>BNJT01002510.1_pt1:0-1680000 | contig 1757666 bp, 2022 predicted proteins | sample 8540491 | NCBI WGS metagenome assembly BNJT01 (sample SAMD00202455, study PRJDB9452) | human saliva metagenome | host: Homo sapiens | reverse complement strand
TCACTCGCCTATTTATATTATTGGGGTATAGCCAAGCGGTAAGGCAAGGGACTTTGACTCCCTCATGCGTTGGTTCGAATCCAGCTACCCCAGTTATACTTTGCCGGCGTGGCGGAATTGGCAGACGCGCTGGACTCAAAATCCAGTGTCCGCAAGGACGTGCCGGTTCGACCCCGGCCGCCGGTATAGTATTAAAGACAAGGTTTTCGGACCTTGTCTTTTTCTTTTATTTGTTGAATTTGTATCGCAGAGTTACTTAAAATTACTAGTTTTATAACAAATCATCTAATTTATCCGCTAATTTTTGTTGCTTGCTTGGATACAAATGAGAGTATGTATCTATTGTTGTAGTTATAGAAGCATGTCCTAATCTTTCTTTTACGACAAGATAATCTTCTCCTTGATTTATTAGCAGTGAAGCATGTGAATGCCTAAAGTCATGAATTCTTATCTTTTTTAAAGTGCTATTTCTTTGCAATATTTTTTTATATTGTTTTTCGATTGAATCTTTAGTTATTGTAATAGGGCTATTTTGAAATATCTGTAGATCATCTAGGTTAGTTGTAAATTCTTTCAATCTCTCATGCTGTATCTGTTTCCAGTCTTCTAGTGTCTCCACTAGTTTGGCGTTCATGATGATTCTTCGGGTTCCAGCTTTTGTCTTTGTACTACTAATGTGTTCTTCACCTTTTTTAACGTATACTGATTTACTTACATGGATTGTATTTGTTGAAAACTCTATATCCTTCCACGTTAGAGCAAGAGCTTCTCCCAGTCTTAGACCAGTAAAAAATAGAACTGTGAATAGTAATTTGATATTGTATTCATCGTCGTTAAATAGTGTTAAGAAGTGCTTGAATTCTTTTATTGTCCAGAAATTTAATTTTGCTTTTTCTATTGGTAATTTTTTTAGCATTCCTACAGGATGTTCCTTGTAAAATCCCTTTCTTAATCCAACATCCAGAATTTTCTTTAGTAAAATTATAATTTTATTAATAGTATTTGGACTTAGCTTCTTTTCCGAGTTTTGAGCATTTTTATCTCTTAGATGTTCTCTGAATTGATAGATATCTTCATAAGTTAATTTAGCTACATCATCAACTTTTTCAAAATAGTTTTTTATATGCCTGTTATAGTTGTTTTCTTGTGTATCTATATAGCTTTGTTTTCTGTTGTTTATTTTATCCTCTTCTTTTAAGAGATCATAAAGGATATCAATTGATATTTTTGAGTTGAAACTTTTTTCTTTAAGTTCGACACTTCGTAAGTATTGTTCGGCCTCCAATGCTTCTTTTTTAGTTTTGAATCCTTTTCTTACAATTCTACGTTGTTTTAGAGATATTGGATTTATACCATTGGAAACGTCGACAATCCAAGTTCCGTCTCTACTTTTACGTAAAGCCATAAGCTACGCTTCTTTCTGGAGTTCAATTCCTAATAGTTCTTCTGCGACACTGGCTGGAATTGTACCAATCCGTTTGTTATCGTAGATGTTAAAACCACGATTCACTAATAGTAATTTGCCGGTATGGATAATCTTTCTTGCAGTTCCTGGAGCAAATCCAAGTTCGATAAGGTCATCTTTTGTTACAGTTTTAATCATGTGATCTCCTTTTCTAATAAGATTAAGTAAGGGGAGGATTAACTCCCCTTGTCTGATACTTATTTTTGTTTTACATCTACTAAATGGATAGCATCCGCCTTGTAATACATTGTCGAACTAATCATAGTAGCTTGTAAATTGTCAAATGTTACTGGGACTTCATCCATTGCTTGGATATAGTCATTATCAACCAAGGCATCTGGATTGTCTACTGAGACTTGGGTTGATTTCTTTTTGAATTGTCCATCCTTGATTGTTACATTGTATTTCCAACCAATGATTTTATCGGTATTAAAACGTCTTTCGCTACCATCTCGGTTTTTGATAATTTCTCCGTTTGCATCTGCTCGGACTTCCGTTTCAAATTTTGGAATGACTTCATCCAATTCAAATTTTGTTCCAATGTTATTAAAATTCCAGTCATTTTGTGAAAGCATTTTTGCCATAGTTAATTTCTCCTTTTAATATTTTCTTTGATTGTAGGGATCAAATCCTCTCGTTTAAAGAGTATTGCTCTTTCTATTAATCCACTTGCTAAATCTGGTGGATATTCCATATTGTTGAGTGCGAGATAGTTAGCTTTCTCATACTCATGCAGTAAGTTATTGTCGTATAGAAATTTATACGCTTTTAGAATAGCTCCTGAACCTTTATAGGTAAACCATTCTAATTTTTGTTCTAGTTCTGTTTTTGATTTTGAAATAATGATAGAGACGGGTTTTGAATGGCCTAAAAACTTTTCCCAAGATCTCAAAGGTTTTGAGAAATAGCTATCACTATAGAACCTCACTTTTTCTTTGAGATATCCCTTGGTAAAGTTGAGAAGATCTATTTCTGAATGCAACCATTCTTGAATGAAGTAGTGAGCTTTTTCTTTCCTAAGTTCTAACTCAGTTCTTATCCAATTTTCTATATACCGCTTGCTGATACCGAGCTTCTCAGCTCGTTCTAAGCGTTTATCGTAAATTCTAAGTCTTTCGTCATCATTGGGTTTTCTCAAATATAAGGTCTGGCCGATTGTTTCATCTCCGTAGGTATTGTAGTAGGTGCTTTTTCCATATATAAAGCGTTTCTTCTGACAAATCTTTAGAAGCTGATTAGGAGTGAAATAGGGTGTTTCATTAAAATCATCTATTGCAATATCAATTCGTCTTACTGAAAAATGATTGTAATTGTAGTAGAGGTTGTTCAAAAACTGTCTTTCGGACAGACTATTTGGGATCTAATACCATATCTCTATAGAACTCGAGTGCCTGTCCTGACATGACAAGCATGTAGGACGACTCTTTCGCTCCATAGTAGATACGGATATTCCCATAATGAAGCTGGCTATCATAGTTATAGTATTTAAGGCTCCCTTTATTCTCAATAAATAGGTCATAGTCAAGAAATAGAATGTCTTCGATTATTTCTCTTGGCGAAAATTCAGTCTTATCAAACTGAATTTGAATCCAGTCAAATACAGAACGTAAATGTTCATTTTTTGCCATAGATTTTGATTCAACTTTTTGCTTAATTTTGCCACCCTTAAAATCTCCGAAACCCTTGGAAATACTGAATTCTTTCGATGGTACACCTAACTTGCAGAGGGTGGTGTTACTACACACCCTATCGGTCAAAAATGGTCCGTCCGCATCTACGCTCATTTTCGGCTTTCTGCCTCATGGCTCAGCCGAAAACTCGCTATTAGCCGAACCTATTTTTTGACCTCTTGTTAACAAACCCTAGTAAGCCGGTTTGCATCGACTCTTCAATATCTTGGATTTTCTTTTTTAGGTTGGAATTCTCAATTTTTATCAGTCGTATTTCTCGTTTAAATTCCTGTTTCAAGGCGCTCAGTTCATCGTAGAGCTCATCTATTACTTGGTTTAGGGATTCTTGCTCATTATCTGCTAGACTCCCAAATACGGCTTGTATAGCCTCTTTGAGACCTATTTCAAGTTTTAGGTTAGCTAACTTTTGAAATTGTCTAAGGTCTTCGTCTGTAAAGTCATAGGCAACTGTATAACTTAATTGATGAGTTCTTGGATTTCTACTGATAGGAATTTTAATTTTCTTAAATTCCTTGCCACTTATCTCTCTAATCAGTTGAATCCAATTTTTAAGAGTAGAGGTAGAGTTTAGGCCAGAAATTTGATTGACTAACTCTTTATTGGTCATCTTTTTGTGAAACCTCCGAAATTTTCTTGTGCAACTGAAGAGTTTTCTGTGGTATAATTGTTACATAATATGTTTTGATCTTGGAACGAACGGCACATTTGTTTCAAGATTTTTTTATTTTGTCGAATCCTACCTCCTTTATTAAAATTTTTTAAATCGACTACTAGTTACATACGCTTTTACCTCCTTTTATGCTATAATATTCTCAATGGAATATTCAATCTCAAAATAAATATTCCTTATGGAATAATTCTATTTTATACCGTTTAGAATATTTTGTCAAGCTAAAATATACGAATAAGAATATCTATAGGAGAATTATGTATACAGAGGATTATAAATTTTCAGAGAGGTTAAAAACTCTCAGAAAATCAAAAAAGTTAACTCAAGTACAAATATCGGAATTAATTGGAGTTCAACAAGGGACATATTCTCGGTGGGAGAATGGAACGTTAGAACCAGGATTAGAATTCGTTGTGAAATTAGCAAATATCTTTGGGACTACTACAGATTATTTGCTGGGACAAAAACCTTATTCAATTATCAGTAGTTTACCTCTAGAACAATTAGATCTTACCAATATTGCAAACTTTTCAAAGGATGAGTTTGATATTTTGAAACATTCAATAGCAGTTTCGGTGGCAAGAAATAAAATAAAGGCAACAGAACTAAAAGATAGAGTTATAGAAAAAAATCAGTTGTCAGAAAAAGATGCAGAACTTTTGAATAAGATTTTTGAAGAAGTTAAAACTTATTGGGAAAATTAGGAGGACGCTAGTCTTCAAAATTCCCTCCCAAAATGTGTCCAAAATATTGACAGAATTCTAGCTTTTCATTATAGTTCTTATGGAACTTTTTTTCTACAACAAAATAGGCTCCATAATATCCATAGGGGATTTACCCACTACAAATAGTATAGAGCCGGTTTTATTAATGTCCTGCATTTCCTAATAAGTTAACCATGACAACACCAATGATAATCAAAATTAAACCGATAATGCTATAAACATTTAGTGTTTCTTTGAAAATCATTACTGCGATAGAGGCTGTCAAAACTAAACCGACAGCTGACCATGTTGCATAAGCTATTCCTAAAGGAATTTTTTGCATTGCTAGTGAGAGGAAATAGAAACAAACGCCATAGCTAAGTAGGGCAGAAACGGTTGGAATAGGCTTTGTAAAAACCGTCTGATAATTTCAAAAAGGTTAGTTCCCAATATCTCTCCCTACAATGGCGATAAAAAAAGATAAAAAGTATGACATGTCTTTAACCTCCTATATGTCATGTTTTTTTGCTCTAAGAGCTATTATAGCTATCCGTTTTTTATAAATCTTGGCACAAGTCATGAGAATTTGTAGTAAAACTGTGGCAGACACTTTTTCAGAACCAATAGCTGATAAGTTTAGTATATCATAAGATAAATTTTAAAAAAAGTCTTGATTTATTTCAATGTCTTGCGTGGTCTCGATTTTTACTGGTAAAATTACTTTTTAAGAACTTTAAAAAAAGAGGTTTCTATATTTGACAAAAACAATGACTTGTTGTCCCTGAATGTGGGCATCCTTTGGAGAAAAAAATTTTTTTAAAAAGATGAGGGAGATATTCCTTATTGTTCACAATGTGCGAGTTTTTCGTTTTCCAGTCTTTAATACAGCAATTAGTGCGATTTTATTTAATGAAAAAAACATGATAAGATTCTCTTGATTAAGCAATATGACATGGCTGAGCATATTTTTGCTAGCTGGTTATGTGTCTAATGATATTCACAACCAATTTCTACAATCATTAAAGGCAATTAATTTAGCCTCTCTTATTACGGATATGGGTAATAAAATTGCACAAAAACTAGTCCAAAAACTCTTTTTAATAAGGAGTATACTTTCTAGCATTTTATAGTTACTAAAAAAAGTATCTAAACTTTGGAAGTGATACTAAGTTTTAAAAAAATATTATGGAAAAAAAGCTTATAAAAATCAATATTTCTGAGAGTTACTTTAAAATTACTAATTTTATAACAGATCATCTAATTTATCCGCTAATTTTTTTGTTGTTTGCTTGGATATAAATGAGAGTAAGTATCTATTGTTGTAGTTATAGATGCATGACCTAGTCTTTCTTTTACAACAAGATAATCTTCTCCTTGATTTATTAGAAGTGAAGCATGTGAATGTCTGAAGTCATGAATTCTTATCTTTTTTAGAGTATTATCTCTTTGTAATATCTTTTTATATTGCTTCTCTATTGAATCTTTAGTTATCGTAATAGGGCTATTTTGAAATATCTGTAGATCATCTAGGATGGTTGTAAATTCTTTCAATCTTTCATGCTGTATCTGTTTCCACTCTTCTAGTGTCTCTACTAGTTTGGTATTCAAGATGATTCTTCGAGTTCCAGCTTTTGTCTTTGTACTACTAATGTGTTCTTCCCCTTTTTTAACGTATACTGATTTACTTACATGGATTGTATTTGTAGAAAACTCTATGTCCTTCCACGTTAGAGCAAGAGCTTCTCCCAGTCTTAGACCAGTAAAAAATAGAACTGTGAATAGTAATTTTATATTGTATTCATCGTTGCTAAATAGTGTTAAGAAGTGCTTAAATTCTTTTACTGTCCAGAAATTTAATTTTGCTTTTTCTATTGGTAATTTTTTCAGTAATCCTACGGGATGTTCCTTGTAAAATCCCTTTCTTAATCCAATATCCAGAATTTTCTTTAGTAAAATTATAATTTTATTAATAGTATTTGGACTTAGCTTCTTTTTCCGAGTTTTTGAGCATTTTTTTATCTCTTAGATGTTCTCTGAATTGATAGATATCTTCATAAGTTAATTTAGCTACATCATCAACTTTTTCAAAATAGTTTTTTATATGCCTGTTATAGTTGTTTTCTTGTGTATCTATATAGCTTTGTTTTCTGTTGTTTATTTTATCCTCTTCTTTTAAGAGATCATAAAGGATATCAATTGATATTTTTGAGTTGAAACTTTTTTCTTTAAGTTCGACACTTCGTAAGTATTGTTCGGCCTCCAATGCTTCTTTTTTAGTTTTGAATCCTTTTCTTACAATTCTACGTTGTTTTAGAGATATTGGATTTATACCATTGGAAACATCGACAATCCAAGTTCCGTCTCTACTTTTACGTAAAGCCATAAGCTACGCTTCTTTCTGGAGTTCAATTCCTAATAGTTCTTCTGCGACACTGGCTGGAATTGTACCAATCCGTTTGTTATCGTAGATGTTAAAACCACGATTCACTAATAGTAATTTGCCGGTATGGATAATCTTTCTTGCAGTTCCTGGAGCAAATCCAAGTTCGATAAGGTCATCTTTTGTTACAGTTTTAATCATGTGATCTCCTTTTCTAATTAGATTAAGTAAGGGGAGGATTAACTCCCCTTGTCTTGTACTTATTTTTGTTTTACATCTACTAAATGGATAGCATCCGCCTTGTAATACATTGTCGAACTAATCATAGTAGCTTGTAAATTGTCAAATGTTACTGGTACTTCATCCATTGCTTGGATATAGTCATTATCAACCAAGGCATCTGGATTGTCTACTGAGACTTGGGTTGATTTCTTTTTGAATTGTCCATCCTTGATTGTTACATTGTATTTCCAACCAATGATTTTATCGGTATTAAAACGTCTTTCGCTACCATCTCGGTTTTTGATAATTTCTCCGTTTGCATCTGCTCGGACTTCCGTTTCAAATTTTGGAATGACTTCATCCAATTCAAATTTTGTTCCAATGTTATTAAAATTCCAGTCATTTTGTGAAAGCATTTTTGCCATAGTTAATTTCTCCTTTTGATATTTTCTTTGATTGTAGGGATCAAATCCTCTCTTTTAAAGAGTATTGCCCTTTCTATTAATCCACTTGCTAAATCTGGTGGATATTCCATATTGTTGAGTGCGAGATAGTTAGACTTCTCATACTCATGCAGTAAGTTATTGTCGTATAGAAATTTATACGCTTTTAGAATAGCTCCTGAACCTTTATAGGTAAACCATTCTAATTTTTGTTCTAGTTCTGTTTTTGGTTTTGAAATAATGATAGAGACAGGTTTTGAGTGACCTAAAAACTTTTCCCAAGATCTCAAAGGTTTTGAGAAGTGACTATCACTATAGAACCTCACTTTTTCTTTGAGATATCCCTTGGTAAAGTTGAGAAGATCTATTTCTGAATGCAACCATTCTTGAATGAAGTAGTGAGCTTTTTCTTTCCTAAGTTCTAACTCAGTTCTTATCCAATTTTCTATATACCGCTTGCTGATACCGAGCTTCTCAGCTCGTTCTAAGCGTTTATCGTAAATTCTAAGTCTTTCATCATCATTTGGTTTTCTCAAATATAAGGTCTGACCGATTGTTTCATCTCCATAGGTATTGTAGTAGGTGCTTTTTCCATATATAAAGCGTTTCTTCTGACAAATCTTTAGAAGCTGATTAGGAGTGAAATAGGGTGTTTCATTAAAATCATCTATTGCAATATCAATTCGTCTTACTGAAAAATGATTGTAATTGTAGTAGAGGTTGTTCAAAAACTGTCTTTCGGACAGACTATTTGGATCTAATATCATATCTCTATAGAACTCGAGTGCCTGTCCTGACATGACAAGCATGTAGGACGACTCTTTCGCTCCATAGTAGATACGGATATTCCCATAATGAAGCTGGCTATCATAGTTATAGTATTTAAGGCTCCCTTTATTCTCAATAAATAGGTCATAGTCAAGAAATAGAATGTCTTCGATTATTTCTCTTGGCGAAAATTCAGTCTTATCAAACTGAATTTGAATCCAGTCAAATACAGAACGTAAATGTTCATTTTTTGCCATAGATTTTTGATTCAACTTTTTTTGCCTAATTTTGCCACCCTTAAAATCTCCGAAAACCCTTGGAAATACTGAATTCTTTTTCGATGGTACACCTAACTTGCAGAGGGTGGTGTTACTACACACCCTATCGGTCAAAAATGGTCCGTCCGCATCTACGCTCATTTTCGGCTTTCTGCCTCATGGCTCAGCCGAAAACTCGCTATTAGCCGAACCTATTTTTTGACCTCTTGTTAACAAACCCTAGTAAGCCGGTTTGCATCGACTCTTCAATATCTTGGATTTTCTTTTTTAGATTGGCATTCTCAATTTTTATCAGTCGTATTTCTCGCTTAAATTCCTGTTTTAAGGCGCTCAGTTCATCGTAGAGCTCATCTATTACTTGGTTTAGGGATTCTTGCTCATTGTCTGCTAGACTCCCAAATACGGCTTGTATAGCCTCTTTTGAGACCTATTTCAAGTTTTAGGTTAGCTAACTTTTGAAATTGTCTAAGGTCTTCGTCTGTAAAGTCATAGGAAACTGTATAACTTAATTGATGAGTTCTTGGATTTCTACTGATAGGAATTTTAATTTTCTTAAATTCCTTGCCACTTATCTCTTTAATCAGTTGAATCCAATTTTTAAGAGTAGAGGTAGAGTTTAGGCCAGAAATTTGATTGACTAACTCTTTATTGGTCATCTTTTTGTGAAACCTCCGAAATTTTTCTTGTGCAACTGAAGAGTTTTTCTGTGGTATAATTGTTACATAATATGTTTTGATCTTGGAACGAACGGCACATTTGTTTCAAGATTTTTTTATTTTGTCGAATCTTACCTCCTTTATTAAAATTTTTTAAATCGACTACTAGTTACATACGCTTTTACCTCCTTTTATGCTATAATATTCTCAATGGAATATTTAATCTCAAAATAAATATTCCTTATGGAATAATTCTATTTTATACCGTTTAGAATATTTTGTCAAGTTAAAAATATACAGAATCAGAATATTTAAAGAGAGACATATGTTTAATAATAATTCTTTTTGGAGATCGTCTTAAGAAACTCAGAAAGAGTCAAAAAAGTTAACTCAAGTACAAAGTTTCTGAGATGATTGATGTTCAACAAGGGTACTTATTCTCGTTGGGAAAATGGAACGTTTAGAACTAGATTTAGAAGTTGTTGTCAAAATTAGCAAAAATTATTTGATACTACGACAGATTATTTATTAGGGACAAAAACGTATTCAATTATCAGTACCTCTAGATAGTTGATCTCCCCAACATCCAATCACTTTTCAAAGATTGAGTTTGATATTTTGAAACATTCAATAGCAGTTTCGTGCAGAAATAAAAAAACAACAGAACTAAAAGATGAGTTATGAAAGATGCGATTGTCATGACAAAAGATGGGAACTTTTGAATAAGATCATTTTGACTGCAGTTAGACTTATATGGGAAAAACTAGAAGGACGCTAGTCTTCGAATATAATTTCGATGCAAAGAAATGAGTCAAGAAATATTGACAGAAACTTCTTTAAAGAGGTTTATGATTATTTTAATGCAGATTGATGGTTTATTTGATTAAGTCTCAATAGGTAGAGATTAGTATATTCTTGTTGAATAATTTTTATTTTAATGAAGGTTGTTTATAGTTGAAAGGGGAAAATAGATGGTTTCTAAAACTTGATACAGCTTGGGACTTGTTTCTGGAGGGAAAAACATCAGAAGCTAAAAAGTTGGTTGAACAAGATTTTTCCATTGATACCTGTACAGATTTTAGCCTTTTAAATCTGATGGGGTATTTATTATTGGCAGAAAAAGACTATGCCTCGTGTACTCGTATCTTTGAGAAATACATTTTATTAGCTCAACAAAATGAAGATAAAGAACATGAACACATTGGATTACATCAATTAGCTATGATCTACAGAGATCAGGGTGATTTTCATAAGGCTTTAAAACTCATTGAAGATGAAGAGAAGATAGTTGAAGAGCATTTTCCAAATGATAATCTAAAGAAAGCTGTGAATAACTACGAACAAGGCTATGTGAGATTAAAATTAAACAACCTTGATGAAGCTCTTACATTCATGAATCTGTCATTGGAACAATCTTTAGAGACTGATGATGTGATTTCTCAAGCTTGTAGCTATAGAGGGTTAGGTGAAATCTATTTAGCCTTGGAAGATACGGAATTATCCAATAGACATTTCAAACGAGCTATAGAACTTTTCGAAAGTGTTGGAGAGTTTGAAGGGATAAAGGAAATTGAGGAATTGATTAATGAATGATTTTACATTTAGTTTTTGTTCTTAGTTTGCCTAAATAAAAAGTTTTAATATGCTATAAATCATGTATTTGATTAAGGGTGATAAGATGAGAGGTTGTGCTAGAAATGGAATTTCTATTTATTTTAATTATTTATATACCTTATTTCTTTTATTTAAATTGGAAGGATAAGCCTAAACAAAAAAATAAGTCCTTTTGCTATCTTTATAAGTTTTACATGATTTACTTGTGGTTTATCCTCATAATTTCCATAATGGCTATCGGTATTTTTTCCCTTGGAGTACTAGCTGTTAGAGGCGAAATACTTACGTTTGGTTTCTTTGTTTTATCTTTTTTAGGTATATTTCTATTTAGTTTATTTATTTTTTTAGTATTCTAAAAGAGATAAAGGATTTAAAAGCAAATAAAAGATAAAAATAAATAGATAGACGTAATCTAATTTGAATTGTCTTTATCTGGACTATACATCCGTATCTTGAACAGGTTACTAAAAAGTTACTAAAAATTGGAAAATGAGTCTATTTTGCAAGATTCAAAAGTCCTAAAACCCTATTAAATCAAGGATATAAGATTTAAAAAGTGTATTCATAGAACTCAAAATCCAGTGTCCGCAAGGACGTGCCGGTTCGACCCCGGCCGCCGGTATAGATTAAGAAGGAGTTTTTACTCCTTTTTTTATTTTCATTTTTTTCTTTTTTTATGATATAATTAACCGGTAAAGTTTTTTTAGTTGTGAATGAGAAGGGGTTTTATTTTGTCTGAAATTGCTAATAAAGTTGATCGTTTTTTAAATTCTATTTTATTGATCTCTGAGAATCAACATGAAATATTGGTTGGTTCTTGTACAAGTGGTGTTTCTTTAACCAATACACAAGAACATATCTTAATGTTGGTTGCTGATGAGGCGTTAACAAATTCTGTTTTGGCTAAGAAATTAAATGTCAGCCAGGCTGCTATTACTAAAGCTGTCAAACCTTTGTTAAATCAGGGGATGCTAGAGACTTATCGTGATGAGAATGATGCTCGGGTTCTTTATTATCGCCTTACAGATATTGGAAGGCCGATTGCCTTAGAGCATCTGCACCACCATCAACATACCCTTCATACTTATGAAGATGTTTTGTCGAAATTTACTCCTAATGAGCAAGAAGTTATTTCGCGTTTTTTAGATTTATTGGAAGGGGAGCTATAGGTTGAGGTATATTACGGTTTCAAATTTATCGTTCTATTATGATCGTGAGCCGGTTCTAGAGGGAATTAATTACTACTTGGATAGTGGGGAGTTTGTTACCTTGACAGGAGAGAATGGTGCGGCCAAGTCGACTTTGATTAAGGCGAGTCTGGGTATTTTACAGCCAAAGGTCGGTACTGTTGATATTTCAAAGACCAACGTGAAGGGAAAGAAGTTAAGGATTGCTTATTTGCCACAACAGATTTCCAGTTTTAATGCAGGTTTTCCAAGTACGGTTTATGAATTTGTGAAGTCAGGTCGTTACCCTCGAAAAGGATGGTTTCGGAAGTTGAATGAGCATGATGAAAAACATATTCTGAAGAGTTTAGAATCTGTTGGGATGCTGGAGTTCAAGGATCGGGCGATTGGTTCTTTGTCGGGTGGTCAGAAACAACGGGCTGTCATTGCCAGAATGTTTGCTTCGGATCCGGATATTTTTGTGTTGGATGAACCAACGACTGGTATGGATGCGACAACAAAGAGTGACTTTTATGAATTGATGCATCACAGTGCGCATCACCATCAAAAATCTGTTTTGATGATTACGCATGACCCTGAAGAGGTCAACCAGTTTGCGGATCGGAATATTCACTTGGTTCGCGACCAGAGCTCTCCTTGGAGATGTTTTAACGTCCATGATACAGAAGGGGAGAGTGACCATGCTTGATTTGTTCCAGTATGATTTTATGCAGCGAGCCTTGTTGGCCATGGTTGCCATGAGTCTTTTTTCTCCGGTATTAGGGATTTTCTTGATTTTAAGACGGCAGAGTCTTATGAGTGATACGCTGAGTCACGTTTCTCTTGCGGGTGTCGCTTTTGGGCTTTTCCTAGGAATCTCTCCAACGTTTTCGACCATGATCATTGTTATTATTGCCGCCGTCTTTCTAGAATATTTGAGGACCTTATTTAAAGACTTTATGGAAATTGGGACAGCGATTTTAATGTCAACTGGTCTCGCTCTGGCTTTGGTCCTGATGCGTGGTGGTGGCAAGACTTCCATGAGTTTGGATCAGTATTTGTTTGGCTCGACCTTAACGATTACAGATGAGCAGGTGTTTGCTTTGTTTGTGATTGCTTTTGTTGTATTGGGCTTGACCGCTTTATTCTTGCGTCCCATGTATATCTTGACCTTTGATGAAGATACGGCCTTTGTGGATGGCCTGCCTGTCAGGACCATGTCCATCTTATTTAATGTGGTGACAGGGATTGCTATAGCTTTGATGATTCCTGCAGCAGGATCGTTATTGGTTTCAACCATCATGGTCTTGCCGGCTAGTATTGCCTTGAAACTAGGGAAGAACTTCCGTGGGGTTATGCTGATTGCGGTTATCATTGGCTTTATCGGGATGTTTAGTGGGTTGATTTTGTCTTATATTGCAGATACACCGGCAAGTGCCAGCATCACGCTCTTATTTGTGGCCTTGTTCTTGCTTGTGAATCTTGGATCACGTTTGAGGAAGTAAATATGAATATAAAAAAATTTGGATGGCTTTTCTTAGTGGCTTTGCTACTAGTTTTGTCTGCTTGTGGCAAAAGCCAGAGTCAAAATGGGAAATTAAAAGTAATGACCACTTTTTATCCTGTTTATGATTTTACAAAAAATATTGTTGGAGATGAGGGGACGGTAGATCTACTGATTGGAGCAGGATCAGAGCCTCATGAATATGAATTGTCAGCTAAGGGACGGGCCATGATTCAAGATTCGGATGTTTTCGTCTATGAGAATGACAACATGGAAACGTGGGTTCCAAACCTCTTGAAGTCAATGAAGGATAAAAAAACCAAAGTCGTCAATGCCACAAAGGGCATGGTCTTGCTTCCTGGATTGGAAGAGGAGCATGATCACGAAGGAGGGGAAGAACACCATCATGAATATGATCCTCACCTTTGGCTCTCTCCGCATCGTGCTATGAAGATGGTAGAGTCGATTCGCGATCAGTTGGTCGCAGCTTATCCAGATAAGAAAAAGACATTTGAGAAGAATGCCCAAGCCTATCTGAAGAAGTTACAGGCTTTGGATCAAGCCTATCAAGATGGTTTGAAAGATGCGAAACAAAAGAATTTTGTAACTCAACACGCAGCTTTCCGTTATTTGGCCTTGGATTATGGCTTGAATCAGGTGGCCATTTCAGGGATTTCACCGGATAGTGAGCCATCTGCTGCACGATTGCGTGAATTAACGGAGTATATCAAGAAAAATGAGATCAGGGTCATTTACTTTGAGGAAAATGCTTCTAAATCCTTGGCAAAAACCTTGTCTTCTGAAGCGGGAGTCGAACTGGCTGTTTTGAATCCTTTGGAAAGCCTAACGGATCAAGAGATGAAAGAGGGCGAAGACTACGTGTCTGTTATGAAGGAGAACCTAAAGGCACTGGAAAAAACAACGTCGCAAGCTGGTAAGGACATTCAACCGGAACACGAGGAAGAAACGAAGACGGTTCAAAAAGGCTATTTCGAGGATAGTCAAGTCAAGGATCGTAGCTTGGAAAATTATGCGGGTGATTGGAAATCCGTTTATCCCTACTTGCAAGATGGTACCTTGGATCAGGTCTTTGATTACAAGGCAAATTAAATCCGACCATGACTGCTGCTGAGTATAAGGAATATTATACCAAGGGCTATCAAACGGATATTGACCGGATTAAGATTGATGGTGATTCGATGGAGTTCTATCAAAAAGGATCTTCCAAGAAATATACCTACAAATACGCAGGGAAACATATTTTGACCTATAAGAAGGGAAATCGTGGAGTTCGTTACCTATTTGAAGCCAAGGAGAGCGATGCTGGAGATTTCAAATATATTCAATTTAGTGACCATGAAATTACTCCTGTTAAGGCAGCTCACTTCCATATTTTCCATGGAGGAAAGAGTCAAGAAGCACTTTACGATGAGTTGGAAAATTGGCCAACTTACTATCCTTCTAACTTATCTGGTTTAGAAGTTGCACAGGAAATGCTAGCTCATTAAGAGCAAGTGTCAAAAGAGAGGCTGGGATTTAGTATCCTGGTCTTTTTTTTGATCAGAAATCGGAAGTAGAGCTTGTCAAATGTTTGAAAATACGTTACAATGAAAGGGTTTTAAACTAAAAAAATGTATGGGGAATTTTAAATGAAAAAAGTTGGTGCAATTTTTGTGAGTTTTCTTAGTGTGCTCCTGTTGGTGGCTTGTTCGCAACAGAGCGCGAGTAAGAAATCAGATTCTTCTTCTAGTCAAACGAGTGCTTCTTCTGAGGTGAAAAAGACGACAGCTTCTAGTTCAGAAGTGAAGGAGAAAGAAAAAAAAAGAAGAGAAAAAAGAAGTGAAGAAAATGGATCTAGAGGCTATTGCTAATGGGGATTACAGCAGTATTGCTGGTGTCTGGCAAGATGATAAAGGAAACAAGCTGGTCTTTAACGACAAAGGGTTGGTTTCACAAGAGTTAGAGGGCTATGGGGCTTCTTTGACGGATTATGGAACGGCCTCAGAAGGTATCTATGGTGGTCGTGATGGTGGCTTCTTGTTGGAGTATATCCCTGCAGGAGTGATCATTGGTGATCAGGTCGATGATCAAGGACAAGTCGTTTTTAAGGATACATCCGATGCTTCTAAGAACCGCTTGTGGTCTGGTGTTGGAATCGCTAGTTTTGGAGAACAAGGATCGATCTACTATCATGTAGGAGATGAATAATAGAAAAAAGAGGCTGGGACAAAAGTCCTAGCCTCTCAATTGTCTTTGGATTGTCGAGCAAGACGCATTGGTTGAGTGGGCTCTACTACGCTGATTTCATCAGCTTTTACAGCCCTACTCAACTGTGCGGAGGTGGGACGACGAAATCGAATTCTAACGAATGACCGATTTCTGTTCCACTCTCTTTTTTATGGATGTGGTGGGAGCCAAGAAAGATCGAACTGAAGCAGTTGAGCTTCAAGGAGATCGTGATGGGAAATCTCTTGCTGCTCTTTGCCATCTAATAGAGCTTTTTGGATGAAGTAGGCGCCTGCAGTATGTGAATTGGCGCAGATCTTGAGCTCTTGCTTGGGAAGATGGAGAAGAACTTCTTTAAAGAGAGGGAGCCCTAGATCATAGATTGGTTTTCCTGGACAGGTTGGGTAGAGGCCAAGGGCTGACCAGATGTACCAAGCAGATAGGCTACCATTGTCTTCATCACCTGGGTAGGCTTGAAAATTTGGGTGGAAAGCTTTGGTTCTGATCTGGTGGATAAGGAGATTGGTATATTCGGGGTGAAGACTATGGCGGAAAAAGATAAGGAATGTGAAAGCTGGGCTGATTGGAGATGGCAATCTGCCCAAATGGAGCTTGGGCCATCTCACTCATTTCGTGGATTTCATAGCCGTAACCTGTTACTTCAAATTGAGGTCTTTGATTGGCTAGATCCAGCAGTCGTTGGGTGAAAGTTCTTTTACCACCCATCAATTCCATCAGACCGGAGAGGTCGTGTAAGACCCCAAAAGTAGCCTGAGTTGCAGAACATTCTGCATAATCTCCTCCCCAACTAGTAGGAGAAAAGGGTCCTTTAAAGTTTCCATTGGTGGATAGAGCTCTCATGAAGCCTGTTTGGGGGTCATATAAATTTCGGTAGGAGAGGCTGGAAGTAGCATACTGAGTAGCCGTTTCTGTATGTCCTAATTGCTTGGCGACGGTGGCAATGCAAAAGTCACTATAAGCATAATCAAGGCTGTGGCTAACACTTTCGTGAAAATCTTCAGGTAGGTAGCCAAGTAGCTTGTAGGTTTCATTGCCATGGCGGCCAAAATGTTGATGAGGATCGGTTTTTTGGGCTGTCCGGAGCATGGCTGTGAGCATTTTTTCATGTAGGTCTGGTGCGATCCCTTTTGTGACGGCATCCGCAAAGACTCCATCGATAAGAGTGCCTGGCATCATCCCTCGTTCATCTGGGGCCAACCATTTTGCTAGAAAACCAGTATCCTGGTATGTATTTAAAAATCCTTCTAGAAAGTGACGGTAGTAATCTGGGTAGACAAGGCTAAAGAGTGGAAAAGAGGTCCGAAAGAGGTCCCAAAATCCGATATTGGTGTAGGCTTTTCCTGGTTTAATTTCATTATGGGTGACATCCAGGTGCCAGTCATTTCCATTGGCATCTGTTTCATAAAAGGTTTGAGGGAAAAGGAGGAGCCGGTACAGGCAGTGGTCGAAAACGTCTTGATCACACCCTCCGGTGTCGGTCACTTCGATTCGTTTTAGCAGCTGGTTCCATTGGTCAGCTGCTTCTTTTTTAGCTTCCTCTAAAGACAGGTGGGGAAGGTGACTGTGAGCCATATCTTGGGACAGATAAGAGCTCCCTAATTGGACGGTTACTTCCTTGCTAGAAAAGGTGAGAAAAAGATCCTGATCGATGTGAGTGACGGTCTCGATGGGCTGGTTAAATTGCCACTCTAGATAGAAAGAGTAGTGGGTATCTGCGGTGTGGGCTTGATCCAGAATCTGGAAGTGACAGGTGTGGTCTGTAAGGGTCAAGTCCTCTAGCCCATTTGCAACATGAAAGCAGAGAGTCAGCTTTTCTGGCGCTTGAAAGTGCATGACAGCCCCGTAGCGGCTTGGAGCGAGTTCGCTTTGAATCTGATAACGTTCCGAAAAAATACGGAGAAAGTGGGGCTGAAACGGCTTCTTTGATCGAATAACTGCTTTGGCGCCGAAATAGATCGGAACTTGCAACTGCTCCTGTGATAGGAGTGATGAGGCAATAAGCGTAGTCTCCTATCCAGGGACTAGGCTGGTGGGTGAGGCGAAATCCCTGAAAAATAGGAAGATTTGGGTTGAAAAACCAAGCCCCTTGCTCATGTGTCGTCTGTGGAAGAAAGTAATTCATTCCAAAAGGAACTCCAGTATAAGGGAGGGTATTTCCGTGCGAATAGTGGGGATGATTATCGCTTCCCCATCTGGTATCAATGGTCTGGCAACGTGTGTGCATCTTCTCTCCTTTTCTTGATCAAGGTTTAATGGACTCTGTTTGTCTTTGAACATGCATTGGTATTTTCTTCATTGTATCAAAGTGTTGTCGAATATGATAGCGTTTTTATCAAATGGAAAATTTTGTAGAAAAAGGGCTATAATTTGCGTATGTATTTCCCCTTTGAAATCTTTTATACTGAATAGGAAAGAATCGATACGTGTGAGGAAAATAAATGACCTATTCAAAAGAAATCGTCAGAGAATGGTTGGACCAAGTAGCAGAACGTGCCAAGGATTATCCTGAGTGGGTGGATGTCTTTGAACGTTGCTATACAGACACTTTAGACAATACAGTTGAAATCTTGGAAGATGGCTCGACCTTTGTACTGACGGGAGATATCCCAGCCATGTGGCTTCGGGACTCGACAGCCCAGCTGAGACCCTACCTTCATGTGGCAAAAAGAGACCCTCGTTTACGTCAGACCATTGCAGGTTTGGTCAAACGTCAGATGACTTTGATTCTCAAGGATCCTTATGCTAACTCTTTTAATATTGAGGAAAACTGGAAAGGTCACCACGAAACAGACCATACAGACCTCAATGGCTGGATCTGGGAACGCAAGTATGAAGTAGATTCGCTTTGCTATCCCTTGCAGTTGGCTTATCTCCTTTGGAAAGAAACTGGTGAGACTAGCCAGTTTGATGAAATTTTTGTTACATCGACCAAGGAGATTCTTCATCTCTGGACGGTAGAACAAGACCATAAGAACTCCCCTTATCGCTTTGTTCGTGATACTGATCGTAAGGAAGACACCTTGGTAAATGATGGTTTTGGTCCTGATTTTGCCGTGACAGGAATGACCTGGTCAGCCTTTCGTCCGAGTGATGACTGTTGCCAATATAGCTACTTGATTCCGTCAAATATGTTTGCAGTCGTTGTCCTGGGTTATGTGCAAGAAATCTTTGCAGAATTGAATTTAGCTGATAGCGAGAGCATTATTGCTGATGCCAAACGTCTTCAAGCTGAGATTCAAGAAGGAATCGAAAACTATGCCTACACCACTAACAGCAAGGGTGAAAAGATCTACGCCTTTGAAGTAGACGGTTTGGGAAATGCTAGCATCATGGACGATCCTAACGTACCAAGTTTGTTGGCTGCTCCCTATCTTGGTTACTGTGATGTGAACGATGAAGTCTATCAAGCAACTCGTCGCACCATTCTGAGCCCTGAAAATCCATACTTCTACCAAGGAGAATACGCTAGCGGTCTCGGAAGTTCTCATACCTTCTATCGTTATATCTGGCCGATTGCCTTATCTATCCAAGGATTGACATCTACAGATAAAGCTGAGAAAAAATTCTTGCTAGATCAGCTCGTCGCTTGTGATGGTGGAACAGGTGTTATGCACGAAAGCTTCCACGTAGATGATCCGACTCTCTACTCTCGTGAATGGTTCTCATGGGCCAATATGATGTTCTGTGAGTTGGTCTTGGATTACCTGGATATTCGATAAAGAGTTTTAGCTCGATAGATTCTTGTAAAGAATCACAAATCTATTTTTAAATTTAAGTTAGAATGAGGTTTTACTTCATGGAAAATGTTGTTGTACATATTATTTCTCACAGTCACTGGGATCGTGAGTGGTATCTACCTTTTGAAAGTCACCGGATGCAATTGGTGGAACTTTTTGACAATCTTTTTGATCTTTTTGAAAATGATCCTGAATTCAAGAGTTTCCACTTGGATGGCCAAACCATCGTCCTTGATGATTATTTAGAAATTCGCCCTGAAAACCGTGACAAGGTGCAGCGTTATATCGACGAAGGCAAGCTCAAGATTGGTCCTTTCTATATCTTGCAGGACGACTACTTGATTTCCAGTGAAGCCAACGTCCGTAATACCTTGATTGGACAAGCGGAATGTGCCAAATGGGGCAAGTCAACTCAAATCGGCTACTTCCCAGATACCTTTGGAAATATGGGACAGGCTCCTCAAATCCTTCAAAAATCAGGGCTTCACGTAGCAGCCTTTGGTCGTGGTGTGAAGCCAATTGGATTTGACAATCAAGTCCTCGAAGATGAGCAGTTTACCTCTCAATTTTCTGAGATGTATTGGCAGGGGGCGGACGGTAGTCGTGTACTCGGTATTCTTTTTGCCAACTGGTACAGTAACGGGAATGAAATTCCAGTGGATAAAGATGAGGCTTTGGCTTTCTGGAAACAAAAATTAGCAGACGTTCGTGACTATGCATCGACCAACCAATGGTTGATGATGAACGGCTGTGACCACCAGCCTGTACAGAGAAATATTAGTGAAGCCATTCGCGTGGCCAACGAACTCTTCCCAGACGTGACCTTTGTTCATAGCTCCTTTGACGACTATGTGCAAGCAGTGGAAAGTGCGCTCCCTGAACAATTATCAACGGTTACAGGAGAATTGACCAGTCAGGAAACCGATGGTTGGTACACTCTGGCCAATACCTCTTCTTCACGCGTTTACCTCAAACAAGCCTTCCAAGAAATAGTAACTTGTTAGAGCAAGTGGTGGAACCTTTGACAATCATCACTGGTGGCCACAACCACAAGGATCAATTGACCTATGCTTGGAAGACCCTCTTGCAAAATGCGCCACACGATAGTATTTGTGGATGTAGTGTGGATGATGTTCACCGTGAAATGGAAGTTCGTTTTGCCAAGGTCAATCAAGTCGGAAACTTTATCAAGACCAACCTTCTCAATGAATGGAAGGGCAAACTAGCGACTCAGAAAGCGAAAAGCGATCACCTCTTTACGGTGATTAACACTGGCTTGCATGGCAAGGTGGACACAGTCAGCACGGTTGTTGATGTAGCGGTTTGTCCATTTAAGGAATTGCACCCGACAGAGGGCTTCAAGAAAATGGCCGCTTTGACCATACCAGACTATCACGTAGAGGATTTAGATGGTCATCTTGTAGAAGCGGAGATTGAAGATTTGGGGGCAAGCTTTGGCTATACCTTGCCGAAGGATAAATTCCGTCAACCTTATATTGCGCGCCAAGTGCGCGTGACGGTTCCGGTTCACCTAGCGCCTCTTTCTTGGACAACCTTCCAACTTTTAGAAGGAAAAGCTTCTCATCATGACGGTATTTACCAAAATGGGGTTCTCGATACGCCATTTGTAACCCTCAGTATTGATAATGGCCTGACCCTTTATGACAAGACGACCAATGAGGCTTATGAGGACTTCCTTCGCTTCGAAGACCGCGGTGATATTGGAAATGAATACATTTACTTCCAACCAAAAGGAACCGAACCAATCTATGCGGAGCTCAAAACCCATGAGGTCTTGGAAAATAATGCTCGCTATGCAAAAATTTTGCTCAAGCATGACTTGACGATTCCAGTCAGCGCAGATGAAAAATTGGATGCGGAACAAAGAGGGATTATCGAGTTCATGAACCGAGAGGCAGGACGATCAGAAGAGATGACAACCATTCCGTTGGAAACAGAGATGACCGTCTTTGTGGACGATCCGCAGATTCGTTTTAAAACTCGCTTTACAAATACTGCCAAAGACCACCGCATCCGTCTTTTGGTCAAGACTCATAACACCCGTCCGAGCAATGATTCTGAAAGCATCTATGAAGTTGTGACAAGACCAAACAAACCAGCAGCTTCTTGGGAAAATCCTGAAATCCCCAACACCAACAAGCCTTTATCAGCTTGTATGATAATGTCAAAGGAGTAACCGTATCCAATAAAGGATTGCACGAGTATGAAATCCTTGGAGATGACACCATAGCTGTAACCCTTCTTCGTTCTTCAGGTGAACTCGGTGACTGGGGTTACTTCCCAACACCGGAAGCTCAGTGCTTGCGAGCTATCGAAGTTGAGTTTGCAGTAGAGTGCCACCAAGCTCAGGATCGATTCTCAGCTTTCCGTCGTGCCAAAGCCTTCCAGGTGCCATTTACAGCTCTTCAAGTCGCAAAACAAGAGGGTAGTGTTGCCGCAACGGGTAGTCTCTTTAACCATCCAGCCCTGAACTTGCCACAAGTCTGCCCAACAGCCTTTAAGGTGTCTGAGAATGAAGAAGGTTATGTCCTTCGTTACTACAATATGAGTCAAGAAAATATTCGCATGTCTGAAAAACAACAAGCCATTCTTGACTTGCTGGAACGCCCATACCCAGTTCATTCAGGACTATTGGCGCCACAGGAAATTCGTACAGAATTCATTCAAAAAGAAGAAATTTAATTTCAAAAAGTAAACAGAAACAGAAAGGAGGAGCGAAGAAGTAAGAACCAACTGCTGACTCGCTCCTTTTTGCAGGTGAAAGAATGACCATTGCAACGATTGATATCGGAGGGACTGGCATTAAGTTTGCTGGTCTGACTCCTGATGGAAAGATTTTAGATAAGACCAGCATCCCAACTCCAGAAACTCTAGAAGATTTGTTGGCTTGGTTGGACCAACGCTTGTCAGAACAGGACTATCGTGGAATTGCTATGAGTGTGCCAGGTGCGGTCAATCAAGAAACAGGAGTGATTGAGGGGATTAGTGCCATTCCATATATCCATGGTTTTTCATGGTACCAGGTCCTTGCTCATCACCAACTACCTGTCCATCTAGAAAATGATGCCAACTGTGTTGGACTTAGTGAACTGCTTGCTCATCCTGAGATTGAAAATGCAGCCTGCGTCGTGATTGGTACAGGAATCGGTGGGGCTATGATTATCAATGGGAAACTACACCGTGGTCGCCATGGTTTGGGTGGAGAGTTTGGTTACATGACAACCATCGAACCAGCAGAAAAACTCAACAACTGGTCGCAACTGGCGTCAACTGGAAGTATGGTTCGCTATGTAAATGAAAAATCTGGTCAATCTGATTGGGACGGTCGCAAGATTTACCAAGAGGCTGCAGCAGGCAATGTCCTTTGTCAAGAAGCTATTGAGCGTATGAACCGCAATCTTGCTCAAGGACTACTCAATATCCAGTACCTGATCGACCCAGATGTCATTAGCCTAGGTGGTTCTATCAGTCAGAACCCAGATTTTATCAAAGGGGTCCAAAAAGCAGTAGATGCTTTTGTGGAAAGATATGAAGAATTTACAATTGCGCCAGTGATTCAAGCTTGCACCTACCAGGCAGATGCCAATCTCTACGGTGCCCTTGTCAACTGGTTACAGGAGGAGAACCAATGGTAAGTTTTACAGGACTTAGTCCCAAACAAGCGCAAGCTATTGAGGTATTAAAAAATCACATTTCCCTACCAGATGTAGAGGTGGCAGTTGCTCAGTCTGACCAAGCCTCTATCTCTATCAAGGGTGAGGGTGGTCACTATCAATTGACCTATCGAAAACCATACCAACTCTACCGTGCCTTGTCAGTGCTAGCAACAGCTTTAGCAGAAGATGACAAGGTGGAGATTGAGGAGCAGGCGGCCTATGAAGAGTTGGCCTACATGGCTGACTGTTCGCGAAATGCGGTTCTAAATGTTGCATCTGCCAAGCAGATGATTGAAGTCTTGGCTCTCATGGGTTATTCAACTTTTGAGCTTTATATGGAAGATACCTATCAGATTGAGGGGCAACCTTACTTTGGCTATTTCCGTGGAGCATACTCAGCTGAAGAGTTACAGGAAATCGAAGCCTACGCCCAGCAGTTTGATATGACCTTTGTACCATGTATCCAGACCTTGGCCCACTTGTCAGCCTTTGTCAAATGGGGTGTCAAAGAAGTCCAGCAACTTCGTGATGTAGAAGACATTCTCCTCATCGGCGAAGAAAAGGTTTATGACTTGATTGATGGCATGTTTGCGACGCTGTCTAAACTGCGGACTCGCAAGGTCAATATCGGGATGGACGAAGCCCATTTGGTTGGTTTGGGACGCTACCTCATCTTAAACGGTGTTGTTGATCGTAGCCTCCTTATGTGCCAACACTTGGAGCGCGTGCTGGATATCGCAGACAAGTATGGTTTCCACTGCCAGATGTGGAGCGATATGTTCTTCAAGCTCATGTCAGCAGATGGTCAGTATGACCGTGATGTAGAAATTCCAGAAGAAACTCGCATTTATCTAGACCGTCTAAAAGACCGTGTGACTTTAGTTTACTGGGATTATTACCAAGATAGTGAGGAAAAATACAACCGGAACTTCCGCAACCACCACAAGATTAGCCAGGATATCGCTTTTGCAGGTGGAGCTTGGAAGTGGATTGGTTTTACTCCCCACAACCATTTCAGTCGTCTCATCGCTCTTGAAGCCAATAAAGCCTGCCGCGCTAATCAGATCAAAGAAGTCATTGTGACTGGTTGGGGAGATAATGGTGGTGAAACAGCCCAGTTCTCTATTCTGCCAAGTCTACAAATCTGGGCAGAACTCAGCTATCGCAATGATTTAGAACGTTTGTCTGCTCATTTCAAGACCAATACAGGTCTATCCGTTGAGGACTTTATGCAGCTTGACCTTGCTAACCTCTTGCCAGATCTACCAGGCAATCTGAGTGGGATTAATCCTAACCGCTATGTCTTTTATCAGGATGTTCTCTGCCCAATTCTTGACAAGCACATGACACCTGAACAGGACAAGTCTCACTTTGCCCAGGCAGCTGAGGTTCTGTCTGACATTAAAGAAAAAGCTGGAGTCTTCGCTTATCTTTTTGAAACCCAGGCCCAGTTGAATGCTATTTTAAGTAGTAAAGTAGATGTAGGACGACGCATTCGCCAAGCCTATCAAGCGGATGATAAAGAAAGCTTGAAACAAATCGCCAGAGAAGAATTACCAAAACTTAGAAGTGAGATTGAAAACTTCCATGCTCCCTTTAGCCAGCAATGGTTGAAAGAAAATAAGGTCTTTGGCTTGGATACCGTCGATATCCGTATGGGAGGGCTCTTACAACGGATTAAGCGTGCAGAAAGTCGTATTGAAGATTATCTTGCTGGTTCTATCTCACGTATCGATGAGTTAGAAGTAGAGATCTTGCCATTTAATGATTTCTACGCAGACAAGGACTTCACAGCCACAACAGCCAACCAGTGGCATACCATTGCGACCGCTTCGACCATCTATACAACTTAAAGAAACAGGCTAAGTTGGATGATAGATGTCTCATTCATGGTAGATAGGAGTAGAAAGAGAAGTTGTGTTTACGGCTAGTCTTTTCTACTTCTTTTTTTAACGATCTCATAAATTTGTAGAATTTTTTCTATAATTAGGAGTTTGAAACTAGAAATGGTCTATTTTATAATAGGGAATGTAAACGTTACCAAATAAAAACACGCTCAACAAAGGGGGGAGTTAGATGAAAAAGTTTGTGAGAACTCTGAGGGAAAATTTCATTTTTCTTTTAATGGTCTTACCTGGTGTAGCGTGGTTAATCTTATTCTTCTATATTCCGGTTTTTGGCAATGTTTTAGCATTTAAGGACTATCATATCACAGGAGAAGGCTTCGTCGACAGTGTTATGAAGAGTAAATGGGTTGGCTTGACAACTTCAAGTTCCTCTTTAGTTCCAAAGATGCCTACATCATTACAAGAAACACGGTATTGTACAACTTAGGATTCATCTTCTTAGGATTGATTGTTTCCGTTGGGATCGCCATTATCTTTAGTGAGTTGAGATCAAAAAGAGTGGTCAAGGTGCTTCAAACCTCCATGCTCTTCCCCTATTTCCTATCATGGGTTATCATCAGCTTCTTCACCGATGCCTTCCTGAACGTAGACAAAGGATTGGTCAACCACATCTTAACTTCATTTGGTATGAAAGCCATCAATTTCTATTCGGAATTGTGGATCTGGCCAGCGCTTCTTCTCTTCCTAGGGATCTGGAAAGGCTTTGGTTATAGCAGTGTCATGTACTATGCAACTATCATGGGAATTGACCCAACTTACTATGAAGCAGCGACCGTGGATGGTGCGTCTAAGTGGCAACGCATTCGCAACATCACCATTCCTCAGTTGTCTTCTTTGATTACGGTCTTGACCATTCTGGCAGTCGGAAATATCTTCCGCGCAGACTTCGGTCTTTTCTACCAAATCCCGCATAATGCTGGAGCACTCTATAGTGTGACCAACGTTATTGATGTTTATGTCTACAACGGTTTGACCAAGTCAGGGGATATCGGGATGACAGCAGCAGCCGGTCTTTACCAATCTGTGGTCGGTCTGGTTCTTGTTTTAATTTCAAATATCATTGCTCGTCGCATTGATAAGAATGCCGCTCTCTTCTAGAAAGGAGGATCATATGAAAAAATCAACCATTCAAAAAGAAAAAATTGATAATGTCGGGATCCATTCTTTCAGTAAGAAGAGCAATTTCTTCTTCACCTTATTGTTGACCCTAGTCGGCTTGACTTGTGTGCTTCCCTTCATCTTTGTTGTCATGATCTCTTTGACAGACGAACAGAGCTTGGCAGTACATGGTTTTCAATTCTGGCCAGCAAAATTTGGATTTGATGGCTACCTCTTCTTGGTGCAGTTCAAAGATAAAATCTTGCAAGCCCTTTTCATTACCCTCTTTGTGACCATTGTAGGGACAGCATGTAATGTCTTTATTACGACAACCTATGCGTATGCGATCTCACGGACAACCTTCAAATACCGCAAATTCTTTACCGTATTTCGCTCCTCAGCATGCTCTTTAGTGCAGGGTTGGTACCAAGCTATATTGTCACCACTCAACTCTTGCAATTGGGTGATACCATCGGGGCTTTAATTATTCCAATGTTGCTAAGCCCATTTAACATCATCTTGATGCGGACCTTCTTTAAACGGACCATTCCGGAAGCTATTCTTGAATCCGCTCGGATTGATGGGGCAAGTGAAACACGGATCTTCTTCCAAATCTGCTTGCCATTGTCTCTTCCGGGGATTGCAACCATCAGTCTCTTCACCGCTTTGGGATTTTGGAACGACTGGTTCAACGCCCTCCTCTATATCAAGAGCGACAACCTTTACCCATTGCAATACCTCTTGATGCAAATTCAAAACAATATGGATTACATCGCCAAAAATGTCGGGGTATCCGGACAATTGGCAGGGGCTGTACAATCCATCCCACGGGAAACAGGACGTATGGCTATGGTGGTTGTGGCAACTGTGCCAATCGCTATTCTCTATCCATTCTTCCAACGCTACTTTGTAAAAGGCTTGACCATCGGTGGTGTAAAGGAATAGGAAAACAATTGAAAATCGGCAAGATTTTCAACACTTAACTTAGTCTATAAAGAAAATAACATAAAGGAGATTTTTCTTATGAAAAATTGGAAAAAATATGCGTTAGCATCTGCTAGTGTCATCGCTCTTGGAGCTACTCTTGCTGCTTGTGGAAACCTGACAGGGAACAACAAGAAATCAGCAACAACTGAAGATGGTAAACCAATCATCAAGATGTACCAAATCGGTGACAAACCAGATAACTTGGATGTTCTTCTAGAAAATGCCAACAAGATCATTGAAAAGAAAGTTGGTGCTAAATTAGATATCCAATACCTTGGTTGGGGTGATTATGCACAAAAAATGAACGTTATCATTTCATCTAATGAAAACTATGATATTGCCTTTGCCAATAACTATGTTATCAATGCTCAAAAAGGTGCCTACGCTGACTTAACAGACTTGTACAAGAAAGAAGGGAAAGACCTTTACAAAGCTCTTGACCCAGCTTATATCAAAGGGAACACTGTAAACGGCAAGATCTATGCTGTTCCAGTAGCAGCCAACGTTGCATCTTCTCAAAACTTTGCCTTCAACGGACCACTTGTTGAAAAATATGGTATCGACATCTCAAATGTAAAAGACTATGCTTCTCTTGAGCCTGTCTTGAAAGCTATCAAAGAAAAAGATCCAAACGTAGTTCCATTTGCTATGAACAAGAGCTACGGTGGACCTTCAGATGACTTCGATTACGTGGCTGTTGATGGACTTCCATTCGTTGTTGACTTGAAAGGTGACACTACGAAGATCGTTGACCGTTACACAATTCCTCGTTATGTAGAAAATTTGAAGACGCTTCACAAATACTACGAAGCAGGATACATTCCAAAAGACGTAGCAACAAGCGATACTGGTTATGACCTTTCTCAAGATACTTGGTTGGTTCGTGAAGAAACAGTAGGACCAGCTGACTACGGTAACAGCTTGCTTAGTCGTGTAGCCAACCGTAAGATTGACATCAAACCATTTACTGAACTTTACAAGAAGAACAATACCACTCAAGTAGCTAACTTTGTTATCTCAAACAACTCTAAGAACAAAGAAAAAGCAATGGAAGTATTGAACCTCTTGAATACAAACCCAGAACTCTTGAACGGCCTTGTTTATGGACCAGAAGGCAAGAACTGGGAAAAAGTTGAAGGTAAAGAAAACCGTGTGAAAGTCTTGGATGGCTACAACGGAAACACTCACATGTCTGGATGGAACACTGGTAACAACTGGATTCTTTACATCAATGAAAACGTAACAGATGAACAAATTGCACAATCTAAGAAAGACTTGGAAACTGCAAAAGAATCTCCAGCACTTGGCTTCATCTTTAATACAGATAAGGTGAAATCAGAAATCACTGCTCTTACAAATACTTTGAACCAATTCGCAGGTGCGATCAATACTGGTACTGTGGATCCTGAAGTAGAAGTTCCTAAGATGCTTGAAAAATTGAAATCAGAAGGTGCTTACCAAAAAGTGCTTGACGAAATGCAAAAACAATACGACGAATTCCTTGCTTCTAAAAAATAAGAAACAATTAGGTTGAAAAGGCTTTGGAGTAATCTCCAGAGCTTTTTTCACTTGGTTATGAAAATAGAACTGTAAATGAAAATTAACATTTTAGAGTACCATTGTAAGTGTGTGAAAACGTTTTATAGTTATGGTATAATAGAATGACGAATAGGAAAAGAGGTTGAAAGATGGGGAAAATCATCGAATTCATATTTACGAGAGTCTACGTTGCTATGCTGGTAACAGGGATTTTTTGGGTCTTGACGATCTGTGGAGGAGTCTTTTTGGGAGTGGGACCAGCCAGTGCAACGATCATGAGCCTTTATGCAGAAAATGGGATGAACTACAAAGACTACCATTGGTCACGCGCTTGGGAATTGTTCAAAGAGAATCTGGTCCCAGCCAATCAAGTCTTTTACACCTTTTTCGCTATTGAAGGAGTACTTATCTATGGTATGTACCTCATGATCCAAATTCCTCACTTGAATTTTTTCCAAATTTTGGTCCTCTTATTTAATTTGGTTTTCCTCTTGGTTGCGCCACTGGCTTATGCTGTTTATCTGAAATTACAAGTGCATTTCGATCTCTCCTATGCCAACAGTATCAAGCTCAGTTTGATCGGAATGTTGCTGGATATTCGTCCGATTCTCAAGCTAATTCTTGGGACAGCGTTACTAGGTGTTATCAGTTACTATATGCCTGCCCTTCTCTTTTTTGTCTTGATCGGCGTCTGGCATTTCTTTGTCAATGATATCTTTGATCCTGTTTATCAACGTATTCACGAAAAATTGGTGCCCTAGCTATGAAAAAAATCTGGTTAAGTACGCTTTTAAAATTCTACGCCTATGTCATGGTAGTTATTTTGACTATTATGGGCCTAGTCGTAGCAGGGATCTCTTGGAAAAACCAACAAGCAGAAGCTGATCGAATCGCCCAACGGGTCTTGACAGAAGTCGTGACAGATCTTGAGACCACATACCAGCGGGTTACCCAAGAAGGTCGTAGCCTGGTTGAAAATCCTGCAAAATTAGAAGGAGTCTACCGCTATTTTACCTTGTCTCCTTCAGAGTATGAGACCTGGCGGTTGAATGCCCAATTCCCTTCTTATATCCAATTGTCCCTACATAAGAATATTGATAGCCTCTATTTGAGCAATAAAAACATCGAGGGCATCGATGTCACCTTGTCGGATTACAAGACAGTATTTATCTCTACGCGACAATCCAAAGGTGGCAAACAGGTCTCAGCAGATCATTACAAGGCACCTGCCACCGCTATTCCAGTTTCTTTGACAGATCCGACCACGGGTGCGGGAATTGGGATTGCTTATATGACCTTGGATCAAGAAATCCTGACTTCGGCTATTGACAATGCCAGAGGCGATCTTCCGGTTGCTGTGCGGATCTTCACGCCCTTTGGAAAAGAAATGTACCATGAAGGGGATAAGGGGCAACCAAAAGATGTTAAATGGCATACTCGTAACACGATCTATGGCTACAAGGTGGATGTCGCTGTTTCTGAAAGTTATTTGGTCAAAAAGGGGTTGGCGAACCTGACCACCTTTCTCTCCATTGCTTTCTTGATTTTCGTAATCCTTTACTTATTCCTACGGCAGATTTTCAAAAATTATCGGCGCCAAGTCCTCGATCTGGTCGATACCATGAATCAGATCAGTCAAGGGGATAGTGAACGGCGGATTGATACCTCGACGAAGGACCAAGAACTCTTGGTCATTGGTAATATGATCAATACCATGTTAGACAATATGGATAAGAACATTCGAGATATCTACCAGCTACAGCTCAGCCAAAAAGATGCCAATATGCGGGCCCTACAAGCCCAGATTAATCCCCACTTTATGTACAATACACTGGAATTTATCCGGATGTATGCCGTCATGCAAGAGCAAGAAGAGTTGGGTGATATTATCTACGAGTTTAGTAGCCTTTTGCGCAACAATATCTCAGATGAGCGAGTGACAACGGTTGAAAATGAGCTCGAATTTTGTCGCAAATATAGCTATCTCTGTATGGTGCGTTATCCAAAATCAATTGCCTATGGCTTTAAGATCGACCCAGGCTTGGAAAAAATGAAGATTCCAAAATTCACGATCCAGCCTTTGGTCGAGAACTATTTTGCGCATGGAGTGGACCATAAACGCAAGGACAATGTGATCAGTGTCAAAATCTTGCGAGGAGAAGGGCAAGTCATGATTCTGGTTACTGATAATGGGCGTGGAATGGAAGAAGAACAATTAGAAACCATTCAAGAGATGCTAGCCAATCGCAATCCACGCTCAGAAATAGAGGAAAAACGTGGTCGGCAGTCTATCGGAATTGTCAATGTCCATGAACGCATGCTACTCTATTTTGGAGATCGCTACCAGATCCAAGTCTTCTCCCAACCTCACCAGGGAGTAACCTATACGATAACCATTCAAGATGAATAAAGGAGACAGAATGTACAAAGTCTTATTAGTAGACGATGAGTATATGATTACAGAAGGGTTAAAAAAATTAATCCACTTTGACCATTGGAATATGGAAGTGGTCGCAACGGCAGAAGATGCAGACCAAGCTCTTGACTATATTCGTGAGCACCCAGTAGATGTGGTGATTACGGATGTCAATATGCCAGGAAAGACCGGACTTCAGATGATTGCTGAGATGAAGGAGTTGATTCCAGATGCTGCTTTTATCATCATGTCAGGCTATCAGGATTTTGAATATGTCAAAACAGCCCTCAATTTGCGCGTAGCAGACTACCTGCTCAAACCTGTTAATAAGGTAGAGATGGGCCATATCCTGGAAAAAATTCAGCATAAAATCCAGCAACCAAGCCAAGAGTTGGCCGACCGTTTGATTCACGATGATATCTCTGAGGAAGAGTTTTGTCGCTATATTGCAGGTCGGAACTCATTGTGGATTGGAGTCGCTAAGGAGAAAAAAGGCTTTATCAGCTCGTCTTATCAAGTTCTTGGGCAAAATCTTCAACTCTTTATATCGGGTCAGGAAGAAGAAGCCATGATCATAACAGCCTTCGAGGCCCCTTACAAGGAGCACTTTCATCAATTTAAAGACCGAGTAGAGCGAAGCCTCTTTTATGGTGCGACTCCTCTCAATCAAGACGAGGAGGTCTTCAGCTATTACGAGCCAGCCTACCGGGTCATTCTGCAAGGAAATATCCAACAGATCTTAGAAGAACTGGACTGGTTAGAGAAAATGATCCTTGAGAAAACACCCAAGGTCTCACTGACCAAGCAGCTCTTTATCCAATTTTTGATGGATGTCTTTCATTTGTTTGAGTACCTACAAGGTGACAATTTAGCCGATGTGGTCAAGAAAGTCCAAGAAGCTGCCACCTTTAGTGAGATGATTGCCTTTATTCAGGAAGAATTGTCCCGCTTCTTATCCCACTACCGGATGAATGAAAATGTAGAGAGTGTCCTTCAATTGATTAGCCGTGATTACCAAAAAGAGCTGTCACTAAAAGACATCAGTCGTGAACTCTTTATCAATCCAGTCTATTTAGGCCAATTGATTAAACGAGAAACCAACGCGACTTTTGCAGAACTCCTGAACAAACAGCGGATCAAGGCTGCCCAACAGCTCCTCTTATCGAGCAATGACAGTATTGAGGATATCTGCTATAAGGTCGGCTACAGTAATGTTGGCTATTTCTATAAGGTCTTCCGTAAACTCTGTGGCAAATCCCCTAAAACCTATCGCTTGCAAGGGATGACAGAGCATACAGAAGATGAGTAAAAGGCTGGGACGGTGGTCTCAGCCTTTTAATTGAAGATAAAATCTTCTTAGAAACTTTCCTTAGGAGAGTACATAACAGAAGGTTAGGGACTCTAAAGCTAAGTTTTGAGTATTTTTTTATTTGACAAATATAAGTAGACGGTGTATACTTTATAAAAAGTAGACAACGTATACTTAAATAAGGGAAGGTGGTCAAATGAAACGGAATACGGAAGAACTGAAAGAAAAGTTAATTTCGGTCGGCATTGAAGAAATCAGAACTAACGGGATTGACCGGATGTCTATGCGTACAATAGCTCAAAAATGTGGGGTGACTCATGGAGCTCCCTATAAGCATTTTGGAAGTAAAAATAGATATATTCAAGTTGTTATGGAACACTTATCAATGTTCTTTTTGAAAAATATGATACTTGGAATTGATACTTCCATAGATGCAAGAACTCAACTAACTCTGATGGGCTGTAACTTTGTAAGGTTTGCCCAAGAGGAAACCTATCTATTTGAAGCATTATTTATCAAATTTCCATATAACTATATGGAGTTATCCCAGGAAACTATTTCAGTCAACTCCTCTTTACCAGGATTTGAACATTTTAAGTCGGTAGCGTTAAGACTTAAAGATGAGGAAAATCTTTCTAGTGGTGACGCAGAAATTTTGATCCATTTTTGGAGTTTTATTGCTGGTTTGGCCCTATTGGTAAGGAGTCCTGTTGGAGAAAGCTTTAAAGAAAATGATGTTCAAAAGACCGTCAGAACGATGCTTGATATTTATATAAAAGGAGATAGCTGATGAATGTTTTAATAATCTATTCACATCCGAATGAAACAAGTTATAATGCATCAATCCTTCAAACTGTGCAAAAGCATTTAGCACCAGAGCATAGAGTTAAAATAGTAGACTTATATAAAGAAAACTTTGATCCGGTTTTACGTTTTGATGAAACGCATAAAAGGAGAGATTTACAGCATAATGAAGACATGAAACCATATAGAGATTTATTGAGTTGGGCGGATCAGTTGATTTTTATTTTCCCTACTTGGTGGAGTGGAATGCCAGCTATTTTAAAAGGTTTTATTGATCGTGTTTTTGTTGCAGGTTTTGCTTATCAGAATGGACCTCGAGGTCCGGTGGGGAAACTAGATGGAAAAGCGTGGATCATTACGACGCATAATACGCCAAAAATTTTTCTTCCTTTTTCTCAAGACTACGCAAAGGTTCTAAAATCTCAAATCTTGAAACCCTGTGGTATTAAACCGGTTAAAATGACACAAGTTACACGAGTGGAGTATATGAGTGATCGTCAACGGAAAGAAGAACTCGAAAAAATCGCACAGATAGCCAAAAGGATATAAAAACGTGCGTTACAAGTCATGACAGAGCATACAGAAGATGAGTAAAAGGCTGAGACGATTTGTCTCAGCCTTTTTACTTTTCATTTTACGTTCTTTGTATCTTGATTTTTCCAACCAGCAGCTCAGCTTCGATGGTGATTTCTGTGAGTTGAGTCCAGTCGATTTTTCTTGGTCAACATGAAATAGAAGAGGGGTCATGGCGAGGAGCGCCTGACGTTCTTCAGGAGTTAACCTCTTGGTGAGGCTGACTGTTTCGGATGAGAGGATCTGGCAGTGCTCTTCAAAGTGTTCCAAAATTTCCTGGTTGGAGTAAGATTGCTTCGTCAATTGATCTTTAGCCAACTGACGAATCTCTTTTAGATGTGAAGAGGTTGGGACGACCTTAATGATGACCCCTCCTGCCTGTAAGACACGCTCAAATTCAGCGTAATTAGCCGGGGAGAAGATGTCCAAAATGACCTCCATACTCTTAGATTGAATGGGTAAATGAGCCAAGTCTCCTACAAACCAATTGACCTGCCAGCTAGTGTCACTCTTGGCAGCTAGTTGCACGGATTCCTTGGAAAGATCAAATGCATAGAAAGTAGCTTGGGGATAAGCTTCTTGTAGTTTTCGGGAATAATAGCCTTCCCCACAGCCGATATCTAAAATCTTGGCATCACTGGTCGGAATCTTTTGACCGATCGCTCTTAGAATCGGCTCATAAAACCCCGCTTCTAAGATCAGCTGGCGATTCTGGAAATTCTCTTTGTCATAGTCCTTTGATTGTTTGATCTGGGGAGCTAGGTTGACATAGCCAAATTTCGCCAAATCAAAAGAATGATTGCTTGAACATTTAAAACTGGTCCCCACAAGTTCTAAGTCCAGTTGACAGATGGGGCAGGCAAAAGCAGTGGCGGTTTGAAATCGTTGTAATTTTGGTTTGATTGTCATGATAGTTCTAGTGTACCAAAAAACCTCCGAAAGTCATAGTTTCAGAGGTTTTACTTTCTTAATAAGTCAAAACAAAGTATTTTTTCTTACCGCGACGGATAACGGTCAATTCATTTTCTAATTTATCGCTATCGCTCAAGACATAGTCAAGGTCTTGGATACGTTCACCATTGACGTAGATCGCTCCGTTTTGGACGTCTTCACGGGCTTGGCGTTTGGAGTTGACCACACCAGATGTGACCAAGAGTTCAACAATGTTGAGGTTGTCTTCTGCTTGGACCTGGTAGTTTGGTACACCACGAAGACCTTGTTTGAGTTCTTTGACAGAAAGGTTTTTGATGTTTCCTGCAAAGAGCTGTTCCGTGATGTTGAGGGCCTCCTTGTAGGCTTCTTCACCGTGGACAAGGGTAACCACTTCACGCGCCAAGATCTTTTGAGCCAAGCGTTCATGTGGAGCAGCCTCGAACTGGTGGCGGATCTCTTCGATTTCGTCCAATGACAAGAAAGTGAAGATCTTCAAGAAGCGTATAGCGTCGGCGTCCATCACATTCATCCAGAATTGGTACATTTCGTATGGAGACGTTTATCTGCATTGAGCCAGACGGCGTTGCCTTCTGATTTTCCGAATTTCTTACCAGTGGCATCTGTGATCAAAGGCACAGTCATAACATGACCCGTCTTATCCGCTTTGCGTCGCATCAACTCAGTACCAGCTGTCATATTTCCCCATTGGTCAGAACCACCGATTTGCAGAGTGACATTGTGGTCTTGGTTGAGGACAAAGAAGTCGTAGCCTTGCATGATTTGGTAGGCAAACTCCGTGTAAGAAATCCCTGTTTCAATTCGTTTCTTCACAGATTCCTTACTCATCATAGCATTGACTGTAAAGTATTTGCCGACATCCCGAAGGAAGTCAATAAAGCTAATGCTTCCGAACCAATCGTAGTTGTTGACCATTTCAGCTTTGTTGTCGCCAGTTTCAAAATCGAGGAAACGAGACAATTGCCCTTGAATGGAGCGAACCCATTCTTGGACAGTTTCTTTTGTTTGGAGACTACGTTCAGCATCTTTGAAGGACGGATCTCCAATGAGACCAGTCGCACCGCCAACGAGCGCATACGGTTTGTGGCCTGCTAGCTGAAGGCGACGGCTCGTCAAGATGGCAACCAAGTGACCAAGGTGAAGGCTGTCAGCAGTTGGATCATAACCAGTATAATAAGAAACCTGACCTTCTTCTAGTGCTTTGCGCAAGGCTTCTTCATCTGTCGTTTGAAATACCAAACCACGCTCTTTTAGCTCATCAAAAATGTGCATGTGTCTTTTCTCCTTTATAAGTTTATTCATTTCTCTATTCTACCATAAACCATGGAAATGGCAATGCTTTCCAGTATTTTCTTCTGCTTCCTCAAAAACAATTGACGACGAATTCCACGCTCTTGTGATTGAAATCAAGGTGCCTAATCTGCTATAATATAGGGAACAAGGAGAAAGAATCAGTGAATCAATTAAAAGAGAAGCTGCAAGATTTTTGGAAGAAAGTCCAGAAATTCTTTGCAAAAATGCATACAGATACTCCAAAGAAGGAAAAAGATGAAGAGAGCAGATGGTCTGTTGGCGATATTTTTGCGACCTTTTTACGGACCCTCAAACTTCTGTGGGATGTGATGATTGCCCTGTTGATTTGTCTCTTCTTATTTGGTGCAGGGATCGGGATTGGCTATGCGGCGAGTCTCTTTAGTAATGTCAATGTTCCAAAGACAGAGGAGCTGGTCCAACAGGTCCGCAATGTGAGCAGGGTTTCAAAACTAACCTATTCCGATAAGAGCCTGATTGCTGAAGTAGACAGTGATTTGATCCGGATTCCCGTAACTGGAGATGCCATTTCAGACAATGTCAAAGGCTGTGATTGCAACCGAAGATGAGAATTTTGAAAGTCACAATGGGGTTGTGCCCAAAGCAGTTCTTCGGGCAACGCTAGGATCGGTAGCCGGTGTGGGTTCCTCTAGTGGAGGATCAACCCTCACCCAACAGTTGATCAAACAGCAAGTTGTCGGAGATGCTCCAACCTTTACACGTAAGGCGACAGAAATTGTCGATGCTCTTGCCTTGGAGCGGGGGATGGATAAGAATGAAATCCTCACCACTTACCTAAATGTCTCCCCTTTTGGACGGAACAATCGGGGGCAAAATATTGCAGGTGTCGAAGCGGCAGCCCAAGGGATCTTTGGGGTTTCTGCAAAAGACTTGACCATTCCGCAAGCGGCCTTTATCGCAGGGTTGCCACAAAGTCCAATTGTCTACTCCCCTTATGCGGCAGATGGTAGTTTAAAGAGCAAAGAGAATTTAGAGCTTGGTCTGGCGCGTGCAAAAGATGTCTTGTTCAATATGTACCGGACAGGAGTTTTGTCGAAAAAAGACTACGAATCTTACATTCAGTACGATTTAACCAAAGATTTCATTGCCCCTAATGGCATCGAGAAAACACCTCATGATTACCTCTATTTCCAAGCCATGCAAGAGGCCAAAGAGGCCATGTATGATTACTTGATCAAGCGGGACAATGTGACCAAGCAAGACTTGAAAAATAATGAAACCGTCAAAGCCTATCAAGAATTAGCTGAAACTGAGTTGCGTGAAGGTGGCTATACCATTCAAACAACCATTAACAAACCGGTTCACAATGCGATGCAGGCAGCGGTAGCGAATTTTGGAAGTGTCTTGGATGATGGAACGGGTCTTGTCGAAGTCGGTAATGTCCTCCTGGACAATCGTACAGGTGCGGTTTTAGGCTTTATTGGTGGACGTGATTTTGATGGCAACCAAAACAACCATGCTTTTGACACAGAGCGATCGCCTGGATCGACGATTAAACCATTATTGGCCTATGGGATTGCTATCGACCAAGGTTTGATGGGAAGCAATAGCATGCTCTCAAACTATCCAACCAATTTCTCGAGTGGCGAGCCGATCATGCACGTGGATAGTCGAGGAACGGCTATGATGGACCTCCGTGAGGCTCTAAACACCTCTTGGAATATCCCTGCTTACTGGACCTATCAGACCCTTCGTGAAAAGGGTGTGGATGTTCCCTCCTACATGAAGAAGATGGGCTATGATATTTCGGAATACGGAATTGAGAGTCTGCCGATGGGGGGAGGAATTGAGGTCACAGTTGCCCAACATACCAATGGCTTCCAAACCATTGCTAATAATGGGAACTACCTCAAGCGCTACATGGTTGAGCAAATTATCGATCGTGATGGAGATGTGGTCTACAAGCATGAAGCAGATCCTGTTCGTGTCTACTCTCCAGCAACAGCAACTATCCTGCAGGATCTCTTGCGTGGAGTGATTACGTCAGGTGCTACAACGACCTTTAAGTCACGAATCAGTCAAATCAATCCAACGTTGGCTGGAGCTGACTGGATTGGGAAAACGGGTACGACCAACTCAAACGGTGACATGTGGTTGATGTTGTCCACGCCATCTGTTTCTTTAGGTGGTTGGATTGGTCATGACAACAATGCTTCTATGCAGACCCTGACAGGCTACAACAACAATGCCCAGTACATGGCGCAATTGGCAAATGCGATCTACCAAGCAGATCCAAGTCTCTTTGGGATTCAGGAAAAATTCACCTTAGATAAGAGTGTTATCCGTTCGGAAGTTCTTAAATCAACTGGTGAAAGACCAGGCCGTGTCAATGTCAATGGCCGAGATATCGATCTGAGTGGTCAAACGGTAACCAGTCTTTGGGCTAAAAATGGAGCCCCAACTACTCAATACCGCTTTGCAATTGGGGGATCGGACAGCGATTATCAAAGCGCTTGGGCAGCGATTTTAGGGAATACCTCCGGGAATCAAACCAACAATAAGAACAATTCTACGACCAATAGTTCAAATCGGAACAACTCAAGTCGAGGCAATCAACGGTAATTACCTACAGTAGAAAACCTAGTCAAAACCTTGATTTGAAGGGAAATACGGTATAATAGTTACAACTAATTTGTCGTGTGCTTTATTTGAAATATTGTCCAAATAAGAGCTTACAGCAGTTAAATCTTACTTGAATAAGTCGATTTAGCTGCTCTTTTTGTGCCTATTTTTCAGAAAAACCCTAGTTTGTTACACAAATTTAATTTTTCTAAAAATTACAAAAAACGGCAAATGAGGTGAAGAGATAGCTCTTCACGTGATGCAAGTCACACAAATGTAGTTAAAACCGGATAGGTGGTGAAAGTCAGTTTACCAAGCTATCCTAGTATGGAAAAAGGAGCTAAAAACTTTGGCAGGACATGACGTTCAATACGGGAAACATCGGACCCGTCGTAGTTTTTCAAGAATCAAAGAGGTTCTTGATTTACCAAACTTGATTGAAATCCAGACAGACTCATTCAAAGATTTCTTGGATCATGGCTTGAAGGAAGTATTTGAAGATGTGCTTCCCATCTCAAACTTCACGGATACAATGGAATTGGAATTTGTGGGTTATGAAATCCGCGACCCCAAGTATTCGTTAGAAGAAGCCCGCATCCACGATGCCAGCTACTCAGCGCCAATCTTTGTGACCTTCCGTTTGGTCAACAAAGAAACAGGTGAAATCAAGACGCAAGAAGTCTTCTTTGGTGATTTCCCAATCATGACTGAAATGGGGACCTTCATCATCAATGGTGGAGAACGGATCATCGTATCTCAGCTCGTACGTTCACCAGGTGTCTACTTTAATGATAAGGTGGACAAGAATGGTAAGGTCGGTTATGGATCAACGGTTATCCCCAACCGTGGGGCATGGTTGGAGCTAGAAACTGACTCAAAAGATATTGCTTACACTCGTATCGACCGTACGCGTAAGATTCCATTTACAACTCTTGTACGTGCTCTTGGATTCTCAGGAGATGATGAAATCATTGATATCTTTGGGGATAGCGAATTGGTTCGCAATACCATCGAAAAAGATATCCATAAAAACCCAATGGATTCACGGACAGATGAAGCCCTTAAAGAAATCTATGAGCGCCTTCGTCCAGGTGAACCAAAAACAGCAGAAAGCTCACGTAGCTTGTTGGTAGCCCGTTTCTTTGATCCACGTCGCTATGACTTGGCTCCTGTTGGTCGCTACAAGATCAATAAGAAACTCAATATCAAGAACCGTTTGTTGAATCAAACCATTGCTGAACCATTGGTAGATGCTGAGACAGGGGAAATCCTTGTAGAAGCAGGTACTGTTATGACGCGCGATGTCATCGACAGCATCTCTGAACAATTGGATAATGGTTTGAACAAAATTACCTACATTCCAATGATGCAGCTGTTTTGACAGAACCAGTTGAATTGCAAAAATTCAAAGTTGTTGCTCCAACTGATCCAGATCGCGTTGTCACTATCATCGGAAATGCTAACCCATCTGATAAAGTGCGCATCGTAACTCCAGCCGATATCTTGGCAGAGATGAGCTACTTCCTCAACTTGGCTGAAGGCCTTGGCCGTGTCGATGATATCGACCACCTTGGAAACCGCCGGATTCGTGCCGTTGGTGAATTGCTTGCCAACCAAGTGCGTCTTGGACTTTCACGGATGGAGCGAAACGTTCGCGAACGCATGTCTGTACAAGATAATGATGTCTTGACACCACAACAAATCATCAACATCCGTCCAGTAACTGCGGCGATTAAAGAATTCTTTGGTTCTTCACAATTGTCCCAGTTCATGGACCAACACAACCCACTTTCTGAGTTGTCCCACAAACGTCGTTTGTCTGCCTTAGGGCCTGGTGGTTTGACACGTGACCGTGCTGGATATGAAGTCCGTGACGTGCACTACACTCACTATGGTCGGATGTGTCCAATCGAAACACCTGAAGGACCAAACATCGGTTTGATCAACAACTTGTCATCATACGGACACTTGAACAAATATGGTTTCATCCAAACTCCATACCGTAAGGTAGACCGTGAAAAAGGTGTGGTCACCAACGAAATCGTTTGGTTGACAGCTGATGAAGAAGATGAGTACATCGTCGCTCAGGCCAACTCTAAGTTGAACGAAAAAGGTGGTTTTGCTGAGCCAATCGTTATGGGACGTCACCGCGGTAACAACCAAGAGTTCCCATCTGATCAAGTCGACTACATGGACGTGTCTCCAAAACAAGTAGTTGCGGTTGCGACAGCATGTATTCCTTTCTTGGAAAACGATGACTCCAACCGTGCCCTCATGGGTGCCAACATGCAGCGTCAGGCTGTACCATTGATCGATCCAAAAGCCCCTTACGTGGGGACTGGTATGGAATACCAAGCAGCCCATGATTCGGGAGCTGCTGTGATTGCCCAACACGATGGTAAGGTTACCTATGCAGATGCAGATAAGGTAGAAGTTCGCCGTCAAGACGGTTCGCTTGATGTGTACCACATCCAAAAATTCCGCCGTTCAAACTCAGGTACTGCCTACAACCAACGTACCCTTGTAAAAGTTGGTGACGTTGTTGAAAAAGGCGACTTTATCGCAGACGGCCCATCTATGGAAAAAGGGGAAATGGCCCTTGGACAAAACCCAATCGTTGCCTACATGACTTGGGAAGGGTACAACTTCGAGGATGCCGTTATCATGAGCGAACGCTTGGTGAAAGAAGATGTCTACACATCTGTTCACTTGGAAGAATTTGAATCAGAAACACGCGATACCAAGTTAGGCCCTGAAGAAATTACCCGTGAAATTCCAAACGTTGGGGAAGATGCTCTTCGCGACTTGGATGAAACAGGTATTATCCGTATTGGTGCTGAGGTTAAAGAAGGCGATATCCTTGTCGGTAAAGTAACACCGAAGGGTGAGAAAGACCTTTCTGCCGAAGAACGTCTCCTTCACGCTATCTTTGGAGATAAATCTCGTGAAGTGCGCGATACTTCTCTTCGTGTGCCTCACGGTGGAGATGGAGTCGTTCGCGATGTTAAGATCTTTACGCGTGCAAACGGAGATGAATTGCAATCTGGTGTCAACATGTTGGTTCGTGTTTACATCGCACAAAAACGCAAGATCCGCGTCGGAGATAAGATGGCCGGTCGTCACGGAAACAAAGGGGTTGTGTCTCGTATTGTTCCAGTTGAAGACATGCCTTACCTTCCAGACGGTACACCGGTTGATATCATGTTGAACCCACTTGGGGTGCCATCCCGTATGAATATCGGTCAGGTTATGGAACTTCACCTTGGTATGGCTGCTCGTAACTTGGGCATTCATATCGCAACACCAGTCTTTGACGGAGCAAGCTCAGAAGACCTCTGGGATACTGTGAAAGAAGCTGGTATGGATAGCGATGCCAAGACCATTCTTTATGATGGACGTACAGGTGAGCCATTTGACAACCGTGTTTCTGTCGGTGTCATGTACATGATCAAGCTTCACCACATGGTTGATGATAAACTCCATGCCCGTTCAGTCGGACCATACTCAATGGTTACCCAACAACCACTCGGAGGGAAAGCTCAGTTTGGTGGACAACGTTTCGGGGAAATGGAAGTGTGGGCCCTTGAGGCTTATGGTGCATCAAATGTCCTTCAAGAAATCTTGACCTACAAGTCAGATGATGTCAATGGACGTTTGAAAGCCTATGAAGCGATCACTAAAGGTAAACCAATTCCAAAACCAGGTGTACCAGAATCCTTCCGCGTTCTTGTCAAAGAATTGCAATCACTTGGTCTTGACATGCGTGTCTTGGACGAAGATGATCAAGAAGTGGAACTTCGTGACCTCGATGAAGGGGAAGACGATGATGTGATTCATGTGGATGACCTTGAAAAAGCACGTGAAAAAGCAGCCAAGGAAGCAAAAGCAGCCTTTGATGCGGAAGAATCAGAATCATAATCAAGAACAAGAGTCAACCTGTGAGAAAGGAATATTTCGAACAGGATGATTTGGAAACAAGATGCAGATACTAGGAGATGGTGAGAAGGTTTGCTTTCTTGCCCCCTAAGGCTGTATCTAAATGAAACAAGTATGAAAACAAGGAAAGGTAAGAAATAGTGGTTGATGTAAATCGTTTTAAAAGTATGCAAATCACCCTAGCTTCTCCAAGCAAGGTCCGTTCATGGTCTTATGGAGAGGTCAAGAAACCTGAAACAATCAACTACCGTACATTGAAACCAGAACGCGAAGGTCTCTTTGATGAAGTCATCTTTGGACCTACAAAAGACTGGGAATGTGCGTGTGGAAAATACAAACGGATCCGTTACAAAGGGATCGTTTGTGACCGCTGTGGTGTGGAAGTAACACGTGCCAAGGTTCGTCGTGAACGCATGGGGCACATTGAGTTGAAAGCTCCTGTATCACACATCTGGTACTTCAAAGGTATCCCTTCTCGTATGGGATTGACCTTGGACATGAGTCCTCGTGCCCTTGAAGAAGTCATCTACTTCGCGGCTTACGTGGTCATCGATCCAAAAGATACCCCGCTTGAACACAAGTCCATTATGACAGAACGTGAATACCGTGAACGCTTGCGTGAATACGGACCAGGTTCCTTTGTTGCCAAGATGGGAGCAGAAGCGATCCAAGACCTCTTGAAACAAGTGGATTTGGAAGCAGAAATTGCTGTCTTGAAAGAAGAATTGAAGACTGCAACTGGTCAAAAACGTGTGAAGGCTGTTCGTCGTTTGGATGTCTTGGATGCCTTCTACAAATCTGGAAACAAACCAGAATGGATGGTTCTCAACATCCTTCCTGTTATTCCACCAGATCTTCGTCCGATGGTCCAATTGGATGGTGGCCGTTTTGCTGCCTCTGACTTGAATGACCTTTACCGTCGTGTGATCAACCGGAACAACCGTTTGGCTCGTTTGCTTGAGTTGAATGCCCCTGGTATCATCGTGCAAAACGAAAAACGGATGCTCCAAGAAGCGGTTGACGCTTTGATCGACAACGGTCGTCGTGGTCGTCCAATCACAGGACCAGGTAGCCGTCCGCTTAAATCATTGAGCCACATGCTCAAAGGGAAACAAGGACGCTTCCGTCAAAACTTGCTCGGGAAACGGGTGGACTTCTCAGGACGTTCCGTTATCGCTGTTGGTCCAACTCTTAAGATGTACCAATGTGGTGTGCCACGTGAAATGGCCATCGAGCTCTTTAAACCATTTGTCATGCGTGAAATCGTTGCGCGTGATATCGTGCAAAACGTCAAAGCGGCTAAACGCTTGGTGGAACGTGGAGATGAGCGTATCTGGGATATCCTCGAAGAAGTGATCAAAGAACACCCAGTTCTTTTGAACCGCGCACCGACCCTTCACCGTTTGGGAATCCAAGCCTTTGAACCTGTCTTGATTGACGGGAAAGCCCTTCGCTTGCACCCACTTGTCTGTGAAGCCTACAACGCCGACTTCGACGGGGACCAAATGGCCATCCACGTACCGCTCTCAGAAGAAGCCCAAGCAGAAGCCCGTATTTTGATGCTGGCTGCTGAGCACATCTTGAATCCAAAAGATGGAAAACCAGTTGTTACCCCATCTCAGGATATGGTATTGGGGAACTACTACTTGACTATGGAAGAAGCTGGTCGTGAAGGCGAAGGAATGGTCTTCAAAGACCGTGATGAAGCGGTCATGGCCCTTCGCAATGGCTATGTTCACTTGCATACACGTGTCGGAATTGCGACCGATAGCTTGAACAAACCATGGACAGAAGCTCAACAACACAAGATTCTCTTGACAACTGTTGGTAAGATTCTCTTTAACGATATCATGCCTGCAGAACTTCCATATCTTCAAGAGCCAAACAATGCCAACTTGACAGAAGGTGTTCCAGCTAAGTATTTCTTGGAGCCTGGTCAAGATGTCAAAGTGGCGATTGAGCAATTGGAATTAAATGTTCCATTCAAGAAGAAAAATCTTGGAAATATCATCGCAGAAATCTTCAAACGCTTCCGTACAACAGAAACATCTGCTTTCTTGGACCGTTTGAAAGACTTAGGTTACCACCATTCAACTCTTGCTGGTTTGACAGTGGGGATTGCCGATATTCCGGTTGTTGAAGATAAGGCTGAAATCATTGAAGAATCTCACAAACGTGTGGATCAAATCACCAAACAATTCCGTCGTGGTTTGATTACAGATGATGAACGCTACAATGCCGTTACAGCTGAATGGCGTGCAGCCCGTGAGAAATTGGAAACGCTTGGTAGATAACCAAGATCCGAAGAACCCAATCGTTATGATGATGGATTCTGGAGCCCGCGGTAACATCTCAAACTTCTCACAGCTTGCCGGTATGCGTGGTTTGATGGCTGCGCCAAACGGACGGATTATGGAATTGCCAATCCTTTCAAACTTCCGTGAAGGTTTGTCAGTACTCGAAATGTTCTTCTCTACTCACGGTGCTCGTAAAGGGATGACCGATACGGCCCTCAAGACAGCCGACTCAGGTTATCTTACTCGTCGTTTGGTTGACGTTGCCCAAGACGTCATTATCCGTGAGGATGACTGTGGAACCGACCGTGGACTCGTGATCCGTGCGATTACCGATGGCAAAGAAATGATTGAACCATTGGAAGAGCGGTTGACAGGTCGTTACACTAAGAAATCTGTTAAACATCCTGAAACAGGTGCAGTCATCGTTGGTCCAGATACCTTGATTTCAGAAGACTAGCACGTGAAATTGTCAATGCTGGTGTTGAAGAAGTCACTATCCGCTCTGTCTTTACATGTAACACCCGCCATGGTGTCTGCCGTCACTGTTACGGTATCAACTTGGCGACGGGTGATGCGGTTGAAGTGGGTGAAGCAGTCGGAACCATCGCTGCCCAATCTATCGGAGAACCTGGTACACAGCTTACAATGCGTACCTTCCACACGGGTGGGGTTGCCTCAAATACCGATATCACGCAAGGTCTTCCTCGTGTCCAAGAAATCTTTGAAGCCCGCAATCCGAAAGGGGAAGCGGTTATCACTGAGGTCAAAGGGGAAGTCACAGCCATTGAAGAAGATGCTTCTACACGGACCAAGAAAGTCTTTGTCAGCGGAGCCACTGGTGAGGGTGAATACGTTGTCCCTTACACAGCCCGCATGAAAGTCGAAGTGGGAGATCAAGTCTCTCGTGGTGCAGCTCTGACAGAAGGCTCAATCCAACCAAAACGTCTCCTTGCTGTACGTGATGTCTTGTCTGTTGAAACTTACCTTCTTGCGGAAGTACAAAAAGTATACCGTAGCCAAGGGGTAGAAATCGGCGACAAACACATCGAGGTAATGGTTCGTCAAATGATCCGTAAAGTACGTGTCATGGATCCAGGAGATACAGACCTTCTCATGGGTACACTTATGGACATTACAGACTTTACAGATGCCAATAAGGATGTCCTTATCTCTGGTGGAGTTCCTGCGACGGCTCGTCCGGTCCTTATGGGAATCACCAAGGCCTCTCTTGAAACCAACAGTTTCTTGTCAGCGGCTTCCTTCCAGGAAACAACTCGTGTTCTTACTGACGCAGCGATCCGTGGTAAGAAAGACCATCTCCTTGGACTGAAGGAAATGTTATCATTGGTAAAATTATTCCTGCAGGTACAGGTATGGCTCGTTACCGTAACTTGGAACCACAAGCGATTAACGAAGTTGAAATCATCGAAGAAGTACCAGTAACAGATGGAACTGTAGATGAAGTTCAAACAGCTGAAATCGTAGAAGAATAAGAAAAAAAGTCGGAACCATGTGTTCCGGCTTTTTTTTGAAAAAATAATAAAAATTTATTATTTGAAAAAATAATTGTATAATTATTAAATTGTTTTTTTACCAAAAAAATATTAGCCCCTTAAAAGAGATGCTGCAATTAGTTACAATTAGTGATTATATGGATATGTATTCCAAACACCAGAATAATAAAATGACTAACTATTAGTAATTCCTTTATAAAACCCAAATTTGGTTTGACATTTAAAGTCAATGGCGGTAGAATGGGTAAAGATGTACATAAATTAAAAAAATGTCGAATTACATGTATGTCGACGGGGGAAGTTTATGGGAAAATTGAAAATAATGGTTGTGTTTGGGACGCGACCGGAGGCCATTAAAATGGCCCCTTTAGTGCTGGAATTGCAACAGCAGAAGGAGACTATTGAGACCATTACGGTGGTGACTGCTCAGCACCGTCAAATGTTGGATCAAGTCTTAGAAACGTTTAAAGTTGTACCTGATTACGACTTAGATATTATGGGGAAGAGCCAGACCTTATTAGAGATTACCTCTAAAATTCTGGATAAATTAGATCCCATTATCAAAAAAGAAAAACCGGATATGGTCTTGGTCCATGGAGATACGACAACCACCTTTGCGGCGAGTCTGGTTGCCTTTTATAACCAAGTGAGTATTGGCCACGTCGAAGCTGGTTTACGGACTTTTGATAAATACTCTCCATATCCAGAAGAAATGAACCGCCAAATGACGGATAACCTAGCGGATTTGTATTTCGCGCCGACAAGTGAAAGTAAGGACAATCTCTTAAAAGAAAATCATCCAGAATCTTCTATTGTGGTGACGGGAAATACAGCTATTGATGCCTTAAAACTAACGGTTCAAGAGGACTACCACCACGAGGTACTGGATCAAGTAGATCCAGCTAAAAAGTGATTCTTGTCACCATGCATCGAAGAGAAAACCAAGGGGCGCCGATGCGAGCAGTCTTTGGAGCTCTGCGAGAAATGGTGGATCAAGAGCCGAATATTGAAGTAGTCTACCCGGTTCATCTTAGTCCAGCGGTCCAAGAGGCGGCGAACGATCTATTAGGAGATCACGATCGGATCCATCTCATTGCACCTCTGGATGTGCTTGATTTCCATAACTTGGCTTCTAGAAGTTACTTTATCATGTCGGATTCAGGTGGTGTGCAAGAGGAGGCGCCATCACTAGGGAAACCGGTATTGGTATTGCGTGACACGACAGAACGCCCCGAAGGTGTTCGAGCAGGAACCTTGAAATTAGTTGGGACAGACCCTGCAGTCGTTAAATCTACGATGACAGAGCTCTTAACCAATGAACCTCTTTATCTAGAAATGGCGAATGCGCGAAACCCTTATGGGGATGGAAGAGCATCTGAGCGAATCGTACAAGCTATTAAACATTACTTTGGCCTGGGAGAGGCTGCCGAAGAATTTCATGAGGGAGAGAAAGAATAAATGAAAAAAACGGAAAAGTTAAGTAGATGGTTGCTGATTTTGATTGTTTTCGAAGTACTTCTTTTACTTTACTGCTTGTTTTTTGCAAGAGGGATTCTTCTTGAAGAAGGATTATTCTTTGTTTTAGGATTATTTTCTGCCATTGTTTTATCTGATTTATTGTTGACATGGACCATCCTTTTGTCCTTTGCCTTTGGGATTGTCTTTTTGGTGGCGGGTGTTGTTTATATCCCCTTCCACCAAGCCTTGCTGTTACTCTTTAGTTTTCCGGCTTTAATTGGAATCTTGCTGAATATTCGCTACCATCTCTTTAAAGAGATCGCAAAAGTAAAAGATCAAGAACCAGAAGCCTATGCGGCTTACCGCAATCTCATCGCTTCTTATGGTGGGGAAAATAAGGGACAGATTCAAGCTTTACTCATCCACTGGTCTCATGAGGAATTGTTCTTCCAAGTGCAACCGAGGGAGTATAATCGTACCCTGAATCAAATCAACTATTTGTTAACGCATCATCTAAAACCAAATGAAGGGTTGTATTATGTATCAGATGGTAATTTTTTGATCTTATCTGCTGATAGCGAGCGGGATCTGAAAAACGATTATGAGACGGTCTTAAAACCACAATTGGAAGGCCTTGTATTCCAAGGTGAAGATGGGCTGCAAGCCATCCAATTTCAGTCAGGCTTTCTTGTAGTGGATCAATCAAATCGAACCAAATACCATCGCTATAAAGAAATGATGCGTTACTTAAAACGTCAACTTGAAACAGATATTATTGTGGAATATTAGGAGGAAAAAATGACTCTTACAAATATATTTTTTAATATAGCTGTGGGCATTAGTGTATTTTTTGCCCTGTGCTTTATTGTATTATTTGTAGCTTATATGGTAATTTACCATCGTGTGAATAAACTTTAAGGCGGTGGATCATGATTAGTCAAATTATGATGATTATTGCCTTGATTTCAATTTGGCTGTCCTTGGCCTGGGGCTTGGTCATCCTCTTTTCAGCTGTTCATTTTTGGTTCAAACACAGTGATTTTTGTGTCAATACGGATCCGCTTCCTTATTATCCAAAAGTGACGATCGTTGTACCCGCCCATAATGAAGATGTGGTCATCGCACAAACAGCCAAAGCGATCCTTGATATGAACTATCCACATGATCGTGTAGAATTACTGCTATTTGCGGATAATTGTTCCGATCGTACCTATGAGGAATGTCTAGCAGTTAAAGCATTACCAGAGTATGCCGGACGTGATTTGACCATCATCAATCGAAGTGGGACAGGTGGGAAAGCCGGTGTTCTGAATGACGCTTTGAAAATGGCAACTGGGGATTATATCTGTGTCTACGATGCGGATGCCATGCCTGAAAAGAATGCTCTTTATTTCCTTGTGAAAGAAGTCCTGAAAGATCCAGAACGTCATGTGGCCTCTTTCGGTCGGAACAAAACGCGGAATGCAGGTCAAAACTTCTTGACCCGTTGTATCAACCAAGAAATTGTTGTGACCCAACGGGTGCATCACGTGGGGATGTGGCATCTCTTTAAGATTGGACGGATCCCAGGAACCAACTTTATCATCCAAACAGACTTTGTAAAGAGTATTGGGGGCTGGAAAAATGGTGCCTTGACAGAGGACACCGATATTTCCTTCAAGATTATGCAAAGTGGGAAATTGATCGCTCTAGCCTATAATTCAGAAGCTTTCCAACAGGAACCAGAAACTCTGAAGTCTTATTATATGCAGCGGAAACGTTGGGCCAAAGGAAATTATGAAGTGGTTCTTTCTAATTTCAAGCATTTGTTTGGTAAGGGAAATTGGCGTGTGAAGTTGGAAGTGACCAACTATTCTTGTATCTTCTTCTGGTTTAATGCGGCGATCGTCTTATCTGATTTGATCTTTTTGCCAACATTCTCGCCATGTGTCTCCATACAGTAGTGCCGGGTGTTCAAATTCCGTTTGCTTTTGATGCTGATAATATCTATATTGCACAATTGATGTTGTTCAATTGGATCTTGATGATTGGGCTCTACTTGCTTCAGATTAATGTAGCTCTCGCTTCACAGTTTGGCCAAGCCACTACCAAGCAAATTTGGTTGGCCTTGGCTGCCTATTTCACCTATTCTCAACTGTTTATCATTGTGTCAATTGATGCCATCTCCTCGATTGTGATGGATAAACTATTGCACCGTAAAGAAACCAAATGGGTTAAAACCAAACGATTCGCAGGATAGGAGAAAATATGAAAACGAAAAAGATGAGATATGTATGGTTTCTAGTCATCCTTTGCATTTTCTGTTTGACCTTGTTTTTAGCAAGAACGAGAAGTAAGGTGGAAATGAGAAATCGAATTTATCGTCAGTGGAGTGAGCATTTTGTTGTTTCAAAAGGGAAAGAGTCCTATGTTAGGACAACCAATGATAGCGATCAATCAGTGGTCTTATCTGAGGGGCAAAGTTATGGGATGCTCATTACAGTCGCGGCTGCCAGAAAAGGGCAAGCCCAACAAGAAGACTTTGATCGACTCTACCAATATTATCTAAACCATCGCTTAGAAGGCACCCAGTTGATGTCTTGGAAACAAACCATCAAAAATGGAAAAGCAAAGGCTGAGGATCATAACGCTACAGATGGGGATCTTTACATTGCCTATGCCTTGTTAGAAGCCGCTCAGCAATGGCCAAAGCAAGCTAAAGAATACCAAGCTCAAGCCAAAGCGATTCTAGAAGATATCCTCACTTACAACTACAATGAAGAAACCGGTGTATTGACAGTGGGAAATTGGGCCAATCAGAATTCGGAATTTTACCATTTAATGCGGACATCTGATACATTGCCTGCGCAATTCCAGATCTTTTATGAAGTGACAAAAGATTCGAAGTGGTTGGATATCAAAGAGAAGATGTTGCAACAATTAGAAACGATTAGTTCCCAAACAAAAACTGGCCTATTGCCTGATTTTATCTGGGTTGATGAGCAAGGCACTCGCGTAGCGGAACCTAAGACAATTGAATCCAAGTATGATGGGGCATACTCTTATAATGCATGTCGCCTTCCATACAACCTTGTTCAAAGCAAGGACGCAGCTAGTCAAAAACTGGTGAAAAAGATGTTAAACTTTTTCAAGAGCCAAAGAAACCTGTATGCGGGTTATGATTTGAAAGGGAAGGCCTTGAACAATCATCAGGCAGCAAGTTTTTTGGCACCGATTGTCTATGCGTCTGAGCATGAAAAAGGTTATTTGAAGTTGGTGCAACAGAATAAGTATATCTTCACCCAAGATTTACCTCTGAACAACTATTACGATGCAACCATGACAACCATGATTGCGCTTGAATTGTTCTAAAGACTTGAAAGAGAGAGTTCCGCAAGATGACCTGACCATTTTGTTGGGATTCTCTTTTTGCTATTCTCGAAAAATGGAACCTAAAGGAAAGGAATCGTCTATTTTTGGAAAAATATAGGGAAAAACATCTGAAAATTATCTGAAAAAACATGTTATGAGCAGAAAACTTTTATTCTCAAATGGTTTTCTATATAATAGAGAATACAAAGGATGGAAGAGTTTATGTATCGAGTGATTGAAATGTACGGAGATTGTGAACCCTGGTGGTTCTTAGATGGTTGGGAAGAAGATATCGTCAGTAGTCAAACTTTTGACGACTATTACCTGGCGCTTAAATTCTACAAGAAAAAGTGGTTGGAGTTAAATGAGCACTTTCCTAGTTACAAGAGTAGGAGTGATCTGATGACGATCTTTTGGGATTCCAAAGAACAAGAATGGTGTGAGGACTGCAATGAAGATGTTCAGTTATTCCATTCGATCGTTCTCTTGGAGGATGAACAAAAAATTCCTAAAAGCAAGCTTCGTCCAGGTTACGAAAAGGAAAAAGGAAGTCGGAAACACCGCTCTTGTCAATATACACTCGATTCAAAAAAAGGGACAACCCTGTCATAAGCTACAAGTAGAAGATTTTTTAGAGCGATCTAGAAAGTCTTCTTTTTTTCTTTTCTTTTTCGAATAGTATAAGTGAGAGGAGGAATTATGGTTCAAGAAATCGCTAAACAATTGATCCGCATGGGCAAACATGAAGAGGCTCAGGATCTCTACTTCATCCCTCGGAGGGAGGAGTACCAAGTCTTTATGAGGGTAGGGGATGAGCGACGCTTTGTGCAGGCTTTCCCTTTTGAGGAGATGACGGCTATCATTAGCCACTTTAAGTTCGTAGCAGGGATGAACGTGGGAGAAAAAAGGCGCAGTCAGCTAGGATCGTGTGATTACCCATTAGAGGATGAAGTGGTTTCAATCCGCTTGTCGACGGTAGGGGATTATCGTGGCTATGAAAGCTTGGTCATTCGACTCCTGCATGATGAGGAACGCGAATTGCGTTTTTGGTTTGATCAGTTGCCGGAATTGCAGAAAAATTGGCTGGCCGTGGGCTTTACCTTTTTGCGGGTCCCGTTGGTTCGGGAAAGACCACTCTCATGCATGCTTTGGCGCAAGAGCGCTTTGCGGACCAGCAAGTTATGTCCATCGAAGATCCTGTCGAGATCAAGCAGGATAATATGCTTCAGCTTCAGCTGAATGACCAGATCGGCATGACCTATGACAACTTGATCAAGCTCTCCTTGCGTCATCGGCCGGACCTTCTCATTATTGGGGAGATCCGAGATAAAGAAACAGCTCGTGCAGTGGTACGGGCTAGTTTGACAGGGGTTACGGTCTTTTCCACCATTCATGCCAAAAGCGTTAGAGGAGTTTATGAACGTCTCTTAGAGCTAGGGGTCAGTGAGGAAGAGCTCAAGATTGTTTTACAAGGTATTTGTTACCAACGATTAATTGCAGGAGGAGGGGTTGTCGATTTTGCAACAGAAAACTACCAAGAACATTCAGCCAGCCGCTGGAACCAACAAATGGATCTCTTGGCTCAATCGGGATATATCCAGCTGGCTCAGGCGCAAGCCGAAAAAATTATCTACCGCTAAACAAAAGCAAATCATTGAATTGTTTTTGAATCTTTATTCGAGTGGTTTTCATCTGTCTGAGATTGTTGATTTTTTGGATCGTTCCCACCTAGTGGAGAGTCATTTGGTCTCCCAGATGCGAGCAGATCTCTCTCGGGGTCGGAGTTTTTCAGAGATGATGGCGGGGATCGGTTTTTCAGATGCGGTCACGACGCAGCTATCTCTGGCTGAGCTCCATGGAAATCTTGCATTGAGCTTGGAGAAAATCGGTGCTTACCTAGAAAACATGCGCAAGGTCAAGAAAAAGTTGATCGAAGTTAGCACTTATCCTCTTATCTTACTTGGTTTTTTAGTTTTGATTATGCTAGGCCTGCGCAATTATTTGCTCCCTCAAATGGATGCTCAAAATATCGGTACCCAACTGATCAGCTCTTTTCCCCAGCTCTTTTTGGCACTAGGAGCCGGATTGGTGGCCTTCGTCTTACTCGGCTTTCTCTATTATCGACAGTCTAGTAAGATAAAAGTTTTTAGAAGCTTGTCCCATCTTCCTTTCGGGAAAGGCATGATTCAAGCGTATTTGACAGCCTATTATGCCAGAGAATGGGGCAACCTGATTGGGCAAGGATTGGAGCTGTCTCGGATTTTTACCATGATGCAGGAGCAAAAATCCCAGCTTTTCCAAGAGATTGGAAGAGACTTAGCTCTTTCTTTAGACCGTGGTCAATCCTTTTCAGAGACGGTCGGGGGATATTCTTTTTTCAAAAAAGAATTGCCTCTGATGATTGAATATGGTGAGGTCAAATCAAAGCTCGGAAGTGAACTGGAGATCTACGCTGAAAAAACATGGGAGGATTTCTTCGTCGGGTTCACAAGGCCATGAATGTGATACAACCCTTAGTGTTTGTCTTTGTGGCGCTTGTGATTGTCTTACTCTATGCAGCCATGTTGCTGCCGATTTATCAAAATATGGAGGTTCATTTATGAAAAAACTAAAAACATATAAGGTAAAAGCCTTTACCCTCATTGAAATGTTGGTGGTCTTATTGATCATCAGTGTATTGTTATTGCTCTTCGTGCCAAATTTGACTAAACAAAAAGATTCTGTGAAAGAGACAGGAAATGCAGCGGTTGTCAAGGTGGTCGAAAGTCAGGCAGAATTGTATGAACTCAATCATACCAACGACCAAGCAACTCTAGCAAAATTGATTGCTGATGGAAATATCACCAACAAACAAGCAGAATCTTATCGTGCTTATTATGCGAAAAATAGTGGAGAAACTCGTGCGGTTGCAGATTAAGGCCTTTACCTTGGTGGAGACCCTTCTGACCTTGATGATCGTCAGTTTTATCTATCTGGGCTTATCAGGATCGATCAAGACGAGCTTTCAACAGGTGGAAGAAAAAGTCTTTTTTGCAGAGTTTGAACATCTCTATCAAGAAAGTCAGAAGCTAGCACTGGCAAAGCAAACGGAATTGGATGTTGAAGTGAGTGCAAGGAAGATCCAAACGCCTTATCAGACGGTGAAAATCCCTGATTCTATCACGCTGCAAGATCCCAAAACGATTCGCTTGGACCGAGCAGGTGGCAATTCATCCCTGGCTAATTTGCATTTCAAACACAGAGAGGAGTGGTGACCTATCAGCTTTCGCTTGGAAATGGGAAAATTAAAAAGAGCATTCGTTCCCGCTAGTATTCTCTTAGAATCCTTAGTTGCCTTGAGTTTATTTGCCATGATTACAACCTTATTGCTAGGGGAGATCCAGCGTTCGCGCAAGGAGCGACTAGCGGATTTCAAGGAAGTAGAAGTCTTGTCTGCCGCCCAAATGGCTCTTCAGACCGGACAAAATCATCTTGAGGCCAATGGCATTCAGATTCATGTCGAAAAAGATGCTAATCAAATCACGGTCTATCATCAGGGGAAGGTGGTGCTGCATGTGGAATAAAAGGAAGGTCCAGGCCTTTACCTTGCTTGAGGCTTTGATCGCTCTCTTCGTGCTGAGTGGAGGTGTGTTAGTCTTTCAAGGCTTGACCAAACTCTTGCATGCTGAATTGGACTACCAAGCGCATCAAAAGCAGGAAGAATGGATCTTATTTCAGCAACAACTACAGGTGGAATTGGACCGGAGTCATTTTGAAAAAGTGGAGAACAATCATATTTACTTGATACAGGATCAAAAACCAATTGCTATTGGCCAGTCTAAAGGAGATGATATTCGAAAAACAGATGATCGGGGCAGGGGGTATCAGCCTATGATTTCAGGTGTTCACTCTAGTCAGATTTGGCAGGAGGGAGATGTGATTCATCTGCGCTTGAATTTTGAGGAAGGTTTAGAAAGGGAGTATGTCTACCATGTGGTACCAGCAATGCAAAATGAAAAAAGTTAAGGCTGGAGTCTTGCTCTACGCTCTCCTAATGGCAGCTGTTTTCAGCCTCTTGCTCCAGTTTTACCTGCACCGTCAGGTCGCGGAAAAACGGATCTTAAAGACGAGTCAAGATCGCCTTCGGGCCTATGCTTTGGTACAATTGGCTCTTGAAAAAGGAAAGAGTGATGAGAAGGCATCAGAGATTCACTTAAGGTCAGGAACTGTTCAGCTAAAGCAGGACACTGGTTTTCTTTCTGCTCAAGCTGAGATGGATGGAGAAAGCTATGAGTTTGTCCTTCCTGTAAATGAAGAAAAAGAAGGTAAGAAAGCAGAAAAAGAAAAGAAGGAGTCGAAGAAAGGCAAAGAGAAGAACGATACAGAAAAGCCTTCTGAAGAGACGCCGAAAGAGACGAAGAAGGCATCGGAAAATAGCGAAAAAGACTAATTTTTGGTATGATAGGATGCGGAGGAAATCATGAATTTCGAAAAAATTGAACAAGCCTATACCTATCTATTGGAAAATACTCAGAGTATTCAAAATGAACTGTCAACCAACTTTTATGATGCCTTGATTGAACAAAATGCCATATATTTGGAGGGCAAGACAGATCTAGAAATTGTCAAAAATAATAACCAAAAATTAAAAGAACTAGGTTTAAGTAAGGAAGAATGGCGCAGAGTCTACCAATTCCTTTTTATGAAAGCAGCTCAAACAGAACCTTTACAAGCGAATCACCAATTTACACCAGATGCAATTGGCTTTATCATTACATTTTTGATCGATCAGCTGTCCTCAAAAGAAGAACTGGATATCCTAGAAGTGGGGAGTGGAACAGGGAATCTCGCTGAGACCATTGTTAACAACAGTCGTCTCAAGATCGATTACTTAGGATTGGAATTGGATGACCTCTTGATTGATCTATCTGCTAGTATCGCAGATGTGATGGAGTCTAGTGTTGTCTTTGCGCAAGGAGACGCGGTTCGTCCACAAGTTTTGAAAGAAAGTGACTTGATCGTCAGCGATCTTCCAATTGGTTATTATCCAGATGATACCATTGCGCAGCGCTATCAGGTAGCCAGTACAGAAGAACATACCTATGCCCATCACCTCATGATGGAACAAGCATTGAAGTACTTGAAGCCTCAAGGAGTAGCCATCTTTTTAGCGCCTAATAACCTCTTGACGAGTCCTCAGAGTGATCTTTTAAAGACTTGGTTGAAAGACAAGGCTCAGATCCTTGCCATGCTAACCTTACCAGAATCCCTCTTTTCAAATCCAGCCTATGCTAAGACGATTTTCGTCTTACGAAAACAAGAAGAAGAGTCTGTTCAGCCTTTTGTTTATCCTTTCACGGATCTACAGGATCAAGATCAAGTGGTCCACTTTATGGAAAGTTTCCAAAACTGGTTAATGGATAGTGAAATTTGATCAAAGATCTGATATAATAGAAAAAGTGAAAACGCTTAATGAGGTGAATATATGTCGAAAACAATTTCTATTAATGCAGGAAGCTCTAGTTTAAAATGGCAATTGTACCAAATGCCGGAAGAAACAGTTCTTGCAAAAGGATTGATTGAACGAATTGGTTTAAAAGATTCGATTTCAACGGTAAAATTTGATGGACGTTCAGAAAAACAAGTATTAGATATTCATGACCATACACAAGCTGTAAAAATTTTGTTGGATGATTTGATTCGATTTGATATTATCAAGTCATACGATGAGATTACAGGGGTGGGTCACCGCGTCGTTGCGGGTGGAGAATATTTCAAGGATTCTGCCTTGGTAGATGATGAAGTTCTTCAAAAAGTGGAAGAGTTATCTTTGCTAGCTCCACTTCACAATCCTGCAAATGCGGCTGGAATTCGTGCCTTCAGAGATATTTGTCCAGATATTACCAGTGTTGTAGTATTTGATACTTCTTTCCATACAACCATGCCAGAAAAAGCTTATCGTTACCCTCTTCCAACTAAATATTACACAGAAAACAAGGTTCGGAAATACGGCGCCCATGGAACTAGCCATCAGTACGTAGCTGGGGAAGCTGCGAAACTCCTTGGGAAACCATTGGAAGAGTTGAAATTGATTACCTGCCACGTCGGAAATGGTGTATCTGTCACTGCAGTTGATAAAGGAATCTCTGTCGATACTTCAATGGGCTTCACCCCTCTAGGTGGGGTCATGATGGGAACACGTACAGGAGATCTCGATCCAGCGATCATTGCTTATTTGATGGAGCATACAGAAGACTTTAATACGCCTGAAGATATCAGCCGGATCCTAAACCGTGAGTCAGGTCTTCTTGGGGTTTCAGAAACTTCTAGCGATATGCGCGATATCCATACAGCGATGCACAATGGCGATGAAAAAGCTCAGTTAGCTTTTGACATTTTTGTAGATCGTTTGAAAAAATACATTGGTCAGTACTTTGCTGTCTTGAATGGTGCAGACGCTATTATCTTCACAGCTGGAATTGGTGAAAATGCAGCGAATGTTCGCTCTGCGATTATCAATGGTCTCAGCTGGTTTGGTTGCAAGGTTGATCCTGAAAAGAACGTCTTTGGAGTTGTAGGAGATATTTCCACAGCCGATTCGACTGTGAAAGTCTTGGTAGTGCCAACAGATGAAGAGTTGGTCATTGCGCGCGATGTTGAACGTTTCAAAAATAAGTAGACTGAAATAAAGCGAGATAGGTTGGAGGCGAAAGTCCCAACCTTCTTATTTTATGCTAGAAAGAGGTTCTTGATTGAAAAAAATACAGTCTTTTGTTCGAGAGCACCAATTATGGAGGAATGCCTTCTGGCTTCTTCTTTTTGTACCCTTGTTTTTCCTTTCGCAATTGCCACTCATTTCCATGCTCTTTTCCATTCGAAATGGGCTTGATGCGTGGATAGTCACCCTCCTTACCCTGGTGGCTACAGTTGTAGTACTCTTTGTTTTTTATGTGGTTATGAAAAAGAGTCCTCTAGAGAATATAGATATTCGGGTGATTACCTGGCCAGCTTTGGGAAGGAATTTTCTTTTTTTCCTCTTGTTGATCGCCAATAACATGCTAGCCTATCCCCTGTTGCAACAGGAGGGGAGCGACACGACGAAAAATCAAATGGTTCTAATGGAACTTCAAGCCCATGCTCCTTTTTTTGCCATGGGGATGGTCGTCGTGCTTGTTGCTCCGATTCTAGAGGAGTTGCTCTGTCGAGCCATCATACCCCGTTTGATTTTTCGAGGGGCAGAACCGATTGGTTACTTGGCTGGAGCACTCTTTTTCACCTACTTGCATGGACCGAGCACTTTAGGAGAATGGGTAGCTTATGGAGGAATGTCCTTGATCATAACTTGGGTGGCTTATCGCTACAAGCGGATCGAGTATAGCATCTGTCTTCATATGACCTTGAATGCGTTGGCTTATTATTCTCCAGCTGTCTTACTCCTGTGTTTATTGCCGGTATCGAGAGTTTTCTTCCCGGATAAATTATGATAAATGGTAGGTACCAATGAGTTTTAATACACACCCAAAGTCGATAGACCAAGGGCGACTAGAAAGCTGGTACAGTCCATCGAGAGAGCTAACTCGGAGGTTTGAACTCTTGTTCTAGCCTCTTTCTCATCTCGTTGCTCTCTAGTTGAAGAAAAAGGAGTTGAAAATGGGGAGAAGAGTAGATAGGAAATGGCTAAGTGCCCAAGGGACGCTTCTTTGTGGCATCTTAAATGTCACTCCTGATTCATTTTCTGATGGCGGCAAGTATACAAGTATGGATGCAGCCGTGCAGCAGGCGAGAAAACTGATCCAAGAAGGAGCTCAGATCCTCGATATCGGGGGAGAATCAACCAGACCAGGTAGTCATTATGTAGAGATCCAAGAAGAGATTGACCGCGTGGTTCCAGTAATTAAAGCCATTCGGAAAGAAAGTGATGTCTTGATTTCAGTGGATACCTGGAAGTCCCAGGTGGCGGCGGCGGCGCTCGAAGCTGGGGCTGATATTGTCAACGATATTACGGGTTTTCTTGGAGATCCTAAGATGGCTGCTGTCGTCGCGGAGCATGAAGCGAGCGCAGTTCTCATGTTTAATCCAGTGATGGCAAGACCGCATCATCCAAGTTCCACTATCTTTCCAAGTTTTGGTTTCGAACCAGTCTTTTCAGAGCAAGAGCTTCAACAGATGGCTCAAGAACCGATTCAAGACTTGATGTGGACCTTCTTTGACCGCTCGCTTGCGGTAGCGAAAGCAGCTGGTGTCCAGACGGATCGTATTATGTTGGATCCTGGGATCGGTTTTGGTTTGACCAAGCGAGAGAACTTACTCTTATTACAAGAACTTGGGACGATTCACCAAAAGGGGTATCCGATCTTTCTAGGGGTCTCCCGAAAACGTTTTGTGGTCAATATTATTGAGGAAGCTGGATTTGAGACAGATCCTGCAACGGAGACTGGTTTTTGGAATCGGGACCTGGCTTCGAGCCATTTGACGAGTATTGCAGCCAGTCAAGGAGTCGAAGTGGTGCGGGTGCATGATATCCCCCTACACAAGATGGCAGCCAGTCTGGGCCAAGCCATTTTCCAAGCCCAAGAGGCAGCAGATACTAATTTGAAACAATACAAGTAAATGAAGAAGAAAGAACATCAGTTGGATCTTCGTTGGCTAGAAGCCTATCGTTCGCAGGATCCACATTTTGGCTTGGAGCGCATGGAAGCTCTCTTGGCTTTGAGAGGAAATCCTCACCTAGACTGTCGGGTCATTCATGTTGCGGGGACCAATGGCAAGGGCTCTACCATTGCTACCTTGTCCCAACTCTTGAGGCAGGCAGGTTTACGCGTTGGAGTCTTTACCTCTCCTTATCTGATCCATTACAATGACCAGATCACCATTAATGGCGAAGCCATTTCCGATCAAAACCTGCAAACCTACCTGGATAGCTACCAACAGCTCTTGGAAGCTGAAGAATCAAGAGACATCTTTCAAGGTTTGACGGAATTTGAAGTGATGACGGCGATCGCTTATGATTATTTTGCTCATGAGGAGCTGGATTATGTGATTATGGAAGTCGGTATGGGGGGGACGACTAGACAGTACCAACGTCTGCCAGCCCGTTCTGACTGCGATCACATCGATCGGCTTGGACCATGTTGCTCTTCTTGGGCCAGATCTGGCTTCCATTGCCCGTGAAAAGGCAGGTATCATTAAGCCAGGAATTCCTCTGGTTCTAGGGAAATTAGAAGCAGAAACTAGCCAAGTCATTGAAGGCATTGCGATTCAAGAGCAGGCACCGATAACAGCCTATGACAGAGATTACCAAGTTGAGCTAGAAGCCTCTTGTCTATCGGGCCAATCCTTTTCTTATCACAGTTCCAAAAGAGAAACAGCCTCCTATCAAGTAGCGCTCTTGGGTCATCACCAGGCCAGAAATGCAGCTCTTGCTATCAGTATTTGTGATGTACTTTTTGAAAGAGAAGGGCGTGAACTCTTGTCAAGAGAGTTAGTGGATGAGGCCTTGCATCAAGTCGTCTGGCCTGGCCGGATGGAAGTGGTCTCGCAAAATCCCATGATCTTGCTTGATGGGGCCCATAACCCCCACGCCGTTGCGCCTTTGATCGCAAGCCTTCGGGAACTTTTTCCAAGTCAAAAAAAGACTATTCTTTTTACCTGCATCCGGACCAAAGCCTTAGAAGAGATGCTCATTCAGTGGCAGGAACTAGAAAATAGTCGCTTGATCCTCACGACCTTTGAAGATCCAAGAGCTTATTCTCAAGAAGAGATAAGAGCTGCTGCGAAAAACCATCAGCTTGAGGAAGTCAACTGGCAAGAGTTTCTACAAAACTGGCAAGCAAAAGGCGATGAGCTCCTCATTGTAACGGGGTCGCTCTACTTCCTTAGCAAGGTACGACCTTATTTATTAAAAACAGAAAAATCCAACTAGGAGATGATATGGATACAAAGAAAATTGAAGAAGCAGTGAAAATGATCATCGAGGCAGTCGGTGAAGATGAGAACCGTGAGGGACTTCAGGAAACGCCGACCCGCATTGCCAAGATGTACCAAGAAATCTTTGCAGGACTAGGGCAGACAGCAGAAGAGCACTTGTCTAAATCATTTGAAATCATTGATAACAATATGGTGGTCGAGAAGGATATCTTCTTCCATTCCATGTGTGAGCATCACTTTTTACCATTTTATGGAAAAGTGCACATTGCCTATATTCCAAATGGCCGTGTAGCTGGGCTTTCAAAACTGGCTCGTACGGTCGAGGTTTATGCTAAAAACCACAGATTCAGGAACGTTTGACGGTAGAAATCGCAGATGCCTTGATGGAATATCTTGGAGCGCAAGGAGCACTTGTCTGGGTAGAAGCAGAGCATATGTGTATGAATATGCGTGGTGTCCGTAAACCTGGGACCGCTACAGTGACAACTGCTGCGCGTGGACTGCTTGCGACAGATAAAGACTTAAAAAATGAAGCCTATAAACTCATGGGCCACTAATGGCTGGCTATAAGAGGTGAAGAGAGTGGATCAATTACGGATCAAGGACTTAGAGGTATACGCCTATCACGGTGTTTTTCCAGCAGAAAAAGAATTAGGACAACGCTTTGTCCTAGACCTATGGGTAGATTATGAGATGACCCGTGCTGCCCGCACAGGTGATTTAGAAGCTTCGATCCATTATGGGATCTTGGCGGAACAGTTGACCGAGTGGATGCAGGCAGAAAAGATCGATCTGATTGAAACGGTGGCCTTTCAATTGGTGCAAAAGATTTTCGAAAGCTATGCCTTTGTAGAAAAAGTTCGTCTGGAGTTGAAAAAGCCCTGGGCTCCTGTTCCCTTGCCACTCGAGACTTGTTCGGTGAGAATCGAACGGGAGAAAAAACGGGCCTTTATTGGGCTTGGCACCAATATGGGAGATAAACAACTGCAACTAGAGACGGCGCTAGAAAAACTCAAGGATCGAGGCATTCGCCTTCTTCAGACATCCACAAGGATTGAAACAGAACCTTGGGGAGGAGTGGAGCAGGACACCTTTTTGAATCAGGTGGCAGAAGTTGAAACCTGGATGACCCCAGAGGATTTATTAGAGACCTTACTTGCCATTGAGCAGGAAATGGGACGTGTTCGTGAGGTCAAGTGGGGGCCACGTGTGATCGATCTAGATCTGCTCTATATGGGGGACACCATTTGTTACAGTCCAAACTTGATCTTGCCACATCCTTATGTGGCAGAACGTGCCTTTGTCCTAGAGTCTTTGAATGAAATTGCTCCTCATTTTGTGGACCCTGTTCAAAGAAAGCCCATTCGCCAATTATGGGAGGCTGTCAAATAGTTTCTCTTCTTTGCATTATAAAAAAACAATCCCTCGAGCAGGGATTGTTTTTGTTTGTCTTAATTTATTTACGATACAAGCGATCGTATTGGTAGACAGGGTCCATAGTGACGTTGATACCGAGCTTGCGAAGGACATTCTTGTCTTCGTCTGTTAGCATCACGGTTGAGTGGGCTTCACTGCCTTTCAACTTGCCTAATTCTTGCATAGCAAGCTAGCGTCTTCATTGGTCATAGCTGTAATGGCCAGGGCAATGAGGATTTCGTTCGAGTGAAGACGAGGATTGCGGCTACCCAAATGATTGATCTTCAAGCCTTGGATAGGTTGGACGTATTCTGGCTCGATTAATTTGGTTTCTTTATCAATATGCGCCAATTTCTTGATCGCATTGATTAAGAGGGCTGCGGTTGGGCCAAAGAGATCGGAGGTTTTTCCGGTTACCATCTCGCCGTTTGGCAATTCAAGGGCCAAGGCTGGCTCCCCTGTTTCTTCTTCTTTCTGACGAGCAAGAACAGTCACTTTCCGGTCATTTGGAGTAATGCCCAAATCATTCATCAAGAGCTCAATCTTCTTGACAGCTCCTTCACCGACGCGTTCAGCTTTGACATCCAAGATGGTTTGGTAATAGCGACGGATGATTTCTTGTTGGGAAGCTTCAATCGCAGCGTCATTGTCCACAATGGCAAAGCCAACCATGTTGACGCCCATGTCTGTTGGAGAAGCGTAAGGAGAGGTTCCTAAGATGCGTTCCAACATGCGCTTCAAGACAGGGAAGATTTCGATATCGCGGTTGTAATTGACCGTTGTTTCTCCGTAGGTTTGGAGGTGGAAGGGATCGATCATATTGACATCGTCTAGATCTGCAGTCGCTGCTTCATAAGCCAAGTTGACTGGGTGGTGCAAAGGAAGATTCCATACTGGGAAGGTTTCAAACTTGGCATAACCTGATTTGATCCCATTTAATTGGTCATGGTACATATTGGACATACACGTTGCCAGCTTACCAGAACCAGGTCCAGGAGCTGTCACAACGACCAAATTGCGGCTAGTTTTGATGTAGTCATTTTTCCCCATCCCTTCAGGAGAGATGATGTGGTCCATATCGGTCGGATAGCCCTTGATCGGATAGTGGAGATAAGAGGCGATCCCGCTCTTGTCTAGTTGTTTGCGAAAGGCATCTGCTGCAGCTTGTCCAGCATATTGGGTGATGACGACAGAGCCTACAAAGATCCCCAATTCATTGAATTTGTCGATCAAGCGTAGCACTTCTTGGTCATAAGAAATTCCTAGATCCCCACGGGCTTTTGAGTGCTCAATGTTGTTGGCGTTGATGGCAATGACAATTTCCACCTGGTCGCGCAATTCTTGGAGCAGCTTGATCTTATTGTCTGGTTCGTATCCAGGGAGGACACGAGCAGCGTGGAAGTCTTCTAACATCTTACCACCAAATTCAAGGTAGAGCTTGCCATCGAATTGATTGATCCGCTCAATAATGTGGTTACGTTGCAAGTTCAAATACTTTTCAGAACTAAAAGCTTGTTTTTTCATGTAAAACTCCTGTATATAAGGGAAGGGTCTGCCTCACAAATCCAAGGATGAGTGTCCCGTTCCCTACCATTTCATTCTTTCATATTATATCAGAAAACAGATGGAAGATAAAATATTCTAAGATACTTTCCTAAGGGGAGTGTGGATGCCAAAGGGCTCAATGGTGACTCACGCTGGAAAGTTTCAAAGAGAACCTTGTTTTCCCCCTAAAAAAGCCCCTACGGGGCTTCAGATCGATGTTGTTTAATAGTGTTTGATCAAATCAACTGTAGAGCGATCCAATTTCTTAACCAATGCTTGCAAGAAGGCTTGCGCTTGCAAGAAATCATCCATGGCATAGAGGGTTTGGTGAGAGTGGATGTAACGTGCACAGACACCAATAGTGGTTGATGGGACCCCGCCGTTCTTCAAGTGTGCTGCACCTGCATCGGTACCACCTTTGGCACAATAGTATTGGAATTTGATGCCCGCTTCTTCAGCAGTAGTGAGCAAGAAATCCTTCATATTTGGCAGCATGATGTGACCTGGATCATAGAAACGAAGCAGTGTTCCTTCCCCAATCGCACCTTGGTCTCCAAAGACATCAGCTGCTGGCGAACAGTCTACAGCAAGAAAGATTTCAGGATCAAATTTAGTGGTTGAAGTGTGAGCTCCACGCAGTCCCACTTCTTCTTGAACGTTAGCCCCTACATACAGTTCATTGTTTAAGGCTTGTCCGGAAAGGCTCTTGGCCAATTCGCTGACCATCAAGACGCCGTAGCGGTTATCCCATGCTTTAGAGATGACGTTTTTACCATTAGCAGTAAGAATCGCAGAGCTATCTGGGACCAAGGTATCTCCAGGACGGACTCCATAGCTTTCAGCTTCGGCTTTAGAGCTAAAGCCTGCATCAAAGACGATGTCGCTAATGGCAGGTACGGTTGGTCCACCTGTTCCACGTGTCAAATGAGGAGGAACAGATCCTGAAATAGCAGGGTATTCACGTCCGTCACGTGTAAAGAGTTTGAAGCGTTGGCTGCTGACGACCATCGGGTTCCAACCTCCGATTGGGACAACACGGAAAGTTCCGTCAGCTTTGATCTCGCTGATCATAAAACCAACTTCGTCCATGTGGGCAGCCACTAAGATACGAGGAGCATCGGCTGCCGTTGAGTGTTTGACCCCAAAGATCCCACCGAGACCATCTGTCACGATTTCGTCCACATGAGGGGTCAATTGTTGGCGCAAATAATCCCGTACAGGAGCTTCATGACCTGAGATAGCAGGGATTTCAGTTACTTCTTTGATTTTAGAAAATAAATCAGTCATAGGTTACCTTCTTTCTGATGCTATTTTAACACTTTTTCTACAAGGATGGTAGCGTTATTATGGAAATCAGTCTCTAAAAGCGGAGGGAGAGATCCAGCCTAGACCGTTGTCCCTCAGCTTATTTTGTGTTACAATAGGCACTATGAAAGCTAAAAAAATTATTTTGTCTAGTCTGGCTGTAGCAAGTGCAGGAGCTCTTGCGGCCGGTGTTTATAAAATTGCCAAAGATCAAAAGCGTCTTCGTACCCAAGAAGAATTGGTAGCAGAAGTACGAGAGCAAATGGAAGCCATGGGGACGATTGCGACCCTGTACGTGGAACTCTACGAGTCTAGTGAAGAGCGCTTAGTAGGTGGTGTCATTTTTGAAGATGAGCGCCATTACCGCTTTGTCTATGAGGATGGTCTCTTGCATTACGAAGAGGAAAAATTATGATTACACCAAATTCTCTAGAAGAAATTGCTTCATACGTAGAGCAAGATGGCAAGAAAGTGTTTGTCTTTTCAGCCGACTGGTGTGGGGATTGTCGTTACCTCAAGCCCTTTTTGCCGGAGATTGAGGCTGAAAATTCCGAATTTACCTTTATCTTGATTGACCGAGATGCCTATCTGGATCTGGCGAAAGTCTGGGATGTTTATGGGATCCCTAGTTTGGTGGTTCTGGAAAAGGATAAGGAAATCGGTCGGTTTGTCAATCGGGATCGGAAAACCAAAGCGCAGATTACAGCATTCTTAGCAGGATTAAAATAGGAGAAAATCATGATTGTAACATACAACAAAGAACAAGTCGGCGATGTATTGATGCTGACCTTGAAAAATAGTGGAGAAGCCAAGCTCGCGGTTGAGAGAAAAGGAAAAGTGGCTCGCGTTTACCGTGAGGACAACCAAGAAACCGTTGCCTGGAATATCTTTGATGCCTCATCTTTCTTCGCCATCGAAGGCAAGGGCCAAGTCTTTTTGACAGATGAGCAAGTAGCTCGTTTAAATCAAGAATTGGGAAAGAGAAGGCTTCGCAGAACGATTGGTCAATGATCAGGAACCAAAATTTGTGGTCGGAGAAATCCTTGAAATGATGGCCCATCCAGATAGTGACCACTTGAATATCTGCCAGGTAGCAGTTGGACCAGATAAGACGGTTCAGATCGTAGCTGGAGCTCCAAATGCGCGAGTGGGTCTCAAGACCATTGTCGCTCTTCCAGGAGCCATGATGCCGGATGGTAGCTTGATTTTCCCTGGGGCCCTTCGTGGAGAAAAAAGCTATGGGATGATGTGCAGTCCGCGTGAATTGCACTTGCCAAATGCTCCTCAAAAACGAGGCATTATTGAATTGGATGATGCAGAAGTAGCAGGGACACCTTTTGATCCTGCTCGTCACTGGCACGAATAAAGAGAAGAATCTAGGATGTTTTGAATCCTAGATTTTTTTGATGATTTTGATTTGTCACCTCCATTTTTTGAAATTTTTTCGAATAAATAGATAGGAGGTAAATGATGTATAATAAAGTTATTTTAATCGGTCGCCTGGTGGCGGCCCCAGAATTGCATAAGACCAGCACAGACAAATCCGTTGCCCGAGTGACCGTTGCGGTCAATCGTCGTTACAAGGATCAAACGGGGAGCGAGAGACTGATTTTGTCAATGTGGTTGTCTGGGGGAAATTGGCAGAAACCATGGCTAGTTATGCCAGCAAAGGGAGCTTGATCTCTTTGGATGGAGAGATTCGGACGCGCCGCTACGAGAAAAATGGCGTCATGCAGTATGTGACAGAGGTCCTCTGTCAAAGTTTTCAATTACTAGAGAGCCGCGCTCAGCGAGCGATGCGTGAAAATGGTGGAACGGGAGATTTAGCCGATATCATCTTAGAAGAGGAAGATCTTCCTTTTTAGAAATAAAAAAAGAAAGCTGGTTCGTTTATAGACCAGCTTTTTTGATACTTGGTAGGGGTTTCATTCGGGAACTACTCTTTTAAAAATAAATCAAAAATATGCATCTGTACAATAAAAGCCAGCATTTATCTTGAAAAAGTAGTAAAATAAAGTAATATATATTCAAATTTTTCAGAAAAGGAACGGAGTTTGAAGGGGAAAGAAGAAAGAAAAGAACGGTTGAAATGGCTGATAAAACGGGTTTTACTGGTGATTCCAGTGGCCTGCATCCTCTTGTGGATCTATGCCGTTTGTCAAACCAGTAGCATCAAGGATCAGACCAAGATCGGTGTCACCTATATGACCATGAACAACGAGTTCTATAAAAGTATTCATTCGGAAATTAGTCGAATTGCCGATGAGAGAGGGGCTCTTGTATCTGTTCGAGATCCGGAATTGGATGAAAAAAGGCAGAGCCAGCAGATCGATGATTTTTGCGCCCAAAAAGTAAATGTGATTGTGATTAATCCGGTCAAAGGGGATAGTCAGCCCATTTTAAGGGCTCTTAAAAAGCTAGAAAACAAGGAATTAAGATCATTGCAGTTGATACCCAGCTTAAGCATTTTAAGCCGGATGCCAGCATTGTCTCCGACAACTACCAAGCAGGAGTCTTGATTGCGAAAGAGTTGATGAAACGCTCTTCAAATGCTCGGATCCTTCTCTTGGAGCATAAGGGGACTGTTTCGGCAGATACGCGGATTCAGGGATTTAAGGATACCATCAAAGGACATGGGTCTTATCAGATCATCTCGGAACTAGAAACCAAGGGGCAGACGGAGATCGCCATGCCCGCTGTCCGTAAGTTCTTGCAGTCAGGGGTGGATGTCGATACCCTAGTCGCCCTGAATGACCGTTCAGCTATAGGAGCTTTAGCGGCGATCAAGGAGCAAGGAATCACCCATCCCATTGCGATCTATGGGATTGATGGCTCACCAGATATGAAAGCCTTGCTGCACTCGACAGATGATGTCGTAGGAACCGTTGCCCAGTCTCCGTTGAAGATGGGAGACCGCGTGATGGAGGTCATCCAAGATATGGCTGATGGGAAGAGCTACCAAAAAGAAATAACCATTCCGGTTCAAATGATGACAAAGGAAAACATCGATCACTTTGATGTGAATGGGTGGCAGTAATGAGAAAATTTAGAGGTGTGAGATACAGTTTGGCCATCCTGATGGTCGTGAATTTTATCGCTGTGATGCTCAACAGTATCATCTATCTTCAAGCAACCAACTATATCATTGCCCAACGACAAGCTTCCCTATTAGTAGAACGCTTAGAGCGTATTCCTTTTGCGCCCTCTACAACTTTTTGGTTGTCTGCGCTCTTATTTGCTGGAATTGCCTTGATCTCCATGAGTCGTTACCGGTCTCAAACGAGTCGATGGTCCATTTTTGATAAGTGGAACATTTTGGAGATCCTCCTGATGTTGCTCTTGATGTGGGTCCAAAATGTAGCTTATAACGGGCTGATTCTCTTGGTTTTTGCGGATATCTTCTATGGTTCCAAAGAATTGAATACCAAGCGAGACCGCAGGTATTGGTTTGCGTTTATCCTAGTGAGTTTTTTGATGCTTCTTGTGACCAATTCAGACGTCTTTTCCCTTTTCTTTCCGATTCCTTCTCTGGATGTTTATATTCATTTTTACCCTGCCTCTATCCGGATTCTGGCCTTTTTCTTAAAGAATTCTCTCTATGCCTTGAATATGGTGCTCTTCATTATTTCGCTTTTGTTCTATATTATGAATGTTCTTGCGGAAAACCACGAAGTAGAAGAAGAGTTGGCTATGGTTTCGAAGGTCAATACGGAGTTGAACAACTATATGGCCTTGTCTGAGAAGATTGCAGAGGATCGAGAGCGCAAGCGGATTGCTCGGGAGATTCACGATACCTTGGGACACGCGCTAACAGGGATCTCGGCAGGTTTAGATGCTGTTGGGGTCTTGATTGATATCGATCCCAATCGGGCAAAAGAGCAGGTAAAGTGTATCAGAAGTGGTTCGTGAAGGGATCCAGGATGTGAGGGGCTCTCTCAATCGCCTCCGTCCAGGTGCCCTTGAGGGACGAACCCTCAAAGATGCTTTGGAAAAGATGATCCGCGAGTACCAGACGCTTTCCAACTTGCAGGTTGATTTACACTATGAATGGGTCGATGTCGATATGGACGTCATGATTGAAGATACGATCTTTCGTGTGATCCAAGAGTCTATGACCAATGCGGTTCGCCACGGTCATGCCAGTCAGATGAGCCTTCATTTTTTTGAGAATGAAGAAGATTATCTGATCGAGTTGCAGGACAATGGGGTTGGGTTTGAAACCTTGACCTATGGCTATGGGCTCAAGCAGATGATGGAGCGCATTTCCATCCTAGGAGGACAGCTTCAATTTGAAAGTCGCGATGGATTTTTCACGCGCATCAGTTTACCGAAATATAAAGAAGGGAGATAGAGATGGTGATAAAAGTAATGGTGGCAGATGACCAGGCCTTGATTCGAGAATCTCTGAAAATTATTTTGTCAGCCCACCCCGATATCGAAGTGGTGGCCACAGTGGAAGATGGGAATCACGTCTTGTCTAGCATTCCACAGACACATCCTGACCTGATCTTAATGGATATTCGGATGCCAGGCATGGATGGGGTTTTGGCGACAAAAGAAGTCAAAGAGCACTATCCGGATATCAAATTATTATTTTAACGACCTTTGATGATGATGAATTTATCTATAGTGCACTCAAGTATGGTGCTTCAGGTTATCTTTTAAAGGGAGCCTCGACAGAGGAACTCTATGAAGCGATTAAGGTGGTGTATCAAGGCGGAGCCATGATCAACCCGAATATCGCTAGTAAAGTCTTTCAAATTTTCTCACAAATGGCCAAAACCAACTTCTCTATTGCTGTAGATGAGGACAATGTCAAGGATTTGAGCACGACGGAATGGCGCATTATCCAAGAAGTCGGCTATGGGGAGTCCAATAAAGAAATTGCGGCCAAACTTTTCTTGTCAGAAGGAACCGTGCGCAATTACTTATCAACGATTTTGGCGAAATTAAACCTACGAGATCGAACGCAATTAGCGATCTGGTCAGTCCAAACAGGAGTGACGAGACGTGATTTTTCTAAAGGAAATACAGAATGAAATTGAAGCGAAAGCATCTTTGTTGGGGGATTGGTCTCCTTGTTGTGCTCTGTGTGAGCGCAGGTTTTTATTGGTGGAAACAGCAACCGACCGTACTCCATATCGGCGTTTATGCAGGTTCTAGCTGGGATGTGCCGACCAGTCAACGTTCCCATGCCTTGGATCGTGCGATTCAAAAATTTGAAAAATCCCATCCCCACGTCCGTGTAGAGTATGAAAACGGGATTCCGCAGTCAGATTATTCAGACTGGCTCTCTGAAAAGATTGTCTCAGGAAAGACGCCAGATGTGTTTATGGTCTCTGAGCAAGATCTTACCTTATTAGCAGCGCGAGGAGTGCTAGAAAAGTTAAACGGCTATATGGATCGAAAAGATCAAGCTGCCTTTTATCCTGTTGCCTTTGAATCGGGTGTCTATCAGGGGCAAACCTATGCCTTACCTTATGAAAGCAATCCGATTTGATGTGTGTCAATAAAGATCTCTTGGATAAAGAAGGCATCGCGGTTCCCAAAGAAGGTTGGACCCTTGAAGAGTTCTATACGATTTGCAAGAAACTAACCAAGGATACCAATGGGGATGGGCAATTGGACCAATTTGGAAGTACAGAATACACCTGGAAAGAAGCCTTAGCGGCAAATGGAGGTCATCTCTTCCAGGGTGGCATGCTCAAGCTGACAGCTCCAGAAGTCAAAGAGTCTCTGACTTTTCTGCAAAAATTGGAAGATCTAAATAAAAATTACAAGGTGAGTTCTAAAGATTTTGACCAGGGAAAAGTCGCCTTCTATCCCATGACCTTGGCCCAATATCGGACCTATAAACCTTATCCCTACCACGTTTCTAAATATTCAAACTTCACCTGGACCTGTATCCCGATGCCTGCTAAGTCAAAAACGACCAAGGCAACCTTGGTCACGACGACTTCTTTTGCTATGTCGGCTCGAAGTTCTCATTCCAAGTTGTCTTGGGAATTGATGCAACTCTTAACAGAGGATCCAGAAATTCAACAAACTCTCTTTGCCCAATCCCAGGGGATCTCTGTCATGCCACAGGTCGTCAAGAGTCGCTCTAGTAAAGACCTTTTGCAGGTAGATGATTTTGGGACGGATTCCTTGACCAATCAGACCTTGAACCGCATTATGGAACAAGCTGTTGAAAGTAGTCCGAAATGTCTCAAAAGAGGTGTTAGAAAAGTTAGATTACTTGATTGGCAATGCCTTGCGCGATCAAGATGTTGAGAACCGCTTGCCTCAAATTCAGAGGGAGATTGAAAGTAGTCTACAGGTAGGAGTTTAGAGTAAAATAAGATGGCATTTTGTCAAGTGACAGATGTCATTTTTTTATTGCTAAATGTCATATTAGGAATGTGACATTTGACAATGTAAAAACGCTTTCAAATAATCTACAATAGAGCCAAATAAAGGAGGCGTAGCAAAATGAAATACCTCGTTTTGGTCAGTCATGGTGGACTGGCAGAAGGTCTAAAGACATCACTAGCCATGTTTGCTGGTGATAAGATGGATCAAGTCATCGCAGTTGGACTCAAAGAAGGAAAATCGGTCGATGACTTCGCAGTTGATTTCAGAGAGAGCATTTCAGGATTGACAGCTGATGATTCTGTTTTGGTCTTGGCAGATATCGTAGGTGGTAGTCCATTAACCACTGCAGCCACGGTTCTAGAAGAAGCTGGAAAGCTCGATGGAGCCTTGATCCTTGGTGGGATGAACCTCACCATGGCCTTGACGGCAGTTGTGATGAAGGATGTGTTGGATGGAGACGATTTGTCAGCTACCATCTTATCAGAAGCACGATCTGCACTACAGCCTTTTGAAGTTTCAGCTACTAGTGCTGAAGAAGATGATGACGATATTTAATAGGGAGGTACCTTATGGTAGTAACATTTGTACGGATTGATGATCGCATGATTCACGGTCAGACAGTCACACGCTGGGCAAAAGAAAAACCATGTGATGGTTTGATTGCCGTAAACGATGCAGCAGCATCAAACAAGGTTTTGATCCAAGCTTACAAAGGCGCATCAGACAAGAAAACCTTTGTATGGACAAAGGAAGCCTTTAAGGAAAAATCAGCAAAAGTAACAGAATCAGATAGTCGTTACTTCTTAATCACCAAAAATCCAATCGATATGAAGGAAATTTTGGTCGACCAAGGGTTTGTCCCAGGTGATGTCAAAGAAATCATTGTTGGCCCTGCAAATGATCGTCCTGGAGCTGTGAAATTGGGAAATAACCAATCCATCACTCAGGAAGAAGCAGAAGCCTTCCAAGCCATTCAAGCAGCAGGCTACAAGGTGAAATTCCAATTGTTGCCAGATGTTTCCATCGGGTATTGGGATGATTTCAAATCAAAATTTGGTTTTTAAAACTAACAGTCTGATCTGTTAGGTAAATAAATTTACAAACAAAGGAGCGTTTGTTATGACAATTTCATGGATTCAAGCAATCTTGCTTGGTATTTTCGCCAGCTTGTCTTCAATGCCTGGTATGGGAGGTTCCAGTATCGGGAACTATACACTCGGTCGTCCTTTGATCGGTGGGTTGATTTCAGGTTTAATTCTTGGAGATGTGACAACCGGTATTATGGTCGGGGTTGCCCTTCAAGTCGTTTATATCGCCTTGGTAACACCTGGTGGTACCGTATCTGCCGATGTGCGTGCCATCTCTTACATCGGTGTTCCTCTTGCTATCTTGTTTGTGCATGCTAATAACATCACAGATGAAGCAGGAATCGCCGCAGCTGCAGCTCCAATCGGTGCAGCCGTTGGGACAATTGGTACAGTTCTTTTCTACGGTACCGCTACTATGAACTTGGTTTGGCAACACATTGGTTGGAAAGCCGTTGAAGAAGGAAACTTCAAAAAACTCTACGCAGTTGACTGGGTTTACCCTTGGATCTCTCACTTCCTCTTCTCTTTCCTTCCAACAATGATTATCACCAAATACGGTGAAAACATGGTTGATTTGATGAAACAATACCTTCCTATGGATGGTTACTGGATGAAAGCCCTCTTTACAGTCGGTGCTCTTCTCCCATGTGTCGGTATTGCCATCTTGTTGAAACAAATTGTTACAGAAGCAACTGACTTCATTCCATTCTTTGTTGGATTTACCTTGGCAAAATCTCTCGGATTGAACTTGGTATCCAGTGCCGTTGTTTCATTAATCTTTGCAGTAATCTACTATGAACTTGAAGTGATCAAATCGATGAAAGCTGCTCCAGCCGGAGTGGTGGACCAAGACGATGATGAGGAGGATATTTAAAATGGCTGATAGAAAGAAAATTTCAAAGAAAACATTAGCAAAAGCATTCCATCATTGGTATTATGGTCATTTGACTTGTTTCTCTCAAGAACATATGCAAACCTTCGGGTACTTGACTTCTATGCTTCCAATCGTAGAAGAAATGTATGATACAAAAGAAGAACAAAAGGATGCTATGCAAACCTATACGGCCTTCTTCAACACTGAACCACAACTTGGATCTCTTGTTGTAGGGATCACAGCTGGTTTGGAAGAAGCGCGTGCAAACGGAGATGCAGTAGATGGCGAAACCATCAACGGTATGCGTGCCGGTTTGATGGGACCAATCGCTGGTATTGGTGACTCATTGGTCGTTGGTACCTTGATTCCAGTTCTATTAGGGATTGCCCTTGGCCTTTCTAAAGGTGGTAACGTCGCTGGTGCTCTCTTCTACATCGTCGTATGGAACCTCTTAGTCTACTTTGGTATGCGCTTTGCCTTCTTCAAAGGTTACCAATTAGGGGATAAAGCCGTTGAATTCCTTGTAGGACCAAAAGGACAAGCTCTTCGTAAAGCGATCAGCGTTGTCGGTGGTATGGTTATCGGTGCCGTAGCAGCTACTTGGGTATCTGTTACAACAGCCCTTCAATTCAAGAATTCTGAAGGAAAAGTCTTCTTGAACATCCAAGAAAGATCGATGGTGTTTATCCAGGTCTCTTGACAGCAGCCTTCATCACTCTTTGCTGGTGGTTGATGTCTAAGAAAAAAATTTCACCAAACAAAGTTATGTTACTTCTCGTTGTAGTTGCTTTGATCGGTGTTGCCCTTGGTATCTTTGACCCACATCTTAAATACTAAGGTAAAGAACAAACGAATTTGCTAGTAGGAGTTTTTGAGAATGAAGTGAATGGACCTCCTTTACTTGCACTTCATTCTCAATTTTTATTAGGAGGAATCCCATGGTTACAAAACAAGAACTTGTCAATGGATATGAAACAGAAATCAAGTACCAACGCCACATGCTTGAAAACCTTGGACGTTGGTTTAGCTTACTCTTTATCATTGCCAGTATTGGTGTGGTATTGATCTATCTCTTTCACAAAAGTTTCCTCCCACTCTTGATCCTCGGGATTTTACTAGCTTTGGTTGGAATTTTAGGCATGATTGTTTTTGGATATGGCATCTACCGCGGGCGGATCAATCTTCAAAAAGTGATCGATGATTTCAATCAAAAATTGACAATTTTAAATTGAAATTTTAGAAGCATCTCATTTATTTTTGAGGTGTTTTTTTCTTGACTATTTCTGACCAAGTGATACAATAGAAACATAAGTTAGCACTTGTGTATAGAGAGTGCTAAAAACACGTATGGAGGAATGAATATGTTAAAACCATTAGGAGACCGTGTGGTCTTAAAAGTAGAAGAAAAAGAACAGACTGTTGGAGGGTTTGTCCTCGCAGGTGCGAGCAAGGCCGATACAAAAACAGCTGAAGTAGTGGCCGTTGGTGAAGGCGTGCGTACTCTAAGTGGTGAACTCATCGCTCCAGCTGTAAAAGCAGGAGACCACGTTTTGGTTGAAAGCCATGCAGGAATTGAAGTTAAAGATGGGGAAGAAACCTACACCATCGTTGGAACAGCAAACATTCTTGCAATTGTAGAGTAAGAGAAGAAAGAGGTAAGAGAAATGGCAAAAGATATTAAATTTTCATCTGATGCACGTTCTGCAATGGTCCGTGGTGTCGATGTCTTAGCAGATACAGTGAAAGTTACGTTGGGCCCTAAAGGTCGCAATGTGGTTCTTGAAATCATTTGGTTCACCTTTGATCACAAATGATGGGGTGACCATCGCAAAAGAAATCGAATTGGAAGACCATTTTGAAAATATGGGTGCCAAATTGGTGTCAGAAGTGGCTTCTAAGACCAATGATATCGCAGGTGACGGTACAACGACCGCAACGGTCTTGACTCAGGCCATCGTCCGTGAAGGGATCAAAAACGTCACTGCAGGAGCTAACCCAATTGGCATTCGTCGTGGGATTGAGACCGCTGTTGCAACAGCAGTAGAAGCTTTGAAAAACAATGCGATCCCAGTATCGAGCAAGGAAGCCATTGCTCAAGTAGCTGCTGTGTCTTCTCGTTCTGAAAAAGTCGGTGAGTACATCTCTGAAGCCATGGAAAAAGTTGGCAAAGATGGGGTCATCACCATTGAAGAGTCTCGTGGAATGGAAACAGAACTGGAAGTCGTTGAAGGTATGCAGTTTGACCGTGGTTACCTCTCACAATACATGGTCACAGATAATGAAAAAATGGTGGCAGACCTTGAAAATCCATACATTTTGATCACTGATAAGAAGATTTCAAATATCCAAGAAATCTTGCCATTGTTGGAAGCATTCTTCAAAGCAACCGTCCACTCTTGATCATCGCAGATGATGTCGATGGCGAAGCTCTTCCAACACTTGTCTTGAACAAGATCCGCGGTACCTTTAATGTCGTAGCTGTCAAGGCACCAGGATTTGGTGATCGCCGCAAAGCCATGCTAGAAGACATTGCTATCTTGACTGGTGGTACAGTCATTACAGACGATCTTGGTTTGGAATTGAAAGATGCAACCATTGAAGCCCTTGGGCAAGCAGCTAAAGTGTCAGTCGATAAAGACAGTACCGTCATTGTCGAAGGTTCTGGTAACCCAGAAGCGATCGCTAACCGTGTTGCGGTTATCAAGTCACAAATCGAAACCACAACCTCTGAATTTGACCGTGAAAAATTACAAGAACGTTTGGCTAAATTGTCTGGTGGTGTTGCCGTAATCAAGGTCGGTGCTGCAACAGAAACAGAATTGAAAGAAATGAAACTCCGTATCGAAGATGCCCTTAATGCGACTCGCGCAGCCGTTGAAGAAGGGATCGTTGCCGGAGGTGGTACAGCTCTTGTCAATGTCATCTCTGCAGTCGCAGCCCTTGAATTAGAAGGAGATGAAGCGACCGGACGCAATATCGTTCTTCGTGCCTTGGAAGAGCCGGTGCGCCAAATTGCCCACAATGCCGGTTACGAAGGATCTATTGTGATTGATCGCTTGAAAAATGCCGAAGTCGGAACAGGTTTCAATGCTGCAACAGGTGAATGGGTGAATATGATTGATGCAGGAATCATCGACCCAGTGAAGGTGAGCCGTTCAGCCCTTCAAAACGCCGCTTCCGTAGCGAGTCTGATCTTGACGACCGAAGCAGTCGTAGCCAACAAACCAGAACCAGCAGCCCCAGCAGGACCAGGAATGGATCCAAGCATGATGGGGGGGATGATGTAAGACACGTAGCCTAATGGGTGCTGAAGCACCTCATTAGGCTATGGCAAGCACCATGGTGCCTTGCCGTAGTGTCTTACTAAGAAAATAAAGAAGGCGTTATCGGCCTTCTTTATTTTCTGTCGTACTGTTACACGATTGAGGCTATACCTCTCATCGTTGGATAGTAGCCACTATGTTGCGGCCTGGCTAATCGTCTTACTAGCTCAAAGAGAGTGGGACAGAAATCGGTAATTCGTTAGAATTCGATTTCGTTGTCCCACCTCCGCACAGTTGAGTAGGGCTGTAAAAGCTGATGAAATCAGCGTAGTAGAGCCCACTCAACCACTGCGTCTTGCTCGACAATCCAAAAATAATTGAGAGGCTAGGACTTTTGTCCCAGCCTCTTTTTATCGTGCTTTGGGATTTTCATTTGTTATGGAATAATATTTTTATTTTAAATTTTGTAACAGAAATGATAAATACTAATTAAAGAGGACTTGCGTAGATGCTTGGGAATCAAGCATTTGCGGTGTTTTCAGGCAGAGGGATATTTGCCAACAAATTGCAATACAAATTAACTGATTTTGTAATAATTCTAGTGTATACTATTAAGAGTAGATCACAGGTCTACATTGTTGCAAGGGGAGAACTTCCCACATACATGTCTATTGACAATAAAACTTGATCGTAATATCGCTGTTAGTAAAATGAGAGTTTGAACATAGCATAGATTTTATCGACCTTTTTCATATTAAAAAATATTTTTCAAATTCCCCTTGCGCAAGCTCTTCCGGATTCCTCCGGGAGAGTTTTTTTGTTAAGGAGAAAAGGTAGAAGGGCTATTAAGTCTCTTTTGAAAGAGTGGCTCAGCAGGCATCATTTATGGTAAAATAGAACATATTCGTAGAGGGGAAGGAGTGAGGACTTTGTTGAAGATTTTTGTGTTAGAAGATGAATGGATCCAACAATCGCGTATCGAAGCGGTCTTGCAGGATCTCATCCGTCAAAAATTCTTGCAATGCAAAGCGCCAGAAGTGTTTGGGAAGTCAAGCCAGTTGCTGGATGCTATCACAGAGAGAGGCGCCCATCACCTATTCTTTTTAGATATCGAGATTAAAGGTGAGGAGAAAAAGGGGCTGGAGATCGCAAAAGAGATTCGTAAGAAAGATCCCCATGCGACCATTGTCTTTGTCACCACTCACTCTGAATTTATGCCCATTACCTTTCAGTACAAAGTGGCTGCCTTGGATTTTATCGATAAAACGCTGGGTGAGGAAGAGTTCAAAGAGAGAATCAGCTCAGCCATCGATTATACCTTGGAGCAAGCTGGGACCACGATTGCGCAAGATGCTTTTACATTTGAGAGTGCGATGGCGCGTGTACAAGTTCCCTTTAATAAGATTTTGTATGTTGAAACGTCTCCAACCATTCACAAGGTTATTTTACACACCCAGGATGAGCGCTTAGAATTTTACGCCAGTATTGCCGATATCGAAAAAGCAGATCCCCGCTTGTATCGGTGCCACCGCTCCTTTGTGGTGAATCCACAAAATATTACGAAGATTGATAAAGAAGCCAAGAAAGCTTTTTTTGAAAATGGGGACAATTGCTTGATCTCACGGACCAAGTATAGAGGCTTACTGGAAGCTTTGAAAAAATAGAAGGGAGAAGGAATTGCTGTTAAATATTCTAATGTCTTACTTAAAGTTCTTCGTCAGCATGCTGATCTATCGTCATATCAGTAGACAAGAGTTCGCTTGGCGCTGGCTCTTTTTGTGCCCTTTCTTCTTTGCAGTCGTCTTTACCCTTGTGCCACCGGTAGGCTTTTTTGGCTATTTCTTAGTATTTATTGCCTATAGTTTCTATCGAAATCGTAACATACGACACCTGTTGAATATTTTTTACGGGCTCTACCCGGTTGTCATGGAGAGTCTCATTGCGCGTCTCTTAGCATTTTATGTCTTTCCAATGCTCGGGATTGTACTTGTTCATGAGGCATCTGTCAGCTGGTATGATGCTCTACTTGAATTGCTGGTCTTTCCTGTTTATATAGGAATCACTAAATTGTTAAAACTAGATTTTACAGATTTAAAAGTAGGGTTTCAACGGCAGTATTTTAATCGTTTCTTACTCCCGATGGATCTTTCCATGTTTGTGTATTTAGTCAGTGTTGTAGGTCTGGTGGTTTTTAAGGATGTTATTCCTCATGCAGATGCTTTACGGGAACAGTTAAATAGTATTTATTTGATTTTGTTTTTTGTGATGCTCTTGTATTTCAATGCAGTGTCTAAAGAACGATTGAAACAAGAAATTCTGGAACAAAAAGATAGGCAACTGCAGGAGTTAGCCACCTATAGCCAACACGTCGAAATGCTCTATGGGGAGATTCGTGCCTTTCGTCACGATTACCTGAATATTTTAACCAGTCTCAAATTAAGTATTGAGCATGAAGATCTCAACGCGATCAGGGAAGTCTATGAGAATGTTCTCCGAGAGAGTGGCCAGCAATTTTACAATAGTAAGTTTGATATTGCCAAACTCAGTCACATAGAAAATCCAGCTGTAAAAAGTGTTCTGTCCGCAAAATTATTGGAAGCTCAAAATAAAGGGATTGGGATCTCTGTCGAGATCGATGAACCAGTTCGTGATTTATTCATCGAGGTTTTAGATTTCATCACCTTCTTATCCATCCTTTGTGACAATGCTATCGAAGCGAGTCTTGAATCAGAGGACCCCCAGCTGACTCTTGCCATGCTTCAGGAGACGAACTCCCTCATCTTAATAGTTGAAAATAGTACAAAAGCTGAAAAAATAGAGTTAGCGAGAATTTTTGAAAAAGACTACTCGAGTAAAGGAGAGGGCCGCGGTCTTGGCTTGTACAAGATCCAACAATTACTAGAAAGTATCCCAAAACGACAGTGTCTACCAAGAGTTCAAACTACCGATTTACCCAGAGCCTGACCTTTTGGAAGGAATAATGGAAGAGAGAGTGGGACAGAAATCGGTCATTCGTTAGAATTCGATTTCGTCGTCCCACCTCCGCACAGTTGAGTAGGGCTGTAAAAGCTGATGAAATCAGCGAAGTAGAGCCCACTCAACCACTGCGTCTTGCTCGACAATCCAAAAACAATTGAGAGGCTAGGATTTTTGTCCCAGCCTCTTTTTTGACCATTCACGACGATTTTTTGACCGATTCTGACAGAGAGCTTCCAAGGTTTTCCTCTTGAAGTATAATGGACACAAGATCAATAAGAAAAGAGGGATCGTATGTTTCAGGTGGCATCTATTACAAAATCATTTAAGGAGAAAGCTGTATTAAAGGGGGTGTCTTTTTCGATAGAAGAAGGAGATAAAATTGCCTTGCTGGGAAATAATGGAGCAGGTAAAAGCACCCTGTTCAACATTATCGCTGGGCAGCTCCAGGCTGATTCGGGGACGATAAAGACTTCGCTTGATTTTCAAAGAGAAATTGGGATGATGCCTCAGGGGGATCTACTCATCGAGGATCTAACCCTTGCTGAATTCGTCGAATTAAAAAGCCGGATGAATCAGCTGAAGCAGGCTGATATCAATGGACTCTTAGAGATGGTCGAATTGAGAGGCTCAAAAGAGCAGATGGTGGGAAGTCTTTCTGGTGGTCAAAAGAGACGCTTGTCCTTGTTGGTAACCATTTTGAATCATCCAAGGTTGATTTTTTTAGATGAGCCAACGACTGGCATGGATTTGGAAGCAGTGGATAACTTTTGGAAACTACTGGAGCAGCAAGAGTTTACATCTGTTGTGGTGACCCATGATTTTAACCAAATTGATGCCTTTTTTACAAAAGTCTTGATTTTAAAAGAGGGTCGAATTGCTGCCGCAAAGGCTGTTGAGGACATTCACCAGGCTGGTCAAACCATTGAGCAGTATTTCCGAGAAGAGATGAATAAAGGAGGGGAACAAGCATGAAAAAGATTCAATTAAAACAAGTTTTACGAAATAAGCGCTTTGTATTATTCACCATTATTTTACCCATAGGCTGGTATATCTTCTTTGATCAGCTTCAAAAAGGGGTTTCGCCAAGTATTTTATTAGGCATTGCCGTATTTATCGGGGTCATTGGCAATAGCCTTGCAACCTTTAGTAAGCGAATCGCCTCAGATATTGGGTTTTATTCTTTTGAATCCCACTTTACAAGCTATAGTGTCAAGAACTATTTATGGGATCAATCGATCGTACAACTGATTTTGAACAGCTTGATCTTTTTAGCAGTACTAGTAGTTGCTGTTCTAGGTTTTCACTTTCCAGTGACGACTAGCCTGTTGGTGCAATTTTTCCTCTTATCCTTGATGGGGATCTACTTTAGCGTGATTGGCTTTGTTCTTGGGGTAAGAGTAGATGCCAAGACGATTGATACCATTGGCTTTCCTGTCATTATTTTGGCCGCTATGACCATTATTCCCTTTGATACGCTTGGCGCAAGTGGAGGATTTATGGACTTAGTTGGCAAACTACAACGGGCTTTCCCAGGCTATTATTATACAAAGCTGATCCAAGATTTGACTGAGAAACAAACGATCGATGTCTCTCAATTGGCGCTCTTTGTTGCTGTATTTGGATTGAATTTGCTATTTTTCTATCTGCTCGTACCCAAAGGAAAAATGGGGAACTAAGAGTAGTTAAAAAGAGGCTGAGACAAAAGTCCTAGCCTCTCAATTGTTTTTGGATTGTCGAGCAAGACGCAGTGGTTGAGTGGGCTCTACTACGCTGATTTCATCAGCTTTTACAGCCCTACTCAACTGTGCGGAGGTGGGACGACGAAATCGAATTCTAACGAATTACCGATTTCTGTCCCACTCTCTTTTCTTTGCTATAAAACGGTTATTCGGTATTCGTCCATCAAGTACTTGGAAAGATTTTGCCAATCTTCTTCCTTAAATTTACAAAGATTGACGAAGAGTTTTACGGTATGGTGCTCTGTGTTAATGATGACATTCGATTTTGAGAGATTGTCTAGTGTAGTATTGTCCCTCAGTTGAAACTCGATGAAATAACTTTTACTATTTTGGTGATCGGGGTCACTAACATCGACCTCTTTATAAGCTACACTTACCAAATCTTCCTTGGGGATAAAGATATCTTTTGTCAGAATCACTCCCTGATAAGCATGAATCCCATCAGAAGTCAGCTCAAAGGCGATCTGACGACTGGTCAGTCTTTTGATCCCAGCAATGGTTGCATAGATCGCAATCAAAAATAAAAGGATCTGAATGAGAGTGATAAAAGTGATTTTTGGAAAACCCTCAAAACCTAGGATCGATAAAAAAGCTAAGTGGATAAAGAGCGCACAGGCAAAAGCCAGAGAGCCATATCCGACATATTTTGAATAATAGATTTTCATTTTGGACTCCTTACATTTAATATGCAACGAAAACTTGGAATTTCAAGTACTCTTATCATAGCGGATTCGGTGAAGAGCTGTCAAATGTTTGCTAGGGTTCAAAGGTGGTTTTTTTATTATAAATGGAATAACAATGGTGCAGAATGATTTAACTTCGTACGCTAAATTATAGTATCTAAAAAAGTGAGCCAAATGCTCTTGAGACAAGCAAAAAGCCTTGTAAACCAAGGCTTTTACTGTTGAAGTTTGATGCCCCCTGCATGGATTTGGAAAGAATTTTCATACTGATAGTAATTAAAAATATTGAAATATAAGTGATTTTAGGGAAATACTTTTAAGTATTTTCAATGTCATGATTTAAAAATGGGGCAAAAGTGTGTCAAAAATTATTTTATCAGTAACCTAGGCTCGATTAATTGCTTACATCATCTCAATGTTTCTTATTCCAGACGAATCCCGTATATACAAGTGCGGACATTAACATGATCCAAAGTAACAATGTTAAAATTTGTATATTATAAAGATTGAAGGCAGAGATATCATTAAAATATTGATTATGCGCTCCTAATAGAGAAAAATCTGTTAATAATTTAGCAAATTTATTTATGCTCGAAAACATAGGGAGAGTCATAATGACAAGATAGAATATTAGGCTCACGGCAGAGGCTTGTGTTTGATTTTTACAGAACAAAGCTATCGCAAAGTTGACCAATATAAAACAAAGTATCGTAAGGAAGGTTATTAATGAATATAGAGCAAGATTAGGTATTGAGATACCAAAAGTAATAGGCATCACCCAAACACCTATAATTGAAAATAGAAATGGAAATAAGATTGTAGAAAAAATATACTCTGGAGTTTTGACACCTGTTAAAATCAATGTTCTTAAATTCTTTTTATCTTTTTCTTCGCTGATGATTAGTGTAGTAAAAGTTCCAGCAGTCAGGCTATAGATGGTAATAATCGCCATACTCATTAAAAAGACTGAACCACGAACGTCTGGCACAAAGTTTAAAAGTGAGAAGTCGACTATTGGTGTGAATACACATACAAATAGAATTATTTTGTTATGAAGAAGGTATCTATACCGTAACCATAACAAACTAAAAAATCGATTAAGCATATTATAATTTGTCTCCTGTTAATTGAATAAAGATACTCTCAAGGCTTGTTTCTAGAGTATTGATTGTTTTAGTATTCTCTCCTAGATACTTATAAGCTTCCTCTTTAGGAACAATTATCTCTCTTCCATCAAAATAGCTTATTTTAACCTTATCAGTCTGACTGTACTTATCAATAATCTCCCGAGGCGAACCTTGTTCAACGATTTTTCCTTCATGAAGCAAAGCGATTGAATCACATAATTTGGTCGCCTCATCCATGTTATGAGTTGTTAAAAAAATAGTTGCCCCAGAGTTTTTAATTTCTAGTAGTAGTTCATGAACGATTTGAGATAGGGTTGGATCCATTCCAGAAGTTGGTTCATCTAAAAAAATTACTTTTGGTGAATGTAGAATCGCCCGAATTAACAACATTCGTTGTTTCATTCCAGTTGATAACTTCTCTGCTTTATTAAATCGATCATCATATAACTTCAATCGCTTTAATAAATGATCTAGATATGCTATTTCTACATTGTGGAATTTAGCAAAAAATAAAAGATTATCGTACAGAGACAGTCTATCATAGAAACCCACATTATCACTCATAATTCCCAATTTTAAAGTCGTCAGAGGTTAATTGGATGCAATCTTTTCCTAAGATTTTAACCTCTCCTCCATCAGGTGGCAACTGACCGGTTAAAATATTTATTGTCGTAGTTTTGCCAGCACCAGATGGTCCTAAAAAACCAAATATTTCTCCACTACTTATTGAGAAACTGATTTCCTTGAGTGCTGTTTTGTCTTTAAATTTTTTGGTAAGATTTGAAATTAAGATACTATCGTTCATTTTATATCTTTCTTTTAGAAAATTATTACGTGACTTGTTAGCATCACGATAAATTGGAATACAGGAATTTTATTTACCAGTTCATAGGCTTATTCCTAAAGTTTTAAATCTATAATACTAAGATTTAAAAGATAAAGCAAGACCTATTCTTTAGTTAGCTAATTTTTAAAATGTAGTTTACTCGCAGATAGTTTTTTAAATTATCGTATTATAATCTCTGAATGAAAGTATAGGTATATTTTCTAGTTTATACAGAAGAGGTGGTACAAATCCACTTGTTTTAAATAAACAAAAAAGCCTTAAAATCAAGGCTTTTTCCTGTTGTTTAGATGCCCCCTGCATGGATGTGTAAGAAATTTTTATATTGAAAGTAATCAAAAATGTTGAAAAACAAATGATTTTTGGAAGATGCATTTAGGTATTTTCAATGTCAGGATTTAAAAATGGGGCAAAAGTGGGGAAAAACGAATGACTCGCATTTGGTTTGAAAATCTATAATACCTAATGATTATGCTATACTAGATATATAGTGTTGTTATAAATAAATGTCGGCGTGAGAACAAATCGGAGGATAAAATGGAAAAACAAATTAATGAAAAAATTCGTGAGATTGCACAGAGTGTTAATGAGACAATACCAGTAGCATGGGATAATCTTTTTATTAACATAAGTTTAGCTTTTGATGGAGGAGAGGTATATTATTTCTTTAATGAAGAGGGGAAAAATGAGTATATCTACAATCTATATATTCCAAAGCGGTATGGTATTCCTAATTTAGAATTTCGGAATCAAGAAAGACGCACCTTTAGATTAGCTTGGGAGTTGAGAGAAATTTTTGAGAAAGAAGGCCAACCTTTGTGGACTTCTTGTACTATAAAAGTAATTGGCACGAAATTATCTGCTGAATTTGACTATGCACCTTGGAATGAAAGTGATTATAGTTCAGGTCAACAAATGGACTTTTTTGAATATAAATATCTCGGAAAGCAACCAGCTAATGAAAAAGAACTAGAACAGTTCAAGGCTATGAAAGCCTTCCAAAGAGAGCATAATGGCAAATAGTTATATCTAAAGAATAAACCACCTACGCGGTGGTTTTCTTGTTGTTTAACAAATGTTGGTACATATGGTTTATGGTATACTATGGTTGTAGAGAAATGATGCTAAAAATCAAATCGGAGGAAAACATGCTAGAAAACTTTATCAAAGTGGCAGATATGCCCCAAGAAGTTATTGAAAAATACAAGGACCAAGTCCCTGCTGAGTTGTTACAGATTTGGCAGGAAGATGGCTTGGGAACCTTTTTAGATGGTTATCTCAAAGTCATTAATCCAGATGACTATCTTGAACTTCTCCAAGATAGTTATTTCAGAGGAGATATCGCTTTTCCTATGTTCGTAACAGCATTTGGAGATATTATTACTTGGGAAGAGAATGAATTTGTTGGTATTGTAAAATATAACCTTCAAGACTGCGACATTATTATAAAGAGCTTGAAATATTTCCTTCAGTATTTAGATAACTCATATGTGACTGATAACTTTGAACTTGATTTATATAGACAAGCTGTATCAAAACATGGTGCTCTGTCTTATAACCAATGTTTCGGTTTTGTCCCGCTCTTGGCATTAGGAGGCTTTAAAGATGTGGATCACATGGATAAAGTAAAAGTCCTGGAACACATTTATCTCATGTACCAACTCACAGGCGGAGTATTTGACGATTGATAAAAAAGAACCACCCTTGCGGTGGTTTTTTCGACGAAAACGAGTGTGAGATAAATAACGAGTCTTTGGATGAGACTCTCTAATTTGGTGAATATAAATTATTTGGTACAAAATTTGGTACAAAAAACAAAATGACAAGCAAAAAAGCCTTATAAATCAAGGCTTTTTCCTGTTGATTTAGATACCCCCTACATGGATTTGTAAGAACTTTTCATATTGAAAATAAACAAAAATGTTGAAATATAGCTGATTTTAGGGAAATACTTTTAGGTATTTTTCAATGTCAGGATTTAAAAAATGGGGCAAAAAGCAGGGGCAAAAAAACGAATGACTCGTATTTTTGTTTGAAAAACCTATAATACCTAATGATTATGCTATTCTAGATATATAGTTTTGTTATAAATAAATGTCAGTGCGAGATCAAATTGGAGAATAAAATGGAAAAACAAATTTCTACGTAGAATGGAATGCGAAAAAGTGATAATTAAAGAGACGAAAAAGCTGAGAATATGATTTCCCAGCTTTTTTGAATGCGATAGAAATAGCAACTAGACTATTTACGAAAGGCCTCAATAATGTAGGTGAAGCCAGTAACTAAAAATGAAAAGGCAATGACATAAACGACAAAGACACCTGTAGCCACTGGATTGAACAGAATCACTAGACCTAGTAAAAATGCAAGCAAGGCTACCCACGTGATATTGCTACCAATAATAGGGAAAATCAATCCTAGACGATTGCCTTTAAAGAAAGCAATAATGGCTTCTACAATTAACCAAATTCCTACAATGGTCGGAATGACGACCGGCAGGGTCACAAAGCCATAAGCCACGAGGTAAAGAGATAAGAGAAGATTAACAAACCCTTGGAAAAGATAAACAGGTGAGCGAAGCTCTTTTGGTGCAGAGAAATAGCCTAAAATAGCTGCTATAGAAGAAACCAGTAAACCAAATGAAATCCACCAGCTGTAAGCAACAAGATTAGCTACTGGGTTTGTAAATAGGAAAAATCCTAAAAGGACAAAAACAACTCCTGCAAGGAATAGCAGTAAACGATTAGAAAATTTCATTTCAATACCCCCTATATAGTATAGTTTGCTAATAAAACTATTGTACTTATTTTTATAGAAAATGTCAATAAAATAAATAAACAATTTGGAAGTTTCAGTCTGACTTACAAAAAGAAAAGGAGTTTTCACTCCTTTTCACAGATTGAAGACAAAGTCCTTATAAAAGTGTCTTCTAAAGATTTTAACTTCAATCTGAAGCGAGGTTATCCTCGCTTTTTCTATTTATCAAACAATTCCTTATTTTCAATTAAGAGTTCTAGTGGAGATTTATCCCTTGCTTCAATAAAACCAGGTTCATATTGGTTATGAAGTGTTCTTTTCTGAGAAGTTGGATCAATATACAACTCATCTCCATCTTCTGTGTATAGTTGGTTGCCTCTTGTTAAGTAAAGTAAATCCTCTAAGTACTGTCCATCAGTTTCTAGAAAATCTTCGATGTATTTGACAGCTTTTAAAATCTCACTTACTTTATCAGAGTATTCATTAGATTCAAGAACACTCTTTTCTAACTCAATCTCTTTACTAGTTCCAAATAGTTGGGTTGGAGTTGCATTAAAATATTCTGCTATCTTATCCAAATTTGCAAAGGTAGGATAGCTTTTTTGTTTTTCGTAATCAGAGATGTCTGGAAAGATTGCTCATAAAAAAATGTGGGGCAAATGATGGGGCAAATCAGTTATAGACAAGCAAAAAAGCCTTATAAATCAAGGCTTTTTCCTGTTGATTTAGATGCCCCCTGCATGGATTTGGAAAGGATTTTCATATTGAGAGTAATTAAAAATATTGAAATATAAGTGATTTTAGGGAAGTACTTTTAGGTATTTCCAATGTCATGATTTAAAAATGGGGCAAAAACGAATGACTCTCATTTGGTTTGAAAACCTATAATATCTAATGATTATGCTATACTAGAAATATAGTGTTGTTATCAATAAATATCAGTGCGAGACTAATCGGAGGATAAAATGGAAAAACAAATTAATGAAAAAATTATCGAAATGGATAGGGAATATCCCTTTTTATTTTGCTTTAAATCAGATTTTTGGATGGAATAGTAGATGATAAGACAAAATATCTTTGAACATACAAAAAGACAAACGCCAAAAATGACGTCTGTCTACGTTCTGAGGTAGCCTTTAGGCTCCCTTTTTTCTTAGAAAATACCGATGAGTAATTGCATGCCAAGACTAGTCAGGATGATAGCAATCCAGCAAAGGGCTCCAAGAAGAATGGATTTTCCACTGGATTTGATCATAGCAACGAGGTTAGTTTTGAGACCAATAGCACTCATAGCCATGATGATGAGGAATTTGGAGAGCTGTTTGAGAGGTGAAAAGAAGCTATTGCTAACACCAAAAGAAGTAAGGACGGTAGTTAGCAGAGAAGCTAGGATGAAGTAGAGAATGAAAACGGGGAAGATTTTTTTAAGCTTTACTCCTTGGTTGTTGTCTTGTTGACGGCTTTGCCAATAGGAGAGGAAGAGAGTAATAGGGATAATAGCTAAGGTACGAGTCAGTTTGACAATGGTTGCAGATTCTAGAGTATTGGTATGATACAGACTATCCCAGGCGCTAGCTGTGGCTGTTACTGAGGAAGTATCGTTGACCGCAGTACCCGCAAAGAGAGCAAAACCTTCGTTGGAGAGATGGAGCCAAGAACCTAGAGTTGGAAAGATAAGAGCTGCCAAGACATTGAAGAAAAAGATAACAGAAATGGCTTGGGCTACTTCTTTTTCCTTGGCGTGAATAACAGGAGCAGTCGCTGCAATGGCAGAACCGCCACAGATAGAAGAGCCTACCCCAATCAAGGTAGCTAGCTTTGTATCCATGTTAAAAAATCGTTGGAAAAAGAAAGCAATAATTAAAGCGATAGAAATAGTCGAAAGGATGACAGGAAGGGAAGATTTTCCAACTGCGAAAACTTGAGAGATATTGAGTCCAAAACCAAGTAAGATAACAGCATACTGAAGCAATTTTTTGGAGCTATAAGTCAAACCAGCATCCAGTTGTTTATAGGGAGTGAGAAAGGGGTAGAGAATCATTCCGATAAAAATGGCGAAAACAGGTGCTCCCACAACAGGCAGAAAGCCTCCTAAAACCCAAGAGATGATAGAAATGATCAGACAGGCTAACAGTCCTGCCCAATTTTTTGATAGAAATGACATAAAAAAACCTCCGAAAATAAATACCCCTTATTATAATCTTATTTATCAGAAAAGTAAAATAGAAAATAGAAAGTAGGAATAAGGTAGTAAATTAACGGAATTTTGCGGTCAGAGAGCTTTTTGTAATATAATAGATATATGTTCTTTGATCAATAAGGATGCAAATGTGGCATATGTTATTGAAAAAAATGAATTTGATGAGCCTGGACATGTGAAGTAATTATGTGAGATAAGAAAATAAATAAGAGAGTTGAAAATGTACTGATCCCAAAAGTTAGATTTTTTTCTGTCTAACTTTTGGGATCAGTACATATCCTCGCTTTTTTAATCTAATAGGTCCTTATTTTCAATTAAGAGTTCTAGTGGGGATTTATCTCTTGCTACAATAAAACCAGGTTCATATTGGTTATGAAATGTTCTTTTCTGAGAAGTTGGATCAATATACAACTCATCTCCATCTTCTGTGTATAGTTGGTTGCCTCTTGTTAGGTAAAGTAAATCCTCTAAGTACTGTCCATCAGTTTCTAGAAAATGTTCGATGTATTTGACAGCCTTTAAGATCTCACTTACTTTATCAGAGTATTCATTCGATTCAAGAACACTCTTTTCTAATTCAATCTCCTTACTTGTTCCAAAAAGTTGAGTTGGAGTTGCATTAAAATATTCTGCTATCTTATCTAAATTTGCAAAGGTAGGATAGCTTTTTTGTTTTTCGTAGTCAGAGATGTCTGGAAAGATTGCTCATAAAAAAATGTGGGGCAAATGATGGGGCAAATCAGTTATAGACAAACAAAAAAGCCTTGTAAATCAAGGCTTTTTCCTGTTGTATGTAGATGCCCCCTACAGGGCTCGAACCTGTGACCCATAGATTAAGAGTCTACTGCTCTACCAACTGAGCTAAGGAGGCAAATATAAAAAGCTGTATTGGTGCCGATACTTCACGATTTGTATTGAACCCGCGCAATTAAGCAGGTGGGCAACTCGCTCTGACTTAGCTGCTTCCGCGTGAAACGGCCTGCATACTGCCAGAAGTCTTTTGTTTCCCTAATAATACAAAAAATAGTCGGTCAACACTTAAGTGTGAAGTCGTACACCACAGCGTTTCTATATGTATATGATACCACATTTTGAAAATATTTCAAGGAAAAATCTCAATTTTTTGAAACCGATGTCACTTTTTCTTAAATTGATCAATCTTCTCCTTGGTGGCTCCGAGAGCACGCTCGTACTTGCCATTTTCATTGGGAATAAAGTAGGAAGCGTGTTTGAGCTTGTCTGGCAAGTAGTCCTGATTGACCCAGTTGCCAGGGTAGTTGTGAGGGTATTTATAGTTTTGCGCATTTCCCAGTTCCTTGCTTCCAGCATAATGACCATCGCGGAGGTGGCGAGGAATAGGAAGGTTGCCAGAACTTCTAAGATCAGCCAGCGCCTTGTCCATGGCAACGTAGGCTGAGTTGGATTTCGGCGAAAGGGCTAGATCGATGACGATGTTGGCGATGAGAATGCGGGCCTCAGGAAAGCCGATGCGCTCAGCTGCTTGTAACGCTGTCACGGTATGAATCTGCGCATCTGGATTGGCCAGACCGATATCCTCATAAGCGATGACAGTCAAGCGACGAGCTAGGCTGGGTAGATCTCCGGCTTCGATCAAACGAGCTGCATAGTGGAGACTAGCATCGACATCCGAACCACGGATAGATTTTTGCAGAGCAGAGAGCACGTCGTAGTGGCCGTCTCCATCTTTGTCCATGGTGATGTAGCTGCGCTGGAGACTGTTTTCCATGATCTCTAGCGTAATATGGCGAATTCCTTCTGCATTTTCAGAGGTCGACAGCACCGCCAGATCGAGAGAATTAAAGGCAGAGCGAAGATCTCCATTGGTTGAGGTAGCGATGAAATCCAAAGCGTCCTCATCGAGCACGACTGGAAAATCAAAGCCACGGTCGGGATCGTCCAGCGCCGTTTTTAGAGCTTGCTTGACCTCCTCCGTCGTCAACGGTTCCAGCTCAAAGATTTGTACGCGGCTACGAATAGCGGGTGTGACAGAGAAAAAGGGATTTTCAGTCGTTGCGCCGATCATGATGACCAGACCACTTTCGAGCAAAGGCAGGAGAAAATCTTGTTTAGTTTTATCGAGGCGATGGATCTCGTCCAAGAGCAGGACCAAGCCACCAGAAAATTTGGCCTCCTCTGCGATTTCTTGTAGGCGTTTTTTACTGTCAACTGTTGCATTAAAGGTCCGAAAAGCATACTTGGTCGTTCCTGCGATCGCAGAAGCAATACTGGTCTTTCCGATCCCCGGAGGTCCATAGAGAATCATAGAGGACAGACGATTGGCCTCGACCATGCGACGAATGATTTTGCCTTCTCCAACCAGGTGCTGTTGACCGATGACTTGATCGATCGTTCGTGGTCGCATACGGAGTGCGAGATTGTCGGGCATTTCCTTCTCCTTTTCTAGCTTTGTCTCCTTTCAAAGAGACGGTTTTTATGGTAAGATTGTAGTAACTATTGTATCATATTCCGCTCTAAGAGTGGGAAATTAGAAAGAGGACGCTATGTCTAAATACGGATTTTTGGATGTTTTAGAAGAGGAGATGGACAAGGTTTTTCCCTTTGATTTTGAGATCAATTGGGATAAGAAAAACCATGCGGTAGAAGTGGCTTTTCTCTTGGAAGCGCAAAACACAGGCGGGGTTGCACTGGTTGATGAAGCCGGTGAAGAGTCTGATGAGGATATTTTCTTTGAAGAAGCCGTGCTCTTCTACAATCCAGCCAAGTCTCATGTGGAAGAAGATGCCTATTTAACGGCGATTCCTTATGAGCCTAAAAAAGGCTTGTCTCGTGAGTTTCTAGCCTATTTTGCGACTTTCCTCCGAGATACAGCTGAGTTGGCCTTGGATGAGCTCATGGATTTCTTAGCAGACGAAGAAGCAGAGAGCTTTGAGATCGTCTGGAACCAAGAAGTTTTTGAAGAAGGCAAGATTGGCCTAGAAGAAAGCACCTTTTATCCCTATCCGAGATATTAAGAGGGAAAGCTCATGCTTGAGGATTGCTTAGAAGCACGATTCGAATTTACGGGTTGTAAAATTGCCTTGATTTGTGAGGGGCAAATTTTGACCATCTTGCGCGATGATAAAGAAACGATTCCTTACCCCAATATGTGGGACTTGCCAGGTGGTGGTCGGGAAGGAAATGAGACACCTTTTGAGTGTGTGGCGCGTGAGGTTTATGAGGAATTGAATATTCAACTGTCGAAAGAGGAAGTGATATGGTCCGAGATCTATCCTGGCATCTTGGATGAGAAGAAACAGTTCGTTTTTCTAGTTGGCAATCTAGCCCAAGAAGAGTTTGAACACATTGACTTTGGAGATGAGGGACAGGGCTATAAGTTAGTGAGCTTTGAAGAGTTTTTAATTTCAGATCGAGTGGTTCCTCAATTGCAAGAACGGGTGAGAGATTATGTGGAGAAGAAATTAGGATGAAGCGTAGTAAAAATATCAACATGTTTCTCATGGATGGAGAAGTTACTGGTATAATCAAATGTACCTTGTCCAATTGGACAGGTGTGATCTATAAAATTCCACGCATTCAATTATCAGATTTAAAATCACGTGACGAAATGAAGCAAAGTGGCATTTATTTCTTATTTGGTCGTGATGAAAATAAGCAAAAGGATGTTACCTATATTGGGCAGGCGACGAATCGCAAAAATGGTGAAGGTGTCCTTTTACGTGTTCAGGAACATACTCGTGATAACCATGCAGATTATTTTAATGATGTGATTATTTTGACGACGCAGAATATTTCCTTTGGTCCCACAGAAATTAGTTACTTGGAAATAAATTTACACAACTAGCAAAGGACGCGGGGCGCTTTATTGTCAAAAATGGGAATGAGCCCAATTCTGGGAATGTAACAGAAGAAAAGCAGTCTGAGTTGGATGAGGTTGTAGAAAATACTTTGATGATTGTAGGAACCTTAGGGTACCGAGTGTTTGTTCCTATGACCAAGAAAACAGATCAGAATGTTTCTAATGAAAATTCAACTCATCTCTATTTGAAGCGAAAAACAAAGAAATCAAATCGAATGATTGAAGCTATCTGCGAACAGACTTCGGAAGGTTTTGTTGTTTTAGAAGGCAGTCAAGTGGATGAGGTTGATTCACCCGCAATACCAGCAAGTCTAAAAGAATTGCGTAAGGAATTAATCAAATCAAATGTGATTAAAGATGGTGTTTTACAAGAAAAACAACTGTTCTCCAGTCCATCTTACGCAGCCGCTTTTGTACTAGGCATGAATACGAATGGTCGAACGGATTGGAAAAATAAGGACGGTAAGACTTTAAAAGAATTAGAAGAAACAATGGATTGTTAAGGAGAATCAAATGGAAACATGGCAAGAGTTAAAAGTTACAGTGAAGCGTGAGGGTGAGGAACTAGTCTCCAACCTCTTGATCGAGTTAGGCGCCCAAGGGGTAGCAATCGAAGACAGCATGGATTATGTGGGAAATGTCGACCGCTTTGGTGAGATTTTTCCTGATGTCGAGCAGCAAGAAGAAATCGTGGTGACGGCCTACTACCCGGAAACGGTTGATGTAGCAGCGGTTGAAGCGGACTTGCAGGCTCGCTTAGCAGAATTGACGGATTTTATGGATCTAGGAGAGGTCAAGATGGGTACGACTGCCTTGGCTGAGGAAGACTGGGCAGACAACTGGAAGAAATACTATGAACCAGCTCGTATCACTCATGACTTGACCATCGTGCCGTCATGGACAGACTATGAGTCGACAGCGGGAGAAAAGATTATCAAGCTGGATCCTGGTATGGCCTTCGGAACAGGAACCCACCCGACAACCAAGATGAGCCTCTTTGCCTTAGAGCAGGTTCTCCGTGGTGGCGAAACGGTGCTAGATGTAGGAACTGGTTCAGGTGTCCTTTCCATTGCTAGCTCCCTTCTTGGTGCCAAGGAAATCTTTGCCTATGATTTGGATGACGTAGCGGTTCGCGTCGCTCAGGAAAATATTGAACTCAACCCAGGCATGGAAAACATCCATGTAGCCCCAGGCGATTTGCTGAAAGGCGTGGAGATTGAGGCAGATGTCATCGTGGCCAACATCCTGGCGGATATCCTTATCCATCTGACAGATGATGCTTATCGCTTGGTCAAGGATGAAGGTTATCTCATCATGAGTGGCATTATCAAGGACAAGTGGGACATGGTGCGCGAGTCGGCTGAGTCAGCAGGATTCTTCCTTGAAACCCACATGATCCAAGGGGAATGGAATGCCTGCGTCTTCAAGAAGACCAAGGATGTCTCCGGTGTGATTGGAGGCTAGCATGCAGCAGTATTTTGTAAAAGGTTTGGCTAGCTCACCTGTCACCATCGAGGACAAGGAAACCAGCAAGCACATGTTTCAGGTCATGCGCTTGAAAGAAGACGATGAGGTGACTTTAGTCTTTGATGATGGGATTAAGCGCTTGGCGCGCGTGGTCAATGTGGAGTCCCGTCAATTGGAGCTGATTGAAGAATTAGCTGACAATGTGGAACTGCCAGTTCAAGTGACCATTGCATCAGGCTTTCCCAAGGGAGATAAGCTGGAGTTCATCACTCAAAAAGTAACAGAACTCGGTGCCAGCCAAATCTGGGCCTTCCCTGCAGACTGGTCCGTTGCCAAGTGGGACGGCAAGAAGTTGGGTAAAAAGGTCGAAAAGTTAGAAAAATTGCCCTTGGAGCAGCCGAGCAAAGCAAGCGGAATTTGGTCCCAAGCATTACCCTTTTTGAGAAAAAGTCTGACTTTCTAGCACAACTTGACCAGTTTGACCGGATCGTGGTGGCCTATGAAGAGTCGGCCAAAGAAGGAGAGGCAGCCGCTCTGATTCAGTCGCTGACCGGATTGGAAACTGGAGCTAAACTGCTCTTTATCTTTGGGCCAGAGGGAGGCCTCTCCCCTGCAGAAATTGAAAGTTTTACAGTTAAAGGAGCCATTCTTGCAGGACTTGGTCCTCGCATCCTGCGAGCAGAAACAGCGCCACTCTATGCCCTCAGCGCCGTGAGTGTTGTCACAGAATTAATGAACTAACGAAGTGAAGAAATCGCTTCGTTAGTTTTTTTACAAAAAACTTTTACGAATGATGAAAGCAAGGTGGATCCCAGAATGATCTTCGAGAAGTATCCGTATATTAAAGTAGCTTCATTGGTTCCCATCTGCTTCTAAAAGTGTTAAAATAGTATCCAAGAAACTGGAGAAAACGAATGCCGAAAGAAGAGAATTTAACAGGGGACCAAGTCGTTGCCCTTACAAAAAAATATTTATCACCTGAAGATGTTGCTTTTGTACAAAAGGCTTTGGTCTATGCGGTTGATTGCCATAATGGGCAATTCCGTCAGTCTGGCGAGCCTTATATCGTCCACCCGATTCAAGTGGCAGGAATCCTTGCCAAGCTGAAACTGGATGCTGTGACGGTCGCCTGTGGCTTTTTGCATGATGTCGTAGAAGATACGGATGCGACTTTAGATGATTTAGAGCGCGTATTTGGTCATGATGTGCGCGTGATTGTCGATGGGGTGACCAAGCTCGGGAAGGTCAAGTACAAGTCCCATGAAGAGCAGTTGGCGGAAAACCATCGCAAGATGCTTATGGCCATGTCTCAAGATATCCGTGTCATTTTGGTCAAATTGGCAGACCGCTTGCATAATATGCGTACCCTCAAGCATTTGCGCAAGGATAAGCAAGAGCGCATTTCGCGTGAGACCATGGAGATCTATGCACCACTAGCCCACCGTCTCGGGATTTCCAGCGTCAAGTGGGAGCTTGAAGATTTGTCTTTCCGTTATTTGAATGAGACAGAATTCTACAAGATTTCTCATATGATGAAGGAAAAAAACGTCGCGAGCGAGAAGAGTTGGTCGAAGAGGTTGTCCACAAGATTGAGACCTATGCTGGGGAACGCCATCTGCATGGGAAAATTTATGGTCGACCAAAGCATATTTATTCGATCTATCGCAAAATGCAGGATAAGAAGAAACGCTTTGATGAAATCTATGACTTGATTGCCATCCGCTGTATCCTGGATACCCCCAGCGATGTCTATGCTATGCTAGGCTACATCCATGAGCTCTGGAAGCCAATGCCGGGGCGTTTTAAGGACTATATTGCCAACCGGAAGGCCAATGGTTATCAGTCCATCCATACGACTGTATACGGCCCTAAAGGACCGATTGAATTCCAGATCCGAACCAAGGAAATGCACGAGGTTGCTGAGTATGGGGTTGCGGCTCACTGGGCCTATAAAAAAGGGATTAAGGGTCAGGTCAACAGCAAGGAATCGGCTATTGGGATGAACTGGATCAAGGAGATGATGGAACTCCAAGACCAGTCAGGCGATGCCAAAGAATTTGTTGAAAATGTAAAAGAAGACATCCTGGCAGAAGAGATTTACGTCTTCACACCAGATGGAACCGTGCGCTCGCTTCCGAAAGATTCTGGGCCGATCGATTTTGCCTATGAAATCCACACCAAGGTTGGGGAAAAAGCGATTGGTGCTAAGGTCAATGGCCGGATGGTGCCCCTCAATACCAAACTTCGGACGGGAGATCAGGTGGAGATTATCACCAATGCCAATTCCTTTGGTCCGAGCCGTGATTGGCTGACCCTTGTTAAAACTAGCAAGGCGCGCAACAAGATCCGTCAGTTCTTTAAAAATCAAGACAAGGAATTGTCGATTAACCGTGGTCGGGACCTCTTGATGGCCCAATTCCACGAGCATGACTTGGTAGCCAATAAGTTCATGGACAAAAAACACATGGACAAAGTGCTACAAAAATCAAGTTACAAGACAGAAGAAGCCTTGTTTGCGGCGATTGGTTTTGGAGAGATCGGAGCTATTACCATCTTTAACCGCTTGACGGAGGATGAACGCCGGGAAGAAGAACGGGCTAAAGCACGCGCAGAAGCAGAAGAGCTAGTCAAAGGTGGCGAGGTCAAGGTTGAAAATAAAAAGACACCCTGAAGGTCCGTCATGAAGGTGGCGTGGTCATCCAAGGCGCTTCTGGGCTCTTGATTCGGATTGCTAAGTGTTGTAATCCAGTTCCAGGTGATGAAATCGTCGGCTACATCACTAAAGGACGCGGTGTTGCGATTCACCGTGAAGACTGTATGAACCTGCGGGCTCAAGACAACTACGAGCAACGCTTGATTGATGTAGAATGGGAAGATAACAACACGACCAAGGACTATATCGCCCACATCGATATATACGGACTCAACCGTGCCGGACTTCTGAACGATGTACTACAAGTCCTCTCCAATACAGCTAAGATGGTCTCAACCGTCAATGCCCAACCAACCAAAGACATGAAATTTGCCAATATCCACATTTCCTTTGGAATTCCAAACCTGTCTATGTTGACAACAGTTGTGGATAAGATTAAGAGTGTGCCGGAGGTGTACTCTGTTAAGCGTACCAACGGCTAGTCGGCTGCGAAAATCGACTTCATACTGCGTTAGTTTCGACTGGCCTAACTACAGCTATGCCTGCGTCTCACTGCCTTGTCTGATGTCGATTTTCTTTGAAGAAGGTAGGACATGCTCAGAACTCTTTTATTGCTTGGTGGCTCGTCGTCTGAAGTTGATGTTCTTTGAAGGTCAGCAGTGAATGCTCAATAGATTTATAAAATAGGATAATAAAATGAAATTAGTGATTCAACGGGTCAAGAGTGCCTCGGTTTCCATTGATGGTCAAGTCTACAATGCGATCCAGCAAGGTTTGCTGCTCTTAGTGGGAGTGGGGCCTGAGGATGACCAGAAGGATTTGGAGTATGCGGTCCGCAAGGTATCGCAGATGCGTATTTTCTCAGATGAGGAAGATAAGATGAATCTTTCGGTCAAAGATATTCAAGGAGAAATCTTGTCGATCTCTCAATTTACCCTCTTTGCAGAGACAAAAAAAGGCAACCGTCCTGCTTTTATAGGGACTGCCAAGCCAGATATGGCCAGTCAGTTATATGATGCCTTTAATGATCAATTAGAAAAAGAAGTCCCTGTCAAACGAGGGATCTTTGGAGCCGATATGGCGATTGAATTGATCAATGATGGTCCAGTGACGATTTTGCTAGATACAAAAAATCCATAAGTAAGAAAACATGCAGTCGGGTTAGACTGCATGTTTTTCAATATAGAGTTGTTGGGCGATCACTTGGTTGATAGAAATTTCTTGTCCTTGGATAACTAAGTGATAGAGCCCTGTGTAGTCATCGTACCGTTGAAACGCGATGGTATCACCGATCTGGAGATGAATCTGGTCTAAGAATTTAACAATTCATAGTTGTCATAAACCCTTTGCAGAATATACAGACCAGGTTGGGTCGTTTCACTGAGACGGTCTTGGTAGGCTTCGACAAGCCTTTCGCCTTTCTTTGGAATTGTCCCACCGTGAGGGCAAGTCTTAGGGTTTCCAAGCATGTGATCCAGCCGGTCGATGAAATGTTCAGAAACAGTATGCTCGAGAACTTCTGCCTCTTCATGGACTTCTTCAGTTGTGTAGCCAAGATTTTTCAGCAGAAATACTTCGATCAAGCGGTGCTTGCGGTAGAGATCAGAGACCAATTGCGAGCCCAGATCTGTTAGTAGATAGCCATGGGTCTTATCTTTCACCAAGAGGCCCTCAGAGACCATGCGCTTAATCATCTCAGTCACAGCGGGTGGAGAGACCTGCATGCGACTAGCGATTTCCTTATTACTGATTTTTTCTACTTCTGTGCCAATTTCATAAATGCACTTGAGGTAATCTTCTTTGTTTGGTGTCATGCTTTCCTCTTTTCTTCGCTCACTTCTAGTATATCAAAAAAATCCTCAAAAACGCTAGTGGAGTAATGAGAATTGTCTCAAGCTCCAAAAGATGGTAGTATAGAATCATAGAAAGGACGGCATCATGAACAGACGGGAATTAGCGAGACTAGGCTGGAGAGAAAATAGTTTAGCCTATCTAGAGAAGCATTTGCAGGGATACAAAGATCCACAAGCCTACCAAGAACAATATCAGTCTGTCTTTTTCTTTGCCAGTCCTCTGTTTCAAAACATGTGGTTTCAAGAGATCAAGGATCTAACGGAAACTGCTGCCCAAGACTTGCTGAGGGGCGTCATGAAAATTCTTCTTATGCCAAGTGACTTGTCTGGAACTTGTGAAGAAACAGCCTTTCTTCTGAGTAGGATGGCTCCAGATTGTCCACCAGGTTCCGACTTTTGGAAGGCTTTTTCACGCGTCGTGCAGGTCGCCTTTGAAAAGGATCCTTTAGCAGATCAGTCGGGAGATCAGCTTTTGAAACGCCAGGTTCACCAGTTGCGCTACCTACTTTCAAGTTACCAGGCACAATGGATTCGGATACATAATGCGAGAGCTGGACAGACTGACGAAGAGGCCTTACAAGCTTACCTACAGGAGACTAGAGCTGTCACGGTGGATGCTTATGCAGCTGCCCGCCTTCACAATAAGGTCTCCCTAGGGCCAGATAGTCACCTTCATTATCCATCAGGGGCCTCCCAACAAGTCAATTTCAAAGTCTTGGTAAATTTCATACGGAGTATATTCTCGATCAAGCTGGGCATTTCCTCAATGAAGTCGATCCAGTAGAAGTTTCTGAAAATGGCATTGTCAATGGTGCCAGTTTTAACTACGGGTTGGCTAGGGGACGGACCCATAAGGACTTAGATATTGACGCCGCCAAAGCGTGGGACCCACCCTTTCGCAAGCAGGTCCTCTATCAGCAAGGAGTTCGCTATCTAGCTCCGAAGAATGACCGAGGAGAGCAAGGTTATTGGAGTCGAAAAGGAGTTTTTGCACAAGGAGGCAAGAGCTACAAGCAACAAGTAGCACAGCGCGTGCGAAGTTTCCTCAGAGGCATCCCTCGCTTACGCTGGCGGGTCCTCCTCCAGAATGGGCTCCATCGGATTTTATAGCAGACAAAAAGAGGTCGCAGACCTCTTTTTCGTTTAATCAAGTGCTTTGACAGCTTCGATTGCAGCGTCGTAATTGGGTTCGCTGTTGATGTTGTCTAAGTATTCAACGTAAGTCACCTTGTTATTCGCATCTAAGACCAAGACAGCGCGCGCAAGCAAGTGCCATTCATTGATCAAGAGGCCGTAGGCTTTTCCGAAGGAATGGTCGTAGTAGTCTGAGAGCATGATAGCATTGTCGAGCCCTTCAGCAGCGCACCATTTACCTTGAGCAAAAGGAAGGTCGACAGAGACCGTCAAGACGACAGTGTCTTCCAAGTCCGATAAGGTCTTGTTGAAGTGACGTGTTTGCATCGAACAGATCCCTGTGTCGATGGATGGGATGATGCTGAGGACTTTTTTCTTGCCAGCAAAATCAGCTAAAGATTTCTTCTCCAGAGCTGGAGTGATCAATGAAAAATCATGAGCCATTTCCCCAACTTGAAGTTGAGATCCGGTAAAGGTAACAGGGTTTCCTAAAAAAATGTTGCCATAAAAAAGACTCCTTTTTTGGTTTTTTTATTGTACCGCAATACCGGAGGAGGGGCCACTGATTTGTTTAGAAATCTAAAGGGTCTACTGACTCAAACCTTCTGCGATCTTGTCTAAGTTCCACTTCATCATGCTGTAATAGCTATCGCCCTTTTCTCCTTCTTTGGCGATGGAATCAGTGAAGATTTTTTTGCATAGATTGGGATGTCGGTATCTTTAGACACAGTTTTCATAGGACGTTCATCGACGCTGGATTCAACAAAGAGGGCCGGCACCTTGGTTTGACGGAGCTTTTCTACCAGCGTTTTGATTTGGTCAGGTGTGCCTTCTTCTTCCGTATTGATTTCCCAGATATAGGCAGATGGGACGCCATAGGCTTTGGAGAAGTATTTGAAGCAGCCTTCGCTGGTTACGATCATCTTCTTGTCTGCCGGGATGTTATTGAATGCTTGTTTGGCTTTTTGGTCGAGCTTACTGAGTTTTTCAGTATAAGCAGCTAGATTCTTTTCGTAGAAGTCCTTGTTTTTCGGATCTTTGGCGATCAATTGTTTGGCAATGTTTTTAGCGTAGAGGATCCCATTTTCGAGATTGAGCCAAGCGTGTGGGTCTTCTTTTCCAGCTTGGTTTTGGCCTTCTAGGTAGATGACGTCGACTCCCTCGCTCACTGCGAAATAGTCCTTGTTTTCTACTTTATTGGCATTTTTGACCAATTTAGTGAACCAAGCATTGCCACCGGTTTCGAGATTGATCCCGTTGTAGAAGATCAGGTCTGCTTGTGAAGTTTTTTTGACATCTTCTGGGAGCGGTTCGTATTCGTGGGGATCTTTGCCGACGGGAACGATACTGTGGAGCTCGATCTTATCCCCAGCAATATTTTTGGTCATATCTGCAAGGATCGAATTGGTGGTGACCACTTTCAATTTACCAGAAGCTCCAGAAGAAGAACCCTTGCTACAGGCTAGAAGACCGAATAAGAGCGCCACAAAGAGGGCGAGGACAGAAGCGATTTTTTTCATGTGTTTCTCCTTTAATGAGACGAAAGAGCGTGCTTGTTCTTTCTCTGCTTAGGAGCGATAAAAAAGCTGATGAGAAAGAAGACGGCAGAAGTGAGGACAATACAAGACCCAACGGCGATATTCAAACTATAGCCAATAAAGAGTCCCAGAATGGATGCAAGAGCACCTAGGCTGGAGGACAAGAGCATCATGGACCAGAGGCTATTGGTATAGAGATAAGCTGTCGCAGCGGGTGTGATGAGCATGGCGACGATGAGAATGGTCCCGACACTTTGCATAGCAGTGACAGAAACCAAGGTCAAGAGCACCATGAGCAGGTAGTGGTAGACCTTGACCCGGACGCCCATGGATTGAGCCAAAATGGGATCAAAAGAAGTAAGAAGCAAGGGGCGAAAGAGCAGGACAATCACCAGTAAGACTGCCACCCCAACACCGATGGTCATCCACATATCTTGGTCTTGCACAGCCAGGATATTCCCAAAGAGGATGTGGAAGAGGTCGGTGGAACTTTTTGCGACTCCAATCAGAATGACTCCTAAGGCGAGGAAAGAAGAGAAGGTAATCCCAATAGCAGTGTCGCTTTTGATGATGGAGTTGCTCTTGATATAGGTGATAAGGATGGAAGCTAAAAGCCCAAAGACAATGGCGCCAATAAAGAAATTGATGCCAAGGATAAAGGACAGGGCCACCCCTGGAAGGACTGCGTGTGAGATAGCATCTCCCATGAGAGACATGCCTCGCAAAATGATGAAGCAGCCAACAGCTCCAGCGACAATCCCGATGGCAATGGCTGTAATCAGGGCATTTTGTAAGAAGTGGAATTGCTGTAATCCATCGATAAATTCTGTAATCATCCGACGCCACCTCCTATAAAGAGTTCATGCCCATAGGCTGCATGCAGATTCTCCTTGGTAAAGGTTTCCTCTGTTTTCCAAAAGCGATCAGCTTGCGGTGAAGGAGGAGGACCTGGTCGAAATAAGCTGGGACCTTGCTGAGATCGTGATGGACGATCAGGATGGTCTTGCCTTCTTTTTTCAAGGTTTTTAGTGTTTGCATGATGATGTCTTCGCTAACGGAGTCAATCCCTGCAAAGGGCTCATCCAAAAAGATGACCTCTGCTTCTTGGACCAAGCAGCGGGCGATTAGGACCCGTTGGAATTGCCCTCCTGAAAGCTGACCAATCTGGCGATCTGCTAGATCAAGAAGATTGACAAGCTTCATGGCATTTTCCACCTTTTGGAGATCTTCTTTGCTTTTTCTCTTGAAGATAGAAAGATGGGGATAGAGACCCAGTGAGACACACTCCCGCACCGTGATGGGGAAGTGGAAATCAATAGCGGATTTCTGTTCGACGTAGGCCACTCGTTGAAGAGCTTGGCCGAGATCTTTTTGATCGAGCAGGACCTTTCCCGAATGAGGGAGAAGTCCTAGCATGGCCTTGATCAGGGTTGATTTTCCAGCTCCGTTGGGTCCAAGAATGCCTAGGATGGTTGGACCCTGGATGGTGAGGGAAAGATCCTCCAAGGCCAGTGTTTGCTGGTAAGCAACACTTAGATGTTCAATTTGAATCATGATTTTGCTCCTTTACTATTAATATACATAAATAAAAAAATTAAGTCAAGTTAATTTTTAAAATGATTTAGATTAACTTACTTGTAATCATTGAAAAAAGTTCCTATTTTTGATAAGGTTATTAGAAAAGAATGAAAGCGAGAAGATCATGGTACGTTTACAAGATGATTTTTATGATTACGTCAATGGGGAATGGGCTGAGACAGCTGTGATTCCTGATGACAAACCGTCAACTGGTGGTTTTATGGACTTGATCCAAGATATCGAAAACTTGATGTTGGATATCACTGGAAAATGGCAACGGGGAGAAGAACTGCCTGAAGACAGCATTCTGCAAAACTTTGTCAAATACCACAAAATGGTGGCAGATTTTGATGCGCGGGAAGCAGCCGGTGTGGCTCCAGCTATGCCTTTGATCAATGAAATTAAGGCCTTGTCTTCTTTTGAAGACTATACCAGCAAGTTAGGCACCTATGAACTAGCTGGCAAACCAAATCTCTTGCCATTTAGCGTATCACCAGACTTTATGAATGCCCAAATAAATGTCTTGTGGGGAGAAGCACTCGGTTTGATCTTGCCTGATACGACCTACTATGAAGAAGGCAATGAAAAAGGCCCAGAGTTATTGGCTGTTTGGCGTCAAATGGTTGAAAAGCTTTTAGCAAAATTCGATTTCTCAGAGGAAGAAATCAAGGATATCCTGGATAAGGTCATTGCGGCCGATGCAGAATTGACCAAATATGTCTTGTCAAATGAAGAAAAATCCGAGTACAACAAACTCTACCATCCTTATGAATGGGCAGATTTCAAGGCCTTGGTTCCAGAATTGCCACTTGATACCTTCTTTACAGAAGTGATTGGACAAACACCAGATAAAATCATCGTGCCGGAAGAGCGTTTTTGGAAGGAATTTGCGCCAAAATTCTACTCAGCAGCCAACTGGGAAACCCTTCATGCTAAATTGAAACTCGGCGCAGCTCTTTCTTGGACTTCCTTCTTGACCGAAGAAATCCGTGTCTTGTCTGGTGAATATGGACGGACCATCACAGGGACACCAGAAGCACGTCCGAAAGAAAAGGCAGCTTTGGCTTTAGCAGAAGGGCCTTATAGCCAAGCGCTTGGCCTTTGGTATGCGGGCGAAAAATTCTCACCAGAAGCGAAAGCAGACGTAGAGCATAAAGTAGCGACTATGATTGAGGTCTACAAGGATCGTCTGGAAAAAGCAGACTGGCTCGCTCCTGAAACCCGCGAAAAAGCCATTGTTAAACTCAATGTCATCACACCGCATATCGGCTACCCTGAAAAATTACCAGAAACTTACGCCAAGAAGATCATCGACGAGAGCAAGACCTTGGTGGAAAATGCTCAAAAATTGGCGCAAATTTCGATTGCCCATGTCTGGAGCAAGTGGAACCAACCAGTCGATCGGAGTGAGTGGCACATGCCAGCTAATATGGTCAATGCTTACTATGATCCGCAACAAAACCAAATCGTTTTCCCAGCAGCGATCTTACAGGCGCCTTTCTATGACCTTCACCAATCGTCATCAGCTAACTACGGCGGAATCGGTGCGGTCATTGCCCATGAAATCTCCCACGCCTTTGACACCAATGGAGCATCCTTTGACGAGCACGGTAGTTTGAAAGATTGGTGGAAGCCAGAAGATTACGAAGCCTTTACTGCTCGCACGCAAAAGGTCATCGATCAGTTCGAAGGCCAAGACTCTTACGGTGCTAAGATCAACGGGAAATTGACCGTTTCTGAAAATGTGGCAGACCTCGGAGGAATTGCCGCAGCCCTTGAAGCCGCTAAGAAAGAAGCAGACTTCTCCGCAGAAGAATTCTTTACCAACTTTGCTCGCATCTGGCGCATGAAAGCTCGACCAGAGTACATGCAACTCCTCGCAAGTGTTGACGTGCACGCACCAGGAAAACTCCGTACCAATGTCCAATTGCCAAACTTTGATGAATTCTTTGAAACCTTTGATGTCAAAGAAGGCGATGGCATGTGGCGAAAACCAGAAGACCGCGTGATCATTTGGTAAACTAAGATACTAAGCCCGTAAAAAAAGCGAGAAGAAAATAGGAGATTGACGATGTGGGCCATGCCCACAAGTCAATCTCTCTTTTTCTCGACGCTTTTAGGGCGAGTTCAATTTCGCGCTACTGATTTTGTTGATCAAAGGAAGTAGTCTCGACTTCAGTTAAGCAATTTATTGATTTTCTTGACCATGTGGGCCATGCCCACAAGTCAATCTCTCTTTTTCTCGACGCTTTTAGGGCGAGTTCAATTTCGCGCTACTGATTTTGTTGATCAAAGGAAGTAGTCTCGACTTCAGTTAAGCAATTTATTGATTTTCTTGACCATGTGGGCCATGCCCACAAGTCAATCTCTCTTTTTCTCGACGCTTTTAGGGCGAGTTCAATTTCGCGCTACTGATTTTGTTGATCAAAGGAAGTAGTCTCGACTTCAGTTAAGCAATTTATTGATTTTCTTGACGATGTGGGCCATGCCCACAAGTCGATCTCTCTTTTTCTCGATGCTTTTAGGGCGAGTTCAATTTCGCGCTACTGATTTTGTTGATCAAAGGAAGTAGTTTTAAATCGAAATGAAAGTGCTTCGTTCATTGAGGGAGGCTGTTGGGACATATAGGCAACTGTGGCCTTATCTGAATTATAAGATACAAGAAAAAAGAGTTGAGACAGTTTTTCTGTCTCGACTCTTTTCCATATAGAATGACTATTTTCTTCTTTTTGGATCGGTTTGTTTAAAGATCAGGTATAAGATTCCGGCTGGCAAGAAACAGAAGAGCCACATGATATCTAGTCTTTTATGACTACTAGAGTTTGTTGCTTTAGAATCGCTCACGGCTATCCCCGCTTTAATACTTGGAGATACCTGTTGCAAGCCATTTTTAACGACCAGGCGGTTGCCTTCCAGTTTAATTGCTGGATTCGTGCCTTTTTTAACGGTTGCATATAAGTCTTGCTTCAAGTGTACGGTCTTTCCGTCGATCGTGTGGTCCCCTGCAGAGAGAACTTTTTTGTATTGGTAATCCGCAAACATTTTTTCGGCTAAGGTATTTCCGATTTGATTGCGGTAGCTTTCGGCGATCTCGACATCGTAGTTTCCAACGCCTAGGATGACTTCGATAATCCGCTGTTTCCCCCGTTTGGTTGTTGCGGTATAGTTGTAGTCAGCAGTTGGGCTGGATCCTGTCTTTAGTCCATCAGTTCCCTTGAGGGAGAACTTTCCACCTTCGAGGGAGGTATTGTAATTATCGTAGCTTTGCTCGTAGGGGGTTCCTTCCATGATGGTAGTGTGAGCTTGCTTGGTGTATTCCAACATTTCTGGCAGATCGTTTACGATGTGATAAGCCAGAATAGACATGTCCCGCGCCGTAATTTCGTTGTTGGCATGGACATCATAGCGCTGTGGATTGTAGTGGCCCTGGAGCACCGAAATCATCGCCCCATTTGGATTGTGCCATTTGGTATTTGTCATTCCCATTTCTTGCGCGTACTGATTCATTAGATCCAAAAATTTATCGGGATCATTGTCAGTGACAGCGTTGGCGAGCATAATTACAGCTGCGCTGGAAGAGGGAACAAAGAGCATCTTGATCAATTCCGATACTTTGTAGTCTACGCCAGCCACAATCGGTGAGTTGCTTAACAGATTGTTTTCCGAAATGGCTTGGTCTGACGCAGTTGCTGTAACCACGGTATCGTACTTGATCTTGCCTTCTTTGAGGGCCCGAAAGACCACATAGGCACTCATGAGCTTGGCCATGCTACCTGAGTCCCGGACCGTGTCGATATTGTCTCCGTACAAAATGGCTCCAGTATTGGCATCGATGACGATATCGGCCTTAGGCTTGTAAATCATCCAATACCAGTCCAGCATCGGCTGCAATTTTCATGACATCTTCTTGTTGGTAGAGATCGTCCGCAAAAGCAGTAGAGATAGGGCCTAATGTCAAGACTCCTACAAGGAGGGACAAGAGGCAGTGTTTTAGTCGTTTGTGTAAATGTCTCTCGTTATTCATAAATTCCATTATATCATACAGGTCAGGGATTAAAACGGAAAAAATTCTAGAAAAAGAAGAAAGTGAAAAAATAAAGAAAAAAGAGAATAATTTCGCAATAAAAGCGTTTACATTTCCCTAGAAAGTGCTATAATTTAAATTGAGTATAACATTTTTACAATGAGGTGAATCATATGAACAAAGGGAAGGTACTCTTAGCGACCAGCGCTCTGCTTTTATCAGCTGGTGTCCTAGTTGCTTGCTCAGGTGGAAAATCTGGAAGTTCTGGCGAACAGACGTTTAGCTATGTCTATACCCAGGATCCAGATACTCTCGACTATTCGATTTCCAATAAAAAATCGACTTCCGAGTTTACAGGAAATGCGGTGGATGGCTTGTTGGAAGTGGACAAGTATGGGAACTTAATCCCATCACTTGCCAAAGACTGGACTGTTTCCAAAGACGGCTTGACCTATACCTATAAACTCCGCAAAGGGGTCAAATGGATGACTTCTGAAGGGGAAGAATATGGAGGAGAGGTTAAGGCCCAAGACTTTGTCACAGGTCTCAAGCACGCGGCGGATAAGAAATCTTCGGCCCTCTATCTCGTCCAACAATCTGTCAAAGGGTTGGATGATTATGTCTCAGGAAAAACCAAAGACTTCTCAACGGTTGGTATCAAAGCCATTGATGATTATACCGTTCAATATACCTTGAGCCAGCCTGAAAGCTTCTGGAATTCTAAGACCACGATGGGGATCCTGATGCCGGTCAACGAAGAATTCTTGAAATCCAAGGGAGATGATTACGGTCAAGGAACCTCTCCGTCTAGTATCCTCTACTGCGGACCTTATTTGATCAAATCCATCACTTCTAAATCTTCTGCGATATTAGAAAAAAATCCAACCTACTGGGATGCGGATAATGTTAAAATCAGTAAAGTCAAACTGACCTATTATGATGGACAAGACTCCGAGTCTCTGATCCGTGGATTTGATAACGGTGACTATACAGTTGCCCGTGTTTTCCCAAATGGTTCCAACTATAAGAGTGTAGAGAAGAAGCATAAGGACGACATCGTCTATACTGACCAAGGTTCCTCGACCTATAACCTTTCCTTCAACATTGACCGTCAGGCCTATGAAATCACAAAGAAGACCACGGATGCTCAAAAGGCCTCTACCAAGAAAGCAATCTTGAACAAGGACTTCCGTCAAGCTATTATGTTTGCCTTCAACCGCAAGGCTTATGTAGCGCAAGCTAACGGGGAAGCGGGTGCCAATAAGGTGATCCGGAATACCTTTACGCCACCAAACTTTGTCCAAATCGATGGCAAACAATTTGGGGATGCAGTAGAAAAAGACTTGGAAGCTTATGGGGATGAATGGAAAGGGGTCTCTGTCGCAGATGGAAAAGACACCCTCTACAATCCAACCAAGGCCAAAGAAGAGTTTGCCAAAGCTAAGGCAGACTTGCAGGCTCAAGGAGTTGAATTCCCAATTCATTTAGACCTTCCAACTTCTTCGACTTATACGGAAGGAATCAAACAAGCCCAATCCTTCAAACAGTCGATTGAATCTACATTGGGAGCAGAAAATATTGTCATCGATCTGAATATGGTTTCTGAGGATGATCTTCAACGAGTGACTTACTTTGCTGAAAATGCTTCCCAACAAGACTGGGATCTAAACAATAACTTGGGCTGGGGACCAGACTATACGGACCCATCTTCTTACATCGACATCACCAGTGGTAAATCTGGTGAAAATGCCAATTCTTACTTTGGATTCGATGCTGGTACGGATAATGCGGCGGCAAAAGCAGCTGGCTTTGATGAGTACGATCAATTAATTGAGGATGCTAAAAAAGAAAACACAGATGTCAACAAGCGTTATGAAATATGCTGCGGCTCAAGCTTGGTTGACCGATAGTGCCCTCTTGATTCCGATTCATTCGGATGGAGCTTCTCCAGTCGTTCGTAAGACTGTACCATACTCTGCAGCCTTTGCTTGGACAGGCCACAAGGGTCAAACCTTTAACTATAAGTATTTAGAAGTTCAAGACAAGGTCGTAGCGGCGAAAGACTATGACAAAGCGCGTGAACAATGGAAGAAAGAAAAAGAAAAATCCAATAAAAAAGCGCAAGAAGAACTTGAAAAGCATGTGAAATAAACTTTTCTTAGAGAAAACAGGATGGAGAGTGGGACAGAGATCGGTCATTCGTTAGAAATCGATTTCGTCGTACCACCTCCGCACAGTTGAGTAGGGCTGTAAAAGCTGATGAAATCAGCGTAGTAGAGTCCACTCAACCACTGCGTCATACTGTTATTTCTATCAAACATCGAAGGCTGGACAGTTTTGTACTGACCCCAAAAAGTTAGACAAATAATTATTGAAAGGATTTAGTTCTGTACTGCACAGGACTAAGTCCTTTTAGTTTTACCTTAATTCGTTTGTTGTTGTAATAATCAATATAGTCTACAATAGCCTGTTCCAATTGGTTAAGTGATTTGAAGGTCTTCTCATAGCCATAAAACATTTCGGATTTCAAAATGCCAAAGAAAGATTCCATCATGCCATTGTCTGTGCTGTTACCCTTACGTGACATGGATGGCTGAATCCCCCTACTCTCTAAGAACTGATGATAAGAATTGTGTTGGTATTGCCAGCCCTGGTCACTATGGAGAATAGTATTCTCGTAGTATTCCTCTGAGAAGGCTTGTTCTAACATCGTCTTTACTTGTGCTAAGTTCGGTGACCTAGAAAGATTATAGGCGATAATTTCGCTATTAAAGCCATCTAAAACTGGTGATAAATAGAGCTTTGACTGCTTGCCGGAATGGCAAATTCTGTCACATCTGTGTAGCACTTTTCCATTGGTTTGGATGCTTCAAACTGGCGTTGAATAAGATTATCTGCTTTCTTACCAATCTCTCCTTGATATGAAGAGTACTTTCGTTTACGACGAATTCGAGCACTTAAACCAAGGACTCTCATCAAACGTTGTACTTTCTTATGGTTTACTATATAACTACGATTTCTCAATTCTAGAGTCATTCGGCGATAACCATAATTTCCTTTATGCTCAGTAAAAATAGCTTGAATTTCATCTTTAATATCATGATTTTTATCGCTTTTATCTAACTGCTTTAGCTGGTAATAATAGGTTGAACGAGCAAGCTTAATAATGTTTAGAAGGATATCTAAAGGAAACTCTGTTACCAATCCTCGGACAATTTCTGTTTTTCTTCTTGCTCCTTTTCGTCCTTCAATCGGAGTTCTCTCAACTTTTTTAGAATAGCATTCTCCGCTCTCAGGTACTCATTTTCTGCTTGAAGACGTTCTAACTCTGTCATCTCTTCGGGTTTCTTCTTTGGTTTACGTCCCATTTTAGGCGGTCTCCCTCTTGTTTTCTCAACAATAGTATACCCGTTTTTCTTATATTGTGCTATCCAATTAGGCAACATTCCAACACTTGGAAAAGCATAATCTAGAGACACCCTTATTTGAGAACGACCTTCAAGTAGAACTTTATCAATAATCTCTTGTTTTAGTTCAGGTGAATAGTAACAATTCTTTCCTTTTTTGACGATTTCTATTCCATAACGATCAATCAATTTAATCATGTACTGAAGATTGGGAATTGTTATCCCAAATATATTTGAAATCTCTTTGAAGGTTCGCCCTTGTTTTCTAAGTTCATAGATCTGAACTTTATCTTTATAAGTTAATTTCATAATAAAAACACCCCAAAAGTTAGATTTTTCTGTCTAACTTTTGGGGTGCAGTTCATTTTTGTTCAGTCTCTTTTTCTTTGTCTGAACCTTTAAAAATCGCCTAAAAATGGTATAATAGGAGCATCACGAAAATTGGAGAGACGCTATGAGTTTTTACGATCATAAAGAAATCGAGCCTAAGTGGCAAAAATACTGGGCTGACCATCATACTTTTAAGACAGGAACAGATGCTTCAAAACCTAAGTTTTATGCATTGGACATGTTCCCTTACCCATCTGGAGCGGGTCTACACGTAGGACACCCAGAAGGCTACACAGCGACAGATATCCTTAGCCGTTTCAAACGTGCGCAAGGCTACAACGTCCTTCACCCAATGGGATGGGATGCTTTTGGTTTGCCAGCAGAGCAATACGCTATGGATACTGGTAATGACCCAGCTGACTTTACAGCGGAAAATATTGCCAACTTCAAACGTCAAATCAATGCGCTTGGCTTCTCTTACGACTGGGACCGTGAAGTCAACACAACAGATCCAAACTACTATAAGTGGACGCAGTGGATTTTCACCAAGCTTTACGAAAAAGGCTTGGCCTATGAAGCGGAAGTGCCAGTAAACTGGGTTGAGGAACTAGGAACAGCCATCGCCAACGAAGAAGTCCTTCCTGACGGAACTTCTGAGCGTGGAGGCTATCCAGTTGTCCGCAAACCAATGCGCCAATGGATGCTTAAAATCACAGCTTATGCAGAACGTTTGCTTAATGACTTGGATGAGTTGGATTGGCCAGAGTCTATCAAGGATATGCAACGCAACTGGATTGGAAAATCAACTGGTGCCAATGTGACCTTTAAAGTGAAAGGTACGGATAAGGAATTCACTGTCTTTACGACACGTCCAGATACCCTTTTCGGTGCGACTTTCACTGTTTTAGCGCCTGAGCATGAACTAGTAGATGCTATTACAAGCCCTGAACAAGCTGAGGCTGTGGCTGACTACAAACACCAAGCTAGCCTTAAATCAGACTTGGCTCGTACAGACCTTGCCAAGGGGAAAAAACAGGGGTTTGGACGGGTGCTTATGCCATCAACCCTGTCAATGGGAAAGAAATCCCAATCTGGATTGCTGACTATGTTCTTGCTAGCTACGGTACAGGTGCTGTTATGGCTGTACCTGCCCACGACCAACGTGACTGGGAATTTGCTAAACAGTTTGGCCTCCCAATCGTAGAAGTGCTTGAAGGTGGGAAATGTTGAAGAAGCTGCCTACACAGAAGATGGCCTTCACGTCAACTCAGACTTCTTGAACGGTCTTAACAAAGAAGAAGCAATTGCCAAAGATTGTGGCTTGGTTGGAAGAAAAAAAGGCTGTGGGCAAGAAAAAGGTTACTTACCGTCTCCGCGACTGGCTCTTTAGCCGTCAACGTTACTGGGGTGAACCAATCCCAATCATTCATTGGGAAGATGGAACTTCAACAGCTGTTCCCTGAAAAGTGAATTGCCACTTGTCTTGCCAGTAACCAAGGACATCCGCCCTTCAGGGTACTGGTGAAAGCCCACTAGCTAACTTGACAGACTGGCTGGAAGTGACTCGTGAAGATGGCGTCAAAGGTCGTCGTGAGACCAACACGATGCCACAATGGGCAGGTTCAAGCTGGTACTACCTCCGCTATATCGATCCACATAACACTGAGAAATTGGCGGATGAGGACCTCCTCAAACAATGGTTGCCAGTGGATATCTACGTGGGTGGTGCAGAGCATGCTGTACTTCACTTGCTTTACGCTCGTTTCTGGCACAAATTCCTCTATGACCTCGGTGTTGTTCCGACCAAAAGAGCCATTCCAAAAAAACTCTTTAACCAAGGGAATGATCTTTGGGAACAAGCTACCGTGACCACCGTGGTGCTCTTGTAGCGACTGACAAGGTTGAAAAACGTGACGGTTCCTTCTTCCATGTGGAAACAGGGGAAGAGTTGGAGCAAGCACCAGCCAAGATGTCCAAAATCCCTCAAGAACGTGGTCAACCCAGACGATGTGGTGGAACAATACGGTGCTGATACCCTTCGTGTCTATGAAATGTTCATGGGACCACTTGATGCTTCTATCGCTTGGTCAGAAGAAGGTCTGGAAGGAAGCCGTAAATTCCTTGACCGTGTTTACCGTTTGATTACAAGTAAAGAAATCGTTGCGGAAAACAATGGCGCTCTTGACAAAGTTTATAACGAAACCGTTAAAGCTGTCACAGAGCAAATCGAGTCCATGAAATTCAACACAGCTATTGCCCAACTCATGGTCTTTGTCAATGCAGCTAACAAGGAAGACAAACTCTATGTAGACTACGCCAAAGGCTTTATCCAATTGATCGCCCCATTTGCGCCTCACTTGGCAGAAGAACTCTGGCAAACAGTGGCAGCAACAGGTGAGTCTATCTCTTACGTAGCTTGGCCAACATGGGACGAAAGCAAATTGGTTGAAGACGAAATTGAAATCGTCGTTCAAATCAAAGGAAAAGTCCGTGCTAAACTCATGGTCGCAAAAGACCTTTCACGCGAAGAATTGCAAGAAGTCGCTCTAGCTGACGACAAAGTCAAAGCAGAGATTGATGGTAAAGAAATCGTGAAAGTGATTGCGGTACCAAATAAACTCGTTAATATTGTTGTGAAATAAGAAATGAGTCCTTCGGAGCTAAGCTCCGGAGGATTTTTGTATAAAATCGAAAGAATCCGTTTTAAGATAGATGTTGATTGTCTTTACGATATTAAAAAAGCTTCGGTAGGAAGAAACTACCGAGGCTTTTTAATAAATTTCATTCTGCATGATAGTGAAGAGATGTAAAACTCAGTGTCGTTCGAAAAGGAGTTTAAATGTTGCTATTCTTCCGAGGAAAATGGTGAAAATGGAGAAAAAGTCTGGCAATTTTGAGCTCTTCAAAAATTCTTTGAAGACCATCTTAGAAAAAAAGTTATTTCGACATCGAAACAGTTGACAGATGTAATTAAAAGCATTACAATAAATGATAGAAAGTTCGATATAGAAGAAAAAGGAGATAAAATGGACAAGATGCAAGGGGGCTACCAAGCTTTACAGATACGCTTGTTAAATGGGCGTATCTTTCAAAAACTGCTGAGCAAGGAACCAGATGCCCAATACCGTAGTGAACAGGGGAAAATTTTAACAGTCTTATGGCAAAAAGAGCAAGGAAGAGTAACTGCAACGGATATTGCACTAGCGACTGGGCTAGCTAATAACACCTTGACCAGCATGATTAAGAAGTTAGAAGACCAGGGATTGGTCGCTGTAAAACCTTGTACGCAGGATAAAAGGAAAAAATATATTACTTTGACAGACCTCGGTTGGGCACAAAAGGAAATTGGAGATCGTGTCAGCAAGGAACTGGGAGAGATTTTCTATCAAGGATTTTCGGATCAAGAAATCCGAGAATTTGAGGAGTATCAAGAGCGGATTATCACAAATCTAAAAGCTAAAGAGAATGACATCTAGGGAAAGGAGGTAACAGTTATGATTGGTATTACAGGGGTAACAGGAAAATTAGGTTCCTATGTGGCGGATCTTATAGATCAAAAAGGAATCTCTTCAGTCCATCTAGCACGAAGTCCAGAGCGTGCAAAACTCTATGCGTCAGCGAAAATTCGTAAAATAGTGTATGCCAATACACCAGAGGTGGTTGAGGTCTTAAAGGGGATCGATATCTTGTTGATGGTCTCTGCTCGGGAAAATCCAGAGCGTGTCAAGGAACACAAGGACTTTTTAGATGCTGCAAAGCTAGCAGGAGTAGAGCATATCGTCTATACCTCCTTTTATGGGGCAGATGAGAAGGCAACTTTTACCTTGTCTCGAGATCATGCCCAGACGGAAGCCTATATCAAGGAGTTAGGGTTCACCTACACTTTTTTGAGAGATAATTTTTACTTGGACTTCCTGATTGATATGGCGCTTGAAAATGGAGAGATTCGTGGTCCGGCAGGCAGTGGTCTTGTGTCAGCTGTTGCCCGTAAGGACACATCTAGGGTTGCAGCAGAAATTATTTTAAATCCGAAGGAGTGGGAAAATCAAACCTTGAATCTGACAGGGCCAGAGGATCTTTCCATGGAAGAAATCGTAGCGCTTCTCTCAAAAGAGACCGGTGAAGCCATCGCGTATGTGGATGAAACAGTAGAAGAAGCTTATGAGTCACGGAAAAAATGGTCAGCACAAACTTGGGAGTACGATGCCTGGGTCAGCACCTATACAGCGGTTAAAGCTGGGGAACAAGCTGGGGTTTCAACAGATATCGAAAAAGTTCTAGGGCATCCGGCAAGTAGCCTATTGGATACTCTTAGAGACAGAAAATTTATTGAGGAAGAACATGATTGAATATAAACATGTAGCCTTGCGCTACACGGATACAGACATTTTAAAAGATGTCAATCTCTGCATTGAAAATGGAGAATTTATGGTGCTAGTGGGGCCTTCAGGATCTGGGAAAACCACCATGCTCAAGATGATCAATCGTCTTTTGGAGCCGACAGATGGCAATATTTATATGGACGGAAAACGCATCAAGGACTATGATGAACGAGAGTTACGTCTTTCGACTGGTTATGTTTTGCAGGCCATTGCTCTCTTTCCAAATCTAACTGTCGCTGAGAATATTGCTTTAATTCCAGAGATGAAAGGGTGGACTAAAAGCCAAATAGCCTTTAAAACAGAAGAACTCTTGGATAAGGTAGGTCTGCCCGCTACAGATTATGCTCATCGTTTACCAAGCGAGTTATCGGGTGGGGAGCAACAGCGGATTGGCATTGTGCGGGCCATCATTGCAGAGCCTAAAATCTTACTGATGGATGAGCCTTTCTCTGCTCTCGATGCTATTTCCCGTAAGCAGTTGCAGGCTCTCACTAAAGCCTTGCACAAAGAATTTGGTATGACGACTATTTTCGTGACCCATGATACGGACGAGGCCTTGAAATTAGGGGACCGGATTGCAGTGTTGCAAGAAGGAGAGATTGTGCAGGTGGCGGATTCTAAAACCATCCTAGCCCAGCCAGTCAACGAATTTGTGGCAGATTTATTTGGAGGTGCTCATCATGTCTAAACTATTTGCAACCTTTCAAGAACGCTTTGGAGACTGGCTCACTGCACTGGGGCAACATTTGCAACTGTCATTACTGACCTTGCTCCTTGCGATTTTTCTGGCGGTCCCTCTGGCTATTTATTTAAGTACGCGCAAGAGAGCCAGCAACTGGGTTTTACAGGTAGCTGGGATCTTCCAGACTATTCCTTCCATGGCCCTTTTGGGGCTCTTCATTCCCATCATGGGAATCGGGACGCTTCCGGCCTTGACAGCTCTCGTCATCTATGCTATTTTCCCCATCCTTCAAAATACCATCACCGGTTTACAAGGGATTGACCCAAGTCTAGAAGAAGCAGGGGTTGCCTTTGGAATGACTAAGTGGGAGCGCTTGAAGAAGTTCGAGATTCCCTTGGCCATGCCCGTCATCATGTCTGGAATTCGGACAGCAGCTGTGATGATTATCGGGACGGCTACCCTAGCTGCCTTGATTGGAGCAGGGGGACTCGGTTCCTTTATCCTTCTGGGGATTGACCGCAATAATGCCAGTCTGATTTTAATCGGTGCCCTGTCTTCTGCCTTCTTAGCCATCGCCTTTAACCTTCTTCTCAAATGGATGGAAAAGGCCAAATTGCGGACCATCTTTGCGGCTTTTGCGGTAATGGTTATCGGATTGGGAGTATCGTATACGCCAAGTCTTCTTCCCAAACCGGAAAAAGAAAACCTGGTCATTGCTGGGAAGTTGGGTCCTGAACCGGAAATTCTAGCCAATATGTATAAGATCTTGATCGAGAAAAATACGGACATGACAGTGACCGTCAAACCGAATTTTGGCAAGACCACTTTCCTCTATGAAGCTCTGAAAAAAGGGGATATCGCTATCTATCCAGAGTTTACAGGGACCGTGACCGAAAGTCTACTCAAGCCAGCACCGCAAGTCGACCATGATCCAGAAGCAGTCTATCAAGCGGCTCGAGATGGGATCAAGCAACAAGACAACCTAGCCTTGCTCAAACCCATGGCTTATCAGAATACCTATGCTGTCGCAGTGCCTAAGAAAATTGCTAAAGAGTATGGCCTTAAGACCATTTCAGATTTGAAAGGTGGAAGGACAACTCAAGGCAGGATTTACCTTGGAATTTAATGACCGAGAGGATGGGAACAAGGGCTTGCAGAAGGTTTACGGACTCCATCCACAAGTCTCCACCATGGAGCCAGCCCTTCGTTACCAAGCCATCCAGTCCGGTGACATCCAGATCACAGATGCTTACTCAACGGATGCCGAGCTGGCTCGCTATGACCTGGTGGTCCTTGAAGATGATAAGCAACTCTTCCCACCTTATCAAGGGGCTCCCCTCATGAAAGCTGCATTACTCGAAAAACATCCGGAGTTGGAAGCTATTCTAAATAAACTAGCTGGAAAAATCACAGCAGAGCAAATGAGCCAGATGAACTACCAAGTCGGAGTAGAAGGTAAGTCAGCTAATCAAGTGGCGCGTGACTTTTTGGTAAAAGAAGGGGTTATCAAAAATTAACAAACAATTCTCAAGTCTTCGCACTTGAGGATTTTTTGATAGAAAGCAATTTTAACTCCTTTCAGCAAGCTTTTCTTATAGAGGGAGAGACCTTCTCTTTAAAAACTCTCCATTGAGTCTGGCTTAAAATTGTGTTACAATAAGCCTTGAAAATGAATGAAAGTATATGGAAACAAGTATGAAAAAAAGACCAGTGATCGGAATTACAGGAAATGAACGGCCCTTCCCAGATGATCCAGACGCGAACATGAGTTATGCAGCGGCTGGTTTTGTCGAAGCAGTCAAAGAGGCGGGAGGAATTCCCTTGATCTTGCCAATTGGAGATGCGGATATGGCCAAACACTACATGTCGATGATTGATAAGCTCATCATCACTGGTGGTCAAAATGTCTTGCCCAAGTTTTATGGAGAAGAAATCGCCATTGATAGCGACGACTACCTCTTAAAACGCGATCTTTTTGAGTTGGCCTTGATTGAGGAAGCGCGTGCGGCTAAAAAAGCCATCTTTACAGTCTGTCGTGGGACCCAACTTTACAATGTTGCATTGGGTGGGACTTTGCATCAGGATATTGAGGATCATTGGCAGGACAATCCAGGTCAATACACCAGTCAAGAGTTGGTGACCAAGGATCAGACGATCTTGCAAGAAATCTATGGCAAGACCAGTCGCATCAACTCCTTCCACCATCAAAGTATCAAAGACCTGGCAGATGGCTTAGAAGTGATCGCGCGGGATCCCAAAGATGACGTCATAGAGGCGGTTAAATCCACAGATGGAAGTCGTTTTCTCGGCGTTCAGTGGCACCCGGAACTGCGTTTTGACAAGAGTCCAGCAGACCACAAGCTTTTTGAATATGTTGTGAATGACTTATAATGAGGACCAGCTCCCTGAGGAATCTTTCCTAAGGGGGCTTTTTCTTTAATCTGCGTAAGAAAGACTGTAAATTGTGCCTAGGTTTTGGGGGAAGATTCGCTACAATAGAGTTAGTAGAATGAGGAGGCTTAGGACATGTATCAATTTCCAAAGGATTTTTTATGGGGGAGTTCAACCTCGGGTCCACAGACAGAAGGGCGTCTAGATCAGGATGGAAAAGGGGACAATCTCTGGGATTACTGGTATAGGATCGAGCCCAACCGCTTTTATCAAGGGCAGGGACCAGAGAAAACATCGACTTTTTATGAACACTGGGAAGACGATCTGGATCTCTTGTTAGAAACCGGTCATACTGCTTTTCGGACCTCTATCCAATGGTCCCGCATTTTCCCAGAAGGCCGAGGGGAGATCAATCCAGCGGGTGTCGATTTCTACCGCCGTGTCTTTGAAAAGATTAAGGAAAAAGGAATTCACCTCTTGGTCAACCTCTATCATTTTGATTTGCCGATGGCTCTTCAAGAGCAGGGCGATGGTTGGGAAAACAAGGAAACCGCTTATGCTTATCAAGAATATGCGCGTTTTTGTTTCAAGACCTATGGGGATCTGGTCGACCGGTGGATCACCTTTAATGAACCCATTGTCCCTGTAGAGTTTGGCTATTTTTATGATGCCCATTTTCCTCATAAGGTAGACGCAGCAGCAGCAGTAAAAGTAGCCTACCACACCCAGTTAGCAAGCTCTCTAGCGGTCAAGGCCTGTCACGAGGTGGATCCCAATTCCCGTATCGGGATTGTACTCAATCTGACACCAGCCTACCCTCGGAGCCAGCATCCAGAAGATGTTAAAGCCGCTCGCATTGCCGAGCTCTTTCAAGCCAAATCTTTCTTAGACCCGTCTGTTCTGGGCCACTATCCTCAAGAATTAGTGGAGATCTTGCGGGAGCGTGATCTCTTGCCAGATTATGATCCCTCTGAGTTGCGCTTGATCGAGGAAAATACAGTCGACTATCTAGGGGTTAACTATTACCAACCACTGCGTGTGGCAGCTCCTCGTTATGCTCCAAATCCAGCTTCTCCTTTACTCTTTGAGCAATTTTATGAACCTTATGTCATGCCAGGTCGCAAGATTAATCCCCACCGTGGTTGGGAGATCTATGAGCAAGGCCTGTATGACATTGCCCAAAATATTAAGGAAAACTATGGCAATATCGAGTGGCTCCTGACGGAAAATGGGATGGGAGTCGAAGGAGAGGAGAAATTCCGCGAGGATGGGGTGATCCAAGACGACTACCGGATTGACTTTGTCAAAGACCATCTTCGTGAGCTCCATCGTTCGATTCAAGAGGGCGCCAACTGTAAGGGCTATTTGATTTGGACCTTTATTGACTGCTGGTCTTGGCTCAATGGGTACAAGAATCGCTATGGCCTTGTTGAACTAGACCTAGCTACTCAAGAAAGACGCCTGAAAAAATCGGGCCATTGGTTCCGTGAGTTGAGCCGGCAGAATGGATTTGAAGAGTAGAAAAACAGAAGTGGGACAGAAATCGGTCATTCGTTAGAATTCGATTTCGTCCTCCCACCTCCGCACAATTTGGTAGGGCTGTAAAAGCTGATGAAATCAGCGTACGTAGTAGAACCCACTCAACCACTGCGTCTTGCTCGACAATCCAAAGACAATTGAGAGGCTAGGACTTTTGTCCCAGCATCTTTTCTTAACCCTTCCTTAACTAGACCAATTTTCTTATATTTCCTAGTTGACAAACTGGAAGAAGCATTGTATACTGACTCCGCTGGTTGCTTTTTTGGTAAATTAGACTAGACCAATTTCAAAGTAACTGAAAAATCGACCATAGGTCGTTTGACTAAGTAAAGGGGAAAGTATAGCAAAGCTATATCGTAAAGACTATGTGCGGAATCGTTGGTGTTGTAGGAAATACAAATGCTACAGATATTTTGATCCAAGGACTTGAAAAACTCGAATACCGAGGCTATGACTCTGCGGGTGTTTTTCTTGCCAGTAAAGGCAAGAGCCAATTGGTGAAAGCGGTTGGTCGTATTGCAGAATTGTCAGCTAAGGTAGAAGGTGTTAAAGGGGAAGCCGGAATTGGACATACCCGTTGGGCCACTCACGGAAAACCAACGGAAGACAATGCCCACCCACACCGTTCGGAGACAGGTCGTTTTGTTTTGGTACACAATGGCGTCATTGAAAACTACCTTGAAATCAAGGAAGAATACCTAGCCGGTCACCATTTCAAGGGGCAAACAGATACAGAAATTGCAGCCCACTTGATCGGGAAATTCGCTGAAGAAGAGGGCTTGTCTACGCTTGAAGCCTTCAAAAAAGCTCTCCATATCATCCGTGGAGCCTATGCTTTTGCATTGATGGATGCCGAAGATCCGAGTACCATCTATGTGGCAAAAAATAAATCACCACTCTTGATTGGTCTTGGTGATGGCTATAATATGGTCTGCTCTGATGCCATGGCCATGATCCGTGAGACCAACCAATACATGGAAATCCATGACAAAGAGTTGGTGATCGTCAAAGCAGACAGCGTTGAAGTCCAAGACTATGATGGACAACGTCGTGAGCGCGCTAGCTACACGGCTGAGCTTGACTTGTCAGATATTGGTAAGGGAACGTATCCATACTACATGCTCAAGGAAATCGATGAGCAACCAACCGTGATGCGGAAACTCATCCAAGCCTACACAGATGAGGCTGGTCAAGTTGTCGTAGACCCTGCTATCATCAAGGCTGTTCAAGAGGCAGACCGCATCTACATCCTTGCAGCTGGGACCTCTTACCATGCTGGATTTGCTTCTAAGAAAATGTTGGAAGAATTGACTGATACCCCAGTGGAACTTGGTATCTCCTCTGAGTGGGGCTATGGTATGCCACTTCTCAGCAAGAAACCACTCTTCATCTTTATCAGTCAATCTGGTGAAACAGCTGATAGCCGTCAAGTATTGGTCAAGGCTAATGAAATGGGCATTCCAAGCTTGACAGTAACCAATGTACCAGGATCAACTCTTTCACGGGAAGCGGACATGACTATGTTGCTCCATGCGGGTCCTGAAATTGCGGTAGCTTCCACTAAGGCTTATACAGCTCAAATCGCAGCCCTTGCCTTTCTTGCAAAAGCTGTTGGGGAAGCCAATGGCAATGAAAAAGCCCAAGCTTTTGATTTGGTGCACGAATTGTCTATCGTTGCCCAATCGATCGAATCAACCCTTTCAGAAAAAGAAGTGATTGATGAAAAAGTCCGTGGTCTGTTAGAAACAACCCGCAATGCTTTCTATATCGGACGTGGTCAAGATTACTATGTGGCCATGGAAGCCAGTCTGAAACTCAAAGAAATTTCTTACATCCAATGTGAAGGTTTCGCTGCGGGTGAGTTGAAACATGGGACTATCGCTCTAATCGAAGATGGTACACCAGTTATCGCCCTCTTATCAGATCCAGTCCTCGCTAGCCATACTCGTGGGAACATCCAAGAAGTGGCAGCACGTGGGGCTCATGTCTTAACCATTGCAGAAGAAAATGTCGCTAAAGAGACAGATGATTTGGTCTTGACAGCAGTTCACCCATACCTCTCTCCAATCTCAATGGTGGTGCCGACTCAATTGATTGCCTACTTTGCAACCCTTCATCGTGGACTCGATGTCGATAAACCACGGAACCTTGCCAAGTCTGTAACGGTTGAATAACCTTTCCTATATAGAAAAAAAACATCCTCGTTAGGTTTTTCCTAACGAGGATGTTTGCTTTTAAGGGGCAAAGTCGAATCCACAGCCCATGATTGGTGAGAGGATGGGGAAAACGTGATCATTGGTCTCAAAAGAAGCTAGTCTTCTCTTTCAAAGGAGGGGTATAGTTGATTTTTATAACCGGATCAAGAAAAGATCAAAGAGGTGCTTTTTTTCTAAAATGAAAAAATAGAGAAAGATACTCGCAAGTCTTTATTTCAAGGACTTGCGCCTTTTTGATTCCTATTTCAATAGAGAAATTTTAAGGCCTTGATAGGGAAAATATATTAGTCAGCTACTTTTCCAGGTGATATCATGGTTACACATTCCGGCAGGGAAGCAGTCGCCTTCCTAGTGGAGAAAATATTGAGGAGGTTGACACAGCATGAGTAAAAAAGAGTTAGTTCTTCGTGCCATTCGGGGCGAAGCGGTTGAGCGAATCCCTGTAGGATTTTGGCTCCATTACGTGACCCAAGAAGAAAAAGAATTGGGGCTAGACAATCCAGCCGTACTTGAAAAAAGTATTAAGGGACATCAAGATTATATTGAAAAAATTTCACCTGATTTTGTTAAGATCATGAGCGATGGCTTTTTCCGCTATCCCAGTGCCCTTTATTCTAGAGAGATCCAATCGATCCAAGAATTGAAGGACATTCAACCGATTGGTGAGAAGCATCCTTGGATAGAACAGCAGATTGAAGTGGTCAAGGAAATTCGTTCCCATTTTCACGAGGAGATTGCTTCTTTCTATAATATCTTCTCGCCTATTTCCTATTTGAAACGTTGGTTCCGGACTGATCAATCCCGTGGGGATCAAGTGATTGCAGACTTTATCAAGGAAGACCCAGAAACCTTGGCCCATGTCCTTGACGTGATTGCAGGAGACATCGCCATTCTTACTCGTCGCTTGATCCAAGAAGCAGGTATTGAAGGGATTTACTTCTCCACCCAGCAGGTCCAAGATGAGCGCGTGACAGAGGAGGAATACCGCAAGTTCATTGAGCCAAGCAACATCGCTGTCCTAGAAGCAGCCAATGAAGCTGGGGGCATCAATATCCTTCATATTTGCGGCTTTGAAGGAGCCAGCAATGAAGTGGACCTCTTCAAGGATTATCCAGCTCAGGTTATCAACTGGGCGACCCATCATGAAGGCCTGAGCCTAGCAGCAGGTCGCAAGCTTTTTGGCGATCGTGCTGTCCTAGGTGGCTTTGTCAATGGTAAGAAAGGATTACTCTACCAAGGGGAACGAGCAGCGATTGAGCAAGAAACCCGCCGCTTGGTGGCAGAAGCTGGAAGTCGCGGTTTGATCCTTGGGGCAGACTGTACCGTACCAGATGATTTCCAATTGGAACGATTAGACTGGGTGCGTCAAGCAGCTGTATTGTAGGAAGAAAGGAGAGGGAGATGAGAAAGATTCATGTGTGGTGTATCGTGATGACGGTCTTATTTTTAGTCCTAGGACTCGCAAAAGCGACTGCAGCAAGTAGTCAGGGAGAAAATAAAAAAGATCCAGATATGGCAAGGCTAGAGAAAATTCCAGCCCACAGCCTCTCCCTCATCCGCCCGTCTGATATGGCAGGCATTCTCCTATTAGATGGCCAGTGATAAAAAAAGATGAAGAGCTTGATAAAAAATATATATTAGTCAAAGAATGAATGACGTGTTAAGATAACAAGCAAGAAAAAAGAGAACGAGGTAAGAAGATGTCTACAAAAAGAGAATTAGTCTTAAAAGCATTCAAAGGAGAAAAAGTTGACCGTGTGCCAGTTGGTTTTTGGCATCATTTTACAACAGAAGAAGAATGGTTGAAAGGATTTTCCAATCCTGAAATTATTGAAAAAAACCTGAAGGGTCATAAAAATTTCCTTCACAAGGTCAAACCGGACTTTGTCAAACTCATGAGCGATGGTTACTTTGCTTATCCAAATCCAGCTATTCATAAAGGTCTTGAAAACATTTCAGACTTAGCAGGAATTGAACCACTCGGGGCAGATCATCCATGGATCACAGAGCAGGTAGAACTAGTCAAAAAAATCCGTGCTGATTTTGAAGAGGACATTGTCGCTATCTATAATATCTTTGCTCCTGTAACCTATTTCAAATGGTTGGTGGGAGAAGTTTCAGGTGGCGATGACTTGATCGCAAACTTTATCGATCAAGATGCTACTACTCTTAAAAAGTATTAGATACGATCGGTCAAGATATTGCAAGTTTGAGCCAACGAATCATCAAAGAAGCAGGAGCGGACGGGATCTATCTCAGTGTTCAAAGCATTCAAGATGCGCGCGTGAACCAAGAAGTGTACAAACAAGTCATTGCGCCAAGCGAACTTCATGTTTTAGAAGCGGCCAAGGAAGCCGGTGGGGTAAACATCCTTCATATCTGTGGCTATGAAGGGGCTCGCAATGATATCCACCTCTTCACAGACTACCCAGCCCCAGTCATTAACTGGGCAGTCGGACCAGAAGGCATCAGCCTAGCGGAAGGCCGCGAAATCTTTGGTGGGCGTACCGTTCTTGGTGGCTTTGAAAATGGCAAAAATGGTCTTCTCTACACAGGAGACAAGGCCGCTATTCAGGCAGAAACCAAACGCATCATCGCAGAAACAGGAACCACAGGCCTGGTCATCGGTGCAGATTGTACCATTCCAAGTGATATCGATGAAGAACGAATCGAATGGGTTCGGGAAGCTGCAGCAGAATAAGGAAAATAGCAAAAGGGAGAACAAAATATGAGTAAAAAAACATGGATTATCGGTGGGGTGGCCGTTCTTGCCCTTGCAGGTGCAACGATTATCGGACGGAGCTTGAACCACGCAAACGACAGCAAAGGCTCAACAGGATCGAACAAGGTAACAACCTTGAAAGTAGCCCACACTCAAAACTACGTGCCTTATGATTTTGTCGATGAAAAAGGGGAATCAGATGGTTATGAAGTAGCTGTTTTGAAAGCAATCGATGAAAAACTTCCAGACTACAAGTTTGAGTACACTGGAACGAGTGATGACGATCTCTTGATCGGTCTAGAATCTGGCAAGTACGATATCGGAACCAAAGGAGCTTGGTATACAGAAGAACGTGCCAAGAAATTTATCATTCCAAAAGAGCCAATTGGAGCTAGTATCATCGGATTTACCGTACGTAAAGAAGATGCGGATAAGTACAAGAATATCGATGACTTTGCCAAAGAAAAAGGGAAATTGGTTCCGATCTCCCCACAAAATGCCCAATGGAATGTCATCAAAGAATACAATGAAAAACATAAGGACCAACAAATCGAGTTGACAGCTGCGGAATCATTCAAAGTGGCAGATGCCTATGCATGGGTTCTGGAAGGTCGTTACGATGCCTTCTTTGACATCAAACTTTCCTTTGAAAAAGCTGTCACGGATAAAGATGGTTCTTATCACCAATATGCGGACAAACTCAGCTGGTTTGCCTACAAAGGAATTCCAACTTACCCATTGATTCACAAGGATAAGAAAAACGAAAAATTTGCGGAAGCCTACAGCAAGGCCATCAAAGAATTGGAAAAAGATGGCACACTTGCTAAATTGTCGAAAAAATATTTCGGTGAAGATGTCTTCAGTTATGTAGATAAAGAAAAATAAGATGAAACTGGGTGCGTTTAGCCCCAGCTTCCTTATTTCTATCCGGATAGAGAAAGGAAAAGAAAGATGGTCTCATACGACATTTCCAAGGTCTGGTCATTTCTCCCAACCTTGGTCCAAGCCCTGCCGGCGACCCTAGCTTTGATGGTTTTAACGACGCTTCTCGGCTCGGCTTTTGGCTTGGTTTTGACCTGGGCACAGGTATCAGAAGAGAAGGTGGGAGCAGGTCTAGCAAAAGGCTATATCTTTACACTACGTTGTACCCCTCCGATTGTCCTCCTTTTCTTGGTCTTTTTATGGACTGCCCCAATTTTTAAACTGGTGGTTGGGAGTAGATATCGATCACTGGTCTAAGTTTGTCTTTGTCCTTGTGGCTATGTTTCTTCTCTTCGCGGCGATGATCTCTGAGGTCTTCAAGGCAGCCTATTTGGCAATTCCAAAAGGCCAGATGGAAGCCGGCTTGAGTATTGGCTTGACGCCAGCTCAAACCATTTGGCGGATTGTCCTTCCCCAAGCTTTTCGCGTGGCTCTTCCCAATATGACAACGGCCATCTTGAACCTCATGCGCGATGCCGCTTTGGCTTATACCATTGGCTTTATCGACATCATGGGAGCAGGAAATAACTTGATCAGCCGCAATCTCGGAAATTATTCTCTGGAGACGTATACAGCCGTAGCAGTAATCTACTGGGCGATTGCCTTGGTGATCTCCTTCTCAGCTCAACTCCTTGAGAAACGACTCAGTGTCACAGAAAGGTAGCTTATGGATTTCAATTTTATTAGTAAAACATTTTTAGCCACCTTGGCTGGTGTTCCAGTGACTCTTCTGATCATGGTCGTCTCCATTCTTTTGAGTTTTTTTCCAGCCCTCTTTTTGGCGCTCGGTCAGATCTATAAGGTCAAAGGGGTTCGCAGCTTCTCAGTGGTTTACTTGGCCTTTATACGCGCGACGCCTCCGATTCTCTTGATTCTCTTCTTTTATAGTCTCTTCCCTAGCCTCTTAAATAGCTTTTTTAAGAGCATGGGTAGTCACTTTAATGTCTTTGAGATCAATCCCATTTACTATGCCTTTATCATCTTTAGCTTGATGACAACAGGGAGTCTTGCTGAAATTCTTCGGTCCGCTATTCTGACAGTGGATAAGGGCCAGCTAGAAGCAGCGCAAGCAATCGGCTTGACCAATCGCCAGGCCTATATCCGCATTGTCTTTCCACAAGCCCTGCGTGCAGCCCTGCCCAATCTGTGTAACCTGGTCATCAACTTGGTCAAAGGTACCTCCCTTGTCTTTGTCATGACCATCAAGGATATCACCGCTATTGCCAAGGTTGAAGCCTCCTATGGCTATCAGTATTTTGAATCCTATCTAGTGATTTTTATTCTTTATATTGTCATTTGTGGATTAATTCAGTGGGGATTCAATCGCTTAGAAAAACGCCTGACACTCGCATAGAAGAAGGAGAAATGAGAAGATGTTAAAAGTAGAACACGTATCGAAAAAATTTAAGGACCACCAAGTTCTGGTAGATGTCAATCTCAAGGTCAACCAAGGGGATGTGGTCGTTATTTTAGGCCCATCCGGATCAGGAAAAACCACCTTCCTACGTTGCCTCAACCACTTGGAAAAGGCAGATACAGGCCACCTAACTCTAGGTGGAAAAGAATATGACCTTTCAAAACTCAGCAAAAAGGACATTTTAGAAATCCGCCAGAAGACGGCCTTTGTCTTCCAGCACTACAATCTATTTGCCAACAAAACAGCGCTTGAAAATATCTTGGAAGGCCTGATTGTAGCCCGCAAGATTCCAAAAGAAGAAGCTCTTCAACGGGCAGAATCCGCCCTTGAAAAGGTCGGCCTCCTCGCGTACAAAGATTACTATCCTTCTCAATTGTCAGGTGGTCAGCAGCAACGGATCGGAATCGCACGTGCCATCGCAGTCAAGCCAGATGTGATCTTGCTGGATGAGCCAACCTCAGCGCTGGACCCAGAGTTGGTCGGGGATGTACTAGCTGTTATGAAGCAACTAGCCCAAGAAGGAGTGACCATGGTTGTCGTAACCCATGAGATGAGCTTTGCGCGTGATGTAGCCAACCACGTCATCTTTATGGATGGTGGACACATCATCGAAGAAAACGAACCCCATGAATTCTTCAACAGTCCAAAAGAAGAACGAACCAAACAATTCCTTTCACGGATTCTATCCGATGCCACCTACAGTGTCGAATACATGATTTGATAAGAGGCACACCTGTACTGACCCCAAAAAGTTAGATTTTTTCTGTCTAACTTTTTGGGGTCAGTACATTTACGGAAGGTTTTGTTTATTTGTAAAACACTAAAAAACCATAGCTAAAAAAAGCTGTGGTTGTGACCTTATCGAGGACTTATTTCAATAACGCTAATGTATAAAAGTTGTTGGTTTAGAGAATATCCGCTGATTTTTGCCTTAATATGAACGTTTTGGTCTTCGGAAATATCATTCCCATTGAATGGATTAAAAGCAGGGTCAACTGATGGACGCACTTCAGCTAGTTTAAAATATGGGCTCGGATTTGCAATATCTTTTCCCATAAAGTTCCCTGAGTAGATGAGAATATCGAAATATGTTTTTCGACCCTCGCTCGAAGCAATGTCAGCGATGTAGCCATCAAATTCCACCACTTGTCCTTTATATTTATTAACGAATTCGTTGATCTTATCTGGATCTTCAGTTTGTAGAATTGTTCCAAATTCTGTGTTGTTTTCAGCAGTGAGAATAGAAGGAGTACTAGGAGGAGTGCTAGAGGAACTACTAGCACTGGAAGAACTGGACAGCGTTTCTGAACTGCTTGTTTTGGAACTTTTTGAAGAGCTGCTTTCAGTTTTTATACTTGATGATGTAGTATCAGTGGTTTGTTTCATAATTTTTGAACTATGGGTTGCTTGTTTGGCGGATTTTGATGTATCATCCTTAGGACCAAAAATGATTAATAAGGCTATCATTACAATAAGTACGATTGCTCCTGCGATACTTCCAATAAATTGTAGCTTTTTCAACTGATCACGTTTCCGTAACTCCTCACTAGATAGTGGAGTGATACAGACCTCGGCTTCTTTAGAAAATAATCCGAATATGCCTCCACTTCCTTCTTCAAGGATTTTGATTGTAGCATCTTCTTTTTTTACATTTAAATCATTAAGCCCTTTTTTAATAGCTTCTTCAATATTTTTTCCTTTATAAACTCCCATGTTAATATCCTTAATTATTAGTTTTATAATCATTTTACCTATATTCAATAAAAAAGTAAATAGCATTTTTTAAAAAATTATGTAAAAAACTGTTGACAAAAAAATCAGTCTGGTTTATAATAATTTATGTAAACAAAAAGAGGTTGGGAAAATCTTAAGAGTTTACAGGATCAATAGTGGAAAGGAGATGGTGAGATGCTATTTCCAAAATATAGAAAACTAATTGATAAAAGAAGGAATAGAAGATCTTAGCCCTTGAGGCTATTTATTTAAAAGAAAAATAAAATTATGTAAACAAACATTAAGTAGCCAATTCGGCTACTCATTTTCAAGAACGAATTAAAATTATGTAAAATAGAGGTAACGAATATGAACAACAACTTTAACAATATGGATGATCTTTTCAATCAACTAATGGGAAACATGGGTGGTTTTCGCTCGGAAAGCCGTCGCTACATGATCAATGGTCGTGAAGTGACACCGGAAGAATTCGCTATTTATCGTCAAACGGGTCAACTTCCAAATGAAGGAAGTGAGCAAGTGCAACACCAGCAAGGCAAAGGAATGAAACAAGATGGAATCCTTGCGAAACTTGGTCGCAACTTGACCGAAGAAGCTCGTGAAGGAAAATTGGATCCGGTCATTGGACGTAACAAAGAAATTCAAGAAACGGCTGAAATCTTGTCTCGTCGTACCAAGAACAATCCGGTCCTTGTAGGGGATGCAGGTGTTGGTAAAACAGCGGTTGTAGAAGGCTTGGCCCAAGCTATCGTGAACGGAGATGTTCCAGCAGCCATCAAGAATAAAGAAATCATCTCGATTGATATTTCTGGTCTTGAAGCTGGTACGCAATACCGTGGTAGCTTCGAAGAAAATATCCAAAATATGATTCAAGAAGTCAAAGCGATGGGTAATGTCATCCTCTTCTTTGATGAAATCCACCAAATCCTTGGTGCAGGTAGCACAGGGGATGGGCAAGGATCTAAAGGTCTTGCGGATATCTTGAAACCAGCTCTTTCTCGTGGGGAATTGACAGTCATTGGTGCAACTACTCAAGATGAATACCGTAACACCATCTTGAAGAATGCGGCCCTTGCTCGTCGTTTCAACGAAGTGAAGGTTAATGCCCCATCAGCTGAAGATACCTTTAAGATTCTCCAAGGGATCCGTGATCTTTACGAAAAACACCACAATGTCATCTTGCCAGATGAAGTCTTGAAAGCAGCAGTTGATTATTCTGTTCAATATATTCCACAACGCAGCTTGCCTGATAAGGCGATTGACTTGGTCGATGTGACAGCTGCTCACTTGGCAGCACAACACCCAGTGACAGATGTACATGCGGTTGAGCACGAAATCCAAGCGGAAAAAACAAAACAAGAAGAAGCTGCCGCTAAAGAAGACTATGAAGCAGCCTTAAATGCAAAAATTCGTATCGAAGAACTCGAAAAACAAATTGCTAACCATACAGAAGATCACAAGGTGACTGCAACCGTCAACGATGTAGCTGAGTCTGTCGAACGGATGACTGGTATTCCTGTTTCTCAAATGGGTGCGACCGATATCGAACGCTTGAAAGATATGGGTCACCGTTTGCAGACGAAAGTTATCGGTCAAGACAAGGCCGTTGAAGCCGTTGCCAAAGCGATTCGTCGGAACCGTGCAGGTTTTGACGAAGGCAACCGTCCAATCGGTAGCTTCCTCTTCGTAGGTCCTACTGGTGTCGGTAAGACTGAGTTGGCTAAACAATTGGCCCTTGATATGTTTGGTACCAAAGATGCCATCATCCGTTTGGACATGTCAGAATACAGTGATCGTACAGCTGTATCTAAATTGATTGGTACAACTGCAGGTTATGTAGGTTACGATGACAACAACAATACCTTGACAGAACGTGTACGTCGCAACCCATACTCAATCGTCCTTCTTGACGAGATTGAAAAAGGCAGATCCTCAAGTGATCACCCTTCTCCTTCAAGTTTTGGATGATGGTCGTTTGACAGACGGTCAAGGAAACACGGTTAACTTTAAAAATACTGTGATTATCGCTACTTCAAACGCAGGTTTTGGTTACGAAGCTAACTTAACAGAAGATGCGGACAAACCAGAACTCATGGATCGATTGAAACCTTACTTCCGTCCAGAATTCCTCAACCGCTTCAATGCTGTTATTGAATTCTCACACTTGAGCAAGGAAGATCTTTCTAAGATTGTTGATTTGATGTTAATTGATGTCAATAAGACCCTTTCTAAGAAAGAAATCGACCTAGCAGTGAGCGATGCGGCTAAAGAATATATGACTGAAGAAGGTTATGATGAAGTGATGGGTGTTCGTCCACTCCGTCGGGTCGTTGAACAACAAATCCGTGACAAAGTCACAGACTTCCACTTGGATAACTTGGATGCTAAACACCTAGAAGCTGATATGGAAGATGGTGTACTTGTGATCAGAGAAAAAGACACAAAGAAGGAAGAAAATACTGATAAACAAGCAGAATAAGGCGAATTAGTTTGTGAAAATAGAGGCAGCTATAATTATAGCTGCCTTTGTTTTTTCTTCCCACCTAGGGGAAATTATTCGCCGGATAAGGCCAAAATCTCCCTATTTGGGCTAAAAAAACATCAATAATTAGTGAAAATTGTGAGATTTGAGCAAAATTATTAATAAATAAAGAAAATAAGTATATAATCTATACAAGAAAAAAATATGAGGAATGGAAGTACGATGAACAATACAATTGATATCTACTCGACTCCGGAATACAGAAAGGTTGAAGCCGTTGTTCAGCTGATGGTCGATGGTCGCTTGACCAGCTACCGTGTTGCAACTGAAACCAACATTAGCAAAATGAGCTTGGCAACTTTGACCAAGGGGACGAGTAAAATTAAAAATATTACCTATCAAACGGCCCTGGCCTTGATTGATTGGTATGATGAGAATCATGAAAAGTATGGCATTACGATTGACTAGTCAGTGGCCCACTTTTCGTGGTTTTTTCTTTTTTCTGGGAACTGGCTAGCCCTTTAGAAAGGAAGTCAGAATTTACTTGAAAAGGATGAAGAAACTTGAAAAGATAGGTGAAATTTGATATAGTATAGCATATATGAAATTTAAAGGAGAAACATATGCAAGGTGCAAGTTTTCTAGTGATGCTAGTTCTTATGCTCGGTTTGATGTTCTTTATGAGCCGTAGCCAAAAGAAACAGTACCAAAAACGGATGGAAAGTTTGAATAAACTTCAAAAAGGAAATGAAGTCATCACAATTGGTGGCTTGTACGGAACCATCGATGAAGTCGATAAAGAACGCAAGACGGTTGTCTTGGACGTTGATGGTGTCTACCTTACCTTTGAATTGGGAGCGATCAAAACAGTTCTTCCTGTATCAGAAGGAATCACAGCAGCTGCAACAGAAGGTGTTAGCTCAGAAGTCGATTCAGCCATCGAAGAATAATGATCACGAAAGAGGCGAAGGCCTCTTTTTTCGTGGGAAAAAGGGATAGGAGGAACAAGGAAAGCCCTGCTGGTTCAAAAAAGAGGCCAGTGTCCCTATTTTATGGGGATTTATGGTATAATGAAGCGATAAATATTGAAATAGGTAGAAAAACATGTTTCGTTTTAAGAAAAAAGAAAAAATTGAGATTCCTTTAGAGGTCCCGAAACATATAGGCATCATTATGGATGGCAATGGCCGCTGGGCGAAGAAGCGGATGCAACCGCGTGTCTTTGGCCATAAGGCAGGGATGGAAGCTCTCCAAGAAGTGACGATTGCAGCAAAAAATATGGGAGTTCAGGTCTTGACGGTCTATGCCTTTTCGACGGAAAACTGGACACGCCCTGAAGATGAAGTCAAGTTTATCATGCACTTGCCAGTTGAGTTTTATGACCGCTTCGTTCCCGAATTGCATCGCAACAATGTCAAGATTCAAATGATTGGTGATACCAAGAAATTACCCAAAGAAACGCTAGAAGCCTTGGAAAGAGCTGAAGAAAAGACCAAGGACAACACAGGTTTGATTCTGAATTTTGCCCTCAACTATGGGGGACGTGCTGAAATTACCCAGGCTGTGAAGCAGATCGCGCAAGAAGTCTTGGATGCTGACTTCAGTCCTGAAGATATCACTAAAGAGATGATTGCAGATCATCTCTATACCGAAAGTTTACCACGCGATCTAAGGGATCCGGATTTGATTATTCGTACCAGCGGAGAGATCCGTTTGAGTAATTTCCTTCCTTGGCAGGCCGCCTACAGTGAGTTGTATTTCACAGATGTCATGTGGCCAGATTTTGGAGAAGAGGCACTAAGACGTGCCGTAGTAGAATATAGCCATCGCCACCGGAGATTTGGCGGTGTTTAGGAGAAGATGATGACGAAAGATTTACAAAAACGTGTAATTTTTGGAGGAATTTCCCTGCTCTTTTTCATTCCAACAGTAATGGTTGGAGGGGTATTCTTCCAGATTGTGATCGGTTTGATCGCCATGCTAGGAGTTCATGAATTGCTTAAGATGAAGGGGCTTGAAACTGCGACCTTTGAAGGAGCGCTGGCCATGTTAGCGGCCTTCGTCTTAACCTTGCCGATTGAGGACTATCTGCCCTACCTTCCAGCAGATGGCAACATGATTGCCTATGGGTTGGTTGTCTTGATCCTCATGGGAACAACGGTTCTCGCTCAGAATTACAATTATGAAGATGTGGTCTACCCCATTGCTTCTAGCTTCTATGTGGGACTGGGTTTCCACTCCCTAGTAGATGCACGAATCGCTGGTATCGACAAGGTTTTGTTAGCTCTATTTATTGTTTGGGCTACGGATTCCGGTGCTTATCTGGTAGGAAGTCAGTTTGGAAAACGCAAGCTCATGCCTACGGTCTCTCCCAATAAACAATCGAAGGTAGCCTTGGAGGCATCTTGTCTGCCGTTGCAGTAACCGTGATCTATATGATCGTGGATCGCTCGGTGGCCGGTGGACATGGGGTAATTGCCATGATCTTCTTTACCATCCTCTTTAGTATTGCAGGTCAGTTTGGAGACCTGGTAGAGAGCGCGATCAAACGCCACTTTGGAGTGAAGGATTCTGGGAAATTTATCCCAGGACATGGCGGTGTCTTAGACCGCTTTGATAGTTTGATTTTTGTTTTCCCCTTGATGCATTTCTTGGGCTTGTTCTAAGACAGAACAGATAGAAAGGAAACTACGTATAAAACGATGCAGTTAGTTGCTTTTATTGTTATTTTTGGAGTGATCGTACTCGTCCATGAGTTTGGTCATTTCTATTTTGCGAAAAAATCGGGCATCTTGGTGCGAGAATTCTCGATCGGGATGGGACCGAAAATCTTTGCCCATATTGGTCAGGATGGGACAGCTTATACCATTCGGATCCTGCCTTTAGGTGGCTATGTCCGTATGGCTGGCTGGGGGGAGGATACCACGGAGATTAAGACCGGGACTCCTGTGAGCTTGACGCTCAATGAGGCTGGTAAGGTCATTCGGATCAATCTTTCTGGAAAGAATCTGGATCAGACAGCCCTTCCCATGAATGTCACCCAGTTTGACTTTGAGGACAAACTGGAAATTACTGGTTTGGTTCTTGACGAGACAAAGACTTATGATGTCGATCATGATGCGACCATCGTTGAAGAAGATGGGACCGAGGTGCGGATTGCCCCTAAAGATGTTCAATACCAAAATGCTAGCATTTGGGGACGCTTGATCACCAACTTTGCAGGCCCTATGAACAATTTCATCCTCAGTATTGTGGTCTATTCCCTCTTAGCCTTTATGCGCGGTGGTGCCATTGACTACTACAGCAATAATGTTCAGGTGGCGCCTGATGGGGCCCTTGCCAAGGTCGGTGTGACAGGCAATGCCCAAATCCTTGAGGTCAATAAGGATATCGTGAGCAACTGGGATGAGTTGACAGACGCTGTTGAAAAAGCAACCAAGGACAGCAAGACCGCTCCGGAGTTGACCCTTAAAATTAAGACAGACGGCAAAGAAAAAGAAGTCAAAGTGAAGCCAACCAAATCAGGTGATCGTTACTATCTAGGTGTGACAAATGGGATCAAGACAGGCTTTATGGATAAGCTCTTGTCTGGTTTTACAGATACCTGGAATACAGCGACCCGAATCTTGGGAGCCCTGAAAGATATTCTTTTCCACTTTAGTCTCAATAAACTGGGTGGTCCGGTTGCCATCTACAATGCCAGCTCACAAGCTGCTCAATTAGGGATTCCAGCTGTGCTATCTCTTATGGCCATGCTTTCCATTAATATTGGGATTTTCAATTTGATCCCGATTCCGGCCCTAGATGGTGGGAAAATCTTGATCAATTTGATCGAAATGGTTCGGAGAAAACCGCTGAAACAAGAAGTAGAAACCTATATGACGCTTGCAGGTGTAGCCCTAATGGTGATTTTAATGATTGCTGTCACCTGGAATGATATTATGAAATTATTTTTGAAATAGAAAAGGATGTTGTCCATGAAACAAAGTAAAATGTTGATTCCAACCCTTCGTGAAATGCCAAGCGATGCTCAAGTGATTAGCCATGCTTTGATGTTACGTGCGGGTTATGTTCGCCAAGTATCAGCTGGTGTCTATTCTTATCTGCCCTTAGCAAATCGAGTGATTGAAAAAGCAAAGGGCATCATGCGCCAAGAATTCGAAAAAATTGGAGCAGTAGAAATGTTAGCTCCAGCCCTTTTGAGTGCAGATCTCTGGCGTGAATCTGGTCGTTACGAAACTTACGGGGAAGACCTCTATAAGTTGAAAAACCGTGAAGGCTCTGACTTTATCTTGGGTCCGACTCACGAAGAAACTTTCACAGCTATTGTCCGTGATTCAGTCAAATCTTACAAGCAATTGCCACTGAACTTGTACCAAATCCAACCGAAGTATCGTGATGAAAAACGCCCACGGAACGGTCTTCTTCGGACCCGTGAGTTCATCATGAAAGACGGCTATAGCTTCCATGCTAACTACGATAGCTTGGATGTGACCTATGATGACTACAAGGCAGCTTATGAGCGGATCTTCACCCGCAGTGGCATCGACTTCAAGGCCATCATCGGAGATGGTGGTGCTATGGGCGGAGATAGCCAAGAGTTTATGGCTGTTACACCTGCTCGTACTGACTTGGATCGTTGGGTTGTTCTAGACAAATCAGTCACTTCCTTTGAGGAGATTCCAGCAGAGGTTCAAGAAGAAATCAAAGCAGAATTGCTCAAGTGGATGGTTTCTGGTGAAGACACCATTGCCTATTCAAGTGAATCAAGCTATGCAGCAAACTTGGAAATGGCGACTAATGAATACAAGCCAAGCAACCGAGTAGTCGCTGAAGAAGAAGTGAAACGCGTGGAAACACCAGGTGTCAAATCGATTGATGAAGTAGCAGCCTTCTTGAATGTTCCGGAAGAAGCAACGATCAAGACCTTGGTGTATATTGCAGACGATGAGCCAGTTGTGGCCCTTCTCGTTGGGAATGATCAACTTAATGAAGTGAAATTGAAAAACCACCTCGGAGCAGACTTCTTTGAACCTGCAACCGAAGTGGAAGTGAAAGAATTGTTGGGAGCGGACTTTGGTTCTCTTGGTCCAGTCAATCTTCCAGAAACTGTCAAAATCATTGCAGACCGTAAGGTCCAAGATAGCCGCAATGCGGTTGTAGGGGCAAATGAAACAGGCTACCACTTGACGGGTGTGAATCCAGGTCGTGACTTCACTGCGGAATATGTTGATATCCGTGAAGTTCGTGAAGGAGAAATCTCTCCGGATGGAAAAGGTGTCTTGAACTTTGCACGCGGGATCGAAATCGGTCATATTTTCAAACTCGGAACACGTTATTCAGCTAGCATGGGAGCAGATGTCTTGGACGAAAACGGACGTGCAGTTCCAATCATCATGGGTTGCTACGGGATCGGTGTCAGCCGTCTTCTTTCAGCTGTCATGGAGCAACATGCTCGCCTCTTTGTCAATAAGACACCAAAAGGGGAATACCGCTATGCTTGGGGGATCAACTTCCCTAAAGAATTGGCACCGTTTGATGTGCATTTGATTCCGGTCAATGTCAAGGATGAAGCCAGCCTTGCTTTGACGGACCAGATCGAAAAAGCCTTGGTTCATAAAGGTTACGAAGTTCTGGTCGATGATCGAAACGAACGCGCCGGTGTGAAATTCAGTGATAGCGATTTGATCGGTCTTCCAATCCGTGTCACAGTTGGTAAAAAAGCAGCTGAAGGCATCGTTGAAGTCAAAATCAAAGCGACAGGAGATACCATCGAAGTGCATGCAGATAATCTCCTTGAAACCCTTTCAATCTTGAACAAATAAGAAAAAAGCTTTCTGAGCCTTAACTATGTGTTAAGGAACTCAGAGAGCTCTTTTTATTTTTCTTCTTTGAGGCCTTGATTTTCTAGATAGGTGAAGAAATCTTGAGGCTTACCATTGAGGTATTTCTTAAATTCGGCAGTTTCTTCCTCTCCTTGATCTCCGTAGATAGTGGCAAACTCATCTTTTTTGATCTTTGAGAAGTCAGCCTGTAGGACCTTGGCATAGGATTGTTTATCGTTTGAAATTTGAATACGAAAACTGAGTCCAGGTTTGCCATTTAAGGCTTTATAGATATCGCTGTGCTCTAATTCTTCTTGGTAGAGTTCCTTCAATTCAGTAAGATCCATTTTTTGTGAATCTGGCGAAATGGGTTCAAAACTTAGGAAGGTAAAAGATACAATCTCATTTTTTTTGTAGCCAATTTGAATTTTATTTTGATGGTGACCACTTACTTCTGTAGCGAAGGTTTTGATTCGAACCTTCTCTTCTTTTTCTTTTTTCACTTGGGAAGTGCTTTGGCTGGACGTTGACGCTGTTTTTCCTTTTTCTGCTTGGCCTTGGCTACACGCGGTAAGGGCTAGTAGGCAGAGAGAGGTCAATACTATTTTTTTCATAGAGACTCCTTTTAGGGGTTAGTAGTGTTGGATCTTGCATGAAACAAGTTCTATACAGTTTTCATTATATCATAAAACTCAGAAATATGAAAAAATATACAGAAAATACATAAAAACATCTAAAGAAAAGCATAAAATGAACAATTTCGATCCATGTGTTCAGTTTATGTATAAGGACATACCATCGCCATTTGTTTTTAGAAATAATACTAGATAAAGACTACTGGGGCAAGAGTTTTCGGAAAAATGTTACATTTTTGTGACAAATTGTTTCAAAGATGTAACAAAGTTACAATGTTTTATCAGTTAGGCCCCAAAACTTGACATTCTCGCAATATTTCATTAAGATATCATTAAGTAAATAATACAAATAGGGAGTGAAAAGGTAAATATACAGTTTTTTGGATTTTTACTAATTCGTACTAAATGTATTGTTTATGAAAAAAATATAAGGGTATCAGCCCAAAAGGAGAAACATATGGCTCAAATTAAATTAACTCCAGAAGAACTACGTCAATCAGCACAACGCTATTCACAAGGTTCTCAAGAAATCGATCAAATCCTTAACACTTTGACTCACGAACAACAAGTCATCGATGCAAACTGGGATGGATCTGCATTTGATAGCTTTGAAGCACAATTCAACGAATTGTCTCCAAAAATCAAACAGTTCGCTCAATTGTTGGAAGACATCAATGCTCAATTGATCAAAGTTGCTGATATCGTTGAACAAACTGACCAAGATATCGCTGCACAAATCCACTAAGATGGTCTTGAAGGTGATCTTACTTCTTGTAGGTAGATCACCCTTTTGTCTTTTGATATATAGAAAATAGGGGTTAGGTAGATAATTCCTAACCCCTATTTTGTATCTATGAATTAGAAAAAGGAAAAGGTATGGAAGTGAAAAATAAAAAATGGTTAAAATATATCGGTCAGAGTGCAGTTGTGCTCCTTTTGATGGGATCTGTAGTGGGTCTCTATACAAGTGTTCAAAAGGATCAAAAACAAAATGAAGCCAAGACCGTGCAAACGACGGAAAACACCAAGCTGAATATTGCGGTTGTCAATGAAGATCAGGCGGTTAAGCTAAATGACAAAGAATACAACCTCGGTGCTAGCTATGTCAAGAACATCGAGCGCGATAATTCGCAAAACTGGTCTGTCCTTCCACGTGGAGCTGCTGAATCAGGGCTTGCCGATGGCAAGTACCAGTTGATGATTGTGATTCCGAGTGACTTCTCAGAAAAAGTTCTGGAAGTGAATGCGGTTAATGCAGAGAAGACAACTGTTACCTATAAGGTCAATGCTGCCGGGAATTCTCAGGTGGAAAATGAGGCCAATAAGGTAGCGAAAGATATCGTTTCAGATTTGAATAGTCAACTGGTTGATATGTATATGGTCAGCATTTTGAGCAACCTCTACACAGCCCAGAAAAATGTGGAGACCAGTAACAAAATCCAATCGACCAACATTGGCTCTTATCGAAGCAATCTATTGGAGTCAGCCTTGGATTCGAAGAATATCTTCCCTGGACTCTATAGCTTGTCTACGTCATCTGTAGAGTCCAACAATGCCCTGAAGACACTTCTTGAGTCTTATACACAGGCCTTTGACCAATTGTCTCAATCTCAGGATCAGTATGGTCAAAACTTTGACTTGCTGATCAAGCAACGCTCAGCAGATAAGATCAGTCATGAAGAATTCATGAGCCAATTGATGGCGATGAACCAATCTGTAGTCAGCGAGAAAACTCAGGACTTGTACAAGAAATTGCAACAAAACCAAGAAGCGATCACCAAACAATTGAGCCAGCCAGCTGAAGGAGAAGCTGATCCGTCAGCTACCAAGACTTATGCGGGCTTGACCAAGGATGTGAATGATCGTATTGCGGAGCTCGAAAAAGGGATCAAAGCAGAACGCGAAAAATTAGATGAACATGAAAAGAACATCGAAGCTTCTGTGAAATCCAAGATCTTAGATTATTATGGTCTCAATGAAGGAGACAAGGTGACCCTTCGTACGCTACTTGGAAAGACAAGTATCAAGACGCTAAGTGATGCACGTGATAAAGCAGATACTGAAATTCGTCACGCGATTGAAAAATTGCCGACTCTCGATCTAAATAGTCTTGATCTCAATAAATATGGCAACCTCAATACAGCAATTACTTTTGATAGTACTTTTGCTGGGACAATAGCAAGACCAAAAGGAAATGCCGATGACTTGAAACGATTGGCTGCAGAAGTAGATGCCAAATCAACTGCAGTTACCGATGTCCTCAATGCTATATCTGGAAACAGAAGGTTAGCATCCAAGCACCTACAGGAGTTAAGATTGATTCTTGGACCTACAATGGGCAGACTTATGCAGGTGGCGGTGAGCAGGAAGTAGAACTGAAAGATGGCAAACAAATCCAAATTCACCTGGTTGAAGATGGAGGAGCTATGCCAAGCACGATTGATATTGAAGTCCTTGTGAACGGAGTTCCTTCGACCAGTGTGACGGTATCAGCTGAGGACTTGAAAACAGCTCTCGCGAACTATGCGACCAAAGCCAGTGAAATTGCCTTGGATTATCAACGCGCTGGAGCATTGATTGATGCCTACTATCCAAAAGATGATAAGGGAGATCGTCATTCACTCTATGATCCAATCGAGGATATGGATTTGACGGAAGCCTTGGTCAATGTCGTGAAATCTGCAGTTGCAAGCAATCTTAAGGACTATCGGACAAGTATTGAAACAGATGAAAAAGGCGATGCAACAAATAGTGTAAAAGCTAAGCTAGATGACACGCTCAAACAGTTGCAAATCTTGGGCCCTGAATTGCAGGCTAACCTTACAGCCATCGAAAATACCAACAAAGACCTAACTCAAAATATCAATGATCAGTTGACACAGTATGCAGAGCTTCAAAAACGCTTAGAAGAGATCTCAACTGCACAAGCAACTGTTACCGAAGCTCAAACTAAGACGGATGCAGACTTGTCAGCTCTTGGTTCTGAATACACGTCCTTGTTAGCTTCGACAGAAGGCGTTAAGAGCTCCTCTCGTAGCAATGTGGACGCTGCCAACTCTACCAATGAAATCTTTAACCAATTGAACAAAGAATTGGAAAGAGCCCAAGGGAATACAGAGAAATTGTCTAGCAGTGCAGAGAGCTTGATGGGTGAATTCGATAAGGAATTGTCTGAAAACGGGAACTTCGTTGAAGCCTTCCGTAAAGTCTTCAACAATGCCTATGAAACGGTGTGCCAAATGAAGTCTTGCTCGACTTCTTGTCAAATCCAGTAGCAGAGAAATCTTCTTCTGTGAAAGCGACCATCAACGTTTACCGTCCATTTATCTGGATCTTTATGCTAGAAATCTTGAGCCTCTTTACAGCTTATCTCTTTGCGACGCAACCAATCATCCGCAAGGTCAAAAACCGCTTTAAACTGAATCGTTTGCAAGAATCCGATGTCTTATCGGTGGGTGTCCTTGTCGGACTTTCCCTCATTCTTGGTTTGGTCATCGGAATGATTTCAAGTATCCAACTTTCTGTTGGTCGTGAATATGTTCCTTCATGGGTCTTCCTAGCGGTTCTAGCAAGCTTTGTCTTGGTACAATTGCAATACCTCCTCTTGAAATACTTCCGTGTCCTTGGAATGGGACTGGCCTTCTTCATGTTGATCAGCTATGTCTACCTTTCAAGCGCGATCGGAACAACAGCAACCTTGTCAGGTCTTCCAGCACATGTGAAAAATGTTAACCTCCTTTCTATTTTAGAAGGACAGTTTGCAGGTTACTTTGATGGACAAACAGCCGGTATCAGCCTTATCTTCGGATTGTTGGTCTTCTTCGGACTCTTGGCGCTTGCCAATACCTTCATTCCAAAGAAGTTTACTCAAACAAAGGAAATTGAATCAAGCTTATGAAAAAAATGATGTATCTTCTCTTTGTCTTTAGTCTCTTGCCAGTCGTTGTTGTTTCTGCAGATGATTTTATCGATAATCGTCTGCAGGTCAATAACTCACGTCTGGAGACAGAAGAGGAAAAGACGCTCGGTGGGCAATTAGATGCTACTGAGTCTCTTTTCAATGAGAAGGATCAGAAAAAACTAGCAGATGAAAAACGCAAGCAAGAGAAACAATTGACCGATTCAGACGGTCAGTTGTTTTCTGCTATAAAGGGAAAGAAAAAAACAGGGCCTGAAGCGGACCTGTTCCAGCAAGAAAATCAAAAATTATCCAAATTCGAGTCCAATGTGGAGGACAATTCGGCCAGTTTGTCGGATTTTATTCCAGCCTTGCAAATGCTGGCTTGGAGTGCTCTTCTCTTTGGAATAGCTGGCTATATTTCCTATCGAATCTATAGAAAAGAGGCCTAAATGGACCAACATATTAATGTTACCTTCCGTATGAATGGGGCAAGCCATGACCTCCGGATTCCGACGCGGATGGAGGTGCGACGCTTGATTCGGGAATTGGATCAGATCTTTGGGTCTGCCATGGAGCCTAGAAACAAGTATCAGTTGCGCGTGGTAAATAAAGGCATCTTGCTGGATGAAGGCAAGGTGGTACAAGAGTATCCGATCACGAGTGGTGATTTGATCGATATTGAGGAGTGGTAAGGTGAAAGAAGAACAATTTACACTGGAAGAACAAGTCTTCCGTTTTGAAAAAGAAGAAACGAGCTGGCGACTGGACCTCAAGCGTTCAGAAGTGGATAGCCAGGATTTACGCAATTTATGGATTTTGGATCTCCATCATCCCCTGTTTTTAGAGCAAAGTATGACGGCCGATCAAGACCAGATTCATCTGACCTATCAGACAGATGCGCTAGGCTTGAGTGCAGAAGAAATCAAAGAATTACCCGTATCAGACCGTCTACGTTTGGCTATGAATGTCTTGGATTTGGCGCCTGCCTTGGAGCTTCCAGTGACCTTTACGATGCATCCCATCAATTTGTTTGTCACTAAGGATGCGCAAGTCAAGATTGCCTACCGCGGGGTTCCAGGAATGATGGTACCACGCAAGTGGGATCAGGTCGAATTCTTGCGCCAGGCTAAGTGCTATGCGGTTACACTTTTTGGTGACTGGGACTTCATGGAGCTCTATCAAGGAACGCTTGAATTAGAAGATCTACCAGATTTCTTGGTGGAAATCCGTGATGCAGCTAGCCTAGAAGAAATGAAGATGCTCTTAGAAAAAGCCTATCAAGAGCGTAAGGAAGAGGAAGAAAAGACCTTGACCTTGGTATCAAGCCGTCAACATCGCATCTTTAAGCTGGCAACCGTCTGGCTTTCAGCTGTGGTCGCTCTCTTACTTTTGCCTTTGATCTATTTGGTCTTTTTCCAAGCCCCCTTTAAAGAAAGTTGCTCCAAGCCGATACAGCCTTTCTCAAGGTGGACTACACTGGTGTCATCGATGAGTTGGAAGGGGTCGCACCGAGCAGTCTTCCGATAACGCAGAAATATGAGTTGGCGACTTCTTATTTGCAAGGCTTGAATTTCTCAGAGGACCAAAAGAAGGTCATCCTCAACAATGTCACGCTCAAGTCAGACAGTCTCTATCTCCACTACTGGATCTATATCGGCCGTCATGACTTTACCCAAGCCTTGGATACAGCCAAGCGGATCGACGATTCCGACTTGATCATTTATGCTCTTCGCAAAGAAATCAAGGCGACACGTGATAGCGAGAAACTCTCTGGTGAACAGCGTGAGAAGAAACTCTCTGAGTTAGAAGGGGAATACAAGAAATACTGGGATGCTCGCTCAGAACTCTTGGAAGCAGAAAGGGATGAAACCAAATCTTCCACTAGCAATTCAGGAACTCCTGCATCTACAGCAAGCTCCTCTACAGAAGCCTCGTCTTCTACAACTGCAAGCTCAAGTGAGTCTGGCGAACACAAGGAGTAGTCTATGAAAAAACGTATCATACTCTATAAAAAAGGTTTTCGCTATGAGCTCGCACTGGAAGAAGGGAAGACAGCAACCGTATCTAACCAAGAAACAGCTCAGTTAACCATTTCTTCTCAAGAAAATCCGCTTCATTTCCAATGGAGTCAAGGAGAAGTCTTCTATCAGTATGGTGAAGACAAAGGAGTGCTTAAAAACAGCAAGATCCTTGGGGATGTGGTCTGCTACTTGGCGACAGGGGAAGTCCATACCTATGAACTGCTCGACAAGGAAGAAATCCTTGTAGCAGATGAACAGGGTGCGGATGTGCGCCTGCATTATCCAGTGCGCTTTCTCCTTGTGAAAAAAGACCAGGCCTGGACTTGTCAGCTCTTATCAGGAAAACTCTACCATAACCACAAACTCGTCAGTGAAGCGACTGTTCCACTAGCTTTGGGGATGAGTTGGCCATTGGAGATGTGACCTTTAAGCTCTATCCGGAAGAATTTGGCGTGGAAGGGGCTGTTGAAGTGAGTCCCTATCTGGTGCCGCGCTTGCATTCGCGCTATGACTTTTACAAGGACTATCCAGAGTACCACCGGTCTCCTCGGATCATCTACCGGGGCTCGGAAGACAAGATCTTGATCAATCCTCCGGGAGCTGAGCCCCAAAAACCATCCGATGAACTATTGAAGTTGATCATGCCACCTCTCATCATGGTTGGGGTGACCCTCTTGATCACGATTTTCCAACCGCGAGGGCTCTATATCATTGCGACGGTATCCATGTCTGTGGTCAGTGTGATCTTTTCGGTCCAAGGCTTCTTCAAGAATCGTAAGAAATACAAAGAAGACAAGAAAGAGCGGGTGGAGCTCTACCATCTCTATCTCAAGGACAAGGCCAAGGACTTGGAGCAGCTATCTCGGAAGCAGCGAGAAGGCATGTTTTACCATTTCCCAGCCATTGAAGACTTGACCAAGATGGTCAAACGCTATGACTCGCGGATTTATGAAAAAACACCGCTTCATTTTGACTTTTTGGCCTATCGCTTGGGCTTGGGCAAGGTTCCAACCAGCTATGAGCTCAAATATGGTCAGGAAGAACGCAGTGGGAAGAAAGATGCTCTGGAAGAAGAAGGATATGCCCTTTTCAAGGCCCATCAAAAGATCGATAATCTTCCGATCGTAGCAAGCCTCAATCGGGGACCTGTAGGCTACGTCGGCCCTCGTCCCATCGTGCTGGAGCAGTTGCAACTCTTGGTTGCCCAATTAGCAGTCTTTCACTCTTACCATGATCTGACCATTATTCCGATCATTCCAGAGGAAGAAAAAGAAAGCTGGGATTGGATGCGCTGGTTGCCTCATGCGACCTTACAAGACATGAATGTCCGTAGCTTTGTCTACAATCAGCGGACACGCGATCAGGTCTTGAACAGTCTCAACCAAATCCTCAAGCTCCGCAAGGCGCAAAAAGAGGAAGAAAAAGCCAATGACACCAAGATCTTCCACCCTCACTATGTGGTGCTCATCACTGATGAGACCTTGATTTTGGATCATGTCATCATGGAATTCTTCCGTGAGGATCCGACAGAGCTGGGCTGCTCCATCATCTATGTAGCAGACGTGCTCTCATCTCTTTCTGAAATATCCAAACGGTTATCTCCATCAAGGACCGCAACCGAGGGCAATTGCTCTTGCAAGAAGGGGTCCTTCGGGAGCTCGACTTCCAATTGGATCACTTCCCTGAAGGTTATGACAAGGAAGCCATCTCGCGTGGGCTTGCGCCTCTCAAGCATATCCAACAGCTCAAGAGCTCGATTCCAGACTCGGTGACCTTCCTTGAAATGTATCAAGCAGAAACGTTCAATGACCTCAAGGTCTTGAGTCGTTGGGAAAGCCATGCCCCTTACCAGAGTTTGGCTGTGCCGATCGGTCTGCGCGGGAAGGACGATTTGGTCTACCTCAATCTCCATGAAAAAGCCCATGGACCACACGGCTTGATCGCAGGGACAACTGGTTCTGGTAAGTCTGAAACCATTCAGTCTTATATCCTGAGCCTAGCCGTCAACTTCCACCCACATGATGTGGCTTTCCTCCTCATCGACTACAAGGGTGGGGGAATGGCCAACCTCTTCAAGGATCTGCCTCACTTGCTGGGGACTATCACCAACTTGGATGGTGCCCAGTCCATGAGGGCCTTGGCCTCTATCAATGCGGAGATCCACCGTCGGGAGCGGCTTTGGCCAATATGGGGTCAACCATATCAACCAATACCAAAAGAAATTTAAACTGGGTGAAGCGACTGAACCGCTTCCTCACCTCTTCTTGATCAGTGATGAGTTCGCCGAGCTCAAGGTCAACCAACCAGACTTCATCAAGGAACTGGTCTCTATCGCGCGTGTCGGGCGTTCCCTCGGGGTACACCTGATCCTTGCGACGCAAAAACCTTCTGGGGTCGTGGACGACCAGATCTGGTCTAACTCCCGCTTCAAGCTAGCCCTCAAGGTAGCAGACCGTGGCGACTCCATGGAGATGTTGCGGACTGCAGATGCGGCTGAGATCACCCAGACCGGTCGAGCTTATCTCCAAGTGGGGAACAACGAAGTCTATGAACTCTTCCAAACCGCCTGGTCAGGAGCAGACTACCAGCCTGAGAAGGACCAGCTAGGGATCGAAGACCATACCATCTACTTGATCAATGAACTGGGCCAATACGAAGTCCTCAACCAGGATCTATCCGGTCTGGATATGGCAGAAGAAATCAAGGAAGTGCCGACAGAGCTGGATGTCATCGTGCAAGAAATCAATCACTTGCACCAAGAAGAAGGCATTGCAGCTGTGGCCCAACCATGGTTGCCACCGCTCAAAGAGCGGATCACGCTGGATGAGTTGGACAAGGTTGTGCCGATCGAGGCTTGGCAAAAACGGACAGCTCCAAGCGTTCTGATCGGGGTAGCCGATATCCCGCAAGCGCAAAAGCAAGAAGCGGTTGTTATTGATCTGTCAAAAGATGGGAATATCCTTCTTTACGGAAGTCCAGGTACAGGAAAGACCACTTTCCTTCAGACAGTCGCCATGGATCTGGCTCGCAAGCAGAGCCCAGAAAATCTGACCATGTACCTGCTGGATTTCGGAACTAATGGTCTAGCACCCTTGACGCAATTGCCACATGTGGCCGATAGCTTGCTACTCGATCAGACAGAGAAAATCCAGAAATTCATCCGGATCATCAACCGCGAGTTGGACCGTCGCAAGAAACTCCTCTCTGAGCATGGGGTCGGCACCATCGCCCTCTACCGTGAAGTGACCGGGAAGCAAGAGCCAACCATGGTCATTTTGATGGATAGCTATGAGTCCATGAAGGACGAGCCTTATGAGACAGATCTCTTCAAGCTCTTCATGCGGATCTCCCGTGAAGGTCTCAGCATCGGTGTGCACTTGATCATCACAGCTAGCCGGCAGAACAACCTACGGGCTCAGCTCTATTCAAACTTCAAGCACCAGCTGACCCTGCCACAAAATGATATCTCTGAAGTCCGCGGTATCGTGGGTGCAACCCCACTAGCATCTACGATGGAAGACATCAAGGGACGGGCCCTCATGAAGCGTGACGAAGTCGATGTCGTCCAGTTCGCCCTACCCGTCGCAGGGGACAATGATATCCAAATCATCAACAACCTCCGCGACCAAGTCCAAAGTCTTAAAGAGATGTGGACTGGTCGCACCCCAGCAGGTATTCCAATGGTGCCAGATGAGTTGACAATTCAGAACTTTATGAGTATGCCAACTACTAGAAAAGTAATTGAAGATCATAGACTACCAGTTGGTCTTGAATTAGAAGAAGTTGAAACAATTGGACTTCCAATGAAGAAACTGAAACACTTGATGTTGCTCTCTGATAAAGATAGTTCATTGTCACTTGTTACAAAACATATGATTCGGACAGTTATTGAAACTGTTTCAGGTCATAAGGTCACAATATTAGATCCAACCGATGAATATAAAACATTCGTTGCGAGTGTTAATAACTATGTTCCGTCAACATCTGATTTTAAATCTGTTATTGAACAATTAAAAGATCAAGTTCATTATGCACGACAAAATGGTGGCGATTTTGAACATTATATCTTTATCACCGATATGGGACAATTTGTATCAGAAAGTGGAGTAGACACGAATGATATTGCTCAATTAATGGAAGAGGGGCTTAAGGTAGGATTACACTTTGTATTCAGTATGCATAAGAACTTTATTTCCGCTTATAATGACACTGCTAAATATTTGAAGTCCCAACTAGATACAGCTTTGATTGCCATGAAGATGTCGGATCAGACTATCTATACTCGGACAAGCATTGGTCGTGAGGAAGCTCTGCCAGAAGATCAAGTATACTTACACTACCAAGCATCTCAAACGAAGTTAAAGATTACGAAATGAGAACAAAATGGATAAAAAATTCGAAGAAATGTCTTTTGATGAACTTAAACTCTATCGTAGAGAAGGTCTATGGAGATCAATTGGTATATTGTTCCTAATTATAATTGTGATTCTAGGCATGATCCTTATGGAAGTTAATCATGTTGCTTATTCTAATAAATATCATTTTAGAGTTATAGGATTTGTTATAAATTTAGGGTTGTTCACTTATTTACGTCCCATGTTTGCTGCCAATCAAATTATGAGACAGCATCCAGACTGGATTAGACAATCTGGTATTACTGCTAAAATTCCTTTACCATGGGATTGGCATTTAAAAAGGTTGCTTGTACTTGGTTCTAGTTTGTTGGTGATTATTGTCAGTTTTGCTTTTCTTTACAAACCTCAAAGTGAGTTTAGAACTTCTACCAATGCACCAAATGCGATCTTTAAAAAAGAATAAGAGACGGTTCATCTGTTCAATTTCAACTATTTAATTGAGAGAATTTCGTAAAATAAAAGAGGTGAAAAACAATGGCTAAATCAAAGGAAAGAGAAGCGCAACTTAAAAAGAATATTGAGAACAATACGGCTCTAAAAAGCAAATATGAGCGAGTTAGGAATTCGATACAAAGTCACAATTTACATTTTTCAAATGAGTTTATTCATATAAATGCCTTTATAGAGATTGCTAAAGATACATTGAGTAAAATTGATGGAAATGTTGGATACGGCTACTTGTCAAATTTTAGAGAAAAATTGGCAACGGAGATTAAAACATTGGAAGAATATCGTAATCACGTCCAACAATCGGCTAGTTCGTTTAAACGTATGTATGAGACTTTGGAGACTTATATTACCTCGCTCGATATTCTTATTACTAATGATAAAAATGAATTAAAGGCAAAGTAAGTTTTTTGATGAATATTATTATCTCTAATTGCTCTTATGAAAGGAGTTTGGTATGGCAGATGTAATGAATACTTGGATCAATGATAGTAGTGGTTCTTGGGGAAGTGCTGAAACAATAAAATATGACAGTAGTAATTTAATTAATATTAAATTGGATTTATATAGTGCAGTTTTCCAGCTTGAAGAGGTTAAAACTCAAATAGAAATTATGGAATCATACGAAGCTCAATGGCAAGGTGAAGCGAAAGAAACGTATCTTGATTTAAAAAATATTTTAAAACAGTATTGTAATGATTATATGAATAGTGTTGAAAAATTGAAGATATGTGTGATAGGTTTAGATAGCTTATTAGATCAAATCCCCCTAGCAGATGTAATAAAGGAGATAGATCAGGTATGACCAAATTAACTCTTGAAGCACTATATACATTGCACTTGATGAATGACTATTCTAATGATTTGCCTTTTATCCCATTGCCTCCACTTAACTCAGATGAGAATAGAAAATCACAGTTACAGAAGGTGTTACAAAAGGGCTATAAAGATTTAGAGGCTTTGGAACTTGTTAAAGATGGTCAACCAACACCTGAATTCGTAGTCTATGGATATTTTTTAGACTTGTACGCCAAAAGTTCGTATCATTTCAAATAGACAGTAATTATTATTGCGCTCCTGGTATTGATCAGGGGAAGCGAATGGTAGTGATTATTAAAAAAATTGCTGAGGGTGAATTTATAATTGATTATTTTAACACCATTGCTCTGTTAAGCATTCTTATGGAAAACCATGAAATTTTACATAATTTAAACGAAAAGAAAAAAAATTATTTAAAAGCTGAATGGGAACCATACGCTTATATGAAGTTGCAATTTTATTATAAAAATTCAAAAATGATACGGTTGATGACAGAGGAATTGGGAAAAATCACAGGAGATGTCCTCTTCTTTAATACTGATAGTGGTTTATTTGAATATGATTTAATGCGTGAAAGAATTCGTTCAGTATCAGCTGATGAGTTAAAACACACACTGATTAAAGGTATGAAAGTGAGAGTGTAAAATGGCAAAATCGAACTTACAAGGAATAAATACAAGTGATGGTGCTATTGGGATAGAGTTGAACGAACAGGAAGAGTTGATCCTAAAAGCTAATAATATAGTGATTGCTTGTAGGCAAGCTATTTCACATATATCTGGCGCAATTACCGCTCTACCAGATGTAAGCAGTGAAGGTATTTTTAAACAGTATATATCGAAAGACAAGGATTTAAATTTCTATACCGTGAAAGCTCAAGAAATGGAAACATTGGCAAGTATTCTCCACCAACATGCAGTTGATACTTATAAGGAATTTGTTGATATGGACAATATTCAGGCGATACAAATTGCCAATTTTATTTTGAATGCGAAGGCACCTCTTACGTCACCTATTTCTGCTGAACAACAAAAGGAACTATCGAATACACAAGCCTATATTCGTAAGAACCCGAAGGAATCTTTTGAGAAAATCAAAGATGCTTTACAGGGTAAGCCGGTCTCTACTGACCAAAGTAACCCTGAATCTACGGAACAAGAATGAGGTAAATATGACAAAATACTATTCTAATCATCCAGATTTTAGTGCAGGATTACAAGCTAGTTCGATGACTGGTTCAGTCAGTTATGCCAGATCTCAAGTGACCAATGCTTTAGCAGATATTAAGGAAGTTACAGAAGTTGTCCAGAATGAAGGGTTGTCTTTTCTCTATAGTCCAGTAGGGGATGCGGAGCTAGGAAAGGAGATGCCAGAAATAACATTTGCTACTTCTTACGATAAAGTTGAAAAAATGCTGAATTTAGCTACACGAATTCATAGTGAAGTATTGGAGAGAATCGACAATAAATTTACGAAGGGCGTTGACGCTAGCTTACAGTCTTTGAATAGCGTTAATGGAAGTGATAACCCTTATAAAACTTCTCATCTTTCCTATCAAGAAAGAAAAACGACAAGTCAAAGGGAAGAACGAGTAGACACTGAAACCAAGTACTATACCTTAGCAGAGTTGCTAGATTACCAACAGAGTCCGATAGCAGCAACAAAAGAAGTTTATCTAAAACGTGTGAGTGACTTACGTAAAATATTCGAAAAACAACATCTTGATGATGGCCCCGTTTATTTAAGTAACAAAACAGATGAAGAATTATTATCCATGTTTTTTAAGTATCAACAAGCTGGGAATTATAGCTCACTTAAACATTTTCAGTGGCAAGAGGATAATAAGCATGGTTGGAGCCTCTGGAAGCATATCTGGGTATCGGTTTAATTGTAGTTTCACTTATTGCAAGTGCAGTTTCATTTGGAGCAGCAAGTCCAGGAGTTGTAGCAGGAGCTACCCTTGTTGCGTCGGCAGCAGGTACAGCAGGGTTAGCGTATGAAACTACCTCAGGAGCATATGCTGCAGCAACAGGACACACTATGCTTGCTGGAACTGAACTTGATACAGATGATAGAATGTGGGCTGGTGGAGAGACACTTTTTACACTTGGTACACTTGGTTTAGGAAAAGCTTTAAAAGCAGCAGGAGCTGCTGATGACCTTATCAAAGCTGCTAATAAAACAGCAAATGTAATGGGAGATGGAGTCAGTTTAACACATACGGGGTATGATTATGCGGTGAAGGGCGAAGATCCAACGATGTCTCTAATTGGTTTTGGTCTGGGAAAACTAGGGGGAGCAGCGTCGGCACGTTCTCAAAATAAATTACAAAGTATAAATGTATTGACAAATAGAGATGGGGCGCCTCTATTTTCAACTAATAATACTGAATTGGAATATCAAAATTATGTGGGTAGAAAGTTAAAGAGTGGCAGCGAACCGTTATCCATGACCGAGTGGCTTGAAAGACGTGATATAGCCAATCAAAATCTCACAAACAATAATGATTTTTCAACTGGTAGTATAGCTGATCTGGGCGAGATGCCACCATTTAAAATTAAAAGTACTGAATTGGAATATCAAAATTATGTTGATAGAAAGTTAAAGAGCAGCGGCGAACCGTTATCCATGACCGAGTGGCTTGAAAGACGTGATATAGCCAACCAAAATATCACAAATAATAATGATTTTTCAACTGGTAGTATAGCTGATCTGGGTGAAACGCCACCATTTAAAATTAAAAATACTGAATTGGATGTCTCAGAGGTGAAGGAACCAGTAAAACCATCAACAACTCGAGAAATCGTTGACAAAAAATTACAAGAGTATGGTGTTTCTTGGGATGAGTTTAATCGATTACGGGATACACGTGTAACTGAAATGTCTCCATCTGAGTATGATATGATGATTGATATTCGTAAATCAATACCAAAACCAACGGAACAAACTGTTCTGCAGAAGATAATCCCAATTGAAAATGCTGATAATTATTTTGGTGATCAAGGATGGGGTGTTGGTGGCTTCATATCAGAAAGAGGAGATGTGGTTGATATTAAAACTATTGAGGATGCAGTGAAAAGATTGCGTCTTGATTATGAGGGTTCTCCTTTTGTCGAAACTATGATTGATACCAATGGAAATAGGATTGCAGTGCGCGATCAGAATGGCAATTTGAAGCTAAAGACAGATGGATTTGTCAGAATTGAATTTAGAACACACGACACGGACTATATAGATATTCCTATAGGTAATAGAGATGGTACAAACTTAGATGATGACCCAGCGTCGGGTAATGGATTCATTAAGTCTGATGAATATTTAATTCCAGAGTATAAAGTAGTTGATCCAGATACTAAATTTCCTTCAGTCAGCTTAACCGAGGGATCAAAATTGTATGTGAATATCGGAGGAGAAGAAGTATTATTCGGAGTTGTGAAAAATGGTACAATGTATTACGTGTAGGGATGATGGATAAAATATACATAGTAGTTGATGGAGTTGAATATCGATACTTTGATCGTGATAGCGAAGGATATTATTTGATTTCTTATGATCCTTTATCCGAGAATAATGGCTATAAATTATTTGATTCAGAGTTGAAACAATATAGAAAATATTTGACAGAAAAACAAGTTGAAAAAAAATATAAAATTATAGATCATATTTGGTTTAATGAACAGAAATGGGATATTTTTTTCAACGAAGTGATGATAATTTAGACAAAGCTAATTCATGGGTAACGATCGTTTCTGATGATATACAATTTTTAAAAAGAAATGGACTATGGAAGAAGGAGAATATAGTTGAAAGTAAGTATGGAGATTTGTATTATTCTTCTTTGCCAATTGAGGCGGAAAAATTTTCTCTAATTCGAACTCGAAAAAATCTCCCTATATAGGTAAAATAATAAGAAAGTTGTTTATTATGAAATCAGTTATTTTTACAATAAAAAGCAACCAATCACTAAGAATTGGTGAGGTTCTTCAAGCAGAACCCTTTGAATGTTATAGCGTTTCTGCTAAGGATACAGGATTAAAGCCATCTGCAGACTCTCTTATTTCGGGTTTCCATTCTGTTCAGTTTGGAGCCAAAGGGAAGTCTAGTTTAGGTTTCCGTCTAGCTTTTGACGGTCAAGCCTATCAGGTATCTGTTCCAGATTTGGCGACAGCTTCTGACTGGACTGGGGCCTTGATGTTTTTGAAAACCTTGCTCCTTATCTTAGATGTAAGTGTGTGTGAACATGATGGCATGGACTATGATAAAGATTCCGTTCTTGATTTTCATTTCACGGATATTTTCTTATCAGCTCTTTCGGAATTGACTAAGGAAGTAAAAGTTCATCCTATCGTGGAAATTATGGGAGTGAAACGTCCCATTTACATCAATGAACTCTATCTAGGGCAACTTATCCATGTGCCGGATGATCAACTCTTAAATAGTTATGACCAGCGTTTGCGCTTTACCCAACAGTTAAATGCTTATTACTCTGAGCAGCAAGTTTTTAAAGTAGAGCAAAATGCTGAGGACATCATTATCCCTATCAATTATCTAAATAGTGAAGCGCGGACAGTCCTACCAGCATACCCTGAGTTGGAACCTCAATATCTTCTGCAATATCAAGGAGCTAAGTTAGCAGTAGCACGATTATTCATCATGACAGCTGATGGTAAAAAACTCGCTGAAGTTCCTTATCGGGAATTCTTAGAGTCGTTGACGGAAGGAATTTATATGCTGGATGCCAAATATGTTCTCGTAGACCCGATTTCACCTGATAGATTGCAACAAATCATCGATAGTTTACCAAAATAGCTAAAGTTAGGGATTTTATATTCTGTAATAAATTTAGAGGATTACAAAATATGGCTCTATATCAACTGTAGTAGGTTGATGAAAGATAAAACCTGGAGAGGACTAACTTGGTTCTCTCCTTTTTTAATTTCAAGGAGATACGTAGAATAGTCTTTTAGTTTGTTAAAGTTTCGAAACTTTTAATATCTTTAATATTTTTGATCAGTTGATGAGTGTTCTCAATACCACAAACGAAAATAACTGCCTCACTGACAGTTGCTTTCCTAAGGAGTTTAAGACCTTATTTCAATCTCTTATGTTTAGTGGCTATTCCGATACCTTTTCGCTGGCTCTCGCCTCTAGCTACCAATTTCCTTATTCTTTCAGATGCGATAATGTCAAGTATGTATCCAAAAGCAGAAGAAATATTTTCTGAAAAAGAATCCATGATTGGTATTTTTTGTAAAAAACCTGAATTAGAAGAATATTTACCAATTCTTAAACTTTTTGATAGAGAAGGAGAGAATCTATTTTCGGATGTGACAATTCCTGCAGAGTATTCTGTAGATGGTAAGGAATATATAGTGAATAGTCAGGAAGAATTTTTATCGTTATTATAAAAGGTGAGAAGAAAGAATAAATACTAAAGAATATTAACCTAGACTTGAAGAAAAATCACCGTCCTATCGGTGATTTTTTTGTCTTCACTTCTCCCTCGAATTAATCCTTAAATTGTGATAAAATAAGGGTTACGAATGTTTTTGAATGGTCTGTTTTTGCTTAGAGTTGGGCCATTCAAAAGCGAGCAAAAGAATCAAGATCAAGGGAGAAACAATGTCCAACACCTTTGAAATTTTAATGGATCAGCTGGATATGCCGCTGGAGATGCGATCTTCCAGTGCCTTTTTGCATGCGGAGATTCAAGAAGTCGTGGTGCACAAGGTCAGTCGGGTTTGGGAGTTCCGCTTTGCCTTTGCGGAAGTCTTGCCGATTGCTTTGTTTAAGGAATTGCGCCAGCGCTTGAAGGACGAATTTTCAAAGACAGGCAACCAGGCGACCTTTACCATCCAGGTGGCTAATCCGGACTTTTCTGCTGATTTATTGCAGGCCTACTACCGTGAGGTCTTTGAGGAAGGTCCTTGCGCGAGTCAAGGCTTTAAGGGGCTCTACCAAGACTTGCAGGTGCGCGCGGAAGGGCAGGAATTGATCATCTCAGGGCCTTCTTCGGTCGATACGGAGCATTTCCGTAAGAACCATTTGCCCAATCTTGCCAAGCAGTTGGAAGCCTTTGGTTTTCCGCATTTCACCTGTCGGGTGGAGTCTGATGAGGAGTTGACCGAGCAAGAAGTGGCGCGCTTTGAGCAGGAAAATGAAAAGATCTTCCAAGCGGCTAATGAAGAGACCTTGCGGGCTATGGAATCCTTGGCCCAGATGGCTCCGCCACCAGCTGTTGAAGAAAAGCCAGTCTTTGACTTCAAGGCTAAGAAGGCTGCGGCTAAACCTAAGCTAGACAAAGCCGAGATCACTCCGATGATCGAGATCACAACGGAAGAGAACCGGATTGTCTTTGAAGGTATGGTCTTTGACGTGGAGCACAAGGTGACACGGACCGGTCGGGTCTTGATCAGCTTTAAGATGACCGACTATACCTCGAGTTTTTCTCTTCAGAAATGGGTCAAAAATGAGGAAGAAGCCCAGAAGTTTGACATGATCAAGAAGAACAGCTGGCTACGGGTTCGGGGAAATATCGAAATGAACAATTTCACGCGCGACTTGACCATGAATGTCCAAGACATCCAGGAAGTCGTCCATTATGCCCGTAAGGACCTGATGCCAGAAGGTGAGCGCCGGGTGGAATTCCACGCCCATACCAATATGTCGACCATGGATGCCCTGCCGGAAGTCGAAGAGCTGGTTGCCAAGGCAGCTGAGTGGGGCCACAAGGCGGTGGCGATCACCGACCATGGCAATGTGCAGAGCTTCCCACATGGCTTTAAAGCAGCCAAGAAAGCTGGGATCCAGCTGATCTATGGGATGGAAGCCAATATCGTAGAGGACAAGGTGCCGATCACCTATAACGAGGTGGATCTGGACCTCAATGAAGCGACTTATGTGGTCTTTGACGTGGAAACGACGGGACTTTCAGCCATTTACAATGACTTGATCCAGGTCGCTGCTTCTAAGATGTACAAGGGCAATGTTATTGAGGAGTTTGACGAATTTATCGATCCGGGCCATCCTCTGTCAGCCTTTACGACCCAATTGACAGGCATTACCAACGAGCATGTCCGGGGGGCCAAACCCTTGGTGCAGGTCTTGAAGGAATTTCAGGCCTTCTGTGAGGGGACGGTTCTCGTCGCCCACAATGCCACCTTTGACGTGGGCTTCATGAATGCCAACTATGAGCGTCATGGCCTTCCGAAGATTACCCAGCCAGTCATCGATACCCTGGAATTTGCCCGCAACCTCTACCCAGATTTTAAACGGCATGGTTTGGGGCCCTTGACCAAGCGCTTTGGGGTCGCTTTGGAGCATCACCACATGGCCAACTACGATGCGGAAGCGACGGGGCGCTTGCTCTTTATCTTTATCAAAGAAGTCGCTGAAAAGCACGGGGTGACCAATCTCAAGGATTTGAATATCGATTTGATCGATGAAAATTCCTATAAGAAGGCGCGGGTCAAGCATGCCACGATCTATGTCAAGAACCAGACCGGCCTTAAGAATATGTTTAAACTGGTTTCTCTGTCTGGGACCAAGTATTTCGAAGGGGTCCCACGGATTCCCAAGACCGTGCTGGATGCCCACCGTGAGGGATTGATCCTTGGATCAGCTTGCTCAGAAGGGGAAGTCTTTGATGCGGTCATGTCACAAGGTGTCGATGCGGCGGTCGAAGTGGCCAAGTACTATGACTTTATCGAGGTCATGCCACCGGCTATCTATGCGCCCCTCATTGCCAAGGAGCAGGTCAAGGACATGGACGAGCTCCAGACCATCATCAAGAGCTTGATCGAGGTGGGAGATCGCCTTGGCAAGCCCGTTCTTGCGACAGGAAATGTCCACTATCTGGAACCGGAAGATGAGATCTATCGGGAGATCATTGTCCGTAGTCTCGGGCAAGGAGCGATGATCAACCGGACCATCGGGCACGGAGAAGATGCCCAGCCAGCGCCCCTGCCAAAAGCGCATTTTAGAACTACCAATGAAATGCTGGATGAATTCGCCTTTTTGGGAGAAGACTTGGCGCGTAAGATTGTCATTGAAAATACCAATGCGCTAGCAGCGACTTTTGAGCCAGTCGAAGTGGTCAAGAGTGACCTCTATACACCATTTATCGACAAGGCCGAAGAGACAGTTGCAGAATTGACCTATCAGCGAGCTTTTGAGATCTATGGGAATCCCCTCCCTGATATTGTCGATCTGCGGATTGAAAAAGAATTAACCTCTATCTTGGGGAATGGCTTTGCCGTGATCTATCTGGCTTCGCAAATGCTGGTGCATCGCTCCAATGAGCGGGGCTACCTGGTTGGTTCGCGTGGATCTGTCGGATCCAGCTTTGTCGCGACCATGATCGGGATCACCGAGGTCAATCCGCTCTCGCCTCACTATGTCTGTGGCCAGTGCCAGTACAGTGAGTTCATCACAGATGGCTCTTATGGATCTGGTTTTGATATGCCGGACAAGGATTGTCCAAACTGTGGCCACCAGCTCAGCAAAAACGGGCAAGATATTCCCTTTGAAACCTTCCTTGGTTTTGATGGGGACAAGGTACCCGATATTGACTTGAACTTCTCTGGGGAAGACCAGCCGAGTGCCCACTTGGATGTTCGCGATATCTTCGGGGAAGAATATGCCTTCCGGGCAGGAACGGTAGGTACCGTCGCAGCCAAGACAGCCTATGGATTTGTCAAGGGCTATGAGCGTGATTTGGCAAGTACTACCGAGATGCAGAGGTCGAACGCTTAGCTCTCGGTGCCGCTGGAGTGAAGCGGACGACCGGTCAGCACCCAGGTGGGATCGTTGTTATTCCAAACTATATGGATGTCTATGACTTTACTCCGGTCCAGTACCCAGCAGACGATGTGACAGCTGAATGGCAAACCACTCACTTTAACTTCCACGATATCGATGAGAATGTCCTCAAGCTCGATGTCCTGGGACACGATGATCCGACCATGATTCGCAAGCTCCAGGACTTGTCAGGTATTGATCCAAACGATATCCCTATGGATGACCCAGGTGTCATGGCTCTCTTCTCAGGAACCGATATCTTAGGAGTCACACCGGAGCAAATCGGGACTTCAACTGGTATGTTGGGAATCCCAGAGTTTGGGACCAACTTCGTTCGGGGCATGGTCGATGAGACCCATCCGACGACCTTTGCCGAGTTGCTTCAGCTCTCTGGTCTATCTCACGGTACCGACGTGTGGTTGGGAAATGCCCAAGACTTGATCAAGGCTGGCATTGCCGACCTATCGACCGTTATCGGCTGTCGGGACGACATCATGGTTTACCTCATGCACGCGGGGCTCAAGCCTAAGATGGCCTTTACCATCATGGAGCGCGTGCGGAAAGGGATGTGGCTCAAGATCTCAGAAGAAGAGCGCAATGGCTACATCCAAGCCATGAAGGAAAACAATGTTCCTGAGTGGTACATCGAATCCTGTGGGAAGATCAAGTATATGTTCCCCAAAGCCCATGCGGCGGCCTATGTTATGATGGCCCTTCGTGTGGCCTACTTTAAGGTGCATCATCCTCTCTATTACTACTGTGCCTACTTCTCGATTCGGGCCAAAGCCTTTGATATTAAAACCATGGGGGCTGGCCTTGAGGCCGTGAAAGCTCGGATGAAAGAAATCGCTGAGAAACGCAAGAACAATGAAGCTTCCAATGTAGAGATTGACCTCTACACCACCCTTGAGATTGTCAATGAAATGTGGGAGCGGGGCTTCAAGTTTGGCAAGCTAGACCTCTATCGCAGTGATGCGATGGAATTCATCATCGATGGAGATACCCTTATCCCGCCATTTGTCGCGATGGATGGTCTGGGAGAGAACGTTGCCAAGCAAATCGTGCGGGCGCGTGAAGAAGGAGAATTCCTCTCTAAGACCGAGCTCCGCAAGCGCGGCGGAGTCTCGTCCACCCTGGTTGAAAAGATGGATGAGATGGGGATTCTTGGCAATATGCCAGAGGATAACCAGCTCAGTCTCTTTGATGATTTATTCTAGAAACAAAAGAATAGAACATGAAAGTAAGTATTTTTGCAGAAAACAAACCTGCTGAAAAAGTCTTTGTCTACAAGCTAGAAGTAGCTGACAAGGTGCTGCTTCTTTCCACAGCGATGCTCTCAGGAGCGATTGCTCTAGCCAGCTTATGCTCAGCCTTGAAAGAGTAGATGACAGAGAGTGGGACAGAAATCGGTCATTCGTTAGAATTCGATTTCGTCGTTCCACCTCCGCACAGTTGAGTAGGGCTGTAAAAGCTGATGAAATCAGCGTAGTAGAGCCCACTCAACCACTGCGTCTTGCTCGACAATCCAAAGACAATTGAGAGGCTAGGACTTTTGTCCCAGCCTCTTTTCAGTCCGTTCAGACCGGATAAGTGTTTTCTTTGGATCTGGATTGTGTTACAATTTTTAGTGACAAGTGTTTATAAAAAGAAAACAGAAAAACAATGGATGTTCTTCCAAAAAAATGAAACAGAGGAGAAGCGCGTGGCAAGATATTTAGTAGGTCCTTACAACAATAGTTGGAACTTTATGGATGCACTTGAAAAAGCGCAGGATGGGGATACCATCGAGTTTGAAAATGGGTATGTCTTTCAATGGCCGACAAATAAAGTGATCGAGATCGACAAGAACCTTCATTTTGTGGGGCATGTAGTCCCAAATCCAAATGGCAATGGGCGCATGTTTAACAACATCATTGAGGCTTCCTTCCAATTTGTAGAAGGAGTTCAGGTGACGTTTGAAGACTTGTGGTTTAAAGTTGGTGGAAATTATACTACTTTGATTTTATGGAATGGCTCAGACATCACCTGTAAACAGGTCTATTTTGAAGCAACCACTCCAACAAATAATGAATTTTTTATCTATATGGATACGCATTCGAAAATGACTTTGGAAGGAGTCGGAATGAAGGTTCCGGAAAAACACCAAAGTACCATCGGTATGTCCGCTTCGGAATTGTCCATTCGCAATTCAACGATTTTTTCTAAGATAGATCTATCAGAAGGTTCCAAGTTGACCTTAGAAAATGTCCAAATTGAAAAATTTGGGAATAATACGATCCATGCCAAGGACTCAGAAGTGATCGCAAAAAATTCAACGATTACAGGCGGGGATCTGGAAAACGATTTTCCACCAGTTTGGTTGAGAAATGTCATTTGGGAGTCTGAAAACTGTAAAATTGAGCTACCTACCGGGACTGGAGTCTGTCTTGACAACAATGTTCAATTCAATTCGAATTCGGATCGTATGACCTCCATCAATTCATACAATAGTATGATCCGAGCTCACCAGGCGACATTTACAGAATTTTTATGTGTCTATGAAGAGTCCTTTGCTTCCTTAACTGGAGAAACGACTTTCTTGAATGAGAATGCCCAAACCATTTCATTTGGCGTTTTCAATGATGGTGTGCTGATGGCTGAGCATATGATTTGTCATAAGATTGCGGATCCTAATATACGGCTTCAAGGTGGAGCCTTTGCGAAGGTAGGCATCATGACCTATAGCCAGGGGGATGCGCGTGATCTGACTAAGGAAATCGAGGATGGCTGTGACTATCTCATTGGCAGAGAAGTGGCCAAGGGCAATGCGCAAGTGGCTTCTACGGGACCAGTATCGGATGCAACAGTGGCTCCAATCCCTACAAGTGGGGCTGAGCCAGACAAGAAACACGATGCTCTTCAAGAGCTCAATAGCCTGATCGGTCTTGAGAAAGTCAAACATGAGATCAAGAAAATGATCAACATGGTGGAATTTAACAAGAAACGAATCGCCAGTGGCAAGGCGCCTGAAAAGCAAACACTCCACGCGGCCTTTATGGGAAACCCTGGTACAGGGAAGACCACTGTCGCCCGTCTCTTGGGACAAGTGCTCTTTGATGCAGGTGTCCTCTCCGGGGAAGAATTCCGTTTTGTGGAAGCAACGGAGTCCGATCTGATCTCTTCAAATATTGGAGGAACTGCTGAACAGACCCAGGCCCTGCTTGAAAAAGCGCGTGGGGGGATCCTCTTTATTGATGAAGCCTATAGCTTGGATAAAAAGGACAGTGGTGCAGATTTTGGGATTGAGGCGATCAATACCATCCTCAAATTTATGGAGGATAATCGCGATGACATCATGATCATCTTTGCCGGTTATACCAAGGAAATGGAGGAGTTTTTAAAGACCAATCCAGGCCTTCGTTCTCGGGTGCCAAATAATTTCATCTTTGAAGATTTCACAGGCGATGAGATTGTCCAACTAGGTGAAATGATTTAAACAAAGGGGACTACAAGCTCGAAGACCGTGACTACTATGCGCGACATGTCAAACGGGCCTATGATGCCTCACTAGATAAGAGCAATGGTCGCTGGATCCGTAACCTGGATGAGCAATTGACCAAGACCATGGCAGATCGGGTGGTGGCCCAAGGTTCCGATGATATTGAGACTATTTTGAACAGTGATATTGATGCTGTCCTGAACCAAGGCAAGTACCAGGCAGGAGCCGACAAGGAAGAAGATGGGATGGCTGCTCTCAACCGTTTGGTTGGAATTGCCAAGGTGAAAGAGCAAGTCGAACAATTCGTAGCCATGGCTGAGTTCAACCAAAAACGGGCTGAACAAGGCGGTATTGTCGAAGATACGACCTTGCACTCCCTCTTTCTTGGAAATCCCGGTACAGGGAAGACCACCGTTGCCCGCATTTTAGGCAATATCCTCTTCCAAAAAGGGGTGATCAATCAGAAGAAATTCATCGAAGTATCGCGGAGCAATCTGGTTGGAGGCTACCAAGGGCAAACAGCCTTGAAGACGCGCGAAGTCTTAGAAAGTGCGCTAGGTGGCGTCCTCTTTATCGATGAGGCCTATACACTCTTTACCGGTTCAAATGATGATTTTGGAAAGGAAGCTTTGGATGAAATCCTCAAATTTATGGAGGACCACCGCCGTGATATCGTGATTATCTTTGCCGGCTATACCAGAGAGATGCATGACTTCCTGCAAGTCAATTCAGGACTGCAAAGTCGGATCCCGACTACCTTTGACTTTGAAGACTACAGCCCAGATGAGATCGTCGAGATCGGTCTGTTAGGACTGCGCAAGCAAGGCTACCAAGTCAACGAAGTCCTTTATGGAGAGATTGTGAGAGAAAATTATATGCGGGCCAATGACCATAGTAATGGTCGCTGGGTTCGTAATCTCAATGAAAAACTCTTGCGCCAAGTATCGACTCGGGTAACCCGTGAAGGCAGTACGGATTACAATTCGATTTTGGATCAAGATTTGGAAGCTTTGAGAGGGAATGGCAATTCCCAACATCCCCATACAGTAGATGATCAAGGCTATGTTCTTCCTTAAGCTAAAAGAAACAAGAAAAGGATTCTGCAGGAGCGGAATCCTTTTTACATGGACTTATGGTATACTAGGAAGAGATCATTCACTTATGAAGGAGAAAAAAATGGTTTTACCAAATTTTAAAGAAAACCTCGAAAAATATGCCAAGTTGTTGGTGGCAAATGGCATCAACGTGCAACCTGGCCATACCTTGGCTTTGAACATCGATGTGGAACAAAGAGAATTAGCCCACTTGATCGTGAAGGAAGCCTATGCCTTAGGGGCACACGAAGTGATTGTCCAATGGGCCGACGACTTCACTAACCGGGAAAGTTCCTCCATGCCCCGATGGATCGCTTGGACAATGTGCCAGACTACAAGATTGCAGAGATGAACCACCTCTTGGAACACAAGGCGAGTCGCTTGGGTGTTCGCTCGTCTGACCCAGGTGCCTTAAATGGTGTCGATGCAGAGAAGCTTTCGGCATCTGCTAAGGCTCTGGGTATGGCCATGAAACCTATGCGCATCGCCACTCAGTCTAACAAGGTCAGCTGGACAGTTGCTGCTGCAGCAGGGCTAGAATGGGCGAAGAAGGTCTTTCCAAATGCGGCGAACGACGAAGAAGCAGTGGATCTTCTGTGGGATCAAATCTTCAAGACTTGCCGGGTTTACGAAGAAGATCCAGTCAAGGCTTGGAAAGAGCATGCGGCTATTTTGAAGAGCAAGGCAGATACACTTAACAAAGAGCAATTCTCAGCCCTTCATTACACAGCGCCTGGAACCGATTTGACCCTTGGTTTGCCGAAAAACCACGTTTGGGAATCTGCTGGAGCCATCAATGCCCAAGGTGAAGGCTTCTTGCCAAATATGCCGACAGAAGAGGTCTTCACAGCTCCTGACTTCCGTCGCGCAGAAGGTTATGTCACTTCTACAAAACCTCTTAGCTACAATGGGAATATCATCGAAGGGATCAAAGTAACCTTTGAAAACGGAGAAATTGTAGATATCACAGCTGAAAAAGGCGATCAAGTCATGAAAGATTTGGTCTTCAAAAACAAGGGAGCGCGTGCCTTGGGTGAATGTGCCTTGGTACCAGATCCAAGCCCAATTTCCCAATCAGGCATTACCTTCTTTAACACTCTCTTTGATGAAAATGCCTCTAACCACTTGGCCATCGGAGCAGCCTATGCAACTAGTGTAGAAGGTGGCGCAGAGTTTACAGAAGAAGAACTCGAAGCAGCTGGCCTTAACCGCTCAGACGTCCACGTCGACTTCATGATCGGCTCAAGCCAAATGGATATCGATGGTATCCGTGAGGATGGGACACGCGTACCAGTCTTCCGTAATGGAGATTGGGCAATTTAAGGAGAAACTATGATTGGAAGTATGTTTGTCGGTCTTTTGATCGGACTTCTAGCTGGAGCTATCACCAATCGTGGCGAACGCATGGGATGTTTTGGGAAAATGTTCCTGGGCTGGATTGGTGCCTTTTTAGGACAATTACTCTTTGGTGCTTGGGGACCAAGCCTAAACGGTACAGCCATTATCCCATCGATTCTTGGTGCCATGATTTTATTAGCCATCTTCTGGGAAAGAGGAAGCTAGGTTTAACTTGCTAAAACAGATAGAGTGGTTGGAAATCTTCCAACCTCTTTTTTAGTCAAAACTTGATCATCAAAGTAAAATCAGGTATCATGGAAGGTATGTTTTGTTATGAATAAATAAGATAATTATGGCTGTGGTAGACTGGTGAAAAGTTAGTTTAGTTTCTCCGTCTAAGAATGAAACAGTATAGAAAGTAAGATACATCTATGTTTAAACCAGCCAAAATCGATCGTTTGCCGAAAATGAGTTTTCGATACCGTTTGTTAAAAGTAGAGAATGAATGGTACTTAATGGAAGTCGATCGGCCAATTATCATCACCTATTTTCTTCCATGGTTTACCTATTTTATTCCTCATAAAGCCTATCAGCTAACAGAGGATGAAGTAGAAGTCCTAGCTCCAAAAGTACTTGAAAGAGATAAGAAAATGACTTCAAGTCAGACTAAAGCAGGGATTTCAGCTCTTGGTGCTGGGTCCTTAGCAGTTTTACTAGGTAGAGCTTTTCCGATAGAGGATTATTTATATTTTACTTCCCATCTACTGAATCTAGTGCTAATGGTAGTTGTGCTATGCATTGCTTTTGGGATTCGCATCTGGATCAGCATTGGGAGAAAAGATACGGTCATAAAGCCTTCTAAGAAAGCTAATAGAATCTATTGTCGCCCAGTAAGATTTAGGTTACTACTAAAAAAATCTTCTATTAGTAACATTGGCTTTATTTCTTTCAAGTGTAACATTTTACTTTGTTCTGAGTACCAGTAAACCAAATCTAATATCTCATGTGGCCTTATTTGCCTTCTCATTGGTTTTTTTATCACATGGTAATTTATTATTATATGCTTCAGGCGATGATTATAAAGTAAAAATTAAAAAATAAGGATAATTTATCTGTGTGTATCACTACAGTTATTTGTCCAAAAGCTGGAATCCAGAAGTTGCTATTTATATGTAGGGCAGATCTACATACAGGACCTTTTTAGTATCCCCACACAGTTGATTAGGAAGGGCCTTGCTTCGCAATCCCTATCCGCCACCTCAAAACAGTGTTTTGAGCAATCAACCACTGTGCTAAGAGACAGAAATCGGTAGACTCAGTCTCTTAAATAAAAAAAGTAAGGTAGTAGTGACGAATTCACTTCTACCTTACTTTTTTGTCATTTTACGCCCTTTGTATCTTATTCTAAAATCAAAAGACCTTCTTTGATTTCAAATGGGTTGTTTGGATTAATGCGATCATAGAACATGATGCCGTTGGTGTGGTCGATTTCGTGTTGGACGACGATGGAGTTGTAGCCTTTTAGTTTGATGCGTTTCTTCTCACCGTCTTTTGTGAAATACTCCACAGTCACGCGGGCATGGCGGACTACATACCCTGGGACATTGCGGTCAACAGAGAGACAGCCTTCCCCGTCTCCAAGAGCCGCATCTTGCACAGAATGGGCGACAACCTTTGGATTGTACATAACTTCTTGAAGACTATAGGCTTCTTTTGGTGGGTTGCCATCGGCATCTTCTGGATTGGGCACCAAAACAGCGATAATGCGTTTCGAGATATCCAGTTGAGGGGCAGCGAGCCCAACTCCTCCACGGAGGCCAAGTTTTTCAGCCATAACAGGATCTTGAGAATGGTGCAAGAATTGCATCATTTTTTCACCCAAGATAATTTCCTGATCAGATAAGGGGAAGGTCACATCTTCAGCAACAGCTCGAAGTGTTGGATTTCCTTCGCGGATGATGTCATCCATATCAATTAAATGGGATGCTCTTGTAACTTTTTCAATTGCTTTCATCGTTTTACTCTCACTTTCTTTCTATTCCCATGATAACACAAAAAAGCCTGAAATTAAAGTTTTCTGTCAGTTGATTCTGTTTGTTCAGATACATAAGAAAAGCTTGCCATTCATCTCAAGCAATGGTTTTAGAAATCATTTCGATTTTTTGATTTAATCTGTTGCTTCCTGTCACTAGGTCGTGTTATCATAGAAAGAGTGTGAAAAAAGATTAGTTTAAAGGATAATATAATGAAAAGAATCATGGAGAAAGTGAGTATTCTCGCGCTTTCATTCATTTTGACGACCTCGTTTTCGATTTCGAGTGCGCAGTCGGCCATGTTTGCCTATTACAAGGGAATTCCTCACAGCATGATTGAGCTCTTGATCTCGCTGCCTTCGGCGGGGATCATGCTTTCGCTCATCTTTAATAAGTGGATTGGGCGCCTATTTTCAGAGCGTCAAATGATTGTGACTGGTCTAGTTGCATACGCCCTGTGTGGCTTTATTCCCTTGATCAGTCCAGCCTATCCGGTTGTCTTTTTATCTCGGATTATTTTTGGGATGGCGGTCGGTTTGCTCAATGTATCTGCCATAGCTATCATCAGTGAGCGCTACAAGGGAAAGGAACGTGTCCAAACTCTTGGAATTCGTGGCTCTGCAGAAGTTGTTGGGACAGCCGTTCTAACCTTTGGGGTTAGCCTTTTGATCCGCTTTGGCTGGCAGGCTGCCTTTCTCGTCTATGGAATCAGTATTCCTATCTTGCTCTTGTATCTATTGTTTGTCCCTTATGCTTCAAAAACAGTTGGTGTAGAGGAGAAACACCGGAATGATCGGATGACAGCTAGTCAATGGCGGACGGCACTAGGTTTAGCAGTTGTTGCGGCGTCGATCGTCTTATCGAATGTCATGATTACTGTCCGGATTCCAAGTGTGGTGGAGCAAGTTGGGCATGGCACTGCCCAAACTGCAGGGCTTATTTTAGCAGCGATGCAATTTGTCGGGATCCTTGCAGGATTAGCCTTTTCTCCATTAACCCAGCTCTTCCGCGACCGCTTGTTGCTCGTTTCGGGAGTGGCCTATGGCTTGACCCAAATATTGATCGGGCTTTCTACCAATCTCTGGATGCTTGCCATTGTGACCGTCCTTGCAGGCTTTGCCTATAGTGTAGCTCTCACAACTGTTTTTAATGTCTTATCTGATCAGATGCCAGCTGGAGTACTAAGTCAGGCAACTTCCATTGCGATTTTGGGGTGTAGTGCAGGTTCGATCGCGACGACCTTTGTTCTCAGCCTCTTAGGAACTGTCTCCTCAGCTCCTGCCTTTATTTTTGGATTTTCTGGTATCCTCATGATCCTGGTTTCCTTTTTTGGCCTTTGGATTGTGCGAAAGAGTGGGAAGGAATCATGCGTTTAGATAAATTTTTAGTGGATTGTGGCGTGGGAAGTCGGACCGAGGTCAAGCAACTCCTCAAGCAAAAGAAAATTACAGTGAATGGAAAAAAAGAGACAGCCGGTAAGCTACAGATCGATCCGGAAAAGGATCAGGTGACCTTAATGGGGGAAGACCTGATCCATGAAACCTTCGTGTATTATCTTCTCAATAAACCAGCTGGGGTCATTTCCGCTACAGAGGATGATCATCATCAGACGGTATTGGATTTACTGGATGACACCGCCCGTCATAAGGAAGTCTTTCCTGTCGGGCGCCTGGACATCGATACCCATGGCTTGCTGCTTTTGACCAATAATGGGAAGTTGGCTCATGCCATGTTGTCCCCAAAGAAGCATGTGGACAAGGTCTACCGTGCCCATGTGGCTGGAATCATGACGCAGGAAGATGTCGTCCGATTTCAAAAGCAGGAATAGAGCTGAAAGATTTCACGACGCTGCCGGCTGAGTTGGAGATTCTGGAGCTTGATCCAGAAGCCAAGACTTGCTTGGTTCAGATCCGCATCGCAGAAGGAAAATTTCACCAGGTCAAGCGCATGGTCGCAGCCTGTGGCAAGGAAGTGGTTGATCTCGAGCGCATCTCCATGGGGACCATCTGAGCCTGGATCCTGCTCTCGAAATTGGGGGAGTGGCGTAGGCTCCAGCCTTCTGAACTGGCATCCTTTAGAGATCTTTGGAGTTCCTTTATAAACAAAACGGAAAAGCTAGTCTGATTCTGAAACAGGGCAGCTAGTTTTTTTATTTGTATCAAGAAAAATGAACGATTACAGACAAAAAAATATAAAATTTGCTTGTGACTATCAAAGCAAATCGATTTATAATGAGATGAAAGATAGGTTTGTGCGTAAAATTACAATATGTAGTGATAATGGTCTTCATTCCTGCTTGGACTTATCTAGTAAACGTAAAAAAGGAGAAAAAAATCGTTTATGAAAAAAAGTGGCTCTATTCTGTTGTGACAACAGTTGCCCTTATTTTTAGTAGCGGCTTTAGGATTTGCTAAACCCAATGGGCTTACTAAAGTTCATGCAGATACGATCAATGATGTCTGTCAGCTCTGTGAACTATCTCCAAATCGACTGGTGGGAGACATTACAGAACCACTCGGTGTTTGGGAAAGTTTTAATGTTGAAGCAAACTTTGTTTCTACCGAACGGTCGTGTGAAAAGCAGGCGATCAGACGGTCATCCAACTTGGATATGGTTTTCAAGGTCTTTGAAACAGATACCATTGACCTATTGGATCCAAGTGGTCAAAAAGTTGCGACTGCGACAGTAGATAATCAACGAAAAAAATCATCACCGTAACCTATACAGACTATCCTGAAAAGAAATGGCCAATGTAACAGGGAAATTGCGTTTCTTTGCTCGTGTGGATCACTCACGTTGATCAAAGGGAAATACAGACACTCGATTTTACACTCTTCAGTTGATAAAGACAGGTCATTTCAGGTGGAAAGATCGATTACAAAGGAGTGAATCCAGGAGAGTATCCTCCAACTCCAGAAGTCTTTAGCAAATGGGGCTGGACTAACTCAGACGATAAATTAAAATTGACCTATACCTTGAACATTAATCAAGGTCACACTGCCCTCCATAATATTGATATTAAAGACCATTTGGCCTTTACAGATGGAAAAATTAAAGCAGATTCTGTTAACATTCATACAGGAACTTGGCAGATCGATAACGAAGATGGTGCTTATCATTTACGAGATACCACCAACGTCACCAAGAATTATTCCCCTGTTGTCAGTGAGGACGGTCGTTCTCTAACCGTTCATATTGGGGATCTAGCTCCTGAGCAAGGGATGACCATTCGTTATGATGTCTATTTGGACAAGGTCCCAGCTATCAATACATCCTACAAAAACAATGCAACGATGACTGCCACAGAAGTCAAAGAGCAACATAAAGAAGCAGATATTCTATATCAATTCCTTGAAGGAGACTTCAATGGTGAGAAATATTCCTTCACCATCCATAAAAAAGGAGAAAATGGTCAAGCTCTTGCAGGTGCTGTCTTTACTGTGACAGCAGATGACACTGGTGAGCAAGTCGGAATCATTACCACAGATGAGAACGGTACAGGAACCATTACTGGTTTGACCAAGCGGGCTTATACTATTCAAGAGACTCAAGCTCCAAAAGGGTATGTGATTTCTCAAGAGCCAATCAAGCTCAGTCTGGAAGATTTTGGAAATGAGATTGCAATTTCGCGTGATGTCGTTAACCAAAAAGAAAAAACCAGCGTTTCTGGTCAAAAAATTTGGAATGACGAGGACAACAAAGACGGAAAACGTCCATCAGTCATTACTGTTAATCTCTTAGCAAATGGTGTCAAAGTAGCTTCTAAAGAAGTGAAACCAGATGCAGAAGGAAATTGGATCTATCAGTTTGATAATCTTGATGCTGTTGACGATGCTGGTAATCTTATTGCCTACACAGTTTCAGAAGAACCTGTTGCAGGATATGAAACAAGCGTTGAAGGAACGAATATTACCAATAGCCGTACACCAGAAGTGACAGAAGTAGCTGTCAAGAAAGTCTGGGATGATGCGGAGAATAAAGATGGCCTTCGTCCAGAGAAGGTAACAGTCCGTCTGCTTGCGGATGGTCAAGAAGTGGCCGTGAAAGAAATCACTGCTACTGACAATTGGCAGGCAAGCTTTACGGAACTACCAGTATACAAGGAAGGCAAGAAGATTACCTACACGATTACAGAGGATCCAGTAGCGGGGTATACCGCTACTATCGATGGTTTCACGGTAACCAACCGTCATACACCACCGACAACCCCACCAGGTACGCCTCCAACTCCACCGTCTACGACTACACCGCCACCACCATCAACAACACCATCTACGACTCCATCTACGACTCCATCGACAACCACACCAAGCACATCGGAAAAACCAGAAACCCCAACGACACCAACAGAAGGAAAGAGAAAAATTCTTCCATCAACTGGTGAAGCTACTTCTTATGGCTTGTTCGGAGCAAGTGCTCTGTTAGCTCTTGTTGGTGCAGCGATGCTCTTAAGTAGTAAACGGAAAGCTGACTAACAACTACAATGGAAATAAATAAGACAATTATCTAAAAAGATAGTTGTCTTTTTTCTGTTAAAGGACTTCTAGAATACATCATTCAAAAGATTCATATTAATGTTTTTTTAAGGGAGCATAAGTGTTTGACAGAAAGATGAAATCTTGGTAGAATGAATAGGTCGAATAGACAACTAACTCTTTCTTGGTAGCAGGCTATGCCAGACCTGCCTCTCGGATAGAGCATAAAGAAAAGGAGCTTATCATGGCAATCTCAAAAGAGAAAAAAAATGAAATCATTGCACAATACGCACGTCACGAAGGTGACACTGGTTCAGTAGAAGTACAAGTTGCTGTCCTTACTTGGGAAATCAACCACTTGAACGACCACATCAAACAACACAAAAAAGACCACGCTACTTACCGTGGTTTGATGAAGAAAATTCGGTCGCCGTCGTAACTTGTTGGCTTACCTTCGTAAGAACGACGTTAACCGTTACCGTGAGTTGATCAACTCTCTTGGACTTCGTCGTTAATTCAAGATACAAAGGCCGTCGAAAGCACAAAGCAAAAATAGGAAAATTGACGAAGAAATCTCAGTTTCTAGGAAATTTTATCTTTTTTGCCAAGTGCTTAGGCCGTGTTCGATTGAGCATATCTTGAAAATAAGGCTACTCTAGTTGAGTAGCTTTTTTATTTTTTGTCACTTCGCCTCGATGTACCATCAGTACAATCTTCGGCTCGTCGCCTTGTCTAGAAACGTTTTATCCAGCAAGAATGGAGCCTTCTGAATTCAGAGGGCTTTTTTATTGCTTTTTTTCGGGCAAGATTCATTATTCTGAGTAAGTCGTTTTGTTTGACAGATGTAACGAACAGAGTTACAATGGATACATCTTAAGAAATAGAGGTTATCGATATGATTGATATTACATATCTAGATGGTGCAAAACAAGAAAGAGTCATGCATTTTGATTCCTATGAAGAATTTGAACGCTCCCAACAGACCTGCTTGATAGGTGTAGCGGATTACTATCCCGTACAAAAATTGACCTATAATGGGCACGAACTCGATTACCATGGAACTTACGGAGATGTCTTCTTCTATTTGATGAAGCAAGACCTGGAACAATACAAAAACTAAAGGAGAAAAACAATGGCAAAAGCAATTACAGACGCAACATTTGAAGCAGAAACGAAAGAAGGATTGGTCTTGGTAGACTTCTGGGCGACCTGGTGTGGTCCATGTCGTATGCAAGGTCCAATCTTGGACAAATTGTCTGAAGAACTTTCAGAAGATGTCTTGAAAATTGTTAAAATGGACGTTGACGAAAATCCAAATACAGCGCGTGCTTTCGGCATTATGTCTATCCCTACTCTTCTTTTCAAAAAAGATGGACAAGTGGTTAAACAGGTTGCTGGTGTTCACACTGCAGAACAAATCAAGGCTATTATGGCTGAATTGAGTTAATATCCTAAGCACTTCCATTGGTAAAATAGGAGTGCTTTTTTATATCCAAAGAAAGAGCCCTGTCCTTTTATATGAGGAGCAAGGCTCTTTTATCTTCAATAATCTTTTCACGAAAAGTGACTTAGAATATTTTGGAGAGTTTAACTTTCACTATCAACAGTTAGTATTGAAAAGATTGAATGGCCACTTTTAACTCATCTTGTAAAAAGTTTCTTTGGTCAAGTTGAATATAGACTTCTAACAGACAGGATCTAAGGTTGGAAAATTTATAAAAATCTTCCCTTTCTTCTATTGGAAAGTCAAGCGTCTTTATCCAAGAAGCTACTTGTTCTTGCTCGATTTTTCCTTGCAAAATAGGTTCATAGAGCACTCTAGCTAAACGCCAATCCTCATCATCGGTAAAACGAATTGAAATTCTTCTAAAGACTTGGCCAAGTATGTTCAATCCTTCATGAACTTTGTCATTAGGAAAGTCTGGATGACAAACTACTTCTGTCAAAAGATCAGCTCCATGCGCAACAGCGTGAACCCAGCCATACTGGCTGGAAAAACCTGTTGTATCCTTTTCTTTTAAAAGATAATGTAAACCTTGATTTAAAATGACATTGCGAATTTCAGCTTTTAATCCCTTATGAAAAATCGAATGTTGGTTGGCATCTGCAGTCAAGAGATTGGCATAGATAAGTGCTCTAAAAGAACGCTCAAGTGTTGATAACCCAATCTTATCAATCTCTTTTTCTACTCCTTTATCGGACAAAATCGTCTCAGCAATGAAATGAAATTGTTCCTGTGTAAACAGTTCTTCTTGAATCCCTCTAGCCAAGCTGGTAAAAACGAGATCATCGCGAATTTCGGGCGAGGGATCTCCCAAATGTTCTAGCAACCACTGGATTTCTTCTTGACGATAGCTTGGTTTTTCTTCTGTTATTTTTCTAAGTAATTCTTGATACATGGTCAAAACCTCTACATTTTTAGCAACTTGATATAATCCAGACCCCAGTTCTCCACAGCATCTAAGACAACTTTGAATTCCTGCCCTATTTCGGTTAAGCTGTACTCAACTCGTGGGGGAACTTCCGCATAGACCTTTCGTTGAATAATCTTATCCTTTTCTAATTGACGGAGATGACGTGTCAAAATAGTTTGAGTAATCCCAGGCAATAATCTTTGCAATTCTTTAAATCGTTTAGTACCCGTACTCAACTGATAAATGATTACCAGTGCCCATTTCCCTGTTAAAACCCTCTGCGTTGTCGCAAATGGACAAATACCATACTCACTCACTTTATTTGGCATAAAATATCTTCTTTCTATTTTTAAAAAAATTTATCTTTTAGTATCAACAATAGTACTACTTTTGATACCAGCTATCGAAAAAGTGTCTACTTGTTTTTTCGATTGTAACTGTTAAAATTATATCATAAAAAAGAAATGGAGAATAGATATGTCAACAAACTTAGAAATTTTCAATACTTATAACCAAGCTTTAATTGCTGGTGATTTTCCTGGTGTCTTTGAAACGATGGCAGACGATATTGTCTGGCATCAACCTGGTACTCATAGTATATCTGGTACAGTTGTTGGTAAGGACCAACTAGGATCTCACCTAGCTACATTTGCTGAGAAAACTAATGGAACCTTTAAGGTGATAACAAATTGGGTTTCTGATAATAAGGATTTTGTCGCAGCTAATGTTACTTTTCTTGGAACACGGGCTGATGGTACTGAACTCAATATGAACGGGATTGATCTCTTCCGTATTGAAGACGGGAAAATCAAAGAAGTTTGGCTGTTCTCTTCAGATCAAGCTGAAGAAGATAGCTTTTGGGGATAAGCAAAACAGATTGGAAAACTCCAATCTGTTTTTGCTTATACTCATAACTCAGCACTGTAGGCGATAATCTGATCAACCGTATCAGACAAGAACTGAATCGTATCCCGAAGTGGTTTGTCTGTTGAAATATCTGCTCCGATAATCATGGCTGACTCCAGTGGTGTCTTGCTACCACCTGATTTGAGAAGGTCTAGCCAATCTTTGGCTCCGTTTTCGGAGTTCTTCAGATGCAGGTAACCAGCGGTTGAGATAACTAGGCCAGCTGAGTAGGTGTAGCTGTATAGTCCCATGTAGTAGTGGCTTTGGCGCATCCATGTTAGAGCTGCATTGTCATCGATTTCAACAGCGTCTCCCCAGAATTCGGTCAAGACTTCCTTCATGATGCTGTTGAGCTTGCTAGCGCCGAAGGTTCCACCTTCTTCAATCAGGGTGTAGACCTTGCGTTGGAAAGCCGCTTCCAGCAAGTGGGTGATGAAGTTGTGGAAGTAGGTATCTGTCAAGCGGTGAGCTAGGGCAAAGCGTTTTTGACGAGGGTCGTCAAACTGGTGTTCCAAATAGTCGCTGAGGAGGAGCTCGTTAAAGGTAGAAGGAGCTTCTACATAGTAGGTCGACATGTGGGCGTTGAAGTAGCTTTGGTTGTTATCTGAGAAGATGAATTGACCAGAGTGTCCAATCTCGTGGATCAGGGTATAAACATCGCTCATTCGTCCTGTCCAACTCATCAGGACATAAGGATGGACGCGATAAGGGTCAGCTGCATATCCACCTGAATCCTTGCCTTCATTGGCCGCAAAGTCGACCCAACGTTCGGTTTGGTAGCGGGCAATTTCGCGAGAATATTCTTCGCCAAGAGGTGCCACAGATTTCATGACCAAGTCATAAGCGTCATCAATGGTCACATCAGGGTTGAGCGCACTGTCCAAGTCCAACTTCCAATCAGCAAAGGTCATTTTTTCAAGGCCGTTGACCTTGGTCACGTGTTTGAGGAATTTTTGAGCGACTGGAGCGAAGTCCTTCATGATCAGGTCAATCTGACGGTCAAACATGGCACGATCCACTTCCTGCTCAGCCAAGAGATAGTCAAAGACAGAGTCGTAGCCTCGCATATCTGCGATTAGTTTTTCAGATTTGACTTGGGCTAGATAGGTAGCAGCAGCCGTGTTTTGGTGCTTGCGGAGACCTTCTGAGAAGGAACGAAAGGCTTTTTCACGGACTTCTGCATTCTCATGGTTTTGGTAGAAGTTTTCATAGGTGACAAAGCTATTCTTGTAAACTTTTCCATCTACTTCAAAATCAGCCATTTCAAAGTCACCTGCCCGCATCTTGGTATAGATGTCTTGCGGTCCGTAGAAGACTTCACCGAGATTGGTCAAAGTCTTTTCCACGTCAGCTCCCAAGTAGTGAGCTTTTTTGATCTTGGCTTGGCGAATAGCAGAAGTGAGGTGAGGCAATTGTCCGAGACGTTCAAGGACTTCTTCATCCGCTTCGACTAAGGCATCATCAAAAAAAGAGAGTTCGACGCTGGCCCAAGTTTCGAAATCCATCCCCGCTTGGGCAATTTCTGCAAAAGCTTCATCGCCAAAGTCCGTCGTTTGGGGCATAAAGCTGTAGTTACCAATGTGGCTGAGTTGGATCTGAATTTGTTCAAAGATGGCAAAGGCAGCTTCAAAGTCTTCAAAAGTGTGGAGCTTGCCCTTGTAGTTACGGACGAATTCATTAATTTCCTCGCGAGTCTTTTCGATGGCACGCAAGAAGTCTTCCTGGTCTTGATAGAGGGCTGTGAGGTCCCAGAGTTCCTTCTCAGGAAATTCAGAACGTTTTTTTAATTCCATAGTGTTCTCCTTTTGATCAAATAACTATACTAAGTATAGCAGAAAAAAGGGCAGAAACATAGAGGGAGAGGGGAAAATGCTTGTGTAAAAATCTTGAAAAGAGCTGGAAAAATTGACCATTTTTGATATACTAGGATAGATATGAGGAGGTTTTTATGAAAAAGGTTATGATTACACTATTAGCAGGCGTGTCTGTTCTATCTCTGGTGGCTTGTGCACCCAAACGTTATGAACGCCAAAGCAAGCCAAAGACAGCGACGTCATCATCGGTAAAAAAAGAAAAAAAGGATACGGGTCAAAAGAACTATCAAGAAGTGTTAGACCGCTACAGGGCTTATGCAGCCGCAATTACTGCTAAAGATCAAACGGCTTTACAAAATGAACTGAAGAAGATCGATGCGACTTCAGAAGAGTATGCATATGTCTTTAATCTTCAAACACTTGGGAGCACTAATGAGTGGCACTATGCTTTTTGGGATCTCAATCAAGATGGGAATGACGAATTACTGATTGGAGATGGAAAGACGATTGCTGCTGTCTATTATTTGAAAGACAAGCAACCAACCCTGCTCCATGTAGCCTATGTGGCTTCTGCAGGTGGATATCGCTCAAGTTTAGATGTTTTTGACAATGGGCAGATCGTCTATGCTACTTGGCAATCCATTAATCCAGAAATGGAATTGACCCTTTATTCGCTAGGAAAAGGGGAAGCCAAGGAGGAAAAGAAAGCGACGATTCAAATTGGTGGGAAGGAAACAGCAGAGCAAGCGCTCGGTATTTCAGCCAAGAAGTTAGACCTTACTAAGCTAGACTGGAAAAAATTTGATGGTTCAGGGGATTCCAAATCAACATCCAAAGCGGCGGAGCAGAAAACAGGGGCTTTCCAAGTTCAAGTTAGTGTGTCGGATCTCCGTATTCGAAAGAGCCTTCAATCTCAGCTCCATCTGCAGGGATGATCACAAAAGGAACTCACACCATTACGGAAACAGTAGAGGCAGATGGACATACCTGGGGCAAACTGGAATCTGGACAAGGCTGGATCGCCCTTGAATTCACAACGCGTGTGGACGGTTCTAAATCAACTACTTCAAGCAAGAAAAGTAGTGGTATGAACCTTCAAGAAATTCAGAATGGGAATTTCTCAAGTATTGCAGGAACCTGGAAAAATGGGAAAGGTTGGACATTAGTATTTGATGGAGCTGGATCGGCAGATCAGGTTTTCCTGAACGGTGAAAATATGCTGGTTAATCGAATTCAACCAACGGATAATCACCTTAGTGGAGGTTTTGCCAATCCTAAGTATAAGGTTGGTGGTGCAATTATAAGATTTATTCCGGCAGGAACATCCCTACCAGTATATATTGAACAGATAGCAGATCCTTCTGATATTGGAAAAGACCGCATTTGGACAGGTCAATCAGCAGGGTGGGAGGCGAGCGACTTCTTCTACCGTGTGGACTAAGAAAATAAGGAGACAAGCATGAAAAAAATTGGAACTTATTTACTAGCTGCTGTGCTATTACTTTCCCTAGCTGCCTGTGCTCCGAAACGCTATGAGCGTAAGCACAGTCCGGTAGAGTCTTCATCAGTCAAACAGTCATCTGACAAAGCCAAAGAAAAAGAGCAGTCGAAAGAAGCCAAGTTAGATGAAAATGACAAAGAAGCCATTGGGACCTTGTCTAAAGCGGACCAAGCAGATATCTATTCGATCATTGAAAACAGTGCGTCTTTGACCTATTCACTTCAGGTGCAACCGACTCGTTTGCTGGAGTTGAACAATGACCACAGTGCAGTTGAAGGCTACCCGCAAGATATGTTCATTGATTACTACAATACCTACACGCCGGGAACCTATAATTTACAAGATATCATTGATAAATTGAATGCAGAAGAAACATCGGATTCGATCCGCAGTCTTTCACAAGACAAGCTGATCCAACTAACAAAAGAAAAGAAAGACGGCTGGATCTATTCGACAAAAGACAAGGCCTTCTACGAAATTGTTCCTGGTGGTCGTGGGGGAGCGATGCCACCGATGGAGATTCCTTCACCTGATGAATGGGTGATTAATGAGGATTCGGTTGAAGTGACCACATCGATCCAAGGGACTTCTGAACCATACAGACGCTTTGTCTTGAAGCGAAACAATAAGGACTATAAGGGTGGAACGCATAAAACACGCTTTTATGTCGACAGCACTGAATTCGTCAAATCGTAAAAATAAATGGAGACTATACCTAGCTCTAAAATTTTTATATAGAACTTACGGAAGATTCGCAGAAAAAGGCTCTTAAAGCCTTTTTCTTTTGGGCTTGAATATGTTAAAATAAAAGGTATACGTGCTTGGATACAAAGATGAGGATATAACATACAGATAGGTTGTTGAAAACCTATACTATCATATGTGTAATTGAACACGCCTACAACTCTGTGGAAAAAGATAAATCCTCCTAGGAGCGGTCGCTCCGTCGTTGGATTTCCTATTTTCCTTTGAGTTGTTTAACGGCTTAGTATCTTGATCTTTGTAGGCAAGTCGTATAATTTTATCAATCCAAAGGGGATTACAATGACAAAACAAGTGTTTCAAACGACTTTTGCGGGTCGTGAGTTGATCGTAGAGACTGGTCAGGTTGCTAAGCAAGCAAATGGCTCTGTTGTCGTGCGTTATGGGGAGTCAACTGTCTTGACGGCAGCTGTCATGTCTAAGAAGATGGCAACTGGGGATTTCTTCCCACTCCAAGTCAACTACGAAGAAAAAATGTATGCGGCTGGGAAGTTTCCTGGTGGCTTTATGAAACGGGAAGGACGTCCTTCAACAGATGCGACTTTGACAGCGCGTTTGATTGACCGTCCGATCCGTCCCATGTTTGCGGAAGGTTTCCGTAACGAAGTGCAAGTGATCAACACGGTCCTTTCTTACGATGAAAATGCCTCTGCACCAATGGCAGCCATGTTTGGTTCATCCTTGGCCTTGTCTATCTCAGATATTCCATTTGACGGCCCAATCGCTGGAGTACAAGTAGGTTATGTCGATGGGGAAATCATCATCAACCCAACCCAAGAACAAGCAGAGCGCTCGCTTCTTGAATTGACAGTAGCTGGTACCAAGCACGCTATCAACATGGTAGAATCTGGTGCCAAGGAATTGTCAGAAGAAATCATGTTGGAAGCTCTTTTGAAAGGGCATGAAGCTGTCAAAGAATTGATTGCCTTCCAAGAAGAAATCGTTGCGGCAGTCGGCAAAGAAAAAGCAGAAGTTGAATTGCTTCATGTAGATGAGGAATTGCAAGCTGAAATCATCGCAGCCTACAACAGTGACCTTCAAAAAGCGGTCCAAGTAGAAGAAAAATTGGCTCGTGAAGCTGCAACTCAAGCGGTTAAAGACCAAGTGACAGCCGTTTACGAAGAAATATGCAGATCACGAAGAATTTGACCGGATCATGCGTGATGTAGCTGAAATCTTGGAACAAATGGAACACGCTGAAGTGCGCCGTTTGATCACAGAAGACAAGGTTCGTCCAGACGGTCGTAAGGTCGATGAAATCCGTCCTTTGGATGCGGTTGTGGACTTCCTTCCTCGCGTACACGGTTCAGGTCTCTTCACTCGTGGACAAACGCAAGCTCTTTCTGTCTTGACCTTGGCGCCAATGGGTGAAACCCAAATCATCGATGGGTTGGATCCTGAGTACAAGAAACGCTTTATGCACCACTATAACTTCCCACAATACTCTGTAGGGGAAACAGGTCGTTACGGTGCGCCTGGTCGTCGTGAAATTGGTCACGGTGCTCTTGGTGAGCGTGCCCTAGCTCAAGTCTTGCCAAGCTTGGAAGAATTCCCATATGCGATCCGCTTGGTAGCAGAAGTATTGGAATCAAACGGTTCTTCTTCTCAAGCCTCTATCTGTGCGGGAACGCTTGCCCTTATGGCTGGTGGTGTGCCAATCAAGGCGCCAGTAGCTGGTATTGCAATGGGTCTGATTTCTGATGGTAATAACTATACCGTATTGACAGATATCCAAGGTTTGGAAGATCACTTTGGAGACATGGACTTCAAGGTCGCAGGTACGCGTGACGGGATTACAGCCCTTCAAATGGATATCAAGATCCAAGGGATTACTGCAGAAATCTTGACAGAAGCTCTTGCTCAAGCTAAGAAAGCTCGTTTTGAAATCCTTGATGTGATCGAAGCTACTATTCCAGAAGTTCGTCCAGAATTGGCTCCAACTGCTCCGAAAATTGATACCATCAAGATTGATGTGGACAAGATCAAGATTGTCATCGGTAAGGGTGGAGAAACCATCGACAAGATCATCGCTGAAACAGGCGTTAAGATCGATATCGACGAAGAAGGAAATGTGTCTATCTACTCAAACGATCAAGCTGCCATTAACCGTGCTAAAGAAATCATTGCTGGTTTGGTTCGTGAAGCGAAAGTGGATGAAGTCTACCATGCTAAAGTTGTTCGTATCGAGAAATTTGGTGCCTTTGTCAACCTCTTTGACAAGACCGATGCCCTCGTTCACATCTCTGAAATGGCTTGGACTCGCACCAACCGTGTCGAAGACTTGGTGGAAATCGGAGACGAAGTGGATGTCAAGGTTATCAAGATCGATGAAAAAGGTCGTGTCGATGCTTCGATGAAGGCTCTTCTCCCTCGTCCGCCAAAAGCAGAAAACAGCGAGGAAAAAGGTGAAAAAACTCATCGCCATGGCGATCGTCCTCGTCACCACAACAAAGACCACAAACCTAAAAAAGACTTTACTATTACACAAAAAGATTCAGAATAATCATTAGAAAAGGAGGAGCACGGTATGGGATGGTGGCGTGAAACCATTGATATTGTAAAAGAAAATGACCCAGCAGCACGTACCTCGCTGGAGGTCCTTTTGACCTATCCGGGTGTTAAAGCACTGGCAGCTCACCGTGTTTCCCACTTTTTGTGGAACCATGGCTTTAAGCTTCTAGCGCGGATGCACAGCCAGTTCTGGCGGTTTTGGACCCAGATAGAGATCCATCCGGGTGCGACCATTGCTTCTGGCGTCTTTATCGACCATGGAGCGGGCCTCGTTATTGGAGAAACGGCCATTGTTGAAAGGCGTCATGCTCTACCACGGGGTGACCCTTGGAGGAACAGGGAAGGATGTCGGCAAACGCCATCCAACGGTTCGTGAAGGAGCCTTGGTCTCCGCTCATGCCCAAGTCATCGGTCCAATTGAGATTGGAGCCAAGGCCAAAGTCGGAGCGGGAGCGGTCGTGGTCTCCGATGTACCGAGTGATGTGACCGTTGTCGGAATCCCTGCTAAGATTGTACGGGTGCACGGTCGAAAAGACGAACCGGTCATTCACCAAGAAGAAGAGAAGCGTGAATATTACGTGAATAAGATGGAGCACGCCAAGGAAGCCAGTCATCGGTCTTCTAGCTTGTAAGGAGATCGCTACATGATTCAAGCAACCAATACTTTGAATGACCACCAACTATTGGAAGCAAAGGCTCTGATTGCTACTTGTCAGAACTATGACGGTACCTATCGTGATCCCTATCTCTCCAATATGCTCAATTTTGATCCCAATATGCCGGCCTTTTTCCTTTATTATGAAAGGCGAGCTTGTTGGCCTATTAACAGTCTATGCAGATGACCCAGATGTGGATGTGACGATCCTGGTCCACCCCAATCATCGTCGTCAAGGCATTGCGCGTGCTTTATATAGAAGTTTTGAGAAAGAAACGGCCTCTTATCCAATTGAGTCTGTTACTTTTCAGACAGAGCGTATTTTCCTAGAGCGCCATCCTGATTTCGCCAGCAACTGGGGACTGGTCGAGGATGAAGAGACAGAAACTTGGTTAGGACGTGATCGAACCGCTTATGTATTAGATTCCCGTTCGGATGTTGATGTGCTTTTGGCGGAACCTTCTTATCTTGAAGCCATTGCCAGGCTCCATCATCAAACGTTTTCAGATGAAACGGAATCGCTAGAATTAAGCCACAGATACATTTCTGAGGCCTTGAAGGATCTCGACAGCCTACTTTATATTTTACTCAAGGATGGTCAAGTCATTGGAGTTTGTACTGTCGATGTTTCTGGAACTAGCAACTACCTCTATGGACTTGCAGTAGTAGAAGATTATCGTGGCAAAGGTTATGGGAGCTACCTGGCAAAATCCCTTATCAACCAACTGATTGAGCAAAATGATAAGGCATTTCAGATTGCCGTGGAAGACAGCAACCTAGGTGCCAAACGCTTATATGAAAAGATTGGCTTTGTCAAACAGACCCAGGTGGTTTATCTGAAACCAAAAGTGTAGAAATAGGAAGGAAATAAAGCGTGTTAAAAATTTATGATACCATGTCTCGTGAGTTGCGAGAATTTGTCCCCATCGAGGAAGGAAAGGTCCGCATGTATGTTTGTGGGCCAACGGTTACAACTATATCCACGTTGGGAATGCCCGCTCAACGGTAGCCTTTGATACGATTCGTCGCTACTTTGAGTATCGTGGCTACGAAGTTGCCTATATTTCCAACTTTACAGATGTGGATGATAAGATTATCAACCGTGCCAAGGAAGAAGGTATTACGCCTCAGGAAGTGGCAGACAAGTACATTGCGGCTTTTCGTGAGGATGTGACGGCTTTGGGGGTCAAGCCTGCTACCCGTCACCCTCGTGTGGTTGAGTTTATGGATGATATTATTCGTTTTGTCACCGACTTGATCGAAAAAGGCTATGCCTACGAGAGTCAAGGGGATGTTTATTTCCGTGTGGAAAAATCCCATAACTATGCCAAATTGGCGAATAAAACTTTGGAAGACTTGGAGTTAGGTGCTTCAGGTCGGACAGATGAAGAGACGGCTCGTAAGGAAATCCTGTCGACTTTGCTCTTTGGAAAGCTGCCAAGCCGGGTGAAGTTTCTTGGGAAAGCCCTTGGGGACCTGGTCGTCCGGGCTGGCACATCGAGTGTTCGGTCATGTCAACGGGGATTTTAGGGGATACCATTGATATTCATGGGGGTGGAGCCGATCTCGAATTCCCGCACCATACCAATGAAATCGCTCAGTCAGAGGCTAAAACAGGCAAGACCTTTGCCAATTACTGGATGCACAATGGCTTTGTCAATATTGACAATGTCAAGATGTCCAAGTCCTTGGGTAACTTTATCACCGTGCATGATGCCCTAAAGACCATTGATGGCCAAGTGCTTCGCTTCTTCTTTGCGACCCAACACTACCGCAAGCCGATTAACTTCACAGAAAAAGCTGTGCGTGATGCGGAAACCAACCTCAAGTATTTGAAAAATACCTATGAGCAACCCTTCACAGGAGAAGTAGATCCAGCAGACTTGCAAATTTTTGTGGACAAGTTTATCTCGGCCATGGATGAAGATATCAATGCCGCGAACGGGATTACCGTCGTCTTTGAATTGGCCAAATGGATCAATTCAGGTCACTACAACCAAGACGTCAAGGATGCCTTGACCAAGATGTTAGAAGTCTTTGGAGTGGTCTTTGTCGAAGAAGTCTTGGATGCAGATATTGAAGCCTTGATCGCTGAACGTCAGGAAGCTCGGGCTAAGAAAGATTTTGCGCGAGCAGATGCCATTCGCGATGAATTGGCTGCGCAAGGAATCAAGCTCTTGGATACAAAGAAGGTGTAAGGTGGACACGTGATTGATGTCAATCTAATCAATGGGATCGCCCTTGCCTTTGAAGGGGATGCGGTCTATTCCATGTATATTCGCAGGCACCTAATTTTTCAAGGGATGACCAAGCCAAATAAGCTTCACCAGACTGCAACCCGCTACGTCTCTGCTAGAGCTCAGGCCAGCTTGATTGAAAGCATGATGGAGCAAGAAATTCTGACAGAAAAAGAGTTGGAGATCTACAAGCGCGGTCGCAATACCAATAGCCACACCAAGGCCAAAAATGCGGACGTCGTGACCTATCGCATGTCGACGGGTTTTGAAGCGGTCATGGGATACCTCCATCTGACAGATGAAATCAACCGCTTAGAAGAATTAGTAGCTTGGTGTATCCAAAAAGTGGAAGAAGGAACAAAGTAGTGAAAGATATCAGAGAGTGGTTCCCTCAGGCAGAGGTGACGGATCATCCCAATCCACCAGCGGGTTTTGTAGCCGTTCCCCTGCAGGCCCAGCAATGGTTGCAACTGAAGGAAGAAGAGCTGACCGAGAGAGAAAAACATTTGATTGCCTGGTTGGCCAGTGAGGAAGATCTTACTCCCAATCCTTGGTACCAATACCTGATAGATGGGAAAGGGGAGGCCCCTCAAGTCATCAAAAAGATGCAACTCGTCTATTGTCACCTCTCACATTCGACAGCGGAAGGTATTGCTTCTTGGCTAGAGATGATGCAGACGCTCTTGCCCAACTTTCGAGCAACCTTGCAACTGAGTGGACAAGATTATGTACTCATTCTGGATCAAGAGCAATCGCTAACTGTAGTTGATATCTTAAAAGATACCGTCTCTGCCATGGAGTATGATTTTAATCTTCGTTTATCCATCATGGTCGGGCAGGCATGGACAGAGTCAAAAGCTGGGAAAGTGTCTTCTGTCATTCGAGCAGAATGGGCAGCCTTTAGAGCCTGGATCCGAGAAGGGCATCAAGGTGTCTACCGCTTTTCTCAACTCTATCTATGGGGAATCGAGCAGGCAGATTTGGATCTCCATCCTATCAAAGAAGGCTTGCATCAGTTGATCGGGAGTCAAGACCAGCTGCAGGATATCATTGTTGCCCTGTGGGACAACGGAGCAGTTGTGACAAAGGCGGCTCAGCAACTCTATCTCCATCGGAATTCCCTTCAATATAAGATGGACAAATGGGAAGAGCTAACGGGTCTCCAACTGAAAAACCTGACAGATCTAGCTCTTTGTTACCATTTGGTTCTACAGGATGTGATGTAACGGAATAAATAGAGGGTTTTGTGCAACTTGCACAAAACTCTTTTTCTTTTTTGTGAGACTTGCCATAGTTTTGTAAAACGTTTTCATTTACAATAGAATTATAAACATCAAAGGAGTACCATCATGGTAGAATTAAATCTTAAAAATATTTACAAAAAATATCCAAACAGCGAACACTATTCAGTTGAAGATTTCAACTTGGACATCAAAGACAAAGAGTTTATCGTTTCGTAGGTCCTTCAGGATGTGGTAAATCAACAACTCTTCGTATGATCGCTGGTCTTGAAGACATCACAGAAGGTGAATGTTCGATCGATGGTACTGTTGTAAACAACGTGGCACCTAAAGACCGTGATATCGCCATGGTATTCCAAAACTACGCTCTTTACCCACACATGACTGTTTATGACAACATGGCCTTTGGTTTGAAATTGCGTAAATACAGCAAGGAAGATATCGACAAACGTGTACAAGAAGCAGCTGAAATCCTTGGCTTGAAAGAATTTTTGGATCGTAAACCAGCTGACCTTTCTGGTGGTCAACGTCAACGTGTGGCCATGGGACGTGCCATTGTCCGTGATGCAAAAGTGTTCTTGATGGACGAACCTTTGTCAAACTTGGATGCCAAATTGCGTGTATCAATGCGTGCTGAAATCGCTAAAATCCACCGTCGTATCGGAGCTACAACTATCTACGTAACTCACGACCAAACAGAAGCGATGACATTGGCAGACCGTATCGTTATCATGTCAGCAACTAAGAACCCTGCTGGTACTGGTACAATTGGACGTGTTGAACAAATTGGTTCTCCGCAAGAAGTGTACAAAAACCCTGTGAACAAATTCGTAGCTGGATTTATCGGAAGCCCAGCGATGAACTTCATTAACGTGAAATTGGAAAATGGCTACATCGTTGCTAACGGTTTGAATTTGAAAGTTCCAGAAGGTGCTTTGAAAGTTCTTCGTGAAAAAGGCTATGAAGGCAAAGAATTGATCTTTGGTATCCGTCCAGAAGACGTGAATACAGAGGCTGCTTTCCTTGAAACATTCCCAGAATCAGTAGTAAAAGCAACAATCTCTGTATCTGAGTTGCTTGGTTCTGAATCTCACTTGTACTGCCAAGTTGGTGACAACGAATTCATCGCTAAAGTGGATGCGCGTGACTACCATGAAACAGGTGCAACTATCGAACTTGGATTTGACTTGAACAAAGCTCACTTCTTCGATAAAGAAACTGAAAAAACAGTATACTAAAATTTGAATAATATAGAGGCTGAGACGCATGTCTTGGCCTTCTATTTATTAAAGGAGACAAGAAATGGAAAAAGATTGGTGGAAGGGAAAAGTCGCTTACCAGATCTACCCGAAAAGCTTTAAGGACAGCAATGGCGACGGGATTGGGGACCTGAAAGGAATTACTCAAAAGCTAGATTATCTTGAAAAACTTGGAATCGATATTCTCTGGCTATCCCCTATTTACAAGAGTCCTTTTATTGATCAGGGCTATGATATTTCAGACTACTATGCCATTGATCCCCTCTTTGGGACTATGGAAGACATGGAAGAGTTGATTGCGGAAGGCAAGAAGCGGGGCATTTCCATTATTATGGACTTGGTGGTCAACCACTGCTCCAGTCATCACGAGTGGTTCCAAAAAGCTTTAGCGGATCCTGATGGCCCTTATGCGGATTACTTTTATTTTATCGAAAGTGACAAGGAACCCAACAACTGGGAAAGTTATTTTGGAGGCAGTGTCTGGGAACCGGTACCTGGCACTAACAAATACTATCTCCATTCTTTCCATAAGGATCAGCCGGACCTCAATTGGCAAAATCCTGTCTTGCGCGAAGAAATTTACAGGATGATCAACTGGTGGTTGGACAAGGGAATTGCGGGCTTTCGGATTGATGCCATTATCAATATCAAAAAGGATTTAGAATGGCGTTCGCTTCCGTCTGATCGCGAAAATGGCTTGGTCCCAGTACCGGAGTCTCTAGTGAATGCCCAATCGATTGAACCTTTCTTGCAAGAGTTAAAGGAGCGAACCTTTGCCAAGTACAATGCCTTCACAGTAGGGGAAGTGTTCAATGAAACCGACGAAGAGTTGCATTTCTTTATCGGAAAAGATGGTGTTTTCTCATCGATCTTTGATTTCAAACAAACCATGCTGGGTCAAGAAGGAAAAGGATGGTTTGACCATGCTCTTCCAACTGCAGATGAACTCAAGGAAAGTATTTTCCAAGCGCATGAGCGCGCAGATAGTATTGGGGTTCTCTCGACGATCATTGAAAACCACGATGAGCCTCGTGGGGTGTCCCATTATATCGCTGAAGGTCCAGTAAACGACACCAGTAAAAAAGCTCTGGGAACTATTCAGGTTTTGCGCAAGGGAATTCCGTTTATCTATCAAGGCCAAGAAATTGGAATGGAAAACCAAGTCTTTGAATCAGTAGAGGACTTTGATGATATCGCGACCATCAATGGCTATCATGTCGCTAAAGAAGCTGGTTTGAGCGAGGAAGAAGCCTTAGCAGTGATTGCCAACTACAGCCGAGACAATGCGCGGACACCGATGCAGTGGACAAGAGAGCCAGGTCTGGGCTTTAGCGATGGACCAGCCTGGCTGATCAGTCCCAAACCAGATTATTCCATTAATGTGGAAGACCAGGAAAAGGATCCAGATTCTATTTTGAATTATTATCGCCAGTTGACAGCCTTGTATCGCCATCCCCTCTATGGAAATACCATCCGGTTTGGAGATATGATCCCAGCTTATCGGGATCGTGAAAATATCATTGCCTTTGAACGCCGTGGAGACAAGCGCCTCCTAATTGTCAGCAATTTCCAAAATCGCCAAGCTAGCTTGGACTTGCCAGCTCCGATTGAAACCGTCATTTTAAATAATGTCACGGGACTATTCCAAGAAGGAGGTCAAGTACTAGAATTGACCCCTTACCAAACCATCGTCTTGGAATTAGCAGAATAGAAAAGAACCTTCGCGTCTGCGAAGGTTCTTCAGATTGAAGACAAAGTTATTTTAGAAACTTTCCTTAGGTGAGTACGGACGTTAGCGAACTTCTACGAAGTTCCATAACTTAGTTTTGAACCTGAGGTTTCAAAACTCCCGAGTGCTAGAAACAATAGTGTTTCTAGCACTTTTCTCACAGCGGAAAGTTTTTAATCTTCTTAAATGACTAAAAATAAAAGTCATTTTTTGAAAATCATCTAGCTGTTTTATGTAAAAAGATAGTTTTTCTACATCTAAAAGAACCTTCGCAGACGCGAGGGTTCTTTTCATGTCATCCAAGTCCAAACCTGGGATTTACTCAACTTCTTTCTTTTTCAAGAGGAGGAAGCCTCCGCTAACGGCTAGCAAGAAGCTTGAAAGAATAAAGTGTCCGGTTGAGTGATCTCCGGTTTGTGGTAATTGTGCCTTGGCTGGATTTTCTTGGAAGCTTTGTCCAACTTGGTAGGTCAAGGCTTGTACGCTTTCTCCAGTTTCAGCTGCGGTTTCTTTTTGTGGAAGGAGAACTTTAGGAGTATCCTTCTTGGCCAAGATTGGCTGTGGAGTGGTTGTTTGGTTATGAATTGGAACCACCACTTGATCTGGTTCTTTGGCTGGAATGTAATCCATCAAGCTTGCCAACTTGCTGCCGAAGATCGCGTTGGTGACCCAGCGGAAGAAGTGAACAGGGTGTTGACGGTTAGTTGGATTTCCAGCATAGACGAAGAGTGGCTGACCAAGAAGTTCCCCAGAGATGGCCATGACCTTGTTGGCTAGGACCTCATTTTTTGGCCACCAGCCCGCAATGTAGTAGTCGTTTGAAGCAATGCTCATCAAGGTCTTGAAGTTGCTTGGAACCTTTTCAATCCAGTTTCCTGAGTTGGAGTAGAAGAGTTCATTTTTCTTATATCCGCTGGTCAATGGATCCTGATCATCAATGATGGCCTTCATCAAGCCTTCATAGTCACTGCCACCTTTTAGTTTTTCAGCGTCAAATCCTGCAAGAACTCCCAATTTTTCCAGTTTTTGCATGGCTTCCCCACCAATGACAAGGGTTGGTTTCTTACCAAAGATGGAAGCGTCAAAGCGGTTGCTTTCCAAAATAACCACATCAGCTTCTTCTGGCGTATTGACGATTTGGAAACCTAATTTTTCAAGGACCAGACTGGTATGAGCAGGCGCATCTACCCCGGCCCAATTATAGTGATAGTTTGGTGAGTAGACCTTCATCGGTCTTAGGGTTGGTCCGTTTGGAACCTTGTAGAGGGCATCGCCATAGATGGCGTAGTTTGGTAGGAGCGAAGCAAAGGTATCACGGTCAACAATGTAGCCATCATCTGTCAGGTAAACGGATTTGCCTTGGGCGATGGCCTGGTTGACAGCTTTAACGGCACTGGCAGATGTATTTGCGATCACGTAGTAAGGAGCTTTTGGATCGATCTCAGAGGTCCGAGTCGCGCGAGTAGTTGTGACTTCTCCAAGTTTCCAGCAAAGAGACCGTCCTTGAACACAGGTTCTGCCTTGAAGCCTCTCATATCTGGGAAGTTGACTAGCAACTCGGCGTACATAGCAGCCCAGGCGGATTCATTCGAACCTTTATAGAGGATGTGGTTGGCATAGCCCCGTTTAGCTTGGGCCATGTCAATGACCAGATCTCCTTTTTTGTAGGTACCAGTATCTTCTTTGAGCTCTTTGACGAGGACGCCATTGCGTTTGAAGTAGTCAATCATATTGAAGGCTTCTTGGGCGTCATTGTCCTTGTCGAGGCTCATTGGGATGACGTAGTAGTCTGGGAAGAATTTCGGACGACCATTTTTCACCCGTCCAACGATTTCCCCATTTGGACCGACCAGTTCGTTTTCTGCTTTTGGATCTTCAATCTTGTTGAGACCACGTAAGTAGAAGTTGAGACGCATCTCAAGGAGTTTGTCTGGATCTTGGTTGAGGAAGTCAATGCCTCCGAGGACAGCATTACGACCAGCATAATAAGATTCCTGGTTGGATTCTGGAATTTCAATCGTATGGCCTAAGATACCGTGATAGACAGCATAGACACCTGTATATCCAGAGAAGGAATCATCCCAGCCATCTCCCCAGTCTAGTTTTGGAATGATGTAGCTATCGTATTTGGAATTGGCAACTCCAGCCCGTCCCATATGACGGGCATTTCCAACATGAGGTTGGACATAAGGTCGTATTCAAAGTTCGGATCATGTGGAGGTGTTGCAGGCTCGATCAAGAATTCTTTGACAAATCCATGGATATCATAGAGAGCGATTGGATTCCACTTGTTGATCATTTGGATGGCGGTACGCACTTCTGGGTTGGTTTGGTAGCTAGCATCCCGGTTTGGATCCAGTCCATTGGCCAAAGCACGCAAGTTGAGAGCATCCCCGTCTGGGTTTTCCGTGAAGTCAAACAAGAAGATAAATTTATTTAAGAGAGTTGGGATGTCTAGAGTCACATTCTTGACGTTACCAGCTTCGTCTGTCGTTTTAAAAGTGACTTGATTTTCTGTTGCAAAGGTACGGAAGAGACCAGTGATGATATCAATACCAGGTTGTTCATCAGCGTGGGTGTTATGGACTAAGACAGGTAGTTTGTAATCCAAGGTCTTGTCCTTCAGAGCGGCCAGCATTTCGCTTGGTTTGGTCAAAGCTGTTGGATTGGTAGATGAGAGGTAGTGGTCAATACTTGCTTGGTCCTTACTCACGATACCCATCTTCATATCCCGGCCTTGAGCACTCTTACCAAGGGTTTCTAGCTGTACCAAACGATCGGGTTTCGCCTCTTCCTTGGATTTTTCGATAGCAGCTAGCATCTCGTCATGTGTATGGTAGTCTTGGTAAGGTCGAAAAACAAGAGTTTTATTGATCGTAACACCTAAGTCCGCATTGGTTCCGACCAACTCATGGTTGCCGATGTAGTTGCGGTAAGTTCGGCGGATATTATTTGGGCTACGAAGGCTAAGATCTTCCCCAAAGAGATCACGCACTTCAATATGGAGATCCAAATCATTTCCGTTTGCGGTCTCTGTGATAGTAAGGAATGGATCCTTACTCAATGTCCCTGTCTCCATATCCCAGGTTTTCCACTCAGAGAGAGGCTTGTTGTCCAAGGTCCAGTTGATCTTGCCAGCAGCTTGAGCTTTCTTGGACTTTGTCATCGATCGTGCTCTTTTCTGAGAGATAAATGGTACTATTCTCCAATCGTGTCGCTTGGTCAGCGGTCGTTGCGGCACGGTTGGATGTTGGAGCAGCTACTGTAGCAGGAGTTGCTTCAGAGGTCGCTGTTGTTTCCGCAGGAGTGGCAGGGGCTGCAGTGTCTTCTTTTTCAGCTGTAGAAGGACTGGTCGTCTCAACTGTCACAGCTGGCTCAGAAGCAGGTGTTGTTTCAAGAACCGTGCTGGGTTCTGTTTGAGGCACTTCTAAGCTATCGGCTGATACTTGGCCATGTCCGATAACAGAAAGCAAGACAGCTGCTGAGAGACTGAGTGTTGTAGTGTACAAATGTTTCTTATACGAAGACTTCATATAGAAGACCCTCCTTAAAAAGTTATTTTACAGTTCTAGTATACCATTTTAGGAAAGCGTTTACAACAATTACCTGAATAAAGAAGCCTTTGCATTTGGCAAGGGCTTCTTTGTCTATACTGTCTCCTGATGAAATTGTTGGTAAAAATCAACCTTGACCTGGATGAAAGTTTCTAGATCTCTTAACAATTGGAGCAAGGTGGCCCGTGTCTCAAATTCTTCACGGGTCTTGGGCAATGGCCGTTCACGAAAGATCGCCAAATACTGAGTGATATCGTTGAGGAGCTCCTGAGCAGGATTTCCTGACTTAACTGTTGAGCGGTCTTCTTAAAAAGTTGAGCTAGAATCATACTTTCACTCGCTGCTAACTGACAGCGGTTGACGTTTTCTGCCATATCCCGCAGGATGTCGTTTTGGCGCTTGCGCATTTCAAAGTAGTGAATATGGTAGTTGGTTTGATGAAAAAGATGGTTGGAATGGTCCAGATAGACAAGATTCAAAGCGTCCTTTAGGATATCATCCAACTCCTTGATCAAGCGAGCATCATTTCGACCATCCCCCTTACCGAGTAATTCCGCAAAACGGCCAAGAATCTTCTTTAGTTGGTCTTCGACAACATCATGATAGTGATCGATCGCTGCCTGGTTCGAGGGCATATAGAGATTGGCCAGTAAGGCAAAGCTGGTCCCAATTAAAAAGAGGGCAAGTTCATTGAGCAAGAGCCCCCAGGAAGTAGACTGCTCAATCAAGAGATGGGTGACGAGGACCGTACTAGGGGTGATGCCGATCTGCCAACCCAATAGAAAGGCATAAGGAGCATAGAGAGCGATAAAGACGCCCAGTGCCCAAAGGTTGAATCCAAAAAAGGAAAAAGCGAGACTTCCGATCGCAAGGGCTAGCAAGGTCGACATAAAGCGCTGATAGGCTTGCTTGATGGTACTGCGCCGTGTATCAGAGATACTCAAGATGGCAATGACGCCAGCTGAGATAGCATAGGTCAAGCCCAGAGCATAAGCAAGGGCAGCTGCTAAACAGGTGGCCAAGGTGAGCTTGATGGTTCGTTGAAAAAGAGGCATGGCTTCCTTTCTATTTTGCTGGTTTCGATGAGATAGATTTCATTTCATTATATCATGAATTGGCCTCATCCTCCTTTCTTGTGGTATACTAGTTTTATGGAAAATAACGATATCGTATACGGTGTCCACGCAGTCACCGAGGCTTTACAAGCCAATACAGGCAATAAATTATATATTCAAGAAGACCTCCGAGGGAAAAATATCGACAAGATCAAGGCCTTAGCAGCTGAAAAGAAGGTGTCGATTTCTTGGACGCCAAAGAAAACCCTGCAGGAAATGACAGAAGGAGCTGTTCACCAAGGCTTCGTTCTTCGTGTGGCAGCCTTTGCTTACACAGACTTGGCAGCGATTCTGAAACAGACAGCTCAAGAAGAGAACCCGCTGTTGTTGATTCTCGATGGCTTGACCGATCCGCACAATCTTGGATCCATCTTGCGGACAGCTGATGCGACCAATGTCTCAGGGGTCATCATTCCTAAGCACCGGGCAGTCGGGGTAACCCCAGTGGTTTCAAACTTCTACTGGAGCAGTGGAACACATTCCCATTGCGCGTGTGACCAATCTCAGCCAAACTCTAGACAAATTAAAGGAAGAGGGCTTCTGGATCTTTGGAACCGACATGAACGGCACGCCATCTCATCAGTGGAATACGGCTGGTAAATTAGCCTTGATCATTGGCAATGAAGGAAAAGGGATTTCAGCCAATATCAAAAAGCAAGTCGATGAGATGATCACCATTCCCATGAATGGCCATGTTCAAAGCCTCAATGCCAGTGTGGCAGCAGCCATCCTCATGTATGAGGTCTTTCGCAACCGACTATAAACTTAGAAAGGCAATGATATGAAACGAAAAATCTTATTGGTTGACGGCTACAATATGATTGCCTTTTGGCAGGAAACCCGCCAGCTCTTTCAAAAAAGTGAGCTCGATGCGGCGCGCAACATCCTCCTGCAAAAGCTGAGCCATTATGCTAGCTTTGAAGGGATCGAAGTCATCTGTGTCTTTGACGCCCAGTATATGCCAGGAGTGCGACAGACCTATGAAGAGTTCAATGTTCAGGTGGTCTTTACGGGTGAAGATGAGACGGCAGATGATTATATCGAGCGCTTGGCGGCAGAGCTCAATACGCCCCTCCACCAAGTATCAGTAGCGACCAGTGACTTAAATGAGCAATGGACCATCTTTGCACAAGGAGCCCTTCGGGTATCCGCGAGAGAGTTAGAAAAACGGGTCGCAGTCGTCAAAGGAAACCTCAATCAAGCGCAGCAATTGGTCAACGATCAAAAACCACCTATGCGACCGCTCGATCACGAAGTATTGCGACAATTACAAGAAATGATGGGAGACAAGTAATGACATTTGCTATTTTAACAGATTCGACCGCAGATTTGGACCAAAACTGGGCCAAGGAACACCAGGTGACCATCCTTGGTTTGACCATTGAGTTAGATGGGACGGTTTACCAGACAGTAGGCGAAGATCAATTGACTAGCCCTGAGCTGTTAGAAGCCATGAAATGGGGCCAAACCGACAACTAGTCAGGTCAATGTGGGCCAATTCCAGGAGACCTTTAAGCACTTTGCAAAAGAAGGAACACCCCTGCTTTATGTGGCTTTTTCATCGGTTTTATCAGGGACTTACCAGAGTGCAGTCATGGCGCGAGACCTTGTTTTAGAAGACTACCCAGAAGCAGTGATCGAGATTGTCGATCCTAAGGCTGCTGGGATTGGAGAGGGCTACCTAGTCATGCGGGCAGTAGCTGCGCGTGATGCAGGACGCTCATTAGCAGAAGCCAAAGAAGAGATCATGGATTTAGCTCCAAAACTGCGGACCTATTTCCTTGTCGATGATCTCTACCACCTCATGCGTGGCGGTCGTCTTTCTAAAAGTGCGGCGATCATGGGAAGCCTAGCCAGCATCAAGCCGATTCTTTGGATAGATGCTGAAGGGAAATTAGTGCCCATTAGCAAGGTTCGTGGACGCAAAAAAGCCGTCCGAGAGTTATTGGAGCTGATCAAAGCCGATATCGGTGAAAGCACAGCCCTGGTCTCTTATACAAACGATCTAGAAGGAGCCGAAGCGTTGAAGGCGGAAATGCTTGCGCTTGATGGCATTGATGAAGTTCTTGTGATGCCCCTTGGGCCAGTCATTTCTGCCCACGTCGGCCCGAATGCCTTGATCGGATTTGTCATAGGAAAAGAAAATCGCAAATAATTTTCCAAATCGGTTGACTTTTATCTTAGAATTTTGATACAATAGTAGGCGGTATTGTTTACCCCATTTGTAAGGCCCCGGAACCTTTCAAATAACTCGCGGACCGGAACATCCGCCCTGTAAACAAAAACGACATTCATATAGGAGAAATCATGAACAAAACTACATTCATGGCTAAACCAGGCCAAGTAGAACGCAAATGGTACGTTGTTGACGCAACTGATGTACCTCTTGGACGCCTTTCAGCAGTTGTTGCTAGCGTGCTTCGCGGAAAAAACAAACCAACATTCACACCACACACTGATACAGGTGACTTCGTAATCGTTATCAATGCTGAAAAAGTTAAATTGACTGGTAAAAAAGCAACTGATAAGATCTACTACACTCACTCAAACCACCCAGGTGGATTGAAATCAATCTCTGCTGGTGAACTTCGTTCTAAAAATGCAGTACGTTTGATCGAGAAATCAGTTAAAGGTATGCTTCCACACAATACTCTTGGCCGCGCTCAAGGTATGAAATTGAAAGTATTCGTTGGAGCTGAGCACACTCACGCTGCACAACAACCAGAAGTTCTTGATATTTCAGGACTTATCTAAGGAAAGGAACAATAAAGTATGTCACAAGCACAATATGCAGGTACTGGACGTCGTAAAAACGCTGTTGCACGCGTTCGCCTTGTTCCAGGAACTGGTAAAATCACTGTTAACAAAAAAGATGTTGAAGAGTACATCCCACACGCTGACCTTCGTCTTGTAATCAACCAACCATTCGCAGTTACTTCAACTGCAGGTTCATACGACGTTTTCGTTAACGTTGTAGGTGGTGGATACGCTGGTCAAGCAGGAGCTATCCGTCACGGTATCGCTCGTGCCCTTCTTCAAGTAGACCCAGACTTCCGCGATTCATTGAAACGCGCAGGACTTCTTACACGTGACTCACGTAAAGTTGAGCGTAAGAAACCAGGCTTGAAAAAAGCTCGTAAAGCTAGCCAGTTCTCTAAACGTTAATTCGTTACTGGAAAGCAGAATACAAACGAAAACACTTTGCATCTTGCAAGGTGTTTTTGTATGAGAACTGGCGGTGCACAATTAGGATAGCTCTAGCGACTTTAGTCGCATAGAGATATGATATGCACAGTTGCCCCAAGAAAACAAGCGAAGCGATGTTTGATTGGATGGCAACCGCTGCACTCAAAACGTTCTTTGAAAGAATGACTATACTTACAAAGAGCACCTTTTTGGGTGCTCTTTTCTATTCATATGATTTAATTAGGTTAAATAAGGCCTCTACTTCTGATGACGGTGTAGCTGATTTAAGGTAAGCGTAATAAACGGTAAATGTGATCTGGTCCTCCGGTATTAGAGGGATTTTTATTAAATCATCATCTTCATCAGAAAGTGCGATATCAGCCAGTAAACTAAGGCCGATCCCTTTCTTTAAAAGTTCTTTAAGAATGACAATGTCGTCACTCTTAAAAAATATTTCTGCCCTGTTTTGATACTTCTGATTAAGTAGATCAAAAGCTTTCAGGTGAACAAAGTGTTCATCTAAAAGGATGAAGTGTTGATCTACTAGATCTTCAAAAGTGAGGGAAGAAGCTGTAGCAAGAGGATGGTTCTTAGATAAAACGACATACAGTTCTTTATGAAAAAGTTCATGCGTCTCTATTGAAGGGTGATTGAGTGGTTCAATCAAACCGAGTAGGCTTGCATCAAGGTCTCCCTTGAGGAGAAGGTTTAATAACTCTACTGAACCACCGCGGATAGGGCGTACCTTTTTTAAAAAATCAAATTCCTTTTCTTTATTTAGAGAAGCAAAGAGATACTGAACGATAATAGGAGGAAATCCTACAGTAGAGTAATGGGCCAAGGAGCGATTAATTTCTTTGTGAGCAGAATTGATCTCAGGTAAGATTAGTTTTGTGTGTTTTAGAAGGATTTCTCCTTGAGTAGTCAGTTTGAAGGATCGGTGTGAGGGATCGTGGTGAATCAACTTACAATTAAAAGCCTCCTCTAATCGTTTGATGGCATAAGAAATAGAAGGCTGGCTGACTTTGTGTTGCTTTGCTACGTCTGTATAGGATTGGACTTGGCAGAGATCATAAATATTGAAGGTCTTTTAAGTTCATAAGGGCTCACTTTCAACATCTAGGGAAAAAAATATAAGTTAAGGGAAATAACCAGATAAACAATATTTATCCGTATCACTTCATTTGACTATACGTTTTTTTACCAGTTATAATGTGGGTGAGTCAGGGATATCAGAGGTTATCTAAGATACTTTCGAAAATGCTTAACATCTTTTCGCGTTTATCAACAGGAAGTTGTTTAATCTTCATGTTAAATCTCTTTAGTGAAAGATTTTCAGTCTTATCAGAGGTGGATTCAAGGCTACTAAAATTGAAAAACTCCTCTGGGGTCATCTGTAAGGCATCAATCACTTTTTCTAGACTGTGAATGGTCAGATTCACATTTTGGTTTTCTAGTTGATTGATATACTTAAGACCGAGTCCTGCTTGTTCCGAAAGTTCTTCCTGGCTCATTTTGTTTTGTGTTCGAAAATATTTCACTTTTTGGGAAATATATTGTTGTAAATAGTTTTTAGTTGTCATATAAATAGAATACAAGTTTTGTATGACAAAAAAACACCTTAAAAAGTACAAAGTACTATATAGCGAACCTAGAGGATGCTTATTTTGATTAGGATTGCTAATTTCTATGATTATTTTGCTATACTCGAAACTTTTAGGAAAGAGTCATTGTCGAGGTTTGATGAGTTCAGAAATATATAAAACAACTTAACATGTCATCCATAATAGTGTTTTAAGTATAAAATAGCTTATTAGAAAATTGTTCTCGTAGATCCATTATAACATATGCGTACACGATTGTATTTTATATACAACAAAGTTTTGTAAACGATTTATTTTGATGGTATAATATTCGTAAAAAGGAGGTTGCACTATGACTGCACATGATATTTTAAACAATCCTTTCCTTAATAAGGGAACTGCCTTTACCTTGGAGGAACGAAAGGAACTAGGCCTTATTGGTTTACTGCCGCCTTATGTTCAAACGATTGAAGAGCAAGCAGCGCAAACCTATGCACAAATGGAAACAAAAGCCAATGATTTGGAAAAACGTTTGTTCCTAATGGAAATCTTTAATACAAACCGGACTCTTTTCTATTACCTCTTTGCTCAACATTTGGAAGAATTCAATCCAATCGTGTATGACCCAACCATTGCAGATACCATTGAAGGCTATAGTGACCTCTTTGTAGATCCACAATATGCGGGATATCTTGATATTAATCATCCTGAAAATATTGAAGCCACTTTGAAAAATGCCGCCGGCGATCGCGAGATTCGACTCATTGTTGTAACAGATGCAGAAGGAATCCTTGGAATCGGTGACTGGGGAACAAATGGTGTCGATATCTCTGTTGGGAAATTGATGGTTTATACGGGTGCTGCTGGAATCGATCCTTCTATGGTCCTTCCTTTAGTCATTGATGCAGGGACTAACCGTGAAGAACTTCGGAACAATCCTAATTACTTAGGAAATCGTCACGAACGGGTTCGCGGAGATCGTTACTACGACTTTATTGACCAATTTGTTCAAACAGCAGAACGGCTTTTCCCTAAACTTTACCTTCACTGGGAAGATTTTGGGCGTTCCAATGCTGCTAATATTCTTGAGAAATACCGGAAACAAATTCCTACCTTTAATGATGATATTCAAGGTACAGGAATCGTTACCTTGGGTGGTATCTTTGGTTCGCTAGATATTAGTGGTGAAAAATTAACCGATCAAGTTTATCTCTGCTATGGTGGTGGTACTGCAGGTGCAGGAATTGCCTCCCGTGTTCTTCGTGAAATGGTGAGTGAAGGTCTTTCTGAAGAAGAAGCCTATAAACGTTTCTTTATGGTTGACAAACAAGGTCTTCTCTTTGATGATATGGATGACTTGACACCAGAGCAAAAAAACCGTTTGCTAAGAAACGTGCTGATTTTTAGCAATGCAGACAAGTTGACTGACCTGCTTGAAGTCGTTAAAACTGTTAAACCAACTATTTTAGTAGGAACTTCAACTCAACCTAATACCTTTACTAAAGAAATAGTAGAAGCTATGTGTGAAAAACACAGAACGTCCAATGATCTTCCCATTATCAAATCCAACCAAGCTGGCCGAAGCAAGCGCCAAAGATTTGATCGAATGGTCAGATGGCAAGGCTTTTTGTCGCAACAGGAATTCCTGCTGATACGGTCTCTTATAAAGGTGTAGACTATGTGATTGGTCAAGCCAATAATGCCTTGATTTACCCAGGTCTTGGTCTAGGTATGCTAGCTTCTGAAGCAAGTCTTTTGACAGATGAAATGATTGGAGCAGCGGCTCATTCATTGAGTGGTATTGTCAATCCAGGCCAACCAGGAGCTCCTGTCTTGCCACCGTTCAAGTATGTAGCTGATGTTTCTATTAAAGTAGCAGAAGCAGTCGCTAAAAAAGCGCAAGAACAAGGTCTTGCACGTGCTAAAGAAACTGATATGGCTAAAGCAGTTCGTGATTTGAAATGGTATCCAACCTATAAATAAGTAAATGGAATGGGGTGTATGAGTGTGACTGGATGCTTCGTACACCTCCTAATATATTCTAGGTCATATAGAAAGGGAGACTATGGATATCTTTTTAACTTCAATTCAGAGTATTGTACCTATTATCGTCATTATCATTTTAGGTTACTTCTTGCAAGTCCGTGGTTGGTTTCAAGAGAGTTTTGGGAATGATTTATCTAAACTCATTATGAATGTGGCCATGCCAGTGGCAATTTTTACCTCTGTTCTTAAATATTTAACGTTAGATAAATTGATTAGCTTGTCTGGCGGTCTGTTGTATACGTTTATCGCCTTCATTCTTGGTTACCTAATGGCCTTTATAGCGGTGAAACTTTTTAGAGTGCGCCCAGGCCGTCAAGGAACCATGATTAATACCTTTGTGAATGCCAATACCATTTTTATTGGTTTGCCTTTAAACATAGCTCTGTTTGGAGATCAAGCTCTCCCTTACTTCTTGGTGTATTATATTACAAATACGGTATCTACTTGGACATTAGGTGTCTATCTAATGACCTCGGATAGCAAAGAAGGGGCTTCAAAGCAAACTCAAAAATTTAATTGGAAGAAGCTCTTCCCAGCACCTTTATTGGGATTTCTCGTAGCCCTCGTGTTTTTAGTGCTCCGTCTTCCTGTTCCAAGTTTTGCGGAAAGCACCTTGACTTATATTGGTAGTTTAACAACGCCACTATCTCTTGTCTATATCGGTATTGTTCTTGCAAAGGCAGGCTTGAATACGATTCGTTTTGATAAAGATACAATTGTCACTTTGGTTGGACGCTTTATCCTAGCTCCTCTGACTATGCTTCTTGTATTGAAGTTTTTTGCCCCAAATATGGCAACAGCAGAATTTAAGACCTTTATGATTCAGTCTGCTACACCAGCTCTAGCAGTTCTCCCAATCCTTGCCAATCAAGGAAAGGAGATGTGGAATTCTCTACGAATGTGGTGACTCTAAGTACAGTTCTCTTTATCATTGTTATTCCAATACTCCAAACTTTGTTAGGATAAGAAGGGAGAGGATAGGATTGAAAGTTCTGCTTTAAGAAATTTCCCTATTTTAAAGATATTGCTTCAAATTTTATGAAATGAATCAGTAGATGTCGTTCTGAAAAGATGTGATATTACGCTATTTTTAGTCCAACTGAAATCCATACTTTCCAACCAGGTCTTAAGAAAGCTCGTAAAGCATCACAATTTAGTAAACGTTAAAACTTATTTACAGTTATTGAAAGCATTTCGTCTAATACGAGATGCTTTTTTCTGGCTAAATTTTACAAATTGGAAAATAAAAAAATAGTATAATAGTCATAGATGATGAACATCAAAATGAGAAGTATATAGAAGAAAGTTAACAACATGATAAACATCCTCAAAACCTACCCCGTTGTTAGTACATTGACTTTTATTTGTTTGTTTTTAGGAATTCTTACTTCTATTTATGGGGATCCTATGTACGACTTATTGGCCTTTCATTCCCAACCGGTGTATGATTGGCAGTATATAAGTGGAACCCTGATGCATGGAAGTAAAGGAGCCCCCCTCTGGTTTTTATGGCTACATCTGATTTTAAATGGGCTCATGATTCTACCTTTTGGTGGGCTGCTGGAAAGAAAAAGGGGTTCTAAGCATGTCTTGCTTGTTTTTGTGACTGCGACAGTCATCTCTTCCATCGCCTTTCACTTGTTAACACTAGGGCAAAAAATTCAGGCGACGGGAATTTCTGCGGTTGGCTATGCTTTTATAACTGGAGGAGTCATGCTTCTACCTAAGTTATGGAAAGGATTATCATGCGTCGCAAAACTGTGTTATCTTTTTTTAATCCTTCTATCTAGCCTGATGCTCTTACCAATGATCACCGGATGGATCTCGACCTTCTTACATCTTTCAGGGATTGCAAGTTACCTTTTGGTTTTTTCTTCCGCTACTACCTTAAGAAAAAATGCTTCAGTCATTCGTTGATTCATCAGGATATTAAGATTTACAGACATTCAAGATTTTCTCTTGGATGTCTTTTTTTGTTCAAAAAACTAAAATTCACCCCTGCCTTTTGTGATCTTAAACCTTCATGTAGTCCCTGTTTAGAACAATATTCTCATTGAGAGTGAATCAGAACGAACAATTTGATTTCAATCATATAAACAATGACAAAAATAATGACATTTTTGACAAATATCCTTGTCAAAAATAAAAAGATGTGTTACAATGTAATCAAGTTAAAGAAATAAGACCTTAGATAGGGAGAAACTATGTGGGCATCGTTAATACTATCTTATTTAATAGTAAAGGAGGAAACATCAAATTCTACCATTTTTAGGATATCGAAGCCTAGTGGTTGAGTTTGATAGACAATAGTAAAATATGAAGTTAAAAAATCGTTTAAAAGAGCTTCGTGCTCGGGATGGACTGAACCAAACCGAACTTGCCAGGCTAGCAGGGATATCTAGACAGACCATTAGTTTGCTAGAACGGGATGAGTATACCCCCTCTATAGTTATCGCTTTGAAAATTTCTCAGATATTTCAGGAGCCAGTAGAGTCGGTGTTTCGCTTAGTGGAGGAAGAATGATGAACAAATATAGTGTAATTTATTATCTCTGTATCATTGCCTTTGTAGCAAATGTTTCGATGATGATCGGAACCTTGCTAGGATGGTTTCACATTTTAGACAGTCGTTATTTTTTCTGGTCTAGCTTGATGCTTAGTTTAGTATTTGAGCGGGTAGAAAAGAAAGTAAAAGAAAGAGTATAAAAGGAGTAAGATCATGAAAGAGTTTTTGGCAAAATTTCAAGTGGATACCGAACACAAAGAAATTGCAGGGGTTTGTGCTGGTATAGCTAATTATTTCAATGTAGATCCCCTGATGATTCGTGCATTAGTTGCTTTGCTTTTTTTATCTTCGATAGAAATTAGTCTTCTCACAGTGATAAGCTATGCTTTTTTAGCTGGCTGGCTGGGAAGCGAATCACTTGAAGTAGTCATCAAAAAATCAGGGTACAAGATCCTATTTTTCTATATAGTGTCAATTCTTCTGAATAGCTTTGGTGGGCAAATTTTAACAGCTAGCTTTGGATTTGTTCATGCTCTGGTTCAAGGGCTACTTGGTTTATTTTAGAAAGAAGATGAAAAATGAAAAAGAAACATGTATTACTATTGTTCGGAAGTTTATTGTTGGGTGGTTTGATCGGAATGTTTGGTTCTGCCTTCACAAATCTTCATTTAAACATTTCTCAAGAGCAAGTACAGTTTGTTTTGACGACCGTCTTTTTCTGTCTGGGAATACTATCGACAATAGTAGCTCTTTATTTTATTATGGACAGTAGAAAAGCTTACGCTAGCTACCTAGCAGAAGAAGATGATGAATTAAATGAGCTCGCTTATATCAAGATGTATCGCTCTCTAGATTATGGTACAGTTGCTTACAATGTTTTGCAGGTTAGTATGCTTTTCAGCTTGGTTACCGTATTACCTAGCCATGATCTCCCGCTATCAGTTTTTCTCTTAGCAGTATTAACCATTCTTGTTGGAAGTTTCTGCGTCAAAACAACGAGCAAAATTCGTAATTACCAGCTCTCTATTTTAGCCACACCAAAAGAGGTATTAGAATATCTAGAAACGTATGACGAGGGAGAGAAACAGGCAGAAATGGAAGAAGCATATTTAATCTTGTTCAAACTCAATCAGCTTATCTTACCAGCTGTCTATATCAGCTTGTTTGCCTTATCCATCATTCTTGGTGAAGTGCAGTTGGTTTCTGTCCTTATTACGGCTTTAATTCATCTCTATATCAATATTGCACAATTAAGAAAAACGAAACGTTACTTTAAATAGCATGGACTTCTAAAAGAGGCTGGGGCAAAAGTCCTAGCCTCTCAATTGTCTTTGGATTGTCGAGCAAGACGCAGTGTTGAGTGGGATCTACTAGGCTGGTTTCATCAGCTTTTACAGCCCTACTCAACTGTGCGGAGGTGGGATGACGAAATCGAATTCTAACGAATGACCGATTTCTGTCCCACTCTCTTTTTCTATAACGAAACTAAATGAAAGACAAAGAAAAACCACCCCATCTCCCCAGTCAAATAGGACTGTAGAAAATAGGGTGGTTTTAGAAGGTTAACGATTAGTTATCGTTTTTGTGAAGGATGTTTTTTACACCGTTGATGGCTCCTTCAACAGCTTCTTTTGCATCTTCAGCAACTTCTTTAGCTTTTGATGCAACTTTTTCAGCAACGCCTTCAGCTTCTGTTTTTGTGTCGCCGGTTACTTTACCGAGACCTTCTTTAACAGAACCTTTAACTTGGTTTAATTTATCTTCTAATGACATAGCGCCACCTCCGTTAAGTAAATAGTTTTTTAATCTGAATTGAAGACAGTTCATTTAAAAAATTAAAACTATTTAGTTCAGATTAATATAATTATATACCCTCTGAAATGGAAAGTCAAATATTCGCTACGGTAGTCTGAAAGTTGGAATGAGTCCTTACGATATCTTGAAAAAGAGGGATGAATCAGTCGCTGCCTTGTTTTCTACTTGAAGAAACATCAGTCTTCAGCTATTTCAAAACAAGTTTGTCCAGATGATGAAGGGATAATAGATTGTAGAATCGTTAGACTAGAAAATCTAAACTGCTGTTTTCTACTATCGAAGTGGACAAAAAGATAGGAGTGCATGCCTTTAGCAATTTTCTTAGTTTTTGGAAACTGATCTGTATTTTTATCTTCAATTAGTTCTATTGGCATTTTTTATTAAGTAACCTTGTTTCTGTAGCTTGGCGTAGAGGAGCTTAACTATTAAACTGGCTCTTGGGCGAGGTTTTCATTTTGCTTTCTTGACTATTCCATTATTGCACCGTATAATGTTTTATATCAATGAAGAAATCACCTTTTGTCATTGCGCAAAGGGTGATTTTATAACGGTAAAAGGGAGACACAATGGGTTATATTTCTACAATTAAAACAGCTGTTCAGCTCTTTCCATTTTTGGCATTTTTGCTGAGCTTGCCCTACATGATTTTGAATTACCGAAAATATGGCTCGGTCAATAAATTGCGGGTGCTGATTTTCTATTCTTTTATGCTTTACTTGATGACGGTCTATCTCTTGGTAGTCTTGCCCCTGCCGGATCCAAGTAAGATTCATACCAGTTATAGGGAAATGTTGAATCTCCAACCCTTTGCTTTTGTGGTAGATTTTTTCAAGGAGAGCCCCTTTGATCTAGCGCAGGCAAGCACTTGGCTTCAGGCTATCAAGCATCCAACTTTTTATGTGCCAGCTTTTAATGTCCTGATGTTGATTCCCTTTGGGATGTATCTGCGCTATTATTTCAAGTGTAGTTTTAAGAAAACGATTCTCCTGACAGCTCTCTTTAGTCTTTTTTTGGAGCTGACCCAGTTGTCAGGCCTCTACTTTCTATATCCGGGTCCCTACCGCCTAGCAGATGTCGATGATATCATTCAAAATACCACTGGTGGTGGAGTGGGCTACCTGCTCGGTTGGTTTCTGGTTTGGTTACTGCCAACACGAGATGAAATAGACCAGCATTCTTTCCGAGTGGGGACGAGAGTATCTGGCTTTCGGATTGGACTTGCTTTCTTGATCGACTTTGTGATGGTATCGATTCTCTACGCATTGATTGGGCGTTTAGGGACGATTCCTTATGTAGCGGTTTTGGTACTTTACTTTAGTTTGCTTCCTTTGTGGCGGGGCAAAACCTTGGGAATGGCTTTGTTGAAATGCCGCTTGCATTTTGACAAGCTAAAATGGCTTCGGACCATTTGGAGGGGGATTTTAGTGGTGGGGTACTTTTACCTGATTCCCCAAAGTTTGTTCTATTTGATTTCGCTCTTGAATCAAGATTTGACGGACAAGTCCCTCTTAACCTTGTCCATGATCTTATTGCTCTTCTTTGCGCTCTTATTGTACCTCATTCTTACCTTTGCCATCATCTTGCTCAGTCGTCGCTTTTTATTTGACCGCCTGGCTGGAGCGACATATGAAAGTACCGTGCGTGTGAAGAAAGGGATCCTAGAGGATTGAACGGAATAGTCGATATAGAGAGAGAGTGGGACAGAAATCGTTAATTCGTTAGAATCGATTTCGTTGTCCCACCTCCGCACAGTTGAGTAGGGCTGTAAAAGCTGATGAAATCAGCGTATTAGAGCCCACTCAACCACTGCGTCTTGCTCGACAATCCAAAGACAATTGAGAGGCTAGGACTTTTGTCCCAGCCTTTTTTTAAACATGCAGAAAATATCCGAACGTTCCCAGTTGAGGAAGGTGATTTTAAGGGGAATATGCTACAATGGAAGCAAATGAATAGAATGGAGCAGTGAAATGAAAGCAATTATTACAGTCGTCGGAAAAGACCAAAAAGGAATCGTAGCAGGTGTTGCAACTAAGGTGGCAGAGTTGGGACTCAATATCGATGATATTTCCCAGACCGTATTGGATGACTACTTCACCATGATGGCGGTAGTGACATCGGATGAGAAAAAAGATTTCACACGGCTTCGTTCGGAATTAGAAGAATTCGGTCAGTCTCTTCATGTAAAAATCAATATCCAGAGTGCTGCAATTTTTGATGCCATGCACAATTTGTAAGATAGGGGTTGAGGATTTATGGACATTAAACAGGTAACAGAAACCATTGCCATGATTGAGGAGCAGAACTTTGATGTTCGGACCATCACCATGGGCATCTCACTGCTAGATTGTATTGATCCAGATATCGATAAGGCGGCAGAAAAAGTCTACCAGAAGATTGTGACAAAGGCCAAAGACTTAGTAGCTGTCGGGGATGAGATTGCGACAGAACTCGGCATTCCAATTGTGAACAAGCGGGTTTCAGTCACTCCGATTTCCATTATTGGAGCAGCAACCAATGCGACAGATTATGTGCCCTTTGCCAAGGCGCTGGATCGTGCGGCTAAAGAAGTTGGGGTCAACTTTATTGGTGGCTTCTCAGCCCTGGTTCAAAAGGCTACCAAAAGGGGGATGAGATCCTCATCAATTCCATTCCTCGCGCTCTAGCAGAGACCGATTTTGTCTGCTCTTCAGTTAACATTGGTTCCACTAAGACAGGGATCAATATGACTGCTGTCCGAGACATGGGCCGTATCATTAAAGAAGCTTCCAAAGCAGATCCGATGGGGCCAGGGAAACTGGTGGTCTTTGCTAATGCAGTAGAAGATAATCCTTTTATGGCGGGAGCCTTCCACGGTGTCGGTGAAGCAGATGTCGTCATCAACGTTGGGGTTTCAGGTCCTGGTGTCGTCCAACGAGCCATTGAAAAAGTTCCTGGTGCAAGCTTTGATGTCTTGGCTGAAACCGTTAAGAAGACAGCCTTCAAGATCACTCGTGTCGGCCAATTAGTGGGTCAAATGGCTAGTGAACGTCTCGGTGTGGAGTTTGGAATTGTAGACTTGTCTCTCGCGCCAACACCGGCTGTTGGGGATTCGGTTGCCCGTGTCCTTGAAGCGATGGGGCTTGAAGTAGTCGGAACCCATGGGACAACAGCAGCGCTTGCACTGCTCAATGACCAAGTGAAAAAAGGGGGCATCATGGCTTGTAACCAAGTCGGTGGGTTGTCAGGTGCCTTTATTCCCGTCTCAGAAGATGAGGGGATGATTGCGGCAGTCCAATCAGGCCATATCAACCTGGAAATTGGAAGCCATGACAGCGATTTGTTCAGTCGGTCTGGACATGATTGCCATCCCAGCGGATACTCCAGCTACGACCATTGCGGCCATGATTGCCGATGAAGCGGCTATCGGAGTGATCAACCAAAAGACAACAGCAGTTCGGATCATTCCTTATGGTAAGGAAGGCGATATGTTAGAGCTCGGTGGCCTTCTTGGCTCAGCCCCCGTGATGAAGGTCAATAAAGCTTCGTCAGCTGATTTCATTGCCCGTGGCGGTCAAATTCCAGCTCCTGTTCATAGCTTTAAAAATTAAGAGAAATCGAGTATAATAATAGAAGAAAAGAATAAAAAAGTCTGTGATGATGAAACTCCAGACTTTTTTCTTACAAAAGGAGACAAGATGGCTAAAACAAAATTATTTGTGATTCGTCATGGGAGAACCATGTTTAACACCATCGGCCGTGCCCAAGGCTGGTCCGATACCCCTTTGACAGCAGAAGGAGAAAAAGGTATCCAGGCTCTAGGGATCGGTCTGCGAGAGTCTGGTTTAGTATTCACCCGTGCTTACTCCAGTGATTCAGGCCGTGCCATTCAGACCATGGGGATCATTCTCGATGAATTGGGTTTGAAAGAAAAAATTCCTTACCGCTTTGACAAGCGGATTCGCGAATGGTCTTTTGGCAGTTTTGATGGCGCCTACGGGGGAGAACTATTTCATGGTGTTGTACCGCGCGTGCTAGATGTAGAAGATTATAAGACCTTGAGTTTAGAAGACTTGGCTGAGGGGATCTGCCAGGTTGATACAGCAGGGTGGGCGGAACCTTGGGAAGTCTTGAAGAGACGGATCCTAGAAGGTTTTGAAGCTATTGCCAGAGAGGTAGAGGAAAATGGTGGTGGCAATGCCTTGGTGGTCAGTCATAGCTGGACGATTCAAACTCTGGTCTGCCTAGTTGAAGGAAATCAAATCTCGATCTGCCGCTTTCAAATGGTAGTGTCACCCTTTTGGAATATGAAGATGGAGCATTTACTGTTAAGGTAGTTGGAGATAGCAGTTACCGTGAAGTTGGTGAAAGCTTGCAAGAATCTTAGTTCATGATGAGAGGCTGGACCTTTGGTCTTGGCCTTTTCGTATGCTCAAAACTTGCAAGAGCTTCCCTATTTTCTTTTTTCAAAAAATGATATAATGAAAGAGATACATACGGAGGTAATACAATGACAAAAACCAGATTATACATTGCTCGTCATGGAAAAACCATGTTTAATACCATCGGGCGAGCGCAGGGCTGGTCAGACACTCCGCTGACAGAAGCAGGAGAGCGTGGGATTAAAGAATTAGGTCTTGGTCTTAAGGAAGCGGGTCTTTCTTTTAAAGAGGCTGTTTCGAGTGATTCAGGCCGAACCATTCAAACCATGGGCATTATTCTTCAAGAGCTTGGTTTGACAGGTCAGATTCCTTATCGCTATGATAAACGCATTCGTGAGTGGTGTTTTGGTAGCTTCGACGGTGCCTATGATGGCGAGCTTTTTATGGGGGTTTTGCCCCGTGTTTTTAAGGTCGAGGATTTTCGTCAGTTGAGCTTGATGGAGTTGGCAGAAGGGATTGTTGAAGTCGACACCACTGGTTGGGCTGAATCTTGGGGTGCCTTGAGTGGTCGGATTAAAGAAGGTTTTGAAGCCATCGCAAAAGAGCTGGAAGCCTCTGGCGGTGGCAATGCAATGGTAGTCAGCCATGGCATGACCATTACAACCTTGATTTATTTGATCAATCCAAAAGCGGTTGAGGAATTGGTCTTGGATAATGGAAGTGTAACGGTTTTAGCTTATGAAGATGGTGTTTTTACCATCGAAAAAGTTGGGGATATGTCCTATCGTAAAGTTGGAGCAAAACTCCTAGAGGAAGGCTATGGCGAATAAGTACAGACGCGCAAGAAAAAAAAGCAGGAAATGGTGGCCATACTTAGTGAGCTTCTTTCTTCTTGCAGTCCTTGGAGCGGGAATTGGCGCTTATTTGGCAAAACCAAGCCTGCTTTCAGATCTCCAGTTTTGGAAGGGGAAAAAAACTGTCGTGACGACTCCATCTTCTTCTAAGAAAAAGGTAGAGAAATCAGATTTGCCAGCTGTTTCGACAAAAGATTGGCAGTTGATCTTGGTCAATCGTGACAATGTGAAGCCAGAATTAAACCCGCAATTGACAGATGTGGATGCCATAAAAGTCGATAGTCGCATTGTAGATCCAACGCGTCAATTTTTGGAAGCAGCCCGAAAAATTGCCCCAGAAGAAACCTTGATATCAGGTTATCGGAGTGTAGCCGAACAAACCGAGCTCTACAATGAGCGTGTTGCTGAGTTAGAAGCGAGTGGTCTTTCACACGAAGAAGCTGAAAAACAGGTGCAGACTCAGGTGCAGGTCCCCGGTGCTAGTGAGCATCAGACTGGCCTTGCGATTGATATGAGCGTCGAAGCAGGTCAAAGTGATGAGTTAGGCTTGCAGCTGGCTGCCATCGCCCCTCAATATGGTTTTGTTCTTCGCTATCCAGATGGTAAAAGTGATATTACAGGTGTGGCATTTGAGAATTGGCATTTTCGTTATGTTGGTGTCGAAAGTGCTCAGTATATGACCAAACATCAGCTAGTATTAGAAGAATATATTCAATTACTGAAAAAAGCTGGGAAATAGGCACTTTTCTAAGCCTTAAGAATGATTTTTAGCACTCTTTAAAAAAGAGTGCTAATTTTTTGGATTTTTTTCTTGACTTTCTCTTGAGAGGGTGTATAATAGAATCATAGTTTAGCACTCGAGTTCATAGAGTGCTAAAAATGAAAGAGAGGTGAGGTCATGGTTACAGAACGTCAAAATGAGATTTTAAATCTTGTCGTTGATATCTTTACCAAGACCCACGAACCAGTCGGTTCAAAAGCACTACAAGATGTCATTCAATCGAGTAGTGCTACTATCCGAAACGACATGGCTGCCCTCGAAAAGCAGGGCTTGCTAGAAAAGGCCCACACTTCGAGTGGTCGAATGCCCAGCCTAGCTGGTTTTCAATATTTTGTTCAGAACTCGCTTGATTTGGAGTTGATTGATGAGCAAGATGTCTACCAGGTGGTGAAAGCCTTCGATTTTGAAGCCTTTAAGTTAGATGATATCTTGGATGCAACGGCTAAGTTGCTAGCCCAGATGACGGGCTACACCGCAGTCATTCAGGATGTTGAGCCAACACGACAGCGCTTGACTGGGTTTGAGATTGTTCCATTGTCCAACCACGATGCCTTAGCGGTTCTGACCTTGGATGAATCAAAGCCTGTCACCGTCCAGTTTGCGATTCCAAAGAATTTTTTAACCAGTGACTTGGAAATCTTCCATCAGTTGGTTCAAGAACGTTTCATTGGAAATACAGTCTTGGATATCCACTACCGCTTGCGGACGGAGATCCCACAGATTGTACAGCGCTATTTTAAGACGACAGACAATGTATTGGATCTGTTTGATTACGTCTTCTCGCAACTGTTTCAAGAACTGGTCTTTGTAGAAGGAAAGGTTTCATCCTTAAGCTATGCAGATCTTCAGACCTATCAGTTCTTAGATAATCCCCAACACGTAGCTCTCGAGTTGCGAGGGGGGATGCCAGAGGACCAAATGACCCAGATCCTGGTTGCGGAGTCCCGAGAGAAGGCCTTGAAAAATGTGACTGTGATTAGTCACAAATTCCTGGTTCCTTATCGTGGGATGGCCCTCATGCATGTGATTGGTCCCGTAGAGATGGATTACAGGCGTGTGATTAGCCTCGTCAATGTTATCGGCCGAGTGCTGGTCATGAAGTTAACGGACTACTATCGTTACCTTAACAGCAACCATTATGAAGTAAATTAAGACCAAATGAAAGGGGTGTATGCCTTGACAGAAGATATTAAAAAAGAAGACGTGAAAGAAGAGGAAGTTGTCGTGACAACTGAAGAAGTTGTAGAGGAAACCAACCAACCTTCTGAATTAGAAGAAGCACAAGCGCGTGCCGAAGAATTTGAAACAAATACCTTCGTGCTCATGCAGAAATGCAAAATATTCAACGTCGTGCCAACGAAGAACGCCAACTCTTGCAACGCTATCGCAGCCAAGATTTGGCCAAAGCAATCTTGCCATCATTGGATAACCTTGAACGTGCCCTTGCCGTAGAAGGGTTGACAGATGATGTCAAAAAAGGACTAGAGATGGTTCAAGACAGCTTGATTCATGCTCTGAAAGAAGAAGGAATCGAAGAAATCGCAGCGGACGGCGAATTTGACCATAACTACCACATGGCCATTCAAACAGTGCCAGCGGATGACGAGCATCCAGCTGACACCATCGCACAAGTCTTCCAAAAAGGCTACAAACTCCATGACCGCATCCTACGCCCAGCCATGGTGGTTGTATATAACTAGACTAGAGAACTTAAAAACCTTGTCCGAAATGACACTAAACTATGAAAGAAAGATAAGATGCAAGCCGGAGGCTTGCAAGGAAGATATTTCCCGCCGTGGTGAAAGTTTCAGTAGCGTGTGCTACTGAAACAGGGGATTTTTGAGACAATAGGCTCAAAAATAAGTGATGAAATCCCGTAGGGAGTTGCTCACGTCCCCACCACTTAAGGGGGATATCAAAAAAATCAAAATTCGAATTAAAATTTAAGGAGAAAAACACATGTCTAAAATTATCGGTATTGACTTAGGTACAACAAACTCAGCAGTTGCAGTTCTTGAAGGAACTGAAAGCAAAATCATCGCAAACCCAGAAGGAAACCGTACAACTCCATCTGTAGTTTCTTTCAAAAACGGTGAAATCATCGTTGGTGACGCTGCAAAACGTCAAGCAGTCACAAATCCAGATACAGTCATCTCTATCAAATCTAAGATGGGTACTTCTGAAAAAGTTTCTGCTAACGGGAAAGAATACACTCCACAAGAAATCTCAGCAATGATCCTTCAATATTTGAAAGGTTATGCGGAAGAATATCTTGGTGAAAAAGTAACCAAGGCTGTTATCACAGTTCCAGCTTACTTTAACGATGCCCAACGTCAAGCAACTAAAGACGCTGGTAAAATTGCTGGTCTTGAAGTAGAACGTATCGTCAACGAACCAACTGCAGCTGCTCTTGCTTATGGTTTGGACAAGACTGACAAAGAAGAAAAAATCTTGGTATTCGACCTTGGTGGTGGTACATTCGACGTATCTATCCTTGAACTCGGTGATGGTGTCTTTGATGTATTGGCAACTGCAGGGGACAACAAACTCGGTGGTGACGACTTTGACCAAAAAATTATTGACCACTTGGTTGCAGAATTCAAGAAAGAAAATGGTATCGACTTGTCAACAGACAAGATGGCTCTTCAACGTTTGAAAGACGCAGCTGAAAAAGCTAAGAAAGACCTTTCTGGTGTGACTTCAACTCAAATCAGCTTGCCATTCATTACTGCTGGTGAAGCTGGACCTCTTCACTTGGAAATGACCTTGACTCGTGCGAAATTTGATGATTTGACTCGTGACCTTGTAGAACGTACAAAGTTCCAGTTCGCCAAGCACTTTCAGATGCAGGTTTGAGCTTGTCAGATATCGACGAAGTCATCCTTGTTGGTGGTTCAACTCGTATTCCAGCCGTTGTAGAAGCTGTTAAGGCTGAAACTGGTAAAGAACCAAACAAATCAGTTAACCCTGATGAAGTAGTTGCTATGGGTGCTGCCATCCAAGGTGGTGTCATTACTGGTGATGTCAAAGACGTTGTCCTTCTTGACGTAACACCATTGTCACTTGGTATCGAAACAATGGGTGGTGTCTTCACAAAACTCATCGAGCGCAATACAACAATTCCAACATCTAAATCACAAGTTTTCTCAACTGCAGCAGACAACCAACCAGCTGTTGATATCCACGTTCTTCAAGGTGAACGCCCAATGGCAGCAGATAACAAGACTCTTGGACGTTTCCAATTGACTGATATCCCAGCTGCACCTCGTGGTATCCCACAAATCGAAGTAACATTTGACATCGATAAGAACGGTATCGTATCTGTTAAAGCTAAAGATCTTGGAACTCAAAAAGAACAAACAATTGTTATCCAATCAAACTCAGGTTTGACAGACGAAGAAATCGACCGCATGATGAAAGATGCCGAAGCGAACGCTGAAGCAGACAAGAAACGGAAAGAAGAAGTAGACCTTCGTAACGAAGTAGACCAAGCAATCTTTGCGACTGAAAAGACCATCAAGGAAACTGAAGGTAAAGGCTTCGATGCAGAACGTGATGCTGCCCAAGCTGCCCTTGATGAGCTTAAGAAAGCCCAAGAAGACAACAACTTGGACGAAATGAAAGCAAAACTTGAAGCGTTGAACGAAAAAGCTCAAGGACTTGCTGTGAAACTCTACGAACAAGCTGCGGCAGCCCAACAAGCTCAAGCAGGAGCAGAAGGCGCACAAGCAACAGGAAATGCAGGCGATGACGTCGTAGACGGAGAGTTTACGGAAAAATAAAATAGTCCAGTGGACTATTTTATCCCGAGCTTGAAAATCAGGCGAGTATAAGAAGAAATCCAGAGGTTGCAACCCAGCCTCTGTTTTTCGGTAAAATAGAGGATGTTGCGTATGAAAAAAGTACTTTGTATTATTTATCCTAATTTTTCTCTTTATGAGATAACCACTTTAACGAGTACTTTAGCTCTGTCTTTTGATATCACGATTGATTATGTAGCTTCTGAGAATTCAATAGTTGTCTCTGAGGATGGTTTGCCCTGTCAACCGACGAAAACATTGGATCAAATCCGTATAGAAGATTATTCTTGTGTGATTTTGCCAGGAATGGTAAATATAGGTCCTGCTCTACAAGATGAGAAATTGATCTCGTTTTTGAGAAGTCTTGATGGGCAAGATATCCTAATTGCAGCCATTTCTTCAGCGCCCCTTTTATTGGCGAAAGCAGGCTTGTTGAAGGACACGAAATTTACAGGTGGAATTTGGCAAAACTTCTTTGACTATTTTGAATTTCTTCCACGTGAAAATTTCCAACCGAAAGTTCTTGTCCAAGATAAACAAATCATTACGGCTATAGGATTCGCACATCAAGAGTTTGCAAGAAAAGTGATTCTTAGTCTAGGATTGGCAGAGAATGCGGACAACTATTTTAAAGAACAGAACGAGTATGCTGAAGAGGATTTGAAATTTACTCTATCAGATGAAGAGTTTGATCAAGTGAAGCAGAGTATAGAAAACAGCCTCTAAAGATTCACATGAAAATTATAGAAAGGAACAAGTGTATTCAGGGAATTGAGCACGGGTTCCAGAATTTCTTACTAAATTTGAAAGAAAGGACAAAGAGTGTTCGAGTAATTGAACTCGAGCGGAAAGCTTGGAAATTAGATAAACCTCCTAAGAAATCAGGATTTCTTGTCGGTTTCCTAAATTTCAGTCGCTTTCTGTTCGCTCTTAGTATCTTATATGAACAATACTGAATTTTATGACCGTTTGGGCGTTTCAAAGAATGCATCTCAAGATGAGATCAAGAAAGCCTATCGGAAATTATCGAAGAAATATCACCCGGATATCAATAAAGAACCTGGTGCTGAGGAAAAGTACAAGGAAGTTCAAGAAGCCTATGAGACTTTAAGTGACGAACAAAAGCGGGCAGCTTATGACCAATACGGTGCTGCTGGAGCCAACGGTGGCTTCGGTGGTGGAGCAGGCGGCTTTGGTGGCTTTGATGGCGCTGGTTTTGGTGGTTTTGAAGATATCTTCTCAAGCTTCTTTGGTGGCGGTGCCAGTCGCAATCCCAATGCCCCTCGCCAAGGGGATGACCTCCAATACCGTGTGAATCTCAAGTTTGAAGAAGCGATTTTTGGTGCTGAAAAAGAAGTTAAGTACCATCGTGAAGCCAGCTGCCATACCTGTCACGGTTCAGGTGCCAAGCCAGGGACTAGCCCTGTGACTTGTGGACGCTGTCATGGTTCAGGTGTCATCAATGTCGATACACAAACCCCTCTTGGGATGATGCGCCGTCAAGTCACCTGTGATGTCTGCCATGGTCGTGGTCAAGAAATCAAAGATCCATGTAGTACTTGTCGTGGAACAGGTCATGAAAAACAAGCCCACAGCGTGAATGTCAAGATTCCTGCAGGAGTTGAAACAGGTCAACAAATCCGCTTGGCAGGCCAAGGGGAAGCTGGCTTTAACGGCGGACCTTATGGCGATTTGTATGTTGTTGTCAACGTTGAGCCGAGCGATCGATTCGAACGGGATGGTTCAACTATCTACTACAAGCTAGATTTGAACATTGTTCAGGCAGCACTTGGTGATACAGTTCACGTACCTACCGTTCATGGCGATGTTGATTTAGTGATTCCTGAAGGAACCCAAACCGGCAAAGAAGTTCCGCCTCCGCGGAAAAGGAGCGCCTAGTCTTCGTGGTGGGGCTATGGGAGACCAATATGTATCTGTCAATGTCGTTACCCCAACTGGTTTAAATGACAAGCAAAAAGAAGCCCTTAAAGCCTTTGCGGAAGCAAGTGATTTGAAGGTCAACCCAAAGAAAAAAGGCTTCTTTGATAAGGTCAAAGATGCTTTAGATGACTTATAAGCATAAACGAGTTTCCTTTTGAGTAAGGGGCTCGTTTTATTTTGGCTGGTATTCAAGAACCTTCATTTTCGCAAAACTGTACCCGGACAGGATGCCTTTTTCTCTCTTGTATCCCCTTCTATATCCTGCTAAAATAAAAACATGACACGATACAAAGCAACTATTTCTTACGATGGAACCTTATTTGCAGGTTTCCAACGCCAACCGCATGCGCGTAGTGTGCAAGAAGAAATCGAGAAGACCTTGACGCGTCTGAATCAAGGAAATCCTGTGACCATTCACGGAGCTGGCCGGACGGATGCAGGTGTCCATGCCCTTGGACAGGTCATCCATTTTGATCTCCCCCAGCCACGGGATGAGGAAAAGCTCCGCTTTGCCCTCGATACCCAAACCCCAGAGGATATTGACTTTATCCGGGTGGAGCAAGTGACCGATGATTTCCATTCACGCTACCAGAAGCATAGCAAGACCTACGAATTCATCGTAGATTATGGTCGCCCCAAGAATCCCATGATGCGCCACTATGCAACTCCCTATCCTTACCCCTTGGATGTGGCCAAGATGCAAGAAGCCATCCAAAAGTTGGAGGGGACCCACGATTTCACTGGCTTCACAGCTTCGGGTACCAGTGTGGAAGACAAGGTCCGTACGATTACAGTGGCCCGCTTGGTTGAGGATGTAGCGAATCATCGCCTTCTCTTTATTTTTTCGGGCAATGGCTTTCTTTACAAGCAGATCCGCAATATGGTGGGGACCTTGCTAAAGATTGGCAATGGACGAATGCCGGTTGAGCAAATTGATTTGATTTTTAGAAAAAAAGGACCGCAATCTAGCAGGTCCTACAGCAGCGCCTAATGGCTTATATTTAAAGGAGATCCGTTATGAGTAATGAATTGATTCTAGCTATTTCAGGAAATGATATTTTTTTTAGTGGGGGCGGCCTTCATGCAGACCTTGCGACCTATACAACCAACAAACAGCATGGTTTTGTTGCGGTGACTTGTTTGACAGCTATGACCGAGCATGGTTTTGAAGTTATTCCGGTGGATCCAACGACCTTTTCCCAACAGCTCAACTCTCTCAAGGATGTTCCTTTTTTTCTGCTATTAAGCTTGGCCTCTTGCCAAATGTTGAAGTGGCAGACCTAGCCTTGGACTACGTTAAGGCTCATGCGGAGATCCCTGTCGTCCCTAGACCCTGTCTTGGTCTGCAAGGAAACCCATGATGTGGAAGTGTCAGCCCTTCGAGATGAATTGATCAAGTTCTTCCCTTATGTGACCATTATCACGCCAAACTTGCCAGAAGCTGAGATCTTGACCCAAAGCACAATTCAATCGCTCGATGAGATGAAGGAGGCTGCTCGTAAGCTCCATGAATTGGGAGCAGCCAATGTCGTAGTCAAAGGAGGTAATCGCCTCAACAAAGAAAAAAAGCCATCGATGTCTTTTATGATGGTACAGACTTCACTGTCATTGAAGAGCCAGTCCTAGAAAAAAACAATACAGGAGCTGGTTGTACCTTTGCATCTAGCATTTCCAGCCAGTTGGTGAAAGGAAAATCGCCGCTTGAAGCTGTTAAATCCTCTAAAGATTTTGTCTTCCAAGCTATTCAAAAATCAGACCAGTATGGAGTAGTACAATATGACCTCTAATCGAACTCAACTCATTGCCCGCCTTTCCATTTTGACAGCCTTGACAGTTGTACTTGGCTACTATACCAAACTTCCAACTCCGACAGGCATCGTCACGCTACTAGATCTAGGTGTCTATTTCACAGCCTTCTATTTTGGACGCAAGGAAGGTGCGATTGTAGGTGGTGTCGGAGCCTTCCTACTCGATCTGATATCAGGCTATCCTCAGTGGATGTTCTTTAGCCTCCTCTTTCACGGGGGCCAAGGCTATTTCGCCGGCTTTAAAGGGAAAACCCGCTACCTAGGTTTGCTCCTTGCGACGGTCGTTATGGTAGGTGGTTATGCGCTAGCTTCTGCTCTCTTTTTAGGAAATGGCTGGGGAGCGGCGATTGCAGATATGCCTAACAATCTGGCCCAGAATTTTGTTGGGATGGCTTTAGGCTATGTGGTTTATTATGCCTTCCAAAAGAAAGGAAGCTAACTCATGGATTTGGAGCAACTGAAGAAAGATGTAAAAGAAATCCTAGCTGATGTACTAACCAAGAGTCGACTCCGCCAGGGGCAGATTCTAGTCTTAGGCTTGTCTTCAAGTGAAGTTGCAGGAGGGCAAATTGGAAAGGCTTCGAATCTTGACATTGCGGAGGCCATTGTCAAAACCTTGTTGGATGAGTTAAATGCCAAGGGTATTTATTTGGCTGTACAAGGTTGCGAGCACCTCAATCGGGCCCTCGTTGTCGAGCGGGAATTAGCAGACAAGAAGGATCTAGAAATTGTCAATGTCCTACCAAGTCTTCATGCAGGAGGTGCTGGTCAACTCGCTGCATTCAAGTACTTTAAGGATCCTGTCGAAGTGGAATTTATCACAGCCCAAGCGGGACTAGATATCGGAGATACTTCGGTTGGGATGCACATCAAACACGTGCAAGTTCCGATTCGTCCTGTCTTGCGTGAACTAGGGAAAGCTCATGTCACAGCCCTAGCCAGTCGGCCAAAATTGATCGGTGGAGCCCGTGCTCTTTACCAAGACGATCCTATCCGAAAATCCTAATGTAAACTAGCTTTTAGAGGCTAGTTTTTTTGAATGAAAAGAGAGGCAAACACGTTTTAAAACTTGCTTTTTCAAAGTTTTGTGGTAAAATTATAAGGAATGACTATATTATTTTAAGGAGAGACAGAATGTCTGTATCATTTGAAAACAAAGAAACTAACCACGGTGTGTTGACTTTCACCATCAGCCAAGAGCAAATCAAACCTGCTTTGGATCGTGTGTTTGAATCAGTTAAGAAAACTTTGAACGTACCTGGATTCCGTAAGGGTCATATTCCACGTCCAATCTTCAACCAACGTTTTGGTGAAGAAGCTCTTTACCAAGATGCTTTGAACGATCTTCTTCCAGCAGCATACGAAGCAGCTGTAAAAGAAGCTGGAATCGAAGTTGTAGCACAACCAACTTTCGACGTTGTTTCTATGGAAAAAGGCCAAGACTGGACTTTGACAGCAACTGTTGTGACAAAACCTGAAGTAAAATTGGGTGCTTACAAAGACCTTGAAGTATCAGTAGAAGTTTCTAAAGAAGTAACAGACGCTGATGTAGATGCACGTATCGAACGCGAACGCAACAACTTGGCTGAATTGGTCGTTAAAGAAGGTGCTGCTGCTGAAGGCGATACAGTTGTGATCGACTTCGTAGGTTCTATCGATGGTGTTGAATTCGATGGTGGTAAAGGTGACAACTTCTCACTTGGACTTGGTTCAGGTCAATTCATCCCAGGTTTCGAAGACCAATTGGTTGGACACTCTGCTGGTGAAACAGTTGACGTCATCGTAACCTTCCCAGAAGACTACCAAGCTGCTGACCTTGCAGGTAAAGAAGCGAAATTCGTGACAACAATCCACGAAGTGAAAGCAAAAGAAGTACCAGCTCTTGACGATGAATTGGCAAAAGACATCGACGAAGAAGTTGAAACTCTTGCTGAATTGAAAGAAAAATACCGCAAAGAATTGGCAGAAGCAAAAGAAGAAGCATACAACGATGCAGTAGAAGCAGCAGCCATCGATCTTGCAGTTGAAATGCTGAAATCGTTGAACTTCCAGAAGAAATGATCCACGAAGAAGTACACCGTTCAATCAACGAATTCCTTGGAAATATGCAACGTCAAGGAATCTCCCCAGATATGTACTTCCAAATCACTGGAACAACTCAAGAAGACCTTCATAAACAATACGAAGCAGAAGCTGAAAGCCGCACGAAGACAAACCTTGTGGTTGAAGCAGTAGCGAAAGCAGAAGGCTTCGAAGCAACTGAAGAAGAAATCAATGCTGAAATCGAACAATTAGCAGCAGATTACAACATGCCAGTTGAACAAGTTCGCAACCTTCTTTCACCAGAAATGTTGAAACATGACATCACAGTGAAGAAAGCCGTGAACGTGATCACAAGCACAGCAAAAGTAAAATAATTTAGAATAAAAAGAAGAGCCGTGAGGCTCTTCTTTTTTCTGATTTCATGGAGAATCCTGGAATTTTCCTTTGACGAAAGGGGAAATTTATCGTACAATAGAGTGTAACGATAAAATTTGTGATAGATTTGGCTACTAGAAGTGATCAATCTATCATTAAGGATGGGATGAGGTTTGAGACCAGATCCTTCTCCATTTAGGAAATGAAACATAAGGAGATTTACCCTTGGAATTAGAAGTATTTGCTGGACAAGAAAAAAGTGAACTTTCTATGATTGAAGTGGCACGTGCGATTTTGGAATTGCGCGGACGTGACCATGAAATGTACTTTAGCGATCTTGTAAATGAAATTCAAAATTACCTTGAAAAATCAAATAGCGAGATCCGTGAAGCTCTTCCATTGTTCTACACGGAATTGAATGTGGATGGAAGCTTTATCCCACTTGGGGATAACAAATGGGGTCTTCGTTCTTGGTATGCGATCGATGAAGTCGACGAAGAAATCATCGCCCTTGAAGAAACAGACGAAGATGAAGCTCCTAAGAAACGTAAGAAAAAACGTGTCAACGCCTTCATGGATGGAGATGACGATGCGATCGATTACAACGATGACGATCCAGAAGACGAAGAAGTTTACGAAGCAGATCCAGCTCTTTCATACGATGAAGAAAATCCAGATGATGAAAAGAGTGAAGTCGAAGCTTACGATGCTGAAATCAATGAAATCGTACCAGATGATTTGGGTGAAGAAGTTGAATTGAGCGAAGAAGACGATGAAGAAGAGGATTCTGAAGAAGAGGAAGAAGAATAAATCATAAGAGGCTGGGCATAAAGTGTCCAGCCTCTTATATATGGTAGATATAACTGCAAGACGCAGTAGTTGATTGAGAGTGGGACAAGGAAGGCTTTTTAGTCAACATTCGTTCTTTCCCGCTCCCTTTTTGTTTGCATTGAAAAAGGTGACAAGTTAGAGTATAATGAACATGTAATATTCCCCAAATAGGAGGTGTTCCTAATGGACTTTCGTCTGGATAATAGTTTAGTAGATGCCGGTATTGACACGGTTGTGGTCGGTATAGCTAAAAATGTGGATCCTCAAGCAGTTTTACCTGTTGCTTTTCTTGAAAAAAAGCAAGTAATGGAAGAATGGGCGCTCCAGTGTCAGTTGGAAGAAGTCGCAGAATCAGCAGTTGTTACAGGCTATACAGATTTGTTGCAAAAGGTAGGGCGCAGTATCAAGAAAAATCCGCCAACGATTCTTGCCCTCATCCGAAACATCCAGCATCGTGGTTCTCTGCCTCAGATCAATAGTATCATTGACATTTATAATGTTGAATGTCTGAGATCTTATCTCGCTATTGGAGGACACGATCTGGATAAAATTGAAGGTCCGATCGAATTTACGATCAGTCAAAGAGAAGATCTCTTTTTCCCCATCCTTTCTAGCGAAAAGCATGTAGCACCGACAGATCCTGTCTACAGAGATCAAAAAGGGGTTCTAGCTTGGTTGGATGTGCGTGATAGCGACCTCTACAAATTTGATGAGACAACAAAAAACGCCCTCTTTGTCATCCAAGGAAACCAAGAGACCACAGTAGAGATGCGTTTAGAAGCGCTGGAACGAATCCACAGGGATCTTGCTTCCTGCATGCCGAATCTTCAATTTGAAAAATTTCTCGTCACACCAAATGGCGTGGAATCAGCTTCATAAGGAAATGAAAATCATTTTCATGAAAGTTTCAATTTGACAAAGAAGAGCATTTGCGGTAAGATATTGTTCGGGCACCTCATTTTGAGGTCGGAGCTCCCTAATCATTAGGGAGCTATTTTTGTTTTTCCGAAAAGGGGAATGGTCTCTATCATATTAGAAGAAGAGGAAAGCATATGTCAACAAAATATATTTTTGTCACTGGTGGTGTCGTATCATCCATCGGGAAAGGGATTGTTGCAGCGAGTCTCGGTCGCCTACTCAAGAATCGTGGATTGAAAGTGACGATTCAAAAATTTGACCCTTATATCAATATCGACCCAGGGACGATGAGCCCTTACCAACACGGGGAAGTCTTTGTCACAGATGATGGGGCAGAAACAGACTTGGACCTTGGTCACTATGAACGCTTCATCGATATCAATCTGAATAAGTACTCAAATGTGACAACAGGGAAAATCTATAGTGAAGTCCTTCGAAAAGAACGTCGTGGAGAATACTTGGGCGCGACTGTACAGGTTATTCCTCATATTACAGATGCATTAAAAGAAAAGATTAAACGAGCAGCGACGACGACGGATTCAGATGTCATCATTACAGAAGTTGGCGGAACTGTTGGAGACATTGAGTCCCTTCCCTTCCTTGAAGCTCTTCGCCAAATGAAGGCTGATGTTGGGGCTGAAAATGTCATGTACATTCACACGACTCTTCTTCCTTACTTGAAGGCTGCTGGTGAAATGAAAACCAAGCCGACCCAACACTCAGTGAAAGAATTACGTGGTCTTGGAATTCAACCAAATATGTTGGTCATCCGTACAGAAAAACCAGCTGGTCAAGGGATCAAGAACAAGTTAGCCCAATTCTGTGACGTGGCTCCAGAGGCAGTTATCGAGTCCCTTGATGTGGAACACTTGTACCAAATTCCATTGAACTTACAGGCACAAAATATGGACCAAATCGTATGTGACCATTTGAAATTGGACGTCCCACAAGCAGATATGACAGAATGGTCTGCTATGGTCGATAAGGTCATGAGCCTCAAGAAGCAGGTCAAGATTGCCTTGGTAGGGAAATACGTAGAATTGCAAGATGCCTACATCTCAGTCGTAGAGGCTTTGAAACACTCTGGCTATGCCAATGATGCCGAGGTGAAGATTGATTGGGTCAATGCCAATAACGTCACAGCTGAGAATGTGGCAGAACTTCTTGGAGACGCTGATGGGATCATCGTGCCAGGTGGTTTTGGTCAACGGGGAACTGAAGGAAAAATTCAAGCCATCAAGTATGCGCGTGAACAGGATGTGCCGATGTTAGGGGTCTGCCTCGGTATGCAGTTGACCTGTATCGAGTTTGCCCGTCATGTCTTAGGCTTGGAGGGGGCTAATTCATCTGAGTTGGATCCAGAAACCAAGTACCCGATTATTGATATCATGCGGGACCAAATCAATGTAGAAGACATGGGAGGAACTCTTCGCTTAGGACTCTACCCATCAAAACTCAAACGTGGCTCAAAGCAGCAGCAGCCTATGACAATCAAGAAGTGGTACAACGTCGCCACCGTCACCGTTATGAGTTTAACAATGCTTTCCGTGAACAGTTCGAAGAAGCAGGTTTTGTCTTCTCAGGTGTTTCCCCAGACAACCGTTTGGTTGAAATTGTTGAAATACCAGAAAACAAATTCTTTGTTGCTTGCCAATACCATCCAGAATTGTCAAGCCGTCCAAACCGCCCAGAAGGTCTTTACACTGCCTTCATCACAGAGGCCGTTGAGAATCACGATAGCAAATAATAATCAAGAGGCTGGGACAAAAGTCCTAGCCTCTCAATTGTCTTTGGATTGTCGATCAAGACGCAGTGGTTGAGTGGGCTCTACTAGGCTGATTTCATCAGCTTTTACAGCCCTACTCAACTGTCCCACTCTCTTTGGACTATCATAGTCCTGACTATAGGGTGCAGTTGTTGCTTGCTCACTGCACTGCCTTGAGATGGTGTAGAGGACGGCTTGCAAAGAAAGTGTTCCAAGTCTTCATTCGCTTATGAGGCTTTAAAGGGCACCTTTTCAAGGTTTTAACGAGACCTCCTTCTTCCCATTCCTTTTTGTGAAAAAATGACAAACCCTGAAAAAAGTTTGAAAAAAATCTTGACAAAAAAGTTGTTGATTGATATACTAGTAAAGTACTCAATCGCGGGGATGGCGGAATTGGCAGACGCGCAGGACTAAGGATCCTGTGACCGCTTTAGGTCGTGAGGGTTCAAGTCCCTCTCTCCGCATCGGATAAAGATAGCTTCGGCTATCTTTTTTTGTTTCTCAAAAACTTTGTGATAGAATAGGTGGGAGATGAGGTGAGAAAATGAAGAAGAAGTATCTGGTGTTGATCGATGGCCTTTTTGCACTGCTGGGAAGTGCCATTAATTTTTTCGGTCCGATCATGATTTTAGCCATGGGGATAGGCGCATACAAATATACCATCTATTACTTTATCGCCTTAAATGTATGGAATGTCCTCATTTTTCTAGTAGCGATTGCTTCTAAGTATTTGCTCAGAAAAGAGAAAAGAATTAAAAAGTGGATTCCCAATCTTTTTCTGATGACAGGCTTTATTCTCTTTCTCGCAACAATCCTTGTTGTGTGTGAGAGCCTTCCGTTTCTGGAGGGATTGGTAAACGGACTTCTTGGAAAAATGTTCACTGACAGTCAATTATTTGCTGGTTATTTCTATTCACAATGGGTTGCAGGAGGACTCCTAGTGGTTTGCGGGATTGGTTTTCTCCTTTCATTAAAAAATTTTAAATCAGAGGATTGAAAAGAGAGGGGCTCGGGCTCCCTTCTTTTACTTTTCTGTGAGCTGTGGAAGTCTTGGAAATAGAAGCATTCCTCCTTATTTATCGTAAAAAAGCGCTTAAAGCTACAGGAAAGGCTAGCATTTTCAATGAAAAAGTGATAAAATAAACAATGTAAGCGGGTTAACCCCGCAAAAATATAGAGGAGGCCTATCACAAATGGCAATCGTTTCAGCAGAAAAATTTGTCCAAGCAGCTCGTGACAACGGTTATGCAGTTGGTGGATTTAACACAAACAACCTTGAGTGGACTCAAGCTATCTTGCGTGCAGCAGAAGCTAAGAAAGCTCCAGTACTTATCCAAACTTCTATGGGTGCTGCTAAATACATGGGTGGTTACAAAGTTGCTCGCAACATGATCGCTAACCTTGTAGAATCAATGGGTATCACTGTACCAGTTGCTATTCACCTTGACCATGGTCACTACGACGATGCTCTTGAATGTATCGAAGCTGGTTACACTTCAATCATGTTTGACGGTTCACACCTTCCAGTTGAAGAAAACCTTAAATTGGCGAAAGATGTCGTTGAAAGCTCATGCTAAAGGTATCTCAGTAGAAGCTGAAGTTGGTACTATCGGTGGTGAAGAAGACGGTATCATCGGTGACGGTGAATTGGCACCAATCGAAGACGCTAAAGCAATGGTTGCTACAGGAATCGACTTCTTGGCAGCAGGTATCGGTAACATCCACGGTCCTTACCCAGCAAACTGGAAAGGTCTTCACCTTGACCACTTGCAAAAATTGACTGAAGCTGTACCAGGATTCCCAATCGTATTGCACGGTGGATCAGGTATCCCTGATGAGCAAATTAAAGAAGCTATCAAACTTGGTGTTGCGAAAGTTAACGTTAACACTGAGTGCCAAATCGCATTTGCAAATGCTACTCGTCAATTCGTACGTGAATACGATGCAAACGAAGCAGAATACGACAAGAAGAAACTCTTCGACCCACGTAAATTCTTGAAACCAGGATTCGAAGCAATCACAGCTTCAGTTGAAGAACGTATCGACGTATTCGGTTCAGAAAACAAAGCTTAATTTCGCTTGAAACGATAGTAACCAGAGGTTTATCCGTAAGGATAAACCTTTTTGATTTCTCTTTTTTGGAAAAATGTTTGTTTCAAACAAATAATGATTGCGATTCTGACAGTTTAAGGTTATAATAAACAAAAACGAAGCAAGTAGGTAGGAAATGAAGAAACAGGAAAGACTGAATGAGATTATCAATCTGGTTAATAAGGCTGGAACCGTTTACGTTCAAGATATAATGGAAAGTATGCAGGTGTCGGATATGACGGTCCGTCGTGATTTGATTGAACTGGAAAAACAGGGGCTGATTATTCGGGTTCGAAACGGAGCTAAAAGTAACCAATTCCTCCCTTCACGAGAACTTCCTCATGAAGAGAAGTTGCTCAAGAATATACTGGCTAAGCGTGAGGTAGCGAAGAAAGCTTGCGAACTGATAAAAGAAGGTGAGAGTATCTTCCTTGGACCGGGGACCTCTGTTGAAGTTCTTTCCGAAGCTATTAATAATAAGGAATTGCGCGTGGTGACCAACTGTCTGCCGATTTTCCAAGAGTTGTTAAAGAAGAAAAGTGATACCTTTAAGGTGATCCTCTTGGGAGGGGAGCTCCGAGAAACCAGTCAAGCTTTTGTCGGCGATATAACGAACACTCTCATGGAAAGAATGTACTTCCACAAGATGTTTTTCAGTGGGAACGGCATAGTGGATGGACGCGTTCTAACATCTTCTTTCGAAGAAGCCTATACGCAAAAGTTGGCTTTAGAACGTTCTTCCGAAGCCTACCTACTGATTGATTCCTCCAAGATTGGTAAAGAAGACTTTACCTCTATCTGCTCCTTAAAGAAAGTGACGGCAGTGATAACGGACGATGCATCTGAGAAAGCACATGAAGAATTAGAGGAGTATACACGAGTGATTGTATAAATGATGAACTGAAAAAAGAGAGAATCATTCTCTCTTTTTGTTTGTTATAAACAGAATAAGATTGAAAATTAAAACAAAAATGAAAAAAATAAACAAATATAGTTGACAACAAACAAAATTAGCGCTATACTATGTTTGTGAACAACAAAACGAAGTCGGATGAAGAAAGAGGAGAACTTTCTTTGTTGACGGAAATATAAAAAGGAGAATCATATGGCAATTGTAGTTGGTGCGGATGCAGCAGGTATTCGCTTAAAAGAAGTAGTCAAAGAGTGTTTGGAAGCAGAAGGTTTCCAAGTGGTGGATGTTACTGAAGAAGGGCAAGACTTTGTTGATGTGACCTTGGCTGTTGCAAAAGAAGTGAAACAAGCAGAAGACAATCTTGGGATTGTTATTGACGCTTATGGAGCAGGTCCTTTCATGGTCGCAACTAAAATTAAAGGAATGGTTGCGGCAGAAGTTTCAGATGAGCGTTCAGCTTATATGACTCGTGGTCATAACAATTCTCGCATGATCACCATGGGTGCTCAAATCGTGGGTGACCAATTGGCGAAAAATATTGCCAAGGGATTTGTTAACGGTAAGTATGACGGTGGTCGCCACCAAATCCGTGTGGATATGCTCAACAAGATGTGCTAAAGGGAGGAGTAAAAGAATGAAAATTGCAATTGGATGTGACCATATTGTCACGAATGAAAAAATGGCTGTTTCAGAATTTTTGAAATCAAAAGGCTATGAGGTCCTTGATTTCGGAACCTATGACCATGCTCGCACCCACTACCCAATTTTTGGGAAAAAAGTCGGAGAAGCTGTAGCTAGTGGTCTTGCAGATTTGGAGTATGTATCTGTGGAACTGGCGTTGGGATTAACAACGCGGTTAACAAGGTCCCTGGAATCCGTTCAGCCTTGGTCCGCGATATGACAACTGCACTTTATGCCAAAGAAGAACTCAATGCCAACGTCATTGGTTTCGGTGGGAAAGTAACTGGTGAATTGCTCATGTGCGATATTATTGAAGCTTTCATTCATGCAGAATACAAACCAAGTGAAGAAAACAAGAAATTGATCGCCAAGATTCAACATTTGGAAACCCACAACGACCATCAAGAAGATGAGGATTTCTTCACAGAATTCCTTGAAAAATGGGATCGTGGTGAATACCACGACTAAGAGGTGGGATTATGATCTTAACAGTAACCATGAACCCATCTATTGACATTTCCTATCCATTAGAAACCTTACAATTGGATACGGTCAATCGAGTAGGCAAGGTAAGCAAAACTGCAGGAGGTAAGGGACTCAATGTCACACGGGTCCTAGCAGAGATTGGAGATCCTGTCTCAGCGACTGGTCTGGTTGGCGGTTCAACAGGCCAATTTATCTTGGAACATCTGGATCAGAAGATCGGCAAAGAATTCTTTGAAATTCAAGGGGAGACCCGCAATTGTATTGCTATTCTCCACGAAGGGCAACAAACTGAAATCCTGGAAAAAGGTCCATCTGTTTCTGAAGAAGAAGGGAAAGCCTTTCTGTCTCACTTTGAAGCTTTGCTTCCAGCTGTAACAGTTGTTGTTATCTCAGGAAGTTTACCAGCTGGGTTACCAGTTGATTATTATGTGAAATTGGTCGAGCGTGCTAAGAAGGCAGGAAAACCAGTCGTTCTGGATTGCTCAGGTGCTTCCTTAGAAAAAGCTCTAGCAGCCCCTATTAAACCAACGGTTATCAAGCCAAATAATGAAGAATTGTCCCAATTACTGGGCTATGAGGTGACCAAGGATTTTGATCAATTAAAAGAAGTTCTTCAAACTGACTTATTTGAAGGCATTGACTGGATCATCGTCTCCCTAGGAGCTGACGGTGCCTTTGCCAAACACGGAGATGTCTTCTATAAAGTGGATATTCCAAATTGAAGTCGTCAACCCAGTGGGCTCTGGTGATTCAACGGTTGCTGGGATTGCCTCAGCTCTCTATCATCAGGAAGATGACCAAGCGCTTTTAACCAAAGCCAATGTCCTTGGCATGTTGAATGCTCAAGAAGCAACGACAGGCCATATCAATATTCATCACTATGATGATTTGTATCAACAGATAAATGTAAAAGAGGTATAAGATGGTATTAACAGAACAAAAACGCAACTATTTAGAAAAATTGAGCACCAAAGAGGGTGTGATCTCTGCCTTGGCTTTTGACCAACGCGGTGCTTTGAAACGCCTCATGGCCCAATACCAAGACACAGAACCAACAGTGGCTCAAATGGAAGAATTGAAGGTCCTAGTGGCTGAAGAATTGACACCATTCGCATCTTCTATGCTCTTGGACCCTGAGTATGGACTTCCAGCGACCAAGGTCTTGGATGCAGAAGCAGGGCTTTTGTTGGCATATGAAAAAACAGGCTATGACACTTCTAGCACCAAGCGTCTGCCAGACTGCCTCAACCTTTGGTCAGCTAAACGCATCAAAGAGCAGGGTGCAGATGCAGTGAAATTCTTGCTCTACTATGATGTGGATAGTGCAGACGAACTCAACCAAGAAAAACAAGCCTACATCGAACGCATCGGTTCAGAATGTGCGGCAGAAGAAATTCCATTCTTCCTTGAAATCTTGGCTTACGATGAAACAATCGCTGATGCAGGTTCTGTAGAATACGCTAAAGTGAAACCTCGCAAGGTCATCGAAGCGATGAAAGTCTTCTCAGACCCACGCTTCAACATCGATGTCTTGAAAGTAGAAGTGCCAGTCAATGTCAAATATGTAGAAGGATTTGGCGATGGAGAAATTGTGCATAGTCGTGAGGAAGCTGCGGCCTTCTTTAAAGAACAAGAAGAAGCAACCAACCTTCCATACATCTACTTGAGTGCAGGTGTTTCTGCCAAACTCTTCCAAGAAACCCTAGTCTTTGCGCATGAAGCAGGCGCAAACTTCAACGGGGTTCTTTGCGGACGTGCAACTTGGGCTGGATCTGTAGAAGCCTACATCAAGAATGGGGAAGCTGCAGCTCGTGAATGGTTGCGTACCGAAGGTCGTCGCAACATTGAAGAACTCAACCAAGTCTTGGACCAAGTCGCAACTTCTTGGAAAGAGCGTATTTAAAAGTGTAGACCACTCCTTTAACGATGGGCGTTCAAATTTCCTTGAAGAGCCCAGAGAAGACAGCTATAAACAGCTATTTGTTAGGAAAAAACAAAAAAGTTAAAAAGTTGTTAAGAAAGGGTTTACAAAAACAAAAGCGTATGCTATACTTAGTCCATAAGTGAATACAAGGTGAGTGTTAGTAAGTTAGATTACGCATGATCACAGATGAATCGGGGAGAACCCTCTCTGATCTCATTTGTGGTCATTTTTTATACCCTAAACCTTAAATAAACTAGCAAGGAGAGTACCATGTATCGGATTTTAAATCCACTCAATCACAATGTTGCTCTGGTGAGAAATGACAAAGGGGAAGAACTGATTGTCATTGGAAAAGGAATTGTTTTTGGGAAAAAGAAGGGCGACCTAGTCCCTAAAGAAAAGGTAGAAAAGCTCTTTCGGATGAAAACAGAGGAATCCCGAGAGAACTTTATGACCCTGCTAAAAGATGTTCCGTTAGACTTCATCACAGTGACCTACGAGATGATTGATTACTTGATCAAAAAGTATCACTATCCCGTTCAAGAATATATCTATGTGACCTTGACCGACCACATGTTTTGCTCTTACCAAGCAATGACCCAAGGCAGGTATAAGGAAAGTAATCTTTTGGATATCTCGGAGAACTATCCAGTGGCTTTTGAGATTGCCAAAGAGGCAGTAGATATCTATCGGGAGAAGCTCACAACTAGCTTCCCTGAAGATGAGATCACTCGCATCGCCTATCATTTCATCAACGCAGAAGGTGAAAATGGAGTGGAAATCGTGGATTCCATGGACCAGCGCAAAGAAATCTTAAAAGGTGTGGAAGAGGTTTGGATAGTTACTCAATCAAACGAACCGAGACCAACAATAACTTTTATGATCGCTTCATGATTCATCTCAACTACTTCTTGGATTACCTGGATCGCAATCGAGACGATAATCAATCACTTCTAGATATGGAGGAGCACATCAAAAGCTCCTATCCCAAAGCCTTTGAGATTGGTTCCAAGATTTATGATGTGATTTCTAGGGAGACTGGAGTTGACTTGTACAAGAGCGAACGGGTCTATCTTGTCTTACACATTCAACGATTATTGTAACAACTTTTAAAAATTAAGAAATTCAAATTGGAGGAATTGGTCATGACCAAAGAAGAAATGACACTATTAGGTTTTGAGATCGTTGCCTATGCAGGGGATGCTCGCTCTAAACTTTTGGAGGCCCTCAAGGCAGCTGAGAAGGGTGACTTCGCTCAAGCGGAAAGCTTGGTAGAAGAAGCAGGAAGCTGCATCGCAGAGGCTCACAAGTCTCAAACAACTATGCTAGCGCAAGAAGCAGCCGGAGAAGACCTCCCTTACAGCATTACCATGATGCATGGGCAGGACCACTTAATGACAACGATCCTATTAAAAGATGTGATTCATCATCTCATTGAACTATACAAAAGAGGAGTAAAATAATGCATAAATTAATTGAATTTATTGAAAAAAAGAAACCTTTCTTTGAAAAATTATCGCGGAATATTTATCTCCGCGCCATCCGTGATGGCTTTATTGCGGGAATGCCAGTCATTCTCTTTTCAAGTATCTTTATCTTGATTGCCTTCGTACCAAACTCATGGGGCTTCCAATGGTCTGATGATGTAGTGGGCTTCTTGATGAAACCTTACAGCTATTCCATGGGGATCCTTGCTCTATTGGTAGCAGGAACAACAGCCAAGTCCTTAACAGACTCTGTCAATCGTAATATGGAAAAAACCAATCAAATCAACTATATGTCAACACTTTTGGCAGCAATCGTTGGTTTGTTGATGCTGGCTGCTGACCCAATTGAAGGTGGTATTTCTACAGGTTTCCTTGGAACAAAAGGTTTGCTTTCTGCTTTCCTTGCGGCCTTTGTTACTGTTAATATTTACAAGGTCTGTGTGAAAAACAATGTTACCATCCGCATGCCGGACGAAGTTCCACCGAATATCTCTCAAGTTTTTAAAGATGTGATTCCATTCACACTCTCAGTTGTTTCTCTTTATGCTCTTGATTTGATTGTTCGTCATATTGACGGGGCAAGTGTGGCCGAATCGATTGGTAAACTCTTCGCTCCTCTCTTCTCTGCAGCAGATGGCTATGTAGGAATTACCATTATCTTTGGGGCCTTTGCTTTCTTCTGGTTTGTTGGGATTCACGGACCATCTATTGTTGAACCTGCTATTGCAGCGATTACTTACGCAAATGCCGAAGTTAACTTGAATTTGCTAAAAGAAGGGATGCATGCGGATAAGATTCTCACTTCTGGTACGCAAATGTTTATCGTTACCATGGGTGGAACAGGTGCGACCCTAGTAGTTCCATTTATGTTTATGTGGCTATGTAAATCGAAACGAAATCGTGCTATTGGACGTGCATCAGTCGTTCCTACTTTCTTCGGTGTAAACGAGCCAATCTTGTTCGGTGCACCACTTGTATTGAACCCAATCTTCTTTATTCCATTTATCTTTGCGCCAATCGCTAACGTTTGGATCTTCAAGTTTTTTATTGAAACGCTTGGGATGAACTCATTCACGACCAACCTTCCATGGACTACTCCAGCACCACTTGGACAAATCTTGGGTACGAACTTCCAAGTCTTGTCCTTTATCTTGGCGGCCCTCCTGATTGTTGTAGACGTTGCTATTTACTATCCATTCCTCAAGGTTTATGATGAGCAGATTCTTGAAGAAGAACGCTCTGGTAAAGCAAACGATGAATTAAAAGAAAAAGTAGCTGCAAACTTCAATACTGCCAAAGCAGACGCTATTCTTGAAAAAGCAGGTGTTGAAGATGCACCAGCTGAAAATACGATTACAGAAGAAACAAACGTCTTGGTTCTCTGTGCAGGTGGAGGAACCAGTGGCCTCCTTGCCAATGCCTTGAATAAGGCTGCAGCTGAATATAAGGTTCCTGTCAAAGCGGCAGCAGGTGGTTACGGTGCCCACCGTGAAATGTTGCCAGAGTTTGATCTAGTCATCTTAGCTCCTCAGGTTGCTTCAAACTTCGAAGATATGAAGGCAGAAACAGACAAGTTGGGCATCAAACTGGCTAAGACAGAAGGTGCTCAGTACATTAAACTAACACGTGATGGACAAGGTGCTCTCGCCTTTGTTCAAGCTCAATTTGAAGAATAAGAACTAAGAACTAAGAAGTGAGATGGAGATGGATGGCTCACTAGCTCCTCTCCTCTCACTTTTCATTTGATTCAATCAAGAAATAGGTGAAATAATGACAAAAACACTTCCTAAAGATTTTATTTTTGGTGGGGCAACGGCTGCCTATCAAGCAGAAGGTGCTACTCATACTGATGGAAAAGGTCCAGTTGCTTGGGACAAATACTTAGCTGATAACTATTGGTATACAGCAGAACCAGCAAGTGATTTCTACCACAAATATCCAGTAGATCTTCAATTGGCTGAAGAATACGGTGTCAATGGCATCCGGATTTCCATCGCTTGGTCGCGGATTTCCCAACTGGCTACGGGGAAGTCAATCCTAAAGGGGTTGAATTCTACCACAATCTATTTGCGGAATGCCACAAACGCCATGTGGAGCCTTTTGTAACCCTCCATCACTTTGATACACCAGAAGCTCTTCATTCAAATGGAGATTTCTTGAATCGTGAAAACATCCAACACTTTGTAGATTATGCTGCCTTCTGTTTTGAAGAATTCCCAGAAGTTAACTATTGGACAACCTTCAATGAAATTGGTCCCATCGGTGATGGTCAGTACCTGGTAGGTAAATTCCCGCCAGGAATCCAGTATGATCTTGCCAAAGTTTTCCAATCACACCATAATATGATGATTTCGCACGCCCGTGCTGTGAAATTGTACAAAGACAAAGGTTATGCGGGTGAAATTGGTGTCGTACATGCTCTTCCAACTAAGTATCCTTTGGATCCGAAAAATCCAGCAGATGTTCGTGCGGCTGAGTTGGAAGATATCATCCACAACAAATTTATCTTGGATGCTACTTACCTTGGACACTACTCAGATGCAACCATGGAAGGGGTAAACCACATCTTATCAGTAAATGGTGGTAGCTTGGATCTTCGTGACGAAGACTTTGTAGCGCTTGAAGCAGCTAAAGATTTGAACGACTTCCTTGGAATTAACTACTACATGAGTGATTGGATGGAAGCATTTGATGGTGAAACTGAAATCATCCACAACGGTAAAGGGGAAAAAGGAAGCTCTAAGTACCAAATTAAAGGTGTTGGTCGTCGTGTAGCTCCTGACTATGTACCTCGCACTGACTGGGACTGGATCATTTATCCTCAAGGGCTATATGATCAGATCATGCGTGTGAAGGCGGATTATCCAAATTATAAGAAAATCTACATCACTGAAAACGGACTGGGCTACAAAGATGAGTTTGTGGACAATACGGTTTATGACGATGGACGGATTGATTATGTGAAACAACACTTGGAAGTTCTGTCCGATGCGATTGCGGATGGGGCAAACGTCAAAGGCTACTTCATTTGGTCACTCATGGACGTCTTCTCTTGGTCAAATGGTTACGAAAAACGCTATGGTCTCTTTTATGTGGACTTTGAAACCCAAGAACGTTATCCAAAGAAATCAGCTCACTGGTACAAGAAAGTAGCAGGAAGCCAAGTGATTGAATAAAGAAATAAACATGTGAGAAGGCTTATCCGTAAGGGTAGGTCTTTTTGACTCGATAATATTTTTTGATAATTTTCTACTAGCTACTATTGACAGCCTTCTTCAAAGTGCTATACTATAGGGGTAATTGCCGAATTAGCTCAGTTGGTAGAGCAACGCACTCGTAACGCGTAGGTCACAGGTTCGATCCCTGCATTCGGCATCAAGCTACACAAGAAAAAGCCTATTGTAACAGGCTTTTTTGATGTTGAATTGCTTTTTGTACCAAAAATTATAAAAGTTTTTGAATGTTATCAAGTTCAACATTTATTTTCTCTTGTAATGTATGATCGTAGTCTTAGCTAATACGGGAATGACTTTATCAATATTCTAAAGTTATTTTAGAAATGCTCAAAACTATCTTTTCGGAAAATATAAATTTTTCGGAAAGTTGATTTATAGTCTCTTTTAAATATAAAATTAAAAAGATGTGCAGGGTTGTAATTAACTTGTGCATTTTTTTGTTTAAGGTAATTCAAAGTATCCTAATATACCATATAGCTGAGAAATAAATCAAAATAGGGAAAAGAAGATATTGACAGAATTCCAGGGTTTGGTATAACAGTCAACTAGATAGTTACAATAATCAACAGGAGATATTCCTGAAGGTGTAATGTAAGATATTAGTGAAAAGATCGGAGAACATACATGGAATATAGTAAACTAGGCTGGGAAGAAGTTAGTAAGTTTGAGGAAATAAAAGGTTATGGACAACATATTTGGCGACATCATGAGAAATATTTTTTTGTTACAGATGAAGGGGGAATAGTTGAACAGAGGGTAGTCTATGAATTACCATATAGAACTATTTCAATCACCCTACCAAGTTTTTCTGAGTTACTTGAAAAGTCTAACTTAATTTGAAAATTTAGGCAATAAAGAAATCCTAGACAAGCTTTTGAGCTATTCAGAAGACTTGAAATACCACTATAATCTCTATCAGCTCTTGCTTTTTCACTTTCAGAATAAGGAACCAGAGAAATTTTTTGGACTCATTGAAGACAATATAAAGAAGGTTCATTCTCTTTTTCAGACTGTCTTTAAAACATTTTTAAAGGACAACGGGAAAATCATCAATGCCCTTCAGTTATCCTATTCCAACGCAAAATTGGAAGCGACTAATAATCTCATCAAACTTATCAAGCGCAATGCCTTTGGTTTTCGGAACTTTGAAAACTTCAAGAAGCGAATTTTCATCGCTCTGAATATCAAAAAAGAAAGGACGAAATTTGTCCTTTCTCGAGCTTAGCCTTTCTTCAACCCACTACAGTTGACAAAGAGCCGTAGATTTTAGGTATTTACCTTGTCTACTTAAGAGGTATCATATCATCGAGATAAAGGTGATTTGTTTGTTCCTAAGAATTAGGTTTTAGGTTTGACTTGTGGCAACTTCTGGAAAAAGCTTGTCTAGGATTTTTGGAGTGATAGCTTGTCCAGGACCTTCAGCACAATAGGTGTGAATATACATAGAGGGATTGAAGTTGAGCTCGATACAAGTGCAATGAGGTTTTTCCTTGCTAGCAGGCTGAGTTCTATCTGGAATGATGAGGTCAACCCCGCAAGCCCAGGCCCCCATGCTAGTTGCCATAGCTGCTGCCAATTCTTGGTAAGAGGAATCTATTGTCTCAGTGACATCAATAGAGTCACCACCCGTAGAGATGTTGGAGTTACGGCGGAGATTGACCTTTTTCCCTTCTGGGAGAATATCATCAGGTGCATAACCTTGCTGAGTTAACATCAATTGTTCGATGTCTCCTAGCTTAATGATTTCCAGAGGTGAGCGGTGGTCACGGCCTCGCAATGGATTGGCATTTTTCTGAGCGACTAATTCACGAATGGTATGTTTGCCATCACCGACAACATTAGCAGCGACACGAAGGAGGACAGCCTCACAACGCCCGTCCAGAATGAAGAAACGGTATTCGGTTCCTGGGATAAATTCTTCAACAAGAACAGCTGTATCTTCTGCAAAGGCAATCTCGAGAGCTTTCTTATAGTTATCAAGGCTGGCAGGCTCTTGGAAAATGGAAATGCCCAGACCGAAGTTGGTTGATTTTGGTTTAACCACAATTTGCTTGCCCTTGATAAGAGGATAGTAGGCTAGACCTTGTTCTAGACTGGTAAATTCGTCGCCGGCAGGGACAGGGAAGCCAGCATCAGCCAGGATTTTTTTGGTCACGGTTTTATTAGCCATGGCAAGAGGAACTACATAGTTGTCTTTTGAGGTCATGTTACCATTTTTGACGTACTCAACATGATCTTTATGCCAGAGTTTAAGGAATTGATCCTGCTCATCTAGGATTTCAAAATGAAGCCCTTTTTGAATGGCATCAAAGAGCAGCATCTGGGTAGAAAGTTCCATCTCCTCATAACCCTTAAGGGCATAGTGGGCAGTCCAGTCGTAATCATGATAGGCAAGCGCCTTGTCAAGGGCAAAGTCAGAAAGGGACTTGTCTTTGATATGAGGAAGAAGTTGAGCAGCTAGTGTCTTGTTCGGATCTGCAAAGGCATCTTTAACTTGTTTGACCAGACCTTGATGATAGTCACCAAGCCCAAAATGTTGCACCAGTTGGTCTAGAGCTGTCGTAATGTTCTGAGTTTCAGCTTCAGAAGGTAGAGGTTCTAAAGGATGAGAGAGGGCAATTTTTTCATTCAGCGCGTGACCTTGAGCCAGAGCCTGATCAACATTTTCAGGGGCATCCAGCCAGAGGAAGGCTAGAAGGAGTAGGTGTACGGTATCCATGGTAGTTTGGCTAATACCGATACGCTCAAAGGGGTTGAGGTCGAAGTTACGGAATTCTAGGTAGGTGATTCCCTTGTCAAGGAAGGAGCGATTAACCTTTTGTCCACGGAAACGAACAGCCGAGTAAAATTCCTTTTCCGCAATCAAATCACCTTGTTCGATATAGTTTTCGATGGCAGAGACATAGTCTTCTAGGCTTGCAAAGATACTTGTATTTCTTCCTTATTGACATAACCATGGTCGCTGTTTCGGAAGGAACGCACGAGTTCTGGCACTTCTTGGTCGAAGAAGCCTTGCTCAGCAACAGGTGCAGCACCAAAGAGATAGGTGATCACCCAACGATAGCGCAAATAGTTCTGAGCCAACTTAAGATAGAGGGCATTTTTGAAAGCAATTATATCAATCTGGTCACTTTCTTGGAATAGGGCCTCAACCAAATCTTTCCCTAGTTCCATATTATAGTGGATACCTGAGATAGCTTGTAGTTTAGTTCCGTATTTTTCGGCCAGGTAGTTACGATAATGGCGTTCAAATTCATTTTCCAGTTGGGCAACTTGAATTTCCTGGGCGTTGATACGAGGAGGCATGGACAAGGGCCAGAGAAGTTCATCTTTACTGATGGAACGTCCAGCTACATCGGTAATGGCTCCAAGAAATCGACGAGCCTCAGTGGTAGATTTAGCAACTGGTGTGATGAGTTCCATCTGAAACTCACAAAAATCTGTTTGAATATAAGGGTGGAAACTTCGAGCTCCTAGGCAGGAAGGGTGAGGCGTATGTGCTAATTTTCCCTGTCTATCGACACGAAGACTTTCGCGTTCAATTCCAAAGTTAGCTTGAAGGATAGGGCTAGTAGGCTCCAGCTTTTGAAGCAGTTGATTTATAATCATAGAGTCACCTTTTCATCTAATGTTAGTGTTAGTCTATTATAAATAGGAACAAAAAACAAATTTCTGCTACGTATGGCTATGATTTACCAACATTTAACGCAAGTTTGTGAAAAATGAGCAGGTTTTAGAGTTGTTTTTTTCTCTACCTATTTTTCTAAAACTGGGGAAAATCTGATATAATAAGCTTTGTAGGTGTATTATATTAATACTTACAGAACCGAACTATTCCCCTATTTAAGAAATATTGATTCAAATTTTATGAAATCAATCAGTAAATATCGTTCATAAAAACCTTGATATTACGCTATTTTTAGTCCAACTGAAACTCATACTTTCCAAACCAGGCTTGAAAAAAGCTCGTAAAGCATCACAATTCTCAAAACGTTAATTCGTTGCTGGGAAGCACAATACAAACTAAAATACTTTGCAACTTGCAAGGTATTTTTTTTGTATGAGAACTGGCGATACACAATTAGGCTAGCTCTAGCGACTTTAGTCGCATAGAGATATGCTATGCACAGTTGCCTCAAGAAAACAAGTAGAGCGATGTTTGATTGGATGGCAACCACTACATAATGGAAATATCTAGAAATGTCTATTATAACCAAATAAAAAAGTTTCAGGAAAATATAAATTCTCGGAAAGTTAGCTATTAATATTTATCAATGATAAAAATAGCATGTTTTAAGGGACTGACCCCAAAAAGTGAGAATTTAATAAAAAGACTTGACATTATTCGTTTACAATAGTAAACTTATTTTAAACATATTTGTTTACATTTGTAGACAACTAGGGGGGAAGGAGAATGAGCACAATAGAATTTAATACTTATATCACAGATGCAGAATGGGAAGTCATGCGTGTAGTTTGGGCAAATGATCGAGTAACTAGTAAAAAAGTCATTTCCGTATTGCAAGAAAAAATGGACTGGACACAATCCACTATCAAAACGATCTTAGGTCGATTAGTTGGAAAAGGCGTACTAAATACAGAGCATGAAGGTAGAAAGTTTATTTACACTGCCAATATTGAAGAGACAGAAGCCGTAAGGGATTATGCAGAAGATATTTTTAAACGGATTTGCAATAAGAAAGTCGGAAATGTAATAGGAAGCATCATTGAAGATCATGTTTTAAGCTTCGATGATATAGATCGACTAGAAAAAATATTAGAGATGAAAAAATCTTTCGCAGTAGAAGAATTGGATTGCAATTGTCCAGAAGGACAATGCGAATGTCATTTACATCATCATTAAGCATAAGGAGGAATTTAAAATGAATACTGACAACATGGATAAGTTAAAACACGAGCATGGAATCACAGATGAACATGGATACCATAAGGATCAACATCAAGTACATCATGCTGGGCATGATCACTGCGAGCACAGTGGGCATAATCACAGCGGGCACAGTGGGCATAATCACAGCGGGCACAGTGGGCATGCCCACCATCATCACGGAAGCTTTAAGGAACTTTTCTTAAAGTCATTGCCACTAGGAATCATTATTATGTTCTTTTCCCCTTTGCATGGATTTAAACTACCATTCCAGTTTACTTTTCCATATTCTGATATTGTAGTAGCTATTTAATCTACTATATTAATTATTTATGGCGGACGTCCATTCTATCAAGGTGCAGTTGACGAATTTAAACAAAAAAAACCTGGAATGATGGCACTCGTTTCTTTAGGTATAAGTGTTTCATATTTATATAGTATTTATGCTGTGATCATTACCTACGTAACGGGTGAACACGTGATGGACTTTTTCTTCGAATTTGCTTCATTACTATTAATCATGCTATTAGGTCACTGGATTGAGATGAAAGCTATTGGAGAAGCAGGAGACGCACAAGCAGAATTGGCTAAGTTAGTGCCGAAAGATGCTCACGTTGTATTAGAAGACGATTCAATTGAAACACGACCAGTTGCTGACTTACAGGTAGGTGATTTAATTCGTGTTCAAGCCGGAGAAAATGTGCCAGCAGACGGGATTATCGAGCGTGGCGAATCACGTTTAAATGAAGCTCTTCTAACTGGGGAGTCAAAAGCAGTAAAAAAAGGCCCTGGTGATGAAGTAATCGGGGGCTCAACAAATGGAGAAGGGGTTCTTTATATTAAAGTGCTTGAGACAGGTGATCAATCCTTTATCTCTCAAGTACAGAATTTAATCAGCCAAGCTCAAAGTCAGCCTTCCAGGGCAGAAAATATTGCGCAAAAGGTTGCAGGGTGGCTCTTCTATATTGCTGTTATTGTCGCGCTAATTGCTTTGTAGTGTGGATGATTATTGGAGATATCCCAACGGCAGTTATATTTACTATTACTACATTAGTTATTGCTTGTCCGCACGCATTGGGTCTGGCTATTCCATTGGTAACCGCCCGTAGCACAAGCTTAGGAGCTAGCCGTGGCTTACTAGTAAAAGACCGCCAAGCCTTAGAAATAGCTCAAGATGCAGATGTGATGATTTTAGATAAAACGGGTACTTTAACAACTGGTGAATTTAAAGTATTAGATGTAAAACTTCTTAATGACAAATATACAAAAGAGGAAATCATTGCCTTATTGGCAGGTATTGAAGGAGGATCTAGCCACCCAATTGCTCAATCAATTATAAGTTTCGCCGAGCAGCAAAATATACGTCCAGCATCTTTTGATTCGATTGATGTGATTTCCGGTTCTGGAGTAGAGGGTAAAGCAGGTGGGCACCGTTACCAATTAATCAGTCAAAAAGCCTATGGACGTAATCTTGATATGGATACTCCAAAAGGAGCAACTCTTAGTGTCTTAGTAGAAAACGATGATGCCATTGGTGCTGTAGCTTTAGGGGACGAATTAAAACCAACAAGTAAAGAGTTAATTAAAGCTCTTAAAAAGAACAATATTCGACCAATTATGGCAACAGGTGATAATGAAAAAGCGGCTCAAGGCGCGGCAGTAGATTTAGGGATTGAATATAGATCAAATCAATCTCCACAAGACAAATATGAGTTAGTTAAAACACTTAAAGATGAAGGAAAGAAAGTTATCATGGTAGGTGATGGTGTAAATGATGCTCCTTCTCTTGCCTTAGCAGATGTTGGTATAGCTATAGGTGCTGGAACTCAAGTTGCATTGGATTCAGCTGATGTCATATTGACTCAATCTGATCCAGGAGATATTGAATCATTCATTGAATTAGCACACAAAACAACTCGTAAAATGAAACAAAACCTATTTTGGGGAGCTGGTTATAACTTTATAGCTATCCCTCTAGCTGCAGGAATTTTGGCTCCTATTGGTATCACATTAAGCCCTGCATTAGGAGCAATCCTAATGTCTGTGTCAACAGTCATCGTCGCCATTAATGCTATGTTATTAAGTTTAGATCCAAAAAATAACGGTTAACAGATCGAATGATTGAAACTCCTTAAAGTATCAAGATACAATAGTTTTACAGGAGAAAAAGAGATGTAAGTACTGGCTCTTTGTAAAATCGTGTTGGTAGAAGTAGACGATTTTTCTACCAACACGATTTTTAATTTATTATAGAACGGATTTCTTTTAAAATCCTAAAAGCCACCTATTTCGACAGTTTTATAGCTTGTTATTCTATTTTCTTGACAATAATACCACCGTCTCCACACGTTTTTTAACCATAAAAAGACACCTCCATGAGCATTTGATTATATTGTACCAAATCCAACTTGGAGGTGTTTTTTTATTTAATTCTCATTTACGGGGGTCAGTGCCAATTAAAATTGCGTATTTTTTTTATTTAAAATGTATTAGAATTAAATTCATATAAAAATATGCACGAAAAAAATAAATCAAAAATTAAAAAAAGTACAAATTAATGAAGTGATTATTGATAAAAAAATAGTTAATAATTGGTTAAACAAAATATATAACTCGTTTATAAATTTATAGAAATGAACCATTATAAATCTCCTCTTAAATATTGAAAAAAACCATTGGCAGTGGACATACTTTTAAGACTATATATTTCTGAAACTACACAATACAAATATTGACATGCAATTATTAATTGGTGGATTTTAAGTTGACATCTACAAAGTTTAATGTTAAAATACATTCAAAAATATATTTGAATGAGGTGTTTTATGGTTCAAAATGTTATTACTTCAATAATCCTGTATTCTGGGACAGCCGTAGACTTACTTATTATCCTAATGTTATTTTTTGCCAAAAGAAAAAAAGCAGAAAAAGACATCATTAACATCTATTTAGGACAATTTCTAGGCTCTGTTAGTCTAATATTGCTAAGTTTACTTTTTGCATTTGTCTTAAATTATATTCCTAGTAAAGAGATTTTAGGTTTGCTCGGTTTGATTCCAATTTTCCTAGGACTCAAAGTTTTGCTTTTAGGAGATTCTGATGGAGAAGCTATTGCAAAAGATGGTTTGCGCAAAGATAATAAAAACCTGATTTTTCTAGTCGCTATGATTACTTTTGCTAGTTGTGGTGCTGACAATATTGGTGTTTTTGTCCCATATTTTATTACCTTAAATTTAGCGAATTTGATAGTGGCTTTACTTACCTTTCTAGTCATGATTTATCTCTTGGTTTTTTCTGCCCAAAAATTGGCACAAGTGCCTTCTGTTGGAGAAACTTTGGAAAAATATAGCAGATGGTTTATTGCCGTTGTTTATTTAGGATTGGGGATGTATATCCTGATTGAAAACAACAGCTTTGATATGCTAAGGACTGTGTTCAGCTAGGAGAAAAAATTATGAAAAAAGATAGTATCTGCCAAGTGGATGTTATTAATCAACAAAATGTTACAACCGCAACGAACTACCTTGAAAAGGAAAAAGTCCAAAAATCACTTCGTATTTTATCAAAGTTTACCGATAATAAACAGATAAATATCATCTTTTATCTCCTTGCTGTTGAAGAACTCTGTGTCTGTGATATAGCCTGTTTACTAAATCTCAGTATGGCATCTGCCTCCCACCATCTTCGTAAACTAGCCAATCAAAACATCTTGGATACTAGAAGAGAGGGGAAAATTATATATTATTTTATAAAAGATGAGGAAATCAAAGATTTTTTTAATCAACTAGGATAACAACTATTTTTACTACTTTTCCATGATTATAGGGAGATTATATGGACTGATCGTTGTTGTTTCAACGGTAGCAAACTGGTTTTTACATAAAGTAATTGATAAACCCAATATAGATCAGAAAGAATTACTTGAAGCTACCGCACAATATAGAAAGTTATTGATACCTGACCTAATAATTAAAGGAGTGGGATTGATTCTATCCTTAATTGTCTATCCTCCGATGATGATGTATAGTGTTTTAATTGCGGCATTTTATATCATAACTTTAAAAACACTATCTGAAAAAAGAGTGAATAACTAAAAAATGGTGATCAAAGTTAGGTGTATTATTTTAATACTTACAGACCTAAACTATTCCCCTATTTATAATCTATTGATTCATATTTTATGAAATTAATCAGTAGATATCGTTCTGAAAAGCCTTGATAATACGCTGTTTTTAGTCCAACTGAAACCCATACTTTCCAAACCAGGTTTTACGAAAAGTTTTATTTGCACCAAATGATTTTAAAAGTATTCGGATATTTTCAAACTCATCGTTAATCTTCTCGATCAACACGGATTTTAATTGTTTAATGAAGGAGAGGAACCATAACCTAAATATGGATACTTCATCTGGCTCATTAATGTTCATGTGACCAGATAGTCCGATAATTCGACCACTTATCCAAATTTCCTTGTCACCTTTGCCTTTGTTTGCTATAGTAGGATTATCGAAAGAAGCCAGTCTTCTGATAACATTACAAAAAGAGGTAGTATTATGAAAAAATTAATTGGTCTTGGATTTATCCTTGCAGCTATCGCCGTCATCACCTTTAGTATCATTGGTTATCCCAAAATAGATGCCAATCTTTGGCCCTTGGTTCCAGTTGTCTTGTTTGCTTTCTTTACTTTTGAAAATGCACTCAAGAAAGACTACAAGTCTAGTTTGATCTGTGCAGTGATTGGCTTGATCATTGCCAATGCCATCTATGATCTTCTTCCAATTTCAAATGGGGTCGTGATGACTGCGGGTGTCTTGACCTGTCTTGGTCTAGGTTTTCTCTTTCCAGACGCACCAAAAGAAAAATAATGCTTCCGATTTTATTCGCTTTAGGAGAGTGGGACAGAAATCGGTAATTCGTTAGAATTCGATTTCGTCGTCCCACCTCCGTACAGTTGAGTAGGGCTGTAAAGCTGATGAAATCAGCGTAGTAGAGCCCACTCAACCACTGCGTCTTGCTCGACAATCCAAAGACAATTGAGAGACTAGGACTTTTGTCCTAGCCTCTTTTTAGCTGTCTGAAAGAACCACTTAGGGGCTGAAAATAACCACTTACCGAAAAGGACTTGTAAGATTTTGAACAGCTGTTATAATGTTACTAACAAAGGTTAAGAAAGGAGTCCTATGAAAGTTCGCATCGAATTAGATCCGCAGATGGATGAGCCAGAAATGATCATCCGGGCTCCTCGATTGACGGAGGAAGTCACCCGCTTGCAACAGTTGATCTTGGAGCAAAAAATGATGCCCTTGACCTTTTACAAGGATCGAAGCGAGTACTTCGTAGATGTGTCAGAAATTCTCTTTTTTGAGACAGATGGTGAAAAGATCTATGGGCATACCAGAGAAGAGGCCTATGAGGTTCGTCAAAAACTCTATGAGTTGGAAGAAATCTTGCCGATTGCTTTCTGTCGTATCTCCAAGTCGACCATTGTCAATACCAAGCAGATTTATTCTATTGAAAAATCTTTTTCGGGAACCAGTACAGTAAACTTTTATCAAACCCATAAGCAGGTACACGTGTCCCGACACTATTATCAACTCTTAAAAGAACGGTTAAAGGAAATGAGGTAACAAGATGAAAAATAAATTAATTGGGATTTTCTTAATCCTCCTAGCAGCCCTAGTGCTCTTACAAGGTTATTTTGTAAAATGGGAAATCAGTATCTGGACGCTGGCTTGGGTTGTTTTACTAGCAGTCCTTTCCCTCTCAAGTTTTTTGAAGCGACACTTTGGTTGGGGCTTCCTATATGGGATCTTGGCTCTCTTCTCCCTTAATGGTCAATATCATTTTCTTCCAGTATCCAATTCGGTGGTCATCTTTTCTTCTATTTTAGCGGTGATTGGTCTGAATATTCTCTTTAAACCCTCTAAAAAAGCAAACGACTTGGAGTTCCTATTCAGCAGGATCACATGCCCAAGCTGCTGGCAATGATATCGATGTTTCCTTTTCTACAGTGACCAAGTATTTGAATGACCAGAATTTTACAGGTGGAAGTGCCGATGTGAGTTTTGGAGAAGCTTCGATCTATTTTGATAATTGCCGGATGGAAGGTCCGTCTGCCCAGTTCGCAGTGGATGTTTCCCTTGGAAGTCTGAGCCTCTATGTTCCAAGCGATTGGCGGGTTCATGTCAATGTAGAAAATTCTTTGTCAGCCATCCAACACCAGGAAAATCCAAGCAATTTAACCAGCAAGGACTTTTACATCGTCGGAGAGGTCTCACTGGGGAACCTAGAAATCATCTATGTAGGTGAGAAATCCTTCGAATAAGCCTATCTAAGAAAAACTTATTCAAAGGTCTTGCCAAGAGGAAGTTTTTTTGGTAATATAGTACGGTATGTGGTGCTAGCACATCCGTAATATTAGATCTAATAGGAGGCAAATCAGAATGGCTAAAGTATGTTATTTCACTGGTCGTAAGACTGTATCAGGAAACAACCGTTCACACGCGATGAACCAAACCAAACGTGCCGTAAAACCAAACCTTCAAAAAGTAACTGTCCTTATCGATGGTAAACCTAAAAAAGTTTGGGCTTCAGCTCGTGCATTGAAATCTGGTAAAGTAGAACGCGTTTAATCAGAAATCAGGATCTCTTGGAGGTCCTTTTCTTTTTTCTTCGTTTTTTCTCTTTTTGGACATTTGTATCAACCGATAGGAGAAAGGTGTATCCCTTTTACACGCGCCCTCTTTTATGGTAAAATAGAATATAAAATACTTTTGAGGTAGAAATTATGACAGTAAAAATCAATACAAAAGATGGTCAAATTGAATTGACTGATGATGTCATCGCAACTGTTGTAGGCGGTGCAGCCACTGAAATTTTTGGAGTGGTTGGAATGGCCAGCAAAAACGCGATTAAAGATAATTTCCAAGCTCTCTTAGGTAAGGAAAACTACTCTAAGGGTGTAGTTGTGAAGACAACAGAAGCAGGAAGTATTGCGGTTGATGTTTACACTGTTTTGAGCTATGGTACAAAGATTAGCGAAGTCTCAAAAAATATTCAAGAGCGTGTCAAATTCAGTTTAGAAAATCAACTTGGAATCACAACGGATACAGTCAACGTCTATATCCAAAACATTAAAATTGTGGGAGAATAATCGTGTCTAAAATTACAACTAGTTTATTTCAAGAAATGGTCCAAGCAGGGGCTACTCGCTTAAATAAACAAGCCGAGTATGTCAATTCATTGAACGTTTTTCCTGTACCGGACGGTGATACTGGAACCAATATGGGAATGACCATTGAAATGGTGCAAAAGAAGTAGCTGATCGCTCTGCTTCAACTGTTGGAGAAGCAGCAAATATCTTTGCTAAGGGGCTTTTGATGGGAGCGCGTGGAAACTCCGGAGTCATCACTTCTCAGTTGTTCCGCGGATTTTCTCAAAGTGTCAAAGACAAGGATGAATTGGATGGAGCAGCTCTTGCAGCAGCCTTCCAAGCAGGGGTTGAAGTTGCTTATAAAGCAGTTATGAAGCCTGTAGAAGGAACTATCTTGACCGTTTCTCGTGGTGCTGCCATCGGTGCTAAGAAAAAAGCAGAATCTACTAATGATGCGGTTGAAGTCATGCGTGCGGCTCTTGAAGGAGCTAAGACAGCTCTTGCCAAAACACCAGATATGCTTCCTGTCTTGAAGGAAGTCGGTGTAGTGGACTCTGGTGGTCAAGGTTTAGTCTTCATCTATGAAGGGTTCCTATCAGCTTTGACAGGAGAATTCATCGCTTCTGAAGAATTTGTGGCGACTCCAGCAACCATGTCAGAAATGATCAACGCAGAGCACCACAAATCAGTAGCAGGTCATGTGGCAACCGAAGATATCCAATTTGGTTACTGTACAGAGATCATGGTAGCGTTGAAACAAGGCCCAACCTATGTGAAAGACTTTGACTACGACGAATTCCGTAACTATTTGAACAACCTTGGGGATTCTCTATTAGTCGTCAACGATGATGAAATTGTCAAAGTCCATGTCCATACTGAAGATCCAGGTCTTGTCATGCAAGAAGGATTGAAATATGGTAGCTTGGTCAAAGTAAAAGTGGACAACATGCGCAACCAGCATGAAGCACAAGTTGAAAAAGAAGAACGTCAAGCTAAACCAGCTGAAGCAAAAGAATATGCCATCATCGCAGTCGTTGCGGGTGATGGATTAGCGGATATCTTCAAAGCGCAAGGAGTGGATTACATCATCTCTGGTGGCCAAACAATGAACCCTTCAACAGAAGATTTTGTCAAAGCTGTTGAAGAGTTGAATGCGCGCAACATCATTATCTTGCCAAACAATAAGAACATCTTGATGGCTGCTCAATCAGCAGCAGAAGTCATTGAACAATCTGCAGCCGTTGTAGAGACCAAGACCATCCCTCAAGGATTGACCAGTCTTCTTGCCTTCGATGAAAGCAAGTCTATCGAAGAAAACTACGAGCGCATGAGCGCTTCATTGGAAGATGTTGTTTCAGGTAGTGTGACGACAGCTGTTCGTGATACCACTATTGATGGTCTTGAAATCCATGAAAACGACAATCTTGGAATGGTCGATGGTAAATCGTTGTTTCCAATCCAGATATGATGGAAACCTTGACTGCTACCTTTGATAAGATGTTGGACGAAGATAGTGAAATTGTTACGATCTATATCGGTGAAGATGGTCAAGAAGATCTAGCCAATGAGTTGGCTCAAAACTTGATGGCTAAATATGAAGATGTTGAAGTCGAAATTCATCAAGGAGATCAACCGGTTTACCCATATTTGTTTAGCGTCGAATAATCAAAAAATTTCAAAAATAGAAGGAAAAAGAGCCAAAAAAATGATTTTTTGGCCCTTTTTTTGATGAAAAAAGCTTTATGAAAGCGATTAGATAGCTGTTTTTAGACAATTTTTATTTGATATGTTATACTTTAGAAAAATAGAAATAGGAGAAAAAGCAAATGAAAAAGGTAATCTGCTTTTTAGGAGCTTTGCTTTTTGTGATGACAGGTTGTGCCACTAAGTCTCAGTCCACAGAAACATCAAAAAGCTCAACCACTACTTCGATAGAAAAAAGTGAAACTGTTACAAGTGAGGCAAAGGAAGAAACCAAGGTTCTCACTGCAGAAATCAATGGCAATCATCATCGCTACACCATCACGACAAAAGGTGATAAGGTTCAGAAATTGAAGTTAGATGTTTTATCTGCCCTACCTGAAAAAATTGCTAGTAATTCAGCTAATCTAAGTCCTGAAGAGATGACAAAAATTATTAATGAAGGCTTGCAGTCAGATTCAGAATACACAGCACTGAAAGACATGGCTGGTTTCAATATCGAATATAAGGTCACTCCAGAGAAAAAATTAGCCTCAACAGTTTCTGTTGATATGGAAACCATTGATTGGGACAAGGTCAAAGACTTATCTTACTTTAAAGATCTCGGTATTGGTGACCTAAAAGACATCAAGGCCTCTACTGTTTTCACAGGATTAAAACTCCACGGTTTCAAAGAAGAAACGCCAGCACCATAGGTTCGGACTCATGTCCGGCCTTTTTTATTTTCTATGACATTTGTCATGTGAGCCAGTGACAAAATCATCTAGTAGCCTTTCTTTTCTTTGGCTATAATAAAGTCAGAAAGTGAGAGGTATAAAAATGAAACAGTGGTTAATGAAAGTTTTTACGATGACAATTATTGGAATGGTTGTTTATTTAATATTTTCAGGAGATGATAGTCTTTATTACCATTTCCCATGGGAATTGTTTGCGGGAATTGGTATCATGAGCTGGGCTGTTCAAGAAGTGTTGAAAATGGTCAAGGTTGTTGAAAAGGAGATGGAGTAATGAACAAGAAACTAGAAATTGGCTGGATGTTTGCTTTGTGTATGGTCCTCTGGGTAACTGAGCAGATGACGGGTTGGTTCTCTGCCCATTTCCCTAGCTGGTTTTTCCAAACGGTTTGGGGAGTGACCTTGGTCGTCTCTGTCATCATTCCAGCTGGCCAAATCTGGTTGAAAGGAGAGCATCATGAGTGTCATTAGAGTTGAGAGCTTGAAGAAAAGTATTAAAGGGAAAATGATTCTAGAAGATCTTTCTTTCACAGTTGAGAGAGGAGATTGCCTGGCCTTGATTGGGCCAAACGGAGCTGGGAAAACAACCTTGATGAATTGCCTCCTAGGAGATATAAAGGCAACAGCTGGAATCATTGAAGTGGAGGGAAAAGCTCCTGGTCATCCTCAATTAAAGGCTAGTGTCTCTTACCTCCCTCAAGAGAATGCCATCGTGCAAAGCTAACCGTACAGGAACTGATCAGCTTCTTTCGCTCTATTTATCCTCAACCCTTAACGGTCAATGAAATCGATGATCTATTGCGTTTTACTCCAGAACAAAAGAAGCAATTGGCCAGTAAGCTGTCTGGTGGGCAAAAACGTCTCCTATCCTTTGTACTGACCTTGATTGGTCGTCCCAGTCTTCTGTTTTTGGATGAGCCAACGGCCGCTATGGATACGTCCACTCGTCAACGCTTTTGGGAGATTGTTGAGCATTTAAAAGATCAAGGTGTGACCATTGTCTATTCTTCCCATTACATCGAGGAAGTTGAGCATACGGCCGACCGGATTCTGGTCTTGCATCAGGGGCGTTTGCTTCGGGATACGACTCCTCTTGCTATGAGAAGCGAAGAAGTAGAAAAACATTTCACCCTGCCTTTGCGCTACCAAGCTCTAGTGGCAGGAATGGACGGAATTGGTCAAGTGACGGTCAAATCCGATGCCCTCCAAGTTGTGACAGGCGATGCCAATCGCTTGTGGACGCGATTGCAAGAAGAAGGATGTTCGATCCAAGAGATCGAAGTCACCAATCGAAGTTTATTAGATTCTATTTTTGAAAATACAAAGGAAGTAGGTTGAGAAGATGAAACGCATGAAAGCTCTCGGCGTGGTTGAGTGGCATTTGACCAGACGCCAAGCCATTTATTACTTATTATCAATTGGGATGCCCACGGCCTTTTATCTCTTCTTTTCAGGGATGTACCAGGATACACCGGGGGCCCCCGCTCATTTTATGAGAGATTATCTCCTCTCCATGACGGCTTTTTCTATGATGTCTACAGCCCTATTTTCCTTCCCTACGGTTCTTGAAACCGATCGACTTAATAATTGGCAAAAAGTCTTGCGCCATACCCCCGTATCTATGGTAGAATATTACCTAGTGAAGGTAGCAGGTCTATTTGTAGATTTTCTTCTATCCATTGGAGTTGTCTTTACCGTAGGTCATGTAGTGCGCCATGTGAACATGACCTTGCAGGACTGGGTCTTAGCAGCTTTCCTTCTCATCCTAGGAAGTCTAGCTTTTGTAGCTATCGGTCTGGTCTTGACTCTGCTTCCTTCCAGTCAATTAATGTCGGTTGCGGGCAATCTCCTCTATATGGGACTAGCGGTCTTAGGGTGGCCTATGGATGCCCATTAGTGTCTTTCCGGAATGGATGCAAGCTATTGGCAAATGCCTACCAACCTATCAATTGATGGAACTGATCAAAACCCTTTTTTTAAATAAGGGGCAGGTCAATGTTGTTGCTAGTCTCTATTTAAGCTTGTTTACCCTGGTCTTGTTTGCTCTTGTCATCGTCTATCGTCGTCATTCTGAGGTTCGTGCATGATTGAAAAAAACTCAAGCGTATCCATTATATGTTTTACGCTAGCCTAGTTTTTTTATGGGCTTTCCATTTATCTCTATTTTATTAGGGGAGGTTCCCTACTGGCACTTCTTTTTAGCTCTCTTGTTTATTGCCTCCTATTTAGAGATTTTTGATGACAGAAAACCAAAAAAATCTGATCTGGGTTTTGTTGGTTTTATCTTCTAGCCTATGTAGCAGGAAATACTCTTTATATTAATCCCAACTATTTTTTTGGTTTTATTTCTTCATCAGCAACTTGTTGGTCTATCGCTTTGAAATACGCAATTTGCGATCTCCCTATCTTTGGACAGTTTTTTTCTGTCACAATTCCTGCTTTTTGGAGTTATCTTTTTCAAACAGAGTGCGATGGAGTATGAATGGGTATTTCTAATCATCATTTTTTTCTTTACCCATGCTATGACCTACGGCATGGTCCGGATTCGGATGATAGAAGAGTTGAAAGCTGACCATGCCAAGCAAAACGCCCAGATCAATCTCTTACTGGCAGAAAACGAGCGCCATCGGATTGGTCGTGATTTGCATGATAGTCTGGGACACACCTTTGCCATGCTCAGTGTCAAGGCAGATCTGGCCGATCAATTCTTAGCATTAGGACAGCTTGAGAAGGCTAAGGAGCAGGTACAAGAGATTCAAGCCATCAGCCAAGAGTCCATGCACCAAGTCCGAGAGATTGTGGAGAACTTGAAGCAGCGAACCTTGACAAGAGAGTTAGAAACTGTCCAGCAAATGCTAGAAGTGGCGCAAGTAAAAGTGGAGATCCAAAACGAACTCGATACAGCTAGTATATCGCCGATCCTAGAGTCTGCTCTGGCTATGGTGTCTCTAGAATTAGCCACTAATATGATCAAGCATGCCAAAGCGACGGAGGCCCATCTCTCTTATCGATCCACCGAAACAGGGGTGGAAATGGTGGCAGAAGACAATGGTATCGGCTTTGATAAGGTCTCCGATAAGGATCTACACTCGATCCGCGAACGGATTGCCTTATTGGGAGGAGAGCTAGAGATCAGTCATCGTCACAAGCCAACCCGCATAGAAATACGGATCCCCTATCAAGAAAGGAAATAAGATGCGCTTATTAGTTGCTGAAGACCAAAGTATGTTGCGCGATGCTCTCTGCCAGCTCTTGCTTTTGCAAGAGGACGTGGAAGAAGTCTTGCAGGCTGGAGATGGACAAGAAGCTATTCGCTTACTCGAAAGCCATCCAGTTGATATTGCTATCTTAGATATCGAGATGCCGATCAAAACAGGGTTAGAAGTCTTGGAATGGGCTAAACGTCAACAACCCCAGCTCAAGGTTGTCATCGTTACCACCTTTAAGCGACCGGGTTACTTTGAGCGAGCCCTTAAGGCTGGAGTGGATGCCTATGTTCTAAAGGAACGCCGCATAACGGATTTGATGGCCACCCTGCATACAGTCTTGGCAGGGCAAAAAGAATATTCTCCTGAATTAATGGAGGGAATCCTCACCCATCCTAATCCTCTGAGCTCTCAGGAGCAAGCGGTCCTAAAAGAAGTTGCCAAAGGAGCTTCCAACCAAGAAATTGCTGATCGTTTATTTCTCTCTAACGGGACCATCCGCAATTATATGTCAGCCATACTGACCAAGTTGGATGCAGAGAACCGGACCGAGGCAGCAAAAATCGCCCAAGAAAAGGGATGGTTATAAGGAAGAAAAGAGAGTGGGACAGAAATCGGTAATTTCGTTAGAATTCGATTTCGTCGTCCCACCTCCGCAAAGTTGAGTAGGGCTGTAAAAGCTGATGAAATCAGCCTAGTAGAGCCCACTCAACCACTGCGTCTTGCTCGACAATTCAAAGACAATTGAGAGGCTAGGACTTTTATCCCAGCCTCTTTTTTAATTAGACTTGTCATTTTTGTAGGAGAGCTCTCATTATTCGGATTTGGATAGAAAATTCAGAAAATTTACTATTTTTCCTTGAAATATTTCCCAAAAATGGTATGATAGTAGCATGCTAATTTGAGAAACAAAGTACTGGAAAGGAGAGACATGGAGAAAATTACCTTAGAAACTGCGAAAACCGGTTCAGAACTTGTCCTTGAAACCCTGCGTGATTTGGGAATCGATACGATTTGGTTATCCTGGTGGAGCAGTTTTGCCTTTATACGATGCTATCTATAGCTTTGAGGGAATCAAGCATATTCTTGGACGACACGAACAAGGGTGCTTGCATGAAGCTGAAGGCTACGCCAAATCAACTGGAAAGCTGGGTGTCGCAGTCGTCACTAGTGGACCGGGGGCTACCAATGCTATTACAGGGATTGCGGATGCCATGAGTGATAGTGTTCCTTTATTGGTCTTCACTGGACAGGTTAATCGCGCTGGAATTGGGAAAGACGCCTTCCAAGAAGCGGATATTGTGGGAATTACCATGCCGATTACCAAGTACAACTATCAAGTACGTGAGACGGCAGACCTTCCGCGGATTATTACAGAAGCTGTCCACATTGCGACAACGGGTCGTCCAGGTCCTGTCGTCATTGACCTTCCAAAAGATGTCTCAGCTTTAGAGACAGATTTCATCTATGAGCCAAGAGTGAATCTTCCAAGCTATCAGCCGACCATTGAGCCCAATGAATTGCAGATTAAAAAGATTTTGAAGCAATTGAGCAAGGCTAAAAAACCAGTGCTCCTCGTTGGTGGTGGTGTCAGTTACGCTGGAGCATCAGAAGAGTTGATGGCTCTAGCTGAGCGCTATCAGATTCCAGTAGTGACCAGTCTCTTAGGTCAAGGAACGATCCCGACCAGTCATCCTCTTTTCCTTGGAATGGGAGGGATGCACGGGTCCTTCGCAGCCAACATCGCTATGACAGAAACAGATTTCATGATCAGTATTGGTTGTCGCTTCGATGACCGTTTGACAGGGAATCCTAAGACCTTTGCGAAGAATGCCAAAGTGGCTCACATTGATATTGACCCTGCAGAGATTGGTAAGATCATTGCAGTTGACATTCCAGTTGTTGGTGATGCTAAAAAAGCCTTGCAACAGTTACTGGCAGAACCAGTAGTTCATCTGAACACTGAAAAATGGATCGAAAAGGTTACCCAAGATAAGAACCGAGTCCGTTCATATGATAAGAAAGAACGAGTTGTTCAGCCACAAGCTGTGATTGAACGAGTTGGTGAGTTGACCAAGGGGGATGCCATCGTCGTGACAGACGTTGGACAACACCAAATGTGGGCAGCTCAATACTACCCATATCAAATGAACGGCAGTTGGTGACTTCTGGTGGACTAGGGACCATGGGATTCGGTGTGCCAGCCGCCATTGGTGCTAAGATTGCCAATCCAGATAAAGAAGTCGTGCTCTTTGTCGGAGATGGAGGCTTCCAGATGACCAACCAAGAGTTGGCTATCTTAAATATCTATAAGGTTCCGATTAAGGTTATCATGCTCAACAACCATTCACTGGGGATGGTCCGTCAATGGCAGGAAGCTTTCTATGATGGACGGACATCAGAATCTGTCTTTGATAGCCTTCCAGATTTCCAATTAATGGCTCAAGCCTATGGAATTAAGAATTATAAATTTGATAATCCTGAAAGCTTGGACAAGGATTTAGAAGTCATCACAGAAGATGTACCCATGTTCATCGAAGTAGATATTTCTCGTAAAGAGCACGTTCTACCGATGGTACCTGCTGGTAAGAGTAATCATGAGATGTTGGGGGTGAAGTTTAATGCGTAGAATGTTAACAGCCAAACTTCAAAACCGGTCTGGGGTTCTCAATCGCTTTACAGGAGTCCTTTCGAGACGTCAAGTCAATATCGAAAGCATTTCTGTTGGTGCAACGGAAAATCCTAATGTATCGCGGATTACCATTATCATTGATGTTACTTCACATGATGAAGTGGAGCAAATCATCAAACAGCTCAACCGTCAGGTGGATGTGATCCGTGTCAGGGATATCACAGATAAACCGCACTTGGAACGCGAAGTGATCTTGGTGAAAGTTTCTGCACCTGCTGAGAAGCGGGCAGAGATCTTAGCCATCATCCAACCTTTCCGTGCGACCGTAGTCGATGTAGCTCCAAGCTCTATCACTGTTCAAATGACGGGAAATGCAGAAAAGAACGAAGCCCTTATTCGGGTTATTCGTCCGTATGGCATTAAAAATATCGCTCGTACCGGTGCAACCGGATTTACTCGAGATTAATTCTCGACTGGAAATAGTTATCCTCGCCTAAAAAAGGCAAAAAAAATAGAAAAGAGATTTTACTTATGGCAGTTCAAATGGAATACGAAAAAGACGTTAAAGTTGCAGCATTAAATGGTAAGAAAATTGCTGTGATCGGTTATGGCTCACAAGGACATGCACATGCACAAAACTTGCGTGACTCAGGTCATGATGTCATCATCGGTGTACGTCCAGGTAAATCATTCGATAAAGCAAAAGAAGATGGTTTTGATACCTATACAGTGGCAGAAGCGACTAAATTGGCGGATGTCATCATGATCTTGGCGCCAGACGAAATCCAACAAGAATTGTACGAAACAGAAATTGCACCAAATCTTGAAGCGGGCAATGCTGTTGGTTTGCACACGGATTCAATATCCATTTTGAATTCATCAAAGTTCCAGCGGATGTCGATGTCTTTATGTGTGCGCCGAAAGGACCAGGTCACTTGGTTCGTCGTACTTACACTGAAGGATTTGGTGTACCAGCACTTTACGCAGTCTATCAAGATGCTACAGGTAACGCCAAAGACATCGCTATGGACTGGTGTAAAGGTGTTGGATCAGCACGTGTCGGCCTTTTGGAAACAACCTACAAAGAAGAAACAGAAGAAGATTTGTTCGGAGAACAAGCTGTACTTTGTGGTGGTTTGACTGCCCTTATCGAAGCAGGTTTTGAAGTATTGACTGAAGCAGGTTATGCTCCAGAATTGGCATACTTTGAAGTTCTTCACGAAATGAAATTGATTGTGGACTTGATCTACGAAGGTGGCTTCAAGAAAATGCGTCAATCCATCTCTAACACTGCTGAATACGGGGACTATGTATCAGGCCCACGTGTTATCACTGAACAAGTGAAAGAAAATATGAAAGCTGTTCTTGCTGATATTCAAAATGGTAACTTCGCTAACGACTTTGTTAACGACTATAAGGCTGGACGTCCAAAATTAACTGCTTACCGCGAACAAGCTGCTAACCTTGAAATTGAAAAAGTTGGTGCTGAATTGCGTAAAGCAATGCCGTTCGTTGGTCAAAACGACGATGACGCCTTCAAAATCTACAACTAATTGTCTGTAGAAGACTAAGCAAGTTGGGACACCCTGGCTTGCTTTTTTCATCAAAACACAGCAACAGAGGTATGAAATGATAACAGCAAAAGATGTGGCTAAGGCCCATAAAATATTAAGAGGAGTCGTTGTTAATACGCCTCTTGAATACGACCACTATTTATCTGAAAAATATGGGGCAAAGATTTATTTGAAAAAAGAAAATGCCCAACGTGTTCGTTCTTTCAAGATTCGTGGAGCGTACTTTGCAATTTCTCAACTATCAAAAGAAGAGCGTGAGCGTGGCGTAGTGTGTGCTTCTGCGGGAAACCATGCGCAAGGGGTTGCTTATACTTGCAATGAAATGAAGATTCCAGCGACCATCTTCATGCCCATTACAACACCGCAACAAAAGATCGGCCAAGTCCGCTTCTTTGGTGGGGATTATGTAACAATCAAGTTGGTCGGAGATACTTTCGACGCTTCAGCCAAGGCGGCACAAGAATTTACTCTTGCAGAAAAACGGACCTTTATCGATCCGTTTGATAATCCAGACGTACAGGCTGGTCAAGGGACGGTTGCCTATGAAATCCTTGAGGATGCTCAGAAAGAGTCGATCGCCTTTGATGCCGTCCTTGTTCCTGTCGGTGGAGGAGGTCTTATTTCAGGTGTCTCTGCCTATATCAAAGAAACGGATCCTCGGATTGAGGTCATTGGGGTAGAAGCCGAGGGTGCCCTGTTCTATGAAGGCTGCTTTTGAAGCAGGTGGTCCTGTCAAATTACCAGAAATTGATAAGTTTGCAGATGGGATTGCCGTGCAAAAGGTAGGCCAATTGACTTATGAAGTGACCCGTCAGCACGTTGAAACGCTTGTCGGTGTTGATGAAGGATTGATTTCAGAGACCTTGATTGATCTCTATTCCAAGCAAGGAATTGTTGCCGAACCAGCGGGAGCTGCCAGTGTGGCTTCCCTAGAAGTTTTGCGCGAATACATCAAGGGAAAAACGATCTGTTGTATTATCTCCGGTGGGAATAATGACATCAACCGCATGCCTGAAATGGAAGAGCGTGCCTTGATCTACGATGGCGTAAAACACTACTTTATCGTCAACTTCCCACAACGTCCAGGGGCCCTTCGCGAATTTGTAAATGATATCCTAGGTCCAAATGATGATATCACTCGTTTTGAATACATCAAGCGCGCTAGCAAGGGAACAGGCCCTGTCTTAATCGGGATCACTTTAGACAATAAACATGACTATGCAGGCTTGATTAACCGGATTGAGCGTTTTGACCCTTCCTTCATTAATTTGAATGGAAATGAAACCCTTTACAATATGCTAGTCTGAGGGTAGTAGAGAAAGAACCGATAAGAAGGCAATATATTTTTATGGAATATATTGCTTTTTTAGGAAGACTTGTGATATGATATGCATACATTAAAAGGAGGAATATAAAATGCCTGGATTTTTTATCTTTATTTTATTCTTACTGCTGGTAGCTGGGCTCATCGTTATTAGCTCACTATATGTGGTCAAGCAACAATCCGTTGCCATCATTGAACGTTTTGGTCGCTATCAAAAAATTAGCGATAGTGGCATTCATATGAGAGTGCCTTTTGGCATCGATAAAATTGCAGCACGAGTTCAATTGCGCGTCTTGCAGAGTGAGATCGTGGTGGAAACAAAAACTCAGGATAACGTATTTGTTACTATGAATGTGGCGACGCAATACCGAGTGAATGAAAGCAACGTAAAGGATGCCTACTACAAACTCATGCGTCCTGAATCACAGATTAAATCATACATCGAGGATGCACTTCGTTCTTCTGTGCCTAAGTTGACCTTGGATGAACTGTTTGAGAAAAAAGATGAAATCGCCCTTGAAGTTCAAAAACAAGTGGCAGAGGAAATGTCAACTTATGGATATATTATTGTTAAAACCTTGATTACCAAAGTTGAGCCAGATGCCGAAGTGAAACAATCCATGAACGAGATCAATGCAGCGCAAAGAAAACGCGTGGCAGCTCAGGAATTGGCTGAAGCAGACAAGATCAAGATCGTTACTGCTGCAGAAGCAGAGGCGGAAAAAGACCGTTTGCACGGGGTTGGTATTGCCGAGCAACGGAAGGCCATTGTCGATGGATTGGCAGACTCTATTAAAGAGTTAAAAGGTGCTAATGTAGACTTAACCGAAGAACAAATCATGTCTATTCTCTTAACCAACCAGTATTTGGATACCTTAAATAATTTTGCAGATAAAGAAGGGAATAATACGATTTTCCTACCAGCAAACCCGGATGGCGTAGAGAATATTCGTACCCAAATCCTCTCAGCTTTGAAAGCAAAATAACAAAATATCTGACTTTTTTAAAAATTGTTCGTATTTCAGCTGTTATGGTTGACAAAATATGCAAAAAAATTTATATTAGTATTGGGAATAATAATATAGGAGAAGTATCATGGCTAAATCGAACTTCGAAAAAGTGGAATCAGTTGTTAGTTGGGTACGTGATAAAAAGATCACTGGGTATCGTATCAGTAAAGAAACGAACGCCCGTGAAATGTCTATCATTGCACTTGCGCAAGGTCGTGCAAAAGTGAAGAACATCTCGTTTGAAACTGCGCTTGGCTTGATCGATTTTTATGATAAGAATCATCAAAAATTCGAAAATTAAAATGATATATATAAAAAAAGAAGGGAAAAGCATCCCTTCTTTTTATATAGTGTAAATCAGGATATCGTAGAAAAGTATCACTAGCTGGATCCCTAGCTATTAAAGGATTTTAACAAGTTTATGTGTGGAATTTCACTTTCAGTTAATGGTATTCGAAAACTCCCTCATCGGAATGATTCCAGTGAGGGAGTTTGTTTTAATTTAAGAAACGTTGTAAGAATTCTTTGGTCCGTTCTTCTTTTGGATTGGTAAAGATTTCTTTTGGATCACCTTGTTCAGCGATGACCCCTTTGTCCATAAAGATAACACGACTTGAGACGTCTCGGGCAAATTCCATTTCGTGGGTGACCACGATCATGGTTAGGCCTTCTTTGGCTAAGTCTTGCATAATTTTAAGAACTTCTCCGACCATTTCAGGGTCCAGAGCTGAGGTTGGTTCATCAAACAAAATGGCATCAGGATCCATAGAAAGGGCCCGAGCGATAGCCACCCGTTGCTTTTGGCCGCCTGAGAGTTGTTTTGGACGAGCAGCCCAATAAGGTTCTCCCATGCCAACTTTCTCTAAGTTCGCTTTAGCAATCTTCTCCGCCGTTTCGCGATCACGCTTGAGAACGGTTGTTTGTGCGACAATGGTATTTTCCAAGACATTTAAGTTTTCGAATAGATTGAAGCTTTGGAAAACCATGCCCAATTTTTCCCGATAGTGGGTGAGATCGTAATCAGGATCGAGAACGTTCTGTCCCCGGTAGAGGATTTCTCCATCAGTCGGAGTTTCTAAGAGATTAATGGAGCGAAGGAAGGTAGATTTCCCGCTACCAGAGCTCCCGATGATGGAGATAACTTCGCCCTTCTCAACAGAAAGAGAGATGTCCTTCAAAACTTCGTTTTGACCGTAGGATTTTTTTAAGTGTTTGATTTCAAGTATTTTTTCTGCCATTATTTCACCTCTTTGACTTGCATTTGATTGGCACCAGTTGTGTAGGTATCAGAGTCTAAGCGACGTTCGATGTAACGAAGGATTCGGGTGATGGTGAAAGTCAGGATAAAGTAAATTACCGCAATAATGGTAAAGGTTGGGAAGTATTGGTAGTTTGAGTTGCGACCGTATTTCCTGTAAAGTAGAGTTCAACCACAGAGATAACATTCAAGACAGATGTATCCTTGATGTTGATGACAAATTCATTCCCTGTCGCTGGCAAGATATTGCGCACGACCTGTGGGAGAACGACCTTGCGCATGGTTTGTCCATGGGTCATCCCCAGAGCGGTAGCCGCTTCAAACTGGCCAGTATCCACTGCTAAGATTCCTCCACGAACAATCTCACTCATATAAGCTCCTGTGTTGATCGAAACAATAAAGATAGCAGCCCAGGTACGATCCAAGGAAATGTTAAAGGCTTGGGCTGAACCGTAGAAAATCACCATGGATTGAACGATCATCGGAGTACCACGGAAGATTTCAATGTAGACATTGAGGAACCAGCCAAAGAATTTTTGCAAGGCAGCTAGAGCCTTGTTTTTAGACGTAGGAGCAGTTCGGAAAACACCGATTAACAAACCGATAATCAAACCAGCAATGGTCCCTGTCATAGAGATTAAGAGGGTCATTCCAGTTCCTCGTAAGAACTGTGGTCCATTATCTTTCAAAATCTTCATCATTTGGCTGAAGAAAGTCTGCTTATCATCACTAGCATCGTTGGAAGCGGGTTGCTTCTCAATCATATCATCCATGAGTTTGACTTGGTCTTCAGCCGAAATTTTAGCTAGTGTAGCATTGACTTGGTCGATTCGACTGTCGCCTTTTTTCATCCCGATAGCAATGGTCGCATCTTCCTCCCCGACTTCAAAACCTTTTTTGAATTGGATCATCTTAAATTTTGAATTAGCGGATTCAGCTGTCAAGGCTTCGGGCCGCTCAGAAACATAGGCATCGATAACGCCAGATTCTAAAGCTTGACGCATCTGGGCGAAATCCCCCATAGCGGTTTCTTGTTTGGCGCCCTTGAGTTGGGAGATGAGAGAATAGAGGTAGACCCCTTGTTGAGAGGTGACCTTTGCATCCTTGAAGTCATCTAGACTAGTGACATTCGCATAGTTGCCATCTTTGCGCACCAGCATGACCGGCTCACTGGTATAGTAGCTATTTGAAAATGCTATTTCTTTTTTACGCTCTTCAGTAGGGCTCATTCCAGCGATAATCATATCAATTTTACCAGAAGTGAGGGCGGGAATTAGTCCGTTCCAAGATGTTTTTACGATCAGAGGTTTTTTACCTAGTCCCTCAGCAACTTTTTTGGCGATTTGGACATCGTAGCCATTAGCATATTGGTTGGTGCCGTCAATTTTCACAGCTCCATTTGAATCATCCTCTTGGGTCCAGTTGAAAGGAGCGTAGGCGGCTTCCATTCCGATTCGGAGATATTCATCTGCTTTGACTATATGGCTCATTCCCAGACACAAAAGTAGTCCTGTAAAGAGAGCATAAATTGTTTTTTTCATGTAGTCTCCTCTTCTATAAATAGTATCATCTTATTGTACAGGAAATTGGTCTACTTTTCAAACTTGATAACCTTTTCATGAAAAAATGCTATAATAATACAAAGGAGCGTGATCAAATGAAAAAGTATCTGTATCTAGTTTCGCCTTTCTTGCCTGCCTGTTTGTGAGTCAGAATGTCCAAGCATCTGGTCCCTCCTATGATGTCCTTTCCTACCGAGGAACCCTGACTTTAAATACCTGGGATGATGCTACTTATGAGGAAGAGCTCGTCTATTATTTCAAGGGCTCCTATAATGGGCAATACGTCACTTTAGGAAGTGCTGGGCATATGCCTCAAGGTTTTGAAATTGAGATACCACCAAAGGTTGAGGTGGAAGGTCGCGAGCTTGAAAGAGAGCCTGAGATCACAAACTTAGGAGACGGCTACCGAGTGAAAATTTATAACAGCGGGGTAGCGCATGATACGGTCAAAGTGAAGGTGACTTGGAACTTGAAAAATCTTCTCTATTCACACAAGGATATCTTGCAGTTAAACTGGAAACCAATCACAGATGGCGATAAGAAGGTTGATGAAGTTCAGTTTCGTATCATTCCTAAGTTTGCACCAGCCAATGCGCAGTCGGAACTGTATATCCATACAGCCTTTATGGGACCGGATGTGACGGTAAAGAAAGAAGATGGGTATTATGATGCCACCTTCTATAATCTAGGTAAGGGGCAAGCTGTAGAGTTGTATGGCTATTGGTTGAAGTCAGACCTATCTCCCTTGTATGATTCTGGTCGAAATACAGGATTGACCAAATTGGATGAATTTCATCAGACCCAAGCCAAAATTGAACAGGAAAAATACTGGACACGGATGTTTTGGAACTGGATCTTGCCAGCGTTTATTCTTAGTCTCTGGCTTTTGGCTCTTTTGGGTCGCAATCGTTTTAAAAAAATGATTTGGCCTGGTGTTACCTATCCAACCAATACTCGGCTTTATGAGATTCCTCAGGATATCGCACCTCTGGTGATGAGTTCGGTTGTTTATTCAGCTGAATTAGATGAGGCCTCCCCTACCAATAAGGAGAAGGCAACTTCTCCGGCATTTACATTTGAAAAAATGATTCAAGCAACTTTGCTGGATTTGATGGATCGTGGAGTGATTGTCTACGAGCAGCAAGGAAATGAAGTGGTTTTGACCAGAAAGTCTCATGAACATGTGGATGATTTTGAACGCTCCTTTATGAACATGGCTTTTGGAGATCAGGTTTCCTGTCCTGTTAACCGTCTCTTTGAGAATTATGAATTCAGTGACGATATATATAAACATGCCAAAAAAGCAGATCAAGATGCTGTTCGTTCTCTAGGAAGTCGAGCTCAGGCTCGTTTTGATACGGCTGTCAACCAAGTGGCTCGAGATGTCCATCGTAAGGTAGAAGATCTCCATTTGCCAAGCTATTATCGACCTTTGGAAGCGCATGAAGAAGCACAAGCTCGATGCAGTCTTTTCTTTGGTTGGACGGCTTGGTTCTTAGCTCTTGGAGCAGAAGTTTTTGCTATTTTTGTACTGAAGTGGTTCTCTATTCCTTGTTTGATAGGGATCTTGACCCTTTGGTATCTGCCAGCACGCTTCAATGGGGTATTTAAAGCCTGCTTACGAGATGGTGTCGTTAATGGAGCAGGTGCTGAGCAACGTTATTACTGGGATAGTTTTGGTCGCATGTTGAAAGAGATCGCTCACCTCAACGATGCAGAGCTACAGTCTCTTGTTTTATGGAATCGGTTATTGGTATATGCGGCCTTATATGGTGTAGCAGATAAGGTCACAAAAGTCATGAAGCTTCGAAATATTCATTTACAAAACCAAGCCTTGGATGCCTTCGTCTATACACCGTTCTACCATGACGTGACCCGTTCGAGTCATGCGATGTCTACCTATGGATCAACAGCCTCCACGGCCAGTCATTTCACTGTTTCCTCTGGTAGTGGAGGAGGTTTCTCTGGCGGAGGCGGTGGAGGAGGTTTTGGTGCCTTCTAATCCTACCGATCCATTGAAAGATGGGATGAGTTCAGCAAAAGGGGCGCAGAGCCCCCGTAGCTGAACTCTTTTTAATATATTAACTAAATCTAGTCGGATTGATAGAATTATGATATAATAAAGCAAATGTAAGTTTAGGAGAAAAAGATGTTTCTGTTCGAATTAATCAAGGCGATTCTTTTTGGGATTGTCGAGGGGATTACAGAGTGGTTGCCGATCTCAAGTACAGGTCACTTGATCTTATTGCAAGATTTTGTTCAGTTTAAAAACCAAGATCCTGCTTTTATGGAGATGTTTAACGTTGTCATCCAATTGGGAGCCATCCTTGCAGTTGTGGTCATTTATTTCGACAAGTTGTATCCGTTTAAACCGGGAAAATCTCCGCTAGAAGTGCGTCGGACCTGGCAATTATGGGCAAAAGTAGCTGTTGCGACTCTTCCACTTGTCTTTGTTTTCAAACTCGATGATTGGTTTGAGGCGCATTTTCACAACTCCATTTCTGTTGCGATTATGTTGATTACCTACGGGATTGCCTTTATCTATTTGGAAAGACGGGAACAAGTCAAGCCAGAAGTGATGGAGTTGCATAAGTTACCTTATCGAACAGCGTTGTATATCGGACTTTTCCAAGTCCTATCGCTCTTTCCAGGTACGAGCCGTTCAGGTGCTACGATTGTGGGAGGTTTGATCAATGGTGTTAGCCGTCCGGTCGTGACAGAATTCACCTTTTATCTAGGAATTCCAGCTATGTTTGGAGCCAGCCTCTTAAAAGTTGCAAAGTTTGTACTTGGAGGCCATTCACTGGCTCTGGGGCAACTTGTTATTCTACTGGTTGCCATGGGAGTAGCCTTTGTGGTCAGCATGTATGCCATCCGCTTTTTGACAGATTATGTGAAAAAACATGACTTCACAGTCTTTGGGAAATACCGGATCGTACTTGGGTCCATCTTGTTATTGTATGGATTGTTCCGTATCATTTTCTAGGAACATCATGAATGTCATTTCTGAGGTCGGTGACTTTTGTCCCGACCTCTTTTCTCTGCATCCTTTTTTTGAATTCTATCCAATTTTTTAGTATAATAGTAGGACTAGAAGTATGAGGTTATACTATGAAGATGAAGCAAATTAGTGATTCGACAATTAAAATCACGATCCAACTAGAAGACTTAGAAGAACGTGGAATGGAAATTGCTGATTTCCTTGTTCCACAGGAAAAAACAGAAGAATTTTTCTATGCCATTTTGGATGAGCTTGAAATGCCGGAAAGTTTCCTGGATAGCGGGATGCTGAGTTTTCGTGTGACACCAAAACCAGACAAATTAGATGTTTTTGTGACCAAATCAAAAATTGACCAACAATTGGATTTTGAGGATTTGTCCGATCTTCCCGATATGGAAGAATTATCGCGCATGACGCCAGATGAGTTTATCAAGACTTTGGAAAAAACCATTTCTGAAAAGACAAAAGGGGATGCGGAAGCCATCCACCATTTGGAGCAAGAAGAGTTGCGTGAGGATCAAGAACCGTCAGAAGTAGTTGAACCACCTGTGACTCAGTATATCTATTATATTTTGCGCTTTACAAGTCTCCAGCAAGTGGTGGCCTTTTCGAAAACAGTAACCTATCCGGTAGATACCTCTGAATTATACAAAATGGGGTCTGAATATTATTTGACCATCTTAATCGACACAGAGGACCAACCAAACCAATATCCAACCTGGTTACTTGCCATCATTCGTGAATATGCTGATGATTCAGATGTGACACGAGCAGTTCTGCAGGAACATGGGCATTTACTGATGGTATCAGGTGCGATTGAAAATTTGAAGAAAGTTGCTAGCTTATGATGTCTTTTTCATTGCAATTTGTTCTGGTGTTGATTGGAACCTTCATGATTGCCTTGGTTTTGACGCCTCTGGTTCGCTTGTTCTCCTTTAAGATCGATGCAGTGGATTATCCCAATGCTCGTCGTATCAATACCAAGCCCATGCCAAGTGCTGGTGGACTGTCTATTGTGATCTCTTTTACGATTGCAACCTTAGTCTTTATTCCTATACTGACCTCCACTACCGCACCAATCAAAAGTTACCTCTCTTACACCCTACCGGTTGTAGGAGCTGGATGGCTGATTGCTCTCACGGGCTTGATCGATGATGTAAAAGAATTATCTGCTAAGAAAAAGATGATCGGCATTCTTCTTGCAGCCAGTTTGGTCTGGTTCTACACAGACTTTCGGCTGGATGATTTTAAAATTCCATTCGGCGGTCCCTTGCTTCATTTTGAACCATGGTTGTCTTATCTTTTGACGGTGATTTGGATTGTCTCCATTACCAATGCGGTTAATCTAATTGATGGATTAGATGGTTTGGTGAGCGGGGTCTCCATTATTTCTCTTGTAACTATGGGGATTGTTTCCTATTTCTTTCTACCAGTTCCCAATCTCTTTTTGACCATGACCATCTTTGTCTTGGTTGCAGCCATCGCTGGCTTCTTTCCTTTTAATTACCATCCAGCTATTCTCTATTTGGGTGATACAGGTGCTTTGTTTATTGGATTTATGATTTCTGTTTTATCCTTGCAAGGTTTGAAAAATGCGACAGCTGTTGCTGTAGTCACCCCTATGATTATCCTTGGAGTTCCGATTACAGATACCTTTTTGGCGATTATCCGGCGGACGCTGTCTGGTCAAAAATTTTACAAACCGGATCGTAATCATTTGCATCATCGTCTGCTCTCCTTGGGGTTAACCCATCGAGGAACCGTATTGGTAATCTATGGAATCTCGATGATTTTTTCGATGATCTCTTTACTGCTTAATATTTCTACTCGTATCGGGGGAGTCTTGCTTGTAATTGGGCTCTTGTTTGGAGTGGAGCTGTTAGCGGAATTAATCGGGGTTCTAGGACCTAGTCATAGTCCGTTATTAAATGTCCTTCGTTATATTGGAAATTCCTCCTACCGTGAGGAAGTCCGTCAAAAACGGAAAGAACAAACTAAATAAGAATTGTTCTAATCAAAAGAAAAGCCAATTAGGCTTTTTTTTGATATACTTAAAAGGTAAAAAAATACTTTGTGATCAAGGTGCCTTGATTTTGAGGTCTTTGATCGGTCAAGGTAAAAGAAAGGGAATGCAATGTCGACATTAGAAATTAAAGACCTTCACGTTGAAATTGAAGGCAAAGAAATTTTAAAAGGTGTAAATCTTACCCTAAAAACTGGTGAGATCGCAGCGATTATGGGACCAAATGGTACAGGGAAATCGACTCTCTCAGCAGCGATTATGGGAAATCCAAATTATGAAGTAACCAAAGGTGAGGTTCTATTTGACGGTGTCAACATCTTGGAATTGGAAGTAGATGAACGTGCGCGGATGGGCTTGTTCCTTGCTATGCAATACCCTTCTGAAATCCCAGGAATTACCAATGCAGAATTTTTACGCGCAGCCATGAATGCTGGTAAAGAAGAGGATGAAAAGATTTCGGTTCGTGATTTCATTAAAAAATTAGATGAAAAGATGGAATTGCTCAACATGAAGGAAGAAATGGCAGAACGTTATTTGAATGAAGGATTCTCAGGTGGTGAGAAAAAACGCAATGAAATTCTTCAATTATTGATGTTGGAGCCAACTTTTGCGCTTTGGACGAAATCGACTCTGGTTTAGATATCGATGCTCTTAAAGTCGTATCTAAAGGTGTCAATGCTATGCGTGGTGAAGGTTTCGGAGCTATGATCATCACCCACTACCAACGTTTGTTGAACTACATTACTCCTGACGTAGTCCATGTGATGATGGATGGTCGGGTTGTACTTTCAGGTGGACCAGAATTGGCTGCTCGCTTGGAACGAGAAGGATACGCCCAACTTGCAGAAGAACTCGGTTACGACTATAAAGAAGAACTATAACTTGAGGACAAGTAGCCTTATTTGTCAGAAAATCAAACAGATAGTATCTTTATTAGGAGAAAAAAATGAGTATTGAAAATATTACCCTCTTTTCGGAACTGCATGCTGAGCCAAGCTGGTTGCAAGATTTACGAAAAAAAGCTTTTGACAAGATCGATCAGTTGGAGTTACCAACCATTGAACGGGTCAAATTCCATCGTTGGAATCTTGGGGATGGAACAATCACGGAAAGTGAAGCTTCTGCAAATATACCTGATTTTACGGCCCTTGATTCGAATGTAAAATTGGTTCAATTTGGAACCCAGACCGTTTTTGAACAGATCCCACAGACTCTAGCGGACCAAGGCGTTCTCTTCACGGATTTCCATTCTGCCTTAGAAGAAATTCCACAGCTAGTGGAAGACTACTTTATGTCTTCTGTTAAATACGATGATGACAAGCTGGCAGCCTATCATACGGCTTACTTTAACAGTGGGGCTGTCCTTTATATCCCAGATAATGTTGAAATTGAGGAAGCAATCGAAGGCATTTTCTACCAAGATAGTGATAGTGATGTGCCTTTTAACAAACACATTTTGATTATTGCCGGTAAAAATAGCAAGTTCAGCTATTTGGAGCGTTTGGAATCAAAAGGTAATGGCTCAGAAAGCAACTGCTAATGTGACGGTTGAGGTGATTGCCCGCTCAGGTGCCCAAGTAAAATTTGCGGCGATTGATCGCCTTGGAGAAAACGTTACAGCCTATATCAGTCGTCGAGGAAAACTAGGCCAGAATGCCAGCATTGATTGGGCCATCGGTGTCATGAATGAAGGCAATGTAGTTGCAGACTTTGACAGTGACTTGATTGGAAACGGAAGTCATGCGGATTTGAAGGTCGTTGCCTTATCAAGCGGTCGTCAAGTCCAAGGAATTGATACGCGCGTGACCAACTTTGGTTGCAACTCGATCGGAAATATCTTGCAACATGGGGTTATTCTTGAAAAAGGAACCTTGACCTTCAATGGAATTGGTCACATTATCAAGGGAGCAAAGGGGGCAGATGCCCAGCAAGAAAGTCGTGTCTTGATGCTTTCTGACCAAGCTCGTTCAGATGCCAATCCAATCCTTTTGATTGAAGAAAATGACGTCACAGCAGGCCACGCAGCATCGATCGGTCAAGTAGATCCAGAAGATATGTACTATCTTATGAGTCGTGGTCTGGATCAACACACAGCAGAACGTTTGGTAGTACGCGGTTTCTTGGGTTCTGTCATTGTTGAAATTCCAGTCAAAGAAGTACGCGATGAAATGATTGCCACCATCGAAGAAAAGTTATCTCAACGCTAAGGAGAAAGGATGCTAGATAGAAATACGATTGCTCAAGATTTTCCAATTCTCGACCAATTCGTCCATGACGAACCCTTGGTTTATCTAGACAATGCAGCAACAACACAAAAACCTAAACGTGTTCTGGAAGCAGTCAACCACTATTATTTGCAAGATAATGCCAATGTCCATCGCGGCGTTCATACCTTGGCTGAGCGAGCGACAGCAGCCTATGAGGCAGCGCGTGAAAAAGTCAGAAAGTTCATCAATGCTCCATCAACCAAGGAAATCCTTTTTACAAGAGGAACGACGACGGGACTGAACTGGGTAGCTCGCTATGCGGAAGAAGTCTTGAAGGAAGGAGACAAAGTTCTGATTTCCATCATGGAACATCACTCCAACATCATTCCTTGGCAGCAAGCCTGTAAAAAGACAGGAGCAAAACTGGTCTATGTCTATCTAAAAGATGGCTTACTGGACATGCAGGACTTAAAAAGCAAACTCAGTGAGAAGACGAAATTTGTCTCCATCACCCATGCTTCTAACGTTCTAGGTGTGGTCAATCCGATCAAGGAAATTGCTCGATTGGCTCATGAAGTCGGAGCTATCATGGTTGTTGACGGGGCTCAATCAACTCCACATATGGCCATTGATGTGCAGGATTTAGACGCAGATTTCTTTGCTTTTTCTGGTCATAAGATGGCTGGGCCGACAGGGATTGGTGTCCTTTACGGGAAAGAAGAACTCTTGCATCAAATGTCTCCAGTGGAATTTGGAGGCGAGATGATTGACTTTGTCTATGAGCAATCTGCTTCATGGAAGGAATTGCCTTGGAAATTTGAAGCTGGAACGCCCAATATGGCTGGAGCAATTGGACTTGGAGCAGCGATCGACTACCTGGAAGAGTTGGGAATGGATCAGATCGAAGCGCATGAGCAAGAATTAATTGCCTATGTGTTTCCAAATTACAGGCCATCGAAGGTTTGGTCATTTATGGTTCCCAAGACTTGGCCCAACGTTCCGGTGTGATTTCCTTTAATTTAGGCGATCTCCATCCGCATGATTTGGCGACAGCCTTAGATTATGAAGGAATTGCTGTTCGTGCAGGTCATCACTGTGCCCAGCCTCTCCTTCAATACCTGCAGGTCCCGGCAACTACAAGAGCGAGTTTCTACATCTACAACACCAAGGCTGACTGTGATAAATTGATTGAGGCATTGATCAAAGCAAAGGAGTTTTTCAATGGCACTTTCTAAATTAGATTCACTTTACATGGCGGTCGTAGCCGACCACTCAAAGCACCCCCACCACCAAGGGCAGATTGAAGATGTTGATCAGATCCAACTCAACAATCCAACTTGTGGAGACGTGATCCAGTTGAGTGTGAAATTTGATGAAAATGATAAGATTGAAGATATTGCCTTTGTCAATTCAGGCTGTACCATTTCAACAGCTTCAGCTAGTATGATGACGGATGCTGTAATAGGAAACGAAAGAGGAAGTGGAAGAATTGGCACAGGTCTTTTCAGAAATGGTCCAAGGCCAATCGGATCCTCGGCAAGAGGAATTGGGAGACGCAGCCTTCTTGTCTGGAGTTTCAAAATTCCCGCAACGCATAAAATGCGCGACCCTCTCCTGGAATGCCCTTAAAAAAGCGATCGAACGTAGCAATTAATTAAAAGAAGAAACAGAGAAAGAAAGGAAATTATGGCTGAAGAAAGAGTCGAACCGAAACCAATTGATCTCGGTGAATATAAATTTGGATTTCACGATGACGTTCAACCTATTCTCTCTACAGGAAAAGGCTTGAACGAAGCAGTAATTCGTGAATTATCTGCAGCAAAAAATGAACCAGAATGGATGCTGGAATTTCGCTTGAAATCTTTTGAAACCTTCAAAAAGATGCCCATGCAAACCTGGGGTGCGGATCTATCAGATATTGACTTTGATGATTTGATCTATTATCAAAAACCTTCAGATAAACCGGCCCGTTCTTGGGATGAAGTTCCAGAGAAAATCAAGGAAACCTTTGAGAGAATTGGGATTCCTGAAGCGGAACGTGCTTACCTAGCAGGAGCTTCTGCCCAGTATGAATCAGAAGTGGTTTACCACAATATGAAAGAAGAATTTGAGAAGTTGGGGATTATCTTTACCGATACGGATTCTGCCCTGAAAGAGTACCCAGATCTTTTCAAACAGTATTTTGCTAAGTTGGTACCTCCAACGGATAATAAGTTGGCTGCCCTGAACTCTGCTGTGTGGTCTGGCGGAACCTTCATCTATGTACCCAAAGGTGTAAAAGTAGATGTACCGCTTCAAACTTACTTCCGTATCAACAATGAAAATACAGGTCAGTTTGAACGAACCCTGATTATCGTTGATGAGGGGGCGAGTGTCCACTACGTAGAAGGATGTACAGCGCCAACTTATTCAAGTAACAGCTTACACGCGGCCATTGTTGAGATCTTTGCTTTGGATGGTGCCTACATGCGTTACACGACTATTCAAAACTGGTCAGACAATGTTTACAACTTGGTAACCAAACGGGCCAAAGCGACGAAAGATGCGACAGTGGAGTGGATTGATGGGAACCTAGGTGCTAAGACAACCATGAAATACCCATCTGTTTACCTGGATGGGGAAGGTGCACGTGGTACGATGTTGTCCATTGCGTTTGCCAATGCTGGGCAACACCAGGATACAGGGGCAAAGATGATTCACAATGCCCCTCATACAAGCTCGTCTATCGTTTCAAAATCCATCGCTAAAGGTGGTGGAAAGGTAGACTATCGTGGACAAGTTACCTTTAATAAGAATTCGAAGAAATCTGTCTCTCATATTGAGTGTGATACCATCATTATGGATGATATTTCAGCATCAGATACGATCCCTTTTAATGAGATCCATAATTCTCAAGTCGCACTGGAACACGAAGCTAAGGTCTCAAAAATCTCAGAGGAACAATTGTATTACTTGATGAGTCGTGGTCTAACTGAAACAGAAGCGACAGAAATGATTGTCATGGGATTTGTGGAGCCCTTCACTAAAGAACTTCCAATGGAGTATGCAGTTGAGCTAAACCGCTTGATCAGCTACGAAATGGAAGGATCAGTAGGCTAATTTAGTTTAATAGGGTGATAAAAAAATCACAATGGATTTTGATCCATTGTGATTTTTTCTTATAATTTTTCATTGACATAGCGGACGAATTTATTCCACCAAACCTTCAGGAAAAAGCTCTTCTCAATGTTTTTTTCAGCAACCATTTCAACCGTTGGTTCCTGGTCTTCCAAATAGCCACGACCGATTTTTTCTGGATCGGAGTATTGGAGAAGTCCTACATCAGTACCAGACTTCACAGGGGCCTTGAATTGGCTCTGATTGCTTTTGAAACGAATCTTCGCTTCTGTTTGATTGCCTTGTTTTTCAACGACATAGAAGTCTTTTTTGGCGACGGCCGAAACGGATTGGGCTTTCCCGTCCATAATGGAAACCTTACTGTTTCCGTAGGGATCGCCTTTCTTTACAACAATTGAAGAGTAGAAGGTTCGTACCACATAGTTCATCAGAGAAGAAGTGGTCACAAAGCGTGCATAAGGATCACCGTCAACAGCTTCAACTCCTAGGACAACCGTTATCATGTGGATTCCATTTTGCGTGGTGGATGCGGCAAAGGTAATCCCACCCTTGGTAGAGTTGCTAACGCGAAGGCCATCGACTCCACTACGGTAATTCGGCATCCCCTCTAGCATCAGGTTGGGGTTTTCAATCTGTGTTTGTGAGAACAGAGCAGTTGGTTTAGATGTATATTGTGTCACTTCAGGAAAATCTTGTAGCAAGTGCTTAGCAATGACAGCAATGTCATAAGCGCTCAATTGATTTTCATCCGCTTTCCCTTCAGGATCACCGCTGATGGTTTGTGTATTTAAACCTGTTGCGTTGATCAAGTGAGGAGATCGAATGCCCCAAGAAGACAATTTTTGCCTCATCTTTTCAACGAAGCCTTTTTCGGAGCCACCGATCTTCTCAGCTAAGGCTAAGGCAGCAGTACTAGAGTTTCCAACTAGCAAAGCCGTTAGTAGCTGATCGACAGTATATTGATTCGACTCCATGGGAATCGTGCCGGCACCTTCGATATCATTTAAGGCCAAGGCTTCTTCAGATAATTTGACGGAGTCTTTTAATGAAAGCTTCTTATCATGAATCGCTTCAAAGATCAGATAAGTAGTCAGAAGGGTAGACAAACCACCCACATCGCGTTTTTTCTCTGAGTCTTTTTCGTACAAAATTTTACCAGTATCTGCTTCGACGGCGATGGCACTTTTAGCAGGAAGATCCAGCTCGTCTGCAAGAATCATTTGAGTTGGAAAACTGCATAAAAGGATGATGCAGGTTAAAAAAGAAAGAAAGAATTTTTTCACAGTTATTTCCTCATTACTTAGTCTTCTCTATTGTATCATAGAAAATCAGAATGGAAAATTGAAAAATCATCCTTCAATCTGAGAAACCACTTCTATCAAGGTTTACAAGCAACGAACGGGCGAATATTCAGAAAATTTAGTTTACTTTTTTTTCTACTTGTGATATAATCTTAAACAAATCTAAAAAAACTATTGGAGAATTCCTATGAAAAAAGGTAAAGTATTCGCAGTTGCCGGAGTAACTCTCCTTGCAGCAGGATTGTTGGCTGCATGTTCAGGATCAAATACAAGCAAATCAGGTTCTGCTTCAAACGAAGACAAGAACTATGGCTATGTCTACACGTCAGATCCAACAACTTTGGACTATACGGTATCCTCTAAAGCTGCTACACATGACATCACTACAAATGTGGTAGACGGTTTGCTGGAAATGACAAGTATGGAAATCTTGTGCCTTCACTAGCGGAAGACTGGTCAGTATCAAAAGATGGTTTGACCTATACCTACAAGATTCGTAAGGGTGTTAAATGGTACGATGCAGATGGTGAAGAACATGGTGAAGTGACAGCTAAAGACTTCGTGACTGGTTTGAAACACGCAGCTGATAAGAAATCAGAATCTCTTCCACTCGTTCAAGGCTCTGTCAAAGGGTTAGATGATTATGTCCAAGGGAAAATCACAGACTTTAGCCAAGTAGGTGTTAAAGCGGTTGATGATTACACACTTGAGTACACATTGAACAAACCGGAAACTTTCTGGAACTCTAAGACGACTAACGGAATCTTGTTCCCAATTAGCACAGAATTCTTGAAGAGCAAGGGTGAAGATTTTGGCCAACCAAACGATGTCAAATCAATCCTTTCAAATGGACCATTCCTTTTGAAATCCATTACTTCAAAATCATCTGTTGTCTTTGAAAAAAATGACAACTACTGGGATAAGAAAAACGTTCACCTTAAAGAAGTGAAATTGACTTATTACGACGGATCAGACCAAGATTCATTGGCGCGTGGATTCTCTGATGGTGCGTATACAAAAGCTCGTCTTTTCCCTGCAAGCTCTAACTTTGCAACAGTAGAGAAAAAATATAAAGACGATATCTTTACCACACCAGCTGGATCAGGTGTAGCAGTGCTCGGATTTAATTTGGATCGCCAATCTTATAACCACACAGCTAAGAAATCAGATGCTGAAAAAACTGCTACTAAGAAAGCAATTTTGAACAAAGATTTCCGTCAAGCCATCACTTTTGCCTTGAACCGTGAAAGCTACTCAGCACAATTAAATAGCAAACAGTTTGCAAAACCAGCTATCCGTAACACCTATACAGCTCCAGCTTTCGTACAAGTAAATGGTAAAGACTTTGGGGATGTGGTTGCAGATAAATTGAGCACTTATGGTGATCAATGGAAGGGTGTTAACCTTGCTGATGGTCAAGATGGTCTTTACAACAAGGATAAAGCCAAAGCACAACTTGAAAAAGCGAAAGCAGAGCTTCAAAAAGATGGCGTTCAATTCCCAATTCATATTGACGTACCAGTAGCTCAAAACTCTACAGGTTTTGTGGCTCGTATGCAATCTTTGAAACAAACAGTCGAAGAAACTCTTGGGAAAGACAATGTCGTTCTAGATCTTCAAATGATGGACTCAGATGAAGTGTTGAATATCACTTTGAACGTACCATCAGCTGCAGATGCAGACTGGGATCTTCAAGGAATGGTAGGATGGAATCCAGACTATGATGATCCATCAACTTATCTTGATACTCTTCAACCAGCTTCTGAGGACCAAACAAAGTTTACCTTGGTTTTGCAGGTGGTGTAGATAACCCTTCAGCGAAAGCAGTAGGTTTAGATGAGTTCGCCAAGCTTCTTGATGACGCAAGTAATGAAACACAAGATGTTGTGAAACGTTACGAAAAATACGCAGCAGCTCAAGCTTGGTTGACCGATAGTGCAATTGTTATTCCAACGATGTCAAGTACAGGTGCTGCAACAGTCGTTTCTAAGGTAGTTCCATTCTCTGAACCATCATCACAAACAGGTAACAAAGGTTCAACATACTTCAAATACGTTGAAGTTCAAGATGAGCCAGTAACTAAGAAACAATATGATGAAGCTCTTAAGAAATGGCAAAAAGAAAAAGCTGAGTCAAACAAAAAAGCTCAACAAGACCTTGAAAAACACGTTAAATAATTAAATTATTGCTTTTCATCAGAACTTTCTCTTCTAGGGGAGAAAGTTCTTTTGAACATTAAAGGAATGAAATATGAAAAAATATGTTTTTATGCGTATTTTACGTTCGTTAGTGTCAATTTTTCTAGTCACGACATTAACTTACACGATTATCTATACGCTAACACCGAGAAATCTCATTTTTAAAAATGACCCCAACTATAATAAAGTAGCGAAGACGAAAGATTCGAAGATCAACTACGAAAACACGGTCTATGATCGCATGGGTTATTTGGAATACATGGATTCAAAAAGCTTGCAACAAAAAGCAAGTGAAGAAGATTCATCTGTAACAGTTGATGCAACGTCTGCTAACGAAAAGATCTATAAGAAATACATCGACAAATTAGGTCATGGTTGGCAGTTGAAACGATTCCCGGAAAGCAAATCTTTCTATGCAGTTCGAGAAATCCCAGTTTTTGAACGTGTTGTTAGCTTCTATGCAAATTTGATTCAGTTTGATCATCCAGGTTGGGTGAAAGATGCCTCAAATCCAAATCTCAAACGCTATATCCGTATTGAAAATGATCCATCTATTGGTTGGTCAGTTGTAGGTTCTGGTACGAAACACAAATACCTCTTGTACTTTAATGGACAATTCCCATTTGTACATCAAAACTTTGTGACTTTAAACCTTGGAAATTCATATCCAACTTATTCAAATACTCCCGTTCTTCAAGTAATCACACAAGGACAAGGAACGACTAAGAAGAGTGAAGTGAACTTCCCTACAGGTAAAAAGACATCTTCCATCGATATCTACTCACGTACCTACAAATCTCCAAGCAAAGCAGACTCACAAGATATTAGTCGTTTTGGTAAAGGAGATGCCTATACAGCAACCTTGAGCAACTATGAAAATCCTTCAATGATTGCAAGTTCTGCTATCATTGGTTTGATTGGGATTGCCATTGCCTATTTGATTGCGATCCCATTAGGATCTTACATGGCTCTGTTCAAGAACTCATGGTTTGATAGCATCTCAACTGCTGTCTTGACTTTCATGATGTCACTTCCAACCATTGCCTTGGTTTATATTGTACGTTTGGTAGGTTCTCTATTTGGGCTTCCAGATTCATTCCCAGTTCTTGGAGCACAAGATTGGCGCTCATACGTCTTACCATCACTGATTCTTGGATTGTTGAGTGCACCATTTATTGCCGTTTGGATCCGTCGGTACATGATCGACATCCACTCGCAAGATTTCGTCCGTTTTGCTCGTTCAAAAGGATTGTCAGAACGTGAGATCTCAAGAAAACACATCTTCAAAAATGCAATGGTCCCATTGGTGTCTGGTATTCCAGGTGCTATTATTGGAGTTATCTCAGGTGCGACTCTTACAGAAACAGTCTTCGCCTTCCCAGGTATGGGTAAGATGTTGATTGACTCTATTAAAGCATCAAACAACACCATGGTCATTGGACTTGTCTTTATCTTCACATCACTTGGTATTTTTGCTGCCATGTTGGGTGATATCTTGATGACAGTACTTGACCCACGGATTAAATTAACGAATACGAAAGGAGGCAAATAATGGCTACAATCGATAAAAATAAATTTCAGTTTGTAAAACGTGATGACTTTGCCTCTGAAGTAATCGATGCCCCAGCATACTCATACTGGAGATCAGTGTTCAGACAATTCTTGAAGAAAAGAACAACCATCATTATGCTTGCTATTTTGGTTGGGATTCTACTGATGAGTTTTGTCTATCCCATGTTTTCAAATTTTGATTACAACGATGTTAGTAAAGTAAATGACTTTAGCGCCCGTTTGAATCCTCCTAGTGCCAAGCCTTCTTCGGTACAGATAACAACGGGAAATCCCTTTTTGATGGGGTTTGGTTTGGTGCTCGGAATTCGATTATCATTTCCTTCATCGCCACTGTTATTAACGTTGTGGTCGGAGTTATCGTTGGTGGAATTTGGGGAATCTCAAAATCTATCGACCGGATCATGATGGAAGTGTATAATGTTATTTCAAACATTCCATTTATGTTGATCGTTATCGTATTGACTTACTCAATGGGATCTGGTTTCTGGAACTTGATTCTTGCCATGTCCTTAACAGGATGGATTGGAATTGCCTATACCATTCGTGTCCAAATCATGCGTTACCGTGATTTGGAGTACAACCTGGCCAGTCGGACTTTGGGGACACCAACTTTAAAAATTGTAACGAAAAACATTTTGCCACAATTGGTATCAGTTATCGTGACTCAAACATCACAGTTGCTCCCAAGCTTTATTTCATATGAAGCCTTCCTTTCCTTCTTTGGTCTAGGTCTTCCAATTACAGTTCCAAGTTTGGGACGTTTAATCTCTGACTATTCTCAAAACGTAACAACAAATGCCTACCTATTCTGGATTCCATTAACTGTTTTGATTTTAGTCTCCTTGTCATTCTTTATCGTCGGACAAAACTTGGCCGATGCCAGCGACCCACGTACACATAGATAGGAGGAGTAGATATGACATCAAATAACAATATTATTTTATCTGCTCAAGATATCGTAGTGGAATTTGACGTGCGCGATCGCGTGCTCACAGCCATTCGCGGCGTATCACTTGAGCTAGTTGAAGGCGAAGTGCTTGCTTTAGTTGGTGAGTCAGGCTCAGGAAAATCAGTTTTGACCAAAACCTTTACAGGTATGCTTGAAGATAATGGTCGTGTGGCCCAAGGTACGATTAAATACCGCGGTCAAGAATTGACTGATCTGAAGTCCAATAAAGATTGGGAGAATATTCGTGGTTCTAAAATTGCAACGATTTTCCAGGATCCAATGACAAGTTTGGATCCCATCAATACAATTGGATCTCAAATTACAGAAGTCATTATTAAACACCAAGGAAAGACAGCAAAAGAAGCTAAAGAAATGGCTTTGGACTATATGGCCAAAGTTGGCATTCCAGACGCAGAACGTCGCTTTGATGAATATCCCTTCCAATATTCGGGTGGGATGCGTCAGCGGATCGTTATTGCGATTGCTTTGGCCTGCCGTCCAGATATCTTGATCTGTGATGAACCAACAACAGCCCTTGACGTAACGATTCAAGCACAAATCATCGATTTATTGAAATCCTTACAAAAAGAATATCAATTTACTGTTATCTTTATCACCCATGATTTAGGTGTGGTTGCAAGTATTGCAGATAAGGTAGCAGTTATGTATGCTGGCGAAATCGTTGAGTTTGGTAAAGTAGAAGAAATTTTCTATGATCCAAAACATCCATACACATGGAGTTTGCTTTCAAGTTTACCACAATTATCAACCTCAGATGGAGACCTTTACTCTATCCCTGGGACACCTCCTTCATTGTACGCTCCAATCAAAGGAGACGCCTTTGCTCTTCGTTCTGATTATGCTATGCAGATAGATTTCGAAGAAGAAGCACCTGCCTTTAAAGTTACAGATACTCACTGGGCGAAAACATGGTTGCTCCATCCAGATGCACCAACAGTTCATAAACCAGAAGTAATCGAAAACCTTCACGAAAAAATCGGCTCAAAAATGGGCTTCACTAACATTACAGAATAGGAGGAAGGAAATGACTGAAAAATTAGTTGAAATTAAAGATTTAGAAATTTCCTTCGGTGAAGGAAGTAAGAAATTCGTTGCTGTAAAAAACGCAAACTTCTTCATTAATAAGGGAGAAACGTTCTCTCTTGTAGGTGAATCTGGAAGTGGTAAGACGACAATTGGACGTGCTATCATTGGTCTAAATGATACAAGCGCTGGAGAAATCATTTATGATGGTCGTAAGATCAACGGGAAAATTTCTCACAGTGAGAAATCAGAGTTGATTCGTAAGATCCAAATGATCTTCCAAGACCCTGCTGCCAGTTTAAATGAACGTGCAACAGTTGATTATATTATCTCTGAAGGTTTGATCAACCACCACTTATTCAACAGTGAAGAAGAACGACAGGAAAAAGTGAAAAATATCATGCATGAAGTTGGGCTTCTTGCAGAACATTTGACACGTTACCCTCACGAATTCTCAGGCGGACAACGTCAACGGATCGGTATTGCTCGTGCACTTGTCATGGAGCCAGAATTTGTCATTGCGGATGAGCCAATCTCAGCCCTAGATGTTTCAGTTCGTGCGCAAGTTTTAAACTTGTTGAAAAAATTCCAAAGAGAATTAGGTTTGACTTACCTCTTTATCGCCCATGATCTATCAGTTGTGCGGTTTATTTCTGATCGTATTGCGGTTATCTATAAAGGAGTAATTGTAGAAGTAGCGGAGACGGAAGAGTTATTTAATCATCCAATCCATCCATATACACAATCACTACTTTCAGCTGTTCCAATTCCAGATCCGATTTTAGAACGTAAAAAAGTTCTAAAAATTTATGATCCTGAACAACATGATTATTCTGAAGATAAACCACAAATGGTTGAAATCAAACCAGGTCATTATGTATGGGCTAACAAAGCTGAAGAAAATAAATACAGACAAGAATATAAATAGAGAGGATATCCTCTCTATTTTTTACTTCTTTTAAAAAAACTTTCAAAAAAATCAAAAAAAATAAAAAAAGTTATTGACAAGGTATAGATGACGTGATATACTAATATAGTTGTCGCGCGAGAGCGACAAAGACCTTTGAAAACTGAACAAGACGAACCAATGTGCAGGGCACTATAACGGAAGTTATAGTAACTGAACAATAAAAAAACAATAAATCTGTCAGTGACAGAATGAGTTTAAGACAAACAATTATTTTAATGAGAGTTTGATCCTGGCTCAGGATGAACGCTGGCGGCGTGCCTAATACATGCAAGTAGAACGCTGAAGCTTGGTGCTTGCACCGAGCGGATGAGTTGCGAACGGGTGAGTAACGCGTAGGTAACCTGCCTGGTAGCGGGGGATAACTATTGGAAACGATAGCTAATACCGCATAACAGTAGATGTTGCATGACATCTGCTTGAAAGGTGCAATTGCACCACTACCAGATGGACCTGCGTTGTATTAGCTAGTTGGTGAGGTAACGGCTCACCAAGGCGACGATACATAGCCGACCTGAGAGGGTGATCGGCCACACTGGGACTGAGACACGGCCCAGACTCCTACGGGAGGCAGCAGTAGGGAATCTTCGGCAATGGACGAAAGTCTGACCGAGCAACGCCGCGTGAGTGAAGAAGGTTTTCGGATCGTAAAGCTCTGTTGTAAGAGAAGAACGAGTGTGAGAGTGGAAAGTTCACACTGTGACGGTAACTTACCAGAAAGGGACGGCTAACTACGTGCCAGCAGCCGCGGTAATACGTAGGTCCCGAGCGTTATCCGGATTTATTGGGCGTAAAGCGAGCGCAGGCGGTTAGATAAGTCTGAAGTTAAAGGCTGTGGCTTAACCATAGTACGCTTTGGAAACTGTTTAACTTGAGTGCAAGAGGGGAGAGTGGAATTCCATGTGTAGCGGTGAAATGCGTAGATATATGGAGGAACACCGGTGGCGAAAGCGGCTCTCTGGTCTGTAACTGACGCTGAGGCTCGAAAGCGTGGGGAGCAAACAGGATTAGATACCCTGGTAGTCCACGCCGTAAACGATGAGTGCTAGGTGTTGGGTCCTTTCCGGGACTCAGTGCCGCAGCTAACGCATTAAGCACTCCGCCTGGGGAGTACGACCGCAAGGTTGAAACTCAAAGGAATTGACGGGGGCCCGCACAAGCGGTGGAGCATGTGGTTTAATTCGAAGCAACGCGAAGAACCTTACCAGAGTCTTGACATCCCTCTGACCGCTCTAGAGATAGAGCTTTCCTTCGGGACAGAGGTGACAGGTGGTGCATGGTTGTCGTCAGCTCGTGTCGTGAGATGTTGGGTTAAGTCCCGCAACGAGCGCAACCCCTATTGTTAGTTGCCATCATTCAGTTGGGCACTCTAGCGAGACTGCCGGTAATAAACCGGAGGAAGGTGGGGATGACGTCAAATCATCATGCCCCTTATGACCTGGGCTACACACGTGCTACAATGGCTGGTACAACGAGTCGCAAGTCGGTGACGACAAGCTAATCTCTTAAAGCCAGTCTCAGTTCGGATTGTAGGCTGCAACTCGCCTACATGAAGTCGGAATCGCTAGTAATCGCGGATCAGCACGCCGCGGTGAATACGTTCCCGGGCCTTGTACACACCGCCCGTCACACCACGAGAGTTTGTAACACCCGAAGTCGGTGAGGTAACCTTTTAGGAGCCAGCCGCCTAAGGTGGGATAGATGATTGGGGTGAAGTCGTAACAAGGTAGCCGTATCGGAAGGTGCGGCTGGATCACCTCCTTTCTAAGGAAAAGGAAACCTGTACGTTGGTCTTGTTTTAGTTTTGAGAGGTCTTGTGGGGCCTTAGCTCAGCTGGGAGAGCGCCTGCTTTGCACGCAGGAGGTCAGCGGTTCGATCCCGCTAGGCTCCATTAACACTTTATAGTGTTAAGATTGAACATTGAAAATTGAATATCTATATCAAATAGTAACAAGAAAAATAAACCGAAACGCTGTAAATATTTAAAGAGTTTAGGTCGTAAGACCAAAAATAAGGTTAAGTTAATAAGGGCGCACGGTGGATGCCTTGGCACTAGAAGCCGAAGAAGGACGTGACAAACGACGAAATGCTTTGGGGAGCTGTAAGTAAGCGACGATCCAGAGATGTCCGAATGGGGGAACCCGGCAGGTAATGCCTGTCACTCATTACTGTTAAGGTAATGTAGAGGAAGACGCAGTGAACTGAAACATCTAAGTAGCTGCAGGAAGAGAAAGCAAAAGCGATTGCCTTAGTAGCGGCGAGCGAAACGGCAGGAGGGCAAACCGAGGAGTTTACTCCTCGGGGTTGTAGGACTGCAATGTGGACTTAAAGATTATAGAAGAATGACATGGGAAGGTCAGCCAAAGAGAGTAAGAGCCTCGTATTCGAAAATAGTCTTTATACCTAGCAGTATCCTGAGTACGGCGAGACACGTGGAATCTCGTCGGAATCTGGGAGGACCATCTCCCAACCCTAAATACTCTCTAGTGACCGATAGTGAACCAGTACCGTGAGGGAAAGGTGAAAAGCACCCCGGGAGGGGAGTGAAATAGAACCTGAAACCGTGTGCCTACAACAAGTTCGAGCCCGTTAATGGGTGAGAGCGTGCCTTTTGTAGAATGAACCGGCGAGTTACGATATGATGCGAGGTTAAGTTGAAGAGACGGAGCCGTAGGGAAACCGAGTCTGAATAGGGCGCATTAGTATTATGTCGTAGACCCGAAACCATGTGACCTACCCATGAGCAGGTTGAAGGTGAGGTAAAACTCACTGGAGGACCGAACCAGGGCACGTTGAAAAGTGCTTGGATGACTTGTGGGTAGCGGAGAAATTCCAAACGAACTTGGAGATAGCTGGTTCTCTCCGAAATAGCTTTAGGGCTAGCGTCGACATTAAGATTCTTGGAGGTAGAGCACTGTTTGGGTGAGGGGTCCATCCCGGATTACCAATCTCAGATAAACTCCGAATGCCAATGAATTATGGTCGGCAGTCAGACTGCGAGTGCTAAGATCCGTAGTCGAAAGGGAAACAGCCCAGACCACCAGCTAAGGTCCCAAAAATAATTGTTAAGTGGAAAAGGATGTGGGGTTGCACAGACAACTAGGATGTTAGCTTAGAAGCAGCTATTCATTCAAAGAGTGCGTAATAGCTCACTAGTCGAGTGACCCTGCGCCGAAAATGTACCGGGGCTAAAACAATTTACCGAAGCTGTGGATACCTTTATAGGTATGGTAGGAGAGCGTTCTATGTGTGGAGAAGGTATACCGTGAGGAGTGCTGGAACGCATAGAAGTGAGAATGCCGGTATGAGTAGCGAAAGACAGGTGAGAATCCTGTCCACCGTAAGACTAAGGTTTCCAGGGGAAGGCTCGTCCGCCCTGGGTTAGTCGGGACCTAAGGAGAGACCGAAAGGTGTATCCGATGGACAACAGGTTGATATTCCTGTACTAGAGTATGTAGTGAAGGAGGGACGCAGTAGGGCTAACTAAAGCGTGCGACTGGAAGTGCACGTCTAAGCAGTGAGGTGTGAATTGAGTTAAATGCTTAGTTCTATAACATTGAGCTGTGATGGGGAGCGAAGTTTAGTAGCGAAGTTAGTGACGTCACACTGCCAAGAAAAGCTTCTAGCGATAATCATACTCTACCCGTACCGCAAACCGACACAGGTAGTCGAGGCGAGTAGCCTCAGGTGAGCGAGAGAACTCTCGTTAAGGAACTCGGCAAAATGACCCCGTAACTTCGGGAGAAGGGGTGCTGACTTTACGTCAGCCGCAGTGAATAGGCCCAAGCAACTGTTTATCAAAAAAACACAGCTCTCTGCTAAATCGTAAGATGATGTATAGGGGGTGACGCCTGCCCGGTGCTGGAAGGTTAAGAGGAGTGCTTAGCGGTAACGCGAAGGTATGAATTGAAGCCCCAGTAAACGGCGGCCGTAACTATAACGGTCCTAAGGTAGCGAAATTCCTTGTCGGGTAAGTTCCGACCCGCACGAAAGGCGTAATGATTTGGGCACTGTCTCAACGAGAGACTCGGTGAAATTTTAGTACCTGTGAAGATGCAGGTTACCCGCGACAGGACGGAAAGACCCCATGGAGCTTTACTGCAGTTTGATATTGAGTGTCTGTGCCACATGTACAGGATAGGTAGGGAGCCATTGATATCGGGACGCCAGTTTCGATGGAGGCGCTGTTGGGATACTACCCTTGTGTTATGGCCACTCTAACCCGGATAGGTGATCCCTATCGGAGACAGTGTCTGACGGGCAGTTTGACTGGGGCGGTCGCCTCCTAAAAAGGTAACGGAGGCGCCCAAAGGTTCCCTCAGAATGGTTGGAAATCATTCGCAGAGTGTAAAGGTATAAGGGAGCTTGACTGCGAGAGCTACAACTCGAGCAGGGACGAAAAGTCGGGCTTAGTGATCCGGTGGTTCCGTATGGAAGGGCCATCGCTCAACGGATAAAAAGCTACCCTGGGGATAACAGGCTTATCTCCCCAAGAGTTCACATCGACGGGGAGGTTTGGCACCTCGATGTCGGCTCGTCGCATCCTGGGGCTGTAGTCGGTCCCAAGGGTTGGGCTGTTCGCCCATTAAAGCGGCACGCGAGCTGGGTTCAGAACGTCGTGAGACAGTTCGGTCCCTATCCGTCGCGGGCGTAGGAAATTTGAGAGGATCTGCTCCTAGTACGAGAGGACCAGAGTGGACTTACCGCTGGTGTACCAGTTGTCTCGCCAGAGGCATCGCTGGGTAGCTATGTAGGGAAGGGATAAACGCTGAAAGCATCTAAGTGTGAAACCCACCTCAAGATGAGATTTCCCATGATTTTATATCAGTAAGAGCCCTGAGAGAAGATCAGGTAGATAGGTTAGGAGTGGAAGTTGTGTGAGCAATGGAGCGGACTAATACTAATAGCTCGAGGACTTATCCAAAGAGTCAGAAGATATTGACAATGTAAGGTTAACTTGTTAGAATATAGATATTCAATTTTGAATGTTTAAGCATTCATAGTTAAGTGACGATAGCCTAGGAGATACACCTGTACCCATGCCGAACACAGAAGTTAAGCCCTAGAACGCCGGAAGTAGTTGGGGGTTGCCCCCTGTGAGATAAGGTAGTCGCTTAGCTTGATTCCGCCATAGCTCAGTTGGTAGTAGCGCATGACTGTTAATCATGATGTCGTAGGTTCGAGTCCTACTGGCGGAGTATAGAAAGTTAAGATCAAATAGTTGATCTTTTTTATTTTGCATTTTTAAGAAAGAAAAGCTCCGTTAAGTAAACGGAGCTTTTAGTTATTTAGTTGTTTGAGAAGAAGGCATCATATAAAGCTTTAATGGCTTTTTCCTCTTGGTCTTTACTAACAACAAACATGATGGATACTTCACTTGAACCTTGAGAGATCATTTGGATATTAATTTCATTTTCTGAGAGAGCTTTTGCTGCAGTAGCAGTAACCCCCACATGACTCTTCATTTTTTCACCAACTATCATAATGATTGAAAGGTCATGTTCAATTTCAGCAGTGTCAACTTCTAATTTTTGAGTTAGTTGCTTTAAGATTTCCTGTTCTTTGATTGGGGTTAATTCACGTGATCGCAAAATAATGGACAAGTCATCGATACCTGTTGGCATGTGTTCCCAACTAATATTGAGGTCCTCAAGAATTTGAAGGAATTTACGACCGAATCCAACTTCTCGGTTCATCAGATATTTGGAGGTGTTAATGCTAACAAATCCGGAATCTCCAGCAATTCCGACAACTGTTACATGATCATTTGAATGTTCTAAAACAATACGAGTTCCAGGATGTTCTGGATTATTTGTATTTTTTATAACTAGTGGAATTTTTCCTCTGTATGCAGGAACGAGTGCTTCATCGTGTAAGACTGAAAATCCTGCATAAGCCAACTCACGCATTTCTTTGTATGTTAATTCTGGGATGGAATGTGGGTGTTTAATAATCCCGGGATGAGCTGCAAAGATTCCATCTACGTCTGTAAAGTTTTCATATAAATCAGCCTTGACACCAGCAGCAATGATGGACCCAGTGATATCTGAACCACCGCGAGAGAATGTACAAATATCCCCATTCTGGGTTACACCAAAGAATCCTGGAATAACAACGACTTCATTTGAATCCTTTAATTCTTCAATCTTATCATAGCTAGATGGTAAAATTCGAGCGTTGGAAGGCTCTGCAGTTACGGTAAGTCCCGCTTCTTTAGGATGAATGTATCTAGCTTCTAACTCATTTTGATTGAAATAGGCAGCAATGAGTTTAGCATTATTATTTTCTCCAGCCGCTAGAAAAGCATCGTATGTAAAAGGATTGCCTTTTTTAGGTAAATTAGTTAAATCATAGATATCTTCAGCGATCTCTTGAATAATAGTTTCTTTTAGTCCCAACTCCTCAGTAATATCACGATAACGTTCAATAATCCATTGCTGGGTTTGGGTAACATCCTTATCTGAAGTGAACTCTTTATAATATCGAATGAGGGCATCCGTTACCTTTGTATCTTCCGCATTGCGTTTACCAGGAGCCGATACAACAACAAATCTTCTTTCTGGATCATCTTTGATTATATCAAGTACTTTTTTTAATTGAGTAGCAGATGCTAGAGAACTTCCACCGAATTTAGTAACTTTCATGTTTTCTCCTTAATAGTTTCATTAATACATTATACCAAAGTTCAGTTATTGATACAATGTATTTCCTGATAGGTCAAAAATTAATTGAATAGTCAGAGGAACATAGTTTAAAATATTCAAATTTTACAATTTTGTTACATCTTATAGAGATATTTTACTAATTTTATTTTTTGTGGTATGATATGTTATATTTCAAAAGCTTTAATATCAAAATATTTAATCTGAAAATTAAAGGAGTCTGTGATGTTTGAAACAATTTTGTATTCTGTTGAAAATGAGGTGGCGACAATTTCTTTAAATCGTCCGGAAGTATCCAATGGTTTTAACATTCCAATGTGTCAAGAAATTTTAGTGGCCTTGGAAGATGCTGGGAGGAATGAAGAAGTGAAGTTCGTCATCCTGTCAGCAGAAGGAAAAATTTTTTCAGTTGGTGGGGATTTGAGCGAAATGAAACGGGCGGTCGATGCGGATGACATCGAGTCTCTTGTCTTAATCGCTGAATTGGTTAATACTATTTCAAAGAAAATTAAGCAATTGCCTAAGCCAGTTATCATGGTGGCAGATGGAGCTGTCGCAGGAGCAGCGGCGAACATTGCAGTAGCTGTTGATTTTTGTATCATTAGTGAGCGGACAAAATTCATTCAGGCTTTTGTTGGAGTTGGTTTGGCACCAGATGCGGGTGGATTGTTCTTATTAGGAAAAGCGATTGGTATGTCACGGGCTACTCATTTAGTAATGACAGGGGAAGCCTTGACGGCAGAAAAAGCATTGGAATATGGAGTAGCTTACCGCGTCTGCGAATCTGAAAAACTTGAGAAAACGGTAGATCAATTGCTTAAAAAATTAAGAAGGGGATCTTCGAATTCTTATGCTGCTATGAAAGAAATGGTTTGGGAAGCTTTCCTAAAAGACTGGGATCAATATGCGGGTCTTGAATTAGATTTGCAAAAGAAATTAGCCTTTACGGAAGACTTTAAGGAGGGGGTTATTGCCTACTCTGAAAAACGTCGTCCGCAATTCAAAGGAAAATAAATTTGCAATTTTTCTATATTTTGTGAAAAAAAGCTTGCAAATTATTTTCATTTTTGATAAAATTTGACTATCAAAGTAAAATTAGGAGGTGGAGTTTTGAATTACCAATTAGTTAATGACTATTTAACATCCATCTTTAATAATGTTTTGGTTATCGAGGAGTCAAGCCTAAGAGCAAGTCGATTTAAAGATGTTTCTATTAAAGAAATGCACACGATCGATGTGATTGGTTCGACACCGAATGCAACCCCGAGTGATATTTCACGGGAGTTGATGGTGACTTTGGGGACTGTCACGACAAGTTTGAATAATCTTGAGCGCAAAGGGTATATTGAAAGAAGAAGATCTGAAGTTGATCGCCGGGTTGTACACTTGAGTTTAACAAAGAATGGTCGTCTACTTTATCGACTTCATCAGCAATTCCATAAAAGAATGGTCAACCAAATTATTGGAGATATGAGCCCCGAAGAGAAGAAAGTGATGCAAAAAGGATTGCAAAATCTGTATCGCTTCTTGGAGGAAATTAAATAATGGTCTTTGCTAAAATTAGTCAAGTTGCTCATTATACACCGGACCAAGTCGTATCAAATGACGATTTGGCTGAGATCATGGACACAAGTGATGAATGGATCAGTAGTCGTACAGGGATCCTACGACGTCACATTTCAAGAGATGAGACGACTAGCGATCTGGCAACAGTGGTGGCACAAAGATTGTTGGCAAAAGCAAATATAGACGCGGAGGAAATTGATTTCATTCTTGTTGCAACAATTACTCCAGATAGTTTAATGCCATCAACAGCAGCTCGGGTACAAGCCAATATTGGAGCTTCTAAGGCTTTGCTTTTGATCTGACTGCAGCATGTAGCGGATTTGTATTTGCATTAGCAACTGCTGAAAAATATATTTCATCAGGAATGTACCAGCGTGGGCTAGTGATCGGCAGTGAGACACTGTCAAAAGTCTTGGACTGGTCAGACCGGTCTACGTCAGTCCTCTTTGGAGATGGAGCTGGTGGGGTCTTGCTTGAAGCGAGCGATCAAAAATCCTTTTTAGCTGAGAATCTCTTTACTGACGGAAGCCGAGGTTCTAGTCTTGAATCTTGCTATTTGGGTCTATCATCTCCCTACTCAGAAGAGGTTTCTGATCGAAGATTTCTGAAAATGGATGGACGGTCTATTTTTGATTTTGCAATTCGTGACGTTACGAAAAGTATCCAAAAACTGATAGCAGATGCATCATTGGAAGCAGAAGAGATTGACTATTTCCTTTTACATCAGGCGAATGACCGAATGTTAGATAAAATGTCAAAAAAACTGGGTGTTCCTAGAGAAAAGATCCCAGCAAATATGATGGAATATGGAAATACTAGTGCTGCTAGTATCCCCATTCTATTATCGGAGTGTGTCGAGAATCATCGAATCAAAATGGATGGAAGTCAAAAAATTCTTCTAACAGGATTCGGCGGAGGTTTGACATGGGGCACACTTCTTGTTACAATCTAGTTAAACATGTGGAAACACATTTTAAAAATTTATAATTTATTTTTAAGGAGGCCAATCATGGCAGTATTTGAAAAAGTACAAGAAATTATCGTTGAAGAACTTGGTAAAGAACCATCAGAAGTAACTCTTGAATCTACATTCGAAGATTTAGAAGCAGATTCATTGGATTTGTTCCAAGTTATCTCTGAAATCGAAGATGCTTTTGACATCCAAATCGAAACTGAAGAAGGCTTGTCTACTGTTGGTGATCTTGTCGCTTACGTAGAAGAAAAAACAAAATAATAATGATGGATGAGAGTATCGAAAGATATTCTCTCTTGTTTAGGTAATAGTTTGAGGCTCAAAGAAACAGTCATACAAACTCAAACTATTACTTAAGCGAAAAATGAGGTAGGTACTATGCAAACACGAATTACTGAACTATTGAATATTAAGTATCCAATCTTCCAAGGTGGGATGGCTTGGGTCGCTGACGGTGACTTGGCTGGAGCGGTATCAAATGCTGGTGGTCTTGGAATTATTGGTGGCGGAAACGCTCCAAAAGAAGTTGTGAAAGCTAACATTGATAAAGTGAAGTCTATTACAGATAAACCTTTTGGTATTAATATCATGCTCTTGTCTCCATTTGCGGATGACATTGTTGACCTTGTGATTGAAGAAGGTGTAAAAGTTGTCACAACTGGGGCTGGAAATCCTGGAAAATATATGGATCGATTTCATGAAGCAGGGATTACTGTTATTCCAGTGGTTCCGTCTGTTGCTCTTGCAAAACGGATGGAAAAATTGGGTGCCGATGCGGTGATTGCAGAAGGAATGGAAGCTGGAGGTCATATTGGTAAATTGACGACTATGACCTTGGTTCGTCAAGTGGTTGAAGCAGTTTCGATTCCTGTCATTGGTGCAGGTGGTGTTGCAGACGGTGCTGGAGCAGCGGCGGTTTTCATGCTTGGTGCAGATGCTGTTCAAGTTGGGACACGATTTGTCGTTGCTAAAGAATCAAATGCTCACCAAAACTTTAAGAATAAAATCTTGAAAGCCAAGGACATTGATACAGTGATTTCTGCATCGGTTGTTGGACACCCTGTTCGTGCGATCAAGAATAAATTAGCTTCTGCCTACAACCAAGCTGAAAAAGATTTCTTAGCTGGTAAGAAAACGCAAGAGGAAATTGAAGAACTAGGAGCAGGTGCACTTCGCAATGCCGTTGTTGATGGAGACGTTGATAATGGATCTGTGATGGCGGGCCAAATCGCTGGACTTGTGAGCAAGGAAGAAACTTGTGCTGAAATTCTAGAAGATATCTATTTTGGTGCTGCCAAAGTAATTCAAAGAGAAGCTGCTCGTTGGGCAGATGTTCAGTAAGTATTTTGTATTGAAAGGATAGGAATAGTGACAAAACGCGCTTTCTTATTTGCTGGTCAAGGTGCTCAGAAATTGGGAATGGCTCGTGATTTATATGAGGCTTATCCAATTGTCAAAGAGACATTTGACACAGCTAGTCGTATTTTAGGCTATGATCTTCGTGCATTGATTGATTCGGATGAAGAAAAGCTCAATCAAACACGCTACACACAGCCAGCTATTTTAACGACGTCTATTGCGATTTACCGTTTATTAGCAGAAAAGGGTATTACACCGGATATTGTGGCTGGTCTTTCTTTGGGGGAATATTCTGCCTTAGTTGCTGCAGGAGCACTGTCATTTGAAGATGCAGTAGCTTTGGTTGCGAAACGTGGTGAATTCATGGAAACAGCAGCTCCTGCTGGAAGTGGGAAGATGGTTGCTGTCATGAATACGGATCCAAGTTTGATCGAGGAGATTTGTCAACAAGCATCTGAAAAAGGTGTAGTGACGCCAGCTAACTACAATACACCAGCCCAAATTGTGATTGGTGGGGAAGTTGAAGCTGTTGATTATGCTGTGGAATTGCTTAAAGAAGCAGGTGCTAAACGCTTGATTCCTCTTAATGTATCAGGCCCATTCCATACAGCTTTATTGGAAGAAGCTAGTCAAAAATTGGCTACTGAACTAGAGAAAGTATCATTCAATGACTTTGCCCTCCCATTGGTAGGTAATACTGAAGCTCAAATTATGAGGTCAGAAGACGTTAAAGCTCTTTTGGCTCGTCAGGTGAAAGAACCGGTTCGTTTCTATGATTCAATTGCTAGAATCCAAGAATTTGGTGTAGATGAAGTGATTGAGATTGGGCCTGGAAAAGTCTTGTCAGGTTTCTTAAAGAAAATTGATAAAACTCTACCAACTCAAAATGTTGAAGATCAGGCTAGTCTAGATGCTCTTCTGAATGCTTAAAATGAGGTAATGATGGAACTTAAGAATAAAAATGTTTTTGTAACAGGTTCAACGCGTGGAATTGGATTAGCTGTGGCACATAAATTTGCGAGTCTTGGTGCCAATCTTGTCCTAAACGGCCGTTCAGATATTCCGGAGGATTTATTGGCACAGTTTTCGGATTATGGTGTGACTGTTGTTGGTATCTCTGGGGATATTTCTAACGGAGAAGATGCTCAACGCATGGTGACTGAAGCGATTGAAAAGCTAGGAAGCATTGACGTTTTGGTCAATAATGCTGGGATCACAAACGACAAATTGATGTTGAAAATGACTGAAGAGGACTTTGAACGTGTCTTGAAAATTAATTTGACGGGTGCCTTCAATATGACGCAAGCCGTCTTAAAACCGATGTCTAAGGCTCGTCAAGGTGCTATTATCAACATGTCCTCGGTTGTAGGTCTCATGGGCAACATCGGTCAAGCAAACTATGCAGCATCAAAGGCTGGTTTGATTGGTTTTACCAAATCAGTCGCGCGTGAAGTGGCAGCCCGGGGCGTGCGTGTCAATGCGATTGCACCTGGTTTCATTGAATCGGATATGACAGATGCTATTCCAGAGAAAATGAAAGATGCCATGATTGCTCAAGTACCAATGAAACGTATTGGTCAAGCTGAAGAGGTTGCCGAAGTCGCAGCTTTCTTGGCAACTCAAGAATATTTAACTGGCCAAACGATTGCCATTGATGGTGGAATGACCATGCAATAAGCAATGGGTACTGATCGAAAGTCACTTACTTAAATATCCATCCGACAAAAGGAGAATATATATGTCTACAAATCGTGTTGTTATCACAGGTTACGGTGTAACCTCACCTATCGGGAATACACCAGAAGAGTTTTGGAATAGCCTTCATGAAGGAAAAATTGGGATTAAACCCATTACGAAATTTGATGCTTCTGAAATTCCAGTCTTTAACGCAGGTGAAATTCAAGATTTCCCATTCGATAAATATTTTGTGAAAAAAGATCAAAATCGAATGGATACCTATTCATTGTATGCAATCTATGCTGCAATGGAAGCTCTTGAAAATGCAGGCCTAAATATGGAAGAAGAAGACCGCGATCGCGTAGGTGTAATTGTTTCCTCTGGTATCGGTGGTTTGCAAGAATTGGAAGATCAAATTATCCGAATGCATGAACGTGGAATGAAGAGAATCCAACCTATGTTTATCCCTAAAGCTCTTTCAAATATGGGTGCTGGGAATATTGCGCTTAAAATTGGTGCACAAGGGGTATGTAAATCAGTGACAACTGCCTGTGCCTCTGCCAATGATGCTATCGGTGAGGCCTTCCGCGAAATTAAATTTGGTTTCCATGATGTTATTTTAGCCGGTGGTGCTGAAGCTTCAATCACTAAAATTGGTATCGGTGGTTTCAACGCCCTAACAGCACTTTCAACTACAGAAGATCCAGAACGTTCATCTATTCCATTTGATAAAGACCGTAATGGTTTTGTAATGGGTGAAGGAGCAGGGGTACTCGTAGTCGAAAGCTTGGAACATGCCCAAAAACGTGGTGCTACCATCTTGGCTGAGATTGTTGGTTACGGATCAAACTGTGATGCCTACCACATGACAACACCAACTCCAGACGGTTCTGGAGCTGCTAAAGCAATTAAATTGGCTATCAATGAAGCTGGTATCAAGCCTGAAGATATTGACTATGTCAATGCCCACGGTACTTCAACACCTGCCAACGAAAAAGGTGAAAGTGGTGCTATTGTGTCTGTACTTGGTAAAGAAGTTCCAGTTTCATCTACTAAATCCTTTACAGGTCACTTGCTTGGTGCCGCTGGTGCTGTTGAAGCTATTGCTACCATCGAGGCTATTCGTCACAGCTTTGTACCAAAAACTGCTGGTACAAAAGAATTGTCTGACTACATTGAAGCTAATGTTGTTTATGGCGAAGGTAAAGAAGCTGATATTGAGTATGCAATCTCAAATACCTTCGGTTTTGGTGGACACAACGCTGTACTTGCCTTTAAACGTTGGGAGGGATAATTCATGAATATTTCTGAAATTAAAGATCTATTGGCTCAATTTGATGCTTCAACTTTGCGTGAATTCTCATATAAAAATAACGGCGAAGAATTGAATTTGAGTAAAAATCAAACTAGTTCAGTTGCGGCTACACCGGTAGCTCCTGCAGTTGAAGTAGTGGCAGCAACCCCTCAAACTCCGGTAGTAGCCCCTGTTGTCGAAGCAGCGGCAACTCCAGCTGTAGCGGCTGAACCAGTTGCTGCTCCAGCTCAAACAGCAGAAGGTGATGTGGTTGAAAGTCCATTGGTTGGTGTGGTTTACTTGTCACCAGCTCCAGATAAACCTGCCTTCGTATCTGTAGGAGACAAGGTGACTAAAGGTCAAACACTCTTGATCATTGAAGCTATGAAAGTGATGAATGAAGTACCAGCACCTAAAGATGGAATTGTCACTGAAATTTTGGTGAAAAACGAAGAAATGGTTGAATTTGGAAAGGATTGGTTCGAATCAAATGACAATTGATATTAATGCTATTCGTGAGGCTTTGCCACATCGTTACCCAATGCTTTTGGTAGATCGTGTTTTGGAAACAAGCGAAGATACCATTGTTGCTATTAAAAATGTGACGATTAATGAACCATTTTTTAACGGTCATTTTCCTCAGTATCCAGTTATGCCAGGTGTTCTCATTATGGAAGCCTTAGCTCAAACAGCAGGTGTACTGGAGTTGTCAAAACCTGAAAATAAAGGGAAATTAGTCTTTTATGCAGGAATGGACAAGGTGAAGTTTAAAAAACAAGTCGTTCCAGGAGATCAACTGGTGATGACAGCTACTTTTGTCAGACGTCGTGGAACAATTGCTGTTGTTGAAGCAAAAGCAGAAGTAGATGGCAAGCTTGCAGCTTCAGGAACGCTTACTTTTGCAATTGGAAATTAAGAAAGGCCTATCTATGTTTCGTAAGATCTTAATCGCCAATCGTGGTGAGATTGCAGTTCGTATCATTCGTGCAGCTCGTGAACTCGGCATTGAGACGGTTGCAGTGTATTCTACTGCTGATAAAGAAGCCTTGCATACCTTACTAGCTGATGAAGCAGTTTGTATTGGACCTGCCAAATCAACAGAATCTTATTTGAATATGAGTGCGGTTTTATCTGCAGCTGTTTTAACAGGTGCAGAAGCCATTCACCCCGGTTTTGGATTTTTGAGCGAAAACTCAAAGTTTGCGACCATGTGTGAAGAAGTTGGCATTAAATTTATCGGCCCATCTGCTAAAGTCATGGATATGATGGGGGATAAGATTAATGCTCGTAAACAGATGATCAAGGCAGGAGTTCCTGTCATTCCTGGATCAGATGGGGAAGTCTATACTTCAGAAGAAGCTCTCGAGATTGCTGAGAGAATCGGCTATCCTGTCATGTTGAAAGCATCTGCAGGAGGAGGCGGTAAGGGAATTCGGAAGGTTGAAAAACCAGAAGATCTCGTTGCTGCTTTTGAATCTGCTTCCTCAGAAGCCCAAGCTGCTTTTGGAAATGGCGCCATGTATATGGAGCGGGTGATTTATCCTGCACGCCACATTGAAGTACAGATTTTAGCGGATCAGCATGGACATGTGATTCATTTAGGTGAACGTGATTGTTCTCTTCAGCGGAACAATCAAAAAGTTCTAGAAGAATCCCCTTCGATTGCCATTGGAAAAACTCTTCGTAATCGAATTGGATCTGCTGCTGTTCGTGCAGCTGAATCAGTTGGTTATGAGAATGCTGGGACCATCGAATTCTTATATGATGAAGGCAAGGGTGAGTTCTACTTTATGGAAATGAACACTCGTGTTCAAGTAGAGCATCCTGTAACGGAATTTGTAACTGGAGTTGACATCGTTAAGGAACAGATCAAAATTGCAGCAGGCCAAGAATTGTCTGTCACTCAAGAGGATATTGTTATCAAAGGCCATGCAATTGAATGCCGGATCAATGCGGAAAATCCTTCCTTTAACTTGCACCATGCCCAGGGAAGATTACCAATCTCTATCTTCCAAGTGGAGGGGTTGGTCTACGTGTGGATTCTGCCGTTTACCCTGGTTATACAATTCCTCCATACTACGATAGTATGATTGCTAAGATCATTGTTCATGGTGAAAATCGATTTGATGCACTGATGAAGATGCAACGAGCTCTTTATGAGTTAGAAATTGATGGTGTCACTACCAATAGTAATTTCCAGTTGGATTTGATTTCAGATTCGCATGTGATTGCTGGTGATTATGACACTGCATTTTTGATGGAACAATTCCTTCCAAATTATAATAAGGAATGATGAAAAAGCCTGGACTTGTGAGGGAAGTAAGAACATCATCCTCACAGTTTCAGGCTTTTATAGTAATGCTATAGATGCTGTAGCATATTTTAAGGAGTAAGTAATGGCATTATTTTCTAAAAAAGATAAATATATTCGGATCAATCCGAATAGGTCATCCTGGAAGGAACCTCAACCAAAACCTGAAGTTCCGGATGAACTATTTTCGCAATGCCCAGGTTGTAAACATACCATTTACCAAAAAGATTTAGGAAGCGAACGGGTTTGCCCGAATTGTAGTTATACATTCCGTATTTCTGCTAAAGAACGCTTAGCTCTTACAGTGGATCCGGCTAGTTTTGAAGAAATGTTTACAGGGATTGAAACGACAGATCCCTTGAAATTCCCAAATTACCAGAAAAAATTGGCCGCTGTAAGGGAAATGACAGGGTTGGATGAAGCTGTACTGACAGGAACCGCATTGATTAAAGGGCAAAAAGTTGCTCTTGGGATCATGGATTCTAATTTTATCATGGCTTCAATGGGTTCTGTAGTAGGTGAAAAAATTACCCGACTGTTTGAACTAGCGACAAAAGAACATTTGCCGGTCGTTCTCTTTACTGCTTCAGGTGGAGCACGGATGCAAGAAGGGATTTTAAGTTTGATGCAAATGGCAAAAGTCTCTGCAGCTGTCCAACGTCATTCAAAGGAAAAATTATTCTACTTGACGGTATTAACAGATCCGACAACGGGTGGTGTAACAGCTTCCTTTGCCATGGAAGGAGATATCATCATGGCAGAGAGTCAGGCCCTGGTGGGCTTTGCGGGTCGGCGCGTGATCGAGTCTACTGTACGTGAACAATTACCAGATGATTTCCAAAAAGCGGAATTCTTACAAGAACATGGATTTGTTGACTTGATTGTGGAGAGAAGCCAAATCCGAGCAACAGTTGGACAATTATTGGCCCTTCATGGAGGTAAACATGAGTAAAATAACACAGATTATTAAAGAAGCACGTGATCAAGGAAGATTGACAGCGCTTGATTTTGCTCAAGGAATCTTTGATGATTTTATTGAATTACATGGAGATCGGAACTTCCGTGATGATGGTGCAGTAATTGGTGGGATTGGTCGTCTAGGTGATCAATCCGTTACAGTCGTTGGGATTCAAAAAGGGAAAAATCTTCAGGATAACCTAAAACGTAATTTTGGTCAGCCACACCCAGAAGGCTATCGAAAAGCCTTACGTCTGATGAAACAAGCAGAAAAATTTGGTCGGCCAGTTGTGACCTTTATCAATACAGCAGGTGCTTATCCGGGTGTTGGCGCTGAAGAGCGGGGACAGGGTGAGGCGATTGCCCGCAACCTCATGGAAATGAGTGATTTAAAAGTTCCGATTATCGCAATTATTATCGGAGAAGGTGGCTCTGGCGGTGCCCTTGCTTTGGCTGTGGCAGACAAGGTCTGGATGCTGGAGAACTCCATCTATGCCGTCTTGAGTCCAGAAGGATTTGCTTCTATTCTTTGGAAAGATGGAAGCCGCGCCATGGAAGCCGCCGAGTTGATGAAGATTACTTCTCACGAGTTATTAAGTATGAAGATTGTTGATAAAGTGATTCCAGAGCATGGCTTTTCAAATGGAGAACTACTAGCTCAAGTGAAGAAGGAAATCCAAGCAGAATTGAAGGAGCTACAAGCTTTGTCTCTCGAAGATTTGTTAGAGCAACGCTACCAACGTTTCCGTAAATATTAAAAAAAACTGAGCTTGCAATTTGCAAGACTCAGTTTTTTTGAATTTTATTTTGGTGCGATGACTTCAGCTCCACCCATGTATGGACGAAGTACTTCAGGAATGGTCACAGAACCATCAGCATTTTGATAGTTTCAAGAATAGCAGCGACTGTACGTCCAACAGCCAATCCAGAACCATTCAAGGTGTGAAGAAGTTTCACTTTACCATCGGCTTCATCACGGTAACGAATTTGCGCACGACGGGCTTGGAAATCTTCTGTATTGGAACAGCTTGAGATTTCACGGTAAGTATTTTGTGCAGGAATCCAAACTTCCAAGTCGTAAGTTTTTGCAGCTGAGAAGCCCATATCCCCTGTAGAAAGAGCTACGACACGGTATGGAAGCTTGAGTTTTTGAAGGATATTTTCAGCGTTGACAACCATTTTTTCCAATTCGTCATATGATTCTTCTGGTTTGGCAAATTTCACCATTTCAACCTTATGGAACTGGTGTAAACGGATCAAGCCACGGGTATCACGACCTGCTGAACCAGCCTCTGAACGGAAAGATGGACTCATAGCAGTGAAGTAGATTGGGAGATCTTTCCCATCAAGAATTTCATCGCGGTAGTAGTTTGTCAAAGGAACTTCGGCAGTTGGAATCAAGACATAGTTAGTGTCACTAAGTTCAAAGGTATCTTCCTTGAATTTTGGATATTGTCCAGTACCAAACATGGAATCGTGGTTTACCATGTAAGGGGTGATAACTTCTGTATACCCTTCTTTACCGTGCTCATCTAGCATAAAGTTGTAAATAGCACGTTCTAAGCGAGCTCCAAGTCCTTTGTAGAAGAGGAAACGAGCACCAGTGACTTTAGCCCCGCGTTCCCAGTCAAGGATATCTAAGTCCTCACCAAGGTCCCAGTGGGCTTTTGGTTCAAAGTCAAACTCACGAGGAGTTCCCCAACGGCGAACTTCTACGTTATCGTCTTCGTCTGCACCAATAGGAACACTGTCAGCTGGAATGTTTGGAAGAGTCGTAGTAAATTCTGTCAATTTGGCATCGATTTCCGCTAATTCGGAATCCAATGCTTTGACTTCTGCAGAAAGAGTTTGCATGGCAGCAATTTTATCATCTGCATTTTCCTTATTGCGCTTAGCTTGAGCGATTTCAGCAGAGACCGTATTACGCTCAGCCTTGAGAGTTTCAACCTTGACCAAGATGTCACGACGCTTGGCATCAATTTCTTTCATCTCATTTAAGATAGTAGCGTCTACACCACGTGTCGCTAATTTTTCAGCAACCGCATCAAAGTCTGTACGAATTCGTTTGATATCTAACATAGCTTCTCCTTTAACAAAAAACACACCTGTTATAGTGTTGGAGTGGCAGGGCCACGGTTCCATCCAACTTCACAGGTGTGCACTTGATTCAATATTGTATTTTAAAGAAACGGTAGAATTTCAATTAAGGTTTCTATCTGCTCACAGCAACCGCAGACTTTCTGAAAGAGCCTCTTAATTTACTTATCCGTTTGCGTCTATTATACAAGAAAAGAAGCTATTTTGCAAATAGATTTTTTAATTTAGCTGTGATGGTTTGAATCAAGGTCGGTAACCTGACAATTTTATCATTTCCAAGATGTTCTCGAGCAATTTTTAAGATTTTTCCCGAATCTTTAGAAGCAAAGAGAAATTTTGATTCCTTGGTATAGATTTCAAAATGGCGGCTAATTTTATGTCCGGATACATTAGCTCCGATTTGTTCGATATCCTTCCAGGGAATTTGGACGTAATCTTCTACATTAGCATCTGCGTAAAATTCAAAAGCCACGTCACCAACTAACATTTTTCCAACCTTTCCTCCCACTCCCAGATAAGAGACACCTGTGGTATGGAATTCAACGGTTTTATTCTGCGATTGCGCCATTTTTTCCTCCTGATTTCAAGTAAGTCTATTATATCATAATAAAAAGAAGGTCGAAACCTTCTTTTTGTTGATTTTTACTTACATCAAGCCCGCAACGTGTGCCAAGACACCGATGACAAAGAGGGCGATGATGATGGTGATAGGAGATACTTTTTTCTTTAGCAACCACATACAAGCAAAAGTAAGAAGTAAGCCCATCAAACCAGGAATCAATGAATCCAAGTTTTGTTGGAAAGTCGTAACTTTTTCAGGTGTTTGAGATAGGCCTGAACCAACTTGAGCGAAGGCTTCTTGGATTCCCTTGTATCCTTCAGGAAGTTTATCCCAGTGGATATAAGCCTTGTCGTCTAATTTGACAGAAGAAACATTGAAGATGAATTTAATCGATACCCAACGTTCTACTAAGACAGCGAGGATGAACATACCAAGGATAGATGCACCTTTTGTGATGTCTTGCAAGATACCACCAGACATATCTTTAGTAATTTCAGAACCAGCTTTGTATCCGAGTTCTTGGGTGTACCACAAGAAGGACATACGAATTGCGTTCCATGCAAAGAAGAAGATGAGTGGACCAAGGATGTTACCAGTTAAAGCAAGAGATGCTCCAAGAGCTCCCAGGATTGGACGAACTGTAAACCAGAAGACTGGATCTCCAATACCAGCCAAAGGGCCCATCATACCGATTTTCACCCCTTGGATAGCTGCATCATCAATAGCAGCTCCGTTTGCTTTTTCTTCTTCAAGAGCAAGAGTTACCCCGATGATTGGAGCAGCTACGTATGGGTGAGTGTTGAAGAACTCCATGTGACGCTCAAGAGCTGCCGCTTGGTCTTCTTTCTTGGTGTAGAGTTTTTTGATGGCTGGGATCAATGAGTAAGCCCAACCCAAGTTTTGCATCCGTTCGTAGTTCCAAGAACCTTGCAAGAAGGTTGAACGCCACCAAACTTTTTGACGATCTGATTTAGATAATTGTAATTTTTCAGTCATGATAGTGTCACACCTTTCTTAATAGTCTTCGAGAATGTCGCCGATTGGGTCATTAGAAGTAGCGACTCCGCCCCCTCCGTTGCCACCTTTCTTAGAAAGTGAAAGGTAAATCAAAGCAAGAGCAACACCAATTGCTCCAAGGGCGATCAAGGTTAATTGGCTAACAGCTGCGAGAGCAAAACCAATGGCAAAGAATGGCCATACTTCACGGCTTGCCATCATGTTGATAACCATGGCATAACCAACGGCTACGACCATACCACCACCGATTTGCATACCGTCTGACAACCAAGCAGGCATCGCTTCAAGCGCACCTTTAACAGTTTCAGCAGGGATCATCAAAAGAAGGGCTGCAGGAATGGCGATACGGAGACCTTGAAGAAGAAGAGCTACAAAGTGAGCACGTTCTACACCTTTGAAATCACCTTTTTTTAGCAGCAGCATCAGCAGTGTGGACCAAACCAACAGAGAGAGTCCGGACGATCATAGTCAAGAAAAGACCAGCAACTGCAAGTGGAATAGCGACACCTTGAGCCACAGCGATTCCTTTAGAGCTAAAGTCACCACCAAGAACCAAGATAATCGCAGCAGCGACTGATGCAAGAGCTGCATCGGGTGCAACTGCGGCACCAATGTTTGCCCAGCCAAGTGCAAGTAATTGAAGGGAACCACCAAGCATAACACCGGCAGTCAAGTTACCTGTTACCAAACCGATTAAGGTACAAGCAACAAGTGGTTGGTGGAATTGGAATTGGTCAAGGATACCTTCAAGACCAGCTAAGAAGGCAACAACGACCACTAATACCATAGAAATAATAGACATGTTTAAAATCCTTTCGTAAGTAATCGGTTATTGAACGTTAGCTTTGTTAATTAAGTCAAACAAATCTTTCTTAGAGTCATTTGGTACTTTACGGACATCAAATTCCACTCCAAGATCACGCATTTTTTCAAATGTAGCCACATCCTCTTTGTCCATTGACAAGACATTGTTAACCATGGTTTTACCAGTTGAGTGGGCCATTGAACCAACGTTCAAGGTTTTAATCGGAACACCACCCTCGATGGCACGAAGGGCATCTTGAGGTGTTTCAAATAAGATCAAAGCATGTGTTTCACCAAAGCGTGGATCTTTTGCAACGTCGATCAATTTCTGAATTGGGACAACATTTGCTTTGACACCATTTGGTGCTGCTTGCTTGATCAACTCTTTACGAAGTTCATCTTTGGCAACTGAGTCTGAAGCAACGATAATGCGATCTGCTTTTGAATCAGGAGTCCAAGCAGTAGCGACTTGTCCATGAAGGAGACGAGTATCTAAGCGAGCAAGATTAATCTTGAGCTTGCCATCTCCGATCACTGTTCCTTCTGGAATAGCAGCTTGGGCAACAGGAGCAGCTGAAGCAGTGCTTGCTTCTTCGACAGGATTCAATTCTTCTGGGAGAGCTTTGACACCGTCTTTTGCTTCCTTGATGATGTTTGCAGCGACTTTATCAACGCCGGCATTTGCATCCATCAAACGCTCTGTATAAGCTTGAATCAACATCGGAAGGTTTAATCCAGTAATGATCGCAAATTTACGATCGGGATTTTCCCCCATGACACGACTAGCTTGGTTAAATGGAGAACCACTCCAAAGGTCAGCCAAAACCAAGATTTCATCTTCTGCATCAAATGCAGCAACAGCAGCATTGAATTTAGCATAGAGATCATCTGGGCCTTCACTTGGCATGAACGTAACCACTTGAACTTTCTCTTGATCCCCAAAGATCATAGAGCCGGATTGGTGGATTCCAGCTGCAAATTCACCGTGGCTAGCAATAATGATACCAATACTCATTATTGACATTCCTCCTTATAAAATTTGTTTGACTTTCAGTTTAAGAAAACTTTAAGCTTCTTTATTATAATCCGTTTTCATATTTAAGTCAATTTTTCTGTCATCATAAACAGGTAAAAAAGCATCTTTGTTATATTAATTTGTCACTTGCGCATACGGCTTGCTACAAGAGTTTTTCTGACTCTCCTACTTGGTAAGTCTATAAAAAGTGGCGTCATGATGGCTAATCTTTATAGGGGGGAGTGGATTCTAACATTGTGAAATCACTGCTAAAACTGAAAAAGCAAAATAAAAATAGAATGACTTAGCGATGCTCTGCTTGGAAACAAGAAAAAAGACTGGCCCCATTGGACCAGTCATGTAGGTTCGTTTATTAGTTAGTGAAGTCAAGTACCATACGTCCTTGAATAGTTCCAGCTTCCATTTCGTCAAAGACTTTGACAGCATCTTCTACTGGACGTTTTTGAACGACTGGCACTACCAAGCCTTCTGCACCAAACTGGAAGGCTTCTTCCAAATCTTTACGAGTTCCTACTAGAGAACCGATGACTTGGATACCATCTAATACTGTTTTGACAATACTGAGATCCATCATTTCAGAAGGAAGACCCACTGCGACAACGCGACCACCTGCACGAACAGAATCTACTGCTTGGTTGAAAGCTACTTTAGAAACAGCGGTTACGACAGCAGAGTGAGCGCCATCATTTGTTTTTTCTTTGATCAATCCTGGAACATCTTCAATTTCACGACCATTGATGACAAAGTCTGCACCAACTTCTTTCGCCAATTCCAGTTTGTCGTTGTTGATATCGACTGCGATGACATGAGCGTTGAAGACTTTCTTAGCATATTGAACGCCCAAGTTACCTAGTCCCCCAGCTCCGTAGATGACAATCCATTGTCCAGGTTCAGCTTTGGCTTCTTTGATAGCTTTGTAGGTTGTAACCCCGGCACAGGTAATAGAAGAAGCTTGCGCTGGATCTAATCCTTCTGGTACTTTAACCGCGTAATCTGCAGTAACGATACATTGTTCAGCCATTCCTCCATCAACAGAGTAACCAGCATTTTTTACAGTACGGCAAAGGGTTTCACGACCGGTTGTACAGTATTCACAAGTCCCACATCCTTCGAAGAACCAAGCAACGCTGACACGGTCCCCAACTTTAAGGCTCTTAACATCAGGAGCAAGCTCTTTAACAATTCCGATTCCTTCGTGTCCGAGTACACGGCCTGGGACTTTACCGAAGTCTCCGTGAGCAACGTGCAAGTCAGTATGGCAGACACCACAGTACTCAATTTGAACAAGTGCTTCCCCTGTTTCCAATGGACGCATGTCTTTGTTTGCAACGATTTCAACGCCAGTACCTTCTGGATTTACAACAACAGCTTTCATTTTGTTCCTCCTTCAATGAACGAGAAGCGATCTAGAATTTTGAAAGCGCTTCTCTAATAACTATGTTAATAATATCACAATCATATCTATTGAACAATAAAAAATTGGGAAAAAAAGGAGGATATTGATTAACCGATTAAGGATTTGGGCTGCAAAAAAGACATGAGATACTCTACTCATGTCCATTCGCATTATAGGAATAATTGAATCAATTGGCGTGCGACACCATCCTCATTATTGGTGAAATCTGTGACGGAATCCGCATAAGGAATCAGGACAGAGCTCGCGTTTTTCATAGCATAACCATGACCAGCAAGAGCTAGCATCTCAGTATCATTGTGCTCATCTCCAAAAGCAATCAAATCTTTCTGATCCATATTGAGTTTATCTAAAAGGTAGGTCAGAGCTGATGCTTTGTTCACATTTTTGGGATTGCATTCCAGAATATTTAAGGGACCACCCCAGGTATTGATAGAAAGATTGTAGTCGTAATGCCGATTCATTTCATCTGCTAGAGCATATTTGTCTTCTGCTTTTGTTTGAAAGAGGATGCAGTTTGGGTCAGTCGTTACTCGTTCTGGATTGAATTGGTTTTCTGGTTGGAAGGCATCAATTCCGAATAATTTAGGATCTGCGACCTGCTCATTAGGATCAGTAATAAAGAATTTATTACGGTATTCACCAGCGATAAAGTCTGCTTGAATAGTATCACGATTGGCAACCATATCTAGGAGGTATTTTTTATCTAAGGTTAAACATTGTTCATCTGCCCATTTTTCTCAGGTAGATGGGTTAGGGAGCCATTGAAATTGATCATAGGAGTATCAAGCTCAAGTTGTTTGTAATAAGTATGGGCCATGCGGTAAGGACGACCGGTCGTAATAATTACTTTGTGGCCAAGGGCGCTAATTTTTTTTATGGTATCAATCGTAAAGTCGCTCAATTTGCTTTCGGAATTTAAGAGGGTGCCGTCAAGATCCAGAGCGATCATCTTTTTGTGCATATTTCGGTTCCTTTCGAGAAGAATGAGACCATTATATCAGAAAAAACGGAAAACCGCTTGGAATTGGATAAAAAGGAAGACTTATTCTTGAAAGCCGAAGGATGTTTTGTTAGAATATATATAACGTTCGCAAATTGATTGGGAGCGAGAATGATGAAAAAGGAGTTTATTCTGAAATGGATAAGTTTTTTAAACTTTCAGAACATGGAACCACTGTTCGAACAGAGGTTCTTGCTGGTTTAACAACCTTTTTTGCGATGAGTTACATCCTCTTCGTAAACCCTCAGATGTTGTCACAAACCGGAATGCCAGCCCAAGGGGTCTTCCTTGCAACGATTATTGGATCTGTTGTCGGAACCTTGATGATGGCTTTTTATGCGAATCTACCATATGCACAAGCACCAGGAATGGGCTTGAATGCCTTCTTTACCTTTACCGTTGTATTTGGTATGGGCTACTCCTGGCAAGAAGCTTTGGGAATGGTCTTCATTTGTGGTGTGATTTCGTTAATTATCACATTGACAAATGTTCGGAAGATGATTATTGAATCGATTCCGACAGCCCTTCGTTCAGCGATTTCAGCTGGGATTGGAATTTTCTTAGCCTATGTTGGGATCAAGAATGCAGGATTTTTGAAATTCACGATTGACCCTCATACCTATACTGTCGTTGGGGAAGGAGCAGATAAGGGCAATGCAACGATCTCAGCAAATGCTGCCGCTGTACCAGGATTGGTTAATTTTAACGATCCAGCTGTCCTCTTGGCTCTCGTTGGTCTTGCGATCACTATTTTCTTTGTTGTCAAAGGGATTAAGGGAGGGATTATCCTTTCCATCTTAGCAACCACTGTTCTTGGAGTTCTAATCCATGTTGTTGACATCACTAAAATCGACTTTGCAAGTAACCATCTAGGAGCTGCCTTTCATGATTTGGGCACGATCTTTGGTCAAGCTTTAGGGGCAAAAGGATTGGGTTCTTTAATTTCCAATACTTCTCGTTTGCCTGAAACCCTGATGGCAATCTTGGCCTTCTCCTTGACCGATATCTTTGATACCATAGGGACCTTGATCGGTACCGGTGAAAAAGTAGGGATTGTTGCAACAAATGGTGAAAATCATCAATCAGAGAAATTGGATAAAGCCCTCTATTCTGACCTTGTAGCGACTTCAGTCGGAGCCATTGCAGGGACTTCCAATGTGACAACGTATGTTGAATCCGCAGCTGGAATCGGAGCAGGTGGACGGACAGGTTTGACAGCCTTGGTTGTAGCGATCTGTTTTGCTGTTTCAAGTCTCTTTAGTCCTTTGTTAGCGATTGTACCGACAGCAGCCACAGCACCAATTTTGATTGTTGTGGGAATCATGATGTTGAGTGGTTTAAAAATATCCATTGGGAAGATATGTCAGAAGCAGTTCCTGCCTTCTTCACCTCTATCTTTATGGGCTTCAGCTACTCGATTACACAAGGGATTGCTGCTGGATTTATCACCTATAGCTTGGTGAAAGTGGTTAAAAGACAAGCCAAAGAAGTGCATAGCATGATTTGGATCTTGGATGTTCTCTTTATTTTGAACTATATTAGTATGGCCCTGCATTAATCAAGGGGGAAACAAAAAGGAATGGGTGCAATTCACTGCTCCCATTCTTTTTTGTTGGATCGTAATGTAGAGGGAACCCTGATCCTACTCTTTCAAAAGTAATTCTTAAGTGAACAATTTCTAAAAGAAAGAGCAGAATTTTAAAAAGTTTGGTATAATAGAGAAATGATTAGTCACAATGAAACGGAGCTGATTGCTCTAGGAGAACAGTTGGGAAAACTGTTAGAAAAGCAGGATGTGATCATCCTATCGGGTGATTTGGGGGCAGGGAAAACAACCTTTACCAAGGGAATTGCCAAAGGTTTAGGGATTGATCAGATGATTAAAAGTCCTACCTATACCATCGTTAGGGAATATGAAGGACGTCTGCCTTTCTATCATTTGGATGTTTACCGAATTGGGAATGATCCAGATTCCATTGACTTAGATGATTTTCTCTTTGGAGAGGGTGCTACCATTATTGAATGGGGAGAGCTGATTGAACCGAGTCTTTCGGATGCTTATCTGAAAATTTTTATCCGAAAATTGGAAGATGGCCGAGAGTTGGAATTCGAAGCTCATGGAGCGCGTGCAGAGGCTTTGTTAGCATCCTTTGAGCAAGCAGGAGAGACAGATGCCTAAGAAAAAGGAAGTTACATTAGAGATTCGACAAGCTGAAACGACAGATGCGACTCTTCTTGTTGATTTCTTAAATCAAGTTGGGAAAGAGTCTGATTATATGACCCTGGATGAAGCGGGTATTGGCATGTCCCCAACTGATATGGCGCATTTTCTGCTGCTACAAGAGACAGCGGATAACCGGATTTGTCTCTTATTATTTGTAGATCAAGAACTAGCCGGCTTGTTAAATATCACAGCTGCTCCCCAACGGTCCGTTCAGCATATTGGTGACGTCTTTATTGTGATTCAAAGAGCTTATTGGAATCAGGGACTTGGACAGATCTTGTTAGAAGAAGGAATCGAGTGGGCTCACTCGACTGGTATTCTTCGAAAATTGGTCCTAAATGTGCAAGTTCGTAATGAACGAGCTGTTCATCTGTATAAAAAGCTAGGATTTGAGATAGAAGGGTGCCAAGCTCGCGGAGCTTGTTCAGCTGAAGGAGAATTTTTAGAGGTTTACCTTATGGGAAAACTGATAGATTAAAGAGAGATTCTATATGGTTAAAAAAATTATTTTAATGTTTTTGAGTTTATTGACGGTAACAGTGATTGGAATTGGAGCCTATGGTCTGACCATTCTCAATCAGACGACAGGAACCCTCAGTAAGACCTATAAGGGCTTGGGAAATGAGACCAATGTCATTGCGGAAAACAAGCCGATGACCATTCTTTTGATGGGGGTTGATACAGGAAGCGGCTCTCGGGAAGATCCTTGGGCTGGAAATAGTGATACCATGATTTTGGTAACCGTCAATCCTCAAACAAAGGAAACGACCATGACCAGCTTGGAAAGAGATATTCTGACCAATATTACTTCTGATGGTGAAACTGTCCAAGCAAATTGAATTCGGCTTATGCTCAAGGTGGTGCTAAACTAGCTATCAAGACGATTCAGGATCTCTTGAATATCCATATTGATCGTTATGTCATGATCAATATGAAGGGGCTGGTTCAATTAGTGGATAAGGTTGGTGGTATCACGGTCAACAATCCATTTGATTTTGATATTTCGATTGAAGAAAATGAGCCAGAATATACGGCTAAGATTGCACCAGGACGTCAGGAGATTAATGGAGACCAAGCACTCGTTTATTCACGGATGCGATACCAGGATCCAGAAGGAGACTACGGACGTCAAAAACGCCAACGTGAAGTGATCAAAAAGATTGTTGAGAAGGTCTTAAGTCTTAATAGTTTGAGCCACTATAAAGGAATCATTGAGTCTGTTAGTGACAATATGCAAACTAACATTTCACTTGACAGTAACAGCCTTCTTCAATTGCTAGGATATAAAGACGCCCTTTCAACGATTCATCAGTACCAGCTGAAAGGAGAAGATGCAACTTTAGCAGATGGCGGAAGTTACCAGATTGTGACTTCAAAACATCTCTTAAAAATTCAAAATATTATCCGCAAAGCTTTAGGCAAGAAAGAAATAAAAACACTGAAAACCAATGCTTATCTGCTGGACGGGGATGATAGTTTGAAGAATTCTTCTTCTCAAAATGAAACACCAGCATCATCAGAGGAAGCTCCAGTTTATCAGGAGTTCAACCAAATACCAATTGTGCCATCGAGTCAGGATACAGGAGTGGTAACTCCTCAAAGTTCTGTTACACCGGCAACGCCCGTTGTCCCTTCGTCCACAGAGTCTAGTAGCCTTACACCTGTGGTACCATCAGAATAAGAAAAAAACGATTGAATTTTCTCAATCGTTTTTGTTTGGATTCCAGGTGTCTTGGATTTCCTTTAGGGAAGCACTTGCTTGCTGGCTAAAGAGTCTGGTCTTATATTGGAAGTCTGTCACCAATTCTTGAAGAATGGATTTTTGGTCTTGGATAATTTCCAGGTTGCGTTGGATTTTTTTGCTAAGTTTTTCTTGCATCCCCTTGACCAGTCGGTGGGATTCAGTCATTTCTGTTTTGATTTCTTGACGATTTTTTTACCAGGTGATAGCTAATGCTGGCTCCTGTTGCAAAACCAAAAGAGATTTTTTTGAATTTCATATGGCCTCCTTGTTTAGCTGTTTTGGATTTTTTTCTGCGAGCACGGCTAGTTGGTCAAAAATTCGGCTCATGCTCGGCAAATGAAATAGCAAGCTCATCTTGGTCAGAATAGCGAGGGATGATATGGATATGGGTGTGAAATACAGTCTGTCCAGAAACTTCTTCCATGTTGCTGATGATATTCATCCCCTTGGCTTGGGTAGCAGTTGCTACTTTTTTAGCAACCTTAGAGACACGCGCAAATAGTTGAGCAGTAGCCATTTCATCCATCTCTAAGAGATTTCGAGCATGTTTTTTTGGAACTACTAATGTATGACCGGGAGTAACTTGAGAGATGTCTAAAAATGCGATGACCTCCTCATCTTCATAGATCTTGGATGAAGGAATGTCGCCAGCTATAATCTTACAAAAAATACAATCGTCAACCATAAATACACCTCATTTAGACTAAATTTTGTTATAATATAAGAACATTATACCAGAAATCGGAGAAAATATGTTAGAAATCAATAAGTTGACAGGGGGCTATGTCAACATCCCTGTCTTGAAAGAGGTGAGCTTCTCGGTTCCCGATGGGCAACTGATTGGTTTAATTGGACTAAATGGAGCTGGGAAGTCGACCACCATTAATGAAATTATTGGTCTCCTGCATCCTTATGCTGGGGAAGTCCGGATTGATGGCATGAGTCTTCCAGAAGCTCCGACTGAATATCGAAAGAAAATCGGTTATATCCCGGAAACACCAAGTCTTTACGAGGAATTAACCTTGAGAGAGCATATCGAAACCGTAGCCCTCGCCTATGATATAGAGATAGATCAAGTCATGGTGCGCGTCCAGCCTTTGTTGGAACGATTCCGTTTGGCTGAAAAATTAGATTGGTTCCCTACCCAGTTTTCAAAAGGGATGAAGCAGAAGGTCATGATTATTTGCGCTTATGCAGTGGATCCAAGTCTTTATATTGTCGATGAACCCTTTTTGGGATTGGATCCTGTTGCGATTGCAGATTTGATTCAGTTATTGGCGGATGAAAAAGCAAAAGGAAAATCGATTTTGATGAGTACCCACGTTTTAGATTCAGCTGAAAAGATGTGTGATGGTTTTGTGATTCTTCATAAAGGACAGGTTCGAGCACAAGGTACTCTAGATGAGTTGCGTTCAACCTTTGGGGATGAGAAAGCAAGTCTAAATGATATCTATATGACCTTGACAGAAGAGGAAACAGCATGAAAGAGTTGATGAAAAAACGGCAACAAACGTTTCGAACTCAATGTGTAAAATACAGTCGCTATGTTCTCAATGATCATTTCGTCCTCTTCATGCTCATTTTCATAGGATTTTTAGCAGTTCAATACAGCAAATTCTTGCAAGAGCTTCCCAAAGATCCGAGCTTGATCCGCTGGAGTCTTTTGATTGGTTTGTTCTTCTTGGTACCGATTGGCTCTATTGCAACCTATCTGGAGAAGCCAGATGCTTTATTCCTTTTAGTGAAAGAAGAGGAGATAAAAAATCATATCCAGGGGCAGAGTAAGAAGTCTTTTGTATTTTGGCTTTTGATTCAAAGCTTTGTCCTTCTACTATTTGTTCCCCTTTTTCTTGCAACAGGGATGAATGCACTGGGAATTGTAATTTACTTTTTTATTTTAGGATCGACTAAATGGCTTGTTTAGCTGGAAAGCTGCACGTTTCTATCAGGATGGATATCTGAATTGGGTTTGGACCATTGCTCATGAGAATGCAAGGAAACAATTGATCCTTCGTTTTTTTGCCCTATTTACAACAGTGAAAGGGATCACGAATAGTGTTAAAAGAAGGGCCTATTTGGATCGTTTCTTGGGCCTTCTTCCTAAAACACATGGGAATACTTGGCTCCACTTGTATATGCGCTCCTTCCTACGTAACGGGGATCTTTTCTCCATGACACTACGACTGTTGCTTCTATCGATTCTCGCTATGATCTTTATCCCTCAAACGCTAGTGGTGATCACTCTTGTAGCCTTGCTCAATTACTTGATCATTTTTCAATTGTTGGGCCTTTATAGTGCTTTTGATTATCAACCATTGACCCTTCTTTTTCCAATGGAAAAAGGAAGTAAAAAGGCCGGATTGAACAAAACCATTCGCTTGTTAATGGGGATTGTAACAGTGATCGAAGGGGCAATTGGGCTGGTCTTTCTGTCAGATAAAGTCTTGTTGTTGGGCTTATTAGCTTATACACTTGCATTAACTCTGATCTACCTTCCATTTAAGATGGCGCGCTTGGTTGACGAAAGTCGTTAAAATTAGTAAAATAGATTGGAAACTTTTTACGGAGGAAAAGATGGACTCGAATGAAAAAGAGCTAAGCCTCACCCCAATTCCTGGGAAGAGTGGGAAGGCCTACATGGGGACCTATCCAGATGGTGGGCGCGTTTTTGTAAAAATGAATACGACCCCAATCCTTGCGGGTCTAGCAAAAGAACAGATTGCCCCTCAATTGTTATGGAGTCGACGTTTGCCAGATGGGAATGTGATGAGTGCGCAAGAATGGTTGAATGGGGAAATTCTCACTCCAAATGGGATGTCGAAAAAACAAGTGGTCAATATTTTAACGAGATTGCACCGATCTAGACCTTTGATGACTCAATTAAAGAAACTTGGGTATCCGGTAGAATCACCTTTAGAGTTGCTCAATTCTTGGGCTAATCGGTTGCCGATTGCCCTGCGCCAGAACCACTATATCCAATCTGTTGTGAAGAATCTACGTAAGACAGTGCCTGCCTTTCGGGAGGATTATGCGACGATCGTCCATGGAGATGTCCGGCATAGTAATTGGATTGAGACAGATAGTGGCTTAATTTATTTAGTTGACTGGGACTCCGTTCGTTTGACAGACCGGATGTTGGATGTGGCGCATATCTTGAGCCACTATATCCCAGATTCTAATTGGCGTGATTGGTTAGGCTATTACGGCTACAAGTACAATCAAAAGGTCTTTGACAAACTCTATTGGTTTGGTCAATATTCTTTCTTGAGCCAAATTGCTAAATACTATGAAAATAATGATCTAGAAAATGTCAATCGCGAGATCTATGCTCTGCGCAATTTCCGGTTGAAATATGGAAAGGAAATATGAGAGTTAGAAATCGCAAAGGAGCGACAGAATTACTAGAAGCCAATCCACAATATGTGATCTTAAATCCAGAAGATGCTAAGGGAAAATGGCATGAAATATTCGGAAATGATCATCCGATCCATATTGAGGTGGGAAGTGGAAAAGGGGCTTTTATCACCGGGATGGCGAAGGCTCATCCAGAGATCAACTACATTGGGATCGATATCCAAAAATCGGTCTTGAGCTATGCTTTAGATAAGGTCTTAGAAGCGGATGTTCCCAATATTAAGTTGCTTTGGGTAGACGGAGATAGTTTAACCAATTACTTTGGAGATGGAGAGATTGATCAACTCTATTTGAATTTTTCAGATCCATGGCCAAAGAAACGACATGAGAAGCGTCGTTTGACCTATAAGAGCTTCCTTGATACCTTTAAACAAATTCTTCCGGAACACGGAGAGATTCACTTCAAGACAGATAATCGCGGTTTGTTTGAATACAGCTTGGTAAGCTTCTCGCAATATGGGATGACCTTAAAGGGAGTCTGGTTAGACCTTCATGCTAGCGATTTTGAGGGAAATGTGATGACCGAATACGAGAAGAAGTTCTCCAGTAAAGGACAGGTCATTTATCGTGTGGAAGCACAGTTTTAGCATATTCCTTGCAATCATTGGAGAATCGTGTTATAATATTTAAATGAATAGAAAAGGAGAGGCGGGGAAATATCTTCGCCTCTTATCTATGAGGAGGTGGCAACCATCGCAACAATTGTTGACTTAGTAACAGAAGTGATTCAGCCAGCTATAAAAGAACCATTTGAATTGGTAGATGTTGAATATGGCAAAATGGGTGGTGACTACGTCTTAAGCATTTTCGTAGACAAACCAGAAGGAATCACATTGAATGATACAGCGGATTTGACAGAAATCATCAGTCCGTTACTGGATCAAATCAAACCAGACCCATTTCCAGAACAGTACTTTTTAGAAGTCACCAGTCCTGGCTTGGAGAGACCTTTGAAAACCAAGGAAGCCCTTGAGGGAGCTCTTGGCAAGTATGTAAACATTAGCTTGTACAAGGCTGTTGAAAAGCAAAAGGTCTTTGAGGGAACCTTGGTGCGTTTTGAAGAGGATGTTTTGACCATCGAGTATATGGATAAAACACGGAAAAAAACAGTAGACATTCCTTATAACCTTGTGTCCAAAGCAAGGTTGGCTGTAAAATTGTAACAGAATGAAAGAAAGGATGCCTTTCTAGAAGAGGCAAGAAAAACATGAGTAAAGAAATGCTAGAAGCCTTCCGCATTTTGGAAGAAGACAAAGGGATCAAAAAAGAAGATATCATCGAAGCGGTCACAGAATCACTGCGTTCAGCTTATCGCCGTCGTTATGGACAAGCAGAGAGTGCAGCGATTGAATTCAATGAAAAAACCGGAGATTTCCGTGTTTATACGGTTCGCGAAGTCGTCGATGAAGTCTTTGATAGCCGTTTAGAAATCAGCTTGAAGGATGCCTTAGCCATTAGCTCTGCTTATGAGTTGGGAGATAAGATCAAGTTTGAAGAAGCACCAGCTGAATTCGGCCGAGTTGCTGCCCAATCGGCTAAGCAAACCATCATGGAAAAAATGCGTAAGCAAACACGCACGATCACTTATAACACTTATAAAGAACATGAAAATGAAATCATGAGTGGAACAGTGGAGCGCTTTGACAATCGTTTTATCTATGTCAATCTTGGTTCGATCGAAGCACAATTGTCTAAGCAAGACCAAATTCCAGGGGAAGTTTTCCAATCCCATGATCGCATCGAAGTATTCGTCTATAAGGTAGAAGATAACCCTCGTGGTGTCAATGTCTTTGTTAGTCGGAGCCATCCAGAAATGATCAAACGCCTCATGGAACAAGAAATTCCTGAAGTCTATGATGGAACGGTTGAAATCATGAGTGTAGCGCGTGAAGCGGGAGACCGGACCAAGGTAGCGGTTCGTAGCCATAATCCAAATGTAGATGCGATTGGGACCATCGTTGGTCGTGGTGGATCAAACATTAAAAAAATTACCAGCAAATTCCATCCAGCACGCTATGATCAAAAATTGGACCGTATGGTTCCAACAGAAGAAACATCGATGTTATTGAATGGGTTCCAGATCCAGCTGAATTTATCTACAATGCCATTGCTCCTGCAGAAGTGGACCAAGTTATCTTTGATGATGAAGACAGCAAACATGCTCTCGTTGTTGTCCCAGATAACAAGTTGTCTCTTGCCATTGGTCGTCGTGGACAAAACGTTCGTTTAGCAGCTCATTTGACCGGTTACCGTATCGATATCAAATCTGCTAGTGAGTTTGAAGAAATGGAAGCAGCTCAAGAAACTTTTGAAGATCAAGTAGAAAGTAGTCAAGAGCAAGTCGATTAAGAGAGGGAGGGAATATGGTAAAAACAAGAAAAATCCCTTTGAGAAAATCGGTCGTTTCAAATGAAATTATTGATAAGCGTGATTTGCTCCGAATTGTCAAAAACAAAGAGGGACATGTCTTTATCGATCCTACTGGCAAAGCCAATGGTCGAGGAGCTTATATCAAACTAGATAATGAAGAAGCGGCCCTTGCTAAGAAAAAGAAAGCTTTTAATCGTAGCTTTAATATGGAAGTGGAAGAAGCTTTCTACGATGAATTGATCGCTTATGTAGATCATAAGGTGAAGAGAAGAGAGTTAGGCCTTGAATAAGCAAAAGTTGAGCAATCTGTTGGGTCTAGCGCAAAGAGCGGGAAAACTGATTTCTGGAGAAGAACTCGTGATTAAAGCGATCCAGGAAGGCAAAGCAAAATTGGTTTTCCTAGCAAATGATGCTGCTAGCAATCTGACAAAAAAAGTGACGGATAAGGGTCACTATTATGAGGTTCAAGTATCTACCGTGTTTTCAACACTAGAATTAAGCACTGCAATTGGACGTGCCCGGAAGGTCGTCGCAGTTGTAGATGCTGGATTTTCAAAGAAAATGAGGTCTCTTATGGAATAGAAGAGGAGGACAGCAATTGTCTAAGAAAAGATTATACGAAATTGCCAAAGAATTGGGCAAGGAAAGTAAAGAAGTCGTCACTCGTGCGAAAGAATTAGGTTTTGACGTTAAGAGTCATGCATCTAGTGTCGATACAGATGCTGCTGAAAAGTTAATCAAGAGCTTTGCAGCAAAAAAAGAAACAGTCGAAAAGAAAGTAGCAGAGGTGGCTGCAAAGGCAACGGCTGTCGTAGAAAAAAAAGAAGCAGTAGCGGTCAAAAACCAAGAAAAAACTGAGACAAGATTAGAAACGCCTACACCAGCTGCGAAACCAAAGAGTCGTAACTTTAAGGCGGAACGTGAAGCGCGTGCGAAAGAGCAGGCGGAGCGTCGTCAACAACAAGGGAATCGACCTAAAAAACAACAAAACGACCGTCGGGCCGGGGATCGTTTCCAAAACAGAAATGATCGCAAAAACCAAGGTAATGACCGTCGAAATCAAGGGAATGATCGTCGTCGCGATCAAGTTGGAAATGGTCAAGGACGTCCAAATCCTGTAAATGGTGCTCCGAAAATTGATTTCAAAGCACGTGCTGCAGCATTAAAGGCAGAGCAAAATGCGGAATATGCACGTGGTAGTGAAGAACGCTACAAGCAAAACCAGGTCGCTAAGGTTGAGCAAGAACGTCAACAGCGCCGGAAGCGCGAAGAGGGGGTTGCAACTGAAGTTGTCACTCCTCAACCAAAGGCGGAACCAGTGAAGGCTGCGCCAGTAGCGGCTCCAAGCCCTGCAACAGTTGATACACGTCGGAAGAAACAAGCTAGACCAGACAAGAAGCGTGAAGATTTTGATCGTGAAGAAGATGGTCCAAGAAAACAACAAAAGAATCGAAGTAATCAGAATCAAGTGAGAAATCAAAAGAATAGTAACTGGAATAACAACAAAAAGAATAAAAAAGGAAAGAATAATCGCAATGAGGCTCCAAAACCAGTAACAGAGCGTAAATTCCACGAATTGCCAAGTGAATTGGAGTACACAGATGGAATGACGGTTGCGGAAATCGCAAAACGGATTAAGCGTGAGCCAGCAGAAATCGTGAAAAAACTCTTCATGATGGGCGTGATGGCGACACAAAACCAATCCTTGGATGGCGATACCATTGAACTCCTTTTGGTAGATTATGGCATTGAAGCCAAGAAAAAGGTTGAAGTGGATAATGCGGATATCGAGCGTTTCTTCGTAGAGGATGGCTATTTGAATCCAGATAAATTGGTAGAGCGTCCACCAGTTGTCACCATCATGGGCCACGTTGACCATGGTAAAACAACCCTCTTGGATACCCTTCGTAACTCACGTGTAGCAACAGGTGAAGCGGGAGGAATCACTCAACATATCGGTGCTTACCAAATCGTTGAAAATGGCAAGAAGATTACCTTCTTGGACACACCAGGACACGCGGCCTTCACTTCTATGCGGGCGCGTGGTGCCTCAGTTACCGATATTACTATCTTGGTTGTGGCGGCAGATGATGGGGTTATGCCTCAAACGATCGAAGCTATCAACCACTCAAAAGCAGCCAATGTTCCAATCATTGTAGCTATCAACAAGATCGATAAACCAGGTGCCAACCCAGAACGGGTTATTGGTGAATTGGCTGAACACGGCGTTATGTCAACTGCATGGGGTGGAGATTCTGAGTTTGTAGAAATTTCAGCCAAGTTCAACCAAAACATCGATGAGTTGTTGGAAACTGTCCTACTTGTAGCTGAAATCCAAGAACTCAAGGCAGACCCAACAGTCCGTGCTATTGGTACCGTTATCGAAGCGCGTTTGGATAAAGGAAAAGGTGCGGTTGCGACCCTTCTGGTTCAACAAGGTACTTTGAATGTTCAAGACCCAATCGTTGTCGGAAATACCTTTGGACGTGTTCGTGCTATGACAAATGATCTTGGACGTCGGGTGAAAGTGGCTGGACCATCTACTCCTGTTTCTATCACTGGTTTGAACGAGGCGCCAATGGCAGGTGACCATTTCGCGGTTTATGAAGATGAAAAATCTGCGCGTGCAGCTGGTGAAGAACGTGCTAAACGTGCATTGATGAAACAACGTCAAGCCACCAACCGTGTCAGCCTTGAAACCTCTTTGATACTTTGAAGGCTGGTGAAGTGAAATCTGTTAATGTCATTATCAAGGCTGATGTACAAGGTTCGGTTGAAGCCCTTGCTGCTTCTCTTCAAAAGATTGAAGTAGAAGGTGTCAAGGTTACCATCGTTCACTCAGCAGTTGGTGCCATCAACGAATCAGACGTGACCCTTGCGGAAGCTTCAAATGCCTTCATCATTGGATTTAACGTTCGCCCTACGCCACAAGCGCGTCAGCAAGCTGAGGCTGATGAGGTAGAAATCCGTCTTCACTCAATCATTTACAAGGTGATCGAGGAAATGGAAGATGCTATGAAGGGAATGTTGGATCCTGAGTTTGAAGAGAAGGTGATCGGGGAAGCAGTTATTCGTGAAACCTTTAAAGTCTCTAAAGTGGGTACCATCGGTGGATTTATGGTCCTCAGTGGTAAGGTTACACGTGATTCCAAAGTTCGTGTCATTCGTGACGGTGTCGTGATCTATGACGGTGCTTTAGCAAGCTTGAAGCACTTCAAAGATGATGTCAAAGAAGTTACAAATGGTCGTGAAGGTGGATTGATGATTGAAGGCTACAATGATATCAAGACAGATGATACGATTGAAGCTTACATCATGGAAGAAATTAAGAAATAATCTTACAACTAGGAAGAATGAGGACCTTCTCTCGGACTTCCTAGTTTTTAAACATAGAAAAAGAAAGGAGTTCCTATGGCGAGTCATTTTCGGACAGACCGAGTCGGCATGGAAATTAAGCGGGAAGTTAACGAAATTTTGCAAAAGAAAGTTCGTGATCCGCGTGTTCAAGGTGTCACCATTACGGATGTTCAAATGCTAGGCGATTTGTCTATGGCAAAGGTTTATTATTCGATTATGAGTGACCTGGCTTCAGATAATCAGAAGGCTCAGACAGGGCTGGAAAAAGCAACAGGAACCATCAAGCGCGAACTAGGTCGGAATTTAAAATTGTACAAAATTCCAGATCTCACGTTTGTAAAAGATGAATCAATCGAATATGGTAATAAAATTGATGCCATGTTGCGCAATTTGAACAAAGACTAGAGAGGTTGGAAGTGTTCCAACCTCTTTTCTTGGCCCTTTAATCAAGTAAAACAGAAGGGAAGAGAAAACGATTTCGAAAAATAAAAGAAATTTACAGAAATCTCTTGTGTGATTGGAAATTATCCTTTACAATAAGAGAGGAGTTTTATTTATGATCTCATAATTGGAGGAATGAACATGTCGATTAACTGGCAGGAAATTGTATTTAACTTTTTGGGAGGCCTGGGGCTCTTTCTCTATAGTATTAAAACCATGGGAGAAGGCTTGCAACAGGCTGCAGGAGATCGACTTCGATACTATATTGATAAATATACGAGTAATCCCTTTCTAGGGGTTCTAGTAGGGATTGGGATGACTGCCTTGATTCAGTCGAGTTCAGGGGTTACAGTGATTACGGTCGGTCTGGTGAGTGCAGGACTTCTAACCCTCCGTCAAGCTATTGGTATTGTTATGGGGGCCAATATTGGAACGACTATTACCTCCTTTATCATTGGTTTTAAATTAGGAGACTACGCTCTTCCCATGCTCTTTATCGGAGCGGTTTGTCTCTTCTTTACCAAAAATCGTTTGGTTAATAATGTTGGACGAATCGTTTTTGGTGTCGGTGGTATCTTCTTTGCCCTCAACTTGATGAGTGGGGCTATGGAACCTCTTAAAGATTTGCAAGTCTTTCGTGACTATATGGTGCAGTTAAGTAAAAGTCCTATCTTGGGTGTCTTTGTCGGATCAGGCTTAACACTTTTGATTCAGGCCTCTTCTGCAACCATTGGTATCTTGCAAAATCTATATGCTAGTCATTTGATTGACCTGAAAGGGGCCCTCCCAGTTCTCTTTGGTGATAATATCGGAACGACCATTACAGCTATCATTGCTTCCTTGGGAGCTAATATTGCGGCCAAACGTGTGGCAGGTGCCCATGTAGCCTTAATGTTATCGGAACCATTATCTGTCTTGTCTTCCTTGTTCCGTTTACCTCTTTGATTCAATGGTTTGAAACGACTCTTCATTTATCCCCAGAAATGACCATAGCCTTTGCTCACGGAACCTTTAATATAACCAACACCATTATTCAATTCCCATTCATTGGAGCTTTGGCTTACTTTGTAACCAAGTTGATTCCTGGTGAAGATGAAGTCGTCAAATATGAACCCCTTTACTTGGATGAAAATTTGATCACTCAAGCACCTTCGATTGCCCTTGGAAATGCGAAAAAAGAGTTACTTCATTTAGGTGGCTATGCGGATAAAGCCTTTAGCCTCTCTTATGATTATATTGTTCATCAAAATGAAAAAACTGCCGAAAAGGGACACAAGACAGAAGAAGCGATTAATACCATTGATGAGGATTTGACACGCTACTTAATTCGCTTGTCAAGTGAAGCCTTGAGTCCAAGAGAGAGTGAAATTCTGACCAATATCTTGGATTCTTCACGAGATTTAGAGCGGATTGGCGATCATGCGGAAGCCTTGATCAATCTGGCGGATTATTTGATTCGTAAGAAAGTTGTTTTTCAGAAGCAGCCTTGGCTGAATTGGAGGATATATACAATCAAACCCGTCAGTTCGTAGAGGATGCCTTAAAAGCGGTTGAGAATAATGATATCAGCCTTGCAAATCAATTGGTAGCACGTCACGACGCGATTGAAAAACTGGAGAAGAGACTTCGGAAAACCCATATTCGTCGCTTGAATAATGGCGAATGTACGCCACAAGCCGGAGTGAACTTTATTGATATTATTTCTCACTATACACGTGTTGCAGACCATGCCATGAATCTCGCCGAAAAAGTACAAATTGAGCAAATTTAATGAGAAATCCACAGGGTAAGTAGAAAGCTTACTCTGTTTTTATTTTTTATTCCGCTCAAAAATAGGTCTATACCATTTACAAATACAATTGAAAGCGTTATAATATGTATGAATATAAATGGAACCCTCGTTCCAACAATGGAAAGGACAAGACTATGTCTACATATATTAAAGCAGATCAATTTTATTATCCACATGGGGTTCGCCGTGGAGGCTATTTGGAGCTGATAAATGGTAAATTTGGAAAACATGTGGAAAGCCTACCAGAAGATGCGGATGTATTGGATTATTCCGGTTATAGCATTGCACCTGGATTGGTGGATACCCATATTCACGGATTTGGAGGAGTAGATGTCATGGATAACAATATCGAAGGGACCTTGCATACGATGAGCGAAGGACTTTTGAGCACAGGGGTTACTAGCTTTTTACCTACGACGTTGACGTCCTCTTATGAACAACTTTTAGCAGTCACTGAAAATATCGGTGCACGATACAAAGAAGCTACAGGGGCCAAGATTCGCGGTATTTATTTTGAAGGACCTTATTTTACAGAAAAATACAAGGGAGCCCAAAACCCTGCTTACATGAAGGATCCAAGTATGAAAGAATTCCGAGCTTGGCAAAAGGCTGCCAATGGTCTTCTGAATAAGATTGCGCTTGCTCCTGAGCGTGAAGGAGTAGAAGACTTTGTTCGGACCATTACGAGCGAAGGAGTGACCGTTGCCCTAGGGCATTCCAATGCTACTTTTGAAGAGGCTAAAAAAGCAGTTGACGCGGGTGCGAGTGTCTGGGTACATGCCTACAATGGTATGCGAGGGTTGACCCACCGTGAACTCGGTATGGTTGGTGCCATGTATGAGTTGCCTCATACCACAGCAGAGTTGATCTGTGATGGACACCATGTGGATCCACTAGCTTGTGATATCCTCATGAAACAAAAAGGAAAAGAAAATGTCGCCTTGATTACGGATTGTATGACAGCAGGTGGCTTAGAAGATGGGGACTACATGCTTGGGGAATTCCCAGTCGTGGTTGCTGAAGGGACTGCTCGCTTGAAATCAAGTGGAAATTTAGCTGGATCAATCTTGAAATTGAAAGATGGAGTAAAAAATGTGGTAGAGTGGGGGATTGCCAATCCTCATGAAGCTGTGATGATGGCCAGTCTTAATCCAGCAAAATCAGTTCATATTGACGATGTTTGTGGTCAAATTCGGGAAGGTTACGATGCTGACTTTATTGTTCTAGATAAAGATTTAGAACTAGTTGCGACCTATCTCGATGGGGTCAAACGTTACCAGGCTACGAACTAGATTCAAGAATCAAAGATAGAGTAAAGCCTCTCTAGGTCATACCTGGAGAGGTTTTTGTGACGTGTTCTTAGGTTTTAAACAGGATGTAGGGTCTTTTTGTTAACCAAAGGTAGTGCAATTTTGTGAATGCTGTCTTTTCATGCTATAATGGGAATTGAAATGTGAGGTAGCTTATGAAGGCAATTGATATACGTTTTTTATTGATGGGAATTTTTTTCTTGCTCTATGGTCTGGTGAGAAAAAATATCTTTATTGTGATCGTTGGAGGAGCATTTTTACTCTATAGTTTTTACAGCAAGAAGATGGAGCCAACCAAGAAGAATATTTTTAAGCCAGAGCTTAAACTTCGAGGGCCTAAAAAATCGAAATCGAAGAAAGGAAAGAAAAAATGAACAATTATCGTTTAAATAATGGGGTGGAGATTCCTGTATTAGGGTTTGGAACGTGGAAAGCAGCAGATGGAGAAGAAGCTTATCAGGCTGTCCTAGCTGCTTTGAAGGCGGGCTATCGTCATATTGATACAGCTGCGATTTATCAAAACGAAGAGAGTGTGGGGCGTGCCATTAAAGACAGTGGGCTTGCGCGCGAAGACTTGTTTATTACCACCAAACTTTGGAATAGTCATCACACCTATGACGACGCCCAAGCTGCTTTGGGAGAATCTCTTGAGAAACTTGGCTTGGATTATGTAGACCTCTATTTGATTCACTGGCCGAATCCAAAACCGCTTCGAGAAAATGATGCTTGGAAAGCACGGAACGCCGAGGTTTGGCGAGCTATGGAAGATATGTTAACTGCCGGCAAGGTTCGGGCTATTGGTGTTAGCAATTTTCTGCCTCATCATTTGGAAGCACTCCTTGAAACTGCACGGGTTATCCCAGCAGTGAATCAAATTCGTCTGGCACCTGGAGTCTATCAAACGGAAGCCATTGCAGCGAGTCGTAAGTACGGCATTTTACTAGAAGCTTGGGGACCTTTTGGCCAAGGAGAATTGTTCCAAAATGAACAAGTAAAAGAAATTGCTGCTAAATATGGCAAGACCGTCGCTCAATTGGCCCTAGCATGGAGTTTACAAGAAGGTTTTCTCCCATTGCCGAAATCAGTTACCCCAGAGCGAATTGCAAGCAATCTAGACTGTTTTGGTTTTGAGTTGACCAAAGAAGATCTGGAGCACCTTCGAAATCTTCCAGTAGAAGCAGGTGCACCAGATCCAGATAGCAAAGATTTTTAAGAGAAACGTTTTGTTTATAAAAACCGAGGACACCTTTGTTCTCGGTTTTTAAATCCTTTCAACTATTAAATAGTTTTAGAACACTAATAAAAACAGACGTTCTATAATAATTTCCCATACATATCCTATTTATAGCGAACGAAAATAAATTAACAACTAGTAATGTTCGCTAATGTTACATTTGTGTTACAATTCAGGTTTGAACGAATTTTCAGACAATTTTGCGCTATAATAGTTACTATTAAAATAAAAGGGGAGTTTCTATGAATAAACAAGAGCGTTTTTCATTAAGAAAATACAAATTTGGTGTGGCCTCAGTTTTATTAGGGGCTGTTTTGGTATTTGGAACTGCACAAGCAAGTGCAGAAGAACAAGCAGTGGGCCAAACGAGTACTGGAACACAACTTGTAACACCTGCTCAACAGGCACCAGCTGAAAAACAAGAGGCACAAGTTGCAGAAACTACGAATACAGTTACTAGTGAAAAAGCAACGATTTCTAAAGAAACTGCTGTTGCGGAAAAAGAAGCTACTGTTCTTGAAAAAACAGAGGTTCCTAAAGAGGGAACAGCTGCTCCACAAACAAAGACAGAAGAAACAGTAAAATCGGTAGAAAAAGCTACAGCAGTGGCTACTCCGACAAGCTCTGAAACAACTGAGCGTCATGATGGAGCTGAAAAGCCTCAAAGCATTGAAAGCAACGAGATTATTACTGTTCCACAAACCTGGAAGCAAGGCTATAAAGGTGAAGGAATGGTTGTAGCCGTAATCGACTCTGGCTTGGATGTCAACCATGAGGTTCTTCGTATTACCGATCCTTCAAAAGCTAAGTTCAAAAATCAAGAAGAAATAGAAGCTGCGAAGAAAGCGGCAGGAATTGATTATGGTAAATGGTACAACGATAAAGTCGTCTATGCCTATGATTACTTTGATGGTACTGACAATATAAAAGAAGCTGAAAGAGATTCTCACGGGATGCACGTGACCGGGATTGCAACGGGGAATCCTGAAAAAGAAGCTGGAAACGGTGAAAAAATCTATGGTGTAGCACCAGAAGCGCAAGTCATGTTCATGCGTGTCTTCTCCGATCGGCAAAAAACAACTGGGTCTGCACTTTATGTAAAGCAATTGATGATGCGGTGGCTCTCGGTGCAGATACTATCAACATGAGTCTTGGCTCTACGACTGGTTCTACGGTCAATGCGGATTCAGATATTGTGGATGCCATTAAACGAGCGCGCGCTAAAGGCGTATCTGTCTTAATTTCTGCAGGAAATAGCAATAGCTTTGGAAAAGGTTACTCAAGACCTTCTGCTGAAAATCCTGACTATGGCTTGGTCGGGAACCCTTCAACAGTAGAGGACTCTATCTCTGTTGCTTCCATCAATAACAAAATCATTACAACAGAAGTTTTTGAAGTTAAAGGTTTGGAAGGTCATGCAGAAGCAGATAATGGGAAGTTTGATTACAGTAAATCTGCGGCAGATGCTGACTTTGAAAAAGGCAAAGAGTATGAATATGTATCTGTTGGACTTGGGAAAGAAGATGATTTCAAAGATCTAGACCTTACTGGTAAATTGGCGCTTATCCAACGTGGGGAAATTCCATTCTCAGAAAAGATTGCCAATGCATTCCATCATGGTGCAGCCGGAGCTTTGGTCTACAATAATGTGGATGGTTCTAATCTTGGTATGGCCATCGATGGGGATGCTAAAAAAATCCCATCGGTCTTCATTTCAAAACGTTATGGGGAAGCTCTTAAAGCAGGATCCTACAAAATTGTCTTCAACAATACCATGGCCAATCGCCCATCTCCAGAGGCGGATCAATTGTCAGATTTCTCAAGCTGGGGAGTTACAACGGATGGCCAGTTAAAACCAGATGTAACAGCACCTGGGGGCAATATATTCTCTTCTTTGAATGACAATACCTACGGAGATATGAGTGGTACAAGTATGGCCTCTCCTCACGTGGCAGGGGTTGCTGCCTTGGTCAAAGAATACCTTGTGAAGCATCACCCAGAATTAACTCCAGAACAAGTTTCTGAAACAGTGAAAGCCTTGATCATGTCTACGGCGAAACCACACGTTAACAAGGAAACAGGTGCTTATACTTCTCCTCGTCAACAAGGAGCAGGGGTGGTCGATACAGCAGCTGCTGTTTCAACAGACTTGTATGTCACTGGTGAAAACAATTACCCAAGTGTTACCCTTGGAAATGTTGGAGATAGCTTTACATTTGATGTTACGGTTCACAATATTTCAGATACTGATCGTACCTTGAAGATGTTGGTCAATACAGACACAGATGAAGTGAAAGATGGTAAATTTACTCTTCGCCCACGTAAATTAACAGAAACTGCTTGGCCAGAAGTGACTGTGAAAGCACATAGTTCTGAAACCGTTACGGTGAAAGTCGACACAAGTAAATTCACAGAAGAATTGAGCAAAGAAATGCCAAACGGCTATTTCCTTGAAGGATTTGTTCGCTTTGTGGATCCAGCAGATGATGGAGATGTGGTCAGCTTGCCATTTATGGGCTTCAAGGGAGAATTCCAAAATCTTCCCGCTGTTGAAAAGCCCGTCTATGATTTGGTTCGCGAAGGAAAAGATGGATTCTACTACCATATTCCAAAAGATTTGAATATCTCTTCTAGTGCCAATGTTTCTGCGCTCGTCACTCAGCAAAATGACTTCCTTCTCACTCAAGGAAAACGAGATGGTCGTCGGATTACAGTTCTTGGTATTGAAGAAAATGCGGAAGGAACTCACTCTCTTCAACTAGATGAAAATGGAAATGTTCGCATCGCTATTTCGCCAAATGAAGATGGGAATAAAGATTTCGTCGAATACAAAACGGTCGCGCTTCGAAACATTGGAAATCTTCGTGCAAGTGTTTATGCAGCAAGTGATACGGAACATAAAAATCCATTGTGGGAAGGAACTCCATCTGACCATCGTAAGAACTTCTTCAACGGTGACCAAAAGAACCCACGCAGCTACACATTAGATAATACTGCTTGGAATGGTATTGATGCGAATGGGAATGCCGTAGCAGATGGTCTATATGATTATGTCGTCCGTTATACCCCAATGGTTCCTGGAGCTGAAGAGCAATCAACGATCTTCAAGGTTCGGGTTGACACTCAAAAACCAGTGATTACATCTGGCTATATTCGCTTTAAAGACGGAGCACAACAGTTTGTAGCACGTAAATCCAAAGATGTTGGTGAAGGCGGTATCTTGACAGAAAAACTAGTTTATGTCACACCATTTGATGATCAAGGAACAATGGTCCAAACTAGTGAAGATAAGAATGGTACTCGTGCTCTAGAAAATTATCATGTCATTAAGGCTAATGAAGATGGTAGCTTCGATCTTCCTGAAAACATTGAGAAGAAGAATATCTACTATTATGTAGAAGATTTTGCAGGCAACGTGGACTATATTTCATTAGCTGATTTGGTACGGGATCAAAACAGTGGTCGGGTTCAAATTGCAGTGCGTGATGCGAAGACCAACAAAGATTTGGATACCATGTACGTCTATCGTATTAAGGATAGCAATGGCCAATATGTATCAGTTGATAAAACAAAAGATATCAACTTCTTGAACTTTGGTCATTATATTGCAGAAATCTTTACCTATGATCGTACCGAAGTGAAATTTGTCAGCAGCTTGACGCAAGAGTTCGATTTGACAGAGGAGAATAGTTTCCAAACGATCACATTCCTTGCTAACACTTTGGAATACGCACCAGTTAGTGTTCACTTTGATCAACCAGTCTCAAAAAGCTGCTACGATCGTATTGAAAGGTGCAGAGGGGGAAAAACTTTGTATTGCCTGCTGAAAAGTATGGTAAGAATGGCTTTGGTAAATCAGTAGCAACTGGTCAATATACTTTGGTCGCAACCCTTCCTACAGGTTATGAATTGGCTGAGGAAGCGCCTGTGATTACAGTTGTTGCAGGTCGAAACAATGTTTACCGTCTTGGAGTGATCTCAAAAGTGGATCTCTTAGCTGCCTTAAACAACCAAGCGGATGTTACCAAGACAGCTCACTATTTCAATGCGAGTGCTGATAAGAAAGAAGCCTATGATCAAGCCTTGCAAGCTGCTCAAGCAGCCTTGACCAATAAGGTTAGTCAAGAGCAAGTCAACCAGGCAGTGGCTGGTCTTGAAGCTGCCAGTCAAGCTTTGGATGGCAAAGACTCTAATGTTGCAGCCTTGAAAGAAGCGATGCAAGCTTACGATGTTACGACTAAAACTGGACGTTATGCCAATGCCAAAGAAAATGTACGTCGTGCCTACGATCGTGCCTTCCAAACAGTGGCTTTGCTTGCAGTAGATCCAACTGTGAAACAAGAACAAATCAACCAAGCACTTGCTGAGCTGAGCCGTGCTGAAGGAAAATTAAACGGGAAAGCAACTGATTTTTCAAGCCTTGAAAAATACATCAAGGAAGAATTGAAGTTCCAAGAAAAGAATGCTAAATTCATCTATGCTGGAAATGAAGAAAAAGAAGCTTACCTAGTAGCCTTCAAGGATGCACAAACGATCCTTGCAAACCCAGGAGCAAGTCAGCAAGATGTAAAAGATGCTTTGACGGCTTTGAAAAATGCCAAGAAAAAACTTCATGGTAAAAAACCAAAAGCTGCAAGACGTCCCTAATCCAAATAAGATTGTTTGTTAGCCTAAAATCCGTATGAAACAATTGTTTCATACGGATTTTTATTTACAAGTATGGAGAAATCTGCTATAATACTAGTCAAGAAAGAAGAGCTTATGGCGTTTTTCTAGCGAGCTTGGGATAGTGAAAGCCAAGTAGAACAAAGTGGGCAACGGCGCTTTCTCTCAGTAAAAATCTGAATATAGTAGAATAAAATGAAGTAATAAATTAGGGTGGAACCGCGTTTTTGACGCCCCTAGGTCACTTGACTTAGGAGCAGAGACACGGTTCTTTTTATATCCTGAGTTACAAAGATAAAGGAGTAAATCCTGTCTAAAAAATTGACTTTCTACCGCGTCAGTGGCAGATACCTCCTTACAGTCGGACTGCCCCACGCTCAGCACTAGGGTGCCTGATCTAGACGCAGTACTAACTCGTCTTGCCTCAGATAATCGACGAGGCAGACTCGTGTCGCAAGAAATTATAGAAAATGGAGTGAAATATGTCCAAAAAACTAACCTTTCAAGAAATTATATTGACTTTGCAACAATACTGGAATGACCAGGGTTGTATGCTTATGCAGGCTTATGATAACGAGAAAGGTGCGGGAACTATGAGTCCTTACACCTTCCTTCGTGCCATTGGTCCGGAACCATGGAATGCGGCCTATGTAGAGCCATCTCGTCGACCAGCTGACGGTCGTTACGGGGAAAATCCAAATCGTCTCTACCAACACCACCAATTCCAAGTGGTTATGAAACCATCCCCATCAAACATTCAAGAACTTTACCTGGAATCATTGGAAAAATTGGGCATCAACCCATTGGAACACGATATTCGTTTCGTTGAAGACAACTGGGAAAACCCATCGACTGGTTCAGCTGGTCTTGGTTGGGAAGTGTGGCTTGACGGTATGGAAATCACTCAGTTCACCTACTTCCAACAGGTTGGTGGCTTGGCAACAGGTCCTGTTACCGCTGAGGTCACTTATGGATTGGAACGTTTGGCTTCATACATCCAGGAAGTGGATTCTGTATACGATATTGAGTGGGCTCCAGGCGTTAAATACGGAGAAATCTTCCTTCAACCAGAATACGAACACTCAAAATACAGCTTTGAAGTTTCTGACCAAGATATGCTTCTTGAAAACTTCGAAAAATTTGAAAGAAGCAGGACGTGCCTTGGAATTGGGTCTTGTTCATCCAGCCTACGACTACGTATTGAAATGTTCACACACCTTCAACTTGCTTGATGCTCGTGGTGCGGTATCTGTTACAGAACGTGCTGGCTACATTGCACGCATCCGTAACTTGGCCCGTGTTGTAGCTAAGACCTTCGTTGCAGAACGTAAAAAACTTGGTTACCCGCTTCTCGACGAAGCCACACGCGCAAAACTCCTAGCAGAAGAGGAAGAATAAAGAGAGTGTATTAAATAGGATTGGATTATAGAGGAATCCTACAGAACCAGTTGCCGTAGTGATAGAGGTATCATTAGAGAAACTAATGATACCGGGCAAAATTGGAGACCTTAGACTCCAATTTTAGCAATGAAACGACCTAGTCGGTTGCTTGCGTGCCAATCACATAAGGCAAACTGGGGAAAAAATATTTTCGGAGAAAAAACATGACAAAAAACTTATTAGTAGAACTTGGACTTGAAGAGTTGCCAGCCTACGTTGTCACACCAAGTGAAAAACAACTCGGTGAGAAAATGGCAGCCTTCTTGGATGACAACCGTCTTTCATACGAAAGCATTCAAACCTTTTCAACACCACGCCGTTTGGCCGTCCGTGTCATTGGCTTGGCTGATCAACAATCGGATTTGACTGAAGATTTTAAAGGACCTTCTAAGAAAATCGCCTTGGATGCTGATGGAAACTTCTCAAAAGCAGCGCAAGGCTTTGTCCGTGGAAAAGGCTTGACTGTAGATGACATCGAATTCCGTGAAGTTAAGGGAGAAGAATACGTTTACGTGACGAAACATGAAGCTGGAAACCTGCCAAAGAAGTCTTGGTCGGCGTTCCAGAAGTACTTGCTTCATTGACTTTCCCTGTCAGCATGCACTGGGCTAACAACACCTTTGAATACATTCGCCCAGTTCATACCTTGATTGTCCTTTTGGGTGATGAAGCGCTAGAACTTGATTTCTTGGATATTCATTCAGGTCGTGTGAGCCGTGGACACCGTTTCCTCGGGCACGAAGTGGAAATCACAAATGCGGATTCTTATGAAGAAGACCTTCGTACCGTTTATGTGATTGCCGACAGCAAAGAACGTGAAGATATGATTCGCGAGCAAATCAAGGCTATCGAAGCAGAACAAGGTGTTCGAGTACAAATCGAAGAAGGACTTTTGAACGAAGTCTTGAACTTGGTGGAATACCCTACAGCCTTTATGGGAAGCTTTGACACTAAATATTTGGACGTTCCAGAAGAAGTCTTGGTGACCTCAATGGAAACGCACCAACGTTACTTTGTTGTACGTGACCTTGACGGTAAGCTTAAACCAAACTTCATCTCAGTCCGTAATGGGAATGCTGAGCACTTGGAAAATGTTATCCGAGGAAATGAAAAAGTCTTGGTGGCGCGTCTCGAAGATGGTGAATTCTTCTGGCGTGAAGACCAAAAACTCAAGATTGAAGACCTGGTTGCTAAATTGGCACACGTGACTTTCCATGAAAAAATCGGTTCTCTTTCAGAACACATGGCCCGTGCTGGTGTCATTGCGGCTTCCTTGGCTGAGCAAGCTGGCTTGACTGCTGAAGAAAAAGCAGCTGTAGCTCGTGCAGCAGAAATCTACAAATTTGACCTCTTGACTGGTATGGTTGGAGAGTTTGATGAATTGCAAGGAATCATGGGTGAAAAATATGCCCTCCTTGCTGGCGAAGATGCTGCAGTAGCGACAGCTATCCGTGAGCACTACCTGCCTGATTCAGCAGACGGAGCCCTCCCTGAAACCAAGATTGGTGCTATCCTTGCCCTTGCGGATAAATTGGATACCCTTCTTTCCTTCTTCTCAGTCGGTTTGATTCCGTCTGGTTCCAATGACCCTTATGCGCTTCGCCGTGCAACACAAGGGATTGTTCGTATCTTGGATGCCTTTGGATGGCACATTCCTATGGATGAGTTGATGGACAGTCTTTACGCCCTTTCATTTGATAGTCTTTCATATGACAATCAAGCAGAAGTGCTCAACTTCATCAAGGCGCGTGTGGACAAGATGATGGGACGTACACCAAAAGATATCAAAGAAGCTGTTCTTGCTGGCTCAAACTTTGTGGTTGCGGATATGCTGGAAGCAGCAGATGCCCTCTCAGAAGCTGCGAAGACGGATGGTTATAAGGCCGCTGTTGAGTCACTCTCACGTGCCTTCAACTTGGCAGAAAAAGCAGATGCTTCAGTAGCGGTCGATGCTAGTCTCTTTGAAAATGATCAAGAAAAAGCTCTTGCTAAGGCGATTGAAGAATTAGAATTGACAGGTTCAGCTAGTGACAAATTGGTCCAACTCTTTGCTCTCAGCCCTGTTATTGACGCTTTCTTTGACAATACCATGGTTATGGCTGAAGATGAGGCTGTGAAAAATAACCGTTTGGCCCTTCTTGCAGGTCTTGTAGCGAAGGCTAAGGCTGTCGCCGCCTTAACCAATTGAACACAAAATAATGACCTGATGACAGGTAGAAAGTAGGACTTATTATGACACCAGAAAAAATTGCTCGAATTAATGAGCTTGCTAAAAAGAAAAAAACAGAAGGTTTGACTCCAGAAGAAGCAGTGGAACAAGCCAAACTTCGCGAAGAGTATATCGAAGGCTATCGTCGTTCCGTTCGTCACCACATTGAAGGGATCAAAATTGTGGATGAAGAAGGAAATGACGTGACACCAGAAAAACTACGTCAAGTCCAACGGGAAAAAGGCTTGCATGGCCGTAGTCTTGATGATCCCAATTCATAATCAAAAGCCTGCTGGAAGAGATTCCAGTAGGCTCTTTTATATAGTAAATTCAGAATATTCTGTGCTAGATTGACCGGTTTTTAAAAACGTGATATAGTAGACTATATGAAAATTTACTTATACTTTTCTGAAAGTATACAGAAAAAGAATTGGAGTACTTAAATGTCGAAAAAACATCATCCTGGAGAAGAAACTGAAAATGGGATGGTCCGTGGTCTGCAAAATCGTCACGTTCAACTGATCGCTATTGCAGGGACTATCGGGACAGGGCTCTTTCTTGGAGCTGGTCGTTCCCTTTCTTTAACAGGTCCATCTATTATTTTGGTCTATATGCTGACAGGAGTCTTCATGTACTTGATGATGAGGGCGATTGGAGAGATGCTTTATATGGATCCAGATCAACATACCTTTATCAACTTTATTACCAAGTACCTAGGAAAGGGTTGGGGGTATTTTTCTGGATGGTCCTATTGGGTTTCCTTGGTATTTCTTGGGATGGCAGAAATTACAGCCGTTTCCAACTATGTCCAGCTTTGGTTCCCTAATTGGCCAGCCTGGCAGATTCAAATTATCTTTTTGGCGCTTTTAAGTTGTGTGAATTTGATTGCCGTGAAGGTCTTTGGAGAGGTTGAATTCTGGTTTGGAATGATCAAGATTGTCACTATTTTGGCCTTGATCGCAACAGCGATCTTTATGGTGATGACTAACTTTGAAACACCAGCTGGACACGCTAGCTTAAGCAATATTACCAGTGGTTTTCAAATGTTTCCGAATGGTTGGGTCAAGTTCGTCATGGCCTTTCAAATGGTCTTCTTTGCATACCAAGCGATTGAGTTTGTTGGAATCACCACTTCAGAAACAGCCAATCCCCGTCAGGTCTTACCGAAAGCCATTAAAGAAATTCCGATTCGGATTGTGATCTTTTATGTAGGGGCCTTGTTGGCGATTATGGCTATTTTCCCTTGGCAACAGCTTCCCGTCAATCAGTCACCATTTGTGACGGTCTTTCAAATGGTAGGAATCAAGTGGGCAGCAGGATTGATTAATTTTGTTGTACTGACAGCTGCTGCCTCTTCCTTGAATTCCACCCTCTATTCAACAGGACGGCACTTGTACCAAATTGCAAAAGAAACGCCAAACAGTAAGGTGATGAATCGTTTGAAACTGAATAGCTTATCCCGAATGGGGATTCCAAGCCGTGCGATTATTTTCTCTGCGATTGTAGTTGCCGTTTCAGCCTTTATCAATGTCTTGCCAGGTGTTTCAGATGCCTTTGCCTTGATTACAGCATCTTCTTCAGGGGTTTACATTGCTATTTATATTTTGACGATGTTAGCCCACCTTAAGTACCGAAATCGAAAGAGTTTATGCCAGACGGATTTGTCATGCCGGCCTACAAAGTGCTGAATCCATTAACGATTGTTTTCTTCCTCTTTGTATTCGTTTGTCTCTTCTTACAGAAATCAACCTATATTGGTGCGATTGGAGCAACGATCTGGATTATTCTCTTTGGGATCTATAGTAATTGGAAACACAATAAATAAGCAACAAAACTCACCCTTAGGTGAGTTTTGTATTGTTTTGAAGCTTTCTGATCTTTTCTACTTTTAATGAATTTCTTGGAATGAAGAAAAGAAAAACAGAGATGGGGCTGGGACAAAAGTCCTAGCCTCTCAATTGTCTTTAGATTGTCGAGCAAGACGCAGTGGTTGAGTGGGCTCTACTACGCTGATTTCATCAGCTTTTACAGCCCTACTCAACTGTGCGGAGGTGGGATGACGAAATCGAATTCTAACGAATTACCGATTTCTGTCCCACACTCTCTCTGTTTTTTGTCTTTGAAATGCTTTTTTGAGCCACCAAAGTGAGGCAACTAGGATCAGTGTAGCTAGCCAAAAAATCCAAGCTTCAATGGTAGTTAGGAAAAAGTAGAGGGCGATCAAATCGACCAATAAAAATGGGATGAGAGTCTGTTTACTTATTTTCATATGAATATTGTATCATAAATCGTAGCGGAAACAAGTAGAATCAAGCTTTTCAGGGATCTTTTGTATGATTGTAAAAGATCAGAAAGGATTCGTTCGTGTAATTTTCTTCAGGAGTGCATCTTGCTCCTATTTATGGTAAAATGGTAAAGATATGAGTAAAGAATTTCATCATGTAACGGTCTTGCTCCATGAAACGATTGATATGCTGGATGTTAAGCCAGATGGGATCTATGTGGATGCAACATTGGGTGGGGCAGGACACAGCGAATATTTGTTAACAAAATTAGGTGAATCAGGCCACCTGTATGCCTTCGATCAAGATCAGCATGCGATTGAAAATGCTAAAATTCGTTTGGCACCGTTCATTGAAAAAGGTATGGTGACCTTTATCAAGGATAACTTCCGTCATTTGCAGGAGCGCTTAAATGAATTAGGTGTGACTGAAATCGATGGAATTTGTTATGATTTAGGGGTTTCCAGTCCTCAGTTGGATGAACGGGAACGCGGATTTTCATACAAGAAAGATGCTCCTCTGGACATGCGGATGAACCAAGAAGCTTCCTTGACAGCTTATGAGGTTGTTAATACCTACGACTACCATGATCTAGTCCGCATCTTTTTCAAGTATGGTGAGGACAAATTTTCCAAGCAAATTGCGCGGAAAATTGAGCAAGCACGAGAAATGAAACCGATTGAAACGACAACGGAATTAGCAGAGATTATTAAATCTGCTAAACCAGCCAAGGAGCTCAAGAAAAAGGGACATCCCGCTAAACAGATTTTCCAAGCCATTCGTATCGAAGTCAACGATGAGCTGGGAGCTGCGGATGAATCGATTCAACAAGCCATGGATTTGTTGGCCATCGATGGGCGTATTTCTGTGATTACTTTTCATTCGTTAGAGGATCGCTTAACCAAACAACTGTTTAAAGAAGCTTCGACTGTTGAAGTTCCAAAAGGACTTCCCTTTATTCCGGATGATTTGAAACCAAAGATGGAATTGGTCAATCGAAAACCCATTTCACCAAGTACCGAGGAGCTTGAGGCTAACAATCGGTCTCACTCGGCAAAATTACGGGTTGCTCGAAAAATACACAAGTAAGAGGAAATGATATGGCAGCAAGAGATGAGAGAACAAGAACGCAGATGTTGCAGGAGCGCTTTCGCCACTTTTCTAGAGTAGAAAAGGCTTTTTATGGATCGATTGTCCTAACAGCTGTGATTTTAGCTATTAGTATCGTCTTTATGCAAACACGTATTTTACAAGTACAGAGTGAATTGACCAACTTGAATACCGAGCTGGAAGCCAAAAAGACAGAGTTGGCAGATGTTCGTCAAGAGGTCAATGAACTGACGCGTTATGATCGCTTGTCGCAGTTGGCTAGTTCTCAAGGAATGAAGCTGCAAAAAGAAAATCGAAAAACAGTGAGTGCAAGTAGTGATGAATAAATTCAAAAAAATTTTGATCCGATATTCGATAAAAAAACGTCGCTTGCCGGATCAGAACCGAAAACAAGTTGGGAAAAATCTCAGTGTTCTGGCGATTTTCCTCTTTTTTCTATTTCTGATTAATTTTGCAATGATTATTGGGACCGATAAGAAATTCGGTGTGACCCTATCGGAACAAGCAAAAAAGGTTCACGAACAGACGGTTATTGTTCCTGCAAAGCGTGGAACGATCTATGACCGAAATGGGGCGGTGATCGCTGAAGATGCCACAACTTATAATGTTTATGCGATTATTGATAAAAAGTATAAATCAGCAACTGGAAAGATTCTCTATGTTGAAGAGAGTCAATTTAAGAAAGTGGCAGAAATCTTTAAGCAGTACTTAGGGATGGATGAGGATTACGTCATTCAACAGTTGTCTCAAAAGAAATTGAAACAGGTTTCTTTTGGATCGAACGGGAATGGCATTACCTATAGCAATATGACGGCCATTCGTGACGCTATGGAAGCTGCGAAGATTGAAGGTGTTGCCTTTACAACAAGCCCAAATAGAAGCTATAAAAATGGAGTCTTTGCTTCTCAATTTATCGGTCAAGCTTCGCTTCAAGAAGATAAGGATGGAAATAAAACCCTGAGGGGGCAATCAGGGATGGAAAAATCCCTCGATCGCATTCTTGCAGGACAAAATGGAGTTATCACTTATGACAAAGACCGGAATGGAAATATCGTTCCGGGATCAGACAAGGTTTCTGTTAAAACAGAAGATGGGAAAGATGTCTATACAACCATTTCAGCGGAATTGCAGACCTACCTTGAGACGCGCATGGATGTTTTCCAAGAAAAAGTAAAAGGAAAGTATGTTAGTGCGACTCTTGTCAGTGCAAAAACAGGTGAGATCCTAGCGACAACGCAACGTCCATCCTATAACGCGGATACGAAACAAGGGCTGGATTTAAAAAATTTGAAAACCTGGAATACCATCCTTTACCAAGATCAGTATGAACCAGGATCAACGATGAAAGTCATGTTGTTGGCTTCAGCGATTGACCATGGAACCTTCCCAGCTTTTAATGAAGTTTACTTTAATAATGAATTGCAAGTCAAGGATGCGACCATTCGTGACTGGGATGTCAATATGGGACTTTCTGAGGGTCGCTATATGAATATTGCACAAGGTTTTGCCTATTCAAGTAACGTCGGGATGACTCGTTTGGAACAAAAGATGGGAAATGATGTTTGGATGGACTATCTGACTCGCTTTAAATTTGGACTACCAACTCGTTTTGGTATGGGAAATGAAGCCTACGGGGGTCTTCCAGGGGACAACTACGTCAGCCAAGCACAATCTGCTTTTGGTCAAGGGATCTCAGTCAGTCAAACCCAGATGTTACGTGCCTTTAGTGCGATTGCTAATGATGGGCAAATGTTGGAACCGAAGTTTATTAGCGCTATTTACGATAAGAAATCAGATACTGCACGTAAATCAACTAAAGAAGTTGTTGGAAAACCAGTTTCAGGCTCAGCTGCGCAACAGGCACGTAACTATATGATTACGGTCGGAACAGATCCAGAGTATGGTACCCTGTATAGCGATGGTCCGATTATTCAGGTACCTGGGCAAAATGTGGCAGTCAAATCTGGGACGGCTCAAATTGCGACAGATCAAGGATACTTGCAAGGAGAAAATGACTACATCAACTCAGTTGTAGCCATGACACCAGCGGAGGATCCTGAATTTATTATGTATGTGACGGTTCAACAACCAGAAGTGAAGTTCTCAGCTACTAGTTGGGAAGAATTGGTCAATCCAATTTTGGAAGATGCGGTTGCCTTAAAGGATGAATTGCATCTAACTACGGAGGCACCAACTCTGGATGATGTGACCAAAGAAACAACCTATAAAATTCCTTCAGTAGAAGCTATCTCTAAGGAGCTTGGTTTGAAACAAAATCTAAGCCCGGGAGCTTATTCAGAAGAATTGCGTCGCAATTTAGTACAACCAATTGTCTTAGGAACAGGAAAGAATATTCGGAAGATGTCTGTGGAGGTTGGCTCTAAAGTCAAAGCCAACCAACAAATCTTACTCTTGACAGAAGATTTTGATGTGATGCCGGATATGTATGGGTGGACGCAGAAAAATGCAGATATCTTTGGAGAATGGACTGGTATTGAAATTACTTATAAAGGTAGTGGAAAGAAAGTGACCAAACAAAGTGTCAAAATGAATACTTCACTCAAAAAAACTAAAAAAATAACCTTAACATTAGGAGACTAACATGTATATTGCCACGATCCTAGTATCGTTTCTATTAACTGTGGCTGCTATTCCAGCCTTTATCCGATTTTACCATCGTGCCCATATTTCTGGGCAACAGATGCACGAAGATGTGAAACAACACCAGGCAAAAGCGGGAACTCCAACAATGGGAGGAGTCGTGTTCCTCATCACAGCAGTTCTAGTCAGTTTTGTCTTTACCGTACTGACTGGTAACTTCACTCGACCTGTTCAACTCGTTCTCTTTATCTTGATTTTATATGGAATTGTTGGTTTTTTGGATGACTTTTTAAAAGTTTTTCGTAAAATCAATGAGGGTCTCAATCCGAAGCAAAAATTGGCCCTGCAACTCATTGGGGGAATCATCTTTTATATTTTCTCTGAACGTCATGGTACCGGCAGTCTTTTGAACGTTTTCGGATATGATCTTTACTTAGGGCATTTCTACATTCTCTTTGCTCTATTTTGGTTGGTTGGTTCTCAAATGCGGTCAATCTGACCGATGGAATTGATGGATTAGCCAGCATCTCTGTTGTCATTAGCCTAAGCGCCTATTCCTTCATTGCCTATATGCAAGGGAAATGGGATATTCTCTTTGTAACCTTAAGTATGATTGGGGCCTTGCTTGGATTCTTTGTCTTCAACCACAAGCCGGCTAAAATTTTTATGGGAGATGTCGGTAGTTTAGCTCTTGGAGGGATGCTTGCAGCCTTGTCAATGGCGTTGCATGTAGAGTGGACCCTCCTCCTGATTGGTCTAGTTTATGTCATTGAAACAGGTTCAGTGATGCTACAAGTGACCTATTTCAAATGGACTAAGAGACGCTATGGGGAAGGGCGTCGGATCTTCCGAATGACCCCTTTCCATCACCACTTAGAACTGGGTGGCCTTTCTGGCAATGGCCAAAACTGGTCAGAATGGAAAGTTGATGCTTTTATGTGGACCATTGCCTTGGTGACAAGTGGGATCACTCTTGTCCTTCTCTATCTATAAAACGACGGTGGGCTTGCCCATCGTCGTTTTCATCAGCCTAAGGGAGAGACTTGACAGGAGGAAAAACAACTAAAAGAGAAGCGCGATGATAGCTTTTCTGATATAATAATAGAGATCAGGAAAGGAACTGATAAAATGAAATTTACAGAGTTTAATTTTAAGCCCTATATTCAAGAGGCGCTAAATGAAATACAGTTTAGGGAAGCAACAGAGGTCCAGGAGAAATTAATTCCCATCGTATTAGCTGGGAATGATTTGGTTGGGGAATCAAAGACAGGATCTGGGAAAACCCATACGTTTCTCTTGCCGATTTTTCAAACATTAAATGAAGATAGCGAGCAAGTTGAAGCGGTCATTACGGCTCCTAGTCGGGAGTTGGCAACACAAATTTACCAAGCAGCTCGTCAAATTGCAGGCCATTCTGACAAAGAGATTCGGATTGCTAACTATGTTGGAGGAACGGATAAAAGCCGTCAGATTGAAAAACTACAGGTCAAACAGCCACATATTGTGATTGGGACTCCAGGACGGATTTATGACCTGGTCGCATCCGGTGATCTGGCTATTCATAAGGCTCATACATTTGTGGTAGATGAGGCCGATATGACCTTGGACATGGGATTTTTGTCTACTGTGGATAAGATTGCTTCAAGACTTCCGCAACACCTGCAATTTTTAGTCTTTTCGGCTACGATTCCACAAAAGTTGCAGCCTTTCTTGAAAAAATATCTCTCTCATCCAGTCATGGAGCAAATTAAGACCAAGACGGTGATTTCAGATACCATTGATAATTGGCTGGTTTCCACTAAAGGTCGTGATAAAAATGAGCAAATTTACCAACTGACCAAGACCTTGCAACCTTATTTGGCTATGATTTTCGTCAATACAAAAACGAGAGCAGATGATCTTCATGCTTATTTAGTGGCCCAGGGGTTGAAGGTGGCAAAGATTCACGGAGATATCCCTCCACGTGAACGGAAACGCATCATGAATCAGGTTAAATCTTGATTTTGAGTATATTGTAGCGACAGATTTGGCGGCTCGTGGAATTGATATCGAAGGGGTCAGTCATGTCATCAATGATGCCATTCCTCAAGATCTTTCTTTCTTTGTTCACCGTGTCGGCCGGACAGGGCGCAATGGCTTGCCAGGTGTAGCCATTACCCTTTACCAACCGAGTGATGATTCAGATATCCGTGAACTCGAAAAAATGGGAATTCGTTTCATACCAAAAGTTTTGAAGAATGGGGTTATTGAAGATACCTATGATCGGGACAGACGAGCGAACCGTGAGAAAAAACAAGAGAAACTTGATATTGAAATGATTGGTCTGGTGAAGAAGAAAAAGAAAAAAATCAAACCAGGCTACAAGAAAAAAATCAAATGGGCTGTTGATGAGAAGCGGAGAAAAGCTAAGAGAGCCGAAAACCGTGCGCGTGGACGGGCTGAACGGAAGGCTAAGCGCCAAACTTTCTAAACAGTTTTTTCACAGATTTCGAAGAAAACATAGCTTCTCTTTATTCGGTTGATAAAGAAAAACTATTGGGAACTTGTCTGAAATTATGATAGACTATTTTTGAGTAGTCTATCATTTTTCTATTTCTGTAGCGATTTTTGGAAATCTGATAGTGAATGTGATAGAATGTTTATAATCAAGAAAGGAAGTAACAAAAATGTTTACAACTAATCTGATAGCAGCCAACTGGTATGCTAACTTTTTGAAATATATTCCAGATAGTAAGTTATTTAGTTTAAGAGCTGTATTTGACGCGTTCCCATCGGTTATTGCCAAATTGCCAGTAACCATTCTGCTAGCGCTAGGAGGTGCATTTTTTGGGATTATTTTTGCCATGATTTTTGCTCTGGTCAAAATTAATCGAGTCCGATTTCTTTACCCAATACAAGCTGTATTTGTCAGTTTTTTGCGCGGGACCCCTTTGTTGGTTCAATTGATGTTGACCTATTATGGGATTCCTCTTATTTTAAAAGCTATTAATCAGTCTTATGGAACAGCTTTTAATATTAATGCCATTCCAGCTGAGCTATTTGCCATTGTCGCCCTTGCCTTCAATGAAGCAGCTTATGCGAGCGAGACCATTCGGGCAGCGATCTTATCGGTGGATCCTGGTGAAATCGAGGCCGCACGAAGTCTTGGGATGACGAACCGTCAAGTTTATCGCCGGATTATTATTCCCAATGCAGCAGTCGTTGCAACCCCTACCTTAATCAATTCTCTGATTGGCTTAACCAAGGGAACTTCTCTAGCTTTTAGTGCTAGTGTGGTTGAAATTTTTGCCCAAGCACGGATTGTTGGTGGGAGCGATTTGAAGTACTTTGAACGCTTTATTACGGTATCGATTGTTTACTGGATTGTGAATATTCTCATTGAAATGCTAGGTCGTCACATTGAGCGACGGCTTGATATTGAGAATCCTGTGACAATTGATTTGCCAGATTAGGAGGTTCGGATCTAATGATTTATATTTCAGAATTATCAAAGACGTTTTCAGGTCAAAAGGTTTTAAATAATCTAAGTTTGGAAATTAAAAAAGGGGAAGTCGTGGCCTTGATCGGGTCCTCAGGAGCTGGTAAATCAACCTTTTTACGCAGTTTAAACTATTTGGAAGCTCCAGACAGTGGTCGAATTCAAATTGATGATTTCGAGGTTGATTTTGAGCGGATTACCCAAGATCAAATCTTAACCCTCAGAAGAAAGTTGGCCATGGTTTTCCAACAGTTCAATTTGTTTGGACGAAAAACAGCTCTTGAAAATGTGAAAGAGGGTCTGATTGTTGTGAAGGGACTATCCGATCAAGAAGCAACGAAAATTGCGCGTGAAGAACTTGCTAAAGTTGGCTTATCAGATCGTGCAAATCACTATCCTCGTCACCTTTCAGGTGGACAAAAACAACGGGTAGCTTTGGCGCGTGCCTTAGCTATGAAACCAGAGGTTCTTTGCTGGACGAACCGACTTCAGCCTTGGATCCAGAATTAGTTGGGGAGGTTGAAAAGTCTATTGCCAATGCAGCAAAATCAGGTCAAACCATGGTACTGGTTAGTCATGATATGTCTTTTGTAGCACAAGTGGCGGATAAGGTTTTATTTTTGGATAAAGGACGGATTATTGAAACTGGAACTCCAGAGGAAATCATGCAGCATCCAAAAGAAGAACGAACAAAAGAATTCTTTGCTAGTTACAAACGGACCTATGTTTGATATAATAGAAGAGAGGTAAGGCTCAGTTAGCAATGGCTAGCTGAGTCTGTTTTCTGAAAATGCAAAAACATTTGGAGTAGTGATGTTAAATAAATTATTGTCCTTATATATACAAAGTCTAGTGACGACAACTATTTTAGTTGGTATCGCTTCTGGTATTTGGATTGGCTATCGTGCTCTTAAGAAGAAAGATAAGACAGCCAAGCAAAGACAAGCGCATTTGTATGATATCCTCTTAATTGATATCATGACGATTCCTATTTTAACTTTTGCAGTGATAGGAATTTTGTATATCTTTCAAGCACGATAATTGCAAAAAGACTGTGTTAGAATTATAATGGTTACAACAAAACGGAAAGAGGTTGAGTATGTTTGATACAGTGATTATAGGAGCTGGCCCTGCAGGAATGACCGCGGCTCTTTATGCTGCTAGGAGCAATTTAAAGGTCGCATTGATCGAAAGAGGGATTCCGGGAGGCCAAATGAACAATACTTCTGATATTGAAAACTATCCTGGCTATGCAAATATCAGTGGTCCAGAATTGGCCGAAAAAATGTTTGAGCCTCTGGAAAATCTTGGAGTAGAGCATTTGTTTGGTCAAGTAGAGCGCATTGAAGATCTCGGAGCAACTAAAAAGATTGTGACAGATGATGGGGAATTTGAATCCAAAACCCTTGTGATTGCAACAGGCTCTAACCACCGTTCATTGAATGTTCCTGGTGAAGAGGAGTTGAATAGCAGAGGTGTTTCTTATTGTGCGGTTTGTGATGGTGCCTTCTTTAGAGAGGAAGATCTTCTAGTAGTTGGCGGTGGAGATTCAGCGGTTGAAGAAGCTGTCTTTTTAACCCAGTTTGCAAACAGTGACCATCGCCCATCGTCGAGATGAGCTTCGGGCCCAAAAAGTTCTTCAAGATCGTGCCTTTGCTAACGAAAAGATCCACTTCGCTTGGAATACGGTTGTTGAAGAAATTAAGGGAGACCAACGGGTTAGTTCGGTCCTTTTAAAAGATGTCAAAACAGGAGAGGTTAGAGAGCAGGCCTTCGGTGGCGTCTTTATCTATGTTGGTTTAGATCCTGTCAGTGATTTTGCAAAAGGCCTCGGTATTCTAGATGAGCAAGGTTGGGTGATAACAGATGATCACATGAAGACCTCGGTGCCTGGTGTCTTTGCGGTTGGCGATGTTCGCCAAAAAGACTTGCGCCAAGTGACAACTGCGGTTGGAGACGGCGCGATTGCTGGACAAGAAGTCTATAAATATATCACAGAAAACTTTTAATGCTGAAAAAATCTGAGACCTTTTGTCTCAGATTTTTTCATACCCTTCTTTCAGTGTTCAATAGGGCTGAAATGTGCTATAATGATACTAATTTTATGGTAGGACAGTCATAGAACAAATCAATGAAAAAGAGGTTTATATATGTATCCAGATGATAGCTTAACGCTCCATACCGATTTGTACCAAATCAATATGATGCAGGTTTACTTTGAACAAGGCATCCACAATAAAAGGGCGGTCTTCGAAGCCTATTTCCGTCAACAACCCTTTAAAAATGGCTATGCCGTCTTTGCGGGTCTTGAACGCCTTGTCAACTATTTGAAGAATCTACGTTTTTCTGAGTCAGATATTGCCTACTTAGAATCTTTGGGCTATGAAGGAGCCTTCCTAGATTACTTGAAAAATTTCAAAATGGAATTGACCGTTCGTTCTGCTAAGGAAGGGGATTTGGTCTTTGCCAATGAGCCGATTGTTCAAGTTGAAGGCCCCCTTGCTCAGTGTCAATTGGTTGAAACTGCTATCCTTAATATCGTCAATTTCCAAACCTTGATTGCCACAAAAGCAGCTCGGATTAAGTCGGTGATTGAGAATGAGCCTTTGATGGAATTTGGGACTCGCAGGGCTCAAGAAATGGATGCGGCTATTTGGGGAACCCGTGCAGCCGTTATTGGAGGCGCTAGTGGGACCAGTAACGTTCGTGCAGGAAAACTCTTTGATATTCCTGTCCTAGGGACCCATGCTCATGCCTTGGTGCAGGTCTATAGCGATGATTATAAAGCTTTTAAGGCCTATGCTGAGACTCATCGCAACTGTGTCTTCCTAGTGGATACCTATGATACGCTACGCATCGGAGTTCCAGCTGCTATTCAGGTGGCGCGCGAGATGGGAGATCGTATCAACTTCCTAGGCGTGCGGATTGATTCTGGAGATATTGCCTACATCTCGAAAAAAGTTCGCCAGCAGTTGGATGAAGCTGGTTTCACAGAAGCGAAGATCTATGCCTCAAATGATTTGGATGAAAACACCATCCTCAACTTGAAGATGCAAAAGGCTAAGATTGATGTCTGGGGTGTTGGAACCAAGCTGATCACAGCCTATGACCAACCAGCCCTCGGAGCAGTCTATAAGATTGTGGCTATCGAAGACGAAAATGGCCAAATGCGGAATACCATCAAGCTGTCTAATAATGCTGAGAAGGTCTCAACTCCAGGGAAGAAACAAGTTTGGCGTATTACCAGTCGGGAAAAGGGCAAATCTGAAGGAGATTACATTACTTACGATGGAGTAGATGTCAATGAACTGACAGAAATCAAGATGTTCCATCCGACCTACACCTATATCAAGAAGACGGTTCGTGATTTTGATGCCATCCCACTCTTGGTTGACATTTTTAAAGATGGAAAACAAGTCTATGAATTGCCAGCTTTGATGGATATCCAAGCCTATGCTCGGAAGGAATTCGACAAACTCTGGGACGAATACAAACGTGTCCTCAACCCGCAACATTACCCAGTTGACTTGGCCAAGGATGTTTGGCAAGATAAGATGGATCTGATTGATCAGATGCGTCAGAAAGCCTTGGGAGGTGATGAGGAATGAGCCTACAAGAAGACATTATTGCTCAATTAGGGGTCAAGCCGGTCATTGATCCTCAAGAAGAGATTCGTCGGTCGATTGATTTTTTTGAAGGACTACTTGCAAAAACATCCCTTTCTGAAGACCTTTGTCTTAGGAATTTCAGGAGGACAGGACTCTACCCTAGCTGGTCGCCTGGCTCAATTGGCCATGGAGGAAATGCGGAGCGAGACTGGAGATGCCAGCTATCAGTTTGTTGCAGTCCGCTTGCCTTACGGTGTTCAAGCGGATGAAGCAGATGCCCAAAAGGCCTTGGCCTTCATCCAGCCAGATGTCAGCCTAGTCGTTAATATCAAGGAATCGGTCGATGCTATGGAACGTGCTGTGGAAGAGACAGGAACGGATGTCTCAGACTTTAATAAGGGCAATATCAAGGCTCGGAGCCGGATGATTGCTCAGTATGCCTTAGCGGGTGCCTATAGCGGAGCTGTCATTGGGACAGATCATGCAGCCGAAAATATCACTGGTTTCTTTACCAAGTTTGGAGATGGCGGAGCCGATATCCTTCCTCTCTATCGCCTCAACAAGCGCCAAGGCAAGCAGTTGCTTCAGGTACTGGGAGCTGATCCAGCCTTGTATGAAAAGGTACCGATTGCCGATTTGGAAGAGGAAAAGCCTGGCATCGCTGATGAAGTAGCTCTTGGAGTGACCTATGCAGAAATTGATGACTACCTAGAAGGGAAATCCGTTAGCCCAGAAGCTCAAGCAACCATTGAAAGCTGGTGGCACAAAGGCCAACACAAACGCCATTTACCAATTACAGTATTTGATACCTTCTGGCGTTGATAAGAAAGAAAAAGTCTGTTGAGCCGACTTTTTTTAAACAGATAGGAGGAAAGAGGATGAGAAAATTGGGTTCTATTGAACTGGAGACCAATCGTTTATTATTAAGACGCTTTGTTGTAGAGGATGCAAAGGCAATGTTTGAAAATTGGGCATCTGATGCAGATAATCTTACATATGTGACTTGGGATCCTCATCCAAATCCTAAAGTGACTCGGGGTTCGATCGAAAGGTGGCTCCGTCAGTACCAAGAGGAAAATATCTACAAGTGGGCAATTTGCAAAAAAGATAATCCCGCACAAGTGATAGGAGATATCAGTGTCGTTTCCCAGGATTCACAAAAAGAAATATGTGAAGTTGGCTATATTCTAGGGAAAAAATTCTGGGGTCAAGGTCTGATGACAGAAGCCCTCCAAGCGGTTTTACACTTTTTGTTGCTAGAAGTGGGATTCAAGGAAGTTCAGGCCAAGTATGTCAGTTTGAACCCTGCTTCAGGAAGGGTCATGGCAAAAGCTGGAATGCATTATCTTGAAACTCTCCCAAATGCTGTCGCTAGAAAAGACTATGTCGGAGATCAAATCATCTACACGATCCATTCTTCTGACCTTTAAAACAATTTTTACTTGAAGATTTTGGTCAATGGTCTATAATGGTAAGTAGCTTTACAAAGGAGAATCTTATGTCAGAATTAACACAAGAATTTACAGATCAACTTTATGCAAATTACCAAGCAAATGTGAAATTTGCGGCTCTCGAAAATGCCATCACCCACAATGGGATTCATGCAGCTTTAGAGACACGCAAAAGTGCAGTAGAAAACACGCCCGTCTTTTCTCTTGATTTAACCAAGGACAAAGTAACAGACCAGAAAGCTTCTGGTCGTTGCTGGATGTTTGCGGCCTTAAATACCTTCCGCCACAAGATGATCTCAAACTTCCAATTAGAGGATTTTGAGTTGTCTCAAGCTCATACCTTCTTCTGGGATAAGTACGAAAAATCCAACTGGTTCTTGGAGCAAATCATTGCGACAGCGGATCAGGAATTGACTAGCCGTAAGGTTGCCTTCCTCCTTCAAACCCCTCAACAAGATGGTGGCCAATGGGATATGGTTGTTTCCCTCTTTGAAAAGTATGGGGTCGTACCTAAGTCTGTTTATCCAGAATCCATCTCTTCTAGCAATAGCCGAGAGCTCAATACCTACTTAAACAAATTGTTGCGCCAAGATGCTCAAATCCTTCGCGATTTGCTTGCAAGTGGTGCAGATCAAGCGACGGTTCAGAGCAAGAAAGAAGAGTTTCTACAAGAAATCTTTAATTTCTTGGCTATGTCTCTGGGCTTGCCTCCTCGTACATTTAGTTTCTCTTACCGCGATAAGGACAACAACTACCATACAGAAGCTGGATTGACGCCTCAAAGCTTTTACAAAAAATATGTGGATCTTCAGTTGGAGGACTACGTTTCTGTTATCAATGCGCCTACGGCAGATAAGCCTTATGGTCAGTCCTATACGGTTGAAATGCTTGGGAATGTGGTCGGTAGCCGTGAAGTCCGCTACCTCAATGTTCCGATGGAGCGTTTGAAAGAATTGGCTATTGCCCAAATGAAAGCCGGGGAAACTGTTTGGTTTGGATCGGATGTCGGCCAAGTCAGCAACCGCAAAGCTGGAATCCTTGCAACAGATGTCTACGACTTTGAAGCGGGAATGGATATCCAGCTGACTCAAGATAAGGCAGGGCGTTTGGATTATGCAGAAAGTCTCATGACCCATGCTATGGTCTTGACTGGTGTGGACCTGGACGAAGCTGGACGCCCTCTCAAATGGAAGGTTGAGAATTCTTGGGGAGAAAAAGTGGGAACAGATGGTTACTTTGTAGCTTCCGATGCCTGGATGGATGAATACACCTACCAAATCGTCGTCCGCAAGGCACTGTTGACAGCCGAAGAATTGGCTGCTTATGAGGCAGAACCGATTGTCTTGGCTCCATGGGATCCGATGGGAGCTTTAGCAAAATAATCAAACAAAAAGAGTCGGAAGGCTCTTTTTGTTTGATTGAATATAAAAAGGGAGTTGGAAAAACTGAACTGCACCCCAAAAGTTAGACAGAAAAATCTAACTTTTGGGGTGTTTTTATTATGAAATTAACTTATAAAGATAAAGTTCAGATCTATGAACTTAGAAAACAAGGGCGAACCTTCAAAGAGATTTCAAATATATTTGGGATAACAATTCCCAATCTTCAGTACATGATTAAATTGATTGATCGTTATGGAATAGAAATCGTCAAAAAAGGAAAGAATTGTTACTATTCACCTGAACTAAAACAAGAGATTATTGATAAAGTTCTACTTGAAGGTCGTTCTCAAATAAGGGTGTCTCTAGATTATGCTTTTCCAAGTGTTGGAATGTTGCCTAATTGGATAGCACAATATAAGAAAAACGGGTATACTATTGTTGAGAAAAACAAGAGGGAGACCGCCTAAAATGGGACGTAAACCAAAGAAGAAACCCGAAGAGATGACAGAGTTAGAACGTCTTCAAGCAGAAAATGAGTACCTGAGAGCGGAGAATGCTATTCTAAAAAAGTTGAGAGAACTCCGATTGAAGGACGAAAAGGAGCAAGAAGAAAAACAGAAATTGTCCGAGGATTGGTAACAGAGTTTCCTTTAGATATCCTTCTAAACATTATTAAGCTTGCTCGTTCAACCTATTATTACCAGCTAAAAGCAGTTAGATAAAAAGCGATAAAAAAATCATGATATTAAAGATGAAATTCAAGCTATTTTTTTACTGAGCATAAAGGAAATTATGGTTATCGCCGAATGACTCTAGAATTGAGAAATCGTAGTTATATAGTAAAACCATAAGAAAGTACAACGTTTGATGAGAGTCCTTGGTTTAAGTGCTCGAATTCGTCGTAAACGAAAGTACTCTTCATATCAAGGAGAGATTGGTAAGAAAGCAGATAATCTTATTCAACGCCAGTTTGAAGCATCCAAACCAATGGAAAAGTGCTACACAGATGTGACAGAATTTGCCATTCCGGCAAGCAGTCAAAAGCTCTATTTATCACCAGTTTTAGATGGCTTTAATAGCGAAATTATCGCCTATAATCTTTCTAGGTCACCGAACTTAGCACAAGTAAAGACGATGTTAGAACAAGCCTTCTCAGAGGAATACTACGAGAATACTATTCTCCATAGTGACCAGGGCTGGCAATACCAACACAATTCTTATCATCAGTTCTTAGAGAGTAGGGGGATTCAGCCATCCATGTCACGTAAGGGTAACAGCACAGACAATGGCATGATGGAATCTTTCTTTGGCATTTTGAAATCCGAAATGTTTTATGGCTATGAGAAGACCTTCAAATCACTTAACCAATTGGAACAGGCTATTGTAGACTATATTGATTATTACAACAACAAACGAATTAAGGTAAAACTAAAAGGACTTAGTCCTGTGCAGTACAGAACTAAATCCTTTCAATAATTATTTGTCTAACTTTTTGGGGTCAGTACAAACCTAACTAAAGAAAACTTGCAGGTTTTAGTCGTTTAAGGAAAAATTGTGTCGGTTTGCTTACCTGATGAATATTGAAAAAGGCCGGGGAAGACCCGGCCTTTTGACGGTATTATTCGTTATGATTGTTAGTGTCTTGCGAAGGAGATTCAGATGGTTTAGATGAATTTTCTTCACTAGAAGAACTAGATGCAGGTTCTTCATAGGTATACTGCTCAGTAGAATAACTTGGCTCATAGTAGTAATTATTGTTGTTCTTACCATTGTTTAGGTAGAGGTAAGAGCCACTGCGATAAAGACCGCTTGGTTGCGTCCAATCCGTATGACCAGAGTTGTTATTATTTGCAAGATAGAGCATCATTTGACGATAAACATCAGTTGCGACCTGTATTCCATTATCCAATACTGGTGTAAAGCGATTAGAATAACCTGTCCAGACGGCCATAGAGTACTCAGGGGTATACCCTACAAACAATTCATCCGGTGCTATGATATTTGAATAAGCATTTTTTGTCAGTTTACCGACTTCGTTATCCGCATAGTTTGATGTACCTGTCTTACCAGCTTGGTAGATCCCCGAAATAGCAGCATTTGTACCGGTACCAGACAAGAGAACTGTCTTCATCATATCAGTCATCATGTAGGCAGTTGTTGCTTTCATTGCACGGGTTCCTTCGGACTCAAATTCCTTGGTTGTGCCATCACTAAAGACGACCCGACTGACATAGGATGGTTTGTAATAGGTCCCACCGTTGGCAAAAGCAGCATAGGCAGCAGCCATTTTTCACTGCTAGCCCCGTATTTATTGCTAGAATCGCTCGTGTTACTTGAGATTGCATTGGCGTAAACCATTTCTGGATAATCGATTCCTAAACCATTGAGGAATTTCTTAGCTCGTTTAAGACCAACTTTTTCTAGCGCCTTCACCGCAGGCACGTTACGAGATTGTTGAATTGCGTAGGTCATGGTAATGCTACCATAGTAAGAACGGTCCCAGTTGTATACAGGTGTTGATGAATGTGGGAAGTTATATGGTGCATCTGTAATGGTAGCAGCCGTAGAGGTATATTCCTCATGCTCAAGAGCTGGTGCATAGTCTGTGATTGGCTTCATTGTTGAACCCCAGTCACGGTTCGTTTCGACCGCTTGGTTTGTACCAAAGGAAACATTGCTGGATTGGTGACGAGAACCGAGCTGAGCAATGACTTTACCAGTATTGACATCAATAACGGTAGAAGCTACTTGCATTTCATCGTCTGGATAATTGACATATTCATCTGTATTGTAGATATCCCATAGTTTCTTTTGGGCCTCTGTATCAACGTTTGTATAGACATCCATCCCAGTCGTCAACAAATTGTAGCCCGTTTCTTCTTCAACCTGCTCGATGACTTCTTTCAGGTAATTATCCATGTAAGCTGGATAACTGCTTGAAGAGCTAAGACTTTGAAGACCATCTGTAACAGGTGTATTCACCGCCGCTTCGTATTGTTTATTGGAAATGGTCTTCATATCGAGCATTTCTTTTAAGACTAAATTTCGGCGTTGTAGTGCCGCTTCGGGATGAGAATAAGGATCGTATTGGTTAGGCGCTTGAGGCATTCCTGCTAGAAGCGCTACTTGAGGGAGTGATAGGTCTTTTAGGTCTTTTCCATAATAACTTTTAGCAGCTGTCTGCATTCCGTAGTTCCCATTCGCCATAAATACTTTATTAACGTAATAGGTCAAGATTTCTTGTTTGGTTGCTTTCTTTTCCAACTGGGTTGCTAACCAAGCTTCTTGAATCTTACGTGATAGGGTACGATCGGAAGCGGAAGTTGAGAAATAGGTTAATTTGATCAATTGCTGCGTCAAGGTTGATCCCCCTTGGCTTCCTCCTCGTAAGTTGTGAAGGAAGGAGCCACCAATCCGAATGATATCGACACCACGGTGATTGAAGAATCGGTGGTCCTCAATCGCCACGATAGCGTTAACCAAATCGGTAGGGATTTCATCTGTTGAGACGTTGATTCGTTTTTCAGCACCTAAATCTGCAATCAAGTTATTTTGATTGTCATAAATCTTACTAGATGTTGTGGCAACCAGATCTTTTTCAGACAAGGTTGGTGCTTTCATCGCATAATAACTAAAGATTAGTCCGCCGAGGACGAATAAAAGTAAGAAAAATGAAATGGCTGCGATGGCAACATATTTTAACCACTGAATGACTGTTTGTTTATTCATTTAAATACCGCCTAGAAGTTTCTGTTCGATAATATCAAGATAAGGAACGCTTGGAAGTCGATTCTTATCTACTAAAGCCGTGCTCCTGAATGTAGGAGAGGGGCATGGATTTACTACCATGATCAATGTTGTAATAGTGTATTAGTGCAGGAGCAGGAAGTAAGTATGTTTCATTTAATTTTGCAAAATGCAAGAGAACGAAACAGATACCACCTTGCTGGCCAACTGCTTCCATATGATCGATCTGATGTTGATGAAAATTTTTCATCGGCATGGACTGCTTTTGCTGTGTTTCCTTAGCTTCAAAATCGATATAGCGTCCCTTGTATACTCCAGAATAGTCCGTCGTTGAGGCTTGTCTAAAATAGGCTTCAACAATCTTTGCACGACTGCGTCGTGGATAATCCACTTTCACGATTTGAATGGGAGTCGGTTTCTTATGAATAACTGCCAGACCTCGAGAAAGATAGTATTGATTACTTTCGTTGATCATTTTTTCAAATGACATCCCACGATTCGCAAAATTGACTGGACTTTTTCTTTGAGTAGAGACCAAGGTTTTTTTAGCTACTTTATGTGGATAGTTGACCATAGTTCTCCTTATTGGTACAATTACATCACTCTATTATATCATAAATTAGAATAATGAGGAAAAAATGAATACCATACTTGTTGCAGGCTATAAGAGCTTTGATCTGGGACTCTTTTCCAATAAAGATCCTCGTTTACCGATTATTAAAAAAGCTATTGAAAGAGATCTTCGGCGTTTATTTGAAGAAGGGGTCAACTGGCTGGTTTTTTCTGGAAATTTGGGATTTGAGGCTTGGGTATTAGAAGTTGCCTCTGAGCTAAAAGAGGATTACGATTTTCAAATGGCGACGATCTTTTTATTTGAGAATGTTGGCGAAAACTGGAATGAAGCCAATCAGGAACTATTGGCACGCTTCAAACAGGTGGATTTTGTAAAATATGCCTATCCTCACTATAGCAATCCCAGTCAATTAAGGGAATACAATCAGTTCTTGTTAGAAAATGTAGACGGGGCTTATATTTTTTACGATCCCGAAAACGAAACCAATTTAAAACATCTTTACAGAATGATGATAGAAAAAGAACCATTTTATGTCAAAAAATTAAGTTTTGATGACTTAAATGATCTTGCCGAAAATTTTTACGAAAACTAAGTGTTATACCTTGCTTTTTCTATCTATTTTTTTATATAATTGAGATGATGAACTAGATTGGAGAGAGTAATGGCAAGTATTATTTTTACTGCGAAAGATATTTTTGATCAAGATTTTAAAAAAGAAGTTCGTGGATATAGTAAGGTTGAGGTAAACGAATTTTTAGATGATGTTATAAAAGATTATGAAACCTACGCTGCTTTGGTGAAGGAGTTGCGTGAAGAAAACGCTCGTCTTCGTGAAGAACTCGCTAAAAAAGCTCAGGAAACACCGCAAGCGTCTTCGGTTGTTAGCACCGCTACACAAGAATTCCCTCAAGTGACAACAGCGACAAACTTTGACATTCTCAAACGACTCAATCGTTTGGAAAAAGAAGTGTTTGGGAAACAAATCGTAGATCGAGACTACTAATCTGAAAGATCATGCAATTTTTGGATAATCGCGTGAGAGAATGCTCTCATGAGGAAAGTCCATGCTAGCACAGGCTGTGATGCCTGTAGTGTTTGTGCTAGGTGAATCCATAAGCCTAGGGACTTGAAAGTCAAGTTACGGCGAGTGAAGGAGCTAAGTTTTCGGATAGGCTCTAGTAACTCTGAAAGTGCCACAGTGACGTAGTTTTTAGGGAAACCTAAAAAGTGGAACGCGGTAAACCCCTCAAGCTAGCAACCCAAACTTTGGTCGGGGCATGGAATACGTGGAAACGAACATAGTATTCTGACTGGAAACAGTAGACAGATGATTATCGAAGGAAATGGTACCTAGTCATTTCTGGAACAAAACATGGCTTATAGAAAATTGCATATAGGTTGGTGAGGTGGAGAGAGATCTCAACCTCCTTTTTTAAAGTGATAGGAATAAGATGAAAAAACAATTTGAATTGATTGCAACAGCTGCTGCTGGTTTAGAGGCAGTTGTTGGTCGAGAACTACGAAATCTTGGTTATGATTGCCAGGTCGAAAATGGACGGGTTCGTTTTCAGGGAGATGTTCGTGCGATCATCGAAACCAATCTCTGGCTCCGTGCGGCTGATAGAGTAAAAATAGTCGTTGGAAGTTTTCCTGCCAAAACCTTTGAAGAACTGTTTCAAGGTGTCTTTGCTTTGGATTGGGAAAATTATTTACCCTTAGGTGCCCGTTTCCCTATATCAAAGGCTAAATGTGTCAAATCGAAATTGCATAATGAGCCCAGCGTTCAGGCAATTTCGAAAAAAGCAGTTGTTAAAAAGTTACAAAAACACTATGCTCGACCAGAAGGGGTTCCCTTGATGGAAAATGGGGCAGAGTTCAAAATTGAAGTGTCGATCCTCAAAGATCAAGCTACCGTGCTAATCGATACTACAGGTAGCAGCCTCTTCAAGCGTGGCTATCGGACCGAAAAAGGTGGAGCGCCGATCAAGGAAAATATGGCCGCGGCAATTCTTCAGTTGTCGAACTGGTATCCAGATAAGCCTTTGATTGATCCAACATGTGGTTCTGGTACTTTTTGTATTGAGGCTGTGATGATAGCCCGCAACATGGCGCCTGGTTTAAGGCGATCCTTCTCTTTTGAAGAGTGGAATTGGGTCGATGATCGTCTGATCCAAGAAGTTCGTACAGAAGCTAGTAAAAAAATCAATCGAGAGCTAGTTTTGGATATTATGGGAACAGATATCGACGCGCGGATGGTTGAGATTGCTAAAGAAAATGCTCAAAAAGCAGGCGTTAGTAGGGATATCACCTTTAAACAAATGCGGGTCCAAGATCTTCGTTCGGATAAGATCAATGGGGTCATTATTTCCAACCCTCCATACGGAGAGCGATTATCAGATGATGAAGGTGTAACCAAGTTGTATGCTGAAATGGGGCAAGTGTTTGCTCCTCTCAAAACCTGGAGCAAGTTTATTCTAACGAGTGATGAAGGTTTTGAATCTAAGTACGGCAGTAAAGCAGATAAAAAACGAAAACTTTATAATGGTACCCTAAAAGTTGATCTCTATCAATATTTTGGGGAACGTGTAAAACGGCAGATGAATACATAGAAAGGATTTATGACAGAGAAAGACAAGAACCCATTGGAGCAAGAAACAGAATCCATTTTGGATTTTGAGGATGCCAAGGAGATGACCATCGGACAGGCCAATCGAAAAGCTGAAGAGATTGAGGCTGGTGTAACTGAAGGTGATAATGTCTTAGACAAGTACATCAAGCAACACCGAGCAGAAATTGAAGCGGAAAAATACGATACAAAGATTTTAGCTAAAGAAGAATTGGCCAAGGCAGAAGAATTGGCAACTGCTGGAGCAGCTGCCGAAACAGTAGAAGCACAGGCAGTAAAGGAAACGGTCTTGGAGCAGGAAACTGAAAAGGATGCCATTCCAACAGAATTACCAGCTAAGATTAAATTTGGACCAACCCCAACCGAACCGATCGTGGAAACAGAGGACCTTCCTGAGGAAACTCCTTCTAATGCTGGTAAACGAATCAAAACGGTTCTCTATTCTGCCTTAGGTCTTGCGATTGTGGGATCAGCCATTTTTGTGACCTATAACTGGATGCATAGTCGTGGAAGGTCTGGTGGCACAACGGTTGTATCATCATCTTCTTCTAGCAAATCCACATCAAGTTCAAAATCAAGTAGCAGTGAGAAGCAAACACAAGCTCAAAAATTAGAAGAGTTTACTAAAGCCTACGATGCCTTTTTCGTAGACGAATCAAAAGGCGCTCTGAAAAATGATAAATTCGGAGACTTGGAAAATCTCAAGAAACTGTTGGACAAACTAGAAGGAAGTAGCGATTACGAAGCCTCTAAAACAAAATATGAAGACCTAGTGAAGCAAGTTTCTGCCATTCAAAAGGTCAATTCACAATTTAGTTCACCAGTGATTAAAGATGGGGTTCTTGATGCAACTGCCAAGGCAAAAAGTGATGCTACTTTTGCTGAAACAAAGACTGGCAATGAGAAACTGGATAGCTTGCTGAATGATGCAGTTGCCCAAGGGCGTTCCCAACAAGTTGCGACGCCGGCACCTGTGACAGGAACTGGTGGTGCAAATACCTCTAACGGAGTTGCAGCCCCTACTCAGTCAGTGGCTCCGACTGCTCCGGCTGCAAACTCTGCTACAGGTGTTGCTGGAGTTGTAAGTCCAGGCTATTCAGGATATGGTCTACCAAGTGATGGGGTTCCACTCCAGCGAAATCTGAGCCGTGTGCCATACAACCAAGCTGCTATCAATGATGTGAATAACCCAGCTTGGGTCTTTGGTGATGGTATTCTTGAAAAAGTATTGAACATTGCTCGTCAACGTGGACACATTACTGGAAATCAATATATCTTAGAGCGTGTCAATATCATTAATGGAAACGGTTATTACAACCTCTTCAAACCAGACGGAACTTATCTCTTTAGTATTAATGCCAAGACAGGTTATTTCGTTGGGAACGGAAAAGGACATTCAGACGCTTTGGATTATTAATGACGGATTAGTTTTCTGAAAAAGTCTATAATAAATAAAGAGGCTGGGACAAAGTCCTAGCCTCTCAATTGTCTTTGGATTGTCTAGCAAGACGCAGTGGCTGAGTGGGCTCTACTACGCTGATTTCATCAGCTTTTACAGCCCTACTCAACTGTGCGGAGGTAGGACGACGAAATCGAATTCTAACGAATGACCGATTTCTGTCCCACTCTCTTTTTAGTATTAAATAAGATGACGTTCAAACGGATCATCTGAAATTCCTTGGTCTAGAATCAAGCGACACCATTCTTTTGCTGAAAAGAGACTGTGATCTTTGTAATTTCCACAAGATTCAATGGTTGTACCTGGAACATCTTCCCAGGTGCTAACGGCTGCAATTTCTTCCAAAGATTCTTTAATGACTTTCGCAATTTCAGTACTTGAATGCTGGCCCCACATGATCATATGAAAACCAGTACGACATCCAAATGGTGAACAATCGATCATTCCGTCAATGCGTTTGCGAATAAGCATAGCAAGAAGGTGCTCGATGGTGTGGAGTCCTCCAGTGGGGATGGCATTTTCATTTGGCTGCACCAAACGAATATCAAAGTTGGAGATAACGTCCCCTTTAGGCCCTGTTTCCTCCCCAATCAAGCGCACATAGGGGGCCTTTACAGCTGTGTGGTCCAATTCAAAACTTTCAACGATTACTTCTTTTGTCATACTTCAATCCTTCTTTGTTTTTCTTGATTATAGCATAAAAAAGCAGAATCAACAAAAGTGGGCGTAGATGAATTTTTGGAAAAAGTGCTCTAAGAAAGAGGGTGCTAAACGCGGTAGGAGGCGGCAAAAATATATTAGGTTTTTCCTGTTTTTTTAGATTGTTAATTTTAGTAATTTATGATAAAATGTAAAAGAATTTTTAATTCAACTAATTAAATAGATTTGGGGTAAAAGCATGAATTTTGTATTAACAGGTGTTTTTGCCGCGGTCATTGGTTTAGTCATTGGATATGTGGGAACTGCTCTAAAAATGAAAGCTTCAAGAGAAGCTGCGGAACTCACCCTTTTAAATGCTGAACAAGAAGCAACGAATTTACGTGGACAAGCAGAGCGCGAAGCTGATTTAATTTTAAAAGAAGCCAAGCATGAGTCGAGTTCACTTAAAAAGAAGCACTTTTGGAGGCAAAGGAAGAAGCCAGAAAGTATCGTGAAGAAGTCGATGCTGAGTTTAAGTCAGAACGACAAGAATTGAAGCAACTAGAAAGCCGTTTGGCAGAACGTGCTAGCAATCTTGATCGAAAAGATGACATTTTAACGAGCAAAGAACAGTCTCTTGAACACAAAGAGCAAAGTCTTACAGATAGAACTAAACACATTGATGCGCGTGAACAACAGCTGGAAGAGCTTGAACACAAGAAAGTGGAAGAACTGGAACGTGTCGCTGCTCTAAGTCAAGGAGAAGCGCGTGACATTATTTTGAGTCAGACGGAAGATCAACTTTCAAAAGAAATTGCATCACGCATTCGTGAAGCAGAACTGGAAGTGAAAGAACGTTCTGATAAAATTGCAAAAGACATTCTCGTACAAGCCATGCAGCGAATGGCTGGTGATTTTGTTGCAGAGCAAACAAACTCAACCGTTCATTTGCCTGATGATAGTATGAAGGGCCGGATTATTGGGCGTGAAGGACGCAATATTCGTACCTTTGAGAGCTTGACGGGTGTCGATGTGATTATTGATGATACGCCTGAAGTAGTTACCTTGTCAGGGTTTGATCCGATTCGTCGTGAAATCGCCCGCATGACAATGGAGAGCCTTCTAAAAGATGGTCGCATTCATCCGGCCCGCATTGAAGAGCTGGTTGAGAAGAATCGCCAAGAGATTGATAACCGTATTCGAGAGTACGGTGAGGCGGCTGCCTATGAAATTGGTGCGCCAAACCTCCATCCGGATCTGATGAAAATCATGGGAAGGTTGCAATTCCGTACGTCTTATGGTCAAAACGTCTTGCGTCACTCTATTGAAGTTGCTAAGCTTTCTGGTATTATTGCCAGCGAGTTGGGCGAAAATGCTACCTTGGCACGACGTGCTGGTTTCTTACATGATATCGGGAAAGCGATTGACCGTGAAGTGGAAGGAAGTCACGTCGAAATTGGGACAGAATTGGCACGTAAGTACAGGAACATCCGGTGGTTATCAATACCATTGCCAGTCACCATGGTGACGTTGAACCAGAAAGTGTCATTGCAGTCATTGTCGCCGCAGCGGATGCCTTGAGTGCAGCTCGCCCAGGTGCACGAAGTGAGTCACTTGAAAGCTACATTAAACGTTTGCAAGATCTAGAAGAAATTGCAAATAGTTTTGAAGGAGTTAAGACAAGTTTCGCTCTGCAAGCAGGTCGTGAAATCCGTATTATGGTTAGCCCAGAGGCAATCAAGGATGATAAAGTCACCATCTTGGCTCATGACATTCGTGAGAAGATCGAGTCCAATCTTGAATATCCTGGAAATATTAAAGTTACAGTTATTCGAGAGTTGCGTGCAGTAGATTACGCAAAATAAAGCAAAAGCTTGAGATCTAGCATCTCGAGCTTTTTTTGAAGGAAAAATCAGTTGAAAATTAGCCCATTTTTGTTACACTAGATAGAAAGACATTGAAGGAGATATCATGGCGGATCGTGGTTTATTAATCGTATTTTCTGGCCCATCAGGCGTAGGAAAAGGGACGGTCAGAAGAGAGATTTTTGAAAACTCGGATAATCAGTTTCAATACTCTGTATCGATGACAACGCGTGCGCAACGTCCAGGTGAAGTGGATGGTGTTGACTATTTTTTCCGTACACGTGAAGAATTCGAAGATTTGATCCGCCAAGGACAAATGCTTGAGTATGCTGAGTACGTTGGGAATTACTATGGGACTCCACTCACCTATGTCAATGAAACTTTGGATAAGGGAATCGATGTATTCCTTGAGATTGAAGTTCAAGGAGCACTCCAAGTAAAGAAAAAAGTACCGGATGCAGTTTTTATCTTCTTAACACCGCCTGATTTAGAAGAATTGCAAGACCGTTTGGTGGGACGTGGTACGGATAGTGCAGAAGTGATTGCGCAACGGATTGAGAAGGCTAAAGAAGAAATTGCCCTGATGCGTGAATATGATTACGCCATTGTCAATGACGAAGTTCCTCTTGCGGCTGAGCGAGTTAAACGTGTGATCGAAGCAGAGCATTTCCGTGTGGACCGTGTCATTGGTCATTATCTGGATATGTTGCCCAAAACACAAACTATTGTGAAGAGATAAAAAATTAGAAACTAGGTATAGAAATATGATGTTAAAACCTTCTATTGATACGTTGCTTGACAAAGTACCATCCAAATATTCATTGGTCATTCTTGAGGCAAAACGCGCCCACGAATTGGAAAGTGGTGCAGTTCCAACCCAAGAGTTTCAATCAGTCAAGTCAACATTGCAAGCGCTTGAGGAAATCGAGTCAGGTAACGTGGTTGTTCACCCGGATCCAGAAGCAAAACGCGAAGCGCTTCGTCGACGTATTGAAGCAGAGCGAATTCGCAAAGAAGAAGAAGAGCGCAAAATTAAGGAACAAATTGCCAAAGAAAAAGAAGATGGTGAAAAAATTTAAGGTTGGGAGCTTCTCAATCTTATTTTTTGCTATTTAAAGGGTGCTGTGGTAAAGTAAGGCACATATGATAGAGGCTGGAGGTGAGAAAGTGATAGCGAAAGTCATCGTAGATGTCCCATTGATGCAGACAGATAAACCCTACTCTTATCAGATTCCATCAGAATTTGAGGATATGGTAGAGGCGGGGATGCGAGTTCATGTCCCCTTTGGTAAAGGGAATCGCCTCATTCAAGGTATTGTGGTTGGAGTTTCAGAAGAGACAGACACAAGTGAGGAATTGAAGGCGATTATGGAGGTCTTGGACTACACACCTGTCTTAAACCAAGAGCAGCTCTGGTTGGCAGATCGATTACGAAAAAGTGTTTTCTCCTATAAGATCACCATTTTAAAAACCATGCTCCCTTCTCTTCTCAATTCGAGTTATGATAAGATTTTGTATCCTCAACCTTCTTTGGATCCAACTTTCAAAGCAAAACTTTTTGGTGGAAGAACAGAAGTCGCGTTTTCTTCTCTCGATGCAACTGACCAAGCCCAAGTGATGCGGTTGGTTAGAAAAGGAGATTTGGTACTAGAATACCAGGCAAAAGATAAGAAACAGATCAAAACAGAAATGGTATCGGGTTAACCAGGAACGATTAAGAGAACTTCAACCAACTGCGAGAGCTAAAAAAAGGATCGCATTGAAAGAACGCTTGCTATTAGAGCAAGATGAGCAACCTTTAGCAGGCTTGTATCAAGACTTTTCACGGGAAGTAGTGGCTTATTTTATTGATCAAGGTGTTTTAGAGATTACAGAACGAGAAGTCAACCGGGCAGCTGCTTACTATGAAGGAAAAAAACAAACCCAAGCCTTAGTTCTAAATCCAGAGCAATCGAAGGCTGTAGAGACAGTCGTTTCTCAAATTGGAAAAGAATCGAAGCCTTTTTTATTAGAGGGAGTGACCGGAAGCGGGAAGACGGAAGTTTATCTGCAGATTATTCAAGAAGTTCTAAATAAGGGAAAAACAGCTATTATGTTGGTTCCTGAGATTTCTCTGACACCACAGATGACAGACCGTTTTATTTCCCGTTTTGGTCAGGAAGTGGCCATTTTGCACTCGGGCTTATCAAATGGTGAGAAGTACGACCAATGGCGAAAAGTAGAGCGTGGGGAAGCCAAGGTTGTGGTGGGAGCACGCTCGGCAATCTTTGCCCCTTTAAAAAACATAGGAGCTATCATCATTGATGAGGAGCATGAAGCTTCCTATAAACAAGATAGTAACCCACGCTACCACGCAAGGGAAGTCGCAGTCCTAAGAGCTCAGTACAATCAAGCGGTCTTGCTTCTTGGATCTGCCACCCCAAGTTTGGAATCGCGGGCTCGTGCCACAAAAGGGGTTTATGAATTACTTCATCTAACCCAGCGGGCCAATCCGGCAGCCAAAATTCCAACAGTTAAAGTTGTTGATTTCCGTGATTATATTGGTCAAAATGAAGCTGGTAACTTCACTCCTGTCTTAGTAGAAGCTATTTCTGATCGCTTGAAAAAGAAGGAGCAAGTGGTCTTGATGTTGAACCGTCGAGGCTATTCCAGCTTTGTCATGTGTCGCGAGTGTGGGACAGTGGATACGTGTCCTAACTGCGATATTTCTCTGACGCTTCACATGGATACCAAAACCATGAACTGTCATTATTGTGGCTATAGCAAGGCAATTCCTCGGCATTGTCCAAATTGCCAAAGTCCTTCCATTCGTTATTATGGGACAGGTACACAAAAAGCTTATGATGAGTTGCAAGAGATTTTTCCTGAGGCTAACATCTTGCGTATGGACGTCGACACCACCCGAAAAAAAGGGAGTCATGCATCTATATTGGAAGCATTTGGAAATGGTGAAGCAGATATTTTGTTAGGGACGCAAATGATCGCCAAGGGGCTTGATTTCCCAATGTTACACTTGTAGGTGTTCTAAATGCCGACACTTCTCTGAATTTACCAGATTATCGATCTTCAGAGAGAACCTTTCAGCTTTTGACCCAGGTGGCTGGAAGAGCTGGGCGAGCGGAGAAAGAGGGAGAAGTCATCGTTCAGAGCTATAACCCCAATCATTATGCGATTCGATTTGCAAAAGACCAAGATTATGAGGGCTTCTTTGCCTATGAGATGCAGATCCGCCGGCAGTTGGGGTATACCCCCTATTACTTTACAGTTGGCTTAACCCTATCGCATAAGAGCGAAGAAGTTGTGATAGAGAAGTCGCATCAGGTCATGGAAATTCTGCGATCAGGTCTATCAGATCATATTCAACTTTTGGGACCGACTCCTAAACCAATTGCACGCACGCACAATCTGTATCATTATCAAATCATTGTGAAGTATCGTTTTGAAGAAGGCATTACCCAGGTCTTGAATCAAATCTTAGAATTTACTCAGGAAAAAGGAAATCAAGATCTACGCTTAAGTATTGATAATGAGCCTCAAAGTTTCATGTAAGGAAGAAAAAATGACAAAATTAATTTTTATGGGGACACCTGATTTTTCAGCGACAGTCTTAAAGGGATTGTTAGCAGATTCTCGTTATGATATTCTAGCAGTGGTAACCCAACCAGACCGCAAAGTAGGTCGTAAAAAGAAATTCGAATGACCCCAGTGAAGCAGGTAGCTTTGGAACATCAATTGCCGGTTCTGCAACCGGAGAAATTATCAGGCAGTCCAGAAATGGATACTCTCCTATCCTTGAATGCGGATGGAATTGTAACAGCCGCTTTTGGACAATTTTTACCAACAAAATTGCTAGAGAACTTTCAATTTGCGGTGAATGTCCATGCTTCTTTATTGCCTAAATATAGAGGAGGAGCACCTATTCATTATGCTCTTATCAATGGTGACGAAGAAGCAGGTGTTACGATTATGGAAATGGTCAAAGAAATGGATGCTGGAGACATGATTGCTGCTCGTTCTCTCCCTATTTTAGATGAGGACAATGTAGGAACCTTGTTTGAAAAATTAGCTGTTCTAGGACGAGATTTACTTTTAGATACCTTGCCAGCTTACCTTGCAGGAGAGATTGAGCCAAGTCCACAAGATCCAGATTTGGTTACATTTTCACCGAATATTTTACCAGAAGAAGAAGTGTTAGATTGGAGCAAAACCAATCGCCAAGTCTTTAATCAGATTCGGGGAATGAATCCTTGGCCAGTTGCTCATACCATGCTAAATGGCCAGCGGTTTAAAATCTATGTAGCAGAGCCATGTGATGGAGACGGAAATCCAGGTCAGGTCGTTCGTATGACGAAAAAAGAGTTGGTAGTCGCTACAGGAGCAGGCGCGCTATCTCTCAAAGTTGTGCAGCCAGCAGGAAAACCTAAAATGTCCATTACAGACTTTTTAAACGGCGCCGGTCGTCAATTACAAGTAGGAGATCGCTTTGGAAGTTAAACAAATGAATGCGCGTGAACAGATTGTTCGCGTTTTAGAAGAGGTCTTTGAACACGGAGCCTATTCCAACATTGCCCTGAATCAAGCGCTCGAACAATCTCTTCTTTCAGATAAGGATAAAAGCTTTGTGACAGAGGTTGTGTACGGTACCGTCGCACGAAAAATAACGCTTGAATGGTATCTTGCCCACGTGATCGAGGACCGAACAAAGTTGGATCAGTGGCTCTATTATCTTTTGATGATGAGTCTTTATCAACTTGTCTATTTGGATCGCATTCCCGACCATGCCGTCGTCAATGAAGCTGTCCGGATCGCAAAAAGTCGGAAAGAGGGTAGTGAAAAATTTGTCAATGCCATTCTCAGAAAGCTGATCCGCGAGGGGTTGCCAGATATTGAAACCATTAAGCGCAAGAATAAGCGCTATTCGGTCCAGTACTCCCTACCCGTCTGGTTGGTCAAAGAGTTGGTTGAAGAATATGGTGAAGAACGGGCTCAGGCTATTTTTGAGAGTTTATACCAGCGTAATAAATCGAGCATTCGCGTCATTGATCTAAGTGAGAAAGAACAACTCGCCCAGATGTTGGAAGCAAACGAATCCCTCATAGCAACTTCAGCGCTCGTGAAAGATCAAGGGCATTTTGCAGGCCACTCTTTATTTAGAGAAGGACGCATCACCATTCAGGATGAATCCAGCCAATTGGTCGCGCCCGCTTTGGATTTGCAAGGAGATGAGAGGGTTCTGGATGCCTGTGCAGCGCCGGGAGGGAAGACGACTCACCTAGCTTCTTATCTCACAACTGGAAAAGTCACGGCCTTGGATCTCTATGATCACAAACTAAAATTGATTCAAGAAAATGCTCATCGCCTTCATGTTGCAGACAAAATTTTGACAAAGAAGTTAGATGCGACAAAAGTCTTTGAAACATTTGGCCCTGATGCATTCGATAAGATATTGGTAGATGCTCCTTGTTCAGGGATAGGTTTGATACGGAGAAAGCCCGATATCAAGTACAACAAAGAGAGTGCAGATTTTGCCTCTTTACAAGCGATTCAATTGGCTATTCTGGATAGTGTTTGTCAAAGTGTGCGTAAAGGTGGTATAATAGTGTACAGTACGTGTACAATTATGGAGAAAGAAAATTTTGAAGTGGTGGACCAATTTTTGAAACACCATCCAAATTTTGAACAAGTTCCATTGGAGCACGAAAGAAAAGATATTCTCAAGAATGATTGTATCCTTATTACACCTGAATTATATGGAAGCGATGGCTTCTTTATCAGTCGTTTTAAGAGAATGTCATAATATCAGGAGGAAACTGACAGTATGGATATGACGATCTTAACCGATGTAGGTCAAAGACGGACAAATAACCAAGACTATGCAAATCAATATCGAAATAAAGCAGGAAAATCCATGATTTTTCTTGCTGATGGTATGGGGGGACACCGTGCCGGAAATATTGCTAGTGAAATGGCAGTCACAGCCCTAGGTGCGGCCTGGGTTTCTTCTGAAATCGAGACAGTGAATCAAGTACGGGAATGGTTTGCAGAGAATTTAGAGGCTGTGAACCGTCAGATTCATTTAGCAGGTCAAGATGATGAACATAAAGGAATGGGAACAACACTAGAAGCCCTAGCTTTGTAGAAGGTCAAGTGATTTATGCCCATGTTGGAGATTCGCGGATTGGTCTCATTCGTCAGGGTGAATACCAACAGTTGACCAGTGATCATTCTCTTGTAAATGCCCTTTTACGAGCTGGTCAAATTACAGAGGAAGAAGCAGCCCATCATCCTCAGCGCAATATCATCACCCAGTCTATTGGTCAAAAAGATGAGTTAGAGCCAGATTATGGTTTGCTGACCGTTGAAGCAGATGATTATATTTTGATCAATAGTGATGGTTTAACGAATATGATTGGCCCTGATGAGATCAGAGACATTGTCTTGAGTGATGTTTCGCTAGAAGAAAAAGCTCAAACTTTAATTCGTTTTGCTAACAATGCTGGAGGCTTGGATAATATCACCGTTGTACTGCTCCACTTTTCTGAGGAGGACGCAGCATGATTCAAATCGGCAAAATTTTTGCCGGACGATATAAAATCATCCAACAAATTGGACGCGGTGGGATGGCAGATGTTTATCTTGCTCGTGATCTGATTTTAGATGGTGAAGAAGTTGCAGTCAAGGTACTGCGTACGAATTACCAGACGGATCCCATTGCAGTTGCACGTTTTCAGCGTGAAGCGAAAGCGATGGCGGAGCTGGATCATCCAAATATCGTCCGGATTACAGATATTGGCGAAGAAGAAGGGCAGCAATACCTTGCAATGGAATATGTTGCAGGTTTAGACTTAAAACGCTACATCAAAGAGAACGCACCTTTATCAAATGAAGAAGCAGTTCGTTTGATGGGGCAGATTCTCTTAGCTATGCGTCTTGCCCATACGTGTGGCATCATTCACAGGGATTTAAAACCACAGAATGTCCTCTTGACCCCAGATGGAACAGCAAAAGTTTCAGACTTTGGGATTGCGGTAGCTTTTGCAGAGACAAGTTTGACCCAGACCAACTCTATGTTGGGATCGGTTCATTATTTGTCACCAGAGCAGGCACGGGGCTCTAAAGCAACCGTTCAAAGTGACATTTACGCAATGGGAATCATTTTCTATGAGATGCTGACAGGTCACATTCCATACGATGGAGATAGTGCAGTTACGATTGCACTGCAGCATTTTCAAAAGCCTCTCCCATCTATTCGTGAGGAAAATAAGAATGTTCCACAAGCTCTAGAAAATGTGGTGATCAAAGCGACAGCTAAAAAACTGACGGATCGCTATAAGTCAGTGGCAGAAATGTATGTGGATCTTTCAAGTTGCTTGTCCTATGAGAGAAGAAATGAAAAGAAATTAGTTTTCGAAGATCAAACAAAAGCTGATACGAAAACTCTACCGAAAGTGACTCCAACTCCAAAGACGACTCCTGTTCCAATCTCTGAAGTGCGCAGTGAAATTAGTTCGGTAGATCCTAATCGACCTTTATCTGACCAGCAGACAATGGCACCAAGTAAAAAAACAAGAAGACGTTTGCAAACACGCTATAAGGTTTTATTTGTTGCCATTGCCCTAGTCCTTGCAGCCTTTACCTTCTTGTTGTATATGAGTCCAGCCAATAAAACGGTTCCGGATGTTTCTGGCAAGGCCATTGCTGAAGCAAGAGCGGTTATTGAGGGGCAAGACCTTCAAGTTGGTGCAGAAAAAGAAGAGTATAGTGATTCGGTAGCGGAAGGCTATGTCATTCGAACCAATCCAAATGCTGGAGCTCAGAAAAAGGAAAACAGCAAGGTTGATTTGGTTGTCTCGAAAGGGCCAAGCACCTTTGAAATGCCAAATTACGTGGGAGAAACGCGGGCAACAGCAGAAAAGGATCTAAAAAATACTTATAAAGTATCTAGTAAAATGATCAGCATTGAAGAGGTTGAAACCTTCGATTATGATCCTGGAACGGTTATTGAACAAACGCCAGCAGCGGGAGAACAATATTCTCTAAATTCAAAGACTAAGATTGTTTTAAAAGTAGCCAAGGAAACGACCTCTATTGATATGCCAAGTTATATTGGATCAACTTATGACTTTGCCCGAAGCAATCTGGTTGAAATCTATGGTATTAAAGAGGCCAATATCGAATTAAGAAAAACAGAACACCTCCCTGACGGGGTATTCGTTTCGGCAGGTCAAATTGTGAGTCAGACTCCAGAAGCTCAATCAAGCATCGATATTAAAAAGACTCGTATTGTCTTGACCGTGTACGAACCGAAGACGGAACCATCAAGTAGTACGAAAGCTTCATCAAGTTCAGAAACATCTAGTTCTTCTTCTTCTGCAGAACGATCAGATACCGAAACCTCTAGCAGTAGTTCAACAAATGCAGATTAAAAAATGAATCCTAGACTCAGAGAAATTTCTGAGTCTTTTTCTAGTTGTTTTGTTCCTATGTCGTGATTTTTAAATTTCCCTATTGAGGGAAAAAGTTTAAGAGTGCCTGAAGAAACTAGATTTGGGAGTTTTTTAGAAGGCATGTGAATCCCTTAACAATAAAGGAGTTTCAGTTTAAGTAAAATAAAGGAGTCAAATAAAAATAAGTTAATTTGATGTTAAAAATAGATTGATTATCAAATTATTTGCTTTCGCTATAGGCTCATGCTATAATCTGCAGGAAAGGAGATCAAAGAGTAAAAATGTCGTTCAAACCTACTTTGATAGGGAACTGGCTAGCAAAGAGATTTTTTTCCACTATTTGAAGAGGCCTTAACAACTAGTGGAGATAAATGTCGTGAACCAAGATGAAGGTAGGCAGAATGACTTTTGAAATATGTGCACATAGTTGATGTATCTTTCACCTATACTTTCCTAATGGAGATTATTTAAATGGACAGAAAATATAGAGTGGTTAGTCGAGCAATTTTAGCAACAGCAATGATTGTTCCGGCTTTTATAGCAACAAAAGTAGCAGCAGAAAATAGAGGGTGGAATACCTACTCTTATGGTGCAAACTATTATAACTATGCTTATAATAACTGGAATGGTTATAACGGATATAATTCATGGACCTACAGTTATGGGTATCCGAATTGGAACTATTATTATGGCTATAACTATGGTTATCCTAACTGGAATAGCTATTATGGGTACTCAAATAGTTATTCTTTAGAAAATGATGAGAACTACATTTACTGGAATGGCAATCATTATTATCGAATGAGTGATGGCACTTACCGGATCTATCGTAATGGCCGGTGGCAACCTTTGACCAATCGTAATAACTCTAGAAATAATCTAGCCAACGATCCTCATTACCTTTATGAGAATGGTTACCATTACTATTTATTAGAGAATGGGGATTACTATTACTATGAAAATGGGAAATGGGTATTTGTAAAAAATTCTAGCGAAACAGAAAATCCTGTAACTCCGGATACTCCAACACCTACTCCAACTCCGACTCCAAATCCCACCCCAACACCAGAGGAACCAAACCCAACTGATAAACCGGATCAACCGGTGGAACCATCAGAACCAACTACGCCAGAAGATACAGGAAACTTGGTCTTCCCTGAGAATCCACCATTTGTAGGAGCAGATGGTGAGTTTGATCCATTCACTCCAACTCCAGAGAATCCAGCTGAGCCGAAGCCAGAAGTTCCGGTTCAACCTGAAGTACCTGGGAATGATGGTTTGGTAACAACAGACCAGCCAAGTGAAAACCAAATTCCTCCGTATGTTGAAACCCCAGCAGAAGGATTAGAACACCTTCCTTGGGCACCAAATGGACGCGTTCCTAAGTTGGTCTACCCACCTGGTAAGCCTGGATCAGCTGCATTGCGTGGCGATAAGAACTATTACTTTGACGGGACAACTCATTACTACTATGTTCCATCTGATACAGAAGCTACAGGATATTCTGCATACTGGAAGTGGATAGATGGGAAATGGAAACTTCAAGGTATGACAGATCCGAATGACCCTGTTATCGATCCAAAATTCCACGAAGATGCAAAAGATGACGAGTATGCTTATAGCGATCGCGACTCAAGTGTCAAGCTCTACTCTACAAACCTTGTAGAAACTGCTAAGGCGGGTCAAGCCCTTCCATTCAAGAATGTGGATGAATTTAAGGACTATGTCATTAAGAAAATGGATCCTAAATTCATTGACAATGCTGGCTGGGATTGCAAGGTAGAATGGGAAATCGAAGACCCTGAACTCTTTGAACAATCAAAAGAAAACCCATGGGCAAAAGACTATGTCTTGATTGCCAATTTGAAGAGTGGTGTTGACGAAAAAGAATACAAGGATGTTGAATTTGGTTATGTGAAATTCGTTTATCGTGTAGAAGCAACAGATGACACCAACTATGTCTACTTAGAAAAAGCTAAAGAAGCTTTTGCGAAAATCAATCAATTGAGAAAAGCACAGGGCATGAAAGAATTGGCTTGGTCTGAGGATGTCTACAACTCACTCGCTTTGCCAAAAGCTAACCAAATTTCACGCCAGTACGATAGCACAGGCTTCGTAGCTCGTCGTGAAGAAGATGCAGCAACAGTTGCTACGAAATGGTATAATAGTGGTTTGAGAGAATTAATGCTCGATCCAAATGCGACAGAAGGTGCGGTAGCAGCAGTTGTAAATGGAGATGGCTACTATTACTGGGCTTTCATGTATAAATAATGCCTCTAGACAAGCACTAGCGGATGAATAGATAATAATTCCGATTTAGAGGACACCCAAAGGATTTTATCTTTTGGGTATTTTTGATCTCTTGGGTTTATCCAACCACAGATGGAAGTCAAATGAAGAAAAATTTGATAAAATAGGAAAAGATGAGGTAGACTATGTGGAAAATACAAATCTTTATTTTCGTTGAAGCCATTTTATTAACGCTAGCAGCCATAACCATTTTATCAGTCGATTTCTCCAGATTTATTGTTTTGATGGTGCTCTTTTTACTCCTTTTGTATTACTATTTTGGTAAACAAAAAGCAAATTTTCTATTAATCTCACTGAGTGTCCTCTTGTTTTTTATCGTGATGCTGAATCCTTTTGTGATTGCGGCCATTTTATTTGCGGTCATATATGGTTTGTTGATCGCCTACCCTTATATGTATAAGGAAAATGAAGCTGTGGTGCTCGATGTCGAAGAGGATATCGAAATTCGTCAGGAAAAAACACGATGGATAGGTGATTTGCATCATTTTTCAAAGCAAAGTAGAGGTTATCGAGATCTGAGTATGCTCCGAGTTTTTGGAAATGACACTCTTCATTTGGAAGAGGTTGCGATTTGCGATTGGAGCAATGTCATCATTATTCGCAAAGGTTTTGGAAATACAAAAATTATCTTACCGATTGATTTGGAGTTGCATTTACAAATTAACACCCTCTATGGCGATCTAAAATTTTTAGATTTACCTGTCCGGAAAATGAGGAATGAAACGTTAGATATTGAAACGGCACATTATCGGAGGTCCCATCGCTCTATCAAAATTGTAATAGCTGGTATTGTTGGGGATGTAGAGGTGGTGCGCGCATGAAGAAGCTAGATTATATTCTATTGTACTTCTATTCCCTAATGGTGGTTGCAGTTATTTGTCATACCATTTTTCATTTTGTTGATTTTCATTGGAACAAGCTTGTATCGGATCTATCCTTGCTTCAATCATTCCTATTTTTAGTTTTTAGTTTGACGCTTGCATTGACGGCTTTAGTTCTCTTGATTATAAAGATCACGCAATTTGTGACAGTTCATGCCGTACAACAAAAGGTGGAAGCTATTATGAATGGCTCCCAGCAAAAAGAAATCACTCCTAAAGAACTGAACCAACAGCTGGATTTATTGGATAGCAAATTGCATCGGCTAGAAGAAAATTTACAGAGAAGTGAAAATCGTGTCATGCGAAATGAAGAAGAAATCGTAGAAACTGAGCGCAAGCGGATAGCCCGCGATCTCCATGACACAGTTAGTCAGGAGTTGTTTGCAGCAAATATGATTTTATCTGGAGTGGCAGCACAAGCCCTTGAGTTAGAAAAACCCCAGATTCAGCAGCAATTAAATGGGGTATCAGATATTTTGGGAACTGCCCAAAATGATTTGCGTGTCTTGCTTTTGCATCTTCGTCCCACAGAATTGGAAGGAAAAAGCCTGGTAGATGGAATGAAGATGATTTTTAAAGAACTAAAAGAAAAGAGCAATTTAAAAGTTGTCTTCAAATACAATGAACTAGCTCTTCCAAAAGATATGGAAGAACACCTCTTTCGAATTGTACAAGAAATCGTCAGCAATACCTTGAAACATGCCAGAGCTCATCAAATGGATGTCTTTTTGTATCGGGAAGGAAAACAACTTCATTTACGGATGGTAGATGATGGCATTGGTTTTGAACAGGAAAAGTTGGAACGATTAAGTTATGGATTGAAAAATATTCAAGAGCGCGTGGAAGATATGGCGGGAACCATTAAAATCCGAACGAGTCCTCATAAAGGAGTGGCAGTGGATATCCGTGTTCCCCTTCTTATAAAAGATAAAAGTGAAAAGGAAACTGTATGAAAGTATTATTAGTAGATGACCATGAAATGGTTCGACTTGGTTTAAAGAGCTTTTTGTCCATGCAGACCGACATTGACCAAGTATTAGAGGCGCAAAATGGACAAGAGGGAGTTGAGTTAGCCCTACAAGAAAGACCAGATGTCATTATTATGGACATTGTAATGCCGGAACTAAATGGGATTGATGCAACTCTCGCCATCCTAAAAGAATGGCCCGAAGCTAAGATTGTTATTTTGACGTCTTATTTGGATAATGAGAAAATTTATCCTGTACTGGATGCAGGTGCTAAAGGTTATATTTTAAAGACCTCGTCAGCAACTGAGATCTTACAGGCTGTCCGGAAGGTTGCGCAAGGAGAATTTGCGATTGAGACGGAAGTCAGTCAAAAAGTTGAGTCACGCAAGAACCATGCTGAATTGCACGATGACCTAACAGCTAGGGAACGGGATATTCTGGCCTTATTGACGAAAGGGTATGAAAATCAACGCATAGCAGATGAACTCTTTATTTCCCTGAAAACAGTGAAAACCCATGTTTCCAATATTTTATCAAAACTCGAAGTCAGTGATCGGACACAAGCAGTCGTTTATGCTTTCCGTCACCATCTGGTGAATCAGGAAGATTTTTAAGTTGAAACATGCTATAATAGAGCAAGGAAAATAGGGGGGAGACAAGTGGACGCAAAATTACGTTATAAAGCAAAAAAAGTAAAAATCGTCTTTTTTGATATTGATGACACATTACGTGCAAAAGAAACTGGATTGATCCCAGAATCTGTAAAAGATGTCTTTCATCAGTTGAAAGAAAAAGGAATTCGAACAGGGATTGCAACTGGCAGAGGGGTTTTTGGGGTTGTTCCTGAAATTATGGACTTAAAGCCTGATTTTCTAGTAACCTTAAATGGTGCCTATATAGAAGATTCAAAAGGAACTGTCATCTACCAATCACCAATCAATGAAGCAATCGTTTCTTCTTTTGTGGATTGGGCCAAAGAATCTGAGATTGATTATGGATTAGTGGCTAGTCATCAAGCGGCTCTGTCCAATCGGACCCCTTTGATCAGTGATGCTATTGACATTATTTATCCCAACTTACCAGTAGATCCAGATTTGCATTTGAAAGAACCTATTTTCCAAATGTGGACCTTTGATGAGCAGGATAGTGAGTTAGAGTTACCGGATTCCTTGCAAGAGGACTTGCGCCTAGTATCCTGGCATCCCCATTCGTCAGATGTTGTTCGTTTTGAAGCTTCAAAGGCTTCGGGAGTTTCTCAACTTGTAAATCATTTGGGCTTGAAGCCGGAAAATGTTTTGGTATTTGGGGATGGATTAAATGATCTTGAACTATTTGATTATGCAGGGATTAGTATCGCAATGGGAGTATCTGCCCCAGAGTTACAAGAAAAAGCAGATTATATCACTAAAAATTTGGAAGAAGATGGCATATTCTATGCCTTAGAGGAGTTAAATATGGTTGAAAAAGAATTGACGTTGCCACAGTTGGACCTTGGTGCGGTTGAAGGTCCTGTCGCTGTGATCAAAACCAATCACGGTGAGATGAAAATTCAATTGTTCCCGGAACAAGCGCCAAAAACAGTTGCGAACTTTGTGGCCCTTGCCAAGTCTGCTTATTATGATGGTGTCATTTTCCATCGGATTATCAAAGATTTTATGATTCAAGGGGGAGATCCAACAGGTACTGGTATGGGTGGTGAGTCCATCTATGGTGACAGTTTCGAAGATGAATTTTCAAAAGAATTGTACAATATTCGTGGAGCCCTTTCGATGGCGAATGCTGGGCCAAACACAAATGGCAGCCAATTCTTTATTGTACAAAACCAACATCTCCCATACTCGAAAAAGGAATTGGTTCGCGGTGGCTGGCCTGAAAAAATTGCCGAAATCTATACGACAGAAGGTGGAACTCCTCACCTAGATCAACGCCATACGGTGTTTGGTCAATTGATGGATGAAGCTTCGTTTGCTGTATTGGATGAGATCGCGGCTGTTGAAACAGGTATGATGGATAAGCCAGTAGAAGATGTCGTGATTCAAACCATCGAAATTGAGGATTAATATGAAAATTGGAGATAAGTTAGAAGGAACCATCACAGGCATTCAACCTTACGGTGCCTTTGTCGAACTAGAATCGGGTGTGACGGGCTTGATTCATATCTCGGAGATTAGAAGTGGTTATGTAAGTAATATTCAAGATATTCTGTCAATTGGGGAGAAGGTCTTTGTCCAAGTCATCGATGTTGATGAATATTCCAAGAAAGCTAGCCTCTCTTTGCGAACACTGGAAGAGAGCCCGCAGCGAACGATTCGCCACCATCGTTTTTCAAATGACCGTCACAAGAGTGGTTTTGCTCCCCTGGCCCAACAGATGCCGACCTGGATCAAAGAAGGAAAAGCATTCTTTAGCAAACAAGAAAAGAAATAAAAACCTCGCTAGGTGGATAAAACCTAGCGAAGTTTTTTTATTTTAAGAATTATTCAAATTCGTAGAGAGTAGTAGAAAGGTAACGTTCTCCATTATCTGGTGCAAGAGCCAGAACTTTTTTCCCGCTACCCAATTCTTTAGCAACTTCAATAGCAGCATAGATCGCAGCAGCACTAGAAATACCGACTAAGAACCCTTCAGCTCCACCGATAGCGCGTGCTAGTTCGAAAGCTTCCTCAGAAGATACACGACGAACACCATCATAAGCATTTGTGTCTAATGTATTTGGAATAAAACCAGCTGAAATCCCTTGGATTTTATGTGGTCCAGGTTTTTCACCAGATAGGACTGCAGATTCATTGGCTTCAACGGCAAAGACTTTAACATTTGGGTTGTTCTTTTTCAAGGTATGTGAAATACCAGAAACAGTTCCACCAGTACCGACCCCTGCAACAAAAGCATCGAGGCCATCTTTTCCAAAGGCATCAACGATTTCTTGTCCAGTTGTTCTTTCATGGACTTCTGGGTTAGCAGGGTTCTCAAATTGAAGGGGGAAGGAAGCCATTTCGTTCAGCAGCAATTGCTTCAGCCTTGGCAATAGCGCCTTTCATTCCTTCGCTACCAGGAGTCAAAACGAGTTCAGCTCCGTAGGCTTGGATAATTTTACGACGTTCCACACTCATAGTTTCAGGCATGACAATCACGACTTTATAGCCTTTGGCTGCACCAACCCATGACAAACCAATACCTGTATTTCCACTAGTTGCTTCAACAATCGTATCACCTGGTTTGATCAAGTCATCCGCTTCAGCTTTTTCAATCATGCTCAAAGCGATCCGATCCTTGACAGATGATCCAGGATTGAAAGCTTCCAATTTGACATAAACATCGGCAGCTCCTTCAGGAACAAGGCGGTTCAATTTGACAATCGGTGTGTTTCCAATTAATTCTGTAATGTTTTCATAAATAGCCATAGTTTACCTCAGTTCTAGGTTTTCTTGATACTAACCAGTATAGTCCCTTGTGGAAAGAATGTAAAATATAGAAATTTTATGGGTGTGATAGAAAAAACCTATCGTTGCCAATAGGTCTTGTATATTCCAAATGATTTATTCATTCTCAGGAGAAAGAAGGGGGACTTCAACCTCACGAATTCCTTGGTCCTCAATAATGACTTTTCCGTTATAAAATTCGACTAAAGCTTCTATAATAGAACTTGTGTTTTCTTTGTCTACAAAAATAGTTGTTGTCACTTGATCAGTAAATGTTGGATCTTGTTCTACCAATTGATGGTCTTTTAAGAAATTAGCAAACTCTTGGTATTGGGAATAAGTCAAAGTAATCCCAAGAACAACTTGCTCTTTGATTTCTACCAACCCGATTTCTCGAACCGCTTGTGCAACACTGCCAGCATAAGCGCGAATCAGACCGCCAGCCCCTAATTTAATGCCTCCAAAATAGCGGGTAACCACAACACAACTATTGGTGATGTGATGATTCTCTAAAACTCCCAACATCGGTACACCCGCTGTTCCACTAGGTTCGCCATCGTCACTGGTCCGTTTAATATCGCTATGTTCTCCAATGATGAAAGCAGAGCAATTATGTGTCGCCTTGTAGTGTTCCTTCTTGATCGTGTTGATAAAATCTCTAGCTTCCTCTTCAGAAGAGACACGTTTAACATGGCAAATGAATTTCGATTTTTTGATTTCTTCTTGAACAGTACCGTTCTCTTTAAATGTAATATATTCCATACCCTTATTTTACAAAAAAAGAAGGATTTTCTCCAACTTTTGCGAATGAATAAGTATGAGGATAGAAGATACATATGGAAGACTCTTAACAGAGAGTCAGATGACAGATGATTTGAAAGAAATGGCCCAAGAACTTCCAACTATAGAAAAACAAAACGGAAGGTACCAATGCTTTCGATGTGGCAGTATGATTGATCAAAAATTTTGGAAGCTGAGTGAAGAGGTGCTATATTGTAGAGCTTGCATTCGATTGGGAAGGATCCGAAGTGATCAAAAACTTTATGCCATTGCGCAGCAAGACTTTGAAGGCCAAGAGGTATTAAACTGGAAAGGGAGCTTAACTTCCTATCAACAACAGGTATCGGATGGTCTCATCCAAGCAGTAAAAAAAGGAAAAAATGCCCTGGTACACGCTGTGACAGGAGCCGGGAAAACAGAAATGATGTACCAGGTTGTGGCAAGAGCTATTAAGCAAGGACAAGCAGTCTGTATTGCAACTCCAAGAATTGATGTCTGTATCGAATTATATGGAAGGATGAAGGAAGATTTTTCTTGCTCGATATCGTTGCTACATGGAGAATCAGACCCCTATTTTAGAACCCCCTTGGTAATCGCTACAACACACCAATTGTTAAAGTTTTATCAGGCCTTCGATCTCCTTATCGTAGATGAGGTAGATGCTTTCCCTTATGTTGACAATCCTATGTTATACAAAGCAGTACAGAACGCAGTAAAGAAAAACGGAAATACCCTTTTTTTAACTGCAACCTCTACAGATGAGTTGGATAAAAAAGTTAAGAAAAAAGAAATCGTTCGTTATAGCCTTCCAAGAAGATTTCATGGCAACCCCTTAGTGGTACCTGAAATAAAATGGGTGTCGAAAATTAGAGAAAAATAGAAAAAGGAAGAATACCTAAGGAATTACGGCAACTGATCAAGAAACAAAGACAGACTCATTACCCTTTGTTAATCTTTGTATCTGAAATTGAATTAGGACAGCGATTTACTGAGAATGTTAAAAAATACTTCCCTGAAGAAAAAATAGGCTTCGTCTCTTCTCAGACAAGAGATCGTTTGCAAATTGTTGAAGCGTTTAGAAAAAAAGAAGTGACTATTCTCGTCTCGACAACGATTCTAGAAAGGGGAGTTACTTTTCCTTTTGTAGATGTCTTCGTTTTAGAAAGTAATCACCGCTTGTTTACAAAAAGTGCTCTCGTACAAATCGCAGGTCGAGTAGGTCGTAGTAAGGAAAGACCAACAGGAGAATTGTTTTTTCTATCAGATGCTGTCACCAAAGAAATGAAGAAAGCAATAAAGGAGATACAAGAGATGAATAAGGAGGCAGGCTTTTGAAATCATGTTTACTTTGTGAAAAGGAGCTAAAAAGAAGTGAACATTTTAGAGAACTGATTTTATTGAAATCAAAGGAAGAATGGATTTGTAAAGAATGCGAAGAACAATTTGAAGCAATCGGTGACGTTCACTGTCCTAAATGTTTTAAAGATAAGGAAGAGAAAGAGTGTAAAGATTGTAAATACTGGAGACAAAAAGGAAATGAAGTCCAACATGAAGCCTTATATAGATACAACGAAGCAATGAAGGACTATTTTAAACGATATAAATTTGAAGGAGATCGCTTGTTAGGGATCATCTTTGCAAATGATATAAAAAAAGTTATTAAAAAGTATAAAAACTATACCATCCTAACAACTCCCATTAGTCATGAAAAAAGAGAAGAGAGAGGGTTTAATCAAGTTTCAACTATGCTAGACTATGCAGGTATAAAGTACAGCAATCTATTTAAAAAAGAGAGTGGTCTAGCTCAATCAAAAAAGACAAGAGAAGAAAGACTACAAACTTCACAGCATTTTCAGTTAAGAGAAGACGTTTCAACAGAACAAAATTATCTTATCTTCGATGATATATATACTACTGGAAAAACTATCGAACTAATGAAACGCCTATTGCTTGAAAAAGGAGTGAAAGAAATAAAAACATTTTCACTTGCAAGATAAAAAAAGATTTGCAAAATGTTTATGAAAGCGTTATAATATACATATAAATAAAAACATAATGTTTAGAAAGTAGGTACTTATATGATTAAATATAGTATCCGTGGTGAAAACCTAGAAGTAACAGAAGCCATCCGCGACTATGTCGTTTCTAAACTCGAAAAGATTGAAAAATATTTTCAGGCAGACCAAGAGCTAGACGCTCGAGTAAACTTAAAAGTTTACCGTGAAAAGACCGCAAAAGTAGAAGTAACAATCCCACTTGGATCGATTACACTCCGTGCGGAAGATGTGTCTCAAGATATGTATGGTTCGATTGACCTCGTTGTAGATAAAATTGAACGCCAAATTCGTAAGAATAAAACAAAAATCGAAAAGAAAAATCGTATCAAATCTGGTGCAGGAAAACTCTTTACAGACGCAGTTGTAGAAGAAGTAACAACAACAGAAAAAGTTGTTCGTTCAAAAACAATTGATCTAGAACCAATGGATATAGATGAAGCGATCCTTCAGATGGAACTACTAGCTCATGATTTCTTTATTTATCGTGATGCAGAAGACAATACGACCAATGTCATCTACCGTAGAGAAGATGGAGATATCGGATTATTAGAAGTCAAAGAGTAACTACCCCTTAAAATAAATTGTTTATAATATAGAAAGAAAACAGGAGCCAAATTTGCTCCTGTTTTCTTGTGATAAATGCTTTAGCAAGTAGAAAGAAAAAATATTTTTCAAAAAAATCAAAAAAAATAAAAAAAGTTATTGACAAGGTATAGATGACGTGATATACTAATATAGTTGTCGCGCGAGAGCGACAAAGACCTTTGAAAACTGAACAAGACGAACCAATGTGCAGGGCACTATAACGGAAGTTATAGTAACTGAACAATAAAAAAACAATAAATCTGTCAGTGACAGAATGAGTTTAAGACAAACAATTATTTTTAATGAGAGTTTGATCCTGGCTCAGGATGAACGCTGGCGGCGTGCCTAATACATGCAAGTAGAACGCTGAAGCTTGGTGCTTGCACCGAGCGGATGAGTTGCGAACGGGTGAGTAACGCGTAGGTAACCTGCCTGGTAGCGGGGGATAACTATTGGAAACGATAGCTAATACCGCATAACAGTAGATATTGCATGATATCTGCTTGAAAGGTGCAATTGCATCACTACCAGATGGACCTGCGTTGTATTAGCTAGTTGGTGGGGTAACGGCTCACCAAGGCGACGATACATAGCCGACCTGAGAGGGTGATCGGCCACACTGGGACTGAGACACGGCCCAGACTCCTACGGGAGGCAGCAGTAGGGAATCTTCGGCAATGGACGGAAGTCTGACCGAGCAACGCCGCGTGAGTGAAGAAGGTTTTCGGATCGTAAAGCTCTGTTGTAAGAGAAGAACGAGTGTGAGAGTGGAAAGTTCACACTGTGACGGTAACTTACCAGAAAGGGACGGCTAACTACGTGCCAGCAGCCGCGGTAATACGTAGGTCCCGAGCGTTATCCGGATTTATTGGGCGTAAAGCGAGCGCAGGCGGTTAGATAAGTCTGAAGTTAAAGGCTGTGGCTTAACCATAGTACGCTTTGGAAACTGTTTAACTTGAGTGCAGAAGGGGAGAGTGGAATTCCATGTGTAGCGGTGAAATGCGTAGATATATGGAGGAACACCGGTGGCGAAAGCGGCTCTCTGGTCTGTAACTGACGCTGAGGCTCGAAAGCGTGGGGAGCAAACAGGATTAGATACCCTGGTAGTCCACGCCGTAAACGATGAGTGCTAGGTGTTGGGTCCTTTCCGGGACTCAGTGCCGCAGCTAACGCATTAAGCACTCCGCCTGGGGAGTACGACCGCAAGGTTGAAACTCAAAGGAATTGACGGGGGCCCGCACAAGCGGTGGAGCATGTGGTTTAATTCGAAGCAACGCGAAGAACCTTACCAGGTCTTGACATCCCTCTGACCGCTCTAGAGATAGAGCTTTCCTTCGGGACAGAGGTGACAGGTGGTGCATGGTTGTCGTCAGCTCGTGTCGTGAGATGTTGGGTTAAGTCCCGCAACGAGCGCAACCCCTATTGTTAGTTGCCATCATTCAGTTGGGCACTCTAGCGAGACTGCCGGTAATAAACCGGAGGAAGGTGGGGATGACGTCAAATCATCATGCCCCTTATGACCTGGGCTACACACGTGCTACAATGGCTGGTACAACGAGTCGCAAGTCGGTGACGACAAGCTAATCTCTTAAAAGCCAGTCTCAGTTCGGATTGTAGGCTGCAACTCGCCTACATGAAGTCGGAATCGCTAGTAATCGCGGATCAGCACGCCGCGGTGAATACGTTCCCGGGCCTTGTACACACCGCCCGTCACACCACGAGAGTTTGTAACACCCGAAGTCGGTGAGGTAACCTTTTAGGAGCCAGCCGCCTAAGGTGGGATAGATGATTGGGGTGAAGTCGTAACAAGGTAGCCGTATCGGAAGGTGCGGCTGGATCACCTCCTTTCTAAGGAAAAAGGAAACCTGTACGTTGGTCTTGTTTAGTTTTTGAGAGGTCTTGTGGGGCCTTAGCTCAGCTGGGAGAGCGCCTGCTTTGCACGCAGGAGGTCAGCGGTTCGATCCCGCTAGGCTCCATTAACACTTTATAGTGTTAAGATTGAACATTGAAAATTGAATATCTATATCAAATAGTAACAAGAAAATAAACCGAAACGCTGTAAATATTTAAAGAGTTTAGGTCGTAAGACCAAAAATAAGGTTAAGTTAATAAGGGCGCACGGTGGATGCCTTGGCACTAGAAGCCGAAGAAGGACGTGACAAACGACGAAATGCTTTGGGGAGCTGTAAGTAAGCGACGATCCAGAGATGTCCGAATGGGGGAACCCGGCAGGTAATGCCTGTCACTCATTACTGTTAAGGTAATGTAGAGGAAGACGCAGTGAACTGAAACATCTAAGTAGCTGCAGGAAGAGAAAGCAAAAGCGATTGCCTTAGTAGCGGCGAGCGAAACGGCAGGAGGGCAAACCGAGGAGTTTACTCCTCGGGGTTGTAGGACTGCAATGTGGACTTAAAGATTATAGAAGAATGACATGGGAAGGTCAGCCAAAGAGAGTAAGAGCCTCGTATTCGAAATAGTCTTTATACCTAGCAGTATCCTGAGTACGGCGAGACACGTGGAATCTCGTCGGAATCTGGGAGGACCATCTCCCAACCCTAAATACTCTCTAGTGACCGATAGTGAACCAGTACCGTGAGGGAAAGGTGAAAAGCACCCCGGGAGGGGAGTGAAATAGAACCTGAAACCGTGTGCCTACAACAAGTTCGAGCCCGTTAATGGGTGAGAGCGTGCCTTTTGTAGAATGAACCGGCGAGTTACGATATGATGCGAGGTTAAGTTGAAGAGACGGAGCCGTAGGGAAACCGAGTCTGAATAGGGCGCATTAGTATTATGTCGTAGACCCGAAACCATGTGACCTACCCATGAGCAGGTTGAAGGTGAGGTAAAACTCACTGGAGGACCGAACCAGGGCACGTTGAAAAAGTGCTTGGATGACTTGTGGGTAGCGGAGAAATTCCAAACGAACTTGGAGATAGCTGGTTCTCTCCGAAATAGCTTTAGGGCTAGCGTCGACATTAAGATTCTTGGAGGTAGAGCACTGTTTGGGTGAGGGGTCCATCCCGGATTACCAATCTCAGATAAACTCCGAATGCCAATGAATTATGGTCGGCAGTCAGACTGCGAGTGCTAAGATCCGTAGTCGAAAGGGAAACAGCCCAGACCACCAGCTAAGGTCCCAAAAATAATTGTTAAGTGGAAAAGGATGTGGGGTTGCACAGACAACTAGGATGTTAGCTTAGAAGCAGCTATTCATTCAAAGAGTGCGTAATAGCTCACTAGTCGAGTGACCCTGCGCCGAAAATGTACCGGGGCTAAAACAATTTACCGAAGCTGTGGATACCTTTATAGGTATGGTAGGAGAGCGTTCTATGTGTGGAGAAGGTATACCGTGAGGAGTGCTGGAACGCATAGAAGTGAGAATGCCGGTATGAGTAGCGAAAGACAGGTGAGAATCCTGTCCACCGTAAGACTAAGGTTTCCAGGGGAAGGCTCGTCCGCCCTGGGTTAGTCGGGACCTAAGGAGAGACCGAAAGGTGTATCCGATGGACAACAGGTTGATATTCCTGTACTAGAGTATGTAGTGAAGGAGGGACGCAGTAGGCTAACTAAAGCGTGCGACTGGAAGTGCACGTCTAAGCAGTGAGGTGTGAATTGAGTTAAATGCTTAGTTCTATAACATTGAGCTGTGATGGGGAGCGAAGTTTAGTAGCGAAGTTAGTGACGTCACACTGCCAAGAAAAGCTTCTAGCGTTAAACATACTCTACCCGTACCGCAAACCGACACAGGTAGTCGAGGCGAGTAGCCTCAGGTGAGCGAGAGAACTCTCGTTAAGGAACTCGGCAAAATGACCCCGTAACTTCGGGAGAAGGGGTGCTGACTTTAGGTCAGCCGCAGTGAATAGGCCCAAGCAACTGTTTATCAAAAAAACACAGCTCTCTGCTAAATCGTAAGATGATGTATAGGGGGTGACGCCTGCCCGGTGCTGGAAGGTTAAGAGGAGTGCTTAGCGGTAACGCGAAGGTATGAATTGAAGCCCCAGTAAACGGCGGCCGTAACTATAACGGTCCTAAGGTAGCGAAATTCCTTGTCGGGTAAGTTCCGACCCGCACGAAAGGCGTAATGATTTGGGCACTGTCTCAACGAGAGACTCGGTGAAATTTTAGTACCTGTGAAGATGCAGGTTACCCGCGACAGGACGGAAAGACCCCATGGAGCTTTACTGCAGTTTGATATTGAGTGTCTGTGCCACATGTACAGGATAGGTAGGAGCCATTGATATCGGGACGCCAGTTTCGATGGAGGCGCTGTTGGGATACTACCCTTGTGTTATGGCCACTCTAACCCGGATAGGTGATCCCTATCGGAGACAGTGTCTGACGGGCAGTTTGACTGGGGCGGTCGCCTCCTAAAAGGTAACGGAGGCGCCCAAAGGTTCCCTCAGAATGGTTGGAAATCATTCGCAGAGTGTAAAGGTATAAGGGAGCTTGACTGCGAGAGCTACAACTCGAGCAGGGACGAAAGTCGGGCTTAGTGATCCGGTGGTTCCGTATGGAAGGGCCATCGCTCAACGGATAAAAGCTACCCTGGGGATAACAGGCTTATCTCCCCCAAGAGTTCACATCGACGGGGAGGTTTGGCACCTCGATGTCGGCTCGTCGCATCCTGGGGCTGTAGTCGGTCCCAAGGGTTGGGCTGTTCGCCCATTAAAGCGGCACGCGAGCTGGGTTCAGAACGTCGTGAGACAGTTCGGTCCCTATCCGTCGCGGGCGTAGGAAATTTGAGAGGATCTGCTCCTAGTACGAGAGGACCAGAGTGGACTTACCGCTGGTGTACCAGTTGTCTCGCCAGAGGCATCGCTGGGTAGCTATGTAGGGAAGGGATAAACGCTGAAAGCATCTAAGTGTGAAACCCACCTCAAGATGAGATTTCCCATGATTTTATATCAGTAAGAGCCCTGAGAGAAGATCAGGTAGATAGGTTAGGAGTGGAAGTTGTGTGAGCAATGGAGCGGACTAATACTAATAGCTCGAGGACTTATCCAAAGAGTCAGAAGATATTGACAATGTAAGGTTAACTTGTTAGAATATAGATATTCAATTTTGAATGTTTAAGCATTCATAGTTAAGTGACGATAGCCTAGGAGATACACCTGTACCCATGCCGAACACAGAAGTTAAGCTCTAGAACGCCGGAAGTAGTTGGGGGTTGCCCCCTGTGAGATAAGGTAGTCGCTTAGCAAGGTTGAGTCTAGAGAGATCTAGGCTTATTTGGGAGTTTAGCTCAGCTAAGGAGAACGTAAGTTCGACTTTGTCGAAACTGACGTAAGTCAGTGCACGACAGGGAACCAGTGAGCTAGACGACCATATGGGAGTTTAGCTCAGCTGGGAGAGCATCTGCCTTACAAGCAGAGGGTCAGCGGTTCGATCCCGTTAACTCCCATAGGTCCCGTAGTGTAGCGGTTATCACGTCGCCCTGTCACGGCGAAGATCGCGGGTTCGATTCCCGTCGGGACCGTAGGAACTTAGTTTCTAAAAATATAATGATACGACTCGTTAGCTCAGTTGGTAGAGCAATTGACTTTTTAATCAATGGGTCACTGGTTCGAGCCCAGTACGGGTCATTATAGCGGGTTTGGCGGGATTGGCAGACGCACCAGATTTAGGATCTGGCGCTTTACGGCGTGGGGGTTCAAGTCCCTTAACCCGCATAGAAGAATAATAATGAGCCGGCTTAGCTCAGTTGGTAGAGCATCTGATTTGTAATCAGAGGGTCGCGTGTTCAAGTCATGTAGCCGGCATTTTTTTATATAAAGAAACAGATGCGAACGTAGTTCAGTGGTAGAACACCACCTTGCCAAGGTGGGGGTCGCGGGTTCGAATCCCGTCGTTCGCTTGAGGCAGCCGGGGTGGCGGAACTGGCAGACGCACAGGACTTAAAATCCTGCGATTGGTAACGATCGTACCGGTTCGATTCCGGTCCTCGGCATAGACTTAGGTTGGAGAAGAAGCACCCTTAGCTCAACTGGATAGAGTACCTGACTACGAATCAGGCGGTTAGAGGTTCGACTCCTCTAGGGTGCATGGTCGCAAGACTATGTAGGAATTAAATAGGAACGAGCACCCTTAGCTCAACTGGATAGAGTACCTGACTACGAATCAGGCGGTTAGAGGTTCGACTCCTCTAGGGTGCATAAGGCGTAAGCTTTAGATCGGGAAGTAGCTCAGCTTGGTAGAGTACTTGGTTTGGGACCAAGGTGTCGCAGGTTCGAATCCTGTCTTCCCGATAGTGTTTTGAAAAGCCTAATGTTTTCATTAGGCTTTTTTTGTGATTGTATTTCTATGATTGACAAGAAAAAAGAGCTTTCGCTCTTTTCAACTTTATTTGTTTCGCAGTTCAACATAACGGTTATACCAAATTTTGATGTATTCCTCAGAAAAAGGACCTTTGTTTTGGTTTATCCAATCAACTAGTACTTTAACATTTTCCTTTAAAATGTAGTCAATGTCATCTGAATAGCGCATTTTTTCTTTATGTTGCTCATATTCTTCAACATCTAATAATTTCTTTTCACCATTTGTAAAGACCTTGACATCGAGATCGTAGTCGATGTATTTTAAGGCTTCCTGGTCGATATGAAATGGACTTGCTAAATTACAGTAGTAGGACACACCATTGTCACGGATCATGGCGATGATGTTAAACCAATATTTTTTATGGAAATAAACAATTGCTGGTTCACGTGTAATCCAACGTCTGCCATCACTTTCAGTCACAAGTGTATGATCATTTACTCCAATAATTGCATTTTCGGTTATCTTTAATACCATGGTGTCACGCCATGTTCGGTGTAAACTGCCATCATGTTTATAACTTTGAATTGTAATAAAGTCGCCTTCTTTAGGTAGTTTCATAACTTACCAACTTTCTACAATCTAAGTATATCCTCTATATTGTATCATATTTTTTCAATTTTTTTCGTTTTTTTCTACGATATTTTCAAATTGATTGGATTGAATAGGTTTTAATCTAAAAATTCTCTGATGGCTGATTTAATATCTGTATAATCGTAGCCTTTTCTTGCAAGTGATTGTGTTAGTCGTTGCTGTAGTTCATATCCTTCATATTTTTTACTGTATTTACGGTATTGTTTTTCTATGTCTTTTAGGATGAGTTCATTGGTTGTTTCTTCATCTGTTTCGACTTCGAGATTTTGGAATGCTATTTTTGCTTGGCTATAGGTAAAGCCTTTTGCATTGAGTCCTTGGATGATTTTGGTTTCAATCGCTTTTAACGGATATTTTCCTTGGTATTTTTTTTGGAGTTTTATTGCGGTCCGGTTGATAACCTCTGTAAAATCATAGTCTGCAAGAATTTCTTGAATAATAGATTTTGGGATCCCTTTTTGTTGAATTTTTTGTTGTAATAAGACTGGGCCCTTATCGCCATTGAGGAGGTTGGCCTCTATCAGGTTTCTTGCATATTGACGATCATCCAACCACTTTTCTTCTGTTAGGTGTTGGACAACTTTATCAATAATGATACTATCAATCTCATACTTTGTAAGGTAGTCTCGGACTTCTTTTGTTGTCCGAGCTTTAAAAGAAAGATGGTAAAGGGCCAGGTTTTTTCCATAGGAGTATTGAGCAAACTCTTTGATTTCTTTTAGTTCCTCTTCACTGATTTCTTTGTCTTTGGAGAGAAAAAATTTGACGATGGTGTCTTCTGTAATATAAAGTTTTTGATCATTGTCTAATTCAAGAAGGTAGAGTCTTTTTTTCTTTTCTAGTTTTGTAATTTTCATGTTTTTATTATACCGAAAAATGTGTTAAGATAGGGATATGAACGTTAAAGTAAAACAAAAAATTCCTTTGAAAATTAAACGAATGGGAATTAACGGAGAAGGGATTGGCTTTTATAAAAAAACACTTGTCTTTGTGCCAGGTGCCTTGAAGGGTGAAGATATTTTCTGCCAAATTACCAGTGTCAAGAAAAATTTTGCGGAAGCCAAACTCTTATCTGTCAATAAGGCGTCTAAGTTTCGGGTGACGCCTATGTGTGATATCTATGAGACCTGTGGTGGTTGTCAAATCATGCATTTGAAGTATGACAAGCAGCTGGAGTTTAAGACAGATTTATTGCAACAGGCTTTGAAAAAGTTCTCACCTGAAGGCTTTGAACAGTATGATATTCGGCCAACAATCGGAATGCAGGAGCCTCTTTACTATCGGGCAAAATTGCAATTTCAAACTAGGAAATTCAAGGGCCAGGTGAAGGCGGGGCTTTATGCTCAAAATTCGCATTATTTGGTGGAATTAAAAGATTGTTTGGTTCAAGATCCGGTTATTCAAGCTATTGCCAATGATCTTGCGGATTTACTGACCTACTATCAGATTCCGATTGCAGATGAGAGAAAAGAACTGGGTGTCAGAACCATGATGGTTCGACGGGCTCGGAAGACAGGTCAGGTTCAGCTGATTGTGGTCACTAGTCGTCAGATTAATGTAAACAATTTAGTAGAAGACTTGATCAAGAAACACCCTGAGATTGTTACCGTTGCTGTAAATAAAAATACGTCTCGCTCAAGCGAGATCTATGGCGAAGAAACGCAGATTATTTGGGGTGAGAAGGCTATACTTGAAGGTGTTTTGGATTATGAATTTTCTCTGTCTCCTCGTGCCTTTTATCAACTGAATCCGGAGCAGACCCAAGTATTGTATAGTGAAGCGGTTAAGGCTTTGGATGTATCGCCAGAGGATCATCTGATTGATGCCTACTGTGGGGTTGGAACGATTGGATTTGCTTTTGCCAATAGAGTGAAAGTGTTCGGGGGATGGATATCATTCCTGAAGCGATTGAAGATGCTAAATACAATGCCAAACAGATGGGATTTGAGAATACCCACTATGAGGCTGGAACTGCAGAAGAGATCATTCCTCGCTGGTACCAAGAAGGCTATCGAGCAGATGCTGTGATTGTGGACCCGCCTCGTACGGGTTTAGGGGCAAAATTGATCGAGACTTTATTGCGCTATGCACCTGAAAAGATGGTCTATGTCTCTTGTAATGTGTCGACTTTGGCACGGGATTTGGTAGCTTTGACAAAGGTTTACCGGGTTGAATACATTCAATCAGTGGACATGTTCCCCCATACTGCAAGAACAGAGGCTGTCGTGAAGTTAGTGAAGAAGTAAAAATGAATGCAATGAGTGAAGGAAATAGAAAAATGGACAATAAAATTGATGTATCAATTCCAGTGGCTCAAGTCATTGATCAACATCCGGAAGTATTGGATTTATTGGTGGAATTGGGCTTTAAACCTTTAGCCAATCCGATCATGCGTAATACAGTTGGGCGCAAGGTTTCTTTGAAACAAGGATCAAAATTAGAGGGGACTCCCATGGAAAAGATTGTGCGAACCTTGGAGGCTAATGGCTATGAAGTAGTGGGGCTAGACCAATGAGCGATGAACGAATTCATGTCTTGAGAGATATCTTATTAGATCTTCATCATGGTGCCTCTCCTGAGTCGGTCCAAGAGCGCTTTGATGAGACCTTTAGCGGGGTATCTGCGATTGAGATTTCTCTCATGGAGCATGAGCTGATGAACTCCGATGCAGGCATCACTTTTGAGGATGTCATGGAGCTTTGCGATGTTCATGCCAATCTCTTTAAGAACGCTGTGAAAGGGGTCGAAGTGGCAGATACCGATCATCCAGGTCATCCGGTTCAGATCTTTAAACAGGAGAACCTGGCCCTTCGGGCCGCTATGATGCGGGTCCGTCGCCTGCTGGATAATTATGAGACGACAGAGGATCCTGAGATGATCCAGGAGATTCAGAAAGGCTTGTTGCGTCAGCTAGGCTTGGTGGAGCAATTTGATCGACATTACCGCCGCAAGGAAGAGTTGATGTTTCCTATTATGGAGCGCTATGGGCATGATTCCCCTCCCAAAGTCATGTGGGGAGTAGACGATCAGATTCGAGACCTCTTTGCGAAAGCCCTGGATGTGGCCAAAGCCCTGCCTACTTCTGCTATTTCGGAAGTCAAAGAGCGCTTTGAAGCCTTTGCGCAAGAGTTTGAGGCCATGATTTTCAAGGAAGAATCGATCCTCTTGATGATTTTATTAGAGGCCTTTAGCCAAGACGATTGGCTCTCTATCGCGGAGGAAAGTGATGCTTATGGTTATGCCATCATCATTCCGAGTGAGAAATGGGTGCCGAAACGCGTGGACTTTAAGGAAGTAGCAGAAGAAGAGACAGAGGCTTCAGGTGAAGTCCTTCCTTCTTCAAATGGAAGCGAGCAAAGCCAAGTTATTGAGACTCCTGAGGGACAACTGACCATTACCTTCAGGCCTAAGAAAAAAAAAGGAAGCTTCGATCGCCAGCAACCACAAGCTTTTGGCCATGGTTTTCTCTCTGTGGAGCAGGCTAACTTGATCTTGAACCATCTACCGATGGAGATCACCTTTGTAAATAAGGATGATATTTTCCAATATTACAATGCTGCAGCGCCTTTTGAGGAGATGATTTTCAAACGGACGCCGTCGCAGGTAGGACGCAATGTTGAGCTGTGTCACCCGCCAAAATATTTGGAGAAGGTCAAAGCCATTATGCAGGGGCTTCGTGAAGGGAAAAAAGACAAGTATGAAATGTGGTTCAAATCAGAATCGCGTGGGAAATTTGTCCATGTCACCTATGCAGCCGTGCGTGATGAAGCTGGAGACTTTCAAGGTGTCTTGGAATATGTTCAGGACATTCAACCTTATCGAGAGATCGATACGGATTTTTATAGAGGAATGGAGTAAAGATGAGTTACGAAACAGAATTTATGAAGGATTTTGAAGAGTGGATCAAGACCCAGGTCATGATCAATGAAATGGCTCTAGAAGAAAGTAAGAAGGTTTTTGATGAAGACCAGGATGAGCGAGCTAAAATCGCCATGATTCGCTATGAAAGCCGCTTGGATGCCTATCAGTTCTTGCAAGGAAAGTTTGAAAATTTCCATGCTGGAAAAGGATTCCATGATTTACCAGATGGCATCTTTGGTGAAAGAACATACTAATATGGCCTGATTGAAGACGTTTTACTAACCAGATTTTCCTGAAAATTGAGCAATGACTTGATTTTTTAAGGGATTGTGATACAATAAAAAAGTTGAAATGACATCAACGGATTATTGAATGGAATTATGGTGATGAAACCTTGTTGCCTTAGGAATTGATCACTGAATTTAGGAGGAAAAATGGCAAAGAAGAACGTAAACCGTGCGAAACAATACAAACATCAAAATAGACATCTTTTGAAAAAAGCTGTCGCAACTGTAGGAGCAGCTGTAAAAGAGGCACCTAAAAAGGTTGAGAAAGCAGCAAAATCTGTGGCGAAAGAAGTGAAACAAGCAGCTTCTTCAGTGGAAGAGTTTGCTTCAAATTTGGAAGGTGTAGCCCTTGATCGTGCGCAAACATTCTATGATGAAGGTATTCGCTCTGTTGCGGACTTCGCAAACTGGACAGAAAAAGAGTTGTTGGCCCTTAAAGGAATCGGCCCAGCAACCATCAAGAAATTGAAAGAACTAGGCGTTAAATTTAAATAATCGCTTTTATGATTTCTTGCTATTTCCAGGAAAACTTGATAAAATGAACCTGTTAGAGGTGTTTTGAGTCCAACATTTTACAGAAAGTGGCGGAGCTGAGAAGTCCACAAATGTGTCAAAACTGGTTGCTAATGGATGAAAATAAAATAAACAAAGTTGCGGGCATTGCCCGAAATTGGGTGGTACCGCGGATAAACATATTCGTCCCTGTCATGTAGATGGCAGGGGCGATTTTTTGTAGAAAGCGAGGGAGGAAGATGACAAGAGCAACATTACCTGAACGAATCGAAACGGAGCGTCTCGTTTTACGAGTCCGTACAGTGGTGGATGCTGAGGATATCTTTGACTATGCCAGTTGTCCAGAAGTCTCTTACCCAGCAGGCTTTCCACCCGTCAAGACCTTGGAAGATGAGATTTATTACCTAGAACATATCCTTCCCGAGCGTAATCAAAAGGATAATCTCCCAGCAGGCTACGGAATTATCGTTAAAGGAACCGATACAATCATTGGTTCTGTCGATTTCCCCCATCGCTACGAAGACGATGTACTGGAGATTGGCTATATCTTGCACCCAGACTATTGGGGGCGAGGATATGTGCCAGAAGCGGCACGAGCCTTGATTGACCTAGGCTTTCAAGAATTGGGGCTTCACAAGATAGAATTGTCTTGCTTTGGCTACAATGTCCAAAGTCAACGAGTCGCAGAGAAGCTTGGTTTCACTCTTGAAGCTAGGATTCGGGACCGTAAAGATGCCCAAGGCAAGCGTTGTGACAGTCTGATATATGGCTTGCTGAAGAGTGAGTGGGAGGCTAAAAGTTGCTAGTTGAACTGTTTGGAATTTACGAATAGTTAATATTTACCAATTTAATTTGGAAATGTAATTTTTAAAGGGAGAGTATAAAATAATCAAGACTGGCAAAAAGTATGTAATTAATTTTTTAAACGATATTGGAATTAAACCGTTATTGTCTCTCATAATACTTGTGATAATAGTTGCAGTAGATAAGACTTCATTAATAAAGAGTATAAAATTGTTTAGCTTAAATATTTATTCTTGGGTGTTTGTAATAATATTATTATTTTACCTTGTTTGTTATAGACCAAGGGATAAAAAGAATAAATGATTTAGCTAAAAGTAGTATTTATAAACAATATGTTTCTTTTTTTCAGAGAAATATTTTTTTCTCAATTAGTTTAATCATGTTTAGTTTGATTCTACTAAGTCTATTTTTTGATACTAAAACAAATAGAGAAATTATTAGCATAATTACAACGTTAGGCTTATTACGTTTGATGATTTCTATAACGATGATTCTTACCGAGTTAAGCTTTATATCACTAATGTTATTATTTGTTACAATTTATGTGAGTTTATTTATTATCGGGATTTTTGATATTAAATGGTGGGCGTTAGCTACAAGTCTTTTAGTCTTGTGGAATTACATAAATTCTCGAGAGTTTCTAATATTCTTGAATAAGGGGGATACAAAGATAAATATTCCTGCTAAGTTAGAATATAGATGGCAAGTAAATAAAAATAATTTCTTATATCGTAACCTTTATCATATATTTTTTTCACTTCTTTTTTTCTAGTGTTTTAATTGAAAAAAATCTAACTCAACGTTTTTTTGAAAGAGGAACGATGAGGTTTTTATACATTTTTTTGGTACAACTGTTGTAATTATTTTTATTATATGTCTTTTTTTAGATTTTTACTTTTCAAGAAATAATTCTTTAAGTCACAATTTGATAGGAAAAATTATTTATCAAAAATAGGAGATTTCATATGTCTATATAAACTAGATAAATTTGTAGATTTGTATAATGAGACTTTAAATAAACATCAAACTAGGGAAGCTAGAAGATTAGTATAAAAAAATTTTAAAAAAAGAAATTAAAGGAGAACACACATGTCTAAAGAACTTTCACCTAAATACAATCCAGCCGAGGTTGAGGCTGGTCGTTACCAAAAATGGCTTGACGCTGATGTTTTCAAGCCTTCAGGCGATCAAAAGGCTAAGCCTTATTCGATCGTGATTCCACCACCAAACGTTACAGGGAAACTTCACCTTGGTCACGCTTGGGATACGACTTTGCAAGATATCATCATCCGTCAAAAACGCATGCAAGGTTTTGATACGCTTTGGCTTCCTGGTATGGACCACGCGGGTATCGCGACTCAGGCTAAGGTTGAGGAGCGTTTGCGTGGTGAGGGCATTAGCCGTTACGACTTAGGTCGTGAGAAATTCCTTGAGAAAGTCTGGGAATGGAAAGACGAATATGCCACTACTATCAAGGAACAATGGGGCAAGATGGGTCTCTCTGTAGACTACTCTCGCGAGCGTTTCACTCTTGATGAAGGTTTGTCAAAAGCCGTTCGCAAGGTCTTCGTGGATCTTTACAAGAAAGGCTGGATCTACCGTGGTGAGTTTATCATCAACTGGGACCCAGCAGCTCGCACAGCCCTGTCTGATATCGAGGTGATCCACAAGGACGTGGAAGGTGCCTTCTACCACATGAACTACATGCTAGAAGATGGCTCACGTGCCCTTGAAGTGGCAACCACTCGTCCTGAGACCATGTTTGGGGACGTAGCCGTTGCGGTCAATCCAGAAGACCCACGCTACAAGGACTTGATTGGCAAATATGTCATCCTTCCAATCGCTAATAAATTGATTCCAATCGTTGGGGATGAACACGCAGACCCTGAGTTTGGTACTGGTGTCGTGAAAATCACACCTGCCCACGATCCAAACGACTTTTTGGTTGGTCAACGCCACAACTTGCCACAAGTCAACGTTATGAACGACGACGGAACTATGAATGAACTGGCCTTTGAATTTGCAGGCATGGATCGTTTTGAAGCTCGTAAGGCAGTCGTTGCTAAGCTAGAAGAAATCGGTGCTCTTGTTAAAATCGAAAAACGTGTCCACAGTGTTGGTCACTCAGAGCGTACAGGTGTTGTGGTTGAGCCTCGCTTGTCTACGCAATGGTTCGTCAAGATGGATCAATTAGCGAAAAATGCTATTGCCAACCAAGACACAGAGGACAAGGTTGAATTCTACCCACCTCGTTTCAACGATACCTTCCTCCAATGGATGGAAAATGTCCACGACTGGGTAATCTCACGTCAGCTCTGGTGGGGCCACCAAATCCCTGCTTGGTACAATGCTGAGGGTGAAATGTATGTCGGCGAAGAAGCTCCAGAAGGCGACGGATGGACTCAAGACGAAGACGTCTTGGACACTTGGTTCAGCTCTGCCCTTTGGCCATTCTCAACTATGGGCTGGCCTGATGTGGACTCAGAAGACTTCAAACGTTACTTCCCAACTTCAACCTTGGTAACCGGTTATGACATCATCTTCTTCTGGGTGTCTCGTATGATCTTCCAATCCTTGGAATTCACTGGCCGTCAGCCATTCCAAAACGTTCTGATTCACGGTCTCATCCGCGACGAGCAAGGACGTAAAATGTCGAAATCACTCGGTAACGGGATTGACCCAATGGATGTCATCGAGAAATACGGTGCCGATGCCCTTCGTTGGTTCCTTTCAAACGGTTCTGCACCAGGGCAAGACGTGCGCTTCTCTTACGAGAAAATGGATGCTTCTTGGAACTTCATTAACAAAATTTGGAACATCTCTCGCTACATCCTCATGAACAATGAAGGTTTGACCCTTGAGCAAGCAACTGCCAATGTCGAAAAAGTGGTCAACAAGGAAGCTGGAAATGTCACAGACCGCTGGATTCTCCACAACCTCAATGAAACTATCGGAAAAGTTACTGAAAACTTTGACAAGTTTGAGTTTGGTGTGGCTGGTCACATCCTCTACAACTTCATCTGGGACGAGTTTGCGGACTGGTACGTTGAGTTGACCAAGGAAGTCCTTTATAGCGACAACGAAGAAGAGAAAGTCATCACACGTTCTGTTCTCCTTTACACTTTGGACAAGATCCTTCGTCTCCTCCACCCAATCATGCCATTCGTGACAGAGGAAATCTTTGGACAAATTTCAGAAGGCTCTATCGTTACAGCAGCATACCCAACTGTTAATCCAGCTTTGAAGACCTTGTAGCTCACACTGGTGTCGAAAGTCTCAAAGACTTGATCCGTGCTGTTCGTAATGCGCGTGCGGAAGTAAACGTTGCACCAAGCAAGCCAATCACCATCCTTGTTAAGACAAGCGATAGCGACTTGGAAGCCTTCTTTAATAGCAATGTCAACTACATCAAACGCTTCACAAATCCAGAACACTTGGAAATCGCGTCAAACATCCCTGCACCAGAACTGGCTATGTCAAGCGTCATCACAGGAGCAGAAATCTACTTGCCGCTGGCTGACCTCCTTAATGTCGAAGAAGAACTGGCTCGTCTCGACAAGGAACTGGCTAAATGGCAAAGAACTGGACATGGTCGGTAAGAAGCTCTCTAACGAGCGCTTCGTAGCTAACGCCAAACCAGAAGTCGTCCAAAAAGAACGCGACAAACAAGCCGACTACCAAGCGAAATACGATGCGACCGTTGCACGTATTGATGAGATGAAGAAGTTGGTGAAATAAACACAGAAACACGGCTGAATGCCGTGTTTTTTTGGTATAATGAAATCAATATCTACTGATGGAGAAAGTTATGTCTAAACATCCTCACTATGAATTGTTAAACTTGATTGGCTATGGTCTTGCTAAGTTTGATGATACTTTTATAAAGGAATTTCAATGCTCCAGTAAATCCGAGTTTTATCGTTACATAGTTTCTTTAGGCGTTGCAGAAACAACGGGTGTAGTCAAAAATAGAATGGATTTATTCGACCCCTATTTTGATAACAATCGAAAAGGTTGGTGGCAAAAAGCTGAAGTCTACCGTTTTCGAAAAGATTTAATTGACACGATGTTTGGAAATGAGGATGTTCACAGTTTTGCAGAAATCGTTAAAATGTTGCTTGCAAGTGAAGGGAAGAAAACAGGTATAACCATCGTTGAAAAGCCAATCGTTCGTACGAAATTCAAACGCCTACAAGAAACTGGAATGGAAGCAGAGAACTATTTCATACATCATTTTGATAAGGAAGAAAAATTTCAAGGTGGCCAATTGACTGATGCCCGTCTTTATGGTGATGGATATGATTTCCAAGTGGATGTTCAAGAACATTCATACCTTGCTGAGGTTAAAGGTATCCGAAAACCTAAAGGACGTATTCGTTTGACTGCCAAAGAATTTGAGAAAGCTAAGGAATATCAATCAGATTTTATTCTATCTCTAGTCACTAATCTCGACGATATTCCAAGATTGGTATTGATTGATAACCCACTTAACCATTTTGAATTTGAAAAAAATGTTATTAAAAATGAAGTCGTTGAATATAGAAGTTTGGAAGATTTATATTAATGAATGTAAACGTAGCGGTGCTTATTACACTTACTGATATGAGCTCATAGATGGAATGGGATAACCATAGATAGAGTAATTTTAAAAAATTGGTTAAGTTTCTCTTTTTTACAAAAACACCACCTCCTAGACTTTAGGGGGTGGTGTCCTGTTTTAGACCATTTTCCAGAAATAGTCGATGATATAGGTGAGACCATAAGTGTAGATGACGAGGGTAATCGGCTTGCACAAAATAATTATCGTCATGTAGCGTTTGAAGGTCATCTTGGTCAGACCTGCGAGCATACAGATGAAGTCGGCAGGACTAACTGGCCAGATCATCATGAAGATAAAGAAGCGATCGAACCGCGTGCCTTCATTGAGCCAGCCAATGTACTTGTCATAGGTTTTCTGACTGACCATGGATTGGACGAACTTGGGTCCATACATTCTCGCGAGGTGGAAGATAATGGCACAGCCAATCACAATACCAATGTAATTGTAGATAGTCCCGATGATGTGGCCGTAGATAAAGACACCAGCGACAGATGTTAGGGCGCCGGGAATAATAGGCACCACCGTCTGGAGAATTTGGAGCAAGATAAAAAGAGGTGGCCCGAAGATTCCGGCTTGCAAAATAAAAGCAGACAGGGTTTCTTTGGATTGAAGGATGCCAGAAAAGTAGGCCCAGATACAAAAGGCTAAGGTCCCAAGAGCTCCAATGATAGAGGACCAATTGATGATTTTTTGGAGGAGAGGAGAAACCTCCCTTAATTTTTTTTCTTTTGCTATCATAACTCTTCCATGTAGTTTTTTCTTCTACTATACCATTTTTTAGTCTATTTGTAAGCTCTTGTGATAAAGCTGATGAAAGTCTGAAAAGATGGTATAATGATGTAATTGGAAGCTAGAATAAATATCCTAGGTATTAGGGGAGGATGTAGTGGAAGAATATATAAACTTATACCATCAGAAATTATGGGAAATAGCTTTTGCTAATGTAGAGAAGGTATTTGGTATCTTTTTTATAATTTGGCTAGTTTTATCAATCTACCCTGTTTATATCTCATTTCACAACTTGGTAAGAAGGAAAAAACTTGTTTTGCTACTTGTATGTATGCCTTTTTTATTGTTCTTTCTTTGTATGGGTACAGAGTATGTTTACAGTTACGATAAAATTATGAACCCAAATTCACCTTACAACGATTCTTTACGTATTTCTGTCTTAAAATCTGAGAAAGTTTTGCCGGTATTGGAAAATGTAGATGAAATTTCTATCGCTAGTGTTGATGGAGATCTAAAGAGAAAAGATATTATCTTGTTTGCGGTACCTAATCCAACATTTTATGATGGATTGTTTGGAAACGTAGCGAACCATCTGGCAGGTGGGCAGACGGTGGGGACTGATTTTGTTGTCGCTTTAGTGGATTTTAAAGAGAATAAAGGCGAATGGCAATCTGTAGACATTCGTATTGCACCAGGTGTTGAAAAAAGTGATTTTCAGAAATTCTCGAAAGTACTTCATATCGAAAGAGGAGAAAAAGAAGGTACTGAGGGAATAATACTGAACCTTCAAACACTTCATGAATCAACATTACGAAAAGAAAAAAATGGAGAATAGTTTAGCCTGTATCTAAGATTGCTTTTCGATCTACCATAGAACTTTCCATTTTGGAAAGTTTTTTTGTTAGAAAAGGAAACGAAGAGATTTCGCATTCATTTACGAGTACGTCGATCTCTGCCTTGGAATCAAGTCATCCGTGCTAAAAAGCCTATTTTATGCTATAATGGGGAGAATACGAATGTTTGGAGAAAAACGTGTCAATCGAAAATTACAAACCAGATTTTGCGGTGGAAGCAGCCTATGATCTCACCGTTACAGACTTGAAAAAACAGGGTATCAAGGCGGTCCTCGTGGATTTGGATAACACCTTGATTGCTTGGAACAATCCGGATGGAACTCCTGAAATGCGCCAGTGGTTGCATGACCTTCGTGATGGCGGGATTCGGGTTATCGTGGTGTCCAATAATAGTCCCAAACGGGTCAAACGTGCGGTTGAGAAATTTGATATTGACTATGAAGCTTGGTCACTCAAGCCCTTTACCTTTGGGATTGATCGGGCTCTCAAACGTTTCCACTATGAAAAAAATGAAGTGGTCATGGTGGGGGATCAATTGATGACCGATATTCGGGCTGCTCATCGGGCGGGCATTCGTTCGATTTTGGTCAAGCCTTTGGTCGAGCATGATTCCATCAAGACCCAGATCAACCGAGCGCGTGAACGCCGTGTGATGAAGCAAATGGCCGAAAAATATGGTCCGATTGTATACAAAAAAGGAATTTAAGAATGGAAGAATTATTCTGTATTGGCTGTGGAGCGCCCATTCAGACAGAAAACAAAGAGGGACTAGGCTATACTCCCCAATCAGCTCTTGAAAAGGGCTTGGAAACAGGCGAAGTCTATTGCCAACGCTGTTTCCGTCTCCGTCACTACAATGAAATCACAGACGTTCATCTGACAGATGATGATTTCCTAAAATTGCTTCACGAAGTAGGGGATAGTGATGCCCTCGTGGTCAATGTAGTCGATATTTTTGACTTTAATGGCTCCGTCATCCCCGGCTTACCTCGTTTTGTAGCAGGGAATGATGTCCTTTTGGTCGGAAATAAAAAAGATATCTTGCCCAAGTCTGTCAAGGACAGTAAGGTGACCCATTGGTTGATGGAGCGAGCCCACGAAGAAGGGATGCGTCCTGTCGATGTGGTCCTCACCTCCGCCCAAAACAAGAGTGCCATCAAGGACTTGATAGAAAAAATTGAAGAGTATCGCAAAGGCCGTGATGTCTATGTAGTGGGTGTGACCAACGTAGGGAAATCGACCCTCATCAATGCGATTATCCAAGAAATCACTGGGGACAAGGATATCATCACGACTTCTCGCTTCCCAGGGACGACACTGGACAAGATCGAAATCCCGCTGGATGATGGATCCTACATCTACGATACACCAGGGATTATCCATCGCCACCAGATGGCTCACTACTTGACGGCTAAAAACCTCAAGTATGTCAGCCCTAAAAAGGAAATCAAACCCAAGACTTATCAGCTCAACCCCGAGCAAACCCTCTTCTTGGGTGGTTTGGGACGCTTTGACTTTATCAAGGGGGAAAGCAAGGTTTCACCGCCTTCTTTGACAACGAACTCAAGCTTCACCGAACCAAGCTCGAAGGAGCGAGCGCCTTTTATGACAAGCATGTCGGAGGCTTACTAACACCTCCGAACAGCAAGGAAAAAGAAGACTTCCCACCATTGGTTTCTCATGAGTTTAGCATCAAGGACAAGACGGATCTCGTCATCTCTGGACTTGGCTGGATTCGCGTCAATGGAGAAGCCAAAGTAGCGGTCTGGGCACCAGAAGGCGTCGCCGTCGTAATTCGCAAAGCTATCATTTAAAAATATGAAAGGAAACAGTTTCTTTTTAGACAGGGGCGAGTGCAACGAGCCTAGAAAGGATACTTTTCGCTGTGGTGAAAGCCTAAGTAGATGTTTGACTACTTAGGCGCGGAAAATTTGAGACCTAGGCTCAAATTTAAGTCATGGAACTCCGTAAGGAGGTCGCTGACGACCGCCACCACAACAGAAAAGTATCAAAAAAGAAACATTGTAAAAACATGACATTAACATCCAAACAACGGGCTTTTCTCAATAGCCAAGCCCACAGCCTCAAACCCATTATCCAAATTGGGAAAAATGGGCTCAATGACCAAATCAAAACCAGTGTTCGCCAAGCGCTAGACGCTCGCGAACTGATCAAGGTGACCCTTCTTCAAAATACGGATGAGAATATCCATGAAGTAGCGGAAATCTTGGAAGAAGAAATCGGTGTGGATACGGTTCAAAAAATTGGACGCATTCTCATCTTGTATAAACAATCAAGCAAAAAAGAAAACCGGAAGATTTCAGTCAAAGTAAAAGAGATCTAAGACATCGAGGAGAGCAAACCTATGGCAATTGAACTATTGACTCCCTTTACCAAGGTAGAGTTAGAGCCAGAGATCAAAGACAAGAAACGCAAACAAGTTGGTATTTGGGTGGGAATTTCAATCCGGTCCACAATGCCCATTTGGTCGTTGCGGATCAAGTGCGCCAACAATTAGGGTTAGATAAGGTGCTCTTGATGCCTGAGTATGAGCCACCGCATGTTGATGCCAAGGGGACGATTGCAGAGCACCATCGCCTCAAGATGCTGGAATTAGCCATTGAAGGCATTGAAGGTCTTGAAATCGAGACGATTGAGCTTGAACGGAAAGGAATTTCCTATACCTATGACACCATGCTCTTGCTCAATGAACGCGATCCAGACACAGATTATTACTTTATCATTGGTGCAGATATGGTGGATTATTTACCCAAATGGCACCGCATTGATGAATTGGTGGAGATTGTGCAATTTGTTGGAGTACAGCGACCACGCTATAAAGCAGGGACTTCTTATCCCGTGATCTGGGTGGATGTTCCCCTAATGGACATCTCTTCTAGTATGGTGCGCGATTTTCTTGCCAAAGGTCGGACGCCGAATTTTATGTTGCCAAAACCAGTATTGGATTACATTCAGAAAGAAGGATTGTATCAATGACCTATGAAAACTATCTAGGCTTTTCTCGTGAAGTCTTACTTGAAAAGATGGGTCAAATCCTGCCAGAAAAGCGACTAACCCACTGTTTAGGGGTTGAGAAGGCTGCTCGTGACTTGGCCAAGCGCTATGGTGCAGATGAAGAGCAGGCTGGCCTAGCAGGGTTGTTGCATGACTATGCCAAGAAATTATCGGATCAGGAATTTCTAGACTTGATCGATCGTTATGAGCTGGATCCAGCATTAAAAAACTGGGGCAACAATGTCTGGCATGGAATGGTCGGGGTATATAAGATCCAAGAAGATCTCGGATTGACAGATCCAGCCATTCTTCGCAGTATTGAGATTCATACGGTTGGGAGTGGACAGATGTCAACCTTAGACAAGATTGTCTATGTGGCAGATTATATTGAGCACAACCGGGCCTTTCCAGGGGTGGAGCAAGCGCGCGACATCGCTCAAGTTTCTTTGGATCGTGCCGTGGCCTATGAAACAGCTCGTACAGTCGAACACTTAGCCCACCAAGGATTGCCCATTTATCCCCAAACCCTTGAAACCTACAACGCCTTTGTGAAGTATTTGAAAGAGGAGCAGTGAGTGAAGACAGCTTTTATCATTATTGATGTACAAAATATTTTAGTGGAAACAGGTTTTGAGACAGAAAAGCTCTTAGAGAAGATTACTTATTTACAAGATCAGGCTAGAAGCAAGAATATCGAAATCATCTATATTCAACATATTGAAACCCCTGAAGCCCAAACATCTGAAGATTGGCAGTTATCGCCACTGTTGAAGAGACAGGAAAATGAAAAGGTTTTTCAGAAGCGATACAATAGCATGTTTAAAGAGACAGGATTAAAAGAATACTTGGATCAACAAGGGATCGAACAACTGGTCCTGTGTGGTATGCAGACAGAATATTGTGTCGACACATCCGTCAAAGTGGGGTTTGAATACGGCTATCAGCTGATCATTCCAGAAGGAGCTGTTACAACCTTTGATGGAGAGGATATCCCAGCAGAAACGCTCAATGAATTTTATGATAATATTTGGGAAGAACGCTTTGCGGATGTTTTAGACTACAAAACAATTTTTTAAAGAAAGAGGATTACATGAAAGAAAAAGAACTACTTGAACTCGTTGTCAAAGCAGCAGATGAAAAACGTGCAGAAGATATTGTGGCTTTGGATGTTCAAGCTTGACTAGTGTGACAGACTACTTTGTTATCGCGAGCTCTATGAATAGCCGTCAGTTGGAAGCTATCGCAGAAAATATTCGTGAGAAGGTCGTTGAAGCTGGGGGAAATGCTAGCCATGTTGAAGGTGATTCAGCTGGAGGTTGGGTCCTTCTTGACTTAGGTGGTGTGGTGGTCCATGTCTTCTCAGAAGAAATGCGTGCCCACTATAACCTAGAAAAGCTCTGGCACGAAGCAAGTGCTGTCGATCTTTCAGCAGCCCTAGCATAAGCAGGTAAACTCAGTTGGTGACAACTGGGTTTTGTTGGTTAAATTGAAATTCTATGGAAAGAAAGGATGGGGCCTCGTGTTTGGTTAGGTTGATAACGGAACACGAGCTAAAAGCTGTGAGAAACAGAGTAACTTTTTTGGTGTCTGATGATACGTCGGAAAGCTTTCTATTTTCTCTATGTCTTTAACGCTCTTTGTATCATGATTATGGCGACTTATGAAACCTTTGCGGCTGTCTACGATGCCGTTATGGACGATAGCTTGTATGACTTATGGACGGATTTCTCCCTCCGCCATCTCCCAAAGACAAAAGATAAGAAAAAATTACTGGAATTAGCTTGTGGAACAGGCATTCAGTCTGTCCGTTTTTCCCAAGCTGGTTTTGATGTGACAGGGTTAGACCTGAGTGCTGATATGCTGAAGATTGCTGAGAAAAGAGCGGCTTCAGCCAAGCAAAAGATTGATTTTCTCGAGGGCAATATGCTGGACCTATCGCAAGCAGGGACCTACGACTTTGTGACCTGCTATTCGGATTCCATCTGCTACATGCAAGACGAGGTGGAAGTGGGAGATGTCTTCAAAGAAGTCTACAATGCTCTTAATGAAGACGGGGTCTTTATTTTTGATGTGCATTCGACCTATCAGACGGATGAGGTTTTTCCGGGTTATTCTTACCATGAAATGCGGAAGATTTTGCCATGCTATGGGATACCTATGAGGATGAAGCCCCACACTCGATTGTCCATGAGCTGACCTTCTTTGTCCAAGAAGAAGATGGCTCCTTTAGTCGGCACGACGAAGTCCATGAAGAGCGTACCTATGAGGTATTAACTTATGACATCTTATTGGAGCAGGCTGGCTTTAAATCCTTTAAACTATACGCAGACTTTGAAGACAAGGAGCCAACAAAGACTAGCAAACGTTGGTTTTTCGTAGCACAGAAGTAGGACAGCATGACAGTTACAGGAATTATTGCAGAATTTAATCCCTTTCACAATGGGCATAAGTACCTATTGGAGCAAGCAGAGGGCTTGAAGATTGTTGCCATGTCCGGCAATTTTGTCCAACGTGGTGAGCCTGCCATTGTAGACAAGTGGATTCGCACGCAGATGGCTTTGGAAAATGGAGCGGACCTGGTGGTCGAGCTCCCCTTTCTCGCGGCTGTTCAGTCGGCTGACCATTTTGCCAAGGGGGCGGTGGAGATCTTGTCCCGTCTGGGAATCGACCAATTGACCTTTGGCACAGAAGAAGTCTTGGATTACCAAGCGATTGCAACTGTTTACTCAGAGCAAGCAGAGGAAATGGAAGCTTTTTTGAGAAGTCTTCCAGAAGACTTGTCCTATCCACAAAAGACCCAAAAAATGTGGGAAACCTTTGCTGGAGTGGAGTTTACAGGGGATACTCCCAACCATATCCTAGGGCTAGCCTATGCCAAGGCTTGTGCTGGGAAGGCGATTGCACTTAAGCCTATCCAACGGCAGGGTGCGGGCTACCATTCGGAAGAAAAAGAAGTGGCCTATGCTTCTGCTACAAGTCTACGCCTACACAAGGAAGATCAGGACTTTGTCGACAAATTTATGCCCAATAGCCAACTCTATCAGTCGGCTCCTCAGGTGACATGGGAAGAATATTATCAACTGCTCAATTATCAAATCCTAACCCATCCGGATCTGACACAGATTTTTCAGGTCAATGAAGAACTGGCCAATCGGATAAAGGATGCCATTCGAAGTGCTAGCTCTGTGGAAGACTTGGTGGAGAAAGTCGCAACCAAGCGCTATACCAAGGCGCGTGTCCGCCGCATTTTGACCTACATCTTGGTAGGTGCGAGAGAAGAAATCTTGCCGACCGCTATCCATGTCTTGGGTTTCACTGAAAAAGGACAGGCCCACCTCAAGTCACTAAAAGGTCAATTGGACTTGGTAACGCGGATTGGTAAGGAACCTTGGGATGCCTTGACCCAGCAAGCGGACCAAGTCTATCAATTGGGCCATCCCCAACTACCGGAACAAACCTGGGGCCGGGTGCCGGTCAGACTAAGAGATGAATAAAAGATGCTTGCTAGAGTAGTTTCATCCGGGATGATGCGTAAAAAACTCTTCCAAGTCTTATGATTTGTGATATAATATAAAAGATTGAAAATAATTTGAAAAAATTTAAGGAGAATCCTCATGGGACGTAAATGGGCCAATATTGTAGCCAAGAAAACTGCCAAAGATGGTGCTAACTCAAAAGTATATGCCAAATTTGGTGTTGAGATCTATGTAGCCGCTAAAAAGGGTGAACCAGATCCAGAATTGAATACTGCTTTAAAATTCGTTATCGACCGTGCTAAACAAGCGCAAGTACCAAAACACGTGATTGATAAAGCGATCGATAAGGCAAAAGGAAACACGGACGAAACCTTTACAGAAGGTCGTTACGAAGGATTCGGACCAAATGGTTCTATGTTGATCGTTGATACCTTGACGTCAAACGTTAACCGTACAGCTGCGAATGTCCGTGCGGCTTTTGGTAAAAACGGCGGGAACATGGGTGCTTCTGGTTCTGTATCTTACCTTTTTGACAACAAAGGTGTCATCGTCTTTGCCGGTGACGATGCGGATGCTATCTTTGAGCTGTTGCTCGAAGCAGATGTGGACGTAGATGATGTCGAAGCAGAAGAAGGGACCATCACAGTCTATACTGCTCCAACTGACCTTCACAAAGCGATTGTTGCTTTGCGTGAATCAGGTATCGAAGAATTCCAAGTGACTGAATTGGAAATGATTCCTCAGTCAGAAGTAGAGTTGTCAGGCGAAGATTTGGAAACCTTTGAAAAACTCTACAGCGTTCTTGAAGACGACGAAGATGTTCAAAAAATCTACACCAACGTAGATGGATTCTAATCACTCCTACGGACCCTAGTGAATTTTAAAAAATAAGAAAAAGGATAGCTTCTCAGATGTACTGACCCCAAAAAGTTAGACAATTAATTTATCCAAAGGATTTAGTTCTGTATTGCACAGGACTGAGTCCTTTTAATTTTACCTTAATGCGTTTATTGTTGTAGTAATCAATATAGTCTACAATAGCTTGTTCCAATTGATTAAGTGACTGAAACGTCTTCTCATAACCATAAAACATCTCAGATTTAAGAATACCAAAGAAGGATTCCATCATACCATTGTCTGGACTATTTCCCTTACGTGACATGGATGGCTGAATTCCCTTACTCTCTAGAAACAGATGATAAAAGTTGTGTTGGTATTGCCAACCTTGGTCACTATGAAGAATTGTATTTTCGTAATGTTCCTCTGTAAAGGTTTGTTCTAGCATATCTTTCACTTGTATCAAATTCGGTGACGTAGAAAGATTATAGGCGATAATTTCGCTGTTAAAACCATCTAAAACTGGTGATAAATAGAGCTTTTGACTGCTTGCCGGAATGGCAAATTCTGTCACATCTGTGTAGCACTTTTCCATTGGTTTGGATGCTTCAAACTGGCGTTGAATAAGATTATCTGCTTTCTTACCAATCTCTCCTTGATATGAAGAGTACTTTCGTTTACGACGAATTCGAGCACTTAAACCAAGGACTCTCATCAAACGTTGTACTTTCTTATGGTTTACTATATAACTACGATTTCTCAATTCTAGAGTCATTCGGCGATAACCATAATTTCCTTTATGCTCAGTAAAAATAGCTTGAATTTCATCTTTAATATCATGATTTTTATCGCTTTTATCTAACTGCTTTAGCTGGTAATAATAGGTTGAACGAGCAAGCTTAATAATGTTTAGAAGGATATCTAAAGGAAACTCTGTTACCAATCCTCGGACAATTTCTGTTTTTCTTCTTGCTCCTTTTCGTCCTTCAATCAGAGTTTTCTCAACTTTTTTAGAATAGCATTCTCCGCTCTCAGGTACTCATTTTCTGCTTGAAGACGTTCTAACTCTGTCATCTCTTCGGGTTTCTTCTTTTGGTTTACGTCCCATTTTTAGGCGGTCTCCCTCTTGTTTTTCTCAACAATAGTATACCCGTTTTTTTCTTATATTGTGCTATCCAATTAGGCAACATTCCAACACTTGGAAAAGCATAATCTAGAGACACCCTTATTTGAGAACGACCTTCAAGTAGAACTTTATCAATAATCTCTTGTTTTAGTTCAGGTGAATAGTAACAATTCTTTCCTTTTTTGACGATTTCTATTCCATAACGATCAATCAATTTAATCATGTACTGAAGATTGGGAATTGTTATCCCAAATATATTTGAAATCTCTTTGAAGGTTCGCCCTTGTTTTCTAAGTTCATAGATCTGAACTTTATCTTTATAAGTTAATTTCATAATAAAAACACCCCAAAAGTTAGATTTTTCTGTCTAACTTTTGGGGTGCAGTTCAAGATAAAGCTATCCTTTTTCTCTGTCTGACGAGGATCTATTTTTTGTAAGTGATGTCCTGTATAAGCGTAAATACGGGTCAGGGGTGATTGAGAGAGTGTGGAAACCTTAAAATAGAAATAATGGTTTCGATGATCCCGACTTTTTGTGTGGTGAAGACGAAAGTAGTTTCGCTGGCCTGCTGCCATAGAGTGGAGAATATCGTCTTCTAAAAATACAAGTGGCGTGGAAGTAGCTGCCCACTTGTAAAAGTCTGTCTCAAATTGGTGGTAATTGTCCGAAAAATAATCAAATTGTAGTTCGTGTTTAGTCTGAATGGGTTTCATACGGTGTTTCCTCAGATTCAATAAAAATGATAGAGTCCACGAGGAGACGGTGGTAGTGGTGATCGCTTTTGAGAAGAAGCTCAGAAGCAGATAAGGTGTGAATCGAACCTGTGTAAGTCGAAAATTGATTGCCCTCTAGAATGGTGATAGAGATTGTCGTTTGTTGCTGAAAAGCTTGCTCCAGGAGCTGGATTTGTTCAGCAAGTGGAAGAATCGTGAGCTGACTGCGGTCAATTTCTTTTGTCTGAAGGGCAGTTGTATGCTCGGATAAAAAGAAGCCGGCCCATTTGGCCATGCCACGATCTTGAAATTCGCGGGCGGATTGATAAGGGAGATAAGAACGGTCGATCATGTTAATCCATCTAAGCCTCCTGCGGAATGTCCGCCAGTTAGTTTACTGCGTGCAATGGCGCGTGAATTTTCTAGTAGTGAAGAGCCTTTCTGAAGATAGGTAAAGCCAAATTGATCTCGAATGCGGTCAATGGTCTGCTGGAGTTTTTTTCCTCTTTTTCTAGGGCTATTGGATCGTCAAAGAGAGAAAAAGAATTGGAGGGACTCCTCGACAAGTTCCCCATAAAAAAACGCCAATCTGCCGAATGGCTCCTCCTTCGTACTTGGAGCGGAAGAGTCGCAGAACCGTATCGGATAAAAATCTTGGTCGATTGGGTGGGTTCAATCTTTTGCTGGCAGTGAATGGATGGAAGCCCCTCGATTTTTGGAGTAGGAGGCATGAATGGAGACCAGCTGGGTCTTCTTTTTTTCCGTCGCAAGCGGATGGCCACCTGTTCAGCCATCTCACGAAACACCAGTTCAATGTCTGTTTGTAGATGGTAGTCATAGGGCAAGATTTGAGAGTTGCCAATGCCTCGTGACTTCGGACGATAAGGTTTGTGGACATTACTTTCATCAATGCCATGAGCATGGAACCAAAGTTGAAGCCCCATGACTCCGAATTCTTTCTTTAAGAGATCTGGATGAGCCTGCGCCAGTTCTTTAATCGACCTGATCCCGATCCCTTGCAATCGTTTTTCCGTGCGACGTCCAATACCCCAAAAATCAGTGAGCTGGGGCAGTTTCCAGACCTTGCTTTCTACATCTTCGTAAGACCAATTGGAGCGCATATTTCGGCAATGTTTGGCTTCATTGTCCAAGGCTAGTTTGGCAAGAAGGGGATTGGCGTTGCTGAGGCCGATGGTAGAATAGATTCCAGTTTCCTGCCAAATCCTTTTTTGGATTCTAGCAGAAAGAAGATCCAGTTTTTCCTTTCGAGAGAGGGAGGAATCTGGAATAAAATAATTTAAGGAAGAAGTCAGATCGATAAAGCCTTCGTCGATCGAGTAAGGAAAAATATCATCTGGTGCCGCAAATTCCTGAAAAACTTTCTGAATCTCCATATTAACCTGAATATAGGCATTCATGCGTGGCGGTACAATCAGGGTCCTTTTAGCCCAGGATTCAATGTAAGCAATAAAGCCTGGATCCGTTGGCAATCCTTGTTTTTTTGCGACGTAGCTATTGAATTTTCTGGTTTTGAGATCAAAAGGCAGGTCGTAGCTACGGCTCACATTCTTCTTGCCAAAGACTTGTTTGAAAACGGGAGAGCTCGCCAAAATCAGACCAGCAGAATTATCGCTTCGACTCATGACGCAAAGAGAAGTGGTCAGGGGATGAAGGCCCAGACGGACACACTCACAACTGGCATAAAAACTTTTCATATCCACAAAAGCAATATCAGAATGAGGCTCCCGTGAATAATCAAATAGCATCCTTACACCTCAAGCGGTAGAAAATGCCCGACCACAATGCCGACGATTTTTGGCTCGTCTTCATAGGGAGCAAATAAATCGTCATAGTCAGGGTTGATGGATTCTAAGCGCAATCCTTCAGCCTCCCGATAGACTTTCTTGATGTAGGTTTTTCCATTCCAGATGAGGGCGTAGACAGCCCCATCGTAGTCAAATCCTGTCTGCTTCATGAGGGCAACAGAGCCATTGGGGTAGAGAGGTTCCATCGAATTTCCGGATACCCAAGAGGCGAAGTCATGCTGGATCTCTTTGTCAAAATAGACGGTTTCATAGTCCGTTTCGTTATCATAAAAGGTATGTCCTAAACCAGCTGCCAGCTCAATCGAAAGAACTTTATAAGCCGTCAAGGAAACAACTTTTTGCTGCTGTTCGAATAACTGGCTGGCCAATTGGTCGACTTTCTTTGATGAGGTGGGGTTAATAAAGGGTAGGTGTAGAGTGCAGACTCTTTGTTAATAAAGTAGTCCTCTTTAACGGAGAGGCGCTTGGCCAACCTCCTGAGATTTTTTTCGTGTGGCTCCGCTAAGCCATTCTCCCAACTGGAGTAAGTCTTGCGAGAAATTTTGAGATCCTCGTAGACATCTGCTTGGGTCAAGCCTTTTTCCAGGCGTCTTTCTTTTAGTTTTTTTGCATCAAACATGTCGCTCCTCCTATGTAACGTTTTAAAAGTTACATATAGTTTATCAAAAATAAAATCCTTTTGCAAGAGAAAAATTCCCTTATAAGGGGATGGAAAGACTTGGATTTTGACTGAAAAAAGAGTATAATCAGTTTTACAACTTCTATCAACGAGGAATTATATGAAAAAAAGTTTTATACACCAACAAAAAGAAATTTCGTTTGTTAAAACGACGTTCACACAATATTTAAAAGATAAATTGGACATCATTGAAGTCCAAGGGCCAATTTTGAGTAAGGTCGGAGATGGGATGCAGGATAACCTTTCAGGGATTGAACATCCAGTATCTGTAAAGGTCCTTCAAATTCCTGATGAGACTTATGAAGTCGTGCATTCACTTGCAAAATGGAAACGTCATACCTTGGCACGTTTTGGGTTTGGTGAAGGAGAAGGCCTCTTCGTCCATATGAAGGCTCTTCGTCCAGATGAGGATTCGCTAGATGCTATCCACTCTGTTTATGTCGACCAATGGGACTGGGAAAAAGTCATCCCAAATGGTCAACGCAACATCGCCTATCTCAAAGAAACGGTTGAAAAAATCTACAAGGCGATTCGTTTAACTGAATTAGCCGTAGAAGCGCGTTATGATATTGAGTCTGTCCTTCCAAAGCAAATTACCTTCATTCACACAGAAGAATTGGTGGAACGCTATCCAGACTTAACTCCAAAAGAGCGTGAAAATGCCATTGCCAAAGAATTCGGGGCTGTGTTCTTGATCGGGATTGGTGGAGAGCTTGCAGATGGCAAACCACACGATGGACGCGCACCTGACTACGATGACTGGACAACAGAATCTGAAAATGGCTACAAGGGATTGAATGGTGATATCCTTGTATGGAATGATGTCTTAGGTTCAGCCTTTGAGTTGTCTTCAATGGGGATCCGTGTCGATGAGGATACCCTTCGTCGCCAAGTGGCAATTACAGGAGACCAAGATCGTCTTCAATTAGAGTGGCACAAGGCCTTGTTAAATGGTCTCTTCCCACTTACGATTGGTGGAGGGATCGGGCAATCTCGTTTGGCCATGTTCTTACTTCGTAAGAAACATATCGGGGAAGTCCAAACCAGTGTCTGGCCTCAATCTGTCCGCGAAGAATATGAAAATATCCTATAAAGAAAGAGAGTGGGACAGAAATCGGTAATTCGTTAGAATTCGATTTCGTCGTCCCACCTCCGCATAGTTGAGTAGGGCTGTAAAAGCTGATGAAATCAGCGTAGTAGAGCCCACTCAACCACTGCGTCTTGCTCGACAATCCAAAGATAATTGAGAGGCTAGGACTTTTGTCCCAGCCTCTTTTACATGTCATTTGAACATATCAAATCGCAATTTTCTGATTTTTTTTGGTATAATGGTCCCTATGAAAATAGTATCCGGAACCTATGGGGGACGTCCCCTCAAAACACTTGAAGGAAAAACAACCAGGCCGACTTCTGATAAGGTCAGAGGGGCCATGTTCAATATGATCGGTCCTTACTTTGATGGAGGAAGAGTGCTGGATCTCTATGCAGGAAGCGGTGGCCTCTCTATTGAGGCAGTCTCTCGAGGCATGTCAGAGGCGGTTCTAGTGGAAAGAGATCGTAGAGCGCAGGAAATCGTGGCAGCTAATATTGCCATGACCAAGGAAAAGGAACGGTTTCAACTGTTAAAATGGAGGCCAAGCAAGCCTTGGGGCTTCTAACGGGCACCTTTGATCTGGTTTTCTTAGATCCGCCTTATGCCAAGGAAGAGATTGTCCGAGATATCGAAATCTTGTGCGAGCGCCACCTCTTATCAGAAGACATCATGATTGTGTGCGAGACCGATAAACACGTGGAACTCCCTGAGGAAATCGGACAAGTGGGGATCTGGAAAGAAAAAATCTATGGAATTAGTAAGGTAACAGTATATGTCAGATAGAACTGGATTGTTTACCGGATCGTTTGATCCGATTACCATTGGGCATGTGCAATTGATCGAGCGGGCGAGTCGCTTGTTCGATCGTGTCTATGTCGGAATTTTTTATAATGCGGAAAAAGTTGGACTCTTTTCCATTGAGCAGCGCGTGCGTATGGTAGAAGGGGCCTTGGCTCATTTGGGTAATGTTGAAATTGTGACGTCGACTCAAGAGTTGGCTGTGACCGTGGCGCACAATCTTGGCGTGGTGACCTTGATCCGAGGCTTGCGCAATGCACAGGATCTGGTTTATGAAGCCAATATGGATTATTTTAATCACCAGTTGGCGCCTAAAATAGAGACTATTTATCTCTATGCCCAGCCTCCTTATCAGGCTATTAGTTCTACCCGTATTCGAGAGTTGCTGGCTTTTCAGCAGGATATCTCACCTTATGTACCAGAGAGTGTAATGGAGGAAATCAAAGATGACCCAAGCGAATAAACCAAGCTTGACCACTAAAAAGAAAAAAGGACGGTTGAAAGAATACCGATGGCCGATTGCAGGCGTTCTTTTCTTGCTCCTCTTGCTAGCTGCTTTTGTGATTCGCCTTCCCTATTATATTGAGATGCCGGGAACGGCAGAAGATATTCGATCTGTCATGACAGTGGATGGAAAAATGGATACCAAGTCAGGATCCTATGATTTTGTAACCGTAGCAGTGAAAGAGGCGACACCAGCTGATTTGATCTATGCTTGGATGACTCCTTTTACAGATATCCACTCTAAACAAGAAATGACTGGTGGCAGTTCCAGTGAGGAATTTTTCAGGATGAATCAATTCTATATGGAAACCTCGCAAAATATGGCCAAATACCAAGGGTTGAAAACTGCTGGTAAAGAGACAGAGATGGAATTCTTGGGTGTCTACGTCATGGAAGTCATGGAGGATTCTACTTTTAAAGGTATTTTAAATGTTACGGATACAGTTATCGCTGTGAATGACAAAACCTTCAAGAGCTCAAAAGAGCTCATCGAGTATGTTGGTTCTCAAAAAGTTGGGGACAAGGTCTCAGTGACCTACACAGAAGATGGACAGACCAAGACGGCTGAAGGAAAGATTATTGAGTTAGTCAATGGTAAGAATGGGATTGGAATTAGCTTGATTGACCGGACAGAAGTGAAGAGTGACGTGCCAATTGAGTTTGCGACAGCTGGCATCGGTGGTCCAAGTGCCGGCATGATGTTTAGCCTAGCCATCTACACTCAAGTGGCTGATCCAGATCTTCGTCAGGGACGCCATATTGCAGGGACAGGAACCATTAACCAAGATGGAACGGTTGGCGATATCGGTGGAATTGACAAGAAAGTCGTTGCAGCAGATAAAGAAGGAGCAGAAATTTTCTTTGCCCCTAATAACCCTGTTTCCAAAGAAGAAAAGAAAGCCAATCCCAAGGCTAAATCGAACTATGAAACCGCTAAAGAAGCAGCGAAACAAATCCATTCGAAGATGAAAATTGTGCCCGTCAAAACCCTTCAAGATGCTATTGATTATTTGAAGAAGAAGTAGAAATAGCTTGCCAAACAAAGTTTGGGACGTGAATATGCGAAGTGGCGTTAGCAAAAGGGAAAATTCACCTCCTAATCAAATTCAAGTTTTTGCATATCAATCTCTCTATTTTTAGAGAGATTTTTTCTTTATACTAGTGTCAGAAAGTAAGGGAGGTAGTTGAAATGATTGAAAATAGTTTGTTTTCCATTTCAGTGTTCTTAGCGGGGATTCTATCATTTTTCTCTCCGTGTATTTTACCGTTGATGCCAGTCTATGTAGGGATTCTATTAGATTCAGAGCATGAAAAAACGGTGCGTATTTTTGGAAAAGATGTTTCTTGGTATGGTTTGGTTAAGACCCTCTGTTTTATTGCTGGTCTATCAACCGTATTTCTCATCCTAGGTTATGGTGCGGGTGCCCTGGGTCAGGTACTCTATGCTCCCTGGTTCCGTTACCTACTAGGAGGGATCGTTATTGTACTTGGGATCCATCAGATGGGAATCATCAATCTTCATCAACTGCAAAAACAAAAGAGTATCCAACTAAAGAAGGACGAAAAACGCAACGAATTCTTCAATGCCTTTCTAATTGGAGTGACCTTTAGTTTTGGCTGGACTCCTTGTGTCGGACCTGTATTGAGCTCCGTTTTAGCGATTGCGGCCTCTGGAGGAAATGGTGCTCTACAAGGAGCGCTCTTCATGCTGGTTTATACCTTGGGCTTAGCTCTTCCTTTTCTACTTTTGGCCCTGGCTTCAGGCTGGGTCTTGCAACGCTTTGCCAAACTCAAGCCTCATATGGGGACCTTGAAAAAAATCGGTGGTGCTCTCATCGTCTTGATGGGCATCTTGCTCATGCTGGGCAATCTCAACAGCCTAGCATCCCTGTTTCACTAATCTTGAATGATTAAAGGAGAAAAATCATGAAAAAAATTCTTGCACTTACTATTGCTACACTTAGCATCGTCACTTTAGCAGCTTGTTCTGGACAAAAATCTGATTCAGATATGAAAAAAACGGACGATAGTAGTATGATGAAGAAGGACGATATGAAGGATTCGTCCATGTCCGATGATAAAATGAAAAAAGACGATATGAAAGATTCATCTATGATGTCTGACAGCAGTTCTAAAATGAAAGACGATATGAAAGAAGATGAGATGAAATCGAGCGATTCAGAGATGAAGGACGACATGAGTGACTCATCTGACATGAAATCAGACCAATAAAGGACAATAGGAAGAGGAGGTCGTCTACTTGGGCGACTTTCTCCCTATTTAAAGAGGAGGAAGACATGAAAAAAATAGCCTTAATAGCGACAGGACTTTTCTGTGTAGGATTGTTAGGGGCTTGCTCCGGCCAGGGGATGGAGTCATCCAATAAAAGCGAGACGAAGCAGACAGCCAAAACGGGAGGTTCAGAGCAAGCTGGCAAGAAGGTTCAGGATTTTAGCCTGCAAGGAGTGGATGGCAAGACCTACCGCTTATCAGATTACAAAGGGAAGAAAGTCTATCTCAAGTTTTGGGCTTCCTGGTGCTCAATCTGTCTTTCAACATTAGGTGACACAAATGATTTAGCAAAGGCAGAGGAAGGTAAAGATTATGTAGTTCTAACTGTTGTCGCTCCGACATTTAATGGGGAAAAATCAGCCGATGACTTTAAAAATTGGTACCAGGCTTTGGACTACAAAGATTTTCCAGTCTTGATGGATAGTAAGGGCGACTTGCTCAAAGAGTATGGGATTCGCTCTTATCCATCTGCTCTCTTTATTGCGAGCGATGGAACACTCGCCAAGACCCATATCGGCTATATGAGCAAGGAAGACATCGTCCAGACTCTAAAAGAAATGAAGTAAGGAGGACATAAAATGGAAACAAAATGGAAACTCATTTCCGTTCTTTTAGTGGGCCTGCTTTGTTTTGGACTCTTTTTCCTTATCAAAGGATCCATGGCCTTGGATACATCAGATGCGACGACTGAGCAGATCAAAAAAGCGTCCATGAGTCAGACACCAGTAGCAAATAAAAAGAAGGAAGAAAAAGTTAATCCAGAAGACCAACGAGAAATCTATCTAGCTGGTGGTTGCTTCTGGGGTGTGGAAGAGTATTTTTCCCGTGTTCCAGGCGTCATTGATGCCGAATCAGGTTATGCCAATGGAAAAGGGGAAACGACCAAGTATGAATTAGTCCCTCAAACAGGTCATGCCGAAACGGTACACATCACCTATAATGTTAAGAAGGTTTCCTTGAAAGAATTGCTCCTGCACTATTTCCGGATTATCGACCCCACTTCGAAGAATCGTCAAGGAAACGATCAAGGTAGCCAATACCGAACAGGTGTTTATTATGTGTCTCAAGAAGACCTTCCAACCATTAACCAAGTCTTTGATGAAGTAGCAAAGAAATACGATAAACCGTTGGCGGTTGAAAAAGAACCACTTGCCAACTTCGTCAAAGCAGAAGAGTATCATCAGGATTATTTAAAGAAACATCCGAATGGGTACTGCCATATAAATGTTAATGAAGCTTCTTATCCGGTTATTGACGCTAGTCGCTATCCAAACCAAGCGATGAAGAGATCAAGAAGAAGTTATCGCCCGAAGAATATGCAGTGACGCAAGAGAATGATACAGAGCGTGCTTTTTCTAACCGCTATTGGGATAAGTTTGTTGCCGGTATTTATGTGGATGTTGTGACCGGTGAGCCCCTCTTCTCCTCTAAGGATAAATTTGATTCCGGTTGTGGTTGGCCAAGCTTTAGCCGGCCAATCAGTCCGAATGTGGCAACTTACAAGGAAGATAAGAGTTTCAATATGACTCGGACAGAAGTACGAAGCCGTGTAGGGAATTCCCATTTGGGCCATGTTTTTACTGATGGTCCCAAGGAAAAAGGAGGCCTTCGCTATTGTATCAATAGCTTGTCTATTACCTTCATTCCCAAAGCGAAAATGAAAGAAAAAGGATACGGTTATTTATTGGACTACGTCTGAGACAATTCAGTTCATAATTTGATATAATAAGTATAGCAAACAAGTAGGTGAAAGACATGTACGCGATCATGATTGTAGAAGATGAAGAGCTGATCCGGCAGGGTCTGACTTCCTTAGTGGACTATGAACAGTTTGGAATGACTGTTATCAATCAGGCAGAAAATGGACGTGAGGCCTGGGAGAAATTTCAAGATCGACCAGCTGATATTCTCCTAACCGATATCAATATGCCTCAAATGAATGGCTTGGATCTGGCCCATCTCGTCAAAGAGAAGTCTCCGTCTTGTCATATCATTTTTTTAACAGGTTATGATGATTTTGAGTTTGCAAGAAAAGCCATCAAATTAGGTGCAGATGATTATTTGTTGAAGCCTTTTTCAAAAGATGATATTGAAGAAATGTTAGCCAAGGTGAAAGGAAAGCTAGACCAAGAGAGAAAAAAGGCACAAGTCGAAAATTTGGTTCCTCATGGATATTCAACAGAGTTGGAAGAAGCCATTCATGCTCGTTTAGCAGATTCTCAGTTAACCCTAAAGGATTTAGCCTATCAACTTGGTTTTAGTGCCTCTTATCTGAGTGTGTTAATCAAGAAAAAATTAGGTCTCCCTTTTCAAGAATATCTCATTCAAGAACGAATGAAGAAAGCTCAGCTCTTACTTCTCACAACAGATTTAAAGATTTATGAAATTGCGGATCAGGTTGGTTTTGAAGATATGAACTATTTTTCCCAGCGCTTTAAGCAGGTTGTTGGGGTGACACCAAGGCAGTACAAAAAAGGAGAGCATGAATGAAACGATATCCCTTGCTGATCCAGCTTATCCTCTACTTTTTTCTCTTCATTCTCCTGCTTTTTGGTCTCATCGGTAGCCTCTATTATCAAACGAGTTCAGGGACGATACGTCAGCTAACGGAGCGGACAACAAGAAATAGTATCGATCAAAGCAGTCAGTTCATTACTTCCTATCTAAAAAAATTAAAGCAGACCACTACGGTTCTTAGTAAAGAAGAGACTATTCGTCAATTTGCTCAAGACAAGAGCGCAGATCAAGAAACGGTTCAACACCTGATGCGAACGATGATTGAAACGGATCCAGACTTGATCTCTGCGGTCTTGGTAACCAAGGATGGACGTCTAGTAGCGACAGATCCCAAAATCAGCATGCAGACTTCCTCAGATATGATGAATGAAAGCTGGTACCAGCAAGCGATTAAGGAAAGAGCCATGCCAGTTTTGACGCCAGCTCGAAAGGAATCCTTGACCTCGGGAAAAGAAAAATGGGTGGTTTCCATTACTCAAGAAGTGGTCGATCAGACTGGTCAAATCTCGGAGTAGTGCGTTTGGATATTGGTTACGATAGCCTTCAGGCTTATCTGGACCAACTTCAGCTGGGGAAACAAGGATTTAGTTTTATCATCAATCAAAAGCATGAGTTTGTCTACCATCCCAAAAAAGCGGTCTATTCCTCCAGTCAGGAAATGCAGGCCATGAAGCCCTATATAGCTGTTAAAGATGGTTATGCCAAAGAAGGGCGAAATTTTATCTACCAGGTTCCGATTCCAGATAGCGATTGGACTTTGATTGGAGTAGCTTCACTGGAAGGACTTCAGATGCTTCAGTCTCAACTACTTTACTCTTTCATTGGACTGGGATCACTAGCTTTAGTCATGTGTTTAATAGGGATCGGCTTTGTTCTGCGTTTGTGGATCAAACCTTTACGAGACCTTCAGACCATCATTTTGAGGATTGGAGCAGGAGATGCTCACTTGAGGGCTGTAGCCAAAGGATCACCAGAATTGGTGGATCTTGCTCAAGCTTTTAATGCTATGTTGGATCAAATCGATAAGCTTATGCAGCTAGTTAAGGAAAAGGAGCAGAATGCACGGCGGTATGAATTACGAGCCCTTTCGGCTCAGATTAATCCGCATTTTCTCTACAACACTTTGGATACCATCGTTTGGATGGCAGAGTTTAATGATAGCCGGCGTGTGGTAGATATCACCAAGTCTTTGGCCCAATATTTTCGATTGGCCCTCAACCAGGGCCAGGAGCAAATTTTACTGAAAGATGAAATCGATCATGTCCGCCAGTATCTTTTCATTCAGAAGCAACGTTATGGTGAAAAGCTCAACTATGAAATTCTAGAAGATGAACGGTTGGGCGATTATCAGCTCCCAAAATTAGTACTTCAACCCTTAGTGGAAAATGCGATTTACCATGGCATTAAAGAGATCGATCGTCCAGGTCTTATTCGTGTGACAACAGAAGTCAGTGGAGACTACGCCTGCGTATCGATTTTTGACAATGGACAAGGGTTTGATTTATCCGGATCAACAGACCAAACCCTTCTTCGTTTAGGAGGTGTTGGCTTAAAAAATGTGGACCAACGATTGCATCTCCAATTTGGCGAAGCGTATCATATGGAGATTGATTCTAAGGCCAATAGCTATACCAAAATCAGTCTTTATTTACCCCTTTTATCACCTGATGAACATGTATAGAGAGGCTGGGACAAAAGTCCTAGCCTCTCAATTGTTTTTGGATTGTCGAGCAAGACGCAGTGGTTGAGTGGGCTCTACTACGCTGATTTCATCAGCTTTTACAGCCCTACTCAACTGTGCGGAGGTGGGACGACGAAATCGAATTCTAACGAATGACCGATTTCTGTCCCACTCTCTCTTTTTACTTTTGATAATTTTCAATGATCAATTTCAACTCTTTTCTACCAAATCTGACGCAAGTCATTAAATTTATGATAGAATAAAGTGTTATAGTAAATAGATTTTGATGAAGGAACACCATGCGAAAAGAGATTGACCCTGAATTATATAATTACAATAAATTTCCTGGACCTGTGTTTCGTCAGGTAGGAGACCAGGTCCTATCAGAAAACCTCTCCTTTGAGCTCTTACAAAACGAAAAGGAAGCATTTGATGCGACCGTTTTTGGTCAGCGATTTTCTGAGATTTTAACCAAGTTCGATTATATTGTTGGTGATTGGAGTAACGAGCAATTACGTTTGCGTGGCTTCTATAAGGAAGATCGCGATGTTGCAACGATGGATAAGCTGAGTCGACTAGACGATTATCTATTGGAATATTGTAGCTATGGGTGTGCTTATTTTGTTCTTGAAAATAAGGAGCCTCATCGCGCTTCGTTTGATAAGAAATCACCAGTCAAAAAAGCTCAATCAGAAGCAAAAGAACCTAAAAAGCGTTCGCGCAATCGCAAACAAAGAGATCGTTTCCAAAAACGAGAACGCGAAAAGGGACAGCCAGCGAAAAACTCGAAAAAAACAAGATCGTCTGCTGAGACTAAAAAGGCAACGAAGGCGGACAACAAACGTCATTTTGTGATTCGACAAAAAGAGGAGTAAAAAAAGAATGAAACCATCCATTTATAGCTTAACACGCCAAGAGATGATTGATTGGGCGGAAGAAAATGGTGAAAAGAAATTCCGTGCAACACAAATCTGGGAATGGCTCTATCGCAAACGCGTCCAGTCTTTTGAAGAAATGACCAATCTATCCAAAGACTTAATTGCGAAGTTAAATGATCAGTTCGTCGTCAATCCACTCAAGCAACGAATCGTGCAAGAGTCGGCAGACGGAACAGTCAAATATCTCTTTGAGTTGCCAGACGGTATGCTGATTGAGACGGTCTTGATGCGTCAGCACTATGGCTTATCTGTCTGTGTAACGACTCAGGTAGGATGCAATATCGGTTGTACCTTCTGTGCTTCTGGTTTGATCAAGAAACAACGCGATTTGAATAATGGGGAAATTGTGTCTCAAATCATGTTGGTTCAAAAATACTTTGATGAACGGGGTCAAGATGAGCGGGTTAGCCATATCGTTGTCATGGGGATCGGAGAACCATTTGACAACTATAACAATGTCTTGAAATTTATCCGGACGGTCAACGATGATAAGGGATTAGCGATTGGAGCTCGTCATATTACCGTGTCAACTTCTGGCTTGGCTCATAAGATTCGTGATTTTGCTAATGAAGGGGTTCAGGTCAACTTGGCGGTATCCCTGCATGCTCCAAACAATGACTTGCGCTCTAGCATCATGAAAATCAACCGGGCTTTTCCAATTGAAAAATTGTTTGCGGCGATTGAATACTATATTGAGACGACCAACCGTCGGGTGACCTTTGAGTACATCATGTTGAATGAAGTCAATGATGGGGTGGAGCAAGCCTTAGAGTTAGCAGAATTGCTCAAGAACATTAAGAAATTATCTTACGTCAACTTGATTCCATACAATCCTGTCAGTGAACATGACCAGTATAGCCGTAGTCCAAAAGAGCGGGTAATGGCTTTCTATGATACCTTGAAGAAAAACGGAGTCAACTGCGTGGTGCGTCAAGAACATGGTACAGATATTGATGCCGCCTGTGGCCAATTGCGTTCCAATACCATGAAGCGGGATCGGGAGAAAGCGATTGTTGAACATGCGCAACCTTAAACGAGGGCTGATAGATCATACAGAACTAACGAAAAGAGGAAGAAGGCTGTTACGGAGTGGCAGCTTCTTCTATTTTATTCTCTTATGCCTGATGTGTTTTTTGCCCCAGCAGCCAGATCCAGGTATGGAAACGCCGGGAATTCAACATTTTGGACGGATTGTCGTTTTATTGATTCCACTTAATTCGCTGATGAATCTCGGCCAGATCACGAGTGTTATCCAACTGATCAAGGTGATTCTTCAAAACGTAGCTAATATCTTTTTATTAAGTCCGCTGATCTTTCAGCTCCTTTGGCTATGGCCCTGGTTGAGGAGTCGCAAACAGGTCTTACTCTTTGGCTTTGCCCTAAGCTTATGGATTGAATGTAGCCAAATTCTCTTAGATCTCTTGTTTGATGCCAATCGTGTCTTTGAGCTAGATGATTTATGGACCAATACTTTAGGAGCGTACCTGGCTTATCTAGCCTTTGACTACCTCCGATCGCGACTGCTAGCAAAAGATGAAAAAGTATAAAATCCGAACATTTTGGCATCTTTTTGAAATTTTTGTTGACAAAGTCAACTGGGAAAGCTATAATAGCTTCAAGACATCAGAAAAGTAGAGGTTTTTCTCACTTCCAGGGAGCTTGTGGTGATTGCGAACAAGCAGTGGTGGATCTTGAAATGGGCTGATGCGTTTATGATGATGAATTTGAAACAATAAAAATTCGGTGAGCACACCTTATCGTGCACCCTGTTGCTAGACAGGTCAGAGATGTAGGGAAAAGAATATCTTCCTACAATAGAGGTGGCACCGCGGTATCGAATCGTCCTCACACAGATTTTTCTGTGTGAGGTTTTTTGTATCTCAAAGGGACCCAGTGAGACTGCAGCTCAAAGGACCAGCGAGAGAAAAAGATCATAAACAGAATAGAAGATATAGAAAAGAGGACACAATCATGACAGAAACAAAAGGCTATTTCGGACAATTTGGTGGGTCTTTCGTACCAGAACCGATTCAAAACTTGCTCGATCAATTAGAGGTAACCTTTGAACAGTACAAAAATGACCCAGAATTTATCGCTGAATACAAACATTATTTGAAAGATTATTCTGGACGGGAAACACCGCTCTACTTTGCAGAAAGCTTGACAGAACATTTAGGTGGGGCAAAAATTTATTTGAAGCGCGAAGACTTGAATCACCTAGGTTCGCATAAATTGAATAACGTCTTGGGGCAAATCCTCTTGGCCAAACGCATGGGCAAAACGCGCGTGATTGCTGAAACAGGAGCTGGTCAACATGGTGTGGCTACAGCAGCTGCGGCAGCTAAGTTTGGTATGGCCTGTGATGTCTACATGGGGGCAGAAGATGTTGAACGCCAACGTCTCAATGTCTTCCGCATGGAAATGATGGGGGCAACCGTTCATGCCGTTGAAACAGGTACGAAGACCTTGAAAGACGCCGTTGATGCTGCTTTTGGAGCATGGATGGCGGATCTGGATGCTTTTTATGTCTTGGGTTCTGCTGTTGGACCTCACCCTTATCCAACCATTGTGCATGAATTCCAAAAAGTCATCAGTGAAGAATCGAAACGCCAAATCTTAGAAAAAGAAGGTCGTTTGCCAGACTATGTTATTGCCTGTGTCGGTGGTGGATCCAACGCCATTGGTGCCTTCTCCCAATATGTAGGCGATGAGGAAGTCAAATTGGTCGGTGTTGAAGCGGCAGGACATGGTTTGGATACAGACCAGCACGCAGCGACCATGACCAAAGGGTCTGTAGGAGTTGTCGATGGTATGAAGACCTATGCTGTCTTTGGCGAAGATGGAAAAGTAGCACCAGTGTACTCGATTTCTGCCGGTTTGGATTACCCAGGGGTTGGACCAGAACATGCCTTCTTTAAAGACTCTGGTCGCGTCGAGTATGTGGCAGCGACAGATGATGAAGCAGTTCAAGCTCTTCTTCTTCTCAGCAAGACAGAAGGAATCCTCCCAGCTATTGAAAGTTCACATGCGATTGCAGAAGCTGTTAAACGTGCTCCACAATTGGACAAAGACGAAATTATCATTATCAATGTTTCAGGTCGTGGGGACAAGGACGTAGCTGCCATTGCCGATTATCTAGAAGCGAAAGCTGCAAAATAAGATATCTTATCTGCTAAAAATTGTAAAAAACACTAAAGCATGATAACTGAGAAAAAGACAGGGAATAAAAGGAATCCGGTCTTTTTCTTTTTTTAGGGCAAAAACGAGGATCCCTAAGAGAGATGCGATCTGAATGAGATAGAGGATCTTGCTAGGGGACAAGGTAAGCGAGAAGGTGGCTAGTAAGAGAAAATCCCCTGCCCCCATTCCAATAAAGAAAAAGTGAGCCCCCAGCGCAAGGAGTAAAAAGAATAGCATAAGGAGATTGCCCCCTGAAAGTAAGGACCATAGCATGGAGACAACACCAGAGGATGAGCGGGTATTCCATAAAACGAAGGTCATAGATAGCTAAAACGGCTGAACCGAGTAACGTCAGAAATTGAGAAAGAGAAAGGTAGCTGTTGGCACAGGCTAAAAAGAGAAGACCGCTCCATACCTCAAAAAAGCAGTACCAAACAGGATAGGTCTGATGACAATAGTGGCAGCGAAAACGATGGAGGAGTTGTGAGAGGATTGGGATGAGATCCCAAACTCCAAGGACGTGCTGGCAGTGATCGCAATGACTGCGAGGAGTGAGAATGGATTGATTTGGGAAGCGATCGACCACTAGTCCCAAAAAAGAGGCAATGCAAGTACCGATGGTAAAAAAATAAAAGTTGATCATACTTATTTATTCGTAAAGCAATCGAAAAATGTCATCATTTACTTGAAAATCTTGTAAAGCCTTTCTAAATTTGATACAATAATGAACATGAAAAATCTGTATGATGTTCAACAATTTTTAAAACGTTTTGGAATCATCATTTATGTGGGGAAGCGTCTCTATGACATCGAATTGATGAAAATTGAGCTTCAACGTCTTTATGATGCAGGCTTGATGGAACGGCTCGATTATATAGAAGCTGAGACTGTTTTAAGAAGAGAACACAAGCAAGAATTAGAATTTTTGAAAAAGAGTGAGGTAGAGTGATGGGAAATATCATTTTTTGGTTGGTTGTTTTAGGAGTAGTTGGATGGATGGCGTTTAATTATTTCCGCATCCGTAAAGCTGCCAAATTTGTGGACAATGCCACTTTTAAAGAGCTCATTCGTCAAGGGCAGTTGATTGACTTGCGAGAGCCAGCTGAGTTTCATGCCAAGCATATTTTAGGAGCGCGCAACATTCCTTCTACTCAGTTGAAGTTGAGTCTTGCGGCCTTGCGCAAAGACAAACCGATTTTGCTCTATGAGAATAGCCGGAGTTCTCGTGTGACCAACGCAGCTCTCTATCTTAAAAAACAGGGCTATAAAGATATTTATGTCTTGTCTTATGGTCTCGATTCTTGGAATGGAAAAGTGAAAAAAGACGCTTAATAAAAAGAGCTCTAACTGCACCTAGTGTGTGGTTAGAGCTTTTTTATCTCGTTTTGTCAAGGTAGTCTTTGATCCAAGCGAGTTCAACATCATTCAGAAGCCGACTTTCACCAGGAGCTAACTGAGGATCCAAAGTAAAGGGACCAAAAAGACAAGCGTTTTAAGGTCATCACTTTAACCCCGATGGCTAAGAACATTTTTTTAACTTGGTGGTATTTTTCCTTCTGAGATTTGGACTTGGGCCTTGCTGTAGTTTGGACGACTCTCTAGAATGGTTAAGGAGGCAGGTTTACACTTAGTCCCATCTAAAAAAAGTGATACCTTCTTGAAAACGATCGATATGAGCGGGTTCGAGTGGACCGTTGACTTCTACCTCATAGACCTTCTCCACATGGTATTGAGGATGGAGCAGTTGAAAACCTAAAGGACCATTATCTGTGATCAGGAGCAAGCCACTGGTATCGCGATCGAGGCGACCAAGTGGATAGAGATCTGGATATTCTTGGTAGGGATCCACTAGCTCGATTACGGTTTGATGCTGGGCATCTCTTTTGGCGGTCACAGATCCGATTGGTTTATGGAGCATGTAGTAGTGGTGACGCGGTTCCCGAATGATCCGTGATCCTATTTGAATCTCTTGGAGTCCAGGGTCAATATTTTGTGATAGTTTCTTAGCAGGTAGGTGATCGACCAAGATTTGTCTTTTTGCAAGTAACTGTTTAATGTCTTTTCGAGCATACTGATGGCTTGCCATCAATTGATCTAATCTCATGGGCGCCTCTTTTTCTGAAAGTTTTGTAACCAGTGTATCATGAAAAGAAAAGGAAATCGAGTCGGAGAAAAGAAATGAGGATGAAAACATTTACAACTAGCTGAACTGTGTTTTTTAGATAGGACTGTGGTATAATTGTTCAGTTAGAAATATTATTTAAAATTTTATAGAGGAAATCATGACAAAATTAAGAGAAGATATTCGTAACGTTGCGATCATTGCCCACGTTGACCACGGGAAAACAACCTTGGTAGACGAATTGTTGAAACAATCGCACACCTTGGATGAACGTAAAGAATTGCAAGAACGTGCAATGGACTCAAACGATCTTGAAAAAGAACGTGGGATTACCATTCTTGCTAAAAATACAGCCGTTGCTTATAACGGAACTCGGATCAATATCATGGACACACCAGGACACGCGGACTTCGGTGGAGAAGTGGAACGGATCATGAAAATGGTTGACGGGGTTGTATTGGTCGTAGATGCCTACGAAGGAACCATGCCTCAGACTCGTTTCGTATTGAAAAAAGCCTTGGAACAAGACCTTGTTCCAATCGTTGTCGTTAACAAAATCGACAAACCATCAGCTCGTCCAGCAGAAGTTGTAGATGAAGTCTTGGAACTGTTCATCGAGCTTGGTGCAGATGATGATCAGCTTGATTTCCCAGTTGTTTATGCATCTGCCATCAATGGAACCTCTTCCCTTTCAGATGATCCGGCAGACCAAGAAAAGACAATGGCACCAATCTTTGACACCATTATCGATCACATTCCTGCTCCAGTTGATAACTCGGATGAACCTCTTCAATTCCAAGTATCCCTTCTTGACTACAACGACTTTGTAGGTCGTATCGGGATCGGACGTATCTTCCGTGGTACTGTAAAAGTTGGGGACCAAGTAACCCTTTCTAAATTGGATGGAACGACTAAAAACTTCCGTGTAACAAACTCTTTGGTTTCTTTGGTTTGGAACGTCGCGAGATTCAAGAAGCGAAAGCTGGTGACTTGATCGCCATCTCTGGTATGGAAGATATCTTCGTCGGAGAAACCATTACACCAACGGACGCAGTAGAAGCACTTCCAATCCTTCACATCGATGAGCCAACCCTTCAAATGACTTTCTTGGTGAACAACTCACCATTTGCAGGTCGCGAAGGAAAATGGGTGACCTCTCGTAAGGTCGAAGAACGCTTGCAAGCGGAATTGCAAACAGACGTATCTCTTCGTGTTGATCCAACAGACTCACCAGATAAATGGACGGTTTCAGGACGTGGAGAATTGCACTTGTCTATCCTGATCGAGACCATGCGTCGTGAAGGCTATGAATTGCAAGTATCTCGTCCAGAAGTGATCATCAAGGAAATCGATGGTGTCAAATGTGAACCATTTGAGCGTGTGCAAATTGACACACCGGAAGAGTACCAAGGATCTGTTATCCAAAGTCTTTCGGAGCGTAAAGGTGAAATGTTGGATATGGTAGCTACTGGAAATGGTCAAACTCGTTTGGTCTTCCTTGTTCCTGCGCGTGGATTGATTGGTTACTCAACAGAGTTCTTGTCAATGACTCGTGGTTACGGGATCATGAACCATACCTTCGACCAATACTTGCCAGTGATTCCAGGTGAAATCGGTGGTCGTCACCGTGGTGCTCTTGTTTCAATCGATAACGGGAAAGCAACCACATACTCGATCATGTCTATCGAAGAACGTGGTACCATCTTTGTCAACCCAGGTACAGAAGTTTACGAAGGAATGATCATCGGGGAAAACTCTCGTGAAAATGACTTGACTGTGAACATCACGAAAGCGAAACAAATGACCAACGTTCGTTCAGCAACGAAAGACCAAACAGCGGTTATTAAGACTCCTCGTATCTTGACTTTGGAAGAATCTCTTGAGTTTTTGAACGATGATGAGTACATGGAAGTAACACCTGAATCCATCCGTTTGCGTAAACAAATTTTGAATAAAGCAGAACGCGAAAAAGCAAATAAAAAGAAAAAATCAGCTGCAGCTGAATAATAACAAAAGAAAGGAGAAACAAAATGGTCTATTTTATCTTAGGGATTTTGATTCTCCTTTTTTATCTTTTTATGACCCCAAAAAGTATTCGTGGTACCTTGAACAGTGTTACCATGGTGGTCTTGATCGTCTCTATTATTGTTTTAACTTGTCTGGCTATTTTTCAGATCTTCCAACTACCGTCTGAATTTTTTGTCGGCGCCTTTCTAGCTTTTGTTGGCTATCTGGCTTTGGTAGATATTTCCAGAATGACAACCAAACAGAAAAAATAGATGGTGACGTGATTTTTAAAGCCCTTTGGGCTTTTTAATTTTGCTAAAAAAAGGTAAAATAGAGGGTGATAAAAATGGAGCGACAAAAATATGAAATTTGTGAAACAATTTGAAAATAAAAAGGTTCTTGTACTAGGTTTGGCCAAATCAGGTGAGTCAGCTGCCCGTTTGTTGGATCGACTAGGAGCGATTGTAACCGTCAATGATGGCAAACCTTTTGAAGAAAACCCAGCTGCCCAAAGTCTACTAGAAGAAGGGATTAAAGTCGTGACAGGAGGCCACCCTCTGGAATTGTTGGATGAAGACTTTGCGGTCATGGTCAAAAATCCAGGAATCCCCTATTCCAACCCGATGGTAGAAAGCACTGGAAAAAGGCATTCCAGTACTGACGGAAGTGGAATTGGCTTACTTGATTTCAGATGCACCGATCATTGGGATTACAGGATCAAATGGAAAGACGACGACGACAACCATGATCGGAGAAGTCTTGACAGCTGCCGGTCAAGGTGGTCTATTGTCTGGGAATATCGGTTTTCCAGCTAGTCAAGTCGCACAAACAGCAACAGAAAAGGAAGTTCTGGTCATGGAATTGTCTTCTTTCCAATTGATGGGAATTGAAGCCTTCCATCCAGAGATTGCAGTGATTACCAACCTCATGCCAACCCATATCGATTACCATGGTTCTTTCGAAGATTATGTTGCCGCTAAATGGAATCTTCAAAAGAATATGACAGAAAAAGATGTCATTATTTTGAACTTCAATCAAGATTTGGCTAAGGAGTTGGCTACCAAAACCAAAGCAAGGGTCCTTCCGTTTTCAACAACTGAAAAAGTGGATGGGGCCTACTTAGAAGATGGACTTCTCAAATTTAAAGGAGAAGTTGTCATGCGCGCGGATGAGATCGGCGTTCCAGGTAGTCACAATGTAGAAAATGCCTTGGCAACCATTGCTGTTGCAAAAGTTCGGGGAGTAGAGAATGAAGTCATTAAAGAAACCTTGTCAGCCTTTGGGGGTGTCAAACACCGACTTCAATATGTGGATGAAATTCAGGGTGTCAAATTCTACAATGACAGTAAATCAACCAATATTTTAGCCACACAAAAAGCTCTTTCTGGTTTTGATAATAGCAAGGTCATCTTGATTGCAGGGGGACTTGATCGAGGCAATGAATTTGATGACCTAGTGCCTCACATTGCTGGTCTAAAGGAAATGGTGATTCTAGGGGAATCCGCTCCACGAGTGAAACGTGCAGCGGATAAAGCGGGTGTCGCTTATATCGATGCGACAGATGTAGCAGATGCTACAAAGAAAGCCTTCGAGTTGGCCAGCCCTGGAGATGTTGTCCTATTAAGTCCTGCCAATGCCAGCTGGGATATGTATCCGAATTTTGAAGTCCGTGGGGATGAATTCCTTGCTACAGTAAAAGGATTGAAATAAGATGAAAAAAATAATGTTTACAGGTGGAGGAACAGTGGGCCATGTGACCCTCAATCTCCTCTTGATCCCAAAATTTATCAAAGATGGTTGGGAAGTTCATTACATTGGCGACAAAAAAGGAATTGAGTACCAAGAAATCAAGAAGTCTGGCTTAGAGGTGCGCTTCCATTCGATTGCAACGGGGAAATTGCGTCGCTATTTCTCTTTCCAGAATATGATGGATGTGTTCAAGGTGGCTTGGGGAACACTCCAATCCATAGCGATCATGCTTCGTGTGCGCCCACAAGTTCTTTTCTCAAAAGGAGGCTTTGTCTCTGTACCACCGGTGATCGCAGCTCGTCTCACACGTGTTCCTGTTTATATCCATGAGTCGGATCTTTCTATGGGATTGGCCAATAAAATTGCTTACAAATTTGCTACTAAAATGTATACGACCTTTGAGCAGGCCCATGGTTTGACAAAGAGTGCCCATATCGGAGCGGTCACCAAGGTTACAAATCAGAGTATGGCAACTTCGGATCTGCTAGATGAGAAAACAAAAGGATTCCGGAAAGAGTTGCCGACCCTCCTTTTTGTTGGAGGATCAGCAGGTGCGCGTGTCTTCAATGAATTTGTAACAGAACACCAAGCAGAGCTCTTACAGCACTACAATATCATCAATTTAACGGGAGACCCTGCTTTGAATCAAGCAGAAGGAGGCCTGTATCGAGTGGATTATGTAACCGATTTGTACTTACCAATGCTCCAAAAGGCGGATTTAGTGGTGACTAGAGGCGGGGCCAATACCCTATTTGAACTCTTGGCCATGAACAAACTCCATTTGATTGTACCGCTAGGAAAAGAAGCCAGCCGTGGTGATCAGCTTGAAAATGCCCAATATTTTGTCGATAAAGGCTATGCAGAACAAGTGCAGGAAGATCAATTGACACTTGAGACCTTTAACAAAACCATTCAAGAAATGTTGAAGCAGAGCCAAGTCTACCATCAAGCGATGGAAAAATCGACAGAGCTCCTGTCACTAGACGACTTTTACGGCATGCTTCAAAAGGATATCAGTAAGGGAAAAAATGACTGAGGACAATAAAAAAACGCCCAAGGAAGACAAGATCACAGAGTTGTCAGCCTGGCAAAAAAGAAACAAAGAATATATAGAAAAAAAAGCCCTGGAAAAACTCAAAGAGGCTGAAACAGAAGAGCTGGAAAGCGAAGAAACTGAAGAGCTATCAGAGAAAGAAATCGTTTCCGCCACAGAGGGTGATCTAGAAGAATCGGATGTGGAAATTGAATCTGAGGCTGAAGCAGGACCAGAATCAGAAGTTTCAGAATCAGAAGGTTCAGAATCAGAAGTGCCTGATTCGGTTATAGAGGGCCTAGATGTTCCAGAGGAGCAGGTGGAAAAACCTTCCTTTTTCAAATGGTTGAAAAGAAACAAACCGAAAAAGGAACCTACGGTCGAAAAACGCCATATCTATCGTGCTCTTCCTGTTATCGGAATCAGCTCGATTGTCGCCCTACTCTCGATCTATTTTTTAAGTCCCTTGTCTACACAGAAAGTGATTGAATTTTCAGGGAATAAAGCGGTTGACCAGCAAAAATTGTATGAAAAAAGCCGTATTAAAGAAGAAGATTATACTCTGACGACCTTCCTTCATAAGTCGGTCTATGAACAAAACATGAAAACAGCTAGTCCATGGATCAAAGAAGTGCACATGAATTATCAATTTCCAGTGACCTTTAAAGTTAATGTAGTGGAACACAAAGTGGTTGCTTATTATGTGACGGGAGAAGACCACTATCCAGTATTGGAGAACGGAGAAGTAGTTGAGACAGTAACGCCGGCTTCGGACTTACCATCCTCCTATATTAGCTTGAAATTCTCAGATAGGGAATTGGTCAGACAATTCGTCCAAGAAATGAAATCCATTTCGTCTTCCATTACGGATAAAATTGTTTCGGTTGATCTGACACCAAGCAAGGTTACGAAGGATCTGGTGACCATTACCATGAAAAATGATAATAAAATCTTGGTCCCTGTTTCCCAAATTACCCGCAAACTTCCTTATTATAAAGCCATTAGTAAGCAATTAGACGATAATTCAACGATTGATATGGAAGCTGGAGTTTTCAGCTACAGTGAACAATCGATCGCAGAAGCCAAAGAACAAGCTGAAAAAGAGAAGACTGAAAGTACGGAAAATCAAGCTGAGCATTCTGAGGAAGCAGCCCAAGAGCAGAATACAGAACAGAATACAGAGGGAGAAAATTCTTCTGAAAATGTGGGAACCCCATAGATTATCTCAAATAATTGTAGAAAAAATGTCCATTTTAGGCTTCTTTGTGTTATAATGAAGTTTGGATAGTTCCAACTAAAAGGGCTATAAATAGATGTAAAGTGAAAACAAAAAAGAGAGAGGACTGGTGTAATGGCTAGAGACGGCTTTTTTACAGGTTTAGATATCGGTACTAGTTCAATAAAAGTATTGGTGGCAGAACATGTCAATGGAGAAATGAATGTAATTGGAGTCAGCAATGCAAAAAGTGCTGGCGTCAAAGATGGAATTATAGTAGATATCGAAGCTGCTTCAAATGCAATTAAAACTGCAATCAGCCAAGCTGAAGAAAAAGCAGGGATTTCAATCAATCTAGTCAATGTTGGGTTGCCTGCAAACTTACTACAAATTGAAGCAACTCAAGGAATGATTCCAGTCACAAGTGATTCAAAAGAAATCACAGATGCAGATGTTGAGAATGTTGTCAAATCTGCTCTTACAAAAAGTATGACACCAGATCGTGAAGTGATCACCTTTATTCCGGAGGAATTCACAGTAGATGGTTTCCAAGGAATTCGCGATCCGCGTGGAATGATGGGAATTCGACTTGAAATGCGTGGTCTTCTTTATACAGGACCTCGTACAATTTTGCACAATTTGCGTAAAACGGTTGAACGTGCAGGTCTACAAGTTGAAAATATTATCATTTCCCCACTTGCTATGATCAAACAGTCTTGAACGAAGGCGAACGTGAATTCGGAGCAACTGTGATTGATATGGGTGGTGGCCAAACAACAGTAGCATCTGTTCGTAGCCAAGAACTTCAATTTACAAATATCTACCAAGAAGGTGGCGATTACGTTACCAAAGATATTTCTAAAGTGTTGAAGACTTCTCAAAAATTGGCAGAAGGCTTGAAGTTTAACTATGGAGAAGCTTATGTGCCATCTGCTGGTAACGAAGTATTCCATGTAGAAGTCATTGGTGAAGTAGAACCAGTTGAAGTGACCGAGAAGTACTTAGCTGAAATCATTTCAGCACGTATCAAACACATTTTTGAGCAAATCAAGCAAGATCTTGAGAGAAGACATTTATTAGATCTTCCTGGAGGGATTGTTATTATCGGTGGAGGCGCGATCCTTCCTGGTGTTGAAGAATTGGCTCAAGAAGTCTTTGGTGTAAATGTGAAATTGTTTGTTCCAAATCAAATTGGAATTCGCAATCCAGCTTTTGCCCATGTGATTAGCTTGTCTGAATATGCCGGCAATTTGACAGATGTAGATATTATTGCTCAAGCTGCCGTTCATGGTGACGAAGTCTTGCGTCAACAACCGATTCAATTTGATCGTCCTGTGCAACCTCAAGTACAAGCGCAATCTGTTCCTCCGGTACAACCGGCAGTGCCAGCATATAATGCTGAGAAGATTGAATCTCCGGTAGATGCTCAAGAAATTCCAGTAGCAAGCAATGAGGAGAAACAAGAATCAAAAACTACATTCACGGATCGAATGAAAAATTTGATCGGTAATATGTTTGATTAAGGAGTGTAAGTATTTATGACATTTTCATTTGACACAGCAGCAGCACAAGGTGCAATTATTAAAGTAATCGGTGTCGGTGGTGGTGGCGGTAACGCCATCAATCGTATGATTGACGAAGGAGTTGCCGGTGTAGAATTCATCGCTGCCAACACAGATGTTCAAGCACTTTCAAGTGCAAAAGCTGAAACAGTTATCCAATTGGGCCCAAAATTGACTCGTGGATTGGGTGCCGGAGGTCAACCTGAAGTTGGTCGTAAGGCAGCGGAAGAAAGCGAAGAAGTGTTAACAGAAGCTTTGCAAGGTGCTGACATGGTCTTCATCACTGCAGGGATGGGTGGAGGATCTGGTACAGGTGCTGCACCAGTTATTGCTCGCATTGCTAAAGCTGTTGGTGCTTTGACAGTAGCCGTTGTGACTCGTCCATTTGGATTTGAAGGTTCAAAACGAGGAAACTACGCAATTGAAGGGATCAATGAGCTACGAGAACATGTAGATACATTGTTGATTATTTCTAATAACAACTTGCTTGAGATTGTGGACAAGAAGACACCACTTCTTGAAGCTTTGAGTGAAGCAGATAACGTTCTTCGTCAAGGTGTTCAAGGGATCACTGACTTGATCACAAGCCCAGGATTGATCAACCTTGACTTCGCAGACGTGAAGACTGTGATGGAAAACAAAGGGAATGCCCTTATGGGTATCGGTGTTGGTAGCGGAGAAGAGCGTGTTATTGAAGCAGCTCGTAAGGCTATCTACTCTCCACTTCTTGAAACAACCATCGATGGTGCTGAAGATGTGATCGTTAACGTTACCGGTGGTTTGGATATGACCTTGATCGAAGCAGAAGAAGCTTCTGAAATCGTTAACCAAGCAGCAGGTCACGGAGTGAACATCTGGTTGGGTACCTCTATTGATGAAAGTCTTAAAGATGAAATCCGTGTAACAGTGGTTGCAACTGGTGTCCGTCAAGATAAAGTAGAACGTGTTAGCGGTATTGCTTCTTCACATCGTCCTTATAAAACAGGACCTCGTGAACAACGCACCCAAGCTGCACCATTTGACCGTGAATTTGATTTAAACAAGATGTTGAATTGCCAACAACTCCAAGTCGTCCAGCGGTAGAACCAAACCGTGGTTCAGCCTTTGGTGATTGGGATATTCGTCGTGAGAATATCGTTCGCCAAACTGAACCAACATCAACACATCAAGTTGATCGTTATGTAGACTCATCTTCAGATGATGATGAATTGGAAACACCTCCATTCTTCCGGAATCGTTAATCATGAATCTGGAACAGAATGCTGATCTTGTACGGCAACAAGTAGAAACAGCAAGAAACAAAGCAAACCGTCAAGATAAAGTCAATATGATAGCTGTTACCAAATATGTGGACGTTGCAACAACAGAAGCATTGGTCAAAACGGGTATTCAAGATATCGGTGAAAATCGTGTTGATAAATTCCTGGAAAAGTATCAAGCTCTAAAAGAGTACAATCTCACTTGGCACTTGATTGGGAGTCTCCAACGGCGGAAAGTAAAAGATGTGATTAATCTTGTCGATTATTTTCATGCCTTGGATTCGGTGAAGCTTGCTCAAGAAATACAAAAGCGAGCAGAGCACTCAATCAAGTGTTTCCTCCAGGTGAACATTTCTGGTGAAGAAAGTAAACATGGATTTGCACCCGATGAACTGGATGATGTTTTAGCGGAAATCGCGCAGCTGGACAAAATTGAAATTGTTGGTTTAATGACGATGGCTCCTTTTGAGGCTAGTCAAGAAGAGTTGCAAGATATTTTTTCAAAAACTCACCAACTTCAGAAACAACTAGAAAAGAAACAATTAAGAAATATGCCTTTTTCAGAACTAAGTATGGGTATGAGTCGTGACTTTGAAGTAGCCATTGCGAACGGAGCGACTTTTGTAAGAATTGGGACATCATTTTTTAAATAGGAAAGAACTATGTCATTAAAAGATAAATTTAACAACTTTATTGACTACTTCACAGAAGACGGTGAAGAAGTAGAAGTTCGTGAGGCAAAAGCAGCTGGGGCAGAAACGCAACCAGTTCCACAGCCTCAAGTGACTTCTCCACGTCCACAGGTTAGTCAAAAAGAACCAGTAAAACCAAAATCAACTCCTGTTACACCTGTTGCAACTCCTGTATCAACAGTAGCTGTGAAGGAATCTGTTTCAACAACGAAAAATACATCTGAAAACATTACTCGCTTACATGAACGTCAACGTGAATTGGCTGCTAAGCGTGCGAATACAGATGAAAAGATTACGATCGATGTTCGCTATCCCCGTAAATACGAGGAAGCGACTGAAATTGTTGATCTATTACTATCTAATGAGAGTATCTTGATTGACTTCCAATATATGACAGAAGTACAAGCACGTCGTTGTTTGGATTATTTGGATGGTGCTCGTTATGTTTAGCAGGAAATCTTCGTCGTGTTGCAAGTACCATGTACTTGTTGACTCCAATTAATGTAGTCGTTAATGTTGAAGATATTCGCCTTCCAAATGATGTGGAAGTGACAGAATTTGATTATGATATGAAGCGTAATCGTTAAGATGATCTTTTTTCAATATCTATCAAATATCATTCAAATCTACTCTTTTATTCTTGTCATCTATGCCTTGCTTTCTTGGTTTCCGGGTGCACCCCAGAGCGCACTTGGACAAATGGTTCACCGATTAGTTGAACCATTTTTGAGCCTTTTTAGAAAGTTACCTTTGCAAGTCGGTGGCCTCGATTTTACGGTTCTAGTAGGACTTTTGGTTTTGAATGGCTTGAACTGGCTGCTATGGCAACTGTTTCTACAATTGATTGGGTAGATTCAGATGGGACAGAAAGACATTTACCAACATTTCAATCGCGAGGATCATGAATTCATTGATCGTTGTATTGAATTGTCGGAAAGAGTGATCGAACGCTATTCTGTTGAGGTGACGGGTTTTTTAAATCCTCACCAGGTGGCTATTTTACGAAATGTTGCTAGTAGCTATCAGTTACAAGTGTTTGCTTCCAGTGATGAGCAAAAAATGGAGTATGCAAAAGTCATTGTGGCTCCGGATTATTACCAATTGGATCCCAATGATTTTGACCTGGCTTTATTGGAAATGGTCTATGCTTCAAAATTTCACCACTTGACCCACTCCCAAGTGCTAGGAACTATTGTTCACCAATTGGGGGTCGAACGAAAATCTTTTGGAGACATTTTGACGAGTGATGGGAAGATCCAAGTGTTTGTAGAACAGCGCTTTGTTCAGTATTTTCTGGACCATATCCAGAAAATTTCTCGAGTCCCTGTTAAACTAAAGGAAGTTCCACTATCTCAACAGCTTGTCGTAGAAGAAGAAAGCCAGTTTCGAGATGTTCTCGTGTCTAGTTTTCGACTAGACAAGGTGATTGCTGCAACCTTTAAGCTTTCACGTTCTCAGGCTAGTCAACTGGTTAGCTCTGGTCTAGTGAAAGTCAACTATGCGACAACTACCAATAGTAGCTATTCTGTAGGTCTGAATGATTTAGTCAGTGTCCGACGCTTTGGGCGTCTTAAAATGGTTTCTGAAAATGGTATTTCAAAGAGTGGAAAATATAAAGTAACTGTTGAAGTACTCTTAAGTAAAAAATAAGGAGGAGTTATGGCTCTTACTGCTTTAGAAATTAAAGATAAAAAATTTGGCGTTAAATTTAGAGGGTATGATGCAAACGAAGTTGAAGAATTTCTGAATATCGTTGTTAGCGATTATGAAGATCTTGTTCGTTTGAATCATGATCAAAAAGCAAAAATTCAAGCTCTTGAAGAACGTCTAAACTATTTCGATGAAATGAAAGATTCATTGAGCCAATCTGTTTTGATTGCGCAAGATACAGCTGAACGTGTAAAACATGCGGCAAATGAGCGCTCAGAAACGATCGTTCGTCAAGCGGAGCAAGATGCACAACGCTTAGTTGATGAAGCTAAACAAAAAGCAAACGAAATTCTTCGTCATGCAACGGATAATGCTAAAAAAGTTGCTGTTGAAACAGAAGAATTAAAGAACAAGACACGTGTCTTCCATCAACGTTTGAAATCAACCATTGAGAGTCAATTGAGCATTATCGATACACCTGAATGGGATGAGATTCTTCGTCCAACAGCTATGTATATTCAAACTAGCGATGAAGCTTTCCGTGAAATTGTTGAAAAAGCATTGGGTGAATCTGTTCATCATCATGCAGAAGATGATAACATTGACTTGACGCGTCAATTCTCTCCAGCTGAAATCGAAGAATTGCAAAAACGCATCGAAGCAGCTAATTTAGAATTGGGTGCAACACAAGCGTTTGAAGGATTGAATGAAAAAGTTCAATCTGCTTTAGAAGAAGCAGAAAAGACTCACGCAGATCAAGAATCTATCGATGATCCAGTTGTAGAAACTCCTAAAGTTGCTGATATCGATGCTCCAGAAGTGGAAGAACAACGTGAATCTGTTTCAATTTTATAATCTGTAAAAACAGTGACCTTAGCAAATAGTTTTAGCGAGCAGGTGATGGTGGAAGACCTGTACTTCCTTTGTTAAGGTTGATCCTTTTACAAATCTTGGTGGTGAAATGAGTAACCACTGACGCTGGTCAGCGTTAGCGACAAAAGAGGAGAAAGAGAGCAGTCTCTTTCTTGAATGAAGGTGGTACCACGACTTGTCGTCCTTTTTGGCGAGGTCGTGGTCTTTTTATTTTGTATATTTATTTTTAGAGGAGACACCATGAAACTCAAAGAAACACTAAATTTAGGTAAGACAGAGTTCCCGATGCGAGCTGGTCTGCCTACAAAAAGAGCCTGTTTGGCAAAAAAAGAATGGGAAGAAGCAAAACTGTACCAACGTCGTCAAGAATTGAACCAAGGCAAACCTCATTTCACTTTGCATGATGGACCTCCATATGCTAATGGGAATATCCACGTAGGACATGCCATGAACAAGATCTCGAAAGATATCATTGTTCGTTCGAAATCTATGTCAGGATTTTACGCGCCATACATTCCAGGTTGGGATACCCATGGTCTACCAATCGAGCAAGTTTTGGCCAAACAAGGTGTCAAACGCAAAGAGATGGACTTGGTTGAGTACTTGAAGCTTTGCCGTGAATACGCCCTCTCTCAAGTAGATAAACAACGCGAAGACTTCAAGCGTTTGGGTGTTTCAGGTGACTGGGAAAATCCATATGTAACCTTGACTCCTGACTATGAAGCAGCGCAAATCCGTGTCTTTGGTGAAATGGCTAACAAAGGCTATATCTACCGTGGGGCGAAGCCTGTTTACTGGTCATGGTCATCTGAGTCAGCCCTTGCTGAAGCAGAAATTGAATACCACGACTTGGTTTCAACATCCCTTTACTATGCCAACAAGGTCAAAGATGGAAAAGGTGTCCTGGATACAGACACTTACATCGTTGTTTGGACAACAACACCATTCACCATCACAGCTTCTCGTGGATTGACAGTAGGTGCGGAGTTTGATTATGTCGTAGTAAAACCTGCTGGATCTGACCGCAAGTACGTCGTAGCCTCTGAGCTTTTGCCAAGCCTTTCTAAAAAATTCGGTTGGGAAAATGCTGAAGTCCTTGCGACTTACCAAGGGAAAGAATTGAACCATATTGTCACGGAGCATCCATGGGATACGGAAGTTGATGAATTGGTGATCCTTGGTGAGCATGTAACCCTTGATTCAGGTACTGGTATCGTCCATACAGCCCCTGGATTTGGTGAGGACGACTACAATGTCGGTATTGCTAATGGTCTAGAAGTAGCTGTGACTGTTAACGAACGCGGGATCATGATGGCTAATGCAGGCGCTGAGTTCGAAGGTCAATTCTATGATAAGGTTGTCCCAACGGTTATTGAAAAACTTGGTGATTTGCTTCTTGCCCAAGAAGAAATCTCTCACTCCTACCCATTTGACTGGCGTACGAAAAAACCAATCATCTGGCGTGCCGTGCCTCAATGGTTTGCCTCAGTATCTAAATTCCGTCAAGAAATCTTGGACGAAATTGAAAAAGTCAAGTTCCACTCAGAGTGGGGGAAAGTCCGTCTGTACAACATGATCCGTGACCGTGGCGACTGGGTTATCTCTCGTCAACGTGCTTGGGGTGTGCCACTCCCAATCTTCTACGCTGAAGATGGCACACCAATCATGACAGCTGAAACCATCGAGCATGTGGCTCAACTCTTTGAAGAACATGGTTCCATCATCTGGTGGGAACGTGATGCTAAAGACCTCTTGCCTGAAGGATTTACCCATCCAGGTTCACCAAATGGTGAGTTCAAGAAAGAAACAGATATCATGGACGTCTGGTTTGATTCAGGTTCATCATGGAATGGGGTCGTGGTTAACCGTCCAGAACTCAAATACCCAGCAGATCTTTACCTTGAAGGTTCAGACCAATACCGTGGTTGGTTCAACTCTTCTCTTATCACATCTGTAGCAAACCATGGTGTTGCACCATACAAACAAATCTTGTCTCAAGGTTTCGCCTTGGATGGTAAAGGTGAGAAGATGTCCAAATCTCTTGGGAACACGATTGCTCCAAGTGACGTCGAAAAACAATTTGGTGCTGAAATCTTGCGCCTCTGGGTAACCAGTGTGGACTCAAGCAACGACGTGCGCATCTCTATGGACATCTTGAGCCAAGTTTCTGAGACTTACCGTAAGATTCGTAACACCCTTCGTTTCTTGATTGCTAACACATCTGACTTTAACCCAGCTGAGGATGCAGTCGCTTACGAAGAACTTCGTTCTGTTGATAAGTACATGACCATCCGCTTTAACCAACTTGTTAAGACTATTCGTGACGCTTATGAAAACTTCGAATTCTTGACGATTTATAAGGCTTTGGTGAACTTTATCAATGTTGATCTGTCAGCCTTCTACCTTGATTTGCCAAAGATGTTGTCTACATCGAAGGAGCTAAATCACTTGAACGCCGTCAAATGCAAACTGTCTTCTACGATATTCTTGTGAAAATCACTAAACTCTTGACTCCAATCCTTCCTCACACTGCAGAGGAAATCTGGTCCTATCTTGAGTTTGAAGCGGAAGACTTCGTTCAATTATCAGAATTACCAGAAGCTCAAACATTTGCTAACCAAGAAGAAATCTTGGATGCCTGGTCAGCCTTCATGGAATTCCGTGGTCAAGCGCAAAAAGCCTTGGAAGAAGCTCGTAATGAAAAAGTGATCGGTAAATCACTCGAAGCTCACTTGACGGTTTATCCAAATGAAGTAGTGAAGACTCTTCTTGGGGCAGTAGATAGTAATGTTGCTCAACTCTTGATTGTTTCAGAATTGACCATCGCAGAAGGTTCAGCTCCAGAAGGTGCAGTGGCCTTCGAAGATGTTGCCTTCACTGTTGAACGTGCAGCTGGTGAAGTTTGTGATCGTTGCCGTCGCATCGATCCAAGTACAGCAGAACGTAGCTACCACGCAACTATCTGTGACCACTGTGCAAGCATCGTAGAAGAAAACTTTGCGGACGCAGCAGCAGAAGGATTTGAAGCTAAATAATAAGAAGTGGAAAATCGAGAGTGGGACAGAAATCGGTCATTCGATAGAATTCGATTTCGTCGTCCCACCTCCGCACAGTTGAGTAGGGCTGTAAAAGCTGATGAAATCAGCGTAGTAGAGCCCACTCAACCACTGCGTCTTGCTCGACAATCCAAAGACTATTAAGAGGCTAGGACTTTTGTCCCAGCCTCGACTTTTCAATAAAGAGGAACTGATGTGGTACCAGAAAGAATTTAATCAACTAGAACTAAAAGAGTTTTACGAGATCGTTCAATTGCGTTTGGAGACCTTTGTCGTGGAACAGACAAGAATCTACAATGACCTTGACGCTGTTGATCTTAGAGCTCTTCACCTTTTTCATCACGATGAGAAAGGACATGTAGATGCCTATGCACGGATCTTTGAGACGGGATCGACGATTCATTTCGGCCGAGTGGCTGTAGCCAAAGACAGTCGTGGCCAAGGACTAGGAAAGGCCATGGTAGAGCAGATTTTGGACCTGTGTGAACAGAGATTTCCTGGGCGGACCATTGAAATTGAAGCCCAAGAACAGGTGGTCAGCTTGTATGAAAAATTGGGTTTTCAAACGGTGAGCGAGCCCTTTATCTTGGCTTCTACCCCTCACGTAAAAATGATTTATCAGAAATAAAACATCTTTTCATCTCATTATCGAGGTGAAAGGATGTTTTTTATTTTTGAAAAAGATACCAAAGAAAAAAGTAAGGTAGAAGCACCTTACTTAGCAATTGGGAAAGAAATTTCGATCAGTTTATCAGAGTAGAGGGTCTTCATAGCAGATTGGTCAATAATTTGAAGATCAATCTTGCGTTTTAAAAAGAACTCACGGATTTTTTCAACTTCTGTTTCACGAATGGCACGGTGTTTGTTACTAATCAGCAATTCGTAATGAGTAGGAGCTTTAGTAAAGATAACGTCGGTGTTACCAGCTGAATAGACCTCAACAAGGGTAGCATCGGTACTTTCTAATTGACTTTTGACCAGAGTAGCATGACTATTGGTGGTATTAATGAGCTTCATATGAGTTCCTCCTGACCTCTATCTTCATTTATTATAGCACTTTTTTTTATTTTGTGAAAGAATTCCTTTAGTTTTTATGGGCAATTTTCCACTGCTCAATGCCCCATTTATGACTGCCTCGTTTCAGTTTTTCAATAGCTTCCTCTACTGGGAACCAAGAGAGATTGTTAAAATCTTCCAGTGGTTTTTGAGCTTCTGTGTAGTCAACGACTTCATAAATATAGGCAGGATTGTGGTAGTAGGTATCCCGGTGACTAGAATAGAAGTACTCGTCTGCTTGGCCATAGTATTGACCTAAGACAGCAGTAAAGCCTAATTCTTCTATCAGTTCTCGTTTAAGAGCTTGCAGGTGATCTTCACCCTCTTCGATTTCGCCACCAGGTAAGAACCAGGCCCCATTAGGAGCTTGTACGAGAATGATCTGATCTTTATTTGTTAGGAATAACAGCGTAGACACCATAGCGATTGACGTAGGTCACATCTTCCTTTTTTTCACCAAAACTAGGAATGGTCATGGTTTTCTCTTTTCTTGTTTTTTGATCATTATATCATATTTTTTAGCAAAAATCTGGAGGGAAGAAAGAAAGAGACTGGATTTTTCAGCCTCTTTTTTACTTTTTGATGATCATTCTGAAGTTTTTTCAACCGTCTTATGAACCGCTTTAATGCTAATATTTCCATTGCTGGTCATAACTGCTTTCAGGTCTTTCTCACTAGGATGCTCTAGATAGAAATCTGTAATCGCATCTTCGATATAGTCTTGAATGGTGCGACGGAGTGGGCGGGCTCCCATTTTAGGATCGTAACCCAGATCGACTAGTTTTTCTTTGACCTTCTCTGTTACGTCCAGATGAATCTCATTTTGTGCAAGACGCTGATTGACTTCATCCAGCATAAGGGTAACGATTTGAAGCAGGTTTTCTTTTGAGAGAGGTTGGAATTCAATGATGCCATCAAAACGGTTCATGAATTCAGGGCTAAAGAAGTTCCCGAGTTCTCCAAGTACAGAGTTGGTGCGACCTTCACGAGCTGCTCCAAAGCCAACATTGGCCTCCGCTTTGCCAGTTCCAGCATTAGAGGTCATGATGATAATCGTATCTTTAAAGCTAACGGTACGGCCTTGACCATCTGTCAAACGACCATCATCCAAGACTTGCAGGAACATGTGCATAACATCTGGATGGGCTTTTTCAACTTCATCTAGCAAAACGAGAGAGTATGGATTGCGACGAACTTTTTCAGTCAGTTGTCCAGCTTCATCGTAGCCAACATATCCTGGAGGTGCTCCGACTAATTTCGCCACGCTGTGTTTTTCCATATATTCGCTCATGTCAAAGCGGATCATATTGTCTGCAGAGCCAAAGAGCTCGATGGCTAATTGTTTAGACAATTCGGTCTTCCCGACACCGGTTGGTCCGACAAAAAGGAAGCTTCCGATTGGACGATTTGGAGACCCTAGACCGACCCGATTGCGTCGAATAGCTTTTGCGATTTTATCCACTGCGTCATCTTGGCCAATAACATGGGCTTTTAAATCAGAAGCTAGATTGATCAATTGAGACTGCTCTTTTTCTTTCAAATCGCCAACTGGAATATTGGTCTTTTGTTCAACAATATGTTCAATGGTTTTTTCACTAATGACAGGAGTCTCCTGATCAGTCACCTGTTGTCCTTGCATTTCCTTGTATTTTGCAATCTGGTCACGGAAGTAAGCGGCTTTTTCAAAGTCTTCTTCGCGCGTCGCCTGGGCTTTGAGGTTTTCAGCTTCAATCAAGCGCCGGTCGATGACTTTAGGGTCGACAAAATTCAGGGTCAAATTCATCTTAGAGCCAGCTTCGTCCAAGAGGTCAATGGCCTTGTCAGGTAAGAAGCGATCTTGAATATAGCGATTGGAGAGGAGTGCTGCAGCTTCGATTGCACCATCTGTGTAGTGGACGTGGTGGTAGTCCTCATATTTCTTTTGAATGCCTTTAAGAATAGTGATGGTTTCTTCAACCGTTGGCTCATCGACCTTAACGGGTTGCATCCGGCGTTCAAGTGCCGCATCCTTCTCGATAATCCGGTATTCATTAAGTGTTGTCGCACCGACTAATTGCAATTCGCCACGAGCGAGGGCTGGTTTGAGGATATTTCCAGCATCCATGTTGCCGTCTCCAGCAGATCCAGCACCGACAATTTCATGAATCTCATCGATAAACAAAATCACATCTTCCCGGCGACGGATTTCCTCCATTAATTGTTGCATGCGCTCTTCAAATTGGCCTCGGATCCCAGTTCCTTGAACAAGACTAACAACGTCTAAGCGAATGACTTCCTTACCTTGCAATTTATGAGGAACATCGCCATCGACGATTTTTTGGGCCAGTCCTTCCACAACGGCTGTTTTTCCGACACCGGGTTCCCCAATCAGAACAGGGTTATTCTTAGTTCGACGATTGAGAATTTCGATGACACGGATAATCTCTTCATCACGGCCGATGACAGGGTCAATATCCCCTTTGCGGGCAATCTCTGTGACATTGATCCCGAACTCTTCTAAAAGACCTTTTGGCTTTTGAGGACGGGCTTGACGTGGGTCTTGACCACCACCACGGTTATTGTTTTGGCCGTAGCCACCACCTCCATAGCTTCCTCCAGATTGAGTTGGAGGTGTTTGGGGTTCTTGCGGACTTTGGAAATTTCCTAGGTTATTGAAAAATCTTCGAAAGGGTCTCCGGTGAGTTGACTTCGTTGGGTCATACCTTTCAAGAAGCTGTTATTTGGGTCTGTTTTCATAATTTGATAGCAGTTCTGGCAAAGGTCTACTTGCTGCTGACGTCCATTTACATTTGTATATAAATGGATGGTTGATTCATTTATTTTACAATTTTGACAAAGCATATACATACCTCACAGTAGGGTTTTGATGGTTTTCCATCCAGAGACGAGCGCTATTTCTGAAAGGTCAAAAATAGTCAAAGTTTTTATAATTTCATTATATCAGTATTCTAGAAGTTTGCAAGAATTTGCTACGGATTGCTGTTGAAGAGTGGACAAGAAGGTAAATCAATGGAAAAATGTGAATTTTTATTGGAAGAGCTTTCTCTTTTATGATAAAATAGAGGAGTAGAAAGTAAAGAGGAGAAATAAAATGGAATCACATTTAGTACGGATTATCAACCGTTTGGAGACGATGACAAAAGACGGTGGAAACTTAAAACGTAATTTTGAACGTGACGGTGTTGTTGTTGCGGAAGTAGCTTACAATCATAATGAAGAAGAAGGTTCAACCTTTACCCTTCGTGATGTCGAAGCACGTGAAACCTATACCTTTGATAGCATTGATTTAATTGCAATGGAAATTTATGAATTGCTTTACTAAGCAGGTTAGTGGATGAGTTTGGGGTGGTCTCAAGCTCATTTTTTGTCTATCTGGCTATAGTTTTCGTCTATAGGAAATTCTAAATAGGAACAGTTAGGTTTGAGAGTTGAAATCTGCTATAATAGAGAGAACTATTTTCATTACTTGACTAGAAAGAGAATTGACATGACGACACGAATTGATGGGAAGGCGCTCGCTACAAAATTACAGGGTAAGATTGCGGAGAAAACAGCACGATTAAAAGAAGAGACAGGCCTGGTACCTGGCCTTGTTGTGATTGTGGTCGGAGATAATCCAGCCAGTAAGATTTATGTAAGAAATAAAGAGCGTTCTGCTATTGCTGCAGGTTTTCGAAGTGAGGTGAGACGGCTTCCTGAGAGTATTCGCCAAGATGAATTATTAGAAGTGATTGAACAATATAATCAAGACCCTCTCTGGCACGGGATTTTGGTACAGTTGCCCCTTCCTAAACATATCGATGCGGACGCGGTCCTTTTAGCCATAGATCCGACCAAGGATGTGGACGGCTTCCACCCCTTGAATATGGGGCGCCTATGGGCTGGGAACCCTCTCATGGTCCCTTCCACTCCAGCTGGAATCATGGAGATGTTCAAAGAGTATGGGATAGATCTGGAAGGGAAGCGGGCAGTCGTGATTGGTCGTTCCAATATTGTTGGGAAACCCATGGCGCAGTTATTACTTGCCAAAAATGCAACAGTGACCTTGACCCATTCCCGGACCCATCATCTGCCTAAATCGCTAGAAGAGCGGATATCTTGGTTGTTGCGATCGGTCGTGCGAAATTTGTAACAGCAGACTTCGTGAAAGAAGGCGCAGTGGTCATTGACGTCGGGATGAATCGCGATGAGAATGGCAAATTATGTGGGGATGTCGATTATGACTCGGTTGCACCCTTGGCTAGTCACATTACCCCGGTACCAGGAGGGGTTGGTCCTATGACCGTTACGATGTTGATGGAGCAAACCTACGAAGCAGCTGTTCGTACCTTAAAAAAATGAAAGTGTGAACGAGATGAAGTTTGTCTTTGATATAGATGGAACCTTGTCATTCGATGGTGTGACAATCGATGATGAAATTAAACAGGTCTTATTGAGAGCAGGAGAATTTGGCCATGAAGTCGCCTTTGCTTCTGCCCGTTCTTATCGGGATTGCTTAGGCCTTTTAGGGGATTCATTGAGTCAGCAACTCGTAATTGGCTTAAATGGCGGGCTAGCTTATCGTCAGGGTCAACTGGTTTATGAGGATCAATTGGACAAGGATGTGTATCGAGAAGTCCTTGGCTTTTGTCGCCATTACAATCTACCATTTTTTGTGGACGATACCTTTGATTATAGTGGCCAGATTTTGGAAAAGATTCCTTTTATTGCAAATGTGGATCCCCTCAAGAAAGCCCAGTATCGTTTTTTAGAGGACCTGACGGACCCGATTAAGGTTGTGATCTATATGGGAGGCCATGAGGAGTTGGTGGATGAGATTGTTGAGCGAATTGAAAAGACAAATAAGGCTCATATTCGCTATCATGTCCATGAAAAATGTATCTATCTCAATCCAGCAGACACTCATAAAGCGACAACAGTAGAAGAACTTTGTGGAGACAATTTTGTGGCTTTTGGCAATGATCAAAACGATATTGAGCTCTTTGAAAGCTCTTTATGCGGTTCAAATTGGTGATTTTCCGGCTCTTTCTCCCTATGCAGATGATCAATTAATAGCCAAACAAAATCAACCACAAGCTGTTGCTGCAAAGATCTTGCAAGTCTTCGCAGAATTCAGAGGAAAATAAAAAGAAGGAAGGGGGAGTTGTGGCTTCTCCTTTTTTGCTAGAAATGAGGAAGGTATGAGAAAAGTTCAGAAAGAAGAGATCCAGCGGGTTATTGTGAAGCGAGAGGCAAGATCATATAAGGGCGATTTTGGTCGTCTGCTCCTGATTGGAGGAACCTATCCTTATGGGGGAGCCATCATTATGGCAGCGATCGCTGCGGTTCATAGTGGGGCGGGGTTGGTTACTGTTGCGACAGACCAGGAGAATATCCCCGCCCTTCATAGCCATCTTCCTGAAGCCATGGGCTTTGATCTAGCGGATCGGGATCTTCTTTGCGAGCAAATTCAAAAAGCCAACGTGATTCTTGTAGGACCGGGCTTAAAGGAATCTAATGAAAACCAAGCAGTCTTGCAAATGATTTTTGAGCAGGTCTCTAGGCATCAGGTTCTGATTTTAGATGGAGGAGCTATTAGTCTTTTCTCAACCTCTCAGTTTAACTTACCAGAAGCTCAGTTGGTCTTTACCCCTCATCAAAAAGAATGGGAAAAACTATCGGGACTTGATCTCACAAGCCAAACAGAAGAGAAAAGCCAAAGAGCAGTACAGAACTTTCCTGAAGGGACTGTCATTGTAGAAAAGGGTCCCCACACACGAATTTGGATAAGCGGGCAAGAAGAGGGCTATCAGTTAGATGTTGGTGGTCCCTATCAGGCAACAGGTGGCATGGGAGATACCTTGGCAGGGATGATCGCGGGGTTTGCAGGTCAATTTCCACAAGTTAGCCTCTATGAGCGCGTGACGGTCGCGACCTACCTTCATTCAGCGATTGCTGAAGACTTGAGCAAGGAAGACTACGTGGTTTTGCCGACAGCGATTAGTAAAGAAATTCCCAAATGGATGAAGAAGTGGAGTGACAATTTAAACGAAAATGTTGAAATTGAAACGTTTTCATGATAGTATTTAAGAAAAGGAGGTGAGAAAATGAATGAGCAAAAAAAATCGATTACCATGAAAGATGTTGCAGCAGAAGCTGGAGTTAGTGTTGGGACAGTCTCTCGTGTCATCAATAATGAAAAAGGCATTAAAGAGGTGACCTTAAAAAAAGTTCAACAAGCAATTGAAAAACTTTCTTATGTCCCAGATGAATATGCGAGAGGATTAAAAACGAATCGTAGTAATATTATTGCTTTACTCATTCCAACTATATGGCATCCTTTCTTTTTCTGAATTTGCTTATCATGTTGAAAAAAAGAACTATTAAAAAAATCAATATAAATTATTAATTTGTAATGCGGATAAAGATTCTAATAATGAGATAGAATACATAAAAATTACTTGAGAAAAATAAAGTAGATGGGATTATAGGGATCACCTATTCAGATATTGATAAGTATGTCTCATCAAATTTACCTTTTGTCAGTATTGACCGTCATTTTTCTGAAAATGTCTATTACGTAACTTCTGAAAATTTTCATGGTGGTCAACTAGCTTGTCGTGAATTAGTCAAACGCAATTGTCAAAATCTAGCATACATTAGTGGTGTGAACAAACATTTGAATGAAACAACGGAACGGGGGAGAGGTTTCAAAGCGGAGGCTAAACAGAAAAATACGAACCTTTATTGTCTTGAAATGCCGGAACCACTGAATCAAGCAGAAGAGCAAATAAGAACCTTTTTTGAAAAGCATCCTCAGATTGATGGGATTTTCACAGTAAATGATTTTATGGCCCTTCGTGTGATAAAAGTTTTAGGGGAGATGGGAAAAACTCCTGTAGAAGATTATCAGATTATTGGTTTTGATGGATTAAGACCAGCTTTTGATCAACCTTACTTACTTTCTACAATTGTTCAACAAATAGCTCAGATGGCTCAAGCAGCAGTTGAACTATTGCTTAAATTGATTCGTGAAGAAAAAATAGACCAGAATGTCATTAGTTTACCGGTACATTTTTTTGAAGGAAACACAACAAAAAAATTATAAAAAGTGCTTGACAAATTATGAAAGCGCTGTTATAATTTAGTCATAAAATGAAACGTTTCAAAAAACTCAACTATTTTAGCTTGAGTTAAAAAACAAATAAAAAATGAAACGTTTCAAAAAGGAGGACGCTATGCGTAAAGGTATTAAGTTATCTGTAGTTGCAGCACTATCATTAGGATTGCTTGCAGGATGTGGTGGGGGATCAAAATCCAAAACTGCAAGTTCTTCGGACGAAATAAAAGTCTGGGTTCAATTCTCAGATGAAACAGCTGAGGGAAAAGCTTGGCAACAAGTTGTTGATAATTTCAACAAGTCAAAGAAAACCAAATATAAGGTTGTGACAGAATATATTCCACGTAGTGGTAGCGGTGGAGGATATGAAGATAAGGTCAATGCTGCTGTTACGACAAATAGTTTACCAGATGTTATTACGCTAGATGGACCAAATACTGCTGCCTATGCAAAATCAAAAGTGATTGCTCCCTTGGATGATTATCTAAAGGACAATGACATGGATGATGTACTGGACAGTATTAAGCAACAGGGAACTTATGATGGTAAATTCTATGCGTTTGGTTTTTCTGAATCAAATGTAGGTGTTTACTATAACAAGAAGATGTTTAAGGAAGCAGGAATTGATGAAGCGAGTTTGCCAACCCTTGAAAAACCATGGACATGGTCTGAGTTTAATGCTATTGCTAAAAAATTAAAAGATCATTTTAATAAACCAGCAATAGATTTCCGTTTGAATTCAAATGATGAGATGTTACCATATGCTTATATGCCTCTTATTTGGTCAAATGGTGGTTCTGTTGTAAATTCTAAAGGAACAAAAGCTGAAGGTTACTTCAATAGTAAGGAAAGTGTTGAAGCTGTTCAATTTATTCAAAATCTAGTAAAAGAGGATTACACTACAGTTAGTCCTGTTGAAAAAGGATTTGAAACAGGTGAGTATCCGATGGTTCTAAGCGGGTCTTGGACGATTGGGGATCTACAAACAAATTACAAAGATATTGATTTTGGTATTCTTCCTTATCCAGTTTCAGATAAAACGAAGAAATTGGTCTCACCTTCAGGTAGTTGGCAATTAGCTGTTACGACAAAATCTGATAAAAAAGAAGCTGCTGCTGAATTTGTTAAGTTTGCAACAAATACAGAATCTAGTGAAATTATAAGCTTGGGGAACAGTGTTCTTCCAATCAGAAAATCAACAATTAAAAATATTAAGGATAAAGTATCTGAACCATTGCGCTTCTTGATGGAACAAAATGCTGCATCAGCTCATCCTCGTCCAGTTGTAGTAGCTTATCCACAAGTTTCACGCGCTTTCCAACAAGCGATGCAAGATATCAGCTATTATAAAGATAATCCAGATGTACAAAAAGTATTAGATGCTCGTACGAAAGAAATGCAAACAGCAATCGACCAATCTTTAAATAAATAGTTGATATTCAAAAGGTGGAAGGAAAGTTATGAAATGTACCTTCCACCTTATTTTATTTAATGATTTCATCTTAGGAGACGAACAATGAGCGAAACAAAGAAAGTCGAAACAAAAAAGAAAGAACGTCTTAAAGAAAATATTATGGGCTATAGCTTTTTAGCTCCAGCCTTAGTATTACTTTTTATCTTTTTGGTGATACCTGTTGGTATGGTCATCTATTATGCCTTTACAGATTATTACCTATTGACCCCAGAGGACAGAAAATTTGTAGGGCTACAAAATTTCATGCGCTTAGCACAAGATCCGATCTTTATAAAAAGCTTCTTGAATACCTTGAAATTTGTTGTTTGGATTATTCCAGTACAACTTGGGGCAGCCCTTGGTATGGCTTTAATCGTAAATAAGAAACGTAAAGGAAACATGTTCTTTAAGGTAGCATTCTTTGCTCCTGTTGTGATGTCTCTCGTGGTTATCTCTATCCTTTGGCTATACTTGTTAAATCCAAATAATGGTTTGCTTAATGCCCTACTGAATAAAATTGGTATTTCTTCACAACCATTCTTGACAAGTCCAAAACAGGCCATGTATGCAATTGTATTTGTTTCTGCATGGCAAGGTGCAGGCTATCAAATGTTGTTATTCCTTGGAGGAATGCAAAATATTCCACAAGATGTTTATGAGGCAGCAGAGTTGGATGGATTTTCAAAATGGGCTCAATTCAGATACATCACAATGCCTTTATTGAAACCAACCGCCTTATTTGTACTCTTGACGACATTGATTTCAGCATTTAAATTGATTGTGCAACCAATGGTCATGACTCAAGGTGGACCACTAAACTCAACAATTACAATGGTATATTATATTTACCAACAAGGTTTCACAGACCGTCTCGTTGGTTATTCAAGTTCTATTGCCTTAGTATTTACAACATTGATTGGTATGATCAGTCTTGTACAACGGCGAGTTTTGAAGGAGGACGATTAGGATGAAACGTTTAAAACCGACTTCTATTTTAGAATATATTTTATTAATTCTATTAGCAGGCCTCTTTCTATTTCCTATGATCTGGATGGTGGTTTCAGCAATGAAGCCAGAAGCAGATGTGTATAAGAATTTAACAAGTTGGAAAGCTTTCTTACCTAGTTTTAATCCAGCTGATTGGTTTAAACCTTACCAAGAAGTTCTTTCACGTTTTAGTATTCTAACATACTTAGGGAACAGTATTTTTATGCAGGAACATTTGCACTGGGGTCTATTATTGTCAATGCCTTAGCGGGATTTGCATTTGCAAAAATTAATTTTACAGGTAAAAAAATTCTGTTTGGATTTTTATTAGCCTTGTTAATCATTCCGATTGAAACAGTGTTGATTCCTCAATTTACAATTATTAATTCCCTTGGCTTAGTCAATAATCGTTTAGCGGTTATTATTCCTGGATTAGCTAGTGTCTTTAATATCTATCTTTTCCGGAACTTCTTTATTGCCATTCCAGAAGAAATTATCGAATCTGCAAAAATAGATGGTGCAAGTATCCTGCGGATCTTTTTCAAGATTATGTTGCCGATGTCGAAACCAGCAGTTGCAACAGTCGGTGTTCTTTCCTTTATTTCTAGTTGGAATGATTATATCTGGCCGTTGATGGTGTTAACCGATTCTTCAAAATTTTCAATGCAGGTTGCGATTACAACCATTAATACAACTCAACCAGTTTATATCAATCAAGTGATGGCTGTTTTGACAATTTCTACAATTCCACTTATTCTAGTATATATCGTAGCACAAAAATATATTATTCAAGGTTTAGGTGGGTCTGGAACAGGTATTAAGTAGGTGATCAGGATGAAGGAAACTATTCGAAAAGCGAATCAGTATATCGATGAAACAGGGAGAAGGTTGACCAGCAATATAGAGGATCCTTTCACTTACTACCTCCAATTGGCTGGATGAACGATCCTAATGGCTTTGTTTATTTCCGCGGAGAATACCATTTGTTTTACCAATTCTATCCCTATGATAGTGTTTGGGGGCCCATGCATTGGGGGCATGCCAAATCAAAAGATCTTCTCCATTGGGAAGAACTGCCAGTAGCATTAGCGCCAAGTGAAAGCTATGATAAGGATGGCTGCTTCTCGGGTAGTGCTATCGTGAAAGATGACAAGCTCTACTTGCTGTATACGGGTCATGTAGACGATGAGGAAAAGCGCGAAGAAACTCAGTGTCTTGCGGTATCGACGGATGGCATTACCTTTGAAAAAATCCCCACTAATCCAGTGATTCATGTGGAGCATATTGATGGTATCGCAGATATTGCTGATTTTCGTGATCCCAAAGTCTTTGAATACAAAGGAAGCTATTATACTGTAGTTGCTTCCAAAACAGTAGATGATCGAGGGCAAATTCTCTTGTTTGCGTCAAGTAATCTAGAGGACTGGAGCTTTAAATCAGTCTTACTGGAAGGTGAAAAAGGGCAAGGTATCATGTGGGAATGTCCGGATTTCTTCCCCTTAGATGGTAAATGGGTCTTGATTCTGTCTCCCATTGAAATGGAAAGACAGCAAGAAAAATACTGGAATTTAAATTCGACTGTTGCCTTTATCGGTGACATGAATTGGGAAACGGGTCAGTTTGTTGTCGATTCATATGATGAAATTGATGGTGGCTTGGACTTCTATGCTCCTCAAACTTGTCAAGGACCAAATGGCGAACGATACATGGTTGCTTGGATGCAAATGTGGCAACGTTCCATCCCTAGTCATGTCTTAGGTCATGGTTGGGCAGGAAGCATGACGGTTCCTAGAAATTAGGTTTGAGAGACGGAAGATTGGTTCAGGAATTACCTGAGTCTGTGAAAGATCACTTCCTTGTAGAGAATGCGCCAGAAACCATTGTGAAGGGCAATCAAATCACGATCCCAGCTAGAGGGAAACAAACCTTGTTTGAGATAGGTGCTAAATCAGGTCGCTCCTTTATCCTAAGCTATGGGAATGAATCTGATGCTGATAGTGCCTTGCAATTGATTTACGATGCCTCCAATAAACGCTTTAGCTTGAGTCGAGACCAATTTGGACACCACATTTCCGGAAAAGAAAACCCAGAATTTCAATCGAGATGGATTCAGTTGGATCCTGAAAAGGATCATCATTTCTCGATTCTTAGAGATACCAACTCAATTGAAGTATTCGTGGATGGTAAAACTCTCTCGATGACTTTTTATGAAACGACTGAGAACCCTGTCTACACCTTCAGAGCAGATGAAGGGGTCGATTTAGTTGTAAAAACCTATCAAAAATAGGTATGTAATAACCTCCTAAAGAAGAAAAGACAAGTCGCAGGACTTGTCTTTTTGTTGTATCCTAAATAGGTTTTGAGTTTCATCGAAGAAAATTTAGGAATTGGCCTCATGACCGATCTGACTCTCTTTCCAGAATATCCAAATCTTGTCAAAATTCCGCTGGTTGAAGAGGAAAAAACAGTCTTCTATACTAGTTATGCCTATCCAAATGAAGGGGAACCCCAAGCACTTCTTAGCTCCTTTATTAAGCGGTTAGAGAAATGTGAAAAATAAGGAAGTTGGTCTAAAACAGACAAGTAGAAATTGGCTTGAATAAAATGAGGCTTGGAGAGAAAGGAAATTCATGATTTCGCTTTGTCTGCCAGCCTTTTTTGTCGTTTTTGGTATAATTAAACTTGATCATATTCTGCAGAAAGGAGTTCCGATGTCCAACTATTTATCCGTATCAAGTTTGACCAAATATTTGAAATTAAAATTTGATAAGGATCCCTATTTGGAAAGGGTTTATCTGACAGGGCAGGTCTCCAATTTCCGAAGACGTCCCAATCACCAGTATTTTTCATTAAAGGATGAAAAAGCGGTCATTCAGGCGACTGTCTGGGCTGGGGTTTATCGAAGCTTTGGCTTTGAGCTAGAAGAAGGCATGAAGATCAACGTCATTGGACGGATTCAGCTTTATGAACCAAGTGGGAGTTATTCCATTGTTATCGAAAAGGCGGAGCCAGATGGAGTAGGGGCCTTGGCCATCCAGTTTGAGCAACTCAAGAAAAAGCTGACCGAAGAAGGGCTCTTTCAGGATCGATGGAAACAAGCTTTGCCACAGTTTCCAAGAAAGATCGGGGTCGTCACCAGTCAAAGTGGGGCCGTGATTCGTGATATTATCACAACGGTGAGCCGTCGTTTTCCTGGTGTAGGCATCGTGCTCTACCCGACCAAGGTTCAGGGAGAAGGCGCCGCAAGTGAAGTGGTTGCCAATATCCAGAAGGCCAATGCTCGGACGGACCTAGATGTCTTGATCATCGGTCGTGGGGGTGGTTCGATTGAAGACCTCTGGGCCTTTAATGAAGAGCCGGTTGTGCGGGCTATTTTTGAGTCTAGAATTCCCATTATTTCCAGTGTGGGACATGAGACAGACACGACTCTAGCAGATTTTGTAGCAGACCGACGGGCCGCTACTCCGACAGCAGCAGCTGAATTGGCCACTCCAGTGACCAAATTAGATCTTTTATCGCATTTACAAAAGCAGGAAAATCGCATGGCAACAGCCATGTCCAATCGCTTGGCCTATAATCGTGAACGTTTGGCCAAATTAAGTCAATCAGTTATTTTTAGGCAGCCCGAAAGACTCTATGATGGCTACCTGCAAAAATTGACCAGTTGCAATTGCGATTGAAACAAGGGATGCGCGAAGTTTATGGACAAGGGGACAATCAGCTGCAAGGGCTGCGTCATCGTCTAGAGGCTATGTCTCCTTTGCATCGTATCGAACGTTATCAAGACCGTGTCTTCCAAGATAGGAGACTCTTAACCAGCCGCATGGAACAAGTCCTAAAAGAGCAAAAGATCAAGGTCCAAGGCTTATCAGAAGCCCTCTTGATGCTGGATACTAGTCGGATTATTGCGCGTGGCTATGCCATGGTCAAGGAAGGAGAACAAGTCTTGGATTCGGTTGCGAAAGTAAAAGAAGGAGACCCGCTGTCGCTCATTATGAGAGATGGCCAGTTAGAAGTAGAGGTAAAACATGTCGAAAGAAAAGAAATTTGAAGAAAATTTGGCAGATTTGGAAGCCATCGTCCAAAAATTGGAGAGTGGGGATGTGGCTCTTGAAGAAGCCATTACAGAATTCCAAAAAGGAATGAAGTTGTCAAAAGAATTGCAAGATACCTTGGATCAGGCAGAGAAAACCTTGGTCAAGGTCATGCAAGCAGATGGTACTGAAGCGGATCTAGCATGAGACAAGAAGAAAAACGAAATAGAGTAGAGCAAGCGATTCGCTCTTTTTATGAGGAAAAATCCATCGCTCCCCATTTAGTGGACTCGGTCCTTTATTCCATCCAAGCAGGTGGAAAACGCCTGCGCCCCTTGCTTCTTATAGAATTGTTAGAAGCCTTCGGACAGGAGTTGACAGAAGCCCATTTTCAGGTGGCAGGGGCTTTGGAGATGATCCACACAGGAAGCCTTATTCATGATGATCTACCGGCCATGGACAATGACGATTACCGTCGGGGGCAATTGACCAACCACAAGAAATTTGGAGAAGATTTGGCGATTTTAGCAGGAGACGCGCTTTTTCTCGATCCTTTTGGAATGATTGCGGCAAGCCAACTTCCAGATAAGGTCAAAGTCTCTTTAATCCTTGCATTGTCAGATGCTTCCGGTAGTCGTGGAATGGTAGCTGGCCAAGTTCTTGACATGGAAGGGGAGCATAAAGAGCTCACTCTAGCAGAATTGCAGACGATCCATGCCAATAAGACGGGACGACTCCTTGCCTATCCATTCATCGCAGCAGCCTCGATTTTAGAGTTGCAAGCAGACATTGGTCAGCTTCTAGAAACAATTGGGAAAAAATTAGGCCTGGCTTTTCAAGTGCGGGATGATATTTTGGATTTGGTAGCTGATTTTGAAGCTCTGGGTAAGACTCCTCAAAAGGACCTGGTGTCAGAAAAATCAACCTATCCAGCCCTCTTAGGATTGGAAGAATCAAAAGCTTTGCTTACCAGCGAATTAGACGCATGCGAGGACTTATTGGATCAGATTAGAGCTGCCTACGACTTTGATCCGCAAGCGATCAAGAAATTAATAGAAGGATTACGAATACATGGCTAAGGAAAGAGTGGATGTATTAGCCTATAAACAAGGCCTATTTGATACACGCGAACAAGCTAAAAGAGGGGTGATGGCCGGTCTTGTCGTTGCCGTTATCAATGGCGAGCGCTTTGATAAACCCGGTGAAAAAATTGATGAAGCGACCGAGTTGAAACTAAAGGGTGAAAAGCTCAAGTATGTCAGCCGGGGCGGACTCAAATTAGAAAAAGCCCTGAACCAATTTGGTTTGTCTGTAGAGGACAAGATTGCCATCGATATTGGAGCTTCTACAGGTGGCTTCACAGATGTCATGCTGCAAAATGGAGCGAGTAAGGTCTTTTCGGTGGATGTTGGGACCAATCAGTTGGCTTGGAAATTGCGCAATGATCCTCGGGTTGTCTCGATGGAACAGTTCAATTTCCGCTATGCCCAACCAGATGATTTTGAAGCGACACCGAGCTTTGCGAGTATTGATGTCAGCTTTATTTCCTTGGACTTGATTCTGCCAGCCCTTTATCGGATTTTGGCAGATCATGGACAAGTGGTGGCACTGGTTAAACCCCAGTTTGAAGCAGGACGCGAGCAGATCGGAAAAAATGGGATCATTAAGGATCCGAAGATTCATTTAGCGGTCCTTGAAAAGGTCGCTACATTTGCAGGGACACATGGTTTTTCTGTGATGGGAGTGGATCATTCCCCTATCCAAGGCGGCCATGGCAACATCGAATTTTTAATGTATCTAGAAAAAAAAGAAGAGAAAACAAAGCCGACGACGGAGCAGCTGGTGGCTGTTGTGGAAGAGGCGCACAAGGAATTTAAACATGAAGAGTAAGAATATCAGATTAGAAAAATTCGTCGATTTATTCGCGATCATGAAGTGGGGACACAAGAAGAGATCGTTGAACATTTGAAAGAAGAAGGCATCTCAGCTACCCAAGCGACGGTGTCACGAGATATCAAAGAATTGGGCATCGTAAAACGCCCTTTGAAAGATATGACCTATGTCTATGAGTTGCCACGCAAGCACCACCAAGGGATTGGGATGATTGAAAGCAATATCTTGTCTCATCGTCGCATGGGAGAATATGTCAATTTTACCATGGTTCCAGGGACGGCTCCTTTGGTCAAACGTCGCTTGCGGGAGATTTATAAGGAGCATATCTTTAGTATTGTCGCAGATGATGATACGATTTTGTTGATTGCTTATTCTGCCCCAGAAGCAGAGAATGTCCTCAAATCAATCTTTGGGTGGTAAGATCCTATGCTATTAGAAATTTCGATTAAGAACTTTGCCATTATCGAAGAGATTTCCTTAAATTTTGAAAAGGGAATGACCGTTTTGACAGGGGAAACAGGTGCAGGGAAATCCATCATTATCGATGCCATGAACATGATGCTGGGAAGCCGTGCTACGACGGATGTCATTCGACACGGCGCCCCAAAAGCTGAAATCGAAGGACTCTTTGCCGTCGAGAGCAATCGCCACTTGACGGCTCTCTTTGAAGAGCAAGGGCTAGAGAGGACCGATGAGTTGATCATTCGCCGAGAGATCCTGCAAAATGGACGGAGTGTCAGTCGGATCAATGGCCAAATGGTAAATTTATCGGTCTTAAAAGCAGTCGGGCAACACCTGGTGGACATCCATGGCCAGCATGATCAAGAAGAACTCATGCGCCCCCAGTTGCATATCACCATGCTAGATGAATTTGGAGACGCAGCCTTTTTCCAAACGAAAGCCGCTTATCGCCAGACCTTTGAAGACTACAAACGCCTGCGCAAACAAGTGGTGGAACTCCAGCGCAACCAGCAGGAAAACAAGGCCCGTATTGAGATGTTAGAGTTTCAAATTGCGGAGATTGAGGCGGCTTCCTTAGACGTAGATGAGGATGTGCGTCTGGAGCAAGAACGCCAACGCCTGCTCAATCACAAGATGATCGCAGACACCCTTACCAATGCCTATACCATGCTGGATGCGGAAGATTTTTCCAGCTTAGCCAATGTTCGCTCAGCCATGAATGATTTGGAAAGTATCGAAGAATACGACCCCAGCTACAAAGAGCTCTCAGGCCAGCTGGCTGAAACCTTCTATGCCCTTGAGGACATTACCAAGCGCTTAGAAGATGTAGTCGATGGTCTTGAATTTGATGGTAATCGTCTCATGCAGGTCGAGTCGCGCTTGGATTTGATCCATTCCATCACGCGCAAGTATGGTGGCCAAGTCAAGGATGTCTTGGAATACCTGGCGCAAATTACTAAAGAATATAGCCTCCTCACCGGAAGTGACCTCTCATCTGAGGAATTAGAAAAAGAACTCAAACGTTTGGAAAAGAGTTTGGTCACCTTGGCTCAAGATTTAAGTGAGCAGCGGCATGCTCTGGCCCAAGCTTTGGAAATGAAATCCAACAAGAATTAGCGGACCTCTACATGGATAAGGCACGCTTCCAAGTGCGCTTTAGCAAGGCGAAGTTTAATCGTGAGGGCAATGAAGCTGTTGAATTTTACATTTCGACCAACCCAGGTGAGGACTTTAAACCGCTGGTCAAGGTAGCATCCGGCGGAGAATTGTCACGTTTGATGTTGGCCATTAAGTCTGCTTTTTCTCGAAAAGAAGGAAAAACCAGTATCGTCTTTGATGAGGTGGACACAGGCGTTTCTGGGCGCGTGGCCCAAGCCATCGCAGCTAAGATTCACAAGATTGGTCAAAATGGCCAAGTGCTAGCTATTTCCCATCTACCTCAAGTCATTGCGGCAGCAGATTATCAATTCTATATTGAAAAGATCAGCGATGCCCACTCTACCGTCTCTACAGTACGTCTACTCAATAGAGAGGAACGAATCGAAGAAATTGCTAAGATGCTGGCAGGTGAAGATTTAACAGAAGCTGCCCGTCAACAAGCCGAGCAACTTCTCAAGCGTTAAGAGAGAAAGAAGGTTTATAACCATGCCAACATACTTTGTCGTCGGAGATATTCACGGGAAAGCAGAGATGCTCGAAAAGCTTATGAAAGAGTGGGATGGAAAAGCTCAATTAGTCTTCTTAGGAGATTTGATCGACCGGGGAGAAGATGGGAAACGATCCGTCGAGCTGGTGAAAGACTACGTCGATCATCATGGGGCAGTTTGCCTATCTGGCAACCATGAGTACATGTTTTTAGCTTGGTTGGACAATCCAGAAGAGCGCTATGACCACTACCGAAGAAATGGTGGTGATACGACCATTAATTCTCTTTTGGGACGCCCACTCGATGCTCCTGTAGATGGGATTGCAGATGCGCAAGCAGTAGAGAGCACCGTTCCTGAATTGGTGGCCTTTATCCGCAGTTTGCCCTTTGACTATGAGACAGAGACCTATTATTTTGTCCACGCCGGTGTGGATTTAACCCTTGAAAATTGGCGGGAAACCAGTGACTACCAAAAGGTCTGGATCCGAAAACCATTCCATGAAGCGGAGAATCAGACAGGCAAATGGATCGTCTTTGGTCATACACCGGTTTATGGATTGCTCAATGAGCCAGTCGGTACCGAAAATCTATGGATTTCAGATCAGAAAATGGGTGTCGATGGAGGCGCGGTATTCGGCGGAGTTCTCCATGGGTTACTCCTAGATGAAAAGAGCATCGTCCAAGATCATGTCCTTCACAATACCGGCTTCTCCGCTGCAGACGACTAAGAAGCAGAGAGCTGGATATCTTTCACTGCAAAACCCTGTATTTTTTGATATAATGAAAGCAGAACATTCTTAGGAAGAGTATAAAAATATATGGCAAATATTAAAATCGTTACAGACTCATCTATTACAATCGAGCCAGAAGTGGTTGAAAAATACGGGATTAGTATCGTACCACTTTCTGTGATGGTAGATGGAGTCCTATATTCAGACAGTGAGTTGGGCCAAGGGGATTTCCTACGCTTAATGCAGTCTAGCAAAAATCTACCCAAGACCAGCCAACCTCCTGTTGGTGTCTTTGCAGAGCTGTATGAAAACTTAGCTGCAGATGGAGCCCACATTGTTTCAATTCACATGTCCCATGCCTTGTCAGGGACTGTTGAAGCCGCTCGTCAAGGAGCTACCTTATCAGGGGCAGATGTAACAGTAATTGATAGTAGCTTTACAGACCAAGCCATGAAGTTCCAAGTCGTTGAAGCCGCCAAGTTGGCCAAAGAAGGAGCTGATTTAGACACTGTCTTGGCCCGCATTGAAGAAGTGAAAGAAAAGACAGAGTTGTATATCGGTGTTTCTACCTTGGAAAATCTGGTGAAAGGTGGTCGCATTGGTCGTGTTACAGGACTTTGAGCTCTCTTCTCAATATCCGTGTCGTGATGGAAATGAAGGATCATCAGCTAGAACCAATCGTCAAAGGGCGCGGTAACAAGACCTTTAAGAAGTGGTTGGATGAACTGGTTGAGAAGTTATCCCACAGCAAGGTTGCTGAGATCGGGATTTCTTATGCAGGAACACCAGAATGGGCCAATGAAATGAAGGCTCAGTTGCAATCACTGGTTGAAACAGCGATCCCTGTTCTTGAAACGGGATCCATTATTCAAACCCATACAGGTGAGAATGCATTTGCTGTTTTGGTACGTTACGAATAAGCTGAATAAAAGTTTGAAAAAACAGGTTTAGTACTTGACCTAAAGGCTTTTTTTAGATATTATAGTACTGTTAAGGCGTAAAGCCTAAAAAAAATTGGAGGATTTGTTAAATGGCTAACAAACAAGATTTGATCGCAAAAGTAGCAGAAGCTACAGAATTGACTAAAAAAGATTCAGCAGCAGCTGTTGATGCTGTATTTGCAGCAGTTTCAGAATACCTTTCAAAAGGTGAAAAAGTTCAATTGATCGGTTTCGGTAACTTTGAAGTTCGTGAACGTGCAGCTCGTAAAGGTCGCAACCCACAAACTGGTAAAGAAATCAAAATCGCAGCTTCTAAAGTTCCAGCATTCAAAGCTGGTAAAGCTCTTAAAGAAGCAGTTAAATAATTGTAATTTACAAAAGTTCCTTCTAGCTTGCTAGAAGGGATTTTTTGTTTTGTAGTACATTCTAGACAGGACCTATCAATAGGAGTATAATAGGAAAAAGTGAGAAATGGAGGGTGAACCATGAGATGGATTTTTGGAATTTTTGTTCTGCTTATGATAAGCCAATTCTTTATCTGCTGAAAGGCCTCTGGTTTATGGTGGAACTCTTCTTTATGTTCCTCTTTATCAAAGTCTTACTAGGAACTATGAGATGGATCCTTAATTGGGGAAGTTAAGAATAGAAAACAATAGGTGTAGGAAAGAACAAGCTGAATGAAGTTTGTTTTTCTCCTACACTTTTCTTATTTACAAACATTCTAATTAGGCAAATTTGGGCATTCATGATATAATAATCTAATAGAAGAGATAGAAAGGGGAAAGACCATGCTAGCTTGTTTAACGCTCGATTCCGTTCAACAACAAAAAGTGGAAGATGTATTGCAACACTTACGTGAGAAGTCTGTACGAATTACGGATACGCGTCGGGCTGTCCTTTCCTATCTTGTCAAAAGTCAGGAACACCCAAGTGCGGATGCCATCTACCAAGATTTGAAACCAGCCTTCCCTAATATGAGTCTAGCAACCGTTTATAACAATCTCAAGGTCCTCATTGAAGAAGGATTCGTCTCTGAGATAAAAGTCCGCAATGATACCACGACCTACTTTGATTTTATGGGACACGATCATTTGAATCTGATATGTGAGTCTTGTGGGAAGATTGAAGATATTGACATCGAAGTTCCAGATGTCAGAGCAGAAGCGAGAGAAAAAAGTGGCTACGTCATTACCAAGTGCCAAACCACGGTCTATGGCCTTTGTCCAGAGTGCCAGAAAAAGAAGCAGTAGAAGAAATGAATAAGGAGCCTATCAGGCTCTTTTTTTATATGTCAAAACTACACTAGGATAGCAAAAGAAAAATAGGAAAAATCATGATATAATATACTTTTGAAATCAAACAAAAGGAGAACGAGATGAAAAAGCTGGAAAATTTTTCCTGGAAGATGTGGCACCTATATGCCTTGGCAGCTGTGACCATTTTTATGATTGGTGCCATATGGTCTTTCTTTTTCTTGAAAACAGCTCCTCATGTAGCTGGATAGAGAAATAATGTTTGAGAAATGAGGAGTTACAGAAAGATTTAAAAAATGAAAATAAAGAGTGAAAAATTAAAAAGTTTCCTTGTCATTGTTGGTTTTTTTATCATTTTAAGTGTTTGTTTTTATAAAAATTTAGAATCAAATATCAAGGAAATCTACAAGAATAATCATTATACAGGAGATATTCGGATCACGAGCCTTTCGCTTAAAAGTGAAATAAAACGAGTGATTAATGCTAATTATACCTATTCTGAAATGGTTAATGGGGAGGTCATCTCTATTCCATTGAAGAAACAAATGATGTTTGAACAAATCATTTTGCCATATTCTCCACCTTTAGCTAAAGAGGGACGTTTTGGATTACTTGGTGATTCGATGGAAATGTATAGTGAGTCTCCTAGCACGTATGTACCGATTCTTGAAAAAGCATTAGAAATCAATCCTGAAAGGAAAAGGTTGGAACAGGAATTAAAGAAAAAAATAGATCAAAATTCTATTTTAAGAGGATCGAAGGTTACATTAAAACTTGGTATTTCAAGTAATATAAAGTATGTTGGTGGGATACATTGGCTTGAAGATTACGAGAAACAATCGGCGAAGAAGGGACGGACTGTTCTTGGAGGATGGTATGGTTTTCCGGTAAAAGAAGCTTTAGATAACGATGTCCTATATGTTCAAGTGACATTACCTAAAGGTGTGAAAAGGGATCATATCCGGTTTAAGGATGAATTAGAAGCGATTGTACAAACATCGAGTTTGCCAAATGGTCTCTATGTCTTAGGAACTGTGACAGATTCGAATTTCGATGAGGTTGAGATTGAAGACAGAGTGGTTAAGGAAAGGAATTAAAGATGTCAGGAAGAAAACAAGAAAGTAATCTTAGTTTAGTCTGGGAGCTTGCGTTGTATATTGTTCTAGTTCTATCAATTTTTGGGTTTCCATTTTTGAATGGTCGTTATTATTCGTATTCTGATGATTCGCAGGTTTTTCTTTTTCGGAAAAGCAACTCAGTATTTTGGGGGCAAGAATTTAAAGGTTTGGTGAATTCTTATTTTATTACTTCTCTCATACTATTAATTATTTTACCTATTGTAGCCTATTTTATTCATGATTCTTTTGAGAAAAAAGGATGCCCGTTTTTGGCTAGTCTGCAATCTTTTTTGATTTACCTATCTTGTAGTGTTATTTTAATATATGCTGCATTTTCATTAACAATTCAAACAGTATATTATAATTTGGGGTTTGGTGTTTATTTCTGTCTGCTAATTTATATGGTTCATATGTATAGTGATTTGAAAGATATCAGAAAAATGATTGAACAAAGAAATTCATTGACTGAAGAGAATCAAGCAACAGAATAGCCTGTCTCAGTGAAAGAAGAAACATTCCTCATTTTCAAACCAGAGCCGTCAGGCTCTTTTTTTAATCCATGACAGTCTACCTGTATTTTATACCGGGAGAAAAATAGAGAAAATCATGATATAATATACTTTTATGATTAAATAAAAGGAGAATGAGATGAAAAAGCTGGAGAATTTTTCGTGGAAGATGTGGCAGGTCTATGCCTTAGCAGCAGTGACGATTTTTATGATTGGTGCCATATGGTCATTCTTTTTCTTGAAACGGTCCCTCATATAGTTGGGTAGAGTAACAATGTTTGTGAGATAAGGAGTTATATAAAGATTTAAAAAATGAAAATAAAGAGTGAAAAACTAAAAAGTTTACTGGTCATTGTTGGTTTTTTTATCCTTTTAAGTATTTGTTTTTATAAAAATTTAGAATCGAATATTAAGGGGATTTATCAGAGCCATCATTACCCTGGTAATATCAGGATCACAGGGTTCTCATTTACAACTCAAGACACATTAGGAATTGATGTCAATTATACTTATTCTGAAAAAATAAACGGCAAAGAAATTTCCATTCCATTGAAGAAAAATTTAGAGTATGGACAATTCATTATTCCATATTCTGCAGGTATAGATGAGAAGGAAAATGCTGGCTTACTGAATGGCTATATGGGCTCTCGTGAGCCATTTACTGTCTATGTTCCAATTATAGAAAAGTCTATAGAGCTAAACCCAGAAAGTAAAAAATTAGAACAGGAAATAAAGAAAAAAATTGACCAAAACAGTGTTTTAAAAGGGTCTACTGTCCAATTAAAACTGAGTATGATGAGTGATTTAAATAATATCGATGGAGGCAGTTGGCTTGAAAGTTATGAAAATCAATCAATGAAGCATCGGCGTACAGTTCTTGGAGGCTGGTATAATTTTCCTATCAGAGAAGCTTTATCAAGTGAGGCTATCTATGTTCACATTATCTTACCTCAAGGAGTGGATAGGGATAGTATTCAATTTCAACAAGAGTTAGAAAAGATCATAGAAAAAACAGGTTTACCGAATGGTGCCTATTCTCTAAATACTGTGGATGAAACAAGCAGAATGGCGCTTTTTATTAAAGATGGAAAAGTTACAGAAAGGAAGTAAAGAAGTCAATGACAAAAGAAACAAGCAATTATAGTATGGCATGGGAAATTGGATTATTTGGTTTTCTTTGTTTAACTGTTTTTGTATTCCCAGTTTTGACCTACCATGGATCACCGGTTTATCTATTCCTAGACAGTGATTCTGTATTTTTAGGGGAAGATTTTCAACATGTTGTAAACTCTTATTTCACAGTTTCCATCGTATTGTTATTAGTTCTCCCTGTTATAGCTTCTTCAAGTAATTATTTTTTAGAGAAAAGAGGTTATCCTTTTTTAGCCAGTTTACAGTCCTTTCTTATTTTTATATCCTGTTTCGTCATTTTGCAGTATGCCATGTTTTCTCTTACAACTCAAATGGAGAAATGCACTTTGAATATAGGTACTTATCTTGTTGGGTTCAATTATGTGCTCCATATTTATAGTGATTTAAAAGATTTAAGAAAAATGATTGAACAACGAAATTCCTCGACGGAAGAGGATCAAACGGCAGAATAAGATGATATCTAATTATGAATCTTTTAGTCTAAGTAATGCAATCTATTTTCAAACCAGAGCCGTCAGGCTCTTTTTTGTGAGAAATTGCACTTTTCTATAGTCGCCACTAGATTTTTTACTGAAAATCTAGTAGAATAAAATAGATAAACGGGGGAAACCTCGGAGAATAAAAAGGAGATCCATCTAATGGTAAAATTGGTTTTTGCTCGCCACGGTGAGTCTGAATGGAACAAAGCTAACCTTTTCACTGGTTGGGCTGATGTTGATTTGTCTGAAAAAGGTACACAACAAGCGATCGACGCTGGTAAATTGATCAAAGAAGCTGGTATCGAATTTGACCAAGCTTACACTTCAGTATTGAAACGTGCGATCAAAACTACTAACTTGGCTCTTGAAGCATCTGACCAATTGTGGGTTCCAGTTGAAAAATCATGGCGCTTGAACGAACGTCACTACGGTGGTTTGACTGGTAAAAACAAAGCTGAAGCTGCTGAACAATTTGGTGATGAACAAGTTCATATCTGGCGTCGTTCATACGATGTATTGCCTCCTGCAATGGACCGTGATGATGAACACTCAGCACACACTGACCGTCGTTACGCTTCACTTGATGACTCAGTGATTCCAGATGCTGAAAACTTGAAAGTGACGTTGGAACGCGCCCTTCCATTCTGGGAAGATAAAATCGCTCCAGCTCTTAAAGATGGTAAAAACGTATTCGTAGGAGCACACGGTAACTCAATCCGTGCCCTTGTAAAACACATCAAACAATTGTCAGACGACGAAATCATGGATGTGGAAATCCCTAACTTCCCACCATTGGTATTCGAATTTGACGAAAAATTGAACGTTGTAAAAGAATACTATCTTGGTAAATAAAAATATCCAGTGGATATTTTTATCCCGAGCCTGAAAATGCCAAAGCGAGGCAATTTTAGCAGGATTTGTTATCAATCATAGAAAGCTGACTTCGGTCAGCTTTTTTTTGTTCATCGTAAACCTAGCCGCTTTTGGGTTTTCAGGGTCTCCTAAAAATGATATAATGAAGTGTTATTACATAAGGTTTCATTAGCCTTGAAAGGAAAAGAAAATGACAAAATCATTCTACATCACAACCCCTATCTATTACCCATCTGGTAAATTGCATATCGGTTCAGCTTATACAACCATTGCTTGTGACGTCTTGGCGCGTTACAAACGTATGATGAACTACGATGTGTTCTATCTGACTGGTCTCGATGAGCACGGGCAAAAGATCCAGCAAAAAGCAGAAGAAGCTGGGATCACGCCACAAGCTTATGTAGATGGGATGGCCGTTGGAGTGAAAGAACTCTGGCAATTGCTCGATATCTCATACGATAAATTCATCCGTACGACAGACGACTACCATGAAAAAGTGGTGGCCCAGGTCTTTGAACGCTTGCTTGCGCAAGACGACATCTACCTTGGTGAATACTCTGGTTGGTACTCAGTCTCTGATGAAGAGTTCTTTACAGAAAGCCAATTGGCTGAGGTTTACCGTGATGAGAATGGTAAGGTCATCGGTGGGGTAGCCCCATCAGGCCACGAAGTAGAATGGGTTTCTGAAGAATCTTATTTCCTTCGTCTCAGCAAATACCAAGACCGCTTGGTTGAATTTTTCAAATCCCAACCTGATTTCATCACGCCAGATGGCCGTCTCAATGAAATGTTGAAAAACTTCATCGAACCCGGTTTGGAAGACTTGGCGGTATCTCGGACAACCTTTACCTGGGGTGTGCCAGTCCCATCTAATCCAAAACACGTGGTCTATGTATGGATTGATGCCCTTCTTAACTATGTGACCGCTCTTGGTTACGGTCAAGAAGATCATGAAAACTTTGACAAATTCTGGAACGGAACCGTCTTCCACATGGTCGGAAAGACATCCTTCGTTTCCACTCCATCTACTGGCCGATCCTTCTCATGATGCTCGATATCAAATTGCCAGAACGTTTGATTGCCCATGGTTGGTTTGTCATGAAAGACGGCAAGATGTCTAAGTCGAAAGGAAATGTCATCTACCCAGAAATGTTGGTGGAACGCTTCGGCTTGGATCCACTCCGTTACTACCTCATGCGCAGTCTGCCAGTTGGTTCAGATGGTACTTTCACACCAGAAGACTACGTGGCTCGCATCAACTATGAATTGGCCAATGACCTTGGAAACCTCCTCAACCGGACGGTGGCCATGATCAACAAGTACTTTGGTGGTCAAGTCCCTGCTTATATCGAAAATGCCACTGCATTTGATGCAGATTTGGCCAAGGTAGTCGAAGAAAACATCGCTGAATACCACAAGCAAATGAACGCGGTTGATTACCCACGCGCTTTGGAAGCAGTGTGGAATATCATCTCTCGTACCAACAAGTACATCGATGAGACAGCTCCTTGGGTCCTTGCCAAAGAAGATGGTGACAAGGAACAATTGGCAGCGGTCATGGCTCACTTGGCAGCTAGCCTTCGTGTCGTAGCTCACTTGATCCAACCATTTATGATGAACACCTCAAATGCCATCATGGAACAACTTGGCTTGGGCTTGGACTTCGATCTTGAAAACTTGACCCTAGCAGGCTTCCCTGAAAATGTCACAGTGGTTGCTAAAGGAACTCCAATCTTCCCTCGCCTGGATATGGATGAAGAAATTGCCTACATCCAATCTCAAATGACTGCTGGCAAACCACAAGAAAAAGAATGGATTCCAGAAGAAGTGGAACTCAAGTCTGAAAAAGACGAGATCAAATTTGAAGACTTTGACAAGGTTGAAATCCGTGTAGCAGAGGTCAAAGAAGTTGAACGCGTCGAAGGATCAGACAAATTGCTTCGCTTCCGCCTAGATGCAGGAGATGGCGAAGACCGTCAAATCCTCTCTGGTATCGCGAAATTCTATCCAAATGAACAAGAATTGGTCGGCAAGAAACTTCAAATCGTGGCCAACCTCAAACCACGTAAGATGATGAAGAAATATGTCAGCCAAGGCATGATTCTTTCTGCAGAACACGGGGATCAATTAACGGTCTTGACCGTTGATCCATCTGTTCCAAATGGAAGCATCATTGGCTAAACGATACAACAAAGCTCTCCTGGAATGGAGAGCTTTTGTTGTATCGCTATAGTATTCATCATTGAGTATTACAAGGATGTTAGATGCGTCCTATTCCTCATGAATGTTAATGGAGACTTCCACAGTGAGAAAAGAGTCTGAAACAGTTTCGTTTCAGACTCTTGGAAGCTTTGAGACAGTAGGCTCAAAGCTTAGGTATGGAATCCCAGAGGGATTCGCTACCGTCCGTCCTCACCTAAGGAAAGTCTCCAATTTCATTTCTTGATTCATTTCCTATTCATCTGGCCTGTATTCCAGAATATCTCCTGGCTGGCAGTCCAGTTCTTTGCAGATGGCTTCAAGGGTGGTGAAGCGAATGGCTTTGGCCTTGCCTGTCTTGAGGATGGAGAGGTTGGCTGTCGTAATGCCGATTTTGTCAGCTAGCTCATTGGATTTCATTTTTCGCTTGGCCAGCATGACATCTAGATTAACGATAATCATGGTCCCCTCCTTAAATGGTCAGCTCATTTTCTTCAGCGATCTCAATCCCTCTTTCCAGGATCTTGCCAAGGACCCAGACAATTGCAACGGCTAGGAGAAGATCCGAGTTAAAGGAGAATTGGAAGGTGAAGGGAAGGAGATAAACATCACCACTAGTTTCAAATGTGCCGGACATAAAGGTTAAAACCAGCAAGACCTTCCAAGCTCGGTTACAGAGCTCTATATTAGAGTGAGAAAAAATCTTTTCTTGGTAGAGATTTTGGAGGAAGCTACGAATGGTGATGAAAAGATAAATATAGATAGCGCTTGAGAAATTGGGAAGATCAATTGCCATAGAGGTTGCGGATGTTTGGGGAAGAGTTGGATACCATTCACATTAACGGACAAGCGTCTTGTTTGAATGAGATCTTCAAACACTCCCATACGTGAAAGCAGGTGGACGACCAGTGCTACCACGGTCATAAAGCCACAGAAGTAAATAAAAGCCGTTAAGACTTCAATGATATTTTTTAGGGTTTTCGAGTTTTTCATCGCAAGCCTCCTTAAAGTTTATTGATTATTTACTTATAGTATACTCTTTATAAAAAAATAGTCAATAAAAAAGTATCGAAAAACGATAAAAAAATAATGTTAAACAAAATATTATTTTTGAAAAACAGGGATTATTTGTTAAAGCTTGAAAAATGAGTCTCAAGCGAGAAAACCACTACATAGAGGGGAATTTTACTATACTTTCGATTTAGGGTATACTAGTGTAAAGATCTTATTCCATGGAGGTAGTAAAATGAATCTAAAATGGAAGAAAAAATACTTAGGACCGATTCTGGGATTGGTCGGAGCTATTGTCCTGATTGGAGGAGTCTATCTTTATTCTAGCTCGAACATCCAACCGGACCATCAAAAGGAATTTAACCAGACCAACAAAAAGGTCATCAAGCTAAAAGAAAAACCCATTGACTTGAGCGGGGATTATATCTCCAATGAACGGGATGAAGCTAAAATCGAGAAAAATGGCAAAGCCTGGAAGATTGCTTACCAAACGGCTGATGGCAAGGTGTCCGCTGAATTTAGCACCGATTGGAAGGTTGAAGGGGCCAATAAAATCTCAACAGGTAAGATGAAGAAGTCAGATGGCAATACTGATTTTACAGTGACGGTTCGTGTCTTTAAATACAAGACAGACAATAAACCTTTGATCACGGTCACCATGTCTGACCAAAATCCCGATCACGAGATGGTCTTTGCCAATCGGGAGGATTTTTTCAAATCGACAGATCCTAACGATGCTATCCTTGAAGGCAATCTCTCCGCATTTGAGGGGTCCTATTCCAATGATTCCTATGAAAAAGAAATCGCGGCTTCAGGCTTTAAACTCTATGGATTTACGCCGGATGAATATTACCAAAACAAAGCCAGCGCCTTTCCAAGTATTATAAATGGTGAGACAGGCTGGACCTTCTGGAGTGGGGGGACTCGGGCTAGTTACCTTTTCAATAAAGATAAAAAGCCCAAGAAACGTAAAGGCTATTATGAAGTGTATTTCGTAGGGGCCAATGCGACGGCTATCCAAGGTCAAGAGCAAAGCCTGTACTTGATCCCTGCGGGTGTAACCGGTCCTGATGGAGTGGTTTCACAAGAGCGTCGGATTCTCTTTGGTGATGTAGCCTTCCGGGATTACCATCCAGAGTGGTGGAAAGCCTATCCACAAGTGAAAAATGAGAAGGATCTAGATATTGCTGCCATTAACGGAGGCGATTTCTCAAGCCTAGTTGGAACCTGGCGCAATGGCAAGGGGGCTGAGATCGTCATCCAAGCAGATGGAAAAGTCAAGGGTCAAGGTAGCCTTAAGGCCGTTGCGGACTCAGATAAGAAGAGCAAGATCCCTTACGTTGAGATGAAGATGGGTGAAACTGGAGCAGCCATTGGACTGCTAAAAATTGGCTTCCAAAATCCAGATGGAGACCAGTCTGACACCAGTAAGCCACGTCTGGTGCTCACTCAATCTGCAGGCAACTACCCAGCGGATCAATATTTCTACCGTCAATAAAAGAGAGTGGGACAGAAATCGGTCATTCGTTAGAATTTGATTTCGTCGTCCCACCTCCGCACAGTTGAGTGGGCTCTACTACTGCGTCTTGCTCGACACTCCAAAGACAATTGAGAGGCTAGGACTTTTGTCCCAGCCTCTTTTTTACTGCAAGGAAGGTTCATTGAGTCTATGCAAATGCGAGTCCCGATCATTAAAAGGAAAAAAATGTAAAAAAGGCTTGACAAAGTAACTCATTAGCAGTATTATTAACTAGTTAATTAACTGATTAATGAACTGGTTAATAAAATAACATAGAGGTGAAGGATGATGAGGAGAAAAATGAAGGTTTTGGGACTCTTGTTCCTCGGTTTCTTTCTGCTTACAGCTTGTGCTAGTCAAGGAAATGCAGGAAAGCCCCCTTCTAGAAAAGGCCTTAAAATTGTTACGAGTTTTTATCCGATCTATGCCCTGGTCAAGGAAATCTCTGGAGATCAAAATGACATCTGGATGGTTCAGTCAGGTGCAGGGATTCATGATTACGAGCCCTCAACCAAGGAAGTGGCTCAGATCTATGATGCGGATGTATTTGTCTATCATTCTCAGACCCTGGAATCATGGGCCGGTCGTTTAGATCCTAACCTACAAGGCTCCAAGTTACAGGTGATCGAAGGCAGCCAAGGAATGACCCTTGATAAGGTGGCTGGTTTAGAGGATGTTGAGGCTGGTCGGGGAAAGGAAGACAAGCACTTGTATGATCCGCATACCTGGTTGGACCCAGTCAAGGTCGCAGAAGAAGGAAAGATCATCGCTCAGCGCTTGGGGGAGATCGATCCCAAAAATAGGAAGCTCTATCAGGCCAATGCCCAACAGCTTAAAAAGCGCTGTGAGGAATTAGTAGCTCGCTACCAGCCTATCTTTGACAAGGCCAAGCAAAAGACGTTTGTAACCCAGCACACGGCCTTTTCTTATCTGGCCAAACGCTTTGGTCTCAAGCAGTTAGGGATTGCAGGGATTTCTCCAGAGCAAGAACCGACTGCCCGGCAATTGGCGGAGATCCAGCAGTTTGTCAAAGATTATCAGGTGAAAACGATCTTTGTGGAGAAGCACACGTCATCAAAGGTGGCAGATAGTATTGCTAAAGCAACAGGGGCACGTGTCAAGGTATTGGATCCTCTGGAAGCCGATCCGCAAAACGACAAAGATCTATTAGAAAATTTAGAAGAAAATATGGCGAGTTTAGCCAAGGAAATAGAGGAGTAAATCAAGAGATGAAGAAAAAGGGAACGATTGGAATTGTAGCGACTTTGGGACTGGGACTCTGTGCCTATGCGCTCAGTCAGCAGCCACAAGTTAAGGAAGAGAAAAAGAATCAGATTCAGTATCTACACGCAGAAAAGAAACCGTCATCGACTGCCTCCAGCAAAAAGGAAGACAGCATCCAAGCAGTCAATGCCAAGGAAAAGACGCAGGCGGAGCAGATTGTCATCAAGATTACAGATGAAGGCTTTGTCACTTCTCATGGGGATCATTTTCATTACTATAGTGGCAAGGTCCCGTTTGATGCGATCTTTAGTGAGGAGTTGATTTTGCGAGATCCAACCTATCAGCTCCAAGAAGCTGATATTGTCAGCAAGGTCAAGGATGGCTATATCATTAAACGCGCTGGTAAATACTATCTCTACTTAAAGGATGCTCAGCATACGGTTAATGTGCGCTCGATCGAGGAGATCGCTCAACAACAAAAAGGAGGCACCAAAGAAGAAGGAGAGACGGGATCGGTGCAGGCAAGCTCCTCGCACAAAGGGGTCAAAACCCGAGATTTTCGTCAGCCAAGTCAAGCGCTAAAAGAGGGAAAGACCCTTGAAACGCTGACGGCTAAGAACCATACAGGGGGAGGCTATCGTACCGATGATGGCTATGTCTTTAGCCCTGGAGATGTCATTTCTGATACAGGGGATGGTTTCATTGTGCCCCATGGTGGACATTATCATTATATTCCAAAGAGCGCCTTATCTGCTGGCGAGTTAGCAGCAGCCCTCTCTGTCTTAGGCAGTCAAAGTGGCCATCAAGCTCAAAGCTCGCACTTAGCTAGCCCAAGTGCAGAAGCAAGCAAGAATCAAGGGACACCAGATCAAGCCTCTCCAAGTTCAGGAAAACAAACTGGTAGCCAGCTGGCAGCCAGTCCGACTCATACACAGACGACACCAGTGCCTTCTAGTCCGGCTACCTCGAAATCGAGTCCAACGCTCAGCAATCTGTTAGAAGAATTGCAGAAAACACCTCTGACTTCTCGTCATGTGGAATCTGATGGTTCTGTCTTTGATCCGAGTAAGATTACCAAGTGGACCGATCAAGGAATTGTCTACCCTCATGGGGATCATTTCCACTTTATCCCTTACAGTTCTCTCTCTCCTTTAGAGCGTGAGTTGGCTCGGCAATTCCAACTGCTTCGGGCCCAGGGTGCCACGACACCTGCAGAAATAAGTCCAAGTCGCCCTTCAAGTCCAAGTGCAAAACCAGTTGAGCATGATCACGAGCATGAACATGGGGACAGTCAGGACCACGAGCACGGAGAGGAACACGATCATGGCTTCCACGCAGACAAGGTCATCAGTAAGGACGAGGACGGCTATATGGTCGCTCATGGTAACCACGCCCATTATTTCTACAAGAAAGATCTCTCTCCTCAAGAGATCGCAGCAGCGGAAGCCACTCTAGCTAGCAAGAAGGAAGAGGGTAAGGGCCAGCCACTGACAGATGATGTTGCCAGCTATTCTCGCGATGCCTCAGATGAGGAAAGATCCAGTACATCAGCAAGACTTACGGCGTCCCACGCGAGGCTATTAAGATTTCCAATGGTTTCTTTGTCTTTAACAACCCCGATCAAGAATACGATCCGACCCACATCCACCCTTATGCTGTTCGTAAGGAACATGTACGGATTCCGCTTGAGACGGGCAATCCTGAACTAGACTTTATCAATGAACTCTATGCAACAGCGCTTCGTTCAGGAATTTCTCCTTATAGCCTCCAGATTGAAAATGGCCAGTTTGTCATCCCGCATGGTGATCACAACCACTATATCAAGGTGCAATCAGCGGGACTAGCAGACTACTTAGCCCACCGTCTTCCAACGATTCAATCGCCATACAAAAAAGGAGACTTGGATAAAAAAGCAGTAGAGGACAGGGTCAACCAACTTTTAGCAGAAAGCCGAACTCTTTACGCTTCTGATCCATTGCAGCAACGACGGATTGAGCTCATCTTGGGCCACTTCTTAGAAACGTCAAGAGTTTCCCAAGTAACTCAACGGAAGGCTACCTAGCCAGTCTCAACCAGGTTGACCAGCAATACATCCATGCGACTCAAACAGTCAAACCAAAAGAAGAGACAGCCTTGGACCGTCGCTACCAGGAATTACTGGAACAAGTGCGCTTGCTAGACACAGAAGCCTTCCAACTGAAGAAGGAAGGATTGGTCTCACAACTGCAGGAAGCCTATGCTGCCAAGGACAGCAAGCGTTTAGAGCAGGAAGGGAAGCTATTAGAGGCGGTTCAGGAGATGCAAGATCGGACAGGTGTGACATCGGTCGACTATCTCAAGTATTTCTATCAAAGCTTGAGCGATGCGCGCTTGACACCAGAACTACGCACCAAGGCGGCAGATCTAGCCTTGAAACTCTATCGGGCCCAAGCCTTTGAAGAAGCCTGGGATTCTAAAGCTCACTTTATGGAACTCTACCAAACCAAACAGGCAATTGACCAGCTCTTCTCTCAAGACAAAGGCCAAACCTATCCTGTTGAAAAAACAGTTTTGGATCAAAAAGGAAGTCAGGCCCCATCTTATAACTTAGCGGTTTACGATTTCCTCAAGGGCTTGTATGGAGAGTTGGACAAGGCGACAGAAGCCCGTCAACGAACCAGCATCCTGACAGCCCTCTCAGAGCAAATCCAGTCGCTCTTGCCACAAGTCGAAGACCAAGGCAAACGAACTGCATTTGAAGCAGATTTGGCTCAGCTTGGGAATGAGACGGATCCAGACCAGGCGATTGCAAGTGGGAAAGCTCTGTTACGTGAAATCAGTGACACCATTGAAAAGCAAAAACAAAAGCAAACGGAAGTGCCTCAGGTTGGGGATGTCGCACTTTACCAACAGCTCTATAACCAATTGATGGCCTTGCACCAACAATTGCAGGACAGGGAGCCAGTGATGCTCTGTTTGATCGTTTGGAAGCTCTCTTTGATCAATTGGCGAATCCAAAGAGCGACAAGGCAGCCTTACTACAGGCTATCCAAGCCTTTCAGGCAGAGCTGGCAGCAGCGCCATCTGCAAGAGAAGTGACCAAACCAACGACCACAGCTGAAACACCTCTAGCTACAACGCCGGTTGAAACAGAAGCTCCAGCCTCAGAAGGGAACACCACCGCCACAACGGAGACAGAAACAGAGCCTGCAAGCCCAGCTTCCACAGAAGTAAGCCAGCCAGATGCTCCATCTTCTCAGAATCAATAGAAAACAGAAAATCATCTGAAAGACATTTCAGATGATTTTTGCGTTTTAGTGAATAGAAGAGGTGGTCTCTTTTTTCAGTAGTTGCCCCTCACTCTTTATGCTCAAGAAGCAGTGGTGAGGTGGTCTCGACGGCTTTTTTTCGCTTGAAAAATGCAGCCATTTGAACCAGGATACGGGGAACCGTCTGCCAGTTTTTCCAGGCTTTGACACGGGTGTCGAGGAGTTGCTTGGCTAGACGTTCCAGCATTTCTCGCTCGGTGGGATCTAGGTCTTGAGCATTTTGGAGGATTTCTTTGGCCTTGGCTAGCTGTTTAAAATCCGTTAGGTCATTGATCGAAGTGATGCCGGCATCCAGAAAAATGCCAAAAAAGGTATCAAAGAACTTCTTGCGCTCATCCGCCGATGTCTCGCGAACCCATTGTTTTAAAGTGAGATCCGTCTGCTGGCTATCCGGACTAGTCTCAGTAACCGTCACAAAACTGAGGTCCTTCGTTTCCCAAGTAAAAGCATCGTGCTGGACAAAGCCACCAAAAGCTCGACTTTTAACAATTGTAGCAGGCTCAGGAACTTCTAGCATCATGCCGACGATGGATCCTTGTGGGACAAAACGACGAATTTGGGGATGTACGCTGGTAGCCTTGGATTTCAATAACAGCCTTGTTGAGGCCAGGAGCATCGTAGCTGTAGATAGCATCGACTCGTTCAAACAAAGGATCCGGCAGGTAGGTGCAGGCATAGGTCGCAAGATTGCCCCCTTTGGAGTGTCCGGCTACCATAAATCGCCCTTTTGGAAATTCCTTCATGACGTTTTGCAGGTAGCTAGCTGCGCGCTTCTGGGCTGGAACATGGTCCATATAGGTCATGTGGAAGTCTTCCTTCCAGCCGATCAAGGTATCATCCGTCCCTCTATAGACAACTAAATACACATCCATGGTAAGACGATAGGTCATGGCCGCAAATTGTTTCTGAACATCAGGATCGTACTCATCGACATAGTTGAGGAGTTTGATGTTCTTAAAGCGCTTAGAAGTAGCTAGCTCATCGACTAAGTGCAGGTGTTGATTCGTCACGATGAAATTGGTAGTCCGGTCGATCAGTTCCATCGCATCAGACAAACGGACTTCAATATTGGTCGTATCTCCTTGAGGCACAATGTGTCCAAAGGGTAAATAAGTTAGCTCTGTCAATGCAAGGACATCCAGTTCATTGAAAGGACGGTCATATATGGAATCGTAGGTCACTTCCTTTAGGTAATCAAAAATAGTTGACATCTGTGCCTCCCGTGTCTCATTTCTTTCAGTATAGCACAAAAATGGATGAGGAAAAAGCGCCTTCCATCAAGAAAGTAGGAGTGAGACTTTCTTTCCCTCTGAAACAACCTTTTTCTCTGCTTCTTAATCTGTTATAATAGGAAGAAGAAAAAAAGAAGGAAAGAAAGCCATGCATAAAATTCTCTTAGTGGAAGATGATGAAATTATTCGCCAACAGGTCAAACAATTATTGGAACAATGGGGCTATGAAGTGGTCGCAGTAGAGGATTTTATGGATGTCCTTGGGATCTTCGTCGCAAGTGACCCCCACTTGATACTCATGGATATTGGCCTGCCTCTCTACAATGGTTACCACTGGTGCCAGGAGATTCGCAAGGTTTCAAAGGTTCCGATCATGTTTCTTTCTTCACGGGATCAAGCCATGGATATTGTCATGGCCATCAATATGGGTGGAGACGACTTTGTTACCAAACCCTTTGATCAAAATGTGCTCCTTGCCAAGGTCCAAGGACTCTTGCGCCGCTCTTACGAATTTGGGACAGATCAAAACCTGCTGGAGCACCGTGGGGCTATTCTCAATCTCAAGTCCACAGACTTGATGTATCAAGGAGAAGTCATTAAGCTGACCAAGAATGAATTTCAGATTTTGCGGGTCCTGTTTGAGCATGCGGGCAGTATCGTAGCACGGGATGATATGATGAAAGAACTCTGGAATAGCGACTTCTTTATTGATGACAACACCTTGTCTGTCAATGTAGCTCGCCTGCGAAAGAAACTAGAAGAGGTTGGCTTGTCAAACTTCATCGAAACCAAGAAAGGCATCGGTTACGGGTTGGTCCATGAATAAATCTGGTAATATCTTTTGGCAGTATGTGGTATCCCGCAGGCGCTTGCTCTTTCTAGTAGTCATCTTTTTGATCGTCGATCTGATCTTTGCCTATCTCTTTCCAGAGGCTGGGACGGTTTTCCTTTATTCGACACTAGTGCTAGGCTTTTTTGCCCTCTGTGTCTTGGTCTGGGATTTTGCCACGACCTTTCAGGAGTACCGCAAAGCCGCGCTGTATGAGGAAATAGAGGTTGCCTCCCCTCTGGAACATCTCCTTTATGAAAAATACATGGAAGAAAAGCAGGCACGCCTGGAGGAAAGTAAAACAGCCCAGGCCAAGTTCAATGACCTGATGGATTACTACACTCTCTGGGTTCACCAGATTAAGACGCCCATTGCAGCTAGCCAGCTCTTGGTCCAAGATGTCGAGACCCCTATGGTCAAGCAACAGATGGAGCAGGAACTTTTCAAGATTGATTCCTATGCCAATCTGGTTCTGCAATACCTGCGACTTGAGAGTTTTCATGACGACCTGGTCTTAAAGCGCGTGTCGCTAGAGGACTTGGTCAAAGAAGTGATCCGCAAATATGCCCTCTTTTTTATCCAAAGAACTTGACAGTGGACCTGCATGATTTGGATGTCACCGTCATTACTGATCGCAAGTGGCTCTTGGTCATCATCGAGCAGCTCTTGTCCAATAGCCTCAAGTACACCAGCACAGGTGGCATTGAGATTTATTTCAAAGACCAGACCCTCTATATAAAAGACAGCGGGATTGGGATCAAAAATAGCGATGTCCTCCGTGTCTTTGAGCGGGGCTTCTCGGGCTACAATGGCCACATGACCCAGCAATCCTCAGGTCTGGGGCTCTATTTGTCTAAGAAAATCGCAGAGCAATTGGGCCACAAGATCACCCTCCATTCAGAGATCGGCCAAGGCACGACGGTGGCCATTCGCTTTGAAGAGAAGAAATTGTTGATGGATTAGTTTTTTTCCATCTTACAAAAATGTAAGAAATAAACGCTAAAATGAAAGGTTAGGTTATGGTAGCCGCCTTTTATTTTTTATACAATAGTCTCATCAAATGAAGGAGGTCAAGAAAATGAAACTCTTGAAATGGATGAAAGAACCCAAAATGATTAAAAAACCAAATAACCAAACCGATTTGGAAAAGGCAGAATTTGGTCGCCAAGTCCTACAACAAACCCAAGAATTTTTCTTGATCTACTAGTAAAAGGAGAAAAGTATGTCATTGCTAGACGTTCAACACATCAAAAAAATCTACAAAACCCGCTTTCAAGGGACGCAAGTCGAAGCCTTAAAGGACATTCACTTCACCGTGGAAAGGGTGAATACGTCGCCATCATGGGGGAATCAGGGTCCGGGAAATCGACCCTCCTCAATATCCTAGCCATGCTAGACCAGCCGACGGAAGGACGGGTCTACCTCAACGGTACCGATACTTCAACCATCAAGAACAAGGATGCGTCCAGCTTTCGTCGGGAAAAACTAGGCTTTGTCTTTCAAGACTTTAATCTGCTGGACACCTTGTCCGTCAAGGACAATATCCTCCTGCCTTTAGTCCTCTCACGCAAACCGGTCAAGGAAATGATGACGAAGGTGGATAGCGTGAGTCGAGAGTTGGGGATCCATCAGCTCTTAGAAAAATACCCCTACGAAATCTCTGGTGGTCAAAAACAACGAGTGGCTGTTGCACGGGCTATCATCACCTCACCTGAAATCCTCCTTGCCGATGAGCCAACAGGGGCGTTGGATTCCAAGTCTTCGGCTGCGTTGCTCGACGTCTTTGAAGATATCAATAGCATGGGTCAAACCATTCTCATGGTGACCCACTCAACTGCCGCCGCAGCTCGGGCCAAGCGCGTGCTCTTTATCAAGGACGGAATTCTTTACAACCAGATTTTCCGTGGGGAAAAAACGGAGCGTCAGATGTTCCAAGAAATCTCAGATACTCTGACGGTCATGGCAAGTGAGGTGGAGTAGATGTTTCGATTAACCACTAAATTAGCTTGCTCCAATCTCATCAAGAACCGCAAGCTCTATTATCCCTTTGCGATTGCGGTCATTCTCGCAGTGACCATCGCCTACCTCTTTGACTCCCTGACCTTTAATCCCCACATTTCTCAGCTTCGAGGGGGATCTCCCATGCTCTTCACCCTTGGTTTGGGACTGTTCGTGGTCAATGTTGCGGGGGCTATCATCGTGCTCTATGCCAATAGCTTTGTCATGAAAAACCGCTCCAAGGAGCTGGGGATTTATAGCATGCTAGGCCTTGAAAAACGCCATCTCATCAGCATGATCTTCAAGGAGCTCTTGATTTTTGGCTCTATGACTATCTCAGCCGGTGTCTTGATCGGAGCCCTCTTTGACAAGCTGATCTTTGCCTTTCTCTTGAAACTGATGAAGATGAAGGTCCAGCTAGTATCCACCTTCCAACCTGGGATTGTAGTCTTGGTCTTTGTCACCTTTGGCCTCATCTTTGCCCTTTTGGTCCTTCTCAACGCTTGGCGCATTCTCCGTTTGAATGCTCTGCAACTGACACGTGAGAAAGCCAGTGGTGAAAAGAAGGCTCGCTTCTTGTGGCCCCAAACCATCCTGGGCTTAGCCTCTCTCGGTTTGGATACTACCTAGCTTTGTCTGTCAAAGACCCCATGTCTGCGATTGTAACCTTCTTTCTAGCCGTTGTCTTGGTTATGATTGGGACCTACTTGCTCTTTAATGCAGGGATCACCGTCTTCTTGCACCTACTCAAGAAAAAGAAGGGGTATTATTACCAACCCAACAACATGATTTCGGTCTCTAACCTCATCTATCGCATGAAGAAAAATGCAGTGGGCCTTGCGACTATTGCCATCCTCTCGACCATGGTATTGGTAACCATTTCTGCAGCCACCAACATCTATGTCGGTGGCGAAATGTTCAAGAAGATCATGTCTCCTCATGACTTCTCTGTCCAAGGAAAAGGGGTAGACTTGGAGCAAATCAATCAGAAATTTGATGAATTTGCTTCTGAACATCATCTTGAGATCAAGAATCGCGACCTGATGACCTATGCCAACTTTGGGGTCAAATCGCAAAAGGGTACGGATTTCACAGTCTATCCAGCCGATGAACGCAGTGTCACTCCTAAGACCATCTTTATGGTCTTTGATGCAGCTAGCTATGAGCAGATGACAGGGGAACACGTCGATCTGACCGGCAACCAGGTCCTTCTCTTTGCCCACAACAAGGCTCTTACAGGGCAAAAGCAGTTGACCATCAATGGCCAAGACTTCCAAGTCAAGAAAGAAGTGAGCAAGGATTTTATCACCGATCATGTCCCAAACATGTATAACATGCTGACGGAGGATTTCAATTACCTGGTCGTGCCTGATCTTTCAGCCTTTGTCGCTCAGTTTCCAGATCTTGCCATCAATACCAATATCTATGGTGGCTTCAATGTAAATGTCGATGAAGACCAGCAACTCAAGCTGGCAGCTAGCTATGACAAGATGATCGATGAGTTGAGTAGCCAACAGGCCCAAGGAACATTTATCTATGGAGGCAATCGGGCCAATGACGTGGCAGAGTTGAATAGCCTCTTTGGTGGCATCTTCTTTATCGGTATTTTCTTGTCACTGATCTTTATGATCGGAACAGTCATCGTCATCTACTACAAGCAAATTTCAGAAGGCTATGAAGACCGAGACCGCTTCATCATCCTCCAAAAGGTTGGATTGGATGAAGATGAAGTCAAACGAACCATCAACCGTCAAGTGCGGACCGTCTTCTTCCTCCCCCTCATCTTTGCCTTTATCCACCTGGCCTTTGCCTACCATATGATCCGCCTGATTCTAAAAGTCCTCGGTGTCATCAATAGTGGCCAAGTCCTCATCGTAACCCTCAGCGTCTGTGCTGTCTTTCTCATCACCTACCTGATCGTCTTTTGGATCACCTCTCGGAGTTACCGCAAGATTGTGCAGATTTAGGAAAAAGAAGCTCAAATTATATTTGAAACTTTCCTTAGGTGAGGACGGACGTCAGCGAACTTCCAAGAAGTTCCATGACTTAGTTTTGAGCCTGAGGTCTCAAAACTCCCGAGTTCCTGAAACAATCGTGTTTCAGGAACTTTTCTCACAGCGGAAAGTTTCAATATAGTCTAAGAATAATTAGAAATCATTTTGATTTTTCTGCACAATAGCCCAACTTAGGTAATTCAAAGTAAAAAATTATCAACTTTTTAAGCTCGCTTATGGCGGGCTTTTTGTTCAAAATCCGATCGCAATTGTCTTTTGGTTGTTTAAAGGAATACACAAAAAAAGACCGAACCAGTAGAGTTCAGTCGTTGTTCGATTTCTATTAAAGTGATGTTAGGAAAGTTAATCCACCTAGGATGACACCTGCCGAATTCGGAATAATCAAAATCCAGTCTTTTTTAGGTTCCTTTGTCCAACCATATATGACCCAAATCAAGCAAGATATAGCTGCTGACAAGGGTTGGAAAGGTTGGGCCTTGTTTCCCTGTAAATTAGCAATAATTTGTGGAATGTAAGCAATGAAAACGATGATACCAATAAAGGCACCGATCGAGCCAACGATTTGGTTTATTTTTTGTTTATTCATTTATTTCTACCTCTAATCATTACTTTACCATAAGAACAGGTCTTGTGCAATAAACTTGCACAAGATTTCGCTTGAAAACTATTACATTTTGAAAAAACTAGACAATGTGTATTTTTTAAATCTTAGAAACAAGAAAAAATCATGGTTAAGAAATGGTTTTTTTGCCCTTCAAAATCACAAGATTGTGACACTTTACAGTTGGGTAACATTTGAAAAAAGACTTGAATTTTAAGAGGGTAAGGGTTAGAATAGTGAGTACTTAAAAAATGAAAGGTATCGTAAAAATGAATGAAAAACAAATGAAAATTCTTGGTTGGGTTGCGACCTTTATGTCTGTTATGATGTATGTCTCTTACTTCCCACAAATTATGGATAATCTTGCTGGTCACAAAGGAAACTTTGTTCAACCCCTTGTCGCAGCCATCAACTGTAGCCTTTGGGTCTACTACGGACTCTTCAAAAAAGAACGCGATATCCCACTTGCTGCAGCCAATGCTCCAGGGATCGTCTTCGGTTTGATCACTGCCATCACAGCCTTGTAATCAACGTAAGAGAGAGTGGGACAGAAATCGAATTCTAACGAATGACTGATTTCTGTCCCACTCTTTTTTTGATGGAATGAATCATTTCCATGGTATAATGGGAGGACTATTCATAGAGCAGATCAAAAGGAGACAAGAGTGGATCAAAAACATCACTGCCAAGTCTTATGGGCGAAAAATAAATACCTGGTACTGAGTCGTTCCAGTAATATCTACAAGGAGATCCGAGAATACCTTAAGCAAGACCAGGTGGAGGTCAGCCACGTCGAGGACCTGATCCAGCAAGCGCTGGCCTTGCCGGAAAATCGTGGCCAGGTCTCCAATGCCTTCCAGCATATCTGGGGCTATTTTAAAAAGCAGGCGACTGCTGAGGAAAAGGCGGGCTTCATGATGCTACTTGAGAAGTACCAGCATGGGCAAACCCAGCAAGAGGACCTTATCAAGGGGATCCAAAATCTCCTTGAGTGCTACCCTAATCACTACTTACAAGATTCGACGCTACTAGGAGGTCAATAGATGAGACTCTGGCACCAAGACTTGATTCCCAAACTCCCTCGTCCCCAGCTCCTGGGCCAACACCGGGAATGCTGCGCCCTAAGGGGCAATGGCTGGGGTAAGAAGCACGCGACGGTCAACTATGTCTTTGACTACTCGCCTTATCGTCTCTATGCCTATCACCGCCTGATCATGGAGGAGATGACCACTCGAGGCTACAAGGTCAGCCCAGAGTGGTGGGAGCCGACCTACCGAGGCAAGACCTGCCCAGCATATCTAGAGCTGGAAGAGGAAGCTTTGAGCACACCTATCTATCCCGAGCATCAGGATACTTACCTCCAAGAATGCTTGGAGAATCTAGCAGAAAAAGGGATTCATTTAGATTAAGAAATAGAGGCTGGGACAAAAGTCCTAGCCTCTCAACTGTCTTTGGATAGTCGAGCAAGACGCAGTGGTTGAGTGGGCTCTACTACGCTGATTTCATCAGCTTTTACAGCCCTACTCAACTGTGCGGAGGTGGGACGACGAAATCGAATTCTAACGAATTACCGATTTCTGTCCCACTCTCTTTTTTGCGCGAAAAACCAACAAAATGCTTTGAAAGCGTTAATTTCTTTCTTAAACATGCTATAATAATAGGAGATTATGCACAGGAAAGGATAGACGGATGAAGGAATTAATCGATTTAATTAATCAATTTAGAGATGAACGTGACTGGAGAAAGTTTCATAATGAAAAAGATTTGGCTATTTCAATTTCATTAGAAGCAAGTGAATTATTGGAACTTTTTCAATGGAAACAATCAGATGAGGTAGTTGAAAAGTCATTACAAGAAATCAAAGAAGAACTTGCGGATGTTTTTATGTATTCTCTAATGATGGCAGATAATTTAAATCTGGATGTAGAAGAAATGATAAAAGAGAAAATTGCCATAAATGCAAGAAAAATATCCTGTAGAATTAAGTAAAGGAAATAATAAAAAAATATACGGACTTGGAGAAAAAATGAGCAACATTCAATCACCTGTAGTCATCGAAATTGACTATTCAAGTCGAACATTTGATCAATTAAAAGAAACGATTGCACCAAAACATTCTAAGCTTATTTTTGATTATCCAACTGTATATATCGTAAATGATGAAACTAAAAATAAGTACAGCGTATATGTTGGGGAAACAACGGATATCATTCGAAGAACAAATCAGCATTTGTCAGATGATATAAAGAAGGATAGAGAAGACTGGCGACAATTTGAACAGTCTAAAACATCGAAAATGTTTGTCATTGGGCATAACCATTTCAATAAATCTTTGACTTTGGACATTGAAAATAGGTTAATGCTTTATCTTTCAAGTGTTGAACAAGTTGAACGGGTTCAGAATAGAAGAGGAAATCCTCAAAACCAATATTATACTTCTGAAGAGTTAGATGAGATTTTTTCGAAGATTTGGAGAACCCTAAATCGGAAAAACCATTATTTATTCCCAGCTGAAAGTTTTATTCGAAATTCGGCGATCTTTAAATCCTCTCCATTTCACAAGTTAACAGATGAGCAAGTAAAGGCAAAAAACGAAATCTTGTTCAAAATTACCTCGGTCATCAGTAAGAATGAAACGGGTGTTTTAATTCTAGTAAAGGGTGATGCTGGTGCAGGAAAAACAGTCTTGATAAGTTCTCTCGTTGACGATTTATTGAATTCTGAAGATACACAGATGATTCGTGAAAACAATGATATCAATTTGGTTGTGAATCATGATGATCAACTCAGTGTTTACCAAGAAATTGAGAAAAAATTAGAATGGAAGAGTGGATCAACTATTAATGTTGTGATGAAACCAACTCAATTTTTGAATGCTCTGAAAAAAGAAAATAGCGATGCTGGAATAGTAGTGGTTGATGAAGGCCATTTATTATTGACTGCAAAAAATCAAGCTTATTTAGGCGGGAACCATTTAAATGATTTACTTGCTAAATCAAAAGTAGTCGTACTTGTTTATGATGAGAATCAGATTATGAACAAATCTCAAATATGGACAGATGATTCTTTCTTGAAATTAGAACATGAAGCCAATTTAAATGGAAATCTCATTACACTACATAATCAGATGCGTATCCATGCGACAAAGGAAACAGTTGAGTGGATAAGAAACTTGATTGATGCTGGAATTGTGAATGAGGTTCCGATTGATAATGATTATGATATTAGAGTTTTCGACTCTCCTGAAGAGCTTCAAAAAGCCATCATAAAAAAAGATGACGATCAGAATTTAGGGATTTCACGCTTGACAGCAACTTACGATTGGGAATATAGTAGTAAGTCGAAACCTACGGATTCGGAGTATTGGTGTGTCCGTGTCGGCGACTGGTCTTGTCCATGGAACAGACAACTTGCAAAAGAAAAAGACTCGAAGCATTTATCCTGGATAGAACAGCCTCAAACGATTCATGAAGTTGGATCAACGTTTACCGTTCAGGGATTTGACCTAAATTATGTGGGAGTCATCATTGGCCCTTCAGTAAAGTATAGAGATGGTAAAATCATTTTTGATATTTCTGAGAGTAAAAATAAAAGTGCTGTTCAAAACAGAAAACTTGAATCTGGTGAAATGATAAACTATGGAGAAACGTTATTACGAAATGAGTTAAATGTTTTGTTAACCCGTGGAGTTAATGGTCTGTACGTCTATGCGGTTGATGAAGAACTTCAACAAGCATTAAAAAATGCGACAAAATAAGATGCTTCACTTTCCCAAATTTTTTTCGAATAATATAGATGAGGCCGGGACAAAAGTCCTGGCCTCTCAATTGTCTTTGGATTGTCTAGCAAGACGCAGTGGTTGAGTGGACTATACTGCGCTGATTTCATCAGCTTTTACAGCCCTACTCAACTGTGCGGAGGTGGGACGACGAAATCGAATTCTAACGAATTACCGATTTCTGTCCCACTCTCATTTTTTATTGAAAAGGAGCAGGGATGCAAAAGAGACACGCGCATGTATCGCCGACCTTGGACATCATGGCCAAGAAAATTTTTAGTTTGCCGGAGGTGACGACGGCTTTTATTCGAGACATTTTGGAGCTGGATGTGGCGGATGCTCAGATCGTGGAGGGAAGCCAGCCCCATAGCATGGCCTATGAGGAGGATGACTTGTTCTCCACTGCGGTGGATGTGAGAGCCAAGCTTCATGACGGGACCGAGGTGATCATCGAGATCCAGATTCGCAAGCACCAAAATCTTCTGCAGGTTGCCTTTTTAGAGCTAGACAAGTATAATAAAGATGAGAATCTGACTGATGCAGGCAGACAGTGGCTGGAGTTTTTTGGGAATCTTCCCTTCACAAATCCCCTAGTCAGGCTGTGACCCATGCAGATTCATTACTAGATTCATCTAGCTGGACCAAGGAGGAGAAGACCATGATAGACGAGCGAATTCGGATTCAAGAAAATTATGATATGACCATGGAGACAGCCATAGACGAAGCGCGCGAAGAAGGTCTAGAGCAAGGGCGTAATGAAGAGCGTCTGCAGTTAATCCGCAAAATGGTCTCACGAGGGATGACGCCTGATCTTGTCTCAGAGATGACGGGCTTGTCCATTGAAGAAATTGAGACTCTTCTTTCCTGAGTCGTTAACGGAGGCATCGCCTCTTTTCTTTTTTGAAAAAACTTGAAAATTTTCCTGTTTTTTCAATCCGCCTTTCTAGAATTGTGGTAGAATAGACTCAACAAAGAGTGATCCTCACCAAAAGCGTGATCGATACTAGAAAAGAGGATTCTGATGACAAGAAAAATTGGTATTATTGGTTTGGGCCATGTGGGGGCGACCTTGGCTCACAGCATGATTTTGAAACACACCTGTGATTACTTGGTCTTGATTGATACCAATGAGAAAAAAGTCAAGGCAGATGCCTTGGATTTCTGTGATACAGTTGCCAATACGGGTTATCCGGTTCATATCACGGTCAATGATTATGCGGCTCTTAAAGATGCGGATGTGGTAGTCTCCACTTTGGGAAACATCGAGTTGCAGGCCAATAATACAGACGACCGTTTTGCGGAGCTTCCCTTTACCAGCAAGCAAGTGGTACAAGTAGCGCGTGATTTGAAGGCTTCTGGCTTTAGCGGGGTTTTATTGGTAGTGACGAATCCAGTCGATGCGGTCACTCAACTCTATCAACAATATACCGGCCTTCCAAAAGAGCAGGTGATTGGGACAGGGACCTTGCTGGATACGGCTCGCATGAAGCGCGCCGTCGCAGATCGCTTGCAAGTGAATCCTGCTAGTGTATCAGGCTATAACCTTGGTGAGCATGGAAATTCTCAATTTGTTGCTTGGAGTCAGGTCCATGTCAAGGGACATGCCATCACTGATCTCTTTTCTCAAGAAGAGCTTGACGCTATCAACTATGAATCCTTGCGCGGTGGTCACACTGTCTTCTTTGGCAAATTCTATACCAATTTTGGGATTGCGGCAGCAGCGCAACGCTTAGCAGAAGCTGTGATCAATGATAGCCACGAAGAAATGCCTGTATCCAATTATCGTCCAGAATATGGGACTTACCTTGGTTACCCAGCAATTGTTGGTCGAAAAGGAATTATCGAACGATTGGACTTGCAGTTGACAGAAGAAGAAAAAGAAAAATTACTTCATTCAGCCGAAACCATCAAGGAAAATACACGAAAAGGCTTGGAGCATGCCTAAAAGAGAGGAGAGTGGGACAGAAATCGGTCATTCGTTAGAATTCGATTTCGTCGTCCCATCTCCGCACAGTTGAGTAGGGCTGTAAAAGCTAATGAAATCAGCCTAGTAGAGCCCACTCAACCACTGCGTCTTGCTTGACAATCCAACATCAAAAAGAGGCTAGGACTTTTGTCCCAGCCTCTTTTCTGCAATTTTTTCGAATGGCAGAGTGAGGGGATTCCCTAGACGAAATCATTGGATCTGCCACTAGAGTCCGTTGAGATTTTAGAAGGAGACCAAACATGTGAGCAGGGGTTTTTAGCATCTATCCTCTTAACACTCGCTTAGTAAATGTAATAAGAGTTAGTAAATTCCAAGTTGTAATCCTTGAAATTACATTTCGATCCTGTATAATAGCTATTGTAACAAATAATCATACAACGGAAAGAGGAAACATCTATGAAAAACATTTTATTTATCGTCGGATCCCTCCGCCAAGGATCTTTCAACCACCAAATGGCTCAGAAAGCAGAAAGCCTTCTTGAAGGAAAAGCAACAGTAACTTACTTGGACTACAAGGACATCCCTATGATGAACCAAGATTTGGAAACACCTACCTTGCCAGCAGTTCAAGCGGCGCGTGATGCGGTCCTTGCTGCGGATGCCATCTGGATCTTCTCACCAGTCTACAACTTTGCCATTCCAGGTGTAGTGAAAAACCTGATCGACTGGCTTAGTCGTGCCCTTGACCTGTCAGAAACTCGTGGTCCATCTGCCCTTCAAGATAAGATCGTAACCGTCTCTTCAGTCGCTAATGCAGGACACGAGCCAATGTTTGCGGCTTACCAAGCGCTCTTACCATTCGTTCGTACTCAAGTAGTGGGAGACTTCACAGGAACAACTGTTAACCCAGAAGCCTGGGCAACAGGTGAATTAGTCTTGACAGATGAAGCAATCGCAGGATTGGAAAAACAAGCCCAAGCTTTATTAGAAGCATAAGAAAAGCATAAAAAAAGTTGAGACAGAAGTCTCAGCTTTTTTTAAATACTAAACAATTGTCCGAAGAAGTAAGTCACACCCATAGTGAGGAGGCCAATAACCAAGTTACGGATCATGGCTTGCTTGGTTGGGGCTTTCCTAGCTTGGCGCTGGTGTAGCCGGTAAAGAGAAGGGAGAGGGCTACGATGATTACCGTTGCGGGGATTCGGATTTCTTTGGGAAAGAGAAGGATGGAGAGCATGGGAGGAAGAGATCCGAGGACAAAGGCAACGAAGCTAGACATAGCCGCATGCCATGGATTGGTAAACTCTTCAAACTCCAGGCCATACTTTTCTTCCACCAAGGCCTTGAGAGGGTGTTTGAGAAAGGCCCGCTCGGTCATGATTTGAGCAGCTGTTTCGCATTCCCCGTTTTGAATATAGGCTGCATAGAGGGAGTCGCGTGCAGCTTTTGGATCGCGGTCCAGAAGGGCTTGTTCTCTGCTCACAGCGGCTTCTTCTGTATCCTTTTGAGTCGATACAGACACGTATTCACCACCTGCCATAGAGAAGGCACCAGCTAGAATTGCAGAAAGGCCAGATAGAAAGATGATCCAGAGGTTACTGGTAGCACTGGCAACCCCGATGACAACTCCAGCAATTGAGATAATGCCATCATTGGCTCCAAGGACTCCAGCCCGTAAGATATTTAAGCGGTCGTTAAAAGAGGCATCAACCCCATGTTTTGTTTCAGTCATACTTGTCTCCTTTATCTTATTTAGAATCATTATAATTAAATTTGGATGATTTTACAAGTCTTTTATCCCAAATGATAAAAGTTCGACAATTTAATGGAATATAAGTTGTAATGTTTGAAATTACAACAAAAAGAGATATAATGTAATATATAAAGTTACAACTTGGAGGAGCAAGATGACTTACGCTTATCATAGCAAGATTTATTTAGCAGAAGTAGCCTTGAATGTGAGGGACTTAGCACGTCAAACAGCTTTTTATACACAAGTCCTTGGCCTTGAGATTCTGTCTCAAACAGATCGGGAAGTTATTTTGGGAGCTGGGGGAAAAGCCTTGGTGCACCTGATTCAGACGAATCGTGAGGAAACGGTTAAGTCCAGTTATGGCCTTTACCATATGGCCATTTTGTTGCCATCTCGTGAGGATCTAGCAGATGTGTTTAAACACATTGCGGAATTGAACGTTCCCTTTGTCGGGGCGGCAGATCATGGCTATAGCGAGGCTCTTTATCTGGAAGATCCGGAAGGAAATGGCATCGAACTCTATAGAGATAAACCTGTCACTGACTGGGATATCCGGGAGGATGGCCGCATTATTGGGGTGACAGAAGAACTCTCTGCGCAAGAAATTTATGAAATGGGTCGTCAGGTTGATCCCTTTGTCATTGCTAGTGATACTCGAATGGGGCATATTCATTTATCGGTCAAGGATAGCAAAGAAGCGTCGTCTTTCTACCAAACAGTTTTGGACCTAGATGATAAGTTTACCATTCCATCTGCTAGCTGGATTGCTTCAGGAGACTACCACCATCATTTAGCGGTCAATGAATGGGGTGGCAAGCACTTAGCTAACCGTGACAAAGAACTGCCTGGCCTTGCCTACTATGTGGTAGAAGTAGCAAGTAAGGATGACTTGGTTGCCATAGCAGAGAGGGCAAAAGGAAATGGCGCTCCTGTCAGCTGGATGACCTCTAGTGAGTTGACGTTTCAAGATCCTGATGGTATTGTAACGAGAGTAAGAAAAGGATAAGAAAAGAGAGTGGGACAGAAATCGGTCATTCGTTAGAATTCGATTTCGTTGTCCCACCTCCGCACAGTTGAGTAGGACTGTAAAAGCTGATGAAATCAGCCTAGTAGAGCCCACTCAACCACTGCGTCTTGATCGACAATCCAAAGACAATTGAGAGGCTAGGACTTTTGTCCTAGCCTCTTTTTGATGAAAAAAGTTAGTTCGTTTCATTTTCTTTTCCCACAACCCAAATAAGAGAAGGAGTTGGAAGATGGCCAAGGCAAATAAGACCATGAAACCGTTGCGACTGCCTTTAGCAGTGGCTTGGATAAAGTCCATCTTTTGATTGGCTTGGCTCATGGCAACGATCAAGGAAGCCAGGGTTGTTCCAACAGCACCAGCAAATTGTTGCAAGGTATTAAAGATCGCATTGGCATCGGGTTGCTCTTCCAGAGAGAGTTGTTTCTGTCCGTTGGTCATGATATTGCCAAAGGCAAGCCCCATACCGGTCATGAAGATCATGTAAAAGATGAGGATCAAACTATTTGATAGCTTCAGGGCAAAGAGGGTGAAGTGAAAATGGGCCAAAAGGATGAAAGCAGCTCCAAGGATAATCGGTTTGCGGGCCCCCAGTTTATCTAGTATTAGACCGGAAAAGGGAGCGAAACCAGCTCCAATGAGGGCGCCTGGAAGCAACATCAGAGCTGCAAGCGTAGTGCTCGAGTGGTTGACCAATTGGACATAATTCGGCAAGAGGAAACTCATGGCAAGGGAGCCCAATTGGAAGGTGAAAAAGGCCAGAAGGTGACCAGTGAGAAGAGGGTTCTTTAAGATAGCCAGGTTGATAATAGGAGTTTCCAACTGATTAGATCGCCATACCAAGAGGACTAGACCCAAGATCCCGACCACTAGCCAACCAAGTACGGAGAAACTCAAGAAAGGATGATCTGCCAGACCATGAATGCCTAGAATCAAACCGACGAATAAGACAATAATAGAAAAGAGGCTCACCACATCAAGAGATTCCCGCTTGACCTTACTCATCTGCTCAATGGAGCGAAGCCCTGCAACTAGCGAAGCCAGAAGGATCGGGAATTGCACCAAAAAAGATGGAGCGCCAACCGAAGGTGGCCGTCAAAAGACCACCGACAGTTGGTCCGATCGCTGGAGCAATGGCTGTAATCAGGGTACCCACTCCCATCATGAGACCGATTTTTCGTTTTGGAACCTGCTCCAAAATAATGTTAAACATCAGAGGAAGGGCAAAACCAACTCCCATTCCTTGAACCAATCGACCCAGGACAACAAAGCTAAAACTTGGGGCAAGGAAGTCAATGAGAACACCTAAAACAGAGAGAAGGTTTCCAACCAAAAAGATAGTCTTCATCTTAAAGGAGCGCTTGAGATAGGCGGATAAAGGGACCACACAGGCAACCACTAGAAGATAGATGGTGGTAACCCACTGGACGGTTGCGGTGTTGATCTCAAATTCCTTCATCAATATTGGAAAGGTGATGTTCATGGCAGTTTCTCCAGCCACCCCGCAAAAGGAAAGGATCCCTGTCGCAAAGATCGCGAACAAGACCTTGGCTGAAATTTTATCTTGTGACATAGACGCTTGATTCCTCCTAAATCTTCCTATCATGTTGTAAAATGGAATGAAAATCCGTCGTAGCGATCGGATTTTCCGTTGGACTCGATTGCTACGAGTAGAGCAAGTCCAACATCGAAATAAGTCATCATTTTACTAGCTAAGAAATAGTATAGTGGAAATGAAGACCCCTGTCAAAGAGTTTTTGAAAAATTGCGAAAATTTTAAAAGTGTTCTCAAAAGATGCTGCTTCTTCAAAGTGAAAGGGATTGCCTACCAGTATGATGTAATACGCTCCATATGTATTCAGTAGCAGGGACCATCACCTATGATTCAGATGAGTTGGTCCCAGATGCCAGTGTATCGGCTGGGAAATACATCTATCAAAACCAAGCTGCGAGCTATACGGAGATTACAGTGACGGGCGAAGATGCCCAGCACTCGGACCTTCCAACCAATGATGAGGTCGTCGCCTTGGTGAAAGAGCATATTGAAAGTCAAACGGATCGTAGAAGAAGTCCGAATAAAGGAAACTAAGTGTGAAGAGGGATTCCTTCCTCACACTTTTTTTAGTATAATAAAGTTTAGTATGAAAACACGGGAGACCAAAGGAGATCAGATGAAAAGAAAACAGTGGATGCAGATGGTGTTCGTAGCTTCGAGTATGATTTTGTTAACAGGATGTTACCAGAGATACCAGCGCCAGTCTAGTCCCAAAAAAGAGGCTGCAACGAGCCAGACAAGCACAAAAAAACAGACGAAAAAAGCAGATAACAAACAATTATACCAGTCTGTTTTTTCAGACTATCAAAAGATTTTTGCCACTTCAAAGGATGTGGATGCTATTTCAAAATTGAATTCTCAATTAGCCAAAGAAGATCGGATGATCAATAGCTGGGTGATTGAGACCATTATCAATCAGCCAGAAGCGGTTCGGTATGCTTTTAAGGACCTGAATGACGATGGGGTAGACGAGATGATCATTGCCAATCAGCAGACGGATGGCAGTTACTTTGTAACGGGGGTTTACTACCTCAAGGATCAAAAACCGACCCTGTTAGCAGAAGGTTTCGTTGCTGGTCATGGAGGTGCACGCAATGCGACGACCCTCTATCAGGGAGGAGAAGTCCTAGAAGTCAGCTGGTTATCTGGTACTGGCCGAGGTCTAGCCGTGCTTTCACGAATAGAAAAGACGTCTCAAGTCGCGACCAAAGTCAAGGAAGAAGAAGTTCAGGTACCTGGGTCAGATCTGAATGCCCTCTTTGGAAAAGCTGATGAGGATAAACTAGATCTCAAGAGTTTTGACTGGCAAACTTTTGATAGCACGCCTTCAGGAGGCAATACCCAAAGCCAGGAGAAAACACCATGGAATGCTGAAAAATCAGCCCAGCTAGCTGCTTTTATGAAGACTTGGGGTGAAAAGATGGGGCAGCCCAACTACCAAAAAGGCATTGCTGGCGGTGATGTAGGACCAGACAACCTCTATACTCTAGGGGATAATAGCAAGATGGATGCTATTTATACAGATACTGGTCAGGGAAATGCAAAATACCGCATAGTGGAACGCTATAGCAATTGGGACAAGTATCCAGATGTGCATAGTTATTTCTTTGCCATTACAGATACAGGAGAAGGCATTGTCTTTCATTCTCCAACGACCAATGGTGGAAAGATGTATCTAAAACCAACGGACAACAAGGAACTTCAAGAAGCATTTACTCAAATCCTTCATCAGTAAGAAAGAAGAATAGACCAGAAAATGATTGTTTTCTGGTTTTCATTTATTCATAAAATGAATAAAAAACCAAATTATAAAAAGATATTTAGGAAAGAAAATATGTTAAAAGGTAGTAATAAATGCCGTTGTAAAAGTATTTAAAAACAGAAAACATTTGACAAGTAAAGGGAAATCATTTAAAATATATTCAAACTTTATTTATAGGAGAATAACAATGAAAAAACTTCTTACAGCCGGTGTGGCTCTCTTGTCAGTTGCAACATTGGCAGCATGTTCAGGGAAAACTGCTTCGGAATCTTCTAACAAAGAAGCAAAGGCATCTTCTAGCAAAGTAGAAAAAAATCATCTACTTCAGAAAGCAAATCAAGCAGTTCCTCAAAAACATCAAAATCTTCTGTTGATGTACCAGAAGTTGTCTTGTTGACAGATGAAGAAATTGACAATGCCAAAACAATTGGTGATTTTAAAAATCTTTATGGCAAATTAGTAGATAACTACAAAAAATATGCACAAGATATCGGTCAACAAATTCCAGAACTACAGAGAGCTACTTATACTCAACAAGTAGAACCAGCGATTAAGGCTTTGGATGACTCAAAAGCTCAATTCAATACCATGCTATCAAGTGCAGGTTCAGATGACACGCTTGTTCCTGAGCAAGGGCGTACACCTTTCTTGCAACAAATTAGAACAGCTCGTGACTCAATGACAAACATTCTTAAAGGTGTCTACGAATCTCTTGGGAAAGCTACCTCTTCATCAGCTGAATAATTCATAAATGAAAATAGACAGTGGGACAGAAATCAGTCATTCGTTAGAATTCGATTTCGTCGTCTCACCTCCGCACAGTTGAGTAGGGCTGTAAAAGCTGATGAAATCAGCCTAGTAGAGCCCACTCAACTACTGCATCTTACTCGACAATCCAAAGATAATTGAGAGGCTAGGACTTTTGTCCCAGCCTCTATTTTTGCAATCTTACAAAAATGTAAGATTGCAAGGCTAAAATGTAAGGTTATGTTATGGTGAAAGCGTTCTTATTTTAGTACAATTGATTTGTAAAAAACAATTGAAGCTTTTTCGAGCTAGAAAGGAATGGACCATGACCCTACTAGACGTTCAACATATCAAAAAAATCTACAAAACCCGCTTTCAAGGGACGCAAGTCGAAGCCTTGAAAGATATTCACTTCACTGTGGAAAAAGGGGAATATGTCGCTATCATGGGGGAATCAGGATCTGGGAAATCGACCCTCCTCAATATCCTAGCCATGCTGGATCAGCCGACCGAAGGACGGGTCTACCTCAACGGCACCGATACTTCAACCATAAAGAACAAGGATGCATCTAGCTTTCGTCGGGAAAAACTAGGCTTTGTCTTTCAAGATTTCAACCTGCTCGATACCCTGTCTGTCAAGGACAATATCCTTCTCCCTCTAGTCCTCTCTCGCAGACCGGTCAAGGAAATGATGAGCAAGGTGGATAGCGTGAGTCGGGAGTTGGGCATTCACCAGCTTCTTGAAAAATACCCTTACGAAATCTCTGGTGGGCAAAAACAACGGGTTGCTGTAGCACGGGCCATCATCACCTCCCCTGAAATCCTCCTTGCCGATGAGCCAACAGGGGCGCTGGATTCCAAGTCTTCGGCGGCTTTACTGGATGTCTTCGAAGATATCAATAGCATGGGCCAAACCATCCTCATGGTGACCCACTCAACCGCTGCGGCCGCTCGAGCCAAGCGCGTGCTCTTTATTAAGGACGGAATTCTCTACAACCAGATCTTCCGCGGGGAAAAAACAGAGCGTCAGATGTTCCAAGAAATCTCGGATACTTTGACGGTTATGGCGGGTAAGGAGGATAGCGATGTTTAAATTAACAAGTAAATTGGCACTTTCTAACCTCAAACAAAATCGCAAGCTTTATTACTCCTTTGCCTTGGCTGTCATTTTAACGACCATGATCCTCTATAGCTTTATTGCCTTGGCAACGACTCCTCATTTAGAAGCTTCTTACGGAGGACGAACGGCAAGAGCTGTCCTTGGTTTTGGAAGTTTCGTTGTCCAGCTAGTCGTCGTCATTTTAGTGGCTTATGCCAATGGCTATGTCATGAAAAATCGTTCCAAAGAACTGGGCTTGTACAGTGTTTTGGGGATGGAGAAGAAGCACCTCCTCGTCATGACTTTATGGGAATTGCTCTCCTTCTATGTTCTCACAGTTGGAGCAGGACTGGGCTTGGGACTCTTGTTTGATCGCTTGATTTTTGCCCTCCTCTTAAAATGTATGGGGCTTCCAGTCGTCATTCAATCAACCTTCCAGATAGGGGCTGTGTTTAAGACTTTGTTAGGATTAGCTATTGCTTTTGCCCTCATTCTTTTGCTGAATTCTTTCCGCCTCTTGCGCTACAGTTCCCTCCACCTCATGCAGCAGAAAAAAGCAGGAGAGAAGAAGGGACGCTTCTTACTGGTCCAAACTCTTTTAGGACTAGGGCTCTTAGGAATTGCTTTCTATCTGGCGCTAACCGCAGAGCGTCCGGTTGCGGCGGTTCAAGGATTCTTTATTGCCGTCATCTTGGTCATTCTAGCGACTTATCTCTTATTCAACGCAGGATCTATTACCTTCTTAAGATTTCTCAAAGGTCGGAAATCCTACTATTACAAGCCGGAGAATTTTATATCCCTCTCTAACTTAATCGCTCGGATGCGAAAAAATGCAGCGGGCCTTGCGACCATTAGTATTCTTTCCACCATGGTCTTGGTCACCTTAACCGGGTCGCTCAATATCTTTATTGGAGGGCAGCATTACCTAGATACGATGTACCCTTCGGACTACAATATTAGTGTGGGGCATATGACTTCAGAAGCTGAAACAGAACCGGTTATTGAGGAGGTTCAAGCACAAATTAAGAAAGTGGCCGATGCGACACATCTGTCCGATTATCAGGTGGCACAGACAACATACTGGTCAGCTGAAATTCGAAAGATTGATGGAAAGGTGTTAGAGGTTTATGACCAGTCCGATCAAGAAACTGGTCAGGAATTGAAGACAGAAGGAGTAGTCTACTTTTTTGATCAGGCAACTTATGAGCAACTGACGGGTCAAAAAGTTGAGCTTGGGGAAAATGAAATCCTAGCTTATGGGTATCAGTATCCTGGAAGACTAGACTCGCAATTAGAAATCAATGGAAAGAGCTTCGCGATTAAGCAAAAACTAGACTCCAATTTTATCCAAGGGAAACTCCCTCAAGCCGACCTGTTTCATCACCAAATGGGCTTGTACCTTGTCCTCCCTGACTTGAACCAACTGGGATTAAAAATTGATAAAAATTTGGAATTTTCTATTAGTGCTAAAAATAAAGAAAACCAAGATTTTATAGCTGGAATGGCCAAAGAGCTTTATTCGACAGACAAATGAGTCAATATGGTGCGACTTTGTTTGGTGGGGTTGATCGATACAGCATGGAGAAGGAGTGGCGTGAATCAGCAGGGACAATCCTCTTTATTGGGATTTTCCTATCGGTGATCTTTCTATTGGCTACGGTTCTCGTGATTTACTACAAGCAGATTTCAGAGGGCTATGAGGACCGGGATAATTTTGTGATCATGCAACAAGTAGGATTGGACCAAAAGCAAACGGCCACCACCATTCGCAAACAGATTCTCACCGTCTTTTTCCTTCCACTATTCTTCTCCTTCTTGTACCTAGGAGTGGCCTACAAGATGATTGCAAAAATCGTAGCCATCTTAGGAGCGACTAATGCGGGCTTGGTCCTTCAAACAACTCTTTCCATCTGCGCTGTCTTTTTCATCTCTTATGTCCTCGTCTTTCTTCTAACTTCTAGAAGTTATCGGAAGATTGTCGTGAGGTAGGGCTGAGTCTATAAAGGTTTGAGAAATGAAAAAGGCGACAAGTTGTTAAACAAAAAAACACCGAGGGGGTACCTCGGTGTTTTTATCGTGATTATTTCACGTGTTTTGCAAGTTCTTCTTGCGCTTTTTTATTGGATTCTTCTTTTTCTTTCAACCAATTCTTATACGCTTTTTCGTAGTCCGCAGTTGTGACAGTCTTGTCTTGAACTTTTTGGTATTTGAAGAAGCTTGTTTCCCCTTTAATACCAATTGCAGAATTCGCTGCTGAGAATGGTGTGACCTTGGTGATAGATGGAACTCCACCCTTAGAGTAGATTGGAAGAACCATGGCATTTTCTGTCAACCAAGCTTGAGCAGCAGCGTATTTTTCATAACGTGCATTGGTATCTAATTTTTCATCATTGGCAGCATCTAGCAAGGCTTTGTATTCGTTCAAACCAATTTTCTCGATGAGCGCTTGGTCTTTCTTAGGATCAAGTCCCATACCTGTCAAGGTTGAACCATCTGTTGGGTTCAAGATATCCAAGTAAGTAGATGGGTCTTGGAAGTCAGGTCCCCAACCAGTGATATCCATATCAAAGTCTTTTTGGTCTGGTGATTGGGCAAAGTAAGTAGCGTTATCTGCATCGTCTGTAGACAATTTTTGGACATCGATCACGACATTGTCTTTACCAAGGGAAGCTTCGATTGAGCTCTTCATAGAGTCTGCTTGTTGGACAAGAGCATTAGAAGATTGGTCTACAACATAGTCGATATGGATTGGGAATTGAACACCTTGCGATTGCAATTCAGCCTTAGCTTTTTCAAGTTCTGCTTTGGCTTTATCTGCATTATGCAAGCTATCTTGAGCATCTGCGAAGCTAACACCTTTCCACTCATCTCCTGTTGCGGCAAGTTTTTCTTCAACGAGAGTACCGAAGTCTTTCCCGTCTGCTTGCACAAATGTCGGTGGAACTAGAAGGGTACGAAGAGTTTTGGTTGCTCCGTCTTTCCCGTTAACTTGAGCGCTGTAGGAAGTTCTATCTAAAGCAAAGTTCAAAGCTTGACGGAAGTTTTTGTTTTGAAGGGCTGTCTTAGTGCTGTTCTTTTGCTCATCAGATGTCTTCTTAGTATGACCGTAGTTTTGACGGTTGACGTTGAAGTAAGCGTAGTAAACAGTAGAGTCTTGTGGGGTATAAACGATGTTATCCTTGAATTTCTTCTCAATCGTACTGTAGGTTGAGCTAGTTGGGAAGAGACGAGCAGTAGATAGGTTACCATCTGAGAAGTTACGAGCAAGATAGTCTTGGTCAGATCCATCGAAGTACGTTAATTTAACGGTATCGATGTGAACATTTTTCTTATCGTAGTATTCAGGGTTCTTTTCCAACTCGATTTGTGATTTTGAAGTGAAGGACTTCAAAATATAGGCCCCGTTGTAGAGGATACCATTTGGTTTCACGCTACCAAAATCTTTCCCTGCTGATTCCAAGAATTTTTCATTGACCGGCATCATGGTAGAAGTGGTCAATTTAGAATTCCAGAAAGATTCTGGTTGGTTCAAAGTATATTGAAGAGTATGATCATCAACAGCTTTGACTCCAACAGTTGAGAAGTCTTTGGTTTTTCCGTTTACATAATCATCCAAGCCTTTGACTGAGTTTTGAACCAAGTAAAGAGCATCGGATTTTTTATCGGCTACATATTTCAGAGCTGTCACGAAATCTTTTGCAGTGACGTCAGCGTATTCATTTCCTTCTGAATCATACCACTTCGCATCTTTTCGAAGCTTGTAGGTATATGTGAGACCGTCTTTTGAAACAGACCAGTCCTCAGCAAGAGCAGGCACTAGGTTACCGTATTGGTCGTTTTCAAACAAACCATCGACCAAGTTGGTAGTAATGTCGCTTGTAGTTGAACGATTTGAAGTCAAATAGTTCAAGGAATCAGGGTCTGTACCATACACGTAGTTGTAGGTTGTTCCCTTTGATGAGTTAGAAGATGAACCACATGCAGCAAGGAAAAGCGTTGAAGCAGCGGCTACACCAGCTAAAAGACCAAGCTTCGATTTTTTCATATTCGTGTCTCCTTTTGTATAATTTTAATTATTATACTCCAATCAACCCATAAAATAAAGTGTTTTTTAAACTATTTTTGTATATTTACACAACTGAATGCCTGAAACCCTTGATTTTAAGCGTTTTTTGAGGAATAAAAATTTTTTAAAAAAACTACTATTATGCTTTACATACTAGTTGGAAAGGAGTATACTGATAGTGAAAAGACTAGTATGTAAAACCAACTAGTGGACGAAGAAAGAGGTGAGAAGGATGAAAGAGTCCCAATTGCTAAAGGGAGTCTTGGAGGGCTGTGTTCTAGAGAGTATTTCCAAAAAAACTATCTATGGTTATGAATTGATCCAAAGTCTTAAAGAGATGGGGTTTGACAAAATTGTCGCAGGGACCATTTATCCCCTGCTTCAAAAATTGGAGAAACAAGGCATTATCTATGGGGAAATGAGACCCTCTCCAGATGGTCCTGATCGCAAGTATTTTTCCCTAAGTGATATTGGAAAAGAGCGCTTAGAGGAATTTTGGAACCAGTGGCAGGATTTGGTTAGTAAAGTAGAACGCGTGAAAAAGGAGGAGTAAGAAAGATGGTATCAGCTATTTATTATGAAGAAACACAGGCTTTGGTGCAGACCTTTAGCCAAGAGGACCAAGCTTATTTCCAAGATCTCTGGGATTATTTCAATTTCGCCGGTTTCTTATATGAGGAGAAGGCTTTAAAAGAGCAGGTCTATAATCTAGCGCTAGATTTTTCGCAAGCAAGCGGAGATGGGTTGACAGCGAAGGACTATTTCGGACAGGATCCCAAGGGAATGGCAGACCAAATCATTGAGAATATGCCCAAAGAATCCACGCGCTCCGTTCTGAAATATGGTGCGATCGTCTCGGGAATTGTGATTTTTTATCGCCTCTTAAGTGATTTTGCTTCGCAAGCAGTCCTGGTTCTCAAGCCACTCGTCTATCTAACGGATGCTATTTTAGGGCTTTTGGCTGTTGGGTTACTATTCTATCTCCTTCGTCGCCTCATTTTTGCAGAGGAAAAGTCAAAAAAAGCAATCTATGTAGCAGTCGTTCTCATTCTTGGGATCTATTTCATCAGTGAAATAGTAGGAGTCCGTTTCTTACCAGCTTTTGCCTGGTTGACGGTACCTAGTCCATGGGATACCTTCCTCATGACAGGGGCTTGTGCAGGACTTATCCTGTGGCAGTGGAAAGAAGAGATTAGCCGAGCTTTTGTCTTTCCTATCGTCGCCTTTTTAGTGGTTGGATTCTTGCATCGCTGGACCTTGGCTCAAGGAATTCAGAATTCTACCATGACTATCATGTTGCCTACGGTGATCATTGGTATAGGATTGATGATTTACTATTGGTTCACGATTCGCGCCTTGAAACAGAATAAGACAGAAAATGGTGAATAGAATGAAAAAGAAGCTGGGCAAAAACTGTCCAGCTTTTTATGTTTAATTGAAATAACTGTATGATGCAGTGGTTGATTGCTCAAAGCCCTGTTTTGAGGGGGTGGATGGACTAAGTCTTGGTTCGTTTTTTAAGCTCCAAAGATGACAGATGGTAATGGAAACGATGTTTTCTTTTCTCTTCCAAGTATGATAGAATAAACTAATTAGATGGGAGAAGCGACATGAATCTATTTCGAAAAAAAAGCCTCGGGCAAGTACACCCGGGTCTGAACCGTCATTTACGATTGTGGGATTTGATTATTTTAGGAATCGGTGCCATGGTGGGGACAGGGATCTTCACGATCACGGGGACTGCAGCAGCGAATTTAGCTGGCCCAGCCTTGATTGTTTCCATTGTGATTGCAGCATTTTGCGTTGGCTTATCTGCTCTCTTTTTTGCAGAATTTGCTTCGCGGATCCCTGCAACTGGGGGAGCTTATAGTTATCTCTATGCCATCTTTGGAGAGTTTCCAGCCTGGATTGCTGGTTGGTTGACTGTGATGGAGTTTATGACAGCCGTATCAGGGGTAGCTTCGGGTTGGGCTGCTTATTTCAAAGGTTTGTTAGCCAATCTTGGCTGGCACCTGCCGACGGCTTTAAATGGGACTTTTGACCCAGCAGCGGGGACTTATGTGGATCTCTTGCCGATTTTGGTGATGGTCCTCGTCACTGCCTTGGTCCTCATGAATGCAAAGGCAGTCTTACGCTTTAATTCCTTGCTGGTTTTACTTAAGTTTTCTGCACTTACCTTGTTTATCCTTGTTGGAATTTTCCATCTAAATCCTGGGAACTGGGCAAACTTTGCTCCTTATGGATTTGGAGAAATCTATGGAGGTCAGACAGGGATTATGGCTGGAGCTTCGCTCATGTTTTTTGCCTTTCTTGGTTTTGAGTCTATTTCAATGGCGGTAGATGAAATCAAGGAACCACAAAAGAATGTTCCTCGAGGCATTGTCCTTAGTCTCTTGATCACAACGGTTCTCTATATTTTGGTGACCTTGGTGTTGACTGGTATGGTTCCTTTTAAGGATTTGAATGTAGAAGATGCGGTTGCCTTTGCCCTTCGTCAGGTCGGCGCAGGATGGGCTGGGAATTATGTATCGCTAGTAGCTATTTTGACCTTGATTACCGTCTGCATTTCTATGACCTTTGCCCTCTCACGGATGATCTACAGTTTAGCCCGGGATGGTCTCCTGCCAACCTCTATGAAGCAACTTCATCCAAAAACTAAAATTCCCCAAATGCTACACTGGTAGCTGGATCAATGGCAGCTATTGCTGGTGGAGTCTTTCCACTTGCAAGCATCGCTTCCTTTTTAAATATCTGTACCTTAGCTTATCTTGTTATGTTAGCCTTTGCCCTCTTGAAATTGCGCAAGGAACATGGGGCTCCTGGACCTGGTGAATTTAAAACACCCTTGGTTCCAGTCTTGCCAATCCTGTCGATTGTAGTCTGTCTGTCCTTTATGACCCAGTATTCACTATCGACTTGGCTGGCCTTCGGTGTTGCTCTCTTGATTGGGATAGTCCTTTATTTCAGCTATGGCTACCAACATTCTGAAGAAAATAAGTAAGAATCTTAACGAAAAGTCAGAGAATAACTCTGGCTTTTTCTTATTAGTAGATGGAGAAGAAGTCCCAGATAGAAAGCAACGAGTATGCTTGATTTTTGTTATAATGAAAGGGAGTATGAAACAAAGGAGAAGATCATGACATTTGAAGAAATCTTGCCTGGACTAAAGGCAAAAAAGAAATATGTACGTACTGGTTGGGGTGGTGCTGAGAACTATGTCCAACTCTTTGATACCATCGAGCAAAATGGAGTGGCTCTGGAAGTGACCCCTTATTTCCTCATTAACGTTTCTGGTGAGGGCGAAGGTTTCTCTATGTGGAGTCCAACTCCTTGTGATGTCTTAGCGACAGATTGGGTAGAAGTGCATGACTAGACGTGTATTGATCACGGGAGTGAGTTCAGGGATTGGTCTGGCTCAAGCTCGCCTCTTTCTAGAAAAGGGTTACCAGGTCTATGGAGTGGACCAGGGAGCGGATCCCCAGTTGTCGGGTGATGTTCACTTCTTGCAGCGGGACTTGACCCTGGATTTGGCGCCGATTTTTGACTGGTGTCCCCAGGTCGATGTCTTGTGCAATACGGCTGGAGTTTTAGATGATTACAAACCGCTCCTTGAGCAAAGCGCTCAGGAGATTCAGGAGATCTTTGAGATCAACTATGTGACTCCGGTAGAGCTGACACGGTATTATCTGACTAAAATGTTGGAGAAGAAGCAAGGGATCATCATCAATATGTGCTCCATTGCTTCTAGCCTAGCTGGTGGAGGCGGTCACGCTTATACCTCCTCCAAGCATGCTCTAGCGGGATTTACCAAACAGTTGGCCCTGGATTATGCAGAAGCTGGGGTTCAGGTCTTTGGCATCGCACCCGGAGCCGTCAAAACAGGCATGACCGCAGCGGATTTTGAACCAGGTGGCTTGGCTGACTGGGTAGCCAGTGAGACACCCATCAAGCGCTGGATTGAGCCAGAAGAAGTAGCAGAAGTTAGCCTCTTTTTGGCTAGCAGGAAGGCATCCGCTATGCAAGGACAAATCCTTACCATTGATGGCGGGTGGAGTTTGAAATAGAGTTGAAGAAGACTGGGGAATCGAGCTGCAAACAGCTCGTCGATTCACTCAGTCTTTTTTTAAAAAAACTTTTTTCATTCATTTTGGATTCACCTTTCTTGGATAAAATAGAATCATCAAGAAGAACTTGATAGCTAATACAAAAGAAAGTTGGAAGAAATCGTGAAAAAAACCATCAAGCAAAAAGCTCTTGCCGGTCTGGCAATTCTCTCCCTCTCTACTCTTGCCTTTGGATCTGCAGTCACCTTTGCCAATACTGGAACAAGTAAAAAGACTACTTCTTCAACAGTGACTGCATCTGTCACCCTTGCACAAGCCCAAGAAAAAGTCCTGAAAGAAGCTAAGGGTGGCAATGTCATTGGTTACGAGCAGGATGTCAAATATGGAAACATCATTTAAGAAGTGACCATCTTGGATAGGAAATGCGAGAAAGAATACAAGATTGATGGTCAGTCTGGTACCATCCAGAAGTCGAAGACCAAGGACTTGAGCCGATATGATGAAGACCAGGCCCTCATCGGAGTGGCCTACAAGTCCGAAGAAGGGAGAGGAAGTCTCTTTCGTGTGACTTCCCCACAGATCAAGGATAAGACTACTGTCTAAGAGGATTGATTGAGCGATCAGTCTGGGCTGAAAAAAGTAAAATAATAAGGATGAAATGAGTCTAGTAAAACCGCTAGGCTCATTTTCTATTTTAGCTTTATGGAAAGGGAATCTTATGGTATGATAGCCTAAAAGGGACCTGTAATATGGAGGTCAAAAAGCAAGAAGCCTATGGGAAGGGAGACTCAAAAAGGAGAAGGAATGCGGAAACACCAAGAACTTTCACTAGAGCAGATAATCAAGCAAGTGCGCGTGAATGAGTCTTCTTCAGATGATTTTTGCCTCTATGGCAAGGAGGATGGAGAGCTAGTACTAGATAGGCTTTATTGGGTATCAGATTATCCGGATGTCGTAGAAGACCGTGATGTCTACCCGACGGATGTAGTGGAGCAAGATCTCCAGCTAGTCTACTATGGAGAGCAGTTGTTTGATGTTCTCTCAGTTGCACTTGAGGAAAAGCCAGATGCAAGTCCCCAAGACTTGCTCGAGGCTTTGAAGTATTATCAGGAGCATGATACCTTTCTGCCTTTTGATAATTAAATATAGAACTAGATATTGAACAAAGGATTTTACTAGGAGTAACAAGCCAAAGTTGCTGTGAGAGCAGACGGAGGATATTATGAAAGAAATAGATGGGATTGTCATAAAAGATGGTCAAATTATCCTAAATAGTGGGGAAGAGTTATCGATTGATCAAATGATAGAGGGTGCTAGGAACATCATATTTTTTAACAACCGCCACTTTAAGGATACAAAAATCAAAGGAATAGCGGATCTTCGGGTTGTATTTGAAAACTGTATCTTTGAGAATGTCTTTTTTGAAAACTGTGATTTGAGGGAAATGGGCTTTAAAAATCATACAGTTATTCGAAACTGTACTTTCAAACGATGCAATTTAAATGGAACTTTATTTTATGACAGTCACATTATATCGTCTACCTTCTTTTCTTGTCAGATGAAACGCCCATCTATAGAAGATGTCAGTCAAATCAGAGAATGCCTCTTTAAACAGTGCAAGATGCACGACATTTTCTTTCCCCTACCAGAATTTCAGTATAATAAAAATTATTGGAAAAACTGTCTGAATGTACCTTTGGGTCGAAGACAAAGAAAGTAGAAAAAAGTTGTATGCAGATCTATCGGAGGCTCATCTTAGTTTTGTAGATTTCCTACTCTGTGATTTGACGGAGACCATTTGTCCAGAGGATCCAGATATCTTGTATGTAGAAAATATGAGTGCGCGTGCAAGAAAGGCCCTGGAGAACATAGGGTGATATCCAAGATCAAGAGAAAAAAAGAGCTCTGACTATTTACGCAGAAAATTGGACGAATGAAAAGTATGTGGATTATCTATTGAATCGGAAGGATTACCAATGGGCCTGGGATGAACACTTTGAGGATGTAGCCAAGTGTTTGGAACTGGACTGGGTCCTTGACTAGCTCTTATGTGAACAGTATCAGAGCTAGTTAGCAGAAGAAAGGATAGAAAAATGACAGTCAATATCGATGAATTAGTGAAGGAGCTTGGTTTTTGTGTGGTGCCTACAAAGGAGAAACCATTTCGTCTTGATGAGGTCCGTTTCAACCTTTTGGCATATTTAGAGGATTATTCCAAAATGGGATTTTCTTTTGTCAAAGCAGGTGACGAACTAGTCGAACTAAGGAAAAATCAGGAGAGTTATAGGCTTTTTGGTCAGTGTTTTTTAGGTGCCTTTGTAATTGGAGAAGAGAAGCAAATCTTCTTACTTTGCAATCAAGAAGGAAGGGAAGTTTTTCAAGAATCGAGGGTTTATGTCAATTCTTCCTTGCATACTTTTGTTTCCTCTTATTCGCTCTTTCTATCAGGCATCTTTCTTTTGAAAGCAAAGTTTTATGAGATTGAGCAAGATGAAGTCGAAGAGATTGCAGCAAACTTGAAGGATCAAGTACTTGCCTTGGAAGATCCCCTTGAACAAGAATTGCCCTTCTGGGAGCACATGGCCTATTTGATAGAAGACGATGGAATCGTTCTAAGAGATGATCTCTTTCATATCTTAAATAAAGAGCAGTAGGAATGGAATTAAATTAATTATGGAGAAAAAATTGCCCCAGATAAAGATTCGTGAGTGGAATGAAAAGCCAAGAACAAAACTTCGATTTATTAAAATTGGTGATATTTTTTGCTATCAATTTTCGGAGGAAATGTTTGTATTTGGTCAAATCCTTGGAAAAGTGAATGTTGGTCATGTCATTCAATTTTTCGATATCTTTCAAGCAAGTCCTACTATAACAGTTGAGGAGCTAAGTCGTGCTCAATTTATAGGTAAGCCCATCATTGTAGACTCCTACACCTTGTTTGATCGAAGTCCAGTATGGTCTTGGCAGATAATTGGTCACCAAGCGGATTTTGATCCAAGCCCTTTTAAGGATTTAGCCTTTAAATGGGGAGACCCAAATGGTCCTCACTTTGGGAAGGTCTGGCTAGATGGTAGGACGGAACCTAAGATTTTTTCTAGGGAAGAAGTTGAGGAGCTGGACTGGGAAGCCTGTGTCGGAAGTATAGTTTATAACAGAATATTGGAAGAAGAACTGGCAAGCAGATGAAATAAAGGAGTTTGAGATGGACTATGTAGATGAGTTAACTTCAGGACGTACGCCCTTGGTAAAAAAAGCAGCGAAAAAAATTTTAAAGGGTAGACTAAAAGGATATGGACCATTTTTGCATCAGGCCTTGGAAGGGGAGATGGAAAAGCCTAAATCATGGGAATCACAAATGTACTTGCTCTACGCCATGGCCGCAACGGATTGCACAGAAGAAGTCCCCTATCTCAAGTCATTACTGCTGAGAGATATTCCAACCCCTGTAACCTATCGCTCTCTAGCAGTAGCGATTGCTTATCTAGAAAATTTAGAAACAGAGAACTTGTCTTTTGTTTATGAGTCCTTGGAATCGAATAACTCATCTGCAAGCTGCAGGTGCTTGTGCAGCACTATATATGAGAAAGATTGTGCTGAAAGATGATGATTTTAGCAAAATTATGTCTTTATCACCAAGGATGTATATCTTGGAGAAATATTGGAAAGAGTCACAAATCCATTTTTTTATGTTCATTTTAGCTGCATCTTATCTATATCCAGAACAGAATCGCCAGAAAATTGTTGACTTTTCTCGTCAGTTCGATATATCTATCGTCAAGGACTTAATCAATGACGTTGCAAAAGGAAAGGACGGCAGAAGAGTTAGTCTATTCTAAAATCTACTTAAAGAGAGAAGCTGTCACTTCCTTAAAGAGCGATAACATAACTCTTAAAAATAAGACTTTTATTCATTTTTAAAAAGGAGTTCATACTTGTGAAATGGTTTGAAAAAGCAGTGGGGCAGGAAAAGATTATTCATTTGTTTGATGGTGATTTGGACTTGAAGAATGTATTTCTTGATACTGTATTATGTTACGATTACAAATTAGATCTTGTCCTTTATGTATTTGATTTGCCAACTAATTTCCCTGAAAAGTGGCAGAAAAGTGCATTTAATGCCATAAAAATTAATTTAGAGTTTTTTAATTTAGATGAAATCCATTTTTATTCTAAGGGGATTCATAAGGTGAAGGGACAACTGGAACTGCTCTTTTTAGAGAATAAGGTTGAATTCAATTTTATAAACCAAAATGATGTGATGTTATCGGGTTCTTCTGACCTAGTTAGAATTGCTGAGATTGGTCCTGTGAAGATTGATACTTAAAGATGTATTCTTAGCTTATTTGCGGAGATTCTGGATGATCAAACAATCCTCCATTGCTAGGAGGGACACCACGACTATGGGAAAAAGTGAAGGAAGAGCACAAATATTAGACCTTGACCTAAGGCTAGACCTTTCTACAAGAAAAAAACTACGAGACCACGAATATGAAGTTACAGTATTTTGAATTAGATAAGCCCTATGTGGAAAATCAACAGAGGATTGAGGAGCTGATGGACTCAGCTGCGCTAACTTACGAGGAAGCTAGAATTAAGGACTATCGACAGAATTGGAAAGACCTTCGAAGAGCGTTCGTATATGAATCCAAATGTATGACCTCTATGGTAGAACGGCTTTTCAAACCAGTTGTGACCAAGGATTGTTGGAAAATCATCGTAGAATGTGTAGATACGATTAGCAATCCAGCTATCATGAACCTACTTGGTGTCTATACTGTTCAGGTCTTATTTGATTTTTCTAGCTATGAAAGCTCGAGTCCATTGGAACAGAAAAAGCTGCTCTTAGAGGCCTTGGTAAAAGGGGTAAAGCGCGTGTTTCAGGAGCTCTCTATTCCATGCTCCTTGATAGAGGATGTAGTCAATGAAATAGAGAAAAACGATTATGAAAATAGCTGGGAGTGGAAAAGGAAGAAGATCCAATCCACGACCTATTCCATTCAAGTGGAGCATCAGCTGGATAAGGTGGATTTGTTTTGGAAGATAGAGCACAAGGATAAGAGCATCCGTCAGTTGATTCAATCCTGCCCTGCTCACGAGATGGACTATGGGGCTAAGCTTGGTAGACTGGAAGCAAAAGGTAACTTCCTGTATCTGCTGGATAAAGAGAATGAGGTTGTGAGCAAAATTTCTGTTTCAGAATGGTGGAGCAAGAACAATGAGTGACTTAAAAAAGAGATTATCTTTATTAAAAGTAGAAAAGACGAATCAATCAGTTGAAGGGGATTAAGGATGTCCATTTTCTGACCGATAAACCTAAAGAAATTGCTTGGTATGCTGGGGAGTTGAATCCTATAGACTCTCCGACTTCCTTGCCTTTATGAGTTTCCTGTCGACCTTACTACTAAAGATCTAAGTAGGTCAATTCAAAGTCTAGTTGGCAATAGTAGTCAGTTTATCCTAGTTTTTTGGGAGTTTTCACCGAGTTTATGTCTTGTTTCAAATGGAGTCTTTGGATGACTTTTTGCCCTCTTATTCTACTGAATTTTCTACCAGAGACCTGACACTTTTCTTTCAAGACCAGGAAAAAGTACTGGATCTCCATTTAGCGGAGGATAAAGTAGAAGTGAGAGTCTTGGAGAATAAATCTAAGAGCCCGTAGATTCTATAAATTGAAAATGAATATAGAATTAGTCGATGAAAGAGGCAAAGAGGAAAGAATGCCATTCTTGGAGAGACAAATGGTAAAGGAAGATTCTAATGTGTGAAAAAGAATATTATTATTATGGCAATAGTGAGTTTATGACAGGCCTAGGAGTTATTTATACAGAGTTTACTGGTCAGCGTGCAAGTCGACAAATTAACGTTTTGAATGGGCACTCTTATGCTTCCTCTTGCCTACAGGATTATGTTCCAGAAGTAGGGTTTCTACTCTATGATGGTCGAAAAGATGAGTTGGATCTATCAGACTCCATCAAGATTAGTCAAGAGGAATTTGAACGAATTTGGGCTCAGGCTGTCGCTAGCGGTCAGAATGATACGTAATCGTCAGTTGAAAATAGCCAAATATAATCCCAAAAATGTGAGAGGAGTCCAATAATGATGCTCAATTTGTTGAAGGAATTTCGTAGAAGTCTATCATAGAAACAAGGGCTTAGGAGAGCTTGTATTTACTAGTGACTGTCTCCATGTCGAAAAGCCAGATTTGTCTGGTCAATTGAAAGAGTTCTACCAGCATTTGAGACTTTGATGAAGAAGCTTATTTTAGAGGAGCTCCCTATGATCTTGCTCTAATTCCTCTCCCTCTATGTGAAGCTGCATCAGAAGGATGGCAGGATCCTAGCTGGAAAGAGAGTTATGTGGTTTTTGCTCACATGATGGGGGATGAGCCAATTTTTTGTGATCTAACTAGCGAGCTTAGTCCTGTATTTGGCAAGATTCCTGGGAATTCCAAGCTCTATTGCTTAAGCCCCTCTTTATCTACTTTCTTGTCTACCTATAGTCAGATGAAAAAGCTAGAAATCACCAAGTTTGAGAATGACATCTACATTGATGAGGACTTGTCGGACTATAAAGAAGGTTTTTTAACAGGAATCATGGCTATTATCGAGGAGCAACTTCCTGAAGCCTATCGAAAAGACTTTTATTGAATTTATGCTTGGCTAAAGCCAAAGATGAAGAGATGAGAAGCAAATGAAAATGAAGAATTTTTTAAAATGTTGTGAGGATCTGGTCATACAAGAAAGTGGGGCCTCAGCTTTTGAACTAGAAAAACTCAAAAGCCAGACAGTTTCCTCAAGCTCACCTGGATTTGCTCTCCATGACCAATGGCTTGGAGTTTTATGGTGGCTATTATCGCTTGTTTGGGACGGATTCTACTCAAGCTATTACGCTAGATTCCTGGAATTCGGATGAGCTATGGAAAGACGTCTGGAGAGATTATGCATCAGACTACTATTTTTTTGGTATGTCTGCTATTGGAGATCAATTCGCTTATAGATTGAAGGATGGGAACATTCAAAGTCATCAAGTTTATTATTTAGATGGGATTACTATGGATGTCATCGAGATCTACGACAGTTTTGAAGCATTTTTCGAGAGGGAATTTGTTCTGAAAGCCCAAGGTGGGATGGAATCTATTTTTGTGTTTCTGCTAGGGAGCGATTTGGAAATCTAGACCTCTCCACAAGCTGTATTTATTCCCCTTCCTTAATGATTGTGAATGATCCAAGCGTTGAGAATCTCATGCTTTTACCGACAAAGGATGTCATGACTATCAATGGGGATTTGCTTGTTCAATTATCTGATTCAGAGGAGTCGATTACGAAACTGGAGCAATATCTAGACGCTTCGGGTAGAGCCAGAGTCAAGGTTATCTTTGATCGAGATTGAGCAAGCAGGATAAAGTTTATATAGAAAAGAATACTCTTGAGATTCATGATTTTAGTTTTTGAGACAAGCAATGGCTTATTCTTCTTGTAAAAGTGTCATTGTAAAAATAGATAGGTTGAACAAAGAAAACGAAGCATGTTTATTCATGAAAAGAGGTGAATGATGACCAGTTTAGATAAATATTTAGAGATCATTAAAAAAGGATTTTCCGAAAGAGAGAATCTAATGGCAATGGAGCCTCTGCATTCTATTGAAGAGATTGCACCATTATTGGATGAAAACATTGACTTATAAAGAATTCATCGATATCAATCGCTTATTAAGACAAAAGTACATTGTTGAAAACCCAGAGGATATGCTGAAGGATGTGGATTTTAATCAGCTTTCTTTACCTAGCAATACGAGGGTGATTTACTTGATGGGAAGTAAATCTGATGTGCTAGACTTTTCAAAATACGAACAAGTAGAAAAGATTTTTATAGTTGGGGCTAGAAAAGTAAGAAAGATCATCTTACCCCAGAATGATTGTGTGAAAGCTCTAGGGATATCTTCTATGACAAATTTGGAAACGATAGAGAACATTTCTTTTCATACAGGTATGCGTTATCTGCACGTTGATTATGGTGTAAAGTTGCCGGACTTTTGATTTTTATAAGGGATTTAAATCAGTTGCTCTATCTTTCATTTACAGCAAATAAAAATTTACCAGAATTGGATTTTATCCAGTCCCTCTAGTGAGCTTCGTTTTTTAGATTTTGTTGACACGTCTATTTTTAACTACGCATCAACAGTTAGCTACCTGAAGAGTCTGAAACATCTCCGATTTTTAACAACGGGAAGAACAAATCAAAAGCAAAGGGAACTTCTTAGAAGCGAGTTACCACATGTTTGCATGCGAGAGGGGTAAAAAATGCCTTTAATACAGCTTTTTATGACCGATGTCTTCATAATAAACGAACCTTTAGTCCCGTTGTTTAAGTAGGAGGAAATATGAGCCATACGAATCTAGCAAAAGAAACCTTACTCCAGTTTATGCAGGCTATGTATACTTGGGAAAGAAAAGCCACTAGGAGCCTAAGAAACCAAAGCTGATAAAGAGATGTTGAAGGATGAATTAGCTACGATTTTTGATCAGTTTTGTACATCTAAAAAAACACTCAGAGCAAGGGAAGTATCTTTATCCGTCCGGTTTCCGTTTGACTATAAATTAGAAACACATCCCATCGTTGATGAAGAGCATGACGGGAATCAAGCTTATTTCTACATCAAGGAGAATCGTTCTGGTATAGAAACTCTCTATCGTTTTCAAATGGTGTTTCAAAAAGGGAAAATGGTGGATTGATAAGAAAGAATGGCTTGATGATGGGAAGTGGATCAATTCTTCCTTGTGATATACTGAGATAGTATAGGAATGACAGGAAGAGATGTACTTCAAAAAACAGTGGTAGTTAAGTGTAAGAAATGAAATTTTAGAGGTCAATATGAATAAAACACTTTCAAATCAAAAAAGAAAATTAACAACCACTAGAAATCAAGTACTAAAGGCGAGAGATTTTGATCTTGAAAAAGCACAGCTTTTTACTACTAAAGCAATTTTAGAAGCATTAAAAAGCTGGTAAGAAAAAGCCTTGAGAGTTAACTAGGGAAGAAAATGGAAAAACTAAGAAATCATACTCTTATAATACATGTACGGATGGTTCATGCTATTAAACCATATACTTTGGTTTCTGAGTTCATTGAAAACAAGACATCTGAAACCTATCAATCTTTGCTAAATGGCTGTTTTTGTTCTGTAATGGCAGATATGGCTTCTGCTAAATATTTAGCGAAAGGGGGCTCAAACTTTGATACAGATATTTGTTTGAATATCTTATTTGCCCTTGCCTATTTAGATGATACTTATGTAGAGTTTTTAATTGATAAATTAGTTTATTTTAAAGATGCTCAAGTTGAAAAAGGGAAGAAACCTATTTTCTTTTCATCAAAAAGTTTAATGCCTTTAGTTGTTTTTCTTTATGGAAATGGGGAGCATGATCGACTTGCTAACCTACTGGAGAATGCTTGTGATGCCAAATATCAACCCTTGGACCCGAATCCTTATCATAATGTGAATGATGCCTATAAACAGGTTATGGAAACTATTTTTTCAGAGGATGTTGATGTTTTTAGAGAAACAATTTTATCCATGTGTGATTATCATTTAGCGAACACCAAAGATAGTCATTTAGTAGAATTCAATACCTTACTATGGCAATATTTCCCAATTGAAATCTTAGTTTTACTAAAAGAACGTCAGAAAAGAGGCTCCCAATCGACGGGATTAGCCATCCCTTGCTTGATGACTTTTTACCCTATTTCATGGATGACTTTCAGATATCCGAGCAAAACAAGATGATTTTAGGAACAATTTTAGACTAGTTGTGTGTAATACATGGAGAAGTCAATAGGAACAAAAGAATTTCAAATAAAAAAGGAAACGAACTGTAATCAGAAATCAAATACTAAAAGCCAGAGATTTTGCTCTTGATAATGAACAGCTTTCTGTAACAGAGGCTGCTTTAGCTGCACTAAAAGCTGTTAAAAAAGTATAGAAGTTACTGATAGGAGCAATGGTAAAACCAAAATCTAGAATTATTAATTGTAAAGGTAGATTAAGCTAGGAGAAAACGATGAATTATTATTTTATAATGGATGATAAATCCAATAAGACTTTTAATTTTGATGTTGAATATGGGCGAGTTGATTTTGAAATACAAAAAAAACCTTACGAAGAAGAATGGACTAAACCTATAGATTATATTTACGATCCAACTTCACCAGAAGTAATTTATTATAATTTCGTTAATAAAAAAAGAATACTTAAGTAAAGTTAACTTTAATTATGATTATTATTGGTATGCTCATGGTTTTATACTTTCTGAAAGATTATTAAAGGTTTTTTTAAGGAATTCAAGATTCAAGGGTGTGTTTGTAAAAAAATAAAGTTTACTGTTGGTGGAGAAATTATTGATTCACCAGATTTTTATCTTTTGAAGTTTAATACTTATAATGTAGCAAAACCAGCACCTGATTTTGTAGACTATGATAGAACTGAATTATTACCTTCTAAAAACTAATTATGTCGTTACAAAGAAATTAGTTTTAAAAGAGAATATAGACTTTGATATTTTTAAACCCGGAAAAGTTGAATTATTGGCATCAGCAGGTATAGTTGTGACAGAGAAGGTGAAAAATGCTATAGAATTTAATAATTGCGGGAGGGGCATTCGCTTTTTACCAATAGAAACTTCTCAAGAAGAATATTGTAAGAATAGTTTTAAGGATTTTACTAGTTTATTAAAAAGAGCAAAGCCTAAATTACCCTAACATTAAGTATTCCTTTAAAAAATACGACTCTAGTCTTCATTATTCTAGATTTCAGGCAGAAAATATCAGAAGAAAATGCTTCTAAAAGGAGAGATAAGATATGAAGAAAACCTACTTTGTTTATCGAGATAGTGGAGCGATAGAAAGGCAAAGTGATGGGGTTGAGTTCTGTAAAATACCTGAGTTCTATGATGATCAGATCTATTTTTATTGCGATGAATATATGCTCTTTTGGACGTCCATTGATGATGTGGGGGAGATAGATAAGGCTCGGGATTTTAAATTAAAGGATCAAATAGTGCCAGCAACCCTAGAGGAAATCAGTAAGGAAGGTTTGATCAGTTCCATTCATTCTGTTAAGCAATATGCGATTGAGAACGGGAAAGTTGTAGGGATAACCTATATCCATTTAGATTCCTAGGAAAATGCAATGAGGAACTCTCCACATTCTGTTAGAAATAGAGGTAATGAAATGAAAGAGGCCAAAGAACTCTTCGTAAAAAATGGCTTTTCGCGACTAAGGCGAACCAATAACTATTATAAAATCAATCATGATTTTTACACGGTGATCTATTTTCAACGAAAATCAGATGGGACTGCCTATTTCGTTAATATTGGCATTCATCCCCTCTTTCTGGACTCGGGACCGTTAGAAGAAGTGGATTGTGCTTTAAGAACTCGATTAGGTTCTATCGATAATAGAAATGGCATGGAACAAGCTGAATTAGAAAAGGCTGTCCAAGAGGCCATCGATTTTACTGCTCAGTATTCATCGTATCCTACCGTATTTTCGAGCATAAATCCCGAGAAGGATCTTGAGAAGGATTGGTTGTTAAAACAATTCTCTATTACCAAAGTGAACTTATGCAGATTGTATGTTGAGTATTATGATGCAATCGATTCTAGGAAGCTAGCTTTAGATTTTGCCAACTATGGCTTATCCATTACACCTAAGATTGCCTCTGTTCCTAAAAACTTCTTTAAAACCTATATTCGTTCGGGAGAAGTTTTAAAATAATATTACCAGTAATTTGAGATTAGAAAGGAATGATGATCAAAGAAGAGAGTTTCTCAATAAAGTAAGTAATAGTCAAGATGTTAGTCTAAACCTGTTCAGTAAAGGATGTGTCGCAAAAATTGGGGGAAAAGTTGAAAAGTAGAGATCATTTTCATAGACACTATTTAGTATTGTGGAACCTAATGATGTCCATAGAAAGTAATGTTGTATCAAGTGAAGAGGTTGAGTTTCTGTATCCTTTTGATATGAGTAAAAAGAAAGATGTCCTTACAGTATTTGATGCATTTGTGAAAGAGTATTTCTTGAGCCTAAAAGAAGAGAAGCAGAAGCAAGTGCTTGAGGCCATTGAGGATGTTATACGGGCTGGAGACAAAGTGGTTGAGCATTTTTTTGAATATGAATTTGGTTTTGCTTCAAAAGAGCCAAGAAATAAAGTTGCCTTTCTAGAAATGGTTAAGGATATATTAGTCTCTTATTTATCCATCTCAGACTAGTCATCTATTTTCCTTTAAATTTTAAGAATGAAATTTATGGACTTCGAGGTCGCGTATTTTAATAGTAGTTGACAGCCTCAACCCAAGACTTAGCTGAGTGAGGATGATCTATTTAAGGTTTATAATCCTCACATGGGAAGAGTGCTTACGCAAAATAGCGGATAGGCAAGAAAGAATGGTTTGATGATTCTAAAAGGAGAAATAAGAGATGAAAAACTATTTAATGGACGAAAAGATATTCCAATATCCTGAATCGTTTAAAAAATTGATCGAACTTAATTTAGTTGATTTTGATATTTGGTATCTGTTAGATTCAGAATGGGCCCTGTCTTTGTATGAGGGATTGCAGGAAAGGTACCCAACCCGAAAGTTGATTCCATTTGCTAAAAGAGGAGATTGTGATGATACAGCTTGTTTTGAAATAGGAAAGGGCAATAAGGTCCAACTCATTCATGATTTTGCTACCGAAGGATGGGAGCAACGAAAAGAGTTTAACGATTTGGGAATGGGTGGAATATGCGGTAAAATGCATGATAGAGTATAACAAAGAGGATGGGATTGAATAATCGTAATCTCTTTTCTAGGGACGAAGGAACTCGTCTCTAATGATTTACAAGGCAAGGAGAACAAATGGAAATGATCCCCCAATTATTAAATGAGATTGAAAAATGTCTCCAACAGTTAGATCATTCTTGTTTAGACCATCTAAATCCGGGAATATCTTCTCAAAAAATTCAAGAATTGTTTGAGGAAATCCCATTGCAGCCAACTCAGGACTTGCGTGCCCTTTATACTTGGAGAAACGGATCAAAAGATTGTGAGGGAATCACACTCGGTGAGCTGGCATTTTTTCCTGGTTTCTATTTGATGTCTCTGGAAGAAAGTATCCAGACCTATCAGGAGTTGAGGAAGACTTCTACTTGGAATCAATGCTGGTTTCCAATTTTTGCCAGCGGAGGGGGAGATTTTTATGCCATGAATCTAGCAATAGAAGCACAGGGAGAAATGATTGGTTATTATATTTACGAGGAAGAACCTCAGATTGAGTACAATTCTTTAGAATCTATGCTCCAAACTTTTAAAGAATGTTATAAGCAAGGCATTATTTTCCAGAATGAACAAGGCTACTTGGATATGTATTATAGGAAACATACTGAGATAGCACATGAGTTAAATCCAGATCTGAAGATATGGCTGGAATTCTTAAAGGAGACGTAAGAGGAATGACCAAGGAGAAAAAATGGCAGTAGTTACCGTATTAAAAAAGATCATTAGACTCTATGAGGAAACAACGTTTATCCCCCAATCGGTGAGTTTTTCAGATGCAAAATTAAGTACCCAGTCTTCCAATTTGACAGGAGAATTGCTTGATTACTATCAACACATAGAGTTCAATAAGGATTTATTTTTTGCTAATCAAAATTTTAATATCATTTTGTTGCCATTAGATTCGTATGCAAGAACAGTTGAGTGCTGGGCTTTACAGGATTTTGATCAGTTCACAAGTGGCCAATATCAAATATTCGCTACTACAGATACAGATGATATTCTTTTCTGTGATATGCAAGATGAAAAATCACCTGTTTATGCGGGTAGACCTGGAGATCTTAGTTTCTACAAACTCAGTGAAAGTTTAACGGAGTTTTTGGAGTTCTATTTCGCTTTTTCAAATTTGTGGAAGCAAAGAGAAGATGTCCCTCTGGAGGAATTTATTGCTGGGACAGGTGACTTGATAGAGCGCTACCTTTCCTTAGACGTCCAAGCGACAGCGAAAGAATTTCTATTAAGGTAAGAGTGAGCTGAGATAGATTTGCAATTAAAGCCCTTCTCTATAATAAAAAATGAACTGGATAGGAGAAAAGAAATGAATGTGAAAGAACTAATTGAAGAGATTGAAAATGATGTTGATTTAGCATCCTATATCAGTCTTGTACCAAAAAAAGAATAAGAAGACCCAAGCTGTCTATCTCGAATCACTGAATCATCTGGCCTATTTACTTTATCTGGATGGTCAGGAGGAAATTGCTAAGGAATTATTAGATAGGCTCATACAGATTCCATTTGAAGGGAATTTTAACACCTGGACCTTTATTGATAGCTCTCTGGTTTTATTGGCTTATCTGGAAAGAGAGGTAGAAAATCGGGTATTCGTCTATAAAAAACTCCTTTTATCTCCATTAGAACAAGGGGAGGAATCCACTCAAAACATAAGAAGGAGAGTTCATCAGAGATTTTTGAATGGCGATAGCTTGGAGCACAACCTTGCAAAAATCGAGCAAGCTCCAAGTCCTGAATCAGAAATGGAACGTCGTCTGCTATACCTGACAGATTTAATGAAGATTCACCTCTTTATTACTGAGTCAACTTGTGAAGATACAGATATCCAGACAAAAATCGAAGAGAATATGGAGATACTAAAGAAGTATATCAAGGAGCATGAAATCTATAGCCTCTTTCCTTTTAAAGGATAAGGTGAGCTAGCAATCTTGAACTTTTAGAAAGAATAGAATATGGAAATCAAAAATCACTTTGGTGTCTATGGCATTTGCTATGAGAATGGGAAATTGCTTTGCATTGAAAAAACGAGAGGCCCTTATCAGCATCGTTATGACCTACCGGGTGGTAGTCAGGAACTAGGTGAGGGGTTGACAGAAACTCTTAAAAGAGAAGTTTTGGAAGAGACGGGATATTCGATAAGCTCTTATTCAAACCCTAGAATCTATGATGTGCTGGTTCAGGAAGAAGGGCAAGATTTCGCAGTACACCATATCATGGCTTTTTATGATGTGGTGCTCGATTTCGAGAGCTCTCAACAATCCCTTCCTCAAGAGGTAAATGATGGGAGCAATGATTCAGCAAATGCAATTTGGTTGAATTTGGAAGAAATTACTGCAGACAATGCTTCGCCTTTAGTATTGAAGGCCAAGGCAGAGTTGCGAGGATTTCCAGAATTAGAACGGACAAGCTATAAGAATTGGAAGGTAAAAATAGAGGGATAATGGAACTATTTAAAACATGGAAGAAATATATGGTTCTCTATGGTATTAAATCTCAAATCGGGACTGTTTATCGAAACAGTGATAGGACAACGAGCTTTTTATGATATTGGGAATTTTTCTATACCTAGCAGGGGAGCTAAATTCTAGATTTTGGGAAGATTTTTGTTAGGAAATATGGTTTAGATTATAAGATTATTATTTCAGAAGACACTAAGTGGCAAGATTTTCTGCATCAGAAAGTGGAGCTAATTTCTTTTTACTCGCTATTCTTTTTAAAGATAAGGCAAATTTTTCAAGTTGAATTTTTAAATGATCTAGTTAGTCAGTTAGAGGAAGGTTACAATATTGTACCAATTGATCATCATATTTATGACTGCTTTTTCTGAGGAAGAATGGTCTCAAGATTTACAGGGAGATTTTGAGTCCTACCAGAATTTTTACTTTAAAAAGGTGGATTTGGTTTTGTGATTCTTAAAAATAAAGAACTGATTGCTGGGATTTCCTCAGGATTAGTTTACCAAGGAGCAGTTGAAGTGGAAGTTGCAACTAGACCAAACGAACAAGGAAATGGATTTGCTAAAAAACTTGGTGCTGCAATGATTCTAGAGAGTTTGAATAGAGATATGTTTCCTCTTTGGGATGCTCATAACGAGGCTTCCAAAAAAGTAGCAGAATTTTTAGGATATGAGTTAGTTGGACCTTATGAAGCCTTTGAACTAGAGGAAAGTGTCGTATAATGATGCCGACCAATTAAAACGAGCTATTACAGTGTTACGACAGCATGGTTTTACTGGTAAAGTCGGTACGATGATCGAATTACCGTCAGCTTATTTTGACTTAGACAGGATACTGGAAACGGGCATTTCAAAGATTGTAATTGGAATGAATGATTTGACTTCTTTTGTTTTTGCGACTGTGAGGAACAGTCAATGGCATGATTTGGAAAATCCAATTATGTTAGATATGCTGAGACAGATGCAGGAAAAAGCAAAGACTAAAAAGATTGATTTCGCTGTAGCAGGCTATCTGAATCTTTCTTTCATACAAAAAATGAATAAGAAGGGTATCGAATGCATTCTCCATTACAGCTCTATTCCAGAGATTTTTGATTTAGAAATTGACCATCCAGATCACCTTAAACACATAAAAGAAGAGAATAAAAAATTACAAAGGAGTAACCTATGACACCTCAAGAAATGTGGAATGCCTACAAGCAAATCAACCCCTCGATTAGTGATGAGATAGATGCCTGGGCTTTTGGAGTAGAACCAGACCTTTTAGCAAATTTGGTGCTTAAAGGCGAAAAAACGGCAACCGCCTCTGCCTACGACCTTTACGCACTAGAGGATGAACCCCTTCCCCAAGAAGGATCCTTTGATATCATTTTAGATAGCCAAGATCAAGCTATCTGCATTGTCGAAATTATCAAGGTTTCTGTTCAGCCCTTCCATCAAGTGTCTGCTGACCATGCCTATAAGGAAGGTGAGGGAGACAAATCTCTGGCCTATTGGCGTCAGGTTCATGAAGACTTTTTCAAAGACTGCTTTGGAGAAGCAGGTCTGACGTTTACACCCGACAGCAAGGTGGTTTTAGAAGAATTTCGTAAGTTTTATCCATTATAGGACAAGAGGCTGGGACAAAAGTCCTAGCCTATTAATTGTTTTTGGATTGTCGAGCAAGACGCAGTGGTTGAGTGGGCTCTACTACGCTGATTTCATCAGCTTTTACAGCCCTACTCAACTGTGCGGAGGTGGGACGACGAAATCGAATCCTAACGAATTACCGATTTCTGTCCCACTCTCTTTTGGTTTGGGTCTTATTTTCCAAAAGGACTAAAAAATGATATAATGTAAGCGATATTGTACAGAAAAGAGAAATGTTATGCCAAATTATGCCATTATTTTAGCAGCGGGAAAAGGTACCCGTATGAAGTCAGATTTGCCCAAGGTTCTTCACAAGGTTGCAGGGATCTCTATGTTAGAGCATGTCTTCCGTAGTGTTGGAGCCATCTCACCTGAGAAGACTGTAACGGTTGTGGGCCACAAGGCGGAATTGGTAGAAAAGGTATTAGAAGGTCAAACAGAGTTTGTCAAACAAACCGAGCAATTGGGAACAGGTCACGCTGTGATGATGGCGGAGCCAGTTCTTGAGTCCTTGGAAGGTCATACTCTCGTCATTGCAGGGGATACGCCTTTGATTACGGGTGAAAGCCTCAAACACTTGATCGATTTTCATATCAACCACAAGAATGTGGCAACGATTTTGACAGCAGAAGCAACTAATCCATTTGGTTATGGCCGGATTGTCCGTAATGACAATGCGGAAGTGCTTCGAATCGTCGAGCAAAAAGATGCGACAGATTTTGAAAAGCAAATCAAAGAAATCAATACAGGGACCTATGTCTTTGACAATGCCCGCCTCTTTGAAGCTTTGAAGAATATCAACACGAACAATGCCCAAGGCGAATACTATATCACAGACGTGATTGGGATTTTCCGAGAAGCAGGTGAAAAAGTTGGGGCCTACACGCTCAAAGACTTTGATGAAAGCCTTGGGGTTAACGACCGCGTAGCCCTTGCGACAGCAGAAGGCATCATGCGTCGTCGCATTAACCAAGCTCATATGGTGAATGGAGTGAGCTTTGTCAATCCAGATGCGGCCTATATCGATATCGATGTTGAGATCGCACCAGAAGTGCAAATCGAAGCCAATGTCACTCTAAAAGGGAAAACAAAAATTGGGGCTGAGACAGTCTTAACCAATGGAACCTATATCGTAGACAGTGAAATCGGTGCAGGTGCCGTTATTACCAACTCTTTGATTGAAGAGAGCACGGTAGCAGATGGCGTGACAATAGGACCATACGCCCATATTCGTCCTGGATCTAGCTTGGCAAAAGATGTCCATATTGGAAACTATGTCGAAGTCAAAGGTTCGTCTATTGGCGAAAATACCAAAGCTGGTCATCTAACCTACATTGGCAACTGTGAAGTTGGCAGCAACGTCAACTTTGGTGCAGGAACCATTACCGTCAACTATGATGGAAAACATAAATACAAGACCCTTATTGGGAACAATGTCTTTGTCGGTTCGAATTCGACCATCATTGCGCCAGTTGAGCTAGGAGATAATTCTCTAGTCGGTGCTGGATCTACCATTACCAAGGATGTGCCAGCAGATGCGATTGCGATTGGTCGTGGCCGTCAAGTCAATAAGGACGAGTACGCGACTCGCCTTCCCCACCATCCTAAAAATAAATAGGAGATTTTCATGCAATTTGAAGAAAAAACCATTGAGCGCAAGGAGATTTACCAAGGACCGATTTTCCAAGTAGTCACAGATCAAGTGGAACTACCTAATGGAAAAGGTCAAGCGCAGCGTGATCTCATCTTCCATAATGGAGCAGTAGCAGTTTTACCAATCACAGAAGAGGGCAAGACCATCTTGGTCAAGCAGTACCGCAAGGCGATCGAGCGGACTTCTGTAGAGGTCCCAGCAGGGAAGTTGGAAAAGGGTGAAAATGCGGATCCTCAAGCAGCTGCTCTGCGTGAATTGGAAGAAGAAATTGGTTACACAGGTGATCTCGATTTGTTGTATGATTTTTATTCTGCCATTGGATTTTGTAACGAGCGGATCAAACTCTATGCTGCGACCAACTTGAAAAAAGTGGAAAATCCTCGCCCTCAAGATGCAGACGAGACCTTAGAACTCTTAGAAGTGACCTTGAAGGAGGCTAAAGACTTGGTCCAAGCTGGGGAAATCTGTGATGCCAAGACCATTATGGCGATTCAGTACTGGGAATTATCCAATAAATAGAGGAGGATCCAATGGGAAAACCTTTATTAACCGATGAAATGATTGAACGAGCAAGGCGTGGCGAGGAGATCTCGGGGCCTAAGATGGTAGATAATGAAGAGACTAAGATCCTTCGAACAGACCACAGAGGATTTGGCTATGAACGTCCCGTCAGAGAAAGGCGAAGCCAAGTCTCACAAGAGCATTACTCGCAGGATACCTTGCAGATCCAAGTGGAGCCAACAGTGACGAAGAGTCGTCGCATTGAGGAAGAAAAACAAAGCGTCCTCCAATCCAAACTCAATAAGATTTTGTTCTGGATCATCGTGCTTCTCATTGTATTGATTATTGCTATTTGGCGTCTGTAAGATCGTCGCAAGGAGAAAAATGATATGAAAATTGGAATTATTGCAGCCATGCCACAAGAGTTAAAGATCCTCGTCGAAGCTCTTAAAAATGGGGAAAAGCATCTGCGACTTGGAAAGGTCTACTATACGGGATCGATTGGTCGCCATGAAGTCGTTTTAGTTGAAAGCGGCATCGGAAAAGTTATGTCTGCTATGAGTGTGGCTGTCTTGGCCAATGATTTTAAAGTGGAAGCCATTATTAATACGGGTTCTGCAGGTGCCTTGGCCTCAGGGATAGCTGTTGGCGACATTGTCCTTGCAGATAAATTGGTCTATCACGACGTGGATGTAACCGCTTTTGGTTATCAGTATGGTCAGATGGCGGGCCAACCACTTTACTTTGAATCCAGTCGTTATTTCGTATCAGAAATGAAAAAAGTTCTGGAAGAAGAAGCTGCAACGACTCATGTCGGCCTTATTGCAACTGGAGACAGTTTTATTGCGAGCGAAGAAAAAGTCGCAACGATTCGCGAGCATTTCCCAGAAGTACTGGCAGTTGAGATGGAAGGAGCTGCCGTTGCTCAGGCCGCTCATGCAGCTGGTCGTCCCTTCATGGTTATTCGGGCTATGAGTGACACGGCAGATCACGCAGCTAATATCTCTTTTGATGAATTTATCGTTCAGGCTGGCGAGCGCTCTGCTCAAACCTTGATTACTTTCTTGAAGAGATTGGTATAACATAAACAATAGAGTCAAGACTTCTCTAATATAAGTAAAAAGTGGGATAGAATGAATATCTTTTGTAATTCATTCTGTCCCATTTCCTTTTCAGAAGCTGTTTTTTCCAGAAATAGACTAACTTCATGTTATAATAAAGTCTATAAATGTAAAGGAGAAGGTATGGTCTTATCAAAAAAACGAGCACGGCATGTGCTTGAAGAGATTATCGCTTTATTTCCAGATGCCAAGCCAAGTCTGGATTTTCGCAATCATTTTGAATTATTAGTGGCGGTGATGCTATCTGCTCAAACGACAGACGCGGCAGTTAATAAGGCAACACCAGCTTTGTTTGCAGCTTTTCCAAACCCTCAAGCCATGGCAGCAGCTAGTGAAGCAGATATCGCCAAGTACATTTCCAAATTGGGCCTCTATCGCAATAAGGCCAAGTTTCTCAAAAAATGTGCCCAACAATTGTTGGACAAGTTTGATGGCCAAGTCCCTCAGACACGGGAGGAATTAGAGAGCTTAGCCGGAGTGGGACGAAAAACAGCCAATGTGGTCATGAGTGTAGGTTTCGGAATTCCTGCTTTTGCTGTTGACACCCATGTGGAACGGATTTGCAAGCACCATGACATCGTCAAGAAATCCGCAACCCCATTAGAAGTGGAAAAACGAGTCATGGACGTCCTGCCTCCTGAACTCTGGTTACCAGCTCATCAGGCGATGATCTATTTTGGACGGGCTATCTGCCATCCTAAAAATCCAGAATGTGACCAGTACCCACAGCTCTATCATTTTGATTAAACAGGAGACCCTTCGCATAGACCAGCGGGGGTCTTTTTTCGTAAACGTATATTTATTAAAAGGATGAAATAGGGAGGTTTTGGTTGACGATGGTGTTGGCTCTATAGGATCAAGTTTCCGGCTTGGTTGAGAGGGTTTTCGGACCGATGTTTCTTGACATCTTATTATATTCATTCAGAAAAAACGAACTTTTTTTAAATAGATTTGGTTTTTTTTAAGAAATAGTGTATAATGATAGAAAATCTAACATAAGGAGATAGTGATGAAAGCAAAAAAACTGTTAGCTCTTGCAGGAGTTTCTGTTGCAGGTGCCTTTCTCTTAGCAGCATGTAGCGGTGGTGGTAGCAATCAAGCAACTTACTCATTTGTCTATTCAGCCGATCCAAATACCTTGGATTATATCGCTGCAACTCGTACAACAACTTCAGATATCACAAGTAACCTGGTAGATGGTCTTCTTGAAAATGACCAATACGGAAACTTTATGCCAAGTCTAGCAGAAGATTGGACTGTCTCTGAAGATGGATTAACCTATACTTACAAACTTCGTAAGGATGCCAAATGGTATACAAGTGAAGGGGAAGAATATGGGGCTGTTACGGCTAAAGACTTCGTGACAGGTATCAAACATGCGGTTGAATCAAAATCAGAAGGCCTCTTCTTGATTCAAAATTCGATTAAAGGCTTGGATGCCTATGTAAAAGGGGAAACCAAAGATTTTAATACAGTTGGGGTCAAAGCCTTGGATGACTACACCATCCAATATACCTTGGTCCGTCCAGAAAGCTTCTGGAACTCAAAAACAACCTCTGGTGTTCTTTTCCCTGTCAACGCTGATTTCTTGAAATCTCAAGGAAAAGACTTTGGTTCTTTGAAACCGAGCAGCATCTTATACAATGGTCCATTCTACTTGAAATCTTTGACTTCCAAATCTGAAATTGAATTGGTCAAGAACAAGGATTATTATGATGCGGAAAATGTCCATATTGATCATGTCAAATTGACCTTTAATGACGGATCAAACCCAGATGCCATCATTAAAAATTTTGAAAAAGGTCAATACTCCTTTGCTTCTGTCTTGCCAAATAGCTCAACTTATAAGAGCGTCAAGAAAAACTTTGGCGACAACATTGTTTACGGTTTGCAGTTGGGTACATCTTACTATTTAGGATTCAACTTGGATCGTCAGAAGTATGACCATACCGCGAAAACAACAGACGAGCAAAAGGCTTCTACCAAGAAAGCAATCTTGAACAAGGACTTCCGTCAAGCTGTGAACTTCGCCTTTGACCGCAAATCATATGCGGCCCAAGTCTCTGGTTCTGATGCGGCTGAGAAGACCCTTCGGAGCACCTTGGTGCCACCAACTTATGTCCAAATCAATGGAGAAGATTTTGGTAAAGTCGTTGAAAAACAATTGGTTACTTATGGCGATCAATGGAAGGATGTAAGCTTGGACGACGGTCAAACAAGCCTTTACAATCCAGAAAAAGCGAAAGCTTCATTTGCAAAAGCCAAAGCTGAATTGCAAAAACAAGGAGTTCAATTCCCAATTCATTTGGACTACATTGTCAGCCAAGTGGACAACAGTATGGTCCAACAAGCAAGCTCCTTCAAGCAATCTGTAGAGTCAACTCTTGGAGCGGATAATGTCGTTGTTGACCTTCAAAAGGTTTCGGATGACGATTTCCAAAATATTACCTACTTCAGTGATACAGCAGCTGCGAGAGACTATGATATCTCAGGCGGTGGTTGGGCCCCTGACTACCAAGACCCATCGACTTATCTAGAAAGTATCAGCCCAGTCAATGGTTCTGTTTTCTACTATCTTGGTATTGATGCTGGTTCAAACAACCCAGCGATTGCAGCAGTTGGTTTGGATCAATACGCTAACATGTTGAAAGATGCTGATGCTGAATTGTTAGATCAAGCAAAACGCTATGAAATATGCAGCAGCGCAAGCTTGGTTGACAGATAGCTCGATTACGCTTCCAACTGTCTCAAATGGTGGTGCTCCAATGCTTCAACGTACCGTGCCATACAGCCGTGCAGCTTCATGGGTAGGTACTAAAGGCACAGGAACCTTCTACAAATACCTTGAAATGTCCAAAGATGTTGTCACAACAAAAGACTTTAACAAGGCCAAAGAAGAATGGTTAAAGAAAAAAGCAGAATCCAATAAAAAAGCTCAGGAAGAGCTCAAAGATCACGTTGAGAAGAAAAAATAAATAATCCATCATTGTTCCATCAATGAGGATAAAAAAAGTCGGAGCCTTCATGTGAGGGTTCCGGTTTTTTAGGTCTCGAATGTTAGTTTGTCTCGTCCTTTTAGATGAAAGATAAATCAATCACCCGCTATTGAACTGCACCCAAAATGATCGATTTTTGGGTATAGCTCATAGACGGGTGATGATCATTCTATTCGCTAAATCTTAAAAAATAGCCATCTGGATCTAAAACTGCAAATTCATGAGGATAGATATAATGGTCGTCAACACGAAATTTTCTTTTGGTCAATGGGCGATGAATAGGATAGTTGGCTTCTAACAATTTCTGATAGAGCCTAGGGACATCCTCTATACCAAAGGAGATGTTAATTCCTTGGCCAAATGGGTAGGTTAGTTCAGCTAATTCATCCTTTGTTCCCTCCTCTAACATGAGCTGGCACTCTTCAAGAGAAAGGAAGAGGAAGTTTTCTTCTGGTCGCTCGTATTCAATGGAAAAACCCAGCAAATCACAGTAGAAGGAGCGGGACTGTTCTATATTGGAGACCATAAACTCAGGGATAACTGCATTAAAGTTCATAAAGAAAATCCTTACAATTCAATCTCCAAGACAATCGGTGTGTGGTCTTGGCGTGCGCCAGAGTCAATCATATCTGACTTGGTAACCTTGTCTGCTACACGGTTACTTGTGAGCCAATAATCAATTCTCCAGCCTGTGTTGTTGATTTTAGATGTTTTACTGCGTTGTGCCCACCAGGTATAGCGCTCTGGTACATCTCCGTGAAGGTGGCGGAAGGTATCTGTAAAGCCTGCCGCTAAAAGGTTGGTAAAGCCTGCACGTTCTTCGTCTGTAAACCCTGGTGAACGACGGTTGCTGGCTGGGTTGGCAAGGTCGATTTCCTTGTGAGCAACGTTGTAGTCTCCAGTAGCAAGAACTGGTTTTTCTTTGTCTAACTTAGCCAAATATTCGGCATATTTAACATCCCAGACTTGGCGTTCTGCTAGGCGTTTGAGGCCATCCCCAGCATTAGGAGTGTATACTTGAGTGACGAAGAAATGATCAAATTCCAGAGTAATGATCCGGCCTTCCAAATCCATGGTCGAAGGAGCTCCAATTTCAGGGAAAGTCACAATTGGGGTCAGCTCTTTTTTATAGAGGAACATGGTTCCAGCGTAGCCTTTACGAGCCGGCTCTTGAGAAGAGCGCCAGGTATTCTCGTATTGAGGAAAGAGGTCTTCTAAGATCTCCAGGTGTTTTTTGGTAGGACCTTTGGCGGATAGCTTGGTTTCTTGAATAGCGATGATATCAGCATCTTCAGCGACCAGGGTTTGAAGGACTTCTTGAGAGAGTTTGGCGCGTGCTGAATCGCTGGTCAATGCAGCATTGAGCGAGTCGATATTCCATGAAATGAGTTTCATTGTATTTCCTTTTCTTGACATAATTGATAATTTTATTATAACAAAATTTTAATGATTTTCTGATCAGAATGCCTTGAAAACTCTTATGAAATCAATTATGATAGCTTGCATTCATTTGGATCGTTGTGCGTGCGGGGGATGAAAATCCTAAGTAGCTGATCATGACAGATGGCGTGGTTCAGCTTGAAATTTTGGAAACAATTGGGAAAAATGAAGAGTGGTTGCTGGCAGAATTGGAAAAAGAAGGCTATGACAGTGTTCAGGATATTTTCATTGCTGAGTATGACAAAGGAACAGTCAACGCGGTGACCTATTAAAAGAAGAGATTGGGCGAGCCTGTCCAATCTTTTTTCTTCATAAAATTCCAGGAAAGGTCCCTTCCTTTTCTTGAGATACTCTTGGAAAAATAGTAAAATGGAAGGTAAGTGTTGATTAGAAAAGAAGGATAGAACATTTCATGAAGAAGAAAATACGGAAGTTTGAGAATCATTCGATAACACGCAGACTCTACCTGCTGTTTAGTTTGATTTGCCTTCTTTTTTTGGCTCTCATTGCCAGGCTTGGCTATATGCAGATCACTCACCAAGCCTACTATACGGATAAATTGGCCAAAGCGACGAAAAAGACAGTCAAACAGGGGAGTGTGCGAGGGCAAATCTATGATGCTGCTGGTAAGCCTCTGGTGGAAAATGTGGGAAAACAGGTCTTGACCTTTACGCGTGATCGCAAAATGACAGCCCAAGAAATGCGAGAGACCGCAGGGAAACTCTTGCAGTATGTGGATGTAGACAATCCTCAAGTAACCGAACGGCAAGAAGTAGATTACTATCTAGCCAATACCAAAGTCTACCAAGAAGTTGTCGGCCACTTACCTGAGAAAAAGAAATTTGATACAGATGGCAACCGCCTACCGGAAGCCAAGATCTATCAAGCGGCAGTAGAGAGTGTTGATCCTTCCAAACTTGGGTACACAGAAGATGAGAAAAAGATCATCTATCTCTATAGTCAGATGAATGCTGTAGAGAATTTTGCCACTGGCATCATTACAACAAAAGCGCTGGGAGCTGAGCAAATCGCGACCATCGCTGCTGATACTCAAGATCTTCCAGGGATTGGGATTACGACTAGCTGGGATCGTAAGGTTCTGGATACTCCTTTAGCCTCTATCATCGGAACGGTTTCGACTGAGCAGGCAGGACTTCCAGTAGAAGAAGCCGAGGACTATGTCAAAAAAGGCTACGCTCTTAATGACCGAGTCGGAACGTCTTATCTCGAAAAGGAATACGAGGAGGTCCTTCAAGGAAAACGCAGTGAAAAAGAAATTCTCCTGGATAAAAATGGCAACATGGAGAAAGTGGTAGACATTTCAAAAGGAGCTAAGGGAGAAAACCTCAAGCTCTCGATTGACTTGGATTTCCAAAAAGGGGTGGAAGATATTCTTCGCTCTGCCTTTAGCGCAGAATTGCAAGCTGGAAATGCGACCTACTCCGAAGGTGTTTATGCTGTAGCCTTGGAGCCTGATACAGGGAAAGTCCTTGCCATGGCAGGGATTAAACACCAGGCTGGTAGTCAAGATCTATCAGCAGATGCTTTGGGAACTGTGACCAATGTCTTCGTCCCAGGATCGGTGGTCAAAGGAGCAACCTTGACTGCAGGATGGGAAAATGGTGCCATTTCCGGCAATCAGGTACTGACCGATCAGCCCATTGTTTTTGCAGGATCGACGCCGATTAACTCTTGGTTTACCCAATACGGTAGTCGTTCCATCAATGCAGTAGAAGCTTTGGAATATTCTTCCAATACCTACATGGTCCAAATTGCCCTTAAGATGATGGGGCAACCCTACACTCCAAATATGACCTTACAAGTGGATCAAGTGGACCCTGCTATGAAAAAACTGCGTTCCACTTTTGCAGAGTATGGTCTTGGAACGTCAACGGGGATTGACCTTCCCAATGAATCGACCGGTTTTATCCCGAAAGAGTATACAGTCGGTAATTATTTGACCAATGCCTTTGGCCAATTTGACAACTACACCCCTATGCAATTGGCTCAGTATGCGGCAACTGTCGCCAACGACGGCAAGCGGGTGAGCCCTCACCTTGTCGAGGGGATTTATGACAATAATGACCAAGGGGGCCTTGGTCAGTTGAAAAAAGCGATCGAAACCAAGGAGCTCAATCAAGTCCATATCTCAGCGGAGGACATGGCCTTGATCAAGCAAGGGTTCTACCAGGTTGCCAATGGGACCAGTGGGTTGACGACAGGGAAAACCGTTGGTCAAGGTGCCAGTGTACCCATTAGTGCCAAGACCGGTACAGCTGAAACCACCGTCGAGGGAGGCAAGGAAGCTATTAATACCAATGTTGTGGCCTATGCACCATCAACGAATCCGAAGATTGCAGTAGCGGTGGTCTTTCCGCACAATACCAATCTACAAGCTACGGTCAGTCATTCTATTACGCGCGATATTATTAACTTATACAACCAGAAACACCCCATGAATTAGAAAGGAAACTATGCTTTATCCAGCACCTATTGCAAAATTAATTGACAGCTATTCAAAGTTGCCGGGGATTGGGATCAAAACAGCGACCCGTCTTGCTTTTTACACCATTGGCATGTCAGATGATGATGTTAATGAATTTGCCAAGAACTTACTGAATGCCAAGCGTGAGCTAGGTTATTGCAGTATTTGTGGTAATTTAACCGATGAAGAAACCTGTGAGATTTGTCGAGATGAAACGCGGGATCCATCCCTCATTCTTGTTGTAGAAGATAGCCGGGATGTCTCTGCTATGGAAATATCCAGGAATACCACGGTCGCTATCATGTCTTGCATGGCTTGATCTCACCCATGAATGGCGTGGGACCTGATGATATCAATCTCAAGAGCTTGATTAGTCGCTTGATGGATGGCACAGTTACAGAGGTGATCGTTGCAACCAATGCGACGGCAGATGGGGAGGCAACTTCCATGTATATCTCACGCGTGCTCAAACCAGCAGGTATCAAAGTGACACGCTTGGCACGTGGTCTAGCAGTTGGAGCCGATATCGAGTATGCGGACGAAGTCACGCTACTTCGTGCGATTGAAAATCGGACAGAATTATAAGAGAAGTTCTTTCGAAAGGGCTATCATTGTGGTATACTATCAAGTAAGAAATCAAGGGAACAATTAGGGAGAAACTATGAGTAAACAAGACTTAATCCTGTTGTATGGTGGACGTAGTGCAGAACGTGAAGTATCTGTTCTTTCAGCTGAAAGTGTGATGCGCGCGATTGATTACCAAGCATTTTCGGTTCAGACCTATTTTATTACGCAGTCAGGAGATTTCATCCAGACGCAAGCTTTTGAAGAGAAGCCAGCAGATGGTGAGAAATTGATGACCAACGAGACAGTAGACTGGTCTAAAAAGTGGCACCATCAGCGATTTACAAGGAAGGAGCAGTTGTCTTTCCGGTTCTTCATGGACCGATGGGAGAAGATGGTTCCATTCAAGGATTCTTAGAAGTTTTGAAAATGCCTTATGTCGGCTGTGGTATCTTGGCTTCCAGTGTAGCAATGGACAAGATCACCACCAAACGGGTTTTGGAATCTGCAGGGATTCCACAAGTTCCTTATGTAGCTGTAGTTGAAGGTGATGACATAGATGAGAAAATTGCTGCAATTGAAGCCACTCTCTCTTACCCCGTCTTTACCAAACCATCCAATATGGGATCTAGTGTAGGAATTTCAAAATCTGAAAACCAAACAGAACTTCGGGCTGCTCTCGCATTAGCTTTTAAATACGACAGTCGTATCTTAGTAGAACAAGGGGTCAATGCGCGTGAGATCGAAGTCGGCCTCCTTGGCAACTATGATGTGAAGAGTACCTTACCAGGTGAAGTTGTGAAAGATGTGGCCTTCTATGATTATGATGCCAAATACATTGACAATAAAATTACCATGGCCATTCCAGCCCAATTGGACCCTGAGGTTGTGAACACCATGCGGACGAACGCAGAAAAAGCTTTCCGTGCGATCGGTGGCCTTGGCTTGGCGCGTTGTGATTTCTTCTATACCGATAAAGGAGAGATCTTCTTAAATGAGCTCAATACTATGCCAGGCTTTACCCAATGGTCCATGTATCCCTTGCTTTGGGACAATATGGGACTCAGCTATACAGATTTGATCACCAAGTTAGTCGAACTTGGAAAAGAAGTCTTCCAAAAACACGAAGCGCATTTGTTGTAAGAAAAGGGAGAGTGGGACAGAAATCGGTAATTCGTTAGTATTCGATTTCGTCGTCCCACCTCCGCACAGTTGAGTAGGGCTCTACTAAGCTGATGAAATCAGCTTAGTAGAGCCCACTCAACCACTGCGTCTTGCTCGACAATGCAAAGACAATTGAGAGGCTAGGACCTTTGTCCCAGCCACTTTTTTTGTGGTCTAGAATATGGTATAATGAGAAGAATTTGAAACGAGCGTCTAGACTTTTGGGGACGACGCTACGGAGAACTGAGGAGTCGGATATGAATCTCACATTACATGAAGTTGCTCATCTAGTACATGCCAAAAATGATATCACCCAATTTGAAGATGTGGCCCTCGTCAAGCCTGAATTTGACAGCCGTTTGATTGGGCCTGGAGACCTTTTTGTTCCGTTAAAGGGAGCGCGTGATGGTCATGATTTCATCGATACCGCTTTTGAAAATGGGGCCGTAGCCACTTTTTCAGAGAAAGTGATCGAAGGCCACCCTTATATTTTGGTGGAAGATGTTTTGAGTGCATTTCAAACATTGGCTGCAGCCTATCTTCAAAAGACAAAAGTGGATGTTTTTGCAGTAACGGGGTCAAATGGTAAAACAACTACAAAAGATATGTTGGCACAGCTTTTGTCCACTACCTACCTGACCTATAAAACACAGGGGAACTATAATAATGAAATTGGTCTTCCTTATACGGTTCTCCATATGCCAGAAGGGACAGACAAACTCGTCCTTGAAATGGGGCAAGACCATCTAGGAGATATCCATCTCTTGTCAGAACTAGCGCATCCAAAAGCTGCTATTGTCACCTTGATTGGGGAAGCCCATTTGGAATTTTTCAAAGATCGAAGCGAGATCGCAAAAGGAAAACTCCAAATTGCGGATGGCATGCCAGAAGGTGCCCTTCTGGTGGTTCCAGCTGATCCGATCGTGAATGCCTACCTCCCTGGAAAACAAAAAGTGGTCCGCTTTGGTCCAGACGAGGAGATTTTTATTACCGAGTTGGTAGAGCGAAAGGATAGCTTAACCTTCCGTGCTAATTTCTTAGAAGAAGCGATTGATCTTCCAGTAACAGGAAAATACAATGCGACCAATGCCATGATTGCAGCTTATGTTGCCCTACAAGAAGGAGTGAGTGAAGCGGCGATTCGTGATAGTTTTGCTACCTTGCAATTGACGCGCAACCGTACAGAATGGAAAAAGGCCAGTAACGGAGCAGATATCTTATCCGATGTCTACAATGCTAATCCGACGGCTATGCGCTTGATTTTAGAAACTTTCTCGACTATTCCTGCGAATCCAAATGGCCGAAAGTTGGCCGTCCTGGCAGATATGAAAGAACTAGGGGAGCAATCGGTAGATCTGCACAACCAAATGATTCTCAGCCTCTCGCCAGATGTTTTGGATACGGTTATATTCTATGGTCAAGACATTGCGGGATTGGCTCAGTTAGCGAGTCAGATGTTCCCACTCGGACATGTCTATTATTTCAAGAAGACAGCTGAGGAAGATCAGTTTGAGGACATGGTCAAACAAGTCAAGGAAAGCTTGAAAGAGCAAGACCAAATCCTTATCAAGGGAAGCAATTCAATGAATTTGGGCAAATTGGTAGAGGAATTGGAGAATGGTAAGTAATAATGTACTGAAGGACATTCAGCGCTTGATTTCAATCACCAATACAGGCTTAGCGTTCTCAAAAGATCCATTTGATCAAGAGCGCTACCAGAATATTCGTGAAATTTTACAGGATCTTGTGAGAGAAACGACTGATCTGAATTCACAAGAATTATCGGATTTGTTTCGACCGACAAACTATTATGACACCCCCTTAATTGATGTTAGGGCTTGGATTGTCAAAGATAGAAAACTTTGTCTGGTGAAAGGTCAGGGAGAAGAGACCTGGGCTTTGCCGGGTGGTTTTGGTGAGGTTGGCTATTCTCCTAAAGAAAATATTTTAAAGGAAATCCAAGAAGAAACGGGCTATGTAGCACGTGTCAATCGGTTGTTGGCAGTATTTGATACCAATCGCTACCAATTGCAAAGCCGCCAATATGTGAAATTGGTATTTGAATGTGAATTGCTGGATGGAAGTTTTCAACAGAATCAGGAAATTTCCGATCTTGCATTTTTTTAGAGAGAGAAAATGCCTGCTCTTTCTACCAAGCGCAATACAGAGGAACAATTGAATTTCCTTTGGGAGGTTTATGATGGGAAACGAGATTTGTATTGTGATTAAAAACGATCTATAAATTAAAGGGATATAAAAATGACACTTTGGGATTTATTGTTTACGAACCAAAAATCAGCCCCGCCTGAGTTTGGACTCTGGTATTTTTTCCTACCAGTTTCCTTGTTGGTGGTTGGCTACTTTTCTATCAAATATGCGCAGTCAAAAAGCTACCAACGCTTTTGGTATTGGGCACAATTGATTCAAGTCTTGACCATCAATGCTTGGTATATTCTAGCCCACATGCCTTTGACAGATAATTTGCCTTTTTATCATTGTCGCTTGGCCATGCTTGCGATCCTTTTTGCCCCGAGAGGAACCTATATCAAGCAATATTTTGCCTTGTTGGGAGTTTTAGGATCCATTGCGGCATTGGTGTATCCGGCCTTTGATCCTTTCCCATTCCCTCATATCACTGTGTTGAATCTGGTTTTTAGTCACTGGGCCTTGCTTGCCAATAGTTTGATTTACCTACAGGATCATTATCAATCTGAAAAACAAGACAGCATGAGAATTTTCAAGATTACCTTTGGTATGAATGCCTTGATTTTCTTGGTGAACCTTTTGACGAAAGGGGATTATGGCTTCTTACGACGTCCACCAATCATTGGAGACCACGGTGCTCTCTTGAACTACCTCTTGGTCAGCATCGTGATGGTGGCTGGTATTTGCTTGGTCAATCAACGTTATAAGTACAAATACAAGATGGTTGAAGAGACTGTCGGTTCGCGTTCGGAATAAAAAGAGCAGATAAGGGAAAGAAATCATGACACTTTGGGACTTATTTTTCACCAGTCAACCAACGGCCCCTCCTCAATTGGGGGTCTGGTATTTCTTATTGCCGACTTCATTGGTGGTAGTGGGAGTTTTGTCCATTCGACTTGCTCACTCTAAAGGCTACCAAACCTTTTGGTATTATGGGCAGTTGATCCAGTTGCTCATCATCAACTCTTGGTACCTAGCTGCTCGCTTGCCTTTTTCAGAGAGCCTGCCCTTCTATCATAGCCGGATGGCTATGTGGATCATTCTTTTGGCTCCCAAGGGAGGTTTCAAGCAATATTTTGCTCTTGTTGGTGTCTTTGGCTCCATCATGGCCTTGGTTCATCCAGTCTTTTATCCCTATCCCTTTCCTCACGTATCCTCGATCAACAATGTCTTTGGCCACTGGGCTCTCCTGGCCAACTGTTTGATCTATCTGGTTCAATCCTACCAGGTGGAAGAAAGGGCTGTTTGGAAAATCTGTCAGATGACTTTTGGGGTCAATGCCATTATTCAGCTTGCGAATCTCGCAACAGGTGGAAACTATGGCTTTATGCGTCGTCCTCCTGTAATTGGCGACCATGGGCTCGTACTCAATTACTTGATCGTGACTATCTTGATGACAGGAATGCTTGTCCTCATCAATTTCATTTTTCAGTATAGTAAGAAAAAAAGAATACCTGAATCTGTTTAAATAAGGAGGCCTTATGCATCGTTTTTTCACTACAGAATCTACAACACCGCCAGCTATTTCAGCACTTTGGTATAGTGTGATGGTCTTGTTCATTGTGACAGCGATTATGGTGTCACTTCGCTATTATCAGAATGAGCAATTTCGGAAATGGTTTCAATACTTGCAGGGCTTCCAGCTAATTTGCTTGTATCTTTGGTATATTAGCTACCAAATTCCCTGGTCCAATAGTCTGCCTTTTTATCATTGTCGCTTGGCCATGTTTGCGGTCTTATTTTTGCCAGACCGATGGAAGAGCAAGCAGTTCTTTGCCTTGATGGGAGTGAGTGGAGCCATTTTTGCCTTGGGCTATCCAGTATTTGACCCCTACACCTTCCCTCATATTACGAGCTTTTCTTTCCTCCTCGGACATTACTGTCTCCTGATTAATTCCTTGATTTATCTCTTGAGATGCTACAATTCGAGCCTCTTAAAAAATCGAGAGATTGTTCTCTATACCTTCGTTCTGGATCTATTTCTAGTCGGCGTCAACCAAGTCACTGGAGGGAATTATGGACTCATGGCCCGCCCTCCGATTATGAGAGGGGATAAGGTGTGGCTCAACTATCTAGTTGTATCTAGCATTTTAGCCCTTGCCTTATTACTCTTTAATCAGATCTTCAATCGCAGAAGTGAGCGGGTGACAGTGAGAAAATAACAAGTGGAAGGGTTGGGACATCTTTGTCTCAACCCTGTTTTTTATCAAAGGAGAAATATATGAAGCGATTCTTGCTAATGATTACCCTCGTTTGGAGTATGTTTTGTGCCATAACGATGGTACATGCAGATGATGACGTTCGCTACACGATTGAATCCTATGTGGGTCGACTCCACTTACAGGAAGATAACCAAGCAACATTTACACAAGAGATTAGCTATGTCTTTTCAACAGGCTACAATGGGCAGTACGTAACTTTAGGAAGTGTAGATCCTCTTCCCAAAGGATTTAAAATCCATGAAAATCCTCAAGTGGAAGCTTATGTGGATGGGGAAAAACGAGAGATCCGTGTAGAAGAATCAGATCTCGGAAATGGACGTTTATTAAAAATCTACAATTCGAGGATTGTTGGTGGCAAAGTTACCATCAAAGTCGTATGGAAGATTGATCATATTTTAGAACTATATTCCGATATAGCCGAACTCAATTGGTTCCCTATTTCAGATGGAGATGAGGACGTAGAAAAATTAGATTTTTATGTGGATGGCTTGGATGCCAAGCAGGGAGAGTTGTATGCTCATACTGGTTATTTTAATCCACCAGCCCAGATTGAACGGACTGAGACTGGCTATCACATTAAGTTATGGAACTTCCCAAAGAATGGAAAATTGGAGCTCCACGCATACTGGCCCATGACAGAAGCTCTACGTCGAGGCCAATCTAATGAGATTAAAAAGGAAAAGGGAAAGGATAGATTTCTAAAAAAGAAATCCATTCAACAAAAAACAGTCATCTACAAGACACTATTTCTCAGAGTCATTCCAATTGTATCCATTCTTTTATTTGTTCTAGCTTTCATTCCATGGATCCGCTATATGATCAGTACCAGAACTCGTCGGATTGCAAAAGGAGTACGATTATACGAACCCCCACAGAACTTGCCACCCTTGGTCCTAGCTAAGGCTTTGTACCAACTTGATTTTGAACAGATGGTCATGTCTAGAGAGAAAGGTCAACTAAAATTTAACCATCTCATCCAAGCAACCATATTAGATCTCATCGATCGAGGAAATCTTCGTTTGACGAGAGATGAAAGTGGAGGGACCTTGACCTGCCTTCACCATGAAGGCTTGGCTGATTTTGAATTGAAGTTTGTTGAAATGATCTTTGATCAAGAAACTGAAATCAGGATCAGTGAGGTGTTCTCGAAATATAAAATTAATCAAGCAGCCCTAAAAAAAGATTTCCGAGCTGCTAAAACAGACACCCAAAGAGACCGTATTCGAAAGGTCGGAAGTGATGTTCGGTCGCTTTTAAAAAAGGATACCCAGCAATTGTCAAAAGGTGTCGTCAAGGAGATTGCAAAATTAGGATTGCCCTCTTATTTTAGAGACTTGACTGAGAAAGAAGAGGCTTTTTCAAAAACAGGTTGTGCCCTACATTTTTGGCTCTTACTGATCTTATTTGTGAGCATGTGTTTCTTAGCTTTTGGATTTGGTTCCCACCTATCTTCCTTCTATTTTTGGACCATTTTATGTTTGGTCTTGTTATTCATTCCATTTTATATTGTTATGAAACTTCGTGAAGATCATCTACAATCCTTAGAGAACTTGGATTCACAATTTGAATGGATGGCTTTTCGAAATATGATTGAAAGTATTCCAAATTTCAACCAATCAGAACTTGAGAGTGTTGTCCTATGGAATCGTATCTTAGTCTATGCGACCCTGTATGGCCAAGCTAAAAAAGTGAGTCAGGTACTCCAAATCATCAGATTTCCTTGCCATATGAAGACTGGGACACTGTTTTTTGGCTAACTTCTTCTCAAAATACCTATTTAGATGGCTCTACCTTAATGAGCTATGCAGATGATTCTTATAGTGTTTCAAGCTTCTCTATTAACTCCTCAGATGGCAGTGGTGGCTTTGACGGCGGTGGATTTTCTGATGGCGGTGGTGGAGGAGGATTTGGAGCCTTCTAATAGTCATGATAAGAGGACTAGAATCTACGGATTTTAGTCTTTCTTTTTGCTCTCAAAGAAGAATCATCGTTGAAAAAAGTGCCTATTTTCGCTATAATAGGACAGATAGAGAAATTGAGGAGAGATCCGATGTAGAGATGAATTTGTAAATTTGTCAGAAAATAAGAAGAGAAAGAAATAGGAACATGAACGTACAAGAAGAAATTAAAAAACGCCGTACCTTTGCCATTATCTCCCACCCGGATGCAGGTAAAACGACGATTACAGAGCAGTTGCTCTACTTTGGGGGAGAGATTCGGGAGGCCGGTACCGTAAAAGGAAAGAAAACAGGGACTTTTGCTAAATCCGACTGGATGGATATTGAGAAACAACGTGGGATTTCGGTAACCTCATCTGTTATGCAGTTTGACTACGACGGGAAACGCGTCAACATCCTTGATACCCCAGGACACGAGGACTTCTCAGAAGATACTTATCGGACCCTGATGGCTGTGGATGCTGCGGTCATGGTAGTGGACTCTGCCAAGGGGATTGAGGCCCAAACCAAGAAATTGTTTGAGGTTGTCAAACACCGTGGGATTCCAGTCTTTACTTTTATGAATAAGCTGGACCGTGATGGCCGTGAGCCATTGGACCTCTTACAAGAATTGGAAGAAGTATTGGGAATTGCAAGTTACCCAATGAACTGGCCGATTGGGATGGGGAAAGCCTTTGAAGGACTCTATGACCTCTATAACCAACGTTTGGAACTCTACAAAGGAGACGAACGATTTGCTAGTCTAGAAGATGAGGACAAGCTCTTTGCTAACAACCCTTTCTATGAGCAAGTAAAAGATGATATTGAACTCTTGCAAGAAGCAGGAAATGAATTTTCAGAAGAAGCGATTTTAGCCGGTGAACTAACTCCTGTTTTCTTCGGTTCAGCTCTTACCAACTTTGGTGTGCAGACTTTCTTGGAAACCTTCCTCAAGTTTGCTCCAGAGCCACACGGCCACAAGAAGACAGATGGAGAGATTGTCGATCCATATGACAAGGATTTCTCAGGCTTTGTCTTTAAGATCCAAGCCAATATGGACCCACGTCACCGTGACCGGATCGCCTTTGTGCGGATCGTATCTGGTGAATTTGAACGGGGGATGAGTGTCAACCTCCCTCGCACCGGTAAGGGGGCTAAGCTATCTAATGTCACTCAATTTATGGCAGAAAGCCGTGAAAATGTGAGCAATGCCGTAGCAGGAGACATCATCGGGGTCTACGATACTGGTACCTATCAGGTCGGAGATACCTTGACAGTTGGCAAAAATAAGTTCGAATTTGAACCACTGCCAACCTTTACACCTGAAATCTTCATGAAGGTATCTGCCAAGAATGTCATGAAGCAAAAATCCTTCCACAAGGGGATCGAGCAATTGGTGCAAGAAGGAGCCATCCAGCTCTATACCAACTACCAAACAGGTGAATACATGCTGGGTGCTGTCGGGCAACTGCAGTTTGAAGTCTTTAAGCACCGGATGGAAAATGAATACAATGCCGAAGTGGTCATGAGCCCAATGGGTAAAAAGACCGTTCGCTGGATCAAACCAGAGGATCTAGATGAACGCATGTCTTCAAGCCGAAACATCCTGGCCAAAGACCGGTTTGATCAACCTGTCTTCCTCTTTGAAAACGACTTTGCCCTCCGTTGGTTTGCGGACAAGTATCCAGATGTTGAGCTGGAAGAAAAAATGGGTTAAGAAACCATTTACAACCGATTCATAAAATAGAAATACGAAAATGGAAACCGATCCGTTTTCGCTTGTAAAGGAGAAACTATGGGATTATTAAGTGGTTTGATGGGCAATGCCTCTCAAAAAAATGTCGATAAGGTAGAAAGAGATCTAGAAGATATCTTGGTGCCAGGAGAGCAAGTGACACTTGCTTTTAGCTTGATTCGTGATTTAATCGTCTTTACGGAGTTTCGATTGATCTTGGTGGATAAGCAAGGAATGACAGGTAAGAAAACATCCTACAAATCCCTTCCTTATCGCTCTATCTCTCGTTTTTCAGTGGAAACATCCGGTCACTTTGATTTAGATGCGGAATTAAAGATTTGGGTTTCTTCTGCAGTAGAGCCTTCGGAAGTTTTGCAATTCAAGAGTGACAACAGCGTCATTCAAATCCAGCAAGCATTAGCCAGTGCAGTCTTTAAATAAAAGCATTCGTTCGAACGGAAATTAGTTGAGAAAGGAGACGGAATGTTTATCGATAAACAATTGGGTCATGATCGGAAATGGATCAATATCGACTCGGATATGATTGCTGAAAATTCATATCTTTATAAAAAATACGAGATTGACAAAGAAACCATTGAGTACGCGATGGATAAGAACGAACGGGCTCATATGGATTACAATCGAGAAAACGGAACGATCACCTTTATCTACAATGTTTTGGATTTGGAAAAGGACAAGGAATACTATGAAACCATCCCCATGACCTTTATCGTTCAAGATGCGCGACTCGTGACCATCAGTAATCAGGACAATGCCTATATTATTAACCAGATGGTTCGCTATTTGGAAAGTCATGAGGAGCTGTCGATCTATAAATTGCTGTTTGCAGGCCTTGAAATGATCAGTAATGCTTACTATCCGATTATTGATCGCCTGGATAAGCACAAAGATGAACTCAATCGTTTGCTTCGAAAGACAACGACGACCAAGAATCTCTATGCCTTGTCTGACCTTGAGACCGGTATGGTTTATCTAGTCGCAGCGGCCAAGCAAAATCGGATGTTGCTAGAGCATATTAAAGCGCATGCCATCTATCGCAGGATGGATGATGTTGAAAAAGAGCAGTTTGATGATGCCATGATCGAAGCGCGTCAGTTGGTTTCAATGACTGAGTTGATTTCCAACGTCTTGCAACAGTTGTCAGGATCTTACAACAATATCCTAAACAACAACTTGAATGACAACTTGACCACCCTAACCATCTTTGAAGCCTTGTTGGCAGTCTTAGCCGTTATCACAGGTTTCTTTGGAATGAATATCCCTCTGCCATTGACAGAGGATCCCAATGCTTGGATCTATGTATCCGTATGTAGCTTTATTTTGTGGCTCCTTTTGGCAAAGGTCATGCGGTGGATTGTGAAAAAAAGATAAAAAAAAGAGGCTTGGAGAAATGTACTGACCCCAAAAAGTTAGACAATTAATTTATCCAAAGGATTTAGTTCTGTATTGCACAGGACTGAGTCCTTTTAATTTTACCTTAATGCGTTTATTGTTGTAGTAATCAATATAGTCTACAATAGCTTGTTCCAATTGATTAAGTGACTGAAACGTCTTCTCATAACCATAAAACATCTCAGATTTAAGAATACCAAAGAAGGATTCCATCATACCATTGTCTGGACTATTTCCCTTACGTGACATGGATGGCTGAATTCCCTTACTCTCTAGAAACAGATGATAAAGTTGTGTTGGTATTGCCAACCTTGGTCACTATGAAGAATTGTATTTTCGTAATGTTCCTCTGTAAAGGTTTGTTCTAGCATATCTTTCACTTGTATCAAATTCGGTGACGTAGAAAGATTATAGGCGATAATTTCGCTGTTAAAACCATCTAAAACTGGTGATAAATAGAGCTTTTGACTGCTTGCCGGAATGGCAAATTCTGTCACATCTGTGTAGCACTTTTCCATTGGTTTGGATGCTTCAAACTGGCGTTGAATAAGATTATCTGCTTTCTTACCAATCTCTCCTTGATATGAAGAGTACTTTCGTTTACGACGAATTCGAGCACTTAAACCAAGGACTCTCATCAAACGTTGTACTTTCTTATGGTTTACTATATAACTACGATTTCTCAATTCTAGAGTCATTCGGCGATAACCATAATTTCCTTTATGCTCAGTAAAAATAGCTTGAATTTCATCTTTAATATCATGATTTTTATCGCTTTTATCTAACTGCTTTAGCTGGTAATAATAGGTTGAACGAGCAAGCTTAATAATGTTTAGAAGGATATCTAAAGGAAACTCTGTTACCAATCCTCGGACAATTTCTGTTTTTCTTCTTGCTCCTTTTCGTCCTTCAATCAGAGTTTTCTCAACTTTTTTAGAATAGCATTCTCCGCTCTCAGGTACTCATTTTCTGCTTGAAGACGTTCTAACTCTGTCATCTCTTCGGGTTTCTTCTTTGGTTTACGTCCCATTTTAGGCGGTCTCCCTCTTGTTTTCTCAACAATAGTATACCCGTTTTTCTTATATTGTGCTATCCAATTAGGCAACATTCCAACACTTGGAAAAGCATAATCTAGAGACACCCTTATTTGAGAACGACCTTCAAGTAGAACTTTATCAATAATCTCTTGTTTTAGTTCAGGTGAATAGTAACAATTCTTTCCTTTTTTGACGATTTCTATTCCATAACGATCAATCAATTTAATCATGTACTGAAGATTGGGAATTGTTATCCCAAATATATTTGAAATCTCTTTGAAGGTTCGCCCTTGTTTTCTAAGTTCATAGATCTGAACTTTATCTTTATAAGTTAATTTCATAATAAAAACACCCCAAAAGTTAGATTTTTCTGTCTAACTTTTGGGGTGCAGTTCAAAATCCGAGCCTCTTCGTATCTAGAATAATCTGAGAAATAGGAACCATCTAGACACCTGCCCTCCTCTCCAAAGAAGGGGCAGTGTGAATAGTTCATCGACTGTACAAAATCTTCTTGGAAATAGTAGGAGTAGATTTAATAGTACTGAGTACTTTCTAAATAAATTAGAACTTAGAATAAATCGTTGAATCAGATAAAATGATCCTATTTCTTTATACAGAAATATTTTAGATACTAACTGTATTATACATATTTATTTCTAAAAAAACGCAAGATAAGACCTACTAAAAAAATAAAAAGTTTTTCCTATTCTTTTTATACTCAAATTAATAGGTGAACTTAAACTCTGTCATGAAAAAAAGTCAGCTAAATCTAGGGTAAACAGCCCTCTATAATATTTTCAAGCGATTAAATATTTTTCCTAAAAAATAAAATTATTCTCCTTTGACTATCATTTGCTTGCTCATTGTGTTATACTAGATAAGTTGCAAACTTGTATGAGAGAAATGCTGGTGAGAGGAAACAACTCAAAAAGTGCTGTTGGTTAATCTCCCGCAAGGAGGATCTTGGTGACTCTTCGTTTGAAAAACAACTCTAGTTAACCAAATCCGCTAGTGCGAAAACATTTTTCGCCAAAGGGAATTCTATCAAAGAAGCGATTGGATTTTCCTTTAGATGAGTCTTGCGACAGGTAACCGGGAAGGAGACTTCCTACGCAATCAGTGCGTTTTCGCATTGAAAAGAAGTGTGATAAAGTGGCTTCGCACCACTTTTTAGAAAGAAGAATCAATTGAAATTCAATGAATTTAACTTATCTGCTGAATTATTAGCAGAAATTGAAAAAGCTGGCTTTGTAGAAGCGAGCCCAATCCAAGAAAAAACCATTCCGTTGGCCCTCGAAGGCAAAGACGTCATTGGACAAGCGCAAACAGGGACTGGTAAAACAGCCGCTTTCGGTCTTCCGACTTTGGAGAAGATTGATGTCGATCATACAGTGATTCAAGCCCTTGTTATTGCCCCTACGCGTGAATTGGCGGTTCAAAGTCAGGAAGAATTGTTCCGCTTTGGACGTAGCAAGGGTGTAAAAGTTCGCTCTGTCTATGGTGGATCAAGCATCGAAAAACAAATCAAGGCTTTGAAGTCAGGCGCTCACATCGTTGTAGGAACACCTGGCCGTTTGCTTGATTTGATCAAGCGCAAGGCTTTAAAACTCGATCAGATTGAAACCTTGATCTTGGATGAAGCAGATGAAATGCTCAACATGGGCTTCTTGGAAGACATCGAAGCCATTATCAGCCGTGTCCCAGAAACACGCCAAACCTTACTCTTTTCAGCAACCATGCCAGAAGCGATCAAGCGTATCGGTGTTCAGTTTATGAAAGACCCCGAACACGTAAAGATTGCAGCTAAAGAATTGACAACTGACTTGGTCGATCAATACTATATCCGTGTCAAAGAGGGTGAAAAATTTGATACCATGACCCGATTGATGGATGTCGAGCAGCCTGAACTTGCCATTGTCTTTGGTCGTACCAAGCGCCGGGTCGATGAATTGACCCGTGGCTTGAAGATTCGTGGTTTCCGAGCAGAGGGGATTCACGGAGATTTAGATCAAAACAAACGTCTTCGTGTCCTTCGTGACTTTAAAAATGGGAACTTGGACGTCTTGGTGGCAACGGACGTTGCAGCACGTGGTTTGGACATTTCAGGTGTGACCCATGTCTACAACTACGATATTCCGCAAGATCCAGAAAGTTATGTTCACCGGATCGGACGGACAGGTCGTGCTGGGAAAACAGGACAATCGATTACCTTTGTATCGCCAAATGAAATGGGTTACCTGCAAATCATTGAGAACTTGACGAAAAAGCGGATGAAGGGAATGAAGCCTGCAACAGCAGCAGAAGCCTTCCAAGCGAAAAACAAGTGGCCTTGAAGAAAATTGAGAGAGACTTTGAGGATGAAACCATCCGGGCCAACTTTGAGAAGTTTGGCAAAGATGCTCGTAAATTAGCATCAGAATTTACTCCTGAAGAATTGGCTATGTACATTTTGAGCTTGACTGTTCAAGATCCAGACAGTCTTCCAGAAGTTGAAATTGCGCGTGAGAAACCTTTGCCATTTAAACCATCTGGTGGTGGCTTTGGTGGTAAGTCCAAAGGTGGTCGTGGAAATGGTCGTCGTGGGGACCAACGCCGAGATCGGAATCGCAGAGAAGACCGTGAAGGTGGTCGCCGCGATTTCAAACGCAAGTCCAATAAAAACAGTCGTGATTTTGAAGCGAAGGGCAATAAACGTCCTCATCGGACATCCAACGAAAAGAAAAATGGATTTGTCATCCGCAATAAAGGGGATAAATAAGTCTTAAGAAACGGTCTAAAACGAGGCCGTTTTTTTATTGGAAAATCAAAAATACAAGGGTTAACTCATTGCTAACCCTTGTATATTTATAAGGAGACCAAAATGATGACTGACTCTTCTAGAAAAATGTATCAGGATAAGGAGCGTTCTAAAAAAGTCAGACAACAGAAATAAGGAATGATATAAAAAACATATCTCTGTTAACATATTAAGTGTACAATTATTTCTAAGTTTTGTCAAGACTTTTTTTCTTATTTTTTAAAAAAATATCGGGCAAAAATAAAATTGACAATCTTTGCTAAAAGGTTATAATGAATATAGTAACTATAACAATTATAAAGAGGTGTTATCCATGGTGATTGCATTAAAAAATAATGATCTAGAAGTGCACTTTAAGACCTTTGGAGGGGAATTGAGCTCCATCCGAAGCAAAGAAGGCATTGAATATCTTTGGCAAGGAGATCCTCAGTACTGGTCAGGACAAGCGCCGGTTTTGTTTCCGATTTGTGGGAGTGTCCGTAATAATCAAGTGCAGTATCATCTCAAAGATGGAGTGAAGACTGGCCAGCTTCCAAGACATGGTCTTATTCGCAAGAGAGAGTTTGAACTGAAAGAACAAACAGACCATCATCTTGTCTTTGAAATCACCTCAAATGAAGAGAGCTTGAGAAACTATCCCTATCATTTTCGAGTGGAGATCGCTTATGAATTGCAGGGAAAAGATATTACAGTCACTTATCGCGTGCAAAATCTAGAGTCAGACCAAGTTATGCCTTATTTCATTGGAGGGCATCCAGCCTTTCGTTCTCCCCTTTTAGAAGATGAAGACTATGAAGATTACCAGTTGATTTTTGAAAAAGAAGAAACCTGTAGCGTTCCACTCTTATTCACAGAAAGCGGCTTGGTTGATCGCTTAAAGCGGACCCCATTTTTGGATCATACAGCTAGCTTACAGTTGAAACACGAGCTTTTTGAAAAAGATGCCATTATTTTAGATGAATTGCTTTCTAAATCTGTGAAACTCATCTCGAAAAAATCTGGTAAAGGTTTGGAATTTGCTTTTCCAGATTTTGAGAATCTCGTCCTTTGGTCTACCAATAACAATGGACCCTTTATCGCTTTGGAGCCTTGGACCGGTATTTCTACCTCTGCGGAAGAGGGCGACTTCTTTGAAGACAAAAAAGGTGTGATCCAGTTGGCCCCTCAAGAGACACGGAGTCACCAGTATCGTATCACCATTTTATAAGTGAAAAACCGTTGGACTAGAGAGTCCGACGGTTTTTTTTGATATAGTTTAGTTTTGCTTGGCGCGATTTCTTTTTAAAGAGGGCTTCGGCAGACATAGCAGAAGGCTTATCTGGATAGGATTCTTGGTAAAGAAGTTTAACGGGGAGGCGAGCCCGCGTATATTTGGCCCCTTTTCCAGCATTATGGGTCTTTAGGCGTTTCTCAATATCTGTGGTATAACCAGTGTAGAGGGAGCCATCAGCACACTCCAGGACATACATGTAGGCCTTAGTTTCCATAGTAGATCTCATGAATCTCGTCTGTATAGCTGCCATCTTCATTGTGAATGAAGAGGGGAGGCAAGATCTTTAACCCATCTAGTGAGCCATCCTTGATCGCCTCAATCAATAACATATTCGCCTCTTTGTTTACTTTTGGATAGACAAACTGGATCCGCTTAGGGGCAAGATTGTAGCGTTTCATGGTTTCGATGATATCCAAGAAGCGGTCTGGCCGATGGACCATGGCTAGGCGACCATTAGACTTGAGAACCCGCTGGGCCACATGGCAGATCTCATCTAAATTGGTCGTGATTTCATGCCGAGCTAAGAGGTAGTGTTCGCTCTCATTGAGATTGGAATGCTTCTCTACCTTGAAATAGGGAGGATTACAGAGGATAATATCAACCTTACTCCCTTGGATATGTTGAGGCAAATGCTTGAGGTCATCGGTAATCATGGACATTTGTTGGTCCAATCCATTGAGGGCAATCGAGCGGGTAGCCATATCTGCTAAACGTTCCTGAATTTCGACACCAATGATCTGAGCCTCTGTTCGGGTACTTGCAAAAAGTCCCACGGCCCCATTTCCAGCGCAGAGATCCACAATCAAACCTCGCTTAGGTAATTTTGGAAAACGGGAGAGCAAAACACTATCTACGGAGTAACTAAAGACTTCCCGATTTTGTATGATTTTTACATCACTTGAAAAGAGTTGATTGACGCGCTCGCCGTCTTTTAATTCGATATCTGTCATGGCACTATTATAGCACGAAAAGAGGCTTGGGGAAAGATGGGCAGAACAGAAAAAGTTGAGAGTTTTTACTCTCAACTTTTTAGTCAAACTCATATTTTTGTAGAATCGTTGTCAGGATAAAGACTCCTGTAAAGATAGCCATCAATGCCAGATAGACTGGGAAAGTAGTGGCTGTAAGGAGTGAAATCTCGATCAAGTTTTTCAACACGACCGCAGATGCATAAAATCCAACAACAGAGAAGAGGATGAGGAGAGCTCTCCAGATATTTAGTGGAAGGCAGGCCCGAATAACAGATAGGAAGCCAATGGATCCAAGTAAGTAGTAGGATACAGTGGACATATCGGCTGCAGACCAACCATGACTTGCTCCCCAAAGGCGAATGAACAAGACACTAACGACGACCATTAAGGCGCTTGGTAAGGCTAGATGGAGCGATCGTTTCAAGAAGTGCTTTTCAACTGGTTTGATATTGCGTTCGAAGGTCAAGACAAATGGTGGGAACCCTTCGACGAATTGGTCAATCAAGGTAATTTGAATAGGGATGAATGGAAAAATCAGCAAATAATTGACGTTGAAGAAAGGGCGCTGGCAATACAGATAATGGCCAAGAGGAAGGAATAAATGGTCTTGATGAAGAAGATCGGAGCGATTCGCCCAATGTTATTGACCACACGACGACCTTCGAATAGAATTTCAGGAACGTCATTAAAGTCAGAGTTCAAAAGAACAATGTTGGCAATTTGACGGGTTGCAGGATCTCCTTCAGCCATTACGATCGAGCAGTCAGCTTCACGAAGAGCGAGGATGTCATTGACCCCGTCTCCAGTCATAGCTGTTGTCCGGCCAGCTGCTTTCAAGGTTTGGATGAGCAGTTTCTTTTGGTGAGGTGATACGCGACCAAAGATAGCTGTTTCTTCCGCTTGATCCACTAATTGATCATCGGCAATTTTTGAACAATCGATGTAGTTCTCATAATTTTTGAAGCCCGCTTGTTGAGCGATATAAGAGACGGTTACAGGGTTGTCCCCGGAGATGATTTTCAGATCCACTCCTTCAGAGCGCAAATACTCGAGGGTGTCTGAAGCGCCTTCACGTATTGGATCCGTAATTTCAATAACGGCAATTCCTTCAAGATTCTCAGGCAGCTTCAATTCCTGCATGCTAATCATTTCTGAACTGTGGGCCAGTACGAGCACGCGCGATCCGCGGGCTTGTGCTTCAAGGACAGCAGCTGGATTTTCTTTAAGGAGCATTTCAGGAGCGCCGAGAAAGACGGTGCCAAGATTGGAGAGGTGCATGGCTCCCCATTTCCGATCACTGGAGAAAGGGATGATGTTTTCCGCAGTATACGCATGCTCCAACTCCCCATAAGCCTTACGAATGGCTTGAGCAGTAGGATTGGTATCCTCGCTATATTGCATATAGGCAGAAAGGATGACCTTGATCGTTTCCTCAGAAAAATGATCGGATAAGCTATGGAGAGCTTCGACGGTCATCTTCCCTTGAGTAATGGTCCCTGTCTTATCTAGACACAAGGTATCCACCCGTGCGAGGGTTTCCACTGAATACATTTCTTGAACAAGGACCTTGCGCATGCCGAGCTTAATGACAGCTGTCAAGAGAGAAGTAACTGTCAGAAGGGCGATTCCTTTTGGCAACATTCCCAAGAGAGCAGTAGAAGAAGTTACAACGGAATCCTTGATCGGCAACATCTTGATCAAGAGGGCTTCAAAGAAGAGGGCGAGGCCAAATGGGATGATAATTTCCCAGTAAAGCTAGAAATTTTCGCTAGGTTATAGAGAATACGCGAATTAATGGGCTTCAAGGTTTTAGCTTCCATCATCAGCTTGTTGGCATAGTTGTTTGCTCCAACGCGCTTAATCCGCGCATAGACCTGACCACTGGCGATATAACTTCCAGAAAGGAGTTCATCTCCGACTTCTTTTAAGACTAGATCACTCTCACCGGTTAGCATGGCCTCATTGGCTTCAGCAATTCCAGACATGACTTCTGCATCGCTTGGAATCTGCTCACCCGAAGACAGAAGCATTAAATCACCCAGAACCAGTTTCTGGTGGAATCGCATCTTTTTCCCCGTCGCGAATAACTGTCACTAGCTCACGACTCATGAGATTGAGCTTATCAATCATCCGTTTGGCCCGCATTTCAGTCATAATCCCTGTAATGGCATTGAAGCAAATGACCACGAAAAAGATCATATTGCTCCAAGCCTGTACGGCAGCCAAGGCTACCGCAATCACAAAGTTTAAGGCATTAAACAAGGTGAAGACGTTGCGTTTGATAATTTGCCAGGTACTGGTACTAGTATTCGTTGTAAAATCATTGGTTTGTCCGCGATCCATTTTCTTGCGGACTTCACTGAGGGATAACCCCTTTAATTCATTCGTTTCCATAGACAATATCATATCATTTTTTTGAGAAAAAGACTATATAGAATCGGCCCGCTGAGACATTTTTTATACAGAAAAAGTTTGCGGTCAAAAAAAGGTTACGGTATAATGAGAAAGAAGGTTCAATATGATTTACGATCATGTTGAGAGACTTATGAAATGGATTTGAGGAACAACTATGTTTTACACCTACTTACGGGGCCTTGTTGCCTTTATTCTTTGGGTTTTAAATGGCAATGCCCATTACCATCATACGGATAATATTCCAGATCAAGAAGAAAATTACATCTTGGTATCCCCTCACAGGACTTGGTGGGACCCAGTCTATATGGCCTTTGCGACCAAGCCAAAACAGTTTATCTTTATGGCAAAAAAAGAACTGTTTACCAACCGCATTTTTGGATGGTGGATTCGCATGTGTGGGGCATTCCCAATTGACCGTGAAAATCCGGGAGCTGAAGCCATTAAGTATCCCGTCAATATGTTAAAAAAGAGCAACCGCTCCTTGATCATGTTCCCAAGTGGAAGCCGGCATTCGCAAGATGTTAAGGGTGGTGTTGCCATCATTGCCAAAATGGCCAAGGTCCGTATCATGCCTGTGACGTATACTGGGCCAAGAGACTTGAAAGGTTTGGCGACAGGTGAGCGGATTGATATGAACTTTGGACATCCGATTGATATCTCAGATATCAAAAAGATGAATGACCAGGGCGTGGCAGAAGTTGCTCATCGGATCCAAGAGGAGTTTGACCGGTTGGATGCAGAAGCACAAGCCATCAATACCCCAACAAAACCGTTTCTCTTGATTCGTTTGTTAAAAATCCTTTTGCTTCCAGTCGTTTTAGTCGTTGGCATCTTGACCTTGCTCTTTAGTTACTTAGCAAGCTTTGTATGGGATCCAGACAAACATCGTAAAAACAAATAAAAAACTGAGAATGTTCTCAGTTTTTTTTATTTTTACGAATAATAGTGAGAGGAGGTTTCTTATGGAAGATATGATTAAAAAAATCAAAGAATATAAACTCTTTTTAGCGATTGCAGCGATTGGGCTCTTACTGGGAGGGTATTTTCTTTTTCATCACCCCAACTCAAGTGCATCGACCGTTCCAGATCTTTATCCGACTTCCAGTTCAACTGCGAGTCCGGAAAAAGTGTCTGCTTCTCGTTCAAAAGAAGAAAAGTCAGCACCTTCAATGTCTGAGGCAGCTGAAATCATTACCGTCGATGTCAAAGGTGCTGTCAAACAACCAGGGGTATATGAATTACGCGTAGGCAGTCGGGTCCACGATGCCATCTACAAGGCGGGCGGGATGACAGCAGATGCCAATAGTCAATCGGTCAATTTGGCACAAAAGCTATCCGATGAAGCCGTGATCTATGTTGCAAAAGAAGGGGAGGAGGCTCCAGAGCTTGGAAGTTCAGAAAACTCTGCAAAATCGTCAGCTTCAGCAGAAAAAACAGGCAAGGTCCATTTGAATCGAGCGACCGAGGCAGAGCTCCAGATGGTCTCTGGAATTGGACAGAAACGAGCTCAGGACATTATTGCCTATCGAGAAGCAAATGGCCCCTTCCGATCGGTAGAGGATCTCAAAAATGTTTCAGGGATTGGTGAGAAAACACTGGAGAAACTCAAAGATGCTTTTACGGTGGATTAAAGACCTTCCTTTTTCGCTTGTTCATCTCGCTTTTTTACTTCTTTGGTTGTATTTTAGTGTTTATCAACCATCTTGGCTTTCTATCGGAGGTCTAGTGGTGGTGGTATTTTTAGTGCTCCATCAGTATAAAGAGAATCGCTCTAGTTTGCTAGGTGTAGGTTTGGTGACCTTATGTTTTGCCAGCTTCTTTGTTTTTCAAAGACTAGAAGAAGGCCAACCATCAAGTCAGAGGCCAGCTCCAGCCCACTTACGTCTGATCCCAGATACCATCAAAATCAATGGAGATGCCTTGTCATTTCGCGCTAAAGACCAGGGTAGGACCTACCAAGTTTTTTACACCTTGAAATCAGAAAAAGAAAAGGAGCAGTGGCAAGACCAAACTCATGTGATAGAGCTGACTTATAAGGGGGTCATAGAAGAGCCAGAAGGACAACGAAATTTTAGAGGATTTGACTATCAGGCTTATTTGAAAACACAAGGGATTTATTACCAAATAAAGATGGAAGCTATTCAATCTGCTACTCTAGTCAACACTTGGAATCTTTTTGATTGGTTATCCCAGTGGAGGCGCCAAGCGATTGTTTGGAGCAAAGAGCATTTTCCTCATCCGATGAATCAGTACATGACCGGCCTTATTTTCGGTTATTTAGATAAGGATTTTGAAGAGATGGATCAGCTTTACTCGAGTTTAGGGATTATCCATTTGTTTGCCTTATCAGGAATGCAGGTTGGCTTTTTTATCAACGGTATTCGAAAAATACTTTTACGTCTAGGAATCCTGCAAGAGACTGTCGATTTCTTGATGTTTCCAATTTCCTTGGTATATGCTGGTTTAACAGGTTTTTCTGTTTCAGTTGTTCGTAGTCTCATGCAAAAAATACTTTCTCAAAAGGGACTCCGAGGAATGGACAATCTGGCTGTGACCCTGATTCTCTTAATGCTTTTTATGCCCAAGTTTCTTCTAACGGCCGGAGGCGTTTTAAGTTGCGCTTACGCCTTTATTTTGACCTTGGTAGATTCCAGTTCCTTTTCAGGAATCAAAAAGGTGTTAGTAGAAAGTTTCTGGATTAGCCTAGGGATTTTACCACTTTTAACCTATTATTTTAGTGTTTTTCAACCTTGGTCCATCCTGTTAACCTTCCTTTTCTCCTTCCTTTTTGACCTTGTCTTGCTTCCTGGATTAACGCTCCTATTTCTCTTCTCCATCTTGAAGCCTTTAACGATCTTTAACCACCTCTTTCTTCTCATTGAAGAGTGTATTCGCTGGATTGCAAAGATGACCTCCTTACCTTTGGTATTTGGTCAGCCGTCAGGACTAGCTTTAGTTGTCCTCTTGCTTCTTTTGGGAATCCTCTACGATATTCGGAAACAAAAAGGCCTTCGTATTCTCTTGTCCGGTTTGATTCTGTTCCTCTTTTGTTGGACCAAGCACCCTTTAGAAAATGAAATCACCGTGGTGGACATCGGCCAAGGCGACAGTATCTTTTTACGTGATTGGAGGGGAAGGACCGTTTTGATTGATGTCGGTGGACGCGTTGACTTTAAAAATGGGAACAAGTGGCAGGAGCGAAGTTCGTCTGTTAATGCTGAAAAAACTCTGATTCCCTATCTCAAGAGTCGAGGTGTTGGAAAACTGGATGCTTTGGTTTTGACCCATACAGATCAGGATCATATGGGAGATATGGTAGAGGTAACTCGACAGATCCCTGCTAAAAGAGTCTATGTTAGTTCAGGAAGTCTCACCCAAGCTAAATTTCGGGAACAGTTAAAACAGCTTCATAGTCCGATGAAAGTAGTCCAGAGGGGGGAACGACTTCCTATTTTTGACAGCTACCTAGAGGTCTTAGCCCCTGATGGTATTGGAGATGGTAAAAATGATGACTCTATTGTTCTTTATGGGCAGTTCTATCAGAAACGGTTTTTGTTTACAGGTGATCTGGAAGAAGCTGGGGAGAAAAAACTCTTGAGCCACTATCCGCAATTGCAGGTGGACGTCTTAAAAGTAGGGCACCATGGATCCAAAGGTTCCTCTAGTGACCTGTTTTTAGATCAGTTGCATCCCCAATTGGCCTTGATCTCCGTTGGAAAGAAATCGCTACAGCCATCCTCATAAAGAATTGCTCGATCGTTTAGAGAAACGGTCCATTGCTTACCTTCGTACGGATGAAAGTGGAGCTATTCGATTGATCGGATGGGACCATTGGAGGATGGAAACGGTCCGCTAGAGACGAGGAGAGGTTTGCTTTCTATGCTGAAAATTGCTATGATAGAAGGTGAAATCAATGTAAAGGTAGAATCGTATGAACGCATTTAAGAACTTTTGGACACACTATGCAGATTTTTCTAGTAAGACTAGTCGGGCCCATTTTTGGCTAGCCTTTTTCTGGAATTTTCTCCTTTCTTTGCCCCTTTGGGTCTTTTACATAGTCACTTTCTTAAACCAACAGAATGCTAAGGAACCACTCAACTTTTCAAATCTTCATTCTGTCCCAGTTTTATGGGCGATCACTTTCTTGGCCTTCTTTTATTTTCTCATTTTAGTACCTAGTCAAGCCATCTGTGTACGTCGTTTACGGGATGCAGGAATCCATTGGGCTTGGATCTTTTTAAACCTTGGGCCCGTCCTTCTCTATTTATTGACGGGATTGGACATTTTTCTATTTGTATGGCTGATTGCGGTTGTTTCTCTATTGATTCTCATGATGCTTCCAGGAAAATCGGACTTCTTGCAACCAGAAGGTAATTCAATGGAAGGTGCTGCCACTCCACATGTAACAGAGCAAGTGGATAGCTTCGTTGCTGACCCATTTGAGAGAATTCCTAGTTTTGTAGCAGCTCCAGATTTGTCTGATGAAAAACCACCATTGGAACAAAAAATGACTGCTGAGCACCAAGTGCACTAAGCTAATAAAGAGAAGAGAGTTTCATGCAAGCAATTACCGATACCAAAAATCTGACGCCTCAATCTCTACCACCTATCCTTGTCTTAACAGGTGAAGATGTGGGTCAATTTGAATGGCTAAAAAAAGAAATTTCAAAAAACATCGGCTATGATCCCTCAGACTTGAATTATTCTTATTTTGACATGAAGGAGGTCTCCTACGCTGATGTAGAGCTGGACTTGGTTAGTCTTCCTTTTTTTGCGGATGAAAAAATCGTGATCTTGGATCACTTGTTGGATCTGACGACTACTAAAAAACGCTACTTAACCGATGAAGAACTAAAGCAATTTGAGAGTTATCTGGAAAGTCCTTCTGAATCGACCCGATTGGTGATTTTTGCAGAAGGAAAGTTAGATAGTAAGCGACGACTCGTTAAACTTCTAAAACGGGATGCTCAAATCATTGAGGCAGCAAGTCCTAAGGAGCAAGACTTAAAGCGCTATTTTTCAAGTCAGGCTCAAGAAATGGGCTTGCAGTTTGTCGGCGATGCGCTTGATCAGCTACTCTTAAAATCAGGTTATGACTTTGGAGAGTTGCAGAAGAACCTTGCCTTTTTACAGGCCTATAAAGAGGATGGGCAGATTAGTCTAGAAGATATTGAAGAGGCCGTCCCCAAGACCCTGCAAGATAATATTTTTGATCTGACCCAAATGATTCTTCAACGTCGCATAGACCCAGCGCGGACTCTTGTCAAAGATCTCCGCTTGCAAGGAGAAGATGAAATAAAATTGATTGCGATCCTACTGAGCCAATTTCGGATGTTTAGCCAGGTGAAAATTTTCTCAGAAGAAGGCCAAACCGAAAGACAAATTGTGACGAGTTTGTCAGAGTTGATGGGGCGCAAGATCAATCCTTACCAGGTGAAGTTTGCCTTGCGGGATAGCCGTAGGATTTCCCTGGCTTTTTCTGAAGCAGGCCATGATGATTTTTGATTGAGACCGATTATGCAATTAAAAAAATGGGTCTTATGACAAGGACTATTTATTTGATTTGGCCCTTTTTGAAAGTAGCCAATGCTGTATAAAAAAACCTATGATATAGTAAGCAGATTAGTTGAATAATTTAGCTGTTTGCGTTATCATCAAGTCAGTAATAAAGAAAAAGAGGACCATAAAATGGCAATCATTTTACCAGAATTACCATATGCTTACGATGCATTGGAACCATATATCGATGAAGAAACCATGCATTTGCACCATGATAAACACCATCAAACATATGTGAACAATGTCAATGCGGCTCTTGAAAAAAACACCCTGAAATTGGAGAAAAATTTGGAAGCTTTGTTGGCAGATGTTGAATCCATCCCAGCTGACATCCGTCAAGCGGTGATCAACAATGGTGGTGGTCACTTGAATCACGCTCTATTCTGGGAATTGATGACTCCAGAACAAACAGCTCCTTCAGCAGAACTTGCGGCAGCAATTGATGCAGCCTTTGGTTCATTTGATGACTTTAAAGCTGCCTTCACTGCTGCAGCAACTACACGCTTTGGTTCAGGCTGGGCATGGTTGGTTGTGAACAAAGAAGGGAAACTGGAAGTAACTTCAACTGCAAACCAAGATACCCCAATCTCAGAAGGCAAAAAACCAATCTTGGGCTTGGATGTTTGGGAACATGCCTACTATGTGAAATACCGTAATGTACGCCCTGACTACATCAAAGCTTTCTTCTCAGTGATTAACTGGAACAAGGTTGATGAGCTCTACGCAGCAGCAAAATAATAAACGATGGAATCTATAAGAGTATCTAAGAGCTCTTATAGATTTTTTTAATGATCTCATTTCTGAAAATTGGAGTATAATTTCTTGCGTTTGGGCAGGAAAATGATACACTAGAGGGAGTGTGTCTTTGTCTATCGGAAGCTTGTTAGGAATAGACGGAACAAGACAAACAAAAGGAAAAAGAAATTAAAAATTCAGGGAGAAGTGAAATGACGACTATCACCATTACCAAAGGAGCGGTTGAGACTCCCATCTATTTACGGATGTTGAATCGCCATGGTTTGATTGCAGGAGCGACAGGGACAGGAAAAACGGTTACCCTCAAAGTCTTAACTGAAAAATTAAGTAAGGAAGGCATTCCGGTCTTTCTAGCAGATATCAAGGGAGATTTATCTGGCTTGGCAAAAGCAGGTCAATGGACTCCCAAGCTCGAAGAGCGCTACAAACTTCTAGGAATTACAGATCCTTTTGAGCCACAAGCTTTCCCTGTTCGATTGTGGGATGTCTTTGGTCAAGCCGGTCACCCAGTTCGTGCGACAGTTGAGGGGATGGGTTCCTTGTTACTTTCTCGCCTTCTTGATTTGAATGAAACCCAGACAGGAATTTTAGCCATTGTCTTTAAATTGGCACAAGAGAAAAATTGGCCCTTGATTGATTTGAAAGACCTACAGAGTCTGTTAAAGGAAGTCTATGAACACAGCTCGGAATATTCTGCCCAGTATGGCAATATCACTAAACAGTCTGTCGGAGCCATCCAAAGAAGTTTGTTGGTTCTGGAAGAAGAAGGAGCAGATCAGTTTTTCGGTGAGCCGGCTCTCGATTTAAATGACTTTATGCAACTAGATGCTTCTGGTCGTGGTTATATCAATATTCTATCAGCTACCAAGCTATTTCATTCACCAAAATTGTATTCAACCTTTTTAATTTGGATGTTATCACGCCTCTTTGAAACCCTTCCTGAAGTCGGTGATCCAGAAAAACCTAAATTGGTTTTCTTCTTTGACGAGGCGCATCTCCTCTTTAAGGATGCTAGCAAGCTATTTCTTGAGAAGGTTGAGCAAGTGGTTCGCTTGATTCGTTCAAAAGGGGTAGGAATCTACTTTATTACCCAAATCCACAAGACCTTCCAGAGTCTGTTTTAGCACAACTAGGGAATCGTGTTCAGCATGCTCTTCGGGCCTATACTCCGAAAGAAATGAAGGCTATTAAGGTAGCTGCCCAAAGTTTTCGTCCGAATCCTAACTTTGATACGGAAACGGTGATTACAGAATTAGGTACAGGGGAAGCGTTAGTTTCTTTCTTAAATGAAAAGGGGCAACCAAGTGTTGTTGAACGTTCCTATATTCTCTCACCTCAATCGAGTTTTGATCTCTTGAATGAAAGCGAGCAGTTGGCTTTGATTACAACGTCGCCTTTCCATCAGAAATATGCAACTCCGATTGATCGAGAATCTGCTTATGAAAAATTAGCAGAGAAAGCAAACAAGGAATCTCAAGAAGAAGAAAGAAAAGAAGCTGCAAAAGAACAGGCTGCGGCGCAGAAGGCATCTCAAAAAGGTAGTCCAGGTCGTCCACGAAAATCGAGTCTTGAAAAAGCTAAGGATTCCTTTCTGAGTTCTTTATTCCGGACAATTGCGCGTGAGATTGCTAAGCTCATTATGGGCTCCTTTAAAAGGAAATAACCCCTTTTAGCAAAAGAAAAAAACTTTTTAAAAAGAAATCGTTTTCTCTTTCTGATAATTCTTGTTATTTCCAATAGAATCTTTTATAATTAATCTCGTATGAAAAAATATTTTAATCTACGCTCGATCATGATTGCGATCGGTATCCTTTTGTGCATAGGAGGAACTAGTGCACTAGGCTACTTGCATCTTACACAACCAACAGCATCAGCTATTGAAAAAAAAGCAAAGAAAACAAAAAAACCAGATATAGAAAAGTCAACTCCTCAGACCCAGAAACCGCGTGTCAAATCTCCTGAAGCTAAGCAAGCGGTAGTGGATGCAGATATGGAAACCATGAGTGCTTATGGGCTGGTTTATGATTATGCCAATAAAGGTTTGGTAGAGGTCGTTCAAGATTTCTTAGCAGAAAGTGGCATTGACCCGTCACAAATCGCCTTCACCTATCGCAATGCGATTACAGGGGAGCAGTTTGCCATGAATGATCTCCAACCGATGACGGCCGGGAGTACCTATAAGTTACCATTGAATATGTTAGTGGTGGATGAGGTTGCAAAAGGTAAGCTTAATTTAACGGATCGGTTTGATATTACCAATACCTATTATGAATATGTAGGAGAACATGACAATTATGTAGCCGCCTTTGATGGTGCCATGTCTATTCCTGATATGCAACGCTATTCATTGGTTTATTCAGAAAATACCCCAGCTTATGCCTTAGCTGACCGTTTAGGGGGAATGGAGCAAGCGCGCAAGTTATTCAGTCGCTATGGTCAATCCCGTTCACCGGAAGTCAAAACCTTTAGCGAAGACAATAAAACGACAACGGATTATTACATCCATGTCTTGGAACATCTTTGGAACCATCAAGAAAAATATGCTGATTTGCTGGAATTGATTGGGGAATCTTTCCCAGGTGAGTACTATAAGAAATTCTTGCCAGACTTGGTGATCCAACAAAAACCAGGTTATGTCGCTGAAGCGTTGAATGTGGATGCCATTGTCCATGAGTCCACTCCTTATTTGATTGCGATCTATACTGCAGGTCTCGGAGGAACAACTCCGGAAAGTTCTGAGATCAGTGGGTACGGTCTCTATCAATTAGGTCAATTGGCCTATGTCATCAATGAATGGCATCGTGTGAATATGAATGAATAATTGACGGAAGGTCTGAGGGGTGCTCAGACCTTTTCTTCTATCACAGTAGCTTAAAATTCACTTGGTGTTTCGAAATACTTTTCTGTTTTAAAGAGGCTTCTTTCCCTCTTCTATCAAAAAATATGTTATACTAATTAATAGTAATAAGAGGAAGTATAGACATGATTACAAAGGAAGATTACCAGTTGGTCCGCTCGCATCCAGCCTTCTCTGCGTTGCCAGTGGAGCTATTTGATAAATTAGCTGTTGAAATTCATGCTAGGGATATCCAAAAAGGACAAATTTTATTTTATGCAGGAGATAAGCGGGATCGCATTTTTCTTCTTTCAAAAGGCTTTGCTCGCATTGAGCAATTCGATTCGTCTGATCAATTTTCCTATATGGATTATATCAAGAAAGGGGCCCTGTTCCCTTATGGTGGGATGTTTCAGGATGAGCGTTACCACTATACAGCTAGTGCGGTGACAGATTTGCGTTGTTTCGTTATCCCCGTCAACCTCTATGAATTATCTGCTCAAGAGAGTAAGGAGCAATTGCTCTTCATTACGAGAAAGCTCTCGTCAATTTTAGAATTTCAAGAGTTGCGTCTACGTAATGTCGTGACAGCTAGTGCCAGTGAGCGTGTGGTTCAATCTTTAGCTATCTTGTGTAAGGACTATGAAAGTTTAGGAAATCAACTTCCATTTCCAATCAGTATGAAGGAAATGGCCAAATTAGCGGCCACAACCCGAGAAACCGTCAATCAAGTTTTAAAGAAACTCATCGATTCTCATAAGATACAGTATGAGAGAAAACAATTAACCTTTCTAGATACAGCCTACTTTTTAAATAGTTTTAAAGAGATCAATTAATTTGTTGATCTTTTTTTATTTTTTTGTAAAAAAATATATATTCATAAAAACAATATAAAAGACAAAATATGCAAAGGAAACGCTTCATATTAACTAAAAAAACAGGAATAATTCAAAATAATGCCAAATTCTTTGCATTAAAAAAGTAGAATCCTTCATGAAAGCGGTACCAATTGGTGATAAAATGAAACCTGTAAACGGGATTAGCTAAGCTAAACCGCGAGAAAAAGGAGGACTATAAATGTCTACACACCCAATTCATGTTTTCTCAGAAATTGGAAAACTGAAAAAAGTTTGTTTGCACCGTCCAGGTAAAGAGTTGGAAAACTTGATGCCTGACTATCTTGAACGTCTTCTTTTTGATGATATTCCATTCTTGGAAGATGCTCAAAAAGAACATGACGCATTTGCTGAAGCACTTCGTAACGAAGGAATCGAAGTACTTTATCTTGAGCAGTTGGCTGCTGAGTCATTGACTTCACCAGAAATTCGCGATCAATTTATCGAAGAATACCTTGATGAAGCGAACATTCGTGGACGCCAAACAAAAGTTGCGATCCGTGAATTGCTTCACAGCATTGAAGACAACCAAGAATTGGTTGAAAAAACAATGGCAGGGGTTCAAAAAGCTGAACTTCCAGAAATTCCTGAAGAAGCAAAAGGATTGACAGACCTTGTTGAATCTGACTACCCATTTGCAATCGACCCAATGCCAAACTTGTACTTCACACGTGACCCATTTGCTACAATTGGTAATGCAGTATCATTGAACCACATGTACGCAGATACACGTAACCGTGAAACATTGTATGGTAAATACATCTTCACATACCACCCAGTCTACGGTGGAAAAGCAGAACTTGTCTACAACCGTGAAGAAGATACTCGTATCGAAGGTGGAGATGAGTTGGTACTTTCTAAAGATGTATTGGCAGTTGGTATCTCACAACGTACAGATGCTGCATCAATCGAAAAATTGTTGGTAAACATCTTCAAGAAGAACGTTGGCTTCAAGAAAGTATTGGCCTTCGAATTTGCTAACAACCGTAAATTCATGCACTTGGATACAGTATTCACAATGGTGGACTACGATAAATTCACAATCCACCCAGAAATCCAAGGTAACCTTCGCGTCTTCTCTGTAACTTATGAAAACGAACAATTGAAGATCGTTGAAGAAAAAGGTGATTTGGCAGAACTTCTTGCTGAAAACCTTGGTGTTGAAAAAGTTACTTTGATTCCATGTGGAGATGGCAACATCGTTGCTGCTGCGCGTGAACAATGGAACGACGGATCAAATACTCTTACAATCGCACCTGGTGTGGTAGTCGTATACGACCGTAACACTGTTACTAACAAGAAATTAGAAGAATACGGACTTCGTTTGATCAAGATCCGCGGAAGTGAATTGGTTCGCGGTCGTGGTGGACCTCGTTGTATGTCAATGCCATTCGAACGTGAAGAAATCTAATGTAAAAGACCGAGAGCTGGTCTTTGGGGATCAGCTCTTCCTACTTACTGATCAATACTAGAAAGAAAATAGGAGACAATTAGAATGACAAATTCAGTGTTCCAAGGACGTAGCTTCTTGGCAGAAAAAGACTTTACACGTGCAGAGTTAGAATACCTTATCGGATTTTCAGCTCACTTGAAAGACCTTAAAAAACGCAACATCGACCACCGCTACCTAGCTGGTAAAAACATTGCGCTTTTGTTTGAAAAAACTTCAACTCGTACTCGTGCTGCCTTCACAACAGCAGCTATCGACCTTGGTGCTCACCCAGAATACCTAGGTGCAAACGACATCCAACTTGGTAAAAAAGAATCTACAGAAGATACTGCTAAAGTTCTTGGACGTATGTTTGATGGGATCGAATTCCGTGGTTTCAGCCAACGCATGGTTGAAGAATTGGCTGAATTCTCAGGTGTTCCAGTATGGAATGGTTTGACTGACGAATGGCACCCAACTCAAATGCTTGCTGACTACTTGACTGTTCAAGAAAACTTTGGACGCCTTGAAGGTTTGACACTTGTGTACTGTGGTGACGGACGTAACAACGTTGCAAACAGCCTTCTTGTAACAGGTGCTATCCTTGGTGTGAACGTACACATCTTCTCACCAAAAGAACTCTTCCCAGAACAAGAAATTGTTGAATTGGCAGAAGGATTCGCAAAAGAAAGTGGCGCTCATATCTTGATCACTGAAGATGCTGACGAAGCTGTGAAAGGTGCAGATGTACTTTACACTGACGTTTGGGTATCTATGGGTGAAGAAGACAAATTTGCAGAACGCGTTGCCCTTTTGAAACCTTACCAAGTAAACATGGAATTGATTAAGAAAGCTGATAACGAAGACTTGATCTTCTTGCACTGCTTGCCAGCTTTCCACGACACAAACACTGTTTATGGTAAAGATGTTGCTGAAAAATTCGGCGTAGAAGAAATGGAAGTTACTGACGAAGTGTTCCGCAGCAAATATGCTCGTCACTTTGACCAAGCTGAAAACCGTATGCACACAATCAAAGCAGTCATGGCGGCTACTCTTGGTAACATGTACATTCCAAAAGTTTAAGACTTTATAACCGTATACCAACAGCTATAGGGGCTGGACTGCTAGCTTTAGTCCTGCCCCTATTTTTTATAGAAAGGGAAAATTCATGTCAAGAAATCGTCGTTGCTTTGGGAGGAAATGCTATTCTCTCATCTGATCCTTCTGCGCAAGCTCAACAAGAAGCACTTGTAGAAACAGCTAAACACTTAGTTAAATTAATCAAAAATGGAGATGACTTGATCATCACTCACGGAAATGGTCCTCAAGTAGGGAACCTCTTGCTCCAACATTTGGCTGCAAATTCTGAAAAGAACCCAGCGTTCCCACTTGATTCATTAGTTGCTATGACCGAAGGAAGCATTGGCTACTGGCTTCAAAATGCTCTTCAAAATGCTCTTCTTGAAGAAGGAATTGAAAAAGATGTGGCTTCTGTTGTGACACAAGTCGTTGTTGATAAGAACGACCCAGCTTTCGTTAACCTCAGCAAACCAATTGGCCCATTCTACTCAGAAGAAGAAGCAAAAGCAGAAGCTGAAAAATCAGGTGCAACTTTCAAAGAAGATGCTGGTCGTGGCTGGCGTAAAGTTGTGGCTTCACCAAAACCAGTGGATATCAAAGAAATCAATACCATTCGTACTTTGTTGAACGACGGTCAAGTCGTTGTAGCTGCCGGTGGTGGCGGTATCCCGGTTGTGAAAGAAGCAGATGGTAGCTTGACTGGTGTTGAAGCGGTAATCGATAAAGACTTCGCATCTCAACGTTTGGCTGAATTGGTAGAAGCAGACCTCTTCATCGTCTTGACTGGTGTCGATTATGTCTTTGTGAACTACAACAAACCAGATCAAGAAAAATTGGAACATGTCAATGTGGCTCAATTGGAAGAGTACATCAAACAAGACCAATTTGCACCAGGAAGCATGCTTCCTAAGGTGGAAGCTGCCATTGCCTTTGTAAATGGTCGTCCAGAAGGAAAAGCAGTCATCACTTCACTTGAAAACCTTGGAGCTTTGATTGAGTCTGAAAGTGGAACAATCATCCAAAAAGACTAATGGAAAATTAGGAAAAAACTAGTATTTTAAAGCTTATTGTGATAGAATAAGTCTATAGGTAAGCGTTTTACAAGAGACTCTTGTAAAACATCACTCACACTTTGTTGCGTTAGGAGGAAGACAAATGAGTGAAAAAACGAAAAAAGGATTTAAGATGCCTTCATCTTTTTCCGTATTGTTAATCATCATTGCCATTATGGCAGTGTTAACGTGGATTATTCCAGCTGGTCAATACAAGGTTGACGATGCAGGTGCTATCATTGCAGGTAGTTATGAATCTGTGAAACAAAATCCTCAAGGGATTTGGGATGTCTTGATGGCTCCAATCAATGCCATGCTTGGTAAAGCACCAACCAGTGCAGCGATTGACGTAGCCTTCTTCATCTTGATGGTCGGTGGATTCCTTGGTGTTGTGAACGAAACAGGTACCCTTGATGTAGGGATTGCTTCTATCGTTCGCAAATACAAAGGCCGCGAAAAATGTTGATCTTGATCTTGATGCCATTGTTTGCCCTTGGTGGGACAACTTATGGTATGGGTGAAGAAACCATGGCCTTCTATCCACTTCTCGTACCAGTTATGATGTCCGTTGGATTTGATAGCTTGACAGGGGTAGCCATTATCCTCTTAGGATCACAAATCGGATGTTTGGCCTCAACCTTGAACCCATTTGCGACCGTTATCGCTTCTGATACTGCAGGCATCTCAAGTGCTTCAGGTCTCTTACTTCGTGTGATTTTCTGGATCGTATTGACAGGACTTAGCACCTACTATGTATACCGTTATGCAGATAAAGTTCAAAAAGATCCTACAGCATCTCTTACATATGCAACTCGTGAAGAAGATTTGAAATACTTCAACGTAGAAAGCGGTGAAGAAATCCCTTCACAAATGAACAAGAAACAAAAACGTGTCTTGCTCGTCTTCATTTCAACGTTCGTCATTATGGTTGCTGGATTTATCCCATTCAAAGATTTGGGTATCACATTCTTTGATAACTTTAATGAATCCCCTTCATAAGATTCCTTATCTTGGTCAATTGATCGGTAATACTGATGCTCTTGGTACTTGGTACTTCCCTCAAACAGCTATGCTCTTTGCCTTCATGGGAATCCTTGTGGGTATCATTTATGGCTTGAAAGAAGATAAAATTATTTCATCCTTCATGAATGGTGCAGCTGACCTCTTGAGTGTTGCTCTTATCGTAGCAGTAGCACGTGGTATCCAAGTCATCATGAACGATGGTATGATCACTGCGACAATCCTTCACTGGGGTGAAGAAGGACTTAAAGGTCTTTCATCTCAATTGTTCATTGTCTTGACTTACATTTTCTACTTGCCAATGTCATTCTTGATCCCATCATCATCTGGACTTGCCAGTGCGACAATGGGTATCATGGCTCCTCTTGGTAAATTCGTCAACGTACCAGGTAGCTTGATTGTTACAGCTTACCAATCTGCATCTGGTGTCTTGAACTTGATCGCACCAACTTCAGGTATCGTAATGGGAGCTCTTGCTCTTGGACGTGTTGACTTGAGTGCATGGTGGAAATTCATGGGTAAATTGGTCGTAGCGATTGTTGTGATCACCATTGCCCTTCTTCTACTAGGAACAGTGGTTCCATTCTTGCAATAGAATAAAGTAGGTGTTTCATGAAAAATAGAATAAAGGACGATGTAAAAGAGCAGTTTTTAAACTCTCTTCAAACCATCATTTCTTATCCTTCTGTATTAAACGAAGGGGAAAATGGAACACCGTTTGGACAAGCTATCCAAGATGTCCTAGAAAAAACCTTAGAGCTTGCTCAAGAATTAGGTTTTCAAACCTATATAGATCCTGAAGGATACTATGGATATGCAGAGATCGGTCAGGGGGAAGAACTCCTGGCCGTTCTTGTCACTTGGATGTTGTTCCAGCCGGTGATCTAACAGATTGGCAAACGCCACCCTTTGAAGCGACCATTGTCGGTGATTATATAGTAGGCCGAGGGGTACAGGATGATAAGGGCCCATCACTTGCGGCTCTTTATGCAGTTAAGAGTTTATTGGATGAAGGTGTCCAGTTTACAAAACGGATTCGTTTTATCTTTGGGACAGATGAGGAAACTTTATGGCGGTGTATGAATCGCTACAATCAAATTGAAGAACAAGCAGATCTTGGCTTTGCACCGGATTCCTCCTTCCCTTTAACTTATGCTGAAAAAAGTTTGCTTCAAGTGAAGCTCCATGGTCCAGGTTGGGATGATCTTCCCCTACAGGCCGGTCAAGCTCTCAACGTAGTCGCAGATAAGGCAACCTATGCTGGTCATCGTTTAGAAGAATTGCTCCCTGTTTTGGATCAAAGTGGAGTTCAGTATAGCCAAACAGACCATTCTGTAACAGTTATGGGGGTGTCCAAGCATTCTAAAGATGCATCCGAAGGTGTCAATGCCATTGTTGGCTTAGCGGAAAGTTTATCTCTGATCCAGCCCCATCCAGCTTTACTCTTTATCGCAGATGCCGTTGGAGAAGATGCGACAGGAGCCACTCTCTTTGGTGAAATCAAAGATGAACCAAGTGGGGATCTTTCCTTTAACCTTGCGACCCTTGCCATCGATCAAGAACAATCTGAAATTGGGATTGATATTCGGATTCCTGTCCTAGCAGATAAGGAGGCTTTAGTAGCTCGTCTGCAAGAAATTGCTGCTAGCTATCAGTTGGAGTATGAAGAATTTGACTATTTAGCTCCACTTTACGTGCCATTAGATAGTCCATTGGTAAGTACTCTGATGAAGGTCTACCAAGAAGAAACAGGGGATCAAACCCCAGCTATGTCGTCAGGAGGAGCAACCTTTGCTCGAACCATGGAGAATTGTGTGGCTTATGGGGCACTTTTCCCAGGTGCAGAACAGACCGAGCACCAGGCTAATGAACGAGCGAAACTGGAAGATTTATATCGTGCATTGGAAATCTATGCAGAGACCATCCGACGGTTAGCAAGCAAGGAAGACTAATAGAGATTAGAAAAAAAGAGGCTGGGACTTTTGTCCCAGCCTCTCAATTGTCTTTGGCTTGTCGAGCAAGACGCAGTGGTTGAGTGGGCTCTACTACGCTGATTTCATCAGCTTTTATAGCCCTACTCAACTGTGCGGAGGTGGGACTACGAAATCGAATTCTAACGAATTACCGATTTCTGTCCCACTCTCAGTCTTTTGATCTTAGAGCAAGGATACTGGAATTTTGTCCCTTCTCTATCTTGGAAAAGATATAAAAATCTTTTAAATTGATGGATTTCTTTAGGGAAGGACTGTACAATTTATGATATAATGCCAAGGGATGGACTGATGGATATTTAAAGGATAATCTTCAATAGAATGACAGATGAGGATTAAAAATATGTAAGATTGGAAAAAAGTCTCTCTACCATCATCCATGCAGAAACAAAATTATATGAAATAAAAGGAGTAACCAATGACCGGAAACTATTCAACAAGGGAATACCGTGAGAAATTATATGATGACCTTCATGTTCGATTAAGTAATATATTGATTTTAATGTGTTCGATTTATTGCCTCTATAGGCCTAAATATGAATTCAACAGCTGTCGTTATTGGAGCTATGCTGATTTCCCCTCTTATGACACCGATTGCTGGACTGGGGTTTGGTTTAGCTATTTTTGATACGCGTTTAATCGAGCAATCTCTAAAGGTTTTATTTACTCAAGTATTGGTCAGTTTGCTTGTATCGGCTCTGTATTTCTGGATTTCTCCCTTATCTTATGCAAGTAGCCAGTTGATTGCACGAACCTCTCCAACCATTTGGGATGTTCTCATTGCTATTGCGGGTGGGATAGCAGGTGTCATTGGTTCAAGGAAAAAAGAAGCAAACAATATCGTACCAGGAGTAGCCATCGCAACAGCTCTGATGCCACCTATCTGCACTGCGGGTTATGGCTTAGCTAGTGGAAATGTACGATTTTTATTTGGGGCTCTTTATCTTTTTTCGATCAACTGTGTCTTTATCATGTTAACCAACATTGTTGGAACAAAAATTATGATGAAAAAATCTGCCTTAAGTTCATTTAAAGAGCTAAACATTAAAATGAAAATTGGCTTGATATCCTTGATTGTATTATTGGTTCTTCCAGCCAGCTATTCAGCAGTCACTCTGACGATGAATGAAAAACGAAAACAAGAGATCAAACAGTTCGTAGGAAAAGAGTTCGCCAATTATACGGTCATTAATCAAGTTTACAAGTCAAAGAAAAATGAATTGGTCTTGACGGTTGTTGGAGATCCGATTTCAGAAGAAGAATTAGAAACAATTCGCCAAACAAGCCTCTTACGGTATTGAATCTGTTCAATTGAAAGTCAATCAAGTCAATAATTCGCAAAAATTAGATAGTGAGATGACCAAGGAATTTTATGAAACCATTGACAAGTATATTGATCAAAAACTATCTGAAAAAGATTCACAAGATGACCTCGCAAAAGAAAATAAAGCAGATAAGGATTGAGAATATTGGACTTATCTAACTCATGGAAGCAAATCTTGGGAAGAGATCTTCTATCCAAAAGTTGGTGGATAGAAAGGGATGTTGATGAAGATTCCATTTGTGGTGGTTTGACCAATTACGATACTAGCTCAGGTTAAATAAAATATAAAAAAGCAACAACTATTTCAGTTGTTGCTCAGAATGTAGACAAACGTTATTTTTGGCCTTTGTCTACATTTTAAAAGTTTGGAAACCAAGTTTCCAAACTTTTTATTTGCTAAAGAAGAAGGGGGGAGTGAATTCTTTTAATTTTTCAAAGCAATCCAAAGCTCCTTGGTTGTCTTCGCAGATGACCAAACAGACATCATCCCCACAGATGGTGGCTACGATTTGATCCAATTCCAGTGCATCTAAGATCGCACCAAATGACTGAGCGAGCCCTGGAAGAGTTTTTACAACCACTTGGTTTTGGACTGGTCGCAACATGACTAAGGCATCTTCCATATACATCCGCAGACGCTTTTCCCAACGTGAAGGAGCGATCGTGTTCATGGCATAGTAAGAACTGTCTCCCTCGTTTATTTTCACTAGATTCAAGGATTTGACATCCCTTGAAAGAGTCGACTGGGTCACGATAACGCCATTGGCCTCTAAGGCCTCTTGGAGTTCCTGCTGAGTGTGAATGCGGCGCTCAGAAATGATGGAACGGATCAAGCGGTGGCGACTTTCGATTTTATTCATGAGAGCCTCCTTTACTTAATGAACATCGCATCCCCGAAGCTGAAGAAGCGGTAGCGTTCTTGAATGGCATGATGATAAGCTTCTAGGGTTAATTCACGGCCAGCAAAGGCTGAAACCAACATGACTAAAGTTGATTTTGGAAGGTGGAAGTTGGTCGAAAAGGCGTCGACTACTTTCCACTCATAACCTGGTTTAATGAAAATATTGGTCCAACCTGAATCCGCTTGGATGTCACCAGCAAATTTATTTCCGATCGTTTCAAGCGTCCGGATAGAAGTTGTTCCGACTGCTACGATGCGTTTACCCGCAGCTTTTACCTGACGAAGTGTCGCAGCAGATTCTTCAGAAAGTTGGTAAAATTCAGAGTGCATCTCATGGTCTTCGAGATTGTCCACAGATACAGGACGGAAGGTACCCAGTCCTACATGAAGGGTCAAGTAGACAAGATGAACACCTTTTGCTTCAATCTTTTGGAGCAATTCTTGGGTGAAATGAAGACCTGCTGTTGGGGCAGCAGCAGAGCCATTTTCTTTCGCATAAACGGTTTGGTAGCGCTCGCGGTCAGCAAGCTTTTCATGAATATAGGGAGGGAGGGGCATTTCACCAAGACTTTCCAAAACTTCTAAAAAGATACCTTGATAGTGGAAGCGAACGATACGGCCTCCGTGTTCCAATTCTTCCTCGACAGTTGCTGTCAATCGACCATCTCCAAAGCTCACTTTAGCTCCTACTTTTAATCGTTTAGCAGGCTTTGCTAATACTTCCCAACAATCATCTTGGGTATTTTTGAGGAGAAGGAATTCGACATGACCACCGGTTTCGGGCTTGATGCCGTGGAGACGTGCAGGAAGGACACGCGTATTGTTCATGACGAGAGCATCTCCCTCTTCCAATTCATCCAAAATCGCGTCAAAATGACGATCTTGGAATTGCCCCGTTTTTCGATCAAGGATCAAGAGTTTTGAGGCGTCTCGTTTTTCAAGAGGGGTTTGGGCAATCAGTTCTTCAGGCAAATCAAAATCAAAATCGTTTGTGTTCATTTGCGCTCCTTTTACAGTAGATTTGTGAGTAGATAGATAGTTGTTCCGATAGCTAAGAGCATCAGACAAGTTCCTATTAAAATGATCAGGACTTTGAGAATTTTCCTTTGGTGAATCAAAAAAGATAAGAGAAAAACAAGGAGTCCGATTAAAAAAATGATGAATAAGAGAGATACAATCATATCTTTCATTATATCACGAATCAAGGTTAAAATGAAAAAATAGAGGAAAAAGACAGCGGTTTCACTTGACAAAAATTGGTCTATACCATATAATATAAGCATAGAGAAATAGGAGGTCTACCCAATGAATATTATTGAAGTGAAGGACCAAGTTGAGGGTGGAAAAGTTGCCTTTGACATATTGAAAGAAAAGCTACAAGAAGGGGCTCAGACCTTGGGGTTGGCGACAGGAAGCAGTCCTCTTGAATTTTATAAACAAATTCGCGAAAGTGATTTGGATCTTTCTAATCTGACTAGTGTCAATTTGGATGAGTATGTAGGGTTAACAGGAGATGACCCCCAATCTTATCGATATTTCATGGAAAAAAATCTCTTTGATGCCAAGCCATTCAAAGAAAGCTTTCTTCCGTTAGGTGTGGAGGAAACGGCTGATCAGGAGGTTGAACGCTACAATCAAATCCTCCAAGAACATCCAGTGGATCTTCAAATTTTAGGAATTGGACGCAATGGCCATATCGGTTTAATGAGCCAGGGACTCCTTTTGATAGTCAAACTCACCTAGTTCAGTTGGATGCCTCTACGATTGAAGCCAATTCTCGTTTCTTTGATAAGATCGAAGATGTACCAACACAGGCGATCTCGATGGGCATTGCCAATATCCTAGCAGCAAAATCGATTGTCTTGTTTGCCTATGGGGAATCAAAAGCCCAAGCAATCAAGGGGACAGTAGAAGGAGAAAAGTCACCTGAAGTGCCAGCTAGTGCCCTTCAAGGACACCCAGATGTGACCATTATTGCGGATAAGGAAGCTTTGAGTTTGTTAAGTTGTTAAAAACAGGACCTATCGCCGATTTATTCGGGTTAGATAGGTTTTTTTCTTCTCAAAAGTATGGTACAATACAAGTAATTATCTGCTGAAGTTCGCTCTTTTCAACTACTGGGAGACAAAATGAAAGGAGATGGTTGTTTTAACCTCCAGCCGATTATTCTGTTATAAAGGAAAAGTTTATGATAAAAAAATATTTGATCCGTATGTGCCTCCTTCTAAGTATCTTATGCCAGCCCATTCTAGCTGCTGCCGATGAATTGGTGGATATGGCACAAAAGATGTATCCAAATGACAATGTCCAAGCGATAAATCGTCCGCATTCTTCCCTTATTGTAGATGGGAATACGGGAAATGTACTTTGGAAAGATAACATTGATGAAGTTAGGGATCCTGCCAGCATGAGTAAGCTCATGACGCTCTATCTCTTGTTTGAAGATATGGCCAATGGCAAGATCAGTAAGGATGCAGTGATCAAGGCGACCGCTTCAGATCAAGCGATCGGAAAGATCTATGAAATCTCCAATAATAATATTGTTGCTGGAGTAGACTATACCATTCCTGAGTTGATTACCATGACCGTGGTCCCATCCTCAAATGTGTCGACGCTCATGTTAGCCAATCTCATGTCCAACAATGATCCGGATGCCTTTATCGATCGGATGAATGCCAAAGCCAGGGAATTGGGCATGACCAATACGGTCTGGAATAACCCAAGCGGAGCTGCTATTTCAACTTTGCAAGGCTATTATCAGGTAAGCAATTATCCAAATGATGCGGCCAACCAAACAACAGCGCGTGACTTGGGGATTTTGGTCTATCATTTTATCAATCAATACCCAGATATTTTAAACTACACCAATCAAGCCCAGGTCACGGTCAAAAAAGGAACTCCGTACGAGGAAACCTTTGACACCTACAATTACTCCTTACCTGGAGCCAAGTATGCCTTGAAAGGTGTGGATGGTTTAAAAACGGGATCGAGTCCTCGTGGAGCCTTCAACTATATCGCAACCATCAAACGGGGAAATCAACGATTGATTGCTGTGATTATGGGAGTGGGAGATTGGGCAGACCAAGATGGGGAATACTACCGTCATCCGTTTGGCAATGCTTTGATTGAAAAAGCCTATAAAGATTTTGGCTATAAAAAATTGTTAGATGCAGGTGTCCAGAAGATTGACGGAAAGACCTATACACTCGAAAAGCCCTTCTATGCAACGGTGAAAAAGGGAGCTAAAGAGCCCACACTTGCTGTGAAAGATGGATATTTGACAGTGGATAATGATCTCTATACTTTGTCTGAAAATATCCGAGATGATATGAAAGTGGAAGAAGGAGCCAAGCCAGAACTGGTCCAAAAAACAGCAAGTGGGAAAAAGACAACGGCTAAGCACAGTAAATGGCTTTCGCTGGATCACTTCCTGATTTTGATTCCGATTCTCATTCTTGTCATCATTCTCTCGATTGAAAAACAAAGTCGAGATCGACGCAAAAGAGACGCCCAAAAGCGCTATTATAAAGATTAAGAATAAAACCTAACTGATTGTCAGTTGGGTTTTGTCATTGTTCCATTCCGATATTTTTAGAAAGGATTCAAATGAAAAAATTCCATAATTCCTATGCAGCTTATATGTTGCTCTACAGTTTTTATTTTATGTCTACTTCCCTCTTTACAACCTTGATTTCTGTTTATTTGATGGGGAAGCACTATAGTGCGACTCAAGTGTCAACCTTGGTTTCGGTGGCTTTTTTCTTATCCATGGTAGCTCAACCTTTTTTTGGCTATATCAATGAGCGATTTGGAATCGTAAAAATGACGACCTTCAGTTTGGGTCTCATTCTCGGTGGTGTTTTAGGCTTTCTTTGGGCTCCCAATCTCTTTTGGCTGACTGTCTTTTATGGACTTGTTTTAGTTTGTTTAAATGGGACAGCTCCTATGATGGAAATTTTTGCAACGCAAAGTCCCTATGCCTTTGGGAAGATTCGCGTTTGGGGGACGATTGGTTACTCTGTTGGTGTCCAAATAGCAGGTTGGGTTTATCATCAGTTTAGTCCCCAAGCGGTCTATTACACGGTCTTGTTAACCATTGTTTTAAGTCTCTTCTGCCTAAGTGCTGTTCGAATGAAGACAAGAGAGAAAAGGGAAGAAAAGGCTAAAGAGCCAGTATCTATCCGCCCTCTCCTACAGAATAGACCTTATCTTTTCTTTGTTATTTTGATTGGCCTGGCTTCAGGAGTTGGAAATATCGGTCATACTTATATTCCTGAATTGCTGATGGATAGTGGTCTATCTGTTCAGCTTGCATCAACAGTAGTAGCTATTTCGGTTGTGGTGGAAGCTCCCTTGATTTTCTTCTCCGATCGGTTTATGGATCACTGGCCTCTACGAGTTTTGATCGCTCTACCAATCGGGATTCTCTTTGCTCAATATGCTGTCTACGCGCTACCAAGTCCAGTCTTCTTAAAAGTAGTCCTGACACTTTTGTCCAAGCATACGACGGGAATGGTTTTAATTATGGTGTCCTTACGGTTTATTGCTCAACAGGTGAATGGCAAGGATCTGGTTCTTGCCGTGGCCATTGTGCAAGGTGCGAGATATTTGGGGACCATTCTCTTGCAGCCATTTGCTGCCTTCTGTATTGAAAAAGGAGGTTACCAAGTCATGAGTTTCTTGTTAGCAGGGATTGTAGGAATCGTATTTCTGCTGAGCTTTGCCTTAAAAATGCCCCAAGGGAAGGGTCAGAGTCTTTTTAGTGGAAATGTAGAATAAATAAATCGATGCCATAGCATGATTCGTTTTCGAAGAGTTGGATGGAACCACTGATTTTACAGTGTTCTGGCCAACTCTTTTTAAGATATCAAGAGCTAGTGATTAATTTGACAATCAAAGTATTGGGTATTAGAATGAAGTAAAATAAAAATAAAGGAGACCATTTTATGAAGAAAATGATCTTATCGACAGCTGCTCTTTTGACGCTTGTTTCACTAGCTGCTTGTTCAAACAAGCAAGAAACAAAGAAGGAAACTTCTAATAGTCAATCAACTACAAAAGTGACGAGCAAATCTGCTAAAACTTCAAAAAGTAAGGATACTTCATCAGATTCAGAAGAAGGGTCAACTTCAAGTGTCGTTACAGATGAGGATATCAGTAAGGCAAAAACAGTGGGCGACTTTAAAAAGTTGTATGCAAAAATTATCGATCAAACAGTTTCTCTTACGAAGAAGCCGGTTCTTCAGTGACAGGTTCCGCAAAAGAGGGTTACGATACGACTCTTAGCGCTTTGAAGGAACAAATGGAAGGTCAAAAAGAAATCTTCAATGAAGCATTAGAAAGCATTGGATCAGACAGTACGGTCGTTCCTAAAGATGAACGAGAAACTTTGATTGAAAGCTTAAAAGAAGCGCGTGAACAGTTGGAAAGTTCTCGAAAAGAAATGGAAGATTTGAAAAAAGAATTAAGCAAATCTCCTGTTGCAGATGATTCTAGTGATGATTCAGACTCAGATTCTGACGAATAATGTGAAGAAAGGTTGGAAATTTCCAGCCTTTTTCTTATTTTTTTCGAATGATATAAGTGAGGAGGTGGGATGATGTTTATTGCTATGGACAAAAATCAAAAGCGTTGGAACTGTATGGAGGAGATCCCTCCCATGCTGGCAGGACCATTTTATTGCTTAGCTTGTCATGGTCCAGTGCGACTAAAAAATGGCCCGATTATGAGGGCTCATTTTGCTCATGTAGAGTTACAGCATTGTCCTTATCATCACGAAGCGGAGAGCTTGGAGCACCTGGAATTAAAGGCCAGCCTCTATAACTGGGCATCTCAGGAATCTAGAACAGAAGTCGAAAGTTATTTAGCAGATTTTCAACAAATTGCGGATCTTCTAATAGTGGACAAGAAATTAGCTTTGGAGGTGCAATGTAGCTCCTTATCTTTAGAACGTTTGAAGGAGAGAAGCGATGCTTATCGAGCCCACGGTTATCAGGTTTATTGGTTACTGGGCAAAAAATTGTGGCTCAAGGAAAGATTAAGTAAACTGCAAGCTGGTTTTCTTTATTTTAGTCATAATCGAGGGTTTCATCTTTGGGAATTGGATCTCACCAAGAAAGAGCTCCGCTTGCAATACCTTATTCATGAAGATTTACGTGGACGTTTACATTATCAAACGGAAATTTTCCCTTTTGGTCAAAAGAACCTACTTGAAGTCTTACGGACCCCTTATCTTTCACAACCTATGCAGCAAATGGCAGTCCTGCTAGATCGTACATTTTTAACCTACATCCAGCAACAGCTCTTTTACCGTCATCCAAAATGGATGAAGTTGCAGGAGCAACTTTATTTGCAGGGACACCATCTGATGGAACTGGGACTGGATTTCTTTTATCCTCTTTGTCGTCCGATCCTTTCACAAAACTTACTTCAAATTGAAGAAGATATAGAAGATTACTACCAGCAATTTATGACCTATTACCAGTCGCAAGGAATCCAAGATGTTCAAATTCTCTATCCTCCTTGCTTTTATGCTCAACAGAAAAGGTAACATTCTAGGATAGAAATCCTCCCGAAATGTTTATTTTTATGCTAAAATAGTAACACTAGCTCCTAAACCCTTGATATTACTGACTTTTCAAGGGGTCGTGAGTGACTGAATACGGGACTGAATACGACTAATTTATATTACCATGTATTCAAGCAATTTCTCCACAGTATCGGTCCGCTGCTCTTCCGTTATGTGAGTGTACAGGTCCAGCGTTATCTGAACAGTGCTATGCCCCAGCCTATCCGAAATATTTTTAGGCTCCACGCCCGCGCTAAACAGCAATGAAGCGTGTGTGTGCCGTAGCCCGTGAGGCGTGATTGGTTTTAGTTTGTGGTCAGTCACGAAGCGTTTGAAGTATGGTATAAAATTGTGAATTTGTACCCAGTCCGCCCGCTCATTCGTGAAGATGAAATTATCATCGCCTTCGAAATGCTTGCCGTTTTTAAAATAGATTTTTATCTGGTCCTTTTTCCAGCTCTTTAGAATCGAAAGCGTGGTGGGATCAATAGAAATAACGCGCTTACTATTTTTCGTTTTGGGCGTCTGAAGAGTTTGTTTCTCTTTGATCCGGACCGCTGTCTTATCGACGGTTATTTTTTTATTTTCGAAGTCAATATCGGACCATTTCAAGGCGAGGGCTTCCCCTTGTCGTAACCCAGTATAGCTCATTAAATGGACCAGCGGGAAGAAATAAGAGAGCGTGGCCGTTTGAGCTAGTTTTAGAAATTCTTTTAATTCTTCCTTGGTCAAGAAATTCCCTTTTCTTTGAACTTGCCGGCTTTTCGGCTTGATTACTTTATCAAAAGGGTTTGAATTGAGTATATCCATTAAAACAGCGTATTTAAAAATTCGGTTAATAACTGACAGATAATGGTTATAGAGTATATAGCTTTTACTTAACTCAATAACAACTCTTTGACAGTATGCGACTGTTATTTTTTTCAGCTTCAACTCTTTAAAATGTTCTTCAGTCATTTTCTCGACTTTTGACTTGACGTTTTCAAAAGTGCTGGCCTTTACCGTGGTTCTATAATTTTCTAACCACAGGGAAGCTAGTTCTTCAAATGTAGGATCATGGAAGCCGTCCGATTGATTCGACGGAAGCCCGTTCTCTTCCACGTCAAGCAGTAAATTTCTTTCGGCTTGTTTGGCTTCTTTCATGGTTTTAAAGCCCCGGCGCGTGGTCCGCCGTTCTTTCCCTGTTGCTGGGTCAATTCCCAGATAGGTCTGAAATAAGTAACGAGTCTCCCCGTTTTTGGTTGTATATTTTTTTATCATGTCTTTCCTCCGTTGGCTTGCCCGCACAATTGAAAGAACGAAATGATTTTGCTATACTTAACTTATATCATGTTTTCCCCGTGGCTTGCCTCGGGGCTTTTTTATTTATCGTAAACCATCGCGCCGTTTTGTTCGTACGCCAGACGGTTTTCGTCTTTATCAAATACATATACGGGCGGTGCTGTAAAATTCGCATCAGTGATTTTATAAGTTTTTTCCACGTCATTTTTTATTTTGAGCAATCCGTCCACGGTTTGATGTAGCTGGTCGTTTGTCAATTCAGACGACGCTACAGGTAACACTACAGCCATACCATCGCTACGATAATATACGTCCATTTGACTTGAGTCAAGCCACTGTTTATAAGAGTTTGCAAATTGATCAAGTAGCGGTCTAGCCTTACTTACCCGTCCAGTGGCCATTTTATATTTTTCCTCGCCTTGGTTTTCTTCTTTGCTTTTTGCTTTGGCCTTGTCCACCAGCTCCCAAGCCTTTTCTTTTTGCGATTTCGGAACTGGACTCGGTTGTCACTTGCTCGGTTGATTCTTCCTGACTTGGCTCAGATTCCTCGCTTTGACTGCAACCGGCAATAAATAGAGTGAGTAGTGCGACTGCTGCAAATGTTACCTTTTTCATATTTTCCTCCTGGCTATCCCACTAGCCTGTAAAATTCATCTATTACCATTAATTCATCGGCCGTCGTTTTGAGTTCGTGGCGCTCCATAAAATGTACATAATTAAACTCGCTCGCGTCCCCAGCTGCTAACTCTTCCTTTAAAAGTGCGTGTATCATGGCCCGGTTGGCTTCATTTTCGCACTTGATCGGGTTTATGTTATATTCAGCCGTCGTGTGGTTTAAGTGGCCCAGCTCGTGCAAAATAACGCGTTTCTGGGCCTCCCTAGTTAGTGACTTATTGACGAAAATGATCTTCATATCAGATAAGATCATTCCGGGCCGTGGCCACAAGTCATTGTCAAAGTAAGCGAGCGTGACGCCCTCTTTATCACAAATTTCTTCTATCATAATCTTCCTTTGAAATATATATCTAGGATATTTTCAATCGCTTTGATATCTTCTTCATTTAATGGTTTTCCGTCGAATGTTTTCGCGCTTTTGGCTAGCTCACGAAGATCCAAGCCCGAAAGGTCAGGATCAGATTTTACCTCGCGTCCTCGTGGCACGTCATAGCCCATTAACCAAGCCTCAGAGACGTTAAAAGTCAAAGCTAAAAGAGCGAGCTTCTTTTGATCTGGTGCTTGTATTCCGTTTACGTATTGAGAAAGAGCACTCTTTCCGAGTTTGACACCTAATTTTTCTTGAAAAGGTTTTGAGTTATTGATAACGTCGACTTGTTTCCAGCCTCTCTCAGTCATTAATTCCCGAAGCCGTTCAGCGGTATTGTATTTTCTCATGGTGTTCATCTCCTTTTTTCTACTATAGTATAGCACACAAAAAGAAAATAAAAAATAAAAAAGTTCAAAAAAAATGAAAAAAAGTTCAAAAAAAATGAAAAAAGTCGTTGACAAAGTTCATGGCGCATGATATACTTTATTCATCAAGTTCATAAAGCATGAACAAAAGAAAGGAGGGGTAATATGAGCAACGATTATTCAAAACTTTTAGGAAAGATTACCGAGAAATTCGGTACACAAGCGGAATTTGCCAGCGCCTTGGGGATATCAGAGCGAAGCGTATCGTTGAAGCTGAACAATAAAATCTCTTGGAAAGATAGCGAGATCGCGAAGGCAATCGAAGTTCTCGATATCGATCCAGAGAATATCCCAGCTTATTTTTTTAAGTACAAAGTTCAACAAGTATGAACTAAAAAACGCCGGACGAAGAATCCGACGCTTGCTTAAAAATCTACCTTAATTATATCAGAAAGTGCTTGCCCGCACAATTGGAGGAACGAAAGAAATGGAGGAGCTAAACTTGCCACCCTTGATCTCAGACGAGATCGCGAAAGTCTATCTCAGATCGATCGTGGATATCGTGAGAGACGAGTTAAAAAAAGAAATAGAAGAAAAAAACAAATGCCACTCGATCAGAAAGCCTTGATGAAAAAAATTCGGCTTCGATCATGGCTATATAAAGAAGTTAGAACGTCGAGGACTTGCATTTCGGAAACAAGGAAAGAAGAAAATGTACGACGTCCGGGACGTTCACGAGATTTTAGAAAAAGAAAAGGAGTATTTAAAATGAATGAAATTATTATTTCTGGGCAAGTTGCCGGAACAGTAGCGATCGGGGGCGTGTGCTTCATCGCTGGCCTAATCGTATCGTGGAAAGATCACAAGAAAAGAATGAAAATCGCAAAGAGTGAAACACTCAAAGCTATCGAAGAGGGACTTCCAGAACACAATGCACAAGTCATTGAGCAATACGAAGACGAACTCGCAAGTCGCCGAAAGAATATGAAGCTATATACTGAATCTCCGGAGGTACCGTTCCATGTTTGGTAAGAAAGCCCGCAAGATCGAGCAACAATCGAAAGCGCTCAATCGCTTGTGGTTTATCAATCTGCAACAGACCGAAATTTTGAAAGCTACACTTGAGCGGGAAGAACGATTGCTTGACGAGCTCGCTCGTCTGAAAGGAGAGTTAAGAAATGGTGACAATTAACAAGCTCGAGATCGAGAACGTAAAACGCGTTAAAGCGGTCAAGATCGAGCCGTCAGCGAAGGGGCTGACAATCGTCGGGGGAAACAATAACCAAGGGAAAACCAGCGTATTAGACGCGATAGCGTGGGCCTTGGGTGGTAACAAGTACAAACCCTCACAGGCACAACGCGAGGGATCAACGATTCCCCCAAGCCTTAAAATCACGCTATCAAATGGCCTTGTCGTTGAGCGTAAGGGGAAGAATAGCGATCTAAAAGTTATTGATCCGAGCGGGAACAAAGCTGGCCAGAAATTGCTTGATAGCTTCGTCGAAGAGCTGGCCCTTGATCTTCCAAAGTTTATGGAGATGGACGACAAGGAAAAAGCGTCAACGCTCTTACAAATTATCGGCGTCGGAGATCAGCTTGTCCAGCTTGAAATGGAAGAAAAGACCAAGTACCAAGAGCGACACGCGATCGGCGTCATTGCGGACCAAAAGGAAAAGTTCGCAAAAGAGCAGCCGTACTTTCCGGACGCACCGAAGGAGCTCGTCTCAATCGCGGACTTGATCCAGCAACAGCAAGAGATCTTGGGACGCAATGGCGAAAACGCTCGCAAGCGTCAGAATCTCGCGAAAATCGAAAACGATTATCAAAGTGCACTCGCTAACGTGCAACGTTTGGAAGCTATGCTCAAGGAAGCGCAAGAAAAAGAGCAAGGACTCGCGCAAGACTTGGATATCGCTCGCAAAGACGCACAATATCTGATCGATGAATCGACGCAAGAGATCGAAGAAAGTATCGCGAATATTGAGCAGATCAATCTCAAAGTCCGGGCGAATCTTGACAAAGACAAGGCCGAAGAGGACGCGAAGGTTTACCGCGAACAATATCGCGAGTTAGATCTGGTTATCGAAGGCATTCGCAAGCAGAAGACGGACTTGCTGACAAATGCAGACTTGCCATTGCCGGGCTTATCCGTGGATGATGGAGAGCTCTTATACCTCGGTCAACGTTGGGATAATATGAGCGGATCGCAACAATTACAAGTCGCGACGGCTATCGTTCGCAAGCTCAAGCCAGAGTGTGGCTTCGTCTTAATTGACAAGTTAGAGCAGATGGACCAGATCACTCTCGCAGAATTCGGCGCGTGGTTAGAGCAAGAAGGCTTACAAGCAATTGCGACGCGTGTCTCAACAGGCGGAGAATGTTCGGTTCTCATCGAGGACGGGTACAGTATCGCACCAGAAACATATCAAACACCTACAGCATGGCAAGGTGGCTTTTAATAGAAAGAAGGAAAAATCATGAAAAAAACAGAAAAATATATCGTTGTTCGCAGTAAAGAAAATGGTCAGTATTTAATGAAGTACGAAAGCAAAGATGGAGCTCTTACATATAGCGCAGTTTGGACGGATGAATTGCAAGACGTTGCAACGAACGATCTCGAAGTATTGAATCGTTACAACGACAAAATGCAAAAAATCGCCGAAATGTTCGATGGTGAATTGCTCGTCGTAAATGCAACGTATGAGCTCGAAACGCTGGACGGAAAAAAGCCGAAAGATCTCGCAGAGGAGATCGAGGAGGCGAAACACAAGTATTTAGAGGGAATGTTGCGCGGGCTATTGGCAAGCCGTTTCGACGACGAGGAGGACTAAAAAATGCAAATTACAAGAGGAAGGAAGGCACGGGCACAAAAGGTCGTCATCTATGGTCCAGAAGGGATCGGAAAGTCGAGCTTTGCGAGTCAATTCCCGGATCCAGTATTCATCGATACGGAAGGATCAACGGACAATATGGACGTGGCCAGAATGGACAAGCCCACAAGCTGGACAATGCTAAAAACGAGATCTCGTTTATCAAAGCGAACCCGGGCGCGTGTAAGACGCTAGTCATTGATACGATCGACTGGGCCGAACAGCTCGCGGTTGATTATGTATGCTCACAGCACCAAAAGAACGGGATCGAAGATTTCGGCTGGGGCAAGGGCTATACATACGTTCAAGAAGAGATCGGGCGCTTGCTAAATAGCTTGTCCGAATTAGTGGACAACGGGATCAACGTCGTTTTGACAGCTCACGCACAGATCAAAAAATTTGAACAGCCGGACGAGATGGGATCTTATGACCGATACGAATTAAAACTCGGACAAAAGACCAGCTCAAAAACGGCCCCACTGGTCAAGGAATGGGCCGATATGGTTCTTTTCGCGAATTATAAGACAATCGTCATGACAACCGACACGGGCAAAAAGAAAGCCCAAGGGGGCGAGCGTGTTATGTACACGAATCACCGGCCAGCATGGGACGCGAAAAACCGTCACGGCTTGCCAGATCAGCTTCCATTTACGTTTGAGAGCGTGGCCCATATCTTCAACGCACCGGCTCCCGTACCAACTGAAACGCCGGCACCGGCACCAGCTACACAACCAGATCCACAACCGACGCCAGAGCCACAACCAGCACCCGAGCCACCAAAGCAAACATTAACGAGCAATTACAAGAGGTTGCTCAAGAGGTGGCCCAAGAAATGGGACGAGCTCCACAAGCAGGGCTTTTACCACAATCTTTGATTGACTTAATGGCACCGAACAACGTAACCGAAAACGAATTGCAAGAGGTCGCTTATATTCGCGGACACTTCCCAATGGGGACGCCGATCGAGAACTTCCCGAGCAATTACTGGGACATGATCGTTGCGAATTGGGACGCTACACTGGACGTCATTCAGAATCAAGTCCGGAAAGATCCAGAATTCCCCTTCACGGTGTAGATTTTAGGAATTAAATATCATAACAAAATATAACAAGGAGTATCTATGGAAGATAAAACTATTAAAATCGATTTGTCGAAAATCGCAAATACTGCCTTACAAGAAAAGGTTGACAAAGAACTTGAAAAAGTCCTTGAGAATATTCTAGACCTCAATACAGAGGCTAAAGCAACCCGTAAGGTAACGATCACACTAACGATGTCAACGGACGATGAGCGTACTGTTGTTAAGACAGGTATGGAAGTCAAATCCATTTTGGCACCGCAGAAAGGTGTCGCAACAACTGTTATTGTCGGTCGCGACGACACTGGTAAAATTCACGCTAACGAGCTCAAAAGTGGTATTCCTGGCCAAACTTACTTTGATGATAACGGAGACATGAGAACCGACACTGGCGAACTCATCGAAAAGATTGAAAAACAAAGTACAAATATCATTGATTACAACAAAAAGAAAGCGGGTAACTAACTATGACAGAAAATCTCAAAGAAGCATTATCTTACACAGTCGAACTAGCGGGTAAAGAAAACAAAATCATTCGTTCAGGAACTGGGAAGGAATATTTTGATGGCAATGAATATAGCTTACAGGAACTTAACCCTCGTAAGTACGCACCTATCCTTGAGCTTCAGACACTCAAGAGTCTTGTCGATTATCTCAAATCAGATAATGACTTAATCGATAGTCGTAAACTTGTAGTTGTCGTGGACAGTTTCCGAGAAGTATCCGTGTATGATCAAGTTGATTTTGAAAATGGCAAACGTCCTCAGATTGTATCTGTAAGAGCATCTGTCCCAGCTATTCCATTCAGCAATTGGCGCGACCAAGAAGAATTTAATATCATGCTGCAGTCTATGTTTATCGATGATGCAGACCGCAATTTGGTCTTGGATTTTGCTAGTCATTTAAAAATCGAAAAAGGCGCAGAAGTACAGGACAATGGTATCAGTCAGATGGCGACAATTCGCGATGGTGTAGCAAGTCTAGCACAAGCTAAGACTCCAAATCCAGTAACCTTGCGACCATATCGTACTTTTAATGAAGTAGAGCAGCCTGCTAGTCAATTCATCTTCCGAATCAACAAATTGGCGAACCTTGCTCTCTTCGAGGCAGATGGTGGTAAATGGAAATTAGAAGCCGTCGAAAGCATCGCAAATTATTTAAAAAATGAACTTGCTAGCAACGAAAAAATTACTATTTTAGCTTAAAGGAGAAAATTATCATGACACAACAACAATTTAACAATAACTTTGAACGCGAACTTGACTGGAACGACACGCTCCAAAAGGACTCGGAATTTGTCTTTCTACCAGACGGCCTATACTGGTTTACGGTTAAGAAATACGAGCGCGGACGTCACACGCCGAACCCTCAAAATCCCGGTAAGTTGCCAGCTTGTCCAAAAGCGACAGTACACCTTACCATCGTAGCAAACGAAGGCGAAACAGAATTGCGCCACAACCTATTCTTACATAGCTCAACGGAAGGTATGCTTTCAGCGTTCTTTGGTGCTATCGGGCAAAAACGTAAAGGTGAGCCCCTTCGTATGGACTGGAACGCGATCATCGGAAAAGTCGGAGTGTGTAAGGTTGGATCTCGCGAATACAACGGCAACAAATACAACGAAGTAAAAGGTATGATTTACGCCGAAGACGTGGACTATACGAAAGTATTGAACGCGCAACCGGGACAACAAGCCCCAGCGTACCAACAACCAGCGCCACAGTATCAACAACCACAGGGAGGCTTCACAGGAGGGCCGTTCTAATATAGGAGGTTCTAAAGTATGGAGTTAAGACCCTACCAGCAAGAAGCGCGGGAAGCCGTTCAGAAGGAGTGGGCAGAAGGGCGAAAACGTACCCTTCTCGTCCTTCCAACTGGGACGGGGAAGACGGTCGTCTTTTCAAAAATCATTGAAGATCAAGTCCGAGAAGGAAAACGCGTCCTCGTGCTCGCTCACAGATCCGAGCTATTGGATCAAGCAAGCGACAAGCTCAAGACCGCAACGGGACTCGGTACAGCGCTAGAAAAGGCCGAAAGCACGTCAATCGGCTCTTGGTATCGGGTGGTCGTGGGATCTGTCCAGACAATGCAGCGAGAAAAACGATTAAGTCAATTCCCGCCAAATTGGTTCGATGTGATCGTGGTCGATGAAGCTCACCACGCTATATCAGATGGATATCAAAAAGTATTAGGCTATTTTAAAGACTCGGAAGTCTTGGGGGTTACAGCTACACCAGACCGTGGTGATATGAAAAACCTCGGCTCTTACTTTGACAGTCTAGCTTATGAGTATTCGCTTGTACAAGCAATCAAAGAAGGCTATCTATCCAAGATTAAGGCCCTGACGATTCCGCTCGATCTCGATCTGTCAAGCGTGGCAATGTCCGCGGGAGATTTCAAAGCGAGTGACGTTGGAACGGCCCTCGATCCGTATCTGGTACAGATTGCGGACGAAATGGCCAAGTATTGCAAGGATCGAAAAACAGTCGTCTTTCTACCGCTAGTCAAAACAAGCCAAAAATTCCGCGATATCTTAAACGAGCGAGCTTTAAAGCAGCCGAAGTTAACGGCGAATCGAAAGACCGGGCCGAAGTGCTTGAGGACTTTGAGAAAGGACGCTATAACGTCCTATGTAACTCAATGTTACTAACGGAAGGTTGGGATTGCCCGTCGGTTGATTGCGTGGTCGTATTAAGACCGACGAAGGTCCGCGCGCTCTATTCTCAAATGGTGGGCCGTGGGACGCGTCTATTCCCCGGAAAAGAAGAGTTGCTTCTTCTTGATTTCTTATGGCACACGGAACGTCATGAGCTTTGTCGCCCGGCTCACTTGATATGTGAGAGCCCGGAAGTGACTAAAAAGATGGTCGAGAACATGGAAGAAGAAACGGGCGTCGTGCTCGATCTCGAAGCGATGGAAGCCAAAAGCGCGGAAGACGTTGTCGCAGAACGTGAAGAAGCCCTTGCGAAGCAACTCGCAGAAATGCGCAAACGCAAAAGAAAACTCGTCGATCCGCTTCAATTCGAAATGTCAATCCATGCAGAAGATCTTTCGAGCTATGTTCCGAATTTCGGCTGGGAGATGGCCCCACCTTCAGAGAAACAGCTCAAGGCCCTTGAAAAATACGGGATCTTTACCGACGAAGTTGGGAACGCCGGAAAAGCGAATATATTGCTTGACCGCTTGCACAAGCGCCAAAGCGAAGGACTCACGACACCGAAGCAGATCCGCTTCCTCGAAAGTCGAGGCTTCCGGAATGTCGGAATGTGGAGTTTTGAGAGCGCTCGAAGCATGATTGATCGAATCGCCGCTAACGGGTGGAGAATACCACACGGAATCAGAGCGAGCGAATACTTGCCAAACTAAAAATAAGGAGAAAAACAATGAAAACTAACAAATTAACACTTTTGACAGTCGCAACTATCGCGACAGCTACACTTGGGATTAAGGGAGTAAATGCCGATGAGTCTGATCGAGGAATCACGCCAGAGACTGCAACAATTGCAACAAACCAAAACGACACAGCAAGCGGAACTGAATCAGCTGTTTCAACAACGGAAGCAGCTCAACCAACAGATTCTAACAATGACGCGAGATCTGGAAGCGTTGAAACTGAGAATAACGAACGAGCAGGACTTTCAACAAGTTTTGAAAAGAGCGGGAATGTGATCGAAGTCAAAAACCCGGAAGTCGTTGTCGATCAGTCAAACGGCACAGGGAAGTATCAACCCTTCAGCGTGGAATATAAGAACGTCCACTTCCCCGACGATCTCGAGATCAACGAAGGCGATAAGGTGACGTTCACGCTTCCTAAAGAAGTAGCATTTCAAACTAGCTTCACGTTTGACGTACACAATCCAGAAAATGCCGTTGTCGGTCAAGCTACCGCGGACAGCACAGCCGGGACTGTTACGACAGTTTTCAACGACTATTTCAAAAATCACCCACTAAACAAGCAAATGAGCCTCAAGCTCGACGCAAAATGGACCGATAAAGTCGAGAGTGGTAAACCAGTCACAGTTAACTTTAACGGCACAGTCGTAACGGCTCAAATCGGCAAAGAACAAGTGATCGGAAAAGATGAACTCCTTTCCAAGTGGGGTTCACAAGATGAAAATGACCCAACGGTTATTAACTGGACTGTACGCGTCAATTATGCGCGAAAAGTCCTAAACTATGTGAAAATCATTGACGAAATGAGCGAAAACCAAAAGCTAATTGATAACTATTTTGAAATCAAGAATATTGAAAGCCTAGATCCTTGGATCGATAAAGGATCTGCTATGGATCTCGTGAAATCTATCAGTAAATCAGATCATGGCTTCACAATCACAATGGATCGTCTCGATCATATGATCTATCTAAATTACAAGACTAAATTGACTAATGCTCTTAAGGATTCAACAAACCCGACGAATAAAGTCGAGCTCAAAGCCGAAACAGATGGAGCTACTTCATATAGCTATGTTCAACTCGTCGGAGGCAAGGGCGACGCGTCGGGCGAAAATAAACCCGCCCCAGTCTTTGAAATTCCGAAAGAGTCTCCAAAAGTAGAAATTCCGGAGTTCCAAGGTGGTATCCCGGGAATTCCAGAAGTGCGTGAAAAGCCGGAATACACAGAACCAATTGGGACTGTACCAAATGACGCGCCAGTATTGGACAAACCGGAACTAGTGATCGATATTCCAGATCCTAAACGCGACGAACCAAAACCACAGCCAAAAGAAACACCAAAAGTCGAAGAAGTGAAAATCACTAATCGTGTGGAAAATCACGCGCAAAACACGCGAAACGAATCTGAAGAAACAGTCAAAGCGTACAGCGCACCGGCTACACTTCCTAATACGGGATCAGATTTTGGAATCGCGATCAGCCTCCTCGGACTTTTAGGATTGAGCCTCGGGGCGTTTGGAATTGCAGCAAAGAAAGAAAACTAAAAAGGAATAGAGGGGACTAATGGAACGAGAATTTGACCTATTACCACTTTTAGACCATATAGACCCCTCGATTTTATCTTATCAAGAATGGATAAACGTCGGAATGGCCTTAAAACACGAAGGATACACGGCGTCCGATTGGGACAACTGGTCCTTGCGAGATCCGGCGCGGTACCGCAAATTTGAGTGTTTCAAAAAATGGGACACCTTCAACGAAGAAGCGGGCTCGATCGTGACAGGCGGGACGATTGTCCAACTAGCGAAAGATCACGGCTGGGTGAACCCGTACTCAAGCGATAGCGAGGGAGCTCACGAACTCGACTGGAACGATACGATCGATCGGGACTATCGCGTCATTGATAAGAATTGGATCGAGGGGAAAGAGATTCATGAGCCTACAAACTGGAACCCAGTACAAGAGATTATCAAGTACCTCGAGGCCTTGTTTGAATCGTCTGAGAATGTCGGTTATGTTACCGAGTCATATCCAAAAGTAAACGACGAGACGGGCGAAATAGAAAAATGGCTTCCGACCAAGGGAGCCTATGACCGAACAGCCGGGCAACTGATCGAGCAACTTAGCAAGTGTAACGGCGATATCGGAGCGGTCCTCGGAGACTATCACAAGGAAGCGGGTGCGTGGATCCGATTCAATCCGTTAGATGGCAAGGGAGCCAAAAACGAAAACGTAACAGATTATCGGTACGCGCTTGTCGAATCGGACAGCATGAGCGTTGAGAAACAAAACGCGATCTATAAAGAGCTGGAACTTCCGATCGTGGCCCTTGTGTACAGCGGGAATAAGTCCTTACACGCTATCGTGAAAGTGGACGCGGGCAATTACGACGAGTACAGAAAGCGCGTTGACTACTTATATAAGATATGCCAAAAGAACGGGATCTCGGTTGATACACAAAAACCGCAACCCGTCGCGCTTGTCCCGTATGCCGGGGTTCGAGCGTAACGGCCAAAAGCAATTCTTAGTCGATACCAATATCGGTAAAAAGAAATTGGGAAGAATGGTATCAGTATATCGAGGACTTAAACGATGATCTACCAGATCCGGAAGGGCTGGGCGATAGCTGGGACAACTTGCCAGAGCTTGCGCCCGAATTGATCGAGGGAGTGCTTCGACAAGGCCATAAAATGCTAATCGCTGGGCCATCGAAAGCCGGAAAATCCTTTAGTCTAATAGAAATGTCAATCGCAATTGCAGAGGGCAAGAAATGGCTTGAATGGAAGTGTACGCAAGGCAAGGTCCTATATGTCAATCTTGAGTTAGATCGCGCGTCATGTTTGCACCGCTTCCGCGACGTGTACGAAGCAATGGGGCTTCAGCCAAACAATCTCCAAAATATTGATATATGGAACTTACGCGGAAAGACTGTACCGATGGATAAGCTAGCGCCGAAATTGATCCGCCGATCGCTCAAAAAGAATTATATAGCTATCATTATTGACCCGATCTATAAAGTCTTGACGGGTGACGAAAACAGCGCGGACCAGATGGCGCACTTTACGAATCAGTTCGATAAAGTAGCGACAGAGCTCGGCTGCTCGGTGATCTATTGCCACCACCACTCAAAGGGTGCTCAAGGGGGGGCAAGAAATCAATGGACCGGGCCAGCGGTTCGGGCGTATTCGCTCGAGATCCAGACGCGTTGATCGACTTAGTAGAGCTTGACGTGACAGAGGAGCTATACGCCCAACGAATCAATCACACGGCCACACGTATTTACAAGGAAGCAATTCGAGTAGCAAACATTGACTATTACCAAGACAACGTAAGCCTCGATGATCTCCAAAGCGCGAGCGTCATGAGAGAACACTTCGAACGTGCGATTCCAAACGTGCTCGAGCGTAAGCCGTGGACTGAGAAGATCGAGGAAGCCCGTCGAGCGATTGAAATTTCGACAGCGTGGCGCGTGGAAGGCACTCTTCGAGAGTTTGCCAAGTTCAAACCGATCAATATGTGGTTCTCTTATCCAGTGCATTTTCTGGACGATTCGGGAGTTTTAGCTGATATCCAACTCGAGGACACAAACGCTAAAAATTCGCCTTGGAAAAAGAATTTCGACAAGAAAATGACAAAAGAAGAGCGAACCCAAAAGAGAGCTGAAAAACTTGAAACAGCTATCGAGGCCCTTAATGATGGAGTAAGTCCAGTTACAATTGACGATTTAATTGATTACTTTTCCACTGAAGAAAAGCCAGTAAGTGAAAAAACAATCCGCAGATGGATAAAAATAATGGCAAATTCGAGGTGGAAAACAAAGAAATTATAGCAAAATCAGACTCTTAACACAGGGACAACGAGGGACAAAGTCGAGGGATATAATCGAAAATGTCCCTCTAATAAAAATGTTTTTGAGGGACAAAGTCGAAGGACATTATCGAGTTTGTCCCTAGGGACAAAGTGAGGGACAGGGACAAAGTCGAAGGACAAACTCGAATGTGTCATTCGAAAATGTCCCTAGGGACAAGGGACAAATTATCGAAAATGTCCCTGTCCTTATGAGGTCAATTTGAGGGACAAAACGAGGGACAAAGTCGATTATTTATCGAAAATGTCCCTAGGGACAAAACGAGGGACAGAATCTCTCCTTCTCCGAAGGGAGAGATTTAGGAAAATGTCCCTGAGGTCCAAGGGGAACAGGAACAGGGGGGCTTTGCTCTCGCCCCCTGTAACCCTGTCCCCTAACTTGGACTTAGCGCGAGAGTGCGGTAAGTAAAAAGAAAATGCAAAAATGAAAAAGTATAAAAAACGAGGTGGCGAAAAATGATTGAGTTCTTTTTGCCGATGGAAAAAATTCCAACAACGACACACCAGCAAAAAAAAGTAAACGTGAGAAATGGTAAGCCGATTTTTTACGAGCCCGAAGAGCTGAAAAATGCAAGAGCGAAATTTGAGAGCTTGCTTGCGCGTCACGTTCCACCAGATAAGCTAAAAGGGCCAGTACGGCTCACGGTCAAATGGTGCTTCCCGATGATTAAGGGAGTACGCACAGGACAGTACAAGACAACCAAACCAGACACGGACAATCTTCAAAAGTTGTTTAAAGACTGTATGACGAAGCTCGGCTTTTGGAAAGACGACGCAGAAGTCGCAAGCGAGATCGCGGAGAAGTTTTGGTCTGAGGTCGTGGGGATCTATGTCAGAGTGGAGGAGTGGGACGATGAATTATATACATTTCTTTAGTGTCGAGCTCCCGGACTTTATGGCACGGAATAACCAAGTGGCGCAAAGCCTCGGTTTTGGAAGTGAGCGCTATTGGTTTTGGACCGTGGACGCGATTGCTGAGATCTGCAAAAAATACCATGACGACGAATTAGTCGTAAAGCAATTCGGGCTCTTGTTTGAATGGCTCGAAAAACAAGCGGAAGGAGTGGCACAATGAAAGAAAAATCTTATTTCGAGGTTTTGAAAGAAATAGAACGTGATCGTGATAAGTGCAATAAGTACGAACGTTTTGATGTGCAATTATTGCTCGGGTCTATATGTGCGAAACTTGTCGAGCAAGTAGAAAAAGACGAGAAAGTAGAATCGATCAACTATACGATACCGATCAGAGATCAAGTATACGACATAACGGTTCGTCGGTTGAAAAAGAACGAAGGTGAGAGCGATGGAATATGTGAAATATGACTCGAAGCAGCGCGAGGCGTTGAAAAAGAACCTTAGGCGCTTGATGGACGAAAAAGGAGTCACGAAAACCCAGCTATCAAGAAAGCTGGGCTGGTCCTATAACACAATCGATTATTGGTTACGTGGGGATCGCGTACCCGATAGGACAGGAATCGAGGCTATATGCGATTATTTCGGAGTCTCGGACGTGGAGCTTTTGGGATCTGAAATGAAAGTCCGCACGTTCGCTTATTATAAAAACGATACACTGCTTGCGTTTGGCACGATGGAAGAGATCGCAGAACAAACGGGCCGAAAGATCGAGTCGTTGCGGAGCTTGCTTTGCAACTCGAAACGATTTAATAAGACAACGAAAACATACATGATCGAGCTCGATGATGATCGACGCTACAGACTCAAATTCAAGCAGTCGTTCACGATTGACGAGTTAAATCTAAAAGGGATTGGGTGGCTCTTAGAAAGCCCACTCGTAGAAGTAGAAGAGGTGGAAGAATGAATAAGCAGGAATTGATAAAGAAGTATGAGGAAAAATATGAAACAATTTTTGGCTTCCCGGTTATTCAGCTCAATCTGATTTTGGAAGATCTGCGACAGCTTGACGAACCAAAAGAAAAAGAAAGTTACGCTTCCTCGGCCAGTGGCAAACTGGATCTCTTGCGTGAGAGGTCGAAACAAGACTTTACATTTTGCACTAGAAAACGCACCAGAAGAAGTGAATCTATGGTTTTGTGAAGATGAAAAAAATCGGCAAAACATATTCGCTGACGCTTGGGCTAATGGGTATCATATTGAGAAAGAGAAACGATATATCGTAACAGTAAAAAATATCGGAAATGACTGTAAGTATCTGAAATGGAATGGTGTACAACGTTACTGGTATTTTGGCAACGGGAAGAATTTGGATGATATTCGCTTGTATCACACGTTAGAAAATCTTCAAAAAGGCGGGTTCGGTGACGTGTTCACAAATCCACTATTTGAAGTTGAGGAGGTAGTGAAATGAGAGACTGTCCATGTCAGACTAGCGGGCACTTTTGCATGGCTTGCGAGCAAGAAATGATCGAAGAAATGAAACGAAAAGACCGCGAGAGAGCTTTGAGAGATCGGGAAGTTAAGCGGGACTTTATACGCGATGAACTGGAACGACTCTTTAAAATCGAGAACACAATCGATAGAATGATCGAACGTGGCTTTATAACGAAAAGGCTATTTGATGAAGTTATGAAAGAGGTAGAGCGATGTCACTGAATAAAGCAAGAAAACGATTGATTAGAAAGTACCGTAAAATGTATAACAGCCGTCCGATAGGCTTGAAATTCAGCACAGATGGTGGTAAGACATTCATTGCAATGGGAAACATTGTTGAAGAATATATTCCAGATGCTAGAAACATTAAATCTGGAAGTATTAATGCAAGTAAATTGTCAACTAGTGAAATTAGCTTTAGAAATTTTGAGATAACTCTTAAATCAGATATTCCAAAGGAAGAATTTAATAAATTGAAAGGTGTATTGTGGTAGTGAAATGGACTTGCAAAACTTTATTTATTTACTATTCGCAGCAGTCTGGATCTCTGGCTTGATCTGGGCTGGTGTGATTGCGTTCAAAAGCAGAAAGGGGAAACATGACTAAACTATTTTATATGATCCTCGGCTCAATATCGCTGGTATTTATGATCGTGTGTATCAACTTGAACTCACGGATCAATGAGTTAAATAATAAAGTCAGTGATCTGGAATGGACGGTACAAGAGCATGAGTTGTCTATCCAGCGACTAGCGGATCAGAATAATGCTCAGGATGTTATTTTAAATAAATTAAACAGTGAGTACCAGATGCGTGAGCGACAACGTGCGGAGGAAATTAAGGAAGCTGCAGAGAGAAACGGAGTGGGTGGATGAATATTAAAACACGCTTGAACAATCTTAAATATTTTGATACAAAACTAAACTCACTGCGACAAGAACGAATTGCTTTGCGTGCTACGGTTCAGAAAGCGCAGATCTATTCGGATGAGCCGAAAGGCAGCAAACAAGGCAACAAAACGGAAGATTTAAACGTTCGCATTATCTCGAAGTCTGAACAAATCGACAAAGAAATGGAAAGGCTTTGGGACGAACGCAATGAGACCGCACAAGCAATTGAATCCCTGGAAGATCCGCTTGAGAATGTCATCATGCGTTGGTATTATATCAACGGTTGCAGTCGTTTTGAAGTGATGCGAAAGGTCAACTGTTCAAGGACTACATTCCATCGTGTGAAAAAGTCTGCGATTGAACACCTTGAAGCTAAATTATGAGACCTTTTAAACTTTTTGGGACTTTTAAAGTGGTATTATGTTATTGAGGTTAAAAACCATTAACGGTTAGTTAAAATCATTGTAAAGTCTCCTTATTTTTTAATCTCGAAAGAGTCGGCACTGGTCGGCTTTTTTATTTTGTTTAGAAAGGTGGTGAGGTAGATTTCTAGGTTGACACACAAGCAAAGACGATTTATTGATGAATATCTAATCAGTCGAAATGGCACGGAAGCAGCAATAAAAGCCGGATATTCCGAGAAGATTGCTGCAAAAAGTTCGTCGGAAAACTTAAATAAACCGAAGATACAAGAAGCAATCGCAGCAAGATTAAAAGAACTTGAGAAACCTACCATCGCCACGATAGACGAAGTCTTGGAGAAACTAACCGCTATCTTACGACAAGAAGCGACTGAGGAAGTTGTAGCAGTCGATCCTATTGGTGGTGGGTTTATCAAAACAAAGAAGAAAGCCTCACTTGCGGATGCTACTAAGGCTGCAAAAGAACTTCTCGGAAGATACCTTTCGACAAAACAAGCCAAGAAATTGGAGCTTGAAATCGAACGATTGCAGAAAGAACTGGATAGCGGGCATACAAGCGAACGTTTAATCATCGTCGATAGTTTTTCGGAAGAGATGAAAGGCTTGATAGATGACTTATGATGTTGTTTCTGACACGGCTGATCTTCTCAGAAAAAATGTAAACGAGAACTTTCTTCCAATTCTTTTGTCTGATAGACCTTACAATGTTTTGAAAGGTGGTCGAAACTCCTTTAAATCATCTGTTATCGCAATCAAACTAGCTTATATGTTATTGAGATATCTAAAAGCTGGCGAAAAAGCAAACGTGGTCGTCATTCGTAAAGTAGCGAATACCATTCGTGATAGCGTATTTCTAAAAATGCAGTGGGCACTTGGTTTGTTTGGTTTATCTGATCGCTTCAAAGCTACTGTATCGCCGTTTAAAATACAAGACAACGCTACTGGCTCGTGTATATATTTCTACGGCCAAGATGACTTTCAGAAGTTGAAATCAAATGATATTGGGAACATCATCGCGGTCTGGTATGAGGAAGCTGCGGAGTTTAGTAGCAAGGAAGATTTCGACCAGTCAAATGTGACTTTTATGCGACAGAAGCATGATCGTGCTAAGTTCGTGCAATTCTTTTGGAGTTACAACCCGCCACGAAATCCATATAGTTGGATCAATGAGTGGGCAGAGGAGCTAAAGAATAACGAGAATTACCTAGTACATTCATCGTCTTATTTAGACGATAAGTTAGGCTTTGTTACAGAACAAATGCTGGAAGATATTGAACGTATTAAAGAGAACGACTACGACTACTACCGGTACATTTACCTGGGTGAACCAGTTGGCCTTGGTACAAATGTCTACAACATGGAATTGTTCAAAGAAATTGATAAAGTACCAGAGAATGAACGTGTAATCGGACAATTCTTCGCAGTTGATAGCGGGCACCAACAGTCTGCTACAACTTGCTTGCATTTAGTTATGACGAGTGCTGACAGAGTTTATCTAATTGATAACTACTACTACAGTCCAGCGGGTAAGACGTACAAGAAAGCACCCAGCATCTTGTCTAAGGAGTTGCATGACTACTTGGAGGAGAAAGCAAAACGTTTTCCTAATGCGCCTATTTTGAATATGACAATAGATAGTGCGGAGGGAGCATTGAGAAACCAATACTATGAAGACTATGGCGTGCGCTGGCATCCAGTAGCTAAGAAAAAGAAAATCGTCATGACTGAGTTCGTCCAGTCGCTTCTAGCAGAAGGACGCTTTTTTTATTTGCCTACAGAAAACAACTTGAAATACTTTGTGGAAGAGCACAAGAAGTATCAATGGGATGAAAGAAGCATTATGAACGACGATCCGAAAGTTATCAAGGAAGACGACCATACGTGTGATGCTCTGCAATATTTTGTAATTGATAACGCACGATATCTTAATTTAAAGGTTTAATTTAAATGGGAATTATACAACGAATAGTAAATATATTTAAGAGAGGACAGTATGCGATGCAACAACAATCGCTAGGCAATATCACGGAACACCCACGAATTGCAGTGAGTCAGGAAGAATACAAACGCATTATGCGCAATCTACGATATTATCAGTCTAAGTGGGATGATGTGGAGTTTATGAACACAAATGGTGACATGGTTAAACGACCATTCAATCACTTACCAATTGGACGGACTGCAGCAAAGAAGATTGCAAGCCTTGTCTATAATGAGCAAGCTACAATCACAGTAGATGAAACTGTAAGTGGTGCTAACGAGTACGTGCAAAGCGTGTTGCTGAACGACCGCTTTAATAAGAACTTCGAGCGTTATTTTGAGAGCTGTCTTGCCCTGGGTGGACTTGCCATGCGTCCTTATGTCGATGGCGATAAAATCAAAATTGCATTCGTACAAGCTCCTGTATTCTTGCCTATGCGATCTAATACGCAAGATGTATCGAGTGCTGCTATTGTTACCAAAACAATCAAGTCAGAGGGACAAAAGAATGTATATTATACTTTGATTGAATTCCATGAGTGGAAGAATGAAGAGGAATATACAATCACTAATGAACTCTACAGATCAGAGGTTAAGAATCGAGTGGGTGATCGTGTGCCATTGTCTGAACTCTACGAGGAGTTAGATGAAACAACAACAATTAAAGGGTTGAGTCGTCCACTCTTTACGTATTTAAAGACTGCTGGCATGAATAACAAAGACATTAACAGTCCTTTAGGCCTGTCTATCTTTGATAATGCTAAGAGTACAATCGACTTTATCAACACCACTTATGACGAATTCAAGTGGGAGGTCAAGATGGGACAGCGTAGGGTAGCAGTCCCAGAACAGACAGTACGTACTGAGTTTAATTCACGCAACGAGAAAGTCACAGTCACACGCAAGTTTGATCCTAATCAAAATGTATACGAGAAGTTTGATACGGGGAGCCTTGACGGATCTATTAGCATCACAGACCTAACGACTCCTATCCGGTCAGAGGACTACATTAAAGCTATCAACGAGGGGTTGTCACTCTTTGAAATGCAGATTGGTGTATCTGCTGGTATGTTTAGTTTTGACGGCAAGAGCATGAAGACCGCAACAGAGATTGTAAGTGAAAACTCAGACACTTACCAAATGCGCAATAGTCTTGTGTCTTTGGTCGAGCAGTCTTTGAAAGAGTTGGTTATTTCGATTTGCGAACTCGGTTCGCTCTACGATTTTTACGACGGTCCTATTCCAGAGATGGAGCAGATCAGTGTTAACCTGGAGGATGGTGTCTTTACCGATCGCAACAATGAGTTGGAATACTGGACGAAAGCTCTTGCGAGTGGTCTGGTTGATCGTAAGACAGCAATTCAACGCGCTTTGAAACTAACAGAGGAAGAAGCTGGCCAGATGGTACGACGTATAAACAACGAAACGATGGCTACTGCTAATTCTGAGCGTGATACAACAGACATTGAAATTTACGGAGAATGATAAGGAATGAGCAAGAGGCTGCCGATACAATTTAATGACGAACAGTTAGAACTTGGATCGAGTCGTCTTGCTGATCTCTATCATAAGTTAACTGTCGAACTCTTTGAGCAGATGGTGGATAGGCTTCTGGAACGTGGTACAACATCCCTCACAGACAATCCCTACATCTGGCAACTGGAAAAACTCAATCAGATGCACGCGCTCAACGAACACAATCTTAAAGTAATATCTAAGTATACGGATATCACGGAAGAGCAACTAAGAAATGTCATTGAGGGTGAAGGCCTAAAGATATACACGGACACCAAGAGCCAACTATTGGAGGATCTGAATAAAGACCCTCATTTTGATACAAGCCATGTACAGAAACAACTAGAAGCCTATTTAGAGCAAGCAAGTGGTGATATTGATAATCTAATCAATACAACGCTGCCAAATGTCGTTAATGAGTTTATCGTAATATCGCTAAGGAGACGGTCGCTAAAGTTGCAACTGGTGTTGCTACACCGGATAAAGCAATTGCTGAAACTGTCATGAAATGGCAGGAAGTTGGCTTTCGAGGCTTTAAGGATCGAGGCGGTAAGAATTGGCGCATTGATAACTACGCACGTACAGTCGTTAAGACTACGACACGTAGGGTATATCGTCAAATGCGCACGCAACCAGCAGACGAGCTGGGTATTGATACCTTTTACTACTCAAAGAAAGCAACTGCGAGAGAGGCTTGCGCTCCTCTGCAACATCACATTGTAACGTATGGTGAAGCAAGAGAAGAGGGTGGCTACAGCGTCCTATCACTGGCAGATCATGGCTACGGTACACCAGCAGGCTGTCTTGGTATCAACTGCGGACACTATCTGACACCTTTTGTAATCGGCATCAATGACATGCCAGATTTGGGCGATGATGTTAAAAACATTACACCAGAAGATGCAATTAGAAATGCTAATGTACAGGCTAAACAAAGGGCATTAGAACGGTCTATAAGAGACAGTAAAGAAAAATTAGATATTGCCAATAAGTTAGGTGATAAGGATCTTATAGATAAGTACAAGAGTAAGATACGCACTCAGCAAGGTGCTATGCGTGATTTTCTTAAAGATAAGCCGTTTCTTCATCGTGATTATGCGAGAGAAAAATACTACAAAGGTCCATATACAGATGCTAAGAAAACCGCTCAACTTAGAAAGAAGCTGGCAGAACATCATTACATCAAAGAAGGCGAGATTCCAGCTTTCAAAAAGGTTGGAGGAAAAATCACTAAAGCAGAGCGTAAGGTTATTTATGCAGATGAGAATCCTCAAGGTTTGGGATATATTGGTACACCTCATAGTTTTGCTATCAATAAATACTTGAGAGATAAAAATGTAATGCCGTCTGAGTATCAGAATATAGTCAATACATTGGATGGGGTTATCAAGAGAAATAGAGTTCTAAAAAATATCAAAGTCAATAGATTTGACGATGAGGGGTATTTTAATTCTATCCTTAGAAAGAACGCTAGTCTTTTGAAAAAGCATGATAGCATTGAGTCTGCTCTTAATTCTGGACAAGCTACTTTCGACAATGATGGCTATACATCTACTAGTTATATTCCTAAATACAATTTCTTTAAGGATAGACCTATTAAAACCATTATCAACATTCCTAAAAATGCTGAAATTTATTTCACCGATAACGATAGAGAGAGCGAGATTATCCTTCCAAAAGGTTCGAAATATGATATAATTAACATGAAACGAAAAGGGGATAATATTACCATTGAAATGAATCTAAGAAAGGAGTAAAGCCTATGATTTTGGAAGAAGCATTAAAAGAAGTAAGTAGCTGGAATCTCAAAAAGCCTGCTCCCTTAACCCCTTCTGAAATGACTGATGAAGAACTCGCTCGTTTGCGTTTCACATGGGTTTCTCCAGAAGATGAAGTTCTTGTCATGGATGAACTGAAAAAACGCGGTCTAGCTTTGTAAATAATTAGCGCTTAGAATGATCTAGGCGCTTTTATTATGCTTTAAAATAGGAGGTGATCCAGCATCTTGACTAGCAGGAATAGACTGCTACTTAATTGTTATAAGGAACCGTATGAGAATTCATGCGGTTTTATTTTGCGCTCATTTTTGGATAAGAGGTTGTTTCCTCCTTATTTCTTACCTCTTGCGGGATCGTTACCCGCTGGGCGCTTACGACTTTATCCACAGTCGCTAAAGAATGGAAGATCACAATTTAGGAGGGGCAAGTAATGTCCGAAGAAATCCAAACAACAGACCAGCCTGTTAATGCTGGAGAGGTGGCAACTGCCGAAGTTGCAAAAGAGGAAACTAAGACATTTACACAAGAGGAAGTAAATGGATTGGTAGCCAAAGAAGCCAAAAAGGCACAGGAAAAGATCTTTAAAAGCCTGGGATTTGAAGATGTCAAGAGTGCTAAAGAAGGCTTCGAACAGTTGAGAGAGTGGAAAGACTCACAGAAGACAGAAGCGGAGAAACAATCTGAGGCGATCGCTGACAAGGAGAAGCAACTTGAAGCAATGCACTTGGAAAACCAACAACTGACTGCAAAATATGCAGCTCTTACGTTGGGTGTACGTTCTGATGCTGTCGACGATGTCATTGCACTGGCTCAAAACAAAGTGACTGATGATGTGACAATCAATGATGCGATCGCAGAAGTCCTTGCAAAATACCCACAATTCGGGAATGTACCCGAAGAACCCAAGGAAGAACCGAAACCCAGCTTCTCAGTCGGTGGCACACCATCGGTTAAAGAAGAGGGCAAGGTTGATCCTTTTGAGGCTATTATCGCCTCGTATGGCAAGAAAAAATAAGAAAGGAACATAATCTATGCCAAATAACAACCTAGCTGCTGCTCGCTACGAGAAACAATATCGTGATATGCTCGCTACTGTATTCGGAGTGAATGCAGCATTTATCAACGCTTTGTCTCCTATCCAAATTTTGGACGGTGTACAAGAAAACACTACTGCATTTTCAGTTAAAACCAATGGAACTCCTGTCGTAATGGGTGAATACTCAACCGATGCTAACGACGGTGGTTTTGGAACTGGTGCTGGTAAATCTCGTTTTGGTGAATTGAAAGAAATCAAGTATACCAACACAGATGTACCTTACGACTACACACTTGCAATCCACGAAGGTATCGACCGCTACACAGTCAACAACAACATTGAGGCTGCAATCGCTGATCGTTTGAAACTCAACGCAGAAGCTCAAACCCGTGGAATGAGCAAACGTATCGGTAAATTCTTGTCAACTGCTGCAGGTAAAACAGAAGCCCTCACAGATATGCAAGAAGCTACTGTACGTACTTTGGTTAACAAGATCAAAGCATACTACAGCAACAACGAAGTGATCGCTCCTGTTACATTGTATCTACGCACTGAATTGTTCAACGCAATCGTAGATATGACTGCAAATACTTCTGCTAAAGGATCAAGCGTATCTATTGACGAGAATGGCCTTGCTAAATATAAAGGCTTTGCCCTTGTAGAAACACCAGAACAATACTTTGAATCTGGCGATGTCGCTTACTTCGTACCAGATGGAATTATCATTCCATTCGTAGGTATCTCTACTGCTCGTACAGTAGAGGCAGAAGACTTCGACGGTGTTAAATTGCAAGCTGCTGCTAAAGGTGGTACGTATGCACTCGAAGATAACAAGAAAGCGATTGTTAAGGTAACTGGTACAGTCGTTTAAAAGGGGGTAGCTATTGGCACTTTTTAAAACAACTAAAAATGTTTTCTTCCAAGATCTTGATATCACAGTGTTAGAAAGTGATGTCGTGGAACTTGATGACGCGACAGCTAAAGATTTAATCGAAAAGTTGGCAGATGTATTCCCTGGTGAAACTGTACTAATTGAAGTCACAGAAGCTGGGGAACAGAAACCGAAACGCAGTCGCAAGAAGAAAGCAGACACAGAAACTACAGAAACGGAAGAGGTTGAGGCATAATCCAACCTCTTTTATTTATAGAAGAGGTGAGAACATGGATTACTTAACCTATCCAGAATATCTTAAATTAGGCTTTGACGAAACAGACAAATACGATGGATTGTACAAACGGGCAGAAATGACTGTAAACCTGTACATTCACAATTTTTATGCTTACAAAGACTTCGAAAGTGATTTTAAACTACGCAAAGAAGCAGTAAAGAACGCTGTCGCTTATCAGATTTACTACTTAGATCGCTCTGGAATTGCTACAGCAGAAGAGAAACAATCTCTATCTAGCGTGACTGTTGGACGAACCACAGTAAGCTATCAGAGTGGCTCTCAGAGTGTTTCAAAAGGTTCACAGTATAATCTCTCTCTTGATGCTGAAAACTGGCTCAAAGTGGCTGGTTTTGGCTATAGTGGGGTGTCTTATGATAGATAAGCGAATGTTAGTCGATACAGCAATCATAAAAAAGCGTGTTGGTATTGATGAGTGGGGGAAAGAAACATTCGGCGGCGATCTATATATCGATCCTTGCCGTTTTGATGAGAGTACCTCACACGTCCAATCACAGAAGTCTGGAAAAAGTAAGAACCGCACGGACCAATTTGCTGGAGTGCTGTATATCGATACAGATTATTGCAACTTTGAAATCGATCGCTCTTACATCGACGGAAATTGATTGTAGATGGTCAAGAGTACATCATCGTTAAGATCATTCCAAACAGACACCCGATTAGTAAGCGAATACTTACTTATGAAATCGAGGTGATCTAATGGGAATTAGTATCACAGTTGATCTAGGACGGATTAATAAGAAGTTCGGTCCGAATGCAAAGAAAGTTGCTGAGTATGCTATCGCTAACCAAGCGATGTTGGACATGGAAAGGTTCGTGCCTCTCCGTGACGGTGATCTTCGAGGTTCTGGCCATGTTTCTGGCAATCAGATTGTATATAACACAGTCTATGCCAGGGCGCAGTTTTACGGATCATCCTACAACAAGCATCGTAGTTTTAAGTTTAGCAAGTATACTACTCCTGGCACAGGCCCACGGTGGGACTTGAAAGCTAAAGGAATGTATGGAGACAAATGGGCAGATAAGGGAAGGGAGGTATTAGGACTATGATCGCTAAAAATGATTTTTTAGAAAGACTTAATGCTTTTATCAATTCGCTTGATCTCCCTATTACATCCCGTATGGATTATTTAGACGAGGACGAGAGCCTTGTGGTTTATCCACTAGCTGGTGGAAAGATCAATAAGATCTATATGGACGAAGCCAGAGATGTATCTCTACCGTTTGAAATTGCAGTTAAAACGAAAGATCATGAAAAGGCTAATACCTGTCTATGGGCAGTTAACGAGGCCTTATCGGATTTATTCGTAGACATTCCAAGCGCTAACGGATCGTATGCGTTCGAAAATTTAGAAGTGGCAATGCCGTTTTTGAATGAAAGAGACGAGCAAGGCTACTACATCTATTTACAAGATATTCAAGCAAACATTACGGTTTTCCAACCGAAAAAAGAAAGGAATTAATTAATATATGGCACGTTATAAAAACGCCCTACGTGGGCATTTCATCGCTCCTGTAACTGATCCAAAAGTAGAACCAGAAAAATCTACTTATTTGGAACTTGCGAAATGGATCGAAGACATCGCAGACGATACAGACGAGGCTACAACTTCTGTAGCTTACTACGACGGAGACGGTACAGAAGAGACTACTGTTACATCTGTTAAAGGCTCTTACACATTCAAAGGCACATACGACAAGGAAGACCCAGCCATGAAGCACATCGCTGGTCTTAAATACAAACTCGGTAATGAACGACTTGTATGGCATAAGATCGTAGATGCTGACGGTAAGAACCAAGCAGTCGGAATCGCTACCGTATCTGATATCAAAGCTGGTTCGGGCGCTGCTGCAGAATACGAAGAATTTTCTTGCAAAATCTCGTATAATTCACTTCCAAAAATTTCAGCAGTCGTCTAATCGAATTATTGGGCGCTATCTGTTTAGGTAGCGCTCTTTTTTGTGCATTAAAGGAGGAAAAAAACATGTCTATTTCAATCGAATTAAAACGCAACTTTATCCCGATCGATATCGGAGAAATCGAACTGCAGTTTGATACATCACTAGAAAATATCTCACGGCTTGCAACGCTACAGGAAGAGATCGCAGAACGCTTTAACAAGTATCAGTTAGAGCTGATTGAGCGGTCCAATAATGGAGAATTTGACGACCTCAAAGAGGGAGTTATTAACAAAGCGAGTCATTGACGAAGCCTTTGATATGCAGAAGAAAAATGACGGAGATTAAGTATGATGTGTTATTCGGTGATGGTACCTTTGCCAAACTTTATGAACGTTATCCAGACCTTGACGCTTTGGATCATGCATTTGATGAGGTAGATACCCTGCTGGGGGGCTGAAATTGAACGTTTAGGACAAGAACGGGCCAAGGCATCGGGTGCAGTAGCTGAGTCATTCGTCAAAAAAAGCAAAAAGCTAAAAAAGACAAAGAAAAACCAGCAAAAAATTAAAAAAAGGGGGATAGCTCATGAAATTAAATGAGCCAATACAGGACTCCTTTGAATTAAACGGGCACCACTACGACGTGGATTGCTCCTTTGATCTGGTGCTGGATGTATTTGAGATGTTTGACAATGAAGTCATGAACAATCTCGAGAAGATGCGTACAGCGGTTTTTAATGATGACAGACGAAGCCATGGACAATCCAGAGGATATCGTAGCCGTGTGGGAATATATCGACGAGCATTTTTTTGAGAACCAAAAAAAGAAGCGCGTGGTTTATGACTTACACGGCAACCCTATGCCGGTAGCCAAGGACGAAGACGAAGACGTTCGTTTGATTGACTTTGAAGTAGACGCGCAAGAGATATACGCGAGCTTTGTGCAAGCATACAACATCAACCTCTTTGAAGCACAAGGCCGGCTTACATGGCCCGAATTTATCGCGCTACTGAACGGTATGCCAGAGGGGACGGCTGTATCGCAATTAGTAGAGATACGGTCTTGGAAGCCCTCGAAGCATGATAGTAGCGAGTATAAATCTAAAATGCGCCGGCTACAAAATAAATACAGATTAGACGGAAAGGAGGGAGATGAATAATGGCAGATGGAAAAATCGTAATTGACGTTCAGGTCAATGGCAAGAAACTTTCAGAGCTAGCAAACGACTTGAAACGTTTAGAAACCGAAGCCCGCAGATCGGGTCAAGGTGTCAAAAGTGCCGGGGACGGTATCCAGTCAACTGGTGATAAGGCTTTAAGAGCTGGACAAGGTTTTAAACGAGCCGGTGACCGTATGGCCGAAGGTGCCAAGTTGTCGGAAACATCAAGCAACGGCTTTCGTCGTGCTGGTGACAAGATTAAAGAAAGCTCTGATTTAGCTGGACGCTCTGGATCTGGGTTTAAACAAGCCGGTGAGAAAGTAAAAGAAAGCTCTGATCTGGCCCAACGTTCGGGCGATGGCTTTAAGCAAGCGGCAGAAAAAGTAAAAGCATCTGGCAACGAAGCCAAAACAGGCGGAGAGGGCTTTAAGTCAGCAAGTTTTAAAATCAAAGAAGCCGGCGCGCTCTCTAAGTCTGGCGGTGATGCTTTTAAACAGGCAGCCGAGAAAGTAAGGGAAGCTGGTACAATCAGTAAAACCGGTGGGAACGGCTTTAAAGTAAGCGCTGATCTAGTCCATAGAGCTGGGCAAGTCGCATCTCAAAGTGGGGGCGGTTTTGTCAAGCTAAAAGACATCATCAAAACAACAGGCGACCAAGCTGAGAGGAGCGCGTCAAAATTTGAAAAGATCAAAGATGCAATCAAGAACTTCTCTGTCGGTGCGGTAGCTTTTAAAGCTGTCAGCTCTGCGATGAACCTTGTAAGCCAGTCAATGGATAAGGCTATTGACCGCTTCGATACCTTGCAACGGTTCCCGAAAGTGATGAAATCACTCGGGTACTCATCGAAAGATGTAGCATCATCTACCAAGTTGCTTGCCGAGGGTATCGAGGGCCTACCAACTTCTCTTGATACGGTCGTAGCTACGACTCAAAAACTAACCTCAATGACTGGTAACCTTAAACAGTCTACGAAGTTAACAATCGCCCTAAATAATGCCTTTCTTGCGTCGGGAGCATCTACTGAAGAAGCGTCGCGCGGTTTGACGCAGTACACCCAGATGTTATCGTCTGGTAAGGTCGACTTGCAATCCTGGAAGACCCTACAAGAAACCATGTCTTACGCCTTGCAGAAGACGGCAGAATCTTTTGGTTATGCTGGGGCATCGGCACAGAATGACCTCTACAAGGCTTTGCAAGATGGCAAGATAACTTTTAGTGATTTTAATAAGCGTCTGGTTGAGCTGAATAAAGGAGTTAACGGCTTTGCTGAAATGGCGAAGAAACTCTGAGGGGATCAAGACATCATTTAATAATATTATCTTGGCCGTTGCAAAAGGTATAGCAAATATCATTACTGAGTTTGACAACTTGAGCAAGGCTGTCACTGGTAAGAGCATAGCCGAGCACTTAAATAGTATCAAAGATGCTATTAACGGGGCTTTTAACGTCATCATCGGTGTTATTCGCGGTGCCACTCCAGTTGTTAAGTCGCTAGTAAGTGTATTAGGCTTCCTCAAACCTGTTTTAGACCCGCTTATCGCTGTATTCACTGGTGTCGTAGGCGCAGTATTGCTCTTTAAAGGAGCGATGCTTGGCCTTGCTATCATCAAGGGAATTGGTAGCTTGATTGGTACGCTTATCACTTCCCTGGTATCTCTAACCAGTACCTCGCTTGTAGCAACGGGCGCTACTACTGGACTCGCTGGGGCTTTGGCCTCTCTATCTTCTGGTGGAGTATTCCTGGTTGTCGGTGCTATCGCTGGGCTGGTGTCGTGGTTAACGCAGGAAAGCGAAGAAACCAAGAAAGCCAAAGAGAAAGCGAAAGAATTCCAACAATCCCTCGATGATCTACATGAAAGCATAAACAAAGGCAATGAAGCCTATAAGGACCGCAGAAACGAGATCCAAGCTACAGCCGAGGACAACGAGCGACTAGTCAAGAAAATCGACGAACTGAACGCGGTAGAGAACAAAACCGCAAGTCAGAAGAAAGAACTTGCATCGGCAGCAGAAACCCTTAACTCACGCATCGAGGGTCTAAATATCCAGTACGACAAAGCCACAGGTACAATCAACATGACCACGGACGCGATCCGTAAGCAGATTGAGATTGCCAAGGCATCGGCTGAGATTGAAGCTGCCAACGAGAGAATGGTCGAGAATGCCAAGAAGCGTCTCGAAATCAAGGATAAGATGAAGGAACTCGAGAAAGAGTACCAAGGTGTCCTTGATAAGACTGAAAAAATAGAAGATGTTGCTTTTGTTGGCGGGAAAGTCCGAGATGGTATCAAGACGGAAGCAAAGAAGAGATACAACGAAGAAGTCAAGAAGCTCCAGGACGACATCAAGAAAACCGAGGACTCTGACAACGAATTAACGAATACAATCGTTAAGAATAATGAAGCCAAGGCCAAGTCTACAGAAGATGCGTCTGGTCGTATGATCTATAACATGCAGACCATGAACGAGGCTCAGAAAAAAGCTGTAGAGATGATGCAACAAGAGTTTGCTAATCTAAAAGGTGAAGTTCAGAACGCTTTCCAAGCTATCGAACAGCAGACAGCCTTATCTGCAGATCAAATGACTGCCAACTTGCAAAAGAACATCGACGCGGTTGATAAGTGGTCGCAGAACCTCGAAACACTCGCTAAACGCGGGCTTGACCAAGGTCTTATTGAGCAAATGCGACAGGCTGGCCCTAAAATGGCAGACCAAACGCAGGCCCTTGTCAATGCGTCAGATGAACAGCTAGGCGCTCTTAATACTAAATGGACAGAAGCCGGCGACAAAGCCAAAGAAGGCTTCTTGCGTGGTATTCGTGCAACTGGTCAAGAGCTACCTCCAGAAATCAAAAGTATGGTAACGGCTATCGGTAATGAGTTTAGAATGGCCCTTGCTGATGCAGGTTTTGAAGCAAAAGGTCGCGAAATTCCTCAAAAGACCGCAGAGGGTATGCGGTCTGGTAAAGGCGACGTGCAACAGGCAGCGTCCGAAGTCACAGAGGCATCTAAACAAGCCTTAACAACTTGCCAACGGAAGCTAAATATAGCGGATCACAGGTAAGTGGTGGATATGCTCAAGGTATGACTGATAACCAAGGCGCTGTACAAGGTGCGAGTGAAGGCCTTAAAGGTGCAGCACTTGGAGCGCTGGCCAGCCTCTTTGGCGAGGGCCAAGTAAAAGGTGCTGAACTTGGAGCCGGTGTTGGAGATGGTGTATTGAGCCGGTCCGATGTCGTGCAAGGTGCAGCAAGTACCCTCAAATCAAACGCTACCGCTACAATGGACGGTATGGCCACGGACGGACAAAATAAAGGTTCTGAGTTTGGCGGTGGTATCGCAGCCGGTATCGCTATTGGTCAACAGGTAGCGGTTGGTGCCGCATCGGTCATGAACCTTGCTATTTCTGCTCAGTTCCTCGCGATGTCCATGAACGGGCAACAGTACGGTTCGCAATTTGGTACAGGTATCGGTGGTGGTATCAATTCCTCGCAAGGTATTGCAACCGGTGCGTCTAATGCAATGAAGATGATGATTAATGCATCAGTTAACTCGCTAGGCCACGACGGTAGAAATGCTGGATCACAATTTGGTACGGGTGTTACTAGTGGTATCGCTAGCCAAAACGGCGCGGTACATGGTGCGTCAAGTGCCTTGAAATCATCGGCTCACAGCGGAATGTCTGGTGGATATAGTGGAGGTTATAGCGCAGGTACGGCTATTGGCGAGGGCATGATGAGCGGTATCTATGCGATGGCTGGATCGGTTGCAGCAGCAGCAGCCAGCATCGCAAGTAGCGCGGTTGCAGCAGCCCGATCTACTTTGCGGATCAACTCGCCATCAAAAGTCTTTAGAGATCAAGTCGGTCGCGCTATCCCAGAGGGTATGGCAGTAGGTATTGAAAATACGGCTACTATGTAGACGACTCAATGACTGACCTTGCTAACAAGACAGTAGAGTCTGGCAAAAAGTACACAGATGGCTTTGGTTTTAACTTGCCAGGTCGCGGTGATCTTGTCAGTGGTCTGACTGATACACTAGCTACGCGCTTTGGATATGCAGGCGGTGGAAGCTCAAGCTCAAATATTACAAACAACTATACACTTAACGCAAACGGTACAGCTAATGATAATTTCTTTAGTCCAGAGAATATGCGCAGGCTCTTGCGTGAGCTTGCTTACTACACAAATTTGGAAGGAGGTAGAATGGCATAATGGGAAGTTTTACTTTTAATGGTGTTAGTAGCACCACTCACGGTCTACGAGTGACCAGCGACTATATTATCAGTTCGACTGGTAGCGACGTGGAAACAGTAGCGGTCCCTGGTCGCGATGGTGATCTATTGATCTCAAAGAACCGTCTTAAATCGGTAACGCTGGAACTGCCTTGTACCGTCCTTTCAAACCGTAATCTCACGGACGCAGAAAGTGATATAAGCAACTGGCTAAACGTAGACGGTTATAAAGATTTGACTCTATCCTGGGACCCAGATTTTATCTACCGGTCAGCTTTTATCGAAACTTTTGAGGTATCGAGCCTTATGAAGCAGTTTGGTAAAGTAAAGTTAAACTTCTTGACCTATCCAGTCAAGTTTTATAAACAGGGGCGCACTACTCAAAAGCTGACAAACGGAGTTGCAATCAATGGCCTGGGCAATGTTAACGCAAAACCAATCATCACACTGGTTGGATCGGGTGACTGTACACTTACCATTAACGGTCGCAAGACTAAGTTAAAAGGTGTGCAAGGCAAGATCACACTAGATATGCAAGCAAACCAAGTATTTAAGGACAATCTGCCAGCGTGGGATAAAGTGGTGCGATCTCCTCAATTTCAGATGCCTTACTTTGACTACGGCCGTAACTTGATTAGTTGGGACGGGAATTTTGAGGTGTTTATTATTCCAAACTGGGGAGTCAAATTATGAGACCTATTTTGTTTAATAAAAATGAGACGGCTTTTGACACTTACGGTCTGGGTGAACTTAACGTTACCAAGGGGACTGTAACCCGTGAACGCAACGGAAATTATACGCTATATTCAGAAATTCCCGCGAACGATCCAATGGTTGCAACCCTTGAGAAAGAAATGAAGCTCAAGGCTGACGCTGGATTGCGAACTAAAAACCAAACCTTTGAGATCTCGCGAATCGTAAAGATAGCAGTAACATTGTTAAAATCTACGGTCAGCATATCAGTCACAAGCTGGAATATATGGCATTGGTTAATGGCAGGGCCTTTTCTGGTTCTGCTTTTACTGCTCTCGCTACTTGGCACAATGCGACTATCGGTGACTTGCGTTTTGATGTATGGTCGGATATCCAGACCACGGCAAAGGGTGTATTTGATATCTCTAAAATGGATAATGCCCGTCTTGCCCTTGGTGGTGTCGAGGGGTCTATTCTTGACATCTATGGCGGTGAGTATGAATTTGACAATATGACCGTGCGACTGCACAAACAGTTAGGTCGTACTGCTCCGACCGTATTAGAGTATGGCAGAAATATTTTATCTGCTGAATCTGACGAAACGATTGAGAGTGCATACACTAGTGTGTTACCATACGCTACTTATACCCCAGACAAACCAGAGGGAGACACTAGCGATAGCCAACCAGATCCAGTTACCGTAACGCTCCCAGAAAACTACGTAGATAGTAAATACAAAGCTCTCTACGCTCATCGCAGAATTAAAGTCGTAGACTTTTCAAGCGAGTTTAAATCCGATAGCAAGAGCAAAGATATCCCAACTCCAGATAAGTTGCGTAAACTTGCTACGGATTATATGGAGCATAACGCAATCGGTAAGCCTAAGATCAATATTAAGATTGAGTATGCTGATTTAGCTAAAACACTTGATTATGCAGATAATGGCTGGATTGAAGAACTAGAACTATGCGACATCGTACCTATCTACTACCCACAGATCGGGCTTACAGACGAGACTGCTAAAGTAACCACGATCACTTACGACTTTATCAATGAACGAAATGAGAGCGTAGAATTTGGTGATATTGGTACAAACGTAAGATCCACTATGCAGAGCGGACTCGCTGGCAAGGTTGATGATATCGCTAAAGCCCAGCAGGACTTTGAGAATAGCTTGCCAGATTATTTACTAAACGCTCAAGGTAACAAGGTTTGGTACAGCAGACCAGATGACAAAGAACATAAAATCGGCGATATCTGGTTTGAAAAGAACGGTCTATATGACCGAATGTATGTCTGGAACGGTTCGCAATGGGAGAAGCGTATTGATACGGAAGATGTCGATAAGATTAAGAAAGAGGTTGATAAACAGCTTGAACAAGCCAAGCAGTCAACTGCTATCGAAATCGAAAAAGGCAAACGCAAAAGCTCAAGAAGCTCTTATTAAAGCTGGAACGATTCCAGACACAGCTACGTTATCGGATCAAATTAAAAACGCTGATTTTAAATAGTCCAGATTTATCACGTAAGGTCACGGAAACGTTTAATAATGCGGACAATGGTGATACGATCTATAGCAAGGTGTATTCCAAGGTAGCAAAAGAATTTTGCGACCATAGGTCAGTTTGACGCTTTGGATAGAGTCCAAAACAACCAAGGACGCGATCTTCTTAATCTCTCTAAAAAAATTGAAACGCAAACCGTAGAATTTAACAAGCTGACGGAATCGAACAAGCTATACGAACGCATTCTTGGAACGTCCGAAACAGGCGCACCAGACAAGCTGTCCCGGTTGGTTATGTCCAGTGATATATTCCAGACAGAAGTCGGAAAGTATGTCACAGACGACAACAACTTGATCGTAAATTCGATGACAATGGCTACCAATACGCTTGTCAATGCCTCAAGAAAAGGTGTGGATATATTCGTTAAAGACGGTGTATTTACCATCAAGGCACAAGGGCTAACAAGCTATAACTTTAGTGGATTCACGCTTCCTATTTACGTAAAAAAAATTTATCGTGGGGAAACGTACACTCTAGGATTTAAGTACCGTATTCGTGAAAAAGTAGATACAAACCTTGTCTTTGTAATCAAAAACCACAAATTAAATAAAGGTCTATTATCTGCTGACCTAGCAGATCCTAACACACCAGCTTCAGACGAATGGAGAGAATTTCAAAGGACTTTTACAGTTAAAGAAGATTTTCTTTTCGGTGAAGATCTAAATTATCCGTTTTACATTTACATGGCAAAAAACGGCTGGGTAGAATTTAAGGAACCTATTTTGGTGAGAGGAAGCAGAACAGGGCCTTATAAACCAAGCCAATTTGACGACGCTTTCGCTGAAACAAAGCAGTACGGACGCAAGTGACACAGCTCGCTGGATCGTGGGCGGTCCGGAACCTTAATAGTAACGGTGATGTACTCAACTCAATCAACGTACTCGCAGACGGTACGAACCGAATAGACGGACGGTTAACTCATATTACAGGCCAGACCAAGATTGATAATGCAGTAATTAAGGACGGTATGATCGCTAACCTTAACGCTGACAAAATCACGGGTGGCACGATTGATGCTAGTCAGATCAACGTTATCAATATCAATGCTGGTAACGTGCTTGCTGGTACGTTAACTGGTATGACCGTTCGAGGTGGTCGGATCGAAGGTCTAAATGGCAAGATGTATATTGACTTACAAAATAGTCAATATAACGTTTTAAACAACGAAGCCACAATCAGACGGATCGACGATACCAATTCCTCGCAATTTATTAAATTAACAAAGAGTGGATTTATCGCAGAACAATTCAGAGATAGCAATGCTGCACTCATGGTTTTAGGCACGAATCACAACAAAGACCCTAAAGAGGTAGAACGGCATGATAATGAAACGTTCGCAGGTATTCGGCTTTGGTCTGGTAAAGGAAACGGCACGGAAGAAAGTCTTACTGAATTCGTGGGTGACCGTGTACTGATCTACAATAACGGTCGATACCGCAGTCCTTGGAACTTCCACGGAAATACGAATGACGGAAATGCCTATCTGATACCGATGAACCAAAATAATATTAAGCATTATATTGGCCGTGGTGACTTCTTTGTCGAGGGTATTTACTCACGGCATTTCTATATGAGTGGCGGGCGAGATATAGGTCAGTATCTCTGGGATCTTTTGACTTGCTTTGGTATCATGAAGCGTTATGGACAGATTAGTGGGTCTGCTGGTGGACACGTACAAGGTGTACTTGATAAATACGGTTTTAAATAAGAGGTAATGCATGAACACAACAGACAAAATTATCAACGATGTCGCAGTCCAACTTGCGAATAAAATTATTGAGTGCGCTAATTATAAGGCGTACTACGAACAAACAAATGAATTGCTAACTAAATTTAACGATGTTTTAGCTAGTGACTCAGCACTCAAGGACCTCTTTGATGAGGCCTTTCAAAAATTAGAAAAAGGTAAATAGTATATGGAATTTAAAGTAGTTAACAAATTTTTGCAAGAAAAAGGTAAAACATTCGTAGCAATCCGCTGCCAAGACCCTTACACGGCATACGACCGTGTATTAGAGGGTTACCGCACAACCGAAAGCGATGAAAGTTTGATCCAAGCGGTCATCGGTCTTGTGACTACAGAACTCAATCCAGCCGAAGGGGTGAAAGCTCTTAACGTGGAATTGATTAAACAGAAAGAGCAGTTTAATAGTGATCTAGCTGAAAAGGATACTAAAATCGCTGAAACTAAAGCGGTGGCAGATTGGGCGGTACTTGCAGCCGTCACTAACACAGAAAGTCCACTCGATCCAACTCTTTATGCGCGTGGATTGGAATTGGTCGAAGCTGGACAAGCTGGCAAAACATACAAACCTTATGAAATCTTTACTGTTAACGATCCAAGCCACACTCCGAAATATGGTGAGGGTCAACGTGTACTGGTCCAAGTAAATCAAGAATTTACTTACAACAACGAAACAGTGGCAGACCTTGAGGGATCGCTCTCACAAAATGGGAAGCTGGCAGTTTGGAAATGGACTGAACCAAAAGCGAACGCACCTCAACCAGCGGGAGAGCTTGAAACTCAGCCCGTCCAGTAAGCTAGTAGCATAATAGGGGGTGGTGAAATTGGACCTATTGGCACTAGTTGACAAATTGACTCCCGTTCTGGTCGTGATTATTCCCAGTTACTTTTCATTCAAGAGTACAAAAACCACTAAAGAAGCTGACAAACGCCTTGAGGGGTTATCGAATAAAATCGATACCCTCGAGAAGTCAGTATCGAACGTGGAAGAGATCGGCAAAGATAACAATAAAAATCTGACTATTATTGGGAAAGGCTTGCAACGGCTTCAACGCTTTCGATTGCAGGAGAATTTGAAGAACGCGTTAAAACGTGGACACACAAACCAGCATGAGATCGAGGAGCTATCTAAACTGTATGAAAGTTACGTCGAATTGGGCGGTAACGGAGCTATTAAAGTGTTATTCGAGCGCTTTTTGGAATTAGAAATAAAAGAGGATAAATAAATGGATCAAATTACAAACATTATCACAACGTCAGCAATGAGTATTTTAGTTGTATTAACTGGTATCGTGGTACAAGCAATCAAGAAATACTTACTAATGCGCGGTGGTAAGAAAGCAATCGAGATCGTTGAGATCTTGGCAAAGAACGCGGTCAACGCTACAGAGCAGGTCGCGGATAAGTTGGATATCCACGGCAAAGACAAACTCGAGCACGCTAAAACGAGCTTGATCGAGGGCCTTGAGTCGCAAAATATCCATTTGACAAATCAAGAACTCAATACCTTTATTGAAGCAGCAGTTAAAAAAGCGAATGAAGAGTGGAATAAATAAGGGAGGTCTGTCTATGAGTAAAATTGAATCAAGTATCGCACGTATGCGTCACTTGCAAGCGATCCCTGTACATTATGATATGGGTGACCGCTATGGAAACGATGACGACGGCGACGGGCGCATTGAGTTCGACTGCTCGTCTGCAGTGTCTTATGCGCTCGAAATCAGTTTAAACAACAACACAGAGACGTTGCAACAAGCATTGCCAGCTATTGGCTATGCTAAAGTCTTTGACGCAGTAGACGGCTCGTTTGATGCACAACGTGGTGATGTGGTTATCTGGGCACCTCGTGACGGCTCTAGCTCCCTCGGAGCATTTGGACATGTATTAATCATGACCAGCGACAGTACCGCTATCCACTGTAACTATGGCATGGACGGTGTGACTGAAAATGACTACAACTACATCTGGGATCTAAATGGTCGTCCTCGTGAAATTGTATTTCGTGAGAGCGGAACCCCTGCGCCAGCTCCTGCTCAAAGTGCATTTGATAAAGAGCTGGATGTAAATGCTCGTCTTGAAGTATCTGATAAGCCTTACTACGAAGGCACACTCACTACTGATTACTATGTAGAGGCAGGCCCTCGCATTGATAGTCAGGATAAAGAATTCATTGCTGCAGGCACCCGTGTCAGAGTATACGAGAAGCTGAACGGATGGGCAAGAATCAACCATCCTGCAAGCTCGCAATGGGTAGAGGATAAGTATCTGGACGACTGTACAGATATGTAGAAAAGGGGTGATTGAATGAATCGCTCGAACTGTACCAATTTAAAGCAGTTTGAGGGCGGTCGAGTCGTCAAGCAGGGCGACTCAGCCTCCCTTTTTGGTTTTGCATTATATGACGAAAACTGGGTACCGATTGACCTTGACGGACAAGAAGCTACAATCCACTTTGTGAGCAAGAAAGGCAAAGCGACTTTTTCGGCGACTGTCCAAGGTTCAAAAGTATCGTTTAAGATTCCCAAAGTCTTACCGGTTGAGAGCTATCTTGTTGAGGTTGATTGTGGAGGCTACGTATTCCCTAGCGATCAGAGCGTCCGAGTTGACGTGGTCCAATCAGCGGAAGAATACCAGCCGACAGAAGTGGTCGAGCTTGGTAAAGTCAGCTTGCGCGATGAGATCGCAAACTATCTCGCTGGCCACACTGTACAAGCGTATAATGACGGGCCACTAGTCGCACGGATCGAAGCACTCGAAGCGCGCCCACAGGCTACAACGGTTGATCTGGGGCCACTAGAGCAACGTGTCCAAACGCTAGAAAACAAACCAGCTCCAACAGTTCAAACGCTTGATTTAGGACCACTAGAAAAGCGCGTTGAGGCTTTGGAAAACAAACCGGCACCAACAGCACCAGTGGTCGACTTGAGCGCGTATATGACCTCAGAAATGGCTTATCAGACGTTTGCAACGTATACCACGTTACAAGCTCAAATGACTAACAACATTAAAAATAAGCACCTTGAGCTGGGACTTGACGCGCTGATAGACGATAAGTTACGAAATGGTGGCGACAACTTCCTTACTAGCCACCAAGCAAGCATGGCTTACGCGTCGAAAGAAGAATTTCAAAACTTGCTGAAACGAGTAGAAGCGCTCGAAAGTGTTCCTATATAATGTATTTTCCCTCCCGGATTCGGGAGGGCTTTTTGTGTTTATAACAGACATTTTAGAGATTGTCTATTATAACGGCAATAAAAAAAGCCCTTGGGCTCGTTCTCTCAATTATGCGGGCAATGAATACGATTTTGAATACGACTTTTTTCAATTATTGAAAAATGACGAAAACGATATTTTGACAATATGCGCGGTTTTGCAACGTTTGAAAACGTATAGCGCAATGATGGAAACAGTTTTTGAAATATGCTAAAATAGTACCATTGGAGGATTAATTGAAATGGTAAAACAACGTAATGAAATTGATGAAAAATACCAATGGGATTTGTCGACAATTTTTGCGACAGATCAAGCTTGGGAAGAAGAAGCAGCCAGCTTAGCTACGGATATTAAAGCGGCTAGCCACTATGCTGGTCATTTGTTGGATTCAGCCCAAACCCTTTTGGATACAACCAATGCTTATTTGGAATTGAGCCGTCGGTTGGAAAAAATCTATGTTTACGCCCATATGAAAAATGACCAAGATACCCGGATTGCTAAATACCAAGAATACCAATCAAAAGGAATGTCGCTGTATAGCCTGTTAGGTGAAACTTTTGCCTTTTATGAGCCTGAATTCATGGCCATTACTGATGAGCAGTACAAGGCCTTTGTGAGCGAGGTTCCAGCCTTGGAACAATATGGTCATTATTTTGATCGCTTGCTGGAGAAAAAAGAACACGTCTTGTCTCAAAAAGAAGAGGAATTACTTGCAGGAGCTGGTGAAATCTTTGCGGCTGGTGGGGAAACCTTTGAAATCTTGGACAATGCGGATATTGTCTTCCCTACAGTTCATGATGACAAAGGCGAAGAAGTTCAACTGACACATGGAAACTATATTTCTTTGGTAGAATCAAAAGATCGTGCCGTTCGGAAAGAAGCCTATAAAGGACTCTATGAGGTCTATGAACAGTACCAACACACCTATGCTAAAACCTTGCAAACCAATGTGAAAGTGCATAACTTTAATGCCAAAGTTCGCAAATTCTCATCTGCTCGTGAAGCTGCGCTTTCTGAAAACTTTGTACCAGAAAGTGTTTATGAGAGTTTAGTAGCAGCCGTTAACAAACATTTGCCACTCTTGCATCGTTATGTGCAATTACGCTCAAAAATTTTGGGAATCTCAGACTTGAAAATGTACGATATGTATACCCCATTATCAGATACAGACTACAAGTTTACTTACGAAGAATCCTTGGCCAAAGCAGAAGAAGTTTTGGCTGTTCTGGGTGAGGATTACCTATCTCGTGTGAAACGGGCCTTTAGTGAACGTTGGATTGATGTGCATGTCAACCAAGGCAAACGTTCAGGTGCCTATTCAGGTGGGTCTTATGATACCAATGCCTTTATGTTGTTGAACTGGCAAGATACATTGGATAACCTCTTCACCTTGGTACATGAAACTGGTCATAGTATGCATTCTAGCTATACCCGTGAAACCCAGCCGTATGTCTATGGAGACTACTCTATTTTCCTTGCTGAAATTGCCTCTACAACCAATGAAAATATCTTGACAGAACGTCTCCTAGAAGAAGTAGAAGACGATGCAACTCGTTTTGCTATTTTGAATCACTTCTTGGATGGCTTCCGTGGAACCGTCTTCCGTCAAACTCAGTTTGCCGAATTTGAGCATGCTATCCATAAAGCAGACCAAGAAGGTACTGTTTTGACTAGTGAGTTCTTGAACAACCTCTATGCAGAACTCAATGAGAAATACTACGGTCTTTCAAAAGAAGACAACCCTGAAATCCAATATGAATGGGCTCGGATTCCTCACTTCTACTATAACTACTATGTCTTCCAATATTCAACTGGTTTTGCAGCAGCTTCAGCCTTGGCTGAAAAAATTGTTCATGGAACCCAAGAAGACCGTGATAAATATATCAATTACCTAAAAGCTGGGAACTCTGATTATCCACTTAATGTCATCCGTAAAGCAGGTGTGGATATGGAAAAAGAAGACTACTTGGACGCAGCTTTTGCAGTCTTTGAACGTCGCCTAAATGAATTTGAAGCCCTCGTAGAAAAATTAGGACTCGCATAAGATGGTAGAGTCTTATAGTAAAAATGCCAACCACAATATGCGCCGTCCAGTGGTCAAGGATGAGATTGTCGACTTTATGCGGACGCGTCAAAAGCCTTTAGCTGGTGCCCTTAAGGAATTAGAAGAGTTTGCTCGCAAGGAAAATATTCCTATCATTCCGCATGAGACTGTCGCTTACTTTCGACTACTTTTGCAAAGCTTACAACCTAAGAAAATCCTTGAAATTGGGACGGCCATTGGGTTTTCGGCCCTCTTGATGGCTGAAAATGCACCCAATGCGAAAATTACCACCATTGATCGAAACGAGGAAATGATCGGTTTTGCCAAGGAAAATCTGGCTAAATACGATCATAAGAAGCAAATCACCTTGCTGGAAGGAGATGCGGTGGATGTCTTGCAGGATTTAACAGAGACCTATGACTTTGTCTTTATGGACTCAGCTAAATCTAAATATATTGTCTTTTTGCCACGGATCCTTGAACTCCTAGAGGTTGGAGGCATCGTGGTATTGGATGATATTTTCCAAGGGGGAGATGTTGCCAAAGATATCATGGAAGTCCGTCGTGGACAACGAACGATTTATCGAGGTCTTCAGAATCTCTTTGATGCGACTCTCAACCATCCAGATTTGACCGCTAGCTTGGTGCCACTTGGAGACGGCATCTTGATGATCCGAAAAAATGCAGAGACAGTTCATCTGCCAGAATCTGGACGTTTTAGGTAAATTTAAGGTATTCTCTCTAATTTGTGGTAAAATAGAAGAAGTTTAAAAAGGAACGGAGTAATTTCATGAAGAAAAAACTTGTAGCAGGTGCTGTGACCTTGCTATCAGTCGTAACACTAGCAGCATGTGCCAATGGCACAAACAAAGATATCGTGACCATGAAAGGGGACACGATCACAGTTTCTGATTTTTATAATGAAATCAAGAACAACCAAGGAGCTCAACAAGTTCTTTTCCAAATGACCATCAATAAGGTCTTTGAAAAAGAATATGGCTCAAAAGTTTCTGATAAGGATGTTGAAAAAGAATTGGATAAGCAAAAGAAACAATTGGGCAACCAATTCGATGCTTATCTGGCAAAACAGGGATTGACGGAAGAAACAGCTAAAAAGCAAATCCGTAGCAATATGTTGTTGGAATACGCAGTTAACCAAGCTGCTAAGAAGGATATCAAAGAGTCAGACTATAAGACAGCCTTCGAATCCTACACACCTGAAGTAACAGCGCAAATTATCAAATTGGATTCAGAAGACAAAGCAAAAGAAGTATTGGAAGCAGCTAAAGCGGAAGGTGCTGACTTTGCCCAAATTGCTAAAGAAAATTCAACAGATACTGCAACAAAAGACAAAGGTGGAGAAGTCAAGTTTGATTCGGGTACAGCGGATATCCCATCTCAAGTCAAAGAAGCAGCCTTTAAGTTGGATGAAAACGGCATTTCAGATGTCATCACAGTATCAGCAGGTCAAAACTATTCTCCTAGCTACTATATTGTGAAATTAGACAAGAAGACAGAAAAAGGTTCTGACTGGAAGAAATACGAAAAACGCTTGAAAGAAATCATTATCGAAGGTCGTAAGCAAGACACCAACTACATCCGTAGCATTATTGCCAAAGCGATGACCAATGCCAATATCAAGGTCAAAGATGATGCCTTCAAGTCAACCTTCAACCAATATTTACAAAATATTGGTGTTAAAACGAGCGATAGTAGTTCATCATCTAAAAAATAGTTGACGGTTCCTTAGCGAACCTGTATAATGAAATAGTTGAGAATAAATCATTGGTTATCGGAAACAGAGAAGTGGCGGGGGTGCGAGCCATGGAAGAGAAATGATTTTGCTACTCAGCTGATACAATTGAAATAAAAAATGAAGAATGACAAGTTCATTGAATGAAGGTGGTACCGCGGTTTTTCGCCCTTCGTTTGGTGGCTTGTCTTTTGTTTTTGAATGCCTGTTCGAATCTTTTCAAAGGAGATAGAAAATGAGAACCTATCAAGTGAAACAAAAATTTCGATTGGGTGGCGAACGCTTTGATATCAAGGATGAGTTAGGAAATGTCGAATACCAGGTTGAGGGATCCTTTTTTAAAGTTCCAAAGACCTTTACCATCTATCATAACGAAGGGCAAGAAGTCAGTCAGATCACTAAAAAGCCATTCACACTTCTTTCAAAATTTGTGGTAACCTTGAAAAATGGGGATCGCTTTTTTATCAATAAAAAGCTCACGCTCTTAAGAGACAAATACGACATTGAATATTTGGGACTGCGGGTTCAAGGAAATATCTGGGACCTGGATTTCAAATTGTTGGATGACCGGGATCAAATTGTTGCTGAGATTAGCAAAGAACTCTTTCACCTTACCTCAACCTACCAGGTATCGGTTTATGAGGATGAATACGCTGATTTAGTCATCTCACTTTGTGTCGCTATCGATTATGTCGAAATGTTAGAAGCAGGCTCAAATTAATCATTAAGAATAGAATTAGGAGAAATCATGAAACAATTATCTAGTGCACAAGTCCGCCAAATGTGGCTTGATTTCTGGGCGACCAAAGGTCACTCAGTAGAACCATCTGTTAGCTTGGTTCCAGTAAACGACCCTACGCTTTTGTGGATCAACTCAGGGGTTGCCACTCTTAAGAAATATTTCGATGGGACCATCAAACCTGAAAATCCACGGATTACCAATGCTCAAAAAGCCATCCGTACCAACGATATCGAAAACGTCGGAAAAACGGCTCGTCACCATACCATGTTTGAAATGTTGGGAAACTTCTCAATCGGGGATTACTTCCGTGATGAAGCTATTACCTGGGCTTATGAGCTCTTGACAAGTCCAGAATGGTTTGACTTCCCGAAAGACAAACTCTACATGACTTACTATCCAGATGACAAGGATTCCTACAACCGTTGGATCGCAGTTGGGGTAGATCCAAGCCACTTGATCCCAATTGAAGACAACTTCTGGGAAATCGGTGCTGGACCTTCTGGACCAGATACGGAAATCTTCTTTGACCGTGGGGAAGCCTTTGACCCAGAAAACATCGGCCTTCGCCTTCTTGCGGAAGATATCGAAAACGACCGTTACATCGAAATTTGGAATATCGTTTGTCACAGTTTAACGCGGACCCAGCGGTTCCTCGTAGCGAGTACAAGGAATTACCACACAAGAACATTGATACGGGTGCAGGTTTGGAACGTTTGGTAGCCGTGATTCAAGGGGCCAAGACTAACTTTGAAACAGACCTCTTCATGCCAATCATTCGTGAAGTTGAGAAGTTGTCTGGTAAGGTCTACGACCAAGACGGCGATAACATGAGCTTCAAGGTTATTGCAGACCATATCCGTTCGCTTTCATTTGCCATCGGTGATGGAGCCCTTCCAGGAAATGAAGGTCGTGGTTATGTCCTTCGTCGTCTCCTTCGTCGTGCCTCTATGCATGGTCAAAAATTGGGTATCAATGAGCCTTTCCTTTACAAACTGGTTCCAACTGTTGGCAAAATCATGGAAAGCTATTACCCAGAAGTGCTTGAAAAACGTGATTTTATTGAAAAAATCGTCAAGAGTGAGGAAGAGTCATTCGCTCGTACCCTTCACTCAGGTCAACACTTTGCAGAAACAATCGTAGCAGACTTGAAAGAAAAAGGCCAAACGGTTATCGCTGGACAAGATGTCTTCAAACTCTACGATACTTATGGATTTCCCAGTGGAATTGACAGAAGAAATCGCTGAAGAAGCTGGTATGACAGTCGACCGTGAAGGTTTTGAAGCAGCCATGAAAGAGCAGCAAGAACGTGCGCGTGCATCAGCTGTTAAAGGCGGATCCATGGGGATGCAAAACGAAACCCTTCAAAACATTACAGTTGAAAGTGTCTTTAACTACAATGCTAGTCAATTGCCTTCAAAATTAGTAGCTATCGTAGCAGACAATGCAGAAGTAGAAGCTGTTTCTGAAGGAACTGCATCTCTAATCTTTGCAGAAACACCATTCTATGCTGAAATGGGTGGACAAGTAGCTGACCATGGTCAAATCTTGGATGCTGCAGGAAATGTCGTAGCGACTGTAACAGATGTTCAAAAAGCGCCAAACGGACAAGCTCTTCATACCGTTGAAGTTCATGCTCCACTTGCTTTGAACCAAGAATATACCTTGGCGATCGATACCAACCGTCGTCATCGTGTCATGAAGAACCACACAGCAACTCACTTGCTCCATGCGGCTCTTCACAATATCCTTGGCCACCATGCTACTCAAGCAGGATCTCTTAACGAAGTAGAATTCCTTCGCTTTGACTTCACTCACTTCCAAGCGGTAACTCCTGAAGAGTTGCGTGCCATTGAACAACAAGTCAATGAAAAAATCTGGGAAGCCATCGCTGTGGAAACAGTTGAGACAGATATTGACACAGCCAAAGAAATGGGTGCTATGGCCCTCTTTGGTGAGAAATACGGTAAGGAAGTTCGTGTTGTGACCATTGGTGACTACTCAGTCGAACTCTGTGGTGGTACCCATGTAGGTAACACTTCTGAAATCGGTCTCTTCAAGATTGTCAAAGAAGAAGGGATTGGATCAGGAACTCGTCGTATCTTGGCAGTGACTGGTAAAGAGGCCTTCGAAGCCTACCGTGAACAAGAAGATGCTCTGAAAGCCGTCGCAGCAACCTTGAAAGCCCCTCAACTCAAGGAAGTCCCTCACAAGGTAGAAGGTCTTCAAGAGCAACTCCGTCAATTGCAAAAAGAAAATGCAGAGTTGAAGGAAAAAGCGGCAGCAGCTGCAGCAGGTGATGTCTTCAAGGATGTTCAAGAAGCAAATGGCCACAGCTTTATCGCAAGCCAAGTCTCTGTTTCAGATGCGGGCGCCCTTCGTACCTTTGCGGATAACTGGAAGCAAAAAGATTACTCTGATGTGCTTGTTCTTGTCGCAGCCATCGGTGACAAGGTCAACCTTCTTGTAGCCAGCAAGACAAAAGACATCCACGCAGGTAACTTGGTCAAAGAATTGGCTCCAATCGTCGATGGACGTGGTGGTGGTAAACCAGACATGGCCATGGCAGGAGGAAGCAACCAAGAGAAGATCCAAGAATTGTTGGATGTCGTAGCTAGTAAATTGTAAGCAATAAGAGATCTACCTTAGGAGAAGTATCAGATAGAGTATAAAAGACTACTGATCATTTTTTTCCTTAGGGTGAGTACGGACGTCAGCGAACTTCTACGAAGTTCCATGACTAATTCTTGAGCCTAAGGTCTCAAGAATTCCGAGTGCCTGAAACTATTAAGTTTCAGGCACTTTTCTCACGGCGGAAAATTTCAGTATCTATTTGAATAATTCCGAAAATTAGATATTAATTCTATTTTTTTAGGAATACTTTAATTCTTATTTTACGATCCACACAAGCTCTAAGCTATCATTCCCCAAAAATGATCAACAAAAAACCTTTCCATCTGGAAAGGTTTTTGTCTTATAGGCCGTAGTTGTAATCGTCATCCTGCATGGCTTCTACTTCACCGAGAAGGTATCCATTTCCGACTTGAGAGAAGAAGTCGTGGTTGGATGTTCCGGTTGAGATCCCATTCATAACGATTGGGTTGACATCGTCCGCTGAGTCAGGGAAGAGCGGATCTTGTCCCAAGTTCATAAGGGCTTTGTTAGCATTGTAGCGAAGGAAGGTCTTGACTTCCTCTGTCCAGCCCACACCGTCATAGAGACTCTCTGTGTAGCCTTCTTCATTCTCATAGAGGGTGTAGAGCAGGTCGTACATCCATTCTTTGAGTTTTTCTTGTTCGTCTTCTGGTAATTCGTTAAATCCAAGTTGGAACTTATAGCCGATATAGGTTCCGTGAACAGATTCGTCCCGAATGATCAACTTGATGATTTCAGCCACGTTGGCTAATTTGTTGTTTCCAAGATAGTAGAGCGGTGTGAAGAAACCAGAGTAGAAGAGGAAGGTTTCAAGGAAGACGCTGGCTACTTTCTTTTCAAGGGGAGTCCCATTAAGGTAGATTTCATTGATGATTTCTGCCTTCTTCTGAAGAAAAGGATTGGTATTGGTCCATTCGAAAATCTCTTCGATTTCTGACTTGGTATTCAAGGTAGAAAAGATTGAAGAGTAAGACTTAGCATGGACAGATTCCATAAATTGGATGTTGTTAAAGACAGCTTCTTCGTGGGGAGTGCGAATATCTGCACGAAGGGCTTGCACACCAGTTTCGGACTGCATAGTATCCAACAGTGTCAATCCACCAAAGACTTTACCAACCAAGTCTTTTTCTTTGAGAGATAACTTTCTCCAGTCGTCCAAGTCGTTTGACAAAGGAATACGTGTATCCAACCAGAATTGTTCGGTTAGTTTTTCCCAAGTAGATTTATCGATGACATCTTCGATGGCATTCCAGTTAATGGCTTTGTAGTAAGTTTCCATTTGAAATCTCTTTCTTTTTCTAATTCATTCGATCATACAATCATTGTTATTCTAACACAATTATTAGAATACCGCACCAAAAGTCGGCGAACCGACTTTTGGTAGCAATGGATCAGAGTGTCTTAGATGACACAGCTTTCACATTGGTTCGCACCAACTTCTCCACCGTCATCTGTAAAGGTACGGACGTAGTAGATAGACTTGATTCCCTTGTTAAAGGCGTAGTTGCGAAGGATAGACAAGTCACGAGTGGTTTGTTTGTTTTCAGTTTTCCATTCGTAAAGGCCTTTTGGAATGTCACTGCGCATGAAGAGAGTCAGTGAGAGCCCTTGGTCTACGTGCTCAGTTGCGGCAGCATAGACATCGATGACTTTCCGCATATCCATATCGTAGGCAGAAGTGTAATAAGGAATCGTTTCCGTTGACAATCCTGCTGCAGGGTAGTAGATCTTCCCAATTTTCTTCTCTTGGCGTTCTTCAATCCGTTGTGTAATTGGGTGGATAGAAGCAGAGACATCGTTGATGTAGCTGATAGAACCATTTGGTGCTACAGCCAAGCGGTTTGGTGGTAAAGACCATCTGCTTTCACTTTATCACGAAGTTCAGCCCAGTCTTCTGCACTAGGGATAAAGATCCCTTCAAAGAGTTCTTTGACACGATCAGATTTTGGAACAAACTCTCCGGTCGTGTACTTATCAAAGTAGCTACCGTTTGCGTAGTCTGATTTTTCAAAGTTGTGGAAGGTAACGCCACGTTCACGCGCGATGTTATTTGATTCCACGAGGGTCCAGTAGTTCATGAGCATGAAGTAGATGCTAGTGAACTCAACAGACTCAGGTGATCCGTACTCGATCAATTGTTGCGCAAGATAGCTATGAAGTCCCATCGCACCAAGACCAAAGGTATGCGCTAGGCTATTTCCGTGGTCGATCGTAGGAACAGCTACGATGTGAGAACTATCAGTAACGAAGGTCAAGGCACGTACCATAGCACGAATAGAACGACCAAAGTCAGGCGAGGTCATCATGTTGACTACGTTTGTTGAACCAAGGTTACATGAGACGTCGGTTCCCATTTTAATGAACTCTTGAGCATCGTTGATCAAGCTTGGTTCTTGAACCTGGAGGATCTCTGAACACAAGTTACTCATGATGATTTTGCCATCAACTGGGTTGGCGCGGTTAGCGGTATCGATGTTGACTACATATGGGTAACCAGATTCTTGTTGCAATTTAGAAATTTCAGTTTCCAAATCACGTGCCTTGATTTTTGTCTTACGGATGTTTGGATTTGCAACCAATTCATCGTATTTTTCAGTGATGTCAATGTAGTTGAATGGCACTCCGTATTCACGCTCTACAGAATATGGGCTGAAGAGATACATTTCTTCATTCTTACGAGCCAACTCATAGAACTTGTCTGGTACGACGACACCAAGTGAGAGGGTCTTGACCCGGACCTTTTCATCGGCATTTTCTTTCTTAGTAGAAAGGAAGGCGATAATATCTGGGTGGAAGACGTTGAGTAAACAACCCCAGCCCCTTGACGTTGACCTAATTGGTTTGAGTAAGAGAAGCTATCTTCAAAGAGTTTCATAACAGGAACGACCCCAGAAGCAGCTCCTTCATAGCCCTTGATCGGTGCTCCAGCTTCACGAAGGTTGCTGAGGGAGATTCCAACCCCACCACCGATACGTGACAGTTGAAGGGCAGAGTTGATAGAGCGTCCAATCGCATTCATATCATCTGTTACTTGGATCAAGAAACAGGAAACTAATTCTCCACGGCGGGCACGTCCAGCATTTAAGAAAGAAGGAGTAGCTGGTTGGTAGCGTTGGTGGATGATTTCGTTTGCGATGTCTTTGGCAATGTCTTCATTTCCATCCGCAAAATAGAGAGCGTTGAAGAAGACGCGGTCTTCCATGCTTTCAAGATAGTACTCTCCATCATTTGTTTTCAAAGCATATTGGTTATAAAATTTATAGGCAGCCATGAAAGACTTAAATTGGAAATTTTGGTCTTTGATAAATTGGGCCAATTCTTCCAAAAACTCAGGACGATACTTCTGAATGAAGGCTGTTTCGATATAGTTGTGTTCAATAAGGTAGTTGATTTTATCTGTTATTGAATCAAAGGTCATGGTATTTGGCACAACATTTTCTTTAAAGAAAGCATCCAAGGCTTCTTTGTCTTTATGAAGCATGATTTGACCGTTTACTGGACGGTTGATTTCATTATTAAGACGGAAGTAGGTTACGTCTTCAAGTGATTTTAATCCCATAATGTTCCTTTTTCTAGTTCAAAAAATGAAGAGGAGAAGTCCTCTCTTTACAAGTAAAAAGTCTAGTGTTAGGTTGCTAACGCTAGACCCTATGTAAGCAAAATACTTTGTTTATTAAGAAAGTTTCTTCAACTTAGCTGGTTGAAAACCAGAAAATACTTCATCAGGTGTTTGAATAACTGGAGCAGCATTGAATCCAAGATTCTTAACGTGATCTACAAATTCTGGCTGTTCATCTAAGTTAATTTCGCGGTATTCCACGTGATTGCTATCGAGGAATCGCTTAGTCATTTTACATTGAACACAATTATTTTTTGAATAAATGGTTACCATTTCTTTTCCGTTCTCCTATCGAAATATAAATCTGTAAACAGTATAAACAAAATCCAGCAACTTGTCAACAAAATAAAACTAAATATTGTGCAAAGAAATAAAATGTGGTTTTGAAAGCACAATATATTGTGGTAGGTGAAAAGTATGAAATTCTGAGAAAAGGGATAGGGATAGGCTTTTAAGCATCTTTAATTAGTTATAATTTTTGGGTGAATCAATATCCTGTGGTTCAGCTACTTTTTTTCATTGAAAGCGGAAGAAAAATGTTACTTATAATATAGTAGAAAAATTGAAAGAGATCTGTTTTTTCTTTCTAGATCGCTCTTAAAAATGTATTTAGATTGGGATTTCTCGCAGTTTTTTTTTCTGTAAGGCAGTGATAAAAATCTTGAAAAAAATTTCAAAAGATGATATAATACCAAATTGTAAGGGTTATCACATGTAACTCAAAACTAATTTTAAAAGGAGAGTCAAACTATGGCTTCTAAAGATTTCCACATCGTGGCAGAAACAGGTATCCACGCACGTCCAGCAACTTTGTTGGTTCAAACTGCTAGCAAATTTGCTTCAGATATTACTCTTGAATACAAAGGTAAATCAGTTAACTTGAAATCAATCATGGGTGTTATGAGCCTTGGTGTTGGTCAAGGAGCTGACGTTGTAATCTCAGCTGAAGGTGCTGACGCTGATGATGCTCTTGCAGCAATCGCTGAAACAATGGAAAAAGAAGGATTGGCATAAACATGACAGAAATGCTTAAAGGAATTGCAGCATCTGACGGTGTTGCTGTTGCTAAGGCATATCTACTTGTTCAACCCGACTTGTCATTTGAAACAATCTCAGTTGAAGATACAAATGCAGAAGAAGCTCGTTTGGATGCAGCTCTTGAAGCTTCACAAAACGAGCTTTCTCTTATTCGGGAGAATGCAGTAGCGAGCCTTGGTGAGGAAGCAGCACAAGTATTTGATGCTCACATGATGGTCCTTTCTGACCCCGAAATGGTTGGTCAGATCAAGGAAACGATTCGTACGAAAAAAATCAATGCAGAAGCTGGCTTGAAAGAAGTCACTGACATGTTTATTGCAATCTTTGAAGGAATGGAAGACAATCCTTACATGCAAGAACGTGCAGCAGATATTCGCGACGTGACCAAACGTGTGCTTGCAAACTTGCTTGGTAAGAAATTGCCAAACCCAGCAACCATCAATGAAGAAGCAATCGTTGTTGCGCATGACTTGACTCCATCTGATACAGCTCAGTTGAACAAAAAATTTGTAAAAGCTTTTGTTACGAATATCGGTGGACGTACTAGTCACTCAGCGATCATGGCGCGTACACTTGAAATCGCAGCTGTTCTTGGTACAAATAACATTACAGATCTTGTAAAAGATGGTGATGTTTTGGCTGTATCTGGAATCACTGGTGAAGTGGTCATCAACCCAAGTGAAGAACAAATCGCAGCCTTTAAAGCAGCTGGTGAAGCTTATGCAAAACAAAAAGCTGAATGGGCTCTCCTTAAAGATGCTAAACAGTGACTGCTGATGGCAAACACTTCGAGTTGGCTGCAAACATTGGTACCCCTAAAGACGTTGAAGGGGTGAATGATAACGGTGCAGAAGCAGTTGGTCTCTACCGTACTGAATTCTTGTACATGGATTCTCAAGACTTCCCAACAGAAGACGACCAATACGAAGCTTACAAAGCAGTTCTTGAAGGTATGAATGGTAAACCTGTTGTTGTTCGTACAATGGATATCGGTGGGGATAAAGAACTTCCTTACTTCGATCTTCCTAAAGAAATGAACCCATTCTTGGGTTACCGTGCATTACGTATTTCTATCTCTGAAACGGGTAACCAAATGTTCCGTACTCAATTGCGTGCTTTGCTTCGTGCATCTGTTCACGGTAAATTGCGGATCATGTTCCCAATGGTTGCTTTGTTGAAAGAATTCCGTACTGCTAAAGGGATTCTTGAAGAAGAAAAAGCAAAATTGGTTGCTGAAGGTGTTGCCGTTGCAGATGATATCCAAGTAGGTATCATGATTGAAATTCCAGCTGCAGCGATGCTTGCTGACCAATTTGCTAAAGAAGTTGATTTCTTCTCAATTGGTACAAATGACTTGATCCAATACACAATGGCTGCTGACCGTATGAACGAACAAGTTTCATACCTTTACCAACCATATAACCCATCAATCCTTCGCTTGATCAACAACGTGATCAAGGCAGCTCATGCTGAAGGTAAATGGGCTGGTATGTGTGGTGAAATGGCCGGCGACCAAACGGCTGTTCCACTTCTTGTCGGAATGGGCTTGGATGAATTCTCCATGTCAGCTACATCTGTCCTTCGTACACGTAGCTTGATGAAGAAATTGGATACAGCTAAGATGCAAGAATATGCCAACCGTGCTCTTACAGAATGTTCAACAATGGAAGAAGTGCTTGAACTTTCTAAAGAATACGTGAATGTCGACTAAGAATCAATCAGAGAGTGGGACAGAAATCGGTCATTCGTTAGAATTCGATTTCGTCGTCCCACCTCCGCACAGTTGAGCAGGGCTGTAAAAGCTGATGAAATCAGCGTAGTAGAGCCCACTCAACCACTGCGTCTTGCTCGACAATCCAAAGACAATTGAGAGGCTAGGACTTTTGTCCCAGCCTCTTTTTTTATAATTTTTTCTCTTTGTTCATAAAAATGATTATTTCATTCGTAATAAACTAGTTAGTAATAAAAAAATATCGATTAAAAATGTTCGGTTTTATGTTTAAATTTCCTTCGATTTATAGTATAATCGTAAGTAAGTTTAGGAGGAAAGCGAAGGAATGAACTAAAAGGTTCGGAAAAGAAAAGGAAAGAACTTTTCCTGATAAAATTACATGATTTTCTGGAATCAACTTGAAAACTAATTAGTTTTATAGTAAAATAGAAACATGTAGAAAACGCTTTCAAAAAATAAAAGAGGTGAGTATATGGATAGAAGCACAGACTTATGGACATTTGGAAGAGGGGATAATTTCCAGCTTCAAGAGTATTTAGGTGCTCACAAGGAAACAAGGGGAGAACAAGAAGGTTATGCGTTCCGTGTTTGGGCTCCCAATGCCCAGGCAGTTGATCTGATTGGTGACTTCACTGATTGGGAAGCGCGGAAAATTCCAATGGTTCGTAATGAAGGAGGCGTCTGGGAAGTCTTCTGTACGGATGCAAAAGAGGGAGATATATACAAATATTTGGTGACACGAAATAATGGTCATCAGGTTCAAAAAATTGATCCCCTAGCGTTATGGATGGAAAAACGACCAAATACAGGGTCTATCATTAAGACCATTCCTGAAAAAAACTGGAAAGATGGTCTTTGGAGAGCACGCCGTAAAAAATTAGGTTTTAAGGAACGACCTGTTAATATCTATGAGGTTCACGCAGGATCTTGGAAACGAAATGACGATTATAGTTCCTATACCTTCAAACAATTAAAAGAAGAGCTCATTCCTTATTTGGTTGAAATGAACTACACCCACGTAGAATTTATGCCAGTGATGGCTCATCCATTGGGATTGAGCTGGGGGTATCAGCTCATGGGCTATTTTGCACTTGAGCAGACATATGGTAGCCCAGAAGAATTCCAAGATTTCGTGGAAGAATGTCACCTCAACAATATCGGAGTGATTGTGGATTGGGTTCCTGGCCATTTCATTATTAACGATGATGCTTTGGCATATTACGACGGAACACCAACCTTTGAATACCAGGATGAACATCGGGCTCATAACTATGGTTGGGGGGCTCTGAACTTTGATTTAGGAAAGAATCAAGTGCAATCATTCTTGATTTCTAGTTTGAAGTTTTGGATTGAAACCTATCATTTAGATGGAATTCGGGTCGATGCTGTGAGCAATATGCTTTATCTCGATTACGATAGTGGTCCATGGACTCCGAATATTGATGGCGGAAACCTCAATTATGAGGGCGTTCATTTCCTTCGACGTTTGAATGCTATTATTAAAAACGATCATCCAGATGTCATGATGATTGCTGAAGAAAGTTCTGCTGGTCAAAAGATCACAGGCCCTGAAGAAGAAGGTGGCCTAGGCTTTGACTATAAATGGAATATGGGTTGGATGAATGATATTCTACGATTTTATGAGGAAGATCCCGTCTATCGGAAATATGATTTCAATCTGGTAACCTTTAGTTTCATGTATGCATTTTCCGAAAATTTCTTACTACCATTTTCACATGATGAAGTGGTGCACGGTAAGAAGAGCTTGATGCACAAGATGTGGGGAGATCGCTACAATCAATTTGCTGGGCTTCGCAATCTCTTAACCTATCAGATCTGCCATCCAGGTAAGAAATTGCTCTTTATGGGGTCAGAATTTGGTCAATTTTTGGAATGGAAGTCAGAAGAGCAACTGGAATGGGCAATCTAGAGGATGAAATGAATGCTAAGATGCGTCGTTTCACATCTCAGCTCAATCATTTCTATAAAGAACACAAAGAATTGTGGGAGATTGATGATAGCTATGATGGCTTAGAGATTATTGATGCAGATAACCGTGATCAGAGCGTCTTGTCCATGGTCCGGAAAAATCGAAAAGGCGATCTTCTGGTGTGTGTCTTCAATATGGCGCCAGTGGAACGCAAGGACTTTACGATCGGTGTTCCTGTATCAGGAGTCTATGAAGAAATTTGGAATACAGAATTAGAAGAATGGGGAGGTGTCTGGAAAGAGCACAATCCGACAGTTCAGTCTCAAGAAGGACTGTGGAAGGATTATGAACAAACCTTGACCTTTACCTTGCCGGCATTAGGAGCTAGCATTTGGAAGGTGAAGCGCAAGGTGCGTAAAACGAAATCTAAAGCATTAGATAAAAAATGATGATCGGTTGACTCTATGGGAGTCCAGGCTTAAAAAAGAGGAAGTAGTCAATGAAGAATGAAATGCTCGCTTTAATCCTTGCTGGAGGGCAAGGAACTCGTCTTGGAAAATTAACCAAAAACATCGCAAAACCTGCGGTTCAATTTGGTGGACGCTATCGGATTATCGATTTTGCTCTATCAAACTGTGCCAACTCAGGAATTCACAATGTTGGTGTGATTACACAGTACCAACCACTGGCCCTCAACAGTCATATCGGAAATGGTTCAAGCTGGGGCTTGGATGGAATCAACACAGGTGTTTCTATTTTGCAACCTTATTCAGCTAGTGAAGGAAATCGCTGGTTCGAAGGAACTAGCCATGCCATCCTCCAAAATATTGACTATATCGACAGCATTAATCCTGAATATGTACTGATTCTTTCTGGTGACCATATCTATAAGATGGACTATGATGATATGCTTCAATCCCACAAGGATAATAATGCGAGCTTGACCGTTGCGGTCCTCGATGTACCTTTGAAGGAAGCAAGCCGTTTTGGAATCATGAATACCGACGCTAATAATCGGATTGTTGAATTTGAAGAAAAACCAGCAGAACCAAAATCAACTAAGGCTTCAATGGGAATCTATATTTTTGACTGGGGTCGTCTGCGCAATATGTTGGTTGCTGCTGAAAAGAGCGATATTGATATGTCGGACTTTGGTAAAAATGTCATTCCGACTTATCTAGAATCAGGCGAAAGTGTTTATGCTTATGAATTCAACGGTTATTGGAAAGACGTTGGTACGATTGAATCTCTTTGGGAAGCGAATATGGAATATATCGACCCAAATAATGCCTTGGATAGTCGCGATCGTCACTGGAAATTTATTCACGCAACCTTATTTCTCCACCAAACTTCTTTGGGGAACATGGCCACATCGAAGATTCTCTTGTCGTAGATGGATGCTTGGTCTATGGAACAGTGAAACATTCGATCTTGTCTACAGAAGCGCAGGTTCGTGAAGGAGCAGTTGTTGAAGATGCGGTTGTAATGAGCAATGCTATTATCGGTAAAGGGGCTGTCGTGAAACGCGCGATTATCGGAGAAGGGGCAGTCATTGCAGAAGGTGTCGTGATTGATGGCACAGAAGAAGTGCAAGTTGTCGGTTACAATGAAAAAGTGGGGGTAGCAACAGATGAAGATTGATAAATATTCAGCCATTTTAGGAAATACAGTTGGGTATCATGATATGTCCACTTTGACTGGCCATCGTCCGGTAGCCTCTCTACCGTTTGATGGGAAATACCGCTTGATTGACTTCCCGTTGTCTAGTCTTGCGAATGCTGGTATTCGTAGTGTATTTGGTATTTTCCAACAAGAAAATATTAGTTCGGTCTTTGACCATATTCGTTCAGGTCGTGAGTGGGGCTTGTCTACCCTATTGAGTCACTATTATCTTGGAATCTATAATACTCCAGTGGAAATACAAACGTAGGGCCTGAATACTACCAACAATTATTGACTTATTTGAAACGGTCTGGCTCAAACCAAACGGTTGCTTTGAACTGTGATGTCTTGATGAATATTGACCTCAATCAAGTTTTCCACCTGCACAATACCATTGACCGTCCGATTACGGTAGTTTATAAAAAGTTGCATCCTCAAAATATCTCTGAAGTGAATGCTATTCTACAGATTGATGAGACAGACCATGTTACGGAGCAAAAACTGTTTGACAGCAAGTCTCCTGATGAAGTTTACAACATGTCAACAGATGTCTTTATTGTGGATACTCCTTGGTTGATTGAAAAATTAGAAGAAGAAGCTAAGAAGGAATACCCACAAAAACTACGCTATATCTTGCGTGAATTGGCTGTAGAATACAATGCCTTTGCCTTTGAGTATACAGGTTATCTAGCAAATATTCACTCAGTTGAGTCATACTATCAAGCAAACTTGGATATGTTGGAAAACCAAAAATTCATGAAACTCTTCTCACCAAATCAAAAAGTGTATACAAAAGTGAAGAATGAAGAGCCAACCTATTATTCTAAGACTTCAAACATTAAAACGTCTCAATTTGCTTCGGGTAGTATTGTAGAAGGCACGGTAGAAGGTTCCGTTGTTTCTCGTAGGGTTCATCTCCATGAAGGATCAGTGGTTCGAAATAGTCTTCTCTTCCCGGGTGTTGTGGTTCATGAAAATGCAATCGTTGAAAACGCGATCCTGGATAAAGGTGTCGAAGTGGCTGCTGGTGTGACGATTCGCGGAGGTGAAGGAACTCCGGTGGTGATTAAAAAAGGAACGACTGTTACAGAGGATATTGTCTAATGAAACTATTATTTGTTGCCGCAGAAGGTGCTCCATTTTCAAAGACTGGTGGGTTGGGAGACGTTATTGGTGCTCTTCCTAAATCCTTAGCTAAAAGTGGTCATGATGTGCGCGTGATGCTGCCATACTATGATATGGTAGAAGCAAAGTTTGGGGATCAAATTGAAGATGTTTTGCATTTTGAAACCAAGGTTGGCTGGAGAGGTCAATATGTTGGTGTGAAACGGATTGTGCGAGACGGAGTAACCTTTTACTTTATTGATAACCAACATTATTTCTTTAGAGGCCATGTATATGGTGACTTTGACGATGGAGAACGATTTGCCTTTCCAGCTTGCAGCTTTAGAAACGATGGAGCGGGTGGACTTTATTCCAGATGTGGTTCATGCCCATGATTACCATACGGCTATGATTCCTTTCTTGCTGAAGGAAAAATACCGTTGGATTCAAGCCTATCATGGAATCAAAACCGTATTGACCATCCATAATTTGGAATTCCAAGGTCAGTTTGATCCAGGAATGTTATGGGATCTATTCGGAGTGGGATTTGAACGCTATGCAGATGGAACGCTTCGGTGGAATGATTGCCTAAACTGGATGAAAGCTGGTATTCTTTATGCAGACCGTGTGACAACTGTATCTCCTAGTTATGCGCATGAGATTATGACTCCTGAGTATGGTTGTGGCTTGGATCAGATCCTTCGGATGGAGTCTGGCAAGGTGACCGGAATTGTCAATGGAATTGATGCAGATCTATATAATCCTGAAACGGATCCACTCTTGACACATCACTTCAGTCTCTCAGATCTTTCAGGCAAGGCGGCTAGTAAACGTGCCCTTCAAGAACGTGTCGGCCTACCTGTTCGCGATGATGTGCCCTTATTTGGGATTGTGTCTCGTTTAACACGCCAAAAAGGTTTTGATATTGTGGTGGAAGAGTTGCATCAGCTTCTACAAAAAGATATTCAGATTGTCTTGCTCGGTACAGGAGATCCTGCATTTGAAAATGCCTTTGCTTGGTTTGGTCATGCTTTTCCGGATAAACTGTCAGCTAATATCACTTTTGATGTGCAATTGGCCCAAGAAATCTATGCAGCATCAGATGTCTTCTTGATGCCAAGTCGTTTTGAACCATGTGGCCTTTCTCAAATGATGGCCATGCGTTATGGAACTCTTCCCTTGGTACATGAAGTTGGTGGACTTCGTGATACGGTTCAGCCGTATAATGTTGTTGATGGAAGTGGAACAGGCTTTAGCTTCAATAATTTATCTGGCTACTGGTTTAACTGGGCAGTTGATGAAGCCTTGGCTGTCTACTACAATAACAAACAGGCTTGGTATGGTCTACAAGAGCAAGCCATGACTCGTGACTTCTCATGGGATACAGCTAGTCAACGATACAACGATTTGTACCAGTCCTTATAAGTGAATCTATTGTAAAAACGCCTTTCGAGGCGTTTTTTGTGTTGCTTTCTTCCTAGAAAGAAAACGTTTAATTTTTTGAGATATAGAGCTTGCTAAAATAGAAGAAAAAAGATAAGATAGGTAAAGGTAAAAAATCTCGGGAAGGTCCTTGTTTTTGGAGATGGTCTCACCCTCTTTAAACAATAAGGACTTTATATGAGGTTTAAATATTACTATATAGGAATTTTAGGATGAAAAAAGCGAAACAAACTTTTGAAAAAATGACCAAATATTCGATTCGGAAATTATCTGTCGGGGTTGGTCCTGTTGCCATCGGAGCCTTTTTATTAGGGGGAACTCTCTTAGGAGCTCGTCCTGTCCAAGCTGATCAGGTGAGCCTATCTGCTAATGTGCACTTAGGATATGTGACAGATGAAGAGCTAACTGCTGAAGAAAAGGCACAGGTAATTCATGCAATCCCTGAAGAATATCAAAATGAAGATACTTTCTATCTCGTCTATAAGAAGAAGGAGGCAAGCCAGCCAGTTCTTCCCCAAACTGGAAGTCAGGAAGTGGCACTGTTCGGTCTAAGTCTAGCCACTGCTTCCTTTGCGGTCCTCTTGCTTTCTAAAAAGCACAGAAAGAAAATCATGGCTGTCCTTTTGATTGGAGCTATGGGACAAAGTCTTTTGCTACCAATTGAAGTTGCAGCTTTGCAAAACCAAGTTTTACTTGCTTATAATCAGAATCTTTCGATCGCATCGAGCAAAGATCTTGCAGATGGTGTGATTCAAATTGACGGTTATGACTATGTTGGCTATTTGCGCTATTCGTCCGTGCAAAAGACAGGCTCTCAGGAAGCAAAAGTTATTCAGGAAAGTCAATCCTCTGTAGATAGAAGTTCTAAAACGAGCAAAGGGGTTCTAGAAGTAAATCCTCAGGAGCGTGTGACGCCAGAAGTCACTCCAGCCTTTCCTATAGTTGAAAAAGCAAGGCTTGAAGTCTTAACGGAACCTGTACCATTTGAAATCGTCAATCAAGAAGATCCCACATTAGCCAAAGGACAAACCAAGGTGCTGACAGCTGGCCAAAATGGGGAGCGGACCATTTTGACAGAAGTGAGTGTAGTAGATGGACAAGAAGTTCGCAGAGTAGTCGAAAGCAAAATCACCAAAGAACCAGTTTCACAAATTCTTGCTGTCGGGACAAAAGAGGACGTTCAACCAACCCCGAAACCAGCTCCAGTCGTAATAGCTAAGGGAACACAGGAAGAAGGCCACGTAGGCGAAGCTCCTGTACAACCAGAAAACCCAGCTTATACCGGTGTTGTGGAAGCCAAGGGAACGCAGGAAGAAGGCCACGTAGGGGAAGCCCCTGTACAACCAGAGACTCCTGCCTATACCGGTGTTGTGGAAGCCAAGGGAACGCAAGAGGAAGGCCATGTGGGCGAAGCTCCTGTACAACCAGAGACTCCCGCCTATACCGGTGTTGTGGAAGCCAAGGGAACACAGGAAGAAGCCCATATAGGCGAAGCTCCTGTACAGCCAGAGAATCCAACTTATACCGGTGTCATCGAAGCCAAGGGCACGCAAGAAGACGGCCACGTAGGTGAAGCTCCTGTTCAACCAGAGAATCCAGTCTACCAAGTGACCGAAGGGACAAAAACTGAGACAGAAACGGTGGCCCTACCATATACAATAGAGTATGTATCAGATGCGAACCGCTATACTGATGAAGAAAGTGTCCTTCAAAAAGGAGAGGCTGGTAGCCAGGAAATTCGCCGTGTCTATAAAACGGTCAATGGTGAGAAAGTTGGAGAGCCTCTCAGCACAACAACTGAAACAGTAAAAGCTCCTGTGACAGAAAAAATTAGTCGTGGGACCAAGGCTATTGAAGACAAAATACAGGAAGTTGTTTTTGAGGAAATCCCATTTAAGACAGTAACCGAACAAGATGCCACCCTGCTAAAAGGAACTGAAACGGTTTCTCAAGAAGGAAAAAATGGGAAGAAGAAAATCACCAAGGTCTATAAGACCATTAAAGGTGTAAAAACTGCGGATGCTCCAATGGTTTCGGAAGAAGTAGTTGAACAAGCCCAAGATCAGATCATTAAAAAAGGGACCAAAGAACTAGACAAGCCAACCTTGACCTTGACCCAGGTCGATAAGGAAGAATTGAAGCACAGTGCTAAAGCTACCTATCAGTTAGACAAACCAGAGGGGGTAACCATCAAATCTATCCAGGCGGTGTTGAAGAAGGGCGATCAAGTTGTGAAAACTTTTGCCCTTTCAGAGTCTGATTTAGCAGCTGCCTTGGCAGACTTAGACTACTACAAGGATTATACGCTTGCAACAACCATGGTCTATGATCGTGGAAATGGGGATGAAGAAGAAGTTCTCAAGGAAGAACCACTAAGACTTGACCTTAAAAAAGTTGAAGTCAAAAATATCAAGGAAACCAGTTTGATTAGCGTGGATGACCAAGGTCTTGAGACCGATCGTAGCCTCTTGTCAGAAACACCATCAGATGTTAAACCTTATTACTTAAAAGTTACCACTCATGATAATAAGGTCACAAAACTGGCTGTTGATAAGATTGAAGAAGTCACAGTTGATGGAAAAGCATTATATAAGGTTACTGCTAAAGCACCTGATCTCATCCAACGAACAGCAGATAATCAGTTTGCAGAAGAATATGTCCATTACTTTGCAAAACCAAAGGCTCATGAAGGTGATGTTTATTACGATTTCAATGAACTTGTAAAAGCCATGCAAGCCAATCCAAGTGGTACATTTAAACTGGGTGCAGATTTGAATGCTGCCAATGTTCCAACGCCGAATAAAGAGTATGTAACAGGAAAATTTAGTGGTCATTTAACCAGTGTTGACGGCAAACAGTACTCTATTCATAATATGGCCCGTCAGTTGTTCAATAATCTAGAAGGTGGTTCGGTTAAAAACGTTAACTTAGCCAATGTGAATATCAACATGCCGTGGATTGAAAATATTTCAGCCCTGGCTCGAGTTGTCAAAAACGCGACAGTTGAAAACCTCAAGGTAACTGGAAATATCCTTGGTAAAGATGGTGTGGCTGGTATTGTCAATAAAGTCGATGCTGGGGGACTTCTAACCAATGTTGCCTTTATCGGTAAGATTACTGGTATTGGTGATAAAGGCTGGGATATGGGTGGTATCGCCGGTGAAGTTTGGAAAGGAAATATCAAAAAAGCTTATGTAGATGCGGATATCGTTGGTAATAAAGCTCGTGTTGGTGGTCTGGTTTCTAGAACGGATAACGGTTATGATCCAAATGGTGTCAACACAAATGCCTTTACCAGCGAGTCGGTCGTTAAAGGAACCATCAAGGTGAAACATCCAATTGAGGTTGGAGGGTACATCAGTAAACTACCCATGGGGTCGAGTTCTTAATAACGTTTCAATGATGAAAGTTGAAAATGGTGAAGAGTTCTATGGTTCTAAGGATCTTGATGATGATGGTGGTTATTTCACAAATAACTGGATCGATAAGAACTACGTTGTTAAAGATGTCAGTGAAGGGAAGCATTCTTTCCAGTATTCACGTACCAATAGAATTAAGGAAATCAGTCTTGAAGAAGCAAATAAAAAGATAGCGGAATTCGGTATTACTGCTGATACGTTTGAAATTAAACCTCTTGTTGAGGATACTCTCAATAATAAGAAAGTAAAAGCTGATACTTATAAAGATACTCAAGATTACGACGCCTCTCGTGAACTTGCCTACCGTAATATTGAAAAATTACAACCATTCTACAATAAAGAATGGATCGTAAACCAAGGAAACAAATTAGCTGCAGCTAGTCCTCTCTTGACCAAGGAAATCTTGTCTGTGACGGCTATGAAGGGCAATGATTTTGTTACAGAATTGGCTGATGCCGACCATATCCTCATCCACTATGCCGATAAGACAAAAGATATTTTTAGCATTTCACCGAATGATTCTAAGGTCAAACAAGTGAAGAGTACAGTGTAGCAGAGCTCGGTGAAGTGGTTTATACGCCGAATATGGTTGACAAAGACCGGACGGATCTCATTAGCGCCATTGTTGAAACATTAAATCCAGTCGAATTGCAATCAGACCCTATTTACAAACACCTAGGTAGAACAGGACCTAACAAAGTCAATGCTATTAAGAACCTCTATCTGGAAGAATCCTTCAAAGAGGTGAAGGATAATCTGACTCACTTTGTGAAACAGTTGGTTGAAAATGAGGATCATCAATTAAACACAGATGAGGCTGCCAAACGGGCTTTGATCAAGAAAATTGATGACAACAAGGCAGCGGTTCTCCTTGGTCTCTCTTACCTCAATCGTTATTACGGAGTGAAGTTTGATAACTTCAATATCAAGCAACTCATGTTGTTCAAACCAGACTTCTATGGGAAGAATGTCAGTGTGTTAGACTTCTTGATTCAGATTGGTTCTAAAGAAAATAACATTAAAGGGGATAGAACTTTAGAAGCTTATCGTGAAGCTATCGGTGGAGTTATCGGTATCGGCGAGTTAAATAGTTTCTTAGACTATAATATGCGTCTATTCACAGAAGACACAGACCTAAATGATTGGTTTATCAAAGCAACCAAAGACAATGTCTATATTGTGGAGCCTGAGACGACCAATCCAGCTTTTGCATCTGCTAAACACAGAGCTTATGAGGGCTTAAACAATGATGTGCATGGCAAGATGATTTTACCACTCTTGAACTTAAAAGATGCCCATATGTTCTTGATTTCAACCTACAATACCATGGCTTACAGTTCCTTTGAGAAGTATGGTAAGTATACTGAAGCAGAACGAAATGCCTTCAAGGCGGAAATTGATAAGGTCGCTAAAGGGCAACAAAATTACCTAGATTTCTGGTCACGTCTAGCAACGGATAAGGTTCGCAATCAGCTCTTGAAGAGCAACAATATGGTGCCGACCCCTGTCCTTGATAACCAAAACTATAAGGGTATCAGTACCGATCGTTATGGACATACAGAAAGTGGCAAGATGTTGCTCCAATCCGTGAATTGTACGGGCCTACCGATCGTTACCATGCGACAGACTGGCGGATGGGGGCTGTAGCTCGAATTTACGGAAATCCTTATAAAGATGATTCCGTCTTCTTTATGGTAACGGATATGATCAGTGACTTTGGAGTTTCTGCCTTTACGCATGAAACGACGCACGTCAATGACCGTATGGTGTACTTAGGTGGTTGGAGACACCGCGAAGGAACAGATATTGAAGCCTTTGCCCAAGGAATGCTCCAAACACCATCTGTATCCAATCCAAATGGGGAATACAAAGCCCTAGGTATCAACATGGCCTACGAACGTCCTAACGATGGTAACCAATGGTACAATACCAATCCAAATGACCTCACCTCACGTGAGGAGATTGATCGGTACATGAAAGGTTATAACGATACGCTCATGCTTCTGGATTACCTTGAAGGGGAAGCTGTCCTCAATAAAGGCAGTCAAGACTTGAACAATGCTTGGTTCAAGAAGGTCGATAAACAATACCGAGGAGCGAATACCAAGAATCAATTCGATAAGGTACGTCCTTTGAGTGATGAGGAAAAAGCCATTGCTTTAAACACAGTAGATGATCTCATTACCAACAACTTTATGACCAACCGTGGTCCTGGAAATGGAGTCTATAATCCATCAGACTTTGGTTCAGCCTATGTGACCGTGCCGATGATGTCAGGTATTTATGGTGGGAACACCAGTGAAGGGGCTCCTGGAGCTATGTCCTTCAAACACAACACCTTCAGAATTTGGGGTTACTATGGCTATGAAAAAGGCTTCCTAGGCTATGCTTCAAACAAGTATAAACAAGAATCCAAACAAGCAGGTCATGCGACTCTAGGGGATGATTACATTATTCAGAAGATTTCTGATGGAAGATTCAGTACCCTTGAAGATTGGAAAAAAGCTTACTTCAATGAAGTTGTGACAAGTGCCAAAAATGGACTTCAGGCCATTGACATCGATGGTAAAACGTACACTAGCTATGAAGACTTGAAACGTGCATTTGCTGAAGCGGTTGATAAAGATAAAGCTACCCTAAGTAACGGCTCTGTCAAATTTGACAATACTGTTTCACTGAAGGAAAAAATCTTTAAGAAATTGCTGCAACAAACAGACAGTTTCAAAACCTCTATTTTTAAATAGGAAGAAAATGCTCATCTGCTTAGCAGGTGAGTTTTTCTATTTTTTATAAAATTGGATCTCCAACTGATGAAATAGTATAAATTTTCATTTAGGAAAAATAGACGAGGTGTTTAAAAATAACCAAGCTCTTTCGAATGCTAGTGGCAAGAAGTATTTTAAAAGTGGTGACAGAATCGTAGTAAAACGTTTTCTTTCTAAGCAAATTCTAAGCAAACATTTGACTATTATATCTTTTAGGAGTAAACTAGGGGAGTAAAATATATTTAAGGAGAATTCATCATGAATTTAACATTTTTAGGTCTTTGTTTAGCCTGTTTTGGTGTGTCACTTGCGGAAGGTTTGATGATGAGCAATCTGTTCAAATCTGCATCACGTCAACCAGAAATTATTGGTCAATTGCGTAGTCTCTTGATTCTTGGTGTTGCCTTTGTCGAAGGTACTTTCTTTGTAACTTTGGCCATGGCCTTCGTTATTAAATAGACAACTCTATTTAGAAAAGGAGGTGTCAAACCTTGGAAGAAAGTGTGAATCCAACCCTAAATATTGGACCAGTATCCTTTGATTTGACCCTACTTGCCATGTCTCTTGTAACTGTTTTGACGGTCTTTGCCTTTGTCTATTGGGCAAGTCGCAAAATGACCCTTCGTCCAAAGGGCAAGCAAAATGCTCTGGAGATGATTTATGATTTTGTTATCGGTTTTACCAAGGGAAACATTGGGGAACATTATATGAAGGATTACTCTTTATTTTTGTTTTCTCTCTTTCTCTTTATCTTGGTAGCCAATAATATTGGCTTGATGGCAAAAATTCAGACAACAAACGGTTATAACTTATGGACTTCCCCAACGGCTAACCTTGGATATGACCTATCTCTTTCATTTTTGATCACCCTGATTGCTCATGTGGAAGGAATTCGTCGCCGAGGCATTAAGGAATACTTGAAGGCTTTTGCAACACCAGGATTTATGACCCCAATGAACCTCCTAGAAGAGGTGACTAATTTTGCATCCTTAGCGATTCGGATCTACGGGAATATTTTTGCTGGTGAAGTCTTAGCATCCTTGTTACTAAGCTTGTCGCAACTGGCCTTTTATTGGTATCCAGCAGCCTTTGTTGGAAGCATGTTATGGACAGCCTTTTCGATTTTCATTTCATGTATCCAAGCTTATGTATTTACCATGTTGTCTTCGATGTACATTGGTAAAAAAATAAACGGTGAGGAAGAGTAAGTAGAGGAGGAGTAGAAGATGGATTTAACTATTGGTACCATTATTGGTGACTTTATTCTGATCGCTGGTTCCTTCCTATTACTAATCTTTTTAGTAAAGAAATATGCTTGGGGCAATATTACCAGTATTTTGGATGCGCGTGCTGAAAAAATTACCAATGATATTGATGAAGCAGAAGCAGCTCGTCAAAAAGCTGAGGAACTAGCAAGTAAACGTGAAGAAGAGTTGGCAGGTAGCCGCAAAGAAGCTGCGTCTATCGTCGAAAATGCAAAGGAAACTGCAGAAAAGAACAAATCTCAGATTCTTTCAGAAGCCACTCAAGAAGCAGTACGTTTGAAAGAAAAAGCGCAACAAGAAATTGCGCATAACAAAGAAGAAGCATTGAACAGTATCAAAGGCGATGTGGCAGATCTCACTGTCAATCTTGCCAGCAAATTGTTGAGCCAACAGCTGGATGCTGAAGCTCAACGCCAACTGATCGATCGCTATCTTGATGAATTAGGAGAAGCCTAATGGACAAAAAGCAACTGATGGTGATTGAGAAATATACCCAGCCTTTTGTTCAATTGGTCTTTGAAAAAGGAGAACAAGATCTTGTCTTTGAAAAATTGACCCAAATCAAGGGCATTTTTGAGGAGACTGGACTTGCGAACTTCTTAGCTCATATCGGTGTAGAGGATGAAGAGAAAGCAAAAAGTCTACGGCTTTTTCAACCCTCTGATTCACAATTACTCGACCATTTGATTGAAGTGGTTATTCTCAATCATCGTGAAGCCTTATTTTATGACATTGTAACGATTTGTTTGGAGCAGATTCAATTGCTGAGCAACGCTTTTGTCGTCACTGTTACGACGGTTGCTGGTTTGGATCCTGTTCAAGAGCAAAAGCTAATCCCCATTATCGAAAGAAAATTTGGGATTCAAGTTCGCTCGATCCAACAAAAGATCGATCCAGATTTAATTGGTGGCTTTGTCGTGACAGCCAATCATAAAACGTTGGATACCAGTCTCAAACACCAATTGCAAGTTATAAAATCTAAATTGAAATAGAAAGTGGTGTGAATTTTGGCGATTAACGCACAAGAAATCAGCGCTTTAATTAAGCAACAAATTGAAAATTTCAAGCCAAACTTTGACGTCACTGAGACAGGTGTTGTAACCTACATTGGTGACGGGATTGCCCGTGCTCATGGGCTTGAAAATGCCATGAGTGGTGAGTTGTTGATCTTTGAAAATGGCTCATACGGGATGGCCCAAAACTTAGAAACAACGGATGTCGGGATTATCATCTTGGGTGATTTCACGGATATTCGTGAAGGAGACTCTGTCCGTCGTACAGGTAAAATCATGGAAGTCCCGGCAGGAGATGCCTTGATTGGTCGTGTTGTCAATCCTCTAGGTCAGCCAGTGGATGGCTTGGGAGAAATCGTGACAGATAAATTCCGTCCAGTTGAAACGCCAGCTCCTGGTGTTATGCAACGGAAATCTGTCTCAGAACCTCTACAAACTGGTTTGAAAGCCATTGATGCCCTTGTTCCAATTGGACGTGGTCAACGGGAATTGATTATCGGGGACCGTCAAACAGGGAAAACTTCGATTGCCATCGATACTATCTTGAACCAAAAGGGGCAAGATATGATCTGTATCTATGTGGCGATTGGTCAAAAAGAATCAACAGTTCGGACGCAAGTAGAAACTCTCCGTAAATACGGAGCTATGGATTACACCATTGTGGTAACTGCTTCGGCCTCTCAACCGTCTCCATTGCTTTATTTGGCACCTTATGCTGGAGTTGCTATGGCAGAAGAGTTCATGTATAACGGTAAACATGTTTTGATCGTCTATGATGATTTGTCAAAACAAGCCGTAGCCTACCGTGAATTGTCCCTTCTTCTCCGTCGTCCACCAGGACGGGAAGCCTTCCCAGGGGATGTCTTCTATCTTCACAGCCGTTTGTTGGAACGTTCAGCTAAAGTTTCAGATGAATTGGGTGGAGGTTCTATTACAGCTCTTCCAATTATTGAAACACAGGCAGGCGATATTTCTGCTTACATCGCAACGAACGTAATTTCGATTACAGATGGTCAAATCTTCTTGCAAGATAGCCTCTTTAACTCAGGAATTCGTCCAGCCATTGACGCGGGATCATCTGTGTCACGGGTTGGTGGATCAGCCCAAATCAAGGCGATGAAGAAGGTTGCGGGGACTCTCCGTATTGACCTTGCTTCCTACCGTGAATTGGAAGCCTTCACGAAATTTGGTAGTGACTTGGATGCTGCAACCCAAGCGAAATTGAACCGTGGTCGTCGAACTGTTGAAGTATTGAAACAACCTGTTCATGAACCATTGACGGTTGAAAAACAAGTTGTGATCTTGTACGCCTTGACTCATGGTTTCTTAGATAGTGTTCCGGTAGATGACATTCTTCGTTTCCAAGAAGAGTTGTTTGATTACTTTGAAGCACATTATAATCAAATCTTTGAGACGATTCGTTCAACACATGATCTTCCAGCAGAAGAAGAACTGGATGCAGCCCTTACAGAATTTGTCAACCAGTCAAATTTCAAATAGAAATAGGAGTGGAAGATGGCAGTTTCATTAAATGATATAAAGAATAAAATTGCATCCACTAAAAATACCAGTCAAATTACCAATGCCATGCAGATGGTGTCTGCTGCTAAACTCGGGAAATCTGAGCAAGCAGCCAAGGATTTTCAGGTTTATGCCGCTAAGGTACGTAAGTTATTAACAGACTTGCTCCATGGACATGAAACAGAAAATGCCAAGTCCCATCCCATGTTGGTAAGTCGCCCGGTAAAAAAGACAGCTTATATCGTCATTACATCCGATCGTGGTTTGGTCGGGGGCTACAATGCCTCCATCCTTAAAAACATGATGGAAATGAAGACAGAATACCATCCAACTGGAGATGACTTTGAAGTCATCTGTATTGGAAGCGTCGGTGCGGATTTTTTCCGCGCCCGTGGGATTCAGCCGGTATATGAATTGCGTGGTTTGCCTGATCAGCCTAGCTTTAAGGAAGTTCGCAAGATCATTTCGAAAACAGTCCAAATGTATCAAGAAGGCTTGTTTGATGAGTTGTATGTCTGTTACAACCATCACGTCAACAGTTTGACTAGTCAAATGCGGGTGGAACAAATGCTTCCAATTATTGATTTGGACCCCAATGAAGCGGATGAGGACTATGTATTGAATCTAGAATTGGAATCTAGTCGAGATGCTATTTTGGATCAATTGCTCCCTCAATTTGCTGAAAGCATGATCTATGGTGCCATTATTGATGCTAAAACAGCTGAAAATGCTGCTGGGATGATGGCCATGCAAACTGCAACAGACAATGCCAAGAAAGTCATTGATGAATTAACGATTCAATACAACCGTGCTCGTCAAGCAGCGATTACACAAGAAATTACCGAAATCGTTGCTGGTGCTAGCGCCCTTGAATAGTTGTCGGATACAATTTTAAATACAAAAACAGATGCTCGAAAGAGAACTTTTGAGCAGTAGAAATTACTTAGAATAGGAGAATGACATGAGTTTAGGCAAAATTTCTCAGGTCGTAGGTCCCGTCGTAGACGTTGCCTTTTCCGTTGGAGATAAACTTCCTGAGATCAATAATGCGCTTGTAGTCTATAAAAATGACCAACAAAAATCAAAAGTCGTTCTTGAAGTAGCTTTGGAACTTGGTGATGGGGTCGTTCGGACTATCGCCATGGAATCAACCGATGGTTTAACACGTGGAATGGAAGTCTTGGATACAGGTCGTCCAATCTCTGTTCCTGTTGGAAAAGAAACCTTGGGACGTGTCTTCAATGTTCTTGGAGATACCATTGACTTGGATCAACCTTTTGCTGAGGATGCTCCTCGTGACTCCATCCACAAAAAGCTCCATCCTTTGACGAGCTCTCTACTTCAGAAGAAATTCTTGAAACAGGGATCAAGGTTATTGACCTCTTGGCCCCTTACCTGAAAGGTGGGAAGGTCGGACTCTTCGGTGGTGCCGGAGTTGGGAAGACCGTCTTGATTCAAGAATTAATCCATAATATTGCCCAAGAACATGGTGGTATTTCTGTATTTACCGGTGTTGGGGAACGGACACGTGAAGGGAATGACCTTTACTGGGAAATGAAGGAATCTGGCGTTATCGAAAAAACAGCCATGGTCTTTGGACAGATGAACGAACCACCAGGAGCACGGATGCGTGTAGCCTTGACTGGTTTGACTATTGCGGAATACTTCCGTGATGTGGAAGGTCAAGACGTTCTCTTGTTTATCGACAATATCTTCCGTTTCACCCAAGCCGGATCAGAAGTATCAGCCCTTTTGGGACGGATGCCTTCTGCCGTTGGTTACCAACCGACCTTGGCAACTGAAATGGGTCAATTGCAAGAACGGATTACCTCAACCAAGAAAGGTTCTGTTACATCAATCCAGGCCATCTACGTGCCAGCCGATGACTATACAGACCCTGCCCCAGCAACAGCTTTCGCCCATTTGGACTCTACGACCAACTTGGAGCGTAAATTGGTTCAATTAGGGATTTACCCTGCCGTGGACCCATTGGCATCAAGCTCGCGTGCCCTTTCCCCTGACATCGTTGGAGAAGAGCACTATGCAGTGGCTTCTGAGGTCAAACGCGTCCTTCAACGCTACCATGAATTGCAAGATATCATTGCTATCTTGGGGATGGATGAATTGTCTGATGATGAAAAGACTTTGGTGGCTCGTGCCCGTCGTATCCAATTCTTCTTGTCTCAAAACTTTAACGTGGCGGAACAATTCACTGGTCAACCAGGTTCTTATGTACCAGTTGCAGAAACTGTTCGTGGCTTTAAGGAAATTTTGGATGGGAAGTATGACCACTTGCCAGAGGATGCTTTCCGTGGAGTCGGTTCGATCGAAGATGTGATTGCAAAAGCTGAAAAAATGGGATTCTAAGAAGAGGTGAAAGATGAGTCAAATGAACGTCCAAATCGTTACACCGGATGGACTGGTTTATGATCATCATGCCGCATTTGTATCTGTCAAGACAATTGATGGTGAATTAGGGATTTTACCTCATCATATCAATACCATTGCGGTTTTGGCTGTAGACCAAGTAAAGGTTCGTCGTGTCGACGATGACAAACATATTGATTGGATTGCAGTCAATGGTGGGATTATCGAAATAGTGGATAATGTCATTACCATTGTAGCGGATTCAGCTGAACGCGCCCGAGACATTGATATTAGCCGGGCTGAGCGTGCAAAAATTGCGTGCGGAAAAAGGCCCTTGAAGAAGCAAGAGATCAACATTCGATTGATATGGAGCGTCGTGCTAAGATCGCTCTTCAACGTGCTATTAACCGGATTAATGTCGGAAATCGGTTATAAAACACTTAAAAATAAGGTGGTGGTTTTATCCTCACCTTTTTTTTGTTGGGATCGAAAGGAAAGAATCAAAAGAAGAAAGTGGGAGTGAATTATGGTATAATAGCTGTATGATTCAAATGATTTTTTTAACCTTTCAAGCCATCTATTGTTTATCTTTTTTTGCTTATTACCTTCTATTGAACTTGGTTCAATGGGAAAAGTTTTTAAAAAGTAAATGCCGAAAATGCAGTTAAAATCCGATTTTTGATCTTGATGATTAGTGTTGGAATGGGCTATTTAGCCAGCTCGTTTTTTTATCAGTGTGTATGAAATGAGTCGGCAGATTTTTTTATTGGCCAGTTCTAGCCACATTTTGTAAAAAAATATGGTATGATAGAAGACGTGACTTTAAGAAATTGGAGAACAATCCCGTATGGAAAAAAATAATCGTTAATGGTGGTAATAATCGACTGGTAGGAACAGTCAAAAATCGAAGGGGCTAAGAATGCCGTCCTTCCTCTTCTTGCTGCAACAGTTCTAGCAAGTGAAGGTGTGACAACCTTGAAAAATGTACCAGTTTTATCGGATGTCTTCACAATGAACAATGTCGTTCGTGGACTCAATGCCCAGGTGACCTTCAACGAAGAAGAGAATACGGTTGTTGTAGATGCCCGAGCAGAATTGTCTGAGGAAGCACCCTATAAATATGTTAGCAAGATGCGGGCATCGATTGTTGTCCTTGGCCCTGTATTAGCACGGAATGGCCATGCCAAAGTTTCGATGCCTGGAGGCTGTACAATCGGTAGTCGTCCCATTGACCTCCACCTGAAAGGTCTGGAAGCCATGGGAGCTTCTATTACCCAAACAGCTGGTTATATCGAAGCGAAAGCAGACCGACTTCATGGAGCGCATATCTATATGGATTTCCCTTCTGTAGGTGCGACACAAAATATTATGATGGCCGCAACCTTGGCAGATGGAGTCACTGTAATTGAAAATGCAGCTCGAGAACCTGAAATTGTTGACCTAGCACTCTTACTTAATAAAATGGGGGCTAATGTCAAGGGGGCAGGGACAGAGACCTTAACCATCGTCGGAGTGGAGAGTTTGCATGGGGCGGACCATAATGTTGTGCAAGACCGCATCGAAGCTGGAACCTTTATGATTGGGGCAGCCATGACTGGTGGAGATGTCTTGATCGAAGATGCCATTTGGGAACACAATCGTCCCCTTCTTTCTAAGATGCAGGAGATGGGCGTGACGGTCACCGAAGAAGAAAATGGGATTCGAATTCAATCCGATATCAGCCAGCTTCGTCCAGTGACGGTTAAGACTCTTCCTTACCCGGGATTCCCAACCGATATGCAGGCTCAATTCACAGCCTTGATGGCTATGGCTAAAGGTGAGTCTACCATGATTGAAACCGTCTTTGAGAATCGTTTCCAACATTTGGAAGAAATGCGTCGGATGGGGGTTCATTCAGACATTATGCGCGATACAGCTCGCATCGTCGGAGGCGAAAGCTTCCAGGGAGCAGAGGTTATGTCGACCGATTTACGTGCGAGTGCAACGCTTGTTTTGATGGGATTAGTGGCAGAAGGAGAGACCAAAGTTAGCAAATTAAACCACTTAGACCGTGGCTATTACCAATTCCATGAAAAATTGGTGGCACTTGGTGCAGACGTGAAACGTGTAGAGGAAGCAGACGATGAAAACTAATCTTCGCTATGTAGGAAAACAGCTAGGAATTGTCCTTCTGTTAGCTGTGATCGGAATCATCATTTTTGCGGTTGGTTTGGTCATTGGCTATGGGGTGATTGGAGATGGAAAAAAATCCATGGTCCATTCTCTCTCCAGATACCTGGTCAGAGATCATTGGAAAACTCACAGGCAAATAAGATGTAAAGAAAATTATTAAAAAAGGAGAGCAGCGAATCGAGTCAAAGACCCATCTAGCGCTGCTCTTTTTTGGAGAGAGGCATGACAAAACAAACAGTAACAAAACGTACCAAACAAACACTAGCTGGGTTTGTGGTGGCAACAGCCCTAGCAATCGGTGGTTATTATTTTAACCAACCGACGGTAAAAGAAGCGACAGATCAGGTTGTTTCCGTAGTGACCAGTAGCCAAAATGAAACGCCGAGTAAGGAATTAGCCAGCTCGGTGCTAACGAAATCCGCCCGTTCGCAATTGGGGAATGAGTTGGAATGGAATGGTGCTGGAGCCTTTGTCGTTAAGGGGGAATCGAACAGATCTGGATGCTAGTGTTGCTAGTCAACCCTATGCGGATAACAAGACAAAAGAAGTGAATGGAAAGACTGTACCGACAGTTGCCAATGCCATCATGACCAGGGCGACTCGGCAGTACAGAGATCGCGATGCAACAGGAAGTGGTCAAACCGATTGGAAACCAGCAGGTTGGCATCAGGTCCACAATCTGTCCGGCGAGTATGACCATGCGGTGGATCGAGGCCACTTATTGGGCTATGCCTTGATCGGTAATCTCAAAGGGTTTGATGCTTCGACTAGTAATCCTAAAAATATCGCTGTCCAAACGGCTTGGTCCAATCAAGCCAATGATCCTCATTCTACTGGTCAAAACTACTATGAGACCCTAGTCCGAAAAGCACTGGATAAGAACAAGCGGATCCGCTATCGGGTCACCTTGATCTACAACCAGCCGGAAGATCTGATTCCATTAGGATCACAGATCGAAGCCAAATCGACTGATGGAAACCTTGAGTTTAATGTTTTTGTTCCCAATGTTCAAAGTGGGATTAGCCTGGATTACCAGACAGGAAAAGTAACCGTTCATCAATAAGCTGGAAAGTGGATTTGCTTAAGCTTTTTTTAAGCATGAGGTGTTACAATTGCATACCTTCTTTAAGAGAAAGGAGAATGTATGAGAACTATTTTTCGATTTGTCAGAGGAAGCCTTCGCATGGCTTGGAGCCTCTTTTGGGGATTTTTCTGGACAATTGCGATCAGCTTTCTAATCTTAGTGGGGATTCTCTATTTCACAGATTCTCCTAGTTCTGGTATGGATGGGGTTGGACGAGCCGCTCAAAAAGTAGTCTATCAGGTTGGAAATTTATTTGGAGATCAGGGCTTTGCATCGCGCTTCGGAATGGCGCCCAGTTCACAAACAACCCAGACGGACAATCATGAGCATAGCGGTGCTCGCTGGGAAAAGGCCGAGGCTACAGTTTATCTAGATCCCAATATCAGTCAAACCTTTATAAAGGCTTATCGGGATGCTATTGAGGCTTGGAATCAAACTGGAGCCTTTACCTTTAAATTGGTCACAAATGAAAAAGAGGCCAATGTCGTCTTGACGGAGATGGACAATGCTTCGGTTTCTGCTGCAGGAGAGTCTGCCTCACAGACCAACCTCTTAACCAACCGCTTCACCCATATCACGATTCGTCTCAATCGCCATTATCTTTTAAATTATATCTATAACTACAGTTATGAACGAATTGTGAATACAGCTGAGCATGAGCTAGGGCATGCCATTGGCTTGGACCACAATGATGGAGAATCCGTCATGCAACCGGCTGGCTCTTTCTATAGTATTCAAGATTCTGATGTGGAAGCAGTCCGACAATTATACAAGGAAGATTGAGATACAATTGATCATTGAAAAGTTCTGGGCCCCAAGGGCTCAGGATTTTTTTGATGGCTCGTCTTCCCTTGTTTAATCCGTAAAAAGATAGTAAAATAGGAACATGATTATTTTACAAGCCAACAAAATTGAACGCTCTTTTGCAGGGGAGGTTCTTTTTGATAACATCAGCCTGCAAGTGGATGAACGGGACCGTATTGCCCTGGTCGGAAAGAACGGCGCAGGCAAGTCTACGCTCTTGAAAATCTTGGTCGGAGAAGAAGAGCCGACCTCAGGAGAAATCAATAAAAAGCGGGATCTTTCCCTCTCTTATCTGGCCCAGGATAGTCGCTTTGAGTCGTCCAACACCATCTACGATGAAATGCTCCATGTCTTTGATGATCTCCGTAAGACAGAGAAAACCTTACGGCAAATGGAGCTTGAAATGGGGGAAAAAACTGGGGCTGATTTAGAAAAACTCATGCAGGATTATGACCGGCTATCGGAAGACTTCCGTCAAGCGGGTGGCTTCACCTACGAGGCAGATATCCGTGCTATTCTAAACGGATTTAAGTTCGATGAGTCTATGTGGCAGATGAAGATTGAAGAGCTATCAGGAGGGCAAAATACCCGTCTAGCTATGGCCAAAATGCTCTTAGAAAAACCAAATCTTTTGGTGCTGGATGAGCCAACCAACCACTTGGATATTGAGACCATTGCCTGGTTGGAAAACTACTTGGTCAATTATAGTGGGGCCCTTCTCATTGTCAGCCACGACCGGTATTTCCTAGATAAGGTCGCTACCATTACCTTGGACTTGACCAAGCATTCTTTGGACCGCTATGTTGGCAATTACTCCAGCTTTGTCGAGCAAAAAGAGCAAAAACTCCTGACCGAAGCCAAGAACTACGAGAAGCAACAAAAAGAAATCGCTGCTCTCGAAGACTTTGTTAATCGCAATTTAGTGCGGGCTTCGACCACCAAGCGGGCCCAGTCTCGTCGCAAGCAGTTGGAAAAATGGAGCGCCTAGACAAGCCCGAAGCTGGGACCAAGTCTGCCCATATGACCTTCCATTCTGATAAGACCTCTGGCAATGTCGTTTTGACAGTAGAAGAGGCAGCTGTCGGCTATGACGATCAAGTCCTATCAGAGCCCATCAATCTGGATATCCGCAAGATGAACGCGGTCGCTATTGTAGGACCAAATGGGATCGGGAAGTCTACCTTGATTAAATCCATCGTTAGACAGATTCCTTTTATCAAGGGGGAAGCCCGTTTTGGAGCCAATGTCGAGGTGGGCTACTATGACCAGACCCAAAGTAAGCTAACCCCTCACAACAGTGTCTTGGATGAGCTCTGGAACGACTTTAAACTGACACCCGAAGTAGAAATTCGCAATCGTCTGGGAGCCTTCCTGTTCTCAGGAGATGATGTCAAGAAAACCGTCGGTATGCTGTCAGGTGGAGAGCGGGCGCGCCTGCTCTTGGCTAAATTGTCCATGGAGAATAACAATTTCTTGATTCTCGATGAGCCGACCAACCACTTGGACATCGATAGCAAGGAAGTACTGGAAAATGCCTTGATTGATTTTGACGGGACCCTGCTTTTTGTCAGCCACGACCGCTACTTTATCAATCGGGTAGCCACCCAAGTCTTAGAACTCTCAGAAGAGGGCTCGACTCTTTACCTAGGAGACTATGATTATTATCTGGAGAAAAAAGCAGAGTTAGAGGCCCTTGCTGCAGCGCAAGCAGAAGCGGTGCCCACTTCTTCAACGGAAGAAGTCACCAGCAATGATTATCATCTGCAAAAGCAAAATCAAAAGGAACTCCGTAAAATCACTCGTCGCATTGAGCAATTGGAAGCGGAGATGGAAGAGCTGGATCAAAAACTCCAAGCCATTACCGAAACCATGCATAACACCAATAATGCAGAAGATTTAGTTCAACTGCAAAGCGAGCTTGACCAATTGACCATCCAGCAGGAAGCGGTTATGGAAGAGTGGGCAGAATTGTCAGAGCAGGTGGAATAAATGGAAGATTTAGCGGAGAAAGTGTAGTTTTCTAATTTGCCTAAGGAGAACACTATGACGACTGAAAATGATTGGTTTATGAAGCAGATTAAAGGTGTAGCCGATATAATTGGTACAACTTTGCGCCTACAGATTCAGAATTTAGATTTGGGGCAGTATGAGGATGAGGAAGGAAGACTCATCAACGGGGCTCACTATCTTCAGCAAGTTTTAGAAGAACAGCGCTTTGCAGAGGCCATTTCTTTTGTTGAAGAGCAGATGAAACGCCTACCTCTTCATCAGTATGATCTATTGGTTGATTGGCTGATTTCTTACTTAAGACAATTAGATTTTTCCGTTAAAGAAGTTCACGGATTCTATGAAGGATACTTGCAAGAGTTAGAAAGGTACTTAAAGGAATTTAAGTGGTAATCAAATGGAAGATTTAGGCAAAGTTTTTCGTGAATTTCGAATCAGTAAAAATTATTCGTTAAAAGAAGCTGCAGGAGAAGCCTGCTCGACCTCTCAGTTATCCCGCTTTGAATTGGGGGAGTCGGATCTAGCTGTCTCGCGTTTTTTTGAGATATTAGACAATATCCATGTGACGATTGAGAATTTTATGGATAAGGCCAGAAATTTTCAACACCATGAGCATGTGGCCTTGATGGCCCAGATTATTCCTCTTTACTATTCAAATGATATTACTGGTTTTCAAAGGCTTCAAGGAGAACAACTTGAAAAGGCTAAAAGTTCGACCAATCCTCTTTATTTTGAATTGAACTGGATTTTGTTACAAGGGCTGATTTGCCAGAGAGATGCCAGCTACACGATGAAACAGAGTGATCTGGACAAGGTGGCGGATTATCTCTTTCAAACGGAAGAGTGGACCATGTATGAGTTGATCCTCTTTGGCAATCTTTACAGCTTTTATGATGTGGATTATGTCACTCGGCTTGGTAGAGAAGTGATGGAGCGTGAAGATTTCTACAAGGAAATTGGTCGCCATCGAAAACTGGTCTTGATTCTAGCTCTGAATTGTTACCAGCATTGTTTAGAACACCGTTCTTTTGAAAATGCTAGTTATTTTGAAGCCTATGTGGAAAAGATTATCGGCAAGGGAATTAAACTCTACGAACGCAATGTCTTTCATTACCTCAAGGGATTTGCCCTCTATCAGAAGGGGCAAAAGAAAGAAGGCTGTCAGCAAATGCAGGAAGCCATGAATATTTTTGATGTGTTGGGACTACCAGAGCAGGTAGCTTACTATCAAGAACACTTTGATAAATTTGTAATAGATGAATGTTCCTAAATAAGCAAGAGATAAAGGAGATTTTATGAACCGACATGCGGTCCAATTAATTAGTCGTGGGGCGATTAACAAAATTGGAAATATGCTTTATGATTATGGGAATAGTGTCTGGCTGGCCTCAATGGGGACTATAGGAAAGACGGTATTAGGAATCTATCAGATTTCTGAGTTAGTGACAGGGATTCTCGTCAATCCTTTTGGAGGAGTAATTTCAGACCGTTTTTTTCTCGTCGCAAGATTTTGATGACGACTGACTTGGTGTGTGGACTCCTTTGTTTAGCGATTTCTTTTATCAGAAATGATCGTTGGATGATTGCGGCACTGATTTTTGCCAATATTGTTCAGGCCATTGCCTTTGGTTTTTCTCGACCTGCCAATAAAGCCATTATCACAGAGGTGGTAGAGAAAGAAGAGATTGTAACCTATAATGCGCACTTGGAGTTGGTCTTACAGGTTGTTAGTGTCAGTTCACCCGTGTTTTCTTTCCTAGTTCTACAATTTGCCAGTCTCCATGCGACCCTCTTACTAGATGCGTTGACCTTTTTCATTGCCTTTGTCCTAGTAGCATTCCTTCCGAAAGAAGAAGCCAAGGTTCAAGAAAAGAAACAGTTTACGGGAAAAGATATCTTTTCTGATATCAAGGAGGGGTTAGACTATATCTGGCATCAGAAAGACATTTTCTTTCTCCTCTTGGTGGCCTCCGGCGTTAATTTCTTTTTTGCGGCTTTTGAGTTTTTACTTCCCTTTTCCAATCAACTTTACGGAGTCAAGGGGGCTTATGCGACTATTTTAACACTGGGTGCAATTGGATCTATTCTAGGAGCACTTGTTGCCAATAAAATTGCATCAAGTATGAAAACTCTCCTGTTTTTACTGATTCTGGCAGGGGTTGGAGTGTTCATGATGGGCTTGCCTCTTCCGCCTTATCTTTCCATTTCGGGAAATTTGGTCTGTGAATTTTTTGTGACCATTTTCGATATCCACGTTTTTAGTCAAGTGCAAACCAAGGTGGAAGATGATTATCTGGGGAGAGTCTTGAGCACGATTTATACTTTGGCTGTTCTCTTTATGCCCATTGCCAAAGGGTTGATGACTTGGTTACCAAGTGTCCGAGTAGAATCCTTTCTCCTGATTGGAGCTGGAGTTATTCTCTTTTCACTCTTAGCTCAGCTAGTAGCTAAGCAGCTTCAATCAAAAGAACAGTAGGTATCCTTTTATAAAATTGCAATCTATTATTTTTCCCAAATAAGGGACAAAATGAAAACCTCTTTCATGAACTGATACAATAGTTTCAGAAAATGAAGGAGGTTTTTGTATGAAGCGACATGCAGTCCAATTAATTGCTCGTGGTGCGATCAATAGAATGGGAAATATGCTCTATGATTATGGGAATAGTGTCTGGCTGGCCTCGATGGGGACGGTAGGAAAGACAGTATTGGGGATTTATCAGATTTCTGAACTTGTGACCTCCATTCTAGTTAATCCATTTGGAGGCGTGATCTCAGATCGTTTTTCCCGTCGCAAGATTTTGATGACGACCGACATGGTTTGTGGCCTTCTTTGTTTGGGCATTTCTTTTATTCGAAACGATCGCTGGATGATTGCGGCTTTGATTTTTGCCAATATTGTCCAGGCCATTGCCTTCGCTTTTTCTAGAACTGCCAATAAAGCCATTATTACAGAGGTGGTAGAGAAAGACGAGATTGTGACTTATAATTCACACTTAGAGCTAGTTTTACAGGTTATTGGTGTCAGTTCTCCCGTGTTCTCTTTTCTTGTTTTACAATTTGCTAGTCTCCATGCGACCCTCTTACTGGATGCGCTGACCTTTTTCATCGCTTTTGTTTTGGTGGCATTCCTTCCGAAAGAAGAAGCCAAGGTTCAAGAAAAGAAAGGGTTTACGGCAAAGGATATTTTTCTGATATAAAGGATGGATTGCACTACATCTGGCAGCAGAAAGACATTTTCTTTCTCTTGTTGGTTGCTTCCAGTGTCAATTTCTTTTTTGCAGCTTTTGAGTTTTTACTTCCCTTTTCCAATCGACTTTACGGAGTCAAGGGGGCTTATGCGACCATCTTAACCTTGGGAGCTATCGGGTCCATTATCGGAGCCTTGATCGCCAATAAATTTAAATCAAGCATGGAGATGCTTCTCTTCTTATTGATTTTAACAGGAGTAGGAGTATTCATGATGGGCTTACCTCTTCCTCCTCTCCTTTCCTTTTCTGGAAATTTAGTCTGTGAACTCTTTATGACGATTTTTAATATCCACTTTTTTACCCAAGTGCAAACCAAGGTGGAAGGAGACTATCTAGGCAGGGTCTTAAGCACCATTTTTACCCTGGCCATTCTCTTTATGCCCATCGCCAAAGGCTTGATGACTTGGTTGCCAAGCGTCCGAGTAGAATCCTTTCTCCTGATTGGCGCTGGCGTCATTCTCTTTTCCTTCCTAGCCCAACTAGTAGCCAAGCAGCTACCATCAAAAAGTCATTAGATCAGCATGAAGAGGCTGGGACAAAAGTCCTAGCCTCTCAATTGTCATTGGATTGTCGAGCAAGACGCAGTGGTTGAGTGGGCTCTACTACGCTGATTTCATCAGCTTTTACAGCCCTACTCAACTGTGCGGATGTGGGACGACGAAATCGAATTCTAACGAATTACCGATTTCTGTCCCACTCTCAGTTTTCGATTTGTTTGATTTTTTCTTCGTTATCACCTGACATCTTTTGTCCTAGTTGTTTTTTCGCGGATTTTAATTCATGTTTTAATGAGAAATTTTTTGGAAGGCTGACTAAGAAAGTCACTAGCGAACCGAGAAGGACACAGATCAGAATCAAAATGATGAGAGGGAGTTTAAATTGGACCAGCAAAAAGTTCACAGTCACCGTTTGCATATTGGCCAAGGAAATAATTGCAATGAGCAGTACAGAAATCAGTAGTGCAACATATTGTAGTTTTCGTTTATTCATTTTGTCTCCTTATTTTTCTAATTCAGCCTTGCTTTTCACATCAGCGTATTCTTCTGCTTTTTCAAGGCTTAAGATATCATTGTAAGTCGCTAGGTCGATGTCTTGCCCATATTTTTTCTTAAGAGCTGTTGTCACCAAGCGATAGGCCAAATTGGCGTTACGAGAGAGGATAGGGCCGTGGAAGTAGCTGCCAAAGACGTTCTTGTAATGAACGCCTTCGCACCCATCTTCTTTGTTGTTCCCATTTCCGTAGACGACCTTGCCCAGCGGTTTTTCATCCTCCGCCAAGAAGGTCCGACCTTGGTGGTTTTCAAAGCCATAGTAGGTTTCATTAAACTCTTCGTTATGGATCTTGATATCGCCAATATAACGGTTGTTTTCTTGGTTGAGAGTGTAATGCCCCATAATACCAAGGCCTTCAATGCGTTTGCCAGAAGCTTCAATGTAGTACTGGCCTAGAAGTTGAAAGCCACCACAGATAGCAAGGACCACACCATCGTCATGAATAAAGCGCTCGAGGTCTTCCTTTTTATCTGGTAGATCTTCTGATACAATGGTCTGTTCGTAATCTTGGCCTCCACCGAAAAAGGCAATATCGTAGACTTCTGGATCAAAGCGGTCTTTGAGAGAAACGATATCCACAGTGACATGAGCACCAAGCTTCTCCGCAACGTACTTGAGCATGAGGATATTTCCATTATCTCCATAGGTATTCATCAGATTCCCATAAAGATGGGCGATTCTCAATTCGTATTGGTAGGTTTCCTGATCAGGGGATTGTAGTGAAGTGTAGGTCATTAATTCATCTCCTTTTCAATCAGGTGTTCTTGAGCTAGAAGTTCACGGAATTCTAGCATGGCCGTATAGGTGGCTAAAATATAAGCGTGAGGGGTTTCCTGTTGCTGGATGCGTTGGAAGACTCCTTTTAATTCAGCCGTTTCTGTGATCTTTTCAGCAGGATAACCTGTAACCCGAAGTCGTCGAGCGATTTCAGAGTGGCGCACCCCTCCAGCATTGATCTCAGGAATGTCCATCTGAGTGATTTTTCAAAATCCGCATCCCAGATCCAACTGGTGTCGATCCCGTCAGCGTAGTTAGCATTGAGAAGAACGGACAGGCTGAAGGCATAGGGCGCCAGCTTAATCATTTCAATGGCTTGGGTCGCACCAACCGGATTTTTAATCAGGACTAAGGTGCATTCCTTGTCCCCGATCTTAAAGGTTTCCTGACGACCAAAGACAGCCTTGCTCTTTTCAAAACCGCGCTTAATGACGTCCGGACTTACCTCAAAATAATGAGCCACAGCAACTGCAGCAAGGGCATTATAAATATTATAGAGACCCCCAATATTGATGTGGTAGTTTGTCCCGTTGATCTTAAAGTGAGAAGAAGTATTGGTTAGCTCGGTCAATTCATCGACAGCGACTGTCAAAGGAGGACGGTGGAAGCCACAGTGTTCACAAATATAGTCGCCAAGGTTAGCATAGGTATTGAGCTTGTACTGGAGAATATTATGACAATGCGGGCAGAGGATTCCTTCCGTATTGTAATGGGCTAGTTGTGGCTCTGATTTGTCTGTATCAAATCCATAATACTGGATTGGATTGGATAAGGTTTGACTGTTAAAGAGCGGACTATCACCATTTAACAAGACTGTTGCAGTTGGAACCTTTTGAATGGCATCCAAAATCATCTGGTAGGTTGTATAGATTTCCCCATAGCGGTCCATCTGGTCCCGGAAAATATTTGTGACCACAAAAAGGCTGGGCTGGATGTAATCACAAATCCGAGAGAGACTAGCCTCGTCGATTTCAAGTACCGCAATAGGGCGATTTGATTTGGAATGTTTGGCCCGTAAGAAGGTCGTCGTGATTCCCGAGATCATATTGGCCCCACTTGGATTGGTTAAAATCGGTCCAAAAGCTTCTTGGAGGATGCCAACTGTTAGCGCAGTGGTCAAGGTTTTTCCATTTGTCCCCGTAATCACAACAATCTCATAGTTTTTTGCCAATTGACTGAGAATATCTTTATCAAATTTAAGGGCTAATTTACCTGGTAGAGTCGATCCACGTCCCATTTTTTCAAGGATAGAGCCGGAAAGTTTACCTGCTAGAACGCCCAAGGTTGTTTTTATCTTCATAAATCATATTTTATCATAAAAAGCATCAGAAGGTTACAGAAAAATCTGTTGAAACATGTTATAATAGGTTGATGTCTTTTAGAGAAGTGGTAGGTATGAGAATATGAACGTTCAACAGTTTACAAATCCACAATTTTGGACCAGTTTGTTCCCGAATTGGTGGAGTATCGTTATCAATATCATCGATATTGCCCTGGTAGCTTGGTTGTTGTATTTTTTGATCAAGGCTATTGTAGGTACCAAGATCATGATTTTGGTGCGTGGTGTTATTATCTTTTTCCTGGTTCAGTTTAGCGAATTTCTTAGGTTTAACCACCATTTCGTGGTTGATTAATCAAGTGATTACTTATGGGGTCATCGCTCTGGTTGTGATTTTCTCCCCTGAGATTCGGATTGGCTTGGAGCGCCTAGGTCGTGCAACAGAATTCTTTATGACGAGTGAAGTCAGTCAGGAAGAAAAGATGGTTCAGGCCTATGTCAAGGCAGTAGCTTATATGAGCCCACGTAAGATTGGAGCCTTGGTAGCCATTCAGGGTGCTAGAACACTTCAAGAATATATTTCTACAGGGATTCCTTTAGAAGCGGATATTTCAGGAGAGTTATTAATCAATATTTTTATTCCCAATACGCCCCTGCATGATGGAGCCGTCATTGTCCGCAATGACAAAATTGCCGTTTCATGTGCCTATCTGCCCTTGACAGAAAACACTGGAATTTCAAAAGAATTTGGAACCCGGCACCGCGCAGCGATCGGCTTGTCTGAAGTCTCTGATGCCTTTACCTTTGTAGTATCTGAAGAAACTGGTGGCATCTCAGTGACCTATAATGGGACCTTCTATCATGATTTGAGCTTAGAAGAGTTTGAAAATCAATTGAGAACCTTCTTGGTTCCTGAAGAGAATAAACCGATGAGTTGGAAAGGACGTCTATTTGGGAGGGGCACAAAATGAGATCAAAAAAAGAATTTCTTTATGTTTTCGCCTCCGTTTTGTTGTCCTTTATTTTGTTTATCAATGCGTCTTCCTTTAATTTTCAAAATAATAGTAGCGCCAGACAAGTGAGTTCAGAGACCTATACCAATACCTTGACCAATATTCCAATTGATGCCAAGTACAATGACAAGAAATATTTTGTCAGTGGGTTAACATCAGAGGTAACGGTCTTTCTAAAGGGTTCAAATCGTGTTGCTCTTGCTAGTGAGATGCAACCGGGAACTCGGAAGTTTCGGGTAGTAGCGGATCTTCGCAATGTCAAGGAAGGCACTGTCGAAGTTCCTTTAATTGTGGAAGATCTTCCGGCCGGTTTGACAGCGACCGTAGAGCCTCAGAAAGTTTCTGTCAAAATAGGGAAGAAATCGAAAAAAACCTTTGCTGTCAGAGCAACGATTCCAGAAATCAAATTGTAGATGGAATCACGGTAACGGATATTTCTCTGGAAACCACTAAAGTAGAAGTGACGAGTGATCAAGAAACCTTAAGTCGCATTGATCATGTTCAAGCAGTCTTCCCATCTAGTGAGACCATCAGTGGAAATTATAGTGGAACCCTTTCCTTAAATCCAGTAGATGCTCAAGGAGATGGTCTACCTGGTTTGGTCAATCCGAGTGAAACACGGATTCAAGTGACTACAAAGACTAGTTCGTCGACGTCAAGCTCCAGCAGCTCATCGTCGACGTCCTCCAGTTCAAGTAATTAGAAAGTAAAAAGGTAAAAAAGAATGGGTAAATATTTTGGAACGGACGGTGTCCGTGGAGAAGCAAATGTAGAATTAACACCAGAATTGGCTTTTAAGTTGGGCCGTTTTGGAGGCTATGTATTAAGTCAACATGAAGAAGAAACTCCTTTAGTGTTTGTTGGGCGTGATACGCGTATTTCAGGTGAATTGCTAGAGCATGCTTTGATCGCGGGATTATTATCAGTCGGCATTCGTGTCTATAAGTTAGGTGTGATTGCAACACCAGGAGTTTCCTATCTAGTTCGTACTGAAAAAGCTAGCGCTGGAGTGATGATCTCTGCCAGCCACAATCCGGCATTGGATAATGGGATTAAATTCTTTGGAGGCGATGGTTTCAAATTGGATGACGATCGTGAACTAGAAATTGAAGCTTTGCTTGATGCTGCAGAAGATACTCTTCCTCGTCCAAGTGCGCAAGGTTTAGGAACAGTGATGGAATATCCAGAAGGTTTGCGTAAGTATCAAGAGTTCCTTGTCTCGACAGGGGTGCAATTAGAGGGCATGCATGTTGTCTTGGATACAGCAAATGGAGCAGCCTCTACCAGTGCCCGTCAAATCTTTGCGGATTTGGGAGCTCAATTGACTGTCATCGGTGAAAATCCAGATGGTTTGAATATCAATGATGGGGTCGGTTCTACACATCCAGAACATTTGCAAGAAAAAGTGAAAGAAGTGGGTGCAGCGATTGGTCTTGCCTTTGACGGAGATAGCGATCGGTTGATTGCTGTGGATGAAAATGGAGAGATCGTAGACGGGGATAAGATCATGTACATCATCGGTTCGTATCTTTCAAGCAAGGGCTTGCTCGAAAAAAATACGATCGTTACAACCGTCATGTCCAATCTCGGATTCCACAAGGCTTTAGATGCGAAGGGAATTCAAAAAGAAATCACAGCTGTTGGAGACCGTTATGTGGTCGAAGAAATGCGCAAATCTGGATACAACCTTGGTGGGGAACAGTCCGGTCATGTGATCATCATGGATTACAACACGACTGGTGATGGTCAATTAACAGGAGTTCAATTGACCAAAATCATGCAAGAAACTGGTAAGAAATTATCTGAATTGGCCGCTGATGTGACGATTTATCCGCAAAAACTCGTCAATATCCGAGTTGAAAATAGTATGAAAGACAAGGCGATGGAAGTTCCAGCCATTCGTGAAATCATTGAAAAAATGGAAACCGAGATGGCAGGAAATGGTCGCATCCTTGTCCGTCCAAGTGGTACTGAACCGCTGCTACGTGTTATGGCAGAAGCTCCTACCGACCAAGAAGTCGATTACTATGTGGATACCATTGCAGCAGTTGTTCAAGCAGAAATTGGTCTTTAAATCTATAAAAAATAGCTCGCAAACAGGCGAGTAGAGGAGGACGTTATGAAACAGTTCCGTCAAATTGTATGGTCACTTGTCTTAGTGCTAACGATTGTATTGGCAAGTGCTTTTACGAAAACAATTCAGGCCGCAGAAGTCTCGTCTTATACACAGACAGCAAGCTTAACGAAAGATGGCAATCCTTTAACGAATGGAAGCAAGGTGTTGACAAATGAAAAATTGTCAGCGAACATTTCTTTGACCTTCCCTGATTCGCAAGCCATTCAAGCTGGTGATACCTTAACACTTAGCTTACCAAAAGAATTAACCCTCTACACGGCCTTGGAATTCAATGTTCTTGAGGAAGGCCAATCAAATGGTCAGACTGTGGGGAAAGCTGTGGTTGACACTGGTAAGAAAACAGTGACTGTTACCTTTAATGATTATTTCGTATCTCATCCACTGAATAAACGAGTTGCCTTGCATTTTGATGTGAAAGTAGACTCCGAAGTGGTTACTAAAACATCCCCAATCCAATTTAAACTTGGAAATACAGACTTTTCATTGAATTATGAAAAGACAGATGGGGAGGCTGGCGAATACGAGATGAAATACGGCTACCAAGATAAGTCTGATCCAACCATTATTAAATGGCGGATTATCTTAAATGCCCGTCAAGATATGCTTCGTGGAATGGTCATTAAAGACCAATTTGGAGATGGTTTGACACTGGTAGAAGGTAGTTTCCGTGCGGTTCGCTTTAGTCCAGTAGATGGTGGCATTAGAAATGAAGCCCATATTTTAACTCTGCCAGTTTTAGATAATTTCAGTAAAAAAGCTGTCTTCGATAAGAATGCAGCTGGTCAGATTACTGGATTTACCATTAACTTTGGAGATAACTACAACTGGCCAATGTATATTGAATATTCGACCAAAGTTGCTCCTGGTACAAAAGTAGGTGATCTTGTTCATAACACGCTAACATGGACAGCAACCAATTTCCCAGCAGCTCGTAGCTTAACCCGCGAAGTGAGATTAGAATCGGGAGCTGGCGAAGGGTTGGGTGAGAAAGAACAAACCCCACCAACACCAGATCCAGAGCCATCTAAACCCCAACCGGATCCAAAACCAAGTCCAGATCCAGAGCCATCTAAACCCCAACCGGATCCAAAACCAAGTCCAGACCCAGAGCCATCTAAACCTCAACCGGATCCAAAACCACATCCAGATCCAAAGCCATCTAAATCCCAACCGGATCCAAAACCAAGTCCAGACCCAGAGCCATCTAAATCCCAAACAGAATCGAAATCGTCAAACTCATCATCAACTTCTGTCAAAGAAGAAGAAGCTCCAAAACCTGGTAAGAAAAAAGTTCTTCCAAGTACAGGTGAAAAGATGACACCGGTTGTTCTTGTGATGGGTGTCTTACTGGCAGTTCTTTCTGTTAGTGTTTTACGAGTAAGAAAAGATTCTTAAATCTATCCATAAGAGGCTGAGACAAAAGTCCTAGCCTCTTTTTGATGTTGGATTGTCGAGCAAGACGCAGTGGTTGAGTGGGCTCTACTACGCTGATTTCATCAACTATTACAGGCCTACTCAACTGTTCGGAGGTGGGACGACGAAATCGAATTCTAACGAATGACCGATTTCTGTCCCACTCTCTTTTGTGTAGGCTCGATTTGAAAAATCCCCTATTTCGTGGTAAAATAGGGCTAATGAATTTATAGTAATCGAGGTAGAAACAGTGGCTTTTGGAGATAACGGAAAACGTAAAAAAACATTATTTGAAATGATCACCATGGTGGTTATTGTGATCATGTTGATTGTCACCGTTGGTGCAATCTTTGCAACAGCAATTGGTGCCCTTTCTTATTAAGGCGCGCACATAGATATAAAGGAAATCATTTATTTATGAGTATGTTTTTAGATACAGCCAAGATTAAGGTCAAGGCTGGAAATGGCGGCGATGGCATGGTCGCCTTCCGTCGTGAAAAGTATGTTCCCAATGGCGGACCTTGGGGAGGTGATGGAGGACGCGGAGGCAATGTCATCTTCGTTGTAGACGAAGGCTTGCGCACGCTGATGGACTTCCGCTATAACCGGCATTTTAAAGCTCAAAATGGTGAGAAGGGGATGACCAAAGGTATGCACGGACGGGGAGCAGAAGACCTCTATGTGCGAGTACCGCAAGGGACAACTGTCCGAGATGCGGAGACTGGTAAGGTCATTACCGACTTAGTTGAAAATGGGCAAGAATATATTGTAGCCCATGGCGGACGTGGAGGACGCGGAAATATCCGTTTTGCAACTCCTAAGAATCCAGCGCCTGAGATTTCAGAAAATGGGGAACCAGGTCAGGAACGCGAACTCGAATTAGAACTCAAAGTCTTAGCGGATGTTGGTTTGGTTGGCTTCCCATCAGTAGGGAAATCAACTCTTCTCAGTGTGATTACTTCTGCTAAGCCAAAAATTGGAGCTTATCATTTTACAACCATCGTTCCAAATTTGGGAATGGTTCGGACACCGTCAGGTGAGTCCTTTGCAGTTGCAGACCTTCCTGGATTGATCGAAGGGGCTAGCCAAGGTGTCGGTCTGGGTACCCAATTCCTTCGCCACATCGAGCGTACCCGTGTTATCTTGCATGTCATCGATATGTCAGCGAGTGAAGGACGCGATCCTTATGAAGATTACGTTCAAATCAACAAGGAGCTTGAAACCTATAATCTTCGCTTGATGGAGCGACCACAGATTATTGTCGCTAATAAAATGGATATGCCAGAGAGCCAAGAAAACTTGAAAGAGTTCAAGAAAAAATTGGCTGTCAATTACGACGAATTTGATGAATTGCCACAGATCTTCCCAATCTCTAGTTTGGCCCATCAAGGCTTGGACAATTTGTTGGAAGCAACAGCAGACTTGTTAGATAAAACACCAGAATTCCTCTTGTATTCAGAAGAAGATATGGCGCAAGAAGAAGTCTACTATGGCTTTGATGAGGATCAACCAGCCTTCGAAATCAATCGAGATGATGATGCTTCTTGGATCTTGTCTGGTGATAAGTTAGAAAAACTCTTCAATATGACCAATTTTGATCGGGATGAGTCTGTCATGAAATTTGCGCGTCAATTGCGTGGAATGGGTGTCGATGAAGCTCTTCGAGCACGTGGTGCTAAAGACGGCGATATCGTTCGAATCGGTAAATTCGAATTTGAATTTGTTGACTAGTTAGAGATAAAGAGGAGAAGAAGATGGGAGATAAACCTATATCCTTTCGTGATAAAGACGGAAATTTTGTCTCTGCTGCAGACGTTTGGAATGCAGAAAAATTGGAAGAACTCTTTAATACGCTAAACCCGAAGCGCAAATTGCGCTTACAGAGGGAAAAAGTAGCAAAAGAAAACCAGCAAAAGTAAATAGACTTGGAGAATACTATGGCAAAAACAATTCATACAGATCAAGCACCTGCAGCAATTGGACCTTATGTTCAAGGGAAAATAGTAGGCAATCTTCTCTTTGCAAGTGGACAAGTTCCCTTGTCGCCTGAAACAGGGGAAATCATTGGCGAAACCATCCAAGAACAAACAGAGCAAGTCTTAAAGAACATTGGGGCTATTTTGGAAGAGGCTGGGACAGACTTTGACCACGTGGTGAAAACCACTTGTTTCTTAAGTGATATGAATGACTTTGTACCTTTTAATGAGGTCTATAAAACAGTCTTTACCACAGAGTTTCCAGCTCGGTCTGCTGTTGAAGTAGCACGCCTGCCACGTGATGTGAAGGTTGAAATTGAAGTTATTGCGGAAATCAAGGCCTAATAACCATTCAAAGACAAAAAGACAGAGTGGAAAGCAGGAAACTGTAGGCCACTCTGTTTTATTTTGGGAGGAGAAAATGACAGAAAGTAAGATTCAACTAGTCATGGTAACAGGGATGAGCGGTGCTGGCAAGACCGTCGCTATCCAATCGTTTGAGGATTTGGGTTACTTTACCATCGATAATATGCCACCGGCGCTCTTGCTGAAATTTATTGAGCTCATGCGTCATAGCCCGGATAACAATAAATTAGCCGTTGTTGTGGACATGCGAAGCCGTTCTTTTTTCAATGAAATTCGCACGATTTTGGACGAATTGGACAACCAAGAAGACCTCGATTTCAAGGTTTTGTTCTTGGATGCTACTGACAGTGAGTTAGTAGCACGATACAAGGAAACACGTCGTAGCCACCCACTAGCAGCAGATGGCCGTGTTTTAGATGGGATTACCTTAGAGCGAGAGCTCTTGTCTCCTTTGAAAAATATCAGTCAAAATGTGGTGGACACGACTGAATTGACACCCCGTAATCTGAGAAAAACGATTGCAGAACAATTTGCCAGTCAAGACAATCAGCCAGATTTTCGGGTTGAGATTATGTCATTTGGTTTCAAATACGGCCTTCCGATCGATGCTGACCTCGTGTTTGACGTGCGTTTTCTTCCAAATCCCTACTATAAATTGGAACTTCGGAATTTAACCGGTCAAGATCCAGCTGTCTATGATTATGTCATGGATCACCCTGAATCAGAGGACTTTTACCGTCATCTCCATGACTTAATCGTTCCTATTTTACCGTCTTATAAACGAGAAGGTAAATCCGTTCTCACCATCGCCATGGGCTGTACTGGAGGTCAACACCGTTCAGTAGCCTTTGCAGAGCGCTTAGCGCATGATTTAGAAAAAAATTGGCAGGTCAATTGCAGTCATAGAGACAAGGACAGACGGAAAGAAACGGTGAATCGCTCATGAGAAAACCTAAAGTAACCGTTATTGGAGGAGGAACAGGGATTTCTGTTATTCTCGATAGTCTGAGAAAGAAACCAGTTGATATTACTGCTATTGTAACTGTTGCAGATGATGGCGGTAGCTCAGGTGAATTGCGGAAGAACATCCAAAAATTGACACCACCTGGGGATCTTCGAAATGTCTTGGTTGCCATGTCAGATATGCCTCGTTTTTATGAGAAAGTCTTTCAATACCGATTTGCGGACGATGATGGGCCTTTGGCTGGGCACCCTTTGGGAAACTTAATCATTGCAGGAATTTCAGAGATGCAAGGTTCAACCTATAATGCCATGCAATTGTTGACGAAATTTTTCCATACGACAGGTAAGATTTATCCGTCGAGTGATAGTCCCTTGACCCTGCATGCCGTCTTTCAGGATGGAAAAGAAGTGGTTGGAGAAAGCCACATTGCCAACTACACTGGCATGATTGATCATGTTTATGTGACCAATACCTTTGATCAAGAGCGTCCAAAGGCTAGTAAGAAAGTGGTGGAAGCGATTCTTGAAAGTGACATGGTCGTCTTGGGTCCTGGTTCGCTCTTTACCTCGATCCTTCCTAATTTGATGATCGATGAGATTGGGAAAGCCATCCTTGAAACCAAGGCTCAGGTGGCCTATGTTTGCAATATCATGACCCAAAGAGGGGAAACCGAACATTTCACGGATAGTGATCATGTTACTGTCCTTCACAAACACCTAGGAGAAAAGTTCATTGATACAGTTCTAGTCAATATCAATCAGGTTCCTGCGACTTATATGAATAGCAATAAATTTGATGAATACTTGGTGCAGGTAGAGCACGATTTTAAGGGATTGCGATCGCAAGTCCCACAAGTGATTTCTTCAGATTTCTTAAAGCTGGTCAACGGGGGAGCTTTCCATGATGGTGAAAAAGTGGTAGAAGAACTGATGCAGATCGTGCAGGTGAGAAAATGAGTTTTACGATTCGTGTCAAAGAAGAATTATTGTCTCTCAAGAGATTTGAAAAGAGTGAGTTGGCTGCCATTATCAAAATGTCTGGAAGCCTTGGAATATCAATGGGGGGCTTGACGCTCTCAGTGACAACAGAAAATGCCAAGATCGCTCGCCATATCTATGAATTATTGCATCATTTTTATGAGGCCAAATCAGATATTCGTCACCACCAAAAAACCAATTTGAAAAAAAATCGTGTCTACACAGTATTCTTGGATGAAAAGGTGGAAGAGATTCTAGCTGACTTACATTTGGCGGATGCCTTCTTTGGAATCGAGACAGGAATTGATGCTAGTGTTTTGGAAGATGAAGCAGCGAGTCGAGCTTATCTTCGGGGAGCTTTTTTGTCGAGCGGTTCTATCATGGATCCTGAAAAAGGAAAATACCAGTTGGAGATTCATTCTGTTTATACAGACCATGCGGAAGGAATTGCCCTTCTCATGCAAGGCTTTCTGTTAGATGCCAAAACGATTGAGCGTAAAAAGGGTGTGGTAACCTATCTGCAACGAGCGGAAGATATCATTGATTTTTTGATTGTGGTAGAGGCCATGGAAGCTATGCAAGAATTTGAGTCCATCAAGGTCATGAGAGAGACGCGCAATGACCTCAATCGAGCCAATAATGCCGAAATGGCCAATATCCAGCGGACGGTAACGGCTAGTATGAAAACCATCAATAATATCAGTAAAATCATAGATACGATCGGCCTAGGAAGTTTACCAAGTGACTTGCAAGAAGTGGCCTATATCCGGATGAACCATCCAGATTATTCTATCCAGCAGATTGCTGATAGCTTGCAAATACCAATTTCTAAAAGTGGCGTCAACCATCGCTTACGTAAGATCAATAAGATCGCAGACGATTTAGACAAATAAAAAAGGCCAGTGGCCTTTTTTATTATAAACTGGTTGAGTGTGTTGGTTGGACTTTCTTATCTGGATAGATGTAGTTGATGGCATTGTTGACAGCTGTAGGGGCTTCCCCCAGACCTGTAGCGATGAGATCGATCTTTCCTTCGTAGAAACAGCAATCTCCACAGGCGTAAATGCCAGGCAAGCTAGTTTCTTGTTTTTGATTCACCTTGATTTTATGGCGTTGCAGGTCCACACCCCATTCCTTCAGATTTCCAATAGAAGATTTAAAACCATAGTTCACAAACAGGTGATCGATTGGAATCATTTCTGTTTCATCAGATTTGACTTTTGTGATTTCTAGGTGAGTGGCATGACCATTTTCTCCAATCAAGCGACTTGGGACAAAGGGGGTTTTGATCTGCACTGAAGAATGTTTCAATTCCTCTACACTGTGTTCGAGGGCGCGGAAATTATCTCTGCGGTGAATGATCGTAGTCGGAGCAATCTTATCAAAAGCAAGGGCCCAGTCTACCGCAGAGTCCCCACCCCCAAGGACAGTTACCTGCTGTCCTTGGTATTGTTGGATATTTGAAACGTGGTAGTGAACATTGTCAAAGTCCTCAGCCCCTTCAATGTCAAGGGTGCGTGGTTTAAAGGCTCCACCACCCATGGCAATCACAATTGCTTTTGACAGATGCTTTTGGCGAGAAGTAGTGATGGTGAAAATATCGTCCTCTTTTTGAATGCCTTCTACGGTTTCATTGAGGAAGATTGGAGTGTCAAATCCTTGTACTTGCTCGATCAAGCGGTTGCTCAATTCTTCTCCTGTTAAATTCGTAAATCCAGGGACATCGAGAATGGTTTTTTCTGGATAGAGGATGGCTGGTTGCCCTCCCAATTGTGGCAGGGAATCAATTAGTTTAACTTTTACTTGGCGTAAATTACCATAAAAAGCAGCAAAAAGACCAACTGGTCCGCCCCCAATGATGGTAATATCATAAATTTCTGACATGGTGTCTCCTTCACGTTTTTCTTTGTTTCCATTGTAACATAAAATGGAAGGAATGAAAAAGTTGGAAAGCGCAAAAATGAATGGGGACCCTAGAAAAATTATAAAAGATATTGACAGAATCTTTCAAGTGTGATAAAATAATTAAGATTTTAGGCTTGAAGGGAGTGAAAAACATGTCAAAAACAGTAGTACGTAAGAATGAATCTCTTGACGATGCTCTTCGTCGTTTCAAACGTGCGGTTACTAAAGCTGGTACTCTTCAAGAAACACGCAAACGTGAATTCTATGAAAAACCTTCTGTAAAACGTAAACGTAAATCAGAAGCAGCTCGTAAACGTAAAAAATTCTAATTGAATACAAGAACAGACTTCGGTCTGTTTTTTGTTTCTTTAGAAAAATTGAAGACAAAAAAGCCGACCTTCTAGCTAGAAGATCGGATCTTTTTATCTGATTATTTGTTTGCAAGCAAGTCGCGGATCTCAGCTAGCAACTCTTCTTGAGTAGGACCAGCTTCAGCAGCTTCTTCCTTTTTACCAAGGTTTTGAGCTTTTTCAGCGGCTTTCACTACGAAGAAAGAACAGTACCGATAACAAGGAAGTTGATAACAGCACTCAAGAAGCTACCGTAAGCAACACCGTTCCATGACAATTGTGCAATATTTTTAACATGAGCAGCTTCCAAAGCTGGGTTCAAAATAAGTGGAGTGATGATATCGTTCACAAATGATGTTACGATAGCTCCAAATGCAGCTCCGATGATCACAGCAACAGCAAGGTCAACAACGTTTCCACGAAGGAGGAAAGCTTTCAATTCTTTTAACATATCCTATATATGTCCTTTCATAATAATTTTTTACTATGATAGTATAACGGAAAATGGTTAGACTGACAAGAAATATGCCTAATTTTTTTAAAAATTAGTGATAAACGGTGAAAATCTTTTCTTTTTAGTTTGAAATCGGTAGGAAAAAAATTTTACTTTTTACTAACTTTTAGTATAAAATATAAAGTGATAATCTATGGTAAAATGGAGGCACTGTTTATGGTTGATAAAGAGCTAATTGCAGAGATTAAAAACAGTGTAAACATTGTCGAAATCATTGGGGAGGTTGTTTCCTTGTCCAAGGCAGGTCGTAATTTCTTAGGCCTTTGTCCTTTCCATGGAGAAAAGACCCCGTCCTTTAATGTTGTTGAAGACAAGCAATTTTACCATTGTTTCGGTTGTGGTCGCTCTGGGGATGTCTTTAAATTTATTGAAGACTATCGGGGAGTTGCCTTTATGGATGCAGTCCAGATTGTAGCAGAAAAAGCAGGGATTGCGCTTCAGTATCAGGCAAGGCCTAGTCAACAAGTGCAAACCAACCCCAATCAAGAACTCTATGACATTCATCAGGAGGCTAGCAAGTTCTATCAAGCCATTCTGATGACGACAAAGATGGGGGAAGAAGCGAGACACTATCTGCATGAACGTGGATTGACCGATGAGGTCATTCGACATTTTCAATTGGGCTTAGCACCTGCAGAAGGGAACTATCTCTATCGTAATCTATCTGAGAAGTTTTCTGAAAAGGTTATAACCGATTCTGGTCTGTTTACGATTTCAGATGCTGGGACGGTTTTTGATGCCTTTCAGGATCGGATCATGTTTCCTCTGACGGATGATAGCGGACGAGTTATTGCTTTTTCTGGTAGGTTATGGAAAACGATGGACGATGGGAGTCATCAAGCCAAGTACAAGAATAGTCGTAGTACCCGTCTCTTTAATAAAAGTTATGAGCTCTACCATTTAGACCAGGCAAAGACCAGTGCAAAAAAACAGCATGAAATCTATGTCATGGAAGGCTTTATGGATGTCATTGCGGCTTATCGTGCTGGGATTGAAAATGCAGTTGCCTCTATGGGGACAGCATTGACACCGGAGCATGTCCAGCACTTGTCTCGTTTCGCTAAAAAAGTGATTCTGACCTATGATGGGGATAAGGCTGGACTTGAAGCGACAGCTAAGGCCTTGGAGGTTTTGCAGGATCTGGAACTAGAGATTGTCCGTATTCCGGATCAGATGGACCCAGATGAGTATCTCAAAAAGACCTCCCCGGAAGATCTAGCAGGCCTCTTAAAGAATTCTCGCATCAGTAAGGTTGAATTCTTGATGCATTACTGGAAGCCCCAGTATATTGAGAATTTGCAAGCACAGATTGAATTTGTTGAAAAAAACTAGCACCTATGATTGCTCAGACCCGCTCCATTACCGCGCAAAAATACCTACATTTACAAACTGGCTGATTTATTGCCAGATTTTTGATTATTTGCAGATTGAGCAGATTGTGAATAATAGTCGCTTGCATCAACGGCAAGAAGCTCAAACGAGTGGGCGCGCAAAAAAACGTCGAATTTTTTTCAGTAGATCTCTTGCCGAATCGTGGGATGACGCGCTTGATCAAGGCAGAAAATCATTTGTTGAGTAGGATGAAGGATTTTTCCCATGGTGCTGAATGATTATCGATTACGACCAGATTTTTCCTTTGATACACCTGAACTTCAGATCTTGTATCAATTGCTCTGTCAAAATGGGGAAGTTACTTCGCAGGATTTGTCCGAGCAAACTGAAGGGGTCCAGCATGCCTGGTACCGCATGTTAGAAGAAGATTTACCAGAAGAGATAGCGGATGGTGAACTCGAAGAAGTAGAAGCGACAAGAAGTCGTGAGCTCCTTCGCAAAGAAAGTCAACAAATTGGAAATAAAGTGAAAGAAGCTTCCTCAACTGGGGATGCGGAAACAGCTTTATTGGAACTCGAGCGTTTGATCGCTCAAAAAAGAAGAATGGAGTAGGAATGGCTAAAGAACAAAAAGATATTACAACATTGGACGTTCAAATTGCAGAATTTATTCGCAGCCACAAGCAAAGCGGAACTGCAACAGATGATGAAATTAATGACAAGTTGGTTATTCCTTTCACACTGGATGCAGACGGTATTGAAGATCTTTTGCAACGGATTCAGGATGCAGGGATTTCAATCACAGATAAGGATGGAAATCCAAGTGCCCGTGTCTTAAACAACGAAGAAGAACCAGAATTGTCAGATGAGGAATTGCTTGGAAGTAACTCTGCCAAGGTCAATGACCCTGTTCGGATGTATTTGAAAGAAATTGGGGTCGTTCCTCTTTTGACCAATGAAGAAGAGCAAGAATTGGCTATCTTGGTGGAACAAGGAGACTTGGAAGCTAAGCAACGTTTGGCAGAAGCCAACCTTCGTTTGGTTGTTTCCATTGCGAAACGCTATGTTGGACGTGGGATGCAATTCCTTGATTTGATCCAAGAAGGAAATATGGGCTTGATGAAGGCCGTTGATAAGTTTGACTATACCAAGGGATTTAAATTCTCTACGTATGCGACTTGGTGGATCCGTCAGGCTATCACTCGTGCCATTGCAGACCAAGCCCGTACCATTCGGATTCCTGTCCACATGGTGGAAACCATTAACAAGTTGGTTCGTGAGCAACGCAATCTCTTGCAAGAATTGGGACAAGATCCTACACCAGAACAAATCGCTGAACGCATGGATATGACGCCTGATAAGGTGCGTGAAATCTTGAAGATTGCCCAAGAACCTGTTTCTTTGGAAACGCCAATTGGGGAAGAAGATGATAGCCATTTGGGAGATTTCATCGAAGACGAAGTGATTGAAAATCCAGTAGACTACACCACTCGTGTGGTACTACGCGAACAATTGGATGAAGTCCTTGATACCCTTACCGACCGGGAAGAAAACGTCTTGCGCCTTCGTTTCGGTCTCGATGACGGAAAAATGCGGACCTTGGAAGATGTGGGCAAAGTCTTTAACGTGACCCGTGAACGGATCCGTCAAATTGAAGCCAAAGCCCTCCGCAAACTCCGCCACCCAAGCAGAAGCAAACCATTGCGCGATTTTATAGAGGATTAAAAAGGTCCGAGGGACCTTTTTAACCCGAGCCGATAAATTCGGAAGCGAGGAATATCCAGTGGATCTTTTTAACGGCCACCCAAAAACAAGAGAGTGGCCAGGTCCGAGGGACCTTTTTAACCCGAGCTGAGAAATTCGGAAGCGAGGAAGGTCCAGTGGATATTTTTAACGGCCACCTAGAAACGAAGCAGAAATCTAGGTCCGGCGAGAGTAAACTAGTAAAAAAGGAAGTGTCATATGGCTTATACAACTGAGCAAATTGAAGAAATTAAAAATAAAATCTTAAATGCTTTGGAAGAAGTAATTGATCCGGAACTAGGGATTGATATTGTCAATTTAGGTCTAGTCTATGAGATCCATTTTGACGGAGAAACTGGAGCAACCATCATTGATATGACCTTGACGACCATGGGGTGCCCATTGGCAGATCTGCTAACGGATCAAATCCATGATGTTTTAACAGAAGTAGAGGAAGTAACATCAGTTGATGTAAAATTGGTTTGGTATCCTGCTTGGACGGTTGAAAAAATGAGCCGCTATGCACGGATCGCACTTGGAATTAGCTAAAAAAATTACAGTTCAAACTTATTCAGCAAAATAGATAAGAGGTTAGGGTTTTCCTTAACCTCTTATCTGTTGCCAACAATTTTATATTTTGAGGAATTGTTTACAAATTATTAGTAAATTTTCATATAAAGTTGCAATCATCAAAGCGACAAGGTATAATAACATAAATAGAAAATAAAGGAGATTTACATGAATCAGTATCCTTTGGTCTACTTGGACCATGTGACAAAGAATTATGGGCATGAAGTTGCTCTTATGGATGTTAGTTTAAACATCCAACCAGGCCGTATTATTGGGCTATTGGGTCCCAACGGTAGTGGTAAAACAACGATCATTAAATTAATTAATGGTTTGTTGCAACCAAGCCTTGGCAATATTTATATCCATGGGCAATTGCCATCCCCAGCCTCTAAAAAAGTTGTCTCTTATTTGCCAGATACGACTTATCTGAATGAAAATATGAAAATTATCGATGCTATTAGCTATTTCCAAGATTTTTATGCTGATTTTAATGTCCAACGAGCTTACCAATTGCTCAACGACTTGCATTTGCATCCAAATCAAAAATTGAACAGCCTTTCAAAAGGGAACAAGGAAAAAGTGCAATTGATTTTGGTGATGAGTCGTGAAGCTGACTTGTATGTTCTTGATGAACCAATCGGTGGGGTTGACCCAGCGGCGCGTGATTATATTTTGCGGACCATTATTCAAAACAGACGTCCAAACTCTTCTGTCTTGATTTCTACTCACTTGATTGCGGATATTGAGCAAGTTTTGGACGAAGCGATTTTCATCAACCAAGGAAGAATCCTCTTGCATGAAAATACGACTGTTTTGCGCAATCAACACGGAAAATCGATCGATGAGATCTTCCGTGACCAATTCCGTGTTTATTAGGAGGACCCCATGTTTGGTAAATTATTAAAATATGAATTTAAATCGACAGCTAAGTGGTATTTATTGATCACCCTGATTGCACTAGGTTTGTCAGTGATTACAGGTGTTATCGGTGGAAGTGCTACAAACGGTTTTGTGAATATGGAAACCAATAGTATGCAAATCATAACGGGGACTCTTGGGATTCTCATTTTTGGAGGAGTCATCGGTCTTTATCTTAGTAACTACTATATTATTATCCGTCGTTTCTATTCTAACTTATACGGACGCGAAGGCTATTTGACCTGGACCCTTCCAGTTAGCCCTCATGCCATCATTTTGTCTAAATTTTTGGGAGCTTTAGTAGCGAGTCTTTACTGCCTATTCCTTCTATTTTTGAGTGGTTTTATCACAATACTTGTGATGGGAGCTGTCATTGGACAAGACCTCTCTCCTGTATTTAGTATTATCTCTGAGGCTTTTAATCATTCAATTGTTTTTTGGATTATCATTTGGTGGATTTTTACTACAGCTTCAGGAATTTTCCTATTTTATGTATCGATCGCACTTGGTCAACTTTTCCAAAATCGTCGTGGATTGAAGGCTATTTTGTTTTTCTTTCTCTTGTGCCTTGTTTTAAGTATCATTGGTACAGCAGTCAATCCGTTTAAAGATTCATATGCAGTCGGGTATGCATTGGTTTATGGAAATATTGATGACTTTGGAGCTAACTTTATTCCAGGGCTCATTTATGAAGTCATCAAGATTGTTTCTATGTACTTCACGGTTCACTATATCAGTAAGTACAAGTTGAACCTTCAATAATCAACAAGGGATTGAACGAGGAGGCTCCGAAAGGAAGGCTTTCTTGTTCAATTTTTTCTTTTGCATTTTCTGACTACTTTTGATATACTAAATGTATTCGTTTTGGGGTCGTTACGGATTCGACAGGCATTATGAGGCATATTTTGCAACTCATCTAGCGGATGTAAAACGCCAGTTAAATATAACTGCAAAAAATAATAATTCTTACGCTTTAGCTGCCTAAACACCAGCAGGCGTGACCCGATTCGAATCGCTCGTGTTTGATGACAGGTCTTTATTTTAGCGAGATACGATCTAACTTTGTCTAGGAGTTAGGTAAGAGATGAATAGACTCGCAGGTACAGGGCTTGAGTTATGTGTCATGTAGCTGTTAAAATAAGACATAACCTATGGTTGTAGACAAATATGCTGGCAGGTGTTTGGACGTGGGTTCGACTCCCACCGGCTCCATATTTTTTATTCATGGAAGATTACTCAAGAGGCTTAAGAGGCCGTGTTGGAAACGCGGTAGGCGTGTAAAAGCGTGCGTGGGTTCGAATCCCATGTCTTCCGTTGTTGAGACATCATTGTATGGCAGTGGTGTTTTTTTGTACAAAAAAGAGTCCCAAAAATAGACCAGTAAGGGAGGGGTAAGAAGTGATTGCACAGCTGGATACAAAAACAGTCTATACTTTTATGGAAAGTAGTGTGACCCTAAAAGACTATGTCCAAAAGGCTAAAGCTTGAGCTATCATGCTTTAGGAATGATGGATGTGGATAATTTGTATGGAGCTTATGAGTTTATCGAAGCTTGTCAGGCAAACAATCTTAAGCCCTTAGTCGGTTTGGAACTGGAACTGGAGCTCGAAAATGAAAGGATTCCGTTTCGGATGTTGGCCTTGTCTACCAAGGGTTACCAGAATCTGATGAAGATGTCGACCGTCAAGATGATGGGGAAGAGCAACTGGGAGGATGTCAAGCACTTGACGGAAGGGGTAGCAGTCATTGTCCCAGCTCCTTTTGCCAGCGAAGAATTAGCTCTAGGTCTGGATTACTTTATCGGAGTGTTTGGAGATACTCCTGCCCAAGTGTATACACACCCTGTGATTCCTCTTCATACTGTTCGATTTTTTGAGGCCGAGGATGTGGAAGCGATGCAGATGTTAGCAGCCATTAAAGAAAATCAAACCTTGACCGAAACAGGACCGATTGATCCTGTCTTCGCCCTAAAAGCTCCCCAGGAGCTGGAGAAGGATTTTGCAGAAAAATTTCCACAAGCTATCGCAAATCTGGAAAAACTTGTGCAAGGGATTCATTATGACATTGATACCCAATTGAAATTGCCTCGCTTTAATCCTCAAAGACCCGCAGTGGAGGAGCTTAGAGAGTTGGCTCAAGGCGGTCTTTTTCGAAAGAACTTGACCAGTGCAATCTATCAGGAACGTCTAGAACATGAGTTGGATATTATTCACCAAATGGGCTTTGATGATTATTTCTTGATTGTCTGGGATCTTCTTCGTTTCGGCCGTAGTCAAGGCTATTATATGGGAATGGGACGTGGATCAGCTGTAGGCTCGCTCGTTGCTTATGTCCTTGAAATTACAGGGATTGATCCTGTAGCCAAGAACCTCCTCTTTGAGCGGTTTGAATGTGGAGCGCTACACCATGCCGGATATCGATATTGATATTCCTGATATCTATCGTCCAGAATTTATCCGCTATGTGAGAGACCGGTATGGGAGTTACCATGCGGCTCAGATTGTCACCTTTTCAACCTTTGGTGCCAAGCAAGCCATTCGGGATGTCTTTAAACGCTTTGGGGTAGCTGAGTACGAATTGACTTCTATTACCAAGCGGATTGGGTTTAGAGATACGCTCACAACTGCTTATGAACAGAATCTGGCTTTTCGCCAAGTGATTCATAGCCGAGCAGAATTTGAGCGTGGTTTTGAGATTGCTAAAAGAATTGAAGGCCAACCAAGACAGACCTCGATCCATGCGGCGGGTGTTGTGATGAGTGACCAGGATTTGACGAACTATATTCCTCTCAAGTACGGAGAAGATATGTTTGTCACCCAATATGATGCCCATGCAGTTGAAGCCAATGGTCTGTTAAAGATGGATTTCTTGGGTTTGCGTAATTTGACCTTTGTTCAAAAAATGAAGGAAGCGGTCTCTGAAAAGTACCAAGAAGAAATACGGATTGAAGCCATTGATTTAGAAGATCCAGCAACATTGGCTTTGTTTGCGGCGGGAGATACCAAGGGGATTTTCCAATTTGAACAAGCAGGAGCCATCCGCCTTTTGAGACGTGTAAAACCCAAAAATTTCGAAGAAGTGGTAGCGACCACCTCTCTCAATCGTCCGGGGGCCAGTGATTACATCGATAATTTCGTCAAAAGAAAGCACGGCCAAGAAAAGGTGGAGATCTTGGATCCATCCATTGAAGACATTTTAAGACCTACTTATGGTATCATGCTCTACCAGGAGCAGGTCATGCAGGTTGCCCAACGCTTTGCAGGCTTTAGCCTGGGGAAAGCCGATATTTTAAGGCGTGCTATGGGTAAAAAAAATGCGGCGGAAATGCATAAGATGGAGGACGAATTTGTCCTTGGTGCTCTAAAATTGGGTCATACGGAGGAAAAAGCCAAAGAGGTCTTTGCGATCATGGAAAAATTTGCTGGTTATGGCTTTAACCGTTCCCATGCGTATGCCTATTCCGCTTTAGCTTTCAAATGGCCTATTTCAAGGTGCATTATCCAGATGTTTTCTTTGATATCATGCTCAATTATTCGAGTAGCGATTATCTGTCGGATGCTCTTCAGTCTGATTTTCAGCTAGCTTCCTTATCGATCAATACCATTCCATACAGAGATAAGTTCCAGGATAGAAAAATCTACTTAGGAATGAAAAATATTAAGGGACTTCCTAGGGATTTAGCGTATTGGATCATTGACAATCGACCTTTTGAAAGTGTCGAAGATTTCATATTGAGACTTCCAAACCAGTACCATAAATTGCCTCTTTTGACCCCCTTAGTGGAGCTTGGTTTGTTTGATATTTTTGAAAAAAATAGACGCAAGATCCTTCAAAATTTGCCGAATTTGTTTGTTTTTGCTGATGAATTAGGAAGCTTGTTTGCAGATTCCAATTATTCCTGGATAGAGACAGAAGACTTTAGCCAGGCTGAAAAATATGAGAAGGAAGAGGCTATTATTGGAGTTGGGCTGAGCACCCATCCATTGGTTGCAATAGGGAAAACGAGTCCCTTTGAATTCCAGCCGATTGCTCAACTTGCACAAGGGGAGCAAGCACGCATTCTCATTGAGGTACAAGCCATTCGTACTATTCGAACCAAGTCGGGGGAACCGATGGCCTTTTTGCAAGTCAGCGATACCAAGAACAAATTAGATGTCACTCTTTTCCCTGAAACCTATCATCGATTCTCTTCCTTGATGAAAGAAGGTGGGTACTATTACCTGACTGGAAAGGTACAAGAGCGAGATGGTCGTTTGCAGATGATTTTAGCGGAAGCTCAACTAGCAACCAATGAGAAGTTCTGGCTGCAATTGGTTGATCATCGTCAGGATAAAAAGATTCTGTCTATTTTGAAAAAATATCCAGGGCCTTATCCTGTGGTATTGCGCTATGAAGAAGAAAAGAAAACCCTGCAATTGAAGGGCTATACAGTTCAAAAAAACAAAGAATTGGAAGAGGAACTAAAGAATCTCGTTATGAAAACGATTTATCGATAAAAACTGCTAAAAATACGAGAATTTTGACTTTCTTTGTGTTATAATTACGTAGAATGTAAAAGAAAAAGGAGCAAATAACGAAATGAAACGTATTGCTGTTTTAACTAGTGGTGGAGATGCCCCTGGTATGAATGCTGCTATTCGTGCAGTTGTTCGTCAAGCTATTTCAGAAGGAATGGAAGTCTTCGGTATCTATGATGGATACGCGGGAATGGTTGCTGGTAAAATTGAGCCACTTGATAGATCATCTGTTGGTGATATTATCTCTCGTGGAGGAACTTTTCTTCACTCTGCTCGTTACCCTGAATTCGCTCAGCGCGAAGGTCAATTAAAGGGATCGAACAATTGAAGAAACATGGAATCGAAGGAGTTGTCGTAATTGGTGGAGATGGTTCTTACCATGGAGCAATGCGCTTGACAGAACTTGGATTCCCAGCTGTTGGTCTTCCTGGTACCATTGATAATGATATCGTTGGAACTGACTTTACAATTGGTTTTGATACTGCAGTTACAACTGCAATGGACGCCATTGACAAAATCCGTGATACTTCATCTAGTCACCGTCGTACCTTTGTTATCGAGGTTATGGGTCGCAACGCTGGAGATATTGCTCTTTGGGCAGGAATTGCTTCTGGTGCAGATGAAATCATTATTCCAGAAGAAGGATTCAAAATCGAAGAAGTTGTTGAGAGCATCAAAGAAGGATACGCTAAAGGTCGTACCCACAATATCATCGTTTTAGCTGAAGGTGTGATGTCTGCAGACCAATTTGGTCAAGCTCTGAAAGATGCTGGAGATACAAGTGATCTTCGTGTTACAGAACTTGGTCACATCCAACGTGGTGGTTCACCAACTGCGCGTGACCGTGTTCTTGCTTCACGTATGGGTGCACATGCAGTTAAATTGCTCAAACAAGGAATCGGTGGTGTAGCCGTTGGAATCCGTAATGAGAAAATGGTGGAAAGCCCAATACTTGGTAGTGCAGAAGAAGGAGCGCTCTTTAGCTTGACGGAAGATGGTAAGATTGTGGTAAACAACCCACATAAAGCTGATCTTGGTCTTGCTGAGTTGAACCGTAGCTTGTCTTCAATCTAATTTTATTTCATTAATTCGTTAACCTTGTCTTAAAAAGACAGATATATTTAAAAAGGAGTCATATATATCATGAATAAACGTGTAAAAATCGTTGCAACTTTAGGTCCTGCAGTAGAAATCCGTGGCGGTAAAAAATTCGGTGAAGATGGCTACTGGGCTGAAAAACTTGACGTTGAAGCTTCAGCGCAAAACATTGCTAAATTGATCGAAGCTGGTGCGAACACTTTCCGTTTCAACTTCTCACACGGTGACCACCAAGAACAAGGTGAACGTATGGCGACTGTTAAACGTGCAGAAGAAATCGCTGGTAAAAAAGTTGGTTACCTTCTTGATACAAAAGGTCCTGAAATCCGTACTGAATTGTTCGAAGGTGAAGCTAAAGAGTACTCATACAAAACTGGTGAAAAAATCCGTGTTGCAACTAAACAAGGAATCAAATCAACTCGTGAAGTGATTGCATTGAACGTAGCTGGTGGTCTTGACATCTATGATGACGTTGAAGTTGGTCGTCAAGTATTGGTTGACGATGGTAAATTGGGTCTTCGCGTTGTAGAAAAAGACGACGCAACTCGTGAATTCGTCGTTGAAGTTGAAAACGATGGTATCATCGCTAAACAAAAAGGTGTAAACATCCCTAACACTAAAATTCCTTTCCCAGCTCTTGCTGAACGCGATAACGACGATATCCGCTTCGGTTTGGAACAAGGTATCAACTTCATCGCGATCTCATTCGTACGTACTGCTAAAGACGTTAACGAAGTTCGTGCTATCTGTGAAGAAACTGGTAATGGTCACGTTCAATTGTTTGCGAAGATCGAAAACCAACAAGGTATCGATAATTTGGATGAAATCATTGAAGCTGCTGACGGTATCATGATCGCTCGTGGTGACATGGGTATCGAAGTACCATTCGAAATGGTTCCAGTTTACCAAAAAATGATCATTACAAAAGTGAATGCTGCTGGTAAAGTTGTTATCACTGCAACAAACATGCTTGAAACAATGACTGAAAAACCACGTGCAACTCGTTCAGAAGTATCAGACGTATTTAACGCTGTTATCGACGGAACTGACGCTACTATGCTTTCAGGTGAGTCTGCAAATGGTAAATACCCACTTGAGTCTGTTCGTACAATGGCTACCATCGACAAGAACGCTCAAACTCTTCTAAACGAATACGGACGTTTGAACTCAGATTCATTTGAACGTAACTCTAAGACAGAAGTTATGGCTTCAGCTGTTAAAGATGCAACAAACTCAATGGATATCAAATTGGTCGTTACTCTTACTAAGACTGGTCACACTGCACGTTTGATTTCTAAATACCGTCCAAATGCTGATATCTTGGCCTTGACATTTGATGAATTGACTGAACGTGGATTGATGTTGAACTGGGGTGTTATCCCAATGTTGACAGATGCTCCATCATCAACTGACGATATGTTCGAAATCGCAGAACGTAAAGCAGTAGAAGCAGGTCTTGTACAATCTGGTGACGATATCGTTATCGTAGCAGGTGTGCCACTTGGTGAAGCTGTTCGTACAAACACAATGCGTATCCGTACAGTACGTTAATAATGACACTTGTTCTTAAAACCTTGCTCGTTGATCGAAACGGATCAACAGCGAGGTTTTTCTTTTCCCCTGGACTTGTCTATGGAGGAAGTTACCAAGAAGAATTCTTACTAATATTTACTTTCTCTTTTTTAAAGATTGAAAACATGGTATAATAAACAAAAAGGAAGGGAGACACACATGCCAAGGAGAGATTTAGTTAGAAATATCGTCATCGTTGGTCTACTCGTATTAGCATTGATTTTATTACGAATTTTTGTTTTTCATCCATTAACCATTACTGAGAAAATGGCTAATGCCTCTGTAAAAAATGGGGATCTGGTTGTGGCAACTAGAAATGCCCAGGTAGATCGCAGTGATTTGGTTTTATACAAGGTCGGTGGAAAAGAACACCTTGGTCGTGTCATTGCTAAAGAAGATGATGAGGTAAGCTATGTGGATGATGTTCTCTATTTGAATGGGAAGGCAACACCAGAACCTTACTTGAAAAAGATGCTCAACAAACATTTAGCTGCTCCTACCAGTAATGGGTATTACACAGATGACTTCTTTTTATCAGAGTTAAAGGGAACCAAGGCTGGTCGTGTACCATCGGATACTTACTTGGTTTTAAATGATAACCGTGGGGATACAGAAGACAGTCGGGAGTTTGGGTATATCCATAAAAATCAGATAGAAGGAGTTGTCAATCTCCGCCTCTACCCCCTCAATAAATTTGGATTTATAAAAGTTGAAAAATAGCCGAAAGGCTATTTTTTCTTACAAAAAAACTACTGCAGAAGATGTGAACTGCAGTAGCTTTTTATCTTTGTTCCTCCCAGTTAGAGGGCCCTAGTTTTCCTTTTTACTGGTAATTTGATGAAAGACCTTTTGCCAATGTTCATGGCGACGCCAGAGACTGGTATGGATCTGGTTATTTAATTCATAGCGAATCAACTTAGTCTTTTGACTGATGGATTCGATCTCGAAATTCTTAAAGGGAATCTGATGCTCTTCCTGCAAACGGACCAGGTCCTCCTTGTGGCTTTCTTGGCCAAACTCATCGATGAGGGTGAAGTTGTCTGCTAGGAGGGTTGAATATTCTTGCTGAGCTTGCAAGCGTTCTTCGTAAGTTCTTAGTTTGAGAAGGACATTGTCCAAAATCTCATCTTCTGGGATGGAACTAGGTTCCACATGGACATCAATGTCAAAGACTCCAAATTTTTCCTTGAGAAGGCGTTCGACCTCTTCGGTAATGGCATGGCTCTCATAAACAGAAAGGTCTGGATTCATTTCGATGACAACATCTAGGTAGATATTGCTTCCGTAGGTCCGTCCTCGTTGGGATTTGACCCGGCTGACCTTTGGTAATTCCAGAATAGCAGCCTTGTATTTATCAAGAAGACTTTCATCAAATCCATCTGAGAGGCTGAAGGAGGACTCAATGAAAATATCGTAGGCTGTTTTTAGAATAAAGAAGGTAATAACGATGGCCACTAATTGGTCCACAATCGGATAGTTAAGAGCACTAGCTCCAATCGCAACAGAGGTTCCTAAAGAAGTGACTACGTCAGACAGGTTGTCTTTAGCAGCAGCATTAAGGGCCTTGGATTGGGCTTTCTTAGCTAAAGTGCGGTTATATAGATAGACTGCAAACATGACTAGGGCTGACCCAACTCCGACAATGGCCCCTAAAGGATCAATGACCGATGTTTCCCTGCTGAGGATTTTTTGAACCGTATCACGTAAGACATCAAAGCCCACATAAAACATGATGATGGAGGTTACCAGACTAGCTAGATCTTCAATCTTCCAATGACCAAATCGGTGGTCGCGGTCAGCTGGCTGGCGGGCCATGCGAATGCCGATGAGAAGGGCGACATTGCTGATAATATCTGATAAGTTATTAAAACCATCGGCAACCAAACTAGAGGAGTGAAGGAGGTGGCCTGTAGCTAATTTGGCAGCGGAAAGTATCAGGTAGGCTACAATACTGATCAGGGCTCCACGTTCGGCTAGTTTTAAATTACTTTGTGATTGATTCACTGATAACTCCTCCAGACTTCTGTAGATTTCCTCATAAGTGGTTATTGAAGAGGAAAAATTCGTTCTTCTTAAGGCTTTATTATAGCTTTTTTGAGGGCAAAATTCAAATGAATCCAACCATTTCCAAAAGGAAGAAGGGCGAAATTATGGTATAATAGAACGATTGAAAGAATGAGGAGAATGAGATGAATCCTTTATTGAATGGTATGAATGATCGCCAGGCAGAGGCGGTCCAAACGACAGAAGCTCCCCTCTTGATCATGGCGGGGGCTGGTTCGGGTAAGACACGTGTCTTGACCCACCGCATCGCTTACTTGATCGATGAAAAAATGGTCAATCCTTGGAATATTTTGGCCATTACCTTTACCAATAAGCCGCTCGGGAGATGAAGGAGCGGGCTTATCAATTGAATCCAGCCACCCAAGATTGCTTGATCGCAACCTTCCACTCCATGTGTGTGCGTATCCTCCGTCGAGATGCGGATCACATTGGCTACAATCGGAATTTTACCATTGTCGATCCAGGTGAGCAACGGACCTTGATGAAGCGGATCTTGAAGTTCTTGAATTTGGATCCTAAGAAATGGAATGAACGGACCATTTTGGGAACTATTTCCAATGCCAAAAATGACTTGATCGATGAAGTAGCCTATGCTGCCCAAGCGGGGGACATGTACACCCAGATCGTCGCCAAGTGCTATGAGGCTTACCAAAAGGAACTCCGTCAGTCAGAAGCAGTGGACTTTGATGATTTGATTATGCTGACCTTGCGTCTTTTTGATCAGCATCCTGATGTGCTGACCTATTACCAGCAGAAGTTCCAATACATCCATGTGGATGAGTACCAAGATACCAACCATGCCCAATACCAATTGGTCAAACTACTAGCTTCACGCTTTAAAAATATCTGTGTTGTTGGGGATGCTGACCAATCTATTTATGGCTGGCGGGGAGCGGATATGCAAAATATCTTGGACTTTGAGAAGGATTATCCTGATGCCAAGGTCGTTTTGTTAGAGGAAAATTACCGCTCGACTAAAACTATCCTACAAGCAGCTAACGATGTCATCAAAAACAATCGCCACCGCCGTCCGAAGAATCTCTGGACACAAAATGAAGACGGGGAAGAGATTGTCTATTACCGGGCCAATGACGAGCAGGATGAAGCAGTCTTTGTTGCTAAAACGATTGAAGAGCTTAGTCGCGAAGCTGGCTACAAACACCGTGACTTTGCGGTTCTCTACCGGACCAATGCCCAGTCCCGGACCATTGAAGAAGCACTGCTCAAGTCCAATATTCCTTATACCATGGTAGGGGGTACCAAGTTCTACAGCCGGAAGGAAATTCGAGATATCATTGCTTATCTGAACTTGATTGCCAACCTCAGTGACAATATCAGTTTTGAGCGGATTATCAATGAACCTAAGCGTGGAATCGGACCGGGTACGGTGGAGAAGATTCGTGATTTTGCTCAAATGCAAGAGTCCTCGCTCCTTGATGCTTCAGCCAATATCATGCTCTCTGGCATCAAAGGAAAAGCGGCCCAAGCCATCTGGGACTTTGCCAATCTCATTCTTGATTTGAGAGAAAAATTGGACCAGCTGACCATTACAGAGTTGGTCGAAGAAGTCCTTGACAAGACAGGCTATATGAGTGCCCTAACCAATCAGGGAAATTTGGAAAGTCAAGCCCGCATCGAGAATATCCAAGAGTTCCTGTCTGTTACCAAGAATTTTGATGAAAATGGCGAGTCTGTTGAAGACGAATCAGGTGTGGAAACCTTAAGTCGTTTCTTGAACGACTTGGCCCTGATTGCTGATACAGATGATGGCGCGCAAGAGACTTCGGAAGTGACCTTGATGACTCTTCACGCGGCTAAGGGACTGGAGTTCCCAGTGGTCTTCTTGATTGGGATGGAAGAAAACGTCTTTCCTCTTAGTCGAGCGGCTGAGGATCCGGATGAGTTGGAAGAAGAACGTCGTCTGGCTTATGTAGGAATCACGCGGGCAGAGAAGGTTCTCTTCCTGACCAATGCCAATTCTCGTTTGCTCTTTGGACGGACCAGCTACAACCGTCCGACGCGCTTTATCAATGAGATCAGCTCAGATTTATTGACCTACCAAGGCCTAGCACGTCCGGTTAATACGAGCTTTAAAGCTTCCTATAGCAACGGTGGCGGAACGACCTTTGGAAAAGGAATGAGCCTGTCACAAGCCCTTCAAGAGCGCAAGAGACAAGCAGCTCCAAGCGCCCTCACGTCCTCTAGCCTCCCCTTTGGCAATGGCAAGCAATCTGGTGCTAAAGAAAGTGTCGCTTGGTCCATTGGTGACATTGCAATTCATAAGAAGTGGGGAGAAGGAACCGTGCTTGAAGTCTCAGGTAGTGGCAATACCCAAGAGCTCAAGATTAACTTCCCAGAAGTGGGTCTCAAGAAACTCTTGGCCAGCGTCGCTCCGATTGAGAAAAAATAAACGGAAACCAGTAAGCCTAGTGTATTATTTCAGAACATAAACAAGCAATATCTCCTCAAGGATCTAATTGCTTACTGCATGAAAAAGTTGCAAGAAAAGAAATTTTGGAAATAGCGCGGAATAGATTGAGACTTTTCGCCGTGAGGAAAGCGCCAGAAACACATAAGTTTCTGGTGCTCGGTATATTTGAGACGTGAGGCTCAAATATAAGGTATGGAATCCCAAAGGGAGTCGCTACCGTCCGTCCTCACCTAAGAAAAGTCTCCAATAGAGGAATGAATACTCGGTTAAAACCAGCAGGCCTAGCTTGCTGGTTTTGATTTTACTACTAGCATGATATAATATACTAAGAATAGAGAAAGAGGCATGCTATGAACGAAATCAAGTGCCCCAACTGTGGGGAAGTATTTACAGTCAATGAAAGTCAATACAGCGAGCTCTTGTCCCAAGTGCGGACGGCGGAGTTTGACAAGGAAATTCATGAGCGGATTCGGCAGGAGTTGGCTTTGGCAGAGCAAAAGGCCCTCAATGAGCAACAAGAGAAGTTAGCAAAAAAGGACCAAGAAATTGCCCAGTTACAAAACCAGATTCAACAGTTTGATACTGAAAAAGAATTGGCTAAAAAAGAGGTGGAGCAAACTGCTAGCCAAAGTCTGCTAGAGAAAGAAAAAGAGGTTCAGGCACTGGAGAATCAATTAGCCACCTTGCGCTTGGAGCATGAAAACCAACTACAAAAAGACTTTATCTGACTTAGAAAAAAAGAACGTGACCAGGTCAAAAAAATCAGCTCCTTTTTACAAGAAAAAGGAAAACGAACTTTCTCTGACTTCAGTTAAACAAAAACTATGAGGCCCAGCTTAAGGCGGCTAATGAGCAGGTTGAGTTCTATAAGAACTTCAAGGCCCAACAATCAACCAAGGCCATCGGAGAAAGTCTGGAGCAGTATGCGGAGAGTGAGTTCAATAAGGTTCGCAGTTTTGCCTTCCCAAATGCCTACTTTGAAAAGGATAATAAGATTTCTGCACGTGGGTCTAAAGGGGACTTTATCTTCCGTGACTTTTGATGAAAATGGGCTAGAATTCATTTCCATCATGTTTGAGATGAAAAAAATGAAGCCGACGGGACAGAGAAGAAGCATAAGAATGCTGATTTTTATAAGGAATTGGACAAGGACCGTCGAGAAAAGAACTGTGAATATGCTGTTTTGGTCAGTATGCTTGAAGCAGATAACGACTATTTCAACACAGGGATTGTCGATGTCAGCCACGAGTATGAGAAGATGTATGTGGTCCGTCCTCAGTTCTTTATCCAGTTGATTGGTCTCTTACGCAATGCTGCTCTCAACTCTCTAAAATACAAGCAGGAACTAGCACTAATCCGTGAGCAAAATATTGACATCACTCATTTTGAGGAAGACTTGGATGCTTTCAAGGTTGCCTTTGCCAAGAACTACAATTCGGCTTCTGTCAACTTCGGCAAGGCCATTGATGAAATCGACAAGGCCATTAAACGCATGGAAGAGGTCAAAAAATTCCTCACCACATCTGAAAATCAACTTCGCCTTGCTAACAACAAATTGGATGATGTTTCCGTTAAAAAATTGACTCGGAAGAATCCGACTATGAAAGCCAAGTTTGATGCCTTGAAGGAAGACTAGGAGGCTCCAATGCAGATACGAAAAGCAACCATGAAGGATGCTGAATCCTTACTGTCTCTATACGAAGACTTGGGCTATCCAACGACTGCTTCTAAGCTGTCTCGTCGTTTAGAAATGATTCTCTCTCAGCCACATTATGGCCTTCTTCTAGCTGAAAGAAACGGAGAAATTTTAGGTTTCTTAGGTTATGCAAAGCTCTTCTTTTTTGAAGCAGATGGATCTTACTATCGTATTTTAGCTTTGTCGGTTGCAAAAGAAACAAGACGACAAGGAATTGCTAGTAGGCTAATCGATGAATTGAAAAAACAAGCGGTAAAAGAAGGAGTTAATGCACTGGCTCTAAATAGTGGATTAACTGCTGAACGAAATGCTGCACATCAGTTTTATCAGGCGGTTGGATTTGAAAAAGTGACTGCCGGCTTTGTTCTGCATTTAAAAAGTTAACATGAATAAACATGATAAAATAGTAAGGGAAACGAAGTAATGTCTTCAACAAAAGGGAAAAACTTATATTTTAACGATAAGAGCATGGACTATGTAACATTTGGAAAAGGAAAGCAGCCCCTAGTGATCATACCAGGCTTAGGGGATGGGTTGCAGACAGTCAAAGGAAAGGCCCAGCTCTTTTCCCTCTCTTATCGTTTACTTGCTAAGATATATAAAGTTTATGTTTTTTCTCGAATCAACGAGTTGAAGCAGGGCTATACGACGCGGGATATGGCAGCAGATGTAGCAGAAGCAATGGAGACACTAAACCTAGATACCGCTTATGTCATAGGGATTTCACAAGGTGGAATGATTGCTCAATGGCTAGCTGCAGATTTTCCAGAAAGGGTTCAAAAGCTCATCCTAGCTGTGACAACAGCGAAGCTTAGTCAACTTGCTAGAGAGCGAATTGAGCATTGGCAAAAACTCAGTCAATCCGGAAATTTTAGAGACCTCATGCTGGATATCGCCTATCATTCTTATACGCGAAAGAGCTATCGAAGGTGGCGCTTTCTTTCTGACATTATGGGTCGTTTGGGGCGAATCAAAGATGAGAAACGAATTGCCATTCAGTCTCAGTCTTGCCTGGATCACGATAGCCTTGAGATCTTAAAAGAAATTCAGTGTCCGACCTTGGTTCTTGGTGCCCTCGAAGATGATGTGATTGGTGTGAAGGGATCCAAGGAACTGGCAAAAGGGATTGTGGGTTGCCAACTCCTTATTCTTAAGCATTCTGGTCATGCTCTGTATGAAGAAAATAAGTTATTTCAAGAGATTGTTTGTGGATTTTTACACTAAAAAACGCTGGAAAATTTTTCCAGCGTTTTTATGCTATTTAAATCGCAAAGAGATCGTTTAGGTTTTCTGCCATAGTTGGGTGGGTAAAGATTTGCTTCGCAATATAAGTATAAGGGATCTTGTTGTCCATAGCCATGGTGATCAGGTTGATGAGTTCGCCTGCAGCTTCTCCGAAGAGAGTGGCTCCCAAGGATTTCCTTTGTTTCTGGATTGACCACTGCTTTGAAGGCCCCTCGGAGGTCTGCATTGACATGGCCACGTGGCATGGCAGCAACTGGCAATTCTTTGACAGCAACCGGAAGTCCCTTGTCGCGTGCTTCTTGCTCAGTCAAGCCGACTTGGGCCAATGGAGGAGCAATGAAGAGGGTTGTCGCATAATTTCTACGTGTCTCGAGATTGTAGCTTCCATCGCCTGTGAGATAGTTGAAGACAATGCGGAAGTCATCGAGGGACATGTAGGTGAATTGAGGACCACCATTGACATCCCCAACTGCAAAGACACCAGGGACGTTGGTTTCCAAATGACGGTTGACTTGAATTGCTCCACGATCAGTGACTTGAATATCTGTATTTTCAAGACCAAGTCCAGCTGTGTTTGGCTTGCGTCCGGTTGCGTAGAGGAGGATATCGAACTCGAAGTCTCCTTTATCGGTGACAAGGGTTAAGCTAGCTTCACCATCCTTGATTTCTTGGGTATGAACACCTTGCAAGAACTGAATGCCATCTTCTTCAAGATAGCCTTTTGCAAGAGCTGCAATGCTTGGTTCAATCCGTGGCAAGAATGTCTCAGAAGCGTCTAGTACTGTTACTTGGCTGCCCAAGGTATTGTAGAGATGGGCAAATTCCAATCCGATTGGTCCACCGCCAAGAACCCCCAGGCGTTTTGGTAGGTTTTCCAAACGTTGAATACCGGTTGAATCCACAGCAAATTTGCTTTCAGCTAGTCCAGGAATTGGAAGGACACTTGGCACTGCACCAGTATTAATAATAATGGTTTCTGCTGTCAATTCTTCCTTTTCCTCACCGGCTTGAATTTCGATGACCTTGTTGGAAACGAAACGAGCTGTTGCATCGATAATGTCTACACCAGTTCCAGCAATAGTTGCGTAGTTCTTGCCGTTGAGACGAGTGGTGACCGCATTCTTTTCGCTCATGGCTTGTTCAAAATCCAAGCCTTTTTCCGCTGCGACAATCAAGGTCTTCGTTGGAATACAAGCGATATTGATACAAGTACCACCATACATAGACTTGCTCTTTTCAATTAGAGCGACTTTTTTCCCTTGGCTTGATAATTTCGCTGCTAGTGTTTTACCAGCTTTACCAAATCCAATAACAATAACATCATACGTTAACATATGTTACACCTTCTTTCGTTTTCTATTGTATCAAACCCATTTTAAAAAGTCTGAAATCTGCTACGGGATTTTTAGGAGCTCATGGGAATGGGGAATCAGGGACAAGGAGATCCTTTTCATGGTATAATAAAGGGTCGGTGACCGTCATGGTCACACATGAGTTAGAAAGAGCAATTCAAATGGACGGAATTATTAATGTAAAAAAAGAAGCGGGAATGACTTCACATGATGTGGTCTTTAAACTGCGAAAAATCTTAGGAACCAAGAAAATCGGCCATGGGGGAACTCTGGATCCGGATGTGGTGGGGGTTCTTCCGATTGCCGTAGGAAAGGCGACCCGAATGGTTGAATTTATGCAGGATGAAGGCAAAATCTATGAGGGAGAAATCACTTTGGGGTTTCTACCACGACGGAGGATGCCAGCGGAGAAGTTGTCGATCGGACCCCAGTGGAATCACCTTTAGATGTAGAAGAGGTAGATTGTAAGATTGCCCAAATGGTGGGTGAAATCGAGCAGGTCCCACCCATGTATTCAGCAGTCAAGGTCAATGGGCGCAAGCTCTATGAGTATGCGCGCGCAGGTGAAGAAGTGGAACGGCCAGTTCGGAAGGTGAACATTTATGAATTCACGCGCACAAGCGAAATTCTTTATGAAGAAGGCTTGGCCCGTTTTCGCTTCCGGGTGAAATGCAGCAAGGGAACCTATATCCGGACCTTGTCTGTGGATTTAGGGCAGAAACTGGGCTATGCAGCCCATATGTCTCATCTGACACGTACCAGTGCTGCCGGCTTGTCACTGGATGACGCCTTGACCCTAGAAGAGCTTGCTGAAAAAGTAGCGCAAGGAAATTTGAGCTTCCTTCATCCACTTGAAATTGGAACTGGGGATTTAGAAAAAGTAGAGCTGACAGCCCAAGAGGTCGGCGAAGTCCAAGTCGGACGCTTTATTCCGGTTGAGAGTGAGGCCAAAGAGTTGGCTGCTTTTTACCAAGGAAAATTAGTGGCCATTTTAGAAAAAAGAGAAGAACTTTACAAACCTCGCAAGGTTTTTCTGACAGAAAATGTGTTACAATAAATTCATGAATATTCGTTTGATAACTACCGCTAATCAGATCTATTTAGACAGCGATACTGTTTTAGTCCTAGGCTATTTTGATGGCCTGCATCTGGGACATCAAGAACTCTTTAAAAAGGCCCGTCAGATAGCAGACGAAAAGGGATTGAAGGTTGCTTTGCTCACCTTTCCTGAATCTCCTAAATTAGCCTTTGTTCGATACCGACCAGAGTTACTTCTTCATTTGCAGAGCCCTGAGGATCGGTTCCAAAAATTTAAAGAATTAGGTGTGGATGAGCTCTTCCTCATTGATTTTACGACTGATTTTGCTTCTAAAACAGCTAAAGAATTTGTCGACCAGTACGTGAAAGCCTTGAGAGCTCGGGTCTTAATTGCTGGATTTGATTACAGTTTTGGTTCAGATAAAAATAAGGCTTCTAACTTAGCTGCTTATTTTGATGGTCAGGTCGAAGTCATTCCACCCGTATTGGATCAAGGCGAAAAATTAGCTCGACCCGCATCCGTCAAGAGGTCATCAAAGGGCGTGTCAAGGAAGCTGCACGCTTGCTTGGTCATCCCTTATCCAGTCGGGGAATCGTTGTCCATGGAGATGCGCGTGGTCGGACGATTGGTTACCCTACAGCAAATCTAGCACCGATTGATCGGACCTATCTGCCCTCAGACGGGGTCTATGTGGTTGATGTATCTTATAAGGGGCAGATCTACCGAGGAATGGCTTCTGTTGGTAAAAATGTTACCTTTGATGGGAAAGAGCTTCGGTTTGAAGTGAACCTCTTTGATTTTTCAGGAGACATCTACGGCCATACGCTGACGGTACATTGGTTGGACAAGATTCGGGAGATGATCAAATTTGATAGTATTCCCCAATTAGTGGCTCAATTAGAAGATGATGAGGTGGTCGCTCGCAAATGGACCGAGAGTGTGGGACAGAAATCGGTCATTCGTTAGAATTCGATTTCGTCGTCCCACTCAACCAATGCGTCTTGCTCGACAATCCAAAGATAATTGAGAGGCTAGGACTTTTGTCCCAGCCTCTTTTTTTCTAGTGGTTTTAGGAGAAGAATGAAAGTGCTTCCTGATTTCCATAGAAATTCATAAAAATCGTCTAGAAATGAAAAAAGCGCTTTTCAAGCACCTAATTTTTTTGTATAATAGAGTTAGATAATTATATATAAAAAAGAAGTGAACCACATGATTACATTATTTTTATCACCGAGTTGTACATCATGTCGAAAAGCTCGGGCTTGGTTAAAAAAGCACGATGTTCCATTTAAAGAACACAATATTATGACAAGTCCTTTGAGCAAACAGGAGTTGACAAGTATATTGGCCTTGACCGAAAACGGAACAGACGACATAATTTCAACTCGCTCAAAAATTTTTCAAAAATTGGATGTTGATGTCGAAGATTTATCGATCTCAGCCTTGATTCATCTCATTGAGGAGAATCCAAGTCTCTTGCGGAGACCAATTATTTTAGATGACAAACGGATGCAAATCGGCTTTAACGAAGATGAAATTCGTGCCTTTTTGCCGCGGAGTTATCGTAAACAAGAGTTACGCTCTGCCACTCTAAGAGCAGAAATAAACTAAGAAGTATGTCGAATGCAAAAGAATTATAGTTACCCACTGGACTTATCGTGGAGCACTGAAGAGCTTGCTTCAGTGCTTTCTTTTTTCAATAAAGTCGAAGAAGCCTATGAAAGTAAGGTAGAAGCCAAAGAATACATGGAAGCCTACCGTGCTTTTAAGAAGGTTGTGCCAAGTATCGGAGAAGAAAAACGTCTTGGAAGGGAGTTCGAAGAAGTGAGTGGCTATTCTCTCTATCGCGCGACCCAGGCTGCAAAGCAAAAAGGGGAAGGATGGTTTTCTCTTGAAGAATAAATTAGAGTATGCAAAACAGATCGTTTTGGAGGCAGGGGAGTATTTACGTCTTCATCTCAATGATTCCTTAATGATTACGAAAAAGACGGGACCGACGGACTTGGTAACCCAAATGGACCAACAAGTTCAAAAGGATTTGGTTGAAAAAATCAATCGTCGCTATCCCGAAGATCGGGTTTTTGCGGAGGAAGATGGTCTTCGATCTCCGATTTCAGAAGGAGCGGTTTGGGTCATTGATCCCATTGATGGAACCAATAATTTTGTGACCCAAAAGGAAGATTTTGCGGTTATGGTAGCCTATTTTGAAGATGGGATTGGTCAATTTGGATTGATCTACGATGTCATGCGGGACCACCTCTTTTATGGGGGTGGAGAGTTCCCAGTTTATCGCAATGATGTTGAACTGACGCCCTTTGTAGATCAACCTTTGGAGAACTTTCTGATTGCGTCAAATGTTGGTATGCTTGAGAAAAATGACTGGGGCATGGCCGATCTTGGAATGGATTCACTAGGAATTCGAGTCTATGGAAGTGCCGGCATAAGTTTTTCAAAGATTCTCTCAGGTGGTATTTTAGCTTACTTTAGCTATATCTGGCCATGGGACTACGCAGCAGCAGCGATCATGGGCGAACGCTTAGGCTATACAGTCTTAAATCTAAATGGGGATCAACCCAATTACCAGACAGTGGAACCGATTATGATGGTTCCGAAAATGAAGTTAGCAGAAATTCAAACGTATCTTAAGAAAGGGAGAAGTTAAATGAATTTTCCCAATGGTTTTAAAGAAAAATACCAGCATCTTCTTGGTGAGGATGCTGCTGATTTTTTTGCGACCTTTGATCAAGAGGCAGTAGCAGCCTTTCGTACCAATCCCTTAAAAGAAGGTCAAAAATCCTTTGACGATCCCATTCCGAATACTCCTTGGGGGCACTATGGAAAAGTCTCTGGAAAATCAATCGAGCATGCGACGGGCTTGGTCTATTCGCAAGAGCCAGCAGCACAGATAGTGGCCCAAGTAGCCCACCCTCAGCCTGGGATGAAGGTTCTAGACTTAGCGGCAGCTCCTGGAGGAAAGACGACCCAGCTCTTGTCTTATTTGGGCAATCAAGGACTCTTGGTCTCTAATGAAATCCACAAGGGACGCTCGAAAATTCTCGTTGAGAATGTCGAACGCTTCGGTGCCAGAAATGTGTTAGTAACCAATGAGTCAGCTGATCGTCTTGCAAAAGTTTTTTCGGGCTTTTTTGATCTGATTGTCCTAGATGCCCCTTGTTCAGGTGAGGGAATGTTCCGCAAGCAACCAGATGCCATGGACTATTGGTCTGTCGGTTATCCTAGAGAGTGCAGTCTCCTTCAAAGAGAAATTTTGGAGGATGCCCTCAAGATGTTGGTCCCAGGTGGTTCCCTAGTTTATTCGACCTGCACCTGGGCTCCTGAGGAAAATGAAGAAATTGTATCGTGGCTTTTAGAAACGTTTGATTTGGAGTTAGAAACCATCGATAAAATCAATGGTATGGCGGAAGGGATCGACTACCCCGATACAGCTCGTATGTATCCTCATCTCTTTAAAGGGGAGGGCCAATTTGTCGCTAAGTTTCGTTATCTAGGAGAGAATCGACCCGCCAAAGTTCCTTCGAAGAAGGACCAATTATCTGCAGAACAAAAGAAATTGTGGCAGGAATTTGCTAAGAAACACTTGAAAGTCACACTCGAAGGGGTCCTCGAAACCTTCGGGGATGAGCTGTATTTGGTTCCTTTAGGTTTACCAGATTTGCGCAAAGTAAAAATTGCTCGAAATGGTTTGCACCTCGGAACCTTCAAGAAAAATCGTTTTGAACCTAGTTTTGCTCTTGGCCTAGCTCTAAGACCGAGTGAAGTCAGAGATAGCGTTGCCATCACACCAGAGGATTTTGTCCATTATGTGGCGGGAGAGACCATCCAATTGAAAGAATCGCATCCCAATGGTTGGTACCAGGTCGTCATAGAAGGCAATGGTTTGGGTTTTGCCAAAGTCACTGGACAGACTCTGAAAAATTTCTATCCCAAGGGCCTACGTTTAGGTAAAATGCTGGGCAAAGAGCCGGTTCTATGATATATTGGAAGTAAAGGTTTTTTTGAGAGTAATTGTCAAAAAATCGAAAGTGAAATAGTGAAATATCAAGGAGACATGATTTGAAAACGTCTAAAAAGTTAGTCTTAGGATTAGCGACGATCGCATTAGCAGGAAGCTTATCTGCTTGTGCTTCTTGGATCAATCGTGGAGAGTCTATCACAGCTGTTGGCTCGACTGCCCTACAACCTCTCGTTGAGGGAGTTGTGGACCGCTACATTGAGGAACATCCAGGTAAAATTGTGAATGTGCAAGGAGGCGGATCTGGTACAGGACTTTCTCAAGTCCAATCAGGCGCTGTTGATATCGGAAATAGTGACCTCTTTGCTGAGGAGAAATCTGGGATTGATGCTTCTAGTCTGGTTGATCACCAGGTAGCAGTAGCAGGGACAGCCATCATTGCCAATAAAAATATCTCGATCGACAATCTGACAACGGAGCAATTGCGAAAGATCTTTACGGGTGAATATACCAACTGGAAGCAATTGGGAGGTCCAAATCTTGAAATCACGATTGTGAACCGGGCAGTAGGTTCTGGTAGTCGTGCGGTCTTTGATGCCATTATCATGAATGGCAAACAACCCAAGCAGGCTCAAGAGCAAGACTCCAATGGAATGGTGAAAAATATCGTTTCCCAGACTCCAGGAGCCATCTCTTATCTGGCTTTTACCTACTTGGATAGTAGCGTCAAAACCATGAAGCTGAACGGTTATGAACCAACCAAAACCAATGTTGTCAATAATAACTGGCCGATCTGGTCTTACGAGCATATGTATACCAATGGAAAACCCAATGAATTGTCTAAAAAATTCATTGACTACATGATGACGGATGAGATCCAGCAAAAGGTTGTTGGCAAGATGGGTTATATCCCAATCAATGATATGAAAGTCACCCGTGATTTAAAAGGGAATGTGACAAAAAAATAAAAGAATTAGGTAAAAAATGAACGAAGTAGCAAAAAAAATGCTGACGAAATCAAAAAACTCCCGCCTAGAAAAATTTGGGAAGACCATTACCTTTCTATGTATGAGTTTGATTGTTGTCGTCGTTGCCATGATTTTGATTTTTGTGGCTCAAAAAGGTTTATCGACTTTCTTTGTCAATAAAGTCAATATCTTTAGTTTTCTATTTGGGAGCTCTTGGAATCCTGCTGCAAAGGAATTTGGAGCCCTACCCATGATTCTAGGTTCCTTTATTGTAACCTTGCTTTCTGCCCTCTTGGCAACACCCTTTGCAATTGGTGCAGCAGTTTCATGACAGAAGTCTCACCCAAAGGAGCTCGTTTCTTGCAACCAGCGATTGAGCTTTTGGTGGGGATTCCTTCTGTTGTGTACGGATTTATTGGTCTTCAAGTTGTGGTCCCATTTACCCGTAGTCTCTTTGGAGGGACTGGTTTTGGGATTCTCTCAGGGGTCTTTGTCCTCTTTGTCATGATCCTGCCAACTGTGACCTTTATGACGACCGATAGTCTCCGAGCTGTGCCCCGTCATTACCGGGAAGCTAGTATGGCTATGGGAGCGACACGCTGGCAAACCATTTGGCATGTCACTCTTAAGGCAGCTCGCTCTGGAATCTTTACAGCGGTTGTCTTTGGTATGGCGCGTGCCTTCGGGGAAGCTTTGGCTATCCAGATGGTTGTCGGAAACTCTGCTGTAGTGCCAACTTCACTCACAACACCGGCTTCCACCCTCACCTCTATCCTGACCATGGGAATCGGAAATACCGTCATGGGAACGGTCAATAACAATGTCCTTTGGTCACTCGCCTTGGTATTGCTCCTCATGAGTCTTGCCTTTAACAGTGTGATTAAACTGATTACAAAAGAAAGAGGTAAGAAGAACTATGCACGCTAAACGAATGGATAAAATTGCAACAGGAGTGCTGTATGCTATTTCTGGGATCATCGTTGCGATTCTTGCTTCATTGATCCTGTATATCTTGGTCCGTGGCTTGCCCCATGTATCCTGGCACTTCTTGACTGGGAAATCCTCTTCTTATCAAGCAGGAGGAGGGATCGGAATTCAATTGTATAATTCCTTCTTCCTCTTGGTTATTACCTTGGTGATTTCCTTCCCACTTTCTCTTGGAGCTGGGATTTACCTTTCAGAGTACGCTAAAAAGGTCGCTTGACCAATTTGGTTCGAACCTGTATTGAGATCTTGTCTTCTTTGCCATCGGTCGTTGTAGGTCTCTTTGGTTACTTGGTCTTTGTTGTCCAGTTCAAATATGGCTTTTCGATCATTTCAGGGGCCTTGGCCTTGACGGTCTTTAACCTTCCACAGATGACCCGCAATATTGAGGATAGCTTGCAGCACGTCCATCATACCCAGCGCGAAGCAGGGCTAGCACTGGGCTTGTCTCGCTGGGAAACCGTGATGCATGTCGTGGTTCCTGAGGCTCTCCCAAGTATTATTACTGGGGTTGTCTTGGCCTCAGGACGGATCTTTGGGGAAGCCGCTGCCTTGATCTATACAGCAGGACAATCAGCTCCAGCTCTCGATTGGTCAAACTGGAACATCTTTAGTGTGACGAGTCCGATTTCGATCTTCCGTCAAGCTGAAACCTTGGCTGTCCATATTTGGAAGGTCAATAGTGAAGGAACGATTCCTGACTCCATTGAAGTCTCAGCTGGTTCAGCCGCTGTTCTTTTGATCTTTATCCTGATCTTTAACTTTGGAGCTCGCAAACTCGGAAGTTACCTCCATAAAAAACTAACATCTGCTTAAAGGAGAAGAAATGTCAAAATACAATTGGGATGAGAGACACATCATTACTTTTCCTGAAGAAAAGGTGGTCCTATCTACCAAAGATTTGCATGTCTATTATGGAACTAACGAGTCCATCAAAGGCGTCGACATGCAGTTTGAAAAGAATAAGATTACAGCCTTGATTGGTCCTTCAGGATCTGGGAAATCAACCTACCTTCGTAGTTTGAACCGGATGAATGATACCATTGATATTGCGCGTGTTACGGGTGAAATTTGGTATGAAGGAATCGATGTCAATCGTCCAGATATCAATGTCTATGAAATGCGCAAGCACATCGGGATGGTTTTCCAACGGCCAAATCCATTTGCCAAATCGATTTACAAAAATATCACCTTCCCGCATGAACGTGCTGGTGTGAAAGACAAGAAGGTTTTGGACGAATTGGTCGAAACTTCTTTGAAACAGGCAGCTCTATGGGATCAGGTAAAGGATGATCTTCACAAATCCGCTTTGACTCTTTCAGGTGGTCAACAGCAACGGCTCTGTATCGCACGGGCCATCTCTGTGAAACCAGATATCTTGCTCATGGATGAGCCAGCCTCAGCCTTAGACCCGATTGCAACAGCGCAATTAGAAGAAACCATGCTGGAGTTGAAGAAGGATTACACGATTGTCATCGTGACACACAGTATGCAACAAGCAGCGCGTGCTAGCGATTATACCGGTTTCTTCTACCTTGGAAACCTCATCGAGTACGATAAGACTTCAAATATTTTCCAAAATGCGAAATTGCAATCGACCAACGATTATGTATCGGGTCACTTTGGATAAAGGAATATGACAACAAAGGAAAAGAGAATGACAGAACCAATTTTGCAAGTCAAGGACTTGTCGGTTTATTACAATAAAAAGAAGGCTTTAAATAGTGTTTCTTTGGATTTTGCTCCAAAAGAGATTACAGCCTTGATTGGTCCTTCAGGATCAGGGAAATCTACCCTTTTAAAAGCCATTAACCGCATGGGGGACCTCAACCATGAGGTCACAACTACAGGAACCATCCTCTATAATGGACATAATATCTACGGACCACGGACCGATACGGTCGAATTGCGCAAGGAAATCGGAATGGTCTTCCAACAGCCCAATCCCTTTCCAATGTCCATTTATGATAATGTGACCTATGGCTTGATGATTAATGGTGTCAAGGACAAGGCTGTTTGGATGAAGCGGTTGAAACCTCACTGAAACGTGCTTCCATCTGGGATGAGGTCAAGGATCGCCTGCATGATTCTGCTATCGGACTTTCCGGTGGTCAGCAGCAGCGGGTTTGTGTAGCGCGGGTCCTTGCGACCAGTCCGAAGATTATTCTTTTGGATGAACCAACTTCAGCGCTGGACCCGATTTCAGCTGGTAAGATTGAAGAAACCCTGTATGGACTAAAAGACCGTTATACCATGCTCTTGGTGACTCGCTCCATGCAGCAAGCGAGTCGGATTTCCGATAAAACAGCCTTTTTCTTGGACGGCGATTTGATTGAGTACAATGATACCAATGAAATGTTCTTGAACCCAGCTAAGAAAGAAACAGAAGACTATGTCTCTGGTAAATTTGGATAGGAAGAAAATAAAATGTTACGAGTTCAATTTGAAGAAGATTTAGAAAAATTGCATAACCAATTTTATGCAATGGGAAATGAAGTGTTGACCCAAATCAATCGTACGGTTCGTGCTTTCGTCACACATGACCGTGAATTGGCCCGCCAGGTCATTGAAGATGATACGGAGATCAATGAATACGAAGTGAAATTAGAGCGCAAATCTTTTGAGATTATAGCCCTTCAACAGCCCGTTTCGCAAGACCTTCGCGTGGTCATGACGGTTTTAAAAGCGGTCTCTGACTTAGAGCGGATGGGTGACCATGCAGTTTCAATCGCCAAAGCAACCATTCGTATGAAGGGGGGAAGTCCGCATCCAATCTGTCGAAGAAGAGATCAGCAAGATGGGACGTGAAGTTAAAGACTTTGTTGAAGCTACACTGGATGTTTACCTCAAAGGCGATGTCGATTTGGCCTATGACGTTGCTGCCAGAGACGAAGTCATCAACCATTACTTTGATAGCATCCAAGAATTGGCAACAGAAGAAATTCGGAAGAATCCTGAGTCCATCGTAACCGGACGTGATTATTTCCAAGTGATCAACTTCTTGGAACGTATCGGAGATTATGCAAAAAACATCTGTGAGTGGGTGGTTTACTTCGAAACAGGTAAAATTATCGAAATGTAAGATCATTGAGTCTTTTCGATCACAGACAGGCATTCTAATGCTTGTCTTTTCTTTTATCTTGACTTTGTGATAAAATAGTTTTATTAGGGCTTTTAGTTGAAAAGCATGGAGATTTAAAGGAGGAAATCATGCAAGCAGTTGCACATTTTATTGATACATTTGTACCTGAGCACTATGATCTATTCTTAGATTTGAACCGCTCAAGCAAAACTTTCTCAGGGAAAGTGACCATTACCGGAGAAGCAAAGGAGACTCGCATCTCTCTTCACCAAAAGGATTTGACCATTGAAACAGTAGAAGTAGCCGGTCAAGCTCGTCCATTTTCGGTTGATGATGCCAATGAAGCAGTCTATGTTGAATTGGAAAAAACAGGTCCAGTAACGGTTACTTTGACCTATTCTGGTAAGATCACAGATAATATGACAGGGATCTATCCATCTTACTATACGGTAGATGGTGTCAAAAAAGAGGTCATCTCTACTCAGTTTGAGAGCCACTTTGCGCGTGAAGCCTTTCCAAGTGTGGATGAGCCAGAAGCCAAAGCAACTTTCGATCTTTCTTTAAAATTTGACCAAGAAGAGGGAGAAATCGTTCTTTCTAACATGCCTGAAATCGATGTCGAAAGTCGAAAAGAAACTGGTATTTGGAAGTTTGATACAACTCCTCGTATGTCTTCTTATCTCTTGGCCTTTGCGGCAGGAGATCTTCAAGGAGTGACAGCTAAGACCAAGAATGGAACCCTAGTCGGTGTCTACTCTACCAAAGCTCACCCATTAGAAAACTTGGACTTCTCATTAGATATTGCCGTTCGTGCTATTGAATTCTATGAAGACTACTATGGAGTTGCTTACCCAATCCCTCAATCCCTTCATATCGCCCTTCCAGACTTCTCTTCAGGAGCTATGGAAAACTGGGGCTTGGTAACCTACCGCGAAGTTTACCTCCTTGTAGATGAGAACTCGACAGCTCAAAGCCGTCAAACAGTAGCCTTGGTGGTGGCTCACGAATTGGCTCACCAATGGTTCGGAAATCTCGTAACGATGAAGTGGTGGGATGACCTCTGGTTGAATGAAAGCTTCGCCAATATGATGGAATATGTCTGCTTGGATGCCATCGAACCAAGCTGGAACATTTTTGAAGACTTCCAAACAACTGGTGTACCTGCTGCCTTGAAACGCGATGCGACTGATGGTGTTCAATCCGTCCATGTGGAAGTGAAACACCCAGACGAGATCAACACCCTCTTTGACCCAGCGATCGTTTACGCCAAGGGTAGCCGTCTCATGCACATGCTTCGCCGCTGGTTAGGCGATGATGCCTTCCGCAAGGGTTTGAAAATCTACTTTGAAAAGCACCAATATGGAAATACCATTGGGCAAGATCTTTGGGAAGCCTTGGGCCAAGCTTCTGGTCGGGATGTAGCAGCCTTTATGGATTCTTGGTTGGAGCAACCTGGATACCCAGTTGTTTCAGCTTCTGTAGAGAACGATACCTTGATCATCCGTCAAGACCAGTTCTTTATCGGAGAAAAAGAAGAAAAAGGTCGCAAGTGGGTTGTTCCGCTAAATAGCAACTGGTCAGGTATTCCAGATACTTTGGAAACAGAAGTCTTAGAAATTCCAAACTACAGTGCCTTGAAGGCAGCTAATAGCGGTGCTCTTCGTTTTAATACAGAAAATACGGCCCACTATATCAGTGACTACCGTGGGGAATTGTTGGAAGACATCCTTGATGACCTTGCTAACTTAGATAGCACTTCGAAATTGCAAGTGGTTCAAGAACGCCGTCTTTTAGCGGAAAGCGGTCAAATTTCTTATGCCAGCCTCTTGCCAGTGATTGAACACTTGACAGAAGAAAGTTCCTACTTGGTTGTTTCAGCTGTTTCGAGCGTCTTAGCTGGAATCAGTCTCTTTGTGGATGAGGGAACTGAAACAGAAGCGGCCTTCCATGAGTTGTTGAAACTCTTGAACCGTTACAACTTTGAACGCTTGGGACTAGAAGCTAAGCCAGGTGAAGCAGAAGAAGACGAAAAAGTTCGTCAGCTTATGATTGCTAACATGATCAAGGCCAATGATGAAGCCGCACAAGCACAAGCGAGCGCTATCTTTGAAGCGCATGCCTCTGATTTGGAAACTTCCAGCTGCCATTCGCTTGCAAATCTTGGTCAACCAAATTAAGCATCATGAAACCAAGGCGCTTAGCCAACAATACCTAGATACCTATGTGAAGACAGTTGATGGAAACTTTAAACGCCAGTTGGCAGCAGCTCTTTCTTACACCAAGGATGTGGAAACCTTGGAAGCTCTATTGAAGGAGTGGAAGAACAAGGATGTGGTGAAACCTCAGGACTTGGCTATGAGCTGGTACTACAACTTCTTGCATGATGACTTTACCCAAGGTAGAACCTGGACTTGGGCGCGTGAGAACTGGGATTGGATCAAGAAAGCCCTCGGTGGTGATATGAGCTTTGATAAGTTTGTCATCTACCCAGCTAACTGTTTCAAGACCCGTGAACGCTTGAATGAATACAAGGCCTTCTTTGAGCCCCAATTGGATGATATGGCGATCAGCCGTAATATCAAGATGGGAATTAAAGAAATCGCGGCTCGAATCGATCTTATCGAGCGGGAGAAAGTAGCTGTTGAAGCAGCGCTTCTATCCAAGAAATAAGAAAATAATCGATACAAAATTTTGATATGATACCTCTTAAGTAGACATGGTAAATAACCAAAATCTACTTAAGAGGTATTTTTATGTCTAGAAGAGAAAGATTTAGCCCATACGAGAAAGAACAGGCTGGTTTAGTTTTTTTTAAGTAAAAATTTAGGCAGGCTTAAGACTCCTACAGTATAATCGCCTTACTTAAAGGATCGAGCTCCCTTTAAAATTTAAAAGATAAGTACTTGTACACAAAGATAAAAGGTAAAAAGATGAATCAAGAAGAAACAAAACAAGTAGTCGAAACGCAAGAATCCAAAGAAAAAATGGTCGTCATAAAACGAAGTCCTAAGTGGTGGATCGGTATGGCAGCAGTTGGTGGATTGTTGGTCGGTGCTGGAAGTGGCTTTGGTGTCGGTGTCATCGCCTCACAATCTTCAAATTCGCAACAATTTTCTCAACCGGTCCAAACGTGTCAAAACCAAGGATCCAATCAGCAAGAAAATAGTCAAAATGGCCATACTTCACAAGGAAACCAGAAAACCGGTGGCCCACAGGATGGCGGACCTCAAGGTGGTGGACAAGGACATGGTGGTCCACAAGGAGGCGGTCCTGGTCAGATGCCACAGGAAGGAATGGGCGGCCTACAAGGAAATGCTCCAGAAAGTGGCATGAAGCAATCTGGCGGACAACAAGAAGGGAACCAGGATTTCTCTAACAAGTCCAACAAAAAGAATTCGAAGAAACAAAACAAGACGAGTGACAGTCAAAGTAACAAGAAAAACACGACAAACTCATAGACTACCTTTTCCTCAAGCAGATTGAATGTGATGATAAAACAAGGTTCTAAAGTATAGGAAATGAAGGTAAGTCGTGTTATAATGGTTAAGAATAGATTAGAAAGACTCACTCAGGAAAGAGAAGAGGATACGACGATGATTAAAATTCTATTGGTCGAAGATGACCTTGGTTTATCAAATTCAGTATTTGATTTTTTAGATGATTTTGCGGACGTCATGCAGGTCTTTGATGGTGAAGAAGGTCTGTACGAGGCAGAAAGCGGGATCTATGATTTGATTCTGCTGGACCTCATGCTTCCTGAAAAAGATGGATTCCATGTCTTAAAAGAGTTGCGTGAAAAAGGCGTGACAACACCTGTTTTGATCATGACAGCCAAAGAAAGTTTGGATGACAAAGGGCATGGATTTGAGCTAGGAGCAGACGATTACCTCACCAAACCTTTCTATCTTGAAGAGCTTAAGATGCGGATTCAAGCTCTTTTGAAGCGCTCAGGTAAGGTCAGTGAAAATACCCTCAATTATGGCAATTTGAAGGTCAACTTATCCACTAACTCGACTTATGTGGACGATAAGGAAGTAGAACTTCTTGGGAAGGAATTTGATCTCTTGGTCTATTTCCTTCAAAACCAAAATGTCATCCTTCCAAAAACACAGATCTTCGATCGCCTTTGGGGCTTTGACAGTGACACAACCATCTCAGTGGTTGAAGTCTATGTTTCAAAAATCCGTAAGAAATTAAAAGGAACAGATTTTGTTGATAACTTGCAAACATTACGCAGTGTGGGGTATATCTTAAAAGATGTTAACAAGGATTAAGAAAACAGTCGGAGAAGATGATTTTTCCTACTTCATCCGATATTTTGGTCTCTTCACCTTGATATTCTCAGCCATGACCTTAATTATTATTCAGGTCATGCGCTCCAGTCTCTATACAACGGTCGATGAGAATCTCAAGACCCTGAGTCAGGATCCCTATTCCATTATAGCTATTGCCAACCGGGATCAGAAACAGTCTAATTCCAAAGTGAATGATGAGCATGAGATGATGGTGCCTGATCCTGACAAATCGGAACCAAAAGGAGATGTTACTTCCAATACTACTGTTGTTCTGCTTAACAAAAAATATCAAAACTTGACAACGGGAAATGGGTTTTTAAACTTCAAAACGGTAACCTTTGGTCGTAAACTGCTCAACAAGGTTTCCCAACTCCAAATCACCAATAGTTACGGGAAAAAAGAAAGTTACCGGGCTTACATGACGGATTTGGGCTTGTCTGATGACGGAGACAGCGACGTCAAGTATGCGGTCATCATGACCAATATCAGTCAGTTAGAGCAGACCAGTGAAGAGCACGAGAGCCAGATCGCTCTCGTCATGATTTGCTTCTGGGGCATCTCCTTATTTGCTAGTCTCTTCCTTGCCCGTCTTAGCGTTAAGCCCCTTCTTGAGAGCATGCAAAAGCAAAAAGTCTTTTTGTAGAAAATGCTTCACATGAGTTGCGGACGCCTCTAGCGGTCCTCCAAAATCGCCTCGAAACGCTTTTTTTAGAAAGCCCGAAGCGACCATTATGGAGTCAAGCGAGAGCATTGCATCTAGCTTAGATGAAGTTCGAAATATGAAGCTCTTGACCACCAACCTTCTGAATATTGCCCGAAGAGATGATGGCTTGAAGCCAGAGGTGGAAGAGATTGAGCCAAGCTTTTTTTCGATCAGACCTTCTCGAATTTTTGAGATTGTTGCGGAAGAAAATGGTAAGATCTTTCGTGGAGACAATCAGGTGGACAAGGTCATTTGTTCGGATAAGACATTGCTAAAACAGTTGATGACGATTCTCTATGACAATGCCTTGAAATACACCGATGAAGATGGTGAGATCCAGTTTGAAGTCCAGTTAAAGGACAAGAATCTCTTTTTAAGAGTGCTGGATAATGGTCCGGGTATTCGTGATGAGGATAAGAAACGAATCTTCGATCGTTTTTACCGGGTGGATAAGGCTAGAACTCGTCAAAAAGGTGGATTTGGTTTGGGGTTATCCCTTGCCAAGCAGATCGTTGAAGCTTTTAAAGGGACGATTCAAGTCAAAGATAACAAACCTAAGGGGACTATCTTTGAAGTGAAGTTATCCACTAAGACGGAAAGTCGTAAAAGAATTCGTTCATAATCTAAAAAATAGAAAAGAGGAAATCTTATGAGTTCAAAAATGTTGCACACTTGCCTTCGTGTAGAAAACTTGGAAAAATCAATCGCTTTTTACCAAGAAGCATTTGGTTTTGAGGAAAAACGTCGGAAGGATTTTCCAGACTACCAGTTCACCATCGTGTATTTGGCCTTGCCTGGGGATGACTACGAGTTGGAATTGACTTACAACTATGATCATGGTCCCTACGTCATCGGAGATGGCTATGCCCACGTTGCATTGAGCACACCGGATCTAGAAGGCTTACATGCAGAGCACAAGTCTAAAGGCTATGAAGTGACCGATCCAAAAGGTCTTCCAGGAACACAACCGAATTACTATTTCGTAGTAGATCCAGATGGCTATAAAGTAGAAGTCATTCGCGAAAAATCAATTTGATAACAAGGAGGGCAACTGTCGCCCTCTTTTGTTTGAAAACATTTACAAAAAAGGACTGTTTTTTGGAGAGAAATTTGCTATAATAAAGTTATGCGATTCAAACACACAAAAACTATTTTATTAATCCTTATCAATCTTCTTTTAGTTAGTCTTTTGTATATTGGTTACCAAAAGATTCAAAAAGTACGAGAAAACAAGGCCTATCAGGACCAATTTTCTAAGGTAACCCAGCTAGAAGGAGAGGTAGAGAAAGGAAAAAATGTTCAGCTTCAAGAAGGAATAATAGGGACCTCCTATGTGACGGCTTATTATCCTACGAAAGATGGGCAACCCGTTGCGATCATTAAAGAAAAGATCCAAGAAGACCTGAAACATTTAGGATCGGATGAGAAAACCAAGGAACCCAAGCATTTGACTTTCTACCATAGTGAAGAAGCAGAAGCTCCTTTTGTCGGTTACCATCCTATTCAGATCAAGCGAGCGGAGTATCAGTACAAAAAAGGAAAATTCATCAAAGATGAGACGGTGAAGCTACCTCTTTTTTACTTGGATGATGAGAACAATCCTTTGACCCTTAGCCAAGTTTGCGGATCCAGATGGAGCTAAGCAGATCTTTTTGCAAGAATTGCGAGGCAATCTAACCTTCCGTCAGCTAGATGAGGAGAGCATTGATCAAATGGTCGCTCATTTTGCAGAGTTAGATCTGAGCCAATGGGAATTCCAATATGAAAAAGGCAATTTTACCATCCCGTTTCCAAACGACGTCAAGGGAGATGATACCTTTACGGTTCCCTTGTCTAAATTCTATGATGTGATTGATACTGATCGTCTACTTCCTGAAGATCTCGAATCTTACCAAGCCTATATTGAAGAGCGTCATCGCAAGATGATTGCACTGACCTTTGATGATGGGCCGGATCCAACGACGACTCCTCAAGCTCTTTCTATCTTAAAGAAATACAATGCCAAAGCAACTTTCTTTATGGTTGGAAAAAATGTCAATGCTTACCCAGATATTGCCAAGCAAGTTCGTAAGGAAGGGCATCAGATTGGAAACCATACCTGGAATCACCCTCAATTACCAAAATTGAGCTTAGACGGTGCTAAAAAAGAGATTCTAGATACTCAAGAAGCCATCCAAAAAGCGACAGGCGTCCAAACGAAGATCATGCGTCCACCATACGGAGCAATTAATAGTGCCATCCAATACGGGGTGGACCAATCCTATATTATGTGGGATGTGGATAGTTTAGACTGGAAGAGCCACAATACAACAGCCATTCTAAATGAAGTAAAAAAAGCTGTCAAACCAGGCTCGATTATCCTCATGCATGATATCCATCAAACCACGATTGATGCTCTGCCAGCACTGCTTGACTATCTCAAAGCCCAAGGCTATACCTTTGTAACGGTCGATGAATTATTGAACTATCAACTTGAAAGTCATCGCATTTATTACAATGGAAATTAACGTAAAAATCCTCTGCTGAAAATAGCAGAGGATTTTCTTATTCATTAAAAAAGAGTTCTGAATTTTTTAAAACAAGTTCACGTACAGAAGCGTATTTTTTCAAAGTTTTTAGTTCTTCAGGGTGGGTGATAAAGGTGACCACATAGCCATCACGCCCCATCCGTCCTGTCCTACCGGCACGGTGGGTATAGGTCTCCACATCACGAGGGAGATCGTAGTTGATGACACATTCGAGATGTTCAATATCGATTCCACGTGCCACCAAATCGGTTGCAAGTAAAAGGGTTAGCTGATGGTCTTTGAAGCGTTCCAATATGACCTTGCGGTATTTGACATTGACATCACTAGCGAGCGACACGGCCTCAACACCCCGGTATTGCAATTTTTCTTCTGCGCTCCCAAGATCGGACAGGCTATTGAAGAAAACCAAGCCCCGGAAATCTTCGACGTAGGCGAGTTTGCGGAGCAATTCAACCTTGTCACGCTGATCCACTCGCATGTAAAAATGTTGGATATTGTCTAACGAAACACCATCAACCGTAATGCGAAGGGTATTTTCTTCTAGCTGGTCTGGATCGACCTTGGCTGTAGCGCTCATGTAGATATATTGGTGATCGCGAGGAGCATAGTGGCTGATCTTATCGACAAAGTGGTACTGAGAATCGCTCAGTAGTTGGTCGAATTCATCTAAAATGATGGTATCGACATTCATCATTTTAATTTTTTTAAGCTTGATCAGCTCAAAGATCCGACCAGGGGTCCCAACCAGGATTTCGGGTCCTTTTTTGAGGCGTTCAATCTGACGTTTTTGACTGGATCCAGATAGGAAGAGTTGAGTTTGGAGTCCTAGAGGCTCTGCCCATTGTTTGGTGACATCAAAAATTTGTCCCGCCAATTCCGTATTAGGGGCCAAGATCAAGAGTTGTTGGGCCTTCTTAGGTTTAAGTTTGAGTAAGCTCGGAAAGAGGTAGGCTAGGGTTTTTCCCGTACCAGTGGGACTGATCCCGAGGACATTTCCTCCTTCATAGATAGGAGAGAAGATTTGCTCCTGAATGTCAGTGAAGGTATCAAATCCAAGTGTTTCTAGCTGGTCTTTCCAGCTTTGTGGAAATAGTTCTTTCATTCTTTTTTATCCTTAAATTGTATGTTAGCGCTTTGGCGCATTTGGTAGAGGGTTTCATGGACCTGCTCAGCCGTTTTGATCCATTCGAGGTAAGCCGTCTCTTTTTGGCCAGCTATGGCAAGAGCAAAGGCCTGGGCCTCTTCTTGCATGACATGACTGCAGGGCTCAATAGGAAGATCAAAGACTTCTCCAGAATGGGTGACGAATTGAGCTTGGTCAATTGCAGCCACAGCATTTAAGGTCAGGGTTCCAGTCTTCGTGTAGATTTCAGCAGGGAGATGACTGGTGATGTTTTTCCCCGCCTGTATGGCAACCTGAAACTCTGGATAGATCAAGACACCTTGACCATAGAGATCCACCGTATTGGGTAATTGCTGAGCGGTGTAGCGGCTTGAGACCGGCTCTCCAAAGAAGCCGATCGCTAGGTAGAGGCAGTAGACTCCCAGATCCATCAAAGCCCCACCTGCATAGACATCTGAGAAAATATTCGGCACCTCACCAGAAAGGAGGGCAGGTAACTTGGAAGAATACTTGGCAAAGGTAAAGTTAGCACCTAAAATTTCTTGACCGGATAGAAAGTCTTTAATGACTTGAAAGGCTGCTTCTTGGTAGTTCCTTGCAGCTTCAAAGAGATAGACCTGGTGCTCCTTAGCAAGCTTCACCAGTTCCTTCCATTCAGAAGGCTTCGTCACAGCCGGTTTTTCAATGATGACATGCTTCTTTGCTAAAATAGCAAGCTTGGCCTGAGCGAAGTGAAGAGAATTAGGGCTGGCAATGTAGACCACATCCAGCTCACTGTCTAAGAAGTCGACCAAGTCTGTGTAGCAAGAGATCACCCCATAAGGCTCACCAAAATCTTGAGCCGTCTTCATTTTTCTCGAATACACAGCCTGCAAGTGATAGTGACCCGTTTGGTGAGCAGCAGTTATAAATTCGTGTGAAATCCAACTCGTTCCAATAATTCCAAGCCTTAGCATAAGAGGTCCTCCCGCAATTGATTCACTCTATTATACCATGAAAAGGAGGAGGGGGCAGTATAAAGTAGAAAATATGCACTGATTATTGTATAATGAAGTGATATGCATAGAAGGGAAAATAATAGGAGTGAGAAATTCAGAATTACTGATCATTATTCCAGCTTATAATGAAAGTGGAAATATTGAAAAAACAATCAAGATGATTGAAGATCATACGCCCGAATTTGATTATGTCATTATCAATGATTGTTCTACAGATCATACACTTGAAATTTGTCGCAATCATCACTATAACGTGATTGATTTACCCATCAATTTAGGTATTGGCGGTGCTGTGCAAACAGGATACCAATACGCAGTTAAAGAAGGATACCAGTATGCGGTTCAAGTGGATGGAGATGGCCAACATAATCCTGAATTTATTAGAATGATGCTTCAAGTTCTACAAGAGAAAGATGTGAACATGGTGATTGGCTCTCGTTTCATTGAAAATCAAGGTTTCCAATCCTCATTCGCACGGCGGATTGGAATTTCATTTTTTGAAAAATTAATCAAGGTTTTGACTGGTCAGAAGGTAACTGATCCAACTTCTGGTTTACGAGTTGCTGACCGAAATGTGATTGAGGAATTCGCTAAGCAATATCCAAGTGATTATCCAGAGCCAGAGACGATTGTCTCCCTGTTGACCTCGGGGTATTCCGTTGCAGAAGTTCCGGTCTTGATGAATGAACGAGAACATGGTGAATCGTCTATTACCTTAAGTAAATCAGTCTATTATATGATTAAAGTAACAATGGCTATGTTAGTGGCTAGAATCGGTGGAGGATATAAGAAATAAGATGCTAAATATTTGGTTAACCCTTATTGTAATTATTTATGGTTTATATTCTGCGACTAGTTGCAAAGAAAGTTGTTGAAATGAAAAATGTCATCTCTTGGCTTATTCTTTGTATCGGCTCGTTGCCAGTCATTTGGTTTCCAAATTTAATTGGACAACTTTCAAAGATGTTAGGAATTCAAGTCCCAAGCAATCTAGTCTTTTTCTTAGGTTTTTGTTTACTTGTTTACTTAAATTTCTCTTTGACTCGTATAACTTCAAAACAGTCTGTTCAAATTCGACAACTAGCACAAAAAATGGCGCTACAGGTAAAAGAGCATGAAGAATAATGAGCCTGTTTCAACTGAGAAGGTGTATTTTTGGAATCTATTAGGAAACTTGGCATTTGCAGGATCATCTGTACTCTTTACATTGATCGTTACACGAATGACCTCTCCAATGGAAGCAGATTCCTTTAGTCTGGCCTACGGGATTGCAGCTATCCTGGTTGTAGTAGGCATGTTTCAGGTTCGAAGCTACCAGGGGACAGATGTCCATTATAGACATTCCTTTACAAGTTATAGTATTGCTAGATGTATCTCTCTCCTATTCATGATGGCGATCTTCTTTCCTTATTTATTTATTTCAGGAATTGATCTCCATGAGAGTTCAAAAATTACCATCATCGCCTTATATGTTCTCTTTCGCATGTGTGAGGCCATTTCTGATCTTTTCCAAGGACTGTTTCAACGTCATGAACGATTAGACATTGCGGGCAAGTCAATGACGATTCGTTATTCTATTAGCACACTCCTTTTATTGGTATTTTTACTTGTTACAAAATCATTGACCCAGTCCTTACTTTATTTAGTCCTTTTAAATTTCATTTTTGTGTTCTCTTATGATTATGTAAAATCAAAAGAATTTGAAACCATTGATTTTTCAGTGAAAAATATCAAAAGTAACTTGTTTGATGCGATTGCTATTTTAAAAAATTGTATTCCTCTCTTTATTAGTGGTTTTTTACTAGCTTATATTTTCAATGAGCCTAGAATTGCGATTGACTCTGAAATCAGACTGGGACATTTTATTGCAGGTACACAACGGGATTATAATATTTTGTTTATGCCTGTCTTTTTTATGAGTCTCTTTATTTTAATCCTTAGACCTTTAACAACTCAGTTAGCGATCTTATGGAAAAATAAAGACTTGAAAAAATTCGATGCCATAATTAAGAAATTGTTTGTGATTGTCTTGGGACTAGGCTTGATCTTGACTGTACTAGCCTATTTGATTGGGACACCAATTTTAAGTCTTGTTTTTGGCTTACCTTTAAATCAACATAGCACTACGCTGGCTATCCTTGTTTTCTCTGGGATCTTATATTCTGTTGGGATCGTTTTTGGTGATGTCATGACAGTTATTCGAAAACAAACTTATTTATTGCCTGTATATTTGTTCATGTTTATAGCTTCCAAACTGACAAATGACTATTTAGTTCAAAGATTAGGGCTTTTGGGAGCTTCTTTAAGCTTTTTAACCGTGATGTCCGTTTATTTTAGTGGAAGTTTACTTGCTTATTTTGTTGCAAGAAAAGTAGAAAGGAAGAGCTATGCTCGTTAATCAACAACACACATGGGTGATTTGTGCCTACGGAGAGAGTGAATTTTTAGAAGCTTGTATTCAATCCTTGAAAAAACAAACTCTCCAATCGCAGATTATCTGCTATAGTTCAACGCCACTGGATTCAATCAAGGAACTTTGCCAGCGTTATGATATCCCATTTTATACCAAACAAGGTGGAGGAATTGGCAAGGACTGGAACAATGCTATGTCTTTTGTTGAGACAAAATATGCAACCATCGCCCATCAGGATGATTATTATGAGCCAGAATATGCTGAGAAAGTTTTGGCCAAGATGGAAAAGCATCCAGATGTGTTAATTGGCTATTCCGATTATTTTGAAGAAAAAGACGGCCATAAAATTCCTGCTAATACGAATCTGAAGATCAAAACCTTGATGTTAAAAACCATGAATCTTTTTCCAGCAAGTCATTTCTGGCGCAACCGTGTGATGGCTTTTGGAAATCCGATTTGTTGTCCAGCTGTCACCTATCATCTTGAAAATTTGAAGAATTTCTTTTTTGATGAAGGAATGAGAGTGAGTTTGGATTGGTACGCATGGTATAAGATCAGTGAGTATAAAGGTCGGTTTGTTTATGTATCTGATAAGCTTATGTGCCACCGTATCCATGGAGAGTCTGAAACTTCAAAAACTATTGCAGACAACACTCGTAGTAAGGAAGATCAATACATGTACGAACTCTTCTGGCCTAAATGGATAGCCAAGTTGCTAATGAGACAATATGTGAAGAGTCAAAATTCGAATAAGTAGGAGAAACTAATGGGATATTTTGTTGATAGTTATGAGCGAAATAAAAAGTATTTAGGAGCTTTCGCGGTTCTTGCCTTTTGTATGGCAGTCATTTATACAAAGCGCTTAGTGGACTTTCCTAAAATTGGTGTGCTACTATTTGTAGTATTTTCTCTTCTCATTTTTCTTTTACCCAAGAAAAATGTAGGCACCTTCATTGCTATGCTCATTGGCGGTTTTTCCTTTGCTGTTATTACACCCGTTTTGAATACGCCAGATGAACAAGTTCATCTTTCAAGAACCATTCATATTGTTGAAGGTAACGTAAATATGGGAAATAAGAATATCCATATTACGGAAGATTATTTTGATGTATATAAAAATTTCAAAAAGCCGTTTACCAAATCTTCTTTATTTGAAGAAGAGCAGACAACTAAACAGGTGAAGTTTGGAAAAGAAACGGATTACAGGGCAACCAACTCCTATTGGTTTATTGGTTATATTCCCCAGGCTCTTGGATTCGGGATTGGTAAGTTTTTGAACTTGAGTGTAGGAGTTTCCTATTATCTTGGTCGAATTTTTAACGTCATCGCTTACTGTATTTTAGCTCTCATTGCCATTAAATTAAGTGGAAAAGCGAAGCAGTTGATGACAATGGTAGCGATGTTTCCAATGAATTTAGTCCTTGCTGCTTCTTATAATCAAGATAGTGTAGCTTTAGGATTGACCTACATCATTATTGGATTGTTCTTGCACTATGTAACAGATGATGAAAAAGTTGTTAAAATAAAGGATTTATTGCTGTATGCTTTGCTTTGTATTATCCTTGTAACAATGAAACTTCCTTATGTCTTGCTAGTAGGACTATTGCTCTTTATACCGAGAAAGAAAACGCAATGTAAAAACTACTATCTCGTCTCTCTCGCTTTGATTATCGCAGTCTTTCTCTTTACGATTTTTTGGTACGTTCTTACCCAGCAAGTTCGAATTGAGAACTTTAAACTGGAGGGTGCAGATGTAAAAGGTCAAATTATTAGTATCATTTCAAAACCTCATTGGTATCTACCAGTGATTTTGAAGGAGATGTTATTATCAGTCAGTCATTTAAATCAACTCTATACATTTGGTTGGTTAGATTTATCGATGTCAGAGGTTCTTATTCCAATCTATGCTATTTATACCTTGATTACTTTTTCAAATTTGGGAAGATCAAACTTCCGAAAGTATCAGTAGTAGGAGCAAGTTTGGTTTCTTTGGCAATTGTTGGGTTAATCACTTTAACCTTGTATCTAACCTGGACACCAGTAGGAAATTTTGAAGTTTTAGGAGTTCAAGGTAGATATTATCTAGGCGTTGTCGCTCTATCTCTACCAGTTATTTGCAGTTTATTTAAGCAAAGAATTTCAGATGAACAAACGTTCACGGATCATTTTGTAGTAGAAAGTAGTCTCATTATTATAGGTTTAACTATACTACAAACGATTTCTGTTTTATATGCTGTTGTATAATTGAAAGACTAAAATAAGTTATTACTAGGGGAAACCCTAGTTTTTTGTTACAATAGAGAGTGAATAAGTCAAGGAGTAAGATATGACACTATCAGTTGTAGTCCCATGTTTTAACGAAGAAGAATCAATTCCATTGTTTTATAGGGAAATGGAACGTGTTCGGATGGAGATGGGAGAAAAGTTTGAATATATTTTTATAAATGATGGCTCTTCCGATGGTACGCTGTCTGTGCTTCGAAAGTTACATGTTACAGATGCAAATGTACACTACCTTTCTTTTTCTCGAAATTTTGGGAAAGAAGCAGCTCTTTATGCTGGCCTCCAACATGCTACAGGAGATTACGTAACGGTCATGGATGTAGATCTACAGGATCCTCCAGAACTATTGATCGAAATGAAACAGAAGTTGGATAAACAGCCAGATTTGGACTGTGTTGGAACGAGGCGCGTAACCCGGGATGGGGAACCTCCGATTCGGTCTTTCTTTGCTCGGATGTTTTATAAACTTATCAACCATATTAGCCAAGTGGAGATGGTCGATGGAGCGCGTGATTTCCGTTTGATGCGCCGTCCCATGGTCGATGCGATTCTAGAGTTATCAGAATACAATCGCTTTTCTAGGGGATTTTCGCCTGGGTAGGATTTGAAACAGAATACCTCGAATATAAGAATGTAGAGCGCGTAGCAGGAGAGACGTCTTGGAATTTTTGGTCTCTCTTCAAATACTCGATCGAAGGGATTGTCAATTTTTCAGATGCCCCACTAAATATTGCCTTTATTGGTGGTCTTTTATCTTGGATCTTGGCCTTTATCATGGTGGTTCTGATTGTGATCCGTACACTAGTCTTTGGAGATCCGACTTCTGGTTGGCCATCCCTTATGACAGTAATTCTTTTCCTAGGAGGGTTCCAATTATTAACCATTGGAATTTTAGGGAAATATATCGGTAAGATCTTTATGGAAACCAAGAAGCGTCCAATCTATGTTATTAAAGAGAAAAGTGAAGAATGAAGAATCTCCTAAGTATGAGTCTTGCAGCTAAACGAAAGATAGATAACTTTTACGAGGCAATTGATCGGCTTCTAGATAAAATCAATCAATTGGATATGGTAAAAGGGATCCATAGTCGTATTGAGTTGTTTATAGATGGTTTCAACCAAATTAGTAATAAGTTGATCTGTTTATTATTAACTTCCTATGCGATCCTTTTTACATTTGTATCTTTTAATCTGATCAATTTTCAAAGTCGCTCATATGACTATGTCTTTCACTTAACTCGCATTGTTGGCCTAGCAGAGTCGATTGAACATTGGGATTTACTTCCCAATCTAAATTTTTTATTTGCCTTTGGTACGGGATACGCTTCCCCCATGTTTTATGGCAATTGGCAGTTTTATCCATCAGCTATCGTTTATATGATGACCAACGATGGAAATCTTGCTTATGCTATATTTGCCTTTTTGATCACTCTTTGTACAAGCCTATCTAGTTATATTGTAGTTTCAAAAATAGTAAAAATAAGGTGACTGGTATAGTAGTAGCCTTGACCATCCCTTGCTATTACACCTTATTTGGATTTGGAATGACCATGGTCATTCCACTCGTCCCAATTCTTATTTATTCTATTTATCGTGTGCTCTACTTAAACAAAAAGAACCCTCTCTATTTAGGGATCGTAGTAGCGCTTTTGATTCAAACCCATATTTTATCAACGGTTATATTAGCGATCTTTTCTGGGGTATTTTTATTATTAAATTATAAAAAGCTTACATTTGAAAAAATCGTCTCCTTTGTATTTTCAATCTTGTTTGCTTTATGTTTGTCGGCAGGATACATTTTTCAATATCTTGAACAGGTTTCATCACAAAAATTTTTCTTCACATGGACAGCGAGAAATTTTCCTGTCGACGTGAAAAATACGTTTTTGGTTCCTTTTCCATTTCAAGCAGATCGATATGGTTTTTATAAACCTTTCACACCATTAGAGTGGCCTATCCATCAATTCGTACGAGATGGACTATTTTATGCTAGCATGATGGTGATCTTATTCTATCGACGTCTAGGAAGTTTAAGTAAGACCATGTTTTGGACTTGTTGGATCTTATATTTTTCTGCAACGAGCCTTCTGCCTTGGAATTCCATATTGAAATACACTTTTTTAGGGAGTATGCAGTATTCAGGGCGTCTATTGTTTTTTATTCCCCTGTTGTTCCTTTTCTTTCTTGCTGTTACAAATAGAAATGCTTTCTTTTCGATCGTCTTATGCATCTTGAGTTTAACTTTCTATTTCAATCATGTTGTCCCTCAATTTAACACATCCGCAAAAAACTATAAACAGATGCGTGAGGATAATAAAAAGAATGAAAAATTACTTAAATCAGTATATAAAGGTGACAAATCAAAATATATTGATCCTGTAGGTGATGAGTATTATAATCTTGATATTAACAATCGAGATGTACGCTTACCGCAATTTACTGAATTTCAAACAGGTAAGGATGTAAAAATATCAAATATTAAAAAGAGGTACAATCTTTTAGAATTTGATATAAAGATTCCTGACGATAAAAAGGAAACTACTCTTTCTATACCAATGATATGGTACAAGGGGTATCATGCGGAATATTCAAATGGAGCTGAAGGATCTCAACCTATGTTGAAACAGCGTGCTTTTACTGAATCGGAGTTGAAAGAGAATAAAAAAGCTCGAAGACCAAGTGTTTCAGAAAAAGTTTTAAATAATGGAAAAATTCATTTATCTATTAGGAATTCTGGCCATGTGAAAGTTTTTTATCACAAGACATTTATACAGTATCTTGGTTTCATGATAGAATGGGTTTCTTGGATATTAGTGTTCTTCATTTTTAAGCAGAAGTTTTCAAAAAATAAGGAGCAATTCCCATCGTAAAAAGCAGAAAACTTCTGCTTTTTTTGCTATAATGATAGGGAAAAAGCATTTGAAAGGAAATTACCATGATTTTAATTACTGGTGCAAATGGTCAACTCGGAACAGAGCTTCGTCATTTGTTAGATGAACGAAATGAAGAATATGTGGCCGTAGATGTAGCTGAAATGGATATCACGAATGCAGAGAAAGTAGACGAGGTTTTTGCGGAAGTGAAGCCGACCTTGGTTTACCACTGTGCTGCCTATACGGCCGTTGATGCTGCTGAAGATGAAGGAAAAGAGCTGGATTACGCCATCAACGTGACTGGTACGGAAAATGTAGCGAAGGCGTCAGAAAAACATGGGGCGACCTTGGTCTATATCTCAACGGACTACGTGTTTGATGGGAATAAGCCAGTGGGACAAGAATGGGAAGTAGATGATCAACCAGATCCTCAAACAGAGTACGGTCGTACGAAGCGTATGGGAGAAGAATTGGTTGAGAAACATGTTTCCAACTATTACATCATTCGTACAGCTTGGGTCTTTGGTAACTACGGTAAGAACTTTGTTTTCACGATGCAAAACTTAGCCAAGACTCACAAGACTTTGACCGTTGTGAATGACCAACATGGTCGTCCAACTTGGACACGTACGTTGGCAGAGTTTATGACCTATCTAGCTGAAAACCGTAAGGAATATGGTTATTACCACTTGTCTAACGATGCAGAGGAAGATACAACTTGGTATGACTTTGCAGTTGAGATTCTCAAGGATACAGATGTTGAAGTGAAGCCAGTGGATTCTAGCCAATTCCCAGCTAAGGCAAAGCGCCCGCTTAACTCTACAATGAGCTTGGCAAAAGCGAAGGCCACAGGATTTGTCATCCCAACCTGGAAGGATGCATTGAAAGAGTTTTATAAACAAGAAGTGAAATAAGTGTACATAGAAGCGGCCCTAGGGTCGCTTTTCTGTTTGGATTAGGCAAAAAGCCTAGAAAATGGTATAATTGGATAGACTGTAAATTGTTAGAAAGGGAATCATATGCAACATGTTTTTATTATCGGAAGTCGTGGGCTTCCGGCTCAATATGGCGGTTTTGAGACTTTTGTGGACCAATTGGTCTCCCATCAAGTGTCTCCATCTATCCACTACCATGTTGCTTGCCTTTCTGATAATCAAACCTATCATCATTTTGACTACAAGGGTGTCGATTGTTTTACCATTAAAGCACCGAAACTTGGGCCTGCACGGGTCATTGCCTATGACATGATGGCCATCAACTATGCTTTGAAGGTCATCAAGAAGCAGGAGATTCAAAAACCTATTTTTTATGTTTTGGGCAATACCATTGGTGCCTTTGTGGCGCCTTTTGCACGCAAGATTCATAAGATGGGTGGGAAATTTTATATCAATCCAGATGGACTGGAGTGGAAGCGGGCCAAGTGGGCCAAACCGATCCAAGCCTATCTCAAGTATTCTGAAAAAATCATGACACGCCACGCAGATTTGGTGATTTCTGACAATCCAGGGATTGAATCCTATATCAAGGAAGCCTATCCCTGGTCCAAGACAACTTATATTGCCTATGGGACGGACTTGTCTCCGACCAGCCTGACCAGTCAGGATAGGAAAGTCAGAGAACTTTATCAGAAGTGGCAGACACAAGAGAAAAACTATTACTTAATTTTGGGTCGCTTTGTTCCAGAAAATAATTATGAGACCGCCATTCGTGAATTTATGGCCTCTTCTACCAAGCGGGATTTGGTCATCATTTGTAATCATGAAGGCAATCCTTATTTTGAAGAGCTCCGAGCTCGAACAGGCTTTGATCAGGATCCACGCGTCAAATTTGTAGGAACGGTCTATGACCAAGACCTGTTGAAGTATATCCGTAAGGAAGCCTTTGCCTATATCCATGGTCATGAAGTGGGCGGAACCAATCCTGGTCTCTTAGAGGCTCTCGCCCAGACGGATCTCAATTTGGTTCTAGGAGTCTCTTTTAACCAAACTGTCGCAAAGGACACGGCTCGATATTGGACCAAAGAAACTGGGAATTTAGCTCATTTGATTGATCAGGTCGATTCTCTAGAGGATGCATCTCAATTGGGCCATCTAGCTAAATCTAATATGAAACAAAACTTTACCTGGGAAAAAATTGTAGGTGAGTACGAGGAATTATTCTTATCATGAAAGTAAATATCTTGTTGTCCACCTACAATGGTGAGCAGTATCTAAAAGAGCAGGTCAAAAGTATTCAAGATCAGACTTATCAAGACTGGCAACTCTTGATCCGGGATGATGGGTCAACAGATGGTACGGTGGAGATTATTCAAGTGCTGGTTGCTCAGGATGAGCGCATTCGCTTTATCAATCAAGGGGCCATCGAAAATCTGGGTGTCATCAAGAGTTTTCACACACTCTTAAAATATGAAAAGGCTGATCTTTATTGCTTCAGTGACCAAGATGATGTCTGGCTTCCGGAAAAGATTGCACTCCAAGTAGCAGAAGCTGAGAAGCATCCTCAAGAGGAGCCTTTGTTAGTCTACACAGATTTAAAAGTGGTCGATGAAAACTTGAATGTGCAACATGAAAGTATGATTCGCACCCAATCTGATCATGCCAATACGGAACTGATTCAAGAATTGACAGAAAATACGGTAACTGGCGGAGTAGCCATGATTAACCATGCGCTAGCTGACTTATGGACAGGTCAAGAAAAACATGCGCTTCTCATGCATGATTGGTACCTGGCCTTGTTGGCAGCTGCCTTTGGGAAGCTCATCTATATTGATCAGCCCACGGAGTTGTACCGTCAGCACAGTAGCAACGTTCTTGGAGCTCGTACCCTGAGAAAACGGGTCAAGAATTGGGTTCGACCCCATGTCCTTTTTGCTAAGTATTGGAATCTCATCGAATCCAGTCAAGAACAAGCGAAAAATCTATTGGATCTGCCTATCAGTTCCCAACATAAAGAAATTATTGAAAACTTTGTGACCATTATGGATGTGCCACTAAAAGAACGTCTGAGACGGATTCGTCAGTATGGTTACCGTAAGAACCGAGCCTTCCACACCCTTGTGTTTACCAGCTTGATTCTGACAAAGTTTGCATATCGAGGTAAAAAAATAATGTTTGACGTTTTTAGTCAGAAAAAAATCGAATTTTATTACGAGAGTTAATTAAAAACAGACTTTAAATTACGCTACCAAGGATCAGCGATTGGTTATCTTTGGTCCATTTTGAAGCCCTTGATGACCTTTAGTATCATGTATATTGTCTTCATCCGATTCTTACGTTTGGGTGGAGATGTACCCCATTTCCCAGTTGCCCTCTTGTTGGCCAATGTAGTCTGGGGATTCTTCTCAGAAGCGACCTCCATGGGGATGGTGTCGATCGTTAGTCGAGGTGATCTTTTGCGGAAGTTAAACTTCTCCAAACATATTATTGTCTTGTCCGCGATTTCAGGGGCGGCAATCAACTTTGTCATTAACCTTGTTGTCGTCTTGATTTTTTCATTCTTTAATGGGGTGACATTCTCTTGGACAGCCTTGATGGTGATTCCGCTCTTTCTTGAGTTATTCTTGATGGCGACAGGATGCGCCTTGATCTTAGCAACATTTTTTGTCCGTTTCCGTGACCTAGGTCAAGTCTGGGAAGTACTCTTGCAAGCGGGTTTGTATGCGACGCCAATTATCTACCCGATTACCTTTATCGCAGATCGCAATCCATGGGCGGCTAAGTTGGTCATGATGAATCCTCTGGCTCAGATCATTCAAGACATGCGTTATTTCTTGATTGATAAGGCTAACACCCCTGTATGGCTTTTGGTGGAGAATAAGTTCTTGGTATTGATTCCTTATGTCTTGCCAATTCTTATTTTTATCGCTGGCTTTGCTTACTTTAACAAACATGCTAAGAAATTTGCGGAGATTCTCTAATGACAGATAAACAAATTGCAGTAAAAGTAGACCATGTCAGCAAGTACTTTAAGTTGCCAACAGAGGCAACCAACAGTCTTCGTACGGCCATGGTCAATCGCTTCAAAGGAATTAAAGGCTATAAAGAACAACATGTTCTTAAGGATATTTCTTTTGAAGTAGAAAAAGGAGACTTTTTCGGGATCCTCGGAAGAAATGGTTCTGGAAAATCAACCCTCTTAAAAATTATTTCTGAAATCTATGTGCCGGAAAAAGGTTCCGTTACGATTGATGGGAAACTAGTATCCTTTATCGAACTTGGCGTCGGCTTCAACCCAGAGTTGACTGGTCGTGAAAATGTCTATATGAATGGTGCTATGCTTGGCTTCTCAACAGCTGATATTGATGCTATGTATGATGACATCGTAGACTTTGCCGAATTGCGTGACTTCATGAACCAAAAGCTTAAGAACTACTCATCAGGCATGCAGGTTCGCCTGGCCTTTTCAGTTGCGATTAAGGCCCAAGGGGATATCTTGATATTGGATGAGGTCCTTGCAGTAGGAGATGAGGCCTTCCAGCGCAAGTGTAATGATTACTTCCAAGAACGCAAGAAATCAGGAAAAACAACTATCCTGGTTACCCATGATATGGGAGCCGTCAAGAAATATTGTAACAAGGCTGTTTTGATTGAAAATGGTTTGGTAAGGCAATTGGTGACCCCTTTGATGTTTCTGATCAATACAGTTTTGACAATTTGGAATCGAATTCACATCATAGCGGAAATGAAGATGAGGGCATGGTCACAACGGAAGTTGAAGGCTTCACAGCTAGATTGCTTTCTCCTAAGAAAATAACTCCGGATGATGAGGTTGCAATTGAGTTTTCATTTAATCTATTGGATGACTCTATTAATCCGCATATCGCCTTTTCATTTGTTGATATTTCTACTGGAAATGGGCTTTATAATGACAATTCCATGGATATCCCATTATCTGGTGTCGGTACTAAAAAAATCACCTATAAATGTAAGTTACCGTACTTTAATCATGTGAAATTAAGACTAGTAGCATTTTTAAGAGACGAAAATCAAGAAAACTTAGCAATATTGTCGACAACGAACCCTCCAGTCTTTTCAATAGATCGAGTTGTGGATCGAACAAATCGTTCAGAGTTGGATTCTTCTACAGGATTATTAATCCGTCAAGGCAAGTGGGAATAATTTCTTTGGTGTAGACTATGAAAATTTTATTTGTATCTCCTGTTGGAGCTATGTTTAGTGGAGCAGAAGTATCGATTGTGAACCTAATGAAATTGTTAGTTCAAGAAGGTCACGAAGTTTATAATGTAATACCGGATAATACTCCACACATCGATAAAGACTACCTCCGTCATATGGATACAACTGGAATTAAACTATTTCAGTTAAAAAGCAATCAGTGGTGGTGGCCTGAGTCTAAGACTCTGGATATTTCTGATTTAGAAATCCAAGCTTCTCAACAAAAGAATATTGATGAAGTAAGAGAAATCATTAAAAATGAACAGATTGAATTGGTCATTTCGAATACAGTAAATGTGTTTCAGGGAGCAATAGCAGCTGCATGTGAAAAGGTGAGACATTTTTATATTATTCATGAATTTCCTTTTGGCGAGTTTGGCTATTATAAGGAGCTAATTCCCTTAATTGATGATTTGTCTGATAAAATTTTTGTAGTCGAAGGGGAGTTATACCATACTCTTACAAAGTATTTTACGACTGATAAATTGATTCCCTTTATTCCCTATACAGAAGTCCAAGAGCGTCCTCTCAATAATTCTACTATTTCTCGTTTTGTAACAATCGGAGGGATTAATGAACGAAAAAATCAGCTAGAGTTGCTCGCAGCCTATAATCAATTAAATCGGAAAGAGATAGAACTGGTTTTTATCGGTGGCTGGGATGAACATTATAAAAAGTTGATGGACGACTATATTGAGGCTCATCATCTAGATCATGTAACTTTTGTTGGTTTTCACTCGGATCCATGGTCCTTGGTGACAGATAAAGATATCCTCGTCTTGCCTGCTAAATTAGAAACATTTTCTTTGGTATTTGTGGAATCAGTACTAAATGGTGTTCCGGCAATCATTTCTGATAATTTAGGTCATTTGTCTTCGAGTAAATTTTTAGAATCTGGAAATATATATCCACTAGGAGATTGTGATATTCTAAGCCAAAAAATGGCTGAAGGAATTGAGCATTTTGATACCTATAAAGAAAAACAACTAGTTGATCAGAAACTCGCTCGAAAAAAGTATAATCTTGAGACAATCTATACTGTCTTTAAAGATAGCATTGAAGTAGAAACGCCAATTATTAACCAAAAGCTGTCATCCAAGTATACTCGATTTTTGGGTATGAAATTCAAAAATCGTGATATCGAAGTGATTGGTAAATCGCAAGTGGTGATTTCAGCTTCTAATGATGGGCTCCATTCAGCCTACCATGACATTACAAAAGAGAGAATGGAAAATAAGGGCTCCATTATCTTTCAACTTGAAAATGAAAAGAGTCTAAAAATATTACTTTCAGAATTTCCGAGCTCCTATAAAAATTGTCATTGATAGCATTGGAGGATCAGAGAGAAATTCCTCTAGTAACTTCAAATGGGATTGATTTCGAGGATGTTTTGGTTTTCTTTAATACCCATCCACATATTCTTTTTGATCTTTCGAATAGTTCAGGTAAACAATTTAAATTCTCCTATGAAAAAGAAAGCGACGAAGAGTTTAGTAGTCGCCTATTCAACTTACATGAGAGACATAAAAAATTATCTCATGAATACAATTCCATCATCCATTCTCGCCGTTGGACCATTCCAACAAAGATATTGAAATTCTTAAGAATAAGGAAATAATATGCAACGTTTACTCTTATATGTTCACTTCAATAAATTTAACTTTATCAGTGGACATGTACTCTACCAATTAGAAAAAATTCGCCCCCTGTATTCACGGGTGGTCTTTATCTCTAATAGTCAGCTACCTGAAGATGTGAAGGATCATTTGTCCTCGCAGCAGTTGGTGGATGATATTCTAGAACGTCAAAATACTGGCTTTGACTTTGCGGCTTGGCGGGACGGAATGAAGACAGTAGGCTTTGATCAACTGGCTCATTTTGATTCTGTTACCCTTATGAATGATACTTGCTTTGGCCCTCTTTGGGATTTAGAGCCAATCTATCAAAAATTTGAGAATGATGCTGAAGTGGATTTCTGGGGAATGACCAATTACCGGAAAGACAAGGATTTTAACGAGCATATTCAGAGTTATTATCTTAGCTTTAAAAAACAGGTTATTGAATCAAGTTCTTTCCATGAATTTTGGCAGGGCGTCCAAGATTTTACCAATGTTCAAGATGTCATTGATAACTATGAGACTAAGGTGACAACGAATTTCTTAGATGCTGGTTTTCGCTATAAAACTGTCTTTCATACCATCCATGAAGATACAACTGGGATGCTCTATCCAGACTTTTCTTACTACAATCCTACAGCAATTCTCAAACATAAGGTTCCTTTTATCAAGGTCAAGACCATTGCAAACAATGAAGGAATCATGCCCTATATTTTTGAAGAATTGGAGCGTGTATCGGACTATCCATTAGACCTGATTCTCAATCACATGTCTATGATTGATCGTCCGGACTACCCTTATCTCTTGTCACGTAAGTACTTGAAAAACCAAGAATTGGCAGGAGATTTCGATAAAAAAGTTGCAGTTCATCTCCATGTCTTTTATGTAGACCTCTTGGAAGAATTTCTAGATGCTTTTCAAGCTTTTCATTTCGCCTATGACTTGTGGATTACGACAGATGTAGAAGAAAAAAAACAGGAGATTAAGCAAATTTTATCTCGTCGGAATCAAGTTGCGACAGTCGTGGTGACTGGAAACATTGGGCGCGATGTGTTACCCATGCTGCTCTTAAAAGAACAACTCTCTCGCTACGATTATGTTGGCCATTTCCATACCAAGAAATCCAAAGAAGCAGATTTTTGGGCGGGTGAATCCTGGCGGAAAGAATTGATCGAGATGTTGGTTAAACCGGCAGATCAAATTCTTGCCAATATGGAGGCCAATCCAAAGTCGGAATCACCATCGCAGATATTCCAACCTTCTTCCGTTACAATCGAATTGTGGTTGCCTGGAACGAGGCCCTCATTTCACCAGAGATGAACAAGCTCTGGCAGCGGATGGGAGCGACCAAGAGTATTGATTTCAAGAATCTTAATACCTTTGTCATGAGTTATGGGACCTTTGTTTGGTTTAAATACGATGCTTTGAAACCACTCTTTGATTTGAATTTGACAGCAGCAGATGTTCCAGCTGAACCTCTTCCTCAAAATTCGATCCTTCATGCGATTGAACGTTTATTAGTCTATATTGCTTGGGATCAAAAATATGACTTTAGGATTTCCCAAAATCCACACGTTCTCACCCCATTTATCGATAATAAGCAGTTGAACAATCGTGAGGATCTCCAACCTCATACCTTCGTGGACTTTAATCAAATCGGTGGCATTAAAGGCGCCTTGAAGTATATTGTGATTGGGCCAGCAAGAGCTGTGAAATATATAGTGAAAAGAATCATTCAGAAAGTGAAATAATGAAACGGAAAAAAGAGTTTAATTTTAAAGAATTTATTTTTTCAGCTTTATCTAAGGTATCGAAAACTCAGTGGTATTATGGGGTTACTTTCGTTCTGTTTTCTTTTTTCAATTTTTATCTGGCCCAAAATAATCTAGCGGTCCACAATAAAGCAACTGGAACAGTTCTCCAATACGTCAATTTTTTAGGACTTCTATTTGGAATTAGCTTTCTGCTATTGATTCCAATCTTGTCACAGTTTAATTTTAAAAAGTGGTTCCCATTAAAACTGATTGTCAGTTATTTAGTCTATAATACACTGTCTTATTTGACGGAAATAACGATCTACCTGAATAATCCCAAATACAAGGTTTGGAATTTTGCGAAGAATCCATTTTTTAGAACAGACTCTTTTCTTGTGATTTTTCTCCTCTTTGTTTTAACAGGTGGCCTGGTTCTATTACGCCAGCATTATGATAAGCTTCCTACTAGGAGAAAAGGAGAAGAAGAGATTGGCGAGAACTACCAGTATCTGGTCTTGTCACAACTTTTGATCACCTTTATTGTAACAGACAAAAATTTTTCCACCCTTATTTATAGGACAGATAATTTTTGTATAAGGCCTATCACATTGGTAAATACTCAGCTCAGCAATTTTGGTTAACCAACGAATTCTTATACGTTCTATTTCCGTTGATTTCCTTGCTTGGATTTTTATATACCAAAGGGCAACGAGATTTAGTCAAAAACAAACCGAGCTTCTCTTTAGTATTCTTCACTAGTACTACAATTGCAATTGTATTGAATTACTTCATTCAATTCAGTTTAGGGCGAACAGAACCGTTCTTAGGAGTGCATTTCACAATTCCCGATGCCATCTTATTTCAAATCCTCATTCTGACAGCGATTCTCATCTTTGTTTATATTTGTATCAATCAATATTGGATCGCTACCTGTCTCATTTCCATTGTTTCCATCGCTTTTGTGGTTGCAAACTCCATTAAGTTTGGAATGCGAAATGAACCCGTTTTACCGAGTGATTTAACTTGGTTGACCAAACCAATGACACTTTTGAGCTTTATTGACAAGGCGCAACTATTTTATATCTTTTTATTGGTGGTCTTTCTTGTTTGCATACTTATTGTTGGGAAGAAATACCTCTTTAAGGGACGAATTATTTCCTCACGGAAAATTCAAATTGGAGCTATAGCTGTGATGCTCTTGTGTTTTAAGGGGGTCAATGGGGTATTTAGTGATAAAGAAAACGGGAAGATCAAGGCCCAAGTACCAATTATCAGTACACTCAACAATTACCAAGATATTAATTGGTTAGGAAATACAACAAATGCCCGATATAAAGGTTTGTCTTATGTTTGGATGAATCAATTAACAACGGAAGTTATTCCAAAACCGGAAGGCTACTCAAAAGAACGTCTTGAGAAAATAGCTCAAAAATATACCAACTTGTCAAATGCGATCAATAAGGAGAGAAGTAACTACTTAAACGATCAAACGGTTATCTATATTTTAAGTGAAAGTTTTTCAGACCCTAGAAAAGTTGAAGGTGTTGAGCTCACACAGAATCCTATCCCCAATATTGAAGCTATTATGAGTAATCATACGAGCGGGCAAATGCATTCAGATGGCTATGGGGGTGGAACAGCGAACATGGAGTTTCAGACTCTGACGGGATTACCTTTCTATAATTTATCCCCAACAGTCTCGGTCTTGTATACGGAGGTTCTTCCTAAGATCCATGATGTTCCTTCTATCAGTAATACCTACTCAAAACAAAATAAGATTGCCGTTCACTTAGCAGGTAAATCGAATTATTCGCGGGATATCGTGTATTCAAGACTAAATTTCAAAGACTTTATCACAATCAATACAAAAGGAATCAACGTTAGGAAAGAAGGAATTAGTCCGAGTGATGAATCCACTTATAATATTGTTTTAGATAACTTAAGTGACAAGTCTGGCCAGTTCTTCTCAGTTATGACGATGCAAAACCACACCCCGTGGTTAGAAGCCAATCCAGAGACCCTGGACGCCAAGGGAAAAGGGTTTAGTGATGAGGAAAATTCTAAATTAACTTTTTATAGTCGTTTACTTTCTCAAACCGACACCGCTACCCAATCCTTCCTGGAAAGTCTTTCTAAAATAGATAAGAAGATTACAGTGGTCTTCTATGGAGATCACTTACCTGGCCTCTATCCGGAGTCGTCCTTTAAGAATAACCCTGAGAGCCAGTACCAGACCGATTATTTCATTTGGAGTAATTTTGATGCACCGAAGCTAAATTATCCCTTGGTGAATTCAAGCGATTTCTCTGCCATGGTCTTTGAACAGACCAATTCAAAAGTTTCACCTTATTATGCTTTGTTGACTGAAGTTTTGAAAAAAGCAAGTGTCGATAAAAAGGCTTTAGAAGGAGAAGCCTTAGAGATTGCGGATGACTTAAAAATGGTTGAATATGACTTGATTAGTGGGAAAGGCTACCTTTCGAAAGACTTCTTTAAAGTCCCAACCAATCAATCCAAATAAAAGGAGTGCTAGCAGTTAAAAATCTTTGTGATTTTGGCTGTCTGGCTCCCTTTTTTTTGTTTTTTATGCTAAACTATTAGATGGGGGTATGCTCATGATTAAGATATTTGGAAAGGTCCATTATCATTGGCAGCCGGACCTATCAATTCTTGTGACCTATTGGTCCATTGCAGTGATTCCGGTCTTTATTGGACTGGCTTTGATGTATGAGAGCTCTAGTGTGCCAACGCTAGTTTTGTTTTCCTTCTTTTTATTTATGGTCTTGCTTGCGATTGGGGTCCATCGCTACTTCACGATCTATGAGGATGGGATCTTACGGATTATTACAGCCAATCCCTTTACTCCGATCAGGGTGAAGATTGACTCGATTGAAAAGATAGAAGTGAATAAGAAGTCGATCAAGCTCATTTTTAATGATGGTTCGCGTAGTCGGACTTTCTGCATGCGCAAATGGCCGAAAAAATACTTTATCAATGCACTTGCCTTAAATTCATCTTTCAAAGGAGAAGTGGTCTTGACGGACAACTTTATCCATGTGGATTATTACGAGATGTATTATGCAGATAAATAAAAAAGCTCTCTTAATCTTTTAAGAGAGCATGAGTGGGGCATTCTTTGATAGCCTCGAGAACATCGTTTGTAACAGGAACTTCCTTTTCAAGGAGGTCGTCCTCTTCAGCAAATTTGACGATGCCATTGTCATGGTAATCGAATAGTTCAGAATAGGTCTGACAGAGACCGCAAGCGATGCAACGATCTGGAATTAACGTAACTTTCATACTTCTATTGTAATGATTTTTACGAGAAAAAACAAGGAGGAAGTCATGGCAAAAGAACCATGGGAAGAAGATATTTATGATGATGGAGAAGAAACATTGAAACGTACAAGTAAGTTAAACGGTATTAAGGCAGATCGTCTGTTGACGATTTTGGCTATTATTTTCTTTGTAGTAGTAGTGGCGATGGTCTGCTTATTGATTTTCCTTTCGACAGGTGGTAGCAACAAATCCAAACAAATGTCTGGCTTCTACAATGGAGAAACCAAGGTCGAACAGAAATCATCAGCACCTGCACAACCTGCTAAAACAGAAGAAAGTTCAACAGAGGAAGAATCTGAGGAAGGTACGATCACTGTTCAAGCAGGTGAAGGCGAAGCAGCTATCGCTGCGCGTGCTGGTATTTCGATTGCACAATTGGAACAATTAAATCCATCTCACATGTCTACAGGATCATGGTATGCGAATCCTGGTGATGTTGTTAAGATTCAGTAGGAGTTAAGCACAGCATGAAACAGATTCAAATTGCCATTGATGGACCGGCTTCAAGTGGAAAGTCAACCGTTGCAAGATCATTGCCAAAGATCTGGATTATACCTATTTGGATACAGGGGCTATGTACCGTGCAGCGACCTATTTAGCCTTGCAACATAATCTAACAGCTGAACAGATTGAGGACTTATTAGACCTTTTAGATCAATACCCGATCAGTTTTGGTCGCTCTGAGGACGGCCAGCAATTAGTCTTTGTAGCTGATGTCGATGTGACCCATCCAATTCGTGACAATGAAGTGACCAATAATGTCTCTTGGGTATCTGCCCTGGCTCCTGTCCGTGAGCGCCTGGTTGCCCAGCAACAACAGATTGCTGCTCAAGGTGGGATTGTTATGGACGGTCGCGATATTGGAACGGTTGTCTTGCCGGATGCAGAATTGAAGATCTTCTTAGTGGCTTCTGTAGAAGAACGTGCAGAACGCCGCTACAAGGAAAATGTAGAAAAGGGCATCACAGCGGATCTTGAATTGCTAAAGAAAGAAATTGCAGAGCGTGATTACAAAGACAGTCACCGTGCCGTTTCCCCTTTGAAACCAGCAGACGATGCCATTCATTTTGATACGACTGGTGTCGGGATTGATCAAGTGGTTGCATTTATTGAAGAAAAAGCAAAAAAAATCCTTGACAATTTATCATAAACTTGATATTATATAAAAGTTGAGAAAAGCAGAAGTGAGAACTTCTCGCCTTGTGACGCGAGTTGCCTGGCCCCTACGGATCAAGTTTCAGTAATGAAATACATCATGTAGTTCGGGCCTGCTTTGCAGGTCCGTTCTTGTTTTTCTCGAATAATAAAAAAGAGGTGAAAACCATAGCAAAGCAAGACTTATTCATCAATGATGAAATTCGTGTACGTGAAGTTCGCTTAATCGGTCTTGAAGGTGAGCAATTGGGTATCAAACCACTTAGCGAAGCGCAAGCACTTGCGGACGACGCTAATGTGGACTTGGTTCTCATTCAACCTCAAGCTAAACCTCCTGTTGCGAAAATTATGGACTACGGTAAGTTCAAATTTGAGTACCAGAAGAAACAAAAAGAACAACGCAAAAAGCAAAGCGTTGTGACCGTGAAAGAAGTTCGATTGAGCCCAGTGATTGACAAGGGTGATTTCGATACGAAACTTCGCAATGCTCGCAAGTTCCTTGAAAAAGGGAACAAAGTGAAGGTTTCCATTCGCTTTAAGGGTCGTATGATCACCCATAAAGAGATTGGGGCAAAAGTTTTAGCCGATTTCGCTGAAGCAACTCAAGATATTGCTATCATCGAACAACGTGCTAAAAATGGATGGTCGTCAAATGTTCATGCAGTTGGCACCAGCAACTGACAAGAAATAATCTGTCAGAAAGTTAAAAAAAGGAGAAAAATATCATGCCAAAAACAAAAAAACACCGCGCATCAGCTAAACGTTTCAAACGTACAGGTTCTGGTGGACTTAAACGTTTCCGTGCTTACACTTCTCACCGTTTCCACGGAAAAAAACTAAGAAACAACGTCGTCATCTTCGTAAAGCATCTATGGTGCATTCAGGAGATTTCAAACGTATTAAAGCAATGCTTACTCGCTTGAAATAATCGCGTATTTGTAAGTAAAGAATTCTAGGAAATATTGGAGGAAATATAAATGGCACGTGTTAAAGGTGGCGTTGTATCACGCAAACGTCGTAAACGTATTCTTAAATTAGCTAAAGGTTACTATGGAGCTAAACACATCTTGTTCCGTACTGCAAAAGAACAAGTGATGAACTCTTACTACTATGCATACCGTGACCGTCGTCAAAAGAAACGTGACTTCCGCAAATTGTGGATCACACGTATCAATGCGGCAGCTCGTATGAACGGACTTTCATACTCACAATTGATGCATGGTTTGAAATTGGCTGAGATCGAAGTAAACCGTAAAATGCTTGCTGACTTGGCTGTTAACGATGCAGCAGCTTTCACAGCTCTTGCAGACGCAGCGAAAGCAAAACTTGGTAAATAATGTTTATAAGAGGCTGGGCAAAAGTTGTCCAGCCTTTGATGTATGATAGAAATAACTGTATGACGCAGTGGTTGATTGGTATCTTTATTCGCTTTTTAAGCTCTAAAGATGACCTAATCAACTGTGCGGGGGTGGGAATACGAACTCTTTTTTACTAGTCAGAGTTCTTTCCCACTCCCTTTTTTTCTTGCTGATTTCATGCTATAATGAAATCAATTATAGGAGAAATCATATTAAATGGAGGACCTAAAGGTGACACATAATCGACTGGCATGGGATGAGTATTTTGCAGCACAGGCCTTACTAATTTCAAATCGGGCAACTTGTAATCGCGCTAAGGTGGGGGCTGTTCTGGTTAAAGATAATAAGGTCATTGCAACCGGTTATAATGGATCTGTTTCTGGAACAGATCACTGCTTGGAGGATGGCTGCCTCATGGTCGAGGGGCATTGTGTCCGGACCATTCATGCGGAAGTCAATGCTATTTTGCAAGGTGCTGAACGTGGAATTCCAAAAGGGTTTACAGCTTATGTGACGCATTTTCCTTGTCTCAATTGTACCAAGCAGTTGCTCCAAGTTGGTTGCAAGCGGGTGGTATACATTCATCAGTATCGAATTGATGAATATGCCGAGTATCTCTACCGTGAAAAAGAAGTAGAGCTCGTCCACCTCCCATTGGAAGTAGTGAAAGAAGCTATTGCAGAGGCAGATTTTATTTAAGAAAGAAGCCTTGTTTTTGAGATCACGCTTTACTGATTCGTCTGGAGGAAAGAGATTGTGGTGACATGTCAAATTTGCTACCAAATTCTCTTGCTTGTTTAGGGTTTTGGTGCACTTTATCAAGTAGTCATACTCTTATCCGGACAGCCTGAAAATGGAGAGAATCTCCCTGTCATCGTGCTGTCATTGCTTTTGCTTCTTTTATGACTGGCATTTTAAGTCATCCTAATGGTAAGTATCATGAAAAGAATGATGGATTCGTGCGTAATCGTTTTAAAAGAAAACATAAAATAAAGAAAGGTAGGGAAAGTGATGCCAGACCAAGAGAATCATTTTGAAGAAATAAAGAACATAGCAGGATAAGTGAAGATGGTTTTACTTCTGCATCTATTCAGAATCCTCCAACAAAAATCGGATTTACATCCATTCTTCTTTCAGCGGCCTTTTACTTATCCATTATCTATCTTGTATTGTTTATCTATTATTTTAATATCGCGGTACTTTTCATGTTGATGTTTCTATCACCAAACTTCTTAGGTGTTGCTATTGGGGCCATTTTACTTCGACTAGGGATGAAGAGAAGAAACAAAAACTTGCTCTATACAAGTTTCGGACTTTATCTGCTGTCTATCATCTTGGGTATTGATCTAGACTTGGAATTTTTTCGAATTACACAGTTACTGCTAGTTATTCTGGTTTTAATTGGAACCCTCTTAGTTGAAGACGAAAAAAGCTATTAATGAAAAGATAGGGATGGACAACTCTACTCATTAAAAAGTATTCGAGTCGATCCAGGCTATAGTTAAATCAATTCTTCCTGTCGATTTTTGAGTGCTATTCTTTGAAAGAATAAGGAAGAACTTTAGGAGAAAGTTATGACAGATCAACGAAATTTTGAATCAAACCAAGAAAAAGAGAGTGTGCTTGAAGAGAATGTTCAGCCACCAATGATGGCGCAAGGGACAGAAAATCCTGGTCAGCCACCAATTGTTGAGCAAGATCAACAAAAGCATGTCCCTACTTCAGTAATTCTAACTCTCACATTTTACCTAGCTCTCGGCTATCTTGGCTTTGTTTTATGTGGTGCTATCGCAGTAGGACCATGGGTAATTTTGTACCTACTTAACATATTACTTCATATGGTCTGTTTTATTCTTGCAACCGTTCTACTACGGAATGGGAAAAACAAGGGGGATAAAACAACTCTATATGTAGCGACAATTTGTTATTTTATTTCTGTAATTGCGGCAAATGATCCGTATTGGGATTTTAATCAGTTTATATCACTTTTAATAGCTGGGATGGTTTTAATTGGAACTTTATTGCTTCCAAATGAATAATGATGATAGAAGGTAGGACGATAAATCCTATCTTTTTTATATAGCGAGAAAACTTAGAGAAAGCGGTTACAAAATGTGGTATAATGAGAGGTAATAAATCAATTTATACTTTACTTTGAAAGTGGAGGGAAACTTATGTCTAGAAAAACATGGTATTTTACACTACTGATTTTTGAAGTAATTCTTTATCTTACCTCTTACAGTAGTAGTGTAATGATGAGCAATAATGCCCAAAATTTAAATGGAGATACACTACTTATCTCTAGCTCAAGTATTTTTTCTATTTGGGATGGAATTATTATTTGCTGGTTTATTTGGAGAATAATGAAGAGCCGTGTTGATGTTGAAGGTTTGATAATTGCTCTTCTAATTTCAATTACCCAATTGCTTATGTTTTTTTTTACCGCCTTATTTCTACATAAATCCAATAAATACCTCATTTGTATTAAATATTATTTGTTTGATATGGATTTGCCTGATTATAAAAAATGTGGAGAGAAGGGATGTTTTAATAAATTGGAAAAGTAAAACTGGTTGGCAATCGTCTATTGTTAATTCTGTACTAATTGTCGCTTCTATAAATCTATCTGCACATTTTTTATTTATTAGTATGGATAGGAATAGTAAAATTTTTGCCTTCACTCTTCAATATACTGTTATTGAGTTAATTTTTTTACTCCTCCTTAATGTTATGATCACAATCAAAAGCTATAAGCTTCAGAAAGTTTATTCTCTTTTGCTAATTTTTACTTGTCTTCTTAAAATTGTTCTAGTGTACTCTTTCTCATCTAGTATAAGTATTTACGGTCTCTTTTATCTTCTATTATCAATTTATATTGCTAGTCGTATTTTTGGTTTGCTTAGTAAAGTTGCAGATAGATGGGAATCCAAGGTAAAAATTCAAGATGTATCAACTATTGAAACGAAAGGAGATATTAAGAGCTCTCAACTCGAGGAAGAGGTGGAAGTAAACAATCAATTGAACGCTGAGAACAATGAAAAAGAAAATTCGTCCAAAGGGTTCATACTAAACTCATCTTGGTTATGGAGTGCTCTTATAATATCGGTCTCCCACCTTAGTTTTTTTGTTCTGCCTTTATTTAGGAGATCCAATGTATTTATTGATCTTATTCGTTGGGGGCGTCCATTATATCTGTTTTATCATTGCGATTTTCTTACTTTTCAGAGGTATGAGGCAAGGAAATGAGGGGCTTCTAAATGCAGCAGCTATCTTATTTATTGTTTCCGTACTAGGGACTCCAGACTCTTATTGGATAGGTCCAAATCTTTTATCCTTTATTTTAGGAGTTTTGGTATTAATTGGAAGAATATTTCCTAATAATCTAAAATCTAAAATACAAAGATAGGGGGAAAACTGTTATAATTGAGAGCTTTTTTGTGATTTTAATTGAATCGGTTGCTAAATTTTCATTAGGACTAAGCACAAGTTAAAAGATATAGTTTTAAACTATATCTTTTTCTTTTTAGAAACAAATAAGTTTTATGAAAAATTGTGTTATAATGAAGTGTTATATGGTCCCGATAAGGTGATAGACTGTCTATCAGTACTTTGTAACTCTATAACAATATTTTTTTAAGGGGGGACATTTTTATGTCAGAACGTAAACTTTTCACGTCTGAATCAGTATCTGAGGGGCATCCGGATAAGATTGCAGACCAAATTTCAGATGCTATTTTGGATGCTATTATTGAGCAAGATCCTGAAGCCCATGTGGCTGCGGAAACAGCAGTTTATACTGGCTCCGTCCATGTCTTTGGGGAAATTTCAACCAATGCCTATGTCGATATTAACCGTGTCGTCCGGGATACGATTGCAGAAATTGGCTACACCAATACAGAATATGGATTCTCAGCGGAAACTGTAGGAGTACATCCATCCTTGGTGGAACAATCTCCTGACATTGCCCAAGGGGTTAATGAAGCTCTGGAAGTCCGTGGGAATGCGGACCAAGATCCACTTGATTTAATCGGAGCAGGAGACCAAGGCCTCATGTTTGGTTTTGCGGTGGATGAAACAGAAGAACTCATGCCATTGCCGATTTCCTTGAGTCACAAGTTGGTTCGTCGCTTGGCAGAATTGCGTAAGTCAGGTGAAATCCGCTATCTTCGTCCAGATGCGAAATCACAAGTTACGGTTGAATATGATGAGAATGACCAACCAGTACGCGTGGATACAGTTGTTATTTCAACCCAACACGATCCAGAAGTTACCAATGAACAGATTCATGATGATGTAATTAACAAGGTGATCAAAGAAGTGATTCCAGCTTCTTACCTAGATGAGGAGACAAAATTCTTCATCAACCCAACAGGTCGTTTCGTGATCGGAGGACCTCAAGGGGACTCAGGATTGACAGGTCGTAAGATCATCGTGGATACTTATGGTGGTTATTCACGTCACGGTGGTGGTGCCTTCTCTGGTAAGGATGCAACCAAGGTGGACCGTTCGGCTTCTTATGCAGCTCGTTACATCGCCAAAAACATCGTAGCGGCAGGTCTTGCTAAGAAGGCGGAAGTGCAATTGGCTTATGCCATCGGGGTGGCTCACCCAGTATCTGTTCGTATTGATACCTTTGGTACAGGGACAGTAGCCGAAAGCAAGCTTGAACAAGCAACGCGTCAAATCTTTGATCTTCGCCCAGCAGGGATCATCCAAATGCTGGACCTCAAACGTCCGATCTACCGTCAAACAGCGGCTTATGGACATATGGGACGGACGGATATCGATCTTCCGTGGGAACGATTGGACAAGGTCGAAGCCCTGAAAGAAGCGGTAAAATAGGTAAGTTAAAAGAGAAAGTTAGGGTTCATATGATCCTAGCTTTTTTTCGTTTTGAAAATTCCTACAGATGGAAAAATAGGTCAATCTGTGGTATAATAGGTGCAGTATGTTACATACGTTGTCCCTTTTATTTCCGTTGAAAAAATGATAGTAAAAGGAAAAAGACTTGAAAGAGCTAATGAAATATTAAGATGAAAAAAATTGTAATAAATGGTGGTCGCCCTCTAAAAGGAGAGGTGACCATTAGTGGTGCAAAAAATAGTGTAGTAGCCCTAATTCCTGCGACCATTCTGGCAGATGATGTCGTAACCCTAGACGGGGTACCGGATATCTCGGATGTAGCAAGTTTGATTGAAATCATGACCATCATGGGGGCTAAGATCGAGCGCAATGAGGACAGTTTGATCATTGATCCGCGTGGGGTCAAGGACATGCCGATGCCATTTGGTAAGATTAATAGTCTGCGAGCATCCTATTATTTCTACGGAAGCTTGTTAGGTCGCTATGGTCAAGCAACTGTTGGCTTACCTGGTGGATGTGATCTTGGTCCACGTCCCATTGATTTGCATTTGAAGGCTTTTGAAGCGATGGGAGCAGCCATGACCATGGATGGTTCTAGTATGAAGCTTGCGACTGATGGCAAGCCTCTCCAAGGAGCCAACATCTACATGGATACCGTTAGTGTCGGTGCAACCATCAATACGATTTTGGCGGCGGTCAAGGCTGAAGGTCGAACAGTGATCGAGAATGCTGCTCGGGAACCTGAAATTATTGATGTGGTAACCTTGTTGAACAACATGGGAGCCCACATTCGTGGAGCAGGAACAGACATGATTATCATTGATGGTGTTCCCCATTTGCATGGGACGAGACACCAGGTGATTCCAGATCGCATCGAAGCAGGAACCTATATTGCTCTTGCAGCTGCTATTGGCGAAGGTATCCAGATCAACAATGTCTTGTATGAGCATTTGGAAAGTTACATTGCCAAGTTAGAAGAAATGGGAGTACGGATGACCATTTCTGAAGACAGCATTTTTGTTGAAAAGCAAACTGGTTTGAAGGCGATCCAGATCAAAACATCTCCTTATCCTGGTTTTGCGACAGATCTGCAACAACCCATCACTCCTTTGCTTTTAACAGCTAGTGGACGTGGGCGCATTGTCGATACGATTTATGAAAAACGGGTCAACCATGTGCCGGAATTGGCTAAAATGGGGGCTACTATTTCAACGTTGAACGACCACATTATCTATGAAGGGCCAAATCAATTAAGAGGATCAAGCGTAAAAGCGACGGATCTTCGAGCTGGAGCTGCCTTGGTGATTGCGGGTCTCATGGCTTCTGGAACAACAGAGATTACAAATGTGGAATACATCCTTCGCGGATATTCAGATATTATTCATAAGTTGACCCAACTTGGAGCAGAGATCCAATTGGTAGAGGACTAATGATAGTAGTGGGGATCTGGTAAGAGCGGCCAGGATAACAGAGCATTGGAGTTTAGAATGAATATTTGGACGCACTTAGCTACCTATTCGCTGATTGAAACAAAAAGGTTGTATTTACGACCTTTTCTCTTTGAGGATGCTGAAGATTTTTATAAGATTGCTTCGAATCCGGAAAATCTCCAGTTTATCTTTCCTGCTCAAGCAGATCTTACCGAGACCCAGTATGTATTGGCCAACTATTTCATGAAAAACCCTTTGGGAGTGTGGGCAATCTGTGATAAGAAAACTGATCAAATGATCGGCTCCATTAAGTTTGAAAAGTTGGATGAAATCAAGGGAGAAGCTGAGCTAGGCTACTTTTTACGCAAAGATTTTTGGGGAAAAGGCTTGATGACAGAAGCGGTCAAAGAGTTGGTTTATCTATCATTTGACAAATTTCAACTAAAAGAACTCAGGATAATCACTCATGTTGAAAATATAGGGAGTCAAAGAGTCGCTTTAAAGGCTGGATTTCGTCTCTTTCGTCAATTTAAAGGGAGCGACCGATATACGCGGAAAATGCGCGATTATTATGATTTCCGCATAGGTAGAGGGGACTTTTATGAGTAAACACCAAGAGATTTTAGACTATCTCGAAAAATTACCGATTGGGAAACGAGTCAGCGTTCGGAGCATCTCAAATTTTTTGAATGTCAGTGATGGGACAGCTTATAGGGCGATTAAAGAGGCGGAAAATCAAGGGATTGTCGAAACACGGCCTAGAAGTGGGACAATCCGTGTCAAATCACAAAAGTCTGTACTAGAGCACCTGACCTATCGGGAAATTCTTGAAATCACTGCTTCGGAGATTTTAGCTGGTGAAGCGGGTCTCGAAAAAGAATTTAATAAGTTTTACATTGGGGCTATGACGGAAGAGCATATCTTAGACTATGTGTCTGAGGGAGGTCTCTTAATTGTTGGAGACCGGACCAATATCCAACGTCTAGCCTTAAAACACGACAATGCAGTCTTAGTGACAGGAGGTTTTGAAGTTGATGAGGATGTGATTTCGCTTGCGAATCGGGTTCAGATCCCAGTGATTCGGACGGCTCATGATACCTATACTGTCGCTACTATGATCAATAAAGCCTTGGCCAATATGCAAATCAAGACGGATATCTTGACAGTGGAGCAGGTTTATCGGCCTTTCCATGAGTATGGTTATCTTTCTGAAACCGATACAGTACGGGATTATTTAGATTTGGTCCGGAAAAATCGCTTTAGCCGCTTTCCAGTTGTGAATCAACACCAGATGGTGGTTGGAGTTGTGACCATGAGAGATGCGGGGGATAAGGCGCCCCAAACAACCCTCGATAAGGTCATGTCTCGGACCATCTTTACCACCAATCTATCTACCAGTATTGCAACGATCAGCCAGCGCATGATTGCAGAAGATTATGAGATGATTCCTGTCGTTCGTACCAATCAGACCTTGCTTGGTGTGATCACGCGCCGAGATGTCATGGACCGGATTAGCAAGGCGCAATTTTCGAGTTTACCAACCTTTAGTGAACAAATCGGTCAAAAGATCCAAACGGAGAATGACCATTTCCAATTCACAGTAGAGCCGAGTATGCTGGAAAAAAGTGGGGTTTTAGCCAATGGGGTCATGATCGAAGTGTTGATGAAGATTATCCGCAAGATCATGCAAAATAGCGGGCGTAGCTTGATTGTAGAACAGTTAATTATCCATTTTTTACAGGCTGTCCAAGTGGATGATAGCATTCGCATTGAACCCCAACTTGTCCGACGGACTAGACGTTCAGCCTTGGTTGATTTTAGCCTCTATTTGGATTTACAGCTGATAGCCAAAGCAACCATTACCATTAAGATTAATTAAGCAAAAGAAATGAGGAGACAATGATTACATTAAAATCGCAACGTGAAATTGAAGCCATGGATCGAGCAGGAGATTTCCTTGCTAGCATCCATATTGGATTGCGTGACCTGATCAAGCCAGGACTTGACCTGTGGGAAGTTGAAGAATATGTCCGCCGTCGCTGTAAGGAAGCCAATGTCTTGCCACTTCAGATCGGTGTAGAAGGCAGTCTCATGGATTACCCCTATGCGACTTGTTGTGGCTTGAATGATGAAGTGGCCCATGCTTTTCCACGTCATGTCATCCTAAAAGATGGCGATCTCCTCAAGGTAGATATGGTTTTATCTGAACCGCTGGATAAATCTGTTTTAGATGTATCAAAATTAGATTTTGATAATGTTGCGCAAGTCAAAAATACACAGAGTCTTACACGGGTGGTTTAGCTGATTCATGCTGGGCTTATGCTGTCGGAAATGTTTCTCAAGAAGTCAAAGATTTGATGGAAGTGACTAAAGAATGTCTATATAAAGGGATTGAGAAGGCGGTCGTTGGCAATCGTTTAGGAGATATTGGTGCAGCGATTCAAGAGTATGCTGAAAGCAAAGGTTATGGCGTAGTGCGCGATTTGGTTGGGCACGGAGTAGGTCCAACGATGCACGAAGAACCAATGGTGCCGCATTATGGACGCGCTGGACGTGGTCTTCGCTTGCGTGAGGGAATGGTTTTAACGATTGAACCAATGATTAATACAGGTACCTGGGAAATTGATACGGACTTGAAAACGGGTTGGGCTCATAAGACTCTTGATGGTGGTCTATCTTGTCAATATGAGCACCAATTTGTCATTACAAAAGATGGTCCAGTGATTTTAACCAGTCAAGGTGAAGAGGGAACTTACTAAAAGATAAAGAGGGAAGAATGGAGCTGAAGGCAAAAGTCTGGTTTCGCTCTTTGCTCTTTTTTAGTAAAACGGGGAGGTAAGGGATGAAAAAGGTCCTACAAAAAATACTTGATCAGCCGTTTATAAAGGGATTTGTGCGGTTTTATCAAAGTTCAGAGTCAGATATTACGAGTATTGCAGTGGCTTATTATTTGCTGATTTCGATTTTCCCTTTGATGCTGATTGCGGCCAATATTCTACCCTACTTTCATATTCGTCCCACTCAGATTCTGCTGAGCTTAGAAAAAGTCTTGCCTAGTTCCTTGTATAGGGTAGTGGCCCAGATGATCTCAAGTGTATTGACCAAGCCTTCTACGGGCTTACTGAGTTTTTCGATTATATCCGCCTTGTGGATTTTCTCTCAGAGCATTGCCTACCTTCAAAAGGCCTATAATAAGAGTTATGGGGTGGAGAAGGAACGTGGTATTATCTGGGGGCGACTCTTTAGCTTTCTGATCAGTTTCGCCTTGCAGGGGTTGTTTGGTCTCTCGCTCATCTTATCGATGTTTGGTAAGATGATCGTCCGTTATCTCTATCAAACTTTTTCATTTGACCGGACAATCTATATCCGCTTGTTGAATTTAACGGAACCGACCATTTACCTTTTGCTCTTTGTCAGTTTGGTCCTGCTCTATTACACTCTACCAAATGTAAAGATTCCTAAATTTAGATATGTCTTTCCAGGGGCCTTCTTTGTAGTCATTGTCTTGTATGCTATTTTGAATATCTTTTGGAAATATGTAGACCGCTATGTGAGTCATTTCTTGGATGCCCGCTTCTTTGGTTCGGTCGTCCTTGCTGTTATTATGTTCTGGTTTATCTTAGTCGCTAAAATCATGATTATTGGTTGTATTTTAAACGCAAGTATCCAATTTGCTAGAGAATCCAATTTTCAAACGCGTAATGGGGAAATTGTTTCTAAATTAAAAACGGAAGAAGTAGCCTTTCGACATAAAGAAGTTTCACAAAAATTAAAGCGTCGCTTACGCTTGATAAAAAAAGATAAAACGGAATAAGGAAATCAGATGGTATCTGGTTTCTTTTTTTGTTGTTTTTTATTGCATTTGCAACAAAAATATGTTACTCTATTTTTAACAAGAAAGGAGGAGTGGGATGAGTATTTTGCGTGAGATTGGTATCATTGCGCGCGCTCTGGATTCTATTGCAAATATCAAATTTAGAGATTTAGATTTAGCACGTGGTCAATATCTTTACCTGGTGCGAATTGCAGAGCAACCTGGAATGATTCAGGAAGAACTCTCTGAAGTCTTGAAAGTAGATCGATCCACCGTTGCAAGGTCCGTAAAAAAACTAGAAGAGCGTGGCCTGATTCAGCAGCGTCCCATGGGGGAAAACCTCAAAATCAAGGAATGGGAGTTAACTGAAAAAGGCCAGAAGATTTACCCCTTCATTTTAGGGGAGCATCTTTACTCTGAAAATACGGCCTTAAAAGGATTTTCCAAAGAAGAAGTCGCACAGTTAGAGGACTATCTGGTCCGAGTACGTGAGAATATCACCTTGGATTGGGAACTAGTCAAAAAAGGTCAAAAAAGAAATTATGGTGAGGTAAACCAATGAAAGTTACAGTCGATCAAGCATTTTGGGATTTATTTCCAACAGCTAGAATTACGGTCATGTCTTTATATGGCATTGATAATACAGTAGATGAAGCCAAGGATCCTTATTTTAAGGAATTGTTAGACAAGGGAGCGAAGCGTGCTTGGGAATTTATGGACGAGGAAAATTATACTCAAAGTGAATTCGTCCAAGAGTGGCGCCAGGCTTTTAGTAAATTCAAAACGAAAAAAGGAGCCAGATCTTCGATCGAAGCCCTTTTAAAACGGGTTCACCAAGGGCGTGAATTTTATCCGATTAATCCCTTGGTGGATTTGTACAATAGTGTGTCTATGGCTTATGCCCTTCCTTGCGGAGGAGAAGATATGGACAAATTGGTTGGAGGACTCTCTCTTGGACAAGCAAAAGGTGGCGAGCCTTTCTTTCCATTAGGAGCCGAAGAGGATGCTCCAGCTTTGGAAGGGGAGATCATTTACTATGACCAAGAAGGTGCGGTATGCCGTTGTTTAAATTGGCGTGAAGCTCAAAGAACCATGCTGACGGAAGAAACGAAAAATGCTATCTTAGTCATTGAAGCTATCAATGAAGAACAGGCCAAAAGAGCGCAAACAGCCATGCAGGAATTAAAAGACCTAGCCAAGGATTATTTTGGAGTGGAAGGAAGGATCTATCAATTAAGTGCAGAGCAAGCAAGTATAGAAGTTTAAAAAAACAAGGCTGAAACAATCGTTTCAGGCCTTGTTTTTATTTTTAAAGACAAAGAGTTTACTAAAGATATAATTGAGGACTATAATGGCCACCTGAGCAAAGAGGGTTTCGATTAGATTGATCTGGCTCTTGTTATGGTGAACGAATTGACCGATAATTCCGGGGAATTGTTTGACAAAAATCTCGGTCAAGGCCATATCTAGCAGAAAGGTGCCCGAGCGGGCAATCGCAAAACGGATCAAACGCTGAAACCAGCCCTTTCTTTCTTGTTTAAAGACGATGGTATCATTGGTTACAAAGGCAAAGAGGATGCCAGCGAGATTCCCGATCGCTGTTGCCAGCCGTTCATCGCTAGTGATCTGGTAGATGAAAAGACGAGTAGCGACAGAGACAAGGGTCGTTGCTACTCCAAAAAAGAGATAGGATAAAATTTCATTATCAAAAAATTTTTTAATCAGTGTTTTCATAAATTCAGTCTACCATAAAACCTGAAAATATGCTATACTTGTAAGGTTGAAGAATTCAAGACTTCAACCCTTGGTGCTTAAGATCCTTTCGCCAAGCATATTAGACGCGGAAAAACCGCTAAAGGAGAATACATGAAACAGTTAACTGCTCGAGATATGGCACAAATTGCCATTGTTGCTGCGATTTATATCGTATTGACCATTACCCCACCTCTCAATGCGATGGCCTACTATGGCTATCAATTCCGTGTTTCGGAAATGATGAATTTCTTAGCCTTTTACAATAAGAAATACTTGATTGGGGTAACCATCGGTTGTATGATTGCTAACCTATTTAGTTTTGGATGGATCGATGTCTTTGTTGGTGGAGGGTCAACCTTTGTCTTCCTAGGGCTTGGACTTATTCTATTCGGACGTTTCAAAAACAAGTTTTTATTCAACGGTCTTATTCGCTTAGACCATTTCTTGTTTGCGATTTTCTTTTCCATCTCGATGTTTACGATTGCCTTGGAGCTTTATTACCTACAAGGGCAACCATTCTTCTATAATTGGTTGACCATGGGATTGGGTGAATTCGCATCCTTGATCTTTGGTGCAATTGTGATCAATCAATTATCCAAACGGATCGATTTTACAAAATAAAAAAGGAGCCCTGGCTCCTTTTTTAATGCTAAGAATGCGGTAAATTCAAGGCTAAATTAAGATTTTATGATAAAATAAGAATATGAAAACCAGAATGAAAGAATTAGTGGAATTACTTAACCGCTATGCCTATGAGTATTATACAAAAGACGCCCCATCAGTGTCTGATAGTGAATACGATCAATTATATCGGGAGTTAGTGGAATTAGAGGCAGGCCATCCGGAAGAAGTCTTGCCAGAGAGCCCCACTCACCGTGTGGGTGGGGTGGTTTTAAAAGGCTTTACCAAATACCAACACCAGTATCCCCTTTATAGTTTACAAGATGCTTTTTCGCGGGAAGAGCTGGATGCCTTTGACCAACGGGTCCGCAAGGAATTTTCTTCTGTCAGCTATGTTTGTGAGTTGAAGATCGATGGCTTGTCGATTTCCCTTACCTATGAAAATGGAGTCCTGGTAACAGGTGCGACTCGTGGAGATGGTTCCATCGGTGAGGATATTACAGAGAACCTCAAACGGGTCAAGGATATTCCTTTGGTGTTACCAGAGCCAATCAACATCACTGTTAGAGGCGAGTGCTATATGCCACGGGCATCTTTTGATCGCGTCAATCAGATCCGTCAAGAAAATGGCGAGCCTGAATTTGCCAATCCACGAAATGCTGCTGCAGGAACACTTCGCCAATTGGACACAAAAATCGTGGCTAAGCGGAATCTTGCCACCTTCTTGTATCAAGAAGTGAGCCCGACCGATCAAAGCAGTCAGGAAGGCGTGCTTGAGAAATTAGACCGCTTAGGATTTGCTGTGAACCAGGAACGTGTCCTTGCCAAGGACATGAACCAAGTTTGGAACTTTATCCAGAAAGTAGCCCAGCTTCGGGAAGACCTCCCTTATGATATAGATGGGATTGTCATCAAGGTGAACGATCTAGCTGTTCAAGAGGAGCTCGGCTTTACCGTCAAGGCTCCTAAATGGGCTGTCGCTTATAAGTTCCCAGCAGAAGAAAAAGAAGCAAAAATCCTCTCGGTGGATTGGACCGTTGGACGGACTGGTGTCGTGACGCCAACTGCCAATCTAACTCCAGTCCAACTAGCAGGAACCACCGTTAGTCGCGCAACCCTGCACAATGTGGACTATATTGCTGAAAAAGACATCCATCAAGAAGATACAGTCATCGTCTACAAGGCTGGTGATATCATTCCTGCGGTCTTACGTGTTGTCAAAGATAAGCGGGTCTCGGATCAAGCATTAGTGATTCCAAGTCATTGCCCGAGCTGTCAGAGTGAACTTCTTCATTTTGAGGATGAGGTGGCCCTTCGCTGTATCAATCCACTCTGTCCGGCACAAATAAAGGAAGGATTGAACCACTTTGCAAGCCGAGATGCTATGAATATCACAGGCTTGGGACCAGCCGTTGTAGAAAAACTCTTTGCAGCTCAGTTAGTAGAGGATGTGGCGGGGATCTACCGCCTCACCGTAGAGGATCTATTGACCTTAGAAGGCTTTAAAGAAAAATCTGCTGAAAAACTCTATGAAGCCATTCAAGCTTCAAAAGAGAATTCAGCTGAAAAATTACTCTTTGGTTTGGGAATCCGGCATGTCGGAAGCAAGGTCAGCCAAATCCTGCTTCAAGAATTCCATGACCTCGATCAATTGGCTACTGCTGATCCAGAGCGAATTGCAGCTATTGACAGTCTTGGTATGGTTGTGGCTGAAAGCCTCAAGAGTTATTTTGCACAAGAAGGATCTAAGCGTCTCTTGCAAGAGCTTAAAGAAGCTGGAGTCAATCTGACCTATCTTGGTGAAAAAATCGCTGCGGATGCGGCCCTATCAGGGATGACCGTTGTGTTGACTGGTAAGTTGGAACGGCTCACACGTTCAGAAGCAAAGACCAAATTAGAGAGTCTAGGTGCTAAGGTAACTGGTTCTGTTTCTAAGAAAACAGATTTGGTTGTTGCTGGTGCAGACGCTGGTAGCAAGTTAACCAAAGCACAAGAATTGGGAATCCAGGTAGAAGATGAAGCCTGGCTGGAAAGTTTGTAGAGGATGTTTATGGTAGAACGAATCAAAAAAGCCCGTTTAATTTATAATCCGACCTCTGGGCAAGAAATTATCAAGAAGAACATTGCAGAAGTCTTGGACGTACTGGAAGACGTGGGCTATGAGGCCAGTGCTTATCAAACCACACCCGAACCATTTTCTGCTCAAAATGAAGCAGAAAGAGCAGCCAAAGCAGGCTTTGATTTGATCATTGCTGCTGGTGGTGATGGCACGATCAACGAAGTGGTGAATGGGGTTGCTGGACTAGAAGAGCGCCCTCAGATGGCCTTTATTCCAACAGGGACAACCAATGATTATGCGCGTGCCCTGAAGATCCCGATGGGAGATCCGGTGGCAGCAGCTCGCATTATTGAAAAAAATCAAATTATTCAAATGGATATTGGTCGCGCCTATGGCAGCAAATACTTTATCAATATTGCTGCTGCAGGGACCCTGACAGAGTTGACCTTCAGTGTTCCAAGTAGTGTCAAATCTCGCTTGGGCTACTTTGCCTATGTTGCAGAAGCAGCGAAAATGTTGCCACGGAACAAGACTCGTAAGGTGCGGATCGAGCATGACAATGGTGTTTTTGAAGGATCAGCCTCTATGATTTTTGTGGCCTTGACCAACTCAATCGCTGGTTTTGAGAGTGTGGCGCCAGATGCCAAACTTGATGATGGGAATTTCACCTTGATTATCGTAAAAACGGCTAAGCTCTTTAACATGTTATCCTTGATAATGCAAGCTATTAACGGGGGCAAGCATGTGCATGATGACAATGTAGAATATCTCAAAACCAAGAAGCTGACGATCGAAATGATTGGAAAAAATGATCAACCATTCCGCATTAATCTAGATGGGGAATATGGTGGAGATACTCCGGTTGAATTGGAAGTCTTCCATAATCACTTAGAATTCTTTGCAAATATCGATGAAATCAACAACGATGCTTTAGTACACACTTCTGAGGAATAAATACAAACAATGGGGCAATTCGTCTGATGGATGAGCGCTTGGTTCCTTAAGTATCAAATTGGAAATAGGAAAATGTTATGCGACAATACCATGTGAAGCTTCATTTTCATAAGCAAAAAGGAAATTATTTTGCCTATGATATGTGGCAGTGGCAAGACCAAGTAGAAGGAAAAACAGTCTCTTTCTCCAAGTTGGATTACTTTGGAGTGGAAGGGAATCTGATTTATGAGAGCGAAGGACCGCTACACCGCGGCCATGTCTTGGTCAAAGAAGGGGATTGGCTTACCAAGACCCGAGATTTGAAATCGAACTCTTACCTGAGGGATTTGTAAGAGAAGTCTGGATTCTCGATGGAGATGATACAGTCTACTATTCACTACAAGCCGCTTTGACCAGTCATGCCTACAGTCATCGTCAGCCTCATGCTTATGATATGGTTACCCATCCAAAGAGTTTTGATGCCAAGTGGGCTTACCAAGGTTGGCTCGGTTGTCGAGAAGAAGATGGTGAGTATTGCTTTAAGGTGTGGGCACCAACGGCTAAAAAAGTTGAATTGGTTCTCTATCAGTCAACAGAGCCGAATGCACCAGTTTGGAAGACTATTCCGATGACGCGAGGTAAACAAGAGTCCAGTCATCATCCTGAGAATACACATGGTGTTTGGCTACTGGATTTTTTTGGGAACTTGAGTGGCATGGCTTACCAGTACCGTGTTCAATTTGAATACCAAACCCAATTGACGCGAGATCCATATAGCATTGCAACAACAGCAGATGGAAAGCGTTCAGCTATTCTTTCAACAGCAGATCGTCAGTTTGATTGGGGACAGCATGGAGGAGCAGATGAGACTCCTTGGCGCTTAGAAGATCCTTGTCAAGCAGTGATCTATGAGATGCACCTACGGGATTTGACCCAATCACCGACGTCCGGTGTGGACGAGTCTTTACGTGGAACCTATCTTGGTGCCTGCCAAGAAGGAACGGTCAATGCCCAAGGGGATGCGACAGCCTTCGATTATATCCGTCAATTAGGGATCAATGTCGTGCAATTACAGCCAATTTCGGATCGCTATAAACAGTATGATGAAGAAGGCCGTGTGACCTATAATTGGGGCTACGACGTCCAGAATTATTCTGCACCAGAGACCAGTTTCTCAACAAATCCATCCAATCCAAAACAAACGATGAGAGAACTCAAAACCATGATCCGAGCTTATCATGAAGCAGGAATTTCTGTGGTCATGGATGTGATTTACAATCATATTTACTCGACGGAAGATGGTCCTTTCCAAAATATAGTGCCTGATTATTATTACCGAATGGAGCCAGATGGTCGCTTCCAAAATGGAACAGGTGTCGGTAATGAGACAGCAAGTGAGCATGAAATGTACCGCAAGTACATGATTGATTCCCTCACGCACTGGGTAAAAGAGTACCAGATTGATGGTTTCCGCTTTGATTTGATGGGCATTCACGATGTGACGACAATGAATGCTATTCGGGAGGCTATGGATGCTCTGGATCCTCGCATTCTCCTTTATGGAGAAGGTTGGGATATGGGGACAGGTCTCGCACCAGAGGACAAGGCCAAGAAAGACAATGCGTCACAATTGCCACGTATTGGATTTTTTAATGATACGGAGCGTGATGCCATTAAAGGCGCTGAGGTCTATGGTTCTATTAAGAGAGGTTTTGTCAGCCGTAAATCAACGGAGAATATTGTTGCGCGTGCTGTTTTAGGCAGTGCGGAACTTGGAACTTATTTGACGCCTAGCCAGGTCTTAAATTATGTGGAAGCTCATGACAACTATAATCTCTTTGACTTGCTTCAGACCCTCCATCCAATGAAGAAGTAGCAGGACTGGTCAAGCGCTCAGAGTTGGCTACAGCCATGAATCTACTGTTCCAAGGGATGACCTTTATGCAGGTGGGACAAGAGTTTATGCGGACTAAATTGGTTCCTACGGGTCCAGAAGGGGAGATCACTCCTTTGGATCGTGAACGGGCCATGAATTCCTATAATGCTCCAGATTTTGTCAATCAGGTCGATTGGGATTTGGTGAGTCAAAATAAGGAATCAATTGACTATATTCGAAGTTTGATTGCCTTGAAGACCAGTCTACCGATCTTATCTCTTGAAGGCTATGATAAGATTTACCAACAAGTCTTTATCAAATCTGCAACAGATACCAGTGGCTTAGTAATCTATGAATTAACAGGAGACAAGAAGTACCTAGTAATTTTTAATGCCAGCGGACTTCCTTATTACCTCCAAAATTCAAATCAATTAGAATTGATCGTTGGCAATAGCCGTCATAAACGACAATTCTATGTGGAGAACTTAACAGCTTCTATTTTTGAAGTTCGAGACTAATAAAGATCATCATCTTTTTGATAGCAAGGAAAAATAGGCTGGGACAAAAGTCCTAGCCTATTAATTGTTTTTGGATTGTCGAGCAAGACGCAGTGGTTGAGTGGACTCTACTACGCTGATTTCATCATCTTTTACAGCCCTACTCAACTGTGCGGAGGTGGGACGACGAAATCGAATTCTAACGAATTACCGATTTCTGTCCCACTCTCTTCTTTTTTATTTTGAAGAACTGCTACTGGTTTCAGTTGAAGAAGAGCTAGTCTCTTCTGGGTGCAATTCTTTATAGCTTGGAGCTTTGAAGAGATCCACAGTGGATTCATTCCCACGTAGGTTGTATAGGCTGGTTGATTTATCGCCTTTTTCCTTTTCAATCTTCTTCAATGCCTTGAAGGAATTGGTGTAGGAATAATCATCTGGATTGACTTTTCCAAGGTCATTGCCCTTGAAGAAACGAAGGAGGTCACCCGTCTGGATGCTATCGCTAATCTTCAATTGGAGGTTGGCAGCTTCTCGGATCTTATCCAGCTGCTCCTTGGTTTTTTCATCTGGATTAGTGATTTCCTCACCTGTTTTGGTGTAATAGGTCCGACCACTGTAGCTTGTATACTCTGGAGTTACAAAGTAGTTCGCGGAGCGGAAGGCTACAATTTGATCATGATCTGGTGAGAGCATATCCTGGCCAACTTGGAGGAATTTGTTGGATTCAATACCGAGCAAGTGTTCCAAGGTTGGGAGCATATCGATTTCACCACCATAGGTATCGATGATTCCTCCCTTATCCATACCTGGAATAACGACCATATAGGGTATGCGTTGCAGCATGGCATTGTCATAACTAGACCAGGTCTCAGAGTTCTTGCCAAGTAGTGGGGCGAGAGCTGGGTTACGGGAGTTTGAAATTCCGTAGTGGTCTCCGTAGAGAACGATAATGGAATTTTTGTAAAGACCAGATTCTTTTAGGTAATCAAAGAAGGCTTTGATGGAAGAATCTAGATAGTTAGCGGTCGCAAAATAGCCATTGATAGTTTCGTCCTGTGTCTTAGCGAGAGGGAAGCCAAGATCATCTCCTGATAAACTCGTCGTATAAGGGTAGTGGTTGGAAACCGTAATGAATTTGGTATAGAAAGGCTGTTGCAATCTTTCCAAGTATTTGATGGAATCCTTGAGCATGTACTTGTCATTGAGACCATACTGGAAGGAATTACTACTGTCTTGTTTGGTGAAGTAGCTGGCATCAAAGAAATAATTGTAGCCCCATTGTTTATAGGCTGTATTTCGGTTCCAGAAACTTCCAGCATTCCCGTGGAAGACAGCGCTCGAATTATAGCCGTTTTTAGAGAGAATAAATGGAGCGGCCTGTTGCGTATTGGTTCCCCCATAGTTGACCATAAAGGAACCTTGGTTGAGTCCAAAGAGTCCCGTTTCAATCATGGTCTCAGCGTCAGATGTTTTACCCGCCTTGACTTGGTTAAACACATTTGAAATGCAAAGGTTTCCTTTGAATGGTAGAGTGAGTTTAAGAAAGGTGTCACTTCATATTCTTTATCATCCACTTTCAACTTATAGTCGATCAGGAATTGTTGGAAACTTTCCAAGTGAATGTAGATAACATTTCGACCTTTTGCCATTCCGAAGTATTCTGGATTGGCCTTGGCATAATGCTGTTGGATATATTCTTCAACCGGTTTTAGATCGGCTTCAGAAGCTTTGGAACGTTCTTTGTTGGCAACGTAGGTCTGATTGGCGCTGTATCCTAGAAAAGCCGGTAAGCCTAAGGCACGAACGACATAGTAATTCGAGAACCCACGGGTCAAAAGCTCAGGTCGGTCAATTTCTGCAAGGAAAAGGTTAGCCGAAAAGAGCATAGCAGATAAGGATGTGACCGCAAAACTAGCTCGTTTATTGAAGGGACGCTTGTCCATTCGAATCCATTTCTTAAAAAAGAAGAAAGCTAGGATTGGGAAATCCAGAATGTAAATCACATCCCACGGACGGAACAATTCTAGAGCTGCTGCTCCAAGGCCAGCAGAAACCTTGCTGGAAGCCAACATGGTATTGACCGTTACGAAGTCTGTAAATTCTCTATAATAGATGGAATTGGAAATCAACCAAATAAATAAGAGGAGATAGATCCCAAAGGCTAAACTATAAAAGAGTTTAGTCCGTTTGATATAGAGAGCAAGACCGATGAAGAGTAAGCTGATCGGGAATGGGTTGATCACTGCCAGAAAAATCTGATAGGGCCCTTGGATATCTAAGTTAAAATCAACTGTATAGGCCCACATGGTTTTAAACCAGTAGAGCAACAGAAGGGTCAAGACAAATCCTAGTCTGGTACTCATGAAATTGAGTATCGAATTGGTAATTTTTTTCACAAAATGTTACTTCCTTGTCTTATTTCCTAAAAATTTTCATATACCAGTATACCACATTTTTAAGGAGAAAGAAAAGAATGACTGTAAATCGAAGGAAAGAAATCATCTAGTAAGGGAGGTGTTCTCAAGTGTCCTATCAGGGAGAAAAAATCACAATAGTTGTGGGTAAGAATAGGAAAAAGTACAGACTACAATATTATAACTTTGTGAAACGACAAGACTTTTGCTATAATAGAAGCTATGAAAAAACTCACTGTCAGTCGTCAAGTTGCAACAAAAATAAAACAGGGACAATCCCTTCTTGAAAAACAAGATTTTGACTCGCTTCCTGCCTTGGATCAAGCGGTTCAATTATTGTCAGGAGATGGACAATCCCTAGGAGTCGGGTACCTTTCTGAACAAAATAAAGGGATCGGTTGGTTTATTTCACAAGAGTTGGTCGATTTTGATCAAGCCTTTTTTCAGGAACGGTTTATAAAGGCCAAGCAATACCGACGGTCTTATTATGCCGATGCATCAACAACCGCCTTTCGTCTCTTTAACCAAGAGGGAGACGGTTTTGGCGGTTTCACGATTGACTTGTATGGTGAGTTTGTTGTCTTTTCTTGGTACAACCCTTTCGTTTTCCAGATCAAGGAAACGATTCTAACTGCTTTTCAAGAAGTCTTTCCTGAGGTGAGGGGAGGCTATGAAAAAAATCGTTTTAAGGGCTTGGATTATGAGTCGGCTCATCTATATGGGGAAGAAGCTCCTCAAGAGTTTCTCATTCTTGAGAATGGAGTCTCCTATCAGGTCTTTCTCAATGATGGCTTGATGACGGGCATCTTTTTGGACCAGCATGAAGTCCGAGGAAGTTTAGTGGAGGGGCTCGCTGCTGGACAGTCCTTGCTTAATATGTTTTCTTATACTGCTGCTTTTTCTGTTGCAGCTGCTATGGGTGGAGCAGTAGAGACGACTTCGGTCGATCTGGCTAAGAGAAGCAGGGAGTTGTCAGAGGCCCATTTTGTGGCAAATGGCTTGGCACTAGATGCCCATCGTTTTGTTGTAATGGATGTCTTTGATTATTACAAGTATGCCAAGCGCCACGATTTGAGCTATGATGTGATCGTCCTGGATCCTCCGAGCTTTGCTCGAAACAAAAAGCGGACCTTCTCGGTTGCTAAAGACTACCATCGGTTGGTCAGTGAGGCCCTGGAGATTTTAAATCCAGGTGGGACCTTGATTCTTAGTACCAATGCAGCAAATGTTACCAAAGAAAAATTTAAAAAACAAATCGAAAAGGGATTTCAAGGCCGAAAGCATCGCTATCTAGCGGAATATGGTCTTCCGGGAGATTTTCGATGGAAGAAGAAAGAAGAAAGTAGTAATTACTTGAAAGTATTTACGATTAAGGTGGATGTATGAAGTTAGTTGTTTCTATTATGCCTCGCACATTAGAAGAGGCGCAACAACTAGATGGTTCGCGTTACGACGATGCAGATGTCATTGAGTGGCGTGCGGACTTTTTAGAAAAAAGTGAGATCTTAACCGTCGCTCCGGCAATATTTGAGAAATTTGCTGGACGCGAGATTTTATTCACCTTGCGGACCAAGGCAGAAGGTGGTGAGATGGAATTGACCAACGAGGAATATGTTGGCATTCTGAAAGATATTCATTCGATTTATCACCCTGAGTATATTGATTTTGAATTTTATAGCCATCGCGAAGTCTTTGAAGAAATGTTAGAGTTTCCAAATCTGGTACTCAGCTATCATAATTTCCAAGAGACACCGGAAAATATGATGGAGATCTTATCCGAATTGACCAGCTTTTCTCCAAAATTGGTCAAGGTATCCGTCATGGCTCACAATGAACAGGATGTTCTGGACTTGATGAATTATACCCGTGGTTTTAAGACGCTGAATCCTGAGCAAGAGTATGTGACCATCTCGATGGGTAAGGTCGGTAAAATTTCGCGTTTGACTGCTGATTTAACAGGGTCTTCCTGGTCTTTTGCCAGAGTTGGAGAAGGAAGTGCTCCAGGTCAAATCCCTCTTGAAAATATGATACGCATTCGGGAGTTGTTAAATGAAGATTGATGGCTACACTCGGATGGCAGCAGTCATTGCCCATCCTATCCGCCATAGTATCTCCCCCTTTATCCATAATCTCGCTTATGAACTAACAGCGACCAATGCAGCTTATTTGGCCTGGGATATAGCAGAAGAAGATCTGGAAAGTACCATCTACCAAATCCGGAAGTTGGATATGATTGGGGCCAACATCTCTATGCCATACAAACAGAAGGTTTTTCCTTATTTAGATGAAGTGGATGAGATGGCCCTAAAGATTGGCTCTGTCAATACCATTGTTCACCGCGATGGTCAGTTAAAAGGCTATAATACGGATGGAATTGGTTTCTTTCGTAGTTTGCCAAATGATTTTTCAATTCAAGGGAAAAACCTGGTTCTATTGGGTGCTGGTGGTGCTGCGCTTGCCATCATTGCCCAGGCAATCAAGCTCGGGGTCAAAAAAATTACAGTTTTTGTTAGAAAAGAACGTTTGACTTACTACCAGGCTACTGTTGAAGGCCTCGAAAAGGCTTTTGGTTTTTCAATTCGGCTTGCGGCTATTGAAAATGATCAAGACCTACAAGCATCTTTTGATCAGGCAGATCTGATCTTAAATGCGACGGGAGTAGGGATGGATGGTCACTCGCTTCCGATAGGGTCTTATCTTGGCTTTCCACCTCATGCCTTAATCGCAGATATGGCTTATTATCCTGCGGCCACCCCTTTTCTCAAGCTTGGGCGGGAGCAAGGAAATCGTACATTGAATGGTTTGGGCATGCTTTTTTACCAAGCTCAAGCAGCTTTTGAATACATGACAGAAACCCTTTCCAACAGAAGCTGTCTGGAAGGCCATGACAAATGAATACCAGCAATTTGTTTATGAAAGTAAATCGTAAACCATTACTTGATGAAACAGCATTCACCTGAAGGTGAGACCAGATTGATGTCTTAAATATCAGTCTGGTCTCCCTTTTTTTCATTTTTAGTAAGACAAGTGCCCTATTTCATGATAAGATAGTTACAAAGTGAAAGCAAAAAGGAGATTCCTATGAACGTATCAGTACCTATTCCAGGACATTCCTATGAAATTGTGATTGAAAGAGGTGGGCTCAACCAGGTTGGGACTTGGCTCCACTCTCTTTGGGGTGAGAAAAAGGTCGCGATCATTTCAGATAACCGGGTGGCTAAGCTGTATGCCTCTATCGTAGAGAAAAGCTTGCAGGAAGCCGGTTTTCAAGTGGTGCGCTTTGAGTTTCTTCAAGGAGAAGCCAGTAAGAATCTTACGACTGTTTCAAAAGTCTACGAATTTTTGGCTAGACAGGGTATGACACGTAGTGATGGGATCGTCGCCCTTGGGGGTGGCGTAGTTGGCGATTTGGCTGGTTTTGCGGCCTCTACCTATATGCGGGGAATTTCTTTTGTTCAGATTCCGACTAGCTTAACTGCACAGGTGGACTCTTCTATTGGAGGAAAGACTGGTGTCAACACAGCATTTGCCAAAAACATGGTGGGAACCTTTGCCCAACCGGATGGTGTGTTCATCGATCCTGAAGTTTTGAGCACTTTGGGGCACCGTGAATTGATTGAGGGGATGGGGGAAGTCATCAAGTACGGCCTCATCCAAGATACTGACCTTTGGGAAGAGTTGGAAGCTATGGATGGCTCTGTCGAAAGTATTATCGAACATGCAGAGAGCATCATTTCTCATTCATGTCTGGTGAAGCGTGACCATGTTGTGGCAGATGAGCTGGACAATGGCATTCGCCTCTATCTCAATTTTGGACATACGATTGGTCACGCCATTGAAGCGATAGCGGGCTATGGACAGGTCATGCATGGAGAAGCCGTCAGTATGGGCATGGTGCAACTCTCCCGGATTGCAGAAGAAAAGGGCTTGATGCCAAAGGGAATCACTCAAAAATTGAAGGCATGTGCCGAAAATTTGGCCTTCCGGTGGAGTATCCAAATTGGGACCAAGAAGCCCTCTATCAAGCTTTGACCCATGACAAAAAAGCCCGTGGGAATAGCTTGAAGCTAGTGATTGTACCAGAATTAGGCCAAGCTGCGATTCATCAAATTCCTCTTCAAGAAATGAAGGACTTTTTAGAAAGAAAGGTATAAGATCGGTATGAGATATTTAACAGCAGGAGAGTCCCATGGACCTCGCCTAACAGCCATCATCGAGGGAGTTCCAGCAGGCCTTCCTTTATCTGAAGAGGATATTAATAAAGAACTCAAACGTCGACAAGGTGGTTATGGTCGTGGTGCTCGGATGAAAATCGAGAGTGACCGTGTCGAAATCACCTCAGGAGTCCGACATGGCTTGACCATGGGAGGTCCGATTACTCTGAATGTGACCAATCTGGATCACCAAAAATGGCTGGAAATCATGAATATAGCACCGGTCGATGAGAAAAAGAAAGATCTGCGAAAGATTACCAAGCCACGTCCTGGTCATGCTGACCTAGTCGGAGGGATGAAATACCGTTTTGATGATCTCCGTAATTCGCTAGAACGTTCTTCTGCCCGTGAGACGACTATGCGCGTAGCCGTTGGTGCGGTTGCTAAACGAATTTTAGAAGAGATTGGCGTGGAAGTGGCCAGCCACATTGTCAATTTTGGAGGAATCGAGATTGCAATTCCTAAAAATCTAACCGTTTCAGAAATCAAGGAAAAGGCAGCCCAATCTGAAGTTTCGATCGTTGTGCCAGAACAAGAAGAAGCAGTCAAGACCTACATCGACCAAGTGAAAAAAGATGGGGACACCATTGGTGGGATCGTTGAAACCATTGTTGGGGGCGTCCCAGTTGGTCTAGGATCCTACGTCCAATGGGACAAGAAATTGGATGCAAAAATCGCTCAAGGAGTGGTGTCTATCAATGCCTTTAAGGGAGTTGAGTTTGGTCTTGGTTTTGAAGCAGGTCGCCTAAAGGGAGTCAAGTGATGGATGAAATCATCTGGTCTGAAGAAGCTGGCTATACCCGTCGTACTAATAATCTTGGTGGTTTTGAAGGGGGCATGACCAACGGTGAGCCAATTCTGGTTCGTGGCGTCATGAAGCCTATTCCAACGCTTTACAAACCCTTGATGAGTGTGGATATTGAAACCCATGAGCCCTATAAGGCTACAGTTGAGCGGAGCGATCCAACGGCTCTGCCCGCTGCAGGAGTGGTGATGGAAGCAGTGGTCGCAACGGTTCTAGCAACAGAAGTTCTAGAAAAATTCTCATCCGATAATCTTGAAGAATTGAAAGACGCTGTTGCCAAGCACCGGGAATTTACTAAAAAGTTTTAACAGAGAAAGAGTTTTGCTTTGGAGAAGAAAGTAGTTTATATAGCGGGTCTGGGCTTGATTGGCGCTTCCCTAGCGCTAGCTATTAAGAGAGCCCACCCCAATGTGACGGTTCTTGGTTACAATCGAAGCGAAGCGTCCCGAGACATCGCCCTTAAAAGAGGAATGGTGGACCAAGTGACGGATGATTTTGAAGACTTTGCCCCGTTAGCAGATGTGATTATCTTGGCCCTTCCCATCAAGCAAACCGAGTCGTATTTAGAAACCTTGGCTGGCTTGAATTTGAAAGACCAGGTAATTGTGACAGATGCAGGCTCTACCAAGGCAGAAATTGTGGCACAAGCTGAAAAGGTGTTTACAGATAAGGCTGTACGCTTTGTAGGTGGGCATCCCATGGCTGGTAGTCATAAGACAGGTGCCGCAGCAGCAGATGCAACCTTATTTGAAAATGCTTATTATATTTTTACTCCTTCCAGCTTGACCACAGAAGGTGCCATGGAAGAGTTGAAAGAGCTTTTGAGTGGATTGGGATCCCGATTTATTGAAATCGATGCCGAGGAACACGATCGGGTCACCTCCCAGATCAGCCATTTCCCCCATATTTTAGCATCCACTTTGGTCGAGCAGGCCGTCGCTTATGGGGAAGAGCATGAAATGACCCGTCGTTTTGCGGCTGGGGGATTTCGGGATATGACACGGATCGCAGAAAGTGAGCCAGGCATGTGGACCTCTATTCTCCTGTCTAACCCGCAAGCCATATTGGAGCGGATTGCTGATTTCAAAGAGCGTTTGGATCAGGTGGCTAAGACTATTCAAGCAGAGAACGAAGAGGCCATTTGGTCATTTTTCCATGAGGGGCGCAAGCACCGAAAAGAAATGCAGATCCACCAGCGTCCTGGACGCGATAGTGCCTATGATCTCTTTATCGATGTCCCCGATAAGGAAGGTGTGATCCTCGAAATCTTACAAATCTTACAAGGGATTTCTTTGGTCAATATTCACATCAATGAAGAGAATCGGGAAGATATCCACGGGATTTTGCAGCTGACCTTCAAAAATGCAGAGGATCAAGAGCGGGCTCAAATATTGATCAGCCAGGCGACGTCTTATACCGTCCTTGCTCGCTAGGTCTAAAGTAGGATTTACATCAAAATGCCTGCTTCATTATAGGAATTTATAGGGAAAAGCAGTATAATAGAAGTATCTTATCAGTAAAGGAGCCTAACTAATGGCAAATATTTATGATGTCGCAAATGAACTTTCTCGAACTCTTCGAGACCTTCCTGAATACAAGGCTGTTGTAGAAAGCAAGGAAGCAATTGAAGCAAATTCAGAAGCTAAAACATTGTTTGACGAATATGTCGCTTTCCAAAATCAATTGCAAGGCTTGCTGCAATCAGGACAACTTCCAACAGAAGCTGTGCAACAAGAAATGAAAGACTATATGGAGAAGATCCAGGCAAGTCCAATTCTGAATGAATTTTTCACCAAACAACAACAATTATCTATTTATCTAGCGGATCTTGAAAAGATCATTTTCGAACCCATTCAGGATTTATATAAATAAGAATGCTACCAGAGTTGTGATTCACTCTGGTATTTTCGTTCGTCAAGAGATGGAAAGAAGCTCAAAAAATGCTTGGAAACATTCGTTTTTTGTTCCAGATTTTTGATCAAAATTTGAATTCATGTCCTATTTATGATAGAATGTGTGGAAAAGCACTCTGGAGAACGGGATGAAATTAAGAACCAATAGCAAGGGTCTACGAGGAACCATTCGTGTACCGGGTGACAAATCGATTAGTCACCGATCCATTATTTTTGGTAGTCTCGCAACAGGCGAAACCAAGGTCTATGATATCTTGCGAGGCGAAGATGTACTCTCTACGATCCAGGTGTTTCGAGATTTGGGAGTTTCCATCCAGGATGATGGGGATGTGATTCGGATCCAAGGGGTAGGCTTTCACGGTCTTCAAGCCCCGACAGCTCCGCTTGATATGGGCAATTCAGGAACATCTATTCGTTTGATATCAGGTGTCCTAGCCGGTCAGGATTTCAGTGACGATGGTCGGAGACGATAGTCTTTCCAAACGGCCTATGGATCGTGTAGCGATTCCACTGCGTCAAATGGGAGTAGAAATTGCTGGGCAAGGAGAGCGTGATTGCCCGCCTTTGCATGAAAAAGGGACGCATCAGCTTCAACCCATTCATTACCATTTGCCAGTCGCATCAGCTCAAGTCAAATCTGCCCTCATTTTTGCTGCTTTGCAGGCTGAGGGGGAGTCGACAATTATCGAGAAGGAAAAGACGCGTGACCATACGGAGGACATGATTCGCCAATTTGGCGGAGAGATCCAGGTAGACGGAAAAATCATTCGCATCAAGGGTGGACAAGAGTTCCAAGGTCAAACAGTCATCGTTCCTGGGGATATTTCCAGCGCAGCCTTTTGGTTAGTGGCTGGCCTCATTCTTCCAGAGAGTGTGATCAAGATTGAAAATGTTGGGATCAACCAAACGCGGACAGGGATTCTTGATGTGATCCAGGAAATGGGGGGAGATCTCACCCTTGAGGATCGCGATGAAAAAGCTGTCTCGGCAAGTCTCACTGTCAAGACTTCGTCCTTAAAAGGAATTCGGATTGATGGAGAGTTGATTCCGCGCTTGATTGATGAATTGCCGATTATCGCCTTACTTGCGACACAAGCAAATGGTCAAACTGTGATTGCGGATGCTGAGGAGCTTCGCGTGAAAGAAACAGACCGCATTCAGGTTGTAGCAGATAGCCTCAATGCCATGGGAGCCAATATTGTGCCAACAGAAGACGGAATGATCATCACCGGACCGACCCCTTTGCACGGAGCTGACTTAAAGACCTTTGGAGATCACCGGATTGGGATGATGGCTGCCATTGCTGCCTTATTGGTGAGTGATGGAAATGTGGTGCTGGATCGGGCAGAGGCCATCAACACCAGTTACCCTAGTTTTTTTGAAGATTTGGAGACCTTACTGCATGGCTAAAATTTTACTGGGTTTTATGGGAGCTGGGAAAACGACTGTTGGCCGGATTCTTGATCCGAAATTCCATGATATGGATGAATTAATTGTTGAAGAGATTGGAATGTCGATCAATGACTATTTCGCAGTGGAAGGGGAAGCAGCCTTTCGTCGCCTCGAGGCTGAGATGCTGGAGCGTTTATTGGAAAATGAGAAGGCTATTATCTCGCCTGGAGGTGGGATTGTCCTCAACCCTCACAACCGTGCCCTCTTGGAAAAAAATCCGCATAACATCTATTTGCGAGTGGATTTTGAGACCTTGTACAGCCGGATCCAGAATGATAAAGCTATGCAACGTCCCCTCTTTTTAAACAATACCAAAGAAGAATTCAAGAAGATTTTTGATGGCCGTTTGCCTTTGTATGAAGATATTGCTACCCATATTGTGGATGTTAAGGACAAAACACCTGAAGAAATTGCGGAGATTATTCGATGCTTGTAGGCTATCTAGGTCCCAAGGGATCTTTTACCCATGATGTGGCCACTCATAGTTTTCCAACTTCTGAACGCATCGCTTATCGAACGATTACAGATGTTATTAAGGCCTATGAAAATCAAGAAATTGATTTTGCAGTCGTCCCCGTTGAAAACTCTATCGAAGGCAGTGTCCACGAGACCATCGATTACCTCTTTCACCAGGGGACCATCCAGGCCGTTGCAGAAGTGGTCTATCCCATCAAGCAACAGCTCTTGGTGGCTAGAAAAGATCGGCCTATTCGAACCGTCTATTCACATCCACAGGCCTTGGCTCAAGGGAAGGCTTTTCTAAGGGCCCATTATCCAGATGTGGCCATGGAAATGACAGCTTCAACAGCTTATGCAGCCCGCTATGTAGCAGAACATCCAGAATTGGAGATTGCAGCTATTGCCCCTCTGGCAGCAGCAAGTGAGTACGGTTTGGAAGTCCAGGCCAAAGATATCCAAGAAATCGAGGACAACTACACACGTTTTTGGGTTTTAGGGACAAAAGAGCCCTTGATTTCAGAAACTTTAAGTCCGGTCCTTCAAAAAGTTAGCTTGGCTTTATCCTTGCCAAGTAATCTGGCAGGAGCCCTCTACAAGGGGTTGTCCACCTTTGCTTGGCGGGGAATCAATTTAACCAAGATTGAAAGTCGCCCCCTAAAAACAGCTTTAGGAGAATACTTTTTCATTATTGACCTCTTAAATGAAGCGCCTGATCTTGTGCACTTTGCCTATCAAGAATTAGACAGTCTGGGCATTCAGACAAAAGTCTTGGGTCACTATCAGGTCTATACCTTAAAAAATAACGGAATGGAGAAAAGATGAGTAAGGAATCCAACTTTCTATCTCACCATGAGCGAAAGCGATTAGAGTACTTATACTCAAATTTTCATTATTTGAATGAACGAGAACAACTAGAATACAATTATTTGCTCCAAAAAAGCCAAGGAGCTTATGAGGAAACAGAACCCCTTCAACAGCCTGAAGTAGCTGCTACTGAAGAAGTGCAAGGGGAGATTGCTGAACCGATTGGTGACCTTCCTGTTTACCAATCTCGTAGCAAAAAGACAAAGAAAAAAGCAGTCGCTGCGACAAGCAATCTACCTAAGAAACCACGGAAAAAGATCCGCGTTAAGCGGATCCTCAAATGGCTTGCTCTCTTTTTCTTGCTCATTATCGGTGGCATGGTCTTTATGTTTGTGAAAGGCCTCAACAGTAAACCAGCTGGTAAAGATGCCAAGCCTGCTGTCGTCGAGAAATTTAACGGCAAGAAGTCGCGAGATGGGGTTAATATCCTGATCTTGGGGACAGATGGTCGGATCGGTGAGAAATCAGATGAGACTCGGACAGACTCCATCATGGTGGTCAATGTCAATAACAAAGAAGGCAAGATCAAGATGGTCAGCTTTATGCGGGACACATTGGTCCATATTGACGGCGTGAGCCAGCAGACGGATCCAGACTATCCAGACTACTATGACCAGAAGCTCAATGCTGCCTTTACCATTGGGGAGCAGAATAACAACCAAGGGGCGGAATTGGTCCGTCAGATGCTCAAAGATAACTTTGATATTGACATCCAATATTACGCCATGGTCGATTTCAAAACCTTTGCGACAGCCATTGATACCCTCTTCCCAAATGGGGTCGAGATGAATGCGCAGTTTTCAACGGTTGATGGCGAAAAGGTCAGTGAAGTAGAAGTACCAGATGATTTGAACATGAAAGACGGTGTCGTTCCGCAACAAACCATCAAGGTTGGAAAGCAACGGATGGATGGCCGGACTCTTCTCAATTACTCGCGTTTCCGTAAGGACGATGAAGGGGACTTTGGCCGGACTCGTCGCCAACAAGAGGTCATGTCTGCTATCATGCATCAGATCAAGGATCCAACCAAACTCTTTACGGGATCAGAAGCCCTTGGGAAAGTGTTTGCTATGACGTCTACCAATGTTCCTTTCTCCTTCCTATTGACCAATGGACTTGGTCTGGTTGGAAGTGCTGGAAAAGGAATTGAACGAGTGACCATCCCAGAAAATGGGGATTGGGTCGATGCCTACGATATGTACGGTGGCCAAGGCTTGCTCGTTGATTTCGATGCTTATAAAAAGAAATTGTACCAAATGGGACTGAGATGATATAATAAGGGGATAGAGGCTGGGACAAAAGTCCTAGCCTCTCAATTATCTTTAGATTATCGAGCAAGACGCAGTGGTTGAGTGGGCTCTACTACGCTGATTTCATCAGCTTTTACAGCCCTACTCAACTGTGCGGAGGTGGGACAACGAAATCGAATTCTAACGAATTACCGATTTCTGTCCCACTCTCATCCCTTTTAATTTGTAGAAAGATAGAAAACGATGTTAAAGAAAAATGAAATTGTAACTGTTGAGATTGTCGATTTGACCCATGAAGGAGCAGGAGTGGCTAAGGTCGATGGCCTGGTCTTTTTTGTGGAGAATGCCCTGCCAGGAGAAGTCATCCGCATGCGCGTGCTCAAGGTCACTAAAAAGATTGGCTACGGTAAAGTAGAAGAATATCTAGAAAAGTCCCCTCATCGTAATGAGGAGCTAGACCTAGCTTACTTGCGAACAGGTATTGCGGACTTAGGCCACCTAGCCTATCCCGAGCAATTAAAATTCAAGGCCAAGCAGGTTAAGGATAGTCTTTACAAGATAGCGGGAATCTCAGATATAGAAGTACCCCTGACCTTGGGCATGGACCATCCTGTCCAATACCGCAACAAGGCCCAAGTCCCTGTTCGTCGCGTCAATGGTCAGGTAGAGACAGGCTTCTTTCGGAAGAATTCTCATGATTTGATGCCGATCGAAGATTTTTATATTCAAGATCCCGTCATTGACCAAGTGGTCTTGACACTTCGGGATTTGATTCGTCGTTTTGATTTGAAACCTTATGATGAAAAAGAGCAATCAGGTTTGATTCGGAACCTCGTCGTCCGCCGAGGGCACCATTCAGGAGAAATCATGGTCATTTTGGTCACCACTCGTCCCAAGATTTTCCGTGTGGACCAGTTGATCGAGCAGCTGATCAAGCAGTTCCCAGCTATCAAATCTGTTATGCAAAATATCAATGACCAGAATACCAATGCCATTTTTGGAAAGAATGGCGTACGCTTTATGGCCAAGATTACATTACCGACCAAATGTTGGGCAATAGTTTCCAAATATCAGGCCCAGCCTTTTATCAGGTCAATACCGAAATGGCAGAGAAGCTCTATCAAACAGCCATTGATTTTGCGGACTTAAAAGAAGATGACGTCGTGATTGACGCCTACTCAGGAATTGGGACCATTGGCTTGTCAGTTGCTAAGCATGTCAAGGAAGTTTATGGAGTAGAAGTCATCCCCGAAGCAGTAGAAAATAGCCAGAAGAATGCAAGCTTAAATGGTATCACCAATGCCCACTATGTCTGTGACACAGCAGAAAATGCCATGAAGAATTGGCTCAAGGAAGGCATCCAACCAACCGCCATCTTGGTCGACCCACCACGCAAGGGCTTGACAGAAAGCTTCATCAAAGCAAGCGCCCAAACAGGAGCTGACCGCATCGCCTATATCTCCTGTAATGTCGCCACCATGGCGCGTGATATCAAACTTTATCAAGAGTTGGGCTATGAATTGAAGAAAGTACAGCCGGTGGATTTATTTCCGCAAACGCATCATGTCGAGTGTGTGAGTTTGTTGGTTAAACGCAGCTAATCCTCAAAAGGGTTCCCCGAACCTTTTGAGTCCACAAACGCACCATGTTGAGGCAGTATCACTGCTTGTACGAGCTACGAAGTAACATAGTAGAAACGGAAGGCCCACCATATTGAACTAATATAAGTATTAAAAATCCTGTAGACCAATGCAAATTTTGGAGGTGTAGATTATGGCTTCAAGTAAAGAATATTTAGATTTCATTTTAGAACAATTGTCCGAGTTGGAAGAAATATCATATAGAGCAATGATGGGTGAATATATAATTTATTATCGTGGGAAAATCATTGGTGGAATTTATGATGATAGATTTTTAGTGAAGCCTGTCAAATCCGCAATAGCATACATGCCAAATGCAAAGTACGAGTTACCATATGATGGAGCAAAGGAAATGCTATTGGTAGATGATGTTTACAACAAAGAATATTTAACCGGCTTATTTAATTCAATGTATGATGAGTTACCTGCACCAAAACCAAAGAAAAAGAAATATTGACAGAATTCCATTTTGAGTCCTACAAACGCACCACGTTGAGGCGGTATCACTGCTTGTACGAGCTGAGGTATCAGCGAAGTAGAAGTAGAAGAATATTTTATACTCTAGGATAGGACTCGTAGAATGAGAAGAGAAACCTTAGCCACTGCATTTGATCATGAACTTGCAACAAAGTTTGCTAAATAGTTTATGGAATTATATAATGGGATTTATTTTTAAACAAAGACAAATTAGAATTTATGGAGGGCATAATTATATGTGGGGTTATACTAAAATAAAAAATAAGACATTCTATATAACAATGATGGGGATTGCTTTGATGGCTATATTATCTTTGACAAAGATAAAACCCGAAACATCCATTGCAGGAGCTTCAGTTATAGCAGGAGTCCTATTTTTCTTTGTTGTCGACAACATGGACAAAAAATTACAAATAGAATCAGGATTACGCTTTAAAACTTTTTTTAGTGATATGAAAAAACAATGGGTAATTCCTCTGGTACTACTTACAGTAGCTACGGCTATAGTGTCGGTGGTTATTGGAGATATTATATTTAATGGGACGTATTCTGCTCATGTTATTGGAAGAACAGATACGATGTTATCCTATAATAAAATACCGATCCTTACGATTCAAATAGTTATTGCAGCGTTAGTAGAGGAGATTGCATGGCGTGGATTTTTCCTTGGAAAAGCAATTAAATTTTTTCCATTTTGGGTTTGTGCATTTATGTCTGCTTTATTGTTTGCAATAGCCCATATTGCTATCGGAAACTTTGGACTCGTATTCTATGATGTTTTTACGATTTTTATTGACAGTATAATCTATGCCATAATTTATAAAAAGACAGGAAATTGTTTGATTTCAACAGTTTCGCACATTCTTTGCAATGTAGCTGGAATTGTATTTTTCATGATATTTATGTAGTATTTTTGAATTTTATATATTTAAAGGTATCATAATAAACAAATACCAGTTTGTAGAGGTAATACCTTTTAACGATAACCTTATGCTATCGTTAAAAGGTCTATAGACATGTTTCCATATGCAGACAGGTTCACTTGACATACTTAGTGTTCACTCGTTTAACGTCGAGTGTGTGAGTTTGTTAGTGAAACGCAGTTAATCCTCAAAAGGTCTCCCAAACCTTTTAAGTCCTTAGCGAGATTCCGGTTTGGATGTTTTGGGAGCGGAGTGGTACTGTAGTTTTGATCTTGGCTCTGATATGGAGGTCATGGCCAGAAAAAAATGAAATAAAGGAGTTGAATTGATGGAGCACAATAAGCCAAAAAGCAATTATATTCGCCTTTCTGGCAGCTATGTTTTATGCCATAAATGTACCAATATCAAAGGTTCTTTTTGCAGCATGTTGGCCCGACTACAATGGCAGCTTTGCTGTACCTTGGTGCCGGGATTGGTATTGGGATAATGTCCTTGTTTACTAAGAAGGATAGAGAGAAAGCAGAGAGTCTGACAAAAGCGGATCTTCCCTATATTATCGGAATGATTGTTCTCGATATTGCTGCTCCGATTTTTCCTGATGCTTGGAATTAGCTATGGTTCTTCAGCAAATGCCTCGCTTCTGGGGAATTTTGAAATTGTGGCGACGACGGTCCTTGCACTGATTCTCTTCAAAGAAGCTGTCACCAAAAGATTATGGCTTGCTATTGGGCTGATCACCCTGTCAAGTATCTTGCTGTCGTTTGAAGGAACAGACAGCTTTCATTTTTCTTATGGTTCTTTGCTAGTGATCCTAGCTACCATTTGCTGGGGACTTGAGAATAATTGCACGAGAGAGCTATCATCAAAGAGCACCTATCAAATTGTCATACTAAAAGGCCTCTGCTCTGGACTTGGCGCTCTTGTCATTGCCCTGATAAAAAAAGAGTCCTTTCCAGGATTTGGCTATATCGCCATTGCCTTGGCTTTAGGTTTTGTGGCCTATGGTCTTAGCATTTTCATGTATGTGAGAGCCCAGAATGTTCTCGGAGCAGCTAAGACCAGTGCCTATTATGCTGTCAATCCGTTGATTGGAGCCCTCCTTGCTTTTGTGTTTTTAAGTGAATCCTTATCCTGGATGTATGTGATCGCCTTGATCGTGATGATCATTGGTTCTGCTCTAGTGGTGGTAGATACGCTTATTCGCCAACACACCCATGAACACCAGCATAGCTTCAGCCATACCCATGGCGGAAGTACCCACACGCATACGGTATGGCATTCGCATGTCCACAAGCATTATCTAACAGAAGAGAACCACATACATCGCCATTCTATCAAGGAACTAGAGAGTCTAGCAGAGGAAAAAAGAATTGACTAGTTTTCATTATCTAAATCTTGATCTAGGTAACTAAAGTGTAGACGAACTGGATGAGTTACTAGTGAAAACTGCAAGAAGTGTTGGAAGGTGAATCGGAGAGTGATTGATGAATTTTATTAGTAAGATAGCCATAAATAAAGGCTGGTCAGATGATAAAAAATATTGTGTGACAGATCAAAATCAGCAAAACTATTTCTTGCGTGTTTCTGATAAGGATAAGTTAGATACTAAGAAATTTGAATTTGAGATGATGGAGAAAGTGGCTTCTCTTGGAGTTCCGATGTGTAAACCAATTAGCATAGAACTCTGCGATGACAAAGTATATTCTTTACACGAATGGATTGACGGAAAAGATGCAAGAGAAACCATTCTAACTATTTCAAAAGAACAACAATACACTTACGGAGTAGAAGCAGGAAGCATCCTTCATAAAATTCATTCACTCCCTGTAACAGAAGTTCGTGAAGATTGGGAAAGCTTTTTTAATCGAAAAATTGATGACAAAATCGCCAAATACAAAGAATGTCCCGTTCAATATGAAAACGGTCAGATCTTTATTAATTTTTTAAATGCAAATCGAGAATGGCTAAAAGATAGACCTCAGGTTTTCCAACATGGAGATTATCATATCGGAAATTTCATGATTGGTGAAGATCGTAAAATTTATGTCATTGACTTTGATCGATTTGATCTTGGAGATCCTTGGGAGGAGTTCAATCGGATTGTGTGGTCTGCTCAAGTCTCTCCCTCTTTTGCATCTGGTATGATAGATGGATATTTCGATGACAAGGTTCCAGATTTATTTTGGAAGCTTCTCGCTATCTATATTATAAATAACATAGTGGGATCTCTACCTTGGGCTGTCCCTTATGGAACTGAAGAAATAGCAGTAATGCAAAATCAAGCTAAGGAAATTTTAGAATGGTATGAGGATATGAAGCAAATCATTCCTAGTTGGTATTTGATTGAGTAAAAGGATGAATAATAAAGAGTTGATTAAAGAAGAACTTGATAATTGGAACGTTAAGAGTAAGGAGACTCAACAAGTTTACAAGTTAGCAAGTAAATTTATTAAGTGACAATTATCGGCTATAAAGTTGGAAAAATGGTAACTATAAAATAGTTTCATTCTAAAGTTTAATTTTTAAACAACAACTCTATCCCTTTCGTTCTATAATATAGAGGCTTGCTAGCACCACACATCGAGTGTTTAAGTTTGTTAGAAAAAAATTTTTAATCTTCATGAGATTTAAAAATTAACTACTAAAAAAAGGAACTATTATCATGGGAATATTCGATGATTTTTGAGTACAAAGAAAACTACCAAAATGAAGAAAAAAAGTAATTGAAGTACTTAAAAAGATTTTAAGAGCAATTCATCAAAATAACTATAGAGATATTATAGATTGTGTTGATGGTTCAGAAGTTGATGATGTAAAAGAGTTACTTGAATATATTGAGGATTCATTACAATTAAATGATTTCGATAAAATTGATGAATATGGTGTAGAATGTAATTTTCATCCGAATTATGAGTATTCTCAACTACAAGTTTATGAATTTAATGATCAAACTGGCTTTGCTGTTGAATATCAGATGAGCTCCAATTCTGAATTAGTAGATTTAACCCTACAATTAGAACTTTTATACAATGAGGATGGTTACAAAGTAACTTCTATAGATGTCGATCCTGGATAGACCAAACTTAATGATCTTCGTTATATATTACATATGTATACTAAGAATAGATGATTAGATTGTAAGTTGCATAGAATCTCTGTTAGTTTTTCAAATATAGAGGGGATGAAAGATGTATCTATTGGAATTGTATCAAAATGATTATTACAAAGATATAGTCGCATTTGGGTCCTTAAAAGAAGGAAAAGAATTTGTATCTAAAATAATTGGATATATTCTAGAAAATGAAAATGATTTTGTTCAAGGTAATAAAGTAGAAATAACGAACATTTAGATGAAAGGTTTAGAGTAAACATGAGTCTCTTATTTGAAGAATTTAAAACCATTTGTTTCTATTTAAATCGAGTCGGAATTACACCGACACTGATGGGTTCTTTGGGATTGGAGTTTAGAACGAAAGAAAATTGGGGGCCGTCTGACATTGACATTCATGTGGCTGGTGACCCTAGAGGTTGGGAAGCACCTGATCATCTCAGAATTTATGACTGGGATAAGATAATGAAAGTGATGAAAGACTTAGGCTACGTCTTAATAGATATTCATGAGCATGAATTCAAAAAGGATCGAGTGAGTGTTGAATTTGGAAGTATCGATTCCTTACCTGATTTTGCAGGAGTCTCGGAATCGGATATAGAACTTATTCACATTGAAGGCATCACTTTTCGTCTTCCAAGTCTGGAGCAGTATCTAAGTATTTACAAAGCTTCTTCTCAAGATTCCTATCGAAATGATCACAATGACAATAAGGATTTTAAAAAGATCGAGTGGCTGGAAAGACATTTGTAAATTATCATATAAAAAGTAGTACGTTGTAAAACTGGCTGCTATGTTATTTTTATTATCATTTTTATTGGTTATCTAATTTATACTATATTTGTTAGTAATAGAATTAGTAAAGAAAAAAGGATTTTTAAATTTTTAGATTAGCTTATCCATTATTAAAAGTAACGAATTGTTAATTAGATGATTAATGTTAGAGAATTTTTCAATTGTAATTTTAATTGGAGTTATGGATGTCGTTTCTTTTGGAAGTGGTGATAATCTTTCCGTTCCACAGTATCATTTTAAAATGATTTTCATTGCCTTTTGTTTATTAGTATAAAAGCAGAATATTACCACATGTTGAGTGTGTAGCTTTGCTTGTAAAAGCGTAAAAACCTTGTAACGAAGTAATAATGAAAAGCCTTTATTGTAAAGGTTTTTCATATTCCAATAAAGAACTTGACATTATTAGTTACTTCCACTACAATAGAATTACATACCATTGGTATGATAGAAAGGGACTAAAATGGCAAGGAATAGAAACTCACATGAAACTAGAAAAAAAATTCTAGAGGTCTCTAAAAATCTATTTTTAGAAAAAGGATTTGATAATACGTCAATACAAGATATCATAGATGGCTTAGGTGGATTAACAAAAGGTGTTATCTATCATCATTTTGAGTCTAAATATGATATACTGCAAACAATCATTAGCGAAAATAATCAAGAAATTTTAAATTATAATTGGAGAGGAAATACTGGATTAGAAAAGATACAAAATTCTTTGATGGACTCTTTCTCTAATTTTGAACACCAAAGGCTCGTTTACTCTGCCTCAATCATGCTAAGAAGTCCACGTTTGTTAGGAGAGCAGTATCTAGGTCTATTTTCTGATTTTTTACCCGAAATTAGAGAAAAGGTTTACGAAGGAGTTGAAGATGGGTCTATTAAAACAGAATATCCAGAAGAGCTAGCAGATTTAATTGTTTTATCTCTAAATATTTGGATTGGTTTTCAAATTTCCGTTTTTTCATTAGTAGAATTAAAGCGTAAAATGAATTTCATTAAACTTACTTTTGAAGGTCTAGGGGTACAGTTAATTTCTGATGAAATGATGGAGGTGATTTTTTTCAAACTTATTTGATCACTTAAAAAAATAGTAAATAAGTAGTCGCATGACATTCATGTTAATATTAATTTCTATTTATGTGTTATCAATTCAATAAATTATCTTACATAATTTATAATTAAAAAAATAACATACTTTAAGTGTGTTATTAAAAAAATCTATAATACATACCGAAGGTATGTTTATTTTTAGCATATTCATACCGATAGTATGTATAGTGTCATTGTCTGAAAAAAAGTAAGCTAATTTTTTTAAATATTTGTTGAGATTAGTTTGAATAGTTTACTCTTTATTTACACTTTTTGGAGGAAAAGAATCTATGTTGTCGCTTATTAAAAATTGAATTAAATAAAGTTTCTAAAATCTAAATTATTTTTTTAGCCTGGTTGTGTACTATATTTATAGTGTTAGGTATTACAGCAATCATTATTATGGGGATTAGGTACTGATAATAAACTAGGAGAATTCACTGGACAGGATTCTAATGTTATTAGAGTTACTGGTAAATGGGAAGGTTGGGCAATTGTAGCTTCATTGTTTTCATCTTTATTTACAAAAGCAGCATTTTTGATTTTCGAATCTTATTTATTATCTACGATTATTATTGATGAATTTAAACGAAGAACAATTTTTCAGTTGTTTTCTTACCCTATTTCTAAAATAAAGTTACTATGGGGAAAAATTATTTCAGTCATTCTAATAGCATTTATTGTCCATTTTTTTGCACATTTTGTGATTCAATTATTCATTAGATTCAGTAGCAGTTGTAACTGAATCAAATTATATTCCCTGTAGCTAATCAATTGATTAACTTAGCTGGAATAACGTTTGGAACAGTACTAATAGGCTTACTACCATTTGTTTTAGGTATGATTAAGCATTCAACAGCTATAACAATGCTTACAGGACTTGGTTTAGCAGCATTACTTTCGAATGTAAGTCCAGGAAGTTTATCTAATAATATTGTTGATAACTTATTCTTTTTGATATTTGCAAGTTTCATAAGTTTAACGATTGTTTCCTTTTCAATTTATACTATTTCAAGACAAGATATTAGTATCAAGTAGCATAGTTGAGTTTAATCTAAGGAAAGTTATAATTCCTTGATGATTTCTATAAAAAAAGAGACTGTATAAGTTGGTATTTATGCTCCGAGAGAAAAATTCTTGCATTTAAAGCTAGATATAGAAAGAGAGATAGAAATGAGAAATATTGTTGAAATAAAAGAAGTTTTTAAAACAATTGATAAAGAAGAAATTTTAAGTGGTATCAACCTTCAAATTGCTGAAGGAGAAATCTATGGTTTTTTAGGACCGAATGGTGCTGGAAAAACAACGTTAATGAAATGTATGTTAACCTTATCAACAATTACATCAGGTAGTATTGAAATTTTTGGGAAAAATCTACAAGAACACAGAGAAGAAATCCTAAGTCAGATTGGAAGTATTATTGAATCACCAATTTTTTATGATAATTGCACTGCAAAAGAAATTTTGGAAATTCACGCTCAGTATATGGGGAAAAATATTATTGAATCAGATATAATAAGAGCCTTAAGAATGGTCGGATTAAAAAATACGACTAAAAAAGTAAAAGATTTTTCGTTAGGAATGAGGCAAAGGCTTGGTTTAGCTCGTGCCTTTCTAACAAAACCTAAATTGTTAATTTTAGATGAGCCAATCAATGGTTTAGATCCAATAGGGATTCAAGAAATTCGAAATCTTTTGTTGTCGCTTTCTAAGGAGCATGGAATTACAATACTAATATCGAGTCATATATTATCGGAAATTTCACAGATAGCAGATAAAATTGGTTTTATCAAAAATGGAGAAATTGTAGAACAGGTCTCTATGAAAGAGATTAGGAGAGAGAATATTGACTTAGAAGAATATTTTATGTCTCATTTTCTAAATGAAATTAAGAATTATGAGGTAGATTAAGGATGAAACAATTGATAAAGAATCATCAGAAGGCTTTTTATGCTTTCATGATATTTAATATACTGGTCCCTTTAACTAATATTGCTTTTGCTTATTCTATTAAAGGTATTATTGATAGTGGTATGTCCCAAAATGAAGATGCCTTAACTCAAGCGGTACTAGTAGGAGCTAGTGTTATTTTCATATATGCAGGGCTCAACTTTATATCTCTTCGATTGAAAAATAAACTTGTTAGGCAAATCATGTCAAGATACAAAAACAAGGTGTTCCAATCTATTTTAGATAGGGATTATAGAGACTTTTCTAAAGAAAAATCAGGGAAATTTATTTCTGTATTAACCGAAAATATGAAGAAAATTGAGCAAGATTATCTACACCAGTATTTTAATATTTCAAAAAACCTTTCCTTAATGATTTTTTCACTCCTAGCTATGTTTATAGGTAATTGGTTTTTGACCTTATTAGTTATCATTGCTAGCATTATTCCAATGATGATTTCAGGATTTATTGGGAAAAAATCAGCTTCACTTCAAAAAAGTGCTATGATTGCAGATCAGAAGTATTTAGCTAAGGTTAAAGATATTTTAGCAGGGTTTCTGGTTATTAAAAGTTTTAATGTGAAAGAGGCTATCTGTGAGGATTATAGTCATGAAAGTGAAAAATTTGATGAAATAAATTTTATAAAAGGGAAATTTGATGTTTTAGCTAATGTTATTTCGCAGCTTTCAGGGATGATTGTTTTTTTGGTAGCCTTTGGTGGAGGAATGTATCTTGTTTTTAATGGCTATACCACAATTGGAAGTGTAACAGCTATTGTTCAACTGGTCAATTTTGTAGTAATGCCACTAAATGAAGTTGGTATGGGAATGAGTAAATTCCGTGAAGGTCAGGCAACACTAGATGCATTTGAGGTAAAAGATGTAACAGAACTTCAGACTGGTGAAACGAAAGAATATTTCGATGATGTTATTTCTTTTTCAAATATAGACTTTTCTTACCCTAATACTGAAGAAAATTTTTTTAATCATTTATCTTTGAAGATTCAAAAAGGGGAAAAAGTTGCAATTGTAGGAATGTCAGGGAGTGGGAAATCAACTTTGCTCAATCTATTGCTGCGTTTTTACGATGTAACAAGTGGACATATTTCAATTGATAATCAAGATATACAAGCTATTTCAGCAGAGAGTCTTTATAACTTAATGACTATTGTTCAACAAGACGTTTATATCTTTGATGATACTTTAAGAGCAAATATTACTCTTAATCAATCCTTCACTGATGAGGAAATAAAGCAAGCTGTACATCAGTCAGGTTTAGAAAGTTATGTTATAGAAAATGAATCTGGCTTACAAACTTTATGTGGAGAGAATGGATCAAATCTATCTGGTGGACAAAAACAAAGACTTAGTATTGCGCGTGCCTTAATTCGAAAAACACCAATTTTATTATTGGATGAGGCTACCTCATCTTTGGATAATCAAGTAACTACTGAAATTGAAAATTCAATCCTGGATATTCAAGATTTGACGGCACTTGTAGTAACCCACAAGTTGAATGAGAACATTTTGAAAAAATACGATAGAATTCTCTTTATGAATGGTGGCGTCATTGTTGAAGATGGTTCTTTTGGTGACTTGATGGATAGGAGAGGTGAGTTTTATAAGTTGTTTGAGTTGAGTGTGTAATTCTCTTTCGGTTTATAGTATAATTTTATAAAATACTCTATTACTTTCGTTTTATAATATAGAAGTTTGCTAGCACCACACGTAGAATGTGTGAGTTTGTTAGTGAAACGAAACTAATCCTCAAAAGGTTTCCCAAACCTTTTGAGTCCTCAAACACATCACGTAGAATGTGTGAGTTTGCTAGTGAAACGTAGCTAATCCTCAAAAGGTTTTTCAAACCTTTTGAGTCCCACAGACGCATCATGTTGAGGCGGTATCACTGCTTGTACGAGCTGAGTCATCAGTGAAGTAGAAGCAGATGTTCGGCCCATGCGACAAGGTGAGACCGAAGGTCGAGAAGGTACCCTGGGGTATAGCTGTCGTAGAGTAAGGAGTTTACGACGAAACGATAGGGTAAGTCCGAACCGCTGAGTGTGTAGCTCTGCTTGTGAAAGCTTAGAAACATTTTAGAGAAAGACTTTATGAAGTCACTTGGAACAGTGGGTTTTTATTGGATTATGGAAGACCTAATGAAGAGATAGAAGATGAATTTTGAATTGATAGATTTTTAAATTATTTTTTGATACAATAAAATCATAGAAGATTTCATTAAGGAGGTTTGTATGGCAGTTCAACGAGTAAATGTAAGTCAAGAAGTTTTATCAAGCTATATTCGTATGTCAAACATCCCTCCTGAAATATTAAGTAAGGAAATACCTAAAATTGATAAAATTCTTGCTGGTGAAATAAGTCCAACTTTTAAAGAGTTGTCAAAATTGGCAAATATTATTAATGTTCCTACAGGTCTATTGTTATTGGGAGAGCCTATTAATTTTTGAAAAAAATTGATCTTAATTTTAGAACTGTAGACTCTAAAATAATTGATGAAATGAGTCCTGAATTGAGAGATACTATTCTTGAAATGCAAGAAAAAGCAGGATTTCCTTCGAGCAGAAGTTGAAAAATGAAATTTCTTTTATTGGATTTTTTTTAATCATGAAGATGATATTGAAAAAAAGTAATCAATAAAGCTAAAAAGTCTTTTTAGGTGATAATAACTTTAAGAATAGATTTGAAACTTATCGTAAACGATTAAATGATTTAGGAATTTTTTTATCTTTTTAAATGGAAAAAAATAAAAGATAACACTCATCGCAATCTTGATTTAAAAAGAATTTCGTGGTTTTGTTTTATCAGATAAAAAAAGGCACCAATAATTTTTATAAATCAGAAAGATAGTAAATCTGGGCAACTTTTTCACTCTAATTCACGAATTTATTCATTTTGCTTTATGGAGAAAAATGATCTTATAGAATCAGATGAGTTTGATAAACATGGGAAAAACAGAAGCTTTGATAAATAGAATAACTGCAGAGATTTTTACTACCTAGTCAGTTAATCCATACTGAATTTAATAAATCTGTAAATATTTTTTTGAAAAACATTGATTCATTTTTCGAAAAAAAGTATGAAGTAAGTAAATTTGTTGTAAATAGACGTTTTCTAGATCTTAAAAATTATCGAGTTTTTTTCAAATATAAAAGAAATTAACGAGGTTTTATCAAAAAGAGCTTGAAGATATTTTTGAAATTCAAAAAAAGAAATCAAATGGCGGAAATTATGTAAATAATTTAAAGTTCAGAATGGATAGAAACTTTTTTTCAACTACGTAGAAAAATGCAGTTAATGAAAATAGATTGTCTTACACTGATGCTTTTTAGTATAGTAGGTGTAGGATACAAGGGGTATAAAACTTTATCTAATAGAGGAGGATAGATGTATTTATTAGATTCGAATATTTACATAAATTTTTATGATAGATATTATAAAATGAACTATTTTCCTACTTTTTGGAGTACCTTGCCATCTATTTTTGAATTCCAATGTTATTATAGCAAAGGTAATTCTTGATGAAAATTATCAAGATCCATCATTTAAAGAATGGTTGTTACAAAAACTATACAACACCTCTAATAAATCATAAAGAGTATTTAAGTGAATGGGGGCAAGTTTTGGCACATGTAAAAAGTTGTGGATTTTACAAAGAATCTGCTTTATCCTCAGAAAGAGGATGGGCTAAGGAAAAAATTGCGGATGCTTGGTTAATTGCAATTGCAAAAAAATTAAATTTAACAATCGTAACCGATGAAGCTAGGAATGTAAACCTCAATTTAATTAATCCAAGTAGGAACGCAAAAATTCCTGATGTTTGTGACCAACTTGGTATTAGATGCATAAACATGAATCAGTTTTTTGATGAAGTTTCTCTTAGAATTTAGATTAAAATACTGAGTTTATGATTTTTACCTAAAAAGGAAATAGCCAGTGGTACTTGATATCATCTGGTTTTTTAATGAATTTTAGTTGGATATTTTTAACTATTACCACAGGTTAAGGAGTATAATGAAATGTGTGAAGACTTAAATCCTAATATTGACTCAAGACTTAATTTTAAGCAATTACCGGCAGCTTTAATAATTAAAGGATACATAAAAAATGAATCAGGCTGTAACTATGAAAATTATTTACTAGAGTTGATTAATAAATCTTCTTACTTCAGAAGCAGAGGGAAATCAGAGTATAATAAACCTGTAAATGAGAATAATGGTCAGTGTGATGCAATTGCCAAAAATTATGAACTTGATTTTAAACTTTTATTATCTGCTACCCGTTCACAAGCTAGTAGTATATTTTCTCCTAGTATTAACAATCTCAGAAATGGCATCACTACCTATGGGAAATGTAAAAATCCAAATGGTGAGATTAAGGCAACTCAAATTCATGTTGCTTTTCGAACGAGAAATTTATCTGATTTACTACAGCTAAAAATAGATTATACTGGAGTTAGAAGACAATGTATAGAGACTGATGTTTTAAAGGTTTTAAACAATCTTGAAACCTTAAAGAATCTACTATTGTACTTTCCGATAGAATTTTTGTTTGGTGAAAATGATTTGCCCTCAAAATCTGAGGCTTTAGCAAAAATAATGCAAGCTTTGAATTATGATTTTGAATCTTTATTTGAATATCGCAATTATTTTACGGATAAATTCGACACCTATTTTGTAACAATTTACTTGGATTCATTTTACGTATTTAAAATAGAGGAGAATAAGCTAAAAATCATAGACGATATTAAATTTGAGAAGCTACCAACCTTTATCAAATTGAGGAACTATAATCTATTTTAAAAGAAGATACTGCTCGGTACCGAGTCTGAAATATAGTAAGAACGAATTTTTATGATTTTTAATGCTATTCTGTATATTGAAGATGTGCTAAATAACAGGATTAGTTACGTTTAATGGTTTAATTCAAATATTCAGATGTTCTTTATTTTGTTTCATAGTATAGGAATATATCGTCAAGATTTGTTGAGGCGGTAGCGTTGTTAAAGAGATTAAAATCGTGAAAAATCTATCATCTTAAGCAATTTTATAAACAGTGGTTATTCAAGGAGAGAAAAATAATTTTAGAAACGGAAAGATTGATTCTTCGTCCATGGAAAGAAAAAGATGCCCATGATTTATTTCAATATGCTAGTAATCCAGAGGTTGGTCCGATTGCAGGTTGGCCTGTACATACCAGTGTTGAAAACAGTAGGGAGATTATAAAAAGTTATTTTTCGGCACCTGAGATATACGCCATCGTTTTAAAAGAAACCATGCAGCCAGTGGGGAGCATCGGATTGATGATTGGCTCTGCAAGTGATAAAGGGATTCCGGATACTGAGGCGGAGATTGGTTACTGGATTGGAGTTCCGTATTGGGGTCAGGGGATTATACCAGAAGCAGTTCGTGAGATAATGAGACATGCATTTGATGACTTGAATCTGGAGAAATTGTGGTGCGGTTATTTTGACGGCAATACAAAGTCGCAGAGAGTTCAGGAAATGTGGGTTCCGTTATCATCATACAAAAGAGAACGTTCCATGTGCATTGGAAGGTGTTCTTCGCACAGAACACATAACCTGTCTATCAAAGATAGAGTGGATGTCATTTAAGTAAATCACTGTTTGTTGAGGGAATCCCTTTTAACTATAACCTTTGCTATTGTTAAAAGGGATGTGGATATGTTCTCTATGACTGAGGATGTTGATCCGATATCACTGCTTCTTCAAACTGATTGAACAATGATGAACCTAGTGAAAATCCTACAGTAAGGAGTTTAAATATGAAATTCCATGAATTTGGGGATAAGAATTTGCTTCATATCCTACTGATACACGGTGGCGGTAGTTCTTGGTGGAACTATCTTCGTCAAGCACGGATCTTGTCGGAAGAATACCGTGTTATTTTACCTACTTTGAATGGCCACGGTGAAGAATATCAACTTGATTATGTTTCTACTGAAGATTCCGCTTTGGAGATCCTAGACTATATCAAAGCAAACTGTGGTGGAAAGGTGTTGCGATCGGTGGCGTTTCACTTGGTGGTCAAATTGCCATGGAGCTTTTGTCCTTAGACAGCGAAATTGCTGAGAAGGCCATCATAGACGGAAGCCTTTGTATTCCTCAACCAAGGTTGGCTAAAATCAGCATCTTTCTAGTATCTCTATTTGGTAAACTGATGTTCAGTAGATTCTCTTGCAAACTCCAGTTAAGCATGATGAACAAACTCTATCCTAAACTGGCTTATCCAGAGGAAATAAAAGCTTATTATTTGGAGGATCTGCCAAGGATACCTATCAAAACATTAGTGACTATTTACAAAACCTATATGGGGTGTTACAAGCTGAAGGACACGATTTCTGCTAGTAAGGCGCAGGTTCTGTATATTTATGGTGAAAAAGAAATGAACTGTGTGAAAGCATCGGCAAAATTATTTCAGCAGCTCCATCCCAATACGATCCTGTATGAAGCTAAAGGCTATAACCACGGCTATTTATCAGCTTACCTGCCTCAAGAGTGGATTAATTTGGTGGTGCCGTTTTTAAAGAGTGATTCATTGGAAATGTGTAATGAATCTGATATATCATAAGGAGGAATCTGATGCTAGGAGCAGTAGTTGGAGATATTGTAGGTTCTGTTTATGAATGGAACAACATTAAAACGAAAGACTTTCCATTATTTCGTGAGGATTGCTTTTTCACGGACGATACGGTAAGTCCGAACCGCTGAATGTGTAAGCTTGTTAGCGAAACGTAACTAATCCTCAGAATAAAGAATCTAAAACTCCATTATTTAGAAATGAAAACCTAAACTGTTTTTAAGGAGGTGTTATATTGATAGAAAGCAGACCTGAGTTTGAAAAAATCACATCCTTTGATGAGTTTAATAAATACTATTGGTATCGTGATGAACTTTCACAGATATGCAAGTCATTAGGGATTGAATATAGAGGTACCAAACAAGAACTCAATCATATTATTGAGCAGTACTTTAAGGGGAATTTGATTAAAAAATCATCAATAAAAAGGAAAAAGAAACAAGTAGAATTCGTTACATTAGATACGCCGTTACTTGAGTGCGGATTCTCCTTTAATGCACACTTTAGAGAATATTTTTCAACTTTAACAAGTGTTTCGCCCTTTAAATTTACTGCCGATATGGCGACTGCTTGGAGAAAAGTAAAAAGAGAAAATGATTTGAGTTTTACAATCCAAGATATGCTAAAAGTTTATTATGGAGATTCGGATTATGCCAAGTATGACCATTCGGTTTGTCAATGGAATCAGTTTTTAAAGGATTTCTGTGCAGACGAAAATAGTCGCAACTACTCGAATAAACTAAAAGTAGCTTCTATTCTTTGGAATGAAGTTAGAAATTCAAATAATGCAAAAATTTATTCAAAGAATCTTTTAACTAAATATGCAGATAAAAATAAAAAGAGTATGTCAAGTAGAAATGTCAATCTAAATCAATAGTTTGTAAGGAGGAATCTGATGCTTGGAGCAATAGTTGGAGACATTGTAGGTTCTGTTTATGAATGGGACAATATTAAAACGAAAGACTTTCCATTATTCCGTGAGGATTGTTTTTTCACTGATGATACGGTGATGACCTGTGCCGTTGCTGAAGCCATTATGAATGGTGGTCAGAAGGATGACTTTATTGATGCCATGAAGAAGTATGGTAGGATGTATCCTGATGCTGGTTATGGTACTAGGTTTGATGTATGGATTCATAGCAATGATCGCACCCCTTATAATAGCTTTGGAAATGGCTCTGCCATGCGTGTTTCTCCCTGTGCTTGGGTCATGGATTGTGGCTTTTGTGCACGAACAGGTTGCTGGCCATCTAGCAGAGCTCTTGCCCATCTTTCTGCAGAGGTGACTCATAACCATCCCGAAGGAATTAAGGGAGCTATGGCAACGTCTGATGCTATCTTTATGTGTCGGTATTACTTTGGGGGCTACTGTAGTGACTACGGGCAACCAATCAATGATAACCCTATAGAGTGTAAGAAACGTATCAAGGAAAAAATAGAGAAGGAGTATGGCTATAATCTTTCTCAATCTCTGAATGAAATTCGTCCTAGCTATCATTTCAATGAAACTTGTCAGGATACAGTACCTCAGGCTATCATTGCATTTCTTGAAAGTACAGATTTTGAAGATGCAATTCGAAATGCGATTTCTCTTGGCGGAGATAGTGACACTCTCGCTGCAATCACCGGGAGTATAGCAGAGGCCGCATATGGTATTCCTGATTGGATTAAGGAAAAGACCTATACCTATCTTGATGAGCCCTTAAAGGATGTCCTCAGACGATGGGAAACTGAGGTTTTAATAGGATAATGGAACTTTATAATCTATGGAACCTTTTATTGTATTACAATGGGAATGAATTCTGAGAAGAGAGTAAAAACTAGGAAGGTACCCCCATGTTAAAATCAAATAAGCTAATCATTTTTTTAATTTCTCTCCCCTTTCTGATGGTCATTGTTTTCTATTCTCTTAGTGAGCATCCTGGATATAGTGATGATGGGAATTTCGTCAGAAATCATGAGACTGCTATTAAGAGTGAGATCATCGCACACTTAGCTCAGGAAAATCAGGGCATAGAATCTATCACCTTATTGCCAAATACTGCTAGGGGCGAGTATGATAATGGTGGTGATGTGAGTGGACATTACCATATCTATTTTACAGCCTACGTCAATCATAATCGCGAGCGAACGATAAGCGTAGAACTATTCTTCCCAGATGCCAGCATCCCCCCTTTCACCTTGTTTCCTCCCAACCCTTATAAAGACAAGGGCAAAAAGATGTCCAATTGGTTTGCGGAAAGGATTGAAGAATCGGAAGAAGCGTCTAAATAGAAATAAGGAAAAATAAGGATGAATAGAATAGTAGACGATCAGATAACGCTTATTCCTTATTATAGGAATGATGACATTTCCCTTCTTTGGTATCAAGATAGTGAGGTTTGCAAACAAGTTGATAATACTAATCAGATTTACGATCTAACAAAACTTCATAAAATGTATGATTACCTAACTTCGCACGGATCTTGCTATTATATCCAATATGAAGGAGTGTTAGTTGGAGATGTGACACTTCAAGATAACTCGGAACTTTCTATAGTGATCAGTAAAGAGTATCAAAATTTACAGATCGGAAGACGATGTGTTTCTGAAATGATACAACTGGCGAAAGAACAAAAAATGGTAAAGGTCTCTGCACAAATCTATCCTTTTAATACTCAAAGTCAAAGAATGTTTTTGGCTTTGGGATTTCAGAAAGTAGATGAAGAGTGGTATGAATATAAGTTGATATAGAACAGTTGTATATTTCCATATATATTAAAAATGTAATCTGCTGTTTATAAAATAATGTTCATAAAAAAAGAGATAAAGGGTACCTACTGATCCATGGACAAGAGTTTTGTTCAGATATCTAAAAATGAAGAGAACACCAACAGATGATTTTGTTGGTGTTCTCTTTATGTGATTTTACATTCTATCTCGTTTTTTGTTTGCAACAAGTTAGATAGACAGTTTGTAGGAGGACATTCAAACTCAAAATTTTGTACAGTTAATGAAAGCTTTTCCCCATTATAAACTATCCACAGTTCTATTACGTATATGCATTGCAATCGGTGTGATGAGTAGGTATAGCAAGGTCAAAATGATAAAAATCCGATATCAGCATCCAAAAATACATAAACGATATTAAACCCAAAATGCATGAAAAAAATGACATAGAGTAACCTAGATAAAAACCACTAAAAACAGCAAAAGCGACGAGATAAGTAACAATCTCGTCGCTTTTTCCTTTTTAAAGTAAATGCTGTCATGGAATCATTTCAGGCACTTAGTTAGATTTTTTGTTTATTCAACAGGAGGATACATGATATTATTGCAATGCAAGATACAAGAATCAGATACCAGAGGTTTTCAAGACTACAACCATTTTCTAGCATCAATCTATATCCCAAATAAGATGGGAAAACTTGTCCTATTACTTGGAGAAAAACAGGCAGTAAGGTGATAGGAAACATGATTCCTGAGAGCATAATTGAGGGTAAAAAGATAAGTTGTGCTATCATGGTTAGCTTTGCTTGATTTTTTACAGTAAGACCCAGTATACTTCCGATACTCAACGATACAAAAATATAGATAGCTAGTGCGAGAAAGAATAAGGGAAGTTGACTCGGTAGGCTTGCGCTAAATAAAATTGGAGCAAGTAGTAGGATGACCATGCAAGTCATTGTCAAATGAACAAAGGCAGAAAGAACCATTGTCACCAATCCTAAGTGAATAGGCACACCATTTGCTTTATAAATCTTTTTTATGTCGCTTCCGTATGTTTCAATCAAGGAAGCCGGTAAACCGAGAAAGGCCCCCATTGAAACACTCATGACAATCATTGACTGTATAAGTGTACTACTCATTTCAGGCATAACGGAAGTAAAAATACCACCCATGAGAAGAAAGAAAATAAGCGGTACAATATAGTAAGTAACCAAGAGAGACTTACTTCGTATGTCTAATTTCCACTGTAATGTTAGGCTATATAAAAACCCATTCATTCCGATCCCCTCCTTGCCATTTCAATGAAATGCTGCTCCAGTGTGCCACGATCAACCTTGATATCCAATATCTGGATATTTCTGTTTGCATTCTTCCAATAATGAAATCAATGTATCCTCGATCGTATCTGTTTCATATGTTTCCTCTCCTTTTTGTGTTTTTAAATGGATGAAATATTTTCTTCCAAGTTTTTCTGTTAGTCCTGAAGGAGTACCACAAAAGGCAATCTTTCCGCGATTCAAAATGGCAATGCGGTCACATAGGGTTTCAACTTCTGCCATATCGTGGCTTGCCAAGACGATTGTCTTTCCCTGTGATTTGAGCTTTTGGATTTGTTCGTGGAGGGCTAGTCTTCCTTCAACATCCAGTCCCGCTGTTGGCTCATCAAGAAAAATAATATCCGGATTACTGATAAGTGCAAGAGCAAGATGTAATCTTCTTTTTTGCCCGGTGGATAATTGTAGGTATTGCGACTGTTTTATTTCTTTTATGCCAAGGGCCTTTAGCATGGCAGTATCAATGTCTGTATGATTCCATTTTGCAAAGAGCTTTATGGCTTCCATCGGTTTGATATGGGCGGGTAGAGAGGAGGACTGTAGTTGAATTCCGGTTTTCCCGTTTATAACTATAGTGCCTTCATCATATTTTCTCAGACCTTCGATACATTCAAGCGTTGTTGTTTTACCAGCTCCGTTCACTCCGAGCAGAGCAAATATTTCTCCTTGTTCGATTTGAAAATCGAGACCTCTAAGAACTAATTTGCTACCATAACTTTTCTTTAATCCAGCAATCTTTATTGCGTCTTTCATGGTTCCACCTCCTCAAAAGGATTTGTTCCAAGTCTTGAAAAATAGACTTGTAAGGCGGGTCCTATATAATCATTGACGATTTTTTGCTTTTCTTCCCAAGCGTTTGAGGCACTGTCAATAGTACCAATTTCCATTAACTTTGGAAGCATGGTCATATCACCATTTGTAAACTCCATAATCAAGTCCCAATATTCTTTCACAACTTGTTGGCTTTGTTCGCTTTCAGTAGGTACGTTTTCCTTTTGAAGCTCCACGATTTGATCACTTAGGCGGTTCAATCTGTCCATAAAGTCTAGTCCACTTTTCTTGTCGAATCGACTGCGTATCTGGTCCAGTGTATCATCATCAAAGCGCTTAATGAGAGAATAGGAGTCATTCTTCATCTGTAGATTGACGATGATGTCTGCATACTTCTTAAAATTGACCGTCTGTATTTGTAAAACCTCTGCCTTTAACTGCTCTAGTGCGACCAAAGAATCCTTAAGTTGTTCTATATTTTTACGAATAGTATCTGCTTGCTCTGTAAGAGCATTGGCAACATCATCAGGTGTTTTCAAAGAGATCAAACTACCTTTTATATCCTTGAGAGAAAAGCCCAGTGATTTTAAAGATAATATCTGATGGAGCTGTATTAAATCTTTATCGGTATAAAGCCTGCGACCTCCCTCACTTTCTGCCGATGGGGAAAGCAATCCTTCTTTATCGTAGTATTGTAGAGTTCGAATGGTAACCCCCATTTTCTTAGCAAGTTCCCCAACTGTCATAAATCCTTCCGGAATTGCTCTATATTTAACCATCATTACCCACCTCCTCATACCTATTATACATCGTTACGTAAGGTCATGAACAAGAGTTTTTTGAAAAAATATTTATTTGTAACCGCTTTTTTCTGATATAATAATACTAGATAGTAATGCGGGAGTTTATTATGATTACAAAACGGTTTTTGAAAAATGTCATCGTTGGGATAGTCACGGTTTTCATGTCCTTAACCTTTGTTCATGGGGTTCAAGCTCAGCAAACTGGACTCGATTACCAAGATCTTAACCTGCTACCTTTTACTGGTAACAAGCAGCTCGTTCTAGGTGAGCTTGATCATTTAGCTCGTGCGACTTCAGCACATATACAGTTACAAGATAAGGATGAACCAAAGCAGAAAAGGGAGCCACGGCTTACCTACAATCCAGTTGGCTGGCATAATTATAAGCTGTCCTATGGAAACAAAGGGAAGAAGGCCTGGTTGTTCCACAGAGGGCATTTGATCGGCTATCAGTTTAGTGGTCTGACCAATGAAGGGAAAAATCTGGTTCCTCTAACTGCCTGGACCAATGCGGGGAATTATAAAGGAACAGCGGATAGCAATGTGGAAGGCATGCTCTACTACGAGAAACGGCTCGATAGCTGGCTGGCCACCTACCCAAATTACTGGTTAGACTATAAGGTGACTCCGGTTTATGCGGGTGATGAGTTAATTCCTCGGCAGGTGACCTTGCAATATGTAGGAATTGATCGAGATGGCAACCTTCTACCAATCAATTTAAGTAGTCCCAAAGAATCAGTAGATCCTTATGGGATTACCACTGTTACCTTGGACAACTACTCTAAGAATGCGACCATTGACTATCTGAAGGGGACTGCCAAGCCATCTTTAGTGCCGACAGAACCAAGTAGTCAACCTCAACCTGCTAGTCCTTCTGTAGAGACGCAACCAAGTCAAGCACCTCAACCGAGTCAAGCAGTAGAGCCAGTTCAGCCAGTCCAACCTGTCGAGCCTGCAGCACCAACTCCTCAACTAGCTCCAGTTGTTTATGTGGCCAGAAATGGGAGTGCGGATGTTTACTGGTATTCTAAAGATAGCATGCCACGAAATACCAACTTTGCGAAAGTAGTTGAAATGTCAGAAGAGCAAGCGTTAAGTCTTGGAAAGCGACATACAAGTAAGGAATGAGGATCAGTTATTTAGATGATGAGAAGAGGCTGGGACAAAAGTCCTAGCCTCTCAATTGTCTTTGGATTGACGAGCAAGACGCAGTGGTTGAGTGGGCTCTACTAAGCTGATTTCATCAGCTTTTACAGCCCTACTCAACTGTGCGGAGGTGGGACGACGAAATCGAATTCTTACGAATGACCGATTTCTGTCCCACTCTCTTTTATGTGCAATACAATCTTAAAAAAGTTAGAAGTTATGAATGATCTCCTCTAATATCTTGCAAACCTTTTCATAAAGTTGTATACTAATAAATGATTTTGTGTAATCGTTTGCATAAACTGATAAATGATGAGAAAAGAAATAAAAGTAGGAGACTAGACAGATGGAATTAACAGCTATTTATCATCGGCCTGAATCGGAGTATGCCTATCTTTATAAGGACGGCCAGCTCCACATTCGCATCCGGACCAAGAAAGAAGATATCAAACGGATTGTCTTGCACTACGGGGATCCTTTTATTTTTATAGAGGGTCTTTATGAGGCATCCAAGGGAATGGATAAAGTGACGACAGACGACCTATTTGATTACTGGCAAGTGTCGGTATCTGTTGGCCATGCTCGGATCCAGTACCTCTTTGAATTAGAAGATACAAAAGGACAGAAGGTCTTGTACGGAGATCGAGGTGTGGCTTCCTATAACAAGGAGAACCTTGAATTCGTCATGAACGGATTTAAGCTTCCTTTTATCCATGAGATTGATGGTTGTGCTGTTCCAGATTGGGCGGCGCAGACGGTTTGGTACCAAATATTCCCAGAACGCTTTGCCAATGGGAATCCAGCCCTTTCTCCGGAAGGCGTTCGTCCTTGGGATGCCTCTATTGCTCCTCAAGTATTGGATTTCTTTGGTGGTGATTTGCAAGGGATTATCGATCACTTAGATTACTTGCAGGAGTTAGGGATTACAGGGCTCTACCTTTGCCCGATTTTTGAATCTCCGAGCAATCACAAGTACGACACCATTGACTATTTTGAAATTGATCGGCATTTTGGAGATAAGGAGACCTTCCGCCAGCTGGTGCAAGAGGCCCATGCGCGTGGGATGAAGATCATGCTGGATGCCGTCTTCAACCATATTGGCTATGAATCACCCCAATGGCAGGATGTGCTCAAATACGGGGAGGATTCGATTTATAAGGACTGGTTCCATATTAAAGAATTTCCTGTCTCCTCAGAAAATCTGTGGAATAGTCGCAACTTGTCTTACCATGCTTTTGCCTTTGCGGGCTATATGCCTAAGCTCAATACGGCTAATCCCGAGGTGAAGGCCTATCTCTTGAAAGTGGCGACTTACTGGATTGAAGAGTTTGATATCGACGCTTGGCGTCTGGATGTGGCCAATGAGATCGACCATCAATTCTGGCGCGATTTCCGCAAGGCGGTTTTAGCCAAGAAACAGGACCTCTATATCCTCGGAGAAATCTGGCATTCGGCCCAACCTTGGCTCAATGGTGATGAGTTCCATGCGGTTATGAATTACCCTCTCTCTGAAAGTATCAAGGATTATTTCCTGCGGGGGCATAAGGAGACGCAACGCTTCATTTGGGAGATCAATAGCCAGTCTATGTACTACAGGCAGCAGATCTCTGAGGTTATGTTTAATCTCTTGGACTCGCATGATACAGAGCGTATCATGACGACGGCTAAAGGTGATCTCCAATCCGTCAAGTCTGCTCTTGCCTTCCTCTATCTGCAACGCGGGACGCCATGTATCTATTATGGAACGGAGCTAGCTCTCATCGGTGGCCCCGACCCAGATTGCCGGCGTGTCATGCCTTGGGAGCGCGTGTCAGCGGACAATGACATGCTCAACTTTATGAAAGAATTGATCCAGCTCCGAAAAGAAGTAGCGGGCATGATTCAGTATGGTAAAGTGAGTCTAGAAGAAGTAGAGCTAGATGTAGTAGCAGTAGAATGGCAGCATGAAGGTAACATGCTCAAAGCCTACTTTAACCACTCAAAGAAAGATGTTGTCCTAGAAAGCGGACAGGCAGATCTGATCAGTCTTGGAAACATTTCCGATGATCGATTGATCATTCAGCCAAATGGCTTTGTTATCTATAGAGAAGATAAGTAAGAAAGAAGACTGTAATCGAGAGATTGCAGTCTTCTTTTTTATAAATGGTTTCTTTATTCGTGCTCTTATATTATAATAGGAGATGAGAAAGGGGGAGACGGTGATGAAGATGTTAGCAATCAATCCTATTTCTTTTAAAAAAAGAATGACGGAATTTCTATTCGATTATCTTTTCATACTAGCTTATTTAGTGCTTCTGTTTTTAGGTTCTATGCTTATTTACATCATGTTTTTTAATGGCGTTCCAGAGTTTACAGAAATTCAGTCGCAGTGGCTTGTATTTCTTACCTCTGTTTTGCCAATCACGCTCCTGTTCACATTCTTGGATTATGCAAAAAATGGGAGTTTGGGGAAGGTAAAAGCGGGACTTGAACTGGTCTACCAGAAAAAAACAGTGCAAGCTAGCTTGATCAGAAACACCATAAAATTTTTACCTTGGCAACTTGGTCATATGGGCACGATTCATGGCTTCTATAGTGAGTTTGATGGATTATCCATTATCCTCTCAATTTTGGCGACTCTACTCGCAGTTTCCTTACTGGCAATGACGGTATTTAGGAAAGATAAGAGGCATCTAGGTGACCTGCTAGCTCATACGCAAGTCCAGCAAAATGGTGACTAGGATACATTGTCTATTCTGTCCTCAAAGAAATAACACATAGTTAGGAAGTATCTATATGAATGAAAAAGGTTGACATGCCCCTTGGGGGCAGGAGTATCATATAGATAAAGGGGGTGCAAGATCATGTTAAGAAATGATATTCAAAGAATAACAGCTTTAACTCGAAAAGCACTAGAATACTATGAAGAAAAAGGTTTTATTCATCCTCGAAGACTAGAAAATGGGTATAGGGAATATTCGGAAAAGGATGTAGAGATTCTGAATAAGATTGCCTTTTTTAAAAAATTAGGGCTAACCATAACAGAAATAAAGGACTGTCTGAAGTCAGATGGGGCTACTGCATCTAGTATTCTCAGAAGAAAAGAGCAAGAACTAGAAAGTGATGAGAAACGGAAAGTAGTGTTCGATCTCTATATCAAAGGTGCAGACACGAATCTGATTAATGAAAAACTTGCGGTCATCGAAGCTGAGGACTCCATTTATAAGAGACTAGAAAGAGCATTTCCAGGATACTTAGGTCAATGCTTATTTGCTGCCTATCAACCTTTTTTACAAGAGCCCTTGTCAAAAGATGGAGAAGAAGCATTTAAGAAGTATATTCAATATTTAGATAGCCTTCCAACCTTTGAGCTAAGCAGAGAAGAACAGGATTATGTTGATGAACTGAGTTCTAGTTTTAATATGAAGACCTTAAAAGAGGTTAATGAAGCTAAGATAGCTGCGGTAGATAGTTATGAAAAGTGGCATAATGAAAATAAGGACACAATTTCTATTTATGATCGCTATTTGAACAGTGATGATTACAAAACAAGTCCAATGAAAAATATTCAAGATCAACTGAAAACATTTTTGATGGACCATCACTACTATGAAGTAGCTATTCCTCTGATTAGACAATTTAGTAAGAGTTACGATCATTATTATAAAAAACTAACGGAGGCTAGTGACTATTACTTAAAGCAAAAGGGAGATGCTCTACAGTAAATGGTAAATCAATATACTTCATTAGATTTAACGATGAAGAGATAGAGTCAGGGATGACTTGCCCTTGCTCTATTTTTCAGTTTCTTTAGTTGTACTTTTCCCTACAGAGGTGTATAATGTCTCCTTAGGTAAAGAAATTAGTAGAATAAGGAGATTCATATGGAATTAAAAGATTTTACAGAAAGAACGAGAACAAATCAACCAAGGTTTGAGTACGGCTGAGATTTCTGATAAAGAAGCGGCGAAGAAATTGCTCGCTCTTGTACCGCAAGAATGGATCAAGCGTATTCCTTTCTTTGTCAGAGGGCATGCGACAACAAAAACCATCGAACGTGTAGCCATGCGCTATCCTGAACTCTATGCCGTGGCCAAGCGCCAAGGAGACCTTCCTGAAAAAGAACGGGAAGAATTGCGTGTCATCATGACGGAAGTCTTTGAAGAAAAGATGAACAAGCATAAGATTAAATAATCCTTTGTTATTTTTTATCTCACAATTGAGCGAGTGATTGCAGTTGAAATATTGCAGTCACTTTTTTATACATTGTATAATGACTTTTACATTAGTAAATAAAAATGAAGAATATTTCATGATATAATACTCATGAAAGTAGTTCAAGAGGAATGAAGGATTCCATTGGAAAAAAACAAGTAAAGGTATTCATTATGAAAAAAATTTTTTGATATTTATTTTTTTACGATGGTTGGAATGATGGTAGTATTTGTAGCTTTTATGGTATATAGTTATGAAAGAAGTTATAATGAATGGAAAAATTCACGTTCAGGATCAAAGGTAACTTATCCTGTAGAAAATTACTCTTCTTCAAGTTCTAGTACCAAGTATTATGATTATAAAAAATACTCTTCTTCAAGTTCTAGTACGAATTCAAGTTCTAGTACCAAGTATTATGATTATAAAAAAATTCAAATGAATATACAGATGCATATGTAAAAGCTCTCTTTTTGTCAGAAAAATCTCATTTTTCGAAACAGAAAATTAAACAAGATCTAACAAGGCGGCATTCAGAGGATGCTTCCCAGTACGCTATCAATAAGCTTAATATAGACTGGAAAGAGCAAGCACTTTTAAAAGCAAAATCACTTCAAATCTTTCATTTTTCAAAAGAAATGTTAGTTGAGCAACTTATAAATGTTGAACTATTTACTCAAGAAGAGGCTGACTATGCTATAGAACAAGTTCATTTCGATTGGAAAGAGGAAGCTGTGAAAAATGTTGAAGATATTGCAAACCCTGGAAACATGTCGAAAGAAGAGTTATTAGAATTACTTGTCAAAAAAAGAAAATTTACTCAAGAGGAAGCTGAGTACGCAATAGAACATGCTCAAGTAGATTGGTTGAATTAAACAATCGTTCTAGTGTTGATCTGAAGACCTTAAAAGAGGCTACTGCATTCAAAATAGCTAGGATAGAAACGGAAAGTTTTGAAGAAAAGATGAACAAACACAAGATTAAATAATCCTTTGTTATTTTTTATCTCAAAATCGAACAAGTGATTGCAGTTGAACTATTGTAGTCACTTTTTTATACATTGTATAATGACTTTTACTTTAGTAAATAAAAAAATAAAGAACATTTCATGATATAATACTCATGAAAGTAGTTCAAGAGGAATGAAGGATCCCATTGGAAAAAAACAAGTAAGGTATTCATTATGAAAAAAATTTGTTATATTTATTTTTGGCGATGTTTGGATTATTTGCAGGAATGCTAGCTCTGATGGCAATTGAGTATCAAATAAGTTATAATAAATGGAAAAAGTTCATATACAGGAAAAAAATAGTAACTAATTCTGAAAAAAATTACTCTACTTCAAGTTCTACTACAAAAGTATTATGATTATAAAAAAATACTCTTCTTCAAGTGATGGAAATAAGGATGATTTAGAATCATTAATGAATATGTTTATGAAAAGACTTTTTCCTCCAACTTTACTAGATCCAGATTATACATATGCATATGAAAAAGCTAAATCTTGGTCAAAAAAGCATTTATCGCAGCAGCAAATTAAAATTTATCTTACTAAGTATGACAGGTATTCAGAGGATGTTACACAGTACGCTTTAAATAAGCTTAATATAGACTGGAAAGAGCAAGCACTTTTAAAAGCAAAATATTATCAAGAGTTTCATTATTCAAAAGAAAAATTAGTTTGGCAACTTATAAATGTTGAACGATTTACTCAAGAAGAGGCTGACTATGCCATAGAACAAGGTCATTTCGATTGGAAGGAGAACGCTGTGAAAGAAGCGGAATCTTCTGCAAACGGTGGCAACATTTCGAAAGAAAGGCTATTACAAAAGCTTGTTGAATATAGAAAATTTACTCAAGAAGAAGCTGAGTATGCAATAGAACATGCCAAAATAGATTGGTTGAATTAAACAAAAGTTTTAATTTTGATTTTTGTAACACATTGAAGAGCTGGATAGTCTGCCAGCTCTTTTTTGCTCCCTATAAAGTTTCCTCATTTCGTGAAAAATAGTTGGAGCTAAGTCAGTTTTAAACTATAATATAGGAGAAGGAGATTCGATAGGAAAAAGAAATGAATCATGTTACAAAACATCTTAGTATAGAGAAAAGGAACCAATCTATGAAACCATCTAAAAAAATCATGCTCCTTACTAGCTGCGCCTTGGCGATTTTTGCTTTAGCGGCTTGTGGGACCAACCAAAAGCAATCCAAGGAAAAGCAGGAAAGTTCCACTGTCCGAAAGGCCAGTTCAGACAAGGACCACTACAAGGGAACTTACAGCAACCTCAATAGCAAGGCTAGTGTCGAAGAAGTGCGGGCTCTCTTGTCTGCTTATTTGGATCAGGAAAGTGTAGACAAGTTTCTGGGGCTAGTAACGGACTATGATAACATCGTTGGATCTGTTGGATTGACGGGCGAATTTAGTACGTTCAAAAAGACGGAATACGATGTGGAGAAGATTAGTGACTTGTGGACCAAGAAAAAGGGAGATTTCGTCGGAACCAACTGCCGGATCAATAGTTATACCTTGTTGAAGAACCGCATCGAGATTCCTAAGATGAAAGCGGATAGTGAACTCTTGTTCGTGGACAATGATGCCATTGACAAAGGGAAGATCTTCGATGAGGCAGACAAGGAAGCTTTTAACATTCTGTATTCACGGGTTCCGACAGAGGCGACAACGGATGTCAAGGTTCACGCCAAGAAGATGGAGGAATATTTTTCTTATTTCAAATTCAATGAAAATGCCCGCATGCTTTCTGTTATCGTTCATGATAACCTAGACGGAAATACCCTTTTTGTCGGGCATGTTGGTGTCTTGGTTCCTGCCAAGGACGGCTATCTCTTTGTCGAAAAGCTGACCTTTGAAGAGCCCTACCAAGCCATCAAATTTGCGACCAAGGAAGATGTCTACAAATACTTGGAGACCAAATACCAAGACTACACAGGTGAAGGTCTAGCTAAGCCCTTTATCATGGACAATGAAAAGTGGGTTGAAATGAAATAGAGGATAAAGGGTAGCGTGTTAGAATTTAGAAAGATGATGGAGAGTGCTCCGATTCTATTTGTGCTAGTTTTCTTGCTCTTTTTGACTCTTCTCCTTTTCCTGAGAAGAAGAGCAATTGTGAAACGTAGTGGCGGTGCCTTCTTTGCCCCTTTTCATATTAGCTATGGCATCTTCTATATCCATGTTGCTTTGTGCTTCAGTCGACGAATGATCCCATTGAAAGAGATCAAGCAGATAACCTACTTGTTGCTCCGTGGTCGCGCTGGTGGTGGGAGTCGCTATGCTTTCTATATCGAACTCAGAAATGGAAAGACCATTCCTTTCTTTTTCGGTAGAAGCAAGCGGAATGAAGTGCTGGTTGAAAAACTCAAGCGAAATGCTGGTAAGTATGGGTTTAAAGTACATTTTCAACGCTAGGATATAAGCACCTGAAGGAAACAAAACTAGGATTTGATTCTCTGTAAAAACGAAAGTGAGCAATTCTATGAACGATTCTATGAAAGAATATATCCACTTAAAAAAGCAGTTCCAAGCGCAAGATAAGGATTCATCCAGCGTGCTGGCTCTCTATGAATTTGCGGATCGGCTAGCTTTACTGGAAACTCCAGAAGCCAAGCAGGTCTTGGTGGATGTCTACCAAGAGTTGGGCTTGTATGCCAGTGCCTTTGCCCTCTTCTCAGAGTTAGTAGACAAGTCTGATCGCAAGCAAGTTAAGAAACTTTTTACCTTAGAAAAGATGAATCATAGTCATGGAGACCGCTTTGCGCTCCCACGGCCCTTGACCGAAAAAGAAAGAGGCACATAAGGAGAAGGTCAGAGACTTGCCGGCCTTTCGCTATCATCCGGATCCACTAGCGACTGGTTCTTTTAAGGAAGGAAAGGCTAAGATCTGTCCTTGTTGCGAGAAAGAAAGCACCGTGTACTATACCTTGCGTCCCTATTGTATAGAGAATGTGGAAAATCTCTGTCCAAGCTGTATTTCCACTGGCCTTGCTGCCCAGAAGTTTGAAGCAGAGTTTATCCAAGATGCGGATTGGCAAGGGGACATGGATAAGGAAAAAGACCAGCTCCTCTTCTGTCAAACGCCAGGCTATAGTAGCTGGCAAGGCGAAAATTGGCTCTCCTGTTGCCAAGATTATTGTGCTTATTTGGGAACCGTGGGCACTCGTGAACTGAAGGAGATGGGCATTGCGGAGCAAGTTTTGGAAGAATATGAGGCGCGTGATGAATTTCAGGATGTGGCTGAATACTTAGTCAAGGATGGTTCTATGTGTGGCTATCTCTTTCGATGCCTGCATTGTGAACAATACCATCTGTGGGTCGATGCGGACTAGTGGTATGCTTCAAAACCAATTTAGCCATGAACTAAATTAAAGATTTGAAAAAGGATTCACGAATGAATAGAAAGCAAGCTCTATCCATGTATTTGATAGGGACCTTTGGACAAGTATTAGGAGTCAGCCTTCTGGTTTGGTTTTTAAGAGCAGAAGGAGTGAAAGTTGATTTTACATCACCAATAGGGATCATAGCTGTTGTTTTAGGTGGCTTATCATCTGCTTTTTGGGGCGGTCTTGTTAGTATCAGCTATCGCCAGTCTACTTTCCAACAAGTTTTAAAAGATTTTTTTCAAGTCAAAGACAGTTTAGCTAATTATTTTTTAGTCCTTATTTTCTTAGTTCTAGACTTTTTCCCATCTATCTTAGGTGGTAAGATCATCACTCAATCGTTGGTCCTACCAGTAGTGCTCTTTTTCAAGGCTCTTCTTTTTGGCGGGGTTGAAGAAATTGGCTGGCGCTATTTCTTTCAGCCAACTTTACAGGAAAAAAGATCTTATATTTCAGCTACTTTGATCACCTTTTTAGCCTGGTCTATCTGGCATCTTTTTTACTTCTACATTGATGGTTCTTTAGCTGTCATTCAGTTGCTCCCTTTTGTAGTAGGTCTGTTAATCAACTGCTTTATCTTATCGGCCTTGTATCATAAAAACGCAAAATTTATGGATCTGTGTGATGACCCATGCCTGTATCAATTCCTTGTCTCAAATTTTAGTGAATGAAGATGTATGGTTATCTATAGTCAGTAAATTTCTTATTCTTAGTTTAGCAATCATGATTGCTAAAAAAGAATCATATAAATGTAAAGGAGGAAAAAAATGAGTAAATTTATTTCAAAACAATCAGTTGCTATCTGGTATGCACTGACTGCCCTCCTTGCTACATTTCTAGTGGGGCAAGTCGTTCTTTGGTTTTTTTCCCAGATGGAAGGAATTTGGGAGGCTCTTTGCTTTTTCATCCTGATGAATTTGATTCCCATGATAACGGCTCTTTGCTTTTCCATCGTCTTAGGTGAAACGAAATCTCTTGGAGAATTTTTTTCAAACAAACTTTTTTTACAGAAAGAGAGCATCAAGACTTGGTTTCTAACTTTGCTGGTCCCAGTCATCTATTATGGGGTCTCCATCCTGCTCATGAATGTTAACTTTACTGGGAAGCCCCTCTTGGCCTTCTTCCTCTATTTTCCCTGGACTTTTTTTATATGGAGGTCTGGAAGAAGTAGGTTGGCGTTGGTTTTTACAAGATCATCTTTCCTTTAGCAAGCACTTTATAACTAAAAATGATGGTTCTTTCTATTGTCTGGTTCCTCTGGCATATCCCTATCTATCAACTTCCTTGGATTACAGCAGGTTCGTCCAACTATCTCATCTTTTACCTGATGATTTTAGGAAATACCTTCCTATTTGGAGCTCTCAAGGAGTACTCAAAAGGAGCTGTTCCTTGTATCCTCGCTCATATGCTGATTGATAGTCTAGCTGTTCTCATGTTGGTTCAGAGTTCACTCACTCAGATTATTATTCTGCTTATTTTCGAAATTCTATTAGCCTCTTGGCTAGTGGCTATACGAAAATCATAAAAAAAGCTTTTAAACTCTCATCCAATCTCGGTGGGAGATTTCTTTTTATCAGGTGTTAAAATAAAACCTTTTTAGCTAATGACATAATTCATCATATAGGAGTTTGTAAAATGATATAATTAATGTAACGAAGAACCCATAGTTGGGTCAAAGTTTAACCACAGTGTCATTCTGATCTGTAATATGAGAGGGGGAAGACCATGCAAAAAACTTTTCAGTTATTACGAAGAGGAGATATCGAAGGAGTCCGTCAGATATTGGATAAAAAGCCTGAGGAAGTCAATGCTGTTTCAGGTGATAAACCTAAGAGAGATCAAGGCCAATCCCTTCTTCAGGTCGCTATTAAATCTGGACATTTAGATATTGCGGACTTACTCATTGATAGAGGGGCAGATCTTAACTTTATTGAAGAGCCGACAGAGCTGAATCCATTTTGTCAGCCGGTCATCCAAACAGCCGGTGGAAGAGCTGTATTTGACTGTAGGCGGATGATCAAACGTTGGAATGGTCAATATGAGATGTATTCGTCTAAGGAAAAGGCCGACCAATCTTTTAAGGTTTTTAAAAAAATGTTGGAACTTGGGGCAGATATCTCTCAGAAGGATAGTCATGGGGGAACTTTATTGCAAAATATTTTAATAGAAACCAAGGAAGTTCTGCCATTTTATTCTTGGAGAACAAAAGAAACAAGCGATAATGTTCTCATAACGGATGAATTACGTCATGATTTAAATCGCATTTACGATCTTTTGATTCGTTACGGTGTGACATCGGAAGAGATTTCTGTCTATTATAAAATTCCTCTCAAAGAACTTTACCAAGACAGCCCGACAATGGAATTTTTAAATCGATTGGATCAAAACTGATCTTGATAAGTATTTAAAATACTAGTTTGAAGAGCCTCAGGGCTCTTTTAACTAGTTCAGATAGAGTTAGAAGGAGTAGAAAAATTTGTGTAAAATTTATTTTTTAAATATTGCACAAATAGTGGCGTGAAAGGGATGAAATAGAGTATACTAGTTTGTGTAAGACCAATATTTTTAAGTACCTAATTCAGGAGGGCAGTTTATGTCACAAGAAACTACTTACATCATGGCGATTGACCAAGGAACCACTAGTTCACGGGCTATCATTTTTAACAAAAAAGGCGAGCAAGTTAGCTCTAGTCAAAAGGAATTCACTCAGATTTTTCCGCAGGCTGGTTGGGTGGAGCACAATGCCAATGAAATTTGGAACTCGGTGCAGTCGGTGATCGCTGAAGTCTTTATTGAAAGTGGCATCAAGCCCAATCAAATCGAGGCGATCGGCATTACCAATCAACGGGAAACGACAGTTGTTTGGGATAAGAATACGGGTCTTCCTATTTACAATGCTATTGTATGGCAATCACGGCAAACTGCTCCACTGGCTGAAGAGCTCAAAAACCAAGGCTATGTAGAAACCTTCCACCAAAAGACAGGTTTGGTCATCGATGCTTACTTTTCAGCAACTAAAGTTCGTTGGATTTTGGATCATGTTAAAGGGGCACAAGAGCGTGCTGAAAAAGGAGAATTGCTCTTTGGAACCATTGATACCTGGCTGGTCTGGAAGTTGACGGATGGAGCAACCCACGTGACAGACTATTCCAATGCTGCCCGTACCATGCTCTACAATATCAAGGAACTGAAATGGGACGATGAAATCTTAGAAATCCTCAACATTCCTAAAGCTATGCTTCCTGAGGTGCGTTCAAACTCTGAGATTTATGGCAAGACAGCGCCTTTCCATTTCTATGGTGGACAAGTTCCGATTGCAGGGATGGCAGGAGACCAGCAAGCCGCACTTTTTGGTCAGTTGGCTTTTGAACCTGGTATGGTTAAAAATACCTATGGAACTGGTTCTTTCATCATTATGAATACGGGTGAAGAGATGCAGTTATCGGAAAATAACTTGCTGACGACTATTGGCTATGGGATCAATGGCAAGGTCTACTATGCCCTTGAAGGATCTATCTTTATCGCTGGGAGTGCCATTCAGTGGCTTCGCGACGGTCTGCGTATGATAGACAATTCACCTGAATCTGAAGCCTATGCTCTGAAGTCTCAGAACCAGGATGAAATCTATGTGGTCCCTGCCTTTACTGGTCTTGGAGCACCATACTGGAATCAAGAGGCGCGTGGTTCTGTTTTTGGACTTACCCGGGGAACGACCAAGGAAGACTTTATCAAAGCAACCCTTCAATCCATTGCCTATCAAGTACGCGATATCATTGACACCATGCTGGTAGATGCCAAAACTCCTATCCCTGTCCTAAAAGTAGATGGAGGAGCAGCGAAAAATGATTACTTAATGCAGTTTCAGGCAGATATTCTTGGAATTGCGATTGCTCGTGCCAAAAACTTGGAGACTACGGCTTTAGGAGCAGCCTTCCTAGCAGGTCTGACAGTAGGCTATTGGAAGGACTTAGATGAATTAAAATCTCTTCATGGAGTAGCTCAAATCTTTGAACCCAAGATGAATGAATCCCGTAAAGAAGAGCTGTACAAGGGATGGAAGAAAGCAGTCAAAGCCACTCAAGTATTTGCAGAGTCTGATTACTAAAGGGACTCATCAAATGAATAGTTTATGAAAAGAGAGTGGGACAGAAATCGGTCATTCGTTAGAATTCGATTTCGTCGTCCCACCTCCGCACAGTTGAGTAGGGCTGTAAAAGCTGATGAAACCAGCGTAGTAGAGCCCACTCAACCACTGCATCTTGCTCGACAATTCAAAGACAATTGAGAGGCTAGGACTTTTGTCCCAGCCTCTTTTTATGTAGCTTTTACAGAATAGAACAGTTAACCGTTTTGGATAAAGCCATATTCTATTTCACACTTTAGTTCATTTATCACTAAATAAAAATATCATATCAATAAACTATTTTTTTCAAAAAACAGGCTAGAGTTTGAAATTATTTTCACAAAAGAGTATACTGTTAGCATAGTTTTGTAGGATATTTATCATAGCCCCCATCAAAACTAGTTGTCAACCCTTGCTGTTCTTATATGAACGTTTGCTGGTATCAGGGATACCAAGGAGGAATCATATGTCTAAAGTAGCTATTGTCACAGGCGCAGGTCAAGGAATCGGTTTTGCAATCGCAAAACGTTTGGTTCAAGACGGATTTAAAGTTGGAGTATTGGACTACAATGCTGAAACAGCGGAAAAAGCAGTGGCTGAGTTGTCGGCAGAAAATGCTTTTGCGGTAGTCGCAGATGTTTCCAAACAAGCTGAAGTGGCTGTGGCTTTCCAAAAAGTTGTTGATCACTTTGGAGATTTGAACGTTGTTGTCAATAATGCAGGTGTTGCACCAACCACACCTTTAGATACAATTACAGAAGAACAATTCGAACGGACTTTTGCTATTAACGTCGGTGGTGTCATCTGGGGAGCACAAGCTGCTCAAGCTCAATTCAAAGCACTTGGTCATGGTGGAAATTATTAATGCCACTTCTCAAGCTGGTGTTGTCGGAAATCCTAACTTGACTGTCTATGGTGGTACTAAATTTGCTGTACGTGGGATTACGCAAACTTTGGCGCGTGACTTGGCGGATTCAGGAATCACTGTCAATGCTTATGCACCAGGTATCGTTAAGACTCCAATGATGTATGATATCGCTCATGAAGTTGGTAAGAACGCAGGAAAAGACGACGAATGGGGTATGCAAACTTTCGCGAAAGATATCACTTTGAAACGTCTTTCTGAACCAGAAGATGTCGCTGCAGCGGTTAGCTTCCTTGCTGGTCCTGATTCAAACTACATCACAGGACAAACCATCATCGTGGATGGTGGAATGCAATTCCATTAAGATAAAGCAAGAGGTTGGGATCAACATCCTAACCTCTTATTTTTTATGCTACTTAGTTAAAACAATGGTATCAGAAGGATCTCGGTCATCATCTTCGATGGTCAGTTGATTGCCTTCAAGTGTGTAATATTTGAGATCATCTCCCACTGTGAGAGTATGGTTGTCAGCGTGGACTGTTACAGGCTTGCTTTCTTTCTCGCCATCTCTCTCGACTTCTTCCCATGTTCCAGAGGTGCCTGAGAGGGTCAAAGTGATCTGATCAGTTTCATCTGTTCCTTTGTAGACTCCATCTAGATTTTCAGCTTGGGTAGATGTTTGAGAATCCTTAGAGCTTGAAGTGCTTGAAGGAACCTGTTGAGAACTAGCTGAGCTTGCAGGTGTTTGGGCTGTCTGGTTAGAGCAGGCTGCTAAAAGACCAAGAACTGCCATTGAGGCAAGAGAAAGTGTGAATTTTTTGGACAATGTCATTGGCTTGTCTCCTTTCTTTGTTACCCCAAGTATAACAGAGCTTAAAGGCGAAGACAATGAAAATGTCTTTTCTGAAAGATAGGAAAGTAGGATTCGAAAAGGAGGGATATGATTTCAGCAATCGTCCTTAAATAGTTTCTCATATTCCTTTCAAAATAATGGAGTAATTTTACATACGAAGGAAAAATGTAACCGTTTTCGGTTGACATTCTATCAGCTAATTAGTATAATGGGTGTGGAATAATATAAAAGGCAATGAGGCCTATGATTGCAATGGCGCAACCGTTTCAAATCATAGGTTCCTTGTTGCCTTTTTTCTAATTAAATTTTTTTTGGAGGTTTTCTCATGAAGAAACATCGTCTCTTTTTGGTTTGTGGTCTAGCCTTATTTATGGTTGGTTGTCAGGCTTCTCAGTCCTCTAAAACAACTGAATCTAGCAAAGCTAGTCAGGAAACAAGCGTTAAGAAAGAAGATCAAGTCCTTGAACGTGGTCAGTGGGAGGATAAACTATATAAGAAATTAAGTAATGTCATTAAAGAAAATGGCAAATCTAGTTCAAAATATGATGAATCAGCGAAACCATATGCTGTCTTCGACTGGGATAACACAACCGTAATCAATGATATCGGTGAAGCAACCTTCACTTATCAGATTGAAACTTAGAATTTAAGATGACGCCAGAAGAGTTGGATAAGGCGATTCGTACAAATATTCCAGAAGACAACTTTAAAGAAGAACACAACAATAAGGAAGGAAACCCTGTTAATATTGATAAGATTGCCAAAGATATTGTTTCTGATTACACTGTAATTTATAATGAGTACAAAGGCTTCAAAGGTTCTAAGAGCCTCGAAGAAGTAAAACAATTAGACGAATATAAAGATTTCAGTGCTAAATTACGTTATCTTTACGAAGCAATCGGCGGAACCTTCAGCTCAGATATTTCTTATCCATGGGTAACTTACTTGTTTACTGGTATGACATCTAAAGAAGTTCAAGCGGTATCTGAAAAATCAATTGAACGTGCTTTGAAAGAAGATTTGGTTTATGAAACATGGGAAAGTCCAGAAAGCTTGAAAGGCGAAGCTGGTCAAGTGGAAATCAAATTTAAACGTGGTGTCCGTGCTGTAAAAGAGATGCAAAATCTTTATAAGACTCTACAAGACAACGGCATTGATGTTTATGTTGTCTCTGCTTCCTTCCGTGATGTCATTGTTCCTTTTGCTACTATGGATAAATTCGGTTATAATATTACTGAAGACCATGTGTATGGAATGGAACTCGTTAAAAATGATTCTGGTGTCATTCAATCAGAGTACAATAACGACTACTTCCAAACACAAGGTGAAGGAAAAACAAAAACAATCAAGAAATTTATTGCAGATAAACATGGTAACCAAGATCCTATCTTAATCGCAGGAGATAGTAACGGGGACTATGCAATGTTGAAAGATTTCGATGGTTTACAAATGGGTATTATCTTTAATCTTTTGCGTGATCCTTCTAAGGGAATTGGTTTGTTATCACAGACAGCAGTAGATACATATGATAGTAAGGATGCTAAATACTTCCTACAAGGTCGTGATGAAAACAAGGGTGTTTTGATCAAGAGCCGTGAAACAATTAAGTTAGGAACAGATAAGGCACAGTTAATTAAAAAATAGGGGACATATATGAAGAAAATCATGTTTGTTGGTTCTGTTGGAGTGGGTAAAACAACGCTAACCCAACGGTTAAAAGGATTAGATATTGAGTATTTTAAAACGCAGGCTGTTCAATTCCATGATAGTATCATTGATACGCCAGGGGAATTTTTACAACATAGACGGTATTACAATGCGTTAACAGTGACTGCAGCAGAAGCTGAAATCATTGGACTCTTAATCGCAGGAAATTCAACCATGCAAACTTTTCCCCAAGGATTTTCTTCATTATTCAACCAAGATGTGATCGGAATCATTAGTAAAATTGATTTGGTAGACTCTGAGGAGCAATTAGAATTCGCGCGCAAGCAGTTGTTAGATGCTGGTGTTAAACGGATTTTTGAAATATCTTCAACAGAGAACACTGGAATCGATGCTTTAAAAGACTTTCTTGAGAGTGAGTAAACGTGATATAATCTAAAAGGACTACTTTATCTTTCAAGAAGGAGATGTGTATGATTGTTGAACACGGAGGGAATGGACGTCTATTAGCTGAAAAAAATGGGAACTCTTCTGAAAAGTGGATTGATTTTAGTGCCAATATCAATCCGCTTGGAGTTTCGAAAAGCCTCCGCCAAGTCTTAGTGGACAGTATTGATAGAATTACGGAATATCCGGATATCACAAACCAATATGAAAAGGATTTGCTGAGGGAGCAACATGGAAATCAAAATCTAGAAATCCTTTTGTCAAATGGTGCAGTTGGTTTATTTTATGAACTAGCTCAGACCTTAAAGCCAAAGAGATTACTGATTTTGAGTCCCACCTTCATGGAATATGAAAAAGCTTTTCATCAAGAAGGGACAGAAATCCTTTACCATCATTTAACAGCTCCTCATTTTACTTGGACTGTGGAAAGTCTATTGTCCGACATAGACCAATTGGAAGCTGGAGATGTTGTCTTATTGTGTAATCCTAATAATCCAACTGGCTCCCTTGCTCCAGTTGGTCACCTGCTAGAAATTGGGAAAAGATTGTTGGAACAGAATATTCATTTTATTCTAGATGAAGCTTTTATTGACTTTCTAGAAGACGAGAAAGAGGTTAGTTTTGTTCCCTATTTGGGTGATTTCGCAAATGCGATTGTCGTTCGTTCTCTAACGAAATTTTACGCGATACCAGGCTTACGCTTAGGCTACGCTCTTGGGACCCATCCTTGTTTAGCAAAAATGAATGAACGACGGGCTCCATGGACGATCAATGCATTGGCTCTTCAAGCATTACCGGTGATTTTAAAGGATCGAGATTATCAAACTCAAACTTTAAAATGGTTACAGAAGGAAAAAGAGTTCCTCTATCAATCTTTGGAAACTTTTTCTGCATTAAGGGTTCTAAAACCGACTGTCAATTACATCTTCTTTCAGTATACAGGAGCTAAGGATTTACGAGAAGAATTATGGCGCTACAACATTTTTATCCGCTCGTGTGCCAACTATCGGAATTTGACGAGTGATTACTACCGTATTGCGATTCGTAGTAGAGAAGAGAATAGCTGTTTATTAGCTGCCTTGGAAGCGATTCTTGGAGGAGAAGAAGAGTGATGAGAGCGATGAAAGCATCTTGTCCAGGATCTTGCGGAGAATTGTTTCAATGTGTGGTGGACGGTGAAGAGTTTTTGATGTCCTATGGGATTGAAAAAAAAAGTCAAGTAGTGATTGGTCCGCAAACAGGTGTCATGAAAGTAAAGTTGCGGCCTAAAATGCTGCAAGTGATCAACGAACTAACAGATCAGATAGATTTCGACTATACTTTTCAAACAGATATTTCTGTTGGGAAGGGCTATTCTAGTAGTACAGCGGATATGCTTTCGATCTTAGGAGCTTATTCGGCCTATAAACATAGAAAAGTTTCGGTTCCTTTATTAACGACTCTTTGTTCAAAGATTGAACCAAGTGATTCCGTAGGGTTTTCAGACTGGACCGTGATGAATCCTCTAAATGGTGCGATTCAATGGCAGACAAGGTGGAAACCAAGCTTTATGTGTACATTCTAGAGCCAGATCAAATGGTTGATACGACGAGTTTCATAAGAATGACGGATAGTCCTTTATATCCTACGGAACAATCAACAAAATTATTGACTGATTTTAAAATAGCCTGCGACAAGCAAAATGTGCAGCTATTAGGAGCTGTTGCGACTACAAGTGCCTTGTTGAATAACAAACGACTACCTAAACCCTATTTAAACGATATTATCGACATCGTAAATAAATTAGGTCTACTAGGGGTTAATGTTGCCCATAGTGGTAGTGTGGTTGGTATTCTGCTGACGGAGGAGCAATTGATGCACATGACTGAGTTAGAAGAACGACTGGCACACCATCCTTTAGCAAGCTATTATTCTCTCAGACATCTGAGCAAGATTATATACGACGGGCTCCAGGTAAAGAAGGTGGAGGAGATCCTTGAATAGGCAAGAAGAATTAAATCAAATCCTAGAAAAAATTGTACCAATTAATGTTACAGCATTAGAAGAGGGTGTAAAGGTGTGTGATCGCTTAGCAAAACCTCTTGGTGCATTAGGTAAAATGGAAAAAATGTATGCCAAGCTATATGCGATGTTTCCTAACAAAATCCTGCTATCAAAAAAAATCGTCATGATCTATGTGGCGGATAATGGAATTTGTGAAGAAGGAATCTCCTCAAATCCTATCGAAACAACCTTTATTGTAGCTAATAATATTAGAAATGGTAAAGCAGGGGTTTGTAATATTGCAGAACATGCTGGGTCTGATATTTGTGTCATTGATATTGGTTGTAAGAGTCAAATTTATTCCGATAACCCGGACCATGTATTACATGGAACTCGCAATATGCTAAAAGAAGCTGCCATGACGCGAGAGCAAGCCATGGAAGCCATTTTAGTTGGGTATAGAAGAACGGTTGAAAAGATCCATCAGGGCTATACCTTATTTGGTACAGGAGAGATGGGGGTTGGAAACACCACAACTTCCGCAGCAGTCATTGCTGCCACTTTGGGAATCCCTGCCCAAAAGGTGACAGGATACGGAGCGGGAGTGACGGAAGAGATGAAGGCTCATAAAACAGCTGTCATTCAAGAAGCGGTAACCAAACATGCCCCCTATAGCGATATTATCGATCTCGTCTCCAAAGTTGGTGGCCTGGACATGTTAGGGATGGTTGGCACCTATTTAGCTTGTGCCCAGCACCAACTTCCTTGTGTCATTGATGGGTTGATTTCTTTGACAGGACTCTTAATTGCTTCACAGTTAAAGAAAGAAGTGCTTGACTATTGTTTCCCATCTCATTGTTCTACAGAACCGGGCTATCAAATTGTTTCGGATTATTTAGGCTTATCCCCGATGCTTCAGATGGACATGCGTTTAGGGGAAGGATCTGGTTGTCCTTTAGCTTTCTTTTTAATGGAAAGTTCCGTGTACACTATAGAGCGTATGCCGACTTTTGAGGAGGGAAAATTGGACCGGGATGACTACGTCGACATTAGATAAAGAGTAATAAAGGAGGAAAATATGCAACTATATACAAAGACTGGAGATAAAGGTCTTACAAAATTAGTAGGTGGCCAAAGCGTTGCAAAAGATTCAGATCGTGTCAATGCTTATGGTACCGTAGATGAATTAAACACTTGGGTCGGTTATACGATTAGTAGAATGGATCCAGATGATGAATTGAGAGACGAATTGTATCAGTTACAGCATTATCTGTTTGATTGTGGTTCTGATTTGTCTACTCCACATGGTGTATACCCATATAAAGTAGATGAAAGCCTCGTTAAATGGATTGAAGAACGCATTGATACTTATGCGGATATCCCGCCAGCTCTGGAAAGATTTATTTTACCTGGTGGCGATGAAATTGCTTCTATGATTCATGTGGCAAGAACTATTGCACGACGTGCAGAGCGTCTTGTGGTAGCGACCATGTGGACAAATGAAATCAATAACCAAGTTTTGATTTTTATCAACCGTTTATCTGATTATTTCTTTGCACTTGCACGTGTCATTAATTATCGTAAACACTGCCAAGATATTCCTTATGAAAGAGGAGCAAAGGTGTTCCACAACATTACAAAAGCAGATGTGGAGCGTTGGGCGCAGAAGAATAATAGCTAATAGAAAAAGCACTACCCAAAGTAAAAGTAGGGTAGTGCTTTTCTGCTGATTTCGAGACTAAATTTTGGTGATAGAGAATGCATCAGAAGAATAAAAAAACCTTACCTTCCCAGAGGGAAAGGCAAGGTTCACTTTCGAAAGCCATATGTACAACAGTGTACAAACTTCGTGTTAAGCGTCATTGGTTAACAGTAGCTTTCCAAATATTGACTCTGCTTCCTCGCAGATGATGGAAAACCCATCCTTAGAAAATGATACGTACTTAAACGTAGAGTCAATAGGGGAAAGCACTATTTTGGTGTATTTCCTAACTGACATCACCACCTTACATCGAGGCGTGAAATCTACTAAATTTAAGAATAAAGACCTGACTTAAAGCAAAGCTTATCACAGTGGCGGGACCGTGTTGGATTTTCACCAAACTTCCATACCCTTAAAAGTACTAAAATCATTTCTAGTAACTAAATAATAACATGATCTAGAAGAAACCGCAAGTATTATGCTTAAAAAATATAAAAATATATGCTTTTTCTTTTGCGTTGAAAACGTTTTTATGGTATACTCTTTGTAAAGTACAAAGGAGTACAAATTTAAGCGACGAAGCTGTATGAAATATGCCAAAACTTTGAGTGGTTTGGCTGTATTTCATGTGGCTTCTTTTTATGTATTCTGAAGAGTTTCAATTAGTAAAGGAGGTAAAATAATGAAACTCAAGAAAGGAAGGAGAACGAATGTATAACATTTACTACAAAACACGACTTTATGTCGGCAAGGGTGCTTTGGCTCACTTGGGCGATTATCACAACCAATCAATTTTGGTTGTTGCGGATCCATTTTTAAAAGAATCTGGACAGTTGGATCGAATTCTTGAAATCTTAGATGCAAGTAACGATCTCGTTATCTTTACGGATATCGTTCCAGATCCGCCTATTGATGTTATCGTAGCGGGGATCAAAGCTACTGAAGGAAAATCAATCGATATTGTCTTATCCGTCGGTGGGGGATCTGCAATCGATGCTTCTAAAGCCATGTATTACTTTGCTAAGAAACAAGGTGTCTTTAAAGACGTGGAACTAATCTCTATCCCGACTACAAGTGGAACAGGCTCTGAAGTGACTAGTTTTGCAGTAATTACCGATGCTGAGAAAGAACAAAAGTATCCGATTGTCGATTGGGATATTCTACCAGATGTCGCAATTTTGGATTCGAATTTGGTGGAATCTTTACCAGCTAATATCACAGCTGACACTGGTATGGATGTTTTGACGCATGCAATTGAAGCTTATGTTTCTAATAAAGCGACAGATTTTTCCGACGCTTTGGCTGAAAAAGCTATCAAATTTGTTTTTGAATACTTACCTCGTGCATACAAAGACGGTCATGATTTAGAAGCGCGTGAAAAGATGCATGTGGCCTCTACCTTGGCAGGGATGGCTTTCAACTCTGCTTCATTGGGGATCAATCATAGTATCGCCCATGCTGCAGGAGCAAATTCCATATTCCGCATGGACGTCTCAACAGCATCTTAATGCCACATATTATCCAGTATAATGCTAATGTGACAACTAATGGTGCCCGCACAGGTAATTTGAATAAAGAAACTGCTGAACGCTATCAACAGATTGCTCGTTTATTAGGCTTGAGTGCTTCTACACCTGTTCTTGGTGTACGACAACTAGTCGATGCTGTTCGGAAACTTCAGAAGAAATTAGATCACCCAACTTCATTGAGCGCTTATGGAGTAGGACTTGAAGATTTTAATGAAAATAAGCGTGAAATTGCAGAAGCGGCCTTAGTGGATAAGTGTACGATTACGAATCCAAGAGTTCCTACAGTTGAAGAATTGTTGAAAGTTGTAGAACAGGCTTTTTAAAAATATTACAGTCGTTTTTATCATACATAAAGGAGTAATAAAATGGCTAATAATTGTAATGTTACTGAATTTGTTGGTTCAAATCCAACAGGAGATACCATTGGTCTCGTGATTGCCAATGTCGATCAACAGTTGTTGGATGCTATGAAGTTGAAAAAATACTATCGGTCTATTGGTATTATAGGTGCTCGTACAGGAGCTGGACCTCATATTATGGCTGCAGATGAAGCTGTAAAAGCTACAAATACAGAGATCGTTAGCATCGAATTACCTCGTGATACAAAAGGTGGAGCAGGACATGGTAACTTAATTATCTTTGGTGGAGAAGATGTATCAGATGTACGCCGTGCAGTAGAAGTAACTTTAGGCGAAGTCAATCGTACATTTGGGGATGTCTATGCCAATGAAGCAGGCCATATCGAATTGCAATACACTGCGAGAGCAAGCCATGCCATCGAAACAGCTTTTGGTGCTGAAGTTGGTCGTGCCTTTGGTCTCATTGTAGGTGCTCCTGCAGCCATCGGAGTTGTTATGGCGGATACTGCAGTTAAATCAGCGACAGTTGATGTTGTTGGTTATGCTTCACCAGGTAATGGTGGAACAAGCCATTCAAATGAGGTTATTTTGTTTATCAGTGGTGATTCTGGAGCAGTGAGACAAGCTGTTGTTTCTGCAAGAGAAATCGGGCTTCAATTGCTTGGAAGTCTCGGTGATACACCAGTGAATGGTCAGCCATCCTACATTTAGAGAATGGGGGAATGAATAATGACAAAATCAAAACGTTTTGAAGTGCTCAGTAAACGACCAATTAATCAGGATGGATTCGTAAAAGAGTGGGTTGAAGAAGGTTTAGTGGCTATGGATAGCCCTAATGATCCCAAGCCTAGTATTCGTATTGAAAATGGCGTCGTAGTTGAACTGGATGGAAAATCAAGAGAAGAATTTGATTTAATTGATCAGTTTATTGCTACTTATGGAATTGATTTGAAACATGCAGAAGAAGTTGTTCGAATGGATTCTAAAGAGATCGCTAACAAAATTCTAACTCCAAATGTACCGCGTTCTGAAATTGTTCGATTGACCAAAGCAATGACTCCAGCAAAAATTTGTGAAGTTGTGAATCACATGAATGTTGTTGAAATCATGATGTGTTTGCAAAAAATGCGGACACGGAAACAAACAGCAACACAATCGCACGTTACAAACGTCAATGATAATCCGGTTCAGATCGCTGCGGATGCTGCAGAAGGGGCTCTACGTGGATTTGCTGAACAAGAAACGACAGTAGCCGTTGTTCGGTATGCGCCTTTCAATGCCTTGTCTCTTATGATCGGCTCGCAAGTTGGTCGTCCTGGAGTTCTTACTCAGTGTGCATTGGAAGAAGCAACAGAACTTGATTTTGGTATGCGTGGCTTTACGGCTTATGCTGAAACCATCTCTGTTTATGGTACAGAAGATGTATTTACAGATGGTGATGATACTCCTTGGTCCAAAGCCTTTTTGGCGTCTGCCTACGCTTCTCGTGGCTTGAAGATGCGCTTCACTTCAGGAACTGGTGCAGAAGTTCAAATGGGACAAGCAGAAGGCAAGTCCATGCTTTACTTGGAAGCTCGCTGTCTATACATTACAAAAGCTGCGGGTGTTCAAGGAATACAAAATGGATCTGTTAGCTGTATTGGTATTCCAGCAGCGGTTCCAAGTGGTATTCGTGCAGTCGTTGCTGAAAACTTAATTGCGACGATGCTGGACCTCGAATGTGCCTCTTCAAATGACCAAACATTTACTCACTCAGATTTGCGTCGTTCTGTGCGAACTTTAATGCAGTTTGCACCTGGTACCGATTTTATTAACTCTGGATATTCTGCAACTCCAAACTATGACAATATGTTTGCTGGATCTAACTGGGATGCTGAAGATTTTGACGACTACAATGTTCTGCAACGTGACTTACGTGTAGATGGTGGTTTGCGCCCTGTTCGTGAAGAAGAAGTTATCAAGGTTCGGAATAAAGCGGCGCGTGTGATGCAAGCTCTATTTAAAGGTTTAGGTTTACCTGCTATCACAGATGAAGAAGTGGAAGCGGCGACTTATGCACACGGTTCAAAAGATATGCCTGAACGCGATAAGGTAGAAGATATCAAAGCGGCCAAGGTATCCTTGAACGTGGTGTTCAAGGTGTAGATCTTATTAAGGCTTTGGCAAACAATGGCTTCCCAGAAATTGCCAATGAACTTTTGAATTTGTTTAAACAACGTGCTGCGGGTGACTTTTTGCAAACATCTGCTATTTTCGACAAAGATTGGAATGTTATTTCAGCGATTAATTCTCCAAACGATTATGTTGGTGTCGGTACTGGACACCGCTTAGTTGGAGAAGAATGGGAGAAGGTTAAAGATATTCCAATTGCGATCGACCCTCGTGATATTTAGGAGGACCTAACGATGACAGAAATAAATGAAACGTTGTTGCGCTCGATCATCGAGAGTGTATTAAAAGAAGTGAAAGCAGAATCTAACGGTCATGTAGAACCAACTCATCATGTAGATGCTACAACTACAGCATCCGTCAATGAGGGTGCAGTGATTCGAAAAGTTGGAGTTGCCCAGCCAAGTCAATCTGTTGACGAAGTTGTCATTGCAGTTGGTCCAGCTTTTGGGGAACAGCAAGTTAAAACAATGGTTGACATACCGCACACTGAAGTATTGAGACAATTAATTGCAGGAATCGAAGAAGAAGGCTTGAAAGCTCGGATTGTGAAAGTGTATCGTTCGTCTGACGTGGCTTTCGTAGCTGTTGAAGGGGACCACCTTTCTGGATCTGGAATTTCTATTGGTGTACAGTCCAAAGGGACTACTGTTATCCACCAACGTGATTTACCACCATTGAGTAATCTTGAACTCTTCCCTCAAGCCCCACTCTTGACTCCTGAAACCTATCGTTTAATCGGTAAAAATGCTGCCAAATATGCAAAAGGTGAAACACCAAATCCTGTTCCTACCTTGAATGATCAAATGGCACGTCCAAAATATCAGGCTTACTCAGCTTTGCTTCACATTAAAGAAACAAAATTGGTCGTAAAAGGTAAGCCTGCAGATGAGTGTGTGTTAATTTAAAGTAGGAGGTCCAAAATGGCAGAATCAGTTGAATTATTAGTAAAACAAATCTTGGAACAAATGAATCGTTCTGAGACAAGTGCTCCAAGCTTTTCAAGTAGCAATCAAAACGAAGCAACCGCTAATGATTATCCAATTTCTAAAAAGCATCCAGACTGGATTAAAATTGGAGATAACAAGAAATTTGAAGATGTTACGTTGGAAAATATTCTTTCAGGTCAAATTTCATCTCAGGACTTACGGATTAAACCAGAGATTCTAATTAAACAAGGTGAAATCGCAAAGAATTCTGGTCGTGAAGCTATTCAATATAACTTTTCTCGGGCTGCTGAATTGACTCGTGTTCCAGACAAACGTGTTCTAGAAATTTACAATGCTTTACGTCCTTATCGTTCTTCTAAAGAGGAACTCTTATCCATTGCAGAAGAATTGGAAACACAATATCAAGCAAAGATTTGTGCAGGATTTATTAGAGAAGCTGCTGAACATTATGAACGTCGTAAGAAATTGAAAGGCGATAATTAGCAGCGCGATAGAATTGGAGGAAAATAGTGAAATATATCATTGGTGTTGATATTGGGAATTCCTCAACAGAAACTGCGTTAGCAGCATTTGATACTGCACAAAATAAACTTCACTTCCTTTCATCTGCTATTTCTGATACGACTGGTATTAAGGGAACGAAAGAAAATGTTCATGGAATCTATGATTCTCTTCGCAAATTAATGGCTAAGACGTCACTTGATTTAAAAGATATTAGTTTGATTCGCATTAACGAAGCAACGCCAGTTATCGGGGACGTAGCTATGGAAACCATTACGGAAACTGTGATTACAGAATCTACAATGATTGGTCATAATCCTCGGACACCAGGCGGACTTGGTTTAGGTGTCGGGAAAACGGTTCATATTCTTGACTTAATTAATCAAGTGAAAACGGAGCCTTATATTGTAGTTGTTCCAAAGGATATTGATTTTGATTTAGTAGCCAAGCTGATCAATGCTTATTTTGGAAACGGTTACAACATTCAAGGAGCTGTGCTCCAAGCAGATGATGGTGTCTTGGTCAATAATCGTTTAAGATCTAAAATCCCGATCGTTGATGAGATTCTATACATTGATAAGGTACCTTTGGGTATGTTAGCTGCGGTAGAAGTTGTAGAGCAGGGAAAAGTCATTACACAGTTATCTAATCCTTATGGGATTGCGACTGTTTTTGAACTGAATCCGGAAGAAACAAAGAGCATTGTGCCAATCGCGCGTGCACTGATTGGCAATCGTTCAGCAGTTGTGATTAAAACGCCTAAAGGTGATGTTAAAGCCCGCAAAATTCCCGCTGGGACCATACAAATTATTGGTGAAAATCAAATCTTACGTGTGGATGTTTCTAAGGGATCTGAAGCGATCATGGAGCAGGTGGTCCTTGCTAAAAATATCCAAAATGTAATTGGAGAAGCTGGAACAAATGTTGGTGGCATGCTTGAAAAAGTACGGCAAACCATGGCCAAACTGACAGATAAAAGTCAAGATCAGATAGCTATTCAAGATTTATTGGCTGTGAATACCTTTGTTCCGATCTCTGTTCAAGGGGGCTTGGCTGGTGAATTTTCTATGGAACAAGCAGTCGGAATTGCTTCTATGGTTAATTCTGATAAACTTCAAATGTCTATCATAGCTAAAGAAATTGAGCATGAGTTGGGCATCCCAGTTGAAATAGGAGGCTCTGAAGCAGAATCCGCTATTTTAGGGGCTTTAACGACTCCAGGATCTGACACGCCACTTGCTATTTTGGATTTGGGTGCTGGATCCACAGATGCTTCCATCATTAATAAGCAAGGTGAGATTCATGCCATTCACTTGGCAGGAGCAGGGGATATGGTGACCATGCTGATTAACTCAGAGCTTGGCCTTGAGAACCGTCATTTGGCTGAAGATATCAAAAAATATCCCTTAGCTAAAGTTGAGAGTCTTTTCCATATCCGTCATGAAGACGGAACTGTTCAATTCTTTGATCAACCCTTATCGAGTGATTTATTTGCACGTGTGGTTATTGTAAAAGGTGAACAAGAGTTTGTTCCATTGAACAACCAGGACTTTTCCATTGAGAAGATTCGCTTGGTTCGGCAATCTGCTAAAGAGCGTGTATTTGTCACCAATGCGATTCGTGCTCTGAAACGGGTGAGTCCTACCGAAAATATTCGTGATATTCCTTTCGTCGTCATCGTTGGTGGTTCTGCATTAGACTTTGAAATTCCGCAGTTAGTGACAGAAGCCTTGTCACAACATGCCATCGTAGCTGGTCGCGGAAATGTACGAGGAAATGAAGGGCCAAGGAATGCTGTAGCCACTGGGTTAATCTTGACGTATGCTAGAGAGGCAGAGGGTGGCCGTTATGACTATTCAATTATCTAATAAACCAAAGATCATTTTCTATATCCCAAAGGATAGTGAAACAACTGTTTTTGATCAAGTTGGTTTTGGTATTGAAGAAGAAGGGATACCGTTTGAATATATTCAGGCAGAAACAGTTGAAGATGTTGTTTTAACAGCCCATCGTGCTTCACATGAATCGTCCTTACTAGTTGGCATAGCGGCCAATAAACATGATATCGTCCTTCATTATAGGAATTTACCTAAAGAAAAATTTGTTTATAGAATTAAACAATACGACGGTGTTGGAAATCGGGAGTTACGTTTATTGGGCACGAATGCCGCTCGGTTAGTTAAAGGGGTACCCTTTAACACAAGTTCGATTTTTGATGTTACATTTTAGTTCAAGATTAGCAGGAGGTGGTTAAAGTGACGATGAATGAGGATAAAATTGAAAAAATGACTTTAAAGATCCTTAAAGAAATTTTGAATCGTTATCCTGTTGAATCAAATCATTCGAATTATTCCAATCCACTCTATCAAAAGGCGTGGGATATTGTACAAAGAGCAGTAAAAAAAGCAAAAGACTTACAAGTTGATGTGGTCATTACAGTTCTTGATTCAAGTGCTCGCGTCATCATGACTTATAGAATGGAACATGCGTTATTAGTTAGCGATGAGATGGCTTATAAAAAAGCATATACTGCTGTAGGAATGAAAATGGAATCAAAAGATTTAAAACCATTAACGCAACCGGGACAATGGTTATATCAATTGGAAATGATGTTGGACAATAAAATTGTCAGTCTTTCTGGTGGGGTTCCAATTTTTGAGGGAGAACATCTACTGGGGTCCATTGGAGTCAGTGGTGGAAATTCTATACAAGACCAAGAAATTGCGTTATATGCCATCGATAGATAATAAGTAGAGGTATCATAATGGAAAAATATTTAGGTGAATTCTTAGGGACAATGGTCCTGATAGTCTTTGGTAATGGTCTTGGAGCATCTCTCAATTTGAACAAGGCAATCGCTAAAAATTTTGCTCCTAGCTGGTTCACAGCAGTCTTTGCTTGGGGCTTAGCAGTTACTCTAGGCGTTTATACGGCAGGATTTTATAATTCAGGTGGCCATTTAAATCCATCCGTTACCATTGCATTTGCGATTGGCGGATCATTCCCTTGGGATCAAGTGTTTGGTTACATCATTGCGCAAGTAGCAGGAGCTTTCGTTGGTGCAGCGATTATAACAGTGATGTACCATACACACTTTAAGGAAACCAGTCAGGAAGAAGGGAATTCAGTGGGCATTTTTGCAACGGGTCCAGCGATTCCAAATCCTTTCTATAATTTACTCAGTGAAATTATTGCGACTTTCTTCTTTATCTTTGCTTTGCTGATGATTACTCACGGTGAAATAACACCTGGATTAACACCTGTACTAGTTGGTTTATTAATCATGGCAGTGGGTCTATCTTTGGGTTCAACTACAGGATTTGCCCTCAATCCAGCCCGTGATTTCGGTCCTCGCTTAGCGTATGCTATTTTACCGATTCCAAATAAAGGGGATGCAAATTGGTCTTATGCCTGGATTCCAATCGTAGGTCCTACTATTGGAGCGATTTTAGCAGTCCTACTTGTCAATATCATGTAATCGTGGAATACGGAAAAAAGCAGAAAAATATACAACTTGATGAGAACAAGCATGATTGTTTAAAAAGTTGTACATAATAGATTGTAGGACAGAAGCTATTGAAATGAGGTCTGTCCTACTTCTTTATTTAGAAGGTGAAAAAATGTCGGATAAAATATTAGCAATCAATGCAGGAAGCTCATCTTTGAAATTTCAGTTACTAGAAATGCCAAGTGAAGCAGTTATAGCTAAAGGGATCTTTGATCGAATCGGTTTTAAAGATGGTAAAGTAAAGTATCAAACCAAAAGAAACCAAGTTCAAAAAAGTGTTTGTATACCTAGCCATGAATTTGCAGTTCAAGTTTTGCTAGGGACTCTGGTAGAGAGTGGAGAAATTCATTCAATAGAAGAGATTGTTGGAGTTGGTCATCGGGTTGCCCATGGTGGAGAGAATTTTAAAGGATCTGTATTGGTAGATGAAAAAAATGAGGAGATCATTTCAGATTTAGGAGATTTGGCACCGAGTCATAATCCGGTCAGTCTTTCTGTTATCAAGTCATTTAAAACTCATTTTCCTAGCATCAAAAATGTCGCTGTTTTTGACACTTCTTTCCATCAGACCATGGACCCGGTTCACTACCTTTATCCCTTGCCTTATAGTTTGTACGAAAAGTTTCATGTTCGAAAATATGGTTTTCATGGTATCAGCCACGCCTATATTGCAGAAACGGTAGAAAAGATCTTTCAGCAAGAAGAGCATGCTAAGGAAAATGTTAAATCATTAGTTGTCATTTAGGAAATGGTGCCAGTATTTGTGCGATCAAAGAGCAGCAGTCAGTAAATACGAGTATGGGCTTCACCCCTATTGATGGATTAATGATGGGGTCGCGATGTGGAAGTATTGACCCAATGATCATCCCTTACTTGGTTGAAAGACAGCAGATGCCAATCCATGAAGTCAAGAAACTACTGAATGAGGCTTCTGGTCTTCTTGGAATTTCCGAAATGAGTAATGATATGCGTGATTTGATTCAAGCCGCTAGGGAAGGGAATCAAAAAGCAACATTAGCTATTGAGATGTTTGTGAATCGTGTGGCCCATACGATCGCATCCTATATTGTAGATCTGGATGGACTGGATGCTTTAGTATTTACTGGAGGAATTGGTGAGAATGCAGCCCTAATCCGTTCCTTGATCGTTGATAAATTACAGGTATTTGGAATGTCTGTGAATAAAGAGCTAAATGAAAATAGCAGTTTGTATATCCAAGATTCCAATTCCAATTGTAAGATCCTTGTCGTTCAAACGAATGAAGAATTGATGATTGCTAGAGAAACTTATCGTTTAAGCGTATAGCTAAAAGACAGATAGACGTTTGAAACAAAGATTGTGAAAATTTAGAGTTGAAAGCGGATACCAATTATAGTATAATCATATTATTTGGAACTATATTTATTGTAAAACCAATCCAGAGGTGGTAATATATGTCAGAAAAACAAAGAATGATTCAGGAATATGTTCCTGGGAAACAAGTCACATTAGCTCATTTGATTGCGAGTCCTGATCCAGTAATTTTTGAAAAATTGGGGTTACAGACTGACTTTCAAGATGCTATTGGAATATTAACCATCACTCCAAGTGAGGCAGCTATTATTGCTGTGGATATTGCTACGAAAGCAGCGGGAGTACAGATTGGTTTTGTCGATCGCTTTAGTGGATCGGTTGTCATGACTGGAGATGTTGCATCAGTGGATGCTTCACTCCATGCAGTTCTAAATGGCTTAGAGGAAATACTAGGCTTTTCAAGTACCATTGTAACAAGAACATAATTTCAAACGAGGGAAGGATTTCATGAAGGGCAGAATACTAATTTGTGATGATGATCCAATTATTCGCTTAGATATCAAACAAATTTTAGAACAGTCAGATTATGAAGTGGCTGCAGAAGCAAGTGATGGTTTTGAAGCTATCGAACTTTGCCAAAAACACTTTTTCGATCTAGTCATTATGGATATTAAATTACCATTACTGGACGGATTATCCGCGGGGAAAAAAATACTAGATGATGGATTGGCGTACGGGGTGATTATTCTCTCTGCATTTAGCGATGACCATTATGTTCAAAAAGCGAGTTTAACGGGTGCTAGTGCCTATTTAGTAAAACCGTTGGATGCAAAATCGTTAATTCCTACAATAGCAGTTTGTATAGAGAAAGGGCGGCAACAGCAATTACTTTCAAAGGAATTAATCAAAATTAGTAAAAAGCTCGACGATCGAATTCTCTTAGAAAAGGCAAAAGGGCTCTTGATGACAAGAGATAATCTTTCAGAACCTGAAGCTTTTAAACAGATTCGGACCATTAGTATGCAAAAACGCGTTCCAATGATTGAAATTGCAAAATTGCTGTTATTAAATAATGAAGCACAATAATCAAATAAAGAAATTTTGTGAAGATAAAACGGATTTAAATGAGGCGGATATTGATTACTTGATTCGGCAATCAGAGGCGGTTTTATCTAGCAAAGAGTTTATGGATAAGGACGTCTTCATTGATGTCAAAAATATTTATTCTGATCATGCAATTGTCGTTTTCCATAGAAAGCCTCATACAAAGGAAAGCTTGTATGAAAAGACAGTGGTAGGGCAATCAGCATTTTTGGAAACGAACCAGGGGTGCTACGAACTCTTCAGACAGGGGTCCCTTCTGTTGGGCTTCGTGGACAATCGCAGGAAGGCGTTGCAATTGAACAGACTGTTTTTCCGATTACTAGAGGAGAAAAAGTCATTGCTACATTAATTGTTGAAAGTGATTTTTCAAATAGCTTTTCGTCTAGTTTCTCTCTCAAGCCTTCTAAGGGGGATCATTCCTACATATTTCAAGCTCCCTCAGAATCAAGTCGAGAAGATGAAGTTTCCTTATTGGATTATGTAGAAGATGCAGTATTAGTGTTTGACCAGGGAGGATTTCTACTCCATTGCAATCAGTCTGCTGTTATCTTATATCGAACCAAGTTAGGCTACTTGGATCGTATTCAAGGAATGCATTATGACAATCTTTCCTTGGATGGAACCATCTTTTCCGAATTAGTAGAAGATCATTTTTCAGATAGTAATAAAACCGTCAAGTATGGGAAGCACTATTTTCAAGTCAAGTGTTACCCCAATGCTCGCAATCATCAAACTGTTCTTACCATAAGGGATATCAGTGACCTTAAAGAAAAAGACAAAGAGATTCAAGAGAGTGTGATAGCGTCTCGAGAAATTAATCACCGAGTTAAAAATCATCTGCAAACCATTATTTCTTTATTGCGATTGCAAGGAGCACAGGTTAAAGAATCGGGCACAAAGGTTGCTTTCGAAGATTGTATTAACCGGATTTTCTCGATTGCTGCTACCTATGAGCTTCTTTCTAGTCAAGAACATGAGCAAATCGATCTGAAGTCCCTGATTGAAATCGTTTCATCGAATCTTCAACGTTGTTTTGCAGAAAGACCTGATATTCAATTAAAATTGGAATTATGTGATCAAATCTATCTAGATCATAATAGAGCATCATCATTAGCACTGGTTATTAATGAATTATTACAAAATGCTTATGAGCATGCTTTTTCCAATAAAAAATATCAAAAAAATAAAAAAAATCAATGTATTCGTTTGCAAATGACGAAAAATGATGATATAATACGTATACAAGTAATTGATAATGGTAGCGGTTACAATGTCGAAACCGTGGGCCAAGAGCATCTTGGTTTAATCCTTGTTCAACGATTTGTAGATAGCAAATTATCCGGAAGACTTGTGACAACTTCAAATCATGAGGGAACACAAGTTAAGATAATTTTTAAAGTGTAAATAATAAAAGACTAACAATGAAGTCAGTCGAAAAGCAATGACGCTTAAAGAATGCAGAAACTATGTTTCAGTGCATTCTTTAGGCGTCTTTTTTGGAGGTTTCCTATGTCGGATAAAATTTTGAGTGTTGGGTTAGACCTAGGAACTGCAACTACTCAACTAGTCCTATCTGAACTTACAATTGAAAATATTGCTTCGGTATTTACAATTCCGCGAGTTTATATAACGGATAAAAAAGTCCTTTATAAAAGTAAAATTATTTTTACACCCATCTCTCATCAATCTTTGATAGAAGTTGATAAGATAAAAGACTTTGTTATTCAAGAATATCAAAAAGCAGGAATTGAAAAGCAAGACATTCAAATGGGGGCTGTGATCATTACCGGTGAAACGGCTAGAAAGGAAAATGCTAGTCAAGTTTTACAAGCCTTGAGTGGTTACGCAGGTGATTTCGTGGTTGCTACTGCAGGACCGGATCTTGAGAGTATCATCGCAGGCAAGGGCGCCTGTGCTCATCAATATTCTCAGGAACACCATACGTCAGTAGTAAATATTGATATTGGAGGTGGAACTTCAAACTTCGCAGTTTTTCGCGAAGGGGACGTAATAGACACTGGATGTCTAGATATTGGTGGACGCTTGATCAAAATTGATCCAACCACCTATAAAATCCAATACATTGCTCCTAAATTACAGGAAATTATTAAACAAGAGAATTTAAGATTGTTCTTAGATGATATTGTCAATAAAGATGAGTTGAATAAACTCATTCAAATTTTGGTTCGTGTATTAGAAAAGGCTGTTGGCTTAGATGTTGATGCTCCATATTATGAATTCTTACAGACCAACCATGGTTTGAGGCTAGATTATGGAATTAATTGTGTTTCATTTTCTGGCGGAGTAGCAGATGCTATTTCTGAAGAACCTGTCGCGAATGATTTCGCTTACGGGGACATCGGTATCATACTTGGACGTGCCATTCGTCAATCGAAGATTTTTGAACAAAAGAAAGTTATTGAATCGGCCGAAACCATTCGGGCAACGGTTGTAGGGGCTGGAAGTCATACAACAGAAGTCAGTGGAAGTACCATTACTTATATTTCCAAAACATTACCGATTCGAAATATTCCTGTTTTGAAATTAGCCAAGGACGATGAGCTAGAAAGTTGTGATAAATTAACCAAAATCATTCGCGATAAACTAGAATGGTTTACTTTGGAAAATGAGGTCCAACAGGTTGCTTTAGCACTTAATGGAGAAAAAAGTCCAAGTTTTGTAAGAGTCCAAGAATATGCTACAGCAATCGTCCAGGGAATGGGTGAAACGATTCGAAAAAATATTCCCTTACTTGTGGTCGTGAGAGAAGATATGGCTAAAGTTTTGGGACAATGTTTGTTTGCAATTTTACCGAAAGATTATCCGTTTGTATGTATAGATTCCGTTGATGTTCAAAATGGGGACTATATAGATATTGGTAATCCAGTGATAGAGGGATCGGTTTTACCGGTCGTCGTTAAAACGTTAGTTTTTAATTAAGGAATTATAAAAGGAGGAGACTTTAAATGATTTTAAAGACAAAATTATTTGGAAGAGTCTATGAATTCAAATCAGTAAAAGAAGTCCTAGCTAAAGCCAATGAATACAAGTCGGGTGACCAACTTGCGGGTGTAGCTGCTGAATCTTCTGAAGAACGTGTGGCAGCTAAGGTTGTTTTGTCACAATTAAAACTTTCCGATTTGTTTAACAATCCAGTTGTACCATACGAAGAAGACGAAGTAACACGCATTATTATCGATGATGTAAACCTTCGAACTTATGAAAAGATTAAGAACTGGACAGTTTCTGAACTCCGTGAGTGGATTTTGGATAACAAACACCAAAATGTAGATATTCAATGGCTATCTCGTGGATTGACTTCAGAAATGGTTGCAGCGGTTGCTAAGTTGATGACCAACCTTGACTTGATTGTCGCAGCCAATAAGATCATCATCACAAAACGCGCTAATACAACTATTGGTATGCCGGGAACATTCTCTTCTCGTTTGCAACCAAACCACACGACAGATGATCCTGATGGTATTATGGCTTCTACAATGGAAGGTTTTGCCTATGGATGTGGGGATGCTCTTCTAGGATTGAACCCAGTTGATGATTCTGTTGAAAGTACAAAACGAATTCTTCATAAATTTAATGACTTTATCGAAGAGTATAAGATTCCAACACAACACTGTGTACTCGCTCACGTAACAACTCAAATTGAAGCAATGAACCAAGGCGCTCCAACAGGATTGGTCTTCCAATCTATCGCAGGTTCTGAAAAAGGAAATGAAGCCTTTGGTTTTGATGCGAAAGTGATTCAAGAAGCTAAAGATACAGCTCAAAAAGTTGGTACTTCAGCTGGTCCAAACGTGATGTACTTTGAAACTGGTCAAGGTTCTGAATTGTCTTCAGATGCTCACCATGGTGCTGACCAGGTGACAATGGAAGCACGTTGTTATGGTTTTGCAAAACGCTTTGATCCATTCTTAGTAAATACTGTAGTTGGATTCATCGGACCTGAATATTTGTACGATTCAAAACAAGTTATTCGTGCAGGTTTGGAAGACCACTTCATGGGTAAACTGACTGGTATTTCTATGGGTTGTGATATCTGTTACACTAACCACATGAAAGCCGATCAAAATGATGCTGAAATCTATTGGTTCTACTTGGTGCAGCAAACGTTAACTACATCATGGCAATTCCTCATGGAGATGATATCATGTTGAACTACCAAACTACTGGTTACCACGAAACTGCAACAATGCGTGATCTCTTGAACAAACGTCCAATCAAAGAATTTGAAGAATGGATGGAAAACATGGGATTGATGAAAGATGGACATCTTACTGAAATTGGTGGAGATGGATCTATCTTTATGAGACAAAATTAGTGAGGAGGTACTGACAGTGAATGAACAAGATTTAAAAGAAATGATTCGTTCTTTGTTAAGTGAATTAGATACGAAGGCTATAACAGAACCTGAAAAAGAGGTGCAAACAGTTAACTCTGATTTGAAGGCTCCTGTGAGTAATCGTGTTCAACCTGATAAAGAAGAAAGCCACATTGAAGATGGAATTATTCCAGATATCACAGAAGTGGATATCCAGGAACAATTTTTAATCCCGAATGCCATTAACGAAGAAGCTTATCGTAAGATTAAAAAATTCACACCAGCTCGTTTGGGATTGTGGAGAGCAGGAAACCGTTACAAGACTGAAACAGTTCTTCGTTTCCGTGCTGACCATGCGGCAGCACAGGATGCAGTATTCTCTTATGTATCAGATGATTTTATTAAAGAAATGGGATTCATTCCTGTTCAAACCAAAGCAGCAACTAAAGATGAATACCTAACTCGTCCAGACTATGGTCGTGTATTCCCAGAAGATCAACAAAAAATCATTAAAGAATCTTGCAAAGCAAATCCTAAAGTTCAGATCGTTGTTGGTGATGGATTGAGTTCATCAGCCATTGAAGCAAACGTAAAGGATTTCTTACCAGCTTTAAAACAAGGTTTGAAAATGTTTGGTCTTGAGTATAATGAAGTTCTTTTCATCAAACATGCACGTGTAGCAGCTATGGACCAAATTGCTGAACTTACAGGAGCTGAGGTTATCTGTATGCTAGTAGGTGAACGTCCTGGTTTGGTAACAGCCGAATCTATGAGTGCTTACATGGCTTATAAACCTACAGTTGGTATGCCGGAATCTCGTCGTACAGTAGTATCAAATATCCATAAAGGTGGAACTCCAGCGGTTGAAGCTGGTGCCTACGTGGCTGAAATTATTAAGAAGATTCTTGATAATAAGAAGTCAGGTGTAGAATTAAAATAGAAATGGGGTTTAGATTTTGAAAAATGATAGACTTGGCGCTAACGTATTAAGTGCATTATTGATTTCTAATGTAGATGCAGGGTTAGCAGCATCATTGGAATTGAAACCACATCACAGAAGTTTGGGAATTATTACCTCTGACTGCGATGATGTAACCTATGTTGCTTTGGATGAAGCAACTAAGGCAGCGGATGTTGAAGTTGTTTATGCTCGCAGTATGTATGCTGGAGCTGGAAATGCTTCAACTAAACTAGCTGGTGAAGTTATTGGTATCCTGGCGGGACCAAACCCAGAAGAAGTTCGTAGTGGCTTGGATGTTGTGGTCTATGAAATTGAAAATGGAGCTAGCTTCTATAGCGCAAATGATGATGATAGTATCCCATATTTTGCTCATTGTATTTCAAGAGCGGGTACTTATTTGTCAGAAGGTGCTAATGCACAAGAGGGCACAGCAATTGCTTACTTGATTGCCCCTCCTGCTGAAGCTATGGTAGGTTTGGATGCTGCTTTGAAAGCTGCTGATGTGACGGTTGGTGCATTCTATGGTCCACCAAGTGAAACAAACTTTGCAGGTGGTTTATTGACAGGATCTCAATCTGCTTGTCGTGCTGCGTGTGATGCATTTGCACGAACTGTTATAAGTATTGCAGACAATCCACAGAATTATTAAGATGAGGTATGCTCATGGTAGAAAAGGCACTTGGATTAATTGAAGTGCGAGGTTTTCTTGGAGCAATTGTTGTAGCAGATGCTGCTTTGAAAGCTGCAAATGTCTCACTATTAAATGTAGAAACTGTTAAGTCAGGTTTGAACACAGTTCAGTTAGTAGGCGACGTTAGTGCAGTAAGATCAGCTGTAGAGGCTGCAGTTGAGATTGCACAGGATCAACCTTACTATCTTCATAGTCATGTGATTGCACGACTAGACTCACAAACAGATTCAATCCTCATTCCAATTCGTAAGGAAGAGAGTAAAGAAGTGTCAAAAGTTGAAACTACCTCATTTGTTGAAGAAAGTGAATCAAATGATCTTGATTCATTAGAACTAACTGAGGTAAGTCCAGAACCTTTAGTATCAGAAGTTGAAGAAACTAGCCTTGAAGAAATTGTTTCCGATATTGTTTCCGATATTGTGGTTGAAGAGGAAGATTCAACAGAAGGACAGCCGAAATATTCTGAGGAAGAATTAAAAAAATTCAAAGTTGTTGAATTAAGAAGTATTGCTTATCGGGAAGATAAAGTCGATCTATCTAAGAAAGAAATTAAATTTGCGAACAAACAACTACTTATTCAAGCTTTACTGAAATTGAAATCATAGGAGAAAGTTGAATGTATATTGAAGATAAAGATCTTTTATCTATTCAGGAAGTTCGCCATTTGATTCAACGAGCTAAAGTTGCTCAACAAAAACTAGCATTGATGAGTCAAGAACAAATCGATACCATTGTAAAAGTTGTAGCTAAAGCTTGTTATGATCAAAGAGAACGTTTAGCCAAAATGGCCGCAGAAGAAACTGGATTTGGTAAGTGGCAAGATAAAGTTCTTAAAAATGCCCTTGCTTCAAAAGGTATCCTTGAAGAAATCAAGGATATGCGCACAGTTGGTATTTTGCGTGAAGATAAAGAAAATAAAGTTTTTGAAGTAGGTGTTCCAGTTGGTGTCGTTGCTGGGTTAATTCCTTCAACCAATCCAACTTCAACAGTTATGTACAAAGCACTTATCGCATTAAAAGGTGGAAACAGTATTGTCTTCTCTCCACACCCACATGCTGCAAAATGTATCAATGAAACAGTTGATATTATTAAAGGCAGCAGCTTCAGCAGGGTGCCCAGAAGGTGCTGTCAGTGTGATTCAACGTGTTTCTATTGAAGCAACTAATGAGTTGATGAAACATAAGGATACAAATCTGATTTTAGCAACTGGTGGCAATGCGATGGTAAAGGCTGCCTATTCTTCAGGAACACCTGCAATTGGTGTAGGACCTGGTAATGGACCAGCATTTATTGAAAAAACTGCAGATGTACCTAAAGCCGTTCGTCAAATTCTTGATTCGAAAACATTCGATAATGGTGTGATCTGTGCTTCAGAACAATCGATCATTGTTGAAGAAGAAATGAAAGAAAAAGTTGTCGAAGAGTTCAAACGTCAAGGTGCTTACTTCGTTCCAAAAGAAGATGCGAAGAAATTAGGATCCTTCATCATTTTACCAAGTGGGGCAATGAATCCAAAAATGGTGGGTAAGACTCCTCAAGTTATTGCAAAACTCGCAGGAATCTCTGTTCCTGATGATGCACGTGTCTTGATTGCTGATGGAGAAGGGGTTGGTAAACAATATCCATACTCAATGGAAAAACTTGCTCCAGTTCTTGGTTTCTATACTGTTAAAACATGGGAAGAAGCGTGTGAATTAAGTATTCGTATTCTCCACCATGAAGGTGCAGGTCATACCTTAGCAATCCATACACAAAATGAAAACATTGTTCGTGAATTTGCTTTAAGAAAACCTGTTTCAAGACTTTTGGTCAACACTCCTGCAGCGCTAGGAGGAGTTGGTGCAACAACAGGCTTGTTCCCAGCCTTTACTTTAGTTGTGGAGCTGTGGGTGGAAGTGCTACTTCTGATAATGTCAGCCCATTGAATCTAATTAATATTCGCCGTGTTGCATATGGTACATCAGAATTAGCGGATTTGAGAAAATCTGAAAATCAAGAGATTCTTGACTGTCCAGTTGAAAAGCAAGTTGATGAGGAACAATTGGTCGATCTACTTGTTCAACGTGTGTTATCAAAATTAACTAAATAATTTACATATTTCATAATTGGAGGAAATTAAAATGGCAAACGCAAATGCATTGGGAATGGTTGAAACAAAAGGTTTAGTAGGTGCTATCGAAGCAGCAGATGCTATGGTAAAAGCAGCCAACGTTACATTGATTGGTAAACAACAAGTCGGAGCTGGTTTGGTAACTGTAATGGTTCGTGGTGACGTCGGCGCTGTTAAAGCTGCAACAGATGCAGGTGCAGCAGCAGCCGAAAATGTAGGTGAATTGATTTCAGTACATGTCATCCCACGTCCACATTCAGAAGTAGAAGTAATTTTACCACATCCATCAGCTGAATAATTAAGTTTAAGTCAATAATAGGAGGAAAAGAATATGTCAAACGCAAATGCATTAGGAATGGTTGAAACAAAAGGTTTGGTAGGTGCTATCGAAGCAGCAGATGCTATGGTAAAAGCAGCCAACGTTACATTGATTGGTAAACAACAAGTCGGAGCTGGTTTGGTAACTGTAATGGTTCGTGGTGACGTAGGTGCTGTTAAAGCTGCAACAGATGCAGGTGCAGCAGCAGCTGAAAATGTAGGTGAATTGATTTCAGTACATGTCATCCCACGTCCACATTCAGAAGTAGAAGTAATCCTACCTCATAAAGAGTAGATTTTCAAAATTTCTCATGCAGGTAATCAGCAATTAATGTTTTGATAGGAATAAGCATTTTGATGTAAAGAATATTCATTCATGTTAATAGCTGAGCGAGGTTGGGAAGTTATATCTCAACCTCGTTGTATCCCTGTGTTTAATTTGTGGTAGAAGGATGTGAATGCATGACAGTTTATACTGAATCACGAATTAGGAAGCTCATCAAAAATGGTCAGGTCAGTGAGCAAAATGTTCTAAAACTTTCCAGTGAGGACAAATTGACGCCCGCTGCAAGAGGTTTCTTGCATGATCGCCATATTCAAGTAGCTTATTCTGATTCGCCAAATAAAACTCAAACAGAGATTAGTAAACCATTTCATATGACTGTTTCGTCTCTAGAAGAGTCTGCTGTGTATCCACTACTTTTCAAGCTAACGAAACTATATACGTATTTTCTAAGATGCCAAAAAGAACTCCATCTTGCTTATTTAGATGAAAAAGTTGATCAATTGGGAAATCTACTGCAAATAGTAGAAAAGATTGTCGGCTGTTATATTGAAGAGGATATCTCGTTTTATAACCCAAATTTTGGGACAAATGAAGATTTACAGTCCATTCGAGTCATTAAACAGTTGGATCAAGGAAGTGTGAGAGTTGATTTCAAATGTGAGAATTGGAAACTTTCTTGCTATGAGTTATATCTTGAAATTGTAAATATCCGAAAGGAATTGACCTTAGTATCGTCTAACAATCAGGATGTTTATGCAGATAAACTAATTACATTATTGAAATCAATTGAAGTTTTAGTGTGGCTTATTTTAGAATAGAATGTGGAGAATAACAATGTCATTTGAAAATTTAATTGATAAAGTTATTGATAGGATTCAAAATGAACTAGACAACTCCTTTGAAGTGGAAGCTAGTGGTCGACATGTGCACTTAAGTCGCAAAGAATTGGATGCGTTGTTCGGAACTGGTTATGAATTGACAAAGGCGAAAGATTTATCTCAACCTGGTCAGTATGCTTCAAAAGAACGTTTGACTGTAGTGGGTCCAAAAGGAGCTTTTCATAATGTTGTTATTTTGGGACCTGTTAGAAAAGAATCTCAAGTAGAAATATCACTTACAGACTGTTTACAATTAGGAGTAAAAGCTCCTATTCGTGAAAGCGGTGATATTGAAGGCACTCCAGGTATTGTATTGGTGAATGGAGATAAATCAGTTTCCTTGGATAAAGGGTTGATTGTAGCAAAACGCCATGTTCATATGACACCTGAAGATGCTGAAAAAATAGGTGTGAAAAATCATGATATTGTAAAAGTGAAAGTTGAAGGGGCAAGACCTTTAATCTTTGACGATGTTGTGATTCGGGTTAGCCCAAAATTTGCAACCTATATGCATATTGATTACGATGAAGCCAATGCTTGTGGTTTTAGCAAAGGAATCCGTGGTCGTATTATTAAAGACTAGTATTGCTTGTTGGAGGTAGGTCAAAAAATGGAAAATCTAGATAAAATTGTAGATTTGATTACAGACCGTTTAATGGATAAATTACAGGTTGAATCAGACAAGTCTTCTGTATTTGTGATCGGAGCGTTTGATACCCCGGATATCTTGGATAGAGAAGGCTATCAAGTTGTAAAAAATTCAAGTAGTGCTGACATCATTCTAGTAGAATCAATTGGTTTTGACGCGATACTTCGGATAGCTTCTTTGTGTCCGCTTACAGCAGATGAGGCAGTAGTGATTAAGAGTCTCTTAAAAGGAAAGAAAGTTTTGGTTCTAAATGAATCATTTGATTTCCATCAATATAAACAGACCTCTAAAGCACTATTGTTCCAAGATCTTCAAGAACAGTATGAAAAACTGATCAGATATGGTGTTCAGTTCTACAAAAAAGAAGAATTGATAGCAATCCTTGAAGAAAGTACTAGTGGAGAAAACAATAAGCCTGCCCATGATGTGCCAAAAAACAGCTCAACACCTAAAACTGTTGAGAAGGTTGGCTTGCTAACTGAAAAAAAATTAATTGAAATGAATCTATCTGATAATGATAGCATTCGTCTTAAAAAAGGAATGATTGTGACAGCGCTTGCGAAAGATTATTTAAAACGTCACAATATTAATATTGAAGAATAAGGAGCAACGAGATGTTTGTTGGGAAAGTGAAAGGGAGTCTGTGGGCTACAAGGAAAGATGAAAAACTTAATGGATTAAAGTTTTTAGTGGTCGAGCGACAACTGAATGACCATCAAACAGATCCTGCTTTAGTGATTGCTGCAGACTGTATTGGTGCTGGTGAAGGTGATCAAGTATTGGTTACTACTGGAAGTTCAGCTCGAGTAAGTTTGAATAGACATGATGTTCCAGTAGATATGGTCATTGTTGGAATCATTGATAAAGTTGAATATCAACTGGATGATTATTGAAAGTAGGGTAGAATTTATGAGTATAAATGAAATTATCATTTACATTATGGTTCTCTTTATGCTTGTTGGTGCAATTGATAAATGTATCGGCGGGAAATTGGGCCTTAGTGAAAAGTTTGAAGAGGGAATTATGGCTATGGGAGCGCTAGCGCTTTCTATGGCAGGGATTATGGTTGTAGCTCCATTGTTAGCTGATTTATTAAAACCTATTATTGTTCCTCTTTATGGTTTGGTTGGTGCGGATCCTTCGATTTTTGCAACTACATTTATCGCGAATGATATGGGTGGAGCACCTTTAGCCTTAAGCTTAGCACAAGATAAAGCTGTTGGTGATTTTGCTGCCTACGTTTTAGGTTCTATGATGGGACCAACGATCGTATTCACGATTCCTGTTGCCTTAGGAATTATCGAAAAATCAGATCGTCCTTACTTGGCTCGTGGTATTTTGTACGGTTTGGTAACCGTGCCTGTTGGATGTTTAGTTGGTGGATTACTTGTTCCAGGTTTGTCTTTTGGTACTTTATTAATCAACTTGATCCCTATTGTCATCGTTTCTGCCCTTATTTCCTAGGTTTGCTTCTTATTCCAAATGGAATGATTAAAGGATTTGAGATCTTTGGTCAAATCATTGTTGTGATCGCAACCTTAGGTTTGGCATTTGGTGCAGCACAACTCTTGACTGGTAATAAATGGTTGCTTGACCTTTATCCAAAAGGTGCAGAAACCCTTCAAGAAGCATTTGTCGTTGTTGGTTCAATCGCTGTAACCTTGGCTGGTGCTTTTGGTTTAGTGGCAGTCTTTACCAAAGTAGCTAATAAACCTCTTTCTGCAATCGGTAAATCATTGGGAATGAACGAAGTTGGAGCTGCTGGTTTGGTTGCTTCTTTGGCAAACAACATTGCCATGTTCCAAATGTTAAAAGATATGGATAAACGTGGTAAGATCTTGAATATCGCCTTTGCTGTATCTGCTTCATTCGTGATTGGTGACCACTTAGGATTTACTGCTGGACAATCTCCTAAAATGATTGTTCCAATGATGATTGGTAAGTTTGTTGGTGGGGTTACTGCCGTATTACTTGCCTACTTCTTGACTAAGAAAGAAGCCTAATCGGAGGTATTGGTAAATGGATTATAATCGTACAGATATTGAATCTTTGGTTCGCAAAATTCTTCTAGAAGAATTGGCAGGTAAAGGTTCTGCTAAACGTGTTAGTAAAGCTGGTGTAGCTTCTATTTCACTACCAAGCTTAGATGTTCGTCCTGAAGATCGTTTGGACACAGGAAATCCTGAACATCAAGTCTATACACGTGATCTTTTGACTCTTGAAGAAAGTCCTCGACTTGGCTTAGGCTTGATGACAATGGATAAGACAACATTCCCTTGGCATTTAGACTATGATGAAGTTGATTACGTGATCGAAGGTCGTTGGATGTTATCTCTGGTGATGAAGTGATGAGTGCCGGTCCAGGTGAAATCATCTTTATTCCAAAGGGAAGCGATATTCAATTCTCTGTTAAGGATAAAGCGCGCTTTATTTATGTGACATATCCAGCAGATTGGCAAGGATAAAGAACTTTCATATCGAATAATTTATAAGGAGCACGATACGTGCTCTTTTTGATTGCGTTTTCAATTTTTTATTGACAAATGCTATAATTTATATTAGAATAAAGACATCTTTAGTGTTTAAGAATGAAGAGAGCACAACGAGGTGCTTAGTAATTTAATAAAGCAACGGAGCTACAAAAAATAGTGTATTTTTTGTAGCTCTATTTTTTTCAAGAGATAGGGGTTTTTAGGATGAAGCAGTTTATGTTAGCTGGTGTATCTAGTGGTGTTGGAAAAACTACCGTAACACTGGCTGTATTAAGGGCTTTAACAGATATGGGCTACAATGTTCAGCCATATAAAATAGGTCCTGACTATATTGATACTTCTTACCATAGTCGTATTACGAAGAACTCATCTCGGAATCTAGATAATTTTTTAATTCCTGATACGAATTATCTGAAGTGGTCTTATTATCGTTGGCATCAAAATTCTGATGTAGCAGTGGTAGAAGGGGTGATGGGTCTCTATGATGGATTAGGAACGGATAAGATTGTGCCTCTTCTGCATCAGTTGCCAAACAGCTGAATCTACCTGTTGTTTTAATTATTGATGGGAAATCAACCTCAACCTCAGCAGCAGCAATTGTGCATGGCTTTTCTTCATTTGATCCAGCGGTAAATATTGTTGGTGTCATTGTCAATCGTGTAGCTTCGGAAACCCATTATCAGCTGATTAAGGGGGCAATTGAGCGCTACACGGATATAGAAGTCCTGGGTTATTTTCCAAAAAATGTTCAGGTTGAACTTCCTTCTAGACATTTGGGATTGATTCCTGATGTAGAAATGGATGATCTCGAAGAAAAATTTGCTATTCTTGGAGAGCAGGCTAAAAAAACAATTCAGTTCGATCGCCTCTTGGAGAAGGTTGAGAGAGAGTCTATTGAACTTTCTTCTCCATTCAAACTTAAGAATTCTATCCCATTAACCATTGCTTATGCACTTGATGATGCCTTTCATTTTTATTATGAAGACAATCTGGATTTATTGAGAAGTTTTGATGTTACCTTGCTTCCATTTAGTCCCTTAAAAGATGAACGCTTACCGCAAGCTGATGCCTATTATTTTGGTGGGGGTTATCCGGAGTTGTTTGCAAAAGAATTGTCCGACAATTGCTCCTTTAGAGAATCAGTCCTAGAAGCTCATCAAAAAGGAATTCCCATCTATGCTGAATGTGGAGGCTTGATGTATCTTGGGAAAAATCTAGAGATCGAAGATCATTCCTATGAAATGGTTGGGATATTTGATGGCACTAGTGTGATGACAAGTGGCCTAAAACGGTTTGGTTACTGCTTTGCAACTACCAATGAAGCATCCTTATTTGGTCCGTCTGGTACGGAAGTTCGAGGTCATGAGTTCCATCATTCTATCTTCAATACTTCTGAAAAAACAGTTCTAGACCTCAGAAAAGAAAGAGACGGACAAGTGGTTTCCAATTGGACAGGGGGCTACCAGAAAGGGAAAACTTTTGCAAGTTACCTCCATGTTCATTTTTATCAAAAGGAACAACTCCTTATGAATTGGATTGATTATATCTTGGAGTCTAAGAAATGATAGTTGTTGCAATTTTTATCGCTCTCCTTCTGGATTGGCTAATTGGAGATCCTTATTCTTGGCCCCACCCGGTCAAGCTGATCGGAAATTTTATTTATGCTTGTTTGAAACTAGAGAACCTGAAATCAACATTTCCTATTCTGTTTGGAATACTTCTGTGGTTCTCCACTGTAACCTTAACAGTTTCCCTTACTTACGGTATTTTGTGGGGCGCTAATCAGTTTCACCCTATTCTCTATTGGGTGGTTTGGATTTATCTAGCTTACACTTGTTTGGCGACTCGTTCTCTTGCCTTTGAAGCCCTTAAGGTCTACAAAGCTGTTCAGTCTGGCTCCATTGAACAGGCTAGATATCAGGTTGGCATGATTGTTGGGAGAGAAACGAATCATCTTTCCATTCCAGAAATTTGTAATGCGACCATCGAAACGGTAGCAGAAAATGCTAGTGATGGCGTAATCGGTCCCTTATTATGTCTATTTCTTGGTGGGCCAGTCTTAGCAATGGGCTACAAGGCTATTAATACGCTAGATTCAATGGTAGGTTATAAAACAGCCAAATATCGCAAGATTGGATTTGTTTCAGCTAAAATGGATGACTTGGTTAATCTCATCCCTGCTCGTTTCACCTGGTTCTTTATGTTGGCCAGTGCTAGAATTTTGCAATTGGATTTCAGAAATGCCATAAAAATTGGCTGGAGAGATCGTTACCAACATGCGAGCCCAAATAGTGCTTTCCCTGAATCTGTTGTTGCAGGTGCCTTAGGGATTCAATTAGGGGGAGCTCATGTCTATCATGGCGAGTTGATTTCCAAACCAACCATTGGAGACCCGATTAGAAATGTAGAAGCAGATGATATTTTAACCTCCATTTCTATGCTTTATATGACGACGACGGTCTCAACTTTCGTTTTGTCAATGATTTATTTTGTTCTTGTCATCTATTAGAAAAGGTGTATGTATGTCCTATATTAAAAATCCTTCCTCAATTGAGGAAAAAGTTTTCAAATCATTCAATCAGTCATCGACCAGGATCATCCTGGCTATGAATTCCATGAAGACATGGAAGAGGCTATTATTAAACGTGCCATTCATACCACAGGTGATTTTGACTATCTCTATACTATGAAATTTATCAATCATGTCAATGAACGAATCGTTGACGTGATTCAGAATAAAGGGACCATCATTGTTGATTCCAGCATTTCTTTAAATGGGATCAATAAACGCGTGTTGGACCAAATGGGCGTTTCCTACCGTTGCCTCATTAATGATGAAGATGTCATCCAACTTGCCAAAGAAAAAAACATTACTCGAGCAATGGCTGCTGTTGAAAAAGCAACAGAGATCGAAGGACCTAAGGTATTTGCTTTTGGTGGAGCTCCGACTGCTTTGTTCCATCTCCTCGATTTGATCAAAGAGAAAAAAGTTGAGGTAGATGCGATTATCGGTGTACCTGTTGGATTTATTAATGTCATAGAGTCTAAGGAAGCTTTATTAGAGACCGACTTGCCTGTCATGGTCAATGAGGGACGTAAAGGGGGAAGCACCCTTGTCGTGGCCATTATTAATGCGATTATCTATCAAATGCAAACGATCGTAACAGAAGACTATGTTCGTTATTCAACTGCTTTAAATGATAAAAAAGGATAAGGTTTTTATGAGTTATATAAAAGTATCAAATCAGATTGAAGAAGCCAGCTTTAAAAAGATTCAAGAAATTATTGATCAAGAACATCCAGATATTGTTTTTGATAATCCATTTCATGAAGCGGTTTGGAAGCGAGTTGTTTTTGCAAGTGCGGATTTCGATTACCTCTACAACATCAAATTTTCAAATGATGCCATCGACCATATTTTGGATGTGATCAAAAATAAGGGGACCATTTTTACAGATACGACCATGGTTCTAGGTGGATTTAATAAAAGAATCTTAGATGAACTAGGGGTGGCCTACAGATGTTTGGTCAATGAACCAGCGATTTTTGAAGAAGCTAAGGCAAAAGGGATCACTCGTTCCATGGCAGCGGTAGAACATGCAGCCAATGAGTTGGGGCCTAAATTGTTTGTATTCGGAAACGCTCCAACTTCTATCTTTAAAGTCTTGGATATGGTAGAAGAAGGAACATTAGTCCCGGATGCCGTTATTGGTGTTCCAGTTGGCTTTGTCGGTGCAGCTGAATCAAAACAAAAACTACATGAGAGCTCAATTCCTTCTATTGTCGCATTGGGAAGTAAGGGAGGAAGTACGATTGCAGCAGCAGTAGTCAATGCTATTCTGTACCAGTACAAACAGGAAATGGATGATTACCAACGCTTCGTAGTCCCAAATAATTGAGTAGTGAAGGAAATAGAATTCTATGGATGATTACGCATATGTCAACGGAAAAAAACTAAGAAAAGGGTTCACTACAGGAACTTGTGCGACAGCTGCGACAGCCGCCGCGATTAGTATGATTCTCAATCAAGATATCGAAGAAAAAGTTACAGTTTCTACGGCGAATGGTGTCGAAGTAACAATGGATATCAAAGATCCTTCTTTTGGTGAACTGACTGCTAGTGCCGCTGTCGAAAAGGATGGTGGTGATGATGCAGATGCGACGCACGGACTCCTCATTTATTCGACAGTGACTCTCTTGCCGGATTCAAACGACATCGAGATCGATGGTGGAGAAGGTGTTGGTCGCGTCACGCAAAAAGGACTCAAATGTGATGTTGGAATGGCAGCGATTAACCCAACTCCTCGGGCGATGATTGAAAAACAGCCCGACAATTACTTGGTCCAAACTGCGGAGCAAAAATTATTATTTCGGTTCCGGGTGGAGAAGAAACAGCCAAGTTGACCTATAATTCACGCTTAGGAATTGTAGGAGGGATTTCCATTTTGGGGACGACAGGAATTGTCAATCCTATGTCAGAAGAGAGTTGGAAGGCGTCCATTACGATTGAATTAACCATGTTGTACAATCAAGGCTATCGATCGGTTGTGTTAGCTCCCGGAAATTACGGCGAAGACTTTGCGACCAATGTGCTGGGGATTCCACCTCATCGAATTGTGAACATGAGTAACTTTGTTGGTCATGTCCTTAAAGAAGTTCAACGGATCGGCTTTACTCGGGTTCTAATGGTTGGCCATATGGGTAAATTTGTCAAGGTGGCTGGTGGAATTTTCTCAACTCATAGTAAAGACTCAGATGCGCGAATGGAAATCATTATGGCCAATCTCGCCTTGTTGGGTGCTCCAGTTGAACTTCTTGAGAAAGTGGATCAGTGCATTACAACAGATGCTGCTGGAACTTTCATTGAGGAGTACCACTACGAAGAAGTTTATCAAGTGCTTGTAGACAAGATGAAATTCCGTTCGGAGCGGTTGCTACGAAATCGGAAGCCGGAAGTCAGCATTGATGTAGTAACCTTTGGGACAGAAGCTGGCTATCTAGCTTCAACCCAAACATTAGAAGAAATAGCGGAGGAATGGACGTGATCTATGTAATTGGAATAGGGCCAGGAGCCCCTTCCTATGGACTTTTAGGAAGTGAAGAGATATATGAGAAGGCAGACTATATTCTTGGAAGCGAGCGACATTTAGAAATCCTTCCAGCTGCCTATCAAGAAAAAGGAGTTGTACCTCCAAAGAAACTGGCTGAGTTGGCTCAACTAATAGAGTCTTATCCAGAAGATTCAACCATTCTTTATCTAGCATCGGGCGATCCCCTGATCTATGGTTTGGGAAAATGGTTGTCTGAGAAATTTAAAGGGCACGTGGTGATCCAACCAGGTATTTCTTCCTTCCAGTACCTCGCGAGCAAAGTCTCTCTCCCTATGAATGATGCCTACCTAACCAGTAGCCATGCAAAAATTCCTGATTTTGATTTCTTGCTCTCTCTACCCAAGGTATTTATGGTGACGGATAAGAAAATTGGTCCCTATGAAATAGCCCAAGAAGTGATGAAACGGGGATTGAAAAAAGTCTTAGTCATTGGTGAAAATCTTAGCTATGAAGATGAAAAATTGAAATTTTAGCAGAAGATCAAGTGATCGATCGTCAATATGAAATGAATGTGGTGGTGATACTAAATGAAGGATTCGGCATTTATTAGAGCAAAGGTTCCCATGACCAAAGAAGAAGTCAGAGCAATCAGTATTGATAAATTAGACTTACATAAGGCTAAGAGAATGTTGGATATTGGCTCTGGTACGGGAAGTGTAACGATTCAAGCAGCTGTTTCCTTTCCAAATTTAGAAGTAGTCGCCATTGAACAAAATGAAGACGCTGTCGCCTTGACACAGGAGAATATTGAATACTTTGGGTGTCAGAATATTACTCTGATAAAAGGCAAGGCTCCTGTTGAGCTTGAAGGCCAATTTGATGCTATTTTTGTCGGTGGAACCGGTGGCAATATGGCAGAAATCTTTAAGTGGTGTGAACATCTCTTGGTTCCAGGAGGCCGCTTTGTTTTAAACTTTATCCTCTTGGAAAATGCCATGGAAGCGATTCAACTTGCTGAAGAGCTGGAATGGCAAGACTTAGATGTCGTATCCATCCAAGCGAGCAGATGGTCTGCCTTAGGAAAAGGGCATTATTTCAAACAGCAAAACCCAACGATTATTGTTTCAGCGGTAAAACCAGAAAGGAAATAAAGGTATGTCGATTGTACATTTTGTAGGTGCAGGACCGGGTGATGTGGAACTCATTACCCTAAAAGGTTATCGAAATTATCCCAAGCGGACGTGGTCATTTATGCGGGTTCACTCGTGAATCCTGATCTTCTTCAATATTGTAAGGAAGGTGCTGAGATTCATGATAGCGCGTCTATGCATTTGATGGAAATTATCGATGTCATGGAAGAAGCGGTGAAGGCTGGAAAAGATGTTGTTCGCTTACAAACAGGCGATTTCTCTATCTATGGTTCCATTCGTGAGCAAACAGAAGAGATGAAGAAGAGAGGAATTGAATTTGACTGTATTCCTGGAGTGAGCTCTTTCCTAGGGGCTGCCTCAAGTATCGGAACAGAATATACAGTCCCTGAAGTCTCTCAGAGTGTGATTATCACTCGTATGGCTGGACGGACCCCTGTTCCTGACCGGGAATCACTCCGAAGTTATGCTCAACACAGAACCTCTATGGCCATTTTCTTATCTGTACAGGGGATTGAAAAAGTGGTGGCTGAATTGGTCGAGGGTGGCTATCCAAAAGAAACTCCTGTCGCTGTGATTTATAAGGCAACTTGGCCAGATGAACGCAAGGTCTTTGGGACATTGGAGACCATTGCTGAGAAGGTCAAAGAAGCTAAAATTAGAAAAACTGCCTTGATTTTAGTAGGAGATTTCTTGGGTGAAGAGTTTTACTACTCTAAGCTCTATCACAAAGATTTTCACCATGAATTCCGTAAAGGATTGAGTTCGCATGCTAAATGATTCCCCTCGTTACGCCATTGTGGCGGTTACCAACAATGCAAAAAATCTAGGACTAGAGCTCAAGGAAAAACTTGGGATTGATTGTCCGGTCTATACCACTGTGAAAATCGCTGACTCTCGAACGGTACCGATTGAAGGTCGTGTCATTGAAGGACTTCGGACGGTATTCCAAGAGGTCGATGTCTTAATTTGTATCATGGCGATTGGAGCGGTTGTCAGAGGCATTGCTCCCGTTATTAAAGACAAAACAACAGATCCTGCTGTAATCGTGATGGATGAAAAAGCCAATCATGTGATTAGTTTATTGAGTGGTCACTTAGGTGGGGCCAATCAGGTTACACTTAAAATTGCTGAATTATTAGATTCAAATCCAGTGATCACGACTGCAACAGATACACAAAATGTTGTAGCCTTGGATAATATTGCGAAAGAAGTAAATGGGTGGCGGGAAGAATTGCGCCACTTAGTGAAAGTATTTAATTCTTATCTAGCAAATAAGGACTGTGTCTATTTTTATCAAGAAAAGCCTTGGGTATCTGACCTGAGAGGGCTAACAGTAATTGAAGAAAATCAGATTGAGGAAGTCCTTGCTAATAAGAGTCCATTTATTTGGTTGACCTCTCAAGCAGTTGAGGTTGACGAAGAAGTGGTAGCCCTGATTCATCCAAAACCCTATGTTTTAGGAGTTGGAGCAAAGAAGGATCTTCCGCCTTCAACCTTTATGGAATCTTTTCGTGCATTTTGTGAGCAAGAGGGAATCTCTGGTTCAGAAATTGCAAAAATTGCTAGTATTGATGTCAAAAAAAATGAACAGGCTATACTAGAATTGGCCCAACACCTTGACTGTCCTTTCCACACCTACACTAAGGAGGAATTGCTAGTGGTGGCGGATAAATATCCGCAATCAGAATTTGTCAAGAAGACTGTTGGGGTTGGAAGTGTGGCGCTTGCTAGCGCTGATCTTGCAAGTAAAGGAAATGTGCTGACCAAACGGTTTGCACAAAACGGTGCGACATTTGCACTTGGAAAAATAGTTAATCATTATTAAGGAGAAATACATATGTTATACGTTATTGGACTTGGCCCAGGTAAAGAAGAATTGATGTCTCAAGAGGCATTGGAAGCGATCAAGGATTGTGAAATTATTGTAGGGTATTCTACCTACATGCGCTTGATTAAAGATTTAGTAAAAGACAAAGAAATGGTTGCGACTGGGATGCGTCATGAAATTGAACGCTGTCAAAAAGCCATTGATCTAGCTCACGAAACTGGAAAAAATGTTGGAGTTGTTTCTAGTGGAGATGCCGGTGTATATGGAATGGCTGGTTTGATCCTTGAGTTATTAGAAGAGAACGATACTCTTGAAGTGAAAGTGGTTCCAGGGATTACAGCAAGCCTAGGAGCAGCTGCAGTTATGGGAGCACCTCTCATGAATGACTTCTGTCATATTTCACTTAGTGACTTGATGACTCCATGGGAAATGATTGAAAAACGTCTTCATGCAGCGGCACAAGGTGATTTTGTCGTATGTCTCTACAACCCAAGAAGTAAAGGTCGTCCAGAGCACTTAGCAAGAGCGCTTGAAATTATGTCTCAATACAAATCGAAAGACACGATTGTCGGAATTGGGAAGGATATCGGACGTAAGGAAGAAGAAATTATTCTTACTACGATTGAAGACTTGGATGAAACTCTTGTAGACATGACTACGATTGTCATTGTTGGAAACAAAGAGACTTATGTGAAATGGACGCATGATTACACCTCGAGGATATACACTATGATGAAACTACTTTTTGGTGGAACAGCTGAAAGTACAGAGATTCTTGAATTCCTCTCGCAACAGAATATTCCGGTGACTACCTCTGTTGTATCAGATTATGGCCGCCATTTAGCTTCAAAATTTGGGCAGGACGTGGTCCAAGGGAGAATGACGGCTGACCAAATGGTGGCTTTCATCAAAGAGAATGACGTAGATGAAATTATTGATGCTTCCCATCCCTTTGCGGATATTGTCTCTCAAGAAGCGATGAAAGCAGCCAATCAGGCGGGAATTCCCTATGTGCGCTTCGAAAGACAAGCTACCCTCGACTTATCTGGTGCTACCGTTGTCCATTCGACAGAAGAAGCCATTGAATACATCAAAGAGAAACAGTATAAAACAGTCTACTTAGGAACTGGAAGCAAAACCTTGCCATTATTTGTCCATGGTTTACCAGAGTCCCGTATTGTGGTTCGTGTTCTTCCGACTTCAGAAGTTCTAAAAGGTTGTGAAGAGTTGGGACTTGTTCCGGATCAAATTGATGCGATTAAGGCTCCTTTCTCTAAAGAGTGCAACAAGCAATTGCTGGCGCGCTCGAAAGCGGAAGTATTTGTTTCCAAAGAAAGTGGAAGTATTGGTGGGATTCGGGAAAAAATCGAAGGCTGTCAAGAACTCGGAATGGATTGTGTGATTATTTCACGACCAATTGTAAACTATCCTAAAGTAGTATCAACTATTGAGGAATTGGCAACCCATTTAAAGAAAGAGGTGAATGGATGAGCGGCTTTGTTAGTTTAGTAGGTGCGGGTCCAGGGGATGAAGAATTAATCTCTATTAAAGGAGCACGGAGACTAGAAGAGGCAGATGTTCTCATCTATGACCGCCTAGTCAATCCCATGCTTCTGACCTACACAAAAGCCAACTGTGAAAAGATCTATGTTGGTAAGATACCTAATCAACCATGTGTTTCTCAAGAAAAAATTGAAGAAGTTTTGGTTGCAAAAGCCAAAGAAGGGAAAAAAGTTGTCCGCCTAAAAAGTGGTGATCCCTATATCTTTGGCCGAGGGGGAGAGGAAGCTCAAACTCTTATCCAAGAAGGGATTCCCTTTGAAGTAGTACCAGGAATTACCTCTGCTATAGCAGGACTAGCCTATGCAGGAATTCCCATGACCTTTAGAAATATCGCGACTAGCTTTCATGTCTTTACTGGCCATCTACAAGATGCCAGTGAAGCACTGAATTGGGATGCGATTTCCCACTTGAAAGGGACGCTAGTCTTCCTCATGGGAATGAAAAACTTGCAGACCATTTGTGAAGAATTGATGGTTCGTGGTTACGATAAGGAAACTCCAGTTGCGATTATCGAATGGGCGACTCACCCTCAACAACGTTCCATTGATGGAAAATTAAAGACCATTGTTGAACTGGCTGAAAAACACCAGATGAAAGCACCAAGTTTGATTGTGATTGGGGACGTTGTTGCTTTCCGTGAGGAATTGAACTACCATGAAAAATTGCCTTTGTTCGGTCGAAGCCTTTTGGTGCAAGAAACTCCTAATGCTAAGCTTCCGAAATTGTTGAAGGATGCTGGGGCGACAGTGTATGCTTTTCAGTCACCCACTAAATTGCTTGCAAAAGAACTGCAACTTCCTCAACTTTCTAGCATCGACGGTTTAGTAGTGACTGACCCAAGCTCTTGGAACTTCTTTGTTGCCTATTTGCAACAAGAAGACCTAGATATTCGGAGTCTCAGTCATTTGAAAATTGTAGCAAGTGGGCATCATACTATTAAGACCATTAAAGAAGCAGGTATTCGCCTCTATGATCAAATCAATGATTTCGCAGAAGAGAATTTTGTGCAACGAATGAGTGATCAAGATGGAAACTGGATCATTCTAACTTCTGATATTAAGGAAAAAGCAGTAGCAGAAGTTTTAAGCTTCCCAATCCACACCACTCATTCTGTAGCCTTTGAAAGCGAATCTTTCGCTTATCATGCAGAGGATATTCAGCTGATCTGTTTGCCAAACTCTGCTGCAGCCTACCACTTTGTTTTAATGGCAGAGAAAACCCAAGAGAATTGGAAAGAGAAACCGATTGTCATTATGGGAGACAATACCAGATCTGTATTGGAAAAAGCTGGTTATCATCAGTTAATTGAAACAGAAGAAAGAACTTTAAAATCGGTTTGTGAAGCTTGCCAAACTTTTTTTAGAAGGGAAAGTGAAAATGAGTAAAGCGATCATTGTCGTCAGTTTCGGAACCACCTATCCTGAAACACGAAGAAAAACTATTCAAGCCTGTGAAGAGACGATCCAACAGCGGTTTCCAGATTTTCAGGTCCACCGTGCCTTCACTTCGAATGTTGTCATTAAACGTATTAAAGAAAATGAAGGAATCACAGTTCCAACTGTGAACCAATTATTGGAACAATTGAAAAAGGATGGTGTCAAGGAAGTTTATATTCAACCACTCCACATTATCTTGGGAAGTGAGTATGAAAAAGTGGTTCACCAAGCTAACCAGTTTAAAGAAGATTTTGAACTTCTAAAGATCGGAAAACCTCTTCTTTTTAGTGAAGAAGATTATGAAAATGTTGCAAATATCCTTGTAAAAGAATACAATAATAATGGTGTTAATGGAGCAACCATCCTTATGGGACATGGAAGTCAGCATTATGCCTTTACGGCTTATGCTGCTTTGGATCATATGCTGACGGATGAATCTGTCTATATCGGCTGTGTCGAGTCTTACCCTCCGGTAGAGTTACTGGAAAAACGTCTAGAAGCTAAAGGTGTTAAAACAGTTCACCTTGCTCCCTTTATGTTAGTAGCTGGAGATCATGCGACCAATGATTTGTGTTCGGATGAAGAAGGATCATGGAAACACTTCTTTACAGAAAAAGGATACCAAGTGGAGACACACTTGATTGGACTTGGTGAATACCCAAGTATTCAAGAGCTCTATGTTCAACACCTAGAAAAGATAATTCAATAGGAAGGAGGTCAAAAATGGCAACATTTTACGGTATTGGGATTGGTCCAGGAGACAGTGAGCTCGTAACCGTTAAAGCCAAAAATATTCTGGAAACCTTGGATATTTTATACACTCCTGAAGCTAAACGCGGCTCCAAGAGTGTGGCATTGACGATTGCGAGTCCTTATGTCAGTGATCATCTAGAAATTAAACAACGCCACTTTCCAATGGTTCGTTCGTTAGAAAAGAAAGAACCTCAATGGGAACAAATCGCTGCTGAAATTGTAGAAGATGTAAAGGCCGGGAAGAATGTTGGTTTTATCACCTTAGGGGATCCGATGGTCTATAGTACCTATAGTTACCTGTTGAGATTAATTGGGAATAGCATTGAAACCCAAACAATTCCTGGAATTACCTCATTTGGTAGCATGGCATCTGTCTTGGGGCAACCCCTAACCATGGATGAAGAGTCCTTTGCAGTTGTTCCTGCTACAGCAGATGCTGAAAAGATTGACCAAGCACTAGCGATTCATGATACAGTTGTGATTATGAAAGTTGCCAATCATTTGGATGTAATTCTTCCCTTGTTGAAGAAGTACGACCTGATTGAAAAAACATTTTTAGTCAGTCATGCCTCTACTGAAAAGCAAAGAATTTTGTACGGAGTATCCGACTTAACAGTCGATGACAAATTGGATTATTTTACAACCCTACTGGTTAAGAAAAATCCATTAGGATAATGAAAAAGGAGTGAAATTATGAAACAAAGTAAAAAAATGTTAGCAATTGCTCTTTTAGTATTGCTGATCATCTTTAGACCGCAGCCTGTATCTGCCATGCACATTATGGAAGGGTATCTACCTTTAGTATGGTGTATTGTTTGGTTCTTGCTATTTTTACCATTCTTCATTTTCGGTTTGATCAAAATTAAGAAGATTATTTCAAAAGATCCAAATTCAAAAACCATGTTGGCCTTGTCCGGTGCCTTTATCTTTATCTTATCTTCCTTGAAGATCCCTTCAGTAACAGGATCGAGCTCTCACCCAACAGGTGTTGGTTTGGGAACCGCTATGTTTGGGCCATCTGTGATTAGTGTATTAGGAACGATTTGTTTGTTGTTCCAAGCCTTGCTTCTTGCCCACGGTGGATTGACAACCCTTGGAGCTAATGCCTTTTCAATGGCAGTCGTTGGTCCTTTTGTTGGATTTGCGGTTTATAAATTTAGCCGTTCCTTGAAATTGTCTAAGCCAGTATCACTCTTCTTGTGTGCGACCATTGCTGACTTAGCAACATACGCAACCACTTCGCTTCAACTTGGATTGGTCTTCCCAGATCCAACTACTGGATTTGTGGGGTCTACCATTAAGTTCTTTGGAGTCTTTCTGATTACGCAAATTCCAATTGCCATTGTAGAAGGACTACTTACAGTTATCTTCTATAACTTGATTTCTGAAAATGTGACAGAAAGAGAGGGGCTTTTCCTATGAAAAAACACAAGAATCTTTTGTTATTAGCAGCTATTGTTGCGATTATCCTTGGTGCTTTCTTATTTGCGCCTAAGGGAGTTGAATATAGTGGTACAGATGATGCTGCAGAAAATGCTATTTCTACTATCCAGAAAGATTATAAACCATGGTTCTCACCATTGTTTGAACCACCAGGATCAGAAGTTGAAAGTTTGCTTTTTACCCTTCAAGGGAGTATCGGTGCGGGAATTATCTTTTATGTCATCGGTTACCAACGAGGGAAAAACACCAAGATAAATAAGTCATTGTATTAAGTATTTGTAGGGGAGGAAACTATGTTTGTCATTGATCGCTATGCTTATAACAACCGTTGGACCGCAGTTCCAGTGGTGCATAAATTTATTTTATATGTTTTATTGATGGTCGTCTCATTCTCTGGTTTCCTTCCTTTACAAATCTTGTTAATGGTTGCGATGGTACCTCTAACTTGCTATATTGCCAAAGTTCCAGTTTTAAAATACCTAGGCTGGTTTCGTTACCCCTCTATTTTTATCTTATTGAGTATGGCAACCTTTGTTTTCAGCTATGGAGAAAATAGTCAGCAGTTCTTAATAGCCTTCCCTGTAGGGAACCATGGCTATTTTGGTATTTTCCAAGCTTCGGCAAAACAAGTGCTTCCTATTGTGATGAGAATATACTGTTCTTTAATTTCAACCTATTTTTTTGCATTAACTGTTCCATTTAGTCAAATGATGAAGTTGTTTAAACGTCTTCATTTACCTGATATTCTAATGGAATTAATCGTTCTCATGTATCGTTTTATCTTTTTAGTCTTAATCGAATTTATAACCATTCGCGATACCTTAGATTTAAAATTTTCATTTGTAAATAAGAAAAAGACCTATCTTGCTTGGGGAAGATTAGCCAATACCTTGTTTGTCAAATTATTGGCGGATAATCAGCGGTTAAATGATGTTTTAACCTTGAGATTTGCTCAAGCTAAAGAAATCAATGAAGAGGAATAAAAATATGTTAAAATTAGAGAATATTACGGTTTTATTTGATGATTTGAAAGCTGTGGACCATGTGAATATGGAATTCATGGAGGGAAAGATCACCGGTATTATTGGAACCAATGGTTCCGGAAAATCTACCCTGATGAAGGTCATGACAAAACTTCTCAAGCCCCAAGAAGGCAGTGTGAGTTTGGATAATCAGGTGATTCAAGATAAGAAAAAAGCCTTGTTTGCCTACCGGCAAGAAGTCAATATGGTCTTTCAAAATCCGGAGCAACAATTATTTTATACCATTGCCAAAGATGATATTGCTATGGCGCTAGAGAATTTAGGATATTCTAAAGAGGAGTGCGAGAAACGGGTTCGAGAAGCGATTGAACTGATGGACATCGAGGAGTTGCAGAACCGACCTGTGCAATACTTGAGTTACGGCCAAAAGAAAAAAGTAGCCATTGCGGGAATGTTAGCTCTCAAACCACGTTTTCTATTATTAGATGAGCCAACCGCTGGGCTGGATCCTAAAGGGCGGGACCAAATGGCCATGATTATGAAAAAACTTGTTTCCAATGGAACCAGCATTATTGTTACCAGCCACGACATGGATCTCATGTATGACTGTTGTGACTATGCCTACCTCATCAAAAAAGGCAAGATCATGACCCAAGGGACCAAATATGAAGTGTTCCAGGAAGAAAACTTGTTGTTGGATGCTGGACTTTCTGTTCCATGGATTGTCAAACTCCATCAGGCCATCCAGACGCCCCTAGTTGAAAATGAAGCTATCCTATTTGAGCAGTTGAAAGAAGGATATGTATGGCAAAATCGTTAATGATTCAGGGAACAGCTTCCGATGCAGGTAAAAGTTTAATTGCTGCAGGCTTGTGTCGTATTTTAAAGCAAGATGGCTACACGGTCGTTCCCTTTAAATCTCAAAATATGGCCTTGAACTCCTTTATCACCAAAAAAGGATTTGAGATGGGGCGAGCACAGGTGGTACAAGCAGAAGCAGCGGGCATTGATCCAGATGTCCGTATGAATCCGGTCTTACTCAAGCCCACTTCAGACCGCAAATCTCAAGTGGTTTTTATGGGGAAAGTCCTAAAAGATATGGATGCAGTGGATTACCATGAATTTAAACAGGAGTTACTGCCTAAAATCAAAGAGGTCTACCAAGAATTGGACCAGGAGTATGATGCCATTATTCTGGAAGGAGCGGGCAGTCCAGCCGAAATCAACTTAAATGAACGCGATATCGTCAATATGGGGATGGCGCGTCTGGTTGATGCTCCGGTTATCTTAGTTGCGGATATTGACAAAGGAGGAGTATTTGCCTCTATTTATGGTACAATCGAATTAATGCCAGAAGAAGACCGCAAGCGTATCAAAGGGGTTCTAATCAATAAATTTAGGGGAGATGTTGCCCTCCTTCAATCCGGAATTGATATGATCGAAGAGCTGACTCACGTGCCTGTCCTAGGAGTGGTCCCTTATGCAGATATCGATATTGATAGTGAGGATAGTGTAGCTTTAGGAAGTAAAGGACGTAGCTTTAATCATGAAAAAGATTTGGATGTGGCCATTATCACCCTGAAACGCATCTCAAACTTTACAGATTTTCATAGTTTAGAAATCCAACCGGACGTTTCAGTCCGTTATGTCATGCCAGGGGATGCCATTGGAAATCCGGATCTCTTGATTTTACCTGGAAGTAAAAATACGATCGAAGATATGCAAGTTCTCCAAAAATCAGGGATTGTTGATGAAATCCGTAAGTGCGCTGATGAAGGCATTCGCATTTTTGGAATTTGTGGAGGCTTCCAACTCTTAGGCAAGAAAATTTCGGATCCAAACCATGTCGAATCAGAATTGGATGAAATTGAAGGCTTAGGACTTCTTGATGTTGAAACCCAGATGCAAGGAACTAAACGAACCACTCAGGTTCAAGCAGAACATGAGGGTCAACTCTTAGAAGGTTACGAAATTCATATGGGGGAAACTGAAATTTCTGATCAGGTATCGCCATTCTCTCGCATTGTCCTTCAGAATGGTCAAGAGACTAGTAGGTATGATGGTGCCGTTTCACCAGATAAACGAATCCAAGGAACCTATCTTCACGGGGTCTTTGATAATTCTCAATGGACGCGCGATTATTTGAACCAAATCCGCATGGAAAAGGGCTTGGAACCCATCACGGATCAGACGATCGATCTCAAAGAATTCAAGGATTTGCAATATGATAAGCTGGCAGCAGTTATTCGTGATGCAGTCGATATGAAAAAGATTTACCAGATTATGAACGGAGAAGAGCTTTAATGAGAATTTACACAAAGTATGGGGATAAAGGGTTTACCCGACTATATGGTGGGGATCGTGTCTCCAAAACACATATTCGTGTGGAGGCATACGGGACCATGGATGAATTGTGCTCTCAAGTTGGCTACCTGGTATCTGAAATGAAAGAATACAAAGAACTAGATGATATCAGGGAAGAATGTGAAGAAATTCAGCAGCATTTATTTGACTGTGGAAGTGATCTTGCCACTCCTAGAGAATTGAGACCTTACAAGCAAAAGGAGTCAGATATTACCTTCCTAGAAGAAAAAATGGATGCTTATATGCATATTCCAGAAAAGATTGATCGCTTTATTATTCCCGGTGGTCATCGGATTGCCAGTCTCTGTCATGTAGCTCGTACCATGACTCGTCGATTGGAGCGAAAAATGGTTGCTGTCATTGAAGCGGATGAAATGGTCAATGAAGTCGGCTTGATCTATATCAATCGCCTGTCAGATTACTTCTTTGTCATTGCTCGCTTGGTCAACCATCGCTTAGAAGTCAAAGATACAGTCTATAAACGAAGTGCTAAGATTTTTAGAGAAAGAAAAGAGGGAGAATAGTCATGTATCCCGTCATGATGAATATCCAAAATAAACCAGTCGTCATTATTGGTGGGGGAAAAGTAGCAGCCCGCAAGATTAAGACTTTATTGTCAGAAGGGGCGAAGGTTACTGTGATTAGTCCTGAAATCAATGATGCGATTCCCAAGGCGCAGGTTGAATGGATTCAAAGAAGCTACCAAACAGGGGATTTGCAAGGAGCAAAACTGGTATTTGCCTGCACAGATAACCAGGAAGTCAATAAAAAAGTGATGGAAGAGGCACATCCTAGTCAGTTCGTTAATAATACTGGGGATAAGAAAAATTCAGATTTTTATAATGTGGCTATTGCTTCAAATAAGGAACTTTCCGTCATGATCTCTACAAACGGCTTATCTCCATCGCGCTCAAAAGAAGTCAGAAAAAAGATAGAACAACTTTTAGATCAATTGTAAGAACGGGGCGGACAGAATGTATTTATTGTATGTTGGTGTTACTCATCGTGTAGCACCATTATCATTTTTAGAGCGGGTTCATTTTTCTGATGAAGAGAAAAAAGAAGCTCTACTCAAATTAAAAGCGGAAAAAAGTATTCTGGAAGATGTCATCCTTTCAACCTGTAACCGAACAGAGTTGTATCTGGTCGTTGACCAACTGCATACTGGTCGCTATTATTCCAAGCATTTTTTAGCAGATTGGTTTCAGATTGACATCGAAGAACTAGAGCCTTATCTTACGTTTAAAGAAGGTAATGACGCATTAGAACATTTATTTAGAGTATCCATTGGCTTGGATTCCAAGATTGTGGGTGAAACGCAAGTTCTCGGTCAATTAAAGCAGGCCTTTTTGAGCGCGCAAGAAACTGGAACGACAGGAATCGTCCTCAACCAAGCTTTTAGACAAGCAGTGACCTTTGCGAAAAGAATGCACGATGTCTACCGGATCAATGCCCGGCCCATGTCCATCGGTTTGACCTCTTTACAAATGTTGGATAAGGAAGACCTTGATTATGAGAATACAAAAATCGTAGTCATCGGATTAGGGGAAATCGGCCAATTAGTGACCAAGTATGTTTTACAACGTCCCTTTCAGTCTATCCGCTTGGTTAACCGTACCCTTTCCAAGGCCAACCCTTATTTAACAGAAGAACGTATTCAGGCTTATTCTTGGGATCAGTTAGAAGAAGCCGTGAAAGATGCGGATATTATTTTCACTGCTATCAAGTCTGAAGGATATATTCTCTATCCACATATGGTGAAAGCAGGAGCGATTGTTTTCGACTTGTGTTTACCACGGACCTGTCACCCAAATTCGGCCATAACCATTCACAATATCGAAAATATTACCAGTGAATTGCAAGCCTTTTTTGAGGAAAGAAATGAGATTGCTAAGGATATCGAAGCAGAGATCTCCAGTGAACTGGTGAGCTTTGAAGAGTGGAAGCAACAGTTAGGCATTATTCCCCTGATTCAAGAGATTCGTGAAAAGGCGATTCAGGCTCAGGAATCGGCCATGGAAAGTTTATTACGTAAACTTCCAGATTTGACAGAACGAGAAAAGAAGCAGATTTCCAAGCATATGAAGAGCATTATCAATCAGATCTTGAAGGAGCCTTTGTTGCAATTAAAAGAAATGTCTGTGGGTGAAAATTCTGAATATGATATTGCCTTAATTGCTAAAATTTTCGATCTTCATAGTGGAAAGGGAGTAAACCATGAGAAGGATTAAAGTCGGAACGAGAAAAAGTCAGTTGGCCATGACCCAGACCAAAATGGTGGTCCAGCGCTTAAAAGAATGCCATCCTGATGTTGAGTTTGAGTTGGTTCCTTATAAAACTCAAGGAGATCGGTTGGTTCATGTATCTCTGCAAACTATTGGTGGGAAAGGGGTCTTCGTCAAAGAAATTGAGCAGGCGCTCTTAAATAAAGACATTGATATTGCTATCCATAGTTTAAAAGATGTTCCTTCTATCCTTGTGAACGGATGTACCATTGGGGCCATTCCCGAGCGAGAAGATGTTAGAGACTGTCTGATTTATAGAGAGGAAGGCATGACGCTTGAAACTCTTCCGCAAGGGGCAGTTGTAGGAACCAGTAGTATTCGACGTCAGGTTCAACTTCAGAGTTTAAGAAGTGATCTCCAATTCAAACCTTTACGTGGAAATATTGATTCGAGAATCCGCAAGTTACAAGAAGGCGAATGCGATGCCATCGTGCTAGCTGCTGCGGGCTTAAAACGGATTGGGTATTTGGATCAGTTACCCTCTCTCAATATAGAATTTTTAGATCCACATACATTTATTCCTGCTGTTTCACAAGGGGCCTTAGCAGTCGAATGCCGGGAAGATGATGAGGAAGTCCTAAATCTATTGGCTGCGATTCATGATCAGGAAGTAGAAAACTGCATCCATTTGGAAAGAAGCTTCCTCAGCTTGATGAATGCGGATTGTACTTTTCCAGTAGGAGCTCATGCTCAATATATCGAGGGGCAATACCAGTTGAAGACCATGTTGGCAGATGGTAAGGATCGTTGCCTGTATGTATCTCTCACTTCTGAGGATGGGAGCGATCTTCCCAAACGGGCTTTGGAGCAATTAATGGAAAAAGGAGCCTTAACAGACAAATGGTGGGAAGCTTAATTATTTTTACAAGAGAACAAGAACCCTCTGTCGAATTACAAACGTTACTGGATCAGAACCAAGTCAGATGGTTGCATGCGCCACTTATTTGCACACAAGGCAATCCCCTTCCACTCATTTTTGAAGAAAAATTGGCCAAAGCTGATTGGGTCTTTTTTACAAGTGCCAATACCGTTCAATTATTTCTTCCCTATTTGAGACCCGATTTAAAGATTGCTTCGATCGGAAGTCAGACCAGTAAGTTATTAAGAGAGCATCAAGTAGATGTCACCTTTGAGTCCAGTAGTCAGTATGGAGTGGACTTTATCAAGGAGTGGGCTAGTCAATATGGGAACCAGCAGAACATTCTCTTCCCTCATAGTGATTTGGCCAATCCGACCTATCCAAAGATGTTAGAGGAGTTGGGACATGATGTTTATGCTTGGCCTCTTTATCAAACGGTTGCCAATCATGAGGGAGTCGCTAAAATAAGAGACATCTTGTCCTTAGAGGAAAAAAATGCGTATGGACCTTTGCCAGTCCGTCGGCCTGGGATGTTTTTTATCAAGAGGGGCTTTCTTTGCCAAAACATCACCAAATTGGTGTCATTGGAGAGACCACAGCAAAAGCTGTTATAGATTGTGGCGTCTCTGTCAACTATATGCCTTCTAGTCCCTCCATGCTACAATTGGTAGAGGTAATCATAAAGGAGATACAAGATCATGAATTTTAAAAGACATCGTAGACTTAGAAAAAATTCTCTCATGAGAGATTTGGTTAGAGAAACGACTGTAAGCGTCAATGACTTTATTCAACCGCTTTTTGTAAAAGAAAATCTAGAGCAAAAAGAAGAAGTGGCTTCCATGCCAGGTGTTTTTTTCAATTTGCTTTAACAGATCTTTTAGAAGAGGTGGAATCTTGTGTGCAACTTGGGATTAAAGCCTTTATTCTATTTGGAATCCCAGCAGAAAAAGACGAAGTTGGTTCACAGGCCTCTAACCCAGACGGGATCGTTCAAAAAGCCCTTCGCTTGATTAAGCAACAATACCCGGACCTCATTCTAATTGCGGATACCTGTCTCTGTGAATTTACTAGTCATGGACATTGTGGCATCCTAGATGGTGAAACGGTTGTGAATGACCTGTCTTTGGACCGCTTAGTCCAAGTAGCTATTAGCCAAGCAGAAGCCGGAGCAGACATTATCGCTCCTTCGAATGCCATGGATGGATATGTTGCGGCGATTCGAGAAGGTTTAGACAAATCTGGCTTTGACATGGTACCGATTATGTCTTATTCGGTTAAATTTGCCTCTAGTTTTTATGGACCATTTCGAGATGCCGGTGAAAGTGCTCCTGCTTTTGGTGACCGAAAGACGTACCAGATGGATCCAGCAAACCGTTTAGAAGCTCTCCGGGAAGCTCAAAGCGATGAAGAAGAAGGAGCAGATTTCCTCATGGTGAAACCAGCTCTTGCCTTCTTAGATGTCTTGAGAGATTTAAGAAATCAAAGCGATCTTCCTCTAGTGGCTTATAATGTCAGTGGAGAATACAGTATGGTGAAGGCTGCTGCTGCCCAAGGTTGGATTGATGAGCGTGCCGTTGTGATGGAAAGTCTCATCGGAATGAAGCGGGCAGGAGCGGATTTGATTATTACCTATTTTGCTAAAGATGTAGCAGGATATTTGAAAGGCTAGGACGAAAGATGAAACGAACACAATCAAATGATTACTTCAAGGAAGCAGAATCCATTTTCCCAGGTGGTGTCAATAGTCCTGTACGAGCTTTTAAGGCAGTAGGTGGCAATCCTCTTTTCATTGACCATTCCCAAGGAGCTTACCTCTATGATGTGGATGGCAATCAATTTGTGGATTATGTACTTTCATGGGGACCTATGATTTTAGGACATGCTCGGAAAGAAGTGCTTGAAGAAGTCCAAGAGGCTTTATGGGAAGGAACCAGTTACGGTGCTCCAAGTCCGCGTGAAATCACATTGGGCAAACTGATTAAAGAACGCTTGCCTTTGTAGAAAGAATCCGCATGGTCAATTCAGGAACAGAGGCAACTATGAGTGCCATTCGTTTAGCGCGTGGGATTACCAAACGACCAAAGGTAGTGAAATTTATTGGTTGCTACCATGGTCATAGTGATTCTTTCTTGGTTCAAGCTGGATCTGGTGTAGCAAGCTTTGGCATTGCAGACTCGGCAGGTGTCATTCCTGAGGTGGCGCGTGAAACCATAGCCCTTCCATATAATGATGTGAAAGCTCTGCAGACCTGCTTTGACGAACACGGTTCAGAAATTGCCTGTGTCATTGTAGAAGCTGTTGCCGGCAATATGGGCTTGATTCCAGGTCACAAAGAATTTATTGAGGAGATCCGCCGTCTCACGACAGAAGCAGGTTCTCTCTTCATCATGGATGAAGTCATGACTGGTTTTCGGGCTCATTACCAAGGGGCAGTGGGCTTGTATCAAGTCAATCCAGATTTGATCTGTCTAGGAAAAGTCATCGGTGGTGGTTTCCCAGTTGCTGCTTTTGGTGGGAAAGCTCAATATATGAATCAAATTGCTCCACTGGGCGATATTTATCAAGCTGGAACTCTATCAGGGAATCCAATCGCCATGGCAGCGGGCTATGAAAACTTGCGCCTATTGACCAAGGAAGTCTTTGATCAAACTGTCGAAAAAACAGACTATCTCTGTCAGGGGATCCGTCAGTTGGCTGAAAAACATGGACTAGCCCTCCAAGTGGTCTCTGTTGGAACCATGTTTGGATTTTTCTTCTCAGAAAAACCAGTTTTGAATTTTGAGGATTCCAAACAAGCAGATCACCAACTTTTTGCTAAGCTCCATGGCTTGCTTTTAGAAGAAGGTGTCTATATTGCACCATCTCAGTATGAAAGCAACTTCTTATCAAGTGCCCATTCCTTTGAAGATCTGGATCGTACTTTAGTTGCTTTTGATAAAGCCTTTAGTCAGTTGTCATGAAAGGAAGATTATGGGGAAGATTGTTTTAGTCACGGGCGGTGCTCGTAGTGGCAAATCCTCCTTTGCTGAATCTAAACTCTTGCAGAAGGAAGGGGTTTGTTACATAGCCACTGGTCTCGTAATGAAAGAGGATCCAGAATGGCAGGAGCGGGTCAAGCTCCATCAAAAAAGACGACCACAAAGCTGGGATACGCTTGAGCAGTACCGGGACTTAGCTACCTGGATTGAACAAGACCATCATGGGGATTATTTATTGGACTGTGCGACCATGTTAACTACCAATCGGCTCTTTGATTTGGTCAATGAGTGGTATCCCGAAAAAGGCTTCTTATCGGACGAACAGTTTTTAAGTAAAGCCGAACAGGCCCGTATTTTGGAAGCCATGGAAGCCGAGTGGTCTCAGATACTTTCGGCCATGAAGAAACGCCAAGCTACTTTTTGGATTGTCACCAATGAAGTTGGTCTCGGTATCGTTCCAGATACTCGTCTAGGACGTTACTTTAGAGATCTTCAAGGGCGGGTCAATCAATTGATTGCAAAGGAGGCAAGTGAAGTCTACTTAGTTATTTGTGGACTAGCACAGCAGTTAAAATGATTTCAGCACTGATTATCTATACACAATTTTTTAGTCGGATTGTGATTCCAAAAGCGGTTGATCTCTCCTATGTTCGAAAAGGAGTTCCAATTTTAACCCTCTTTGGTCTCTTATTAGGGCTCATTTCCTCCTTATTTTTTGTTTTAACATCTTTGGTACTTCCGGACACCATCGCTTGGATTTGACCTTGTTCTTTGATGTCCTCTTAACGGGTGGCTTTCATTTAGACGGCCTTGCGGATACAGCAGATGGCTTATTTTCATCTCGCTCTAAGGAACGGATGTTGGAAATCATGAAAGACAGCCGTATCGGGAGTAATGGTGTCTTGGCCTTAATTTTCTATTACGGCCTCATGATCGCGATGGGACCTTATCTTCCTCAACCCAAGTGGCTGATTGTCGCTTCTTTATCTATGATTGGGAAGGTTGGTTTGACCATTCAGCTCTACAAGATGCGCTATGCAAGAGAATCTGGTGGCTCTGGGAATTTCTTTTCTGGTACCAAGACCAGTTCGATCCTCTTAGCTCAGATTGTCCCCCTGGCCGTTCTTATTGCTGGTTTTTGGCTAAAAGGGCTCCTTGCTTATAGCTTGGTCATTCTTGGTACTCTTGCCTTTCGCTGGTTCGTTTATCAAAAAATTGACGGGGAGACAGGGGATACCTTAGGAGCATCAGTAGAAGTAGCTCAGATATTATTTTTGATAGGAATGATCATATGACAGTAAAAAAGTGGTACCTGATTCGCCATGGAGAAACAGACTTTAATAAAAAACGGTTTTTCTATGGAAAAGCGGATGTGTCAATTAATGAGACGGGAAAAGAACAAGCAGCCCTCCTTCATCAATTGATGAAAGGAAGAAATATTTTTCGGGTTTATACCAGTCAGCTCAAAAGAACGCAAGAAACAGCGGCCATCATTTTCCCAGATCAGACCACCACGGCTTATAAAGCATTGAACGAAAGAGATTTCGGCTTATGGGAGGGAAGGACAGCCAATGAAATTCAAGCAGCCTTTCCCTTGGTTTGGGAAGAATGGCTGGAAAGCCCCTTTGAGGTGACGCCATCTAAGGCTGAACCCTTCGATAAATTTAAAGCTCGGGTCTGGTCGATTGTCCAGGAGATTCGCGAAACAGCGGATTCTGAAATCGTGATTGTAGGGCACTTAGGAGTCTTACGCCTGATTTACCAGTATTTGGTCAATACAGAAGCTGATTTCTGGTCGATCGATATCCCACAAGGAACGGTCTTGTTATTAGAGGACAATGATCCCTGGGAAGAAACTCTCATTAAAGAAGAAGCTCACTTGCATCATTCACAGGACAAGTGATGAAATACAAAAATTGTATAGAAAGTAAAACATTGATTGGTAGAGAAGATCTCTTTGTTTTATTTTCTTGCCAATTAAAATATATTAACAGGATGAAGATACAAATGAAAAAATGGAAATTACTTTTAGGAACAGCTTTAGTGAGCGCCGCTCTTCTTGGATGTGCAAAAACTAATCAACCTTCCTCACCTGAGGAAGCAAAAAAAGCTCAAACAGTAGCTATTGGCTATACCCAGTTCCCAACCAATATTGATCCAGCAGATGAATACAATGGCTGGTTCACTGTTCGTTATGGGGTCGGAGAAACCTTGTTTAAAATGGATGATCAGTTAGAACCACAACCTTGGCTAGCTGAAAAAATAGAGCACCCCTCTCAATTGGAGTGGAAAATTACCCTTCGCAATGATGTCACTTTCCAAAATGGGGAAAAATGACAGGTGCTAAGGTAGAAGATTCCCTAAAACGACTTATTGAAAAGAGTAAACGTGCGGCGGATGACCTTGGAATTGAGAGCATCCATTCTGATGGTCAAACCGTCACAATCAAAACAAAATTAGAACAGCCGATTATGAAGAATCTATTAGCAGAGCCTTATTCTGTTATTGTAGATGTGGATGGGAAGGCTGCCTCTGATAAATCTCCAGTAGGGACCGGTCCGTTTCTTATTAAGACCTATACTCCAGAAACAGGAGCTACTTTAGAGGCCTATGAAAACTATTGGGGTGGTAAAGCTAAGGTAGCACAGGTTCAGATTAAATATTTCTCTGATCCGACAGCCATTTCTGCTGCCCTTCAATCCAAAGAAGTCGACGCTGTTTATGGCCTTCCATATGCTAATTTAGCAAGCTTTAAGAAGGACAGCCAGTATAAAATTTCTGAAAAAGAAGGTGGCCGTTACTTAAGCTATGTCTATAACTTTGAAGATCCTTATGTAGCAGATGATCAGTTCCGTCAAGCTTTGGATACCTTGGTCGACAAGAAAACTTATACAGAATCTCTCTTTAAAGGTGCAGCTGTTCCAGCTACAGGACCACTACCTTCTAGCTCCGATTTTGCCTTAGATAAAAGTGTGCATGAGTTCAATGTAGAAAAAGCGAAGAAATTGTTAGATGAAGCTGGCTACAAGGATACCGATGGAGATGGCTATCGTGAAAAAGATGGAAAGAAAGTCACGATCGAATTGCTCTCCTTTACTCGTTTACCAGAAATGCCGTTAGCAATTGAAGCTTCTCAACAACAATTAAAAGAAGTTGGAATTGAAGCGAAGATTCGTAAGGTTGAAGTGAGTGCTGTCGCAACGGAGAAAAATTATGCCTTCACGCCTTATGCCGTAGTCGCTGCTCCGATTGGCGATCCATACGCTTACTTTAACTCAACTGTTAAAACCGGTGGAGTAGGAAATATCGGTCATTATAGCAATGCGGAAGCGGATAAGAAGATCGAAGCGCTAGCAACTGAAACAGATCAGAAAAAACGGATCCAATTAAGTAAGGATATTCAAGCACTTATGGATAAGGATCATGGCTATACGATCATTGGATTTTATAAAGTTGCCATTGTCATGAACAAATCCATCTCTCATTTGGAATCACATCCAACAGATTATTATCATGTAACCAACAAACTCTCGAAGGAATAATGCCATGTTACAACTGACGAATGTTACGGTTTCTTCCCCGTCAAAGGTTATTTTAGATGACCTTTCTCTAACCGTTTCGGCAGGTGAAGCAGTCGGAATTGTCGGAGAAAGTGGAAGTGGCAAAACAACGATTTTAAAACTGCTTTTGGGTCTTCCCTTGAATGATTTAGTCTTTACCCAAGGAAGTATTTCTTATAGAGATCAGGCCATTCGCCCACAAAAGAAACGGATTTCTTATCCCTTTGTGGGGACAGAACTGGCCTGGATTACCCAACAGTCCAGTCTAGGTTTTAACAATAACCGTAAAATCAAGCACCATTACGACGATCTCGTCAAGAGTCATCGCTCTCATGTAGGAAAGATGAGATCTTTAGAAGAATGCCTTCAGATGGTTGGTTTAGATCCAGCACAGATCCCATCAAAGTATCCTTTTGAACTCAGTGGTGGCATGATGCAACGAGTGGCGATTGCTTTGGCCTTAGCCTCACATCCTAAATTGCTCTTGGCAGATGAGCCGACGAGTGCCCTCGATGTTCTCTCAAAGGAATCGTTTATTCAAACCCTGATTGAATTGCTAAGGACCGAAGAATCCAGCCTCTTATTTGTCACTCATGACATGAGTGTCGCCAAAAAGTTGGCAGATAGGATCTTGGTGATGAAGGAGGGGAAGATTGTGGAAGAAGGAAGTCGCGACCAAATTTTCCAAAATCCGCAAGATCCCTACACCCAGAAATTACTAAGGGCTATTCCAAAACTAAAATTGTAGCAGGAGTCACCAAATGACCTATTTACTAGAATGTAAAGATCTCACTCATCATTATAAAGATCCGCTTCCTCATCAGGCTGGTGTTTTTGATGTCTCCTTTACTCTAGAAAAGAGTCATCGGCTTGGTTTGGTTGGAGAATCCGGTTCGGGTAAAAGCACCATTGCCAAAATTCTGAGTCGACTCCTTGATATACAAAAGGGAAATATTCAGTTCTTGGGGCAAGAGCTTACGACTTATGCAGACCTTGAGTTTTACAAAAAGGTACAATACATCTCTCAACAGCCTCAAGAAGCTTTTCATCCTAAAAGGACCTTACAAGCCAGTTTAGAAGAGGTTTGTCAGAATTTTAAAATTTGTCAGACCAAGAAGGAGATGGAAGAGAAGATTGACCAACTCTTGGAAAGAGTTGGTTTGCATCCGGACCTGGCGCAGCAGTTTCCCCACCAATTAAGTGGCGGAGAATGTCAACGGATGGCTATAGCCAGGGCTCTCTTGGTCCAGCCTGACTTATTGATTTGTGATGAGATTACCAGTGCCTTAGACGTGACTGTCCAAGAGGGAGTGATGGACCTCCTACAAGAGATACAGAAAAGCTCCCATACATCTTTTCTCTTTATTTCACACGATATTGCGCTGGTCAGCCAATTTTGTGATGAAATCATGGTACTAAAAGATGGAAAAATTCAAGAGAAAGGGGTGATGTCAGACGTTTTGCGAAATCCGCAATCGGACTACACCAAAATGTTGATGAAACCTTATCTGGAAGAAGGAGGAGCGCCATGATAAGATATTTCATCAAATTACTGTTTCAAATGGTTTTGATTCTGCTCTGTGTCAGCTTTCTTTCCTTTTTACTCGTTTATCTGGCAAAAGGGGATCCTGCAGAAAGTATCTTAAATGCGCAAGGAATTCCTTATACCAAAGAACTACTAGAAGTAAAACGAGCTGAGATGGGCTTAAATGATAGTTTTATCCTGCAATATCTGAGATGGTTAGGAAATATCCTCCAAGGAAATTTTGGAATCAGCTATCGTACAGGAGCCCCAGTTTGGGATCAATTGGTCTTTTACTTTCCAAATACGATCTATCTAGGGATCCATATCTTGCTGGCAACGCTTGCCATTTCCCTTCCTCTTTCGATTTATGCAGCCTATCATATCGGTAGTCGACTGGATCGATTCCTAATGACAGTTTGTGCATTTTTAAATGCGATTCCAAGTTTTGTCATTGGAATTCTCTTCATGCTTGTCTTTTCGGTCAAGCTTGGCTGGTTTCCTATTCAGTCAACCGCAAATGAATTGGGCTTAATTTTACCGATTTCTACCATGGCCCTGACCATGTCTACACGCTATATTCCTCAATTAAGAACGGCCATCCTAGATGAGCTACAGTCACCAGCAGTAGAAGGAGCAAGAGGACGTGGCATACCGGAAGGTCGCATTCTTTTTAAGGATGTCTTGTATAACACCCTTCCCTTTTTGTTGACATTGGTGAGTTTGTCACTGGGTTCTCTGTTAGGAGGTGTTGCTATCATAGAGTATTTATTCTCTTGGCCAGGAATCGGAAAAATGCTGATTGCAGTTGTGGTCAATCGGGATTATCCTCTGGTCCAAGGAGCTGTTCTCGTGATTACACTTGGGGTATTGCTGGTCAATTTTACCACCCAAGCCTTGATCACATGGCTAAACCCTAAGGCCCGTCTTTCGCAACCAAACCCCTTCCTTCTTTTTAAGAAACAGGCTAGTTCTAAAGGAATTGGAGGCTAAGCGATGAAAAAGTTAGTAACCGCAACCTCTATCTCTTGGCTGGATGCCTTCTCTTGGTCCTTTTGATTTCTTGTCTGTCTCCCTTCTTTTTAGGAGACAGCATCACCAAGGTCCATTTAGAAAATGCCCTCCAAGCACCGAATAGCCAAGAGTGGTTTGGGACAGATGCCGTGGGCCGCTCTGTATTTGCTCGAACCCTGAGTGGTGGGATACAAACCATTGTGCCTGCAGTTGGGATCCTCCTCTTGGTTACCCTAGTTGGTTCCTTTATTGGAGTGACCAGTGCCTTGATAGGTGGAAAGTTTGATCGAGCTGTTTTCTTGTTCATTACGGCTTTTCAGTCCTTGCCATCCATAGTCTTAGTGATTGCTATTGTGAGCCTGCTAGGAGTGGGCTTGCAACAAACAGTCATAGCGATTGGCTTAACGGCTTGGACCAAGTATGCCTATATTACGCGGTCGCTGACCCTGCGTTTAAAAAATGAATTTTATGTTCAGTCAGCAAAAATGTATGGAAATAGCTTTTGGAAGACCCTCAAAAATTACTATGTTCCCAGTCTATTTCCACAAATTGTCACCACCATGACCTTTAATGTTTCAACCATCATCATGGAGATTGCTGGCCTTAGTTTTGTTGGACTAGGCGCGCAAGCTCCGTCTCCAGAATGGGGAGCCATGATGAATGATGGTCGTACCTATATCCAGGAAGCTCCCTGGATCGTCGCTTTCCCTTGCATCTTCTTAATCGGGATCATTTTATTGGTTACAAAATTTGGAGATGCCTTACAAACTAGTGTTAATAAAAATAATCAATCATGAGGTTTTTATAATGAAGAAATTTTGGAAATTAGCTGTTACTAGTTTAGCAGTTTTGTGTTTAGCTGCCTGCCAGCAGAATGGCAAGTCTGCAGATAGTAGTGCTGAAAAAGATAAAATCACCCTTGCCTGGGGAGAAGACTTTGGAGATGTCAACCCTCACGTATATAATCCAGATCAATTTGTTATTCAAGATTTGGTATATGAAGGGCTAGTTCGGTACGGAGACAATGGGAAAATTGAGCCAGCTTTAGCTGAGAGCTGGAAAGTCAGTGAAGATGGGAAAACCTATACCTTCAATTTGAGAAAAGCAAAATTCTCAGATGGCTCTGATTTCAACGCAGCCAATGTGAAGCGGAATTTTGACACGATCTTTTCAAAAGAAAACAAAGGAAACCATGAATGGTTTAACTTTACCAATGTTTTAGATAGTTACAAAGTTGTTGATGATCATACCTTTGAAATTACTCTTAAAGAACCATACAGTGCCACACTTTACGATCTTTCTATGATTCGTCCAATTCGTTTCTTAGCAGATGCCAGCTTCCCAGATGGTGATGATACGACCAAAAACAAACTTAAATCTTCAATCGGTACCGGTCAATGGGTGGTTAAAGAAAAGAAATCGAACGAATACATTACCTTCGCACGTAATGAAAACTACTGGGGTGAAAAACCAAAACTAAAAGAGGTTACCGTTAAGATTATTCCAGATGCCCAAACACGTGCTTTAGAATTTGAATCTGGTAAAGTAGATTTGCTGTATGGAAATGGTGTTATTGGTTTAAATACCTTCGCTCAATACAAGAAAGATAAGAAATATACAACGGATGTTTCGCAACCAATGTCTACTCGCTTGTTGCTCTTGAATGCCAAACAAGAAGTCTTCCAAGATAAGAATGTTCGGAAGGCGATTAACCATGCCATTAACAAAAAAGAAATTGCAGAGAAATTGTTCATGGGGGCAGAAACTCCTGCCGATACCATCTTCTCTAAATCAACTCCTCACTCAGATGCTGGCTTAAAACCATATACATTTGATGAAAAAGAAGCAGAAAAAATGTTGGATGCTGCTGGTTGGAAGAAGGGATCTGATGGCATCCGTGAAAAAGATGGCAAGAAGATGGAATTGAATTTCCCTTACATTTCTACCAAAGCAACTGATAAAGACCTAGCTGAATATTTCCAAGGCGAATTGAAGAAAATTGGTGTCGAAGTCAAATTGACGGCCATGGAAGAAGACGATTATTGGGCAAATGCGAAAACAGGAAACTTTGATATGATGCTCACTTTCTCTTGGGGTGCTCCATGGGACCCTCATGCATGGATGACAGCATTGACAGCTGAGTCTGCACATGGTCACCCAGAAAATGTTTCTCTTGAAGCCCTTCCAATTAAGAAAGAATTGGATGAAACCATCAAACAAACCTTGACAGAAGCTGACGAAGATAAAGTAGATGCTGGCTATAAGAAAGCTTTGACCTTGCTCCATGAAGAAGCAGTTTATATCCCATTGACTTATCAGTCAGTGATCTCTGTTTATCGTACAGGTGAGTTGAAAAATGTTCGTTTCGCTCCAGAAGAAAATGCCCTTCCAGTTCGCTATATTGAAAAAGTGAACAAATAAGGACAAGATCTTGACTGAAGGAAACAATGTGGCCTTCTTCAAAGTGATCATCCTTTCACTTTGTTAGGGGACTTCCGGTTTAAAGGATCTTCTGTGGATCTTTTAAACCGGGTCATATTGTTTTTAGGATCTAAGTTTATATGATATGAAAGCTATTTTTAAAAAAATTATTAGTTTTATAAGTGGTTTACTTGTTATCTCCATTATCACCTTTATCCTGACCAAATTTACATCGCAGGATCCAGCAGAAAATTATCTTCGAATCCGGCATTTGCCGATCACCCCTGCAGCTCTTGAAAATGCTAGAAGCTATTTGGGCTTGGATAAATCCTGGATCGAACAGTATCTTTCTTGGTTTGTCAAGGTTCTTCACTTGGATTTTGGGACCTCTTATTTATTGAAGGAATCAGTTGTCAGTTTGATCGCTAGTCGCTTCCTATCCACTTTTTATTTAGGAGTGACATCCTTTATTCTGATTATTGTCGTTTCTATTCCCATTGGGGTTATCAGTGGCTTGAAGACCAATTCCTTCTTTGACAAATGTATTCGGTTCCTTGCTTTTAGCTCAGTATCCATGCCTGCCTTTTGGTTGGGTTACATGTTGATTTTTATTTTTTCTGTGAAATTAGGCATATTGCCTGTATCGGGTAAAAATGAACCTCTAAGCATTGTCTTACCAAGCATCACCTTAAGCTTTTCACTGATTGGCCAATATATTGCCTTGGTGCGAAAAGCCGTATCGACCCAGCTTGAAAGTCCTCATGTTGAGAATGCGCGCATGAGAGGGGTTAAACTACGCTATCTTTTACCCAATCATATTCTTCGAAATGCTTTGCCCTCCATTGCGACTGGCTTAAGTCTAACATTTGTTTATTTAATGACCGGTTCCTTGATTGTTGAAGAAGTCTTCGCTTGGAATGGATTAGGGAGTTTGTTTGTAGAGGCGATTCGATCGATCGATACTCCCTTAATTCAGGGATGTATGATGTTATTTGGCTTGCTATTCTTATTGAACAACGGTGTGATGCAAGCTGTCAACCACTGGATAGACCCACGAGTAAGGAAGAGAGGAAATCGATCATGAAAAAAAGTGTGATGTTTTCTATTTTCATATTAGGTCTCTTGGTTTTCCTTGCTTTGTTCGCCTCCTTTATAGCGCCTTATGATCCCCAGTATGTGGATGTTTCCAATAAACTCCTAAGTCCGAGTCCTCAACATCTTTTAGGAACAGACCAATTGGGAAGGGATGTTTTCTCTAGACTCTTGTACGGGGCACGCTATTCCTTATTCTTAGCTGTTGCGATTAGTATATTGGAAGTAGTGACTGGCTTTATCGTAGGTTTGGTTGTAGGGTGGTATCAGGGGAAAATGGAAGGAGCCTTTCTTTGGTTTACCAATGTCTTGATGGCCTTCCCAAGTTTTCTTCTCTCTCTAGCTACCGTTGGAATCCTAGGACAAGGGATGAGCAATATGATCATTGCCATTGTCATTATCGAATGGATCTACTATGCAAGGATTGTGACAAATCTGGTTATTTCTACCAAACAAGAGCCCTATGTGATTAGTGCTCAGATCATGGGAATGGGGTCATTTCATATCCTCAAAAAGCATATTTTGCCTTTTATCTACAAGCCAGTACTGGTGATCCTTCTCATGAACATCGGGAACATCATTCTGATGATTTCTGGATTTTCTTTCTTAGGAATTGGTGTCCAACCAAATGTTTCGGAGTGGGGTTTAATGCTACATGATGCGCGTGCATATTTCCGAGTTGCACCTTGGATGATGATCGCACCTGGCTTAGCTATCTTTTTAACCGTTATTTCTTTTAACCTATTTGGTGATTATATCGAAGAGAAAGGAGAGAAGAATGGCATCATTCATCATTAAAGATCTTTCTCTTGTAGATCAGGAGGAGTCTCGTCTAGATCGGGTTTCCTTCACCCATCCCTTAGGAGAATCCCTACTAGTGGTGGGAGAAAGTGGATCAGGGAAAACGCTCTTAACCAAGGCTTTAATAGGGATTATTCCTCGGAACATGAAACAGACCGGATCGATTCATTATGGAGATCTCCATCTCGATTCTTTTTCAGACAAAGACTGGAACGCCTTTAGAGGGCAGAAGATCGCCTACTTGGTTCAAAATCCCATGTCTATGTTTAATCCCTTTCAAACGATTTGGACGCATTTCTATGAAACCATAAAGTCATTCAACTCTTTCCAAAAGTGACTGCCACAAGAAAGCTCTTGACGTTTTAGAAAAGGTTCGGATCGTAAATCCGGAAGCGGTTCTCCATCAATATTCCTTTGAACTGAGTGGAGGAATGCTCCAACGGATTATGTTAGGCATTATCTTATGTCTAGATCCAGAAACGATTATACTAGACGAACCAACCTCAGCAGTCGATCGTGTAAACCGTGAGATGATCCTAAGCTTGATCAAAGACCTACTGGCTCAGCACAAGACGGTTATTACCGTTACCCACGACTATTATTTGGCGAGGGAACTCGGGGGCAATATGTTGGTCTTGGAGAAGGGCAAAGTAGTTGAATTTGGAAAAACTGAGGATCTTTTGACAGCTCCAAAAGAAAGCTATACCAAGGAATTATTCTTAGAACAAGATTTGAAGCAGGTGATCAGAAATAATGCTGGAATGTAAAGATATTACGGTCAACTATCAAGGAAAAACTGTATTAGACCATTGCAATCTATCCATAAAAAAAGGCGAAATTGTCGGAATTATGGGAGAAAGTGGGAGTGGCAAGTCCACCCTGGCAAGAGTCATCTTAGGAATTGAAAAGCCAAGTCAAGGCCAGGTTCTCTTAGATGGCAAAACCTATTCCATCAAAGAGGATGGCGTTCGCATCTTAGTTGTTTTCCAAGATTCTTTTCACGCAGTGAATCCACGATTTAGTGTTCAAGAAATCTTGTTAGAAGCTCTTCCCAAGGATTTTCCAATGGATCAGGTCCACACTGTTTTAAAAGAGGTCGGTCTACCATCAGAAGTACTAGGAAAAAGAGCAAGAGAATTAAGTGGTGGCCAGTTGCAGAGAGTTTGCATTGCCAGGACCTTGCTCCTAAACCCAGATATCATTATTTTTGATGAATCCCTCAGTGGTTTAGATCCCAAAACCCAGGTTCAGATTTTACAATTGCTTTATAAGATTCATGGTAAGTATCAGAATACCTTTATCTTCATCGCACATGATGAGCAATTGTGCCGGGCCATTTGTGATCGCACCCTGATCTTAGAAAATGGTCAATTTACCCGCGAACTTCAGGATGTAGCAGAAGCGACCTGATCTTCCAAGGAAACAAGAAGCAATAAAAAGGAGAAAAATGTGAAGCAAACATTCGAAACACGTAAATTATATTTTGGATTTCCTGTATTTTTCTTAGGATACAAGGATGAGGTGCATGGCTATAATATTTCGACCTCTAGCTCAGCCTATACTCTCGGAAGTATGATGGTGGTCGCTATGAGAACCAAAGGAAATGCCGTCACAGAGATTAAAAACACGGTTCCTTCACCGTGAATATCCCTACCGAGGAGCTCTTAACAGAGGTTGAAATTGCTGGATTTAATAGCCGCAAGGACAAGTTTGCTCTTACAGGTCTAGATTATACAATTGGGGAGACAGTAGACGCTCCAATGGTGACAGCTTGTCCAGTTTCCATTGAATGCCAAGTTGTTGAATTTGTAGAATGCGGAGCATTGACCAATATTATCGCTCGAGTAACCCGTCGTGAAGTAGAAGAAGACTTGATTGACGAAGATGGTAGCTTCAAGAGCGATACTTTCTCACCGATCAGCTATATTGGAGATGGCGCTGGTCGTTATTATAGAAACTACAAAGATGGTGGTGTTCAGATGGGAAGCATCATCAAGAAAATCAGAGAAAATGAAGAATAGAAGAAAAAGGCTAGGGGGAACCTTAGCCTTTTTGCTTTCCAAGCGCTACCTTTCGAAGAAGGGCTTTGCGTTTTCGTTCGTCTACCATGCTTAGAAAATGGTGGTAGGCTTCTTCTAGGTCGGCTTGGTAGCCTTGTGGAACCTTGAATTCCAGCTGATCCAGAAAGACAGGAGCACTGGCTCCTTTATAAATTTCTCCTTGAAAGAAGGAGTGCTTGCTGACAATATCGATAGAAAGTTGCGAAGAACGCCAGCGTCTCTTGCGCGTGTGTTTAGGTTTCCATCGAAGTTTTAGTTGCTGATCTCGCAAGTACCAGCCCATGATCTCAAGGCTGGCTCTCTGTCCTGTTTGGGGTCCAGGTAGTCGGCAGAGATACTGAAGACCTTGCCACCGCGTTTACTATATAAGAAGGGATGAAAATCAGGAATGAAGTCATAATCATTACTAGAGACAACCGATAGATTATCAGGATTTCCTAGCATAGAACGGCTCGTGTAGCGAAAAGGATCAAAGTCTGTCAGGATTTTTGCTGTAGTTTTCCACTCAAGTTCATAAGCCGTGACCTGATCCCCAATATTACGTGACCTCTTTAGAAAAAGAAGAACGTTTTCGTGGGCTTGATAGAGAGCAACGATATTCTTTAACCGCGTTTCCTCAGAAAACTCGTAAAGATCCCGAGGAAAAGTCAAAACGTAGAGAGTGTTCAAAGCTTCTAGAGGAACAGCAGCGATGGCCTCTAACAGTTCCGAACGTTCGATGAGACTAGCATGGGCAAATAAAAGACTCTGACCAGAATCTTGGTCTAGATCAATGACAACTAGTTGCATCTCTCTTTTAAAGCAGAGAATGAAAGTATCCGTTACTTCCTTTTCAAAGCGAACCAGAGGAATAGAAGAATAATGGTGGTAGGATTTTAAGGCAAGAAAGGTCCCTACAGTTTCTGTGATATAGTGCATTTTTCTATTGTAACATAAGGAAGGAAGAACTCAAAAAAACCACTCCCAAAAGGGAAGTGGTTCTGTGTTGGTTCTTATTTGAGACCGTATTTTTTGTTGAAACGATCCACACGTCCATCTGCTTGAGTGAACTTTTGACGTCCAGTGTAGAATGGGTGTGAGTCTGATGAAATTTCAACACGGATCAATGGGTAAGTTTCACCTTCGAATTCAACAGTCTCGCTAGAGTACTTAGTTGAACCACTGAGGAACTTGTAACCAGTAGTAGTGTCCATGAAGACAACAGGGCGATATTCTGGATGGATATCTTTTTTCATTTTGCAATATTTCCTTTCTGCCATGGTCTCTTTCCGAGCCATAGATTGTTACTTAGCTAGTGTACCAAATTTCCAGGATCTTGACAAGTATTTTCACTAATTTTATTTAAATTAATGATCAAAAAAATCACCCTGGCAGGACCAAGGCGATTCTGATATTATTATTGTTCAGATTGATTTGGATCTTTTGGTGCTTCAACCGGTTGATCAGCTTGTCCCTCAGTGTGTTCGTGAGTTTCTTTTTTGATTTCATCTACAGCAGTTTTTACAGTAGAAGTTGTTACGCGTCCAACAGATTGGGCAAATCCTTTACCTGATTCAGCAAGTTCTTCGAAAGTTCCTTTAGTGATTTTACCACCTGACATCGCCAAGAGACCAGTCACAACAATAGCGATGGATGCGATCAAAGCAAGGATTAAGCCAAAGCCGATTGAAACACCATAGCCATTGAAGTCAGCAGCGTACTTGTTCACATTGAATACATCGATCAATGTTACGACAGTTGAAAGAGCCCCAGATACGATAACACCAATTGCAAACTTTTTGGTAGTGAAGATTTTACATCGTTCAAGCAAGCAAGGACAATCGCAACGACTGCGAAGATAATAACGAACCATCCATCACCGCGAAGGCCATTCCAGCTGTATGAACCAAAGGCACCAGCATTCAGACTTGCCCAAGGTAAGAAAGAGCTAAGAATCGCTACCGCAGCAGAGATAATGATAAACAAACGATTTTTTTCCATAATCAGTCTCCTTAAAATTTATTAGCTTTATTTTACCACAAGAAACCATAAATGAAAACCCCATGACCAATATAAAAAGGCTGAGAAAACGTTCTCAGCCTTCGTTTGTGCGAGCCACTACTTGTAGCTCTTGGTAGATTTGGTCATTTTCTTCAAGAGAGTAGGAGTTAGCCCCACTCGCTAGTGGATGGCCCCCACCATTATGGCGTTTAGCGATTTCGTTAATTACTTTTCGTTTGCTCCGCATCCGAACACGGAAGTGACCGTCAGGCTGCTCGACAAAGATAGCCCAAACAGCTACGGTATCGATGCGTCCAGGAGCTCCGACAATGGCAGCAGTCTCGGAATCACGTAGATCGAATTTCTTCAAGAGCTCTTGTGTCAGGGTCACACGCGCCGCGCCATGTTCATCGATCTCGAGATGGTCATAGACATAGCCTTGAAGCTTAGCAGTTTTGAGATTGATCGTATCCATTTGACGAGAAAGTGCTGTAAAATCAAAAGGAATGCTTCGAAGGGTTGCAGCAAGCTCAAAGGTCCGAGTGGAAGTGGACGGATAAAGGAAGCGCCCTGTATCGCCGACAATCCCGGCATAGAGGAGACGCGCAGCACTAACCGGGAGTTCGAGATTCAATTCCTTGGCAAACAGTGTAATCAACTCGCTGGTCGAGCTAGACTCGGTATCGACCCAGAGTAGATCACCATAAGCATCGTCATTTGGGTGGTGGTCAATCTTGATTAGGAAATCCCCTGTCGTATAGCGCTTGTCGTCGATGCGGGGAGTATTAGCCGTGTCACAAACGATCACCAAAGCTCCCTCATAATCCTCATCCTTGACGTCATCCATCTCAGCTAGCCAAGTCAAGGTCGGCTCATCATAGCCAGTCGCCAAGATCCGCTTTTGTGGGAAATGCGCACGCAGAAGGTCCCGCAAGCCCACTTGGCTACCAATAGCATCCGGATCCGGATTTTGATGACGGTGGATAATAATCGTGTCATAAGCTTGAATCTTTTCAAGAATGTCATTCATTACGTTCATACAATACCTCGTTTTCTCTGTCAATTTTAACATAAGAAAGGCCCATCCAGCAAGTATTTATCACTATGTAGGGGCGGTGGAAGCGGTTTTACAGAAGTTCAATATTTTGGTAGAATGAATGAATAGATTTAGTATAGGAGGGATTAGGATGATTGAAATTAAAAGTAATGCTGAGACGGCACAAGAGTTAGCTGCTTCTTTAAATGCTAGTGGAGATACACTTTCAGGAGTTACATCAGCTACAAAAGATGAGAAAACGATTCTTGCTGGAAATGATGCTGCCCATCAAGCCATTGATACTGCTAGCACAAAAGCCGGTGAAATTGCAGCAGCGATTGAGTCGATTGGGACGAATCTTCAAAGTGTTGCAACTGGATTTACAATTGTTGATGAAGCGAATTCTGCGCGTATTTACTAAGTAAAGAGAGCAGGAAAATGAATAAGGATCAACAACTATCAGAATTAAGAAGAAAAGAAGACTTTCTTTATCAAAAAGAAAGGGCTATTCTAAAAGAAAAAAGAAACTTAGAAAATGAAATGAACCTTGTTGAGGGCTATTGTTTTGAAGCGCATCGTCTGTTATGGGATGCATTTGACTCCTATCCTAGTTCTAGAACTTTTTTTGATCAATTACAAGGGGATGTTCTGCATGAATCCCGAAAAATTTCAACTAGTTATTTGGAAGAATTAGAGGAATTAGATCGTCAAAAAAGAAAAATCGAAGATGATTTAAATGATATTTATCATGAACGGAAAAAAATAAATGTTGAAAAGGAGTGTGACAATGGGAATCGAAGTTTATCGAGGTAGTTTAAATAGTCAGGCTACCAGCACAGGGACGATGATTGAGCAGCAATTGAAAGCCTATGAGGCCCTTGGAAATTCACTATCACAGATAGAAAACTCTGCCTCTCTTTTATCTGGTAAAGCATATGATTCTTTCCGTACTTTTATTACGAGTGTGGTCCAGCCATTGAAAGAGGCAGGAGTCGTTTTAGCAGAAGCAACACAAGAGAGTGTAAAAAAACTTCCAGAATCCTATAGCTCGGAGGTAGCTAATGAGGACTTACAGGAAGAAAAGTTAGTTTCTGATATTGAAAATTGTGACCGGTTAATTGCTGAAAATCAAGCAGCAATATCTGAAATATCTGCTAGTAAATACAAGGGGACTAGTGAGGCCCAAAAGTTTCAACGAATACAAGGATTAGAAAAATTAGGCAGCATCTTTCAAAGTGCTAGGAATGAATTACAAGACAAATTAAATAAACTAAGAGCCTTTAATACAAGTTCTCCTGAGATTTTTGGTGATATAGAAGTTTTAAGCAATGCTATTCAAACTGGTATCAGTCAAATCAATCTAGCCTGGGATCCAAATACTGGAACTTATACCGTTCCAACAGATCTATCTTGGATTACTGTTGTAAAAGAGAACGTTGAGAATAGAGCTTTTGCAAAGAAACATGAGCTTGAAAGACCTCAAAATGTAACCTGGAAAGAATTTAATGAGTATATCACTGGACTACGTGACCAAACGAATCAATTAAAAGAAGTAGATGGATGGGATCAAGCAGCGATTAATAGCTATGTCCAGCAAGTTAAAAAAGGGACTACTGATATCCATACAGGTAGTGGGTTAATTACTAAAAGAGATGAATTGTTTGCGCAGACGAAAGAAATTGGCTCTGATGTTTATACAATTATGTATGCGGATAGCAAACTAGATTCAAAAGCGAAAGTAGAACTAGTCCTTAAGCAATTGGGAGCAGAAACGGATGGTAATCAGTTTATGCATTTGACAAGCAAAACGCATAAGATTTCAGAGAACCTGGCACCACATGGGGATTTTAACATGTATTTCAGACGGAATGTAGTAAAAGCGTTTGGTGATAAAAATCTTAATTACCAAAAGGATCCGCTTAGGCAACAAGTTCATTTCTTCCGCTATTATTTGGATCGCCAAGCAATTCACTATATTCGTAGTCACTACGAAGGTGCAAATGATTACGAGAAACTGTTAGCATATGGTAAAGAAAATAATATTGAATTTGATTATACAACCGGCTCTAACTACCATAATCGCTTTAAGAAATCAGATGGCTTCAAACGTCCGTATAATATGAAGGTTCAAGTCCCTCAGGGGAATTCAGCTGAAGGGAAAGATTTGAACAATGCCCGGATGGTAGAGTTTATTGTGAATATGGATACCGGTGAGTTTGATAGCCAATGGGATGCCTATGACAAGCACAAGCTTCCAAATGGTCGTTATAACTCCGATCCAAGCGTATATTCTGATGATGAATTAAGGGAAATCGCCAATACAGAATCCTTTAACTACGGCCCTTCAAAAGGTCAAAATTCGGATGTTACAGAATTTTATAAAGGAAAACATGGAACACTCGATGTGGATGGAACTCCTGAGCCAGCCACTCGAGTTAGAGCTAAAGAGTTATTCCGTTATGAAAATGATTTTGATAAAAAGGATGAACAGACTGGTCATGTAGGTCAATTTGTGGATATTGTAAGGAAAGGAAATCAAGATTATGAAGCATGGCAACGAAATACAAAAGGAATGTCAGAAGAAGAAAAAGTGGAAGAGTATAATAAATTTAAGAATACCGTTGGTAATAATAATAGGGGCTATGATGCTTATTCTTCTAAGTAGTTGTAGTACCAATCAATCTGCATTGAATATTTTAAAAGAACAACGATTTGTTATGATTAAATCGGGAGATTCTACCGATGAACATTTTGAGGTTGGGTTGGATCTTGATGAAAAGGAATATTACTATAATGATGAAACGGCAGTGAAAGACGATATAGTTTATGGTGGTTATAAAGCAAACTGGGATCGTAAACAGTATTACAAATCTGCTGTAAATGAAGAACTCTCATCGGTATTATTGAGCAACAAAATTACTATTGATGAAATTAAGAAATCTAAATATCAAATTACTAGCTCACCGAAAAAGTTTGTGGACGATAAATTGATGAAAGAAGAGTATCCCCCAGAATTTGAGGCGATTTATTTAAATAAAAAACGTCAATTCACCAAAGTTCGGATCACCTATAACAAAGAATTCTTACCAACCAAAATCGAGTGGTACTATAAGGGTGAAGAAGGTCTGAAATGGTACACTTGGCGCACCTATTCGTATCCATTCAAAAATAAAGCCGAATTTGATAAGAAATTGGATGAAGAAATCGAAGATATTAAAGAAATTCAAGAGGAAAACGAGGGTGATTAACCTCTTATTGAAATAAAGCTGAGTTTACATATCTCTCAGCTTTTTGTATAGTTTGAGAGTTCACTTTGGATAGATATTTTGGTAGAATGAGATGGATATGATGAAAGAAATTAAAAACAGACCGCTGAGTTTGACAGTCTTTCTAGTTGCATTGGTCCTAGTAGTTGTCGCTAGCGCTTTCATAGCTGTACATAGAAACAAGTTAGGTGAAGATTCAAAGTCGATATTAGAACATCAAAGGTTTATTGTAGTTGCTGATTCTATTGACAAAAATCAATATAATCATAACTTTGAGATTGGAATTGATTTGAAAAATAAGAATTATTATAATTCTACTCAAGCAGCCGTTAAGAATGGTAAAAAATTTGGAGAATTTCCAGACGTTTCTTCATCTGATAGTTATAACGGTATTCTATATGAGGAAGTTACCTCCGCAATTCTGAATTTAAAGGTTTCAAAAGATGAGATCGAGAAATCAAACTATATCATTGAGCGAGATCCGAAATCTCTAATTACTAAATCACTAGTGAAAGAGGAAAAGACACCTGAATTTGAGGCTAGAGTTTTAGATAAAACTGACCAATTTTCGAAAGTTCGTATCACCTATAATCAAGATTATTTACCGATCAAACTTGAATGGTATTTTAAAGGGAAAGATGGTCTGAAATGGTATACCTGGAGCCGTTTTTCCTATCCATATAAGTCTGAAGCTGAGTTTAATAAAAAACTTGATGAAGAAATCCAGCGGATCAAAGATATTGAAAAGGAACACGAAGCGGAGGTAGCAGACGGATAAATTGTTGAATTGGTAAATCATTCCAAAAATCTAGAACAAAAATTTTAAGGAGGGTGTATGAGAAAATGGTGTTATAAGCTTTTCTTTATTGTACTTGCGGTAGGTGCTGCCCTTGTATATTTCGCTTTTTCTTTCTGTCATACCCAAACGGATACTTATGCTATTTTACAAAAGCAACGATTTGTATTTGTGCAAAATCCGGAATGGACGAAAATAAGGGGAGATGATTTTGGTACAGGTATCGATCTAGAAGCAAAGAATCTATATATTCCTTTTAATACAGCTGTTAGGGGAAGTGAAAAATATGGAAGCTATGGCGATGATAGTGCCTCGAGAATCTATGATGATGTGGTTAAAAATCAACTTTCATCGGCACTCTTAAAGGGAAAATTCTCAAGAAAAGAAATTCGGGATTCCAACTACAAAATCACGCGCTCACCAGAATCTTTGATCAATAAAAAATTGCTCAAAGAAGAATATCCACCAGAATTTGAGCTTTTATACAAATATCAAAAGGAAAGTCAATTCTCCAAAATCCGAATCACCTACAACAAAGAATTCTTGCCCACTAAAATTGAGTGGTATTATAAGGACAAAGAGGGCATCAAATGGTACACTTGGCGCACCTACTCTTACCCATTCAAAAACAAAGCTGATTTGATAAGAAGTTGGATGAGCAAATCCAACTGATCAAGGATTTTGAAGAGGAACACGAAGCGGAAGGAAGGGATGGATAGAAGAAACCTATCAATAGAAGAAAACGAGAATGATTAGGTTCCATCGGACCAATTTCTTTGATTGAGCCATGACTTTCATCTTCTCGGGAAAGGTTTCGTGCAAAATGCTTGAAAAAATGGTATAATACGGAAAATAGATTTTGGGAGGAAATTATGACTGTAGCGAAGATTGTTTTTGCTAGTATGACTGGAAATACTGAAGAAATCGCCGATATCGTAGCGAATAAATTCCGTGATCTTGGTGTCGAAGTAGATGTGGATGAGTGTACAACTGTGGACGCGGAGGACTTCCTTGAGGCCGATATCGCGGTGGTAGCAACTTATACATACGGTGATGGAGAGCTTCCAGATGAGATCCAAGATTTCTACGAAGATTTGGCTGGCCTTGATCTCAAAGGCAAACTTTATGGTGTTGTAGGATCAGGGGATACCTTCTACGATGAATTCTGTAAAGCAGTTGATGATTTCGACCGTTGCTTCGCTGCGACGGGGGCTGAAAAAGGTTCTGAAAATGTCAAAGTTGATTTGTCTGCAGAAGACGAAGATATTGAAAAATTAGAAGCCTTTGCAGAAGAACTCGTAGCAAAAGCAAATTAATGATAAAGAGGCTGGATCGATGGATTACAGCCTCGATTTATATCCAAAAATAAAGAGGAGACACATGGATTTAGATCAGATTCGTAAGGACATTGACCAGATCGATCAAGAGCTTGTAGCCTTGTTGGAAAAACGGATGGTCTGTGTCAGTCAGATTGTAGAATATAAGGAGCAAGAGGGACTACCTGTGCTCGACCAGGGAAGGGAAAGAGAAGTGCTAGAAAAAGTCGGCTCTCTTGTGATGGATGAGCAGTATCGCTCGACCATTCAAGCCCAGTTTCAAGGAATAATGAAACACTCTAGAACTTACCAAGAGGAGGTGAGGACGCGTGACTAGTCTATCCATAAAGGAAAAAGCCCAACAGTATATGGTGCTGACAGGGATGGCCCTCTTCATCGGTCTCTTGGTCGGTACCATCGATATGATTTTTGGTCAAGGATTGCTCCTGATCGGAGATTTCCGAAGCCAGCATTGGCCATTGATTCTTTTCCTGGCTTTAGCAGGGCTTGTCATCGTTTATCTTTATAAACGTTTTGGTGGCAAGGCATCAAAAGGGATGGGCCTGGTCTTTGATGTTGGGCACGCGCGTGAGGAGGAAATCCCCTTGGTCTTGGTGCCTTTGATCATGCTGACGACCTGGATGAGTCACCTCTTTGGTGGTTCGGTTGGTCGAGAAGGCGTAGCTGTCCAGATTGGAGCAACCCTTTCGCATCGTTTTGCCCGTCATTTCAAGTTTCCAAATGCTTCGCGTATCTTTCTCATGACCGGGATGGCAGCCGGTTTTGCAGGGCTCTTTCAGACGCCGCTAGCTGCCACCTTCTTTGCTCTTGAGGTCTTGACCGTTGGGGAATTGCAGCTGATTGCTCTTTATCCAGCCCTTATCGCCTCGATCGTGGCGAGCTTCACCTCTCATGCCCTTGGCTTGGAGAAATTTGCTGTGCCACTCAAGGAAACGCTGAGCTGGACACCATATACCTTGATCAAAGTTGCTCTTCTTGGCCTAGCTTTTGGCCTGGCTGGGAAGCTCTTTGCAGTCAGTCTTTCTTGGTTGAAAAAAACAGTCGCTCAAGTCTTGCCTAATCCTTATATCCGGATTGCTGTCATAGGGGCTGGTCTCGGCTTGGTCCTCTTAACGCTTCAGCTGACCAAGGTCGGCTCTTATAGTGGGCTCGGAACCAATCTGATTGATCTAGCCTTTCATCAGGGGACTGCGCAGCCTTATGACTGGATCCTCAAGCTCCTCTTTACCGTGGTGACCATCTCTGCTGGATACCAAGGAGGAGAAGTGACACCCCTCTTTGCGATCGGAGCTACACTTGGCGTCTTTCTCGCTCCTCTGCTGGGTTTACCCGTCTTAGTGGTGGCTGCTATCGGTTATGCCAGTGTCTTCGGTAGTGCGACTACGACCTTGCTCGCACCGATCTTGATCGGAGGAGAAGTCTTTGGCTATGGCAATCTTCCTTTCTTTGTGATTGCCTGTGCCATCGCCTATTGCCTGCCAAAAGAGTGGAGCATTTATTCCGGTCAAAAAGTTGCAAAAAAGTAGAGAAAAGAGCTTTACAAACCTGAGATTATCTGATATGATAGTTTCTGTGCGTAATGGAAGCACAAAAATACAGTTTATCCGCTGAGGGAAGTCCCTCAAGATTGACGAAGATAGGAGAATAAAATGAATCCATTAATTCAAAGTTTGACAGAAGGTCAACTTCGTACTGATATCCCTGCATTCCGTCCTGGTGACACTGTTCGTGTACACGCGAAAGTTGTCGAAGGAACTCGTGAACGTATCCAGATCTTTGAAGGCGTTGTTATCGCTCGTAAAGGTCAAGGACACACTGAAATGTACACTGTTCGTAAAATCTCTAACGGTGTCGGTGTTGAACGTACATTCCCAGTACACACTCCACGTGTAGAAAAGATTGAAGTTGTACGTTACGGTAAAGTACGTCGTGCGAAATTGTACTACCTTCGTGCATTGCAAGGTAAAGCAGCTCGTATTAAAGAAATCCGTCGTTAAGACGAACAAGGAGGCGGGAGTGATCTCGCTTCTTTTTTTATCCGTCCCCTTAGTTCAATGGATATAACAACTCCCTCCTAAGGAGTAGTTGCTGGTTCGATTCCGGCAGGGGACATATAGTCTATCTATTTTCTTATAACGTAGCAAAAAAACAGTGAACATGATCACTGTTTTTCTTTTAATGTATAGGCGTAATTGGTCATATTGATAGCATGCTTTAATCGCATATTCATTATATCTGATACACCGTTTTTATATTTATCCACGGCTTGAGTAGATACGCCACAGTTTTTGCTAATAGCATAGGCTGTGGCATTGTCTAAGAGCCAGCGGATTGCTTCAATATCTACTGACATATATTACCTCATAAAATACCAAAACATGAATAGAAGTAGAAGAAGTCCAACAATAAATTCAACTTTTTCACGCTTTGTTGTTTTTCTAATTTTTAGATTTACTTTCATAGTTTTCCTGCTTAATTTAAGAACATTCTTGAAGGGGGCGATAGTGATTTCTCACTATCAAAAATTCGATGTGCCATTCAAAGCTAATTATAAATAAACTCTTTTCGACTACTATTTTATTGTGTTAACTTTGACTGATTTATTTTTTTGAACGTAAACATTTAGTATTCTATTCTACTAGTTTTCTTCTCTAAGGTTTCCTCCTAAACCTTATGTACCTACGATACAAATAAAGTCATACAAAGTCAAGAACTTTCTTAAAATTTTTTTAAATATTTTCGTTCCTGACTTTCCCAAAAAAATATTGTTTTTTTATTTTAGATTGTTTTTTTCTTTATACACGGAGAATAATTAGATTATTGTAGTGAAAAAGAAATTTATGGGAGTAGGAAAAAAACACCGACTAATTATAAATTAATTAGTTTCCTTAATAATCTATTAGAATGAATTGATTTTTTTGAGGAAGGAAGGAGTAAAATGTAGTTAATATAATGACTAATTAGGAGTTTTATTATGAATGGTTTAGTTTTGGGTTTGGATATTGGTATTGCTTCAGTTGGAGTAGGTATTCTTAATAAAGATACTGGTGAGATTATCCATGCGAACTCTCGTCTATTTCCAGCTGCAACAGCTGACAATAATGTTGAGAGAAGGACTAGTAGACAGGCTAGACGCTTAAATCGCCGGAAGAAACATCGTAGTGTTCGGCTCCATGATTTATTTGAAGACTTTGGTTTGTTAACTGATTTTTCTAAGGTGTCCATTAATCTAAATCCTTATCAACTTCGTGTACAAGGGTTGGATAATCAATTAACTAATGAAGAGTTGTTTATCGCTTTAAAGAATATTGTTAAGAGACGTGGCATTAGCTATTTGGATGATGCTTCTGAGGATGGCGGTACAGTATCGTCTGATTACGGTAAGGCGGTTGAAGAAAATAGAAAATTACTAGCTGAACAAACCCCTGGTCAAATTCAACTAGATCGTTTCGAAAAATATGGTCAGCTTAGAGGAGATTTCACTGTTGTGGAAAATGGTGAAAAACGCCGCTTAATCAATGTTTTTTCAACATCCGCTTATAGAAAAGAAGCTGAAAGAATTCTTAGAAAACAGCAAGAGTTCAATAATAAGATTACTGATGAGTTTATAGAAGATTATTTAACTATCCTTACGGGTAAAAGAAAATACTACCATGGGCCAGGAAATGAAAAATCACGGACTGATTATGGAAGGTATACTACTAAGAAAGATTCTGAAGGTAAGTACATAACATTAGATAATATTTTTGGTGTTTTAATTGGTAAATGTACATTTTATCCTGATGAATATCGTGCTTCAAAAGCTTCCTATACTGCACAAGAGTTCAACTTACTAAATGATTTAAATAATTTAACCGTTCCAACAGAAACCAAGAAATTGAGTGAGGAACAAAAGAAGACAATTATCGAGTATGCGAAGACAGCTAAAACATTAGGAGCTTCAACACTATTGAAGTACATTGCTAAATTGATTGGTGCTTCAGTTGATCAGATACATGGATACCGCATTGATCCCAATAAAAAACCTGAGATGCACACTTTTGAAGTCTATCGAAAAATGCAATCATTAGAAACAATCAGAGTGGAAGAGTTACCGAGAAAAGTTTTAGATGAGCTTGCCCATATTCTAACTTTAAATACAGAGCGAGAGGGGATAGAAGAAGCAATTAACGCGACGCTAAAAGATACATTTAGTCAGGATCAAGTACTTGAATTGGCTCAATTTAGAAAAAATAATAGCAGTCTATTTAGTAAGGGATGGCATAATTTTTCTCTAAAACTCATGATGGAGTTGATTCCAGAATTGTATGAGACTTCGGAAGAACAAATGACAATTCTTACTCGATTAGGCAAACAAAAATCTAAAGAGACATCAAAAAGAACAAAGTATATTGATGAAAAAGAATTAACAGAAGAAATCTATAACCCTGTCGTAGCAAAATCTGTCAGACAAGCTATAAAGATTATCAATGAAGCAACTAAAAAATATGGTATCTTTGATAATATCGTTATTGAAATGGCACGTGAAAATAATGAGGAAGATGCAAAGAAAGAGTATATCAAGCGTCAAAAAAAGCAAATCTAGACGAGAAAAATGCTGCTATGGAAAAAGCTGCTTTCCAATACAATGGAAAAAAAGAATTACCGGATAACATTTTTCATGCTCATAAAGAATTAGCAACTAAGATTCGTTTGTGGCATCAACAAGGAGAAAAATGTCTTTATACCGGAAAGAATATTCCAATCTCAGATTTGATTCATAATCAATATAAGTATGAAATTGATCATATTTTGCCTTTGTCTCTTTCTTTTGATGATAGTTTATCTAATAAAGTCTTGGTACTAGCTACGGCAAACCAAGAAAAGGGACAACGGACACCTTTCCAGGCTTTAGATAGTATGGATGATGCTTGGTCTTACCATGAGTTTAAATCATATGTAAAAGATTCTAAATTATTAGGTAATAAAAAGAAGGAATATCTTTTAACGGAAGAAGACATTAGTAAGATTGAGGTGAAACAGAAGTTTATCGAACGAAATTTAGTAGATACTCGTTATTCTTCTCGAGTTGTTTTAAATGCTCTACAAGATTTTTATAAGGAGCATCAATTCGATACAACTATTTCAGTGGTACGTGGACAATTTACTTCACAGTTGAGAAGAAAATGGAGGCTTGAAAAATCTCGCGAGACCTATCACCATCATGCTGTAGATGCCTTGATCATTGCTGCATCTAGTCAATTAAGATTATGGAAAAAACAAAATAATCCTTTGATCTCTTATACAGAAGGGCAATTCGTGGATCAAGTAACTGGCGAAATTATTTCATTGAGTGACGATGAATACAAAGAGTTAGTATTTAAAGCTCCATATGATCATTTTGTTGATACATTGAAGTCCAAGGAATTTGAAGACAGCATTCTATTTTCTTATCAAGTAGATTCAAAATATAACCGTAAAATTTCAGATGCAACAATTTACGCAACAAGAAAAGCTAAATTAGATAAAGATAAATCCGAGGAAACTTATGTTCTAGGTAAGATTAAAGATATTTATAGTCAAGCAGGATATGATGCATTCATTAAAATTTACAATAAAGATAAAAGTAGATTCTTAATGTATCACAAAGATCCACAAACATTTGAGAAGGTAATTGAAGAGATTTTAAGAACCTATCCTTCTAAAGAATTGAACGATAAAAAAATAAAGAAGTTCCTTGCAATCCTTTTTGAGAAATATAGACAAGAAAAATGGACCAATCAGAAAAATATAGCAGAAAAGGTAATGGTCCAGAAATTAAAAAGTCTAAAAATACTACGATAATAAGTTAGGTAATCACATTGATATAACACCTGATGAAAGTATGAATCAAGTTGTACTTCAGTCTATTAATCCTTGGAGGACAGATGTATATTATAATAATAAGACAAAAAAATATGAGTTTCTTGGATTAAAAATACTCTGATTTATATTTTTGAAAAAAAGGTACTGGTAAATATAAGATTTCAATAAATAAATATGATGTTATTAAAAAAATTAGAGGGTGTTGATGAAAAAAATCTGAGTTTAAGTTCACTTTGTGTAAAAAAATGATTTGATTTTTAATAAAGGATATTGAGACAGGGCAAGAACAGTTGTTCAGATTTTTATCAAGAAACAATAAAGGAAAGCATCAAGTTCAATTAAAACCTATTGATAAATCAGATTTTGAAAAAAAGGAGAAAAAAATTGATTGATATTTTTTTGATACCGTTCCGAACAGTACCACACAATGTGTAAAGGGGTTAAATAAACCAAATATTTCTATATATAAAGTTAAGACGGATCTTTTGGGTAATAAACATTTCATCAAAAAAGAGGGTGAAGAACCAAAACTCAAATTTTAAAAAATATTTTTAAAAAAGAGTTGCAAAGGCTTTTACAATGTATTATAATATTAACTGTAAGGGACGCCTTACACAGTTACTTAAATCTTGCAGAAGCTACAAAGATAAGGCTTCATGCCGAATTCAACACCCTGTCATTTATGGCGGGGTGTTTTCGTTTTGTAAAGAGGATAAAAATAATGACTTGGAGAATTGTACATGTTTGTCAAAGTGAAAAAATGCAATTAAAGTTGGATAATCTTTTGATTAAGAAGATGGGCGAAGATTATATTATTCCCTTGAGTGATATTTCTATCATTGTTGCAGAAGGAGGAGATACGGTTGTAACCATAAGATTGTTAAGTGCCTTAAGTAAGTATAATATTGCTTTAATTGTCTGTGATAATGAGCATTTGCCAACAGGTATTTACCATTCACAAAATGGCCATTTTAGAGCCTATAAAAAATTACAGGAACAATTATTGTGGACGCAGGAGCAAAAGGATAAATTATGGCAAATAGTGACCTACTTCAAAATAAATAATCAGCAAGATGTTCTCTCGATGTTTGAGAAAAATATTGATTGTATTCAGCTATTGGCAGATTATAAAGATCATATTGAATTTGGAGATAAAACCAATCGCGAAGGACACGCGGCAAAAGTTTATTTCAATGAATTGTTTGGAAAGAAATTTGTTCGTCTTACCCAACAGGAAACTGATGTTATCAATGCAGGTCTAAATTATGGCTATGCAATTATGAGAGCGCAGATGGCGCGTATTATTGCTGGGTATGGGTTAAATCCCTTAATTGGAATTTTTCATAAAAATGAATACAATCAATTTAATTTGGTAGACGATTTAATGGAACCTTTTAGGCAGATTATTGATGTTTGGGTTTATCAAAATTTGCTGGATGAAGAATATTTAAAATATGAGTTTCGTTTAGCCTTAACAGATACGCTGAATGCAAAAATTCGTTATGGAAAAGAAACTTGTTCTGTAACGGTAGCAATGGATAAATATGTCAAAGGTTTCCTAAAATGTATTTCGGATAAGGATACGAGTAAATTCTACTGTCCGATCGTTTCTAGTGTAGAATGGAGCTGAAGAAATGAGGTATGAAGCATTGAGGTTATTGTGTTTTTTTGATCTTCCTATGGATACGAATCAAGAAAAAAGAATCTATCGTAATTTTCGGAAAGATCTAATTGCTAATGGTTTTGAAATGTTACAGTTTTCAGTTTATTATAGAACGTGTCCAAATCGCAGTTTTGCTAGTAAATTCTATAAAAAATTAAGCCAGAGTAATTTACCTAGTGGCAATGTCCGTTTACTAGCAGTTACGGAGAAACAGTTTTCTGAAATGGTTTTGATCATTGGTGGAAAAACAAAACAAGAAGAAGTAGTCAGTGATAATAAGTTGGTAGTTATATGAAAATGAATATCAGTCATCCATACAAGGATAATATTACATTGAGTTTTGGACAATTTACCCAAGTTGTTGGCCAGGATCAACAATTAAAGTACTATATTTGGCAAATCCTGTTATGGTATTTTGGAGGAAAAAAATATAGTGAGGAAGACTTAGTCCTATTCGAACAAAATGAACCCAAAATCTTAATAGACGATACGGTGGTTTCCCGTTCGGAATTCAGGGTGATTCAACTATCGAATATAAATGATCTAATTGAGCAGATGGAGTATAAAAAAGGAACGATAGCTTATGATTATATAAAGAAAAAGATAGATACGGTGGAGATGATGGAGCAACTTGAAAATATCAATGATCATCTAGATAGGATTTCTTTGCTGTTAAATCAGAATTTGAATCTACAACTAGATGGTATTAACTATCATACAGAAGCGAAATATTTTAATGCAGACCAATTGATCCAAAAAAATTTTTTGCCCTATTTTGGACAAAATGATAAAAATATATCCTTTGAATTTGTTGACAATAAGACAAAATTTTTATTATTTCTTTCGATGTTGGAAGTAGTGATTACGGATCAATCTGAAAAGGTATTGCTTGTGCTCCGAAATATGGATGATTATTTATCTTATAAGGAATTCGTTGAGTGCTGTGAACAATTAGAGCAATTAACCAATCAATGTAACATGTTATACACTATTTCATTTCCTTCAAATGAAGGATATCTTCATGTCACGAAAGAAGTACTAGAGGAGATTAATATTGTCTCTGATTACATTGATCATTTTTATTCTTTAGAATTTATGTATGAACGTTTTACTAATCAATATCCAATAAATCAAATACCTAGTAAACAAGAGTTTTTATCATCTTTAAGAAGGATTGGACCTTATTTATTTAGTTCTGACATTCTCCATATGAGTTTATCTATTGAGGATCAAGTAGCATTGAGAATATTAAATAATTTGTACCAGTATGAAATAAAAATAAAATTCCGTATTGAACCAGTTAACTCAATGTTATTGAAGTATTTAGAATAATAGTATTGACGAGTTAAGTCTAAGACCTTATAATGGTTTTGAGCTACAAAAACCAAAATTGACGAATTTGAGGTTTTTGTACTCTCAAGATTTAAGTAACTGTACAACAAATGAAAGAGAACTTAGAAAGTGACCTTGGTTTTTGTACTCTCAAGATTTAAGTAACTGTACAACAATACTATGGTAAAACGGATATGAACTCAGGTTTTTGTACTCTCAAGATTTAAGTAACTGTACAACATAAGCTGAAGAAATGGGAGAATCGCTATAGTTTTTTTGTACTCTCAAGATTTAAGTAACTGTACAACATGCTTGGTGCATTAATCCACCAGCTCCTGGTTTTTTTGTACTCTCAAGATTTAAGTAACTGTACAACTGATTATGTATTTAACGTAATGACTCGTAGGTTTTTTTGTACTCTCAAGATTTAAGTAACTGTACAACATAAACCACTGTATATTATTACAGTTGCCAGTTTTTGTACTCTCAAGATTTAAGTAACTGTACAACTAGGACTTGCTACAGGAGGTATCTTAGGAGGTTTTTTTGTACTCTCAAGATTTAAGTAACTGTACAACGCCATTTGCATCGATGCTCTCATCATGTTTGTTTTTTTGTACTCTCAAGATTTAAGTAACTGTACAACTAGGACTTGCTACAGGAGGTATCTTAGGAGGTTTTTGTACTCTCAAGATTTAAGTAACTGTACAACCAATAAGGACAAATAAAGGAACTTGAGTGGTTTTTGTACTCTCAAGATTTAAGTAACTGTACAACATGTCATTATAGAACATGACACCAGCGCTTGTTTTTGTACTCTCAAGATTTAAGTAACTGTATAAGTAACATAATTTTTGTCTTATCACAATTATAAATTTTCCCCCTCCGCTTTTTCTTTGACTCTCCTTTCTTATTTTTCTAAAATAGTAGGTGTGTGAAGGGAGATTGATATGAAAAAAGGTTTGGTAATTGTGCTTTCTGCTTTGGTCTTGGCTTCGTGTGGTCGTCCTCAGAGGACAGTGTCGCCTAAGAATTCGGAGACCATGCAGACCAGCACGTCAGAAAAGAAACAGTCTGGTATAGACTTAAAAGCCATTAAGGCTAAGGACTACTCGAGTATACAAGGAACTTGGATCGATGGGCGTGGCAATGAGCTGGTCTTTGATGACAAGGGCTTGGTCAGCGAGGATGTTGAGCTTGATGGATCGAGCTTTAAGCAGAAGGACCAGATCGCTGAGATGACGGTTAGTGCCAAGTCGGGTGTTGGAGGATACGGTCTCTTGCTCCTTCCAAAAGGTCAGAAAGCTGGCAAGGACGATGCTTCAGATAAGTACAAGGATCGTATCTGGGCGGGTCAGTCGCCGGCTTATGGTGATGATGACAATTTCTACTATCGAAAGAAAGAGCAACCCAAAGATCGGGAGCAAGCAGATACCGAGGATAGCAGTAGTACGTCTAAGACTAGCAAGGCTAAGAAATGGGCTAGCAGTCAGGAATCGGATACCAAGTCTTCGAAAAAATCAGATAAGGATAGCTTTCCAGGCTATTCGTCTGACCAGGTCGAAGCTGCGCGTGTCTGGGCTTATGTGATTCAATCTATTCCTAAGGAATTGAATATCAACGAAAGTGCTGCTGGGACCTATATTTACCAAGAAGGGATGGGAGTGACCTATCCGAAGACGGTCCATCATCTCTTTGGTTCATACTCAGCAGAAGGAAATATCACCTACGCATCTAACGGAGATGGGACGGTGACCATCTATCCTGTGCCGAGTCACTGGCATCAGTCTCCAGACGAGCTCAAGAGTGAGGAGTTTATGACGCAATTTACCCAAGGCATATTGGATCATGCGGAAACGGTGACATTGCCAGATGGGGATCCTGATACAATTCGGCAGATCCTAGCCGCTCTTCAGTAGAAGTAGAAAATGAGAGCTCAGTTTATTGTTTTTTTAAGCTAATCCTGATACAATAGAAACACAAGAAAAAGACTGGTCTTCCAGCCTTTTTCATTTCCTTATAGAAAGGTCTTTTATGAAACGCAAAACGATTTTGTTTCTTTATTTACTCTTGCTAGCGATCGGGTTGGCTTATGAGACCCAGTCACTGACGGAAGGCTGGATGTCGGGTAGCCAGTACGGGATTGTGGGTCTTTCAACCCTAATCCTCCTGGTCTATGCGATTCCTGCTGTCTGGGCATTATTTCATTTCGCCAAGAAGTGGAAGTTGTCTTGGGTACCGGTTCTCTTTTCTCTGCTAGGAGGGGGCTTTGTGGCTGGCTGGTTATCTAGCTTTGCCAATACCTATTTCCATGAGATGGTCCAAGCCATCGCTCCAAATAGCGAATTTTGGAACCAGTACGAGAGTGCCATTGCTGCGCCACTATTTGAGGAACCTTTTAAGTTGATTCCAATCTTCTTTGTCCTCTATTTGTTTAGTGTCCGTCGTATCAAGTCAATCTTCCTTTAGCTGTTGCGTCTGGTCTTGGCTTCCAGATTGTGGAGGACTTTGCCTATATTCGTCAGGATCTGCCGGAAGGTTTCTCTTACACGGTGTCAGGGATTCTCGGTCGTGTGGCCAATGCGCCTATGTCTCACTGGGTCTACACCGGCCTTGTTATGCTGGGACTTCTCTTGCTAGCGCAAGTTCGAAAAGGTCGCAAGGATCTAAGTCTAGCAGGCTGGGGATACTTAGCTGCTGGTTTTGGCCTTCACTTTGTAGGCAATTCACCATTCACACAAATTGTGACCGAGTTGCCGATTACGATTCCTCTTCTAAATGCGGTTGGTCTCTTCTTGATCTACCAAGCTTATCAAACCGTCGAGCGATTAGAACAAGGAAAATAAACCAAAAAAAGATGCGTATGTTTGCACACATACGCATTTTTGTTATTTACCAAGACAGAACTGGCTGAAGAGTTGGGTAATGAGCTCATCAGGTGCAGCGTCCCCTGTGATTTCTCCGAGGATTTCCCAGGTGCGGGTGAGGTCGACTTGAAGCAGGTCAACAGGCATACCTAGAGCCAAGCCTTCGTTGACAGCTTGCAGGGCTTCAACAGCTTTCTCGATCAGAGAGATGTGACGGGCATTTGAGAGATAAGTCGCATCTTGCTCGACCAACCCAGCATTTTCAAAGAAGAGGGCATTGATGCGATCTTCGATTTGGTCAATGTTTTGATTCTTAAGGACAGAGATCTTGATGTGATCAGCTGGGATCTCGTCCAATTCGATTTGTTGCGGGAGATCAACCTTGTTGAGGAGGATGATACGGTTACTATCTTGAGAGATCTCAAGGAGCTGGCGATCTTGATCCGTCAAGGGCTCGCTAGCATTGAGGACCAGGAGAACCAAATCGGCTTCCTTGAGGGCTTTTTTCGAACGTTCGACACCGATTTGCTCGACGATATCTTCGGTCTCGCGAATCCCAGCCGTATCGACTAACTTGAGGGGAACGCCGTTAATGTTGACGTATTCCTCGATGACGTCACGGGTTGTCCCTTCGATATCGGTCACGATGGCTTTTTCTTCGCGAAGAAGGTTGTTGAGAAGACTAGACTTGCCGACGTTTGGTCGCCCGATGATCGCAGTAGAGATTCCCTCGCGAAGGATCTTGCCACGGCGAGCTGTCTTCAGCAAATTGGTCAAGAGGGCTTCAAACTCGGTGGTCTTTTCACGAATGATCTCAGTGGTAGCTTCCTCGACATCATCGTACTCAGGATAGTCGATGTTGACTTCGACTTGAGCCAGAGTATTAAGGATCTCTTGGCGCGTGTTGTTGATGAGATCAGACAGGGAGCCATCCAACTGTTTGACTGCGATATTCATAGCCTTGTCGGTCTTGGCGCGGATAATATCCATGACCGCCTCAGCCTGGGTCAAATCGACCCGACCGTTGAGGAAGGCCCGCTTGGTAAATTCACCAGGCTCGGCTAAGCGAGCTCCCTCGCGGATGACCAACTGCAGGATTTCATTGGTCACCGCAATCCCTCCGTGGGTATTGATCTCGATGATGTCTTCTCGGGTGAAGGTCTTAGGTGAGCGCATGGCTCCGACCATGACTTCATCGAGAATCTCATCCTTGTCCGGATCCACGATATGGCCGTAGTTGAGCGTATGGCTGGCCACGCTCGTTAAATCTTTTCCTTTAAAGATCTTTTGTACAATTTTAAAGCTGTCTGCCCCACTTAAGCGGACAATCCCGATCGCTCCCTCACCGAGAGGAGTCGAGATGGCAGCAATGGTATCAAATTCTTTAGTAATCATGTCATTTCTCTTTTCCTGTAGATTCATCTCTATTCTATCGTAAAGTCCTCAGACGGGCAAGGTTTTGCTTTTAATACAAATTTGGAAAGGTTTTCAATTAATTAGTGAAATCTCTTACAGAATATGCTATACTGTAATAGAATACAAAAGGAGGTCTATGATGGTAAACCTAAAAGAACAGGTAGGAATTAAGGCGGCTGAGTTTGTTACAGACGGCATGATTGTCGGTCTCGGTACAGGTTCAACTGCTTATTATTTTGTGGCTGAATTGGGTCGTCGCATCAAAGAAGAAGGCTTGAAGATCACAGCTGTCACGACATCGAGTGTGACCTATGATCAGGCTGAAAGTTTAGGCATTCCGCTCAAGGCAATCGACGATGTCGAAGTGGTCGACGTAACTGTAGATGGTGCCGATGAAGTGGATCCTCAATTAAACGGGATCAAAGGTGGCGGTGGTGCTCTCCTCATGGAAAAATCGTCGCAACCAATTCAAAAGATTGTATTTGGATTGTAGATGAATCCAAACAAGTCGCAACTCTTGGGTCCTTCAAACTTCCAGTGGAAGTAGTTCAATACGGGGCTGAAAACCTCTTCCGTCACTTTGAGCAAAAAGGCTACCATCCTGCATTCCGTCTTGCGGAAGATCAACGCTTTGTCACTGACCAAGGCAACTTTATCATTGACTTGGATCTCAAGGTGATCAAGGATACGGAAGTTTTGGCAAATGAACTAGATCACACCGTAGGCGTTGTAGAGCACGGTTTGTTCTTGAATATGATTTCAAAAGTGATTGTAGGGACACCAGATGGCCCTGTCATCATCGAAAAATAGGTTTCTCTAAAGAGGAGCCGGATCAAACAACGGCTCTCTTCTTATAGGGATATGGTATAATATAGCTAGTTTAATAAAGGAAAGAGGCAGTTTATGTCAAAATTTAATCGTATTCACTTGGTGGTACTAGATTCTGTAGGGATCGGAGCAGCTCCAGATGCTAATAACTTTGTCAATGCTGGTGTACCTGACGGTGCATCTGACACACTTGGACACATCTCAAAAGCTGTTGGTTTGAATGTGCCAAACATGGCAAAACTTGGTCTTGGAAATATTCCCCGCGAACATCCCTTGAAGACTGTTCCCGCTGAGAGCAATCCAACTGGTTACGTTACGAAGTTAGAAGAAGTCTCTCTTGGAAAAGATACCATGACAGGTCACTGGGAAATCATGGGTCTTAATATTACAGAACCCTTTGATACTTTCTGGAATGGATTCCCAGAAGAAATCTTGACAAAAATCGAAGAATTCTCAGGTCGCAAGGTCATCCGCGAAGCTAACAAACCTTATTCTGGTACAGCTGTTATCGATGACTTCGGACCACGCCAAATGGAAACAGGCGAGTTGATCATCTATACATCAGCTGACCCAGTTCTTCAAATCGCAGCTCACGAAGACATCATTCCTTTGGATGAACTCTACCGTATCTGTGAATACGCTCGTTCGATCACTTTGGAACGTCCAGCTCTTCTTGGTCGGATCATTGCTCGTCCTTATGTTGGTGAGCCTGGAAACTTCACTCGTACGGCCAACCGTCGTGACTTGGCTGTATCACCATTTGCACCAACCGTTTTGGACAAATTGAACGAAGCTGGTATCGATACCTATGCAGTTGGTAAGATCAGTGATATCTTTAACGGAGCAGGTATCAACCACGATATGGGCCACAACAAATCAAACAGTCACGGTATGGACAACTTGATCAAAGCGATGAAATCAGAAGAGTTTAAACATGGCTTCTCATTCACCAACTTGGTTGACTTTGATGCTCTTTACGGACACCGTCGTGATCCACATGGTTACCGTGATTGCTTGCATGAGTTTGACGAACGCTTGCCAGAAATCATTGCAGCCATGCGTGAAGATGACCTCTTGATGATTACGGCTGACCATGGGAACGACCCAACTTACGCAGGTACTGACCATACGCGTGAATACATCCCATTCTTGGCTTACAGCCCATCTTTCAAAGGCAATGGCGTGATTCCGGTTGGCCACTTTGCGGATATCTCAGCTACTGTGGCGGAAAACTTTGGTGTTGAGAAAGCCATGATCGGAGAAAGCTTCTTAGATAAATTGGTCTAAGATGATGCGTTTTGCCTTACTCGTAAGAGGAATCAATGTTGGTGGCAAGAACAAGGTGGTCATGCCTCAACTTCGTCAAGAATTGACGGAGCTGGGATTGGAACAAGTGGAAACCTACATCAACAGTGGCAATATCTTCTTTACGACAGGTCTTTCTCGATCTCAGTTAGTAGAGTGCCTGTCGACCTTCTTTGAGAAAGCCTATCCCTTTATTGAACGCTTTTCTCTCCTGAGTCGAGAAGACTATGAAGCAGAATGTGCAAACTTACCGCAATGGTGGACAGAAGAGATGGCTCGTAAGGATGTGCTCTTTTACACCGAGGGCTTGGATAGGGAATCCGTAGAAGAGAAATTGCTTGCTTTGAAGCTAGGTGATGAAGTGCTTCACCTTGGCAAAACAGCGGTTTTCTGGGGCAAATCCTCAGAAGAAAGCTACGCGAAAACCGCCTACCACAAACATCTGATGAAGATGCCTTTCTATCGTCAGATTACTATTCGCAACGCCAACACCTTTGACAAAATTGGTCAATTTTTAAAACAGAAAGAAGGAGATAACTAATGACATTTTTAGATAAAATCAATGAAACAGCTGCTTTTTGAAAGGCAAGGGAGTAGAAGCGCCTGAGTTTGGTCTAATCCTTGGTTCAGGTCTTGGTGAACTTGCTGAAGAAATCGAAAATGCAGTCGTAGTAGACTACTCTGACATTCCAAACTGGGGTCAATCAACAGTGGTCGGACACGCTGGTAAATTGGTTTATGGTGATCTTGCTGGACGTAAGGTATTGGCGCTTCAAGGTCGTTTCCACTTCTACGAAGGAAACCCATTGGAAGTGGTGACTTTCCCAGTTCGTGTCATGAAAGTGTTAGGATGTGAAGGGGTTCTTGTAACCAACGCTGCAGGTGGTATCGGCTTCGGTCCTGGTACCTTGATGGCTATCACTGACCACATCAACATGACAGGTCAAAACCCATTGATCGGTGAAAACTTGGATGACTTTGGTCCACGTTTCCCTGATATGTCGAAAGCTTACACTCCAGCCTACCGCGAAATCGCCCACAAAGTAGCTGACAAGCTTGGTATCAAGTTGGATGATGGAGTTTATATTGGTGTGACAGGTCCTACCTACGAAACTCCAGCTGAAATCCGTGCGTACAAGACACTTGGCGCTGATGCTGTAGGTATGTCAACCGTTCCTGAAGTCATCATTGCGGCTCACTCTGGCTTGAAAGTTCTTGGAATTTCATGTATTACCAACTTTGCGGCTGGTTTCCAAGAAGAGCTCAACCATGAAGAAGTGGTAGAAGTCACTGAGCGCGTTAAAGGAGACTTCAAAGGATTGCTTAAAGCGATTCTTGCTGAATTGTAAGATGATGAAAGCACGACTCCAAAGACTGCCCTACAGATGGCGTCTGCTTTTGGCGACTGCCGCTGTGGGAATAGGAACGGGTCTAGTCGGAATTGCCTGTCATTATCTACTAGAAGGCGTGGAAAGGTTGGCTTTCGGCCAAGAACGGTCTGATCTGTTCCAGCTATTTCAGGAAGCTGGAGGGCTTCGTAGGTTTCTTGTCCTATGTGTGACAGGGATTTTGGCGGCAGGCTTCTGGTATATCCTGCAGAGACGCCATAAGATCCTGTCTATTCGCAAGCAAATTGACCTGCTTGGAGATAGAGATCCAGCTCCCCTAACCCATCTCCTTCATGCGACTATGCAGGTTGCGATTGTCGGAGCCGGCGCTTCGGTCGGAAAAGAAGGAGCCCCACGTGAGGTTGGGGCTCTTCTAGCTGGTCGTTTGGGCAAAGTCTTGTCCTTGACGATCAAAGAGCGAAAAGTATTGATTGCTTGCGGAGCTGGTGCTGGTTTAGCTGCGGTCTATCAGGTTCCCTTTGCCAGTAGCTTGTTTGTCTTTGAGACCTTAGGGTTGGCCTATCACTGGAAAAATGTCTTACTGGTCTTGTCCAGTACGTATCTGGCGACTTGGGTGGCCCAGCCTATCGTTGGGCACGGTTCTATTTATCATATGTCGCTAGTCCATTGGTCAGCTAGCAGTTTTTTGCAGGCGATTCTGATTGCTTCATTGGTTACTCCATTTGCGCTAGGTTTTCGATCTTTAGCTAAACGCGCGGGTCGCAAGCGACGGAAGGATGGAACAATTCTTTGGGCTCTTCCTCTAGCCTTTCTTGTGCTGGGGAGCCTAGTAGCCTTTTGCCCCATCTTTATGGGAAATGGTCAGGTACTGGCCCAGGCCTTGTTGTCTAGTCAGCCGATTACCTATCTTCCATTGACTCTTGCAGTGAAGGGGCTTTTAGTTTATCTCCTCTTGCGTAATGGGGCCTATGGGGGAACCTTGACGCCTTCATTTGCCTTAGGAATTGGATCTGGTTATTTGGTGACCATGATTCTTTCTACAGTTGGCGTTCATCTAGATCCTGCTCTAGGAATGTTGCTCGGAGCGACCGTCTTTTTAGGGACGACCTTACAAGCTCCCATGACTGCCATTGCCCTAAGTCTTGGTTTTACAGGACAGAGCTGGGCCTTGATGCTACCATTGGCCCTATCTGCTGGTGTGTCTTATATGATTCAAAATAGATGGGAGAATAAACGATGAGAGTGCATTTTGTCTTGCACGAAACTTTTGAAGTACCTGGTGCTTATATAAAGTGGGCGCAGGAGCGTGGTCATCAGGTGACAATGACCAAGGTCTACGAGCGAGAAGCTCTACCTGAGACAGTGGATGCGATCGATTTTTTGATTGTCATGGGGGGACCACAATCGCCAGATGAGGATCGCGCAACCTTCCCTTACTATAATCCACAAGCTGAGATTGAACTAATTCAAAGCCATGAAGGCGGATTGCTACATCGTTGGTGTCTGTCTTGGTGCGCAGCTCCTGTCTGTTGCTTATGGCGCAGAGTATGAACATAGTCCAGAACGAGAGATTGGTGTTCATCCGGTGGATCTAACCCCTGAAGGATTAGCAGATCCGCATGTCGGCTTATTTGGTCCAAGCTTTGATTCAGGCCACTGGCATGGCGATATGCCGGGCTTGACGGAGGATGCTGTTGTCCTTGCGACTAGTCAAGGTTGTCCACGGCAGATTGTACGCTTCAGTCCTAAGCACTATGCCTTCCAAGCACATTTGGAATTTGATCCAGAAGCAGTTGATCTCTTAATTGCTGCAGATGGTGAAGCTGTTTTGGAAGCCCAAAGTCAAACATTGCCATTTGTCGAAAATCCTGAAGCCATTCGAGCTTACGATTATCATGAAATGAATGCCAAATTGTACGCATTTTTGGATTCATTAACAAACTAAATAAAAAAGAAAGGTAGAGCGTGTGTTCTAATTTGAACACGAGCGGAAAGCTTTTCTAAATAAAAGAATGAAAGGAAGGGCAGTTCGGGTTTGAATTGAACCCGGGCTAGAGGCTGTGTAAAAAAGATAAATCCTCCTAGATGCGGAGCATCTTTGTCGGATTTCCTATTTTTACTTTGCCTCTTTAACGCCCTTGGTATCTTAAATTATGTCTATCCATATTGCTGCTAAGCAGGGTGAAATTGCTGATAAAATTCTCCTTCCTGGTGATCCTCTTCGTGCGAAATTTATTGCGGAGAATTTCCTTGAAGATGCTGTTTGCTTTAACGAAGTGCGTAACATGTTTGGTTACACTGGAACTTACAAGGGTCACCGTGTTTCTGTCATGGGTACTGGGATGGGAATGCCATCGATCTCTATCTATGCGCGTGAGTTGATCGTCGACTACGGTGTGAAGAAATTGATCCGTGTGGGAACGGCTGGATCTTTGAATGCAGATGTTCACGTCCGTGAATTGGTCTTGGCACAAGCAGCTGCAACCAACTCAAACATCATCCGCAACGATTGGCCTCAATACGATTTTCCACAAATCGCTAGCTTTGATCTTTTAGACAAGGCTTACCACATTGCTAAAGACCTTGGTATGACGACTCACGTCGGAAATGTCTTGTCATCAGACGTTTTCTATTCAAACTATGGTGAAAAGAACATCGAGCTTGGTAAATGGGGTGTGAAAGCTGTAGAAATGGAAGCGGCGGCTCTTTACTATCTTGCTGCCCAACACCATGTCGATGCGCTGGCTATCATGACGATTTCAGACAGTTTGGTTAATCCAGATGAGGATACAACCGCTGAAGAACGCCAAAATACGTTCACAGACATGATGAAAGTTGGTCTTGAGACCTTGATTGCAGACTAATGACAGAATACCTTCATGATGAGTGGCTCTACGATCTCCAAAATTATCACTACAGCCGGGCTCTGCGCTCTATCAAACAGCAGGAAGAAGTACCGGAATTGTTGGTGAGCTTATTGCAGGTGATGGCAGAGCGTCGAGAGCTCAATATCCAACCCGTCATGAATCAAAAGTTGAGAACCGAGTTGCTAGAAGCGACTGGTTTTCAGCTTTTTTGGCATGAAGATCAAGAAGATGAACAGTTGGCCAACTACCTTTATGATCTCGAAGCGAAGTTGAGAAATGAACAGATTATCGACTTTATTCGTGCCGTTAGCCCAGCCATCTATCGGATTTTTATGCGGTTGATTCAGTTGAAAATTCCTGATATTACCAACTATATCCATAACTCCAAAGAATCCAGTTATGACCGTTGGAAATTTGAGAGTCTGCATGCGTCAGACAACCCTATCCTGCAGCAATTCCACAGCGAAAGTGTGGTCAATTCATCCAGTTTAACGGAGTTGATTGTGCAGTTGGACTTGCCAGATAGCGTCAAAGTTGCAGCCCAACAATTGCGGGAGTTAGAAATCCGTTCGCAACCCCTTGGCCCATTTGATCAAGCCCTTTGATGAGGAAGAGCTCCATCGGACGACGGGTTTCTCTTCTCAGGATTTTATGAAGAATTTGATTGACCTTGCAAGCTACACAGGCATTCATTATGATCAAGCTCACTTTTATTTTGATCAGGCCAATGCTGTCATGGAAGAGCTACTAAAGGAGAAGTAGATGGATAAGATTACTCAACTACAGGAGATGATTGATCAGAGTCAACGGATCGTTTTTTTCGGTGGGGCAGGAGTTTCTACGGAGTCAAATATTCCGGATTTTCGAAGCTCAGATGGTGTCTATAGTGTTCGGGTAGGACGGCATTTGACAGCCGAGCAATTGGTCTCACATACCATGTTTGAGCGCTATCCAGAGGACTTTTTTGACTTCTATAAGAAATACCTGCTCTATCCCGATGCCAAGCCCAATGCAGCCCATCGCTATCTGGCTTGGCTGGAAGAAACTGGCAAACTCAAAGCAGTCGTGACACAAAATATCGATAGTCTCCATGAAATGGCGGGGTCTAAGAAAGTCTTGAAACTCCATGGTAGTGCTGACCGTAATTACTGTACGGGTTGCCAGCGCTTTTATGATTTAGAGGCTTTTCTAGCTTTGGAAGGCCCGGTTCCACACTGTTTGGACTGTGGTAAGGTGGTCAAACCAGATGTGACTCTTTACGAGGAACCTCTCGATATGGACGTCTTTAGCCAAGCAGCCCAAGCCATCCAAGAGGCTGACCTTCTCATCATCGGCGGGACCTCCCTCGTTGTTTATCCAGCAGCCAGCTTGATTCAATATTTCCAAGGGAAGAACCTGGTCGTCATCAATAAAACCAGTATCCCACAGGACAAGCAAGCAGACCTGGTTATCGAAGGAAAGATTGGCCAAGTATTTTCGCAATTAAGACAATAAAAAATATCTGAGTGAACATGGATCACTCAGATTTTTTTTACTTATCAAACTTCACTTCCTCAAGCAAGTACTCGATGAATTTCTCCCATCTTTGAGAGAGCTGTTTTCTCATGTTTGATATAGACCAGCTCGATCGGGTCTTCGATATCAAGAGGAATAGAGACGATGTTATCGCCATTGAGATTGCTATTGAGGATCCCGGTCGCAATGGTGTAACCATCCAGACCAATCAAGAGATTAAAGAGGGTTGCCCGGTCGCTCACAACGATGGATTTCTTATGATGCTCTTGAGAGAGAATTTCTTCTGAGAAGTAGAAGGAGTTGTGGGTCCCTTGGTCATAGCTGAGATAAGGGAAATCTTCCAGATCTGACAGGTGGACGATCTCCTTCTTGGCAAGGGGATTGGTCTTGCTGACAAAGATATGAGGCTGCGCTGTAAAGAGGTGAGTAGCAATCAAGTGATTATCATCCAGCATCTTAGAGAGCACATCCCGGTTATAGCTATTCAAAAAGAGGACACCAACCTCGCTTCGGAAATTTTTGACGTCATCAATGATCTCCCAAGTCCGCGTCTCCCGAAGAAAGAGCTCGTATTTTTCCATATCACTTTTCTTGAGGAGTGAAACGAAGGCTTCGACGACGAAGGCATAGTGCTGGGAAGAGACACTGAAGAGTTCACGAGAACCTACAGGATTTTTATAGCGCTCGGACAAGAGGTCGATCTGCTCAATTACTTGGCGGGCATAGGAGAGAAACTCCATCCCATCACGAGTCAGAGTGATTCCTTTGGGATTGCGGATAAAGATATCAATTCCCATCTCATTTTCCAAGTCCTTGACGGCATTAGAGAGACTCGGTTGCGTGATAAAGAGTTGTTTTGCGGCCTCATTCATAGAGCCGGTTTCGACGATTTTGATAATGTATTGTAATTGTTGTATTCTCATTCTTTTATTTTAACATAAAAAGGCATGTTTTTCCCGTAAAATGTGGACATTTCAAGGGCTGGATAGGAGAATAATACAGGCTGAGTGAGGTAATAGGCAGTAGGCTAGATTAAATCGTTAAAAAAATAGAAGATTGGAAACAAAATCTCCATCTGGGGACTGATTTTGATGGGAAAATACAGTTTTACCTTGCTCAAGGTGAGATCCGATTGATAGAATGGTAAAAAAATGATTGAAGAGATTTTATGAAAAAACTCGTTTCCTGGTATAAGAAAAAGGATACGGAATTGGAAACCCATTTCACAGCCAGTCTGTTGCAGATCAATTTTGTGACCAATGCTCTGATTCTATTAGCCTTTTACATCTATTTTGTCATTAGTGAGTCGCTCTATGCCTTGTCGAATCCAATAATTCAATTTAGTTTTTTTGCTGTATTTTCCTTTACGATGGAGGTTTTACCCTATGGTGTGACCTTAGCCCTCTTTGTCCCCAATATTTTTGTCATCATCTATGGGATCGGGCGGTGGTCCAGTATCCAGTTCAAAGAAGCCGAGGAAGAAGCTCTCAAAGATCCGGATCTGTTTGAAGATAGTGGACCAGCGAAGGGAGAAGAGCTGATAGAAGAGGACTCCTTCACAATTGAAGCACCGAGTCCTAAGCCTGTCAAAAAGAAGAAGCATCAGCCAACAATCATTCTTTGGTTTGGTCTCTTTGGCTGTTTTCTAGAAGCGATTTTCATTTTCATCGTGAAAGATATGACTTTTTACGATTGGACTGAACGCCTGGTTAATTCGCAGAAGCACGCCTTGATCTGGTCAGGTGCTTATCCAACCTTCTTCACCCTGGCAGCTCTCACCTTGTTAGCCTTGATCATCTATTCCTATCGGGATGCTAATTCCCTATCTCCATTGGCCAATATCTTCTGTATTAGTGGCATTCTGGGAGGAGTGGTTCTCTTATTAGTTTTTGATCAACAGCTGCAGGTAGCAAGTTTTCACACCTTTTTCTTACTGATCTATTCCATTCATCTCTTGTGGGTTCGGATCAAGGAGTGGCAAGAAGATCGAACAGAGATAAGCTATGACAATCGCCTGCTTCAGTATTTCCATCAGCTCTTAAACAAGTCACGTAACTGGCCTTGGCTGGCAGTTCTGTTTGCCCTTCCGACGCTGGCTCTCGTCGTCCTCATTCTCATGCTCTTTGGTCAACAACCGGATTATATGATCAAGGCCTGGACTAATACAGCAGATTGGGCCTTCTCACAAAAGATCCCTCCTCAGAACCTCATCATTGACGAGCACTATCTCTGTACGGTTGCGGCTGGTGGTCATGAAAAGTCGTTAAGCCCCAGCGGATGGGAGTCCGTCACGGCCATCCAGTCGTTGTCAATCGCCAGCTCTGTATTGCCAATGCTTTTGAGCAAGTACTGGAAGAAAAGATGCCACGTTTCCATCGCTTCTTACGTCGCACTTATGACCGCTATGGTTATCCTTTTGCCAAACACATCAAGAAGAAATGGGCTATGGACCTGATCTACTACCTGATGAAACCCTTGGAATGGATCTTTTTACTGGTTCTTTATCTAGTCGATCGCAAACCTGAGAACCGAATCGCCATACAATACATCAAACCGATCCCAGAGGATTTTGATCCCAAGAAAGCTTCTTAAATCACCGATTTCTACTTGACAAGCATCAAGTAGCGCGATATAATGAGACAAATTTAACCTTTAAGAGGTCCAGAGAGGCCTGCAAGGAAAGACGAAAAAAAGTTCAGCGGACGGAGTCTAGCTGATCATTTGCGGGACCTTGCTTTTGCGAGGTCTTTTTTGCTGAAAGAAAGAAGAGGAAACCAATGGTCAGTGACAGCTGTAAAAAACGCTTTGGAAAAATCATGATGGAAGACATGGAGTTAATCGCTCAAGAAGAGATCGCTCCTCGCATCTATTCCATGATCTTAAAGGGGGAAATGGTGGAACAGATGTTGCCGGGGCAATTCCTTCATATCCGAGTACCTGATGGGTCTAAGCTCCTCCGTCGTCCGATTTCAATTTCTGAGATCGACCGTAAAACACAGACTTGTCGCTTGATCTACCGCATCGAAGGGGGGAGGGACGGCTATCTTTTCCCAATTGCCTGTCGGTAGCTTTCTCAGTGTCATGGGCCCTCAAGGAAATGGCTTTGACCTAAAAGATCTTGGTCTAGGGGCGCGTGCTTTGATCATCGGAGGTGGGATCGGTGTTCCTCCTTTAGTCCAAGTGGCTAAACAGCTACATGAGCAAGGAGTAGAAGTCCATTCTGTCCTTGGATTTTCTACTAAAGAAGCAGTGATCCTTGAAGAAGAGTTGAAGCAGTATGGGCAAGTGACCATTACAACTGACGATGGTTCCTATGGGATCCAAGGTAATGTGTCAACTGTAGTGGAAACACTCAATGAAGATATTGATGCGGTTTATTCATGTGGAGCCCCTGGTATGCTCAAATACGTCAACAGCAAGTTCTATGATCACCCTCGGGCCTATATTTCAATGGAATCCCGTATGGCCTGTGGGATGGGAGCTTGCTATGCCTGTGTGGTGCATCTAGAAAATGCAAGCCAAGTAGCCAATAAACGCGTGTGTGAAGATGGACCGGTCTTTGAAACCGGTACGATTGTGATGTAGGAGGACCATATGACAGCAAATCGACTAGCCGTATCCTTACCAGGATTAGACTTGAAAAATCCCATTATTCCTGCTTCCGGCTGTTTTGGCTTTGGTCAGGAATACGCAAAATACTATGATTTGGATCTTCTTGGATCCATTATGATCAAAGCAACGACCGCTGATGCCCGCTTTGGCAATTCCACACCACGTGTCGCTGAGACTCCTGCAGGTATGCTCAATGCCATTGGTCTCCAAAATCCAGGCGTAGACGTGGTCCTAGCAGAGAAGCTCCCTTGGTTGGCCCAGCATTATCCCGATCTACCGATTATCGCCAACGTAGCCGGCTTCTCCAATGAAGAGTATGCGACGGTTTCTAGAAATCTCCCAGGCACCAAATGTTAAAGCTATCGAGCTCAATATCTCCTGTCCAAACGTAGACCATGGCAACAATGGCCTCTTAATCGGGCAGGTTCCTGAATTGGCCTATGATGTGGTAAAAGCTGCGGTAGAAGCTTCCTCCGTTCCTGTCTACGTTAAGTTGACCCCTAGTGTGGCAGACATCACTCAGGTCGCAAAAGCAGCAGAGGATGCGGGAGCGACTGGCTTAACCATGATCAATACCTTGGTCGGGATGCGCTTTGACCTCAAGACTGGCAAACCAATCATTGCAAATGGTACGGGAGGGATGTCAGGACCAGCTATCTTTCCAGTAGCCTTGAAACTCATCCGCCAAGTAGCTCAATCCACTAACCTGCCCATCATTGGAATGGGCGGTGTCGATTCAGCAGAAGTAGCGATTGAGATGATGATTGCTGGTGCTTCAGCGATTGGGGTCGGAACGGCTAATTTTACCGATCCTTATGCTTGTCCGACCATTATCGAAGACCTGCCAAAGGTCATGGATCGATATGGCATTGATACGCTTGAGAATTTTCGAAAACATGTACGGGAAAATCTATTGTAAATCCTTGACTTTTCCCAAATATCGTACTACAATAAATAAAAACCTTTAAAGCAGTCCAGAGAGGCTCCTAAGGTCTAGACGGTGAATCATGGTAGTTGTTTCTACCTAATTTTCGTGTAACCTTGCCTCGGGCAAGGTTTTTTTGTGAACTAAATGATCAATCATAAAAAGGAGTAATCCATGCGTGAAGAACGTCCTATTATCGCCCTTGACTTCCCATCTTTCGAGGATGTCAAACACTTTTTAGAGCATTTTCCAGAAGACGAAAAACTATTTGTAAAAATTGGAATGGAATTTTTCTATGCAGTTGGTCCTGAAATTGTGCATTACCTCAAAGGGCTTGGACACAGTATTTTCCTTGATTTAAAATTGCACGATATCCCAAATACAGTCAAATCAGCTATGTCTGTACTGGGGACCTTCGGAGTGGATATGGTGACAGTTCACGCGGCCGGTGGTGTAGAGATGATGCGCGAAGCTAAACAAGCACTTGGTCCAGGAGCCAAGTTGGTAGCCGTGACCCAATTGACTTCTACTAGTGAAGAAGACATGCGGGATTGCCAAAACATCCAACCACTGTTCAAGAATCAGTAGTCAATTATGCTCGCAAGGCGCAAGAAGCTGGCTTGGACGGGGTCGTCTGCTCAGCTCATGAAGTCGCCTTGATCAAGGATGCTACTTCATCAGACTTTGTTTGTGTGACACCAGGGATTCGTCCAGCAGGAGCTGAAATCGGTGACCAAAAACGGGTCATGACCCCACAAGAAGCCCATAAAATCGGATCTGACTATATTGTCGTTGGACGTCCGATTATCCAAGCAGAAAACCCATGGGACGCTTACCATGAGATTAAGAGACAGTGGAATGCGTAAGAGCTACTAAAAGTGGAACTTTTGTAGCTCTACGGGAAGTCCTATGGGACCTTCCCTAACGCATTCACTAGATTAGAAGAAAGAAAAATATCGTTTCTTTCTTCTAATCGTCGGAATCCCTAATCGTTACTAAAAGTAGAACTTTTGTAGCTCTACTGGAAGTCCGGTGGGACCTTCCCTAACGCATTCACTAACCTGTAATGTTCTTGTTTAAATCTATTTCTGATTTAATTCGTATATGATTAAAATCGTAAAAAGGAGTTATCATGTCATTAGCTAAAGATATTGCCAGCCATCTTTTGAAAATCGAAGCTGTTTATTTGAAACCGGAAGAGCCTTTTACTTGGGCTTCTGGAATCAAGTCCCCTATTTATACAGATAACCGTGTGACCCTCGCTTATCCTGAAACTCGTACCTTAATCGAAAATGGCTTTGTAGAAAAAATCAAGGAAGCCTTCCCTGAAGTAGAAGTGATTGCTGGTACAGCAACTGCGGGGATTCCTCATGGGGCTATTATTGCGGACAAGATGAATTTGCCATTTGCCTACATCCGTAGCAAACCAAAAGACCATGGTGCTGGAAACCAAATCGAAGGCCGTGTACCGCAAGGTCAAAAGATGGTAGTGGTGGAAGATTTGATTTCTACTGGTGGATCTGTCTTGGATGCTGTTGCAGCTGCGAAACGTGAAGGAGCAGATGTCCTTGGGGTGGTGGCTATCTTTACTTATCAATTGGAGAAAGCCGATAAGAAATTTGCGGAAGCTGGCGTTCAACTTGAAACCTTGTCTAACTACACAGAATTGATCCATTTGGCAGAAGAACAGGGCTACATCACCTCTGAAGGTTTGGAAATGTTGCGCCGGTTCAAGGAAAACCAAGAAACTTGGCAAAATAACGAATAGAACTTGAAGCGTTTCTAACGCTTCTTTTTTATACTCTTTTCACTAGCTGGTGGTAAACTTGAAAGCCAAAGTAATTTTAGGTATGATAGTAGTAATTCATTTCATAACTCAACGATAGATAGAAAATTTTAGAGGAGATTACATGACAAAAGAAAATTATTTGCAAATGAAAAAACAGGTTCGCATCTGGTTCACCGTCAATATCATCATTGCCTTGATTGCTAGTGCAGGAGCAATTTTAGTGATCATTAGCAAATCCCGCCATATCCCATTTTTACTGACGACCATGGGAGCATTGACTTTGATGAACCAAGTCTTGATTTATCCTGTTTTTAATGGAAAAAAAGAAGCTGAGAAAGAACATCCAGAGTGGAAGGAATTGTCCACTAAAAGTACTAAAATACCTGTGGAAGATCTTCAGAAAGGGTTTCTTGTATCTGCTACGGCTCTTTTGATTGTCATTATTAGTTTCTTCATGATTTATCGTCCCCTTCCGACAACAGATGCAGGAACTGAAGTGATCAAAACCTATCGAGAGATTGAGTCTGTGCCGGAAAGTTCAACAGAAAAAGAATCTAGTACAGTCTCTAATTTAACCCCTCAGGATGTTCAAACCTTACAAGAATTGAAAGAAGAGATCGAATCCAATGCCCCATCAGATTCACCATCACTGGATCTTGATAAAGCAAAAGATCTTGCAGAAAAAGCGCAGCAGGAAAATTGGTTGAAAAGAGGAGAGTAAGGATTCCTGTTTTTTTCTTTCTTGACAGATTTAAAGGAGATTTTATTTGATTAAAAAAGATTCATTAGTATATTTAGTTCCTTTGGATGCAAGAGATTACTACCTAGATACGAGATCCAACGATATATATGTTCAAACCGCGATTCCGGCAAAAGTAGTTGACTTTACTAGTTTTGTTCCCATGGCGAGCCTCATTTTATTAAATTTTAACTCCTATCTGAACCCAAATAGTAGTAGCTTCAGTCGAATTATTTATATTCTTTTAGGTGTTATTTCGCTAATTCTACTTTTTGAAATGTTATTAAGTCAAAAAAAGACGGAAGATTTTAAAGAATTTGATATTAATACATTAGTTTTCAAAGGGTTATTTATTGATAATCTTAAAACAAATATTGGTGTGAAACTTCTTTTAGGATTGTCAATGGTTCCTGTTACTGTTACAGTGATGACAAGCTATTTGAATACAGGAAATTATTCTTCCTATGGGATTGGCTTGATTACTTTTTGGTGGATTTTATGGTGCAATTATTCACTGTCGATTATTTCAACAATTTTTTTATTATTAAGAAAGATCACTCGTAAAAAATAAATTGGTTTTCTAGAGAGGATGTAATGGTTTTGTTTTGGCTTATTTTGGGAATCTTGACCCTTGTTTTCCTGATCATACTGCTGATCTTTTACACTTATTATCGTCGTGAAATGAGGATAAAAATAGAATCAACAGCAAAGGTTGTGGGAGAAGTCGTTACTTTTGATTCTAAAAATCAATTCCTTGTATCCTTGCCTGTGGTGGAGTATCAAGTCGGCGGCGAAAGCTACCAAAAGACCTTCACCTATGCTTATTTTAGAGAGACTTCTTCTAGGTCAAAGCAGACAGATGTTTTCGATAGAACTTATATTATCGGAGCAGGCAACAATCTGAACTTACGAAAGATCTTTCCAATAGGCTCTCCCATGACAGTCTTTTATAATCCAGACGACCCCCAGATAGGTTTTGTCGAACGATATGCCGGCTTAGTCGGTTTCTATAAAATTGGAATGGTTTTAACAGTTGGAATTTATTTTGGACTAGCATGCATTTTATTCCTAGTGTTTTAGAATTGAAAGTTAAGGTAAAGAGTTAAAAATTGGTTCGATAAAATGAGTGTGTCCATAAATTATATCTCAGAACAATTTTTCCTCTCACTTTACAGTTGACATTGAGTCACAAACAGCAGAAATGCTGTTTTTTTGATATAATGGTCCTATGTTATCGAAAAGTAAACGTATTCTATTTGGGATGCTTCATGGTATCATGTTGCTAGTGATGGTCCACTGGTTCTTGATCAGTGTGACCTATCTGAGAGAGATTTCATGGCTAGCCATTTTAGGTGCTGGATTGCTATTTCTGCTAGCCTGGTTGAAACGCGATGGGGTAAAAAGAGCCCTTGCTTGGTTGAGCCAGCACAAAAAAGGCTTCTTGCTTGGTGCAATCGTCTTTCAGGTGATTGTCTTGGTTTGTGCGGAGCTTTTGATCCGTCGGGATGCTGCGGTGGTTTTTAAGGGAGCTTTTGAGCTTCTGAAGCAATCTTCAATCACCAACTATCTCAGCCGCAATCCGAATAACATTCCACTCTTTCTCTATGAAAAGTTTTTCTATCTTTTATTCGGTTCTAACGGTCTGTGGGTCATGCAGCTTCTCAATATGCTTTATGTCAATCTGGGGGCCGTACTCTTGTACAAGCTATCCCAGAAGCATTTCAATCAAAAAACGGCTGATCTAGTCTATCTCTTTTATGTGAGCTTGATCTGTTACTCGCCTTATTTCTATTCCATGTATACGGACATTCCGCCACTTCCTTTAATTGCTCTGCAATTATGGTGGGCCTTGGATCTCTTAAAGGAAAACCAAGCAGGAATCTCCTGGAAGAAGATGTTTGGTTTAGGGATTTTATCTGGTGTAACAATGCTGATTCGTCCAACGACAATTATTATCATGATTGCCTTTTGGGCTGTCCTCTTCTTTAGAGGAAACTGGAAGGCCTTTGGCAAGATTGCTACGGTGACCGTGATGATGACGGGCTTTGTCTTTGCAGGATTGAATACAGCGGTCAATCATCAAAGGATCGTACCGATTCTGAAAGAAGAAGGGCTGGCCAAAGGACCGCTCTTGTTTATCAATCTGGGCTTGACGGATATGGGGCATAACCAAGAAGATATGAAAGAGGGCTTGCTGGCTTATATCGATGAGGACAAGCGCTCAGACTACAACAATGGGCTTTTTAAGAAGGAAAATGTCATTAAAGAAATCAAACGTCGTCTCAAGGAGTATGGACCTTTCGGTTTGATCGGTCATATCTACTACAAGCAGTCCTTGACGGTAGCAGAAGGGACCCTAGGTTGGCTTTACCGAGATGTAGAGTATGAGAAGACGCCATATATCAATCCTCTCTATGCGCCACTGACTAAAAACAATGGCCTGGCCAAATGGTTGCGAACCTATTTCCTCAGCACGGATCGCCCACAGTACAAGTATTATCAATTTGTGAAACAGTTGATCTGGATTGTACTATCAGCTGGCTTGGTTGGGGCTTATCTCAAACGTCGAGATACAGATGCCTTCAATTTCCTTTCATTAGCGGTCTTTGGCGGTTTGCTCTTCTTAACCATCTTTGAAGGTGGGAAGACCCGCTACCTCATCCAATTCTTGCCGCAAATTTTGCTAGTGGCTTCGATCGGTCTAGCAGGATATCCCAAGAAAGAAACCACATAAAAGCTCCCGCTTATTTTACAGGCAGAAACTGAGGTTGGACAAAATTGTCCAGCCTCTTTTTTATCCAGTGGATCTGTGTCAAATGTGGTATAATGAAAGGTAAGAATTTATTGGATAGCGGAGAGTTTCCATGCAACATTCCCCCTGGCATGAAGCCATCAAATCCCATCTTCCGGAAGGGTATTTTCATCAGATTAATGACTTTATGAATGAGGTCTATAGCAAAGGAGTGGTCTATCCACCTCGTGACAAGGTCTTTAAGGCCTTGCAGACAACTGAGATGGATCAGGTCAAGGTCTTGATTTTAGGCCAAGATCCCTACCACGGACCGGACCAAGCACAAGGCTTAAGTTTTTCTGTACCGGATTATGTACCAGCACCGCCTTCTTTGCAAAATATTCTCAAAGAATTGCGCTCAGACATTGGAGAGAAGCGGTCGCATGATCTGACCTCTTGGGCTGAGCAAGGGGTGCTCTTGCTCAATGCCTGCTTGACGGTTCCTGCTGGTCAGGCCAATGGCCATGCAGGTCAAATTTGGGAGCCGTTCACAGATGCTGTGATCAAGGTGGTCAATGAGTTGGAGGAGCCAGTCGTCTTTATCCTCTGGGGATCTTATGCACGTAAGAAAAAGCCTCTGATTACCCACGATCGACATTTGGTCCTTGAATCTGCTCACCCAAGTCCTTTATCGGCCTACCGTGGATTTTTTGGTTCCCAGCCCTTTTCAAAAACCAATCAATTTTTGAAAGAGGCAGGACGCGAGCCGATTGATTGGTTAAGATAGGAGAAAGAAATGCCACAATTAGCAACGATTTGTTATATCGACAATGGGAAAGAATTTCTCATGTTGCATCGCAATAAAAAGCCCAATGATGTCCATGAAGGTAAATGGATCGGAGTTGGTGGAAAATTAGAACCCGGGGAAACCCCACAGGAGTGTGCCACGCGTGAGATTTTTGAGGAGACGGGCCTAAAAGCCAAGCCAGTCTTGAAAGGGATCATTACCTTTCCTGAATTTACTCCAGATATGGATTGGTACACCTATGTCTTCAAGGTGACCGAGTTTGAAGGGGAGCTCATCGATTGTAACGAAGGGACATTAGAGTGGGTGCCTTATGATCAAGTCTTAAGTAAACCAACTTGGGAGGGGGACCACACCTTTGTCGAGTGGCTCTTGGAGGATAAACCCTTCTTTTCAGCTATGTTTCGCTATGACGGGGATCGCTTACTAGAGACCCATGTTGATTTTTATGAATAAAGGAGAACGCAATGGTTGTCATTAAAAATGGTCGCATCATGGATCCTAAAACAGGTTTGGATCAAGTCTGTGACCTTCGTATCCAAGGAAAGAAAATTGTAGAGATCGCTGAAACCTCCCAATAGATGGAGAAGAGGTGCTTGATGCTAGTGGTCTTGTTGTAGCTCCTGGTTTGATCGATGTGCACGTGCATTTTCGTGAACCCGGTCAAACCCATAAAGAAGATATCCATACGGGTGCCTTAGCAGCAGCTGCAGGTGGTTTTACTCGAGTGGTCATGATGGCCAATACCAATCCGACTATTTCAGATATTCCTACCTTAGAGGAAGTCTTAGCTTCTGCAGCCAAGGAAAATCTCCACATTCATACGGTTGCGACAGTGACTAAGAACTTTGATGGCCATCATCTAACCGATTTTGAAGGCTTGCTACAAGCTGGTGCGGTAGGATTTTCAGATGATGGGATTCCCCTTCAAAGCACCAAGGTTGTCCGCCAAGCCTTGGAAGATGCTAAGCGTCTAGGAACCTTTATTAGTCTGCATGAAGAAGACCCTGAGTTGAATGGCATTCTTGGGTTGAATGAGAACATTGCCAAGGAACACTTCCATGTCTGTGGAGCGACGGGTGTAGCTGAATACTCAATGGCAGCGCGGGATGCCATGATTGCCCATGCGACAGGTGCTCACCTTCATATCCAACACCTTTCTAAGGAAGAAAGTGTCAAGGTTGTGGAATTTGCCCAAGGATTAGGAGCTCATGTGACGGCAGAAGTAGCGCCCCAACACTTTTCGAAAACGGAGAGTCTGCTCTTAACCAAGGGAAGCAATGCCAAGATGAACCCACCTCTACGTTTGGAATCTGACCGCCTAGCAGTGATTGAAGGCTTGAAGTCAGGAGTCATCTCCGTGATTGCGACTGACCACGCGCCTCACCATGCGGATGAGAAGAATGTTCCAGATATTACTAAGGCACCATCTGGAATGACAGGACTTGAAACCTCCCTTTCTCTTGGCTTGACCTACTTGGTGCATGCTGGACATTTAAGCCTCATGCAATTGCTAGAAAAGATGTCCTATAATCCAGCGCGTCTCTATGATTTTGACGCCGGCTATATAGCTGTGGACGGACCAGCAGATCTCACGATCTTTGACCCAGAAGCAGTCCGTTTGGTATCAGATCATTTTGCTTCAAAAGCTGGAAATTCCCCATTTGTGGGTGAAACACTTAAAGGGAAAGTGGCTTATACCATCTGCGATGGACAAGTGATTTTCCAAGGATAAGCAATCGTATTCATATGAATCTTAAAAAAATGATGCAAGGCTTGGTTTTCTTTTTAACCAGCCTTCTTGTCTTTGTGTATTTATTTCATGCTTTACTACCAACTGCATCGCCACGCATGACCAAGCCCAAAACGGCTGCGAACGAAATCACCTATAGGTATGTAGCTCTAGGAGATTCCTTGACCAAAGGTGTCGGAGATAGCACCAATCAAGGGGGCTTTGTGCCCTTGCTCGCTCAAAGCCTATCCAATGAAAACGAAGCCCAATACCAGGCGGTTAACTATGGTGTGGCTGGAAACACGAGTGCTCAGATTTTAGATCGACTCAAGAAGCAAACAGACCTTCAGAAGGATCTCAAAAAGGCGCGTGTTATGACCTTAACGGTTGGAGGAAATGATCTACGCAAAGTCGTTGTCGATCATCTGAGTGATTTTTCTCTATCAGATATCCGAAAACCGCTCAAGAATTATACAGCTAACCTCAAAGAAATTATCACCAAAGCAAGAAAGGACAATCCCCATCTTCCTATTTATGTAGTGGGGATCTACAATCCTCTTTACCTGAATTTTCCTGAATTAACCAGTATTCAGACGGCTGTAGATCGTTGGAATGAGACGACGGAAGAAACCATCGCGCAATTTGATCAGGTTTATTTCGTTCCTATCAATGATCTGCTATATAAAGGAATTGATGGCAAAATGGGCGTGTCAGAAATTAGTGATGGGAAGACAACCGTCATCAATGATGCCCTGTATGAAGAGGATAGTTTTCACCCCAACAATACGGGCTATGAAAAGATGAAACAAGCAATATTGGAGAAAATCAATGCTACGAAGAAAACCTGGAACTAATGGCATTTCAAAGAAAGACCAACCAGCTCAGTTTAAAAAAATAAATATTTGGAAATGGCTGTTTTTAGGCTTGGTCAGCCTTCTCTTAGCCTTTGCTTTAGTCGTGCAAGGACGCTTAGCGACGCCAAGAGAAGATGTTAGCCAGCTTCATCAAGCAGTTGGCACCAAAGATGTCAAAGTTGGAACCATGACAACGACTCGTGATCAACTCAATGATACCATCAAATCGCTCCTGAAAAAATATAAGCTGTCCGACTACAAGGTCTATGCAGATAATCAGCAAATCCTCTTAGAGGGACAGTTGAGTCTTTTAGGAAAGGACTATCCCTTATATATTTACTTTCAACCATCCAAGTTGGAAAACGGGAATATTCTCTTAACAGTAAAGGATTTTTCAGTCGGTACCTTTCAAATTCCTCAAAAAATGGTTTTGCGACTTTTGAACAAAAATAAAAATATCCCAGATTTTATCCAGATTTCGCCAAAGGAGTCTACCATCACCATTCTCTTGTCGGAGATGGATAACGACTTTGGAATCTATGCCAAGGCCAATACCATCGATCTCTATAACGACAGAATTGTTTTTGATTTGTATCAGAAGAAGTAGAGCAGAAGGAACTCATTAGGACCGAAGACTCTATTTTATTTCTATTCAAAAAATTCAGAATATTGCAGAAAATTCTTGACATTCAATTTCCCATGTGCTAAAATACTAAACAAGACATTGAACAAAGGAGAAAGTCAAACATGAAAACAGCTAAGTTTATTCAATTTGCTTTGTTGTTGAGGTATAAGGGCTAGTGCAGAAGCATTAGTCCTGTTTGGCTTACCAAGCGGGAGTAACAAAACATCTCGCTTGGTTGACTGAGTGAGATGTTTTTCTTTATATCCACTACATAGAAATGAGGAGACCCTATGCGTAAAGTTGAATTTTTAGATACCAGTCTTCGGGATGGTGAACAGACTCCTGGAGTCAATTTCTCCATTAAAGAAAAGATTACCATTGCTAAGCAATTGGAAAAATGGGGAATTTCTGCTATTGAAGCGGGTTTTCCGGCAGCTAGTCCTGATTCCTTCACGGCTGTCCAAGAAATTGCAAAAGTTTTGACCAAGACTGCCGTGACCGGTTTGGCACGCTCGGTCAAATCTGATATTGATGCCTGCTATGAAGCCTTGAAGGATGCGAAGTATCCGCAAGTTCACGTCTTTATCGCAACCAGTCCCATTCACCGCGAGTTTAAACTCAACAAGACCAAGGAAGAAATTCTTGAAGCTATCAAAGAGCACGTTTCATACGCACGCTCAAAATTTGAGATTGTTGAATTTTCGCCAGAAGATGCGACACGGACGGAATTGGATTTCCTCTTGCAAGTCGTTCAGACGGCAGTCGATGCGGGGGCTAGCTACATCAATATTCCTGATACAGTCGGTTTCACCACACCAGCAGAGTATGGCGCCATTTTTAAATTCTTGATCGACCATGTCAAAACAGACCGCGAGATTATCTATTCCCCTCATTGTCATGATGATCTAGGTATGGCAGTTGCAAATAGTCTCGCGGCTGTCAAAAATGGGGCTGGCCGTGTTGAAGGGACCGTTAATGGGATCGGAGAACGAGCTGGAAATGCTGCGCTTGAAGAAGTGGCGGTTGCCCTCAATATCCGGGAAGACTATTACCAGGTTGAAAGTCCAATTGTGCTCAATGAAACCATCAACACTTCTGAGTTGGTCTCTCGTTACTCTGGTATTCCAATTCCTAAAAACAAGGCGGTTGTTGGTGGCAATGCCTTCTCACACGAGTCTGGGATTCACCAAGATGGAGTTCTTAAAAATCCCCTTACCTATGAAATCATCACACCTGAGCTGGTCGGTGTTAAGAGCAATAGCCTTCCTCTTGGGAAATTGTCTGGTCGCCATGCTTTTGTTGGAAAACTGCATGAGTTGGGATTGGAATTCACAGAAGAAGACATCCAGCCATTGTTTGCTAAGTTCAAATCTCTGGCGGACAAGAAACACGAGATCACAGATGCCGATATTCGCGCCCTTGTTGCCGGTACAGCAGTGGAAAATCCAGAAGGATTCCAATTTAATGATCTTCGCTTGACTACCAATGCAGACGAAACCATTACAGCTGCGGTCAGCCTCAGCAATGAAGAAGGGGAAGTTCTTGAGTTCCTTGCTAATGGTCAAGGATCTGTTGAAGCCATCTTTAACGCTATTGATCAATTCTTCAACCAAACCGTTCGCTTGACATCTTACAATATCGATGCGGTCACAGATGGGATCGACGCCCAAGCCCGTGTCTTGGTATCAGTTGAAAATGTCGATACGGATACGATCTTCAATGCATCTGGTTTGGACTTTGACGTATTGAAAGCCTCAGCTATTGCTTATATCAATGCCAATACCTTGGTTCAAAAAGAAAATGCAGGTGAGATGGGACGAGCTGTCTCCTACCGTGATCTTCCATAAGCTTAAGAGGAGAGAAAGATGACAAAAAAAAAAATTGTAACTCTTGCAGGAGATGGGATTGGCCCTGAGATCATGGCGGCAGGACTAGAGGTCCTTGCAGCTGTCGCTCCAAAAATTGGCTTTGACTATAGCCTAGAGGACAAACCTTTCGGTGGTGCGGGGATTGACGCTGCGGGTCATCCGCTTCCCCAAGATACTCTTGAAGCAGCCAAAGGAGCCGATGCCATTCTTCTCGCAGCAATCGGGAGTCCTGAGTATGATAATGCTCCTGTTCGGCCTGAACAAGGTCTGCTCGCTATTCGCAAGGAATTAAATCTCTTTGCCAATATTCGTCCTGTACGAATTTTTGACGCCTTAAAACACCTGTCGCCATTGAAACCAGAGCGTATCGAGGGTGTCGACTTTGTCGTCGTGCGTGAATTAACGGGTGGCATTTACTTTGGAGAGCATATCCTGAAAGAAGATACAGCGCGTGATATCAATGATTACAGTGCAGAAGAAATACGCCGGATTATGCTCCAGGCTTTCAAGATTGCGCAAGGACGTGGCAAGAAAGTGACCAGTATCGATAAGCAAATGTCCTTGCAACGTCTAAATTGTGGCGCCAAGTAGCAGAAGAAGTTGCCAAAGAATTTCCAGATGTGACTCTAGAACACCAACTGGTAGACAGTGCAGCCATGATCATGATCACCAATCCGGCCCGCTTTGATGTCGTCGTGACAGAGAATCTATTTGGAGATATCTTATCGGACGAATCGAGCGTCCTTCCTGGAACACTAGGTGTGATGCCGTCTGCCAGTCATTCTGACCAAGGGCCAAGCATGTACGAGCCGATTCATGGTTCAGCTCCTGATATTGCTGGACAAGGCATTGCCAATCCGATTTCTATGATCCTGTCTGTTGCCATGATGCTCCGAGACAGTTTTGGCGAAACAGCAGGTGCAGAAATGATCGAAGAAGCTGTCAATCAAACCTTGAACCAGGGAATTCTGACGCGAGATCTAGGTGGTCAGGCTTCGACTGCAGAGATGACAGCGGCTATCATTGGGAACCTCTAAGATGACTTGGAGAGATCGCTGTTTAATGGTCATTGCTCTTTGGAATGGTATGGTCTTTCTGACCTATGGCTTAGATAAGCGAAAAGCCATCCAAAACAGGTGGCGGATTCCTGAAAAGGTCCTCTTACTCGAGAGCTGGATACTTGGTGGATTTGGAGCTCTTTTAGGTGGCTATCTCTTTCACCACAAGGTAAGGAAATGGTATTTTCAAACTAGCTGGTGGATGAGTAGCCTTCTTTTAGCAGGTATCCTTTTTCTAATCCTTCAATGGATTTCCTAGCAACAAGATAAATGGAGAAAGACGATGAGTGGAAAATCTATCTTTGATAAACTCTGGGACCGCCACGTAATTACAGGAGTGGAAGGGCAACCTCAGCTCATGTATGTGGACCAACACTATATCCACGAGGTCACCAGTCCCCAAGCCTTTCAAGGATTACGGGATGCAGGACGCAAGGTTCGACGACCCGATTTAACCTTTGGGACATTTGATCACAATGTCCCCACTGTTAACATTTATGATATTCGGGATGTAATCTCCAAGGCCCAGATTGATAAATTAGCTGAGAATGTCAAAGACTTTGGGATTGATCATGCGGCTCATGGTTCTGCTAAGCAAGGGATTGTTCATATGGTGGGCCCTGAAACTGGGCGGACTCAACCAGGAAATTTATTGTCTGTGGAGACAGCCATACGGCGACCCATGGAGCCTTCGGTGCTATTGCCTTTGGAATTGGAACCAGTGAAGTAGAGCATGTCTTTGCCACCCAAACCATCTGGCAGGTCAAACCCAAGAAGATGTTGGTCGAATTCACCGGAACCCCGCAAAAAGGGATCTATTCAAAGGATTACATCCTAGCTTTGATAGCGCGCTACGGTGTTGCCTGTGGAGTTGGCTATGTCGTAGAGTATCGGGGAGAAGCGATTGATCGCTTGACTATGGAAGAACGCATGACCATCTGCAACATGTCTATCGAGTTCGGATCCAAAATGGGGATCATGAATCCAGACCAAAAGACCTTTGACTATCTTCGGGGTCGTGAATGTGTGCCACAAGATTTTGAAGCTGCAGTAGCGGACTGGAAGACCTTGGTCAGTGATGACGATGCCGTATATGACAAGGTCATCCGTATGGATGTATCTGACTTAGCTCCGATGGTAACTTGGGGGACCAATCCTTCTATGGGAGTGGACTTTGAAACTCCCTTTCCAGAGATTCGGGACATGAACGATGAGCGTGCCTATCATTATATGGAGCTGGAACCTGGCCAAAAACCAGCAGACATTGAATTAGGCTATATCTTTATCGGATCTTGTACCAATGCGCGTCTCAGCGATTTGGAGTTAGCAGCCAAGTTTGTGAAAGGCAAAAAAATCGCGCCCAACTTAACAGCCATTGTCGTACCTGGTTCTCGTCCGGTCAAGCAAGCCGCTGAAAAGTTGGGCTTGGATAAATCTTTATGGATGCAGGTTTTGAATGGCGTGACCCAGGATGCTCTATGTGTCTAGGAATGAATCCAGATAAGGTTCCAGATGGGGTCCACTGTGCTTCTACCAGCAATCGAAATTTTGAAGACCGCCAAGGGTTTGGGGCCAAGACCCATCTCTGTAGCCCTGCAATGGCAGCTGCAGCAGCAATAGCTGGCCGCTTTGTCGACGTGCGCCAAATGCCTGAAGTTCAGTAAAGGAGGAATCATGGAGAAATTCACCATTTATACGGGGACAACTGTTCCCCTGATGAACGATAATATCGATACCGACCAAATCCTTCCCAAGCAATTCTTAAAGCTGATTGATAAAAAAGGCTTTGGCAAATACCTCATGTATGCTTGGCGCTATTTGGATGATCAGTATACCGAAGATCCAGCATTTATCTTTAATAAGCCGGAATATCGCAAAGCAACCATTTTGGTCACTGGTGACAATTTTGGAGCTGGCTCCTCTCGGGAGCACGCAGCCTGGGCCTTGGCTGATTATGGCTTTAAAGTCGTCATCGCCGGGTCCTTTGGAGATATCCATTACAATAATGAACTCAATAATGGCATTCTCCCAATTGTTCAGCCTTTAGAGGTTCGTCAAAAACTGGCTAGCTTGAAACCGACAGATCCAGTGACGGTGGATTTGGAAGAGCAAAAAATCATCTCACCTGTTGGGGAATTTCGCTTTGAGATCGATCAAGATTGGAAGCACAAATTACTTAACGGTTTAGACGATATTGGGATTACCCTTCAATATGAAGATTTGATTGCCGCTTATGAAAAGCAACGGCCAGCATATTGGTAATAAAATTGTATAGTTAATTAAGAATTTTCAGAAAATATATTGAAGCTTTTTGGGAATTTTGATAGAATAGAAAAAAAGAATAGAAGAGGACGAAATTTATGACAAAACACATTCAATGGGATGGACAACTTTCACAAGAAGGATTTGAGATTTTGAAAGGTGAGGGTGGCTGTATCGTCTGCCCTACAAAAGTCGGCTACATCATCATGACCAGTGACAAGGCTGGCTTGGAACGGAAATTCGAGGCTAAAGAACGCAACCGTAACAAACCAGGTGTGGTTCTTTGCGGAAGTATGGATGAACTTCGTGCCCTTGCGCAATTGAATCCTGAAATCGAAGCTTTCTACCAAAAACATTGGGATGAAGATATCTTGCTTGGTTGTATCCTTCCATGGCGTGAAGATGCCTATGCTAAGTTACAAGCCTTCGGTGATGGACGCGAAGAACTCATGACAGATGTTCGTGGAACCAGCTGTTTTGTCATCAAATTCGGTAAAGCTGGTGAGCAAATCGCTAAAGAAATGTGGGAAAGAAGGCAAGATGGTTTATGCCTCTTCAGCTAACCCATCTGGTAAAGGAAATCGTGGAAAGGTCGAAGGCATTGGTGAGCGTATCGAAGGTGCCGTAGATTTGGTCATCGAAGCCGATGATTATGTAGCCTCTATCCAACCAGATAAGACCATTGAAACGCGCTATGAACAAGGTGTGATGGTTTCTATGGTGGATGCAGAAGGAAAACTTATCCCAGAACAAGGAGCAGGCAGCCGTTCTGTCAATACTTGTCCAGTCGTCATCCGTAAAGGATTAGATATCGACAAGATCATGATGCACTTATCCGATCATTTCAACTCTTGGAACTACCGCCAAGGGGAGTACTATTAAGAAATAGAATAGAGAGTGGGACAGAAATCGATAATTCATTAGAATTCGATTTCGTCGTCCCACCTTCTCACAGTTGAGTAGGGCTATAAAAGCTGATGAAATCAGCGTAGTAGAGCCCACTCAACCACTGCGTCTTGCTCGACAATCCAAAGACAATTGAGAGGCTAGGACTTTTGTCCCACTCTCTTTTTTTGTGAAAAAATAAAAGATGGTATAATAGAGTCAAAAGCTATTCCAAAAGAAGGGGAATTGGTATGATTTCTAGAAATGCATTTATAGATCGAGTGAATCAGGAAGGTTTTTCATTCAATATCCAAATCCCATGGTGGGGATATAATGACTTCAAGTCATTGGTTCGAAGAAAAAGACTCTCTGAAGAGCAACTTTATCAGATATTTCTTTCACTTTGTAGGGAAATAGAAGACCGGCAAATGCAAGCATTAGAGCTGAAGGGTAAGTATAATACCGGATTTATGTAGTCGAATCAAATGGTCGGGAGTTCCGGTTTGAGTTTGTTTTCAAAAAGAATCAACTACTAAGAGTTTATAATCTATTTGAGACAGTCAATGGTCGGAAGAAACTTACCTTGATGGATCTGCTTGATTACATTATGGATTGACGATGTATAGAAACATTAAGGGTTCACTACAGATTGATAAAAGAAAGAGTGGTTCTATGATTTCAAGAGATGAATTTTTAGAAAGAATCAATCGGGAGGGATTTTCATTTAGCATTGAAATCCCGCGCAGGAATTTTTGGGAAATTAAATCATTAGTTCGTAGAAGAAGAATTTCTCAAGACGACCTCTATCAGCTGTTTTATAACTATTGTCAGGAACTAGAAAACTGTCTGAAAGAAGCAGGCGAGAAGCGACGCTTGCTCTTCAATAAATTTCCAGTTAGCCCTATCCATGATAAATATAAAACAAAATTTGATACAGTTGCACCGAATGGACGCGAATTCCGCTTTGAGTTTGTCTTTAGCAATGACAATCGTTTAAAAGTTTATCACATTATCGAAACTGTTAATGGTCGTAGGAAAAAAACTCCTATGGAAATACTGATGGACATAGTTGATGCTTTATAGTGGGTACTGATTTCAGAAGAAAAAACAAGGTATTTATACTGAGGCTAAAGTCTAGATAATTAGCCAGCTTCCTTAAAACATGAGCAGTTCCTTATTGAAATTCGGTCTTGTGTTTGAAAATAAATAATGGCTTCGAACCATTCTTAGAGGAATCTTATTAGTTAGCTATTTCTGCTTGATTCCATTGGGCTTAGTGACTTTGATGAATGAGTTGAACAAAGCTGCAGATAGGCTCTTGTTCCTCTGCCTGTTCATTCTGAATTTTTTAATGTTGCTACTATTTGCAGTTATCACAGCTACAGTAGTTTTTTTTACAGACCTTTTCTATTTGATCGCTTAACAGCTAGTAGTTATCGAAGTACGGTTGGGAAATAGATAAAAGATAAAAGAGAGTGGGACAGAAATCGGTCATTCGTTAGAATTCGATTTCGTCGTCCCACCTCCACACAGTTGAGTAGGGCTGTAAAAGCTGATGAAATCAGCGTAGTAGATCCCACTCAACCACTACGTCTGGCTAGACAATCCAAAGACAATTAAGAGGCTAGGACGTTTGTCCCAGCCTCTTTTAATTGACTATTTTTTTACGAATAGCTGATTTCCATCCTTAATAAGTCACGACATTAATCTCACCCTTGTCATACTCAGCGATAAAGATGTCGTCGACATTTTCAAATCCTTTTTTATTCAGTTCGGCCATAAGCCATTCTTCGGTTTTACCGATGGTCTCTAAGATCTCTAGCTGGACCACACCATCTGTAATGATTGGGTATTTGGGATTTTCATCTCCCATTCGGACGATAATGAGTTGGCCATTTTGCTCGATGACGGCTCTTTTGACTTCTTTTAATTGGAAGACCCCTTGAGAGCGCAATTTAAGAGCGACTTCAGAAGCAGAAAGGCCTTTTGAGCGACATGCTTCTGGATCTAATTTTCCGTTTAATGATAATGGTTGGTTTTCCATCAATCAGATGTTTGATAAAGTAAACATTGGTATTAAGCCATTTGAGTGACAGAATCAAAATCGTCCAGATGATGAGGATGATGGCATATTGAAGGATGGTAATCGAACTATTGTAGATAACCCCACCAATAATACCCCCAAGCACAAAGTTCTGTATTTGGTCTACTGCAGAACTTGGTGCTAGATTTCCTTTACCTGTTACATTGATAACAAAAACAAGAGACAGAAGCCCCAAGGCCAATTTAATCGCAATTGTAGCAAAAAAGCTTATCATTTTTCAACCTCCACCAGTTCGACATCTGTTTTATATAAGTCCATTTTTTCAAGTAAATAACTATCTGGATCTGTTCCACTAATAGCGCGGTAGAATCGGTCACCTACCTTAATAATGGCTCCATCAGTTGCAGCTGAAGTATTAACATAGACCTCTTCTTTATCAACACCCAATTCCTTTGAAACAACCTCGATAAAGTGCAAGGACGTACGGAACTGATTGTCATTGGACTCTTTGTTTTGGAAGTTTGAAATACTAATCAAAACAAAGGCTAGCAAACTTAACACAGAAATGATAGACAATTCACGGAACTTACTTCCACGTTTATCCTTATAAGCTTTAAAGGCGAACAAAGCCGTAACCAAGACTAATAGAATGGACATAATAACAATGACCCAATTTTGCTGGCTAATTTGACTAAGTACATAGTCGTAAGAATAGAATTTCATAAAAATCCCTCTCTTTTGTTAATTCAAGCTATTATAAAACAATTTATCATAAACTTCAAATAGAAAAAACGAATAAAAAGAATAATCTTAATGAACATTTTTTAAGGTATGGATTGTATCTTGCAGGTTGGAAATGGCAGTAGGAGTTTCCTATCTAATCGAAATTTGGTACACTAGAGCTATGAAGATAGAAGATACTATTAAAAAAGCGATCATTTTAGGGGCTACAGGAGGGATTGGCCGGCAGCTAGCGAAAGAACTGTCAAGAAGTCTGGATCATCTGGTCTTAGTAGGTCGTGATTCAGACAAACTCTCCCAACTCCAAGAGGAACTAACTGGGAGCAAGGCGCAGCTGTCAACCGTAATATTAGATATGTTAGATCAAAAGGCTCTTGAAGCTTTTGTAGAGAACCTAGATGCAGATCTTCTTGTCAATTGTGCAGGGGTAGCCTATTTTTCACTAGGCAGCTATCTAGCCACAGCAGATGAGCAAGATCTCTGGCAAATCAATTACCATGCTCCAGTCTATCTAATCAAGAAGTTAGTGCAGAAAAATCAGAAAATCCAGCTGGTCCAACTGTCATCTCTAGCTGCTCTTTTTCCTCATCCTTATCTAGCAGCCTACAGTTCCAGCAAGGCTGCCTTGCAGACATACACTCTTGCTCTCCAGGAGGAACTAAGTCAATCAGATTCCCCGGTTCAGCTAGGTCTCTATATTCTTGGACCAGTCCAAACAGCTATTTTTCCTCCTAAACTAGTAGAAGCATTGGGAGGCAGTCGCTTGCAGATGAAGCCTGAGAAAGTCGCTCAGCAGTTGATCCGATTCATAGAAAGGGATACTTCCTATGCTGTTATCGGCTTTCGCTATCGCTTGCTAGTTTGGCTAGGTCGCTTGCTTCCCCAAAGATGGATCATTCGTCTCCTTGCAAGGTATTTACGAAAGGGACTTAATAGATGAAATTGTTAGTTATATTTTTAGGTGTTGCTTATCTTCTCTTATTTCTCACCCGTTGGTTGCTGTCCTTCATTTATTATAAAAAAGGCCAGGCTCATCTTGCGGACTTTCCAGAAGAGCTTTTTACGGTGGTCCAACCCATCCTCTCTGGGGATCCTCGTTTAGAGAGTGATTTGCGAGCCAATCTCCAGCAAACAGAAGCAGTAGAATTCTACTGGTTGATTGACCAGTCTGATACAGAAGCCCAGCGAGTAGCAGATCAGATTTGCCAAGATGCTTCCTTTGCCCAACGCATTCGAATCTTTCTCATTGAAGACGTCCCTCAAGGGATTAATCCAAAGAGTTATAAGATTGAGCAGGTTGTAGAGGAGCTGACCCGGCCTTACCTGATTGTTTTGGACGATGATAGTGTGATTGATTTTTCTAAAATGGGTGAATTGACTGCCTATCTGGGTCAAGAGGTCATTCTGACAGGTATTCCCTATAACCAAGAAAGAAGTAATTTCTGGTCCAAGCTAGTTGCAGCATTCGTCAATGGCAATTCCTTTATTACCTATTTTACCATGGCAGAAGTTGAGGCGAATCACTCCATCAACGGGATGTTTTATATCCTACCGGTAGAACTTGCAAAAGAGCAGGGGCTCTTCACAGCGATTAAGGATTATCTATGTGATGATTTAGCTGTGGCCGATTTTTTTAAGGAGTAAAGGAGTATCCATTGTCCAAACGCGGGTTACCTGTAATGTTCGAACCACTATCAAGGACACCAAACAATACCTGCTCCAGATGAAGCGGTGGCTTCTCTTTAGCTCTATCTATCTCAAAGAACACATGGACTGGAAGGTCTTTTTGCCTCATTGGCTTACCGAGTTTTCTGCCTCTTCCAGGCTTCATCCTAAGTCTGTTTTTTTAGGTTGGCCTTATCTTCTTTTTAGCCTTGAGTTTACTATTATTCAAGGCAGTTTGGATGCTCCTCTATCGACAAAGCATTCTATCCAATCGCCTACACTTAGATGAAGTCGCCTACGAAGTGCTGAGTGATTTCCTGCTTCCTTGGCTCTTTGTCTATGTTCTAGTGACTCCTCCTGTGATTAATTGGCGGGGGCGGAAGATTCGTGTGACGGATGGAAAGATTCATTATGAGTAAGATGAAGTCCCTATCTAGACCGTTTGTCTGCTTTGTCTCTTGATCAGATCATGCTAGACTCTGATCGCTTGGTTCTCTTTCTTAGTGGGAGCAGTGATATCACTTGTGCTGGGCTGACAGCTGGACAACTAGATCTCCTCCATGCTATTTGTCCATCTGGCTATTCAGTAGTAGCAAGTAATTTCTCCTTCAATCAAGATTTTGAACACATAGAGTTTCCTCAGGTATCCCTCTTTTCGGCTGCTGCGTCCAATATCATCTACTATTGGCATACGATATTGAACCCGCGTTTCCTAAAGTTGTTACAGGAGCACTTGTCTCCCATGTTGGAAGCGCAGGAAGTAGTTCTTGTTTGTAAGAGTTCAGGGGTCAATATGCTGACCCAGTGGCTCAGAAGTTTAGGCAATCAGGTCACCTTTCCAAGATTGCGCGTGATAGCGCTTGGACCTGTATCTCAGCTTCTCTTAAGTCAAAAAGAGCTCGAACTACTGGTCATCAAAGGAAAGAAAGATCCTTATTCACGTATTTTGGATCGCCACTCAGCGGATATTCAAGTGGATACGGAACATTATAGCTATGAATACGGAAAAGATGTGAAAGGAATCATCTATGACTGGATTAGACAAAGTGATAAAAATCGATGTGATTAGCGTTCCCTTTAGTGGCCATTTATTTCCAACCTTGACTCTGGTGAAGCCCTTGCTGGAGGATCTGCGTTTTCAGATCCGTGTCATTACAGGTTTTCAGAAAAAGGCATTGGTTGAGCGGATTGGTTTTGACTGCCTTACCTTGTTTCCTGATCGTCCGACAGTGATGGAAGATATAGCGAATACATCAAAGCAAGCAAATCTATTTATCATGTACCAACAATTAATAGCCAATAGCAGACTGGTTCCTGAAGTTTTCGACGAAATAAATCGAATTTGGAACTCTGAGGGAAAACCAGACTTGGTTATTGCAGATTTTGTAGCAGCTCCTGCTGGTATGTTAGCAGAACGTTTGGGAATCCCCTGGATTACGACCATTCCAAGTCCAGTAGCGATTGAGAGTCGCACGACTACCCCTGCTTATCTAGGTGGCTGGAAACCACACCAGGGAATCTTCTACAAGTGGAGAGATGCAATGGGCACGCAAGTCATCCGTCTGGCAAAGAAAGTTGGACTTGCGCTGGTTAAGAAGAATCTCGCTACCCTAGCGGACTTCAAATTGTACCGTGAAGACGGGTCAGAAGCGATCTATTCTCCCTATTCAATCTTAGCACTAGGCATGAAAGAGTTGGAGTTTCGAGACGATTTCCCACCCCAGCTCAAATGGGTTGGTTATCGCTGTCTATCTTTTGACCGACTTCCTCAAGAACAGAAGCAGTATCTTACTAGTTCTAAAAAGCGTGTCTTTGTCACTTGTGGCACTCATTTAAAATGGGAAAAAGAGCGGATGGTGGAGTTGGCAAAGCTTTTGAGCAAAGAACATCCTGACTATGTCTTTTACGTAACCTTAGGTGACTCTAGTGGTTTGGAGCATCTACCAAGGATCTTGTCGGAGAATCTTCTGATCTTTGATTACCTCCCTTATTCAGATGTTCTGGATCAAATGGACTTGCCATTCATCATGCAGGTGCAGGGATCCTGATGGACTGTATCGAGCAGGGCATTCCAAGTCTGATTTTACCCCAGGACTATGACCAGTTTGATAATGCGGTTCGGGCTGAGTTATTCCAAATTGGTTTGGTCTCTCGTAAAAAGACAGAATCCGAAGTCTTGCACTTATTTAATGAATTGGTATCTCGGGAAGATTGGTCGCACCTAAAGACTCTGGGTCAGAAAAGCAAAGCCTATCAGCCGACAAAGGTTCTTTATCAAGAAATAGAGAGACTCTTGAAAGTGAAGTTATAGAAGAAGGGGAGGGGGCGATTCTTGTTTGCTTTCTTCCAAAGACCTTCTATTTATTATTGAACATAAAAAACTAGAGCAAGAACTCTAGTTTTTTGGTTTTTGATGAGTGATATTTTTCCCCCAGGAGATAATATTTTCATTCTTGTTGAGGATGCGCTCGATGTTGTCCTTGTGACGGATAATAATCAAGGCTGCTAATACGAGGACGACAATGGTAAAGAATGGATCGTAGCTCGGGAGGATCCAACCAGTCAGAGGCAGGATCAGGACTCCAATACTAGCCAGTATAGCGACCGTCACACTTGAAAAGGAAATCATACTTGTCAAGTAGAGGCTAGTAAAGAAATAAATAGCTAAGATAAATAGAAAGAGAGGGGAGAAGCCGATGAGGACCCCTGCACTGGTCGCTACTGCCTTGCCTCCTTTAAAGCCTGCAAAAATCGGGAAGGTGTGCCCAAGGACCGCTAAAAGACCGAAGACCATAGGAGAAATTCCTGAAACCCCAAAAATGGTCGGCAATAAAACAGCCAAGGTTCCCTTGAGGAAATCAACAGCAAAGACGACCAGACCTGCCTTCGTCCCTAAAATGCGGAAGGTATTGGTGGTCCCTGTATTTCCAGAACCGTGTTCCCGTAGATTGATGTTAAAGAAGGCTTTCCCAATCCACAAACCAGAAGGGATAGAGCCTAATAAGTAGGCTAATACGAGTAAAAGAGTTGTTTTCATCATAGTTTCATTATATCAAAATTACTTTGAATGAAAAAGAAATTTTTGTCCATAACTGTCACATCGGATAGTCGGTTAAAGCTAATCGCACTTAAATGGGCTACTGAAAGGGAGGGAAGAAAGAAAAATTTTGCAAAATTTCCTAAAAAGCTGTAATATAGAAAAGATGAACAAACAGGAGGTTCCTTGTGTCTAAAAAGGAAATCAACATTAATAATTACAATGACGATGCCATTCAGGTACTAGAAGGGTTGGATGCGGTCCGTAAACGTCCAGGGATGTATATCGGATCTACAGATGGAAATGGTCTTCACCATTTGGTCTGGGAAATTGTCGACAATGCCGTCGATGAAGCTCTATCAGGTTTTGGTTCTCAAATTGACGTTACCATTAATAAGGACGGGTCCCTATCTGTAGCTGACCAAGGTCGGGGGATGCCGACAGGGATGCATGCCATGGGTAAACCAACCGTTGAGGTTATCTTTACGGTTCTCCACGCAGGTGGGAAGTTTGGTCAAGGGGGGTATAAGACCTCTGGTGGTCTCCACGGTGTGGGATCTTCGGTCGTGAACGCCCTCTCTAGCTGGCTTGAGGTTGAGATTACTCGTGATGGAGCAGTCTACAAGCAACGCTTTGAAGATGGTGGGAAACCAGTTACCACTCTTGAGAAGATAGGAACGGCTCCTAAGTCTAAGACTGGGACCAAGGTTACCTTCATGCCAGATGCAACCATCTTCTCAACGACGGATTTCAAGTTTAATACTATTGCAGAACGGATCAAGGAGTCGGCTTTCTTGCTCAAGGATGTGACGTTGACGCTGACTGATCTCCGTAAGGAAGAAGACAACCATGTGGCCTTCCATTACGAGAATGGGGTACAGGATTTCGTTGAGTACCTAAATGAAGATAAGGAAACCTTGACGCCGGTTCTCTACTTTAATGGAGAATCAGAAGGCTTCCAAGTAGAAGTCGCTCTCCAGTACAATGATGGCTATTCCGACAATATCTTGTCCTTCGTCAATAATGTCCGGACCAAAGATGGGGGAACCCACGAGACAGGACTCAAGACAGCCATTACCAAGGCTATGAACGACTATGCAAGAAAAACAGGACTTCTCAAAGAAAAAGACAAGAACCTAGAAGGCTCAGACTATCGTGAAGGTCTTTCAGCTGTTCTTTCGATTTGGTTCCAGAAGCCCATTTGCAGTTCGAAGGGCAAACCAAAGACAAACTAGGAAGTCCACTTGCACGACCAGTCGTCGACGGGATTGTCGCTGATAAGTTGACCTTCTTCCTCATGGAAAATGGTGAATTAGCTTCCAATCTGATTCGCAAGGCCATTAAGGCCCGGGATGCGCGTGAAGCAGCTCGGAAGGCGCGTGATGAGAGTCGAAATGGCAAGAAGAACAAGAAGGACAAGGGGCTCTTATCTGGTAAATTGACCCCGGCCCAGTCCAAGAATGCGGCTAAGAATGAACTCTATCTAGTCGAAGGAGACTCAGCTGGTGGATCGGCTAAGCAAGGTCGGGACCGCAAGTTCCAGGCCATCCTTCCACTTCGAGGGAAAGTTCTCAATACTGAGAAGGCCAACATGAGCGATATCCTCAAGAACGAGGAAATCAACACTATGATCTATACCATCGGTGCTGGAGTTGGGGCTGACTTTACGATCGAAGATGCCAACTATGACAAGATTATCATCATGACCGATGCGGATACGGATGGAGCTCATATTCAGACCTTGCTCCTAACTTTCTTCTATCGCTATATGCGTCCCTTGGTTGAAGCAGGACGTGTCTATATCGCCATGCCTCCTCTTTACAAGATGTCTAAAGGCAAAGGGAAGAAAGAAGAAGTAGCTTATGCCTGGACAGACAGTGAATTGGAAGACCTGCGCCGGAGATTTGGCCGTGGAGCAACCCTTCAACGTTACAAAGGATTGGGGGAGATGAATGCGGACCAACTTTGGGAAACCACTATGAACCCAGAAACCCGCACCTTGATCCGTGTCACCATTGATGACTTGGCGCGTGCAGAACGCCGTGTCTCAGTCCTAATGGGCGATAAGGCAGCTCCACGTCGCCAATGGATCGAAGATAACGTCAAGTTTACCCTGGAAGAAACGACTGTGTTTTAGGATGAGGAAAAGATTTAAATATTATGAAATTAGAATTTTCATTTAAAGATGTTCCACAGGATGTATTGAATGAACATCGAAATATAGATTTATCTAAAAATACTGTTATTTATGGAAATAATGGTCGAGGAAAAACAAGAGTTTTAACAACTATTGACACTATACATAAAATTGCAAAAAAAGATTTTTGAAATTAAGTTGTTAAATTTAATAGATGACATGAATTTGGATACTTTTACAAATTGATGGAATTGATTACACAGAGCTAGTGCTTGAAAGAAAAGATGAAAATGATCGTAGACTTTTTAGATTTTTTTTGAATCAAATGAGCTTTTGCGTTAAGAGATTACATATCATCTCTAAAAATCGTTAGCAGAATCATCATATATTTTTTTAATGAAATATTAGGGCAATCTATTCGTGTTTTTATCTGAGTATATTGATTTTATACATAGAAGAAGAAAACGTAGGTTACTTTCTTTTAAGGGATTTGAACAAAACATCAGAGATTCTCATAGGCTTTTAAAAAAAATCAGAAATGAATTTAGTCATTCGGAGACTTTTACATTTTTTTGTTAATCTTGATAGAATTGAAATCTTGGAAGATTTACAAACTTGTTTGACTATCAACGACTTTCTAATTAGAAGTATTGAAGATAGTAAATATAGTTACTGGGAGTTTGATTTTTGAAAGTGTTAAACAAGTGAAACTAGAAATGCAAAAAACTTTACAAAGTTCTAGTAGTTACTACGTTTCACCAAGTACAGATTTTGAATTGATACTGGGACATATTGAGGATAGCATAGAAGAAAACATTAATTTGTATGGACAAACTTTTTTTGATTCTGAGAAAGATAAAAAAAGATTAAAAGAGTTTCTTTAGAGAAGAATTTCGATTCTATAAAGTCGAAACTTGATAGGATAAATAGTTTATTAATCTCGGGTTATGGAGGTCTTAAAATAATAATTAAGGATAGAAAGATATCCTTTCAAAAGAAGCAAAAGAAACAATTCTGTGATTTACCTAAAGAAAAACTTTCTTCAGGAGAAAAGCGTATAATAAAGTTATTTTTTTATCTATTACGTTTGGTCCAGCTAAATTATATTTGATAGATGAACCCGAAGTTTCATTATCATTGAATTTTTCAGTCGAAGTTAATCAATGATTTATTGCTACTATGTAGTATAGAAGGAAGAAAAATGATTTTAGCAACCCATGCTCCATATGTTTTCAAAGATTGCTTAGCAAATGATTTTGAGAGGTTGGAATTATGAGAGAAGTGTTGTTAACAGATCCAGTTATTCTTGATGAATTTGAAAGTTTATCTGAAGAAATGTTGCCTTCCTCTGATAAGAAAAATATTCTTTGAAGGAGAAAAAAATAAAAAATATTATCAAAATATAGCATTATTTAGAAGCTACACATTGGAAAGTGGTGGTCCTTCTTCAAATATTAAAAGGAAAGTATCCCAAAACAGCGCTTTTTACGGAGTAATAGATGGTGATTTTTTTAAAGAAGATATGGAAAGAATTTATCAGATAGATTTTTATAGTATAGAAAATATTATCCTGATTTATCATGATGATTTAGCTTCATATCTAACAATTCTTAAAAGAATTTTAAAAAAATTATTTTTAGAAGTGAAAAAAACGATTAGACATAGGCTAATACGAAATACAGACTGTAAAGACTGTTTCTCTTTAAAAAAAGATTTGAAAATTAGTCCGCAGTTCTATGCTTATATTGACGAAAAAATTATTGATGAGCTTACTTTTCTTAGGTATATGGATTTAAAAAAAATTGTAGACTCTTATATGAGTTTTTTTTGAAGCAAGATTTGAGAGTTCCTAAAGAATGCAAAAACAATAATAAAGAAGTATATTTCAACTTGTCATGTGATTACGATTGACGAACTCTTTTTCGGATACTGAGTTACTTAGAGTTCAGCGAGAACTAACAAAAGAAGATTATTTATAAAAATATTCGTATCCTTAAAGTCCTTAAAGGGAATATTTTACACTAGGCGTAAAACAAAAAATCTCAACACATCAGATTTTCTAACAAGCCCACTAGGGCTAAAGTAAAGTCGCCAGATTTTTTGACGGAGCGCTTTGGAGTAAATTCTATTTGTCCGAAAACGGACGAGCTTTTGCAGGAGTAAAAACTTTTTCTGAAAATTAGACGAAGTGAAAAATACATTAAAAATAAAAAAATTAGGAGATTATCCAGATGAAAAAGAATTTATGGAATTAGCAGTTTAGATACAAAAAGCTATAGAAAACAACGAATTCTTCCAACTTCTATCTTAGAGTAAGAACGAGTTAGGGGCTTTTACAAAAGCCAATAAGTCTGAGCAGGTTTACGCAACGAAGCTTGGTGATATGGAGAAACTTCTTGAAACCTTGCAAGCTGGTTTGCACCGTTCCAAGGCCAGTCAAACGGTAGCTAGTCTGGAAGCGTCTGATCGTGAGCGTGATGATGCACTTTCTACCTTGACTGGTTTGGTCAAGGCCTTATCTCGTGTGAAGGAGACAAGTAGCAAGGAAGCTTACGACAAACTCAGCAAACTTTTCAAAAATTATGCTGGGCTAACGAGTATGAGCTACGAAAAAGAAACAGAAGCTATTAACCATTTGCTCAAGGAGTTAAAAGATACTGACTACCAAACTGCTCTTGCAACCCTGCATTTGACAACTCATGTAGAAACCTTGACAAAGGCGCAGGCTCAGTTTGAAAAAGCCTATAAGGAGCGCTTGGCTGAGCAAAAAGGCAAGGCACCTAGTCAAAACAAGGAAGTCCGTGCGAAACTGCAAGAAATTTATGATTTCCTTGTGGACTTCACCGCCATCGGTGCTTACGCTTATCCTGAAAGAACCCACATGGTCAATCTCCGTGACCACCTCAACACTATCCGCAGCCGTTATAAAAAACGCAAACCAGCTAAGAAGGTGAAAGAAGAAGCGACGGAGAGTAACTAGAATATGACTAAATTTGAGATGAAAAATTGTTAGTAGTCGCATCGGATTTGAAAGGAGTAGAAAATGATAATCAGACCTGCCAGCACAAATGATTTTCAAGCTATTTACGCCCTTTATCAAAATGAAAAATGGATGTCTTTTACAGAGGAAAAAGTGACATCACTATTTTCAACAAATCTGTCTCATTACGTGGTAGTTGAAGAGAACCAGAAAATCCTTGGTTTTGCCCGCTACTTGACAGATGAAGTCATGACGACCTTTTTAGCTGAAATAATTATTGATAAATCCCACCGCAGAAAAGGAATGGGACAGCAGCTGATTGAGGAGATCCACAAAAAATATCCTTTGACACGGATTGAATTAATATCTGAAGCAGATGGATTTTATCGGACAATAAGTTTTAAGCCTGTTGGTACAGGATTTAGAAAATCTGAATGAAAGGATACAGCCAATGACGCTTAACAACAAACTGGGTCTGACAGATTCGCTTGAACTTGCCAAGATGGTTATGCGACGGAGGTTGCCCAAGCCTGTCTAGACTTTGTTTTTTCAGCAAGCTAGCTTGTCAGAAGTTTACTCTTTTACATCCTTACTCAATCAACTTTCGCAAAAAGTCATGCAAAAACTGAGTATGGAATTTGTCAGAGAATTTGATAATGAAAAAGTTCCAGCAGACAGTCCGCTTTATAGACTTTCCCTCTACAGAATCAAGAGTTTCCACTAAAAAGGCAGGTATTCCTATGAGAACTGAACCCGAAATGCTAGATTTAATTTTGCAAACTGCAAAAGTGCTACAAGTCGACGCTGTTGTCATGTCCGGTTCGCGGACAAACCCAAATGCTCCCAAGGACGAGTTCCAAGATTATGATGTAGTCTATATAGTCGATAATCTAAAATATTTGCTTTCTGATTTATCTTGGCTAAACCAGTTTGGAAATCGCCTGATTTCACAACATAACGTAGTAGACCACCGTCATCTTTATCTCATGCTTTTTGAAGATGGGAATCGCATTGATTTGACCCTCTGTCCTAAGGAGTATATCCAAGAGTGGGTAGACAGCGAAGCAAATTTTGAAGTTATAAAAGATGACAAAGGTTTGTTTGAATCGTATTTTCCAAGCCCAAAACGCTACTGGACCTGTCTGCCTACTGAAGAGGGGTTTGCAGCATCCTGCAATGAATTTTGGTGGGTATCGGCTTATGTGGTAAAGGCTATTCGAAGAAATCAGCTTATTTATGCGACCGATCACCTCTATGGCATTTGTCAGCAAGAACTCCTCAAGGTCTTAGCTTGGCAGGTGACAAGCGATAGGGGAGCAATTGATATCGGAAAGAACTACAAGTACCTCTTCCAGTATCTACAAGCTGAGCAAGAGAAGGAGTTCTCAGCACTTCTTGATCTATCTAGTTTAGAGAAGGTTAGTCAATCCTTATTTGCTACCATGAAGCTATTCGATTGTGAAGCGCAAAAATTGGCTAAAAAGATGGGATTTGCCTATGATCAGGAAGTGGCTGAGAAGATGATGACTTATGCTGAAGAGGAACTCTCGAATCATTGATTATTCGACTTATTTTAAACACTTCAAACTAGAGAAGGGATAGTTTGGTTTCAGAATGTAACTGAATTCCTTTTTCTAAAAAATCTACTCTACATTCTTTGAAAGGAGTTGAACACGCCCTAAATACTGTGTGAAAAAGATAAATTCTCTTGTGAGCATCGCTCACTGCAAGAATTTCCTATTTTCACTTTGTATTTTTCGGGCTTTGTATCCTATATGAGTAATATCCAAAATATGTCTTTAGAGGACATCATGGGAGAGCGCTTTGGTCGCTACTCCAAATACATTATTCAAGAACGGGCCCTGCCTGACATTCGGGATGGCTTGAAACCAGTACAACGGCGGATTCTTTATTCCATGAATAAGGACGGGAATACCCATGACAAGGGCTACCGCAAGTCTGCCAAGTCTGTCGGAAATATCATGGGGAATTTCCACCCTCACGGGGATAGTTCTATCTATGACGCTATGGTCCGCATGTCTCAGGACTGGAAGAACCGTGAGATTCTTGTCGAAATGCACGGAAATAATGGTTCCATGGATGGTGATCCACCGGCAGCCATGCGTTATACCGAAGCCCGTCTATCTGAAATTGCTGGTTATCTCCTTCAAGATATCGAAAAGAACACAGTACCATTTGCCTGGAACTTTGACGATACAGAAAAAGAGCCAACAGTTTTGCCTGCAGCTTTTCCAAACCTTTTGGTCAATGGGGCAACGGGGATTTCAGCTGGTTACGCGACAGATATTCCGCCTCATAACCTTGCTGAAGTCATCGATGCTGTGGTCTACATGATCGACCATCCATCTGCTAAGGTAGATAAGCTCATGGAGTTTTTACCTGGGCCTGACTTTCCGACTGGTGCCATTATCCAAGGGCGGGATGAGATCAAGAAAGCCTATGAAACAGGTAAGGGACGGGTGGTTGTTCGCTCTAAGACAGAGATTGAGCAACTCAAAGGCGGCAAGCAACAAATCATCGTCACTGAGATCCCTTATGAAATCAATAAGGCTGTCTTGGTCAAGAAGATTGACGATGTTCGCGTTAACAACAAGGTGGCCGGTATTGCTGAGGTTCGGGATGAGTCTGACCGGGATGGTCTTCGGATTGCGATTGAGTTAAAGAAAGATGCCAATGCAGACTTGATCTTGAACTACTTGTTCAAGTACACAGATTTGCAGGTCAACTACAACTTCAATATGGTGGCCATTGACAACTATACCCCGCGTCAAGTGGGAATTGTGCCGATTTTGTCTAGCTACATTGCTCACCGTCGGGATATCCTTGTCGCTCGCTCTCGCTTTGACAAGGAAAAGGCGGAACGACGCCTCCACATCGTAGAGGGCTTGATCCGAGTCATTTCTATTCTTGATGAAGTCATTGCTCTGATCCGTGCTTCTGACAACAAGGCAGATGCTAAGGAAAACCTCAAGATCAGCTACGATTTCACGGAAGAACAAGCAGAAGCCATTGTTACCTTGCAATTGTACCGTTTGACCAATACAGATATCGTAACTTTGGAAGAAGAGCATGCTAGTCTCAAGGAGCAAATCGCGACCTTGGCAGCCATCATTGGGGATGAACGAACCATGTTCAATCTCATGAAGAAAGAGTTGCGTGAAGTTAAGAAGCTCTTTGGGAATCCGCGTCGCAGTGAATTGCAAGACACTGCTAAGACGATTGAGATTGATACAGCCAGTCTGATTGTCGAAGAGGAAACCTTCGTCAGCGTGACCCGTGCTGGTTATATCAAACGGACCTCTCCTCGTTCCTTCAATGCGTCGACAGTGGAAGAAGTCGGTAAGCGAGACGACGATGAATTGATTTTTGTAGAGCCTGCTAAGACTACCCAGCATCTTTTGCTCTTTACCAATTTGGGAAATGCCATTTATCGACCTATTCATGAATTAGCAGATACCAAGTGGAAGGATATCGGTGAGCACCTTAGTCAGACCTTGACCAATTTCGAGCAGGAAGAAGAAATTATTTTTGCAGAGATTGTGGATCAGTTTGAGGGCGTGACCTACTTTGCAGCAACCCAACAGGGACAAATTAAGCGCTTTGAACGCAAGGAATTGAGCCCATGGCGGACCTATCGCTCCAAATCAACCAAGTATGCTAAGTTGAAGGACCAAGAGGACCGTATCGTAGCGGTTGCACCAGTTGTCCTCGAGGACATCATGATCATTACTAAAAATGGTTATGGCTTACGCTTCAATATTGAGGAAGTCCCAGTGGTTGGGCTAAAGCAGCAGGGGTTAAAGCGATTAACCTCAAAGACGGGGATCAGGTGGTAGCTGTCTTTAAGACTACAACACCAACTATGTACATTCTGACCCAACGAGGCAGTCTCAAACGGATGTCGCAAGACGATATTCCTGTGACCAGCCGGGCTAAACGTGGACTACAAGTCTTACGTGAACTGAAATCTAAACCACACCGCGTCTTCAAAGCAGGACCAGTCTTCACGGACCAAGGAGATTTTGATCTCTTTACGAGCCAGGAAGAAGTAGCAGAGCAGGATCAAATCCTTCAAATCACCTCGACAACAGGTCAAGTGACAGAAGTGGATCTTACCCAGCTTAGCTTGTCAGAACGAACCAGCAATGGTTCCTTTGTCAACGATCAAATCTCTGATCAAGAAGTCTTTACTGCTAGAATTAAATAAGATAAAAGTCAGCTCTTTTGTAGCTGGCTTTCTTGATTGATAAATTTTCAGAAAATTGCAAACTCCACTTGAAATTCTCATGGAATGGTGTAAAATAGAGTACATGAATAAGTCATCTTCAAAGGTGGCTCTTGCTATTTAGCAAGTCTTGAATGGAAGAAGGAAAACAAAATGACAGTATCACTTGATTGGGAAAATCTTGGCTTTTCATATATGAAATTACCCTATCGTTATTTGGCTCATTATCGCAATGGTGCTTGGGAAAAAGGCGAATTGACTGAAGATGCGACCTTGCATTTATCCGAATCTTCTCCGAGCTTGCATTATGGTCAGCAAGCCTTTGAGGGTTTGAAAGCCTACCGTACAAAAGATGGGAGCGTCCAATTGTTCCGTCCGGATGAAAACGCCAAACGTTTGCAACGGACAGCTGATCGTCTTTTGATGCCTCAAGTACCAACTGATATGTTTGTGGAAGCTTGTAAAGCAGTAGTGCGTGCCAACGAAGAATATGTCCCACCATACGGTACTGGTGGAACTCTCTATCTTCGCCCATTGTTGATTGGGGTAGGAGATATCATTGGAGTGAAACCAGCAGATGAATACATCTTTACCATTTTTGCCATGCCTGTCGGCAACTACTTTAAAGGTGGTTTGGTGCCAACCAACTTCTTGATCCAAGACGAGTATGACCGTGCTGCTCCGCATGGAACAGGAGCCGCTAAAGTAGGAGGAAACTATGCAGCTAGCCTCTTACCTGGTAAATTAGCCAAGTCTCGGAACTTCTCTGACGTGATTTACCTTGATCCAGCAACCCATACCAAGATTGAAGAAGTAGGGTCAGCAAATTTCTTTGGAATTACAGCTGATAATGAGTTTGTTACTCCACTGAGTCCTTCCATCTTGCCATCTATTACCAAATATTCCTTGCTCTATCTAGCAGAGCATCGTCTTGGTTTGACACCAATCGAAGGGGATGTGCCTATCAATGAATTGGATCGATTTGTTGAGGCAGGAGCTTGTGGTACCGCAGCTGTCATCTCTCCGATTGGTGGTGTTCAACATGGAGATGATTTCCATGTCTTCTATTCTGAAACTGAAGTAGGACCAGTCACACGGAAACTTTATGACGAATTGACAGGTATTCAATTCGGAGATGTTGAAGCGCCTGAGGGATGGATTGTCAAGGTAACTGAATAAACCAAGTATGAGGGGGATAAGTTCTCCCTCTTTTTTCGCCAGAAGCAGATAGCTGCGAAATGAAATAATTTAATCATTAAACATTTTCGGCTTGCAAGCATGTGAAAAATTTTGTAAAATAAAGGGGTTGAAATGAGGTGGTAGAATGAGTAAAAAAGATAGAAAAATTGAGATTCAAATCGTGGATAGCAAAGTAACAGTTGGTAAAGATACCTTTGATGGATTTACATTGTCTATTGGTAAGAAAACGATTGGTGAAATTGCAGATATGGGAGAGCAGTTTGCTATTATCAAGAATGGAAATGTTGATTCCCTTTACAAAAAACTTGAAAAAGCCGTTGAAATTTTAATAGAAAATTATAATTTGAACAAATAAGGGCTTGCAATCAAAATAAATCAATGGTATAATAGATCCTGTTGATTTATATGGAGAGATAGCGAAGAGGCTAAACGCGGCGGACTGTAAATCCGCTCCTTCGGGTTCGGGGGTTCGAATCCCCTCTCTCTCCATTTTATTCTTGGGGTATAGCCAAGCGGTAAGGCAAGGGACTTTGACTCCCTCATGCGTTGGTTCGAATCCAGCTACCCCAGTTCTTAGGTAATATCAGATAAATGATAAAATATCTAATCAGGTATTTTATTTCTTTATAGGATGAAGTCGTTGTAGATCATTTTGATTTCGTTGCGAGTGCTTGCTTAGGAAAAATAATTATAAGTATGTCAAGTTTTAGAAAACTTGATTGTTGGAGGATTTTTTAGATGAATGAATTTGAAGATTTGCTAAACAGTGTTAGCCAAGTTGAACCAGGTGACGTTGTTACTGCTGAAGTATTGACAGTTGACGCTAACCAAGCTAACGTTGCAATCTCTGGAACTGGTGTCGAAGGTGTTTTGACTCTTCGCGAATTGACAAACGATCGTGATGCTGACATCAACGACTTGGTAAAACCAGGTGAAACACTTGAATTGCTTGTTCTTCGTCAAGTAGTTGGTAAAGATACTGATACAGTAACTTACCTTGTATCTAAAAAACGTTTAGAAGCTCGCAAAGCATGGGACAAATTGGTTGGACGTGAAGAAGAAGTTGTTACTGTTAAAGGAACTCGCGCTGTTAAAGGTGGCCTTTCAGTAGAATTTGAAGGACTTCGTGGATTTATTCCAGCTTCAATGCTTGATACTCGTTTTGTACGTAACACTGAACGTTTCGTAGGTCAAGAATTTGATGCTAAAATCAAAGAAGTAGATCCAAAAGAAAACCGCTTTATCCTTTCTCGTCGTGAAGTTGTTGAAGCTGCATCAGCTGCTGCTCGCGCTGAAGTATTCGGTAAATTGAACGTTGGTGACGTTGTAACTGGTAAAGTTGCTCGTATCACTAGCTTCGGTGCTTTCATCGACCTTGGTGGTGTTGATGGATTGGTTCACTTGACTGAATTGTCACACGAACGCAACGTTTCACCTAAATCAGTTGTTACTGTAGGTGAAGAAATCGAAGTGAAAGTTCTTGATTTGAACGAAGAAGAAGGTCGTGTATCACTTTCATTGAAAGCTACAACACCTGGACCATGGGATGGTGTAGAACAAAAATTGGCTGCCGGTGATGTGATCGAAGGAACTGTTAAACGTTTGACTGACTTCGGTGCATTCGTTGAAGTATTGCCAGGTATCGATGGACTTGTTCACATCTCACAAATTTCACACAAACGTGTTGAAAATCCAAAAGATGTTCTTAAAGTTGGACAAGAAGTAACTGTTAAAGTTCTTGAAGTAAATGCTGCTGATGAACGTGTATCACTTTCTATCAAAGCTCTTGAAGAACGTCCTGCTCAAGAAGAAGGCGAAAAACAAGAAAAACGTCAACAACGTCCACGTCGTCCAAAACAAGAAAAACGTGACTTTGATCTTCCAGAAACTCAAACTGGATTCTCAATGGCTGACTTGTTTGGCGATATCGAATTGTAATATTTTTAATAGGCTGGGACAAAAGTCCTAGCCTCTTAATTTTCTTTGGATTGTCGAGCAAGACGCAGTGGTTGAGTGGGCTCTACTACCCTGATTTCATCGGCTTTTACAGCCCTACTCAACTGTTCGGAGGTGGGACGACGAAATCGAATTCTAACGAATGACCGATTTCTGTCCCACTCTTTTTTTACTTGCCATATACTTGAAAATTTGGTATACTATAACAGTTGCCACCCTTAGTGTAATGGATATCACGTAAGATTCCGGTTCTTGAGATGGGGGTTCGATTCCCTCAGGGTGGAAAGAAGAAAAGGTTGAGTTTCTCAACCTTTTTTGTTTTTCTAGCGTAAAAAAAAGACTCTCTACCATTAGAGAGTCTCATCACTGATTGATTAGTTTTTAGATGCTTCTTGGAATTCAGGATTTTTCCATGCTTCATCAATGATTGCTTGCAATTCTTTTGCAGAAGCGTGCATTTTTGAAGTTCAGCGTCGTTCAATGGGATGTTCACTGGACGTACGATACCGTGTGCACCTACAACTGCTGGTTGACCGATAAAGACGTTGCTGACACCATATTGACCTTCTTGGAATACAGAAAGTGGAAGTACTGCATTTTCATCATCAAGGATGGCTTTAGTGATACGAGCAAGGGCAACTGCGATACCATAGTATGTAGCTCCTTTTTTGTTGATGATAGTGTAAGCAGCATCACGAACACCTTCGAACAATTCGATCAATTCAGTTTCTTGAACATTTTGAGTGTCTTTAAGGAATTCTTCAAGGTTTACACCAGCGATGTTAGCGTGTGACCAAACCGCAAATTCTGAGTCACCATGTTCTCCCATGATGTAGGCGTGAACAGAACGAGCATCCACATCCAATTTTTCAGCAAGAGCTTGACGGAAACGAGCTGAGTCAAGTGAAGTACCTGAACCAATAACGCGTTCTTTAGGGAATCCTGAGAATTTCCATGTAGAGTATGTCAAAACGTCAACTGGGTTAGCAGCAACAAGGAAGATACCGTCAAATCCTGATTCAATAACTTGTGTTACGATTGATTTGTTAATCGCAAGGTTTTTACCAACAAGATCAAGACGAGTTTCACCTGGTTTTTGAGGAGCACCTGCAGTAATTACAACAAGATCAGCGTCTGCACAGTCAGCGTACTCAGCCGCATAGATCTTCTTAGGTGAAGTAAAGGCAAGGGCGTGGCTAAGGTCAAGCGCATCTCCGACAGCTTTCGTGCAATTGAGGAATTTCAATAATTCCAAGCTCTTGTGCAATTCCTTGGTTGACAAGTGCAAATGCGTAAGATGAACCTACAGCACCGTCACCGACAAGGATAACCTTTTTGTGTTGTTTAGTCAAAGTCATGAGTCTAAACGTCTCCTTCTTATTTTTTTTGAGATAGATTCTCATACGTCTTCATTCTACCACTTTTGTAAGTCTTTGTCATCTGAAACATTGGGAATCCTTGATGTAAACGTTTTTAACCATTGTGTTCATTAGAAGAAAAAAAGGCTAAAATGTGTTATAATAGTATGGTGAATTAAGTAAAGAGAGGCATTTTTTGAATGCAGGATAATAATCTAATTGATGTGAATTTAACATCAGAAATGAAGACGAGTTTTATTGATTATGCCATGAGCGTAATCGTGGCTCGTGCGCTCCCTGATGTTCGTGATGGCCTGAAACCCGTTCACCGTCGTATTTTATATGGAATGAATGAATTGGGTGTCACTCCTGACAAACCACATAAGAAATCAGCCCGTATTACAGGGGATGTTATGGGTAAATACCACCCACACGGAGATTCCTCTATTTATGAAGCCATGGTTCGGATGGCGCAATGGTGGAGCTATCGCTATATGCTCGTGGACGGCCATGGAAACTTTGGTTCTATGGATGGAGATGGAGCTGCTGCACAACGGTACACAGAAGCCCGGATGAGCAAGATCGCACTTGAGATGTTGCGAGATATCAATAAAAATACAGTTGATTTTGCAGATAACTATGATGCCAGTGAACGAGAGCCCTTGGTGTTACCAGCACGCTTCCCTAACCTTCTAGTAAATGGAGCCACTGGGATTGCCGTAGGGATGGCCACTAATATTCCACCTCATAATCTCGGTGAAACGATTGACGCCGTCAAATTGATGATGGACAATCCCGAAGTGACCACCCGTGAACTCATGGAAGTGTTGCCTGGTCCAGATTTCCTACTGGAGCCTTGGTTATGGGTAGATCAGGTATTCATAAGGCTTATGAAACAGGGAAAGGCTCAATTGTCCTTCGTTCCCGTACGGAAATCGAGGAAACAAAGAGCGGCCGTGAACGAATTGTCGTAACGGAATTTCCATATATGGTAAATAAGACCAAGGTCCATGAACATATCGTGCGCTTAGTGCAAGAAAAACGGATCGAAGGAATTACTGCTGTACGAGATGAATCTAACCGTGAAGGTGTTCGTTTTGTCATTGAAGTACGTCGGGATGCCTCTGCCAATGTTATTTTGAACAATCTCTTCAAGATGACGCAAATGCAGACCAACTTTGGTTTCAATATGTTGGCCATTCAAAATGGGGTTCCAAAGATCCTTTCTCTTCGTCAGATTTTGAGTTCTTATATTGAGCACCAGACAGAAGTGGTGACTCGCCGGACCATCTTTGATAAAGAAAAAGCTGAAGCTCGTGCGCATATTTTAGAGGGCTTGCTCATTGCCTTGGACCACATTGATGAAGTGATCCGCATTATCCGCAATAGCCAGACTGATGCTGAGGCCCAAGCTGAATTGATGTCTAAATTCAAGCTGTCCGAACGCCAAAGCCAAGCTATTTTGGACATGCGTCTTCGTCGTTTGACTGGTTTGGAACGCGACAAGATCCAAAGCGAATACGATGATTTGGTTGCCTTGATTGCTGATTTGACGGACATTTTGGCCAAACCTGAGCGTGTGGCTACCATCATCAAGGAAGAATTAGAAGAGGTTAAACGCAAGTTTGGTGATGCTCGTCGCACTGAGTTAATGGTCGGAGAAGTTCTTTCTCTTGAAGATGAGGACTTGATTGAAGAAACAGACGTCTTGATTACCCTGTCCAACAAGGGCTATATTAAACGCTTGGATCAAGCTGAATTTACGGCTCAGAAACGTGGTGGACGTGGGGTTCAAGGTACAGGGGTCAAGGATGATGACTTTGTTCGTGAATTGGTTTCTACTAGCACCCATGATCACTTGCTATTCTTTACCAATAAGGGACGTGTCTATCGTCTAAAAGGCTATGAAATTCCAGAATATGGTCGAACAGCTAAGGGACTACCAATTGTTAACCTCTTGAAATTGGATGATGGAGAGTCTATTCAAACCATTATCAATGTCGAGCAAGATCGCAGTGACGAGGCTTATCTCTTCTTTACGACCCGACAAGGTTTGGTGAAACGGACCAATGTAGCAGAATTTTCTAATATTCGTCAGAATGGATTGAAAGCCTTGAACCTACGGGACGAGGATGAATTGATCAATGTTTCCTTACAGACGGAAATACAGACGTTATTATTGGGACCAAGTATGGTTATTCTGTCCGCTTTAACGAGTCTGTTGTACGAAATATGGGACGCTCTGCCACAGGGGTACGTGGAGTCAATCTCCGCGAAGGAGACAAAGTTGTTGGTGCAAGTGTTGTCACTGACCAAGATGAAGTATTGATCATTACCGAAAAAGGTTATGGGAAACGCACAATAGCGAGCGAATACCCAACTAAAGGCCGTGGCGGTAAAGGAATCAAGACCGCCAATATTACAGAGAAAAATGGTCCACTAGCTGGTCTTTTAACCGTTAAGGGGGATGAAGACCTGATGATCATTACTGATACAGGGGTGATGATCCGGACGGGTGTGGCCAACATTTCTCAGACAGGTCGTTCCACTCAGGGAGTGAAAGTGATGCGACTTGATCAGGATGCTAAAATTGTGACCTTTACAACGGTGCAACCTGATGAAAAAGATGAAGAAGTAGTGGAAGAAAACGAATAGATAAGGGGACGACATGTCACGCAAAAGAAAAAAGAAAAAGAGTTTACGGAATACTCTTATCAACATCGTTGCAACACTCTTGATTATTCTCTCCCTTCTTTTGATTTTCAATGCTCCGATCCGAAATATGATCATGGTATGGCATACCAACCAATACCAGGTTAGCAAGGTTGACAAAAAGACCATTGAAAAGAATAAAGAAGTGAAGACGAGCTTTGATTTCCAAGATGTTCAGTCGCTCTCAACGGAAGCAGTTATCAATGCCCAATGGCAGGCCCAAAAACTTCCTGTAATTGGGGGAATTTCGATTCCTGAATTGAATATGAACCTTCCAATTTTCAAAGGACTAGAAAATGTCGCACTCTACTATGGAGCAGGTACTATGAAGGAAACTCAAGTCATGGGACAAGGGAATTATTCTCTTGCTAGTCACCACGTATTTGGCTTAACTGGAGCAAATGCCATGTTGTTTTCACCATTAGAGAAAGCCAAAGCTGGTATGAAGATTTACATCACAGACAAAGAAAAATCTATACCTACGTGATCTCCTCTGTGGAGACAGTGACACCAGATCGTGTGGATGTCATTCAAGACCGTGAAGGTGTTAATGAAATCACACTGGTGACCTGTGAGGATGCTGCAGCGACCTATCGTACGATTGTTAAAGGAAATTTGGAAACTTCTGTTGACTACGACAAAGCTCCAAAAGAGATCCTGGATTCATTTAGCAAGTCTTATAATCAAATGCAACTATAAAAATAAAGCCCGAGGCAGCGATGCCAGGGCTCTATTTATAGGGCTAGAACTTTGTGAAGGAGGAAGTATTCTTGTAAAATTGTAAGAGATTGGTAATATAATGTAAGGAACTTGTCATAATATAGAGGGAATTACCGTATATAATAGGATTAGAAAGAGTATGATAAGGAGGTAGAAAAGTGACGAAAGAGCGAATTTATCATCTCTTGCATCATTTCTACAATCTCTTAGTAAATGATTTTCCGCGAAATGGATTAATTACGAAAGGTATCTACGAAGTAGAGCAAGTCTACCAAGCACTAGAGTCGATTCCTCAGAGTCAGGAGTACCTGATTCGATGTGAAATCCAACAATTTTTAAAAGAGTTGGAACAAGTTCAATCAGGCTACCAGATTCGTTTCAACAAGGATGAAGTCTTAGTGTTAGACAATTTGAAACAAGAAATCGCTTGTAAATAATGTAAAGTCGTCATTTTCTCATTTTATTACGAATTAATAGGTGAGGAGGAAATTATGTACGACATTTCATTTATTGAACCATCTTTACTTCCGAGAGAACGTTTGATTGCTGAAGGTGTGGAGAAGTTGAGTCATCAGGAGCTACTCTCCATTCTCTTACGAACTGGCAATAAACAACAGTCTGTTTACGAGATCGCCCAAGGTCTTTTAGCTTCAGTCACTAGTTTAAAGGAATTGCGGCAATTGACCTTGGAGGAACTACAGGAAATCTCTGGAATTGGTCGTGTGAAGGCAATCGAACTTCAGGCTGTTATTGAGTTTGGTCGAAGGATTCATAAAGACGAATTGATGAGTTCTGAACAAATCATGAGCAGTCAAAAACTGGCCCTTAAAATTCAACAGGAAATCGGTCATAAGAAGCAGGAGCACCTGGTTGCCCTCTATTTGAATACACAGAATGAAATTATTCATCAACAGACCATTTTTATTGGGACGGTAAATCGGAGTATTGCAGAACCTCGAGAAATTCTACATTATGCACTGAAACACATGGCAACCTCCATTATCTTAGCGCATAACCATCCGTCTGGTGCTGTATTTCCCAGCAAGAATGATGATGAAGTAACGCATCGCGTTCTGGAGGCCTGTGATCTGATGGGCCTAACTTTATTGGATCACTTGATTGTATCCGAAGATGACTATTATAGTTATCGAGAAGAAACAGATTATTTAGTATAAAAAGAGAGTGGGGCAGAAATCGGTCATTCGTTAGAATTCGATTTCGTCGTCCCACCTCCGCACAGTTGAGTAGGGCTGTAAAAGCTGATGAAATCAGCGTAGTAGAGCCCACTCAACCACCGCGTCTTGCTCGACAATCCAAAAACAATTGAGAGGCTAGGACTTTTGTCCCAGCCTCTCAATTGTTTTTATCGGTCTAATGCTGATCTTTATTCTTCTTTTTTACGCATGAAATAAAGAAGAGTCTGTAATTCACTGGTTAGGTCGACATATTGAACAACAACGTCTTTAGGAACTGTCAGATGTACTGGTGAAAAACTAAGGATCCCTTTGACACCAGCATCTACCAAGAGGCTGGCAACTTCTTGAGCCTTGACACTAGGAACCGTTAGGATAGCTGTTTTAATCCCTTCTTGCTTCAGTTTCTCTTTAATGGTTGAAATACCAAAAATAGGAATACCGTCTTTACTCTTAGTATTAATCAATTCATGATCATCTACATCAAAAGCCATGACAATTTTCATTTTATTGCGTTCATGGAAACGATAATTGAGAAGGGCACTTCCCATGTTACCGATCCCAACGATAGCGACATTGGTAATCGCATTGTCATTCAAAAGATCTGCAAAGAAGTTCATTAGTTTTTTTACATCGTAACCAAATCCCCGTCTGCCCAATTCCCCAAAATAGGAAAAATCTCGTCGGACAGTAGCAGAGTCAATCCCTATCGCATCAGCAATTTGTTTGGAATTGGCGCGCTCAATTTTTTCGGAATTAAACCGTTTAAAAATGCGGTAGTAGAGCGATAAACGTCTTGCTGTTGCACGCGGAATTGGAGTATTTTTATCATGTTTCACAATATCACAACCTTTCCCTCTTATTGTATAGGAAGATTGTGAAAAAATCAACTATCTACAATGATTTTTTTCTAAAATATTTTTTTATGGAAAGAAAAAAAGCTTATGAGGATGGGAAAGCTCCACCTTCATAAGCTTAGTTTTCAGCTTGTTCTATCTTTTTTAAAAAAGCATAGAGTCCATCGACACGTCCAGTGTAGGGGAGAATATCTCCCTTGTATGTAATCGATACGATCTTATAATTGTCTGGCAAGGTCACACAGCCCGAAAAAGCTAGAATGCAGGCTGCAAGGTTAGGGTAGGTAGTGGTTCGTTCCACCTGATAAGCGTCGATATAAGTTAGTGTTACCATATTAGGCCTCAGTTTTGTTAAAAATTTCTCTCTCTACGAGACTATCCATTAAGAAATAAAATTTCTGTTGAATAATATCGTTCTCTGGATTTTTAAAGATATTGACCAGGCGAAGTCCTGATTTGTCTGTAATATTGATTTTAAAACCAGACAGATCTTTGTTAAAGATGATTTTTAACAAGAAACCTTCTCCACTGTTGGGAACAGCTTCAAGCAAACGATTTAACTCGTAATTACCAACTTTTGTAACTGCAAAGGTATTGTCACGAAGGGTATATTTCTTAACGTTGGGATGTAGACTATAGGTATATTTGCAGTCTTTCAATGAAACGCTTGTTTCAAAAGCCATATTGTTCTCCTATGATAAAATTTCTTTAAGTTTTGCGAGGAAGTCTTGAACCTCCTCTACGGTATTGAGTTCTGAAAAACTAATTCGAAGGGATTCTTTCAAGCGTGAGCTATCTTTTCCATAGAGTGCCTCTAGGACATGACTGGGTTGAACTGTACCAGCGGTACAAGCAGAGCCTGTAGAGACAGATATTCCTGCTAGATCCAGTCTCATCAGCAAGACATCGTTTTGGACGCCTGGGAAGCCAAGATTCCAAACAAATGGAAGATGATCGTCACTCGCATTTACGTAGTAGTCGTAGGCTGCTAAACCATTAACTAGTTCTTGACCGAGTTTTTGAACCTGGTGGAAATTCTCTTCTTGATGAAGTGTGGCTTGCTGAAGCGCAGTCGACATCCCTACAATTGAAATGAGATTTTCCGTGCTGGCTCTCATCTTATTTTCCTGATCACCACCATGGATGAGATTATCAAAATCTGGGACGGCTGCATATAGGAAACCGACTCCCTTGGGGCCATGGAATTTGTGAGCAGAAGCACTGAGAAAATCAATCCCTAACTCTTCGGGATAGACCGGGACTTTCCCAATTGCTTGGACAGCATCAACATGAAAGGCAGCAGGATGATCTTTTAAAAGTTCTCCGATTTCTTTAATCGGTAGAAGATCTCCAGTTTCGTTATTGGCAAACATGGTAGAGACGAGAATGGTATCTGGTCTAAGAGCTGCTTTGATGTCACTTACTTGAATACGCTCTTCTCTTGGTTGAACGATCGTGACTTCAAATCCGAAATGTTCCACAAGGTATTCAATGGGTTCTAAAACAGCATGGTGTTCAATAGCAGTGGTAATAATGTGTTTGCCTGCTGCTTGGTGTTTTAAGCAGTAGCCTTTTATAACAGTATTATTACTTTCTGATCCACCTGAAGTGAAGAAAATATGATTTGGAAGGGTATGGAGAGAATCAGCAATCTGCTCGCGAGATTCTCGGAGGAGCTTACTAGCCTTTCGTCCATGAGCATGAAGACTCGATGGATTTCCAAATGTGGAAGTCATCGTTTCCGTCATCTTGGTGATCACTTCTGGAAGAAGGGGGGTTGTTGCGGCATTATCAAAATATATCACATTCAGACCTTATTTCTTGTGGTAGGCAAATAGAGGACTAACAGGTTTTCTTTCTTGAATGCGAACAATAGCTTCAGCGATTAGTTCGCTAGCTGTCAGGTAGTTAACGTTTTTAGGAGTTGGTCCATTTGGAGCAACAGAATCCGTTACTAGGATTTCCCTGATTGGAGCTTGGTCTAGTAATTCAACAGCTCCTTTTACAAATAAGCCATGGCTTGAGACCGCATAAATCTCAGTAGCGCCTTCGCGTTCAACGATTTTCGCAGCTTCTGAGAAAGTCTTCCCAGTATTAAGGATATCGTCAATCAAGATAGCTTTTTTATCTTTGACATCTCCGATGATATAGCCATAATCACGATTAGCATCATCTTGTTCATAATCAATAATCGCGATTGGAGCATCAAGATATTCAGCCAAACTACGAGCACGTTTGACTCCAGAGTTTTTAGGACTCACGACTACGACATCTGGACCAGTCAGGCCTTTGTTGATGTAGTGCTCTGCAAAAAGTGGAATAGTAAAAAGGTTATCCACAGCGATATCAAAGAAACCTTGAACTTGCACTGCATGGAGATCCAGTGTTACGACGCGATTTACCCCGGCTTTGACCAGCATGTTTGCGACAAGTTTAGCTGTAATTGGTTCGCGAGGAGCAGCAGTTCGGTCTTGACGGGCATAACCAAAATAAGGCATGACCACATTGACAGTATTAGCACTAGCCCGCTGGCAAGCATCGACCATGATTAACAGTTCCATCAAATGATTGTTGACAGGGAAACTAGTTGATTGGATGATATAAATATCATATCCACGAACACTCTCTTCAATATTGACTTGGATTTCCCCATCAGAGAACTGACGGGACGAAATTTTCCCAAGTGGGATCCCAGCATAATCAGCAATCTTCTGTGCTATTTCTGGGTTCGAATTGAGAGAGAAGAGTTTCATATTTTTTTTATCTGACATGTGATTCTAACCTCATTTAGATTTTTGATCTTAGCACTATTTTAGCAAAAAATAGCGATAATTTCAGCTATTTTACAATCTTTCTGCCAATCTTGCGATTTTATTTTTTGCAGGCTTGTAGACGATTCCGTGCTCTTGATGAACTGATGGAAATTGGCTTCCTCCTCAGCAGTACTTACCTCGATTTCCAATTCATAATCTTCAGTGTCAAGATAGAGGCTATGATCGAGCGCTACTAATCCAGCCTCGGTCTCTTTTTCTAATCGTTCTGTTGTCAGGCTTCCCCAGACAGAAAGTTGCTCAATAGAAATTCCTTTTGAGACTATGAGGTCTTTGATTTCTCCGTCAGGAAACTGTTGATGGAGAAGGATGGCTTGGGTTTCCTTTTGGCTTAGTGTTTGATTGTATTCAAAGTGGCCAACTGTTTCTGGAACTTTGAGAGTTAATTCAGCCTGATTGGTGAAGGTACGAACCCGCAAGGACATTTTTTCTTTACGAATGAGCTGGTCTGGCGTGTCGATATAGTGGTTGGTTTGGACAACCAATTCTGTATCTGTAAAAAGTGGAAGGAGAGATTGGTATTCGTCCTTGTCTAGCAAGGTTTTGTATTCAATTTCTAAATAATTCATTTTATAGTCCTTTGCTTTTTTTCAAAAGCGATTCATGATATAATAAGAGATGTGTTTATTGTATACAAAAATGGTTCAGATTACAAGGTGGTAGAATGGCAATTGATTGGGAAAACTTCTTAGACCCGTATATCCAAGCAGTTGGGGAATTAAAAATCAAACTGCGTGGGATTCGTAAGCAATATCGGAAGCAACAAAAGCATTCTCCAATTGAGTTTGTCACTGGCCGTGTCAAACCGATTGAGAGCATCCGAGAAAAGATGATCCGAAGAAATATTTCTGAAGAAAATCTTGCACAGGATATGCAAGATATTGCAGGTCTTCGCATCATGGTCCAGTTCGTAGACGATGTGGACGAGATCCTAGAGGTTTTAAGACAACGGCAGGACATGCGCGTGGTCCAAGAGAGAGATTACATCCGCCACAAGAAATCAAGTGGCTACCGGAGTTACCACGTCGTAGTAGAGTATCCAGTCGATACCATTGATGGAAATGAGACAATCTTAGCGGAGATTCAAATTCGGACCTTGTCCATGAATTTTTGGGCAACGATTGAACACTCGCTCAATTATAAATATAAAGGAGACTTTCCAGACGAGATCAAAAACGCTTAGAGACGACTGCAAACCTGGCTTATCTCTTGGATGAAGAGATGGGAGCGATTCGGGATGCGATTCAGGAGGCTCAAGCCCTGTTTGATCCACTTCATCGTAAGTTAAATGATGGCGTTGGAAATAGTGATGACACAGATGAAGACTACAGGTAAAAAAGTATCCATTATTCGCAATCGCAAGCGTCAAAGTGAAGAGGTTTTTCAGCAGTTGCGCTACAAGCTTCGAAAAAATAATTTTATTTTGACGGAGAAGCATCCGGATATTGTGATTTCCATTGGTGGAGATGGCATGCTGCTGTCGGCCTTTCACAAGTATGAACACCAGTTGGATCGGGTGCGATTCGTTGGCGTCCATACTGGACACCTTGGATTCTATACGGATTACTTGGATAGTGAAATAGATAAGCTGGTTGAAAATTTAAAATATGATACAGGGGCTAAAGTTTCCTATCCTATATTGAATGTCAAGATAACTTTTGACAATGGGGAAACCCGTACCATGAGAGCTTTGAACGAAGCAACGATCAAGAGAAGTGACCGGACTATGGTGGCGGATCTCACTATCAATGGAGTTGATTTTGAGCGCTTCAGAGGAGACGGGATTACCGTATCGACTCCGACAGGTAGTACAGCTTATAATAAATCCTTGGGAGGAGCAGTTCTTCACCCGACCATTGAGGCCTTACAGATTGCTGAAATCGCTAGTCTCAACAACCGTGTCTACCGTACCTTGGGTTCTTCTGTTATTGTCCCTAAAAAGGATAAGATTGAGATTACACCGACGAGACCTGGCTTCCACATTATCTCTGTTGACAATTCGACTTATTCCTATCGCAATATTGCAAAGGTGGAGTACCAGATCGACAACCATAAGATCAATTTTGTAGCTAGTTCTAGTCATACCAGCTTCTGGAATCGGGTCAAGGATGCTTTTATTGGAGATATTGACGAATGAGGTTCGAATTTATTGCAGACGAACACGTTAAGGTCAAGACATTCCTGAAAAAGCATGAGGTATCAAAAGGATTACTAGCCAAGATCAAGTTTCGTGGTGGTCAGATCCTTGTCAATGGTCGGCCAGAAAATGCTGTTTATTTGTTGGATATTGGGGATCGATTGCTGATTGATATTCCAGCAGAAGAAGGTTTTGATACTTTAAAACCACTGGATTGCCCTTTGGATATTTTGTTTGAAGATGATCATTTTTTGGTTTTAAACAAACCCTTTGGCATCGCCTCGATTCCAAGTGCGATTCACTCCAATACCTTGGCCAACATTGTTAAGGGCTATTATGTAAAACAGGGATATGAGAATCAGCAGGTACATATCGTTACCCGCTTGGATAAGGACACAAGTGGCGTTATGCTCTTTGCTAAACATGGCTATGCTCATGCCCGTTTAGATAAGCAATTACAGGCCAAGACCATTCAGAAACGGTACTATGCCCTGATTAAGGGAGCAGGGCAGTTAGATCCTGTTGGAGAGATCATTGCCCCCATTGCGCGTGATGAAGACTCTATCATTACCCGAAAAGTAGCAAAAGGTGGCAAGTACGCTCATACCAGCTACCAAGTTGTGCAGTCTTTCGGTGATATTCATCTAGTGGATATCCAATTGCATACAGGCCGGACCCATCAGATTCGCGTTCATTTTTCCCATATTGGGTTTCCACTTTTGGGAGATGATCTTTATGGTGGTTCCTTAGAAGATGGGATTCTTCGACAAGCCTTACATTGCCATTCCTTGGCTTTCTATCATCCTTTTTTGGAAGAAGAACTCCGGATTGAAAGTTCTTTGCCAGATGATTTTAGCCAGGTCTTAAAACAGTTATCAAAAATTTAATTTTTTTCAAAGGAGAAACTCATGGAAGTTTTTGAAAGTCTCAAAGCCAACCTTGTTGGTAAGAAAGCTCGTATTGTATTACCAGAAGGTGAAGAGCCTCGTATTCTGCAAGCAGCAAAACGGATTGTAAAAGAAACAGATGTAACCCCTGTCTTGCTGGGTAATCCAGATAAAATTCGAATTTACCTTGAAATTGAAGGAGTTTTAGAAGGATACGAAGTCATCGACCCGCATTCTTACTCAGGTTTGAAGAGATGGTAACTTCCTTGGTAGAACGTCGTAAGGGTAAAATGACAGAAGAAGAAGCACGCCAAATTTTGCAAGATGATGTCAACTACTTTGGAGTTATGTTGGTACATCTTGGAATTGTTGATGGAATGGTGTCAGGTGCGAATCACTCAACTGCTGCAACCGTTCGTCCAGCTCTTCAAATTATCAAAACTCGTCCAAATGTTAAACGGACTTCTGGTGCCTTCCTCATGGTTCGTGGATATGAACGCTACTTGTTTGGAGACTGTGCGATTAACATCAATCCAGATGCTGAAGGCTTGGCTGAAATTGCCATCAACTCTGCTATCACAGCGAAGATGTTTGGGATTGATCCAAAAATTGCCATGTTGAGCTATTCAACAAAAGGTTCAGGTTTTGGTGAAAGTGTTGATAAAGTAGTTGAAGCGACCAAAATCGCTCATGAGCTTCGTCCAGATCTTGAAATTGATGGAGAATTGCAATTTGACGCAGCCTTTGTACCTGAGACAGCAGCCTTGAAAGCTCCAGGAAGCAAGGTAGCAGGCCAAGCCAATGTCTTTATCTTCCCTGGTATCGAAGCTGGGAACATCGGTTACAAGATGGCAGAACGTCTTGGTGGTTTCGCAGCGGTAGGTCCAGTCTTGCAAGGGTTGAATAAGCCAGTAAATGACCTCTCTCGTGGATGTAATGCAGAGGACGTTTATAATTTGACCTTGATCACAGCAGCTCAAGCAGTAGAACAGTAAAAAACGACTTGACTCAGGAATTTCCTGAGTTTTTTATGTGCAAATCAGAATTTCTTACCTCTACTCCATTCTGTGGTATACTAGGAATATGATGGATTTAAAAGATTATGGGATTACCATGTGGGAGGAGGAAAAAATTGCTTCTTTCCGAAGAAAATTATTAGCATGGTATGATGCCAATAAACGGGATCTTCCCTGGAGAAGGACACAGGATCCTTATAACATTTGGATTTCAGAGATTATGCTCCAGCAGACACGTGTCGATACGGTCATTCCTTATTATGAACGTTTTCTTGACTGGTTTCCGACAATTGAGGATTTGGCTAATGCGCCAGAAGGAAAGCTCCTAAAAGCCTGGGAAGGTTTAGGTTATTACTCTCGAGTTCGCAACATGCAGAAAGCCGCACAGCAGATGATGGACGACCACGGAGGTGTGTTTCCATCAACCTATGAGGCTATCTCGAAACTTAAGGGAATTGGACCTTATACAGCCGGTGCCATAGCCAGTATTGCTTTTGGCTTGCCAGAGCCAGCAGTAGATGGCAATGTCATGCGGGTTCTAGCCCGCTTGTTTGAGGTGGACTACGATATCGGAGTCCCGACCAATCGCAAAATTTTTCAAGCGATAATGGAAGTTTTGATTGATCCGGACCGTCCTGGCGACTTTAATCAAGCCTTAATGGATTTGGGGTCAGATATTGAGTCACCAGTCAATCCACGACCAGAAGAGAGTCCTGTTAAGGAATTTAGTGCGGCTTATCAGCATGGAACCATGGATCGTTATCCCATAAAGGCTCCTAAGAAGAAACCCGTGCCAGTTTATTTAACAGCCTTTATTGTAAAGGATAGTCATGGGCGCTACTTGCTGGAGAAAAATGAGCGAGAAGGGCTTTTGTCAGGTTTCTGGCATTTCCCTTTGATTGAAGTGGATAGTCTATCGGAGAACCTTGGCCAATTATCTTTACTGGATGGAAAAAAAGAAGTGGAGGACAATCCTGAAATCCTTTCTTTTGAACAGGATTATGATTTGGTTATTGATTGGCAAGAGAGATCTTATCCCATCGTCCAACATGTTTTTTCACATCGCAAGTGGCAGGTTCAACTTCGGTACGGCTTGGTAAAAGAAGGAGAGCAGGCAACAAGTGAATCGACTCTTTGGTTAACACCTGAAGAATTTTCAGATTATCCTTTTGCTAAACCCCAGCAAAAGATCTGGACGACTTTTGCGGAAAATGACAATTGAGAGTGGGACAGAAGTCCCACTCTCAATTGTCTTTGGATTGTCGAACAAGACGCAGTGGTTGAGTGGGCTCTACTACGCTGATTTCATCAGCTTTTACAGCCCTACTCAACTGTGCGGAGGTGGGACAACGAAATAGAATTCTAAGGAATTACCGATTTCTGTCCCACTCTCAATTTTCCTTATAGATGAGCGAATGCTTTAATTTCTTCTTCTGACATGGAAGAGTCACAACGAACGGTGGTTTTACCAGATTCGACATGTAAAAAAATCCAGGTACAGTCGGAATTCCATAAGTTGAGCGGAAGGTTTGCAAAGCATCGAGTTGACTTGGCTCTTCACTATTGATGAAGTAGATATGAGCTTTTTGTTTCAGCTACGACAATTGCTAATTTAGCAGCGAACTTACGGCAATATGGGCAAGTCTTGCGTCCAATAAAGAAGGTTGCCGTTTCTTTTTTTGTCGATGGCTTCTTGGGCACGAGCAACAGTGGTTACTTCCAGATCTTTAATATCTTCTAAAAAAATTGTTCCATGAGACTACCTCGCTTTCTTATAAATCTAGTATGCCATAAAGAAAGAAAAAAATGCTTAATTTTTGATACGAAAAAAAGGGAGTGGGACGGAACGAATTTTAACTAAAAAAATCGTTCGTTGTCCCACCCCCGCAAGGCTGATTAGATCATCTTTGGAGCTTAAAAGGCGAACAAAGATGCCAATCAGCTACTGCGTCTTGCTGTTATAACTATCATATATAAGAGGCTGGACGCTTTATGTCCAGCCTCTTTATGTTTCTTACCTTACAAAAGCATTGATTTCAGCCTCGATATTGGCAATTTTTTCTTTAGCATCTGCTTCAGATTTACCAACTGTTGCGATGTAGAATTTGATTTTTGGTTCTGTTCCAGAAGGACGAACGGCAAACCACGAATCATCTGCCAAGACGTATTTCAAAACGTTACTTGGAGGAGTTGTTAATTTTTCAACGCCATCAGCAGTAGTAGCTGTTTGTTCTAAGAAGTCTTCTGTCTTAACAATGTCAGTGTTGTTGAATTGTTTAGGAGCGTTACCACGGAATTTATCCATGATTTTCTTGATTTCTGCAGCCCCATCGACACCTGAAAGTGTAACAGAAATGGTCTTTTCTCCGAAGTAACCATATTGTTTGTAGATTTCTTCGATACCATCTGCCAATGTCATACCACGTGAACGGTAGTAAGCAGCAATTTCAGCAACGATCAATACAGCTTGGATAGCGTCTTTATCACGAACAAATGGCTTGATGAGGTAACCGAAGCTTTCTTCAAAACCAAGCATGTAAGTGTGGTTGTGTTGTGTTTCAAACTCATGGATTTTTTCACCGATAAATTTGAAACCAGTCAAGACGTTAAACATAGTTGCGCCGTAGCTTTCTGCAATCTTAGTAACCAATTCAGTTGATACGATTGATTTACAAAGGGCAGCATTTGCAGGAAGTGTGCCTGCTGTTTTGTGGGCTTCAAGAATGTATTTGGCAATGATAGCACCAATTTGGTTACCAGACAGGTTGAGGTAAGAACCATCTGGTTGGCGAATTTCAACACCAAGACGGTCTGCATCAGGGTCTGTTGCAACCAAGACGTCAGCATCTACTTTGCGACCTAGTTCTTCAGCAAGAGCAAGGCAGCTTGGCTTTCTGGGTTTGGTGATTTGACAGTAGAGAAGTCAGCATCAGGAACCGCTTGAGCTTCAACCACTTGAACCGCATCAAATCCAGCTTGAGCAAGGGCACGACGAGCCAACATTTCACCAGTACCATGAAGTGGTGTGTAGACAATCTTCATGTCACGACCGTATTCATTGATCAAGTCTTGGTTGATGTTAACATCTTTAACTTCTTTCAAGTATTCTGCGTCTACATTTTCACCAATCACCTCAATCAAGCCACTAGCTTTGCTTTCTTCAAGGTCAGCTAATTTGACAGTGAAAGGATTTTCAATTGCACGGATGTAATCTGTCAATGCGTCGGCATCAGCTGGTGGCATTTGACCACCGTCTTCGCCATAAACTTTGTATCCGTTAAATGGAGCTGGGTTGTGGCTGGCAGTCACCATGATCCCTGCAAATGTGTGAAGGTGACGAACTGCGAATGATAATTCAGGTGTTGGACGAAGGCTCTCAAATACATAAGATTTGATCCCATGAGCTGCCAAAACTTGAGCAGATTCAAAAGCAAACTCAGGAGAGAAGTGACGGCTGTCATAAGCGATAGCAACACCGCGTTTTTTAGCTTCTTCCCCTTTTGAATCGATCAATTGTGCCAAACCTTCAGTTGCTTGGCGAACCACATAAATGTTAATACGATTGGTACCAGCACCAATCAAACCACGCATACCTGCTGTACCGAACTCTAAGTTAGTATAGAAGGCATCTTCTTTGGTTTTTTCGTCCATTGCGACCAACTCGTCTCGAAGGTAAGCTGGTAATTCAGCAAAGTCGAGCCATTTTTGGTAATTTTCTTGATAAGTCATGCAAGCGTCTCCTTTTTGCTATATATTTAATCGCTTACATTATAGCAAATTTTTTTCAGAAAAATTCTAGCGATAATTGTAAATCTTTTCAAAAATAAAGAGGAAATATCGGATAGAAAAAGAGAGTGGGACAGAAATCGGTCATTCGTTAGAATTCGATTTCGTCGTCCCACCTCCTCACAGTTGAGTAGGGCTGTAAAAGCTGATGAAAACAGCGTAGTAGAGCCCACTCAACCACTGCGTCTTGCTCGACAATCCAAAGACAATTGAGAGGCTGGGACTTTTGTCCCAGCCTCAACTTTTTATTTCAATTTTTCAAGGGATGGGACAACGGCACTAGTGATCAGAACCGTTGCAATAACTTCGATGAGTGAGTTAGTAGACACAATCAAGCCAAGAAAATGTTGAATTCCTCTTCCAAAGCTGTTACCAAAGAAGAGGTAAATCCCGCTTAAAACGAATACAGTATTGGTCATAGATCCGACAATGCCGGCTGTTATTAACCCAGTACGATTGTGCATCCATCGATAGACAAAATAAGGTGTTACCCCGATGAGAATACGCGGTACTATAGCGATGATGAGGGAATAGAGATTTCCGTTTGGCACAAAAGGACTAAATAGATAGCTTGCTGGGGTTAAAACCAGTGTATTCATAGTTACACTAAAGAGTCCCATAAGCAGTCCTAGAATAGCACCTGTACGAGGTCCATAAATGATAGACGCGATCACGACAGGGATATGAACCAAGGTTGGTTGTATTCCTGATGGAACAAATTGCAGAATGAAGGATGTCACAAAATGAATGGTAATCATGACTGCGAAGAAGATGGCAATTCGTGAAATAGAAGATGATTTCTCATAAACAATGCTCCTTAACGGCTTTTACAATAGATTCTACAGTCGCCAGAGCTCCAGACCCTTGATCGCCACAAGCGAGAGTAGCATGGCGTGGTTGAATAATCTGATAGCCGTAGTCTTGTAAGAGTTTTAGATTTCGTTGGGTAGCTGGGTGTTCCAGCATTTTCGTATTCATAGCGGGGGCTAGGATTTTTTTAGTTCCTTGAGGCAAGGCTAGAGCTGTGCTCGTCACCATATTATCTGCAAGCCCTATGGCAAGTTTGGCAATCGTATTGGCACTAGCTGGTGCTACAAGAAAGAGGTCCGTTTCTTTTCCAATGTCGATGTGCTCAATCCGTTTCGGATCTAATTCAACCATTACGTCTAGACCGACTGGATTTTTTGAAAGAACCTGTAGGGTTAAGGGAGTGATAAATTTTCTAGCTGCAGGAGTCATGAGAACCTTGACTTCCAGTCCTAATTTGGTTAGTTGACTGGTAATATCGGCTGCTTTATAGGCAGAAATACTCCCGGTAACGGCTAATGTAATCTGTGTCATATGTTTCTTTTTACTCTATATAACTTAGAATGGTCTCTGCGATTTCAGTTTTGGTCGAGGCTTCTAAGACCTGTTCGTCTGTCACTAGATAGGCTTGATGGTGACCACCCTGTATTTTAGTTAGGTCATTGGCTACAATCATGCTGGCATGATTTTTCACTAAGCTTTCACGCGCTACCTGAATCAATTCTTCAGATGAAACAGCAACTAAGAGTTTAAAACCAATGAGTTGTATAGCGGGATTCCATTCTTTGACAAGTGAAATAATCTTTGGATTCTTCTTTAGAAAGAGCACTTGGTACTCTTCTTTTGAGGAAATCTTGGTTTCCTGGTTTTTTTGTTGTAAAAATCTCTGAAGATCCGGTGCTTTTTCAACCTCATCAAGTCCAGTCATATAAACAGGACTGTAGTCTGAAACAGCCATGGCATGGATCAAGACTTGATGATGAGGAACTTCCTTTTGCATTTGTGTGAGAAGATCTTTAACGTTATTGATTACTAGAAGTTTTAGCTGCGGATGAGGGTGAGGTTTGAGGGCAGTAGAGGTCGTGATCAAAGTTACCTGGTGGCCCTTTGCAAGGGCAGTTTCAGCTATGATTTTTCCCAGACTCCCAGTGGAATGGTTGGTGATCGAACGAACTCGGTCGATGGCTTCACTAGTCCCACCTGATGTAATTAAAATGTGCATAAGCTTATTTTACACAAAAAAGATACGTAAGTAAAGTTCTGAAGATCTAAAAGATAACTATAGAAAGTAATAAAATTTATCCGAAAAACGAACGTTGCATTCAAAATATGGAAAAACAATTTTATTTTCGCAAATTTTAGGTATAATAGGTCTATCAAATATAAAGGAGTCCCCTATGAAAACAGATATCGAAATTGCTCAAAGCATTGAACTCCAACCGATTGTGGATGTTGTGAAGAAAATTGGTTTGGATGACGATGATCTTGAATTGTATGGAAAATATAAGGCAAAATTGAGTTTTGATAAGATTCGAGAAGTTGAGAAAAAAATCCAGTAGGAAAGCTCATTTTTAGTCACTGCTATCAACCCTACACCTGCTGGAGAAGGGAAATCAACCATCACCATTGGTCTAGCAGATGCTTTGAATAAAATTGGTAAAAAAACCATGATTGCCATTCGAGAACCTTCTTTAGGTCCGGTTATGGGGATTAAGGGTGGTGCTGCCGGTGGAGGCTATGCCCAAGTTCTACCCATGGAAGACATCAATCTTCATTTCACAGGGGATATGCATGCGATCACTACAGCCAATAACGCTCTCTCGGCTTTGATTGACAACCATTTGCACCAAGGAAATGAGTTGGGCATTGACCAACGTCGCATTATCTGGAAACGGGTAGTAGACTTGAATGACCGTGCTTTGCGTCATGTTAGCGTAGGTCTTGGAGGTCCCTTAAATGGGATTCCGCGTGAAGATGGCTTTGATATTACAGTTGCTTCTGAGATTATGGCCATCCTTTGCTTGGCGACAGATATTGAAGACTTGAAACGCCGTTTGGCCAATATCGTGATTGGCTACCGCTATGATCGCAGTCCAGTTTATGTCCGCGACTTAGAAGTAGAAGGAGCACTTGCCTTGATCCTGAAAGATGCGATCAAGCCAAACTTGGTCCAAACCATCTATGGTACACCTGCCTTTGTTCATGGAGGTCCTTTTGCTAATATCGCCCATGGATGTAACTCTGTGTTGGCAACGACAACGGCTCTTCACTTAGCTGACTATACCATTACGGAAGCAGGTTTTGGAGCAGATCTTGGAGCGGAGAAATTCCTTGACATCAAGACACCAAACTTGCCAACATCTCCAGATGCTGTCGTCATTGTTGCAACCCTTCGTGCTCTCAAGATGAATGGTGGAGTTGCCAAAGATGCTCTTTCTGAGGAAAACGTAGAGGCTGTTCGCTCTGGTTTTGCTAACTTGAAACGCCACGTTGAAAACATCCGTAAGTTTGGTATTCCTGCGGTCGTTGCCATCAATGAATTCATCACCGATACAGAAGCAGAAGTCGCTGCTTTGAAAGAATTGTGTGCTGAAATTCAAGTGCCAGTTGAGCTTGCTAGTGTTTGGGCAAATGGTGCTGATGGTGGGGTTGAACTTGCTGAGACACTTGTCAAGACCATCGAAGCCACTCCAGCTAACTACACCCGCTTGTATGATAACAACCTTTCTGTAGAAGAAAAAATTGAAAAGATTGTGACGGAGATTTACCGCGGGACTAAGGTGAACTTTGAGAAGAAAGCCAAGACACAAATTGCTCAAATTAATAAAAATGGTTGGGATAAATTGCCAATCTGTATGGCTAAAACCCAATACAGTTTCTCAGACAATCCAAATGCACTTGGAGCCCCTGAAAACTTTGAAATCACTATCCGTGAAGTGGTACCAAAATTGGGAGCAGGATTTATCGTTGCTTTGACCGGGGATGTGATGACCATGCCTGGTTTACCGAAACGACCAGCTGCATTGAATATGGATGTAGCTACGAACGGAACAGCAATTGGCTTGTTCTAATAGACGTCTTATAAAAAAACAACTTCTGTTCAAATGAGCAGAAGTTGTTTTGTGGTTTATTAGTCACGTTTTATGCTGCAAGGACCTTTTGACTGGCTTTGTGATAAGTGAACCACAGTTGAAGGGTCATTGGAACCCAAATCAAGGGCTCACAAAGTATGACGCCGATATAGCCTGTGTGAGGGATAACAAAGAGTACAAAGAGAATCTTACCAGTTAATTCGATAAAACTAGAGATCAAGGGAGTCAATTTGTGTCCTATACCTTGGAGGGAGTTTCCTAAAATCAAGAGACAGCCCAAGACTGGATAGAAGCAAGAGCTGATTTGTAGATAAAGACTAGCATTTGAGATCAGGTCTGGATTGGTTGATCCCGATATCAGGCCCGTTAAAAAGGGACTTGTAAAGAAGAGGAAAACAGCAACAAAGATGGATCAAACCAGGGAGAGGAAACAAGCTTGTTTGACCCCTTTTTGAATCCGTCGGAATTGTTTAGCGCCAAAGTTTTGCGAGATAAAGGTCGTCATACTAGTGGAGATAGCACCCATTGGCAGAAGAGCAAAGGACATGATTCGGCGAGCTGAGATTTGAGCACTAATGATGGTCATACCAAGCTTGTTGATGGCCGATTGTAAGATGACTGTTCCGATAGAGACAATCGAAGACATGAGGCCCATGGTTAGTCCTTGGCTGATCAAATCCTGATACAGCCTCTGATCCCAGACAAAATCCTTGCTCTTTGGCACAAGAAAAGGTACTTTTTTCAGAATATAAAGGAAACAAAGGATAGCAGAAGTACTTTGAGCAATAATGGTCGCAATCCCTGCCGATTGGACCCCGAGATGAAGTTGGGTAATAAAAAAGAGATCAAGTAGAATGTTGAGAATGGCGGCGATAATCAAGAAGTAGAGAGCAGCCAAACTATCTCCAATCGCTCTAAGAAGTCCGGCACAAAGATTATAGGCAAAGGTTACAGCCACACCATTAACAATGAATGGTGGAGATATAGAGATAGGACTGGTTTAAAATCCCAGATGGTGTCCCCAAAAACTGAAGGAGAGGATAGAGGGCAAAAACACCGATGAAAATAACAAGGAGGCTCAGAATCCCACCAATGATAGTAGTCGCTGCGACAGATTTTCGTAATTTGTTTCCATTTTTGGCGCCATAACTTCTAGCGATAATGATGCCCATCCCATTTCCCACACCGACAGCAAATCCAACAATCAAATCAAAAATAGCAGAAGTTGCTCCAACGGCGGCCAAAGATTTTTGACCTAAAAAACGCCCAACAATCATGACATCTGACGTATTGTAGAGTTGTTGAAAGATATTGGATAAGAGAATAGGGAAGGCAAAACTCAAAAGAGAGGTTAAAATAGGACCATCAATGAGATTCACACGTTGAATTCTTTTCATAATATCATTATACCAACTTCACAAAACAGCGACAAGGGTCTTTGGTTGAATACCCTTACATTTTTTGATATAATCAGTGCAGAAATGGAGGCTTTATGCGCTTAACTAGCCAATTAATCACTGAAACATTCCCAGATCTGGACAAGGTCGAGCGGTTGAATACCTAGGCTTTCCCTGAAGAGGAACGGATTCCTATATCTGAGTTTTTACGCTATACAGACAATGATGATGCTCATTTTTTTGCTTTTTACAATGAGGAAGAATTTGTCGGATTTGCCTTTGCTATTTCAAATGCCAAGGCCTTTTATGTCAGCTTCTTTGCCATTATGCCTCACTTGCGAAGTCACGGATATGGCCAAGAAATCATTGAAAAATTAGTCGAATTTTACCAACGGACCATGTTGTTAGAAGTTGAGCGCTTGGATGAAGACTGTGACAATCTAGAACAACGACGGGCTCGGATGGACTTCTATTTGCGGAACGGCTTCAAAACAGCCAATGCCTTTCTTGAATACGAAGGGCTTAGTTTTGAAATCCTCTACCGAGGAGAAGGCTTTGATGAGGAGGCTTATCGTGATATCTTCCGTAAACTTCAGGAAGAGAATTATTTTGATTTCCGCATCCAATACAGACGTTTTAGTGAAGATTAGAAAAAAGAGGCTGGGACTTTTGTCCCAGCCTCTCAATTGTCTTTGGATTGTCGAGCAAGACGCAGTGGTTGAGTGGGCTCTACTACGCTGATTTCATCAGCTTTTACAGCCCTACTCAACTGTGCGGAGGTGGGACGACGAAATCGAATTCTAACGAATTACCGATTTCTGTCCCACTCTCTTTAGTTCAGATGTTGAACATGAACTCAATTAGTCGCATGACTTGTGAACAGAACCAAGGCAAAAATAGAAGTGCTAAGTAAGTAGCATGCCAGTTCCAGTACAGGGACACTAGACCAACTGTTCCTCGTGTATCATAATTGAGAACAAGAGGCTATGTTGATAGGAGGAGAAAGAATGTGTTGTTCATACGAAAAGCTTTCAGTTGAATAAGATAAATTCAGTAAAAATGATTGCTCCGAAGCATGAAAGTTGTTATACTAGTTAAGATTGAAAAATGTAAAGGAGAACACATGTTACGAAAAGGTTCCTTAACAGGTTTGCTGTTATTTGGTATTTTCTTCGGTGCAGGGAATTTGATCTTTCCACCTGCGCTAGGTGCCCAGTCGGGTAGCCATTTTTGGCCAGCTATTGCTGGATTTGTCTTATCAGGAGTGGGGATTGCCATCATCACCTTGATTGTCGGTACACTCAATCCCAAGGGATATGTCCACGAGATTTCACGTAAAATCGCTCCTTGGTTTGCTATCGTTTATCTGGTAGCCTTGTACCTCTCTATTGGCCCCTTCTTTGCCATTCCAAGAACGGCTACTGTTTCCTACGAAGTTGGGATTGCCCCCTTGTTAGGACAATCTGGTGGTAGTCTCTTCATTTCACCTTGGTTTATTTCTGTTTAGCCTATTTGATTGCCCTCTATCCATCCAAGATCCTAGATAGTATTGGTCGGATTTTGACCCCGATCTTTGCGATCTTGATCGTTGTACTGGTTGTCCTCGGTGCTCTCAAGTACAGCGGACAAGCGCCACAAGTGGCAACAGCAGCCTACCAAGCATCTGCCTTTGGTCAAGGTTTCCTTGAAGGCTATAATACCTTGGATGCCCTTGCTTCAGTGGCCTTTAGTGTGATTGCGGTAACCACCCTCAATCAACTTGGTTTCACCAGCAAGAAAGAATACATTAAAACCATCTGGATCGTTGGGATCGTCGTAGCCATTGGCTTTAGTATTTTATACATTGGCTTGGGCTATCTTGGAAATCATTTCCCAATTCCAGCAAAAGTGATGGCATCTGATGCCAATAAAGGGGTCTATGTCCTTTCAGAAGCGACCAAGACTATCTTTGGCCCAGCTGCTCAAATATTCCTCGCAGGTATGGTGACGGTGACTTGTTTCACAACAACAGCCGGTTTGATCGTGTCAACAGGGGAATTCTTCCATAACACTTTCCCTAAAATCTCTTACAAGGTCTATGCGACAATCTTTACTTTGATTGGTTTTGCGATTGCCAACCTTGGCTTGAGCGCCATTATTGCCTATTCATTACCTGTCTTAATGATTCTTTACCCAATCACCATTACCATTGTGTTGATTGTGATTGTTAACAAATTTATCGATCTTTCAAAACCAGGAATGCAACTGACTATTTTCTTAGTTAGCTTGGTAGCGATTGCAGATGTTCTTGCAAGCACCTTTAAACTTTCAAGCTTAGCTAACATTATTAAAACTTTACCATTTGCTGCGGAGTCTCTTCCTTGGTTACTTCCAGCAGTAGTCGGGATTGTGCTCTCTCTGTTCTTACCAAATAAACAAAGCGCAGAAGAAGAATAAGATTTGCTAGAAACTCTAAAGTTACCTGCTTTAGAGTTTTTTTGATTTTGAAACTAGTAACGAAATGGATTCTTTAAAACCAAAACGTAGCAGAAATTTTTAATTTAAGGAAAGGCATGTTATACTATTTCTAACATATCAATATACGGAGCATTTTATGAATCAAATCGTTTTCTCTTTCACTGTCTTTCTGGCAGGGATTCTCTCCTTTTTCTCTCCCTGTGTCTTTCCTTTGCTCCCGGTCTACATCGGCGTTTTGCTAGGAAGTGATCAGGAAAAATCCATTCAGATTTTTGGGAAAAAGATACGCTGGCATGGCATCGTTAAGACCTTGTGTTTTATCGCAGGTATTTCTGTTATTTTCCTTATCATAGGTTTCGGAGCTGGCTTATTGGGGCAGGTTATGTATACCAACTGGTTCCGCTACGTAATGGGAACGCTGATCATTATCCTTGGTCTTCATCAGATGGAAGTCTTTCACTTTAGCTTCTTAGAAAAGCAAAAAACAATGGATTTCGGGGCGAACAAGCACAAGAATGAATTGTTTTCAGCTTTTCTACTTGGACTTGGGATTTAGTTTTGGCTGGACGCCTTGCATTGGCCCTGTATTAGGATCGGTTCTAGCATTAGCAGCATCCAATGGACAAGATGCCCTCGTAGGTGCTCTCTATCTCTTTATCTATACACTAGGGATGGCCATCCCATTCTTGCTCTTAGCATTGGCATCAGGCCTTGTCTTGCCTTATTTCAATCGTCTCAAACCCCATTTGTTATTGTTAAAGAAAATTGGGGGAGCCATCATCATTCTTATGGGAATTCTTTTGCTCTTGGGACAATTAAATAGCTTGTCTGCTATCTTTTCTTAAATCTAACGGAGGTTTTTTACCATGAAATTTATTAAATATACCTGTTTTTCAATTCTCTCACTGGCTTTATTGACAGCTTGTTCAATGGAGCAATCAAGTGAGAGTAGTATGAGTAATATGGGGAACCAAATGACGACAAACCCAACCACTAGCAAGCATCCCTTAGTGGGAAAAGAAGCGAGTGACTTCGAACTCAAAGACATGAAGGGGAATACGGTTAAACTTTCAGACTATAAAGGAAAAAAGGTTTATTTGAAATTCTGGGCTACTTGGTGTGGTCCATGCCGGCAAAGTATGCCTGAACTCAATAAATTAGTTGAAGAAAAGGATCGGGACTTTGAGATTCTCACGGTTATGGCACCGGGAATGCAAGGTGAAAAAACAGAAGAAGAGTTCGTTGATTGGTTTGCCCAACAAGATTATCCATCCGTGCCTGTCTTGTACAATCCAGATGGTTCAGCCTTTGCTAACTATCAAGTACGCTCCATTCCTACAGAAGTCTTTATTGATAGCCAAGGAAAAAAATTGGTCATGTTCAGTTAGGAGCTATTTCAAACGAAGAAGCGAAAAAGATTATTAGTGAATTAAAATAAAAAAATGAAGCATCAAGCTTCATTTTTTTGTAGTTCCTTAGTTACTTGCCCCAGAAGTAGCATCTGTATCACCGTGCCCTCCGTCACCGTGTCCACCAGCATCAGACGCACCTGAAGTTGCGTCTGCATCTCCATGACCGCCAGCAGGAGCAACTGGTCCACTACCTCCTACAAGGCGTTGACCAGTTGTTTGAAGGTACCAGTCCAACCATGGTTTAAAGTTAAAGACAATTTCGTTGATACCAGCGTAAGAACCATCTTCATAGTACATAGCTTGGTAGTTGTGGGTGTTGATAACCCCTTCAGGTGACCCCGGAACAATCGTACGGACATAGTCTTGGTTACCATTACGAAGGGTCCCAATCACCCATTCTACATTTTTCATACGTGCTGGTGGAAGGGATCCATGAACCGTCGACATCCGACTACCTGATTGAGGTGGTACCCGTTTGGCAAACATACTATCTGGATCTTGATGGGCATTGTTGTAGTAGAGAAATTGGTTGTTGTCATCCGCATAAGTTAACTCAAAAGGCATGGCCTTTAAGAACATATCGATTTGGTTGACCGTTAGGATACCATGGTCCAATTTGACGTATGTGTCACCAGAGACAGCTCCAGTGATTTCTGCAACTTTTTCTACCCAATTTGGATCATCTGGATCAACCTCTGTAACAGTCGTGGCGATTGGATGATTACAATCCAAGTCTTCTGGTTCAATTGGTTTTGGTTTTTTCAATTTCGATACAACCTCTACGTATTTAATAAAGTTATCCAAGCAAGTTTCAAGGAATTTCACTGTTCCTTCGTTTTTGATATTGCCATTTTCATCAAAAGCTTCCTTGGCTTTACCAAGAAGAAACTCATTTCCTGGAAGGGTGTAGGCATTGACACCAGGAGCATCAAGAATCTTGCGTAGGTGAACCTGAGCACGTGATGTTCCTTGATCGTAATAAGAGGCACCGACGATCATAACTGGTTTATTTTCAAATGGATGAACCTCGAAAGAAAGCCATTCAAGAACTGATTTTAGAGCAGCTGAAATGGTATGGTTGTGTTCTGGGGTTGCAATAATCACCCCATCTGCACGAGTGATTTTATTATACAAAAGACGCAATTGGAAGCTTTCGTCCCATTTTTCATCTTGGTTAAACATTGGGACTTCATCAATTTCAAGAATTTCCAATTCAAATTTGAGCTTAAATTGGCGTTGCATGAACTCCAAGAGTTTACGGTTATATGATTGATCATAGTTTGAGCCTAAAATTCCAACAAATTTCATTCTTATCGTCTCCTATCCTACAAGTTTTCCCAGTTAAATTTTTCAGCAGATTTGCGAATTAACTCATGAGCATTACGTAATTTGTCTGTAATCTTTACAAAAATACGGAAGTCATCGAAGATAGCATCCAATTTTTGAATGACTTCTAAATCTACCAAATCTCCATGTTGGTCGAAGGCTTGCAATGAATGTGAAAGCAAGAATTCATCTGGCAAAACAGTTGCTTTGATTTCTGGAGCGTTTAAGATTTGGCGAAGTTGCAGTTGGGCACGTGAAGATCCTAAAGTACCGTATGAAGCGCCAGTAATCATAACAGGTTTGTTCAACAAAGGAAAGACTCCGTAAGAGAGCCAAGCTAAAGCGCTCATCAGGACAGCTGGAATAGAGTGATCATATTCAGGAGTGCCGATGATGACGCCATCAGCCTTCTCAATTTTATCAACAATCTCTAAGATAGCTTCTGGTACTTTCTTGTCAGCCGGTTTGTTAAAAACTGGGATGTCTTTGATTTCGATCAATTCAATATCAGCTTTGTTTGCAAAATGTTTTTGCATGTATTGAAGTAGTTGACGGTTTGTAGAACGTTTGGAGTTGGTCCCCACAATCGCAATTAGTTTTGTCATAAAAATTTCCTTTCTGATGTAGCATTATATATAGGATTGAAGCCCGCTTGTAAAAGCGATCTTACCTGATTGCGAAACCAATAAGGTATCGATACCAGGGAGCGATTCAACAATGTTGAGAATAGAAGCAGGGGATTCCCCAAACAGTCGAGTAGTCCAAATCTCTCCATCTACGGATTGGTCAGATATGATAGTAATGCTGGCTAAGTCTGTCTCAACAGGATAGCCTGTCTTGCTATCGAATATATGATGAAATGACTGCCCATCGACCTCTAGATGACGTTCGTAAATTCCTGAGGTTACGACAGACTTGTTCTCAATTGAAAGAGCGAGTAGGTGGTGCCCCCTTGGCTCAACAGGGTTTTGAATTCCAATTCGCCAGGGCTGTTTTTTAATCGGATTCTGACCGACTGTTAGAATATTGCCTCCAAGATCGATTAAAGCATCTGAGATTCCTTGACTTTTTAAAAATCTAGCAATGAGGTCAGCACTGTATCCCTTTGCCAAAGCCCCAAGATCAATTTTCATACCAGGATGTGTCAGATAGACAGTGTGGTTTTCATGATCTAGTTGGATTTGTTGAGGATTGATCTTCAACAAGGCTTGGTCAATTTCCTTCTGGTCAGGACGCCTAGCGTCTGCAAATCCAATTCGCCAGGTCTGAACAAGAGGACCAATTGCAATATTTAAATGGCTATTTTGGGCCTGACTGTGCCGGGTACCTAAAGAGATAAGTTCAAAAAGTTCTGGATGGACTTGAACGGCTGAAATACCTGCTTGATGATTGACCTCCATGAGTTCAGAACTTGCATCATTGGCACTGAAACGGTGTTCATAAGACCGGAGAAGCTCAAACATCGAGTTAGAAGCTTATCTGCTTGCGGGTGCAGGATCGAAACAGTAATTGTTGTTCCCATCAAGCGTTCAGATTGACTGCTTAGGTCCACTGAAAAACTATCCTTTCCTTTTCACTTACTTACAGTATATCAAAAAGATATCGTTTTCACAATTGTTTTAAGCATATTTGTTGACTTTTTTTAAAGCATGTGAAATCTTTATTTCTTGAGAAATTGAAAAAAAAATCACAAATTTTAAGCAAAATCATTGTAAACGATATCATTTTTATGATATACTCAAGAGGTAAATTAAATTAAAGGTAGGACTTTTTCTATGAGTAAAATCGTTGTTGTAGGGGCAAACCATGCCGGAACAGCATGTATCAACACTATGTTAGATAATTTTGGATATGAAAATGAAATTGTAGTTTTTGACCAAAACTCTAACATTTCATTCCTTGGTTGCGGAATGGCGCTTTGGATCGGTGAACAAATCGATGGCCCTGAAGGTCTTTTCTACTCTGACAAAGAAAAATTGGAAGCAAAAGGTGCAAAAGTCTATATGAACTCACCTGTTCTTTCAATCGATTATGACAAAAAAGTTGTGACAGCAGAAGTTAATGGTAAAGAACACAAAGAGTCATACGAAAAATTGATCTTTGCGACTGGTTCAACACCAATCATTCCTCCAATCAAAGGAGTTGAAATTGTGCCTGGTAACCGTGAGTTCAAGGCGACTCTTGAAAATCTTCAGTTTGTTAAATTGTATCAAAACGCTGAAGAAGTGATTGAAAAATTGAAAGACAACAGCAAACACTTGAACCGCATTGCCGTAGTTGGTGGTGGGTACATCGGTGTTGAGTTAGCAGAAGCTTTCGAGCGTCTTGGAAAAGACGTTGTCCTAGTTGATATCGTGGATACTGTCTTGAACGGATACTACGATAAAGATTTCACAGACATTATGGCTAAAAACTTGGAAGACCACAACATCCGTTTGGCTCTTGGACAAACTGTTCAAGCGGTTGAAGGAAATGGTAAAGTGGAACGCCTTGTGACTGACAAAGAAACTTTCGATGTAGATATGGTAATCTTGGCAGTTGGTTTCCGTCCTAACACAGCTCTTGCTGATGGTAAGATCGAACTCTTCCGCAACGGTGCCTTCCTTGTCGATAAGAAACAAGAAACTTCAATTCCTGGTGTATTCGCTGTCGGTGACTGTGCGACTATCTATGATAATGCGCGTGATGAAATGAGTTACATCGCTCTTGCATCTAACGCTGTTCGTTCAGGTATTGTGGGTGCTTACAACGCAACTGGTCATGAATTGGAAGGAATCGGTGTTCAAGGTTCTAATGGTATCTCTATCTACGGCCTTCACATGGTTTCAACTGGTTTGACACTTGAAAAAGCAAAAGCTGCTGGTTTCAATGCTGGTGAAACAGGATTCAACGATCTTCAAAAACCTGAATTTATCAAACATGATAACCATGAAGTTGCCATCAAGATTGTCTACAATAAAGATAACCGCCAAATCCTTGGTGCTCAAATGGTATCACGTGATATCTCAATCTCAATGGGAATTCATATGTTCTCGCTTGCGATTCAAGAACACGTGACGATTGATAAATTGGCCTTGACTGACTTGTTCTTCTTGCCTCACTTCAACAAACCATACAACTACATCACAATGGCAGCTTTAACAGCTGAATAATGAATGGAGACAGGACTAGTACCGCACTGGTTCTGTTTTTTATTTCTTTCCATGTATGCAGAGGCAGTGAAATAAGGTATAATGAAAAAGAATAGAATGTGAAGGAGTGTAGGATGTCTGTAAAAGATGAATCCATTAAAAATGAATTTCGGTTTGCCTCTAGTTCGATTGTAGCTCATGTCGTCAGAGGTGTTCTGGTTGGAATTGTGGTTGGATGTATTGTCTCTAGTTTTCGCTTTTTGATTGAACATATGTTTCATCTAGTGCAAGGTCTATACATAGCCATGCCTTCTCAACCTTTTTATCTTCTGATCATGGTGCTAGGTTATGGCTTGATTGTCCTTCTGGCTGGTCGCCTGATTCGTACCAATCGGGACATCAAAGGATCTGGAATTCCGCAAGTAGAAGCAGAACTCAAGGGGCTCTTGGCCGTAAGATGGTGGGATACCTTGTGGAAGAAGTACATTCTAGGCGTTTTGGCGATTGGTAGTGGACTGCTTTTAGGGCGTGAGGGACCTAGTATTCAATTGGGAGCCATGGGAGGAAAAGGCGTCGCTCATCATTTGAAGGTCAGCCCGGTAGAGGAGCGCTCTTTGATTGCGAGTGGTGCCGCTGCAGGACTTGCCGCAGCCTTTAACGCCCCCATTGCCGGACTCTTATTTGTCGTGGAAGAAGTCTACCATCATTTTTCCCGTTTCTTTGGATTTCTACCCTTGCGGCTAGCCTGACAGCAAATTTCATTTCGCTAAATGTATTTGGCCAAACTCCTGTCCTTCACATGCCGCAAAATATTCCTCCCCTACATCTGTCCCAGTACTGGATTTATCTCTTTCTCGGGGTCTTTTTAGGGGCTGCAGGTTATGTCTATGAAATAGTGGTTCTCAATATTGGACGTTTTTACCTCCTGCTCGAAGAGTTCTTTCATGTCCCTTCGCATTACTCTTCCTTGTTTGCCTTTCTCTTCATTCTTCCGATTGGGTATTTTCTACCACAAATTCTTGGTGGAGGAAATCAATTGGTGATTGATTTGGCTCACATGCCTTATCCAGTATTAACCATTGTGTTTTATTTTGTTCTTCGATTTATCTGGAGTATGCTGAGTTATGGTAGTGGCCTTCCAGGTGGGATTTTCTTACCTATTCTTGCTTTAGGGTCTCTCTTAGGGGCCATTGTCGGAACCTTTCTTCAAAATATCGGGTTTATCAGCTCTAGTCAACTTCCCCTCTTTATTATTTTAGGTATGAGTGGGTATTTTGGGGCGATTTCAAAAGCACCTCTGACAGCTATGATTCTCGTAACAGAGATGGTGGGGGATATTCGCAGTTTGATGCCACTAGGGATGGTCACGCTGGTAGCTTATATGATCATGGATCTCTTCCATGGTGCGCCAGTCTACGAAGCTATGCTGGAGCAACTCTTACCGGATAAGGCGCAAGAAGAAGGAGGGGAATTGACCTTAATTGAGATCCCAGTATCAGAAAAAATTGCTGGTAAACAAGTTCATGAACTCGAACTTCCCCAAGACATTTTGATTACCACACAAATGCGAAGTGGTAAGAGCTATACGGTCAATGGTGCGACCCGCTTGTATCTAGGGGATAGTATCTTTGTGGTTGTCAAAGAATCCGAAATCGGAAAAGTCAAAGACATTCTCTTATAAATAGCTGATTTTCAGAAAAACTCCTATTATTAAATTTTCAGACAATTATTGAAAAATGAGAAAACTTCTGGTAAAATAAGTCCAAGAACAAATGAGGAGAAGCTTTTCATGAAAAAATATAGTCTACTTTTATTGAGTGTTGCTCTTTTGACAGGGTGTGCGAATTCTAGCACCAAGCAGTCTGGTCAAAAAACGCAAACCAGCTCAACGGTGCAGTTGTCAAAGGCTGACCAGAAGACCTTGGACAATGCGACAGTTGAATACAAAGACTTTGTCGAAATGCAAATCGATCAATTGCTCAAGGATACAGAAGGATTCCGAGATACCCTAAAAGCTGGAAATTTAGAAGAAGCTAAAAAACAATACCCATTAATCCGCATGGCCTATGAACGTTCAGAACCGATCGCTGAAACCTTTGGGGAGTCTGATGTGAAGATTGACTACCGTTTGGTGGACTATGTGGATGAAAATAAATCAGAGGATGGCTGGTCTGGCTTCCACCGGATTGAGCGCATCCTTTGGGAAAACAATACCACAGATGGCACAGACAAATATGCAGACCAACTGGTTAACGATATCAAGGAGTTGAAAGCTAAGATCGCAACGGTTGAGGTAACTCCTGATGTAATGCTAACTGGAGCTGTGGACCTGCTCAATGAAGTGGCAACGCAAAAGATTACAGGTGAAGAAGAAGTCTTCTCTCATACAGACCTTTACGACTTCCGTGCCAACATTGAAGGGGCTGAAAAGATCTTCTCACTCTTTAAACCCTTGATTGAGAAAAAAGATGCTAAACTGGTCAAAACCCTGGAAGCAGAATTCAAAAATGTCAATGGTCTATTGGACAAACACATGACTGATGAAACAAATTACAAATCTTACACAGATTTAACCAAGGAAGATACCAAGGAATTGGCAGAAGCGGTTACCAAGCTTGGAGAACCTTTGTCTCAAATGGGTGTGATTTTAGATGGGAAATAAGAAAAATGGCTGACGAAAAATTTTTAGATAAAAAAATGGACCGTCGTGAATTTCTTAAAAAAGCAGGTATTGGAGGGGCTGGTCTAGCACTGGGCCTCTCTGGTGCATCTGCTTTTTTCGCTAATCAAGACAGTTCCAGTAAAAAAGCTTATGATGGAGATGAAGACATCTCCTTTTATGGCAAGCATCAAGCTGGGATCACGACGCCTATGCAAAAAGCTTGCTACTTGGTGGTGCTGGATCTTCACACGACGGACAAAAAAGAAGTCATCCAGCTTTTTAAAGACTGGACCGATTACAGTAGTAAATTAGTCGAAGGAGAATTGGTAAAAAAAGATGGTTCCAATGCCCTCTTGCCACCATCGGATACAGGTGAAACAGTAGGGCTCAACCCCTATCGCTTGAGTCTGACTTTTGGGGTCTCTGCTAGCTTTCTCAAGAAATTAGGTTTGGAATCGAAACGTCCCAAGCTCTTTCGTGATTTGCCTCCATTTCCAAAGGAGCAGTTGCAGGACAAATACACTGGTGGCGATATCGTCATTCAGGCCTGTGCGGACGATGAACAAGTAGCCTTTCATGCGGTGAGAAATCTCATCCGCAAAGGGCGCAATACCATCACCATGAAGTGGAGCAAGTCCGGTTTTGCAGCTATTGGTGACCGAAAAGAAACCCCTCGCAACCTCTTTGGTTTCAAAGACGGGACAGCAAATGTGACGACAGAAAAGGAATTTGACAAGGTCGTCTGGACTGATAGCAAGGACTGGATGAAGGGTGGTTCTTATATGGCCCTTCGCTTAGTACAAATGCATTTAGAAACTTGGGACCGTACCAATTTGCAAGAGCAGGAAAACACCTTTGGCCGCTACAAAGAGTCTGGAGCCCCTTTTGGCAAAACCAACGAGTTTGATGAAGTTGATTTATCTAAACTACCAGTAGATTCACATGTCCGTTTGGCCAAAGAAGTGGATCGACCAATTTTACGGCGGTCCTATTCCTATTCGGATGGCATCAATGAACAGACTGGTCAATTTGATGCAGGCTTGATTTTTATCGCCTTTCAAAAGGATCCCAATAGCTTTGTCAAAATCCAGACCAACTTGGGTGCAGTGGACAAAATGAATGAGTACATCACCCATATCGGAAGTGGACTCTTTGCTTGCTTTGCAGGCGTTGAGAAAGGAGGCTATCTTGGTCAAGCACTCTTTGAATAAATTCTTGATCTTGCTAGGTCTTCTTACCTTGTTCTGGAGCTATCCAGTTGCTGCAGCATCCTATAGTGATCTCTTTATTAAGATCACGGATGCGACAACGGCTGTAGAAAATAAAGAACAAGACAAGGCCAAGGAATTGATTGCTGAGATTCGGGCTGATTTTGAAACCGAGGCCCACCATGATTCCAAGGCCGGAAAAAAAGTTAGTCAAGCCCTGGCTATCCATGGTGAGGTAACGAAAGAGGATCTCACCAAGATCTCATCAGCCTTGCTAGCTTTTGAGAAAGAGCAGAATCCGGTCGATCTAGAGGCGGAAAAAGACAAACTCGTGAGTCGGCTCGCACCTTATTTTAAGAATCTACAAGATGCCATTACCGCTAAGGATCTGGAAAAAACCCGACAAAGCTATACCGATCTCAATAATATGTGGACGCGAAACGAAGCGGTGGTAAGAGATCATAGCACAGCCTACTATGGCAAAATCGAGACGGCCATTTCGCTCTTACGTAGTAGTATTGAAACAGAGCCAACTGATTTCACCAGCATCCAGTCCTCTTATGATGACCTCAAAAATGGGATTGATGCCTTTGTAAAAGGAGAAGCGATTAGCAGTGCTAGTTCTAATTTGACACTGAAGGATGGAATCAAGCTTTTGGAGAAGGCACAAAGCCAATTCCAATCTGGTGACGATAAAGCTGCTGCGGCAACCATGAAGCAATTCATCACCATCTGGCCAACCATCGAGGGGGATGTCAGCACGACCAATCCAAGCCTCTACACACGCGTAGAAAGTGAGTCGCCGGTCATCATGGTCAAGGGGAAGGAAAAAGCTTATCAGAAAAAACTCCAAACCTTAATTACAGACCTGTCGGCTATCGATACGACAGCTTCTTACAATGCATTTGATGCCATGTTGATTCTTCTGCGTGAAGGAGTAGAAGCCCTTCTGATCGTTATGGCTCTTGTGACGACCCTTAAGGCCGCTAAGATGCGCAAAGGCCTCAAATGGGTCTACGGTGGAGCTATTGCTGGTATTCTTGCCAGTGCAGCGATCGCTCTTGTTTTGCAAGTAGCTTTTCCAGCTGTTACATCGGGGTCTAACCGTGAAATCATTGAAGGTGGCGTTGGAATTTTCGCTGTGATCATGATGATGCTCATTGGAATTTGGCTCCATAGCAAGTCCTCGGTCAAACAGTGGAATGCCTTTATGGACCGTCAAATAAAGACCGTAACGGCTACAGGAAGCTTCATCTCTATGTTTGCCCTTAGTTTCTTAGCAGTCTTTCGTGAAGGGGCTGAGACCATCCTCTTTTATGTCGGAATCATTCCACGGATTACAACTGCTCATTTCTTACTGGGAATCGGGCTGGCTGTAGCTGTCTTGATCATCATTGCAGTGGTGATGACCAAGGCCAGTCAAGCGATTCAACCTCATAAAATCTTTTTCATTCTGACGTGGTTGATTTACGCCTTGGCCTTCAAGATGCTCGGTGTCAGCATCCATGCCCTTCAGTTGACCAATATCCTGCCTAGCCATCTGGTCAATGGGCTTCCGACCATCGAGTGGGCAGGGATCTACCCAAGCTGGGAAGTTTTCCTTCCTCAACTAATCTTTGTGGCTTTGATCGCCCTCATCACGGTGAGACAAGATGGCAAAGACTAGAGCAGATGAAATGACCATTGTCGAACACTTGGTCGAATTTCGAAAACGATTGATCGCAGTGGTTTTGTGTTATCTTATCGTCTTCATCCTAGCCTTTGTTTTTGCAGGAGAACTCTACCAGGCTTTGACTGCTAGCCTGCATCAAAAACTGCTGGTCTTGGGGCCAAATGATATCCTCTGGATCTATGTATCGCTGGCTAACCTAACAGCTTTTAGCCTGACCCTACCTTTTATTGTTTACCAAATTTGGCAATTTGTGAGACCGGCTTTAAGGGAGAAGGAGGCGCGTGCAGTCTTTGCCTACATTCCAGCTAGTTTTGTGTTCTTTGTGCTGGGGCTCGCATTTGGTTATTTCTTTATCAGCCCAGCTATTTTAGAGGTCCTGATGCGCTTAGGGGAAGGGCTTTTTGATACCCAATTAACGGCACAAAATTATTTAACTTTCTTATGGCATACCACCTTGCCTTTAGGCGTCTTGTTTGAGTTACCAGTTTTGGTCGCTTTTCTGACCTCGATTGGGCTTTTGACACCACAGTTTTTAATCACCTACCGACGTTACGCTTACTTGTCCTGCTGGTCTTAGCCGTCGTGCTAACCCCAGCAGACTTTATCAGTGACTTGGCCATGACGCTCCCTTTGATCCTCTTATTTGAAGTGAGTATTGCCATCAGTAAAGTCATCTATTCGAGAAAAAGGAGAAACTAATGGGAATTTTACGTGATATTGGAGCACCAGGTTTGATCATCATCATCCTGGGAGCCCTCTTGATTTTTGGACCAAAACGTCTGCCAGAATTGGGCCAGTCCATTGGCAAAATGTTTGCTGAATTTAAGACAGCTGTCAATAAAGGCAGTGAAGAAGCCGACCAAGACGCAAAGGAAGTCAAAGAAGAAAAAGAATAATCAGACAATTTTCAAAATTCTATTGAGTTCGATTGCATAAAAAGGTATAATAAGACAAGGACTTGCAATCGACGAAGGAGGAAACCATGATTATTACGATTTTGTCACTCATTTTCTATTTCAGCTATATCGGATTCTTATGCTGGTTGGTCGTAAAAATTGTAGAAAAATTGTTCAATTTCTTGTTGAACCGTTAATAAAGAAACAATCCATTTCACCCTGTGTGAGTGGATTTTTTGTATCCAATTCAGTTAGAAAAATTAAAACAAAGAGGTCTAAACTGTCTCAGATTGAAGATAAAGCATATAAAAAACTTTCCTTAAGTGAGTACGGACGTCAGCGAACTTCATAGAAGTTCCATGCTAAATCAAGATACAAAGGGCATCTGCGGATAAAGTCAAAATAGAAAGTTTGACGCAGAATCTTTAGATTCTAGGAAGACTTATCTTTTTGACACGATCCGCAGCCCGTGTTCAATTAGTTTTGAGCCTCCTCGCTCTTTAATTTTTTGGCTCAGGCTAAAACAGTTCCCCAAACTGTTTTACTCTCAATAATTCCGAGTGCCTGAAACACAATTGTTTCAGGCTCTTTTCTCACAACGGAAAGTTTCTATATTTTATTTTTGAATTATTCTCTAAATTAAAACACATTTCTATTTCTTTACAGAATTCCTTAACTCCTTTTACGTTAAAACAGTTTGTTTACATTCTAAGAAACCCCAGCAGACTTTTTTGTGTGATTGCCTCTATCTAGTGACTAACTTGAACTTCAAACTGTATTTCGGTATGATAGTAGGGAAAGGTGGAAAGGTATAGGAAGGTCTGATAATCAACAGGATGAGATTTTTTTAAAAAAACTATAGGAGATAAATATGATTTTAAGGGATGAAATAACAACGAGTGATAGAATACAAAAGTTAATTAATTTTGAAAAAGAACAAATAAATGAAAAACGAAATAAAATTAAGAATTTAATGAAGGATTCGGTGGAAGGAGTTCAAAGATACAAGCTAACAAATGACGAAGTTATTGCAAACATCAAGGGGACAATTAATGTATTGACGGAAGAATTATTAGTTGCTACCTATACTGCTGGTTATCCTATTGAAGATTTTAAGGAGGAATATATTAACTTTGTCAACAGCCTTGTCCCTGTTTGGCATAGTAATTCAGGATATGATGAGATGCTCTGGGCTCTATCCATTGGTATTTTGTTAGAGATTGATGAAACGACTTTTGATCAGTTAGTAGACTTGGTAAAAAAAGATGATCCAGAAGACTATTTGATCGATTACCTTATCCAGTCTCGTCATCCAGAGTGGACAATTCGGATAAACTATAATTTCCCAAGACCTTATGGCTTTACCCGAAAGATTATTGAGGAAGAAAATTCTGAAAAAGCTATGTCTCTCCTTAAAGAATACTTGACTAAAAAATGGTATCAAGGATGTAGAGAGGAAGGTTGGTATGATTTGCATAAGCGCAACATTGATAATTATTATGGTTACTGGTCCTTTGAATCTGGCGCGCTCTGCAAATTGAAGGGATTGGATTATAAGGAATTAGAAGGACTTTCGTATTTCCCTTATGATTTGGTTGCTAACGTTGAACCGAGCGACATTCGGCCATAGGAGGATAAGTGGTGAAAAGAGATAATACTTTTATAGAAGAAAAAATTAATGAACTAATTACATTTAATGAAACGATGATTAAGGAATGGTTACAAGAGTTAGGCCAACTTAAGCAAGGGATTAATCCTTATAAACGTCCAATTGAAGAAGTTATTAGACTAACTCAAAGTGACATCTCTTATTATCAGGAAAAAAATATGATAGCCACCTACACTGCGGGATATTCTATTGAAAAATTCAAAGAAGAGTACCTTAAATATGTCGATAGCCTTCTCCCTGTTTGGCATAGTAATTCAGGATATGATGATATGCTTTGGGCTCTATCCATTGGCATTTTGTTAGAGGTTGATGAAACGACTTTTGATAAATTGGTAGATTTGGTAAGGAAGGATGATCCAGAGGACTATTTGATCGATTACCTTATCCAGTCTCGTCATCCAGAGTGGTTGATTCGGATAAACTATAATTTTCCAAGACCTTATGGCTTTACCCGAAAAATCATTGAAGAAGATAATTCTGATCAAGCTTTCAAACTGCTCAAAGAATATGTTACTAAGAAATGGTATCCTGGCCATCGGGATACTGGTTGGTATGATTTGCATAAAGTGAATATTGATAATTATTATGGTTATTGGTCCTTTGAGTCGGGGGCTCTCTGCAAACTCAAGGGTTTGGACTACAAACAGTTAGAAGGGCTTCCGTATTTCCCTTATGATTTGGTTGCGGAAGGAACTCTATAAAATGAACTCTGAGATTGAAAAATGATGGAAGATAAGATTTTAACAAAAGAAGAAGTGCTTCAAAATGTTGTTTGTTTTGAAGAAGAGCTTGATTGGGGTGGATGGTATTGTGAGCAGATTATTTCTGAGAACGAATCTGGCGAAGAAATTCCATTTACAGGTTTAGCTTATGATTTATACCCAGATGGTAAATTAGAGTATTATGGTTATATTAAAGATGGGTTCCGTCATGGAATGAATGTATGGTTTTATCCTAATGGAAATATTGAAAGCATCAATCCTCAAGATTGCGGTGCAGCTGATGGGCTTCAAAAGAAATACTATGAAAACGGCGCATTAAAATCACAGACATATTGTGTTTTAGGGGCAAGAGTAACTTATATTGAGTATGATGAGGCTGGCCGTATTATCGATGAAAAATTAGAACCGACTGAGACAGATTTTGAGAGAGCAAAGAAGTGGGGTGTTGATTTATCAAAACGAGACATGACTTTGAAATAGAACAAAATCGCTTGAGATCTCAGATTGATTTAACAAATCGTTTCATACCTTCTGATATCCAATATGTGGCAGGAGTGGATCTTGCTTATTGGAAAGAAGGAGATAAGGAATACGGTGTTGCATGTATCGTTGTCATCGACCGTAAAACTATGGAAGTGTTGGAGGAAGTGAGTTACTCTGACGAAATCCATGTTCCTTATCTTCCTAGTTATTTAGCTTTTCGAGAGTTACCTTTGATTTTAGAGGCAGTAAAACTTTTAGGTGTTATACCAGATTTGTATATGTTTGATGGAAATGGATATTTGCATCCACGCAATATGGGGATAGCGACACACGCTTCTTTCTACTTGAATAAGCCAACGATTGGCGTCGCTAAAAACTATTACCATATTGATGGGGCGCAATATACTGTCCCTGAAAATCGTGAGGGAGCTTATACAAATATTGTAAAAGACGGTGAAATTTATGGGCAAGTTTTACGGACTCATCAAGATGTCAAACCAATCTATATTTCTTGTGGGAATTGGATTGATCTGGAAATGACTCGGGAATTTGTTTTAGAATTTGTTACAAAAGATAGCCGTTTGCCAATCACAACACGATTCGCTGATATCATGACACATCGGGAAAGAAATAAGAGAAAAATTTGAAATCAGATTGGAGCAAATATGAGTGACAAAGTATCAATTATGCAAGAGATATTCAAAAAGAAGGTTCAGATGAACTCGTTCCTGCAGTAACCATTATATTAGATGGTCAAATTAGAAATATCATCGACGCTCTTTCAGAACAGAATGGCTATGAAGGATATCCAGAGGCTATTTCAGAAATTCTTTTCAAAGGAATAGAAAGTATGATTAAAAAATAAATATGGGAAATCGTGTCTAGACTATGCGGATGAATATTTCTGGAGAAATAGTCTGATTGATATGTTTAAAGACTATGAAGAAGGTTGAAAGAATGAGAGTTTATGATTTAGAGTCGTCTATTAGAAATGCAGATTTAAAATCATTTCAGAAATACTATAATGGAGAGATTCATCAAGAATTTACGAATGATAGTCTTTCTATGTTAGAGTTACTATATACCGAATCTAGTAATTATCCTGATAGAATGCAAATTGCAGAATATTTGATTCATCAAGGAATTGATGTAAATCATCGATCAAAAAGAATGAGCACTGCTCTTCACTTACTATTGGGTTCTGCAAAAGCAAATTGGTCTGCTGATCCAAAATATCTCTTTGAGGAAGCAGAATTTCTTATACAGAATGGAGCAGATGTGAATGTGAAAGATTCTCACGGTGGAACACCTCTATCATATGCAATTGCGACATTGAAAGCCTCTACTGCAGATTTACTTCCTTTGTACAAAACTCTTTTAAACGCTGGAGCATATGTAGATGAAAGATCAGGGGGACCTTCGTGTATAGAATTGACAAAAAAATTTCCTTGGAGAGCAGATTTACTTCCCTTACTGGAAGATTATCAAGGGTAATAAAAATGATTGAAGAGTAGAAAAATTATATTGATGATGCAAGTAGTTGTATAATCTGGGTATCAGATAATCATCTAGAGTTGTGGTACGAAAAACATCGAGATCACTTATAGTTTTCAGAATTTTTATAGTTAGGAAAAAACACATGCAGTTTTATTTTATCGGTGACCTTGGTGGTAATAGCTACCATCTGGCACCACTTATCGATGAGCTCGGCTTTCCGGTGACCTTTCTAGAACCCTATAGGGAAATGATTCAAAAAGAAAAAGATCTTCGTGCTTGGTTTCAAGGTCAGATTAGGCAAGCTGAAGAGATCTGTTTATTGGGGCATTCCTTGGGTGGAGATTTGGCTCGTTATCTGGCTGCAGCGTTCCCTCAGATAAAGGCTCTAATTCTCTTGGATGGGGGTTATCTGGATATGGAAAAAATACTGCCTCTGGAGGAAGAACTAGAGGGTACATCCTCTTTCATGCAGCAGCAAGTCTTTGCGACTTTAGAAGAAGCCGTGTTAGCAGAATTCTGTGATGGAGCAGATCCTACTCCTATAGCGCGAAAAGTAGTAGAGGCTAGCTATCGCTGGAATCCATCAAATGAACAATATGAATTAAATCTGGATCTAGAAAAGGTCATGGCTTTATTGCGTCTACGGCGTCAGATCAAGGCTAACCAGATTTCAATTACAGACAAACCTGTCCTCTTTATTGGCCCTCGCTACCAAGAAGAACCTGAATGGAGGAAAGTAGCTCTGAATCTACTAGATCCCAAGATCCAGCAAGTCTTACTAGAAGGCTTGGGGCACGAATTGTATACAGAGGCACCAGAAATTGTAGGTAGAGAAATCAACAATTGGCTCCAAAATGTTCATAAATAAAACCTGTTTCTCTTTTTGAAACAGGTTTTATTTTGTAATTTCCGAACATTGTTTCCTATAAAATCATTCCCGTTGCATTAGGTCCGTATCTTTGGTATAATCTATCAAGGAAACGTCAAGAGACGTAGCGATGCGCTTGCGCATAGGTAGGTCAGTTTTTAGAAAAGAGATTTTTCAATCTATGTTAAATGAATTTCCTATTTTCGACTATGAAGATATCCAGTTGATTCCCAACAAATGTATCATCAATAGCCGGTCTGAAGCAGACACAACCGTTCAATTCGGGAAACATACCTTCAAGCTTCCAGTCGTTCCTGCTAATATGCAGACGATCTTGGATGAGAGTGTAGCAGAGCAGTTGGCGCGTGGTGGTTATTTCTACATCATGCACCGGTTTGATGAAGCAGGTCGGATTCCTTTTGTCAAACGCATGCATGAGCAAGGTTTGATCGCTTCGATTTCGGTCGGCGTTAAGGAATACGAATACGATTTCGTGAGTCAATTGAAGGCAGATGCGCCTGAGTACATCACCATTGATATCGCACACGGTCATGCGGATAGCGTCATTCGAATGATTCAACACATCAAGAAAGAATTACCAGAGACCTTTGTCATTGCTGGTAATGTCGGAACACCTGAGGCTGTTCGTGAATTGGAAAATGCGGGAGCTGATGCGACTAAGGTCGGTATCGGGCCTGGTAAGGTTTGTATCACGAAAGTGAAGACTGGATTTGGTACAGGTGGTTGGCAATTAGCGGCCCTTCGCTGGTGCTCAAAAGCAGCGCGAAAACCAATCATTGCGGATGGTGGGATTCGGACCCATGGCGATATTGCTAAATCGATTCGTTTTGGGGCGTCTATGGTCATGATTGGCTCGCTTTTTGCAGGCCATATCGAAAGTCCTGGTAAAACAGTAGAAATTGATGGGGAGTCTTTCAAAGAGTACTATGGATCTGCTTCAGAGTACCAAAAAGGCGCTTATAAGAATGTCGAAGGCAAGAAGATTTTATTGCCTGCCAAGGGGCATCTACAAGACACTTTGACAGAAATGGAACAAGATTTGCAAAGTTCGATCTCGTATGCAGGAGGACGGAAATTAGCAGATTTGAAACATGTTGACTATGTGATCGTTAAGAATTCCATCTGGAATGGCGATGCACACTAATTGAATTACTTATTTATTTCACGAATAGGCGTGATGTTTCTACAAGGTGCCGGAACACCTAACAATAAGTAAGTCGGGATCGTTTCTCTTTCTAGAGAGATTTCAAGGCTTGCTTTGCAGGCCTTTTTGTGTTTTGTGAATAAGTAAGGGATTTTTAGAAAGTAGGAGGAAGTATGAAATTACTGGAAGAACGCATCTTAAAAGATGGCAACGTTTTAGGTGAGAATATCCTCAAGGTGGACTCCTTTTTAACCCACCAAGTGGATTTCAAACTGATGAAGGAGATTGGTCAAACTTTTGCGGATCGGTTTAAAGATGCGGGTATTACCAAAGTCGTAACCATTGAAGCATCTGGGATCGCGCCAGCCCTTTATGTAGCAGAAGCACTAGATGTTCCTATGATTTTTGCGAAGAAAGCGAAAAACATTACCATGAATGAGGGAATTTTGACAGCTGAGGTTTATTCCTTCACCAAGCAAGTAACCAGTACGGTTTCAATTGCTGGTAAATTCTTAGATCCAGCAGATAAGGTTTTGATCATTGATGATTTCCTTGCCAATGGTCAAGCAGCTAAGGGCTTGATTCAGATCATCGAACAAGCGGGTGCTCAAGTGGAAGCCATTGGGATCGTGATTGAGAAATCTTTCCAAGATGGTCGGGGATTGTTAGAAGAGTTGGGATATCCTGTGGTATCTCTTGCGCGTTTGGATCGTTTTGAGAACGGTCAGGTTGTATTTAAGGAGGCAGACATCTAATGCAAAAACAAGAAAGCCATTCACAGGCAGCCGTTTTAGGCTTGCAACATTTATTAGCCATGTATTCGGGATCTATTTTGGTGCCGATCATGATCGCGGGGGCTTTGGGCTATAACGCTCATCAGCTGACCTACCTCATTTCTACAGATATCTTCATGTGTGGGGTAGCAACTTTCCTTCAAGTGCAGCTCAATAAATACTTTGGGATCGGTCTTCCGGTCGTCCTTGGGGTTGCCTTCCAGTCTGTGGCACCTCTCAGCATGATCGGGGCTAGCCATGGTAGTGGGGCCATGTTTGGTGCCTTGATTGTTTCAGGGATTTATGTCATCCTTGTCTCAGGCTTCTTCTCCAAGATCGCCAATCTCTTTCCATCCATCGTTACAGGATCTGTCATTACCACAATCGGTTTGACCTTGATTCCCGTAGCGATTGGGAACATGGGAAACAATGCTGCCAAACCAACAGTGCAAAGTTTGATCTTAGCTGTGATTACCATTCTCATCATTCTGGTGGTCAACATCTATACGACTGGCTTTATCAAGTCCATCTCTATCTTGATTGGATTGATTGTAGGAACTGCTATTGCGGCTTCTATGGGCTTGGTGGATTTCACACCTGTATCGCAAGCACCAGTGGTTCACGTTCCAACACCATTCTTCTTTGGAGCTCCTAAGTTTGAAATCACCTCAATCTTGATGATGTGTATCATCGCAACTGTTTCAATGGTGGAATCAACAGGGGTTTATCTCGCCCTTTCAGATATCACCAAAGATCCGATTGATAGCACGCGCCTCCGTAATGGCTATCGTGCTGAAGGGTTGGCCGTTCTTCTCGGTGGTATCTTCAATACCTTCCCTTACACTGGATTTTCTCAAAACGTTGGCTTGGTGAAATTGTCTGGTATCAAGACCCGTCTTCCAATCTATTACGCGGCTGGTTTCCTCGTTCTCCTTGGTCTCCTTCCTAAGTTTGGAGCTTTGGCACAAATCATTCCAAGTCCTGTACTTGGTGGAGCTATGCTGGTCATGTTTGGTTTTGTATCTATTCAGGGGATGCAGATTCTTGCACGTGTCGATTTCGAACACAATGAGCACAATTTCTTAATTGCAGCTGTATCGATTGCTGCAGGGGTTGGCTTGAACAACAGTACCCTCTTTAACGGCCTTCCAACAGGATTCCAAATGTTCTTTGCAAACGGAATTGTCGTTGCCAGTGTCTTGGCGATCGTACTCAACGCTATTTTAAACCGCAATAAATAATTATCTCAAATTTACCGGAGGTCCTTGGATCTTCGGTTTTTTTGACTTTTAAGGAAACATATAGTAGAGTTGAAGGAGAATAAATTCAACTTGATCAGAAGAGAGTCAGAACCATGTATGTAACCTATCAGTTTAAAGAGCGTCTGCGCTTGTTTGTCAGTCTATTTTTGCCGATTTTAATCTACCAATTGGCCAATTATTCAGCCAGTTTTGTCGATACAGCCATGACGGGACAATACAATACCTTGGACTTGGCTGGAGTATCGACTGCCACTAGTCTATGGAACCCATTTTTTACCTTTTTAACAGGGATTGTCTCCGCTTTAACGCCGATTATTGGGCATCATTTAGGACAGGGAAATAAAAAACGAATCGCTTCTGATTTTTATCAATTCATTTATCTATCCTTCATGATGGCTGCTTTATTGATCGCTTTTGTCCTAGTTGTTGCCCCAATCATCTTAGGAAAGATTGGTTTAGAAAGTGTCGTAGCTGGGATTGCGACCCATTATTTAGGGTTTCTCTCTTTTGGAATTTTGCCACTCTTACTCTTTAGCGTGGTCCGTTCCTTGCTCGATACATTGGGGCTTACTCGCTTGTCCATGTATCTCATGTTGCTCTTATTACCTCTAAATGCTTGTTTTAATTACATGTTGATCTATGGAGCCTTTGGTCTGCCAGAGCTAGGAGGAGCGGGAGCAGGACTAGGAACCTCTTTGGCCTACTGGGTCTTGCTTATCATTGCCTTTTTGATTCTTTTCAAGCATCCTAAAGTGTCTATCTACCAACTATGGAAGATCCAGCCTTTAATCTCAAGGAAATCAAAGAAACCATCCGCCTAGGTCTTCCCATCGGTGGGATCGTGTTTGCAGAAGTGATCATCTTTTCTGTAGTGGGCTTGCTTATGGCCAAATTCCCATCTTTGACTATTGCTAGTCACCAGTCTGCTATGAACTTCTCAACCCTTATGTATGCTTTCCCAGCGAGCATCTCCAATACTATGGCTATTATTGTATCCTACGAGATTGGCGCTGGAAGGCCTGATGTGGTCCGCCAATATTGCCGGATTGGACGCTGGACAGCCTTTGGTTTTGCCTTCTTTACCCTTGCTTTTCTCTATTTTTATCGCTATCAAGTGGCAAGGCTCTACGGAACTGATCCTGATTTTATCCACCAGACTGCCATCTTTTTGACCTATAGTCTGCTTTTCCAAATTGCTGATACAGTTGCAGCACCTCTTCAAGGGATTCTTCGAGGCTACAAGGATACAACCGTTCCTTTCTTACTTGGAGTTTTTAGCTACTGGTGTGTCTCCATTCCTTTAGGTATCTTTTTAGATCATGTCACTAATCTAGGCCCCTATGCCTACTGGATTGGGCTGATCTCTAGTATTGTCGTTAGTGCTTTCTGTTACCAACTTCGGCTCTGGCAGATCCAAAAGAAATACCAAGTATCCTAAAAAAATCTACCAGAAAATTCATCTGGTAGATTTTGTTTATTTCGTACGCATTTCACCTTGAGGGAAGTAGGTTCCTTCAGGCATATCATTAATGATGACGTGGACGGCAGATTGAGGAGCACCAGTATTGCGGACAACGGCTTCGGTTACTTCCTTGGCCAAAGCTTTCTTTTGTTCCAAGGTGCGTCCTTCAAATAAGTCAATTCGTACAAATGGCATAAGGCCACCTCCTAAATTTTATATAGGACTATTTTATCACATTTTGGGATACAAAGCTCAGCAAAATTATGGTAAAATTATAATGAAACACATTTTAGAGAGAATAGAAGGAACATGGCACAATTATATTATAAATATGGGACGATGAATTCTGGTAAGACCATCGAAATTTTAAAGGTAGCCCATAATTATGAAGAGCAAGGAAAAAGCGTCGTTATCATGACCTCAGCAATCGATACGCGCGATGGATTTGGAGTTGTTTCTAGCCGGATTGGTATGAAACGGGAAGCCATCGCCATTGAAGACGATACAGACATCTTCGGTTATATCCAAAGCCTGAAAGAGAAACCCTACTGTGTATTAATCGATGAAGCTCAGTTTTTGAAACGACACCATGTCTATGATTTGGCTAGAGTTGTAGATGAACTAGATGTGCCGGTTATGGCTTTTGGCCTCAAAAATGATTTCCGAAATGAACTCTTTGAAGGTTCCAAACACCTCCTCTTGTTGGCAGATAAGATCGAGGAGATTAAGACCATCTGCCAATATTGTTCCCGCAAAGCGACCATGGTCTTGCGCACTCAAGCGGGTAAACCCGTCTACGATGGAGAGCAGATCCAAATCGGTGGACACGAGACCTATATCTCGGTTTGCCGCAAACATTATTTTGCACCTCTGATAGCTTCTAATAAGGATCAAGACTATGACCATTGAACTAAGGGATATTACAAAGAAAAATTATTTTGATGTTTTAAATCTAGAAGTTCAGCCAAACCAAAGAAATTTTATTGCATCCAATTCCATTAGTTTAGCTGAAGCCTATGTATATAATAAAAATGGTGATTTTATAGCCCCCTTAGCAGTTTATGATAAGGAAGTATTAGTTGGTTTTGTTATGATTGCCTATGACCAGAAAATTGGGATCAGTAAGGGAAACTACTTGTTATTTCGTTTTATGATAGATCAACGTTTTCAAGGTTTAGGCTATTTTAAACCGACTATGGATGCCGTTATTGACTTTGTTTCTACAAAGTCAGCTGGAAAAGCAACAAGTCTTTGGTTATCTTATGAACCAGAAAATAAACATGCGAGATCTTGCTATCTCCATTATGGATTTAAAGAAACTGGCCAAGTCATAGAAGACGAAATTGTAGCAATCTATGATCTAACAACCAAGAATTAAGGAGCAAACATGAATATCTATGATCAACTACAAGCTGTAGAAGACCGATACGAAGAGTTAGGAGAGTTATTGAGTGACCCAGATGTCGTCTCTGATACCAAACGCTTTATGGAGCTTTCAAAAGAAGAGGCTTCCACTCGTGACACGGTGACAGCTTACCGAGAATACAAACAAGTCCTCCAAAATATCGTCGATGCTGAAGAAATGATCAAGGAAGCAGGTGGCGATGCAGATTTGGAAGAAATGGCCAAGCAAGAGCTGAAAGATGCTAAGGCTGAAAAGGAAGAGTATGAAGAAAAACTGAAGATTTTGCTTCTTCCAAAAGATCCAAACGATGACAAGAACATTATCTTGGAAATCCGTGGAGCAGCAGGAGGGGACGAAGCCCAGTTATTTGCTGGTGACCTCTTACAGATGTACCAAAAATACGCGGAAAGCCAAGGCTGGCGCTTTGAAGTTATGGAAGCTTCCTACAATGGCGTTGGTGGGATTAAAGAAGTAGTGGCTATGGTTTCTGGTCAATCTGTCTACTCCAAACTCAAGTATGAATCTGGTGCTCACCGGGTACAACGGGTTCCTGTGACAGAAAGCCAAGGTCGTGTCCATACATCGACAGCAACCGTTCTGGTCATGCCAGAAATCGAAGAAGTCGAATACGACATTGATCCAAAAGACCTTCGGATTGACATCTACCACGCATCTGGTGCGGGTGGACAGAACGTCAACAAGGTCGCAACAGCCGTTCGGATCGTCCACTTGCCTACCAACATCAAGGTAGAGATGCAGGAAGAACGGACCCAACAGAAGAACCGTGAAAAGGCTATGAAGATCATCCGTGCGCGTGTGGCTGACCACTTTGCTCAGATCGCCCAAGACGAGCAGGACGCTGAGCGGAAGTCTACTATCGGTACTGGTGACCGTTCAGAGCGGATCCGGACTTACAACTTCCCTCAAAACCGTGTGACCGATCACCGGATTGGCTTGACCCTTCAAAAATTGGATACCATCTTATCTGGTAAACTGGACGAAGTGGTCGATGCTTTGGTCTTGTATGATCAAACTCAAAAACTAGAAGAGTTGAACAAATAATGTTGTTGGGACAATTAGTAGTCCAGTATGAAGAAGCATTAATAGCCGTTGGAGAGGAAGCAGAAAGCCTCTCCTTCGTATATCGTGCTTTAAAAAAACTGGACCTTTACAGACTTTTGTGCTTGCCTTGCAAAAAGAAGTGGAAGCAGAGGATAAAACCTTGCTGGATTCCATCTTTGAGCAGCTGAAACATAACGTCCCTGCCCAGTATATTATTGGGAGCGCAGAATTTTTATGGCCATGTTTTTACAGTGGATAAGCGCGTGCTGATTCCTAGACCTGAAACAGAAGAACTCGTTACCCTCATTCTTGAGGAAAACGATCAGGAATCCTTACGAGTTCTGGATATCGGAACTGGAAGTGGTGCCATTGCCATTAGCTTAGCCCTCGCTAGACCTAATTGGCAGGTTCAAGCTAGTGATGTGTCAGAAGATGCCTTGGAGCTTGCTCAAGAAAATGCCCAGCAGTTAGAAGCAGTTCTTTCTTTCAAGACATCAGATGTACTTGATGAATTAGAAGGACCTTTTGACCTGATTGTCTCCAATCCACCTTACATCTCTCGTAATGATGTAGAAGAAGTTGGAGCTAACGTTTTAGCCTCTGAACCCCACTTAGCTCTCTTTGCTGATCGTGATGGATATGCTATCTACGAAAAGATCGCTCAGCAGGCACCAAGTGTCTTAACACCAGATGGAAAGATCTATCTAGAGATCGGCTATAAGCAAGGTAACAAAGTAAAAGAGCTCTTTCAAAAGGCATTTCCTGACAAACGAGTTCGATTGCTGAAAGACCAATTTAGACAGGATAGAATGGTAGTGGTTGACAATGGATCTATTTGAGAAAGAATTAGAAGCTGGCCGTGCAGTCATTCTGCCAACGGAGACAGTCTATGGAATTTTTGCCAAAGCTTTAAATCAAGAGGCAGTTGATTATATATACGAATTAAAACGTAGACCTAGAGATAAGGCTTTAAACTTGAATGTAGCGGACGAAGCAAGTATTCGATTTTATTCGAAAAACCATCCTAGTTATCTATCAAACTCATTCATTCCTTTTTACCAGGGCCATTAACCATTATTCTCCAGGCCAACGAAAAGGTACCAAGCTGGATTCATTCAGGAATGTCTACGGTTGGCTTTCGGATGCCAGCCCATCCAAAGACATTGGAATTAATTCGTAAACATGGTCCTTTAGTCGGTCCTTCCGCAAATCTCTCTGGACATGCTAGTGGAACAAAGTATGAGGCTATTGTAAAAGAATTTGATCAGCTAGTTCCTGGCTTTGAAGACGATGCTTTCCTTACCGGCCAAGATTCGACTATCTTAGATATTTCAGGGATCAAAGCAAATATTTTACGACAAGGTTCAATTACAAAAGCTGATTTACTTGAACAAGTTCCAGAGCTTTCTTTTGAGGAAGACGAACTTCCTCTGTGATAATGTATATAAAAAATTTTTAATAAGGAGTAGACCTATGATTTTTGATAAAGAAGATTACAAAGCCTATGATGCAGACCTATGGAATGCTATTTCCAAAGAAGAGGAGCGTCAACAAAATAATATTGAGTTGATCGCTTCTGAAATGTCGTCTCTAAAGCGGTTATGGCAGCGCAAGGGTCTATTCTGACCAATAAATACGCAGAAGGCTATCCTGGTCGTCGTTACTATGGTGGGACAGATGTGGTTGATGTGGTCGAAAGTCTCGCGATTGAACGCGCTAAGGAAATTTTCGGAGCAAAATTTGCCAATGTTCAACCTCACTCAGGTAGTCAGGCTAACTGTGCTGCCTATATGGCTTTGATTGAACCTGGTGATACTGTCATGGGAATGGATCTAGCTGCTGGTGGACATTTGACTCACGGAGCTACTGTGAGCTTCTCAGGGCAAACTTATAACTTTGTATCTTATAGCGTAGATCCGGAAACAGAACTCTTGGATTTTGATGCCATCTTAAAACAAGCTCAAGAAGTGAAGCCAAAACTCATTGTTGCTGGTGCTTCAGCCTACTCTCACATCATTGATTTCTCTAAATTCCGTGAAATTGCGGATGCAGTAGGAGCTAAGCTCATGGTCGATATGGCCCATATTGCTGGTTTAGTAGCAGCAGGTCTTCACCCAAGTCCAGTTCCTTACGCACATATCACGACCACAACCACTCACAAGACCCTTCGTGGACCTCGTGGTGGCTTGATCTTGACCAATGATGAAGACTTGGCTAAAAAGATTAATTCTGCCATCTTCCCTGGTATTCAAGGTGGACCTTTAGAGCATGTCGTTGCAGCCAAAGCTGTTGCTTTCAAAGAAGCCCTCGATCCTGCCTTTAAAGAGTATGCAGCTAACGTGATTAAAAACAGCCAGGCTATGGTTGATGTCTTCTTGCAAGATCCAGATTTCCGCGTCATTTCAGGCGGAACAGAGAACCACCTTTTCCTTGTCGATGTGACGAAAGTCGTTGAAAATGGAAAAGTGGCTCAAAACTTACTGGACGAGGTCAACATTACCCTCAACAAAAACTCCATCCCATACGAAACTCTATCACCATTTAAGACCAGTGGCATTCGGATTGGGACAGCAGCTATCACCGCCCGTGGCTTTGGAGAAAAAGAAAGCCGCACCGTAGCTGATTTGATTATCAAAGCGCTAAAGAACGCAGACAACCCAGCTGCATTAGAAGAAGTGCGCGCTCAAGTCAAAGCCTTGACAGATGCCTTCCCACTTTACGAGGACTAAACCATCTTATGGACATTTACGTAAAAAAAGCCATCATTCATCAATTTAGCCCTGATGATACCGATCTCTATCTGGCGGACAAATTCCTCAATATCACACCTAAAATTGAGGAATACTTGCGCAAAAAGATTGAACGGGCCTACTCCGATGAGGCCAAGACCGGTATTTTTGAAGAGGACAACCCTTTTCTCGAGATGATTTCGGATGATTTACTAGAAACTTCAGTAGCAGTTGCGAACCGCTGGAAGGAAGAATTTATCATCTCTGAAAATCAAAAGACAAATGATTTGGTTTTTGTTGATTTCAAAAGAAGGGGTGGACCATTTTGCCTTCTTGCGAATTACTTTACGGGAGACCTTGACCCATCTTGGGGGTGATGTCGATAATCCTATTAAACTGACGCAAAATAATCTACCTGGTTTTGGAACGGGTGCCGATGAAGCCTTGATCATCAATCTTCAAAGCCGTAAGTACCACCTGATTGAAAAACGAATCAAGTACAATGGGACTTTCTTGAACTATTTTTCCGAGAATCTTTTGCAGGCACAACCAAAGATTTCTCCTAAAAAATCGATCAAGGCCTTAGAAAAAACTGCCCAACGGATTGCGGAGAGCTTTAACACAGATGATTTTCAATTTCAATCAAAAGTCAAATCAGCTATTTTCAATCATATTGAGGAAGAAAATAAACTCTCTCCAGAAAAATTAGCGGATGATCTCTTCGATGACAATCTGACAGCCCGCCTCAGTTTTATTGACCAAGTCAAAGAAGCGATCCCTGAACCTGTTACATTTGAAGAGATTGATGCAAGCCGACAGTTGAAGAAGTTTGAGAACCAAAAATTGTCATTGTCAAATGGAATCGAACTAATTGTTCCGAATAGCGTCTATGAAGATGCAGAATCTGTTGAATTTATTTTAAATGATAACGGGACCTATTCCATTCTGATCAAGAATATTGAGGATATACAGAGTAAATAATGATTAAACGTATAGTAAAGATCTTCTTATTCATCTTACTTATATTTGGAATCTACAAGGGGATCCAGATCCACCATGATGTCAAACAAGTCATGCAGTACCGCGCTCTGGTGAGAGAAGTCCTTGACGAGGAGGATACCACAGCTAATGAGAATCTGATTCTGGCTATGATCTATACTGAGACCAAAGGACGAGAGGACGATGTCATGCAGGCCAGTGAGAGTGCCAGTGGGGAAACCAATACCATTAGCGATAATAAGGCCAGTATTCGCCAAGGTATTCAGACCCTCTCCGATGAGTTAAAAGAAGCCAAGAAAAAAGGGGTTGATAGCTGGACTGCAGTTCAAGCCTATAATTTCGGGAAAGACTACATTGATTATGTCGCAAAAAATGGTGGCACCAACTCGCTAGAATTGGCACGCGCTTATTCGCGGGATGTAGTGGCTCCGAGTCTAGGCAATGTAACCGGGGAAACCTATCTTTATCTTCATCCCATTTCCCTGTTAAATGGGATGGAACTCTACATTAATGGTGGCAATATTTATTATTCTCGTTTAGTACAGACCAACATGACCATTATGAAGCTATTTTCATGGTTTTAATCAATCAAGTCAGAGAGAGTAGGACAGAAATCGGTCATTCGTTAGAATTCGATTTCGTCGTCCCACCTCCGCACAGTTGAGTAGGGCTGTAAAAGCTGATGAAATCAGCGTAGTAGAGCCCACTCAACCACTGCGTCTTGCTCAACAATCCAAAAACAATTGAGAGGCTAGGACTTTTATCCCAGCCTCTCTTATAATCTATAAATCTTTTTGTGTATTTTGGCTCGTTCATTCTCAATATTTTGAAATCATTGACTGGCTATGATAAAATACCATTTAGTTATAAAATAAGTTGAGGAGTTTCTATTGAACAAAAATTCTTTCTGCTGGCTACTTCTTGGGCTGGTTATTCTATGTATCGCCTTTTTATTGAAGTCTCAACAAACAACACAGCTGGACAACACTAATTACCTACAAATTACTCGTCCAACCTTATTTTTTCATGGTTATGGATCGAGTGCCAATGCAGAAAAACATATGACAGATACGGCAAAAAAAGCAGGGGTTACACAGACCGTCATTACTGCAAACGTGACTAACGATGGACAGGTAAGGTTGACAGGGACCATTCCAAAAGGCGCGGTTAATCCAATTATCAAAGTGGAATACCAAAACAATCGCACACCCGATCCAAAAGTCATCAGCCATTATGCCTATCAGGTAGTTAAAAAACTTCAAGAAACCTACCATTTTAAAGAGATGAACGTCGTCGCTCATTCTATGGGAAATATGTCCGTTTTGTATTATCTTCTGGAACATGGAAGCGATGAGAATTTGCCAAAAATTGTCAAGCAGGTCGCCATTGCCAACCATGTCGCTGGACTCGAAGGGATGAATTTACCCCAAGGTTTGGTTCTAGATGCACAAATAGGTAAGCCTTCATCAATGAATGAGCAATACCAACAGCTTTTAGCTCTTCGGGAAGTCTATCCAGAAAATCAGATCGATGTACTGAATATCTATGGAGATATCGGTGGAGAAACGGATGGATCGGTTCTCAATATTTCTTCAAAAGCCCTTCGTTACCTAGTAGCAGAACGTGCAAAAAGCTACCGTGAAGAACAGATTGATGGCAAAGGTGCTCAGCACAGCCAACTTCATGAAAATCCAATAGTAGATAAGCTGTTGATCCAGTTTCTTTGGGGAAAATAAATATGTCATCCTTTCTTAAAAGAAATGTAAGCTTCTTTTAAGAAAGAAACGATATAATAAACATTGAAGTGAGTAACTCTTTTATTGGCTTCTTTTTTTCATCTCTAGTCAGGTGAAATAGTCGATAAAATCTACTCAGCGTGGATATGAGATAGAAAGAAGAGAAAAATGAAATTAAGAAAAATTGCTTTATTTGTAGCGTCGACAGTTGCCCTCTTTAGTGGAATTCCACATGTTTCTGCAGATACTAATGTCCAGAAAGTCATTGATGAAACCTATGTCAAGCCAGACTATGTTTTAGGTTATTCTCTAGACCAAAGTCAAATTGAGCAAACCTTGAGTTTACTGAACTACGATAGTTCAAAAGACAAAGAAGAGTGGAAGACCATGACACCGGAGGTTTACTCTTCGATTATGAACGTTGCTAACGATGATAGTCTAGAACTCTATTCCTCTGTTAAAATTCAAAAATTAGGCAAGAACAAGGCTCTAGAAGTGAATATCGTGACGCCTCAAAACATCACCAAGGTTACCGCAGATATGTATCGCAATGCAGCCGTTACACTTGGATTGGAGCATGCTCAAATTACAGTAGCTTCACCCATCCAGGTAACTGGGGAAAGTGCTTTGGCTGGAATCTACTATTCATTGGAGAAAAATGGTGCTAAAGTTTCTCAAGAAAGCAAAAATTTGGCTCAAGAAGAATTAACGACCTTAGCTGGGATCAATGAAGAGAATGCTGGCAAGAAAAACTTCGATGCAGATAAGTTAAACGTCGCATTGACCGACATTAAAACAGCAGTAGCCAATGCCAAGCAGAACAATCAGGATTTGACTAAGGATGATATCCGAAAAATTGTCGAAGAAACCTTGAAAAACTATAAGTTAGATACGACTGTGACAGGTAACCAGATCAATTTGATCGTAAATTTCGCAGTGAATCTCTCAAAGAGTAGTGTTATCAGTAGTAAAAACTTTACCAAAACATTGACGGATTTGAAAAATAGTATCGTAGACAAGGCGGGCGATACCTTTAACAATATCAACATCAACTTTGATACAGATTCTATTTTAAAAGACAGTGGCAACTTCTTCACAAATGCGTGGAATGCCATTGCTGGCTTCTTCGGAGCCATCTGGAACGCCATTGTCAAATTCTTTAGTGGTTTGGTTGGATAAACATAGCACAAAAGCACTGCTGACAAGAAGTCAGAGTGCTTTTTGCGTTTGATTACCTATTTTTAGAACTGCTAAATTCTTATTTTATGCTCATGAATCAAGGTCCCCCGGACCTTTAACTTGCTCTATTATTTTTAAGCTCGTGAAAAAAAGGTCCCCCGGACCTTTAACTCGCTCTATTGTTTTAAAGCTCATGAAAAAAAGGTCCCCCGGACCTTTTTTTATTCCCACTCTACAGTTGCAGGTGGTTTACTTGTGATATCATAGACGATACGGTTAACGTGGTCAACTTCGTTTACGATACGGACTGAGATTTTTTGGAGAACTTCCCATGGAATCTTCGCGAAGTCAGCCGTCATTCCATCGATAGAAGTGATAGCGCGGATAGCGATAGTGTAGTCGTAAGTACGGCCGTCTCCCATCACACCTACGGAACGAACGCCAGTGTTTACAGTGAAGTATTGCCAAATATCACGGTCAAGACCAGCTTTGGCGATTTCTTCACGAAGGATAGCGTCTGATTCGCGAACGGTTTCAAGTTTTTCTTCAGTGATTTCACCCATGACACGGATGGCAAGACCTGGACCTGGGAATGGTTGGCGCCATACGATGTGATCTGGCATACCAAGTTCTGTACCAAGGGCACGAACTTCATCCTTGTAAAGAGTGTTAAGTGGTTCGATGAGTTCAAACTGCATATCTTCTGGAAGTCCACCAACGTTGTGGTGAGACTTGATGGTTTGAGCAGTATCCGTACCTGACTCGATCACGTCTGTGTAAAGAGTTCCTTGGGCTAAGAATTTCACATCTGTTAGCTTGCTTGCTTCGTCATCAAAGACATAAACAAATTCGTTCCCAATGATCTTGCGTTTTTGTTCTGGATCAGACACACCAGCCAATTTATCCAAGAAACGTTTGGCAGCATCTGCTTTGACAATGTTCAAACCAAACTTGCCACCAAGCATCTCCATGACTTGATCAGCTTCCCCTTTACGGAGAAGACCGTGGTCTACAAAGATACAGATCAATTGATCACCAATTGCTTTTTGAAGGAGAACCCCAACAACAGAAGAGTCCACCCCACCTGAAAGACCAAGAAGAACACGTTTGTCTCCAACTGTCTCACGGATTTTTTTGATCTGCATGTCGATAAAGTTATCCATGGTCCAATCACCTTTAGCCCCACAGATGTTCAAGGCAAAGTTACGCAAGATGTCATAACCATGAACAGAGTGACGAACCTCAGGGTGGAATTGAATACCGTAGATTTTCTTATCAGGATTTTCAATGGATGCAAATGGACAGTCAGCAGAAGTACCTGTGCGGATAAAGTCAGCTGGAATTTCTGTAACAGCATCTCCGTGACTCATCAAGACCAATTGTTTGTCTGGCGTGTCTGCAAAAAGAGCCGAAGATTCTGTCAAACTGAGTTCAGATTGACCATATTCACGGTTACCAGCGTCACCTGCTGGAACGACCTTCCCACCCAATTTATGGGTCAACAATTGCATTCCATAACAGATTCCAAGGATTGGAATGCCGAGTTCAAATCTCAGGATCGATATCAAAAGACCCTTCCTCGTATACTGAGTTTGGTCCGCCTGAAAGAACGATCCCAACTGGATTGATTGCACGAACTTCATCAGCAGAAATCTTATGGCTCTTCAATTCTGAGAAGACACCAATCTCACGAATACGACGTGAAATAAGCTGATTGTATTGGCTGCCGTAGTCAAGCACAATGATTTTTTCAACATCATGCAAATCAGTTGATAGGTTTGTCATCTTATCCCCTTCTTATAGAAATTTACTTTCCTCTATTCTAACACAAATGCCTTGTCTTTACCAATCTCTGATTGAAGAATTGGGAATTTTACGCTACAATAGAGGTAACACAGAGAAAGAGCAATGTTATGATTCCAGCTTACATTCAAATTCATGATCAGATTAAATCTGAGATTGATCAAAAATTATGGAAAATTGGGGAGCGACTTCCCAGTGAACGCGATCTAGCTGAAAAATTCCAGGTGAGTCGGATGACTCTTAGGCAGGCTATTACCCTTCTGGTCGAAGAAGGAGTACTTGAAAGACGGGTAGGAAGTGGTACCTTTATCACTAGCACGCGCGTCCAAGAAAAAATGCGCGGAACAACCAGTTTTACAGAGATTATGAAATCGCAAGGTAAGGAACCTTCTAGCCAAGTGATTTCTTACCGTAAAACCATTCCTAGCCTCCAAGAAGTGGATAAATTAGGCATCGATAAGACAGACACCATCATTCGGATGGAGCGGGTCCGGTATGCGGATGGGATCCCTGTCGTTTATGAAGTGGCTTCCATTCCAGAGAAATTTATTAAGAATTTCAATCGCGAAGAGGTGACCAGTCATTTCTTCCAAACCTTGGAGCGTCATGGCTATAAGATTGGAAAATCGCATCAGACCATCTATGCGCGATTAGCCAAAGATAAGATTGCTGACTATTTGCAAATTTCAAAAGGACAGGCTATTTTAGGATTGACACAAGTTTCCTATTTTGAAGACGGGACTGCTTTTGAGTATGTGAAAAGCCAGTATGTCGGCGAACGTTTCGAATTTTATTTGGAAAACAATTAAGCCAACAATGAACAGAAATAGAAAACTCTTCAAATGTCCGAGGCATATTACCAGGGCATTTGGGAGCTTTTTAGTGAAAAACTCATTCTTTCTAAATAGTGATAGTATGGTCAAAAAAATAAAAGATTTTAAAAAATTTAAAAAAATTTTTATTTTTTCTTCAATTTTTGATTTTTTTTACGAATTAATAAATAGAAGCTAGTTTTTAGATCTAATAAAAGATATAAGGCAGGAAGAAAATGAAAAAAATTAAAATTGATGTGGTAGCTGTTCCCTTGAGTGGGCATCTGTACCCAACTTTAAACCTGGTCAAACCCTTATTGGATGATCCAACCATGGAAATTCGGGTTTTCACGGGTCCTCAGAAAAAAGCCGTTGTCGAAAGTCTCGGCTTCACGGTTGTTCCTATTCTAGAGGACAAAGTAGAAGAGTTTGAACGTGCGGCTAATAACGATAAGAAACTCAATCTATTTTCAGCTTATCGGCAATTGTCCAAGAGTCTCGATTTGATTAATCATGTATCGGATCAATTGCTAGAGGAGTGGCGCGTAAATCGTCCAGATATTGTAATTGCAGATTTTATTACCTTATCAGCTGGCTTTGTAGCTGAAGAGCTGGAAATTCCTTGGATTACCACCATGGCAACACAATTTGCGATCGAGACTCCATATGGTCCACCATGCTTCTTTGGAGGGTTGGGGGTCGCACGAACCAAAAAAGAAGAGAAGATCCAAGCACTATGTCGAAAACTCACACGCATTGGAAAATACTGTGGGGCTTTCCTCTTACGCAAACGCTTAAAACGTTACAATTTCAAGCTGTACAATCAAAATGGAGTGGAGACTATTTACTCTCCTTATGCCATCTTTGGAATTGGTATGATGGAGCTGGAGTTGAAAACACATTTCCCTCATCAATATGCTTGGCTGGGGCCTTTAGGAACCTCTCTTGAAAAAGCAGAAGACTATCCTTTGGATCTCAGCCCTTATGAGAACAAAAAGAAGGTTCTCGTGACTTGTGGGACTCAGTTGCCGTGGGCCAAAGAGAATTTGATCCAGCAAACTAAATATTTAGCCAATGAGCATCCAGAATGCCACTTTTTTGTCACCATAGGTAATGGGGCAAAAGAATTTTCTGAAGAAGAAGTGGCGCCGAATGTGACCGTCGTCTCTTATCTGCCTTACAAAGAATATATTCCACAAATGGATTATGTTATTCACCACGGAGGGGCGGGCATCTTTTATCAGTGTATCGAATTTAAGAAACCAGCCTTGATCTTGCCCCATGATTATGACCAATTTGACTATGCCATTCGAGGAGTAGAAGCAGGGATTGCCTTTCAAGCTCATCGCAATCGCACCCAAGAAATTCAAGCAGGTTTTAACTCTCTTTTAGAAAAAGAATCTTGGGAAGAGTTAGCAAGGCTAAACAAACTATCAAAAACCTATAAACCGTTGGATACCTTAGAGTTTGAAATTCAACGATTATTAAGACGTGGAACGGATGGAAAACTATGAAAATTCTTGTAACAGGGGCGACTGGCTTCCTTGGAAAATATGTGATTGAGGAGTTATTGGATCACGACTATTCCATTGTAGCCTTTGGTCGAAACGAAAAAGTTGGGAAATCTCTGGAAAGTGAGCACGTCCAATTTGTTAAAGGCGATTTGAGCTCTATTGACGAACTAAGACAAGCTTTTCAGGAAGTTGATGCTGTTGTTCATGCAGGAGCCTTATCCACTGCTTGGGGACCTTGGAAAGATTTCTATCAGGCAAATGTAGTCGGCACCCAAAATGTCCTTAACTTGTGTCGTGAATTTGCGGTAAAACGCTTGGTCTATGTTTCTTCTCCCAGTATTTATGCAGCTGGAAAAGACCAACTCTTTATTAAGGAAAGTGATGCTCCAAAAGAAAACCACCTCAACAATTATATCCGTAGTAAGCTAGCTTCAGAAAAACTATTTCTTAACTATCCAGATGTGCCAAGTATTATCTTGCGTCCGAGAGGTTTATTCGGTGTAGGAGATACCAGTATCTTGCCTCGGGTTTTACGCCTCAGTCGAAAAAAATTGGGATTCCCTTGATTCGAGGGGGAGAGCAACTCATGGATATGACCTGTGTGGAAAAATGTTGCCCTAGCCATTCGTTTGGCTTTGGAAGCCAAAGAGGCACACGGACAAGTTTATAATATTACAAATGGAGAACCTAAGAGCTTTAAGTATTTGATTGAAACCACACTAAAAAGGATTAGGAGAACCCATCCGCTATCGGAATATTCCGGCAGGTCTAGTAGCGGGTATGGCGTACAGTCTTGAAGGGGTGTATCGATTCTTTCATACGAAGGCTGAACCCCCGTTGACGCGCTACACCTATTATCTCCTTCGCTATAGCCAAACTCTCGATATTCAAAAGGCCCAAACAGAACTCGGCTACCATCCAAAAATGACCATTGAAGAAGGGATTGATAAGTATGTCCAACATGATCAAGCACATTGATTATTTTCCAGCAGGTTATTGTAGCAGTCATTCTGGACTCTTATTTAAAGGGATTCCAAACGAAAAGATGCAATTTCCAGCAGGTGTCTTTTTGATTCATCATCGTGAAAAAGGCTATATTTTATACGATACTGGCTATCATTATGAGATCAAGAAAAAAGCACGGTATTTCTGGTACCGCCTAGCAACGCCTATGCAGATGAAAAAAGAAGACCAGATTGACTACTTATTGCAAGAGCGTGGGATTGATCCAGCAGCTATTTCCTATGTGATTCTTTCGCATTTGCACCCTGATCATCTGGGCGGAGCATCACTTTTTCCAAATGCTCATTTCTTTGTCACTCAAGAAGTCTACGATGTATACCAGAAGCCAAAATTCAAAGATCTGATTTTTAAAGAGTTTCTTCCAACTGATTTCAAAGATCGGGTGACTTGTCTCAAAGCAGATCAAAGGCATCCTGCTTTCCCTTACCGGCCGACTGCGGACCTATTTGGGGATGGGAGCATTCTTGTATCGTCTATTGATGGGCATGCAAGAGGGCAGGGCTGCCTCTATATGGACGAGCTTAAACTCTATATTGGTGCAGACCTATGCTGGGGAGTGGATCTCTTGCCTTACACGCGAAATATGCGTCTCATTCCTTCCCTCGTGCAGGACAATAAGAAGGCCTATCTCCAGGGGGCAGAGTTACTAGAGAAACTTTTACAAGAGGGCATTCAAGTTGTGGTCAGCCACGACTCGCAAGAACGGATTGAAAGGATTTTAAATGAAAAAAACAGTCTTTCTGAAAACCTTTATTGAAACTAGATGGTGCCATCGATTCCGTTCAAAGGAAACCTTAGAAAAGTACCAAAAAAAGCAATTGGCTCGCTACCATGCTTTTATCACTTCTCACTCTCCCTATTTTCAAACCTATTCTCCTGAATCCTTTGGGACCATGGATAAGAATTTCATGATGACGCATTTCAATGAACTCAATACCCTTGGGGTAGATCGAGATCAGGCTTTAGAGATGGCTATTCGCGGAGAACAAACACGAGATTTTACCGAGATGAATGGAGAAGTAGCAGTAGGTTTGTCCTCTGGAACTTCCGGCCACCGAGGAGTCTTTGTCACCACAGAAAAAGAAAGAAGTATGTGGGCTGCAGCAATCTTAGCTAAAATGCTCCCAAAAGGAAACCTGTTTGGTCATCGCATTGCCTTTTTCTTACGAGCGGATAATGAACTCTATCAAACCATTAATTCGTCCCTTATTCAATTAGAGTATTTTGATATCTTCAAGGATAGTACAGAGCATTTAGAGCGCCTCAAACAGTATCAACCAACTATTGTGGTGGCGCCAGCCTCCACCTTGATTGAGTTAGCTAACTATGTCACTCATCAGCAACTTGTGATTCAACCTATCAAGGTTGTCTCTGTCGCAGAGATCCTAGAGGATAGAGATGCTCAGACAATTGCTAAAGCCTTTCACTTAGACAAGGTTGATCAGGTCTACCAAGCGACAGAAGGGTTTCTAGCTTGTACTTGTTCGGAAGGCAATCTTCACCTCAACGAAGATATTTTGTCTGTCGAAAAAGAGTATCTTGATGATAACCGCTTTTATCCGATTATTACAGATTTTAAACGAACGAGTCAACCCATCTATCGCTACCGACTCAATGATATTTTGGTAGAAGAAAAATCCCCTTGCCCTTGCGGATCCGTCTTTACTCGAATCGCAAAGGTCGAAGGACGATCGGATGATATCTTCTATTTCAAAAAAAATGATGGAAGTAGCCAAACCATCTATCCAGATTTTATTCGCCGATGCATTTTATTCGTCGAAAATATTCAGGACTATCAAGTGACTCAGTTGGCGGATGGATCGATTACCATCGCCTTGAGTCATCGTTCCGAGTTTATTGAGAAAGCGATCTTTGCCCAATTTGAACTCTTGGCTCAACAAAAACAATTCATCCTCCCAAATATTCAATTTATCGATTACCAATGGGACCCAACACGTAAATTAAAACGTGTTCAACGACTTCAATAAAAGGAGAATCCTATGACTACTGTAAAAAGACATCTGCAAATTAAAGGCTATGGAACTGCACTTCCTGCTCATACAGTGACCTTCAAAGACCAAACTCGTTACCGTGTGAAAGAAGGAGAAGAAACACAGATTGATCTAGCAGCGCGTGCAATTGAAGCTGCTTTAAAACATGCAGGGCTTGAAATGACAGACATCGACTGCCTGGTTTCGGCTAGTGCGGTTGGCGTTCAGCCGATTCCTTGTACAGCTGCTTTGATCCATGAGCGCGTGGCCAAGGGACTTACGATCCCCGCCATGGATATCAATACCACCTGTACCAGTTTTGTATCAGCTCTAAGCACTATTTCTTACCTGATTGAAGGTGGCGAATACCAACGGGTTCTCATTGTATCCAGTGAAGTCGGAAGTCTTGGACTTAATCCTAAACAAAAAGAGAGTTTTGAATTATTTAGCGATGGAGCAGCGGCCTTTATTTTTGAAGCAACAAGTCAAGACAAAGGAATCATTGCTAGCATGCAACGGACCTGGTCTAAGGGAGCCCATGATACCGAAATTCGTGGTGGTTTGACAGCTTATCATCCAAAACTCTACTCTGAATCAACCAAGACTGATTTCATGTTTGACATGAAAGGGAAGAAAATTCTCTTACTTTCTGCTCGTGTCATTCCAGAAATGTTCCAAGAATTCCAAGAGAAATCTGGTATTTCAAAAGATACAGTAGACTATATCATTCCCCACCAGGCTAGCCGTGCCTTGCCACTCGTCATGGATAAATTGGGAGTTGACAAAGACAAGTATCTCAATATTGTCAGCGATTATGGAAATATGGTTTCAGTAGCCGTGCCTTTTGGTTTAGCCTATGCGCTTGATCACGGCTATGTGAAGGAAGGCGATACCATCTTCTTGATGGGAACTGCGGCAGGGATGACGGTCAATATGTTAGCACTGAAACTCTGATGACTCATACTCAAAAAGCATCAAGTCCCGCTAGTCTTTAGCGGGCTTTTTTGATATAATGAAAGGTATGGAAATTGAGAAAACCAACCGAATGAATGCTCTCTTTGAATTTTATGCAGCACTTTTGACAGACAAGCAGATGAACTATATCGAGCTCTATTATGCAGATGACTACAGCTTGGCTGAGATTGCTGAAGAGTTCGGGGTGAGTCGTCAAGCTGTGTATGATAATATCAAGCGAACTGAAAAGATTCTGGAAGACTATGAGATGAAGCTTCATATGTACTCGGATTACATTGTCCGCAGTCAGATTTGATCAGATCTCTGACAAGTATCCTGATGACGCTTATCTACAAGAGCAAATTGAGATTTTAACAAGTATTGATAATCGGGAGTAACCATGGGCAGTCTTGTCATTTACCATGGAATACCTTGCAAACTATTAGCCGCGGAGGAACCATTTCCCACTCGACTACAGATTATTTCGCCCAATGATATCTCCAAAGCTATGCAAGTAGGTTTTAGCTGTTGGGGATATCCAAATGAAATCGTGAAAGAAGTCACACCCGAAGAACTAGAGTGTTTGCAACATTTCGGACGATTTCCACTGAATTGAAAAATAGGAGAAAATAATGGCATTTGAAAGTTTAACTGAACGTTTACAGAACGTCTTTAAAAATCTTCGTAAGAAAGGGAAAATCTCTGAAGCGGATGTCCAAGAGGCAACCAAAGAGATTCGTCTAGCCCTCTTAGAGGCCGACGTTGCCCTTCCTGTTGTAAAAGACTTTATCAAACGCGTCCGCGAGCGGGCCGTAGGGCATGAGGTCATTGAAACCCTGAACCCTGCCCAACAAATCGTTAAGATTGTCGATGAAGAATTGACAGCCATTTTGGGTTCTGAGACAGCAGACATTGTCAAATCACCTAAGATTCCAACCATTATCATGATGGTCGGTCTTCAAGGGGCTGGTAAAACAACCTTTGCTGGGAAATTGGCTAACAAATTGGTCAAGGAAGAAATGCACGTCCTTTGATGATTGCGGCCGATATCTATCGTCCAGCTGCCATTGACCAGTTGAAGACGCTTGGTCAACAAATCAATGTCCCTGTCTTCTCATTGGGAACAGAAGTCCCTGCAGTAGAAATCGTACGTCAAGGTTTGGAACAAGCAAGATCTAACCACAATGACTATGTCTTGATCGATACGGCTGGTCGTCTGCAAATCGATGAGAAACTCATGGGCGAATTGCGCGATGTCAAAGCCCTTGCTGAGCCAAATGAAATCCTCTTGGTCGTGGATGCCATGATCGGTCAAGAAGCGGCCAATGTGGCGCGTGAGTTTAACGAACAACTCGAAGTGACCGGGGTCATCTTGACTAAGATTGACGGGGATACTCGTGGTGGTGCGGCCCTTTCTGTCCGTCAGATTACTGGGAAACCAATCAAATTCACTGGTACCGGTGAAAAAATCACTGATATCGAAACCTTCCACCCAGACCGTATGTCCGGTCGGATCCTCGGTATGGGGGATATGCTGACACTGATCGAGAAGGCTTCTCAAGAATACGATGAGAAACGCTCGCTTGAACTCGCTGAGAAGATGCGGGAAAATACCTTTGACTTCAACGACTTCATCGATCAGTTAGACCAAGTTCAAAACATGGGACCAATGGAAGATCTGCTCAAGATGCTTCCAGGTATGGCCAACAATCCAGCCATGAAGAACCTCAAGATCGACGAACGAGAAATTGCTCGCAAACGCGCGATTGTATCTTCTATGACCCCAGCTGAACGCGAAAATCCAGATCTCTTGAACCTAGCCGTCGCCGTCGGATCGCTGCGGGATCAGGAAACAGCTTTGTCGAAGTCAACAAATTCATCAAAGACTTTAATCAAGCCAAACAGATGATGCAAGGCGTCCTCTCTGGCGATATGAACAAGATGATGAAACAAATGGGGCTGAATCCAAATAACATGCCGAAGAACATGCCTGGTGGAATGCCTGATATGTCTGCCCTCGAAGGGATGATGGGACAAGGTGGGATGCCTGACTTATCAGCTCTTGGCGGAGGCGCTGGAATGCCTGACATGGGCCAAATGTTCGGTGGTGGTCTCAAAGGAAAAGCCGGCGAATTCATGATGAAACGGGCTATGAACAAGATGGCCAAACAAATGCGCAAGAATAAGAAAAAACGGAAATAATCGTTTCTAATAAGAGCCTGGGACATTGTTCCGGGTTCTTTTAGAAAAAAGTACTAGAGAAAACATGTTAAAAAAACTATTTCAACAACTCCTTCATTTCTTTGTAAGATTGTTCTCTTCGCATAGCAAGCCCTTTTATTTCCCAAAAGGGTCGAAGAAACCACCGATCAATCCGATCATCTTTGTACCTGGAAGTTCAGCTAGTATCCAGCGTTTCAATGGAACCATCCGCATGCTCCATCGTTTTTCTAGAAAAAAACAGAGTCTCTTAAAAATAAAAGTCAATAAAGATGATTCTATAGAGATGGAAGGAAGATTGAATACGAAAGAGCCAAATCCTATGATTGTGATTGGCTTCGAGAACAATCGAGATGGCTACAGCAATATCAAGCAACAAATCGAATCCCTTAAGCTGGCTTTAACCTATCTTCTTGACCACTATTATTTCACAGAATTTAAAGCAGTAGGACACTCCAATGGTGGACTAGTTCTAACTGGTTTATTGGAAAGTGGCTTTTTAGAGAAAAATAAGTTAACCGTAAGCAAGATAGCCATTATTGGAAGTCCTTACAAATTTAACCAAGAGATGTATGACGATTTTTCAAAGGTGGAAACATCGATTAGATAAAGAAGTAGAGGTCCTAAACTTTGTGGGTAGCTTTGCTGGAAAATCAGACGGCATCGTTCCTCTCTCTAGTGCACAAGCAGCAAAATCAATTTTTGAGAATCAAACTTATTCAGAAGTGAATTTAAAAGGTCGAAAGGCTCAACATTCTGCATTACCCACTAATCCAGAGCTGGTTAAGCAATTAAGTCTATTTTTGAATCTATAATAAATTACATAATTTTGGTTATGTAATTTATTTTCATCTCTTGCAATCCTTAAGTAAATATGGTACATTTTTGGTATCGGTTACAAACAAAAAGGAGAAACTGATGAAAAATCCAGCCTTACTTGAGGAAATGAAGACTTATAAAGGGCGTGATGAAATTCCTGCAGACTTTGATGCTTTCTGGGATCAAGCCTTAGCAAGACTTACTGAACTTCCTGAATACAAGCTTGAAGAACAAGATTTCAGCATTCCAAATGTTGTCTGTTATGAATTAACCTTTAAAGGAACACGTGATGGTCTTGTTTATGCACGGGTTGTTTTCCCAAACAGATCAAAAGGTTCCAGTTATTTTCCATTTTCATGGCTATATGGGCCGTTGTTGGGATTGGTCAGACATGCTGGCTTATACAGTAGCTGGATATGGTGTGGTCTCCATGGACGTAAGAGGTCAATCAGGCTATTCAACAGACGGAGATCGATCACCACTTGGAAACACAGTAAAAGGACAGATTATCCGAGGAGCTGTGGAAGGTCCGCATGAGCTGTTTTATAAGGATGTCTACTTAGACCTTTACCAGTTAATCGAAATTGTAGCGAGCCTTCCTCAAGTAGATGACAGCAAACTCACCAGCTATGGAGCCTCTCAAGGTGGTGCCCTGGCCTTGGTAGCTGCCGGATTGAATCCCCAAATCCAACGAACGGTAGCCATTTATCCATTCTTATCAGATTTCAGACGTGTATTTAGAGATTGGAAACACCAGCGAGGCCTATGATGAGCTTTTCCGTTATTTCAAGTTCCATGATCCATTCCATGAAACAGAAGACCAAATCATGGAGACTTTAGCCTATATTGATGTAAAAAATTTTGCCCATCGCATTAAAGGACAGGTTCACATGATTACCGGGTTAGATGATGATGTCTGTTATCCTGTGACACAGTTTGCCATTTATAATCGATTAGAATGTCCAAAAGAGCATTTAATCATGCCAGAATATGCCCATGAAGCTATGAACGTCCAAGTTAATGATCGAGTCTATAATTGGCTTTGTGGTAGCAAGATTTCTTTTCAATATGTAGAAAAATAAAGTACAGAAGAAAAACAATCAGTAGATCCGCGAGATTTGCTGATTATTTTGTGTTTAAAAGGTATAGAGAAAACAGTCCTATAGATCACCTATAACATCTTTCCGAAAAACTATAATTTTCTTGAAAAATATATCTGGCTATGCTATACTACTAGTATAGAAAGATTTGGAGAAAAACATGAAACGTGAGATCTTATTAGAACGTATTGATAAACTCAAACAAGTCATGCCTTGGTATGTATTGGAATACTATCAATCGAAACTGGCCGTACCGTACAGTTTTACGACCTTGTACGAATACCTAAAGGAATACGATCGATTTTTCACCTGGGTCTTGGAATCTGGTATATCAGATGCTGACACCATGGCCAATATCCCTTTAGAGGTTCTTGAGCACATGACCAAAAAAGACATGGAATCCTTTATTCTTTACTTGCGTGAACGTCCTCTACTCAATGCCAATACGACTAAAAATGGGGTTTCTCAAACAACCATTAACCGGACCCTTTCTGCACTTTCTAGTCTGTATAAATATTTGACTGAGGAAGTTGAAAACGATCAAGGAGAACCTTATTTCTATCGTAATGTCATGAAGAAGGTTGCAACCAAGAAAAAGAAAGAAACCTTAGCTGCTCGAGCTGAAAATATCAAGCAAAAGCTCTTTTTAGGTGATGATACAGAAGGTTTCCTGAACTATATCGACCAGGAATACCCAAAAACACTTTCAAATCGGGCCTTATCTTCCTTTAATAAGAATAAAGAGCGAGATTTAGCCATTATCGCACTTCTTCTTGCCTCTGGTGTCCGTCTCTCTGAAGCAGTTAACTTAGACCTACGGGATCTCAATCTTAAGATGATGGTGATTGACGTCACTCGAAAAGGTGGAAAACGTGACTCGGTCAATGTCGCTGCCTTTGCTAAGCCTTATTTAGAGCAATATCTTGCCATTCGAGACAAACGATATAAGACGGAAAAAAAGGATACAGCCCTCTTCTTAACCTTATATCGAGGTGTTCCGAATCGGATTGATGCTTCTAGTGTTGAAAAGATGGTGGCTAAGTATTCAGAAGACTTCAAAGTCCGGGTGACACCTCACAAGCTTCGTCATACCCTAGCAACTCGTCTCTATGATGCAACCAAATCCCAAGTTTTGGTCAGCCATCAGCTAGGACATGCCAGCACACAGGTAACAGACTTGTATACGCATATCGTAAATGACGAACAGAAAAATGCCTTGGATAGTTTATGAGATACATAATATAAATTATGTAATTAATTTAGTGTTAGAAAAAGAGCGTAGATCTTTGATAGAATCTTACGCTCTTTTATACTTTCTAAAAAAATTCGATCCAATAATTACGATGGGGCTCAATAATTACTGGTTTACCCCAGAATGATTTTAGATAAGCCAAGTTTGCAGGGGTGACAGGTCTTTTTTCACTATTGAACTTCTCTGCACTCTCTTTCGTTAAAAAGCATTTAACTGCTTCATATGGTGTACCATCGCTCGCTATTCGATCAATTCCTAAATAAGCAATTTCATCACCAGCTTTTGGAAAATCTGTAAATAGTTTACCAATAAAATAAACCGTCTTATCTTTCATTAATTCATAAGCCTTACTATTTTCCAGTCTGTTATTCGCTGCAGCGTACATAATACAAAAACTATCCACGATATCTTTCAAAGGCATTAATTCTTCTTTACTGACCATAATTTCGTCGGGAGCAAGTCCACCAATGATTAAGTTTTTATAATGAGGTTGCTGAATGATATTATCTAAAGCCATTCCTAATGGTAGTTGGACAGCTTGATAGCCTAAAGGTTCTAGATCTTGCTTTTTCCGGTCAAGGTGTTCTTGAGTAATACTGACATTCAAATCATATGGACTAGAAGGTTGTTCCTTCCTAAAAAAAGCCACTACGATACGATCTAACTGTTCAAATAGACCAAGATTTTCTACTGGAACTTTCATCATTGAATTTGATCCCCTTTTTCGTTTCAGATTTCCTCTATATTCTACACTCATCGCATTTGAATATCAAGAAAAGAGGCCATGTCACGAACTAACTTTTGATGAAAAAACTTAAAATTTTTGTTTGACCGAATCTTTCTTCATCAGCCTATACCTCATGAATAGCTGGCTATAAAAGATAATACAGAAGATCCTACCATTCTTCAGCCATGGATTAGTTGAGCTTTATCACTTCGTCAGCTTTTTCCCAAATCACTGGATTATGGGTTGCAATAATGATTATACGCTCTTGATTCTTTAACATTAAGAGCAAGTCCATCACCTCTTGTGAGGTTTCTGGATCTAGTGCTGCAGTTAGTTCATCTGCCAAAATTAAAGGTGGATCTTTTAAAATAACTTTAGCTAATGCGACACGTTGCGCCTCTCCCCCAGATAATTCATAAATCTTTTGATCCAAAGCAAGGTAAGCCAATCCTACTTTTTTGAGCACTTCTTCCTCTTGCTGCTTCTTCTCTTTTTTCGTTAATTTTTGCCCAATCAATCCCAAATCTAAATTTGTAGCGATAGTCTCGTTTTCAAGCAGGCCAAAGTTTTGAAAGAGATAACCTAATTCACGCTTAAAGAAGTGATGCTGTTTGATTTGTTTCAGTTCTTGCCCTTGATAGCTTATACTCCCTTCTTCATAAGGTTCTATCTTCGCCAAGATATTGAGCAAGGTTGTTTTACCACACCCACTATTTCCGATCAGAGCATAGACCTTACCTTCTGTAAATTGCAAGCTCAAATCTTGAAAGACCGTTCGTTGGCCAAATGATTTGGTTAAATGTTCTACGGTAATCATATTAGGCTCCTTTCAGTACAGTGGCTAACAAGTGGTCTTCTTTATGAGACCGGTACAGGAGAATGAACCAAGCATTAGTAATAAATAGCAAGAGAGTGACAAGAGCAATCCACCATTCCGAAGTGAGAATGAATACCAAGAGGCTTCCTAATAGCAAGAGACTACTTTCTGAGAGCAAAATCATTTGGTGAATGTTTACAAATCCCAGACCTGCAATCTTCTTCAAGAAGATTTGTTTTCTAAACTCTTCAAAATATAGGAAATTCATAGTGTTAAAAAGAAGAACAGAGGTTGCTATACCAAAGACTCCTCCTGCAATCGCCATGAGATTTTCTATTTGTATGTTTTGGGCCATTTGCTGGTAAACGTCCACTGCATAGTCGTACTGACTAACACTTTTTTCAAGATTATACTCAGCGACTAGCTTCTTACTATTCTGAAGTCCATTAAAATAAAGGTAGGAATTTAGTTGGGTGAAATATGGATTCTCATAGCCTCCAAAAGTTTCAGGTTGTATAACCACTAAAACAGGATCTGTAAAGAATTGCTTATAGCTGATTGGTGTGTTGTTGTAGATAAAGCATTTTTGATGATTCGGAATATACGTTACCTGCGCCTTCATTGATAAGGTGATATTTCCTTGATCATCTCGAGGAGATAGATAATCTTCATATCGTTTGATCATCTCCTCTTCTCGACCTTTTAATTTTTCCGGAAGTAAGAGACCAAATTCTCCTGCTTGTAAATGATTTAAGTGATCTTTTTCTTCAGGAGAAACTGGAACACCTTGGATTTCGAGGTAATTTGGAGTTACATAGAGAGTTCGTGCAAGAGGATCGTAATCTGTGATGGAAAACTCTTTACCTGTACTAGGATCCGTCATAACTCCTTTTGAACTAAAAGATACGAGATTATGATAAGCTAAAAGACCACCATTTTCGATGCCAGACTCGATGAGCTTAGACCATTTTGCACTGTTCTCAATTTGCGTCTCTTTGTTTGTTTTCTGTGAAAAATCCTCGCGACTTGTACTAATTTGGACCCAATTCGACTGTTTTAACCAAGCCTCACTTCCCTCTTGGTGAGTTTGCCAGACTGATCCATAAATACTGATTCGATGAATCGCAAGGCCAATTAATGCCACAGCGAGAAATTGACAAATAAAGAGGAAAACCAATATGCGCTTCAATGGAACCTTCCCTTTTAAAAGGGGGACTAAATGAATCGTTTGAATACTATATGCAAAGAGGAAGGATAAGAAAACAGACAAAATTAGTAAAATCCCATTGTAAATAATACTACTGGAAATGACGAGGGAATAGGAAAAAGGTGTCAATTGAAAGCAATAAATCAGAACAGCACCCATTATACTTGCGCCTATACACCCCAAAAGCAACTCTATACTATCAGCTTTTAAAGAATGTCCGAAAAGTTGCAAGCGTCTCATTCCTGAGATATATCGAATCCCAGCGCTTCTCATTTCAAGTGTTTTTTGTATAATCGTCAAAGCGCTAAAACTAATGATAAAAATGACTAAGGCAAGTGATTGTGAACCGGAGCCAAAAAAGGCAATAAAGGTCTGCAGAGGATTCGGTTTCACAATAAAAGTTTGTGAGAAACCAAGAGTATGAAGAGTTTGATCCAGCTTTTCAGTTTCCAATTCACCTGTTAATACATAATAATTCGTTAGCAGGCTTTCTTTGGCAGCCAGTTCTTTCTTCTCTCTTTTAATCCCAAGAGGAAGTTTTCCCTCTCCGTATATTTCATAGGTGAAAACAACCTGCCCCTTAGAGTCTGTTCTTTGTATCTGACGGGCAATTATACTATGATTTTCCCTTGCCAAGCGGTCTAAACTGGAAGATAACTCTTCATATGTGACGCTCTTATCTTGTCTTACCACACCTACTACCGGAAGACTGCGGTGGATAACCGTATTTGGAGAAATAAAGGCAATCCAAATCAAAAAGCTAGAGATGAAAAGGTTTGATAAAATAATAAAGACACGTTTCATATCATCACACTTTCTAAAGAAAAAGGGAAGTAATATCTAGCTAGTCAATCAATTCCGTTGTTTAGTAATTACTGAGTTTTATAAATTATAGTTACATTATTTGTAAGCGAATACACTTTTCCACCTTTACTATACCACAAAATCCTTCGTAAAACAATAATTTCTATGTGAAACTAGTTTCAAAAAAGAGAGTGGGACAGAAATCGGTAATTCGTTAGAATTCGATTTCGTCGTCCCACCTCCGCACAGTTGAGTAGGGCTATAAAAGCTGATGAAATCAGCGTAGTAGAGCCCACTCAACCACTGCGTCTTGCTCGACAATCCAAATACAATTGAGAGGCTAGGACTTTTGTCCCAGCCTCTTATGACTTTATTCCACCACAGCCTCAGCAATTTCTTCTGCAGTGATTCCTGCGAAGTAGCGACCTAGGTTAATGGTTTGAAGGGCTTTGAGAACATCTTCACGTTCGTATTTGACACCACGAAGAAGCTCTTCTACTGCTGCTACGTCTTCGATACCGAAGAAGTCTCCATAGATCTTGATGTCTTGGATTTTTGATTCAATAACGTTCGCAAAGATTTCAACCTTACCGCTAGGGAATTTAGTGCCACGACGGATATTGTATTCAGGGGACTTACCATAGTTCCAATCCCAGGTACCAAACTTGCTTTCCTTAATCCGGTTGATCTCCGCCAATTCTTCATCTGAGAAGACATACTCCGTCATTTCAGGATATTCTTTCTTCATGTAGTCCAGAAGCAGATCACGGAACTCTTCAACCGTGATTTTTTCTGGCAACTCGTCGATAATATTGGTGACACGAGCACGAACGGATTTAACCCCTTTAGACTCAAACTTGTCTTTAGACACCTTGAGAGCATTAGCAAGGACAGACAAATCAACGTCAAAGAGAAGGCAACCATGGTGCATGATCCGGCCATTGATATAGGCTTGGGCATTACCGCAGAATTTCTTACCGTCGATCTCCAAGTCGTTACGACCCGTGAATTCAGCCTTGACACCAAGCTGAGCCAAGGTATTGATCACAGGAGTTGAGAAGCTCTTGAAGTCAAAGGCCTTGTTTTCATCTTCTTTCGAAATAATGGTGTAGTTGAGGTTGTTCAAATCATGGTAAACAGCCCCACCACCACTGATCCGACGAACGACCTCAATTCCATTCTCCCGAACGTAGTCACGGTTGATTTCTTCGATAGTATTTTGGTGGCGACCAACGATGATCGATGGTTTGTTAATCCAAAGAATAAAGATTTGATCTTCATCAAGGAGATGTTTAAAAGCATACTCTTCTAAAGCAATATTAAAAGCAGTTTCGTTTGAATGATTGATAATGTATTTCATAAGATACCTTCTAATACGATAGAGACTGGAAAAAATTCCAGTCTAATCTATCTATTTTTATTTTTTCTTAGGTGAATGAATAGCCATTCCAAGAACATCAGCAAATGCTTCGTACATAACTTCAGAGTATGTTGGGTGACCGTGGATTGTCTTAAGCATTTCTTCTACAGTGATTTCCATCTCAATGATGGTTGAAGCTTCGTTGATTAATTCAGCTGCTGCTGGACCAATGATGTGAACCCCAAGAACTTCACCATATTTCTTGTCTGCAATGACCTTAACAAAACCTTGAGCTGCGTCTGATGCAATGGCACGACCGTTAGCTGCAAAGTTGAATTTACCGATTTGGACATCGTATTTCACGAGCTTGTTCTTCAGTCAAACCAACTGCTGCTACTTCTGGAATTGTGTAGATGGCTGCAGGAGTCAAGTTCAATTTGGCAACAGCGTGGTTCCCTTTAAGAGCATTTTCAGCTGCTACTTCACCCATACGGAAGGCAGCGTGGGCCAACATTTTGGTACCGTTGATGTCACCTGGTGCATAAATACCAGGAACAGAAGTTTCCATGTACTCGTTAACCTTGATACGACCACGATCCAATTCAAACTCAACTTCACCAATTCCTTCAAGATCTGGAACACGACCGATTGAAAGAAGAGCTTTATTCGCGATGATATCGTCTTTACCTTCAACCTTGATGCGGAGTTTGCCATCTTCTTCAATGATTTCTTGCAGTTTCGTATCAGTCAAGATGGTCATTCCCTTGCGTTCAAGTATCAAGCGAAGGTTCTTAGATACTTCCGCATCCATAGCTGGAACAATGCGGTCCATCATTTCGATGACCGTTACTTTTGAACCAAAGGTCATAAAGGCTTGACCAAGTTCGATACCGACAACCCCGCCACCGATGATCACGAGACTTTCTGGAACTTCGTTCATATCCAAGATGTCATCACTGGTCATCACAAGAGAAGACTCCATACCAGGAACGTTAATCTTGCTGACTTTTGAACCACCAGCAAGGATAATCTTCTTAGTTTCAAGCAATTCTGAGCCATTGACCAAGACATTCTTATCTTTCGTAATTGTACCGATACCTTTGTGAACTGTTACGCCATAGCTACGAAGAAGTCCTGCAACACCACCAACCAAAGTATTTACAACCTTGTTCTTGGTTTCAAGAACCTTGTCCATATCCACTGTGAAGTTAGGATTTTCAATTACGATCCCACGATTTGCAGCATGGCCAATATTCTCGATAATTTCAGCGTTGTGAAGGTAAGTCTTCGTTGGGATACATCCGCGGTTCAAGCAAGTTCCACCAAGTTCAGATTTCTCAACAAGGGCAACCTTACCACCCAATTGAGCTGCCTTGATAGCAGAGACGTAACCAGCAGGACCACCACCGATTACTACGATATCATAAGCATCATCGCTCTTATTGTCATCGTTTGAAGCACTTGCTGCGGCTGGTGCTGGACTCGCTTCTGGTGCTGCTCCAGCTGTTGGGATGTTTTCTCCTTCTTCACCAAGGTATCCGATTACTTCTGTTACAGGAACAGTCTCGCCGTCTCCTTTCAAGATAGCAATCAAGTAGCCATCTTCTTCAGCTTCCAATTCCATGCTGACTTTATCTGTCATGATTTCAAGGAGAACTTCTCCTTCTTTTACAAATTCGCCGACTTTTTTATTCCACTGAACGATTTGTCCTTCGGTCATATCTACGCCGGCTTTTGGCATAATTACTTCTAAGGCCATTTTATTTCCCTCTTTTTCTTGTTTCTATTCTCTTTCGTTGATTAGACCAACATTGAAATCGGGTCTTCAATCAAGGCTTTCAAGTCTTTCATGAATTTGGCACCAGCCATACCATCGACAACGCGGTGGTCAATGGTCAATCCCAAGCTCATGATTGGACGAATGACGATTTCACCATTCACAACAACTGGTTTTTCAACAGTTGCGCTAACACCAAGGATGGCTGAGTTTGGTTGGTTGATAATCGGTCCAAATGATTGAACACCAAACATTCCCAAGTTACTGATGGTAAAGGTTGAATTTGCAATTCACTTGGAGCTAACTTACCGTCCAAAGTACGTCCGATAACATCCTTAAAGGCTACCACCAATTCTGACAAGGTCATCTTTTCTGCGTTATAGACAACCGGTGTCATCAAGCCATTGTCCATCCCAACCGCCATAGCCAAGTTGACATAGTTGTGAGTGATGATGGTTTTACCATCCTCCGTCAATGACGCATTGATGTATGGGTGTTTCATCAAGGTCTTAACAACTGCTAGAGAAAGCAAATCTGTTACAGTGACTTTCTTACCAGTTGCTTCCATGATTGGATCCAATACCTTCTTACGAAGCGCCAACATTTGAGACATATCGACGTCATAGTTCAATGTAAAGGTTGGTGCTGTCAAGTAAGATTCCACCATCCGTTGCGCAATCACCTTACGCATTGGTGTCATCGGAATGCGCTCGATCTCACCATTAGGTGTAACATTATCAGGAGCTTCCTCCACCTTTTCAATTTGAGCAGGTGACTTAATGGTATCCTTCTCAATATTCTCAGGAAGGAAAGCAAGAACATCCTTCTTCATGATCTTACCACGATGACCAGTTCCTTGGATTTCTTGCCAAGCAATATTGTGTTCTAAAGCAATTCGTTTTGCAAGTGGTGAAATGCGAACCACATTTGTGTCTTTATATGTTTCCACGTCTTCTTTGTGGACACGACCGTTTGCGCCTGAACCAGAAACATCATAGAGGTTGATCCCTAAATCATCCGCTAATTTTCTAGCCGCAGGAGTCGCTCTTAGCTTATCATCAGCCATGACCTCTCCTATTCTATTATAAGATACTAAGGGCGTCAAAAGTCAAAGTGAAAATAGGAAACTTGACGAAGAAACTTTAGTTTCTAGGAAAGTTTGTCTTTTTCACACAGACTTTAGCCCGAGTTCATTTTTAAGATATTAAGGACGCAGAGAACTTTGCATCATTAGATACAAAGTTTCTTCGTCTGAATTATTGATAGTTACATAATTTATTTTATGTATTATTCTTTGTTGTAGGTTTTACGGATGGCATCTTTGATGCTTTCAACTGTTGGAATCATTGCATTTTCAAGGTTTTGTGCGTAAGGCATTGGCACATCTTCTCCCGCACAACGACGGATAGGTGCATCCAAGTAATCAAATGCTTCTGATTCAGAAATAATAGCTGAAATTTCACCGATATAACCACTTGTTTTGTGAGCGTCATTGACAAGGACTACTTTTCCTGTTTTCTTGACAGAGTTAATGATGATTTCTTTATCAAGCGGAACCAAAGTACGTGGGTCTACTACTTCTACTGAAATGCCTTCTTCAGCTAATTCTTCAGCTGCTTGCATCACGCGACGAAGCATTTTTCCGTAGGTTACGACAGTTACATCCGTTCCTTCACGTTTGATTTCACCGACACCAAGTGGAATGGTATAGTCAGGATCTACAGGCACTTCACCCTTTTGGTTGAATTCTGATTTGTATTCAAGAATGATCACTGGGTTGTTGTCACGGATAGAAGACTTGAGAAGTCCTTTCATATCAGCTGGAGTTCCTGGAGCAACAACTTTCAAACCAGGAATATGGGTAAACCATGATTCCAAAGATTGGGAGTGTTGAGCTGCAGATCCAACTCCGTTACCAGCTGCACAACGAACCGTCATCGGCACTTGCCCTTTTCCACCAAACATGTAGCGAGTCTTAGCAGCTTGGTTGACGATAGCATCCATGGCAATCACCGAGAAATCCATGAAGGTCATATCAACGATTGGACGAAGTCCGGTCATGGCTGCTCCAGCTGCTGCACCTGAGATAGCAGCCTCAGAAATTGGACAGTCACGAACACGTTCTGGACCGAATTCCTCTAGCATCCCAACGGAAGTTCCGAAGTCTCCACCAAAAACTCCGACATCTTCCCCCATCAACAATACATTTTCGTCGCGACGCATTTCCTCAGACATAGCAAGGATAATGGTATCGCGGAAAGACATTAATTTTGTTTCCATAATTCTCTACTCCCCCTTAGTCTGCGTAAATATCTTGGAAAGCTGATTCAAGTGGAGGGAATGGGCTTTCTTCCGCAAATTTCACTGAAGCTTCAACGGCTTCTTCACTTCTTCTTGAATCTGATCCAATTCTTCTGCGCTAGCAATTTTATTTTCAAGGAGATACTTGCGAAGATTTTCAATCGGATCTTTCTTCTTCCACTCTTCGACTTCTTCACGTGTCCGGTATTTACCAGGGTCTGAAGATGAGTGACCAAGCCAACGATAAGTGACACTTTCAATCAAGACAGGGCCTTTACCAGAGCGGACGTGTTCAACAGCTTTTTGGAATCCTTCATAGACATCAATAACGTTGTTTCCATCAGGAATAAACATTCCTGGAATGCCGTAAGCTGCGCCACGCTCATGGATATGCTCCACATTGGTCATTTTCTTGATGTCGGCAGAGATTCCGTAACCGTTATTAATACAGTAGAAAATCACGGGAAGATTCCAGATGGAAGCCATATTGACCGCTTCGTGGAAGACACCTTCGTTGGTTGCGCCATCACCAAAGAAGCAGACCACAATTTTTCCAGTCTTATGCATTTGCTGAGTGAGAGCAGCCCCTACAGCAATTCCCATACCACCACCGACGATACCGTTGGCACCGAGGTTCCCGGCATCAAGGTCGGCAATATGCATAGAGCCACCCTTCCCTTTACAAGTACCAGTATACTTGCCAAGGATTTCAGCCATCATTCCATTCAAGTCGATCCCTTTAGCAATCGCTTGTCCGTGACCACGGTGGTTTGAAGTTAGCAGGTCATCCTCGTTCAAAGCTAGCATAGCTCCAACGTTGGCTGCTTCTTCACCAACAGAAAAGTGCGTCATTCCCGGCACTTTCCCTTTTTTTACTAACTGTGCAATTTTTAAGTCCATGCGACGGATTTCTTCCATTTTACGGAACATTTCCAATAAGAGACTTTTATCTAATGTTGCCATTATTTCGCCTTTCCTAGCATTTATTCATACTATTTTATTCTATCTCACTATGAAAACACTGTCAAAATAAATGCTCATTTCGCTTCACAAACTAAAACGCCTAACATATTGATAGAAAAGGTTTTATAAACTGTTATATAAAAGATTCACAAACTCAAATACTGAACTTTCCTTCGTAATTTTGCAATATAAAACCGATAGGTAACCACCTATCGGTAGGATTTTATTCAGCGCGTTGACCAAAGTCATGAATCATTTGTTCGAGTTCCTCACGACTTGGAGTTGTTAACATGTAAAGGTAGTCCCCTTGAAGCTCCGCAAAGGCCGCAGGCATGTCTTTCTTCACCCGGAATTGGTGCTGGTATTTAGCCAAAACTTCTTCCTCTGAAAGAACATAGGCTGCATTGGCACGACGAGAAGTCGCTAAGCAATAAAGAGGCTCAAATTCAGAAGCTGGGAAAGGCTCTCCGGCTACAATAGCCGCATAACCACGGTATAAGTCGATGGAGTGAGCATAATTGTAGACATCAATGGTAAAGCCACCTGCAGGGCGGTTATTGTACTCGATCGCAATATAGTCATCTCCATCACGGAAGAACTCAATGTGGAAGAAACGCTCCTTCATTCCAAAAGCTTTGACAATCGCTTCCCCGTATTGACGCAATTTTGGATCCATCTCTTTCAAGACATAATAGGAATTGTCCATCTTGTAGAGCATTAAGTCAAGTGGCGTATAGGCATAGTCAAAAGTAGTCGAGAAGACAATGTTACCATCGCGATCAAGCAAACCATCGAAGGTACAGATCTCGCTAGAAGTAACGAATTTTTCAAAGAAATACTCTGTATGGCCATCCCATTCAGCCTTAAAGTGGTCTACATCTTCTGGTGTTTCGATTTTGAAAGTCGCTGCTGCTCCTACCCCATTATCAGGCTTAGCAATCAGTGGCAACCCAATCTTCTTCACAGCCTTGTCGATATCTTTCTGCTTTTACCACAGCACCTGGAACGACAGGAACTCCAGCCTTCTTGAAGAGTTTCTTCATTTCGGATTTAAACTTGGTTTTCTTCAGATCTTTTGGCTTGGCGCCAAAGACATTGAATTGCTCACGAAGCGCTGCATCCAATTCCAACCAATACTCATTGTGGGATTCGATACGATCGATTGGACCATGTTTGTAAAAGAGAAAGGCTACCGCACGCTTCACTTCGTCCAGATTTTCCAAATTTTCAACTCGGAAATACTCTGTCAAGCTATTGCGCAATGGCTCATCTAACTGTTCATATGGCTCTTGACCAATTCCCAAGACAGTGATCCCTTTATTAGCCAGTTCGATTGTAAATTGTTGGAAGTTTTGTGGGTAATATGGTGAAATAACGATATAATTCATTGAGGTCTCCTCCCTTTTGACTTATAGATACATTTGTCCTAGGAAATAGGGCATTTGCTTGCGCCACCATTCCCAATCGTGGGCTACATCATGGCCCCATTCAGCGAACCAAGCGGGAATATTTTTGTGATCAAAGGCTTCTTTCAGTTTGTAGAAAGATGGAAGCCCGTCTTGCTCCCAAGCTCCTAAACCAGTACAAACAACGATTTCGGCCTGACGGTAACGATCGATAAACCAGCCATCATTTTGGTTCCAGATATAATCAGATGGAGAGTTTTGGTAAATGGCTTCATCGCCTCCAAAATCACCAACAAAGAAACGAGCGTCATAGACACCACTCAAGGCAATCACTTTGTTGAAGACGTCTGGATGTTGCAAGAAGAAATTGAGCGCGTGGTAAGCTCCCATAGAACAGCCAGTTGTCATCATCGGGTCAAACCAGCCTGTTTTGTGTTTGATAAAAGGAATGGCTTCTTCAATCACATAGCGTTCATAAGCGCGATGCATTTCAGCTCGATCATGAGGGTTTTTCCAATCACAAAGCCAGCTCTCACTATCGACACTGGAAAGGGTGAAGAATTGAACCCGACCTTCTTCAATAAACTGAGCACAGGCATCAATCATCCCGAAGTCATAGTATTCGTTATGGCTTCCACCTGATGAAGCGAAGACCACTACAGGAATCCCTGCATGTCCATAACGGTTTAGATACATTTCGCGGTTAAGTTGGCCACTCCAGTGGCTTAGATGTTCAATATTCATAGGTTCCCTCTTTCTCTTTATATGCTTATTTTAAGTTTATGAATCCCATTTTTCTGCCAAAAAGCGCAGGCATTCTGGCAGATGTTCAGCCCAGGCTTCTTCATGGTGAATCGCCCCAGATTGAATCCGAATAGCGATATTTTCTAAAGCAACTCCTTGTTGAATGACGTCATGATAGTAACGAAGAGATGAGTCAATATAGGCTTGCTTGATATTCCCTGCCATCAACGTTTTATCCGTATCATCAGCCTCTTCAGTTCCTACATAGATGTAAATCCGTTGGTCAGAATACAATTTCTTTCGCTCAATATAGCGATCAAAGGCCTCTTGGTGCAACCAGTTGGCAGAGGAGAAAACTCCCAAACAACCGATTTGATCTTGGTACTCCAAGCCCAAAAATTGAGTAATATTTCCGCCCAGCGAAGATCCAATCATGGCTGTATGTTCTCGATCAGCAAGCGTTCGATATTCTTGATCGATAAAAGGTTTGACGACCTCCATGACAAACTCCCCATACTCGACGCCCTTGCCACCAAATTGCATTCCAGGGATATTGGATTCCTTGTACTTCCAGGCAGAGTATTCATTCATCCGTTGAAAACCATCATTGTCAATGGCAACGACAATCATACGACTAATGTCTGGATTCCGCTTAATGGCTGGTATGACCTTCCAAGAGTGGCCCGCAAAGGCTTCCTTGCTATACAAAACATTTTGCCCATCATGGAAATATACCACAGGGTAGCGTCGATCGGTATCTATTTCATAATTCTTGGGTAATAAAACCCGGACACGACGGAGTTTTCCGGTATAAGGCACTTTCAACTCGTGTGTCTTCATTTCTAAATAAAAATAGGATTTGTTCATTGTCAGAAAAACTCTCTATATTCTAAATTTTATTTATTATACCATTTTTAGAAGAAAAAGTCTGGATTTTCTCCAAACTTTTTCATTTCTTACACTACTTTTCCATAAACTGAGCCAAATCTTCTAAAGAACGTTCGGCAATTTTCTCATAACGTTCCTTTTTATCTCGAATACGTGGACCCTCCAGCTCCTTGATAATCCCAAAGTTGACATTCATGGGTTGGAAATGCTTGCTATCAGCATGGGTAATATAGTGAGCCAGACTTCCGATAGCTGTCGTTTCTGGGAACACAAGAGCTTCTTCTCCTTTGAAGAGGCGGGCTGCATTGATTCCAGCAACCAACCCTGAGGCAGCTGATTCAACATAGCCTTCCACCCCTGTCATTTGACCTGCAAAAAAGAGATTTGGTTGTTTCTTGGAACGGTAGGTTTGCTCAAGGAGATTTGGAGAGTCCATGTAAGAATTGCGGTGCATGACTCCATATCTCACAAACTCCGCATTTTCCAAACCTGGAATCATTTGGAAGACCCGTTTTTGCTCACCCCACTTGAGACGCGTTTGGAAACCGACAATATTGTAGAGACTTCCTGCCGCATTGTCTTGGCGAAGCTGAACGACTGCGTAAGGGGTCTTGAACTCCCCATCACGAGGCCCTTTGTAATCATCTGGATACTCGAGCCCAACAGGCTTCATCGGTCCATAAAGCATGGTTTTGATACCCCGCTTAGCCATGACTTCGATTGGCATACAGCCTTCGAAATATTTTTCTTTTTCAAAAGAGTTGAGCGGGGCTTCTTCCGCATTGACCAAGGCCTCATGGAAATCCATAAACTCTTGTTTGCTCATGGGACAGTTGAGATAAGCCGCTTCTCCCTTGTCATAGCGAGACTTGAGATAGACCTTATTCATATCGACAGTATTGACATCGATAATTGGAGCCGCCGCATCGTAGAAATAGAAGCCATCCCCACCATTTAGCGCATGAATCTTTTCCGCCAGGGCATCACTGGTTAGAGGACCCGTTGCGACCACTGTAATAGCATCTGTTGGCAATTCCGTGATTTCATCTCGAATCACTTCAATCAGAGGGTGTTGGGACACCTTCTCCGTTACTCGACTGGCAAATCCTTCGCGATCCACAGCTAGAGCTCCACCAGCAGGTACGCGAGTCGCTTCAGCTGATTCTAGGATGACAGAACCCAGACGACGCATTTCTTCTTTGAGGAGGCCGACTGCATTGGTTAACGAATCTCCTCGAAGAGAGTTGGAACACACTAACTCAGCAAAGTTGTCTGTTTTGTGTTGCGGAGTGGATTTGACCCCACGCATTTCATAGAGCTTCACCGGTATTCCCTGTTGGGCAATCTGGTAAGCCGCTTCTGAGCCAGCAAGGCCCGCACCGATAACATTGATATAAGATTGAGACACGACACTAATACCTCTTTGGGTGGAACCTAAGTTCATATTCAAACAATCCACTGGACTGTTTGACACCCACAAATCTTTCTAATTTACTACTCGGTCTATTATACCAAAAAGGCAATGAAAAAGACAGGAAGGCTCCTCCCCTCCTGTCTAAACTTTCGTCTATTATTTTTTTCTTACAAACACAACCAGGCTGCAAAGAGCGCAGATAGAATACTGAATAAGGAGCCAATCAAGTAATACTCCGCGAAGGCTGGGTTCTCCGAAATTTTATTGTAGCGAGCGATGGACTTGGCAGTAAAGACTAGCCCGATAGAAGCAAATTGCCCATACACGAGACAAGCGCCAATCACCATACGCTCTAAGAAGCCAATCATGGATCCTGCTCCAGTAATCGTATCCATTTTGTTTTTCTTTTTCATGTTTGGTTGGTATTTGGCAAAAAGAATTTTAAAAGCAATATTGGTAGGTTTTCCCACTAGGAGGACATAAAAAATCAGATTTAAAGTGTCCAAAGGCAGATAGGTCGTGCCATTCTTCGCTCCAAAAAGGACTAGGCTAGTAATGATACCGACATGTAAGAATTGATCTAGCGCAAAAGTCCAAGAAGTTTTCAGTTTTAACCTTTTTGAAGCCATGGCTTGCCAGCATCTATTCCCGCATGAGTCAGCAAAATGATCAAGCAAATCCACCACAAGTCTAGATGAACAAGCACCACAACAATTAGAGGCAAAGCCACATAGAGAATATGAAGGCCTAACACCTTCTTATCCCGATCCTTGCGATCCGCCATCTTTTGGCTTTGAAAATAATAATCTGATAACAAATGACAAAGCAACAAGAGAATCAAATAGGGATTCGTTACAATGTTAGATAATCCGGTCATGGCCATCTCCTTTCGCTAGAGCTTGGATACTAGTAAGAGCAGCTGCTCTCCCCCGCAGATACACGCGAATACTGCTACTCTTTAATCGTTTCGACAGAGCACTTGGCTGGATGGCTAGTGATTGGGCCAATTCCTGCTGACTAAAGGTTTCGCTATAGACAGATCTCTTTAAAAGATCCAGCAGGATTTCTTCCTGACTGCCACGCCAACCCGAACGAATGGCCTCTCCTGACGCAATGAGGGCGTTCACCAATAAATCCTTACTGTCGTTTCCACTTGAAAAATAGATCTGGGTATTGCCATAATCATTTTTCTGATGAACTAGATTGATGGCTGCGCGTGCATTCCAATAGGCTGGTCCATCTGCCCCAATACTTTGCAAGGGATCAATAGCCGTTACAATCTCTCCAAGTCCGATACCAAAACGAAGTTGAGTCGGGCTTAGTTCGGAACGTAAGGTATCGATGATTTGAAAAACCGGAGCATCCACTTTTAAAAGCGCCTGAAACTCATCGCCCAGGGTCAAGGTAAAGCAGGATGCAAAGTAATCTCCAAAGAGTTCATTCATCTTTCGAAGTGTTTTTTCTAACTGTTTTTGCAGGTTGAAACGTTCTTGAACCATTTTTGAATCAATGACATCTGCAATCAAAGCAAGATACATAAGCCCACCTCCTTATGTCTATTATAACGAAAAAAAATAAAAATGTCTATTATAACAGACATTTGACAAAATTGCCGTTATAATAGACATAAAATCATTCTAAAACCTTATTTCACTTTTTCTTCTTCGTAGTCGCCATTGCTACATACGACTTGCTTCCCGCCACCACGGACTTTCTTTTCAACCAAATACTGACCACATTTTGGACAGTCACGGCCGATGGGCTTGTCCCAAGAAGTGAATTCACATTCTGGGTAGCGATTGCAGCCATAGAAGATACGGTTCCGTTTTGTTTTACGCTCGATGATTTGTCCCTGATGACAGTTTGGACATTCCACCCCAATTTCTTTGACAATCGCTTGGGTATGACGACAATCTGGGAAGTTGCTACAAGCATAGAACTTACCATAACGTCCTAATTTGATGACCATAGGGCTTCCACAAACCTCACAGTCAAAACCAGCTGGTTCATCTTTGATTTGGATTTTTTCCATCTCTTCTTCAGCCTTGGCGACTTCTTTAGAGAATGGTTTGTAGAAGGCATCAATGACTTTTTGCCACTGCTCTTTCCCAACTTCGACATCATCCAGTTTCCCTTCCATCTCTGCAGTGAAGGTTACATTGACGATATCAGGGAAGAATTCAACGATCAATTTATTAACGATTTCCCCTAGTTCCGTTGGTTCAAACCGTTTTGCCACCAGCTTCACGTAGTATCGTTTTTGAATAGTTTCAATGGTTGGTGCATAGGTTGAAGGGCGGCCTACTCCATTTTCCTCCAGCGTCTTAATCAAGGTCGCTTCAGAATAACGGGCAGGTGGTTGGGTAAAGTGTTGCTCAGGTTTGCTATTGACCTGAGTAACGGTATCGCCCTCTACCATATCCGGCAACATCTTGTTCTTATCCGAATCATTGTAAATAGCTAAATAACCGTCAAATTTCACCTGACTCCCATTCGCCGTATATTGAACCCCATTTTGACCTAACCGGACGTTCATGGTATCAAAGACAGCTGCGGTCATCTGACTAGCGACAAAACGGTTCCAGATCAAGGTGTAAAGCTTGAGCTGATCCTTGTCTAGATACTTGGCAATTTTCTCAGGCGTATTGTGGACGCTAGAAGGACGAATGGCTTCGTGGGCATCTTGGGCACCGGAAGCATTTTTCACCCGACTACCGTGCTTGGAATACTTCTCTCCAAAGCGATCTACGATAAAGCTAGCTGCTTCATTTTGCGCAACCGGACTAATCCGTGTGGAGTCTGTACGCATGTAAGTAATCAAACCTTGAACACCTGATCCAATATTAATTCCTTCGTACAACTGCTGAGCCACCATCATGGTCTTACGCGTACGGAAGTTGATCTTATTGGCAGCATCCATCTGCATGGAAGAAGTTGTATATGGAAGTGGAGCATTCCGACGACGCTCTTTCTTTTCAACTTTTTCGACGGTGAAATTCTTACCATTTAAGCGATCAAGGACAGCTTTTACATCTTCATTCGTATGGAGCTTCATCTTCTTACCATCAATCCCATAAAAACTAGCTTGGAATTGTTTGGTTCCTTTTTTGAAGACGCCATCGATAGTCCAGTATTCTTCCGGTTTGAAATCATTAATTTCATTTTCACGATCAATGATTAATTTAAGAGCAACAGATTGCACGCGCCCTGCAGAAAGACCTTTTTTGACCTTTTTCCAAAGAATTGGAGAGATCGAGTACCCTACAATCCGGTCCAAGACCCGACGAGCTTGTTGGGCATCAACTAGGTCCGTATTGATTTGGCGCGGTTCTTTGAAGGCATTTTTGACCGCATCCTTAGTAATTTCATTAAAGACAACTCGGTTCTTTTCATTGGCATCCAAGTTTAAAATATGGGCTAAATGCCAAGAAATAGCTTCTCCCTCACGGTCCGGGTCACTCGCGAGAAAGACTTGTTTAGCCTTTTTGGCCTCTTTTTTCAAATCATTGATCAAGGGGCCTTTACCGCGAATATTGATGTACTCTGGTTCATAGTTGTTGTCAAAATCAATCGACATGGTCGATTTTTTCAGGTCACGAATATGACCCACACTTGCCATTACTTTATAGTTACGACCAAGATATTTCTCGATTGTTTTCGCCTTAGCAGGAGACTCCACAATCACCAAATTTTTCTTGGTTGTACTGCTTTTCTTTTTTGTTTTTGTCACCACGTTTTATCCCTCTGAATTGTATAAATCTCATTGAGTTTAATACATTTTAAGAAAGATGTCAACTAGGAACTTCTCCTATAGGGAAATCACCATTCGTATTTCAATTCATCAAGAATGTCCTGGCCTGATGTGACAAGCTTTGCGCCTTCTTGAATCAAGTGATGGCAACCAGCAGATTTTCCATCTAAAATATTTCCCGGAACAGCAAAGACGTCACGTCCTTCTTCCATAGCTCTCTCACAAGTGATCAAACTTCCAGAACGAAGTCGCGCCTCTGCTACAATCACGGCTTGACAGAGTCCCGCGATGATGCGATTTCTCTCGGGAAAATGAAACTTAAGCGGCGCCTGTCCCGGCCCATACTCGCTCAAGACAAGATGGTGTTCGCTCATGTGTGTCTGTAATCTTTGATTGCTCTTAGGATAAAAGACATCCAGACCTGTTCCAATTACTCCGATAGTCTTTCCACCATTGCGAATGCTGGCATAATGGGCTGTCGCATCAATCCCCTTAGCAAGTCCACTAACAATGACCAATTCATTTCCAAGTTCCTTAATAATTTTCTCTACCGAACGAACTCCTTCTCGCGTCGTCTCCCGAGCACCAACGACTGCTATTTTTGGTTCTGCTAACAAATTCAGATTTCCTTGGTAAAAAAGAAGAACAGGCGGATTGTATATCTGCATCAATGATTCCGGATAGTCTGGATCAAAAATAGATAGCGATGGGAATCGTTCAAATTCTTTGCGTAACTGCTCTTCATCCAGTTGTCGGTATTGCTCCACAAATCGGATGATACTACGACAACGAGCCAGCCTAGCCATCTCTTCTAAACTAGGATAGGATTGTTCTTTCTTACAGTGGGCCAAGACTCTCAAGACTTGCTCATTTGATAAACCGGCTGATTTTAATTTATAGATTTCAAATTTCTCCATGGTCACCTTCTACTTCCTCTTACTTATCTATTCGAAAAAGAAAAGAAAAAAAGCTCTATTTCTAAAACTTTTTTTGACTGGTAGAAGAATAAAAGTAAGATGCGGCTCCAAGGAGGTTGCTTTCATTATGGAAACGAGCAGCTTGGATAGGTAAAGCTTCAAATGTATCATGATCTTTCTGAGCAAGCAAGTTTTGGTATTGGTAAATAATACCAGAGATCAGTTTTTCTTGACTACTAATCCCTCCTCCAATCGTCACTTTCTCAAGCAAGAGCAAGGTTTGAAGATTGAAAATCAAAATGGCAATATCGCGGCAATAAGCCTGAAACAAGGAATCTAGCTCCTCATTGACTCCTTTATCGATTTCTTTAAAAACAGCAAGACCATCTGCCTTGTCAAGGTTCAACAGTTGACTAGCTTTCTCAACGAAATGAACAGCTGAACCAGTGTTTTCCAAGAGATTAGAAATTCCCTTCAAAAAGAGTTCTCGATGAAAGCGTCGATCTTCTGGTGTCTTTTCCGACGGATCAATCGATCGACCACGAATGTGTTCCGTGAGTTGCCATCCGTTCAAAGCTCTCCATTAGAAAGAAGGGCAAGACCAACTCCTGTCCCCAAGACCAAGGTGGCTCCGCAAGGACAATCTTGAAGGTTACCAAGTCTTGCTTCTGCTAGTCCTGCTGCATCACCATCATTTATAACGGTTACTGGTAAATCAAAGTTTTGCTTCAGCCTACTAGCTAAGGGAATGTTTCGCAAATAAGGGATAAGGCCACCTCGAAAAACAAAGCCAAGGGTCTTTTGGATCTCACCCGGACAAGAAATGGCGATTCCGTCAATTTGTTCCCGAACAGGATCAACAATTCCTTCTAATCCTTGCCAAAACTCCTCAATCGTAGGTGGCGTCGGGATCTTGTCTGTATGAACCAAGTGATCGTTCTGATCCATCAGACCGTACTTTATAAAGGTTCCCCCAATATCAATGGTTAGTAGCATAGCCTAGTCCTCACAAATCGATTTGATAGGTTCAAATGAACGCCGATGGATAGGCGTTATTCCCAATTTTTGGAGCCCAGCCAGATGCTTGGCGGTTCCATAGCCAGCGTTCTGTGCAAAATCATAGCCTGGATACTCTTGGTCATATGTTTCCATCATCTGATCCCGTGTCACCTTAGCCACAATAGAGGCCGCCGCGATAGACAGGGAATTCGCATCCCCTTTGATGATGGATGTCTGAGAAATAGGAAGATCCAGTTTCATGGCGTCAATCAAAAGATGCCGGGGTTGAGGATTTAGCTGACCAATGGCCTCTATCATGGCCAATTTTGTAGCTTCATAGATATTGACCTGGTCAATCACATGATTATCCTTAACACCTATTCCTATCGCAATAGCATGTTCTAGGACAGCCTCATAGATTTCCTTATGCTTGGACTTTGGAATCTTTTTACTATCGTTGAGCCCAGAAATCTTACAACCTTTAGGCAAGATGACAGCAGCTGCAACAACTGGTCCTGCCAAGGGTCCACGTCCCACTTCATCGACGCCAGCAATGAGCTGAATCCCTTGTCCATAGAGTTCTTTTTCATAGGCTAGCATGCCTTCCAAACGCGCGTCTTCCTCTAAACACTTTTGGATTTCTCTTTTTCGCTTTGCAACCGCTTGGATAACACCAGATCGATCATCCTTTTCCAATTCAGAAAACAATGGATCGTTTAACTGCTGAATTTGTGCTAATTGTTCTTTAATTTCCTTAATGGTTGCCATTCATCTCCCCTACGCGATCCAGCGTATACCGTCCCAATTTCCCATCGCGGACATCCTTGACAAAGACTTGGTAAAAACGGTCGTAATCCTCACGGAAACCTAATTTCTTCGTCATCTCCATGATAATGTCAGGTGCTTCTTGCTCCAAATCCATTTGTTTAAACGTTCTTGCAACACTGCTGGATAATGTTCTTTAAAATAGTTGAGTCCAAAGATGGTCACTTCGTCCATCGGAAGCAACTGGTCCTTGATCGCTCCGGTCAAGGCAAGTTTCAAGGCTACCTCTTCATCTTCAAACTTTGGCCAGAGAATCCCTGGTGTATCCAAGATTTCAAGGTCTTTATTCGTTTTCAACCATTGTTGCCCCTTGGTCACCCCTGGTTTATTCCCAACAACTGCGATCTTTTTCCCTGCTAAACGGTTCATCAAAGTCGATTTACCAGCGTTGGGAATCCCAATGATCATGGTCCGAAGGGTTTCAATCTGAATCCCTCGTTCCTTTTGACGAGCAATTTTATCGGCCATCAAGCTCTTAGCAGCATCTGTGACCTTCTTAACCGTCGATTGCTCTTTGGAGTTGATCGCCAAAGTTTTGATCCCTTGTGACTCAAAATAGTCCTGCCATTCTTTTGTTGCGACAGGATCTGACAAGTCTACCTTGTTCAGAATCATCAACTTAGGCTTGTCACCAACAATTTTTGTCAACATGGGATTTTGGCTCGATAGCGGCAAACGAGCATCTACCAGAACCGTCACAAAATCCACGAATTTCAAATTTTCTTGTACTTGTCTTCTTGCTTTGGACATATGTCCAGGAAACCATTGAATAGTTGCCATGTTCTCCATTCCTTTCCAGTTCAATCTCCTCTATTATACCATGTTTTATAGAATTCTCTGTCTCTAACGAAAACATAAAAATGAAGCTACCTAGGTAACTTCATTTTAGTATTCTAGCGAACTTGCTCAAAATGCAAATGCACGGCAATGTGGTCACCATAGCCACTACGTTCCAAATCGCGTTGCAAGCGATAAGAAATATAATGTTCAGCAATGGTAATATACCCAGCACCAAGTAAACGATGCTCTACCATGGATTGGATCATGCTGATCGTCGCACGTTCCACTTTAGCTTCTTCCAAATCCATCACAACTTTCTTGGTCACTTGCGCCAAGTTTTGGCGAAGATCATCCGTTAAGACATATACAGTTTGAGCTGCTTTTAAAACGGCTTGGTAGATTTTATCTGGATCAAATTCTACCACTTCTCCACTACGTTTAATGACTTCCATCTTTTTCTCCTTGGTCTTCAATATACTTCTATTATCTTAATAAATAGCGGATTTGTCAAGAATCTAAAATATCAATAATCCGGTCTTAAAACACCCGTAATAATTTCTTTACTTGCATGGTAATCCCCATCCACTACAACCTTGATAATACGCCTCGCTTCCTCAGCAGGTGCTGGCACCAAAGGTAAACGAGTCGGTCCTGCTTCAAAGCCCATATAGTTCAAGACTGCTTTAACTGGAGCTGGACTTGGATAAGAGAAGAGAGCATTGACTTTAGGGATGAATTGGCGTTGGATAGCCGCTGCCTTTTTAATATCATTGTGCTCGATCGCTTGGAACATTTCGTACATCTCATCCCCATTGGTATGGGACGCTACTGAAATCACCCCATCTGCCCCTAAGTTCATGGCATGAAAAGCATCCCCATCTTCCCCTGTATAGACGAGGAACTCCTCTGGCTTGTGCTCAATTAAATAAGCCATATTGGCAAGAGTCGTACATTCTTTGACCCCAATGATATTTGGATGTTCGGCCAAACGGAGCATGGTTTCTGGTGTCATTTCAACAACCACGCGCCCTGGGATGTTATAGATAATAATAGGTAAGTTAGAAGCGTCTGCAATAGCCTTAAAATGCTGGTACATTCCTTCTTGAGAAGGTTTGTTGTAGTATGGAACAATGGCCAAACCAGCAGCAAAACCACCAAACTGATCTACTTCCTTTACAAACTCAATAGAATCTCGGGTTTCATTGGTCCCGACACCAGCAATTAAAGGAACCCGTCCATTGACCACCTTTTGCACTGCCGCAAACAATAAAAGTTCCTCATCGTGGGTCAAGGTCGGACTTTCTGCTGTAGTACCAGCCAAAAGGATCCCATCTGTATGGTGAGCTAAGAGATGTTCGATAAGCGGAGGAATTGCCTCAAAATTAATCGAACCATCTTCATGGAAAGGAGTAATAAAGGCGGTGATCATTTTACAATCTTTTAAATCTTGATAGGACATAGGAAAACCTTTCTCTATATAAGAAAGAGGCTGGGGCATACTTGCCTTTGCCTCCTGTTCTGTTCGTAAAATAAGTAAATTCGCTAGATAACGAAGAAGAAATCAAACTCTTCGAGTTACTGATTTCTTTTCATGACGCAGTGGTTGATTGGAACTACTCATGTTTCCAACATTCGTACTTCCTAATCAACTGTGCGGGGGCGAAACTACGAAATCAAACTCTTCGAGTTACTGATTTCTGTTTTGCTCCCTATTTCAATTCAAATTTTAATTCTGTAGTTGGACGAACCAAGCCACGTTCATGAAGAGTTTCGGCGATTTGGACTGAGTTCCAAGCGGCACCTTTTAGGAGGTTATCTGAAACAACCCACATGTGGATTCCTTTTTCAGCATCCAAGTCTTTGCGGATTCGTCCGACAAAGGTATCGCGTGAGCCAACAGCATTAACGGCTTGTGGATAGATTTGATGAGCAACATCATCTTCCAAGACAGCACCTGGAAAGGCAGCAATCGCCGCTTTCACTTCTTCAATTGGTGCTACTTCTTTGGTTTCAATGTAAACAGACTCTGAGTGAGCTGACAAGACAGGGATACGTACACATGTTGCTGATACGGCAATGCTATTGTCTTCCATAATTTTCTTGGTTTCATTTGTCATCTTCATCTCTTCATAAGTGTAGTCATTATCAGTGAAGACGTCAATTTGAGGAAGAGCGTTGAAAGCAATTGGGTAGTGTTTCTTGTCGCCACCTGATGGCAAGATCTCTGCCTTCACATCACGAGGATTGACCCCATCATTCAAAACTTCTTTCAACTCACGTTGAGTTTCAAGAATAGCTCCCATACCAGCCCCTGAAACAGCCTGGTAAGTGGATACAATAATGCGGTCCAAGCCCCATTTGACGAACCGGCTCAAGAGCCACCATCATTTGAATGGTTGAGCAATTTGGGCAAGAAATGATTCCGTTGTGAGCGTCAAGCGCATGGGCGTTCACTTCAGGAACAACCAATGGGACATCTGGATTTTGACGGAAGTAAGAAGTATTATCCACGACTACTGCACCTGCTTTAACGGCGTATGGTGCATATTTAGCTGAGGTAGATCCACCAGCTGAGAAGAGTGCAATATCAACACCTTCAAAAGCGTCCTCTGTTGTTTCTTCGATCGTCACATCTTGACCTTTAAATTGCAAGACTTTCCCTGCAGAACGTGCAGACGCAAGGTAGCGAATCTCATCGATTGGAAGAGTTGATTCTTCCAACATTTTGATCATTTGAGCACCAACGGCACCTGTAGCACCTACAACAGCAACTGTGTATCCCATAGTAAATCCTCTTTCGAAATTTTCTAAAAATTTATGAATTTCAACTATTATACTATTTTTCCCAGTAAATGAAAAAGACTTATTTGTATTTGAAGAAACAAAAAAACCGATCTTAAATCGGTTTTTTTTTCTGAATAAAATCAAATTTTTTTATCCAAGTTTAATGGATTTCATAATCCAAATCACTCAAGTCCTTCTTCCCTTGCGTCTCTTCCAATAAAAATGGAACTTGTGACAAGCCTTTGATCCCGGCAACAAGAGATGTTGGGAAGGTTACAATGGCTTGGTTGATTTGACTAATGTTGCTATTTACAATGCGTTTAGAAGCTGCCAAATCTTCATTTTCGTCAGCAATTTCTTTTTGCAAGGCCAAGAATTGATTAGAAGACAAGAGCTCTGGATAATTCTCACCCACTGCTCGAATTTGTGCCAAGACATCATTTTGATTAGCAATAACTTGGTTGGATTCTTGGATGGACGCACCTTGACGAAGAGCGACCAATTCCGTGAAGACCTTTTCCTCATGTTTGGCATAGGCCTTAGCTGCCTTCAACATTTCCGAAATGGTATCGTAGCGTTTCACCAGAGTGATATCGACCGTTCTTTTTGATTCTTCAATCATGACCTGATAACGGTTCAAACGGTTGCTTTCACCGATAAACCACATAACAATTACAAGAGCAAAAACGATAATGGCAATTATTAAAGCTGACATAGTTATTCTCCTTTAAATATATTGGTTAATTCATCAATGAGATCAATCTCCCTACAGAGTTTTTGATACTCTGCAGCAATCGAAAGACTTTCGATAGCGTCTTTTCTATTTGGGGTTGGGAAAAGGTAGCGGTCAGTATATAAGGAAATATAGAGTCTATCTTGTACCAAATACACACACATAGCATTTTGAGAAATTTGCTGATCAAACCATTCTAAGATCTTAGGTTTTAGGAATTTTCGAGCAGCCAGTTCATCTGTACAATAGATATTGTAGTTTTCATTGTTTTGAATATCTTCTGTTTCAATTTGGACTTCATTAGGTCCAGCACCCGGATAGTCTCCTTTTAGTTCTCTTTTTAAAAAGAAAGATTTCTTGGTTGGAACAACTCTCAAGTGCCCTGGAAATGAGATTGGAGCTTTTAAAGAAAAAACCTGACCAGAAAAATCTTCAACTTCTTCTCTGACCGTATGAGTTTCCCCGTTAGAGTCTCTCTTGATTCGCGTCTCAATGTGGTAAGCGTAGAGATTGGCTACTACGAGATTCTTTTCATCATGGAAGGACAGTTGATTAAAGAGATCGAATTTAGTCGATCTCGGACTAATGACCTCCAAAACATCCATAGGGTAGTTAGCTGTCAAAGTTAGCTCTACTTGAGGAAAAACTTCTTTCAAAATCGGACACAGAAATTCATTGATATAGATCTCATCATTTGTGCGAATTTTATCACCAAATAGGGTCTTCCTTTTCATATATTGCGGCCAATAATAAAAAACGATACCTAACAAGATCGGAATGATAGCCTTTAACTTGAATAGGGCGAAGAAAAACATCGCTAGAAGAATCCCCACTATCGTAGCCGTCTTCCACTGAAGATTACTGGTCATCTGTTTCTTCATCAACAAGAGTTTATCCTGAAATTGTTTTGAACCTTCCAACTCATTGATTCGTTGGAATTTTTCCTGGGACCACTTGCTAGTTGGATTATTTTGATCATCCATCCGAATCATCTCCTTTCAAGCACCAATGAGCTTCCTAACTGCCTTCCATTTACCCCATTATATCATTGAAAAATCTAGGAAGCAACTATATTTCTGTAGGAAACAAATAAGTTTAGAAAAACAAAAAAATCCCCAACCAAATGGTTAGGGATTTGAGGCATCTTTTGATGAGAACAGCCGGTTCACACAACTGTTCAAGGTCCGCTCCTGCGTTACAATTAAATGTAGACCTCCTCAGCGCAAAAGGCTCCTAAGAGCCAATCGACTCATCGCATGAAACTAGTTTACCATGGAGAACTCATCCTGTCAAGAAGCTAGCACCTAGCTTCTTTTTTGTATTTTCAAGAGAGAAGCTGACACCTATCTTCTCTCTCCTACTTCTTTCAAGGTATTGATAGGCCCTTCGATGGTCTTTTGCATCCAGATGATATCATGCCATTGTTCAAACTTGTAGCCCACTTTTGGAAAATGCGCCACTTAGACATAGCCCCGCTTTTCATGCATAGCAATACTAGCCACGTTTGGGAGGGCAATACAAGCCAAAGCGTAAATAACCTCGTGCTTTCAACTCCTCTTCTAAGGCATCATAAAGAGCTGATCCAATTCCTTGTCCTCTGGCTTCTTTGGAAATGTAGATGGATAATTCCACAGTCCAATCGTAGGCAGCGCGTGCATAATAGGTTGAAGCATAGGCATAGCCCACGACTATTCCCTCTTCTTCTGCGACTATATAAGGAAAATGAGCCAGCGTCTGCGTGATACGCTCTTCAAATTCTTGGACAGTCGGTACATCGACCTCAAAGGTAATGGCAGTCTCTGTCACATAGGGTTGATAAATAGCTCGAATAGCCTTTGCATCAGCAAACTGAACGGAACGAATGTTCATGGTATCTCCTTTTCGAATACTCCTAGTATAACGAGAAGCCCGTCAACTGTCAATCAATGCCTGCCTGAAAAATTCCCTTTTCCTTCTATTTCACAAACAAAAAGAGGCTGGAGCCTTTTGGTCCAACCTCTTAGCAAAGAATGATGATCTAGTCTTCTTTCTTTGAAAACTGACTATTATAGAGTTCATAATAGAAGCCCTTGTCTGCCAACAAGGATTGGTGATTCCCTTGCTCAATAATTTGGCCATCTTTGAGCACTAGGATTTTATCCGCTTCTTGAATGGTCGACAAGCGGTGAGCGATGACAAAGCTGGTCCGTCCCTTCATTAAGTTCTTCATGGCTTTTTGAATCAAGAGCTCTAAACGCGTATCAACGGAAGACGTTGCTTCGTCCAAAATCAAGATCTTTGGATCAGCAAGAAGCGCACGTGCAATGGTTAGGAGTTGCTTTTGTCCCAGAGAAATATTGCTAGACTCCTGGTTCATTTCCATGTTGTAACCACCAGGCAGGGTCCGGATAAAGTGATCAACATTGGCCGCCTTTGCAGCTTCCACAATTTCTTCATCCGTCGCTTCCAAATTCCCAAAACGAAGATTTCCTTGATGGTCCCTTCAAATAACCAGGCATCTTGAAGGACCATTCCAAATTGCTTGCGGTAATCCTGACGGGAAATATGTCGAATGTCATGACTGTCTACTGTGATGGAGCCTGCTGTTACATCGTAGAAACGCATCAGCAAATTAATGAGGGTTGTTTTTCCAGCACCAGTTGGTCCAACAATGGCCACCATTTCACCCGGTTTGACCTCTAAATTGAAATCCCGAATCAACGGTTTATCCGCTACATATTGGAAATCCACATGTTTAAAGATCACTTGACCAGTCAAATCTTCAGTAAGAGCCTCTGTGACCTCTTCTGCTTCATCCGGTTCATCCATGACTTGGAAAATCCGATCCAGCGAAGATTTGGCACTTTGCAGCTGGCCAGCTAATTGGGTCAAATTTTGAATGGGTTGATTGATCTGCCAGACATATTGAACGAAAGCCTGCATATTCCCGACCGTTAAACGCCCTGCCAATACTTGCAAACCACCCATCAGAGCAACGATCAAGTAAGTCAGATCAGAAATACCATTTAAGACCGGCATCATCAAACCTGAAATGAAATTAGCCTTAAAGCCAACCTCTTTCAGCTGTTGGGTAATCGCATGAAACTCTTCTTGAGAAGACTCTTCTCTTACATAGAGCTTGAGGACATTAAAGCCCGTCAAATTCTCTTGAACAAAGCCGTTCATAGTTCCTAGAACATCTGCTTGCTGCTTGAAGTAGGGCTGTGATTTCTTCATAATATAACGGGCACTCAAGTAGGTGATTGGAATGGAGAGAATCACCACCAAGCCCAATTGAAGGTTCAAATAAAGCACCATGCCGATGACAAAGAGTAAGGTAAAGACGGCATTAACAATCTGCAAAAAAAGATTGCTGCAGAGCATTGGAGACTGTTTCGACGTCGCTAGTAAAGCGCCCCAGAAGGTCCCCAAACTGATGACGGTCAAAATAAGACACAGGAATCCGATTGATTTTATGAGATAAATCATTTCGCATATCCTGAATCGTCTTTTGAACCGCATTGGTCATGAAATAGTTGGAATAGTAAGAACCTAATTCATAAAAGACCCCACGAATCAAATAGAGCGTCATAATGATCGCAATATAAGTAGCATTCAGATTAGCTCCAGGCACTCCTTTAGCCATATCCAATAGGTTTTTAGTTAATTCTGTAATCGCAAGCCCTAAGACAAAGGGTTCGACGACACTCATGATAACACTGATGATTTTTAGAAAGATGGACAAGCAAACTTCAAATCGATAAGCTTTCAAATAGGTCCATAGTCGACTAAAACTATTTTGTTCTTGTTTCATTTGCTTCTCCTTTCTATTCTTCCGTGAGGGATGGGCTACTATTTAGCTGGAATTAGCAATTTCGCGATAGATTTCATTGCTTTCCATCAACTCTTCGTGTGTCCCACGTCCCACGATCTCACCTTGATCCAAGACAATAATTTGATCTGCATCCATGATGGTACCCACACGTTGAGCCACGATCAAGACTGTCGCATCACCTGTCACATCTTTCAAACGCTTGCGCAAGGTTGCATCCGTCTTGTAATCCAAGGCAGAGAAGGAATCATCAAAGATAAAGATATCTGGATCTTTAACGACAGCACGGGCGATGGACAAGCGTTGTTTTTGCCCTCCCGATAGGTTACTTCCGCCCTCTGCTAAATGCGTGTCGAAGCGTTCCTCCCGACTATCTATAAATTCTTTAGCTTGAGAGATATCAGCCGCTTTTTCCAACTCTTGCACAGATGCATCTTCTTTTCCGTAGCGAAGATTTTCTGCGATGGTCCCTGTAAAAAGTAGGGCCTTTTGCGGAATAAACCCAATCTTTTGCCGAAGAGCCTTGAGATTGTATTCACGCACATCCACGCCGTCAACCAAAATCTTCCCAAGTGTGACATCGTAGAAACGAGGAATTAACTGCACAAGGGAAGACTTCCCTGAACCGGTCGAACCGATAAAGGCGATGGTTTCACCTGGTTTCGCTTTAAAGGAAATGTTGTGCAGAACCGGACTCTCTGTCTCACCTGGATAGGCAAAGGTGACATTGTCGAATTCTAAATAGCCATGTGTTGCTCCTTCCGTCACACCATTTTCATTCGGATCAATCGAAATTGGCATATCCATGACTTCCTTGAGACGACGGCTAGAAACCGCTGTACGAGGATACATGGTGAAAAGATTGGCTAAGAAAAGGAAGGATAAGAGCGCGTGAAAACTATACTCGATAAAAGCAACCAGATCCCCAATTTTTAAACTTCCATCATGAAGAGGGTCCAAAGCAAACCAAACAATCGCTACAATCATAGCAATAATAATCTGTACAAATAGGGGTTCTGTTAAACCGGTTAATTTAAAGAGCTTATTTGAGTTTTCTGCGTAGATGTCATTTTCAGCCGCAAATTTATCTTCCTGGAAATCCTCCCGAGTAAAAGCACGAATCACTCGAAGTCCAGTTAAATTCTCGCGAGCAAACTGATTCAGCCGGTCCAAGGTCTTTTGTTGCTTCTCAGAAAGTGGACGCGTATTCACCGCTACATACCAAACAACGACCGAAAGGAAGGGAACTGACACAGCTACGATCCAAGCTAGAGAAGGACTGGTGGTCAGGATCAAGAGGATACTTGAAGCCATCATCAAGGGTGTAATCACCCCCATCTTCAACATGGAATCTGTAAATTGCATCAAAACAAAGGCATCCGAGGTGATACGAGTGACTAAGGATGAGACCCCGATCTGCTCATACTCGCGATGGGAATACTCCTGCAATTTCGCATAGAGATCATTGCGCATATCACGTACCATAGTAGTGGTTAGCTGACCGACAGCATAAGACAAGACAATCCGTCCCACGATCCCTAGCAAGATGATCACAAACATGATCCATCCCCAGAAATACAGCCGATCCACATCACGCGGATTGATGCCTTCATCAATCATTCGAGCTAGAATCGTTGGCAATCCCAAATTGACAATGACAAAAAGTACCGCTGAAAATAAATTCAGGGCTAGCCACTTGGGATACTTTTTCAAGTAAGACCAAATATAAAGCATAGGCGACTCTCCTTTTTCATAAATGATAACCTTGATCACACAGAAAAGAGGGAGCGAGACGGAATAAATTTTAAGCACAATTTATTCCTGCCCCAATCCCATCTGTAGTCTCACTCATTATACCAAACCTTCCCCAAAAGTAAAGCAAAAGAACAGGTTTCCCTGCTCTTTACTTGCTTTATTTCGTACGTTTGAATTTAGCGTTTTTCAGAATAATAAGATCCCCTTGGTCGCTAGAACTTAACTTAGATAGATCAACTGTCAAATAGTCACCATCGACCTTGTAGGTAATCTTTTCATCACTACCATTTTTGACGTGATTGTTTTCTCTTTTTGATTGATTTTGACATCATAAGATCGCTCATTCTTTTGACCAAGGACTTCACCCGCAATGTTGAGGGTTCCTTTTGAATCTTTGATCTTAATAGAAACTTCAAAATTAATAACGTCTCCAATAGACTCTAATTGACTACCTGATAAGCCTTGCTCCTCAAGAATTTTCTTGAGTTCAGTTTTTGATGGTTTATAGACATAAGTCCCGTTATCACTTTTGGCACCACAAGCTACCAAGAGAACTGCTGCAAAAACTGCAACAAAACCTAACATAAGCCGTTTAACAGTTTTCATAAATATCCTCCTCATGTACGTTATAATCAGATTTTTATCATTATTTAAATACTAATACAAGTTATTCTAAAGAAGAAAAAGAACAGGTTTCCCTGCTCTTTACTTGCTTTATTTAGTGCGTTTAAGTTTAGCATTTTTAAGAATAAGAAGATTCGCTTGGTCGCTAGAACTCAACTTAGATAAATCAAATGTTAATTCATCGCCTTTGATGTTGTATTTCAACTCCATATCACCATAAGAACGTTTTAATGATTTTGTCTTTTGATCAACTTTCAAATCCAATTTGATTGGCGCTTCTTTCCCAGCTATCTTTTGATTAATATTTAAATCGCCTTTTGAATCTTTAATAGTCAATTCAATAGTAACTTTCGCATCTTTTAATACTTCAGATTCTGAATCTTGACCTAGTATCTGACCAAGATTCGTCTCCATTTTGTAAGTCCCATTATCACTCTTTGAACCACAGGCCACTAAAAGAAAAGCTGCAAAAACAGTAGTAAATACTAAAATAAGTTGTTTTATGTGTTTCATAATAAATCTCCTTAAATTTATATCCCCATTTTATCATTATTTTATTACTAATTCAAGATAATATAAAAAAATAACAAAAGAGCAGGTTCCCCTGCTCTTTACTTGCTTTATTTAGTACGTTTGAATTTAGCGTTTTTGAACATTTCCAAAGTGGCTGCGCTACCTGAACTATCCTGTCCAGATAAATCAAAGGTAAATACATCGCCTGAAACCTTGTATTTAATCTTTTCACCTTCACCTGTTTTAGCTTGGAATGTTTTAGCTTGTTGGTCCACTTTCACTTCATAAGATTGGTCCATCTTATTTCCCAATGCTTCACCTTTAATGCTAATGCTACCTTTTTTATCTTTAATAGTAACAGAAACTTCTAGTTTCACTTGATCAAGCAATGCTTCTACAGATGAGTCTGTCACGCCTTGTTCTCCAAGAATCTCCTTCACTTCAGTTTTTGATGGTTTGTAGACATAAGTCCCATTATCACTTTTGGCACCACAAGCTACCAAAAGAACTGCTGCAAAAACGGCAACAAAAGCTAAAAGAATGCGTTTAAAGTTTTTCATAACTTCTCCTTTTTAGTTAGAATATGCCTATTATATCAACAATTTCAATACACCGCAATGAAAGTTTACAAATGTCATATTCTTGTAATATTTCTTGTATAAATAAAGAAATATAAAAAAGCAGGATGTAAATCCCGCCCTGACTGATTATTTAACTTTTTTGAACTTAGCAATTTTCATGTAGTTTTTAAACATGTCTGTGTCACCCATCAAAGAATTCTTCACATCCTTAATCGTTAACACATTTCCTGAAACTTGATAAGTAATTTCTGCTTTTCCATACTCATTTTCTGAGACAAGAGTTTTTGCTTTTTGGTCTACTTCCAAATCAATCACTTGATTCACATTTTGTCCAGCTGCATTCGTGTTCACTTTCATCTCACCTTTCTTATCATTGATAGTAATAGAAATAGTGAATGTGTAATTATCGCCTATCAAAGATTGAAATTCACTTGGCATAATTTCTTTGATTTCATCTTTAGTAGGCTCAAACACGTAAGTCCCATTATCGCTTTTAGCACCACAAGCTACAAGGAAAACCGCACCAACTGCTAACAAAACAGCAAAGACAAGACGTTTAAAGTATTTCATCAGAAATCTCCTTTTTTGTTTATAGGAACTATTTTATCAAAAAAATAGAAGTCTAACAATATAATAAATTAGTAAGAACTTGAAAAGTAGAAGAATATTCGTTGGAGGAAACACTCTCCAAAAAATATTAAGAATTAGATTTGATAAATCCAACAGAAATCAGGTCTTTGATCGGTTCAATACCTATTTTCTGGAGACCAAAAAATAGATAGCTCTATACTATCTACTTTTTATATTTTATTTTTGACGTTTGAATTTTACGTATTTGAGGAATGCTGATGTATTTTCATCTCCAATATCTAGGTCAGAATTTTCGACTGTTAAAATATCTCCTTCGATCTTATATGTAACCTTTTTCTCAGGATCCTCTTCTGACCAAAATGTTTTACTCTTTTGATCAACTTTTAAATCTACAGATTTCTCTTGTTTATTACCAAACACACTAACTGAAGCAGATATTTTTCCAGTATTATCCTTAATTTCAAGTTCCACTTTTACCTTTAACTGATCAACGAAAAGATTGGCAGCACTATTAGCCCCAGTTTCTTTTTCTACCATTTCTAGGATTTCTTCTGATGTAGGTTCAAATACATAGACACCGTTATCACTAGACCCAACCCCACCACAAGAGGCTAGAAACACAGCGCTAAAAGCAAACAAAGCAATAAACACCAAACGTTTAAAATATTTCATAAGTAATCTCCTTTTAACTTATTAAAACTATTTTTTAAAAAATAGAAGACAAATTCACATAAAATAGCAAGTTTATGATGAGACATAATAGCTAAAAAAATGTCTTCAATCTTAACAAATTACTGTATGTGAAAACTAGTTTAGATATAAGTCCTCACTAATTATCTCTTTCTAAACACTCCTCAAGATACTCTACTATACTTGGATAGATTTTTTTACAGCTTCCATATTGCCATTCGTAAACAGAACCTTTTGTATTAACTAAGATTAGAAGTCCATCAAATCCTAAATCTTCAAGAATAAACATATTCACTGGAAAATCAGGATAGGTTTCTCGAGCCTCAAGGGTTGATTTTACAACATTTAAATAATCCGGCCCATTTAACCCCTGCCATTCAACCCCATAGAAGGTCACAAGTCCAAACTCTTTTAAATATTCAATATAGTCAGTTGGAAATTCTAATGATAGCTTATTTTGAGCTACCACTATTTGTTCATTACTTGCGCCTTTTGTAGAAACTAGATCTGAGACTTTTTTCAATTCATTTGTTAAATTTTTCATTATAGCTCTTCCCCTCTCATTCTCCAATACTCTGCTTTTTCTTTTCTGAATTCTCCTCTGTCAATTTGAGACGATTGAGGTGGAACTTCATGAAGATTACTATAGTTACTCTTGTGTTCATTGAAAGTTAATTCTGCCAATGGAGAGTCCTGTCTTTGACCGATATGATGTAATTCGACTGGTTTACCGTCTGCTAAGGGAGCCTTACCATCAAGCATCCTTTCCTTGTTCGTTTTTCCTAATTCATCCTTTGCGTTATAATCAATATCTGTTCTTTGGAAACAAGGCCTGCCATTTACATCCTTTTCAACTAAATTTGAATCTTTATAAACCGTCGCCTCCTCTTTCCATCTCATGTTATCTACAATATTTTTTGACCAACCTGTCTCAGATCTCAACTCCTGCTTATCGCTCTGTTCTAGTGGAGTTTTTTCATAGTGCGCAATATCATTTAATTTTGCACCGGCTTCATTGTTCACTTCTAATCTTTGTTTAGGATTGAAGGAAGAAGAGCTAACATCTTTCTTAGGAACTGTTTCCTTCAAATCTGAAAGGCTCATTTTTTCGATACTCACAATAAACCTCCTTGTTGTCTCCATTCTTCGAGACTAGCATTATTCTTCAATTCATTTACGTATAACTGAGTCAAAATGGCTTGTATGATATTTAATCTTACTTGTTGTGTTACCGGTCCTTCAACTAATTTATTGAACTCATTCACTATATCTGATGTAATAGACTTTTTATCGCTATTCTTCATTTCTGCATCCCGTGCTTTGTTTAAAAGACTTGGATAAAAGCTTGAGATGATTGGTGCAATTCTTACCATGTCCACTTCATAAACTTGCTGACGAAGAATATTTAACACCTGATAAATAGTTTTCCCACTAATAGGAGCTTTAAATAAATCCTGCTCCATCGTTTCTAGGTCTATCTGTTCAATTGTTTGATTTCCAGTTAAGAATTTACTGATCATCAAATATAGATCTGCAGATGAACTTGATTCTATTTCCAACTCCGCTCTATACTGGTACACCTTGTCTCCATCGTCAAACTTATCAACCTTACACAAGACTGGCTGAATCCATTCATTTTGATAAACAGCCGCCACTCCTTTTGGTAATCTTGCCAATTCAAGGATTTGATCATCGTTTAGATTAGCAGATTTACCGACCAATTCTCTATCTGACCAATCAGGAAGTCGCATGATAATCTTTGTATTGGTATTTCGTATGACGGATAAATCCAAGAGCCCAGGCGCTTGGTCAGCAATGATAAATCCTTCTCCATAGGTTCGCATTTCAGCAATCGAGTTTGCTAGCATTTCAACACTTTTTCCAATAAGATTGCTAGATTCCGAAACTTGCTCTGTAGAAGTTCTTTTTAGCAAATTATGCGCTTCTTCTAACACAGTTAAGTGGTGCAAGCTTGAATTCATATCTGCTTGAGACATTCTATATTCATGTAGTTTCAAAACAAGAATCCCCATGATCAATGATTTTGTTTCACTAGAGCCAACCCGACTGAGATCAATGATGACATTTGAATCTAACAATAGCTGATTTGATAACTCCTCTTGCGAGAAAATCAAACCATTTATTCCATTCGTAAGTGATTCAATGCGCGTAAGTAAAGAACCCTTATAAGCTCCTTTATTTTCATTATCATACTCACTAGAATCAATAATCTCTTTAATGTTTTCGGCAACATCTGCAAATGTCGGATAGATGGCACCAAATTCATTTACGGACTTCATTAAGTCCCATCCACAGTCTATATAAGATTTTTCAACAGCCTTTTTTAACACGGCAGGCATTGCAGCATACATAGGCCAGCAAACATTGAAGATTTCAATTAGGCGATCTAAGTGCTCAAGGATATGCGTTTCCTTTGTGAAACTAAACGGATTCAATTTAACAAAGGGGTTAATTGAGGATTGGTTCCATATACAGCAACATCCTCTTCCTTCCCAAAGATATGTTTGTATTCTCCTTTGGCCGGCTCTACTACAAGAAACTTGATGTGATTTTCTTTGGCTTCAGCTAAGAGTTGATAAATGGTGTTACTTTTACCAGAACCCGTACTTCCTGTTATAAAAACATGTGAGCTCAAGGAGTTTTGAGATAACTCAACTGGTACTGTTTCCTCACGATTCATGTGGAAGATATTGCCTAATCGTATCTTTTCTTCCTCTTTCTCTTCCAAATCATAGGAAACAATATTTCTACCAAATTCTGTACACTCAAGTATTGGTAAACCTGGTATGGATTTCTGAGGAAAGTTCAATGAATAGGCTAGCTCTTGACCAGATAAAGGAACAGTCGGCGTGATGACAGAGGGATATACATAAAATGTTGCATCTTTTTCTAATAGATTCGGATTGAGTCCAAAAATTGGATGACGCAGATCCCTAATGTAGTTCACAATTTCTTCAGTATCTCCACTTCTTTCCCCCATATCTCCCCGCCAAAGATTAACAGAGGACTTACTCATATAAGATTCTTCGCCTTGTGTCAGCGCTAGATAAGTATGGGCTACATTGTTAGCAATATTCTGATCTTCACTAAGAACATAGGCTGCAAAATCCCACATTCCCAACGCAGTCCCTTTTTCAAAGCGTTTCATTTGTTCATCTAGAACCGTTAAGGCATGCTGGATATTGTGGTTCATAAAGAACTGAGTAATGCCTTCATTTTTACCAACTGACGCTGTAACATTGGACGCACGCGCAAATTCGCTCCAATATTGGTACCTAAATTAATCCCTTTAGTTGCACCCACCGTTTTTCCTAAAGTTTCAGAAATAGCCTTACTAGCTGTTTTGGTCAGGGCTTTCCCGACAGTCTTGGTGATGGTTTTTCCAACTGTATCTGAGACGGAAGTACCACTTATAATGGAATCAGTCTTGTTAATATTACCTCCAATACTAGCAATTGGGGTAGTCAGACCTCCATTAACCGCTTCCGAATTAGTTCGTGATTTTCCTTTATTAATTCCACTAGTATGGCTCGTATTGGTTCCATCTGATTCGCCAGTTGAATCCATTGTAGAATCTCCAGAAGTTTCGGTTTGTCCGGAATTTTGATTTGTAGCTTGGTTTTGGCCTTGTTGGATACCTGCGCTAGCCCCGATATTAACGCCAAATGTCGCCATAGAGGTTGTCGCATCTGATTCTGTAAAGGTATAGTTGGTCTGCCATTTTTTAAAAGGGGCTAGAGCTGAATACAGTTCAGATAAGCGTAATTTGTGATTTTCAATATTTTGAATAGGATTAGCCAAAAGGATCAAGGTATAGTCTTGACTAGGATTCTCTGGAACAATCCCATCGATTAGTTTCTCGATCGTTTGGCTGATAAACTTCTCTGACTTAGTTGTCGGTAGATTGGAAACTGTAGCCACAGAGTATGGTTTTTGATGATTCAAACAAGGAATACGACCTCGGCCAACTTCCTCGTTGACAGTTGATCCGGGGAAATTTCCTTTTATAGCTTCAAGCAGTCGCTTTCTATAATTTTCAACATTAACGTTATCGTTAGCATTTTCAGTATTTACGACTGCAAGATAGACTTTGGTATTGATACTTGTACGATGGAATACCAAGGCAATATTACAGCGCTCATTAGAAAGCACTTCGTAGACATTGACCAATTTCTAGAGAGTTTTCTTTCTTATCCGTCACCCACTTCGTAATATTGAAGTAACGAATGTTATAGGACGGATGAAATTCATCCTCGTATTCAGCAGTACTTTCAAGAGGTACATAGAGCTCTTTTATTTGATCCAGGTAAGAATTGAAAACTTCTACACCACATGATGCCAATAATCTATTGGTCAATTCTTCATCACTAACATTTGGTTGATCAGCAAGATACTTTTCCTTTTGCTTTTCAACAGCTTCTAATTGTTCAGGACTTAGAGCAGACAGTTTAGCTACCTTGTCCGCTACTTTTGCTCCCGCTTTGTTAATTAAATTTTTTATCCCCATAACTTTTCCCTCAAATTAACACTCCACTTATTTCCATGAGATCATCCGTTTGATTTGAGTGACGTAGGCTTTAATTTGCTTTTGCTGAATCTCCAAACTGTAAATCTCTCTGCATATCTTTTCTATTTTCCGGTCCAATTCTTTTAATTCCGGACTAAATTCAATAATATTACTTTTAATTAAGCTTCCTAAATCCTGCGTCCAGTTATAAAATTTTAATTCATGTTCCGAACGAATGCTATCGCTAAATTCTGTCAATTTCGCTTTAAATTCTTTGTTATATGTATTTGTTAAACCAGAAATATTAATTTTTATTTGACTTCAGTTTAAAAATCACCTATTCTAAATATATAGCTTAGTTCATCTCGATTGAATTTTCCTAAGTCAAATCGATCAAAAATTAATATCTTCATAAGAAATAATCATATCTGAAATTTCTTTTCTTTTTTCTGGTTCAAGTTCTAAATCTCCAGCAATTACTTTTTTTCCAATTCTGTACGAACATCACTAGTAGCATTTATCCAAAACTCTTTAGAAAACTGATTAAAACTTTCTTTGGCTTTAATCAACCGATCACTAAATTGTTTTTTAACATCATCTAGAACTTCTACAGAAGCCTTCTCCTCGATCTTTCTGCGTCTATCTTCAGATGATTTAAACTGTTGAACTGCACCATCAATCTGTCCCTTTAATTTACGGAACAAATTAGTTTCGTCATGCCCGTCTTCTACTACTATTTCAGGATATTCCTGAGAATACTTTTCATAATAATTAGAATAAAGCGACTCAACATTTTCTTTTTTCAATATCTGGGTCAAACTCTGGATAAAGCTTACCATTTCTTGAGGATACCTAGTTGTATGTTCTCCTCTTTCTTTAGACATTCTATCATCAATAGTAGCTAACGTGCTGGCTTTTTTATCATCTAGTTTGTTTTGTAACTCCAGTTTTCTTCCGATCAAATCCTCGTTTTTCTCATCAATTTCTTTATCCGTAATGATAATCAATCGATTTAAAGTCTCTCTGGCTTGTTGACATTTATCATAATGTGAGTATTTAATAACGAAGCTCTTAATCGCATCTTCTATGGTTAACAAGCCACTATTTGCATAAATGCAATTTTGATTTGATTCAGCTGTTTTTACCATAGTCTGTTTCATCTGAGGAGGTACGATATTGAAATCAAACAGTCTCTTATAATAATCATTGCTCGAATCAGAGTATTTAACTTTATATGTATCGAATAATTCCGAATAGAATTCCCCTCGTAGTTCTCCATTTAATTTCGATCCCAAACCAAGAATAGAAGATACATAGAAGATACCTTGTGCATATAGTTCTCTCGGAATCGACTGATTCATAATCTTTTGTCTGAATGAATCCTTTTTGAATTTTCTTAAATTAATATCAGCACTTTCTGCCTTGTTCACTACAATCATAGTAAAACGACTATCTAATCCAGAAACTTTCTTTAATTTATCTTTTAGATTATCATTATCTGTACTATCCATTGAACTGCTGTCTGTTACAAAAATTGGTAGTCCATTAGACATTCCTTTCATGGATTTGTCTAAAACATCTGAATGTTGAAGGTTTGTGGAAGAGTTAGAACCAGGGGTATCAAAGATAGCTATTTGATAATTAACTTCATCCAGAGTACTTCTTCCAAAAGGAATTTCAATTTCAATTAAGTCTCCTAATTCACTATCCGAATAGTCATTTAACTCTTCCAATATGAGATGGACTCTTTCAATGATAGAAGATGCCTTTTCCTCCTGGATAGCAAGGTTAATAGAATCAATCAGTTCTTCTTCAACTTCTAACCCATCAAATACTAACTTATCAGCACGAGCCTGAATTCTGACTTCTTCATCCTTAAACGTAAATCGTACACTAGCTCTGTCTTTTTGATTAGTGGAGGATATTTTATAAACTTTTGCTGTTACAGGAGTTTCAGCGCTAGGCAGTAACTCACAACCAATTAAGGAATTAATAAATGTTGATTTACCAGCACTGTAAGTTCCTAAAACACAAATTGGAACGATATCGTTTGAAGCATCTGAGAAACGTTTGAGTTGCTGTTGAATCTCACCACTCTCGTCTTCGATGTTCTTTGTGATGAGAGGATCTAATTTTTTAAAAATTTTATTGATCTCAGGTAAGACATCACGAGCATTCTCCAAGTAATTTTCTGACTTTTCGAGTTCAATATTTTCAAATTGTGTATCTAATAGTAGATTCTCCAATTCTTGAAATTCATCATCACTACCCGAAAAACTAATGAGCAAGGGATCTTCAGATACTGAGTACTCAGCAATGAGCTGATGAACAATTTCATATACTTTAAACGGAAAAAAACCAGTCTGAAAATCGTTACTGATCAGTTTACTATTCGAATTGCTTTCTTGATCAATCGTTACCCAAGAATTTAATTGGTTATTCCAACGCTCAAATAAAACCTTCTTTTCATAAGGATTACTAATGATTTTAACTTTATTCATCAAATTAACTCCCAAGACTTTTCTATATGACAAAAATTATATCATAATATGATAAAAAAATTGTGAATTGAGTATCAAAAAAATCTTTTATTAAGAATAAGAAGATTCATGTTATCTTTTTAAAAAAATAATTAATATTCGAAATAAGAATTTTTTTTAAAAAACAAAAAAACCGAGGATTAACCCTCGGTTTTCATTTTGATTGGAAACTCTATTATTTAAGAGTAACTGAAGCTCCAGCTTCTTCCAATTTAGCTTTGATTTCTTCAGCTTCAGCTGTAGCAACACCTTCTTTGATAACGCCAGGTGCACCATCAACAAGTTCTTTAGCTTCTTTAAGACCAAGACCAGTGATTTCACGTACAACTTTGATAACGCCGACTTTCTTGTCGCCTGCAGATGTCAATTCGATATCGAATGAATCTTTAGCAGCACCAGCGTCAGCAGCACCAGCTGCAGCAACAGCTACAGGAGCAGCTGCAGTTACACCAAATTCTTCTTCGATAGCTTTTACAAGGTCGTTCAATTCAAGGATTGAAGCTTCTTTAATTTCAGCAATAATGTTTTCAATGTTCAATGCCATTGTTATTTCCTCCAAATAAGTTTTAAAATTTTTTTATTTATATTTTTTTTGTAGCTAGGCTACGCTGCGTAGCTTAAGATTAAGCTGCGTCTTCTTTGTTGTCTGCAACCGCTTTGACTGCAAGAGCAACGTTGCGCACTGGCGCTTGAAGTACAGAAAGGAGCATAGAAAGAAGTCCTTCGCGGTTTGGAAGAGTTGCAAGTGCAAGAATCTCTTCTTTAGATGCGACAGCGCCTTCGATTGCACCACCTTTGATTTCAAGTGCGTCAGCGTTTTTTGAAAAATCGTTTAAGATTTTCGCAGGTGCGATAACATCTTCATTAGAAAATGCTACTGCAGATGGTCCAACAAATACAGATGCCAATTCTTCAAGACCAGCTTTTTCAGCTGCACGACGCAAGATTGAGTTTTTAATAACTTTAAACTCAACTTCGCTTTCGCGAAGGTTGCGACGGAGAACTGTATCTTGCTCAACTGTCAAACCGCGAGAATCTACAACGACGATTGATGCAGCAGCTTTCATTTTTTCAGCTACTACGTCAACTAGTTCCGCTTTTTTAGCAATAATTGCTTCACTCATTAGTGTGTTCACCTCCGTAATTATTTTGCTTGGGGAATTTTTCCAAAAGAAAAACGCGCCCAAACCTAGACACGAAAGTACAATACGCTTCTTTTTAATGATACGTTTTGTCCTCGGTAGGATCCTTATGAGTCGAGCTCCCCTACTGTCTTAGGCAGTTTTTTCAAACCGTTAATTAGTTTATCACATAAAAAAAAAGAATGCAAGTATTTTTGCAAACTTTTTTTAAATTTTTTAATCCTTATAGACTGTCTTTGTCGTATTGAGCCAAGCGTAGGCTAATCCCATGAGCACTCCGCCTCCTACCCAGTTACCAACAAAGGTAACAGCATAATGACGTAGAACATTGAAGAACTCTAAATGAGGTAAATCTTTAGAAATAGAATTAAAAGTAGCTAATGAGAAAGAAGCAAAGTTTGCCGCAATGTGTTCATTTGTAAGAAATACAAACATATAAATAGCTGACAAAGCCAACAGAACTTTCGCTGTTTCATCTTTAAAGAAAAGGTAGGACAAGATCGCTATGTTAACGAAGATGTTGGCAATAACTCCTTCGAAAAAGACCAATTGATTCGAACGTTGGAGCTTCATCTCTACAACCGAGCCAAGGAAGCCTTTAGGATTAAGATTTGAAAACGCACTAGTCTGTGCAAAGAGGAGAGCGAGGAACAAAGCACCGACTAGGTTAAAGAATGTACAATAGAGTAAAATTTCTAAAGCTTTCTTCCAATGAATTTTCTTTAAATAAACACCAGCTGTAAGGTACATCATATTGGAAGTCGTTAGCTCACTATTTAAGAAAAGCAAATAAACCAATCCCCAAGCAAAAATAAATGGAAACAAGAAACGACCAGAACCTGGCAAAAAGGTATTGAGAAGATCTGCGCCAACAACCCCTACCGCCGTACTCATTGTCAAAAACGCCCCCGCAAACATAGATCGAACGGCATAACGCGTTTTGGATGCAGCGTAGAGATCTTGCTTCTTCTGACACGCTGCTTCTACCTTAAGAACAAAATTTGATTCTCCCATCTGAAACTCCTTGATTAAAAATTTTAGTTTTGTGAACTAATTCATTATATCATAGATAAAAAATCTTGAAAAGGCTTTCAGAGAAAAAGTAAAAAATTTAATATTTCGATTTAATTCGATTAAAAAGTAATAAAAAAACAGGCATCTGCCTGTTTTCTTTCCTATTAATATAAACGGTTAGCCCACGCGATATCCAAGTTAAGGATTTCCTGAGAGGTGAACTGTTGGCGGTAAGGATTATAAACTGTACCAGTGATACCACCTTGTACGTTTGGAGAATCATATTGAGTCAAATTATAGGTTTCGATAATATTATTTAATTTTGCATAGTAGCTTGTATCTGTTGCATAAACTCCAGTCAAGGCTGCTGTTGCGTCTTGATAACTAGAGGTATTGCTCTTCCAAGCTCCTGCAAAATGAGCTTGTTTCAAAACAGCTACATAGTCTTGCAAAGATTCATAGTAGGATGGATAAGAACGGAAGGCGTCATTAATGGTATAAGCATTTCCAGCACCGTCATCTTCCCATGTTTGCATAACAGCAGACTGACCTGCATAACTTCCTTTAATACCGAAAAGGTTGTAATGTGGGTATGAAGAAAGACCGGATTGTCCTGCACCACTTTCTAAAAGGGCTTGCGCAATCATAACAGAAGCATAAAGGTCATTTTCTTGTCCAAGCTGACGCGCAGACTCTCCAATTTGTGAAATAAAGGCTTCATTAGGATCAGAATAAGCCTGGTAAGTTCCATCATTCGCTCCAACGGATGTTACATGCTCACTCATAGCAGCTGCAAATGTTCCAATTGCTAGAACTGAAACAAACAATCCGAATAATTTTGTTTTATTTCGTATTTTCCTTTTCATAATTCAATTTATCTCCAATAATTTTTATCATCTTTTATCTTTATAAAAATTATATCATATAAAAGAAAGAAAACAAGGTGTTTTTATTACACTTATATTACAATTGCGAGATAAATCCAAAACAAAAATGACATTTTCATGTCATTTCAGTTTATTTCGTAAAATGCATTTTCCAAAATAGCATCCCATGACTTCTCTAGTCCTTCCTTGGTTACCGAAGAAAAGACAATGAAAGTGTCTGCTGGATCAAAATCTAGTTTTTTCTTAATGATGGATTCATGCTTGTTCCATTTTCCACGCGGAATCTTATCTGCCTTGGTTGCTACCAAAATCACTGGAATTTCATAGTACTTTAAGAATTCGTACATTTGGACATCATCTGCAGAAGGTTCATGACGAAAATCGACTAGGCTAACGACTGCTTTTAAGTTCTCACGACTGGTGAGGTATTCTTCAATCATCCGCCCCCACTTCTCCCGCTCTTTTTTAGAGACACGTGCATAGCCATAACCAGGTACATCCACCAAGCGTAACTGATCATCGATATTGAAGAAGTTGAGCAACTGAGTTTTCCCTGGTTTTCCAGAGGTTCTTGCAAGATTTTTTCGATTTAAGAGAGTATTGATAAAAGAAGACTTGCCGACATTTGAGCGACCGGCAAGTGCAACTTCTGGAATCTCATCTTGAGGATAATGACTCTTATTTGCTGCGCTCAAGAGAATATCCGCATTATGTGTGTTAATTTCCATATGTAATCTTTCTATGCTGTTTCGAGAACTGGCTTTTCTGTTCCGTCAACAGCTTCTTTTGTAATTCGGACAAGTTTGACATCTTCTTGACTCGGAATTTCAAACATGACATCCATCATCGTTTCTTCGATAATCGAGCGAAGTCCGCGAGCTCCTGTTTTTCTTTCGATAGCTTTATTCGCAATCTCTTGAAGGGCTTCATCGTCAAATTCCAATTCAACATTATCATAAGAGAGCAAGGTTTGGTATTGTTTTACCAAGGCATTGCGTGGCTCTTTCAAGATACGGACAAGATCCTCAACTGTCAATTGTTCAAGAGCTGCAAAGACTGGAAGACGTCCGATCAATTCTGGGATAATCCCAAATTTTTGAATATCTTCCGCAACGATTTCTTGCATGTAAGAGCTGGATTCATCAATGGCTTTATTGTTCTTCCCGAAACCGATGACTTTCACCGAGACGTTGCTTAACAATTTCTTCGATTCCGTCAAAGGCTCCTCCTACGATGAAGAGAATATTCTTGGTATCTACTTGGATCATCTCTTGTTGAGGGTGTTTACGTCCCCCTTGAGGTGGCACACTAGCAACAGTCCCTTCGATAATTTTCAAGAGAGCTTGTTGTACTCCTTCACCGGAAACGTCACGAGTAATAGAGACATTTTCACTTTTCTTAGCAATCTTATCGATTTCATCGACATAAATAATGCCACGTTCTGCACGCTCGATGTTGAAATCTGCTGCCTGAAGAAGTTTTAAGAGAATATTTTCAACGTCTTCACCCACATAACCGGCTTCTGTCAAGGCTGTTGCATCAGCAATAGCAAATGGGACATTTAAGCTGCGAGCCAAAGTTTGTGCTAAGAAAGTCTTTCCTGAACCAGTTGGACCAATCATGAGGATGTTTGATTTTTGCAATTCCACATCTGTCTCATCTTCCCGTGTATCATGGAAGTTGATCCGTTTGTAGTGGTTGTATACGGCTACAGCAAGGGCACGTTTGGCACGATCTTGACCGATTACGTAGTGGTTCAAGATATTGAGCAGTTCGATTGGTTTTGGAACTTCGCTAAGGTCAGCAAGAACTTCTTCAGCTAGCTCCTCACGAATGATTTCTTGAGCTAACTCTACACATTCATTACAGATAAACGCATTGTTTCCTGCAATGATTTTTTGGACTTCATCTTGGCTCTTTCCGCAAAATGAACAATAAACCATCATATCATTATTTTGATTCGTTGGCATGGATTTCCTCTTTCTGTCATTTTCTGTTTCTATTTAGTTTAAAATAAGGTCATGTAAAAGGCATGAATAGAATTTACAAGATTGGTAAAAGCATTTAGTAAGAATAAAATAGCGAGGCCAAACCGTTTTTTACGAAAGGTTTGTAAGGCACAAATTAGACAGATGACACATAAGACAGCTGTAAAAAAACCAAAGACACTTCGCTCCATTAGTCTAAATCCTTTCTCTTGTAATAGTTGACCGTGAAATCATATGGATTTTTCTCATCTTTTGAATGGGGAACTTGACGGACTCTTTCATAGTGACTCTCTTCAAATTTTGGTGCCAGTGTGTCTCCATCAATATCTGCATGAATCATGGTCTGGATCAACTCTTCTAACTGGTCAGAAAACAGCCTTAAAATCTGACTACCGCCAATAATATAAAGATTCTTATCCTGGTTTCGATACCAGTCTAAAACCTCTTCTTTGCTGTGCATGACGAGTACCGCATCATTTTCAGGATCATAAGCCTGATCTTGGGTTAAGATAATGCTGGTCCGACCAGGTAAAACCCGCTTTCATTCCATCAAAGGTTACTCTTCCCATGAGAATTGCTTGCCCCATGGTTGTTTCTTTGAAATGCTGAAGCTCTGCTGGCAGATGCCAAGGCATGACTTGGTCTTTTCCAATAATACCATTTTCAGTCTGAGCCCAGATACCAATAATCTTTTTCATTCTCTCATCCTTTACACTGATACTTCTATTTTATCAAATTTTCTTGTAAAAGACTGATTTCAACTATCTAGTTTAGACGATATTTTTAAAATTCAAACAGAAAAAAACCGCGAAGATTTCGCGGTTTTTCTTAGCCACAATTTAGCTTAGTCTTCTTTTTTGCGTTTTGCAAGTCCGAATAATGAGAGACCTGCTAGAGCACTAAAGATTGCAAGACCAGCAGTAGAAGATTCTTTTGTTCCTGTATTTGGAAGTTGTGCAGTAGGATTTTGTGGATCGATATACTTCACTTCTTCTTTCGTTTCTGGAACGACAGGAATAGTTGGTTCTTCTGGTTTTGGTTGTGGAGTAGGTTGTGGTTGAGGCTGTGGTTGAGGCTGTGGTTGAGGCTGTGGTTGAGGCTGTGGTTGAGGCTGTGGTTGAGGCTGTGGCTCTGGTGTCGGAGTTGGATCCGGCGTTGGAGCTGGAGTCACAGTCTTCTTGTAGATATGTTGAGTGTTTCCATCTTTATCTACAACAGTCTTCACGAAGTCATAACCTGGGATTTCTTTCTTCGGTTGTTCCCCATCTACTGTAGGGTTGCCAGGGATAGGATCACCATTTTCGTCTACGTATGAAGTTGTCACTTTTTCATAGACGTGTTCAGTATCACCATTAGGCAATTTCTTCGTTTCCACAAAGCGGTAACCTGGAATTTCAGCTTTTGGCTCTTCTCCATCAACTGTAGGATATCCTGGGATTTCCTTACCTTCTTTATCAACAAACTTAGTGATTGGAAGAACAGTTGGTGTATAAGTTGCAGAAGCTTTTGTTCCGTTCACATCTTCACGAACTACTGTCACTGCTGGTGCAGTTCCTGTAAATTCAGGTTCTGGAGTGAAGGTTACTGTTCCGTCTGCTGCCACTGTGTAAGTACCAACACCTGGGATCGTCTTCGTAGTTGATCCATCGTCAAAGGTTGCTGGAACTTGATCATTCATTGGTACACGGCTATCACCTTCGGTGAAGCTTGGTTTACCTGTTTGAGTAGCACCCTTCTTACCAATTGAAGTTACTGGTTCAGCAGTTGGGGTAACTGGTGTCACAGTTGGTGTGTACTTGGCTGTAATAGCTGTACCGTTCTTGTCAACACGTTTCACTGTTACGCCTGTACCTGTTCCTGTGAATGATTTTTCTGGTACAAAGGTTACAGTTCCGTCTGGAGCAACTGTATACGTTCCTTCACCTGGAATTGTCTTCGTAGTTGAACCATCTTCAAAGGTTGCTGGCACATCATCATCCATTGGTACACTTGGGTTACCAGGTGTGAAGCTTGGTTTACCAGTTTGAGTTTGACCTTGGATGTCTGTAGATGTTGTAGGTTCAGCTGTTGGTGTCACAGGAGTTACAGTTGGTGTGTAGGTTGCAGAAGCTTTTGTTCCATTCACATCTTCACGAACCACTGTCACTGCTGGTGCAGTTCCGACAAACGATTTTTCAGGTACGAATGTAACTGTTCCGTCAGCTGCTACTGTATAAGTACCAACACCTTCAACTGTCTTCGTAGTTGATCCATCGTCAAATGTTGCTGGAACTGCATCGTTCATTGGCACACGGCTGTCACCTTCTGTGAAGTTTGGTTTACCTGTTTGAGTTGCACCTTGCACATCAGTAGATACTCCTGGAGTACCTATTGGTGTAACTGGTGTGACTGTTGGTGTGTACTTAGCTTTCACAACAGTACCATTCTTATCTTGGCGTTGAACCACGATACCTGTTGCAGTACCAACAAATGATTTTTCTGGTACGAAGGTTACAGTTCCGTCTGGAGCTACTGTGTAGGTACCTTCACCTGGAACAACCTTCGTAGTTGAACCGTCAACAAATGTTGCAGGTACAGCATCGTCCATTGGTACTGCAGGATTTCCTTCTGTGAAGCTTGGTTTGCCTGTTTGAGTAGCACCTTGAATATCAGTTGATGTAGCTGGTTCTGCTGTTGGAACTACTGGAGTGATGAATGGTGTGTAAGTTGTACGTGCAATGGTACCATTTGCATCTTCCATTGAAACGCCTACTGGAAGAACTTCACCTGAGTATGCTTTGTTAGTTGGAGTGAAGATTACTTCGCCTTTCTCTTTATCAACTGTGAAGATACCGATGATATCTCCTGCAGGTGAGAAGGCATCCAATTGATCAACTGGGCTTCCAGAGTCATCGTAAAGTTTCAAGGTTGAAGGGTTCATTGGAGCAATTGGATCCCCTTCTGTGAAGGTTGGTTTGCCTGTTTGAACAATTCCTTGAGGAGCTTCTGATTTAGCTGGTTCTGCTGTTGGAGTAATTGGCGTTACAGTTGGTGTGTAAGTTGCAGAAGCTTTGGTTCCGTTCTTATCAACACGGACAACTGTAACTGCTGGTGCTTCACCTACAAAGCGTGGATCTGGTTGGAAGGTTACAGTACCATCTGCTGCTACTGTGTAGATACCAACACCAAGAATTTCTTTCGTAGTTGAACCATCTTCAAAGGTTGCAGGAACTTCATCGTTCATAGGAACATTTGGATTACCTGCTGTGAAGGTTGGTTTACCTGTTTGGGTTTGACCTTGCTTGTTAGTTGAAGTTGCTGGCTCAGCAGTTGGGGTTACTGGTGTTACTGTTGGTGTGTAAGTTGCAGTAACTGGAGTACCGTTCTTATCAACACGTTTCACGGTTACGCCTGTACCTGTTCCTGTGAATGATTTTTCTGGTACGAAGGTGACAGTTCCGTCTGGAGCTACTGTGTAAGTTCCTTCTCCTGGAATTGTCTTCGTAGTTGATCCATCTTCAAAGGTTGCTGGTACATCATCATCCATTGGGATTGCAGGGTTACCAGGTGTGAAGCTTGGTGTACCTGTTTGTGTTTTACCTTGGATATCTGTAGATGTTGCAGGATCAGCTGTTGGTACGACTGGAGTAATCTTAGGTGTGTATGATGTTTCAGCAACAGTTCCATTTGTGTCTTTAGCTTGAACCTTAACTGGAACGACGTCACCTGAGTATGATTTATCAGTTGGTGTGAAGGTAACAAGACCTGTTTCCTTATCAACAGTGAAAGTACCGATCTCTTTACCTTCTGGTGATTTAGCAACTACTGATGCAGCTGGCTGACCATTTTCATCAAGAAGAGTAATAGTATCCTTGTCGATTGGTGCAACAGGATCACCTTCTGTGAAGGTTACAGTTCCAGTTTGTACCACACCTTGAGGTGCTTCTGATTCAGCTGGAGTTGCTGTAGGTGTTACTGGAGTCACAGTTGGTGTGTACTTAGCTGTAACTGGTGTACCATTCTTATCTACACGTTTCACAGTCACGCCTGTTCCTGTTCCTGTGAATGATTTTTCTGGTACGAAAGTAACTGTTCCGTCTGGAGCTACTGTGTAAGTTCCTTCGCCTGGAATTGTCTTGGTCGTTGATCCATCTTCAAAGGTTGCAGGTGTATCATCATCCATTGGGACATTTGGATTTCCTGGTGTGAAGGTTGGTTTACCTGTTTGTTCTTGACCTTGTTTATCAGTTGAAGTTGCATCTTCTGCTGTTGGTGTAACAGGAGTTACTGTTGGCGTGTAGGTTGCAGAAGCTTTTGTTCCGTTCTTATCTTCACGTACAACTGTCACAGCAGGTGCAGTTCCTACGAATGATTTTTCTGGTACGAAGGTTACTGTACCGTCTGCTGCTACTGTGTAAGTACCAACACCTTCTACTGTCTTAGTTGTTGATCCATCATCAAATGTTGCTGGAACATCTTCGTTGATTGGTACACGGCTGTCACCTGCAGTAAATTCAGGTTTACCTGTTTGTGTAGCACCTTGAATATCTGTTGTTTCAACTGGTGTAGCAGTTGGTTTAACAGGAGTTACTGTTGGTGTATAAGTTGCTTGAGCTTTTGTTCCGTTCTTATCTTCGCGAACAACGGTTACTGCTGGGGCAGTTCCGACGAATGACTTCTCAGGAACAAATGTAACAGTACCATCTGCTGCTACTGTGTAAGTACCAACACCTTCTACTGTCTTAGTTGTTGATCCATCATCAAATGTTGCTGGAACATCTTCGTTGATTTCAACAGTTTTCTCAACGCCATCAACTGTTACAGTTCCACCCTTGAATTCAGGTTTACCTGTTTGAGTAGCACCTTGGATATCTGTTGTTTCAGCTGGTGCGGCTGTTGGAGTTACTGGAACGATCTCTGGTGTGTATGTTGTATCAACTTTAATACCGTTTGAGCTTTCAGCTTGCACCTTAACTGGTGTAACTGCACCAGTGTATGATTTATCTGTTGGTGTGAAGGTTACTTGGCCAGTTGCTGGATCGATCGTAAATGTACCAATTTCAGTTGTTCCATCTGCAGCATAAGCTGGTGTGCTTGAAACTTCATTACCATCATTATCCAAGAGTGTGTAGCTATTGTCTTTAATCGTGATCGCTTTATTTTGACCATTTACTGGAACAGTAGCTCCTGCAAAGGTTGGTGTTCCTGTTTGAGTAGCACCCTGGATATCTTTAGAGGTTGCTGGTTTAGCTGTTGGAACAGCTGCTACAACTGTTGGTGTGTAACTTGCATCTGAAGTGATGGTTGTTGTCTTACCATTTTCATTTGTAATCGTCGCTGTCGCTTGGACTTTCACTCCAGTTGCAGTTCCGACAAAGTCTTTTTCAGGTGTGAAGGTTACTGCTCCTGTAGTCGGATCGATTGTGTAAGTTCCTTCACCTGCTACAGTCACTGTTGTTTCATCTGTTGGTTGACCTGTTGCAGGATCAATCAACTTCTTGCTTGTAATTTTAGCAGTCTCTTCATCACTCAAAGCAAATGTAGGGGTTTCTGTTTGAGGGACATTTTGAATGTCTTCAGAAACTTTATTTGTTGGAGTAAGAGTGACTGGATTTACAGTCGGTGTGTAGGTTGCGGAAGCTTTGGTTCCGTTCTTATCTTCACGAACAACGGTTACGGCTGGGGCAGTTCCAGTAAAGCTTGGTTCTGGAACAAACGTTACAGTTCCGTCTGCTGCTACTGTGTATGTACCAACTCCATCAACAGTCTTAGTTGTTGAGCCATCGTCAAAGGTTGCTGGAACGTCATCGTTCATTGGTACACGGCTGTCGCCTTCAGTGAAGGTTGGTTTACCTGATTGAGTAGCACCTTGGACGCCTGATGTTTCTGCTGGTGTTGCTGTTGGAGTTACTGCAGTTACAGTCGGTGTATAAGTTGCAGAAGCTTTTGTTCCGTTCTTATCTTCACGAACCACTGTCACTGCTGGTGCAGTTCCGACGAATGATTTTTTTCTGGAACAAATGTAACTGTTCCATCCGCTGCTACTGTGTATGTACCAACTCCATCAACCGTCTTAGTTGTTGAGCCATCATCAAATGTTGCTGGAACATCTTCGTTGATTGGTACACGGCTGTCACCTGCAGTAAATTCAGGTTTACCTGTTTGTGTAGCACCTTGAATATCTGTTGTTGCAGCTGGTGTAGCAGTTGGTTTAACCGGAGTTACAGTTGGAGTGTAGGTTGCAGAAGCTTTTGTTCCGTTCTTATCTTCACGAACCACTGTCACTGCTGGTGCAGTTCCTACGAATGATTTTTTTGGAACAAATGTAACTGTTCCATCCGCTGCTACTGTGTATGTACCAACACCTTCAACGGTCTTAGTTGTTGAACCATCGTCAAAGGTTGCTGGAACATCTTCGTTGATTTCAACTGTTTTCTCAACGCCATCAACCGTTACAGTTCCACCCTTAAATTCAGGTTTACCTGTTTGAGTGGCACCTTGAATATCTTTTGTTTCTGCTGGTGTTGCTTCAGGTGTTACAGGCAATACTGTTGGTGTGTAGGTCGCTGATGCTTTTGTTCCGTTCTTATCTTCGCGGACAACTGTCACGGCTGGTGCAGTTCCGACGAATGATTTTTCTGGAACAAATGTAACTGTTCCATCTGCTGCTACTGTGTAAGTACCAACACCTTCTACTGTCTTAGTTGTTGAACCATCGTCGAATGTTGCTGGAACATCTTCGTTGATTTCAACAGTTTTTTCAACGCCATCAACCGTTACAGTTCCACCCTTGAATTCAGGCTTACCTGTTTGAGTAGCACCTTGAATATCTTTTGTTTCTGCTGGTGTTGCAGTTGGAGTGACTGGAACGATTTCTGGAGTGTAAGTTGTATCAACCTTGATTCCGTTTGAACTTTCAGCTTGCACCTTAACAGGCGTTACTTTACCTGTATAAGATTTATCCGTTGGTGTGAAAGTTACTTGGCCTGTTGCTGGATCAATAGAGAATGTACCGATTGGTGTTGTTCCATCTTCAGCGTAAGCTGTAGTACTTGAAACTTCATTCCCATCATTATCCAAGAGTGTGTAGCTATTGTCTTTAATAGTGATTTCTTTATCTTCACCATTTACTTGAACAGTAGCTCCTGCAAAGGTTGGTGTTCCTGTTTGTGTTGCCCCTTGGACATCTTTAGAAGTTGCAGGACTTGCAGTTGGAACAGCTGGCACTACAGTTGGAGTGTAGGTTGCATCTGAAGTGATGGTTGCAGTCTTACCGTTGGCATTTGTAATCGTAGCAGTTGCCTGAACGGTTACTCCTTTAGCAGTACCAACAAAGTCTTTTTCAGGAGTGAAAGTTACTGCTCCAGTTGTTGGATCGATTGTATAGCTACCTTCACCTGCTACAGTCACAGTTGTCTCATCTGTAGGTTGACCAGTCGCTGGATCTACCAATTTCTTACTTGTGATTTTCGCAGTCTTGTCGTTACTCAAATCAAAGGTTGGTGTTTGTGTTTGAGGAACGTTTTGAACATCCGCAGAAACCTTGTCTGTAGGAGTTACTGTGATTGGTGTGACAGTTGGAGTGTACTTAGCTGTAGCTGTCTTGATGTACTCCTTTTGAACCTTACCGTCTTTATTACGTCCAACTGGCGCTGATAATGTAACATCCACACCTTTGGCTGTACCAGTAAAGCTTGGTTCTGGAGTGAAGGTTACTTCACCCGTTGAAGGATTAATGGTGTAAGTTCCTTCCCCTTCAACTGTGACAGATGGCTCATCAATCGTGCGACCTGTAGCTGGATCTACCAACTTAGCTGGGTATTCTGCACTTGGAGTGATTGCAATTTTGTCACCATTTAAGTTAGTAGCAGTTGTATTAAAGGTTGGTGTTTCTTTTTGAGTTGCTCCTTGAACATCAGTCGATGTCTTATCAACACCTTCAATTTCAATCGGAGTAACTGTTGGAACGTATTGACCATCCATGGTATTTAACTGACCATTAATGTTTGGTTCTTGATCTGGGAATTTTGTTGACCAACCTGTATCGTAGCCGTTGTTATCTGAACGACGGATAGAGATACCATCAGCTCTTCCTAGGAAGTTATCTTCTGGGATAAACTCAACGTCTACGTCTTTACCGTTGGCAGTAATCTTGTACTTCCCTTGACCTGGTACAACATAGTAACCTTCTGCATCAAGAGTTGCACGGTTACCATCTTTGTCCACGATGTATGGTTCTACAGTTTCATCAATAACAGCAGTAGAATTAGGTTCATACTTGTGTTCACCACGAGCTGTAAAGGTTACTGTTGCTGTTTGTTTAGTAGCTTGAGGACCAGAAGTTTCCTTAAATTCCCCTTTTGGTGGGTGGGTGATTTGAGTCTTGAAGTCTTCTACTTCCCCTGAGAAGGCCATACCAGTTGGGCTTTCGATCTCGTTTGCTTTCTTGGCAATACGGACACGAGCACCTAGTTCATTAACGCTAGGGTCGATATAAGTCTTGCTGTTTGCAAAGGTCAACTCGACTGTACCATCTTGTGTGATTGTAGCGAGATTAGAGCGTTCATCCTCATCGAATTTACCGTTTTGGTTAAAGTCTACCCAACCATAGATATGTGCTTCTGAAGCTCCATCCAAATGGGCTTGAACTGACATTTTGTAGTTACCTGGGCGTGTACGGTCCATCTTGATCATCTCATTGGTTGTCCCTTTGAGGTTATCCGGAAGCAATTGGTTAATTCCTTCATCGGCCGTAGTTGTCTTATCATCACCGAACCAGTCTTGAGTAGTGTTTTCATCCATATCTGGGCTTACGCTACCAAGATACGGTTGATTTACTTTAGCTCCAGTAACACCGTCAACAGTTGCAATGGTATGGACTGCTTTACCATATGACTCAGGAGCATCCCCTTCATCAAGTGGGAAGAATCCTAGCATGGCAGACTGTTTACCAGCTGAAGCGATATAAAGTCCCACTTCAGATGCTCCACGTGTCATCACGAGTGGAACTGCTCTATTTCCTGCAGAAATGTTTGGTCCAAAGACACCGGTTCCTAGACCAGCCCGTAACTTGGTCAGGATTTCCAAAAGTACTTCCATGCTACTGGTTTCTTGTCTGGTCCAACTTGATCAGAATCACGAAGTTGTCTTAGGTTAATGTTATTATATTTTAGGTTTAGAACCAAAAAGATTCTCTGTATCTTGTGGTTCATAAGTAACAGAGGTGGCTGGTCTATTAGATTTTCTTCCATTCCCCAATGTGCTGCCAACCTTGTCCGTTGGTAGTGAACATAACAAATTCACCAGGGTTAGCAGACTCACCCATCAGCCATAACAATAGCTGGCTTAACTTTCTTTCCACGGAAGGTTGCAGAGATTTCAAACTGAACTCCAATATTTCCACCATTCATAGCTGAACTCATGGTAGTCTTCTTGGCTTTCGTATCAACGTTTTTCTAAATTTAATTTCGGTCCAACGGTTTTGAGCATCAGCGACAACGTCGGCTTCCATGCCATCGTTAAAAGCTTTTTTTGAGCCCCTGTTGAAGTAACACCACTTTACATAGCCATTTTTTTGCATTTGGATCATAGGTTGCTTTTTTTCAGCTTCTGTAGCCCCTTGCTCTTCCATGCGTTTTTTGATAGATTTCAGTCGCTTGGAAAGGCTTCCAAAGGATTTGACTTTTACCGTAACTACATAGCCAGGCATGATTTCCTTGGTATAGGTAGCCCCAACTTGAAGAGCTAATTTTTTTCTTCTAAATCTTTATCAGGAAATTGGTCATTTTTAGGAACGAGGACTGTTTTTTTGCCCCTGTCCAGTTGGCTACATCTCCAAAGTCCAACCAAGTAATCTGGCTAGTCATAGATTTGGGCATCAAGATCTGTTGTAAAGCCTGGTTTTTTTCAACTTTTGGAGTTGAAGTTGCGTCTTCAACGTCATCCCCAATCAAGCTTTCATCATTAGGATCCCCGATTGCACGACGAGTACGGCGACGGCCTCTTGTTTCATCTGTTGAAGGGGTATTAGTGGCTACTGGCGCTTCTACGCCAGCCGCAATTTCTTCCTTCTTATTTGTATTGGTTGAAGCTGCTTCTGCCGCCTTGTTTGCTGGTTTAGCTGCTTCTAAACTTGGTGTTGCTGCAGCGGTTGATGTAGCTGGTGCAGTTGAGGCAGCGGATGCTGCTGTACTTGTGCTTGAAGCGGCATTTGTAGACGCTGCAGCAGGTGATGTAGCTGGTGCAGTAACTGGCGCGTTAGCTTCATAGGTTGTAGCTGCTGTACTAGTTGTTTCAGCAGTTGATGCTGCAGAAGTTGCTGTAGCTGTAGACGCTGCAGGCGCCTCTGATGTAGGCGCAACAGCTGCTACACTCTCACCTGTCGTATCTGTATTTTCTTCTGCGGCTGCACTTGCTGCTGTACCAACCATGACAAGTGTTCCCAAAAGTACTGAGCAAACGCCCACATTCAGTTTCCGAATTGAGAATCTGCTAATACGATCATTAAATAAGTCTTTTCCCATCTAATGGACCTCCATTTTTATCTGTAAATTAACACTTTATTTAAAATTGTTTAGTTTTTTCCAAACCTTATCTATTTTAACAAAAATCGAACGATATTCAAAGTAATTTGTCTCAAAAATGAGTATAAATTTTCAGCTTCAATAGCTTTAACTTTAAAACTATTAACCTAATAAATAAAGGGATTGAAAAAGCTTGATTTTATCACTAAATCGCAAGATCGAACTTCAATTGTGGCTTGACTGGATCATAATCGACCAGTTCAAAATCTTCTGGTTTGATGTCAAAGAAATTGGTTCCATCTGGCACATTTAAAACCAAGTGTGGCTGGCAATCTGCTGGCTCCCGCCGGAGTAACTCTTCTGCCTGTTCAAATTGATTATCATAGATATGAAGGTTATTAATGAAGTAAAAGAACTTTCCAACCTTCCAGCCAAAGTGCTTGGCAATCATCATCTGTAGGGCTACATACTGCATAGCATTAATGTGATGGGCCACCAACATATCATTTGAACGCTGGGTCAGGGTCGCATCTAGATAGATCTCTCCATCAACCCTACGCACGTCAAACATGGTCTGAAAAGCACATGGCAAGAGTCCGTCGGTCTCCTCAAAGGCATCATAATCCCAGAGCGAGATGATGTTGCGGCGATTCCAAGGATTGGCTTCTAATTGTTTGAGGATTTTATTGGTAATGTCATGCTTTTTGACCACAGCACCGTAGCGCTGACCGATGGTCCGACTCTCCCCCACTTCCCAGTCATTCCAATAATGGACGTTATACTTATCTTCTAAAATATCTAAACTATTGGACTGGTCTTGGTAAATCCAGAGCATCTCTTTGATAGCGGATTTAATAGCGATAGGACGAAGGGTCGTAATGGGGAACTCGCCTTTTGCTAGATCAAACTCCATAAAAGCTCCTGTGATGTATTTGGAGTTGGCAGTTGTTCCATCCTTGTATTTCGGTCGGGCCTGTTCCGACCAAACTCCTTCTTCCATGATTTTCCGAATATACTCTTTAAAGATCGTATCTGCTTTTGTCATATATCCTCCTTAAAACTACTATTGCCTTCATTATATCACAGGACAAAGAAAAAAGGAGAGGCAAATCTCCTTTTAATCTTATTGTAATACTAGAGATGCGGCACCAATGACACCAGCATCATTTCCCAATGTAGCAAGCGCCAATTGAGTGGATTCACGCACTTGTGGGAATGAGTTTTCCTCAAAGACCTTGCGAACACCATCCAAGAGGAAGTCACCTGCAGCTGAAACACCACCACCAATAACGATCTTAGATGGGTTCAAGGTTGAACCAATATTGGCAGCAGCAAGTCCAAGGTAGCGTGAGAAGTTTTTGTAGACGATCAAGGCAAGAGCGTCGCCTTCTTTTGCTAGATCAAAGACCGTTTTAGCAGTTACTTCTTCTCCATTGTCGATCAAGACCTTCAATTGAGCGTCCCCTTCGTACTCATCAGCGTAACGACGAGTCAAGTTGACGATCCCTGTTGCAGATGCAACGGTTTCAAGACAACCTTTTTTACCACAGGTACATTGGATTGGATCATCAAAGTCAACCGTAATGTGACCAAGTTCACCAGCAGCACCGCGAACACCGTGCAAGAGACGGCCTTCAGCGACGATTCCACCGCCGACCCCAGTACCAAGTGTCATAAAGACAACATCTGGTTGGTTTTCACCAGCCCCTTTCCAACGTTCACCCAAGGCAGCAACATTGGCATCATTATCGATGAAGAATGGAATATGAAGGGCGCTTTCGATCTTTTCTTTGACTGGTTGAAGGGTCTTCCAGTTCAAGTTGTAGGCACCGATAACAGTTCCTTTCTCACGATCAACTACACCAGGCGATCCCATTCCAATTCCTTGGAACTCAGAAGCATCAAGTCCAAGCATATTCAAACGATGAGCGATGGACTCGATCATTTCCTCTACAATATGACTTCCCTCATCCAAAATGTTTGTTTTAATAGACCATTTTTCTTGAACTTCACCATCTAGAGTGAGAATAGCAAACTTGATGGAAGTTCCTCCAAGGTCAATACCAATAATTTTTTTAGACATCTGTAACTCCTTTCAAACTTGTAAACACTTACAGTTCTATTATATCAGACTTTTTATCAAACGCAAAGGTTTGCACGTAACTTTTCTCAACTTTTTAACAAGAGGCTAAAGGACTGAAATCCTAATAATAAGAAAATCAAGCCAATAATATTCAGTAGGAAGACACTGATCGATAATGGACTGACAATTAAGAACAAGCCGATGAAGAGCTGCACCAAGGCAAAGAAAATATAGCGTTTGGAAAGTTCTTCAACCTTCTTAGAATAGAAGTTAGCTTTTTGAAAATTTAAAACAGAGCGATAGATCAGCCAAATCCCTAAGGTGACTGGAAAGACAATCGGCAAGGTCTTGTAGCCATATAGTAGCAAATAAACCGCAAACACTAAGGCAACCATACTGTGAAAGAGCTGTTGCTGCTTGATAATACCTGCCTGACGCAAGCGGTAATAGCGTGAAAAACGTGAAAAAGAGATTAAAAAGAATCCACAGGAGATCAACCAACTAAAAGAGCCAATGTGCTCAATCGGATTGATAAACAAGACGATACCGATAATGGTAAAAATAGTCGCTGAAATCCCAAGGGATATCCGGTTCAATTGATTCATAGGGCCTCCTTATTCATCTAATTCGCTTAGGTAATCATACCGATCATACTTTTCAAGTAGACGTTCGTTTTCCTGATCCAGTTCTTTTTGAAGGGCTGACAACTTGCCAAAGTCAGAGCCGTTTTCATTCATTTCAACCTCAATCTCTGCGATCCGTTGTTCAATCGCTTCGATATCTGCTTCAATGCTGGCCCACTCTTGCTTCTCCATATAACTCATGCGCTTCTTCTCTTCTTTTGGCTTGACGGGTTTCTCTTTTTCAGCCCTGTGACTAGCCGTTACTTGGGCCACCTCAAAAGCTTTTTCATCCAAGTAATCCGTATAGTTGCCAAAGAACTCACGAATGCCCCCATTTTCAAAAGCCAAGATCTTGCTTGCGACCTTGTCTAGGAAATAGCGGTCGTGACTAACGGTAATGACGGGTCCACCAAAGTTTTGAAGGAAGTTTTCCAAAACCGTCAAGGTTGCGATATCCAAGTCATTGGTCGGCTCATCAAGGAGCAGCACATTCGGTTTTTCAATCAAGAGTTTTAAGAGAAAGAGACGCTTCTTCTCACCACCAGAGAGTTTTTCGATCAAGGTTCCATGCATAGAGCGTGGGAAGAGAAATTGCTCCAAGAGATCTGCTATCGAAGTTGTTCCAACAGTCGTCTTGACTTCCTCTGCAACTTCTTGTAAGAAATTAATCACGCGCTTGCTCTCATCCAAGCCATCGATCTGTTGAGAGAAATAAGCCACCCGTACGGTTTCGCCAATGATGACTTGCCCTGACTGAGGGTGAAGCCGCTCGGCGATCAGATTAAGCAAGGTGGATTTACCGACCCCATTGTCCCCGACAATCCCGATACGGTCCTTGTTTTGCACCAAGAGGTTAAAGTTCTGTAAAATCGGCTTATTTTCAAAAGCAAAACTCACATCTTTAAACTCGATGACTTTCTTTCCGATCCGGCTGGTCTCAAAGTTCATCTCCAAATCCGTCTGGTTGTTTTGACCAGACAAGTCTTGCTTGAGATCATGGAAACGATTGATCCGCGCCTGTTGCTTGGTCGCACGCGCCTGAGGTTGCCGCCGCATCCAGGTCAACTCCTGCTTGTAGAGTTGCTGCTTCTTATGAAGAAGGGCTGCATCACGCTCATCTTGCTCGGCCTTTAAGCGGACATAATCCTGGTAGTTACCTTGATACTCAATCAAACTAGCCTGATCCAACTCAAAGATTCGCGTTGAGATATTATCCAAGAAATAACGATCGTGGGTAATGAAGAGCACGGTTTTCTTAGAATTCTTCAAAAAATTGGTCAACCACTCGATGGTATCAATATCTAGGTGGTTGGTTGGCTCATCTAACAAGAGCAGGTCGTGGTGAGACAGCAAAACCTGTGCCAGTTGCACCCGACGGCGCAAGCCTCCAGATAGATCCCCAACCTTGGCATTCAAATCTTCAATCCCAAGTTTTGACAGGACTGTTTTGACCTGACTCTCGATTTCCCATGCATTGAGCGAATCCATCTCTGCCATCACCTTTTCAAGGCGTGCTTGGTTCTCTTCTCGGTAATCCGCCATTAAGAGTTCATAATCACGAATCAGCTGCATTTCACGCAAATCGCTGGATAGTACCGTATCCAAAACCGTCTTTTGATCATCAAAGTCTGGCTCCTGCGTCAAGTAGCCAATGGTATAATCACTCTTTGCAGAAAAAGGACTAACATCTCCATCAAAACCAGAGCGACCTGACAAGACATCTAACAAAGTGGTCTTTCCAGTTCCATTGACCCCGATCAATCCGATCCGGTCCAAGTCGTGAATGATAAAGGAAATCTCACGAAAGACGGTCTTATCTCCGACAGATTTGGTTAATTTATCGACAATAAAATCGCTCATTTTTCCTCCTCTTTTACTTGCTGGATATAGGCGATGATGGCTTCTTTTTCATTGGCCAGCTCCCCATCGACAATGGCATACTCGATCTTTGTCAAAACCTCACCTAAAGCTGGACCAGGTTGGAAGCCATATTCTTTGATCAGCATACCGCCATTGACCACCACTTCATGCTTATCATGAATGGTCAAACTATCATAGACACGCTCGATCGCCAAATAATCTACACTCAATCCATAAGCTTCACGGAGTTCTTCAGCAACTAGCAACAAACGCTTATCATACTTGTAGCATGCACGCTTGTCCAGATTTCCTTTTTCTCGGAGCTTTAGAATCTCCACAATCTGCTCCACCGTCTTGGCAAACTCTCTAGAGGTCTTCCATTTCTTAAAGAATTTTGGAATATCTTGAATATCTAGCGCTAAAACCAGAGCAGCCCAGGCTTGCTCAGAAGTAGAAAAGGTATATTCCAGCTCTATGTCAAACAAACGCTCGATCGCTATTTGCGATCTCTCATTTCTGGCAGATAGCGATAGGCTTGGCTTGCAAGCATGGCCTTCAAGCCTTGTCTCCAGTATGGAGAAAGCAAGAGCTTATCAAACTCGATAAAGGTGCGCTCAACAGAGATCTTCTCCAACAAAGGAGCACACTCCTTCATGGCTTCAAAGGTTGCAGCTTCTAATTCAAAGCCAAGACTGGCTTGAAAACGAAAGCCTCGCATAATGCGGAGCGCGTCTTCATGAAAGCGTTCATGGGGAAGCCCAACGGCCCGAAGGACCTTGTTTTCTAAATCTTCTAATCCATGAAAGAGGTCAACGATCTCTCCTTTTTCATTTAAGGCAAAGGCATTGACGGTGAAATCGCGACGCTTGAGGTCTTCTTCTAGCGAGCGTACAAAAGACACGGAGCTCGGGCGACGATAATCGACATAGACATCTTCCGTTCGGAAGGTTGTAATTTCATACTCTTGGCCATTTTCAAGGACCAGGACAGTCCCATGTTCGATACCGATATCCACTGTTCGATCAAAAATCGCCTTGGTCTCTTCTGGGTATGAGGAGGAAGCGATATCGACATCGTGAATCGGACGATCCAAGAGGGCATCTCGGACGGATCCCCCTACAAAATAAGCCTCAAAACCAGCTGCTTTAATCTTCTCTAATATTGGTAAAGCCTCCTGAAACTCAGAAGGCATCTTTTCTAATCTCATAGTAAGTGTTCCAAACCATAGACAAGCTCATGACGCTTGACAACTTCTTTGATTCCTAGATTTACTCCTGTCATGAAGGAACCACGGTCATAGGAATCGTGACGGAGAGTCAACCCTTCGCCTTGGCTACCAAAAATCACCTCTTGGTGAGCCACTAGTCCAGGCAAGCGGACAGAGTGGATACGCATCCCTTCAAAATCCGCCCCTCTTGCTCCAGGCATCAATTCTTCTTCATCTGCTGCACCTTGCTGGAGTTTCTCACGCTTTTCAGAGATCAACTCAGCTGTCTTAATAGCTGTTCCACTCGGTGCATCTTTTTTCTTATCGTGGTGCAATTCGATGATTTCCACATTCGGGAAATACTTGGCAGCTTGCGCTGCAAATTGCATTAAGAGTACAGCGCCAATAGCAAAGTTGGGAGCAATCAAGCCACCCAAATCCTTTTGACGCGAAAGGTCTGTCAATTCCTGAATCTGCTCAGGCGTAAAGCCAGTTGTCCCGACGACAGGAGCAAAGCCATTTTCAATTGCAAAGCGAGTATTTTCATAAGCAACTTTTGGCATGGTAAAGTCTACCCAAACATCTGCTTCAAGACCTACAACATCTTCTTTGCGATTAAAGACGGGGACCCCTGCAACCTCTGTCTCATCAGTAAATGGATCGATCAAGCCAGCTAGTTCTAGCTCAGGATCTTCAGAAACCATCTGGTAGGCTGCCTGCCCCATTTTCCCCTTGAAACCTGCAATAATGACTTTAATTGACATAGAATTCTCCTTAAACGATAGGGATATACCCAACTGCTAAGCTATGGTCACCTAAGTGCGTCCCAATCACGCCTCCAAAAGTGGCAAAAGGAATTTCTCCTTCCACTCCTTCAGCTACCAGCATTTGTCGAAGAGCTTCGGCCTTTTCAGGTACATTGGCATGGATGATAAAGACTTGGAAATGCCCTCCAGTGAGTCCTTCATCAACGATTTCCACCAAGCGTTTCATGGCTTTCTTTTCCGTCCGGACTTTCTCAAACTTCGATGACACCTTGGTCATTAAAGTGAAGGATAGGCTTGATACTCAAGAGATTACCAATGATGGCAGCGCCATTAGACAGACGGCCACCCTTGACCAAGTGGTCCAAATCGTCCACCATGATAAAGGCTGTAGTTCCATCGATTTGGGTCTGCACATGTGCGACAATCTCATCAAACGAACGACCTTCACCAGCCCATTTTAAGCAATCCTCTACCATCATCCCTAATGGAGCGCTCGTGATCTTTGAGTCAGGAAATTCGACGGTCAAGCCCTCAAATTCGTCCTTCAAATATTGGATATTTTGGTAGAATCCAGAGATACCTGATGACAAGAAGAGACCAAGAGCATGCGTATACCCCTTAGCTGTCAAACCAGCTAAGAGTTCTTCTAACTCTGCCACACTCGGTTGGCTCGTCTTTGGTAATTCCTTAGACGCAGCCATCTTTTGGTAGAACTCGTCGTGTGTCAGATTCTTCCCTTCCACATAGGATTCTCCATCGATATAGATCGGAATGTCTAAAATAAATAAGTCGTCGTGATGGAGAAGGTGCTGCGGTAAATAGGCAGACGAATCCGTAATCACTGCTAATTTCATTGATTAAAACTCCAAATTAATACCCGGTAAATCAAGGGCAATTTCTGTGACTTCATAAGTCAAACGATTGAGCATGTCCAAGCAAGGACGAGCCAATTCTTCCACTTCATCTTTGCTAAATTCGCTTGGTTCATTGACATAACGACCAAACAAGTGGTTAATTTGAGTGATGGTCCCACTGATCACAAAGCCGTCAAATACAATCATGTAGCTTAAAATCACAATCAAAGAAGTTGTGTTTTGTTGTTGATCACGATTGATTAATTGAAAGTTAACATCTACTTTTGTTTCGGGAATGCCATTTTCTTTTTCCCACTCAAAATTACGAGCGTCATAGTGGTATTGGCTGACAAATTCTTTTTCACGTTGAATATCCATTTTTATTCTCCTAAAAATATGCGATAGGCTTATTATATCATAATTCAGCTCAAGATACCAACGCCGAATGAGGTGATTTTTTTACAAGGATAAGAAGAAAAGGCCGGGAGGGTCAGGCCTTTCTATATGCAATGAATAACTAATTCCGCTCCAATAAAACTCAGTTTTTAGCTGCAATTAGTCAAAGTAATACCAACCACCATCCCTATAAATTCTTATGGGTTGCATCTCATAAATTCCAAATTCCTTTGGTGTGCTGTTACCACTCTCTAAAGAAAAACCAACCATGAATTTCGTTTGATCATTATGATTCACCTTTCCTCTTAGTGTTAACATATAACCACCGCCTTGAGGAGTCCCATTTCCTATTTGACCAACTTCCATACCATCCCAATCAAACTGGACACTTTCAACTTTAGGACTTAAAGACTTTACAAAATCAGTCATATCCTTCTCGTGTTCCTTTAAATAAGCCAGTTGCTTTTCTTTCGCGCTCAGTTGCTTCCTCTGTTGCGCGCCATTTGTAGATATATTTTTCTTTTGACTAGTAATGATCACACCTCCTGCTATTACAGAAGTGATAACTAAAAGAATGGCCAATTTCCCTTTTTTCATGATCTGTCCTCCTTGAAAAGGAAAAGTTGTTCCAATTATAACGAAATCTGATTTGATTGACAATCTTCTTTACTAGTTGGTGTTTTTGACTATAGAAAAAGGTTGGGAATCCCCAACCTTTTAGATAGAATTAATTTTTAGGTTTGCGAAGCAAGCCGAACAAGATACCACTTACGACTGCACCGATCAATACGAACAAGATGTAAAGAAGCGGATTTGAAGTAAGGGCGATAACGAAGATTCCTCCGTGAGGAGCCATGAGTTTCAAGCCTGCAAGACCAACAAGGGCACCTGTCAATGCTGAACCTGCGATGAAACTTGGGATGGCACGAGCTGGATCAGCTGCACCGAATGGAATGGCACCTTCTGTGATGAAGGAAAGACCCATGATAATGTTTGTCAAACCTGAGTTGCGTTCTTCTTCAGTAAATTTGTCTTTGAACAAGACAGTTGCTACAAAGACTGCCAATGGAGGAACCATACCAGCTGCCATAACTGCCGCCATGACGGTTGAACCACCACTAGTAAGTGCTGAAGCTGTCAACGTACTTGTACCAAATACATAAGCTGCTTTGTTGACTGGCCCACCCATATCGACAGCCATCATACCACCAACAAGAAGACCAAGAAGAACTGCCGAGCTACCTGACAAGCTAGTCAAGAAGTTGTTCAAAGAGGTATTGATCGCTGACATTGGGATGTTGATGAGGAACATCAAGAATCCTGTCAAACCAACACCAAGTAATGGCAAGAGAAGGATCGAGCGGATACCATCGAGTGAACGTGGAAGACCTGCAAGGGCTTTGCGAAGCACGAGAACGACTCCACCTGCAAGGAAACCACCTACCAAAGCTCCAAGGAAACCAGATGATACGGCTGCTGGTAATTCACCTTTAGCAGCACCGAAAGCGATGTTACCAAATGCTGAACCTGAGCTAGCAATGGATCCAGCAACGAAACCTGCTACAAAACCAGGTTTTTCAGCGATGGAGAATCCGATGTAACCTGCAAGCACTGGAAGCATGAAACCAAAGGCTGCACCACCGATTGTTTTAAATTGAGCTGCTAATTCATGGTATGAACCAAGTTGAGATAATTGATCTTGAGGCACCCCAAGGATTTGGTCAATCAAGAAGGCAAGGGCAATCAAGATACCACCACCGATAACGAATGGAAGCATTTGAGAAACCCCACTCATCAAGTGTTTGTAGAAGGCTCCACCTAAGCTCAATTTTTCTTGGCTAGCGCTTGCTTCTGCTGCATTTTCTGCGTGGAAGACATCTGCTTTGCCATCCAAAATGGTTTGGATCAATTCTTCGGTTTGACGGATACCGGCTGCAACAGGTTTAGAAATTAATTTTTTGCCATCGAAACGAGCGGTTTCAACTGCTTTATCCGCTGCAATGATCACTCCTTCAGCTTTGGCGATTTCTTCTGCTGTCAAGCGGTTGCCGACACCAGATGCCCCGTTGGTTTCAACACGGACTGTAACACCCATTTCTTCACCTTTTTTGATGAGGGCTTCTTCTGCCATGTAAGTGTGGGCGATACCTGTTGTACATGCTGTAACAGCAACAATGAGAGGTTTGTCAGATGAAGCTGCTTCTTTGACTGCTTCTGCTTTTTTCGCTTCTTCAGCGGCAGCTACTTGCTCTTCCGCATCAAAGGCTGCGATCACTTGATCAGGGGTGCTTGCTTGGCGAAGTTTATCCGCAAATCCTGGCTTCATCAAGTACTTAGACAATTCAGCAAGAGCTGCCAAGTGAGTATCGTTTGCCCCTTCTGGAGCTGCGATCATGAAGAACAAATCTGTTGGTTGACCATCCAGTGATGCGTAATCCACACCCTTGTTTGATTTTGCAAACAAGACCGTTGCTTCTTTGACTGCTTCATTTTTGCTGTGCGGCATAGCAATTCCATCACCCAAACCAGTTGAAGTTTGTGCTTCCCGGTTCATGATTCCAGCCTTGAAGGTGTCAAAATCTGTCACCACACCATTGTCAACGAGCGATTGGACCATCTCATTGATCACGCCCTCTTTATCTGTTGCTTGAAGATCAAACAACATCACGTTTTTATTTAAAACGTCTTGAATTTTCATAGTTTTTCTACCTCTACTTTTTCATAAGTTTCTTTAATATAGTCAGCTGTCGCCAAATCATCTGAGAAGGTGGTTGCTGTTCCGCAAGCCACACCCCATTTGAAGGCTTCGATGACATCTCCTGTCGTTGCGAGCTTCCCAGTGAAACCTGCTACCATTGAATCTCCAGCCCCGACCGAATTTTTCACTTGACCCTTGATTGGTTTTGCGAAGTAGGTACCACTTGGACTGACAAGGAGAGCACCATCACCCGCCATGGAAATAATGACGTTTTGTGCTCCTTTGGCCAAGATTTCCTTGGCGTAGCGTTCAATTTCTGGCAATTCCGTCAAGGTCACGCCAAATATCTCCCAATTCATGGTTGTTTGGTTTGACCAATTGCGGATTGAACTCCAAGGAATCAATCAAAGTTTGCCCTTCAAAGTCGCAAACGACTTGTGCACCTGTCGCACGGGTTGCTGCAATTAGTTCTTTGTAAATGGCATTTCCAAGTGAAGATGGGGCAGAGCCTGCAAAGACTACCACATCATCTGCTGATAAGCTGGATAGAATGCTGAGCAATTCTTGCAACTGAGCTTCCGTCACTTCTGGACCGTTGCCATTGATCTCTGTTTCCTCATCGGCTTTGATCTTGACATTGATCCGTGTATCTTGGTCCACGGTCACAAAGTTGGTTGAAATAGTTTCGCTCGTAAGGACATCTTCGATGAAGCGTCCGGTAAAACCACCGATAAACCCAGTTGCTGTGTTCTCGATAGCGAGCCGTTTCAAGACGCGACTGACATTGATTCCCTTACCACCGGCAAATTTATCTTCCGAAGCCATCCGATTAACCGCCCCTGTCTCTACATGATCGAGACGGACAATATAGTCAATGGCAGGATTCAGTGTTACTGTATAAATCAAACCTTTATAACCTCCGTTTTTTCTTTTAAAACCTTTAATCGTTGTGGATCACATTGATTGGTAATGATCATGGCTCGCTTGATAGGGGCCACTTTGACAAAGGATGTCACTCCAATTTTTGAATCATCCGCTAGGATATAGGTTTTTTTTGCATTTTCGATAATCGCACGCTTGACAGATCCTTCTTCCAGGTCTGGAGTGCTGTAAAATTCATCGTCGATTCCATTCATTCCAAGAAAGGCCTTGTCAAAATTCAACTGACCGATTTGATTGAGCGCGATCCCTCCGATACTAGCATCTGTAGAAGATTTTACCTTTCCACCGATGATGACCGTTGGAACATTTCGCTCGACCAACTTGGTCGCATGGTGAATCGAATTGGTCACTACAGTTACCGTTGGATTGACAATTTCTTGTACCAATAGTTCATTGGTCGTCCCGGCATCGATAAAGATCACATCATGATCTTTGATCAACTCCGCAGCTTTTACCGCAATTCTTGACTTAACTTGAATGTTTTTGATAGATTTTTCTTTATTGCTTTCTTCCTCTTGAAGAAAATGCAGGCTTTCCGCACCGCCGTGAACCCGGCGAAGTTTGCTTCAGCTTCTAGCTCGTCCAAGTCTCGTCGAACGGTTGATTCAGAAGTCCCTAGCTCTCGTACAAGGGTTTCTAAGGAAACAAACTTTTCCTTTAACACCTTTTCGAGGATCAATTGTTTTCGTTCAGACTTAAGCATTTCTCCTCCTTTTGCAATCGATTACAAGAACCATTATACTCTCTCTTCAAAAAATGTCAACAGTTTTTTTATCATTTTCTATCATTTTCTTTCAAATGTGTACAAAAAAAGAAAGCGGGAAAGAACTCTCTTTGGTAGAAGAGTTCCTTCCCGCCCCTGCAATTTTCGTATTTCTTACTCATTTTTTGAAGATTGTTTCTTTTTCTTAAAACCAAACAATCCAGCAAGCAAACCTACGAAAACACCTGTAGTTGCAGCAGCATATTTGGATGAATCCGATCCTGCTACGGCTTGGCTGTTTTCTTTTTTAGGTTTGATTACTTCAACTTTCGCTTCTTGTTTTGGAGCTGGAGTCGCTTTTGCTACTTGAACCTGCGGACTATTGGTGTGAGTTGGAAGAACTGGTGGCGTATCTGAGAAGGTAGTCGGATTGCTTGATCGAATATCCATCGGCATATCTGCTGCTTCTAAAATAGCTGGATCCATGCGTGACGCAAGATCTTCATATTGAGAATTCAATTGTTCCACCATACTATGATAGGATTGAAGGGTGTTGAATTCTGCTTCCAATTTATTCTTTTTATGCTCGAGATTTGCAACCGCTGCTGCTAAAACAGATTGAGCTTTCACCAATAATTCTGGAGCATTTCGGAAGTCCGAAAGACGTTTTTCTGCAGCAAGCAGACGCTCCTGAGCTGCCTTCAAGCCCTCGTGAGCTTCCTGAACAATTTGGGCTTTTTCTGCTTCTTCAGCTTTCAAAAGATTCATTTTCTCACGCGCAGCCGCTAACAAATCTTGCGCTTTTTGAAGAGCTACTTCTTTCGGTTGAATGGTCGACTCAATCCGACCTCGAGATACTTCAAGTGTAGCCTTAGCTTTTTCAACCGCATTGTCCTTGCTTACAAGAAGAATCTTGTAATTTTGGATCGTTTTTTGTACATTAGCCATTTCCGCTTCCACATTCGAATTGGAATGGCGGGTATCCTCTAACTTCCCTTGTAAGATGATGATTTGGGATTCTAGATTGGCCTTGTCCAATTTAAGATTGGCTACTTCATCGGACTTGGCTTTGACATCTGCTCTCGTCGTCGTAGCACCAGCTCCCTGGCGCAACTGGTAAGCGAGAGCACTAGTCGATACAGCTGACGTGACTGGGCTGTGCAGGAAGGCTGCTTCTGACATAGCATTGCTCGGATCATAAGCGACCGATAAAGCAGTGGCTTTGTTGTCCACCATTTGTAGGTAATGACCAACCTTAGCAAAAGCTTCAGCCCCGATCTTCATATAGATGTCATTGGCATCAATCTGGGTTTCATCTGTTGGCAGACCGTATTGAGTTGCTAGCTCTTGATAGGCCGCTTTTTCGTTGTACCAAAGTCAACTGCACCAGCAGGCGAGAAACCATAAGCAATATTTTCGTTTGGCAAATACTTAAACATGTGCCATTTGGCCTTTTTAAAGTACTCCAGCTGTACTTGGCTAGCAGGGAGAGAATAGAGATCCAGTTCTAATTCAGCTAGACCTGCATTGCGACGATAAGCATTGATGGCATCTGCGATTTCAAGAGCTCGCAAATTGGCTTGGAGCGACCCAGACTCTCCAACTGTTATGCCATCTTCTTCACGCCCACGTTTATAGAGAGCTAAGGCACTTGCTGCAGCTTCATTGCCATTGTCTGCTAAGTGTTGCAGGTAGCCTTCGTAGGTCGCTTGGCTCAGTTGAACTGGGCTATTAGCCGCTGCTTGCTCCAAGGCCGCCAACTCCGCTTCTTTTGTCGCAATGACCGCCTTCAAATCTGTCAGTCGCGTTTGGGCGAGTTGGATGTCACTCTCGATTTGAGCGATTGTGTCAGCCCCATTCTGCTGACTCGCTTGCAAACTTGCTAGATAATTTTGAGATTCTTTAATACTTTGCTCGACTTGGCTTTGCTCCACCAAGGCTTGAGCTAGGACATTCTCATCATTAGAAATCGGTGCCTTGGCTTGCTTTAACTCATTCTGTGCCACATCGACCAAAGATTCCTGAGCGGTGACTTGATTTTCCTGCTGACGAACGGCCTCTACGACTTGATCATGTGCCAGTTCTGCTTCTCGAACCTTATTTTCTTCGATGGTGACATAAGCTTGGGCTACCTTAACCTCATTTTCTGCATTTTGAACTTGTGCATCTGAAGTCGTTGCAATGAGGTTTTCCGCCTCTGTCACTTCTTCTTTCTTTTCTTCTAGGTCTTGACCAGCTGCCCTGACATCCGTCTGAGCATCCATCACTTTTTGCTCCTGGTAGTGGACATCCTTGACCACTTGACCTTTTTGAGCCGTAATTTGCTTCAATTCATCGACTGTAATAGGCTTCTCAACCACCTCAGTGCTATTGGTTTCAGCATTTTCGTTTTGCTTGACCTCTTCTGCACTAGCCTTGTGATGAAACATTCCAGACAGGACCGTTGTCGCAGCAACCCCTGTCGTAAAAACCGATTTTCCTAATTTCTTTCCCAATGAAACTCACCCCCAAAACCTGATCTGTTTTCTTTAAGTTTATCTCCCCATAGCATACCACATTTTGGTACTAATAACTAGTAGATTGAAGGAGATTTTTTAATAAAATTTTGGGGCAAAAGAAAAACAGCCGAGGCTGTCATTCTTCTTGCTGAATTTGCTCCAACATCTTTTCTTCTTCTGGAGTCAAGTCATAGTTTTCTAATAGGTCTGGACGACGCTCCAAAGTCTTTTTTAAACTCTGATAGAGACGCCATTGACGGATATTTTCATGATGGCCACTCATGAGGACATCCGGAACTGTCATCCCTCGATATTCATAGGGGCGTGTGTATTGAGGGTATTCTAGAAGGCCGGACGAGAAACTATCATCCTGGTGGCTGGACTCTTTTCCGATCACTTCTGGAATCAAGCGTACGGTCGCATCAATCATGGTCATGGCAGCAAGCTCGCCACCGGTCAAGACATAGTCTCCAAGAGAAATCTCATCTGTCACCAGGGACTTAATCCGCTCATCGTAGCCTTCATAGTGGCCACAGATAAAGATCAATTCTTCTTCTTGAGCTAACTCTTCTGCATAACGTTGATCAAAAGTCCGCCCGGCTGGATCTAGTAAAATCACGCGCGGATTCTTTTTCTCAATGGCATCAAAGGCATCGAAAATCGGCTGAGCTCGCAAGAGCATGCCTTGCCCGCCACCATAGGGTTCATCATCCACATGCCGCGCCTTCTCTGCATTTTCACGAAAATTATGGTAGTTGATCTCAAGGAGTCCCTTTTCACGCGCCTTTCCGACGATGGAGTGCTCCAGGGGTGAAAACATCTCTGGAAAGAGGGTTAAAATATCAATCTTCATCGTCTAACCCTTCCAAGATATCTACATCCACTCGGTTTCCTGGGATATCAATATTGAGGACAACTGGCGGGATATAAGGCAAGAGAAGGTCTCGTTTACCTTTGCGCTTCACCACCCAGACATCATTGGCACCCGGTTGAAGGATCTCCTTAATTTGACCGATGAGTTGGTCATTTTCATAAACATCAAGGCCGATGATCTCGTGGTAATAAAACTCGCCCTCGTCCAAATCGGTCAAGTCTTCTTCGGCAACCTTGAGGCTAAAACCCTTGAACTTTTCGATGGCATTGATATGGTACATATCCTTAAACTTGATGATATCGAAGTTCTTGTGCTTGCGGTGACTGGCAATAGTCACCGTTTGGACAAACTGATCCTTCTCATCAAAGAGAGCCAACTCTGCTCCTTTTTTAAAGCGCTCTTCCGCAAAGTCTGTCACAGACAAGACCCGCATCTCACCCTGCAAACCCTGCGTATTGACGATTTTCCCAACATTAAAATAATTCATTTTATTCTTTACATTCCTCTTTTGATTAATTTATCTCTAAAGTTCTCTAATAAGAGTTGCAATTTTTTCCGATTCTGACCAGTGTAGATAGTGGTGGTTTCCACCTAGAATGAGTTTTGTATTAGAATTCCAATATTCTGAATCTCTGTACTCTTTTTCTCTGTACGCCTGACAAAATACGAAAACAGGAATATTATCTGCTAAGGACAAACTATCAAAATCTTCAGCAGTAATATTTACAGATATCTGAAATCCAGGAACTTGCTTTTCCAATTCTAAGCCTTTTTCTTCCATCAATCCCCAAATCAGTCTATCAGTTTCAGGTTCAAATGTTGCTTGAGTTAGTCCCTTAAAATATTTTTCCTGACCACATTCTTCAATCATCCTGATTTGCTCTTCCATTTCTGGATAAGGATTTTTTGAAAAATCAGCAAACATTATATTTTTTGTTGTTGGTTCAATTGCTATCAATGCTTGACACTTAATTGGTTTACTCATCAACTTTAAAGCCAAAACACCACCTAAACTATGAACACATAGTATATAATCAGAAATTTCCAATCCTTTCAGAATTTCGTATACCGCTTCAACAAGATTATCCAAATTAATTCCTGTTTGACTATGAATCGGACTCCTACCTGTATTCGGAAAATCAATCGTAAGGTAACCTATTGAGGAAGGAAGTTTTTCAAGTATTGGTAGAAAATTTTCATAACTCGGTATCAAACCAGCACCATTTAAACAAACTAGAACTTTATTTCTCTTTTTATAAGTAACAGAGAAACAACCAATCTTTGTAGTTACTTCAAATCGGTTCATATCAAAACAACTCTTTCTAAACAACAATTCACTTAACAACCTTACGTTTTATTTTATCACGTTCAAAGGATTTTTCTCAAATGGACTTTTCTGCAAGAAACTGCTCCAAAAACCTTTCCTTGCAACAAAAAAACGGGACAAAAATCCCGCCTTTTTATTTTTTTCGTCAATAACGATTCTTACTTTTTTTATCTTCAGTTGGGACAGAGTAGACAATCGTTCTTATCGCAGAAATGGTGCGACCTTTCCGACCGATCACTCGACCAACATCGCTAGGATCAAGGTCAAGGTGGTACTCCATAAATTCAGGAGTATCTTCGATCTTGATGGTTAAGGCATCCGGTTGTGAAATCAAAGGTTTCACAATTGCAATAATAAGATTTTCAATCGTATCCATACATCAACCTACTTTATGATTATTTTTGAGAATTTAGAATCGTGGAATTTCTTCAATACACCTTCTTTTGAAAGGATGTTGCGAACTGTATCTGAAGGTTGAGCTCCATCAGCCAACCATGCAAGAACGCGGTCTTCTTTCAAAGTTACTTGGTTTTCTTCAACAAGTGGATTGTAAGTTCCAACTGTTTCGATGAAACGTCCATCACGTGGTGAACGTGAATCTGCTACGTTGATACGGTAGTAAGGTTTTTTCTTAGAACCCATACGAGTCAAACGAATTTTAACTGCCATTTTTATAAGTCTCTTTTCTATATTTTAATTTTCGGTGAAATAGACAAGCTATTTAGCACATGATCTATTATAGCACATTTTATAGACCTGTCAAGAAAAAAACTTGACACTATTAAAATTTTTTTAATCGATCTCAAAGTAATAAGATCCTTCATTTTTGGAATCCGATTCAATCACATAGTTCCCAGAAGGAAGTCCGGATACATCCAAGTGCTTCCCTTCAAATTCTTTGGCGAGGGAAGTCACTGTAATGGTAAAGGAAAATCCCTTGATTTGACGGTAGGTAGCATAATCCAAGGTCAGAATCCCTCGAAGATCCGTTTCTCCAGCTTTTTCAGCAGCTAGTAAGTCTGTTGCCAATTGATTTTCGAAATCGGGATTTTCGATTGGGAACCGGAGACGAACCTCGCTTACCTCTAAGCCCTGACGATACAATCGTTCTTTTATTTCTTGCCTTAACTGTTCAAACCCTTGAGATTCAGTAAAGGCTCTTTCGAAAAATGGTGCCACAAGCCAGCTTTTGGAACGGTGGGCTAGTTCTTCTGCCGTGTCATAGTTTTTCCCAGTTTCTTCTTTTGATAGATGAGTCGCATAGGGAAAGTTAAATTTTAGCGTCTTCCCTTGTATACTTTCTTGATAGCTATAGGCATATTCGGTCGACATCCCATGGAGTTCAGCTGCTTTAAAACTTAGGTCTCCTTTAAATCCCGCTTCCTGATAAAAGCCAGAAATTTGCTTTTGGATTTCTTTTTCTTCTTGACTAGTAAAATAAAAGAGAAAACAAATCAAGAGAGCGACCACTGTGAAGAATGCACGAACTAGGTAGCCGACCCATTTCTTGATGGTAACCTTTGTTGGTTTAAATGTATTCATTCCACCATGGTACCAAAAAACTAGCTTAACAGCTAGTTTGAAATAAATTTTTACTTAAGGATATCCAGTAAGGCTTGATAGTCAGCAACGACATATGTCGGTACTGCTAGGCTGGTATTTTCTTTGTGATTCGGATTATACCAGACGGTATCAATCCCCGCAACATTGCCCCCAGCAATGTCCGCCGTCAAAGAATCCCCAATCATAAGAGCTTGCTCCTTGGTAAAGCCTGGGATCAAGTTACCGATCTTTTCGTAAAAGACCACTTCCGGTTTTTGAGTTCCTAATTGTTCAGAGATAAAGATCTCCTTGAAATAAGGGGTAATGGCTGACTGCTTCAAGCGTCCTTGCTGAATAGCAGTAACACCGTTGGTAGCCCCATAGAGCTGGTAGCTCCTTTCTTCCAATTCCGCCAGCAAGTCCTCCGCTCCAGGGAAGCTCTGTCCCTGTTGGCTAATATAATCCTGGTAGCGCAAAGCCATCTCTTCACCATCTACCTGTCTTCCAAAATGAGCAAAGGCAATCGCAAACCGGCTGTTAATCAAGTCTTGCTTGCTGATCTCTTTTTGTTCCAATTTCTTCCAGAGCCCTTGGTTCATAGGTTTGTAATAATCCTTAAAGGCTTGAATATCTTGAACTCCTTGGTCCTTAAGAAATTGCGTTAAAGCCACTTCCTCCGCTGTATCAAAATCCAACAAGGTGTGGTCTAGGTCAAAGAGTAAAAATCTATACATGCTTACAAACGGTCCTTTAATTTTTCTACAAATAAATAAGCTGCTGGGCAAGTCAATGTGTTTTTAATGGTCAGATGGTTGATCTGGTAGATCTTCTTGCGGTCTGTATGAGGAAACTCTCGACACGCTTTAGGTCGAACATCGTAGATCGAGCAGAGATTATCGCCACCCAGGAAGGGGCAAGGCATGGACTTAAAAACCTTGTCTCCATCTTCATCAACTTGAAGAAATTCAGCCTCAAAGGCCGGAAGCTTCATTTTGAAATACTTAGCGATGCGGGTGATATCCGCTTCCTTAAAATCTGGCCCTAGAGTCTTACAGCAATTGGCGCAGGCGGTGCAATCAATTTCTTGAAAGACTTCATCGTGAATCTCTTGCGCTATTTTATCAAGATTTTTAGGTGGTTTCTTTTTCAGATTCGCCAATACCTTACGATGCTCCTTTTGCTTTTGGAGCGCTAACTGATGGTATTTTTCTATATCAATTTCTTGTGTCATCCTCTATTTCCTCTTCTAAACAATAGAAAGATTATACCACAAAGGATGCAAAAAAAGGGAGTGGGACAGAACTTCAAGAAATTTAAAGAGGTTGAAAAGGTTCCCCAAACCTTTTCAATCTTCCCACCCCCACATAGCTCCAACAGTCTAGGAGACTGTTGGAGGTTGCAGATAAAGGAAACTTCGTTTCTTTCATTAGGCTATCTTTGGAGCTTAAAAAGCGAACAAAGATACCAATCAACCACTGCGTCATACTGTTATTCTTATAAAACATCGAAGCCTCTGGATAGTTTAGGCCAAACTTCCTCTTCTTTAATCCGTTACAGCACCTTTTCCATCCAGACTCCAAGTGTCTTCGACATAAGGAGTAAATTGAGTTATTGTTTTCTCAAATCCTTCAACAACAATCAAATAAACCTTATCATCTTTTTGGAATACCCAACCAGCAACCTGCAGGCCTGACTTGAGAAAAATATGTATTTTAAGCGACTCATTTCCTCCAACTGTCGTCGTAGATCTTGTCATTTTCTCAACAAGTTTAGGGTCATTCCACCTAGTCTCAAATCTTTGGGCCATCATCTCGGCATTAAATTCCACTCCTTCGGGGACATTTGCTTTTTCTCTAGTGGCAGCATTTAAAACAATAATATTGAAGGCGTTTTTATCTGTATACTGAATATTATCTCCGACTTGGATACTATCATTCTTTTTCCAGTCACTCGGGATATTGAGGTAACCATAATCTGCTGAACCGATTCGTTTAGTTTTCGCATCCTCCTTATTACTATCCGATATTTCTTTCTCTACCTTGCTACTTGATTTTGTAGTCTCTTTCACCACATGAGTGGAACTAGTATCCAATGATGATTTTTTAGACACTTTCTTCGGACTAGTACAAGCAGAAAGACTTACAACAAACAAAAACGTAACAGACGCGAGTAGGAACTTATTTTTCATATTCTCTCCTCAATGATGAATTTTCTTTCCTCTAGTCTACCATGAATGCGGGAATTTTAAAATAGGATACGTATCACATCTGATCAAACCTTTAAAATTCAGTTCATTACTTTCAAACATAAAACAAAAGGCTGGGACAAAAGTCCTAGCCTTTTAATTGTTTTTGGATTGTCTAGCAAGACGCAGTGGTTGAGTGGGCTCTACTACGCTGATTTCATCAGCTTTTACAGCCCTACTCAACTGTGCGGAGGTGGGACGACGAAATCGAATTCTAACGAGTTACCGATTTCTGTCCCACTCTCTAATTGTTATTCTTCATCCATTGATAATACAGACAAGAAGGCTTCCTGCGGTACTTCTACCGAACCGATCGCTTTCATCCGTTTCTTACCAGCTTTGTTTTTCAAGAAGCTTGCGTTTCCGTGAGACGTCCCCACCATAACACTTGGCCAAGACGTTCTTACGAAGAGCCTTGATATCCGTACGGGCCACGATCTTATGACCGATGGCTGCTTGGATGGGCACTTCAAACTGTTGACGAGGGATAATCTTCTTGAGCTTCTCAACAATCAACTTACCACGTTCATAGGCAAAGTCCTTGTGGACGATAAAGCTGAGGGCATCGACAGTATCCCCATTGAGGAGGATATCCATCTTAACCAATTTAGATGGACGGTATTCAGACAACTCATAGTCAAAACTTGCATAGCCACGCGTAGAGGATTTCAATTTATCAAAGAAATCAAAGACGATTTCCGCCAGTGGGATTTGATAGATGACATTGACCCGATTTTCATCGATGTAGTCCATGGTCACAAAGTCCCCACGTTTGCGTTGGGCCAATTCCATGACAGCTCCGACAAACTCCTGTGGAACCATGATTTGGGCCTTGACATAAGGTTCTTCAATTGAAGCGATCTTGGTTGGATCTGGAAACTCAGAAGGGTTAGACACGTCTAGTGCTTCGCCATCTGTCAAATTGACTTTGTAAATTACGGACGGTGCCGTCATAATCAAGTCAATATTGAATTCGCGTTCCAATCGCTCTTGAATCACGTCCATATGAAGAAGTCCCAAGAAACCACAACGGAAACCAAAACCAAGGGCTTGAGAAGTTTCAGGCTCAAATTGAAGGCTGGCATCGTTGAGTTGCAACTTCTCCAGTGCTTCACGAAGATCGTTGTATTTGTTGGACTCAATTGGATAAAGACCAGCAAAGACCATTGGGTTCATTTGTTTGTAGCCATGAAGAGGCTCAGCTGCTGGGTTGGTAGCCAAGGTCACAGTATCCCCGACACGAGTATCTGCAACGGTCTTGATAGAGGCTGCAATGTAACCAACGTCTCCCGTCGCTAGGAAATCACGACCAACCGCCTTAGGGGTGAAAATCCCAACTTCAGTGACATCAAAGGTTTTGCCATTGCTCATCAATTGAATCTTGTCGCCTGGTTGAACCATCCCGTTGACAACCCGTACCTGAAGGATAACCCCACGATAGGCATCATAAACGGAGTCAAAGATCAAGGCTTGAAGAGGGGCTTCAACATCACCAGTCGGTGCTGGAACTTTCTCAACAATCTGCTCCAAAATCTCTTCAATCCCAATACCAGCCTTGGCAGAAGCTAGCACTGCTTCACTGGCATCCAAGCCGATGACATCTTCTACTTCTGTACGCACACGTTCTGGATCTGCTGCTGGCAAGTCAATTTTGTTGATGACTGGCAGGATTTCCAAATCATTGTCCAGCGCCAGATAAACATTGGCTAGGGTCTGTGCCTCGATCCCTTGTGCCGCATCGACTACCAAAATAGCACCCTCACAGGCAGCGAGCGAACGAGAAACTTCATAAGTAAAGTCCACGTGCCCTGGCGTGTCAATCAAATGGAAAATATAGGTCTCCCCATCTTTAGCCGTATAGTTCAACTCGATAGCATTGAGCTTAATGGTAATCCCACGTTCCCGTTCCAGGTCCATACTGTCTAGGAGCTGGGCTTGCATTTCCCGACTAGACACGGTTTCGGTTTTTTCTAAGATTCGATCGGCCAAAGTTGACTTTCCGTGGTCAATATGGGCGATAATCGAGAAGTTTCGAATCTTCTCTTGTCGTTTCTTTAATTCTTCAAAATTTGGCATAATCATCTTCCTAGTATAATTAATCGTACTCTTCATTATAACAAAAAAGATAGGCCTTTGCCTATCTTAATCCATTATTTTCAAAAATCGCTTCTGCGTTTTATTCCCCTCATAACCTATATGTTCATAAAAAACATGAGCTTCTTTTCGATGAGAAGCAGAATTTAAACGAATAAAGGTATACTGATGACTCTTGGCGAAATCTTCCATTCGCTCCATCAATTGCCGACCAATTCCACGTCTTTGAGCAAACGGAAAAACCGCCAGACCTAAAATATTTAAACCAGAATCACTATAGAGGCTTTCATAGACTTCTGCTTCGACATAACCAAGAATATTGCCTGTTTGGTCTTCTTCATAAACAAAACAAACATGACCCGAATCTGGAAGATTAAATTTTTCGATCTGAGCTGCAACTTTCTCAATGGTCGAATCATACCCCAGTGCCTGGTGGCACAAATCTCGAATTTGAAGGGCATCATTGACTTGAACGGTACGAATCATCCTACTACCTCCATGAACTATTTGATTTTATCTTAGACCTTTTTTTCCTCAAAAAGTAAAGGAAAAAAGCAATGAAAATCCAAAATAAAATCCGATTTATATCAAATTCATCTTTTTTCACATTTATCAAGGATTTCTATTTACTTTTTCGATTTAATTCATTATAATAGAAGAGGTAAATACAAGGAGGTGAGTAGGTTGGCCAGAGGTCGTGGAAAAGCAAGTCCTCAAGACAAAGAGGCATTACGGATTATATCGGAAAAAATCAGAGAATTACTGAAAGAACAAGGGAAAAAACAGATCGAATTATCTCGTATTACTGGAATTCCTGCTAGCACTTTGACTGGTTATGTAAAAGGAACTTCTCTTCCTGTTCCTGAGAATTTAGAGAAGATTGCAGCCTTTTTCCAAGTTCCAGTTGCTGAAATTGATCCTCGATTACGCAATGATTTTGTGGTCATTGATTCAGAAATTGAGCGATTGTATAAACAACTCGATGAAGGAAATCAGGAGAAGCTTCTTTCTTATGGCAAGAGTCTCTTAACCCATCAGAAAGAAAGACAGAAGATTGAAAAGCAATACCACTCCTATTCTGTCTATGAGTCATTTTCTAGTTACCAACATCAGAAGCAAGCAGATATCGTCTGGTTTGATCAAAAGATTCCTTACGATTTAGCTTTTTGGATTCATACGGACTCCCTTGAGCCCAAATACGAAAAAGGAGCTGTTGTGCTCATCAAGCAAACCTACTACGATCAGGCAGGAGCTATTTATGCCATTGATTTTGATGGGCAAACCTTGATCAAGCGTGTATTTCGTGAGGCCAACGGTATTCGACTGGTTTCCCTCAATAAGAAATATAGCGATCAGATCATTCCTCTGGATGAGGAACCGGGAGTGATCGGTAAGGTTATAGATGGCTTTGTTCCTCTCGATCTGGAGGAGATCAAATGATAAAATTAATTGCGATTGACTTAGATGGCACCCTCTTACACGAGGATAAGTCTCTATCCAAAGGCAATATTGAAGCTCTTCACCAGGCCCATGAAGCCGGCTATGATATTGTTATCTGTACTGGGCGTCCCTTAGCAGGTGTCCGTCCCATTTTTGAAGAGATTGGCCTTCCTGATGGCAACTACTATATGATTATCAATAACGGCTGTACCACCTTGTCTACAAAGAATTGGGAAATCATCGGCAAGGAAGAATTGAGCCTTGAGGACATGCACCACTTGCAAGTTCTGACGGAAAATACAGACGTTCAGTTAACATTATTTGACATGGATCATTACCTAGTCGTCGCACCTGAAGCCAGTGATCTTGTCACTATGGATGCCGGCATCGTAAATACTAAACCAACACCTGTCTCAGAAAAAGAGCTCCCCAACTATCTTCCTATTTTTCAAGCGATGTATGTGGGAGATCCTTCTGCTATTGATAGCTTTCAAGCTCAGCACGAGGCAAGCTTAGAAAACAACTTTAACACCGTACGTTCACAGAATATCTTGTTTGAAATCCTTCCTAAAGGCGCAAGCAAGGCTTCTGCTCTACAAGCATTAAGTCAAAAATTAGGCTACAGCAGAGACCAGGTGATGGCTCTTGGAGATGCTAATAATGACCTTGAGATGCTTCGTTTTGCTGGTTATAGTGTTGCCATGGGAAATGGCAATGCTGCTGTCAAGGAAATAGCGGACTTCGTCACCCTGACCAATGATGAGGATGGCGTGGCCCATGCTATTCACAAATTAATTGTAACTGAAAAAGGAAAATGATGATGAAATACCCAAATTTATTGGACCGTTTTATTACCTATGTAAAAGTCAATACACGTTCAGACGAACATTCAACAACCACTCCAAGTACCCAATCACAAGTTGATTTGCAACCAAGGTCTTGATCCCTGAGATGAAACGCGTGGGGCTTCAAAACGTCTACTATCTACCAAACGGCTATGCCATTGGAACGCTCCCAGCCAATGATCCAAGCTTCACCCGCAAGATTGGATTTATCTCTCACATGGATACTGCTGACTTCAATGCGGAAAATGTCAATCCTCAAATCGTTGAGAATTATGATGGAGGTGTCATTACTCTTGGGGACTCTGGTTTCACACTGGATCCAGCTGATTTTTCTCATTTGAACAACTACAAGGGACAAACCTTGATCACAACTGACGGGACCACTCTTCTAGGGGCAGATGATAAATCAGGTATTGCTGAAATCATGACTGCTATTGAATATCTGACAGCACATCCTGAAATCAAACATGGTGAAATCCGTGTTGGTTTTGGACCAGATGAAGAAATCGGCGTCGGAGCAGATCAGTTTGATGCAGAAGATTTTGATGTAGACTTTGCTTATACAGTCGATGGCGGTCCTCTTGGCGAGCTTCAATACGAAACCTTCTCAGCAGCTGGTGCTGAATTGACTTTCAAAGGACGCAATGTCCACCCAGGCACAGCCAAAGGTCAAATGATCAACGCCCTTCAATTGGCCATCGATTTTCATAACCAACTACCTGAAGGAGCACGTCCAGAATTGACCGAAGGCTATGAAGGTTTCTACCACTTGATGAATATCGATGGAACTGTCGAAGAAGCTACTGCTAGCTACATCATTCGAGACTTTGAAACTGAAAGCTTTGAGAAACGCAAAGACCTCATGAAATCTATTGCTGATCAGATGAATGGGGAGCTTGGTAGCGAACGCGTTCTCCTTACCCTCAAAGATCAGTACTACAACATGAAGCAAGTGATTGAAAAAGATATGACGCCGATTACCCTTGCTAAGGAAGTCATGGAAGATCTTGGAATCACTCCAATCATTGAACCAATCCGCGGTGGTACAGATGGATCTAAAATTTCCTTTATGGGAATTCCTACACCAAACATCTTTGCCGGTGGCGAAAATATGCACGGTCGCTTTGAATACGTTAGCCTCCAAACCATGGAACGCGCTGTTGATACCATTATCGGTATTGTGACCAAAAAATAAGAAACAAAAAGGATTCGGATAGATTGTCCGGATCCTTTATTGTATGTTAGAAAGATTAACAATATCTTTGACCTGATCAATGGACTGAATTAGGTTAAGGCTTGTCTCATTGATAGGAAGATAATAGACTTTATCTGCCAAAGATTCTGTAAAAGGACGATTGGTGAGTAAGATCACCTGTTGTCCTCTTTCTTTTAACTCTTGCTCCTTCTTTCGTACCTTTTGGTAAAAACTCGGATCCCGAATTTCTAGATCATCCACCAAAACACAAGCAGCATCCAAACCGAATGATTCATTGGTTCCATTTTGGGTCAGATAATAGGCCGCTCCTTCTTTGACCTCATATAAGCCAGCTGATGGCTCAACCGGAAGAAATGCTGGACTTGTATCAGCCTCTACTCTTTTTTTTAACTCCACTAGATTGTCCAAGACCTGCAAATAAATAGGGGATAATTTACTTAAATCCAAGAGTTCCTCAAACTCAAAACCACGTTTCAGAGCCTCTAAGATATAGAAGAGCCGATGGGGCATATGACGAGCTATTTTTTGGATTAACTCATCATCGCTCATTTCTTCAGGAAAGACAGTCAGCAGTTTTTTATCTTTAATGGTTTCTAAGGCCTGTTGGTAAGCTTCATCGATCCTCTTTCCAAATCCATAAACTGCCCCATAAGAGTGAATTTGGGTATTGAGACGAGCATTCTGTGCAGCATCTGAAAAGATCGGAATCTTAAAGAATACATAGTCTAGACTGGGTTCATAGACAGCCTTTAAATCCTGTAATAAGGGGTGAGGCAAATGCTCGAGAGAGCGCCCCAATTGCAGCTGTACGCCTTGCTCAAACAAGGAATAGCCCAAGCCCATAGAGGCCATCGAGATACTATCTGAAGCAAATGGATTAACCTCTAAGATATAAAAAGCATAGCTCGTCGGATCCAAGGCAAACTTAATGGAAATGGCTCCTGTCAACTTCAGATAGCGACTGATATGGATCGCCGCTTCACGAAGATTTTGAAACTCCCGGTCAGTCAGAGTGACCGCTGGCATAAATTGGTAAGAGTCACTGGAGTGGATCCCAACAGGATCAATGCTTTCAATAGAGGCCGCCAGGTAGTGATTGTCTTCACGATCCCGCATGACTACAAAATCCAGTTCCTTAAAGCCATAGGTCGAAAACTCCAGCAAACACTGCTGACTTGGAGAGACCGAAAGTCCCATTTCTACAGCTTCGCACAAGTCATCCAGGTTATGAGCAATCTTTCGCCCTTGCCCTTGCTTACTCGCTACTGGCCAGATCATAATAGGAAATTGAATGCCTTCAGAAAACTCGATAGCTTCTCGAACCGAACCAACCAGTGCTGAAGCCGGTACCTGATAGCCCAGCTCTTGAAAGAGACGTCGTTGATCTGCCTGCTGGTAAAAAGTACGGTAGCGTTGGAGACTCGGCCCGACAATCAAGATCGATGCTTCTTTGAAAAATCCAGTTTCTTCCAAACGAAACAAGAGATTCAAAATCTGTTTATCCGCAAAAGCTAGGAGCAAGCGAGATCCAGTATAAGAAAGAAGAGTCGTCCTAAGAGCATCCAGCTTGAGCTTACTAACTACAACTATATTTGCAGCTTCTTGGGTGATAGCATTTTCCTCGCCCAAGTATAGGACAAGAGCATTCCCATCCTTGGTATTGAGTTTTTGTGCTTCATTTACCGCAGCCAAAAGGCTAATATCCTGATAAGAATCTCCACACAGGAGAAGCAATTTCTGGTTTTGTTTCATCATTCCTTCTCCCTTCTACTTTCGTGAATTTTGGCATCAATCAACTCTAAAAATTCATCGTAAATAGAGATTTTCTCTTGGACCTGGACTAGCATCTACTTGGAATTGGACCCCTAAAATCGGCTGGTAACGATGGCGAAACGCCTCGATACTATGGTCATTGACATTTTCATGTGTGACCAATAAATCATGGGGCAGACTGTCCCTCGCTATACTATACAAGTGATTTTGACTGGTTATCTCGATTTTTCCTGTCGCAATTTCACGCACAGGTATGTTCAAGCCGAAATGTCCGACTTCCATAGGGGCCAGATCAGCGCCGTAAGCTTGTGCCAACAACTGAGCTCCCAAGCCCATACCCCAGATCGGAATCTGACCATTGAGCTTTTTGATCAAGTGGCAGAGTTTTTTCACCTGATGGGGATCGCCTGGCCCACTGGATAAAATAACCCCATCTGGTTGCTGCTCCATCAGTTCATCATAAGAGATATCATAGGGATAGACCGTGACATTACAGTCCCTTTGACTCAGCTGGCGTAAGACAGAGTGCTTGACCCCTAGATCAATCAAGGCAATACTCTTTCCAAAACCAGGTACAGCATAGGCTGTTTTTGTCGAGACTTGACGCACTTGGTCTTTTGGAAGGACTGTCGCTCGCAACTGATCCAGGATATGCTCAATCGAATCCCCCTTGTTAATCACAGTTGCCTTCATCCGTCTATACTTGCGGACAATTTTTGCCACCTGACGGGTATCAATCCCTACAATACCAGGGATTTTTTTTCGCTTCAAGAACTCATCCAAGGTCATCTGCTGTCGCCAATTGCTCGGCATCTCCACCAGATGCTGAACCACTAGCGCTAAACAAGTGGGTGTAATGGATTCAGAATCATCCCGATTGATCCCTGCTGCGCCAATAACCGGGAAGGTAAAGGAGAGAATCTGGCCACTAAAAGCCTGATCCGTGAGCAATTCTTGATAACCTGTCATGGCTGTGGTAAAGACCAACTCACCAGTCACATATAGATCTGCACCAAAGGCTTCTCCTTCAAATACAGTCCCATCCTCTAGGACCAATAATCGTTTCATTGAACCCCTCCCTTCTATTACACTAATCCAATTTTATCACAGTTCCTCAAAAAAAGGAAAGTCAGATTCCATGTAGCTGTCTACTCTGTCCTCTTTCTTTCCTTTCAATGAATTGGATTATCTTATTTAGCTTCACGCCCTTTAAGGACGGCTTCAATGATGGCCATACGGACAAAGACACCATTGGTCATTTGTTCTACGATGCGTGATTTAGGAGCTTCTACCAAGTGGTCCGCAATTTCAACGTCACGGTTCACAGGTGCTGGGTGCATCAAGATGGCTGTATCTTTCATACGATCGTAACGTTCTTGTGTCAATCCATGGAGACGGTGGTAGTTTTCTTTTGAGAAGAGTGATTCGTAATCATGACGTTCGTGTTGTACACGGAGGAACATCATCACATCTACTTCTTCAATCACTTCATCAATAGTGACAAATGTTCCATAGTCTTCAAATTCCGCACTTCTCCATTCGTCTGGACCTGCAAAGTAGAGGGTTGCTCCTAGACGTTTCAAGATTTGCATATTGGATTTTGCAACACGTGAGTGATCCAAGTCCCCAGCGATACAAACTTTCAAACCATCAAAGTGACCAAATTCTTGGTAGATGGTCATCAAATCAAGCAAGCTTTGGCTTGGGTGTTGACCAGAACCGTCCCCACCATTGACGATGGACGCTGTAATGGTTGGGCTTTCCACTAATTCTTTGTAGTAGTCCACTTCAGGGTGACGGATGACACAGACATCTACTCCAAGTGCTGACATGGTCAAGATCGTATCATAGAGTGTTTCCCCTTTGTTCACAGAGCTTGTCTTCACATCAAAGTCAAGGAGATCACATCCCAATTTTAACTCTGCCACTTCAAAGGCTTTGTGGGTACGAGTTGAAGGTTCAAAGAAAAGGTTTGAGATGATGTGTTGGTCTTGATAGTTAACTTTTGCTCCGTTTTTGAACTCAATTCCACGCTTGATTAAAGCCATTACTTCTTCATTAGTAAGAGTTTCCATTGAGACAAGGTTTTTAAGAGCGATTTGATTTTCAGACATGTTGATTCTCCTTTTAGTTTGGATATAGATGGTTACAAATTAATTAAGCTTCTTTGATGAGGACGCGGTCTTGACCGTCTAACTCCACCATCTCGACAATGATTTCTTCTGACTTACTAGTCGGGATATTTTTCCCAACAAAGTCTGGACGAATCGGTAACTCTCGGTGCCCACGGTCAACTAGGACCGCAAGACTAACACGTGCAGGACGTCCGTGACTGACTAGGTTGTCGATCGCAGCGCGAATCGTCCGTCCCGTATAGAGCACATCATCGATCAAAATCACTTCTCTATGAGCAATATCTACCGGAAGCACTGTCGTATCCTCCGTCACCTTCATATCATCTCGGAAAGGCTTGGTATCCAATTCCGCCACAGGAACATCGATTTGTTCCAGCTGAGAAAGGCGTTCTTGGATCCGACGGGCAATGTAAACACCACGCGTCTTGATCCCCACCAGGACAATCTGGCTTAAATCTTTATTTCGTTCGATGATTTCGTAGGTGATACGGGTAATGGCCCGTTTCATCGTTAAATCATCAACGACTTCTTTTGTTTTCATTCAGTCCTCCTTAGTTGTAAAAGAAAAACCTCCTTTTTCAAGGAGGTTCAGCAAATGAATGGCCTAAAAGAATAGGGTCTCGCCCTATGGTCCAAGCCATTATTTTTCACAGTCTCCTTGCCTGCCTCACGGGACAGGATTAAAGGATTTATTTAATTGAGTTAACTATATCATAGTTTCAAACGACATGCAAGAAAAAACGCACTATTTTTCAAAAAAATTTTAAAACAACCCTTTTACGTGAAAGAACGTTCGGTTTTTGCTAATAAATCTTATCTTCGTTTGAAATTCTTGATAGCATAGAGCACATAGCCAGCCAAGAGGTAAGCGATAAAGATGATCACCACCCATTTGCCCACAAAAGCCCAGCCGTATTTGTTGACATTGATAAAGAAATAGGCAAAGGGACTGTCTTTGGCCCCAGGTACTGGCCATTTAAGGACCAAACCGTTGAGAAGAGCAAAAAGCATATAAAGAACGGGAAGCACAGTCCAAGCTAATGGATCCGACTTACGGTACTGTTTGGCTTTATCAATCACCAAGGTATCAAAGAAGAACATCAAGGGAACAATGTAATGACAGAGGAAGTTTTCCAAGCGGTAAAACTTCTCAGGTGTCGCGATGGGGGCTAGCATAAAGTGGTAGATGACACAGGTGATCATGATAGACATGGTGACCCCACCCTTCAAGCGAAGATAGCCCTGGGTTTGAGTCGAACGACCACGAAGCATGCGCCAGACCATGTCTCCCATGAAGAACATGACCAACATGTTGGATAAAATGGTGTAATAAAGCATCATACCAAAGCCACCATGCTTGGTCAGTTGCAGATAAACCCCGAGCACACTTAAGATAAACAATAGAAAACGATAGCTAAACAATAGTTTGAATTTCATAGTATTCTCCTGAAAGAAAAGGGGCTAGGCCCTTCGGTTTAATCAGGAACTTTCCTTAAGTGAAGACGGACGTCAGCGAACTTCTAGGAAGTTCCATGACTTAGTTTTGAACCTAAAGTTTCAAAACTCCCGAGTAGTTGAAACAAGACTGTTTCAACTACTTTTCTCACAGCGGAAAGTTCCATAATAAACTTAAACAACTCTATTAGTTTTTGAACTTTATATAGAGCTATTTCTTCTTATCTTTAGATTTTCTTAACAAATTCTGATTTGAGTTTCATTGCGCCAAAGCCATCAATCTTACAATCGATGTTATGATCGCCTTCTACGATACGGATGTTTTTAACGCGCGTTCCTTGTTTCAAATCCTTAGGTGCACCCTTAACTTTCAAGTCTTTGATCAAGGTTACTGTATCGCCATCTGTCAATTTGTTTCCGTTGGCATCAATCGCCACGACACCTTCTTCTTTTACGACTTCAGCTGGGTTCCATTCATAAGCACACTCTGGGCAGACCAAGAGTGCACCATCTTCATAGACATATTCAGAGTTACATTTTGGACAATTTGGTAAGTTATTCATTTCAATCTCCTTAGAAAAATTAACTCCCATAGTATACCATGAAAGGGAAAATTTGACAAATTCAGCTCAACTGTAACATTTTTTATAAAAGAGGAAGCTACTTTGCCTCCTAGAATGGATGATACGTTTTAATCTTCCTGTAATTCCTGAATCTCACGTATCACGCGCACGCCTGCTTGATTCTTCTCACGCAGTTCAGCTTCAGAGTATGGGAAAGTATTGATCAAGATACTCTCCATCCCAATACTTTTCGCTACGGCGACATCTGTCGAAAAATCATTTCCTACCATGACCGTTTTATCAGGATTCAATTGGTGTTCTTTGATCACTTTCAGGAGGAATTCAGGCTGAGGTTTGCGAATGCCTGCATCTGATGACAGATAAATATCATGGAAAATCTCTCTTAAGCCAACCAAATCAATCTCAGGATTGGTAAAATCTGCTTGGGCGTTGGATAAGAGATAGATTCGGCAACCTGCAACTTTCATATCCTCTAATACTTCTTTCGTGTGTGGGTAAAGCTCCAAGCGCTTTCGTGAGAGGACACGGAAGGTCCGTGCCATCAAGCGGCCCCACTCCTTGAGATGATGAACACTGGCTCCAGTTGGATGACTCTCTAGATAAAGTTGCACAAAGATCACGGTCAAATCAATCTCCGGATAGGTCACTTGTTTTTCTTTGGCGATACTTTCCTCGGCTTGCCGCACCAACTCCTTATAGCGGACTTGCAGGCTTTCTCCTGTATAATGAGCCCCATAGGATTGGTAGATTTGGGCCATGGTATCCCATAAGACTGGACTCGACTCATCTGTTTCAATGTCGACTAAGGTTCCATAGAAATCAAAAATATAGTTTTTAAATGCGTACTTGTGCGGATTCATCTCTCACCCCAGTAACAAACATGGTAAAGGTTGCCTTGCAGACATTGGCACCATCTTGATTGGTAATATCCACATCCACAACACGAGTCGTCCGCCCACTGTGGACACATTCCCCATGGATGGTCAGGATATCTCCTAGACGTCCGGCTTTCAAATAATTGATGGAAGACTGCAAGGTTACCCCGTCTACCCCTTGAGAAATCACGACCAGACCACTAATCTGATCACACAGAGTAAAGAGATAGCCTCCGTGCGCATTGCCATAATAATTGAGTGACGATTCAACGACCTTGGTTGTCACGATGACATGGCCATCTCTCATCTTTTTAATGTCATAATTTTCAAATGCAGCAATCGCATCGAAGTGAAAATCTTTCATATTTTAGCCACCTTTTCTTGCATCTTTTTAACTCCTCTATCATACTACAATTAAGGACTAGATACAAGGGAAGGAGCAATTCCTTAGAAGCAGAAAAAGCTAGATAGTTCTAGCCCTTTGCTTAAAATCTTAATTTTTCCCAATCATCGTCTGTTTGTTTGCGGTAATAGTACTCGGATAAGTCAGGGTCTTCCATGACCTCCAGCAGAGGAAGCATGTCGTAGGAGAGGTCCAACTTTTCTAATTGGTCCTTCTCGACCCAAGAAACTTCTCCTTCTTCAGACGATCTTAGCTGGCCTGTAAATTCTGTCGCTTTGTAGCAAAAGACGATATAGCGGCCTCCCTCTTCTAGTGGCCAGTCTTTGACTGCAACCAGTTTTGGATCTGCAATTGTAAGACCTGTCTCTTCGTAGATTTCACGAATGACTGATTCTACAAGACTTTCTCCTTCTTCAATATGACCCCCTGGAAAAGCATAGCCAGCCCAGTGAGTCTTTTCAGGTGAGCGGTATTGGAGGACAACTTTCCCATTTTCAAGATCCTCAACCATACAAAGATTGCACAGTATAGTAGGCGTTATACGTGACATAAATTTCCTTTCTAATATGTTGACAATTAATCAATATAAACTTTTTTCTGTATTTCTTTCTTCATAACAAAGGGATTTACCAAGTCATGATACTCATGGTAACCATGGAGCAAAGAGCCTCTGACAATCACAATCTGATTGGATTCCATTTGGAAGTCTATTGTGATGAGGAATGATCATTCCTTATTTTTCTTACTATTCCTCAATTTTATTATGAACAAGATCATGGCCGCTAAAATGAAGAAGATAGCATAGGTTAGAATAGGAAACCAAATGTATTTTGGATTCAATGTGTAGAGTGCTGGAATAGAATCTCCTATACGTCGTCCTTTGATCCCAAATCCAATATGCAAAACAGACGTAATTGCATTCACGTACAAAAATACAGTTGCAAAATCTGCAATGGAGGCTCGATCTTCTTTCTGTACCCGAAAGACACTAAAATACAATCCATTAAGCAATAAAAATAGATTCATGAATAAAGGAAACAGATAGTTAAAATCACGGTAAGTCCTTGGAAATAGATCATTGTCAAAAAGAAAGACACCTAGGGTAGCTCCCATTGCCAAAAACATGATAAAATCCACAAGCATTCCAACACCTGAATGCTTTTCGAGCCATAGGTTTAGGCGATCTAACCAGTTTCTTGTTCTCTCTACTCTATTTTGATGCTTTGCTTTCTTTCCATTATTTCTCTTCTGCTTCATTAACCTCATTCCCTAACGTTAAGGATTTACTCAAAGTTTCTTCACTTCTGCTGCTACCTTTCGGAGATGCTGTTCCCGTATGCTAGCGGTGTTCACATCCCGGCCGACTTCACCCAAAATACAGACACGCTTGGTTTTTATCCCACAATGGTTCAGGACTGCATTTTTCAAAACAGAAATGCCGTAACTATCAGGAATGTTAAGAGGGCCTGAAAAAATCTTGTACCACCAAGTTGGGGCCATCGAAGTCGCATAAATACTGGCTGTTTTCCCTTTGAGCAACTTCTTGAATTGTTTGCCTCTGAGATAATTCCAGATAAAGCTTCCCTGATCATTGGCCGAGTAGGCAATCCCTGGTGTAAAGACCCGATCAATCCAACCTTTGAGGAGACTGGGCATACTACTCCACCAGATGGGATAAACAAAGATCAGGTGATCCGCCCACTGAATCAACTCTTGGGAACGAAGGATAAAGGAATCTTCCTCCATCCGTTTTCGGTAACCATAACGTAAAACAGGATCAAAATCTTCTTCATTGAGACTAATAGTTTTAATCTCATGACGGCTTGTGTCCAAATTGCTTACAATTGTTTGAAAAATCGCTTGGCAGTAACTTTCCTTATCAGGGTGCCCATTGATAACTAAAATTCTCATCTATTTCCTTCTCTAATCCAAGGCCTTGACTTCCAACATCATATCGCGGATCTGTGCTGCCAATTCGAAATCAAGCACTTCGACGGCTTCTTGCATTTGGCCTTGCAGTTTCTTGACCAGTTCCTTGCGCTCTTGGCGGTTGAGACTGGTGATGTCCACTTCCTTGTCTTCTTCCTTAGCCACAGCCTTGGTGACGGAGATAAGGTCACGGATTTCCTTTTTGATGGTTTGTGGGACAATGCCATGTTCTTCATTGTAGGCCATCTGAATCTGACGACGACGAGCCGTTTCATCGATGGCTTTTTGCATAGATTGTGTCATGGTGTCCGCATACATGATAACATGGCCTTCACTATTACGGGCAGCACGACCAATAGTCTGGATAAGCCCTCGTTCATTACGGAGGAAGCCTTCCTTATCTGCATCGAGAATAGCAACTAAGCTGACTTCCGGTACGTCAATCCCTTCACGAAGGAGGTTGATTCCGACCAAGACATCAAATACACCCAAACGCAGGTCACGGATAATCTCTGTCCGCTCTAAAGTCTTGATATCCGAGTGCATGTATTTGACCTTGACGCCCATTTCCTTGAAGTAGTCCGTCAAATCTTCTGCCATCTTCTTGGTCAGGGTCGTGACAAAGGTCCGCTCTCCACGTTCCACACGTGCATTGATCTCACCCAAGAGATCGTCCATTTGCCCCATGGTAGGCGTACTTCCACCTCGGGATCCAGAAGGCCAGTCGGACGAATAATCTGCTCGATCACGGTGTCTGTTTGCTCCATCTCGTAGTCACCTGGTGTCGCAGACACATAGACGATCTGATGGACATGGCTTTCAAATTCTTCCCGACGCAAAGGCCGGTTGTCCAAGGCAGATGGCAAACGGAAGCCATAGTTGACCAACATCTCCTTGCGCGAGCGGTCCCCATTATACATGCCCTTGATCTGTCCCATGGTCATGTGGCTTTCGTCAATCATGATAAGAAATCTTCTGGGAAGAAGTCCAGGAGGGTGTACGGTGGCTCTCCTTCGCTTCGTCCATCCATATGGCGGGAATAGTTCTCCACCCCATTGGTGTAACCCATCTCCCGCAACATTTCAATATCGTACTCAGTCCGTTGTTTCAGGCGTTGGGCTTCCAAAAGCTTGCCTTCTTTTTCAAAGACCTTTAACTGCTCTTCCAACTCAGCCTGAATCTTGGCAATAGCTACTTCCATATGGTCGTCATTGGTCACAAAGTGAGTGGCTGGGAAAATCGCCAAGTGGTCCACTTCACCAAGGACTTGACCGGTCAGAGCTTCCACCTCACGGATGCGGTCAATCTCATCCCCGAAAAACTCAACCCGAAAGGCATGCTCATCACGAGAGGCTGGGAAAATCTCCACCACATCCCCACGGACACGGAATTTCCCCCGTTGAAAGTCGATGTCATTGCGCTCAAACTGGATATCCACCAAGTCGTTCAGCAATTTATCACGAGAGATTTCCAGACCTGGACGCAGGCTCACTACGCTATCCGCGTATTCCTTAGGCGAACCCAAACCATAGATACAGGAAACAGACGCGACGACAATGACGTCATTTCGTTCTAAAAGAGCGGAGGTTGCTGAGTGACGAAGCTTGTCAATCTCATCATTGACCGAACTATCTTTTTCGATGTAGGTATCGCTCGATGGCACATAGGCTTCTGGCTGGTAGTAATCGTAGTAAGAGACGAAATACTCGACCGCATTTTCAGGGAAAAATTCCTTGAACTCCCCATAAAGCTGGCCAGCTAGGGTTTTATTATGGGCGATGACCAAGGTCGGCTTATTGACCTGGGCAATGACCTGGCTCATGGTATAGGTCTTCCCTGTACCAGTTGCCCCCATCAGGATTTGGGCTTTCTCGCCCCCCTCGATATTATCCACCAACTGCTCAATGGCCTGCGGTTGATCCCCAGACGGTTGGTATTTGGAGACGAGTTTAAATTTGTTGTCTGTAATTCGGTTAATCATCTCTTTGTCCTCACATATATAGACCTTATTTTACCATAAATTACCAAATTTCTCTGAGATGGGAAATGACAGGGAGATACAAGATGTAACAACATAATCCATTAATTCAGTACTGCTTAATTTAAAAAATTATAAATTGGAAACATCTTAGCATGAAAACTAAATTAGACTCTCGAAATTAATTCGAAAGTCTTGTCTTTTATTATAAAACAATGCAATATGTAATAAACTGTATTATCAATGACTTACAAATGATTAAGGCTTACACATCAGTAACAATTTTTCGGAATCGCTTTACTACTTAACTTCTTGATTCCTTACCAAGAGGTAGAGAGTTGCTCCAAGTGAACATACCAGTCCAATAATGTAAGTACAGAGTTGCAAATTGGAAGCACTACCTAAAATGGTATCTGCAACAATATTATAAAATAGGTAACTGGTCAACGGTTCCACCACTCTTTCTATGAATGGTTGTACCAAAATAGGAAATAGCAACAAAATAGCTAAACTTCCCATTGGACTTTTGAAAAAATAACTTAAAAAGTAAGAAATCAAAAAGTATTGGATGGAGCCAATCAAAAAGAAACAGAAAATTTCTAAACTGACACCATTTTCGCTCCTAAAAAAATGAAACCATATAAGCAGTACAATGTAATTTAAGGTTGATTGTAGTAATACATCAAACAACTCTATGAATAGGATCCTAATTGAACTTAAGATCCTTTTTCCACTTACCAAGTAAACTAGTTTTGTTTCGTGTGATTGTAACTCAACAAATGCATTAACACATCCAATGCCAATAGAAAACATTGATGCAAAAACAAGAGCTTGCTCTAAAGATAATTCTACAATTGTACCATTAATTGCAACTGGCAACACACCTAATAGACACACAAAAAATATCAAAAGTGACTGTATGGCTATCTGGTACTTTACAGGTTTTAAACTATATTTTTTGACAATAAGACTTCTAAATAGACTTGCCATTCTTCCTCCCCATTCGAATCTTTTCTACAACAAATATTAATACCAAGAATACGACTCCTTCCACTACTAAAAGAGTAAATCCATACAATTGACTCGTTTGAGTCCCTTCAATTCGACCAAAAGCAAAAGATTTTGCTCCTATCAAAGGCATTAGATTCTCTAATTCCGAAGAAATTCCTCTTAAAATACCTGATAAAGTGATAACTAATAATAAAACGATTGCAATTAATGAAGACATTGATTTTTTTGTTAGTCTTATTAAAAATATAGCTAATAAAGTGAGGACAATCGCAAATATCATAACTCTTATCGTGACATCTAAAAACATTGTAAATTCTAAATAGTTCTTTAAAGTTGAATCTAGAAAAATGAGTAAAAGAACAGCATTTACTATAGATAAGATTAAAGTAGAAAGTAACGATAGGACAATCGAACTAGCAATAAAACCAGTAAGACGAACTTTCCAGTTTGGGATCAATAACTGAGTAAAATTATCATCACCAAATTGGTAATGGGTTGAATAAACAAGTGAAACCAAGATTGGCAAGAAAATAACACTTGCTTGGTAGGGGGAGGATAAGAGGGCATCCCTGACTGTATAGACTGGATTCGATGATAACATAGACGGATCAAGGTTAACTGCTTGGCCATTTCCTTCTACTAAGGCATTTATCACCTGAATATTTTGAATTGTAAAAAATATGCTGACTCCCAAAATAAGAAAAAAAGTGAATTTAAAAATAGGTAAACTACAATATTTATAGAGATCACTAAAAAAGGAACGCTTCAACATATTATTCACCTTCTTTCCCTTCGAGTGCCTTAAAATATGCTTCCTCAAAAGATCCAAACTGTTTTAAAATATCTTTAGTAGGAGCATCAATAACAATTTTCCCATTAGAAATCCCAACCAAATGATCTACAGTTAATTCTAACTCACTCATATAATGACTTGTCATTAATACAGTCTTACCTTCATTGACAAAAGATTGTAAAAAATTGCGTACCCAGCGTATACCCTCTGGATCTAGTCCATTGATTGGTTCATCTAAAATTAAGATATCAGGATTTGCTAATAAGGCTGTTGCTAACCCAAGACGTTGCTTCATTCCTAATGAATAGTCTTTTACTTTTTTATTTTTTGCTTCACTTAACCCCACCAACTCTAAACATTCGTTGCACCTATTTCTGTCAACACCACAAGCCAAGCCAATCCACCGAAGATGCTGAAATCCAGTTCTAGTTGGGTAAGGTTGGCAACTGTCAAGGAACGATCCAACAATACAAAAAGGATTATCTCCCAATTGAGAGTATTTTTTTTCATCGATCAACGCCATTCCCATTTGACTATTTTCTAAACCAAGTAAAATTCTAATTAAAGTTGATTTTCCAGATCCATTCGGTCCAATCAATCCAGTAATCTCACCTTTCTTAGCTTTGAAAGACACGTTTTGAAGGACAATTTTATTATTATATTCCTTATGTAGATTTTGAATTGTAATCATTCATTCTTTTTCCTTTCTGACTTTTAGCGAAATTTCACCTTCACTTGAAGCAAGTATAACAGGAGAAAATCAGGAAATTCTCAGAATAATTATTTTTTTCATTTTCAACAAATTGCATTCTATATTTGCTATAATATGCTCATATAATTGGAGGAACTATGAAGTATAAAATATTAGCCATTGACGATGATGAAAAAATCTTACGCTTAATAGAAAATACATTAAAAATGAACAACTTTGATGTGGAAACTCGTAAGAATATAGAGGAGATTAATATCTGTGACTTTACTGGATTCGATCTAATTTTACTTGACGTCATGATGCCTATTTCTGGTTTAGAAATTTGTCTTTCCATTCGTTCACAAATTACTACTCCAATCCTATTTCTAACCGCTAAAGATTTTGAAGAAGATTTACTAAAAGGAATACAAGCCGGAGCCGATGATTACATCACAAAACCATTCAGCATTAAAGAATTGATTGCAAGAATTCAAATGCATCTTCGTAGAGAAGAAAGATCTCACGATTCCTCTAAAGAAGAAATGAATGCAGATATAACTTTTTATCGAGATCGTCAAGAAGTTTATTATCAATCAAAGAGAATATCACTAACTAAGCGAGAGTTTGATTTACTTTATCTTTTAGCTAAAAATGAAAACCGAATATTTACCATGGAAGAACTTTACAATTACCTTTATCCTGTAAGCTCAGACGCTCAACTACGGTCAATCACCGAATACATCTATCAAATTAGACAAAAATTTAAAATTCATCAAATCGATCCAATCAAAACAGTATGGGGAGGAGGATACAAATGGAAAAAGAATTGACAATCAAGCAACTCATTAAGCGTACCTACCTTACAATCATTTGGCAATTTATTCTATGCCTTATACTTTTTTACATAGTTCCAGCTCTTCTATCTTCTGTATCTGGAATTAATGAGAAAAATGCCAATCGCTTTGCTTTATTTTTTAGCGTCAGTTCTTGGATTTACCTTTGCATCATTTTAATTGTTATCATTGTAATAAATATTAGACAATTATTAACCAAGATTCAAAAGGAAATGAACATGGTTTATCATAGCAGTCTATATTTCAATAAAAATGACAATCCATCTTTACAGATTAAAGAATTTATTGAAACAAATGATCTGATCGAAAAAATGCAATCTGAAATAAAAAATAGAATTCAAAATGAAAAAGATCAAAAAAAAGAACTCATGTTTCAAGTATCTAGCGCCGCACATGATCTTCGTAGCCCTCTAACTGTCATCAGAGGAAATGCTGAATTCTTACAATCCACCGAGCAAACACCTCAAGCAATGGAATGTCTAAAAGATCTTGAGCAAGCAAGTATTCAGTTAAACGATTATTTTAACCACTTTATCCAATACTCCAAAACTTTTTACGACCATGATATTCAACTTGAAAACATATCAATTAAACAAGTAACTCATCAATTGAAAGAACATATCACTCCTTTACTCCCTAGAAATACACAATTTGTTTTTACAAACACAGTAACTCCATCGACACAAATTGCCATTCATTCCAATCTATTTTTCCGAGCAATCACAAATATTATTACTAATGCAGTACAACATCAAAAAGAAAATGATGCACAAATCCACCTAACAATGTCACAAGAAAATAGTCAATTAGTTCTAACTATATGGAATAACCAATCTAGTTTTTCAAAAAATATATTACAACATGCTGGAAATCTATTCTATAAAGATGACCAAGCAAGAACACCTTCTCAAGAAAGTCACTATGGACTTGGTTTATCTTTCGTGAAACGCGTCATGAAACTTCATAATGGAACAATGCATTTAGAAAATATTAATCATGGTGCACAAGTCAAGTTAATTATTCCCATTATATAGAACAAGCCGAACTCATCAATATGTGTTCGGCTTTCCTTCATTTATAATTGATAAAAAAGACAGGCACTTTTGCCTGTCTTCGTTTTCATCATCATTTCCTATCAGCCATTTCACATTTGTTCATCAACAACTCTTTCTCTTCTTTCCCCTAAGCGATAAACAATCACTATGGATAATAGAAGAACCAGAGTTGTGATGATAGATCCTTCTGCTCCAAATGCTCCTCCAGTCAGCCAGTCAGGGCCAGTTCCCATGGTAAAGCTAAAGATTGAGGCGTCTGCTCCCGTCCCACTAACTTGAAAACCAAGGAGATTTCCCTGTACATAGTTCCAAGTCCCGTGTTGGGCGACCACTAGCCAGATACTATCTGTGTAGATAAGGAGCAGACCAGCTAGCACCCCATCAAGAACAATATTCACTACGGATAAGAAGGTCACTCCTGAATTTCCCAGATGGAGAAAGCCAAAGAGACTACTAGAAATCGCGATCGCTAAGGGAAGATTCGCTCTTGCTGCAATCCGAGTTAGGAGCCAACCTCGGGTCGCTACTTCTTCCGTTCCTCCTTGAAGGAGCCAAAATGGAAATAACCCTAGAATAAAGAGAATGGGTTCTAAACTTAATTCATTTAGCTCAAAAGACCCGATTCCACTTACTTGGTAGACAAGGGCAATCACCCCCATTTGAAGAAGGGAAAGCAAGATCCCCCAGCCAAGATATTTAAGCCAGTTCTTTTTTACAAAACCTAAAGTCGATAAGGGATTCTTCTCAATGAACTTCACCCAAAAAATAAAGAGTAACAGAATAAATACGAAACTGAAGAGCTGATAATAGAGGATATAATGGTAGAAGAACTCTTGAACACTTGCTCCTCCATTACCTGGTGAAAAGAGCTCTGTTAAAAACTCTATGACTAGAGAAAATGGTCCCACAAACTCACTCCCAATCCAAAGCCCACCTTCAACAAAGAGGAAAGTTAAAAAGACATAGAATAGTGTAGAAATGAGTACTGGCCATGAGGTGTTAGTTTTTATATCTTGAATAATCAATCCTTTCTTCATCAGTAACCTCCAATTATCTAATAGGTCCATTGTAACAAAGAAAATCCAGACCTGCAACACCAACTTATGTTAGATAACCTAACATGAGTTGGTGGCAATTCTTGTTTTTAAGATTGATTTATGATATAATGGTCCTTGTAAAAAATAAATGATGAAATTCATACTTGTTTTCAGTATGAATTCTTTATTTTTTAAGCCCCTCTTAGGGTATTCCTTCCATTGCTCTTCATCAGACAATGGATTAGATATAAAGGAGAACGAAATGAAGAAAAAACTATTAGCATGTTTGCTTTTCTTATTTCCACTATTCGCCTTTGCGAATCAAGCACAGGCTGAAACTATTAAAGTCGTTTTCGATACGGCATATGCGCCCTTCGAATTCAAAGACTCAGACCAAATTTATAAAGGAATTGACGTTGAAATCTTGGATAAGGTCGCTGAAATCAATGGTTGGACCTTAGAAAAGTCTTTCCCAGGCTTTGACGCGGCCGTCAACATGGTCCAATCTGGTCAAGCCGATGCCATTATGGCAGGGATGACCAAGACCAAAGAACGTGAACAAGTCTTTACTATGTCCGATACCTACTATGATACAAAAGTCGTGATCGCAACCAAGAAAACTAACAAGATCACTTCCTATGACCAGCTCAAAGGAAAAACGGTTGGAGTCAAAAATGGAACTGCTGCCCAACGCTTCCTTCAGAAGAACAAGGACAAGTACGGTTATCAGATAAAAACTTTTGATACAGGAGATCTCATGTACAACAGTTTATCTACAGGTGCTGTAGATGCTGTGATGGATGACCAACCCGTTATCGAATACGCGATTAAGCAAGGACAAGACCTTTCTATTAATATGGAAGGAGAAGCTGTCGGAAGCTTTGCCTTTGGGGTCAAGAAAGATGGTTCCCATGAAAATCTCATTAAGCAATTCAATACAGCTCTTGCTCAAATGAAGAAAGATGGTACGCTTGATCAGATTATTGAAAAATGGACTGGTAGCAGCCAATCATCGTCAGCAACCACCACCGCAAGTACTTCTGCTGTTCCAGAAACGACCACTGAAGCAGGACAAAAGGCAACTCCTAAGAAGAAAACCTACAAGATTTCTAGTGATTCCTCTTTTGCTCCCTTCGTCTTCCAAAATGATCAAAGTAAATACACTGGGATTGATATGGAATTGATTAAGGCCATCGCTAAAGATCAAGGCTTTACCCTAGAAATTAGTAACCCTGGTTTTGATGCTGCCGTTAGTGATGTTCAGAATGGTAATGCCGATGGAATGATTGCAGGGATGACTGTTACAGATGCACGTAAGGCGACTTTCGACTTCTCAGATCCTTACTACACAACGAATTCGATCCTAGCTGTTCAAGACAGTAGTACCATTTCTTCTTACGAAGACCTAAAAGGCAAAACAGTTGGTGTCAAAAATGGTACGGCTTCTCAAACCTTCCTCGAGGAAAACAAGAGCAAGTATGGCTATAAAATCAAAACTTTCTCAGATGGAGCTTCTATGTATGATAGCTTGAACTCTGGTTCTGTAGCTGCCATCATGGACGATGAACCTGTGATTAAATACGCCATTAAACAAGGACGTAAATTCAAAACTCCTATCGAAGGAACTCCAAGTGGGCAAATTGCCTTTGCTGTTCAAAAAGATTCCAATCCTGAATTGATTGAAATGTTTAACAACGGCTTGGCCAACTTAAAAGAAAGTGGCCAATACCAAAAAATCTTGGATAAGTACCTTTCAAGTGATAGTGAAGAAACCACAGACTCTACTTCGGTAGATGAAACAACTATCTGGGGCTTGCTCCAAAACAACTACAAACAATTGTTAAGTGGATTAGGTGTCACTATCGCCCTTGCTTTAGTATCCTTCGCAATCGCTATGGTGATCGGAATCATCTTTGGAATGTTCAGTGTTAGTCCTTATAAATGGCTTCGTTGGATAGCTGAGATCTTTGTCGATGTCATCCGCGGTATTCCACTCATGATCCTTGCCGCCTTCATCTTCTGGGGAATTCCTAATTTGATCGAGTCCATGACTGGTCACCAATCCCCAATCAATGACTTCCTTGCAGGGACCATCGCTCTCTCACTCAATGCTGCAGCTTATATCGCTGAGATCGTTCGAGGAGGGATTCAAGCGGTGCCTGCTGGTCAGATGGAAGCCAGTCGAAGCCTCGGGATCTCATACAGCAAGACCATGCGCAAGATCATCTTACCTCAAGCAACTAAACTCATGCTTCCAAACTTTGTCAACCAATTTGTCATAGCACTAAAAGATACAACCATCGTGTCAGCGATCGGTTTGGTCGAGCTCTTCCAGACTGGTAAGATTATCATCGCCCGAAACTACCAAAGTTTCAAGATGTATGCTATTCTTGCAGTCTTCTACCTCGTTATCATTACCTTATTGACACGCTTTGCAAAACAATTAGAAAAGAGGGCTAACTAATGGCTAAATTAAAAATTGATGTCCATGACCTCCATAAATATTACGGTGAAAATGAGGTCCTAAAAGGCATCTCAACAAAATTCTACGAAGGAGATGTGGTTTGTATTATCGGGCCATCTGGTTCTGGTAAATCAACCTTCCTGCGCAGTCTCAATCTTCTTGAAGAAGTAACCAAGGGACAAATTACAGTGAACGGCTATGATCTCACTGACCCAAAAACAAACATTGATATCGTCCGTGAAAATGTCGGAATGGTCTTCCAGCACTTCAACCTCTTCCCCCATATGAGCGTCATCGAAAATATCATGTTTGCTCCCTTGGAGCACAAACGCATGAGTCGTGAAGAAGCTAGAGAACTTGCCATGGAACTCTTGGAAAAGGTTGGTCTTGCTGATAAAGCAGATGTTTCTCCTGACAGCCTCTCCGGTGGACAGAAACAGCGGGTAGCCATTGCGCGTGGTTTGGCAATGAAGCCAGATGTTATGCTCTTTGACGAACCGACTTCTGCCCTCGACCCAGAGATGGTTGGGGATGTACTCAACGTTATGAAGGATTTGGCTAAGCAAGGCATGACCATGATTATCGTCACCCACGAGATGGGATTTGCTCGCCAAGTGGCCAATCGCGTGATCTTCACAGCTGATGGGGAATTCCTCGAAGACGGGAAACCAGACCAAATCTTCGATAATCCACAACACCCGCGATTGAAAGAATTCCTGGATAAAGTGTTAAACGTTTAAAAAAATACAAAGTCCCATGTGGCTATAGTCTGAATTCATTATTGCTTCTTTCAGTATTCCTGAAGAAACTAATAATGATGTCGGATATCCGAAACTTTCCGCTGTGATTAAAGTTCTTGAAATGAGATCATTTCAAGAACTCGGGAGTATTGAGAGTAAAACAGTTTGGGAAACTGTTTTAGCCCGAGCCTAGAAATTAATGAGCGAAGGGGCTCAAAACTAAGTCATGGAACTTCTTTGAAGTTCGCTGACGTCCGTACTCACCTTAGGAAAGTTTCTAGGAATACATTTTCTGCAATTTAAAACTGGAGTTAAAGCTCCAGTTTTTTCTTCTTCAAAATATAAAAAATATTAAGAAATTTCATTTAAATAACTTGCTAAATGAAGCAAAAAACTATACCATAGTAGAGTGTCTTTTGACCAAATATGTGACTGAAGGATGATTATGAAAAAATTATTAGAAAAGGTTAGTATCCTTTCCTTATCTCTTGTATTAACAACGTCTTTTTCGATTTCTAGTGCTCTTCCCTATATGTTCGAATACTATAAGGATCTCCCAAAAAGTCAAATCGAACTCTTGGTATCTCTTCCATCCGCTGGGATTATGGTTACCCTCTTCTTAAATACCATTATCGAACGCTACTTAGATGAGAGGAAGATGATTATTACAGGACTCTTGATTCTCTCATTATTTGGCATGGTTCCTTTCTTTAACCAAGCCTATCCTATTCTTTTCATTTCTCGTTTCATTTTTGGGATGGGGGTCGGTTTGATCAACGCAAAAGCTATATCTATTATCAGCGAACGCTACCAGGGACGTGAACGGATCCAAACTCTCGGATTTCGTGGTTCTGCTGAAGTCGTAGGGACAGCCCTGGTCACTTTATTGGTCGGCTTCCTCCTCCAATTCGGCTGGACTTCTAGCTTTTTAGCCTACGGGGCTGGATTAATCGTTCTGTTTCTCTTCATGGCCTTTGTCCCTTACCACCAGCAAGAAGAAAGCCAGCATACACAATCCAATCATAAAGAACCACTCCAAAAAGAAGAATGGAAGTTAACAATTATCTTAGCCATTGTTGCCGCTATGATTGTCCTATGCAATGTTGGAGTGACTCTTCGCATCCCAAGCATTGTTGCCTATACTTTCAAAGATCAGCACAACTCAGCCAGCTTTATTCTGAGTGCTATGCAATTGATTGGAATTCTAGCTGGTCTCACCTTCTCTGGGCTTGTTCATTTGTTCAAGAGCAAATTGATCACTTATGCTGGGATTGCTTACGGATTCTCACTGATGGCTGTAGCCCTTTCTCCAAGTATTCCTCTCCTAGCTATTTCCGCCCTCTTCTCTGGCTATACATACAGCACTGCTCTCACCATGGTCTTCCAAATCTTGTCAGCCAAGATTCCTGCCAAACGGTTAAACCAGGTGACTTCTGTAGCCGTCTTGGGCTGTAGCTTTGGAGCAGCCATAACACCTTTCGCCCTCAATACCATCGGTCTCATCACCGATAGCAACGCTTTTATCTTTACTGTATTAGGAATGGCTATGGCACTTCTCGCCTTCTCTCTTCTCTATCTTTTAAAAGATCATCATGAATAAGCAAAAAGAGGCTGGGACAGAAATCGGTAATTCGTTAGAATTCGATTTCGTCGTCCCACCTCCGCACAGTTGAGTAGGGCTGTAAAAGCTGATGAAATCAGCGTAGTAGAGCCCACTCAACCACTGCGTCTTGCTCGATAATGCAAAGTCAATTGAGAGGCTAGGACTTTTGTCCTAGCCTCTTTTTAGTCTTACTGATTCGAAAGTTGAGCAGTTTGCATCTGGTAATAGACACCTTTTAGCGCCATCAACTCCCTATGATTTCCATGTTCGACGATATTTCCATCCACCATAACCAGGATGAGGTCTGCATTTTCAATGGTGGACAGGCGATGGGCGATTACAAAGCTGGTCCGCCCTACCATTAACTTATTAAAGGCATCCTGAATGAGCAACTCTGTCCGCGTATCAATGGAAGACGTTGCCTCATCTAATATCAGAATCTTAGGCACTGTAAGAAAGACTCGAGCAATGGTCAGAAGCTGTCTTTGTCCTTGAGATAAAGAATCTCCAGCATCTGCTAGATAGGTATCATAGCCATCTGGAAGCTGTTGAATAAAGAAATCAGCATTGGCAGCCTTAGCTGCTTGAATCACGTCTTCCCGACTAGCATCTGGTCGACCAAATGCGATATTTTCATGAACCGTTCCCACTTTGAGCCAAGTCTCTTGTAGGACCATTCCAAACTGCTTGCGGTAGCTTGCTAGGCTATAGGTATCCACCGCTTCTTGGTCTAAGAGCAAGCGCCCCTGATCTACATCATAAAAGCGCATGAGAAGATTAATCATGGTTGATTTCCCAGCACCTGTTGGCCCAACAATGGCTACCTTACTAGCCGGTGGGATGGAAATGGAGAGATCCTTTATGAGGGGCTGATCAGGTCGATACCCAAAGCTGACATGATCAAATTGGACAGCTCCTTCGACAGCCTCTTCTTGCAAGTCTTTCTTTCCATTTTCTTTCACTTCCTCTTGGTCCAGGACACTATAGAGACGCTCCGCACAAGCTAGGGCGCTTTGCAACTCAGCAAGGACAGAGGAAATGTCGTTGAAGGGTTTGGTGTACTGATTGACATAGTTGAGGAAGGTCACCAACTGGCCAACAGTAAAGCCAGTACCCGATAGGATACGGAAGGCACCAAATCCCGTCACAAGCGCATAAATCAGGGCGTTGACAAAGCGCGTCGCAGGATTAACGGTAGAGGAATAAAAATCGCCTCTTGAGAATAACCAGCATAGTCGCCATTGATTTCAATAAACTTGTCTTTAAACTGATCTTGAGCGTTGAAGGCTTGAAGCAAGCTTTCTTGACTGAGAGATTCTTCAATCATCTGCGTCTGAGCACCACGCGCCTGGGTCTGCATCCGAAAGAGATGGTAAGAACGCTTGGCAATAAAACGAGCGATAAATAGCGATAAGGGGGTCAAGATCAAGACCATCCCCATCATCATCAAATACAATCGGGCCATACTTGCAATGGTCACTAGGATGGTTAAAAGACCAACAAAGAACTGATTAAAGATCATCAATAAACCATTATTGAGTTGTTCAACATCAGTGGTCAAACGACTGACCAAATCTCCAGTTCCTTGACGGTCCAAGTAAGATAAAGGAAGGACATGAACTTTCCGGATCACCTTCTCCCTCAAGGACTTACTATAGCGATAGATCAGCTGATTGTAAACCAAGGGATTCAACCATTGAATGAGACTTGCAAAGAGGATCACTAGCCCCATTTGAAGGATAAGCGGCAACAAGAGATGACTAGCATCAGGAAGCACCACTATGTCCACTGCTCGACCAATCAGAATGGGGATATAGACGGTTAACAAGACTTGTAAAATGGTTCCTAGACTGGCTAAGATGAGCCAAATAGGCTGTTTGGCTATATCCGCAAGTAAGCGCCGTAAATAAGTCTTCTGTTTCATTCTGTCCCCTCCTCTCTCTTCTGTTGGGAGAAATGAATCTCTTGGTATAAAGGATTCGTTGACACCAAGTCTTCATGACTGCCTAAGCCGACCTGTTTACCTTTGTCTAAGACGAGAATTTTCTCAGCACTACGGAGACTATTGGTCCGCTGCGAGATGAGGATGAGACTTGTTTCCCTCAACTCCTCTTTTAGAGCCTGTAAAAGTCGTGCTTCTGTCAAATAGTCCAAAGCTGAAGTGGAATCATCTAACACTAAAAATGGAGCTTGACGAAGGACAGCACGAGCAATGGTCAGACGTTGCCGTTGACCACCGGAAAAATTCCTTCCAAAAGCTTCTACGGGAGCCTCTAGTCCTCCTTCTTTCTCACGGACAAAATCAGCTGCTTGCGCAACTTCCAAGGCCCACCACAACTGCTCCTCACTTGGTTCTTTAGTTAATCCCAGTGTTAGGTTCGAACGAATGCTACCTTTAAAAAGCTCTGCATTTTGAGGAACCACTGCCACCCAGTCACGCCACTGACCAAGAGTCTTGGGATTCTTTCCATATTTAAATGGTTAAACTTCCTTGACTCGGGTCATAAAGATGTCCTAGCAATTGAACCAGGGTAGATTTCCCAGACCCTGTCCCTCCAATGATCCCCATGGTTTGTCCCTTGTTTAATGATAAATGAATACCTTCTAAGGACGGTTTTGCCGCTAAAGGATAGGTAAAGACTAGATCTTGGATCTGGAGAGCCAGTTGAGGATTTGAAGCAACTACCTCATCCAACTCTTGGTCCAGCTCTTCACTCTTCTCATGAAAGACTTGGACAATCCGACCAGCAGCAATATAGCTTTGGTTGAGTGAGGTCACTAACATGGCTAACTTCAATAATTCTGTTAAGATTTGAAGCAAGTAATTGACCAAGGCGACCAACATTCCTTGGCTAAGCGTTCCCATTTGAATGGAATCTTGTCCCTGCCAAAGAATACAAATCAAGGTTCCATTGACGACTAAGAAAGTTAGGGGACTAATCAAACTAGACCATTTTGATACTATTAATTGCCAGTTGGTATAGTCTTGGTTGACCTCATTAAACGCTGCTTCTTCATGAGCTGCCTGCCCAAAAGCGCGGATAACCCTCATTCCTTGTAACTGCTGACGCGTGATTGTAACCATTCGGTCCGTTATCTTCCTGATGCGTGCATAAAGAGGATTGACCAGACGAGACATAGCGACAATAATCAGGGTCAAGAGAGCCACCATTCCAATAAACCACAAGGTCAGTTGCTGACTAATGGTAAAAGCCATAAAAATAGAGCCAAAAACGACAATCGGCGCTCGGAGGAAGAGACGTAAAAATAGGTTAATTCCAGTTTGAATTTGATAGGTATCACTGGTTAAGCGTGTCACTAGACTTGAGGTGGTTAAACGATCCCTCTGCTCCTTAGACAAGCTAAGAATTTTCTCATACAAATCATTGGTCAATTCCTTAGTATAACCAACAGCAGCCTTCGATGAATAATATTGGGCCGTTATCGCTACAAGAACGCCAAAACCAGCAAAAACAAATAAGAGACCAACCGCCCCAAGCATTCCACCTTGGTCCTGACGGGGGATCAGCTGATCGACAAGATGGGCGATTAAAAGTGGAACCAGTAATTCAAAACTTGCTTCCAACAACTTGAAAAACGGTCCCAGTATGGTTTCTTTTTTATAATTCCTGAAGTATTTCAATAAGTCTTTCATACTACTCGTTTGTCTTTCTATAGGATTAACTTATTTTACCATAATTTTTAAAGATAAAAAAAATCTCCCTGCAAAGCAGAGAGAGTGTAAACGTAGACAAGTGCTCATTTATAAAAATCTATTAACTTCAATAAAGATAAATAACTTTATTAGTTAGGGTTATTCAGTCATCTACTGAAACTTTCCGCCGTGAGAAAAGTGCTAGAAAAAATATTGTTTCTAGCACTCGGAATTATTGAGACCTCAGGCTCAATAATTAGTCATGGAACTTCATAGAAGTTCGCTGACGTCCGTTCTCGCCTAAGGAAAGTTTCTAAGATGACTTTGTCTTCAATCTTATTCTTCTAAACACATAGAAAATTCGTTTAGTTCTTGTCCCATTTAATCTTGTTTAGACAAATGAAGGTCAGAAATATTAGTTAATCTTTGTCCCCTTATTTAAAATATTGCCCATTTTTCCTAGTCCCATCAGTAAGAGAGGGAAAGTGATAAGTGTTATAAGTCCTAGCCCAAGAAAAACAGCTACAAATCCACAAGTATCGATAAACCAACCAGTCAGTGGGAAGATAACGATCATGGATAGACTAAACATCATCGAATTGATACTAAGCATGGTTGCTCGAACACTAGATGGTAAATAGCCTTGTAAATCATTGTAGTAAATGGGTTGATAAACCGCGTATAGGGCATTGGTTAGAAGATAAACACACAGATAGGCCAATGGAGTATTCAACCCTACCAAAAACAAGGCCAGACCTGTCAGTGCAACCAAAATCGGAAAGACTTGATTGCTATTCCATTTTTTTCCGATTTGACTGGCCAGATAAACCGCTAGAAGATTTAAGAGACTACCAACAAGCATGATGAGCGATACTTGCCAACTGGCTAGGTCACTGATTTTCTGTTGGTAGTAAAAATAAAACATACACATGATGGTTCCTACCAGCTGAAAGGTGAACATCCAGTAAAACAAGACTGGTTTCTCCTGCCATTCTTGTTTCACTACCACCAATATCCGTTTTAAGGTTAAGTGATTTCTTTCACCACTCTTGCTCTCTGGCTCTTTCATTAGAAAAATCAAGAGAATGGATAGCGATGAAAGTCCAATAGCAATCAAGTAAGTCCAAGCCAATGCTCCGTGAATAAAGAAGCCTGCCACCACTGTCCCTAAAGTTCGGGTGACTTCAGCCACACCAGACAAAAAGCTAGAAATCTGAAGATAACGGTCCTTTTGACCCGCTTCTACAGCTGAATCATATAAGAAAGCCGTACTGGTCCCCGAATCAAAATTGTAGGACCAAGCATTGACCATCATAGCAATCGCATAAATCCAGAAATTCCCCTGACCAAATAAAATCAAGATAGAGGATACAATACTGGCCAAGCGTGCCAAATAAAGATTGGTCTTGTAGCTAAATCGATCCGCCAACATACCAGATGGGATCTCACACAAGAGACTTGTCCCATGAAAGATACTTTCTAATAGACCGATTTGAAGTAAGGAAAGACCATTTTGAATAAAAAATAAAATCCAAAAACTAGTAATTCCAAAATAAGATGTAAATTCCAGACCTGCTAGGAGTGGAATATTGCGTTTGTAAGTTCTTTTAAACATCGTTTTCTCTCTTTCAATATGTAATTTGATTGTTTCTAAAAGACTTACCTAGATTTGCCTACATTTCCTCCACCTCTTTCATTTAAAGTGAGAGTGGGACAGAAATCGGTAATTCGTTAGAATTCGATTTCGTCGTCCCACCTCCGCACAGTTGAGTAGGGCTGTAAAAGCTGATGAAATCAGCGTAGTAGAGCCCACTCAACCACTGCGTCTTGCTCGATAATCCAAAGACAATTGAGAGGCTAGGACTTTTGTCCCAGCCTCATGGTTATTAAGGTTTAATACGGTGCAACATACGTGGGAATGGAATAGCTTCACGGATGTGTTTAGTTCCAGCTGCGAAGGTGACCATCCGCTCGATACCAATACCGAATCCACCGTGTGGTACGGTACCGTATTTACGAAGGTCGAGGTAGAATTCGTACTCTGTACGATCCATACCAAGTGATTCCATCTTAGCGACAAGGGCATCGTAGTCTTCCTCACGCATTGAACCACCGATGATTTCTCCGTAACCTTCTGGTGCGAGCAAGTCTGCACAAAGCACGCGATCTGGGTTACCAAGAACTGGTTTCATGTAGAAGGCCTTGATAGCTGCTGGGTAGTTGATTACGAAGGTTGGCACACCAAAGTGGTTTGAAATCCAAGTTTCGTGTGGGGAACCGAAGTCATCTCCATGTTCCAAGTGTTCGTAGTCAGCATCTTCATCATTTTCATGCTCTTGCAAGAGATCAATCGCTTCATCATAAGTGATGCGTTTGAATGGCTCTGCAATATAGCGTTTCAAGAGCTCAATATCACGTTCCAAGGTTTCCAAAGCTTGAGGAGCACGATCCAAAACGCCTTGGAGCAAAGCTTTAACGTATGCTTCTTGCAAGTCAAGTGATTCGTCGTGTGTCAAGTATGAGTACTCAGCATCCATCATCCAGAACTCTGTCAAGTGACGACGAGTCTTAGATTTTTCCGCACGGAATACAGGTCCAAAGTCGAATACACGACCAAGGGCCATAGCTCCAGCTTCAAGATAAAGCTGACCAGATTGGCTCAAGTATGCTGGAGTTCCAAAGTAATCTGTTTCGAAAAGTTCTGTAGAGTCTTCTGCAGCATTTCCTGAAAGAATTGGGCTATCAAACTTCATGAAGCCGTTCTTGTCAAAGAACTCATAAGTTGCATAAATAATGGCGTTACGGATTTGCATGACAGCTACTTGCTTGCGAGAACGCAACCACAAGTGGCGGTTATCCATCAAGAAGTCTGTCCCATGTTCTTTTGGAGTAATTGGGTAGTCTTGAGATTCACCGATCACTTCGATATCTGTAATATCGAGCTCATAACCAAATTTTGAGCGCTCGTCTTCTTTGACAACCCCTGTTACAAAGACAGACGTTTCTTGGCTCAAGCGTTTGATGGTATCAAATTTTTCAAGCCCCACTTCTTCCCCAAATTTTTCGATAAAGTTAGGTTTGAAAGCCACACCTTGGAAGAAGGCAGTCCCGTCACGCAATTGCAAGAAGGCAATTTTCCCTTTTCCTGATTTATTCGCCACCCAAGCACCGATGGTCACTTCTTGACCAACGTAATCTTTTACTTCGATGATGGTAATCCGTTTTGTCATAATACATCTTCCTTTTCTCATTGTACTTGTCCGAAGACATGATCATCTTTCATTTTACCACAAATAGCACTTGATAGCTATCCTTCACTGTCGAAATATCGAAATTTTAACCGATGACATGACCAGCCTATTGAGCACTCGTCTTAGTCAGCTCAACCGCTCCTTTTTTTCACAAAATCTTGAACCACTTTTTGAAAATTCCACACTTATTTGATTTTTCAAACTGAAATCCTCACTTCTCAGCGAATGAGACCTACTTTTTTTGACAGAGAAAACTTTTTCAAGCTATAATATCACTACATAATAAGGAGGAAACTATGAAAAAGAAAATTCAACTAACAACAGGATTGTGCGCAGCTGTTTTAGCCCTCAGTCTTGCTACTACCACTTATGCAGAAGAGCAAACTGCATCTGCCCAAGCACCAATGACTGAACTACAGGCAGCCCCTTCCCCAGCTCCTGTTGCTTCAGAAGAAACCGTTACACCAGTTACTCCAGAAGCACCTTTAAGCCTCAGTACAAGTGAAGAAACTCCTACTGAAGCTTCTTTAGATCCTCGAATCTCTGAAATCCGTGTGATCCATCGTCGTCGGACTCTTAAACCAGACTATTCTCCAGTTGCATCTTCAACAGATGTCGTCTACAAGACAGTTGAGGCACGTGCTTTTACAGAATATGACGTATCTGGAAATGGACCAGCAACCGTTACAGACGAAAATGGAAAAACATGGTATCGAGTACGATATTCTGAGCTTGATATTAAAGATGGCTTCCATTACAAGAGCGCTCCTGAAAAAGGAACTGCTACCGCGCCCGTCATTGAAGTCATTCATCTCTATGACGATATCGATTTGAATCCTGAAGTTGTAAAACGTGCTCGTTTTGTAGACGATAAGGGACAAGAAATTGCTCCTTCCCAAGAAAATAGCATCGAGCGGAGCCTTGATTTGGCTTATGAAGCTGGTCTTCCTAAAGCACCTGCTCAGATCCAAGCCAATGGAAAAACTTATACTTACCAATCTGCTGACAAAGGGGAATTAACTTCCCATAAACTCCATGTTTCAAACCTAGTTACAGTAACCTATTTCTATAAAGAAGTCACCACACCAGTTGTTGAAAAACCTGTAACTCCTCAGCTACCAGAAAAACCTGTTCAGAAACTTCGTCTTCCAAAAGGGAATAATGGAGTGAAAACGCGGGTTCCAGTTGGTAAAAAAGTTCAAAGTAAACCAGCCAGTCCAGAAGTGAAAAAATTCCGCCTTCCAAAAGGGAACAATGGCGCAAAGACACGTATTCCTGTTAAAAAAGGACATACTATCCTTGCTGTCGATTATTTATAAGCAGGAATTTCCTAGCCTATCAAAAAGACCTTTGTCAGTTGAGACAAAGGTCTTTTCTTTTATTTCTCCATAAAGGCCTTGAGTCGGCGAACCGCTTCTTTTAGCGTATACAAGTCTGTCGCATAAGACAAGCGAACATTTTCTGGTGCACCAAAGCCTGCACCAGTGACCAGAGCTACCTCTGCTTCTTCTAAAATCGCTGTGGTAAAGTCCGTCACATCTGTATATCCCTTCATCTCCATGGCCTTCTTGACATTTGGGAAGAGATAGAAGGCCCCTTGAGGTTTGATGGCTTCAAAACCAGGCACTTCGTTTAAAAGAGGATAAATGGTATTCAAGCGTTCCTCAAAAGCTTGACGCATGGTCTCAATAGAGGATTGATCTCCTGTTAATGCCTCAATAGCAGCATACTGGGAAACCGTCGTCAAATTCGATGTCGTTTGGCTGATGACCTTGGCCATAGCTCCGATGATTTCAGGTTCTCCAACTGCAAAGCCAACACGCCATCCAGTCATAGCGTAAGTTTTGGAAACTCCGTTGATCACGATCGTTTGCTTGCGAATAGCATCTGACAAGCTGGAAATTGGCGTAAAGGTGTTGCCATTATAGACCAAACGACCATAGATATCATCCGCTAAAATCAAGATATCATGGTCGACAGCCCAGTTTCCGATCGCCTCCAACTCTTCCTTGCTGTAGATCATTCCTGTTGGATTGGATGGTGAATTCAGTAAGACAACCTTGGTCTTATCTGTACGCGCTGCTTCCAACTGTTCTACAGTCGCCTTAAAGTGGTTTTCTTCTGTCGTTTGGAAAGTAACAGGTGTTCCTTCAACCATCTTGACTTGATCCACATAAGAGACCCAGCAAGGGGTTGGAATGATCACTTCATCACCTGGATTGATAACAGAAGTAAAAAAGGCATAAATAATAAACTTGGCGCCAGTGCCGACCACTACTTCATTGCGGCTGACAGCATAGCCATAAAACTCTTTCATATAGTCACTAATGGCATCCTTCAATTCTGGAAGTCCAGACGCTACCGTATAAAAACTAGCCCGACCATCCTCAATCGATGCAACTGCTGCTTCTTGAATGTTTTTTGGAGTTGCAAAATCTGGCTCCCCCAGCGTCAAACTCAAGATATCACGACCTTCAGCTGCCAAAGCTTTAGCACGAGCATTTGCTGCTAGGGTCACACTTTCTTCCATTTCCAATACACGATTTGATAATTTCATTTTTTCTCCTCAAATCTTAAAAAACACTGGTTACTTTCCCAGACTTAAAATCCACCACATAATAAGAACTTCCTGCCTTAACTTCCCAGATGGGGTTGCCCTTAAAGCGACCAAACGTTACCCGATCAATCGCGTCCTGACTCTCCTGTTTCACACGAGCCATTGCTTTTTTCTGGCTGATCCCTTCTGCTAAAGGATAAGTATAGACCCGATCATCTGCCTGCGCCACCAAGACTGCAAGCTTTTGACCCTCTTGGTCTTTTCCGATAAAGGAAACATAAGCTTCTTTTCCATGAAAGAAACTCTCCCTATCAATTGTAACAATCGAAGAGTGAGACATAGCTATCTTTCTTGCTTGTGCAACTTGATTCTGCATGCGGTCAGAAGTTTTTTCAGCAAGAAATAAGCAAGAAAAGAGAACCGTTACTAGTACGATGCAAATTCCTATTACATGTTGCCATACGATAAAAAGATATTTTTTCTGTTTCACTCCCCCATTATACACCAAAGCCACTTAGAATTCTATAGATTTTTAAAGAAAGAATTGTTACTAATATTTCATCTTTTTATAATATTTTAGTATAAAATCATTTGAGAAACAAAGTAAAATTAACACCTTTAATAGCATTTGTTCATAGATGGATAAATTTGTTACAATTTTGTAACTAATTTGAAAAATAAAAATTAAACGACAGAAACACTATTTATTGATAAAAATATAGATATGGAAAAATTTAAAGAGATTATTCAAAGAAGCAAACGTAGATTTAAAAACCATGATCGTCTTCCACAAGGCAGAACGATTGATCCGTGCATCTGAAGCGCATATCTTTAAAAAGCACCAGTTGACGCCGACTCAATTCTCTGTACTTGAGACCTTGTATACTAAGGGCGATCTCCGCATTCAAGATTTGATCGACAGTATCCTTGCGACTTCCGGAAATATGACTGTTGTAATCCGTAACATGGTTCGCGATGGCTGGATCACGCGTGAGACAGATCCAGAAGATCGTCGTGCTTATCTTGTTTCGATTACAGACGCTGGTCGTCAAAAGATTGAGGAAGCTCTTCCAGATCATATCAAAAATATCCAACGCTTGATGCAAGTCTTTAACAGTGGCGAACAAGCTGAATTGACAGAACTTTTGAAGAAATTCAAACACATCTCCTAGTTGTACTGTTAAAAACGATATTGACTCCAAAATTCTTTATTTTGGAGTTTTCATCATGCAAGACTCTCTTTGGATAACGAATCAAAAAAAGAGGCTGGGACAAAAGTCCTAGCCTCTCAATTATTTTTGGATTGTCGAGCAAGACGCAGTGGTTGAGTAGGCTCTACTACGCTGATTTCATCAGCTTTTACAGCCCTACTCAACTGTGCGGAGGTGGGACAACGAAATCGAATTCTAACGAATGACCGATTTCTGTCCCACTCTCTTTTTTGTTGTTCATTCTTTAACAAATACCCATTCTTCCTCTTGCGATAAGTCAGCATGATAGGAAAAACCTGCAACCTCTAGTTTTTTTAGTTCTTCTAGCTGGGTAATACCTGCTTTCATCATAGCAGTGACCATGGCTCCTCGTGCTTTCTTTGAAATCGTCGAGTGAACCTTGAGCTTGCCACCACGGTTCTCCATAAATTTAATCCGGATCATTCGATCTCGAATGGTTTTTGAGAAGACCATTTCGAACTCTGATGACAAGAGGGATAGGATCCGCTCCTCTTCTTCTACAGATCGATCGTACTCCTCTCTCCAGAGCGCCTTTAAAGACTGCCCATCAGGTTTTAGCTTCATTATAAAGTCTAGACGATGGGGAGCAATTCCCTCATAGGCTGGGATAACCCCGTAGAGGGCAGTGGTGATCAACAAATGCTCTTGAAGATAGGCCTCCTCCTCTTTTGATAAGTTCTGACGCTGGATGCTTCGGTACATCAGGCCGTCAAAGAGTTCTAAGGCAGGGAAGGTCTTTGCACTCCCATTTACTAGAGCCTCAATCCTCTCCTTTTCTACCTGGGCTCTTTCCTCTGAAATCCCGTAAAAGCTAGCCAAATCTTCTAGCCTATAATCCTTTAACGTGTGGAGGATTTTTTGTGTATGGGAGGATAAAGGTTTTGCTTCGACTGTGCGAGCTGTTTCGTTGAGTTCTTTTGCAGATGGAATTAAAATTTTCATAGCTCTATTGTACCATAATTTCCAAAATTCCTTGACAGGAGTTTTTATTAATGTTATTATCTAGTTATGAAAACTAGATAAAAGAAAGGTGAAGATTCGTGTCTGCTTTTACCTATCCCACTTGGGAGCAACTGCCCGATCTAGACCTCTATCTCGATCAGGTCCTCCTCTATGTCAACAAGACTTGTGCTCCAGTCCTTTCTTCTTCAGACAAGGGCTTGACAGCGGCCATGATCAACAATTACGTGAAACATGGCTACATCGAAAAGCCTGAAAAGAAGAAATACCAGCGTCGCCAGGTGGCCCGCTTGATCGCTATTACAACCTTAAAAACGGTCTTTTCGATCCAGGAGATTTCTTCTACCCTGAATTTTTTACAAAAAGAGGCTAGCTCCGATCTTCTCTACAATAGTTTTGTCGGCTATCTCAATGAGCAAAAAGAACCACTTGCTCCCATTATTCGCTCTGCCTGTCAGACCGTACAACTTTATCTAGAAACTCTATCTTATATTCAATCAGCAAAAACGGAGGATAAACCAGATGAACTACACCATGAAGCTAAGTAAAAAATTATCTTTTGGAGAAGAAATTGCCAACAGCGTTACCCATGCGATTGGGGCTTTCCTCATGCTAATTCTGCTTCCAATTTCCGCTATCTACAGCTTTGAACAGCACGGTCTTCTGAGTGCCTTTGGGACCTCCATCTTTGTCATCAGCCTCTTTTTAATGTTTCTGTCTTCGACCATCTACCATGCCATGTCTTATGATTCCCCTCAAAAGTATGTGCTTCGCATTATCGATCACTCCATGATCTATATTGCCATCGCAGGCAGTTATACACCGGTTGTTCTCACCTTGATGAACAACTGGATGGGCTATAGCATTATTTTTATTCAATGGGGCACCACTATCTTCGGTATCCTCTACAAAATCTTTGCAAAAGAAGTTAATGAGAAGTTCAGCCTAGCTCTTTACTTGGTTATGGGCTGGTTGGTCATCTTTATCATTCCTCAAATCATTAGCCAAACAAATCCAGTTTTTTGGGGCCTGATGCTCATGGGTGGCCTGTGCTACACCGTTGGAGCTGGCTTTTATGCTAAGAAGAAACCATACTTCCACATGATTTGGCATCTCTTTATCCTTGCAGCTTCTGCTCTTCAGTATTTAGCTATCGTATACTTTATGTAGTCCTGCTACCACTCTTGTGAGTGGTTTTTTTGTGCTTTTTCTTGTACAATAGAAAAAAACTGTATGGGGACAGCTATGACGAAAACAAGCAAATACCAACAAATTATTGAATTTTTAAAAGACGCTATTCACCAGGGTCACCTCGAAACAGGACAGAAAATTCCTTCTGTTCGCCAGTTGGCCAGTCAATTTTCTTGCAGTAAGGATACGGTTCAGCGGGCTTTGCTAGACTTAACCTACCAACACTTGATTTACGCTAAACCTCAAAGTGGCTTCTATGTGTTGGAGCAAGAACCAGGTCACCATCAAGATCTCCCTCTTAAATTAGAGGAAGGCCGGAACCAAGCTTTTGAAGATTTTCGGACTTGCATCAATGAAACCTTGATCGGTCGTGAAAATTATCTATTTAACAACTTTTCAGATCAGGCTGGTTTGCAAGAGGTACGCCAGTCTATCCAGGCTTTGTTAGAGGAAGATAGTATCTATACTACTGCGGATCAGATTGTATTGACCTCTGGAACTCAGCAGGCGCTGAATATCCTAAGCCAGATAGACTTTCCTAATAAGAAATCCCAAATCTTAATAGAACAACCGACCTATCATCGGATGAACCAGCTTCTCGATGCTCAGCAACTTCCCTACCGTACGATTGAGAGAACCTTAAAAGGGATTTCTCTTGAAAACCTGGAGGAGATTTTTAAAAGTGGCCATATCAAATTCTTCTACACCATCCCCCGTTTTCACTACCCGCTGGGGCATAGTTATTCGCCCAAGGAGAAAGAAGCCATTTTGCAACTAGCTGACCAATATGATGTCTACCTTGTCGAGGACGATTATCTAGCTGATCTCGATAGCAGTAATGCTCCTTCTTTTCATTATCTAGATCAGAACAACCGAGTCATTTATATCAAATCTTTCGACCAATCTCTTTTCTGCACTCCGAATCACGTCCATGATTCTTCCCAAGGATCTCCTAAAACCGGTCTTAACCTATAAGAGCATTCTAGACTATGATAGTAACCTCATCATGCAAAAGGCATTGAGCCTCTATATTGATAACGGGATGTATCTATCGAATAAAAAAAGCCTCCTAGCTAGAAGAAAGGAGGAAGAGAAAAATTTGAAGACCTTGATTTCTCAGTCTTCTCTTCTATCTCAACTCACCCTGACCCACGACGGAGTCCTCCTCGACCTAAGCCACGTTAAATCCCTTGCGGCCTTAAAACACTGTGGCCTCCCTCTTGATTTTTTTGAAGCGGCCTATATTGCTAACTGTCCTTATCGACTAGTCAAGATCAAATCAGCTGATGTCGCTCGTGTTTTACCTGAGCTTTCCTCTTTCTTTAAAGCATAAAACCTCGTATAAGACTATACGAGGTTTTAAAATAATTTTTTAGGCACAATCAACTAGATACTGAAAGGTCCCGCCATGAGAAAGATTTCTAAGATGATTTTTCTTCTATTTCTTCAACTGCTCATAGATGATTTTCGCATTTTGAATGCCGACATGGTAATCCATGCGAATTAAGCGAATCGCTTCCATCTCAGGTTCTTTGAGGTACTTTTCCTTTTCTTCCTTGGAGATACTCCCCGGTTTAAGGAGATAATGGGTCAATTGATTTCTGACTTTATTGAGCTCGACTTGAAGGGTGAAATAAAGTCCAAATAATACAAGGACAACCCCCATCAGGATTAGATCGTTTGACATCGTGTGTGCTTCCTTTTTCTGTTGTTTCCTCTATTTTACAGCTTTCCATCAACAAAAACAAGGTTAAATTTGCATTTAGCCCTTGTTTGTTCTTATTTCATCATGCCCGCTTGGAGGTCATACATTTTCTTGTAGGTTCCACCTAGAGCAATGAGTTCTTCGTGATTCCCTGCTTCGATGATTCTCCCCTTCTCAAGAACATAGATACAAGTAGCATCCTGGATGGTTGAGAGTCGATGGGCGATGGCAATGGTCGTTCGACCTTGGCGCATCTTCTTCAGGGAGTTTTGGATGAGCTCTTCTGTCTCTTGGTCAATATTTGCAGTCGCCTCATCCAAAATCAGTATCTTGGGCTGGGCTGCAATGGTCCGAGCAAAAGCAAGAAGCTGACGCTGACCAGTCGATAAAGTCGATCCTCGCTCAGTTACGGGATGATCATAGCCATCAGGGAGACTTGCAATAAAGTCTGCAACATCCACAAATTCAGCAGCTTCTTGAATGTCCTCATCTGTCAGTTCTTCATGATACATTCGGATATTGGAAGCAATGGTTCCGTGGTAGAGGAAGGGTTCTTGTAAGACGAGGCCAATAGCATTTCGCAAGGCTTCTTGACTGTATTCCTTGATATCGTGTCCATCAATCAAGATCTGACCACGATCAAATTCATAAAAGCGCATAAAGAGGTTGATGATCGAGGATTTACCCGAACCGGTATGGCCGACAAAGGCAATGGTTTCTCCATTTTTGACCTCAAAGGTAATATCTTTCAGGACATCTCGTTTGCCATCATAAGAAAAAGACACATGTTCAAAGCGAATATCTCCTCGCTCGATTTCTTCTCGGCTACCGGCTTGCTTGGGTTCTTTGTCTGATCGATCCATCACTTCAAAGACACGCCCCGCAGAGATGGTAGAGGTCTGCAAGGTAGCAAAGTTCTGCGTAACATCAATCAAGGGTTGGAAAAGCTGACTGACATACTGAATAAAAGCATAGATAAGACCCGCTGTAAAGCCAGAGGACTGCCAATTTAGGCCGAAAAAGGTCAGAATGACCGCATAGGCCAAAACCTGTAACAGAGTCATGGCTGGCCTTAAAAAGAGGGAATTGATATCCACAGAGCGGTTAGCGTAGTCCAAATGTTCCCCATTAATCTCTTCGAATTCATCCGTTAAACGCTTTTCTTGACGGAAGGCCTGCACGATCCGCATTCCTTCTATGGATTCAGATAATTTCACATTGATATCAGATAATTTCTGTCGGGTCATCTTGACCAGTCGACTGGATAACTTGCGATAGAGACTAATAGAAAACCAAATGATGGGAAGAAAAGGAAGGATCCAAATAGTCAAATGCCAGTCTAGGCTAAACATGGTCACCAAGGTCACTACAAAAAGTAAAAAGGATGAAACCAGACTTGAAAAGACAGTGGAAAACATATCTGCAACCGCCTGTGTATCATTGGTCACACGGGAAACAATCGAACCTGCTGCTGTCTGATCGTAAAAAGCCATCCCCAACCCTTGTAGGTTGCGGAAAACATCTCGACGGATATCTCTTACAATAGAATTGGAGACACGCGAAAAGGTCAATTGACTCAGGTAAGTTGCTAGCACGCGCCCAATAAATAATCCATAATAGAGAATTAGGAACTGAAAAGCTGTTATTACCGGTGAATCTGCATCTTTTGGAGACACCAGGTGGTCAATGTACCAACGTGCCGCGAGGGGAATCGCTGTTAAGAAGAGACTGCTCAACAAGGTAAAGACCAAGGCCAAAGCCGTCAACCACTTATAGCGCCACATGTAGGTTAAGAGACGTTTCATGACATGTGCCTCAGATATTTTCATTGAGCTCTCCCTCCAGTTTTTCTGATAATTGTTGCGCTTGGTAGGTATCATAGTACCAACCTTGTTGGGCCATCAATTTCTCGTGGTTTCCTCGCTCCTTGATCTGACCATTCTCCATGACCAGGATCAAATCTGCATGGACAACAGCAGACAAGCGATGAGCTGTAATGATCGTTGTTTTCCCCTTGCGTTCCTGCTTCATATTTTCTATGATCTGATGCTCCGTCTTAGCATCTACTGCAGAGAGGGAATCATCCAAAATCAGAATTTGCGGATTCATGACCAAGGCTCGACTCATGGCTATCCGCTGCTTTTGTCCTCCGGAGAGAGAAACTCCTCTCTCACCGATGACGGTTTCCATCTGGTCTGGCATGGCTAGGATATCCTCATAAACCCCACAGGTTCTCAGGGCATCGATTAACACTTCTTCCTTGATCTGTGGATCAGAAAAAGCTACATTCTCACGAATTGTCATGGCAAAGAGAATCTGATCTTGAGGAACATAGCCGATCAAACTACGCAAATCTTCCAAACGATAGTTTTTGATATTGATCCCATTTAGGAAGATAGCTCCCTGATCTAAGTCATGCTCTCTAAGTAAGAGACGCAACAAGGTAGTCTTTCCAGATCCAGTTGGCCCCACAATCCCAAGAGTTTGCCCTTGTACTAAACGAAAAGTAACCTTTTCAAGAACAGGGTCTTTCTCATAGGCAAATTCTTCGATAGCATACTCTAAGTCGCCATTTTGAATCACTGTAACTGGATAAGTTGGATCTTTGATAGCAGGTGTTTCAGCTAAGAGTGTTTCAATCCGCTCATAAGAGACGCTAGCCCTCTGACTAATATTAAACAAAAACCCATGGCTTGAAGGGGCCACACCAACATATTGAGATAAGTGATAAACGTGACGATTTGTCCAACTGTCAAGCTCCCTTCCTGGACAAAGAGGCCCCCAAAGTAAAGAGTCAAGACATAGGAGAGACCTACAAAAAGAAGGGTTGTCGGATCAAATAAAGCATTATAACGAGCTGAAGTCATATTCTTTTGAAAGACCATTTGATTGGTCTTTTCAAAGGCTTGAATCTCATCTTCTTGGAAGCCAAAGGATTTGGTTACCCGGACACCAGAAACTGATTCCTGAACAAAGTTGTTCAATTCTGAAAAACCTTCTTGGGCTTCCTTGAAGGCCTGATGATTTTTGCGTCCAATAGCCGAAGTCACTAGGACCATGAAGGGCAAGGGGACAATAGCTAGTAGGGTTAGGCGCCAATCAATCATGAAAAACATACTAATCAGGGTCACCAAGGCTGTCACAGAGGCATCGACTGCAGACATGACCCCGCCACCTGCAAACATGGTAACCGCATTGATATCATTAGTCGCATGAGCCATGAGATCCCCTGTTCGATAGCGCTGGTAGAAAGAAGGCGACATGAGTGTAAATTGGTTAAACAAGCGGTTACGTAAAATTCGAGCCAATTTATTGGCGGTTCCAAATATATAGCGACGCCAAATAAAACGGAGTCCATACATGGCAAGAGCTACAATGACTAAAAGCGCAATATCCATAAACAACTGCCAGGACCTTAACTGTCTGTTATCGATCAAATCGATCACTATTCCCATGATTCTTGGAGGAATGAGATTTAAAAAACTGACCAAAATCAAGGACCCTATCCCAATCAAATAGCCCTTCTTTTCAACTTTAAAAAACCATGAGAGTTTCCCTAACAGGTTCATTTTATTTCCCCTTTTTTGTGAGTTGCCAACTACTATCCACTAGTGCAAATAGCTCTTCATCAGCTAATGTATTGTCGAGTGGAATACTCACCCAATATTTTTTATTCATATGAAAAGCTGGATAAATTCCTTTCTCATGTGTTAAATCCGAAGCTTGATTGGTCTTGACATTCAAAACTTCAATTTTTCCAGACTTCCCAGCATCCAATTTTTTCCAATCAATGGTCATAAAAACCCCATACCACTTGAGAGTCTCTCGATGACGAATGGCACCTGAATCCGGTGATCTTTCCCATAAATACTCAATCCTTCCTTGGTAACGCTGGGAAATATAGGTCATGAGACGTTTGGCTTGTGGGTAGAGAAAATCTTCTACCTCGAAACAGGACTGTCGAATGGCTGCCAGGGTTTCCTGACAAGCTTCGCGAACTTGGCCGACAAATTTCCTTGGAGTTGTTCCAGATGGATCTGGATATATTCATCTCCTGTATCCTGATCATAGACCTTAAAGGAAATCTCCCGATCCTTAACCCACATCTTTAAGAAAAAACTACCAGACAAGATGGAGCATTGGTATTCGAAAATGTCATCCATTTTCCTAAAACCATAAGCCTGTGCTTTATCTGGCTGAAAGCTATATTTGTCAAAATAATGCTCTAAAAACATCTTCTCTCCCTTATGCATGACTGTACGAGAAGAGAGAGTGGGACAGAAATCAGTCATTCGTTAAAATTCGATTTCGTCGTCCCACCTCCGCACAGTTGAGTAGGGCTGTAAAAGCTGATGAAATCAGCGTAGTAGAGGCCACTCAACCACTGCGTCTTGCTCGACAATCAAAAGACAATTGAGAGGCTAGGACTTTTGTCCCAGCCTCTTGGTAACTGACCCACAAAATATCCTAGGCTAGTGATCTAATATTTTAAAACACGATGCGCCTACCATGCAGTTGACGAACGCCTAATTGCTGTAAATAGCTGACGATTCTCTAGTGTTATGCCCCCACCTGGTAGGATCTGAATCTTTCCCTTCGCTCTAGCTAGTAGACGATGATAGTGTGCAAAGCGTTGATCTAGTGTTGCGTCTAGACTGCCACCACGTGTCAAAATACGATCCACACCCTGGCTAGAGAGCCAGTCAATCGCCTCTAACTGATCCCCAACTGCTAGCTCATCAAAAGCCATATGAAAGACAACTTCTGAGTCCCCACATGCAGCTAGTAATCGCTGGATAACTGGCTGATCTAACTGCTGATCCTCTGTCAGGGCACCCAGCACAAAACTGGACACACCTAATTCTTTTGCAAGACCAATGTCTGTCAGCATGGCATCGACTTCAAAATCTGTATAGACGAAATCACCTCCACGCGGACGAATGATGACACAAAGATCCACAGACTTCTCGCTTGTCAGTTTAAGCGCTTCTTTGATCACGCCTAAACTGGGGGTAGTCCCTCCTACTGTCAGGTTATCACATAGTTCAATTCGACTTGCTCCGGCAGCAATCGCCTTGTCTAGTAAGGTTAAATTCTCCGCACAAAATTCAAAGACAACCATTCCAACTCCATCTTCAAAGATTTAAAATAGCGATATACGAACGGTCACTTTCGCAGTGCCATTTTCTACTCTCGCTTTTGAAATGCTATAACCAGCCTGAGGAATCTCAAGCGAGATTTTATCCCCACTCACTGTGAAGGCCGATCCGTCTTGACTGGATTGATCTTTCAAATAATTGAGAACCAAGGATTTTGGAATAGGCATTTTCCCTAATTTAGCCCCTGTCACGGTCAGATTCATAACATTATTCTTGACTTGTCCCACCATCGTCAAATCCAGGTAACTATCAACAGGTCCAAGAGATACCGGAACTTTGACATGAAGGTCATTGCCATCCATCTCCAGAGCCATCTTTTCATAGTCAGAATGTTCAAGAGCTGATCCTGCACTAGTTTTTATGACTTGGCTCAATTGCACAGAATTAAGACTCAGCTCAGTAGAAAGCCCATCCGTACTCACAGAGGCATTGGAGACAGCATTTTGAGCAAGTTCAATAAATGAGCTTCCTGCTTGCACATTTCTTAATTGCTCCCCTTCAGGGATCGTTCCAGGAACCAACAAGACTATTAATAAAATAAATAAAACGATAAAAATGCCAATCAGGCGTCTGATCCACTTAAACATCTGCTCCTCCAATACGTGAAAAGTTGTATTCTTATTGTACCCTAATTCCAAAGAAATTGCGACTAAGAGGGGCTTTACAAAGCAAAAGAGACCGAGGAAACCTCGTATCTCTCTGTGCATTATTTGGATTTAATATAATTGACACCGTCTGCTTTCGGAGCAACTGCTTGTCCGAAGAAGGCCGCCAAGACAACCATGGTCAAGACATAAGGTGCAATTTGCAAGTAAATGGATGGGATTCCTTTAAGCAAAGGCAATTGATTCCCGATAACAGCCAAACTTTGTGAAGCTCCAAAGAAGAGACTAGCCAGCATGGCACCAATAGGATTCCATTTCCCGAAAATCATGGCCGCAAGGGCGATAAATCCAGGACCTACAATAGTAGTTACCGCAAAGTTAACCGAAACTGACTGAGCGTAAATGGCTCCTCCGATTCCTGCTAGGGCACCTGAAATCATCACTCCCAAGTAGCGCATTCTATAAACATTGATTCCCAATGTATCTGCTGCTTGTGGGTGTTCACCAACTGAACGAAGACGCAAACCAAATTTTGTCTTAAACATGACGAACCAAGCAACGAAGGAGAAGAGAATCGCAACCCAGCCGATGATGCTAGCATTGTTGAAGAAAATATCACCAATCACAGGAATTTTAGATAAGACCGGAATGGATGTTTTCCCAAAGGCAACTTTGATATTATCCGTTTGCCCCTTGTTGTACATTGCTTTAACAAGAAAGACGGCTAATGGAGGTGCCATCAAGTTCAATACTGTACCTGAGACGATATGGTCCGCACGGAAATGAATGGTTGCCACCGCGTGGATCAATGAGAAGAATACTCCAATCCCTGCAGCAACAATCAAGGACAACCAAGGTGTCAAATTTCCTAAGGTAGGCTCAAAGTCAAGTTAAAGATAATTCCTGCGAAGGCTCCCATAACCATGATTCCTTCCAGACCAACGTTAACAATCCCAGCGTGTTCTGAGTAAGCTCCTCCGATACTTGTGAAGATCAGCGGCGCCGCATACACAATCATAGAGGAAACAAGAATGCTTAAAATCGTTACAATACTCATTAGTTTGCTCCTCCTTTTTTAGCTGAACGCATTGACAGCATCTTTTCGATAATGTAGTGAGCACATACGAAGAAGATAATCGATGCTGTCACAATTTGAACGACTTCTTCAGGGATGGCAGCTGGCTTCATACCAACTCCCCCAATTTGAAGCGCTCCAAACAAGAAGGCAGCAAATGGAATACCAATTGGTGAATTCATGGCAAGAAGGGCAACGGCCATTCCGTTAAATCCAACACTCATTGAGCTGGTTTGAACGTAGACATTTGAGTAAATACCCAGACCTTCTGCCACCCCACCGATACCAGCAAGAGCACCAGAAATGATCATAGAAAGGATAATGGTCCGTTTGGCAGACATTCCTGCGTATTCTGCCGCATTCGCATTGAGACCAACGGCACGGATTTCAAATCCAAGTGTTGTTTTCTTCATCAAGAACCAGATGACTACCACTGCGATGATGGCAAAGAAGATCCCAATGTTCATCTGTGATTTGTCCGTCAAATTACGCAACCACTCGGTTTGGTAGACAGCATTGGCTCCCACATCAATAGTTGAGTCCTTGTTTTTCATCAAGGAAGCTGGGAAGCTATGGATCAAGGCATTCCCACCGTAGAGAACAATGTAGTTCATCATAATGGTGATAATGACCTCACTAGTCCCGAGGTAGGCACGAAGGAAACCAGGAATCGCTCCAATAAATCCACCTGCGATAGCCGCAATCAAAACGGTCATTGGAATCATCAGTAAGCGAGGCATATTTGGGAAGGAAAGGGCAAACCAAGTCGCCATGATCCATCCTGCAAAAGCCTGACCAGGAAGGCCAACGTTAAAGAAACCGGCCCGGCTGGCTACCGAAAACCCAAGAGCAACTAAAATCAGTGGCCCCATGGCACGGGAAATATTTCCCCAACTCTTAATCGAACCAAAGGCTTTCTTAAACAGCAATTCATATCCCCAAAGGGCATCATAGCTGAAGGCCCACATAATAATGGCCCCCAATACTAATCCTAAAAGGACAGACACCAATGGAACAGCAATTTGTTTTAAATTTTTATTCATTTGATGCTCCCTCCTCTATTTTTCCTCCTGCCATGAGAATTCCAAGTTCTTGCTTATTCGTTGTTTCGGGAGTCACGATTCCTTGAATCTTCCCATCATGAATAACCGCAATACGGTCAGAAACATTCAAAATTTCATCCAATTCAAAGCTGACAACCAAAACGGCTTTTCCATTATCCCGTTCTTGAATCAAACGTTTGTGGATATATTCAATCGCTCCAACGTCCAAACCACGAGTTGGCTGGCTGACGATCAAGAGATCGGGATCGCGATCGATTTCCCGAGCGATAATGGCTTTTTGCTGGTTCCCTCCAGAGAGAGCCTTAGCTGGCACCACTTCACTGGCTGCACGAACGTCAAATTCTTCCATCAACTTCTTGGCATAAGAGGTGATATTTGGATAGTTCAAAATACCATTCTTGCTAAGTGGCTCTTTATAATAAGTTTGTAAGGCAAAGTTTTCAGAGATCATCATGTCAAGGACTAAACCGTCCCGGTGACGGTCTTCTGGAACGTGCCCCACCTTCATTTCTGTGATTTGACGTGGATGAAGTCCGACAACGTCCTTGCCTTTAATCTTGATTGAACCGGATTTTACCTTCCGTAGACCTGTAATGGCTTGGATCAACTCAGATTGACCATTGCCATCAATCCCAGCGATCCCGACGATTTCACCAGCACGAAGTTCTAAGGAAAGATTCTTAACAGCTGGGACTCCCCGGTTTTCGTTAACAACCAAATTTTCGATTGATAAGACGACTTCTTTCGGTTCAGAAGGACCTTTTTCAGTCTTAAAGGAAACAGAACGACCGACCATCATTTCAGCCAAGTCTTGGTTCGTTGCTCCACCAATCTCAACTGTTTCGATAGATTTCCCACGACGGATAACCGTTACGCGATCAGAAACAGCACGGATTTCATCCAACTTGTGCGTAATCAAGATGATGGATTTTCCTTCATTCGCCAAGTTCTTCATGATTGTCATCAATTCTTCGATTTCAGCTGGTGTCAACACTGCAGTTGGTTCATCAAAGATCAGGATGTCGGCTCCACGATAAAGCGTCTTTAAGATTTCCACACGTTGCTGCGCACCAACGGAGATATCCTCAACTTTGGCATTTGGATCTACTGCCAAGCCATATTTTTTAGACAATTCAAGGATATCTTGGCTGGCTTTTTTAAGATCTAAAACACCATGTTTAGTGGTTTCAGAACCAAGGATGATATTTTCGGCAACAGTGAAGGCTTCAACCAACATAAAGTGTTGGTGCACCATTCCAATTCCTAAAGAGGCTGCTTTTGAAGGTGAGTCTAGGTTAACAGTATTTCCATTTACCACGATGTCTCCACTTGTTGGTTCCAACAAACCAGCCAGCATATTCATCAGGGTAGACTTCCCTGCACCATTTTCTCCAAGAAGTGCATGGATTTCACCTTTGCGCAACTGAAGATTAATCTTGTCATTTGCAACAAAGTCACCAAATTTCTTGGTAATCTCACGCATTTCGATGACATATTGATGTGTCATGTGGGTGTTTCCTTTCAAGAATTTTTTATTTCAATAAAATCTATTAGCTCCTCACTAACAGATTTTATTGAGACAAAAAGTCTCACTTTAAAAGAAACGGCCCTAGAAGGCAGGGCCGATCCAATTACGTATTATTTTTCAGGTACTTTAAGTGAACCGTCAAGGATTTTAGCTTTCGCATCTTCGACAGCTTTTTTAGCATCAGCAGAAAGGTTGTCGGTTGTCAAATCAACACCACCATCTTTCAAGCTATAAGTAATCACTTTACCACCAGGGAATTTGCCATCGGCAGTTTTCTTAGCCAAGTCTTTAACAGATTCTCCGACTTTCTTCAAGCTTGAAGCCAAGACAAAGTTTGATTTTTTACCATCTTTAGAAGTGTATTCCCCTTCAGCTTTGGTCACGGTCAACACCAAGAACCCAAACTTTTTCGTCTTCATTTTTCTTTTCGTTCAAGTCTTTAGCTTCAGAGAAGACACCAGCACCAGTACCACCAGCTACTTGGTAGATAACGTCTGCACCTGCAGCATATTGAGCAGCAGCAATTGTTTTACCTTTAGCAGAGTCACCGAATGAACCAGCGTAGTCTACTTGAACTTTGATAGATGGGTCAACAGATTTAACACCAGCTTCAAATCCAGCGCGGAAACGAGTGATAACTTCACTTTCCATACCACCTACAAAACCAACTTGTTTTGTTTTAGTTGTTTTCGCAGCTGCGATACCTGCAAGGTAACCAGCTTCGTTATCAGCAAAGACAGCAGACGCTACGTTCTTTTGTCCTTCAATACGGTCATCGATGATGACGTAGTTCACATCTTCGTTGTCTTTAGCAGCTTTTTTAACAGAGTCGCTCAAGGCAAAACCAACACCAAAGATCAATTTGTAGTCGTTAGAAACAGCTTCATCAAGGTTTGTCGCATATTGAGATTCATCTGTTGATTGGAAGTAGTCGAATCCATTCCCTTTAGAAAGACCGTTTTCTTTCCCCCAAGCTTGCAAACCTTCCCAAGCAGATTGGTTGAATGATTTGTCATCCACACCACCAGTATCGGTAATGATAGCAGCTTTCAAATCTGTTTTTGATTCTGAGTTTGCGCTATCCTTTTTAGATGCACGATTTCCACATGCTGCAAGCCCGATAGCAGCGACAGTTACTAGACCAAGGCCTAGCCATTGTTTCTTGTTCATTACTGAACCTCCTAAATTTTGTGCAACATTGTTGCGAAGTATTGAAAGGGTCAAAAGACCGCCCTCACAGACCCATTAAGTCAAGTCTGTAAAGGAATATGGAAGTAAATCCTTGACCGTCATCACGACCGTCGATTTGTTTTGAGATACCAAGGTTACTGGAAGGTCTGGCTCAAAAAATTCAGCCATGACCTGGCGACAAGCACCACATGGAGAGATGGGCTTCTCTGTTTGCCCGTAGATTATGAGCTCTTTAAAATCGCGAGCTCCTTCAGAGACCGCCTTAAAAATAGCTGTCCGCTCCCCACAATTTGTTAAGCCAAAGCTAGCATTTTCAATATTGACACCTGTATAGATATCACCATTCTTTGTTAATAGTACAGCTCCCACCGGGAAATGTGAATAAGGTACATAGGCCTGCCCGCTCACTTCAACTGCTAATTCGATCAAATCAGTAGTCGCCATTTGCTACATTCCCTTCTATGATCGCTACACCAGAAGAAGTCCCAATACGGGTCGCACCAGCTTCGATAAAAGCAAGAGCATCTTCATATGATCGAGCCCCACCAGAAGCTTTGACACCCATTTCCGGTCCAACTGTTTGGCGCATTAAAGCTACATCCGCTACAGTCGCTCCTCCAGTTGAGAAACCAGTTGAGGTTTTCACAAAATCTGCTCCAGCTGTCTTAGCAATCTGGCAAGCAAGGACCTTTTCATCATCTGTTAAGAGACAGGTCTCAATAATGACTTTAACAAGCTTATCACCGCTCGCTTCCACTACCGCTTGAATATCTTCCTCAACTAGTGCTAAATTCTTAGATTTCAAGGCTCCGATGTTGATGACCATATCAATCTCATCGGCCCCATTTTGAATGGCATTTTTTGTTTCACACGCTTTGACAAAAGGTGTATTTGCTCCCAAAGGAAAGCCAATCACAGTACAAACTTTGACGTCTGACTCACGCAAGCCTTCAACAGCAAAATTCACCCATGTAGGATTGACACAGACACTTGCAAAATCATAAGCCTTAGCTTCTTCAATCAGCTTTTCGATTTGTTCTTGTTGTGCATCTGGTTTTAAAAGAGTGTGATCGATATATTTATTTAACTTCATATAATCTCCTGAGTTGCTTAAGATATTATTTCAATAATCTCTGTAACGCTTTCAGCTCTTTCTAGTATTTTAACATTTTTTTTGAATTCTGTAACGTCTTCTTGTGAATTTTTTTCATTCATGTAGATGCGTGCGATTCGTTCCCCTTTTTTAACCGGCTCTCCCACTTTTTTATCAAACACAATTCCTGTTTCATAATCCAGGGGATCTGACTTGACAGCACGTCCAGCTCCCAAACGCATGGCAAATAAACCAAACTCCATCGCTGGCAAGGCTGCAATGAATCCGTCTTGATCCGCTGTTACTTCAATGACTTGATCCACTTTAACAGGACGATGCAAATCTTCGATGTCTCCACCTTGAGCAAGAACCATTTCTTCGAATTTTGCCAAGGCTTGTCCATTGGTCAAGTGCTCATGTATAGCTTCAATCGATTGATCAACATGAGCTAATTTCAACATGATTTGCGCTAATTCACAAATAAACTCCGTTACGTCCGCTCGGCCCTGCCCTTTCAGAATATCCAAGGCTTCCAAATCTCTAAACGATTACCAATGCTGGTTCCCAAAGGTTGGCTCATATCTGTAATGACAGCGATGGTTTTCCGACCCACTGCATTTCCAAGATCCACCATGGTACGGGCTAAGCGACGAGCATCCTCAATATTCTTCATAAAGGCACCCTCGCCCACTGTCACGTCCAAAAGAATGGCATCCGCACCAGCAGCAATTTTCTTACTCATGACGGAGCTAGCAATCAAAGGAATGGTATCCACTGTCGCCGTTACATCACGCAGAGCATACAAGAGTTTGTCTGCTTTACGAGTTGGTCGGATTGACCAATGACCGATAAGCCGATCTCCTGCACCTGCTGGATAAATTCCTCTTGAGTCCGTTCAATCTGAAAGCCTTTAATGGATTCCAACTTATCGATGGTCCCACCTGTGTGGCCTAAGCCACGACCACTCATCTTGGCAACCGGAACTCCGAAACTCGCAACCAAAGGCACCAAGACCAAGGTCACCTTGTCTCCCACACCACCAGTCGAATGTTTGTCTACCTTGATTCCTGGAATAGCTGACAGATCAAACTGTTGCCCTGTTCGGACCATCTTCATGGTCATATGAGAAATTTCTTCCGTCGTCATCCCTTTAAAATAAACGGCCATAGCAAAAGCGGACATTTGGTAATCTGGAACCGTTCCAGCCACATAGCCCTCAATCAGCCATTCAATTTCTTCCTTGTTTAAGGCAAGACCATCTCTTTTTTTCTGAATGATATCTACTGCTCTCATGATTCTTTCTCACTTCTTAAAATATAATATCCTTTGTCTTTTTTTACGGTCTCACAATTGCCAAACGTCTCTTCCATCTTGGCCTTAGCGCTGGGAGCTCCTTGTTTTTTTTTTGAATGACAATGGTCAAATCTCCACTTGGTTTCAAATGTTCAAAACTACCAGTGATCACTTGGTGAACGACTTTCTTACCAGCTCGGATTGGCGGATTGCTGATCACATGGTCAAAGACCCCTTCTACTGCTTCATAGACATCTGAAGAAAAGATCTGAGCTTCCACGCCGTTTCGGCTGGCATTTTTCTGAGCCAAGTCCAGCGCCCGCTCATTGACATCGACCATAGTCACTGCAACTCCCTGGGCTTTAGCTAGAGAAAGGCCAATTGGACCATAGCCACAGCCAACATCAAGGACACTTTCCCCTTCTTGAAAATCCAAAGTTGATAAGAGCACCTGGCTTCCATAATCAATCATTTTTTTACTAAAGACGCCGGCGTCCGTATAAAAATTCATCTTTTGCCCCAATAAAACAACAGCCAGATCATGAATATCATGGGCTGCATCTGGGTTTACATCGAAATACATTTTACTCATAAGGTTATTTTATCATAATTCACTCCTTTTTTAAATCGTTTACATGACCTCTAAAAATTGGTATACTAAAGACTACAATAGGAGTGACATATGGACAAAGAATTTCTACATTTTGAAAAAATTAATCGGGAAACCTGGCAAATTTGCACCGCAAAACCACCCCACCTCTCTCTCAAACAGAGCTCAATTCTATTAAAAGTTTCAACGACCGCATCAACCTCCAGGATGTACGTGACGTCTACCTGCCTTTGACAAACCTGATTGGAATCTACAAGCGTTCCAAAGAAGATTTGGCCTTCTCAAAAGGTATTTTTCTTCAAAAAACGAGTGAACGCCAACCCTTTATCATTGGGGTTTCAGGGAGCGTTGCGGTTGGAAAATCTACCACTAGCCGTTTACTTCAAATCCTGCTGTCGCGAACCTTCGAAGGCTCGACAGTAGAATTGGTGACAACAGATGGCTTCCTCTATCCAAATGCTATCTTAAAAGAACAAGAGATCCTCAATCGAAAAGGATTTCCAGAAAGCTATGATATGGAATTGCTCCTTGATTTTCTTAATCAAATCAAAAACAACAAGAGCGTAGAAATCCCTGTCTATTCCCACGAAATATACGATATTGTCCCAGATGAGAAGCAAACGATTTTACCAGCTGATTTTGTCATTGTCGAAGGAATCAATGTCTTTCAAAATCCGCAAAATGACAGTCTCTATATGACCGATTTCTTTGATTTTTCAATCTATGTGGATGCCGCGGTCGACGATATCGAATCTTGGTATATCGATCGCTTCCAAAAACTTCTTGAGTTAGCTCAAAATGATCCCAATAACTACTACTATCGATTTACAGAGCAACCCCTAGAAGAAGTTTAAGCATGGCCCATCAGGTCTGGGAATCCATTAATTTAGTTAACTTACAACATTACATTCAACCAACTCGTAACCGGGCTGATTTGATTCTCCATAAAGCCAACAACCATGAAATCGATGAAATTTATCTCAAGAGATAATGCATATCGGTTTTTAAGGGGACTTTTTTAAGGAAAAGCTATTTTAGGCTTGTCAAATCTTAACTTTTCATATATAATGAGATAGTTAGATTATCAATGGAGGTGAATAACTTGGCAAACATTAAATCAGCTATCAAACGCGCTGAATTGAACGTTAAACAAAACGAAAAAAACTCAGCTCAAAAATCAGCTATGCGTACTGCAATCAAAGCTTTTGAAGCAAACCCATCTGAAGAACTTTACCGCGCTGCTAGCTCAGCTATCGATAAAGCAGAAACTAAAGGTTTGATCCACAAGAACAAAGCTAGCCGTGATAAAGCACGTCTTGCAGCGAAACTTGGTTAATCAAGAACAGCATAAAAATCAAGCTCTCCGGAGCTTTTTTTGTGCCTAATTTTTTGAGAGGTGCTTATGAAAATTGTTATTATCGGCTATTCTGGATCTGGAAAATCTACCTTGGCTGAAACTTAGCTCGCTACTACTCCATTCCCAAGCTCCATATGGACACCCTTCAATTTCAACCGGGCTGGATAGACAGTGACCGGGATTGGATGGAGAAAGAGATGAGACAGTTTCTCAGCGATCATAGAGACTGGGTCATTGATGGCAATTACTCTTGGTGCTGCTATGAGGAAAGAATGGAGCAAGCCGACCAGATTATCTTTCTCAACTTCTCTCGTTGGAACTGCCTCTTTAGAGCCTGGAAACGATACCGCCGTTATAAAGGCCGAGTCCGTGAGAGTATGGCAGCAGGCTGCCCTGAACGCTTTGACTGGGAATTCATTCGTTGGATCCTTTGGGATGGCCGTACCAAAAGGGCTAAAGAAAGGTATCGAACTATTCGTTCCAGCTATCCTGACAAATTCATCGCTCTCAAAAACCAAAAAGAACTCGATACATTTCTAAAAACAATACAATAAAAAGGTTGGGATAAAAATCCCAAGCCTTTTTTATTTATCAACGTAATCGCCACCGGTGAAGCCATAGTATTCTTCCAGACTCAAGCCTGAATCAGCGATATCTTGTGCTTCTTTTCCGATATAGCGGAGATGCCAGCTTTCTGGCATGTAGCCTGTTACTTTTTCTTTTCCTTCTTGGTAACGAACCACAAAGCCATATTTAGCAGCATTTTTGAGCAGCCACTTACTTGGTCCCGGCTCTGTCACCAGATTCCCACTCGTATCAATCAAATCAAAGGTCAAACCCGTCTGGTGCTCGCTGTAACCAGGTCTTGCTGAATAGCGATCAGCTGCTTCCTGACCATCTTGATTGACATAGTTTTGATAGAGTTCCACCTGTGTATCGTAGCTACGAAAACCACTATAATGGTCACTGATTGGATAGCCCTCTGCCTGCATGGCTGCGATCAGTTCATGAAGGGCTGAAACAGCTTCAGGGTCTTCACCTGGGTTAAAGTCTGGTGACAAAGGATAATGTTTGTTAGCGATCATGACTTCGCCATATTTCCCTTTGACACTATAATAAGAACCATTGTAGCTGACACCAGAGTCCAATTTGACATCTGACTTGCTTGCTTTTGATGACACTTCTTTCCCTGACTCTTTAGATGTATCTTTTACTGAAGATGCCTCTTTAGAAGACTTGCTGACTGTTTGTGTGGTTTTTTCTTTCTCAGAAGATTTAGAACTGCTGGATTGAGATTGGGAGCAAGCTGTCAGGGTTAACAAGGCAACTGTCACCAACGTTAATTTGGAAAATCTTACTTTCATGGGGAATCTCCTATGATTCTTTTGTAACGACAATATCCGTAATGACATAACTTGCACCTACTTTTTTCAAGGTATAGGTCTTGTACTTGCGGTTTTGTGAATCTGGATGGCTATCTGTATAATGGACCGTGAAATCTTCATAGGTCTTGACCGTTACCACACCATTTTCTTCAGTGACACTTTGAATATCTAAAGCTCCTGGAGTGTAGTAGTCAATCTTAGCCTTCCGTACACCATCACCAGTTGTGAATTCAACCATGTCTTTGTAGGCTTGACTTTGCGTGTCATAATATTTGGAATAGGTATTGTTGCGGTTAGAGACAGAGCTAAAGACAGCGTCGCGGTACTCTTTCAAGAACTCTTCTGCCAAGGTACGGTTTTGCTCTTCCTTGGCTGCTTGTGCTTTCTTAGCATCTTGAGCACTCTTAATCCGTTTAGAGGTATCCTTGGCTAGTTTCAGTTCGATCGGATCGTTCTCACCTTCTTCAATTGTCACCTTGGCTTTTTCAGTTGTGTAGGTTTCTCCATTCAAGTTGAAAACAGCATGCACTTCAATTTCTTGATAAGGAATGCTATCTACTTCAAAAGTCGTACTAGTTCCAACTTCTTTGCCGTTGACCACAACCTTCACATCCGTTGGGTTTTCAACTTCTTCTGGAAACTCAACTTCTAAATTGCGTTTTTCAGAATTCAACTGCAATTCTAAGTTATTCTTCGTTGCTTTTTTAGGATTGAGATGGATCTTAGAAGTGACATTGCCGACTTCTGTTTTAGCAGTCAATTCCATTTCTTTTGTATTGTAATGGAAAGAACCCAAATCTGTGACCGCATCTTTTTTCAAGGTCACTGTTTTATTATCCGCAACTTTGAGTTTGGCTTGATCCAAATTGGTCTTGACCTTAACATGGATCGGATAGCTGGACACACGGTATTCTTGGAAGATCCCGAATTTCTTGTCCGCCTTCTCCAATCCAAAGATCTTGTTACCAGATTTATCTGTATAGCTGCCTTCGCCACCTTCATCGATGATCTTGTTCAACTCTGTGCCGATATCGACCCCTTGATCTTCCATGCTGGTGATAAAGCTTTCAGCTTCATCCTTTGTCCATTTATCGGTATCGGTTGAAAGCAGGTCTGCTGCCTCGCGATAATCCTTCGTGTCCACTGCCTTAATGAATTTATCTGCAGTCACTTCGACACGTGTTGTAGACTGGAAGTAAAAGAAGGCTGCTACCAAAGCGATCACAAGGACAGCGATGGCAGAAATAATCGCAATTTTCTTCTTGGAGCCTTTCTTCCCACTCTTCATTTTAGGTGCCTTTTGTTTTTTCTGAGCTGGACTTGCCTCTGTAAATTTTGCTTCAGAATAAACCTGGGTTTGTTCAGTAGCAAATGGAGGAATAAACTCTTGGGTCGGCTCTTGAGCTACATATTCCTGTGTTTTTTCTATGTCATCTGTCACTACAAACTCTTCTTGAGGCGTAGCTACTTCTACAAATTCAAAGTTTTGGCTTTTAGCAGCGGTAAATTCATCTGGACTAGGCTTTCGGCCGTATGTTTCTTCAAAATGCTGCAACCAAGCTTGGCGGGCTGCTTGGAGCTGATCAACCCTCTGCATTTTTTCAACTGGTTCAACCACTGGTTCCTCTACAGGAGCAACTTCCTCTACTGGGGCATTCCCTGCGATAGACTGAATTTGTTTTAAATCAAATCCACATGCTTTACCAGCCATAAATTCTGCTGGACTTGGTTTACGCCCGATAACTTTTTCAAATAATTCAACCCATTTCTTTTGCATGGATTTCATCTCCCTCATTATAAAATAGGGAAAGTGGGTATTCCCACCTTCCTTTTTGTGATATGTTTAGTATCCAAATTACCCAAGTTTCCAAAATTTGGAGTATTTGTAATAGATCCCATAATAGCTTGTTCCAAAATTTGACGATCCAAGTAAACAACAAGACCTGCAAAGACAATTAAAATCGCAATGGACGCTACAAGCAATAAGAATTTATCTGCTTTAAATTTTGTGCTGTTCAAGGCTTGGTATACAACATACAAGGTTCCAACTGTAAACAAGAAGAAGATCAAGAAGTTAAGGAATCCATAGAATTCATAAGCTTTTACAAGTCCAACCAAGAAAGCAAATAGAGAAATAGGCAAGGTGTAAACAGACAGACGTCCAAACTCTTCAAATGAACGGCCGTATGAATATTCTTTATCTTGAAGAACGACACGACGAATAAAGAAACCTGCTACTTGGAAGGCATAGATATTGAAGTAAGCCATGATCAAGATGATGAGAAAGGCACGGAAATCTGCACCATAACCACCTGTAACTCCACTAGCTGTGAAGAAAGTTGATAGGGTCAAGACAAAGGCAGTCAAGACATACTGTAAAATTCCGTTAAGAGCTTTTGGATTTTCTACAGCTGTTGGACGTTTCAAGCTGATAGGAACCAATTCCAATAGCCACCAACTGCTAGACCAAATTGACTTGGTTGAGCTGGGTAAGGTTGACCTTGGAAAGGCGCTTGTTGGTAGGCAGCTTGAGTTGGTTGTTGGTAAGCTTGTTGTTGGTATGCTTGTTGTGGTGCTTGCTGGAAGGCAGGCCCGTTATTTGGAGCGCTTTGAGGCGCAGTTCCTTGAGCTGGCGCTTCAACTGGGGCAGTTGGAGCTGCGGTAAACTCTGGTGCTTGAGGCGCTGCAACTGGTTCTTGTGGTGCTGCAACAAACTCAGGGGCTTGCGGCGCTGAAACCGGTTCTTGAACTGGGGCTGCGGGAGCAGCCACAAATTCCGGTGCTTGAGGTGCTGAAACAAACTCAGGGGCTTGTGGGGCTGAGACTGGTTCTTGTGGCGCTGAAACAAACTCAGGAGCTTGTGGAGCTGAGACTGGTTCTTGTGGTGCTGCGACAAACTCTGGGGCTTGGGGCGCTTCTGGAACCACTACTTCTTCTTGAAATTCTCCAGCAGCAAGAGCTTGAGCAATTTCTTCCGCACTAGCAGAACGACCATTGACGGCTTCAAAATAATCCAGCCAATCTTGTTTTGACATAATTGATCTCCTTATAAATTGTTAATACTAGGGTATTATACAAAAATTTTAAGTCATTTTCAATGAAAGACTGGAAAATCCCTGTATTATCTTTTGAAAAATATACAAATTCTCTTTATTTTTAGAAACTAGTAAAAAACGCCTCCTTTCAGAGGTCGTTTGATTAAGATTCAAATGCATCCATGCCACCTTGGACGTTGGTCACATCATAACCCTCTTCTTCCAAAAATTGGCAGGCACGGGCTGAGCGCCGTCCAGACTTGCAGATGACATAATAGGCCTGCTCCTTGTCTAGTTCTGAATATCGTTCTGCTAACACGGATAAGGGAAGCAAGGTTACCCCCTCCAGATGAAGGGCATCGTATTCCTCCTGCTCACGGACATCAACGACTTGGATTTCTCCTGCGTTGTACTTTTCTATAAGTTATTAAATGGAATTTCTTTCATGATTTCTCCTTTTTGTTGCCATTATGGCAAGCTTAGTATTTCGTATTTAAAATCAATGGACTCTAAAAATCGGAATAGGTCCTGGGTTTTGATAAAAATGGTCTTTTCATTCGTGTTCGGGTGGAAGGCCATGATTTCCTCTGACACAATGTCCTGATCAAAATAGACGAGAATATCTTTTTCAGCATTGTTTAACAAGCCAAATGGAGATACTGTTCCGGCTGGTAATTGCATTTTTTCTGCTAGGGATTCAGCTGAAGCCATACGAATCCGATTGGCTCCTACTTGCTCTCTGAAGTCATCCATGTCCAAGGGTCTCTGGTCATCCATAATGAGCAGATAGTATTGGGTTTTCTTCTTGTTGGTCAAAAACATGGACTTGGTCCGCACACCTTCTAAGCCTTCAATGTATGAATCGGCCTGCTCAGTCGTGAATGCAGGTGGGTGTTCCACTACATCATAGGTGATCCCCAACTCTTGCAACTTTTTAGCCACTTGTTGATAAGCCTCCATCGTCTTTCTCCTTTATCGATGAATAATCTTGTGCACCAATGCTTGCAGTTCTGGCACCACCTCTGCCTCAAACCAAGGATTCTTAGCCATCCAGATCTGATTGCGAGGGGAAGGATGAACTAGTGGAAAATAGGTTGGTAAATAGTTCTTAAAATGCTGAACCCGTTCGGTTACCTTGCCACTAACCTTTTCATGAAGGTAGTAAGCTTGAGCGTATTGTCCAATCAGGAGGGTTAACTCAATATCCGGACATTCCTTGAGAAGTTGAGGATGCCACTTTTCCGCAAAACCTTTGCGAGGGGGAAGGTCACCAGATTTTCCATGCCCTGGGAAATAAAAGTCCATGGGAATGACTGCAAACAAACCAGAATTGTAAAAGGTGTCTTCGTCAACTCCTAACCATTCGCGCAGGCGGTCACCACTCTTATCCTTCCAATAGAGTCCCGCTTCTTGCGTTTTCAAACCAGGTGCTTGACCGATAATATTGATGCGAGCAGTCCTTGGTGCTGCAAAGAGTGGCTCGATTCCTTTCTCTGTATATTCCTTGTTTTGAGGGTCTGCCATAATGGCTTGTTTAATGGTTTCAATCCTTGACATAAGGGCTCCTTTTATGGAAAAACTCAGCCAGAAAAACTGGCCGAGTAATCGATTATTTGATCAATTCATAGATAGCTTCTGCGTAAATTGCAGCCGCACGATAGAGATCTTCAACATCTGCGAATTCATTGGCTTGATGCATGGTATTGACATAGTTTGGGAACATGGCACCAAAGGCAACACCACGTTTCAAGAGGCGACCAAAGGTACCACCACCGATCACTTGTTCGTGTCCTTTGAGACCAGTTTGTTTTTCATAAACACGCAAGAGAGTGGATACCAATTCATCATCCATCGAAACATAGTGAGGTGTGTGACCATGGGCTGACAAGCTCACTGTAGCCACTCCTTCGATCTTTTCAAGGATGGCTTTGATGGTTTCAGGATCTGTTCCTTGAGGGTAACGGATATTGAGGGGCAATGGTGTTGTCTGCTTGGCTGTCATCAAAATGGAAGACACCTGCATTCATGCTTAATGGTCCCATTTTAGCATCCGTATAGGCAATACCTAACTTTTTCACCCGCAAAATCTTCGTGAAGAAGGGAAGCTGTGACATGAAGATAAGCTTTAGCAGCACCACCAAAATCGAATTGGTTCAACAAGAGAGCCAAATAGGTCGCACCATTGATTCCATCTTCAGGAGTGGATCCATGAGCAGATTTCCCTACAATAGTGATGGTATAGGTTTCTTCATCAACTGTAGAGATTTCATATTGAAGTTGGTGCTGCTTCGCAAAGGCATCTAGGAGGCCTGCAAGATCTGGTAATTGCCCAGAAACGACTGCAGTCGCTGACTCTGGTACCATATTTTCACGAAGACCACCAGTAAAGCTATGAAGATGGGCACTCCCTGTATTGTCATTTCCAAAATGGAGGTACTCTGTGATGTTTCCTTTTTCCCCGTTGATGATTGGGAATTCCGCATCTGGAGAGAAGCCAAAATCTGGCTCTGGAAGACCGACATGTTTGAAATAGTAGTCCATGTCAGCCCAACCTGATTCTTCATCCGTTCCTACTACAAAACGCACGCGCTTAGAAACAGGAAGTCCTAAGTCTTTAATGATCTTCAAACCATAGTAACAAGCTACTGTTGGTCCCTTATCATCTGATGATCCACGTGCATAGAGCTTGCCATCGATAATCTCAGGTTTGTAAGGGTCTGTGTTCCAGCCACTCCCCGCAGGGACCACGTCCATGTGAGCAAAAATTCCAAGCTCTTCTTCTCCTTTACCAAAGGTAAAGTGACCGGCATAATTGTCCACATTCTTGGTTTCATAGCCGTCACGCTTGGCAATTTCCAAGAATTTTTCAAGAGCTTTTACAGGACCAGGTCCAAATGGATGCTCTGCATCTGCCTTACTGTCATCACGTTCCGAATTGATTTCCAAGAGGCTGTATAGGTCAGCCATCATCTCTTCGCGACGTTTTTCTACTTCTGCTTTAAAGTCAACTGTTGTCATGCGTTCCTCCTCGATCTTTATTTTCGCTAGATGAATTAGCGTTTTTCAATAATTTCGTCTACTGGTAAGCGATAGCTTGGCTCTACCTTCTCAGCAGCATAACCGACTGTGATCAACAACTCTGGACGGAAACGCTCTTCGATTTCCAAGACTTCATTGACTTTTGATTTGTCAAAACCTAAGATAATATTGGTTCCAATGCCTTGATCTGTCAAAGCCAACACTAAGTTCATCGCCACAAGACCAGCATTCAAAGCCAAATAATCACTTGTTTGTTGGGCATCATAACGCGCAAACTCCGCAGGAAGGTTTTGCATAAAGTATTGCAACTGCTCATCTGTGAAGTTCTTGACCCCACCGACACGTGCAATCTTGCGAGCCCGACGTTGTAAATCGGTATCCGTAAAGAGAGCAATGGTCACAGGTGCTTCCATGATTTGATCGTAGTTTGCGCCATAAGCTACTTTTGCCAATTCTGCATTTTTTTGACGAACGACCACAAATTTCCAAGGCTGACTATTGTGGGCACTAGGGGCCAGGGTTGCGATCTCAATGGCAGTCCGTACATCCTTTGGATCGACCGGTTGGTCAGTGAAATGCTTGATCGCATGGCGTTTTTTATTGAGCTCTAGAAATTTCATAAGCTTCTTCCTTTTCTATTTCTGTTACCTCTATTTTAACACAAAATGAAAGAGCTTGCAGGTTTTTACAGCCTAAGATTGTGAAAAAAGAGCGGACATTTTTAAGATCCGCTCCTTTGTTCTAGTATAAATACACAAGAGATCCACCTATGATTCATCGGAAAGATTAAAATAGGCAGCTACTTCTTTGGCATAAGCATATTTCGTATTTAAGCTAGCTAACAAGTCTCTATTATGGCCCCGATAATTATCCTCTCGTCTCAATTCTTCGTACATCTCAATAAAGGGAAGTCCCTTGTCCTTGGCATCTTGGAGCTCTGCTTCATAGTCGTAAGATACCTTGCGAAATTGCAGGTTAGTCACCCCATCTTCTTCAACATCGATCAGCGCATACTGGGCCCTATGGTTTTGTAGGGGCATCCAGTCAAAATAAGGCATACCAATCGTGCCGGGATTGATGATTTGCTGGCCCTGACTACCATAGCGAAGCAACTGCTTGTGGACATGACCGTAGATGGCCATATCTGTCTGGTCATCCAGCAATTGGTCAAAGTTTTCCGTCCTATTAGCTGGACGCAAGTCTCCACCATAATTCTTTTCTGGCAAGTTGTGGGTCAGGGAAAAGCGAATGCCATTGACCTCCTTCTTTTCCATTAGAGGAAGTGAGCGAAGCCAATCGATCCGTTTAGGATCAATTCCCTCCATGACATACTGAGTGAGACGAAGCATCTGGATCTCCTGCGGATCCTCAAGCCCGTACTCGCCATCCAAAGCCTCTAGGACACAATCGTCCCAATTTCCACGAACAGCCGCTGTAATAGGAATCGCATCCAGCAAGTCAAAAAGGTCCTCTCTTCCTGGTCCTGGTAACAAAATGTCCCCTAAAAGCCAGTATTCCGTCGCGCCTTGAGCACGCGCATCCGCAATCACTGCCTCCAGGGCTGTCGTATCTCCGTGGATATCAGATAAAATGGCGATTCGATGGTTCATAACTACTCCTTTATGGATTGAAAAATCTGTGTTCATTAAGTATAACAAAAACGAGTACAAAAAGTGAAAACCATCCATTTGAATTGGATGGTTTATCTTATTAGAGCTTATTATATGTTTTAGAGATGGTAAATTTGTTTCGAATTATGAGTTAACTATTCCTCATCAGGAAACATCAGTTCATCTATTATTTCTCTATCCTCAGTTATTCCTTTATATGACTCAATTGTATTACTAAGGAAATCCATATTTACTTCGTGATTATTTTTTTATATAAATATATTTGAGCACCTAATGCTTTAAGACTACCTAAGAGGTCCTTCATTTTTTTATTAATTCCTCTAAATCAAGATAATCACATTCTAATAAAAACTTCTCCCTTTTTGGATCTTATTTTTTTATTTCACCAATTGGTAAACCAATAGAGTTTCTTATCAATTTACAGGCTTCAAAAAAATATTATCTGTCATTTTAACTTTTGAATAGATTACTGACATCATTCCATCCTTTTTAAAAAAATCTTGCATTATATTAATTCGTTCACCCGGTAAACTCGTTTACCAGCTTCCACCATAGTAGCTAGAAAAATTCTATATTATAATTTTGTTTCTATTGTGAACTAGATATTCCCTTCTTCATCCTCTACAATTTCAACATTTAAGTGGCCATCATCTAGGTATTCTTCTTGAGCGATTTCACCATTTAGATATCTAATTTTTTTTGAAACTTGTATATGAATTTCCCTCAAATCAGCAAAATAATTCTCAATATTCAGTAACGAAGTGTAAATATCAAACATCCCATTTAAGTACAATTGCTTGTCACCATTACTCAATGTATCCATATCTAGTTTTTCCATTAAATGAATTCCACTGACTAGATTATCAAAATCATCTTGGAAATCTTCGTTAATATCCTCAGTAATATCTGATATCTTTTCTGAATCAACTAATTGTCCACTGTAATAAACATTTAGTTTAGAATAAACAGCTGTTAATTGTTGTAATATTTCTTTCAAAACAATTAAAACTCCTTCCTACACCTTCATTTGATTTAATGTTATTTGTAGATCCATCTAGATTCACTACTTCTTTAAATTTCCCTCTCTTGTCAAATATCTTAGTATAATGTTAGTATAACAAAAACACCCATAAAACGCGAAAACCATCCAAAATTAGTTGGATGGTTCAATACTCTTGAAACTAATCGTATGTTTAAAATGATAATCTGGTTCAATATATGGAGCTTTATTCCTCATCAGAAAACATCAGTTCATCTAGTTCCTCTGTATCTCTTGCAATCCCCTCATAACTAGAAATAATATTATTCAATACTTCTAAAGTTATTTCACCAGTAACATCCTTTATGATCACTTTAGTTCCTATATTATTTAACCTGTTTATTACTTCTCTAATTTTCTTTAATTCATCTAATTTCAAATCATTGACTGACATGACTGGTTCTTGTTTTTCAATTCTAGACTTTATTTCACTTAAAGGAATTGGAATAAACTCTCTTAATACCTTATATGTCATTGTTTTATTTGTAATGTGATTAATTATTAGATCTACTGTACTCATAATTACTCCTTCATATATTAAAAATTATCTATCATATTAATTCGCATACCTGGTAAACTTGTTTTCCAGTTTCCGCCATGCCAGCCGTAAAAATGTTCATTGAATGTTACAGGATAAATCACTTCACTTCTATTAGCTAAATGAGGATATTGAGAAGCACTATAAGTGTGATGACCTTGAAGTGTTTTTCCATCAAATTTCGCTCGCTTACCACTCAAAATATCCTTAATCTGCTCATCAGACCAATCGCGAGTCCCTTTTTCACCTCTTGATAAGCGTACTCTTTCATCTCTCCAAAAAGATTCAACTCCTTCATTTCTTCGTTGAGTAAATCTTTTATTCCAATCATACTGTTCATATTCTTCTCTTGTAATTGTTCGATCATCAATCTTTTGTTTCAGTTCTCTCATCCTCTTTTGACTGAGTTGCTTCTGAGTAGTTGGATGGGGCTCTAAATCTAAACCTTTGGTTCTTTCAGAAATGATACTCTCTGGAGTGCGAATTTTCGTATCTGATATGTCATCAACCTTAACTTTTGGATCAACATTTCCCCCACCTCTGCCTTCAAATGCCTCAATCTTCTGTTTGTGATCGACTGAAATTTGTTGGATACGATCAGCGAAATCATCTATCTTCGTTGAAACGTTAGACTTTGGTAGATTAACATTTCCATCCCCTGCAAGAGCAAGGCAGGTTGACGTTGATTTCCAATGGAATCCATCATGCTTTGAACATTTTGTCGACCGGTTTCCATCGCATCATTAAAATTCCGAACTTTATCGGAGAGTGCCTCTGCTCCAGCCGCAACTGTTTTGTTCTTCACATTGGAAACACGGTTCTTGAAGTGTTCAAAAGCTTCTCCAGCTTGAACCTTGACATCGCCCACCTTGGTCTTAACATCTGTCCAAGTTGATTTGACGCGATCTTTAATACTAGCCTTAAAGCTAGTCGCTTCTCCACTGTGGATGTTGACATTGGCTGCTTGACTTGCTCTATAAGATTTGTATTTATTTCCAAGGTGGCCAATGGTACGTCCAATCATTTGACTGGTTGCTAAACCTACCAAAGCTTTTTGAGGATCTTCCATAAAGTCGTGACCAAACTGTGCGGTATCATAGACATTTGCACTCATCTGAGCAAATCTTTCAGCTGCAAGAAGAGACTCTGAAGCTGTTTTACCAGCAATCTTTGTGGCAGTAGATAAACCGCCGGATAGGAGCGTCGTAGCAGCTTCTGCTCCGGCCCACCAACGCTGTTCTGTTGAGAGTACTTCTCCAGAGATGGTCTCCCCTGCTGCTGCACGATAAAGTGCTTCTCCACCGATGAGACCTGTCCCTGCCGCAAGTGCCACTGGCGCAAGTGTTCCACCAGAAGCAACAGTCCCTACAACTAGAAGAGCAACACCTAAAACTTGGACTCCAGTCTCCACCCAACCAAGCCATTGTTCATTGTCTTTAGCAAAGGTGGATTTCATCCGTTTGTATTCACCCATCTCAGTTGGATAGAAAGCATCCATCAACTCACGGTCACTCAAGTCCTTAAGTTTATTATACGTGTCTCTATCTGAATTTTCAAGTTCTTTTAAGCGCTCCTTAGCCACTTTGAGCTTTTCCTGGTACTTCGCAGCAGCAGCTGGTATTGGACTCTTGTCACTATTTAAGATATCAGACAAGGTGAAATATTTGGTTTGGGTTGTAGTTTGCTCGACTTGTCCAACCATCCCATTATTGATATAAGACTTTACAGTTTCTTTATAAGACAAATGGTCAGATTTGTATTGATTTTTTCCCTCATTGACCTTGTTGAGGGCTTCCATGGCATCTTCTAGTCCACCGATGTACTTGTTTTCTATATTTTGCACGATCTCAGTGTGAACTTCCTTTAAGGCTCTCATAATTTTTAAAACCTTATGCTCCGCATCTAGAAAGTCACTTTCTGGCATGTCTTTTCCTAAGGTTCCTTCACCTTGAGCAACATAAAGGTCTTCAACTTGATTCGTTTTAACAATCTCAGTGGCTTTTTTTATATCTCTCAATAAGTCAACAACTTGTTGAACATTATTCTCGCCCCAGCCTAGGTTATCGCCTTTTTCAAAGTCACTTTTATTTGTATAATACTCTGTCATCAAGCACCTCCCTTATCGGTCCGTCCACTATATAGGATAGCATCTTCTGATTTAGGACCCGTATAGTCCGGCTTAGTTTGGCTTTCTTTGATATTTTCTTTAGTAAGTTCAAAGCCTGTTGGGGATCCTGTTCCAGTGCTTGTTTTGTTTCTGGATCAATAGTTGGATCTACTAAAGCTGCGTTAACAATGTCTGCTGCTAAGAGTTTGTCTGTATCAATCATGGCTCGATAGGTTGTTTGAATATGATTGTACATTAACTCTGTTAAGGATTGGAAGGTTTGAGCTTTAGATGTAAACCGACTCAATTGCAATTCACCTAAACGTGATTGAAGAGATCCTTCCTTACAAACTGCGGGCACTTTTTCTACCAACTCTTGTAACTGAGTTGTCAGATCCATTGTACTCATGACCAATTCACGCGCGGCTAATAAAAGTTCTTCTTGTTCTGTCAAGGAAATACTAATCTTTGGCATGGTTCAATCCTCACTTTCAATTGCTTGATCACTTCTTTTTCCATTACTTCTGTACTAACAGACCGAATCCGTTGTTCTATCATATCGTACTGATAAAGACCTGAAGGAGCATCCAAATATAGATAAGCTGTCGAGCGTTTCTTATAAGAATAAGTCATCACAGTTAATGCAGGTCTTTGACCATAATAAATCAGTAAGCGCTCATCAGAATACGGTTCCCAAGAAGAAGCATTAGGATTTCCTTCTCTTTGGGGATTTTGAGCACTCAAAAAATCATGGAGTTGTATCGTCATCCCAAGGAACTGAAAACTATGAACTCGATTAAGGGTGTATGCATTTTCTCCGACCCGTTCAATAACGATATGGTACCAACGATTTGAATCGACCAACTGTGCACAATAAAATTGCTGATCCACTTCACAGTGGGAAAAAGCTTTCTGGTACTGATCCAGATAGATTCCTCTAGCCATACATGTTTCAGTCGGATCATCATTCTCATCAATCAAGCCCAGGGAGCGCAAATCTTCAAAACCTTTCTCTAAGACTTCTTTTAACTGTTCTAATTTCTCTTTCCCTTCAACTTCAGGAAGAGGAAGGAGAAAGAGATCTTCACTATAACCGTCATTTATAATCATATGCAATGCATATAATGCTTCAATTGAAAAAATCATACGCTATCTATTTCCTTGATTCTCTTTGCGTCTTTTATATGATAAAAGAGTGTTTCTAAACCATCTGCTGCTTCGTGTAACTTACCAACTGCATCCGCAAAGTCTGCTTGATATTGTTGGATAAAATCTTTAAGACCTAGATATTTTTCTTTGGTTTCACCAGACCAAAGTGATTCCTTTTGGCCTAAAGCACTCACTTGCGATGGGATGGTGGAATTGATTAGATTATGAACACTATTCAGTTGTTCAATCAATGCCCTTAACTCACTATCCTCATAATGAACGGTATCATGAGTAAAACGTGACTCGATATCATTAATATTCGTATTCATACGCTAAAACCATCCTTTCCCCAACTCCGTCCAATCTTCTTCTATTCCTAGTCTATCCCAACCTTTTTTTCCTTTGTTGTACTCTGCTTTTACAGATGCCATCTGAGAATTTAGGGAGGCAATTTGCGCAACCAACTCATTATATAGGTCTACAAAAGAAGCATTCGAATCATTTACAAAATCAACATAATCTTGCAATTTATCACGATTTGTTTTTAACTTACTGGAAGCAGTATCTAAATAAGCATAACCAGCGTGACCATCAATCTTATCTATAATCCCTGTTGTATACTCAATATACTCGTCCATTTCTGAGGTCGAGCGTTTATGGTCAAGATTACAATTTTGTATTCCATCACGCACTCTTTTATATTTATCTCGTTTCGCTTTTAAACTATCGTACTGACTTTTTAAGGATGCGTCACTTACCATAACAACTCCTGCCTTTCTTTTATATTGTATTAGTTTACCATATTTGAAGCATCATTTATACGATTAACCCTTATTTTTTACCAATATAAACATATCGCAATTATCTGTTGATTTTAAGCTAAAGGATAAGTAACTTCATTACTTATCCCTTATATTTATTCTTTATTAAGTTCGAAATCTTCTCTTTTATTGAACTTTTCTTGCACTGCCTCAGCAACTGCTCGTGGGATACCGACTGTGACAATTTCATCCACAGTGGCTTCTTTGATCTTGGTCAGTGACTTGAAGTGCTTCATCAGCAACTGCTTGCGTTTTGGTCCCAAGCCTTCGATGCCGTCCAACTGGGAGGAGAAAGAATTCTTGGACCGTAGCTGGCGGTGGAAGGTGATGGCAAAGCGGTGGACTTCATCCTGGATCCGCTGGAGAAGGAAAAATTCCTGCGAGGTCCGAGAGAGTTCGATGACTTGAAGAGGATCGCCAAAGAGCAATTCGTGGGTCTGGTGCTTGTCATTCTTCTGCAGACCTGCGATGGGAATGTCCAGTCCCAACTCTTCTTGGATGACTTGCTTAGCAATATTGACCTGCCCCTGACCCCCGTCGATGACGATTAGATCTGGTGGCGTCAGGCCATCCCTCATGACCCGGCTGTAGCGTCTACGGATGACCTCTCGCATGCTGGCATAGTCGTCTGGCCCAACGACAGTCTTGATTTTGTACTTGCGGTAGTCTTTTTTGCTTGGCTTTCCATTGACAAAGACCACCATGGCAGAGACTGGACTAGTTCCCATAATGTTGGAGTTGTCAAAAGATTCAATCCGCACAGGAGTTGGAATTTGGAGGAGTTTTCCAAGATTTTCAATGGCACCTTGGGTCTTTTCCATGGATTTTTCAAGGAGATTGAACTTCTGCTCCAGACTGACACGCGCATTCTTGATGGCCAGATTGACCAACTGCTTCTTCTCCCCACGCTGGGGTTTGAGGACCTTGGTATCCACAAGGGCCTTGACCGCTTCCTCATCGATATCTTGAGGGATCAGGATTTCATTGGGGATCAGGTGAGATTTCTCCTGGTAAAACTGCCCTACATAAGTCAAGAAATCCTCGTCCGGATCATTGTAGTAAGGGAAGAGGTTGACATCCCGCTCGATCAGCTTGCCCTGACGTACAAAGAAGACCTGCACACACATCCAGCCCTTGTCCACGTAGTAGCCAAAGACATCGCGGTTCTGCAAATCCTTGGCCATGACTCGCTGTTTGGTCCGCAAGGTCCCAATAGCCTGGATCAGATCGCGGTACTCGGCCGCCCGCTCGAATTCCATGTTTTGCGCAGCGGTAGTCATCTTGAGCTTGAGCTCATCGATAATCTTGTCATCCTGCCCCTTAAGGAAATCAGAAACCTCCTGCGCCATGCCCTTGAAGTAGGCCTCGTCCTTGTGACAGACCGTATGGGCCATACACTGCCCTAAATGGTAATAAAAGCAGACCTTAGAAGGCGGATTGGTACACTTTCGAAAAGGGAAAATCCGATCCAAGAGTCGCTTGATCTCATTGGCCGCCCCCACATCCGGATAGGGACCAAAATAGAGGCCGCCATCCTTTTTGACCTGGCGCGTGATGATGAGACGCGGATAACGCTCATTGGTAATCTTGATGAAGGGATAGGACTTATCGTCCTTGAGCATGATATTATACTTGGGCTTGTTCTCCTTGATGAGGTTGATCTCGAGAAGCAAAGCCTCAATATTGGACTCAGTGACGATAAACTCAAAATCCACAATCTCAGATACCAGCGCTTCCGTCTTGGTATCGTGGCTCCCTCGAAATAGGACCGCACACGATTGCGAAGATTCTTGGCCTTCCCCACATAGATGATGGTACCGTTCTTATCTTTGTGAATGTAACAGCCCGGACTCGTCGGCAAGAGCTCGAGCTTAGATTTAATCAAGTTGTTCATACTCTCTATTATAGCAAAAAGGGAGTGGGAAAGAACTCCGATAAGTTAAAAAGAGTTCGTCTTCCCAGCCCCGCACAGTTGATTAGGCATCTTTGGAGCTTAAAAAGCGAACAAAGATACCAATCAACCACTGCGTCATATATTTATTCCTATTAATTAAACAGCGAAGGGTGAACAGATTTTGCTCAACCTCTCTATAATCTACTAAATTAATTGATTTTTAACGAAATAAGATCTGAAAAATGACCGATCCAATTTGAACTTGTATTTTTCATTTTTCTTATAAAACCTTATTATATTACGTTCACTTTAATATTGTCAAAATAAAGTAGAGGTGGATAACTAGCTCTACCTCTTACTATAAAAACTCAAAGCTATATTGAAACAATAGGCAATGATTATTGAGTAAAATATAAGCTTTAAAAAAAGGGGACATGTTAATTTATTGCTAAAATAAGCTATTGAGGTCAGGATTAGAAGAGAGAGACAAAATAATAATAGTTTAATTTTATAGCCACGCATTTATGCTTCTCCTTTCTAACCTAAACGAACTATTTTTGCTTTCATTGTAGCATAAAACGTAATGGAAAGCTCAAAAATATCATTACGATTTTTTTTCGTTCACTGCTCTATATCAACATTTTTAATGGCGGTATTATATCAAAGATAGCATCAATATTTATAACTTCATTAATCAGTTGGCAAGGGATAGATCATTACTTGATCTTGTTGGGTCATATCTTCTTCTCCTACAGTTGCTTGTTTTTTACTTCCTCAAACCATTTTTCAAATTCTAGACGTGGAATCAATTCCTCATCCTTGTCATAACGCCCTTCATAGCTATAGCGACTATCAAGACTGTTTTTCTGAGCATCATAAATCAACCACATTTCAGTTGGATGTTCGCGATTGTATTCTTGGCACACATCAAGTAATTTCTGTATATCTTCAAGGCTATATCGTAATACCGAAAACATCATATTATCAGAATCATCTACTTTAGTCTCTAAAACAGTGTTAACCTTGTGTAATTTGACATAAACTCCATTAATTTTATAAAAAACATCAAAAGAAAGTAATGCTTCTTCAGAGATACAATAAATGTATACTTTTTCTGCTTGATTTTGGACATATTCCAGTGCTAACGAAATCATACTAGCCTGAACATCCATAAATTTATCTTCAAATGCCATGATTCTCCTCAATCTCTTATTTCACTTCGTTGTACCATTGTTCAAAAATATCATCTGCTGTTAGTGTATCTGAGTTGGAATAAAACAAATCATAGGAATACTTTCCCTTGACTTTATTCTGTACATTATCATAAATCAATTTTATTTGTGAAGGCATCGGACGATTATACTTTTGACAAATTTTATGAATATCTTGTAAATCTTTATTTCCTAATTTTTAAAAACTGAAAAAAATCAGATTATCTATTTCAGGTTCACTCTTACCTTTTTTTGAAAGTTCATGCAACATTACAATATTATTTTTTTATCATCTTTATAGAAAACATCAAAGGAATACATTGTTTCAAAAGAACAATAGATGTACACAGTATCAACCTTTTGCTCTACCCTATCCGCATATTCTAATGCTAACTGAATCATGTCTGTCTGTTTAGCTGAAAATTCGTCTTCAAATGTCATTTTTCACCTCTAAAGTATCTTTTTTATAAAGAGATCCCATCAATAAGGATATAGATTGGGTGTCACACGTTTTCTTCTCAAATTCTACTGTTTAAACTAACTTCAATAAAAAACTACGCCTCTTTATAGCTTACAGTTCCGATAAATCTTGTATTTTCCGTTACTTTTTTATTGCTACTACAATCATAATTGTAAAGCAAAATGATGGTGTTGCTTTGAGGAATAACCGTATTGATTCCTTCCCCTATTAAATTACGAAGAATAGTCTGTTCATAGGATGCACCTTTCAACATCTGTTCGAGGTTTGAGTGGTTCCTATCATCAACCTGAGCTTCTAGCCAATCGTCATCAATATCATCCAAATCAATGCCATTCTCGATTAAGAATTGAGACGGAACTGCCTTTCCATCCTCATCATAGTGTATCTGCAAATAATGGTCTAATTGAGATTGATCAGCAAAATTTCCAATCCAAATGGACACTGTATTTTCCGTTTCCATACATTTCCTTTTCTATCAAATAACATATCTTTCAGATTTATATTTTTCCACTAGCTCTGAGGGTTTAATTAGGCTCTTACATGTCCCAAATCGGAGAAGAACATGTATGCCTCGTCAACTATCAAACAGTTTCTCTCCTTGTATTCTACTTCTTATATTATAGCAAAAAGAGGGATCTAAAACGATCCCTCTTTGCTAGTAATCGATCAAACTTACCTCTTGAGATTTGCCATCTGGAAGAGCGGAATCACATAAGGCAGAATGGACATCAAGATGGTGAATAAGACGAAGAACCAGAACCAGAAAGAAGCAAGTGAACGCTGGAAAACTCCCGATTGAGGTTTATTTGCCTCAATATAGGCCTTGATAGCTGGCCATTTGGTCGCAAGAACCACAAGCATGACAATGGATCCAATAGCTAAAACGCCGATTTGGAGCCAATTCGCTAATCCTTCGTCCACATGATAGGCCACATAATGCAGGCCTTGAGAAATGACAAAGTTATTGAAAATGTGATAGAAAATCGCCCACCAGATGTTGTATTCAAAGGCAATGTAGCCAAAGCCTAGGCCAATGATAGATGCAAAAAAGAGCTGGTCAAAATTGGCATGGAAGAGGCCGAATAAAATAGCCGTCATGACAATGGCAAAAATCTTTCCATAACGCTCCAAGCCTCGCAGGCCTGCCCCACGGAAGAAAAACTCTTCTGTAATCGGCCCCAAGAAACCAGCATACAAGAGCATGGTCCAAGAGCGCTCAATCGTATCTCCAAGATCGGGACTCGGTGAATAGAGGCCGATAGTCTCAAACATGCGCTCAATCACTTGCGTCATGACAGATGAGAAGACTTGGGAGAAGCCTAAAAAGGCGAGAAGGATAAAGAAGACAGAAGGTGTCATCTTGCGTCCCTTGTGTTTGAGATCAAACTTAAAGAGAGCTTTTTTGCGATAGGCATTAAAGATAAAAAGGCCAATGAAAATGGAGATGAAATAGGGAACTCCAGCCCAGAGATTCTGGCTAGTCATGCTTTCCGCTATTTTACTTGGATCTTTTCTGAGAGAACCTGAAAGGATCATGCCTAGGAGAAGTTCCCAGAGCACGGTCACCAAGGTCATCACCAAGAGATAAATAGCAAGTGTCCCAGAAAATTTTCCTAGATCCTTTTTAGGGTCTAATAGTCGGTTGTATTGGTTCATTTGGTTCTCCTAGATAATAGATAAAAACTCATACAGATTCCTTCATATAGGACAAAGAAGATCAAAAAGGCATGCATAAAGTAGTCTTCTGGTAGAGCTAGAATAATCGAGTCCACGCGCGGATCAAAAAGCCAGGTATTGTCCCCAGCAAATAAGACCTGATGAAAAAGCGTAAAGAATTGATCAAAGCCAATGATGACAGCCATCACCGCAAATAGTACCGGTAGGAGCATCATCCAAAAAAATAGACCACGGTAGAGGGCAAGGTAGCCTTTTTTGACAACTGTTCGTAGAAACTGGATAAAACCAGGTAGAGTGACTAGGAAAACGACCATCACTAAGTGAAATAGGTACTTAACGGCTTCAAAATGGTGCAGTCCATTTTTTGAAGAAGGAAATTGGGGCATCTTCAACACCCATTGAAAAGGATTGGTCAAATAATTCATCAAGACATTCATATTCTTCATGATGACAGAAGCCGAAAAACCGGTCCGACTTTGAATCCCCAACCAATGAATCTCCAGCGGATAGATGGCCCAGGCTAGAGCAATGGTGAGAAGAATCGCAGCTGATAGGATGAAGAAGATTTGGTTTATGGATCTCAAACTTCTAAGCATCAAAATCCCACTCCGCTAGACTAGAAACGACATGTGTCGGTGCAATTGGTAAGGTTGGCACTTCTTCTGGTTTGGTAAAACCAGTCGTCACCAGAAGGGTCGGAATGCCATTGTCGATACCAGCACGGATATCTGTTAGATAGTTATCCCCGACCATCACGACTTCTTCTCTTTCAAGGCCCAGGTGTTCAATGGCCTTATCCATGATGATGGCCTTTGGTTTCCCAATAATCACAGGCTCGACCCGTGTTGCTGCTTGGACAAGAGCAATCAGAGATCCTGCTCCCGGCAACAAGCCACGCTCCGTTGGAATATTGAGGTCAGGGTTGGTCCCGATAAAGTGTGCTCCCTTTTGAATGGCCAAGGTCGCACTAGCAAATTTTTCATAATCCACTTGCCAATCGAGTCCGATCACGACATAATCCGGTGCTTCTTCATCAAAGATGAAGCCAGCTTCTTCGATAGCTTCTTTTAGTCCTGCTTCTCCGATCACATAAACTTTTTTGCCCAGATTTTGATCCCTCATATAATCAATGGTCGCAAGGGTTGCTGTATAGATGGTCGAAACTGGGGTTTCAATATTGAAATGAGTTGCCAGCATATCCCGAACGGTTTCCGGTGTGCGGGTTGTATTGTTGGTCACAAAGAGATAAGGAATCTCACGCGCCTGCAATTCATGAACAAAAGCTTCTCCTGCAGGAATGCGTGATTTTCCTTTGTAAATAGTGCCATCCAAATCAATCAAATAGCCCTTGTAGTGCATTTATTCTTCCCTTTCTGTGTTAGCTTCTTCATGCAACTTCTCTGCATCGACTCGTCCACCAGAACCATATAAGAGCAATGCTCCAGCATAGAGGACAAATTGTAACACCAAACCTGTAAAATTAATCCCTTGACTTCCCGATTGGGTGAACAAGAAGGAAGCCACCATGAGGATAACAATGGTCAATAACAAGCCTATCACGGTTGCCTGATCCACACTGATTTGATAAACTGTGCGTTTGCTGCTCCGGTTTCGGCCGTCTGACTTGGTTTCCGGTTGCAAATTTTCTACAAAATCTGTCACCAAGGTCGCAGCCAAGCTGACAGTGGTGCTAAAGAGCACCCCTTGGGACAAGCGGTGATAGAAATTGGACCAGAAGGATCCTGATTGGCTAGTAATCCCAATCGAGAAGATCATGACCGGTAAAAGAAAGGCCAGGGTGAAATGGATCCAGACCCGATACCAGCGCACATCTTCTCTTAAAAAGCGACTAAAACTCTCTAAATTTAAGCGATGGCGGAAAAATTTGTAAATTTCCTCTACCAGGATGATTCCCAAAGCACAAAGAGTCAAGAGCCAATCCCCCAACATGTAAAAAGGGTTCTTTTGACGCTTGGCATAGGCCACAACCCGTTTTTGATAGCTTTCAAGCTCTTGTTTTTTATTTTTTAATCTTCTACTTTCCATAAGTCCACTCCTTTTCTTCTACTTTTTCCCACTCAATTTCAGCTTGGGCATTGATATGACCATCTGAAGTAATTTGGTGCTGGGTCTTCAATCCCTCTTGTTCATATTGAGAGATGATGACACCTCCTGCCAGCACTTCTTTGACATATTTTAGATGAACTTTTTTAGGGACATGGTGGGTCAAGAAGTCTGCTCCCATCACCTCAAAGACCCAGTCCAAGTACTTGCTATTGTTGACATGTCCGTTCATATCCAAGTCGTAAAACCGAACCCGGTATTCTTGTTCCACGCCGCCTTCTAATTCTTTGAAACGGGGACCACGAAGCATGTTTTTTGAAAACTCAGAGTCAAAGGCATCCGTGATTTCGCTCATAACTGGATGGACCTTGCGCGTATCCCGATCCATCAAGACAAAGGTCGCGACCATCTCAATGATAGTATTTCCCGCTTCGTCCTTGATGTTAAAGGCCCGGTAGCAGAAAAGGCGATTGTGGCTCATGGCATAGGTTTCGATGGTGATCTTTTCATCAAACACAGGGAGACGCTCGATCTTCATATTGTAATCTGTGATAATCCAGACTAGATTGTAGTTCTCTAAAATGTACATATCACTCATCCCCAGCTCAATCGATTGCATGCCCGATACCTGTAAAGACAGCAAGATCAATTGGGGAATTTTAATAAAACCATTGACATCACTCATATCAAAAGGAATTTTCATGCTGTATTCAAATGTTTTTGCCATTTTTTACTCCAAAATAAACTTCTCTGCTACAGTGTCTCCTAAAAAGAGACCTTTCTTGGTCATTCTCACAATGTCCTTGTCAGGTACCAAGAGTCCCTGCTGGGTCAATTCCTCAACCACCGGTCCATATTGTTGGTCGAAATTCACACCAAACTTTTCTTCAAAACGCTTTTTAGAAACGCCTGTTTTCTTACGTAATCCCAGAAACATCTCTTCTTCCATCATTTCTGTCTGGCTCAACTGTTCTTCTTGAACACGCGCATTTCCCTCGTCAACAGCCCGCATATAGTGACGGATAGGCCCATGATTCTTGTAGCGAACACCATTGACATAGCCGGATGCACCCGCTCCCAGACCATAATACTCAGCATTGTCCCAATACATGAGATTATGTCGACTTTCAAATCCAGGCTTGGAAAAATTAGAAATTTCGTAATGCTCAAAGCCCGCTCGCTCCAACTCCTCAATGATGTATTCAAACATCTCCGCTTCCAGCTCCTCTTTTGGTAGAGGAAGCTTGCCCCGTCTCATGCGATTCATAAAAACTGTGTGGTTCTCCAAAATCAAGCTATAAAGACTCATATGGGGAATTTCAAGAGCAAGAGCCTTAGCGACATTCTCTTTGACCTGGTCCATGGTTTGCGTCGGAAGGGCATAAATGAGGTCAATCGAAATATTGTCAAACCAGCCAGCTTCAGACGATCAATATTGTCATAGATATCCTGCTCCTGGTGGCTCCGACCAATCTTTTTAAGCAAGCGGTTATCAAAGGTCTGGACGCCCAAAGAAACACGATTGACCGGTGAAGCCTTCAAAACAGCGATCTTATCCGGATCCAAATCACCAGGATTAGCCTCGATAGTCAGTTCTTCCATCTGAGACAGATCAAGCGACTTGGTCAACTCCTTGAGTAAATACTCTAGCTGAGCTGCAGATAAGGCCGTCGGCGTTCCACCCCCAATATAGAGCGTTCGTAGACTTGTTATTTTTTTGCGACGAAATTCTTGGAGCAAATGCTCCAGATAGGCATCAACCGGCTGATTCTTGATAAAAACCTTAGAAAAGTCACAATAATAACAAATCTGGGTACAAAATGGGATGTGGACATAAGCGGACGTTGGTTTTGTATGCATACCTTTAATTATACCATAAAATCCCCCCGAGTCCGAAAAGAAAAGGGAATAAGAAGCAAGGAATTCCTTGACAAGAAGGGATAAAAGGAATAGAATAAAGCTAATCATATTCGGAGGTAAGGAGATATGAACAAGTAAGTTTCGTTAAATAAGATACTTTATTTAGTGGACTGCTTGTTCAATCTCTTTTTGTGTACCCTCTCGCCTATTCTCCAACTATTTGTTGGCTAAATTAGGTCTTTTTCTGCTTGGGTTCCACTTGACTACAGCTCTACTAAATAGGTAGAGCTGTTTTTTGTCCCAGTAGAAAGGAATCTTATGCTAAAACTATCCCACCTCACTATCCGCCATACAAAAGATTTACGTGATCTCGTACGTGATCTGTCCCTAACCATACATGAAGGAGAAAAAGTTGCCATTATTGGCGAAGAAGGGAATGGAAAATCTTCCTTACTTCAGGTCCTCATGTCCCCAAAATCTCTACCAGATTATCTGACCATAGAAGGAGAAATCACCACTTCCTTTCACTCCTATGCCTATATTCCCCAGTCTTTGCCGGAAGCATTGAAGGGAAAAAGCTTGGAAGAATATTTTTTTGGAGAGGATGAGCTAGACTATGCCAGCCTCTACAGACTGGCTGATCAATTGCATTTTAATAGCGACCGCTTTGCAAGCGATCAAACCATCGGAAGTCTATCTGGAGGAGAAGCCCTCAAGCTCCAACTTCTTCACGAACTTTGTCGTCCTCATGAACTGCTCTTTTTAGATGAACCGTCAAACGATCTAGATTTAGAGACCCTGGACTGGCTTCAGCAGATGATCCAAACAAGCCCCCAAACCATTCTATTTATTTCCCATCATGAGGATTTTTTGACTCAGACGGCGGATACGATCATACACTTAAGACAGATCAAACACCGCAAGGAGGCTGAAACCATCGTGGAGCACCTAGGCTATCAAGACTACAGTAGCCAGAGGGAACAACAATTTAAGCAACAGTCTCAGCAAGCTGCCAATGATCAACGAGCCTACAAAAAAACAATGGAGAAGCACCGTCGCGTCCGTCAGCAAGTCGAAACCTCCTTACGAAATACCAAAGATAGTACTGCTGGACGTCTCCTAGCAAAGAAAATGAAGTCTCTCCTATCACAGGAAAAGCGCTATGAGCGAGAATTCCAATCCATGACTTCCCAACCCTATGATGAGGAAATCATCAATCTGCATTTCCCTCCCCTCACTCCCTTGTCTCCTCAAAAACGTGTCCTTCTCTTAGATCAGGAAGAGCTTACAATTGGAGATCGTGTTCTAGTCAAGAACCTCTCCCTCACACTTCAAGGGCAGGATAAGATAGGGATTATCGGTTCCAACGGTGTTGGGAAATCCACTTTCCTAAAAATGATCTGGGAGATCTTACGGAAGAATGAGAGCATCTGTACTGCCTATATGCCTCAAGATTACACTGAACGTCTCCCTCTGACTCAGACACCCGTTCAATTTCTACAGCATTCAGGTGATCGCGAAGAAATCAACACTATTCAATTGCATTTAGCCTCCCTCAACTTTGCTTATTCTGAAATGCACCATCCTATCTCTGAACTTTCTGGTGGCCAGCAAGGAAAACTCTTCCTCCTTCAATTAGTACTCACAAGACCCCAGTTTCTGCTCTTAGACGAGCCTACTCGTAATTTTTCCCCCACTTCCCAACCAGAAATTCGACGTCTATTCGCAGACTACCCAGGCGGACTGGTTACCGTCTCCCACGATCGGACCTTCCTCAAAGAAGTCTGCCAAAAGATCTATCGTCTGACTGAAAATGGTTTAGTAGAGATAGAATCGCTCTAACGTAAAAAAGATTGGCAAAAACCAATCTTTTTTCTCTAGTTTTTCGCTGCCTCTTGTCCCATTTCTTGGGTGCGTTTGTAGGCAGCTTCGACTCCTGCAATAATGTCGCCCCTTAAGCCGACTTGTTCCAAGCGGTTGACGCCTGCGATAGTAGAGCCACCTGGACTACAAACCGCATCTCGCAAGCGGGCTGGGTGCTCGCCTGTCTCTAAGACCATTTGACTGGCTCCTTGGAAGGTCTGGGCAGCCATCAGCAAGGCCTGCTCTCGTGAAAGCCCCAAGCCTACTGCAGCATCTGCCATGGCTTCGATCATCTGATAGACAAAGGCTGGTCCACAGCCTGCCACAGCAGTTGCAGAATCCATCAATGTTTCTTCGATTTCGTAAAGGGCTCCTGCTCCTGCTAAGAGCTCTTTGACTTGGGCTACTTGTTGGTCCGTTACCGCTTGGGAGCGGGCCAGACTGATTACACCTTGACTAATCGCTACGGGCGTATTGGGCATGATGCGGATGAGTCCCACCCCTTCATTTTTAACCACACCCGCCATCTTCTCTAGTTCCAGGCCTGCAGCCATGGAAACCAACAGGAGATTGGAACGGTGGCCCAAGATGTCCTGATACTCTTCTAGTAAAGGGCAGATCTGGTAGGGTTTGACCCCTAAGAAGATGACCTCCGCCTCTTCAAAGGCCTGTTGAAGATGAGACACTGTGCCCCCGTACTGGCTGATAAACTCTTCCACCTTTGAGGGGAACGATTGACTAAGAGTAGGTCTTTGGGAGCCACTTCTTTTGCGACCGCTTTGGCTAGACTAGCGCCCATTTTTCCAAGACCGATAAATGCTACTTTCATGCCTACCTCACTTGCCCATTTCCACTGACGATATACTTGTAACTAGTCATTTCTCTCAGTCCCATTGGTCCACGCGCATGCAACTTCTGGGTCGAGATCCCCATCTCACAGCCGAGGCCAAATTGGCCCCCGTCGGTAAAGCGTGTGGACGCATTGACATAGACGGCTGCTGAATCTACCTGCTTAGTGAAATAAGCGGCTGTCTCAGGATTTTCCGTGATAATGGCATCCGAATGATGGGTGCTGTGGGCTTCTATGTGGTCTGTCGCTTGCTCAACTCCGTCGACGACCTTGATCGCCAAAATATAATCTAAAAACTCGGTATCAAAATCCTCTTCCTGGGCTGCTGTTCCAGGAATGATGGCTTGTGCTTGCGCATCTAGGCGCAACTCGACGGATCGCTCCCGCTCATCCACTAAGCGCTCTTTGACCAAGGGCAAGAAATCAGACGCAATCGCTTGATCGACCAACAAGACCTCCATGGCATTGCAGACAGAAGGACGACTGGTCTTCGCATTTTCGATAATGGCGAGTGCTTTTTGGAAATCAGCTTCCTTGTCTACATAGACATGGACAATCCCTGCTCCTGTCTCGATCACGGGGACAATGGCATTTTCAACCACTGCTTGTATCAAGCCAGCCCCACCACGTGGAATGAGCAAATCTAGATAGCCCTTAGCCTTCATCATAGCAAGGCTCGAAGCCCGACTCGTATCTTGGATCAGTTGGAGAAGGTCTGGATTGAATCCGACTTCCTCCAAACCAGCCTTGAGTGCCGTCACGATCGCTTGGGCAGAATGAAAAGCATCCTTTCCAGTACGAAGGACTACTGCATTGCCGCTCTTGATGGCTAGCGCTGCAGCGTCTGACGTCACATTTGGACGGCTTTCATAAATGATCCCAATGACGCCCATGGCGACTCGAACTTTCTGGATTTCAAGGCCATTTTCTAAAACTTCAGTATCCAGCACTTCCCCAATCGGATCTGGCAGATCGATTAAAGCACGGATACCTTGTGCCATCCCTACAATCCGCTCTTGATCAAGAAAGAGGCGATCTAGCATGACTTCAGAGATCTTCCCGCGCGCTGCTTCCATATCCACTTGATTGGCTGTTAAAATGGCTTCCGTCGCTTCCAGAAGCTGGCGCGCCATGGCATCCAAAGCTTGATTTTTTAGGGCTGTATCCGCTGTATTGATACTTTTCTTAGCCGATCTTGCTAAACGTAATTGTTCTTGTGTTGTTTCCATACCATTCCTCTAAAATTCTGTAAAGAGTAGGTCAATCTCAGGCGTTACCGAAATCCAATCATCACGATGGATAAGGACTCCTTTGGCTTTTTTTTTGATTGGAGCATATCGCACACAGCTGACTGGCCGAAACGTACTTTCCCTTTCCCTAACAATTGTCCAGACTCTTGATGATAGACGCTGACGATGTCCTGATAAGAGAAATCCCCTTCTGCCTTGGTCACACCAGAAATTAATAAGCTCTTTCCGTATTCCAACAAGGCCTCAGCCGCTCCAGCATCCACCCAAAGAGCCCCTTTACTTTCTGCATAAAAGGCTAGCCATTGCTTCTGGGTTTTCAAGCCCTTGTCCTCAGCTAGGAAGTAACTGCCATCTGCTTGCTCTTGCGCCGCTTCGATCAAGGCATCCGGCTTGAGAGACGAGCAAATATAGACGGGAACCCCTGACTCTGTCGCCAAGGTCGCTGCCTTGAGTTTGGTCAGCATTCCACCAGTTCCATTGCTACTACCCGCACCTCCAGCCATCTCGAACATCTCGCGAGAAATGTGCTCGATCCGCTCCAAACGCTTGGCTGTTGGATCCTGAGAAGGATTGGCTGTATAGAGTCCATCTACATCCGTCAACAGCACCAAAAGATCCGCTTGGGCCATGGCCGCAACCTGCGCACTCAAGGTATCATTGTCACCAACTTTTAGCTCAGCGATAGAAACCGTATCATTTTCATTGATAATCGGAATCGCCCCACGATTGAGTAAGACAGAAAGGGCCTGGTGGGCATTCTTATAGCGACGTTGATCCGCAAAGTCATCCTGGGTTAATAAAATTTGTGCAGAAACAATGTTGCGTAAAAGAAGATTAGAGGTATATTCTTCCATCAATAAACCTTGACCAACTGCCGCAGAGGCTTGCTTGTCTGCCACCTTAGTCGGCCGTTTCTTAAAACCAAGGGCACCAAACCCCGCAGCAACCGCTCCTGATGAGACCAAGATCAACTCATGGCCCGATTCGTGTAAGAGAGCCAACTGCTGGGTAATGACCTTGACCTTCTGTCTGGAGAGACTCCCATCGGGATTGGTCAAAGACGAGGTCCCTACTTTAAAGACGATCCGTTTTGCTTTCATCTCTATGTTTCTTTCTAATACTATTTATTTCGTATGTAATGAAAGTGAGGCTGGGTCAAAAGTCCTAGCCTCTCATTTGTTTTTGGATTATCGAGCAAGACGCAGTGGTTGATTGGCATCTTTGTTCGCTTTTTAGGCTCCAAAGATAACCTAATCAACTGTGCGGGGGTGGGAAAACGAACTCTTTTTAACTAGTCAGAGTTCTTTCCCACTCCCATTCTTCATTATCCTTTTCGCAGGTCTTCCAGCGTTTTCTCAAAGATCGCTGGTACTTCTGCTGTAAATTCCAAAGTCTCTCCTGTGCGGGGGTGGGTAAAACCAAGCGTCCGCGCATGAAGAAACTGTCCTTGCCCTTTGAGTGTCTTCTTCGGACCATAAGCAGGATCTCCAGCCACTGGATGGCCAATATAGGCCATGTGCACCCGAATTTGGTGGGTCCGACCTGTCTCCAGTTGCAACTCTACCAAGGTGTAATTCCCAAAGCGTTCCAAGACTTGAAAACGGGTCACAGCAGGCTTACCTTTCGCTGTCACTGCTTGTTTTTTCCGGTCCTTTTCACTGCGACCAATTGGTGCTTCAATCATTCCCCGATCATTGGGAAGATTGCCATGGACAATGGCCCAATACTTGCGTAGAGATTTTTTGTCCTTCAACTCCTCTGCTAAGGCGACGTGGGCTTGGTCATTTTTTGCAACCATTAAGAGACCTGACGTGTCTTTATCGATCCTGTGAACGATCCCGGGACGCAATTCCCCATTGATCCCTGAAAGGTCCTTAACATGGTATAACAGGGCATTGACCAAAGTTCCACTAGTATGGCCCGCACTTGGATGCACGACCATGCCTTGGGGTTTATTGACCACCACAACATCCTGGTCCTCATAAACGATGTCTAAGGGCAGATCTTCTGCTTCATAGCTGACTTCTTCCACTTCTGGGATGTCATACTGGATTATGTCCCCTTCTTTGACCGTGTACTTAGCTTTTTTTACCTCTCCATTGACCAGAACTTTTCCTTCTTTGATCTGCTCACTAGCAACAGCTCGTGACAAAGGGGTCAAATCCGCTAAAGCCTTATCCAATCGCGCACCGGCTACTTCAATTTTAATGTCCATGTGTTTCCTCTTTCAACATCAGGATTAGGAGCAAGAAAACTCCAACTGTCAAATAGCTATCCGCTACGTTAAAAATGGCAAAATTCATAAAATCCAGATGGAACATGTCGACTACAAAGCCTTGACGCAGGCGGTCGATAAAGTTTCCCAACCCGCCTGCAATGACCAAGGTCAAGCCCGTCACCATCCAAAGCGATCCCTTGAGGTGCTTATAGAGATAGTAAAAGGCACCCGCCATCACTAGGAGGGTGATGAGGGTAAAGAACCATTGCTGATTTTCAAGAAGCGAAAAAGCTGCACCTGTGTTTTGAAGATAGGTCAGACTAACCACATGGGGGACAAAAGGCTTAACGACACCCAGTGGAATGTTCTTGACTACATACCATTTGACCAACTGATCCAGTAGGACCAATAGCACGATTGCTACCGGAACCATTGTTTTTCTCTTCATAACTTACCTCTTTTGATCAAAATATTCGACCATGACTTCGACAAACTTCTCTGCTACAGGTGAGAGATCCACCTCTTCACGTTTGACATAGACCATCTTATTGTCCAAGTTGTCCTCAAGCGGTATCACAGTGATCCCATTCACAGACTGGCTGTCCAAAAAGCCAGATCCTGTCGCATAAGCATCTGTCCGCTCTAAGATCCCATTTAGAGTGGCTCTATCTGTCACATTAAACATTTGGGAGCTCGAGCTGGTATCGACAAAGTTTTCTGAATAATAGAGGTACTCGTCTTTTTCTTGCGTAAAGCGAACGGTTGGCAATTGGACCAGATCTTCCATAACCAGTTTTTTCTTCTTGGCTAGAGGGTGGCCCTTGCGAATATAAATATGGGTCTGAAAGGGAATTAATTCCACCACTTCAAGTCCTAATTTATCGACCCGTTGCATAATCCCCTTGGTATTTTGACGGTTGAGATAAATAATCCCCAACTCACTATGCCCCTGAGCCACTTCGTCCAAAATTTGAACCGTCGTTGACTCAAAGATGCGGAAGTTTTTATTTTCCGGATAACGAATCGAGAATTCCGTCATCAAGGGTGGCAAAAAGTCATAGTGCTGACTAGAAATGGAGAATTCTTTCTTCTCTTCTTCAGGACTGGCATATTGATTTTGAAAAACATCAAACCCCTTGACCACATCCTGCGCTTTTTCATAAAATTCCATTCCCCGACGGGTCAAAAAAGTACCAGAACTGGTCCGACGAAAAATTTTAAAGCCCAGTTCCTTTTCCAGATCACGTACTGAAATAGATAGACTTGGCTGACTCACATACATTTTTTCAGCAGCCTCACGAAAAGTACCGCTATTGGCAATCGCCACTACATATCGTAATTGTTGTATATTCATTCTATTTTCCTTATTACAGTATCGTCCTATTATACCATAAATTAGAGACTGAAAGAAGTGATCCGTTTAAACGCCTTTCTTCTGGTAAAAATAAAAAATCTGGAAGAAAAAATTCCTTCCAGTTCTTCGCAGGTTTCTTTAGAAGTTAATGATAGTTGAAATCTTACACGCGTTCTGTCCAAGGTGTTGCTACTTTAGCCAAGACAGCGTTCAATTTTTCGATATTTTGACGACCTTCTGTCCGAAGCCATTCGCGAGCAGCGGCTTCGCCAACTTTGATGTAAGCTTCTACTGAACCTGCCCATGTTGCGCGTCCGCAAAGGACACCGTTGAAGTTTGCACCAGATTCATGTGCAAATTCCAAGGTTTCTTGGAAGAGCTTAGCTGAAACACCAGCACTGAGGTAGATGTATGGAAGGTTGGTTGCTTCTTCTTGTTCCTTGAAGAAAGCAGCGGCTTCTTCACGACTATAGACAACTTCTCCTTCTCCGAATCCTTCCACGAAGTTTACATTGACTGGAACTTCCACTTTCAAGACATCGATATTGAAACGAGGATCTGAGAAGACTTTCATAGCCTCAATTACCTTACGAGGTTTACTTTCGCATATTCAGCTGATGTAGCATCCGCAATTCCTTCATCATAAGCCAAGATTTCAAGGAAGAATGGAATATCTTCTGCCACACATTCAGAACCGATGCGTTCGATGTAAGCTTGTTTTTCTTGGTTGAGTTCATCTGCACTGTCTACATCATAGTAGAGCAAGAATTTCACAGCATCTGCCCCTTGTTCTTTGATGCGTTTTGCTGACCAAAGGTTGAGGCAGTCTGGTAGACGCTTAGTGCTTGATGTATCGTAACCTGTTTTTTCGTAGGCAAGTAAGAGACCAGCATCTTTGTCCAAAGCTTTTGTAGCAGGCAGGCCATATTCTGGGTCCAATAACATAGAGGAAGCATATTTTGTCAATTCATCCGCTACAAGGACTTTTAATTCTTCCATTTGTGCGACTGTTGGTTCTGTATCTTGATATTTAGCCATCAGACGTTTCAAAGCGCCACGTTGGTCAAAGGCCAAAGCTGAAATGACACCATCTTTAGTGCTGAGACGTTCCATATACTTGCGTTTTTGTTCTGTTAATACCATCTTATACCTCTTTTACGATTAATTGTTGATACAAGGCATCATAATGCCCCATGTTGACATGTCCTGTTTTTGCTTCTTGAGCATTTAACATTCCGAGCACATTTGCTTTTTGAGCAAATCTGCATCACTCTCATGGTGGTAGAGTCCAGATGCAATCCCTGCTACAGTAGAATCTCCAGATCCGACAGGATTGACTACCTCGATTTTAGGAATATCCACCTTATAAAAAACATCTTGGTGCTTAGCAAACGCCCCGTTGGCTCCAAGGGAGACAATCACCCATTCGATGCTATCAAAGAGAGAATCCTGAAGAACTTCTTTTAAGTCTTCCACATTCTTACTCACTTCTTTTCCCAACAACTGAGACAACTCTCCGTTGTTTGGCTTAATGACCGTAGGCTTGACAGCTGCTTGAAGCGCTGCTTCCAAAGAAGCACCGGAGCAGTCGAGCACGACTGGTTTTCCAGCTTCTCTTGCAATCTTGACAAGGCTAGCATAGTAATCGACTGGTAAACCTGCTGGAAGACTTCCTGAAATCGCAACAACTTCCACTTGGTCAACTAAGTGACGATAATGATCAAGGAAGCCTTGGCCTTCCTTCGCAGAAATGGTCGGTCCTTTTTCTAAGATTTCTGTTTGCTTGCCTTCATGAAGGATAGCGATACAATTTCGCGTATCTCCCGCAATTTCATAGAAACCTTCTTCAATGCCTTCTCCTAAATGATCAAGAATGAATTGACCCGTTCGACCACCAAGTAGACCCGTCGCTACCACTGGATCCTGGATCTCAGAGAGCACACGTGTGACATTTAACCCTTTTCCACCAGCTGTTTTACTCACCTCTGTTACCCGATTGACTGTATCCAATTGGAGAAGATCCAAAGGATAGGAGATATCAATCGAGGGGTTCATTGTGACCGTTAATATCATACGTCACCTCTTAGTCGTGGTACTCACCACGGTCCCATTTTTTAAGGATTTCTGTAAAGAAAACAGCATCTGAAGCATTTATAATTGATATTACCATCCTTCTTATATCCTTATCATTAACAATATTAATTATTTTTTTAAGAAACAATTTCTTATATTTTAAATTTCATTACACTTCATTTTAACGAAGGTAGACGATATTATGGCTATTTTCTGAAAAATTCATTTTTGGAATCACATATATCTATCATATAAATATTACATACCTTCGCTCATCAAATAAGCTAGATCCAGCTATTTGAAATTTTTTTACACCTGATTAGGGGAATAACTGAAAATAATAATCATTCAGGTAAATTACTCTCCACCTTTTTGTTTAGTATATCACTATATTAACCGCTTGTCAATAATATTTGTATTTCAGAAACCTAGATACTTAGGGTTAATTTTTCTTACTAATCTATGATAATCTAATATTTAATCACCACATAAATTAATATTTAGTTATAGCATGATCATATACGACAAAAGTTTATCATTTTCAAATGACATCATCGGTAACAATAGTTCTTGGATCTACTACAATCTAGAGGTATTAGCATAAAAAAAGAACAAACATACTCTATCATTCACACACTCCTAAAATTTTTGAAAACAAACCTACTCAAACATAGTAGTAACACGAGTTGACTATGTCTATTGTTCAAAATACAAAAAAAGCTCTCCGAAAACTCGGAAAGCTTGTTTTTATGCTATATAAAGCATCCTCGCCTTTTTATTTCAAGGCTCAGGCTAAAAAGGTTCACTGGACCTTTTTATTTTGCGATTGGGTAAACAGAAACTTGTTTAATGAACACTATACAATATTTTTAGAAATAGGATTAAAAGCCTTATTAATTCAAGGTTTTCATGACAAAATAGTTATAAAAAAATGTAATGTTTATAAAATGTGGGTATCATTTTGGGTATCATTCGCACTGAAAAAAATGTAATAGTATATTTGCTGTTATAACCGACATTTTGAAAAAAATATCTGTTATAACAGACAAAAATTGCAAAAATTTAATTTATTTCTAATTCTTCCGCAAAAATCATTTAATTTTTCGGCTGTAAGTAAGGCCATTTTATCCATACTGGTTTTCCCTTTTCTAAGGTCTGCTACTGTAGACCAAGGAACGCCTGCGCCTTTAGCAATTGCGCTTGTGCTTATCTCGCTGTTTAATAACTTTTCTATTTGTTCTCTCATTTAACCATCCTCTTATTTCCGTCTGTCTTTTAAAATCAGCAGAAATATAAAAAATACGATTGTAAAAATTGGTAAATATTTCATTTTATTGCCCGATATGATATAATCATGGTAGGTGTAAGGGGCTTTCGCCCCGACCTACCAGAGCCTTATCTGAACCGCTTTGCTTTGCGTGGCTTGCGTTCTTTTGGCTCTTTTTTTATTGCCATGATAACACTTGCAATTCCTGTTAATAAGGTTCCAGTTGCTACCATTAGTTCAGCAAGCTCTGATATTTTCATATCTTCCTCCTTTCTGATTATATTATATCACGGTATGCCGTGACTGTCAACACTTTTTATCAAAAAATTGAAGATTTTTTTTATTCTGGAACTAGTTTTATTGGAGCAAAAAAGCCCTCCAAGATGGAGGGTGAAAACTATGCTTTATTTTCTAACGCTTGAACTCGTGAAACGATAGCTGCAAGCTCTTCTTTTGAAGCAAAAATATTTTCTGCTTGATGGCCAGTGATGAATGAGTCACCGCCATTTTTTAATTTCTCATCTATCAGGGCATCAATTCCAAGTTCTAGATGCTTCTCCTTGATGTTGGTTGTCATCTGAGATTGAAGGACGTTATAAGTCACAAATGTTTGATACGATTGATCTGATGTCAAATAGTTTGTTAAGTCAACCACTTCTGGTTGTATTTGCGATCTATTTTCTAGTGATTCAATCCTCTTTATGATTTGACTATCATTGTATGACTGAATTTGATGTGTGGCAATGTATGCAGCTATTTCTTCCTGTATGTTGATCTTGTCAATTTCAACAATATTACCTATTTGATAATTTTCAATAGATTGAATTATATCAATTTTAGCGCTCTTGTCACTAGGGAAGATAAAGCCATCACATTCAACCTCTACTTGATAGATGCCGAGAGGTAGAATTTTTTCAAGTTTGAATTGAACTTTTGAATTTTCTACAACAGCCACAATTGTTTTCTTTCCTTTGGCATTTGCTATTTTAATCTTAGCGTTTTTACCATCAAGAGAGCTGAATTTGTTGCCATCATAGTCTAATAATTCATATTCAAAGATAGATGAGGAGTCACCTTGTTTGATGACTTCCCCACCTTTTGTCTGTTTCAAATTAGTTGAATTTTTCCGCTCATCTAAATCCTCTTATTCTACAAATCACAGAGACCTATTTAAAAGATCCAAAGTCTGTGATGCGTTGTCCATTCTCAGATTGGCCTACAGCTACATATCTACGATTTCCAGAACCGCCAATGTATGTGATCCAGATGTAGCCATCATTGTCAATCCATCCATCATAATTGATTTCTTGACCTACACTATACACCGCTACAATCTCAGCTCCAAGCCCGGCTTCAGCTCGTACATTTAGAGCTAATACTTCAACAGTGAATGTCCCTGTTTCTGGATGGAATCCACTTGATTCAATTGTCAATGGTTCTGATGGTTCTGGCTGGTCAAATGCCACAGATGTGCCATCAGTTGGGAAATAGAACCATCCAACAATTCCATCAAAGTTGCGTGTGTTGTAACGTGCCGGCCCTCCTACATACAGAGAATCAGCATTCCCATCAATGTTCTGTTCAATGGTTTTCATAGTGACCCCATCGCTGTCCTCAATCACAATTCCTGTGTGACCGTATGGATGGCCATACAGATATTGTGTATCCATGACAAAGATGGCCCCTGCTCGTGGGTTGACTCCCACTGCATCATATACTACTTCATATCCTAAACCTGCGGCTGAATTAAGTAAGTCAATAGCATTTCCCCAGAGAGCTTTCCCAAAGAAGTTGATAGAAATTGAATTTGGTAGGTCTACACATTGGGTCCCATATGAACCGTCTGCATCAGCTCCCACACCTTGATCAGCCAAAGATTCTGAATAATTTAAAATATCATTTGTTGCTACCATTTTTGAGCCTCATTTCTTCCATTGTTCATTTGCTTTTTTAACAGCAGCCTCAATGAATGTGTTTAATTGGTCATTGGTCAAATTGATGTTATATGCTTCTAGTCCTTCAATCAAGCTAGTTTTAGCATGCTCCATCTTATCCTTACCGTGGATGTCCAATGTGCCTGCTACTTGTTCAGTAGCATTCACAGCGTTGTTCGCAAGGATTTCAGCAACTTCAAGAGCTTTCTTTCCTCCACGAGTAAGAAGGTATTTCTTGACTGCTTGAACAACAATTCCAACCAAAATTACAAGAATACTCATTGCGCTACTTGTTACAATATCAGTGATTTGATTCATTTTTCTTTTCTCCTTTTTGATTAGTTTACTAGGCTCTTCCAAGCCATCTTTTAACTGAAATTTTTCATGATCAATATTTTGTTTCACAAGACGATCTAGGCCAGGAATTTCAACTCCTAAAGCTGAAAGACTAGCAAGAATACTGGAACCGTATGCTGCCATCATTGCGACAATGAAGGCATCAACTACAGGTCCAAGATTCATGTAAAGGGCGAATGGATAGCCAATAGCTACAATCAAAATCATAGCTGTGTGGCTTACCAGCCCTTTTCTCCATTTTCGACTTGAAAACTCGTGATAGGCCCACGCTCTAGATACTCCTATAACGATGTCCAGAGCGACAATGGCCATGAACATGAACACAATCATGTGTTCATCAATCCCGTGATCATAAAAATCCCGTACTACTTCAATGATTCCAAAGATTCCATCTGGTTCTTTATACATCAATCACACTCCTCTCAATTTATGATTCAGGTTGTGCTACTGGTTGGGTTTCAAGATCTCCTGATGGCTTGTTCTGCTTCTCTTCTTTGGGAACTTCCCAATTGTAGATTGCAAGTTTCCCATTTTGGAGAAGTGGGCCTTTCAAGTCTTTGATGGATTCGCCATTATAGACAAAATCATAGTTGACTTGTACAAGCACACGTTTTCCTTCACTGAATTTTTCAGTGTGGTCTGGATCAATCAAAGTGAAGATATCATGTTGTTTGTAGGTTTTACCTACTTGAGCAGCTTCCACAAGTTCAAGCGCTCGCTTATAAAGAGTTGGATCAAGTGGGTTGTCTTGATTGGTCACAGCTACTAGAACAGACCAGTCAGCAAGTGCTTTGTTATTTTGAATTAGGGCATCTTTCTTTTCATTTTCTTGAGTGAGTTCTTGAATTTTCTGAATAGCGTTCTTATTGGCATCAACAGACTTGTCAAGTTCCTTCTTGAGTGCTACGATAGCGCCAGACGGATCCAATTCCATTCGGACAAGATTCAAGACAGCATCCACAAGAGCTGTTTCTTCATCCCCCATGCGATTGTTTGGAAGGGATTCTTCAAATACCCGGTATGGATAATCTTGTTTGATGGAAACCTTTGTAGCATTAGCTACAGGGTCATATGATTTGAACTGTACTTTATAATTCATTAAGCATTTACCTCATTTTTATTTTTAATTTCTTCAAATAGATCCTTTAAATCTTTGTCAGATTCTAGAACAGAGCGATAGATTTCTAACTCTTGAATAAGCTGTGCTTTTTCCTGTTGTGCTTCGGTCAATCGTGCTTTAAATTCAGCTTCATTGATTGATTTATTAGCTAATTGATTAGCTAGGTCTGTGATGATTGATACATAAGTATTTTCTTTCATTTTTTTACCTTTCTATTTGAAACCGTACTTGGTTAATACTCCAGAAATGTGTTTTGACACTGTTTTGTTTTTAAAATCCCAATCGAATTTTGAAAGTTGCCCAAACAGGTTAAGATGTCCCAGACGTATGTCCCAAGATTTACAGCGCTTTGACCAATGAAGATATTATTGATCCATGCACCACTGAAGTGCCTGTCCCCTCTTCCTAAATTATGCCGGACACCTTTTTCATTCATAGGCATAAAATAAGCACTGCCATCTCTTGTGTTGTTGTGAAACACCCAAGGGCTACGATAATCGCCATTTGAATATATCGCTAAACGATCACCAATGATTTCATAAAATGATTCTTTCACCCCATTCTTTGAACCTGACCAGAGACGAGTTCCGGCAAATGTTTCATTGTCTGTTTTTTCAGATTTATCATGGTTTGTTCCAATCACGATCATGGCAGCGTTTGAATCTCTGAATTGTTCAGCAACAAAACCGCTTTTGGTCATTTTCATAAATTGTGAAGAACTTGTGTCATCAATTCTTCTGATTGTTCCAGTATTAGAATACAGATTCAATGTCCCGTCACTTAAATCAAAAACAGTTGTCCCATTGTTAGCGCTCAAGCGGCCACCTTTGATGTGTTCAGCAGTAAAGTCAATTGATCCTAATTGGGTGATGAATGCTTTCTGTGATGTCAATTCTCTGATAAAAGCTTGATTCGAAATCAGCTTATTTATTAGGGCATAGTCAACTTGTAACTTATCTGCTGTTACTGCATTACTAGCCAAAATCTGAGTTGTTACTGATCCAGATTCCATGTGGCCAGTTCGGACACTTGCAGAAGCTAGATGCCGGCTTGTGATAGATCCATCAACTACCATATCACCTTTCACCTTAATCAATTGAGCGATCAAAGCGATTGCTTCCGGTTCCTGTACCAGCAATGAGCTAATGGTCCGACCATTAATGCTCTTTCCTGTACCAAATGAGATTTGACCATCTGTGATGTTGATGTCTGTTTTCTTTAGAACTCCATCGAATTGGCTGATGATCGTTGCAACTTGCCCGTTGACTGTTTGCTGATAATTCGCAAAGCGCCCGTTGATGCTGTCTTTAAAATCGTCTAACTTGTCATTGAGTACAGAGTTTTGACTGGACAGTTTCTGGTTAGTCTCATCTGCTTGAGCTTGAAGTTTAGAGTTAGTCTCTTGTGCTTGCTCTTCAATTTTGGTTGTAAGTGACTGTTCCTGAGTCGCAAGCTTATTGTTTAGACCTTCTGTGGCATATCTCAGATTATTTCCGAACTCAGTTGAAAATGTTGAGAATTGGCCATCAACAGTCTGCTTGTATTCAGCAAGTTTGCTCTCAATTCTTGAGTTGATTGTATCCAAGCTGTTTGGCTTGTATGGGGGGACTTTTGGTCCTTTGACCAATATTGGTTTGCGAATCCAAAAGTGTGCATTGTTGACTGCATAGAAGTAGAATGGGAAACTTCCTGATGAGTCAAATTCAAAATCAGTTGCTAGGAATGTGAACTCAGCTTTTAACCATGTGTTTTTTGAAGTCGTTTTGTCTGCAAAAGCCTTACCAAATACTTGCTTATTGTTTGAATGCCGTTTCAGTGTAACTGCAATTCCTTTGTCACATTCAACATCACTTCTCACTTGATATTCAAAACCTAATGAGTAGTATTCGCCTTGGGACATTTTGTTGATGTACAATGGGAATGTTGGTCCTGCCCATGTGTAGGCATTAGCAGGAGACCCAGACACCTTTATTTTGAAAGTTCCGTTTTCCACTGATGCAATTCTTGTTGTACCATTGTTTGGCGCTGTGTATTCGGTTAAACTATCAGCTAATTTCACAAGGTTCTCTTGATCAATCTGACTTCCTAGAGCTTCAATTCTTCTTGTGATTCCCTCAGAATCTTCTGTGTACTTATTCTTGGAAATATAATTCTCAGATAAATTCTCACGGATAGTCTTCAGGGTGTTGCTTGTCTGCTCTTCTGTGTAACGCTTCAATCTTGATTCAAGTATTCCACTCTCACCAGTATACTTTTCAAGTGCTGTGATTTGTGTTTTAAGTCCTTGTGCGGTACGTTCAAATGATGCTGAAGCATTTGTGATGATAGCTTCCTGATCTTCTGGGGCTGGCCCTGCATCTGTTCTGGTAGTGCTTTGTGTGAGTTCTACCTTTTTAAACGAAATTGAACCAGCTCCATCATATCCAATAATAATGCGCCAGAAATCAAACTCATCACTTTTTTCTAAAGCTGGAACGGAAATTTTGAACAATTGCCATTCATCAGTCAATTGAAATTGACCAGAGATTCTTTCTTGATTGCCTCCAGATTTGCGATTCTCACGCAAAGAAGCCCACATTGTTCCAGAACCACTATTTCTTTTAGCATAAAAAGAAAGTGTGTAAGACTCGCCTTTTTCTAGATAGTCTAGAGCAGTTGTTTTGGAAGTTGCCCAACTTGGTGCGGTACTAGAAAATAACTGTGCTTGTTTCCAAGTGTTGGTACTTCCTGTAATGGTATAGATGCCATTTTCTGCCGTGCCAGTTGAATCACTTGAGTCACCATAAGTGAAAACCCACAGACCACGAGTGAAATCATAATCTTCTGCGTAGTTTCTTGAACCTACTTTTAGAGTTGTGAACTCTTCTTTAACCCCTGCCACTGTCTGCTCAACATAAGACCGGTCTGCTTTGCCATTTGTGACATTGGTCAGGTCAGAGATGGCTTTTTCTGTGGTTTGTTCAAACCGTGATTGTGCGCTTTTTAGGTCAGTGAATTGGCTTTCTGTAGACTGTTTGAATTTGTCAATTAGGCCTTTGACTTCAACATCTTTTTTAATGAGCTTTTCAGTTGTAGCCGTCAAGCCATCCATTTTCACTTCAATGCCATTGTATTGAGCTTTGAACTCTTCTACAATTTCTTTTTTATTGGCTTTGTTTGCTGCCTCAATCTTGTCAGTGACTTGAGCTGAGATTTCCTCTTTCACTACTTCAGCTTGTGCTTTGGCTTGCTCAATTCCATCAGTGATCTCTTTTTCCAAGGCTCCTGCCTTGTCTTCAAAAGCCCTGTTGGCATTGTCAACCAATACTTTCAATTTCTTGTAGTATTCATCATCCTCTTGAGTCTTTTGGACTGTATCTAGGATTTCAGATGCTACATCAGAAATTCCATTAGAGCCTGACATGCCTCCACCGTGACCGGCTTTGTCATCAAAAGTAAGAGAGATATACTCTTCTGAAAGTGCATCAAAAACATAGCCTACAGCTTTCTTCTTCAGCATGACATCATGCTTTAAGCTCATGAGGGCTGCTGTGTCGCCAAGATGGACAGTTTGCCCATCAAGCTCATAAGCTTCAATCTTGATCTGATCAGTAGGCTTGTCAATATTCCCATTCTTGAACTTGGCTTCACCCCATTTTCTCAGTTCTTCCTCTGTAGTAAGATCATTGTTCTCATACTCGGCTTCATTGATATAAGGGTAACTGCCAATGAGGGGGCTGTCCACAGTGACTTTCAGAACCGTGTCTTCTTCTGCTCCCTCTGGTTTGAATGTTGATTTCAGATGTAGTCTTGTGATGATGCTGGAACTGCTCTTGTTTCGTTCATACTGCTTCAAATTTTGATGTGTGGTGATTACCACACCACGATCAATTCCACGACTCTTTGGAATGTCAATCAGGAAGTTGTCACGAATCATCTCGCCTTCCCAAGCGCCTACGATGGAATGTTTACCATCCATCAGGATCTTATAGAGCGTTTCATCTTCTGTAGTGTTGAAGGTTCTATTGTCCATGATGTTACTTGTGAAAGAGAATTTCCCAAGTGGTGTCTTAACTGCTGAAATCATAGCATTCAAGGCGATTTGACAGGTTGAGTTTGAAACCTTGATAGGACGAACAGAGCGCTTGAAGATGTCTTCTGTGATGTGCTGACAAGTCAGACTTACTGTGTCATCTTGCTCGCTGATCTCCTTGATCCGGAAAAGTTGCCGGCCAGTGACAGGAGTTGGGGCGATGATGAGCATGTCTTCCTGGAATTTCTTATAAATTTCAGTGTCTGTGATTGGGTAGTCAACTTTGAGTGTGTAGCTCACGTTGATTACTTCTTCAACTTCTGCTTTTGTCGCTTCGTGGAGTGGTTGACCATTCCATTTCACTGTTTGAACATTTCTGTCTAATAGATATAGAATTATAACCACCCCCAATTTGTTTCAAAAATAAGTGATTGAATGCCAGGGCCTAAAACCACACCAACAGTCTTCTGGTTTTGGTTAGCGTCAATTGTGATGAAATCTCCTGACCACTTCACCAGATTCCCTTTCTTATCAAGGAAGCTTGGATTCTGTGGATCATTTACCATCACAGCGCTCTCAGATAGTTGTTCAAGCTTGATGGTTTGTTTTCCGATGGTGAAGCTAGTCTCAGATGAGCTATTACCTCTTATTATGATTTTAGGGAACGCTAGTGAGCTACCTTGGAGCCTGAGAACACCATTTGAGGTGAGAGTTTGAACATCGTTGTTCTTCATGTATTTCGTGGGGTGACAAATAAATGTCACTTCCACAGAATACATTTTATTTTTATCTCTCTGAGTGTCAGACACCTTTGTCTGATAGCAGAACCATCTTGTGAGCTTGTTCTGTTGATTCTCAAGCCAGAAGTTCCTTTTAGAAAGGAATTGCACGAATTCAAGGACTTGCAACTCTGTTGGGTTGATGAGCTGAAGGGTGTATTTCTTTTCAATCGCTTCTCTGTGAGGATTCGACTGAACAATATATCCACTAACTCCATCATGGCTCAACAGCTTATCCTTTGACAGACCAACCTGAATTGTAGGACCTTCAAGCACAATCACATCAAATGGAAATGATGAAGTCCCAACTCCATCAATTATCAATTCGTTGTATCTTACCATGCAGGCGCTCCTCTCAATTCTTTCTGTCTTCTCAATTCAGCAGCTATCTTCTGAGATACTTTATTAGCGATCTTCTCAATATCAGCTTCTTCTCTGATGATGTTGTCAGAGATGTTGATGTTGATTACGGTTCCTTGTGGGTCCATTGTTTGGGCGATGCCCCGACCAATGGCGCTCAAGTTCCGTTCATTCAGTGGTAGGACTGCTTCTTTTCCAGCTTCCCCACCAACCATGAGACTATTCCCGTTCATGCCAAATGCTGTGGGCTTGGTTAAGATCCCACCTTTGGCATACCATTCAATGCCAATACTTGGAATCCCTTTACCTTTCAGCCAGTCCATTGGGTTCAGTGATCCGCTGGCCTTGAAGTGAGGTAGTGGGATGTGTGGCCATTTGAATTGGAAATTGAAGAAACCTTTAATTCCGTCAATGGCTTTTCCTACTAGGTCTTTGGCTCCATTGATAGCACCGCCAATGGTGTCTTTGATCCCGTTCCAGATTCCTGATGCAGTTGAGCTGATACCGTTCCAGATCCCTGAAATCGTGCTTGAAATTCCATTGAATACACTTGAGACCGTGCTTGAAATTCCATTCCAGATACCTGATAGGGTTGAGCTGATACCATTCCAAATGCTTGATGCAGTGCTTGAAATAGTATTCCAGATGTTAGATAAGATCTGAGCCATTGCATTGAATACAGATTCAGCAATGCTCTTGATACCATTCCAGATGCTTTCAGCGATGCCCTTGATGGATTCCCAAGCCCCAGACCAGTCCCCGTTGATAATTTGCATCACAGTCTTAATGATGCCTAATACCACGTTGATGGCTGTTTCTACTACGGTTTTGATGGTGTCCCAAACCGTGGAAATTACGGTTGAAATGTTATTCCATGCGGTTTCAATAAATGGTCCAAGAACATTCATGACTGTTGTCACTACGGCTGAAATAGCGTTCCAGACGGTTTCTGCTGTCTGTCTGATCAATTGTTGATTTTCATTCCACCAGCTTGTGAGCGTCCCCCATATTTGCATTACAAAATCAGAGATAGCCTTGACAACAGTGTTGATGACTGACATGATAGCGTTCCAGACGGTTTCAACAGCGGTCCTGAATCCCTCATTGGTTTCCCATAAATACTTAATAACTACTATAATTCCAGCAATTGCAGCAGCTACTGCTATGACTGTTCCAATTATTGGCAATGCAGCAGCTATCAGTCCACCTATAGTGGTTTCAGCTGCCATTGCAGCCGCTTGTAATGCGAGGAATATTGGGGACAATACCCCAGCTACTGTCACAATACTTCCAAATACAACTACAAGTTCTTTAATTGGCCCAGGTAATTTATTTACCCATTCTGCGACACTTTTAAAAAGGCCTACAAGTACATCAAGCACTGGAGCGAATGTTTCAGCAATAGATCCACCAACTTCAGCCATAACGATTTTCAAACCATTTTGGGCTGTGGTGAATTTGTCAATAGGATCCAGAGTGCTTTCATAAGTTTGAGAAACCAGACCGGCAGACACTTGTGAAGTGTAGCCTAAATCTTCCATGTTGAATTTCCCACGTTTGATTGCATCAATCATCTGAGGGGCTTTCTTAGCACCAAAGATCTCCATAGCGATTCCCATCGCTTCGGTCTCTGACTTACTGTTCTTGATGGCTTCAATGGTTTCTGTCAGACCTTGCTTCATGGTCTTTCCTTGCTTGGTATATACACCAGCGGCCTTTGTCAGCCCAGAGAGCGCTGATGATGAATCCACCCCGTTTTTCTCGAATTGACCAATAAGGGTGACTGCCTCACCAAATTCAAGACCAAGCATCTTGATTTGAGGCGCTCCATCAGTTGCCTTTTTCATCAACTCATCAACAGAAACCCCTGTATCTTGAGAAACATAGGTTACATTGTCCAGAATCTCTGTTAAGTCATCAATAGATAAGCCATAAGCTTCCATTGCTTGCTTTGATTGGATTGTTGCATTCGTGACATCTGTCCCATTTATCTCAGAGAACTTGATCATGTCTTCTGAGGTCACTTTGAGAGCGTCACCGGTCAATTTGAATTGAGTGTTGACTTCACCAACAGCATTCCCGATGGTACTGAAATCAGTAGGGACTTCAGTGGCTATGCCATTAGCAATGCCTTGCATCTCTTCAAGAGCTTTCCCACCGGCACCAGTCTTGGTGACAATGGTATCCATTCCCTCATCAATTTCCCGGAACGCATCTAGAGCGCTCTTTCCAAAATCAACCAACTTTTGACTGATCTCAGATAGTTTCTCAGAGAATTGATTCAGTAACTCAGCTTTTAGAAGCTTGTTTGTCTCTTCAAGACCACTACTGGCTTTCTTTCCTGACTCACCAATGTTTTCCATTTCATTGGCAAGCCCGTTGAAAGCAGCCTTGGACTCATTCAGTTGAGTCTCTAGTTTGTTGACTTCTGTTGAGTTCTCGCCATACTCTTGTTTTGCAAGAGCAAGCTGTTTCTCAAGATTCTCAACCTGTTGGGCGACAACCTCGCTTTGCTTCCCAATTTTCTGTTCAGCAAGTGCCAGCTTATCTGCTTCACTAGCATTGGAACCCATTTGGCTTTCTTGCAGTTTGAATGAGCTGACAACTTTGTCACCTTCGCTGGCAAGACGCTGTTGCTCGTTTTGAAGCTCTTTCAGTTGTTCACGGTTGGATTTAGTAGCATTCCCATTTCCATCTAATGCCTTATTGACATTTTCAAGCTTGTTCTCATAGCCTTTCAGGATGTTTTCCGTCTGGACGACTTCCCGTTGAAATGCACGGTATTGATCAGCACCAATGTCACCGCTCTTGAATTGAGCTTCAACTTGTGCCTGTGCCTGCCTCAATGTTTCCAATTTTTCTTTGGTGGTTGAGACTTGCTTTTGAAGGACTTCTTGCTTCTGAGCCAATAGAGTCACATTCCCTGTGTCAAATTTCAGAGCCTTGTCAATACTCTTCAATTCTTTTGCTGCTTCGATAGAAGCAGAATTTACTTTCTTCAGGGCATTTTGAAGGGGCTGTGTGTCACCACCAATCTCAATTTATCCCTTTAATATTACCGGCCATATTTCCTCCTTTCACATAAAAATATAAAGAGCGCCTAAAGGATTCTTGTGATCAATCGTCCATCTATTCAATGAACTTGACCTCAGATTCTTCCTCTCAGCACTCTATTTCTGACTAGAATGAGTCAAAATCTGACTGTGTGGCCTTGCGTGTTTCTGATTTATTTTCAGTACGCAAATTCACATAATCTGTTTGATAATCCAGAGCCATTCCAATTGAAATGTGCTTCAGATCATCAATTGTAAGCCCAGTTTCTTTACAGCAAGAAAGATAAGATTCTACTGTAAAGATTTCATCACTGGCTGATTCTGACTCATCTGGTTTTTTTTTTTGATGTCATCGTGTCGTTGATCATTTCCATTAGAATTGGAGCAATGTCCTGCAAAGGAAATTCTTCCATTTCCATGAAAAATTGTTCATAAGGCTTGATATGTGGGTTCCCTGATTTGGTGAACACCCAAAACAAGCGATTGAAGAAGGTCATGTCAAAATTAGCCAACATGTTGATGTCAACTTCATTGTTGCCATTCTCAGCCATTTGCATGATATTCTGGTTTGAGATCATTCCAAATAGATCTTGGAAGAAATCTTTCCCAAACTCACTCTTATAAGCGATAGGAGTGTAAGCATTGGTTACAAGCTCATACTCCTTTTCACTAATGGTCACACTCTTACGCATTTAAGGCCTCCTTGATTACAAAGCTTGATTAGGTTCATAGACCTTTTCAAACCATTTCTTATAAACTTCTTGATCATCCGCTGATGTGATGGAACGTTTCACAACTTGGTCACCGGGACGAGGGCTGGCATTGAAGCTCAATTCACGTTCATTCACGTTGGTTCCGTTCTTGGTAGCTGATCCGCTCGATGGGCGACTTGCTGAACAGTAATACATGACATGGCGTGTCTTGTTAGCATCGCCAGCAAATTCAAACATAAGTGCGAAGTTGGTTGTCTTCGCATCTGCTTTTTCTGTGACCACTCCTGTTGTAGAGTCTTTGATGTCGCCCAAAATTTTTGTTGCGAATGCTTCAATGATGTGTGGGACTTTGAATTTACCTTCGTAACCTTCGTTTGAGTTGACGAAGTAATAATCAATGTTATCAGCTTTCACTGATCCTGAATCCCCTTTAGGGTCCAGCGTCAATTCCATCGCTCCAGGGAAGCGGAATACTTGACCATAAGTGATCACTCCTGCTTCGCTGATTGATTGGATTGGTGCCACATGGACATTTTCAAGCCCAAATGTAACTTTGTTTTCAGTCATTTCTTTCCTCCTTAATATAGATAGACTTCATAAGACTTCACAAATAGTCTTTCTGATTCAATAAAATTTTCTTCCTGAACATCATAAAAGAGCTTGTGGTCATTCCACAGCTCTTCTAATCGTTCTTCTAGTTCCTCATCTTTTCTTTCAAAGGCCAATTCTACAGTGACAGAACGGATCTTGTATGATGCTTGATTGTCTGTCCCTGTGATAGATGGCAAGCTTTCAAAATAGACAAGATAAGGCAGCGTGGGAACATTTCCTTCCCTGAATGCCTTATAGGTGACTGGCAAGCCAGCCTGATCCAAAATATCTGCAAACTCTGACAGCTTCATCTTCCAAGCTCCTTCAATTTCTTTTCAAAATTCTCAATAGCATGATCTTCTGCCGGCTTGATGTGTACGATGCCGGAAACCCGTCCCCCGTTCCTCTTTAAGTGGCCAAATTCAAGCAAATGTGGGAGACGATAATTTGTGTTATGCACCACAAATTACCTTTCCCCATTTTTGTTTTTTTCCACGATTTGGCATACTTACCACCTTTCGCCCTTGGACTTTTTGGACTTGTGGTTTTTAATTCTTGGACGGCCTCTTCTGCTGTTTCTTCTGCTATCTTATCCACTTCTTCTTCAACTTCAGTGGAATACTCTGCTAATGCTTTAGCAATTTGACTGGCTAGATCTTGGCTCATGTCATCTTCTCCACTAAAGTCAATTCAAGGATGTTGAGGTTGATTGGATATGTCTTCAAAATCCGGTACTCTTTACCGCCAAATTCAGCAAATTCCTGATTGTTGTATTCAAAACTGTGAATGTCAACAATCAGATTTGGCCGGATGCCGACCTGATTGGCTTGGTAAAATTCGGACCGTGTAATAGATTTCTTTTTACAAAAAATTGTAGTCTTTACTTTCTCAGTCAGATCTTGCTTGAGCTTGTCCTTACCTGTAATTTTAAAACCTATCAATGTGATTTCATCATTCCACATCTCACACCTCTTTCTTGGAAGAGATTTGCAGATTGTGCAAGCGCCATTGAAGGTGACGTGGTAAATCAACACCACCTTCATAGCGATAAGCAGCAAAGTCAACAATGAACATTTCATGGTCAGCACGATCTGGAACCAATTCAACACCCAGATTGTTTGTTAATTCGCTGATGACGCTTGAGACAATCTTCTCCAGTGTTTTATCTCGCAAATTTGAAGCAATTCCTAATTTAATTTTAAGTAATTCCACTAACTGACCAGTGTCCATGTTATTCTTCCTCTTTCTTAGTTGCTTTCTTGCGCTTTGGCTTCTCTTCAGTAGCTTCTTCCACTTTTTCAGTGGTTTCTTCTGCTTCCTCAGCAGCTTCTTCCGCTTTTTCAGTAGCTTTCTTTACTACTTCATCAGTGATAAAGATTGAACCTGCTGAGTTGAAGCCTGTCAAGAGGCTTTCAACAAACTCTTGATCAGGTTCATATCCTTTGCGTGGGAAGACATCATCAATCTTATATTCATGTTGTTCCGTGTCACGCATGTCCTTGAATGGACGGATTACTGTATAGGTCATGTGATACCTCCTTACGCTACAACATCAGTGTATGTGCCAAAGAATCCAGCAGCAGCATCTACTCTCTTAACATCCAAACGGATGAAGAGTCCAAGTAATTGGCCATAGATGTCATTGTTGACCCATTTAACAGATACTTGAGAACGGTCAAAGAGTTTACAAATTCAGAAACATCACCAATGAAGAACTTCATGTCTCCTTCAGATCCAAAGACTGTATCATCTACCGGGTAGATTGTTTTGCCACCAAATGAGTAGCCTGTAGGTGATGCAACATCTGTTTGAAGCATGTAGCGACCATTTTTGTCTTTCACTTTGTCAAGTGCTGCAAACATTGATTGCGTTACAACAATACTTGCTTTGTAGATTGATTTAAGTTTCTTGTTGTAGATATCCTTGATGCCATCGAATCCAGCAGCATCTGCTTGAGTTGCTGATTTGAGGATGGTAGCGACCAATGACAATTCAGTGTTTTCACCTTGATTGAATACTTCATCTTCTACGATTGACATGATGTCATAGTCTGCATCATCAATCATTTCTTGAGATACAGGAATGTACCCACGGTAAGTCTTGATTGAGTAATCAATTTCGCTGATGCTTGGTTTTCCAAGTTCAGGATTAGCTTTCAATTCATCAGTTGAAGCCATTTTGCTGTCTGTCTTCTTGATAACTGGATATTTACCAGAACCGCTGTTTACTTTGACACGTTGAACAAGATCCAAGAGTGGATTGCGTGTCTTTTCAAGGAAGTGAGGTTTTAGCACTTCAGTTGGGATCAAAGCAGCGCTTCCAGAGTCAGTTGTTTTAAGACCTTCAATGTCACGAGTTTGACCAGTACGAATGAATTTAGCAATTGCGTCACGTTGTTCCAATTTCTTTCCTCCACGTTGCTCAACATCTTTAAATGTTGGGGCTTTCCGATTTTGTTCATCAACTTGTTTTTGAAGATCTTCAATTTCTTCTTCAAGTTTTGCTTTTTCTGCTTGTTTTTCTTCCAATTCTTTTTGGATTTCTTCAAGGCTCTTTTCAACCGTTGAAACTTCTTCTTCAGTTTCTGCACGGTCCAATTTTTCTGCTTCAATAGCAGAACGGTTGTTCAATTCTGTGATTGCTTCTTCCAATTCAACAACCTTGTTTGCTTTGGTGCGCATACGTGCGCCCAGAATCAATGCTTTATTCATAGATTGTATTTCTCCTTAATTTTCATTTTGCGTTCATTTAACGCTTCAACATTGGCACGTTTAGACATTCAAAGTCTTTCTTCCGTGCAGCAATTTCAGTCTGTGGATAGGCCGGGAATGTGCAAGGACTGACTTCAAAGATTTCAAGTTCTAGCACTGTATCAAGATAAGACCCATCTTCACGCTCAATAGTGTCCACCTTGATTGGCATAAATCCAAAACTGCATCCAACAATATCCCCACGCTGGACACGGGCATAGGCTCCCATAGCGTCTGGATCATTCCTGTTGATGATAATGTCACCATAAAGACCTTTGTCATCAACTTTGAGACTCACTGTGCTGTTTCCTGTGCGTCCTAATACTAGGTTATGATCATGGTTAAACAATGCACGGATATCAGCATTCTTGATTGCTTCTTCCACTCCTGCACGTTTGATCATTTCAAAATAGCCTGGCCACAGCTCAGTTTCTTCATCGAACCGGATGAAGTAGCCACTCAGAATCAAGTCACCAGATTCTTGTTCTTCTCGTGTCTCAAATTGAGTAGCGATGTAGGAATTACGTTTCTTCAATGGCATTTCCTCCTTCCTTGTTTAGTTTGTTCTGATTGCCTAGCTCACCTTGTGGTAGATAGTTTTCAAGAACAATAATTTCATCCATTTCAGGATCCGGAGTCATACCAACCCAATCTCTCCACTCGTTTCTACGCATTGCGGCACTGTTAGTCATTTGTTGGGCCACGGTTGAAAGCTCTGTAATGTCGTAAGAATACAGTGAACGTGGATTGAATTTGAAGTAGCGTGTTGTTGAAGTCAGTAGATCTCTTGTAAGTGTCTGAGTAATCGTTGTTGCGATGCTCATGATAGTGGTATTCACAAAGTTGTTGTATTCTTCTTTGTTGAAATCTCCCACGCCCAACACAAAAGCCGGAACACCTAACATTCCAGCTACTGTCTTCTTATCAATTTCTACTGACTCATTCAAAGCGATGTCATTCAAATTTAATGGCTTCACTTGTTCAACTTCCAGCAAAGCTTCTGGAACAATCCAAGGTTCACCGGACTGGCTTGTGGTCAGATATTTCTTAGCAATTTTCTCACGGCCTTCCACTGTTCCAAGTTCCTCGCTTGATGAATCTACCTTGATAATAAGGCTTGGAATGTTTTTTCCATTCATGAAGCCTTTCTTGGTCTGTGTAGCCATGTTCAAATTGCGAACAATATCTTTCAAGCAAATCTAAAACCGGTCCCAATATAAGGCCGGTCTGGATCTGGATTGATGGCAAAGTGGACCACTTCATCTGGATTGAAATCAGTGTCCCTGAAATGGATCATGTATGTCAGATCATTACTTTTGAACGACACTTCTGACATTGGGAACGGTCTGAGATTGCTGATGTAGTCAGTCATCGGATCATATTCCACATGTAGCACAGAATTCCCATCGCCATATAGAAGTAAATCCCGGACAATCTTGAAGATCCATGATTTCCTTGTCATGTGATCGCAAGGGTTGATGTCAATCTTACGGGCTAACCCGTCCTTGATTCGTACATCACCAGATTCTGTGTTTTCCATTAGCTGTATTGTCATGTTTGAAACCATGTCAGCAATTTTATTGACTGCCATGATCACATCTGGATTCCTTGCTAGTGGAATATAGCCATCTCCATCATACATGATGCCCAGATCTGAATTCCCAAAGCTTGTGAACATCGTTTGAGACTTGCCACGCTTGAATAATTTGTCAAAGATTCCCATTTTTCTCACCTCCTTTCTATCTAATCAAAGTAAGCCATCACATTCTTATTCTTACCAAGGTTAGCAAGCGCCTGAATACAAGCGAAAACACTCGCATCAAACAAGTCAATTCTTGCTGTACCGCCATCCCCGTCTAATTTCTCATACTGGACAGCATCATCTACTTTCTCGATGGCTCTGACATTGCTGACACAGTATTCATAAGCATCCGAATGTACATAATAAAATTCTTTATTCTTCACTTTCAATTCAATTCTTCTGAATCCCTCTGATTTCAAATAGAATAGCTGAGGTTGGTCAATCATTTTGAATTTGGCTTGTTTCATTTTGAGCATGAACTCTCTACCAAATTTCCTATCCATACCGACAGCAGCAATTTTGAAGCCTTTCTGTCGCATTTCTATGAACCATTTAACAATGTCATCATAGAGAACGGTTGGAGTGTTGCTCATTGTCAGCCATCCATCTGATTGCCATCCAAATAGTGGGATGCCATCATCATTGGCTTTCTTCTGAGCATTGACACGAGGGAAGAAAGCGTGTGTGATACAGATATCAACATCTTTTTCACCATCGTTGTATACACCATAAAGAGCAGCAGCGGTCAAGTCATGCAGTCTTGAAAGGTCAGCTCCTCCATACCAGCGAATAGGAAGCCTTGCAAGCTCCTCAATGGTCCAATCATAACAGTCATCACTAGCAATGAACTCATCTGGATTGAAATAAGCGTTCATTGAGTTAGTGAAAACATTCAATGTCTTATTGAAGAACTCATTTCTGGTCTGTGGATCATTCAAGGCCTGTTCTGCTTCTTCTTTGAGGGCCTTGAGTGAGACAGTCACACCCCATGAAGGATTGGCCATCTTCAACACATTCTCATCCAAGTAGTCTCCCACATCTCCATCTGTTGCCTGATTGGCTTTGCAGATGAAAATGAAGAATGAATCATCTTTGACCAACTCTTTCAGGACCTTCTGACAATATTTCAGACGGTTAGCAAGGAAGCCTGTTGGAATGTCCCCTGCTGTAGAGATAACAAAAAGCATACTGTTCCGGTATGCTGACATTGTTTTCTTCATAAGACCGTATTTCTTGGAATTTCTCATTGTATGGGCTTCATCTAGGATGATGACATTACCATTGAGAGAGTCAAGCCTGCTTTCATCATTGGCCAGTGCTTGGATAAAGAATGAACCCTCCTCGCCAAAATTGGCAGTGATTGAGTGTTCTTGGTTGTTATCTTTGATACGGATGTTCCTGTCATTCCATCGCTCAACATTGAACCTCAAGAATCCAAAGGCTTCCAAGGCTTGCTTGACAGAATTGGCTACAATATAGCATTTGAACCGCTATCTGTATCAAGAATCTGATAGGCCAGAGCGATTGCAGCCGTGAAGGAAGTTTTGCCATTCTTTCTGGCAAGCATGATCAAGGCTTCTTTGAAGCGTCTTTCATTTGTTCCCTTGATATAGAAGCCAAAGAGATTGACTACAACAAAATGTTGCCACGGTTGCAAAAGTAATGGCTTATTACGGATAGAGACCGCAAACATATCATCACCCTGCTGATGGACAATTGTATGTTCAATGAAATGAACGACAAAATCAACCATGTCTTCATCCATCTCAAACTCTGGATTATCCAAGTCTCTCAGGAAGCGTGATGCTGCCAAAATGTTCTCTTCACAATGCTCTTCCTGATGGTCCAGAACGTGTTGAGCGTATTCTTTGGCTTTCTCCACGTTACCCATCAGATTTCACCCGTTTCTTCTTGATTTGGTCCTTGAATTTTAGAACCTCAGTAAGAACTGATCCATTATCTTGCTCTACCACTTCACCCAATGACTTAGGATTCATCATCAATTGGTTTGAATAGCTGAGTATATCTTTTCGTAGAATTTCCATTGCTGTTAGGATGGGGACCTTACGTTCATTCTCAGCTCCTGCCTTGTTAACGTAGACATCTGTGACAGGATAGCCCATATCAGCATAGTCCTGAGCAAGTTTCTGATACTGAAATAACATTCCTGAAAAGATGTCAATGATCATGTCGAATTCTTTGCGATAAGTCCCAAGCTCTTTCATCTGTTTGATGACTTTTGACTTGATAGATTTAGCTGTGACTGGTTTTGCCAAAAACTAGGCCTCCTTCCCAAAATCCCTTTAGTTTTTATCCCCTTTTTGTCTGGAGGCCTCCGACTTGGAAAAAGTTCCCTTCACCGGTTCCCAGACGATCGAAAAAAATTTTTTTTTCGATGGGGGATAATCGAAAAAAATCAAAAAAATTGAAAATTTGAAAAAAATATGATTTTTACAAAATTTCGTTTTTTTGATTTTTGTAAAAATTTAAAAAAATTCCTTTTTTTCGTTTCTTTTTGCCAGAAAAATTCCTTGACCAATAACTTTATCATTAGTTCTGTCGTGAAAAAGTATTGTGTCGTTTGTTGGTAAGCGGCAGACAATTCCATTCTTGGAATTCTAATTCAGGATATTCTGATACTGGAAAAATATGATGAACCATTTCAGCCGGTTCTGATATTCCATATCTCAAACTCTCTTGACATAGATAATTATATTTTCTTAAGATCTTATCTCTGAACTTCTCCCACTTCTTTGTCTTCAAAGAAGGTCTGACAATTTTGTTATACATTTAATCCTCCTCACACAAAAAGGACAGACCAAACTGATTGGCTGTCCCTCTCATACTTGAAAGCTATGCTATCATAATATTTTATTTTAAGTGAGAAAACAAGAGCTTATTTTCTCATCTTTTTTATAATTGTGTTCCTTCCCATCGCACAAGGATTCCTGAAACGGTTGAGCTGAATGTTTCATCTTTACAAATTGAATATCCTACAATCTCATATTTCAAACCCGGATTATTCTTGATGTCCTTGTTCAATTCATTTACTGCACTTTTTAGTAACGGAATATCTATATATTCCTTTATCGTCATACTGTTGTTCATTTCTTTTCCTCAACTTCCTTCGGTCTCAATCCTATAAAATGATATTCTAGTGTTGGGTTCTCGAAAATGTTCCCAATGATTTCAGCTTTATCCAATACATCTGGTTCATAAGGTGAAATACAATCTGGGTCCATGACATTTAGACATTCAAGATAGAAACCATTTCCAGAGAGTACTTCCTTTTCTTCATAGTAGCGATACTTCCCGAAGCGGACAATAGCTTTGATGGAATCAATTTGAAGGACATCCCCTTCATAAATTTCCTTACCTTTTTTATCAACCGAACCTGTTGATTGACTTACTGTGTCTGGTCTTACTAGATCCCAAGAGCCAATAGTTATGTATTGTTCATTCGCCTCTATAACTTGATTGATAATAAATGCTTCTCTTCCATCTTCAATCAAATATCCATATTTCCAGTTATCTTCCTCATTTGGCTCAGCAGATAGCCCTCTAAACTTCAGCTTCATTCTTCTACCTCCTCAACTTCAATTCCGGGACAATTAAACACCCATCCGAATTCGGCGTCTTCGAGTTGTTTTCTGGTGTGTTCTGTACGAAATTTCTTGTCTAGTTTTATCGACGATAACGTCCAAGCGTTAAGGTGCTTAATCAAGGTTAAGTAACTATATGAATCTTCAATGAATTTAAACCTTACATAATATCGCTTTTCTTCTTCAATCGTGTAGCTGTCAAGCCAAGCTCTGGCATATGTATCACTATTGTCACGGATCCACCTCAAAACCTCTTCATGGTCACCCTCAAAATCTTCAATTATAGCCTGTCCATAGCATGTGAAAGGGTTAGTGCTTCCATAAAGCGTTCCCCCACAGTTTTTAAAATACTCAATCCAATCAGCTATGATCTGAGGTATAGCCACTTTCTTTTCAAAATGAATCAAACTATTCGGGATTGCTACTGTGAGATCATTTTCCAATTTGACAGTTGATCTCATTAATCTTTCATCTAGTTCAGTTCTATCAAGAACTTTTACTTTTAAGATTGCATCTTTTAGAGTCATATTTACCCCTCACTTTCACATATCTTATATTTTGTTAAGCTCGCCTTGTTTCTGAAATCCTTTTAGGATATGGCTTTCATTCGCTTCTCTTTTTCTAGCTTATGCCTAACTCATTATGTTAATGTCAAAATTATAAATTAAATAACAAAGTTTCTCAAAGCATCATCTAATTCAGCTTGTTCAATTCCAATGTATCTCAGTGTTATCGCTGGAGACGAATGATTGAACATCTTCTGTAGTGTGCCTACATCCTTTGTCTTATTGTAATATTTATATCCAAATGTTTTACGCATCGTGTGTGTTCCCACATTGTCAATGCCCAATTCTTCAGCAGCTTCATGGATGATCTGGTAGGCTCGTTCACGAGTGATTGCCTTATTTCCTCCTTGCCTGCTCTTGAATAAGAAATGATGGAATGGCTTCCCTTCAACATACTTCCTCATTTCTCGCTTTAGCTCTTTTGTCATTCTACGGGAAATCTGTTTGCCAGTTTTTCTTTCTCGTAGCTTGATGTGCCATCCCTGAACATCTTTGACTTTGAGTGTGAGGATGTCACCTACACGCAAGCCTGTATTGAGACCAGTGATGAATAGCATGTAATACATTTCATTCCATTCTCTCAGATAGTCTTTCATCGCTTGGATGTCATCTGTGTCTTTTATGGGTGAGACCTCTTCCATACGCTTCCCCCTCTCTATATTAAAATTGATTTTCATAAGGAATTGGGAGTGCAGGAATCGAACCTGCAACCAATTGATTAAAAGTCAATCGCTCTACCATTTGAGCTAACTCCCTAACTACTATCATGAACAAGATTATAGTATTTTATTTTGTGTGAGAATACAATATCTTATATTCTCAATTTACAAGATCCCTTTTATTGCAGCGTAAGTTTCAAGAATATGCCTACGCTTTCTATAAATTGTTGAACTACTGAAGAATTTTTTCTCAGCTATTTCTTCCCAATCTAGACCAGGCTGCCCCCATCTCAAGTAGAAAATTTCAAATTGTTCTTCAGTGAGTTTCTCTATAAGACATGATACTGTTTCTTTGAAGAGTTCCAGATTTTTAAGTGTTACATCAGTAGCATATTTCATAACAATATTTTCCGTTGGCTTACTGATTTTATTGGTTCTAATCCCTAGTACGATGTCATCACTAGTATTTGATTCTAGTTCTGACTTCCTATTTCTAATTTCTGTATTAATAAATCTAAATCTTCTCAGTTCATCGTCTAGCTGTTTCAATTTTCCGCTACTCATTCTTTTCATCAAACAACCTCTTTAACGTAAATTTCAACTATTCCTTTTCCTTTTAATTTTTCACAGTGAGCAAGTGCTTCATGTCTTGTTTCAAATTCAGCTTCAGTGTATTCAGCTAAGTGTTTAGGATCAATCCAACTTGAATGACCCTGATATTTTCTTACAACATACATTTTCATTTCTTTTTCCTACTTCTGTAAATAGCAACTGATGCCCACAATAAGCCAGTGAGCCAAATACAAGTTAACAACAAATAAATAAAATTTTGAAATTCCATAACAAATCCTACTTATCCCATATCATTTTAGCTACCACTAAAATCAAAATAGCAATTACTAGATCAGCTATTGCAGGCAGAAAGACGTAGAACCAGCTCCAAGAGATTACACCTAACAATTTCAAAGCTATTAATAATAAGGTTAACCAACTAATAAATCCCATCAATCCACCTCTTCTACTTCAAATAGCGGATTATCAAACACTTCACCAAAACCAGCATCTTCAAGCTCTTTGCGTGTGTGATGTGTTGTTATGTGCGCATATTCTTCAGCGCCACCGATGATCCAGTTCTTAGAGTTCCCAACGCAATTTAGATAACACGATTCCCCACGAATTAGTTTTAACTTAACCAAATATTTCTTTTCATCCTCATCCTTGTAACCGTCCAGCCAGTAACGGGCTAAAAAATCCATGTTGCCCTCTTTGTATAACCATTCTGAAAGTTCTCCATTCTCGTAATGCTCTATGGAACCAAATACGTCTTGCAAGTCCCAATCATTATCTTTGGCATGTTTAATATAATCTATCGCAACCTGTGGAAGTTTGACTTCCTTAGCTTGATTTAGTTGCTCAATAAGTTTAATAACTTCATGTTGTCTCACAAGCGCAATTTTAGAGATAGTCGTTGCAAAAACTGGCATTTCTTTTATCTTCTTGATCAATTCTTGCTTATTCATTCTTCAAATCCTCTTCTTTCACAAATGAGCCATCAATCCATTTACCTTTCCGATCTTTGATTTCGTTATAGGCTCCAGTGAAACATTCTAGAAATTCATAACCTAATATATTGCTGATTGATTTCAAGTAAGCAACAATGCGCACAAGGTTATGACGACACATTTTTTTACTTGCTAAATCTTGAGATAGCTGAAACTCTGAAATGTTAGCATTTAGCAATTTGAAACAGTCCATTGCTTCTTTTCGTCTAATATTATTAGCCTCTTCAAAGATGCTCTGTACATCCTCTTTGATCAGCAATGCTAAACCTACAACTACTACAGCACAATCACCAATGCTGTCTTTTGTTAGTGCTTCATTCTTTTTCAAGAATCCTGCACATAACTCACCAAATTCCTCACTTAATTTCAATGACTGCTTATCTAGCCGGCCCCCGTTTTCTAGATCTCGATCAATAAACCATTTTTTTACTTTGTTTAAAATTAAATTTTCCATTTTTACCTCTTTCTATTTTTTTATGAGTTTTAAATTACCAATTTCTTTGCCTCTTCTATTTAGATCTGCATAGAATTTCAATAGCAATTTATCTTTCCCTGTGATTTTGCTTAATTTCTTTAATGAACCAGTACATAAATAGCGCCCGTTTTCATAGAGCTTATAATCAGCCAACTCATCCGCATCACCCATGAGAGAGTTCTCTCTGATTTGAAAATATTGGCAAATCAGTTGTATGTGATGTTCGTGTACTTTTATTTTGCCAGTTAATAGACTGCTTATTGTATTCATTGAGTAGCCTATTTCTTCGGATAATTTTCTAGCTGTTAAGTTACGGCTTTTCATTAAGAGCCTGAGTTGCTCTTTAAAATGTTCTATCTGATTTTTGGTGTAGCCTGCCATGATACATTACAACTCCTTATTCAATTTCTACTGGATAGAATGTACCGAATGACTTTCTTAAAGCATTTCCTACCTGTATAGCAACCCCACGAGATACGAACTTCATGGCTTTAGTTTCATCAGAAAATGAAACATCTAAGCCAGTTGCCCCAACCACTACAGATTTTATAAATGGTTTTGCTTGTTTTGATCCATGTTTTAAAATAAACATTACTTACCATCCTTTTCTAATTTCTGTAGCATTTTATTTTTCGCTTCCTCCAAAGCTTTTTTCTCTTGATCACTTGTTTGATTGGTGTAATTTGGTTTTGACCATTCTGGAACATTTGATTGTTGCTTTGTTGGTTGTCCTTTTGTTTTACTTTCCTGAAACTTCCGTTCTCGTTCGTTTACTGCTGCAATTGATAATAATCCATCATTTTTCCAATTTTGTAAAATAGCTCTAATATAGCTGAAATTTCTTTTACCATTGTCAGCGGCTAAACTGATAGCTTTTAAAACTACATCTGGTTCCATACCATCCAGAGTGATGAATTCTTTTAAAGTTTCAAATTGGATTCCATCAATTGGTGAAATACGAGACTGATATTCATCTACGATGATTTTGAGCGTATTTTTCTCTAAATCTTTCTCTATATCTATCTCTATTTCTTTCTCTATCTCTATCTCTAACTCTGGTGGATGTTCGTCCGACATTTGTCCGGACAAATGTCCCAACAATAATTTTTGTTTTTCCTTTTCAATTCTTCTGCGATAGTCACGCTTTCTATCAGCTTCTGTATTCGATTTCCCAATAAATGATTCAATATCTAGCATAAAAATGGCACCATTATCCAAAACATCAATCAGGTTCATTTCCTTGAAAATGCTGACAGCTTTTTCTACTACTGCCACAGGATGCCTTGTTATTTTTGAAAGCATTTCAGAATTGAATGGGATTCGATCATTGAACATCAACTTACCATTGTTTTTCAATGACCTCAGATAGAGTTTGATCAAAATGTTAGAGTATAGAAAACCATCTGGCATGCTTTCCAAAATAATCATTTCATCACTGTCATAAAAATTTTCTTTCACTCTCAGATAGTAGTATTTCTTATTATCTGACATTTCATTCCTCCGTTCTAGAATGGTAAATCATCATCAGGGATATTCATTTGATTACTCTCAAATGAAGGAGGCATTTGCTCATCCATAGAGTTCCGGTTGGCTGAATTGTCACGCTTTTCTAAGCTTCTGAAACTATCAATAACAACTTCAGTGACATAGACACGTTGACCTTGCTGATTCTCATAATTACGGGTTTGGATATGGCCAGTGATTGCTACCAGATTTCCTTTCTTGATCCAGCTTGCGAAGTTTTCCGCTAATTTTCGCCAAATCACGCAATTGATAAAATCTGCATCATATCCACCATCTTGATTTTTAAAATTTCGATTTACAGCAAGTGTGAATTGTCCAACCGCTTGATCTTGAGGTGTTCGATGTAGTTCTACATCACGAGTTAAACGCCCGATAAGTACAACATTATTAATCATTTTTGCCTCCAATCAATGCATCTGTCTTTGACAATGCCTCTTCTACCTTTTTCGATGCCTCTAGCTGAAGCATTATAGCCTTCTCTTTCTCAATCAACCAATCCATGTGAACCTTTGCTTTCTCCAAATCCTCAATCCCATTTTTTTTGCGATAGCGAAGGAGGTATTTTAGGGTATTACCCAAATGATATCCTGTTAACTGTTCATCATTCATGAAATTGCGATGAACATCAATTGCTTCTATGCCATTCCGGCCTTGGTAATGTTTTGGATTTTTTACATTGTCGTTCATAGTTCAGACATTCCTTTCACTGTTCTTTTTTGATGAATTTCTGACATTCTCTTATTCCACATTTCACGCTGATATTTTGCTGATTTGTAATGCTGCATTTTGGCTTTTTGGCGAATGATTACTTCACGCATCACAAAGATTGCAAATCCTGAAAGTAAAATGTATGTTACAAAAGCTACTGCTAAAATAATTTCAATTGTTGTCATTTTCTTCTACCTCTTTTGTTTCTTTTTGTGGGAACAGTTCCCAGTTGAATTTGTTAATCATCACATCTTGAGCCTTATTGGTCTCTTTGATTTTTTCGATACTTTCGGCCCAATGACCTGTACTTTCAAAATTCATTTGGACAGCATTGTCTAGATCCTTGATGTGTTGTTCTTGATCGTATATGATTTTTATTGTTGCGCCTGCAAATAATAAGAATAGTGTTGTAAGTGATAAAACAGTAAGTTTTAATTGTTTTAAGCTCATACTCTAATCACCCCATCATTCTTAAAATTCAGAGCCATTTGATGAAGTTTATCTTCAAATTCGTTATCTGACAGTTTCATCAATTCTGCTTTTTCTTCTACTTTCAGCGGACGGTTGGCATCTTGCCAATCCATCATTTTCAATAATTTTTTAATTGGATCCATTTCAAAATCCTCTCTATTCTTTATTTTTCTTTTGTTCTATAGCTCTTAAAATTATTTCATGAGCTATATTTTTAGTAAGCTTTCTAGTTTGATTAAAGCTTCTCTATAAGTCTCTGATTGTTCAATTAGCCAGTCAGACAATTCTATAATTTTATCTTCAAAATCCATCTCAAGACCGATGACCTTTCTATATTATTTTGGTAATTTACTACCGACAAAAACGATTAAATAAGACCTCTTACTCCTTATGAAAATCGTGTGTCAAATATCCAAGAAAGGAGGACAACTTATGACTTTTGATTTTTCAGGATTAGACAAAGTGTTTGATGAACTCAATCAGAAAGCTGAGCAATTAAGTGGTAGCTATGATTTTGATGAAATTTTCCCAAAATCATATATGCAATCAGTAAGTAAATATGACTCAATAGAGGACTTTTTAAAGGCAAGTCCAGAGACTATTACGAATGCTGAAGAGTTCGAAAAAGCTGATGAAGCGGTTCTTGATGTGTTTGTATCAGAGAATACGAATTTCTCAACATGGCAAGAAATGCTTAATGATGCTAGTTCTCGATTTGTTGTGGAGAAACTGAAATTTTAATTTCAAATTGTTCTAGCCGAGTAATTACTTCTTGCAATTCCTTGGCTTTTTTTGAAACTTCGTTCAAGATTTCATTTAATTCATTTTGATCATCTAAAGTAATATTAATTTTCGTCATTATTTAAACCTCTTATATTTATCTAAATAACGATATTGTTTTGAATAAATTGATCTAATTCATTCTTATCAATTCGTTTCGTTCCATCTATTTTGTAAAGATTCAATCCCATCTTGATCCATTTTCTGATGGTATTTGAACTACAATCCGCATAGTGTGCTGCACTTTCTAGTGACAGCCAACGCTTTTCTGCTATCTCCTGGTCTAAGAATTCAGTGAAAGATTCTTTAAATTGAGTTCGGACCACTGTTCTTATTCCGTTTTCAAATTCTTCACTTAGAATATTCATTGCTAACTCCAATTTGTGATATAATTTAAGTAGTTTCTTTTGTTGAGCGCCTGACTTCTGTTAGGTGCTTTATGCGTTGTACGCATTCAATTCCATGATTTTCATTTTAGTGTTGGTGCTTGGTTCCCAAGTCATCCAATAGGCAAGTGCTGCTTCTGCGAATTTTTTTGGCAGTAAGTCATAGCGACTGATATTGAAATGATCCTTGAAATCAATCTCAGCTTGTCTGAAGACTGATTGGGCGAATATCTTATCTGCATAAGCTGGACTGTCGATTCCACCAAGGCAAGCAACTACTCTAGCCTTGCGCTTCTTCAATAGCGACTGAGCATAGCTTGGATGAATTGGTTGTTCATTCTTGAGATAGTCGATATCTTCAATCATGCTAGCCTGTTGCTCACGCAGTTTCTTTTGTCCAGTAAAGAGAGCGATGAAGGCATCCTCATCTAAGTCTTCTCGAATGAATCCGCCTTGTCTGCGAATAGCTGGAAGAACTTCTGATGTTACCCATCGTTTAAATTCTTTTGCTTGAGGTAATTTACTGGATAAGATAAGAGAGTAAAGACCGGATTCGTTAATAATGATAGTATTTTGTGTTCGCCCTAGATTGTCGGTGAGTCCGTATTTCACGGAGTCATCTTCATCAACGTGCCGAGAAATTGCATCCAGAGGTTTAGCATATCCTAGAATATCTGCTACATCCTTCCCGACAAACCAAGGTTCATCATCAATTGTCATAGTACGGACTTCTTGCCCGTGAAAATTAAAAATCTCATTCATTTTATTCCTCCATCAAGTCGCTGATTGAGACACCAAGATATTTAGCGACCTTATTCAATGTTTGGGAAAGCGGAATGCTCGAATTCCATTTTCTGATGCTTCCATTGCTAAGGTCCAGATCTCTTTCTATTCGATAAATAGAAATATTGTTTTCTTTTGCTATTTTTTTAATTTTGTCATATAACATCTTTTTCTCCTTTCTTTGGAAAATTTTATAAGAAAATTATCTTTTTTTATTGACAAATAATAGAAAAATATTCTACTATTAGGGTATAGAAAAGAACACTATTAAATAGGTTTTTGATATCTACTGTCTTGGCGGACCACGTTGATATGTTTAAAAACTTATTTATAGCTTTGAAATTAACTTACAAGAATAGTATAATAGAAAAATTTTTCCTCTTGTCAACAGATAAAAATAGAAAAATTTTACATTTTTTTGTAAGTTTTTTTTAAAAAAAGGAGGAAAAAATGAGTCTACTTGATAGAATCAAGTTGTTAGCAGCTACTCATCAGATGACTATGGCTGAACTAGAAAGAAAATCTAGATTTCAGCAATGGTAGTTTAAGGAAATGGGGAAGCTCTATGCCTAGCGGTGACAAAATAGAAAAAGTTGCTGATTATTTCAATGTCTCTACAGACTACTTATTGGGAAGAACTAATAACCCGAATATCGCAAACAATGGTGATGCTTCTGCGCCATTGGATCTGCGTGATATTGCGGCTCAATCCATGCTGTTTGATGGAAAACCACTTACAGAAGAAGATATTGATTTCATCACTGCTGTTCTTGAGGCTCATTTAAAAAATAAATAGAGGTACATTATATGACAGTACAAGAGCTTTGTGCCAAGGAAGGTGTGAATCTCTGCTACTTTGATGGAAGCAACTGGCACAGCCCTGGCTTCTTCAATCCTACGTTGAATGTTCTAGCACTAGACATTAATTTGTCAGTAGAAGATCAAAAACAAGTAGCTCTTCATGAATTAGGGCATAAAGAACATACTCCTATTCAGTATGAGCTGAATAGGGAGCTTTTGCAATTACAAGCTGACAGAAGCATGATTCATCATTTGCTTGAAGAAGAATTAAAGCTAATGGATGATATTAGGGATTTTTAATTATCTTCATTTTATGGAAAAAAATACAGTCTGAAGACCATCGCAAATGAAACGATGGTTAAAGATGAGTTTAATTCACTAATTAGTTAAATAGGAGGATCTAATGAAAAAAAGTAAGCCTTTTTTTATAAACAAGTTTGGTTTATAATATTTATTATTTTGGTTGTTATTGGCGGTATAAGCTCTCTAACTAAACCAAAATCAAAAACCACAAGTAGTGCAGAAAAGTCTGCTACTATTAAAAACAACACTTTTAAAATGACAGATAAGCTTGGTGAAGAGTTTGCTGTTTATCTGCGAGAAAATGCGGAAGTCTTGGACAATGGTGATAAAAATCGAATTTGTTACAGGTGGAAATGCTACTGCTGTTTCTGTCCGTGTTGGAGAATCGTGGAGCGCTGAAAGCGCAAGTCGTAAAATCTATCTTGCTAATTCATTTCTTAAACAAAAAAATGAGCTGTTTAAAAAATGGGCGGCAGAAAATAACTATGAAGTTAACCTAAATAAAGATAACCCAGAATTAATAGTTAAAGTTTCAGATGCAGATAAAACAACAATTGCACAAGAGCATAGTGGCAAGATGAAGATACTTAATAATTAAGTAAGCAAAAAAATCCCCACAATCGCCTGCAAGCTAAAAATGTGAGGATGTGCTGTATAGAAAGAATGGCATTAAAAAAAGCCCTCTTTACTATACCCATTTTAACAAGAAATGAGGTAAAAAAATCAATGATCAAAAAAATATAAAAAAAGGCGATGGTTTCGCCTACTATTTTAAAAGCCTATCATGGAATTGATCCTTTGACTGGCAAGAAGATTATAACTCTTAGGCGTGGTTTTAAAACCGAACGTGAAGCTAGACTTGCTGAAGCTAAGTGTTTGGCTGATTATGAGAAGAAAACCTTTAGAAGCAGAAATACAACTACTACTTTCAAACAGGTATATGAAACTTGGAAAGAGCATTATAGAAATACAGTTAAAGAATCTACCTATGTTAGCCAAATTGACAAAGCTGACAGACTTATTATCCCTCATTTTGGAGATAAGCCCATAAATAAAATTACTCTATCTATGTGCCAAGCTCAGGTCAATAAATGGGCTGAGGATTATAAGAGATTTTTTTGGGATCATCAGCATTGCTAATCAGATATTTGATTATGCAATATCTATGGAATTAATTGATAGCAATCCAATGAGAAAAAAACTCTAAAAACCAAAAAAAGAACAAAGAAAGATAAGGAAGAGCTTGAACAATTCTATAATAAAGAAGAACTAAAAAAACTTTTTTTCGAAATGGTCCAGGAACTTGATGATATAGAAATGCTCACTTTCTTCCGTTTATTGGCTTTCACAGGAATGAGGAAGAACGAAGTAGGCGCATTAAGATGGACTGATATTGACTTAGAGAGTGGGCAACTAAAAGTTAATCAAACACTAGCAAAGGGAGAAAACAATAAAATCATATTTCAAACACCGAAAACGAAAAAAAGCCAGCGAACAATATCGCTGGATCCAAAGACTATTGATATTTTGAAAGATTGGCACAAATACAGTACAAAAGGCTTATTATTTAAAAATGAAACAGGCAGCCCTAAAAGTATTGTGCATGTCAATAACTTGCTGAACCGAGTTTGGAGAAGGTACCCTGATTTCAAGCGTATCACTCCTCATGGATTCAGGCATACACATTGCTCCCTACTGTTTGAGGCTGGAGCAACTATCAAAGAAGTCCAGGAACGACTAGGACATGAAAATATACAAACAACGATGGACATATATGCTCACGTAACCCAAAAAGCAAAAAATGAAGTTGCTGACAAATTTGCTTCCTACATTGGTTTTTAGAATATGGGTATCACCGTGGGTATCAAAACAAAAAAACAGGCTATCCGAATATATCGGAAAGCCTTATTTTATGCTATCTAAAGCAATTATTTTGCGATTGGGTAAACAGAAACTTGTTTTTTATCGCGACCTTTACGTTCGAAGCGTACTACGCCTTCAACTTTTGCGAACAAAGTATCGTCTCCACCACGTCCAACGTTCACACCTGGGTAGATGTGTGTACCGCGTTGACGGTAAAGGATAGATCCACCTGTTACAGTTTGTCCATCAGCTGCTTTAGCTCCAAGACGTTTTGCTTGTGAATCACGTCCGTTTGATGTAGAACCTCCACCTTTTTTGTGGGCGAAAAGTTGCAAGTTAGCAAGATTCAATTTCAACATAATTGTTTTCCTCCATGTTAGTTTTCTGTGATAACTCTTGTTTGGATGAACTCCGATGAGTTCTCCGATAAGTTTGCCATCCCTAAGAAAAATGATTCAAAGAATAGTTGGGTCATTTCTCTTTGATGAGGTGGAATGTCTGTCGGGATTGTAACCCGCATGAAGCCACCCTCTTCTTCGTTTAATTCTAGTTCCGGTTCATAGCCTGCAAATTTCTCAACAGAGTTGACAAAGTTAATGGCAAGCGTAGAAACCGATGCACACACGACATCAAAGCCGTATTCGCCACTTCCAGCGTGCCCAGTGATTTCTGCACTCCTCAGCTCGCCATCTTCGGCTCGTTCAAAGACTGCTTGTATCATGTGTTCTCCTAAAAATTAAGCGTTGATAGCGTTGATGACAACTTTAGTGTAAGGTTGACGGTGACCTTGTTTACGGTGGCTACCTTTTTTAGGTTTGTACTTGTAAGTAACAACTTTCTTTTGTTTTCCTTGTTTTTCAACAGTTCCAACAACAGTAGCTCCTGAAACAAGTGGAGTTCCGACAACAGTGTTTTCACCACCAACAAGAACAACTTCGTTAAATGTAACTTCTTGACCAGCTTCAACGTTCAATTTTTCAACGTAGATTGCTTGACCAACTTCAACTTTAACTTGTTTTCCGCCAGTTTTAATGATTGCGTATGTGCTCATTATGCACCTCCTATGTATTTTTGGGTTTCCCCATATTTTTTTGTGAAGACTCGCCTAGCATCGTGGGGCGAACCACTTAAGCTCATCAGGATGAGCAACGATGATCGAGCGGTTGCACAGGCATGTGCATAGTCAACTCTCTTAGTATATCACTTCTATCAGCCAAAGACAAGCATTTTTTTGTCCCTTGAAAACGGATTTTCTTTTAAAAATTTCTCTTAAGTCTTTAAAAAGAATTAAATGGCTACAAAAAGGCTCTTGGCTATCTTTTTAAAAAAACTATTTACGATTCTTTTTTTCTTCTTTTTGTTTGCTCCTTTGGTGAATGATGTCAAGCATCATAAAACTCATGGAGCAATTGGATCAGTTCTTGCTGTTGTTCTAGTAAGTTCTGACCGATAGTGGTTGATTGAATGAGGGTACGGTCCTCCAGGTCTTCGATCACCTTCTTCAAGGAAGTTTGCTCAAATGGCGAATCTACAACCTTTTGAATATCTTGGAAGGGCTGATGGGTGACCAGTTGAAAACCATAAGAATTATTAAGGAGTGAATAGCCTGCTGTACCTGTCTTCTTTTGATATGCTTCGCATAGCCCCCCATCAATGACAAAGAGCAGACCTTCACCCCGAATGGGAGATTCTCCTTTTCCTGTCTTAACCGGTGTATGGCCATTCACAATACGAGATAAGTCCGTTTCAAGACCAAATTCCTCTAAAATGATTTGGCAAATCTTTCTTGAATTGCGATAGCTAAAATACTCATTTTCTACTTCCTTATGCGTTTCTGCCTCCTCAATAAAATACCGTTCAAAGGTCGTCATCTTATCCTTCCCAAAGAGGGGAGATAATGGCCCTCGCCAGCAATACCATACCAAATCTGTTGATAGGTCATCCCCAACCTCTTTGTTTTTTGCTGCAAGGCGAATATGGTATTCGAAAAAGTCTAGTAATTCTTTCCCAGCATACTGGGCTTGATGAAGAACTAGAGGTTGAAATTCCCCAGAAGGTTTTAAGGGAATACAGCCGTGAAACAGCAAGTGATGATTGTAAACCTTATACATGGAACCCTTTTTCATTAAGAGCTCCATATGTTTGGCCATTTTTGGAGATCCTTGGAAGGAAGCCAACATGCTATCCACTATTTGTTTTTCCTCTATGCTTAATTCAGAAGGGTTTGCCCGATCTATGGTTTGGAAGCAGGTGTTTTGCAAGGAATAGCTGTTCCCGTCTATGGTAATGGAGTTCTTCCAATAATCAATTTTATCCAGGAGGATTTGATTGTCCATCTGAAATTCTGGCCGTCTCTTCATCAATTGAGTTTCTACCTTAAATTGGAGAATGGCTAGCGCTTGATGGACCTTTTCCAGTTGCAATATTTCTTCAGCTGTAAATTCCTCCGCCCTTGTCCCTAGGATGGGCCTAAACTTAGGATTGGCTTTGTAGGTTTTATCCGCAAATAAGGTTAAAGAACGAATGTTTAAGCCGTAAGCTTTTTCGATATCCCATAAGTAACCGTATCGTGCTGCAATGCGCAATACATTCAATAAACATGCCTCGGAGCCAAAGTAAGCCCCCATCCAAATGATATCGTGATTGCCCCATTGAATGTCTAAAGAATGAAAATCAAGGAGCTCATCCATTACCTGGGCACTTCCAACCCCTCTATCAAAAATATCTCCTACCACATGCAGGTGATCAATCAATAAGCGACGAATACTTCTGGCAATTCCCAAGATAAAGGGATCTGCTTCTCTTAGTTCAATAAGATAACTTAAGATAGTATGGAAATAAGAATGTTTATCAGCTAGTGTAAGATCACTATAGATCAGTTCTTCTATGATATAGGCATATTCCTGAGGCAAGGCCTTTCTAAGTTTGGAACGGCTATATTTAGCCGCTACAAAACTCAATAGAGTTAAGAGCTGAGAAATCGTTGATTTATACCACTCTTTCTCCTTATTCACTTGTTCCAAAACCCTTTCTGGATAAGATACGAGAGCTGACAGTGTATTCTTTTCCTCTTGTGTCAATGAAGCTGCAAAGCAGTCATTGATTTTTTCATTTAAAATTCCAGCACAACTCCTCAAAATATAATCAAAAGCTGCAAATTCTCCATGAATATCACTAATGTAAAGCTCTGTCCCTTTTGGTAGGTTTAAAATGGCCTCAAGATTAGTAAGTTCAGTAATGACTTTTTGACGAGAATCAAATTTCTCTAGTAAAATACGTTTATATTGCTCCATATCAACTCTCCAAGGATTCTCTATTTACAACCTCATCTACGCTGATTCAAGAATCAGTTCATCTTCTTCAATTCCTCTTCAATTAGGAAAGCTGTCTCTTCAATCGATTTATCTGTCATATTGATGATTTGAGCGCCAAATTGTTTAAAGACCTTCTTGGAATAATCCAATTCTTGATAAATTTTTTCTAAATCCGTATAACTTGTTTCTTGCGTTAATCCTAAAGAATCCAAGCGATGGCTTCGAACTTTCATTAATTTTTCAGGCTCACAGACCAGACCAATCAAGCGACGAGAATCAACCTTATCTAAGACCTGAGGTAAAGGAACTTCTGGGATCAAAGGCAGATTTGCAACCTTGTAGCCCTTATTGGCCAGGTAAATACTCAGGGGAGTTTTTGAGGTACGGGAAACACCAAGCAGGACCAAATCGGCTTCTAAAAACCCCTGAGGTGCCTTACCGTCATCATATTTAACAGCGAATTCAATTGCTGAAATTTTCTTAAAATAATCACTGTCCAAGCGGTGCAAGGTTCCTGGAACTTCTATTGGTCTGGTACCAGTCTTTTCTTCGATAATTTCAAAAAATGGATGCATGAGATCCAAATAAGCCAAACCATTTTTTTGGCTAAATTCTCTGGCTACTGATGCTAACTGACTATTGACCAGGGTGCTGATGACAAGTGCATTATCCTTCAAGGCATCATATAAGATATCCAAGAGCTCCTCTTCTTGATTGATAAAAGGGAAACGATAACTATTATTAAAAATGATATCTGGATACTGTGCGGTAACTGCTGACAATAATTTTTGGGAAGTCCCACCCAAAGAATCTGAAATACTATATACGTTGATCTCTTTTTTCATATTTATTCCTCTTCACTCTTCAGTTCAGCATTTCTTGCTTGTAGAATAATGTAATCGAGCAAGGCTGATTTGGTCACCGTTCCAACAATTTTTCGGTCATTGTCCTCATCGACTACCGGTAAGGAATCGATGGCATGATCTTGAAGGAGTGCCGCCGCTTCTAAGATGTTCATGTCTTTAGTACAGGTAATGATATGGGGCATTCGAGTCATACAAACTGCTACAGGGGTCGTCTGGATACTCGAATTGAGAGATGCCCTCAATAAATCTTTACGGGACATAATTCCCAGTAAGAGCTTGTCTTCATCGATAACATAGAGGACATCGGCATCATACATAAAAAGGGTAATAATCGCATCTTGAATATAGGAATCATGGGTGACTAAAACAGGAGAGGTCATGATCTCTGCCACTTCTTTTTGAAAAGTATCAAAAAAGAAAAGCGTTTCGAGATCTAATCCAGAGTAGGTATAGCCAATTTTTGGTGTAGCATTCAAAATACCAACCAAGGTCAGAAAGGACAAATCTGGACGCAGGGTCGCTCTTGAAATATCCAATAACTCAGAAATCTTCTCTCCACTTAAGGGCTGATGCAATTTTACAATTTCAACTATTTTCTTTTGACGTTCACTTAATTTCAAAATTTCCTAGCCTTTCTATTTCTATCTTCATGATGATTATATCAGACATACCCAAAACAATATGCGTATTATATCCATCCTTTACTTTAAAATAATCATTATTTTTACTGAATATTATAGCAGAATAATCCAAATAGTCAACATAAAAAGAGGTATGTTTTATTTGACAAATATATGTGATGTATATTACAATGATTTTGTCGTAAATGTGACACATATTTAGTTTTTTGGAGGCTTATATGACAAAATGGATTTACTCCTTCGAAGAAGGGAGTGCGAAAGCCAATGATCTCCTAGGTGGAAAAGGTGCTAATCTAGCTGAGATGAGCCATTTGGGACTACCAGTTCCTCCTGGATTTACCATCACTACTAAAAGTTGTATCCACTATCTCGATCATCCTGACTTCTTTGATTCCTCTTTAAAAGAGGAAGTTTTGAAAGCGGTTGCCCATTTGGAAGAAAAAACGGGTAAGTCCTTTAGAGGAGAAGATCCTCACTTACTCTTAGTCTCTGTCCGGAGCGGAGCTAAATTTTCTATGCCTGGGATGATGGATACCATTCTCAATCTTGGTCTCAATGATCAACGGACTCAATTACTAGCCAAAGAAACCAATCTTGATTCGCCTACAACTGCTATCGCCGTCTACTTCAAATGTACGCCGATGTCGTCTATGGCATTGATAAGGGACTTTTTGATGAACAACTGGCAGCCTTTGAAGAAAAACTAGCTAAAAAAGTACAGGATTTTGACCTGTCCCAACACCAAGAATTGATCAAGCACTATAAAGATCTCTATTTCAAACACGATCACCATTTCCCTGAAGACCCTAATGAGCAACTTTATGCTGCCATCCAAGCAGTCTTTAAATCCTGGAATAACAACCGGGCTAGAATTTACCGGGAGCTTCATCAGATCCCTCATGATTTAGGAACAGCTGTCAATGTTCAAGCCATGGTCTTCGGAAATAGTGACGAAGCCAGCGGAACAGGGGTCTGCTTCACTAGAAATCCTGCAACTGGGGAGGCGGAACTTTTTGGTGAATTTTTGCTCAATGCTCAAGGTGAAGATGTCGTCGCTGGTATCCGTACGCCTGAGCCGATTGCAGCCTTAAAAGAGATCCAACCAGAAACCTATCAGGATTTCAGAGACTATGCCAAGATCCTTGAAAACCACTATAAGGATATGCAGGATATTGAATTTACCATCGAGAAAGGCAAGCTCTACATCCTACAAACCCGAAATGGAAAACGGACAGCCAAGGCTTCATTAAAGATTGCCCTAGATATGGTAGACCAAGGTCTGATTAGTAAGGAAGAAGCTCTCCTGAGAGTTGCTCCTGCTTCCATCAGTCAACTAATTCATCCAGTCTTTGAGGAAACTGCTTTAGAAAGTCCCTTTCTTAGCTCAGGGCCTACCAGCCAGCCCAGGGGCAGCTACTGGCCAAATCGTCTTTACTGCTGATCGAGCTAAAGAAATCCATCAAGAAGGGAAAAAAGTCATCCTTGTTCGACAAGAAACCTCTCCAGAAGATATTGAAGGGATGATTGTCAGCCAAGCCATTGTCACCAGCCAAGGGGGAATGACTTCTCACGCAGCTGTTGTAGCTCGCGGGATGGGAACTTGCTGTGTCGCTGGTTGTGGAGAGTTGACCATTAGCGAGGAGAACAAAACCCTCTCCTGTGGCAGTCTAGTCCTAAGGGAGGGTGCTTTGATCTCCGTCGACGGCTATTCTGGTCGCATTTATCGTGGCGAACTTCCAACTGTACTAGTAGAAAATAACCAAGACCTCGAGCGCTTGCTTGCTTGGGCAGATGAAGTCGCAATCCTTCAAGTTCGAGCCAATGCAGAAACCGTCAAAGACTTGACGACAGCTATGAACTTTGGGGCCAAAGGCGTCGGCCTAGCCCGTACGGAACACATGTTCTTTGGACAAGAACGGATCCTCGAAATGCGACGCCTCATCTTAGCGGATTCCGAAGAAGAAACAAAAGAAGCCCTCAATAGGCTCCTAGACTTCCAGGAAAAAGATTTCTTCCAAATGTTCCAAACCGTCCAAGAGAAACCGATGATTGTCCGCCTACTTGATCCACCCATGCATGAATTCCTACCTAGGGATTCGCAAGAAATTACATTATTAGCAAGCAAACTAAAAAAATCTCCTGAAAAACTTGCCAACCGCATCGAAAGTCTGCAGGAAAGTAATCCGATGTTGGGACACCGGGGTTGCCGTCTGGGCATAACCAAGCCGGAAATCTACAAGATGCAGACGGAAGCTATTTTTAAAAGTGCCATCAAACTTCATCAAAAAGGTCAAACGATCAAACCGGAAATCATGGTTCCTTTAATTGCTGATCAAAAAGAATTCGAATGCATCAAAGAGTATCTCGTTCAGCACATTGAAGATCTTTTCGATCAGTATGGTCAGGAGCCATTCCCTTATGAAATTGGTACCATGATTGAACTGCCCCGCGCCTGCCTAACTGCTGATAAACTGGCTCAAGAGGCTGATTTCTTCAGCTTTGGCACCAATGACTTAACCCAGATGACTTATGGCTTCTCTAGAGATGATATTGGAAAATTTATTGGCCACTATAAGGAACGGGACATCCTTCCTTTCGATCCCTTCCAACAAATCGATAGAGAAGGTGTCGGTGAATTAATGAAAATCGCCATCCGCAAAGCTCGTCAGGTTAACCCAAATATTGCCATCGGAATCTGTGGTGAAGTTGGTGGAGATCCTTCTTCAATTTCCTTCTTCCAAGATATTCACGTGAACTATGTTTCCTGCTCTCCTTATCGTGTTCCTGCTGCTAGACTAGCAGTCGCTCAAGCAGCGATTCAAGCAAAAAACTAGTCTGTGCTAACCTGTCTATTACTTGAAACTCTCAATATTTAAAAGGATCTAGCCTTCCATTACAGACTAGATCCCTTTATTTATGGCAGCAAAAAAGCCCCCTCAATTGAGAAGGACATCTCTGAGTTGAGGGCGCAATTCAAGCTTATTGTTTTTTAACTATATTGAAATATATTTTTGAAAATGTTCAGCCAACACCCCTGTATTCTGATAGAACAAAGCAGACTAGAAAATCCATCATTTGAACAGATATATAGGGCTTTTCAGCAGTAACGCTACTGGTTTAGTGCAGTTCAAAGCGATTCCAAAAAAATATCTTATCATTGATTCTTAAATTGAAAGTCACTGATAGTCAATTTAGCCTTAGACGAATCGTTCAAGCTCTTCATTTTTTCTTCTGTTTCCTTGGTGATTTTGATAGGAATGGCTGCAGCCATATTCGTTTTTAAAACACCCGATTCACTGATTTGATAGTCAACCGTCACATTTTCAAGAAGGGGTTTCCCATCATATTCTAAGTTCAAAACGAAGGAACCATCGCGATCAATTGTTGTAGTGGTGCGATTCACCAGATAGAGCAAGGCAAAACGGTTCTCCTCATCTCCAAAGGTATATCCTGGTAAAAATGCAAATAATCTTCCTGGGGTCCCAATCGTTGGATGGTCTTTGATAAATTTTTCAGCAAGCTCTAGGATTTCATTGTCCTGATTCTTGTACTGATCAGCTCTAACAAATGTGAGAGGTTCTTTTTTACTACTGGTTGATTGGCTCGTCTTCTCTTCTTTTTTCGGGCCAGTAAAGGATACTTTAACACAGCCTGTCAACAGCAGCAAACTCGTCATTAATACGATAATTTTTTTCATTTTCTCTCCTTCTAGTTCTTTTTAAAAAGAGGCTGGAAAATCCCAGTCTCTATTATAATAGGTCCTCAATCAGGTCATCAACCTCATCTTTTTCTGCTTTTGGTGTGATCTCTGTCACGACGATACCTGCTACAGCTCGCTCAACCAAAGCTTCCACGTCCATGCGTTGCTCATACTGCTCCGCATTTTTAAGTTTTGGATTGGTCTTTGGACGATCCGGCGCAAAAATCGTACAGCAATCTTCGAAAGGTTGGATAGAGATTTCAAAGGTATCAATCGCTTGGGCGATATCAATGATCTCCAGCTTATCCATGGTTACTACTGGACGAATGATCGGCGTATTGGTCACTGCATTGATGGCCTGCATACTCTCAAGCGTTTGACTAGCTACCTGACCGAGGCTTTCTCCATTGATGATGACCAAGCCACCACGGATTTGACGGATGCGATCTGTAATGCGCATCATAAAGCGACGGGTCAGAGTCATGAGATAAGCTTCCGGCGCCTTAGCCTTGATCTCCTCTTGGATCTCTGTAAAAGGCACTTCGATAAATTGGATATTGCCCCCAAACTTGGTCAACTTCCGTGTTAGGTCTTGCGCTTTTTTCAGCGCACCAGGACTTGTATAAGGAGGACTCGCAAAGTGGACCGCTTCGATATCCACGCCACGCTTCAAGGCCAGGTAACCAGCCACTGGAGAGTCGATCCCCCCAGATAGCATGAGCATGCCCTTGCCAGAAGTCCCGACAGGAAGACCGCCTGCTCCCTTAATGGTTTCATAAGAGATGTAAGCTGCCTCCTCTCGGATTTCAACTTGCAAGTTGATATCTGGCTTTTTCATCTGTGCCTGAATGGTTGGAATGGCTTCAAAAACAGCGCCACCCAAGGTTTGATTGAGTTCGCGGCTATCGAGCTCAAACGTGTGGTCACTCCGCTTGCTTGAGATTTTAAAGGTCAGGCCTTCCTTGTAAATCTCCTTCATAATCTCTTGTACAGCAGCTTTCAAGGCTGGAACTGATTTTTCAATCTTGTAAACGGGTGAAAAATTTTGAATCCCAAAGACCTGCTTGAGCGATGCTGCTACTGGTTCATAATCTGTTCCGTGCAGATAAGCATGCGCCCGATCGCGGTCTGCGGTCACCTTGACAGCTGGATAAATAGATAAAACGTCTTGGATATTATTGCGCAATTTGTTGATGAAACGCATGCGGTTCTTCCCTTTAGTAGAAAGCTCTCCATAGCGAATCATAATTTCTGAATAGGTTAAGGTCATGTCGATTTCCTTCTATAATTAACGTACTTTTCGTGTTTGTTCGTAAATCAGTTTGAACTTGGTCAAGAATTGCTCGACTTGGCTCATGTCATTTTCAAGATCGAGACTCAAGCGAACAGCTGTCTGGGCGATACTCTTGTCCACTCCCATAGCAATCAAGGTACCTGCTGGTTTTCCTGCTTTGGAAGAGCAGGCACTGGTCGTCGAGATGTAGATGTCAAACTCTTCAAAAGCATGGACGACTACTTCTCCTCGAACGCCCTTGATTCCAAAGGTCAAGATATGAGGCGCAAAGTGATCCTCACCAGAAAAGACGGTGACATCTGAATAGTTAGCCAATTCTTGACGAATGACTTCTTTCATTTGCTGAGTCTTGCTGGCAAAAGCTTCTTGGTTTTCAATAGCCAAGCGTAGGGCTTTGCTGTCGCTGCGATACCTGCAACGTTTTCTGTCGTCGACCGCATTTCTTTTTCTTGGCCACCACCTGTTAAGAGTGGGGTGATCTTTTTGCCTTCTTTGATGTAGACAAAGCCGACTCCACGAAGGCCATGAAATTTATGACTAGAGAAGGTCGTAAAGTCCACGCGCTCTGGTAGATAGACCTCTGTTGCTACCTTGGCCAAGGCTTGAACCGCATCGACATGGAAACTAATCGTTGGGCGATCCTCAAGGAGAGCCACAATGTCATGGATGGGCTGGATGGAGCCAATCTCATTGTTGACAGCCATGATGGAGACCAAGGTTGTATCCGGACGAAGAAGACGAGCAAGTTCATCTACTTTTACAAAGCCACGCGCGTCCACTGGCGCATAATCCACTTCGAATCCCTGTGTTTTTAGCCAAGCAGCGGACTCCTTGATGGCTGGATGCTCGATATCAGAGACAATGATATGTTTTCCATATGGGGCTTTTTCAAAGGCAACACCTTTTAGGACCCAGTTGTCCCCTTCTGTCCCACCAGACGTGAAATAAATTTCCTCAGCTTTCTTGCCAATTAGCTCCGCAATCTGTTTTCGAGAAGCCTCTAAAATACGAGTCGCTTGACTTCCTAGATTATGCAGACTAGAAGGATTGCCCCAGATCCGAGTCGCTACTTCCGTATAGGTCGCGAGGGCTTCCGGATAGGGTTTAGTCGTTGCTGAATTATCAAAATAAATCATGTCTTGAACATCCATCACTTTCTTTTTACGTAACTTCTATTTTATCATTTCTAACCGCTTGGGACAAGGATTTGATAAAATCTATCTTTTGAAAACCACACGTTAAAATTCATTTATTTTTAGACATTTTTCAGAAAATGACTTATAATAGGAAAGTATAAAAAAACATTTTATGATAGAAAGAGAACCAACATGTCACAATATTCAAGAAGTAATAAAAACCAAAAACCTGAGGAAAAAGTCGATAGCAAACCATCTCGCGGTGAAAAGGTAAAACAAGGTCTATCACTATTTCAAACGGTTGTAGCTACAATTGCCAGTCTCTTAGGGATTATCGTCACTTCTATTACGATTATGAGTCTGCTTAATAAAGACAATCAAAAAACAGAAGATAAGCCATCTAGCAGCACCAGCGTCGTCGTGGTTCACGATAAGAGTTCTGACTCCACCGCGACAGATACCAACACAAATACCAACACGCAAACCGATTCAGGCAATACAGAGACAAGTTCTCTGAAAGAAACCAATAGCTCATCTGCTACAGAATCTAGTTCGTCTGCAGCGCAAGATCAAGGCTCCACAGCAACAGACAGTGGCGCAGATACAGCATCATCCGGAACCAACTAAAAAATCAGTAAGGGAAATCTTACTGATTTTTTCTAGCTTCTGATTCAGTTTTTTTCTGATGTTTATAGAAAGCATCGATCTCGCTGTCATACTCCCACTTGAGCTTTGAGCGCTCTTCCTGAATTTGATCCAATTGCTCAAAGACGTCACGTCGAAATCGTTCACTATTTTCATCCATTTGGAAAAAATAAGTATGAACTTCTGCAGGTAACTCACCTTCTGCCATGCGATAGACTTCTTCTTTCAACTGGTCCGTTTGTTGCAGAAAATAAGAGAGATCTTCTTCAAGAGATTCCTCTTTTTTCTTTAACTGTTTCATCTTGCTATCAAATTCAAGTTCTAATTTATAAAGATCTTCCTTCATCTTCTATCAATTCTCAATTTCTAAGCGGACTAGTCAGCTCTGGTTTGCTCACTTTAGACAAATAGTCTTTTGCTGCAGTTGCAGCTTGTCCTTCAAGACCATCCGTGATATTTTCACTGTAAGTCTTTTTAGCATAGTTTTCTAATTCCTCTGCTTTGATTTCAAGTTTCGTTGTAGAGGTGCATTTGTTAACTTTATAGCATTTACTGCTACTGCAACAGCCGCTTTTATTGCTAATCTCTGCTGCGCTTTCAGTACTTCCACTAGTTTTTCATTTTTAAACGATAAACTTATTGGCATCGTTTCCTCCTTGCTTCTTTTATGTTAAAGATCCAAAAATTTCAGTAGCACCTTGTTCATCAACCTCTACAAGTTTCTGCGCACATTGAATCATACTCTTTGAGAAGCCACTCATTTTTTCTTTGTAGTTCTTTAAATTACTTTTATCGGTCTCCGCAATTCCGCTATCCCACAAATGTTCAAAAGTCAAATCAGTCATTAAACTTTCTATTTCACTTGCTGATAATGCCCATCCTAATGCAGAAATAGTATTTCTAGATAATTCAACCGATACTTTTACGCTTCCTTCCGCAGTCGTGATCATTTTCTCTGTTTCTGAAACCTTTTGCTCAATTTCTGCATCTGCCAACTGAACTGCCGCATATAATAATTCTGTACGAAGTAAGATTCGTTCCGCATAACTCCCAGCACTTTTAATTCTGTTGTGCAAATTATTAGGATTCTTGAGGTCTAAATTTTTTCGATCCCATTCCAAAGAAGCTTTCTGAGCATCTTTTATAATTTTATCATATTCTTGTAAATATACTAAAATTTCTGAACCAATTGAAGGTAGATTAGCAATTATTTTCGTTACATCAGTGATACCAATACCAAATCCGTCACGTAATATTAAATAAATTTCTGTCTTATGATTCAAAGGATCTTTAAATGCTTCATGTAACAATGAAGTAAGTTTTTGAAATACTTCTGGTTTCATTGTCACAAAGCGTTCAATTGCTTCCTCAGGAAGATAATTCTTCAGGTTATCTATAGTTCTTCTGTTCAGCTTAGCAAGTCTCTGACCTGCAACTAACAACTCTGGATGATAGGATTCCGATGCTGTTAGGATATTACCATAACTGTCTATTTGATAGGCACCGAAATCATGGGAAGAATACTTGTCCATCATACTAGTATACTTAATCGGGACAACTACGTTGACTTGACCTAGTTGTTTATCCCATGGTTTATCACGATTGAGCATACTAACTGGATCAAAAGGATTGACATAATAAACAATTTTTTTATCCAATAATTTCAGTTTTTCATCACTATACCCAGCTTTTTTTAAACTTGCTGTTGTATCTGGGCCATCAAAAAGAACAGCTTTTCCAACGTGATTCAATTCTGATTCAGATAATCCTGCCAAACCTTGTAAGGATACCATTGTTCCAAGCGAATGAGCCGTTACATCCATTTTAGCATCCGGTGCAGCTTTTTCCTCTAATTCAGCGATCTTTTCTTTCATCCCTTTTGTAGCATACTGTGCTTGGGGGACGATCGCATCCGTAAGAGCAAAAGCTGCATCATTATTGATCCAATCTTGATAGTTAAATTCCTTAAAATTACCTTTTTTGATTTGTGGTAAATTAATTCCAAAACCATCACTTCCACGAATCGAAAAATAGGTTTGGTGCGTATTCGCATTGATCGTATCAGTATCTGTGACATAATAAGCGTGGTATCCAGTTTCTTCATCCTCTAATAACTTTTTATTATCTGGTTGAAGATAAACCTTGCCACCATTTGGCAGATCCGTACCCCCGCCATGAGTTACTTGACCTTCCGAATCTTTTCCATCTGTAGAGAAACTAAATTCAACGGATTTCCCTGAATCAAGTGCTTTTTGCCTTTCCGGATTCAATTGTTCATATGGAAAATTTTTGGGTCTATATCTGTAAGCTGATTCTGCTAATGAAGCATATAGATTATCAAAACTTTTTAAATTCCAATTACTCAAATAATCTTCCCCCTATGCCAATGTCGGATCCTATATACATCTCATCTAGATTCAATGTATTGTCATCATTTATTGGGATATCTACTCTCCAACCCGATTCTTCAATATTATTTATACGTCCATAAACACTCATATAATATTCAGGAGTTGTCAGTCCACCATCACCCCATTGTGTCTGATCCCAATCAATCTGAACGGATTCAACTTTTGAATTTTGTGCTTTGACTAAATCAATAACCTTCTGTTCGTGTTCTTTTAGATAGTCCAGTTGTTTTTTCTTTATAGTTTCTTCATCTTCCTTTAGGTCTTTCGTAGATGAAGTAGCAATCGTCTTTCCTTGTTTTGTATCATCTTTATGTTTCACGGTACACCCTCCTATACTTAGCAACACTGCAATTGAAGCAACTATTATCATGATTTTTCGACTTTTCATGAGTCCTCCTATCATTCTGTACAGTTTATTCTCTAAAATTTCCACCTGTTATTTCTCTTAACAAGATCATTGTAATGGCCATTCTCTCAACTCATACTATTATTTGCTAATTTCTATTCTAAGATTGGAAACTAGATAAATGTTATTTCAATTATTATAGCATTTATAGTTTGAAATTCAAGTTATCTCACTACATAGAGCTTTTTAAAACATGAGTTAATGAATTCTTTACCTTCAATCATCAAAGTTTTAAATCAAAGAGTTATGATGTTAGTGACAATCTAGACTATTGATCTATTCCTTACACATAGCACGTTTTTTTATTCCTCTCATTTTAATATTTCACTTACTCAAATAATCTTCCCCCTATACTAATGTCGGATCCTATATACATCTCATCTAAATTCAATGTATTGTCCTCATTAATTGGGATATCTACTCTCCAACCCGATTCTTCAATATTATTTATACCTCCATAAACATTCATATAATATTCAGGAGTTGTCAGTCCACCATCACTCCATTGTGTCTGATCCCAATCAATCTGAACGGATTCAACTTTTGAATTTTGTGCTTTGACTAAATCAATGACCTTCTGTTCGTGTTCTTTTAGGTAGTCCAGTTGTTCTTTTTTTATCTCTTCTTCTGTTTTTTGTACAACTTTCTTTGAAGAAGTGCTTGTTATCTTCTGCTCCGGCCTTTTGGTCAGGGTCATGATTTTTCCTCCTAGAAAAACGAGTCCTAGGATCGGTAACAGAATAATCAAAAATAATTCCACTCTTCTTTTCATTTCTTCTTCTCCAGTCCTTCCTTTCACGACTGAATGGGCCAGTCACTTTCTTTACTATTATAGCATCTTTCATTTGAATCTCAATCTAAGTCACTAGTTAGCGCTTTTCTGAGGCACTCAAAAAGGAACCCGAAGGTTCCTGTTGAATTATTTCCGATACATCTTAACCTGAAGGTAAAGATCGTTATATACTCCAAGTAATTTCTTGCCTAACTGTTGATAAACTTCCAAATGGTCCAATGTTTCATCACTTGGATAGAAGGCTTGATCCTTTTGGATTTCTTTTGGCAACATCGCTTTGGCTTCTTTATTTGGCGTTGAGTAGCCGACATAAAGGGCATTTTTCAAGGCATTTTTGGGGCGAAGCATGAAATTAATAAAGGTGTATGCTGCTTCTTTATTCTTCACCGTTTTGGGAATGACAATGTTATCAAACCAGAGGTTGCTGGCTTCAGTTGGTACGACATAGCGAAGATCCTTATTGGCATCCAGCATTTGGCTGGCTTCCCCTGAGAAGGTTACACCAATAGCCGCATTGTTTTGGATCATATAGCCTTTCATCTCATCGGCCACCAAAGCTTTGATATTTGGCGTCAAGGTGTAGAGTTTATCCACTGCCTCTTGCAATTTCTTTGGATCCTTTTCATTGAGGCTATAGCCCAAAGTATTGAGTCCAATTCCCATAACCTCACGCGCGCCATCGTACATCATGATGTCATTTCTGTACTCTTCACGCCAGAGATCTGACCAGTGTTCTGGAGCTTCTTTGACCATCTTGGTATTGTAGATGATCCCCAAGGTCCCCCAGAAATAAGGAACAGAATATTGATTTCCTGGGTCAAATGATTGATTCAAGAGTCTTGGATCAATGTTTTCCATCCCTTTGATCTTGGATTGATCCAATTTTTCAACTAGATGCTCATCCATCATTTTGGCGATCATGTATTCACTCGGAATGGCAATATCGTAAGTCGTGCCCCCCCTGCTTGATCTTGGTGTACATGGCTTCATTGGAATCAAAGGTATCGTATTGCACCTGAATCCCTGTCTCTTTGGTAAATTCCTGGAGCAATTCTGGATCAATATAATCTCCCCAGTTGTAGATGACCAGCTTGTCACTATTCTTGGTATTCATGCTGGCTTCGATCTGGTGGCTAATTCCCCAGAGGACCAGAATGACAAGGACAATCCCTGTTAGGAATGAATAAAGTTTTTTCATGCTGCTTCCTCCTTTTCACGGGTGATAAAGTAATAACCGATGACCAAGAGCACACTAAAGAGAAAGACAAGGGCGGACAAGGCATTGATACTGAGGGAAATCCCTTGACGCGCACGTGAGTAGATCTCTACAGACAAGGTTGTAAAGCCATTTCCAGTTACAAAGAAGGTCACGGCAAAATCATCAAGCGAATAGGTAAAGGCCATAAAGTAGCCAGCGATAATGGCTGGTGTCAGATAAGGCAACATAATCTCTTTGAGCATTTGCACTTGGGTAGCTCCCAAGTCATAGGCTGCATTGACCATATCCCGGTTCATTTCCTTAAGGCGCGGCAAGACCATCAAGACCACAATGGGAATCGAGAAGGCCACGTGACTAGCCAGAACAGAAAGGAAACCTAGCTGGTACTTCACCGTCGTAAAGAGAATCAAGAAGCTGGCCCCGATCATAACGTCTGGCGCTACCATAAGAATGTTGTTGATGGAAAGCAATGGTCCTTCTAACTTTTTCTTGGATTGATAGATATAGATGGCTCCAAAGGTTCCGATCACCGTCGCAATCAAGGCTGACAAGAAGGCCAACAGGAAAGTCTCTGATAAGATCAGCATCAGGCGACTATCTGCGAACAACTCGTTGAAATGCTCAAGTGTGAAGCCTGTGAAGGCATTCATATCTCCCCCTTCATTGAAAGCATAAAAGATCAAATAAAAGATCGGAAGATAGAGGATCAGAAAGACAAAACCTAGATAGAAATGAGATACTTTTTCATCGTTCTCTCCTTTCTCTCGTTGCCCACATGGTGAGGAGCATGGCAAGGATCAGAACAACTCCGATGGTAGAACCCATTCCCCAGTTTTGTGTTGTCAGGAAGTGCTGTTCAATCGCAGTCCCTAAGGTAATGACGCGGTTTCCACCGATCATCCGTGTCAACATGAAGAGACTCAGACTAGGAATAAAGACAGACTGCACACCTGAACGGACTCCATTCATGGACAAGGGGAAGACCACATGACGGAAGGTATCCCAACGATTGGCTCCCAAATCATAGCTGGCATTGATCAAGTTTGGATCTAAGTCATCCAAGACATTAAAGATCGGCAAGATCATGAAAGGCAACTCGATGTAGCTGGCTACAAAGATAAAGGAGAAATCGGTAAAGAGGATCTGCTGGGGAGCGACTCCAAGAAAGCTTAAAAAGCTATTAATAGAGCCGTCTTGGCCAAAGATTCCGATAAAGGCATAGGCCTTGAGCAAGAGATTGACCCAGGTTGGCAAAACGATCAACATCAACCATAACTGCCGGTGTTTAAGTAGCGTCAAAAAGTAGGCAGTCGGGTAAGAAATCAAGAGGGTCACCAAGGTCACAATCCCTGCATAGAGAACCGAATTAAAGCTCATCTTTAGATAGGTCAGATTTTGCGCCGTAAAGAACTCTTTGTAGTTTTCAAGTGAAAACTGTCCCTCAACGTTAAAGAAGGATTGAAAGATAATCATGACTACAGGAGCCAGGACAAAGAGGAAAATCCACAAGAAATAGGGGAGGATAAATAGATTAGAGGTTGTTTTCTTCATCTCTCTCCTCCTCAATGGCATTAATCAAACCAGCTTCTTGCTCTTCCACTTCAACGTACTCTTCGATCCGCGCATCGAATTCTTCTTCGGTTTCATTGAGACGCATAACGTGGATATCTTCTGGTTCAAAGTCTAGCCCGATGACTTCTCCCACGATGGCCTTACGAGTCGAGTGGATCATCCATTCATTTCCCAAATCATCATAGGCAATGATCTCGTAATGCACACCACGGAAGAGTTGGGTATCGACCTTCACTTGGAGCTTGCCTTCTTCAGGAAGAGTAATGCGCAAGTCCTCTGGACGGATGACCACTTCGACCGGTTCATTTGGACGCATCCCCCCGTCGACCGCTTCAAAGCGTTTGCCATTGAACTCAACCAAGTAGTCCTCGATCATGCGACCGGAAAGGATGTTGGACTCACCGATAAAGGTCGCTACAAAGTGGTTGATCGGCTCATCATAGATATCGACTGGTGTACCAGATTGGACGATCTCTCCTTCATTCATAACAAAGATCCAGTCACTCATGGCAAGGGCTTCTTCTTGGTCGTGAGTGACAAAGACAAAGGTAATGCCCAAGCGTTGTTGCAATTCCCGCAACTCATACTGCATGTCTGTCCGAAGTTTCAAGTCAAGGGCAGACAAGGGCTCATCCAAAAGGACTAGGCGCGGTTCATTGATAATAGCCCGTGCAATCGCTACCCGCTGGCGTTGCCCACCGGATAATTTTTGGATCGAGCGTTTTTCAAATCCTGCTAACTGGACCATTTTCAAGACTTCTGAAACCCGACGTTGAATCTCAGCCTTGTCCACCTTTTTCAAACGAAGCGGAAAAGCCACATTTTCAAAGACCGTCATATGAGGAAACAAAGCATAGGACTGAAAGACTGTGTGGACATCCCGCTTGTTGGTTGGGACATCATTGATCCGCTCCCCATCAAGATAGATATCCCCAGTCGTCGCATCCAAAAGACCGGCAATGATATTCAGGATGGTCGACTTTCCTGATCCAGAAGCACCGAGCAGGGTATAGAACTTCCCTTCTTCTAATTCAAAATTGATATCCTTTAGGACAACCGTACCGCTATCTTCAAAGACCTTTGAAACATTTTTAAACTCAATAATTGGTTTTTTCAATTCACATAAATTCCTTCTTTACTACGATTACCAAACTGCTTTTCAAACGAAAACGCAGCGGCTGACAGGAAAACCTGTCAGGCCACCAATACCTCTCGGGGACTTACTAGACTGCCCCACCTATTTACGGTATCGATAGGCACTCACCCCCTCTCCAACTGATGCTATCGATCTTTCACTATAGATTGTGTTTGAAAGCAAGCTCTTAAGCCTGGCCGATAATGCGAACTTCTGGTTCTAAACGGACACCTGAATGAGCCTCTACTGCTTTAATAACATGGGCGATCAGATCTTCATAGTCCTTAGCTGTTCCATTGTCCACATTGACCATAAAGCCAGCATGCTTTTCAGAGACTTCAACACCACCGATTCGATAGCCTTTTAGACCGGCCTCACTAATTAATTGACCAGCAAAATGGCCCACAGGACGCTTAAAGACCGATCCACAAGAAGGGTATTCAAGAGGTTGCTTGAGCTGACGAAGATGGGTCAAACGCTCCATCTCCTGTTTGATTTGTTCGTGATTGCCTGGAGACAAAGCAAATTTGGCAGAGATGACCACAGCACCTGTCTCTTGAATCCTTGAGTGACGGTAGCCAAAAGCCAACTCTCTCGCCGACAAGGTTTCAATTTCCCCTTCCTTGGTCAAAACCTTACAAGATACCAGAACATGAGCAATCTCTCCCCCGTAAGCTCCGGCATTCATAAAAACAGCACCACCGACACTTCCAGGGATGCCACTTGCAAACTCAAACCCTTTCAAACTATGGTACAAGGCTACATGAGTCGTTTCGATGAGTTTTGCACCTGCCTCTGCTTCGATCACATAACCATCTACACTAATGTCCCGCAAGCGATCAAACATAATAACAAATCCAGGAATACCCCCATCTCGGACAATAATATTAGAAGAATTACCCAGGACCATCCATGGAATATTCTCCTGGTTCGCAAAGCGTACAATGCGTTTTAATTCGTATTGGTTGCGAGGAAAGGCCAGAAATTCAGCATTTCCACCAACCTTTGTATAGGTATAATGCTTTAATGGTTCTTGAAAACGTATATCAATTCCTTCAAGAATTTGGTTCATTTTTTCGATCATCTTTCAATATGTTCTCTCTCTATAAAATCCAGACTATTATACCAAATTTTTGACTTTTTTTCGACCCCCAATAAAGAAAGAGGCTGGTAAATTCACCAGCCTCTTCAAGCCAATTTAAAAAATGTTGGACGCACTCACTACTAGGAAATAGTAAAGCTGGACACGTCCTGCCCAGCTTTTTTTCTTTTATAATAGATTAGGCAATTTTACGTGCGATGGCACGATTCTTCTGTCCATCCAGAGCAGATTTGACCGAAATCCAAGCACCACCAAGGGTAAAGACAGCTAGCAACCCTAAATTCAAGTAAAATTTATCTGGGACATCCCCTTGGAATGTCGCTTCATTGACAATCGTCCAGGACATACCAAATGGCAAATCCAGCTCACTCATAAGAGCCAAGACATAATCTAACTGGTTGACCAAAAAGACTGTCAAGACCATCAAAATTGCTGAAACTACTACCCCTTTTTTGGACAATTTCTTACCGAGAATCTCATAACCTTTAATGGTACAAAAACCGAGGGCTGCACCTGCTAAAACAGACACATATCCGAGACGCGCTACTAAGAGGGCAACTGCTCCTCCAATGATGGCACCGATTACGGCCCCAATAATTCCCAAGAGGAAGTTTTCTTCCCGCGCTTCATAAGCCTCCACCGTGTCTTGCACTTCTGCTTGGTAGGCTCTAAAGGTTGCATCGTCGATTAAAAAGATGGCATCACCGATTTGGTACAAACCGATCGGTTCTTGCTCGCCCGTTGCCGCATTAACTTGCACGAATTGGTGGTTGAGCAAGAAATCGACAATATCTTGAATAGCTGTCCACAAGGTTTCGACAGCCTTCCCTTTGGTCATCCCACCTTTGACGACGATGGTTGTTAGATAATCATTGAAAGAAATCGCATGAATGGCTTTTGATTGGTCTTTTAATTCATTCCAAAGAATCTCACCGTCTTCGATCAAATCTCCCTCTGATCCTTGCTTGGCACTGAATGAAATGTTAAAAACATTTTTTGTTTCCGTTCCTTCGATGACTAATAAAAATCCTTCGCGCTCTCCATACATGACACGCGCTTCACTATCAAACTGCAGACCAAGATCGGTAGCAATACTATATAAATATTCTGGTTTCATATTTCCCCCTAAATTTTCAGAAAAAGCTTGAGCTTTTCCCCATACAGTTCCCATTCTACCATAGGAAAGTTAAAAAGGACATATACATTCGTATACATCCTTTTTTCAATTATGTTACATTTGGTCTTATTTCTCAACACGAACGCCAAATGTGTCGATTTTAAGTTGGAAAATCTGGCCATCCAGCCCAAGTGCTGCGAGAGATGCTACAAAGGCTGCGGTATGCTCCGTTGCCAAAAGATTCATGATCGTTGGACCTGCACCAGAAAGGTAAGTCGCGTAGGCAGCATGTGCATGAGCCACTTCTTTGACCTGTGGGAACTCTTTGACCAAGGATTGACGATAGCGCTCATGGAAATGATCCAACTCTATCGAGCGACCAGCAGTTACCAAGTCTCCCTTTAAAAGGGCTGCGATGGCAACATTAGCCACGCTACTAGCTGCAACAGCTTCCTTGTAAGACCATTCTGTCGGCAAAACATTGCGACTATCACTGGTCTTCAATTGATAGCTCGGTACAAAGGCTACCAGATCACAAGTTGGGAAGTCAGCTGTCACATATTGGACATCTTCACCGATGTAGCTTGCAATGACCATATTCCCAAAGATAGCTGGAGCTACATTATCCGGATGACCTTCGATCTCGGTCGCGATGCGTAATTTTTCAGCATCTGTCAACTGGAGGTTGGCTAATTGGTTGGCCAATTCAATCCCTGCTACAATGACAGAGCTAGAGGATCCAAGACCACGCGCCAAAGGCACTTCACTGGTCATCTTGATCCGATGGGGCTGCATGTCTGTTGAAATTGAAAGGGCTGTTTGAAGCAAGAGATTCTTCTCATCTGACGGAATTCCTGCCCCTAGATCATGCTCGATCAACCAAGCATCTGCTGGTTCAAGGACTTCAATGGTTAAATAGCGAGTCACGGCAATCCCAACAGAATCAAATCCTGGCCCTACATTGGCACTGGTTGCTGGAACAATAATCTTCATGCTTATTCTCCCAAGACCTTAAAGGTATTCAAGAGTTCGAAATTCGCCTCTGAATCCAGTTTTTCAACCAAGTTCTTGAATTGTGTCTGGTTGACTTGGTGGGTAATGATAACCACACTTGCAAATTGACCATCTGAGTCTTCTTGGAGGATTTGCTTGAAGGAAGCTCCTTCTGCATTAAAGATCTCTGCAAGACGTAAGATTTGACCAGTCGCATCTGGTGCCTTGATGGAGAAGTAATAATTGTTCTTCACATCTTCTGGTTTAGCCAATTGAAGTGGGCGGCTGTATTCGTTGAAGGCTTTTCCGATTGTTCCTTCTTTTAGACGACGAACAATGCGAACGATGTCGGCTACAACACTGGTCGCAGTTGGTTTTTGACCTGCACCTGGTCCATAGTACATAGACTCACCAATCCCGATCGATTCCACATAGACCGCATTCATGACGTCGTTCACGCCAGCAAGTGGATGGTGTTTTGGAAGGAAGGTTGGTGTCACCTCTGCCGCTATCCCTGACTCTGTTTCAACGATGGAGCCGACAAGCTTGATCACATAGCCAAGGCTTTGAGCTACTGAGACATCTTGAGGAGTGATTTGGCTGATACCTTTGTGCCCTACTTGGTCAAATTGGATGTTCATCCCAAAGGCAAATTGGCTCAAAATCACCATCTTATAAGCTGCATCGATTCCTTCAACGTCATTGGTTGGGTCACTTTCAGCGTAACCAAGGCGTTGCGCTTCTGCTAAGCATCCTCATAAGTCCAGCCTTCTTCGACCATTTTGGTCATCATGAAGTTAGAAGTACCATTGACCACACCAAGAACTTTGGTCACCTTGTCAGAAGCCAAGGAATTCACCAAGGTCCGAAGGATTGGGATCCCACCCGCTACGGCAGCTTCATAATAAAGGGCTACTTGGTGTTCTTTTGCAAGCTCTAGCAGCTCACTTCCATGAACAGCAAGAAGGTCTTTGTTGGCAGAGACCACATGCTTACCTGCTTCCAGAGCACGGGTGATAAAGGTCTTGGCTGGCTCGATCCGGCCCATCAATTCAACCACGATGGCAATCTCTTTGTCTTCAATAATCTCATCGACATTGGTCACAAAGTTGTAGTCATGACCAGCCGCTTGCAAGCTTTCCTTCTCCGCATCATCGCGAACCAAGACCTTGGCGATCTCGATTTCATCTTGAGCTGCCTGGGTGATTTTTTCATGGTTTTCTTTTAATAAAAATGGTACGCCACTAGCAACAGTACCAAATCCTAGTAAGGCAATTTTAACAGACATCCTATGAGTCTCCTTGAATTTTCTATAATAGCTCCATTATAACAAAAACTTGGGCTTTTGACAGCCAATTGCCTTAAAAAGTCTGAATTTTCATGACAGGACTAGCTTGTAGCAAGTTCTGGAAAAAAACATAGAATTTGTGGTACAATAAAGAAAACAATGAAAGCGGTGATACCATGAGTAAACGAAGAGTCCCTAAAAAAATCAAAACCCTACTTGGAATTAACGCCTTCCTACTGGTCTGTATCTTTTTTTGTAGCTTTCTTCTGATCAAACGGATCACTCAGCCGAGTGACGGGAATGCAAGTGGCACTGCCATGACGCGCTCTCTAGAAGAAAACAGCTCCTCTATCGAGTGGACCCGGGTGAAAAAGCCGGTCAAACTGCCCATCCTCATGTACCACTCCGTTCATCATATGGCTGAGTCCGAAGCTGCCAATGCCAATCTGATTGTCGATCCGGAAACCTTCGAAAGCCATCTAAAAGCCCTGAAAAAATCCGGATATTACACACTGACACCTGAAGAGGCCTATCGGATCCTCTCTAAGAACGAAGTGCCAAAAGGAAAGAAATATGTCTGGCTGACCTTTGATGATGGCGTGGAAGATTTCTATACCATCGTCTATCCGCTACTTAAGAAATACAAGATGACCGCTACCAATAATATCATCACAGACTTTACCCAAAAGGAAAAAGAAAATGTCCTGACCTTTGACCAAATCAAAGAGATGAAAAAAGCTGGCTTGACCTTTGAAAGCCATACGGTCAATCATCCAGACCTAGCCAATTCCAGCCTCGAGACTCAAAAGAATGAGCTCGTCGCTTCTAAACGCCTGCTGGATAAGGTGCTGGATCAAAATACCAGCGTTATCGTCTACCCATCTGGTCGCTACAGCCAGGTCACGATCGATCAAGCAAAGAAAGCTGACTACAAACTAGGCCTCACCACTAAATGGACTCGCCAGCTCCGCTGATGGCCTCTATTCCCTCAAACGAGTTCGGATCCTTCCAACCACTACAGGAGAGGATCTCCTAGCCATGATCCAAGAATAAAGAAAGACCCCTGTCTGAAATCATTGTTTCAGACAGGGGGTTTGCTTTGAGTTCTTTAATTTGGGGGCATTCTTTATGGACGGTCCATATTTTACAGAATCACTTTCTAACAATATTATAAAAACTAAAACGTTGCTTCACTTATCTTCAAATTTCGATTGGACGAATGATCCCAATTTTTTTACGACTGCTATTCCGACTAAAACCATCGCATACATTAAAAATGGCGGGATTAAAAGGAGAGCGATTTTCCATCCTCTGAAAAAAGCAAGCCCTTTGTTCGATCGAATGGGCTTCACCTTTATCAACTTCATTCTCAATAGTTTCACAGTGACTTCTTCTTGTCTTTCATTAAGTGAAACACTCTTTTCTCCCGAGTTTTCACTATTTAGATAGGCCTGAGCCATTCGAACCAGATACAATCCCTCATCTTCTTTCGCAATGGTACGAAATAGCTCCATTGCCTTATTTCTATTCCCTTTGAGGTACTCATTGACTGCCTTCAGATACATAGATTCCAATTGTGAGAACTTGTTGTTCGTCACTTCCTTTAGAACGGCATCATTGGGCTCTTTTTTGATCAGTAGATCATAGCGAGCTCTGTATGCCATCTTGAGTGATTCATCATCTGCTAAATAGTCAGAGAGCAATTCCTCAAACTCACCTTCCTTCAAATCAGGTCTAGAAAATAAGTTTGCATTCAATAGAATTTCGTTTAATTTTACTTGTTCAGCATCTGTAAACTTTTGATTCTTTTTGAGTTCGTCTACAACTGCTTCAATGGATCCAAAGTCACCAATCCTATAGAAATAGAAAATAGTGGCAACCTGTACACGCGCTTTAATAGTTTTGATACTCTTTCTTTTTTGGTTCAGAATATAGCTTGCCATCAAGTCAAGATTTATGCCCTTATAGATAAGACTATTCAACTTTTTGATTAAAAAAGTATCTTTAATGATAACTAGAATCAGCTCCATCAGTAAGTAAATCAAAAAACAAATAGTCGCGATCCTTTTACTTTGGGTCACTTGCACTGCATATAAAAATGGTAGAGCTAGAATAAGCAGTATGACTATCACCGGAATATTGTAACGTCTTCTTAGTTCTTTATAATCTTTCACCATAAATCTCCATAGTTATTAGTTTGTTGTTATTTGTTGGCTCTGACTTTGAAAAAATTCACTTAAAATCCAACGTAATTGTTTAATTCTACAAGTTCACTCCTACCATGATACCGAAATTTTGCGGCTGGGGCAACTTCCTCACTAGTTGGAAATAGTTGCAAGAAAAGGCTGGGACAAAAGTCCTAGCCTCTTAATTGTTTTTGGATTGTCGAGCAAGACGCAGTGGTTGAGTGGGCTCTACTACGCTGATTACATCAGCTTTTACAGCCCTACTCAACTGTGCGGAGGTGGGACGACGAAATCGAATTCTAACGAATGATCGATTTCTGTCCCACTCTCACTTCTTCTTTTGTGGAAAGAGGGGCAGGCCAAGAGTCGCGATTTTCTCAGCAGGTATCTTCATGCCATCCTTGATCCATTTGGAAATCACAGAGACGATGGCGGAGCTCCAGAAGGAATTGAGGTAGCTGCCAGCACCATTTGAGGAGGTGCCATTTCGTTTTTCTAAAAAATCATAAACTGCCTTGGTCAAGAGCCGCTCAAAATTGTAATCAATGGCCAGGCTGATGATCTTGGCTTCTTTCTTGACTTCCTTAAAGAGGTAGACCCAGACTTGGTAGAGATCTGTCTTGAGGTTGTAGCCATCTAATGACTTGGTAATCTTTGCAATACTAGATTGAAAGATGGACTCTAGAATCTCTTCTTTGGAGTCATAATTCCGGTAAAAGGCTGCGCGAGAGACACCAGCACGCTGAACTAGCTCAGAAATGGTGATCTTTTTCAGATCTTTTTTCTCCAATAATTGCAGGAGAGAGATTTCGATGGATTCCCGTGTAATCGCATTGTTCTCTTGGTTAAATCGTTTCAGATTTTCCAGGGATTTCTCGGATATTTTTCTTTCTGCCATAACATTTACTTTCTAAGTGTCTCACCTGATGATATCTGCTTGGATAGCATTGTACTTCATGTTATAATTGTAAAAGAAGACATAATACTTGTCAATGTACATTTTTATATAACCATGAGGTATAAACGAATGAAATGGAAAATTATTGCGGATTCAGGCTGTGACTACCGCTCTTTGGACAATCTGGCACCGGATACAGAGTTTATCAGTGTCCCATTGACTATCCAAGTGGGTGAGACCATCTATACAGATGATGCCCAACTCAATATCGATCAGATGATGGAGGAGATGTATGCCACCACGACTGCTTCTAAGTCTGCCTGTCCGAGTCCGGATGACTACATGAAGTCTTTTGAAGGGGCGGATAATATCATCGTTGTTACCATCACAGGTACCCTTTCTGGTAGCTACAATAGTGCTGAGGTGGCTAAGAAGATTTATCTGGAAGAGCATCCGAATACCAATATTCACGTCATTAATAGCTTGTCAGCTGGGGGCGAGGTGGACCTGATCGTTCGCAAGCTCAACCAGTTGGTTGCTGAAGATCTGGATTTTGATCAAGTGGTCGAAGTCATCACAAAATACCAAGAAAAAACCAAGTTGCTCTTTGTTTTGGCCAAGGTGGATAATCTGGTCAAAAATGGGCGTCTCAGCAAACTAATCGGGACCGTCGTCGGACTCCTCAATATCCGAATGGTCGGGGAAGCTAGTAAGACGGGTACCCTTGAGCTGCTTCAAAAAGCACGGGGACAAAAGAAAGCTATCAAGGCTGCTTTTGATGAATTAATCAAGGCGGGTTATAAGGGTGGACATATTACCATCGCCCACCGCAACAATGAAATTTATCGAGCAATTCTCTGAATTGGTTCGTGAGAAATTTGCCCATGCAATGATTGAAGTCCTCCCAACTTCTGGACTTTGTAGTTTCTATGCTGAAGAAGGCGGACTCCTCATGGGATATGAGATTTAAGTTACCACTAAAAAGAGGCTGGGACAAAAGTCCTAGCCTCTTTATTGTCTTTTGATTGTCGAGCAAGACGCAGTGGTTGAGTGGGCTCTACTACGCTGATTTCATCAGCTTTTACAGCCCTACTCAACTGTGCGGAGGTGGGACGACGAAATCGAATTCTAACGAATGACCGATTTCTGTCCCACTCTCTTTTTTATTCACCAATTTCTTGGTTAAATTTGTAGAAAGTATTCTTATAAATAAGATAAGTCGCAAGAGTTCCAATACCCGCGATGAGAAGATAAATCACACTAGCAAGCAAGGTGGTGAAAGCCACAGCGGATAGATAGAAAGTAAAGCCTATCAGGACGAGCATAACGATAATAAAGACAAATATCAACAATCCTCTCAAGGCAGCATTTCCTCTATTACGGTTCATCAGATCCGTTACAGTCGACCAATTGGTCGTTAAGAGCTTGTAGTCTCGTCGAAAAGCGATCACACTCAAACTCAAACTGGTCAAAAACCAAATCAAAAGCATAGCTAGAAGAGAGAGGGGATGAACCCCAAAGTAGCTGGACACCCCTACTAATAGCACAATCGGCAAAGCAGACTGAACGGAAAAGAGAATCCAAAACTTCTTCAAACAATAGCGTTTAAAATCAATCGGAAGGGCACGAAGATAAGCGAAATTTTCCCGCTCCAAGGAGATTCCGATACTGGTCAAGCTTTCTACAGAGTTGAAAACTCCGATCATGAAAGCGATAAGAGACAAAGGAAGTAAATATTGGGGCGTGAGGTAGTTTTCAATTTGAAGGGAAGCTCGCGATGCCCCTAAAAACAAGCCAAATGTGAAAAGATACGGAAAGATCGCCATCATAAAGATAACCTGCGTCAGCAAGGTACCATCACTTAGAAGCCGTTTATGATAGGAAACGGTAAAGCGATGGAAGGCTTTCTGATCTCCCACCTTCATCTGACTCACCCGCTCCTTGACCGCATGGCTGGAAGAGACCTCAAGGGCAGCATCATAAAAATGAGGCAAGACCTGACTTTTGACCAGTAGAATGAGGACTGCTAAAACCAGAACCCAAGCCAACATCCCAAGCAGAGCACCTGAATCCAAAGGATTCAAGATAAAGGCATGAAAGACCTCTATCGGAGGAAATACTTGGTTGAGTAACCAAATCACCAGCCACCGAATGCTCTGACTGGAGCATATTGATATAGAGATAAGCTCCAATGGAAAGGAGACTACTCAAGCCAATGATGAGGTTTGATACCAAACTTGTGTGCTTCTTAAAGATAGCTGATTTGGTAATCAAGTGGGATAAGAACAAGGTGCCCAAGAAAAGGATGGAGAGGAGAATCATGGCACAAAGAAGGCCAAGAAAAAGCCCCACTAGGACATTTCCCCCTGCTTGGATAGGCAGAATGATAAAATAACTGACCATTGGAAGCAGGGCCATCAAGAGCACTAAGACCACCGAAATACTCTTTCCTGCAATCACTTCTGCATCCGAAAAAGCATAGGGACGGTAAAATTGCAAATCCTTACTCTCGTAAAAGACATTGTAAAAACTCATCAAGCCTTGGGAAATAGTCAATAGCCCAAAGAGCGTAATCATATTGACAAAGGGACCAGGGCTAGAGACGAAATCATTGGCACTTGAGAGAATCCCAAAAAGGAAAAGATAAAGGAGACCAATAAAAATATAGGTCCGAATGGACTGGGCGGAAACATTCACCTTCCTAGTCGGATTCTTTTCCTGCTTCTTACGAAATTTCGCTAATTGTGCGGGCTGAGTAGCATAGATGATGTTGACATCCACTAGGCGACGAACCATTTTAAGACGCATCTGGACTCACCTCTTCTCTTCGACCAGCAAGTCCAAGATAGATGGACTCTAGGCTTTGTTCTGGGTGTTGCCCCTTCAGTTCCTCAATGGTCCCATAAAAGATGAGGTTCCCCTTCTTCAGGATGGCAATCTTATCACAGAGTTGCTCTGCCACTTCGAGGACATGGGTTGAGAAGATGACGGTATTCCCCTTATCTGCATGTTCCCGCATCATCTGTTTCAGGTCGTAGGAGGCTTGTGGATCCAAACCAGTCATCGGCTCATCTAGAACCCAGATGTCTGGATCAGATAGGAGAGCTCCGATAACAAAGACCTTCTGGCGCATCCCATGAGAGAAAGACTCAATGACCTCATATCGATGACTTGTAAAGTCAAAAAGGTTCAGCAAATGTTCCAAACGCTCATCACATTCCTGCTGACTCATATCATAGGAAGTGGCAACCAACTCCCAAATTCATTGGCTGTCAAACGTAGAAAGAGATCTGGCGAATCGGCTACGTAACCAATTTTCTTTTTGATTTCTAATCGATTGCTGTAGAGATCCTTCCCATCCACTAGAATACTACCTGTCGTCGGTGTGATGACACTGACCAAGCTCTTAATGGTCGTTGATTTTCCGGCACCATTATGGCCAATCAAGCCGACAATTTGCCCATCTTCAATGGTCAAATTCAAGTGGTTTAATGCCAGATGCCCATCGTAATCTTTTGTGACTCCGTGAAATTCAATCATAGATTCTCCTTCTTCTATCCCACTTCCCTGATGAAAGAAAACGGTTTACTTGTTTTGCCAATATTTTATTCCATTTTTCCTCTTTTGTCAATGGAAAGCCCAAGTATTAAAGTAATTCATCAAAACGATAGAGAAGGCCAAATAGATAACCAGGAATGGTATCTAGGAGATCCTCCCTAAAGACCCGCTCCCCTCTTTGATGGAGTTCCTTGCCCCAAGGCCCTAAATTGACCGCAGGCACTTGGATCTGTGCAATGTTTTCAAGATCCAACTCGTAAACTTGAGAGGGGATAGCTAAACTATCCAATACGACTTGATAGCTTGCTAGCTCTCTCTCTAAGGCACAATAACTGGTGTCGCAAATGCCCATGAAGTACTCTTCCACCTTCAATGACAAGCCCCTGCTTGCTAAATAGTGGCGATAATCATCTATTAGGCTAGCAATTTTTAGACTGGTATTCGGTAAAGACCGACAATTCATAGAAGGGTAATAAGGTGGAGCAAAGCCAATAACCACCAGAGGATTTTTCTCACTCAAAAACTCTAAGAAACTTTGAATCTGCTGGATGGCAATGGTCTGATAGCTGACTCCTGATAAGAAATCTTGATAGGCTCTTTGCTCACACTGCTCTTGAAAGCTTAAAAATCCTTCCTTCTTCTGGCAACGATCCAGCAATTCTTGATAGCTGATGACTCTTGGCTGAGAGATCACATGTTCTTGCCCTGCTTGGTCCTGAAGGGACAGGTATTTGACATAGAATTGATCAACCGCTTCCTGGCTCAACTCTTTGATGCGTTGCAACAATTCTTGAGGGGTCTTTTTCAGATGCAGAACGCTGAAATAGCCGGCAGCATGGAGGACAGTCGATACATCATATTGATCCTTCAAATCCCTCAGATAAGACCAAGAAGGAAGGGGGAGACCGCTCACCCAGAGCATGATCAGATAAGTCTGGGTGAAGGTCCAATTTTGATGCAACTGCTATTAGGAGAGAAAGGGCGTTGATTCCTTTGAGGGGCTCCTTCATATGAGACAAGACCCCCTGGGCGACAACGACTGGCATGAGCTTGCCGACAGTTCCGATGTGCAGGACCTTCTCTTTGTCATCACTGGCTTCAAATGGCTCTGAATCCACTGCTAACACATAGTCCAAGTCAAACTCATCCTTTAACTGACAGAGTAGATTCAAGGCTCCTCTCATCCCACGTGAATAAGACTCCTCATCTCCCACAGATAGATAAAGCAAATTAACCTGGCCCCCAGCTGGATCTGAGGCATAGGCTTCTAGGACTCCCAGCTGGAGCGCTAAGGCCGCCTTCATGTCACAAGAACCTCGTCCGAATTGCCATTGGCCAGAATTTAGATCCTCCTGCATTTCTGATCGAAAATCGAGGTCCTTTAAGGCTTGAACCAGTGCTTCCGAATCCAAAGCTATAGGTGCGAGGGGACCGTAATCTTCTAAATCTACCGTATCGTGGTGGTGAAAAAGAATGACTGTCTTTTTCTTTCCCTTATCGACTAAAGCCCAGTTGACACTACGATGAAGATGGTCATTAGGAAGAGGGTAGCGACCAAAGTGATGGGGGTGACTCTGGAAATATGGAATAGCCCCAATTCGTTGGTCTAAATAGTCTTCCATCTCCCTTTCTGTCTCGGTATTGGTAAAGCTAGGTATGGACATTGCCTCTTGAAAAATTGTAGCAATTTGTTCTTGAAAATCTTCTATGGATCTCAATGGAGACCTCCTTTTAATGATAATAGCGATCTCTCCTAGAAAGAGTCTATATTACCTCTATTCTAGGACCTTCAACCTGCTTTCAAACAGGATCACAACTAAACTTACAGCAGGGAAAGCTATCTGGACTTTCCTTTCTGTAAATCAATTGATAGAGACACTTCTTCGACCTGTAGGGTCTTCTTAGACAGATTGAGCGAACTTGAACAAAATTGAAAAAATAGTTCCTATTCATGGGGGCAATTTCCTCTCTCTGATCCATACAAGACCTACCTTTTTACCCATTTTTACTCCATGAAATAAAGACAGCGTTTTCGAGAGTGCAAACCTTTGCCCTATCCTTTCATTTTTGGTAAAATAAGGCATTAATTCACGAAAGATGAGAAACAAATGGAAAATCAAACCTTAATGCAATATTTTGAATGGTACTTACCTTCGGATGGTCAACACTGGTCCCGCTTAGCTGCAGATGCTCCTCACCTAGCAGATTTGGGTATTCGTAAAATTTGGATGCCTCCTGCTTTTAAAGCCACTTCTGCCAATGATGTCGGCTACGGCGTCTATGACCTCTTTGACCTTGGAGAATTCGACCAAAAAGGGACTGTTCGGACCAAATATGGTTTCAAAGAAGACTACTTGCAAGCCATCCAAGCCTTAAAAGAAGCTGGAATCCAGCCCATGGCCGATGTCGTTCTCAACCATAAAGCAGCTGCCGATGGTTTAGAAAAATTCGAAGTGGTCGAAGTGGACCCTAACGATCGGACCATCGTCTTGACAGAGCCTTTTACGATTAAAGGTTGGACAAAATTTACCTTTGATGGTCGAAATGGAGCCTACAATGACTTCCACTGGCATTGGTACCACTTTACCGGTACCGACTACGATGCTTCCCGCAATAAGAGTGGGATTTACCAGATTCAAGGAGACAACAAAGGTTGGGCACAAGACGACCTCGTTGATAGTGAGAACGGAAACTACGATTACCTCATGTACGCCGATATCGACTTTAAACACCCCGAAGTGATCGAAAACCTCAATCAATGGGCAGAATGGTTTATTGAAACCACTGGGGTTGAAGGCTTCCGTCTAGACGCTGTTAAACACATCGACTCCTTCTTCATGAAGAACTTCATCCAACAAATTACGGACAAATATGGAGAAGATTTCTATGTATTTGGTGAGTTTTGGAATGGGGATGAACAAAGCAACAATGACTACCTGGCCAGCATTGCCTACAAGTTTGACTTAGTGGACGTTGCCCTCCACCAAAATCTCTTTAGAGCTAGCCAAGAAGGGGAAAACTTTGACTTAACGACTATTTTCAATGGTACTCTTGCAAGCAATCATCCAGAAAGTGCGGTAACCTTTGTCGATAATCACGATACCCAAAGAGGACAAGCTCTAGAGTCCACAGTTGGTGAATGGTTCAAGCCTGCTGCTTACGCCCTCATTCTCCTCCGCGAGGCCGGACTTCCATGTGTCTTTTATGGAGACTACTACGGGATTTCAGGTGAGTTTGCCCAGCAAGATTTCCAAGCGGAGCTTGATCAACTCCTTCGTATCCGCAAAGACTTAGCCTACGGTGAACAAAGAGACTACTTTGACGATCCTAACTGTATTGGTTGGACCCGCTCTGGAACTGAAGAGACTGCTCCTATCGCCTGCGTCATTCAAATGCTGGTCCATCCGCCAAACGGATGGAAATTGGTCAAGCCTATGCAGGACGGACCTACTACGACGCTTTAGGAAATTACCAAGATACCATCCAAATTGAAGAAGACGGTTGGGCTGATTTCCCAGTCTCAGACCGCTCCGTCAGCGTGTGGATTTTGGCAGACTAACTAGAAAACTAAATCGAGTAAAGAGGCTGGGACAAAAGTTCTAGCCTTTCAATTGTCTTTGGATTGTCGAGCAAGACGAAGTGGTTGAGTGGGCTCTACTACGCTAATTTCATCAGCTATTACAGCCCTACTCAACTATGCGGAGGTGGGACGACGAAATCGAATTCTAACGAATGACCGATTTCTGTCCCACTCTCTTTCTTATATTTTATAGCAAACTACAGGTTCATTCTAACACCTTAGGAAAGCGCTGTCAATTCTTTATCTGATTCTCTTAACAACTTCATGAAAGAAAAAACTCGCTCACTTCCTCAGTTGGAAATGAACGAGTTTAATCATCTAAGAAGCAAGGGGTTCTTTTTTGTTAGCTTAATTCTGCAACAATCGCTTTGAGTTGTTCTTTGGTATGAACACCAGCGACTTGTTTCACCACTTGGCCATCTTTCTTGAATAAGAGAGTTGGAATGGACATGATGCCGAAGTTGCGAGCAGTGTTTGGATTTTCATCCACATCCATCTTAAAGATTTTCAAGTCATCTTCATGGATTTCTTCTGCCAGCTGTTCTAAGATTGGTGCCTGCATCCGGCAAGGACCACACCAAGTTGCCCAGAAGTCGACCAAGACCAAACCTTGGCTCGTTTCTTGTTCAAATGTTGCATCTGTTAGTACGTGTACCATAGTTCCTCCTTTGATCAGTGATTGTCACTAATCTCTCACTGATAGTTCTATTCTACACCAAAATTCAAGTTTTTAGAAATATTTGCTACGTACCTCAGCCTTGGGACTCCTCTTTCTTTTTCTTCCAGAAAAGAAGACTAGACAAGAAGAGGGTACCTAAACCATAGAATCCCATCCATTCCTCTGCGCTACCTGTTTGAGGAAGCTGACCTGCTTTCTTGTGCTGGAGTTGCTTCTTTAACCGTTTCAGAGACAAATCTTTGTCCATAAGCAACAGATAGAGCCTCTGGTTTTGCAATTTCTTTCTCAACTGATTTGACGAGAGGAAGAAGACTTGGACTAGCAGGAATTTCTGGTTTTCCATATCTTTCAGGCTCTGGAAGGACTGGCAGATGGTATTCTTCGATAGGATGAATGGCCGGTTCTACCAATTTTGCTCCTTGAATCTCAGGAAGGGTAGCATATGCTGTATCAGCCGCGTTAGGAAGATAAGAGGCTACCAGCGAACGAGTCCCTTCTACGATCGGAATAGTCGCACGGATCGAATCTGTCTTGAAGGTCACTTCATAAGGATTCTCAACGGTTAAGTCTGATGGATCATAAGTATTGAAGACTAGGGCGAGCTTGTGGCCCTTTTTAACTGTATAAAGATTTGGTTGGAGATGGACCGTATAGTCGTGGAATTCTCCAACTTTTGGTTCAATGCTATTTCTTGAGCTAGCTGAATCATAGCCAGACTCAGGGTTGGCCAGATTGATCCAACCTTTGGCAATGACCTTATACTTGGTCTTGATGGTTTCGAATTCGGCCACAGAAAGGTTGCTTAAATTGCTACCCATCCAGAAGCCATCTGCTTTTTTATCCGCCTTGACCCCACCGTTGCCGACAACATCAAATTCTTCATCCGATACGTCGACTAAAAGAGCATTGATTTGGAAGTTCTTTCCTTGACCCTTAGCCAGGGCTGCCTTGAAATGTACAGGGATATGTCCTTTGATAGTCGTGTCTTCTGTCACTTCTGATACGAAGGTCATGTTGGCTTTTGAAGAACCTTGGCTCACGGTTTCATCGCGCTTGGCAACTTCTACACCAGCTCCTGCATAATCGCTCGAAATAGTTTCTTCCAAGCGTTTCGACTGCGCATTGAGGAAGAGTCGCTGCGAAGTCTTCCAATTATCATACGTGGTCCACTTGCTTGGATCATAGTTGTTTTGCGCCAAGACAGCTGGTAGATTTTCGACTTGATTCTCCACTCCATATAGGTAATGGGTCAACCAGGTATTGAGCAGGTCATAGAAATCTTGGCCATTAGCCTGAATACCATAACCACGGGACATCGCTGCTGGATAGACGTGGTCTCCTTGGTGGAGATAGAGTTTGACATTTTGTCCTGCCTTCTTAAGGGCATCGTACATGAGTTCAAAATGCTTGGTTTTGACATTGTCATCATTTAAGCCATGAACCAGGAGGGCACTGGTCTTGAATTTTTCAGGATTGAGGGTATAATCCCGTTCCTTCCAGACATCGCTATAATTGCGTTCATGTGCATTTTGATCCTTGTTGAGCTGGTTGATGTAGTTGGCATAATTTTGCCAAATGCCGGCCCAGTCAGCTTGGTCCAGCATACGCGTGCTAACGTAGAGGGAGAGCCACGAAAGATCACTGTAAGGTGCATTGCCAAATTGGGTCCCTTGGCTATTGAAATAATCATACCAAGAGGCGATCCCAGCGGCGGGTACGATGGTCTTCAAACCTTCGACTCCTGTCGCTGCGACACCAAAGTCGTGGTTCCAGCCCAGGATAGGCCTGTCATAGCGACATTACCACTTGCCCAGTCTGCCTTGATTTCGACATTGCTGGTCTTATCAGTGTAGGCCTTGCGCTTGCCATTGACCCACTCGATAATATTTTTGAAGGCATTGATTTCCAGATCAGACCCTGTCGTGTTAAACCCTTCCGATCCCTTGGTACCAAGCCCAGCACTGGAGATAAAGGCATAGCCTCTGACCAAGAAATAGTCATACCAGTTCAAGTCTTCGTAGTCATAAATGTATTCATATGGACTGTAGTAATACCAATCCGAAGCCTTGGCTTTTTTCGCTGCTTCGACTGTCGAAGAGCTTCCGACTGCCTGGCGTTTAGCCGGTTGCTCCCGCAGCTTCTTCATATCGTAGGAACCATCTGTCGGCAAGCCCAATTTTTCAAGGGTCACATAGTTTTCATCCAAGGTTCCAGCCACATATGGACGCGCTTCGAGAATGGTCGCTGCCTTAAAGTCACCTTGCGCGACTGCTTTTGGCAATTGCACAATGGCTTTGACCAAGTCTGGCTTGCCGTCGGCATCGGTGTCGTAGTCAGTTTCAACATAAACTGGGAAGCGAACAATTTTGCTGTCCTCATATTTGTAGTCTTCATCAGCTTTTTCTCCCGTTGTATAAGGGAAAATAGGCTGGGCCCGACCATTTAGAAAGAGCGGGCTTTTCTTTTCAGCTCGATAAGCATCATAGAGTTTCTTAGCTGTCTCATACATCTTGGTCAACTCTGGCTGACTGACCTTGCGGGTCAGATCTTCTGATTTTTCAATCAAGCCCAAACTCTTGGCAAAGCGCTCCCGATCTGCTTGATTTGCCCCAATTGGCTAGGATCTGTTGCTGCCCATTGAAGTAAGCCATTGACGGCATCTTGAACAGTCAACTCTTTAGAAGCCTGATCACTTGTAACGGTTGAACCTGTTACCTTTGCCAAATCCTGACCTGTTACCGGAGCTTCTGAAGTAGGAGCGGATTGAGGTCCAGCTTCCCTGTTTGTATCTGATGAAGCTGCAGCTGGGACAGTTGGCTCACTTGGTACTGTGCGGATTTCTGTTGCAGGGGCTCCTTCATTTGCAACTGCTGCCCCAACCAACGATGCCTCACTTGAGCGTGTCCCTTCTTCACTAGAGCTAGTACTTGTGTCGCTTGCTGTTGGTGACACCTCTGTAGATGGAGCATGGATCACTTCTGTCGCAGGGACCAATTCTCCCGTCTGCTCGTCTGCTGCAACCACTTGGTGCAAGACCATTGGCGCGATCAATAAGCTCGATGCGACAATGGAAACCATTGTTTTCTTTTTCATGTCAGTCTCCTAACTTTTTGTAATCAACACTCCCATTATACTATGTAAGCGTTTTAATATCAAACAGATATTCATCTGATCCACAAAAAAACCGAGGCATCAGCCTCGGTTATCGATCCTTATTTAACGTGTTTCTTAAGATCTTCTTGTGCTTTTTTATTTGACTCTGCTTGTTCTTTTTGCCATTTTTCAAGGGCTTTGTTGTAATCAGCACTTGTCACAGCTTTGTCTTGGAGTTTCATTCCTTTGTAGATCACGTGGTCTTTTCCTTTACCACCAGTCCATGCAAATGGAGCTGAGAATGGTTCGATACGTGTCAAGAATGGACGTCCAGTTGATGAAGAAGTTGGCATAACAAGGGCGCTATCAGTCAACCAAGCTTGCGCAGCCGCATATTTTTCATAGCGTTTGTTGACGTCTTGTGTTTCTGCACCAGCATCTTTAATCATCTTTTCAAAGTCGTAGAGACCAACTTTTTTAGCTGCTTCATTGTTTTCACTTGGGTCAAATCCAAGGAAAGTCTTTGTATTTTCACCAGATGAAGCTTTCAAGATATCCATGTAAGTTGATGGGTCTTGGTAGTCAGGGCTCCATCCAACATTATCAGAGAGATCCCAGTCTTCGCCAGCCGCATTTGGCGCAAAGAGGGTCACATTTTGAAGGTCTTCTTTCGAAAGCATTTGGATATCGATGACGACATTTTCTTTACCAAGCGCTTCTTCAACTGATTGTTTGAAAGATTGCACCCGTTGAACTCTTGATGGAGTGGTTTGGTCCACAGGCATATCGATGTGAATTGGGAATTTCACACCTTCTGCTTCCAAAGCAGTTTTCGCTTTTGCAAACTCTTCTTTGGCTTTCTTCGCATCGAAGAGACCGTTTTGACCATCGTCTAGTTTTGTTGATTTCCACTCATCACCGTAAGTATCCAATTGTGTTTTCACCAACTCACCGAAGGTCTTGCCATCAGCTTGGACAAATGTTGGTGGAATGTAGAGATTACGGATAATCTTGCTTGCTCCGTCTTTTCCGTTCAATTGAGCGGCATAAGCTTCCCGGTTGAAGGCAAAGCTGATTGCTTGACGGAAGTCCTTGTTCAAGAGCGCTTTCTTAGTAGATTGTTTTTCTTCATCGGTCTTCTTAGCAGTGTGTTTGTAAGATTGACGATCGATATTGGTACCAATCACGTAAGAAGCGGCATCTTGAGGAGTATAGGTGATTTCATCTTTGAATTCTTTGGCTTGCTCTGAGTAACCAGATCCAGTTGGGAAAAGTTTTGCTAAGCTAAGAGCATTGTCACCAAATGATTTCGCCAATTTGCTTTGGTCTTGACCATCGTAGAATTCCAATTTTACATCTGAGATATAAACTTTGTCTTTGTCCCAGTAGTTTTCATTCTTAGTCATCTCGATAGATGATTTTGAAGTAAAGCTCTTCAAGATGTATGGACCATTATATAAAAGTGAGCTTGTATCGCTTGCTTGGGCAAATTTATCCCCTTTTGATTTCACAAATTTCTCATTTACAGGGAAGGTAATTCCAAGAGTCAATTTAGAATTCCAGAAAGGCTCTGGTTGGTTCAAAGTGATTTGAAGGGTATGATCATCAACTGCTTTAACTCCTACAGCTGAGAAATCTTTATTTTTACCGCTGACGTAGTCATTCAAGCCTTTGATAGAATCTTGAATGATGTAGAGCATTTCTGATTTATTATCAGCTGCATATTTGATCCCTGTGACGAAATCTTTAGCCGTGACATCTGCGTACTCTTCGCCTTCTGAATCATACCATTTAGCATCATCACGAAGTTTATAAGTATAAGTCAAGCCATCTTGGGAAACCGTCCAATCTTTTGCAAGAGACGGAATCAAGTTACCGTATTTGTCATTTTCAAACAAGCCATCAATCAAGTTTCCTGTGATATCGTGGGTTGCTGCTTTACCAGATGTGATATAGTTCAAGTTTTCAGGTTCCGTCTCATAGACATATGAGAATTTTTGGCCGTTGCTTGAGCTAGATGATTTCGAACCACCAGAACAAGCCGCTAGGATACCTGCTGAAAGGAGAGCAACTCCCGCAAGTGCAATGACATTTCTTTTTTTCATGTAAAACTCCTTAAGAAATTTTAAGTTTATTTTAAGATTATACCACAAAGATTTTCAGAAGAAAAGGAATTTTCAGAAAATTTTAGTTTTTTTAAAAAACTACCCCGGAGAGTAGTTTTTCCTTATTAATCTACTAATTCGCTCTTGAGGTAGGCATCGACCATGCGCTCTGTTGCGACTACAGAATCCAAGTGGGTCCGCTCATATGAGTGGCTAGACTCGATCCCAGCCCCGAGAAGAGCGTGTTTCACTTCTGCTCCAGCGCTCATGGCTGCAGAGGCATCTGATCCATAGAAAGGATAGATATCCAACTTATAAGGGATTTCTTGGGCTTTTGCCAAGGCTACCAAATGCTGACGGAATTCGTAGTGATACGGTCCTGAAGCGTCTTTGACACAGATGGATACCGTGTATTCATCCGTCGCTTGGTCATCTCCCATAGCTCCCATGTCCACTGCCAAGTATTCTACCACTTGAGCTGGGATACTAGAATTAGCACCATGCCCCACTTCCTCAAAGACTGAAAAAGCAAAGGTAGTCGTTACAGGCAATTGGATCTGTTCTTCCTTGTAGACGCGCAAAAGATTCAACAGAATCGCCGCACTCACCTTGTCATCCAAGTGACGAGATTTGATAAAGCCAGTATCTGTCACAATGGTCCGTGGATCAAAGCTGACAAAATCACCCACTTCAATTCCAAGGGCACGGGTTTCTTTTTCATTGGTTACTTTTTCATCCAGACGGACTTCCATATTGTCCTGGGTCCGCTCGACAGTCCCTGCATCCTTGTAGACATGGCAAGAAGTCTGATGGACCAAAATCGTCCCCGAATGGGTCTTTCCTGTATTGGCTACATGGACCGTACAGTTTTCCCCTTCAATCATATTCCAAGGGAAACCACCGATACGGTCTAGCTTGAGACGGCCATCTGCTTTCACCGCGCGGACAATAGCCCCCAAGGTATCCACATGGGCTGTGACGTAGCGTTGCTTGTCTGTGATCACACCAGGCACGGTCACATTCACGCCGCCCTTAGCAGTCCGAGTTACTTCGTACCCAAAGCCTTCAATGGTTTTGACCAAATAGTCTGCGATTTCACGTGTAAATCCGGTCGGTGAAGGAATGGCTGTCAATTCCTGCAAATAAGTCACTGTCTGATTCATAATGCCTCCAAATGTGTTTTTCTTTATTCTAGCATGAAATAGGTGGAATAGCTAGAGGAGAGGTTACAGGGTGGACTATTCAACATTAATCCTCTATGGTCACTGGAAAAATATCTTCCCCTCTTTTCATTCTTTCTTCCATTTCTTTCCATTCCATCACTAATTTATATAGTTCTTCAGTTGAAATGAAACATGGTTCACCTAGACTTTCATCATCCATTTGATAGTATACTTCTGTTTCCTCCTTACCTATATCAATATTGAGCATATTACCGCCAAAGTCTGATTCTTCTTTTTGACCAGTTACAACTGCCTCTATTTCCTTTTGAATGTGGGGGTAAAAATTATGGACTTCTGTATCAAAAAATTCACACAAGGTTTGATAATAGGGGTCAAAAAAACTTATCATTAAGCTAGTACTATTGTTTTGATATTTGAATATATCGTATTCTCTTTTTAACATTTGTTACGTCCTAGATCTTTCTATTTAGTTACTGCTAGATAAAGTTAGAATCAACTATTTTTAAATGATTAAAGTTTAAAACTTTCTTTCAAATCTTCATATTCTTCATCTTTTAAAACCAGCAGTAAGATAGTTACTAATCTTTCGTCTTGAGAAAATCCTAAATAGACCCTCCCGTTAACCAAATAAAATGCCTCTTCTTTATCTATTAACTGGATCTTTAACTTATCTTTAGATAAGAAAACTTCAAATGACTGGTCTAGATCATGTAGACCATTGGCAAACGAAATATCATCAAGAAAAACAGGACATCCTTGTTTCATTTCTACGTTTTTTAGAGATAGTTTCTCAACTAAGCTGACGTTTGATGCTTGAACTAGTATAATATTGGTTAATTGATAAGAGGTTGTATCCAATCCAATTTCGATCAGGTTTTCGCTTTTTACCAAACGAAAATAATTCTTATCTGAATAAGGAGGTATATTGGTTACTTCAATTGTAAGAGGGGTATAGTAGTCTACTTTGACATCGTAAGGATGTTGAACCAAGCGACTTAATTTTAACATATGGTATTCCTTTTGATGATAAAGTTCTTTTATTTTGAATTGCAAAATTACTGAGCTATCTCAGACCAGAATGAAATCTGCGTCAAATCTGTTAGTGCGGTTTCCTGTGTTATTGTTTTACCTTTTAAGAAATCTGTTAAACTTGCTGAATAATAAATAATTTCTGATCCAACAATTGAGAATACCGGCGAAACCGCAGTAGGTTCACAAGCAATATAGCGATGGCCAACTATCGGCATTAAGGTTGGCGCAGATTCCATTTTACTTTATAAATTGATGAGCCTCATGAATGGTATTTGGACATTCTCCCCAGTTATCATTCCATTCAAGTTCATCTATTTCATCCGCAATCTCCACCATCACTTCTTTCATTTGTTTCTTTAAATAGTCAGTATTTTCTCTTGAAAAATCTGCCCAGTTATACCATCCATTTGGGAGTTGTTCAATATCACGATACAATCGCTTAAATTCAAGAGGCAAAACTATCCCATAAATTTCTTCAATTTTTGTAAAGACTTCATCTGTATATTTGCTAATCATATGCTACCATATTCTATTAAATATTTGACAGTAATCTTCAGTAAACCAAATTGAACCATCATCACCAATTGCTATTCGTTCAGGGCCCCGAGATTTACCTTTTTGATAAGGATAAACATCCAAATTGTTACCGTAAAGCTACTCCTTAAAATTTTGGCCTATTTTTAATTTTCTACTATGTAAACTTGAAAACTCTTGACCTTACGGCCAACAACATGTTTTTCAACATCGCATTCCCACCAAGTAAGAATATCTTCTTCCAAAATTTCTAAAAATAAGTCTTTAGAAGATAAGTCATCTTTTTAAGAAACTATTATCATTTTCAAGAATAAAGTTGTATTCTTCAGCTTTTATCCAGGATAAGTCTGTCAGCCAATCAGTAATAGATGACCAATTATTGGCATCAGGAAGTCCGACATTTTTTTCAAGAAAACGAAATAGTTCTTTTTTGTTTTGGATCTGCTTCCCATCAAAAATTGCTACAAAGCCACTGAAAGGCAATCGATCTTGCAATTCAAGTTTTGTAATGTAATGAATTTTTGTTTTTCACGATTTCAAACCTCTCACCATCCATTCTCGTGATAAAATTTATCAACTAATTCCCAATCGTAATCAGAAATAGCTGAACGACTATCAGCTCTCCGTACGTCAATTCCTAATTTTCTTAATGCAGCTAAAGACATATGACCTAAACAAATTGGACCTAAAACTGAATCATTGACAGATAGTCTGACAGAAATTTCTATTAATTTATCAATAATGGTAATATCATTAATCTTACTGTTAACAATTTCTTTGATAATATGATAAGAAACTATAGGATTTAAATCGATGTTATTGATTAAGTCCGCATTTTGATATGTTTTATCTTCAATTTTTTTAAGAATATTCACTCTATACTCCTGCTATCATAATGACGTGTTCATCCATTTCACTATTTTTCTTAAATCCTATTCTACCAAAATATGGCCATGAATTCATACTAAAACAAAAAGAGAGCAGCAAACTGAGCTGCTCTCTATTTTGTTTATTTTTCTACCATTCCGCCCTTGATCAGACTTTCTTTCGTTACTGAATAACTGACTGTATTGTCATCTAGCGGATTAAAGCCTGGTACGATTTCTTTTAATTTTTTCAAATCGATTTTTGTGTAATCAATGGTATTGCGGATATAGAAGATTCCATCTTTATATTCTGATGTCAGTTCAAATCCATGTCCCATCAGATCTTTGAATTTTTCTTGGCTTCTGGCAACGGCTTCTTTCATAGATTCAAGGGGGTTCTCACCAGGCACTTTTGAGACGTCGTAATCATCAACTTTTTCTTGTACTAACAAGGTATCTCCCTTGTAATACAAGGTGATGGTTGACTTACCTGCTTCATCACTTGTTTCAAGAACCGTTTTTTGAGCACCTGCTAGTGCATCCTCTTTTTTGCTTTCATCAGTTGATGACTCTTTTTTCTTTTCTTTAGCAGATGATTTGCTTGTTGCTTTACTGGTCGCTTTAGTGGACGATGGACTAGTAGATTTCGTACTCTCTTTTTGTCCGCAACCAGCTAAAAGAAGACCCGCTGTCAAGAAGACGGCTAACATTTTTGTGGTTTTATTCATTTTGAATACCTCACTTTTTTATGATGGTTAGGGAAATGACTGACGTCTGAAACGAGTCATTTAGCAAGATCAACTGTCGTTTTAGATGTTATTAGAAAAGCCTCAAAAATGATGTTCGCAGTCCCTCCTTATCGATCATTGTAGCCATCTGGGTGGCTAGAATGCCATGCCCAGGCTGTTTGGATGATGGTTTCGATATTGTCAAATTTTGGTTGCCAGCCGAGGATCGCACGCGCCTTCTCAGAGGATGCGATCAAGGTATCTGGATCTCCTGGTCTGCGGTCTGCAATCTCAAGTGGGATCGGATGTCCCGTCACCTTGCGGGCTGCTTCAACGATTTGAAGATTAGAAAATCCAGTTGATGAGCCTAGATTAAAGGCAGTGGATGGGTTGCCGTTTCGGAGATACTCCACTGCTAGCAGATGGGCATCTGCCAAGTCAAATGGATGGACGTAGTCCCGAACATTGGTGCCATCTGGCGTATTATAGTCATCTCCAAAAATTGCGATCTTTTCACGTTTGCCTTGAGCCACTTGCAAGACGATTGGCAGGAGATGGGTCTCTGGCCCATGGTCTTCGCCGATGGATCCATCTGGCTTGGCACCCGCTACATTAAAGTAACGAAGGGGAACATACTTTATGCCATAGGCTTGATCGGCCCAGCGCATAATGGTTTCCATCATGAGCTTGCTTTCACCATAGGGATTGATTGGTTTTTGTGGAGTAGTTTCAAGAATCGGAATTTCTTCTGGAATACCATAGGTCGCTGCGGTTGAAGAAAAGACGATATAGTGCACCCCACATTCGTGCATGACTTCCAAGAGTTTGACCATGCCAGCTGTATTGTTGTCAAAATATTTCAATGGATCCGCCATAGACTCAGCAACCAGTGAGTAGGCCGCAAAGTGTATGACAGCATCAATATCTGCATGTTCCTTAAAAACAGTGCGCATGAAGTCTTGATCCGCCAGATCTCCTTGGTAAAAGACGGCATCTGGATGCACCGCTGCACGGTGGCCTGTGACCAGGCTATCTACCACCACGACTTTTTCCTGTCCTTCATTGACCAAGCGGTCTACCATGTGGGAACCGATATAGCCAGCTCCTCCTAATACGAGTATTGCCATTTGTTTTCCTTTCGCTTCTTTGTGTTCTCTCTTATTGTACCAAATTTCCGCCTCTTCTCCATCCTTAAAGTGTCGCGACGAAACGTCTAAAGGCTGCTTGCCCTTCTGCTGTTCGCTTGTAGACACCCGCATCTTCCAGTACCCTAGCAAAGATTTGGCCGACTGATTCACGAACGATAGCTTCTGCTTCTGCTTCTTCTGTGATGGATGGGTGAGTGGCTTTCAAGTCATCTGCCCATTCTTGATGGTAACAAGCCACACTGCATTCTCGACCGAGCAGATAGTCTTGAACCTGCTTAAGCTCTTCCTTAAGTCGAGGTGGCAAAATGGCCAAGCCCATGACTTCGATCAGGCCGATATTTTCTTTTTTGATGTGTTGCACATCTGCATGCGGGTGGTAGATGCCATCTGGATGCTCTGGTGAGGTTTGGTTGTCACGGAGCACCAAGTCCAGTTCATAATGCCCATCACGGATTCGTGCAATGGGGGTAATGGTATGATGGGGTTGACCGTCGGATGTGGCTAAGACTTGAACGGCTGGATCCGAGTAGCCTCGCCAGGTCTTTAGGATATGGTCCGCCAGGTCAATCAATTGCGCCTTGTCATCTGATTGCAAACGAAGCACGGACATGGGCCAGTTAACAATCCCTACCGATACCGCCTCAAAGCCCTCAATGCTATAGCTCTCCTCAACAGGAGCCAGCTCCATAGGGAAGGTGTGCCGTCCCCCTTGGTAATGATCATGAGTCAGGATGGATCCCCCTACAATGGGGAGATCTGCATTGGAGCCTGCAAAATAGCCTGGAAAAGTCTCGACAATGGTCAAAAGTCGCTCAAAGGCTTTGCGGCTAATGGCCATAGGAACGTGTTGGCTATCGAGGAAAATGCAATGTTCATTGAAGTAGGCATAAGGGGAATACTGGAAGCCCCAGTCATGACCGTCCATGTCAAAGCGGATGATCCTGTGATTGGCACGGGCAGGGTGGTCTAGACGACCTTGATAGCCTTCATTTTCAAAGCACAATTGGCAGGCTGGATAATGACTGGCTTTTGCAAGTTTAGCCGCTGCAATGTCTTTAGGATCTTTTTCAGGTTTTGACAGATTGATGGTGATTTCAAGAGAACCGTAGGGAGTTTCTGCCTCAAAGGCGATATTTTGCGCAATAGCCTCTACTTTGATGTAGTCGTTGAGTTTCGAGAGGGCATAGAAATCAGCAATCGCGTCCTCCTTGGACTGACGGTAGGTCTCCCAGAAATGATGGTTGACCTGACTCGGACTGGGGGTGATCCAATCCATCAACTCCGCACCCAAGCTGTCCTTTGCGGCCATGCTATCTTGGATCTTGCTATTAGCAACAGCGATTTCTACCAGCTGCTCTTTGAGTGCGATCAATTCTGAGTTATGAGCTGGCGCGTCTAGCCCTTCTTCTCCGATGCAACTCATGACACGATTTTTTAGATAGATCCGATCCATCTCTTGGTAGTCACTTGCCGCAATAACTTCTGTCACAAATGCATCTAATACCTGTTCTGTCATCCTATCTCCTTTTTAATCGAGCACCCGTGTTCCTGCCGCAACCTCTGCAATGTAGAAGCTTGGCGCATAGCCAACGACTTCCTCATAACGTTTGCCGACAGCTTCTTCAAAAGCCTCAACCTTATCTTTGTTGACGAGGGCGATGGCGCAACCACCAAAGCCTGCTCCGGTCATACGAGCTCCCAAGACGCCGTCTTGTTCCCAGGCTGTATGCACCAAAGTATCCAATTCTAAACCAGTCACTTCGTAATCATGCTCCAAAGATACATGTGAAGCATTCATGAGACGGCCAAAGCCTTCCAAATCACCTGCTTCAAGTGCCTGGCGAGCTTGGAGAGTCCGTTGGTTTTCAAGAACGGCATGGCGAGCCCGTTTGATGCGATTGTCATCTTTAATCAGGTAACTATAGGCATCAAAGGACCAGAGGTCTAATTCCCCTAAGGTTTGGATAGCTAGTTTTTCTTGGAGTTCAGAGACGGCGGTTTCACATTCTGCACGGCGTTCATTGTATTTTGAATCCGCTAATTCCCGGCGTTTGTTGGTATTCATGATGACCACGACATTGTCTTTGAGATCAAGCGGTACCAGATCATATTCTAGGCTATTGGTATCGAGATAAATTGCCCGTTGATCTGCTCCCATACCTATGGCAAATTGGTCCATGATACCAGAATTAACCCCTGATGAAGTGATTTTCGGTTTGTTTCCCGATCTTAACTAGATCTAAGCGGTCTAACTGAAGATCAAATAGTTTCTCAGCGATGACGCCAATCAAGAGCTCTAAGGAAGCTGAAGAAGAAAGACCGGATCCGTTTGGAATATTGCCGTAAACATAGACATCCATCCCGCTATCAATGACATGACCAGCCTCTTGTAAGAAATGAAGTACGCCTTTTGGATAGTTGGTCCAGTTGTGCTCTTTTTCAAAATGAAGATTTTCCAATGGGAATTCAATGATCCCCTTGTCTTCAAAATTGCCTGAGAAGAAACGCAAGACCTTGTCTTCGCGCTTTCTTGCAGCCCCGTAGGTACCAAGCGTAATGGCTGCCGGGAAGACATGTCCCCCGTTGTAGTCGGTGTGTTCACCGATCAAATTAATCCGTCCTGGTGAAAAGAAGGTATGATCAGCCTTCTCGCCAAAGACAGCCTGAAACTTTTCTTGTAGATCTTGAGACTTGATTGATGTAGTCATGAGAAACTCCTTTTAGTTTTGTAAACGTTTTTATACTTTTATTATAATCGATTAAAAGTAAAACTTCAAGTATTTTTAGTAAAATTTTATTTATTTTTTACATCGTCTTCAAAAAGCATACAATAGAGCTTTTCTGCCCTATCTAGACCTCTTGTACTTTTCTATTCTAAGTTAATTTTAGTAAATTTTTACTAAAAATCTCAATTAGGAGGTCACCCAATTGAGATTCAAAATGATTTAATTTTTCTTTCTCGGATAGACAAAAGATCCAAGGAAGGTTAAAAGGCTGACACCCATGAGGGCTAGGAGGTTTTCTGTTTGACCAGTCTTTGGCAATACCGATGATGCAGGACTAGCGGACACACTGGCAGGAGCTTGAGTAGTGTCATGTGACACAGAGATCGGAGTAACCTGTGGACCATCAAGAGGACGAACTTTTTCTTGCTTGCTAACAAGGACCTGTGTTCCTGTGTTTCCAACTTCTACTGGTTTTGTCTGATGGGTTGGATCGAGAGCTGGTGGAGTTGGAACCTGAGGTTCTGGTGTCGGTATTGGAGCAGGTGCTGGATAGAAGAGGCCATGACCAATGCGGTAGGCATACTCTGTTTCCGACAGTTTTCCATCTACAATTTTTGGAATATCCACCGGTAAGGTACCTATGTGTTCCTTGCCATTGAAGATGACTTCCACCCCTGCTGGAATATTCGGACCAAAGGCATTATCTGGTTTGAGGGATTCTGTTGGATCCATTCCCTTATTTCCATAGACTGCTAGAATAGCTTTGGCTGCTGGATAGTTGGCTACATCATAAGGTTTAGAGATAGAAAGGACAGCTGCCTTCTTATGGTTGGTATTGGCATAATTGACGATCTCTGTTGGGATCTTGGTCCGCCAGAAATCTTTATCCAATTGTCCTTCATAACCGATCTCTGAAATCACCACGATATGGGTTGCTTTTTCTAGGTCTTCTTTTAGGCTATCAAGGGTGGATGCTTTGGTGAAGTTCTTCGCCACAAAGGAGGTATCTTTTGGAAGCACCCCATCCGCTATTAAGCGACGCATGCCCAAATTTAGTCCAGGGACTTCATTTTCAAAAGCTCCTAAGAGTAAGACATGGTCCCCTTTTTGGACCTTAAATGGCAAGGTATTGTCTTCATTTTTAACAACCGTCACCGCTGCTGCCGCAATCTTGCGTTCCAAATCACGATTCAGATTGGATCCGACTGCTTCTTCTGCTTTTTCAGGCGTCCGAGCACTCGGATCAAAATTTAAGACCCCACGTTTTTCTTTGAGGGTGAGGATCCGACGAACGGACTCATTTAAACGTTCTTCTGAGATGTCACCCGTTTGCACCGCACGAACTACTTCATCGACAATGGTATCAATCTTGGTCAAATCAGTTTTACTACGAAGGGTTGTTGGCATCAAGACTAGGTCAACTCCTGCTTTGATCGCCATCTTCACAGCTTCCACCTCACCGAAGTTCTTAGCGATGGCATCCATTCCCATGGCATCAGAAACAATCACACCCTTATAGCCGTATTTCTTCCGTACCAAGCCCGTTAAAATATCATCAGAGAGTGTCGCTGGAACATAAATTTTCTCACCCGTTTCTTTTGACACAACCTGATCTTTTTCAATCTGCGGGTATTGGATATGAGCCGTCATCAAGAGATCGACCCCTTGATCCATAGCTTTTTTGAATGGAAGGAGTTCCAATTTTTCAAGTTCGGCAAGAGATTTATCCACCAAGGGGAGACCTGTATGAGAATCGACAGCTGTATCTCCATGTCCTGGGAAGTGCTTAGCAGCTACGGCCACATTGTAGTCTTGAATCCCCTTCATCATTGGAATTCCTAGGTAAGCTACTCGATTTGGATCAGAGGAGAAGGAACGAAGCCCAATGACAGGGTTTTGAGGATTGTTATTGGTATCTAACACCGGAGCGAAGTCCACATTCAAACCTAGTGCAGAAAGCTCTCGACCAATAATTTGTCCAGCTTCTGTCGCTAACTTGGGATCATTGGTCGCTCCAATGGCCATATTTCCGGGGAGAGCTGTACCGCTACCCAATCGATAGACGATGCCCCCTTCTTGGTCAATCGCTAACAATAGCGGAATCTTCCCGTTATTGGCCTTGTTTTCAATAGCTGCCTTTTGCATATCTTGGGTCAGAGCTAGGGTCTGCTTGGTTTCTTTCACATTCTCAGCGAAAAGAATGACACCTCCAAAGTCATACTTATCAATAGCCTCTGCCACTTCAGCATTGACCTTAGTGAGATCTTGTGGCGACTCCTGACCTGCCTCCTGCCACTTACGGAAGTCCGGCATGATCATTTGCGTAACCTTTTGCTTGAGAGGCATGTCTTCAAGCAGTTTTTCCACTTGAGGAGATGCCGTCTCCCTTGTTGTTTCCGTTGGGGAAGCTGCTGTGACTGCTTCACGATCAGTCACAGTTGACGTATCTGACACCCCTCCCTGATTTTCTGTGGAGGTTTCTGGAGCTGGAGAAGCCACAACCTCCTCTACTGTTGCTGCCGGTTCATTGCCTTGATCCGGTGCTTGAGCTGTGTCTGCCTTTGCTGTTTGGACCGATAATAGAGCAAAAGCCGTTAATAGGGCCGCAGATGGATAAATGATTTTTTTCATAAAGCGACCTCCTTTCTTCATGGATATTGTACCATGATTTTATAGCCTTGTAAACGGTTACACGCCCTAAATTAGGAAAAGGATAAGCATTTTTTCACTTATCCTTATTGAATGTAGACAAACTATTTTAAAATAAGTTAAGCGATTCTGTAAAAAATAAAAATGAGTTTAAAGTTTTAAAATGAATCAAGATAATTCCAAAACTTTCCGCCGTGAGAAAAGTGCTAGAAACACTATTGTTTCTAGCATTCGGGAGTTTTGGAACCTTAGGTCCAAAACTAAGTCATGGAACTTCTACGAAGTTTGCTGACGTCCGTACTCACCTAAGGAAAGTTTTTAGGAAGAATTTGTCTTCAATCTGAAAGGATAAGCGTTTTTTCACTTATCCTTATCTAGTTTCTTATTTATTAAAATACGATTTCTTGACCGTTTTCTGTCACCTGGTAAGTCCCATCAGCAAGATTGATTTGGGCTCTTGCTGTGACAGTCTGGTCCTTGTTTTGGCGCGTGATAACAATGGTATGTTCATCTGGTGTTTCCACCTCGATCCTTCCTTCTAAGTCAAAAGCTGAGGAATGGTTCCGGAAACGAAAGAGCTTGAGAAGAGACTGCACGACTGGACGCTCTACTTCTTGAGCAATTTCTTCATTGCTGTAGTAATGTCGGTTGATATTGCGTCCTTCTTTTGTGTTTTCTAAGAGTTCCAAATCATTCTTCCCAGCTAGGAATCCAACATAATAAACTTGTGGAATGCCTGGCGCAAAGGCTTGAATCAAACGGGCTAGGAAATACTTGCGATCATCATCTCCAAGCGCTGAATAGTAGGTCGAATTGATTTGGTAGATGTCCAAGTTGTTGTATTCTGCTGTTGAATATTTGCGTTTCACATTCGCTCCCACCTTGTAGAGCTCATTTGATGCATAGTCAATTTCTTCATCTGTCAAGATATCCTTGACATCGACCACCCCAATCCCATCATGGGTGTCGAGTGTCGTGAATTGCTTCATCGGACTCATCTTCAACCACTTAGCAAGGCGTTCCACTTTGGAGCTATAGAGGGTATAGAGGGTCACCATTGGAAGGGCAAAGTCATAGACATAATAGCCGTGATCGGCAATCTTAAACAGGATGGAATAGTGCTCATGGATCTCTGGCAAGAGTTCAGCTCCATAACTGGCTGCCATATCGCGCACCTTGTCCAGCAAGTCCCAAATATCTGGCTCCACGAAGAAATCATTGGTGTCTAATTTCTTGACGGCATAGGCAAAGGCATCTAAACGAATGAGATCACAGCCATTGCTTGCCAGGTGTTCGATGGTCTTGCGGATAAAGTCCATGGTCACTTCCTTGGTCACGTCCAGGTCAATCTGCTCTTCCCCGAAGGTATTCCAGAGATGCTCAGTCGTCCCATCCGCAAAGGTAATTTCTTGCTTAGGAGCTCGGTCTTTGCGCTTGTAAATCAAATCGACATCTGCTTGAGTTGGACGATTCTCCGGCCAGAACTTGTCCCAGTTGAGGAAGAGATCCTTGTAAGCACTTTGGTCATGCTTCTCTTGATAATCTTTGTAGTATTTAGACTGACGGGAAATGTGATTGATCATAAAGTCAAACATGAGATAGTACTTGTCCCCCAGACGTTTGACATCTTCCCAATCTCCAAAGGCTGGATCCACTTGGTCATAGTCCACAGGCGCAAAGCCACGGTCACCGGTTGATGGGAAAAATGGCAAGAGGTGAACCCCACCTACTGCATCTCCAAAATATTTCTCCAGATTTTCATAGAGATCCTTAAGGTTATTTCCCAAGCTGTCTGAGTAAGTAATTAACATGGTCTTGTTTTGTATTGGCATAATGGTTTCCTTTTTCTTATTTGAAAACCAAGTCTTAGAAGACCTGGCTTTCATGAGTATATCTATTTTAAGTATGGCTTCCTAGGATACGAGGGATACGATTTAAATCAGCAAGCTGAATCGTCCCTTTATATCTGAAATTGAACACGGGACTAATTTCTTAGGAAAAAAGATAAATCTCCTTTTGTGCGGGCACACTACGTCGATTTCCTATATTTCCACAGCCGTTACTACTTCAGTCGTTTACGGATGTGGATGCCCTAGGGTGCTACAGAAATTTTCAGCAAGCTGAATCGTCCCTTTGTATACGGAATTGAACACGGGACTAATTTCTTAGGAAAAAAGATAAATCTTCTTGTGTGCAAGCACACTACGTCGATTTCCTATTTTTCTACAGAAATTTTCAGCAAGCTGAATCGTCCCTTTGTATCTTATTTCACTGCACCGTTGCTCATTCCTGCAATGATATGGCGTTGGAAGAAGAGATAGACAATGGTGATACTGATAATGCCGACCACGTAAGAGGCAAAGCTTGGTCCGTAGTCGTTGAAGTATTGGCCTGCGTAGTTGTATTGGAACAAAGGCAAGGTCCACATTTTGGAATCCCGGTTCAAAACAAGGAGTGGCAACATGAAGTCATTCCAGAACCAAAGGGCATTGATGATCATGGTTGTCGCATGCATGGGTTTCATCATTGGGAAGATGATGCGGAAATAGGTTGTAAATTTATTCGCACCATCGATCTCTGCTGCTTCATCCAAACTTTCTGGAATCGAGATCTTGATATAGCCCACATAGAGAAAGAGGGTCTGTGGAATCGCATAGGTCAAGTAGAGCAAAATCAAACCAAAGGTGTTGGCCAAACCGAGCTTGCTCATCATGACGGTAATCGGGATCATGATGACTTGGAAGGGTACGAAGATCCCAAGGATTAAGAGGGTATACATGATGGTAAAGGCTTTTCTCTTACTCATATTACGAGCAATGGAGTAGGCTGCCATCGGGATAAAGATCATCACAGCAAGGAGAGACAAGACCGTGATGACGACTGAGTTCCAGTAATAGCCTCCGATGCCATCAGCCAAGAGGCGACTAAAGTTGTCCCATGTGAAGTTGGTTGGAAAGCCAAAGAAATTATCTACAATATCCTTGGTGGGTTTGAAGGAACTAAAGAGGGTGGCAAGGAGCGGCACTAAAATCAGAACCGATCCTAGAATCAATAGAATGTATTTGCCAATCAAGGCTTTTCTTTCATCTTGTTTCATCGTGCTTCTCCTCTTAAATTTCAAATTTCTTAGATACTCTCAATTGGATGATCGAAATCACTACAATCAAGAAGAACAAGATTACGGCAATGGCATTGGCATAACCGAATTGGTTGTTTTTAAAGGCATAGTTATAAACCAAGAGCCCAAGTGAAGTTGTGGCATTGTTTGGACCACCACCGGTCATGGCAAAGACTTGGTCAAAGGCGGTCAACCCACCTTTTAGGGCTAGGATAAAGACCATAGAGACACTTGGTAGCAAGTAAGGCAATTCAATGTTCCAGAAGACTTGCTTACTAGTCGCGCCATCGATCCTTGCTGCTTCTGTAATCTCAGTTGGAATGGATTGCAAACCAGCTAGGAAGATGATGATGGGCATAGCCACCCCTTGCCAAAGAAGGACAAAGACAGCCGCAAAGATCGCTCCCCACTTAGTCCCGAGAAGACTGGTTTGGAGAAACTCAATGTGAAGGGCATTCCCAATCGCTGGTAGGCCGTAGTTGAAGACTTGCTTGAAGATCAAAGCCACTGTCAAACCAGATAAAACGGCAGGGAAGAAGAACCAAGCACGGAAAAAGGTTTGGCCTTTGATTTTAGAGTTCAAGACACGCGCAATGAAGATCCCAAGAGCAATCTCCCCAACCACCATGGCGATCGTGATAATCGCAGTAAAGCCAATCGCATTCATGAATTTTGGATCCATGAAGAGGAGCTTAAAGTTGTTTAAGCCGACAAATTTGTAGTTATAAGTCAATCCTGTCCAGTTGGTAAAACTGTAAAAGGCTCCTTGAAACATCGGCACATAGAAGAAAATTGCTTGTAACAAGAGGGGGATGACCACAAAAGCCCATGCCCAATATTTTTGTAATACTTTTTTCATAGTCTCTCTACTCCTAATCCACATCCGCTTTCATCGGATTAAAGAAGGCATTCAAATCATTGACCATTCCTTGTTTATCACCGGTCAAGACATAGTTCATGGTCAAGGTATGGAAGTCTGCTTCACTGGTCCAATATTGTTGCAACCAGACCAAGTGACGATCCGTAAAGGCATATTTAGTCATACCAGCAAGCGGTGAATCTTCTCCTGCTTGTTTGACCCCTTCGATCGCTGTTGGAGATCCGTCCACATCGTAGTATTTTTGCATGACTTCTGGACGGGTCATGTATTCCACAAAGGCATTGGCTTCTTTGGATGTTTGGTAGTGGCTGAGATAGACCATGCCAAGTCTCCTGCACCAACGGTTAAGCTTTGTCCTTTTTCTTTCCCTGGAATCATGAAGGTTCCAACCTTAAAGTTCGGTTTTTGTTCATTAATCGCTGTGATCGCCCAAGACCCATTTGGTGTCATGAGGACATCCCCACGTGCGAAGGCTCCGATAACGTCTGTATAGCCGGCACCTTCCCAGTTCTTTTGCTTAGAACCATTAATGCGAAGGATATCCATGACCTTGATGTCATCTTTCATAATCGGATCAGACAATTTAATGGCATTTGGTTGAGAATAACGAAGGTACTGATTGGCTTCTTTCCCTCCACCTGTTGCTGTTGCAAAGGCTAATTGATTGTAACCATTGAGTGTCCAAGCATCTGCACCTGCAATTCCAAATGGTGTTTGTCCTTTAGCGACGATGTCTTTTACTAACTGTTCAAATTCATCCCAGGTTTCAGGAACTTTCAAGCCCAATTCTTCGAATTTATCTTTATTGTAATAGATGCCATAAGCATTGGCTGTAAAAGGAACGTTGTAAACTTTTCCGTTCACTGCATATTTTTCAGCATAGCCATTTTTTACGCGTTTCAGATAGTCCTTGTTGCTCAAATCTTCGAAGACACCTGCTTTTGCCCATTCTTGTAGTTCGATGGACTGTGGGTATATATTAACCACATCTGGCACATCTCCTGCAAGGACACGTGTTTTCAATACTTCACCACCGTTCGGTACATTGACAACTTTGACCTTGACCTTTGGGTTTTCCTTTTCAAAATCACGCGCGATTTCTTCCAAAGTTTTAGTCATTTCTTTTTTCTGGTTGAAATACTCGATGGTCACTGTGCCATCCGCCGATTTTCCATCGTTGGAGCAAGCACCGAGCCCAAACAAGGCTAAGCCTGTTGTCGCAAGAAGTCCGATTTTTTTATACCATTTCATTTGGCTGTCTCCTTTTATTTTTTGACAAAAACATATTGTTTCGTGAGGAAATCTCCCTGAGGAAGAACGACGGTTAAGCCGGCATACATGAGCTCAGCACCTGAATAGACTTGGTTGGTCCCTTCTAAGCTATAGAGGGCATCTTCTTCCAAACCTTTGAGCTTCAGAGTCGGCTCGATCTCCTCAACCGTTGATAAGACCCTTACATAGGTCACAACCGTACGGTCTTGATAAGTGAACTGGACGGCTGCTTGATTGCTACCATGACCTGGATTGATCAAGCGGTAGTGTTTTCCAAATTGGACAAGGGGTCGAATCGTTTTGTAATGAGCAACTTGAGCTGCGATGACATCCAACTCTTCTTGAGAAAGGCTGGTCAGATCCAATTCATAGCCCAGATTTCCCATCATGGCTACATGGCCACGCGTTTCTAGTGGTGTGATCCGTCCCATCTGATGATTTGGCACCGCTGATACGTGAGCGCCCATGGAAATAGTTGGATAGAGATAACTAGATCCATACTGGATCGGAAGTCTGGCCATGGCGTCCGTATTATCACTTGCCCAGACCTGCGGGAAGTAACGCATCATACCCAGGTCATTACGACCACCACCACCTGAGCAAGACTCAAAGAGGATGTGCTCGTATTTCCGTCAAGTAGGAAACCACTTCATAGAGACCCAAGATATAAGCATGGGATTGCATCTTGGTTTCAAGGTAGGTTTTCCCATTTCCAAGCTTGGTGATATTGCGATTCATATCCCATTTGATATAGTCGATCTCATGGTTTCCAAGCAAGTCATCCAAGACCTGCTTGATATAGTCCACTACTTCACTATTTGAGAAATCGAGCACCAGTTGATTCCGTGAATAGGTGTGTTCGTAGCCTGGGACTTGAATAGCCCAGTCCGGATGAGCCCGATAGAGGTCACTATTAACAGAAATCATTTCCGGCTCCACCCAAAGGCCAAATTGAAGTCCCTTGTCATGGATGCCCTGGATCAATTCTGCTAGGCTTCCTCCTAATTTTTCTTCATTGACGGTCCAGTCACCGAGGGCCCGATTGTCATCATACCGATTGCCAAACCAGCCATCATCAAGAACAAAGAGTTCGATCCCCACTTTTTGAGCTTCATCTGCTAGCTCCAATAATTTGTCTTTTTTGAAATCAAAGTAGGTCGCTTCCCAGTTATTGATGAGGATCGGACGTTCTTTATAAGCAAACGGTGCTGGAATAATATGGCTTTGAACAAAAGCTTGGCTCTCTTGACTAAGACCGGTCAATCCCTTATGGGAGTATGTGATCATGGCCACTGGAGTATCAAAGCTCTGATTTGCTTCCAATTCCCAGGCGAAATTTTCAGGATTGATTCCTAGTCCAACCCGAACTTCATTGAGTTGATTTTTCTGAACAAAAGCTTCAAAATTTCCACTGTAGAGTAGTTGGAAGGCAAGAGCAGAACCCGCATCTTCTGTCACTTCATGATCAGCGAGAATAAGGGCTGGGGTCTGGGCGTGTCCAGAAGCACCACGGTTAGAGCTGATGGAGAAGATTCCTTGCTCCACTTGCTGACGGCGGACTGTTTTTTCTCTCGCATAGGCTCCTTGTAGAGTGATGACATCGTAGTCACTGGCTGGCAGATCGGCCAACACACTAAGAGCCTTGTGAATCACAACCGTTTCGTCACTACAGTTTTCAATCTTTGCAAAACTTGTGATCGTTGCCCGATCCTCGTAAGCGGTGTAGTAGAGAGTCAAGCGCAGGGCTGCTTGATCATCTTCAAAGAACAGGGCCAAGGTTTCAGCTTTCTCTACCGAGTGAGGGTTCGGAAGACCGGTCGCCTCGACACGACCAGAATAGATGTTGGCTCCAACATAGAGGAAATCTGTCACCTCTGTAGTGCCGTGCTGGATCTGAATCGACGGCTTTCGAAAATCTCCAAGTCCGTGCTGTCCCAAGATTTGTCGCTGGGTATCCAAGCTAAAGGTTCGATTTTCAGGTGTTGGATTTCCAGAGAAAGCATGGTCCTTCTCATGCACGGTATTGGAAAAATGATAAGACGGAATTGGACGTCCCAAATGCTTGAGCATCAGATAGCCATCACGATTTTCAATGATGAGACTCAATCCCTTACTTTCTACATAGAACAAATTTTGTTCAATACGAATTGCCATGTCTTCCTCCTATTGGTTCCTATAAAATATCACTATGTATTTTTAAATGCAGTTCCAATATCTTTCTTTTTTAGCATGTTTTTATTTTACTTGATGTAAACGCTTTCGAAAATAGAATTTTGTTGGGCTTATATGGTAAAATGTTAGGTAGGAGGTTTACCTATGTTAGTCTTTTCAGAATACCAAACCGACACGATTGACCTAGCCCTTGATTTACGGCTACGAAGATTGCCCCAAGAATTATGAATTTGGTCCTAGCTTTCGAGACAATTTTGTTCTGCATTTTATCACCAAGGGAAAAGGTGTCTTTCACATCAATAAAAATGAAATCCATTTAGAAGCAGGGGATCTCTTCCTTCTCCCTAAAAATATGGTGACCTACTACCAGGCAGACGCAGAAGATCCTTGGTCCTACTACTGGATTGGGATTAGCGGCACTAAAGTGAGTGATTTCATGCGCTTTTCAACCTTACATGCCAAAGGCTTTCTAAAGAAAGATGAGGTGGACACAGAGCGGATCGGGCTGTTTATGGAGCAACTCGTCCACAAGGCAGAGGCTTCAAAGATGACCTCGCACTACCAACTCCACCTTCTCTCTCAGATCTATGAACTGCTATTTCTTATCAGTGAAGTAGCTCCTGATATCCATCGGAGCCATCCATCTCCAACCTATCAACTCTACCTGACCTGCAAGCATGTGATTGAGACGCATTACGCTAAAGAGCATTTGAGTATTCAAGAGATCGCCGATGACCTAAATGTCCATCGCTCTTATCTCACAACTGTTTTTAAGGAATTTCACCAGATCTCTCCCAAGGAATTCTTGCACTCGGTTCGCATGCAACGGGCCCAGCAGCTACTGACCAATACAGACGAAAGCATCAAGATTATTGCCTACTCCGTTGGCTTTTCAGACCCCCTTTATTTTTCAAAGGCTTTTAAGTCCTATAGCCAACTCACCCCTAGCCAATATCGAACTAAACATAAAATTTAGTAAATATTTATTTCTTTTTACTAGTATTTAGAGTATACTGGAAGTAGAAATCAATAAAGGATGAACCATGGCAACGATTAAAGACATTGCAGAAAAAGCAGGCGTTTCTCAGGCAACGGTCTCTCGCGTCCTCAACCAAGATGCGACCTTATCGGTTGGCGAAGACACGCGCAGTCGGATTCTTCGCATCGCTGAGGACCTGCATTACCAAAAGAAAGGCCGCAAAACTGCAGCTCAACCAGTCCAAGACTCTCATAAAATCGTCATCTTTGAATGGTACACGCGCGAAGAAGAATTAGATGACCTCTACTACTATGCCATTCGGATGGGCTTGGAAAAACAAGCCCAGGAATTAGGCTATGAGATCTTTCGAATCTTCAACAAGGACGATTGGTCCTTGATTCAGGAGGCAGACGGCATGATCGCTCTTGGGAAATTCAGTCCCAAGACCATTCAAGATCTGGAAAGCTACGGCAAACCCCTGATCTTTGTCGATAGCAATACCCTCTATCTGGGGCATTCATGTGTGACGACAGATCTAGAAGATTCTGTCATCACTGCTCTCCAGCATTTCCTTGCGCATGATCACAAGGAGATCGGACTCTTGGTTGGTCAAGAAGAGACAGCAGATGCGACACCGCTTCAGATGGATCCCCGTCAACGAAGCTTTCAACAGTTTCTCACGGAAAGGGCTTTATGAGGAGCGCTTTGTCTCTGTCGGCCAGTTCTCGACCGAGTCAGGCTATCAGATGATGGAGCAGCTGATTCAAGAGTTAGGGGAAGAACTGCCAACTGCCTTTTTCATGGCTAGTGATGCCTTGGCTGTCGGGGCTCTTCGGGCCCTTCAGGAGCACCAAATCGCTGTCCCCGACCGTGTCAGTATCATTTCCTTCAATGATACTTCGATTGCTAAGTATGTCTTTCCTGCCCTCTCTACAGTGACCGTATACACTGAAGAAATGGGCAAGCAAGCCATTCAGATGTTGCGGCAAACCTTTCAAGGAAGCCAACCAAGTGTTCCCTATATGGTCAAATTAGCCACCAAACTGACCATTCGAGACAGCTGTCGCTAGGAGGTCTTAGTCTTATGAAAACACACGAAATCCTCTTTCAAACCCTTTCTCAGGCAGATGATTATGTCAACGGGGAGCAGTTGGCAAAAGAATTAGGGGTTTCTCGCACCTCCATCTGGAAGGCTATTCAGCGCCTGGAAAAAGATGGGGTCGTCATCGAATCTCTAAAAAAGAAGGGATATAGACTGGTCTCAGGCGATATTCTGCTTCCTGACGTTATCGCAAGCAATACCCAGTTGACCGTTACTTTGAATGAAGAATGTCATTCTACCCAATTGGACGCAAAATTAGGTATAGAGGCCCATAAAGAGGGCAAGGCTCTCTACCTAGCCAAGTCCCAATCCGCTGGAAAGGGCCGCTTTGGTCGTGACTACTACTCCCCCGATCAAGGCGGCATCTATATGTCCCTTCATCTCAAGCCACAACTCCCACCTGCAGAGCTCCCCCCTTATACCTTGATGGTCGCTGGAGCCATCTATAAGGCCATAAAAAACCTGACCCTGATCGATATCGATATCAAGTGGGTAAATGATATTTATTACCGAAATAAAAAAATTGGGGGGAATATTAACCGAAGCCATTAGCTCGATTGAAACTGGCCTTGTCACGGATGTCATCATCGGAGTCGGCTTCAATTTGGCTATCTCAACTTTCCCAGAAGAGCTAAAAAGTAAGGCCGGTTCCTTATTTGAAGGCCCTTGTCCCATCACCCGCAATGACCTCATCAGCGAGATTTGGACGGAATTTCTTCAAACGGATATCGATGAACTGGTCTACCTCTACAAAGAGCGCTCCCTGGTCTTAGGACGAACGGTCACTTTTGAGCAGAACCAGCAGACCTATCACGGCCTCGCCAAAGACATCTCTGATACTGGCCAACTCTTGGTCCAATTGGATAAAGAAGAAATCTGGCTCAATAGCGGAGAAGTCTCCCTCAAGCAGTGGGATCTATAAAACAGACCAACAACTCACAAAAGAGTCTGGGACAAAACGCTGTCTCAGACTCTTTTGTGTGAAGAGTTGTCAAAAATTTTTAAAATATTTCTTGATATACTCTAAGCATATATCCAGTAAGAATTTGATAAATAATAATACAATTCCAATCTTCACAAACATGTAATATTTAAATGTTGTGTCATCAAATACACTCACAAAAATCGGAAAGGTGAGAATATTAGACGGATTGATAAGAAAATAAAGTGAGATACAAATGGATAAAACCAGAGCTACTATAAAAATTTTTTATCAAAAAGCACCCCATCTTCTATAGTAGATATGAAAATTATAGAATTTAGGGTGCTTTTTTAGGATTAACTAGTTTTGAGTGAATGATAACAAATAACTATTATTTGTCATCACCTTTAATCATATTTTTAACGCCTTCGATTGCTCCTTCAACAGCATCTTTTGCGTCTTCTGCGACTTCTTTAACTTTAGAAACTACTTTTTCAGCAGCTCCTTCTTTTTCTGTTTTCTTATCGCCAGTCAATTTACCGACACCTTCTTTGATCGCACCTTTTGCTTGGTTTACTTTTTCTTCTGTAGACATACTATTACCTCCATCTGTAATATATTTTATTTTATATCAACTGCATCTTTTACTTAGTTGCCTTTTTCTTCTGTGATTTCAAGATATGGAATCTTTTCATATCATAAATAGAATCAAATCATAATCTTTTCCTGTTATAAAGATTATGATCTATTTTTGAAAAAAGAAACTTATTCCTTCTTCCCTAAGAAGAATGAAACGACACAAACAACAATGACAGCTCCCGCAATTGAAGGAAGCAATGCCATGCCTGCTAAAGATGGGCCCCAAGTACCCAAAAGGGATTGTCCAACTGATGAACCAATTAGACCTGCTAAAACATTAGCAATGATACCCATTGAACCACCTTTTTTAGTAATTCCTCCTGCAATGAGACCAATAAGGCCTCCTACAATAATAGACCATAGCATAATGTGCCACCTTTCTAAATCAAAGAATATTTATTTAAATATTATCAATCTGCGTTGATAAAATAAATAGTAGAATTTTAGCTAAAATCTTATTTTGGATATTTTTTTCCAAAAATATTTTTTTCTATGATTAACATAACTATAAACCTTTACCCAAACAAAGTCAACTAAAAATGCTTGGGTATTTTTTTAAAAAAGCATAAATATCCTTATACGATAATAAACCTTTATGTAGTAAGTTTGTTTTGCGTTTTCACAACATTTTAATTTAGGTTGATTTATGTATCCATTTGTTTATATATCTATAAAAAGCGTGTTTAATTTTTGCTTGTTTTCTATATTATTTGTTCTATCTCGATCACCAAAAAAATGAATAAAAAAATTCACTTTATTGTATTTTTGTGTTTAATTTAGGATGATATATCAGTCTCTATTCGATAGAAATTTGAGCTTTTTTTTAAAAAAATTTTTTTTTAAAAATACTATATTTTATAGAGAAGTTTTTTTATAAAATTTGACGTATACTTTTTATAAAAATGTATAATATTTATATGTAAGCCCTTCCACACTATTTTGACTTTTAGCTACCATTCCAAGAGTGTCTATTCATGACACTCTAATATTTAAATTAGAGAAAATCGGAGATTATTATGGATTTTAGAGAAATATTGGTTCAACCAGACAACACAAAATTAAGCAGCTTCAATACTCAACTCGAAGGTTTTGAAAAGCTTTTTAGAGATAAGGACTTATTGGATATCCGAGAAGATTTAACCAAAATTAATAAAGATGAAGTTATCGCTCTTTGTTCAGAAATAAAAGGATATAAATCTGGCTTTTTGGATACTTTATCTTTAGTTGCTTCAGAGTCTAATATAGAGAATTATAGGGATGTCTTTGAAGAGTTATGGACTGAACATGAATTTGATAATCGTATTGATGACCTACTTGCTTGTTACCCGTATACGAACGTTGAAGAACGAATTGATTATAAGTTGTTAGAAGAGTACGGAACAACCTCACGCGAAGAGGTAGCAAGAATGATTATAGAAGATTTAGATACTTCATCAGATGGAGAGGCTAAAAAACTATTCCTTCAAGAGTTTCTCTCTATGCAAAAGAGAGAAAATGATAACTAATACTCCTTAATATCTTCATTCCTATTTTTTCAGTGAATCAATAGGAAAAAGTTAATAACATGACATTATTTTTGTGTTCAAATTTTTCAAAATCAGGTAAACTAATTCAGGAAAAGGTCGAAGGAAAAAATATACTCTTCATCCCTACTGCTTCAATTGAGGAAGAGTACAAAGGTTACGTAGACTCTGCCCGTCAATTATGGCAAGAGATGAACGCTAATGTTATTGATCTTGAGTTATCAGCAGCCTCATCTGATCAAACCACAAGAAAACCACCGCAAAGGTGGTTCTTTTTTATCAATCGTCAAACACTCCGCCTGTAAGCTGGTACATGAGGTAAATGTGTTCCAGGATTTTTACCTTATCCATATGATCCACATCTTTAAAGCCTCCTAATGCTAGGAGTGGGACAAAACCGAAACACTGGTTATAAGACAGGGCACCATGTTTTGACACAGCTTGTCTATATAAATCAAGTTCAAATTTTTTTGTAATATATTCGTTATCTAAATATTGAACGAATAAATCCATCCCCTTACAAATAATATCCAAATCTTGAATATTGTATTGGACAATTCCCACATAGGCATTCTTTTCCCAAGTAACAATATCTCCAAATGCTGTTACGAACATAGGAAAAGCGATATCTCCTCTGAAATAGCTATCTCGGAGAAGTTCAAGATAGTCATCTGGATTAATGACTTTGAGATAACCGTCTAAAAAGGTTCCCAGACCATCTTCTTGCCAAATTTGAACCAACTCAGCAGGGACTTGGTCCTTGTATTTTTCAATCACTTCTTGGGGCATGTCTGCCACTTTTATAAAGTTTTCTAGCATGTTTTCCTCCAATTTATTTTCTATTAACGTTTCACTCTGCTTCTAGTATACCACAAACCATATGTAGCAGAGTCTACTTAACAAGAAGAATAACAGTTTCATAGGCATTTAAGTATCTAAAGGAAAGATAATAAGAATAATGTTTTTGAAACACTCTACCAAACACCAGCCTCCTATTATCCCCCCACTTGTGGTATGATGGTATAGTATGTTTAGGTGCCAAGCTACTTGAGTACCTCCGTGCTAAAAGGAGACGAATATGAAAATCGCATGGAATGAAATTAAATACCAACCCAAGAAGTTTATCCTGATTGAACTCCTCATTACCATCCTCATGTTTATGGTGGTGTTCTTGTCTGGTCTGACAAATGGATTGGGCCGTTCAGTATCCGCCCAAATCGATAACTATGGGGCCCTGCACTATATCCTTTCGATGGATTCAGAAGGGATCATCCCTTTTTCAACCATTACGGCGAAAGATTTAGAAGAGATCCAAAAGATAGAGGGGGTGGACTATTCTGGCTTGTCCATCCAGCGGGCAACCGTCTCAAAATCAGAGGATTCCAATACCCTAGATATCACCTACTTCGCGACCGATCATAATGAAAAAGAGATCCTCAATCCAATCATGGAAGATACAGACCTCAAGATCTCCGACTTAAAGAAAAACGAGGTCATTCTGGACCATTCTTTCAAAGAGGATGAGGGAATCCAAGTCGGTGATCAAGTGATCGATAAAACTTCTAAGCAAAAACTCAAGGTCGTGGCTTTCGCAAAAAATGCCAAATACGGCTATAGCGAGATTGGCTTTATCAGCTCGGATACCTACACAGGCATGCGGCAAAAAACAGATCCAAGCTATCAATGGCAAGCCCAAACCCTTGTGACCAAGAAGAGCATCCCTTCTAGTGATCTAGCCAGCAACTTAATGGTGGCGGATAAGAAGCAAGTGATCGATAAAATCCCTGGCTACAAGGCTCAAAATCTGACGCTACAGATGATAACGTGGGTTCTCTTGCTTGCTTCCTCTGCTATCCTTGGGGTCTTCTTCTATATCCTGACCCTGCAAAAGTTGAAACAATTCGGCATCTTAAAGGCCATTGGCATGTCCATGAGCCAGATTACCTATGTCCAATTATCCCAGCTCACCATCATCTCCCTCATCGGAGTACTGCTGGGGCTTGGTCTGGCAACTATAATGGCGCCATTTTTACCCAATAGTGTCCCTTCCTTTATGACCCTGAAAGACAACCTCACCATCTCGATTAGCTTTATCCTGACCTCTATGTTGTGTGGTGCCTTGTCCCTTGTCAAAATCAAAAAAGTAGATCCAATCGAAGTCATTGGTGGAAATGGAGAATAAGATGGCCATTATTGCATTAGAAAATATCAGAAAATCCTACGCCGATGGCAACCAGATGCACCATGTCCTCAACCAGCTGAATTTAAGCGTCGAACCCAACGAATTTGTCGCGATCTTGGGCCCTTCAGGATCTGGTAAATCCACTCTCTTAGCCATCGCTGGCTTACTTCTGTCAGCAGACGAGGGGCGGATTCGTATCGCTGGCCAAGACTTGACCGGCCTCAACCAAGGCCAGTGGACACAAAAACGTCTGGAATTGCTCGGCTTCATCTTTCAAGATCACCAGCTCCTCTCCTATATGAAAATCGGTGACCAGTTAGAACTGGTAGCCAAATTGAAAGGAGAAAAGGACAAGAAAAAACGCCAAGAGGAAGTCAAAGCCTTGCTGGCAGATCTGGGCATCGAAGCTTGTTACCACCAATACCCTAATCAGATGTCTGGTGGACAAAAACAACGGGCAGCCATTGCTCGCGCCTTTATCGGAAATCCGCAGGTCATCTTAGCCGATGAACCAACCGCTAGCCTAGACCCAGATCGAGGGCAAGAAATCGCCCAGTTGATCCGGAAAGAAGTCAAATCCAAAAACAAGAGCGCCATCATGGTCACCCATGACCGCTCCATCCTGACCTATGTGGATACCATTTATGAATTAAAACATGGTCAATTGCTAAAGGTAGAACAGCTTGATTAAATTAAAACTAGCGAACAAGAGAAATGCTTGTTCGCTAGTTTTTATTATTCTTGAGGATCTTTGGGCAGTTCCATGCGGAAGCGTAAGCCCATAGCCGTTTTATCAAATTGGTAGGCCAGCTCTTCATGGTCCAGCAAGTGTTGAACAACGAAGAGTCCCAAGCCTCCTTCCTTCTTCTGGCGGCTAGCGGTCATTGGCATCTCAGCGGTCTCTACCATTTCCTGGCTGGTATTTTCAATAGCCAAGTGCGTCCCTTCTTCTTCGAGACGAAGTTGGATCTCTCCACCGGCATCCGAATGCTTAACAGCATTACTGATGACATTTGAGAGGACCAATTTCAGAATGGCTGGATCCATATAGACTGGTTTGTTAGGGATTCGATTGTCAATCGTGAGCGAGCGGGATTGAGCCAAGACCTTGTACTGGTCGAGGATCTGCTCTAAGACCTGATCCAGCTGGATCCACTCCTTATCTCCAGCCAGTTCTTGGACAGAAGACAGGGACAGGATTTCTAGGACAATCTGGTTCATCTCATCGACGATATCGAGGGAAACCGACAGGTAGCGGTCCCGATCCTTGTAGCGGCCGATCTTATCTCGCATATTTTCGAGGATAATCTTCAAACTGGCCAGAGGGGTCTTGAGCTCATGCGAGGCCCCTCTTAGAAATTCGACCTTCATCTGCTCCAACTTGAGATTTTCCTGTTTCTGCTGCTCTAGATTGTCAATCACTTCTAGGAGATGGTGATAGAGGTCGTTAATCTGTTGCTTGAGGACGCCGATCTCATCCTGCGAGTGAATGGGGAGACTAGCTGTCCGATCTAGCCGCTTCATCCGCTTGGTCATCTGCTTGATCTCAAGGATCGGAGCAGAAATCATGCGGGCATAGAGATAGGAGGCAATCAGCGACAGAACAAAGGAAGCAAGGAGACTATAGGGAAGAAAACCTAGACTGATGTCCCGCGCTTCCTTTTGCGAATCGACAGTCGCTAAGAATTGCAAGGTCAGGTCTTTCCCTTCTTTGGTCTCAATCTTTCGCTCTTCAATGACCAGGGAATTGTTCTGGCTGTCAGGGTTCACGAGCAGATCATCCTTGACCTCTATGGCATTTTGTTTTTGCTTTCCCTTGATAGAGACCTTGATATCATTGGTCTTGGAATAAAGGTCGATGACCGACTCAATAGTCCCTTCTGCCTGGCCTTGGAAACTCTTGGCCAAGGCCTCTGATTTCTTCAAAATCGTCTGGCGCTGGGACTCGATATAGGTCGATGGAAAAATAAAATAAACTGAAGCATGTAGAAGGATGACTAAGCTACTAAAAAGGGCAAAGGTGATCAGAAAGATCTTTGCAAAGATACTCCGTTTGGTCATGGTCTCTCCAATTTATAGCCGACATTGCGTACCGTAACGATACAGTCCAGCTCTAGTTTTTTTCGTAGTTCCTTGATATAGACATCGATCACTCGGTCAAAAGGAATCTCCTCCGTCTCCTTCCAGACGGCATCGAGGATCTGAGAGCGGGTCCGGGCCTTGCCTTCATGCTGGAGCAAGTATTCCAAGATTTCCAACTCTTTGGCATTCATGGAAATGGCTTGTCCAGCTAGGCTGGCTGTATAACTCTCAAAATCCACCCGCGCCTCTCCATAGGTGAAGATCCGGGAAGGCTGAAGCTTTTTAAAAATAGCTTCGATCCGGACCTTCAAGAGAGACAAGGAGAAGGGTTTTTCCAGGTAGCCGTCTGCCAGCTCTCCAAAGGCCGTCAACTTATAGTCCTCATCATGGAAGGCCGTTAGCATGAGGACAGGGACTGAGCTGGTCTTTCGGATGGTCTTGAGGACTTCCAAGCCATTGAGGATCGGGAGCTGGATGTCCAGCAAGACTAGATCTGGTGTCTCTCTGTGAAAGAGGTCTAGGGCCTCCTTCCCATCGCCTGCTTCAAAGACCTCATAGCCGCATTCCATGAGATAGTCACTCATCCCTTCTCGAATCAGGATTTCATCTTCTACAATTAGTATCTTCATACACTTTCCTTTTATCTAAGAAACTTCTTCCACCTCCTATTATACCCTATTTCTATTTTAGGAAACAATCTCTTATTCGACATCCACCAAGAGTTCCTTTGGTTTCTTATGCAAGAGCCATTGAGAAGAAAGGATGGAAACCAGAATCAAGAGAAGCCCACCGACCAACACAATCACCAACAATTGGCTCGGTTGAATGTCCATATGGATATCTGTCAGGGTCTTACTGAAGCTTTCTGCCTCAGCTCCTCCACCAAGGTTAGCTGCAGAGGATTCTTGAGCCATTTGTTTGGCAATGCCACTGGTTACGTTTTTGAGCACCGTATCTCCTACTGCTTTGGCAAGAAGTCCTGCGACTCCATAGGAGAGGAGGAAGGCTGGGATGGAAATCATGACCAATTCTGCCACGAATTGCCCTGCAATCTGCACTTTGGAGAGTCCTAGAGCCAGCAAGATTCCAACTTCTCTGCGACGCGCATTGAGCCACAAGACAAGAAGAAGGGTGAGAAGCAAACTAGCAAAGACGAGGCTACCGATAAACAAGTAATCTGCCACTTGGAACATGCTACTGATTGATTTTTGCAAGGCTGGGTAGTTGGAAGAGCTCTTAACCAAGTCAAAGTAATTCCATGGAATATCCAAAGCTTTGATTTTTTCAATCAAGGCATCCAGGTCCTGATCCCCTTTGGCAAAGAAAGTCGCATCTTCATAGGTAGCTGTTTGGACAGTATTGCCATAGAGTTTGGCAGCTGTATCCAAGTCAGAAATGAGGGTGTCTTCATATAACTCTTGGGCGTAAGTTAGAGGAGCTTGGTTTTTCCCTGAGAACAGACCCTTGATGGTCACTTCGACGGTTTCATTGGCCCCTTTTTCATTGTCAGCATCATAGAGGTTGGACTTGAGGCGCACCTTATCGCCTACCTTGAGGCCATTCTTTTTCGCCAAATCTTCGTGCATGAGGATTTGGTTTTTGTCTTTATCCGTCAGGTGCTCCCCTTGGACCAGTTTGTAGGCCCCAGAGACAAACTTATCTTCTTTTGAAGAGTCATTGACCCCTGTCACCATCAAGGTGTTTTTAAAGTGCTTGGCCCGCTCTGGAGATTGATTTTGCAGGGTTTCTTCTGTCTCAATGATCTCGTGGTCTAGGATATCCGCGATGGCATTGATCCGCTTGATGGAGGAGGTGATCCCCTCTACCTGGCTGATTTTTCGATATCTTCTCCTCTAAGATTCCCAGCTCCCCGAGGGGTTCCCGGATTGGTCCGTCGATTGATCTGCATGGAGAAGCTATTGGTGATAGATCCCAGACTTTCCGATGAAGCTTTTTGGGTCGCCCCTTTCATAGAGAGTCCGATCAAGCTCAAGGTCCCCATGAGGAGAATGATGGCAAAGAGCAAGAGAGACTTGGGCCATTTACGTGTGATATAAGCAAAAGCATTTCGCAACATAGCATTCCCTCCTTACTTACTCTTCTCAACGAGGCTACGGCGACTCAATTCCAAGACCACATCGGAGGCCTCTGCCACTTCCTTGCTGTGGGTGACGACGATGACACATTTTTGGCGTTCCTTGGCCAATTTCTTCAAAATCGCAATGATATCACCTGCTGTCTGTTCGTCTAGGTTTCCCGTCGGCTCATCAGCCAAGATGACAGGAGCTTCTGAAACGAGCGCACGCGCAATGGCCACCCGTTGCTGCTGTCCTCCGGATAGTTGGAGGACATTGCGTTTGATTTGCGTTTCGTCCAGCCCCAATTCCAAGAGAATTTCTTTCCCTGCCTGCTTGTTGACCAGGCGGACATTTTCAAGTGGTGTCAAATAATCGATCAGATTGTAATTCTGAAAAACCAAGGAAACATGGTGCTTGCGGTGGTAGCTAGGCCCCTTGGTCTGGATGTCCTCCCCATCAAAGAGAACCTGCCCCCTTCTTAGGATTGTCAAGACCTGCTAGGAGGGAGAGGAGGGTTGATTTCCCTGCTCCAGACTGACCGATAATGCTGTAAAAGGTCCCATTTTCGAACTGATAGTTGACGTCTGAGAAGATCTCTTCTTGGTAGCTTTGGTAGCTATAGGCTACATGTTTGAGTTCTAACATATGTGTCATTTCTCCTTAACTCATTTTTGTTAATATTTCTTTTGGGCTCTTGCGCCAGATCAAGCTGGTGGTTGCACCGAGCGACAGAAGGATCAAGCCCAAGAGGCTAGCATAGGCGATTCCTAAGGAAAGGCCTTGAGGGATCTGATGGAGCAAGTCTAGGGTCTGCTGTTGACCCGTCTCTCCAACAAATTGTTCTAAGAAACGATGGCTAACCATCCGCCCTATGAGAAAGGCTGGGATCACTGCTAGTAGGGATACCAGCACCACTTCCAAGAGGAACTGTCCAAAGATCCGTCCCTTGCTCTTCCCAATGGATAAGAGCACCCCGATTTCATGGATCCGCTCCCGTGTCCAGAGACTCAGTAAGAGCGATAGGGCACCTGCTCCCGTCACCAGAAGAACGATCATCATGATCCGTACCAGGCCTTCTAGGGTCTGGGAGGATTCCTTCATCTGGTCAAAGGCCTTGCGATCTTCGACCACGCGGAGAGATTGCCAATCCAGATCCAAGCTTTTAACTTGCTTCAAGAGAGCATCGATTTTCTCAGGATCTTTAACGCCAAAGGTAACCTGGGTCACTTCTTGCTGACTGAGACCTAAGAGCTTGGTCGCATCCTCATAAGGGAGGTAGACTTGGTTTTCACTCAAATCAGAGGTCATTCCTGTGAATTTTTCCTGTTTCTTACCCGAAAGATCCCAACGATTTTATAGGTTTGCTCCTTGGCAGGAGCCTCTCCCATCTGAAAGCTGGATAAGGTCAAGTGGTCTCCGACCTTTAGCTTGTTCTTCTTAGCCAACTCTTCGTGGATCATAATCTGCCCGCTCGCTTTATCGGATAAGTGCTTGCCTTGCACCAGTTGGAAACTGCCACTGCGGAAATCCAGGTGCTGGTCTGTCTTCTGGGTGAAGACAGCGCCTAGCGCTTGCTTGGCTTCCTGACCCAAATCGTCTCGTTCGACCGACTGCTGTCCCGTCACCGCTTCTTTACCAAGAATGCGAACGGGACTTTCATATTGAGGAACCATGGATCCCACCCCGTCCAGTTGCCGTACCTTTTCAGCTTCCTTCAGAGCAAAGGGCTTATTCCCTTGTTTACTGGTCAGAGCAAAACTGGTCCCCGCCGACTGTTTGATGTGGTCCTCCAGTTTTCCTCCCACTTGCATCAGTGAAAAACAGAAATACAAGCAAGAGAGGATCAAGAGGAGAATCAGAAAGAGGACCAGATTCCTCGTTCTTTTTCGAGAAATATAGGCGATTGCCTGTTGTAAGAGCATGATCTTACCCTCCATTTCAAGGTCCACAGCGATACAGTGTGGACGCTTTCATCATTTGTTGCTTTCATTATAGAGGAGAAATGTGAAATGTTTATGAAATAAAAAAATTTCCTAGAAAAATCTAGGAAAACTGAGCAGTCCTTCAAAGTCACTTCATCTACAGCCATAGAAAAAACCTTTGAAAAAAGATTTCTTTTCAAAGGTTTTATTTTCTTTTCTTCTTAATTTCTTTTTCAATGGCACTAGCAATTTTCTCCACCATATAGGCCGTTTGGAGATTGCGTAAGATCAAGAGGGCCCAAAAAAATGCAAAGAGCATCTGACCCGCCATAGTCGCTTCATTGAAAAAATAAGTCTCCATAGCAGTAAAGACTGCTAGCACTGCAAATTGTTTTGTATTCATATCATCATTTTACCATGAATCAGTAAAAAATTCATGTATTAATCGTCTTGGAGGGTAATTTTATCGGATAAGAAGGTAAACTCTTCCGGGATGATGCTTTCCTCTTCTTCCACCACTTCCGCTTTTTGCCCACGTGTCTTAGCTGAAAATTCTGCGCGAATTTGCGTCCATTCTTCCATCGAAACAGCTAAAATCTCTGGAGAAAAGCCCGCTGCATTGCTGAGGATATTCCCAAACATGGTATTGAGGTTGTCCCGCTTCATGGTCTGTTCGGCATTAAAGGCAGACTCAAAAGCTAAATCGCATGATTCTCATTGGCAGCAACTGGTTGAGATCCGATTAAGAGGGCCTTATCCGCACCTGCCAAGCTCTCGATAATTTCTCCCCAGGCATTCTGGAGACGGATCAAGTTTGTTCGAGCTAGTTCTGGGTTTTCGACTGCCTCTTGTAAAATAGCGTTAACCTTGTTGCGATCTGCCCGGTAGCCTTTACTAGACTTGGTTGGACGGGTGACTGGAGGTTTTGAGGCAGGAAGGCTAGCACCAGCTTGGGCCAATTGTTGCTTGAGCTGAGCGACTTCTTTCTTCAAATCTTCCAGCTGCGCCAGCAGATTAGAAGGAAGTTCAACGACCGCTGCCTTCGCAGCTTGAGCCCTGCTTTCGGCCAATTTAATGGTCATCATTTCTGTATAAATGCGCGGTTGCAGGCTATTTTTGATATCCGCTAGACTGGTCGTTGCCTGATCAATCAGAGCAAAGAGACGAGCTTGATCGGCTGCAAGGTTGGCCACAAACAAATCACTAGCATGGGTATTTTCTCCACCGGTTTGGACAATCAAGAGATCTCTCAGGTATTGAAGTAAGTCCGTGACGAAACGGGCCATATTCTTACCATTATCAAAGATAATCGAAAGCTGGTCCAGCGCCGCCGTCGCATCATGGTTCAGGATCGCAGCCACGTACTGATCAAGAGCAGCTAGACTGATGGAGCCAGTGATCTCTTCAGCAATCGCGGTCGTCAACTCACTACCTGCAGTCAGACTTAGAGCTTGGTCCAAAATGGACAAAGCATCCCGCATGCCACCTTCAGCGCGCCGGGCGATGATCTGGACAGCATCTGCTTCATAGGCAATCCCTTCAGTAGCTAGGATATTTTCCAAATGCTGGACAATATCTGGCAGTTTGATGGATTTGAATTCAAATCGTTGGACCCTAGAGAGAATAGTTGCAGGAATTTTGTGCAACTCTGTCGTTGCGAGAATAAAGACCACATTTTCGGTTGGCTCTTCTAGCGTCTTCAACAAGGCATTGAAGGCCCCTGTTGAGAGCATGTGGACCTCATCGATAATGTAGACCTTGTGCTTGGCTAGACTAGGAGCATAGGTCGACTTGTCGCGAATATCGCGAATTTCATCGACCCCATTGTTAGAGGCCGCATCGATCTCGATGACATCTTCTAGACTCCCATTGGTAATGGATTCACAGATATAACAGTCGTTACACGGCTCCCCATTGACTTGATTGGGACAGTTCATGGCCTTGGCAAAGATCTTGGCCACACTGGTTTTCCCAGTTCCACGAGGACCAGAAAAGAGATAGGCATGGCTGATCTTGTCCTGCTCCACTGCCTGTCTCAATGTCCGTGCCACCACTTGCTGACCGACCAATTGGCCAAAAGTCTGGCTACGGTATTTCCGATATAAAGCTTGATACATTAGTTCTTAACTCCAAACATCTTAAAGTCCCAATTTGTCTTTTCGATCAAGATGGTGACAAACTCTTCCAAATACTTTTGATCCAGCTGATCATAGTCAGAGACACATTCTGAGTCCAGGTCTAATACCCCAAGGAGCTGGCCGTCCTTGACCATAGGCACCACAATCTCACTCATAGCCCGACTATCACAGGAAATATAGTTGGCATGTTGGCGGACATCATCGACAATCATGGTTTCTTGCTTCTGGGCCGCTTCTCCGCAGACACCCTTTCCAAGTGCGATGTGGACACAAGATACTCCACCCTGAAAAGGTCCAAGGATCAATTCCGACTGGTCATACAAATAAAAACCCGCAAAGACAGAACGAGGCAGGGCTTGATTTAAGAGGGCACTGGCGTTGGATAAATTGGCCAAGGCATTGGTCTCTCCTGTTAAGAGGGCGTCTAACTGAGCCAGCAAGAGCTGGTACTGTGATTCTTTTTCCGAATGTTTCATACCTTTCATTATACCAAACTTTAGTTAGAAAATTAAGTATTTACCACAGAGCAACCTTTGATAACAACCCAGCTTGCCACTAGAAGTTTCCAGCAACTGTTCCCAATCAAAAAGCCAGGGAGCAAGAGCCCTGACTAATTAAACCAATAGATAAAACTCGTCTAGCCGTCTCTCCGCACGTATTGAATCGCACGATAAGAGAGAAAAATGATTAGAACAAGGGAAACAAACCAGATGGTCCGAAGTCCGTAATATTGGATGAGGAAGGTAGATAGAATAGCTCCTCCTACAAAACTCCCAATCAAGGAGGTCATAAAGAGAGAGACTCCCAGAAAAACTCCATCTTCCGATCCCGTACAAAATTCCCGTAAGCGACCATGGTCTTCTTGAGATTCCCTGTCATAAAGGAATAGTTGTAGGTGTAACCATCTACTTCTCCAAAGGAAATGGCTACAATCCCCAAGCTCAGCCCAAAGAATGGCACAATATAGACATTGGGCACTTCTTTGGGAAGAAATCCTGCTACTAAGGTCGTCAAAACCAGGGGCACCAAGGTACTAAGTCGCCAAACGGAATGACTAAAGAAGCGCTGAAAGACGGTCATCAAGAAAATCCCGATCATAAAGGCCAACATGGTTGCTACTTTGACCTCCACATCCGCGATTTTATGGCCAATTAAACCAACGGATAGAAAGACAACGTTCCCAGTTTGGCCCGCCGTCAAGGTCCCTCCTCTTTCGATAAAGGTGTAGGCATCTGAAAAGCCTGCACACATGGTCAGTAGACAGGCAAAGGCCTTACTTCTGGAGTGAAACTCCCTTCTTAACTTTTTCATTTTTCTCCCTATTTGTCATGGAAAAGAGGCTGGAACACTACTTTCTAACCTCTCATCACTTATTATTTTTATCCTTCACGTGATTCGCTCAAAATCTTCTCAATCTTGGTCGTAATCAAATCAATGGCTACGGTATTGGTCACACCTTCTGGAATGATCACATCCGCATAGCGCTTGGTTGGCTCAATGAACTGATGGTACATAGGCTTCACCACTCCGAGATACTGCTCAATGACGCTATCGAGACTCCGTCCACGCTCCTCCATATCGCGTTTGATCCGGCGAATGATCCGAACATCATCATCCGTATCAACGAAAATCTTAATGTCCATCAAGTCTCGAAGGCGCTTGTCTTCAAGGACTAAGATTCCTTCCACGATGAAAACATCTTGTGGTTCCTGACGATAGGTCTTGCTACTGCGCGTATGCTCTGCATAGTCATAGGTTGGAATATCCACCGGACGACCTGCCAAGAGTTCATTGATCTGCGCAATCATCAAGTCCGTATCAAAGGCAAAAAGGATGGTCATAGTTGGTCTTGATCCGCTCTTCAAAGGTCAAATGACTTTGGTCCTTGTAATAAGAATCGTGCTCAATCATGGCAATCTTTTCATTTGGAAAATTCGCCAAAATGGCGCGGGATACACTAGTCTTTCCACCACCAGAACCACCAGTAACACCAATAATAATAGGTCTATTTTGCATTTTCTACTCCATTACCTCTAGTCACTTTAAAAGGTCTAAACCTCTTCATTACATCTTATCCATTTTACCATATTTTTGCCTAGACTTGAATCATTTTTACCGATGAAATTTGGACTAGAAAGAGGCTGGGACAAAAGTCCTAGCCTCTCAATTGTCTTTGGATTATCGAGCAAGACGCAGTGGTTGAGTGGGCTCTACTAGGCTGATTTCATCAGCTTTTACAGCCCTACTCAACTGTGCGGAGGTAGGACAACGAAATCGAATTCTAACGAATGACCGATTTCTGTCCCACTCTCCTCATTATTTCACTTTTTCCACCATCGACTTAAAATTATAGTCTTTATCTAGAACAATAACCTTCTTCCCTCCATCGACAGGCACAATGTAGGAATTAGTATAAGCCTCTTTATATACCTCCCTAGCACTATTCACTGTGTAGCCTTGATTTTTAATTTCTTTTTGAACGTTTTTAAACTCCGTATTTATTTTATCATCCGAAGAATGAGAATTTCCACCCTTATTATTGATACGATCAGTATCTACAAGTGGATAAATGGCAGTGACATCAGTATTAGATGCGCCATTTTTCGTTATTTGAAAAACTAAATGATCATCATTATTAGTCACATTTTTCCATTTTCCAACCAAAACATCAGGGTATTCGATTTTTTGGAAAACGGCTCTTTTCTTAAATTCTGACAAATTGGATTTATAATATGCTAGATCATCCAAATCATCAGAGAATATGACATTTGTCCCATTGGACTGAAGCAAATTATAAAGTGCTAAACCGTCTGTTTTAAAAATGACCACTTCTTTGGTCTTCAAATGAAACTTTTTATCCACATCCGCTAGCGTCTGTATATTCGGTAAGTTTAATGCCGAAAGTTTCTGAACAAATTCCTTTTTAGCTTCTTTTCCTTCGATGATTTTTTTGATCGGAAGAGTTGTATTGACTTTCTTTGTCTTTCCATTTAGTTCATAAACCATAGGCATCGAATCCGTGTTGCTCAACCAAATTCCATTCAGACTTTGTGTCCCTGTAAAGAAAAAGATCCAAACAAGAGTGATTGCTGTAACAATAGCAACGACTGCAAGACCGAACTTTGTTGGTTTATTGAAAGACAATGTCGATCTTTTTGGTCTTGGAACAGGATGCGGTGGGACAAAAGCTGTAGACTCTTGCGAAAGAGGTGCGCTAGGGGCAACAAGCGCATCCTGAGTAGCAGCCGGCGCTTCAGTTGTTGGAGCTGGTGTTCCTGTTGTCGGAGCGGACACATCCTTAGGCTCGACTACAAACTCCCCTTTTTCACGTGCTTCCTGAAATTCTTGCATACTTGGTTTGCGACCATTGATCGCTTCAAAATATTCAACCCAATCTCTTTGATTCATGATAATCCTCCTAAAAGAATAATTTCCCTAAAAACTAGTCATAGTATACCACAAATCAGGGAGTTCAGAACATTTTTAGGAAATTCATGATTAAAAACTAAAAGGACCTTTCGGCCCCTTTATTATTCAACTTTCTGTATTTTATTTATAATTTCAAAATCGTCATTAAGAGCAATAAGCGTCTTCCCACCATTTACTGGGACGAGATAACTAGAATAATTGATTTTATACACTTCATCTGGACTAGTGACAGTGTAACCTTGCTTTTTAATAGCTTTTTGGATATGTTCAAACTGACTTTTTAGTTCCGAATCCGAATAGTTGTCATCTTCATTATATTTATTTAATCGCTTCAAATCCGTCAGACTACAAAATATTGAAAAATTTTTCTCATTACTACCCGATTTGCTAACGATTCCACGGTCTGAAATAGTATAAGTACCGTCCTCATAAAATTTCCATTTCCCAACTAAAACTTTCGGAAATTCAATCTTTTGGAAAACTACTTTTTTCTTAAATTTCGATACAGATGAATCATAATCTTTTAGCGCTTCAAAATCCTGATCAATCATTACGTTGGTGCCATCTACTTGAAGCAAGTTATAAAGTACATTTTTATCTGTTTTAACAATAACGACTTCTTTAGTTTTTAATTGGAACTTCTTATCAACATCCACCAAAGTCTTTAAGTTAGGTAAATCGGATGAAGATAGATTCTCATTAAATTCCTTTTCCGCTTCATTTCCCTTGATTATTTTATTTATGGAATCCGTTACATTGATAGTCTGTTTTTTCCCTTTTAGTTCATAGACAACAGGAGCTGAGTTAGGGCTATTCACCCAAATTCCATCTAAATCCGGTCCACTTGAGAAGAAAAAGAAGCAAACCACAGCAATGACCGCGACAAGCCCTGCGACAGATAAACCGATGACTGTTTTCTTATGGAACCTTGCCTTTTTGGGGGTTGCTAGTGGCTGACTGTAACTAGATGGGCCAGTTGGTTGCACTTGCGCCTTTGGAGCAACAGGCGCTGGAGCAGGTGTATCCGGTTTATTCACAACAAAGTCACCCTTTTCACACGCTTCCTGAAATTCTTGCACACTTGGCTTGCGACCATTGATCGCTTCAAAGTACTCGACCCAATCTTTTTGATTCATATCCTATCCTTCCTATTTGAAACCTAAATATGTTCCATTATATCATAAATCTGACTTTACTGAAAACGAGCGAAAAGTCCAAGCGGTTTTCCACTTGGACTTTCTTCATTATTTCAAAACCTTTTGTGTTTTCGCGTAGTTGGCTTCTACAGCTTCTTTTTCAGCTTTCCACCAGTCTTGGTGGTCTGTATACCACTTGATGGTGTCTTCCAAACCTGCTTCGAAGTTTGTGAATTGTGGTTCCCAACCCAATTCTTCACGTAATTTTGTGGAATCGATGGCGTAACGCAAATCGTGACCAGCACGGTCTGTTACACGGTCGTAGGCATCTTTTGGTTGACCCATTTTTTCAAGGATGAGTTCAAGCACTTCCTTGTTGTTCTTTTCACCGTCAGCACCGATCAAGTAAGTTTCACCGATACGGCCCTTAGTGAGGATAGCCCAAACACCAGTTGAGTGGTCGTTAGTGTGGATCCAGTCACGGACGTTTTTCCCTTCACCATAAAGTTTTGGCTTGATACCCGACAAGATATTGGTGATTTGACGTGGGATGAACTTCTCGATGTGTTGGTATGGCCCGTAGTTGTTTGAACAGTTAGAAATGGTTGCTTTGACACCAAAAGAACGTACCCAAGCCTTCACGATCAAGTCTGAAGCAGCCTTGGTTGATGAATAAGGGGATGATGGGTTGTATTTGGTTTCAGCAGTGAATTTTTCACCAGGACCTTCCCCATGTCCAGGAAGATCTTCACGCAATGGAAGGTCCCCATAGACCTCGTCTGTTGACACATGGTGGAAACGAATATCGTACTTGCGAGCCGCTTCCAAAAGTGTGTAGGTACCGATGAAGTTGGTGTGGATAAATGGTGATGGGTCATTCAAGGAGTTGTCATTGTGGCTTTCAGCCGCATAGTGAACAATCGCATCAGCCTTAGCAGCCAATTTGTCCACCAATGCTGCATCAGCAATATCACCAACAACCAATTCAACACGGTCACCAAGGATTTCTTCAATGTTGGCACGGTTACCAGCGTATGTGAGTTTATCAAGGACCGTCACATGCACGTCTGGGTGGTTGTTGTAGACATAGTGTACGAAGTTTGAACCGATGAAACCAGCGCCACCGGTTACAATGATGTTTTTGTATTCAGTCATTTTTTCTCCAAATAATTTTTTCTTTTGATTGTTCCTTTAGCTAGTGAGGGACGCCAGCAACCCTTCGGTTTCATGGCTAAATCCGGAGCCGAAGTCTCCGGATTCCCTACAAGATTCCCTCTGGGAATCTTGTTTTCACTAGGGCAGGAACAATCTGATAACGCTCCTTGCAGTCGCGATACTGCTGGGCAAAGTTCGTTCTTACAAATCTTCTGCTTTTAGGGGTTTGACGTCTTTGAGTAGTGGGTGGTTTTTGTCAGCTTCTGAGACTTCTGCTTCTTCCAAGTTTTCCCATTGGATGTCTAGGCTTGGGTCTGCGTAGTTGACAAAAGCATATTTTGGTTTGAGTTCCAATGCCCAGTAGTCATTGACTAAGTAAGTATAAGCCACTTTATCCGTCAAAACTTGGAAACCATTGGCTACGCCGCGAGGGACAAAGATCCCTTTGGAGGCATCGATCACCGTTTGGTAGGTGTTCCCAAAGGTCTCACCTTCACGAAGGTCTACCCATGTTCCGAGAACCTTGCCTTCATCTGCTACAGAGATGTACTTGTCCCAAGGTTCTGCATGCAAGCCACGCAAGACATGCTTACGAGAGAATGAAATGTTATTTTGCAACTTGCCTTCCGCAAAGAAGCTTTCTGGAAATCCAAGAGGAAGCATCTTCTCTTTTTGGAAATTTTCCTTGAACCAGCCACGGTTGTCCCCACGCACTGGAATATCAAACTCCATCAAACCTGGGATGGCTTCGATTTTGCGGGCTGCTAATTCTTTTTCGAAAAATTGTTCTGTCATTAAGCTTCTCCAATCAAACGGAGCAAGTATTGTCCGTATTCGTTTTTCTTGAGCGGTTGCGCCAATTCATAGACTTGTTCTTTGGTGATATAGCCCATGCGATAGGCAATTTCCTCAAGGTTGGCTACTTGAACATTTTGCAAACGTTGAACCGTCTCGATGTATTGAGAAGCTTGCAAGAGACTTTCATGAGTCCCTGTATCCAACCAAGCAAAGCCACGACCCATGAGCTCAACAGAGAGATCTCCACGCTCCAAATATGCCTTGTTAACATCTGTGATTTCGAGCTCTCCACGAGGACTTGGTTTGATGTTTTTGGCAATCTCTACCACATCATTGTCATAGAAGTAAAGCCCAGTCACCGCAAAATTCGATTTCGGATGCTCTGGTTTTTCTTCGATAGAAACGGCATTCATGTCACCATCAAACTCTACCACACCAAAGCGTTCTGGGTCTTTGACTTGGTAACCAAAGACAGTCGCGCCTTTTTCTTTGGCTTCCGCCCGTTGCAACATCTTGGTTAAGCCATTTCCGTGGAAGATATTATCTCCAAGAACAAGGGCAACATGATCATCCCCGATAAAGTCTTCTCCAATGATAAAGGCTTGGGCCAATCCATCTGGGCTTGGTTGCTCCGCATAAGAGAGGGAAATCCCAAGTTCAGAACCATCACCGAGAAGCTCTTCAAAACGAGGAAGATCCTGAGGAGTCGAGATGATCAGGATATCTTTGATCCCTGCCAACATAAGGGTTGACAATGGGTAGTAGATCATTGGTTTGTCGTAAATGGGCATCAACTGTTTGGAAGCGGCACGAGTCAATGGATACAAGCGAGTTCCTGAGCCACCAGCTAAAATAATACCTTTCATAATGTTAGGCCTTTCTACGTTGTCATTACCCTTATTTTATCATGTTTATATAAAAAAGTCACCTTGCATTTATGTTACAAGGTGATGACAGGATGTTGGTGCTATAGTCTCGTTAACTATCTTCATTATCGTGATTCAAATAGGGCACTTGGACTAGGGCTCCCTAATATCCACTTATACACTGATCACTGCTCCTTCACTGAACCATCCGAATATCTTACTCTTACTCTCGATTTAGTAGTGCCTCTCCTAGAATCCATAAAGCTCTGAAATTCCTCATCTTTATTAGTATAGACCCCTATCTTAATGTTATTCGCATTTTTATCATAAGCGAGTACATGTTCCTTAGAGCTCCCATCAGAAAATGTGATTTTCACCTCAGCTCCCCATGCGTCTGAAGGAGTGGAGCTATACGAAGGATTCATAATCTCAATCTCCTCCATTCCCTCGTAAGAATTTTTCAAGGTCTTTACAAGGCTGACTTCATACTCTCTGTTGCGTCTCTTTTCCTCCAATTTTTTGTTCATATGAAACAAAGAAATCCCAACTACCAATAGGAGAGCAAATGCGATAACCATCAAAATCCTTTTTCTTTTCTTTTTAAACTTTGTTTTTACCATAAGACCTTTCTCCTCATTACTTTAGATACCTGTTTATGCTCATTCTGAAATGCATCTGATGAATTTTTCTTCAACTATTTTATCTCACACACAATGATCCTAATCAAAAAGAGAGCTTGTCTAATGCTCTCCTTTTCTGTTCCTTATCCAAGAGCTACGTCTAGGATCATCATAATGACAAAACCAACCATGAGACCGAGGGTCGCAACGTCTGTGTTGCCATTGGTCTGCGAATCTGGGATCAACTCTTCGACCACTACAAAGATCATAGCACCTGCCGCAAAGCCCATCATGATGTCCAGTAATTTGCGACTAATATTCTTGAAGAAAAAGACGATGGCTGACCCGACAATGGTACAGCCCCATGTAAACAATCCTGCGATAAAGGCCTGCAAGACCACGGATTGTGATTGAAACCAATTCATAACAACTCCCATTTTCTTGTTGATTCACTTGTTCTATTCTACTATTTATCTGAATGAAGGAAGCTATTTCGAAAAAAAGAGAGTGGGACAGAAATCGGTCATTCGTTAGAATTCGATTTCTTCGTCCCACCTCCGCATAGTAGACAATTGAGAGGCTAGGACTTTTGTCCCAGCCTCTACTTCACATATTGTTCAACTGGATAATCTGTTGGATCTAAACGCAAGTTTCCTCCTACCACTAGTTGCGCTAGATGCCAACCAATGAGGGGACCCGTTGTAAGACCAGACGAACCCAGACCACTCGCCACATAAAGGCCTACTTGATCGGGAACAGCTCCCCAAAAGGGCGAGAAGTCACTAGTATAAGCCCGAGTACCCACGCGCTCCCCCATGACTGCCGCTTGAGCCAATTCCGGATAGTAGTTCAAGGCTTCTTCTTCCATCTGGTTCAGCAGAGCTTGGTCCACACTTAGGTCAAAGCCCATTTCATTCTCATGGGTCGCTCCCATACTGATCTTGCCTTTTTGGAAGGGAATGATATCCAGTTCCCCTTCTGGCATGACCACAGGATAGTTGTCTGTATCTAAGTCTAACTGATAATCCCGCAACTGTCCTTTTTGCGGACGGACATCAACTTGGTAGCCAAGTGGCTCTAGGATTTGACCCAACCAGGCTCCTGTCGCTAGGATGACTTGGTCATAGCTCTCTCCTGCTATCTGATAGCCATTGTCTGTGACTGTGAGAGCAACCTCTTCCTTGATCACTCTTGCACCACTGGCTTTCAGAAGAGTTTCCGTCAGAAGAGCTCCCTCTACATGGGCACCACCTGAGGCATAAAGGAGCTGGTCAAAGCCTTGCAGACCTGGGAATTGTTGGGTCACTTCTTCTTTGGTCAAGATCGCCAATTCCCCAATCAAGGGTGATTCTTCCCGGCGGCTCAGTGCCAACTGATAGAGTTCGTCTAATTTCTCTTCCTTCTTTTTGAGGAGATAGACCCCAGTCTGCTGGTAAAAGTCTGTTTCGATACCGTCCTTGGCAAGATCCGCTACCAATTCTTGGTAGAAATCAGCTCCTAAGCGAGCGAGGCGATACCAGGCCTTGTTTCTCCGCTTGGAAAACCAAGGACTAATGATCCCAGCCGCAGCTTTAGTCGCTTGGCCCACACCATGGTCATAGACGGTTACATCCACTTGTGCTTCTTTAGATAAATAATAGGCTGCAGTGGATCCCACGATCCCTGCACCAATAATGGCAACTTTCATGATCACCTCTTAGATATGGTAAAAAGGATTGGTGCTGGCTTGACTGCCCAGCACTTCGATCTCCCATGCTTCTTCAGACTTCCACTGGTTGAGTTTTTCTACTAGTTTCGATACAAAGAGAACTTCGATATGGTGACCTGGATCCAAGGCTAGGAGCCCGTCACTTAGCATGTCCTGAGCCGTGTGGTAGTAGATATCTCCTGTGATATAGACCTCTGCTCCCTTGGCAAGAGCATCCTTGTAAAAGGACTGGCCACTTCCGCCACAGATAGCAACACGCTCAATGACCCGATCCAGATCTGCCTGGTCATAACCAACCAAGCGCAAAGCATCTAAGCCAAAGGTTTCTTTTACCTTTTCAGCCAACTGACCAAAGGTTTGAGGGCGCACCTGACCGATGCGGCCGATTCCAAGACCTTCTCCTGTCATGCTGAGGGGCTCTGTATTTTCAATTTCTAAAAGCTGGCAGAACCAATCGTTCAATCCATCTGGGACAATATCAATATTGGTATGGCTGACGTAGACCGCAATATCATGCTTGATCAAGTCAATATAGATCTGATTTTGAGCCCGATCGGCTACCAAATCCTTAATAGGACGGAAATCGGTGCATGTTTGACGATGATCAAGTCCACCCCATGGGCGATGGCTTCTGCCACCGTCTGCTCACGGATATCTAAGGCTACCATGACCTTCTTAATGTCTTTTTGTAGCGTGCCGACCTGTAGCCCACGGACATCCCCTTCCATGGAAAGTTCTTGAGGACAGTAGGCTTCATAGCGTTTGATGACTTCACTTGCTAGCATGTAGGACCTCCTTGATTTGGGCAATGCGCTCTTCTAACGAACCTCTGGCGGATTGATTCTCAACAGGGACCTGATCCAAGGCAAAGGCTAATTTCTCCATTTCTCTGGACCACTTTTGGACGAAGGCTGGAGCTTGCTCCTCCATCAAATGGGGACCAAAACGCAGTTCCTTGGCTGTCAACTCTTGAGAACCCTGTTCGACCACGAGGATCTCATAAAACTTCTCATTTTCTTCTAAGATGGCTTCATCGACAATGCGAAAATCATGGTCTACTAACCAAGCCCGCAGTTCATCTTCCCGATTATTGGGTTGCAAGACCAAGCGAGAGACACCGGCTAATTTCTCAAGACCTGCCGCTAAGATATCTGCAATCAAGCGCCCGCCCATCCCTGCAATAGTGATGCAGGTAATACCATCTGTTGGTTCAAATGCAGCCAATCCATTGGCCAGACGGACCTTGATCTTGTCCTCTAAGCCATTATCAGCGACGTTTGAAGAGCGGATTGATAAGGTCCTTCTACGACTTCCCCTGCAATGGCAGCCTCAATTTTCCCTTCTTGCAAAAGGGCGATTGGGAGATAAGCATGGTCACTTCCTACATCTAGCAGACGCGCTCCAGCTGGGACGAAGCTCGCCACCAAGGCCAAGCGATTTGATAATTTTGTAAATTCCATGTGCTACTTTCTAAACTTTTATTCCACCCTTTAGTATACCATGTTTGCACCATTAAAAAAAGGCGCGATGGCGCCTAGTCAAATTACTTCTAAATTCTTCTAGCTATATACAAAAGTTAAGAAATCTCTTATTCTTGGAGTAAAAATTTAGGTATTGAGTTTTCTGCAGTGAGAAAAGTGCATGAAACTTTTTTTGTTTCATGCACTCGGGAGTTTTGAAACTTTAGGTTCAAAACTAAGTCATGGAACTTCTACGAAGTTCGCTGACGTCCGAACTCACCTAAGGAAAATCTCAATACTATTTAATTATTCAATTCAAGAATAAGCTATGCATAGACTTTAGTCGATTTCCTTATATTCCACTTCCAAGCCTCGTTGCACTGCTGGGCGATTGGCAATTTTCTCTGTCCAAGCCTGCAAATGCTTGTATTCCTTCACATTTAGGAAAATTCCTGCTCGGTCCCAGACCTTGTCTTGGGCTAGACGGCCATACCAAGACCAGATGGCAATATCTGCAATGGTATAGTCATCTCCTGCGATATAAGGTTTACTTGCGAGTTCTTTGTCCAGTAGGTCCAATTGGCGTTTGGCTTCCATGGCAAAGCGGTTAATGGCATACTCGATTTTTTCAGGAGCATAATGGAAGAAATGGCCAAAGCCCCCACCTAAGAAAGGTGCAGCCCCTGTCTGCCAGAAGAGCCAGTTGAGTACTTCTGTCCGTTTAGCAAGATCTGTAGGAATCAATTGTCCAAATTTCTCTGCAAGATACAAGAGAATATTAGCTGATTCAAAGACACGAATGGCTGGATCTCCTGATTGATCCAACATAGCTGGAATTTTTGAATTGGGATTGATGGCTACAAAGTCACTGCCAAATTGATCCCCATCACCAATCTTGATGCGATAAGCGTCATAGCCTGCATCCACTCCCAGCTCTTTCAATTCTTCCAGCATAATAGTCACCTTGATCCCATTGGGTGTTGGAAGGGTATAGAGTTGGAAAGGCTGGTCACCTTTTGGAAGGCTTTGTTCAAAACGGGCACCTGCTGTTGGTTGGTTCAAGACACCCCAGGCTCCTCCCATTTGACTTGGTGCTTCCCATACTTCCGGTAATTGATAATCTGACATCTCTTTTCTCCTTTTTCTGAGTTACTACTAGCATATCAAATCCAGACGCTCCTTTCAAAAATCTGCTACGCTAGCTTTACTTGACTTTTCTTGGCAAAATGATAGTATAGAAAAAATACATTTTAAGGAGAAAAAATATGTCCACGATTGACTTTCATAGTTTGGCAAAGACAGAATTACACTGCCACTTAGACGGTTCCTTGTCTCTTCCGACTATTCGCCAACTGGCAGCCGTGGCCAACATTGACCTCCCTGCTAGCGATGAAGAGCTCAAACACCATGTCACTGCGCCTGCCCACTGTGAGAATCTCTTAGACTATTTGGAAGCCTTTGACTACATTCGCCCTCTCCTTCAAACCAAGGAAGCCTTGACTCTTGCTGCTTACGATGTGGCTAAGCAAGCTGCTCTGGAGAATGTCCTCTACATCGAGGTTCGTTTTGCCCCAGAATTGTCTATGGACCAAGGACTTACCGTCCCAGAAACTATCGATGCTGTCTGCGAAGGACTGCGCAAAGCCCAGGATGAATTTGGTATTGTTGCAAAATCCCTGGTCTGTGGCATGCGCCAGTCCGATCAAGAACTCACCTCTCGCATCCTGGCAGAGGCTAACCAGGTCACTGATCAAGATTTTGTTGGCTTTGACTTCGCTGGAGACGAGCATCACTACCCACCACAAACCATTGACGCCCTCATCCAACAGGTCAAGAATTACAATCGTCCCATGACCCTCCATGCAGGAGAATGCCACTGTCCAGCTAATGTCGCTCAATCCATGGCCTATGGGATCAAACGAAATGGCCACGTGACAGCTCTGTCTCACGAACCAGCCTTACTCCAGTCTTTTGTTGAAAATGAAGTCACCGGTGAACTCTGCCTAACCAGTAACCTTCAAACAAAAGCCGCACCGACTTTAGAAGATTTCCCTTATTTGAAGATGAAAGCCGCCGGAGCTCGGATCAGTATCAATACTGATAACCGGACCGTCTCTGATACAGATTTGACCAAGGAGTATGCCCTCTACCACCAGCACTTCCAAACGACACCAGCTGACTTTTACCAGCACAATGTCGATGCCATCCAAGCTTCCTTTGCTAGCGACGAGGAAAAACAAGAACTTCTTACCAAACTAGAAGAAGCCTACGCGGATTATTTATAAACGAAAAAAACTAGCACTTTATGAGTGCTAGTTTTTTTAATCCTTCCACAAATCCATAGCCTGTAAGAAATCGTCTGAAACTGTCACATTGCGTGGGTTGGCTTGCTCGCGTTCTTGTAGTTTCGCTTCTACTTGAACCAGGCTGTTGATGCCTTCACTGCGCCAGTTTCGCAAAATAGCTTGGATATATTTCCAGTGCGGTTTGCCGTTAAAGACAGCTTCTCGTAGCGCTGCCTTGATCACATCTGGATCTGTCTGATCCTCGCGCACGGTCTTGGTCAGGTCTTCGATCTCAAAAGGTGTCAAAAGTCGTCCCAGTTCTTGTTGGAAGGTTTCCACCAAGTCCTTGATGACATTTCCCTTGGCTGGCGCACTCTGTGCCTTCCCTTGTGTCTGGGCTTCTAGAATTTCATCCAAGCGTTCCAGGGCAATGGTCGCGTCAAAGATGGCTTCGATCTCACCATTGAGCTCAATAGTCCGGTATTGGAGGAGTCCCTTGGTGGTCAAATTGGACATGATGCGATTGACCTCTGTCACAGTTTTTCCTAGATGACTGGCAATCTGATTGGGAGTCAAGGTCTCTTGACCGGTTGTATTTTGAAGGAAGAAAAACTGCCAAACCAAGTAGTCATCTGCTTGGTCAAATAACTCATGATAATGAAAAAGCAAGGCACTTGGAAGAACCAAGTTGCCATACTTAAATGCTTGTGAATATGTCATAATTCCCCTTTAAAGGTAACCATAAAATGAAATATCTTTTTCCAATTCTTCCAAGCGGTAAGGTGTTTCTTGATAAACCGCATAGTTGATCCAATTACTAAAGAAGGTCGTCGCAGCTAGATTCCAACGAATGCGAGGCTCTGTGCTGGCATCATCCTGGTCAAAATAATTCTTAGGAACATCTGGATCCAAGCCTGCCTTGACATCTCGGTGGTATTCTTTCGCCAGCGTATCGCGATCATACTCCAGATGGCCAAAGCTATACACCTCACGCATGTCCGGACTAGCAATGATGGATAAACCAACCTCATTTCCCTGAGCGATGACCTGAAGATTACTCTTTTCCAGAACTTCCTTCAAAGGAACATCCGTATAGCGGGAATGAGGGGCAAGGAAGCGATCGTCAAAGCCTCTCATGAGAAGACTCTCAGGACGCACCACTACCTGGTCATAGATCCCAGACAACTTGTCACAGAGCTCAACTTTTTGAATCCCGTAACGGTGGTACAGACCAGCCTGGGCTCCCCAACAAAGGTGCAAGGTAGAAAAAACATGACGTTTGGCCCATTCAAAGACCTGGGTCAACTCTTCCCAGTAATCCACTTCCTCAAAGTCCATCTTTTCGACAGGCGCCCCCGTCACAATCAAGCCGTCATAGTAATTAGCTTTGATATCCTCAAAAGTCTTATAGAAGCTCTCCATATGCTCTGCCGCTGTATTCTTGGACTCATGGCTCGCCATATAGAGGAAATCCACATTGATCTGCAAGGGCGTATTGGCAAGGAGCCTTAAGAGCTGGGTTTCTGTCGCAACCTTGGTCGGCATCAGGTTCAGAATGAGAACATTCATGGGCCGAATATCCTGGTGAGTTGCTCGAACATCATCCATGACAAAAATATTTTCTGAACGAAGAATATCTACTGCAGGTAATTTTTTATCTAGTGTAATTGGCATAAAAAGCTCCCATCGTGCAAGTTCTTTACTAACATTATATGATAGGAGCTTATAGTTTTCAATTATGGTTTTTCTGTATCCAGTTATAGTATTAGACTATATTAGTAATGCATCAAGACTTTGTAGTCGTAATCGCCGATCGCTTCGCGACCTTTCAACTCATCCAACTCGATCAAGAAGGCACACCCTGCAACAATCCCACCGAGTTTTTCGATCATTTCGATGGTTGCTTTAACTGTACCACCCGTAGCCAAAAGGTCATCAACGATCAGGACGCGTTGGCCTGGTTTGATGGCATCTGCGTGCATGGTCAAGGTATCCACACCGTATTCTTTTTCGTAGTCAGCAGAGATGACTTCACGTGGCAATTTGCCAGGCTTCCGAACAGGTGCAAAACCAATTCCCAACTCAAAAGCGACTGGGCATCCAACGATAAAACCACGCGCTTCAGGCCGACAATCATATCGATCTTCTTATCGGTCGCGTATTGAACGATTTCACGAATCGCATAACTATAAGCATTGCCATCTGCCATCAAAGGGCTGATATCACGGAAGGTAATCCCTTCTTGTGGATAGTTTTCAATGCTTGCAATGTAATCTTTTAAATTCATGGTTAACTTTCTTTCATAAAAAATTTTTACATTCCATTATACCATGAATTCTACTAACTTGCATCATTTTTGCCAAATCATTTTCCCAAACACCTGCAGCAAAAATAAAAATCCCACATCCGAAAAATGATGTGGGATTGGATTCCAAAAAACTTACTACTCTTCTATCAATTTGTTGTACTCAATTTTCATATCTCCCAAGTTTTTCAGGGAATAACGGGAGCTTCCATTTTTGAACCAGGTACCCAGGATATATTGCTCGGCGACCTTCTTGCTTTGGTTTTCCAACCAAGTGCAGTCTTTGCCGTAAGTGGCAAGTTTCTCAAGGAGTTGCTGGCCCTCGTAGCTTGTCTCATTAATTGTCAAATAGAGGTCGCTTTTGTAAAAAATCTTTTTAGAGGCGTTATATTCAAATATCAGATTAACTGAGGTACTTTCATTTAATTTGTATTTGTACATATAGAACCAATCTGCAGTGCCTCTAAACATAGTAACAGCTAGATGCTCCTTTCCACCAACGATTTTATCAGAATAGGGAAAAGTCTGAAATCCTTCATCTTCCTTCCAAGGAGCTTCGCTTATGATTGTTTGAGTGTAGGACTTGACAATCATTTTTCGCATTATCCCACCATTTTCAGAGTAAACAATCTCCTCCATAGGATTTTTTAGGCTCAGGTAGATTCCCAACCAATAAAGGCAAAAAAGTAGGATAGGAGTGAGCCAGAGGAATTTTTTTAGGTATTTTTTCATAACTTCCTTACTATTCTTCTATCAATTTGTTGTACTCAATTTTCATATCCCCTAGGTTTTTCACAGAATAACGGGAACTTCCATTCTTAAACCAGGTTCCAAGGATATATTGCTCGGCAACCTTCTTGCTTTGGTTTCGAAGCCAAGTCCGATCTTTACCATAGGTTTCAAGTTTTTGTAAAAACTCACGTCCTTCAACTTCTTTTTTATCCGCATATAGATAAACTTCTTTTTGAAAAATACTCTTTTTTTAGAATTATATTTGAAGCTCATACGAACCGATGCATTTCCGTCCAGCCGATATTTATACCAATAAACCCATTCTGAACTATCTCGAAACATCATCACGGACAGTTCTTCGTTAGCATCGACAATTCCTTTAGAATAGGGGTAGGTCTGAAAATCTTCGTCTTCTTTCCAGATACCATCGTTTCCTATCGTTTCTGTAAACGGCTTAAACATCACATAGCGCATCCACCCGCCATTTTCAGAGTAGTTAATTTCTTCCATGGGATTTTTGAGGCTCAGGTAGATTCCTACCCAATAAAGAGCTAAAATCAAGAAGGGGCTGAGCCAGAGGAAGTGTTTTTGGTGTTTGTTCATTAGGCCTGTCCTGTCAGATAGTCATAGATTTCGCGAACTGTTCCAAGAGCCATCAATTCCTGCTCTTTCACCGTTTGTTTGAGTTTTTGGTAGATGGTGCTTTCTGCGATTTCCCGTTTTTCTGCTTCTTTATTAACCTTCATGATGCCATTTTCAATGGTCACAAAGCCCAGCTCTTGGAAAATCTGGATCATTTTGACCAAGAGGATCTGCTGGATCTTGAGATAAGCCGCTAGGTCTTTGAGTTTGTAGCGGACATCGAACTCTGGGTACTGGTAGATGGTTTTATAGAGTTTGGCATACTGATCCCTGCTACCGTAGCCTGTCAGATAGTAGGCTTTGGCGATCTCATTTTTGAAATACACAGCTTGGAAATCATGCTCTTGAAAGATGTGACGCAGTTGCTCTATATCCTCAGGGATATTTCCAACCACTACAGCAGTTGCTCCTGCTAGATCAGGCAGTTCTTTGGTAAAATCAAGAACAGGAACACCTGCGGGGAGGCTGGCATTTTTGGAGCGGATATTAAAGAGCTGTACGCCATCCACTCGCGCATCGACCAGCATGAGCTGAAGGGCTGTTTGGCCATTCCATTGGTTGACAGACAATTGCACGGCTAGCTCTAGGTCTTGCGCCTGGGCAAACTCTGTTTCTAAGCTTCCCAAGCCAAAGGCAACCACCTCAAAGGTCGCATCTTCTTGAGAAATTTTGAGTTTCAAGTGGGTATTGCCGGCTCCCATTGAGCGCGCTCCTTCTACCTTGAAATTACGGACCAGAAAGACGGGCTTTTTATTGTCCATGCCAAAAGGACTCAAGCGCTCAAGCTTTTCAGAGTTTCAAGCGTCAGTTCTGTTAAATGCAGTTCCTCGTCGATGGCTAAGCTAGACTTGCTGCTGAGATCAATCTCTTGCTCTCGAATATAATCCGTAAGGGCCTGAGACAAGGCAAGAAGTTGGTCCACCTCGAGCGTCATCCCTGCTGCACCCGCATGTCCTCCAAAGGCGACAAAAAGCGACCGGTGAGGATCGAGGGCATCAAAGATATTGACCGACTCAGGACTGCGAGCGCTCCCCTTAGCCCGTCCATCTTCGATGCTTAAGACGACAACCGGCTGATGAAGCTCTTCTAATAGACGGCCAGCGACAATGCCAAGAACCCCAGGATTCCAGCCTTCTTTGGCCAAGACCTGGGCGGACAAGCTCGGATCAACCATGGTTTTGGCTTCGTCGTAGATACTTTGGACGATCTCTTTGCGTTCTTCATTCTTCTGATGAATCATAAGGGCAATCTCGTGCGCTTCTTCATCATCAAAACCAGTCAGTAGTTCGATGGCTGGATTGGGGTCGTCCAGGCGTCCAAGGGCATTGAGACGAGGGGCAATCTGAAAGCCAACCGTTTCTTCATTAACATCCTCGGGACGAATCCCAGCGATCTCCAAGAGCTCCTGCAAGCCCATTCGCTGGGTATGTTGGAGAACACCCAGGCCGTATTTGACCAGAATCCGATTCTCATCTGTCAGGCTCACCATGTCAGCAATGGTTCCGATCGCGACCAAATCTAAGAGATCAACCGGTACTTCCTCTAGGAGGGCACAGGCCAACTTAAAGGCCACACCACAGCCTGCTAGATAATGGAAGGGATAAGCCGCATCTGAATGTTCTGGATGAATGATCGCATAAGCATCCGGCAAAACCTCTGGCATGGAGTGGTGGTCCGTCACAATGACATCCACTCCCATTGCCTGGGCCATGGCTATGGCTTGATTACCCGCCACGCCATTGTCCACCGTGACAATCAAAGAAATACCTTGCTGCTCGATAAAGTACTTGTAGACACTCTCATTGGGACCATAGCCGTCTGTGAACCGGTTGGGGAGGTAGACTTGCACCTCTGCTCCCATCTGCTCCAAAGTTTCTTTCATAATAGAGGCCGAAGTCATCCCGTCTGCATCATAGTCTCCATAGACCAGGATCTGCTCGTAATCTTCGATGGCCCGTCTGATACGCTCCACTGCCTTGTCCATATCATGGAGCAAATAAGGGTCGTGAAGATTCTCTAACTTAGGTTCTAAAAAGTCTTCTAAATCCTCTTTGGACTGAATGCCACGCTCATACAGTAAGGTTGCTACGGACGCTTCCAGGCCTGCTTTTTTAGCAAGGGCTAAAAAGCTCTCATCTGCACTTGGCGAAGCTAACTGCCAATCGTATTTTGAAGTGATCATCTAGCTCTTTGGTCTCCTCTTTTTCTTATCTGAATATTATATCATGAAAGCAGGGAATGTCGGAAAATAAAGGGTCAGGAAGTTGTTGAAGCGAACTCAGCAACAAGCTCTATTTTTGTTGCATTTGGCTTGACTTATAGGTATAAAAGCTTATAATATATTATGATAATAATCTTTTTTAAATATGTGATGGGATGATTATTCTGTTAAAATTTAAAACGTTTATTATCGTTTTAATATTACCCTGCTTGTCATTTTCCTTATTTTTCTATATTAAACAAACGCAGTTAGAGGGTTTGATGCTGAACTGATCGAAGGAATTATTACCTTTCATTTGATAATAGATAACCTATCCTTCATTGATCCATCATAGAATGAGGCGACTAGTTTCAAGGAGTAGAAATTAGAAGCCTTTCTGTTTTAGGATATATTACTATATAGAAAAAATGGGAAGAGGCATGCAAAAGAAAGGAAATGAGGCCAATTGAAATCTCTTTATAAAAAGATAGTTGCATTGGTAGCTATCATCGGTGTGGTAACCTTAGGCTTGTCTGTGATCAAACCTGTCAGTGCAGCCACTGTTACACCAACCGTCTCTAATTTAAAGGCCCAAGCAAGTGGACAAAATGTTACCTTTTCATTTGACTGGGATTTAACTGGTAAATCAGTTAAAGAAGGCGATACCTTTACTATTGACGCTCCAGAAGGTGTCAATATTACTGAAATTGCGACTCAATCACTTCAAGCAAACGGTGCTGAAGTTGCGACTGTTTCGATGACAGGTAAAAAGATTACTTTTACTTTCAAAAAAGCAATCGAATCCATGAATCAAAACGTAAAAGGTGGATTCTCATACAAAGCGCAATGGGATAGTACTCCAGGAAATCCCGGAAACAAGACTGCCACTTCTAAAGTTGGTTCCGAATCCGTTGTCATCACTCGTCCTGATGGACCTGGCGTATTTGAATCTGTTTTGAACAAGTACAACCTTACTGGTGACTATGTAACTAAGCAATTCAAATTAGATGCTTCTGAAAACTATGCCTGGATGAATGTTGGGGATGACTATTATCTTACAAAATGGTTCATCCGTATCAACGGAGATGGTAAGAAACAAGCCATCACGAACCCAGTTGTGACTGACCGTATCCAAGCTCCGGCGGTAGATTACTCTAAAATCACTTTTGCTCCAGCTGCAAACCATGCACCAAGTGAATTCTTTGTGGGTACTTACTTAAAACCATCCTTCACATTGAGAAAAGGTGGACAAGTGGTTGCTTCAGGATGGGACTTCTGGCAACATGTGAAATTCGATGCTGACGGTAACGGATTTACTGTGAATTTATCAGACGTCAGTGATGTTTTCAAAACAGCATCTAGCGATGAATTAATCATTGAATACCAAACATTAATTCCTAAGACAACCATTCGCGTAGATAACAACGCTACCTTGAAAGCTGACGAAATCACAACTCCTCAAGAAGATCCAGCATTCTGGAATAACACAGAATTGAAATTCTGGGTGAGCGGTGACAAAACTGTCACTGTTCAAAAAGAATGGGTTGGTGATGAAGAGTCTGACCGTAAAGATATCACTGTTCAATTGTATGCGGACGGCAAAGCCTTGGATGGGTTAACACAAACCCTTACAAAAGCTTCTGGTTGGAAGGCAGAATTTACAAAATTGCCTGGTATCAAAGACGGTAAGAAGATTGAGTACTCCGTAGTGGAAACAAACACACCTGAAGGCTACACTTCTAAAGTTGAAAAAATTGATGATGCAAATGTCATCAAAGTTGTCAATACGTCAACTAAACCAAAAGTTTCAAATGCTAAGGTGACCTTAAACCTTAAAAAAGCATTTGAAGGTGGGGAACTCAAGGGCGATGACTTTGAGTTTGTTGCAAAAGATTCAAACAATAAAGTTGTTGGTACAGCTAAGAACAAAGAAGATGGTTCGATTACTTTTGATAACATCACTGTAGACCACGCAGGTACATTCAACTATACCATCACTGAAACAAAAGGTACGGACAAGACCATTACCTACAGTGATAAAACCATCACAGCTACAGTTGTAGTGGTTGAAAAAGACAACGCCTTGGTTGTAGAACAAATCAACTACTCTGATGGTCAAACTAACACAGCTACCTTCACCAACAAAAAAGAAGCTCCTAAAACAGAAAGTGCAAAAGCTACACTTCAAGTGAAAAAGCTCTTTAAAGAAGGTGAAACAAGCTTACCGTTGACAGATGATCAATTTGAATTTGTCTTAAAAGAAGGAAACACTACCCTTGGAACTGCTAAAAATAAAGCGAATGGTACTGTAACCTTTAAGGAACTTTCTTATACTGCGGAAGGAACACATACATACACCATTACCGAAAACAAAGGTACGGATGCTTCTATCAACTATAGTAACCAAACCATCACTGCTACTGTTACTGTGAAGAAAGTAAACGACAAACTCGTCCCTACTGTGACTTACTCAGGTGGAGATACTGAAAAAGGTGATACCTTTACAAATACGAAAACACCTCCGACTCCACCAACACCAACTCCAGTTCCTCCAACGGAGAAACCAACAACCGCTCAATTTAAGGCGAAAAAAGTATTGGCTATCAATGGTACGAGCGATCGCACCCTAAAAGCAAATGAGTTTACTTTCCTTCTCAAGGATCAAGATGGTAAGCTCCTTGATACCAAGACAAACGATGAGAATGGGGATATTCTCTTCAATCCAGTAACCTTTAGCAAGGCTGGTACTTTCACCTACACAATCGATGAACAAAAACCAGCTGCGCCAGAATCCGCTATTGCTTATGACGAAAATGTTCATACTGTAACCGTAACTGTCACAAAAGATGCAGATGGACAATTGAGTGCGAATGTGAAATATGATGGTAAGATGGATACCCTTACTTTTACCAACACATATACACCTCCGACACCTCCAACTCCAAGTGAAAAACAAATTACCACAAGTAAAATTCTAGAAGGTCGTAACCTTCAAGGTGGGGAATTTAGCTTTAACCTCTTGGATGCAAATGGAACTGTCCTTCAAACAAAACAAACGCTGCGGATGGTACGGTGACATTTGATCCGATTGCCTACACAGAAGACACGATTGGTACTCATCAATATACCATTAAAGAAGTCCTACCAGCTGATAAGGCAAACATCCAATATGATGAAGGGCAAGTTGATGTCACAGTTACCGTCACAAAAGATGAAGCTTCAAATGCGATCCAAGCAGTTGTTTCATACGGTGCCAAGAAAACCTTTATTAACAAGGTCATCCCACCAACCCCACCAACAGTGAATATTCCTGAATTGAAACTGTACACCCTTAAGGTTCGGAAAGTGGATGAAAAGGGTGATTATCTTGCAGGTGCAGTATTTGGACTCTTTGAGGCAGATGGGGTGACACCTGTTGCCAATCCATATGGTCAAGGCCAAGCACAAGCGATTTCTGGTCAAGATGGAATTGCAAGCTTCGTTGGATTTGAAGCAAAAGAATATGTGATCAGAGAGCTCTCTGCTCCAAGTGGTTACCAACTTTCAGATACAGCCATCAAGGTTTCTGCAAGCGACTTTGCTTCAGCTAGCAATCTTGAAGTTGATAAAGGAAACGTGGTGAATAAACTTCTTCCACCTCCACCATCAACAGATATTCCATATATACCAACACCAAGTAATAGCAAACCTAAAACTCCATCACCAAATGGAGATAAACCTAAGTCTAACGACAATCCTAAATCTAGTGAAACTCCTAAATCTAGTGACAAACCTAAAGAAAATAAACGATCTCTTCCTTCAACAGGGACTGAAGATCAGTTAGGACTTCTTGCAACTGGTTTGACATTCGTCGCTACAGCTATTGCTTTTATGACACTTAAGAAGAAAGAAGACTTCTAAGAAACGAGAAGAGGCTGGGACAAAAGTCCTAGCCTCTTAATTGTCTTTGGATTGTCGAGCAAGACGCAGTGGTTAAGTGGGCTCTTTGTTCGCTTTTTAAGCTCCAAATATGACCTAATGAGGGAAACAAAGTTTCCTTTATCTGCAACCTTCAACAGTCTCCCAGACTGTTGAAGCTGTGCGGAGGTGGGACGACGAAATCGAATTCTAACGAATGACCGATTTCTGTCCCACTCTCTTTTCTGTATCTGCTTCTCTTATTCCACTTTATTTTGATCTTCATAAAAAACAACTTTTCCATCTTTAACTTTGAAGGAGTAACTGAGCGTGTCATACGAATCATCTTTATGATTGGAATAGTAGAAATTATAGGCACCATCTGGTAATTTGCTCGCATCTAGCTTTTTAGCTGCTGCTTTTAGGTCTTGCTCCTTAACGGATACGGTATCATCTATATAAATAGTCATATCAACTAACTCTTGGTCAATTAGAGTCTGAAAAGGAATCTGATAGTAGCCGGCAAAGTCCTTCTTACCTTCCTTAAGATTTTGACTGGCAATACCATCCAACATTTGCTCCTTTTCATCATGATGAGCTGTAGATAAGAAACCAAAGAATTGAATCGGAAGACCAAGAGATTGCTTTTTCAATTGTTCCTCTATTTCCTTCTCTTTCTTTTGGACAGATTGCTGTTTCAAATACACTTCCTTATATTCTGGAAGATGGTCATTATATGAATCTGACCAGTTATCCGCAAAAGTTGTATTCTGTTCCAATCGCACTGTCTGACCGTCGTAGGTCTTCTCAGAGTAGGTGTAACTTACATGATACTGTGGGAATTCTAGGGCAGTCCACTCCAGTTTGTTAATGGTAACCGTTCCATGCAGACCGACTTGAGCAAGCTCACCACTAACAACTTCTTTAGCCTTTTTGTAATCACTCGGTGTCATGATCTTACAGCTAGAAAGAAACAGGCAACAAAGAATAAGTGGGATTCCTGCTAATAGTTTGAAAAAATTGGATTTCATATCCTAACCTCCTTATGAAATAATAGTGGCTCATTATCATTTCTTAACTAACTAGTTTTTACAATAGGCTGGCTAAAAATTAGGGGTTTTCTCTATTTTTGAATAACCCATTTCGCATCACCATAAACGACTCTAAACGGTCCATCCCCATCTGTTAAATAGTTAATTTTATATTTAGCTGACTCCCCCGCCTCAAGGACTGTTGGCTGGTCATAATTTAAAGTATTATTCAACATATAAGCAGATTTTCCTTGACCATCATAGAGTTCGACATTGGAATAATTAGGGGTACTTTCAATACGAAGAGGTGTTGGATTTGATAGTGTGAATTCAACGATCAGTCGATGTTGTTTTTTCGATTTATCGATACGATCTTGATCATCCTGAACATCCAAATTTGGATCGTCTGTTACACGATTCAGTGTAACTTCTAAGCCATTAGCAAATACAACTGGCTCTCCAATCGCATATTTTTTGACTGGATTTTGTGGGTTAAAATCTTTTAGTTTTTCCTTTACCTTTCCTTCATCAGTGACGCCATCAGTAATGATGGGCCAGAAGATACTATTATCATTTCCACCTCCAGATTGATTAGCTTTCTGCATTTGTTGAGGAATTTGTAACAAGAGTGCCAAATTTTTAGTATCAATTTGGACTTGCCCTTGGTTGGTCACCTCCATTTCGATCGTCATTTCCGTACTACCAATCATATTACCGGTTGAAAAACGCGCATTAAAATTTTCCTTAACTAAATGTTGTAAGATGGTAGAAAGCATTATATAAGAAAGATGATCTCCCCGATTGTCTTTTTTAGCATAGTTCTCGTGTAGTTCATCTAACCAAGCATACATGGTCTCATTTGGATTATTGGGATCAACACTCAATCTGTACCCTTTTCCCCTTGGTAATTGATTTGGACTATAGACTGGTGTTTGAATTTTAAGGACTACCTTATTCTCCTTAACTGCATATCCCTTTAATTCGTAACTCTTTTCAGTGGAGAGAGCATTGGTCATTAATTTTAAATACATGGGACCATAGATTTTGAGCGGATATTTTTCTCCTAGATACTCAAAATAAGTATTTGAATCAAAGGTCCTATTACTTTTTTCTATTTTAGGAACAATATAGTCCTTCCAGATTCGGTTATACATTTCTTCCTGACTCATTACTCCACTAGCCTTGACTACTGTGTCCATTTCATCCTGGTCAATGTAAATCGCTTCAACTACTTGCAAAGCTTTTTGAACTTTTCCCTCTTCATCGAGAGGAGCTTCATTTTGTTGCAAACTATATATAGAAATTCCATCGCTATCATCTGGCTTCATATATTGTGGAAGGTTTTCAAACGTTATGTATTTACTACCACTCTTGGCATCCCAATCGAATGATGCAGCTGGTCCAGTTTTATCAAAATGAATGTTTTTCCGAACTATTTTCTTCTGTACTTCTTTATTTGAAGAACCATGTTTTTCTATATGTCCTTGTTGGCAAGCACTCAGACATAAAGGTATAAGTACCGAACATAACAAAAAGCTCCATTTTATTTTCGTTTTCATCCCATCTCCTCCTAATTTTACCCTCATTTTACCATCAATTCCCTCTTTTGTCAGTCAAATCTATAAGAGAGTGGGACAGAAATCGGTCATTTGTTAGAATTCGATTTCGTCGTCCCACCTCCGCACAGTTGAGTGAGCTGTAAAAGCTGATGAAATCAGCGTAGTAGAGCCCACTCAACCACTTCGTCTTGCTCGACAAACCAAAGACAATTGAGAGGCTAGGACTTTTGTCCCAGCCTCTTTATTTGATATAAATCATTCCCGTACAAGCTTGCTCAGAAAGTTCGACAAAGCCTAGGGATTGGTAAAAGGCAAGATTTTTCTCGCTCCGTTCCGTGACAAGGAGCCGTTGATAGACATTAGGGAAGGTCGCTAAAGCCTCTTCTAAGAGTTTCGTGCCAATGCCTTGGCGCTGGTGATCGGGTCGTACCAAGAGGTCCTGCACCAAAAGGACAGAGTGGCCATCTCCTACCAAGCGAATGTAGGCTACGAGCTCATTCTCATCATAGACGGCTAATTGCCAAAGACTGGCTTTGACAGCTTCTTCTAACATGCTTGGATTGTTGGTATAATTTGTCCAGCCTACCGAGCTATAGAGTGCGAGCAGGTCTGTCATCGCTGGAATTTCTTGTTTGTAATCGAACATCTTAACTCCTTTTTAAGCTATAGTGCTGGAAGAAGGCGATCTCCCGATATGGGGACTCTTGGCAAACAGCCAGCTCCATTTGAAGCATGGACTCTCGCCAGCCTTCTTGGCCTTTGAAGTGATTGTCCTGCAAGCCATAAAAGACACGGATTCCTTGGTAGTCCTGAACTTCGAGGGCTAGGTCTTCTACTACTCTATCGAGATCATAGGCCTGAGCCAGACCCATGGAGTGGGTCTCCAGGTCCTGACCTGCTAGTAAATCGAGGGCCTTCTGAGCATTATTTCAAAGACCACCGTCTGCAAGACGCGGCCAACCTCATTGTGCTTAACGATAGAGAGTAGGCCACCTGGTTTCAAGAGGCGGGTAAATTCCTCGAGAACTAGTTTGCGATCCTCCACATACTCCAAGACATTGTGGCAGAGGATGACCTCAAAGCTGGCATCTTCAAGGCTGGCCAACTGGTCCAGACTTCCGACACATTGCTGGTAGGGATGATCCTGAACTCGCAAGGCTACCATTTCCTCATTGGGTTCCACAGCGAGGACTTGATTTTCTTTCGCTAGGTGATTGGCCACAAGGCCAAAGCCACTGCCAAAGTCAAGCACTCGCTTGCCTTTGATGTCCTTTAATTGGGCAAAAAGGATATCATAATAGATCTGTCCCCAGGGTTGCTGGAGGTTTTCTAAATAGACTTGGATATTAGCTGCCATCTGGCTCCTCCTATTTGTAGTTAAACATCTTGCTGGCTATCTTGTCCGAGATGCGTGGGAATAGGGTATAGAGCTTGTGGGTCAGGTTCAAGAGCCAAGGAAGATTAAGTTCACGTTTTGGTTTTCCAAAATTCTTCACTATCTTCTTGGCTACAAAGTCCGGTTCCAAAATATAGCGTTCCACAGCCTTGACATAGGTCCCGTCTGGATCTGCCTGATCAAAGAAACTAGTCCGGATAGGGCCCGGATTGACCGTCGTCACATGGACACCAAAAGGCATGAGCTCCAAGCGTAGGGCATTGGAAAAGCCAATGGCCGCAAACTTGGTCGCCGAATAGAGGCTGGATTTAGCAGTTGCAACCAAGCCCGCCATGCTGACGATGTTGACGATGTGCCCCTTGCCTGCTATCTTCATGTGCGCACCAATCATGCGTGAAAGGTTCATCAGGGCAAAGGTATTGACTTCAAACATGGCATGAATTTGCTCATTGGTAATCTGGTCAAACTCTTCAAAAATCCCATAGCCAGCATTGTTGACCAAGATATCGATCTGTCCGTAGCGCTGACTCAGCTCTTCGACTAGCTGTTGGACAGCTGAGGAATCTGTGATATTGATTCCGATGCATTCAGCCTTAGGATGACTGGCATAGAGTTTTTCCAGTTTCTTGATTTCTGCCTAAGAGAATCAGCCGGTCTTCAGGGAGGAGCTTGACCATTTCCTGTGCCAAACCTCCACTTGCTCCGGTTATGAGAATGGTTCGCATCTTAGATCTCCACTTCTTCCAAATCTTTGACGACATAGACATTTTCAAAAATGCTGGACGCATCCTTGCGCAATTGACTAATGTCTTTGGATAAGAAGCGGGCGCTGATGTGGTTGAGAAGAAGGCGTTTGGCCCCTGCTTCACGCGCCACTTCTGCCGCCTGCATATTGGTCGAGTGTCCGTGCTTACGAGCAATCTTCTCATCGCCCTTGCCATAGGTGGACTCATGGACGAGGACATCGGCATTGACCGCGAGTCTGACACTAGCATTTGTCTTACGTGTATCGCCTAGGATGGTGATGACCTTGCCAGGTCGAGGAGCTGAAATATAGTCGGCAGCAATGATCTTGGTGCCATCTTCTAATGTCACATCTTGCCCATTTTTAACCTGGCCAAAGAGCGGTCCAAATGGAACCCCTGCTGCCTTGAGCTTGTCCGCATCCAGCGTTCCTTCCAGGTCTTTCTGCATGATGCGGTAGCCCACACAGAAGATGGTATGGTCTAAGGCCTCCGCATAGACTGTAAATTTATCCGTTTCTAAAATTTTTCCTAGAGAGGTTTCATCGAATTCATGAAAATGAATACGGTAAGGCAGGCGAGAACCAGATACGCGAAGACTGGTCATCACAAAGGATTTGATCCCTACTGGACCATAAATATCCATATCTGTCTGCTCCTCATTGGCCTGAAAGGCCCGACTAGAGAGAAAACCTGGCAAACCAAAAATATGGTCTCCGTGTAGGTGAGTGATAAAAATCTTGCTAACTTTTCGCGGACGAATGGTCGTTTCTAAAATTTGATTCTGTGTCGCCTCGCCGCAATCAAAGAGCCAGACTTCATTAATCTCATCTAGCAATTTGAGCGCTAGGCTCGATACATTCCGGGCTTTTGAGGGTTGCCCAGCTCCCGTTCCTAAATTGAATGTCCATTGTCTACTTTCTATCTATATAAATCATGGCCGTCCGGTTCTCTGAACGGAACGAAAGGGGGAAAGGGTAGTCTTGAGCCAACTCAAGCAACTCCTCTTGGTTATAACCTGACAGTTTTAAGCGTCCGTCTTCTAAGGTCAACAAGTCAGAAAGAGCTGTGAGAGCCTCCGTTTTGGTCACCACTTCTGGGCCAGCCTCCTGCATGCAGATCTTGCCATCTTTTTCAAAGACCAAACAATGCGGAAAGATCTCTGCTATTTCGAATAAAATCGAAGGCGTGATCGCTACCGCTGGATTTTCAGCAAAGATACAGGCTATCCCCTCATTTACGTAGGCTAAGCCATAAGACTTACCTGATAAGTTGAGGCGGATAAAGGGCTTGCATTCATCAAAGCTCTGCTCAACGGTGAACAGGTCAAATGCCCGACTCAAGTCCAAGAAATAATCCATGGCCACTTTTGGGCTCTTCTTTTGGTAGAGCTCAGCGAAATAAGCGTTGATCACACTTGGTGGAGGCGTAATCATTCGGAGGCGCAATTCCTCAGGGATGGTGCTTAATAGATTGTTCAGATAGACCCGATCGAGACTGGTATAGCCCCCATATGTTATCGCTAAATCAACATAATCCGTCATAAAATTCTTCCAACTTCCACTTATTTTTCTCTGCGATATAGCCTTGAATGACCTCGATATCTTCTTCAAATTCGCGCTGGTCAATGATCGCGACCGTTTCTAGGTCATGTGTCCGATAGGATTTTGAAAAGGGAACGCGAATAGTAAAGGGAACAAAGAGTTCTCTCAGTTTTTCTAGGAACAAAGCCTGCAGATCCTCACGGGCTGTTTCAGAGCGAGCTGAGACTAGGCGGTAAGGTGTCTGGGTTGGGGTAAAGTCCTCGACTTTATCCGCTTTGTTGTAGAGGGTTAAACGAGGGATCTCCAGCATCTCTAGGTCTTTCATGATAGAGAGAACAGTTTTTCATGCTCTTCATGATTGGGATCAGACGCATCGATGACATGGACCAAGAGATCCACATTCTTACTTTCCTCCAACGTTGACTTAAAGCTCGAAACCAACTCTGTTGGCAAGTCTTGGATAAAGCCAACCGTATCGGTCAGCGTCACTTGCAGATTGCCTGTTAGATGGATGCTCTTGGTTGTAGCATCCAAGGTCGCAAAGAGTTCATCTGCTTCATATTGGCTCTTACTGGTTAGCTGATTCATAATGGTCGACTTGCCTGCATTGGTATAACCGATCAATCCGATCTGAAAGACGGGTGATTCCAAGCGTTTTTCACGAAGGGTTTCCCGGTTTTTTTCAACAGCCTTGAGCTGGCGTTCGATATCGGTGATTTGATTGCGAACGCTCCGGCGGTTCAGCTCCAGCTGACTTTCCCCTGGTCCACGAGAACCAATTCCCCCGGCCTGACGGCTGAGCATGATCCCTTGACCGACGAGACGAGGCAAGAGGTATTTAAGCTGGGCCAAGTGCACCTGTAACTTTCCTTCATGGCTCCTAGCCCGCATAGCAAAGATATCTAAAATCAGCTGCATCCGGTCAATGACCTTAACCCCAAGGATTTCTTCTAAGTTGACATTTTGCCGGGGTGTCAGACGGTTATTGACCACTACCGTCGTGATCTCATCTGCCTCGACCATTTGAGCAATTTCTTCTAATTTTCCTGAGCCGACAAAGGTCTTGGTGTCGTACTTCTCCCGCTTTTGTGTATAGGAGCCTCGGACATCTCCACCGGCTGTTTTAGCTAAACTCGCCAACTCCTCCATCGACATATCAAAATTGTCCATGCCTTGTAGTTCCACACCAACCAAAAGGATGCGTTCTTGTTTCTTTTCTGTTTCAATCATGCTGTAAAAACTCCTTTACATCTGCAAGAACCTGCTCCTTAAAATGGGGGTCAGAAATGGCATAAAAGGTCACTTCCATTCGATTTCGAAACCAGGTCAACTGCCGTTTGGCAAAACGTCGCGTATTGCGCTTGAGGATCTCACTGGCTTCCTCCAAGCTCTCTTCCCCCTTAAAGTAGGGAAAGAGTTCCTTGTAGCCAATCCCTTTAGCCGCCTGAACCTCAGGATAATGGTCATAGAGCCACCGAGCCTCCTCCAGCAAACCTTCCTCTAGCATACGATCGACTCGACGATTGATGCGATCATAGATCAAGGACCGTTCATCATCTAGACAGATCAGATATGGGTCATAATCGGTCTCTTGGTTTGCTAGGTCTTGACCAAAATGCGCTATTTCAAGAGCACGCATGGCTCGACGGCGATTGAGCTGAGGAATCACAAGGCCTAGCTCCGTCACCCTTTGGTACAAGTCTTCATCCGAAAGCAAGTCCAATTGAGCCCGATAAGCTAGAATCTCTTCATGAGGAACTGAACCACCGAGATGATAACCTTCGAGAAGACTTTGGATATAGAGACCCGTCCCACCAGCAATGATGGGCAACTTGCCTCGAGCTGTGATATCCTCGATGGCCTGCTTGGCTTCCTCTACAAAATCAAAAGCCGAGTAAGACTCGGTTACCTCCCGTACATCGATCAAATGATGGGGAGCCGCAGCTTGCTCCTCTGGCGTCGCCTTAGCTGTTCCAATATCCAGCTTGCGATAGACTTGCTGGCTATCGCCACTGATGATTTCACCATTGAGGGCTTGAGCCAAATCGATCGCAAGACTTGTCTTTCCAACAGCAGTCGGTCCCACAATCACAATTATCTTGGTTTTCATCGTTTTTCCTTGCAAAATTCACGTTTTTTCGTTACCATATATTATAACATAAATATTTAAAGTTCAGAAAAGGAGAAATTCTCATGGCTAAAGGATTTGGTAAAGGTTTTGTTACTGGTGTAGCAGGTACAGTTGCGGCTGTCGCAGGTGCAGTTTACACATTTAAGAAAAAAGTAATCGAGCCAGAAGAACAAAAAGCAGCTTTCATCGAAGAAAACCGTAAAAAAGCAGCACGTCGTCGTGTCTCACACTAATCATTCAAAAAGCTCCGGGAAACTGGAGCTTTTTTTGCTGAAGAAAAAAAGTCCATTTTGGAAAAATTTTCTTTTACTGGTAGGTTTTGTCAAGATAAGCTAACACAAGTAATGCTAAAAAGAATTAGAATGATATATTTTATGTTTATTCAAACATTACTGAAACTTTCCGCCGTGAGAAAAGTGCTAGAAACATGATGGTTTCTAGCACTCGGGAGTTTTGAAACTTTAGGTTCAAAACTAAGTCATGGAACTTCTTCGAAGTTCGCTGACGTCCGTACTCACCTAAGGAACGTTTCTATGATGACGTTTGTCTTCAATCTAAAAGCTCCGGTTTCCCGGAGCTTTTAGATTGAAATTTCACCGTTCTTTGATCATTTTCGTTGCGATCTCCAAGAGTTCAACTCCCATCTGAAAATGCTCGTCTAACAAATCATAGACGGCATCTTCAGACAAGACACCACAAGGAAGATCAGCTGGGAAGTCAGCTTGATTAGATAGCTCTAAATCATCAAAATAAACCTGACTACTATAATAATCACGCAGTTGGATATAGCTCTCTTGATGCTCTTTCAACTGCTCCATTGCCTGTTTAGTTTCTTCCAAAGTTTTGGCATAGTCATTCAAATAGCCTTCCATCCTTTGGATGCGTTCGATTTTTTCTTTTTCAATTGCCATGAGTTACTCCACTTTCACCACTTCTAGATGGGATCCACCTAGAAGCACCAGATATTTTTCAACGTGCTCTTGGCCATAAGAACGACGAAGAGCTTCTGCATAGAGATCGAGCTGATCACGGTAACGTTCGACCAATTGGCTAGGAACCTTGTAGGAATCCGTCTTGTAATCAAAGAGGAGGATCCGGTCTTCTAGCAGCAAGTAACCATCCAAGATCCCCCGTACGACAAAGTCCTCTCCACTAGCTGGATCTTTCTTCAGCATGGCAAAGGGGGCTTCACGATGAACACGAGGGGCTTCTTTTTGAAGCAAGGTCCCTAAAGGCGTCTCAAAGAAAGCGAGGATGGCCTCTAGCTTGATGCGAGCTTTGACTGCTGGCGCTGCTTGGACTTGCTCTAAGGCTTGATGCAAGGTATCAAGATTGATTGCTGCTCCAAGAGGCACGCGCTGCATGAGCTCATGGACAGCACTACCGACTTGGGCTCCTGTCACGGCTTCTTCCTGACCAAAAGTTGGAAGCTCAAAGTCAGGCCTTACAGTCTTCGCATCCATGATCTGAACGCCATTGGCATCCATGACCGGCTCGTAGAATTTCTTGATCTGGCTAGGAGTGCGGACACTTGGCAAATGAATGGCCGGAGCATAGAGCTGATTGAGCCGATCCACATTTTCCAAGATATCCAAGGCCCGACGAATATCCTCTGACTGGCGGACATCCTTGAGCTGATCAAAGCGAGCATCTTGCTCTTTCTCTATGGGCACCAGCTGATCCGGTGTCAAGTCTTGGTCTGTCACAAAACGCGTGTCATAGGCCAGGGTATTCTTAGCAAACACATCTTGGATAGCAAAGAGCCAGTCCTGATAAGAGGTCCATTCTTTTCGTTTTTCTGGATCTAGCTTGCCATTGCGACTGGTCCCCCAATCGGTATTGCGCAGTTTGTCCTCGCTACCTTTTCCAACCAGATAGAGCTTGAGCTCAGCCCGTGTCATAGCGACATAAAGAAGACGCATTTGCTCCGAAATGGTGGCCAATTTTGTTTCTTCCACATTACCTTGGTAGCAAGGCGTTTCGATCTGCAGGCGGATGGTTTCAGGGGCGGCTGGATTTTTCGGTCTCAATTGGCAGCTTGGCAATGTATTTAAAACCAATCCCTTTTTGACGGCTGAGGATGATCGGCCCCGATTGATCCTTGCGATTAAAGGCCTTATCCATATTGAGGATAAAGACATACTTGAATTCCAGCCCCTTACTCTTATGAACCGTCATGAGCTGGACGGCATCTTTTGGTGCCGCAAGAGGGACGCTGGCCAAATCGTGTTCATTTTCAATGACCTTGTCGATCATGGCAATAAAACGCGACAAGCCCTTAAAGCTGGCCTTCTCATAGTCATTGGCTCGAAGCGTCAAGGCATAGAGATTGGCCTGGCGTTGAGCCCCATTTGGAAGAGCGCCGACATAATCGTAGTAATAGCGATCCTCATAGATTTTCCACAGCAAATCATAGAGTGAATGGGTCTTGGCTGCAGCGCGCCAAGCTGATAACACCTTGAGGAAGTTCTCAATTTTAGCCAGGAGCTTGTCATCCATCAAACTTGCATGCTCTGCGGTCTTTTCAAGGGCTAACTGGATCTTGTGGTAGAAGGCCACTTGTTTTTGATCTGGAAGAGTCTGTAAGGAAATCCGTGCCAGCTCATCTTCATCAAAATCAAACATGGGGGATTTCATGAGGGCTACCAAGGGATAATCGTGCAAGGGATTGTTAATGGTCCGCAAGGTATCCAGCATGACCATCACTTCCAATGACTCTAGATAATGCGCTTGTCCGCTATCTGCCACAATCGGGATCTGGTACTGGTCAAACGCTTCCAGAATGGAGTCATTTCGAGTCCGTGTCGCAGTCAAGAGCGTTATGTCTTTAAAAGGCACTTTTTCTACCCGATGGAGGCGTAAAATTTCTTTGATAACGAGAAGAATTTCACCCTTGGAAATGGTCTCGATACCAGGGAGAACTTCCTCGTCTTCGGTCTTTTCTTCTTGGTCCTGGCTACCATCATAGAGCAGAAATTCTGCCCGATGCTGCGGCAAGGCCATCCGCTGCTTGTCACTACCTGCCACCAGATAATGGGTTTGATTGTAGTCAATCTCTCCCACCTCTTCGTCCATCAAATGGCGAAAGACATCATTGGTCGCATCCAACACTTCCACATGGCTCCGGAAATTTTCCTTGAGGAGGATCAAGCGCCCGTCTGCCCCTTCTTCTTGATAGGCCTTAAACTTATCATTGAAAATCTGTGGATCCGCCTGACGGAAGCGGTAAATCGATTGCTTGATATCCCCCACCATGAAGCGATTGTGGCCATTCGACAGCAAGTCTAACATTCGCTCTTGGGTGTGGTTGGTATCTTGGTACTCATCGACCATGACCTCGTGATACCTCTCCTGAAAGGCCTGTCTCACCTCTGGAAATTGCTCTAAAATTTGAATGGCAAAATGACTGATATCCCCAAATTCATAGGCCTTTTCTTGGATTTTTCGCTCCAGATAAGCCTGAGAAAAATCTCTGATAAAGTCCCGAAGCAGGGAAAGCATAGGCCCTTCTTCTTGGTGAAAGGTTTGTTGAAATTCCAGCTGATAGAGCTGATTTTCCAAGTCTCTGAGGCGGTTGATATGAAGGTTTTTGTCCTGGTTATAAGCCGTAACTAGGTCTTTCAGCTCTTCCTTACGGGCTCTATTGGTCAAGGCTCCGCCATTAGAAGCCCGGCTAATCGCCACGACTGCCTTTAGGACAGAGGTCAGTTGCGCTTTATTAGGGCGCTCTGTGAGGCTTCCAATCTGATCCAGCACCTCTTGCACCGCTTCCAAATACTTGGCCTTGCCAAATGCTTGGCCTTCATTGGACAAATGGAAGTCAAAAAGCTCTCTGCCTCATAGAGGGCTTGCTGGATACTCTCCATCAACTCGCCTTCAAGCTGGTCAAAAATCGGTCTCTTCATAGCCCTTTAGGAAATGCTCTTCCAGCCATTTCTCCGGATCACTAGTCGACTGAAGAAAGTCATAGATCTGGTAGACTTGCTCTTTAAACAAGGACAAATTTTTTTGCGTTGGCCAGTGAAATTCTTGACCATCTGGACAAAGGCTTCCTGATGTTCCCCTTGGTAATAGCGGTCAAAGACAGCTTGAAAGACTTCATTTTGCAAGAGACGTTGCTCACTAGCATTTTGCAAAATGCGAAACTGGGGGCCAAACCAAGCAAATAGCCATAGCGCGTTAGGACCTTTTGGGTAAAGGAGTCCATGGTTCCAATATCACTGGTTGCGACATCTGCAATTTGACGGGCCAAGTGTTGCTTAAGCTCAGGGTCATCAGACGCTTGCAGGGCTTTTCCAAGTTCACTTTCCAAACGCTCCTTGAGCTCACCTGCTGCCTTGACCGTAAAGGTCGAGATAAAGAGCTCCTTAATGGAGATGCCCCGCTGGATCTGATCCAGTATCCGCTGCACCATGACAAAGGTCTTCCCCGAACCAGCAGAGGCTGACACCAAGATATTGGTGCCTGAACTATAGATGGCATCGATCTGTTCCGGTGTTCGCTTTTGCTCCTTGCTAGAGGCTGCTTCTTGGGCCTGAAGGGCCTTGATTTCTTCTCTTGTCAAAAATGCTTGTTTGATCATTTGTTCAAGACCTCCTTCATCTTCTCGATCCAAGCGGCTTTCACCTTTTCACCGCGTATTCCTTTTTGGTCTAGTTTGGTCAAGAACCGTGCCTGACCAAGGTGACGATCGGCTTCAAAGCCTGTGATGGATTTAAACTGCTCCACATATGGTGCGATATTGCGCCCATTTTCACTATAGGGATTGATGGCAAATTGCCCCTTAAGGATCCCTTCTGCTGCTGTTTTATAGAGATAAGCGTTGTACAAGAGGAGCAGGTCCAGTTCTTCCTTACTTAGCATCATGGCCTTGTTCTTATCATAGGCCTCGCCCAGATAAGGCGCCTGATCTGCCATAAAGAGTCCCTTGTATTGTTGACTCTTCATGGTTTGGTTGATGGCATCGTCGACCGTCTTGGTTTTTTTTTCAGATCCACTAGGGGATCTCCCATTTCCAAATACATGGCGCCGAAAATCCCTTGCTCTTCTTGGTATTCCTTCAGATCCTGAATCGCAGAGAGATAGGTCGGCAACTGAGAATTAAGGCCATTAAAGAACTTGTCGTAGTGGAATTGCGTCAGACTCGACTTGTAATCCACGACGCCAAGAGCGCCTCGTTCGCTCAATTGGTCAATCCGGTCCACCTTGCCCCGTAGCTGCAAGAGCCTACCATCAGACAGAGGATAAGATGTGTGGGCACTCCCTCCAAAAAGGGTCTCCTCCCCAATAGTCTCGATGCCAGTTTGCTGAGCGAGGATCCGGCCGGTCGTTTTTGCGGTATCAAGAAGCAAATGACGAATAAACTCGGTCTCTCCACTTTCAGTATACAGTTGCTGGAACTCTGCTTCTTGGCTGGTTTCTCGAATCGCCTCGCTTAACCGCCGATCAAAAGCCTGATCCGAGCTGTCTTTTAAGACTTTTTCAAAGATCCGGTGCAAGAAATTTCCATGACTGCGAGCATCTGGTCGGATCGTCTCATCCTCTTGTAGCCCCAAGACATAGCGCAGATAAAAGGCATACTGGTGCTTGTAGTATTCATTCAAGGCAGAAGCTGATAAGGTCAAAGCTTTGCCTTTAGGATAGAGCGCTTGAAGGGTATCTGACTGGAGCTGACGGCTCTTTAATTCCGTTGAAATCTGAGGAATCTGAATGCCTTCAGTTGCTAATTTCTTGCGCAAGACCCGCACGGCCACACCCCAAAAAGCTGGCTTCTTCAGCGGACAGCTCACTAGCAATCTCTTCTTGATGGAGTTCAATCACGCGCGCTAGAAGGGCTCTGTAGGTCCCGATGTCATCACTCGAAGCTTGGGCTTGTTTGCTTGTCCACTCGATGGCGATAGGCTTCTTCGCCAATTCGAGAAGGTAAGGAGAGACATTATCTTCCGTTTCATTCACCAAGCTAGGAGCTGATAGGACCAACTGTTTGGTCGCTGCATTGAGGAGAGAAACCGCTACAAAGCGATTCTTCTTGAGATTTTCGCTGGTCACCACCTGGAGCTCTGCTCCTTCTTGCGTCCCCTCATTGAGCTGCTGGCGCTCTTCTTCACTGAGAAGGGAGGTGTTTTGGGCGATCTTAGGGAAACGCTCCTGGGTCAGCCCGATTGCGTAGACATAAGGGGCTGTCAAGGGCTCAATCAAGTCATAGGACTGAACCGTCACTACATCGACCGTAGCAGGAACTGTCCGGTATTGTGACAATTGCATGCCGGATAAGACAATAGCTAAAAAGTCATCCACTGTCAGTTCTTGGTCCTCAAAAACCAGATTCAATTCTTCTAAGACGTGGAGAAAGGTCTTCCAGACCTGGTCATAGCGCTCCTGCTCTTCCAAAGCTAGATCCTTGATCAAAGCTTGTAGATTCTGAGAAAGTTGAGCCTCTTGCAGAAATGCTGTAAAGGCGCTTAAGAGATGGGTCACCTTTTGTTTCCGCTGTGAAAAGAAAGAAGCTAGAGGTCCTACGACTTGTTCTCGGAGGGCATTGAGTTCTTCTAGATTGAACTTGCCCTGACGATTGCTGGTAAAAGGCTTGTGAAATTTTGCAGCACCCTTTACTTCCGCAAAGCGAAGATACTGTTCAAAAGCATCGACTTCTGCTTGCGTCAGATCACTATAAAGACTTGTTTTCAACAGATTGATGACATCTTCTGTCTGGTAATTGAACTGCTTGATCCGCCCTAGCGATTCCATGACCTGAATCAAGGGATGATGGACCATGGCTTCGCTTCGTCCCAAGTAAAAGGGGATCTGATACTGGTCAAAAATGGTCTTGAGCTGCAATTGATAAGCTTCAACATCGCCTAGCAAGACCCGAATATCTCGATAGCGTGCCCCATCATGGAGGTGCTGACGGATCGATTTAGCGACAAATTCCAATTCTTCCTTTTGCGTATTGGTTTGCCAGAGTTGGACAGCTGTTCGATCTTGGTCCTCTAGCTCATTCCCCACTTGTGAAAAATCGTAACGCGCTTCTAGCATCCGGGTAATGCGACTGAAGGAGTCTTCGATCGCTTGCCCACAATATTGGGGCTGAACCTGAAAAGTCTTTGCCAACCGGAGGAGAAAGTCAACACTGGCCTGGTAAAGATTGCCCTCTCTAAAGGTTGCTCGGTAGGCTTTTTCACTGGCATAGACCCCGATGACAATCTCCACTCCTTTTCTGTGGAGAAGACCAATCAAGGCCTCTTCTTCCGCAGAAAAACGTGTGAAGCCATCGACGACGATCGCTACATTTTTCAATTGCTCTTCCAAGTGTCCCTCTTCAACCTGATTAAGTAAAACGGCAATCTTGGACTGGGATTCATACTGATGCTGGACCAACATCTCCGAGACCGCTTCAAAAATCGCCAAGAGGTCCTCTCTTTTTTCAGCTTCTTTGAGCAATTCCAAATCTGAAAAATCCATCTGGGCCGTCTGCAATTCATGATAGAGCTGGACCAGTTGCTGGATAAACTGGGGATCCTTGCGAAGAGCCCCGTAGACTTTGAGGTCCTGGTCCTTCATGTGAGACAAGGCTTTATAAAATAGCATGCCTAGACCGATGTCATCTAACGGTTGCTCCTCAAAAACCTGATTCAGGATGAAATAACGGGCCATTTGGGCAAAGCGCGTTACAGTAATGACAAAAGAAGCCTGACCTTCTAGATAGGACAAGACCTTGGCTTCTTTTTCAAAGGAAAGAGAGTTGGGTGCAATGTAAAACACACGCTTCCCATCTTCTACTAACCTTACGGCTTCTTGCGTCAGGACCTGGGTCAAGGGGGTCCGAACATCCGTATAGAGTAATTTCATCCGATCCTTTCTCCTTTGGGCACTTTCTTGAGAGTTTGTTATCTTCTTATTATATCATTTTCGCAGGAGGGACTAAAGCAAGAAGTCATGCCCCTGTTTGCACAACTTTAAGACATTTGTGCTACAATAAAAACTAAAGAAACAGAAAAGGTGATCCCTATGACCAGCATTTATGATTTTTCTTTAGAAAACCAGCAAGGGGAAGAAATTTCTCTTTCCCACTACCAAGGTAAGGTCCTTATCGTAGTGAATACGGCGACCGGTTGTGGCCTAACCCCACAATACCAAGGACTGCAAGATCTCTACCAGCGCTACCAGGAAAAAGGCCTTGAAATCCTAGACATCCCTTGTAACCAATTCATGGGACAAGCTCCAGGAACTGCAGAAGAAATCAACAGTTTCTGTAGCCTCAACTACCAGACCACCTTCCCACGATTCGCCAAAGCCAAGGTCAATGGCAAGGAGGCCCTTCCTCTTTATGACTGGCTCAAAAGCCAAGCAGCCGGGCCACTAGGCAAACGCATCGAATGGAACTTTGCAAAATTTGTCATCGACCGACAAGGCCAAGTCGCCCAACGCTTCTCCTCCAAAACAGAGCCTAGTACCATGGAAGGCTTGATTAAAGAATTGCTTGAAAAATAAGCAAAAAGCCTGAGCGCTGGCTCAAGCTTTTTGAATGTAGACAAACTATTTTAAAATAAGTTAAGCGATTCTGTAAATAATAAAAATGAGTTCAAATTTTTAAAATGAATTAAAAAATACTAAAACTTTCCGCCGTGAGAAAAGTGCTAGAAACACTATTGTTTCTAGCACTCGGGAGTTTTGGAACCTTAGGTCCAAAACTAAGTCATGGAACTTCTACGAAGTTCGCTGACGTCCGTACTCACCTAAGGAAAGTTTTAAGAAGACTTTGTCTTCAATCTAAAAGCTTGAGCCAGCGCTCAAGCTTTTTTACTTTAATCAATTTCAAGTCCACCGGTGTACAAACGGTGATAGGTTCCTTTTTCTGCCATCAAGGAAGCGTGGTTTCCTCGCTCGATGATGCGTCCGTGGTCCATCACCATGATCACATCGGAATTGACAATCGTCGACAGGCGGTGGGCAATGACAAAGACAGTCCGACCTTCCATCAAACGATCCATCCCTTCTTGCACCATCTTCTCTGTCCGTGAGTCAATGGACGACGTCGCCTCATCCAGGATCAAGACCGGTGCATTGGCAAGGGCTGCACGCGCAATGGCAATTAATTGTCGTTGACCATTTGAAAGGCCAGCCCCGTCATCAGTCAAGACCGTCTCATAGCCTTGATCCAAGTGTTTGACAAAGGAATCCACATTGGCAATCCGAGCTGCCTCAAGGATTTCCTCACGCGTTGCATCGGCACGACCATAGGCAATGTTTTCCGCAATCGTACCAGTGAATAAGTGGGTATCTTGAAGAACAATTCCTAGGGAACGACGAAGCGAATCTTTCTCAATCAATTTGATATCGATCCCATCATAAGTAATCATTCCGGATTGGATATCATAGAATCGGTTGATCAAGTTGGTGATGGTTGTCTTCCCTGCACCAGTCGCTCCAACAAAGGCCACTTTTTGACCCTTATCTGCATAGAGATTGATGCCATGAAGAATTTGTTTCTTCCCATCATAAGAGAAATCAACATTATCAAAGACCACATTTCCCACCATCTTGACAAGCTGGTAATCTCCATTTGGACGAGGGTGTTTCCAAGCCCATTTGTTGGTTTTCTGATCGGTTTCGACCATTTCCCCATCGACCAGTTCATAATTGACCAGTGTCACTTTTCCAAGATCAACCTCTTCTTCTTCATCCAAGAGATCAAAGATACGATCTCCACCAGCCAAGGCCATAAGAACAAAGTTCAATTGTTGAGAGACCTGGGCAATAGGACCCGTGAAGGAACGGTTCAATTGCAAGAAGGCCATGAGACCACCAATGGTTAAACCACCGATGCCATTTAGGGCAATGATCCCACCGATCAAGGATGTCAGAACAAAGGAAACATTTCCTAGGTTCCCAAGAACCGGCATGAGGACATTGGCATAGCGATTGGCTTGGTAAGAAGATTCAAAGAGTTGGTCATTGATGCGATCAAAATCCTCGATGCTTTCTGCTTCGTGGACAAAGGCCTTAACCACCTTTTGACCCGACATCATTTCTTCAATAAAGCCGTTTTCGATCCCTAAGTTCTTTTGTTGGGCTCCAAAGTAACGACCGGACTTGCCGGAAATATTCTTGATAATAAAGAACATAACGATGACCATAACAAGAACAATTAGGAACAAAAGCGGACTAACGGTCAGCATGGTAATCGTTACCCCAAGTATCGTAATCGCTGAAGACAAGAGTTGGGGAATGGATTGTTCAATCGCTTGGCGAAGGGCATCAATATCATTGGTATAGATGGACATGATATCCCCGTGTTGGTGTGTATCAAAGTAGCGAACGGGCAACTTTTGCATACGGGCAAACAACTGATTTCGAAGGCTTCTAAGCGCGTCTTGTGAAATAGTTGCCATGATCAAGGTAAAGCCATAGTTGGCAAGGACCCCTATCAAACAGATCAATCCGACCCTTGTCAAAAAAGGACAAGAGTGGTCCAAAGTCATGGCTGTTGGACGAAAGCATAGGCTGCACATAGACGTCGACCAAGGACTGAATCGAAGCTGTCACATTGACCGTCGCAAGAGACGATAGAATGATCAAGATAAAGGAAACAATCAGGGACAGCTTGTAGTTTTTCCAAAGGAAATCCAATAGGCGAAGGAGCGAGCCTAGATTTGCTTTTTTCTTAGTTTTCATCTGCTACTCCTTTCCCTTGTGTTTGCATGTCATATACTTCTTGGTAGATGGCATTATTGGCAAGCAATTCCTCATGAGTACCCATGCCATCGATTTGTCCATCATTCATGACGATGATCCGATCTGCATCCTGAATAGAGGAGATCCGTTGACCAATGATGATTTTAGTGGTCTCTTTTAGGCTGATTGCCAATCCTTGACGAATCAAACTGTCGGTCTTGGTATCGACCGCAGAAGTTGAATCATCCAAAATCAAGATCTTTGGATTCATGAGGAGAGCACGCGCGATACAGAGACGTTGGCGTTGGCCACCGGAGACATTGGATCCCCCACGCTCAATCATCGTGTCATAGCCCTCTTTGAAATCTTGAATAAACTCATCGGCTTGCGCAATCTTACAGGCTGCGATAATCTCTTCATCCGTCGCATCTTTCTTTCCCCAGCGCATATTTTCTTTAATGGTACCAGAGAAAAGGACATTGGTCTGTAGAACCATAGCAACTTGCTTACGAAGGAAATCGAGGTCGTATTCTTTAACATCGTGGCCCGCTACTGTCACCCGACCAGACTCAACATCATAGAGACGAGGAATCAACTGCACTAGGCTAGATTTCCCTGATCCTGTCCCCCCCTAAGATACCAATGACTTCTCCTGAACGAATGGAAAGGTTAATCCCTTGCAAGACATGGGTCTTGTCACCATTTTCATCCGTATAGGCAAAGGTCACATCCTCAAAGTTGATCGAGCCATCTGCGACTTCTTTGATCCCATTTTCTGGAGATTCAATCGTCGCTTTGGTCGTCAAGACTTCATTGATCCGCTCGACAGAGGCCATGGAAATGGATAACATGACAAAAATCATCATAAACATCATAAGCGACATGAGAATGGTCATGGTGTAGCTGAACATAGAGGTCAAATTTCCAGTAGACAGTTGGCCGCCAACGATCAGATGAGCCCCAATCCAGGAGATCAAAAGGAATGAAGCATACATGGAAAGCATCATGGCTGGACTACTAAAGACAACGACACGGATAGCCTTCATAAACATATTATAAATCCGGCGTGAAGCTTTTTTGAATTTAACCGTTTCGTCTGCTTCTTTCACGTAGGACTTAACCACTCGCATATTGGTAATGTTTTCCTGAATGCTGTTGTTGAGATTGTCGTAGGCTTCAAACACTTCTGTAAAGAGAGGATAAACAATCTTCATGATGATGCTGAGAACCGCTGCCAAGAAGAGGGTCACATAGACAAAGATCATGGCCATTTGCGGGTTGATCAAGAAACAAGCCACAATAGCAAAGATCAAATTGAGCGGTGCCCGCACACAGATCCGGATGACCATTTGGTAAGCATTCTGCACATTGGTTACGTCAGTCATCATCCGAGTGACCAGACCACCAGATGAGAACTGGTCAATATTTTCAAATGAGAAGGTTTGGACCTTTTTGAAAATGGCCCGACGAAGGTTTTTGGCAAAACCAGCCGAAGCATAGGCTCCATAACGAGCAGACTGGATCCCACAAAAGAGGGAGAAAAAGGCACAGACCAACATCAGCCCACCGTAAAGCAAAATATTGTTCATGTTTCTTTGTTGGACACCTTGGTCCAAGAGACTCGCCATGACAAAGGGAATCGAAATCTCAAACATGACTTCAAAGACCATGAACAAGGAAGCCAAAATCGAGGGCTTCTTGAATTCCTTGATCTCGGAAATTAAGGATCGAATCATTATAACCTCCAATGTTATTCATACTTTTTCCTGCAGTAGAAGCAAAACTTTTTCCCGCCGAAAATAGGTCAAAAGACACAAAACTCCCTGAGGGAAAGACCCTAGGGATTACGCGTTTTTATAGTCTTCATTGTAACCTAAATTGCAAAAAAATGCAAGATTTTTAGACAGTATCTGTTTTTCTTTTGATCCACTACAAAAGAGTCTGGGGCAAATGAACTGCACCCCAAAAGTTAGACAGAAAAATCTAACTTTTGGGGTGTTTTTATTATGAAATTAACTTATAAAGATAAAGTTCAGATCTATGAACTTAGAAAACAAGGGCGAACCTTCAAAGAGATTTCAAATATATTTGGGATAACAATTCCCAATCTTCAGTACATGATTAAATTGATTGATCGTTATGGAATAGAAATCGTCAAAAAAAGGGAAAAGAATTGTTACTATTCACCTGAACTAAAACAAGAGATTATTGATAAAGTTCTACTTGAAGGTCGTTCTCAAATAAGGGTGTCTCTAGATTATGCTTTTCCAAGTGTTGGAATGTTGCCTAATTGGATAGCACAATATAAGAAAAACGGGTATACTATTGTTGAGAAAACAAGAGGGAGACCGCCTAAAATGGGACGTAAACCAAAGAAGAAACCCGAAGAGATGACAGAGTTAGAACGTCTTCAAGCAGAAAATGAGTACCTGAGAGCGGAGAATGCTATTCTAAAAAAGTTGAGAAAACTCTGATTGAAGGACGAAAAGGAGCAAGAAGAAAAACAGAAATTGTCCGAGGATTGGTAACAGAGTTTCCTTTAGATATCCTTCTAAACATTATTAAGCTTGCTCGTTCAACCTATTATTACCAGCTAAAGCAGTTAGATAAAAGCGATAAAAATCATGATATTAAAGATGAAATTCAAGCTATTTTTACTGAGCATAAAGGAAATTATGGTTATCGCCGAATGACTCTAGAATTGAGAAATCGTAGTTATATAGTAAAACCATAAGAAAGTACAACGTTTGATGAGAGTCCTTGGTTTAAGTGCTCGAATTCGTCGTAAACGAAAGTACTCTTCATATCAAGGAGAGATTGGTAAGAAAGCAGATAATCTTATTCAACGCCAGTTTGAAGCATCCAAACCAATGGAAAAAGTGCTACACAGATGTGACAGAATTTGCCATTCCGGCAAGCAGTCAAAAAGCTCTATTTATCACCAGTTTTAGATGGTTTTAACAGCGAAATTATCGCCTATAATCTTTCTACGTCACCGAATTTGATACAAGTGAAAGATATGCTAGAACAAACCTTTACAGAGGAACATTACGAAAATACAATTCTTCATAGTGACCAAGGTTGGCAATACCAACACAACTTTTATCATCTGTTTCTAGAGAGTAAGGGAATTCAGCCATCCATGTCACGTAAGGGAAATAGTCCAGACAATGGTATGATGGAATCCTTCTTTGGTATTCTTAAATCTGAGATGTTTTATGGTTATGAGAAGACGTTTCAGTCACTTAATCAATTGGAACAAGCTATTGTAGACTATATTGATTACTACAACAATAAACGCATTAAGGTAAAATTAAAAGGACTCAGTCCTGTGCAATACAGAACTAAATCCTTTGGATAAATTAATTGTCTAACTTTTTGGGGTCAGTACAAAAAGTCCTAGCCTCTTTCTATTTATTTTATTCAGCTAAGAGCACTTCTTTAATCGTTTGTTTTTGGAGTTTTCTGTTGGATAGATAAAAGAGGCTTTCATAAACCACCGCAAATCCGATCAAAGTCCAAAAGCAAACGTTCCAGTCAAAGTGATGCTCAATTTTTTCAGGAACCGTATCTTTGATCACACCGATCAAGATTTCCATGATGCCGTATTGATAAGCCGTCCCAAGAAGGAATCCTATATAGGCCCAGAAACGATAAGGTGCGAGAATATGACTTTGGCATTCACGATCTGTGTAGCCAAATGCCTTCATAAGAGCCAAGGTTTCGCGACTTTCTGAGACCACAATCCCCAATGACAAAAAGAGAATAGAGAAAGAAAGGATCAGGCCAATAATGATCATCATGGTTTGGATGATGTCATCTGTGTAGTCCCTTAGGCCAAAGGACAATTGAACCATGGCTGCGAAACACATGGAGCCAAAGACCACAAAAAACAAGATCGATTTTCTCCCCCAAATCAGCGACGAAGACAGCTCTTTTAGGAAGGATTTGTCTTTCTTGGGAGCACTTTTTCTCCTTTTGACCTTGATTGGACTTGGGGATCTTTTCAATAAGCGAAGGGCCGGCGTTTGTAGTTGTCTTCTAGCATAGCCAATCGCACAGACCATAAAGAAGGTCGTTGGCAGCATCACCAAAGCGACCAAGAGCTGCCAATGAAAATGAATGGTAATGTCTGGCAAAATCCCCTTCTCATTGCGAAAGTCATAAAAATGTCCCATCATGAGAAAAGAAGCGAAATAACCAAGAAGCGCTCCAATTCCAAAACTGAGTCCAAAGGCCCAAAATCGTTTAGCCAACTGGCCATTGCTATAGCCCAAAGCCTTTAAAATTCCTAATTGTTCCTTGTGGTCATCGACAAATTGTTTGATATAAAAACACATGAGAAGGATCGATGTCAAGGACAAGACGACCCCACTGACCATGGCCACCATCCAAGATAGCGAAACCTGGGCATCATAGTAGGTCCTAATCATCGGATTGGATTTAGAAATCTCCAACTGCTCGATATCCAGGTAAAAATTCAAGAAGAGATTGGCCACAAAGACAGCACAGGCCCCAATAATACTGACGACAACTAATTTTCGAATATCTTTTACTGAAAACATGGCTTACCATCCAATCTCATAGGCAGTCTGAGGCTGATCATTGGTCACCACTTGAGTAATCTTGCCACTATTGACACGAATGATGGTTTTCGCCATATCCGCAATATTTTGGTTGTGCGTCACCATGATCAGGGTAAAGCCCAGCTTTTCCTTCAACTTCCAGATATAGTCGAGAATCTTGCGCCCTGTTTCTTCATCGAGGGCCCCCGTCGGCTCATCTAAGAAAAGAATCTCTGGCTTTTTGGCCAAGGCACGAGCAATGGACACTCTCTGCTGTTCCCCACCAGACAATTCACTGGGATACTTGTCTAGCTTATCACCAAGCCCCAAATCCTCGATGATCTGCAAAAAATCATGATTGCTTGCCAGGTCGGCTCCCATCTTAACATTCTGTCTAACCGTCAGATTAGGCAATAAATAATACTGCTGGAAAATAAAGGCAATCTTCTCACGTCTGAAGGCTGTCAATTGCGCATCCGTGAGTTGCGATAAATCCTGTCCTTGAATGAGAATATGCCCTTCATCTACCTTTTCTAATCCGGATAATACGTTTAAGAGGGTTGACTTGCCTGATCCAGAAGGGCCTAGGATAACCACATCATCCTGGTCTCGAATCTGCAAATCAATCCCTTTCAAGACCTTGGTTTGGCCATAGCTTTTGTGAACATTTTCTAGTTGAATCATTTCTTTCCTACCATTTCTTTGATGAGAGATTGACAAACTTCTGTCAATAATCCAATCACTTCTTCCATGCTGAACTGATAAATACCAGAAGCAACCATAGAGGCCATCCCGTGTGAGTAGATAAATAGATGCTGGTACAAACGACTAGCCTCCTCTAAGGTCAACGGATAGTCTGCGACAATCGAATCCAGAACCAATTGGTAACTATGATCCTTCATGGGAAGAAAATCTTGAAAGCGACGAATCGGATCTTTACTAGGATTTTGGAAAAGCAATTGAAAGAGTTGGGGCTCTTTTGAGGCGAACAGGATATAAGCAACCCCGACAGATCGAAAAGGCTTCTCATCTTCTAAAGCCTTGCGTATATACTCCACCACTACCATTTCCGCAGCAACAATCACCTCTGCTTGTACCTCAGACATATTAGCAAATTGCCCAAAAATGACTCTTGGTGTGGCTCCCAGTTTCTCTGCTAATGCCCTAGCCGTCAAACTAGCCAGGCCCTCTTCTCTCACCAATTGTAAAGCCGTCCCAATCATAGTCTCTTTACTAAATTTAACCTTTGGTGGCATAAGACTCCTTTCGCGCAACAGTCGTTACGCAACATATGTTGCATAAAGAATACCATAATAAAGAAAGAATTGTCAAGAAAAATCCGTAAAACAAAAACCAGCCCACTGATCCAAGTGAAGTCTGGTCTACTAACAAATAATCTAAGGCAAATCATTACCTGCCGCCAGGTAGATTTGGTACCATTCCTTGCGCGTTAGGGACACTGTTGCTGCTTTCCCCGCTTCAAGGACATGCTGGGGTTTTGTCGTTCCGATGACAGCCTGCATCTTACCCGGATAGCGGAGGACCCAGGCTAGGGAAATAGCTGTCGGAGTGACCTGGTATTTTTTCGCCAAGTCATTGAGGACGTGGTTGAGGGCCGCGAACTCTTCCTTGCCGACAAAATTCCCCTTGAAATAGCCATGCTGAAGGACAGACCAGGCTTGAATCACCGTATCTGTTAAGCGACAATACTCAAAGACACTGCCATCTCGCACGGCTGCTTTAGGACCTTCCATGTTGACATGAAAACCAGCTTCAAAGCTCGGTGTAAAGGTGGCACTTAACTGCAACTGGTTGACTTTGAGAGGCTGTTTGACAGCCGTTTTGAGCAATTCCATCATCATAGGATTTTGATTGGACACCCCAAAATGACGGACCTTACCCGCTTGCTCCAAGTCATCAAAAGCCGCCGCCACTTCTTCAGGCTCCATGAGGGCATCCGGTCGGTGAAGGAGGAGACTATCTAAGCGCTCGATCTGCAGACGCTCGAGGATACCGTCGACGGAGTCCAAAATATAGTCCTTAGAAAAATCGAAATAGGTAAAGCCGTCTTTGCGAATGCCACACTTGGACTGGATCCACATCTGGTCCCGAAGATCCGGACGGCGCTTGAGAACCTTCCCCAGCAGGACCTCACACTGGCCATCGCCATAGATGTCCGCCAGATCAAAAGTGTTGATGCCAATCGACAAGGCTGCCTCCACCAAGGCCTCGACCTCATCTTCACTCATCTGACTGATCCGCATCATCCCAAGGACAATGGTGGACAGACGCTCATTTTCAGCAAACTCAATATAGTTCATGTCCGCCTCCTTTTCTGTAGTTCTATTGTAGTGAAAAGGGTTGCAAAAGTCAATTTGAAATCAAAGCCCTCAGCTGTAACTGAGGGCTCTCAGGTTGAAGTAGAATTTCTTATTCTTCCTCGTCATCCAACTCCACTTCACCATGGATTCGGATGTACTCTTCACGCTTTCGATCCAATTCTTCCCAGATGGGATCGTCAATAGCGTCAATCGTTTGAATTTCTTCCAAGCTCATCTCATTTGCTTCATCAAAGGTTAAAGATAAGATATCTTGGTGCTTTTCCTTGAACTCCTCGATTGTTAACCATGTTTTCTTGTCATTTTCGCTAATTTGTCCATTAAAGATTGTAGCAATCTCAATGGCCATGATATAGAATGCTCTTTTATCAAGAGTGAGCAGTTCAATATGAGTAGAAGCGAGACGCAAACAGTCTCCATTTTCTCGAAAATCTGTTACATAAGCATCTTCATAATCTAAATTCAAATATTCATCAATTTGTGAATAAAAACGATATTTTATCCCTTCTTGTATCGGAATATACAACCAACGTTCGTCATAATCCTGTTTATCTAGTTTTAGATGAATAGCTAAATCATTCCCATCTCTGATTTGAAGAAAACCAGAATAGGAGAGTGGGATGCCTTCTCCTTGATAACTTTCAAACCACATTCTCTTCGCTAGTTCTAAATAATCAAACGGAATTTCTTTGGTGTAATCACCTTTGATATATATTCTCAATCTTCTTCCTCATCGTCATAAACACGTTCACCATGGATTTGATGTATTCCTCACGAAGTCGTTCTTCTTCATCCCACAAAGGATCTTCTACAGGTTTCAAACTTTTCAGTTCCTCCAAACTGATATCAGTTGCTTGATCGTAACTTAGTGATAAGACATCCTTGTGCAACTCCTTAAAAGTCTCCACATCCATCCAGGTTTGCTTGTCATCCTCGCTAATCTGCCCATCAATAGCAGAAGCCACCTCGACTGCCATGATATACATAGCACGTTTATCAACCGTTAAAATGTCTGTATGGGTAGTCGCAATCCTAAGGTACTCTCCACGTTCTCTCCCATCAGTGATAAAATCATTTTCAAATTCTAATTGAATATTTTCATCAGAAAACGAATTCCAAGGATTATTCTTGTCATATGGTATATGATTCCACCGTTTATCATTAAATCGCCATTTATCAAATTGTACACCAAAAAAGAAATCATCCTGTAACATTTCATCATCACCGACGTTCGAGTGTGTAATAGGATGACCATGCCATTCCTTAAACCACATTTTCCAGAGTAACTCTCTTGTCGTAAAGGTTATCTTTTTCGTAAAATCACTTTTGATATAGAGTCTCATTCGTCCTTTTCTCTACTCTCTTTATTCCCCTCCATCATATCATAATTTAATAAAAAATACATGTTAGCATGAAGGAGTATCGTTTTAAATAGCCCACTGATAAATTTCAATGCATACTAAAAACCCTCAGCTGTAACTGAGGGCTTGGTTGATTAGCGATAGCTAAGTGCACGTTTGATGGTCTTCCATGGTCCGAGGTCGTCGGTTTGAAGGATCAGGCTCGCATAGATACGGGCAATGAGCACTGTTCCCACGATGGTAAAGAGCACCGCAATTCCTAAAGAAGCCCAAGATTCAAGACCGGTCGCATAGCCATTGATGGTACGGAAAGGCATGAAGAAGGTTGAAATGAATGGAATGTAGGAACCGATCTTCAATAAGAAGACATCACCGGCACTTCCCAAGGTGGTTACTCCAAGGAAGCTAAAGATAACTAACATCATCAGTGGCGAAATCGCTTTTCCTGAATCTTCAGGTCGTGCAACTGTTGAGCCTAAGAAGGCAGAGAGCACCACATACATAAAGATCCCAAGGATAATGAAGAAGACTGTATTGAGCGAGATTGACTCTGCTAGGTGTTGGGTAATCGGAGAGTTTGGAGTAAGGATATCTTTGACAACTGGGATATCTGCTCTAAAGATCCAAACGCCTACCAAACCAATCACATAGACAAAAATGTGGGTAAAGATCACTCCGAAGAGTCCGAGCATGCGTGCGAAGAAATAGTCGGTTGCTTTGATACTAGAGAAGACCACTTCCATTATCTTCGTTCCCTTTTCACTAGCCACTTCTTGGGCTGTGATACTCGAGTAGAAGATCAAAATCATATAAAGCAGCATTCCTAGACCACCTGCCACCATAGTTTGCACCATTTTCAAGCCTTCTTTTTTCTCATCAATTTTCTCTTTCAGAGAAACCTGTTGAGACAAGGCTGTCAGTTGCTCTTTGCTTAGATTGGCACGCGCTAGATTGATCCCTTGTTGGACCTGGCTTAATTTCGCAGCGACAAGGCTTTTCAATTCTGTTTCATGGCTTGATCACCCACATAAGTGGCTTCTAGCTGGCCATCTTTTTCATTAACCGTCAAGTAAGCAGCGGCTTTTTCATCCTTGATGGCTTTTTTAGCTGCAGCTTCATCTTTGTAATCTAAGGTCAAGCCATCGGTTCCTTTGAGGCTTTCTTTGACAGCTGGCACTTCGGTTACCAAGGCCACCTGATTCTTGGCATCTGTAGAAGAACCCGTCAGGTAACCGATTCCAATGCTCAACCCTAAAAAGAGGAAGGGACCGAAGACCATGAAGAGAAAACTCCATGATTTCACTTGTCTGATATAGGTTTCTTTCATTACGACAAACATCTGTTTCATACTTCTACTCCTGATTCAAGTTTAAAGATCTCGTCAATAGTTGGGGCTTGGTGGTCAAAAGTCGCAAGGTAGCGGCCCTTGGTCAATTGGTCAAATAATTCTGGACCGGCTGACGCATCATCCAAGATCAGCTTCCAAGTCCCTTGCTTGGTCATGGTCACCTTGGTCACGTGTGGGAGAGCTTCTAGCTCTTCCTTGCTAAAGTCGTTTGAGACAAAGAGACGGGTCTTGCCATAGCTATTACGGACATCTTGGACAGGACCGGATAGGACCACCGAACCATCACGGATCATAAGGATATCATCACACAACTCTTCGACATTGGTCATGACATGGTCAGAAAAGATAATGGTCGCCCCACGCTCTTTTTCTTCAAAGATGACCTGCTTGAGCACTTCTGTATTGACCGGATCCAGACCACTAAACGGCTCATCTAAAATGATCAATTTAGGCTCATGAATCAAGGTGATGATCAGTTGAACCTTTTGTTGGTTCCCTTTTGAAAGGCTCTTGATTTTATCGGTTAATTTTCCTTTTACTTGGAGTTTTTCCATCCAGGTTGGTAATTTTTCCTTGACCTCGGCGGTGCTCATTCCTTTCAAAGCAGCCAAATAGCGGACCTGCTCAAAAATCGTGAGTTTGGGCATGAGACTGCGCTCTTCGGGCAAATACCCAATTTCCTTGTAAGTCTCTTGGGTAATCGCTTTGCCATCTAGGCGAATCTCACCGCTGTAGTCCAAAAAGCGCAGAATACTGTGGAAAATGGTGGTTTTTCCGGCCCCATTTTTTCCAACTAAGCCAAGGATATGACCTTGTTGAGCTGTCAGATCCACTCCAAAGAGGACCTGCTTATTGCCAAAGCTTTTTCTAAATTTCTAATTTCTAACATGGATGACTCCTTTACTCTTTATAATAACGTTTGGTAATCTTGTATTGTGAAATAAGGATATAAATATAGAGAATGGATACGACGAACAAAGCTAAGAGGATATCCGTTTTGAAGGCAACCCCAATGAGGAGGAGAGCAAGGAGAAGGCTCGGCAAGATATAATTGCTTAACTTAACCACCACTTCGAAATTTTCCTCGTAGTTTATCTGTTTTTCTGCCTCATCCATCATACTCATCATAAATTCACGCATTTCCTTGGCATCGGCATTGCGGGGAATCGGTTTCCCATAAACCAAGTTAAAGGTCTTACGATAGAAGATACCCACTAGGAAAAATAGGACAATCAAGGCAAGAAAAAGATAGAGCATGGTAAAAGGTCCAAAGATAAAAGCCGCAGGTTTATCCAAATTCACCAATTGAATATAAAAGATGATAATAAAAAAGTATGGCAAGATCATGATTCCTTTAAAGATGGTCGCTAACCCATACAGTTTTTCCTTCTGGATATCATAGTGATAGGCTTCATCCTCGTCTTCTATTTGGAGAATCTTGTAATGAAGTTTACTTACCCGCATCAATAGGACCATAGTGATCATAAACACGACCAAGAATAAAACTATTGAGCCCAAAAGAAGTACTTCTTTACTAAAGAAGGATTGGATTTCAAGGGGCTTTTCGGATCCAAACATGCCTGTCAAAAAACCAATGACTCCTCCAATCAAGCCGGAACCTATGATGATTCCGACATTTCTCCAAAAACGGTAACGATCAGATCGTTCTTGTTGTTGCTTTTTCATTTTTATTCCTCTCCCTCTACTAGACTAAAGACATTCTCCACCGGTTCCTTGAAAATCTGGGCGATGGTGATGGCAATAATAACCGAGGGGGTGTATTCCCCCCGCTCCAAGAGACTGATGGACTGGCGCGAGACTCCTGCTAGCTTGGCTAGCTCGGATTGGTTGAGGCCATCACGCGCCCTCAGCTCTTTCAGTCGATTTTTTAAGATCATGGCTTTCGCCCCCTTATAGTTGAATACCTTGAATATCTTCGATGCGGACTAATTTGGTTTCCCTCTGTTGTTTATGATTCACACGAGTCAGTTTGACCCAATCTTCGTCGATATCCAAAATTTCATACTCGAATCCAACACCACTCACTAAAACAGTGGCCGTTTGGCCTTTCAATTCTTCTAAAAATTCTAGACATGTCTTGATTTCCTTTTCACTTGTTTTTTTCTAATCGTCTAATGCGTTTGTTCAACCTTTTTATTCTTCTTTTCTGAGCTCGCATAAACCATAATCAGAAAAAGGGATAAAAAAAGAATCCATATGGCTCCCATAAGAAACCTCCCCTTCTTTCAACTAAAATCATTGTAACACTTCTTTTTCTTTTTGACAAGTGTATTTGTCAAAAAAATAAAAATATTTGTCAAAAATAGAAGGATGGTTGACATGGATATTTTGAGTACTTAAAGGAATTTCTTTATTTTTATAGGGTTTCAAGGCCTATAACTTGCAAATCCTGTAAGAAAAAAAACAGTTGAGAATTTCTCAACTGTTTCATGTTTTTACGATTTATCGCACTTCTGCGTCTACTTTTTCTTCGAGTGATGCTTGGATTTTTTCCATATAGCGAGCGACTTCTTCGTCGGTCAAGCTATCTTCTGGATTTTTGGAAGGTCAAGCTGTATGCCATAGATTTCATTCCGATACCCAGTTTTTCACCTGAGAAAACGTCAAAGAGTTTGATGTCTGTCAAACGTTTCACGCCTGCAGCTTGGATGGCATCGACCACTTCTTGGTGAGTCACTTCTTCTTTGAGGAGAAGGGCGATATCACGGCTGACTGCTGGGAACTTCGTAATTTCCACAAATGGAGCAGCTGGTTGAAGGGCTGCTTCGATAGCTGAAAGGTTAAGCTCGGCTACATAAGTTTCTGGAATATCATAAGCCTTAGCCGTCACAGGGTGTACTTGACCGAGGAAACCAAGAACTTGATCCCCGAGTGAAATCAAGGCTGTACGTCCTGGATGGAGGCTAGCGATTTCAGAGGTTGCTGTATAAGTCACTTCAAGACCCAAGCGAGCAAAGAGGGCTTCCAAGATTCCCTTAGCATAGAAGAAATCAACTGGAACAGCTGGAGTCTGGAAGTCTTTTTCAGCAACTAAGCCAGTCAAAGCAAAGGCAAAGCTGTTGATTTCATTTGGCAAGTCTTCTTTTGGATTACCTGTTTGCTCGAAGACTTTTCCAATCTCATAAAGAGCCAAGTCTTTGTTCTTACGCGCTACGTTGTAGGCAACTGTATCAAGGATACCAGAAACCATATTTTGACGGAGAACTGAACGGTCCACAGTCATTGGCCACATAAGTTCTGTTAGGTTGCTTGGTGCAGTCGTAAATTCAACGGCTTTTTCAGGAGTTGTCAGAGCGTAGGTAATGATTTCAGTCAAGCCTGCCCCTTCAGCAATCGTCCGAACCTGACGACGCAATTTTTGAGTCGCAGTCAACTCACCTGCTGTCCCATCGTCTTTTGGAAGACTGGTTGGCAAGCGGTCATAACCATAGATACGTGCGATTTCTTCAAAAAGATCAGCTTCAATAGTGATGTCCCAACGGCGACGTGGAACACTCACAGTAAAGGAATCAGCATTTCCAGAAAGGCCAAAACCAAGGCGACGGAAGACATCTTCAATATCTGCGTAGGAAAGCTCTGTACCAAGGACACGGTTGACGTCAGCAAGAGTGGAAGATACTTCTACATCTGAAGTATCCAATTCACCTGCTGAAACGATGCCCTTACGCACGGTTGCACCTGCAAGCTCTGCTATCATGCTTGCTGCCGCATCAAGGGCTTCATTGACAGTTGCCACGTTGATGCCTTTCAAAACGAGAAGATGATTCAGAACGAAGGTTGAGACGACCGCTGGTCTTGCGGATAGATTTGCCATTGAAGACAGCGGCTTCAAGGACGACACGACTAGACTTTTCAGAAATTTCTGTAGCCTGACCACCCATAACACCGGCAAGGGCTACTGGCTTGTCAGCCACAGTAATGACTAGGTCATTCGTCTCCAACTCACGCTCTTCCCCGTCCAAGGTCACCAATTTTTCACCCGCACGCGCTTCACGGACACGGATCTCGTTTCCTTCAAAGGTATCCAAGTCAAGGCATGCATAGGCTGACCAAAGTAGAGTAGGATATAGTTGGTCACGTCAACGACATTGTTGATCGGACGAATACCTTCATTCATGAGGAGGTTTTGCAACCATTGTGGACTTGGTGCGATGGTCACATTGTCCAAGATACGAGCAGCATAGTATGGCGCCTTGTCTGTGTCAATGCTGACAGAAAGAGCGTCTGCTGCAGCTTGGTCTGTTTCAGTCAAAGCAAAGTCTTTGAAATTGACTGCCTTGTCATAAATCGCTGCTACTTCGTGCGCTACCCCACGCATAGAAAGAGCGTCTGCACGGTTAGGCGTGATGGAAAGTTCGATGATTTCATCATCCAAGTCTAGGTAAGAGAATACTTCCTCACCTGGTACTGCATCATCCGGCAAGATTTGGATGCCATCTGCGAATTCCTTTGGTACAACGGAGTCAGAAATGCCCAATTCACCAAGTGAACAGATCATCCCTAGTGACTCTAAGCCACGGATTTTCCCTTTTTTAATCTTGTAGTTATCCGCAATGCGAGCACCCGGAAGAGCCACCATGACCTTGATGCCTTCACGCACATTTGGTGCTCCACAGACGATTTGACGAGCTTCTTCTTCACCCACATTGATTTGGCAGACATGCAAGTGTGTTTCTGGCACATCTTCACAAGACAAGACTTCTCCGACGACAATTTTTGAGAGACCAGCAGCAGGTGATTCCACACCTTCTACCTCGATCCCTGTAGTTGACATTTTTTCAGCCAACTCTTGTGATGGCACATCAATGTCCACTAATTCTTTTAACCATTTATAACTAACTAACATATGTAAGATACCAAGGGCTATGCTGACATCTAGATGACTTTCCTAGATTTCCTTTGGCCCTCGTTTAGATCCTTTCATTTTGTGTTTTCCAGCCCGAGGCTGGCTTAGGTAGGTCTAGTAACCTTCCCTTCTCTAGAATAGAAGATTCTTGTCCATTCTAGGTCAATTTCTTTCTCAACAACCAATCTATATCCACGGTATCTCCCGTAATATACTGGTGTTCACTAAATCGTTCAAATCCAAAGCTGTAGTAAAAATCCTGCGCCTTAAAATTGCGTTCCCAGACACCTAGCCAGGCCCACTCAAAGCCACGGCTCTTGGCTTGATCCAGCGCAAAGGTAAACATTTCCTTACCGAAACCAGCTCCATGATATTCCTTTTTGACATAGATCCGTTGAATCTCAAAGGACTTGTCCATCTCTACTGGCTCCGTCTGCGCTTGCCCCCAGTTGATCTTGAGAAAACCACAGATTTCTTGATCTTCATTGAGGACAAAATAGGTTTCGGATTCTGGATCTAGCAGATCCTTCTCGATTTGCTCCAATGAGAGAACCGTTGAAAAGTAGTCTTCCAAATCTTTCTCAACAATATAGGGACCAAAGGTCTCCCGATAGGTTTCCACCTCTAGGTCACGTAAGGTCTGCAATTGATCGATTTTTACTCTAACTAACATGATTATTTAAACTGTTCTGAGAAGCGAACATCTCCTTGATAGAAGCCACGGATATCATTGATTCCATAACGAAGCATGGCGACACGCTCCTGACCAAGTCCGAAGGCAAATCCTGAATAGACTGTTGAATCAATACCACTCATCTCGAGCACGCGTGGGTGAACCATACCGGCCCCCATGATTTCGATCCAACCCGTCTTCTTACATACATTACATCCCGCTCCACCACATTTGAAGCAAGATACATCGACCTCAACGGATGGCTCTGTAAATGGGAAGTAAGAAGGACGCAGACGGATTTGGCGTTCTGCACCAAACATCTTTTGCACGATCAACTGAAGCGTTCCTTGAAGGTCTGCCATAGAAATGTTCTTCCCAACAACCAAACCTTCGATCTGATGGAACTGGTGGCTGTGGGTCGCATCATCTGTATCCCGACGGAAAACACGCCCTGGAGAGATCATTTTCAAAGGTCCCTTGCTAAAGTCATGCGCATCCATCGCCCGCGCTTGAACTGGTGAAGTGTGGGTTCGAAGCAAGATTTCTTCTGTGATGTAGAAGGTGTCCTGCATATCCCGCGCAGGGTGATCTTTTGGAAGGTTCATGCGTTCAAAGTTGTAGTAGTCTTTTTCGACTTCAAACCCATCGACGACTTGGTAGCCCATCCCGATAAAGATATCTTCGATTTCTTCGCTGGTTTGGGTCAAGACATGACGGTGACCACTTGCGACTGGACGTCCTGGTAGGGTCACGTCGATACTCTCACTAGCCAATTTAGCTTGGACTTTCTTTTCTTCCAAAAGCTTAGCTGTTTCTTCAAAGGCAGCCGTCAAGACATCACGCGCTTCATTGACATGTTTTCCGATAACCGGACGCATTTCAGCAGAGACATCTTTCATCCCTTTTAGGATTTCAGTAAGGGAACCTTTTTTCCCAAGGACAGAGACGCGTAACTCTTGCATCTCTTTTTTGTTTTCAGCAGAGATCTGCTTCAAAGCTGCCAGTGTTTCTTCCCGAAGCGCTTTTAGTTGTTCTTCAATCGTTGACATATTTCCTCCATCATGGTCTTCACTCAGACATAGAAAAAACCACGCGCCACACCCATATTCGGAGCGTTGACACGCGGTACCATCCGTCTTTTATCTGAAACTCAGACCTTAATTTCTAAATCCTTGCGCAAGTGAATTCACTCAGCTTTCATGCAAAGAGCTTTCAGTCACGGCTCTTCTCCCTGTTGCACTTCCCTTGAGGTACTAGTCTTGCAGATTTCTATTCAATTACATTCTAGTTTATCAGATTTTTAGTTAAAAAACAAGTTAGATGAGACTAATTTCAATAGACAAAGAAACAAGACGCAGGGCATTATTTATTTGCCTTGTCTGTTTCATCTGCTTTCCTTTTCAATAGAAGAGTTGCTGCTTGGTTAAAACCATCACACCAGTTATACCATTTTGCTTCATACTCATCTTGAGCTAAGATATGATGTTTTAAATCCATAACAGAGGATATCTTTCTTTCCTCACAAGCTTGCGCATAGAGCTCATACAACTCATCGCCACCATCTCTATCAAACTCAGCAGAAATCATTTCTTGACCTGCCAATAAAGCTTGGTAAGCCCTGTGATGCCCATCTGTAATCAACAAGCGATTGCCAACTGCCAGAATACTAATTGGATCAAGATTGATGATTTCTTCCGACTGAAAAAGCAACTGAATACTTTGTAACTTCTTTTCTGATAAGTATAGTTGGGTCGGATGAAGATCTGCTATCTTGACGTTCATTTCTTTCTCCTCAAAGGTCCCGATTGAAAGACCTGCCAAAGCCAAATACACTTGCCATTCTTGTGATTCATTTGGTTTTTATTTAATGACTTGTCCAGCATCTTTCAAGACAGATTCTGGAATCGTAATACCCAATTCATCTGCGACTTTTTTATTGATGACAGATTTTCCTTGGCTAAAGATTTCAACAGGTGTGTCTGCAGGTTTTTGACCTTTCAAGATCTTCGCAGCCATTTTACCAGTTGCTACCCCAAGATCGTGTTGGTCGACAACGACTGAAGCAAGACCACCCGCTTCTACCATGGCTGTCGCACTTGGGAAGATTGGTTTTTTAGCTGTTTTGTTGGCTTCAACAACAGTTGAGAAGGCTGATGCGATGGTATTATCGATTGGAACCCAGATGGCATCGACTTTACCAGTCATGACAGAAACTGTTGAAGCAACTTCGTTTGTTGAAGGTACAGAGTAAGGAATCACCTTGAAGCCTGCTTTTTCAGCTAATTTTGTAAATTCTTCTACTTGAGATTTAGAATTGTCTTCACTGGTTGAGTAAAAGGCACCGATTGTTTTTACGTTCGGAGTCAATTCTTTGATCAATTTCAATTGTTGCTCCGTTGGATTGTGGTCAGATACCCCTGTGATATTGCCACCTGGTTTTTTTAAATCTTTGACCAAGTTTGCGCCGACTGGATCGGTGATGGCTCCCATGACAATTGGTTTGTCTTTAGTTGCACTGGCCAAACCTTGAGCAGATGGGGTTGCGATTCCAATCAAGACTTGGTTATCCTTGTCTACCAATTGTTTACTCATAGTTGCAACCTTATTTGGTCCCCTTCTGCATTGAGGAAATCAATGTCCACTTTGTCCTTGTCATAACCTTCTTCAGCCAAACCATCTTGAATTCCCTTGTAGATCAAATCAAGAGAAGGGTGGCTGACCAACTGCAAGACCCCAAATTTAGCTTTTTCATTGCTAGTTGCTGCCTTGTTGTCTTTGCCTGCTGTAGCTGAATAGATCGCTGTCCCAATAACTGCCGCTGCAATCAAACCAATAATTCCCATTAACCGTTTATTTTTCATTTTACTACCTCTTCTATTTTTTCATTTTCTTCTATTTTCATCCTCTAAAGAATGCGACGCCATCGTTTCTTCATATCTTTTTTCCCTTCTCATCTAAAACAAAAAACACGCCCACACATAGCAAAAGCTATGTGAGGACGTGTCATCGCGGTGCCACCTCACTTATGGGAAAAGGATAGTCTACTCCCACATCTCTGTCTTGTCTAGCAACAAGTTGCACTATAAGGTGTGCCAACCGAATTTTTATTGTTTCAAATTCATCTCATCATTAGTCCAATTTCATAAACTGCCGCTACCCACTCTCAGCAACCGTGGGCTCTCTTGAAACTTTCATTTACTACTTTTCTAATTTCTTACATTTTAAAGTTTTCTTTCAAAAATGTCAATACTTTTTCAGTATTTTTTTGGAAACGTTCGCATTTTCTATTATACATCCTCTTGCTTCTTTCTGGGATTTCCGATCTATTTTTGATATAATTTACTAGAATAACAGCTAGAATGATGAGGAATCCCATGTCTTTTGATGGATTTTTTTTACACCATATGGTGCAAGAATTGAAGGCCCAACTCTTGAGTGGTCGCATTCAAAAAATTAACCAACCCTTCGAGCAAGAATTGGTGCTCCAAATCCGAGGCAATCGGAAAAACCAAAAACTCTTGCTCTCTGCCCATTCTGTCTTCGGGCGAATCCAACTAACCCAGACCAACTTTGAAAACCCAGCCTTTCCCAATACCTTTATTATGGTCATGCGCAAGTATCTTCAAGGCGCCATCATTGAAGGCATTGAGCAAATGGAGAACGACCGGGTCCTCGAAATCCGTGTTTCCAATAAGAATGAAATCGGGGATGCTATTTCTGTCAGCCTCATGATAGAAATTATGGGCAAGCACAGCAATATTATCCTTCTGGATCGCACTAGCGATAAAATCATCGAAGCAATCAAACACGTTGGCTTCTCTCAAAATAGTTACCGGACCATTCTCCCCGGCTCTACCTATATTGCACCTCCAAAAACAGATGGGGTCAATCCTTTTACGATTGGAGATGAAGCCCTCTTTGCCCTCCTGCACAAGGAAGAATTAAGCCCAAAGAACCTTCAAAAATGCTTCCAAGGGCTCGGACGAGATACGGCCCAAGAATTGGCAAAGAGGCTTGAATCCGATGAAAAATTAAAGACCTTCCGTACCTTTTTCGAGGCTCCTACTGAGCCTCACCTGACCACCAAATCTTTCTCCGCTATTCCCTTTGAGGATGCGACCCATCAAACTTTTGATACCCTTTCAGACCTATTAGATGACTATTACCAAGACAAGGCTGAGCGCGATCGGGTGCAACAACAGGCCAGCGAATTGATTCGGAAGGTCGAAAACGATCTTGAAAAGAACCGAAAAAAATTGGCCAAACAAGAAGCCGAGTTGGCAGCGACCGACAATGCGGAAGAATTTCGCCAAAAAGGTGAACTGCTGACAACCTTTCTCCATCAGGTACCAAACGACCAAGATCAGGTTGTCCTAGATAATTACTATACCAACGAACCGATCACCATCCAACTCAATAAGGCTCTGACCCCCAACCAAAATGCCCAACGCTACTTCAAGCGTTACCAGAAATTAAAAGAAGCCGTCAAACATTTAACCTTCCTGATTCAAGAAACCAAGGAAACAATTTCCTATCTCGAAACTGTTGAAACAGCCCTGGCCCAAGCGAGCTTATCTGAAGTAGCAGAGATTCGCGAAGAATTAATCCAAACTGGCTTTATCAAACGACGCAACCGTGAAAAAAATTCATAAACGGAAAAAAAGCCAGAAAAAAATACCTAGCTAGTGATGGCAAAACCATCATTTTAGTGGGTCGCAACAATCTCCAAAACGATGAATTGACCTTTAAGATCGCTAAAAAAGACGAGCTCTGGTTCCATGCCAAGGATATCCCAGGTAGCCACGTGGTCATTACTGGAAATCTCGATCCAACGGATGAAGTGAAGACCGACGCAGCAGAGTTGGCCGCCTACTACTCCAAGGCCCGCCTCTCCAACCTGGTCCAAGTGGATATGATCGAAGCTAAGAAACTCAATAAACCAACCGGTGGAAAACCTGGATTTGTCACCTACACCGGCCAGAAAACTCTGCGGGTTACCCCAGAAGAAGAAAAAATCAAAGCCATGAAACTAGCAGATGAATGACAAAAAGAGGCTGGGACAAATGAACTGCACCCCAAAAGTTAGACAGAAAAATCTAACTTTTGGGGTGTTTTTATTATGAAATTAACTTATAAAGATAAAGTTCAGATCTATGAACTTAGAAAACAAGGGCGAACCTTCAAAGAGATTTCAAATATATTTGGGATAACAATTCCCAATCTTCAGTACATGATTAAATTGATTGATCGTTATGGAATAGAAATCGTCAAAAAAGGAAAGAATTGTTACTATTCACCTGAACTAAAACAAGAGATTATTGATAAAGTTCTACTTGAAGGTCGTTCTCAAATAAGGGTGTCTCTAGATTATGCTTTTCCAAGTGTTGGAATGTTGCCCTAATTGGATAGCACAATATAAGAAAAAAACGGGTATACTATTGTTGAGAAAAACAAGAGGGAGACCGCCTAAAATGGGACGTAAACCAAAGAAGAAACCCGAAGAGATGACAGAGTTAGAACGTCTTCAAGCAGAAAATGAGTACCTGAGAGCGGAGAATGCTATTCTAAAAAAAGTTGAGAAAACTCTGATTGAAGGGACGAAAAAGGAGCAAGAAGAAAAAAACAGAAATTGTCCGAGGATTGGTAACAGAGTTTCCTTTAGATATCCTTCTAAACATTATTAAGCTTGCTCGTTCAACCTATTATTACCAGCTAAAAGCAGTTAGATAAAAAGCGATAAAAAAATCATGATATTAAAGATGAAATTCAAGCTATTTTTTTACTGAGCATAAAAGGAAATTATGGTTATCGCCGAATGACTCTAGAATTGAGAAATCGTAGTTATATAGTAAACCATAAGAAAGTACAACGTTTGATGAGAGTCCTTGGTTTAAGTGCTCGAATTCGTCGTAAACGAAAGTACTCTTCATATCAAGGAGAGATTGGTAAGAAAGCAGATAATCTTATTCAACGCCAGTTTGAAGCATCCAAACCAATGGAAAAGTGCTACACAGATGTGACAGAATTTGCCATTCCGGCAAGCAGTCAAAAAGCTCTATTTATCACCAGTTTTAGATGGTTTTAACAGCGAAATTATCGCCTATAATCTTTCTACGTCACCGAATTTGATACAAGTGAAAGATATGCTAGAACAAACCTTTACAGAGGAACATTACGAAAATACAATTCTTCATAGTGACCAAGGTTGGCAATACCAACACAACTTTTATCATCTGTTTCTAGAGAGTAAGGGAATTCAGCCATCCATGTCACGTAAGGGAAATAGTCCAGACAATGGTATGATGGAATCCTTCTTTGGTATTCTTAAATCTGAGATGTTTTATGGTTATGAGAAGACGTTTCAGTCACTTAATCAATTGGAACAAGCTATTGTAGACTATATTGATTACTACAACAATAAACGCATTAAGGTAAAATTAAAAGGACTCAGTCCTGTGCAATACAGAACTAAATCCTTTGGATAAATTAATTGTCTAACTTTTTGGGGTCAGTACACAAAAGTCCTAGCCTCTCAATTGTTTTTGGATTGTCGAGCAAGACGCAGTGGTTGAGTGGGCTCTACTGCGCTGATTTCATCAGCTTTTACAGCCCTACTCAACTGTGCGGAGGTGGGACAACGAAATCGAATTCTAACGAATTACCGATTTCTGTCCCACTCTCTTTTATTCTGCTTTATTGATGTCATTTTTGACTTCATCGACATTGAATTTAGCAAAGAGGTACTGACGATCTTGAACTGGGAAGCGTTGGTCTAGCTGATCAATCGCCCCTACTTCTACAATGCCTTCTGTAATGACAAAATCCATGACATGGCCACCAAAGGTATGATCATCTGAAATAAAGTGCAAATGATAACCTGCTACACTCACACCATGGAAAATTTCCGGTGTCCAAAATCCGACGATGGTTCCTGTCACGTTTCGCGTGTATACTCTGGCTGATGGGTTGCCACTTCCGCAAACTTCATCTCTGGTGTAGATTTTGGAATCATACGGACATGCATCTTGGCAAAGTCACCACGAATCTTGATGGAGCGAAAAAGATTCTCGCCATCGTAATAAGACTCAATGCGCGCTTCTAATTCCTCATCCGTCATCTCAAAGCGTTGGCGAAAGATCACTTCTGCCTGGTGAGGAACTACGGCTGCATAAGGAACCTTGGCATCCGGAGAAACTTCGACAATTTCAGGATGGTCACCCGATCCCTTGGCCTGATAAGCCTTACCATCTAGCACGATCAACTCTCCATCAATAGAGTCAAGCGTTCCAACTCCTAGATCTCCATGCTCTAAAAGTTCTCCAATGGTAAAGGACCCCCCGTAAAGACCGGCCATCAGGGCCCCTAAAGTATTGTATTGAAAAAGTTTCACTGGTTCCATGTTTCTCTCCTCATTCTATCTTCTACCAGTATACCACAAACTGCCCCAAAACTTCACTCGTTCGTTTTTCTTATAAACCATCATAGATGGACTGCATTTGCACATCGTCTGGCACAATCGCCAAATAGTGCTCGGCTACTTCACGCGCCCTTACCAGATCTCCAGCCTCACGCAACAAATAAACATAAGCTTCAAGGAATTCTGGATTGTCCTTCAAGTCTTCATAAAGCTCTCGATAGGCTGAGACGGCCTCTTCTATTTTCTCTAAGGCAGCCAAGGCACGGGCAATATTCCATCGGGTAACAAGGGTTTCGAGTTCTTCATCTTGCCAAGCCAAGACTTCGTCAAATCGTTCCTGCTCCAGATATAGGGTGGTCAGACGCAGAGCAATCTCTTCTAGATCCTCCGCCACTTCTTTGGCTTCTAACAGGTAAGCCTCTGCTTGCTCAGGCTGGTGCAATTCATATGAAAGCTGAGAAGCCAGGAGCTTCAACTGCGCATCAAAGGGATTCTTCTGGATCCCTTGCTTGGCGATCTCAAGCGCTTTCGCGATCATTTTCCGCTTGTAAGGCCAAGGCATAGCCATACTCATAGCCTTCAAACTCCGGTGACAAGGTATCAATTTGTTTGTAGTAGATGATAGCTTTTTGGTATTCTTCTTGGTCGGACAATAAGGTCGCTAATTCATAAGCAATCTGATCATCAAACTCAATCTCCAAAGCTTTCTCTAAGAAGGGAATAGCTGCTTCAAACTTACCAAGATTGGCATAGGCAAAACCTATCCGTTGATAAGTAGAAATTCCTGTTGCTTCCAAGATTTCTCTATTGTCCAACTGGGCATATTCCTGAATAGCATCTTCGTAGTGTTCCAATTCCAAATCGATCTCTGCAAGCCCTAATTGAATAATGGGATCATCCGAGAGGCTGGCTGCTTCAACTAATTTTTCACGCGCAACATCTGCTAAACCTTCCAGCTGATACAGATCCGCCTTAACCAAGAGACTAGCCACATACCAGTTTGATTCTGGACCAATCTCTTCCAAATAAGCAAAAGCTTGATCCGTCTGACCATCCTCTGCCAGAATGGTCGCTAAGCTCAGATAGACTTCTGGATAAGTTTCTGCAATTTGTTCATAAACTTCTCTTGCTTGAGGGTAAAATCCAATGCTTTCAAGGTATTGCCCCAGATCCAATAGTTCTGCTTGATCATCCTCTAACAAGGCTTTTTTAAATTGTTCTTCAGCTTCGTTCAGCTCCTGTTTTTCAAGAGCTTCTACCATTTGTTGACTATGACTCACTGTGTTTTTCCTCTACTAATTCATGCTCTTCTTCATACAAACCACTGACTTCCTTGTACCACTCAAAGATGGCTCCGATCACCACCTTGGCAGATGCATAGACCGGAATCCCAAGGAAAACGCCCCAGATACCAAACATTGAACCCGATGTCAGTAAGACAAATAAAATGGTGATTGGATGGATATTCAACTGGCTTCCCAAAACCAAGGGCGATACGAAACGTCCTTCAATGGTTTGTTCCACAGCAAACACAATCAAGACCTTGATAAACATTTCCGGTCCTGCCACCAAACCCAAAACCAAAGCAGGCAACATGGCTAGAAAACTACCTAAGTAAGGGATCAAATTCAAATCCCCGCAGAGATCCCAAGTGTCACTGCATAGCGTAAGCCAATGATCTTAAAGAAGATGATAAACATAATGGCCACGACAATAGCCACCGTGATTTGCCCCCGAACATAGTTGGAAAGCTGGGTATTGACATCTGAGAGAACTTGTTCAGCTGAGGTCCGAATCTTCGTTGGCAAGAAGCGAACAATATGACCCTTTAAGTTTTTTCCATCACGAAGTAGATAAAAGACAATAAAAGGCATAATGATCAAGGCAACAATGACTTGTGAGGCAACTCCGATCAAGTTGCTGACCCAGTTGACCGCCCGACCAGAGATCGAACTAGCCCAAGAAGTAATATTTGCAGACAGTTCCTTGGTGATCTCATCCAACTGGGGTTTAATATCAGAGGAGACGCGGTTGTCTAGAAAATCATCAATGGTCGCATTAGCCTTCTCTAAATAAGTTGGTAAATTATGAAAGAAACTAATAACTTGTCGTTGAACAGCTGGAATCACGACGGCCAGACCCCATACCAAGAGAACTGCAATCAAGAAAAAGACTAAGGAAATCGCAAAAATCCGCTTGAGCCCTTTTCTTTCAAGGAAATCAACAATAGGGTTGAGCAAGTAATAAAGCAAACCAGAAATAATGACTGGCAGCATGACGGCTCCAGCAAACTCAAAAATCGGTATAAAAATAAAGGTAATTTTGCTCAAGACCAAAAGATTCAGACCCAAGAGCAAGGTGACTAAAAATACGGTAATGGCCTTATTGTCTAAAAACCATCTAAAAAACCAGGACATACTAAACTGTTTTTCTTTATTATCCACAGGGAGCTCCTTTTCATTTCAATCTGTTTCTATTTTAGCATTTTTTGAGCGCGAAGTTACGAAAAAACTGGCAAAATAAGAAAGACCTCTCCCTTTTTCAACTAGCAATTGCCTTCCAATAGGACCTTTGATATAATAAACCTAACAAATCATACGAGGTGACCTATGTCTCAAGCTATTTATTTCGGAACCTATACCAAAAAAGAATCCAAAGGAATTTACAAGGCAGCATTTGACCCTGAAACAGGGAACTTGAGCGATCTCCAGCTCGTTGCTAATGAGCCTAATCCTACCTATATCGCTTTTTCTAAAAAAGGGAATCTTTATAGTGTAGGAGCTGAAGAGGACAAAGGGGGGATCGCTAGTTTTACACCCGATTTTCAACCGCTCAATCACGTTGTTGAAGAGGGTGCTCCACTCTGCTATGTCTCTGTCGATGACAAACGCCAACTCGTCTACGGGGCCAACTACCATAAAGGCCAAGTCCTCGTCTACAAGATAGAAGCCGATGGCCAGCTAAGCCTCATCGACCAAGACACTCACCAAGGAAGCGGTCCACACGCCAACCAAGCCAGTCCCCATGTTCACTTCGCTGATCTAACACCAGATCAGTACTTGATTACCTGTGATCTAGGAACCGATAGTTTGCATGTCTACGACCTTAGTGAGGAAGGAAAACTAAGTCTGATCAATCAGTATCAAACAGCGCCCGGTGCAGGGCCTCGTCACCTTGTATTTCATCCCCATTATAAGACTGCTTATCTGATCAATGAATTAAATGCTACGATCGATGTGCTCTTCTACGATGGAATGGGAGAATTCGAACACTTCCAAACTGTCTCTACTCTTCCATCCGACTATGAGGGGCAAAAATGGGCATCCGCCATCAAGCTCTCAGCTGATGGAAAATTCCTCTACGCTTCTAATCGTGCTCACAACTCTATCGCTGTCTTTCAAGTTTTGGCAGATGGTAGCCTAGAACTGATTGAAATTGTTCCAACACAAGGACTCAATCCACGCGATTTCACTCTAAGTCCAGAGCAAAATCACCTGATTGCAGCCCATCAAGATTCACCAAATGCTTCCGTCTTCAAGCGAGATCCTGCCGATGGGAAATTGACACTCCTATCTCACGACTTCTATGTCCCAGAAGCCGTTTGTACCGTTTTTCATTAAGCCGTTTTAGTTGTCAAACCTCTAAAAAAATGATTAAATAGTGATAAAATAAATAGTTTATAGGAGAAACCTCATGAACCCAATGGATCTATTCAACCAAGTCAAAGAAATGATCGAAAAGAAAGATTTCGATGCTGCAAAGAAATTTGTTGAAGACAACAAAGACAACCTCGGTGACTACCTTGAACAAGCAAAAGGGCTTGTTTCTGGAAATGAAATGGTCAGCGGTGCCTTGGACAAAATCAAAGGCTTGTTCTAATAACACTACTCCTCAACGCTGTAGTTGAGGAGTTTTTGTTTGAGCTGATCGCAAAAAAAATCCTTGAGAAAACTCAAGGATCTTTTTAGTCTAGTAAACTAGCTTATTTTTTCAAGTTGTAGAATGATTTCAATCCACGGTATTCAGCTACTTCACCAAGTTGATCTTCGATACGAAGCAATTGGTTGTATTTAGCGATACGGTCTGTACGTGAAAGTGAACCAGTCTTGATTTGTCCTGCGTTTGTTGCAACTGCGATGTCAGCGATTGTTGAATCTTCAGTTTCACCTGAACGGTGTGATACAACGGCAGTGTAACCAGCTTCTTTCGCCATTTCGATAGCGTCGAATGTTTCAGTAAGAGTACCGATTTGGTTAACTTTGATAAGGATTGAGTTAGCAGCACCTTCTTCGATACCACGTGAAAGGTAATCAGTGTTTGTTACGAAGAAGTCGTCACCAACCAATTGAACTTTACCACCAAGACGTTCAGTAAGAGCTTTCCATCCGTCCCAGTCGTTTTCGTCCATACCATCTTCGATAGTGATGATTGGGTATTTGTTTACCAATTCTTCAAGGTAGTCGATTTGTTCTGCAGCAGTACGTACAGCAGCTCCTTCACCTTCGAATTTAGTATAATCGTATACTTTACGTTCTTTATCGTAGAATTCTGATGAAGCACAGTCAAATCCGATAAATACGTCTTTACCAGGAACATAACCAGCAGCTTCGATAGCAGCAAGGATAGTTTCAACTCCGTCTTCAGTTCCTTCGAAACGAGGAGCGAATCCACCTTCATCACCTACAGCTGTTTCAAGACCACGAGATTTAAGGATTTTCTTAAGAGCGTGGAAGATTTCAGCACCCCAACGAAGAGCTTCTTTGAATGTAGGTGCACCGGCAGGTACGATCATGAATTCTTGGAAAGCGATTGGAGCATCTGAGTGAGAACCACCATTGATGATGTTCATCATTGGAGTTGGAAGAACTTTAGTGTTGAATCCACCAAGGTAGCTGTAAAGTGGGATTTCAAGGTAGTCAGCAGCAGCGCGAGCTACAGCGATAGACACACCAAGGATTGCGTTTGCACCCAATTTACCTTTGTTAGGAGTACCGTCAAGAGCGATCATAGCACGGTCGATAGCTTGTTGGTCACGTACATCGTAGCCGATAATTGCTTCAGCAATGATGTTGTTTACGTTGTCAACAGCTTTTTGTGTACCAAGACCACCGTAACGAGATTTGTCACCGTCGCGAAGTTCTACCGCTTCGTGTTCACCAGTAGAAGCTCCTGATGGAACCATACCACGTCCGAAAGCACCTGATTCAGTATAAACTTCTACTTCAAGTGTTGGGTTACCGCGTGAGTCTAGGACTTCGCGAGCGTAAACATCAGTAATAATTGACATTTCTTACTCTCCTTATTGAGTTATATTTTTTACTCCTCTATCATATCGTAATTAGTCTATTTTTTCAAGAAAAAACAAGGAAAAGGACGAAAATTGAGAAGTTTTTAACAAGAAAACGGTTCCAGTTATAGTTTCACTCTCATTTTCACACCTGATTTAATTTTTTCGCATTCCTCTACTCTTCCGCTTGGCTTTATGCTATACTTAGTTTATGACAGATATTAATAAAACAATTTTAGAAAAAGCTGCAGGCCCTAGTCGTTTCAATCCTGATGAGCAGCGTCGATTTTTGGAAACCTATGAAGAACGCGTGATTGCTTCATGTACCTTAGTGGAGGCAAGGGAAAGTGTCTATCTGGAGCATTACTCAACCATCCTTACTGAGATTTCTGAGCGCTTTAATCCCGTCTTGGTCAAGATTTCTCCTGCCTTGGATGAAAGTAGCCAACTCCAGTATTTGAAAAAGACTAAGGACCTTGGGCTGGTTGCCAGTATCGTTTCAGATGACTGTCGCCATTCACCATTTGGCTTTATCATCCATACCGACCACCCATCAGGAATAGATCCAACTGATCTCCGTCTGCAGTATCCAGATCTCTTTGAGAAGAAAGAGGAAACTTCTGCTCCAGAAAAGAAATCATTTTGGAAACGCCTCTTTGGCTAAAGAAAACCAATTGAAAAGGGAATTCCCTCTTTCAATTGGTTTTTAGTTTATTTTCATTTTTAAAAGATTGCCAATATTTCGAGCACAGGAGATGAGATTGCTATCTGCCTGTGCAAGTGCTTCTGCTATCTCACAAGGCCCTGTTAGGATAGAGAAAGCAGCATCAATGTGATTACTTGGAAAAGCTGGTAAATCAGCCCCTAAGCTACCACAGACAGCGATGACTGGAATTCCGGCTGGCGTTCTTTTAGCTACGCCAACTGGAGCCTTCCCTGAAAGTGATTGCTTGTCCATTCTACCTTCACCAACTACCACTAAATCAGCCGTTTGAACCTTGTGATCAAAATCAATTAAATCAAGACTTTTTTCAATTCCTGAGGTAATCTGCCCTCCTGCAAAAGCAACCAAACCAGCTGCCATGCCTCCGCCAGCACCAGCTCCCTCTAAAGTTAACATTCGCGAATCTACTAGCTGATAAAACTTCTGCATGGCTTGATCAACAGATGGAAATAGGAGGGGATTCAATCCTTTTTGCCCTCCAAAAAATATAGGTTGCACCTTGACTACCACAGAGAAGATTGGTCACATCTGTTAATACTTGGAGATCAATATCTTGTAGCGCTTCGGGAACCGCACTGGTATCTATCCTAGCCACACGACCTAGTGAAGCGCCTACAGGCCGAAGCAAATGTCCTTGCTCATCATAAAAAGCTACACCTAAGCCAGCAGCCATTCCGATGCCACCATCATTGGTTGCAGAGCCACCAATCCCCACACAGAGCGTCTTGACCCCTTGCCCAACTAACTGTAAAATGAGTTCACCAATTCCTCGTGTTTCCAGTTCAAGAGGATTTCGTTTTTCAGCTGGAATAGAGCCTAATCCAACAAGAGAGGCCATTTCAAAAAAAGGCCATCTGGTCCTTTTTGATAGTAGGAGACTGAAACAGGCTGTCCAAACGGACCCGTCACTTGAGTTTGGTACTCCGTTAAATCTAGAACTCCAGCGAGGGTATCCATGGTCCCTTCGCCACCATCCCCGATAGGAAGGAGGTCAAAAGTGGCATTTGGTAGGCCTTCTTGAAACCCCTTCTTTAAGGACTCTGCTACTTGTTTAGCAGATAAGGATTCTTTAAAGGAATCCGGTGCTAGTAAAAATATGCATCTTGTTTCCTTCCCATGTTTGTCTAAAATCTCAAATACAAGTCTTAAATCCCTTGTCTCAATCCGATAAGGGGCTAGCCTTGACACGATTGGCTTGGCCATAAAGGCAATCCCTATCCCAGCAGTCTTTATCATAGGAAGATCATTGGCACCGTCCCCTATGGCAATGGTTTGACATGCTTCTACATGGAATTCTCTAGCCCAAGTCAAAAGAGTCTCTTTTTTTCTTTTCGGGTGTGACAATTTCACCAAGTACTTTTCCTGTCAAACGGCCATCAGCAAGTTCCAATCGATTGGCTTGGACGAGATCAATTCCTAAAGACTGAGCGATGGGATCTATGAGTTCATGAAAACCACCTGAAACCAAACCGACCTTGTATCCTCTTCGATGAAGCTCCTTGATGAATGCATTTGCCCCTGTTGTTAGGTCTATCTGCTCTAAAATTTTTGGAAAGGTAGAGGTCTCCAATCCTTTCAAAAGCTCCACTCTTGCGTGTAAAGAGGTTGCAAAATCCAAGTCTCCATTCATCGCTCCTGCCGTGAGCTCTGCCACTTCTTCACCCACACCAGCTGCTTGAGCCAGTAAATCAATCCCTTCTTGTCGGATCAAGGTTCCATCTACATCCATGACAAGGAGTCCTGTAACTTTCTTCATTTTTTCCCTCTCCTTACTTCTCCCTTACTATACATAAAGAGGTAGCAAATTTCAAGTTTCAAGAGTGATCTAATTCAAAAAAAGAAAGTGGGACAGAAATCGGTCATTCGTTAGAATTCGATTTCGTCGTCCCACCTCCGCACAGTTGAGTAGGACTGTAAAAGCTGATGAAATAAGCCTAGTAGAGCCCACTCAACCACTGCGTCTTGCTCAACAATCCAAAGACAATTAAAAGGCTAGGACTTTTGTCCCAGCCTCTTTTGAATTAGAAGCGAATTTGCTCCCGTGTTTTTTCATATGAAGTAACAAAGCGGTCAGTCACTCCTGCTTCTACCATTTCTAAAGCATCTGAGATGACTTTGAAGGAAGCCGCATAATCGTACTCTCTTTCGAAAATATATAACGATTCGTCAAAAGCCGCTTGTACATGATCATCGAATGAACGGTAACGATTCGAGTATTGCAATAATTGCTCTGTCAAGGTCGCATTTTGCACAATTCGATAAGCTGCTTCTTCCAATTCATTCATATCATTTGTTAGGATATCCAATAAACGATTGGTTGTTTCGATATCGACTTTTTCGCCTTCCAATTCATTCATCAATGCTTCGGTATTGTTACTTGCTGTGAAGAAAATTTCTAAGAATTCTTGAGGAATTCCTGGCAAGTTTCGCTTATCCATGTAGCGTTTGATCGCATGCAAACGGTTGGCATAGATATTAACCTTTTGGCGAGCATTGGCATCGTCTTTTTCAATTTTTGAAAGGGAATTGCTTAAGTTGATTTGTTCATCTTCAATTTCTTTCAAACGAGCTTCAATCGCTTCTAATTCCTCTTCAACGATAGAATAAGCTTTTTGTGTTTCAGATGAATCTTTCAAAGCATCCTCCACCACATTTTCTTGTGAAGACAATTCAGCTTCCAACTCTTTTAACTGTTGGCTAAAGGCTTCATTCAAGACAAAGGTTTTACCGAGACGTTCTACTTCCGCTGCAAGGTTTTTATTGTTTTCTTTTGCATGATTCAAATAACCTGGGAGCTGTTTCACCAACTTCTTGACAACTTTTTGTGATTCAATCTCACGGGTAAAGATATGATACAAGGCATCGATCTCTTCTTGGATTTGCTCATTTTCGTAAATGGCATTATCCAATTCAAGAGCTGACACATTGGCCATGTTGTTCTTCAAAGAAGCATGCAATTGTTGGAAGCGAGATTCAATATCCGTTTCAGTGAAATGATAACCAGATTCTAAAAAGCTTGCGATAGCCGCTTTCCAAATCGTCCAATTGATCCGGAAGTTTTGACTGAAGGGCTGTAACAATTTCTGGTACCCGCTCTACAATTTGTTTTAAAGCAACAATATGATTTTCAGCAGTATCAAGAATTTCAGCTGCTTCAACAGGGTCCCCTGAAGAATTTAAGGTGACAAATTGAGAAAATTCAGATTGAATATTCCCAATTTGTTTTTCAATCTCAGGAAGAGCACTGCCATAACGATCTGGATTTGAAGTGACTTCTTTTTGAAGTTCCTCAAACATATCTAAGGCATGAACAACCCGACCGCTATTCTTTTGCTCTTGCTCTTTCAGATCTGAAAGGGCTTGGCGAATCGCTTTGATATCCTCGTCGATCAACTGGATCTGACTTTCGATATTGTCAATTGCTTGTTTGGCCTTCATGAAACGAAAAGAATTATTATAACCTTCTGCTTCAAATAGATTGTTTTCAATATCAGCAAATGAATTCAAGGATAAGTCTACCCATTTTTGATTCCATTCACGAAATGCCACCTGACTTTGACCAATCAAATGCATGTTTTTAACAGCCTCTACTTCATCGTTGACTGGAAGGTTGTATAACTTTTCTTTTCGTTCTTCCAGTGCTGCCAGTAAGGCTTCATTTCTTTTTCTCAAAATCACTGCGACCACATATCCTACAATCAAGATAAGGGCCACAATAAAGATGAGAGCAATTAGTCCACTAGACATATAAAAACTCCTTCATCGTATTACTTGAGCGTAATCCTTGTAATTATACCATAAAATATCCATTAATGGGAAGTGTTCAGTGAATTTTATACATCGAGAGTACTATATTCAGCGTTTTCTTCGATAAATTCACGACGTGGTTCCACTCGGTCCCCCATCAACATATCAAAAATCTTATCTGCTTCGGCAGCATCATCTACGGATACACGTGCCATCAAGCGGTGTTCAGGGTTCATGGTTGTTTCCCAAAGCTGGTGATCATCCATTTCCCCAAGACCTTTGTATCGTTGGATAGTTGGTTTTGAGCGACCTTCTGAATAGCGTTCCAAAGCAGCAGCTAACTGTGCTTCTTGGTTAGCACCCGGTTGGATATATTCTTTGATTTCGCTACCGACTTTGACCCCATAGATTGGTGGTTGTGCGATATACACATATCCTGCTTCCAAAACTGGTTTCATATAGCGATAAATCAAGGTTAACAGAAGGGTTCGAATATGGGCTCCATCGACATCGGCATCGGTCATCAAAATTAATTTTTGATAACGCGCTTTTGTGACATCAAATTCTGCACCAAAACCAGTTCCCATAGCGGTAAATAAACTACGGATTTCTTCATTGGCTAGAATTTTGTCCATACTTGCTTTTTCAACGTTCAAGATTTTACCACGGATTGGTAAAATGGCTTGGAATTCCCGATTTCGACCTGATTTTGCAGATCCTCCGGCTGAATCCCCTTCGACGATAAAGAGTTCTGTTTCTGCTGGATTGTTAGAAGAACAGTCTGCCAATTTACCAGGTAGATTCGAAATCTCAAGCCCAGATTTCTTGCGGGTCACTTCCCGCGCCCGCTTAGCAGCGACCCGAGCTTTGGCTGCTAAAATCCCTTTTTCAACAATTTTCTTAGCGATTTGCGGATTTTCCAATAGGAAATCAGAAAAGGCATCACTAAAGAGTCGATTGGTAATTTTAACAACTTCTGAATTCCCAAGTTTGGTTTTGGTTTGTCCTTCGAACTGTGGGTTTGGATGTTTGACTGAGATAACTGCTGTCAAACCTTCTCGAACATCTTCACCTGTTAAGTTGTCTTCGTTTTCTTTTAAAAGCTTATTTTTTTTGGCATAGTCATTGATGACACGAGTGAGGGCTGTACGGAAGCCTTGCTCATGTGTTCCACCTTCATGGGTGTGGATGTTATTCGCAAAACTCATGACGGTTTCATGATAGCCGGTTGTGTATTGCATGGCGACTTCAACCGTAATATCATCCATTTCGCCATCTGTGTAGATCGGTGTTTCAAAGATAACATCTTTATTCTCATTGATGTATTCAACATAGCTTGAAATACCGCCTTCATAGTGGTAATGCTTTTCTTGTTCCAAGCCTTCTCGCTTGTCTGTCAAGGAAATGCGTAAGCCACGATTCAAGAAAGCTAGCTCTTGGATCCGTTTGTTTAATTTCTCAAAATCATACTCGGTTGTTTCTGTGAAGATTTCTGGATCTGGAATAAAGTGGACGGTTGTCCCTGTTCGATCGGTCTCCCCGATGACTTTCAAGTCATCTACAACCTGGCCTCGACGATACTCTTGGTAATAGACACTGCCATTTTTGTAGACACGAACATCCAGTGATGTAGAAAGGGCGTTCACGACGGAAGAACCTACCCCATGGAGACCACCAGAAACCTTGTAGCCACCTCCGCCGAATTTTCCTCCTGCGTGAAGTACGGTAAAGACGGTTTCGACCGCAGGACGACCTGTCTTTTCTTGGATATCCACTGGGATTCCCCGTCCATCATCGACAACCGTGATGGAATTATCGGCTTCAATAAAAACTTCAATATGGCTTGCAAAGCCGGCCAAGGCTTCATCAATCGAGTTATCTACGATTTCCCAGACCAAGTGATGGAGACCTTCTTTTGAGGTAGATCCGATATACATCCCTGGACGCATCCGCACTGCCTCTAGTCCTTCCAAGACCTGAATCTGACTGGCATCATATTCTTGTGATTGAACTTCTTGCTGTTTATCCTCTGTCATAATTTCCCTTTTCTATTCAAATATAAACTGGTGTAGGTGGGGCATGGTATCAAATAAATAGGTTGTGAGTCCTGCCGCCTTCCCAGCTTCTATATCGATCGGACGATCTCCGATCACTAGGCCGTCTTGAATGCCATATTTTTCCTTCAAATAAAGCATAGAGGCTGGATCTGGTTTTCGAGGGAAGCCCTCGTCTGCTGTTACAATCTCCGTAAAGAAAGATGCAATCCTCGTCTGATCAATGAGGGTCAATACTTGGCGATCCCGATGGGATACCAAAAAATGACGACCTCCTTGTAATTGAATCTCTTCTAGCAACTCTTTTGCTCCATCAAACAGGACCGGCTCTTGCAAAGCAATGGCTTCTTTTTTCTTGTATTCTGTACGAAAATCAGAGACATGAGGTGCAAAGGTAGCGATCGCATCCTGTGTTGAGATTTTTAATGCTGCATAAACAGAATCATGATTGGCTTGAATGTGAAAGTCCTTCAATGTCGCTACAAAGGCATTTGTGGACATTTCGTAATTATCCAACAGCGTCCCACCAAGATCCCATATAAAATCATGATAATTCATAGTCAATATTATACCACAAATGGACAAAAAAAATAAGCTAAAACCCTCATTTAGGGGGGATTTTAGCCATTTTTTTCCTTCATTTTATTTCCCATCAAAGAGAAAGCATCTCCTATTAGCAAATGCCTTTTCTCCATCACAAAAGCTGGGTCCCAAAGCACATTTTTAGGCGTCTCCAAAGACGTCTTGATAAAGCATTCCTTGGCGAAGACTTTGGGCATCTCCTCCAAAATGGTTTACCAAGGCATAAGCCAAGGCTAAGGCAGTTGAAGGACCACGACTGGTCAGTAGGTTGCCATCTTTGACGACTGTTTGTTTATGATACTGCCCATCTTGAATCTCTTCTTCAAAGCCATCGTAGCAGGTATAGTGTTTATCTTTTAAGAGGCCGGCACGCGCCAAGACAATGGGAGCTGCACAAATCGCAGCGATGGTTTTGCCCTTGCTACTTTCTTCTTGAAGAGCTGCAATCAATTCTGGATTATCCCGTAAATTCGCTGCTCCTGGCATTCCACCTGGTAGAAAGACCCCATCATAATCTGATAAGTCTCCGTTCCAGAGACGGTCTACTACCACCGAGATTTGGTGAGAGCCTGTTACAGTCTCTTCCATGCCAATGAGGTCACAGGCAATCCCTGCACGTCTCAAAACATCCACAATGGTCAAAGCTTCAATTTCTTCAAATCCATTTGCTAAAATAGTCGCTACTTTTTTCATCTTCATTCCTTCTTTCTATTGTGCTCCTTTAAGGATGACTTTTTTACGAATCGGCACTTGCTCCGTTCGTTCTTTCTTTTTGCTACTATGATTGTAAATTGAGAGAACTAGACCAATACCGATCAGGTTACTAATAATAGAAGAGCCTCCTTGTGAGATAAAGGGAAGGGGGATCCCAGTCAATGGCAAAAGCCCCGTCACTGCTCCAACATTTTCAAAAATATGAAAGACCAACATCATAATAAACCCAATGGAAATATAGGTATAAAATTGGTTATTAGACCGGATAGTGATTTTTAAAATTCGGTAGATTAAAGCAACATAAAGAATCAAAAGCAGGAGAGATCCAACAAAACCGAAGTCTTCTGCAACTACTGTAAAAATCATATCGCTTTCCCGCACAGGGACTAATAAATTGGAAACATTAAATCCTTGTCCAAAGAGACCACCACTAGCAATAGCCAACTGTCCTTGAGCTTGCTGATAAGTTGTTGTTTGGGCATAATCAAAGGGATTTAACCAGGCGACGATCCGATTCATTTGGTAAGTAGGCATCCTTAATTGCTGGTGAAGAAAAGCACGGCCTCCTTCTGATAAAAAGAGAAAGAGAAAACCTGCTAGTCCACCTACTACAAACAAGATCACCGGCAAAATAATTTTCCAGGAAACTCCTGAAACGAGCACCAAACCTGAAAAAATAGCTAAGAATACCAAAGCTGTTCCCAAGTCCTGTTGTAAAGCCAGTAAGACAAAGACAGGTATCGTATAGACGATCAACTCGAGGATCAAAAACCAATCCTGTCGCAACCAGCGCTCATGCCCTTTGTTTCGTTGTAAAAATAAGACAATCGAGCGTGACAACATTAGAATAAAGGGAATCTTCATAAATTCTGAAGGCTGAAATAGGGTGATATTCCCATATGCCACCCAGTTTTTTGCCCCTGTTGAAGCTACCAAGTTGGGATTATAAAAAACAAGAGGAAGAATCATCAAGGCCAAACCAAGTAGATAGAGAAAGGGAGTGATTTTCCAAAGAAATTTCGTGCTAAAAATCGTCACAATAAGGCAAATGAGAACCCCTAAACCAATCCAGGCCAATTGTTGTCCCAAACGGCCATAGCATTTGGGGATAATCATGGGAAACCGCTACATAAACAGATAAGATCCCAATCAAGAGAAGAATAAGGACAATCGTAATCATCGAATAATCCAGGTGTACCTTCCAGTACTGCTTTTTCTTCATTCACATTCCTTTCTATAGGGTGATAAAATCAATTAATAAAATAACATTTGTAGGATCAAGCTAGAACCTGCTACCAAAAACCAAGCTATCAAGCCTACTAAAAGAGGACCTGCTCCAGCGGCGCGAAACTGTTTCCAAGAAACTTTGCTTCCGATTCCAACCAAGGCCATAGCCATAAAGAGTTGAGAAATTTCCTTGAGATAAGGAATGACTACTTTTGGAACGATCCCAATCGAAGAAAGGATAGAGGCGACAATAAACCAAATGATGAACCAAGGAACAATTTTTTTCAACATCCCTTTTTTACTTCCTTCTTGTTTGGTTCGAAACAATTTTAAACCAATTAATCCAAGACATACCGGCACGATCATGAGAGCTCTTGATAATTTTACGATCGTCGCCATTTCACCCGCTGCTTTACTGTATGAAAAACCTGCCGCTACAACAGACGATGTGTCATTAATGGCGGTTCCTGACCAGAGTCCAAAATGGAAATTTGACATATGCCATAAATGTCCCAATACTGGGAAGATAAAGACTGCTAAGATATTGAAGAAGAAAATCGTCGACATTGAAAGGGCAATTTCTTCTTCATCAGCTTCAATGATCGGAGCTGCAGCAGCAATGGCTGATCCCCCACAAATAGCTGTACCAAAGCCAATGAGGGTCCGTAAATGGGACTTGAGATGAAAGACCTTCCCAAATGATAGCCGCAAGAAAGGCAACCGCAATAGTTGGCAAACTAATCTTCAAGGATGACATCCCTGTAGAGGCAACGGTCGCAATGGGCAAACTGAAGCCCATGAAGATAATTGAATACTGCAACAATTTCTTTCCAGACCAATTCAATCCTGGTCGAGCATTCTCAGGTAAGTCAATCAATTCATTGAGTAAAATCCCTAAGATCAAGGCAAAAACACTTGATCCAATGATGGGAAACATTTTCCCTAAAAACATAGCGCAAAGCGCAAATCCTGTAGCTATCGCAATTCCTAAACTTTTTGTTTTCATTTTTCTGTATTCCTTCTAAAAAACTGCTGGGCTTGATCCACCAGCTGGCTCCTTAGAGTTGTCTGAAGAGGCAAGACCTGCTTCAGCCCATCTAAAATTTGTTTTCCATACCGTTTGGTCACCACTCGCTGGTCCAATAAGAGCACTACAGACTCCTGTTCTTGGAAACGACTCGTTCTCCCAATGGCCTGCTTTAGTCTTAAAATTGCGACTGCCAGACTATAGTCATAAAAGGGGTTCTTCCCCTCTTGTCTGAGCTGGCTATTTATCTTTTGAACCATATAATCTTTAGGGTTGTCAAATGGCAGGCGCGTGATGATTTGAATCACTTCCCTCTGCTGAGAAAAATCCACTCCCTCCCAGAAGCTTCCTGTTCCCAATAAAATAGAACTCTCTCCACGATCAAATCGTCGTTTAATATTGGCTGCATCGCCATTTCGGTACTGGGCCAAATGAGGAAACTTCAAAACAGCGGAGGTTTCCAATAATAATTCTTTTGAAGTGAACAAAAGAAAGATTGGTTTTCTAAGAGGAAGCAACTCTTCGACTAGTTGACTAATTTCAATTGCATACTCTGAGGAAGACAGGGAAACCACATCTGGAAAATCAATAGGCAGGAGCATTACCTGGTGTTGCTTCAGCTGGGTTGGAACCTGGTAGATTTGTTGCTCTTGGTAACCCAAAAGAGAAGGCAAATTCACCTTTTTACTGATGGCAATGGTCGCCGATACAAAGAGCACAGGCACTTCTTCAGGAACAAAATCCCTAAAGGATAGCAAGTCCTCCACTCCTGCATGAAGATGAAGGATTTGGTGGCTGTCGATCACTTCTTTATCGATCCAAAATGTTTGGTAGCGCTCATCAAATAATTCTCTTAGATTCTTTAATGAGTCTTTTTTTAATTCCGATACATCTTGGCGTATTTTGGCCACTGTTTGATCGGATAACACTGCTGTTTTTTCTTGCTGAACTTCTTTGGAGCAGGCATTTAACTCAAATTGAATACTCTCCAACAAACGCCGTTGCAGAAGATCTTTCTCCTCTTCAATTGCGTGTTGCAGGCTCATTAAAAGAGATTGCAAAGTTTCTTCTCTCTGTGAAAACTGCTCTAAAGCAAAGAAGAGTTTTTGTGCTTCATCTACAACCAGAACAGCCTCTTGAAGCAGACTCTTATCATCTTCAAGACGTGTTAAAAGATAGGCATGATTGGTCAGAATCACCCGGCTAGTTTTTACTTTTTCTTGGCCGCGACGCCAGAAATCTTCTTGATAAAAAAGCGAACGCTTCGACAATTGGCCATCGTGACATATTTCAGAGACAAAATGGACATGACGATAGAGCTGGCCAATCTCACTCAGCTCTCCAGTTTCTGTCATGGTTAGCCATACCAACAGTTGCATCTTAAAGCGTCGAATCACCCTATTATCCGAATCACTCTGTAAGGTCTCATAAAACTTATCAAGTTGAATGTAATCCTTGGGGCTTTTTAGGCTATGAAAGGGGATTTGGAAAAGCTCCTGGATGGCCTTTCCTTCCTTTTTCATCATTTGATCCTGAAGAATTTTAGTCGGAACACTCACAAGGATACGCTTAGTGGTTTTGGCCAAAAGCGTTAACAAATAGGCATAGGTCTTCCCAATTCCTGTCGGAGCCTCTATAAAACTTGGAAGAGGCTGATGCAAACTTTCCTCGATATAGGCCACAAATTCACTCTGCTCCGGATAAGCCTCCATTCCCAACAACTGCATATTGAGTTCAAATTGTTCAGATAAATGGTAGCTTTCCAGGAACTGCTGCGACTTTCGCAAATAGAGTCCATGAACTTCGAATAAATGAGACGGCAAAAAGTGGCTGCTGTCTTCCAGTGCATCTTCTATCAAGAGTCGTGATTCATAAATCAAACAATCTGCCATCGAAAGAAGGTTTTCGATCAATCCTCTTGGTAAGCTCGCAATTTTTTCCCTTAACTCTAACAGCAACTGGGCTGTAGCCATAGCATCAGCTAGAGCAGAGTGAGCATGGTGCAACTCAATTTCAAGTTCACTCGCAAGTGCTCCTAAATTGTAACGTTCTAAAGTAGGATAGAAGATTTGAGACAATTCAACCGTATCAATCCTAGGAGTTGTCAGCTCAAAGCCTTCCCAAAAAAGAGCTTCTGCCAATAAATTCGCATCAAATTTGACATTATGGGCCACAAAGACGGCATCTTCTATTAACTCAAAAATTTCTTTTGCCACTTGTGCAAACTCTGGAGCTTTTCGTAAGCGAGCATCTGTCAGGCCGGTCAATTGTTTGATATGCTCATCCAATCGTTCATGGGGATTCACATCCGTCTCATAGGATTGAGTGATCACCCCATCTTCAACGATGACAATTCCAACCTGAATGATCTTGGCGTTGCTTCCAGCACTGGTCGCTTCCAGATCCACAATGGCGTATTTCCGTTTCTGTCTTGTCATAGTACTTAAAATTATATCACGTTTGAGCAAAGTCTGCAGATTTTATTATCCTTTCGAGCTGACTTCAATCCTGTTATTTTCCTTATAATTTGATACACTATTCTAGAAAGGAGTCCCAATGAAAATCTATCGAACTGTTAATCCTGTAGCTTATGAAAATACCTACTACCTTGAAAATGAACAGGCCCTTATCCTAATAGATCCAGGTAGCGACTGGGTTACCATTCAAAAACAAATTGATCGGATCGGAAAACCAATCGTAGCGATTCTTTTAACCCATACGCATTACGATCACATTATGAGTCTTGAAAAGGTTCGTCAGCAGTATCATTTCCCACCTGTCTATGTCCACCCAGCAGAAGCCAGTTGGTTGTCTTCTCCTGTTGACAATTTATCTGGCTTAGATCGTCATGCAGATTTGCAAGATGTTATTTGTAAAGAAGCAGAGTTTCTCTATGAAATTAACAGTGATTATGACATAGCTGATTTCCGCTTCTATATTCTGGAGACACCGGGCCATTCGGCCGGTGGCGTCTCTATCGTCTTTCCCGAAGACCACTTGGTCCTATCCGGTGATGCTCTCTTTCGTGAGACTATTGGACGGACGGATCTTCCAACTGGAAATGCGGCCCAGCTGCTCAGCAGTATCAAGGAAGAACTCTTTTCGCTTCCGTCTTCTTACACTGTCTATCCTGGTCATGGTCCTGAAACGTCCATTGGACATGAAAAGATGTTCAATCCCTTCTTTAGGTGATCTTAAAAAATCATCCATTGTGCTTCCTGTTTTATGGCTTTCATGGAGAAAAAAGCATAGAAAAGATACAAAAAAAGCAAGCGAACTTGCTTTTTTTTATATTTTAAGGAAACGTCTCATTGAGATGGAAGAACCGATCGCACCGATCAAAATTCCCAATCCAAACATGGCACCGACCATAATAGGTACCAAGACATTCGGGCTATATAGGTATAAGTTTTGGTCTGCTAAGTTATTGGTCATTGATGTGTACACAACATTGTAGACATAGAAGACCAAGGCAGAAGGAACTACGGCACCCAAGAGACCAATCCAAGCTCCTTCTAAAGGAATGGGGCCCGAATATAGCCACTTTTAGCACCAACTAGACGCATAATCTTGATCTCACGACTACGGGAAATAATGGTGATCCGAATCGTATTGGAAATCAAGAAGACCGCGATAAAGATCAATAAGGCTACACCAATCAAGCCCCAGTTTCGAATAAAGGTTCCAAGGGCAAACAAGCGTTGGGTATCTACCCCACCATCTTTCACTTCAGAGACTCCTTCAATCTTTTTAGCATCAGCCGAAACTTGCTTGACATATTTAGGAGCTGTGGTCTCTACATAATAAGCGTCGTAGAGGGGATTGGCATCTCCATCAAAAATCTTCCAGTTATTTCCTGCTGTTTTGATCAGTTTCTCATACTGTTCTTCCTTACTAGAAAAAACTACCTTATCAACATGTTTCATAGCTGTCAAAGCATCGTAGACCTTATGATAATTTTCATTAGTGACAGTCTGACCTTCTTGTTCAATCTGTTCGCTCTGATCTTGAATATCTTTGCGCATGTATACTACAACCCGCACACTGTTTTGAATATCGTCTGAGAGCTTGATGGTGTTGGCAATGACAGAGGCAAAGATAGCAACCAAGCTAAGGGTAATCATAACTGAGCTGACAGCCGCAATCGTCATCCAACCATTTCGTTTCAAACTTTTAAGAGATTCGATTAAGTGTCGGAAAAATCTTCTAATCATCGTATCCGTACTCTCCTTCCGTTTCATCACGCACTACACGACCATTTTCAATCGCGATGACACGGTGACGTAAGGTATTTACAATTAAGCTATTATGGGTCGCCATTAAGACCGTGGTCCCTTGTAAATTAATCCGTTCCAAAAGATTCATGATCTCCCATGAATTATCTGGGTCCAAGTTACCAGTTGGTTCATCTGCAATCAAGACTTTGGGATTATTGACAATAGCCCGCGCAATGGCAATCCGTTGTTGTTCTCCCCCTGACAATTCATTCGGGAATGAACGAACCTTGTGTTTTAAACCAACAAGATCCAAGACTTCCATAACGCGCTTTTTAATATTCCGGCGACGTTCCCCAATTACTTCCATTGCGTAGGCGATATTTTCATAAACGGTTTTCTTTGGAAGCAATTTATAGTCTTGAAAGACCACGCCTACATTGCGTCGCAACATAGGAATATCGCGTTTTTTGATTTTATCCAAATCAAAACCAGCCACTTTCAAGCTTCCTTTATCGTGTTTTACTTCACGGTATAAAAGTCGAATAAAAGTCGACTTCCCTGCACCAGAAGGTCCTACAATATAGGCAAATTCTCCTGGTTCAATTTGGACCGTTACCCCTCGAAGGGCCGTAGTCCCGTTGTCATATTTTTTGACAACATCTTTCATTTCAATCATTGACATGTAATGAAATTCCTTTCATTTTTTTTGAGTGATCCCCTTTAGGTTACTGGAGTCTCCATTTGAGATAGGCATCGATAAAGCCATCGATATCTCCATCCATCACCTTATCCACCTGCGCGACTTCGTAGTTGGTCCGGTGATCCTTGACCATGGTGTATGGGGTAAACACATAGGAGCGGATTTGACTTCCCCAGGTGATTTCTTTCTTATCACCTTTTAGAGAATCCACTTCTGCAGCTTTTTCTCCTGCTCTAATTGGTAGAGTTTAGCTTGCAACATCTTCATAGCCCTATCACGGTTGCCGTATTGAGTCCGGTCAACCGTCGAAGCCACTACAATTCCTGTCGGAATATGAGTCAAGCGCACCCCTGTAGAGACCTTGTTGACGTTTTGTCCACCAGCACCACCAGAGCGGAAGGTGTCCATCTTGATATCATCATCTCGAACTTCCACTTCGATGGTATCATCTAATTCTGGCATGACTTCAACAGAAGTGAAGGAAGTATGCCGACGTTTGGCAGAGTCAAATGGAGAGATCCGAACCAAACGGTGAACCCCCATCTCAGACTTGAGAAGACCATAGGCATGAGGCCCTTCAAAAGATAAGGTAACGGATTTAATACCGGCCTCATCTCCAGCCTGATAGTCCAAGACTTCAACCTTAAAGCCATGGGCATTCCCAAAACGAGTATACATCCGAAGGAGCATGTCCCCCCAGTCCTGGGCCTCTGTACCACCTGAACCCGGATGAATTTCTAAGATAGCATTATTATTGTCATAGGGTTCAGACAATAGTAAGGTCATCTCATAGCTGGTCATTCGTTTGTCCAGTTCTTCTAACTTTTCGATCAATTCTTCTTTAACCGAATCATCTTCTGCCAAAAAGTCCAATAAGATTTCAGACTCATCAAAGAGATCCACCATTTGATGGAAATTTTCATAGGTCTGCTTGAGTTCATTCAATTCCTGAGATGTTTTTTGCGCAGCAATATTATCATCCCAAAAATCAGGTTCTGTCATTTTATTTTCTAAAATGGCAATTTCTTCTTCCAATGCCTCTAAGTCAAAGAGACCCCCTGAAAGAAGCTAATTTTTCACGATTTGCGTCAATTTTTTGACGAATTTCTGAAATATCCATAAGTACCTCTTTCTATGTATCTAGTCTATTATATCATAACCTTCATTATTTGCCCACCTTCCAATACGGGAACTACTGGTTTACCACGATCAATCCAGCTTATGATCAGTCTTAATCTATTTATTTGTAACCTAATTGTTAGAAAAAAAGAATCGGATATGCTAGACTGGTAGCATGACAAGAGTAGCTTTTATGTCCGATTTACATATTGATTCGAACCTCTTTGGCCAAGAAGAATTAGAGATCCTCAGCACCCTTTTCAAGCAAGAAGAGATTCAACACCTCCATATCGCAGGAGATATTGCCAACGGCTTTGAAAAGATTTCACAAGACTTTTTAGCTCAACTTCAACACCAACTCCCGGTAACCTTTAGTTTGGGGAACCATGATATGCTGGGGCTTTCAGAAGACGCTATGAAACCTTTTGAATTTCAAAAGATTTCCTTTTCCAAGCATACTCTCCTCGCTTTTTCGGGCTGGTATGACTATAGCTTCGTTCCCGCCATTTCTCCTCAAACATCTTCAAACTAAGAATCTGTTTTGGTTTGATAGACGCCTCCAACGAAGGGGGCACGATCCAGAGATTACTCAAAATCTTTTAGGAGAGCTCCAAAAAGAACTGAAGCTTGTGGACCAACCCTTGATCATCGCTATGCACTTTGTTCCCCACGCTGATTTTCTCATGCGCCATCCTTATTTCGAACGTTTTAATGCTTTTCTCGGGAGCCAAGCCTTCCATGAGCTTTTTCGTCAGTTTCCTGTCAAAAATGTCATATTTGGACACAGCCACCACCGAATTTCAAACAGGACGATCGACAATATCACCTATCATGCCCGACCTTTAGGCTATATACGAGAATGGGAACTCTGCAAACAATTCTTTGAAGACTTCCCTCAATTTGATTTTCCTAAACGGTATGATCCCTACAAACGCTATCGCAAAATCAAAGACTTGCCAGAATTTCAGGCATACAAGAAAGAACAACTTGCCCATGAATTCTCCCAAGCCATGACTGTCCTTGAACTATAAAAAAATTGGTTCTTCTGGAACCAATTTTTTTACTCTTCTGTATCTAGGAGATTTTTTGCAACATGGGCTGCCAAGACACCACCAACGATTGGAGCAAGGATAAAGATCCAAATTTGTTGGAGAGCTGCACCACCTACAAAGAGAGCAGGAGCCAAGCTACGAGCTGGGTTAACAGAAAGACCTGTAATGTTCAAACCAACAAGAATAATCAAGGTCAAGCTTAAACCGATCACAAGACCAGCAATTTTCCCGTTTCCTTTAGAAGCTGATGTCACTGTCATAATCACCAAGATGAAGATAAAGGATGCAATCACTTCAAACAAGAAACCGCCAAATGGAGTCACCCCTTTTGCCAAGGCATTCTCACCAAGACTAGCTGTTGACAGGCCTGAATTAGACAAGAGGAAGAATACTGTTGCAGTTGCAAGTACCGCTCCAACCACTTGCGCTGCGATATAGTTGACCAAGTCTTTAGAAGACAAGCGTTTGTTGACAAACATAGCAATGGACACAGCTGGGTTCAAGTGAGCACCAGAAACAGTCCCAATGGAGTAAGCTGCTGCAACAATAGACAAACCAAAAGCCAAGGCAATTCCTAAATGACCGAGGCCTTCAGTCCCATTCCCAAAAGCAACTGCTCCAGTCCCGATAAAGACGAGCATAAATGTGCCGATTACTTCAGCAATAAACTTTTTCATAATCAAGTTTCCTTTCTTCAAACTGTTGTCTAGTTTATCAAAAATCGACTTTTGCCTCAAGAAATATGCCTCGTCATCTTCTGTCAAACAAAAAAGCCATCCGAAGATGACTTTTCATGCTTAAATCGCGTTTTTATCTTTGCCTAGAGAGCGTTGAACAGCTTTGACAATCTCAACAAGGACCACAATCATCAATGCACCTACAGCAACCACCAACCATTGCGTCAAACTCAAGTTTGAAACATGGAAGAGTTTATTAAATCCAGGTACCATAATGGTTGCCATTAAGAGAATAAAGGCAACTGGAATAGACCAGTTAAAGGTCTTGTTCTTGAAGAGTCCCACTTTAAAGATCGATTGATAGACTGATTTCACGTTAAAGGCATGGAGCAATTGGATCAAACCGAGAGTCGCAAAGGCCATGGTCAGGGCATCTGCATGCATCTCTGCATGACCTTGGTGCTCTGGGAAGAGAATCGCCCAACCGTAAACACCAAGTACCAATATCGTTTGGAAGATCCCTTGATAAAGGATGGCTCCGAAAACCCCACCGTCAAAGAAGTTGGACTTACGTCCACGAGGTTTGTGGGTCATGACACCTGGCTCAGCTGGTTCCACACCAAGAGCAATAGCTGGTAGCGTATCTGTTACCAAGTTAATCCAGAGAAGATGCACTGGTTGCAACACATCCCAACCAAAGAGGGTTGCAAAGAAGATAGTGAAGACCTCAGCCATGTTAGCAGACAAGAGGTATTGGATGGATTTTTGGATATTGGAGAAGACCTTACGTCCTTCTTCTACCGCTACGATAATGGTTGCGAAGTTATCATCGGCAAGGACCATATCAGAAGCTCCCTTAGAAACCTCTGTACCAGTAATCCCCATACCGATACCAATATCAGCAGTCTTCAGTGAAGGCGCATCGTTGACCCCGTCACTGTCATGGCAACAACCTTGCCTTCTTTTTGCCATGCTTTCACAATCCGAACCTTGTGCTCAGGCGATACACGCGCGTAAACAGAGTATTGTTTGAAGACTTTTTGGAATTCTTCATCAGAGAGTTCATTCAACTCAGCACCAGTGAAGACATGGTCTTCTGTATCATTTGGATCGATGATACCGAGACGTTTGGCGATAGCTTCCGCCGTATCTTGGTGGTCACCGGTGATCATGATTGGACGGATACCCGCTTCCTTAGCGACACGGACAGCTTCTGCAGCTTCTGGACGCTCAGGGTCAATCATTCCGACCAAACCAGAGAAGATGAGGTCAGATTCAACAATTTCAGATTCCAAGGTTGGAATTTCATTACTGGTCTTATAAGCCATCATCAAGACACGAAGGGCTTGTTTGGCCAAGTCTTTGTTGGTAGCAAGGATAGCTTTCTTATCTTCCTCTGTGATTGGGCGAACTTCCCCATCAACTTCAATACGAGTCACACGTTTGAGCAATTGGTCAGGGGCACCCTTCACAGCGATGAAGTAAGAGCCATCAGCTTCCTTATGAATGGTAGACATGAGCTTCCGGTCTGAGTCAAATGGCAATTCAGCCACACGTGGCTCATCCTTCAAGACTTCGCGGACATCGAAGTTGTGGTCCAAACCAAACTGAACCAAAGCAGTCTCTGTTGGGTCCCCAATCAATTTACCAGATGGGTCTACCTTGGTATCATTGGCAAAGTTCATAATGCGAAGCGTATTGTTGCTTGCAGCAATTTCAGTTGCAGAGCTTTGCAATTGACCGTTAGTATAAACCTTTTCAACCGTCATTTGGTTCATGGTCAAGGTACCTGTTTTATCAGATGCGATGATTTCTGTTGAACCAAGCGTTTCAACTGCTGGCAATTTACGAACGATTGAATTCCGTTTAGCAAGGGTTGTCGTTCCCAAAGATAGAACGATGGTTACAATAGCAGGAAGTCCTTCTGGAATCGCCGCAACCGCAAGGGCTACCGCCACCATTAAACCTTCTAATGGATGTTCCCCACGAACGAAGACACCAACCAAGAAGGTAATCACTGCAATCACAACGATCAAGTAAGTCAGAGTCTTAGACAATTGGGTCAAGCTTTGCTTCAATGGTGTTTCTGTTTCGTCTGCATTGGCCAACATGTCCGCAATCTTACCAACTTCTGTGTACATACCAGTGTTGGTCACGACACCAATACCACGACCGTAAGTTACGTTTGAGTTTTGGTAAGCCATGTTAACACGGTCCCCGATACCAGCATCCGCTTCAACAAGGCCTGTCACATCTTTTTCAACTGGGACAGACTCCCCTGTAAGGGCTGCTTCTTCGATTTAAGAGAAGCTGCTTCAAACAAGCGCATATCCGCAGGCACCACATCTCCCGCTTCTAGCAAGACGATGTCTCCAGGTACCAATTCTTTCGAGTCAATCTCAATGACATGACCATCACGGCGAACGCGGGCCATGGGGCTAGACATATTTTTCAACGCTTCAATGGCTGCTTCTGCTTGACCTTCTTGGTAAACCCCAAAGGCAGCATTCAAAACAACAACGGCCAAGATGATCATAGCGTCTGTTAGACCGTCCATTCCTTCTGTAATGACTGAAAGAGCTGCTGCCACCAGCAAGATGATAATCATCAAATCCTTAAATTGATCAAGGAATTTAGCTAGTAGGCTACGTTTTTCGCCCTCTTCTAACTCATTACGACCATAAGTCACTAGGCGTTCTTGAGCTTGAGCAGTTGACAAACCTTCGACAGATGAGTCCAAGTTCTTTAGGACTTCTTCTGCGGTTTGTGTGTAAAACAAGTCTTTATTTTGTTCTTTTGACAAAACAGTCTCCTCCTTTTTGGCCTCTTTTTACAAAAAAAGAGACCTGTTTTTTTAAAAAACAAGTCTCGCTGTTTAATATAGTGCCGGAAATAATTCGGAATGACGACACTATCGCGGTTTCCCGCCAGCTACTCCCTTGAGTGGTATTATTATACCATTTTTATGGAATAAAGCAAGCAGGATCGCAAATAATTTCATCGATCTTATTCTCCCCATTCGACCAATAATTGATACTGGGCAAATTCTTGCTCTCCATCAAGTGTCAGCAAACGATATGAAAGCTGCAAACGCCTCTCATCTAGTTGAAAGAGGTCCGTTGCAATCAAAAATTGCTGGATGCCCATCGGAGTTGGAATAACAGCCCCACCGTCTTCATATTTGTAGAAGCGCATGATGGATTTTGGGTTTGAAAAACGGGTCATGATCAGTTCAGCCTCAGAAAATTTCAAGGCAACTTTTTCCTTCTCCTCATTGGTATACAAAAGATAGTGAAAACCGGCTTTTTCCTTCCACTCTCCTTGATAGTACTGATCGATGATTTCCACTTCTTCTCCAAATCGAATCGTATTTTGAATATGAATCTGCACCTTTGTCTCCTTCTCTTCTTTCATTGCCTCTCTATTCTATCAAATTTTACGCTTTTTGACTGCCCTCATTAGCCTCTAGATCGCAAAATAGGCTTTTTTTTGCTATAATAGACCCATGAATGAAAAAGTCTTTCGCGATCCCGTACATGATTATGTCCACGTGGATCATCCCATCATTTATCAATTAATTAATAGTAAAGAATTTCAACGACTACGCCGCATCAAACAACTGGGGACATCTGGTTTTACATTCCACGGTGGGGAGCATAGTCGTTTTTCTCACTGTCTTGGTGCCTATGAAATTTCAAGACGGATTTTGTCTATTTTTGAGGAAAAGTATGCAGATCAATGGAATTCTGATGAAAATCTACTGACCATGACAGCAGCCCTTCTTCATGATATTGGCCATGGTGCCTATTCCCATACCTTCGAAGGACTCTTTGGGACTGATCATGAAAAAATGACCCAGCTGATCATCACCAGTCCAGAGACGGAGGTAAATCAGATTCTCTTACAGGTGGCACCTGATTTTCCAAATCGTGTAGCTAGCGTCATTGACCACACCTATCCCAATAAGCAAGTGGTGCAGTTGATTTCCAGTCAAATTGATGTGGACCGAATGGATTATTTACTAAGGGATGCCTACTTTACAGGTGCTTCCTATGGAAAATTCGACTTAACCCGCATTCTTCGGGTCATTCGACCGATTGAAAATGGCATTGCCTTCCAGCAAAATGGCATGCACGCTGTCGAGGATTACGTGGTTAGCCGTTACCAAATGTATATGCAAGTCTACTTCCACCCAGCTACTCGCGCCATGGAAGTTCTCCTTCAAAACTTACTCAAACGAGCTCGAACGATCTATCCAGATCAAAAGGCGTATTTTCAACTCACGTCACCTCGCTTGATTCCATTTTTTGAAGAAGAGGTGACCATTAAAGATTACCTGAATCTAGATGACGGTGTGATGAACACCTATTTCCAAGTCTGGATGGAGAGTCCTGATACCATCCTGTCAGATCTTGCTCAGCGCTATATCAATCGAAAAGTTTTTAAATCCATTTTGTTTACAGAAGATAAACGAAAAGACTTAATGATTCTTGAAGAGCTGATGAAAGAGGTTGGCTTTGATCCAACTTACTATGCTGCTATCCATGAGAATTTCGACCTGCCCTACGATATTTATCGACCGGAGCTTGAAAAACCACGTACTCAGATCGAAATGATTCGAAAAGATGGTAGTCTTGCTGAATTGTCTCATTTGTCCCCACTCGTCGCAGCTCTAGCAGGAACCCGCTATGGGGACAACCGCTTCTATTTCCCAAAAGAAATGTTGGAAGCCAATGGACTTTTCAGTAAACAAGTGGAGGAATTCACATCCTACATCAGCAACGATTATTTTACAGGAGAGACAAATGGCTATTAAATTAGTCGCGATCGATATCGATGGTACGCTTCTTAATTCAAAAAAAGAAATTACACCTGCCGTTTTTGAAGCCATTCAAGACGCAAAAGCTGCTGGTGTGAAAATCGTGATCACAACTGGTCGTCCCATCGCAGGTGTCTCAAACCTGTTAGAAAAGCTTCATCTGATGGATGCTGGAGATTATGTGATTACCTTTAATGGGGGCTTGGTCCAAGAAACCGCTACTGGAAAAGAACTCATCAAGGACCTTTTAACCTATGAGGACTATCTCGATATCGAGTCTCTGGCCAACAAACTCCAGATTCACTCTCATGCCATTACAAAAGACGGTATTTACACCAGTAATCGGGATATCGGACGCTATACTATTCATGAGTCTCAACTAGTCAATATGCCCCTTTACTACCGGACACCTGAAGAAGTGCGAGAGAAAGAATTTGTTAAAGCCATGTACATCGATGAACCAGAAATTCTGGACGCTGCGATAGCAAAAATCCCGAAAGAATTTCAGGAACGCTTCACTATGGTTAAATCAGCTCCATTTTATTTAGAAATTCTCGGTAAAACCACCAATAAAGGAGCCGCCCTTCTCCACCTAGCTAAACAACTTGGAATCAAACAAGAAGAAACCATGGCTATTGGAGATGAGGAGAATGACCGCTCTATGTTAGAAGTTGTAGGACATGCTGTCGTTATGGAGAATGGCAATCCAGCTCTCAAAAAAATTGCTACAACTATCACCAAATCAAACGATGAATCGGGCGTAGCCTACGCCCTTAGAAAGTGGGTATTATAAGAAATGTATCATTACCAGCTAGGAATTTCTGCCACTGAGCATGATGACTTTGTTATTCAGAGTGACCAAACCAATCTCTTACAAAGTAGCTCATGGGCAAAAATTAAAGATAATTGGGGAAATGAACGAGTTGGTTTTTATCAAGAAGACCAATTAGTAGCTGTTGCAAGCATCTTAATTCAACCCCTGCCACTTGGCTTCTCCATGCTCTACATTCCTCGGGGTCCCATCATGGACTACCAAAACAAGGAACTAGTTTCATACGTGATGCAGTCCCTAAAGAAAATAGCCAAACAATACAAAGCTTTGTTTGTCAAATTTGATCCAAGCTTGTTCTTGCGTAAACAATTAATCGGACAAGAAAATATGGAAACGACCGATGTACAAGCGATCATTGAGACCCTAACAAAAGAAGGAGTTGAATGGACAGGCCCTACAAGTGATATGGGGGAAAATATCCAACCACGCTTTCAAGCCAATATTCATAAAGACTTTTTTACCGAACAAGATCTTTCTAAATCGACTCGTCAAGCGATTCGAACTGCCCGAAACAAAGGGATTCAAGTGAAATTTGGCGGGACAGAATTGTTAGAAGACTTCTCTTCTCTCATGAAAAAGACAGAAGCTCGGAAGAGCATTCATTTGCGTGGAAGAGACTACTACGAGAAACTGCTGACAACTTACCAAGGACACTCCTACATTACCTTGTCTAGCCTTGATCTCGTAGAACGAAAAACTTCTCTGACAAAAGATCTTGAAAAAAACAAGGCTGAGGCTGAAAAATTCACCGAAAAAACTAAACCTGGTAAGGTAGAGAATAACCAGAAAGAAAAAGAACGCTTAGAAGAAGAGTTGCAATTTCTTGAGCAACATCTCCAAGCAGGCAAACAGGTCGTCCCTCTATCTGGTACCCTGACACTGGAATTTGGCGAAACCTCTGAAAATGTCTATGCAGGGATGGATGAAGAATTCCGTCGTTACCAGCCTGCCATCCTCACCTGGTACGAAACAGCTCAACACGCTTTCGATCGTGGTGCATCTTGGCAAAATATGGGAGGAATTGAAAACTCACTAGATGGTGGACTTTATCACTTCAAATCAAAATTCAATCCTGTCATTGAAGAATTTGTTGGGGAATTCAACCTCCCAACCAGTCCACTCTATCCACTTGTAAACAAAGCCTACAAGATCCGGAAAAATTAAGGAGTAAATAAGTCCTATGACTCTCACGACAATTTCAAAAGAAGAATTTACCTCATTTGCAAATACCGTTTCTCATCGCTCTTTCATCCAGTCAGCAGAGATGGCCGATTTGCTTGTAGAGCGGGGAAACACTGTTCAATTTATCGCTTGGAAGCAAGATGACCAAGTCCAAGTAGCAGCAATCTTGTATAGTCTACCTATGACGGGTGGTCTCCATATGGAAATCAATTCTGGACCACTCCACCAAGAAGAAGCAATGCTAGAACCCTTCTATGCAGCCTTAAAAGACTATGCTAAAGCAAATGGAGCTATGGAACTAGTTATCAAACCCTATGATACCTACCAGACATTTGATAGCGACGGAAATCCAATCAGTGAAGAACAAACTCATTTCATGGACACGCTGAAAAAATTGGGGTATCAACATGATGGTTTAACAACGGGTTACCCAGGTGGAGAAGGTGATTGGCACTATGTAAAAGACATGGAAGGCATCACCGAAAAAAATCTTCACAAGAGTTTTAGCAAAAAAGGAAAACCTCTTGTGAAAAAAGCCAAATCTTTCGGTATTGAATTGAAACGATTGAACCGGGATGAACTGCAACTGTTCAAGGATATTACTTCTTCTACCAGTGACCGACGAGACTATCTGGACAAGACTTTGGATTATTACCAAACTTTCTACGATAGTTTTGGGGACAAAGCGGATTTCATGATTGCTACTCTGAATTTCCACAATTACTACACGAATCTTGAAAAAGACCAAGGCAAACTAGCTCAGAAGATTGAGAAATTACAGAACGATCTTGAAGTCAATCCACATTCAGAGAAAAAACAAAATCAACTTCGTGAATTTTCCAGTCAGTTTGAGACCTTTGAGGTGAGAAAGAAGGAAGCCAAAGAATATATTGAAAAATATGGTGATCAAGATGTCATCCTTGCGGGTAGCCTCTTTGTCTATATGCCACAAGAATCCACCTATTTATTCAGTGGCTCATATACCGAATTTAATAAGTTCTATGCTCCTGCTGTCCTCCAGGAATACATGATGCTTGAAACAATTAAACGTGGCATTCCAAGATACAATTTCCTAGGGATTCAAGGGATCTTCGATGGCTCAGATGGTGTTCTTCGTTTCAAACAAAACTTCAACGGCTATATTGTCCGTAAAATGGGTACCTTCCGTTATTACCCAAATCCTCTGAAGTTTAAAGCCTTGTCCTTCATTAAACGAATCTTAGGACGTTCATAAATATCAAAACCAGCTACTTCTAGCTGGTTTTTTGAGACAAGAAAGAGGCTGGGACAAAAGTCCTAGCCTCTCAATTATCTTTGGATTGTCGAGCAAGACGCAGTGGTTGAGTGGGCTCTACTACGCTGATTTCATCAGCTTTTATAGCTCTACTCAACTGTGCGGAGGTGGGACGACCAAATCGAATCCTAACGAATGACCGATTTCTGTCCCACTCTCTTTTCTATCAGATTAGTTTAGAAATTCAACAAAGCCAAGAAGCTTTCTGGATCAAGTGATGCACCACCAACAAGAGCACCATCAACATCTGGACAAGCCATGTATTCAGCAACGTTTTCAGGTTTCACTGAACCACCGTATTGAACACGTACTTTGTCAGCCACTTCTTGACCGAAGTCAGCAGCTACAACGTCACGAACAACTTTACACATCTTTTGTGCATCATCTTGTGAAGCTGATTTACCAGTACCGATAGCCCAGATTGGTTCATAAGCGATAACAGATGCAGCAACTTGCTCAGCTGTCAATCCTGCAAGAGCAGCTGAAACTTGAGCACCTACGAATTCAGCAGCTTTTCCTGCTTCGTATGTTTCAAGGCTTTCACCACAACAGATGATTGGAAGCAAACCATTAGCAAAGATTGCTTTTGCTTTTTTGTTGATGTCTTCGTCTGTTTCGTGGAAGTAGTCACGACGTTCTGAGTGACCAATCACAACGTAATCAGTACCGATTTCTTTCAAAACTTGTGGGCTAGTTTCACCAGTGAAGGCACCAGCGTTTTCAAAGTAGCAGTTTTGAGCAGCAACTTTAAGGTTTGATCCTTTAGCCGCAGCAAGAACAGTTGTCAAATCAACAGCAGGAGCTGCAATCCCAGCTTCAACAAGATCAGCTGAAGGAAGTTTTGATGCTACTGCTTCAACAAATGCTTTTGCTTCTTCTGGGTTTTTGTTCATTTTCCAGTTACCAGCAATAAATGGTTTACGTGACATTTCACATACCTCGTTTTTCTAATTTTATACTACCTATTTTACCATAATTTTCGTCATAATGAAAGGTTGCACAAGCCCATTTTGCTTTTTAGTATAATAAAAACCCCGTCTTCACGGGGTTTTTTTGTCTGTCTATATAATTGTTAATCTGGGAACTAGATCGAATTAAGCTTCGATTTCAGTAACCATACCTGAACCAACAGTACGTCCACCTTCACGGATAGAGAATGTAGTACCTTGTTCAACGGCGATTGGGTGGATCAACTCAACGTCGATAGTCACGTTATCACCAGGCATTACCATTTCAGTTCCTGCTGGAAGTTCGATAGATCCAGTTACGTCAGTTGTACGGAAGTAGAACTGTGGACGGTAGTTGTTGAAGAATGGAGTATGACGTCCACCTTCTTCTTTAGTAAGGATGTAAACTTCACCTTTGAATTTAGTGTGTGGGTTGATTGAACCTGGTTTAGCAATAACTTGTCCACGTTCGATTTCATCACGTTGGATACCACGAAGAAGCACACCAACGTTGTCCCCTGCAAGACCTTCGTCAAGTTGTTTACGGAACATTTCAACACCAGTAACAACCGCTTTTTGGATTTTTTCTTTAATACCAACGATTTCGATTTCGTCGTTGACTTTAACGATACCACGGTCGATACGTCCTGATGCTACAGTACCACGTCCAGTGATTGAGAATACGTCTTCGACTGGAAGAAGCAATGGTTTGTCAGTATCGCGTTCTGGTTCTGGGATGTACTCATCAACAGTGTTCATCAAGTCCATGATGATGTCTTCGTATTTAGAGTCACCTTCAAGAGCTTTAAGAGCTGAACCTTGGATAACTGGAAGGTCATCACCTGGGAAATCGTATTCTGAAAGAAGGTCACGGATTTCCATTTCAACCAATTCAAGCAATTCTTCATCGTCAACCAAGTCAACTTTGTTCATGAAGACGATCAAGTGTTTAACACCAACCTGACGAGAAAGAAGGATGTGCTCACGAGTTTGTGGCATTGGTCCATCTGTAGAAGCTACTACAAGGATAGCTCCGTCCATTTGGGCAGCACCAGTGATCATGTTTTTAACGTAGTCCGCGTGTCCTGGCGCATCGATGTGAGCGTAGTGACGTTTTTCAGTTTCATACTCAACGTGTGCAGTGTTGATGGTGATACCGCGTTCGCGTTCTTCTGGAGCAGCATCGATAGACGCATAGTCTTTAGGTTGGTTAACTGCTGAAGGCAAGCGACGTGCCAAAACAGTTGTGATAGCTGCAGTTAGGGTAGTTTTACCGTGGTCAACGTGTCCGATAGTACCAATGTTAACGTGTGGTTTACTACGATCGTATTTTTCTTTTGCCATTTGAGTAAAAGCCTCCAATAAAATATATTTTATAGATAGACAGTAGGCAATACAGTCTAACTTTCCTTACTATTCTATCTAATTTTAGATGAAATTGCAAGCCTTTTACCTATATTTTCTTAATTATTCCTTATCTTATCTTTTATTTTTCCATCTGGCAGATAGATCTTGATCGGACTTTCCAAAATCTTCCATTAAATCCCCTGTCTCTTCTGATTCTGAGGTTAAAAAAATCGGAACAAGTGTTCCGATTTTTTTAACCTGAATTTCGTAGTCCTGTAGCCACCCCATTGATGGTAATATGGATTAGCTTGTCCTGATCAGCTGGTAATTGACCAGTCCGTTGACGGCGAATCAATTCTAACTGAATATAGTTCAAGACATTAAAGTAAGGCATCCGATAGTCCAAACTTTCTTTTAGATAGGTGTTTTCCGCAAGCAACTCTTCTTGTTCCTCAATCATTAGGATGATATCCTTGGTCAATTGCCACTCATGCAAAATAATTTGATAGATATCGCGGACTTCTTCTTCCTCACATAATTGAGCATATTCGAAGGCAATATCCATGTTGGCTTTTGACAAGACCATGTCTACATTGGACAAAAGGGACTGGAAGAATGGCCAGTTTTTGTACATATACCGAAGGATTTCGATATTTTCAGGATCTTCATCAATGAATTCCTTAAAGCTGGACCCGACTCCGTACCAACCTGGGAACATCACCCGGCTTTGTGACCAAGAGAAGACCCAAGGGATCGCACGCAAACCACCAATTTCTGTAATGGTCTTACGAGCAGCTGGACGGGAACCAATATTAAAGCTAGAGATGGCTTTAATCGGACTAGATTCGAAGAAGTAATCATAGAAATGCTCGTTGCCGAAAACCAAATCACGGTAGATATCGTAACTACGATTGACCACTTTATCCATGACTTCTCCGAAGCGATCAAACCTCTTTTGTTCTGAAATCATGCGGTTAATCGTTGCAGAAACAAGCATCTCCAGGTTGTAGTAGGCAGCATCCTTATTCCCGTATTTATTTCCGATCACTTCCCCTTGCTCAGTTAGACGGATACGGTCATTAATCGATTTCAATGGTTGAGAAGTGATGGCTTCATAAGTAGGGCCACCACCACGACCAACCGTTCCTCCACGACCATGGAAAAAGGTGATCTTCACGCCGAACTCATCCCCGATGGCGGTCAATTGTTGTTGCGCTTTAAAGAGGGTCCAACAAGAAGATAAGTATCCACCATCTTTGTTGGAATCTGAGTAGCCTAACATAATTTCTTGGTAATTCTTTTTGAAGCAATCCAACGTTTAGCAATTGGAAGAGACAAGTAGCTTCTCATGGTTTCTTCTGAATGATCCAAGTCTTCGATCGTTTCAAACAAAGGCACAATTTGAACGCGTGCTTTTTCAGTATCGATTAAGCCCACTTCTTTTAACATCACTGCCAATTCCAACATGTCTGATACACTTGTTGCGTGGGAAATGATATTTTGACGGATGACTTCTTCTCCCAAACGGTCTTTCAATTCACGCGCTGTTTGGAAAATCGCCAATTCCTTTTCAAGTAACTCAGACTTTTCGACATGGGTGGCTGATAAAATCCGTGGATCTTCCAAGAGTTCCTTCAAGAGAACCTGGCACTTCTCATCTTCAGACAAATCTGAATAATGGTCATTGATCCCAGCAGATTTCAATAATTCAGCCACACAAGCTTCATGGACACTGGAATCTTGACGCATATCAATCGAAGCTAGATAGAAGCCGAAGACATCAATCGCCTCTAGAAGTTCTGCAAACTCACCAGAAATCAAATACTCTGATTTGTTTTTCAATAAGGAATCTTTGATTTTTTCAAGATCTTCTTTAAATTCTTGAGCAGACGCATAGGCTGGAGACTCTTTTGCAGAAATTTCTTTTAAAGCTCCAGAGATTCGATTACCGATATAATCCGAAACTGGCCCTTGTTGATGAGCACTTGCTCCCAATAATCTTTCTACAGCATACCGATCTTCTCTGGTTTCTCCAATCACGGTCCACTCTTTTAAGTTGACCAATGTTTGGATCAATTTTGATTGGATATAGTGGAAAGCACGACGGTAGGGTTCTTTTTCACGAAAGACGGATGTATCACTTGATAGGGCCGCCATTTCAGCTACTGCTTCGCTTGTTTTCGAAAGACTAGTTGAAAGTGAGAAGTGACGGTATAATTTAGAAATCTTTTCAATGTAATAGTTCAAAATGACTTCACTTTGAATAGTGGCTGAGCGTTTCAAGGTCTCAGCCGTTACAAAAGGATTTCCATCCCGGTCTCCTCCAATCCACATCCCCATGGTGATCGGACGTGGTTGTTGGAGCTCAACACCATGTTCTTTTGCTAAGCGTTTGTACTCCAACATCAGGTTTGGAACAGCTTGTAAGAAAGAACTATTGTAATACTCCATGACATTGGTGATCTCATTGGTCACCTTCAATTTTTTATCACGGATCATATCCGTTTGCATCATGATCTCAATATTACAGCGAAGGTTGCTATACCACTTATCCTCGTTTATCAATCCTGCTTTAACATCCCGATGCTGACGAAGGAGAGCGTGGATATGATTGGTCAGATCCAACATGGTTTTTCTTTGTACTTGAGTTGGGTGAGCGGTTAAGACAGGCACAATATTAAGATTTTCAAGAATTTCTTGTGCATCTTCTTTTTTCGCAACTTCTTGAATGGTTGAAGAAAGCTTTCCTAGATATTCGCCATTGACATTATTGAGATGATTGATTTCATAAGCCAAATCGACATCTTCAGAAATATTGATCAAAAGTGGCAAAATGGCAAAATAGCGCGAAATCACTGTCATTTCCTCATTGGTCAGTTGTTCCACCAATTGGTTCAAATCTTGATAATTTTTTGTTTTCGATAGATCCTTCAATTGTGAAATTTTTTCAAAAGTTTCCGGACGAACCAAATTCTTCGTGATATCATCTAATAAATCGGTTAAAATTTCAGCTTCTTCTTTGACAATATCTTTATTTCTATAGTTTTCTAATTTTTGTAAGACCATTTTTTCTCCTTTTTGAATCCTCATTAAACAATTCTCTTTTAGCTTTTAGTAATACGGTTTGATTTTACCTTTTTCTTCAAAAACCATACCTTCCTGTTCCATCTTCGCTCGTTTTTCACTAGCGTCAATATTTAAGACAAAAGCAATCGCAACTGATAGGACCCATAAACTATTTCCCCCTTGGGATAAGAAAGGAAAGGTCACTCCAGTAGATGGAATCAAACCAGAAATCCCTCCAATATTAATGAAGGTTTGCACAAGGATCATGCCTCCGATACCAATGGCCATCATAGAATTGAATGGATTCTTTGCTCGAATACCGACTAAAATAATGCGAAGAATTAAAGAATAAGAGAGCGAGAATCAAGCTTGCTCCAACAAAACCTAATTCTTCGATCACAATCGCAAATACAAAGTCTGTATGAGCTTCTGGTAAATAACCTTGTTTCTCTATAGAATTTCCAAGTCCCAATCCAAACCAACCTCCATTACTCATCGCGTAGTAGGAATTAGCCAATTGGTGGCCTGCACCTGACAAGTCATTAAAGGGGTTAAAGAAGGCACTAAAGCGTTTGGCTACATAACCAAAGACAGGGATCTTAGCGACACGGTCTACACCAATTATCCAAATAGATCCAAGGACCAAGGTAGATGCTCCAACGACTAGACCAAGTAAGGAGGTGAACCAGCGATAGCCCACTCCACTAACAGTAATCATGATCAAGACGGTCAAGGCCAAGATCGTTGCATTTCCCAAATCCGGCATGATCACAACGATTCCAATAAGGATCAGGGTCAACCAACGCCAATCGTTTAAATTCCTTGGAATCCATTCATTGTGGGTCAAGGCCTGGTAATCATAATCACGGATCTCATCTTGCCGTTTAGAAAAGATTAAGGCCAGATACCAGACTAAAATAACCTTGAGGTATTCGGCCGGCTGGATACTGAAGCCTCCAGGGATTGTTAACCAACCATGTGCTCCATTGACCGTATCCGTAGTAAACCTGGACAGAATTAATAAAATCACTTCAATGAAGATGACAAAGGCCAATACTTTTTTATTTCGCAGGAATTTTAAGCTAAACTTATAAATCAATGCGATGGTCAAGAGACTAAGGATAAAAAAGAAGCCCTGAGTCCGCACCATCCGGATAGAACTCACTCCACTTTGAATCGCTAAGGCACTGGTTGTAGAATAGACCACAATCAAACCAATAATGGATAAAATCAAATAAGGAATGAGAATGGAATAATTTAATAGATGTCTTTTTTCAATTTTCATAGTTCACCATCTTGCTGATATTCAACCTTCATTATATCATTTTTAAGGTACAAAACCAAGGAAAGGCCGGAAAAGATTCGGCTTCTTCCCTATTTTTAGTCATTATTCGAATGATTCTTCCTATTTTCATATATTTTTATCCTTTTTGGAGGAAAAGATTCCTATTTTTTGAAAATAATAGCTAAAATCAGCATCTTTTAAGCATTAAGTTTTGCCTTTTCGTTTTTTTTACGGTAAAATGATTCTGTATGAGAAAAAGGATAAAACCCGTTGTTCTCTTAGTCTTTTTTATCGGTTTCATTTCTTTCCTCGTTCTTTCACGAACGATTGCCGATCTTCAAGCTAGAGAACGACAAGGAATAAGCAAAACCATTCCGAACTCCAATACATCTAAAAAAACAACAACTGCAAGCTCTTCTTCTAAAGAAGAAGACATCAATCCAGAATTAGTTGGTCGCCCAATCATTGATATCTCAGGTTGGCAATTGCCGAGCGAAATCGATTACGATGTTCTCTCTCAAAATGTAGGAGGTGTGATCGTTCGTGTCCATAGTGGGGCTCAAGCTAAAAAAGAAAATGCGGCAACCTACCTCAATGGTCTGGATAAATCATATAAAACCCATATCCAAGAATTCAAAAAACGGAATATCCCTGTCGCTGTCTATGCTTATGTAGCAGCAAAGGATAAAAAAGAAATGGAGAAGGAAGCAGAGGAATTTTACAAAGCTGCTTCTCCTTACAAGCCTACCTACTATTGGTTGGACGTTGAGGAAAAAACCATGAAGGATATGAATGCAGGAGTTGAAGCTTTTCGAGCGAAATTAGAAGCCTTAGGAGCTAAAAATATTGGAATTTATATCGGAACCTACTTCATGGAAGAACATAGTATCTCCACTGATAAATTTACTGCTCTTTGGATTCCAACCTATGGATTTGATGATGGCTACTATAATGCCGCACCAGATACCAATACGGAATACGATTTGCATCAATATACTTCTCAAGGGCAATTAAATGGATTCTCCCACTACTTGGATCTAAACCAAATTGCTCCGACGCAAGATCAAGAAGCAATTTATCGGAAACTATTCAAGGTACAAAAAGATAGCTCTTCCTCATAGTCTCAAAACAGCAGCTAAAGGCTTTAATCCTTTCTCTGCTGTTTTCTATTTTTGAGGAGGAAAATAAGATCGGTTCTATTTTATGTTATAATGGTTTAGGTAAAATCTGATTTTGCAAAGATAAACAGAAAGGGAGAAAGGGATGGCAAAAAAACAAAAAGTAAAAAAAACATTGGTGGAACAAATTTTGCAAAGCAAAAATCCCCCACATAGGATTACAAATCAATGCCCTTGAGGGAATAATTCCAGAGGGGATTAGGACTGAGCAAATTTATAAGACGTTGGCCCTGACTGGTGATAAAACTGGTCCTGTTATCGGAATTGTTCCCATCTCTGCCCACTTGTCAGAGAAAAAATTGGCCAAACTATCTGGCAATAAAAAAGTCAGCATGATTCCTCAGAAAGACTTAGAAAAAACAACAGGCTATGTCCACGGAGCCAATAATCCTGTTGGTATTCGACAAAAACACAACTACCCCATTTTCATTGACCAATCCGCCCTGGAACTAGATCAGATGATTGTCTCTGCAGGTGAAGTTGGTCACAGTATTCAAATCAAGGCGCAAGATTTAGCTGATTTTGTCAAGGCTAGCTTCGAGGACTTGGTCGAGTAAAGGATAAAACCACTATGAAACTATATTTTGTTCGTCATGGACGCACTGAGTGGAACGAGGAGGGCCGTATTCAAGGGGCAAACGGCGACTCCCCGCTTTTAGAATCTTCCATCCAGCAGTTAGAAGCCTTGGGTCGGCATCTATCTCAAACACACTTTGATGCAGCTTATTCAAGCGATTTGCCTAGAGCCGTCCATACTGCTCAAATCCTCCTCAAGCAAAATCAGCATCCCACCTCCCTCCAAGAGACTCCTGCTCTACGGGAATGGCAGCTTGGTAAGCTAGAAGGTGGAAAAATTGTGGAGTTGAAAGCTCTCTATCCAGAGGAAATGAAGGCTTTTCGTCATAATTTAGCTGAGTTTCATCACGATCTATTCGATGCAGAATCCGTTTCTGATACAACCAAACGTACCTGTGATTTTGTGAAAAGCCTGAAAGGAAAAAAGCTCGATACCGTTCTTATCGTTGGACATGGGGCTAATTTAACAGCTTCCATTCGGACCCTACTTGGCTATAAACCAGAGGAACTCCGTAAAAACGGTGGCCTCAATAATGCCAGTGTGACCATTTTGACAACAGATGACTTTGAGCACTATCACCTAGAAACTTGGAATGACACCTCTTACTATAGAGGACTAAAAAAACACTGATCGCAAGATCAGTGTTTTTTAGAATGCAGGCAAACTGTTTATCACCTAAAATAGCTAGTTGAATCTTCAAAAATATGATTCTATTTTCTTTAGTTAGTTAAGTTTATGCAAAACTTTCCGCTGTGAGAAAAGTGCCTGAAACAACTGTGTTTCAGGCACTAGGAATTATTGAGACCTTAGGCTCAATAATTAGTCATGGAACTTCGTAGAAGTTCGCTGACGTCCGTCGTACTCACCTAAGGAAAGTTTTAGAAGACTTTTTCTTCAATCTGATACACTGATCGCAAGATCAGTGTTTTCTTTTAGCTTATTTCATTGTTGGGAAGAGAAGAACGTCACGAATTGTTGTTACATTTGTCAACAACATAACGAGACGGTCGATACCGATTCCAAGTCCTCCTGTAGGTGGCATACCATATTCAAGGGCTTCAATATAGTCGTAGTCAATACCAGTCGCTTCATCGTCTCCCAATTCTTTGGCGCGTGCCTGCGCTTTGAAGCGTTCTAATTGGTCGATTGGGTCGTTCAACTCTGTAAAGGCATTAGCATATTCCTTGGTCATGATGAAGAGCTCGAAACGGTCCGTGAAACGAGGATCCTCGTCATTCTTCTTAGCCAATGGTGATACAGCTACAGGGTGACCATAGACAAAGGTTGGCTGGGTCAAGGTTTCTTCCACATATTCTTCGAAGAAGGCATTGATGATATGACCCACTTCCGTATAGTGTTTTTCTACTGGCACATGTTTTTCTTTGGCAAGGGCTACTGCTTCTTCAAAGCTCATTTCCTTCCAGAAATCAACACCAGCAATTTCCTTGATGGCATCCACCATGTGGACCCGTTTAAACGGTTCATTGATCTTGATTTCAGTTCCTTGGTAGTTAACTGGACCATCCCCATGAATCGCTTTAGCAGCGTGTTGGATAATACCTTCTGTCAAGTCCATAATATCTTGATAGTCAGCATAGGCTTGGTAGACTTCGATGGAGGTAAATTCAGGGTTGTGAGTAGCATCCATTCCTTCATTACGGAAGATACGTCCGATCTCATAGACGCGTTCCATTCCACCAACGATCAAGCGTTTCAAGTGAAGCTCGGTTGCAATACGAAGTACCATGTCAATGTTTTGGGCATTGTGGTGAGTGATAAATGGACGAGCAGATGCTCCACCAGCTTCGTTGTGAAGGACAGGCGTTTCTACTTCAAGGAAGCCTTGACCATCCAAGTAACGACGGATTTCTGAAATGATTTTTGAACGGGTTACAAAGCGGTTAAAGCTTTTCCGGTTAGAAATCAAGTCCAAGTAGCGTTTGCGGTAGATGGTTTCCACATCTGAAAGTCCGTGGAATTTTTCAGGCAAGGGACGAAGGGCTTTAGATAAATGAGTGATGTGAGTAGCTTTGATTGAAAGCTCACCCATGTCTGTCCGCATCACTTCTCCTTCTACCCCAAGGAAATCTCCAAGGTCAGCCTTTTTGAAAATTTCATAGTTTTCTTCACCGACAGCATCTTTACGTACGTAGATTTGGATTTGACCATCGCGGTCTTGGATGTGGGCAAAGCCAACTTTACCTTTACCACGTTTTGTCATCAAACGACCTGCGATAGTAGCAGTTTCGTTGATTTCGTGCAATTCTTCTTTTGTTTTATCAGCGTATTTTTCTTTTAATTGACCAGATGTAGCTGTGCGTTCGAACCGCTTACCAAAAGGATCGATTCCTTGTTCAGCCAAGGCCGCCATTTTTTCGCGACGGACGATCTGCTGGTCATTTAATTCTTCCATATGTTCAGTAGTCATTTGGAACCTCCTAAGTTATTCTTCCCTATTCTATCATATTTAGAGCAGAAATTCACTAATAATTACCAATTAAACAAAAATAAGACTGAGCAATGAATGTTTCCCTTCAAGCCTAGTCAAAAGCTATTTCGATAGACTGATGAATAGCTCATACAGTTTCAGCTGTCTAAAGATCATTAATGAAAAAGAGCGAGGGCTTTGTACTACCCTCATAAGTTAGTTTTTTTCTGTCTTACCTTTTGAGGGGGCAGTTCCCTTTCTATTACGTGAACATAGAAAAAGGAGCAAGTTAATTGTTGACGAATCCTTCATCCTAACTCACTCCTATTTTTTATTCATAACGCAGTGCTTCGATTGGGTTTAATTTAGAGGCTTTATTGGCTGGTAAAATACCAAATATAATCCCCACAAAGGCAGAGAAAATAATACTGCCAATCGCAACATTTAAAGAAATAATAGGTGGCCCTTCCAGGGTTGCTGCAGCGAGGGAAGCAATCAAGCTATTTACACCATAGGCAAGACCGAGGCCAATTAGCCCACCAATGATGGTCAAGACCATGGACTCAATCAAAAATTGGACCAAAATTTTACTTCGTGTTGCTCCCAAAGCTTTGCGAAGACCAATTTCTCTCGTCCGCTCGGTGACAGAAACCAACATGATATTCATAACTCCGATACCACCAACTAAGAGGGAAATCCCTGCAATCGCACCGATGACTGTCGTCATAATTCCTACTACTTTATTGGTTTCCTCTAGGATACTATCCAAATTAAAGATTTGGAATTCCCCTTGGCGAACACCTGAAAGTTCTGTTAGTTTTTGAGCAGCTTCGATCCCTAGGGTCTTGATTTGCTTCACATCTGGAATGTGGACGACAATATTTTGAATGTCTTCCGTACCAAATTCAGAGGCAAGCTGTGTATTCGCCATGAGTGCGCTACCACCTGAAGTTGCTCCATATAGGGCTGTTCCTGCATTTGGATCCTTGAAAAATACCAACAACTCGATAGTTGTTATCTCCAACAGAGACTACCTGATTTAGAGGATTCTCCGTTCCAAATAATTGTTGAGCCAACCCTTCATCAAGGAGGATAACCCGTGAAAAAAATTACTGTAATCTGAAGGAGTTAATTTCCGTCCAGATAAGAGTTCAACTTTTTTTAACAGAAAAAAATAGGTTTCATTAACTCCTTGGATATTAACCCCGTCAGCCTTTTTTTCTTTTGAAAAGTAATCGTTGCGTTCGAAGTGTTGCCAACATAGTAGCCATCAATACCTGGAATCTTGGTCAATTCCTTGACCCAGGATTCTTGCACCACTGGCGGTGTTTCTTGAACTTGACCATCAATATCTTCTCCATTCTCCCCATCGATATCTGATGGAGCAGCCATCCCTCGGTCTTCAGCCGCAGGGCCGCCTTCTCCACCGCCCTCCCCCATATCGTCAGAAGGACCAATATTGATTCCTGTCACATAACCACTCTTATTTGGAGAATAGGAGATTTGTACATACTCTTGATCTTTGGTGAAGGTCTTGGTGACACCAGCCTTCATCCCATCTCCCAGTGCCATGATCACAACGACAGAAGCAACCCCAATAATGATCCCCACCATGGTTAAGAAAGACCGTAATTTATGGCTCATAATCGAGCTAATCGCAAATTTCCAATTTTGCATTAGGCCCTCCTTTCCAGCTTGCTATCTGAGGAGATCTCCCCATCACGAATAACGATCCGACGCTTGGCGAAAGCTGCAATTTCTGGTTCGTGGGTGACCATAATAATGGTTTTTCCTTCTTGGTTCAATTTGGTTAACAAGTCCATAATTTGTTCCCCCGTCTTGGTATCCAAGGCACCAGTCGGTTCATCTGCCAAGACGATGGCCGGTTGATTTACGAGAGCTCGCGCTATCGCAACCCGCTGCTTTTGTCCTCCCGAGAGTTCCGAAGGCAAATGGTGCATACGCGAATGGAGCTCCACCTTTTCAAGGTACTGTTCCGCTAATTCCTTGCGTTTAGCTGGATGGACACCAGCATAAATGAGAGGGAGTTCTACATTTTGAAAGGCGTTGAGCTTGGAGAGGAGAAAGAACTGTTGAAAGACAAAACCAATCTGTTCGTTTCGAACACGCGCCAATTTTTTCTCACTGAGGTTTCCAACTTCCTGACCTTCAAGGAAATAGTCCCCACTGGTCGGACGGTCTAACAAGCCGATGACGTTCATCAAGGTCGACTTCCCGGAGCCAGATGGACCCATGATGGCAACAAATTCACCCTCTTCAACTTCCAGGTCGATATCTTTTAAAACACGAAGCTCTTGATCTCCATTTTTATAGGTTTTATTGATTCCTTTTAGTTCAATCAATTTTGTCATATTTACCGATCTCTTTTCCATCTTCCAGTTTCTCATTAGGATTTACGATCACTTGGGCATCTTTCTTGAGGCCTGACAAGATTTCTTGGTTTTCAGCATCGGCATTTCCAAGAGTCACTGTCACTTTCTTGGCCTTGCCATTTTCAACTGTCCATACGTAGCTTGTCTCTCCATCAGCCATGACACTTGTTACTGGAACAAGGGGGTGTTGAGTGGAACTTTTGACCTCAATATTAACAGAAAAGCCTTGCTTGAGTTCTCCAATGTCACTCGTAATATCTACTGTGAACGGGTATTTAGCACCACCGCTTCCTTGTGTTCCACTTGTTGCATTGGCACCTGCTTGACCAGCGTCAGTCGGATAGTTGGCCACATACGAAATCTTTCCTGTCCAAGTTTTATCAGGATAAACTTTGGAAGTGAGGACCACTTCCTGACCTTCAGAAATATTGGCCAAATTGTATTCGGACAATTCCCCTTTTACTTGTAAGTTCCCATTGCTCACAATATGAACCAGAGTTTGATTGGTCCCTGTAGTCGATTTGAAACATCTTTATTGACTTCAACGACAGTGCCATCTGTGTTACTCTTGACTGTTGTTGCATCCAGAAGAGCCTTGGCCTTGTTCATATTATCAACAGCATCCGCCTTGGCATCTCTCAGATCGCTAGCTTGTGAATCCACGGTTTTTTGCGTTTGGGAAGCTGACTTAGCGTCTGCCTCCTCATCTCCTGTCGTATCAATGGTCACACCATTTGTAAGCAAATCATTTAACTGACGATCGGCCTTATTGACGGCACGAACAGCAGCATCGTAAGCAGTCTGGGCCTCTGTACTGCTGTACTGGACGATCGGCTGGCCGGCTGTCACCTGATCTCCCACATTAACCAAAATCGATTGCAAGTCACCTTTGGTCCCATCAAAATAGACATACTGTTCTTGGTTAGCAGTAACCTTTCCTGTTAACAAAACTGAAGAAGCGATCGATCCATCCTTGACCGTTTGCACCATTGGAGTTTCTTTAGTGACTGCTTGATCAGAAGTACTTGGGTGCGAAAACATCATCACACTTCCTGTTCCGATCACTGCAATGGCTGCACCTGCAGCTGTAAATAGTTGCCATTTTTTCAATTTCTTCATCGTTTTTCTCCATCAACGAAAGCGTTTTATTCTATACCATAGTATAACATATTTCCTTCCTTTTCTATCTAAAATTGACACGGCAAAATGAAATTTAAATGCTTGCTAAGATGCTAAACCCTTGACTTTTGTAACAATTGATATTACAATCAAACTGAAGTCTTACCAAGGAGGAAAGCATGAAAGAATTTGACATTATTTCAATCGGTGGAGGTAGCGGAGGTATCGCTACGATGAACCGTGCTGGTGAACACGGGGCCCGTGCAGCTGTCATTGAAGAGAAACTATTGGGTGGAACTTGTGTTAACAAAGGATGCGTTCCTAAAAAAATCATGTGGTACGGAGCACAGATTGCAGAAGCCATTCGTGATTACGGGCCAGACTATGGCTTTACTTCTGAACAGACCAAATTTGATTTTGGAAAATTAAGAAAAAATCGCGAAGCCTATATTGATCGTTCTCGGAATTCTTTTGTTGGTAGTTTCAAACGCAATGGAGTCGAACTAATTGAAGGTCGTGCTCGTTTGTGGATGCCCATACGCTTGAAGTAAATGGAGAAACCATCAAGGCCAAGCATATTGTGATTGCGACAGGAGCCCATCCTCATATCCCTTCTGTTCCTGGAGCAGAATTTGGTGAAACATCGGATGATGTCTTTGCTTGGGAGGAACTTCCAAAGTCTGTTGCGATTATTGGGGCTGGCTATATTGCGGTAGAATTAGCCGGCGTACTCCACCATCTAGGAGTTCAAACAGACCTCTTCATTCGGAAAGATCGGGTTTTACGTAGTTTTGATTCCTACATTGTCGATGGGTTAATGGAAGAATTTGAAAAACAAAACCTTCCACTTCACAAACAGAAGGTTCCCATGAAACTTGAAAAATTAACAGACGGTCGTGTCAAGATTTATTTTGAAGATATGACCAGCCACGTGGCAGAACATGTCATCTGGGCAACTGGGCGCAAGCCAAACGTCAAAGATCTAAATTTGGAAGCAGCAGGTGTTACTTTAAATGAAAAAGGCTTTATCGCAGTAGATGATTACCAAAACACCGTTGTTCCAGGAATTTATGCTCTTGGTGATGTTACTGGTGAAAAAGAGTTGACCCCAGTAGCTATTAAGGCTGGGCGAACCCTTTCAGAAAGACTGTTTAATGGAAAAGTCGATGCAAAAATGGATTATACTAGCATCCCTACCGTTGTCTTTTCTCACCCTGCTATCGGAACAGTTGGCTTAACTGAAGAGGCAGCCATACAAACTTATGGAAAAGAGAATATTAACGTCTATACTTCTCAATTTACTTCCATGTATACCGCTGTTACCCAACACCGCCAGCAGGCAATTTAAACTCATCACTGCGGGGCCAGAAGAAAAAGTCGTTGGTCTCCATGGACTTGGATATGGAGTGGACGAAATGATCCAAGGATTTGCTGTTGCTATCAAGATGGGAGCGACTAAAGCCGATTTCGACGCAACCGTCGCCATTCACCCAACTGGATCAGAAGAATTCGTAACCATGAGATAAAAAATAAGAGGCTGGGACAAAAGTCCTAGCCTCTCAATTGTCTTTGGATTATCGAGCAAGACGCAGTGGTTGAGTGGGCTCTACTACGCTGATTTCATCAGCTTTTACAGCCCTACTCAACTATGCGGAGGTGGGACGACGAAATCGAATTCTAACGAATGACCGATTTCTGTCCCACTCTCTTTTTCTTAGCTTATGGTAAGATGGCAATGGCACGCACAGGTGAACCAGTTGCCTTGTCCCAATGAGGGAAGGCAATTGAAATCAAAGCCCCTACAGCTGGTACTTGATCCAATTGGTTCAAGACTTCTACTTGGTAAATATTTTGTTCCAAGAGGTAGTATTCATTGACCAAGCCATGCTCTGCAGCTGGAATACCCGCATCTGTGTCGAAGGTCTCATGACCTACCGCCTTAACATGGCGTTCATGGATCAAGAATTCCAAAGCTTCACGGCTCCATCCTGGACTTTGCTGAACCCCATTTTCATCTAGGTTGCGCATAGCATCTTGATCTGGCCAACGTTTTGACCAATCACTACGGAAGGCCACAAAAGCCCCTTCTGCAATTTGTCCATGTTCTGCTTCGAAATCCAAAATATCTTGTTTGCTCAAGATAAAGTTTGGATTGGCTGCAACTTCTCTAGACTTGTCGATGACATAGAGTGGTAAGAGAAGATCTTTGAGGTCAATCTCATCCAACCAACGGCCACCTTCTACAAAGTGGATCGGTGCATCGATATGCGTTCCGTATTGACCAACCACTGTAAATTTTTGGACATGGAAGCCATCTTTCAGTGTGAAGAGGTCCTCTTGTTGCAAAGCAGGAAGAGCTGGAAAGTGTGGACTTTCTGCATTGATTTGGTGACTCAAGTCTACCCATTTTTTAGCTTGCAATTCTTTGTAAATACTAAGTAAATCTGACATAATTTATTCTCCTTTATTCGCCCCAAACTTCAGCAACAATCTCTTTGATCAAGCCAATTTTCTTCCATTGGTCTTCTTCTGTCAAAATGTTTCCTTCTTCTGTAGAAGCAAAGCCACACTGGGTAGACAGATAAAGATTTTCTAAAGGTACATACTGACTCGCTTCTTTAATACGAGCAATGACCTCGTCCTTGTTCTCCAATTGACCACTCTTAGACGTCAAAAGCCCTAGGACCACTCCTTTTCCAGGTGTTACTTCTGCAAGTGGTTCAAAACCACCGGCACGATCGGTATCAAACTCAAGGAAATAAGCATTCACTGCTTCTTCTCCTAGGAGTTCTTTTGCGATCGGCGCATAACCACCTGATGAAGCCCAAGTCGAATGGAAGTTTCCACGACAGACGTGCGTATTGACCGTCAAACCAGCAGGAACATGTTGGTAAACATCGTTGTTAAAGGTCAAGAAGAGATCAGCGAGTTCCCGACGAACCTCATCTTTTGACTTGCCTTGAGCAGCTCCCCAAGCCAACAAGAAGTTATCGTCTACCAAGACACCCCAAGTACAGTCATCTACTTGAAGCGTTCGAAGTCCCGCATCATAGAGATCTTGAATCACTTGGAGATAGGCTTGCTTGATATCTTCACGAACAGCTGCGAAATCAGGATAGATGGTATTCAGTTGCTCCACATGTTCTGCATCACGGATCAATTCAAAATAGAATTGCGCGGGTGCTGGAATGGTGTATTTAGCTTCTACTCCTTCCACATCTGCCACAAGGTCTCGTAAGAACTTGTAATGCTCTACAAAAGGATGGTTGTCTCCCGTAATTTTCCCAACGACAAGAGCTGAGTCAGCCTTGGTAGTTTCATCATGAAAATGATATCCCTCTGCCGCCTGGACATGATCAATGCCACCGAAGCCCCAGAAGAAATCCAAGTGCCAATAAGCTCGGCGGAATTCCCCATCTGTTACTGATTTGAGACCAGCCGCAATTTCCTTTTCAACAAGGTCACGAATAGCCTGATCTTCTACTTTTGTTAAGTCAGCCTGACTGATTTTTCCAGCTGCGAAGTCTTCACGAGCCTGAACCAAAGCTGCTGGACGAAGAATGAACCAACATGGTCTACGCGATATGGTGCATGTGTATGTGTCAAGACGAGTCCCTCTTTCCTATAAGTTTTACATTAATTCATTAATGCAACCATTATAGCAGTCTAACACTTGACAAACAAGGGGTTAAGTTAATCCGATATTCTTGATCTCTTTATAGTTTTAGACTATAACAAAAAGAAATCCTTGAAGGACCTCCTTTTGTTATTCATTTTTGAATGCATCGAGCATGACTTGAAACTCTTCGTTCGTTAGTGTAATCCCTTTGCCCATCTTTGTATGGTCTGGACTCCAGGTGCGAAGATCATACTTAGCAGGAGCACCGTTAAAACTTACACGGTTCAATTCTTTGGTCCACCCTTTGTCATTTTCAGACAAAACCAATAAATGCTCCTCAATTTGAAATGAAAATTCTGCCATTTCCCGACTCCTTTCTTGCTTTCTCATCTCTATTATTCGTAAATCATTTACAAAATCACGGAAATTATCTATAATATATTGTATCAAGTTATGGAGAATTTAGCTATGAAAAAATTTCTCGAGATCGTTAAAGACCGAGCAAATGAGTTTTTCAATGGAAAAGTCAGCACCCCTCCCCCATTAGAAAACGAAAGAATTATTGAAATTATTCAACAAGCATTGCGAAAAAAGCAAGGGGTTCATGTTATTTTTTCAAATAAAAGTTTTACGGGCGACATTGTCAAGTTTGACCAGGAGCGCCGACAACTGATCGTCAAAAATTTCAAGAAGAGTATGTCGACCATTATCCGAATTTCTGAGATCCAGAAAATCAGTTTGGTTCCCAACAATATTCGCATCGCCCAACAAAAAGGAGAGGTTTAACCCTCTCTTTTTTTCTTATGCTCGAACAGTTTTACTTGCACCGTCTTTGGAGTAGAGATTGATCAAGCCTTCTTGGCAAGAACGAATCATATCTCCTGGTTTCACTTCTTGTGGTACGGTGATGGTTAAGAGCTCCATCGGATTTGGTGCACGATCAATCTTCACTCCGTCCTTGTCATGCAAGTCTCGGATCTGGCATTCAAAATGACGGAAACCTGGTCCATAGAATTCCACCTGGTCTCCTTCATTGATGACATTCCGCTGACGAATGGTCGCAGTCATAGTAGATGGATCAAAATCAACCACTTCTCCTACAAATTTATATTGAGGAATCTTGCGACGAGCGCCAAATAATTGTTCATTTTCTGTCGGAGTTTGGTAGTAGAAACCAGTCGCCAATTCACGTTGGGCAACCTTCCACAATTCATTGATCAAATCTTCCTTGATGGCATAAAAGGCCTCTGGACTTTCCATATAAGCATCACAAGCTGCCTTGTAACAGTTGGCAACCGTTGATACATAATGGACAGATTTCATCCGACCTTCGATCTTCAAGCTATCAACCCCATTATCAATCATGTCTGGGATATTTTCAATCATGCACATGTCCACGGCTGACATAGAGTATTCTTCTGGGACTTGCCCTTTGATACTCTTACGTTCTTGGCCGAAAGGCATGTCGTAAAGATCGTATTTCCACCGACAAGATTGGGAACAACCACCACGGTTGGCATCACGATCTGACATGTGATTTGAAAGGGTACAACGTCCAGAATAGGAGATACACATAGCTCCATGAACAAAGGCTTCAATTTCAAGGTCTGTGCGCTTACGAATTTCAGCCAACTCTTCCATGGATACCTCGCGAGCCAATACAACACGGGTCAAGCCATATTCTTTCCAGAAATGGAAGGTCTCCACATTGGTCGCAGAAGCTTGCGTAGATAAGTGGATATTGAGGCCAGGTGCATAAGTTGCACAAATTTCAATCAAGGCCGGGTCTGATACGATCACAGCATCAAGCCCCATATCTCGCAATTCACGGAACCACTCACCAGCTCCTTGTTCATTTCCTTCATGTGTTACCATGTTCGAGGCTACGTGGACATCGACTCCACGCGCATGAGCGTATTCAATTCCCTCACGTAGTTCATCCATAGTAAAGTTTCCGGCACGGCTTCGCAACCCATAGGCTTGTCCACCAACGAACACAGCGTCTGCCCCGTAATTAACGGCGACTTTTAATTTTTCTAAGGTTCCAGCAGGTACCAAGACCTCTGGACGTTTTTTTGTATTTGTCATTTTTTCTCCAATTTACAAGATTGTCGATATGATGAATGGCTCCTTCATTCCCTGAAAAAGGAAAACTCACAAACGAAGAAGCTGCTACTTTTTCTATTATTTTACACGATCTGGTTCATAATCGTAGAAACCAGTATCCAAACCACGATTAGCTGGATGCAATTTGCGAATCTCTTCATCAAAGAGATAGGCTTGATCTTGCGTGAAGGTTCCATTTTGAATCAAATCACGCGCCTTGATAAAGTACTCTGTAATCTTAACAAAGTTCTCACCCGGACAGTAAACCCCATCGAGTTTCCAATGATCATAACCATGATCTACCAACTCTAACAATTTGGTCATCATGTTCAAATCATTATTTGAAAAAATATGGGTCCCATGTTTGTCCTCGTAAACCGAATAGTGAGAATCTGGATCTCCCGGTTCTGCTAGGAACAAATCACGATCTTTGGTCACCGACTCCTCTGTCTTAATAAAATTGTAATAATTCTGAAGAAGAGGACGCTTCGAATGGTGAATAATGCTAGCACCGTAAACCAATACTTCAGCTGGGATTTGAAGATTTTCAGCCATTACAAATAATTCAGCAGACGGAATTTCACGGGCCAAAACAGCCTCAGAAGCTCCTGCTTGTTTCCCCCAGAAGTTGATCTGGCGACTAGAGGTTACCATAGTAGAAGCATCGTAGATGGTTTTGAAGGGATAACCATCTAGTTTCAAAACATAAAAAACGCCCGCATCTCCGACAGTAATATAATCAGCCTGAATTTCCTTTAGAAAATCAAGGAAAGGCTTGATTGAATCCATCATTGATTGGTGCATCAGTGCATTTACAGCTACTGTCAATTCTTTGCCAGCAGCATGGACTAGTTGTGAAATTCGATTTATTTCGTCATAGCTTAAAGTTTGAGGCAATCGTAATCCATAGTCTTTTTCGCCGACATAGATCCGGTCAACCCCTGCATCAATCAAGGCTTGTGCTTGCTCAACACTCTCTGCTGTTGCTGTTATAATAATATTTTTCATAGATCCATTATAACAAAAAATCCGAAATTCTAGAAAAAAATATTCATTTTGTAAAAATTTGTAACATTTTTTTGTAACATTTATAAAGCTGAATTCATGATAGAATAATAGAGAACTGTTAGGAGAGAGAATATGCCCGTAAGAAATTTAAGACACTATGACGAAGAATTCGATTATATCGAATTAACGAAACAAACCCAAGAATCCCCTATTCAGGAGTACGCCCCTGAAGCTGAACCCGCACCTCAATTAAGTGAATTGCTATATTTTTTAAATATCGCTGTTTTCTGTGTGCTGACGGTTGTATTTAGTTTTATCTTTTTAGCAACGAAAATGAATACCTTCTTTGCGTTTGCCTTAGCTATTGGTTCTAGCTTTGCTAGTATCCAAGGATTTAGAATTTACTACAATAAAAAGAAAAAATAAAAATCAGGTTCGCCTGATTTTTATATTTTAGTCGAATTTTTTAATTTGAATATTGAAATTTGAAGACAAAACCTAACTCCAATTGATCAGGTAATTTCCATAAAAAAAATGAGGCCTACTGAGCCTCATTTTTTTATGCTTCTTTTGTTTCTTCTTCAGCTGCTTCTTCAGGATCTTTTTCATCCAAGTCTAGCACAATGTCTTCTGATTCTGTTTGTTTACGAATAGATTGAACCAACTCATTGCCACTAAGATTTTCTTTTTGAATCTTATCTTTAAATGAATGATAAACTTCTTGTGACTTTTCAACCACATCTTGTGTCTTTTCTTTAACAGATTCCAAAACAGTTCCTGTTGTAATTTCTCCAGAACCAACTTTTTCTTTGGTTTGTTGAATCACTTCAACTGCTTGTTTTGAAACATCTTTAGCAGTTTGTTTAACCGATTCATGCACTTCTTGAGGATCTTCTTGATAGTCTTTTACAAAGCGCACAACTTTTTTTGTGACTTTCTTACCTTGCTCTGTTGACAAATAGTAGGCTGCTGAAGCACCTGAAATCACACCAATTAATAAACTAGATAAACGTCCCATATTTTTCCTCGATTCTATTTAAATAATTTTGAAGCCATCCGAATAGCTTTTAGGCCCATAGAGGCTTTTACAGTTTTCCCACCAGCTGATACAGCTTTGACACTCAATTGACGCGCTTGGTCATTTAAATCTGAGACAGACTCTGAAAGATCTGCTACAGCTGTAAACAAGGGGTCGATCGTTGCCACTTTTTGATTCAAATCATCCGTTAAAACATTAACTTTTGCCAATAGATCATTGGTCTGATGTAAGGTTACATTGACATCTGATGTTAAGACTTGGATGGTCTTTTGCGTCTCATCTACGACTTTTCCAATCTTTGAGAGGAAGAAAATCAGGTAAATGACTAAGGCTACTAAGGCAAGGCCTAAGAGGCCGTATGCAATTTCAATAAACATATGTTACTCCTTTTCTTCTACATAATAAGGGGCTTTTTTGCGCTGTTGATAAATTATAATAACGAGTCCAACTAGAATTAGAATCATCGATAACCATTGAGAAACTCGGAGACCTGCGAACATCAAGCTGTCCGTCCGCATTCCTTCGATAATCATTCGCCCAAAACCATACCAAATGAGGTAAAAGGCTGTGATTTCACCTTGCCTCAAAAAATGAGGTTTTCTGCGAAGGAGCAAGATCAAGACAAAGCCGAGTAAATTCCAGCTGGATTCGTATAGGAAAGTTGGCTGACGGTAACTACCATCTATATACATTTGGTCTCGGATGAAAGTTGGTAAGTAGTTAAGACTTTTGACAGCAGCCCCATACGCTTCTTGGTTAAAGAAGTTTCCCCAACGACCAATACTCTGTGCAATCATGACGCTTGGAGCCGCAATATCTAAAAAATCAATTGGCTCAATGAAGCGTCTGCGAGAAAATAGATACAAGACCAAGGCCCCAGTTAAGAGACCGCCATAGATCGCGATCCCTCCATTCCAGACTGCAAAGATCTCATCAAGATGCCGACTATAATAGGCCCATTCGAAGATAACGTAATAGAGCCTAGCTCCGACAATCGCTAGTGGAAAAGCAATCAGGATGAAATCAATGATATCATCGGGATTCATTTTTTTTCGAGGTGCCTCTTTCATGGAAAGATAAACGGCTAGAATCAAGCCAGAGACAATACAGATCGCATACCAGCGAATACTGATCGGACCTAATTGAAGTGCTACTGGATTCATTCCTTCACCTCATTTTGACTGATCAAGTAGGACAAACGTTCTTCAAAGGTTTAGTGGCATCGTAGCCCATTTCTTTGGCACGAACATTCATGGCTGCTGCTTCAATCACGACTGAAATATTTCGACCTGTCTTCACTGGAATGCGAATACGAGGAATGGTTACGCCACCGATTTCCAACTCTTCTGCATTGTTACCAAGACGATCATAAACTTGATCCTTGGCGTAATTTTCCAGGTAGACGGCGATTTGAACTTGTGAAGAATCCTTCACAGCGCTCGCACCGTATAGACTCATGACATCGATAATCCCGACACCACGGATCTCTATTAAATGGCGCAAGATCTCAGCTGGTTCTCCCCAAAGGGTCACCTCATCTCTTGCATAGATATCGACTCGGTCATCCGCTACGAGACGGTGACCTCGCTTGACAAGTTCCAAACCTGTCTCACTTTTCCCGATCCCGCTATCTCCTTGGATTAAGACCCCCATCCCATAAATATCCATCAGAACACCATGGACACTGGTACGTTCTGCCAAACGGCTATCCAAATAACTGGATAACTCCCCAGACAAACGACTCGTCGCAACATTGCTATTTAAAATGGCTAGCTGCTTCTCTTCAGCGGCCCGTAACATTTCTTCTGGAATTTCTAAATTCCGCGCTACAATGATGACAGGTGTCTCTGGCTGGAACATCTTGCGCAAGACCTGATGACGGTTGTGAGAGCTCATCTTCATCAAGTAGGACCATTCTTTCATTCCTACAAGCTGAATCCGCTCAGGTGTATAATAGTCGAAATAACCCGTCATCTCAAGACCGGGACGTGAAATATCCGCAGTCGTAATTTCCTTGTTTAAGAGGTTATCATCCCCATAAACAACCGAAAGACGAAGCTTTTCCAGTATATCGCGAACAGTAACTGCCATATCATTCTCCCTTTTCAAATTCTCCTTCTATTATAGCAGATTTTCTCTTCAGACGAGAGACTGAAGTATCATTTGAAAGAACCATTTTAACCCACTTTTTAATAAACAAAAAGAGACCCAGACAAAGGTACCCGGCCTCTATGAAATGATGGTAATAGATGAAAATACTCTAGTCTTTAGTCTTGCAAGAACTCTTTAATCATGGATTTAAGTCCCGTAGAAATCGCATAGACCACTGCATTTGAAGGGAATGCGATCAAACCGAGAGTAAAGGCAGGAGGTCCTCCTCCCAACAAGGAAAAGACTAGCATCAAAATCGGCAGAAATAAAATCGAAAATCGGCATATTTGTGGATCCTTTGCCCCTTCTGTCGACAGAAATAACAGGTAGAAGAGACTATTCCAAATGCCCAGTGGAAAAAGGGCCATTCCGATAAAAACCGTTCCAACTCCTTCTCCAAAAACATGATTTAAAATGAAAAACTGTCCTATAAAACTGAAGAAGAGATACAGAATAAAAGCAAGATAATAGAACTTCTGCTTCACCCGAATCTCCTTTTAGAAAAACGGACTATCATTCTGATCATGGATGGGTTCTGCCTCTTTTCTTCGACGAGGTCGAGGTCCATAGTCAAATATTTCCTGCTCATCCTCTTCCTTATAAGGTAAGGTCGTATCTAAGAGCAAGTAGATAATCACACCGATAAAGGCATGTGAGACCGTAAAGAGAATAAACAAGAAGCGAAGCAGAGTTACACTCAGACCAAATTTATCAGCTAGGCCAGCTAGCACACCTGAAACCAGGCGGTGGTGTTTTAATTTGTAAAATGATGATGTCATTTAATTTTCCTCTTTCTAGTTAAACCTATTGTAACAGAATCTAACTGGAAAGATCCGCCTAAAGACCGATTCTCATGCCTGTCTCATTTCAAGGAATTGCAGGCGACCACGACAGCGACCGCAAGCATATTTCTTCAGATCGATTTTTCGCTTTCGCCTATACTCTTGACCACAATGAGAACAGCGGTAGAGATAACTGCGCTTGACACGTCTCGCCTTCTCTTGAAGAGGTGGCGCGAAACGAAGTCCATCCACTTTCTCAAGGAGCTGTTTAAAGGCTGGATCTTTGTGGCGATAGCCTTTTCCTTGATCGTAAAGATGGTAATGGCAGAGCTCATGGCGGACGATTTTCCGAAAGGTCTCTAATCCGAAAGCCTGGTAAATCTTTGGGTTAAAATCAAGATGTCGATCCTTAGGAAAGAAACGGCCTCCAGTGGTTTGCAGGCGGGAATTCCACTCTGCTCGATGGCGGAATTCCCTCCCAAAATCTTCCAAAGATACCTGGCGCACATAGTCAGTCAGATTCATTTGGAGCTACCAAACTGAGGTTGACTTTTTCACGTTCCACATCTATTTTCTTCACCCAGACCGTCACTAAATCTCCTACAGAGACAACTTGGCTTGGATGCTTGATAAATTGCTTGCTCATATGGGAGATGTGAATCAAGCCATCCTCGTGAATGCCAATATCGACAAAGGCTCCGAAATCAACCACATTGCGCACAACCCCTTCTAATTTTTGGCCAATGTGCAGGTCTTTAATATCCAAGACATCCTGTCGGAGCACTGGTGCATCAAAAGAATCCCGTAAATCACGACCTGGTTTTAAGAGATCAGCGATGATATCTTTCAGAGTTTCCGGCCCCAGTTCTAGCTGGGTCGACAGTTCCTCTATATTGACAGCTTTTAATTTTTCTTGAGCAGAGTCATCGAGTTCGGAAATTCCTAGGAGTTGAAAAAGTTTTTCAACTTCCTGGTAACTTTCGGGGTGGACACCAGTATTGTCCAAGATGTTTTTACTTTCAGGGATGCGCAAGAATCCCGCAGCCTGCTCGAATGCCTTGGCCCCTAGGCGAGGGACTTTTTTAATCTGTGCCCGTGAGAGGATCATCCCTTCTTCTTCCCGATATTTGACGATATTTTCAGAGATGGTTTTATTCAGTCCGGCTACATGCGCTAAGAGAGACGGACTAGCTGTATTGATATTGACGCCAACTTGGTTGACCACGGTATCTACGACAAAATCCAAACTTTCTGTCAATTTTTTCTGATTGACATCGTGCTGGTATTGACCGACACCGATTGATTTGGCATCGATCTTCACCAATTCTGCCAAGGGGTCTTGTAGGCGACGGGCAATGGAGATGGCTGATCGTTTTTCAACAGTTAGCTCTGGGAACTCATGACGGGCCAACTCACTTGCCGAATAAACAGACGCTCCACTTTCATTGACGATGACATAGCGTACCCCTGGATGGTCATGAAGCACTTCAGCGACAAAGGCCTCGCTTTCACGACTGGCGGTTCCATTTCCGATTGCAATAATCTCTACGTCAAACTCCTTGATCAAGGAGGACAACTCTTTCTTAGCCTGCTCGATCTGAGCTGGTTTTGCAGGGGCAACTGGATAGATAACCTGGGTGGCAAGCATTTTGCCTGTCTCATCGACAACCGCTAATTTAGCACCGGTCCGAAAGGCTGGATCAAATCCAAGAACCACGCGCCCCTTCAATGGAGGAATGAGCAATAGATTCCGTAGATTTTCAGAGAACAATTGAATAGCCCCGTCTTCTGCCACTTCTGTCAATTCTGTCCGAATCCGACGTTCGATCGCAGGTACAATTTTTTTCTTGACTGCTTGTTGAATCACCTCATCGACATAAGCATTTTTGGTTTTAAAACGAGCTTCAAAGATGCGAATGATGCGATCCAGATGATGCTCAAATCCAACTTTGAGAACGCCTAATTTTTCCCCACGATTGAGAGCCAGGGTCCGGTAGCCCTGCATACTCTTGATCTTCTCATAAAAATCATAGTAGATTTCAAAGGTTCGCTTAGGGTCTAAGGTTTCATCTTTTAGTGTTGAGGTCATGAGGGAATGCCTCTGAATTTCTTGATAAGTCAGGGCCCGCAATTGGGTGTCCTCTGAAATAGCCTCTACCAGAATATCCACTGCACCAGCTAAAGCCGCTGTTTCGGTCGGGAAGGTCTCGCAGATAAATTTCTGAGCCTCTGCTTCCAAATTTAGACTATTTTGCAGAATAAGGCGCGCCAAGGGGTAAAGACCTGCTTCACGGGCAATCGTGGCCTTGGTCCGCCGTTTTTCCTTATAAGGAAGATAGAGCTCTTCGACATCTGCTAATTTTTCAGCAGCTTCAATGGTCTGCTTAAGCGTATCCGTCAACTTGCCTTGTTCTGCGATCTTAGCTAAGACGGTTTCCTTCCGTTCAGCTAGGGCCGTTAAGGATTTGTCTCGATCAATAATAGACTTGATGGCAACCTCATCTAAATTTCCTGTCAGATCTTTTCGATAGCGGGCAATAAAGGGAATGGTCGAGCCTTCTGCTGTCAGACTCAATACGGTATCGATTTGTTTTAAGCTAACGCCCAATTCCTGGGCTATTTTTTTCATATTTATCCATAGCTTCTATTATAGCATATTTTAGAGTATACAAGGCCCCTACCACCCCATTCTAGTGTCTGTTTCAGGGCCAGTCTTTCTCCCTTCTATGCTCCATTTCCCCCATGGTCTTTCCTTTTTTTGTTATAATGATAGAAAAGAAAAAAAGGAGACCCTAAAATGGCTATTAAATTTTCTAAGACAGATGATCTTGATAAAATGTTTGAAAAACTTTGCAAGTTTTTCCAGATGTAGAAAAAAACAGTTGAATTCCCCCAAGAAAAAAAGGAAGCAGAAACTGCTGCAACTAAAGATGCAAAGAAGGCTAAATAATGGCATTTTTTCAACATCTTCCCTCTAGCGTCTTGCAGGCTGGGGCTATTTTTCTCTCTATTATTATCGAGGCCCTGCCCTTTGTCTTGATAGGAAGTATCATTTCAGGAATGATTGAGGTGTATATTACACCTGAGAAGGTTTATCGTTTCCTTCCCAAAAATAAATTTGGGCGGATCTTCTTTGGGACCTTTATCGGCTTTATCTTTCCTTCCTGTGAATGCGGAATTGTTCCCATTATCAATCGCTTTCTCGAAAAGAAAGTCCCAAGTTATACCGCTGTTCCCTTTTTGGTGACAGCACCGGTCATCAATCCCATCGTTCTCTTTGCGACTTACTCAGCCTTTGGGAATTCTGTCAAGATTGCCCTCTACCGCGCCCTTGGTTCCCTACTTGTCGCAACAGTGCTAGGGATCTTCCTTGGCTTTATTCAGACAGATTCGATCCAAAAAGAAGATCGCAAGCCTGTGCATGAACATGATTTTAGCGATTTGAGCAAATGTCAAAAGCTATTTCAAGTCTTGGTTCAGGCGATTGATGAGTTCTTTGATACAGGACGCTACCTAGTATTTGGTTGTCTTTTTGCAAGCCTGGTCCAAGTCTATGTTCCAACACGGATCCTCACCTCGATCAGTGCGACACCGGTTATGGCTATTCTCCTCCTTATGGTCTTGTCCTTCCTCCTCTCACTTTGTAGCGAGGCGGACGCCTTTATTGGCTCCTCTCTTCTGAGTAGTTTTGGAGTAGCACCGGTGCTGGCCTTTCTGGTGATTGGACCCATGCTTGATGTCAAGAATCTCCTCATGATGAAAAATTATCTCAAGACCCGTTTTATCTGGCAATTTATCGGAATTGTCAGTGGGGTTGTGCTCCTATACTCTTGGATTGTGGGGGTAGCTTTATGATACGATTTTTGATCTTAGCAGGTTATTTTGAGCTCACCATGTATCTTCAATTATCCGGTAAGCTCAATCAATACATCAACTTACACTATTCTTACTTGGCTTATATTTCCATGTTTTTGTCCTTCGTTTTAGCTCTTGTGCAGCTGATTATCTGGGTCAAACAAATGAAAATCCATAGTCATCTATCCGGCTTCTTAGCCAAAGTGGCGAGTATCTTCTTGCTCTGTATTCCTTTATTTGTCGGCTTATTTTTCCCAACAGTGACGCTGGATTCTCAAACTGTCTCTGCCAAAGGCTATCACTTCCCTGTAGCAGCCGGTTCTTCCACAGAAATCCAACAGGATGAAGGGACAACAACTCAGTATCTCAAACCGGATACCAGTAGCTATTTCACCAAGTCCGCCTATGAGTCAGAGATGAAGCAGGCAGCTAAGAAATATGTTGATAAAAAGGTGATCCAGGTGACCACTGAAAATTATATGGAAGTCATGGAAGTCATTTATGATTATCCTGACCAATTTGCGGGAAAGACCATCGAGTTGACCGGTTTTGTTTACAATGACCCTAATAACAAAGACAGTCAATTCCTCTTTCGCTTTGGGATCATTCACTGCATCGCAGACTCGGGTGTCTACGGTCTTCTAACAACTGGTGCTCCTCAACATTTTGAAAACAATACCTGGATCCATGCAAAAGGAACCTTGTCCATTGAATACCATAAACAGCTCAAGCAAAGCTTGCCTGTCCTCCACATTACGGATTGTCAAACCATTACACAACCAGATAACCCTTATGTCTATCGTGTATTCTGATGGAGCTTCGGTCCATCTTATAGCAGTTCAAGCTAGAATCCAAATTGGTTTTAGCTTTTAGAACGTTGACAAACTTTTTTAGTAATATGAGTTAAGTGGTTTTATTAAGAAAGAAAAACGTGTTCTAATTTTTAAAGGATCAAGAAAATACCGAAACTTTCCGCCGTGAGAAAAGTGCTTGAACCATTACCACTTCAAGCACTCGGGAGTTTTGAGACCTTAGGCTCAAAACTAAGTCATGGAACTTCGAAGAAGTTCGCTGACGGCCGTACTCACTTAAGGAAAGTTTTTTAATACTTTGTTTTCAACATGAAAGCTAGAACTTATCTATGTTCTAGCTTTTTCTATGCTTCTCTCTCAAATCCTCTAATCCCATCGAAAAATATTTCGAACAAGGATTCTATCAAAGAAATCTTGCTGATTTTATGGTAAAATATGGTTAATTAAATAGAAAAATAGGTACTTAAATGTCTTCAAAAGTTATTGTAACCATTTTCGGAGCTAGTGGCGATTTGGCCAAACGTAAGCTCTATCCTTCCCTTTTTAGACTCTATAAATCAGGAAATCTATCTGAACACTTTGCGGTAATCGGAACAGCCCGTAGACCCTGGAGCAAGGAATACTTTGAATCAGTCGTGGTAGAATCCATCACAGACCTGGCAGATAGCCCTCAACAAGCCCAAGAATTCGCCAGTCATTTCTACTATCAAAGTCATGATGTGAATGATACCGAACATTACATCGCTCTGCGCGAATTGCAAAGCACCCTGGATGAAAAATACCAAACGGAACACAACAAGGTCTTCTTCTTGTCCATGGCACCTCAATTTTTTGGAACCATTGCCAAACACCTGAAATCAGAAGGGATTGTAGATGGACAAGGTTTTGAGCGCCTGATCGTTGAAAAACCGTTTGGTACAGACCTAGAAACGGCTAGTCAGCTCAACAAGGAATTGGAAGAAACCTTTGATGAGGAACAAATCTTCCGAATTGACCACTACCTTGGAAAAGAAATGATCCAAAATATCTTTGCCATTCGTTTCGGCAATCTCATTTTTGACAACCTCTGGAACCGAGACTTTATTGACAATATCCAAATTACCTTTGCAGAACGCTTGGGTGTTGAAGAACGCGGTGGCTACTATGATCACTCTGGAGCTCTCCGAGACATGGTGCAAAACCATACCCTTCAGCTTTTGTCTTTGCTTGCCATGGATAAACCAGCTACCTTTACCAAGGACGCGATCCGAGCTGAAAAGATCAAAGTTTTTGAGCAATTGCACAATCCAACAGATGATGAGTTAAAGAAATTCTTTATCCGTGGTCAATACCATTCAGGGACCATCGAAGGGAAAAAAGATATCTCTTATCGCAGTGAGCCCAATGTCGACCCTGAATCTACTACGGAGACCTATGCTTCTGGGGCATTCTTTGTTGATAGCGATCGCTTCCGTGGAGTTCCTTTCTTCTTCCGTACTGGAAAACGCTTGACGCAAAAAGGAACCATGGTCAATGTGGTCTTCAAGCAAACCAACTCCATCTTTGGACATAGCTTGCAACCAAATGTCTTGACCATTTATATCCAACCAAATGAAGGTTTCTCATTGAGCATCAACGGAAAAGAGGTCGGAGAAAAATTCAGTATCGCACCGATTTCCTTTGACTACGAAACAGATGCAACTGCAACTGGTGCTTCCCCAGACCCTTATGAAAAATTAATTTTCGACGTATTGAACAATGACTCAACCAATTACAGCCACTGGCACGAAGTCCGCGCTTCATGGCAATTGATTGACCGGATCGAAAAACTATGGGCTGAAAATGGAGCACCGCTCTATGAGTACAAGTCAGGATCCATGGGACCAACTGCATCCGATGATCTCCTTGCAGACTACGGAGCAGAGTGGGTTTGGAAACCTGAACCTAAGAATTAAAGTAAGCCACCTTCGGGTGGTTTTTTGATAGCGCAAGGAAACAAAAAAGACAAATTGTCCTTCCAACAATTTGTCTTTTTCTATTCGACTTTAAATCAAGCCTTCCAAGAGACCTCTCATGAAGTTTTCTGAATGGAATGGTCCGATGTCATCGATCTTTTCTCCGAATCCAATCAACTTCACTGGGATGTCCAACTCTTCACGGATCGCAAGAACAACCCCACCTCGAGCAGTTCCATCGATCTTGGTCAAGACAATCCCTGTCACAGGCGTAATTTTTGAAAACTCTTTGGCTTGCACCAAGGCATTTTGACCGGTTGAAGCATCAAGGGCCAGCAAGGTTTCATGCGGAGCATCAGGTACCACCCGCTTGATAATCCGTCCGATTTTTTCAAGCTCCGCCATAAGGTTGTCCTTGTTTTGCAGACGACCCGCTGTATCAATCATCAGAACGTCGATGTTTTCAGCCATCGCACGCTCCATTCCGTCGAAGACGACGCTAGCAGGATCTGATTTTTCAGGACCTGTCACAACTGGAACATCTACTCGGCGCCCCCATTCTGCCAATTGTGCCACTGCTCCTGCACGGAAAGTATCTGCTGCAACCAACATGACTTTCTTGCCTTCTTGTTTGTAGCGGTGAGCTAACTTTCCGATAGATGTGGTTTTACCAACTCCATTGACCCCAACAAAGAGCATGACTGTGAGACCATCTTGAAAACGAATGGCTTCATTAAATTGGCCATCCTTTTCATACAAGTCTACCAATTTTTCGATGATCACGCGCTTGAGAGCATCTGGTTTTTTGGCATTTTCCAAACGGGCTTCATAGCGCAACTCTTCGGTTAAATTAGAGGCCACTTGAACCCCAACATCACTCATGATCAAGAGTTCTTCCAATTCTTCAAAGAATTCTTCATCGACTGAACGGAAATTGGCAAAGAAGGCATTGAGACGTGCTCCAAATCCAGTCCGTGTCTTTTTCAAGCTACGATCGTATTTTTCCTGAATGGTTTCTTGCTCTGGCTCAACCTCGTCTGGAATTGGCTCCTCTGCCTCTTCAACAATCCTTTCCTCAATGGCTGATGCAGCTTCTCCCTGAGGAAGTCTAGACTGAGCTTCTGCTACTTCTGAAGTTTCCTCCACTTGAGCGATCGCTTCTGATACTTCCGGTTCTGAAACCTCATCCTGAGCTTCTACTAGTTTTGGAGACTCCTCTTCTGTCGTGCTCCTTTCTACTAGCTCAGCTTCAGATGATGGAGAGGCAATTGGTGACTCTTCTTCCATTTCTGAACCATTAGCCCCATCTGCTTCCTCACCATTTTCAGTTTCTTCCGCTTCAATTTTCTCTTCTTCAAGAGGCTCAGTCTCCTCTGTTTCACCAGCTAGTGGTGAAACTTCTTCAGGACTTGCTTCTGTTTGAGCAGGTTCAAAGACAACCGGAGACTCCTCTCCCGCTGCTTGGTCTTCATGAGTCTCTGAAGTCCCTATTTCTTCAACAAGAGGTTCCTCTGTCGGCCCTTCTTGAGCAACGGTTGAAACAGGTTGATGAGTGGCTGCAATCCGCGCTTTAAGCTCCTGGTAGTAAGCCTCCATATCAGCGATTTTTTGCTCTTCCTTATCATTTGAGACAGCCGTCGTCGGCTCCTCTTTGAAAACTTCTTCAATCTCATTACTTTCCGTCACTTCTTCAGTAGACGGAAGCACTTTTTCAGTTTCATCTTTCTTTCCAAATAATCGATCAAATAATCCCATTTATTCACTCTCCTTTAGCACATAATTTTCAATTGCCCATGCGACGGCATCCTGGTCATTGGTCACAGGGGCCACAAGCGCTGCAACTTCCTTTACTGCTGGGACCGCATTGCCCATAGCAACCCCTAGTCCAGCCCACTGGATCATAGACAGGTCATTAGCCTCATCTCCACAAGCCATGACTTGATCAGATGTAAGACCCAAAATAGCTGCCAATGCCTCTAAACCTGTTGCCTTGTGAACATTTTTGGGGCACCATTCCAGCAACATTTCCCGAGATTTAAAAATTTCATAGTCTTGAAATAAGTCCGGCCTGATCTGCTTGATCGCTGCATCTAAAAAGTCTTGATCAACGGCTGTCACACACTTGTTGTAGGATATCGTGGATGGCAGGTCTTTAAAATCTGTCTCAATAAAGTTCAGGTAGGGATTGTAATGGGAATAGAGGGACTTTCGATCTGCATGAATCTCATAAACCGTTCCCTCACTGATCGCATCCAGCGGAAGACCTAGACGAGCTGTTTCATCATGAATGATTCCGACGTCTTCTGGTGCCAAGACAACTTTTGAAAGGATTTCTCCATTATTTCGCTGGACCAAACCACCGTTGAAGGTAATCGTATACTCTTCTTTGAGGCCTGCTGTTCCCAATTCTTCTAAAAGAAAATCCATGGCTTTCAAGGGACGGCCAGTGGTTAGAACCACCTTGACACCTTGGGCCTGCGCAGCAGCGAGAGCTGCTCTATTGCGAGGAGAGATCTTCTTTTCAGAATTGAGAAGGGTCCCATCTAAATCCAGCGCAATCAAGGAAATCTTACTCATACGATTTCCTCCATGTAGCGCAGGACAGAACCCGTCGCATGGTGGCCGATGACTGTTTCAGCAATGGCTAAGATTTCCGGACGGGCATTTTCTGGCGCTACAGGATGGCCCACGACCTGCATCATATGGAGATCGTTTAGGTTATCCCCAAAAGCCATGACCTGATCCATCGAGATCCCTAGTTTATCCGCTAAGGCAGTAATTGCCACTCCTTTATCGACATAATCGAGGACAATATCAATCGATTCAAAGCCTGTTGTCATCGCTTTGACACCAGGGATATTTTCATTGACCCATTGCTCTCCCTCAAGAATAAGAGCTGCATCAAAGTTGGTGGTCAATTTGAAGATTTCATCCTGAATATTCCCTAAGCTCTTCACTTTTTGAATATTTTCATTGTAGTGTTGACTCAAGGCCAGATAATCGGGATCCACTGTTTCTAGGACATAGCTCCCTTTCTTCCCTGTCAAAAGCAGTTTATTGGGATCTGCATAAGGGGAAGATTTTAGAGCTTCAAAAACACCCAAATAGAAGTCTTTGGACATGGTGGCTTCATAGAGATCTTCTCCATGAAATTCCACCACGCTGCCATTTTCAGCAATGAAAATCATTTGGTCTTCAAATCCTTTAAAGAGGGATTTAAGAGAAAGAAGGGCACGGCCACTCGCGGCAGCAAAATAGATCCCTTTCTTTGCACCTTGCTAACACCTTTCGCAATCGTTCTTGATCGTACTGATGTTGGTCATTTAAAAAGGTTCCATCCATATCCGTAGCGATTAATTTAATATCATTATTCTTCATTTTCTAAGTCTTTCAATTTTACAGAGACGATTTTAGAAACCCCAGATTCCTGCATGGTCACACCATAGATAGAATCAGCTGCTGACATGGTTCCTTTCCGGTGCGTCACGACGATAAATTGGCTTTCCTTATCAAAACGGTTGAGGTAGTCTCCAAAACGCTTGACATTTGCTTCATCCAGGGCTGCCTCTACCTCATCCAGAATAACAAATGGAATGGTCTTGACACGAATAATCGAGAACAAGAGAGCCAAGGCAGACAAGGCTTTTTCTCCACCACTCATGAGGTTTAAGGATTGGATCTTTTTACCAGGTGGCTGCACAGAAATCTCAACACCAGCTGTTAGAAGGTCTGGCTCTGTTAGAATCAAATCAGCAGAACCCCCACCAAACATTTGACGGAAAGTGACTTTAAAGGATTCACGAATGGCTTCAAAGGTTGATTTAAAGCGTTCCTTGACTTCATCATTCATGTCGTTGATGGTAGACAGCAACATGTTTTTCGCAGCCAAGACATCCTCCCGCTGACTAGAAAGGAAATCAAAGCGCCCTTTCACCTCATCGTACTGCTCAATCGCATCCACATTGACAGGCCCAAGTGCTTTAATGTCCTTTTCGATGCTCTTTAGCTGATTTTCAGCTGCTGCAAGGTTTTCAACAGGTTTTGCCTGCTCTTTGGCTTGGTCAAAGCTTTGCATGAATTCATCGGTAATTTGCGTTAAGAGCTTGTTCAAGCGATCCGCATGCTTTCACGCCTTGCTTCAGCCTTAGCTTGTTGGCGAATCCACTCTTCGTTATTCTTACGCGCTTGTTCCATCTGTTCTGCAACATCTTCGGCCTGGCCTTCTAAATCATCCAGTTCAAAGCGTTTTCGAATGATTCCTTGTTCCAAGTCCGTTTTCTTGGCTTGCGCCTGTGTCAATTGGTTAGATAGCTGCTCCACATCTACTGTCTGAACTTGGGCTTGGCCTTGTTCAATCAGCAATTGCAACTGATGCTCTTCTACTTCCAACTGGGCAATCGTTTCTTCCAATCGTCTGGCATCTGTTTGCTCATAGTTTTGTCGGCTCTTATATTCAGTTTGTTGCAGTCGCAGTTCTGCTAATTGCTCTTGCAAGTTTTGTACTGTTTGTTGTAGGACATCCTTATCCGACTTCATGGTTTCAATGTCACGATTCAGTTTTTCTTTTTGAAGCTCAATCGCTGCCAATTGCTCAACCAATGATTCCAGCTCTTCTTGGAGAGATTTGTCGCATCTGTTGCCAACTCTGACTTCAAGGCTTCTAAGAGTTCCTGAATTTCTTGCAGTTGTTCTTGGCTTTGTTGGTAAGCCAATTGGGCCCGCTGTTGCTCTAAACGCGCTTGCTCGCCTTGACTTTGAATGGAAGCCAGGTATTCTTGCGCCTGCTTGAGTAGATTATCTTTGGTCTCTACCTCCTGCTCAGCTTCTCTCAAACGTGCGTCCAGGGTCTCCATTTTCTGCTTCAAACTATCTAATTCTGGTTTGACAAAGACCGTATTTTGGGAACGATTGGCACCACCGGCGTATGAACCGCCAGTCCGCAATTCGGTCCCATCCAGGGTCACGATCCGAACTTGATAATGGACTTTACGAGCCGCCTCACGCGCGTGCTCCGTCGTGTCAAAGATGGCCGTTACTCCAAGCAAGTTTTGGAAAATCTGTTCAAAACGATTGTCATAGGTCACCAAGTCACTAGCAATTCCAAGAAATCCTGTACTGGTTTGAATCAACTCCAAATTCCGTGGAGAGAGTTGACGGGCTTTGATCGTCGTTAGTGGAAGGAAGGTTGCACGACCTAAGCGATTGCGTTTCAAGAAATCAATCGCTCGTGTTGCAGCCTTTTCATCTTCGACAATGATCTGTTGGCTGCTAGCTCCCAGGGCAATTTCAAGCGCTGTCTGGTAGTCTTTTGAGAAGCTTAAATTCTCACTAACAGCTCCACAGATACCTCCTAGACGTTCTGCTTCTTGTAAGACGCTCTTGACGCCAGCATAGAAGTTACTATGGTTCTTCTGAATGGCTTCCAAGCTATTAATTCGTGCCCGTTTGTTTTTGCTCTCATCCATCAAATCAAACATGGCAGCTTGAGCCTCTTGGTAGGCAGTTTTGGCCTGCTCCACTTTTACTAGCTGATCTTGGTATTCTGCTAGTAGGCCTTTGACACTTGCTTGTGCCTGATCCAACTCTTCCAATTGTCGGACTTCTTTTTCCTTAGCGACTTCAAAATTTGTTTGCGCCTTGGTCAAGTCCTCTTGACGATGGCTCGATTCTTGCAGAAGCGCTTGAATCCGGCTTTCAATAGCTGTCCGCTCATTGGACTTTTCAGCCTCTGTCTGCAAGAGCGCCACATACTGCTCGCGTAGATGCTCAATGACTTGTTCCGGATCTTCTTCATAGTTAGCTAATTCTTTTTCCAACTCCTCCTGTTGCTGACGGTTTTCCGTCAGATTTTGTTGAAGCGCTCCTAAGGTCTCTTGCTTTTGAGCCAGCTCTTTTTTTGCTTCTTCCAGACGCGCCATGACAGCATCTAATCGCTCTATATTTTCCTTGCGACTATGGGCAGCTTGGCTTGATTGCAGCTTAGCCACTTCGATTTGCTTTTCCAAATCGCTGATCAAACGAGTGACCTCAAGCAAACTTGCCTGATCTTCAGCTAAGCTCGCATCCAACTGATGGCGAGCTTTCTTGATGCGTACATTGTCTTCTTCTAATACCTGACGACGTTGGTAATAGGAGGCCAACTGTTCTTGAATGGCTTTTTCTTCTTGATCAGCCTTTTCATAAAGGTCCTTTGTCAGATCGACTTGAGCGACCAAAACGTCCAGTAAGAGAACCTGCCGTTCTTGGTCTAATTCCAAGAAGCGGCGAGCGACAGTCGCTTGCTTTTCAAGAGGTTGGATTTGTCCCTCTAATTCATAGAGGATATCCTCCAGACGGTCCAGATTTTCCTGGGTTTGATTGAGCTTGGTCTCCGTTTCTTTGCGCCGCGTCTTAAATTTCAAGACACCGGCAGCTTCTTCAAAGATGGCCCGGCGTTCTTCCGGTTTGGAGTTGAAAATCTCCTCCACCCGACCTTGAGAAATAATGGAGAAGGAATCCCGTCCCAAGCCCGTATCCATGAACAAATCATGAACATCTCTGAGACGCACCTTCTTGCCATCGATCTTATACTCACTATCTCCTGAGCGATAAATATGGCGTTCGACCCGAATTTCTTTCCCTGCCTGCTGGATAAAACCATCCTGATTATCTAAGACAACTGTGACACAAGCATAATTCAGAGGCTTACGCGCTTCTGTCCCTGCAAAGATGACATCGGGCATCTTGCCCCCACGTAGACTCTTAACACTCGATTCACCCAGAGCCCAGCGCAAACTCTCTGTGATATTTGATTTTCCAGATCCATTAGGCCCTACAACGGCAGTGACCCCTTTGTCAAATACGACCTTAGTCTTATCCGCAAAGGATTTGAATCCTTGGATTTCGATCTCTTTTAGATACATGAGCCATCATTCCTCGTTTCAACTGCATTGCGAGCTGCTTCTTGCTCCGCTAATTTCTTGGAGCGACCTTGACCGTGACCTAGGACTTTGCCGTTCACCAACACTTCCACTTCAAACTTCTTTGCATGAGCGGGACCAGATTCATTCACCACTTGGTACTGAATTTCCACATCCCCGTGAACCTGCAATAGTTCTTGCAGACGAGTCTTGTAGTCAATAACTTGAGAAAATTGACCCGTTTCAACCTTGGGGATCATGACCTGATAGATGAAGCGTTTGACCGCTTCCACACCTTGATCTAAGAGCAAGGCACCTAAAAAGGCTTCAAATAAATCGCCAAGGATGGTATCACGATCCCGACCGCCTGATTTTTCTTCGCCTTTGCCTAGTTTGATATAACGGTCAAATTGGCAATCCCGAGAAAATCCAGCCAGACTTTCTTCACGGACAATCATGGAACGGAATTTGGACAAATCTCCCTCAGGTCTGTTTGGGTGTATCTTATACAAATATTCGGAAATAACTAATTGAAGAACAGCGTCTCCTAAAAATTCCAAACGTTCATTATGTGAAATTTTTAAGAGGCGGTGCTCATTGGCATAAGAGGTGTGCGTAAAAGCTGTATCTAATAAACTGCTATCTGAAAAAACGATCTGAAACCGTTCCGATAACAGGGCTTGTAATTTCTCCATAGGAAGCCTACTTTCTAATAAATTCATACTCTTAAGTATACCAAAAAAGAAGCACGAACGCACTTCTTTTCCTAGTTCTAGGGCCTGATTTCTCCAATTTTAATCAGGATTATCCTCTGTTGATTTTTCCGGCTTATTTGGGATCACTTTTAAGAGATAATAGGTGATAAAAATTGTCAAAGCACCTAGAGCAAGCTTCACCCAAATAATGGGTGCCAGATAGATCGAAATCCCCATCAGAATGTAGATCTGAAGAAGGATCCATTTCTTCCGTTCTTTGGCAATCGATTTGGTCTCTCGATAATCTGCCACATAGGTCTGGTAAAGTTTGGTTTGGTAAAGCCAAGTTTCAAAGCGTTTGGAACTTTTGGCAAAGCAAGCCATAGACAACAGTAAAAAGGGGGTCGTTGGTAAAATTGGTAACGGAATCCCAAGAATTCCTAAACCCAAAGACAAAAATCCAACTACAAGGTAAACAAGGCGCATTGTTCTCTCCTTTACATAATGTGTTTCAGAATCATACCATTCTATCAAAACTTCATCTTATTTTAAAGTATAATCGTCTACATAGAACAGCAATCACTTGATTCAGATATTTAGAAGCTAGTATAGTTCTTATGAGACGAGGGATCTCTTTTCAATCTCACCATTATAATACTCTTGAATCTCATCATAGGAGACTATCTTTTGATCTCTCCCGTTGATACTCCATTTTGATGGTATATAGAGATCCTCATAGACAGATTTTCCAACAGGAATAAATTCTGACTCAAGATCCAGTAATTCCTTCCCATTTGTGATCATTCCATTTTCAGACTTTATCACTTTATAAGCAAAACTATCCTTCTTTGAAAATAAGTCAAAAGCGGACGAGTTATTATTTTTAAGATTGATATTTCCTTTGTAAGTATCTGCTTTCCAAAAGCTATTTCCCAGCTGTTTAACTCCGGCTGAAAAAGCTTTATTAGAATCTAACTCAAGAGCAATTCTTCCGTTCTCTTCTAATTCTTCTTTTGTTTTTTCACCATCAATTTTCAGAGTTTTTAAATTCAATAGAAAATACCGGTAATTTTTTTCGCTATTTACAGTTAGCACTACATAATCGTTACTCTCAAATTTTCTAAGAGTCGATAAATAACCAATCAATTCAAAATCATTTTCGCCTAAATAGTCAACTAATTTCTGCCAAACATTAACTTCTTTCTTGCTTGCTTTTTGATTAGCTAAATGATAAATATCAAGATAAAAGTATTCATCTGACTTCATCTTTTTGGTCACGCTTGAATGTCTTACTTTTGCTCTTTTTCTAACTAAATAATCTGAATTGACAGTCACCCAGCTAGCATTTGTTGTGGCAGACTTCGACTCTTCCTTTTCCTTTTTATTAAAATCCCACTCTACGACAACCCCATTATGATCATTGATAAATTCAAAATTTTTGACTTCTGCTTGGGGATTGTAAATGAAAAATTGTTTAGAGTTTCCGGTATCGTCTGATTTTTGGGAATTTTTTTCTTTTTGACTACAAGCAATTAATGCTATCAAGGATATCATCATTAAGGTCGTTTTATACATTAATTTCGACAAATCAATACTCCTTCCCTTTTATGTATCGCTTTAAGATTCCTTTCTCTTTAAGGAATTCAAAGCCAAGCCCTAGTTGACTTACTAACTTTTACTAGTCGTTTCTCAATTTTTTAAAAAAGCAACTAACACAACGGCATATGCTAGAAGGAACAAGGTCCCAAAAATGATCCCAGCCCATTTATAATAGCGATTTACACCACAATAACGTTCCACGTATGCTCTACTTGGTTTTTCAGGATCATACCAGACTGTCATCGAAGAGCATAGTGGAAATTGTGTATGAAGAACTGAATTAAAAGAAACAAATGAATTTCGATAAAAGGTAATCGAATTCGCTAACATATCTTCTCTAGTATAGATGTATGGCGCATTCCTAGGTCCCCATGGAGTCGAGACCGTTTTTACTAGGAAATAACGAAAAGATTTTTTATAAGCCACGCCATTTACCTCATATTCAACAATCGGAGGATTCCCTCCCAAAAATCTACTATATGCAACTACAGTTCCTTTAGTGGATGAAGTAGCAAGCCGAACCATCTTTTTATCACGAAAATAAAGATAAAAATAAGTACCACTCACAAAAACTAAGGCTAAAAATATAACTAGAGTTGAGAGGCAAAACAGTAGCATTTTAGTTGACATTTATTTCTCCAATCAGTCTACAGCACTTACATCTGACATTTGAAGCGTCATCTTAGATGGGTCTGACATTTCATTCACAATCCCCATTTGTTCCTCGTTCAATGGTAGTAAGATCAGAGTTGCTGAATGAGAAGGTAATTCACCACTATCTTTAATGAAATAGCTCACCTTTTTATTCTCAAAAATAGTCTTGCTATCATAAGACCAAGTAATTGAAAAATTCAAATCTTTCTTGATATCTACATCTGTCTTATTGACCAACATGAGTGCTGCTCTACCATCTGAAACAGCCCCGGTAAAATAAATCGCCATATGACCTTCACTACCAACTTCAGGATGTTCCTTGACCAATTTTTTCCCTAATTCAATAAGATCAGACGTCTTTCCCTCATATTGAGGCGCTACTACAAATTTCAATCCTTTTTCCTCTTTAATAGACGAGGAAGTATTTGTAGTTTGCTTAGTTTTGCTTGCGGTTGACTCCTTTGTCTCTTGCTTAGGCTGACTGCAAGCTGTTAACACAACTATACCTGCCAGTAATACCATCATCTTTTTCATATTTCTCCTTTTCTGTGATTTGCGCAGTATGAGTATCACTCAGAATTCGGTCATTACTATGATACCGGAATTTATAGTAAAGAGCAAATTCTTTACTAGTTGTAGTTTTCCTCCAATAGGCATATAAAAAAACCACTCGTAGGTGGTTTTCATCTTATATCTTCGTCAAAGGGGTTGCGGTGTCTGGGGATGTATCCAGCACTTCAAAATCATGACCGACAGCTAGATCTGCTCGAGCCAATTGATTGACCATGGTCATATGAGCCAATTCTTTGATATTGTTCTCTTTTGACAAATGCCCCAGATAAATCTTCTTGGTGCGATTTCCCAAAGTTCGGATCATGGCATCTGCCCCGTCTTCATTGGAAAGGTGTCCCAGATCGGATAAAATCCGCTGCTTGAGACGCCAGGCATACGAGCCGGCTCGAAGAATCTCTACATCGTGGTTGGACTCAATCAGATAGCCATCTGCATCAGCAACGATTCCTGCCAAGCGATCACTCACATAGCCCGTATCCGTCAGCATGACAAAGCTCTTGCCATCCTTCATAAAGCGATAAAATTGAGGGGCTGCTGCATCGTGACTAACCCCAAAACTTTCGATATCGATATCACCAAATGTCTTGGTTTTGCCCATCTCAAAAATATGTTTTTGAGCATCATCGACCTTGCCTAGATACTTGGTGCCTTCCATGGCCTTCCAAGTAGCTTCATTAGCATACAGATCCATCCCATATTTCCGCGCTAAAACACCCACACCATGGATATGGTCTGAGTGTTCGTGCGTAATTAGAATGGCATCTAAGTCTTCTGGTTTGCGATCAATTTCAGCCAATAGCCCCGTAATCTTTTTCCCTGAGAGCCCTGCATCAATGAGCAGTTTTTTCTTTGGTGTCTCAAGGTAGAAAGAATTTCCACTAGAGCCTGAAGCTAAAATACTATACTTAAATCCCTTTTCTGTCATTGACTCCTTATTCTTCCTCTTCTGTATCCCAGTCATCTTTAATAGCATCTTTGTCGTACGGCAAGACAATGGTAAAGGTAGATCCCTTACCATATTCACTCTTGGCCCAAATAAAGCCTTTGTGTTGCTTAACGATCTCCTTAGCAATGGCTAAGCCAAGACCAGTTCCACCCTGGGCCCGGCTACGCGCCTTATCCACTCGGTAAAAGCGATCAAATCCGTGGCAGGTCTTTCTTTGGAATCCCCAAGCCCTCATCTGAGATGGAGATAATCAACTGGGCATCTGTTGTTTTCATCCCTACCTTGATTTTCCCACCATCGGGTGAATATTTGATAGCATTGTTCAAGATATTGTCAATCACCTGGGTCATTTTATCCGTATCAATTTCAACCCAAATCGGGGTGATGGGGTATTCACGGATTAGTTCATACTTTTTGGAACCTTCATTCGATTGACTCTTGATCTTATCAAACCGGTTTAAAATAAAGGTAATAAAAGCGGTAAAGTTGGTCAACTCGATATCCAACTGACTGGTTTCATTATCGATTCGTGACAAGCTCAAAAGATCGGTGACCATGCGCATCATCCGGTTGGTTTCATTGAGCGAAACCTTAACAAAGTCTGGTGCGACCGGCTCTGACAAAGCCCCATCGTCCAAGGCCTCAAGATAGGATTTTACACTGGTTAAGGGGGTCCGCAATTCATGACTCACATTCGAGACAAAGAGACGGCGTTCCCGCTCTTCCTTCTCCTGCTCTGTCGTATCGTGCAAGACAGCTACCAAACCGGAGATAAAGCCAGATTCGCGACGAATCAAGGCAAGCGCACCCGAAGACTAATGTATTCCCCATTTTCATCCTGAGAGTCAATCGTCAACTCTGGTACTTCCGTAATCAACTTCCTCAGATCATAGTCGTCTCCAATCGAGAGCAAATCAAGAATACTGGTATTGAGAACCTCGTCTGGATTTACATTCAATTGCTTGGCTGCCATTTCATTGACCATGATGATCTGACCCCGTCTATTGGTCGCAAGCACCCCATCTGTCATATAGGCTAGGATACTGGTCAGTCGCTTGGTTTCCTGCTCTAGGTTTTCATGCGTCAGCCGAATAACCTCAGACAGATCATTGATACTATTGGTCATATCGGTCAGTTCTGGACTCCCTTGCATGTCGACCACTTCAGAGTAATCCCCAGCAATCAGATCCTTAATTTTAGCATTTAGTTGTCGGAGCTTGATATTGTCCCTACGGTTCTCTAGGAGAAGCAAGGCTACCACAATGATAAACCCAACCGTAATCAGAACAAAGACAAAGTTCGACGACATGACAAATTGTTTTATTTGATCAATCATTGTTTCTCATATAATATCCGACTCCACGGCGGGTCAAAATATACTCCGGACGTCCCGGTGTGTCTTCAATTTTTTCACGCAAACGACGAACCGTCACATCCACTGTGCGAACATCTCCAAAGTAATCGTAGCCCCATACCGTCTCCAGAAGGTGCTCACGGGTCATAACCTGACCCACATGGGTCGCAAGGTGATAAAGCAACTCAAACTCACGATGGGTCAAATCCAATTCTTTATTGCCTTTTTGAACCAAGAAAGCATCTGGAAGAATGTGAAGATCTCCAATGACAATCTCAGTATCTGCTTCATTTTCAAGCTGAGGATCCGCCGCCAACTCGGAACGACGCAACAAGGCCTTCACACGCGCCTGTAATTCTCGATTGGAGAACGGTTTGGTTACATAGTCATCCGCCCCAATTTCAAGACCGATCACCTTATCAAATTCTGTATCTTTAGCAGAAAGGACAATGATGGGCACATTACTGGTCTTCCGAATGGTACGCGCTACTTCCAAACCATCAATCTCCGGTAACATCAAATCCAGAATAATAATGTCCGGATTTTCAGCCGCAAAAACTTCTAAAGCTTCTCGACCATCAAAGGCCGTTAAAACCTCATAGCCTTCTTTTGCCATATTAAATTTGATAATATCCGAGATCGGCTTTTCATCATCAACTACTAATATTTTTTTCATCTTACATACCTGTTTCTAATGCTTCTTTTCCTAATCAATCTCTGTCTTCTTATTATATCAAACTTATGAAGAAATGTGGAGCCTCAATTGCTAGACTTTCCAATAAGAAAGGGTAAAAAAGACCGAGATGGTAAAATCTCAGTCTTTCACTCTATCATTATTTCTCCACTCGTGATTTGTTAGCAATATCTGCAAGAATCAAGTCTACAAATGCATCTACCGGCATGGTCTCTGTTTCTTTTTGACCGTAGCGACGGACGTTGACAGCTTGCTCTTCCATTTCCTTGTCCCCAACGATCAATTGGTAAGGAATCTTTTGCGTTTGTGAAGCACGGATCTTGAACTGCATTTTTTCATTGCGTTCATCCACATCGGCACGAACCCCACGGTCACGAAGTTTCTTCGCTACTTCCCATGCGTAATCCACGTGTTTTTCGTTAGAAACTGGGATGAGAGTTACTTGGTGTGGTGCCAGCCATGTTGGGAAGGCACCCTTGTAGTTCTCGATCAAGATAGCTGTGAAGCGTTCCATGGTTGAGATTACCCCACGGTGGATCATCACTGGACGGTGCTCTTCTCCATCCGCTCCGATGTATTTAAGGTCGAAGCGTTCTGGAAGCAAGAAGTCCAATTGGATAGTTGAAAGAGTTTCTTCTTTACCAAGAGCTGTTTTCACTTGGATATCCAATTTTGGTCCGTAGAAGGCTGCTTCCCCTTCAGCTTCAAAGTAGTCAAGTCCCATGTCATCCATAGCTGATTTCAACATACGTTGAGCATTTTCCCACATTTCATCATTATCAAAATATTTGTGAGTATCTTGAGGATCACGATATGATAAACGGAAACGATAATCCGTCAAGTTGAAATCTTCGTAAACGTCGATGATCAATTGAAGCGTACGTTGGAACTCATCTTTTATTTGTTCAGGTGTTACGAAAGTGTGACCGTCATTAAGTGACATTTCACGTACACGTTGAAGCCCTGTGAGAGCACCAGATTTCATAGCGGTGCATCATCCCGATTTCAGCAATACGGATTGGCAATTCACGGTAAGAGTGAACGTGGTGTTTAAAGACTTCGATATGGTGAGGACAGTTCATTGGACGAAGAACGAATTCTTCCCCATCACCCATATCCATAGTTGGGAACATATCTTCACGGTAGTGATCCCAGTGACCAGAAGTCTTGTAAAGTTCTACTGAGGCAATTGGTGGAGTGTAGACGTGTTGGTAACCAGCAGCGATTTCCTTGTCGACGATGTAGCGCTCCAATTCACGACGGATAGTAGCCCCATTTGGCAACCAGAATGGAAGCCCTTGACCAACCTCTTGAGAAATCATAAAGAGATCAAGTTCTTTACCAAGTTTACGGTGGTCACGTTCTTTGGCTTCTTCACGCATTTGAAGGTAGTTCTTCAAGTCTTTCTTGTCGAACCAAGCGGTACCGTAAATTCGTTGCATCATGGCATTGTCGCTATTACCACGCCAGTAAGCACCTGCCACATTCAAAAGGTGGAAGATTTGGATACGACCAGTTGATGGGACGTGTGGGCCACGGCAGAGGTCCACGTATTCACCTTGACGGTAGATCGTCAAACCACCTTCGTCTTCAGAATGTTCTTCGATCAATTCCAATTTGTATGGATCGTTTTTAAAGATTTCACGCGCTTCATCTTTAGTCACTTCTTCACGTATTGATGGGAAGTTTTCTTTAACGATTTTCTTCATTTCTTCTTCGATACGAGGAAGGTCTTCGTTCGAGATTTGACCCGCTTGGTTGTCTGTATCGTAATAGAAACCATCTTCGATAGCTGGACCAACTCCCAAGTGAATGTCTGGGAAAAGACGACGTGCTGCTTGAGCAAACAAGTGAGCCGCTGAGTGACGCAAGATCGGAAGGGCATCTTCGTGATCTGGTGTCACGATTTCGATGCTTCCATCTTCAGTGATCGCACGAGTCGTATCGATGAGTTTGCCATTGAATTTACCAGCAAGAGCTTTTTTAGCTAGGGAATTGCTGATGGATTGAGCAATGTCAAAAGTTGTAACGCCAGATTCGAATTCACGAACAGCGCCATCTGGGAAAGTAATTTTTATCATGATGTTCTCCTTATACAATTTTTATTAGCAAGTTAGGGGTAAGATACTCAGAAACTCAACGATAGAACGGCTTTAATCCCTTAAATAAAGAAAAAAACGACCTCCTCGAAAGGACGTCGCAACGTGGTTCCACCTTCATTTATGTTCCTCAAAAAAGAGGGACACCTCTGATTGGCTCTAACGTGGCCACCGTTTTATGTTTGCATAAAAGTATCTCGAGTAGTCCCAAATCTATCCTCTACGCGATTTCCAGCTCCACGCGCTCTCTATCAGATTTCCTAGATTTGATATGTCTCTGTCAGTAATTATAGCACGATTGAAAAATATTGCAAGAGAAAGTTTTATTTTCAATCAAAGAAATGCGTGATTTTACGGATTTTCTTGACCTGTTTGACCGAAGCCTTCATCATCTTCACAGATCCATTAACTGGAAGAGCAATGACCTTGGTCGGAATTTTCACAATGGTCTTGGACATCCGCTTAACCCGACTTTGCTCTGGGTTCAAGTCATTTGAAAAATCTTTAGAGATGATTTTATCCAGATAAAATTCATAGACTCGACGACCGAAGGTTGCTGCAGAAATATCATCAATCTTTTCGGCCCACTTGGCTTCATCGATTGCAGGCATCTCTTCAATCGCTTCAAGTATTGCTTGCGCTAGATCGCTCTCCTCATAAAAGAGCTTGCCAAACATGGGGTCATCAATCACGTGATCCAGATAAGGATTGCCATGAGCAATGATCGGCGTACCGCTAGCAATGCTCTCCAAATAGGTCAACCCTTGCGTCTCACTCGTCGAAGCTGAAATAAAGAAGTCAGCTGCCTTATAATAAAGCGCTGTCTCATTGGGCGGGATCATCCCTGTGAAGACGATCGCATCTGATACGCCAAGCTTCGTCGCTTGTTTTTTTCAAATCATCCAGATAAGGACCATCCCCAGCTACGATCAACTTAACTTTAGAATTAACCCGAAGGACATCCGGAAGGGCCGCAATAACAGCTTGGATATTCTTTTCGTAAGAGACCCGCGAAAGACTCAATAACAGTGTTTCATCTTCTGCTACCTCATATTTCTCACGAAGAGCAGCTGTCTCTATCGGAGTAATTTCTGGTCGATCAAACTTAGCCAAATCAATCCCTGTCGGAATAATCCGTTTCTCTGCCTTGACCTTGTATTTTTGGAGCAAATCATAAACGATCTCACTCGGGCAGATCACTCCATCCAGATCATTCATATAACTTCTTACAATGTATTTGACCATACTTGGACGAATGACCATACCTCTCGCTATATAGCGGACATAGTCCTCATATTGGGTATGGTAGGTATGAATGACTGGAATCCGCAACTCGCGTCCAATCCACACTCCCAAAAGGCCCAGTGAAAACTCTGTCTGGGTATGGATAATATCCAACTGGTATTGTTTGGCAATGGCAAGTGCCTTTGAGAAACCACGATAAGCGACCCGACGGTCCTTAAAGGCGAAGAAAGGTACACTCGGAATCCGAATGATCTGCCAATCTTCATATCGGTTCACATCTTTATCGGTCGTTGTAAAAATGAAGACCGTGTGACCCAATTTTTCTAATTCTGTTTTGAGCGTCCGAATACTGGTCGCCACTCCCGAAACTTGTGGGAAATAGGTATCTGTAAATAAACCTACACGCATCTTACATCTCCAAAACTGTTTGATAGGCTTCAACCAATTGATGTGCCACTATATCGATCGATCGACTTTGAGCGACTTTGTAGCCGGCCTCCCGCTTGTCCACTTGTCCATTTAAAACCTTGTTCAAGGAGTCCACAAATTCATCCACATTGTGGCACAATTCAGATGAGGTCTCGTCGATCCAACCATTGTAGACAGGGATATCTCTTAGGACTGTATGCTGATGGCTAGCCAAAGCTTCCAAAACAACGATTCCTTCGGTTTCCTCATAGGATGGGAAGAAAAAGGCGTCTGCTCCCGTCATAGCCCCTTGGAAGACCGCTCCCTTGAAATAGCCAGGGAATTCCACATTGCTTGGATGGTCCTTTTCCACTAGGTGGCGGATCTTGCGCGGGATAATCCATTTATTGATAGAACCTAGCCAAATAAAGCGCACATCCGGCATGCGACGAGCCACTTCTACGAAATCTTCGATCCCTTTGCGTTTGAAATAAAGTCCCGCACAAATGACCACTTTTTGGCCTTCTTGGATATTAAAATGTTTGCGAAAGACTTCTTCTTTTTTCGGATCCTTCTTGTATTTCCAAATCAATCCCATTAGAGACCGCAATAATCGGTGTTGTCACTCCATAGGACTGAATCAAGTGTTTGGAATACTCAGAAGGTGTGATGACGTAGTCCGCCTTTTGGTACATATGAGCCAAATATTTTCCAAATAAGGGTGCAAAAAAGTTAGACCCGATAAAGGAATTTTCGAAATCCTCACGGGTTGAATGGCCATGCATGATGACTTTCTTTCCACGACGTTTTGCTGCATGGAGCAAGAGGAAACTCCGAGGGCCATAGGTATTGATATGGACCACATCATAATTTCCCAAAATATCTGTCGTATAGGGAATTCCAGCCAAATCCAAGGCATGCATTTGGTGCTGCAAGGCTCGACCAATTCCTGATTTTTGTAATACGGATTTTCCTTCTAAATACAGTAAAACTTTCATACCCCCTATTATACCGAAATAAAGAGTACCCTTCAAGTTTCTACCTGTTGATAGTATAAAAAAGAGGCTAGAACATTTCTGTTCTAGCCTCTCAGACTAGTGGACACGTCTTCTCCCGTCGAGACTCTAGTCTACTTATTCTTATTTTTTCGTCGTTCCACGTTGGTTGATCGTATGAGATAAAAGCACTTCGCGTTCTTCCAACTCTTCTTTGTGCATAATCTTGGTCAACATGCGCATACTGATCGCACCGAGGTCATACAGAGGTTGCCCAATCGTCGAAAGATTTGGACGTGTATAACGGGTTACTTGTGAATCATCACTAGTAATGATTTCGAAGTCTTCTGGCACCTTCACACCTTTATCAGACAAGCCGTTCAAAAGACCGGCAGCCAATTCATCCCCTGTTACAAAGGCAGCAGTTGCTTTGGATGCAATGATGCGTTCTGCCAAGTTGTAGCCTTCATGGTAACGGTATTTGGATTCAAATACAAATCCTTCGCTATAGGTCAATTTTTTCGCTTTTAAGGCTTCTTTATAGCCTGACAAACGAATTTTTCCATTGATATCATCCACCAATGGACCACTCACAAAAGCAATTTTCTTGTTGTGTTTTGCTAACTCTGTCACAGCATCCACTGTTGCTTGCTTGTAGTCGATATTAACACTTGGCAATTGGTGCTCAACATCCACGGTTCCAGCAAGAACCACTGGTGTGCGCGAGCGTGAAAACTCTGAACGGATCTTTTCTGTCAAGTGATAGCCCATGAAAATGATCCCATCCACTTGTTTAGAAAAGAGATTGTTCACAACCGAAACTTCTTTGTCATCATCTTCATCGCTATTAGCAAGGACAATGTTGTATTTGTACATTTCTGCAATATCATCAATCCCTTTAGCCAAGGTAGAGAAATAGCTGTTGGTGATGTTTGGAATCACAACTCCTACCGTGGTTGTTTTCTTGCTAGCAAGACCACGCGCAACAGCGTTTGGACGGTAATCCAAGCGTTCGATGACTTCCAAAACTTTCTTCCGCGTATTTTCTTTAACGTTTTTATTTCCATTCACTACACGACTAACGGTTGCCATTGAAACCTCTGCTTCACGGGCGACATCATAAATTGTAACTGTATCGTCTGTATTCATAAGATTTCCTTTCATTTTTTGAAAATTTCGTTTTCACACTCTAATTAATCTTATTTTATCACTTATTGTAAACACTTTCAAGCATTTTGGCAAAATTTTGTAAACTCTTGCTTTTTTGTGGAAAATTTGACAAAATAGATCCATAGAAAGAAGGTAGCAGTATGTCTAAATTAGATCAAATCATCGATTTTCTTGAAGCTGAAAAAACAGAGGTCGCTGTTGTATCCGATCCTGTCACTATCAATTATTTGACTGGATTTTATAGTGATCCCCACGAACGCCAACTCTTCTTGTTCGTCTACACAGACCACGATCCCCTTCTCTTTGTTCCTGCACTCGAAGTGGAGCGGGCGACTGCTGTTGTCGATTTTCAAGTGGTTGGCTATGTAGATTCTGAGAATCCTTGGGAAAAAATCAAAGGAGCTGTCGCAAACCAGATGCTAAAACCGTTGCACTCGAATATGACAATCTAATCCTTACCAAATACAATGGCTTGCGCACTGTCTTTGAAAAAGCTACATTTACCAATTTGACTCCACGAATTAACCGCATGCGCTTGATCAAATCTGCTGACGAAATTCAAAAAATGTTAGTTGCTGGTCAATATGCGGATAAGGCTGTCAATATGGGATTTGACGCCATCTCTCTTGATAAAACCGAAACCGATATCGTCGCAGAAATTGACTTTGGTATCAAACGCTTGGGCTATGAAATGAGCTTTGAAACCATGGTCTTAACCGGAAACAATGCAGCCAACCCTCATGGTATCCCTGGAAGCAACAAAATTGAAAAGGATGCTCTTCTTCTCTTCGACTTGGGATGTATGGTGAACGGCTATGCTTCTGATATGACTCGTACCGTTGCGGTTGGAAAACCAGATGACTTCAAAAAAGAAATCTACCACTTAACTTTAGAAGCTCAACAGGCTGCTTTAGATATGATCAAACCAGGTGTGACGGCTCACGACGTCGATCGCGCTGCTCGCAGTGTCATTGAAAAAGCAGGTTACGGCGAATACTTCAACCATCGCCTCGGACACGGCATCGGGATGGATGTGCATGAATTCCCTTCTATCATGGAAGGAAATGACATGGTCATCGAAGAAGGCATGTGCTTCTCTGTCGAACCAGGCATCTATATTCCTGGAAAAGTGGGAGTTCGAATTGAAGACTGTGGCTATGTGACAAAAGATGGCTTTGGCCTCTTTACCGAAACTAGCAAAGACTTGCTGTATTTTGATTAAGTTAGAAATAAGGAGATTGTTTTATGATTGTTTGGCGTGGTAAAGGCTTGCTCGTTCCCCTTGCTTTATTTATTGGAGGAGCTGTCTCCAACATTGCTATTTATGTCCTTCATTTTAATGCCGCAAATCGAGTTCATGGCTTTCTGATGGGGATCATGTTCAGCCTATTTACAGCAGCTACAAATTATTTATTAACAAAAAAATTTGTTTCAGATGAAGTTCGTTATCTTATTGATGAAGAGACAGGGCAACGAATCGCTTACCGTGATTCTTCTTCTTTCATGTTTATTCCCAATCGCTATTGGACCTGGATCTTCTTAGGTTTATCCCTAATTCCATTATTAGTGTCCTTCATCAATTAATAATTAATAAAAAAATTTCAGTATCTAAGGTACTGAAATTTTTTATTTTAACGTATCTATCAATGAATCAGCAAGTTCTTATCAGTAACTTTCACTCTTGCTTACCAGAGATTGATAGCTTCTGTTTATTGGACTAAGAGGTTGCTTCCATCTTCATTTTAGCTTCTTTCACTACTTCCTCTAGACTTATTTGAGCCATTTCTTTTTCCATGGCCAACTGAATCTCTTCAAGTTTTCCATCCAGCACTCCATGAATATTATTTCCAATCGGACAGGCTGGATTTGGATGCTCGTGAAAGCCAAATAATTGACCTGTCTTACCAAGGCACTCAACCGCTCGATAAACATCTAGTAAGGTAATAGCTTCCAACTCTTTCGCCATCTCAGCCCCACCAGTTCCACGCGCCACATGGATCAAGCCTGCCTTTTTTAATTGAGACAAGGTCTTCCGAATAATGACCGGGTTCACCCCAACGCTGCCAGCAATCATATCACTGGTCACCTTGGTGCAGTCTCCTTTTAGGGCAATCATCACTAATACATGGGTCCCAATTGTAAAGCGACTCGAAATTTGCATAACTTCACTCCTTTCTACCTGTTTGGAAGGTCTCATCTACTGGACAATTTTCAATAGATGATGCTCATGCTCCCTATTATACTCTTTTATGTTGTAATGTCAATAGTTACACTATCGAAAGAAATCCTCTAACCAAGCATTAATCTCTTGATCATGGCCTTCTCTCCGCTCAATTTCATGAAGTAGCTCATGATTGTGGGTATGATGAATCCCATTGACCAAACTTTCGTAATACACTTGATAATAAGGAAGACGGAGTTCTTTAGAAAGTTGGAGTTCTTTGTTGATATCATAGCCCACCCGTCTAAAATCGACATCTTTTAGTCCCATTTGATCAAATTCGAGAATGGCATACATAGCCCGAAGGTCCTTGCGAAGATTCTTTTCCAAAAAGAAGGGTTGGCCAATCGATCCAGGGTTAATGATCAGTTCTCCACCCGTCCCATAACGGAAAAATTGCTGATGGATGTGGCCATAGACTGCGATATCACAGGCTGGATTGGTCACCAAGCGATCGAAATCCTTCTGATCCCCAATATGGATCAATTCGCGTCCCCAATTCTTATCGGGTAAGTGGTGGCTAATACCGATTTTCAAGCCAGCTATTTCTCTGTGCACCTGCATGGGCATTTTCTGCATGTCTTCGATTTCTTGGGGTGTGATTTCTTCGAGAATATATTGACACTGGCGCATGAGGTAGCGATGACTCGGTCTCGTCTCATCCAACATCCCCTTCATAGCACGCCACAGGCTATCTTCCCAGTTCCCCAAGACTTTCACCGTAATCGGAAGCTCCTCTAACATCTCCAAGAGTGACCGTCTGCCTGTCCCTGGCATTAAACTATCTCCCAAGAGCCAATATTCATCCACCTTGGCTTTTTGGCTATCATTTATAACAGCTCCTAAAGCTGTCGTATTTCCATGAATATCTGAAAGTAAAGCAATTTTCGTCATGATCTTCTCCTTGCATCCATTATAACAAAGAGAAGAAAAACTTCCACCCTCAGGTGAAAGTTTTAGAAACAGTTGATGCTTTTAAAAATGAAAAATAAGGCTAGAGCTCTCTTTTGGATGATATCTGTTATAGCCCCTTTGGATCTTAGTAACATGCGACTGGACAGGGGGATCGATTCTATACCGACGAGGAGTTCGGTTATTGGGGCGATAGAGTGCTTCCCCTTATAAGTAGCCAACACGGGCTGCGGATTGTATCAAAAAGATGAATCCTCCTGCAAGCATCGCTCACTGCAAATTCCCTATTTTCACTTTCTATTTTACGGGTTTGTAGCTTAGTCAACGGATTTGAGAGCTTCAAGCATGTCTACCTTGCGGAGGTAGTAGTCGACGTAGATTCCTAGCAGAATCAGCAGAAGGACAATACCTCCAACAGGGAAGAGGTAGACGCCAAGTCCCACTTGGGGATAAAAGAGAATGGCGGCAGGAGCAATCATGGCAATGAGGAATTGATGAAGATAGTAGCCACCTCCTAACCCTAGCAGAATCCCTATGATAGACAATAGGATGGTCTCTCGGTATATATAGAGCGTGACTTCCTGATTGTGAAAGCCTAAGACCTTAATGGTTGATAATTCCCGGATTCGTTCTGCTACATTGATATGGGTTAAGTTATACAAGATCACAATAGCTAACAAGATCGATACCACCACTAAGATCATCATGGTTTTATCCAAAGATTTGGCAACAGAATTAAACAGTGAAATCATCGAAGCGTTTTGACTGACACCCTTAACAGCTGCAAGAGCCATCATATCCCGACTAACAGCTTGCACTTGTTGTTGAGACGAATCTTGCAACTGCACCAAGTAGCTATTTTCAGGAGCCTTCTTCCCGTATATTTTTTGATAAGTTGTCTGATCCATATAGATAAAGTGTCCGACATAATTTTCAGTGATCCCTGCCACCTTGAAAGAATGACCGTCTATCGTTAATTGATCCCCATCCGTAACCCCTGCTAATTGTGCGAGTTTACTACTGATGATGACCCCTTTCTTTAGAGACAAGGGTTCCCCTTTGTGGAGAGAAGCTAGGGTTACAAAGGGCAATAAATCTGTCCGATCCGTCACCATCATAGTAATACTTTGATTGTCACGAGCGCCTTTAACAGAAGCTTCAAGCAGCTGGCTATATAGAGATTGATAATTCTTGATATCTGATTTTGCTAAACGATTGGTTAGTTCCTTGCTTTCTTGGGGAGATGCATTGGTCTTTTGGGCCACAATCAGCTCATAAGACAAGATTTCTTTAAATTGACGATTTGGCACTCCTCTGACAGAGGATTGAATACCAAGTCCTGCAAAGAGAAGAGCAACCGAACCTGCCACACCAATAATGGTCATTAGCATCCGAAGTTTGTAGCGAAAGAGATTGCGAGCAGTAACCTTGTGGGTGAAACTTAGTCGTTTCCAGATAAAACCAACCCGCTCTAGGAAAATCGTAGAGCCTGAAACGGGTGGTTTAGGAAGCAAGAGAAGATTGGCTTCTTCTTTTAATTCCTTACGAGACACCCAGTAAGCTGGAAGAACACTGGCTACTAGTGATAGTCCAAGAGCTATGAGAGTCATATTTGCATAAACATATTCTTTGCTATCCCCAATGACCATCCCTTGTGTGATAATCTTGGAAATAATGCCCGATAAGAAATAATGGCCTAGCAAATTTCCCAGAAGGGTCCCGATGGTCCCTGCGAAAAATCCATAGAGGACAAATTTGAGAACGATGTCCTTGGTATGATAACCCAGCGCTTTAAAAATGCCTGCATTGGTCCGCTCTTCATCGACAAAGCGTGTCATCGTGGTAAAGGTGACCATAGCTGCTACGAGATAAAGGACCACAGGAAAAATATTTCCAACGGCAGAGATGCTACTGCTAGCATTGCTATACATGAGGTATCCTTGCCCTCCGGGCATGGTCTTACGATCATAGACGTGATAGGATGGGATTTCTAGTTGCTCCAAATCCTTTTGGGCCTTGATCAGCTCTTCATCTTTTTGAGCTAGCTCCACTTGACCGCTTGTCCAACCTTTCTTTTTCTGATCCAGCTCTTCTTTAGCTTGTTTGATTTTTTCTTGACTGCTTGCTTGTTGCTGAGCTGGCAGGAATGGACCTCGTTTCCTTAGCTGCTCCTCTTGCAAGTCTAGCTGCTTTTGAACCTGATTGATTTGCTCCTTGGCTGTTTGAAGTGTTTCTTTAGCACGACTGAGTTCCTTTTGACCTTTTTGGATCTCTGTGTCAGCTTCCTGCTTAAGTCTTTGATAGCGGGCCTTACCATTATCTTTCAGACGCTTTTCTATGTCCTCTTGATGGACTTCGAGTCGTTTTAGGTAGGCTGGGGAAAAAGAATCCAAGGATTTCAGATCATCAAACAGAATCCGCGCTATCACAGGCAGCTTAGTCGTGAAAACTTCTTTTGAAACTAGAGCATACGCATCTAGATTGCCACTTCCACTCCTTGCACTGCCTAAATTCTTCTGAGACCACAGTTCAGAGGATTGAACAAAGCCAACAATCCTAAAGTGCTTCCTCTTTAAAACAGACTTCTCTCCAACCTTTTCTTCAACCGTAAATCGATCTCCAATCTGATAGCGATCGGACCAAAAACTAGCTAGAGCTAGTTCTTCTTCTTTCTTTGGCAGACGCCCCTTGGTCACGCGAAAGGACGAAATGCTCTTTGGAGGAGAAAAGAGTCGAATAGCCTTCCCTGTTCCTTCACCGTCACATCCGTCAGAGAGCCAAATTCAACACGTGTCCCACTGAGTCCCTCTAGCTCTTCTTGATCCGCTTGATCTAATCCCAAGTCTCCCATGACAGCAAGATCCAGCATCTCTTCTTGCTGGATAAACTGGTTAGCGGTTCGATGCATGTTTGGAGTGGTCACTTTCAAGCCCACCAAGGCCAAGCTTCCTAGCATCATCAAGGTTAAGATGGAAAGAAAACGCCCTTTTGACTGGGTAAAAGAATGAAAGAGGTCCTTCCAATATACTTTTCGTTTCATGCCAGCACCTCTTCTAATATTCTAGTGTCGCAATATCTTGAGGGGTCTCATTGACTTCCACTGACTTAACCTTTGCATCGTGCATGCGAATGACACGGTCAGCAATCGGTGCCAGAGCACCATTATGGGTCACGATGATGACAGTCGCTCCTTTTTTCCGGGACATGTCTTGCAAAATCCCTAATACTTGCTTCCCGGTCTGGTAATCCAAGGCTCCTGTGGGCTCATCACAAAGCAGGATTTTGGGGTTTTTAGCCACAGCACGGGCGATGGCTACCCGTTGTTGTTCCCCACCTGATAATTGGGCTGGAAATTATGCAGACGATTTCCAAGTCCTACTTCTTTTAACACACTTTCTGGATCTAGAGCATCAGAGACAATTTCTGAAGCCAACTCGACATTTTCTTTAGCCGTCAGATTGGCCACTAAATTATAAAATTGAAAGACAAAGCCAACATCATCTCGTCGATAATCCGTTCGTTGATGGGGATTGAGCTTAGCAATATCCACGCCATCAATCAAAACCTGGCCTTCATCGTTGGTGTCCATCCCTCCTAAGATATTCAGAACTGTTGATTTACCAGCACCTGAAGCTCCTAAAATGATGACCAACTCTCCTTGCTCAATCTCAAAAGAAACATCCTGATTGGCGAGAATCTCTGTCTCTCCACTATTGTATCGCTTGCAACAATGTTTCATTTCGATGTAGGCCATTTTCTCTCCCCTCCTGTACTTTCTATCTATATTATAGTCCTTTTCTGATAGATTACAAAGGAATCGAGGCATCAACAATAATGATTTTCCCTCATTATCATGAACTATTATAAATTTTATGCTATAATGAGAGATAAATTTTAGTTATTGTTAGAAAGAAGGCTCATTGTGAGTTTACAACAGTTTGAAAGGAAATCACTTCAAGAAATCAACCAATCTATTGATGTACCAAAAGGCATCCCTTTTTGGAAGGCCCTCCTGCTCTTTTCAGGACCAGGTAGTCTCGTAGCAGTCGGTTATATGGATCCGGGGAACTGGATCACCAGTGTCGTCGGAGGAGCACAGTATCGGTATCTCCTTTTATCAGTGGTTCTCCTCTCTTCTTTAATCGCCATGCAATTGCAGCAAATGGCTGGTAAACTAGGGATTGTCCATCGCAAAGACCTGGCCCAAACGACCGCCCATCACTTGCCCAAATGGCTCCGGTATACCCTTTGGATTGTCATCGAACTTGCCTTAATGGCAACAGATTTGGCAGAGGTCATCGGATCAGGGATTGCCCTCCACCTCCTCTTTGGTTGGCCCTTGCTCTTTTCCATCCTCATCACCGTTTTTGATGTCTTCCTCCTCCTAGGACTCATGCATCTAGGCTTTCGAAAGATCGAGGCCATCGTTTCAACCTTGATCCTTACGATCCTTGCGATTTTTGGCTACCTGGTTTTCCTATCGAAGCCAGATATCGGAGGAATCTTCGCTGGCTTTCTTCCTCAAAAAGAAGTACTGGGAATCGGTCTTCCTAAGGGAAATGAAGCCTTGACCTTGGCACTGGGGATCATCGGGGCAACGGTTATGCCCCACAACCTCTACCTCCACTCATCCATCTCTCAAACGCGAAAAGTCGATTACAAGGATCCAGCAGATATCAAGCGGGCAGTTCGTTTTATGACTTGGGATTCCAATATCGAATTGAGTTTGGCCTTTGTCGTCAACTCCCTACTCTTGATTCTTGGAGCCGCCCTCTTCTTCGGACATGGAGACAAGATCGGTGCTTTCTCTAGCATGTACGATGCACTCAAGGATAACCAGATTGCAGGAGCTATTGCCAGTCCTTTCTTGTCAACACTCTTTGCCATCGCTTTGTTAGCTAGTGGTCAAATTCAACCATTACTGGCACCCTAACCGGTCAGATCGTTATGGAAGGATTCCTTAAATTCCGTCTTCCACAATGGGTCGTCCGTCTCTTGACTCGAATCATTGCTCTCCTTCCAGTCATCATCGTTGCGATTTTATTTGGAGATCAGGAACATGTCTTGGACGACCTGCTGGTCTATTCTCAGGTCTTCCTATCAGTAGCCCTCCCCTTTTCTATCTTCCCCTTGGTTTATTTCACTTCCAATAAAGACATCATGGGAGAACACGTCAATGCTAAATGGAATACCCTCTTAGGTTATCTAGTCGCTATTGTCCTAACCATTTTGAATTTTCATTTAATTGTAACAACCTTTATCAAATAAGGAAAACCAGCACTTTGAATCGTGCTGGTTTCTTTTGTTTCTCAGGTCACTTTCCCCATCTTGTCTCTTCTTTTCCTAAAAATTTCCTGACCATTTTTTTAGAAGGGAATTATTTTAAATCACTAATTATTGTGTAATTTTCACAAATTCTTGTAGAGCCCCGCCAGCCATAAACTTGTGAATTTTTTACATATTTTTAAAAGTTATTCAAAAAATGGAAGAATTGTCTAATTTATCTTTTTAGAGTATAATGCTATTTGTTCGTGGCGTGAAATTATTTCATCGGTGAATTATTTCAATGTCAAATAAATAAAAATAGACTCATATAACAATAGAAAGGAACATATGGCACGACAAAGACAAACGACAACCAAGGCCGATTTGAGAGCCGCGCTTTCAAAACTGCTACTGCAGCAACCTTTTGAAAGCATTACGATTCGACAATTGACAGAGACCGCCGGCATTAACCGCGGGACCTTCTACTTGCATTATGTAGATAAGTACGACATGTTCGAACAAATGAAAATGGATATGGTGCAAGAATTGGATAGTCTTTTTGTTGAAGGAAGCCCTGTCAAGGTGAATTTTCTCAATGTCTTAACGACCATTAAAGAAAACTATGACTTTATCTACGCCCTCACTCAAGCCTGCTATTCAGACTTTCGTAAATTGGTGAGAGGTTTTACCCTTCATGCCTTAGACGATACTCCCCATGCTGAGGAGCACATCATCTCAGACTTCCAGGTTCCCTACAAATATGGCCTTGAGATTTTCATTGCTACAATCGAATCTGTAGTTGTGACCTGGCTAGAATCTGGGGCCAAGGAGGATCCAATCGAGATTGCGACCATCATTCTTAGTGTCTCTGATTTTACTAGCTGGAACTAAGCTAGCTAACCTTTTCCAACTTTTGTGGAAAAGGTTTTTTCTTTTTGGCAAGTAAACGACGGCACAATCTCTTTGTTAGATTCCTCAAGAGTGAGCAAAAAGAGTGTGGGATAGAAATCGGTCATTCGTTAGAATTCGATTTCGTCGTCCCGCCTCCGCACAGTTGAGTAGGGGCTGTAGAAGCTGATGAAATCAGCCTAGTAGAGCCCACTCAACCACTGCGTCTTGCTCGACAATCAAAAGATAATTGAGAGGCTAGGACTTTTGTCCCAGCCTCTTCCATTCTATTCCTTTTTCTTTGCTAACATGGTTGCAAATCGAAGTTGGATTCGATTGCCATTCTCATCTCGACGATGGAGATGGCCAGGATTTTCGTTGTACTTCACCAATTCCCAATCCTTATAATACTCCGCCAGTTCCCCTTCTTTAAAAGTAAAGGAGAAGGGCATCTGGCAGGGATAATCATCCGTATCCATGGCGCAGACAATCAGATTGTAACCACCTGAATTGGTATGCTCTTGCATATTGCGGATGATAGCCGGAATCCGATCAGCCTCTAGAAACATAAAACAACTGTGGACACAATCAAATCATAGTATTGAGTGAGAGCTGCAGCATTGATATCATAAAGTCCCACTGGCATCTCTAGATCTTCCTCAGCAACTATGCTTTGGAGCATCTCTAAGGCCAGCTCATTTTGATCCACGGCTGTCACATCAAAGCCATGTTGGGCCAAAAAGAGAGCATTGCGACCTTGTCCACATCCTAGATCCAGTGCCTTTCCAGCTGGAACGATGCCTACTGCTTCTAGCACTTCTGAATGGACGGGATTGGTGTTGTACTTTTTTGGAAAATAGTCCTTGGGTTCACAGTAAAATTCCAAGTACCACTCCACATCGTCTGTCGCAGCTTCGACACGATGCCAGGCTTGGGGTTCTACCATGGGGTTTTCAGCTCCAGCCTCAAAGATATGGCTTACCTTTTCTTCCCCATCTTCTGTCAATTCAATAAACTTCAATTGACCTTTTAAAACGGTAATTTTCCCCCAGGTCCCCACCTTGGTATTGTGTTTACGTTGGAGGGCTTCTGGCATGGTATCCTTATTCCAGAGAGGCATGCGCTTGTAGGCAATCAATTTTTGGGTCATATAGCTTCTCCTTTTTCTTTCAGTACCCTTATCATACAGAAAAAAGAGCCTCTTGACAAGTTAGAAAAATGAAATCCCGTTTCCAAGAAAAAAGAGAGTGGGACAGAAATCGGTCATTCGTTAGAATTCGATTTCGTCGTCCCACCTCCGCACAGTTGAGTAGGGCTGTAAAAGCTGATGAAATCAGCGTAGTAGAGCCCACTCAACCACTGCGTCTTGCTCGACAATCCAAAGACAATTGAGAGACTAGGACTTTTGTCCCAGCCTCTTTTTGATTACCGTGTGTTGTATTGCTTCATGACCCGTGCGATATCCCGATTTTGTTCCCGACGTTTGATGGATTCACGCTTGTCATAATCATGTTTCCCTTTAGCGAGCCCCAAAAGTAATTTGGCATAGCCGTCTTTAGATAGACCTTCAAAGGCACCAGGGTCATTCCGGTCCCTTTGGTTTCTTGATCCAGCTTTTGGATTTGCTTTTTATGAAGAAGGAGCTTGCGACGACGATCTGGATCTTGGTTCCAGATATTGCCTTCCTCATAAGGTGCAATATGCACATTACTGAGCCAGACTTCACCATTTTTCACTTGTGCAAAGCCATCTTTTAAGTTAATTCGTGCTGCACGGACGCTTTTGATCTCTGTTCCAGTCAAGACCATCCCTGCTTCAATCGTATCCACGATGGTATAGTCATGTCTCGCCTTTTTATTTTGCGCGACGACCTTTCCTTCGCCCTTTGCCATGTTTGTCTCCTTTCTTTGCTACTTCCTTGTAAAAAGGTTTCTTCCCTTTTTTCTTTTTGGATTTAGATGAAGAAACTTTCCGTTTGTCATCTTTTTTAGTGGTTGATCCCTTAGAAACTTTTTTGTCTTTGCGTCTGCGATCCCTGCGATTGCTATCACGATCACGTCCTTGGGCCTTGAGTCCTTTCTCAACGACATCCCATTCACTTGGAATGTAGGCGAAATCAATCTCTCCTGTCATCTTATCAGCTCTCTCTACCTTGATTCGGATTTGCTGACCGACACGGAAGGTGATACCGGATTTTTCCCCCCGAAGGGTTAGATCCCGTTCATTAAATGGTAGAATTCCGGTAGATTGGTAATATGAATCAAGCCTTCGACAGTATTGGGTAGCTCCACAAAGAGGCCAAATTTCACCACACTGGAAACCACAGCATCGTACTCTTCTCCAACATAGTCTTCCATGTATTCAGCCTTCTTCATGGCTTCAACTTCACGCTCAGCATCAATCGCCCGGCGTTCTCGACTGGAGGATTGGCTGGCAATGTCTGGAAGGATTTGTTCAAAGTGTGCTGCCACTTCTTGGGATTTTCCGTATTCACGCACCATTCGATGAACCATCAGGTCCGGGTAACGCCGGATGGGACTGGTAAAGTGGGTGTAATATTCCGCAGCGAGCCCATAGTGTCCATGATTGTGCTCTGAATAGCGGGCCTGTTGCATCGAGCGCAATAACATCATGGAGAGAACGTCCGCATAAGGTTCCCCTTCAACCTTGCGCATAATTTCTTGTAGGGCTTCTTGGCTTATCTCACTAGCCGTTCCGTAGATTGGGATTCCAAAACTAGAAGCATAGTCGATAAACTTCTGTACTTTTTCTGCCTTTGGGTCTTCGTGGATCCGATAGATGAACGGTAATTTCAGTCGCGTAAAGTGCTCCGCTACCGTTTCATTGGCAATCAACATAAAGGACTCAATCATCCGCTCAGCAATCCCTCTTTGACGCAAGACGATATCGACCGGTTTTCCTTCTTTATTGACTAAGATTTTAGCCTCATTGGTATCAAAATTAAGGGCTCCTCTGCGAATCCGCATGCTTTCAAGAATGCCGTGCAAGGTAGCCATTTGATGAATACTTGGGACAATTTTCTTAAACTCTTGAGCCTTTCTTCATCGCCTGCCAAGATATCATTGACGTCACTATAGGTCATTCGGAAGGTCGTATTGATAACTGTTTGGGTAATGGTATGCTTGATCACCTTGCCATGAGGATCAATCTCCATAATAGCAGACTGGGTCAGACGGTCCACATTAGGATTCAATGAGCAGATCCCATTGGACAAGCGTTCTGGAAGCATGGGTACTACCCGGTCAGTCACATAGACAGAGGTCGCCCGATTCAGCGCTTCCTTGTCTAAGGCTGAACCTTCCTGAACGTAATAAGAGACATCAGCGATGTGAACCCCTAACTCAAAGTTGCCGTTTTTCAGTAATTTGATATGAACAGCATCATCCAAGTCTTTGGCATCCGCTCCATCGATCGTGAAGGTGATCTCCTCTCGTAGATCCACCCGTCCTTCCAGATCCTTTTCAGACGGTGCATCTGGAACTTGCTCGGCTTCTTTCAACACTTCTTCAGGAAATTCCGAAACGATATCCATGGATTCCAATACTTCCAAGACATCGATACCCGGATCTGTCACATGACCAACAACATCGCGGACAGTTGCTACAAAATAATTGTGCTTGCGGCTGGGGTATTGGTCAATTTCAACCTTAAGGATTTCGGTTCCTTCCAATTGGATGGCTGGCTTTTTCACATAGATCAGCTGGCTGATCTTTTGATTTTTCGAACGAATGTAGCCAGCGTATTTGGGTTTTTCCTCATCCAGGACAATTTGTCCGACTACTGTTTTAACACTATGTTCCAAGACATCGATAATCTTGGCCTCAGCTGCAGTTCCCTTGTTTCGGTCTGCAACCTTGGTGATGACGATCTCAACGGTATCACCATCGATGGCATGATAGACATCATTTCGTCCAACAAAGAGGTCCTCTTCTTCCCCCTCTAAGCTGACAAAACCAAAGCCATTTATGGGCGTGAAAGGTCCCCTTGAGGGTAATGGCTGGCGCCTTCTTTTGTGATAAGCTAAGGGAACCATCATCTTCAAATTTTAACTCATGACGACGTTCCATCAGAGAGATGGTCTTGACCAACTCACGGAAATCCTTAGACCCTTCTTTTCCTAGAGCAGTTGCTAGATCATTGATCTGGACTTTGCCATGCTCTTGTAAATATTCTTTTATTTCTGTTTTCATTGATGTTTTGCTGGTTATCCAGCCTCCTTTTTTCTATCTTATTTTATTGATCATCGTTTTGCAAAATAAAAATAGGCAAAGACATCGTCTGAGCCTATCTTATTTACTAGAAAGTACCATTAAGATCATCGCGATCAATAACCAAAAGAAGATCATAATGGCTGTTAAACGCTGCATCACGGCTTCAAAACCACGCGCTTTTGAACGTTCAAACAAGTCATTTGAGCTAGCGTCAAAGACGTTACTCGATTGGTTTTTAGTTGGTTGCATAAAAATTGCGATAATAATCAATGCTGATAAGACTAGTAAAATAGTTGTTAATGCTCCGCTCATATTCAAAACTCCTTAAAATCTTCACTATTATACCACGAAAATCATTTTGATTCAATATGTAAGGTTACTTTTCTTTCCTTGGGACAATACTTCAAGACCTCGATCTTCTCGGGATGGGTTTTGGTATTTTTACTGGTCAAATAATTCTGACTCCCACAACTGGTACATGTCAATTGAACTTTAATTCGCACGTATCTCTCTCACTTTCAAATACTTTCTAAATAAGAATAAGAGGAACATCAAATCGGTAAAGGCCAAAAGGGCTGTTCCGTAAAAGACCCAATGATAGCCGAAATGCATGAAAATACTGGATCCCATCATCGGACCGAACACACCACCCAGATAATAAAAGAGCTGGTTGTAACTAAAGATCCGAGAGATCCCTTCAGGAGGCGTTAAGCGATTCAACAAGGCGGAAACTCCTGGTAATAAAGCTCCGGTCCCAATCCCAAAGAGAAAACGTAAGATTCCTAATTGCAGGGGAGTTTGGGCCTGAGCGCAGAGGATATAGAGACAGCCACTATAGAGAAGAGCTAGCAATAAGAGCCGGTGATTCCCGATTCGGTCTCCGAGTTTTCCCATCCAACCTGAAAAGAGCATACTAGAGACTCCCATAGCCGAAACAATCATCCCCGATACAAAAATCAAGTTACCTCTTTGCCCCAAAGCCCGTACATAAAGGGGCAGGATCGGAGAAATAGATTGGGCGATCATTTGAATGGTCATGCTGGTCAAAAAGAGGCCTAAGAGAATATCTTTTTGCTGAATGGACATGAGCAACTGCCAGCTAGATTTTTGTTCTTCTTTTGGCAGGGGCTCATACTCTTCCTCAATGCCCCAGAAGGTTAAGAGGGAGACCAGAAATAAGAAACATCCTACCAAGAGAAAAACATTGCGCATCCCTAGGTTTTCGGCAATGAGTCCCCCAATCAAAGGCCCCATCAAGGTTCCAGCTACAACACCGGTCGATAAGGTCCCTAGGGCATAGCCAGATTGGTCCTTGGGGACTTGACTAGCAATCAAAGCTGTACTATTGGGTACAAAACCTGAAAGACACCGTTTAGAAAGCGCAAGACCAAGAGCCAAAAGACGGATGGCACAAAGGCAATGCCTCCCATGGTCAGCGTCATGGCAATGGAAGCCCTGAGCATCATGAGTTTTCGACCATAGCGGTCGGCCAGGCTCCCCCAGATGGGAGACATGATGGCAGAAGTGACAGAGGAACTCGCGACGGCAATCCCCGCATAAAAGGGAACGGCCTTTCCCGTAACACCCAACTCTTCTACAAATAGGGCCATAAACGGCACAACTAATGAAAGACTGGCTCCGATGAAAAAACATCCGATCCAGGCGATATAGAGATTTTTACGCCAATTGACTTCTTTTGTGATAAAATCATCTTCTTTCTAATTGTTCTAAGGCTTCATTTAATTGGGCATAGAGGTCAGCTAGATCTCCATTATTGTCTAAAACCAGATCTGCATGGCTTCTTTTTGCTTCTAGTGGCATTTGAGACGCAATGCGCTCTTGGGCTTCTACTTCTGACAAGTGGTTGCGTTCCATCAAGCGTTTGAGCTGCGTTTCTTTTGATACAGCCACCAACCAGACGGCCTCAAACCACTCTTCATAGCCTTGCTCGATCAAGAGGGGAATATCCATAAAAAAGAGGTCTGATTGAGCTGCTTGCCTGTCTCTTGCATCTGCCAGAGCCTCACGAATGAGCTGGCCTTGGACGCGATTGGACCAGTCTCGTTCACGAGAGTTGGAAAAGATTCGCTGCCCCAAAACTGCACGATCCAGCTCTCCACTTTCGTCGAGAATCTCTCTTCCAAAATGCTCAACTAGAACACGGTAAAGAGCTCCCCCTGGAACTTGTAAGTCATGGACCACACTATCAGCGTCGATGACAGGATAGCCTTTTTCTTTCAAATAGGAGGTGACAGTGGACTTTCCTGAAGCAATTCCTCCTGTTAATCCGATGATTCTTGCCATCTACTTCTCCTTTTGACAATGGGGACAAAAATGAGTTCCGCGTCCCCCAAGTTGGATTTCTCAATCGGTGTTCCACAGCGCAAACAAGGCTGACCCGTTTTCCCATAGACTTGGTGTTCTTCCTGCATGGTACCATCTTCTCCAAAGGCATTGCTGTAGGAGCGAATGGTGGAGCCTCCCTTTTCGACAGCCTGAGCTAATACGGCAATTGTTTCTTTGCGAACGGCTCTGGCTTCTGTAGCAGTCAAACTTTGCCCCAAACGGGCTGGATGAACCTGGGCCCGATAGAGCACCTCGTCCACATAGATATTGCCCAGACCAGCCACCAATTTTTGATCCAAAAGAGCTGATTTAATGGGTTTCTTTGATTTTTTAAGAGCTGCTTGGAAGGCGGGCCCTTTAAATTCCGCTTCTGTCGGCTCTGGACCAATTTTTTTATTCAAAAAATAGCTATCTACAAGCTCAGGCACTAGGACTTCCATGGTCCCAAACTTGCGGACATCTTCATAGACCAGGGTGCTGCCATCTGTAAAGTGAAAGAAGACATGGGCATGCTTGCGAAAAGGGACTTCGTCTGGATAAAAGAAATACTTGCCTTCCATCCGCAAATGCGAAATCAAAACCAAATCCGTCAGATGAAACAAGAGGTATTTCCCACGACGCCCCATGGATCGAATCTCTTGACCTGGAAGATCTTGACGAAAAGCATCCAGATCCGTCTGAATCATTTTAGGATACTTTACTTCCACGGATTGGATGGTTTTCCCAAGAATTAATTTCTCAAGACCACGTCGGACGGTCTCAACTTCTGGTAATTCAGGCATAGCTCCTCCTTCTCTAAAAACAAGAAGCAGGCTTTTGCCCACCTCTTCTTAATATTCTTTTTCGTTGTATCCGAAATCGGCAAGGTCTAATTTCTTATCCCGCCAATTTTTCTTGACCTTGACCCAAGTTTCTAGGAAGACCTTGTCCCCTAGCATGATCTCGATATCCTTCCGCGCAAGGGTTCCAATCTTCTTGAGCATGGCACCGCCTTTTCCGATGATAATCCCTTTTTGGCTATCACGTTCCACCATGATGGTCGCACGGATATGGACTTTATCGGTTTCTTCATCTCGCTTCATGGAATCTACCACCACCGCAACTGAGTGTGGAATCTCTTCACGCGTCAAGTGCAAGACCTTTTCACGAATCATTTCAGAGACCAAGAAACGCTCTGGATGGTCCGTAATCTGATCAGCAGGGAAATATTGGAAACCTTCTTCCAAATTTTCGCTCAAAATATCAATCAAACGCGAAACATTATTTCCTTGCAGGCTGAAATCGGCACAATTTCCTTGAAGTCCATTTGACTACGGAAGTCATCGATCTGCGCCAGAAGTTGATCAGGGTGCACCTTGTCGATCTTATTGACTACAAGGATGACGGGCACCTTGGCTGCTTTGAGGCGTTCTATAATCATATCGTCACCCTTCCCACGTGGTTCATCTGCTGGCACCATAAAGAGAACCGTATCGACTTCTCGAAGGGTACTATAGGCCGACTCGACCATGAAGTCTCCAAGGGCTGTCTTGGGTTTGTGAATCCCTGGCGTATCGATAAAGACAATCTGTTCCTTATCGGTCGTGTAGATTCCCATAATCTTATTGCGCGTTGTCTGCGCCTTATCACTCATGATAGCAATCTTTTGCCCCATGACGTAGTTCAAAAACGTTGACTTCCCAACATTGGGACGTCCTAAAATGGCTACAAAGCCTGATTTAAATGTCATAATATCCTTTCATGAGGGGAACACTCCCTCTTATCCAAATACCAAGGCCCAGAATTTGGGCACAAAAATGATCAGTCCTGTCACCAAGGCAAAACCTGATACGACGAGGACTGCTCCAGCCGCCATGTCTTTGGCATTCTTTGCCAACATAGAGAAATGGTAGTTACTAGCTAGGTCCACCACATTTTCAAGAGCTGAATTCATAATTTCAAAAGCAATCACCAAGGTGATGCTGAGCAATAAAAAGAGCCATTCCGTCACAGAAATCCTGAACACCAAACCAGCCAGAATTGCTACAAGGGCTGATAAGGCGTGCTTGCGCATATTGCGCTCTTCTTTGATCGACGTAAAAATTCCTGTTATCGCAAACTCCAGGCTTGAAGTGAAGTCTCGATTTTTCCATTTTCGCTTATTGTCTTGTGAGTCCATAGGCTGTCAAAATCTCTTCCTGTAAGCCAAACATTTCCTTTTCTTCTTCTGGCGTATAGTGATCATAGCCATTGATGTGAAGAAAACCATGTACTGCCAAAAATCCCATTTCGCGCTCAAAGCTATGGCCATATTCTTCCGCTTGCTCCCGCGCCTTGTCAATTGAAATAAAGAGCTCACCAATATAGGTATCGAATTCCGCCATCATCTCTGCCAATTCTGGATTTTCTGCAAGGTCTTCCTCGTCAAAAGAAATCTCCATCTCTGGCTTGTATTCTAAACTGATGACATCTGTCGGACGATCCGTATCACGGTATTCAAGATTTAGTTCATGACTGCGTTCATTGGTCACAAAAGTCACAGCCATTTCCTTGTCTTCTTTCCCAATTTTTTGAGCAGCAAATTCTAAATTTCTTGCGTCTGTTTTAAGATTTCGTCAGAGACTTGACCCGTCTCATCTACCATTTCAATATACATCTGGATCACCTCACTATTATCACTTCATTATAGCATAAAACCAACCTATATACTAGATACAGGCTGGTTTTCAAACTATTTCTTTGCACGACTATCTTACACGACTGTTTGCTGGATGGCATGCATCTGGGCATAGATCCCGCCTTGTGCGACCAGTTCTTCGTGTCTACCCCGCTCCACAATGCGTCCTTCTGATAGAACCAGGATCTGATCCGCATCTTGAATAGTCGATAAGCGGTGGGCAATGATAAAGGTGGTTCGGCCTTTCTGTAGGACTGCCATGGCCTTTTGAATAATCTCCTCTGTCTCCGTATCGATGTGAGAGGTTGCCTCATCCAAAATCAAAATTTTCGGATTCATATAGAGGGTTCGAGCAAAGGAAATCAACTGGCGCTCGCCACTTGAAAAAGCGGAGCCCTTTTCAACCACTGGATGATCAATCCCCTTTTCAAGGCGCTCTACAAAGGGCCATGCTCCAACTTTTTTCAGCGCATCGATGACCGCATCCCGATCAATGTGATCCTGACTCATAGCCACATTACTGGCAATCGTTCCAGTGAAGAGATAGGGATCCTGCAGGACAATTCCCATATGGCTTCGTAGGCTCTCACGGGAGACTTGCCGAATATCTTGCCCATCGATCAAAATCGCTCCCTTTTGAGGGTCATAGAAACGATAAAGCAAGTTCATGATAGAGGATTTGCCCGAACCGGTATGACCCACAAGGGCGATGGTTTGACCGGGACTAGCCTGAAAGGCAATATCCCGCAGAACTGGCTTGCCTTCTTCATAGGCAAATTGAACGTCGTCAAACACGACTTGAGCCTTTTCTATCTTTAGTTTAGATACACCATCGTCCTCTAAGGGTTGATCTAAGAAAGCAAGAACGCGTCTGCCCGTCTCTAAGGATCGCCGAATATTAGGAAATTGACGACTGAGATTGGCCATAAGATCAAACAGATTGATCACATAGTTAATATTGATAAATAAGAAACCAGCTGTCACACCAACATTGCCCTGTAGGAAGGAAATCCCAGCGATGGTCAAAATGCCTGCAATCACTAAAAACTTGAGCAACTCCGTCAAGGTCCAAGAAGCGATTGAATCGGCTAAGAGGATCCGATCATTCGCTCCTAGCATCTTCTGGGTAGTGGCTTCAAACTCCTCTACCACACCAGGCTCTTGATGATAGAGCTGGATCATACTGGCACCATGCAAGAGTTCATTGACTTGGGTATTGACTTCACTTCGCGCATCAAAGAAATCCTTCATAGGCTGGTCCGTCATGACCTTATACAGATACTGGATCCCATAGAAAATCGGAAAGACCAGACACAAGAGTAGCCCCATCATGGGACTCAAGTAAAAGAGAATCCCTAGGATAAAGAGAAATCGCACCAAGTAGATGACTAAAACCATACAAGAGTTATAAAACTGGGTCCGCAAGGTCTCCGTATCATTGACAATTCTTGTCGCAATTTTCCCTGCCGGCTTGTCATCGAAATAAGAAATAGGCAGACCTTGCATGACTTGAAAGGCTTGGTCTCTCAAACTAGCGGTTACTTGATTGCTTCCGTGCAGTAAGATCCGAATTCCTAGGTAGCTAATCAGCTGCCCCAGACTCAAGACCAAGAGATAAAATGCCCCCATCTGAAACAAGTCACCTGGTCCTCTACCATGTGTCAGCGCGGTCAAAGGCCCATCGATCATCTTTTGAAGAATGAATGGAGACAATTCAGAAAAAATAGTGGCTAGTAAGAGGCAAATAAAGCCGGAAAGAAAGACAGTCGGATAAAGAGTAATCCAAGATAATAATCGTTTCAATACTTTCATCTTATTCTCCTTCCTGTTTTTGTTGCCGTTGGTATTGTTCATAATACCAACCCTCTTGAGCCAGCAAGTCACTCGCTCTGCCTTCTTCTACAATCTTCCCTTGATCTAAGACCAAAATCCAGTCCGCCTGATGGACCGCAGACAAGCGATGGGAAACAATAATGGTCGTCTTGCCTTTTCGCTCTCTTTGAATGGTATCAATAATGGCTTGTTCGGTCTTGGCATCCACTGCCGAAAGGGAATCATCTAAAAGCAAGAGCTCTGCATCCCTTAAGAAGGCACGCGCCAGAGAGATCCGCTGTTTTTGACCTCCTGATACAGAGACCCCTTTCTCACCGATCAAGGTGTCCATTCCCTGAGACATCCGCTCGAGATCATCCGCAAAAGCAGCTTGGGCTACTGCTTCCACTAAGTCCTCTTCACTAGCGCCATTTTTACCAAGAGCGATATTGTCACGAATGGATTTGGAGAATAAAATATGTTCTTGGGAAACATAGCCAATTCTATCTTCGATGGAGCGTCGCTTGTAGACGACGATCGGTTGCTGGTTGATCAAGAACTCTCCTTCACCGATTGGGTACTGCCGCAAGAATTGTCGAACCAGGGTCGTCTTTCCTGCTCCGGTACGACCAACGATCCCAACCGTCTGTCCTTTCCGAAGGGTCCAATGAATGTCTGACAGGCTCTTTCGCTCAGCACCAGGATAACTGAAGGAATAGCCCTTAAACTGCACCGAATCAATCTGCTCTAAATCGTTAAGACCATCTGGCTCGAGATCATCCGTTTCATCAATCACTTCCTTTAATTTTTTATAGGACATTTGCCCTGTCTGATAGACCAAGATCAGGTCCGTCATCATCCACATAGGCTCAATTAAAAAGACCAAATACAGCTGTAAGGCCAATAACTTGCCAAGGCTTAATTGCCCGCTTGCTAAAGACTGACCACCAATTAGCAAGAGCAAGATCGTCGAGAATCCAATAAACAAAAGGGATAAAGGTCCAAAAGAATACTGGATAGAAGCAATCTTGTCCCCTGTTTTGGATAGACTGGCTGTTTTCTTCTGAAACTGTTTGACCTGCTGGTCCCGTTTACTATAGGCCCTCATGACCCGAATTCCTTCGATAGACTCCAATACTTCATCGTTCAACTGCGCGACTGCTTCCCGGTTTTGCTCAACATACTCCTCCTGCTTTCTACTCAAAAAATAGCTAGAGACGATGAAGAAGATGATGGGAATAAAGGAAATGAAGGTTAATTGCCAAGAAAGGAAAAACATGGTCGGAATAATAAAGGCAAACAAGCCACCGCCAAACAGAAGTACCATCATCCCGTAACCAGCCATATCGGCCATGCCATCGACATCTGTCGTAAAGCGCGTCAAGAGATCTCCTGAGCGGAATTTCTCAAAAAAAGGTCGCCGCATGGCTACTAGCTTACGAAAGGCTTGCTCCTGAAGGGTCGACTTAAAATGGACCGACGACTGAAAGAGGCGCAACTGCCAATAAAGCCGTCAAATAGTTGAGGATGGCCGATCCTACCAAGAGGACCATATCCCATACAAAGTTGGATTGTGTCAACGTTTGCTGACTCAAATGATCCACTAAGCGCTGGATGACTTGCGTCGGGATCAATAAGGTGTAGTCATAAAGAATCAGGGCCACAGCGATCTTCACATAGCGCCACTTGCGCCCCCTGATATACTCCCAAATAGCTCTTATCATATACTCTCCTTTTCAAAATGGCACAGAAAAAACCCAAGCAAGGAGCTGAGAACGTGCTCAGTCCACACTTGGGCCTTCTGATGCCTATCACCAATTCAGTTAAGGCAAGCAAAAATGCATACAAAAAACCCAAGACAGACTCCTCCATCTTGGGTTTCATTCATTTTTTAAATCGAACTCAACTGAGATTGGAGAAGTGGTGTATTCAATTGCGTCATCAAAACATTTCCTTTGTTCATGATGGTTTTCTCCTTTCTCTTTGTTGCTATAACTCTACCACTTATTTCTGTGCTTGTCAACGTTTTTTGGAAAATTGTTGAAAAGGGCTCTGTCAATAGGCTCCTAGTTAGAAGATAAGACAAAAAAGAAGCCTAGATCCTCTCTAAGCTTCTCTCTGCTACTATGCTAGTTGCCGGGATTGAACCGGCGACCTCATCCTTACCATGGATGCGCTCTACCGACTGAGCTAAACCAGCAGTACCTAACTACTATATCATGGAGATAGGACTTTTGTCAATATCCTGGCTCATTTCTGCCAAATATTCTTCCTTGGTGAGGACATAATGGACTCTCGTCACCATTCGCCCCTCTTCATGCGGATCTAGCATCGCATAAGCTTCTTCGTGAGAAAATTGCATCCCTGCTTTGGCCATCACCCGTCCAGAAGCTGGGTTTTCCTTGTCATGAACGGCAATGAGCTTGTTCATCCCTAACTGTTCAAAAGCTAGAGCAATCACTGTCTTGGTAGCTTCTGTCGCAAGACCTTGGTTCCAATAGTCTTTATTCAGAACATAGCCAATACTCCCCTTCTTCAGACAAAGATCCAAATCCAGTAAATCAATTGTCCCGATAAATTTTCCATTTTCTTTAAGCTCGATCCCCCATCTTCCAAGGGGGCTTGCTAGGTAAAAGAGGGCAATGTTATTACGCGTCTCTTCAAGACTTTGATTGGTTGGAAAAGTATAGCGCGTAACAGCTTCATCAGAAGCGTACTCAAACATAGCCGGTGCATCCTCAAGAGTGACCGGACGCAAACGTAAACGCTCTGTCTCCATTTCGCGATAAGCCGCTAACTTCACAAATAAATTTTCCATTTGACACTCCTTCTTTAGGGATTAGTCTAGCAGATAACATAAAGAAAGGCAAGCTAAAATTTTTCTTGCTTTTTAACCTACTTTTCTATACAATAAAATTAATTAATCAAAACAATCAGATAAGGAGTAGAAAGGTCATTGAGTTAGGAGAGCAATCTCACACCAATGGCCTTTTTCCACCTAAATCTGAGTAAGGAGAAAACGATGCTAATTGGAATTCCAAAAGAAATTAAAAACAACGAAAATCGTGTTGGTTTGACACCTGCAGGGGTACATAGCTTGGTGAAGAAAGGCCACCAAGTTTTGGTTGAAACCAATGCTGGACTCGGTTCTGGCTTTGCGGATGAAGATTACAGCAAACAAGGAGCGACTATTGTCGCAACTGCTGCAGAAGCTTGGTCAGCTGAATTGGTGGTCAAAGTCAAGGAACCCCTCGCTGAAGAATATGGCTTCCTTCGTGAAGACCTCTTGCTCTTCACTTACTTGCACATGGCTGCAGCTCCTGAATTAGCAGATGCCATGGTCGCGGCTAAGACAACTGGGGTAGCCTACGAAACCGTACGAGACCAAGATGGACAATTGCCTCTCTTGGTCCCAATGAGTGAGGTTGCTGGACGGATGGCAGTGCAAATCGGGGCTCATTTCCTTACCAAACAAGAAGGAGGATCAGGCGTCCTCCTAGGTGGTGTACCTGGTGTTCCTAAAGGAAAAGTCACGATCATCGGTGGTGGGGTCGTTGGAACCCATGCTGCCCGTATCGCCCTTGGACTCGGTGCCCAAGTCACCATCTTGGATATCAGTGCCAAACGTTTGTCCGTTCTGGAAGATGTCTTCGGTCACCAAATCCAAACCCTCATGTCTAATCCATTTAATATTGAAGCCAGCGTCCGTGATGCCGATGTTGTCATCGGGGCTGTCTTGATTCCTGGAGCTAAAGCTCCAAAATTAGTGACGGACGATATGGTTAAACAAATGCGTCCAGGCTCTGTCATCGTCGACGTGGCCGTGGACCAAGGTGGGGTTATTGAAACAGCAGACCGTGTGACAACACATACAGAGCCTGTTTACGAAAAACATGGTGTGCTCCACTATGCCGTTGCCAATATCCCAGGGGCTGTCGCTCGCACTTCTACCATCGCCCTTACCAATGTAACCCTTCCTTATGTCGAAGCTTTGGCTGACAAAGGATTCCATAAGGCTATCGCCCTTGATGAAGGCTTACGCCAAGGGGTTACTACTTATCAAGGTCACATCACTAGCCAACCGGTCGCAGAAGGCCTAGAGCGTGACTTCACATCAATTGATGAATTGGTTTAATTTCTGACATATAAAAGAGAGTGGGACAGAAATCGGTCATTCGTTAGAATTCGATTTCGTCGTCCCACTCAACCACTGCGTCTTGTTAGACAATCCAAAAACAATTAAGAGGCTAGGACTTTTGTCCCAGCCTCTTTTCATTCTGCTTCTTCTTCCACATCTAGTTTTTCTTTGAGCACTGGATTTGGGATGGGCTCATAAGCTCGGATAATTTCTGCGACTACCGGATGGCGAACGACATCCTTAGCAGAGAAATGTACAAAGTCAATTTGAGAAATGTTCTTCAACTTTTCCTGGGCATCAATCAAGCCGGATTTGACATTTCGCGGAAGGTCGATCTGGCTAGTATCCCCATTGACAATCATCTTGGAGTTAAAACCAAGACGGGTCAAGAACATCTTCATCTGCATGATGGTGGTATTTTGCGCTTCATCGAGAATGACAAAGGCATCGTCCAAGGTCCGGCCCCGCATATAGGCCAAAGGGGCAATTTCAATAATCTCCCGCTCCATCATCCGACTAGTCTGGTCTTTTCCTAAAATCTGGTAAAGAGCATCGTAAACCGGACGAAGATAAGGATCTACCTTTTCCTTGAGATCCCCTGGAAGGAAACCAAGGCTTTCTCCTGCTTCTACAGCTGGACGGGTCAAAATGATCCGCTTGACTTGACCACGCTTGAGAGCTGTGACGGCCAAGGTCACCGCTAGGAAGGTTTTCCCTGTCCCCGCTGGTCCGATTCCAAAGGTGACATCATGATTTTTGACACTATCGACATAAATCTTTTGCCCCAGTGTTTTAACCCGAATGGGCTTGCCATAACTATCCTTGATAATCTCTTCTTCATACAGAGCGATAAACTTATCTAATTCATCATTGCGAACCATTTGAATGGCCGTTACCACATCCGGCGTTCCGATAGTCATACCACGGTTGACAAGAACCAAGAGGGCCTGGATGACTTGACGAACTTGCTCGCATCTTTCTTCTTCCCCAATGATTTGGACGATTTCTGTCCGAGCATGAATAGTCACCCCAAATTCTTGCTCCATCAAACGGAGGTGGCGTTCGTTGGATCCAAACAAATGAAAGAGATCGTCTGGATGCGTTAATGTAATTTCAACTGAATGTTCTTGCAAATAAAGAACCTCTCTACCTGTTTTTTCTATTATTATAACAAAGGGGCCGAGAAAAAACCATCCTCGACTCGTGCATTTCTAATGGGCTTGGTATTCTTCCCAAATCGCATCAAAATCACCAAGATTAAAGGAGAAACTAGCATGCTCTTCTAAATAGCGACTGACTTCATCAAAGTCATCTGTGTGTTTGGGAAAGCAGACTCGTGAAAAGCTAGATCCGCCAGTAGGGCCTTGGGAGCATTGCTTTTAGGATTCCGCTCTGTCATCAGCCAAGTATAAAACGATTTTCGCATAAGCCTCCTCTTAGATGATCTCTGTCCCAAACTGGTCTTGCTTGATTTTTTTCGCCTTCATCAAGCCACCCAAAGCTTTTTTGAACTGTCCTTTTGAAATCCCAAAGGTCGCCTTGATCTCTTCTGGAGACGATTTATCATTCAAGGTCATAAAGCCTCCATTGGCTTCCAAATAGGTTAATATCATTTGGGCATCGTTTTCCAGCATTTCAAAAGAACGTGGCTTCAGTGACAAGTTTAAAGTCCGATCCACCTCACGGAATCCAATGACCCGAGCATCTAGGACTTGTCCCAAGCGGGGTTCTGCATACCGCTCACTTGGGTGAATAAAGCCCAGCATATTGTTCTCTGGGAGATAGACAAAAGTCCCAGACAATTTCAAGCGGTAGACAATAGCTGGCCAGTTCTGGTTCTGCATATTATTATAGGCTGGACGAGCAATCCGTTGGAAGTCTTCTTGGTAAGCCAAGACACCCCAGATCCGGTCTTTTTTATCGACTTCCAGGCGGATAAAGAGTTTATCGCCTTTTTTCGGCCACAACTCCTTGATTTCTGGTAAAATATCCAGAGAGACGACAATCTCCTTGTCTGGTAGACCTGTATCGACAAATACACCCAGGTCCTTACGAACTTCAGTCACTGTTCCCCAGCCAAATTGGTCCTTGCGAGCTGTGACTTCAAGCGTCGTGAGTCGGAGTTTTTGCTTCATATCGGTGTAGGCAAAGCCCTTGATACTTTCCCCGACTTGATGCGGTCCTTCCGCTTTATCAAGTGCATAAGTTTGGCCATCTTTTTGAACAAAATAGAAGTGGTCATTTTCATCAATGACCATTCCCATGATGTAGCTTGCTAGATTTGTATTCATGTTTCCTTCTTTCTTCTTGCTTCTTCACAAGAATAATGGAAATAAAACCCAGCCAGCAGTGCCAACTGAGTCTTTCCTGTAGTGGTTCGAACTGATTAAACTTCCATCAATTCTTTTTCTTTGTGAGCTGTCATTTCATCCACATGTTTAACAGCATCATCAGTTACTTTTTGGATCTCTTTTTCAAGACCTTTCAATTCATCTTCTGTGATTTCTTTTGCTTTTTCTTGTTTCTTGGCTTCGTCCATCGCATCACGACGGATGTTACGGATCGCTACTTTAGCATTTTCACCCACTTTTTCACTTCTTTTGCCAAGTCACGACGAGTTTCTTCTGTCAAAGCTGGGATAACCAAGCGGATGACTGATCCATCATTGGCCGGAGTGATGCCAAGGTCTGACGCATTGATGCTGTGCTCGATGTCTTTCAAAGATGATTTATCAAATGGTGTGATCAACAAGACACGCGCTTCTGGAATAGTGATAGATGCCAATTGGTTCAATGGGGTTTCTACTCCATAGTATTCTACGAAAATACGATCCAAAAGACTTGCGTTTGCACGTCCAGCACGGATGCTACCAAATTCACGTCCCAAACTTTGGTGAGACTGAGTCATTCTTTCTTTTGCTTTTTCTACGATTGGGTTTGCCATAATCTTCCTCTATTTTCTATTATTTTTCTACATTATTCGATACGGTTGTACCGATATTTTCACCAAAGACAACCCGTTTGATGTTGCCTGGCTCATTCATATTGAAGACAACCAAGTCAATGTCGTTGTCCATGGAGAGAGTGGAGGCTGTTGAGTCCATGATGCGAAGACCTTTGTTGATGACATCACGGTGGGTCAATTCCTCAAATTTCACAGCTGAAGCATCTTTTTCGGATCGGCATTGTAAACACCATCAACCCCATTTTTGGCCATGAGAATGGCGTCTGCTTCAATCTCAGCTGCACGAAGAGCTGCGGTCGTATCTGTCGAGAAGTAAGGAGAACCAATCCCAGCACCGAAGATCACGATCCGATCTTTTTCAAGGTGACGAAGGGCACGACCACGGATATAAGGTTCTGCGACTTGTTGCATGGCAATCGCTGTTTGAACACGGGTATCCACTCCAACTTGTTGAAGCGAATCAGCCATCACAAGGGCGTTCATGACAGTACCGAGCATTCCTGTGTAGTCTGCTTGGACACGATCCATCCCTGCTTCAGCAGCAGGTTCTCCACGCCAAAGGTTTCCACCTCCGATGACCAAGGCAATTTCAATTCCAAGTTCGTGAACTTCCTTGATCTCTTGCGCCATATTTTGGACAGTTTTGATATCAATTCCAACACCACGTTCGCCGGCAAGAGCTTCACCAGATAGCTTGATTAAGATACGTTTATACTTAGGTTCTACCATTTTCTCTCTCCTTTTTTGATCTGTATTATTTTACCATAAATTACGTTTTTTATATAGTCATATCCATCAAATTTTTTTATTTTCCCAAAGCTGTCTGACAAGTAAAAATCCCAGTCCGAAGACTGAGATTTTTAATTAAACTTCTTTCTTTTCGCGACGGGCAATCCAAGGCAAGATAATCCCTAATGCAATCAAGACAAGCGGAGTCAAGATATTGGTCAATAGAGAGAATTGCCAAGCGACTGGATCTACCTTAAAGTCCACTTTTGGCACCATCCCTAAAATACAGGCAAAGCCGTAAACAGGAAGCACCAAGCTCCAATAATAAAGCCTAGTCTTGGACTCTTGGTCATCTTGTATTCTGCATCCTTGTACTTCTTCCAAGCTCGATTGAGCATAATATAGGCAAAGAAGACCCAGAGGTAACGCATTGGCATCACAACAGAGTTCAGGTTGGTCATCCATTTGACCAAGCCATCGATTTCTTGAATCCCAAAGAGGGGAACGACGATCAGAAGACTGACCAGAATGCCTGTCAAGAGGTAACCATTGGTTAAAACGCCTTTCTTACTGCGTTTGCGAAGCCAAGAAGGGATATATTCTTCATCTGCATTGTGGAGCAGGATTTGAAGAGGGGCATCGATCGAAAAGGCTAAGGCTGCGATTTGTCCAATCATGTCCGTCAAGGCATAGATAATCACCAAGACATTCCCAACTCCCCAGTGTTTTCCAAGAATTTGGAAAGCTTGGAAGGCACCATTTCGCATCAAATCCTCTGGAATATGTCCACTGTCAAACAGCATCCCCATCGCCAAGGAACCAAGGATGGCAGAAAGTCCAACCATGATCGCCATGACAATCATTCCTTTAGGAAATTCACGCGCAGGATTACGAGTTTGGTTCACATAAGGCGAGATCTTCTCAGCTCCACCAACCGCAAAGACTAAGAGAGAAATGGTGGTGAAATAAGAGAAGTCAAAGTTTGGAATATAGGTGCTCACCTGATCCATATGCTGGGTCGCAAACTTCATACTCGGATTGATGAAAGGAACTCCAACTGCTAACAGCACAAAAAGGAAGGACATGATCAGCATAGCACTACCTGCTAAGCCACCGATCACTTTCAAGGTCGTCAAACCTTTGGTAGAGAGATAGAGAAAAATTCCAAAAATGATCAAGCAAAGGATGACCACCCATTGGATGCTTAAGCCACTCACAAATTTGTCATTGCCTTGGAGAACCCAACCTAGAGAAATCAAGATTCGTTGAGGTTTTTGGGCTAAATAGGGGATATGTACAACCCAGTAGGTCCAGGCCGCAAAATAGGCGAGACGTTTTGTAGATGTCTTTTCAACCCACTCACTGACACCACCCCCACTTTCTTTGAAGGTTGAACCCAATTGGCCAACGATCAAGGCATAGGGAATGAAATAAATTGCCAAAATCAGGATCCAGGAAACAATAACAGAAATGCCCTGAGTTGAATAGTTATTCACGACATTTCCTAATCCCCACACCATATTAAAAGCAATGAGTGAGACCATGAGCCAATTTAATTGGTTGTGATCTTTCTTCATAATAGATCTCCTTATTTTGATAGATCTAGTATATCATTTTACTTTAAATTTGTAAGCGTTCTCTCCAAAGTTTGTGAATTTTTTTAAAAGAAAAAAGCTACCCGAAGGCAGCTTTGCATTTTCATTAAAGTGAGTTAACATCCACTTTGATACCAGGACCTTGAGTTGTAGTCAAAGTCAAGCTAGTTACGTAAGTACCTTTAGCTGTAGCTGGTTTTGCTTTTTGGATGGTGTCGTTGAAAGCTTTAAAGTTTTCAACCAATTTAGTATCATCGAATGAAACTTTACCGATGATCGCTTGAACGATACCTGCTTTATCAGCACGGTAAGTGATTTTACCACCTTTAGACTCTTCAACTGCTTTCGCAACATCCATAGTTACTGTACCAGTTTTAGGGTTTGGCATCAAGTTACGAGGTCCAAGGACACGTCCAAGACGTCCAACAAGAGCCATCATATCAGGTGTAGCGATAACAACGTCGAAGTCCAACCAACCATCGTTGATTTTCGCAACAAGGTCATCTTCACCTACGAAGTCTGCACCAGCAGCTTTTGCTTCTTCAGCTTTTGCACCACGTGCAAATACAAGAACGCGAGCAGTTTTACCAGTTCCGTTTGGCAATACCATTGCACCACGGATTTGTTGGTCAGCTTTTTTCACGTCGATGTTCAAGTTGTAAGCAACTTCTACAGTTGCGTCAAATTTTGCAAAGTTAGTTTCTTTTGCAAGAGCTACAGCTTCTTCTACGCTGTAGACTTTTGTGCTGTCGATTTTTTCAAGAGCAGCACGAAGTTGTTTGCTTTTTTTAGCCATTTTATCTTTCTCCTTGTAATGTGGTCATATCGATTTTCATCTCCCACGTCACTCGTCATTTGATCAAGTGTATTGCGGGCAAATAGGATTGTTACAATTAGTCAGTAACAGTGAATCCCATAGAACGAGCAGTACCTTCGATCATACGCATTGCAGACTCAATGTTTGCAGCGTTCAAATCTGGCATCTTAGTTTCAGCGATTTGTTGTACTTGTGCACGAGTTACAGTTGCAACTTTTGTTTTGTTCGGTGTACCTGAACCTTTTTCAACACCTGCAGCTTTTTTCAAAAGAACAGCAGCTGGTGGTGTTTTTGTAACGAAATCGAATGATTTATCTTCATAAACAGTGATTACAACTGGGATAATCATACCAGCTTGATCAGCTGTACGAGCGTTAAACTCTTTAGTGAATCCCATGATGTTGATACCTGCTTGACCAAGCGCTGGACCAACCGGTGGAGCTGGAGTAGCTTTACCAGCAGGGATTTGCAATTTTACAAGTTTTTCGACTTTTTTAGCCATTTCTTAAATCCTCCTCTGTGGTTTTGGCGGTAATTACAGATTTTTACCTCCCACAAGTATGCTTTATGCATACCTTTCTATTATACACGATTTCTTTTTTTTTGCAAGAAAAAAGAGAAATATAGTAAACTTTTTTTTCGTTTTATGATAGAATGAAGCTATGTTAATCAAAGTTGCTTCTGTATTATTTATTTTTTTAACGCTGATTCTGAGCGGCATCATTGTTCACCTCTTTAAACTCCAAAAAAGAGGATGGCGATCCACTGATATTGCCTTTCCTTTATTTGCTTTGGAGTACTATTTGATCTCAGATAGCGCCTTTTACCATAGCCTATTACCACTACTGGCCTTGAGCCTCTCACTGCTAGCCTTGGGACTAACTATTTATTTCTTAAAAAAGAAAAGATGTTTTTATTATCCGAAATTTATCAAATACTTCTGGCGCGCTGGATTTCTGGTGACCTTCTTGCTCTATCTGATCCTAACCGCTAGTTTGTTTATCTAATGCTCAAAAAGATACCATCTTCCTTCATATCAAGGTGGTATCTTTTTTTGACAAAATACGTTGATTTGAATGAACTAGGACGTATTTGCCTTTGTTAATGATTCATTTTTACAATTTTATGGTCGATAATTTGATAAATAGAATCATAATCTTCTTCTTGGTATTTATGAGCTATTTCTATCAAGGTACACTTTTGATGAGCCAATATTTTTCGAATTTCTCTTGCATTTATTTCATCCAAAGCTGCTGTCACCTCATCGGCTAATAAAATGGGTTTTGGTCGGAGAATACACCGTGCGATTTCTAGTTTCATCATTTGTCCTCCAGATAAATTCTGTGGATCTACTTGGTACTCTAAATCGCCAGCCAATTCATCCCAAAGATGAACAGCTTCTAAAGCTTTTTGAAGTTGGTCATCTGAAAACTCCTGAAATAGGGTCAAATTTTCTTTTACAGTCCCCTTGAATAGATAGGGTTTTTGATGGATTAAATTGACCATGTCATAAGAAGGACAGTAAGATTTCCCTTTTCCACCTATCAATTCGATTTTTCCACCAAACTCATTATCTTCTCCACATAATAAGTGAAACAGGGAAGTTTTACCACTGCCACTGGCACCCGTGAGCAGTACTTTCTGACAAGCAACAATCGTCAGGTTTGTATTTCTAAAGATCAAATGATCTCCAAATGTCTTCGTTAAATCATCGATCTGAATACTGAGCTTTTCTGCCAAAGGTTCTAAGATGGTTGTCGTCTCATTTACTTCAGGCATTTTCAAAATCGACACAACTTTCTTTTTGACGACCGTTGATCCTTGCAAATTAGAGGTCATTTCTAATAATTGTTGCAAAGGTGAGATTAGATTCATAGAAGCCGTCATCATTGCGATGAGTGTTGTCAGAGACAGGGTCGTAGAAGAAAGAAGCAATAAACCCGTTAACAAGGGGGCAATCAGTCCTAATCCTTTTAAGGGACCCGTCCAAAACATGACTAAATTGTGTGTTGTATAGTAGGTATATTGTTGATGCTCCGTTTCACTAATTTCTTTCAGAACATGTTGAGAAAATTCAGTTCCGGCTTGATTGCTTTGGATGGTTTGAATTCCTTTGCTGAAATCGTTGATACTTGATAAACTTTTCTTTCTTGCCTTACTTAGCTCTTCCCCACGTTTGTAGGAGTTTGTTAAATACAAACTGAGGAATGATCATCAAGAAACCACCTATTGTAAAGAGACAACCAATAAAAAAGTTCTGCATGATGAGATAGACTATAGATGCTAGAATGGATAAGCCAAATACTGGATAAATGAGCATAGGAGTCAAAAATTCTTGCCAAAACATCGGAATATCCTGTGTTAAAAATGAGTTTAACTCTGCCTCTGTATACTCTAATTTTTTTAGATGAAAGTAGGTTAAAGTTTTCTCTGAGATCAATATGTTGAATTCTTTGATGATCGATCGAACTAGAAGATTATCGATATACATACATGCATAGATCAATACAAATAGAGCAATTCCTCCTATACCAAAGACAAGTAAGGCTCCCTTATCTCGCGGATTAATTTCACCTGCAAACTGAATAATAAACGATAACAAAAGCCCTTGAAGTGAGTACAAAACAGCAAATAAAACATACAACATCAATTTCCATTTAGATAAACTTTTTAGAATGACTTGCATCTTATTTTTCTCCTTTCCCTTTTTATAGATATAGTATATAATATAAAAAAATAGTATATGAAAAATTACGGAAATCCGAACAAATGGACATTAGAGTAAAATTCAAATTAATTCGAAAACAAAGAAAAATCTCCTTAAGAGAACTTGGGAATATCGCTGGTTCTGCTTCGAGTATTTCTGATTTTGAAAATGGGAAAACCAATCTATCCAATGATATATTGCTTCAATTATTGGGGTACATGATTGTGGAGATTAATGAGATCTTTGATTGGAGTGATTTCCATAGTGCTGAGTTTTTAACCTTGAAAAAAAGAATGGATGATGCTATGGAAAACTCGGATTGGCCATCACTTCTTCAAATAAAAAATGATTTGCAAGAATTAGCGATCTCAAAGCATCAATACATTTACCACATCCTCTCCCTCGTTTTAGAAATTATCATTGCAGAAAAACAGCACAAAACCGTTTCACAGCAGGCAATAAATGAACTGACGGATTACTTTTTTTCATTAGATTATTGGACCAATCTTGACATTGGGTTAATGGGAAGTGTGGGTTCCTATTTCACAACTGAGGCTATTGTTCTCTTTACGGATACAATTTTGGAAAATACACCGGACAAACTTAAGAACAATCTAGATCGAATCAAAATTGATACGATTTTAAATTTAGTATCTGTCTTAATCAGTAGAAAAGAAAAAAGTGCTAGCAAACAACTGCTAACACTTCTATTTGAAAAACATTTCCCTAACTATTTTGCATTTCAAAAATTATACTTACTAGAATTAAAGGCTATCTATCAAAGTATTTGGGAAGATCCAAAGCAAGGGAGATCTCTCCATAATGATGTGATCCATTCGGTTTCATTGTTGCTTTCAAAATCCGAAGCACAAGAATGGGATGCCTATTTTCTAGAACTAACTGAACAGTAAGAATATCGTCATCCAATCGAAACTATTTTATCTGTTTTGCTCTTTTCTTTTGTTTTTTCCGATGAAAGAGCCAGCCTACTAACTTCTTGAAGAATTGAATCAAGAAGAGAGAAAGAACTGCCATGACGGCACAAATAAGTAACGTTTGAAGCCTCAAGGGGCTCATGTTAAAGAATTTCCCTAGGATACTGCTTGAAACCAGGAAAGCCAAGATATTTCCTAGAAGAACCAGTCTCTTGTAGTGGTTAAGAGGCTGGGATTCTTGGTAGATAATGGTAAAGCCGACGAAGGCCATCAAGCAGATGGCTGCAGTCGAGAGCTCTTCCGACTTCATGCCAAATGCTGAAGAGAGCAAAACCAGACTAAAGATCAGTATAAAATCCGTCAAGGCAGCAGGTAGCGCATTTTTAAAGACCGTTTCAATAAAGCGTCCTTTGATGCGCTCGCTATTGGGCTCAAGCGCTAGGAAGAACCCTGGAATCCCGATCGTAAAGCCACTGATCAAGGACATCTGCGACGGCATGATAGGATAGGTAAAGGCTAAGAGCGTCACTGAGATGGCTAACAAAATAGAAAAGATATTCTTGATCAAAAAGAGACTTGCCGATCGTTGAATATTATTGACCACCCGCCGACCTTCTGCCACGATAGACGGCATTTTCCCAAAGTCGGAATCCAGTAAGACCACTTGCGCCATCTTTTTGGTCGCATCATTGCCAGATTCCATCGCAATACTACAATCCGCTGTTTTCAAGGCCAAAATATCGTTGACCCCGTCTCCGGTCATGGCGACTTTATGCCCCTTCGCCTGCAAGCCTTCTACAAGGCTTTTCTTTTGCTCTGGGGTTACCCGACCAAAGACTGTATATTGGCTCGCTGCTTGGTGCAAGTCTTCTTCCGTCTGCAAGGTTCTGGCATCGATCAAGTCTTCTGCTCCTTCAATGCCTGCTTTTTGAGCAATAGCTGAGACGGTAGCTGGGTTGTCTCCTGAAATAACCTTGATGGTCACTCCTTGTTGTTTAAAGTAGGCAAAGGTTTCTTTAGCATTTTTTCTCAAAGGGTTGGAGAGAATAATCCAGGCTACCAAGTCTACAGGAGCCTCTAAAGTCTCCCCAAGCTGCTCTCCCTTATATTTTCCAAAGGCCAAGACCCGATTGCCTGCTTGCGTAGCAGGGGCGATCTCTTTTTCAACCTCAGAGAAGCTTTCTCGTAACACAAATTCTGGTGCTCCTAATACATAGGTACCAGCTTCAAAGGTAATGGCTCCATACTTTTTCTTAGATGTAAAGGGATGAATATCGAGAGCCTTCCATGGCTGGCTGACAGGAGTCTTGTGGAATTTACGAATGGCATCCATGGTATCGTTTTGATCCAAACTAGCCTCTACATACTGGGACAGGGCTTCCAAATGTTGAGCGTCTTTGCCGGACGAATCTCTGTCACTTCCATACCCGGCTCTGTAATAGTCCCTGTCTTATCGACACAAAGGATATCTACTCGCGATAAGGTCTCAATCCCCTTCATGCTATTGAGCAGGACCTTTTCCTTGGCCAATCTGACAGCACCAAGAGCCAGGGCCAAGGTCATCAAGAGATACAAGCCTTCTGGAATCATCCCGATCAAGGCTCCGACCGTTGAGGTCACACTGAGCTTGAGGCTATCACCTAGACTCAAATAGCTACGAAGAAATAGCAGAGAACCTAGCGGAATAATGAGGAGACCAATGATCCCCACGATGCGGTTAACCGCATGAACCATATCCGATTCCTCATGAGCTTTGACTTGCTTAGCTTCCAGGCTCAATTGGTTAATGTAGGAGTCATTTCCAACTTTTTCCAATCGGGCTAGTCCTTGACCAGCAATCACAAAACTGCCTGACATGAGCGCATCTTGCGCTCCTTTTTTCACCTCATCAGCTTCACCAGTCAATTGCGATTCATCGACTTTTAGCTCGCCCTCCAGCAAGACCCCATCCGCATAGATCTGGTCTCCAGCTCGAAAGCGAACCAGATCGCCCTCTACTAGTTTATCGATAGGTAGGGCAATTTCTTGACCCTCGCGAATAGCGATGGCTTCACTCATATGTAGGAATTGCATCTGACGCAAGATCCGTCTGGAGCGAACTTCCTGCACGATCCCTACCAAGGAGTTGACCACCACAATCGGTACAAACAAGAGATTGTTCCAAGACTTCACTGCTATCAGCAAAATAGCCAATATTAAAAATATCAGATTAAAATAAGTAAAGAGATTGTCTCGAATGATCTGTCCTAGGCTTTTTTCTGTCTTGATGGTGACCTTATTTTGCTTGCCCTCTTGGATCTTTTTCGCTACTTCTTCCTGACTGAGTCCGTCTAATCTGTCCATTGCTTTCCTCACTCATGTATTTCCAAAGGCAGTCCTTCTGGATCAAAGAAAAATGCCATTTTCTTGCCATCAAAGTCATCATAGCGAAGACCTGTATTTGCAATACCTAGCTGATTCAATCTAGCTAGATAGGCCTCTACATCTTCCACTTTAAAAGCCAGATGACGAAGCCCCGCATGCTCTGGAAAAGGCAACTTAGGACGTTCCGGTGCCGTCGGCTTGATAAAGAGTTCTAAGGTCAGATGCCCCTGGCGGAGATTGATCAAGATGTCCCCGCGTTCAGGACGGTCATACTCACTGACAATCGCAAAGCCCAACTGATCCACATAAAAGTGCAACATGGCATCGCGATCACGTCCAATGATGGCAATATGATGAATCGTATCTAACTTCATTTGGTCCTACTTTCTATTTTCTTTAAAAAGAAAAGGGAGTGGGACAAGCGCCCTTTCCCCCTATCCTTAGGATTGTTGCAATACTTTCCGAGGCTTGGTTCCCTCTGCAGGGCCAATGACACCAGCTGCCTCTAACTCTTCCATGAGGCGAGTCGCCCGATTAAAACCAACCGATAAGCGGCGTTGGATCATGGAAGCACTGGCTTTTTGGGTCTCAATCACAAGAGCCTTAGCCTCTTCAAAGAGAGGATCCCCCTCGTCGGAGCCACCCATGCCTCCGTCAAAGTCCGACTCGGACACTTCACCTGGATCAAAGGCATCATCATAATCTGCTTCTGCCTGCTCCTTGACAAAGTTCACAATCCGCTCGACATCGTCATCTGAGATAAAGGATCCTTGTAGACGAATCGGGTGATTTTCATCGATCGGTTTAAAGAGCATGTCCCCACGACCGAGCAATTTCTCCGCCCCATTTTCATCCAAAATGGTCCGTGAGTCGGTCCCAGATGATACCGCAAAAGCGACACGGGAAGGTACATTGGCCTTGATCAAACCTGAAATAACATCAACCGATGGCCGTTGGGTCGCAAGGATCATATGGATCCCTGCTGCACGCGCCTTCTGTCCAAGACGAATAATCGCATCTTCCACTTCTTTACTTGCGACCATCATCAAGTCTGCCAACTCATCGACAATGACCACAATCAATGGGAGGGGCACTTGTTTCATCTCAGACTGGGCATTGTACTCAGCAACCTTGGCATTAAAACCAGCAATATTCCGAGCCCCTACTTTCGAGAAGAGCTCATAGCGATTTTCCATCTCATCGACGACCTTTTGTAGGGCCCTGCTGGCCTTGCGTGGGTTGGTCACAACTGGAATCAAGAGGTGAGGAATATCATTGTAAACAGACAGCTCCACCATCTTCGGATCGACCATCATAAATTTGACTTCGTCCGGACGGGCCTTCATCAAAATACTCGAAATGATCCCATTGACCGCAACCGACTTACCAGATCCGGTCGAACCCGCGACCAAGAGGTGGGGCATCCGGGCTAAATCAAAGGTCCGAGCTGAACCATCTACAGCCTTCCCAAGAGGAATCTCCAGGAGTTTAGCTGGGTCTGTCTTGGATTGCTCCCACAATTCACGGAAGGAAACGGTCGCGATCTCAGAGTTGGGCACTTCAATCCCGACCAGAGACTTCCCTGGAATCGGTGCTTCGATCCGCACATCCTTGGCTGCTAGGGCTAAGGCCAAATCATCTGCTAGGTTGGAGATGCGGTTGACCCGCACACCGACAGCTGGCTTGACTTCATACTTGGTAACAGATGGACCAATTTCCGCCCGCTCCACTGTCGCCTTGATGTTAAAGCTTGCAAAGGTTTCTTCCAGAATGCGGATATTCTGCCGAACGATGTTTTTCTCTTTGGATTGATTTTTAGGCTTGTCAGGTGCGAAGAGATCAATGGTTGGAAGTTTGTACTGAAGGAGTTCCTTAGGCGTGAAGTCCACTTGAACTTCCTCCCCATCATCTTCGAATTCTTCAGCTACTGGAAGCTCCTCGTATGCTTCAGGCTCTTCAGGCCATTCTTCATCTGGAAGGTAGATCTCTGGTGTTGCTGGTGCGACAATTTCGGCTTCTGGGAAGGACTCTGTGAATGGCCCCACCAAGACCTCTCCCGTCTCAGGATCTACAGGATGACCTTCCATGGAAAGGGGAGTTGGAAGATCAGCTCTTGCCTCTTCTTGCTCTCTTTCAGCTGCAGCCACTTCTTCAGCAGCTCTCGCTTCTTTTTCTAGGAATTTCTGCTCGCGACGCTCTTTACGTTTTTCCATAGAGGCATGGAAGGCTTCTGCACCTTTTTCAAATAAATCATAGATAGAGTATGGACTCATCAAAAGGATCCCCAAGCCAATAAAGAGAAGGCCGATAAAATAAGATCCAATATTTGAAAACAGGAAGGAAATCGGAGCATAAAGAAGAGCACCGATCATACCACCACCGGCAAAACTCTCCACCCGCAGATGAATCAAGTCTGCCATGATTCTTGAAAGGTGACCTTGATTCCATTATTGTCTAAATGAAGGGAGGATACAAAGAAGGCCTGAAACATCAAGAGAGCCCCCGCAAAGAAGCTTAGAAATCCCGAAATAACCCCTTCGTGTTTATCTAGCCATTTAAAGGCATAGAGGTAGAAAAAGGTCGCTAAAATAGCCAAGTAAGCCAAACTCCCAACAAATAGTCGGATCAAATTGTAGGCCAAGAGCCCTACTGCTCCCAATTTCAAGGCCGCAAAGACTAAAACCAGACTGATGAGAATGGTCACAATCATGCGATGAATTGCTTTTTTTCTTTCTATTTCTGCTTTAGACAGTCGTCTCGTCGACCGTGTTTTTTTTGATTGATTATTGTTTGCCATAACCTTTATTATACCACATTTCTAAGCTAGTTCTCTAGTAAAATCCTTTTCTCTCCTGTGCAAAATAAACAAGAAAAAGAGGCTGGGACAAAAGTCCTAGCCTCTCAATTGTCTTTGGATTGCCGATCAAGATAAAGTGGTTGAGTGGGTTCTACTACGCTGATTTCATCAGCTTTTACAGTCCTACTCAACTGTGCGGAGGTGAGACGACAAAATCGAATTCTAACGAATGACTGATTTCTGTCCCACTCTCTCTTTAGAGCTTTTTAGGAAGAGGTGCAATGACGCTCAAATTTCAAAATGGATCTTACTCAGATTTTTTCTCCTCCGGTGTAATTGTATCTAGAACTTGATCGGCTTTCTGCTCTATTTCCGATTCATGATCCTTTTGAATGATATCGATTTGATCTTGTGCATTCGTCTGCTGGACTTGTGGTTTGTATGACGAGGCAAATCCTCCTCCAATCACCAAGAGACTCGCTCCAAGGACACACAGTCTTTTGACATGCCAGGCCATTGGCAGGGGAATTTTCGCTCCAATACCTGATTTCTTGACCCAATCCGGATGGTCGCGCATCACACGATTTGCTGCCATCAGAGGCATCAGGTAGCCAAAGAGTGCAATCACCGTTATCAACCCAATAACCCGAAAACGATTCTGATTGGACGGAGAAACATGGTTCACTTCCATCAGGACCATGCCCGTAATCACCAAAACAATAACCAGTAAAAAAAGCCCAAAGATCTCCATAGACCTTCTCGACGCTAACATTTCAATTCATCAAACGACATCTCGTTAAAATTATTATTCATTTTTTAATAACTCCTTGTGTTTTTTTAAATATTTTTTTCCATACCATTCTTCTAAAGATTTGCCTTCCCACTCACGGTATTCTTCAGGATATTTCCATTTGTAATAACCTTCTAAAAAGAAAGGAAACTCCATAAATACAATCATGGCGATTAAACCAATATTTAACAAAAATCCAAAAATATAAAGAGACCAAAACCAACTATGGAAGATGAAAAATTAATAGAAAAAACTTTGAAAATATAATTAATCATCATAGTCAAGCCCAAGATAGCTGATCCATAAATAGCAATACCTTTGGCAATTTTATCTTGTAAAGTAGGTGCCTTAATTTCTCCATACATTCGTTTTTTTAAACTTCTAAGCTCCGTTCTTAACATTACATAAGCCAAGAATACTAAAATACCAAGATCCCCCATATTGTTAATATAGGTAACGTAATTGTTATGGCCAGCAAATTAAATTCAAACATAAACCATATCATAAAAGTTATAATATGAAAGCGATAACGATAAGGGAGGATAAACGTCCGTTTAAAGAATTTACCCATTAATATCAATAACAACCAAATTAACAAGCAAATTAAATAAAGCTCGACTGTTAGCAAAGGATACTGAGAAACTGGTAATCTTAAATCTTTAGGATCAGAATTTTGGAATGATAGGGTAACAGCAAGGATCAGGAAATTTACACCTATCGGAAACAACAGACTAAGAATAAAAGTTTTAATACCAAACCAAAAGGAAGGTTTCCCTTTCTTAAAGGCTTTCCCAAGTTTATTATAATAATCTTGTTTCTGATACTGTAAAAAACCATCATCTAATAAATTCAAACTCTCTTCAAAACTGGCTCTAAAGATCGATTTCTTCATTTTTACCTTCCATTAACTCCTTTGGTCTCAGGTACTTCCGATTAATCTCTATTTCGATTATAGAATTTACAGATGATTTTCTTCATCCTCCAAGTATTGTTTAGCCTTTCGAACGATATAGAGCGACTCATCTTCTGAGACTAACTTGCGAAAGAGCTCACTTGCTCTATCTGTATCTCCTTTAAGACTAGCATTCAAGGCTTGGTAGTAGATAATTTCCAACTGTTGGTACTTGAAGTCATTGCTTAAGCCTTCGAAATAATCATTGCTTTGGTGCGCAATGGTTAAATCATAAAGAGCGAGACAGACCTTCTTCGTTTTCTCAGCTAGTGTAGGATCTGTGATGGTCAATTCATTTAACTGAGCCTCCAGCTCTTCTTTGGATAAAGTAGGATCTGTCAGGACGATTGAGCGAAGCAGATAACTCTCAAAAAAATTCTTATATTTCTGCGGTAGTTCCTTCTGACTGATTGCTTCTCTAGATTCTTTGATGACAGTATCAAAATCCCCCATCATAAAAGAATAAGCAACCGATGTCAGCCTCACATCTATCTGTAAAATGGCTTTTTTCACATTCTTGTTCAACTGAAGGTATTGCTGCCAAGCGTCTAAATCTAAGTCTACATGCAGCAAGGTGTTGCACTTGTTGGTATAGCTCTTCTTGAGCAATTGGAAGAATAAAAACAAGGCGGCAAGGACCAATAGTACGCCAGCCGTCTGAGGAAGAGTATCTCTGACCATTAACCCAATGCAAAAAATCAGAAGCATTGCCAAAAGGCCAGCAGATCTAGTATAAAGTCTATAGTTTTTGCGTAGTGCTTGATAATCCAATTTGTAACCTCCCATTCATGATTCGATTTTTTGAAGGAATTCGTCCATTTTCCAACCAAACAGCTTATCTCCCATCATACCGAATTTTCCATCTAACCGCAACTTCCTTTTTAACTAGTGATTTATTCCAAAAAGAAAACACCCTCATGGGTGTTCAGGGCGAAGACAAATATCAAAAATGACGTTAGTCTTCGTTCTGGTTCGCTTCTGGAAAGAGCAAACCAATTCCTACACATGCTAGAACGCCAGCACCGATTACCAAACCACTAGAAAGCGGCAAGAGGTCAAGAATGGCATTTGCAATGATAAAAGCAATCATCAAGCACATGAGACTGGCCTTGTAATCTTTTTTCACCAAGTTTTCAAGAGTAAAAAATAGAAATAGACCTACTGGAAAGAGCGCCCAGATATTGACATCCAAACTTGGCCATCCAACCATTCCAACATACAAGACTGCAATCGCAACTACCAAAAATCCGATACCTACTACTTTTTTCATAATTCTACATCGTTTTCTATTTTGCTAGGAAGTTTTATCTTCCTTTGACAATGACTACTATATCAGAAATAAAAAGCCCAAACAATCGGTTTTGCTTATGTGGTAGACTTGGCAGCCTATGTGGTCAAAATGTTATTAACAGGAAATTTTCAGCACCATTAAAAAAAGCCTGTCCTGAGACAAGGCTTTGAAATTCTTACTCTTAGGATCCAGCACTTTCGTAGGCATCCAAGCCCCTATCCCAGAGTTTGAGAGAAATGCTAAAGAAGACAAGGGAAATCAACATCAAACCACCGATGTTAAAGAGCCCATTCTTGCCCTGCAAGAAATAGCTAGCTGGATAATAAGCCGTAAAGGCGAAAGGCACGATAAAACTGATCAGCCAACGAAGGAGCGAATTGTAAATAGATATCGGGTACTTGGCAAAATCATTGAACATATAGAAAATGTAAATCATGGCGCCTGACTGCTTGGTCCAAAAAGCAATACTGGCTGTCGCGATTTTCAAGGAAGTATAAATCAAGGTTGCAAAAGGAATACAGACTAGAAAAAGCAGAAATTTGGGAAGAGTCCAAGTAATGCTTGATACTGTTGTTCCCAATAGAATGCAACCGACCAAAAGTTCGCCCAAGGCATCAATCTGAAAGGTCTCAACCAGAATATGGAAGAGAGGATTGATGGGGCGAGTCAGGTACTTGTCAAACTCTCCTTTTCGCACTAAACGTTGTCCCAGAGCCCAGAGATTGTCAAAAAAGAGATGGTCCAATCCCTTGGGAATCAAGGAAAAACCATAAATAAAGGCAATTTCTTGAAAGGTCCATCCTTCTAGCGATGGAATGTGTTGAAAGAGTACATTGAGAAACAAGAGGTTCAGACCTTGAGTCAGAAAGACTCCCAAGACACCAACCACAAAATCCACCTTGTATTCCATGATTTGCTTGATGTATTGTCTGATAAAAATCAGATGCATGCGTTGATATTTTTTCATCCTAACCTCCTTGAATAGTGATAAATGACTGGACTCGTTTCCAAATCAACTGAGACAAGCCCACCATCACTAAGAGCCAGAAAAACTGCAAAACGAGTGCTTGAAAAATCTGACTAGCATCGTACTTCCCAACAATAATCATAACCGGAGTGTAAATCAAGGATGAAAAAGGCAAAAAGGACAGAATATCTGAAACGATTTTAGGAAAGAAGGTCAAGGGAATCAAACTCCCAGACATAAAGTCAATCAGAGAATTCTTAAGCAGATTAGAGCCCCATAAATTTTTAAACACAAAGGCTGAAAATCCAAAGCAGATATTAAAGAAAAAGTTGATCAGGTAGGCTAGGATTAAGCTAAAGAGATAAAGGATGGTTAATCCTAGCACTTCTACAACCCCTTGCCTAGATAAAATTTTCATCAATACGATGACACTTAAAAATGGCAGTCCAACAGAGATAAAAATCAACCACTTGGATCCAAGTTCCGTAAAGAGGTAAGAAGCTGCAAAATGCACTGGTCTCAACAAACGCATTATAATGGAACCATCCTTGACCTCCTCACCAATCATAAAGGAAGAATCCGACCTAGTCAGAAGATTAGTCAAAAAACTCATGATGATGTAGAGGGTGATATCTGCCATACTGAAACCCTGAATCAAAGACTCTTGCGAGGAATCAAAGACAGCCTTCCAGAGATAAAATTCCACAAAAGCACCCATGACATTGCCAATCCGATAAAGAAGAAAGTTGACTCGATAGGTAATCAACTCCTGAATCCCTGCATTGATAAAGGGTTTATAACGTCGCCACAATTTGACCATCTTAGAGCTCCTTTCGGTAGAAGCGACGGATAATATCCTCAATATCCGTATCCAGCATCTTCAAATCGCGAATCTCAAAATCAGACAAGGTTTGCTTGATAATATCAGCTGACTGATAGCGGGAACTATCAAATTCAATAGTCAGGCTATTTCCTTGTCTATCGATGGTCATATCAGGTAAGCCTTCATAGTGAGAGATGAGATGACTTTGACCTGGCATCAGATCGAAGGAAAGAGTCTTCATCTTGCCGAAGGTTTCCTTGAGCTGACTCACCGTTCCATCAAAAATCTCTTGCCCCTTATCAATCATAAAAATCCGATCACAGAGTTGCTCAATATCACTCAGGTCGTGAGTGGTCAAGAGAATAGTGGTCTCTTCCTCCTGATTGATCTGAGTAATAGCCCGACGAATGTTATCCTTGACCGACACATCCAAACCAATAGTTGGCTCATCTAAAAAGAGAACTTTGGGATTGTGAAGCAAGGAAGCCGCAATATCCGCCCGCATCCGTTGACCCAGTGAAAGAGTCCGAACAGGATCCTTGATAAATTCCTTCAAGTCCAAGACTTCATTCAAAAAATCCATGCGCTTGTGAAAGATCGTGTCTGGGACATCGTAAATCTCCTTCAAAACCGTGTAAGTCTCTTGCAGGGCCAAATCCCACCATAATTGAGTTCGCTGTCCAAAAACAACTCCAATGTCCTTGACATAATCTTGGCGATTATCCTGAGGAATCTTGCCATTAATCCGACAAAAACCAGATGTCGGTTTCAAAATTCCTGTCAGCATTTTAATGGTGGTCGACTTTCCAGCACCGTTTGCCCCGATAAAACCTAGAATCTGCCCCTTGGGCACCTCAAAGGTCAAATCCTTGACTGCTTCAAAGGTCTGCTTTTCAGGATGAATAAAGGAACGCAAAGCTCCCTTCAAGCCCGGTTCCTTGACAGTCTTCACAAAATTTTTCTGAAGATGTTCTACTTCTATCATTGCCATATTGATCTCCCTATCGTAAAAAATCAACAAATCGCGTTTTTTAAACACAAAAAGCCAATTTCTCATCTCCTAAAATCTGCCTTCTTTATCACAGCAGAAGGCCACAGTATGACTCTATTATAAAGCAATTAAAAAAGGAAACCAAGATTTTATCTCGCAAAAGAGAAAATAGTTTTGATACTTGAAAAAACCAAAAAAAAACAGACTCAGATTGAATACAAAGTCCATAGAACATAGCTTTTAAATTCAGATTTTTGAATAGATAAAAAGACAAACGCCAAAAATGACGTTTGTCTTCGTTGCTCTAGATTGTTCTCATTCTATTAGAACTTTTTTACCTAGCATTTCTAAATGCACCTCTCATCATACCTGATTTCATCTCTACATGCAACTTCCTTTTTAACTAGTGATTTAGCAAGCCTTGTCGATCTTGAAATAACTTTAGTAAATAGAGATTTCCGTCTACATTTGAAAGTATCGTAAAATTAAGGTACAATAGAAAAAGACAACTATGTTGGAAAGGAAGAATATGAAAAAATTAATTGCACTACTATTAGTTTCCGGTTTGGCTTTGACAGCTTGTACAACAAATAAGAAAGATTCTAGCTCTTCAAGCCCAAGCAAAGAAAAGACCGAACAGACATCAACTTCTAGCTCTAATGAAAAAGATCAAAAGAAAATTGAAGAAGAACAAAAAAAATTAGAACAACTGCGCAAAGATTTTAACGATGCCATGACCAATGACAATGCGGTCTTCCCACAACTCTCAAATGAAGTGGCTGAAGACGAAGCAGAGGTTAAAATCACGACAACTGAAGGGGATATTACGGTGAAGCTCTTCCCGAAATATGCTCCGCTTGCAGTTGAGAACTTCTTGACCCATGCAAAAGAAGGCTACTACAATGGCTTACTTTTCCACCGTGTCATTAACAACTTTATGATTCAAACAGGTGATCCGAAAGGAGACGGTACTGGTGGGGAATCCATCTGGAAGGGCAAAGATAAATCTAAAGATTCAGGTACTGGTTTTGAGAATGAGTATTCTCCATACCTTTACAACCTGCGTGGAGCCCTAGCTATGGCCAATTCTGGCCCTAACACTAACGGTAGCCAATTCTATATCAACCAAAATAAGGAAGATATTTCTAGTAAGCTCCCGACTGATCGCTTCCCAGCTAAGATTATTGATGCTTACAAAAATGGTGGAAACCCAACCCTTGATGGTGGTAACTACACCGTCTTTGGTCAAGTGATCGACGGCATGGATGTAGTTGATAAAATCGCAGCTGCCGAAACCGATGAGAAGGACAAACCAAAAACAGATATTAAGATTGAAAAAATCGAGATCTTAAAAGACTATGATTTCAAGAAATAATAAAAAGAGAATCGCACGGTTCTCTTTTTGTGTTTACGTTAATTCATTAAAGTCCCAGATTTGGTCCATCCAACCTTCATAGAAGTCTGGCTCGTGGCAAACCATGAGGATCGATCCCTTGTATTCTTTCAGAGCCCGTTTCAACTCTTCTTTGGCATCCACATCCAAGTGGTTGGTCGGCTCGTCTAGTACCAAGACATTGTTTTCACGGTTCATCAAGAGACAGAAACGTACCTTGGCTTGCTCCCCACCGGATAAGACCTGGATTTGGCTCTCGATATGCTTGGTGGTCAAACCACAGCGGGCAAGGGCTGCACGGACCTCTGCTTGGTTAAGAGCTGGAAAGGCATTCCAAACTGCCTCTAGCGGTGTCTGACGATTGCCCCCCTTCGACCTCTTGCTCGAAGTAGCCAAGCTCAAGATAGTCCCCGCGCTCGACTTCACCAGCAATGGGAGGGATAATTCCTAAAAGACTCTTCAAGAGAGTTGTTTTCCCGATTCCGTTGGCCCCGATGATGGCTACCTTTTGATTGCGCTCGAAGGACAAGTTCAAAGGCTTGGTCAAAGGACGGTCATAGCCAATCTGGAGATCCTTAGCTTGGAAGATAAAACGTCCTGGGGTACGGGCATTTTTAAATTCAAAGGAAGGTTTTGGTTTCTCACTTTGCAACTCAATGAGTTCCATCTTGTCCAGCTTCTTCTGACGAGACATGGCCATATTCCGTGTAGCCACGCGTGCCTTATTGCGGGCGACGAAATCTTTCAAATCAGCAATCTCTTTTTGTTGGCGCTCATAAGCCGCTTCCAACTGCGATTTCTTCATTTCATAGACTTCGAGGAATTGGTAATAGTCCCCAGAATAGCGGGTCAACTGCTGATTTTCTACATGGTAGACGATATTGATCACATCATTCAAGAAGGGAATATCGTGGGAAATAAGGACAAAGGCATTTTCATAATTTTGCAAATAGCGCTTGAGCCAATCGATGTGTTCTGCATCCAAGTAGTTGGTCGGCTCGTCTAGCAGCAAGATATCTGGTTTTTCTAGCAAGAGTTTTGCCAAGAGAACCTTGGTCCGTTGGCCACCTGAAAGAGCTGTGACATCCGTATCCATACCAAAATCCATAACGCCAAGAGCACGCGCCACCTCATCAATCTTAGCATCCAAGGTATAAAAATCACGACTTTCTAGACGTTCCTGGAGTTCTCCAACCTCTTCCATGAGAGCATCGACATCAGCTTCCTCTTCTGCCATGGCCATATAAAGGTCATTGATCCGAGCTTCCGCTGTGAACAAGTCATCAAAAGCTGTCCGCAAGACATCACGCACCGTTTGCCCTTCTTTTAGGACAGCGTGCTGGTCCAGGTAGCCGGCCGTTACATATTTAGACCACTCCACCTTTCCTTCGTCAGGCAGCATCTTCCCTGTCACGATACTCATGAAGGTCGATTTCCCTTCACCATTGGCTCCAACAAGACCGATATGCTCTCCCTTTAACAAACGGAAGGATACATCCTCAAAAAAATCGCCCGATCTCCAAAGCCGTGGCTTAAATTTTTTTCACTTCTAAAAATACTCATGATACACTCTCTTTCGTAGATTTCACTCGTATGATTATACCATCTTCAAGACAAAAAATTAAAAGGGAGTCCAACTCCCTTTTCCTTTTTTTACAAACGTAAGTCTGCGTATGGTTTTCGATAGCCCACTTGAACAACTTTTTCCATCTTTGACAAGCAGTGGGCGCTTGATCAGCATACCGTCGCTAGCTAAAAGATCCGCTGCTTCTTTGACCGTCAGTTTCTCTACTTTATCTTTCAAGCCGAGTTCCCGGTATTTCATCCCGCTGGTATTAAAGAAAGACTTGATTGGCAGTCCAGATGCTTTGATCCAGTCTTGCAATTCTTGGCTAGTCGGTGTTTCTGTGACAATATTTTGGCTCTGAAAGTCACATTGGAGACTGTCCAATTCTGATTTAGCCTTTCGACAAGTCGAACATTTTGGGTATTCAATAAAGGTATACATCGGTTTCATTTCTCCTTCCAGGTAATTCCTTCATGGTGTAAGAGCCAGCGCTTACGATCGAGTCCAGACGCATAGCCCGTCAGTTGTCCATCTTTTCCCATTACGCGGTGACAGGGAACAAGGATCGTCAAGGGATTGCGTCCAACAGCTTGTCCCACTGCCTGGGCCGAACCACAAGAAAGATCCTGGGCAAGCTGGCCATAGGTCTTGGTCTCACCATATGGGATCTCTCGCAATAACTCCCATACCCGCTCTTGAAAGGCTGTTCCTTTTGGCGCTAATGGAAAGCTGATGGCAATGGGATCCCCCGCAAAATAGTGTTCCAACCACTCTTTCACCTGTTCATGGTAGGGATGAACTTGCTCTAGTGTCCCTTCAGGATCTAGTACAGACTCTTTTGGATCATAAAAATCAAGTTCGACAAGACCTTCCTCACTGACAATGATCGAAAGAAGTCCCATAGGGCTTTTATACAATTGTTTAAGATAGAGAGTCATTGTAGGCCGCTTCTGCTCTTTGGTCCCAGCGATCCTCTTCTGAGACAACTTGAAATAAACTGGTTTCTGCTTTTCGCTTGATCTTTTGATAAGCCAGACGGACACCATCAATTGGAACCTTTCCACAATAATGATAGCCTAATTTTTCAAGCAAATGTTGCATGACCAGATTATCTGGGTGGGTATCGCAACGGAAATCCGGCCCTTTTTCCCCTTCAATCAAGCCTTGAAGGAAAGTCTGAGCCACCCCTTTGCCAGCAGCCTCTTTGGCTACAGCGACACGGTGAAAAGTGATATACATATAGTTATCATGTTCCCACTTGCCATCGTAAATCTCATTATAGGCCGCTTCATTTCCCTTGTGGACGGCTGCATAGGCGACGACTTCTTGGTTTTCAACAGCTACATAGCCACGACTTTCTAGTATATCCTCAAATGATCTCTTCATCTGGATAACCGTCCTGCCACTGGTCAACCTGTCTTTGGGCCAGGCTTTCCTTGGCATCTTGGATAATTTCCATAATTCGCTTGATCTCATTGGGATAGGCCATTCTAATTTCCATCTTGTACCTGTCCTTTCTTACTCTTGGTGGTAACGAGCATAGAGCTCACTCTTTTGTAGACCGTATTGTTTGGCGACCTGTTTAATGGCTTGATTTTTCTTCATGCCATCTTGGACCAAGGCATCGATCTCTTGGATTAAGTCGACCTCTTCTAGGACTAGCTCTTCTTCCTTGGCTCCTTCGACGATCAAGAGGCATTCCCCTTTAAGGGGATTTTCTTCCAAAAATGCGACCAATTCAGAAATACTGCCACGAGTATATTCTTCGTAGATCTTGGTCAATTCACGAACCAGGACGACGGAACGATCCCCATAGACAGCCAACATATTCTCTAAGGTTGCTTTCACCCGATGGGGCGATTCGTAAAAGATCTGAGTCTCCGGATAGGCGATTTTTTCTTGGAAAAAAGCCTTTTGTCGCCCCTCTTTGCGAGGAAGAAAGCCATAAAAAATATGGGGTTGAGGGGCTAAGCCACTGGCAATCAAACCTGTAATTCCTGCACTAGGACCAGGAACAGCTACGACAGGTATCTCGCGTTCAATCGCTGCCTTGACCAAATCATGACCAGGATCAGAGATACTGGGGAGTCCTGCATCTGAGACTTGCGCCAAATCTTTTCCAGCTTCTAAATGGGCGATCAGCTCTGGAATTTTCTCCATGGCATTGTGCTCATGAAAACTCGTCTGGGGAGTCGTAATCTCAAAATGCTTGAGCAAGAGGCCTGTATTTCTGGTATCCTCAGCTGCGATCAAGTCCACATCCTTTAAGGTCTGGACCATGCGGTAACTCATGTCCTCGCGGTTACCGATCGGTGTTGGGACCAGGTAGAGGACCCCTGTTTTCTTTTCCCCTTTAAAACTTAGTTGGATCTGCATGCTTACTCCCTAAATAACAACTCGTCACAAAACATACACTCTTCATCGTTCTCACGGCGTTGACCATAGGAATACGTACAAATATGAAAACCATCATTGTAAATTCGTTGCAAATTTTCACGTCCGTGGTGTTGGGACTTTGCAGATGAGGTCTTCTCAACTTCGCCCAAACGCTCTCTCAATTTATCATTTTCTAAGCGAAGAGCTGTATTTTCTTCGATGACTTGTTTCAAATTTTTCTTGATGGCTTCAACTTCAGCCAAGGTGACCAACAAATTCTGAGAAAAGCCGTCTAAAGCATCAAATAATTCTTTTTTATTCATTCTGACTCCTTAACTTTCTAAGCTCAAAACCATATATTCTAAAGCATTTTGAAAAGAAACATTGGCCTTCCACATGGTGCGAGCAAGACTCAATTTCTCCAGCAACTGCTGGGCGCGACTCAAGCGCAACTGCTCTTCTAAAGCCAACTCCATCAAACGAAAAGCCTGGCTTTGTTTTTCCTTATCATCTGCTAAACTCACCAACCGGGTCACTTCCAAATAAGCACGATTCAAATTGGATTGACAAGATTCAATGAATTGATCACAAACTTTGGCCAGTTCAAAAAAAGTGGCATTCTTCTTTTGCTGCTCGGCCTCTTCAAGACTAAAACTAAAACGAGCTAGTAAGTTGGCCTGTGATTTGATCAAGCCTTCTTTTTCGAGAAGACCGGTTAAATAGGCTTGCTTTTTAGGAAAATGAACCTGCTGGGCCCGACTCTTGATGGTCGGTAAGATCAAGTTTTCATCAGAGGTCAACAAGAAGAGATAGATCTCACTCTGGGGTTCTTCCATGACTTTTAAAAGAGAGTTCGCCGCATTGGTATGCATCTTATCCGCTTCTTGGATGATAAAGACCTGCCGACTTCCTTCAAATCCTGATTGAGAAAAGTCTTGAACCAGCGAGCGAATGCGGTCAGTCTTAATGATCTGGTTGACCGGACGCACGATCTTTACGTCTGAAAATTCTTCTGCAGCAATCAAGCGACAGGACCGACAGTTGCCACAAGGCCAGACTCCCTGCAAGTCTTGGCAAAACTGACTCTGAGCTAGCAAGAGGGCCATCTCAAAGCTGGCAAAAGAGCCTGTAAAGAGATAAGCATGACTGAGCTGTTTCTGTTCTAAGATCTGGGTGAAACGCTCTACCAGTTCTGGCTGGAGCTGTTGGATCTCTTCTAGCTTCATTTCAATATCCCCAAGCGATTTTCTAAAATAGCCAAGACATCCTCAAAGACGGCTTCAAAAGACTGACTGGCATCGATTTTCACAATGCGCTCCGGCTCCTTTTCAGACAAGGCCAGATAGCCCTGTCTAACTTTGGTGAAGCTCCAAACCTTCCAGATCCAAACGATTGACTTCCCGCTCTTGGTTTTTCGCAATTCGAGCGAGACCTTCTTCGACATCCAAATCAAAGTAAAGGGTTAGGTCTGGCTTGAGACCATCTGTCGCGAATTGATTGAGCCACTCGATGTCTTCCACACTAAGCCCACGTCCATAGCCTTGATAAGCGACCGAGCTGTCAATAAAGCGGTCCATCAAGACGACCTTTCCAGCTGCAAGGGCTGGCAAGACACGTTCTACCAAATGTTGCCGACGACTGGCGATATAGAGCAACAATTCTGTCTTAGCATCCATACTGGTATGGTCTGGATCCAAAATGACCTGGCGGATCTTTTCTGCAATGTCAACACCACCTGGTTCACGGGTTGTGATATAAGGAATTCCTTTTTCTTCAAGTAGAGGCAAAACGGCTTCTAGGATCGATGATTTCCCTGCTCCTTCTGGTCCTTCAAATGAAATTAATGTACCGTTTCCCATAGTATCCTCTTTCTGTTTTTCTTCTCTTTATTTTACCAAAAATAAGGGTAAAAAAATCTTGCATTTTTAAAAATAGAAAATTTTTTTCAAATTCATTTTCATTTTTTTCACTTTTTTTTGTTACAATGTTCTTATAAAGTTTTAGGAGACTACCTATCATGTTTAAATTTAAAGATATTCTGGCTATCATCTTTGGGGCCGGCATTTTTTCATTTGGGATCTATTTTTTGGTCATTCCCTTTCACTTTTATGAAGGAGGAGCAACAGGGATTACCTTGATTACCTATTACCTTTTCAAAATTCCCGTATCCCTGATGAACTTACTGATCAATATTCCTCTCTTTGTTCTCGCATGGAAACTTCTGGGGAAGAAATCGCTTTATCTCAGCTTACTAGGGACCTTCTCGGTTTCAGCTTGGATGGCGCTCTTTGAAGCCATGCCTCTCAGCCACCGCTACCACCACTTTATTTTTGAGGCCTTTAAAGGAGATATCCTTCTTGCCTGTATTGCCTCAGGGGTCGTGCTTGGTTTAGGACTAGGGATTATCTTCAATGCTGGTGGAACTACCGGAGGAACAGATATCCTCGCGCGCATCTTTAACAAGTACACTTCCCTCACGATGGGAAAACTCATGTTGATTGTAGATGCCATTGTTCTGGTAACAGTTGTCGTTGTCTTTCAAGATGTCCGCACCGCCATGTATACCCTCTTCTTTATCCTGATCGATACGCTGGTCATCGACTTGATTGGGGAAGGCGGTTTCGCTGGAAAGGCTTCCTTATCGTTACTGCCAAGCCTGAGGAGATTGCCAAAAAGGTATCCGACGATCTAGGCCGTGGGATCACCTTCATTCGAGGGATGGGCTACTACAGCCGCAAGGACTTGGATATTGTCTATTGTGTCGTTTCACGGAATGAAATGAAACAAATGAAAGATATCGTGAATCAGATCGATCCATTTGCCTTTATTACCATTTCTGAAGCCCATGAAATCCTAGGCGAAGGCTTCACGTTAGATAAAGAAAAACAACCCATTAATCGTTAATCAAAAAATCAGACTGGATGATCATCCAGTCTGATTTTTATTAGATAACTTTTGCGGTTGTTCGAGTGATTTCATCTACTTTCAAACCGTTGGCTTCAAATTTAGTACGGATTCCTTCTAGATCAGTTACTCCATCAATCTGAACTTCGATGACAACCTGATCATCTTTAGTTGGAATATTGACTGTATTGGCAATGTTGTATCCTTGTTCTACAATCAAGTGAATGATTTGCTCTAGGACACCAACCTTATCCTCTGTCACGAAACGAACACGGACTCCTTCTTCTCCATAACCAGATACTTCAAGGAAGGCACGGAAAATATCACGGTCAGTGATGACACCGGATACCTGATCATTGTCCACGACTGGAAGAATGCCGACCTTGTTCTTATACATGAGGTAGGTCGCATCTTCTAGACTTGAAAATTTTGATACAGTAATGACATCACGAAGCATGACATCTTTTACCTTGGTCTTGTTCAAAAGATAGTTCATCTCGAAAATAGACAAGCTTGTTGCTTTAGATGGACTCGCTTCTGCAATCGTTCCTTCTGTCACCAAGCCGACTAATTTGTCATTTTCAATAACCGGCAAGCGGTGCAAACCTTGTTCCCGCATCATATCTGCCGCATGGGCAATGGTAGTCTCAGGGCTAATGTACACTACTTTACGGGTCATAAAATCTTTAACAGCCATAACAAGTTCTCCTATGCTTTTATTAGTTTTATTATACTTGATTTTAAAGATGATTTCAAACGCTTTCAGCAGTTTTCTCTTGTTTTCAAAATTTAGAAAAATCAAACAAGAGTGGTGAAAAAAGAGAGTGGGACAGAAATCGGTCATTCGTTAGAATTCGATTTCGTAGTCCCACCTCCGCACAGTTGAGTAGGGCTGTAAAAGCTGATGAAATCAGCGTAGTAGAGCCCACTCAACCACTGCGTCTTGCTCGATAATCCAAAGACAATTGAGAGGCTAGGACTTTTGTCCCAGCCTCTTTTTATGCTTCTAACGAACTTATAAATCTTATCCACCAAGGTAGGCCTTGCGGACTTCTTCTGAGGCTAAGAGTTCTTTTCCTGTTCCGGACAGAACAACTTTCCCTGTTTCCAAAACATAACCGCGGTCTGCGATGGCAAGAGCCTTGTTGGCATTTTGCTCAATCAAGAGAACGGTTGTACCTTGTTTTTGAATATCTTGGATGATATCAAAGATTTCCTGGATAAAGATAGGTGCCAATCCCATGGAAGGTTCATCCAGAAGCAAGAGTTTTGGCGTCGACATGAGGGCACGACCCATTGCAAGCATTTGTTGTTCCCCACCAGATAGGGTAGCTGCATCTTGGTTCTTCCGTTCTTCCAAACGTGGGAAACGTGAGAAGACCTTCTTCAAGTTCGCTTGATTTTCTTCTCGATCTTTTTTCAAGAAAGCTCCCATTTCCAAGTTTTCCATAACAGTCAAGCCTGGAAATACGTGGCGGCCTTCTGGAACTTGAGAGAGCCCAGCAGCTACAATTTTTTGAGCCGGAACCTTTTGAATCTCCTGACCCAAAAACTCGATTTTCCCAGCACTTGGACGCACCAAACCTGAAATGGTACGAAGAATAGATGTTTTCCCAGCACCATTGGCACCGATAAGAGAAACAACTTCTCCTTCATTTACCTCGAAACTGACATCACGGACAGCCTGGATCATGCCATAGTGTACAGAAAGATTTTCAACTTTTAACATAGACATTAGGCTTCACCTCCTAGATAGGCTTCGATTACGCGTTTGTTGGTCTTGATTTCATCTGGCGTACCATGGGCAATCAAGCGACCATATTCCAATACATAAATCCGCTCTGTTACTTCCATGACCAAGCTCATATCGTGCTCGATCAGCATGATCGTAATATTAAATTCTTTTTGAATGCGACGGATCAGTTGGGTTAATTCTGCAGTTTCTTGAGGGTTCATCCCTGCAGCAGGCTCATCCAAGAAGAGGATTTTGGGCTCAGTAGCAAGGGCACGAACGATCTCTAAGTGACGTTGTTGTCCATAAGCTAAGTTCTTAGCCAAGGTATCTGCTTCTTTTTCCAAACCAAATATCGCTAACAATTCAAGGGCCTTTGCTTTTAAGGCTTCTTCATTTTTGTAATAGCTTGGCAAACGGAAAAGACTAGCAAAAACATGTGGTTTGTGGTGATTGGCAAAGGCAATCAAGACATTGTCCAAAACGCTTAAATCTTTAAAGAGACGAATATTTTGGAAGGTCCGTCCAAGACCACCTGCAGCGATTTTATAAGGTGCTTTCCCATTAAGTAACTGACCATCTAAGGTAATGGTCCCTTCACTTGGCTCATATACCCCTGTTAAGAGGTTGAAGAGGGTTGTTTTACCAGCACCGTTAGGCCCGATCAAACCAACCAATTCCCCTTCATTGAGTTCCATGGTCACATCCCCAACGGCTGTCAAACCACCAAAGTTTTTTGTTAAATTTTTTACTTCAAGAAGTGCCATTAGTTAGCCTCCTTTTTTGAGAGTAGTTTTTTCAAGCTGAATTCCCATGTTCCAAGAAGACCACCTGGACGGAAGATCATAACGAGAATCAATGCAAGAGAATAAATGATCATACGGACACTTGAGAAGTCTTGAAGCACCATGTTCAAGATACCCAAGACGATAGCTGCTACAACTGTTCCTGACATTGATCCCAAACCACCGAAAACGACAATGATCAAGACATTAATGGTATTGGTGAAAGAGTAATCTTTCGGAACAACAGAGCCGATAAAGCCGGCTTGAAGAGATCCAGCAATCGCCGCTGTGATCGCACCAAATACAAAGGCGATGACTTTAACCTTGGTCGTATTGATCCCAACAGATTCTGCGGCAATTTCATCTTCACGAACAGAAAGGGTAGAACGCCCAATTGGACTGCGTAAGAAGTTAATCGTAAAGATCGTTGTAATCACGACAAAGAGGTAAACCAATTGCCAAGTTGTAAAGGCTGGTAAGCCAAGAATACCAGCGGCACCATTTGTTAGAGTACCACCATTGACGATCAAGATCCGGATGATTTCTGAAACCCCAAGTGTTGCAATCGCCAGGTAGTCTCCTTTCAAGCGAAGGGTTGGTACCCCAACGATCAAGGCAACGATACCTGCAATCAAGGCACCTAAAACCATAGCGCCAAAGAAAGCGCCGTAGGTTGGTGATTTAGAACCGAGAATAGCTGCAGAATAGGCACCAATCGCCATAAATCCAGCGTGTCCGAGCGAGAATTGACCTGAAAAACCAACGATGAGGTTCAAACCAACCGCAAGAATGATATTAATCCCGATTTGTTCCAAAATTTGGATATAGAAGAGGTTGAGGACACCTGCTGCAACCAAGACTTGGATCAAGGCAAAACCTGCTACCAAAAGACCAAGCCAGACTAAATTCACTTTTAAATTTTGTTTCATGGCTTACACCTTCTCTTTCACATTTACCGAGGATACCTGCAGGACGGATGAGCAAGATCACAATCAAGATGGCATACACAATGGCATCACGGAAATCTGAGAGACCGATCGCTGTAGCGAAGGTTTCCAACAAACCGATGACAAATCCACCTAGAGCCGCACCTGGAATGATTCCGATTCCTCCAAGAACGGCTGCGACAAAGGCTTTAATCCCTGGTGTCATCCCCATCAAAGGTTCGATGGAGTTGTAGTACAAACCGATCAAGACACCACCAGCACCCGCTAAGGCTGATCCCAAAGCAAAGGTAAAGCTGATGGTCCGGTTGACGTTAATCCCCATCAATTGAGCGGCATCGCTATCAACAGAAACGGCACGCATAGCTTTCCCCATCTTTGTCTTTTGGATAATAAATTGAAGAGCGACCATCAAGAAAATAGACACTCCTAAAATCATCAATTGAATGTTGGAGATCGAAATAGGACCAAAGTTGTAACGAACAGTTTCAATGACTTGCGGGAAGGAACGGGTATTGGCCCCTACAAAGAAAACCATCCCATATTCCAGCAAGAAGGAAACCCCGATGGCTGTGATCAAGGCTGCAATCCGAGTTGAATGACGAAGCGGACGATAAGCCAGGTATTCAATCACAACCCCTAAAATAGCTGTCCCAACCATCGCCAGAAGCAAGGCTACAAAGAAGTTAACTTTCAATGCGTTCAATAAGAAATATCCCATAAAGGCACCTACCATGTAGATATCCCCATGGGCAAAGTTGATCAATTTGATAATTCCATACACCATGGTATAACCAAGGGCTAAGAGTGCATAGACACTTCCCAAGATTAGACCGTTCACTAATTGCTGGAGCATTTGAACCATCCTTTCTAACAATAAAGAGCGAGGCCAGGAATTTTCATTCTCCCAGCCTCTTGTACAAACAACAAATGATAATTAAGGTTTCACAGACTCAACGGATTCAACTTTACCATCTTTTAAGCCAATCATAAGTGCAGATTTAACCGGATTATGGTCTTTGTCAATAGACATTGTACCAGTAACACCTTCCAAGTCTTTCAACTTCGCAAGGTTGTCTTTCAATTCAACAGAGTTCTTAGCACCTTTAGATGCTTCTGCAATCATGTAAACTGAATCATATGCCAAAGCTGCAAACATTGAAGGTTCTTCGTTGTATTTCGCTTTATAAGCTTCTACGAATTTCTTAGCTTTATCAGTCATTTCACCTTCAGTTGAGAATCCAGCTACATAGTAGATATCTGTAGCTGCAGCAGGTGTTGCTTGTTCAACGAATTTCGCATCACTAAATCCATCACCACCGATAATTGGTTGTTTGATTCCCATACCACGTGCTTGGTTTACGATTTTACCAGTTTCAGTGTAGTACCCTGGAAGGACAATCGCATCGAAGTCTTTATCTTTGATTTTTGTAAGAGCAGCTTGGAAGTCTGTATCCTTAGATTGGAAAGTTTCTGTCGCTACGATTTCACCTTTATAAGATTTCTTAAAGGCTTCAGCAATTCCTTTCGCATAGTCAGATGAGTTATCGTAGTAAAGAACGACTTTCTTGGCTTTCAAGTTCTCAGTTGTATATTTAGCAATGATTTGTCCTTGGAAGCTATCGATGAAGGTTGCACGGAAAAGGTAATCTTGACCTTTTGTCAAATTATCTTGTGTTGCAGATGGAGTTACCAATGGTACACCTGCTTTACCAGCATTGGCAACCGCTGCTGCAGTGGCACCTGAAGTTGCAGGTCCTACAAGAGCGTTCACTTTTGATTGAGTAACAAGGTTTGTTGTAACGGTAGCCGCTTCAGCTGTTTCAGATTTGTTATCTTTATCTGTCACAACGATCTTCTTACCGTCAGCACCACCCTTAGCGTTGATTTCATCAACGGCCAATTGAGCACCTTTTTGTTCAGCACTACCGTAGGCTGCTACTTCACCAGTTTTTTCAAAGTTAAAACCGACTTTTAGTTCTTTGCCGATTTCGTTACCAGTTGTGTTTGATCCTGAAGTAGAAACTTCACCACAAGCAGCAAGAAGAGCGACACTTGCAATGGTTAAAAATGAAAGAGCAAATTTTTTCTTCATTTGTAATGATCTCCTTAAATAAATCTTAAATAAATAGATATTAAGAATATACCGAATTATCTGACAATTGTCAATAAAAAAAGCGCAATCTATAAAATGATTGCGTTTTCTATCCTTCTGGGGCCACAGATGGGGTCTCCAATCGTTGCAAACTACCGACAAAATCTGTATCTAACTCTTTGAGATAGCAAGGCAAGACCTTTTTGACATACCGTTCCTTCTTTAAGTCTTCCATGATTTGATCAGCTTTGTCACTGTCCACATACAATTGGACATAGCGACACTTCTTGGAATGATACAAGACATCTCCAACAGATTGTAATTTTTTTCCATCCCGATTGTAATACAACTTAACAATCAATCCTGTGCGTTCTTGTTTCTCAAACATAGCTAATCCCTTTCTTGTTCTACTACTAGTATATCAAATTTCAGTAAAAAGGACTACTCTTTTATGAAAGCAAAAAGACTGGACTCTTGTCCAGCCTCTTTGGTTTTCCCTGTAGAAAGGGTTAGCCTAGATTATTATTGGCCATGATTTCATCAATAAAACCATATTCAAGAGTTTCTTGCGCACTCATCCAATTATCACGTTCTGCATCTGCATGCACTTTTTCGATCGGTTGACCTGAATTTTCCGCAAGGATTTTTTCCAAGTTATTCCGTGTTTTGAGCAAGTGTTCTGCTGCGATCGCCATATCTGTTTGTTGAGTACCGCCACCAGTTCCCCCCATTGGTTGGTGAATCATGTACTCTGCATTTGGCAACATGAAACGCTTGCCTTTAGCACCACTTGATGCAATCACAGTTCCCATTGAAGCGGCCATCCCCATGACAATGGTTTGGACATCTGATTTGATAAAGTTCATGGTATCGACGATAGCCAAGCCTGCTGAAACAGATCCTCCTGGCGTATTGATGTACATATAGATATCTTTAGTGTTGTCTTGAGCATCCAAGAAGAGCAATTGGGCAATAATCGAATTGGCCATTTGATCCTCAACTGGTCCTGTCACCATGATAATCCGATCTTTCAACAGACGGGAATAAATATCATAAGAACGTTCTCCACGGCTGGTTTGTTCAATAACTACTGGAATCATTTATTCTTCTCCTTTAGTATCCATTCATTCTCACAATTCGTGAGGTTCAAGGTATATGTGCTATTATAAACAAATGGTCAAGAAAGGTCAATTTTTTAGCACCTATCTCCTCACCATGAATGGACTTTTTATTTCGTACCGAACAAACGGTCACCTGCATCTCCAAGACCTGGAACGATGTAGCCATGTTCATTCAAGTGGTCGTCGAGAGCTGCTGTAAAGATATCGACATCTGGATGAGCTTCTTGAAGAGCTTTCACCCCTTCAGGTGCTGACACCAAGCAGACAAACTTGATGTGGCTAGCTCCACGTTTTTCAAAGAATCAATCGCAAGAATAGCTGATCCACCGGTTGCAAGCATCGGGTCTACTACAAAGATGCGACGTTGATCAATATCTTCTGGCAATTTCACCAAGTATTCAACTGGCTTCAAGGTTTCTTCATCACGGTACATCCCGATATGTCCAACTTTTGCTGCTGGTACCAAGCTCAAGAGCCCATCGACCATACCAATTCCTGCACGAAGGATTGGAACAATGGCCAATTTCTTCCCTGCAATTTGTTTTTGAACCGTTTTGGTAATCGGAGTTTCAATTTCAACATCTTCAAGAGGTAATTCGCGCAAGACTTCGTAGCCCATCAACATAGCAATCTCATCTACCAATTCACGAAAGGCTTTCGTAGAGGTATCCGTCCGACGTAAAATAGACAATTTGTGTTGAATCAAGGGGTGTTTAATGACTTCTAATTTTCCCATTTTAAGTCCTTCTTTCTAAGCTACTATCGTTCAAAAAGGAGCAATGATAAAGGCTGGATCAAGCTCTGCCTCTTTCTTTCACTCCCTTTTTTAGATACGTAGCACTTGGAAATTTTTATTTCCAACTTTATATTCGTCTTATTATACCAAATTTTGTAAAAAAAAGAGAGCCCTTACACTTAATTTCTAAAAGTTCGGGCTCACTCTTTATGAAAGGCTTATAACCATTCTTTGTATTTCTTGATATAAATACGTTTGACAACTGTCACACTCAACATATAGAGGACGATAATGGCAAACAAAAGGATGAAGTATAATCCATTCAGCTGGCTCAATTTCAAGATAGGGGCCAAAGGACTGTATGGAAGAGAGGTTACAAAGAAAGCAGCTACCAAGGTTGTTCCCACGACAGACCAAGCTGGACGACTTTGAATAAACGGTAGTTTTGGTGACCGCAACATATGGATAACCATGGTTTGAGACCACATGGATTCGATGAACCATCCTGTTTGGAAAACCATGATAAAAGCAGCCGCATCTGCTGCTCCATGGTTGTAACCATGACCCAAAATCATTGGGACAAGAAGGAAGTAGAGAAGCATGTAGGTGATAATATCAAATACAGATGAGATCGGACCAATCCAGGCCATAAATCGCATGATAGAATTTGCTTCCCAAATGTGAGGGTCCTTGAGAAATTCCTTATCAACATTGTCAAAAGGAAGGGCAATACAAGAAAGGTCGTAGATGAGATTGAGCACAATCAAGTGAATTGGGGCCATAGGAAGGAAAGGTAAAAAGATGCTGGCAAAGAGTAGGGAGAAGATGTTCCCAAAATTAGAAGAGACAGTCATCTTGATGTACTTGGTCATATTGGCATAAACCTTGCGGCCTTCGACCAAGCCTTTTTCGAGGACCATCAAGTCTTTGTCCAAAAGGATAACATCTGCTGTTTCCTTGGCAATATCCACAGCTGTATCCACTGAGATCCCGACATCTGATACCTTCATGGATGGGGCATCGTTAATCCCATCTCCCATGTAACCCACTTTGTGGCCGTTTTTCTTGAGACACAAGATGATCCGGGCTTTTTGATCGGGCGAGAGTTTGGCAAAGACCGTTGTGGTTTCCACAACTTGCGCTAACTCTTGGTCTGTCATCGCATCAATTTCACTTCCTAAAAGAATCCGTTCTACATCCAGTCCTACTTTCACAGACTGCTTGAGTGACTTTTTCATTGTCACCGGTTAAGATCTTGGTCGTCACTCCATATTCAGCAAGAGCTCTGATAGCTGGAGCTGCAGAAGGTTTTGGAGGATCGAGGAAAGCAAGGTAACCGGTTAGGATCATATCTCTTTCATCTTCCACACTAAGGACTTGGTCTTCATTGAGTTCGGTTTTGTAGCTGACTCCAAGTACACGAAGGCCTTGTTCATTCAATTGAGCTACTTCTGCAAGAACTTCTTGACGAATGGAATCGGTCAGGTGTAGAATCTCTCCCTTATACTCGACATAAGTCGATACAGAAAGCATTTCTTCCAAGGCACCCTTAGTTACCATGCTGACAACCCCGTCTGCATCCTTAACGATGACACTCATCCGACGACGCTCGAAGTCAAAGGGCAATTCATCAATCTTTTGGAAGGTTTGATCTAGATCGCGGACGATTTCATGTTTCTTGGCTTCTTTATGAGTTCGATTGATAATCGCCCGGTCCATCAGATTTTTTAGCCCGGTTTGGAAATAAGAATTCAGGTAGGCCCGGCGTAGGACTGATAAATCCAGATCTCCATGGATATCAAGAGGATATTCCAAGACGATTTCATCTTGGGTCAAAGTCCCTGTCTTATCAGTGCACAATATATCAATAGCACCCAGGTCTTGGATCGCATTGAGTTTTTTGATGACGACTTTCCTTGGCCATGATGATGGAACCTTTGGCTAGACTCGCCGTAATAATCATTGGCAGCATTTCCGGCGTCAAACCGACTCCAACGCTAAGGGCAAAGACACCAGCTTCTAGCCAGTCACCATCGGTTAAGCCATTGATGACAAAGACAACTGGCACCATGACCAACATGAGCCGAATTAAGAGCCAGGAAACAGTGTTCATTTCTCTTTCAAAGGAAGTGGGTTCATCATAGGTGTTGATCGTTTGCTCAATCGCACCCATCATAGTCTCATCACCCACTACCAGAACCAAGGCAGTCGCACGTCCCGAAATAACATTGGTCCCCATAAAGGCCAAGCTTTCACTCTCCAAGAGGCTATCTAGATTTTGACCTTCAGCCTTACTAAGGCATACCTTTTCAACAGCATCACTTTCCCCTGTGAGACCTGATTGTTGGACAAAGAAGTCACGGGAATCTAAAAGGACCACATCTGCTGGGATCATGTCACCGGCACTGAGTTTGATCACATCTCCGACAACGATTTCATCGATCGGAATTTCTTGTTCGGATCCATCACGCAAAACGGTCGCTGTATTGACAATCATACGTGATAAGTTGCTGGCAGCTTTGTCGCTCCGCAATTCTTGAATGAAGCGGATCCCACCAGAAATCAAGACCAAGGTCACAATGATGATGGAGGTCGTTGGATCTTGCTCACCTGGTTTCGCTAGCCAAACATTGGTGATGAAGGATACTAGTGCAATGACCAACAAAATCACCGTAAAAGGATTGATGATCGATTCGTAGATCTTTTTGATCATGGAATCTTCTTGACCTTTTGTGATGACATTTTCGCCATAGGTATCGCGGTTTTCTTCTACTTGATCGTCAACTAAACCACGAGCACTGGTTTTGTAATAAGCAAATGTCTTTTCAAGCGGTTCTTGAAGAGCAGCAATGAGTCTTTCTTTATTTGTTTGCATTGGTATCTCCTTTTTCAATCAGGAGCCAATCACTTTTGGAGTCCCTACGACACAAATCAGCGATTGGCTGGCTCGGTGCGGTTCGGGATGATCGTCGATTTGTATCATAGCTCTCTCCTTTCTCTTTTTTGGGTAGGCATAAAAAGAGTCCTACCCTCGATCGGTAGGACTCTTGAAACTCGTCATTTATTTTTTAATCATATCTCTCAAAAAATTGACCGTTCAAGCTTTAGCTCCACAAGGCGATGAAATGAGCTTAGTCTTGACCTTTGCGATCAGGACTGTTGACCAACGAGTAGTGTCTCCACTGCTTTGCGGTAGTCATCCGTATCCTTGCGGTAGCCTCACCTACCGTATTCGAGTTCATTCTACTCCTTCATGAGCAGAAAGTCAACACCTATTTGTGAAAAGTTTCCACCAATCGTTTGGTGATCTCTTCAATCAGAGTGAATGGTGCTGCAACATTGAGACGGGCATGCAAGTTTCCTTCTTTACCAAAATCGCTACCGCGATTTAAAATCACCTTAGCTTGGTCATGAATTTTAGCATGCAGCTCATCATCCGTATAGGGATAGGCTGAAAAGTCCAACCAAAGAAGATAGGTTCCTTGGGGCTTCATGACTCGGATATGGGTCTTTTCCTGCAATTCATCTACAACATAGTCAATGTGTTTTTCAAAGACTTGCTTGAGCTCTGTCAACCAAGGCTTGCCATGGCGATAAGCTACTTCTGTAGCAATATAGCCCAAGCCTGAAATTTCATGTTGGTTATTGGCCAATTGCCGTTGTTTAAAGGCTGTCCGAAGCTTTGGATTTTCAATGACTACATAAGAATTTTTTGTTCCTGCAATATTGAAGGTCTTGGTCGCACTGGTTAAGATCAAGCTAAAGTCTTTAAAGCTTGGGTCAACTGTGTTAAAGCTGGTATGACGGTGGCCAAACAAGGCTAAATCTTGGTGGATCTCATCTGAAACGAGAAGGACTCCATATTTTTGACAAAGGTGACCAATTTTTTCCAAGACCTCCCGATCCCATACACGACCACCAGGATTGTGCGGATTACACAAAACATAGAGTTTGACATCCTGCTCCACAATATCTTTTTCCAACTGATCAAAATCAATCTGAAAAAGTCCGTCTTTTTCGATCAGCGAGTTTTCGATCAATTTTCGACGATTGAATTTGACACTTCGTGCGAAAGGAGGGTAGACCGGTGTATTGATCAAGACGGCATCCCCTTCTTTAGTGAAGGCTTGAATGGCTGTTGAAATAGCGGGAACGACACCTTCGATAAACGATCGCTTCCTTTTCAAATGAATAGCCGTGCTCATTTTTTTCCCACTCAAGGATTGACTGATAGAGGCTGTCTGCTGCATAAGTGTAGCCGTAGACCATTTGGTCCGCATAGCCGATAACAGCTTCTCTCACTTCTGGAATGACGTTAAAATCCATGTCCGCGATCCAAGCCGGAATGATCTCCGGATCTGTCTCTGTCTCTTTCCACTTGTAGGTATGGTGGGTTAAGCGATTGGGTAAAGTCGTAAAATCATATTTGCTCATCTTAAGCCTCCAATGCTTGTTTCAAATCGTCAATCAAATCATCCGCATCTTCGATTCCAATAGACAAACGAAGCAGGTCATCTGTCAAACCGTATGAATGACGAACTTCTGCAGGAATATCTGCATGGGTCTGAGTGGTAGGATAAGTGATCAAGCTTTCAACTCCGCCAAGACTTTCTGCAAAGGTAAAGACTTGAAGGGAATTTAAAAAGTTAGGAATTTTTGTCTCATCTTGAATTTTAAAGGAGACCATTCCCCCTTTTCCAGTGTAGAGAACTTCTTTGACCTGAGGCGCTGTTTTCAAGAATTCGACCACCTTGCGAGCATTCTCTGTCGAGCGCTCCATCCGAATTGAAAGGGTCTTCAGACCACGGATCAAGAGATAGCTGTCAAATGGTGATAGAACAGCACCTGTCGTGTTCAAATTGTAAAAGAGTTGGTCATACAAGTCTGCATCATTAGTCACTACTACACCTGCTAAGACATCGTTGTGACCTGCTAGGTACTTGGTTGCTGAATGAAGAACAATATCTGCCCCCTCTTCAATCGGGCGTTGGTAAATAGGGCTGTAAAAAGTATTGTCCACCACGACTTTGGCACCTTTTGCATGGGCCAATTTTGCTAGATGAGCAATATCAAATTCCAACATCAATGGGTTGGTTGGCGTTTCAATATAGAGGACATCTACCTGATCTTTTTCTAGGTGTTGAATCAGTTCCTCTTCTGTATTGGCATAGGTAAAAGTGAAACGACCTTCTTGCTCTTGTTGGTTAAACCAGCGGAAAGAGCCTCCATAAAGGTCACGAACCGCTAAGACTTTTGAACCAACAGGGAAATGCTAAATGCAAGCACAATAGCTGACATTCCAGAGCTTGTCGCCAAGGCATAGTCTGCACTTTCGATAGCTGCCAAAGTCTTTTCAGCAGTCGCGCGTGTTGGGTTTTTCGTACGGGTATAGTCAAAACCTGTAGACTGACCAAATTCTGGGTGTTGGTAAGTAGTTGAGAAATGCAAAGGCGTCGTCAAAGCCCCAGTAGCTGTATCCGACTTGATTCCTGCCTGTGCCAAAATAGTATTGATATTGCGTTTTTTACTCATATGACCCTCCAATAATTATACAATCTAACTGCCTACTATTTTATCACTATTATAGGGGCAGCGGTTTTCTCATTTTCAAGACATAGCTATAGTTTCAAGCTATAAGAAAAGGCTGGGCTCTGTTTACCCAACCTTTGATTTATTTAATTCGGAATTTTTGTCTGAGTCGTGCAGCTTGCTCCCCGATAAAGCGGTCAAAATACCGAAGCCATAGTCCTAGAGATCCATAAATGGCAATGCCCAATCCGCCGATGACGAAGAGATACACCATGCTCGATACACGGCCATTTGGTGGGTAAATCCAGCCCAAAATAAGGCCTGCAATCAAAACTCCAAGCAGCATCACCACCGTTAGGATCGAGCCAAGCAACGTACGCTTGAAGACGATGGTCCGATTAAACTGAGTAATGCTTTGGATTTCCCGATACATGAGAACGATTGGTACCAGTAAAGCGATGGTCGTTGACAAGAGTGGCCCGTAGGAACGAAAGACCAATATAAATGGAATTTGTAAGACCAATTTTACAGCGACCCCATAGAGGAAGTAGCGAATGGCTTTGCGATTTTGGAAAAGGGCTTGAATCATAGGGGACAAGACGGTATAGAGTCCTAAAACAACCGTCTGTAACATTGCTACGATGAAGAGGCCCAAAGCCAGGCTATCTGGTTGCCCATAAAAAACGGTATAGAGGGGTCTTGCAACTGCTACGGCCCCAACAGTGGCTGGAAGCAAGAAAGCTAATAGCATGGTCAAGTTATCCTGAACGAGCTTCCCAGCCGCTTTTAGGTCGCCCTTAACATAATTCTCTGTTAAGAGCGGAATTCCCACTCCTCCAATCGATGTCGCTACTGCAATCAAGATCATGGTGATTTTATTTGGATTGGCAGAGAAATAGCTAAACATGACCAGAAGCTGCTTCTGACTATAATCTGTGAACCAAGACATAACATTAATAAAGGTCATCTGGTCCACAATTTGGAAGAGCTGGATGGCTGAACCAGTGATGATAAAGGGAATGGCTTCCCGAATCGTATCAATCAAGAGGGCCCGGGTATCAATCCCCTCACTATTCTCCTGCTTTTTCAAAATAGAAGAGAGAAGGCCTGTTTTCCCAAGGTAATAAAAGAGAACGAGAAGGCTCGCTAGCATACCGATGAAGGCCGCAAAAGTCGATTGTGTAACGGCCTGTACATAATCTCCTGAGCCAATTTTCATGATAAAGAAGGTCGTGAGCAACATCCAGATAACTCGGATGACTTGCTCTGCGATCTGGCTAATGGCGTAAGGTTTCATGTTGTTAAAACCTTGGAAAAATCCCCGAATGACACTCATCGAAGGAAAGATCAAGACAGCCCAAGAAAGACTCTGCATGATCGGAATCAACTCTTTGCCCCCACCTGAAAGGCTGGCAAAGACAGGGGACAAGAGATACATCAGAATAGCAAAGCCAAGGCCTAGAACTCCCATGAATTTTAAGAAACTACGAATCAAGGCAAAACTATGATCCGCTTGATCCCGTGTATTGTACTTGGCTACTTGCTTGGCGACGGCTACAGGCACCCCGGCTGTCGAAATCAAGAGAAACCAAGCGTAAATATTGTAACCCATGGTGAAGAGACCGTTGGCTTGTGGCCCATATTTTCCCATCCAAATATACCAAGGAATAATATAAGCAGCTCCTAGCAAACGGCTGATAAAGTTGCTGGCTGTCATCCAGGCAGTCCCGCGTAGCATCTGGGCTTGCTGGTCATTTTGTTCGTGACTCATAAACGTCCTCTTTCGTTTCTTCTTCTCTTCATTATAAACTTTTCCTTTACACTTGTAAAATAAGGTCTTTCAGTTTAAAATAGGATTATGATGAAGATAGAAACTGTACTAAACATTTTAAAAGAGGATCACAACTTTCGTGAGATCCTACAAGACGGAGAATACCACTATTCTGCAAGTGGTGTTTCTTTCAATCAAATTAGCTACGATAGTCGAAAGGTCAACTCCGAGACCCTCTTTTTTGTGAAGGGCGCAAATTTCAAGAAGGAATTTTTGGAACAAGCGATCGAGCAAGGGCTTCAGTGGTATGTCGCTGAGAAGGACTTTGAGGTCAGTATCCCGGCCATTATCGTTACGGATATCAAACAAGCTATGAGCTTGATTGCCATGGAATTCTTTGGTCATCCTGAGCGCCAGCTCAAACTCTTAGCTTTTACAGGGACCAAAGGCAAAACCACTTCTGCTTACTATGCCTACAAGATTCTTGAGAAAAGCCACCGTCCGGCTATGCTATCCACTATGAATACAACCTTGGATGGCAAGACCTTCTTCAAATCAGCCTTGACTACCCCAGAAAGTATCGATCTTTTTGAAATGATGGCCCAGGCAGTTGCCAATGATCGGACCCACCTGATTATGGAAGTTTCTAGCCAAGCTATTTAGTGAAACGGGTCTACGGTCTTACGTTTGATGTTGGTGTCTTCCTCAACATCAGCCCTGACCATATTGGACCGATTGAGCATCCAACCTTTGAAGACTACTTCTACCATAAGCGTCTCTTGATGGAAAATAGCCGTGCTGTTGTCGTCAATAGCGACATGGATCATTTTGAGATTCTTGCGGAGCAGGTCGCTGAGCAAGACCACGACTTCTACGGTAGTCAATCTAGTAACCAAATCGAGAACTCCAAAGCCTTCAGCTTTTCTGTCACTGGCAAGTTAGCAGGGGATTATGATACCCAGCTCATCGGTCGCTTCAACCAAGAAAATGCTGTAGCTGCAGGTCTCGCCTGCCTTCGTCTAGGAGCGAGTCTTGAAGACATCAAAAAAGGAATTGCCAAAACGCGTGTTCCTGGCCGGATGGAAGTATTGACTCAAAAGAATGGCGCAAAAGTTTTCATTGACTACGCCCATAATGGAGATAGCTTAAAAAAACTGCTCTCTGTTGTTGAAACCCATCAGACAGGGACGATTTCACTGGTCCTTGGTTCAACTGGGAATAAAGGAGAAAGCCGCCGCAAGGACTTTGGCTTGCTCTTAGAAGACCATCCTGAGATCCAAGTCTTCCTCACAGCGGATGACCCCAACTATGAAGATCCTTTAGCTATCGCTGAAGAGATTAGTAGTTTCATCACGCGCCCTGTCGAGAAAATAGCAGATCGCGAGCAAGCCATTCAACTGGCTATGGCAACTACCAGCAAGCCTGAAGATGCTGTTATTATTGCTGGAAAAGGAGCTGACTGCTACCAAATCGTCAATGGCGTAAAAGAAGAATATCCAGGGGATGCAGCTATTGCTGAACGTTATCTCTAATCAAACGAAATAGAGAGTAGGACAGAAATAGGTCATTCGTTAGAATTCTATTTCGTCGTCCCACCTCCGCACAGTTGAGTAGGGTTGTAAAAACTGATGAAATCAGCGTAGTAGAGCCCACTCAACCACTGCGTCTTGCTCGATAATCCAAAGACAATTAAGAGGCTAGGACTTTTGTCCCAGCCTCTTTTTTAGTGTTTCAAAAATATCAGTCTTTCCTTGTCCAAGTCCACTGCTAATTCATATTTGCCTTCGTCATTTTTTCGGATATAGCCTAAGACCTCTAAACTATCGACAAAGATGTCTCTGCGCTTTTGCTGGACTTCATCTTTTTTGAGGAACTTGAGCAAAGCTGGTCATATACTTGAGTGCATATTCGGGATTGACATCTCCCAAGATGGCATAGAGTTTCTCTTGACCCTCCGTCAAAGGGTATTGGTGTTTCACCTTGTAAAAGTAATTGGACAGGGTCTGTGCCTTTCGCTCGAAGTCCGTCTCTTCTATGAGAATCGCTGCATTGGTCGTGTTGCGAAGTTCCGTTCGGAAGACCTTGGCTTTCAGTTCCTGATAAGGTTCACTCTCCTCTCGGACAAAGATCTCTTGATCCAAGTCGACTGCTTCAGTAGATTCCAAGAAAGGCAGGCTGATGGTGTAGCGTTTATTTTCTCGAAGGATGAAGCCCGCCTTGATATATTCTTCCATCAGCTTGTCCACTGGCTGATCTGGAAATTGGGCCTTGATTTGCCGCAGGATCACATCATCCTGCTGATCCAGATAGTTGATCAAATCCTTAAAAAAAGGCTGACGTGTCAAACGTGTGGGATTAATGATAGTAATCATCCATATATCTTTCTTTAAACTGTAGACGGGGAGACTGGGCTAACTGACTGGGATTAGTACCAGGCTGATTCAGAGGTACAGCTAATCCTAGTTCTTTATAGTAATCTCTCCAGAAATCACTAATCTGCAGCTCATCATCACCAAACTTCATGGGAATGGTCTCAAAGATAGGAAGTATTTCCGCGATGAACTGGGAACAATAGAAACCATCTCCATTTGGGTAAAAGGAAGCATTGTAGGGAGCACCTAAAAGGTTTTCTGCTCGCTTTTTGACTTCTTTGTCATCAATCTCTGCATAGCGGTATAGGTCATATACCTTCTCAGTTTCAAAGAAATCTTCAGGGGACTGGGCCAGGACGCCACCTTCCACCGTGGCATGATAGAACTTCCCGTCTAAAAAGATGGCCACATGGCTATAGTTTCCCGTTGATGCCTGGATGGCCTCCCCCATTTCCGTATGATCCCTCACAAAAATCAAATCGCCAGATTCTAACATAGTCTCCTCCTAGCAAAAAAGGAGCCGAAACTCCTTTTTAACAACGGGCTATCCCGTTTAGCATTAAGCATTAAAGCTTTCAGTCAATTGTGGTACCACTTGTTTCTTACGTGAAACAGCACCTGGAAGGAAAGCGTGGTTGTTTTCAAGTTTGAAGTTGAAAGCTGCTTCTACCTTGTCCATATTAGCACCAAGAGCCAAAATTTCTGAGTTTGAGTTGACGATGTCTGTAATCATCAAGACAAAGTCAGAGTATCCGTTAGCTGCATTTGCGGCTTGGATAGCTGCTTCGATTTCAGCTTGACGTTCCAATACTTCAGCGATATCAACTGTATTGACTTGAGCCACACGGACATTGTTTCCGTTCAATTCAAAAGTCTTAGCATCGATGTCGATCAATTCTTCTGCAGATTTGCTTGCCAAGTTTGTACCAGCCTTGAGCATGGCAAGACCGTATTCTTCCAAGTTCACACCAGCCAATTCAGCCAATTCAGGCGCAATCACTTTATCAGATGGGTGAGTTGTTGGAGATTTCAACAGAAGGGTATCTGAAATCAAACCTGAAAGCATCAAACCTGCGATTTCTTTTGGCACAGCTACACCATGCTCTTTGAACATACGGTAAACAATAGAAGATGCTGATCCAACTGGTTCCAAACGCATGTAAAGTGGGCTTGCAGTTTCAAAGTTAGCCACACGGTGGTGATCGACCACACCGTAAACTTCTACTTCAGCGATATCTGAAACAGACTGTTGGAATTCATTGTGGTCTGTTAAGATGACTTGCTCTGCACCTTCTGCCTTAGCAGATGTAATCACGCGTGGCGCTTCCACACCGAAATAATCCAATACAAAGGCTGTTTCTTCATTTGGAGTTCCAAGAGCCACTGCTTCTGTATCCAAACCATAGGCTTCTTTTGCAAGATAAGCAAAGGCTACAGATGATCCAATGGCATCCGAATCAGGGTTTTGGTGACCAAAAACAAGAATTTTTGACATGTTTCTACCTCTTCATTTTCATTTATAGATTCACTCTATTTTAGCACGTTTTTCCGTTTAAAGAAAGGGAATAGTTGTTCATTTCATCAGAAAAGACAGCTGGAAGAACCAACTGTCTCGATTTATTTATCCTTTAACCCGTTTCAGGTAATCTTGGTAACTTTCAGTTTCCATCAAATCCTTAGCATTTTGAACCCGTTCTTTTGTCGGTGGTTTCACACCCTCCAGCTTGTACGGAATGCCCAATTCACGCCACTTGAACTCACCCATAGTATGGTAGGGCAGAATTTCAAACTTATCAACATTTTTAAGGGTTTTAACAAATTTACCAAGTTCGATCAAATCATCATCTCGGTCTGTCAAACCTGGCACCAAGACATGGCGAATCCAAACTGGTTTGCCAATATCGGACAAATACTTGGCACAGGCCAAAATATTCTTGTTGGTTTGACTGGTTACAAATCTGTGCCGTTCATCATTGATTTCCTTAATATCAAGGAGCACCAAATCGGTCACTGCCATCAGTTTGTCAAATTTTTCCAAGTAACGAGGGGTATTTCGGAAAGGAAGAGCACAAGTATCAAGCGTACAGTGAATGCCCAACTCTTGAGCTTTTGTGAAGAAGGCAATCAAGAAGTCTATCTGCAAGAGGGCTTCTCCGCCACTGACAGTGATCCCACCTTTTTGCCCCCAAAAACCACGATAGCGGAGGGCTTCTTCCAATACATCATCTACTGTTCGTTCACGAGACTTGTTGGTTTCCATAGCCCAAGTATCCGGGTTATGGCAATACTGACACCGCATTTGACAGCCTTGAAGAAAGACAATAAAACGGATCCCTGGTCCATCTACAGCACCGAAGCTTTCCGTAGAGTGTACCATTCCTGTTACTTTTCCATAGTCAACTGTTTCATTTTCCATGTCTTGTCCTTCTCTCTTGAAAACGTTTTATGACTTTATTATAACATGATTCCATCTATTTTAAAGAGATTTGGTCTCTTTTTTGAAAAGAATCTGTTATTTTCAAAATTTTTTCTTGTCCTAGTACAGTTTCTATAATTGGAAAATCTGTCCTGTATTCTAGCAGAAAAAGGAGGTTGGAACAAAGATATCCAACCTCACTATTACCTTGCTCAAAACTTTATCAACTAGTTTCAAGAACCTTCTTATCCAGGAACTGGTTCATTCAATGCAGGATCAGCTAAATAAAGATTTTTTATCCCAGTACCAATTCATCACTAACCAAGGTTTCGCCACTGTTCTTTTGGAAGAGGTGCATCAAATCTTCAACCGTTAGATTTTTCTTTTCTTCCCCTTTGACGTCGACAACGATCTTCCCTTGGTAGAGCATGATCAAGCGGTTGCCATATTCAATAGCATGGTTCATATCGTGTGTAATCATCAAGGTTGTTAAATCATGACTTTCCACGATCTTTTGAGTCAATTCCATGACCATTTCACTAGTCTTAGGATCGAGCGCTGCGGTGTGTTCATCCAGAAGCAAGAGTTTTGGTTTGACCAAGGCTGCCATAACCAAGGTCAAAGCTTGACGTTGTCCACCAGATAAATATTGAGTATCCACTTTAAGACGATTCTCTAAACTAATATTTAATTCCTTCAAGGCTTCACGGAATCGTTCACGATCTTTCTCCCGAACTCCCCAGCCCAAACCACGAGATTTTCCACGACGTTGGGCAATAGCCATATTTTCTTCAATGGTCAAACGAGAAGCCGTCCCCATCTTAGGATCTTGGAAAACACGCGCAATCTCCTTGGCACGCTTACGAACACTCGTATTTTTGATAGAGTTACCCTCTAGCAAGATATCCCCTTCATCCACGACCAGATTGCCCGCCAAGATATTCATCAGCGTTGATTTCCCAGCTCCATTTCCACCGATAACCGAAATGAAATCCCCCTCTTCTACTTGGAGATCCAAGCCTTTGAGGACATGATTTTCATTGACCGTTCCTGCTTCAAATGTCTTATGAATGCCTTCAATTGATAATAATGTTGCCATACTTTTCTCCTACTTATTTCCTAACTTCAATCCGCGAACTCGAAGACGTTTTTGCACCTCAGGAGCGAACAAGACAATCGCGAGCAAGATCGCATTGAAGAGACGAACCATATTTGATCGAGATTTGGAATCTCGTATATATTTAAGATGATCAAACGGTAAACAATCGCCCCGACCCCGATTGAAAGCAAACGCCAACCAATAGTTAATTCATGAATCAGGACTTCTGCGATAATGACAGCACTCAGACCGACTACAATCGTCCCTGTCCCAGAAGTGACATCTGAGAAACCATCATTTTGAGCAAACATAGCCCCACAAAGCGCGATCAAACCATTCGAAATCATGTAGCCCAACATCTTCATGTTATCCACATTGACTCCATTCGCTTCACTCATCGGAATGTTATCACCAGTTGAACGCAAGACCAAGCCAAGTTGTGTCTTCATCAAGAGGGTCAACAAGATACAAACGATGATCAAACAGGAAATACTAATCAAGAAAACAGCTTCTTCATTTGAAAGACCTACCTTCATGACGCTCTTGAAAATCGTACTCGCGTCGCCAATAGAGAGGTTGGGAACACCTCCCATGATTTTAATATTAATAGAGTAGAGACCGGTCAAAGTGACAATCCCTGTTAAGAGAGCCGGAATTTTCATCTTTGTATGGAGAATCCCAGAGACCAAGCCTGCGATCATCCCTGCCAGGAAAGCCAACAAAGTCGCCACCCAGGGATTTCTTCCTGCTTGAATCTGTGAAGCTACAACTGCTGCCCCAAGTGGAAAGGCTCCTTCTGCCGTCATATCGGCAATATCTAAAATTCGAAAAGTTAAGTAAACACCGATCGCCATGATCGACCACAATAAACCTTCTGATAAACTGGATAAAACGAAATTCATCTCAAACCTCCTATTTCTCTACCTTCAACGAGCTAATATCAATTCCCAGCTCTTTAGCCATCTCTTTATTGGTATGCAATTCTAATTTTTCAGGCGCTTCAACTGCGATCTTTCCAGGTTTCTCCCCCCTTCATGATGCGAATGGCCATCCGAGCAGCTTGTCTTCCCAATTCCTTATAATCCGTACCAAAGTTGTACAAGCCACCAGTAGCTACCATCTCAGTAGAACCCCCAAAGACTGGAACCTTGTGGCTGAGGGAAACCTGTTTAATGGTTTCCATTGTCGAAGAGATGATGTTATCCGTCGGTACAAAGACGATATCTGCTTCTGACATAATGCTGTCTGCTGCTGCTTTCACATTGTTACTATCAAGAATTGTTTTTTCAACTACTTGATAGCCTTTGGCTTCTAGGATCTTCTTCGCATTGTCTTTTTGGACAACTGAATTGGGCTCACTCTGTGTATAGAGAATTCCAACTGTTTTTGCTGTTGGGAGCACTTGTTTGATCAAGTCTACCTGTGTAGCAATCGCATCTTCTGACTGATCGCTTGTCCCAGTGATATTCCCCCCCGGTTCCTTCAAGTTTTTCACCAACTTGGCTGCTAATGGATCGGTCACAGCTGAGAAGACAACCGGCGTTGTTTGGGTGGTATTGGACAAGCTTTGAGCAGATGGTGTGGCAATCGCAAAAACTAGATCACTTTCTTCAGCCAATTGTTTGGAAATATTTTTCAGATTTCGCTGCTCCCCTTGAGCATTTTGAAAATCGATTTGGATATTTTTCCCATCCACATAGCCTTCTTTCTTCAACTCCTCGATAAACCCTTTTCGAGTCGCGTCGAGAGACTTATGGGTGATGTACTGGGAAATCCCAATTCGAAATACATTCTCTTTTTTAGCATCCTTCAGATGGTGTAAGGTCACCAATGAGGTTAACAAGAGCCCCACAACTAGTACCGGTGCTAGTAATTTTTTGACTACTTTCATTTCAAACTCCTTTACTGCAAAAATAAATAAAAAATCCGCTTAGATCATTCTCTAAACGGATGCCTGAAATTATCAAACAAGTTACAAAAACCTTGGTCCATTTAGATACTAGCTCTATGGACCATCATCAAAAATCTTAGCCACATAGATACAAACAAATTGCTTGGGTTGTTTGCATCCATGAGATCATGTCTACAAACACTATCTAAAGTAGCTAAAGTAAAATTTTTGAGTTGAATTGGTTTGTTGCTTCATGTTTATTTTTTCTGCTTTCATTATTTATGGGTATTATCTTACCGTAATCTTTTTGAGCTGTCAAGACTATTTGATGAATTTTTGAAATTTTTTGAAAATTTTTCTACTTATTTCCATAAAAAAGAGGCTGGAACACGTCCAAGCCTCTAGTTTCTAGTCTTCTTTTGATTTTGTTTCCTCGTCTTCATCGACAAGGTCACTGATTTCGACTTTTACCTTAGTCACTCGACCATTCTTAACCTTATCATTGGTTAAAATCAAATGTTTCTTTTGACTAACGACTTCACAGCTGAGACGTTCTTTTAAGGATGGAATCCGTCCAACTTCAGTCAAATAATACCCTGCAATGGTATCCACATCATCACTTTCCAACTCAACACCAAAGTATTCATTAAAGTCGTTTAGTGACATAGCTCCTTGCACCACATAAGTATTGACCCCAATTTCAAAAACATCGATTTCAGCCTTATCCGTCTCATCATCGATTTCACCGACGATTTCTTCTAACAAATCTTCGAGGGTAACCAATCCAGACATCCCGCCGTATTCATCGAGCAGAATGGCCATTTGATTTTGTGTATTACGCAATTCCTTCAAAAGATCATCCACAAAAATGGTCTCTGGAACAAACAATGGCTCTTGTAAAATCTTCCTCAAGATAATATTATCAAAACCATTAATAAATCCTTCGTTCAAGAGTCGTTTGGTGTGAATAAGCCCAATCACATTATCCTTGTCATCATCATAGACAGGAATCCGTGAAAAGTTTTGCTTGAGGATACTTTCAATGATTTCTTTAGTATCATCATTGATATCAACCATGAAGGCATCTGTCCGTGGAACCATGACTTCACGCGCTACCATTTCATCTAATGAAAAGATTCCTTGGAGCATCTCAATCTCGTCAGCATCTAGTGTTGCTTCACTATTAGTTAGCATATACTCGATTTCATCCCGCGTCATCTTTTCATCCGCATCATCAAACTTCATCGGTGTCAAGCGACTCACGAGGTTGGTCGATGCTGAAAGCAACCAAACAAAGGGGCTGACAATTTTTCCTAATAAAATGACAATCGGAGCTGTTCGAACTGCCAACTCATCTTTCAAGTTCATGGCGATTCGTTTCGGGTATAATTCCCCAAAGACGATCGAAATATAGGTCAAAAAAGCAAGAGATAAAAAGCTTCCAGCTGCTTGTGCTGTTTTGGTGTTGCCCATCCAACCAGCAATCACACGACCAAGACTATCTGCCAGGCTAGCCCCAGATAAGATGGTAATCAAGGTGATTCCTACCTGAATGGTGGACAAGAAATGGTTAGGCTGTTCCAATACGCTGAGCAGACGAATGTATCTCTTATCCCCTTCTTCAGCCTTTTGCTCTACACGCGAACGATTCAGCGATACCATTGACATCTCAGTCGCCGAGAAAAAGGCGTTCAATAATGTCAAAACAATCAATAAGATAAATTCCAGTAAAATTTCCTGACTGCCAGGGTCTTCCATGGATAGTTTCCTCCAGTATATAATATTGTTTATTATAGCACAAAATATGATAGCCTGCATTCTTCTATATGATTTTCTTTTTTTCCCATCAAAAAATCAGGACCGAGTCCTGATTTTAGAGTTCTGCACTGGTAAAATCATAAAAGAAAGCATTGAGTTTTTCGACTAACTCAAGGGACGAGAGGCTACTTGTACAGATAAAAGGTTTTCTCTTTAATTCTGGCATCATAAAGTTGGCTACCACAACATCAGCATCCGAACTTTCGATATCTTCCACTGTTAGATTGTACTTGATCATCTGTGTGAATTCAAAGTTATCCGTACAGTAGAAATCAAGGAAGTCGATCATGGATTTGGCATGGTGGTCGTCAAAACGACTGATAATTAAGACCTTAATCGATTTTCGACGGCGTAATAACTGTGGTAAGAGACGCTCCCAGTGAGTATAGACCGTATAGATCATGTGCTTGAGAATTTCTTCATTCAGATCTTGCTTCATCGTTTTCATATAGGTGATCAAATGATCTCTCAAATCATCATAGAAGGCTGGGAAGATGCTCTTAAAATCTTCATTGGTATTGGTCTTCGTATCAAATAAGAGAAACTCCGAGAATAATTCCTTACGACCTAGATGCGATGTATTATGCACGTGCATCAACATCTCATCTAGATTTTCAATCTCTAAATCATAGGTATAGCATAGATCTTTAAACATATCTTTGATAAGAGCTGTCGATTCTTTGGCATAAGGATCTGTTTCTGCTGCTTCGATCAAGCTTTCTGGACTGAAATAGAAATTCTCCTGAATAAAGATAATGAAGAACTGCTCCAACACTTTTTCATTTAACTCTACACCTAGTTGCAAGCTAAAGTAACGCAACATCTCTTCGACATTGGTCACTCCTTGGTACTGTTCCTTGTAGATATCAAAGTTCGTCGGCATGTCGATAAAATAACCTTGCTTGATGCGAGATAGATAAACCGTCAAGAGAACCTTATAAGACTTAATAACAGAGAAGGTCAATGGATAGCCATAGAGCTTGAAGAAGAAGGTGATTAGATCGGTCACAGCATTTTCCTTGAACTCAGGGAACGGCCATTCCATGTAGTAATAACGCTCCGCAAAATACTGGGCATAGAAGAATCGAACATCAATCTCATCTCCAACCAGATTGAGAGGTTTCAAATCAATCTTTACATTGTATTTTGTTTGCAGTTTTTGATTAATGGTCCGAATCAAGCGGTAAAAAGATTGATAACTCAGATCAAACTTTCTACAAATATATTCATTGGATACATCCTTGTTAAAAAAGAGGTATTCAATCAAAGCGAAGGCTTGTGATTCTTTAAAAAAGTGATGGTAAATCACCTCGAGCCCAACCGAATCCTCATAACTGATTTTGATCCCATTGGTCGATGATTCAATTAAAAATTCATCAAACGTGCTACGAAGATTAGACAAATCCTCTTTTAACGAGCGTTCCGTACAATCTAATTGCTTTGCCAGTTCTTTTAAGTGGAACCATCTTTTTTCCTTGATCAAGATTTCCAACAATTGCAATTGGCGTCTCTGTTTTTTGGATAAAAGGAGTCTCATCTTTCCCTACCTTTTTCATTATTTTCTTTCAAAATCACTATTATTTTAACACATTTCATAGCACTTGGTGACTATTTAATGGCATTTTTTCAAAAAAATGTACAAAAAAGACTCTAAGGCCCATATAGGCGTTAGAATCTAAGATTTATTGATGATTCCAAATTCTTCTTTTTTCTTTTGTTCTTTTGCAGCCCGATGATTATCATATAGATTCACCAAGAATTTCACGATTTCTTTTCCTATTGAATAGACTGGAATAGCGACGACCATACCGATAATTCCGTAGATATTACTAGAGAGCAACAAAAGAACCATAATGGTAATCGGGTGAACCTTCATCACGCCACCAACAATGCGCGGATAAAGAATATTCCCATCAATCTGCTGGAGGATCAACATGTAAATGACTGCTTTGATCATCATATCCATGTCTGTGAAAGCATAGGTGATAATCATTGGAATCAAGCCGATCGTTGGTCCTACATATGGAATCAAGTTGGCCAGTCCAGAAAAGATCGCAAATACCAAAGCATACTTCAAGCCAATAATACTATACCCAATGTAGGCTAATGTACCAATGATCAAGGCATCGATCGAAATACCACTAATATAGCGGGAAACCGTGTTGTTTAAACTCACCAAGAGAGTTGAAATGTTGAGTTTATCATTTCGTAAAACGGTCCGCTCCAACATGGGTAATAACTTCTTCCCGTCGATCAAGAAATAAATTAGGAAGATCGGTGTCATGATCAAAATAAAGACCGTATTGACAATGGTATTGACCACACTTCCTAAACTGTTGGTCACGCTATTCAAGAGATTTTGAAGGATATCCATATAAGAGAGATTCAACTGCTGAATCGTCGATTGGATATTGATGTTTTGGAACAAAGGATTCGTCGATAGTTTTCGAACTAAACTTTGGACTTCCCAATACAGTCCTTGGGTCGAATTGATCAAGCTGCTTAACTGATTGATTAAGATGGGAAGGAGATAAACAATCCCCAAGCCCACGATGCCAAATAAGAGCAACAAGGTAATCAAAATCCCAAATACCCGCTTGATTTTAAGGTGTTTCTCCAACAATTCCACAACTGGATTGGTAATGTAGTATAAAAAACCTGCAATTAAAAATGGTAAGAGGATGGTATTTACAACGGATACAAATGGAGAAATTAAGGTCCCCATTGATTTCCAAATATAGAAAATCACCGTCAATAATAGAATCTCACATGTCCAGAAAAACAATTTACTATTTCGAAACATTCCTTACCTCCTGCTATCTATTCTACCATAATTTATGATAGAATAGAGGGGATTTTTAATCAAAAGGATGAAGTTATGAATAATTTGATTGAACTACAAGACGTCAATTTGATCCGAAATGGTAAAACTCTTTTAAAAAATCTTAACTGGCAAGTAAAAGAGACTGAATGCTGGGCCATTTTAGGCTTAAATGGGGCAGGAAAATCAACCCTCCTTAAACTCTTAATGTCAGAATACTGGGCTAGTTCTGGTCAGATAACTGTCCTTGGGACTCGTTTTGGAGAAGGGGGAATTCCTGAATTACGTAAGCGTATTGGAATCGTTAGCTCCTTTATTTCAGAAAGATTGCCAGAGCATCTCCTGACGGAGCAAATTGTCCTCACTGGCCAATACAAGAGTAGTATTTTATATGCTGCATATGGCGAGGTGGAACTGAACTGGGCACGAGATATGTTGACCTCGATTGGGGCTAGCTCTTTGATCGGTCGCAAATACCGTGAACTTTCCCAGGGAGAAAAACAAACGGTCCTCATTGCACGAAGCCTTATGGATCAGCCAGATCTGATCATCTTTGATGAAGCGTCGAGTGGACTAGATCTCTTTGCCAGAGAAAAACTACTCCGTCACATTCATCAGATCAAACAACTAGATCATGCTCCAACCATGATTTACGTCACACACCATGCGGAAGAAATCACCAAAGATATAACCCATGTTCTCTTACTCAAGGATGGTCAAATCGTGGATCAAGGACCAAAGGAAACTATCCTAAAACCTGATATCCTCAGTCAGTTTTATCAAGTTCCTGTTTCTCTTATCGATCTAGGAGATGGACGACTCTTTGTCAAACCAGACATCAATTACTCCGTCCGAACAGGGTGAATAAACCAAAAGAGAGTGGGACAGAAATCGGTCATTCGTTAGAATTCGATTTCGTCGTCCCACCTCCGCACAGTCGAGTAGGGCTGTAAAAGCTGATGAAATCAGCGTAGCAGAGCCCACTCAACCACTGCGTCTTGCTCGACAATCCAAAGACAATTGAGAGGCTAGGACAAAAGTCCTAGCCTCTTTTACTTTTATCGATTCCGTGCATACTCGATCATATCATATGGAAGAGTATTGGCACTTTCTCTTAAAGAATAACTTTCTAATTCATTGACATTTTGGCGCATGCGACGCGCTTGCTTAGCGGTAATCAGGTGTTGCGCTTCGTATTCAAAAATAATCTTGCGCTCTAAATAATAGCCTCGCAACATTTCATCAATATTGTTCGGTTTCACCCGGTTAATAACCCGCTCCACAAAGGCTCCACTAGTAATAATGGCTGTTTCTCGCAGACGAGATTCTTGCAGGTAAGAGATTAGACTGCTCTGATAAACACCTTTGAGGTCTTCCAAACTTTCAATGATCATCTCAGTATTGGCCAAATAAAGGGCCGCAATCTGGTCATAATCAATGGCTTCTAACTTCCTATCCTCTCTTGTCCACCAAGTTTGCAAGCCAGAACCTAATGTTAAAAATCTCATGGACCAGCAAACGCAGAAGGCGGAAGGAAACTAAAAGGTAATAGGTTAGGTGAGAGGAGAGATTGCGATTGACACCTTGTTCCATATTGTGAAGATAGCGTTGGTAGACGCGGTAGCCACGTTCTCGAATCTTTCCTTCTTCATAAGCCTGTTCCAAACCGTCGCTTTCAATACTCAAAATCAAGAGCTTCAACTGCTCCCAGTCCTTTTGGATGAGCTTGTTTTCCTGACTTAAAATCAAATTTTCGATCCGACCATGGTAGTTATCAATCGCTGCATACAGAGGTCCCTTATGCTTACTATTCTTTAGGTCTGCTTCTAATTCCATGACAACATCATTCAAGATCGCGATCTGCATCAGGTAATCATTGGTTTCTTCCTTGTCTTCTGACAATTTTGGGAGGACCAGCAATCCTGTAATAAAACTAAGAAGGGTAACTCCTGCCACTAAAAAGAGCAAGATAGGATATTCTTTTTCGATCTTGGTTGGGATCAAAAGAATCGTCGCAATCGAAACCGTTCCTTTCACACCGGAAAAGGTCAGCAATAAGGCATCTTTTAGATAATTTCGAACCGACTTTTTAAGACGAAGGGTTCGAAACCAGTAAAAGAGATAAACCATGACAAAGCGAATCAAAAATAACAAAGCTGTCAACACAAAGACCGAAAGAAGCAAGAGAAGATTATTATAAATCGAGCTACTTAGAATGGGCTTAGAAATCATTTCCAATTCCATTCCCAAGATCACAAAGACAGATCCATTTAAGATAAAGTTGACCGTATTCCAGACAGTATGACTGACGGTATCTACCCGAGCTTCCAAAAGGGTAATATGCTTAAAACGACTAGCCTTGAGGATTCCGGAGATAACCACGGCGATAATCCCAGATACATGAAGTTCCTCGGCTAAGAAAAAAGTCAACAGAGGAAGACTGAGCTCTAATATCAATTCACTGGCAATATCACTGGCACGAACACTCAAGAGTAACTTTTGCAGCCATCGATTCACAAAGGCTGTCAAGATTCCCACTATAAATCCTCCTATAATGGAGAAACCTAAGGAAAGGCCTGCTTTTCCCAGGGAGAAACTCCCGGTTGCAAGGGCCGTCAAGGCCACTCGAAAGGCAATCAAACCAGAGGCGTCATTTAGTAAGCCTTCCCCTTTTAAGATATTCGAAACCCGCTTTGGAAAGGTAAAGCGCTCAGACAGAGAAGCAAAAGCTACTAAATCCGTCGGTCCTAGGGCCGCACCCACTGCCATACAGGCTGCTAAAGGAAGGCTCAGCCACAAGGAATGGGCAGCCCAACCCAGACTAATGGTTGAGATAAAAAAATCACTGGGAAAAATCAAATAGAGAATGATGCGCCAGTGTTTTAAGACAGAAGTAATATCTGCTTCTTCTGCCTCCCGAAATAAAAAGAGGACCAATGACCATTGCCAGAAATAGCTCGGTATCCAGATGAAAAATTTTTTTCTGGAATAAAGAGGGCCCAACCAATCCCCAATAAGATTTGGAGCAAGGGTAGGGGAAGACTCGGCACAAGCTTATTGGTGGCATTTGAGGCGATCAAAAATCATCGAAAAAGATCACTGCATAAAGGAGTAGTTCCATGGCACTCCTCCCTAGCGTTCTTGGCAGCAGGTCTCAAATTGCTGTTTCAACTCCGCAATCTTTTGCTCTGTCTTGCTTACGTCCTTGTGCTCAATCTTCTTTTGGCAGCGTTCCATCTCAAGCGAAACCAATTTCTTTTTTATTTTGAGCATTTTTTTGGTCATATGGGCTTCGTCAAAAAAACCTGTTTCTCGCTCGTGGATGGTCGATTCGACAAAATCATGTCTCATTCCTTCAATTTTGTTCTTTAAATATTCTTTATCCATGACGGTAGCTTTCTAATTTTTCGATCATGACCAAAAACGGTGGCTGATTCACTTGATTCAGTGTCCGATAGATGGTCGCTGTATATTCCTTTTGTGGGAGCTGGCTGACAAAGTCCAGCACCGCATCACGCTCGATGTCTCCCCCTTCATGACCATAATAGATCATCATAGCCATTCGTCCACCTTTTTCTAGGCGAGCACAGATTTTCTCCATCGCTTCAATCGTGGTCGCTGGAAGAGTGATGACTGATTTATCCGCAGATGGTAGATAGCCCAGATTGAAAATAGCTGCTTTGAGGGTCTCCACATATTGGTCCACATGCTGGTGGCCATCCAAGATCAACCGGACATGTTGAAGCCCCAACTTCTCCAATTTTTCTTGAGTGTTTGCAAGCGCCTGCTCTTGTATATCAAAGGCATAGACCTGACCTGCTAATTTGGCTAAAAAAACCGTATCATGCCCATTTCCCATGGTCGCATCCACCACCACATCTTCTTTGGTGATCACTTCTGCTAAAAATTGATGGGCCATTTCAAGCGGTCGTAACATCCACACTCTCCTTTTCTTCTAGCTTACATCCTTGGGTACTTCCACGGCTACGCATTTCGGTTTCAATGGCATTTAAAACTTCCCATTTATTGAGGCTCCACATGGGACCAATCAACATATCCCGTGGTGCGTCCCCTGTAATCCGATGAATCACAATATGTTTAGGGATGATCTCAAGTTGGTCACAGATAACCTTGACATATTCCTCTTGGCTCATGAGTTGGAGGCGCCCTTCATGGTAGTCCCGTTGCATGCGTGTATTGGTCATCAAATGCAAGAGGTGCAACTTGATCCCATCAATCTCATTGTCCGTCACACAACGACGAACATTTTCCACCATCATCTCGTGGGTTTCCCCAGGAAGGCCATTGATCAAATGGGAGACGATCTCAGCCTTAGGCACTTGTTTTCGAATGCGCTTCACTGTATCGAGATAGAGATCATAACTATGAGCCCGATTGATTAATTCTGAAGTCGCTTCATAGGTCGTCTGAAGACCTAACTCAATCGTCACATGCATGCGCTCAGTCAGCTCTGCTAAGTAGGCCAAGGTATCATCTGGTAAACAGTCCGGACGCGTACCAATGTTGATTCCTACAACCCCTGGCTCATTGATGGCCTGCTCATAACGCTCTCGAATGACCTCAACCTTATCGTGCGTATTGGTAAAATTTTGAAAATAAACCAAGTATTTCTTCACATCTGGCCATTTCCGATGCATAAAATCAATTTCTTTGTAAAATTGCTCCCGAATCGGAGCTTCTGGGGCCACAATAGCATCTCCTGACCCTGAGACCGTACAAAAAGTACAGCCACCGTGGGCGACTGTTCCGTCTCGATTGGGACAATCAAAGCCAGCATCAATAGGGACTTTAAAAGTCTTTTCTCCAAATAAGGTTCGATAATAATCATTCAAGGTATTGTAGGATTTCATACCCTTCATTATAGCAAAAAAAGAGTCGAACTCAAAACGCGAGTCCAACTCCAATTGGTTTAGATGTTACTTTTGTTTTCCCGTAAATCGCCATTGAAAGCGCAGGCGATCATACAAAGGGTACTCAAACTGCAAGACAGCAAAGCCAAGGATCATACTACCAAGAACATCTGATGGGTAGTGAACACCTACATAAATGCGGGAGACCACGATGGTCACCATTCCCAGAACCAGCAAGCCCTGAAGATAATAGCGGGCTGCTTTATTTTTTACATGCTGGCCAACAATGATGATCAAGCTTCCCAACACCAGAGTCGACGCCAGTGAGTGGCCACTAGGGAAAGAAAAGCCTTTTTCCTCTACTAGATGAAGAAGGGCTGGTCTCGGTCTCTGGTAGATATTCTTTAGAAGCAGGACCAAAGGCCGGTCAAAACCAGATTGCTCCCAAGGAAGAGGGCCTCACTGTACCATTTCTTATAAGCAAACACAGCCAGAAGAAAACCCACCCAGATCACAATAACCTTAGTGTCCATGACATGGGTTACCTTGGTAAAGAAGGCTGTCAGTGTTGCAGGCAGATCGCCTCGAATAGCAGATTGAATCGCGCTATCAAAGCCCGTTAATTGTTGCGGGTAGAAACGAATCACATACCCGAGAATCACAAAAATGAGAAGGGCGAAGCTTGCCTTCGCCCAATGTTGTTGTTTATTTTTCATATCTTTTCAAAATCGGTTGCAACAGAGTGTAGATCAGCCAAAATGCAATGGCCCAAATCACTCCTTCGATCAGGTTAAACGGTGCAACCATAGCGGCTAAATAGTGAACAAGCCCTAGTGTTTTCGAAATATCATAGTTCATAAAGCGAGCATACAAAGGGATTGCATAGACATAATTCACCAATACCATCGTGATACTCAAGCTGATCGTTCCGACAATCGTAGCCAAGACAAATCGGCCATGGGTCCGTTCTTTATTCCAAATCCATGCAAAAGCAAGGACAAAAACCAGAACTGCAATGATATTGATAGGTAATCCAATCAAGGTTTCAAGCCCTTTATTATTAAGAGCTAATTTAAGAAGGGATCGGATCAAGGTCACCCAAACGGCGCTCTTGAAATCCAACAAGACCAAAGCCAATAAGATGGCAATGATACTTAAATCAATTTTGAAGAAATCTATCACGAAAGAAAATTGATAGAACATCAAAATAAAAGATAAAGCGGATAAAACAGCCACAAGGGTCAGTTTACGTGTATTTGTCATAACAGGTTCCTCCAATTTTTAAAAAATTAGAGAAGCTGGAAAGACGTCTACTCCATCATTCTACTCTAAACTATTTAAACAAAGCTTAAACTAGAAAAGAATCTAGTCACTTTAGCTGCTCTTCATTGAAAAATCCCGCCCGTAAATCTCTTTATCCAAACGATCCTGTCTCAATGCGCCAGCTCTAAACAGATCAGAATAGCCATCGGTCTATTCGTCTCTCGTCTTCTCCCATCCAGACTATACTGTCGGTTGTGGAGTCTCACCACATCAGCTTATGCTCGCGGACTTCTTTTAGAGTATGGAAATGGAGATTTTTCTTTTAGACGAGGCGACAAGCTGTAGGCATAACTTCTAGTTAGGCAAAGCTTGGCAACAAAGCATAAAAGGAAGAGACCATTTCCTAGTAAAAGTCACCGCCGGTCGGGAATTACACCCTGCCCTGAAGACCCTTTTATGATAACAAAAAAAACTTGCCAAGGCAAGTTTTTGTAATGTCATAGATTACACCATTCGGATTTTTTATTTTCTAGGGTTATTTGAGCTTATCTTGCTCATACCGGTGGGTTAACTCAAGTCCCTTGAATCCTTGCTGACGAAGCGCTTCGTAGACGATCATACAAACGGTATTAGAAACATTTAAACTTCGCACATGCTCGTCATTCATCGGAATGCGAATAACCTTTTCTTCGTGCTGACGCATAAAGTCTTCCGGCAAGCCTTTATCTTCACGGCCAAATATAAAATAGTGGGACTTTCCATCCTGATAGGAAACATCTGAATAGGTCTGATTAGCAAACTTGGACACCAAGTGCACCTGCCCATCACTTGCCGCCTCCATAAACTCTTCTAAGCTATCATAAAATCGAACATCCAGCTTGTCCCAGTAATCGAGTCCAGCCCGCTTCATCTTGCGATCGTCAATCGGAAAAGCCATGGGGCGAATAATATGCAAAGGAGAATTGGTCGCCGCACAAGTCCGTGCAATATTTCCCGTATTTTGTGGAATCTGAGGTTGGAACAAGACAATGTGATTTTGAGCAGCCACCTCTTGATAGTCCAGTTCTTCAATATTCATACTCGATCTCTTTCTGATAAAAAAATAGCCACACTGCCCGGAGTCAAGCTCAGCAAACAGCGTGGTTACAGCTTCATTAACTTAACTCACAACAGGTTTGAGGTAAATCAACGAAGGTACTTTCTTAGTATAACACTTTTGAAGCTTCTGTCAATAGTTTTTTTAGATTTTTTTAAGAAACTTTTTCAGAGCCTTCAATTCGTTTTCATTCTACTCTTTTTTAATATTTTTCTACTTTTTCTCTGCTTCGTAAAATTCCCATAGAAAAACCTTAAAAAAGATGAATTTTTCTTGAAAATAGAGTATGATAGAAGCATACTCTGGAGGTAATCTATGAAAATTATTGTTGTTGGTGGAGGAAAAGTTGGAACGGCCCTTTGTCGTTCTCTCGTTGCTGAAAACCACGATGTTATTTTAATTGAGAAAGACGAATCCGTTCTAAACCATATTACCAAACGATTTGACATCATTGGGATTCTAGGAAATGGAGCCAACTTTAAGATTTTGGAGCAGGCAGATGTTGAGAACTGCGACATCTTCATTTCCATGACCGAATACGATGAAGTCAATATGGTTTCTGCTGTTTTGGCCAAAAAAATGGGAGCCAAAGAAACCATTGTCCGGGTACGCAATCCTGAATATTCCAATTCCTACTTTAAGGAAAAAAATATCCTAGGCTTCTCTCTGGTTGTCAATCCAGAATTGCTGACTGCTCGTTACATTGCCAATATTATTGATTTCCCAAATGCACTTTCTGTAGAGCATTTTGCAAATGGTCGTGTAGCCTTGATGGAATTTAAGATCAGACCAGATAGTAATCTCTGTGAAATGAGCCTGTCACAATTCCGCAAGAAATATGGAAATGTCATTGTGTGTGCTATCGAACGGGGGAATGAGCTCACGATTCCAAACGGAGACTTTGTTTTGCAGCCTCAAGACAAGATTTTCGTGACAGGAAATCGGATCGAGGTTGTTCTCTTCCACAACAATGTCCGCCCTCAAGTCATTAAGAGCATGATGCTGATTGGTGCCGGAAAAATTGCCTACTATCTGCTCAATATTCTCCAAGATGTGCGTCGCAAGATCGATCTCAAGGTCATCGAGGTCAATCGCAAACGAGCTGAATTCTTTAGCCAAGAATTCCCTGACCTCTATGTAGTCCATGGAGACGGTACAGCTAAGGATATCCTCTTAGAAGAAAGTGCCAAGAACTACGATGCTGTAGCTACTTTGACCGGAGTTGATGAGGAAAACATCATCACCTCCATGTTCCTGGATTCTATTGGTGTCAAAAAGAACATCACCAAGGTGAACCGAACCAGCCTTTTAGAGATTATTGGCGATCAGGATATGACCAGTATCGTCACTCCAAAACGCATTGCTGTGGATACCATCATGCACTTTATTCGTGGACGATACAACGCACAATTCTCAAACTTAGAGGCGCTACACCATGTCGCAAATGGTCGAATCGAAACCTTGCAATTCCAAATCAAGGAAGATAATAAACTGACCCAAGGGTCGCTCTCCGAATTGAAATTGAAAAAAGGGGTTCTAATCGCTGCCATTATTAGAAATGGCAAGGCTATTTTCCCTAATGGAGATGATCATTTAATGGTGGGTGACCGAATCGTCGTAACCACCTTGATCCAAAATGTCAACAAGATTTACGATCTACTTGAGAGGTAAGCCAGATGAATAGAAGTATGATTCGTTACCTCTTGTCCAAACTCCTCTTAATCGAAGCTGGCCTCCTCCTGGTTCCTTTGACGGTAGCTACGATCTATCAGGAGCCTGCTAAGGTCTTTATCTCTATTGGAGCAACTATGGCCATCTTACTTGGACTTGGACTTCTTGGGAGTTTCCAAAAACCTAAAGACTTTCATATCTATGCCAAGGAAGGTGTCCTGATTGTGGCCCTCTGTTGGATCTTATGGTCCTTCTTTGGTGCCCTTCCCCTTCGTTTTTTCCGGTCAAATCCCAAACATCATCGATGCCTTCTTTGAAGTTAGCTCTGGCTTTACAACAACAGGGGCAACGATTTTAGATGATGTCGGTGTCCTTAGTCATTCCCTTCTCTTTTGGCGCAGTTTTACCCACTTAATCGGAGGGATGGGAGTATTGGTTTTTGCTCTGGCCATTATGGACAACAACAAGAACAGCCATCTAGAAGTCATGAAGGCAGAAGTTCCTGGTCCAGTTTTTGGAAAAGTGGTTTCCAAATTAAAAAACACTGCTCAAATCTTGTATTTCTTGTACTTGGGCTTGTTCTTCCTCTTTGTCGTCCTTTATTTCCTTGCCGGCATGCCCCTTTATGATAGTTTTGTTATCGCCATGGGGACCGCTGGTACAGGGGGCTTTACCGTCTTTAATGATGGGATCGCTCACTACGACAGTAGCCTGATTACCTATTTGGTCAGCATCGGGGTCTTGGTCTTTGGGGTGAACTTTAACCTCTACTACTTCCTCATGATCCGGAAATTCAAGGCCTTCTTTAAAGATGAGGAATTGCGGACCTACATGACTATTGTAATCCTATCTAGCGTATTGATTGCCTACAATTGTCTTCATCTTTATGCTAATGTTGCTAAGAGCTTTGAGATTTCCTTCTTCCAAGTTTCCAATATCATCACCACAACCGGTTTTGGGTACGGGACAACGGAAAAATGGCCACTATTCTCACAATTTATCCTCTTGATGCTGATGGTGGTCGGTGGTTCTGCGGGCTCGACTGCTGGTGGGCTAAAAGTCATTCGCTTCTTGACCTTATGGCGAATTGCTAAATCAGGTGCTTTCCACCTTATCTCCCAACCGGGTTCTGACCCTACATGTCAATAATACCGTACTCGATAAGGATACCCAGCACCAGATCCTTAAATACTTTACAATATACAGTTTTATCACTATCGGCTTACTCTTTGTAGTGAGTCTAGACAATAATAACTTCATGACGGTTGTCAGTGCTGTCTTTAGTTGTTTCAACAATATTGGACCGATGATTGGTACGGGTCAAACCTTCTCCATCTTTAGTCCGATTTCAAAACTCTTACTTTCTTTAGCCATGATTGCCGGACGGCTTGAAATCTATCCAATGATTCTTCTCTTCCTCCCTAAAACATGGTCTAAGCGCTAATAGATAGTGAGTTATACAATAAAAATGAGGCTGGGACAAAAGTCCTAGCCTCTCAATTGTCTTTGGATTGTCGAGAAAGACGCAGTGGTTGAGTGGGCTCTACTACGCTGATTTCATCAGCTTTTACAGCCCTACTCAACTGTGCGGAGGTGGGACGACGAAATCGAATTCTAACGAATCACCGATTTCTGTCCCACTCTCATTTTTAATTATTGGCTACCATCCTGATCAGGCTCATCATTTCGTCTCAGACTAAAATGGTCGGGCAAGGGATCTGGCCCTGCTTTGGTTCCAGGATGGCATCGAAAGATCCTCGCAATCCCCATCAAGACACCTTTTGCTCCAAAGCGCTCAATCGCTTGGATCATATAATTGGAACAGGTCGGTTGAAAGCGACAAGAAGGCGGGAAAATCGGAGAGATCCATTTTTGATACCCTCTGACCATGGCAATCAAGATTTTTTTCATGCTTTTTTCGAACGGGTTACTGCCAGATTATGCAACTGGCTAATTTCTTTTTTGTTCAAGCGGCGGTATTCACCCGGACGAAGGCCTGTCACATCCAGGTTCCCAAACTGGGTCCGAGATAGTTTGTCCACCAAAAGTCCTACTGCTTCAAACATTTTCTTGACCTGGTGGTTGCGTCCTTCATGAATGGTCAACTGAACCACTGAACGGTTCTTTTCAACATCTACTTTTAAGATCTCGTAAGTCGCTGGCTTGGTTTTCTTCCCGTCAATGGTCACCCCTCGCGTCAAGGGACGCAAGTTTTCCTTGTTGGCAATCCCTTTGACACGCGCTACATAGACCTTATCAATTTCATTGCGCGGGTGGATCATTTCATCTGTAAAATCGCCATCATTGGTCAAAATCAAGACACCAGATGTATCCCAGTCCAAACGTCCTACTGGATAGATACGTTCAGGGACTTGAGATAAGAGGTCGACAACCGTTGTCCGCCCCTTGTCATCGGATACACTAGAGATGACACCGCGTGGCTTGTTTAAAAGATAGTAGACCTTTTCTTCATTATAGATTGGAGTCCCCTCAACCTCAACCTTATCACCGGTTTTAATGATGGTTGCTAGTTCTCGTACGACTTGTCCATTAACCGTTACCAAGCCTTGCTTGATCAACTCCTCAGCCTTTCGACGGCTAGCTACACCTGCATGGGCAATATATTTGTTAATTCTCATCTAGTTCCTCTGTTCTCTCTGAAAATAATTGACCTTCTTCTGGATCAATGTCCACTTCCTCAACCTTCGGCAATTCCTCCAAATGATTGATCCCCATATAATCCAAAAAATAGTCCGTCGTGACATATAAATTGGGGCGCCCAAGGACTTCTTTTTTCCCATCCTCGCGAATCAGATCAAATGACAGTAGTTTGGCAATAGCTCCACTGGAATTGACTCCCCGAATATCATCGACCTCTACACGAGTGATCGGTTGTTTATAAGCAATGATCGACAAGGTTTCAAGAGCTGCTCGAGACAAACTTTGGTTCATGGGAGTTCTAGAATAGTCTCGTAAAACCGATGCATAGTCTGCCTTTGTCACCAGTTTATAACGGGAAGCTGTCTCCATCAAACACAGACTAGTATCCGTATCTTCCTGGTATTTTTGGGCCAATTTTTCTAAACTTTGCACCACACCTGTGGGAGGTAAAGAGAGAATCTCTGCGATTTGTCTGGCAGTAATTCCTTCTTCACCCGCTACAAACAAGAGTGCTTCAATTTCAGCTAATTTGCTCATGTTCAATCCTATTTAAGTAAATTTCTCCAAAAGCTCTATCTTGGATCACCGTTACTTCTTGAATTTTGATCAATTCAAGGGTTGCAAGAAATAGAGTAATGACCTCTTGGAGATCCGCTGCTTCTACAAATAAGTCCTGCAAGAGAACTTGTGAGCGATCGTGGAATCGGCGACGCAGCTGGTCCATCAAATCCTCAATCTTATATTCATCTTTTACAATAGTTGTATGGTTCTGACGGAATTCTTCTTTTTTCTTGGTCAAGAGTTTTGAGAAAGCCAAGAAAAGATCCACCGTTGTACGATCGTGAAGCAATTCCGTATCGTCGTAGACCAATTCCATCTTAGGTTTTGAATAATAAAGGGCACGCTCCTCATGCTGGGAGGCCATCAACTCCCCTAATTGTTTATAGGTTCGGTATTCTTCCAATTGAGAGAGGAGATCCTGTTCCAGATCCTCCGCGTCATCCATCTCCTCTGCTAGTTTGGGAAGGAGTCGTCGGCTCTTGATCAAAGTCAGTTGACTAGCCATCAGCATATACTCACCTGCCACTTCTAGCTTCATAGCCTGGAGAGTCGCCAAATAGGCCAGATACTGCTCAATTACCTCAATCAGAGGAATCTCATAGATATCCATTTGGTACTTAGAGACCAAGTGGAGCAAGAGGTCCAAGGGCCCTTCAAAATCTTTAATTTTAATATCCATTATTTATATTTTTCTAATGTCACCATCGTTTTTAGGCCCAATTCACGCGCGATACTAAAGAGATCCACACCAAGTTCTCGTTGTTTCAAAATATATTGTTCGCGAATGGATTGCGCTGAAAGGTCTTGGTTTCCTTTTTCAATCAAGAAGGCTTCTAATTGCCGGAATCCCCACTGACGGGAGTATGCTTTCCCTTTATTATCGAAGAGATAGACACCATCAAGGAACAGTTGTAACTCATCCAGTAAAGGTTCTGGAACTTTTAAGACCCGTTTTTGGCCATCCTTGCCCACTCGAATCACATGAAAGTCCAGCTGGATGTCTTCAACCTTGACTTGAAGGATCTCACTTGGCAATAACCCCATCTCCAGAATCAACAAGGCCATCAAGCGTCCCTGTGGGTTGGTTGACGCCTCCCAAAAATGGTCCAGATCCAACAATTCACGATCATGGGTCTTGGCCGGTTGAATTTTAGGCAAGACCAAACGATGGTATTCAGGAATAAACTGTTCTTGATACAAATAATACAAAAACTGGTTAACGGTAGATAACTTTCGTTTTTGAACCGCTGGCTTAAAATCTTTGATAGAAGCTTGATAAATTCTCAAATTCGTCGGTGTCACTTTTCCGTGGATCGACTCAATAAATTGGTCCAAATCATAGAAATAGGCAGACTGAGAATTTTCACTTAATTCTTTTTGATCAATAAAACTTGCAATAAATTCTTTCATTTTGGAATCATCTCGTATTCATTTGAAAAATCATGCATCAGCGAATTGATGGCTTTAAGAATCGATTTCCGTGTAATAATCCCTTGGAAATAGCCTTCTTCATCCACTACCGATAGGAAGGAGTCGTCCACCAACTTATGAAGGACTTCCGTCAAATTGAAGTCCAAGCCGATGACACCAACTTCCTTCTTTGCAACATGTACGATATCCATCGAAGCATAGGTTTCTTCAGGAATCTCGTGTTGCAATTGATAGGATAGAATATCTGTCAGTGAGATCGTACCTACGAACTTACGTTCAGCTGTAACCACTGGAATGCGACTATAACTGATCTGGCTTAGGAGCAAGATGGCATGGTCCACATTGTGGGTATCGATCAAGACCGCTAAATTTTTAGCAGGAGTCAAAAACGTCTCTTCCTGCGCCAGCAAGAAACGTTCAAATTCCTTTGCTATCATCTGCTAAACTCCTTTGTCAATTCAGGGTACAATTTATGATCTCGTGTATAATATTCTACCTTGAAGTTAGAATCGGTGATCTCTAGCTTGGCATACAAACACTCTCGAATGAGCCCACGTGGTTGACTAACGGAACCTGGATTCAAAAAGAGCGTTCTTCCTTCCTTCCAAGCATCCGGGATATGAAGGTGGCCGTAAAGACAGACATCTGCCTCCTCCTCTTGAGCCCACAGATCCAATTTTTGAAAACTAAAATTGATCTGAAAGAGGTGCCCATGGGTCTGGATGATGCGAGTTGGGCCCAATTGGGTCACCAAGCGTTCCGGATAGCCCTCATAAAAGTCCATGTTGCCTTGGACAACGTGGATCCCTTCCCAAACAGGGTCATCACTCTTTAGTTCAGAATCCCCATTGTGAAAGATACCATCGACCTTCCCTTGGTATTTTTCTTTAATAGCTTCTACGATGGAACGGTCTCCATGCGAGTCACTCATCACGATGATTGTTTGCTTTGCCATGATGGAAATACCTCCAATAACTTTTTAACAGCTAAAGCACGATGCGATTGTGTATTTTTTTCTTCTAGCGTTAATTCCGCAGCAGCACGGCCTGTTTCCCCAACTAAGAAGAGAGGATCATAGCCAAAGCCGTTTTCCCCTTAGGTTCAAAATTAATATAGCCCGGCCAATCAGCTTCCACTACTAGGCTTTCCTTACCTGGTCTTGCAACCACCAAGGTTGTATGGAATTGAGCTGAACGATCTTTCAAGTCAAAGACCATGGCCAATTCGTGCAACAATTTCGCATTGTTCTCTGCATCTGTCGCGCCGACTCCTGCAAAGCGAGCGGACCAGACCCCTGGTAAGCCTCCCAAGACATCTACCTTCAGGCCGGAATCATCTGCTAAGACTGTTTTGCCCGTTAAGGCTGCGATGGTTTCAGCTTTTAACCGTGCATTCTCTTCAAAGGTCATGCCTGTTTCTTCGACTTCCGGTAGCTCTGGATAGTGATTGAGATTCTCCACTTCAAAGCCCAGCTTTTCAAACATATTGCGGAATTCTTTGGTTTTTCCCTCGTTTCGAGTCGCAATGAGAATCGTATCTTTGACCTTGTCTTGCCCTAAAAAGGCTTCCAAATCCACCCCATCGCTCGGCAAATACAAATAGAGTAATTTCCCCTTTTCAACCAAGAGCAAGGCACCTTGACGCTGGACAATTTCAAAATTTCTTCCCTTGACCTCATTTAAGATTTCCGTCAAAAAAGTCAGAAATCGAAAGGCCGATCCATAGCGCATCACAGATAAATTGAGCGGAAAACCTTCTTGATCCTTGTCAAACAGGACTTCTAGTTGGTCTAAAAGAGTGGAAGCTTCAGCCGGAACCTGACTAAATTGGTTGTAGTCCGCAGCTTCCCCCCATTGGGCGATATACCAATCTTGGGTATCTTTGTATTCAAATAGTTTGTCACTCATAAATTCACATGCTCCACATTCACTGAACGTTCTAGCCATTTTTCGGCAATTACTGCAAAGCTATTGGCATTTGCAGTTGTATAAAAGCGATGGGTTTGCTCTAGGTGTTCGCGGCTCTTATTTAACTCAAAGTAGTTTAGTAAGACCGAAATATCCCGAACACACTCTGCCCCACTGTCAATCAATTTAACATCCGGTCCCATGACATTTTGGATAATGGGTTTCAACAGAGGATAATGGGTGCATCCCAAGACCAAGGTATCAACCTTTCCAACTAGTGGTTTTAAGGTCTCGTAAACCACCTTTTTGGTTACACTTGAGGCCAATTCGTTTGACTCCACCAAGGGAACAAACTTGGGACAAGCCAAACTGGTGACTTCCATATCTGGTGCTAGGCTTTGAATCTTCTCTTTATAAATTCCAGAAGAGACTGTCATTGGTGTCCCAATCACCCCTATGTTTTGATGCGTAGTTGATTTAATGGCTGCAGAAGCCCCTGGCAAAATCACTCCCAGAACGGGAATATCAAGTTTAGCCTTGACTTCTTCCCAAACAACTGCAGTCGCTGTATTACAAGCTAAGACAATCATCTTGACATTTTGGGTCAAAAGGAAGTTCACCATCTGCCAAGTATAGTCGCGAATTTGGTCTGCTGGCCGAGGACCATAAGGTGCACGCGCTGAATCTCCAATATAGACGACATCTTCGTGAGGAAGCTGACGGAGCAATTCGCGGACAACGGTCAAGCCCCCTACTCCAGAATCTAAAAAACCAATCGGTCGGTTATCCATATCTCTTCCTTCCAAAAGGAGGGACTAAGAAATTCCTCCAAGCCCCTCTCATTTATTATCGTGAGATTGCCCCACTCTTATTTTTTCTTGTTTTTCGCCATTGCTGATTTTTGTTGGTTCACAATTTGGCGATAGACCTGTTGAACTTTTGCTTCGCTTGGACGTTGGCCACTCGCACCCAAAAGTGTACGGACTGCTTCAACATTCAAACGTGGGTTTGATGCAAATTCTTTTTCAAATTGACGACGAAGCAAGAACATCCCTGCAACCATCCCACCAAAGAAAGCTAAAATGATCAACAAAATTCCCAAAAAGAGATTCATACATTTTTCTCCGATCCATTATTTTTACATAACTATTATTATATCAGACAATCGCTTATTTTTCAATGTCAAAGCCATAGAGTGTCGCAAGATAATCTTCTGGTTTTTCTGCCCGACGAATCAAGCGGGCCTTTCCATCTTCTTGAAGGAGGACTTCGGCGGATCGCAACTTGGCATTGTATTGATAGCCCATTGAAAAGCCATGGGCTCCAGTGTCATGAATGACAAGCAAATCTCCAATTTCTGTTACCGGAAATTCTCGTTGTTTGGCAAATTTATCATTGTTTTCACAGAGGCTTCCCACCACATCGACGACTTCAGTTGGTCCATTAGGACGATCCATATTAGTGATATGGTGATAAGCGCCGTACATAGCTGGTCTCAAAAGGTTCACAACTGAAGCATCGACTCCGATATAAGTCCGGTAGGTTTTCTTTTTATGCGTTACTCTGGTTACCAAGAGGCCGTGTGAAGCCAGCATAAAGCGTCCAAGCTCCGTATAGATTTACATGACCAAGCCCTGCAGGCTTAAGAATCGAATCAAAGACGCGGTGAACCCCTTCCCCAATAATAGCAATATCATTTGGTTCTTGCTCTGGCTTATAATTAACACCAACACCACCAGAGAGGTTAACGAAGCCCAAGTGAACCCCTGTTTTCTCAACCACTTCCACTGCCAATTCAAAGAGTTGACGCGCTAACTCGGGATAATAATTATTAGATACTGTATTAGAAGCTAATAAGGCATGAATCCCAAACTCTTCCACACCTAGATCTTTCAGCTCGATAAAGGCTTGAATCAATTGCTCCTTGGTCATGCCAAACTTGGCTTCTTCAGGATTGTCCATGATATCGGTTCCCAGTTCAAAGATTCCACCAGGATTATAGCGGCAAGAAATGACTTTGGGAATGCTGGTGACAGACTTTAAGAAAGCAATGTCTTCAAAGGCATCCAGATTGATCGTCGCTCCTAATTTTCTAGCATAGACAAATTCCTCGGCTGGTGTATTGTTCGAAGAAAACATAATTTCCTCCCCAGCAAAGCCTAGCTTATCAGCCATTAACAATTCCACATAGCTGGCAGTGTCGACTCCACAGCCCTCTTCTTGCAAAATTTTTAGGATGGATGGATTGGGTGTCGCCTTGATAGCAAAGTATTCTTTAAAACCTTCATTCCATGCAAAAGCCTTGTGAAGCGCTCGCGCTGTTTCACGAATCCCTGCTTCATCATAAAGATGAAAAGGTGTTGGAAATTCTTGGGTCAGACTTTCTAATTGTTCACGGGATACAAAGGGTTTTTTCATAGGCTCTCATTTCTATTCTTTAGTCCCTATTAGTATAGCATAAGTCGGGAAACAAAAAAAGCCGAGGCAACTGCCCCAGCTCGATCTCTTCCTGATTAGTCGTTTCTTCCAAAGATACGAAGAAGGCTGATAAAGAGATTGATAAAGTCAAGATAGAGTTCCAAAGCCATGGCAACTGCCCAGCCTGTCGCAGGTTGACCGTTTGTTTGATCATAGACATAGCGAATCTTTTGGTTATCCCAAGCCGTTAATCCTGCAAAGAGGAAGACAGAGATAATACTCAAAATATAGTCCATTCCAGAACTTCTCAAGAACATGTTCACAACAGAAGCGATGATCACACCGATCAAAACGCCCATCAAGGCACGTCCCATTCCAGAAAGGTCTTTTTTGACGACGCGTCCGATAGCTCCCATGACAATAAACATCAAGGCGCTGACCAAGAAGGCCTTATAGACCGTTGCTTGCATGTAGCGCGCGATGATAAAGCTCAAGGTAAAGCCATTCAAAGCTGAGTAGATCAGGAAGATTGGAAGAGCCGATGGGCTATTTTTACAGCCTTCCCACTAGCAACAAAGACCAAGATCAATTCCACAACCACTGCTCCGTAATAAACCATCGGTGCTGTTGTCAAGATTTGAACGAAAAAGTCTTGAAAGACCGTCATCATAAGCCCAGACACAAGAGCTGAAATCCCAACACCAATCCCCACTAAGGAATAGATTTTGTTATAAAAAGCATTCAATCCACTTTGTTCTTGGATTACTGAATCGTTATACATACAAATAAGTTCCTTTCAAATTTGTTAATTATGATTTTAACATTTTTCGATGAAAAAATCTCCTCTTGGCCATCTTTTTACGCCAAGGTTCTGAAGCTTCCTTAACAGCCCAGTATTTGTCCACCATGGTCACCACGAAGGATTCTTTGTAACGAGGCGGAGCAAGGGTAGCGCCCCACATGTGTTTGACGATGATGTCTTCTTCCTTGGCATTAAGATTTGTAATCTTTCGCGCATTCCTCACTGCAATGCGTGGATGGACCCAGGCATGACTTTTTGTAAACTTGGTATCGCGCCAATCATAGTAAAAAAGGTCATGCAAGAGGCCGCCCCGAGCCGTGCTTTTGGCATCCCAACCAAATTTTTTAGCTAGTTTATAACTGGTGTAACTAACATGAATGGAATGCTCCAAACGATTGGAATGAATATGGTGGGGAATGTCGGCTAATTTTTGAACCTTCGGATGCTGGATCAACTGTCCCACATAGTTCATGTATTCTTTGTCACGATGATATTGCATCAGATAACCACCTTTCCTTGATAGGCTCTCCCAATAAAACATCCATCAACTTCTTACAGTTTAAGTATACTGCTTTTTCTCAAAATTCCCTTAAATAAAACATTAAAATTCCTGCTGCCACTGCAACATTCAAACTCTCTGCTCGACCCGGCATAGTAATATGAACCAGCTGGTCAGCTCGTGTGGCCATTTCTGGACTGATGCCATTGCCTTCATTGCCCATTACCAAACAAATTGTTCAATCTGAGAAAGCTGACGGTAATCGATGGAAGCTTCTGATAGCGTCGTTGCAAGGACCGCTAGATGGGATTGACTAGCTCGTTCAAGCAGTTCTTCTCGGTCCATTTTCCAGATAGGAATATGGAAATGACTGCCCTGCATGGATCGAAGAGTCTTGAGACTATAGAGATCTGCAGATGCTTTCGAAAGCATGACACCATCAAAGCCGGCTGCATCTGCTGTTCGAATCATGGTTCCGACATTACCTGGATCTTGTACATCCTCCAAATAGAGGTAGCGACCGTTTAATGGATCTGGAAGGACTGGGTGCTCTATAGCAATCTCTGCAACCACCCCTTGGGGTGTCTTCGAATCTGCCAAGAGACTCAAGATCTCCGGAGACACGACGATGACGTTTTGGATATTCTCTACCCGATCTAAATAGGCTTCTAAAACAAAGACCTGCCGAATACTCGCCTGATTTTCTACTGCCTCTTCAAAGAGATGCCAGCCTTCAATGAGATAAGAGTCTGTCCGGTATTTTTTTTGATGTAATTTTTTAGCATTTTTGATTACATTATTGGATTTAGACGTTATAATATTCATAGACCTATTATAGCACAAAGAAAAAGAAGAAATCATGCCTCAGATAGATTTCTTCGACTCAAGGAGGATGCACATGCAAAAGGTAAAAATGATTGCCCAAGGACGGGTTCAAGGTGTTGGTTTTCGCTGGGGGGTCTACAGTCTTGCTTTGGAGATCGGTGGGATCACCGGCCGTGTCTGGAACAATGACGACGGGACGGTTGGCATTCTGGCTCAGGCAGAGTCTAGTAGCCAAATGGCTAAATTCATCCAAGAAATTCGAAAAGGTCCTACTCCTTTTGCACATGTGACCTACTTGGATGTGACATTAGCAAATTTTGAAAACTATAAGGACTTCAAAATTACAAATTAAGGCTAGAGAACTATTGTGTATTTTCAAAAAAAACAGTAGAATAGAAAGGTAACATTTTAAAAAAGAAGGAACGATTTGTGAAAAAAAATAAACTTGCATTACTTGCATCGATGGGACTTGCCTCGCTCGTCTTCTTATCTGGATGCGTGAGTGTCGATCGAAAAACTGGAAATCCAACTGGATTGATCTGGAATCTTCTTGGCCGTCCAATGGGCGAAGCCATCAAGTTCTTTGCCAACAACCTAGGCTTAGGCTTTGGGATCGGGATTATCATTGTAACCTTAATCGTGCGCTTGATCATCTTGCCACTTGGTTTGTACCAATCATGGAAGGCAACCTACCAATCTGAAAAGATGAACTACTTGAAGCCCATCCTTGGACCGATCCAAGAGCGCATGAAGAACGCTAGCACACAAGAAGAAAAGCTATTGGCGCAACAAGAATTAATGGCTGCACAACGTGAAAATGGGGTTAGCATGTTTGGTGGAGTTGGATGTTTGCCACTCTTGATCCAAATGCCATTCTTCTCTGCTCTCTTCTTTGCAGCTCAACACACCAAAGGGGTAGCAGATAGTAGTTTCCTTGGCATTGCTCTTGGAAAACCAAGCTTGCTCTTGACGGCTATCGTCGCGGTCCTCTACTACATTCAAAGTATGCTCTCTCTTCACGGAATTGAAGATGAAACCCAAAAGGAAAGCATGCGTAAAGCATCACTGATGAGCCCGATTATGATCGGTGTCTTCTCATTGATCTCTTCAGCCGGAGTGACGCTTTACTGGGTAGTCGGTGGGGTCATCCAAATTATCCAACAATTTGTCATCAACTACTTGATTCGTCCAAATCTTCGCAAGCGGGTCGCTGAGGAATACAAAAACAATCCTCCAAAAGCGACCAGTCACCGCGTGAAAAAAGACGTTACACCAACTGCAACAACACAAATTCAACACAAACCAAAAAACAACCGCAATGCTGGAAAACAACGCAATAGAAAGTAGTAGAAGATACTCAATTCTAGCAGAATTACCAAAGCACTTGAACCCTCCGGTTCAGGTGCTTTTTTGGATCCCTTTCAGTCAATCAACGAAGAATCGTCACTCTCACAAGGAGTTTAAGAACACAAAAAATCAGGCTCTCATAGAGAACCTGATTTTTATACTTATACTTTATCCTTATGCTGTTTTTTCTACGTTTAAAATTTTCACTTGGTAGCTTCCTGCTGGTGTCTCAACAGTAACAACATCACCTGTTTTCTTACCAATCAAGGCGTGACCAATTGGGCTTTCGTTAGAGATCTTTCCTGCAAAAGCATCTGCTCCTGCTGAACCTACGATACTGTAGACTTCTTCATCTGTTTCGCCAACTTCTTGAACTGTCACGGTTTTTCCGATCGCTACTTCATCTACAGCAACTGCATCGCTATCGACGATTTCAGCATAGCGAATTTTAGTCTCCAAGCTCGAGATTTGACCTTCAACAAAAGCTTGTTCATCTTTTGCTGCTTCGTACTCAGAGTTTTCTGAGAGGTCACCGTATGAACGAGCGATCTTGATTCGTTCCACTACTTCAGGTCGACGAACCAATTTCAATTCTTCTAATTCTTGTTCTAATTTTTCTTTTTCTGCTAGGGTCATTGGGTATGTTTTTTCTGCCATTATTCTTCTCTTTCTATTATTTGAATGAAAAAGCTGTGGACGCGCCACATGCTTTTCCTAGTTTGAACTTGCTGGTGTCAATTTACTATTGACGTGTTCTTCTACATTTTTATTGTGTTCTTCATACGTCTTAGCGAAGAAGACTTCACCATTTTCTACATTTGCTACAAAATACAAGTAATCCGTTTTACTTGGATTCACTGCTGCCTCGATCGCTGAGACCCCAGGATTATCCACTGGGCCAGGCATCAAGCCAGTATTCTTGTATATGTTGTATGGAGAATCTATTTCTGTATCGATCGTTGCGTCTTCTTTTAAGGTTGTCTTTTGCCCAAGTTTGCCTTCTGCATAAAGGATCGCAATGTTACTTTGTAAAGGCATATCTTGGTTCAAACGATTATAGAAGACACTAGCGATATCTTTACGGTCCTGATCTGTCGCCCCTTCTTTTTCAACCAAGGAAGCAAGGGTCAATACTTCATTCACATTGATGTTTTTGCTTTCAAGTGTTTCGTAGTATGGGCTTAAGTTTTGATCCATGGCCGCAAGCATCTGGTCAATCATTTCTTTTACTGTGGTATCTTTACCATAGTTATAAGTCGCTGGGAAGAGATAACCTTCCAAACGGTAACGAACACCAGAGTCCTTACTTGGCAAGTCAGCCAAGAGTTTTGGATATTTGGCCACCATCTTTCAATAAAGGCATCATCTTGGACAGCCTTCAAGAAATCTTCTTTCTTAAATGGAGTCTTTCCTGCCTTCTTCGTAGAGACATCCTCTGTGATCGCTGTTGCAATCTGATCAATGGTATAGCCTTCAGGAATCGTCACCTTACCAAGAACTGGAGCTTGAGGAGTTTTAGTTCCCTCTTCCTGCAGTTTTTGGATGATGGTTTCTAAATCCATACTCTTTTGTAAATTAAAATAGCCTGACTTGAAATTGCTATAGTTCTTAAACTTGGTATAGTAGTTAAAGAACTGGCCATTTTTAACGAGTCCTTTTTTCTCGAGGATCGCTCCAATTTCACGATTACTTGAACCTGCTGGAATTTCAACCGTTACAAATTCTGTGGCATTTTTATCCATTGGCTTGACTGCTGAATGAATATAGGTCGCAGCAAAGATCCCGGTAGCCACGATCACGATCAATAAGAGGCTGACCACTGTACGCACGATGCGTTTAGCGATTTTATTTTGTTTCTTTTGTTTTTGTTGGCGTTTGTTGCGAGAAGAACGTGTTAAGCTTGCCTCCACCGGTTTCTGACTTGGTCCTTTGAGAGCTGGCTTTGTAGGCTTGCTCTTTTCTTCCACAGTAGGAGGGACCGCTTCTTGCTCCACTGAATCTGCTTGGGGAGCTGAAGTTGATCCTTCTACTGTCAGAGGTGGTGTTGTTTCTTCCTCCTCTTTTCCTGAAGAAGGAGTTTCAACCTCTAGATCCGGTAGATCATACTCTTTTTCAATCTTTAAAAGTTGCTCATTGGCCTCTTCTAAGTCTCTGAGGATTTGTTCTTTGAAGCTTAATAACTTCTCACTTTCTTGTGATTTATCAGTCAAATAATTGACCTCCCTCATCATAATCCTTAATATTATATCTTAAAAGATTTAGAAAAGCAATACAAATTGCCTTTCTTCTTCAAAACACCTATTTAATCAAGGTTTTTGTTTTGCCAAACCAGATTATACCATACTTCCCCTGCATATTGGGAAGCAGAGAGACCTTCGTTGGTAAACCCTTGTTTTTCATAATAAGGGATCAAATAATCATGACAGGTCAGATTAATCCCCTCACGGCCATCTTCCATCGCAATCTCTTTCATCGCTTCAAGTAAAAGGGTTCCAACTCCTAGCCCTTGGGCTTCTTTGGCAATAGACAAACTGGTAATGGAAATAAAACCTCTCTCTATCTGACTAAGATCTTCGACTTCTGTAAAGGAGGCATCGATCAAATAACGCTCTGGTCGAACAGGGCCTTCTAGATATCCTAAAATCTGACCCTCGCACTCTGCTACTAGAAAAGTCGTTTGAATCTTTTCAATGTGATCTTTTAAAATCTCACGCTCAATCGCTTCTTCTGCCGAAAAATTTTCAAGCTCAATGCGTTCAATCGCATCCAAATCTTCTAGCCTTGCTTGTCTCACTTGGATCTTCTCTTTCATCATCTACTCCTTCTATAATTCCCAAACCATATGGATCCCTACATCAGACTCCCCTTCATCCCGGAATCCTTGCTGGGCAAATAGGAAAGCATGTCTTCTGAGCAATCAATCCAAATGGCTTTCTTTTCTTTTTGAACAGCTAGATCTTTTAAAGCAGCTATTAAAATGGAACCATAACCTTGACCTTGATAGGCTGGCCTAACTGCTAATCGCAACAGACTGAGACTTTCCTTACCCGCAGAGGATGAATGTTGAACTTCCGTCGCTAATAAATAGGCTACAATATCCTCAGTTTGCTCTATTAGGAGAGAGTTAGTCCCTTTCGACCCTAGCCTTGCTTCTAAAAGTTCTTTTCGTTTCTGCACTTCATTGTCATGGAGCTCTTCTTCGATCAAAAGCAACCGCTCTTGATCAGCTGAAGTAATGGGGCGAATGATCATCCTACCCTCCTCTCATCATTTTTCATAGGACAGATAAATTTGAGTCCGGAACCAGGCGATTCCAGACTCATCTTTTCTTATTGTACATTATGTGTCAAACTTGATAATAAACGCTCAAATGAATATTCGTAGGTTTGAATATCTCCAGCTCCCATAAAGACATAAACAGCATTGTCATGATCAAGAAGAGGAGAAACATTTTCAGTTGTAATAATAGCTGAACGTTTGACAATCTTTGCTTCCAAATCTTCAACCTTTACATCGCCATGGTCAACTTCACGCGCAGAACCATAGATTTGTGCCAAGTAAACAGCATCTGCTTGGTTCAAAGCTTCTGCAAATTCATCCAAAAGAGCGATCGTCCGAGTAAAGGTATGAGGTTGGAAGACCGCTACGATTTCCTTACTTGGGTATTTTTGACGAGCTGCATCCAAGGTCGCAATAATTTCTGTTGGATGATGCGCAAAGTCATCGATAATCACTGTTCCATTGACCACTTTTTCGGTGAAGCGCCGTTTGACTCCGGCAAAGGTCTTCAAATGCTCGCGGACCAAATCCAAGTCAAATCCTGCAATATGAAGCAAGCCAATCACAGCCGTAGCATTCATGATGTTGTGACGACCAAATGTTGGGATATGGAATTGTCCCAAGTCTTCTCCACGGAAATGAACATTGAAGGTTGATCCTGTCGTTGAACGAAGCAGGTTGCTCGCCACAAAATCGTTATTTTCTTTGTCAAATCCATAATAATAGATAGGTGCAGTCGAAGTGATTCGACGCAATTCCTTGTCTTCCCCATAGATGAAGAGGCCCTTACTAATTTGTTTAGCATAGTCGTTAAAGGCATTGAAAACATCCTCTAAACTCGTGAAGTAGTCTGGATGATCAAAGTCGATATTGGTGATGATGCTGTATTCAGGATGGTAAGGCATAAAGTGACGCTCATACTCATCCGATTCAAAAACAAAGTATTTAGCAGCAGCAGAGCCACGACCTGTCCCATCTCCGATCAAATAACTTGTGTCTGTAATATTTGATAAAACATGAGAAAGCATCCCTGTCGTTGAGGTTTTCCCGTGTGCTCCAGCAACTCCTATGCTGACAAAGTCACGCATAAACTCACCAAGGAATTCGTGGTAGCGTTTATAAGTTAAGCCATGCTCATCTGCATAAGCAATTTCTACATTATTCTCTGGACGGAAAGCATTCCCTGCAATGAGGATCTTATCACCTTCCAAATTTCACATCAAATGGATAAATTTGAATTCCTGCTTGTTCCAAGCCACGTTGCGTAAAGTAATACTTCTCAACATCTGAACCTTGAACAGTATGTCCCATTTGGTGAAGCATGAGAGCCAAAGCACTCATTCCTGCTCCTTTAATTCCAATAAAATGGTATGTGTTAGACATGTTATCTCCTTATTCTTGATCTAGATGGGTTAAATCCAATTCTTGTTTGATTGGCTGTGGTTTCAGCTTGTGTTGGTCTTTATTATAAATTTGACTGGTCTTCAAGAAATCATAATTGTTTTTCTTTTCAGTAGGTTCTGCTACGACTGTTTCTCCTGCTGGTTCCAGCTCAGCAAGAATCAACTGATCCTGACGCAAGCGTTTGCTATATTTCAACAATTCGCCCGGGTTTTCCTTTTGGAAAGGTGCTGTTGGCTGGCCAGGTTTCCGTTCTGAAATAAATGGTTTTTTCCGCTTGTTTGTAGTGATCGCTGGATCTGTTGTCAGATAAGGCGCCGTGCGTTTCTTTTTCAGATCTTCACGCGCACGCTCTCTTGCTTCTTCTGCATAACGATTGGCAGGACTTTTTTTATCAATCGGCTCTTTAAAATCAGGTTTTCTTACTGGCCGTCTTTTAGGTAGGGACTCTTCGAGTGGTTGATGGTAATGGTGCTTGGGTTTGGTATTTTCAGCAATGGGTTGCCATTCCAAATAATTTTTATCCACATATTCGCCTGTAATGTTACTGATCAAGTCTGAATCATCGTACAGGTTCATATGGGGCATCTCTGTTAACATCAACTCATTATCCCCTACCTGAGGAAAATATTTTTCTGTCATGTTTTCTTCCTTTCGACACTCCATTAATTATAAACTATTCACAGAATTTTTCAAGTTATTCCGACTGAATTCCTAGAATCTCACGAATTTCCTCTACAGATAGGCTAGATCTAGTTTCCGTTCCATCTAGAATCGTTGAAACGAGATGGCGTTTTGAAACTTGTAGCTCTTGAATTTTTTCTTCGATAGTTCCACGGGTAATCATGCGGTAGACTTCGACATTTTGTTCTTGTCCCATTCGATGGGCACGGCCAATCGCCTGTTCTTCTACAGCAGGATTCCACCACAAATCGACTAAGATAACAGTATCGGCACCAGTAAGGTTCAATCCGACCCCACCAGCCTTCAGTGAAATGAGAAAGGCGTGGCGCTCTCCTGCATTAAAGGCATTGGTCATTTCTTGACGGTCTTTTGCGGGAGTAGACCCCGTGATTTTAAAGGAGGTCATGCCGAGCTGATCAATCTCCTTCTCCAGAATATCTAACATGCCTCTGAATTGGGAGAAGATCAAGACCCGATGATCGCCATCCTGGATTTGAACCAGAAGATCGCGAAGACTCTCCAATTTTCCACTGTCTCCTTGATAATCTTCCATAAAAAGGGATGGGGTATCACAGATTTGGCGAAGACGCATGAGCCCCGAAAGGATCTCCACCTTGCTTCGATTTAATTCTTCCTCGCTAGAGCTTTGAACCCGGTCCTGAATTTGCTTTAATTGGGCTAAATAGATAGTTTTTTGGCTTTCGTCCAACTCATTATGATAGATGGTTTCAATCAAGTCTGGTAATTCTTGAAGAACCTCTGTTTTTTTTCGCCTCATGACAAAGGGTTTTACAAAACGGGCAATGGTATCCGGGCTTAATTTTTGAAATTCTTTTTTAGCAGGAAATAGACCAGGAAGTACAATTTGGAAAATGGACCAAAGTTCTCCAACATGGTTCTCAATAGGTGTACCAGAGAGTGCAAATACATGTGGCACATCAAAACCACGTAAATGTTGGGCAATCTTGGTTTGGGCATTTTTCATGACCTGGGCTTCATCCAAGATCAAGTATTCATAGTGATTCTTTTGGTATTCCTCTACATCCTGACGGAAAGAGGCATAGCTGGTAATGACCACTTGGGGATTGGTTGCGATAAGTTCATCTCGATGTTGCTTGAGGCCGTAAACAACTGCCACATCCATCTGAGGAGCAAATTTTGAAAAATTCTTGTTTCCAGTTGTAGATAAGACTAGATGGGGCTAGAATCAAGATTTTCGTTTCAGCTTTGGCGACACTCGTTAAAAAAATGAAATAGTTTGCAGGGTTTTTTTCCAAGACCCATATCGTCCGCTAAAATGCCTCCAAAACCATAATGATTCAGCATGGAGAACCATTTGACCCCTGTCTCTTGGTAATCCCTGAGGGTCGCTTGGATCGCTAACTGAGGAAGCGGATAAGCTTCCGGATGGGTTAAATCATGAGCCAAATTCCTAAATTCTTCAGAAAAATGAACATTTTCTTGATCTGCTAACAAATCAGAGAGCTGGTAGGCTGCAATCCGACGGGTCTGCAATTTGCCACCCTTCTTCATCTTAGCCCGTAGATCGGCCAAGGCCCGACTAATTTTCTTCGTTTCTTCATCAAAAACAAGGACTTTTCCGGTATGGCTGACAAAGTAGTCTTCTTGCTCTACTAGAGCTTTTAGGACCTGGTCGACCTCAGCTGGGTCTATACTTTCAAAGTCAAAGCCAATCTCCAGTAAACTGCCATTGGTTTTGACATCAATTTTAGGACGTTCCACTTGATAAAGCTCTAAGAGACTATCGGATAAGGTTACCTCTCCCAAAGCTTCAAAAGTCGGGATCTGTTGGTGAAAGAAAGGATAGACCTGCTCACTTGCTAAGGGGCTTCTTTGAGAAGAAAAGTCATCTGTAAAGCCTGCTGCCAGCATAGTCGAAAAGACCTCTTGCTCCTTATCAAAATCACTGGAATACGGAAGGTTTAGAAGCTCCTCGCGCGTTGTCACCGCACGATCCTGGTACTGAAAGACCACATCCAGTAGGACCGTCTGGTCCTGCGCCAAGTCAAAATGAAATACTGGAGTGAAATCGTGGATTAAAAAGCTCTTAGGTGCTGTTATTTCCCCCAGTTTTTTAAATTCTTTCAAACTATAGGAAAGCTTGGTCTGGTCTGTTGGATCAAAGTGCAAGCGTTTTTTTCGGTCTTGATCCATCGGCAGGTCTTGAATAGCCTTCCATAAAGTACGCTGTTGAGGCGTCAGGTGATAGAAGACACCATTTCGAAACAGGTAAGTAGCAGACTCGACAACCTTGACTTGAGGCTCGGTAATGATCAATTCATAAAAATCACCATGGTCTTCTACTTGAAAATGAAAGAGATCTTCCTCCCCATGGACATCCTGAAAATAGACTTCAGAAAAATCATACAAGCTATATTGCAGGAGGAAGGAATCCAAATTCATCAGTAATTCCACCGCTTCTTCAAAGAGAGCCGGTGGGAAATAGAGATGGCGGCCAGCATTAGGAAAGAAATCCTGCTCTTTTGAAGCACTATCTGTGATTAAGCCTTGTAGGAAATTGATCACATCCTGACTAGCCCCATCAAATTCTAGGTAAGAAATGGGTTCATAATAATTTTTACCAATGGCATAATGCCCTTCTTTTTGAAGAGTCTGCAAAAAAGCAAGGACATCTCTGATCACATAAGAGCGCTCATCTGGCAAACGACGGATGCGAAGGGTCCACAGAAATTGACCAGAATAATCGTCTTCATGTCCAACAGCTGATAAGACATAGCGGGTTTCTTTTTTCTCAATTTTTGGAAGCACTTGGTCTAAAAACAAACTTCCAAAAGAGACTTTTTCCTGGGTTTCTTCTGTCGCAGTAGCATCTTCTTCTAGACTTGTCAGAGCCGCCTTCCCACTGTCATCATTCTTCAAAAAAGCTTCTACAGCTGCCAAATGTGTACAGAATTTTTTCTTTTGAAAGAAAGCACAGCTACAAAAAACTGCATCGTCATCTAAACTGTATCGTAAGCTTTCTTCTTCCACTCGAAAATACAGGTATTTTTCTTTTACTTCCTGAAGGGAAACTTTCCCAGCTTCATAGAGAAAGCTCCCTTGTGAACGAACCTTCCCAGGAATTAATTTTGCCATCTTTACCACCTTAGATTAATCCCTTTATTATACCATATTTGAAAGATTAATTCGATAAAACTGATTAAAATAGGCGTTTTTTAGCTATCTATTATTCAATGATAGCCACTTAAATCGTTCTTAAAAAAAACGACCCACCAGGGGCAATCCATTCACGAGGTCAGCAGGCAAGCTCTAACATCGTCTCACGGTGCATTCTTTATCTAAAAAAGTGGTAGGCTACCGCGCACCAATGGGTGCTCGATGTCCTACCACCTAATTAGATGATAACATAACTTAACTACTTTTTTATGCTCTAGGTCTATACATTTTCCACTAGTCATCTCCTTGTTCTTGCGAATTACCATTTATTAAGGCATCCCCAATGGTTATGTATAATTTTCCCAAGCAAAAAAATTTGACAAAAGCCCAAAAAATCCCAAAGACAGCTAACCCTTTCACCAATAGAGAATAATAACTTTCTTTGACAATCTCTCCATAAAATGTCATGGATGATGTCATGATCACCCATCCCCAAATGATTAGAATGAGGGAGGCACCATAAAGGATAGCCAGCCCCCAAAAGACCAAAGCATTTTTTAAAAATTTCCTCATGACACGCACAAGTGCCAATAAGCCTAACAAAGAAACAAACAGTAGTAATTCTGTATGAGACATCGCTTCCTTTCCTTATCCATCCATTAAAGTACATCCTGCATTTTCTTCTAATTAGTTAGTTTTTCAGATGTTCATATAAAAAGGACTCTTCTTGTCTCTTGCGGTTGACACAGAGTCCTTTTTGGTTCTTTTTCACAGTTAGAAGGATCCATTCATCCCCTTTTCCAAAGGACGCATGAGACCTTCTTGGGCGCCTTGCCATCTAACTGTTGAGAGAAGGATGGCAAGACCAGCAAATAGTCTACTACCATTAGTTCCCTTAGGCTCTCATCCTACTTCCGTTTTCGCGCGATCAAATGGATCGGAGTACCTTCAAAAACAAAGGCTTTCCGAATCTGGTTTTCCAAGAAACGAAGATAAGAGAAATGCATGAGTTCTTCTTCATTGACAAAGACCACAAAGGTTGGTGGCTTGGTTGCCACTTGGGTCGCATAGAAGATTTTGAGGCGTTTTCCTTTATCTGTTGGTGTCGGATTAATGGCAATAGCATCCATAATCACATCGTTCAAGACAGCTGAAGGAATCCGCGTATTCTGACTTTCACTAATCTGTTTGATCATCTCTGGCAACTTGTGCAAGCGTTGTTTGGTCAAAGCAGAGACAAAGACAATCGGAGCATAAGAAAGGTATTGGAATTGGTCACGAATATCATCTTCCCACTGCTTCATGGTATGGTTGTCTTTTTCAATGGTATCCCATTTGTTGACAACAATGATCATGCCTTTACCAGCTTCATGGGCAAATCCGGCAATCCGCTTATCATACTCGCGAATTCCTTCCTCGGCATTAATGACCATCAAGACCACATCTGAACGGTCGATGGCCCGCATAGCACGCATAACAGAATATTTCTCAGTATTTTCATAGATTTTACCAGATTTACGCATACCGGCCGTATCGATCATGGTGAATTCTTGACCATCTGCATCAGTAAAGTGGGTATCGATGGCATCCCGTGTAGTTCCAGCTACTGGGCTAGCAATCACGCGGTCTTCTCCAAGGATTGCATTGATCAAGCTTGATTTCCCAACATTTGGACGGCCAATCAAACTAAACTTGATGATGTCTGGATTTTCTTCTTCTGTCTCATTCGGGAGATTTTCGATGATGGCATCGAGCACATCCCCGGTTCCAATCCCATGGACTGATGATACCGGAAGGGGCTCACCCAGTCCCAAGGCATAAAAATCGTAGATATCGTTGCGCATCTCTGGGTTGTCCACTTTGTTGACAGCCAGAATCACTGGTTTATGGGTCTTATACAAGATACGAGTGACATATTCATCGGCATCGGTAATCCCTTCTTTGCCAGAAACAACAAAGACAATGACATCAGCTTCGTCCATGGCAATTTCTGCCTGATGCTTGATTTGCTCCATAAATGGAGCATCAACGTCATCAATTCCCCCCTGTATCAATGATACTAAATTTTCGGTTCAACCACTCAGCTGTTGCATAAATGCGGTCACGAGTGACTCCTTCTACATCCTCAACGATAGAAATCCGCTCACCGGCAATCCGGTTAAAGAGCGTAGATTTCCCAACATTAGGACGGCCTACAATCGCAATAGTTGGTAGGGCCATGATTTCCTCTTTTCTAAAGATAGACGAGACCTCGTTTCAAGAAGGTCCCTCTTCATTTCTATAATAGTTTGTGTTTTTCCAGCAGCTGTTTGGTTGCTTCTTCTTCTGGTTGTCCAAACTGAGCTGCAAGTCGCTCGCTCCAGCTATCAGTTGCACGCACTCCTGCATAATCTGCCTGTACCTTGTCATAGTCTGTCACAACCGATAGATCTTGCACTTGATATTCTTCTTCAAAAGCAATATGTTCCAAAGGCAAGCGCGGTTTCACAGCATGCTGTTGATTTGGGACTCCAAGAGCAATTCCAAAAACAGGATAGGTATAGTCTGGTAAACGGAAGAGTTCTGCGACTTCTTCTGCACAGTAGCGCAGCATGCCAATGATGACACCTCCATAGCCTAGACTTTCTGCTGCTAATAGCGTATTTGAGCTGCTAGGGCCGCATCCACTGAAGTGATCAGCAAATTATCAACCCCTTCAGGATGGAAGTCCTTCTCATGAAGTTTGACAGCTTTTTCAGCTCGATTTAAATCCCCTACAAAGAGAAGAAATACAGAGGATTGGCGAATCGCCTCTTGGGGAAGCAATTGGTAAAGAGCCTCTTTTTTCTCGCTACTTTTTACGACAACCACAGAATAAGACTGAAAGTTTTTCCAACTGGAAGCCATTTGACCAGCCGATAAGATTTCCTTGAGATCGGCTTCTTTCATCGGTTCTTCCTTAAAGCGACGAACAGAAAAATGAGACTTCATTAAACGGATGGTATCATTCATCGACGATTTACTCCTTCCAAATGGATTTCCTTAGCTAAAAATTTCACGCGCTCCATAACGCGTTTGGCCTGCCAAGTTTCATCACCATTGCGCGAGGTTGCAAAATGGCGTTCCAATTCTTCAAAATTAAAATTGGAGGTAAAGAAGGTTGGAAGATTTTCCTGCATCCGGTGTTGCAAGATCACCTGCAAGATTTCATCTCGCACCCAGGCTGACATCTGCTCCGCCCCAATATCATCAAGAATTAAAATTTCAGCTTTTTTCACCTGATCTACGGTTTCTTTGACCAAGCCCGAACTAATGGCATTTTTGACATCGATGGCAAAACTTGGGAAATGAAGGAGGGTGGTAGAGGCCTGACGTTTTTCTGATAAATCATGGGCCAAAGCTGCCATCATATAGCTCTTTCCTACTCCAAAATCACCATAGAGGTAGATCCCTTTTTGATATCCAGGGTAGTTGGCTACAAAATTAGCCAATTCTTCAAAGGCAACAAATCGTCCCTTATCATCGAGCTCTACCTTGGCTAGACTGGCTTCTTTCAAGGTTGAAGGGAGATTGATCAAGTTAAGACGTTGGTTGATCGCAGCCCGTTTTTGGGCTTCGATTAACTCTGGCGTCTCCTCATAGGCCACATCTGCATAACCTTCATTCATGGTGAGAATCGGTTTATAGCCTTTGGCAATATAATCCGGATCAGCAAGCAAAAAACGGTTTCGCTCGCTAATGTATTGATTAAATTTTGAAATGCTCCGTCGAATTTCCTGCTCAGACAAAGACTGAGCTTGGATAAAGGCAGCGACTTCTTGGTCTGCTAAAACCTGTGCCACCAAATCCTCATAGTTGAATTGGCGGGCACGATTCATGTGAGACAGGGTTTGACCTACACTTTCCATCTACTCACCTCCTTGATTTAATTTTTCTAATAGGCGTTGTTTCTCTTTTGCTAGATCCACTTTTTCTTTTTGACTGGTTTGATTTTGATAGTGCGGTTGGCTCCACTTAGGAACATTGCTGGGCTTGCCTTTAGCTGGGGCAGTTGTCGTCCCCTTGCTTCCTTGAGACTTAGCCTGTTCCTGACGTTCTCGGACTTTTAAAATCGCCATTTCTGCACTGTTGACCCCTTGGTAAGAAAAGTCATTTCCCACTTTCAAAGCATACTTTTCATTGAGATTGGCTGACTGGGTTTTATTAAAGGTCAGCAACAAGATAATATTGATCACCTCATCTAGTAAGCCTAGATCAGCTAACTTAGATAGAGTCTTGCGTTCGCTCTGTGTAATGGTCGCATTACGAGCCTTCTTAATCTCCGCTAAAAACTGTAGGCTGGATTTTTGCTTAGCTTCCTTCAAGATGGTTTCTTCTTGACGACTATAGGACAAGCGCGGTTGCGCTTGGTTAGCTTGGGTCAGCTTCTGCTTCATTCTTTTTGGAGAAATGGTACGATCTATCGCTGTTTCTTTTGCTAAGAGATAGGTTTCATACCAGGTCCACTGTTGCTCCTCTGCAATGGCAAAGAGGGCCAGAGTCGCTTCCCCTTCATCCGCAAAACGAAGGCCGTCTCGTCCCATCATGCGTTTAAACATATCCATATCAAATTGCTGTTTTCTACTTGGTGTTACAGCAACCTCACCAGCTTCTATTCCAAAAACTTGAGAGAAAGAGACTTGACGTCTGGTCCCTAAAGAACGCGATGGAAGCAGCTCTTCCACTGCCTTCTCTCCAATCTTTCTTTCAAGCAAGCGTTTATAGACGGCATTTGAAAAAAATTGCTCTGCTTCAAGTGGGGCATGCAACTGGATGGTGATACCATCTTCCTCCTCAAAGAGATCAATCAAGCCCATCGCAATCAAGCGATCAAAAGCCAGTAACAATTGAGGGAATCCCATATCAATGTGGTTGAGAATTTGAGCAAGCAAATGTTTCTTTTCACCTTGGTCAAAGGATGCCAACAAATAACGATAAACCGTCACTGTTTCCATCTCCAAAATAGGCAGGTAATACTGGTCCAATGCAGCCCCTGCCGGCGGAAGAATATTATTTTTTAAAAATACAAAAGGAGTATTGGGCTTCATCTATTTTTCCTTTTTCTTTTTGGTTCCTTTCGTAATTTGCTTCAAGAGCGTCTCTAACTCACCGACATCCTTGAAACTCCGGTAAACACTGGCAAAACGAACATAGGTAATTTCATCCAGATCTGCTAACTCATCCATGACCAAAGAACCAATATACTCACTGTTAATTTCATTATCACTTTGGCTACGTACCTTTTGTTCGATACGGTTTACAATTTCTTCAATTTCATCGCTCGATACAGGTCTTTTTTGGGCAGAGCGGATAATACCATTAAAGATTTTATCACGAGAAAATTGCTCGCGCGTTCCATCCTTTTTGACAACCACTAGAGTTCGTTCTTCCACTCTTTCGTAGGTAGTAAAGCGATAATGGCATTCTTCGCATTCACGACGACGACGAATGGTGTTCCCGTCTTCAGCTTGTCGACTATCCACCACACTAGACTTACTTCCACCACATTTTGGACAACGCATTTGCTACCTCCTTGAACTGTTTTAACACTTCATTTTACCATAAAATCAATCGTAAAGAAAGCAGAAGAACAAGGGAAGACTCTTGGTCAACTCCTAAAATAAAAAAAGAGTCGACGAACGATTCGAACAAAATCGTTTCCCTATCGACTCTCCCTTCATTTTAAAGTGATAATTCTGCTTCTAAGCCATAGTGATCACTTACATGTGGTTTGTTTTGACCGTCAAAAATGACATGTAGACGCTCGATTTCCCATTCTGGACTTGCAAAGACGTAATCAATCCGCAATGGAATTTGATTGTCTGTCCAGCCATCAATTCCAGGACCTACAGTATAGGTACCCTTTGTTTCTTTAGCTTCAATAAAGCTATCTTTAAGTTCAAGTGAACTTGATAGAATCGTTTCATAGCCTTCTTGACCAGCAGGATTATTGAAATCACCCGCTAGAATAAAGGGTTTACCTACTTGGCTGAAGTACTTCTCAATGCGTGGCCACTCAAATTGGAAGCCTTTGTCCCACCAAGAAAGATGGACACTAGCAACAGCGATCTCTTTTCCATCCACACTCGTGTGAGCAACAGCCACCCGGCGGGTATGGTAGTCTGTTGGATCGTCCATATTGGACACCAAAATCTCATCTGCCTGTAATGGTTGACGCGAAAGAACAGCTACCCCTTCATTGAGGTGGTCATAGCCAATATGGTTGTAAGCCCAAGTCCAATAATAGTGAAGACCTTGAGCAGCCAACTCCTCAACCAATACGCGAACAAAGTGATCCTTGTGAATAGCTACGGAAGATGGCAAGGCTTGATAATACTCGTCAGTTGCAATCTCTTCAGTAGCAATCTCTTGGTTGACTTCTTGAAAGCAAATCACATCGTATTGAGCTTCTAAAATTTGCTCTTTGAGGGTCTCAAACTTTTGCTGAGCATTCTCCTCCATCCAACTATGGGAATTTAATGTTAAAAATTTCATCCCCTGATTTCTCCTTTACTTAAAACAAGAAACGGCAAGAGGTCGGGTGCACTGCCCCAACCTCATTTTCTTTGCCGTAGTCTTTATAATTCTACTGTTGCAACTGGAGCATTTGCAGCCAATTTACCAGTATGTTCGACCTTAACTGATTTAATTGCATCTGCATTTGTGAAAACAACAATTGTTGAAGTTTCACGACCTGCTTCACGGATCGCATCAAGGTCTGCTTCTACTAAGAGGTCCCCAGCAGCCACTGTTTGACCCTCAGTAACTTTAACTTCGAATGGTTTTCCTTCAAGACTAACTGTATCTAGACCAATATGAACCAAGACTTCCAAACCATTATCTGTTACCAAACCAAGGGCATGTTTGGTTGGGAAGACGCTGGTAACTTTACCAGCAACTGGTGAAACGATGTGGCCATTTTCAGGCTCAACCGCAAATCCGTCACCCATCATTTTTTGTGAGAAGACTGGATCTTTCACATCTTCGATGTTAATCACTTCACCATCTGCAACGGAATGCACTTCATCCGTTACACCTTTAAAGGTTACTTCAGCTTTTTGAACTGCTGTCATTTGGCTAGGAAGTGTTTCAGGAATGACTTCACCTGAATCAAGAACGTCTTGGATATCAGATTTCAATACGTCAGCTTTAGGTCCGTAGATGGCTTGAACCCCTTGTCCTTTCATGACAAGACCCATAGCGCCTTCCGCTTTCCATTGTTCTTCCGTTCCAACTTTTTCAGCGTCCTTAACGGTTACACGAAGACGAGTCATACATGCGTCAACATCTACGATATTGGCACGTCCACCAAGAAGGTTGATGATGTTAATCACTTGTGAGCTTGCTGAGCTTGTAGCAGCACCTGTTGCTGCACTATCTCCTGAAGGGGCATCATCATTTTGTTCGTAGTTTCCATTACGTCCTGGAGTCGCATAATTGAATTTCTTAATCATGAAGTTGGCAATGAAGTACATGATAAATCCAAAGAGGACTGTTACCCATACAAAGTTAAAGATATCTAATGCCAAACCAGCGTTGATGGCCATTGGAGTACGTGTCAAGAATTCGATTGAACCGAATGAGTGAACACGAAGGTGAACCAAGTCAGCCATTGCAAAGGCAGCACCTTGAACAAAGGCGTAGATCAAGTACAATGGTGTTGCAACGAACATGAACATGTATTCAATTGGTTCTGTAACACCTGTCAAGAAGGTTGCAAGGGCAGTTGCAACAAGCATCCCTTTGTATTTTTCTTTTTTATCTGGATCCACATTGCGGTAGATAGCCACCACGATCCCCATCAAGATACCAAATGATCCGATCATTTGACCAACTTTGAAACGAGCTGGTACGTAGGCTTTAAGCAAGTGTTGATACTGGCTAGGATCTGCTTTCTTCAAGTTCACAAGGTCTGTTACCCAAGCCAACCAAAGCGGATCTTGTCCAAACACTGTTGTTCCTTTTGCTGCACCTGTAAGAACTTGGTAGCTACCACCCAATTGAGTGTAGTTGATCGGAATGGTCAACATGTGGTGGAGACCAAATGGTAAGAGAAGACGTTCCAAGGTACCAAACAAGAATGGTGCCAATACTGGGGCAGTGGATTGAGAGTTGGCGATCCAAACACCAAATCCATTAATTCCTGATTGAACAGCTGGCCACAAAATGGAGAGTAGCAAAGCTGCTAGAGTAGAACGGATGATAACGATGAATGGTACAAAGCGTTTTCCGTTAAAGAAGGAAAGAGCTTCTGGAAGTTTACGGTAGTTATAGTATTTATTGAAGGCAGTCGCTCCAACAAAACCAGAGATAATACCAACAAATACACCCATATTCAGAGCAGGAGCTTCAAGGACACTAATGAAGTAATCCGCAACTTTAATAGAACCGCCTAAAAGTGTATGAACGGTAGCATCTTTATCAGCCAACATTGCAGATGTCACTCCGAAAACTGCACCTGTAATACGGTTAATCAAGATGAAAGAGAGACCGGCTGCAAAGGCACCCCCTGCACGTTCTTTGGCCCAGCTACCACCGATAGCGAGTGCAAACAGGATGTGAAGGTTACCGATAACCGCCCAACCGATTTGTTCGAGAACCCCACCTGTAATAACAAGTGGAGATAAATTCGGGTTGATCATAGGGATTGATTTCCCGATTGAAATCATCAACCCAGCAGCTGGCATGACAGCGATAACGACCATCAAGGCCTTACCGAACTTTTGCCAGAATTCAAAGCTAAATAAACTTTTGAATGATCCTTTGTTCATCATTCAACCTCCTTATATTACTTAAGGCTTTTGTTTTTAAGAAAACGTTTGCGCTTAATTTATTTCTAGTATACCACTTTTTTAAAAAATGTAAAGCCTTTCATCGATTTTTTCTTCAAAATTTTCTTTTTTTTAAACTTATTATCTGACATTCCCTTCTATTTTTTTAAAATTCCCCTTATTTCTAACGCAAACGATTTCTTTGAAACTAAAAAACATTCGAACCCTCTAAGGGTTCGAATGTTTTATTCTAATGCGTCTTGCATGGCATAGCCAATTCCACGAACAGTCTTAATATAGCTTTTTTGACCCGGAAGATCAATTTTCCCACGAAGGTAACGGATATAGACGTCGACAATATTGGTCTCCCCCTTACTCTCGTACTTCCAAACACTCTCTAGCAATTGCTCACGAGTCACTACTCCCTTACTCCCCATCAGAGTCGCTAAGAGGTCGTATTCTCTTCTTGTCAGATTAATCATGTCTTTCCCTCGGTAGACGGTGTGGTGTTCGACATCGATCCGCAAATTTCGATAAGAGGTTGGAATTTTCATCTGGCTACAATGTTGGTCAATATAATCACGACCTCTAAAAATAGCTGTGATTTTATCGACCAAATCACTGATCACAATGGGTTTGACCATATAAGAAACTGCAAACTGCTCAATACTCTCTTCGTGTTCGGCAATCTTTTCCCGACTATCCAAAACAATCAAAACCGAAGCAGGGCGAATCTGACCGATTTCTTGAGCAAAAGCTTCACCAGACATATCTGACAAATCGTAATTAAACAAGATCAGATCATATTTAGTTGTAGCAATCAAAGCCAGACCCGCTTTTCCATCCTCGACCACATCAACTTGATACCCTTCTTTTTGAAGTTCCAAATTAATGAAGCGAGCGATTTGCTTCTCATTTTCTACTAGTAGGACTCTTTTGACCATATGGCAAAATTATTTTTCGTCGTACCAAGAATAGTGGAAAGTACCTTCTTTGTCTTTACGTTGGTAAGTATGAGCACCAAAGTAATCACGTTGTGCTTGGATCAAGTTTGCTGGAAGATCCGCTGAACGGTAGCTATCAAAGTAAGTGATGGCTGCTGAGAAGGTTGGGACTGGTACACCAGCTTGAACTGCAAGAGCTACGATATCACGAACAGATTGTTGGTACTTAGCAGTGACATCCAAGAAGTACTCATCCAAAAGAAGGTTGGCAAGGTCTGCATCACGGTTGTAGGCATCTGTAATCTTTTGCAAGAAACGAGAACGGATGATACAGCCATCGCGCCAGATAGAAGCGATATCTGCAAATGGCAAGTTCCAGTTGTTTTCTTTAGAAGCGACACGCAATTGCGCAAAACCTTGTGCGTATGAGATGATTTTTGAGAAGTAAAGGGCTTGACGGATTTTTTCGATCAACTCAGCCTTATCTCCTTCAAATTTGAAAGCAGCTGGTTTTGGAAGTACCTTGCTAGCATGTACGCGTTCTTCTTTATAAGTAGAGATGTAACGAGCAAATACTGATTCAGTAATGAGTGACAATGGCACGCCAAGGTCAAGCGCTGATTGGCTAGTCCATTTACCAGTTCCCTTGTTTCCTGCAGCATCCAAAATATAATCTACGATTGGTCCATCTTGACCTTCATCATCTTTACGTCCAAGGATGTCCGCAGTGATTTCGATCAAGTAGCTGTCCAATTCGCCCTTGTTCCACTCAGTGAAGATTTCAGCCATATCTTGAGCTGAAAGGCCAAGCAAGTGTTGCATGAGGTCATAGCTTTCAGCGATCAATTGCATGTCCCCATACTCGATACCGTTGTGGACCATTTTCACGTAGTGACCAGCTCCATCAGGACCGATGTAAGTCACACATGGTTTGCCATCTTCTGGTGCTTTTTGCAGAGATTTCTTCAAGAACGTCAGCCACCAATTCATAAGCTTCTTTTTGTCCACCTGGCATGATAGAAGGACCTTCAAGGGCACCTTTTTCACCACCAGAGACACCCGTACCAATGAAGTTGATCCCTGAGTTCGCCAACTCTTCGTTACGACGGATAGTATCTTTGTAGAAAGTATTTCCTCCGTCGATCAAGATATCGCCTTTATCCAAGTGTGGAAGAAGGGCTTGGATGGTTGCATCTGTACCAGGTCCAGCTTGAACCATGAGCATGATACGACGTGGTTTTTCGATTGAGTTTACGAAGCTTTCGATATCATAACTTGGCACGAAGTTCTTTTCAGGATGGCAAGCAACGACATCTTCTGTTTTTTCTTTACTACGGTTATAAATGGCAACTGTATAGCCACGAGATTCAATATTTAGGGCAAGGTTACGACCCATTACGGCCATACCAACAACACCAAAGTTTGCTTTAGTCATGTGACACTCCTCTTTATAGTTTGCCTTTATTCTATCATTTTTCGTCCTTAAATGAAAGCAGAAAATAGCTTTCCTCCTTCTCCAAAAGAGGGGAAGAGCATACACATCATTTGATCTTAAAAACAAAAGCGCCTGAGAAACGGTTCTCAGACACTTCCTGTTGATCGTATTACTCTTCCTTGGAAGCTAATTCAGTAGCCTCAATGACCGGTTGTTCGCCTTCTTTGAGTTTATTGACTGTCATATTGACCCCAAGAGCTCCTGCTAACAATTGACGAATATCGAATCCTGCTCCTTGAGAGACTTGGTCGATACTTGCATGATATCACCCACCATCTTAGAGGCGTTTCCTTCCCCATACATGGTGATCTTATCCACCTTAGTTAATGGTTCAGCGACAGCACGCGCAATTTCAGGCAATTTGTCGACCACCATTTCGGTAATGGCTGCTTCTTGCATTTTCTTCATCGCTTCTGCCTTTTGGTCCAAACCTTTGGCTTCCGCTTCTAGTTTCAAGCGAATGGCTTCAGCTTCCGCACGACCTTTGGCTTCGATGGCTTCTGCCTCTTGCAATTGAGCAAACTTCTCTGCTTCGGCTTGAGCTTTCCGAGCTTCCGCTTCTTTTTGTGTTTCGAAAAGTTCAGCTTCCGCCTTGCGTTGGCGTTCGATCAATTCTGCTTCGGCTGCTTGTTGACGAGCATACTTTTCAGCTTCGGCTTGCTTACGGATGTTGGCATCCAATTCTTGCTCACGAACCTTAACTTCGCGTTCCTTAACTTCCGCTTCTTTCTCTTGTTTCATGATGTTGGCTTCGGCTGCCACGCGCTCTTGTTCACGACGTTGCACTTCTGCCTCAATCCCTTTCGCAGCATCTGCCTTGGCTTGAGCAATATCTGCCTCTTGTTTAAGAGCTGCTTGTTTGAGCTTCAACTCATTTTGTTTTTGCGCAATTTCAAGATCGGCTGCGACGCGTTTGTCGTTGGCTAGCTTATCTTGTTCCGCTTCTACTTCTTTGCGTTCGCGTTCTGCTTTGGCTTTAGCAATCAAGGCATCCTTCTTGATAGTTTCAACATTTTCGATACCAAGGTTATCAATGACTCCCCCTTCATCAGAGAAGGATTGAACCGTAAAGGCGATGACTTCAAGCCCCATTTTAGCCAAATCTGGCGCTACGTTGTCTTGCACCTTTGAAGCAAACTCTTGACGGTCGTTGACCATCTTACGGAGCTCCATCTGACCAATCACTTCCCGCAAGTTTCCTTCCAAGACATCTTGGACAGAATTGGAAATATCTGTCGTATTCCAGTTCAAGAAGTTCTCTGCAGCACGCGCTATCATCTCATCGGTTGTACCGATTTTTAATTTAACAGCTGCATCGGCACGGACGTTAATGAAGTCCAGTGTTGGGACTGCTTCAGATGTCCGAACATCTGTCGAAAATTGCTCAATATCAAGATAAGAGCGCTGTTCGACAAAGGGAATCATAAAACCAGCTTTCCCGCGTAAGTGGCGTTGCTTCCGAAGACCTGTAATAACAACAACTTCGTTTGGTTTAGCGTTCACGTAGCCTTTTACAAGCAAAACCACAATAATGACAGCAACAATGATACCTGTTATCAACCAGCCTGGGATAAATAATGTATCCATACTTTTCTCCTTTTTCAGAGGTCTCCCCTCTGTTGTTTATAAATCCTAGTATACCAAAAGAAGGCCTTTTCTCAAAGAAAAGACCTGTATTTATGTCTAAATTTATCGAATTCAATCCCTAGCCTATTTTTCGTCAAATAATCCTTGAAGACCAGCGAAAGGACTGTTTTCTTCTTTCTTAACCGCTTGAGCTTCTTGGTACTCTTCCTCTGTCATGATTTTTCCAATCATTGCCCTCGATAAAGCCTTGTCCGGCCTCTTCTTCCGGAGTGAGAACCTTGAGAGGAATAGTGAGCAGGATATTATCTGCCACACTCTCACTCAGGTCAATCTTGCCCCCTTCAATGGGAAGGATCAAATCCTCTTCTAAGGCTTCGATATCTGCATCAGACTCTACATCCTCAGTGAACACCTCTGTCACAGGATAACTTTCTTTGATCTCAACAGGCTCCATGCTTCGGCTGGATGCCAGAACGATGGTATAGGTCAATTGGTAATCCAATACATAAAGACCTGTATCATAAGCTACTCGACCTGTCGCTGTCACATTCTTTAAATCAAGAATTTCCGGATTGCGCTTTTGCAGCTCTTTTAGCAAATCCAATTCTTGATCAAAAAGCCAGTCCTTCAGGGTTTTTACGGATTTCTTGTGTGTATAAGTTCATTCTTTTGTCCTCAAATCTTCTAGATACTACTAGTATATCATGAAGCTGTCCCTTCAACCAAGAAGTCTCCTCAAAAAAATTTGTTATAATCATGAAAAAAAGATACATCGTACTAGGTATTGTACACAAGGATCCCGCAATCTCTTGAAAAAAAGAGGTTCACTTGCTAAGGCATTGGTCATTGTATAGATAGAGGAGAAGGCATGAAAGAAATCGGAGCAGTTTTTAGGCAAATACGGGAAAGTCGCCATATTTCATTAGAAGAAGCTACAGGTGGGGAATTTTTCGCGCTCTATGCTGTCACGATTTGAAAGAGGAGAAAATGACCTGACGACGCAACGCTTTTTTTCAGGCCTTGCAACAGATCAAAACCAGCCTCAGTGAGTTCTCTCATCTAGCAGAAATCGACCAGCACTCCTTTATTCCCAAATTGTTGAAAGAGCACTATGAAAACATGAGCTTGGAACATGATCAAGCCTTGTACCAAAGATACAAACTAGCTTATCAGAAAGATCGCAAAAAAGAAGACTTCTTAGCCAGCATTATTCTCAAGGCCCAAATACTTGGTAACTATCCCGAGGTAGAGTTGGCTGCTAACCAAGAGGAACTAGATTTCCTCTATGACTACCTCTTCTCTGTCATGGTCTGGGGAAATTTCGAATTAAGCCTATTTTCACTGACCTCTCCACTTTTTTCCAGTCAGCTCTATCGACAATACACAGAGGAATTGGTCCAACGGGAGGATTTCAAACTGCCCCTAGACTCTTCTCGTCCTGCCCTCAACTCTATTTTTCTCAATGGCTTTTTTCTTGCCATTAGTTCAAATGAATTTGAAGATGCATCTTATTTTGATCAGCTTATCAAGGACCACTTTTACTCCGAAAACGAAGCCTACCTTCGGACGGTTTATCTCTATGCCAAAGGGGAATTTCTTTATCGAAAGGGAGAAAAAGAAACTGGTCTTGAAAAGATGGAACAGGCCATCCAGGTCCTCTCTATTCTGGATTGTAAGGTCAGTGCCAACTACTACAAACAGGGCATGCAAGAACTCATCAAGAAATCCTGAAAAGAGAGTGGGACAGTAATCGGTCATTCGTTAGAATTCGATTTCGTCGTCCCACCTCCTCACAGTTGAGTAGGGCTGTAAAAGCTGATGAAATCAGCGTAGTGGAGCCCACTCAACCACTGCGTCTTGCTCGACAATCCAAAGACAATTAAGAGGCTAGGACTTTTGTCCCAGCCTTTTTTGTTGAAAATATGCAACATGTTGTTTTCTCTTGTTTTGGAGGTCTATAATAGGATCATCAAGAAAAGAAAGAGGTCCAGTATGATAACCAAACTAAAGAATCGTCTCCTTCATTATTTCCTTAAACAGACTAGTTTTTATGTTAAAGAGGAAAAATGTGAACTGACAGAAGAAGAGAAACTGTCTCTTCTCAAGCAGGTGGTGCAACATTTAAGAAAAGTTATTGTTTGTGCTAAACAGAAGGAGGAAAGCTTATGAAACTCTTATTTCGCAATCCCATCTTTGCCTTACTCAGTCTTTCACGTTTTTTTGAATACCATTGGTGCTGCAATATACAACCTTGTCTTTGTGGTCTTTGCAGCTAGCATGCCCCATCCAAGTCTGGCAGTTGGGATCGCCAATCTCATTGTTTTTTTATCCCAAGCCTTTTCACCATTTTCATCGGAATGACGGCCGATCACACCGCTAAAAAAAGCTGACTGGCTGATCCGAATGGGTTTTCTGCAAGCTACTCTTTTTCGTCATCATTGCGTTGATGACCAAGATTCCAGGTTACTTGACCTTTTTCGATCGTTTGCTTCTTAAATATTGTGTCAGATTGTTTCAGTGATTATCGCGGGGGCTTGCAACTTCCCATTATACAGAAGAATATTCCTAGCGAGGATCTGATGGAGGCCTATTCCTTCAATCAACTGCTTAGTATGGTCTGCTCGATTTCTGGACAAGCTCTAGGAGTTTGGCTTCTAGCCATCAGCCATCAAAATTTTGCACTGGTTGCTTCGATCAATGCCCTGACCTTTCTCCTTTCTTCTACTTGTCTTTTCATCCGACGAAGTCAACTGACCCACGAATCGATTCAAGGGAATTCTAGTAAGAAAGGATCTTTCCTTCAAGAATGTCGAGACATGTATCGCAATGTCACCACTATCTTTGCGGATGAAGAGGTTCACAACTTTGGAAGACTTCTCCTATCCCTAGTTTTTATTAATGCTTTGGGCGGATCCATTTCTGGGATTTACAATTTGCAACTGCTTCACTCCCCCTTCTTTCAGTTGAGTTTTAGCCAATCTCTCTTGATTTTAGAAGCTGTGACGATCTTAAGCATGGTCTGGGCTAGCCTGACGCCCCATGACTATTTTTCCAAGCAACCGCTCCACCATATCCTCCTATGGATCGCAGGTGGTCTGACCATGCTTGGTCTCACAAATATTTTGGTGCACTGGGATATCCTTTGCCTTCTACTCATCACTTTCCTTGGTTATCTAGTTGCAAAAATCAATCCAAAAGTTTCCAGTCTTTTAATGAGCAAATTACCAGCTGAAAAATTAGCCTCTACCTCTAGCTTTTTGGGATTGATGGTCAGCTTTGCTATGCCACTCGGAACAGCACTCTTCTCTGGTCTCGCTATCTGGAGCCTTCCTATTGCCTGGGGGATATTTGCCATCCTTGGTTTTGCCACCGTCCTCTTATCAAGCAAATAAAAAATCCACCGTTCGGTGGATTCAAATTGAAGACAAAGTCATCCTTAAAACTTTCCTTAGGTGAGTACGGACGTCAGCAAACTTCATCGAAGTTCCATGACTTAGTTTTGGACCTAAGGTTCCAAAACTCCCGATTGCTTGAAACGTAGTGTTTCAAGCACTTTTTCTCACGGCGGAAAGTTTCAATAGATGACTGAATCATTCTAACGAATAAATTTCTTTCATTTTTATAGAATTTATTAGATTTGTAAAGAAAAACAGTTTTCTCACACTCTCAATCTTACTAATTGTGGATTTTCTTTACATTCTTCTTAGTCTTTCCACCCGTTCTGCAATCGGTGGGTGGGTATAAAGAGCTTTTGAAAGCCTGATTCTTTTTTTGGATCATTGATAAAAAGGGCACTACTTGCCTCATCAACATGTCGCTGCATGGGCTCACTATGATCCAGTTTCAAAAGAGCATTGATCATCCCTTGAGGATTCCGTGTCAATTCGACACTGGAAGCATCCGCTAGAAACTCTCGTTGGCGAGAAATGGCTAATTGCACCAAAGTCGCTGCTAATGGAGCTAATACGATGGCAATCAAGGAAAGGATCAGGATAATAATTTCTAAACCACTGCCCCCTTCTCGATCATCATCCCGTCTACGGCCACCGCCCCACCACATCATCCGGCCACCAATACTTGAGAGCATCGTGATGGCGCTGGCTAAGGCCACTGCAATGGTAGAGATGCGGATATCGTAATTGCGAATATGGCTAACTTCGTGTCCAATGACTGCTTCTAATTCCTCACGGTTCATCACAGCTAAAAGACCTGTCGTGGCTGCAACAGCCGCATTTTGAGGATTGGATCCTGTCGCAAATGCATTCATGGAAGGATCCTCTACAATATAGACCCGAGGCATGGGGATCTGAGCGACCATGGCCATGTCTTGGACAATATGGTAGAGCTGAGGAGCCTGATCTTCTGTTACCTCACGCGCCCCATTCATCCGCATGACGACCTCTGTCGATTGAAAAATCATACTAATCGCGTAGATGCCACCAATAATCAAAGCAAGGATGACGCCACCAAGTGAGGAGCCTAACCAGAGATAGCCAACGGCTGCTCCGATGAGGGCCAAGAGTATGAAAAAAGCAATAAGGAGAATCCAGGTTCTCCTTTTATTGCTTGCAATTTGGTCAAACAGCATATTAGTCTCCTAATCCGCTAAAATCCACCTTTGGTACAGCTTTCTTCTTCAGGCACTTGAAGGAATTCAGCTTGTCTGAAGCCAAACATTCCAGCAATCACATTTGTTGGGAAAGTTTCCAATTTCACATTGTAGTTGCTTGTTACACTATTGTACAATTGACGAGCATAAGAAATTTTGTTTTCTGTGTTAGTCAATTCTTCTTGTAATTGCATAAAGTTGGTGTTAGCTTTCAAGTCTGGGTAGTTTTCAGCAACCGCAAAGATACCTGCTACTTGACGTGAAAGAGCATCACTGGCTGCCATTGCTTCTGCAGGTGAAGATGCTTGAGCGACTTGTTGGCGAAGTTGAGTGACCTTAGCAAGAGTATCGCCTTCGTACTTAGCATAGCCTTTTACCGTTTCGATCAAGTTTGGAAGCAAATCATTCCGACGTTTCAATTGCACGTCGATTTGACTCCAGGCTTCGCGAGTTTGCATCCGACTTTTGACCAAACCGTTGTAAACTCCAATTACCAATAACACAAGGACCACTAGGACCCCAAGAATAATCCAAATCATTTTATTGAATTCCTTTCATTTCTTTCTACCAGTATATCAAATTTCTCTTATTTTGTGGTAAAATAATAGCATGAAACCAGAAGAATTTTATGCCCATTTAGCCAATCTTGGCTACCCATTAACAGATCGTCAAAAAGAGCAATACGAACGCTATTTCGAGCTCCTCGTGGAATGGAATGAGAAAATTAATCTCACCGCTATCACCGATAAAGATGAAGTCTATCTCAAGCATTTTTATGACTCTATTGCACCTATTTTGCAAGGTTTGATTAAAAATCAGCCTATCCGTCTTTTGGATATCGGAGCTGGTGCTGGCTTTCCCAGCCTACCCATGAAAATCCTTTTCCCTGAGCTAGATGTGACCATCATTGATTCCCTCAATAAGCGGATCAATTTCTCCACCTGTTGGCTGAAGAGTTAGGGTTGGACGGAGTTCATTTCTACCATGGACGTGCTGAAGACTTCGCGCAAGACAAGGCCTTTCGTGCTCAATTTGACCTTGTCACTGCTCGTGCTGTTGCCCGCATGCAGGTACTTTCTGAGTTGACCATTCCCTATCTAAAAGTCGGAGGACGACTGCTAGCACTTAAAGCTAGCAATGCTCCAGAAGAGTTGGAAGAAGCAAAAACTGCCCTCAACTTGCTCTTTAGTAAGGTTGAAGACAATCTACAGTATGCATTACCAAACGGAGATCCTCGCTACATCACTGTAGTGGAGAAGAAAAAAGAAACCCCCAATAAATATCCAAGAAAAGCTGGCATGCCCAATAAGCGTCCTTTATAAGCCAAAAAAGGGAGCAGAACGATCGTGATTCCTTCACGAATTGTTTTACTCCCTTTTTATGTTTATTGCAGGTCTTTTTGCAATGCTTTGAATTGTTCTTTTGTCAGATGAACTCCCTTACTTGCAACAATGTGACTAGAGACTTTGTTGGCAAAGCTTAAAGCTTTGGTTATGTCTAATCCTTCTAAACGAGCTGCAATAAAAGCGCCTACGTGGCTATCTCCAGCGCCTACTGTATCGACGACTTCTGTCGGAAATCCGGCGGCCTCATACCAATTGCCATCGTAAGCAATGGCTCCTTTTTCTCCCAAGGTAATAACGACTAACTGCCCCGTTCTCTGATAAAGTGCCTTAGCAGCTTCAGAAATCTCATCAAAGGCTGAAAAAGCCTTAGCTTCGGCCTCATTGACGTGAAGAATTGGATGAAGATCATAAATCGCTTCCAGTCGGTCCTTAGGAATCAAGAGGCCTCGTGGTCCTGGTGCAAAGATCACCTGACCCTCTAGTTGCGAAACAGACTGAACCAATTCCTGCCCTGTTGGCTCCTCTACTTCCAAACCACACAAGTATATGTAATCAAACTTTTCCTTTGTGATCTCTTGGAGCCATTCTGCTTGAAAATGGTACTCCACACCATGGTCCGATAAAAAGGTCCTCTCCCCATCAGACTCTACAAAGCAGTAACAGCAACCATTAGCCCCCTCTAACGATAGCGAAGAGGGAATTCCTAATTGGTTTAGTTCTCGTCTAATAAAATCACCGTAAATCCCAGAACCTATGGGCGAGATGAAATGATAGGGTTGCGATAAAAAATGGAGGATGTTGACAACATTAAAGGCGCATCCCCCAACAGACCATTGTTGGTGATCAATGTGAGCATCTCCTTCTCGACTTGGCAAACGATCCAAATAGATCATCACATCACAAACGGTTGAACCAATAATTAACGCAGCTGCCATCTTCTTCTCCTTACTTTGCTTCCTATTATACCAAAAGCCTGGAGATTTAGAAAAGAGAGAGTGGGACAGAAATCGGCAATTCGTTAGAATTCGATTTCGTCGTCCCACCTCCGCACAGTTGAGTAGGGCTGTAAAAGCTGATGAAATCAGCCTAGTAGAGTCCACTCAACCACTGCGTCTTGCTCGACAATCCAAAAGGCCAGGACTTTTGTCCTAGCCTCTTCTCTTTTTAATCACGGTAAACCGGTTGCGGTCCAAAACTTTGGGAAACTGGCATGATCTCAATGCGGTTGATATTGACATGCTTAGGTTGTTGGAGCAACCAAACGACAGTGTTAGCAATGTCTTCTGGCTGAATAGCATGAGCATCTTTATAAAGGGCTTCTACCCGTTTTTCGTCGCCTTTGAAGCGAACAGAAGAGAACTCCGTTCCTTCGCAGAGTCCAGGTTCGATGTTGCTGACACGGATCTTCTTCCCTGCTAAATCGGCTCGAAGATTGAGGGAGAATTGCTTAACAAAAGCTTTTGACGCCCCATAGATATTGGCACCTGGATAAGGTACTGTTCCTGCTGTAGATCCTAAATTGATAATATAACCATCATTTCGCTGGACCATCTGGGGTAAGATTTTCCTTGTCAGATAGGTCAAGCCAACAATATTGGTCTGGATCATAGTCAGCCAGTCTGATACTTCTGCTTCATAAGCAGGAGCAAGGCCTAGGGCTAAGCCAGCATTATTGACCAAGACATCAATTCTCTCCCAAGAAGCTGGCAAACTAGTAAGTGCATGATCCACCTGAGGGAGATCTGTTACATCCATTTGAAGGGGGTAAAACCCATCTCCTAGCTCTTCTTGAAGGACCTGTAATTTTTCAATACGTCTAGCCGATCCGATCACGCGGTATCCATCTGCTACTAAGCGACGACAGATCGCTTGACCAAAGCCAGCTGAAGCTCCTGTTACTAAAATCGTTTCTGACATGTGATTACCTCCATGGATTGTAAAAACGCCCTTGATTGAGAAAAATTAACAGAACGCTTAAGATGAGAACAGCCAAAGCAGTTAGAATCATTCCATAATCTTTCCCTTCCATGGCTTGGTATGAATACCAGGTCCGCTTTTTATTTTTACCGAAGCGACGTAATTCCATGGCCGTAGAAATACTGTCAATCCGCTCAAGTGAGCTAAAGATTAAGGGCGAAATGATTTGCAAATTGCCTTTGATTCGCTGAACGAGCTTGGCCTTTTTGGATAACTCCAATCCTCTGGCTTCCTGTGACAATCGGATCGTCTGGTATTCTTCCTGCACGTCTGGAATATAGCGCAGGGTCAAGCTCACTGAATAAGCAATCTTGTAGGACACCCCAATCTGATTGAGACTCGATGCAAATTGACTGGGATGGGTGGTCATCAGGAAAACGAGAGCCAGCGGAATGGTACAAACATACTTCAAAGCTAGATTAAAGAGATAAAAGAGCTCCTGAGAAGTAATGCTGTAGGATCCCCAGCCTTTGATGAGTATTGTTTTTGCTCCATAAATCTCTACCCCGTACTGAGGAGCAAAGAGATAGACCATGAGCACATTTAGAATAGCAAAAACAATAGCAAATCCAAGTACAAAAGAGATATCCCGAAAACGAATGCGGGCAGTAGAGAACAAGGCCAGAGCACCCAGACCAATTCCTAAAAGGAGCCTGGTATCATAACTCAGCATGGCTGCAAGAGAGACTAAAAGAAGAAAGAGCAACTTACTCGCCCCTGAAAGGCGGTGAAGAAAACTGCTTCCTTCATGGTAGCCGACTAATCGATGATTCATGGCCTGCTTCCTTTCTGTTTCATGTAAAATTGCGTGAGAGCCAAAGGATCAACACCTAAGCGATTGGCCAAGGCAAAAATAGACGTTTCTTTCAAATTGGCCTGGCCTAAAATGTCTGGACGAGTAAACAATTCTGCAGGAGACAGGTCAGCTATGATCCGACCATCTGTCACCACGATTGCCCGGTCGGAATAATCTAGCATGAGCTGCATATCATGGGTAATCATGATAATGGTATGGCCTTTTTGTTGCAAACTATCCAAAAATTCCATGATTTCAGTGTAATTGCGCTGGTCCTGACCTGCTGTCGGCTCATCCAAGACCAAAATTTCTGGTCCTAAAACCAGTATAGAGGCGATGGTCACCCGCTTCTTCTGACCATAAGATAGAGCAGAAATCGGCCACTTACGAAATTCGTAGAGACCACAGGTCTTCAAGGCTTGATGGACACGACTTTCAATCTGATCCTCTGGAACATTTCTCAAGCGAAGACCCAGGGCCACCTCGTCAAAAATCATATTGGTCGAGATCATCTGGTTGGGGTTTTGCAGGACATAGCCCACGCGCTCTGCCCGCTCCTTGACACTATCACCCTTGATATCCTCTCCCTTTGAGAAATAGGTTCCTTCCGTCTGGATGAAGCCACAAATCGCCTTAGCAAGGGTTGATTTTCCAGCCCCATTTTTACCAACAATGGCCAACCGTTGGCCTTTTGGAATGGTTAGAGAAAGGTCTTTTAGAATGGGCTGGCCTTCTCGATAGGCAAAGTTCAAATGACCAAGTTCTAGGATTGTCTCTGCCTCTGCTCCTTTTTCAAAATGAGGACTTGGGATATCCACTGATAAATCCCCAAGTGGTAGTTTTTCTACCTTGTCCAAATGCGCTAGCTCGCTGATATCCTGCCCTAACTGACGAAGAGTCGTTAAATAGAGGGGTTCCCGAATCCCATTTTCAGCTAGTAAAGTGGTTCTCAACAACTCATCTGGTCGCCCATTAAAGAGGACTTGACCTTGATTAATCAAGATTACCCGATCGATAGGACGGTAGAGCACATCCTCCAAACGGTGCTCAATGATAATGGTTGTCGTTCCCTGCTCTTCATGAATCTGATCGATCAGATCAATGATATCCTGACCCGACTTGGGATCTAAATTAGCCAGTGGCTCATCAAAGAGCAGGATCGGACTTTCATCGATCAGGACACCTGCCAAGCTGACCCGCTGTTTTTGCCCACCGGATAAATCTTGAGGCCGATGGTCCAAGAGTTGGCTCAAGTCTAAGCGCTCCGCCCAGGTATGAACCCGAGATTTCATGCTTTCCAGCTCGACCATATCGTTTTCAAGGGCAAAAGCTAAGTCTTCTGCAACACTAAGACCGATAAACTGACCATCCGTATCCTGCAAGACCGTACTGACCAAGTGAGACTTCTCATAAATACTGAGATCAAAGGCTTCTTTCCCCCGAATAAGGAATTGCCCACTACTCATTCCTTTATAGATATTGGGAATAATCCCATTTAAGCACTGGCCTATCGTTGACTTGCCAGAGCCAGATGGTCCCACTATCAGGACCTTTTCTCCCTCATAAATGGTCAGGTTAATCCCTTTTAAGGTTGGCTCAGACTGGGCCTTATACTGGAAGGAAAAATCCTTCAATTCGATGATTGCTTCTTTCATTTAGTTTGTCTTTTCCCATAAGAGCGCAAATTGCATTGCCAACTCCGCGATTCGATCCTTGCTGTCTAAATCCTCATGACTGGATAAAGTTCGGATATCCCATTTTTCTTCCGAGAGGTGATCCGCCGCATAGAAGAAATGGCAAAGATCGAACTCCCGAAAAGCCGCTAAAGCTGCCACTGCCGAACATTCCATATCGACACAAATAGCTCCTGCCGCCTTTCGACGCTTCATCTTGTCGATGGTTTCCCGATAGGGAGCATCTGTGGTCCACACTTTTCCTTTTTGATAGGAAACCTTGTGTTGATCCAGAAAGGCTTGGAAGAGAAGGAGGGTTTCCTTGTTCACTTCCACTTCATCACTAGCCGGAAGATAGTGGTAACTGGTTCCCTCGTCTCGAAGAGCAGCTGTCGGAATGATGATGGAGGTCGCTTCAATCTCCCGATCTAAAACCCCACAGGTCCCAAAGAGAACGAGTTTTTCCATTCCAAATTGAATCAAGTCCTCTACAATCCCCACACAGGAAGCAGCCCCAACAGGCGCATTAAAGACAGCAATCTGTTGGTCTCCAATCGTAATCCCATAGACAATGACTTCAAAGTTAGCCATAGAGGTTCTTGTGATCACCTCATGATCGTAATTCTCAAGCAGGCGCGCAAAGGTTACTCTTGAAAAGCAAGAGATAGCTACTTTTGGAAATCCTTCAATTGGTTTGTGTAAGTCTTGTGGATTGATAATCGCCTGTCGGTTGGCATCAAATTCTTCTAACAGCATCTCTTGCTCCTCTTTCATTTTTTCTACTTCTAGTCCTCTATTATACCACAAAAGTGGCTTCTTTCCTTCTAGCAAAGGGGAAGTAGCCCCACTTGTTCGCCTTTCATGGTAGAAAATGATACCGATTTTCTCCAAAGTAAATAAGCATTGATTGCTCAACCACTGCGTCTATCAGCTGCCTCTTTCCTGATGCAAATAGGTCACTCTTACTACTAACTCCTAGCTTGCTCTCTTATTTCTAGGCTCGGGAAACATTCGTTTACAAGAGGTAAGACACAAGCAAGTTCTAGTGATAAAGTTGTCTGATTTGTGTTATAGTGAATGTGCATGGGATAGCCTTTCTAAATGGTTTATTGTGCAATTCTATTTTACCAAGTCTATCGCAGCCATACAAAAAGCAACGGCAAATCCGTTGCTTTTTTGGAGAAAAGAGACTATTGTCCCAGACTCCTTTTATTAGAGTTGGGCCAATTGCAACAAGCGTTCCTTGGACAATTTTTTGATTTCAATTTGATGGGCATCTAGTAACTGGTATTCATCCGGCTCTAAAGCTTCTATGAGTGCCTTCAAAGGAACAGAAGCAATTGGATGATAATTCTCTTGCTTGTCAGGATCTCCATCGATCGCTACCAAAAGAACCCGCCAATCACTAACACCCGCCAAACCCACAATTTCTACATATTCTGCAGGAACATGGGGTCGGCGTGGCAAGACCGTATCCGTATCTTCTGTCAAGCTATAGCTAGCTAAGAAGTCTCTTGTCTCCTCCTGTTGGTAAAAACGGACTTGACTAAAATAAGCGGCACTGTATTGAATCCTTTTGATAAAGGCAGAGTAGGCTTCTAGTGGATGAACATGGTTCAAGACTTCCTGAACTGTCTCCCGATCTAAATAGACTGGATGGGCAAAGCCTTGTACTTCAAGTCCTTCTAAATCTTTTTCCTTAGTCAAATTCCCAAGTGTTTCCAGGATGATGACTTCGTAATCAAAATGGAAATAGAATCTGGACTATAGCTTCCACCTTCACTAGATGTGATCTCCGTTCCTAATAGCTCAGCTAGGCGACTCGTCCATCGAAGAGCTAGCTGCCAATCTTCCTCAATAGCGAAAGATGGAACTAGGATTTGATAAGCGTTTTCCGCATCAACATAGCGTAATTGCAAGGGAAGACCACTCTTACCAAATAGGATACAGTTCAGGCTTTCGAAGTCATTCAAGGAACGATGCAAGCTACTAGGATCATAGTTGTAACTGATCAAACCTTCCACTAATTTAAGGACTTCATTAGCTGCGAGTACTTTCTGATAGCCAAACAAGCTCTTTTTATTCTTGATTGAAAACACAATAGTCATTTGTTTTCTCCTTTGTGAAATCGCTTACCTAAAGTATAGCATAATTTTCAATCAATTTCCATATAAAAACAGCCTGAGCTTTCAGACTGTTTGTTTCTCTTAAGCAGGTTCTCCATCAAGCGTCTCACCGATAACAGCCAAACGCTCAGCAACCTCTGCCTGTGACATCTTGTGTTCTTCTACATAACGATTGCGAGGGTGAACACGACATTCATGTGAGCATCCGCGAAGGTACTTGTCTTCATTTTCTTCTGAGGTCAAGATCCGACGGTTACAGAAGGGATTTCCACAGTTGACATAGCGTTCGCAAGGTGTACCATCGAACCAATCTTTTCCGACCACACTTGGATCAACATGGTTGATATCAACCGCAATCCGCTCATCAAAGACGTACATCTTCCCATCCCACAGTTCTCCTTGAACTTCTGGATCTTTTCCGTAAGTCGCGATACCACCGTGTAATTGACCAACATCTTTGTAGCCTTCACGGACCATCCAGCCTGAGAATTTCTCACAGCGGACACCACCCGTACAGTATACCACGACTCGTTTGTCCATGAATTTTTCTTTGTTATCACGAACCCATTGTGGCAATTCACGGAAGTTGCGGATATCTGGACGAATAGCGCCACGGAAGTGTCCAAGGTCGTACTCGTAGTCGTTACGCGTATCAAGGACAACGGTATCTTCGTCTAGAAGAGCTTCTTTAAACTCCTTTGGAGACAAGTAAGCACCTGTTGTTTCAAGTGGATTAATATCTTCATCGAAGTTTTCATCCTCTAACCCAAGGTGAACTATTTCCTTTTTGTAGCGAACAAACATCTTCTTGAAAGCTTGCTCTTCTTCCTCATCAATCTTGAACCAGAGGTCTTCCATGCCTGGAAGGCTGTGAACGTAGTCCATGTACTTCTGAGTCGTTTCGTAATCACCAGAAACAGTTCCGTTGATCCCTTCGTCAGCCACTAGGATACGCCCTTTGAGGCCAATCGACTTACAGAAGGCCAAGTGGTCAGCCGCAAACTGTTCTGCATTTTCAATTGGGGTATAGAGGTAATAGAGTAATACGCGAATAGGTTTTGCCATGTCATTCTCTTTTCTAAGATTAAATTATCAGAATTTTTCATTCAACTATTCTAGTATACTCTGCCTCCATACGGGATGCAATTAATTTGACTGAAAAATGAACGGAGAGCATTCCTTCGACCATTGAAAAAGCTAAAAGTATCCCCAATGTTTCCTCTATCTATTCGTCCTTTTCCAACTGGTCCAGATAGGCTTCATAACGTTTCTTCTCCACTTTTGCAAGCAGCATCACAAGGGAATTCATTCCCCATACAATCGGAAGATTTAGGAGTAAGGTGATGGGAAGCACTAGCAAGAATTTTGAATGGAAGGGATTTGAGTGATAGACAGCCTGGTTTAATTGAAAATTTTGAGCCCAGATAAACAAGGAAAGAACAAGGGTTACTGCTACAATTCCCATCACATTTAGATAGCTATAATTGATAAATCTCACACCCAATCGTTGACAACGAACCGAATAATACAATCCTGAGACGATGAGTAAGGCTACCACCATGATTGGACTTAACCCCACCTTAGACGTAAAAATGGATCCCACACTAAAAACAGTTAAGGCAAGGAACATAAAACCAGCCGTCTCAGCTCCAGCCTTATTAGCTAAGCCTTCTTCTCGTTCATCTATGATTTGTTTGTTCAGCAATTGTAATCTCATTGTTTTCTCCTTATTCTTCATCCTCTAACTCTGCCTCTATCTTCTCTTGTTTTTTCCGATTGATAAGAGCAAGTGGTTTTTCAAGCAGATAAGTCAAGATGGCAAAGACGACGATTTCTAATAAAATTTTGACCAGATACTTGGGACTCAAGATAAAGCTCGTTGCCTCTCGCTTTCCAATCACATCCATGGCTATCATCAGCACAGCAAAGACTAGACCTGACCCAAGGCGGCTCAACCAGCTATCTTTTTCTAACATATCTCGAACATCAATCCCTGAACTGATCCTTCTTAGCAGAGCATAGGCCCCCATGGAAATCAGAAGGAACATCTCAGGTAGATAAGCGACTAGGTCTAAATCCAGGATGCTGGATTTTACAAAGGCAGAGACTGCAATAAAGCAGGTCATTCCTAGAACAAGTTCCCCTGCAATTTTTCCATCAATCAGCATGGTCCGTTCATCTTTTACAATTGGTTCTTTTTTTTGTTTCATATGTTTCCTCTTTCTATTGTTAAAAACTGTTACTCCCAGAACAGTTGATCCAGCGTCTTATCTAAAGTCTTACAAATTGCCAGGCAGAGACTGAGGGTCGGATTGTATTTCCCTGCCTCAATCAGGCCAATGGTCTGGCGTGTCACCCCGATGGCATCTGCAAGATCCCCCTGAGTCATATCATGCTCGACCCGGGCCATTTTTAATTTGATATTTTTCGCCACATGTTTTTCCTTTCTTGTTTTTATAGCTCTATTATACACTATATTTTCTATTTTGCAACATATATCTTACATTTTGTAAAAAATATTTTAGATACACAAAAAAGAGGCTGGGACAAAAGTCCTAGCCTCTTTATTGTCTTTGGATTGTCGAGCAAGACGCAGTGGTTAAGCGGGCTCTACTACGCTGATTTCATCAGCTTTTACAGCCCTACTCAACTGTGCGGAGGTGGGACGACGAAATCGAATTCTAACCAATGACCGATTTCTGTCCCACTCTCTTTTCTTCTTATTTACGATTAATCTTTCGATAAACTTCCATCTTTTGTTTGGGTGCGGGCATAGGCAATCAAGAGAAGAGAACCTGCAATGGCCACTGTCAGGGCGTTAAAGGAACCTGCAACAAGACCTTGTAGGAAGACTTTATTGGCACTTTCTTTGTAAATCCATACATCCCCAACAGGTGCAATCAAGCCCCAAATGACAAGATTTGCTACAATTTGAACGACGTTAAAGACGAGCAATTCTTTCTTGGTCACTTCTCCTTTGAGGTCACCGATTTGTTTGCGGAAGAAACCAATAAAGAGGCCAAACAAGCCACTAGAAATGATCCAAGTCCACCAGAGGTTACCCGACATAGCATCCTTAATAGCATGACCGATCAAGCCCATCAAGAAGCCAACAATCGGACCAAAGATCACACTAAAGAGGGCTTGAAGAGCGTATTGCAACTGAATGCTGGTGTTTGGTGCTGGTGCAGGAATTGGAATCATGGCAATGACCACAAAGAGGGCTGCTCCAACCCCAATGGCTACAACATCCTTAATTGAAAAACTTTGTTTTTGTTTCATATTTTATCTCCTATTAATTTTCTATTTTTCTGATTTCGATATGCCAAGAAGCCCCAACTCCTACATTATAGGCCTTGGCAAAGGATCCCTGGTTGATGGCAAGACCAACACGGTAGAGGGAATTGATATAAAGGATTGGCTGTCCAATCCGCACATCGGCGAAGGACTTGCCATAAGTCACTTGGTTTTGATAAACCAGCATGTCATTGTTATAGATGGTTACTTCAAAGCGCTCTCCAAATGTGGGCTCCAAATGATTAAACTCTTCCCGAGTAATCGAGGTCCAAAGAGAACCAAAGCGCACATCTAAGATGTCAACGGCTCCTTTGACAAGATTGTCCTCTATAAGAGTTTCCACCACTGGAATTTCCACAATGTGTTCAACACTGAGCTCTGGCCCTACTTCCTCAAAGCTGATATGCCCACTGGCTAACTTAGCCCCTGTATAGGCATAGACATCACGCCCATGGAAGGTATAAGAAAACTCTGTATTGGCCCGGCGGTTTTTGACTTCGGAAATCTCACGAATGGCAACAATCCCTACATGTTTCTTGATAAAAGATAGGGTTCCATTATCCGGAGTAACAATGTATTGATTTTTCGTCGTTTTGGCTACGACGCTCTTTCGTTTAGAGCCGACACCCGGATCAACGACCGAAACAAAGGTTGTCCCCCTCTGGCCAGTAATCCACCGTCTGAAAGAGGCGGTAACTTCCTTCAAAGATATTGTAGGGGGTAATATCATGGGTCAAGTGGTGAATTTTTAGAGTTGGCGATTCCTCTAAAGCAACCCCAATCATAGCGGATACTGCTCCATCCACCAGACCAAAGTCTGACTGAAGAACGAGTAAATTATTGTGCATCTCTCTCTCCTTTTTTGGCCAATAATGGAAGTAAGATAGTAGATAGTCCCCATCCTATACCAGCACCCAGCAAGACTGTGAAGACAAACCAAGTGACGGTAGCTGGATCAGACGATACCATCACGCGATTGACATAGTCGATACTTTTCCCACGTGCTAGTAAAGAAGCACGGTAACTAGCCGGTTGGATCCACATCATCAGAATGGGCCCTGTCGTCGTAAAGGAAAAGAGGAGAAAAGATAGAGCATTTCTTATCTTGGAACGGTAACGTCCACTCGCTGCAACCAACTCTGCTAGCCCTCCTCCAAGCAGTGCAGGAAGAAAAGCTCCAGCTCCATGACGAGTGAAAAGGAAAAAGGTACCAATCACAAGAGCGACTACTAGAATGGCTCCTGTTCGTTGAATTTTTTCAACATAGATTCGATAGATCCCTCCACCCACTAGGGCAGAGAAGGCCGGAGCATAAAACATATTTCCTCGATTGTCTACCAGACTTCCAAGCAAGACACCTAATCCAATTGCCAAAAAATACAAGCCTGCAAAGGCTGCAACCTGCTTAAACTGATGTTTCTGTATCATTGCATCCTCAATCTTTATCGATGGCTAATTTTCTTGGATAGGAAATCCCCCACAAATTGGACCAGAACAATGAGGATCAAAATCAATAACGTCGCCACAAAGATGACATCGTTGTTGAACATATTTTTACCGTAGTTGATGGCCAAGGTTCCCAATCCTCCTGCACCAACGGCCCCTGCCATGGCCGTTTCCCCAATCAAGGAAATGATGGTCACGGTTGTCACACGGATCAAATCTGGAAGACCCTCACGCAGGTAGACTCCAACGATATCCCAGAAAGTAGCCCCACTGGCTTGAGCCGCTTCAATCACACCACCATCCAATTCAGACAAGACCACTTGGACTTGGCGAGCAAAGAATGGAAAGACAGCTAAGGAAAGTGGAACAAGGGCCGCAGTTGGGCCGATGGTATTTTTCAAAAGCAAGTAGGTCAATGGATTAATAAAGGCTAACAAGATAATGAAGGGAATGGCACGGAACAAAGAAGTAATCTTATCCAAAATTTGGAAAACGATTCGATTTTCGATGACCCCACCCGGACGAGTCAAGACTAATAAAAGTCCTGTTACCAATCCTAAAAATCCTCCGATGAGAAAGGAAATAACGGTCATATAAAGAGTCAAGTAAATAGCGGTTCCCCATCCATACTGGCCAGACCACCCTAATTTATAAACATTTGGTAAATAGGTTTGAATTAACTGGATCATGCTTTTCTCCCATCCTTCACAATAGTTACGGAAACACCTGCGTTTTCTAACTCAGATTTAGCTGTTTCCAGATTTGAGTATCACCTGATAAGATAACCACCAATTCTCCGACAGGAGTGTGATCAAGGATTTCGATATTCCCAAATAAAATGTTGGCAGAGATTTGGTACTGTTTGTAGATATCATTAATGATAGCAGTATCTGTCACAGAGCCTGCATACTTGAGATGCGCTAAGATCGAATCATCTGGCAAATTTTTAACAATGGCTTGTTGATTGATTTTCACCATGGCTTCATCGATACCTGTTGCGACTGTGATGAAGTCTTGTGTCAAACTATTTTTCGGATTTGAGAAGATATCCAAAACAGAGCCTTCTTCGATCAGTTCACCATTTTGCATCACGGCTACGCGATTGGCAATGTCTTTGACAATTTGCATCTCATGGGTGATCAAGACAATGGTTAAGCCAAGCTTTTTGTTCAACTCTTGCAACAAAGCTAGAATTTGCTTGGTCGTCTTTGGATCTAAGGCTGAAGTTGATTCATCGGAGATCAAGATTTTTGGGTCATTGGCCAGGGCACGTGCAATTGCCACCCGTTGCTTTTGTCCACCAGACAATTGTGCTGGGTAATTTTCTGCCCGGTCTGCTAGACCTACTAAGTCCAATAATTTCGCAACTTTTTCATCCTTTTGTTCTTTATTTAATTTTGAATGCTTGAGAGCGAAGGCCACATTTTCTGCGACAGTCATTTGGGCCATCAGGTTGAAGTGTTGGAAGATCATCCCGATATCCCGACGTTTCTCCCGAAGGGCAGCCGGTTTTAAGGTCACTTGATCTCGATAAATCACATCCCCATCAACAGTGATGGTTCCTGCACTTGGCACTTGTAAGAGATTGATGACCCGAACCAAGGTTGATTTCCCGGCTCCTGAATACCCCACAATCCCATAGATATCTCCTTCATTGATGTGAATGGTCACATCTTTGACGGCTTGGATCTGACGTTTTTTTTTGCTGGAAGGTCACATCGATGTGATCCAGCTGAATCATTGCTTTACTCATAACTTGCTATTAACTCCTTTATCAATTCAATGTGGGTGTAATAATCAGCGATTTTCACATTTTCGTCCCCCCCATGATCACGGCTATTGGCATTGCCAATTCCAAAGGCTGCCATGGGTACTTGCAAGGCCTCAAAGACTGTATGCATGGGACCTGTTCCGGCTGTTGTCGGAAGAACGGAAACCCCTTCTGGATAGAAGTCTTTGGCAAGCCGAATCACATTTAAAATCGATGGGGCACTCATATCGCTGCGGTAACTCATTTCCCCGAGGGTGTAGACCAATTCTACCTGATCGTAGCCATTTTTCTTCAGTTGCTGCTGGATCTTGTCCAAAACATCTTTGGGATCCAGGCCTGGAACCAAGCGTACTTCCATCTTGGCACGCGCTTCTGCTGGAAGAATGGTCTTAACGCCTTGGCCCTGGTAACCAGAGCCAAAACCTTCAATATTCAAAGCTGGTTCAAAATAGAAACGGCGCAAGAATTCTTTTCGGTCTTCCTTCAAAATTGGGAGGGTTAGACCATAGGTACCCTCTACATCTTCTGGCCCCTTGTTGGCATATTGTTCAATCAAAGCTAACTCGCGTTCATTGGGCTCTTGAATCTGATCATAAATCCCATCCACTAAGATCCGGCCATCTCTATCTCGTAAACTTGCTATGGCATTCAACAAATACCAGGAAGCTGAGTCTACCACGCCACCATAACTAGAATGGAGATCAACTTCTGCACTCTTCACCACCATATCAAAGGTCACAATCCCCTTACTGCCACCGGAGATTTCCAGTTGTCCTTGATTGTTTCGGGTTCCTTGTTCCCAGACTAAAAGATCTGCTCCTCGCAAGTGCTTCTTATGTTTGGCTAAATATTTATCCAGATCTGTCGAAGCAGACTCCTCTGCTCCTTCGATGATAAAAGTGATATTGACTGGTAAGTCTCCTCTTTCACGAATGTATTTTCGCAAAGCTGTTAGGCGGGCCGTAATGTGACCTTTATCATCATCGACCCCTCGGCCATACATGGTTCCATAATGGACCGATAAGGTGAAGGGATCACTGCTCCATGGTTGGTCTCCATCAGCTGGGACCGTATCATAATGATTATAAAAAATGATGGTCTTGGCTTTTGGATTCGGAGAGAAAAATTTAGCAATGACAAAGGGAGCTATGTAGCTATCATCTACTTCCACTTTAGCACCCGCAGCTGTAAAAATTTCTCCCAAATAATTGGCCACTTCCTTTAGACCAACCTGTTGAGCAAAAATGGATTTTTTTGAAATCAAGGTTCGCAAGACTTCAAAATAATGTTGTGCGACCTCATCATTTTCAAATTTACGAATTTGTTCCGCTTCTGTAGCAAAAGGCATGCATTCCTCCTAATACGAGATAAGAGGTAGAGAATTTCTTCCCCACCTCATTCATACACTAGAGACCGTTTCTTAGAAGACTGGTTGGTCCATTCCTTCTGAAGATTCTTCGATCGCTTTTTTCACATTGTCTTTGTGATAGGCATTGATGATTTCTTTGATTGCTTTTGCTTTGTCAGATTTTTCCCAATCTTTCTTAGCAGCAATCAAGTTGTACCATTGTTTTGAGTTGTTGTCTTTCTTTTCAACATAGATGGCTTTTTTGAAGTCAACACCTGCTTCACGAACGAAGGTATTATTGATAACTGCAGCATCTACTGATGGAAGAGCAGAAGGTGTTTGAGAAGCATCCAATTCAGAAATCTTCAAATCTTTTGGATTTTCTTTGATGTTTGACACGTTAGCCAATTCCCCATCCTTGGTATCCAATTTAATCAAACCTGCTGATTGCAAGACATACAAGGCACGGCTTTCATTTGTTGGATCATTTGGTACGGCAATGGTTCCACCTTTTGGAATTTCTTTGATAGAAGTATATTTATTTTTTCCATTTTCTGTACCAGAATATAGACGGATTGGAGCGATGTAAGTATCCGCTACAGAGACAAGCGCATCACCATTTTTAGAATTCCAGTTATCCAAGAAGTTGTGGTGTTGGAAAGCATTGATATCTACGCTACCATCTTTTACAGCAACGTTTGGTTGTGAATAATCTGTAAATTGGGTGAATTCCAATTTGATGCCTTTTCCTTTGAGGTTTTCTTCGACTGCATCCCAACGCGCTTTTTCAGTATCACTCAATGTCATGACACCCACTTTAACAGTGGTTTCACCATCTTTGCTAGATGAGTTTGACGAACCACATGCTGCAAGAGCAAATGTTGCGACAGCTGCAAGAGCTGTTAAACCGAGAACTTTTTTTAATTTCATTTTGAAATCTCCTTTAAATGTTATTCTTTAATATCTTTTGCTTCTGGTAGGTAAGAGCCACCGAAGTATTTTTTAGACAATTTTTCAAGGGTTCCATCATCATAGAGTTCCTTGATCCGTTTGTTGACGAATTTTTGAAGCTCTTTATCCTCTTTTGCGATGATTGGATAAACATAAGGTTGTTGGTCACTTGGAAGCTCGATCACCTTCAAGTTGTCATAGCCTTGATCTCGAATGATCGTATCCACTGAGATCCGTTCAAAGATCTTATAATCTGTCCGGCCATCAGCTAGATTAGCCATGATGGTTTGAATGGTCCCATCCGTATATTGTAATTCAGTTGGGTTATCTGAATGTTCTTTATTGTAATCTTCCAATTGCTTGGCCGTAGAGGTTCCTTGAACAACTTCTGTCTTCTTGCCACCCAAGTCAGCCAAAGACTTAATCGAAGAATCTTTTGGCACTACCAATACCAATGGATTACGGGCATATGGATTTGGATAGAGGTATTTTTCTTCCCGCTCTTTTGAATAGCTAATGTTGTTGGCCCCAATTTGGAAGCGATCGCTATCTAATCCAGCAAAGACAGAAGACCACTCCGTTTTGTTAAAGTTCACTTCATACTTATCTGAACCTTTGAAGATTTCACGCAACACTTCGATTTCATAACCGGTTAGCTTGCCGTCTTTTTCTTCGTAAGAGAATGGTTTGGTTGTTCCAACAGTTCCAACTTCAATTGTCTTCTTGCCACTGGCAGATTTACCAGATGAACAGGCTACTAAAGCACTAGTTGCAAGGACTGCAACCAATCCTAAAGCAGAATACTTAATCACTTTTTTTAGATTCATAGGATCTCCTTCTTGCTCTCAGGCACACAAAATGCCATTTTAAAATTATTCTTCCATTTTATCAGAATCGTCGCCTCTTGCCTATTATATATTTTTTATGGAGGTGATAGGTTTTACCTATCACGCTTCCTTCTCCTTAAAATACCTCAATAAGGCTAGCGCATTTTCTACATAATAAGGAACCGACACCTGAAAAGCTGCATCATCAATCGTCATGTGATCATGATGGAGGTCTGGCGCATCCGGATCTCCATTTGAACCGATAAAGGCAAAGACTCCAGGAATTCGTTCTTGGTAAAAGGCGAAATCTTCTCCAGCTGTAGATGGATTTGCTGGAAGTACCTCAGCCAAGTCTTGAGAAGTATCCCAAACCAGCTGAGTCAAATCCTCATCGTTGAAGGTAACAGGCGGGGTCACCCCCCACTCAAAAGTTACATCGACTTCCAAGCTTTTAGCGGTATGACGAATGATAGAAAGGAAGCGTTCCTTCAACTCTCTTTGCAGACTTGGATTAAAGGAACGAATGGTTCCTTCAAAATAGCCCGATTTAGGGAGAACATTCCAGGTAGAACCTACATCTAGATGGGTAATGGATAGGACAGCCGTTTCAAAGGGAGAAACCGTCCGTGAAATCAATAATTGTAGATTCTGAACCATCGTCGTAACAGCTGTTACGGTGTCAGTTCCCAAGTCTGGTCTCGCTGCATGGCTACTAACCCCTGTCACCGTGACCTTGAATTTTTCGACCCCTGCCATCATGGCTCCCGCATTTAAGGCGAGTTGGCCTGCCTTTAGCTGAGGCATATTATGAAAGCCAATGATCCCTTGAACATCCTCCAACAGTCCTGTTGCTAAAACTTCAGTAGCTCCTTCTGAAATTTCTTCTGCTGGTTGAAAAATCAAGCGGATCGTTCCGTCCAACTGATCTTCTTTTTCCTTGAGAAGACTTGCAGCTCCCAAAAGACTGGTTTGGTGGAAATCATGGCCACAAGCATGCATAACACCCGTATTCTGGCTTTGATAAGGCAGACCGGTTTGTTCTACTATTGGAAGAGCATCGATATCTGCTCGAAGCGCTACCACTGGATGGCCCGTTCCAATTTCCGCAATCAAACCGGTTTTCAAACCACTTTCTAACACACGGATGCCTAAAGCTTCCAAACGATCCTTTAAGAAGGCTGTTGTTTGGTATTCTTTGCCGGATAATTCTGGGTGCTGATGTAGATAATGGCGAATCTCTGTTAACTCTTCATAAGAAAAAGCCACAAACCTTCATCTCCTTTCATACTTGAAATTATTTTATCACGAATAGGGACTTCCGTCTAATTCCTCTTTCTTGGCTTTTGATATAGTTTCAAACTATAGAGCAAAAACACTCCTAGATTTGTGTTCTAGGAGCGTCTCTTTCATCATTAAAGATTTCCCTCAAATTTTTCCATAAAGCTGTCACTATTATAGGATTTTTCTACTTCCCATTTACCATCTTTTTTGACAAAGGTCAATTGGTATTCGTAGCGGTCCGGTGTTGTTAATGGACGATCTGCAAGAGAAGCCATCATTTCTTCTCTATAGGCCTTATTCTGCGCCTGATTGGCCTCAATGATACTCGAATAATCTTTTCGATGTTCTTGGTAGAAGGTCTGCATATGATTTAAGATTGTCTTTTCCATGCTAACCGTTTCAGGATTCAGGCTAATGACCACCTTGTCTGGAAGGTATTGTTTGACCTTATAAGTTAATTTCGCACGCTTAGCATTTTCTTTTTCATAAGCATCGATAAATTGAGTGACCTCTTCTTCTGGGAATTGGTAATCATGTAATTTCCGAGTGAAGTCAGCTGCAAATTTCGCGCGGAAGTCACTACGCTCCTTTTTCAAATCGGTCCCCAAGACAAAGTCAGCATCCTTTTTGATCTTTCGTTGGCCACTAAAGAAAACTTGATTGATGTACTCGTCTGCTAAAAGAGTAGAAGCCTCCACTTTGTCTTCATACTTAGAAGAATCAATCGCAATTTTTAGAGGTTTTGACTTTTTATCAGAGCCATAGGTTTTCCGCTCATACTGCAATTCATAGGTTTTTCCTTTTTCAACAGGAAATACGACATAGCCTGTTAATTTTTTATCTTGGGCCAACTGATCATTCTTGAGCAATTGGAAGGCCTCGCTTTTGTCATAAATGCCTGTAGTTAATTGAACTTTATTGTTATCTGCATCGTAAATCGTAACATCTGAATCGGATACAGTTACAGAGTCTTTGGTAAGATTTTTAAATTCCAGTTGAAGGGCTAAATAAGTCCCGCCTTCGGATTCATTGAGGACAGGTGGTTTGATGTATTGCCCTCCCTTTAGGCTCAGCTCCATTTGACCATTAGACACAACGTTTTTCGCTGTTTTTCCGTCTTAGATTGTTGAGAATTTGTCTTTTGAGCACCAGCCCCACAAGCTACTAGACTTAAGGTTGTAGCAGCGAGAACGCTCCATTTATAGATCTTGTTCATCAGAATCTCCTTACAAAGTTTTGTTCTATTTTACCATCTTTTTCCATCTATGTATACGCTATCTAGTGATATCTATCTCCACAAGGAACCACGATCAGAAAAAGGCTGAGACTTCCGTCTCAACCTTCTAATGGCTATGATAAGGATCCTTTTCGGTCTTCTTTACAAGATTCCTTTTTCTTTTTGAATCAAAAGATCCTTGAGGGAGATCAAGAGAACAGCTAGAAGAATCATGGCCATTCCAATCACATCAACCATAAAAAAATGCTCCTTCATAATGACAAAGGCAAAGAAAACTGCCGAAATAGGCTCAAAGGACGCCAGCAAGCTTCCTTTAACAGCTCCTACCAAAGAGGTTCCTTTCAAAAAGGCCGTATAGGCAAAAACCGTCCCAATCACCACCAAGCCAAAAAGGGCCATCCAGGTATCAAGCCTGTAGTTTCCAGAAGAAGAGAGAAGACCACTAAAAGGGAGCATTAGGGTTCCTGGGATAGCCATCCCAACTCCAATCACCAGCATGCTTCCCCATTTTTGAATCAAGTTCAGAGGTAGAATGATATAGAGGGAATAGGCAAAGGCTGACACCACTCCCCAAACCAACCCTTTCGGATTGATAGCCAGATGGTTAACTTGACCGTGTGTTGCTATTAAAAATGTGCCACCAATCGCTAGAAGCATCGAAACCACTTCCGAAAGAGTCGGGGCCACCCTATCCTTGACACAGGTATAGGCTAAAATTCCTACCGGACAGAGATACTGTAACACCGTAGCAGTCCCAGCATTGCTTTCAGCAATCGCCTCTAAATAGGTCAGCTGAGTCAGTAACAATCCTAAAAAGGCAAAAATAAGGAGGGGAAGGTAGGAAGATTTATCTTTGACAAAGGCAAAAAACTTCTCCTTATCTGCAAGGTAGGAAAGAATAATAAGGACAATACCAGAAAAAAGCAAACGAAGATTTGTTAACTCAATAGCCGAAAATCCATGAACCAATAAATATTGCCCGCTAACTCCGGATAGTCCCCAAGCAATCCCCGCTATTAAAGTAATCAGAGTCCCTTTTAGAGTTGTAGACATACTGCCTCCACAAATATTTTTTACATACTAATTGTAACACAAAAATCAGCCCAAATGGGCTGATTTACTGTCGGATTTTAAAAGTATTTTAAGGGCCTATCTAGAAGAGATTAGTCTTCTTTTCTCCCTTTCTTAGCCATCCCCAACCCGAGACTACCTAAAAGTAGAAGCCCAGCCAAGCTGGTGAGGTTGGAGCTCGCTTCTCCTGTTTCAGGAAGCGCGCGGGCTGGACTTGCTTCTTCTCCATTTTCAACTGACACGGAGTCATGATGAGGAGCTAAAGCTTGAACCTCTGTATTTTCTTTCTTTGAGCAAGAAGCTGTGGCGTCGGTTGAGCAGTTTGCGAAGGAAGGACTTTCTCTGGAGATGGAGATACCGGCATATGGTATTCAGGACGATCCGGGAGAACAGGATTTTCAACTTCTTCCTTAGTAGACAAGCGCAAGACAGTTGCTGTTAATGCATCTAGTCGAAGGCCTCTTTCTGTCCAAGAAATTCCTTTTGGATCAGTCAAGTTGATAACACCTGCACGTTCCCCATCCACTAGAACATCCGCATTTCTAAAGCGTTCTAGATCAGTTCCTAGAGAAAAATCACGCGCCTTGGTATCGGCATTGACCAATACCAAGTATACTTCTCCATTGTTGGCAGTGATTTGGTAGCCAATCACCTGATCCTCTTCTTCCACTCCATTCTCACCTGGAATCGTCAAGAGCTTGACGCGGCTCTTCACTTCTTCCATGTTATCCATGCGGAAGGCATCTGTCGATTTACGAAGGGCAATCAATCCTTTGGTGAAGGCGCGAGAGCGCGTATTCTCTGGATAGAGGGCTTCATTGGTTGCTTTTTCCCAATCAAAGTGGTTGATGGCATCACTTGAGTCATAGGAATCATGGATAAAGTAAGGATAGTCAAATGGTTTTCCATTTTCATCTACCAACAAATGAGATTTGTTTGGAACCTTGTCATCAGAAACAGGCGTGCGGTAAGCTGGATCCTTGAACTGCTTGGTCCGACCATATTCTTGACCAGAATGAAGGAAAGGTGTTCCTTGAGCTGTCAAGACGAGCAGATTTCCGAGACGCAAGCGACGATGGATCTCTGCATTATTTGCTGGAATGCTAGGATCTTTCTTGATAGACTGAGCGATGATATCAAAGAGGGTCAAGTTATCATGGGCTGCAATGTATTGGATAACATCACCGGGACTATCTGCCTCAAAGTTGGTTGGTTGTGCGATGAGATTCTTAAAGATAGTCGCAATCTTCCGTTTTCCATTGGTGATAAAGGCTGGTTGTCCCTCATTTGGATAGCCCGATTTTAGATTGTTACGAACATCATCTGAGAATACTGCAACCGTGTCTGTTTTCTTCATCCAGGATTGGTCTGCTGGTTGTACTGGGCTGTTTTCATCACCTGCGTAGGTCACCCAGCCTTCTCCCAACATGATCAGATTTGGGTTGAGAGCTCGGGCTGCTTTGTAGGCTTCTTCGATAGAGGCTGCATCATGATCACCCATCATATCAAATCGGAAACCGTCTACCTTGTAAGTATCCACTAGATACTTGATCGAATCGACCAAGACCCGTTTGGACATGTAGTGGGTTGTACCCAAGCGTCCACCACCAAAGCTCGTCCGAGGCGTCCCATCCGCATCCATGAAATGGTAGTAATTTGGCTCGATATCTTCAAAGATGTCGACATTAGCTGTATGGTTATAGACAACGTCTAGTACCACTCCCATTCCGCGTTTGTGAATTTCATTGACCAAATTCTTGAATTCTTCAATTCGTTTTTGAGGATTGCTTGGATCGGTTGAGTACATCCCTGACAAGGCAAAGTAGTTCTGTGGATCATAGCCCCAGTTGTAGTTGCTATTGCTTGAGGCATACTCTAACAAGCGCTCACTGTTTTTTAATTCATTGACGTGGTAATAAGACAGGACTGGTAAGAGTTGAACGTGCGTTACCCCAAGGTCTTTGAGGTAATCCAATTTTTCAACAAAGGAGGCAAAGGTCCCAAATTGGCTCTTAAGCTCTGATGCCAAAGCCGGATCAGAAGTAAAATCTCGAACATGGGCTTCATAGATGACAGCATCTTCCCGTTTCTTAAAGTTTGGAATGGACGCATAGGTTAAGTCACTCGGACCTAATGTACTTGGATCTACAAAGGCTGCTTTTGCTACCTTATGGACATCATCTGTCTTGGCCAATTCACTGTTCCAAGCTGCCAACGATTTGGCATAAGGATCAAGGACTGTGAAGGTTTTCCCTTGGCGTTCAATTTCATACTGGTAGAAATAGCCGGTATAATCTTGGATTCCCAGTCCTGAATCACCTGAAAGAGTCTGCTTCCAAGTGCCTCGCTCCCCTTTTTCCAGAGCCACACGGCCAACTAGTTTTTCAGAATCCTTCTTATCATAGACGACAACAGATACTTTGTCCGCACTTGGTGACCAGAGGGTGAGATCCACTTTTTTCCCAGCTTCATGAAGATGAGCTCCGAGAGTCCCATCATAGCTATAGGCTTCATCCTTGAGGCGCCAGTTCATTTTGGTCGTAAAGCGGTCATTATCGTATTGAACGGTATAGGACTGTTCAACTTGTGAGAAATCCCCCGTATAGGTTACTTTCTTGCCTTTCTCATCTAAAAGCAGGTCCGAGATGGTGACAGGATTTCCCTGAGCATCCGTGATCTTGGTCCGCTTGAGCAACTCCTCTTTCTGTGCTCCTGCCAAGGTCGAGAAGCTGGCTTCAATCTTTTCTTTTCCGACATGTTGAGCCCCCGTCATACGGATATCGTTGACATAGTAGGGGTTGGTGTAAACGGTTGGATCATCATCCCGTAAGAAGATCTGGCTATGGTTTTTCAAATCAGTAAATTTATAATCTTCTTGTCGAATCTTCACATCATCTCCAGACTTGCTCTCGTCCAATAATAAGAAACCGAATTCTTTTGCAGCTTCCTTTAGGGGGATATCGATGTAACGACCATATTTCCCTGTCGCTGTAAAATCTGTCCCATCTGGCCAGGCGGCACTGCTCGGATTTTGTACATCTCCCCAATACCAGAGAGATTTTTTGTCATAGTTGCCATCTGTCCGGTAGTAATTGACTCGGACAGTTCCCTCTGCTTGAGGCTGGTAAGAATAAACTTTAAATTTGTCGTCCAACCAAGCTTCATTCATTTTTGGAGAAAGCAATTCAATTGACTTGTCCCCTGTGATATTGTCCCCTTTAACATTGTTGATGAGGAAGCTAATCTTCTTAGCCTGATCATTTTTAAGCTTGACATCTAAATAATAGCCATAGTCATCTGTCTTTGCCTCCTTAAAGGATTGGGCACCTGTCGGCCAGTTTTCAGATGGTTTTTCAACATCATCCCAGATCCAAAGACCTTGCGTTTCCTTGTTTTCTTCCGGTAGCTTTTTCACGTGAATCCGGATAGTCTGATCAGCAATCGGTTCCTCTGCCTTCTCAGACTTAGGAGATACCACCTCTTCAGTGACTGCGCTTACATTTTTAGGCGCTGTGACACTTTCATCCGCCACTTTTGGGGTTTCACTTGTCTCAGTGTTCGTAGCTGGTTTCACATCAGATGAAGAACTCACCTCTTCATTAGAAGGGCTTGTCACCACTTCTGAGGCTTGTGCAGGGGTGTTGATGGCTTCATCCGCACTGACCGGACTAGCAAAGGCCGTTAATAAGGCTAAACTTGTCGCAATCGCAACCGAACCAACACCATTTTTCAATCGACGAATCGCATAGACGACTTGTTTATCGCCTGTCACAGAAGGTTTCTGTTTCATAAATGTCTCCTTAAAATGATTAGTGTTCAACCAGTATAACATGTAAAAATTATTTATGCAAGCGTTTTCGTAAAAATTCATACCTTTCCTTCTATCTTTTTTGGAAGCAATCTAGATCAAAAAAACCAGTCCACATGGACTGGTCTAATTCCGTATAGAGGGCGAATTATGGCTCAACCAAAATCTTGATTTGGGCTTTATCTTGTGTTAATTCAACAAATCCCTCTTCAACGATATTTTCCAATTTAATTTTCTTGGTTACTAATTTCTCAGCAGAGAAGTAACCTTGTTCCATCAATTCCAATACTTTAGGGAAGATGTGGCGATAAGCAATAATTCCTTTGAGGGTCTTTTCTTGGATGGCAAATTCATTTGGATTGATGCTGGCTTCACGTTCCCAAATAGAAACAACCATACACTCACCAGCCTTATGCACAGCCGCAAGAGCCTGACCTAATACAACTGGAACCCCAGTTACTTCATAAGAGACATCAGCTCCACCACCCGTCAAACGATGGATCGCTTCTACGACTGTCTCACCTTCTTCTGGACGAACAACAATCGCTCCCAATTCTTCAGCCTTTGCTTGACGTTCAGGAGACAATTCAACCGCATAAATCTTGGATGCTCCAGCAGCACGGAGTGCTTCTACGATCAAAAGACCGATTGGGCCCAAACCAAAGATCACAGCTGTATCCCCAGTTTTCAAAGCAGACTGACGAACTGCATAAACGGCAACAGCAGCAGGTTCTGTGAGCGCTGCTTGTTCATAGCTCAAGCTATCTGGAATCACATGAACTAAATCTCCATCAAGGACACAATATTTCGCAAAACCACCATCTGCAGCAAGGCCGACAAAATTCAAGTTTGGATCGAGGTTATAATCACCAATTAAGTTGTGTTTTGCCAAAATTGGTTCGATTGTTACACGATCCCCGACTTTGACACGAGTCACATTGCTTCCAACCTCAACAATTTCTCCAGCAAACTCATGACCGAGGGTCACGGGTGCTTTTTGACCAGAATAAACATGCTCTTCTGTTGGAATGAAGATTGGCCCATCCAAGTATTCATGCAAGTCTGTTCCACAGATTCCCGTGAATTTGACCGCAACCTTTACTTGATGAGGATGTACTTCTGGGACTTCCACTTCCTCGATACGAACGTCCTTTTTGCCATGCCAGCGGGCAGCTTTCATTGTTTCCATATGATTCTCCTATTTTTCTATGAATTGCAATTCCCTTTCAGGAAACTCGACAAACTCATTGTAAGCCTTTTCACAAACTTTGTCAAGAAAAAAATGAACTAAAAAGCCAGCCCTCCAGCTGATCTTATTTCTTCTTGATTCGTGAAGTCTCTACTCGCCATCCCACAATCCAACCAAGGACAAGGAGATAATTTTCAAGCGCACCGATCCCATTGACAGGCAAATGATAGTGAAAATAACTGAAAAGATGATTGGTCCCAATCCCAATCCCGCCAATAATCAAAGTCAATAGTACCGTCCGAAGATAAAACCAATCGTATTTGAAATTAACAGCAATCAGGATCACAAGGACTGCCATATTCCAAATCCCAATCTCCCTCTGCCAGCCGACAGAAACACCATATCCTGAATGGTTTCCCATATAGGTCGGGAAGAAAAGTTGAAAAATAATAGCTCCAGTCATGGCTATGATGACTAAAATAAATAAGACTCTTAAAATACGATTCATCTTTTATCTCCTTTATGAAGTAAAATTTTTAACTCTTTACACCTTTTTTCAGTTAAAATGGGGACACCACTACAATTTAAAGAATGCAATATAGTCTACTTTTTGAGAGAAGGAAATCATTTCTTCATCTGATATAGTAGGATCAAGCCACACATCAATTAATAGAGATAGTGTTGTAGCTGTCTCAAAAGGATATTTACAAGAAAACTCGCCCTTCTCATTTCCTTGATGAATGATTATCCCTACATATTTGGAAAGAATATTTACCGTATTTTTTAAAGAAAACAACAAACCGAACGGTATCCTTTGTGCCCAGTCAATGGCAGTAAGCTGTTTCATATTCTCACTGCCTATTAAATAATCAATTAATTGTAATAGTCGATTTGTTGATGAGACTACTTCATTCTTTGTCAATTCTTCTAGAAAAGATGAGAGGGCAATCGTTTCTTTCTCCATTAAGAGTTGTAGAATCTCTTCTTTACTTTTGAAGTGATGGTAAACAGCTCCTTTTGACAATCCTGTCTCCGCTACTAAATCAGCCATCGTTGTTTCTTTATAGCCTTTATTTGAAAACAAGGTTAAGGCTACTTGAATAATTTTATCTTTACTTCTTTTTGATTTTAGTTCTTGTTTCAAATAATTCCCCTCTCAAAAAACAGACCGTTGGTTTGTTTTTTATTGTATTAAATTCAGAAGACTTTGTCAATTAAAATCCATTTTTTATTCCTTGTAAAAAAATTAAAGAGGCTGGGACAACAGTCCTAGCCTCTCAATTTTCTTTGGATTGTCGAGCATGAGTGGGCTCTACTACGCTGATTTCATCAGCTTTTACAGCCCTACTCAACTGTGCGGAGGTGGGACGACGAAATCGAATTCTAACGAATGACCGATTTCTGTCCCACTCTCTAGAATGTAAACATATACTGAAACTTTCCGCTGTGAGAAAAGTGCTAGAAACAATAGTGTTTCTAGCACTCGGTAGTTTTGAAACCTTGGGTTCAAAACTAAGTCATGGAACTTCGTAGAAGTTCGCTGACGTCCGTACTCACTTAAGGAAAGTTTCTAAAATGTCTTTATCATAAATCTGACAGTAACCGTCTGGTGTCTGTTGCTGTTATTCACTATCTTTCAACTTCGCCAATTCTTGGGCAAGCAACTTAAGGGCTACTTGCGGGTTGGCTTGGCCTTTGGTTGCTTTCATGAGGAAGCCTGTAAAGGCCTTGTCAGCATTCCGTTTCCCTGACTTAAAGTCAGCTACGGCTGCTTCATTGTCTGCAAAGACTTGGTGGATGATTGGGATCAAGACTTCAGGGTCTGAAATCTGTACCAATCCGGCTTTTTCAACGTATTCACGCGCACCGCCACCGTTTCGCCAAGTGAACGAAGACTTTCTTGGCAATCTTAGAAGAAATCGTTCCATCTTCGATGATAGCAATCATTTCTACCAAGTTTTCTGGTGTCAATTGGATTTCTTCCAGCGTTTTGCCTTCTGCGTTCAAGAATTGCGCCACTTCTCCTTGGAGCCAGTTAGATACTTGTTTAGCATCTCCACCAAGGGCTACCGCTGCTTCAAAGAAGTCAGAGGTCACTTTAGTCGCTGTCAATTGGTTGGCATCATAGTCAGACAAGCCAAGCTCTGCCACATAGCGAGCCCGACGGTCTTTTGGAAATTCTGGTAACTCCGCACGCATTTCCTCGATCCACTCGTCTGAGATTTCAAACAAGGGAAGGTCTGGCTCTGGGAAGTAACGGTAATCCGCTGCACCTTCTTTAACCCGCATAAGGATAGTGCTCTTGTTGGCTTCATCGTAACGACGTGTTTCTTGACGAATGACACCACCTGAACGCAAGATTTTCGCTTGACGCTCCACTTCATATTCAAGACCCTTACGGACGTTTGAGAAAGAGTTCAAGTTCTTCAACTCCGTCTTGGTACCAAATTCCTCTTGACCGTATGGACGAAGGGAAATGTTGGCATCGACCCGCATGGATCCTTCTTCCATCTTCACATCAGAAATGCCTGTGTATTGGATGACTTCTTTGAGAGCTGTCAAATAGGCATAGGCTTCTTCAGGAGAACGCATATCGGCTTCAGATACGATTTCGATCAATGGCACTCCTTGACGGTTAAGGTCTACATATGAGAAACCGTCTGTTCCATGCGTGTTCTTACCGGCATCTTCTTCCAAGTGAGCCCGTTCAATCCCGATTTTCTTGGTTGAGCCATCTTCTAATTGCACTTCAATCCAACCGTTGTAACCAATTGGCTCGTCAAATTGCGAAATTTGGTAGGCCTTTGGATTATCAGGATAGAAATAGTTCTTACGGTCAAAGTGCATGTGCTGGTGGATATCCATGTTCAGCGCCAAGGCAGCCTTGATTCCAGCATCCACAACACCCTTGTTCAAGACAGGAAGTACCCCTGGGAAGGACCAGTCGATCACATTGGTATTGGCATTTTGCTCGTTCCCAAAGTGAGCAGAGGTTGGTGAGAAAATTTTTGAGTTTGTATTCAATTCAACGTGGACTTCAAGTCCGATGACTGTTTCAAAGTTCATTAATTATCACCTCCGAAAATAAGGGGTTGTTGCTTGTGGTAATCCGTTGTTGCTTCAAAAGCAGCTGCAGCTTGATAGATCGTTTCTTCCGAATACTTAGGACCGATCAACTGCAAACCAACTGGAAGACCTTGCGCAAAACCAGCAGGAATCGAAATTCCTGGAAGACCTGCCAAGTTAACTGGAATGGTCAAGAGGTCCGCCAAGTACATAGCAACAGGATCATGGTTGAGCGAATCCAAATCAAAGGCCACGCTTGGAGCTGTAGGACCAAGGATGAGATCGTAATCCGCAAAGACTTTTTCGAAGTCTTGGATAATAAGGGTCCGGACTTGACCCGCCTTCTTGTAGTAAGCATCGTAGTAACCAGATGACAAACTAAAGGTCCCAAGCATGATCCGGCGTTTGACTTCATCACCAAAGCCTTGGCTACGAGTATTCACGTAAATATCATCCAAGTTCTTGGCATCTTCCGCACGGAAACCATAGCGAATCCCATCGAAACGTTGCAAGTTTGAAGAGGCTTCTGAAGAAGCAATGATGTAGTAGACAGCAACCCCGTATTTTGAATGAGGCAGGCTGACTTCTTCAACTGTTGCTCCCAATTTTTCAAAGTGCTTAGCCGCATTAAGGATGGTTTCTTTGACTTCTGGGTCAATTCCTTCCCCAAGATATTCTTTCGGAAGGGCAATCTTCATACCTTTGATGTCTTGACCAATCTTAGAAGTATAGTCTGCTACACGTACTGGTGCGGAAGTTGAATCTTTAACATCTTCGCTAGCAATGACATTAAGCAAGAGGGCATTTTCCTTAACTGTTGACGCAAAAGGACCAATTTGATCCAATGAGCTACCAAAAGCAATTAGACCAAAACGGGAAACCGTTCCATAGGTTGGCTTGAGTCCAACAATCCCGTTAAAAGCCGCTGGTTGGCGAATAGAACCACCTGTATCTGAACCAAGTGACAAACGGACTTGACCCGAAGCTACAGCTGCTGCCGAACCACTAGATGATCCACCAGGAACCTTGCTGTGATCCCAAGCATTCTTGGTTGGTCCATAGTAAGAAGTCTCACCAGATCCACCCATGGCAAATTCATCCATGTTGGTTTTCCCGACGACAATCATATCTTTAGCTTTGGCATTGGCAACTGCTGTCGCATCAAAGATCGGCTCGTAGTTGTAGAGCATTTTTGAAGCCGCAGTCGTCAAGATACCGTCAGTAGAGATGTTATCTTTGACAGCGAGTGGGATCCCTGATAGGAGGTTGTCTGCATCGATTCCTTTTTCGTCAATGGCCTTGGCTTGTGCAAGGGCAGCTTCTTCTGCTACCGTCACAAAGGCATTGACTGCTTCTTCGCGCGCCTTGATATCGTCAAGAGTCGCTTGTGTCAATTCGGTTGCTGAAATTTCCTTAGAAACAAGGAGATTGTGCAACTCTTCAATGGTTTTATGGTTGAATGACATTAGGCATCTCCTCCATCTTCTAGGATAGCTGGCACCTTGATGTAGTAATTGTCTTTTTCAGGTACATTTTTAAACAAACGGTCGCGGTCTGTCCCTTTTTCAGCAACATCCGGACGCAATACGGTCTTGCGGTCCGCCATGGTCGTTGTTGGGGCAACACCTGTTGTGTCCACTTCTTCCAACAATTCCACCATGTCGACAATTTTAGACAAGGTTGTCGCAAACTCAGCTGTCTCTTCTGGAGAGAATTTCAATTTTGAAAGATTGGCAACGTGGGTTACCTCTTCTTGCGTAATTTTCATCTTGCTTCCTTTCGTGAAATGATGATTTTTCAATACCCTCTATTTTACCATAATTTAGCCTAATTTGCTTACCTTATAAAAAATCCGCAGGACTTTTTTGTCGCTGCAGATTCTTCATTTTACATTTCTTTTCTGTCTAATTGGCCCATCTCTTTTAGCATCTGCTTCCAAACTTCTTGGACCTTCGTTTTGAGGTAGCATGAAGCTAGGTCATAAGAAGCCTGATGAAATGGTTCTAGGTTCCTATTAAAGAGCTGGACCAGCTTGTCTGCTAGCTCTTTGACCAACTCTTCTTCTGGTATCTTTCCACTATAAGGTACCAAATAGCCATTTTCACCCTCTTTAATAAAGGTCGGATTCCCATAACGGGCATCAAATCCAAGCAAGGCTAGACCCGCTCCAGCCGCCTCCATCAAGGTCAAACCAAAAGTTTCCCACTGAGAAGCGGTTAGGTAGGCCTGGTAGTGAGGGTAAATCCGCTTTAGATCCGCATGACCACGTAGGTGTATATAGTCTTGCGCTTCAAGCTCCTGAATCAAGTGCCGTAAGTTGTCCTCTTCTCCACCCTTCCCATAAATATCGAACTGGAGGGCTGGTAAGTGTTTATGAGCTTGAGCCACCACTCGGATGGCCAAATCGATGCGTTTTCTTGGATCCAAGCGAGAAGCTGTGATCACACTATAGGGACTTCTATCTCCTTGCGATTCGGTCAATCCTTCTAAATGGCCCACTGGGATGCTATAGATCGGAATGTCGTGGTGCTCTTGCTTGGCCAGTGTCTGTTCCAAGACTTCTTTTTGTGTCTCCGTTGCAGTGATAAAGTAATCAAAGTGTTTGGCATATTTGAACACATAATAGTACTCATAGTTGAGCTGACCATTTTCAAATTCATGCTCTGAATGAAACACCATGGCGAGCTTGGCAGGATCGTCTTTTTCTAACAAAGGGCGGGCAAAATCCATGCGAGAAGCCCGGTCAAGCAAAATCAGATCCTTTTCTTTTAGGGAAAATTTTGACAAAAAACGTCTCATCACTTCCGTATGACTAGTCAGGATCTCAGGACCCAGTTTATAGAGCCAGTTTCCGCCTAGCCTTAATTCTTCAAAGGCGACACGGCCATCTTGATTGTGATAGGTCCGTCTAACGACACTTCCATACTGAAAATACTCTGTAACAAGTTTACAAGCCCCATAATATTCTCGCTTGATGATACTACCATTAGAAAGATAGTCGACATAGCGGACACAGTCTGTATGATAGGGATCTAACTGAAAGGTTAGCGCGCTGTCATCTGCAAATTGATAGCGAATGGCTCTTTCTGTTTTTTCAGCAACATCCAAACGTGTCAACTGAAAATCCATTTGCAAGGCCCCAACCGTCTTTTGAGGGACTGTCGTTTCTTGATCTGTAAAAGCTAGATGGGCAAAGAGCAATTCCTCATCCCGGTGCCCTAAAGAAAGGTAATAGGCTAATTTCTCTGGACTGGGCCAAGTGGTAAAGATGAACCTAGCTTTCACTCCTAAATCGCGGAGCATCCTAGCTCGAGAAGCCTGAGCTACATCGACGCCATTAGGCTCAAAGCCCACTAATAGATTAAAGGTATAAACAGTCATCCTCTCCCTCCCTCTAATCGCTTAAAGATCTCTATGAGAGCTTCTTTTTGAGGAAGTTGTAAGATTCGTACTTGCTCTCTCAAAAGCTCTTTATAGGTCTCTGGATGCTGGAGCAACGCTCCTAGTCGGTCTTTCATCTCTTCAACTGAAGCTTTAATAGTACTTAATTCTTTGTAGGCTTCATGGTGCACAGTGCTCTTCAAACCAAACAAAATTTGCCCATTTTCAAGAGCACGTACACTACTACTCATCACTTCTTCCCCATGGTTGCAATCCAGATAGAGTGAGCAAGTCGCTAGCAATTTCTCGTAGTTTTCCATTGAAATTCCCGGATAGAGTCGCACATTGGGACTAGGGGCTAAGTCTGTTAATTTTGGTCCCATAGCTGTCAAGGCTGCGATGTGAAAGGTCACTTGTGGAAAATCATGAACGAGATCTGCTAAGCCCTCAACTTCTTGAGAAGCTGTCATGACTAGAGCTTCTGGCTGAAACTTCTCCCGATCCACGTCTACTAATCCTGAAAGACTTGTGTAACCTTCTTTTTTCTCACGTAAATGAGCAGACTCCAGCACCAGGATCTGATCAACCTGCTCTTTGATCCCGTCGAGGCCAGCAACTGTACTTGTACACAAGGCAAGTCTTTCCTTAGGCAGCTCTTTCACAAAATCTATCAAGCTCTGATCCATTAAAAGTATGGCTTCATTTTCTGGCAAGACTTGTCTCAAAACGGCTCTCTGCAACTCCTCTTTATTGGCGTACAACTGGTCTCGTCCCTTGGGAGTTTGATGTAAAAAGGTTCCTTGCAAGACAAAATGGAGCAGCACTTCTTCTTGTCGACGATTCAAATAAATTTCTAGGTAAGGTTGGGCGACTTCATTGAGAAGACTTTGTTGACATCTCCAGCCATAACGGTTGTAGAAATCGATGGATACGATCTCCTCTTTTTGACCAAACCACTCTACTCTATCAACCGTTCTCGACAAAAGATCCTCTCGCAACACTATATTGGCACGACGTTCCTCACCATCAAAAAGATAGGTCGTGATCCCAAGTGTCCAACATTCCCATAATTCGGGAACTGAGAGATCATTAAAAAATAGTGGTTTACCAATTTTTGACGTCGGGTCTGTTTGGGTAAAAAAGGTTGCAAGACTCTCCGTCTCTTGGTCCAAATCGGTCTCCAAATTGGTTACGAACACACGGTAGGGCTGACCTAGTTTGTCCAATAATTTTCGCAAATAGTCCAGCTCTCGAGTCTGCTCAGGTGCAATTATGAACATGCTAATCCTTTCTCATCAATTGGTGATTAGTCTATTTTTTCAATGAAGCTGAGGTTCATCACCACGCGCTCATAGGTTTCTGATCTTTGTAGGCCTGCTTCCTCTAATTTTTCAAGGGCCCGTTTCAATCGTGTTTTATAGATATAGCGATGCCAGGTCAAATCATAGCCCAACATGCCCAGAAGAGCTAATTTTTCTTGCTTAGCTTCCATCTCATCCAGTACACGCTTTTCCGTCCAAACTTGTGAAAGAGTATCTGAACGGCCCACACGATACCAATAAACACATTTCTCCGTATGAACCACTCGATCGGCTTTTAGAAAGAGCTTGTACATGAGGAAGCTGTCCTCGACATTTTTTCCGACTGGAAAACGAAGCCCTTCAAATAAGTTTCGCTTATAGAGCTTCATCATGGCACAAGCCCAGGCCATACCCCTTCAGGTCGACTGCAAACAGAGAGATAAATCTTGTGTAAAGATCATATCACAATCCAGATAGAGGATCCGCTCTTCTTCTACAATCTCTGGAATAGCGTAGCGGAAATAGGTCGCATAGTGAATGTGGTTACTTGGAAGCGAGAAGGACTGAAATTTCTCTGGAGACATCCGACATTTGATCACTTCTGAATCCAATAGGCGCAAGCGCTGATTCATGATAGCAAACCACTCTGTTGGTAGATCTTCATTTAAGATATAAAATTTCAACTGGTCCTGATGGGCACACAGTGACTTCATTGCGGTTTCCAACTTTTCCATATAAGATAAATTGGCTGAAAACACAACAGCTTTTTTACTCATAACTCCCCCTCATTTTCTTTCATTAGGATACCATTTTCAGGAGAGGAATACAATCTCCAGGCCCGAAAAAAGAGGCCTAGACAAGTGTCTATAACCTCTATTCCATAAGTTTCTTATTTTTCATCCACGGCAGCTAATGTGGCATCCACCAAATTCGCTCCCAAAACATGTTTAAAGTGATTTAAGGCAAACTGGTGATTTTCAGGAGTGAGTGACGCAACTGCAGGTTCTACCACTTCAATCTGATAACCCAGATTGTAGGCATCAACCGCTGTATGGAGGACACAGATGTCCGTTAAGACTCCCGTCAGAATAACAGTATCTACACCACGTTCTCGAAGACGGATATCCAAGTCCGTTCCCGAAAAGGCAGAATAATGACGTTTGTCCATCCAAAAGACGCGTGGATCAGCTTGATGTTGCTGATAAATCAGCTAAGGGACCGTACAAGTCTCGTCCACTAGTCCCAATGATATTATGGGGTGGGAAGAGCTTGCTCTCTGGATGAAAAGCATCGTCCACATCATGAGCATCAATAGCAAAAAAAGACATAGGCTCCTTGGTCAAAGGCCAACTGGGTCACCTGGGCAATGCTATCAGAAATGGCTTGTGCAGGAGCTCCTGCCGTTAGCTTACCTTCATCCGCTACAAAATCAACGGTGTAATCAATCGAAATTAACGCTTTAGTCATTAGTAGTCTCTTTTCTTAATTTCTTCAAAGATATCTGGGATCAAAACTTTGAGGTAGGTCCCCTTCATACCGAGAGAGCGACTCTCAATGATACCGGCTGACTCCAATTTCCGCAGCGCATTGACAATCACAGAGCGCGTAATGCCAATTCGATCTGCAATGACCGAAGCCGTCAACTGCCCTTCATTTCCTTTCAATTCACTAAGGATGGCAGAAACCGCCCGCAATTCAGAGTAAGACAAGGTATTCACAGCCATATTGACTGCAGTACGGCGACGAATGTTTCTCGTCTTCTTCTCGTTGGAAGTTCAACATCTGAATCCCAACAACAGTACTAGCAATCTCAACCAGGATCAAATCATCGTCATCAAACTCTTTATCATTGCGCCAAATGATCAAGGACCCCAAACGAATCCCAGATACATGAATGGGCGCAATGGTCGTTAAGCCATCAGGAAATTCAGACTTGGTCTCTACTGGAAAGACGGTCAAATCATGCTCGATCGGAAGATTCGCTTCCGTATCATAGACCAAACTCGCTGCCTTAGCGTAATCTTCCGGCAACTTTTTATTTTCAAAGAAGGCTTCTACCCGGTCATTGTTGGTCTTGTAACGCATAAAATAACCAAGAAGCGTTCCCTTACTATTAATGATACAGGCATTACAGTAAATGATATCCGCCAATTGCTGGGCAATATCATTGTAAGGCATCTCGACTTGCAACTGCTCATCCGTTCGTTTCAAAATAGATGTAATTTTACGTGTTTTTTCTAATAAGTTTGCCATAATAAACCTCGCATATTGTCAGCTAAAGTATATCACATAAGTGGAGGAAATTCAATCAAATTATCTGAAAATTATTTATTTTTTCTACAATTGTGCGCAATTCAGAAAAATGTCAATGAGATTACATCCATTTTATAGAATAGATCAAAAAAAAGAGAGTGGGACAGAGATCGGTCATTCGTTAGAATTCAATTTCGTCGTTCCACCTCCGCACAGTTGAGTAGGGCTGTAAAAGCTGATGCAATCAGCCTAGTAGAGCCCACTCAACCACTGCGTCTTGCTCGACAATCAAAAAACAATTGAGAGGCTAGGACTTTTGTCCCAGCCTCCTTTTTTGATTAGCGTTTGTATTGTTGCAAGAAGCGAGTCATTTTTTCTTGAATTTGAGCCAATTCATCTACACGTGGTAGGTAAACAATCCGGAAGTGATCTGGGTCCTTCCAGTTAAATCCACGTCCATGAACCAAAAGAATCTTTTCTTGTTTCAAGAACTCTAAAACGAATTGCTCGTCATCATCGATACGGTACATTTCCCGATCGATCTTAGGAAAGATATAAAGACCAGCTTTTGGTTTGACTGCTGAGAGACCAGGAATTTCATTGATAGCTTTGTAAATAAAGTTGCGTTGCTCGTAGATTCGTCCACCTGGAAGCAAGAGTTCATCTACAGATTGGTAACCTCCAAGAGAAGTTTGAACCACTTGTTGAGCCAAAACGTTTGAACAAAGACGCATATTGGACAACATATTCAAGCCTTCAATATAGCCCTTCACATGGTGCTTGGGTCCGGACAGAACCATCCAACCAACACGGAAACCTGCAATCCGGTGAGATTTTGACAAACCATTCATACTCACACAGAAGAGATCCGGTGCTAGACTTGCGATAGCCGTGTGTTTTTCACCATCCATGACCAAGCGGTCATAAATTTCATCCGCAAAGATGATCAAGTTGTTTTGACGAGCGATCTCCACAATCTCAAGCAGGATCTCATCTGGATAGAGGGCCCCAGTTGGATTGTTTGGATTGATCACAACGATGGCTTTAGTATTTGAGGTAATTTTCGACTTGATGTCCTCAATATCTGGATACCAATTTGCCTCTTCGTCACAAAGGTAATGCACAGCATTCCCACCAGCTAGACTGACAGCTGCTGTCCATAGAGGATAGTCTGGCATGGGTACCAAGACCTCATCACCATTGTCGAGCAATCCTTGCATGGACATAACGATCAGCTCGCTCACCCCATTGCCGACATATATATCATCGATATCCACATTTGGAATTTTCTTCAACTGGCAGTACTGCATGATGGCCTTCCGAGCTGAAAAGATCCCTTTTGAATCCGAATAGCCTTCACTATCACGCGCATTCATGATCAAATCATGGATGACTTCATCGGGTGCTGTAAAGCCAAATTCGGCAGGATTTCCTGTGTTCAAACGGAGAATCTTTTCCCCATTTGCTCGCATGCGCATGGCTTCTTCTAAAACTGGACCACGAATATCATAAGCCACATGTTCCAGCTTACTTGATTTATTGTATTCTTTCATACTATGCCTCGATTCACGAAATTATCTCTATTATACCACTAGTTCAAACAGAGTACAAACCGAGAACTTTAAAACTTCCGCAAAAATAAGATAGAAAAAGCTTAACTTTACCTTTACTTTCCAGCTTAAAAGAGATAAAATATAAGTGTATAGAGAATGGAAGCACCTTCTATTCTATCCATGTTTTCAAGCTATCAGGAGGTAGAATTATGTCTCAAAAATATGAAAACATTATGGTCGCTGTCGACGGCTCTCATGAAGCAGAATTGGCATTTGAAAAAGGGGTCAATGTCTCTCTTCGCAATGGCTCTAAATTGACCATTGTTCACGTCATCGATACCCGTGCCCTGCAAAGCGTCTCAACTTTTGATGCTGAGGTGTATGAAGAATTGCAAGAAGAAGCCAAGGAGTTGCTCAAAGGCTACAAGGAACGTGCTGAAAGAGTCGGCGTTCAAAATATTGCCACTGTTGTAGAAATGGGAAATCCGAAAGTTCTCTTGGCAAATGACATCCCTAACAAAGAAGGGGTTGACCTCATTATGGTCGGGGCTACCGGACTCAATGCTTTTGAACGTCTCATGGTCGGTTCCTCCTCAGAATACATCCTTCGCCACGCTAAAGTAGACTTACTAGTGGTTCGGGATAAGGACAAAACGATGTAAGAAACAAAAGAGAGTGGGACAGAAATCGGTCATTCGTTAGAATTCGATTTCGTCGTCCCACCTCCGCACAGTTGAGTAGGGCTGTAAAAGCTGATGAAATCAGCCTAGTAGAGCCCACTCAACCACTGCGTCTTGCTCGACAATCCAAAGAAAACTAAGAAGAGGCTAGGACTTTTGTCCCAGCCTCTTCTTAGTTTTCTTTTGTTACTTCTTTTGGTTTTGCGTGTTTTTCGTAGGCCTTCAGCTGACGATCGAGTTCTTTTTTGATAGCGGGTTCTGGGGCATATTTTTCCTCCCAATCATCTGGCTTCAAAATCTTGTGAGTCACTGGATCAAAGTGTGCCTTTCCATCTGGGAAAATCTTTCCCATATTGGCCCGGTGAACAATCTCAAAGACCTCTTCCGGATCGACTCCCATTAGAACAAAGCTACCATAAGTCAGATAGAGGGTATCGATTAAGGCATCGACCTGCCCAACCAGAGAGATCTCAGCTGGATGCTTGCTACGCACCTTCTCTGCCGCCTTGTCCAAGGCTTCGTGAAGAGCTGCTACCGAGCGATCGAATTCTTCCTCACTTGAACTAGCTGCTCGGACAAATTCCACCAATTCCTCTTGCTTAAACATGGTCCGATAGAGGGCATCTTGGGGTTGCCAGACAACCGGTTGTTCCTGGGTTTTTCCATCCATTACGCCATGGAAGGTTTTGACCTTATTGAAGTGATCATCCTTGGAAAGAAAGAGCTCTTTCTCTGAGAGAATGCCAAAGTGCTGCAGGGCTTTCTGGATACCATCCTTACTATTACTGGTGGTTGTATGCTTGGCAATCGCTTTGACACTCGTCGTCCCATTTCCCATCGCAATGGACAAGCCTACACCTGAGAGCATCTCTAAGTCATTATCCGAATCTCCAAAAGCCATAACTTCATCAATGTCAAAGCCAAATTCCTGACCTACGATACGAATCCCTTCCAGTTTCGAAATTCCTGGGTTGAGGACGTCTGCTGCAAAGGGGCTGGACCGTGTAAATTTCAGATGCGGAAACTCTTTTTCAATTTTTGCAGTCTCTTCTGGACTTGATAAAATTAATACCTGGTAGATTGGTTCCTGCGCTAGTGCATAGAGAATTTTCTGATCTTGTGGAACCACTTTACTGACCACTTTATTAAAACCTCGACTGACGGTACGGGCCATTTTACGGGGGACAAAACGACTGGACCAAGTCGAAATGGGACTCATACCAAAACTCATAATACGAGAACCATATACGCCATCTTTGGTTCCTAGAGCAATTTCCTTACGGTGCTTCTGAGCATAGTCAATCAACTGGTGTAGACTTTTTTTGTCGATTGGACTGGTAAATAATACGCGGTCCTTGGTTACTATATACTGTCCATTATAGGTCACAGCAAAATCAAAGCCATAGCGCTCCATGAAAGGTTTGACAAAAGCTGGACCTCGCCCCGTTGCAAGACCAACATAAATTCCTTCCTCTTTTAAAGATTGGATAGCTTTTTCGGTCGATTTGAGAACTGCTCGACTATCATTCACCAAGGTTCCATCGATATCAAAAAAGACTGCTTTTATTTCCATGTCTACTGTTTCTTTCTTTTTGTGTTAAAATAAATTATATCACATATTCCAAGGAGCTTCACATGTTTAAGAAAATTTTAGCACTACATACCGGAGGGACCATTTCCATGGCAGCAGATGACTCCGGTGCAGTGATCACCAATGAAGTCAATCCCATGAACCAAGTTACTTCTCCAATTGAAGGGATTGAAGTCACCTCAGAGGATATCTTCAATCTGCCAAGTCCACAAATGACACCGCGTCACATGTTAGCTCTGTATCAAAGAATCAAAGAGGCAGCCAGCCACTTCGACGGGATCGTCATTACACACGGGACAGATACGCTGGAAGAAACAGCTTATTTTTTGGATACCATGGAGTTACCAGAAATCTCCGTAGTGATTACAGGAGCCATGCGAAGTTCCAACGAACTTGGAAGTGACGGTGTCTATAATTTCTTAACAGCTCTCCGAGTCGCAGCTGATCCAAAAGCACGTGATAAGGGTGTCTTAGTCGTTATGAACGACGAAATTCATGCAGCCAAGTACGTCACCAAAACCCACACCACCAATGTCAGCACCTTCCAGACACCAACTCATGGCCCACTCGGTTTGGTCATGAAAAAGGAAATCCTTTTCTTTAAAACAGCCGAGCCACGAGTACGCTTCAATCTCGATAAAATTGAAGGTTTCGTTCCAATTATCACTACCTATGCTGGGATGAAAACGGATCTGCTAGACCTGCTAGATCTCTCAAAAGTCGATGGTCTCATTATCGAGGCCTTTGGAGCGGGAAACATCCCGAAAGAGACTGCCCTAAAACTCCAAGAATTCATAGATGCCGGACTTCCAATTGCTTTAGTATCCCGCTGCTTCAACGGAATTGCAGAACCCGTGTATGCATACGAAGGCGGTGGCGTCCAACTCCATCAAGCAGGTGTCTTTTTCATCAAAGAATTAAATGCCCCCAAAGCTCGCATCAAGCTTCTCATCGCCCTCAATGCTGGCTTAAAAGGACAAGAACTCAAAGAATATATCGAAGGGTAAAACAAGATACACAATCCGCAGCTCGTGTTCATTTAATACGATAGAAAGCCCGTTATATGCAATCTTAAAAGTGAGTAGACTGGAAACAACAAATTTCCACTCTACTCACTTTTTATAATCTAATCTAAATGTTCTTGCTTCTCAAATAAAGCGAGAGCAAATGCCAGTCTGGATGTTCTCGCCAATTTGGCGTCGTTACAATCTGACTAGCGACTTTCCGCGCTTCTTCAAGAATTGGGTAATCTTCTACTAAATCGGCTACTTGAAATTCTGGAATCCCCGATTGACGGGTACCAAAGATTTCACCTGAACCACGCATTTTCAAATCTTCTTCAGCAAGGACAAACCCGTTTGTCGTCTCTGTCATGATTTTCATGCGCTGTTTGCCACTATCTGTCTTAGGATTTGCAACCAGGATAGCATAGGATTGCTTATTTCCCCGACCGACCCGGCCTCGAAGCTGATGGAGTTGGCTAAGGCCAAAACGATCTGCATCCATAATGACCATAACGGTTGCATTGGGCACATTGACTCCTACTTCAATAACGGTCGTGGATACCAAAACATCGATTTGATGCTCTTTAAAGGCCTGCATGATGCTATCTTTTTCCTCACTTTTCATCTTTCCATGAAGGAGAGAAACGCGCGCCCGCTGACCAAAGAAGGCCGTTAACTCCTCTTGAAGCGCCAGGGCATTTTTTAAATCCAGAGCCTCTGATTCCTCAATCAAGGGGGAAATAAAGTAAGCTTGAGAACCATTACCGAGTTCTTTCACCAACCAGTCGAGCACCACTTCTAACTGTTCATGTTTGACCCAACGCGTCTTAATTTCCTTGCGTCCAGCTGGCATTTGATCAATGATCGACACGTCCATATCCCCGAAGGCTGTAATGGCCAAGGTCCGAGGAATAGGGGTGGCCGTCATCATTAAGACGTCTGGGTTTTGACCTTTTTCTCGAAGGATGCGGCGCTGAGCAACCCCAAAACGGTGCTGCTCATCAATAATGACCAATCCAAGATCTTGGTAGTGAACCCCCTCTTGGATCAAGGCATGCGTCCCCACAATTAGTTGAGCTTGTCCTGAGGCGATCTCTTCTAAGACTTCTCGCTTCTCAGCCGCCTTTAATCCGCCTGTTAGAAGAGCAACCGGTAGATCTGGGAAGAGATTTTCCAAACTTTCTTTATGCTGCTCAGCTAGAATCTCTGTCGGAACCATCAAAGCTGCTTGCTTACCAGCACTAATCGCTGCATACATGGCAAGACCGGCTACAACCGTCTTGCCACTTCCTACATCCCCTTGAAGCAAACGGTTCATATGGTAAGGAGAAGCCATATCTGTCAAGATTTCATTCAAGCTTTTTTCTTGGGCTTGTGTCAGCTCAAAAGGGAGCTGTTTTTTTCGGTCTGCCATTTTTTCTGGATCCCAGGCCAAGGAAATCCCTTGGCTAGCATCGTGATTTTCTTCTTTTAGCACTTGGAGTTGTAGCTGGAAAAAGAGGAGTTCTTCAAACTTCACCCGTCGAAGAGCTTGTTTGTATTCTGCCAAGTCTCTAGGAAAATGCATGGCTTGCACAGCTTGGGAGCGCGATAAGAGTTGATAACGATCCCGCAAGACTTGGGGTAAATTTTCTTCTAAAAGCTGATCCAAGCCCTGATCAAATGCTATTTTGATCAACTTTACCAGGCTATTTTGGCTGATTCCTTGCATCACCCGATAAACCGGCTGTAAATCATCTTCCACCTGAGCTAGAAGTTTCATCCCCGTTAAACTACCTTTGGCCTTATCCCATTTACCAAAAATCGCTACCGTCTGCTGGACTTCGATTTTATCTGCCAAATAAGGTTGATTGAAAAAATTGACCGCAATCACTTGATCCCCTTGTTTGATCGAAAAGCGCAAGCGATTTCGTTTGTAGCCATAATATTGGACATTAGCTGGCGTTGCTACAAGTCCAGAAATGACAGCTTTTTCGCCATCTTCTAGCTCTAAGACATTGCGCGTTTTAAAGTCTTCATAGCGAAATGGGAAGTACAAAAGCAAATCCTCTAGGGTTTCAATCCCTAATTTTTTAAATTTTTCCGCTGATTTTGGGCCAACACCAGGCAGTACGGATAAGGGTTGGTGTAAATTCATTGCTCCTCCTTTCTTTGATAAAAAAGCAGGCCCTACCGGGAAAGTCCCACCTACTTTTTCTTATTCTTCACCTGTATATTCACGCGGGATCCGGTCACTCAAGAGACAGACCACTTCGTAATTAATCGTGCCACGGTAGTCCGCAATCTCTGTCGCGGTGATTTCCTTCTCACCATCTCGTCCAATCAGGGTAACTCTGGTTCCCAAAGGCATTTCTTCAGGAAGGCGAACTGTCACCTGGTCCATCGAAACCCGGCCAACAATGGGGCAAAACTCTCCATTAACAAGGACATGGAAATTTTGCATTTCCCGAATCCAACCATCCGCATAACCAATGGGAAGCGTTCCAATCCATTGGGTTTCTTCTGTTGTATAGGTAGCCCCGTAGCCAACATCTTGACCAGCCTCTAACTGTTTGACATGGACTATTTCCGTCGTCAGAGTCAAGGCTGGTTTGATTTCATAAGGCAAGGCTAGCATAGAACCACTCGGATTCAAGCCATACATGACATCTCCCAGACGTACAGCTGTGAAAATCGTATCTGCATGCCACAAAGAGGTGGCAGAATTACTAGCATGAACAATCGGAGGAAGGGTTTCAAGAGTCGCTAATACTTCTTTGAAAAAGCGATATTGCTCTTGAAATTTTCGGTCATCTGCTTCATCTGCTGTCGCAAAATGGGTAAAGATCCCTTCGATTTCAGCTCCAGCTGCTAAAAGAAGGCGTTCAGCCTCTTGAATATCCTCAATCTTACGAAATCCAATGCGGCCCATCCCAGAATCCACTTTGATATGGACCTTTAATCCGGATAGATCTGATTCTTCTCTCAGCAATTGCTCTAACCAAGCTAGACTGGCTACCGTTAATCTGATGTCATGCTCTTTGGCTAAATTGGCTGTTTGGCTTGGTACCACTCCCAAAATCAAAATGGGCTCTTGCAAGCCTTCTTGGCGGATTTCTATTGCTTCATCCATATTGGAGACACAAAAACCATCCACTTGAGTTGCCAATTTCTTTGTCACTGCAGCCACCCCATGACCATAAGCATTGGCTTTCACCACTGCATATTTTAAGGTTTGGCTTGGAATATGATCACTGACTTGGCGAACATTAAAGGCAATGGCATCCAAATCTACTCTTGCAACAGTTGGTCTATGTTTACTTGCTTTCATCTACTTCCTCCAAAATGACACTGGTCGACACTAAGTCTCCCTTGTGACTGATTGAAACCCATACCTTTCCAGAAAATGGTGACTTGGAAAAATAGGGAGCACCCTGGACATTATTTAAAATTTCTAAATCTTGAAAACTAACTGGTCCAATCCCTGTTCCCATGGCCTTTGAAAAAGCTTCTTTAGCTGACCACCGGCCCGTTAAATATTCCATTTTCCGCTTTCCAGATAATGCTTCAAAACGCTCTTGCTCAGACTTGGTTAAGACTTTTTCTGCAAATCGTACATTCTTTTGATAGGCTTTTTCAATCGCAGCGATCGATTCGATATCGATGCCATGTCCTTTGATCATCTTGTTTCATCCTTATCTATCGTTTCAGCATTCATTGACCGACAAAAGTAAAGGGGCCAAAGAATCACTCCTTCCGCCCCTGCCTTTTACTTATTCATGCTTGCAATTTCTTTGACCAAGGCCTCTGTCTTTTCCCAACCTAGGCATGGGTCTGTGATGGATTGACCATAAACTACTGGTTCATTTTGACGGCCATCTTCTAAGTAGGATTCAATCATGAAACCACGAACGAAGGCTGCCAAATCCGTGTTCCAAGCACGGTTCATCATAGTTTCTCTTACGATCCGTACTTGCTCTTCGAATTGTTTTCCAGAATTATCATGGTTGGTATCCACCAGGATGAAGGGATGTTGCAAGCCCATTTCGCTATAGCGTTTTGATGCCGCTAGCAAATCTTCATAATGGTAATTTGGAATATTCTTACCAGTCGCATCCAAGCCTCCACGAAGGATGGCATGGGCCAACGGATTTCCTGATGTTTCCACCGCTTGGGCATTGAACAAGAAATTTTGAGGATGTTGTGCCGCATAAATCGCATTAAACATGACAGAAAGATGTCCAGATGTTGGATTCTTCATGCCTGTCGGGGCAGAGATCCCACTTGATACAAAGCGGTGCTCTTGATCTTCGACTGAGCGCGCTCCAATCGCGTGGTAGGAGATCAAATCTTCGACGTAAGGAAGACTCGCTGGGTAAAGCAATTCATCCGCAGTCGTTAAACCAGTCTCCGTAATCACACGGTAGTGGAGATGGCGCACAGCTTTTAAGCCATCGACAAAGCTTGGTGCGGCCTGTGTATCTGGTTGGTGCATCAAGCCTTTGTATCCATCCCCATTGGTCCGAGGCTTAGCCGTATAGACCCGCATAACGATAAAAATCTGATCTTTCACTTGCTCTTGCAAGTCGGCCAAGCGACGGGCATACTCCATCACTGCTTCTTCATTATCAGAAGAACAAGGCCCAATCACAAGAAGAATCCGTTGGTCTTCTCCTTTGATAATCGCTTCCAACTCCCGGTCACGTGCTTCTTTCCGCTCCAAGGCTGAACCTTCCAAACGGTAAAGCGAAGTGATTTCTTGCTCATCAATCTTATTGCTCTTCCTAACGAATACCATACGGCCTCCTTTTGGTCTCTAGCCCCTTCCTTTCCTCCTTAGAAGAGGAAATCTTAAGATTTACGTCCGTGACAGTTTTTAAACTTCTTACCGGAACCACAAGGGCACAAATCATTGCGTTTCACTTGTGACAAATCAATTTCTGCTGGAATATCTTGTTGTTGCGCTGCAATGTTGCGAGTAGCAGTTGTTGAAATGCTGTGTTCTGTACGTGGACGTTCTTGTTCGTGAATTTGGGCTTTCATCATAAGACGAGTAACATCAAATTCAATCGATCCAATCATATCGTTAAACATACGGAAACTTTCTGATTGGTATTCGACCACTGGGTTATTTTGCGCATACCCTCGGAGTCCAACTGCATTTCGCAATTGATCCAAAGCATCGATATGGTCTGTCCACTTGCTATCCACCACTCGAAGGATCAATACTTTGGAACTCTTGTACAGACTCTTCGTCACGCAATTTTGCTACTTGGCTGGCATAGATTTCTTCTGCCCGTCCATACAAGTAGTCGATGACTTCCTTGTCTGATTTTCCTTCAATATCACTTTCAGAAATCGTATCTTCTGGAACCAAATTGTATTTGGCAAAGTTCAGAATCGCTTCAAGGCGTTCTTCCTTGCTTGAGTGACTAGCTCCTTCGACAATTCGTTTGATGGTCCGTTTAATCATAGCCATGATTTCAGGAGCTAAGTCGCGTTTAGCTGTGATCACATCATAGCGTTCTGCATAGATAATTTCCCGTTGTTCCCGCATGACGTCATCGTATTGAAGGACTTGTTTACGAGTATCGTAGTTATTTCCTTCAACCCGTTTTTGTGCTGCCTCTACTTGGCGGGTAAACATGTTTGAACGAATAACCGATTCTTCTTCACTCAACTTGAAGCGGTCGAGCACTGCTTTGATCCGTTCTGAACCAAAACGACGCATCAACTCATCCTCAAGAGACAAGTAGAATTGAGATTCCCCTGGATCCCCTTGACGTCCTGAACGTCCACGAAGCTGGTTGTCGATCCGACGACTTTCGTGACGCTCGGTCCCGATCACACAAAGTCCACCGAGTTCGCGAACCCCTTCACCGAGCTTGATATCGGTACCACGTCCGGCCATGTTGGTCGCGATGGTAACCGCACCGCGTTGACCAGCATTCATGATGATTTGCGCTTCTTTGTAGTGGTTTTTCGCATTCAAACTTCGTGAGGAACACCTGCTTGAACCAACAATTGAGAAAGGTAATCACTGGTTTCAACGGCAACAGTACCTACAAGGACTGGTTGTCCTTTTTCATGGCGAGCCTTCACATCTTCCACAACAGCCTTGAATTTTGATTTCAAGCTTGGGTAGAGAAGGTCTGGATGGTCAATACGGGCAATCGGACGGTTGGTTGGAATAGGAATCACGCGAATGTTGTAAATTTCACGGAACTCTTCTTCTTCAGTTTTCCCTGTCCCTGTCATCCCTGACAACTTCTTATACATACGGAAGAGGTTTTGGTAGGTAATCGATGCAGACGTTTTGGTTTCTTCTTGAACTGGTACACCTTCCTTGGCCTCGATCGCTTGGTGGAGACCATCAGAATAGCGACGTCCTTCCATGGTACGACCCGTAAATTGATCGACAATTAAGATTTCTTGATCTTCACTCACCACATAGTCGATATCCAAGATCATGATGTAGTTAGCACGAAGGGCATTGTCAATAAAGTGGGTCAAGGCTACGTTTTCAATATCATACAAGTTTTCAAGATTAAAGTAGCTTTCCGCCTTATCAATCCCTGAATCTGACAAACCAATGGTTTTAGACGGTACATCTATAATGTAGTCATCCTCGTTTAAGGTCTTCACAAAAGCATCAGCCATGTGATAGAGTTGGCTTGTATCTGAAGCTGCCTGACCAGAAACGATCAACGGTGTACGAGCTTCGTCGATTAAGATCGAGTCTACCTCATCGACCAAGGCATAGTTCAATGGACGTTGAACCATGTTTTCAGCACGAACAACCATGTTATCACGAAGATAGTCAAACCCGATCTCTGAGTTAGTCGAGTAGGTAATATCACAGAGATAAGCTTCTTTTTTCTCAGCTGGAGATTTTGCTGCCAGGTTGATCCCTACTGAAAGGCCAAGCCAAGAGTAAAGCTCTCCCATCTCTGTTGCATCCCGTTCTGTTAAGTATTCATTGACGGTAACAACATGTACCCCTTTACCAGACAAGGCATTCAAGTATACAGGCATGGTCGCTGTCAAAGTCTTCCCTTCCCCTGTACGCATCTCTGGAACGTCACCATGGTGAAGAACAATTCCCCCCATAACCTGAACCTTGTATGGGAACAAACCAAGTACCCGTTTTGCTCCTTCACGGACTACCGCAAAGGCTTCGTACAAAAGATCATCCAAAGACTCACCGTCTTGATAACGTTGCTTAAACTCTACTGTTTTCGCTTTTAATTCGTCATCCGTCAAAGCTGCCATTTGGTCTTCATAAGAAAAGACCTTATCAGCCATTTTTTCAAGACGCTTGATTTCGCCTCGATCATTTTCAATAATTGTTTTTAATAAATTTGCCATTTTTTTCCTTACTTTGAAACTTCAAAAATCTAAAATGTTCTTTTTATTCTAGCATTTTTTTAACATTTTTTCAAGATTAAGACTGCATCTTCCAAGACTTTTAAGCGAATTTTCCCGAGTGAAAAGGTTCAAAAAAATGCCTGCTCGAGCAGACATCTTTGAAAGATCATTCGATCATTGTGACAAATGATAAGAATAGCTGGCGACGACTACTTCTTCGTGCCAACGAAGAGCATACTTCAATTTCAAACTCATTTGGTTGTGCAAAATATTTTGCCAGTGTTTCTTAGGAATGAATTGGGGAACCAAAACGGTAACGGTATTCCCTTTTGCTTTTGCTTCTTCCGCTACTTTTGCAACAAATTCAACGGTTGGTTGGATAATATCCCGATAGCTTGTCATGACATTTTCAAAGCGAATATGAGGGAAATAGTGCTTAAATTCTTCTGCCACCTCTGCATCTTTCACCTTGGTTTCTTCTGTTGAGACGTGCATGGCTATGACGTCATTTCCTAGGCTATTGGCATAACTCATCGCTCCCACACTTACCTGAGTGACATTTCCGACAAGGACGATCACGGTATTGCCCGCATAACTTGTCTTTCGATCTTACCACCTAAACGTAATTGAGCGGCAACCTTATCATAGTGGCTACGAATTCTTAAGAACATCCATAGCAAGAGCCCAATGATAGGGAAGAAGGGCCAGATTTCACGCAAACGGAAGAGCAAGAGAATCAAGACAATGCCGTAACAGATGATAGCACCAATGATATTGGCGATCGAGTACTTAAGAAACCCTCTTTGATATTGGCGTTTCCAGTGAATGACCATCCCTGTTTGAGAAAGGGCAAAAGGAATGAAGACCCCAATGGTATAAAGGGGAATCAAACTTTCTGTTTGACCATCAAAGATCAGAAGCAAGACGATAGCTCCAACCGCCAAGGTCAAGATCCCATTGGAATAGCCTAGGCGATCCCCTTTTTCCATATACATGTGCGGCATGTATTTATTCTTGGCCATATTGAAGGCCAACATAGGAAAGGCAGAAAAACCAGTATTGGCCGCAACCGCCAAGATCAAGGCTGTTGACAATTGGAAGACATAAAAGAAAGCTTGTCCAACTGGAGAGTTGCCTAGAATGGCTTGGGCCATTTGAGCCAAAGTCGTCACATTTTTAGCAGGAACCACACCAACCCAGTAATTGAGGAAGGTAATTCCTGCAAACATGATCCCCAAAATCAAGGCCATGATGGTCAAAGTTGACGCCGCATTCTTGGCTTTTGGTTTTTTAAAGAAAGGAACCGAATTGGAGATGGCTTCAACCCCTGTCAAAGAGGCAGAACCACTGGTGAAGGCGCGTAACAAAAGGATAACACTAACACCTGAAATGGTTTGCCCCACATGAGCAGTCGCGTTGTAAGGCAATTGGCCAGTCAAAATTTGGACAAAGCCATACCCAACTAGGGCAATGGTACTGACGATGAAAAGGTAGACCGGAATCATCAACGATGTCGCCGATTCGCGCAATCCCCTCAGGTTCATCAACATCAAGATCAAAACCAACAAGATGGAGATATGAAGGTTGTATGGATGCAAGGCTGGAATGGCTGAGGTAATGGCATCTGCACCAGATGAAACAGATACCGCTACTGTCAGCATGTAGTCGACCAAGAGACTGCCACCAGCGATCAACCCCGCTTTGGGAGACAGGTTCTCAGAAGTAACCATGTAGGCCCCGCCCCCTTGAGGATAGGCATGAATAACTTGACGGTAAGAAATGGTCAAGCTGGCTAAAAGAATCAGCACCACAACTCCAATTGGAAGAGACCACCAAATGGCTCCTGCTGATACCGTCATCAAGACCAACACGACCTGCTCAGGACCGTAAGCAATAGAGGAAAGTGCGTCACTTGAGAGCATAGCCAAAGCCTGCATTTTCCCGAGTAAGCCCCCTTCAGCTTCCGCACCAGATTTCAAAGGGCGACCAATAAACCATTTTTTTAATGTTGAAAACATAAAAAACTCCTTGAAAAAAGTTCATGAGGCCGGGAATTCCCTGCCTCTTTTCATAAAACAGGGGTTATTCTACTCCTTTTTTTCAAGACTGTCAACCGAAATTGTGAAAGTTTCATAAAGTTTTCATTCTTTCCTTCCACCTCCCATAGATAGGACTGTTTCTTTTCAAGTTTTTCCAAGCAAAAAACGAGGCTGGGACAAAAATCCTAGCCTCTCAATTATTTTTGGATTGTCGAGCAAGACGCAGTGGTTGAGTGGGCTCTACTACGCTATTTTCATCAGCTTTTACAGCCCTACTCAACTGTGCGGAGGTGGGACGACGAAATCGAATTCTAACGAATTACCGATTTCTGTCCCACTCTCACTTTTTTATTTTGGTTGATTTTCTACATAAGAAGCAATGACATCCGAAGTGTACTGGGCTGTGCCAACTCCAAACCTGTCGATGTTTTCCTTGAATTCTGGATTATAGACATAGCCTTTGCCGATATGGCCAAAAACCTCTATAGAGCAATCAAATCCATACGTTCGAATCGCGTCTAACAGTTTGGCTGCTTGATCTTGGTTTTCATTTGCTGATACGGGTAGACCATCTTTAAGATTTTGCGACAAAGTTTGAAAAACTTGGTTAAAGGCTCTTGTCGCCTCCTCTTCTTGACCTTTTTGACGTTCAAGCGCCTGATCCATGACTTCTTGACCGTACTTATCTACCGCCTCTTGCTGGTATTTTTGAGTATCTTGGTAGCTAAATCCAGTAAATTTTTCCTCAATCGTCATTTTTCTTTCTCCTTTTTGTTCTTGAATGGTTTTTTGCAAGGTAGAAATCAAGGTATCCAGACGTTGTCTTTCTTGAGTCAAATAATCTAACTGTTTGGCCAAATGGGGCAATAAGTTAGACTTTTCTTCGGCTAAGAGTTCTGCTATTTGGTCCAAGGAAAACCCTAGATACTTGTAATAGAGAATTACCTGTAAGCGTTCTAAATCTTCTTGGCTGTATGTTCGATACCCATTTTCAGATTTCACAGGGACTAGAAGTCCTATCTTATCATAGTGGTGCAAGGTCTTGATAGAGACACCTGAGAGCTGCGCAGCTTCTTTGATATGATACATGATTTCCTCCTTACACTGGATAGTATATACCCTCCCCTTAGGTCAGAGTCAAGAATTAACATAAAAAAAGTTTTATTTCAGAAAAAAGGCTTGAGTAGTTCCATAGCGTTTTACTCAAACCCTTTGTTTTTATGGATGACTCACGATCAATTCTAAACCTTGCCCTTCCAAATTCCAAGATTCAACATCACTTGGCAAAATAAAGTGGCTCCCTTTTTGAATAGGATAATCCTGACCCTCTACCGTCACTTTTCCTTCTCCGACTAAGACGCTCAATAAGCTATAATCAGCTGTCTTTTCAAAGTCCACTTTTCCTGTAATTTCCCACTTGTAAACGGTAAAGAAATCACTGGCAACCAAGGTGGTCATTCGAAGATCGTCGATCACAACTGTATCTGGATGGCTATTTGCTGGCTCACCAATGTTTAAGACATCAATGGATTTCAAGGTGAAGCTCCCGCAAGTTTCCTTGATCATCCTTGCGGTCAAAGTCATAAACACGGTAGGTTGTATCACTAGACTGTTGCGTTTCAAGGATCAAGATTCCGGAACCAATCGCATGCATGGTCCCACTTGGTACATAGAAGAAATCCCCAGCCTTAACAGGTACTTTGGTCAGCAAGGCATCCCAGTTTTTATCTTCGATTTGCTGGCGGAGTTCTTCCTTTGACTTAGCATTGTGGCCATAGATAATCTCTGAACCTTCATCAGCAGCAATGACATACCAGCACTCGGTTTTTCCGAGTTCGCCTTCATGCTCTAAGCCGTATGCATCGTCTGGGTGCACTTGCACACTAAGCCAATCATTGGCATCCAAAATTTTCGTCAATAAGGGAAAAACTGGTTCTTTACGATTACCAAATAATTCCCGGTGTCCTTGATAGAGCTGGTCCAAGCCCATTCCCTGGTAAGGACCATTGGCTACTCTAGACACACCATGAGGATGGGCAGAGATGGCCCAAAATTCTCCGACATGGTCACTTGGAATGTCGTAACCAAACTCTTCTTTCAGACGAGTTCCCCCCCAGATTTTTTCCTGCATGACTGAATGTAAAAATATTGGTTGTCCCATAATATCCCCCTCGCATTTCATGCTTCCATTATACATAAAAAAGAAATATTTCGAAAGCCCTTTCTACTATTTCCCTTTCTCGCCAGGATTAGCTTTTTCGTGTATAATGGAAAAGATGACACTAAAAGAAAAGATTATCCAACTAGCCCATTCAATCGGGATTTCAAAAATTGGATTTACCACTGCTGATGACTTCGCTTATTTGGAAAAATCACTCCGCCTAGCTGTTGAGGAAGGACGGAATTCCGGATTTGAGCATAAAAATATTGAAGAGCGCATCCAACCTAAATTAAGTCTCTCCTCTGCTAAGACGATCATCTCCATTGCTGTTGCCTATCCCCATAAACTCAAGCAGCAGCCTCAAAAAACAGCCTATAAAAGAGGAAAATTCACACCCAACAGTTGGGGGTTGGACTACCATTATGTCCTACAAGACAAGCTTGATCGCTTAGCTGCTGGAATTGAAGAAATGACGCAAGATTTTGAGTACAAAGGGATGGTCGATACCGGAGCCTTGGTGGACACGGCCGTTGCCCAGCGAGCAGGGATCGGTTTTATCGGAAAAAACGGCTTGGTCATTTCAAAAGAATATGGGTCCTATATGTTTTTGGGGGAATTGATTACCAATCTTGAGATCGAACCAGATCAGCCTGTCGACTATGGTTGTGGGGACTGTCGACGGTGTTTAGATGCTTGTCCAACCTCCTGTTTAATCGGGGATGGTTCCATGAATGCCAAGCGCTGTTTGTCCTTCCAGACTCAAGACAAAGGCATGATGGATCTAGAATTCCGTAAAAAAATCAAAACGGTGATCTACGGTTGTGACATCTGTCAGATTTCCTGCCCTTATAACAAAGGGCTGGATAATCCCTTGGCTACAGAAATCAATCCTGACCTGGCTCATCCAGAGTTGATCCCCTTTTTAGAGCTGTCAAATGGCCAATTCAAAGAAAAATTTGGCAGTGTTGCTGGCAGTTGGCGAGGCAAAAACATCCTCCAGCGCAATGCCATTATCGCACTCGCCAATGCCCATGATCGATCTGCCATCCCTAAACTTTTATCGATCATTGAGACTTCACAAAATCAAATCCATATTGCAACGGCCATTTGGTCTTTAGGGCAACTCGTACGTGAAGTCACACCTGATCTCATTCAACTCTTAATGCAGATAAAGAATCCTTCTAAGGATATTATCGAGGAGCGAGCAGCCTTTTTTGACTATTTTGACATTCAAGTAGACGAACCATGATAATAAAAAATCACTAAGATTGAAACCTTAGTGATTTTTTAGTTCCTTCAAGAAATACCAACTTCCCATCTCTACTTGGTTAAAGCAAATCTTGCTAGAGTAGACTTCTTTGTAGGCATTTTTCGTGTAAAAATAGACATTTCCTTGGGTATTGGTATAAAAAGCTAGATTTTTCCCTTTGATTCCTTCTAAGAAAGGCTCAATTCCTTCTCTCATAAAGCGACTACCATAGCCCTGTCGTTGGTGCTTAGGGGCAACTGCCAGAAGCATCAAGTACCAATCAAACTGTACATTTTGCTCTAATTCCTTATCTGTATCCTCCATAAATTTAAAGTAGGACAACATATTCTTCAAGGAAATAAACTTGAGCAAGCCCAAGCCACCATTCAAAAGATAGGCCCGAAAAGGAATCGGTCCTTTTTGTAACAAGGCCACTGCATATATTTCATCGTTTTTTTCTGCCACAAGGCAGATATGGTGCTTAAGAAAAACCTTTACCAAGATGCGCATCATTGCTTCAACAAAGGCAGGATATTGCTTGGGATCACGCACCAAATCCTTAATCACTTTTAAAAATAGATAGTCCTCAAACGCTGTACTGGCTACTCGAACCACCTGATCCAGATCTGCTTTCTCTGCTTGTCTGTACTTCATTTTCTCTCCTCTTCTAAGTCCACTTTCCAGTATACACTATCATTCGCTGTTATTCAAAGGTCAATTTTAAACAATATGTTGATTCAAACAAGCCAAAAAAGTCCTCCCCAGGCGAGTCCCAATGCCCAAGCAACCAGGACATCCTTGGGATAATGAACCCCTCCCATGACTCGAACAAGAGCCAAAAGAAGAGACAGCAACATTGAAGCTAGTCCTAGCTGAAGAGACAACTGACAGACACACATTGAGATCATGGTCGCTGAAAAAACATGGCGACTAGGAAAAGAGTGTCCTGATGAATGCTTCTCTAATAAAGGCTGAATGTCCCATTTTTCGTAAGGTCTTGGAACATTGATCCAATGGCGGAAGAGACTAAACAAGACAAAGCCAGAAGCGGGAATCCAAATAAAAGGCCAAATTTTCTCCAAAGAAACTTGCTTTGCAAAAAGCCAACAAAAGACCAGCCCATAGATGCCTGGCATGGCGAGAGTTAGGATTCGATTTGTCCATCGAAGAACCTGCACGCGACGCGGCCTTCTCCTAAAAGGCAGGGTCAGCCAACGATAAAATTGCGGGTATTTTTGAAGATTGCGCTTCATCTTGGAACTCCTGTCTTTCATCTTATTATCGTACTACTAGTATACGCGATCCAAAGAAAACCTGTCAAGCACGGTTGCTTTTTGATTGTTTCCTTCTTTTTTTTCTAAACAACCTCTATTCATTTTTTTGCTTTTATCAATTTTATGTCTCCAAGAATCGACTTTTCTATCACTTTTTCCTAGTACAAAATGGGACAAAAACATAAGAAATGGACATCTAGACTCTTTTCTACCTTTTCATATTATAGGATCTTTGCATCGAATATCCAGTAAATCGTTTCTATAAGAACGAAAAAGATGGAATCAAATTGACTCCATCCATCCCTTCTAAATAATAATCCCTTCTAAATGATCCATTTCATGCTGACAGATCTGAGCTGGAAAACCTGACAAGTGTAAGGTTTGAGGCTTCCAATTGACATCCCGATAGGCCACTGTGATCTCCTCATAACGAGTCGTCGGACGTGTCCCCACTAAAGACAAGCACCCTTCTTCCGTTTGGTAGGGCCTTTGCTTCTCAAGAAGCACCGGATTAAACAGGACCAGATTAGCATTTTCCAATCGAATGATAATGGCCCGTTTTTTCACCCCTATCATATTGGCTGCCAAACCCACACACTCAAGGAGATGGGCGTTCAAAGTATCCTGTAAATCCAAAGCCAAGGAACGATCTTCCGGTATCGCTTCTTCTGATTTTTGTCCCAAGAATAAGACATCTTTTACAATATTCTTTTTCATATCTTCCTCACTTCTTTATGGAAACCGAAAAAACCAAGACAGCTCGGTCTCGGTTTCACTATTGTTTTTAACCTCTAAGGGGCAAGCGCTTCTTACTTTTTAAGCTTTTCGCTCACTTCTTTTGCAAGAACAAAATTCCCCAAGGTAGCTGAACCATTGCCAGCAACTGCAGGTGTCACAATATAATCTCTCACATCTGGTACAGGGAGATAACCATTTAAGAGAGCTGTAAATTTAGTCCGAACACGATCTAACATATGTTGTTGTGCCATGACTCCGCCACCAAAGACAATGACATCTGGACGGAAAGTAACGGTCGCATTCACAGCCGCCTGTGCGATATAGTAGGCTTGAATATCCCATACATTGCTGTTTAGTTCGATGTTTTCCCCACGAATACCTGTACGAGCCTCTAGACTCGGACCTGCCGCAAAACCTTCCAAACAGCCGTTGTGGAAAGGACAAACGCCCTTGAATTCTTTTTCTACATCCATTGGGTGTTGAGCCACATAGTAGTGACCCATTTCTGGGTGTCCAGCACCCCCAATAAATTCACCACGTTGAATGACGCCAGCTCCGATTCCCGTACCGATTGTATAGTAAACCAAATTTTCAATATGGCCACCCGCATTATTGCGCGCCACTACTTCACCGTAGGCTGAACTATTCACGTCTGTTGTAAAATAAATGGGTACATTCAAAGCACGACGGAAGGCTCCAACGATATCAACATTGGCCCAATTTGGTTTTGGAGTCGTCGTAATGAAGCCATAAGTTTTTGAATTTGGATCGATATCAATTGGTCCAAATGATCCAATCGCAAGACCAGCAAGATCCTCAAATTTTGAGAAAAATTCGATAGACTTATCAATGGTTTCAATTGGTTTGGTTGTTGGGAATTGTACTTTTTCAATAACATTGTAGTTTTCATCACCAACTGCACAAACAAACTTTGTACCGCCAGCTTCCAAACTTCCGAATAATTTTGTCATGGTGGCTCCTTTTTATAAAGAAAATTTCCTTTACTTATTATAGCATATTTTATAGCAATGCTACTTCTCTTCTCTGAGGAAAAAGCACGCTTTTTTAAGAAATAAAATTCAAGGACTGGAGATAACCTAACCAGTCCTTGAAAACTTATTGATTCAATTAAGCTTTGACTTCGATGATCGCATCACCTTTAGCAACTGAGCCAGTTGCAACCGGTGTTACAGAAGCAAAGTCAGCTGTATTGGTAACGATGACCATAGTAGTGTCCTCAAGACCAGCTGCAGCGATTTTCGCTGCGTCAAATGTTCCAAGGACATCACCAGCTTTGACTTTATCACCTTGCGCTACTTTTTGATCAAATCCTTCACCGTTCATTGATACCGTATCAATCCCAACGTGGATCAAAATTTCAGCACCGTTGGCTGTCTTCAAACCATAGGCATGCCCAGTTGCAAAAGCAATGGTTACTTCAGCATCCGCAGGAGCATAGACCACACCTTCAGTTGGTTTGATGGCAATCCCTTGTCCCATCGCTCCACTTGAGAAGACAGGATCATTGACATTAGCAAGTTCTACTGTACTACCAACGATAGGAGAGATGATAGTTTCATCTTGAAGAGTTGCTGGAACATTTCCAGTTGTTTCTTCTTCAATAATAGCTTCCGCTTCTTCATTTTCTGTTTCAGTTTTTCATCTTCATAACCAAACATGTATGTCAAACCGAAACTTAGTGCAGTTGTGAATACAACCATAAATACATATTTCAATAATTGACCATTTAGATAGAGAAGCGTTCCTGGAATAATTGTAATACCAAAGCTTGTACCAGCTAGTCCCATGAAGTTTGCGAGCCAACCACCCACAGCACCAGCACCAAGACCAATTACGAACGGTTTTACATAACGCAAGTTTACACCAAAAATAGCTGGTTCAGTAATCCCTAATCCTGCTGAAAGTGCAGCTGGGAAAGCAAGTGCTTTTAATTTTTTCGATTTTGTCTTCACACCAACAGCTAAAGTCGCACCAGCTTGTGCTGTCATCGCAGCTGTAATAATGGCGTTAAAAGCATCTTTACCAGTTTGGGATACAAGTTGAGCTTCAAGTAGGTTAAAGATGTGGTGAACACCTGTTACAACGATCAATTGGTGAACTCCACCAAGAATCAAACCTGCTAAACCAAACGGTAAACCAAGAAGGAATTTAGTAGCTCCAAGCACATATTCTTCAACAATATGGAAAACTGGTCCAATAGCAAATAGACCCAAAACAGACATTACAAGGAAAGTAAGGAATGGAACTAAGAGCAAATCAAGTACATCTGGAACTTTCTTATGCAACCATTTTTCAAATTTGGCACCAAATAGACCTACGAAAAAGGCCGGAAGGACTGAATTTTGATATCCTACAACAGGAATAAAGCCAAAGAAATAAATTGGATGAGCTTTAGTTGCTACTACACTACCTGTGAATTTCAAGTGAGATAAAACATTCATAGCATCGATTTGACCAAGAATATCCTTTGAAGGATCAACTGCAAATTTTGTTGCTTGGCTCGCTACATCCCAAGCATTTGGAAGTGCTGAGTTTACCATCATAAGCCCAAGCACCATCCCAATGATTGGATTCCCACCGAATACGCGGAATGCTGACCAACAAATTAAGGCAGGGAAATGCAAATGCTGTATCAGTCAAGACAACAGTATAAGTGTAGAAATTTGTTGCTTTAAATGCATCTGCTGTAGTACCAAACAAAGCCAATACTTGGTCTTGTGCAATCGCACCACGAATTCCCATAAAAAGACCTGTCGCAACGATCGCTGGTAAAATTGGAACAAATACGTCCCCGAAAGTACGGATAGCGCGTTGGAACCAGTTTCCTTGTTTTGCAGCTTCTGCTTTCATTTCATCTTTAGACGATGTTGGCAACCCAAGAGCCACTACCTCATCGTAGATCTTGTTTACTGTACCAGTACCGAAAATGATCTGATATTGACCTGAATTAAAGAAAGCACCTTGTACTTTTTCAAGGTTTTCAACAACATCTTTGTTGATCTTTGATTCATCTTTCACCATTACGCGAAGACGAGTCGCACAGTGCGCTACACTATTAACGTTCTCGACACCACCAATAGCTTCGATGACTTTCTTTGCAATTTCTGTATTTGACATTTGCAAAAATCTCCTTATATTTTGTAATGTAAACGGTTAAACCGTCTCTACGCTCTTAATTGTACCACGTATCGAGAATATGTCAACCGTTTTGCAGGATTTTTTTGAAATTTTTTAATTTTTTTTGACTGCTTTTGATAGATTGAAAAGTTTTTCACTCTAAAATTCATTTTAAGCTAGTTTTTAAAGGCTATCCTTCCATTTCTCGTTTTCAAAAACTTTCATACTTTCATTTATTTTCATAAACCATTTCTAGGATCGCCTCCGATATTTTATGATAAACGTTTGACATTTTTTGCTGATTTTTTCATTTATCGCTTGCTTTTTCATGTAGAAATCGTTACTATGGAAGTAAGAAAAAATTCGGAGGAATAAAATGGAATGGACAACTGAACGTCGTTATCGACGTTACGAAGATTGGACAAGAGAAGAAAAAAAAGCCATTCAAGAAATATGGCAAAATCTCCTTGGCGTACACATTACCATGTTGAACCAACATCTGGTCTCTTAAATGATCCAAATGGCTTTTCCTACTTTGACGGAAAGTGGATTTTGTTTTACCAAAACTTCCCATTTGGAGCCGCTCATGGGTTGAAGTCTTGGGTACAATTGGAAAGTGAGGACCTTGTTCATTTCACAGAGACCGGGGTAACCCTTCTTCCAGATACAGATCTAGATAGCCATGGAGCCTATTCTGGTTCTGCCATGCAGTTTGATGACAAACTATTCTTATTCTATACTGGAAATGTTCGTGATGCAGAATGGGTCCGTCATCCCTATCAAATCGGCGCTTTGATGGACAAAGAAGGAAAGATTGAAAAAATTAACAAAATCTTGATTGATCAACCTACTGATTCTACTGATCACTTCCGCGACCCACAAATTTTTAATTTCAAAGGCCAATACTACGCCATTGTTGGTGGTCAAGACCTTGAGAAGAAAGGATTCATCCGTCTCTATAAGGCTGTAGATAATGACTATTCCAACTGGGTTACAGTCGGTGACTTGGATTTTGCAAACGATCGGACAGCTTATATGATGGAATGTCCCAACCTAGTCTTTGTAGGAGACCAACCCGTTCTCCTATACTGCCCTCAAGGCTTAGATAAAGCCGTTCTCGATTATGACAATATCTATCCAAATATGTACAAGATTGGGGCAAGCTTTGACCCAGAAAGGCCAAAATGGTTGATGTATCTGAATTGCATAATCTCGACTATGGTTTTGAAGCCTATGCCACTCAAGGATTTAATGCTCCCGATGGACGTGCCTATACTGTTAGCTGGCTAGGTCTTCCAGACGTTTCTTATCCAACGGATTCCTATGACTACCAAGGAGCTCTCTCACTGGTCAAAGAATTAACCATCAAAGACGGCAAGCTCTACCAATACCCAGTTGAAGCCATCAAAGACTTGCGCGCTGAGAGTGAGGAATTTGCCAACAAGGCACAAACCAAGAACTGCTATGAATTGGAATTGCAGTTTGAAAAGGATAGCCAGAACGAAATCGTCCTCTTTGCCGATGCAGAAGGGAAGGGCTTAGCTCTCACATTTGATCTGGCTAAAGGATTGGTCACAGTCGATCGAAGCCAGGCTGGTGAGCAATATGCCCAAGAATTCGGTGCGAGCCGTAGCTGCACAATCGCTAACCAAGCAACAACCGCTAATATTTTCATTGACAATTCGATTTTTGAAATCTTTATCAATAAAGGAGAAAAAGTATTTTCTGGTCGGGTCTACCCACATGCAGATCAAAATGGAATCTTGATCAAGTCTGGAACCCCTACTGGAACTTACTACGAACTTGATTATGGTCGCAAAGCTAACTGATGTCGCCAAACTCGCCGGTGTCAGCCCTACTACTGTCTCACGGGTTATCAATAAAAAAGGATACCTGTCTGAGAAAACGATTCAAAAAGTCCAAGAAGCCATGCGAGAATTAGGCTATAAACCTAACAATGTTGCTCGAAGCCTCCAAGGAAAATCAGCCAAGTTAGTCGGCTTGATCTTTCCCAACATCAGCAATGTTTTCTATGCTGAATTAATCGACAAACTAGAACACCAACTCTTCAAACATGGCTATAAACCATCATCTGCAATAGTGAGCACGACTCCGAGAAAGAGCGCGAATATATTGAGATGTTGGAGGCTAACCAGGTAGATGGCATCATTTCAGGAAGTCATAATTTGGGCATTGAAGATTACAACCGGGTAACTGCTCCTATCATTGCTTTTGACCGCAACCTCTCCCCAGAAATTCCGGTTGTTTCTTCAGACAACTATGCTGGTGGAGTGCTAGCAGCAGAAACTTTAGTAAAAACCGGAGCCCGAAATATTATCATGATCACAGGTAATGACAACTCTAACTCCCCAACTGGCTTGCGTCATGCGGGATTTGCATCAGTTCTACCTGAGTCCATGATCATCAATGTTTCCAGTGATTTCTCCCCTATTCGCAAAGAAATGGAAATCAAACAGATTTTAACCCACCACAAACCAGACGCTATTTTTGCCTCCGATGATTTGACGGCGATCTTGATCATGAAAGTCGCTAGAGAATTAGATATTCAGATTCCTCAGGATTTGAAAGTGATTGGTTATGATGGAACCCAGTTCATCGAGACCTATACACCTGAACTGACAACCATCCAACAACCCCTCGAAGACATTGCTATCCTCATGGTGGATCTTTTACTCCAAAAGATCGAAGGAAAAAAAGTAGCGACTACCGGTTATTTCTTGCCCGTTAGTCTCCACTCTGGAAAAAGTGTCTAGCAAATGAGGCTGGGACAAAAGTCCTAGCCTCTCAATTATCTTTGGATTGTCGAGTAAGACGCAGTGGTTGAGTGGGCTCTACTAGGCTGATTTCATCAGCTTTTACAGCCCTACTCAACTGTGCGGAGGTGGGACGACGAAATCGAATTCTAACGAATGACCGATTTCTGTCCCACTCTCATTTTTCATCCTTAAAAAAGAGCCATTGGCTCTTTTTGATTATGCTTCTGTTACAAATTGACTGAGAACGCCATTTACAAATCGTGAAGAGGTTTCATCTGAAAAGGCCTTGGCCAATTCCACCGCTTCATTGACTGCGACGATCTGTGGTGTATCAAACTCTGTCATTTCATAAATTCCCAGACGAAGGATATTTCTCTACCAAGGTCAAGCGCTCAACAGTCCAGCCGGTTTTCAAATGTTGACCGATTTGTTGGTCTAGTTGATCTTTTGACTGATAGACACCCGTCACGAGATTCATGAGAAAGGCAGGAAGATCGACTTCTTTGTCTTCTGCTAGGTCCTTGTCATGTAGATAAGCAAAGCGACAAGCTTCAACAATGTCTCCATCGTATTCCAAGGCCATCAAGGCTTGGAAGGCACGCTCACGCAAATCTCGACGTGATTCTAATAAAATTTCATCAGTCATTGAGGAAGTCCTCATTAAACAAGTCTTTCAAGTCTGGTTTTGGAGATTTTTCCGTTGCGATACCAACAACGTGAATGTTGACAGCATCCAAGGTTACATCTGCCATATCATAAACTGCAGACTTAACCGCTTTTTGAATGGCTACAGCGACAGATGGTACAGCCACTCCATATTCTAAATAGAGATAGATGTCTACTGAAACTTGACCATCTTCTTCTGTATGAAGGTAGACGCCACGTCCAAGGGAGCGTTTGGATAAGCTATCTGAAACACTCTTGTTTTCAAGCGAATAGACACCCTCCACTTTTGCTGTCGCAATCGCAATAATTTTTTCTAATACACGTGGTGCAATAACGATGTCACCAAATTGTTCAGTTGCCATAGAAGTTCCTTTCTATTTGACACCCTGAGATGTCTCTTATGCACGAGAAACGTAAGTTCCTTCAGTTGTGTTAATGACCAATTTTTGTCCAGCTTCGATAAAGTCAGGGACGTTTACGACCAAACCTGTTTCCATTGTAGCAGGTTTACCAGAACCAGTCACTGTAGCACCTTTGATTGATGGTTGAGTTTCTGCAACTGTCAATTCAACCGTTGTAGGAACCGTTACACCGATCACTTCGCTTCCGTAGAATTGAATTTTCACTTCTGAGTTTCAAGGATGTAAAGCAATTCTTGTTCAACGTTCACCACTGGAATTTCATATTGATCATATGTTTCAGTGTTCATGAAATAGGCTGTATCATCCATTTTGTACAAGTATTGAGCTGGAACTGTTTCGATAATCGCTTGTTCAAATTTTTCTTCTGGACGGTAGCTTGTATCAAATGTTGAACCACTACGGACATCACGCAATTTCATACGCATGATAGTGTTCCCTTTACCTGGTTTGTGGTGGCTAGCTTCCAAAACGCGGATCAATTTTCCATCTGCTGTTACAAATGTCATACCAGCTTTCAATTTACTTGCTTCGATCATGTTTTATTACCTCTTTTTTAAAAATAGATTACTCTTTATTGTAACACACTATTTGATTTTTCTCAAACAGCAATCTTTGCTTTTTAAGCAGGAAAGAAGGCAGAGACTAACAGTTAAAACCACTAGATCTCCGAGCCTCATTTCTCCAATTAGTCAACAGGGACAATATTACCATCCGCATCTTTGGTCACATGGACATATTTGCCATCCACTTCAATGTAGAAGGTATGTGGTTTATCTTGAGCTGGAGAAGCTTGTTTTTGCAGATCATTTCCCAGAGCTTGGCCCAGGTTCATCCCCATGATCATGTTCATGCCATTGCCACCTTCATTTTTAGCAGCTGCCACCAAGGCCTCATTGCGGGCGCGACGCTCTTCAATTTCAATGGTATTGTACTTCATCGCCGCCAATTCACTATCCAATTTATTGACCTTGGCCATACTATCGGCATCATAGCTCAGATCTTCGATCAGGACATTGGTTAATTCAATACCATATAGTTCTGACCATGTTTTGTTGACTTCACGTTTTGCGACTTCATTGAAAACATCTTGGTCCGCATTGATATTATAAATATCCGCCTTATTTTCAGCCGTATATTTTGAAATAGCCACTGCAATCTTTGGCGCTAAGTTTGGCGTAAGGTTCCCTGGGCCACATCTTCCAAAGTAAAAGGTTTATCTGCTGTAATTTGCCGACTAACTGCACTGACATAGAAAAGAACAGGATCCGCTACTTTGATATCATAGAGACCATAAAAGCGAATGCTAAGGAGCTGTTGGTAACGGTCACTAAAGTACTCGACTGGATTTTGGGTGCCAAATTTATTTCCTGTAAAAGGTTGCATCCGAACAAAGATAATTTCTTGCTGGGTCACCACTTGGCCACCAAACGAGAAGCGATTCTTGAAGTTTTCCCAAGTTCCTTTCACTCCGCCTTTTTCAAACAGCCAAGCATTCTCACCTGCTTGCCATTCGTGGCTTCCTGCTTCTAGAAGGTCTCCCAAAAAAGTTCCATTGTTGACTAAAAGAGCGACATAGCCTTGAGGGACAATGACGACTGAGCCATCTGTCAACAGGCCCGTATTTTGGTTGCTCTGGCGAGAGCGTCCATCCGGATCTTTGGTCAACAGTTGTCCCTTGATGGCCAAAGCTGTTGCTGGAACAGCTTCTGGCAAGGTAATGGCTTCCTTAAATTTACTATCTTGAAAACTTGAAATGCCCGCTGAAAGGGCCGCATTAATAAATCCCATACATTCTCCTATCTGTAGAATTCAATTTCGTCTACAACTTCATAAACATCCAAGACCCAATCTTTTGGATTGTGTTTCAAGGACGCTTGGCAATATTCACACTTGTCGATCGCATCGATGGTCAGTGGCGCGCCACAGTTCGGACAGTGATCACTGACGACTTCTGAATTCTTAATAATCTCTGTCTGAGCCCCGTGTTCACGGAGAAAGACCATGCGGTATACCGTAAAGAGATCTTTGGTCGGATCCCCTTCGATAATACGACCCGTTTCATCGTTTCGGATATAATCTCTCATGGTCGAAGATAGAATGACTTCAATGCGGTCATTGCCTTCTGGATTTTCAATAAAGTCTTTGATCTTTGAATTTTCAACACGCACGCGCTCTAAAACATTGGTTGTTTTTGCTCGAATATGCTCCTGTAACTGCGTCAAGTGTTGCTCATAAAGACTGGTACTTTCTAAGTTCCGCACGGAATTCCAATCTTTTTCCGTCCAAGCAGACTGCAATTGAAGGTAGACCAGTTTGGCTTGTGACAAGAAGCGATCTTCATCAAACATTGGGTCCAATTTTCGGATGCGGCGAATGGCTTCATAGTTGTTTTCGATTGGTCGACCAGCACGTTCCTCGGTTGTCCGTTTAGGAGCACTATTTGAAGAGAATGATTCTTCACTGTCATCAGCTTCTTTTGCTATATTATAGACGAATCCAACCAAGCCAACGATAGCGACAACTGCTACCCAGCACCAGAGTCTGATCCCGAACTAGAACTATAGCTACTTGATCCACCAGACCAACTACTACCTCCGCCAGACCAGCTACTTCCACCACCACCGCCAGAGTGAATGGTGCTACTACCACCACTATGCGTATTACCAACACCAGCATGGGCAGAAGGAACGCATAGAAACAAAAGAGCTACTAGAAGAATTCCCAATACTAAAATTCGTTTTTTCATAGGCCTCGTTTCTTATCTTTGGCTGTTACACAGGGGTTAAGAAAACACTGTCTATTTAGAGGACAATCAATTCTTTTGGTGCAAGGGTCAAGACTTCACAGCCCGTTTCTGTGATCAAGAGGTCATCTTCGATGCGCACACCAGAAAGGCCTTCAATATAGATTCCCGGCTCATCTGTCAAAACCATCCCTGCCTTGATCACTTCTTTAGATGTTTGGCTGAAGTAGGGTTCTTCATGGATATCCAGTCCAATTCCATGACCGATTCCATGGGTGAAGTATTGGCCATAGCCGGCTGCTTCGATGACATCACGTGGGATTTTGTCGAAATCACGGAAACCAAGACCATCTTTGGCAGCAGCAATCAAGGCTTGGTTGGCTTTCAAAACCGTTTCGTAAATTTCTCTTTCCTTGTCGCTGACGTGTCCAGCATAGATGGTTCGAGTCATATCGCTGACGTAGTGGTCATACAAGCAACCGAAATCAAGGGTCAAGGCATCGCCTGCTTTAATGACCCGATCACTTGGAGTCGCGTGTGGCATAGCAGATCGTTCGCCGGCTGCGGAGATGATATCAAAGGAGACACCTGAGGCACCCAACTCCCGCATTCTAAAATCGAGGAAGGTCGCTGCTTCCAACTCGGTGGTTTTCCCTACCTTTATATAATCTAAAATATCATGGAAGGCTTGATCCGAAATGCTACAAGCTTTTTTAATGGCCGCAATCTCTGATTCATCCTTGATCAAGCGCAATTCCATGACGAAGTTCGCTAGAGGTTGAAGGGTGATGCCACTGAAAACAGAAGCCATCCGGGCATGGTAGGCCACCGTCACTTCGTCCTCAAACCCAAGTTCTTTGATTCCAAGATCCTTGACGATCTCTGCCGCTGCAGTCAACTCATCACGGGTTTCCACAATCTCTACAAAAGGAAAACAAGTCGCATGGGCATGGATGGTGTAGCGTGAATCGGTGAAGAGTACCACACGTTCTTCTGTCACCAAAGCCGTCCCGTTTGAGCCCCAAAAATTGGTCAAATAATAAACATTTTTCAAATTGTTAATCAGTACCGCTTTGAGGTTTTGAGCTTTCATTTTATTTCTTAAGTTGCTAATTCGTTGGTTCACTGTAATTTTCCTTTCAAATATTGTCCTGTGTAACTAGCAGGATTTGCTGCTACTTCTTCTGGTGTTCCAGTTGCAATAATGGTTCCGCCACCGACACCGCCTTCAGGTCCCAAATCGATAATGTGGTCCGCCGTCTTAATGACATCTAAATTGTGCTCGATCACAAGGACTGTATTGCCATCATCCACAAATCGCTCTAAGACTTTGATCAAACGAGAAATGTCTTCGGTATGGAGACCTGTCGTTGGTTCATCCAAGATATAGAAGGATTTGCCTGTAGAGCGCTTGTGCAATTCGGAAGCCAACTTCATCCGTTGTGCCTCCCCACCTGAAAGGGTGGTCGCCGGCTGACCCAGCGTTACATAGCCCAAGCCCACATCCTGGATGGTTTTGAGTTTGCGTTCAATTTTTGGAATGTGTTTGAAGAATTCGACCGCCTTATTGACCGTCATGTCCAACACTTCTGCAATATTTTTTTCCTTGTAGTGGACTTCTAAGGTCTCACTATTGTAGCGACGCCCATGACAAACCTCACAAGGGACAAAGACATCTGGCAAGAAGTGCATCTCAATCTTGATGATCCCATCACCTGAACAGGCTTCACAGCGCCCACCCTTGACATTGAAACTAAAACGACCTTTTTTATAACCACGAATTTGGCTTCATTGGTCTGGGCAAAGAGGTCACGAATGTCATCGAAGACGCCTGTATAAGTCGCTGGATTGGAACGAGGGGTCCGGCCGATCGGGCTTTGATCAATGTCAATCAAGCGATCGATATGCTCAATTCCCTGAATGGTCTTGTACTTCCCTGGTTTTTCCGAGTTGCGATTGAGTTTTTGAGCGATGGCTTTTTTCAAAATTCCATTGATTAGGGTCGATTTCCCAGAACCTGAAACGCCAGTGACCGCAATAAATTTTCCTAGAGGAAAGCGCGCTGTGATATCTTGCAAGTTGTTCTCACTGGCTCCTGTAATTTCAATAGAACGACCATTTCCTGAACGGCGCTCTGTTGGAACCGGAATCTTGCGTTTGCCTGACAAATACTGGCCTGTGATAGATTTGCTGTTGCGTGCCACCTGCTTAGGCGTTCCCGCTGCAACAATCTCTCCACCAAAGACACCCGCACCTGGGCCAACGTCGATCAAGTAGTCTGCCTCCCTCATGGTATCTTCATCGTGTTCGACGACAATCAAGGTATTGCCTAAATCACGCATTTTTTTCAGACTGGCAATCAGGCGGTCATTGTCCCGCTGGTGGAGACCGATCGAAGGTTCATCCAAGATATAGAGGACACCAGAAAGGTTGGATCCGATCTGGGTTGCCAAGCGAATACGCTGGCTTTCTCCACCTGACAAGGTCCCAGCTGATCGAGACAAGGTCAAGTAGTTAAGGCCCACATTGTTTAAGAAGGTCAGGCGATCTTTGATCTCTTTTAGAATCGGTCTTGCAATCGTAGCTTCATTATCCGTCAAGACCAACTGATCAATGGCTTTCAAATGGTCCGCAATCGATAGATCTGACACCTCCCCGATATGCATGCCTTTCTCCCCACCGACACGAACAGAAAGAGCCTGGTCATTGAGTCGGTAGCCATGGCAGGTTGCACAGGTCAATTCATTCATATAAGAGCGCATTTGGTTGCGGGTAAAATCACTATTGGTCTCACGGAAACGGCGGTGAATATTGGTGACGACTCCTTCAAAGGGAATGTCGATATCTCGAATTCCACCAAATTCATTTTCATAGTGGAAGTGGAATTCCTTGCCCTTTGAACCATAGAGGACCAAGTCCTTTTCTTCTTGAGAAAGGTCGGAAAACGGCTGATCCATATCAATGCCAAACTGGATCATGGCCTGCTCCAACATCTGAGGATAGTAGTTGGAAGAGATCGGATTCCAAGGAGCGAGGGCGCCTTCACGGAGGCTTAAGCGATCATCTGGCACCACCAAGTCCAAGTCCACCTCTAGCTTAATGCCCAGCCCATCACAATCTGGACAGGAGCCAAAAGGCGCATTGAAAGAAAAGAGACGGGGCTCTAATTCAGGGACGGTAAAGCCACAGACTGGACAAGCATAGTGCTCCGAAAAGAGCAGTTCCTTACCATCCATGGTATCAATCACCACATAGCCATCCGCAATCCGAAGAGCTGCCTCAATCGAATCAAAGAGCCGCGAGCGGATCCCCTCCTTGATCACGATCCGGTCCACAACGACTTCAATCGTGTGTTGTTTGCTTTTAGACAGTTCTGGAACCTCTGTCACATCATAGATCTCCCCATCAACCCGGACCCGGACATAACCGTCTTTTTGGACTTTTTCAATGATATTCTTGTGCTGGCCTTTTTTCTTTCGGATAATCGGAGCTAGAATTTGCAGACGTTGCCGTTCTGGTAACTCCAAGACTTGATCGACGATCTGCTCAACCGAAGAAGCGGTAATCGCTCCATGTCCATTGATACAGTATGGCGTCCCGACACGCGCATAAAGTAGGCGTAGGTAGTCATTAATTTCTGTAGCAGTTCCTACTGTAGACCGCGGGTTCTTACTGGTCGTTTTTTGGTCGATCGAAATAGCGGGACTTAAACCATCAATCGAATCCACATCGGGTTTTTCCATATTACCCAAAAACTGCCGAGCATAGGCTGACAAGCTCTCCACGTAACGACGCTGGCCTTCTGCATAGAGGGTATCAAAGGCTAGACTGGACTTTCCAGACCCTGACAACCCCGTCACCACGACCAACTTATCGCGTGGAATTTCCACATCTATATTTTTTTAAATTATGGGCGCGTGCCCCATGAATGACAATTTTTATCTTGCATGTTTTTTTACTCTAATTCACCTTTTTGTTATCCTCCATTATAACAAATTTTTTTTAGTATTCTTTTATCCAAAAAAACGTCCTTTTTCTGTTATAATGTTAAGGTGTAAAAAAACAAGGGAGGCGCCATGAAACAGGTCTTTTTATCAACAACGACTGAATTTAAAGAAATAGAGACACTGGAACCAGGTAGCTGGATCAACCTTGTCAATCCTTCCCAAAGTGAATCGATGGAAATCGCCTCTGCTTTTGGTATCGACATTGCAGACTTACGGGCACCACTCGATGCGGAAGAAATGTCCCGTATGACCATCGAAGATGAGTATACCTTGATCATCGTAGACGTTCCCATCAAGGAAGAGCGGAACAATCAGACCTACTATGTCACCATCCCTTTGGGAATCATCCTAACTGAAGAGGCCATCATCACCACTTGCTTGGAGAAATTGCCACTTCTTGATATCTTTATCAACCGACGCTTGCGGAATTTCTATACTTTTATGCGGTCGCGCTTTATCTTTCAGATCCTCTATCGTAACGCCGAACTATACTTGTCTGCGCTTCGTACCCTGGATCGAAAGAGCGAACAGATTGAAAGTCAATTGCACAAATCAACGCGTAATGAAGAGCTGATTGAGTTGATGGAGTTAGAAAAAACCATCGTCTACTTTAAGGCCTCTCTGAAAACCAATGAGCGCGTGATCAAAAAATTGACCAGCGCTACCAGCAACATCAAGAAATACTTGGAAGATGAGGATCTGTTGGAAGATACCTTGATCGAGACTCAACAGGCCATTGAGATGGCGGATATTTATGGAAACATCCTGCACTCCATGACCGATACCTTCGCATCGATCATCTCTAACAACCAGAACAATATTATGAAAACCTTAGCCATGGTGACCATCGTCATGTCCATTCCAACCATGATTTTCTCGGCCTACGGGATGAACTTTAAGGACAATGAACTTCCCCTCAACGGGGAACCCAATGCTTTTTGGCTCATTATCTTCATTGCCTTCGCCATGACTGGATCCCTCGTCGTCTATCTTATCCATAAAAAATGGTTCTAACCAAACTTGTATATCAAAGGAGTACCTATGTCTCACATCGATCTTAGCCAACTTAGCAAGAAAAACCAAGAATTTATCCGTATTGCCAAACACCAATTGCTTGAAAATGGGAAAACGGAAGAAGAAGCAGAAAGCCTCCTCCAAGAAATCCTTCCAACTATCCATGAAAACCAAGGAAAAGGAATTCCTGCCCGCACCCTTTTTGGAGCTCCAACTGTTTGGGCGAATTCTTTCAGCGAGAAAGAACGCTATGAAAAAGAGCATCCGAAATTAAACGATGCTCCTTCTCTTATGATTTTGGATTCCTTCCTCTTTATCTTTGGTGTCTTTGCTGCCATTAGTGCCTTCATGAACTTGGTCGCACCGCGTCGTACTGGCTATGGGTTGATCACCTTGATCCTTGGAAGTTTGACAGGGGCTCTGCTCTTGTATCTCATGTACTACTTCTTCTATCAGTATATGGATGGCACAAAAGATCGCAGTGAGCGTCCCTCTCTTTGGAAATCCATGCCGATTCTTGTCGGAGTCATGTTCCTTTGGGTCATCGTCTTGTCCTTTACCTCATTACTTCCACAAGTCCTCAATCCAACTATTCCAGATGTTTTTGCCATCGTTTTAGGAGCTTTAGCGCTTGTCCTTCGCTTCTACCTCAAGAAACGCTTTAATATTAAAAGTTCGAGCACAGCACCTGCAACTCGACGCTAAAAAACGGATGAAGTTTTCATCCGTTTTTGTTTTACTACATTTCCGTGTTCAACCTTTTTAAAAAATAGAGAACTAAGTCATCATCGTTTTCACAAGAACTGTAAGGGGCCAAGGGCTGATCCCTAAACCAAACTCCAGATCCATCTGGGACATAACCCCGTTTAACATAAAGCCTTTGAGCTGGGCCATAACCCGAGTGTAAACCAACCCCTAAAGTAACAATCTCTGATAGTAGCCAGACTCTTTTTTCTGCCTCCTCTAAGAGTTGATTCCCAATCCCTCGATTTCTAAATGGTTCAAAAACATTAAAATCAGATAGTTCAGGATAGACTCCCACGAAAGGACCGTGCTTGGCAGCAGGCAATATAGTGATATAGCCTGCCACAAATCCATCCGACTCAGCTACTAATACGTCCCTCTCTCTATTCTCCTGCTCCTGAAAATAGCTAGTCAAGATATCCTCTCTACCCGGCCACCCTTGGTGGGTAAAGGCTTGAGATATGTGCTCAATATCTGCCTTTATCATCCTCCTGATGATTACATCTTCCTTCATAATTCCCTCCTTGATACATTTCTTCCCACATTATAACACGATTAGAGCTAGGGAAAGGTCAAAGAGGTCCACCGGACCTGAAAAAAAGACCCTTATGGGTCTTACTCGCTTTCTTGTTCTCAAGCTCGTGAAAAAGAGGTCCACTGGACCTCAACTCGCTCTCACATTTCCAGGCTCGTAAAAAAAGACCCACCAGGGTCTGAAAAAGAGGTCCACCGGACCTCTTTTTTAATCTTCGTTTACGAAAGGCATCAAAGCCATTACGCGAGCGCGTTTGATAGCTGTTGTTACTTTACGTTGGTTCTTCGCTGAAGTTCCAGTTACACGACGAGGAAGGATTTTCCCACGTTCTGAAACGAAACGGCTAAGAAGCTCAGTATCTTTGTAATCGACATATTCGATTTTGTTTGCTGCGATGTAATCAACTTTTTTACGGCGTTTGAATCCGCCACGACGTTGTTGAGCCATGTTTAATTCTCCTTTATAGTTTTAATTCGTTAAACCCATTCTTAGAATGGAAGATCGTCGTCTGAGATGTCCATTGGATTGGCTCCAAATGGATTTTCCTCACGACCAAAGTTTGGCGCTGCATTGCTTGGTTCTGATCCACCAAAGCTTGGCGCTGCATTTCCAGCAAAACCACCATTGCCTGATGAATAACCTCCACCTGCATGCCCTTCGCGTGCTGCACGGCTTTCCAATAATTGGAAGCTGTCTGCTACGACTTCAGTGACATAAACACGTTGACCTTGCTGGTTTTCGTAATTACGTGTTTGAATGCGACCGGTAATCCCAATCAAAGCACCCTTCTTAGCCCAGTTGGCTAAGTTTTCTGCTTGCTGACGCCAGATCACACAGTTGATGAAATCGGCTTCGCGCTCTCCATTCTGACTCTTGAAGTTACGGTTGACAGCTAGGCTGAAAGTAGCAACTGCTTGATTGCTTGGAGTATAGCGAAGTTCAGCATCACGGGTCATACGACCGACAAGTACAACATTGTTAATCATAAGTCACCTCTGATGATTTCTTACGCGTCAACTTTTACGATCATGTGACGAAGAATGTCACCGTTGATTTTTGAAAGACGGTCGAACTCGTTAAGAGCTACATCGTCGTTCGCTTCAACGTTTACGATGTGGTAAAGTCCTTCACGGAAATCTTGGATTTCGTATGCAAGACGACGTTTTTCCCAATCTTTTGATTCAACAACAGTTGCACCGTTGTCAGTCAAGATAGAATCGAAACGTGCTACCAAAGCGTTTTTAGCTTCTTCTTCAATGTTTGGACGAATAATATAAAGAATTTCGTATTTAGCCATTGATAATGTTCCTCCTTTTGGACTAATGACCCCAAGTCTTTGCAAGGGGTAAGTGAGGTTTACTCACAAGAAACTATTATACCAGACTTTTCGAACAAAGGCAAGGATTATCTTCAGGATTTGAAAAATCATTTTTTGGCGCATCCTATGAGATGAAAGGAAAGCATACCCTAAAAAATAGCAATTATTGAATGAAGGGTGTTCCTTTTCTCTTCCTTTTCCTTAAAGAAAACTGATATCAGTTAGCTTTAAGAAAGTGCCTTTATACTAGCTTCAACAAATCTCAAGAAACGAGGAACGATTATGAATTATCTTATCATCCCCGCCTATCAACCGGATCTGAATCTTGTCAAACTGGTTCGCTTGGTTCACGCTAAGAGTGATCTCCACATCATCGTCGTCGACGATGGTAGTGATGCTGACAAGAAAGTGATTTTTGACAAATTGAAAGGTCTTGCGACAGTCCTGACCCACGAGCACAATCAAGGAAAAGGCCAATCTCTCAAGACTGCTTATGCATACATTCTAGAAAGAGGCACCTATGGAAGCATTGTTACAGCTGATGCAGACGGTCAGCACAAAATTTGGGATATTTTCAGGGTTGTTAACCAATCTCAAGAACATCCTGGAACACTTATTTTAGGAGCACGCGCCTTTTCTGGCAAAGTTCCTTTGCGTTCTGCCTTTGGAAATAAACTAACTCGTTTTCTCTTCAAACAACAAACTGGAGTGGCGGTCAGCGATACCCAAACAGGCTTACGAGCTTTTACTACGAATCTCTTACCCTTCATGCTTGAGGTTAAAGGACAGCGTTATGAGTACGAAATGAATGTGCTCCTCGCAGCTAGTAAGGTCTATCCCATCCTCGAAGTCCCAATCGAGACGGTCTACATCAATGACAACGAAGGATCCCACTTCCGCCCTGTTCGAGACGGCCTCATGATTTACAAGGACATGTTCAAGTTTGCTCTCTCCTCACTGAGTAGTTTTATTGTTGACTACCTGGTCTATGCCTTCTTCCTTTTTGTGATGATGGCAGTGCCGATTAGTCTTCGGATCCTCCTTGCAAACGGGATTGCTCGTGTAACGAGCTCCATCTTTAACTACTCGACCAACAAACGTCTCGTCTTTAAGAACAAAGACAGTGTTGCCCGTACCGGAAGTGGCTACTTCGGCCTAGCTCTTGGCCTCTTCATTCTCGATACGCTCTTGATTCGACTCTTCTATACAGCTTTAGGACTCAATCCCCTGATCAGTAAAATTGTCGTTGGCCTCCTCCTCTTTCTGGTTTCATGGGTGATCCAGAAAAAAGTGATCTTCAAAGAAAGGACTGCTCCCCACCATGAAATTCTTTAAAAAATCCTACACCTATGCTACCTGCTTTGGTCTTCTTTTGACCAGCAGCTTTAGCTACTCAATGCTCAAGACCTTCGTCTTATCAGATGCCATCCAAACCGTTAGCGCGACCACATCGGACACCAAGGCGGCCAAAAAAGCAGCTGCTTCAGCTACAACGACCGACACCAGCTATTCGGATGACAATATCCAGGTGAGCCTGACAGAAAAAACAGTCGAAAACACCCAAGTATATATTGCAGATATTACGGTCAGCTCGTCTGACTATCTCAAAACAGCCTTTGCGCAAAACACCTACGGGACAAACGTAACGGCTAAGACATCTGTCACTGCCGCAAACAACAGTGCCATTCTTGCAGTTAACGGAGACTATTACGGAGCCAATAGCACAGGCTATGTCATCCGAAACGGAGTAGTCTATCGCGATACCGTTCGGGAAGACTCGAGCAACGGCGACTTAGCCATTTATAAAGACGGATCCTTCAAGATTATCTACGAAGATGAGATCTCCGCAGATCAATTGGTCAAAGATGGTGTCGTCAATCTCCTTGCCTTTGGTCCTTCCCTGGTCGAAAATGGTGAGATCACCGTGGACACTAACTCAGAAGTTGGACAATCCATGGCATCCAACCCACGTACAGCGATTGGGATCATCGACGAAAACCACTACATCATCGTCGTATCAGATGGCCGAACTTCAGAAAGTAAAGGGCTGTCTCTCTACCAATTGGCGGAAGTAATGAAGTCTTATGGCGTCAAAACAGCCTACAACCTTGACGGTGGTGGATCTTCTACCCTTTACTTCAATGGCCAAGTTATGAACAAACCAACTACAAATGGTACTATTTCAGAAAGGGCGGTGAGCGACATTGTCTACATCGGTTACTAATCCTATTAAAAAACGCTTGAAAAAAACGATTCTTTGGTACACTCTTCTTACGGCTTTCTTCTTTGTTGGAAGTCGCATCTATGAACACTTTAGTTTTGGAGAAACGTCGGCCTTCATGCACTACCTTTTCTTGACTCCATTGGTTGGTGGTGCCCTGCTAGTGGCCCTCCAGTTAGTGATTGAAGGTCTTTCTCGAATCACTCTCAATCTTTGGAACTCAGCGGTTGCTACGGCAACTGCAGGGGCCCTATTCCGAGGCATTGTTAACCTCTCTGGTCGTTCAACAACTCTCGACCAACCTTACTATTATGTCGCAGGGATCTTCCTAGCGCTCGCCCTCATCAGCCTCTTCTTTGTCCGCAGTGTCTGGGTGGAAGAAGTAACAGCTTAGTTAGAAAACAATCTTAAAAAGTAATCAGTTTTGTATAAAGGCTCCAGCCCTTATACAAAATAGCTATTTTGCCAAATATACTATAGATTTCCGATAAAAAACGAGCAGTTCCAACTATAGGATTGCTCGTTTTTTGACATACCTGCTATGTTATTTACGCTTATAGATCTTCACGCTTTTTACTAGCTACAAAGCCTGCTAAAGCTAGTGAGGTCATACCGAAGAGGCTGAGGATTGTTGAAGCCAAGTCTTCTTGACCTGTTTGGAAGACCCGTTGCTGGTGTAGCAGCTACTTCTGCTTGACCACCCGTATGATAAGTGACAGCGACTGGTTTGACACTTGCTACTTCTTTTGTTTCGCTTGCAGCTGGTTGAACTGGAGTCACCGGAGTTGTCGGTTGACCTGTTGGGTTAGTTGGCGTCACTGGAGCTACAGGGTTGACTGGCGCTACAGGAGCTACTGGATCCACTGGTGCTGGCTCTGGCTGTGGTTCTGGTTGTGGAGTTGGTGTTGGAGCAGGAGTTTCTTCTTCCACTTTTTCTACAAATGTCTTGTTGCCTAAAATAGAAGCAGATAACTTCTTCCCTGCCTTATTCAAATCTTCGATGTATTGGATAAAGACTTCAGTATCTGGATTAATAGCACCGATCAATTTTGTATCGCGGAAGACTGAGAAGCCATCACCACCACCATACAAGAAGTCGTTGATAATCGCCTTGTAGGTCTTGTTGCGATCAATTTCAGTTCCATCTGCCTTATAAGCTTTCACAACCTTATATGGATTTTCTTCTGTTGCATCAGCTGGTTTGTATAGGTGTACTTGATCCCTGCCATTTGCAAGAAGTAAAGCTCTTTCTCATCATATTGTTGATCCAAAGCTTTGTAGATTTGGTCCCCAGTGATTTCTACTACTTGGAGGATATTTCCAAATGGTTGCACCGCTTGAGCTGCACCCCAAGTTACTGTTCCGTCTGGTTTCACCACGAGGTCTGCACGGATTCCTCCATTATTGGTGAAGGCAAAGTCAACATCTGGATAACCTGATTTTTTGGCAATTTCTAGTTGCGCTGCTGTGACCAAATCTCCAACAGCACTTTCTTTTTGCGCATTCAATTCACGGGTAATATTTTCAGCCTTGTCTGCTGTACCGATTTTTGCTTCTGTTACCTTTTTAACTGTCGCATTGGCATCATCGATGATCGCTTGGACCTTGGCATCTTTTGCTTTGCCTTTCGATGGATCTACCGCGATAATTTTAGCAGTTGGAGCTTTGACAAAGTCAGCTGTATCCGTATCTAGGACCCCACGGACATCAGAGTAGGCCTTTCCTTGAGAAGTTCCTTGCACAATCAAGGTATTTCCGACCATTCCATTTGTATATTGGTGGTTGTGACCTGCAAAGACAAGGTCCACAGAGTTTTCAGGATAGATTTGGTTTAATTTTTTGATCATGTCTGCAGCCGGACCTTCTGCTACACCATTCTTACTAGTGGCAGCAACGTGGGCCAAGACAGCGATAGCATGAACGCCTTGGTCATTCAGTTCACGCGCATATTTGGCAATCGATTCTGCTTCATCCAAAACACGGTATTGTTCGTGATTTTTACGCAAAACAAGATTTGGAAATTCTGTCGTAACAACCCCGATAAATCCGACCTTAACGGTCTTATCATTGACTGGGATTTCTTTGATGGTATAAGGTTTCCAGTCAAATGGGATTTTGTTAGTATCTTTGTCAACCAAGTTGGCAATAACAATTTCTTGTTTGGAAGCTTCATGTGGGTACTCATCGACAATCTTGTTAAATTGACCTGGTGTTGGGGCTTCTCCCTTCATGATCCGGTTGAATTCACCAAGTCCTTCGTCAAACTCGTGATTACCAAGAGTTCCGTATTCAAAGTTCATTTCGTTGAAGACTTTTACAGTTGGTTCATCTTGAAGGAGGGCAGAGTTGGCTGGACTAGCGCCGACCATATCCCCAGCTTGCACACGAATACTAGCATTTGGACTTCCTGCATTTTCCGTTTCAAATTCTTTTTGGGAATCGTTCAGGTAGGTTGCTAATAGCGGAGCTGTTCCTGCATTCTTGACAGTTTCCCCTTCTAAACGAGCTGTCCCCGTTTGTTCCAAGGCACCGTGGAAGTCATTGACCCCCATAAATTGCACGGGCAATTCGTCCGCAAAGACGCTATTGATCGCAAAAACACTGAGACCGGCAGCGACCGCTAGGATACTGCTTTTCAAGATAACTTTTTTCTTCATTGAATACTCCATTTTCTAATGTCGGACACTTCTCCAAAAAGGAGAACGCAGAACAGTTGATTTGCTGCAATCAGCTCTTCCATTTTACTATTTTTTCGGCTTTTCTTCAATATTTCTTTGAAAACTCTTCCATATCCCACTAGAAAGCGCTTGATTCCCGAACATCACTTCCCTTTTTTATTCTCTCCCCCATTCCAATCACAAAAAAAGCCGGATTGCTCCGGCTATTTAGAATGTAGACAAACTATTTTAAAGTAAAATAAGTAAAGCAATTCTGCAAAGAAATAAAAATGAGTTGCAATTTTTAATTCGATTCCAAAAAATGCCGAAACTTTCCGCTGTGAGAAAAGTGCCTGAAACAATAACGTTTCAAGCACTCGGAATTATTGAGACCCTAGGCTCAATAATTAGTCATGGAACTTCGAAGAAGTTCGCTGACGTCCGTACTCACCTAAGGAAAGTTTTTAATATGACTTTGTCTTAAATCTAAAAAGCCGGATTACTCCGGCTCCTTCTATTATTTGTTTACGTTTTCCCATTTCCAGTTTTGAACTTCTGGAATATCGTCTCCATTTTCACGGATATAGGCATTGTGGAAGGCTACTGTCTCATCCATTTGAGCTGCAAATTCACTTGCTACTTCTCCAAGAGCTGCATTAGCAGCATCTTGTGCCAAGTGGAAGCGGTCCAACTCAGACATGACACGCATATCGAATGGTGTTGTGATATCTCCGTTTTCACGGTAACCATGCACACGCAAGTTGTGGTTGTGACGGTTGAAGAAGATGTCACGGATCATGCCTTCGTAACCGTGGAAGGCAAAGATGACTGGTTTATCAGTTGTGAAGACTTTGTCGAACTCTTCATCTGAAAGTCCACGTGCATCGACTGATGGGTGACGCAATTTCAAGATATCTACAACGTTAACAAAGCGGATCTTCAATTCTGGGAAGGATTTGTGCAAGATTGTGATGGCTGCAAGAGCTTCTAAGTTCGGCTCTGTACCTGCAGCTGCAATGACAAGATCTGGCTCTTCATCTGCTGAAACAGTTGAAGCCCAATCGATCACTTTGTAACCTTCACGAACCAATTCTTCAGCTTCATCTGCTGAGTAGAATTGAGGACGTGGGTGTTTAGAAGTAACGACCAAATTGATCACATCTTCTGCCTTGAAGGCTTGGTCCATCACTGCAAGCAAGCTATTGGTATCTGCTGGCAAGTATTCACGGATGTATTCTGGAGTTTTCTCAGCCAAGTGAGTCAAGATACCTGGATCTTGGTGAGTGTATCCATTGTGGTCTTGTTGGAAGACAGTTGAAGTCGCAATCAAGTTTAAGGCTGGGTAGTTTTTACGCCATGTCGTGTGAGTCTTAGATTTGCGCAACCATTTGAAGTGTTGAGTGATCATAGAGTCTACGACACGAAGGAATGATTCATAAGAAGCGAAGAATCCATGACGACCTGTCAAGACATATCCTTCGAGCATTCCTTCTGCTTGGTGTTCTGACAATTGAGAGTCAATGACACGTCCAGCAGGGCTCAAAGCTTCATCATAGTCAGGTTTCATACGTCCCAACCATTGACGGCTTGTACGTGTGAAGACTTCTTGAAGACGGTTTGATTTGGTTTCATCTGGACCGAAGATACGGAAGTTATCTGGGTTTGCATCCACAAGGTCTGCTGCATACTTACCAAACTCGATCATATCTTGTGCCATGATGGCACCTGGTGTTTCAATCTTGAAGGCATGTTTCTTCCAATCAGCAGTGTTCATTGGCTTGATCACACCTGCGTTTGTGATTGGGTTCATAGCCATGCGTCGATCACCTTTTGGTGCGATTTCAGCAATCTCAGGAAGCAATTTACCAGTTTCGTCAAACAACTCAGCTGGACGGTATGATTCCAACCATGAAAGAAGGGCATCTACATGCTCCATGTGGTGAGCATCTACTGGGATTGGAACTTGGTGGGCACGGAATCCACCTTCGATTGGTGTTCCTTCCCAAGCTTTTGGTCCAGTCCAACCTTTAGGAACACGAGCAATCAAGACAGGATATACTGGTTGAGTAGCTTCTTCTGCAGATCCTTTGCGCGCTTCTGCTTGGACTTTTTTGATTTCTTCAATTGCTTCATCCAATTTTTCTGCAAACAAAGCATGAGCTGCTGCATGGTCGTCAGAAATAGCTGTTACGTCAGCAAAGATTGGTTTCCAACCAAGACCTTCAAAGAAGAGGGCCAACTCTTCGTCTGTTTTACGTTCGAAGATTGTTGGGTTGTGGATCTTCCCACCGTTGAGATAGAAGATTGGAAGAACAGCACCATCGTTGACTGGGTTCAAGAAGGTATTAGCTAACCAACCTGCCATCAATGGACCAGTTTCCCCTTCACCATCACCGATAACAGTTGCAGCAATCACTTCTGGATTATCCAAACAGCTCCCGCAGCATGAGAAAGAGCGTACCCAAGTTCTCCACCTTCGTGGATAGATCCTGGTGTTTCAGGCGCCGCGTGAGATGCGATTCCTCCTGGGAATGAGAAGATTTTACATAGGTGTTTGAAACCTTCTTCATTTTGTGGGATATTTGGATTCAATTCAGTATAAGAACCATCCAAGTAAGAGTTGGACACCATAACTTGTCCACCATGACCTGGACCTTCGATGTAGAACATATCCAAGTCATATTTGTTGATGGTACGGTTCAAGTGAGCATAGATAAAGTTTTGCCCTGGTACAGTTCCCCAATGTCCGATTGGGTGAGCTTTTAAGTCATGTTCAACGACCTCACGCTTCAACAATGGGTTATCTTTTAAGTACATTTGAGCAGCTGAAATGTAGTTGGCTGCACGCCACCAAGCGTCTACTTTATCCAAGTAAGCTTTGCTGTTATAATCGACAGTCATCTTGTCTCCTCACAATTTCTAGACAGGTTATGTTTAAAAACCTGTTCGTTCTATTAATAGTTTAAATACTCTGTTTTTATGTTCAAACAGATGATATTGAAGAAATATTCAATATTATTTCTATTCTATCAAGAATTTCTATTTTTGTACATCAGAAAGTAAGAAAAATATTCTTTGAAAGTCAAATTTTCATTTTCCGATAAAGCATTTCTATTTACTGCGGTGATCTGATAGAAAAAAGACTTTGCTGATTCTTGCAAACCAGCAAAGTCCCTAATGAAATAGAGGCCGTTTAAATTACTTTGACCTTTCTTGTAAACATCTGTCACCAGATTCGTCGCAAAGAAATAGAAGAGATAATCTAGATTTGGCGCGTCGTAAATCGTGATATCAGCCTGTTTTCCAATATCGAAAGAGCCAATCGTTTTGGCACGATCTACCGAATAAGCCGCATTAATGGTCACGGCATTGAGAATTTCCACCGGTGTCAAACGCATCATGAAGCAACCTAGATGCATAGCAAACTGCAGATTGGCTGTCGGACAAGAACCAGGGTTGCTGTCGGTCGTTAGCGTAATGGCCATACCAGCATCCAACATCTTACGAGCCGGTGCATAGGTATCTTCCATCAGGCTGAAGGTTGTTGCTGGCAAAAGATTTCCAATGACTTTAGCGGCTGCTAGTTTCTGAATGCCTTCATCCGTAATGACCATCAAGTGTTCTGCACTGGTAGATTCCAATTCAGCCGCTACATCCACTCCTCCGATGGACTCGATCTCATCCGCATGAATCCGTAACTTGAAGCCCATTTCCTTGGCTTTGGACAAAAGGTAGCGAGATTCATCCGCTGTAAAGACACCTTTTTCACAGAAGATGTCACAGAATTCAGCTAGATTGCCTTCTTTCACCTTCGGAAGCATTTGCTCAACGATGAGATCTAAATACTCTTGAGAACGACCCTTGTACTCTGTTGGAATCGCATGAGCTGCCATAAAGGTCGAAACCAGATCAATTTCATGGTCATGATCCAAGGCGGCAACTACATCTAATTGACGTTTTTCTGTTTCCCAATCCAAACCATAGCCACTTTTAGCTTCAACGGTTGTCACCCCATGGCGCAACATATAGTCCAAAGACGTTTAGACTTGTCGTAAAGATTCTCAAATGAAGCTTCTCGTGTCGCCCGAACCGTGCTCAGAATTCCTCCGCCTTGAGCGAGGATGTCTAAGTAAGAAACACCTGCTAACTTTTTAGCAAATTCATGTTCACGACTGCCACCATAAACCAAGTGGGTATGGCAATCAATCAGACCAGGGGTCGCAACTTTTCCTTCACAAGACTTCACTTCAGTATGGTCGTCAATCAATTCTGGATCTGGTTGACCTGTCCCAACTACAAGAATCTTTCCATCTTTAATGGCGATATAAGCATCTGAAAGAATTTTTGCCTCTGCCATCTCCTTGCCATAAAGAGGATGGCCTAAATCATTTGGACAAAACAACTGGTTAAAATGGGTTAATAGTACATCAGCAGACATATGAAAACATTCCTTTCTATTTCCATCGTTATTCATTTTACAATTCTAAAGAAAAAGCGTCAAAAAAAAGTCAAAAAGTTCTCCCCTCACTTTTTTTTGCTTTATTAAAAATTAAATTTATTTTTGACTCTTTATTGACGTTTCTTGGATACAATAAAGAAAATATAAATTCATAGTTTATACATAAGGAGGTTCCTACTATGTCATTTATAGACGATAAAGAAATTGCAGCTGCTATGTCTGTCAAACTTGACTTTGATGTCCTACCTGAAAAGGCAACTTTTCAAGAAGGCATACGTCGTGCACCTGATAGAGGCTTCCGCTTAACGCAAGCTCAAACTGAGATTGCTCTTAAAAACGCTCTGCGGTATATCCCTAAAAAATTCCATCAAGAGTTGATCCCAGAATTTTTAGAAGAACTAAAAACTCGCGGACGGATCTATGGCTACCGCTTCCGTCCAAAAGATCGGATCTATGGAAAACCAATTGATGAGTACAAAGGAAATGCACCGCTGCTAAGGCCATGCAGGTCATGATCGATAACAACTTGAGCTTTGAAATTGCTCTTTATCCATATGAATTGGTCACTTACGGAGAAACAGGTTCTGTCTGTGCTAACTGGATGCAGTACAACTTGATCAAGAAATACTTGGAAGTGATGACAGAAGACCAAACCTTAGTTGTTGAATCTGGTCACCCTCTTGGCCTCTTCAAGTCTAAACCAGAAGCTCCTCGCGTTATCATTACCAACGGTCTTTTGATTGGTGAGTATGACAACATGCACGATTGGGAAATCGCTGAAGAGATGGGCGTTACCAACTACGGTCAGATGACTGCAGGTGGATGGATGTATATCGGTCCTCAAGGAATCGTCCATGGTACCTTTAACACCCTTCTCAACGCTGGACGTCTTAAACTCGGCGTTGCTGATGATGGTGACTTAACTGGTAAACTCTTCATCTCATCTGGTCTCGGTGGTATGAGTGGCGCTCAAGGGAAAGCAGCTGAAATTGCAAAAGCTGTTGCGATCGTTGCAGAAGTTGATCGCTCTCGTATCGAAACCCGTCACTCCCAAGGCTGGATTAGCCAAGTGACAGACAGTGCGGAAGAAGCTGTGAAGTTGGCTCAAGCAGCACTGGAAGCTGGTGAATCAACTTCGATTGCCTACCATGGTAATATCGTAGACTTGCTCGAATATGTCAATGAGCACCAAGTTCACGTGCATCTCTTGTCTGACCAAACCTCTTGCCACAACGTCTATGATGGTGGCTATTGTCCAGTTGGCATCAGCTTTGAAGAACGGACTCGCTTATTGGCAGAAGACAAAGAAACCTTCCACCGCCTCGTTGATGAAACCTTGGCTCGTCACTTCGCAGTTATCAAAGACTTAACTGCTAAGGGCACCTACTTCTTCGACTACGGTAATGCCTTCATGAAATCTGTTTACGACTCAGGCATCAAGGAAATTTCTAAGAATGGTTTGGATGACAAAGACGGCTTCATTTGGCCATCTTATGTAGAAGATATCATGGGTCCTATGCTCTTTGACTATGGTTACGGTCCATTCCGTTGGGTCTGCCTCAGCGGTAAACATGAAGACTTGATTGCAACTGACCATGCAGCGATGGAAGCGATCGATCCAACTCGTCGCTACCAAGACCGTGATAACTACAACTGGATTCGCGATGCTGAAAAGAACCAATTAGTAGTTGGTACTCAAGCTCGTATCCTCTATCAAGATTGTATGGGCCGTGTCAACATTGCTTTGAAATTTAACGAACTCATTCGCCAAGGCAAGATCGGACCTGTCATGATTGGACGTGACCACCACGACGTATCTGGTACAGATGCTCCATTCCGTGAAACATCCAACATCAAAGATGGATCAAACGTTACTTGCGATATGGCAGTTCAATGTTACGCTGGTAACGCTGCTCGCGGTATGAGCCTTGTTGCTCTCCACAATGGTGGTGGTACTGGTATCGGTAAAGCCATCAACGGAGGATTTGGTCTCGTTCTAGACGGTAGTCACCGGATCGACGAAATTATCAAGTCTGCTATTTCATGGGATACCATGGGAGGGGTTGCTCGTCGGAACTGGGCACGAAACGATCATGCTATTGAAACAGCGATCGAATACAACCGTCTCCATGCAGGTACAGACCACATCACCATTCCTTATCTTGCAGACGAAGATTTGGTCAAAGATGCGGTTCAAAAATTGTTTTAATTCTAAAAAATAAAAATTGAGAAAGGGGAGGAAAAATTCAAAGACTCCTCCTCCCCCACTTCTCCTATATAAAGAGGTAATCATATGGCAAAAATTGTTGAGTGTATTCCAAACTTTTCTGAAGGACGCAATCAAGCTGTGATCGACGGATTAGTCGCTACTGCAAAAAGTATTCCAGGTGTGACATTATTAGACTACTCGTCTGATGCCAGCCACAACCGTAGCGTCTTTACACTCGTTGGGGATGAAGAAAGCATTCAAGAAGTGGCTTTCCAATTGGTGAAATACGCATCTGAAAACATCGATATGACCAAACACGAAGGCGAACACCCTCGTATGGGAGCAACAGACGTTTGTCCATTCGTTCCGGTCAAAGATATCACAACGGATGAATGTGTTGAAATCGCTAATAAAGTAGCGGAACGCATCAATCGTGAATTAGGGATTCCAATCTTCCTCTATGAAGATGCCGCAACTCGTCCAGAACGCACCAACCTCGCTAAAGTTCGTAAAGGTCAATTCGAAGGCATGCCAGAAAAATTGTTGGAAGAAGACTGGAAGCCAGACTATGGTGAACGCAAGATTCACCCAACTGCAGGGGTTACGGCTGTTGGTGTCCGTATGCCGCTCGTTGCCTTCAATGTCAACCTTGACACAGATGATTTAGAAATTGCCAACAACATTTCTAAAATTATTCGTGGATCCAGCGGTGGATACAAATACTGTAAAGCGATCGGTGTCATGCTAGAAGATCGCAACATCGCCCAAGTTTCTATCAACATGGTCAACTTGGAAAAATTCCCATTGTATCGTGTCGTTGAAACCGTTCGTTTCGAAGCACAACGTTACGGTGTTCGAATCATCGGAACAGAACTCATCGGACTGGCTCCTGCTAAGGCTTTGATCGACTCTGCTGAGTACTACTTGCAATTAGAAGACTTTGACTACAGCAAACAAGTCTTGGAAAATCACTTGTTGGGTTAGAAAGGGTGTTCTATGAAACTAGTTGACTTAAGTATTACGGAGTTTGCCAAAGTTCTTGGTTCAGACGCTCCAGCTCCAGGTGGTGGTTCTGCCGCTGCCTTATCCGCTGCCAATGGGATTTCCCTTACCAAAATGGTCTGCGAACTGACGATTGGTAAGAAAAAATATGCTGAATTTGAAGACCATATCAAAGGGGTTCACGAAAAAAGTGCCCAACTCCAAGACCAATTACTAGAAGCTATTGACAAGGATACAGAAGCTTTCAACGTCGTATCAGCTGTCTTTGATCTTCCAAAAGAAACCGAAGAAGAGAAAGCTGCTCGTCGCGAGGCCATGCAAAAAGCCTTGAAACATGCGACTGTATCTCCATTCTCTATGATGGAGCTCATCGTTGAGGCTCTTGAAACAACAAAAGAAGCTGTTGGTAAGTCCAACACCAATGCAGCGAGCGACTTAGGAGTGGCTGCTCTCAATCTCAAGGCTGGCCTTCAAGGTGCTTGGCTCAATGTCCTGATCAACATTTCAGGAATCAAGGACCAAGACTTCGTCCAAGAATACCATGGCAAGGGGCTCGAACTTCTCCAAACAGGCTCTGAGCTTGCGGATAGCATTTACCAAACTATTTTAGAAAGCCTATCTTAAGCCTACCAATCAACTTTATAACTTCAATACCTACAAAGAAAGAAGGAATTCTATGGTTTTATCGGATATTGAAATAGCCAATTCTGTCCAAATGAAGCCCATCACGGAAATCGCTGCTGAACTTGGATTAACCGAAGAGGATATCTCACTCTACGGAAAGTACAAGGCAAATCGATAGCAATCAACTGGAACAACTAAAGGATAAGGAAGATGGCAAGCTGATCCTCGTGACAGCTATCTCTCCTACTCCTGCCGGAGAAGGAAAGACAACTACCTCTGTTGGTCTAGTAGATGCTCTCTCTGCTATCGGTGAGAATGCCGTCATCGCCCTCCGGGAACCTTCTCTTGGCCCTGTCTTTGGGATCAAGGGTGGTGCTGCTGGTGGTGGTTACGCTCAAGTTGTTCCAATGGAAGACATCAACCTTCACTTTACAGGGGACTTCCATGCCATTGGGATTGCCAACAACCTGCTTTCAGCCTTGATTGACAACCATATTCACCACGGCAATGAGTTAGGCATCGATTCTCGTCGGATCACCTGGAAACGAGTGGTCGACATGAACGACCGTCAACTCCGCCATATTGTCGATGGCCTTCAAGGAAAAACAAACGGAGTGCCTCGTGAAGATGGCTTCGACATCACAGTGGCATCTGAAATCATGGCTATTCTCTGTCTCTCAGAAAATATCCTTGACTTAAAAGAACGCCTCGACCGCATCATTATCGGTTACAACTACCAAGGACAGCCGGTGACAGCCAAAGACCTCAAAGCTGGTGGTGCTATGGCAGCTGTTCTCAAAGATGCCATTCATCCGAACTTGGTACAAACGTTAGAACATACTCCTGCTATCATCCACGGTGGTCCATTTGCCAATATCGCCCATGGCTGTAACAGTGTGCTCGCTACCAAGTTGGCTCTCAAATATGCAGACTATGTTGTTACAGAAGCTGGCTTCGGAGCAGATCTAGGTGCTGAAAAATTCATCGACATCAAGTGCCGCATGGCAGGACTCAAACCTTCTGCCGTTGTCCTCGTTGCAACCATTCGTGCCCTCAAGATGCATGGTGGAGTTGCAAAAGCGGACTTAGCTACAGAAAATGTCCAAGCTGTTATCGATGGGCTACCAAACCTTGACAAACACTTGGCCAACATCCAAGAAGTCTATGGCCTGCCTGTAGTCGTTGCCATTAACAAATTCCCGCTGGATACAGAAGCGGAACTTGAAGCTGTCTATGAATCTTGTAAGAAACGCAATGTAGATGTTGTCATTTCGGATGTCTGGGCGAATGGTGGCGCTGGTGGCCGTGACTTGGCTGAAAAAGTCATTCAACTGGCTCAAGAAGAAAATCACTTCTCTTATGTCTATGACGAAGAAGACAGCATTGAAACAAAATTGACCAAGATTGTTACCAAAGTTTATGGTGGAAAAGGCATTAGCCTAACACCAGCTGCCAAACGCGAACTAAAAGAATTAGAAGCACTTGGTTTCTCAAACTACCCAATCTGTATGGCCAAGACGCAATACTCCTTCTCAGATGATGCGAAAAAGATCGGTGCACCGAAAGATTTCACTGTCAAATCAGCAACCTTAAGGTGGCTGCAGGGGCTGGCTTTATCGTGGCTCTCACTGGTACCATCATGACCATGCCTGGCCTACCAAAAGTACCTGCCAGTGAAAAGATTGATATCGATGCTCAAGGCAATATCACTGGTCTCTTTTAAGAAAGAAGGCGTCCTATGGTGACCATCCTTCATCTTACCCCCGCAGATTATCAGATTTCTACCTGGTCCGGTGGCCAAACCACCCAACTCTTCCTCTCTCCAAAAGAGGGAAGTTATCCAGATCGGAACTTTGACTTTCGCCTCTCTACTGCAACGGTGGAGGTTGAAAAAAGTGATTTTACCGATCTCACTGGCTACCACCGAATCTTGATGCCCCTGACATCATCGATTACACTCACCCATCAACAGAAAGAAGTGGTTTTGAAGCCATTTCAAAGCTACTTCTTTGACGGGGGAGATCCCGTATCTAGCCAAGGGACCTGCCAAGATTTAATCTGATCTACAAACCTTCCTATCAGGGGCATATGAGTGCTATATCCCCAAAAGAGAGTGTCACGAGTCAGAGTCGCTATCAATTGATCTATGCTCTCTGTCCTCTCACACTCCAATTGGAAACAGGGCAATCCCAAACCCTCCAAACTCACGAGCTCCTGTTGATCGAACAAGCATCTCCTCTTCAAGAGATGACAATTACGTTTTCACCCCTTCAGTCCGGGGAGCAACCGATTGCTATCTGGACTGCGCTAAGATAATGTTTTAAAGGAGAGACATTATGAACGGAGCACATAAACAGTCGATTGAGGAACAAGAAAAAGCGAAATTCAGCTTTAGCGGTGCCACTCTATACGGTATCAATGCCGTGATTGGATCTGGTATTTTCCTCTTGCCTCAAAAAATTTATGCCGGTTTAGGACCAGCTTCCCTAGCTGTCATGTTCGGGGTAGCTATTCTTGTCATGCTACTATCAGCCTGTCTGGCTGAAACGGCTGGCTACTTCGATAAAAACGGTGGAGCCATGCAATACTCAAAAGCAGCTTTCGGAGACTTTGTCGGCTTTAACGTTGGGATCCTCGGTTGGGCCGTTACCGTTATCGCTTGGGCTGCTATGCTAGCTGGTTTTGCTAAGATCTTCATCATTACCTTCCCAGCATTCGAAGGTCACAACCTAGCGATTAGTATCGTTATGTTGGTTCTCTTGAGTCTTATGAACATCGCCGGTCTGAAAACATCTAAGATGTTCACTCTGACAGCTACTGTTGCAAAATTAATCCCAATTGTCCTCTTCTCTCTCTTCGCCATCTTCTTTATTTCTGGTGGCGTGAGCAAGGGCAACTTCACACCTTTCCTTCAATTGGAAAGTGGTTCAAATCTCTTCAGTGCTATTTCTAGTACCGCCGTTTACATCTTCTACGGTTTCATTGGATTTGAAACCATGTCCATCGTTGCAGGAGAAATGCGCAACCCTGAAAAGAACGTTCCCCGTGCCATCTTGGGATCCATCAGTATCGTATCTGTCCTCTACATGTTGATCATCGCAGGAACAATCGCTATGCTCGGTGGACGCATCATGCAAACTGGTGCACCCGTACAAGACGCATTTGTTGAAATGATTGGCCCTATCGGTGCCCCTCTCGTTTCATACGGTGCCCTCATTTCAATCGCCGGTCTCAACATCGGTGAATCCATCATGGTTCCTCGTTTCGGTGCTGCCCTAGCAGACGAAAAACTTTTGCCAGCAGAACTTGGAAAAACAAACTCTAAGAATGCTCCAGTCATTGCCATTATCATTTCCGGTGTCTTTGCATTCTTACTCTTGTTATCTGGATCTTTCGAATCATTAGCAACTTTCAGTGTTGTCTTCCGTTTCTTCCAATATATTCCAACTGCTTTGGCAGCCATCAAACTCAGAAAAATGTACCCAGACAAAAAGGTTACCTTCCGAGTGCCATTTGGTCCTGTTATCCCAATTTTAGCTGTTGTCATCAGTATCTTGATGATTGCAGGGGACAATCTGATGAACTTTGTATGGGGAGCTATCGGTCTAGTGATAGCCAGTGGACTTTACTATGTTTTCCACGGTGACAAACTAGCTAAAAAATAAAACAATCCTCACCAATTCTATTTAAACACAGGATGGGAACTTAGGCAGGAGCAAAGCATTCCTTTGCTCCCTAGCCCATCCAAGCTTTCAAGAATATCAAACCTGAGCTCTTTTCTCTATGCCTCCTTTCAATCCCTTTAAGCTGGATAGACAATGGGCCCATGTTTGATATTCAACTTGAAGTACACAAATTTACTTCTACAGAACAATTCATAATCGGAGGTTTTATATGACTCAATTGATTCATTTAGATGGTAACAGTTTAACACTGGAAGAAGTCATCGCCGTCGCTCGCCACGGCGCCCAATGTGAGTTAGACGAAGGAGCAAAAGAAGCTGTCATCGCATCTCGTAAAATTGTCGATGATATCGTCCGTGAAAAACGAGTGGTCTATGGTGTGACCACTGGCTTTGGTTCCCTCTGTAATGTCAGCATCTCTCCAGAAGACACTGTTCAACTTCAAGAAAACTTGATCCGAACACACTCATCTGGTTTCGGTGATCCACTTCCTGAAGATGCCGTTCGTGCCATCATGCTAATCCGGATCAACTCGCTCTTGAAAGGCTATTCTGGTATTCGTCTGTCAACTGTTGAAAAACTGTTAGAATTGCTCAACAAAGGAGTGACTCCTTATATTCCAGAAAAAGGTTCTCTTGGAGCATCTGGTGACCTCGCCCCTCTTTCTCACATGGTTCTCCCAATGTTGGGACTTGGACAGGCCTACTACAAAGGTCAACTTTTGAGCGGTCAAGAAGCACTTGATCAAGCTGGTATTGAAAAGATCCAATTGGCTGCCAAAGAAGGGCTTGCCTTGATCAATGGTACGACTGTGCTAACCGGTATCGGAGCTCTTGCAACCTACGACGGTATCCAACTGCTCAAACTCTCTGATATTGCAGGTGCTCTCTCAATGGAAGTTCACAATGGTATTACCAGCCCATTTGAAGAAGACCTTCATACCATCCGTCCTCAAAGTGGACAATTGGCGACTGCTCGCAACATCCGTAATCTCCTTGAAGGAAGCAAAAACACAACCATTGCGACCCAACAACGGGTACAAGATCCTTATACACTTCGTTGTATCCCTCAAATCCATGGAGCCAGCAAAGACTCTATTGCTTATGTAAAAGAAAAAGTTGAAATTGAAATCAACTCTGTTACAGATAACCCAATTATTACTAAAGAAGGCCATGTTATCTCCGGCGGGAACTTCCACGGAGAACCAATGGCGCAACCATTTGACTTCCTAGGTATTGCCCTTTCTGAAATCGGAAACGTATCTGAACGTCGGGTGGAACGCTTGGTCAACAGCCAACTCAGCAAATTGCCATCCTTCTTGGTTAAACACCCTGGACTCAACTCAGGCTTCATGATTACGCAGTATGCTTGTGCATCTCTTGCATCTGAAAATAAAATCTTATCTCACCCAGCTAGCGTCGACTCTATCCCATCTTGTGAAAACCAAGAAGACTTCGTCAGCATGGGGACGACTGCAGCTCGTAAAGCGGCTGAAATTCTCAAGAACTCCCGTCGCATCGTTGCGACTGAAATCATGGCAGCTTGCCAAGCCTTGGATCTCAAACCAGAAAATCATGAACTTGGTAAAGGTACAAAACCTGCCTATGACATGATCCGCAACAAGGTTTCCTTCATTGAATTTGACAAAGACATCGAAATCTTTGAAGAACTCAATAAGGCATCTGCTGTTGTCGAAAGTGAAGAATTCTTAGCAACTATCGAAAAAGTAGTTGACTTAAGCATTCAATACTGATACAGTAAAGATATAGCAAAAACAGAGGCTGGCGATTTTCTCAGCCTCTGAATGCTTTCAAAATATTAAGGGAGGCAACGACCTTGCTCACAAACTACTATCCAATGACCTATAGCTATTACCAAGGTAGTATAGAGGATAATCCCTACACTGCCAAATGGGGCATGGTCACTAAATTTCTAGACCTAAATGATGAGTCTCTCACTCCATTTGAGGGCACGACCTTTGGGATTATCGGCTTTTAAGAGCGACAAAGGCGTCTATATCAACAATGGGCGCGTAGGAGCGGTCGAAGGTCCTACAGCCATCCGTTCTCAAATCGCCAAACTTCCATGGCACTGGGGAACCAATGTAACAGTGTATGATGTGGGAAATATCGACGGGCCCAACCATTCGCTAGAAGAACTCCAAGATAGTCTCTCACAAGCAATCCACCGCATGTACCAATTAGGCATCCAACCCATTGTTCTAGGAGGCGGTCACGGAACTGCTTACGGCCACTACCTGGGGATCCAATCGAGCTTGAAAAAGGATGAACAACTGGCTGTGATCAATCTGGACGCCCATTTTGATTTGCGGCCTTATGACCAAACTGGTCCCAACTCTGGAACTGGTTTTCGTCAAATGGCCGATCACGCCAAAGAAAAAGGTCAGGACTTCCCTTACCTCATCCTTGGAATCCAAGAGCACAACAACAATCTCTTTCTCTTTAATTACGTAGCCAAAACACCAAGCATTGATTTCTTAACGGGTCAAGATCTCTTCCAGATGAGCCACCCAGCCATTCTAGAACATATCGATCGATTCTTAGAAGATCAAACAGCTGTCTATCTCTCCATCGATATGGACTGCTTTGCGGTTGGTTCTGCTCCTGGTGTCAGTGCTATTCAATCATTGGGAGTCGATCCCAAACTGGCCCTCATGCTGATCCAACATATTGCAGCCAGTGGCAAACTGATTGGCTTTGATATCGTGGAAGTTTCGCCTCCCCATGATATTGATAACCACACTTCAAACCTTGCTGCGACCTTCATCTTTTACCTGACCCAAATCTTAGCGCAACAACAATTAAACTAGAAACATTTCTAGGCGCAGAAAAAGGCATAGAATGACCTGCCTTTTAAGGTCTTTCTATGCCTTTTTTTCTTTCATTATGATCAGCCACTACAAAGATCCCTAAGGAAGAGAAGGGTATTCCTGTCTCCGTATTGTTGAGAAAAATTGCTCTAGATCTCTCTTAATTTCTTAAGAAACTGCTGGTCTCTGTACGGATTCAAGTGTTGCTCTGCTACCTTCTTGTAGTAGTTTTTTTCTTCTTTTTAAGAAGATGCTCAGGACAGGATCAAGTTTCCTTCCTTTTTCCTTCTGATCTGTCAAGAGAGCTAGGAGATAATGAACCATCCCCTTATCCCTTGAATTGGCAGATTGGTTCATGGTCAGTTCTTTACGAGCCAGGTAATCCGCCACTTTCTCGTCTTCTCCCTGATGGCAGGCGATTAAGGATTGATAAAATTCAAGCAACTCTTCCTTCCAAGGGAAGCGAACACTGGACAAAATTTTCTGAGCTCGGTCAAAACAGAGGCGGGCTTGGACGAGATCCCCCTCCCAGTAATAGGCAATTCCCAGATCAATATCAAATACAACATGGACAGAATCAGCTGCCTGTTCCCCTACCAATCGTAAAACCTCTTCTAAGTGGGTCACTGCTACTTGAAAATGTCCCCTAATTTGTTCTATTTCAGCCAAGTAAGCCAAAGAAGCCGCAATTTGGATGGCATACTTGGTCTGCATGCTGTTGGTCAAACTAAAGCAATCAATGGAGCGATAAAGATGCCTGGTCGCCTGTTCTTCATCCCCAACCATCAGATGGTACAAGCCTTTCAAACGCAACTGAATCGCAATGGCTTCATGATTATTGGTTTGGATGGCATCTTCTAAAGCCAGATCCGTATAATAGGCCATTTCAGAAATATTTTCCGTTTGAATACAATAATAAATGATTTGGCGGTAACCCTCCAAGAGAAAGTCCAGTCGTTTGAGTTCCCGAGCATAAGAGATGACCTTTTGAATATCATGGATGCCCTTTTGGTACTCACCGATTCGAATAAAATAGCGTCCTTCGAGATACAAATAGCGCAGTTGCAAATATTTGTATTCTTTATCTCTTTGGTGTCTCGAGAAAAGCTCATCTAGTTCATGATGGAGACGGGTCAACTCCGCCAAAATATCTAAATGGCTATTTTTACCATCCGATACAAACCCCTCATCTCCCTTGGAGTATATTGGAAACAGTTCATGCTCCAGCTGGAGGATTTCTTCCAAGTAGGTCAACTCAAAAGACAAGGAACGCAAGTGATTTTGGGACCGCTTGTATTGGTAAGCAATTTCCTTATAGAAGAGAAGATCCGTCGAATCTTCTAGAGTTTCTTCTAGTTTTTGCGCAATTTGTTGGTGGAAAAGACGCCGTCTGGCAGGTGAGAGGAGCTGGTAAAGTACATAGCTACCAATTGCTTGCAAAATTGAACCAAGAGGTCCTCGCCTTCTTCCACTATTGAGATAATAGCTCTTTCAGATAAAGGCTCTAATAGTTCTGTCAAGGCAGGAAGATCAGTAGCCGTCAAATCAGCCAAGATGGCCATAGAGATGGGCTTATGAAAACAAGACAAGTAGTGAAGAAGCGCTTCTTCCTCACTGCTCATATCACCCAATTCTTGAAACAGATAGGCCTGAATGCTCTCAGGCAAGGGTTCTAAGCTTTCCTTCTCTTTCCATTCTTCTATATAGCTAGACAACAAGAAGGGACTTCCTTCGCTCCACTCCACCATCTGCTCGATAAGGGCTGGTTCTATCTGCCCCAATTGATCTTGTAAGAGTGACCGACTTTCATCCGGATCAAAATTGGTCAATTCTAGCTGGGACAAGCGTCTCTCAACTTTCAAGCCTCCTAAGAACTTGACCAAGCTATCTGACAATGGCCCCTCAGCTGTAAAAATTACTTGCCATTTTTCTTGTCCTCTACTTTCCTCTAACTGCTTCACTTTTTCCAATGAAACCGCATCGATCCACTGGGCATTTTCAAAAAGAAGCAGGAGAGGTTTTTCTTGGCTGAGCCTTTGAAGTTGCTCTCGTACAGATACGAGATCACTCTCTCCTCCTAAAAATGAGCTTGCTGGATCTCCACTTAATTTTTCTAAAGCTTGTATGAGACCACTCCAGGTACTTCCTACTTCCTGACAACTTCCCGCTCTGCTTTCGACCTTGACAAAGCTAAAATTCCGATTGGACATCAAGACCAACTGACGCAATAGACGTTTTTTACCTGTTCCAGATTGCCCCATCACAAGGAAGGGACCCACAGCCTTGCCTGTCTCTACCAATGAGAGGTATTCTTCTAGTTGGGACAGTTCTTGCTTGCGACCAAAGAAAGGGAGTTCTCGGATGTTCACACGATTGCTCTGTTTATGGGTACGTTTGGCTTCCAAAACAGAATGGTAGAGTTCTTCTATGGCTCGACTAGGGCGAACACTGAGCTCACGATCCAATAAATCGACCAACTTGTAATAGGTCTCAAAAAATTTTCCTAGCTGATGGTGAATCCTATAATACTCCATCAAGAGCTGGTAGTTTTTCTCTTCAAATTCATCTAGCTCTACTAAATGGTGAAGTAAAGACTCTATACCAGGATCCCCAAAACCTTCTTGGTCAATCTTCTGATAAGAGCTTTCAATATAGAGTTGCTTATAAGCATTGCGCTTACGAGAAGCCCACTGATCAAAATCTTCATCGTCCTTGACATAAAACCCTTCTAGGAAGTCCCCCTGATAGAGATCTAAATGGCTGATTGGATCCCTTTCAAAGAGCTGTACATCCAAAGAAAGGCTCAAATCAGGATTCAGAGCCAAACTGCTCCTCGTCGGAGAGACGATCACATCTCCTTCAAAGATTTTATTGGCTTGATAAACGGTATTCCGTAAATTTTTCCGAGCTACTTGGTTTTCTTTATCTCCCCAAAGAATACCGGCTATTTCATCACGATTGACCTCACCCATTACAGCCAAGTAATAGAATAAAGCCTCCATCTTCGAGAAGGAAAAACGAATATCTTTCTGATTAAAAACAACCTTAGGGGGTCCAAATAACTTCAAGGTGAGTTCTCTCTTCATTGCAAGCGCCTCCAAAATCTTCATATTAATACTATAAAAAAAAAGTTGTCTTTTAGCAAGAGATTGGCCCAAGAAAAAAAGAGACTGAGAAGCATTTTTCTCAATCTCTACAATTCCTACTAAAAGTGTTGATTAAATCACTTCAAATACGATTGATGATTAAACAAGGCCTTTGTGGCATGATGGACGTGGTAAGCGACATCTTCATTGTTCATGGTATAGAGGTGGACACCTGCCACATCTTGAGTAACCAAATCAACGATTTGATCGACTGCATAAGCCAAGCCGGCTGCGCGAAGGGATTCTGGATCATGCTCATACTTATCAAGGATGGCTTTGAACTTCCGTGGGATATGAACATTTTCACAAGTCTTCAACAAGCGAAGAGCCTGATTGCGATTGAGAATCGGCATCACTCCTGCATGAATAGGAACATTGATCCCAGCTAAAGTACACTTATCTTGAAAATCATAGAAACGCTCATTGTCAAAGAAAAGCTGAGTAACGAGGCTCGAACATCCAGCATCTACTTTCTTTTTCAGATTTTGAATATCTGAAATTTGATTTGGAGAATCTGGGTGCCCTTCTGGGTAACAAGCACCGATTACATCAAAATGAGGAGCTTCCTTTTTAATAAATTCAATCAAATCCGTTGCATAACGAAAGTCTTTCAGAGGCTCCACACCTGGAATAATATCTCCACGAAGGGCCAAGATCCGATGAACCCCTACTTGATCTAACTCATGGAGGGTATCTGCCACCTTTTCCTTACTTAGATAAATGGCAGGCAAGTGGGCAATGGTCGGAATAGACAATTCATTTTGAATATGATTGGCTAAGGCAACCGTCGTCTCTTTGATATTGTATTTGTTATTGCTAGCGGTCACACTGATAAAGTGAGGGGCTAACTCCTGCATGTTTTCCAAGGCACGTAAGAGCTTGGCATTGCCTACTTCAGGATTTGGAGGAAAAACCTCAAAGGAGAGCGACGGTGTTTGCTTAGTCATCAAATGTATTCCTTTCTTGATTGAGCAATTCTTTCTTTGCTATAGAGCAAGCTTAGGACTTTCTACTTGCTTTATAGCGCTTTACGAGCAGCTTTGCCGCTTCTACAAGACGGATCAAGCTTTCTCTCGTTTCTTTGATACCACGTGTTTTCAAACCACAGTCAGGGTTGATCCAAACTTTTCTGCTTGGTACTTTCGCAAGGATGGCTTCGATGGTGTGGTCGATTTCGCCTTCATTTGGCACACGAGGTGAGTGGATATCGTAAACTCCAGGTCCCACTTCTGTTTGGAAGTTTTGAGCTTTGAGTTCATCCAAGATTTCAAGGTTTGAACGGCTAGCTTCAAATGAGATAACGTCCGCATCCATGTTATCGATTGCTGGGATGATATCTGTAAATTCTGAGTAACACATGTGAGTGTGGATTTGTGTGTCTGGTGCTACTGTTGAGTGTACCAAACGGAAGGCTGGAATAGCCCAGTCAAGGTAGTCTTCGTACCAGTCGCTACGACGGAGTGGCAATTTCTCACGAAGAGCAGCCTCGTCGATTTGGATAATCTTCACGCCTGCAGCTTCAAGGTCAAGAACTTCATCCTTGATGGCAAGAGCGATTTGAAGAGTAGAATCCTTGATAGAGATATCTTCACGTGGGAATGACCAGTTAAGGATGGTAACAGGTCCAGTCAACATCCCTTTGACAGGTTTGTCCGTACGGCTTTGTGCGTAGCTAGACCATTTCACAGTGATTGGGTTGAGACGAGTCACATCACCCCAGATGATTGGTGGTTTCACCCCACGCATACCGTATGATTGGACCCAACCATTCTTAGAGAAGAGGTAACCTGACAAGTTTTGACCGAAGTACTCCACCATGTCATTCCGCTCGAATTCACCGTGTACAAGCACGTCAAATCCAACTTCTTCTTGCCATTTGATCCATTCGTCGATGGTTTCAGCAAGGAAGGCATCGTATTCTTCTTGAGTCAATTCACCCTTACGGAAGGCCAAACGTTTAGCACGAACTTCCTTAGTTTGAGGGAATGAACCGATAGTTGTTGTTGGAAGAGCTGGAAGTTTGAATGCTTCTTCTTGGATAGCTTCACGTTCTGCAAAGGCTGGCAAACGAGTGTAGTCTGCGTCAGTCAATCCAGCGATACGCGCACGAAGTTCCGCATTTGCTCCGACACGTTCTGTCGCAAAGAGTTCTTTGTTAGCTGCAAGAGCTTGTTCACCTTGACCGTGGCGGATAGCATCCAAGTCACGGAGTTCTTCCAATTTTTCAACTGCAAAAGCAAAGTGATTCAAGATGGCTGGTTCAAAGTCTTCGTTAGCAGTCGTAAATGGTACATGAAGCAGTGAGCAAGAAGTTGTCAAGACAACATTTTCAGCTGGAACTTGTTTCAAAATTTCCAAGCTTGCCTCGTAGTTATTACGCCAGATATTCTTACCGTTGACAATCCCTGCATAAAGCGTCTTATCAGCTGGGAAGCCACCTTTCACAAGTTCAAGCGTTTTCTTACCTTCAACGAAGTCAAGACCGATCGCATCTACTGGCAATTTCACAAGGTCAGCGTAGATGTCACGCACGTCACCAAAGTAAGTTTGGATCAAGACTTCAAGACCTTTTTTGTCAGCCAAAAGCTTGTTGTAGAGGTTCAAGAAGAGGGCTTTTTCTTCAGCTGTCAAGTCTTTAACAAGAGCCGCTTCATCCAGTTGGATACGAGTCGCACCAAGCTCTGCCAATTTCGCAAAAACATCTTGGTAAGCAGCTACTAAGCTATCTACGAAGTCTTCTGCTTTCACACCTTCTTCAAAGTCTGACAATTGAAGGAAAGTGAATGGTCCAACCACAACTGGGCGAGTGTCAAGGCCCAATTCTTTGGCTTCTTGGTATTCATCAAAAATCTTGTGACCAGCCAATTTGACTTCTGTTGTTTTTTCAAATTTTGGAACGATGTAGTGGTAGTTGGTGTTAAACCATTTCTTCATTGGAAGAGCACGCACATCCCCTTTTTCCCCTTGGTAACCACGCGCCAAAGCGAAGTAGCGTTCAAGGTCAGACAAGTCCAAATTTTGAACAGACTCAGGAACCACGTTGAAAAGGAAAGCAGCATCTAGGAAGTTGTCATAATGTGAAAAATCATTTGATGGGATTTCAGTGATGCCTTTTTCTTTGACAATGTTCCAGTGTTTAGCACGCAATTCTTTTGCTGCGTCTAGCAAATCTTCAGCTGTAATTTCGTTTCTAAAGTATTTTTCAGTTGTAAATTTTAATTCACGGAATTCACCCAAACGAGGGAAACCGATAATTGTCGTTGACATGTTGTGTCCTCCAAAAATTCTAATTGACACTATCATATCAGAAGATAGCCGTCTTGTATAATTGCTTTTACACGAATTTTGGTATAGCCAAAAACTATAACACAGATTTAATGGGCCTTAAGAGCAATGATTAAAAGTAAAAACTAGGACTTCTTATAAATAATTCCTATATCCCTTGCATCACCGAACCATTTTTGAGCGGATTGCGCTAGAAGGACAGCCTCTAAAAAATAAAGCAGGCCTTCTCTAAGGAGAAAGACCTGCTTCTAGAGGCTGGAACAAAAGTCCTAGCCTCTCAATTGTCTTTGGACTATCGAGAAAAACGCAGTGGTTGAGTAGGCTCTACTAGGCTGATTACAGCAGCTTTTACAGCCCTTCTCAACTATGCGGAGGTGGGACGACCAAATCGAATTCTAATGAATGACCGATTTCTGTCCCACTCTCTTTTCTTACCTTCATTAGGCCAACTTGACACAGAAGGCATCCCAAGGGGCTAACTTGCCCGATTCTAGGACTTGCTCTACCTTGGTATTGGCAATGATGACCTTCTCAACTCCATTAACCAGCGGTAACTCTTGCTCTTGGCTTGAAAGATTGACAACAACCAAATAGGCTTGCTCTCCTTCTACCCGCTTATAGGCAAAGACCTTGTCTGCTGCGTCCACCAATTCATAATGAGCTGTTACAAGCCAAGGCTGCTCTTTTCGTAGGGCAATGAGAGCTTGGTAAGTATAGAATATAGAGTCTGGATCTGCCAGGGTAGCCTCTACATTGATTTCTTTGTAGTTTGGGTTGACCGCAAGCCATGGACGACCTGTCGTAAAGCCAGCTTCTGCTTCATGATTCCACTGCATCGGTGTCCGTGCATTGTCCCGACCAATATGGCGGATTTGATCCATGATCACTTCAAGTGGCACTCCTTTTTCTAAGGCTTCATGGGCATAGTTGATTGACTCGATATCTTCTACATCCTCGAGGGTCTTAAATGGAAAATTGGTCATCCCGATTTCTTCCCCTTGATAGATATACGGAGTCCCCTTCATCAAGTGAAGCAGAATGGCTAAAGCCTTGGCAGATTTGACACGGTAGTCGCCATCATCCCCCCAAGTTGACACAATGCGTGGGAGATCGTGGTTATTCCAAAAGAGGGAATTCCAGCCTTCGTCTTTTCCTAATTCCGTCTGCCACTTGGTGAAAATTTCTTTCAATTTTGGCACATCCAATTCCTTAGCGTAGTGCCATTTTGGTTGACCCGGTTGGTATTGAAGACCAATGTGTTCAAATTGGAAGACCATGGACAATTCTTGATTTTTGGGTTAGAATATTGCTTAGCAATCTCTGGAGTCGCTCCCCAAGTTTCTCCTACGGTGAGCAGATCCTTATCGCCAAAGGTGGCTTGATTCATTTCCTTCAAGTAAGGATGGAGCATGGGACCATTGCTGATGATTTCCTGATCTGGGATCTTACCGATCATATCGATGACATCCATACGGAAGCCACCAATTCCCTTGTCAATCCAGAAATTCATCATGTCATAGATCTGCTGACGAAGCTCCTCGTTTTCCCAGTTGAGGTCTGGTTGCTTCTTACTAAAGTTGTGCAGGTAGTATTGACCTGAGGCCTCATCGAATTCCCAAGCAGAACCACTAAAAGCAGAAATAATACCATTGGGCTCATCGCGCCAAATATAGAAATCCCGCTTTGGACTGTCTGGATTTTCACGTGCTTCGATAAACCAAGCATGCTCATCAGAGGTATGGTTGACTACCAAGTCCATAATGATTTTGATCTTGCGTTTATGGCCTTCTGCGATCAATTCTTCCATATCTTCCATGCTACCAAAGATGGAGGCAATATCCTCGTAATCCGAGATGTCATAGCCGTTATCATCCATGGGACTCTTGTAGACTGGTGAGAGCCAGATCGCTGTAATCCCTAATTTTTCCAAGTAGTCTAGCTTGCTCGTGATCCCCTTGAGATCCCCGATGCCATCGCCATTACTATCCTTGAAACTCTTTGGATAAACTTGGTAAATTACGGCATTATGCCACCATTTTTGTTCCATTTTCTCTTCTCCTTTATGATTGTGAAATCACTTTCATCATACAAAAATAGGGGTGAAATTGCAAGAATTTACAAGTCTTCATTCTCTTCACTGGAATAAATCACTTCAAAGAGACGTTGACGCAAACCTTCCTCTAAAGGCGTAATGATCTTCATCAACTGTTTCAAATCCTTGGCTGTTGAACAAGCCACAAACAATTCATTCTTCCTATCGTAGGCCAGATTGGCAGATTTCAAGAGCTCAAACATCCGATCTTCTTTGGCAATAGGACGTGATCGCAGCTCACCCATCGCAATTTCCTGACTTTGATTGTCCACTAAGATAGGGGCTGTCTCAAAGGTATGGAGGAAGAACTGGTGCTGTCTCTTTTCAGGAAGCAAGGCTATATCACCTGTTAAATCCAGCCTAATCTTTCTTTCATCCCAATTGACAGTTAGGCGGGTTTCAACCTTGCTAGCTCCTTCTCCTTCAACGAGTAAGAAGGAACGATTGTCACCTGGGAAGAGATGCCAGTCCAGCATTTCTGGAAGCTCTACCCCTGTCTGCGGTTGTGCATCCATAGGGATGATGGCTCCTGCACGCGCAAAGACCGGAATATCCTGGCTAGCTCTAAAGACTGTGAGTTTGCCTTTTCCTTCGTACTTCCAATCATGGAAGAAATCATACCATACTCCGTCTGGGAACCAAACACTTACAGAAGCACTATGATAGACAGGATCCAGATTCTCTGTAATTGGCGCCACCATGAGTTCACTGCCAAAGAAATATTGATTTTTAGCCTCATAAGCCTCTTCTTGGTTTGGATAATGGTAATAAAGAGGTTGAACCAAAGGCAGTCCTTCTTCATGCGTCGCCACATTCATGGTGTAAAGATAAGGTAGTAAGCTGTGGCGCAGGCGCAAATACCGCTTCATCAAGCGACAGGTCTCAGGCGAGTAAAACCACGGTTCCTTGCTGTTAAAGGCATTACAAGAACTATGGAGACGATTGATCGGGCTGAAGACCCCAAATTGCAACCAGCGAAGAGCCAAGTCTTCATCATAGTAACCCCGCATATGGCCACCAATATCGTGACTCCACCACGTATAACCGATATTTGAAGCTGTGCTGGTAAAATAGGGTTGAAAGGCTAGGGATTCCCAAGTCACAATGGTATCCCCTGAAAAACCGATCGGATACCGGTGGCTACCCGGACCTCCATAACGCGATAAGATGAGACCAGCTTGACCTGTTCGACAATTGTCTAGATAATGATAGTGATTTAATAACCAAAGGGGATCCATCTTGCCATGACTTCCCTGTTGCCAATCAATCCACCAAAAGTCGACTCCTTGATTTTCCAAGGGATGGTGGACATCTTCGAAATAAGCTTCGCGAAAGGCTGGACTGTAAAAGTCAAAGCTAGCCGCTTCTTCTTTTTCCACATCTAATCCCAAGCGTTTTGCGACCATGGGGTAAGCATCTTCAAAGGCGCGAATGCCATCTGCCGGATGGACATTTAAGGTCACTTTTAAACCACGCTCATGCAGACCATGTAAGAAGGCAGCTGGATCAGGAATCAAGTCTCGGTTCCAACTATAGCCCGTCCAACCACTTCCAAAGCGAGCAGGAATCGCCGTCTTGTGCCAGTCCATATCGATCACGCTGACAGCTAGAGGTACCCCTTCAGCCTTGAAACGATCCATCAAATCTGTGTATTCCTGACTGGTATAAGGCCAATACCGGCTCCACCAGTTTCCCAGAGCATATCGTGGCAAGAGGGGGGTCAGTCCCGTCAGATGGTAAATCTTTCAAGGCCCTTAGATAATCGCGCCCATAACCGAAGAAATACAAATCCACTTCTGGACATGGCCGTGCTCTAAATCCGCTTTCGACATCATACAAATAAGAAGCAGAATCGTCCAAAAGAGCATAGCCTGCTTTGCTTAAGATCCCATCTTCCAACTCCATAGCTCCATCGACCTCATCGAGCGTCCGACTGGTCCCCTTTAAGGTCTCAGGCCGATCCCCATAGTGCCATCGGCTACCATAGATTGCATACTGGCCCTTGAGTTCGATAAAAAGCCGATCCGGTGCAAAAGGTCCTTTTTCAAAATAAAGGTGGAGATGCTCCGTATGCAGATCTAGGACCTCTTCGGTCTCTGTGATCTCACAAGAAACTGGTCCAAAATCTCGATCTTGCACAACTTGCGTCTGTCCATCTTCAAAAACACCATTCTCTGAATATTCCAAGCGCACCAAAGATTCCGTTAACACGGAGATTCGGTAGTGCTCTCCAACTATCACTGGTCCTGCCATTTGTTTTTCTTCCTCTTTTTATAAGGCATCTAACTTGCCCCTCTTTTCATCTGCTTCGTTCCACCGTATAAGCGCTTACGAATTTACTATAGCACTCAAAAAAAAGCCTGTCAACACTTGACAGAGCCTTTCCTAAAATTTTATAAGATCAACTTCCCCAATTGATCAAAAGATACATGAGACTCGATCCAAACATATCTGCCAAGGCATGCATGAGGAAAAATAGCAAGAGCTTCTTGACGACCTTGAGGACGGACGTTAGGTGAAATTATCCAGTGGATGATTTCAGCAATCCAGGAAGTTCCATGACTAAATTAAGATACAGAGGGCATCTGCGGAGTAAAAATAAAAATCATTATTCTGCAGAATCACTTAGAGGCTGGGACAAAAGTCCTAGCCTCTCAATTGTCTTTGGATTGTCGAGCAAGACGCAGTGGTTGAGTGGGCTCTACTACGCTGATTTCATCAGCTTTTACAGCCCTACTCAACTGTGCGGAGGTGGGACGACGAAATAGAATTCTAACGAATGATCGATTTCTGTCCCACTCTCATCAACATTCTGAAGCGACCTTTCGGTCGTTTCAATTACACGATTAGTCTAACAAGTCTTGGATTCTATCCAGATATTGATTATCCGTCACGGCCATCACGCGCATGCCTTCTGGCCAGATAAAATCAGGACTGATCTGAATCTGAAGTGGCTGGTCTTCCGCATTTCGGTAACCAATAATATTGAGATGGTACTCCTCTCTGACAGCCAAGTCTTGAAGGCTTTTTCCTACCCAGCTAGCTGGAACCGTAAACTCAACCACTACCACTTCTTCGTCCAACTGGAAGACTTCAATCCCATGTTGGAAGAGGATCATCTTAGCTAGGGACATTCCCGCTTCTACCTCTGGTAGGATGACCAAATCAGCCCCAATTTTCTCAAGAACCTCCTTGGTCACTTCATTTTTGACCTTGGCAATGACGTGCTCAACACCAAGTGCCTTACAGTGCATGACAGCCAGCACACTGGACTCCAGGTTTTCACCCGTCGCGATGACGACTGTGTCACAGTTCCCAATATCTACTGCATCCAAGAGGTCCAACTCCGTAATATCCCCGACAATTCCAGTTGTAATCATGGATTCATATTGGTTGATCACATCTGCGTGATCATCAATCGCAATAATATCCACATCCTGGTCTTGCAGGGTTTTCAGGACACTCTGTCCAAAAATTCCTAATCCTAAAATTCCAATGGTTCGATTCGCCATGAGTTTCTCCTATCCGATAATGATGTCTGCCTTAGCATACTGCAAAGTGTCTGCCTTCTTGGCTTGGTAATTGTTCAAGCTAACCATGAGGGTCAAAGGTCCGATCCGACCGATAAACATAAGCACCATGATGATCCCCAGCCCTGCTCCATTTAAGGTCGAGGTCACATTGGCTGTCACGCCTACTGTCGCTAGAGCGGATACCACCTCAAAGACCAAATAAATAAAGCGTTGGCCATCCGGCGTCACCAAACAGATTCCTAATAGCCCCACTAAGAAGGTCAACTGGAAATCACCGCCGTCCCAAAAGAACGTTGGACCAAGTCTGGTGCGATGGTGCGCTTACCCAGGTTGGTATGTGGCAAGCAGAGCAACTCTTTGCGCGCTAAGAGAATCAGCACCAAGAAGGTGGTGATCTTCATCCCCCCTGCTGTCCCGCCTGGTGCTCCACCTAGAAACATCTGCAAGAGATAGATAAAGAGCGTCACTGGCCGGACTGCTGTATAATCTAAGGAGGCAAAACCAGCTGTCCGCATACTGACGGTTTGGAAAAAGCTGACTAAAATTTTCTCTCCCAAGGGGAGGGCCCCAATGGTTGCTGGATTGTCAAACTCGGTCAAGAGACTGGTTACTGTCCCAAAGAGGAGGATCGCAGCGGTTAACCAGAGAACCACCTTGGTATGGAAGCGTAAGGTCCGCCGTCCTGATTGATTGCGGGCCTTGGTGGCCAGGTCAAACCAAACCATAAAGCCCAAGCCCCCCGTAATAATCAGGGCAGACAAGGTCAGGTTCACCAGCCAATCAGTCTGGAAACTCATCATACTATCGCCCCCAAAATTGTCAAAGCCCGCATTACAAAAGGCAGAAACCGCGACAAAGATGGAGTTAAATCCCATGGCCCCAGCCAAAACGAGGAATGAAGCGAATCATGAGGAGCAAGGCTCCCAGTCCTTCGATGGTAAAGGTGGTAATGAAAATAGAACGGACAAAACGAGCCAAGCTCTGGTTATTACTAAAGCCAAAGCTATCCCGAATGGTCTGCCGGTCCTTGTAGCTGAGCTTTTGACGGCTTTCCATAAAGAAGAGACCGATAAAGGTCAAGATCCCCAGGCCACCGATCTGAATCAAGAGCATACAGATCAACTGCCCCCATCCATTATAGGTCGAGGCTACCGACTGAGTAAAGAGACCCGTTACACAGACCATGGAGACTGCTGTAAACAGGTGGTCGATATAGCCTGCTGTTGAACTTGCTTGCTGGACAAAAGGGAGACTCAATAAGAGGGAGCCAATCAAGATCACCAAGGCAAAGCTAAGAAAAATCCGTCTTGCCGGAGACAGGCTTTTAATCTTGGACTTCCATTGTTTAAAAAATAATTTGACTAACATAGCTTTATTGTATCATAAAAAGTGAGTAGACCTACAAGTGATGAACTATTTCTAGGCACAATTCTAAGGCTTTCTCGAATGCTTCAGATCCCCAGTCACGCTGGTCATAATTTTCCAGGTCTGCAAGAGAATCTGCGGTAAATAGGAGCAAGCCCCAGACCGCATCACGAAGCTGGGCTACTGCTGCCAGTGAGGCGCACTCCATCTCCACAACACGACACCCTTCTTCAATGCGATAGGCCACCTTATCAGGCGTTTCTCTATAAAAGCCGTCCGTCGACCAAGTCATGACCTCTTGATAGGGAATGGACGCTTGTTTTAGAACCGTTTCAATGGCAGTCAGTGCGCGACGATTCACTTCTATATACCGAGAAGGTGCCACATAATGGTAACTAGCTCCCTCATCTCGCAAGGCCTTGGTCGGAATCAAAAAGGCATTTTCTTCCATGTCCACCAAGACGCCACAGCTACCTGACGAAATAATCTTCTTCACCCCGTAGCCAATCAACCAATCCATGAATTGGGCAGCAGGGGCTGATCCAACTGGCGCTTGGGCCAAGCAGATTTCCCTCTCCTTGATGCTCCATGACATAAACCGGATAGGTCTTGGTAGCTGAGACAAAGCTAGCTACTTGTTTGGCTCCGACAACTTTCGCGAAGCGATCAATCTCATCCTCTAAGAAAGCATAAACGCATTTTTCAGGCAAGTGTACATCTAGCCCCTCATGGGTCGGCATAATGACTGCCTGTGGGTTATCGTCGAACTCTAAAATCGGAATGTCATGCTTATGAATCATCGTTTCTCCTTTTTGACTGGTATTTCTTTGATGACACGGGCTGGGTTTCCTCCAAGGACCACATTGTCTCCAAAGGACTTGGTCACGACTGCCCCAGCTCCAGCGACCACATTGTCACCCAGCGTCACACCAGGAAGAATAGTGACGCCTCCTCCTGCCCAGAAATTGTCCCCTATCCTAATCGGTGCGCCATACTCCAGACCAGAATTGCGCTCATCTGGATCCAGCGGGTGCAAGGGCGTCAAAAATTGGCAATTGGGACCGATCATGGCATTCTTTCCAATCGAAATGGGACATACATCCAACATGGTCAAATTGTAATTGGCATAGAAATTATCTCCCAGATGGATGTTGACCCCATAATCCACAAGAACTTGACGATTGAGATAGAGGTTTTCACCGGTAGAACCAAACCACTCTTTGATAATGCTTGCCCCTTTTTTAGGGTCCGCCTCTTGGTTAAAGGCCTCTTGTTTCTCCCGAGAAGCTTTTGCCAAAGCTCGTAATTCAGGGTCTCCGGGTCTATAATAGTCACCTGCAATCATTTTTTCATATTCACTAGCCATAGGAAACCTCCACTTGATTTTGACATATTATAGCAGAATTCCCCCTTTTAAACAAACGTCAGAAAGAAGGTTTTATAAGAAAAACATTAAAAATACTTAAAATTACGTAAAAACACTTGTATACACTTATGAAAGCGAGTACAATAGAGATAAGAAGAGAAAGAAGGAGCCAACTCATGTACCAGGAACAACGACTCGAAAAAATCCTAAAACTCTTAGAGGAGAAAAAGCAATTATCTGCAAAAGAAATGGTGGACTACTTTAAGGTCTCCAAAGATACCATCCGCAGAGACTTTACCCTCCTTAGCCAACGCCAGCTGGTCCGTCGGACCCATGGTGGACTTCTTCCCTTGAACAAAGAACCTGGACCTTCTTATCTAGACCGCAGTCAAACAGCTAACAAGGAAAAGACAGCTATGGCCCAAAAGGCCCTGCAATTGATCCAAGATGAGCAAGTCCTCTTTCTCGATGTTTCCACCTCGATGACCCTGCTTGCTAGTCTGCTTGATAGAGCCGTCACCGTTTATTCGCACTCGCTTGACAATGCCATCCAGCTCAGTAGCCATAGCCAAGTTGACTTTCATCTCCTAGGAGGAAAGTTCTACCCTAAAAACCGCTTCTACTACGACGTCAACCAAGCACACATACTGGACAGTCTTCGCTTTGATCTCGCTTTTTTTGGAGCAAGTAGCTTAGCCAATGGTGAAGTAACTTTCCAAGATGCTGAAGACGTCGCGGTCAAGGCTCTCGTTTTTGAGCGAACTCGAACCAAAGTGCTGGTGGCAGAAAGTGCTAAGTTCCACCAACATGCCAACTACTATCTCGCTCGGCTCAAGGAATTTGACTATTGGGTGACTGATAAAAAACCAAGCCCTAACATCCTTAAACTGGTTGGGAGCGAGACTACCATTCTCTATTAGGAGGTAAGCGTTATGTCTCACATTCGTCTCATCATCAGCGACATCGATGGCACTATCTTAAATGACCACCATCAGATTGATCCACAGTTAGCAGCATTGATCCCGGATTTGAAACGCGAAACCATTCCCTTCGTGCTGGCTTCTGCTCGCTCTCCAAAAGGGATGGCACCCATTGCCCAAGAACTCGGCATAGAAGACTGTCCCATGGCCTGCTACAATGGGGCCTTGATCCAAAAGGGAGAGCAAGTTCTTTTCGAGCACCCTTTGAATAAGACAGAGGCCCGGCAGTTCATCAACTGGGCCAAAGAACACTTCCCTCAGGTTTCGATCAACCTCTATAGCGGAAAAGACTGGATGACCGACCGCCTTGACCAGTGGAGTCAAGAGGAGGCCCGTATTACAGGAGAGAAACCTCTCATTCTCCCTCTATCGGATCCTTTGCTGGATACGACAAAGCCCCTCCACAAATTGCTCTTAATTGGAGAGGCGGAAGAAATCCAAGCTCTCTATCACACTCTTTCTGCCGACGACTTCCCTTCTACCGCTTTTTATCTCTCCAAAGCCAACTACCTAGAAGTCACGGCTAAGCAGGTCTCCAAAGAGAATGCTCTGGTTGAGCTGGCCAATCACTACCACTTGAGCTTGGAAGAAGTCCTCACTATGGGAGACAACTTCAATGACCTCCCTATGCTCAAAAAAGCCGGCATCGGGGTCGCTATGGGCAATGCCCCACAAGAAGTGAAAGACGGAGCAACAGTCGTAACAAAGTCAAGCAATGAAAACGGGGCTGGGCAAGCGGTTGAGACTTATGTCTTGATTTAGAAACATAAATAAAGTGACCAACTAGTATTTTTTACGGATAAAAAATATAGTAGAAATGCTGATAAAATAAGGATTCCTGCAAATTAGTAGGAATCCTTTTTCTATTACACTATTTGTATATTTAAATTTTTTTGTGTATATTTTTATCAAGTAGCCATTTATCAATAACTAGGGATATAAGAAGGCTTAAAACCCTTGATTATTATACCGTTGACAAGCTTTTTAAAAACCGGTATCATAGAAAAAAGTTTATTAAAAAGGGGACGTATTTTGAAAAAATATACTATTTCACGTAAACAAACTTTAACCTTAGCTTCTGTTGTTTTAGGAACAGTCTTCACAGGGACTACCATTGCTTCAGCTGATGAGGTTGCTCCTAGCACAACTCAAGCTGCTCCTGCAGCTACTATAGCAGCAAAATCACCTATTACGGCTGCAACAGAAGAAATCAATGCCAAAGCCAATGCCCCAGTTGTTCCTGCTGATAAAGCAAAAACTGGAGATGTCATCGCTGTGGATGTCCAAAAAACAGGCCCATCTGCTAAAACAGACGGCGCAGACACAACCACTACTTCAACAGCAACCATCAAAACCACTAGCTTAGCCGATCAAGACACACCTGTGGGCACTTCAAAACCAGTCTCTTCAACTAAGACAGCTACATCCACAAAAGAAACAGCTGACTACACTGAGACAACTACAGAAACTGTCAATAAAACAACTGTAGTCGAAGTGACAAAAGAAGCAGATATCGTCAATAAAAAAGAAGTCCAAGCAACATCCGACATCGTCTTTGTCATTGATAAATCAACTTCGATGGATTCACATATCAATGATACAATGAAGAACGTTGAGACCTTTGTTCGTAATTTATCTGCAAAAAATATCCAAGCACGCTTGGGATTGGTTGCATTTGAACGATCAGATCGTATACAATACTTTGATTTTAACGGATCAAAATTCACAACGGATCCAGAAAGTTTTATTTCTGCTCTGAAAACTATCAAAACTAATGGTGGTTATGAAAACACCACTGTTCCATTGCGCCACATCGCTACTTCAGAGGACTACAACTGGGGCACCGGAACAAACAATCATCGATTTGCATTCGTCATTACAGACGAGCCAATCGATATGGATACTCCATATAAGAATCCTCTCCCATCAAAAGAAGAAACTCTTCAATCATTGAAGGCAGCGAATATTTCCTTAACAGTTGTAGGACGCACAGTAGACCAGTCTGACTTTGCTCCATTGGTCAATGGGACAAATGGTCTCTACCTAGATATCCGCAAAGATTTTGCTGACTTGTTGAACGTTCAATTTGCCAATAAAGTTGTTGAAACTGTACAAAAAGGTCGTGTCTTCAAGGTCCAAACAGACAAGTATGAGTTGATTTCAAAAACCCATCGTGTGGCGAAAGCAAAACCACAAACACCTATCATCCAAACACCTGCAACACCGACTCCTACTCCTCAGAAACCGGCTGTTGTCACTCCTGCGAAACCGACAGTCTTCACACCGGCTAAAAATGAGCCTGTTAAAACTGCAGTCTACATTGCACCAGCAGCTCTTCCTCAAAAAGAAGCCAGCCTTCCAAATACAGGAAGCAAGACCTCAACCGCCTTGACAACTCTTGGCCTTGGTCTTCTCAGCATGGGTGCTGCCTTTGCACTTTCTCGCAAAACAAAGAAAGACTAACATGAAAAAGAGAGGGGGACAGAAATCGGTAATTCGTTAGAATTCGATTTCGTCGTCCCACCTCCGCACAGTTGAGTAGGGCTGTAAAAGCTGATGAAATCAGCGTATTAGAGTCCACTCAACCACTGCGTCTTGCTCGACAATCCAAAGACAATTGAGAGGCTAGGACTTTTGTCCCAGCCTCTTTTTATCTCTAGTCAAATTTCCTGCTTGCTATTTTCATTAGCAAGTGGAAATCTTCAACTTCTACCAGGACATTCTTGCCCTCCGCTATGATATAATGGGGACAGTACAAGGGAGGAAACCAATGTTACAAGAACTAGCTTTTACAGGTCAATGGAGACACTACCAAAAACGCGTTCTCGATAAGAGTGACGCTTTTATGGCGGACGGCCACCTGCATTTGGTAGCGGCTCCTGGATCTGGAAAAACAACCTTGGGAATCGAATTTATCCGGCGCTTTGGCCAGCCAACCCTAATCTTGGCCCCTACGGTCACGATTCGTCAACAATGGGTCGACCGGATTGTCCAAGCCTTCTTGACGAATGAAAGCCAAGCGGAGCAATTGATCTCTCAGGACCTCAAACATCCTAAGTTGATTACAGTGGCTACCTATCAAGCCCTACACAGTGCTATGAATCAAGTCGTCGGCCAATCGCAAGTTGAGGATACCGATGACCAGGCAGAGATTGAAACCTTTGATTTCAAAGGATTTGATATCTTTTCTACCTTTAAATCTATTTCACTCGGGACACTTTGTTTGGATGAATGTCACCACTTGCGCAATGAGTGGTGGAAGAGCTTGGAAGCCTTTCGTCAAGCCTTCCCTGACTTAAAGATGATCTCCCTTACTGCTACCCCTCCTTATGAAGGGGACCCTGCCCTTTGGGAACGCTATATCCGCATGTGTGGGGAGATTGATGAGGAAATTACGGTTCCCGAATTGGTCAAGGAAGAGACCCTTTGTCCCCATCAGGACTATGTCTACTTTGCCTTTCCAACCAAGGAAGAGCAGGCTCAGCTGGATGCCTTTAGCCAACAAAAGAACACTCTCTTGCAGCAACTGACTTCAGACCCCCTCTTTTGTCAACACCTGCAATCCTGTCAAGCCTTATCGGGTCAGATCAGTGATGATGAGTTGCTCAATGAACCCAAGTATCTCTCTGCTACCCTGATCTTTCTTCGGAGCAAGGGAATCACCTTTCCCCAACGTTTCCAGGATCTTCTAGGAGCAAAAAAACTTCCTGCTTTCACCCTAGACTGGCTTGAAATTCTCCTGCAAGGTCTGCTCTTTCAGGTGCCTCACTGGTACAATCTACCAGAAGAATACGAAAAGCAACTCCTCCATGAATTAAAAGCAGCGAGCTTGATCGATCGAAAACAAGTCAAACTGGTCCGCAATAAAAAACAAGACCTCCTGCTCAACCAATCCCTGGGAAACTCAATGCGGTTCGAGAGATTTTCAAGGCAGAATATCAGGCTCTTGGAAGCCAACTGCGCCAACTGGTCTTAACAGACTACATTCGTCAAGACTTTGAAGTTCATCTAGGGGACAAGGACGCTCAATTCACTCAATTGGGAGTGCTCTCGTATTTTGAATCCATTCGCAGGGAAAGCATAGAGCAAGCTAGTCCACCTGCTATCGCTGTCCTAACAGGTAGTATCGTCATCATCCCGACAGTTGCTAAGGCAGAACTAGAAGAGCTTCTAGGAGCGAACCGACTGACTTACCAAAGTGTCGGCCAATTATCCCCTGGTGATTTTCTCAAGGTTCGCTTGGTTGGCTCTCAGCATGACTTGGTGACAGCTGTAACCCAACTCTTCCAAGAAGGGATTATCCAAGTCGTGATTGGAACCAAGTCTCTTCTAGGAGAAGGCTGGGATGCTCCTTGTGTCAACTCCCTGATTCTAGCTAGCTTTGTGGGGAGTTTTATGCTCAGTAACCAAATGCGAGGTCGTGCCATCCGAGTGTGGCCCCAAGATCCAAATAAGACCAGTAATATCTGGCATTTAGTCTCTATCAATCTTTCCCTAAAGAAATGGTATGAAAAGTCAGATCTTGAAAAGGAAGAAATCGAAGCCATCACTGATCAGCTGAAACAATACAGTCCTGACTTAGAGCTTTTAGAGAGACGGATGAAACAATTTTTAGGTCTCCACTACAAGGAACCCTTCATTGAATCCGGCATTGAACGTTTGGCCTTTGATCAGATCCGCTATACTAAAAAACACTTAGAAAAACTGAATGAAGAGACCATAGAGCGCTCCACACATCGTCAAGAACTCAGAGATGGCTGGCAAAAATCCCTTCCTATTTTAGAGAATATGGAGATTGCAAATGAGGTCCAAGTGGACAAACACTTCCTACCTCTGGCTCTATTTTTTGATGCTAGAAAGCTGGCACGGTGGCTATCAGCCTGCACTTTGACCGATGCTTTCGCAAACTTTATTTACTATTCATTTAGAGGAGGATGGAATACAGCTTCTCTTATTCTTCTATTCTTCTTAGCCGTTCTCGCACTCCTTGCTTGGTTGCGCTACTATCTCTATAAGAGTCCATACAAACGCTTAGAAGTCTTTGGCCAAGCTATTCACCAAGTCCTGCTTCTTTCGGGACAGATTCAAACCCAAGAAACCCGCATCCAAGTTGTACGAGACAGAAAGGATGCTATCAACACGCTGATTTATTTGAAGGGCGGAACCATGCGGGAGAAAGAACTCTTTTCGCAAACCATGATTGAATTTTTCGCACCCATTGAAAACCAACGATACATCCTGAAAGCACAGGAAAAAGTGACCGATCAGACAGAATATTTCGCCGTACCAAGTCTCTTTGACAAACGAAAAGAAGATGCGCAAGCCTTTGTTGAGCAAATCCGAAAGAGCCTAGGTAAGTATGACCTTGTCTATACCCGAAGCGCTGAAGGACGTTCTATTCTTTTAGATGCACGCATCAAGGCACTCGCCAACAAGCAAGAGCGCACCTTCACCAAGAAGCAAGTGATGTCGAATTTGAAATAAGATTTTATTTCACTAAAAAAGTCTAGTAGATTCATTTCTACTAGACTTATTCGTTATTCAATCACAATTATAGCCTTAATAGTCTTGCGTTCATCCATGTCTTTGTAGGCTTGATCAATCTCGTCCAAGCTATAGCTATGGGTGAAGACGCGTCCTGGATTGATGTCGCCGTCAAGCACAGCCTTGAGCAGGAACTGCTTGTCATAGGTGGTCACAGAGGCCGCTCCACCTGCCACGGAAATGTTTTGGGCAAAGGTCGATCCAAGGGCACGATTATTGTAGTGAGGAACACCGACAAAACCTAAGCGCCCCCCATTGTGAAGGACCCCAAGAGCTTGATCGACGGCTGCTGCAGTACCAACACACTCAAGGGCAGCATCTGCTCCTCCTCCAAGAATTTCACGGACCTTGGCAATGCCTTCTTCCCCACGTTCAGCAACAACGGCTGTCGCTCCAAATTCTAGAGCCAATTGTTGACGGTCTTCATGCCGACTCATGAGGATAATTTGCGATGCTCCCCGCATCTTAGCTGCAATCACAGCACATTGCCCCACGGCTCCGTCCCCAATGACAACCACTTTGTCGCCCCGTTTTACATGAGCCACACGCGCTGCATGGTAGCCTGTCGGCATCACATCCGCAAGAGTTAAGAGGGATTTGAGCATGGCTTCTGTATAATCAGACGGTTGCCCCGGGATTTTGACGAGAGCCCAGTTGGCATAGTCGAAGCGCATGTACTCCGCTTGCACCCCGTCAGACCAGTTGGTCCCAATATGGCGGTCACAAGTCCCATCATAGCCCGCACGACAAGCATCACACTCCCCACAGCCATGGGTGAAAGGGGCGATCACAAAGTCACCCGGTTTGACCGTTGTAATAGCCTCACCGATTTCTTCCACGATCCCAATAGCTTCGTGACCACTATTTTGGTGGCCTGCTTCAATATATGGATTGCGGTAGCTCCAGAGATCAGATCCACAGACACAGGTGCGAACGATGCGGAGAATGACATCATCTGGTGCTTCGATTTTTGGTCGCTCCACTTCTATTAGACCCACTCGCCCAGCTTTTGTATAGACTGTTTTCTTCATAGGAACAACCTACTTTCTATTGCTTACTTAACTATAGTATACACTTTTTGACAAGAAATCGCTTACATCAAACACTCCCAATTACGGTTATATTTTGTTACTTAATCATATTTTTTTCCATACTTCTTTTCAAGCATTTTCTTAACTAGATAGGGCATCTTGACATTCTCTCGACCTTTTTTAGCAATCAATTTTTTGACGAAATCAGGCATCTGAATATCTTCTGCCTCTTCTAAAATCTTTCCTGAGTTTGAAGGGGCTTCCAACTCATCAAAAGTCTCTAGTTGAGGTTGATAGTAACGATAGTCACCGTCTATATGAGACTGAATGGTTGAAAGAAGGGCTTTGATCAATCGAGAATCACTATTTGGCATAGGAGGACGGTGATAGGCCACACCAAGCTCATGACAAAGCTCCTTACACTCCACATCATTATCAAAAAGAACCTCAATATGCTCACTAATAAAAGCTATCGGGACAAAAATATAGTGGTCAGGGTGTTCCTTCTCATCACGAAGGTATTCTAAGACATCAGGCTTAATCCAAGGAATACCAATATCACTTTCACTCTGCCATGTATTGGTATACTGGTCTTCTTCAAGGCCTAAAATTTCCACAATCAAGCGAGTATTGTCATAAATCTGATCGATATAAGGATCGCCAAAATCAAGTGCCAAAACTGGGACACTATGAGCTGAAAAAATCACCTTATAGCTGTCATCTCTAATTTGATCTAAAATATTTCGAATCTCATCAGCCCAATAGTGGAGAAGTGAAGGTTCTTGGTACCACTCCTTGATAATTTGGAACCTAATCTGCTCACTTTCTAAAAATTTCTCATATCCCATGACGGAATAGTAAGAATAATGGGGCTCTAAAATCAAGCACAAACATTCTTCAATTCCGTCATTCTCCATCTCTTTGATTACATCAGTGATAAAAGGGCGGGAAAATTTATTAGCAAAGTATACGGATGCGTGTTCTCCAAGAGCAGAAGCAACCAAATCCACTTCTTCTCTAGTTATCCTTTGGAGTGGAGTTCCACCAATTCGTACGTAATTGTCATATAAAGTCTGAATTTCATGTGGTTCAGGACGAACACCACGCCGGATATTCGTGAAAAACTCCGCTACTCCTTCATAGGTAATCTCTTCAGGCGACCCAAAAGTCATCATCAACACAGCTCTTTTACTCATAATTACTCCTTGTTCCACGTTTGTTCTATTTTAACATGAAAAGGCATACTTTAGAGAGTTTAGTGTCAAAAAAACTCCTAGAGAAGCCTCTAAGAGTTTAAACAAATCTTAATGATGGTGGTGATCATGTCCGCTCTGACTCTCTATGGCATGGATATCCCGTTTATGGCAGGCATGACTATCTTGATCGCTATCCACTTCAATGGTAATATTATGAAAGCCAATGTCCTTTAGATGATGACGGATAGCTGTTTTACTCGCTTCCATGTCTTCTATCTGCTCGAGACAAACATGGATAATGGCATTTTTTTCCAAACCATCCATGGTCCAGAGATTAAGCTGATTCACACTGGACACGTGCTCCAATTGCTCCAAATCACTCTTAACTTGCTCGATATCTACTCCTTCTGGCACAGCATCCAAGAAAATCTTGAGCGTAGACCAAAAACGTGGAATGGCTTTTGACAAGATAAAGAAGGAAATGATCAGCGACAAGAGAGGATCTAAAATATACCAATCCGTAAATCGGAGGACAATAGCCATCAGGATGACTGCTATCCAACCAAGAGTATCTTCCAGAAAATGCAGGCTAAGAATAGATTCGTTCTTTGTTTTTCCTTTACGAACCACTAAACTTGCTAGCACATTGATCGTAACCGCAATGATTCCTAGCCAGAGAATGCCCTCATCATTGACAGGTTGGGGATGAAATAGTTTTGTTAGATTTTCCAAAATGACAAAAACAGATCCTGTCATCAGAATCACCGCCGTTATCAAAGCTCCTAGAAGGCTAAATCGTTTGTACCCCAAGGTGTAGCGGCTATCCTCTTCACGATTGGAGATTGTTTCTAGAACAGCTGATACTCCAATTGCAACCGCATCTCCTAAGTCATGGACTGAGTCAGCAAGAACCGCACTAGAACCAAATACTCCACCAGCGATAAACTCGACAATGGCATAACTCAAATTTAAGAAAAAAGCTAGCCAGACCGCAAATTTTGAACTCAATTTTTGATCTCCTTTGGTATATGGTATAATGGAAATAGAATCATTCCTTTACTATTATTATCTCCTAGAACGAAAAGAAAGGATAGAAGCATTCTGTTCAGTATGTAAGTTACTGAACAGTTTGTTCAAATTGTCCATATGCCAGCTCAAGATCGTCGCATCACCAAGACTCGAAAAGCTATCTATGCAGCTTTTTTACAGCTACTTAACCAAAAAGATTATGAAGCCATTACGGTTCAGGAGATTATTGACCTCGCTGATGTAGGGCGTTCGACCTTTTACAGCCATTATGAAAGCAAGGAGTTACTACTGGATGAGCTCTGTCAAAAGCTCTTTCATCACCTGTTTGAACGTGATGAACACCTCTCACCACAAGACTACTTAGCTCACATCTTTCAGCATTTCAAAAAAAATCAAGATCATGTAAGCAGCCTCTTGCTCTCCAAACGATTATTTTATCCGGCAACTGCGAAAAGAACTGGAACATGACGTCTATCCCATGTTAGCAGACGAACTGATTCAATCACACCCCGACATTCCTCACTCTTATCTCAAGCACCTGGTCGTCAGCAACTTCATTGAAACGATCAGCTGGTGGTTGAAAAAGGGGAAATCTTATAACGAGCAAGAAGTGGTCCAGTTTTATTTGGAGATACTGCACGCAAACTCTAAATGAACCTCATGTTATCTAGAAAGGACTAGCTTTCATGTCTACCTTACAATTTTATTTCCTCTTTCCAGCGTTCTTCATGCTTCATGAACTGGAAGAAATCATATGGATGCCGTCTTTTGTCAAAAAAATATCATTACAAATTCCATATAAACAAATCTTCACTTTTTACACCCCTTTTGCTTTCAATGCCATTGTCATGGAGCAACTTTTACTTCTAATGATAACACTTTATCTTAGTTACCAATTTAACAACTATACCATTTACACAACCATTGTAATCGCTTATATCTATCATGTGTTCGGACATCTTATTCAGACAATTGTCATTCGAAAATATGTGCCTGGATTGCTAACTGGCATTTTTACGAGTTTATTTTCTCTATACTTTCTTAAAAATAAAATCCCAATCAGGCTGTATGGCTACTCTTTCATTACTTTAGCTCTTATCTTTATAAACCTTGGATTATCATTTGTGGTACTTTCTAAAATGAGTCGTAGACCTTGATATATAATCCTCATATCCAAAATCTCTTTTTGAAAGGAAACAGTATGTTCTTCTCCATTCTTCTTGGTATTATTACAGCCTTCTTAGCCCTTGCTTTGCTCTTCTTCATTTATCGGCTAGCCTTTCAGAATTAAGAAAGGGCAAGGATACTCTAGGAAATCGGCTTCTTCTTATCGGAAGTAGCCTTGCGACCTTATCTCTCATCCTCTACTTCTTCTTGCCGATTGTCGCACTATCTCTTTGGCTGATTAGCTGTGGGTTGATTTGCTACGGAGCCTATTGGAATGGCAAGCAGAAAGAAAACTTCAATCTAGCCCACCATGTCATCCGATTGGGAATTGCTCTGGTAATTTTTATTTTATTAGCCCTCATATAAGAAAAAGCTCAAGTATAACAATGAAAACTTGAGCTCTTTTTATTTATTAAGCCATCAACACCATGAGTATTGGAATCACCGCCATGGTAGCAAGGGTTGTCTCTGTCACCATGACCGCTGCGTAATCACTATCAGCTCCGTAGAGTTTAGCAACCACAGGTGCATTGGTCATAACAGGCATAGCGGACTGGATGATAAAGACTTGCTTCATCAAGCTTGGAAGAGGTGCCCAGTAAACGATAGTCGCCATCAAGAGTGGGGCAACCACGAAGCGTCCTAACAGAATTAAGAATTGGTCTTTTTTCAGAGTCAGCTGCTTTAGTCCTGCATTGGACACTGATAAACCAATAAACATCATGGATAAAGGAGTTGTCAAATTACCCAGATACTGTAAATCACTGGCTAAAAAGGTAGGGAGCTTGATATGAAGAATCACCAAGACTAGCCCTAAGAGAAAGCCCATCAGAGGGGGAGAAAAGACTTTTTTCAGACTCGTTTTGATATCAAACCGAGCATCTCCCTCACCATCCCGCTGGATCAGGTAGGTCCCCAAGGTCCAGAAAAAGGTTGTATTACACATGTAATAGATCAAAACATAAGGAATACTGGCATCTCCGAAGAGGTCTTGGTTAATGGGGAGCCCCACGAAAATGGTATTGGAATTAAAAAACATGGAAATAAAGAGGCCACGGCGGTCCTGTCTCACTGCAAAAATTCTGGCTACTGCTGTCGCTATTCCAAGTAAAATGACCATAGACAGGGCAGGAAAACGCAGTTCTGGTAACATTTTAAGCAGATCTCCCGCCGTGAAACGCTGTGTGATGGTATAGAGCATATAGCAGGGAAGAGCAATTTGAGTGACTAGCTTTGCGATCAGGCCACGTGACTTGTCATCAAACCAGCCTTTTTCACCTATGACAAAGCCCACTAAAATCATCCCCAGAATGACGAGGATACCGGATATACTCTTCAAAAAGATGTCCATGTTTTCTCCTTTTACTATTTTGAAATGAGCGTTTTTCCATAAGATCTCAAAAACTACTCTAGTATATCACAAAAAGAGGTGGGGCAACATGCCCAACCTCTTGTATTTTATTGATTGTTACTAGTAGCCTTTCTTAGCTGCCTTCGTCCATTGGTACCAACCAACTAGACTATTAATCAAGTAAATAAAGTATTTCCCTTGAATTTGAAGGCTTTCTCCCCACCATAGGTAGATAGAGAAAATATTAGTAGCAGCCCAGAAAATCCATTGCTCACGGTAAACAGCTGTCATCAAGAGCTGACCGACACCGTTGGTTGCATCTGTAATAGAATCACGGTAAGGGCGATTAGCTCCAATTGACTGGTAAATAAGACCAAAGACTAGCCACCATATGACACTAATTGATAGGTACTTGGTCCATCCCACGGTATCCAACTTACGGGCAACAAACTCTTGCTCTTCTTTTTTGAACTGGGCTTGGTAAATCCAAACAAAGAGACCAATAGGTTGCATGACGGTAAAGTATAGTGTCGTTAACACTTCACCATAGAACTTGCTCTGTAAGGCAAGTATCAGATAAATAACGGAATTGACCAAACCGAAGAGATAGTTACTAGCCCGACCTTCCGATACGAAGATCACACAGATAATCCCCGTCAGGCTACAGGTCATTCCGATCCAGTCTACGATACGGTGCTCATAGAAGAGCTCCAACCATATCGGAAAACTTCCTAAAACAAGTAGGTAAATCCAAGCACCTAAGCTACGATGTGCAAAAAGGTCATCCCAGATAGCTTTTAGGCTACCTCCAAACCCCAGCTTCTTCATCCCAGCAACCAGGCGATAGTAACCACCTACCATTTGACCAAGGGTCAATTTGATGTTCGAGAGTTTCTTTTGGAAATAAGTATTCATGTTGTCTCCTTTTGTTTTTAAAGAGCCGTGTCTGTTTAGACTTTCGGACGCAACGCTCTATAGATTTTTATGCTTGAACTGCTGTCATTTTAACAGAATCACCTTAGTCGACATCGGATCTTCTCCTTAAAAACACTTGTTCAACAGTTCACAATCAATCATACTCACTTCCTCTAAAATGTCAAGATTTTTCTGGAATTTTCTTGAAAATGTTCGGAAAATGAATTCCAACTACAACCCTAACCCTGATAGAAAGGGTTGTAACCCCCCATTATCCAATTATTTATGGCCAGAAAAAAACAAACACCATTTCTGGTGTTTGCTTCATTCTAGGCTAGCTTATTTTTTCTTTTTCTTCAAAATATAAACAGCGATACTTGCCAAGACAAAGGCTAAAACAAGACTAATGATAGAGATCGTCGTACCCGTATTTGGTAAGAATCCTAAGATTTTGCCTGGTTTCTTCGGCTCTGGTTGGCTTGGTTTTTAGGTTCAGGTTGACCCGGTTTCTTTGGTTCAGATGAACTTGGCGGAGTTGGTTGTTTCGGATTTTCTTTTGGAACATGCTTGTTTGTAATCACCACATTTCCTTTACCATCCTCGTCATTACGAGCTTCATAGCCCTTTGGAACACTGACTTCTCTCACTGTATAAGTGATTGTGTTTCCATTTGCTTTTTCATCCAAATCTGCAAATGTATGGCTCCACTTGTTTTCAGCTGATAATTCTATTTCTTGGCCAACTCTTTGATCATTGGCATAGAGCTGAACGTGAATGTTCTTCGGACGAAGACCATCCTTGTCATTCTCATCATCCCACTTCTTGGTAACAGTGATGCTTGTCTTACCAGGTGCATGGGTGTTGGTAATGGTATAAGCAGCTTGATCGATCGCAGTTGTATATTCAGCTACTTTCTCTTCTTGAATTGTATAGACAATTTCTTTACCATCCTTGAATTTTAGAAGACCTGTGAAGTTCTCTTTCCAATCTGTCGCATTGGTGAGTTCTTTTTGGGCAACTTTTTCACCATTGGCTAGAAGATTTACCACGATACTTGCTGGGCGAAGACCATCTTGATTGTCTTGGTCATTCCAAATCTTGGTCACTGGAATATCGATCACCGCTGGCGTATGCGTATTGGTCAAGATCGTGTGAGCAGGATCAGAGGTATCAGCAGTTACTTGGTAGTCTTCAGGAACAGCCACTTCTTCCACACGATAGCTGATCGCTTTGCCGGCTTTCTTTTCAGGCAACTTGCTGAAGGTGTGAGTCCATTGATTGTCCGCTGACAATTCAACTGGATCTCCTACTTTTTCATCACCAGCATAAAGTTGAACCTTAATGGATTTTGGACGAAGACCATCTTGGTCATTGGCATCTTCCCACTTCTTAGTGACTTTCATCTCTGTAAGAGCTGGTTCATGCGTGTTGGTCAAGACAACATTAGCCTTGTCCTTATCATTTACCGTCACCTTGTAACCATCTGGGACAGCTACTTCTTTAACCGTATAAGTAATGGCTTTTCCAGCTGCCTTGGCATCAAGGTTTTCAAATGCACCTTTCCAGTCATTCGCGGCTGAAAGCTCTAATACTTGGTCTGTTGGAAGACCATCTTTGTACAATTGAACTTGAATGCTGGCTGGACGAAGACCATCTTGGTCGTCTCCATCTTCCCATTTCTTGCTCACTTCTACTTTGGTCTTTTCTGGTTCGTGCGTATTGGTCACGACCACTTGACCTGGATTCGTTGCTTCGACAGCTTGTGTGTAGCCTTTTGGAACATCGATTTCTTTAACCGTATAGTTGATAACTTGGCCGGCTTTCTTCTCATCTAGGTCTGAGAAGGTATGGGTCCATTTGTTATCTGCCGACAATTCAACAGCTTTACCAACTTTTTGATCGCCAGCATAGAGTTGAACCTTGATCGATTTTGGACGAAGATCATCTTGGTTGTTGCCATCATTCCAGTTTTTGGTAACAGTGAGGCTCGTCTTACCTGGTTTGTAAGTATTGGTAATCGTTGTTCCATCGATCTTAGTGGTGTAATTCTCCACCTTGTCCTCAGTCACTGTGTAGACAACTTTTTGACCATCTTTATAGACGGGGAGGTCTGTGAAGGTATGCGTCCATTCATTTCCTTGACCAGCAAGATCGATTGATTGCACTTCTTTTCCATTGGCTAAGAGGTGAACCTTGATAGTTGTAGGACGAAGACCGTCTTGGTTATCGGCATCATCCCAGACTTTCTTGACGGTAACTGTCCTTGTCTCAGGAGTGCGTTTATTGGTAATAGTTGCTTTTCCATCTGTGAAGCTGGCTTCTTCTGTATCGACCGTATAATGAGTCGGAACTTTCACTTCTTTGACCGTATAGGTATTGAGCTTGCCATCGCTGTCTTTATCTGGAAGATTCGTAAAGTGAGCTTTCCAGTCTGTTGCAGCAGAGACTGTAACTGATTTTCCTTGCGCTTTTCCATTTTTGTAGAGTTGGAATTCGACACTTTCTGGGCGAAGCCCTTCTTGATTGTCTTGGTCATCCCAAACTTTTGAAGCTTCGAGATCGATATACTTGATATCCGCTTCATTCGCGATTTCTAGAGGAAGAGCTTTTGAGCCGACAGCTTTTCCATCTACCGTGACATGATAGATTTGCTTGTCTGCATCATAGGTCACAACCACTGCATGTTCTGTTTCATCCAACTTGTAATTGGCAGGCGCTTGTGTTTCTTTTAAGGTATAGTTTCCTTCTGTCAAGGTACTAAATGAAAGTTCCCCATTTTTATCAGAAGTAGCTGTCGCAACAACTGCACCATTAGCATCTGTCAAGGTGAATGTAGCACCTTCAAGGGCTTTCTTCGGATCGTCCTTGTCGACTTTCTTGACTTGGAAAGCTGCTGAGAAGATTTGCGCTGTTACGGTATTCGACTCACGGTTTCCTTCGTGACCTTTGGCCTTGTATCCGAATTGGTTATGGGCTTGGACCACACCTGAACGTCCACCGTTGTCTTCGTTATCTTTAGTACGTTTTTGCATCAAGTCATTGACTTCTTGGTCAACTCCGTTGGGTTGACGACTGGGACACCAAAGTTTGCTTCGCTACGTGCTGGGATCGTCGTTCCTTTATCCGCCACAAACTTGATACCCGTCACTTGACTGTAATCTGCTACAGCTGTCGTCCAGATATCCTTATCTGCTGCCTGCTCCATGGTGTCGCTTGTGACACTAGGATCTGTCGTGTAGTAGACTGTCCAGCCTTCAGGAGCAGATACAGGTCCACGGAGGCTAACCGTATATTCAGTCAAACGATTCGACCCATCTAGGGTATTGACATCGTGTACTTTTGGTAGAGCATCGTAAACCACTCCGTCTTCGACTGGCTTGTCCGTATTATTTTTAATGGTGATCTTGTAGTTAAAAGTTTCACCAGGTTTAAAGGTACGAGTAACAGTCGATGCATCTGATAGATCATCATTTTTAGCGATGTATTTGCGGGCATAGATCCCTTCTGCTGCGACGATTGTATAGTTTGATTGAGCATAAGGAATCTTATCTGTTGTTGAACCATTACCGTTTAAGTCATACACATCTTCTGTGACTCGGTCAGGGTTGGCATTTTCAAGATCATGTATTCCATCTCCTGCCACATATACTTTATTGGTGAAGGTTCCACCGTCATCTTTTCCTTTTAAATCGGCCACGATAAACGGTAAACGCACACGATTAAGATCCATAAGAGAAGCTTTAATAAACTCTTTTTGGTCCAAATGCATCACAATAGCGGTTCGACCTGAATTGTGGTAATTTTCAATGACCTCGTAGCTCTTAAGGAATTTCATACCTTTTTCACTAGAGGCAAGGTTTCTCTCAAAATCTTTAAAATCGACTTTAAGGGTATTCGGATCATAAAGATCAATAATCCGTAGGTCTCCATAATTCTTATCAGGATCTAAAACTACTTTGGTTGCCATCAAACCAAAACGAATATTTTGTCCATCAGTATAGCGAACATCATTGTAATCAGTCCTTTTTGCGATTTCAAAACTTTCCTTCATAGGGATCAGCTTAAAGCTCCAATCTGCTGACTGATCTTTGGCAACATTTGACTGTGTTTTATAGGTCACACGGCCTGTGTTCTTGTAAACATTTTTGGTCTCATCCGTTTCATCGTAACGCGTCTTTTCTGGATCCTTGAAGCTTGTATAGCTATTGAGGTTAATTCCCTGTCCAGATTGAAGGACAAAATCATCCTTCATTTCCATCTGCCAGCCCACAACGGTTCCATACTTGGTCAAATCAATTAGACCGTTCCCGTCTTTATCTGCTTCTGACTGAATTTCTTTGATGCTACCATCTTCCATAGTCAGGATGATTCGTTTGACAATAGTATGGATTTGTTTCCCAATCCCATAGTTTCCTTCCATCAGGCGACTATAATCGATCCTGGTAAACTTCAAGCGAGGGTCCACAGTCTCATCGTAAAAAACAAAATTCTTCTGAGGTGAAGGGGTGTTATTATGAAATTTTAGAATCCACTTGTAATTAGCAGCCTTGTAGTCTGTTGAATCATAAACATCCCCATCAGCCCGTTTGGCAAAGCTTCCGGCTCCTTCAAGGTCACGTGAAGTCAAACGGAAATAAGGGAATCTTCCGCTGTAATATCTGGTTCGCCCTCTCCACGGTTAGCAGGAATACCTACTAGACTACCAGTGTTGGTCAAATCCTTGCTAAGGACGTCCTTGAGGGTTTGGTCTTTTTCTAAGACCAAATCAGGGAATTTCAAGTAGAGGTAACTAGTATCCTTGATTTTGGTCATAAATTCTTGGTGATAAGCTGCTGGATTGTTGTTTGCATCCGCCTTGAAAGTCTTCGTAACGGTACCATCTCCATTGTCTACCCAGCCTTCAGACTTGGTTGTATCAACAACAGCTGTGCGAGTCTTCCCACTCTTATCTGTATAGGTTGGTAACTTATCAGTGATCATTGCTGATTCTAACTGACGGTATTGACCACCGTATTGACCGCGCATTCCGTCCAATTGGAAGGCAAATGGGACAGAAGTTGGTGTTTCAATATAGTTCTTTCCATCCGCACCTTTGACAATACCTGGCATTGATTCCGCATAGTCCTTAGACATGGCTTCGTTCAAGTTTTGGTTGATGTACTTGGTGAAACGATAGTCGTTGTACTTAGGCTTCCAAATGATATCATTGAGCGCTGTTTCTTGCCCATTGATGTTCAAAGTTCCTGTGATATCTAGCGAGTAATTCGTCGGTGGATACCCGATTGTAAACTTCCCGATAAAAGGCAAGGTCAACACTTCTGATTTTTGGTAATTGCTAAAGTGAAGGGTGACTTGATAATCATCACCAACCTTTGTTACCGTTGGTTTATCATGCTCTGAGGCACTATTAAAGTCTGGAATGCTGACTTCTCTGAGGTACTTGCCTGGTACTTTCAAAGTAATCGCGACATCGTTAATGTCGGTTGTCAAATTTTTAGGGGTAATCTGGATATAGCCAGACATGGTATCCCCTGTAAAATAGGACATGCCACCTGGATGGTCTTGTTTGTCCCCATACAAGAGGGTAACATCCAAGGCCCCGTTATCTCCAACTGCTAGCTGGTTGGCATAGGCAGTTACAGCCCCTTGACCAATCTGGCCTAGCATCATGAGAATCGTTAAAATGGCAAAACCTTTTTTCAAAAAGTTTTTCCATAATGAACTAAGCTTTTTCATGTTTTATCTCCTTACTTTTGTTAGCCTTCCAAAAAGGCCTTCCAAAAAGGCCCTCCCTTTAATTTTATCAATTATTTTTTAGAATATCTATTGCCTTTCAAATTAAATAATAAATATTTAATAATATAGACATTGTTTGCACTAATGTCTATATTATAAGTCACTATCTGGTAATGATTTCCCCTTCCTTCTATCCAAGGGCAATCAAATGAAACATCTATAAATGAGGTGGAGCAGGCCTAACAATCCTTATCCCCCCTTAATTTGTCCATTCAAAAAACCTCAAACACAACTGTTTGAGGTTTGTACACCCTACTATTGGTTGGTTATTTCATCTAACTCTTCACCATTTGAAGAAATCTTTTGTTTTTCCCTTCTATCTCGTACCCACAGCATAGCCAGCCCAAAGAGGTGACTACCAAGCAAGGCAGTCACAAAAATCAGTTTGCCCCTGTCTGGATAAGAGAGAAGGAGAGTTCTAAACCCATAGCGAGCCAACTCAATAAAGATAGGATGCGAAAAGTAAAGCGCCATACTCATCTGTTTTAAACACTGTAGGTCATAGGATTTTAAAAAGGAGGTGCGCAGGCAAGCATTGACCAAATAGATCGTTACAAAGGGAAGGAGAAAGAAAAAGTTCTTATCGATTCCTTCGTTTCGAAAAATAACCACGCCTTCTATACAGAATAGCCCAAGGGCTAGAGCAAGCTTTT